>BNJT01001764.1_pt1 | contig 2291235 bp, 1892 predicted proteins | sample 8540491 | NCBI WGS metagenome assembly BNJT01 (sample SAMD00202455, study PRJDB9452) | human saliva metagenome | host: Homo sapiens | reverse complement strand
TTTCTTAGCGCTCGCTGCGTGAGGATGCGCTGATACGATAAAGCCCCCGCGGCTGAGAGAGTGAACTCTCGGCCGCGGGGGCTTTCCTGTGCTTGATTCTCGGGGTTGATGCGGTGCTACATGTCAACGTCGGCAAGGCCAGTAACCTTCTCGCGACTCCTGAAATAAGGAATGGTCATATAGCCATTGTCCAGCTTGTCTACCTGAGCTACATCAGCGGGATTATTCATGTCAGGCCAGCGTTCTTGCTCAATCCTGAACCGTACAATCGCCATGAGCCGGTAATTCTTGTGAGTCATGGGGCCAAAAGCGGCAATCTGCTCACCTGATCGGGTGTAAAACCCCACCATATCCTGGTCTTCAACATTCAGCGTTTCGTAATACACGATGCTGTCTATCGCATTAATGGGGTAGCGGGTCGGATTGGCTGACCAGACGCGCTGCTCAATACCTTCAGGGGGAGAGCTTCACGTAAGCGACAAAAACATAGCGGGCATAAAGATAGCAGAAAAATACAAAAATAATATTTAATGTATTCAACCAGATGTTCACATTTTCACTTTGAATATTCGCTATAAAAGCAAGACAAGGGAACATCGGAATAAACAGGCAGAGTAACGTCTCAGCGCGAGTTACTCGCTTAATATAAATTCCCTGCGCTTCTTTTTTCTTATCTTGGTGTCGATTAATCTCATACCTAATAATGATGTAGACAACAGAGATAAATGACAGCACGAAAATAATTCCGGAAAAAATAATCAGGAAATGCGCATGATGGGTTCTCGTTTCGTGTGGTTGGTGAATAGGGTTCGGTGTTTGGGGCTATCGTATCGGCTGCCGTGCGACGCTACATCTTGATATCCGCTAGGCCGGTGATTTTGTTGCGTCTTCTGTACAGCTTCCTGAACAGGGGTCGGGTCCACTCGAGGCTATCCCACGTATCAACATACGCCAGATCCTGCGGGTCCCGCATATCGGGCCAGCGGTCAAACTCAAGCCGGAACCGTACGATGGCCAGCAGTCGGTGGTTCCTTCCAACGGGGTCAAGCTTGGCGATTTGCTTGCCTTTCTTGGTGTAGAAGGTGGCACTGTCGGTCCCTTCCCCGTCCCAATCTTCCGCCTCCGCCTTACCTTGGAAGTAGAAAACCTGGTCGATAGCCCTAATCGGGTAGGGGGTCACGGTAGCGAACGGTGAGAGCTTCTGCTCCACAGTGTCGGGCGTGATTTTCGTGTACACCAGGTGAACGTGCAGAAGGTGGTAGAGGAAGACCAACAGCAGGATGAACATCAGGAGGTTGAAGAGGATGCCGAGCTCAACCTGCGTGTAGAGGTAGAGAGCGAAGAAACCTGCAGGGAGTGTGGGCGTGAGAAGGCTTATGAGTGCTTCACGGCGGGGCACGCGCGTAATGTAGATGCCTTCGTCGCGGAGCTCCATGTCCTGGCGCAGGTGCCTATCATGCAGGACAACGACAATGATGGCGCCGATGATTGATGCGAGGGTGCAGGTGCCCCAGAGTAGAAGGAAAAAGGTGTGCATGATGCGTGCTCCTCTTTCGCGGTGGTGGTGGTCGCGCCGGTTGCGGCTCTTTGGATGTAGGGGGTAGTCGGCGCTTATCGAGCGGGCTACATGTCGACGTCGGCGAGGCCAGTGACCTTCTCACGACTCCTGAAATAAAGAATGGTCATACCCCTATCGTCCAACTCATTCACCCTCGCCACATCATCCGGATTATTCATGTCAGGCCAACGCTCATTCTCAATCCTGAACCGCACGATTGCCAAGAGGCGGTAATTCCTATGAATGATGGGGCAGAAGGCGGCAATATGCTCACCTGATTTTGTGTAGAAACCAACTATGTCTTGATCGTCGTTAGAAATTGCTTCACGATAGGTGACAGTATTAATCACGTTGAACGGATATACGGTTGGGTTTGGGGAAAGAACTCTCTGTTCAACACCGTCAGGGGATACTTTTATATATGCAACATGGATATAGTAGGAAAGCGCAAGGAAGCAAGCTGTGAAAAATATAAATATAATATTAAAGAAAATTCCCATATTTCCACTATGGCGATTAGCCATATATGCAACGAAAGGGAAAGGGATAGTAAATATACATGAATATGCCTCAAAGCGATTTACTCGCCTAATGTAAATTCCCTGCGCTTCTTTTTTCTTATCTTGGTGTCGATTAATCTCGTACCTGATAATAATGTAGGGGATAGAGGCAATGGAGAGCACTAAGATAATTCCCCAGAAGATACTAAAGAAGGTATCTAGCATATTCTACTCCGCCTCCTGAACGCTAGCATGAGAAGAGGAATCCGCTTCTTCCTCTTCGGGAATAGAAATACCCACGGTGACGTACTTTTTCACCGACCACCCATTCATTGCCACCGACGCCGCGAAGAACAGTGCAGGCAGCAACTCCAGACGAACCAGCGAATAGCCGAGGTACCCAAGCGCAATACACCCAGCCAAACCAGCCACGCCAATGCACACGGCACGCAAGGTACGGTACCCCTCAGACCCCTCCTCAAGGCGGGTGCCTTGCAGGTAGAAGAGGCCTTCACGCACAACACGTAGGAACCCCGGGGTCAGGAAAAGCGCAACCGCCAGAGCCGCCGGATCATAGCCAGCAGTCATGAAACTGGTCAGAGGAACCACGAGGCACAGAACCGTGAAATAGCTGCCGCGACAACGCCCACACGGGTTGAGTACCTGTTCATCTGCTCCATGCGCTGCAGGTCAGGAATCTCATCATTAGGCTCGATGCGCTGGATGAGGAAGGCGACGATGATTAGCCCGCCAACCATGTACCAGGAAGCAAAGTTCGTCTCAGGGGTCCACGGAGCCGGGTCCCCCTGGAGTACACCGAAAGCCGTCAGAACCGTCAGTACAATCAAGCCCACCGCGTTGATGGAGTAAACGAAAATAAAGAAGCGGTGGAAGAGGCCTCCGGTCGCTTTATAGCCAATATTTTCAGCGTTAATCATATCTATGTAAGCAAGATTCAGAGGGCTTAAAACGAAGAACAGTGCACCCCAAGGCCATACCCCAATAACGGCCATCACTAGAGATGCAAGAGCTATGAAGCTAAAGCAGAACCACAGGAAGATAAGCCATAGGATTCTGAAGGTTTCAGAGATAGCGTTCATGCTATTTCCCTTTCAACTATTTGGACTCTGCCACAGCGCGGTCAAGGATGCACTGCAGGTGTTCCGGGATCTGTCGGTACTCCCCGGCTTCGGGGGAGCCAATCTCGTACTTGCGGGCGTAACAGAGACCCTTGATGAGGGCGTCCATGTCCTCGTAATCACCGAACTCTATGAAAAGTTCGGGGATGTATTTGGGTGGCCAAACACCGTAACGCTCGCGGAAGAGAATCATGTGGTAGATGTAGGTGGCGTCAAAGAAGACCGGACTGAACGCTAGGCGGCGTTTACCCATCTGGCTACTGCTAATTACGAAGTAGCCGCCCTTGCCGTTCTCTTTCATATGGATTTTGGTGATGCTGCTGTAGTCGAACTCGCGGGTTTTGAATCGCCAGTTCCGCCATTTTACGGAGGTCTCATTCTGCTGGATGTAAAAGAAATGCGCATGTAAAACCAAATACCAAGCGGGGGACCCAAGGATATTCATCATAAGAAAGAAGACTATTAAAGATTCAATATCCTCTGAAATTACAAAGGGTGTAACAATGCACATCAGAAACGTCAATACATCTACATATACAAGAACCAGAAGAGGGTTTTTCTGCCGCTGTCCCAGAGGAATATAGCCTTTGGGGCGGTTGAGTCTGATAGAGCCATTAGTGACGGTTTCGGCAAGAAATTTTCTGAGCATGAAATGTCCTAGTGTGGTGGTTGGTTACATGTCGACGTCGGCAAGGCCAGTAACCTTCCCCAAATTCTCAAAGTAGCGCATCGTCTTCCCAGCACAATCCAAAAGGTTCACCTGAGCCACATCATCCGGATTATCCATATCAGGCCAACGCTCGTTCTCAATCCTGAAACGCACAATCGCCATGAGCCGGTAATTTATGAGGTAACGGGCTAAATAGGGCAATCTGGGTGCCTGACTTGGCGTAGAACCCCACCATGTCATCGTCTTCATAATTCGATGCCTTGTAGAACACGACGCGGTTGATCGCGTTGAAGGGGTAGCGGGTCGGGTTGGAGAACCAGATGCGCTGCTCGATACCGTCGGCGGAGGTCTTCACGTAGGCAACATGCACGTACCGCAACAGCGGAAGGACTGCAAGTGACAAGCATAGGTAGAGTATTTCATTGCCTGTGCCGAATTCTTCTTCAACATAAACATGTAAGAAAGCCATTAGCACGGACGGGACGGGAACAAATATCAGGCATAAAGCTTCGAGCCGAGTAACCCGTCGGATATAAATACCCTCACGCCATCGCTTTTTATCTTTCCAACGTTGCACCTCGTAATTGATGAGGACATAAAACGTCGCCACTGTTGTAAGTAAAGCGACGGCACCCCAGAAAATAACCAGGAAAGTGCGCATGGTGGGTTCTCGTTTCGTGTGGTTGGTGAATAGGAAGAGCACGCGCCCCGTCCGGGCTAGGCAGCGGCGCCTACGTGCTGAGGATACCAAGGCATGAGCCCCGAAAGCCCCGGGGTAGCGCGGGGGTGAGCCGCGCATCCCCGGGAGCCTTCAGCCCACAAACCGGCAGGCTACATATCGACGTCAGCAAGACCCGAAATCTCTTGATTATTCATGAAATACGGAATGACTTCATAACGGTTATCCAGCTGGTTCACCTTATCCACATCAGCCGGATTATCCAGGTCAGGCCAGCGACCATACTCAATCCTGAACCGAGTAATGACCAAGAGATAGTACTCATCATAATTCGGGTTCAACGGGTTAATACGTGCACGCGACTTAGTGAGGAACCACATCCGGCTTGGGGTATCTTCATCCTTGGACTCGCTATAAACAACGCTATCAATCGCGCCGATGGGGCAGATCCTCGACCCGCGAACGGGGGTGTGCATATTAATACCCTCAGAAGAAATCTTCATGTACGTGGCGTTGACGTGCCACAGGTAGAACAAGAGGAAAGCAGTCATGAAGATGTAAATACCCTCCGCATAGGGGTTAGTCTCGGGGCCATTGAGCGACAAAAAATAGCGGATAATCGGGAAGCCCGGGATAAAGACAATAACGTACACCAGTAGCGCTCGCAGACGACTAATGTAGATGCCTTCACGCTTCTTCTTCTCGTCGCGGCGTCGATTGATGATGTAAGCGGCAAGGGTGAGAATCGTGAAAATAGTTGTGATGATGGAGCATACGCCCCAAAAGGTAATAGCAGATTCTTGAGACATCATTTTAGCTATTCGCTCCTTCGGTCGGGTTGGAGTCGGTGGTGGTAGTGGAGTGCGCATCAAGGATGCGCTGCAGGTGCTCCGGGGCGTACTCGCCGCCAGATGCTGAAGCACCCACGGAGGATACGGCTGAGGGGCGCCCGCAGGCACGGCGACTGCCGCGTGAACGAACGCCCCCGCCCATCACATCATCGGTCAATAACCGAGACGGTCGGTCTACTTGTCGTTGTCTACAGGGTAGAGCCAGCCACCGTATGCGCAGTAACGCTTACCGTCCTTCTCGGTGTAGTAGGCGCCCACAAATTCCTTGCTCTCACACTTCTGAATTGCTTCGCGAGCCATCTGCTCACGCTCCGCACGCTTCTGAGCGCGCACATTGTTACCCAGAACGAAGGTGGCCATCGCAACCGCGACCAGTACGAGCGAAATGATAGCCATGACCTTGCCCTTGCCGGTGCCGCGCTTGACCATGACTAGGGCAATAATCGCGAAAATAACGGTCGGGATTGCGGTGAATGCGCCCAGGATAATGATGCCGGTCAGGGCGGAGATAATGCCCAAGACCAGCGCGGTTACTGCCGCCCACTTCTTCTTTTTCGGTGCCTCGACGGGTGCGCCGTATGCAGGCTGTGCGGCGGGTGCCTGCTGGGTGAACTGCGGCTGCTGCGGTGCAGCCGGCTGCGGGGTGTTTTCAGACATGAAAGTCCTCATTTCGTATGTGGTTGGTGATTCTATTGATAGGGTGCCACCCCGAGTGGGCTGGCATTTCCTAAGGAAACCGTAGCGAGAGAAATCCCTTGATGAGAGTAGATAAATGTATATGCACGCACTGTTGTGCAATGTCTACTATGAGAAATTTTTCTCACAACAGGGCGCAGAGGGTGCGCTTTGCCGCGAAATAGTGTAATGTTCGAAGTGGTGCAAAGCACTAACGGTGCGTATTTGATATTCGCGTATCTAATGCACATCTTCCGGCAACTCAACGACGAAAGAGGAACATCGTGTCCGATCGCGTACTCTCATCGCAGGCAGCCAAGGATGCCATTACTGCTCTCCAGAACATCATCAATGGCGGTCTGCAGAACGAAATTAACAACCTCAACCAGCAGGGTAACCAGCTGAAGGACCCCAACAACTGGGACGGCCCCCTGGCTGAGCGTTTCCGCAATGACACCTGGCCCGGTGTAGAAAACACCCTGCGTAACCTGACTCAGGAACTGACTGACCTGCGCGAGCAGCTCAACCAGATTTCTACCGATATCTTCCAGGCAGGTGGCGGCTCCTAAGCCTTCCCTGGTAAACGCCGTTTACCGCCCCGCTCCCCGGCTACGGGGCGGTGAGCGGTAGGCGGCGTTTTCTGTTATTCGGCTATACCCACGTTGTTTTCCAGACATGGTATACATGTCTGTCTACATCTGTTTAATCACCACACTTCCGAACCAATCACACCTGAAAGGCGGCAGAGCATGAATCTGAATACTGAAGAAGTCAAGTACGATGATGCTACGTCGGATGCCCTTGCTGGCGCTTGTCGCACCGTTGCGCAGAATATTGACAGCGCACTACCTCCTCTTAAGAACTCGCTGACGACTGCTTTGGAGGACTTCGTAGGTCACTACGCCGATATCGCGGCGGCAAATATTGATACCACCATTAGCGATGGTCGCAATATCGCCAATGTCTTCCGCCAGTTGGCTGATGTGGTGGACCGCCTTAAAGAGGCTGCCCAAAAAGAAAAACGGAACCGTGAACTCATGCGTGAGTACGAGAAGAAATATGACGATAACTGGGGCGGTTTCCGCAAGTGGTGGGATAGTATTTTTGGAGAAGGGGCCCCGAGTCCCGAGTCGTACATTCCGGATACTACGATTGACACCACTTCCCCAGGCCAGCGCGAGAGTACTGAAACTCGTTCGGGGGGCATGACTGTTTCTTCGGCGCGCCCTTCGACCGTGCGTGCTCTCTCTAATACTTTGGCGAACCTTGGCACTAGCTTTGACGCTGAGCCCGGTAAGCTCCGTAACCTTACTTCTGAATTTGCGGCTAAGTGCCAGTGGGGAACTATTGACGCTGAAATCTCATCAGCACGTTTGAAGCGTGGAATAAGTCGAACGCTAACGATAAGACCTGGCTGGGTATCGTAGCCGATACCTTTGAGCAGTACGGTAGCTCGGGCCAGATTATTACCGTTGCCAATTCCACTCTGGAAGGTGCAATCAGTGCAGCTGGTGTGAGTACTGAGCGTCACGAGTTGAAAGTTCCGGCGCCTGCTGTTGTGGGTAAGTCTACGACCAGCGGTTATGTGAATGACCCCGTGAACGTTGCAACCGGTAACTTCATTGAAGAAGAGACCGACATGGCGTTCTCCGGTGTGGTTTCTGCTTGCTCTGTAACTCGCATGTACAACAGTGTGGCTGTTTTCGGTCAGCACGCTGTATCCGGTGTGTTCGGCGCTGGTTGGTCCTCAAATATTGAGAGCCGCGTGCAGCTGAACGATGAGAATGCTGTCTGGACGATGGCTGACGGTCGTGAGGTTACCTTCGACCGAATGATTCGTGAGGACGGCACCCACGGTTACGCTCGTGCTCCGCGTGAGGCATGGTGGCTTGAAGAGCTGCCCCTTACCCAGCTGATGGGTGAAGAGGGCTCTATTACTGACCCCTCTCTGCGCTATATTTTGCACGCTACGGGCTATGAAGCCTCGTCTCTGCTGCGTATCTCCGACAACGCTGGAACCCAGCACATCTTCAGCCTCACCGGTGTTTACCTGGGCATGAGCGCTGGAGCAGGTACTGCTGTCGCGTACCTGCGCGATGAAGAGGGTCGCGTTGGCGCTATCGTGCATCAGCGCGGTGCACGTATCGACGTGGAGTACACCGAAGGTGGCCTTGTCGGTGCTATTCACTCTTCACGTGGTCAGTCTGTGCGTTACGAGTACGTCACTCTTGACGGTCGTACCCACCTGTGCGCTGTGCACGGTGACGCCGGTACCCGCCGTTATGAACATGACGCTGCCGGTCTGATTCATCGCGTGGTGGCTAGTGCCGGCACTGTTGAGGTGACGAACTACTACGACCCTGCCGGTCGTATTACTGAGCAGGACACCGAATATGGTCGCCGTGTTCGCTACCGCTACCTGCCGAACGGCATTACTGACGTTTCGAACGAAGATGCTTCCTACACGAACCTGTGGGTTAGTGACCAGTACGCACGTCTGACCGCCATTGTTGACGCGGAAGGCGGGCGTACTAGCTATGCCTACGATGACTTTGGCAACCGTGTGAGTGTGGTGGACCGCGATGGTTCCCGTACCACTCGCTACAGCGATGAGCGCGGCCGCATTATTCGTGAGGTCACCGATGAGGGTGCAGAAACCCTCTTCGCCTATGACGAGCATGACCGCGTAGTCTCCGTGGCGATGAGCGCTATTGAGACGGACCCGCGCGCTCGCCGTGCCGCCCGTCTGGCTCGTCGTGCCCGCCTGGAGGCTGAGGCTCAGGGCCGCACCCCTGAAGAAGCCGTTTCAGGCCAGGAGTCTGCTCAGAGCCCTGCCGTAAGCCCGATGACTACGGTGACTTACGAGTACGCCAACGATTTTGAGCGTAACCCCTCTTCCATGACCGAAGGCAACGGTCATGTGACCCGTTTTGAGTGGGCTGACGGCCTGCTGCAGCGTGTGGTGAGCCCTGAGGGTGTTACTGTCTCCCTGGAGTATGACGATTTCGGTCTGCTGACCGGTATTCGTAATGCTGAGCAGCAGCTGACCCGTTGCGAGTACTCTGCTGCGGGCCACCTGGTGAAGATTGTTTCTGCTCTTGGCCATGAAACTAAGTTCACCTATGATTCAGCCGGTCACATGGTGTGCCGTCAGGACCCGGATGGTTCCCGCTGGCGTTTTGAGTACGCTGCTGGTGGTCGCCTGGTGGCTTCGGTGGACCCTGCTGGTGCTCGCACCGAGTATGAGTACGGTCCGAGCGGTGACATTGTTGCCGTGGTTGACCCGCTGGGTCGCCGCATGGAACGTTCCTTTGACACGAACGGCAATATTGACCGCATTACCCTGCCGGGTGGTGCGCAGTTCAGCTACGCCTACGATGGTTTAATGCGCCTGGTCCGCACCATTGACCCCGCCGGTGGTGTGTGGACTCGCGAATATGATGCCGCAAGCACCCTGACTGCGTTGATCGACCCGACCGGCGTGAGTGTACGTACTTCCGTCGATTCCTCGCGCAAGACTTTCACCACTAACGATGGTGTTGATCGCGTACGTATCTCGTGTGACCACCTGGGTCGCCCGGTGCGTACCGAGGTTCTCCCCGAAGATTCCGGTCCGCAGGTTAGTGCAGATGCTGACGACCCGACTGTCTCCACGATGGTTTATGACGGCGCGGGCAACCCCGTTCAGGTTCTGGACGCTGAGGGCGGTCTGAGCCGCTACGAGTACAACGGCTCGAACCAGATGGTGCGCATGATTTCCCCCGCGGGTCGTGTGACCGAGTACAGCTACGATGCGTGCGGTCGACTGGCTGCAACCTATGAGGCTGCCGGCACTGCTGAGCAGTCTGTGACTCGCTACGAGTACGACGCTGATTCCCGTCTGATTCGCCAGGTGTACGGTGACGGTTCTGAGGCGCGCGTTCGCTATGACGCGTGCGGTCGTGTGTTGTCCATTACCGGTTCCGGTGTGGCTTCTCCGGTGTTCTATACCTGGGATTCTTGTGGTCGTGTGAAGAGCATCCGCGATAACAAGTGGGGTACTCGTTCGTTCACCTATGATGCTGCTTCCCAGGTGGTTGCGGTGACTAATGGTGCCGGTGGCGTGACCCATTACGGTTATGACGAGGCGGGTAACGTTACCTCCGTGATGGACCCTGCCGGTCGCATTACCAGCTACGAGTATGACCTGATGGGTAATGTTCTGGCGGTAACCAATCCGCTGGGTGTGCGTACTACCTCTACCTATGATGCTGCCGGCCGTCTGCTGACCAGCACTGACGGTAATGGTGCTGTACATTCCTTCGGGTATGACCGAGATGGCGTTCCCTGTTCCCATTCAGTGAACGGCTCTTTGCTGTACCGTATGGAGCGTGATTCTGCGCGCCGTACGATGACGACCTATGATCACGCGGGTGTTGATGCGTTTGGTGCTCCCGTGGTGACCGTCGAGTCGTATGACCGTTTGGGCCGTCTGATCCGTCAGCGCCGTGAATTTGGTGCCCAGATTCCGGAGTCTTTCCGTACCGCGTACATGGACGAGACTGGCGGCTATGAGCTGTCCTACGCTTACGACGCTGACGGTCTGCGCACTGAGTTTGTGCACCCTCTGGGTTCGAGCGCTTATGCGTATGATGCTGCTGGCCGCATGGTCAAGCAGACTGACATCACCGCGTACCGTCTTGATGGAACCGCCGTTACCTCTGAGTCTCGCGTGGAGTCTTCCTTCGAGTACAACGCGGTAAACGCGCTGGTGCGTGCGCAGGTGTCTGATTTGGCGGGCACCTGGGTTCGCGAGTTTGGTTACCGTGGTGCGCACATGACTTCTGTGACCGAGCAGCCCACTGTGGCAGACTCGGCTGTGGCAGACTCTTCTGAGGCTCTGCGCACTGAGATTATTCGTGATGATTTGGGCCGTATTAGCGGCGTAGATTCGCCTGCTGGTCTGGTCATGTACACCTACACTGACGCACAGATGCTCTCTTCTGCCGTTCGCGGTACCGAGACTCTGCGTTGGACCTACGATGCTGCTGGCGCGCTGGTGCGTGTTGAGTATTTTGATAGCGCTCAGCCTGAGAATGCTTGGGTGAAGGTGCTGGTCACTGATGAGGGTGCCCGCGTTCGCGCAGTATGCCTCTACGGCGTGCAGGATGAGGCGAAGACCGACTCCCAGTCGGCTGAGTTTGCCTCTGCTGTTGAGGATGCTCAGGCATGGCTTCCGCAGTGCCCGGAGTCTGTAGAACTTGAGGGCGTCACTTTGGTGCCGGTTTCGACGAGCGTGTTCTCCTATGACGGTAATGATTCGCGTCTTCTGCAGGTTTCTTCGGATGGCTCTGGCTCGTCGCTGAACTATGGTGCGGCTGGGTTTGTGAACTCGGTGGCGTCATGGGGTTCTGCTGACGATTCTGCCGTGTCCTTCTCGCTGCTGTGTGCTTCTACTGATGGTCGTGTGCTTGCTGCCGGTGGTGCGCCTGCTGGTGCACCTGAATTTGGCGTACCCTCAACCGGTGCCGCTGTTGGTTCTGTGGCTGGTTTTGATGCTTCGGTGATGCACCCGTTGGTGTGGGATGAGAATTCTTTTGTTCCGCGTGTGCTGGGTGTGGCTGGCTCGTCGATGCCTTCTGTGGGTTCGTTGGTTCCTGGTGCTGGTTCTGGTGCCGGTCTGTTGGATCCGTATGGTTGGGCTTCTTTGGGTGTTGTGGCGCCTGCTGTGCCGTCTGCTCAGGGTGCTTCTGCTACTGGTGGTGCGCCTGTGTTGCCGGATTCGCTGGTTGGCGTGTCTGCGGCTTCGGGCCTGGTGCTGGGTTCTTCTGGTTTTGAGGTGTTGGGTGCCCGCGTGGTGGATTCGCGTGTGGCTCGTTTTACTGCGCCTGATCCTTTGGGTGCGCCGGTGGGTGCTGGTTGGGGTGCTGACCCGTTCTCGTTGGTGGGTGGTAACCCGGTTGCTTTGGTGGACCCGTGGGGCCTGTCGCCGGTATCGATTGAGGAGTTCGAGAAACAAAAGGCTGTTGCCGCCTCTGTAAGGAATGTCTTGGAGTACGTGGCTGGCGGTGCCATGGTCATTGCTGGCGCTGTGATTGGTGCTGTTGGTGCTGGTACTGGTCCCCTTGGTGGCGCTGTCCTTGGTGGTATTTCCGGTGCGCTTATGGGTGCCGGTATGTCGGTAATTGAGCAGAAGGTTAAAAATCAGCCGGTAAATTGGTCGGAGGTCGGTAAGGAAGCAGTGAAGAGTGGCATTGCAGGTGCTGTCACTGGTGGACTAACCGGTGGTTTGGGTAATTTGAAAAAAGTAGCTGATGCTGCATCAAAGATGACTAAGATGGAGAAGGCAGCTGAAGCTGCTAAGGCTACTAGGCTTGCCCAAAAAGCGGCGGAAGCGGGTGCTCTTGCGTCGAAATGGCATAAGGTAAAGACTGCTATAACACCGTATGCACATGAGTTTGGGATGGGGTTGAAAGAATCGAGGGTACTTGAAGATATTGTGAAGGATACTGTCTCTGGTGGCATTAATAGTGCAGTATCGTATTATATGGATGATAACGTGAAAAATAAGAGCGTTATGGGTGGTGTCGAAATGTTTTTCTCAGGTGCAGGTGGTTCAATGGCTAGCGCAGGTGCATCTGGCATGATGAAGCGCAAAATGGGTGTCACTGGGTATGCAGGTGACTTGAAACGCATGGGTATTCGAGGCCGTGCAACGGATGTGGCTACAACTACTTTTGCTGATACTGCTGGTGGAATCTTTAAGAGTGGCGTTCAATATTCTACGGAAACTCATATGAAGGGTGAAGAATATAAGATAGATAAATTGATTGGAAAAATTGCCGATAATATGAGAAAGGATGCTGTAAAATCCGCCGTGAAATCGTCTGTAAAGATGGATGCAGATGTAGCTCAAAAATATCGTGATAGGGGTCAATGGTATGCTTTTCGGGCTGCCGAAATAGCCAATAATCCAGTCGGTGCTGCTGAGCGAGGGCTAGATAACATAGCGCAACGAATGGCAGGACCTATGTTTAACCGACTGATAGACCGTAACTAACTAGTAGAAGTAATTATGAGAGGGCATTGGATGAGTATAATCTATTATTATTATATAGGTGCGTAAGAATGTGCAAAAAATATCCGAATACCTGGAAGCAGGAATATCGATTTGCAATAATTCTTGGTATTGCGCTCATAGTATTTATTCATGTCTTCAATTTTATCTCCATGATGATAGTCATGGGGCCTATTCTATCTGTACTGTAGAGTCTGCCTACACTAAAGAACGGGGTGGAATGCTTGGAAACATGAATGATGTTGCACTCATTGGTGTTTTTGAAACAAAAGAATGTGGTGTTATTGAAATGTATGCCGTACCGGAGGGTAAAAATATTCCGGAATATGTTTCTGAAGTTAAGGCAGGGAAGAAGTATAAGATGTATAAATCATTAAGTACAAGGAATGATGATAGAGATTTTAATACTGTTCGCCTTGAAGAAATTAAAGAATAGTATATATTAAGTCGAATAGTAGGATGGAAAAGCCCTTGGGCTGAGAGATTATCTCTCAGCCGCAGGGGCTTTCTACGTACCAGCGGCAGCTAGCCCAGAGTGCCACCGTTAGCGGGTGATAATCGCGAAGTCGCTGCTGGACAGGTTCGTGAAATTACCTATCTGCGCGTTCAGGCGGCACTTAGAGGTCACCGACAGCGCCGTCACCACCCGCTGATCCTCAGACACCAACACATGCCCCGAACAACCATCCGAAAAACTAATCAACTGAGCATCCGGAGAAATCGCCTGAACCAGCGTCGAAAACTCACCCGTACGCGGCAAAACCATCAACGGGTTCAACTCATCCGCACCACTGGGCCACACCGGAACCACCGTCACCGGCAAAACACTCTGATTCACCACACGAGAAGGAACCCGCAACTCAATCGACCGCAAACGCTGAATCGGGTACGCCGTCGAACGAACCTCCCTGTCAGAAATAGCCTTCGACGTCTCAGAATCAATACGGTTCAGCCACTCCTCAAAAGCACGCGAATCCTTAAACTCAGCAGACACATTCGCCCGAACCTGCACCACACCATTAGCCGGGATACTCACCCCAGACAGATTCCACGAACACGGAACGTCCACCGCAGTCACACTCGACTGATTCTTCGACACACCAGAAGACGCCTGACCGGCATCCCACGTCACCGAAGCACACGAACCACCCTCAACACCGGGAAGCACCTGCAAAATATCGCCCCGAAGAGCCGACTTCTGCGAGGAAAACTCAAAAGTCAGGCGAGCACTCTTATCCCGCGGGTTATACGTACCCTCAATACGGGTACCCAAACCACTCGGCAAAGACGCCGAACTACGGCTCGAAGCAGACCACGACTCAGCCGTCTTAGGCGAACCCTTACCGCCGCTCAAACCCACAAAAGCGAGCACACCCACAAGGATTAGAGAACCCAGGATAGCGCCCCACACCAGCGGGCGGCGCAAGGGCGAACGGGCAGGCTCCTCTTCCTCAACGACCTCATCAGGCACATATACCGGCTGCTCCACCACAAAAGGAGCACGGATAACCGTCTCATTCTGCGCCTGACCCAGCGACGGCATGCCCGCACCATACAGCTCCGTAACATTCTGCCCAGGCACCGCAGAAACCGCAGGGTCAGCACCATGAACCACCGTAGGCGTATACCCCACAGCACCCGAAGACACCTCAACCCAGCGAGGAAGTACCGCATCAGCCGCGAAACCCTCAGTCAAAAGACGCAACTTAGCGGCAGCCTCAGCCGCACCAGGACGCTGAACCGGGTTCTCCGCCAACATCCCGTGAAGCACCTCAGCGACCTCAGCCGGAATCTGCGGCGACACCTGCACCGCACCACCGCGTGCCGGAAGAGGACGCGCCGCCACCAACAACTCATGAAGAGTCACCGCGCACGCATAAACATCAACCGCCGGAGTAGCCACACCATGCGCAGAACGCTCCGGAGCCATATACCCCGGAGTACCAGAAAACGAACGAGAAGAACCCGAACCCGCAGAACCAGTAAAAGAAGCAATGCCGAAATCAGCCACACGAACCTGCTGATCCAGAGACTCCCCCAAAACACCGCTCAGCAGCACATTCTCCGGCTTAATATCCAGATGCATCACGCCCTGACGGTGAGCAAACTCCACCGCATTCAGAACCTGAACCATCAGACTCAACGCCAAACGAACCGGCAGCGGCCCCTCAGAATCCAGCTTCTGACGCAACGAACCGCCATGCTGAAACTCCATCACCAGAGCCAGCACGCCGCCCTCAACCACCATGTCCGTCAACGGCACAATATGAGGATGCGACAGCGCCAACAACACCGAACGCTCACGCACAAAAGACTCAAGAACCACAGGGTTCTCCGCAAGCTCCGGACGCAAAACCTTCGCCGCATACAGAGCCCACGAGCCGCTCATCGTAGCAGCCCACACCTCACCGACCGCACCAGAACCCACCCGGCGCAGCAAACGATACGAAGAGCCAAGGGGAGCGCCCGCAACCAGACCCCCCGCAGGCTGACCTGTAGCCTGCGGGGTAGGATGAGCATCACGACGCTCCGAGCCGGAGTACTGCGGCGAACCAGCAGGTACAGTCACGGGCTAACTCCTTAACATCAACTTCACAACAAGCAGGAAGACGCCCCAGATGGGGCGACCCCTACAGCAAAATAGCCGGTAAAGTTACACGATACCTCACCACACGCCAGACAGGTCCTACAGTCCGCCACGGTGCTGAGAATCCTCAGGGCTCATCAGCTGCACCAGAACCGGCGACCCGGCAAGGAACGCGTAGCCACGACCAACGCTCAGCTGAACCGGGGCGCGCCTCGGAATAGAACCGAACATGTCCATATCCGTATCAACATTCGGCTGAACCACAGCACCAGTGCGGAACTTGCGAATAGCCTTCGTCCAATGGCTATACAAAGGACGCAAATCAGTCGGCTTACCCGTAGCAATAATGTGAACGTCCGGGAAATCACCCTTCACAATCGCATCAAAAACGTTCATCGGGTCATCCACGCGGTCACCATCATCAATCAGCAACAGCACCGGGCCCGCGGCATCCTGCAAAGCCGCCTGCACCTGAGCAGAAGCGTTCTTGCTCTCAAACACCCGGTCAAAACGCCCTCCGGCGCATTCACCAGACCCGAACGCTGATCGAAGACAGCCCAAACCTCCGGAACCTCAGCGGCATCCATGCGTGCGTTCTCCGCCGCGGTAGCATCACCAGACGCTAACGCGGCAGATACCGCCTGCTCCGCCGCAGCCCTCGCCCGAGAAACCAGACGAGCAAACGCAACCAGCAGAGACGACTTACCCGAACGCGGATTACCCGCAACCATGGCGTGCTCACCCTCGTACAGCTCGAAAGCGCACGCCTCCAACGTAGCCTCCGCAATACCCACAGGGATACGCCACAGGCTCGGAGAAAACTCAGCAGCAGGCATGCTCTCCCACGAAACCCACGACGGCAGCTGACCAATCACATCACGCTTAGCAGGAGCCTGCGGGAAGCGCTCACGAATCATAGAGACAGCCTCCTCTACGCCAACAGCGGGAGTAGCCACCTGCATCTGACGCAGACGCTTCGGATCAACACAACGCCCAGGAACCGCAGCCGGAACATTCGTGCCGCGAATACCATGCGAGGAATAATCGTGGACATCGCTCAGCTGGAAGAACCACGTCTGCAACGAAGCATCAAGAATCTGCGACGGGATATTCTTCGCGCGACTCGTCGACACCACGCAGTGAATACCAACAGCAGGACCATCCGCATACACACGGTAGAAATTCGCCAACAAATCCATGCTCACAGCGTCAGAGAACTCATCACGCAGCGTCGCAAAACCATCCAAAACAATGAAAAGAGGCTTACGGCGTGACGCATCAGCACGGCGAGCATCAAGCTCCGACTTCACAAAACGCAAGAAACGAGCCTGACGCTCCCTAGCGCCCTGACCGGTACCCACAGCAGAAACAACATGCGGCAAAGAGCCCAACGGCAACAAGCCATCAGCGCCCATATCCACCAGAACAATATCGATGTCCTCCGGCGAATAATGCTGAGCCAAACCCAACACCACAGACTGAATCGTCGTAGTCGTACCACTACCGGCAACACCCACCAACAGCAGGTTGCTCATCTCAATATTCCAGCCCATAGGCACCTGACGCTGCAGCTCAGGCTCATCACCCAAAGTGCACATCAGAACACCGTCCCGGACACCACCCACAGTGGGAAGATCCGGATCGGGGAAGCCGCGCACCCCAAAATCAGCCAAATCAACATACGAACCCAACGGCTCAGGCCACACCTTACGAGGAGCAACCGCACCACGAGCCGCATGAGCCGCCACAACAGCGTCAATCAGCAGATCCAGGTCATTCGCATCACTCGACGACACCTTCGGGCGCGCACGCTCCGAACGAGGAATACCGATACTATCGGTCGCACGAACCTCCAGAGAAGTCACCACCTCAGTGCCACTCTGACCCGTCACCAGGGCAGTTTGCACCGGCGAAATATCGTTCTGGCCCAGCTTCACATACGCGCGACCCATTTGCGAACGCGAAATTTCCGAAGCATCCGGAACACCAATCACGTTCGAAGAATCCTCACGGCTCTGCACACGCAACGCCACACGCAAGTTCGTATTCGCCAGAATGTCATCATTCACCACGCCGGCAGGACGCTGAGTCGCCAAAATCATGTGCACACCCAGGGTACGACCCACCGCACCAATGCTCACCAGCGACGACAGGACATCCGGGAAGTCCTTCGCCAGCATCGCGAACTCGTCAATCACCAGCAGCAAGCGAGGCATCGGCTCCGGCGGGTTCGTCGCCAAGTAATCCTTAATGTTGTCCACGCCCTCGCCAGCAGCCGCGAACAGGCGCTGACGACGGTCCATCTCCGCCTCCAACGACTCAATAGCGCGGTGCGCCAACTGAGCATCCAAGTTGCTCAAAGTACCAATCGTATGCGGCAGACGCTCACACGTCTTAAACGCCGCACCACCCTTAAAGTCAACCAGAATAAAGTTCAAACGGCTCGGATCATGGTGAGCAGCCAAACCCGCCACCAACGAACGCAAAAACTCACTCTTACCCGAACCAGTGGTACCACCCACCAGACCGTGAGGACCATCCTTCACCAAATCCAGCGTGAACGCGCCAGAGTCGCCCACACCAATCTCAGTACTGAAACCATTAGCCTGCGACCAAAACGCCTCAATATCCTCAGCACCCGGAGGTGTCGGCAAACCAACCAGCTCAGGCAGCTTTACCAGCTGCGGCAAACCGCCGCCCAGAAGCAGACGCTCAGGGTCCTCATGATGCGCCAAAGTACGCGCCACATGAAGAGCATCCTCAGCGCTCACACCGGCGAGCACACCGTCAGTGACCGTGTAACGGCGGCGAGGCTCCGAATAGGTCATAGAAGCCTCCTCACCAATCTCCACGACCGAAGTACACGACGCAGGAAGACGGTCAACAGAAGAAGCCAACACAATACCGGCAACACGGCGAGCACCCGCAGCAGCAGTCTTATTCGCCATCAGACGCACTTCATCGCCGTACGCCAAAAGGTCGCGTGCCGGCGACTCACGGCCCTCGGTGAGGGTATCCGAATCAACGACCACGCACAGGCCGCGGGTCGGAAGAGACTCAATATCGTTGTAAAGAGAGCGCAGCATCTGATCCGACTGCTCCTTACCAGAAGCAAACCAACGCATCTGCTGGTTCTGCGCCATATGCATATGCGGAAGCCACGACGTCCACACCCAGTCCTGCGAACGCGCCGAATCAGCACAAACCGCAATCGTCATATCAGCAGGACCCGTGTGGGTCGCCGCCTGCAGCACCAGGCTACGCGCCAGGGCAAGAGACTGCTCACGCGGACCCACAATACCGATAGCGCCACCCTCACGCAGGTCAGCAACCAGCGGGGCATCCCACAGGGTATTGTGCTCAAGAATATGCTGAACCTCAGGCTCAGGATTGCTCGGCTTCGTCAGCTCAGGAGCCCAATGGATATGCCCAGTACCCACGTGGAAAGTCAATAGGTCAGGGCTGGTGCTCCGGCGACGCCACAGCGTCATCGCAGGAAGAAGCGCCCGCAGCTGAACGGCATCCGGTGCCGGGGCAAGGTCGTGAAGACGCTCAATTTCCTCACGGTTACTCAGAGCGATACGTTCCTTAAACTTCTCCATTTCCTGCTCAAAACGCACACGCTCCTTCACCTTGTCCTTAGCGTGACGACGCTTCTGCTCCACCCACATGCCAATACTCAGAATGGGGCTGAGCATCGCGAAAAGGGCGTAACGAATCTCCTGCATAATCGCGACCATTGCCGCCGCCATAATAATCGGGCCCACCGCCATCGCAAGATTGAACTTTGGCGGGTCAGAAACATTCTTGCGGGTAGGCGCCTCCACCTTATCCGGGGCGCTCAACGCACCCTGACGCGGCGGACGGTTAAACGGTGCGGTACCCGACGCACTCACGTTCGGGGCGCTACCGGGGCGCGGCGCAGCCTTCTCCTGAGGCGCAGGCTGCAGAGTCAGCACACAATCACCAACATGGATAGTGGTGCTCTCAGAAACAGTCAAACCCTCCTCAGGGATTTTCTGACCGTCCACAAAACTACCGTTCGTAGAACCCGGATCAGTGATACGCACCTTCTGAGTATTCGTTGACTCATCATGAACCACCTGCAGGTGCAGATGCTCCCACGACGCGCTCGCCGTGGGCAGCACAATGTCGGCGTACGGGGAACGACCCGCCACCAGAGGACGTGAAGAAGGGATAGGGTGCGGCAGGGTAACCGTCGAACCGCCGCTCAAACAGACGCTCCAGCCCTGCACCAGGGAAGGGTAGGAGAGCGGTGCCCTAGAGATGCGCATACCTTCCATCGGCTTGACCTCCGCCAGGGTGGAGGATGCCGTCACCGGGCGGTTATCGCAATACAGCGGCTCGTCTGCAGGCAGGGAGGGACCACCGGTTGCCTGAATGAGATCAGCGATGGTCGTCTCAGGCTGCCAGGAGTCTAGTTCATAGCTCCCGTTATGCTCTTCAAGATCAAGGAAAAAGCGCATAAGGTGTTCTCCAAAATAGATAAATCGTGAGCCCTGCTGGTGAACGGACTAGGAGGGAACCCCCGAAAGTCGGGGCGTGATGGGCTGGCTCTGTACGGATGAGGCTTTGCTCGGAACAGCTAGTCGCGAGATTCTGAGGTGAATGTGCGAAGCATCCACACCGGCGGATTCACCGCATCCGTTGAGGAAGACCCGCCCTGAATCATCGAAGCTTCCGCGGTCGGGTAAAGAAGACCCACCTGCCCGCCCGCGGCGTAAGAAGACGAAAAATCCAACGGATACGCGACCGTAGAATCTTTAGCGTCCAGCCGGAGAGTTCCTAGAACCCGTCGAACTGCCTCAGGAGTGTATTCACGAACCTGGCTTGTGGCATACGCAAAGCCAAGAGTGCGTTATGGGAGGGAGCATCCGCCCACGCTGCCGATTTCGAGAACGCCTGTTCGCCCGACAAGTCCTTTAGCGAAGAATCATTCTTCATACGCTCAACCGTTGATACAAATGCCGAAGAAGCACGACCGGCATCATTAGCGCTCAACGCCGCAGCGCGTGCCTGAACACGCCCCACAACGCGAATATTGTCAGTCAGGGAACCACCGTTCTCCAGAAGAAGACGCATAAAAGGCTCCGTCAAAGCTTCCTCACCCGCAATCACCGGAGAAGTAATACCCGCCCTCTGAAGAGAACGAAGCACCTTCGCCTGTGTCGACGCCGAACCCGTCAAAACCAGAACAGGAGAAGAGCCCGAAGACTTGTCCCCCAGAAGGCGCGTCAGCTCCTTGAGAGCGTCCTTCATACCGTCTTCATCAGCAGAAACATGAACGCGACTCGTATAGGGAAGATCCGGCGCAGAGCCCTCGCCCGCATCCAACAGAATGGTGCGCACACCATCAAGCTGCTGCGAAGAACCCGTACTAGACACACCGGCAAGCGAACGAATAGCAGCCGTATAGGCCTGCTTCTCCTGCTCAGGGTCCAGAGCAAAACTCCACACCCCACCGCCAGCATCTACCCGGTCATACGCCTCAATCACCGCAACATTGCGTTCCTTAGCGGCAGCCGTAGCACCCCGAAGATGCTCACCCCGAGAAGCAAGCACAATACCCAAAGCGCCCTCAGACGAGAGCTTCTCTACCGCCTCACGGGCACCCTGCTCCGTTCCCTTATCGTTCGCATAAAGAACCTTCACAGAAGAATTACCCAGAGCCAGACGGTACTGGGCAACACGAGCACCCTGAGCATTCAGACGCCACGCAGACCCCTCAGCATCATCACCAAAAGTAGCGACAACACCAATAACAGGCTCACGACCAGACGCAGGAAGAGAAATAGCCTGCTGAACCGTCACCGCAGACGCAGGGTTTGTACCCGTACCAAGCGGCAAAGGCTGAGGAGTCACAGCGCGCACGCCATACCAGATCCCCACCACCGCAAGGCTAAACAGCACACACAGACTGACACACCACACCACGGTGCGCTGAGTGAGCCGCCTGCCCTCGCGGCGGTGAGGACCTGAATCAGAACCCAAATGAGGGGAAAACCCCACGGCTAATCACCAATCTGGAAGGTGTACACCGTCTTCACCTCTGCACTGCCAGCATTCGACAGATGGAAGGTCGGCAACGAACGCAGACGCTGTAGGGACGCCTTGAACTGCGCCTGACGCTTCTGCAGAGCGGCAATATCCTCAGAACGGAGGTTCGTGTAACCCTGAGCATTCTGCATCGCCAAAGCAAGCTGGTAATCGGCCGCACCAGCCTTTGCGCTATTGCTCTTGAGCGCGCCCAAGAGGCCAGCGCCCTCAGCGTTGCTATCGCCCAAATCGAGCATGAGCTTCGACAGGTCGTTATTCAGCTGAACGGACGCACCAGCCAAATCTCGGGTAGCGTTCTCAGCGCGGGTGCTCAGAGCAACCAGAGAACGCTCAGTCACCGAATCCAGAGACTGGCGCAGACCCTCAATACGATCATTCATATCCTTGTGCTGAACCTCGATGGATTCACCAGCCACCTGAACCACAGTATTCGCGGTATCAGTAATGCCAGCAATCGAAGCAGAGAACGCCGCCTTAGCAGCCGAAGCGCTAGAAGAACCATCGCTCGAAACCTTACGAATCTCCTCGCTAATCATGCTCGTCAGGCTCTCGCGAGTCTCATCGGCAGACTCCTTGAACGCTTCCTTAATAGCGGTGGAGAGGTCAGACTGCATGTTCGTCATATCCTCAAGGTTCTTACCCAAAGCATTGACGGCATCCGAAGCCGAATGGATACGATCGCGCAGAGAAACCTTAGCCTGATCAGTAGGTTCTTCCCTCTTCTCCGCATCCTGGTTCTGCGCGTTTGCGGCATCATTCAGGGTCTTTTCAACCTCGCCCAGGGCACCATCTACTGCGTTCACAGCATCGTTAAGGTCCTTGGCGTCGCGAGCCAGACCCTCCTTGGGGTCATCCATCGAAGTAGCGGCGAGAACCTCATCCCACGCAGCTACCGCGGCAGCAATACGCTGCTCCATCGGAGTACGTGCGGCAGGAGTGTTCGACGTGTAGGTACGCTCGTTCGCGTTCTCCACCGTAATGACGCGAGTATTACCTTCCGTAGCAGTAGGCTCAGCGGAAGGTGCCTCAGAAGAGGGAGCAGCGGAAGGAGCCTCAACCTTCTTCGACGGCTCCTCAGAAGGAGCAACAGAAGCAGACTCAGACGGCGCAGGGCTAGGAGCCTCAGACGGCGCCTCAGAAGACGGGGCAGCAGACGGCGAAGCCGCGCCACCACAAGAAGAAGCCGTCAAGTAGCCACGCAGATGTTCAACCTGCTCAGCAGACAGAGAACCGCCACGCTCAGTAGACAGAGCACAAAGCTGCTCCGCCAGTTCCTTATTCTGAGCGCTCATAGAACCAGAACCGTCCACCAGCTCCGCACGAGCAGAAGCCGCACGAGAATGAACGTTCTTGATGCTCTCAATCAGACGACTCGACGTTTCCTTCATCTGATTCACACTCTGACGAGCTGCACTAACCTTCTCACTCAAAGAACGCACAGCATCACCATCAAGAGAAGACGGGTCCTTCTCCATCTGCTCAACAAGCTCATCCATCTGACGCTTCAACGCCGAATAGTTGTTGTTTGCACCCTTCAAATATTCCGGCTGCAGGTGATCCACAATCTTCTCACCGGTAGCAACCAGCGCAATCAAAGAACTCTGCACGGTCACCGACGCACCAAACAGGGCACAGGTCACCGAACCGTTAGAAGAGCAAGTCTCAGCGGTCGGATGCTCCGGGCCAACAATCTCACGAATCGAAGCCGTAAGATCCTGCTGACAATCCGAGCTTGCCTCCGCATACGCATTCAGAACAGCAGACAGCTGAACCAAATTACCGTACACACTGCGGCTATTCGCACCCTCCTCACGATGCACAACACAACGACCGCCGCTATGCGAAACAGACACATTGGGGCGCGCCGTCGTATCACCCAACATCGAGTGAAGAGCAGCAACAGTACGCTCCAACTGAGAAATCAGCTGAGAATTATTAGTACGCGAAGCCTCAGAAAGATCCTTCTGCAGGCTCTCAATATTCGCCTGCAGACCCTGCATAGTCTTCGTCAACGATTCATTCTGAGTCTTCAGATGCTCGGCAGTGTCCTTACCCAAAGTCGCAGACGTATCATCCAGGCTCTGACGCACCTGAGCAACCTGCGAACTAGCGCTAGTCAACGTCGTATTAACCTCGTTGACCGTATCAATAGTGCGCTGCAGAAGCGCCACCTGAGACGCATCCTGAGAGGTGAAACCGTTAGTAATGATTCCCGCACCAGACAAATCAGAAGCAAAACCAGGCTGCACCGAAATGTTGAAGGTAGGCGCACTAAAATCCTTCGCCTTGACCTTCAACACAAAAGAAGAGGAACTACCAGTCACCGGAGGCGCCGAAATAGCACCCCACTGAACAACAGCCTTACCTTCATCATTGGTGCTCACCACACCATTCGTCGACGAATCAGCCGCATCAGGGGTCGTAATAACCTGAGTAGGAGAACCCGAAAGAACAGTAGAAGCAGCAATAGAGAACGGAGTGCCAACCGGTACAGGGCTAGTACGGCTAGTACCGGATGCATCATAGGTGACGTCCTCGGTCTTCACCGTCAGGTTCTCAACCGTAACCTTAATCGTGATTTCGCCACTATAACCGTTCAAATCATTCAGGTTAGTGCCGCTACCGCGCTCAGTAGAATACTGCAGGCTCACACGCACAGGAAGGTCATTGACGACGTCCTTCGGCTTGAACTGTACGTTGCTCGAGGAGCTCGTACGATCCTTGTCATTAACGTAAATGTTGGTCGACTCAATCGACGAAACCTCGCCGTCACGGCCCATCTGAACATTCACGTTCTGCAGAACATTAGTAGCGTTCTCTACCTGGCGGGGGCTCTGAGAGGTAACAGTGCCCTTATCGGAAGGGGTGCTGTTATTGTTCGTGCCCGTGGAGCAGGAAGAGAAAATGAGTGCCGTCGTGACACCCAAAATCAAAGGGAAGCGGAGTAGACGCTGACGCGCTGTGGTGTGGTTGGTCATGATGATCTTTTCGTTGAGTTATATACCGTGCAGACACATAACAGCGGCAAGTCTGAAATGCCACTGTATAGTGCCCACCTGAGTGGAAAGGGTCAGGGGCAAAGCCGGAATGAGAAAAAGCCCCGTACCACTTTATCAGTCCAATATGAGAAGGTTGATATTTTTTCCTCCTAGTCGGTACCTCATCAGGATATTCAATTCAACCTTGAGGTGATAGTTAAAAGTATTTTTCATTTCGTTTCAACCTAGTGCACTTACCGAACTCTGTGCAACATAGAAAAACCCCGCGGCTGAGATCATCTCTCAGCCCAGGGGCTTTCTCTATACGGTGCTACATCTGAATAACGTTATTTAGATGAGGCATCAAGGATGCGCTGCAGGTGCTCCGGGATCTGTCGGTACTCCCCGGCCTCGAGGGAGCCAATCTCATACGTGCGGGCGTAGCAGATGACCTTGATCAGGGCGTCCATGTCCTCGTAGTCACCGAACTCTACGAAGAGCTCAGGGATGTACTTGGGCGGCCAAACACCGTAGCGCTCACGGAATAGGATCATGTGGTAGATGTAGGTGGCGTCGAAGAAGACGGGGCTGAAGCCCAGTCGGTAGCGGCCCATCTGGCTACTGCTGATGAGTAGGTGCCCGCCCTTGCCGTTGACCTGCATATGTATTTTGGTGATGCTGCTGTAGTCGAACTCGCGGGTCTTGAATCGCCAGTTCCGCCATTTCACGGAGGTCTCATTCTGCTGGATATAGAAAGAGTGAGTGTGGATGGACATAAGCCAAAAACAGGACCCTACGATACTTCCAAAGATGAGGAAAAATATGAAATCTTCAAGCGTTTTTGAAATCCAGAGGGGCACCAAAAAACACACAAAAAGCGTGAAAAAGTCTAAGCAAACAACAGCCAGCAGCGGTTTTTTCTGCCGCTGGCCCAGAGGAATATACCCTTTGGGACGGTTGAGGCCGATGGAGCCGTTGGTGACGGTTTCGGCAAGGAATTTTCTGAGCATGGGGTGTCCTAGTGTGGTGGGTGGCTACATGTCAACGTCGGCGAGGCCTGTGACCTTTCACGTTCCCTGAAGTACGGGACTGTACCAGGGCCATTATCCAGAGCATCCACCCGAGCAATATCACTCGGATTATTCATATCAGGCCAGCGGTCATTATCAACCCTGAACCGCACAATCGCCAGAAGCCGGTAATTTTTACGAGGCAACGGGCTAAACAGGGCAATCTGAGTACCTGACTTAGCGTAGAACCCCACCATGTCCTCGTCTTCATATTTTGCTGCCTTGTAGAACACGACGCGGTTGATCGCGGTGAAAGGGTAACGGGTCGGGTTGGAGAACCAGATGCGCTGCTCGATGCCGTCGGCGGAGGTTTTCACGTAGGCAACATGCACATAGCGTAGACAACCGACCATTAGCGCTGATAGCAACAGGGCTGCTATTTCAACCCATACATTTACCGGCCCAGTGTCATATATTTCGGTTATATACGCAAGACCTGGAAAAACTGGGGTCAATATCGTAATGAGAGCTTCAATCCGAGTAACTCGTCGAATATAAATACCCTCACGCCATCGCTTTTTATCTTTCCAACGTTGCACCTCGTAATTGATGATGACGTAAAACGTTGCAACTGTAGTGAATACAGCGAAGACACCCCAGAAGATAATCAGGAAAGTGCGCATGACGGGTTCTCGTTTCGTGTGGTTGGTGAATATCCGGAAGCGCACCACCGGCAGGCAGGTGGCGTACCTTCCCCAAGGATACCCCGGTGGGCGAATCATCCTAGACCGTGCGCTTTGGCGCACGAGGCTTCTCAACCCACGGGGTTCCACAGTTTAGCTGGCTGCAGGTTCAGCCTCCGGGTCCTCCTCATCTTCCTTCTCGGGGATGGCGATACCCACGGTCACGTACCTCTTCACCAGCAGGTACGAGGCGATAACCGGCACCACGTACACCAGCGACAACCCGCTACCGTACTGCACAACATCAGCGGCAAGACGAACCGCCGCCAAACATCCACCCAAACCCACCAGGGCGACGCAGAAGCCACGCAACACACCATACCCGGCAGTACCCTCCTCAAAGGTCGACGCCCACAGCTTGAACAGGGTGCGGCGCACAAAAATCAGGAAAACCGGCACCAGGCACAGCACCACCGAAACACCCACAGGCTCATAACCGGTAGCGGCGAACGAAACCACCGGAATAACCAGGCAGAAGAACACCATCAGGGCGCTCACACCCAGCACCACCGCGCGCACGTACCGGTTGATGCGCTCCATACGGCGCAAGTTAGGGATCTCGTCGCTCGGCTGCACGGCATTGTAGAAGAACAGCAGCAGAACCAGCGCGGACGCCGCCACATACCAGGGCGCAAAATTGATGCCGTCCGCCTGCGGGGTGAGGGCAACCGGCGGGACACCCGCCAGGGAGAGAACAGCGAGCAGAACAATTGCGGCAACGCAGAGCGTGCCCACCGTCAGCAGAAAGTAGTGGTACGCGCCGCCGTTCTTTGCATCGTGCACACTGTGCTTACGGGTGTCGTCAATCATTACGACGGAAAACAGCATTGCGGAGATGGATAGGATGCTCCACGCGTATTCACCCGTCACGACGGGGACAAACGATAGAAGAATGGAGATAGAAAAAAGAATCCACAGGAATATTCGCCGCAGTGTTGGTGAGGACGCGATGGCCCCTTCAAAAAAGCCGATGATAAAGTCGCCGAAATCGTCCACGGTGGGTTCCTTTCTGTGGGGGTGGGGTTACTCTTTGATCTCTTCAAAGCGGAGGACGCTGAAGTCGAATTCATCGTTACGGGTATCGAAGGACTTGTACGCCCTGTATTTCTTGCCCGTCTCAAAGTTCTGGAGGTAGGGGTAGATACGTTCCCCATTGGGGGCGTTCGATGTTGTGATGATTCCGCACTCTTCCGTTTCGAATTCACCGGAGATTGAGTATGGGTCTTCGTGCTCAATGATTTCGACGGAGGTGACAGTGCAGATAGTGGAGTCGTTGTACGGGTTGACATAAGAAATGAAATATAAGGATGCGGGAAATGCCAGAATGCACAACATCAGTAGGATTCTCTCGCGGTCACGCCAAATATCTATAGCCTTTGAGCGAAGAAAATTCTTGAAAGCGACTTTCTTTGTGGGCTTCTTCGTGATAATAGATTTTTTCTTTGGGTAACCATTTTTCTTTGAACTGTTTCTTTTCTTTGAAACATTCTTTTTCCTTGGGGAGTTCTTCTTCATTGCTCTTCACCTTCTTTCTGGGCTGCAGGTTGTTATTCTGTGATGTCTTCAAAGCGGGTCGTCTCAAAAACTGTGCTCATGGTGTGTACGTCCTTGTGTGGTGGTTGGTGAATCGTGCTCGCTACGGCGAGGTGGCGGGCACACCCTTAGCCTATCGCACGGTATCTGACCAGAAGGTTAACTGGGTGCAAGGCTAAGATGAAGACTCGGCAACCATTCATCAGAGGGCCAAGAACCGTGCGTGACCACCCGATTTCCTGAGCTGCTCTGGGGGTGAGCCTGCCCCCGCATCGTTGAAGGTGTGGGCTAGGGCGAAAACTAGCTTGCAGATGTCGTATGGAAAGCCCCGGGCTGTGCGAGTCGAAGACTCACACCACCCGAGGCTCTATTTTTAGCTCATGAGCTGGTTATTCTTTGATTTCTTCAAAGCGGGTCGTCTCAAAATCTCGTTCCTTTTTAGGGGATGAATTTAATACATGGAATAGGTATTTTTTGCCAGGCTGAGCAGTTTTAACGTATGCGGGAATTTCCAGCCTTCTGGCGCCTCATACATTGACAAAGTGCCGCACTCTTCTGTTTCGAAGACACCCACCGGAGCATTATCATTCAGCTCTCCAATCGTGCCGCCTCGAGGCCTGGTGTATGCCTTCGTTACGGTGCAAGTAGCAGTGATACCATCACTGTCATCTCGTAATTCATATGGAAAGCGTACGAGGACATAAATGATAATTGCTACGATGCTTGTCATGATTATGATACTGCTTGGGCGCCTATCACCGAAGAACTCCTCTAGGAATCCTTTTATAAAATCTTTTATGCAGTCTATGATAAACATATTGAAACACTCACCTTAGAAGTGGTCGCAGGCCAGATGAATCTATATTCAATCTGCCTCTTGGAATCATTATTCTTTGATTTCTTCAAAGCGGGTCATATCAAAATCTCTATCTTTCCTATTTGAACGATTAGATACATGGAACAGGTACTTTTTCCCGGGCTGCGCGGTCTTAACATATGCAGGAATCTTCCATCCCTTGGGTGCTTCGTACATCGTGAGCGTGCCACACTCCTCAGTCTCAAAGACCCCCTTCAAACCAATGTCAGTCATGCCGCCCAGGTCCGTTCCGCGACGCTCCTGCGTGTACGCCTTAGTTACGGTGCAGGTAGCGGTGAAACCGTCACTGTCATCACGTAGATTTATGGGAATAATAAAAAAGATATATCCAACGCACATCGTCAGAAAAAGCATTGTTATTCTTTCTGACCATTTGTTATGAGATTCCATCACTCACCTCATTTCTCATGAGAATTCGGGGCCTTCTTTGCCTCACGCGCCCGCTGACGCTCCAGCCTACGCGCCTCATTAGAGCAGCCCTACGGCGACGCTTCTGACGTTCACTCTTCGTCTGCCCAACAACATACTTCGTCTTACACAAGTCATAAAACTGGGCATAAATATCTTGCGAAGAGCCATACATCCCCACCACACTCATCACATCCAAGCCGTCCTCCTCAGCCCAGCGCCCGTAATCGTCACGGTACAGCACCTGCGCCATAAGAATCGTCGCATCAAACTGATACGGGTCAAAGCTGCAAGTACGCTTACCCATCTCAGTGCTGCCAATGCGCAGGAACCCGTTCTTGCCGTTGTTCTCCACGTGGGCAAACGTAATCGAGGGGTAGGTGAAAGTGCGTTCCTTCCACCGCCAATTACGCCACCGCACGTGGTCCTCGCGCAGCTCGAGGTAGAAGGCGTAGCAGTGGTTCAGCGGGATAGCACCCAGCAGGCCAAGCCCAAAGGCGCCTACGAATAGTAGAACCCATTGATTAACAATCTCTCGGTCGCCGGAAGGGCGCGGATATCCCAGGCTTAGCCAAATAATAGGCCAGATGACGAACCCAAGGATTGTGGCGCTCCAAGAGAAGAGAAATCCAAAAAGGGGCCTCTTCTGCCTCTTGTTCAGCGTGGGTTTGCCGAGCTAATACGGTAGCCCGGTATCAGGGCGACAATAAGTCCCCAAAGGGTTCCGGTTTCAGCAGCGTTCATAGTATGTACGTCCTTGTGCGGTGGTTGGTGAATCGCGCTCGCCCCGGTGGTGGCGGGCACGTTCTTAGCCTATCGCACCCTATCTGGACGGGAGGTTAACTCGACGCAATGCTCGGGTGAAGACTCGGCAACCACTTCGCAGATAGCCCGAATCCGTGCCTAACCACCCGATTTCCTCGGCTACTCTGAGAACGAACCCGCACCCTCCGCGCTGTTGCCGGAAGGCTGCTGGTCACCGATAAACAGAAAGGGTAGTGAACGGCCATGATAATTACCTACACCATGACTGCTGTATGGGGCGTACTATGCCTTGGACTGATGTACAAAATCTGCCGCTCCGTTATCGCCCATGAAATGAGCCGCCACCACGACAAGAAGCTACGCGCCGAAAACATATACATCATCCGAGGCAAGCTTCGCATCATCATTCTGGCCAGCTTTGTAGCTCTCATATTTCCTACCGGAATGTTCCTAACGCACCTACTCGGCGACATGGGATTCCACCTTTTCTACGACATCGCAGCGTTCTGTGCTATGTGCATGGCTATCTGCTTCTTCTACGGACCTGTTGAGGATTACACCGAAATCTCGCCGGAAGGAATCGAAAGGGGCGAATCATTTCTAGATACGGTCTTCTACCCGCTCAACGCAATCGACGCAGTCTCATACAGCCAGGCCTCTGATAGCGACGAGTCAGACAGCGTTACTTTTAAAACAAAATCAGGCAAGACAATTACGAATTTCAGCCCCGGCGATGACGGTTACTACCTCCTCGCAATGACCCGGTTCAGGATCGAAAACGACCGCTGGCCAGACATGAACAACCCCGAAGAAGCCGCCCAGGTTAAGGCGTGGATGAACTGGAGCTCCACCATCCCGCACATCAAGGACAAGGAAATCACCGGCCTCGCCGAAGTAGACATGTAGCCTGCGATTCAGCCCGTATTGAGCGCGCGCCCGGCGTGTTTTTCAACCGATATTTCCGCAATTTTCCCGCCGAAAAAACGCCGACCAGCACCCACACCCTAACCCTCAACTAGAAGGTGCACTCTGCACGCAAACATTAACGTTGAGGCTTACAATAAGAAATGGTCAACGCACAGCCGCACGCCGTGCACGCACCATGTCACTTCACAGAAACACCGACCCCGAAAGGCACATCATGGCCACCAAGAAGCCCGCACGCCTCACCCGCCGCGCAGCACTCGCCGCAGCAGGTGCAGGCGCAGCAACCGCCCTCGGCGCGCTGCTCACCCCCGCACAGGCAACCACCTACCGCCCGACCGTGCGCCGCACCCCCTACAACGGCTACTACTCCAACCGTTACGGCCGCCGCGGCCGCATCGTCATCAGCGACTACTACGGCAGCTCCTACAGCCACTACTACTATTACGGCGGCTAAAGAAATACAGCTGTAAAAACATATACTGGAAGACGGCGCTACATCCCGTGTAGTGCCGTCTTCCCGTTAGATGCCCCAGGCATCACCCGCACCGCGGTGCGGAAAATACACCACAGATAGAGAGAACCCATGAAGAACGTAACCCGCCGATCCGCCCTCGGCCTACTCGCAGCAACCGGTGGTGCGACCCTCCTGGCAGCATGCGGTGCACAGCCCCAGGCAGCCAGCGGCTCTGCATCTGCATCCGGTAGCGCATCTGCTTCCACCTCGGACGCCGAAGTTAACAACGCACGCGCCGATTACTCCGGCGTTGCAGTCCTGGACGGCTACACCTCCAAGCCTTCCGACTACCAGCCCGCAACCCGTACCGAGCCGTCCAAGAACGCCCCCGTGCCGACCAAGCCCGCTGTCGCTAACGAGAACAGCGTGGAAGGCCTGTACCAGTCCATCGCCTTCTTCGGCGCAGCCATGGAATACTACATGCGCACCGGTAAGACCGAGCCGCTGCGTGAATGCGCGCTCGACAAGTCCGAGCTGAAGAGCATGATTGAGCCGGCAAGTGGCACTCTTGGCGAGAAGCTGGTCAAGGGTGAAGCCTGGATGCACGACGCGACCGTCACCATCACCATGCTTTCCGCGCAGCCCGAACGTGAGGGTGACACCTACAACTGGGATATTCGCATGACCATGGATCCCGGCGAGTTCATTGCAAGCAAGGACCGCGTGCAGGAAGCTCCTTCCGAATCGGAACGTAAGGACGAGGTGGAGCGTACCCTGCACGGTGTGTACGAGAACGGTGCGTGGAAGCTGACCGGTATGCGTGCTTCTTCTTCGTCCTCGTCTTCCGCTTCCTAAAAGCTTCAGTCTAGAAGCGCGTAGCTTCTACACCTAAAAGGCGCCCGCCCCGTGGAATAAACCCACGAGGCGGGCGCCTTTCTTATATGCGCAATAAAGCATATACCCTTATCGGTATGCTACCAGATGCGCACGCGCTCCTCCGGAGCCAGGTACAGTGCATCGCCCTCAGAGACACCAAACGCCTCATAGAACTCATCAATATTGCGCACCACACCGTTCACGCGGAACTCATCCGGCGAATGCGGATCCACCGAAATCATCACCTCAGCATGCTGCGGGCGGGACTTCGTGCACCAGCCGCGAGCATTCGAGAAGAAGAAACGCTGAATACCGGTCATACCGTCAATCACCGGCGCGTCAGCCAGCGACTCAATGCCCTGCTTCTTCAGAGCCAAGCGGTACGCCTTCAACGCAATAGACATGCCAGCCAGGTCGCCAATGTTCTCGCCCAGAGTCAGCTCACCGTTCACGTGGAACTTCGGGTCCAGACCCACCGGAACGTACGCGTTGTACTGCTCCACCAGTGCGGAGGTGCGCTCCTTGAACTTCGCGTAATCCTCCTCAGTCCACCAGCTCTCCAGCTTGCCGTCACCGTCATAGCGGGAACCCTGATCGTCAAAACCGTGACCAATCTCGTGGCCAATAATCATGCCGATATTGCCGTAGTTCGCCGCATCGTCAGCATCCGGGTTGAAGTACGGGGGCTGCAGAATCGCTGCCGGGAACACAATCTCATTCGCCGGCGGCATGTAGTACGCGTTCACGGTCTGCGGAGTCATCAGCCACTCCGACTTATCCACCGGCTGACCCTTACGGGCAATCAGCCAGTCAGCATCAAACGCACCGGTACGGCGCAGGTTCTCAAACAGGTCACCGGGCACCAGCTCCAGTGCGGAGAAGTCACGCCACTTATCGGGGTAACCGATCTTGGTGACGAACTTCGACAGCTTCTCCAGCGCCTTCTCGCGGGTTGCCTCAGTCATCCAGTCCAGCGACTCAATGGACTCGCGGTACGCCTCCAGGAGGTTGCCGACCAGAACCAGCATCTTCTCCTTGTGCGAAGGCGGGAAGTGCACAGCCACGTACTCCTGGCCAATCTCCTCACCCAGAGCCTTCTCAACAGCACCCACGCCGCGCTTCCAGCGCTCACGAATCTGCTGAGTACCGGAGAGGGTCTTGCCGTAGAAGTTGAAGCTCTCCTGAACCAGCTCGTCGTACATGAACGGCGCACGCGAACGCAGAACAGTCCACACAGCCCACAGCTTCCAGCTCATCAGCGGGATGGAGGTGAACAGCTTTGCCGCACCCTCAAAGAAGGACGGCTGAGCCACAATAACCTGACCCAGGGTCTCCGGGTCGGCGTCGAGAGCCAGCAGCCACTGGGAGAACGGGAAGCCGGGGAACTTCTCGTCCAGCTCGGTCGCCTGGTACGGGTTGTAGGTCGCCTCAGCGTCGCGGTTTTCCACGACGTTCCAGTGCAGGCGAGCCAGCTCCGACTCGTGAGTGAACACCAGCTGTGCCGCCTGCTCCGGAGTCAGGCCGAAGCCCTCAGCCAGACCGGTCAGCTCAAACATGCGGGCAATATGCTCAACATACGCCGCGCACGCCTGCTCGTGCTTCTCTTCACGGTAGTAGGATTCATCCGGCAGACCCAGACCCGACTGGTGCAGGAAGAACGTGTAATTCTTCGGGTCCTTCGGGTCGTTGCTGGTGTACCAGGCGAACAGCTGCGGCAGACCCGCACGAGACAGTAACGCCAGGGTCACAGCCAGGTGGGAGGGGGTTGCCGAGTTCAGGATCGGGGCGATTTCCTTCAGCAGCGGCTCCAGACCGTCCGCCTCAATCTTCTCAACATCCATGAAGGAGTTGTACAGCGCGCCAATACGGGACTCCGGCTGCTCCTTCGCAATCTTCTCCACCAGCTCACGCACGTGCTTCTCTGCGTTATCGCGGAGGGTGTACAGGCCGCCATCCTTGGGGCGATCCGCCGGGATTTCGTGGGTAGCAAGCCACTTGCCGTTGACGTGGCGGAAGAAATCGTCGCCCGGCTTGACGGTTTCATCCACCCATTCTTTAGTGATTCCAGAGTTAGTAGTCATGGTTCCATTCTATGTTCTTACGCCCGCAAGCCACAGGATGCCCGGCACCGCGCCGGATGGTGGCTCACCGGTATAGGTGCTCCTCAGCGGGCTACACGGGCGGCAGAGAAGGTGGTAGCCCCTCCAAGGATGCACCCTCTGCACCCCCAAGGATGCAGAAAACCCGCCCGCACGGTCACACAACCGTACAGGCGGGTTCACATCTACCTCTGAACTTATCTGCAGTTCAGGAACAAAGAAGCACTATTCGCTTATGCCTGAGCCTTCGCAGCCAGCTTCTCTGCACGCTCAGCCATCAGACGCTTCTCAGCACCGTTGACCAGCCACAGGAACAGAACCGCCAGACCCGAGCACACAATCATGAAGACAAACGCGGTGCTCCAGCCCCAGTGGTCAACAATAATGCCGATACCGGCAGAAGCCAGAGTTGCACCCAGCGCGTAACCGAACAGACCGGTGAAGCCCGCCGCGGTACCCGCAACATGCGAAGGCGACAGGTCAATAGCCTGCAGACCAATCAGCATGACCGGGCCGTAAATCAGGCCACCAATCAGAGCCAACGCAACGTATGCAATCCACAGCGGCGCATCCGAAGAGGGCAGCCAGTACAGCAGAATCGCGCCGACGGTCGCAATCAGGAACAGGATACCCGCGGGGGAGCGGCGACCCTTGAACATGCGGTCAGAAACGTAACCGCACAGGACGGTGCCGCCAATACCGGCAAGTTCCAGAATCGAGAAGCCCGCAATACCGCCCTCAAGGGAAGCGTGACGCACATCGTGCAGGTACTTCGGTGCCCACACCAGCACGCCGTAACGCAGGGTGTAGACAAACACGTTCGCCAGAGCCAGGTACACCATGGTCGAGTTGGTCAGCACGTGCTTACGGATGGTAGTCCACGTGGACTCTGCACGATCCTCAGCGGTGGACTCAACCTTGTGCGGGTCGTTGCGGTACACGTCAACGGTGGGCAGGCCCTCCGCCTCGGGGTTATCGCGAATCAGCAGCCACGCCACAAATGCGAGCACGAAGCTGATAACAGCCGGGAACCAGAAAGCAACTTCCCAGGTCTTGCCGAACATGGAGAAGCCCCACGCAACCAGCAGACCGGACAGCGCACCACCGACGTTGTGAGCGGTGTTCCACCAGGAAACCTTCGTGCCGCGCTCGCTGGTGGAGAACCAGTTCACGAGCACACGACCGGAGGGCGGCCAACCCATGCCCTGGAAGATACCGTTGAAAACCATGATGGTCGCCATGATGGAGGCGATAGCGGCAGCATAGCCCGTCGCACCCGCGCCTTCACCCATGTAACCGGTCATTGCCAGCAGGATGTTTGCAACACCCGAAAGTACCAGACCAATCGGCAAGAAGAGACGCGCGTTGGAGCGGTCAGAAATCATTGCGGTGAAGAACTTACTGAAGCCGTAAGCCAGCAGCAGCGCCGTGGACAGTGCACCGATTGCGGCGTTGCTGAAGCCCAGTTCCTTGGTCAGAATCGGGGTGACCAGCGGGACGTTGTTACGAATCAGGTAGAAGGTCGCGTAACCGATGAAAATACCCATGAAGACCTGTAGGCGCATGCGCGGGTACTTCGCATTAACTTCTGCTTCGCTGAGCTGAGGCTTGGGTGCCGGAATGGCGAGCCAGCGGGGTACAGAACCCTTCTTCTTCTTTGATGAAGTGGTAGTAGTCATATTTCGCATTCTATAAGTGAGGTCTTATAAAAATGCTAATCTACTGGGCATATTTTCACTAAATTGTTCAGTATAGTGAACGAATATTCAGAGTGATTATTCTATAAATGCTTGTTTTACCCCGGAATTTCAGGGAAATGCGCAATTCATGTGATGTACATCTGTCTACTGGGCAACATTGCCCCGCATAGCGCAACGAATATAAATACTTTCTTTGTTGAGCAAATGCATGTTTTGGTCAGACCACAACTAAATTTAGAGTTATTTATACCCTAAGTTCAAAAAGAGAACCACTTGAATACCGCTAAATCGGTTCTCCATAAACACCCCGCAGGTACCCACCCGCTCAACCCAAAAACTGCACAGGGAAGCCCGCCCGCACGGTGCAGAAGAAAAACCGTACGGGCGGGCCTGTTATCTATCCCCAAAAGCTCGGCATACAGTCGGTACGCATACCGGCACGAAGCCGAACAGCCGCCACCTGCCGCAGGTTACCGCGAGCAAACCATCATCCGGTCAACCCGCAGCAGGCAGCGGAACCAATAGGCGCCTCCTAGAGGGATGCGCGAATCGCCTTGGTGGCATCCACCAGGTGACGCAGAGACTGCTTGGTCTCCTCGTAATCACGAGTCTTCAGACCGCAGTCAGGGTTCACCCACAGGTCAGCAATGGTGCCGTAACCAATCGCAGCCTTCAGCAGGGACTCAATCTCATCCTGCGAAGGAACACGCGGGGAGTGGATGTCCCACACGCCCGGGCCCAGACCGGAAACGAAGCTCTCCGGAATGTCAGCCAGCAGCTCCATGTGCGAACGAGCCGCCTCAATGCTGGTCACGTCAGCGTTCAGAGCGTTAATCGAGTCGATAATCTCGTTGAACTCCGAGTAGCACAGGTGGGTGTGAATCTGAGTGGAATCCTTCACCGCGCTGGTTGCCAGGCGGAAGGAGTTCACCGACCAGTCCAAATACTGCGGCTGCTCGTCGCGGCGCAGGGGCAGCAGCTCACGCAGAGCCGGCTCGTCCACCTGAATGATGCGGATGCCCGCCTGCTCCAGGTCGGCAATCTCGTCGGCAAGAGCCAGAGCCACCTGGTTAGCGGTCTCGCGGCGCGGCTGGTCGTCACGCACGAAGGACCATGCCAGAATGGTCACGGGGCCGGTGAGCATGCCCTTGACCGGCTTGTCGCTCAGCGACTGTGCGTGGGAGCTCCACGGAACGGTGAACGCCTCACCGCGCAGGCCCTCACCGTGACGCTTCACGTCACCGAACAGGATCGAGGGGCGGGTGCAACGCGAACCGTAGGACTGAACCCAGCCGTGGCGGGTGGTTGCGAAGCCGTCGAAGTTCTCAGCGAAGTACTGAACCATGTCGTTACGCTCAGCCTCACCGTGAACCAGCACGTCCAGGCCCAGCTCCTCCTGCAGCTTGATGACCGAGGCGATCTCGTCACGCAGGAAACCGTTCAGCTCCTCAGCGGAAATCTTGCCCGCACGAGCCTCCGCACGGTGGCGGCGAATCTCAGCGGTCTGCGGGAAGGAACCGATGGTGGTGGTCGGCAGCTTCGGCAGGTTCAGGTCAGCCTGAGCCACACGGCGAACATCAATGGTCGGGCGGTCGAAGTCCTCGGCGGTCACAGCTGCGGCGCGGGCACGAATCTCGTCGTTGTGCTTGCGCGGGTCAGCGGCGAAGCGAGCCAGCGCCTCATCAGCAGCCTTCAGCTCGGGCTCAATAGCGGCCTCACCCTCAGCCAGGCCACGAGCCAGCAGAGCAATCTCAGCGACCTTCTGGTCAGCGAATGCCAGGCCGTCCACGGGAACCTCGGCAGGGTCTTCCAGAGCCAGGTCGTGAGGCACATGCTGCAGGGAGGTCGAGGAGGAAACCGACACGGCACCCTCGGATGCGCCGGGCAGCGCCTCCAGAGTCTTCAGAGCCGCGCGAACATCGGCACGCCACACGTTACGGCCGTTCACAACACCGGCAACCAGGTGCACACCAGCGGCAGAAACAGACTCCAGCTCAGCCTTCGAGTACACGCCGTGCACCAGGTCAAGGTGCAGAGCCTCAACACCGGTACCCAGCAGCGCCGGCAGGTTCTCACGCAGGGAACCGTAGGGGCTGGTCACCAGAATCTGCGGGCGCTTCTCGCCGGCAGCCAGGGCACGGTAGGTGCGCTCAGCAAGCTCAGCCACCTTCGCGTTGTCGGCACGGTCCACGGTCAGGCCCGGCTCATCCAGCTGAACCCACTCAACACCGCGCTCAGCCAGCTGCTCCAGCACCTGAGCGTATGCGGCAACGAACTCGTCCAGGCGGTCGATGGGTGCGAAGTCCTCAGCGGAACCCTGCTCAGCCTTAGCACCCAGCAGCAGGGTCAGCGGGCCAACAATCTGCGGGCGAACCTTCACGCCAGCCTGCTTTGCAACCTCGAGCTGCTCGTCAATAGCCTCAAGGTTCAGCTTAATTTCGGTGCCGGCACCGATCTCGGGCACCAGGTAGTGGTAGTTGGTGTCGAACCACTTAGTCATCTCCAGCGGAGGCAGGGTCTCGGTACCGCGCGCCAGTGCGAAGTAGCCGGGCAGATCCAGCAGGCCGCGGCCGTCCTTAGCCTCAGCCAGACGCTCGGGAACCAGGGTGAACAGGCGAACCACGTCGAGCACCTGGTCGTAGTAGGAGAAGGTCGCCGGAATCGAGTAGTTATCAGCCTTCAGGCCCGCAGTGGTCACGCGCTCGAAGTAGGTGCGCTGCACGTCAGCGGCGGTGTCCTGCAGCTCCTGCAGGGTTGCCTTGCCCTTCCAGAAAGCCTCCTGAGCCTTCTTCAGCTCACGGAAGCGGCCCACGCGGGGGTAACCAACAATGGTTGCGGCGGGGAATGCGGTGTTCGACATAGTAATTTTTCCTTTACTGGGGATAGATGTGGGAGTCAGTTCCGGTGTTTCACCACCCAGCGGTGGGCGGTGAAACAGTGGTCGTAACTCCCGGAATATTTGTGGGGGAGATTATGGAAACGCATCCGACAAGGAGCGTTATGGGTGGGTTAGGCGTATTCCAGTTCGCTCAGCGGCTGAGAGAAACGGTTGCTGTACCGCGGCAAATCCAGCTGATCCAGAACATCCAGAACCGCCGCATGCTCGTTGAAGGTGAAGAAGTGCAGACCCGGTGCGCCCGCATCCATCACGGTGCGGCACTGGTTCAACGCATACTCAACACCGATGCGGTGCAGCTCAGCGCTGCTGGTTGCGGTCTCTAGGGCGTAGGCGAGGTCCGTCGGGATCTCCATGCCCGCCATCTGGCAGAGGTTCCGCAGGCGCTTCAGCGAGGTCACCGGCATGATGCCCGGAATAATCGGAATATCCGCACCCGCCAGGCGTGCCGAATCGACCAGGGCGCTGTAGCGTTCATCCTCAAAGAACACCTGAGTGATCGCGAAGTCCGCGCCGGCACGCTGCTTGGACAGCAGAATCTCAATATCCTGCAGCAGGGATGCGGACTCGGGGTGCTTCTGCGGGTATGCCGCCACACCAATCGACACCTTGCCAGCTGCCAGGTGGGCGAAATCTTCACGCTCAACGCGGCGAATCAGCTCCACCAGGTAGCGGGCGAAAGGAAGCTCAGAAACCTGACCCTCCTGAATGTCACCGCGAAGAGCCAGGAAGCCGCGCACGCCCAGGCCCAGAATCAGGCGGACTGCACGCTCCAGTTCGTGCACCGAATGGCCTGCACAAATCAGGTGAGCCAGCGGGGTGAGGGAGGTTTCGTGTACCAGGTGGTCGAGCAGCGCCAGGGTCTTCTGGCGGCGCTTCGCGTCACCGGAGTAGGTGACCGACACGTAGTCGGGGTTGGTGCCCTCAAGCTCCGCAATCGTGTGCATGAGCGACTCGCAGCTCGCGTGTGAGCGCGGAGGGAACAGCTCAAAAGAAAGAGCCGGGTGAACTGTCGTCATAACCATCCTTCGTGTTCACCCGATAGATACGCACCGGCAGGGTGCGCGAATTCTTCTGCAGGATGCGCTGTACCGGTTTGCTGGTACGGCTCATCGTGGGGTGCCGAAGGGTATTCTTCTCTATCGGTCCTGGCGGGAGCACCTTGTCCGTACCCTGCACCGTGACGGTGGGGATACTGGCGAGGTTGCTGCGACGTCTACGAGCCAGATCTCTCGGTCGCTCTTGATAGATAACGCCTTCACTCTACCCACCGCCTCCGAGGATGTGCAAGGTGTGCGGCGGTTGATGTCCTAATATTTCTGGACATGACATTGGGGCGAAATATGAACTTAATATGACTGACTGTGACGAAGGGGGCGGGGGGTATTGCCGGTAGGGGTCTCGGCTGACTCTTGGGTGTCCGGCACTATCACAGATATACCTGCTTAATATTCTTGGACACGCGCGAATGTATGTGTTTTATCTTTCAGTGGGGAGTAGGGTAACTAATAACTAATGAGGCACGGGTAGTGTTTCAGTGTCTGCTCATCGAGGAGTTTCAGGACCCAAAGATGAGTTCAATATGACTTTGTGAGCGTGGTGAGAATGAAAAATCTATTTTCCTCTATACTCTGGTCCTTCCGCCTAGCCTGGAAAACCTGTCCCGCGACCCTAGTGAGCACTGCCCTATCGCTAGCCGTCATCGCCTGCATTCCTGTGAGCCAGTCCCTGCTGATCGGTAATACAGTATCAGCCTTGAGCGGTTCAAATGGTGGCGCAGCATGGATTTATATTATTGCTCTTGCCCTTGTTGTCGGAATTAATATCATTGCTCAACGCTGGGTAAGAAGTAACATGCTTATCCTCAAATCAAAGATGAACTATCGGGTTCACCGCATGTTAAATAACAGGTTATCTACTTTTCCGTTGTCTGATATAGGTAGCACAAAATCACAGGAAGATATACGTGCTGCAAGAGAGGCAATATCGAAACAGGAATTGCAGGTTCACACCATGTCAGTTATGACACTGGTGAGTTCCTTTGCGATGGTTTTCCTCCTCTGTTTTAATATTGCAAACGTCAGCATTGTGGCAGCAATTTTTGCGGCACTGTGTTCACTACCCCTATCTATTGCAATGGTAATCCTCGCTAAACGTGATTACGCTATATACACCCTAATGTACGAGGACTATCGGGTAGAGAACTACTATCTAGACAATCTGATGGCTCAGAGCCGAGCCCAAGAACTTCACCTCATGAGGGCCTCCCGATTTCTCGCAACGCGTAGCGTCCTGGCGACGCCGGGCAGCCGGTAGGGAATTGAGCCTTGAAAGTGTTAGAGGAATCATCTCCATAGTTGCAGGGCTACTCTGCTCTGTCTTACTTTTTGCGTCCCTGTACTTCCTTGTGGATTCAGGAGCCGATATATCGTATGTGGCCGGATCGCTGATTGGAATCATTGCCTGTGTTGCCGCGACCCAAGAGGTGGGATATTCATTTGGTCAGATTATTAATGGAGCATTATCTGTTCAGCAATTCCGAAGGGTGTGCGACTCTGATACTTACGACCATGCTTCTGAGATAAAAACTTCTAACCCTAACCATGAAAATATTTCAAAAATTATATGCAAAGATGTATCCGTTCAGTATGAGGGCGCGTCGTCTTTTGCGCTTAAAGATATTAATCTTGAGCTGATGAATAATCAAATGATTGCAGTAGTTGGTGCCTCGGGCGCGGGAAAAACAACGCTAATAAATGCAATTCTTGGAATTACACCAATTGCCCAGGGGGAGCATAACGTATAAGGGTGCTTCTTCTGAGAGTAAATACAACATGTTGGCGAATGTTGGTTTGGTGAGTCAAGACTACGGCCGTTATGAACTGACTGTGCGTGAAAATCTTCTTCTGGGTTTGTCGCAGGAGGCGGTTGAGCGTCTTGGTGATGCTGATTTGTGGTCGGCTTTGTCGGTGGCTTGTGCTGATGATTTTGTGCGTGGTCTTGAGGGTGGTTTGGATGCTCAGTTGGGTGAGTCGTTTGGTGGTGTTGGTCTTTCGGGTGGTCAGTGGCAGCGTTTGGCGTTGGCGCGTGTGGTTCTTCGGGGTGCGCCGGTGTGGGTGTTGGATGAGCCGACTAGTGCTGTGGATGCTGAGACTGAGGAGGAGATTTTTGCTCGGTTGAAGGTGGCTGCTGTTGGGCGTTTGGTGGTGTTGGTGTCTCATCGTGCGTGGACGTTGCGTGGTGTTGATTCTGTGGTGGTGTTGGATGGTGGGTGTGTGGTGGAGCAAGGAACCTACCAAGACCTAACGACCGACCCTACATCACGCTTCAGGAAGCTCTTCGCCTCCCAACTGGAGGGGAAATAACCTCGCAACATACCCGCACAACGTAGAGTTAAAAGCATGGAACGCATTGAATCTCCCGTCTACCGCAGGCTCGGCAACTCCGGCCTCGTCGTACCCAGCGTCGGCATCGGCTGCAACAACCTCGGCCGCCCCGGCACCCCCACCCGCACCCAAGAAGGCACCAACGAAGTCATCGCTGCCGCAGTCGATGCAGGCATCAGCTTCTTCGACATCGCCGACCTCTACGGCGCCGAACCCGGCCTCTCCGAAACCATGTTCGGCACCGCCCTCACCCAGCTCGGCCTCGACCGCGACGAACTGACCATCGTCACTAAATTCGGTCTGCCCGTCGGCGACCTCAACGGCAACGACCGCAACGCCCGCGGATCCCGCCGCTACATCATGCGCGCCGTCGAAGGGTCCCTCCGCCGCCTCGGCACCGACTACATCGACCTGTACTTCTACCACAGCCCCGACCCGAACACCCCCATCGAAGAGACCCTCAGCGCCCTCGACCAGCTCGTCCGCGACGGCAAGGTCCGCTACCTGGGCCACTCCAACTTCTCCGGCTGGCAGCTCGCCCACGCCGAACACTGCGCCCACGAACTCGGCACCGAACGGTTCATCGCCGCAGAAAACCACTACAACCTGCTCGACCGCCGCGCAGAACTCGAAATCCTGCCCGCCGCACGACACTTCGGCATGGGTGTGCTGCCGTACTTCCCGCTCGCTAACGGCCTGCTGACCGGCAAATACCGCCGCGACAACATTCCCGCCGGTTCGCGCCTGTCCCACTCCAAGAAGAACGTGCTCGACGCCGCCAACTGGGACCAGCTCGAAGCCTTCCACAGCTTCTGCACCGAACGCGGCATCACCGAGGTGCAGGCGGCGTTCTCCTGGCTCGCACAGCAGTCGCCGGTCACCTCCGTCATTGCCGGTGCAACCAGCGCCGAGCAGGTGCGTGCCAATGCACAGGCGGCATGCCTGCGCTTCGACGCTGAGGACCTCGCCGCCCTGGACGCTATCTTCCCGGCACCCGAGAAGATCGCGCTGTTCTAAACGCGGGCTCCCTCTCAAAGGGGCACTCAACTGGTCGCAACTGGTGGCTGTAAAATACGCTGAAAAATGTCCGCGGTGAGAAATAAATATCACCCGCCGAATGTTTTCGCTAGGATTAGGTGAGGTGCGTCTAACCTGACGTACCTCACCTAGCCCACTGACAGTGCTGAAGAACCACCAATGTCGGTGTAATCTCACCTACCCCCTCGGCATCAAAGGACACCATGAGCGCACAGAGCACCGCCTCCACCTGCCCCCGCTGGGCACCGGGAAGCACAGCCGATACCTTGGCATCATTGCACTCATCGCCACCTTCGGCGGTCTGCTCTTCGGCTACGACACCGGAGTGATTAACGGCGCGCTCGAACCCATGAGCCGCGAACTCGGCATGGACTCCACCGCTCAAGGCTGGGTCACCGGATCGCTCGCCTTCGCTGCCGCTATTGGCGCGCTCACCTGCGGTCGTATCTCCGACCGGTACGGCCGCCGAACCACCATCATCGGGCTGTCCACCATCTTCTTCATTGGCGCTCTGACCTGCGTCTTCGCACCCAACGTCGCCGTGCTCATCACCGGACGAACCCTGCTCGGCCTGGCGGTCGGTGGCGCCTCCGCCGTGGTGCCCGTATTCCTCGCAGAGCTCGCACCCTACGAAATTCGCGGTTCCCTCTCCGGCCGCAACGAACTCATGGTCGTGGGCGGTCAGCTTGCCGCGTTCATCGTGAACGCCCTCATCGGCAACCTGTGGGGCGAACACGACGGCGTGTGGCGCTGGATGTTCGCCATCTGCACCCTGCCCGCCATCGGCCTGTTCGTCGGCATGCTGCGTGTGCCCGAATCGCCGCGCTGGCTGCTGCGCGTCGGCAAGCGTGAGCAGGCGCTGGAGGTTATGAAGCGTATCCGCTCCACCGAGCGTGCCGAGGCTGAGATTGCCGACATTGAGCGCACCCTGCAGGCGGAGGCGGCAACCTCCCAGAACAATGCGGCAGGCAAGGAAAGTGCGGGCGTGCGCGGCTGGTTCGTGCGCATCCTGCTTGTCGGTATTCTGGTTGGCGCGGGCCAGCAGCTGACCGGCATCAACTCGATCATGTACTACGGCATTAAGGTACTCAAGGAAGCCGGTTTCAGCGAATCCGCGGCGCTCATCGCGAACATTGCACCGGGTACGATCGCGGTGCTCGGCTCCATCCTGTCGCTGCGTCTGATGGAGCGTGTGCCGCGCCGCGTCATGGTCATTACCGGCTATGGTTCGACCGCGTTTTTCCACGTGCTGATTGCGGGTGCATCCATGCTGCTACCCGCCGATAACGCGGCGCGCCCCTGGATCCTGCTGGTGCTCATCGTCTGTTTGTGGGCGCGATGCAGACCTGCCTGAACGTGTCGACGTGGGTGATTATGAGCGAGCTGTTCCCGCTGCGTGTGCGTGCGGCGGGTATGGGCATTTCGGCGTTTAGCGGCTGGATGATGAACGGTGTGCTGTCGCTGGCGTTCCCCGTGATTCTGGGTGCGGTCGGTCTGACCGGCTCCTTCATCGGCTTTGCCGTGGTGAATGTGGTTATTGCGCTGCTGATGTTCCGCAACTTGCCGGAGACTCGCGGCGTGAGCCTGGAGCAGGTGGAGCGCGGCGTGATGGACGGTAGCATCTACCCCTCGGCACGCGGGCGCTAAACCCGGCGGTTTTTAGGTATGAACGAGGCGGGCGGCACCTCCCCGGTGGAGGTACCGCCCGCCTTGCGTTATGCGTTGAAAGACTAGTCTGCAGGGTTCTCTGCGAGGAACTCGTCCAGGCCGATGCGGTAGCCGTCATCTTCGGCGCGCGCCTTGCGAAGAGCCTCAATGTCGAGGAACTCTTCGTACTCTTCCAATAGCTTCAAATCTTCGTAGGAGATGAGCGCGGCAACAGTCTTACCATTGCGGCTGATGAGGGGACGTTCGCCGGAGAACACGGCTTCGTTGACTTTGGTTCCGAGGTTGTCGCGGAGTTCTTTAAGAGTCGTGACATTGGAACGAGTCCGGTGAGTGGTGACAGTCATGACTGGTTCCTTTCTGGGGTTTGTCCGTTAGCTCCGAGGATAGTTCTTATGCAGGTTCTATCCAGGGGAGCTACTTACATAGTACAACAATGTAAAGTATGTAAAAAGTGTACACTTTTTCTGCTAAGGTTGAGGTTAAGATTTAAAGCTCTGCCTGAAGGGTGCAGATGACTGCAAACCATGTCTCAAACCCCGTGTACCGGGTTGAATTGACGCGCAAAGCAGCGAAAGAACTAAAGAAAATCCAACGAGAGGACCGGTCAGTCTTCGAGAAAATTATCGCCTGCCTCCGATCCCTTGGCGATGACCCATATATGACGGGAGTCAAGAAGCTACAGGGCGAAGAAGGGTACAGGGCGCGAGTAGGGAATTACCGCATTCTGTACACCATTGATAACGGGGCGGTTGTTGTTGAAGTTTCCGAGTCGGTCATCGGCGAGAAGTCTATCGCGGCCTGTAGGGTGGAGCGCGGCGTGATGGACGGTAGCATCTACCCCTCCGCACGCGGGAAGTAGACCCGGCGGTTTTAGGCATGAATAAGGCGGGCGGACCCTCCCCGGTGGAGGTCCCGCCCGCCTCGTGCGTCCCGCCTCGTGCGGCCCCTGATCCGCTCCTCGCCTCACCCGAAGTCGTTCGTTGAATGAGAAGCAAGGAACCCCTACCCTGCGCCACCAATCCATAAGTGATACGGTCAAAGAACAAGTAATGGATTCACGTGCTGAAATGCACGCCCGACCCTGCCCGTAAGCATCGTCCGGACGCCCGCATCCAGCACGCCACAACTTCTATAACGAACACGGGTGAACAATGACTGAGAACGTACACAACGACTGGGACCTCCGAAGCGAAGAAGTGCAGAAAGACCAGGTAGCCGCCTACGACGCAATGCGCCGCCGCTGCCCCGTTGCCCACGACGAATTCATGGGCTACTCCGTCTTCAAAAACGCCGACGTACAGCACGTACTCGACCACCCCGAAATCTACTCCAACGTCGTCTCCACCCGCCACATCGCCGTCCCCAACGGCATGGACGCACCCGAACACACCACCTTCCGTGCCGTCAACGATAAGTACTTCACCCCTGAACGCCTCGAAAAGTTCGCACCCGTCATCCGTGACGCCGTGAAGGCCCTCATCGCAGAACTGCCCCGTGGCGAAGAAGTAGACGTTATGCAGGCTTCGGCCAGGCATACGCAATGCGCGTGCAGAACGCCTTCATGGGCTGGCCCGCATGCCTCGAACAGCCCCTCACCGAATGGATCGAAAAGAACCGCGTCGCCACCCTGCGCCGCGACCGCGAAGAAATCGCTAAGGTTGCCCTCGAATTCGACGGCTACATCCGCCAGCTGCTCGACGAACGCCGTGAGGACGCCGCCGCAGGCAACCCCAAGGACGTCACCGCCGAACTGCTCACCGACACCGTGCAGCTGCCCGGCGAAGAGCCCCGCACCATGACCGACGAAGAAATCGTCAGCCTCATCCGCAACTGGACCGTGGGCGAGCTGTCCACCGTCTCCGCAACCGTGGGCGTATTCGTCAACTTCCTGGCACGCAACCGCGCCGAGCAGGACCGCCTGCGCGCCTCCCTCGCCGACGGCAACGCACTCGACGACCGTAGCGAAATCGCCCTCGCTGTCGAAGAAATCATGCGACTCGAAGACACCCTCGTCACCAACCGCCGCATCACCACTCAGGACACTGAACTTGGCGGCCGCACCCTGCCCGCCGGCTCCCGCGTGACCATCAACTGGGCAAGCGCCAACCGCGACGAGGACGCCTTCGAAGACGCCCTCACCTACAACCCGCACCGCGACCAGTCCCGCAACCTCGTGTACGGCGACGGCATCCACGTCTGCCCCGGCGCGCCCCTGGCACGCCTGGAGCTGCGCATCCTGCTTGAGGAGCTGCTGCGCGGTACCGAGTCCATCGAGATCGCGGACGAGAGCGAGAAGCCCGCAACTGTGAACGCTGTGTACCCGGTCTCCGGCTACTCGGTCGTGCGCGCCATCTTCAACTAGGCACGCTCCAGCCCTACAAAGCGCGAGGCGCCGAACCCCGAGAATGGGGGTCGGCGCCTCGCGCTGTTAAGAGTAGATATAAGAGTGAATAGTAGGGTAGTGGTGGCCGGTATCAGCCGCTCACTATAGATAAAACGGAATATTCTCTAGCGGCTATATTCCCTGGCGGCTATATAGCCTAGTAAACTATCCAAAAAGCTGAATCTAACGGCCAGAACTCGTCGCCGAAGGCTTCACCGAAGAACCCGCAGAACCGCTCGCAGACGCACGAGCCGAAGCACTCGCAGAAGCCGAAGCAGACGCCTCAGCGGCAGCCGATGCCGACTCCTCCGGGGACAGAGGCGTACCATCCGCATGAACACCAGCCATCGCCGGAGTCACACCATTCACGAAGCTCAACTTCGCCTGCTTGAACTGGTACTCGGGAGAACAGGTCAGTTTGTACTTCGAATTTGCCAGCTCGCGAATCGTCTTCACATAATTCTGAGTCTCCTCGTACGGGGGAACACCGCCGTACTTCTCCACAGAACCCGGACCCGCGTTATAACCGGCGAGAACCACATCCTGCAGCTCATCCTCATTGGAGGCGTACTTTGCCAAGCGAGTACGCAACTCACCCAGGTAGCGTGCCTGCGCCGCAATCGCATCGTGCGGGTTCAGAACATTACCGCCATTACCGAAGCTGTAATGCCCGCCGCTCCACGCATCATCGGTGAACTGTGCAATACCCTTAGCGCCCTGGTGGGACACAACGCCCACACGCCAGTGGCTCTCAGTCTCAATCTGCGCCGCCAGCACGCCGGGACGGAAACCCGCGACCTTAGAGCCCTCCTCAAAATCGGATCGGAGAGCCGCCGGAGCATACGAAAGCTCCGTCATGCCGCAATAGTCATCATAGGTGGCTGCCAGGCCGGCAACACCGCCACCCAAAAGAACCGCAGAGGCAATAATCTGCCAATGCGCAAGTGCCCCGGCGAGAAAGCGAAGCGGGAAAGCTTTACGCTGCCGAGGAGAAGTCTGTTCGTCCGCCGAAGCGGGGGTGTGGTTGGTGGCGCCCGTAGCGCTGCGCTCGGAAGAGGCGCTCGAAGTGCTATCTGCCATTCCTATAGACTAGCGCACCATGCCCGCTCCTGGCTAAGAAAAGTTCGCCCATGAGGCTATAAGCATAGTTTGCCGATGCGGGGGCAGGCTCCTGCCGGGGTGCTTACCGGGGTGCGTGCTGGGGTTCCGAGCGGGCTCTGTAGGGGGCTTGTGCAGGCGCAGAAAGACGGTGTAGAAAGACGGCGCAGAAAGACCCCGCCCGGCGCATCCATTCACAGGATGCACCGGGCGGGGTCAACCTCTCACGGGGCGCTAGAAGCGCTTAGCGTGAGTGTTGAGCGGGCAACCACTACTAGCGGTCGGTCACCACAATCTTGCCGGCGGCACCGCGCTCCATCTCCGAGAAGGAGTGGTTCACGAACACGTAGGTGCCAGACTCCAGGAACTGCATCTCCACGAAGCCACCCTGAGCGGGCGCCAAATCCAGCGCCTGGCTGTGGCCGTCACGGCTACCGAACGCATCCACACCGCGGCGCATCAGGTATCCGCCCTCCTTGTAGACCGTGTCGAACTGCGAACCGACCACGTGGAAGCTCGTGCCGTGGTTCGGGCCAGCAGCCATCACCCAAACACGGATACGCTCGCCCTTCTTCACCTGCAGCGGCTTTGCCTTGTACTGGGTTGCGTGGCCGTTGAACATGGTCAGCGTGGGGGTGCCTGCCGCGATCAGCTCCGGCGAGTTCTCCGCCAGCTTGTTGCCGTCGGAGGCGGTCTTTCCGGTGTCGTGCAGGTACGCCTCGCCCTGGACCATCACGTACTCGTGATCGACCGGGTCGAGGTCTGCCGGGTCGATAATGACCGCGCCGTACATGCCCTGGGTCATGTGCAGGCTCAGCGGGGCGGTACCGCAGTGGTACAGCCAGATGCCGGCGGCCTTCGCCTCGAAACGGTAGACGAGACGCTCACCAGGGGCGATGGTCTTCATCGTGTTATCGGGGGAGACCATGCCCGCGTGGAAGTCCAGTGAGTGGCCCATCGTGCCGTTGTTGACGAGTGTAATTTCAAAAATGTCGCCGACCTTGCCGCGCAGAATCGGTGCCATGTTCTGCCCGTTGAACGTCCACATGTGGACGGTCACGCCGGGCGCCACCTCGCGGTCGACTTCCTGGACGTCCAGGGTGACCTTGCGGACGGTCTTGCCGTTCACCTGCTCGGCGGTGTTCGGTGCCGGGATGTTCGGGTCGCGGTACTTGTAGCCGCTACCGGGCGCCGCAGACATGTCAATCTTGCTGTTTGCAACGGTCATGAGGGTCGGGGTGCTACCCGACGCGGCATGGTTGTGGGTGCCCGCAGAACCGTGGTTGTGGCCGCCCTGCGCCACCTGGTTTGCGGAGGCGCCGGTCGCCTTCACCTTGAACACCATGCCGAGGGAGCGGTGGCCCGCTACGGAGCAGTAGGCTTCCTGGTCGGCGCTGATGATGCCGGCGTCGACGGTTTTCGTTTCGCCGGGGTTGATGGTGCCGGTGGTTGCGCCGTTGTCGAAGGTCAGGTCGTGGGTCATGCCCTGGTCGTCGTTGGTGACCTCGACGACCAGGCGGTTACCGGCGGGTACCTCCACCTCGGCGGGGGTGAAGCGGTAGTTGCTGGTCGCCTTCACCTGCACGGTGGTGGTCTGGCCGGTCGCAGCTACGGAGCCCGCCGAAGAGAACGACGGCAGGTTCAGCGCGGACGGGTTCACGGCGAAGCCCAGCAGGAACGCCATAGCCACCGCCAATGCCGCCTGGAAGCTCTGCTTGGCGTGCGGGACGGGCTCGGGGGTGAGCGCCTCCTGGGTGAAGACGGGCTTCTCGCCGCGGGCGCGTGCCGCCATCATTTCCTTGCGGGTGTTCACGGACGCCTTCACGCCGCGCACCATGAGCGGAATGAACGCCATGAGTGCCAACGCACCCACAATAGCGACGGCAATCTTAATGGACTGGCCCACCATGGAGCCGGGCATCATGAAGATAATGAGCGCCAGGTTCACGGCGGTTACGCGTGCCGCAGCGAAACGGCTGAACTCCTTGTTGGAGGCGCGCACCACCGCCGGGCCGCCGCCCATACGCTGAGGCAGCAGGTAGCTCATTGCGCCGAGCAACAGCTGCAGCAGGAAGCCGACCACGAAGACGGGGGTCACGGCGCGCATGTCCAGCTGTGCGAACGGGGTGGTTGCCACCATGTACGCGGTCGCTGCTACACCAACAATCAGCCAGAGGAAGCCCATACCCACGCTCATGGGCGGGTACTCGTTCGGGCGCTTGGTTTGCAGGGTACGCACCATCACCCAGGCGACAATGAGCAGGCCGACCAGGTAGACGACCAGACCCGCAGCAGCGAGCGGACGCATCCCAAAAATTGCGCCGACAAGGGTCAATACCAGGCCGCAGCACATGAGGTACAGGGCGCGCAAGCTGTGGGTGAGCGCCTTATCGACCATCTTCGTGCGCAGCATGGTCGGCCAGAACGTCACCAGCGTACCCACCGCGGTAATACCGACGAAGCCGAGCACGTTCACCGCCTCGTGCGCCAGCAGGAACTGCGAATGCAGGGTGCCGGACAGGTTCGGGTAGCAATCATGCCGCCAAACGCCGCACCGAGGGGCAACATGAGTGCCGCAACAATGTAGAAGCGAATCGTCACACCGAACCGCGACGGCAGAGCCTGACGCACCTGCTTCAGCAGGTAGATACCGTGCCAGGCGACCATCGAACCGACAATGAGGGCGCCCACCACCGTGGCGGCATAGAGCCCGGGCACGCTCAGCTGACCGACCATGCCGATCATGAGCACGAGAATGCCCGCGTTCAGAATGAAGATGCGGCGCACCTGCGTTCCGCGGTGCTCGTCGGGGATTTTGATCTTCATGAGCGCTTCGGTAAAGTGCTGCGACCAAATCAGAATCGAGTTCGTAATCAGGCCGAGGGTGACAATATGCACCATCAGCCAGCCGCTATTCGGGATGAACTTATGCAGCAGAAGCACGGCGATAAGGGTAAACATCCAGTGAGAGACCGGCTTGGAGGCGCGACGATGCCACGTACCGCGACCGGATGCGCGGCGTGCAATCTCTTCGGGGGTGAGGTTCGCGCCGGGCGCATCAGCGGGACGCATGCCAATGCTCAGGCCGGAGGAGCCGCCTCCGGAGACGTTCGCGCCTGCGGGCTTGCCGCTCGTGTTCTCGCCTTCGGGTGGGGTGCCGAGATGTTCACTCACGTGATCACTGCTTTCACTGCTGGTTGTTCGTGGACGTCGGTGTGTGGGGCACCGTCAGCCCCTGCGTTGGGGCGGGTGCCAATAAGCCCATTATATTGCCCGGTTAGTACCAATTTTGAAGACATTACGTGCATATGAAGGCGGCTTGTGGCGTGATAGTTCTGCTTGCGCACCCGATTGCGTACCCGAGCGAATCTGCCCCTATGAATCTGCCCGAGCGAATCTGCTCCTGGGATTCTTCTCCCCGATGCATCCTTCACAGGTGGGCGCGATAAACTATTAGGATTCCAAAAGTAGATGCCCGCCGACTCTACGCGCGCATCCGCCGGCATTAAGGTAAGGACAAGTAGCTCGTGATAAGGACCGAATCCGCCACCCCCATTTGGGGAAAAATCGCCATTGCGGCACTCATCCTCATGGTGGTGTGCGGTTACCTCTTTGAAATCCTTATTAACCCCTTTGGTGGTTTGGACTTTTCCATTTACCGCATGGGTGCCATGACCATCTTCGATAATGAAGGGTTTACCAAGGATCTATACGCGCCAGCATTTGTTGAAATTGGTGTGTTGAAGCTTCCCTTCACCTATCCGCCGTTTGCGGCTCTCGTCTTCCTGCCCTTTGCGTTCCTGCCGCTTGAGTGGGCAAAGCCATTATGGTGCTGGGAACTGCTGCTGCCGCGTGGTGGCTTTCGACGATTATTTACAACTACGCCCAGGCTTCCGGTCGTGCGTTGCCCCTGCAGGGCTGCCTTGGCCGTACCGGAACTATCGCTGCTTTGACCATCGTGGTGATGCTGTGCGGCCCGTGGCGACGTACTTTTGACCTCATGCAGATTAATCCGCTCATTATGGCGCTCGTGCTGGCGGATTTTGTGCGTCCGGCAACCCGCGTGCCGCGCGGTGTGCTGATCGGCATTGCGGGTGGCTTGAAGCTTACTCCGCTGGTCTTCGGCCTGATTCTGCTGGTGCGCCGCGATTGGAAGGGTATCGCAACCCTGGGTGCTACTTTCCTTACCACGATTGCGGTTGGCTTTATTCTTCTGCCGAATGAAGCACCCCAGTTCTGGTTCTCCGCCATTTCTGATCCCTCCCGCGTGGGCGATATTAACTTTGTGGATAATATTTCCATTCAGGGCTGGCTCATGCACTTCGGCCTGAACGGCACAGCCCTCAAGCTCGGCTTCTATGCCTTGGCTGCGCTCAGCGTTGCCCTGGTTGCCGTGCTGCTGTACCAGCTCGAACGCCGCGGTAAGACCCTCGCACAGGTGGCGGTGACCGGCACCCTCATGGTGGCGCTGTCGCCGATTAGCTGGTCGCACCACAATGTTCTTCTGCCGCTACTGCTGGCAGCCTTTATCCTGGACGCATTCCCCACCTTTATGGTGTATCTTCCCTCCGCGGCACGAAAAATTGCGTGCGTGCTGGCGTGGGTGGCCGGTGTGGGCCTGTATATTTCGCCGCGTATTATTGGCGGTATCACCCAGCTAGATATGAATGGCTTGGAATTCCTATGGGCGCCCGGCGTAGCTATTGGTGGTTTTCCCTCCTTTGCCTTGTGGGCTACGGTCATGTTCTGGGCGGTAGCCTCGCTGAGTACGCCGGTGCGTACCGCTCCGGTTGAACCAGCCGAAAGCGATGCGCCTCTGGGCTGGTGGGGCGCTCGCGCCCTTGTGACCGAGAGCGCCGAGTCTGTGCGTGCTACTACTTCTCGTGAGGCAACCGCGTGAGTCGCGATAAGGAACTAGAAAAGACCCTCGTGAAGAATACTGACAAGAACTCCATTACGAACGCGGAGAATACCGAGGCGGCCGCGCCTATAATCCCGTGGGCTTCGCCTGGCTCTACTACTGCACCGGTTGCGGAACCGGCTGCTAAAAAGCGCTGCTGAACGCGCGGAGCTTGCCGCATCCTCTGTAGCCACCGCGGAAAAAGCGGCAAAGGAAGAAGTCGCCGAAGAAACCACCAAGGAGCTCGCTAAGCCTGCGCGTCACGGCTTCTTTGACCGCATCCCCGGCATGCGTAGCGGCGCTCTCTGGGCGCACCTGCTGTTCATCCTGGTTGCCCTCTACGCCTTTGACTACGTGACGCACGCGGCGGCTGACGATATTTACGTGTACCGCCTGGGTGCTGTCTCCCTCGCAGATGGCCCGGACGGCTACCAGCTGTACACCTTCAGCACGCGCGGCCTGCCGTTCACGTACCCGCCGTTTGCGGCGCTGCTCTTCTACCCGCTCGCGTTCCTCACCGAACCGCAGAGCATGCTGCTGATTACCGCCATTATTTGCGCGCTCAGCTATTGGTGCGCGTACCTGCTGTACTCCTACGCGCGGAGCCGCTCGTGGCGTCTGCCGTTGCAGAAGCACCTGGGTCATTGGGGTATGGTGTCGCTGATTGCGGCGCTGATTTGGATGTGCGGCCCGTGGCGCCTCACCACGCACTTTGGGCAGATTAACGCCATCATTTTGGTGCTGATTCTTGCCGATTTTATGCGCCCGGCAACCCGCATTCCGCGCGGTGTGCTGCTGGGTATTGCGGCGGGTATTAAGCTGACCCCGCTCGCGTTCGGTCTGCTGCTGCTCATGCGTAAGGACTGGAAGGGCATTGCGACCCTGGGTGCGAGCTTCGCCGCGACCGTGGGTATCGGCTTCCTGGTGATTCGTGAGGAGTCGCTGACGTTCTGGTTCCATGCGGTGCGTGACACTTCGCGTGTGGGTTGGTTCAGCTACTTCGATAACGTGTCGATTATGGGTTCGCTGACCCACGCGGGCCTGCAGCATCACTTGACGGCGACTGCCCTGTCTGTGGTGCAGGTGGCGTTGACCCTGCTGATTGTGCTGGTCACCGCGGTTCTGCTGGTTCCGCTGATTCGTGCCCGCGCGCTCATGGCGCAGCTGGCGCTGACCGCGTTCATGATGCTGCAGATTTCGCCGATTAGCTGGTCGCACCACAACACCTGGTACCCGCTGATGCTCGCCGCCGTGGTTATGGAGATCTTCCCGCTCATGTACCAGCGGGTCAGCTCCTTTGTTTTCACACTGGCTGTTGTCTTGGCGACCGCGGCGCTGGTGGGCATGTACATTTCGCCGTTCTGGATTGTGCTGGCGTTCTCCCCGCACTTCAGCTCGGATCAGATTCTGATGGTGCCCGAAGGCTCTCTGGGCCTGATGGCGGGTACCATGCCGTACCAGCTGATGTACCTGTTTATTCTGGTGACGTTCTTCGTGTACCTGGCGAATCGTCAGTTGGTAGGGCGTGCGGCACGTGCCGCGGGCGCTGAACTGGCGGAGGCGAAGTACTCCCGCTAAGGAAGCCTCGCTCACGGCGGTTGCTCGCTCAAGGTTGCTACCCGCTTACGGTGGCTGCTCATTCATGGCGGCGGGCGCCTCCAGCAGGGCGTCAGCCCACCGGGCAGAACCCCAGAAGCATAGCCTCCCGGCATAAAAGTATCCGGGCATAGAAGTATCCCGGCATAGAAGTATCCCCCGCACCCATCACGGATGCGGGGGATACTTCTATACCCAGCCTGCTGACCTAGTCAGCCAAGCCGCTAGTTAGTGCCGATGCTCCAGGTAACGTTGGAGTCGGTACGAACCTGCAAGTAGCTCTTGTTGCTCTGAACCCACTGAATGCTGCTCTTCACCGGCGACAGGGTCGAGGAGAAGAACGGGTCGTTCTTAGTCGCGTTCAGAACGCTGAAACCGCGGGTGGTCGGGCCGCTGGTCTGGAACTCCATGGTCGCCTCGGTGCCTTCGTAGGTGAAAGCGTAGTGGTTCATGGTGCTCTGGAACTTCTCACCCTTCTTGTAGTTGGGTGCGGAGTCTGCATCGTAGACGCGGATGGTCCATTCGCCCTTACCGGTCAGGTCCAGCTTGCGGGTGGGGGTGGAGTGGCCGCTCGCGTCGATCCATGCGGTGCCCTTGAGCTCCTTGCCGTCGCGGGTCGAGTCGATAACGCTCACACCTGCGCTGCTGTTGCCCTTCTCATCACGGCTGGAGATGAAGGCGTTAACCACACCCTCTGCGGGCTTGAACTCGTAGTAGAGCAGGCCTGCGGACACATCGCCCTTGATCTTCTCAATCTCAATGGTGTCCTTGTTGTCGGTGACGGTCTTCTTGTACTCCTTGAACTCACCCTCGGGCATCTTCGCCTCAGCGGCAGCGACCGGTGCAGCCGAAGAAGCCGAAGCCGCTGCCGCGCTCTCAGATGAGGGTGCTGCGGAAGAAGCCTCAGAGGATGCTGCCGCCGCGGAGGACGCCTCAGCGGAAGTAGCCGCCGCGCTCGCAGACTCGGAAGAACCGGAGGTGGGGGTCGAGCCGCCACGCGGAATCAGCATGACAATCGCCAGGATGAGAACAATCAGCAGAGCCAGCGCACCACCGATAACACCCCAAATCTTAGTGCCGGAGAACAGGCCCTTCTTTTCGGAGCCGTCCTCGCCCTGATCTGCGGGCTCGGTGACGTAGGGGTTGCTCAGCGCCACGGTTGCCTGGTCCTGATCGGACACCTGACCCGCGTAGGGCTGCTGAGCGTTGTACGGCTGACCCTGGTAGGGGTTGTTCTGGTACTGACCGCCCTGGACGTTCTGGCCGCCTTGGAAGCCCTGACCCTGGAAATTCTGACCCTGGAAAGCATCAGCCTGGTTCGGCTGGAAGCCGTTCGGTGCCTGACCCGCCGGAATGAACTGTGCGTTCTGGCCGCCCTGCACGTTCTGACCGGGCTGTTCAGACAGGTTCACGGTACGCTCGGACAGGTTGACAGTGCGCTCGGTTTCCGGGGTGTGGAACTCAACGAGCGGAGAGCTCTCGATGGTGTGCGGAGCCCCTTCGGTGGAGGCGGGAACCTCAGCAACGGGAGCCTCAGCGACCGGTTCAGCCGCCGCCGGTGCCTCGGGAGCAACCTTGGCGACGGGCTCAACTGCGGGCTCAACGACAGCGGGCTCTGCAACAGGCTCGGAAACAACCGGCTCGGACAGCGCGGGCTCAGCAACGGGAGCCTCAACAGGCTGCTCGGAAGCAGCAGGCTCAACAACAACAGGCTCGACAACCGGCGCTACGGGAGCCTCAACAGCCTCAGCGGCGGGCTCAGCAACTACAGGCTCTTCAACAGCGGAAGACTGGGACGCGAGAACCTGCTCGGGCAGAGTGGTGCCGGTCAGCGGAACCTGAGTCAGGTGACGCATCGGCTTGGGCTCGGAGGATTCCTCAACGGACTCAGCCGCGGGTGCCTCAACGGGGGATGCCTCAGCCTGGGGTGCTGTCACCTCGGGAACCTCGACGATCTGCTCACCTTCGAGCTCAGCGGCGAGCTGCTCCAGGTCAACGTCCTCAACGGTCAGCGGTGCGGCAACCTCGGCGGGCTGCTCAGCCTCAACAGCGGGCTCAACAGACTCAGCCGCGGGCGCCTCAACAACCTGTTCAGCAACCTGTTCAGCGGGAGCCGCCTCTGCGGCGGGCTCCTCGGGAATCAGCGGCTCAATAGTGGCCTCTTCAACCTGAATGGGTTCAGGCTCGGGCTCTTCGACCCACAGCTGCCAACCTTCAGGAACGGGACCCCACGCGGGGTCAGGACGCCACGTGGGAGTGGGGGCCCATCCGGCAGGAGGAGCGGGCCAGTTGGGCGGCGGATTGAAGACGAGTGCCATAAGAAAGCAGCCTTTCTGGTGCTGAAAAAACACCCCGGAAGAGCGGTCATCAGCGACTATGTATATGAGCGTATTATCGCTACAAATTATGGCATAGGTTCAGAAAATGAACCTCGCGAATGGTGGGTTTTTGACCTTATTCACGGGTTTTTCAATGGTTTTGAAACATTCCGTATCAATCAGTACTTGAAAGTTTCCGCATGCCCGGTCACCACCGAACCCGCTGAGACTAGGAGTAAAGGCTGAGGCTAGGATTAAAGAATGAACACGACACCGCCCCCCGCACCCCCGCAGGTAGCCGCCGGAACGCCCGCAGCTGCTACCGCGCCTGCCGGCCTTGCCTACCACCGTCTCTCCCACGCCGACTCGAAATCCCGCTGGTTCTCACCCCTGCTGGAAGGTCTGCTCGGCGTCGCCGTATTTATTGGCCTCAACCTGATGATTTCAGTTGCCCTGGCTGCGGCGATTATGGGTTCGGGACTTTCCCTCCGGGATGTAGCGACGAACCGCGCCGTCATCATGGAACACCCGGCGCTGTTCGCGCTGACCTTCCTCTCCCTCATCGCCATCGTGCCTTCGCTCTTCGTGGCGCGCCTGGTCGTGGGCCCTAAGCCCTGGGGTCTGATCCATTCGGTGGCGGGCCGCCTGCGCCGCTCACTGCTGCTTCCGTACCTGGGTTTGAGCTTTGCGGTTTACGGCATCTACTACGCCGTAGCGTTGGCGGTGAGCGGTGCGAGCCTGCCCGAATACCGCTATTTTCAACCTCCACAGGTTGAATTTTGGGTTTATGTGGCGATGATGCTGCTCCTCGTGCCCGTGCAGTGCTACGCCGAAGAGCTCGCCTACCGCGGCTTCATGATGCAGATGCTTGGCTGCTGGCTCCGCACCCCCTGGCTGCCGATTGTGCTGCCCGCAGTGCTGTTCATGCTCTCCCACGCCTACGACCCCTGGGGTCAGAGCACGATTCTTGCGATGGGTATTTATGCGGGCTTCCTCTGCTGGTACACCGGCGGCCTGGAAGCCTCCATCAGTCTGCACGTGGCAAATAACGTGATCCTGATGCTGCTGTCCATGGTGGCTGGCATGGATCCCTTCGCCTCCGAGGGCGTGACCCCCGTGGATGCGCTACAGGGCATCGCACTGGAAGGCCTGTACGTGGTGCTCGCCTGCCTGATCTTCAACGCACGCGCTCGCCGCGGCGAGGTTTCACGTGAAACACAACCGCTCAAGGTTGATAACTAAAGGCTGCGGCGGGCTGCCCTAGATCGGCTACCCCAACCCGCCCGTCCCGCCCCATCCGAGTCTCACCAGGGCTCATACTCCACATCGCGTGGATTATCGGCCCGGGTCACCCCGTCAACACCCAAGAAAAGGTAGGGTTAAACCATGACTGTTGATGCTGTAAAAAATATTGAAGACCTCGCCGCATTCGTGGCGGATTCGCCGGTCTCTTACCTCGCCGCGCGCACGGTAGCGCGCCGCCTGCAAGCAGCAGGCTTTACCGAGCTTGTAGAGACCGAAGCATGGGACCCGCAGGTGGCAACCGGCCGCCACTTCGTCGTTCGTGACGGCGCGATTATCGCCTGGGCTGGCGGTGCGAAGGCGCAGAAGGCAAGCGGCTACCGCGTGCTGGGCGCGCACACCGACTCGCCCTCCCTGAAGGTCAAGCCCTCCTCCTCCATCACCACGAAGGGCTGGCACCAGATTGCCGTCGAGAACTACGGCGGTGCACTGCTGAACTCCTTCCTGGACCGCGAACTGTGCGTGGCGGGCCGCCTGACCGTCCTTGAGGGTGGGAAGCTGAAGGACCGCCTGGTGCGCACCGGCCCGATTGCGCGCATCCCGCAGCTGGCGCCGCACCTGGACCACAAGCGCAACGAACTGGTGCTGGACAAGCAGTTCAACATGTACCCCGTGTGGGGTGTGGACCCGGCAGAGAACGACGTGCTCGGCTACATGGCGAAGCACGTGATTGACGGTGAGCCGGTCGACCCGCAGAGCATTGTGGGTTACGACCTGCTGTTCGCTGATTCGCAGCCGCCGCGCCGTTTTGGTGCGGATCAGGAGCTGTTCGCTTCCGGTCGCCTGGATAACCTGTCTTCGGTGCATGCTGGTTTGACCGCGCTGGAGCGTTACGTTGCCGATAATGCGGACGAGCACGCTACCGAGACTGTGATGCTTGCGGCGTTTGACCATGAGGAGCTTGGTTCAGAGTCGCGTAGTGGTGCGGCTGGCCCGTTCCTGGAGGATATTTTGGTGCGTCTGTCCGCTGCGCGCGGTGAGAGCACGGAGGAGTACCGCCGTTCGGTGGCGGCGTCGTTCTGCCTGTCGGCTGATGCCGGTCACCTGGTGCATCCGAACTATCAGGGTCACCACGACCCGACCGTGCAGCCGCTGCCCGGTGGCGGCCCGCTGCTGAAGATTAACGCGAACCAGCGTTACGCAACGGATTCGGTGGGTGCTGGCGTGTTTGCGGCGGCGTGTGCGAAGGCTGGTGTGCCGTATCAGGAGTTCGTGTCGAATAACAATATGCCGTGTGGTTCGACGATTGGCCCGATTACGGCGACTCGCCTGGGTATGCGCACCGTGGATGTGGGCATTGGCTTGCTGTCGATGCATTCGATGCGCGAGATGTGCCATGTGGACGATATGGCGTACATGACTCGCGCGGTGGAAGGCTTCTTCCGCCTCTAAATTGAATCCCGCTGAGGTATGAGCAGCTGGGGAGTGGGCGCCGGGAACCTAAGGTTCCCGGCGCCCATATTTTTTAAAAATTTTTCGGGGAAGTGTTTACCTCTTGAATAGGGTTCATGTTTGCCGTAAAGTAACCCACAATACGTTATACACGTGTTGCACACTACTTGTTTTTGAGAAGTTTTCACCAATGATGGTGCGCCATCAGCTCGTCACCGGCGTAGCGAGCGAACCCCAACGTGAAAGGTGGTTCCCATGTTCTTCGATATTTCTCTGATTCCGCTGGCGGTTTTGGTCATTGTGGGCCAGCTGAAAAAAGCACCACCAAGGTTGCTAAACGACCCTGGCTATCAGAAGGAGAGGGAGCAGGTGCGAAAGCACCGGCGCATCCTGGATGTGCTCGGCGTGAGTTTTGCTCTTGCCCTGATGATTATTCAGTGGGGTAACGCCTCGTTCTCGCTTGCTTTTCATGCGTTCGTTATTTGGTTGGTTCCCAGTCAGCTGTATGATCTCTGGCAGAAGTTCAATGTGCCGCGTGGGGTACTCTTCGCGTGTGCTGTCGCGCTAATCATTATTGAGTTTGGGTTGGCGCTCCTACCCTAACCTGAGCCGTATAACAGTTGTGGCGGTGACCGAACAACGGTCACCGCCACAACTATTTATAAGATGAAACAGGGTTAGATTAGACAGGGTTGTCCGGGCTGGGCAGAGTTACCACCTCAGACCAGCGAGTATCCTTAGCGGCCGCACGGTTCGCGTCGCTCTTCTGCTTCACATCGGCAGGTGCCTGCTGTGCCCACAACTCAAAAGCAACAATGTAGTTCTCAGGGTAGTTTGCCGCGAGCAGCTCCTGTCGGGTCGGGAAGTACTCCTTACCCTCTCGAATATCGGCGTAGTTGCTTGCCTTGTAGGGGTCTGCGCTCTGGATGTCAGCGCGCGGGCCGGAGGTCACCTTTCCACTTGCCACGTTATTGTCATCGATAGCGCGCACCCATGCGGCGGCGTAGGCGTGATCAGCCTTGTTCTTCTCGTACAGTGCCAGGCACTCGGCTCCTGCTGATTCAGCTTCGGCACGGGTGGGGAAGTTCGCCTGGTTGCGCACAACATGCCGCGCAGAGACGTAGGAGGGGAGTGCTGTTCCGCGGTCGGCGCTGATAGCTTCCTGCTGCTTGAGAGTTTGAGCTTTCGCGGCTTCGTCAGGTTCAAGGCAGGGGGTAGACGTCTTCTTCGCCGCGGAAGAGGAGGCGGACCCGGTGGTGCTTGAAGCTGACGGGGAAGAAGCCACGGTCGTGTTCGAGGGTGCGGGAGTGTTTGATGCCGTGCTGGTGGAGCTACCGCAGGAGGCAAGCAGCAAGGGAAGAATCGCCAACGCGGCACCGCGTCGTAGACCGCCGGAACGGAACGAAAGAAAAACAGGGGTGTGGGTCATGAGACCACCTCACAAGAGGGATGGAATGATATATTGCGTCTAAACATACCCCAATATTTGATATGTGGTCAATGGAAAATACCATCTTACTTTTAAAACCAACACTCTAGACGCAAGGTGTGCTACCCAGTAGTCTTAAAGCTCTGACCTGCTTAAATATGAGGTAGATAGGGTAAGGGTGCGGAGGCTTTGCAGGTCGCCTACCTATCCCAGTATTGGCTTTTGGGCTTAGTGGGTAAGAAAAACAACATTGAGGCTATGCGTTCGGTGTTGTACTACTAGCATTTTATGCTCTTGAAAGGAAATGACATCATGAATTCTACTTATAAGATGTTCGCCGTAAATGAGAAAATAATTTTGTATATCTTGTTTCTCATTGTATTGCAATTTTTCTATATTTTCCCAACTAGCCTGTATATAGATTTCTATAGATTTGTCTCGCCATGTGATAGGTGGCAAAGTGCATATTTCGACTATATACCCTTCTTTGTGGTGGGAGTTGTATTAGCTAGCTTGTGGCAGATTTTTAGTATATGGCTGGGTGTCAAGATTCGTATAGGAATTTTTTGGATTGCCTCGCTATATTTAGTTTTTAAAATGTATGGAACTTATGAAATTTTAAAAGGCAATATCTTAAGTTCATGTAAAGTCCCTACAGAATATATGCATGGAATATTGTGGCCATATGATTTGCAAGCATTCATTCTCTTGGGTCCCGATATTATCTCATGCATTATTTTTATAGCAGTTTTTATTGCGTGCTCTAAGCGTAGCTACTGGGTGCCAGCCGCCGCAGCTATAGCCGCATTCGTTGTGCAGTGCGTCATCTTGGTACTGCTCTGGGAATACGTTAGGGGACTTATCTACTATCTCCTGTAGAAGCGTTGGGCCGTCGAGGTACAGGCTTTTACGGAGTTCGAGGTTGCATAAAGGGCACTCCAACCGTGCCCCTCTGGGCATGTTGGCTTCTGTTGATTATCAGGCAAATAGCAATATCTGAGGCAGGTGCTTTGGCGTCGTGTTTGCTCCAAGAGTCCGATGGGCTCTGTGTTTACGCAGGTCAAGACGCTCAACAGGCTTATTCGTCGACTTTCTTCCGAGATGTTGGATTTTAAAAAATAAACATATTTTTCTCTTGACCATATATCAAAACTGCCCGTATAGTGAGGGTCAATTCGGCATGCTCCAGCCCACAATGAGGTGACATGATGACCCTGAAATCCAGGACCCCCAACCCCCGCTATAGCGCACTGCGATACAGTGCCGCTCTCTCAATCCTGCCCCTGCTCCTTGCCGCTTGCGGTGGCACGAACACCGCAGCAAGTAGCACCTCCTCACCCTCCACGGCGAGCGCCTCAGCAACGGCAAGCACCACGCCGCCCATCAGCTGCTCCTCATACTCCGCTGAAGCTCTCGCATCAGCAGAAGCCGCCAAGCCCGTCCCGCGCACCGATGAACAATACCCCGCGTACATCCAGTACCGGAACATCCTCGCAGACGGCGCCCACATGATTGAGCCCAGCGAAATCGACAGCAAATGCCACGCCGCGCTCAAAGCAGGGCGCAGCACCCTCCCCGAATACGTCCAAAGCATCGATGCCTACAACGCCCACCCCAGCACCGGAGTCACCGACCCCTTCGCCGGCAGCGAGTACCGAGACATCAAGAACCGCAACGAATTCATCCCCCACCGCGCCGACCTGGAAGAAGCCGCCTACCCCGAGATGATTATTCGTCTCTACGAAAAGTGGTACGAGGCAGCCCCCGCAGACATCAAGACGCTCAGCGACGGCAACCGTGCACGATTCCTCGCCACGAGCGCCTACCAGCAGTGGAAGGCCCAGCCCCAAATCCCCAGCAGTTCCCGCGCATAAACCCACTCACGCATAAGCCCCTCAAGAACAGTTGTGGCGGTGACCGAACAACGGCGGTCACCGCCGCAACTCTTTAAACGCTCATTACCGGGCTTATGTTTTTTTGGGGGGGGGGAGGGGCTACTTGCCCTTCACCTCGCGTGCCAGAGCCAGCAGCTCCTCATGCACGGTCGTATCGCCCGTAACCTCTGGGTGGAAAGAAATACCAATCAGGTTGCCCGAACGCACACCCACAATCTTCGCCTCGTGACGAGCCGTCACCTGCACACCCTCACCAGTGCCGGTCACAATCGGCGCACGAATAAACGCCGTATCAATAACCACCTCATCACCGGCAGGAGTCAGCCACGGCAGACGCACCTCCGCAGAATCAACCTGCGAACCAAACGCGTTACGACCCACCGAAACATCCAGGACGCCCAGCGACTGCTGACCCGGCGCCGGATCATCAATATGCTTCGACAGCATAATCAGGCCAGCGCACGTACCCAGAGTCGGCAGACCCGAAGAAATCGCCTCAATCAGCGGCTCACGCACACCAAAAATACGGGTCAAACGGTCAATCGTCGACGACTCACCACCGGGCAGAACCAGCGCATCCAGACCCTCAAGCTGCTCACCGGTACGCACCCAACGCACCTGCGCGCCCAAAGACTCCAGCATCAGCGCATGCTCACGCACACCGCCCTGCAGCGCCAAAACACCAACCGTCAAACCCTCACCCGGCAAAACACCGGCAGGCTGAACCTTCTCAACCATCACCGCTCCCTTCACAAATCAACAAACACAACAAACACAAGGAGGGTGGGACCCGCCTCAGCGAACCCCACCCCCTCATCAAACACTCACCCCAAACGCGGGGTGCGCGCACGAATTACCAGCCGCGCTCCGCCAGGCGGTGCGGTGCCGGAATGTCAGCAACGTTAATGCCGACCATAGCCTCACCCAGGCCGCGAGAAGCCTCAGCAACCTTCTCCGGGTCATTGTAGAAAGCGGTAGCCTTCACAATAGCCTTCGCACGAGCAACCGGGTCGCCCGACTTGAAGATACCGGAACCAACGAACACGCCGTCAGCACCGAGCTGCATCATCATTGCAGCGTCAGCGGGGGTAGCCACACCACCAGCGGTGAACATGACCACGGGCAGCTTGCCGGTCTGAGCAACCTCACGAACCAGCTCGTACGGTGCAGCCAGTTCCTTAGCCTTCACGTACAGCTCATCGGGCATGGTGTTGTACAGGCCCTGCAGCTCAGCAATCTGACGCTTAATGGTGCGGATGTGCTTGGTCGCCTCAGAGACGTCACCGGTGCCAGCCTCGCCCTTCGAGCGGATCATAGCGGCACCCTCGGTGATGCGGCGCAGCGCCTCACCCAGGTTGGTAGCACCGCACACGAAAGGAACCTTGAACTGGTGCTTATCAATGTGGTTCACGTAGTCAGCGGGGGAAAGAACCTCGGACTCGTCAATGTAGTCGACCTTCAGGGTCTCCAGGATCTGAGCCTCAACGAAGTGGCCGATGCGTGCCTTCGCCATGACCGGGATCGAAACAGCATCAATGATGCCCTCGATCATGTCCGGGTCAGACATACGAGCCACGCCGCCCTGCGCACGAATATCCGCGGGGACGCGCTCGAGAGCCATGACGGCAACAGCGCCAGCATCTTCAGCGATCTTAGCCTGTTCGGGGGTGACGACGTCCATGATGACGCCGCCCTTGAGCATGTCGGCCAGGCCGCGCTTAACAAGCGGGCTGCCGGTTACGGTGTTGTTATCAGTCATGACCTTATCTTCTCACGTTCTGAGTGTTCGCGCGCACTCACAGGGGCGGATTTTCTGTTCTCTGACACAGTACGACCCCAAGCTCACGTCAGAATGACACAAAACGTCATGAAAAGCGGTCAGGGTAGGGCGGTTCATGGGCTGAGCAGGCCCGGCTGAGCAGACCCGCCGGATGCACGCAGGTCGCCTCCCATAAACTCACACCCCGAGCGGCCATAAGGCAAGATTTTGCTCAGGGTAAACATCCACCCACCCGCACTGAACAACGGTAAAGTATAGAAGCTACGCCCGCACTCGTCCCCACGCGGAAGCCTCACGGCCCAGGGAACGAGCAAAACATTTTGGGCACCCTGGCACCCGCACACTCGCGGACATCAGCCGTCTATCAGACGCACACCATGAACCAGCCGCCACATCCAAAAGGAACACACCAAATTGCTTGAAGTCATCATTGCCCTATCGCTGGCAATTCTTCTGGGTAATATCCTCGCCCATAAAATACGGATAACCCCCGCCATTCTGCTCATTTTCCTGGGGCTTGTGCTGGCGCTCATCCCCGTTCACGCCATGCACGAGGTGCGCGAGGTCGGGCTGCCACCGCACGTGATTCTCGAAATCTTCCTGCCCATCATGCTCTTCTGGGAAGCCCGCAACACCTCATGGCGTGAGGCGCGCGCTCGTCTGCGCGGCATTCTGCTCTCGGGCACGGTGCTCGTAATTTTCACGGCGTTCGTTATCGCCTGGGTGCTTCACACATTTATGGGCGTCTACCTGTGGCATGTGGCGCTGATTATCGGTGTGGCGCTCGCCCCCACCGATGCTGTGGCCGTGGCAACGCTTAACGGCAAACTCCCCAAATCTTCCATCACCACCCTCAAAGCGGAAGCACTCATTAACGACGGCACCACCCTAGTTCTTTTCGCACTCGCCCTGCAGCTTGCGGGCGGTCATGAACTTGCTCTGGGGAACGCATCCGGAATGTTCTTCTTCTCGTTCCTGATTGGAACTCTCGTTGGCCTGGCCGTCGGATGGGGTGTAGATAAGCTGCGCGCGCACATCGGCAACCCCATGAACTTCAGCGTGTTCATGTTTACCGTGCCGTTTATTGCTTTCTTCCTGGCTGAAGAGATCGAGCCTTTTGAGGGCATGAAAGGTTCCGGAGTGGTGGCTGTGGTGGTCGCCGCTTTCTACCTGACCTATCGCGGACCGGATACCATCAAACCCCAAAACCGTTTCTACGGTCTGCCCATCTGGTCGTTTGTCTCCTATGTCATGAACGGTGCGCTCTTCGTGCTCGTGGGTGTTCAGCTACCCAGCGCCACAGCGCCTGTGGATGATGTTCTTCGTGAATACAACTATGCGTGGGCTTTGACGTTCGCCGTGATTGTGGTGGCATGGCTTGTTTCCATTGCGGCGCGTTTTATTTTCCTGCACGTCTCGATCGGTATTATTCGTGCCCTTGACCGTTCAGAAAAGCAGAAGCAGCTGCGCACAACTTTCCGTGGCCGTGTAGTGAGTACCTTTGCGGGACTGCGCGGCGGTGTTTCCCTCGCGGTGGCTCTCTCCGTGCCGACTGATGTTCCCGCGCGTGACTTTATTATCTTTGTTGTTGCGGGCGTGGTTCTGCTGTCGATGGTGGTTCAGGGGATGCTCCTGCCGCTCGTTATTAGGTGGGCGAAAATTCCGGTTGATACCACCGAAGAAGATGAGATTAATGAAGCAATCCGCACGATCATTGCCGAGTCCTTCGACTCTGTGGCTGAGATCGGCCAGGAAATTGGTGCACCACAGTGGATTATCGACCGCATTGCCGACGAACAGATGTACAACGCGAGTATACACCGCAACCTGCACGCCGTTCGTAAAGACGGTGCGAATGCGCCGGAAGAAGCCCGCCGCATTATTGAAGCGGGCGACCTTGAGAAAGAGCTGCGCCTGCGGCATTTGGAGAAGCAACGCAGCGTGCTCAAGCGCCTGCGTAATGAGCGCATAATCGACACGAATGTGCTCCACGCGATTCAGGAAATCCTGGATATTGAGGAGGTTCGCGTGCTTGGTCCGGTTGAACTCGAATAGCTCACACTCCTACATGCGATACGTATGAGGCGAGGCGCCCCACCCCCAACAGCGGGGGAGGGGCGCCTCGTTACTTTTTATGCCTAAACCTCTAGCCCCACCACTACGTGGAGGCGGTAAACCTGCTTATAATCAACTCAGGAAAAATTAAGTCTAGCCCCACCACTACGTGGAGGCGGTACAATACACTAGCCCGTTTTTCGCGCGAACCACGCCTCTTACCGCGTCATTCATCGCGCACCGGACACGACACAGACCAGAACCACAGGAATCTATGGCACCTCAGCAGACTGAAAACAACGCGCCTAAAAACGGCGCACCCAACAATGCTGCACCCGCCGCAGGACACGGCCCTCAGGGTCCCCACGGCGCAAGCGAAGACCCGCAGAACATCTACCTGCTCAAAGACGCCCATCCTCAAGGCGCTCCTCTCCCTCGGCGTGCCCATGGCGCTCGGCCTCGCCATCACCAGCATCTACAACGTGGTGAACTCCTACTTCGTCGGCCACTACGGTAGCGTTGAAGAGCTCGCCGCCACCGGCTACGGTGTGCCCGTCTTCGGCGTCATCATGGCAATCGCGGGCCTGTTCGGTCTGGGTGCCTCCACCCTCGCCTCCCGCAAGCTCGGTGAGGGCCAGCCCGCCCACGAAATCCACCGCGTCACCTCCTTCGCGCTCTACTCGGCACTCGGTGTAGGCGTTATCGCGGCCGCTATCGGCTTCATCCTTGCCGACCCGATTACCGGCATCATGGGTGCCTCCGGCGGCTCCTACGAGCCGACCCGCATCTACGTGCACCTCATGTTCCTCGGAGCGCCCCTCGCCATTGGCATGTTCACCCTCGAGCAGCTGGTCCGTTCCGAGGGCTACGCCAAGCAGTCCATGTACGGCATTATTGTCGGCACCGTCGTCACCTGCATCTTCGACGTGCTGTTCATCGCCATCATGGGCATGGGTATTGCCGGTTCCGGCTGGGCGATGCTACTGGCCAACGGTGCGTCCATGCTGTACTACCTGCTGTTCCTGATGCGTCAGAGCGAGAACTTCTCCGCGAACATCCGCGACTTCTCCCTCGACCCCACAATCATTAAGCCCGTGGTTGCGGTCGGTGCCGCTGAGCTCATTCAGAGCCTGAACCTGATCTTCGCCGCCCTGCTGCTGAACAACCTTGCCGCCTCCTACGGTGATGACACCGTGGCGGCGTTCGGCCTGGCAATGCGCCTGAACATGGTGCCCGAAATGCTGTGTATGGGCCTGTGCATGGGTGGTATCCCGCTGTACGCCTACGCGTACGGTGCCCGCAACGGCGCCCGCGTGAAGCAGGCGCTGCGCACCGCAACGATCCTGTCGGTTATTACCTCCGCGGCCATCACCATTCCGGTGTTGATTTTCCGCCGCGAACTGCTCGCCGTGGTTGGCGATGAGCGCCTGGTCTCCACCGGTGAAGAGGTCCTGGTCGCGCTGATGCTCGCCGCCGTGTTCAACGCGGTCAGCATCGTGTTTGTGTCCTGGTTCCAGGCGGCCGGTAAGGGCGGCCCGGCGATGCTGATGACCCTCGGCATTGCGCTGCTGTTCTTCCCCGCCGTGTACTTCGGCAACATGTGGTTCGGCTTTAAGGGCCTGACCTGGGCGTTCCCCTTCACCCAGGTGCTCGCCTGCGCGCTGGGTCTGGTGCTGTTCCTCGCCACGGGTGGCGCGAAGGTACCGCCCGCTGAAGCTAAGGTTGAGACTGAAGGTTCTGAGGATTCGGGCGTTCAGGATGCTCAGGTTTCTGGCGCACAGCCCGAACAGAAGGCATAGTCCTCGGTCTGCGAAAACATAGCAAAAGCCCTGGCTCCCATCAAAGGAGCCGGGGCTTTTGCGTTGGTTTCTACGCTAGTGGAGGCGCTAGTTCTTCCACCTAGTTCTTCCGCCTAGTTTTTCCACCAGGAATCAAAAATCGTCACTGGGGTAGTGCGCTTATGGCGGCTACGCAGGTAAATCTGCTCCAGCTTCTGCGCTGCCGCCTCGTCGATTTCCTTACCCTCCAGGTAGTCGTCAATCTGCGGGTACGTCAGACCCAGCTCATCCTCATCGGTGCGGCCGGGCACGCCGTCCAGCAGGTCAGCAGTCGGCGGCTTCGCCCACAGACGCTCAGACGCACCCAAAACACGCAGCAGCAGCTGGTTCTGGCGCTTATTCAGGCCGTACAGCGGCAGCAGGTCCGCGCCGCCATCACCGAACTTCGTGAAGAAGCCGGTAATGGACTCCGCCGCGTGGTCGGTGCCGACCACCAGGTAGCCGGGGTCGCCAGCAATCGCGTACTGGGCAATCATGCGGGCGCGCGCCTTCACATTACCCTTGTTGAAGTCGCTGATCTGCTCGCCGGTCGCGGCAGTGTAGGCGCTGTCGAAACCGTCCACGGCTTCGGCAATGTTGAAGGTCAGGGAGCGGGTGGGCTGGATGAAACGCAGCGCCTCCTGCGCGTCCTCTTCGTCGTGCTGCACACGGTAGGGCAGGCGCACCGCCACGAACTCGGTGGTGCGGCCACGCTCGTTGAGGCGGTCCACCGCCAGCTGGCAGAGGCGACCCGCCAGGGTGGAGTCGATGCCGCCGCTGATGCCCAGTACCAGGCCGCGGCTTCCGGTGGCTTCCAGGTAGTCGCAGATGAACTGGATGCGGCGCTCCACTTCTTCGCGTGCCTGCTCTTCGGTCATGTTGGGCTTGACGCCCATTTCACGGATGATCTGTGCCTGTAATTCACGCATGACTTAAGTGTACGCTCCACCTTATAGCCCGTGCGGTGAACCGCCGAGGGAAGCAAGGTAGTGTTCCACACGGTGCGTTCAGCGCGGCGTACGCGGCGGGTTCAGTGGTGATTCAGCCTTCCGTCAGTTCCGCAAATACGCAGGGTACTCACAGGTAAAAAGCGCCGGTGGAAGCCCTCGGGCTGTTAGCATGAACATACGGTTCAAATACCGTTCAAAATAGCCGGTGATGAGGGAGAACACTCACACACCCGCTACGCCACAGAACACGTCAACCAAGGACGGTGAAGACAGCACCATGGCAAAGACAAAAACTGAACTCTACGACGAGCTCGTAGAGATCGAAACCAGCCTCGAAAACCACCCGCTCACCTCGGGGAAAATAGCGGAGGCGAACATCATCGTCGAGCAGATGAAGGAGCAGGGCGCCACCCCGGAAGAAATCGATGAGGCGCTTACCGGGCAGGGGCTGCCCTCCCTCGTGGAGATAGGTAAGAGTACCTTGCTGCAGTCTTTTAGCCTCTGGAAGCTCAGTCACCGCAAGTCCAAGGTGGAAGCCGCCATTGAGAAATCAACCGTAAAGAAGCCCGCCAGCGCTAACTAGCCCGCCTCGGGCAGGGTGAGGCAAACAAGTACCCCCGGCAGATGTGTACAGCATCTGCCGGGGGTATTTTTTCAAAGGAATATTAGTGGCTTAGATTTTCAAAGACGCTCTCATAGCGGTCAACGAAGTCAGCCGCCACGTTCAGAAGCTCCTCTTGATTGAGGACATTCTGGGCAGCTGACAGCGTCTCATCATCGCCGTTCTGAACCTGTAATTCACGCATAACTTAAGTCTACGCCGCAGACATAACAGCCCATAGAAAAGGCCGTGCCGGGGCAGAAAACTCCACCCCAACACGGCCCTCACATCCGTATCCGACTAGCGGTTATTCAGCACACGCACGTTATAGCGGTGCAAGAACGCCGCCATCGCGCCACGCTCAATCGGCTGAACCGGACGGAACGAACCATCAGCCCAACCCGTCGTAATACGCTGCTCAGCCAACCATGAAATCTCACGGTAGAACTGGCTACCGGCCGACACGTCGCTAAACGGCGACGCCACAGGAGCCGAATACGCCGGCGAACCCGCAAAACGGTAGAAGAACGCCGCCATAGCGTCACGGTTCACCGCAGCATTCGGACGGAACGTACCATCCGACCAGCCGGTCGTAATACCGCGAGCGCGCATCCACTCAATCTCCTTATAGAACGGGTGGTCACGCGGCACATCCTTAAAGCTCGGAGTGGACGGTGCAGTGAACTGCGGCGAACCCGCCATACGGTAGAAGAACGCCGCCATAGCGCCGCGCTCCACCGAACCGTTCGGGCGGAACGTGCCGTCCGGGTAGCCGGTCGTAATACGACGCTGAGCCAGCCAGTTAATGTCGTTCACGAACGGGTAATCCGCCGGAACATCCGTAAAGTGTGCGCTCGCCGCGGTATCCTCAGAGTTCGACGAGACCCGCAGAACCTGTGCACGCTCACCCGCCGCACCGTTCACGCCGGACAGGTCGCCAGTCGCATTGTGCATGTGCAGGAACAGCGCAGAAACGTTCTTCGCGTCGCCGTTACGGTGCGCCACCAGCTGAGCGGAGGGCGCATCCACGAACAGGTTCGGCACGCCTGCCGACTCGCCGCTGAACCACAGCTTCGGCGTCGCATAGTTGAACACCACCGAATCAGTCGTATCAACCACGGTGGTCGGCGCGAACGCGCTAGAGGTGGTCACCGAGTACGAAATCTCAGTCGATTCGGCGTTCGGGTCCAGACCCAGAACGCTCAGCGGAACAGTCATCACCAGGGTGTTCGAATCCATGATGTTGGTGTCCGTATCACCCCAGGTGCCGTTCAGCGGGTACAGAGCGTTCTCGATCGCCACCCACTTGCCGTTGCTGCGCTTAGAAACCTTCACCAGCGGGTAGTCCAGGCCCTTCTCACGCACCGTCTGCAGGCGGTAGTCGCTCGTGCCGTCCTTGTTGGTATCAACAAACACGTAGTAGGTGCCGCGTGGGGTCACCTCCTGCCAGTTACCCCAGGTGGAAATACCGAAGGACAGGCGCGCCTCGGAGGTATCCGCACCGGCAGCCTTCAATGCCGCCACGTCCGAGGCGGCACCCACGTACTGCAGGTCCATGCGGGAATCCGAACCCACACCCAGCTTCGCGGTCGGGATGCGCGGGCTCGAAGTGCCCAGCTCAAAGGCACCCAGCAGGGAGCGGTAACCGCCCTGATCCACCGCGGTACCCTGCAGGGTCAGGGTCTGCTCGGTCGCGCCGGACCCCTCCGCATCGAAGGCGATATCGGAGCCAGCCACACGCATCGCGGAGACAGGCTTCGGTGCCACGTGCAGTGGCATGCGCAGGGTCTTCACTGCAGCCGACGAGTCAGCATCGGTCAGGATCAGGCGGCCCGAAGCGCTCGCAATGTACTGGCGGGCACCCGAAATGGTCACCGTACCGGTCGAGTAGTTCACCGAATCCTGGGTCGGGTACATGGACGGGTCGCGGGTCTTTTCCAGCTTCGACGGGTCAATGCGCACCGTCACGGTGAACGTTGCCTTCTGGCCGGCACCCACAGACACGGACTGCGGGTAGGAGAACTCCACACCCGGGATGCTCGTGCTGCCCTCATAGTTCAGGGTGTAGGTGTGCGCCACCGAGTCGGTGTTCTCGACGCTCACGCGGTGCTGCAGGGTCTGCACACCGGCGTTCGGGGTGTACTCGAGCACGCCGAAAGTGTCCGAAACCTGTTCGGGGCGTGCCGCGTTGAACAGCATGACGCGGTCAGCCACCGCCGCACGCGTGTTGATGCGGCCGGTACCCACACGGTCCACCGCGTAGGGGTTGCCCCAGGCGTCTTGCATGTGGTGGTCGGCGGTGTTCATGATGGCGGTCTTAATCATGCGCGGGCCGTACTCCGGGTGCGCCTGCATGATCAGCGCCGCAACACCGGCAACAAACGGCGTGGACATGGACGTACCGGTCTTCACGCTCGAACCGGTACCGCTACCAACCTCGATGGAGGAAATGTTCGTGCCCGGTGCCGCAACGTCCGGCTTGGTGATGCCGTGCGAACCGTGCATGCCGCGCGCGGTGGAGGTGTTCGCCTGATCCAGCTTGCCGTTGGGCACGCGGATTGAGTCGCGCAGGTTCTCGCCGAGCTGCAGGGTCAGCTCACCGGAATCAATCTGCGCGGAAAGGCGCTCCACCTGGCTCTTTGACAGGCGCACGCCCGGAATGGAGGAGTTGCCGCCGATAGCGGTGTCACCGACCTCAGTGTTCGAGGTGAGCACCACGCCGGTCGCGCCAGCCGCCTGCAGGTTGTCGAAGCGTACCTTCGAGCCGCAGGGTGCGGTGCCGTCAGCGTCCGCCCAGTCGATGAGAGCCCACTTGCCCTTCAGCGCTGCGGCTTCCTCTTCGGTGAATGCCTCGCAGGCGTAGCGGTTGCGGGAGGCGGCACGCACCACGGTACCGCGCAGCTGCTCCTCGGTCGCCTTCGAGTAGTCGAAGCTCACCGAGTAGTCACCGTAGGTGTCCGCCTCGTTCGCGGGGGCGAGAATCTTCACGCGGTCTACCAGCTGGGTCGAGCCGATGGAGTTCGCCACGGTCAGGCCGTAGGCGCTGGTGCCGGGGCCACCCGAGTTGGAGTAGGTGTCGCCCACGGCGTTGTAGTTGTTGGCGTTACCCGCCGCAACCACGGAGAGGATGCCCTCGCGGTAGAGGGAACCGACCGCGTAGTTCACGGTCTCATCGAACACGCCGAACTCGTTGCCGAGCGACAGGTTCGCGATGTCGGCGCGGTCGGAGAAGTCGCCGTCGTCGTTGGGGTCGAGCACGCGGTCCAGGCCCTTGGGGACGAACGCGGTGGTGCCCTTACAACCGAAGATGCGCAGGCCAATCAGCTGGGCGTCCGGTGCGGAGCCGGGGCCGATTTTCATGTCCTTGAGCTGCTCTTCGGTGAGCTTGGAGTAGTCGCCGTGGAAGGTGCTGCCGTCCGCGTTCACGCCGTAGCCTGCCGCGGTGCCGGCAACGTGGCTGCCGTGGCCGCCGCAGTCGAGCGGGTTGTTATCAGGGTGGGGCGTGGAGGTTTCCTTCTTGCCGGAGTTGTAGTCGTCGCCGACCAGGTCGTAGCCGCCGAGGAACTTCTTCGGATCGTAGGTGCCCTCGGGAATCGTGTCGGATGCCTTTGCCTTCTCGAAGGCTTCCTGCGTGCCGGGGCCACCCAAATCGGCGTGCGTGTAGTCGATACCGGTATCGAGCACGACAATCTTCACGCCCTTGCCGGTGTAGCCGGTGGAGGCGGGGTTCGCCGGGCTCTTCGCCCACACGGAGAGCGTGTCCGTATCAATGAGGGTGCCGCTGTTCTGCGGTGCCATGTCCTCAATGATGCTGATGCGTTCCACATCGTCACGGTTCGCGAGCGCACGAATCTGCTCGACGTTACCGTAGAGCGCCACGCCGCGCATCGTGTTGTGGGTGGTGTACAGGACCTGCGCGCCGGATTCCTTCGCCGCGGAGGCGCCCTGCTGCTGCACGCTAGCGCGAATTGCCTGCACCTGTGCTTGCGCGTTGACGGGTGCCTGCGCGCGGGAGCGGACCGCGTCCGGCTGGGTCTGGGCGTACGCACCCTGACCCTTGAATCGGACGAACACGGCGCGTTCGCCGGTGGCGCCGTCCAGGCTGGGGGAGAGAACTTCGTTGTTGTTCTCGCCGGTGCCGGTGTTCTGGTGGGGTGCGTCCCGGTCTGCGCCGCGTACTACGCCCGGTGCCGCGTAGGCAGCGGTACCGAACGGCAGGGCGGTCAGCCCGAGGGTGAGCCCCAGGGTGAGTGCGCCGCAGCCGCGTGCCAGCTGCTTGAGGCGGCCCGGCTGTGTGTGCCGGGCGGCTCGCGCGGGGGTAGCTTCAGGGAAGGTTGCCACTGAATGCTCCTTTTTAGTGATGGTGCGTTTCTTAGCGGTTTCTGCACCGAGGTTCTGCGCCGAGAGTTCTACGCCGAGGGGGTTCTGCACCGAGAGTGCTACGGTGCGTCTGCACTGTGTCTCCAGCGTGTCTGCAGTGCGCCTCCAGTGTGTCCATGCGGCGTGAACGTCAAGGTTCATGCCGATGGTGAAGAAACCTTCACTTATTGTCTCAACGATTCTTTATATAACCTAGTCAGACTCGTATTACGGAACATTACGCGTAAATAACAAAGCACCCGACCACAGAAAAAGGGAGCCGCACCACCGCAGATAAACTGCAGCGGTACGGCTCCCTCGGTAAAACCTGCTGAGGTAGCACCTACAGCGGTAGAACCTTACAAACCCTAGAATTCAGGTTTTTAGATCCTGTGCTCCTAGATTTCAGGGCTTTCCTTCAGCACACCCGTGCTGTAGCGGTACACGAACGCCGCCATAGCGTCGCGGTGCACCGGCTCCACGGGGCGGAACGAACCATCGGGCCAGCCGGTGGTCACGCCCTGCTCAGCCAGCCACGAGATCTCGCGGTAGAACTGCTTGTCGGTCGGAACGTCCGTGAAACGAGCCTGCGCGGGGGCAGTGTACTCGGGCGAACCTGCGTAACGGTAGAAGAACGCAGCCATCGCGTCACGGTTCACCGAACCCTCCGGGCGGTACGTACCATCGGGCCAGCCGGTCGTGATGCCCTGAGCCTTCATCCACTCAATCTCCTTGTAGTAGGGGTGGTTGAGCGGAACATCCGAGAAGCTCGGGGTGGACGGTGCGGTGTACTGCGGCGAGCCGCTCATACGGTAGAAGTACGCAGCCATGGTTGCGCGGTCCATGTTGTTCAGCGGACGGAAGGTGCCGTCCTGGTAGCCGCGGTCAATCTGGCGGGCAGCGATCCACGTGATTTCACGGTAGAACTGGTTATCCGCCGGAACGTCGGTGAAGCGTGCATCGTGGATGGTACGAGCCACCTTCACGACCTGCGCACGGTCGCCAGCGGCAACACCGTTAGCGGTCTTACGGCCGCTCAGGTCACCGGTCGCGTTGTGCATGTGCAGGAACAGAGCCTGACGCTCCTTGTTGTTGTTCTTGCGGTGAACGGTCAGCTGACCGCCGTCACGGTCCACGAACAGGCCGGGCACGCCCGACTCCTCACCGGTGAACCAAACACCGGGGTTGAAGGGGGAGTACTCGATAGCCGAGGTGGTGTCCACGTAGGAGTTACCCTCGTTGTGCCAGGTGTCGGTCTGTACCGTGTACTTGATGCTCTGAGCCTTCTCAGCGGTCAGGCCCAGGTCCTTCAGCGGCACACCCAGAATCATGGTGTTGGTGTCCATGATGTTGGTGTCGGTGTCGCCCCAGGCGTTGTTCAGCGGGTAGCGAGCCACCACGGTGGATGCGTTACCGGAGATGGACCAGACCTTCACCAGCGGGTAATCCAGACCCTTCTCGCGGGTCACCTCCAGAACGTAATCTGCGGCGGAGTCGTTATTCGTATCAATCTGCACCTGTACCTGACGGCCCCAGTGCATGCTATCCCAGGTGCCCCAGGTCGAAATACCGAAGAACAGAGAACCATCGTTCGGGTTCTTGCCGGCAGCCTTCAACGCCGGAGCATCCGAGGATGCACCCACATACTGCAGGTCAACAGACTGGTTCGACGGCAGCTTCAGCTGACCGGACGGAATACGGTCACTGACCGCACCCAGCTCAAACGCACCCAGCAGCGAACGGTAACCGCCCTGGTTCAGGGTCGTACCACGCAGAGTCACCGTGGACTCCTTATCGGCAATACCCTTGTAGTCAATACGGGACGCATCAACACGCATCTTCGAGACAGGCTTCGGCGCCACGTGAATCGACTGGCGGATCGCCTCGCGACCATTCTCAGAGAAAATCAGGCGACCAGAAGCGCTCGCAATGTACTGGCGCTTACCGGCAGCCAGAGTCTTACCGTTCGTCCAGTCCTGAGCGACCTGGTCGGCGCTCATTGCCGGGTCCATGGTCTTCTCCAGCTTGGACGGGTCAATACGCACGGTCACGGTCACGTTCTTACGCTCACCGGCACCCACGCTCACCTGCTGCGGGTAGGAGTACTCCACACCCGGGATGGTCGTGCTTGCCTCGTAGCTCAGAGTGTAGGTGTGAGCCTGCGAATCGGTGTTGTCCAGCACGATTTCACGCTGAACAGTCTGAATACCCGAATCGGGGGTATACTCCAGCACACCAAACGCGGTCGAAACACGCTCGGGGGTCTTCGCATCGTATGCGATAACCTTCGCGTCCACGGCGGCGCGAGCATTCACCATGCCCGTACCCACACGATCCACCGCGTACTGCGCACCCTGCTCATTCTTGATCGGGGTGGACGCGCCGTTCATCAGCGCAGCCTTAATCATCTGCGGGTTGTAATCCTGATGCGCCTGCATCACCAGAGCGGCAACACCGGCAACATGCGGGGTCGCCATGGAGGTACCGGTGAAGGAAACACCCTTATTACCCATACCCACAGCGGCAGACACAATCTCAGTACCCGGTGCCGCAAGGTCAGGCTTAATGAAGCCGTCAGAACCGTGCTGACCGCGAGCACTCGAGGAATTCAAATCAAAAGCGTGCGAGTGAGGACCGCGGCCCGAAGCCTTGTAGTCCAGGTTCATCTCAACGGTCACCGGACCGGCAGCCAGAGCCTTCTCCAGGTCCTTCGTCGAAGAAGCAGTCAGACGCAGACCCGGAATGGTCGCATTACCACCAATGCCGATCGTGTAGCGCTCAGCCTTACCGGCCATCACCACGCCAACACCGCCGGCAGCCTGAACGTTATCGAAACGCACCTTCGAACCGCACGGGAACGTCAAATCGTCCTGATCCCACTCGAAGTAAACCCACTTACCCTTCAAAGCCTTCGCCTCTTCAGCGGTGAAAGCCTCGCAAGCGTAACGGTTACGCTTCGGTGCGGCAACAACCTCGCCGCGCAGCTGATCAGCGGATGCCTTCGAATAATCGAAGTTCACCGAATAATCACCCTGCAACCACTCCAAACCAGTCTTTGTGGTCGCGCGGACACGGTCAATCGGCTGAGTGGAGCCGTAGGCGTTCGCCACCGACAGCGCCGCAGCCGCATTCGCCGGGCTACCCGAATCGGAGTAGGTGTCACCCACACCGTTGTAGTTATTGGCGTTACCGGCAGCAGCCACAGTGAACACACCCTGGCGCGCCATCGTATTAATCATGTACGACTCAGGATCGTCAGCCGGGGCGAACTCGCCACCGAGCGACAGGTTCACAATATCGGCGCGGTCAGAGAAATCACCGTCACCATTCGGGTCCATCACGGTATCAAGCGCCTTCATCACAACACTCGAATTGCCGTAGCAGCCGAACACACGAATCGCCAAAATCTGAGCATCAGGAGCAGTACCGGGGCCAATGGACATGCCCTTCAGCTGCTCCTCCGTCAGGTTCTTGTAATCGCCACGGTAAGTCGTACCGTTCGCCGTCACACCATAACCGGCGGCAGTACCCGCCACGTGCGTGCCGTGACCGCCAGAACCGAAACCATCCGGGCGGCAATCCAGCGGGTTATTATCCGGCTGCGGAGTCGACTTCTCAGCCACCGACGCATTGTAGTCATCACCGACCAAATCAATGCCGCCAATGAACTTATTACGATCAATCAGACCCGAATCAGCGGACGGAAGCTCCGTCATCGCCTTAGCCTTCAGGTACGAATCCACCGTACCGGGGCCACCAAAATCAGCGTGCGTATAGTCAACACCAGAGTCAACAACCGCAATCTTCACGCCCTTACCCGTGTACCCCGTATTCTCACGAGTCCACGTGGCAAGAGTCTTCGTATCAATCTCGCTACCGGAGTTCATACGCTCCTTCGCGATAATCGGCGAAATACGCTCCACATCCGGGCGCTCCGCCAACGCACGAATCTGCGCAGCATCACCAGTAATCGCCGCACCACGCATCGCATTATGCGTGGTGTACATCAGCTTCGCGCCAGAAGCAGCCGCCACAGACTGAGCCTGCGACTGCACCTGAGCTGCAATAGCCTGCACCTGCGCCTGACGGTTCGCCGGCGCCTCCTTACGTGCCAGAACAGCCGCGGACTGGGTCTGCTCATACGCGCCCTTGCCCTTGAACTGCACATACACGGTGATTTGGCCTTCAGCCTTCTGCAGGCCCGGGCTGATACGCGAGGCAGCGTCACCGGATGCGCTCGCAGTGCTTCCTTCGACCTGCTGGGGGCTCTGAGCGTGAGCTGCAGAGAAAGTGGCGGGAACGCCGAGAGTAAGGGCAAGAGCCGCACTCAAACCGGTCGCACCGACAGCCTTCATTCTGCGGCGTGGCGCATGAGGCGTTGTCATGGAATCCTCCTTCGGATTTTCTATTTTTCGATGGTGCTGTGTGCTCTGTGGTTGTGTATCGGTGATACGCGGAGGCGGTCCCACCGGCAGACGACGAGTCAGCGTGTCCGCCGGTGAAACCGCCACCAAAACTTGAGAGGTTCCGGGATTTCAGGCCCCGGATCCTGTCGGTTCCAGGTACCCCTCCCACCCCATGCAGGAGGTGGGAGGGGACCCGACTGTTCGCTACCGGTTAGCTACCGTCTAGCGGCCGGCCTGGTTAGCGACCTTCTCGGTGTAGCGGTAGATGAACGCCGCCATTGCGTCGCGCGCAATGGGGGTCACCGGGCGGTAGGTGCCGTCCGGCCAGCCGGTGCTGATGCCCTTCGAAGCCAGCCACGTGATTTCACGGTAGAACTGGTTATCGGTGGAAACATCGCTGAAGTGGCTGGTTGCGGGCAGATCCACGTGCGGGGAACCCGCTGCACGGTAGAAGAACGCAGCCATCGCGTCACGGTTCACCGGTGCGGAGGGGCGGAACGTGCCGTCCGAGTAGCCGGTGGTGATGCCCTGAGCCTTCATCCACTCAATCTCCTTGTAGAAGGGGTGCGTGGTGGGCACGTCCTTGAAGCTCGGAGTGGAGGGGGCAGTGAACTGCGGGGAACCCTGCATGCGGTAGAAGAACGCCGCCATTGCGCCACGTTCCACGGACTCCAGCGGGCGGTAGGTGCCGTCCGGGTAGCCGGTGGTGATGCCGCGCTGAGCCAACCAAGAGATCTCGGTGTAGAACTGGTCGCCGTTCTTCACATCGGTGAAGCGGGACGGAGTGATGTACTCGGTCTGCTGCTCCTTGATGTTCAGCACCTCGGCGCGGTTGCCCTTGGCGCCGTTGGTGCCGGAGAGGTCGCCGGTGCCGTTGTGCAGGTGTAGCAGCAGCGCCTTGGCGGGGGTACCGGATTCGCCGAGCGCGGGGATTGCGTCAGCGGAGCGGTGCGCCGTCAGGGTGGTGGTGGGGGCATCCGGGTGGAGGCCAGCCACGGCGGAGGAATCGCCGCTGAACCACAGCTTGGGGCTGAAGGGGCGGTACTTGATCCAGCCGGTTTCGCTGACGTTACCCCACTCGTACTGGGTGGTTGCGCTGACTCGGTACTGGATGTCCGGGTTGTTTGCGCTGGTCAGGCCCAGGTCCTTGAGGGGCGCACTCATGATGAGGGTGTTGGTGTCCATCATGTTGGTGTCCACGTCACCCCAGGCGCCATTGAGCGGGTAGTAGCCGAGCTCGACGAGGTTGCCGTTCTTGTAGCCGTAGAGGCGAACCAGCGGGTAGTCCAGGCCCTTAGCGCGGTCGGTGACCAGCTTGTAGTCGGCGCGGTTGTTGCCGTCAGTATCGATTTCTACGGTGAAGGTGTTCTCGTAGGAGACAACATCCCAGCTCGCCCAGGTGGAGATACCGAAGCGCAGGGTGCCGTCATCAGCGTTGCCGCCGGCTGCCTTCAGCGCGGGCGCATCCGAGGAAGCACCGACGTACTGCAGGTTCGCCTTAACGTTGCTGTTCAGCGACAGGGAGGTGGGAGCCACACGGTCCACGCTCGCACCGTACTCGAACGCGCCGAGCAGGGAGCGGTAGCCGCCCTGGTTGACCTCGGTGCCGCGCAGCGAGATCTGGGACTTGGTCCAGCCGGTGTCTGCCTTCTGAGCCTCATCGCTGGAGGGCTTCTGGGTGAAGGTGACGGTGTCTTCGGCAGCGTGCATGGTGCTCACGGGCTTGGGTGCCACGTGAACGGGCAGGCGCAGTGCCTTGGTGCCGTCTTCGGTGAGGACGAGTCGGCCGGATGCGCTGGCAATGTACTGACGGTACTGTTCGGGAACGGTTTCGTTGCCGGTGTAGTAATCAGTTGCGTTCTGGGTGGTGTCCATTGCTGCGTCGCGGGTCTTCTCCAGCTTGGACGGGTCGATGCGCACGGTGACTTCGAACTTCTTAGTTTCACCGGGTGCGAGGGTGACCGCGGAGGGGAAGGAGTATTCCACGCCGGGAATATTAGTGCTTTCAGCGTAGGACAGGGCGTAGGTGTGTGCCACAGAGTCGGTGTTCTCGACCGTCACCTCGCGGGTGAGGGTCTGAACGCCAGCATCCGGTGCGTACTCGAGCACACCAAAGCTCAGGGACACGGTACCGCTCTTGTCAGCGTTGTAGACGAGGGACTTCGACTGCACGGCAGCGAGGGTGTCGACTCGTCCGGCGCCCACACGGTCCACCGCGTATGCGGCACCGGATTCGGTGCGCACGTCGTGGGTTGCGGTGTTCATGAGGGCGGACTTGACCTGTGCGGGGGTGTAGGTCGGGTGGCTCTGCATGACCAGGGCGGCGGAGCCGGTCACGTAGGGTGCCGCCATGGAGGTGCCGCTGAAGGTCACGGAGTTGCTACCGGTCGCCACCGCCGCGGAGGTGATGTACGAGCCGGGTGCAGCAATGTCGGGCTTGGTGTAGCCGTAGCTGCCGTGGAAGCCGCGGGCACTCATGGGGTTCAGCTGATCCAGCTTATCGGTGTCCACACGCAGGGAGGACTTCAGCTCGTTGCCGAGGCGCACGGTCAGGGGCTTACCTGCCGCTTCTGCTGCGGTGATCTGTGCACGCAGGTCCTTAGCGGCGGATGCTGCCAGGCGGAAACCGGGCAGGGTGTCGTTACCGGCAATACCCAGGCCGGGTTCTTCGTCGTTGCCTGCAAGCAGCACGCCCTTGGCGCCTGCCGCCTCCAGATTGTCGAAGCGCACCTTGGAGCCGCAGGCGAGTTCACCGTCATCTTTAGCCCAGTCGATGAGCACCCACTTGCCCTTTACAGCTGCCGCTTCGTCGGCGCTGAGGGCGTTGCAGGCGTAGCGGTTGTTCTCGGAGATTGCGGTGAGTTCACCGGTGAATTCCTTGGTGCCCGCCTGCGCCCAGGGGTAGGAGACGCTGTAGTCGCCGCGTACCTTGCGGGTGGTGCCGGTGGCGGGGTCGGTCAGCTCTGCCGCATCGACGGCGCGGGTGGAGCCGTAGGCGTTAGCTACGGTGATTGCGCTGGCTGCGGTGGCGGGGTGACCGGAGTTGGAGTAGGTGTCGCCGCGCAGGCTGTAGTCGTTGGCGTTACCCGCGGAGATCACGGAGAGCACGCCGGCGCGGGTGAGCGCGTCAACGGCGTAGGCTTCGGGGTCGTCCTGCGGGGAGAACTCGCCGCCGAGGGACATGTTGACCACGTTCACGCGGTCGGAGAAGTCGCCGTCACCGTTGGGGTCGAGGGCGCGGTCGAGCGCCTCGATAACGACGTTGGTGCTGCCGCTACAACCGAAGACGCGGAAGGCGTAGATTTCAGCGTCGGGGGCGACGCCGGGGCCGATCTTCATGGTCTTGAGCTGCTCTGCGGTGAGCTTGCTGTAGTCGCCGGTGAAGGTGGTGCCGTCGGCGTTCACGCCGTAGCCTGCCGCGGTGCCCGCCACGTGGGTGCCGTGGCCGCCGGTGGTGCAGTCGAGCGGGTTGCCGTCGGGGGTTGCGGTGTTGGTGCCGTCGTAGGCGTCACCAACGAGGTCGTAGCCGCCAGCAACCTTGGTGCGGTTGATGAGCCCGGAGTCTCCGGAGGGCAGCTCGGTGAGCTTGGATGCCTTCTCGTAGTCTTCGAACTTGCCGCTACCGCCGAAGTCGGTGTGGGTGTAGTCGATGCCGGAGTCGATGACGGCGATCTTCACGCCCTTGCCGGTGTATCCGCCCGCGCCAGCGGGGTTGGTGGTGCCGGTCCAGGTGGCGAGGGAGCCTGCGTCAATGGCGGCGCCCGCGTTCTGGCGGTACTTGGGCAGGATGGGCGAGATCTTCTCTACGTCGGGGCGGTTGGCGAGTGCCTTGATGGACTCTGCGTCACCGCGCACTGCCACGCCGCGTACCGCGTTGTGGGTGGTGTAGAGGACCTGCGCGCCGGACTGGCTGCTGACTTGCTGTGCCTGGCTCTGCACCTGGGAGGCGATTGCCTGCACCTGTGAGCTGGTGTTGACGGGTGCCTGCACGCCGGCGCGTACGCCTGCGGGCTGGGTCTGTTCAAAGGCGCCCTTACCCTTGAAGCGGACGAAGGCGGTGACGGTGCCGCTGGCGTTCTTCATGCTTTCGCTGAGTACCTGCTTGACGGCGTCGGGGTCTTCCGCGGCGTGGGCGGTGGTGCCCAGGGCTGCGAGGGGGCTCAGCGCCATGCTGAGGGTGAGTAGCCCGCTGCCGATTCGGCGTCGATGCGACCGGCCGCGGGGGTTTGGGGAGGCGGTGTGTGTCACGGTGCTCCTTTGCTTGGCTCCCGGGATGTTTCTGGGAGGCTTGTGGTGTTGTTCTGGTGGGTTCCAGCTGAACTTGAACACACTAGATGTGAACTAGAATACACCTCAAAATGGCTTGTGAAGCGTTTATTACTCCTAAATGCATCAAATTGTGGACATGTTCGACCCTTTTCTTTTTCATGCTTTTTATTTGCACTCGGGTTCAGGTTCTTTTCAGGTTCGGTTGTTACTGTAAAACCATCTATTGAACATCTATCAAAAATGCTGGGATATGGAGGGCTGAACCATGGTCAAGCGCCGCGTTTCTGGTGACGATTCTGTTCTGCTGATGTCGCCCCAGGTGGTTTACGGTCGTCCCGGATCACTATTGGAACGCATCCATAGGGGAGAGGTGCGCGGCATCCTTACCGAGCACAGCTCATCCGCCTGGCAGATTGGCGAGGTGGTCGGCTACGCCCCCATGGAGAAGCCACCCGAAACCTTGGATATGAAGAGCCTATTCACAGACTGGAGCGGCTTCACCTGGTATGTGTTGGGGCCGCTGCTTCGGATGGTGTTCTGGGTGGTCTTTTTTCTCGTGCTGATGAGTCCGGTACTTTTCAGCCTGGGTTTCAGGGGAGTGGACGAGGAAACGGCGATGATTTTCTTTGCCTTGTTGATGCCGCTCTTTTACTTCCCTCCGCTGATTTTGCTTGTGGGCTTTATCGGCCTCGTCGCAGAAATCTGGTTGCTGCTCCTCTGCGTAGGAAAGTTTCTAAATGCTGCTGGGGACGCTGTCGAATCGACGCGCCTACTCATTGGGCAGCACAAGGTTCAGCAGGATTTTCAGTTCCGGCTGGTGTACGAGTGCACCCCGCTTGACGGTAGTTCAGCTGAGGCATTGCTACACCGCATCCTTGAATCGCACCCTGAGGAGGAGTCATGACCGCCGATAAGAACCAGCCCACCGAAAATCAGCCTGTTTCCCCTCATCAGCGTGTTTTGAAGGTGGCACCCCAGGTGCATTACGGCCGCCCCAACCCGCAGCTGATGCGCATCCACGCGGATGACGTTCAGGGGACTCTCCCCAAGGGAGAATCGCCGGAGGAGCACGGCGGCGAGCTGGTCGGGTACAGCCCCCTGCCGGTTCCTTACCGTAAGCCTGGCACCGGTAGACGTGTGGTGGAGGCGCTGGCGTACCTAGCGTTGGCTATTGTGGCGGATCCTTTCGCCTATCTCTTGGGTGGTTCTATCCTGAGCGAAGAAACTCTGACAAATCTTTTTGTGGCGTCCTTGGGATTTGCGATGCTGAGCATCGGTATTCTTCCGCTGGTGCTGTTCCTCTTCTCCCTGGGCGCTGTCATCAATTTTCTTGCCGTGATGGTGAATATCATCTGGAGGCGTGGGGGAGAGGAGAGGTTCACGTTCCGACTGGTGTATGACTGCACCCCGTCCGAGAGCCTGGATTCTGAGGCACATCAGGAGGGTGACGATTCACCTCATCAGCTCATTGATCAGCCGGTGCTAGACGCTGGTACCCCGCCCACTTCGTTCCAGAAGAAGGAGGCGCGGTTTCTGTTCTTTGCCGTTTCCGTGCTGAATCCCTATATTGCGGCGGGAATTCTCTCCATTACGGGCCTGTTTGGGGCGGGGCCACTCGTCGCAGGTCTCTTTATGGCGGTGAATCAGGTGAGCGCAGGGCTCATGGGCATTCCCGGCATTATCTGGTTTGTGGCGTGGATTATGAGCATTGCGCGGCTTGCCGAAGCGAATGAGGCTTAAGCGGACTAGCCATTGGGTCAAAGAACAGGTGCGGAAGATGAGCCCGCGCACCGCACAATGTAGACAACACAACAGACACATAACAGCAGACAAGCATTGGAGGAGGTCACCGTGGTGGAGCATAGCGAAGCACCGAAAAACCCTCAGAACCCAACCGAGAAGAGCGATAGCGAGTATCAGCCGCTGTGGGATATGGATCAACCCGCCCCCGAATACTCGGCTTTGCTTCTTCACGGAACGCCGGTTCCCGCACCGACCGGGGATATTCCCGAGCCGGTGAAGGAGGTCCTGGAAATACAGAAGGCTCGTTCTGCATCCGCGCCTGCTGTCCCATCGGTTCCTGCAGCACCTGATTCTGCGGTGCCCAACCCTGCAGCGCCCAATTCTGCGGCGTCTACTCTGGCGGTTTCGGCTCCTGCGCCTTCTGTGCAGGCTGCGTACTTTTTCCCTTCGGCGATGGGTCACCCGGTGCTGAACCGGCCGCTGTATGGCCGCCCGGGCTCCACAATGCGCCGAATGTCCCCGATGGGCACGGATGCTGCTGCATCTGCATACCAGCAGGTGCCAAGTGTGTTTCCCACCTGGCAGGAGGGGAAAGTAGTGGGTACACCACGACCTATTGGGTACATCTCAGCGACCCCACTTGCGGGTAAGGTGCGTGTATCAGACCTGTGGTGGAAGGCGTGGCCTGAGTTCATAGTGCTCTTCTTCGTGGGTGTGGTGTTTAATCCCCTGACTTATCTTCTGTTGGCTACTGTTACAGAGGATCCTAGCTTCGGTGGGTTTATTTTCTATCTCTTTCTGATGCTTTCTCTGGCGACATTTGGTCTTCCCCTGTTCTTGTGGGCTGGTGCGCTGATTTTTGTGCTACTCCGAGTGAGCCGAAAGTATCGGGCGCTGAAGTGGAAGGCCATGCCTCTCGGGTCGTTCTGGTTCTACCTGGTGTATGACCGCCTGCCTAGGGACTCCGAGGAAATGCAGGGAATCCTGGGCACGGCCTCTTCGATGTCTTCGGTGGCGCCAGCCCCTCAGCCGCCGAGTGCCCCGAGCCCTACCTCAAGCCCTACGCCAAACTCGGCGGAAGGATTATAGTCGACTTCTTGTGAGTCCTTGGACTCCGGTAGTGCTGACCCCCGGCAGTGTTAACACGTGCGTGTTGGCACTTGTCGGGGGCTTTTCTCAGCTTTTATCGGGCAGGTTTCAAGGGACTGCCCAGCGCACGCTGGTACGGTGGTGCCGCTAGGAGTATGTCTGGTAAGCGAAGGAGACGACCATGGCAGACCGACTCACTGAAAAGAAGGAAGCTGCAAAGAAGGACGAGGCGTACCAGCCCCTCTGGGACACCGACCAGTCCATCCCGGAATACATGGCGCTACTCATGGGCGAGCAGACGCAGAAAAATGAAGACGTTGAGCTGCACGAAGCCTCCGACAGCGAAGACTCCGACGGTAGCAACGAACCGGAAGACACCTCAGAAGACACCCCGGAAGATACTCACGAATCTCGCAAGACGACGAGGCGAACCACCCGGTAGCGCTCGCCTCCACTGAACAGGCTCAGCAAGAGCAGGCTCAGGCAACGCACGCCTACGGCGAGTACGTTCGGCTGGAACACCTCGGTCTGCAACCGGGCGCTATTCTGCCGGTTATTCCTGAGCCGTTCTTCGGCATCCCCGACTCGGAACTTATCGAAATGCGCCTGCTGGACCGCTCGCTTGAATCCTCCGCACCCATGCAGGCGTGCGCCGCCCACCTGAACCCGGTCAAGGCTGAGGAGAACCCCATATCGCGGGCGGCCGAGCTGCAACCGGTGGGCTACGTTCCCATCAATAATCCGTTGGCTGGCTCCAACATTGAAGAGATCGAGGGTCAGCGCACCTTCTGGAAAGCCGTGCTTATTGTCCTACTGATACTGAACCCGTTTGTGCTGGTTCCTTTGGTGAGCATGTTCGATAATAATGCCGGCATGTCGATGCTGTTCTTCTTCATCATTATCGGTCTGGGATCATTTTTTGTGGTGCCGATCCTGTGGATTGTGGGTATTGTTCAGGCTGTGAAGCATAAGAACCGGCTGAGGGAACTCATCCAGAAAACAAAGACGGTACATGCCGAGTTCTGGTACTACCTGGTGTACAACCGCCTGCCGGACGACTACACGGGCATCAACGGATACACGAAGAAACATGGTTTTTTCGATGAGTATGAGGCGCTGAAAAGGCGGGAACGTGTAAAGCTACGCGAGTCTGCGGCACCGCGCGAGGCCGCCGCACAGCGCGAGCCTGCCGCACTACATAAGCCCGCCGCGCATCCTGGCTCACCCGATGTAGAGATACAAGACTAACCTCAAGCCAATCCACACCGTATAACGACCTGCCCCTCCACGTACGTAACACCGCGTGGAGGGGCAGAGGCGTCTTTTTTTATGTCATATTCGGGTTTCTTCGTCTGTTGTCCGGCGAGGGTTAATATTCCATTTACTTTGCCTTGATAGGGTGAAACCATCACGAGCGTTGCGACCAAGCCGAGCGAGGCGGGCACCCGCCGAAAACGGCGAGTTAGCCTGCCGCCGCGCCTCAATGATTAGCCGCGCCTCAACGATTAGCTGTATCCACTCATCGATAGATTAAGGAAAAGAACGATGTCCCAGAACCCGAACCCTGAACAGTACAACCAGTACTCCCAGCAGGCACCCTCCTACTCGCAGGCGCCGGGTCAGCAGCCCAACGGTTACGTAGTCTCCTCCAAGGACGACCAGAACATGGCGATGCTCGCGCACCTGGCTTCTGCAATTCTGTCTCTGCTGTCCTTCGCATCCGCAAGTATTCTCGCGCCGCTGGTCATGTGGTTCATCTACAAGGACAAGCCCGGTTACTCCTTCACTAAGGAAGCATCCCGCCGCGCGTTCAACTTCAACTTCTCCCTGTGGGTCATCAGCATGGCTTCCTGGCTGCTGATTATTCTGACCTTCGGCATCCTGGGCATCATCCTGTGGGTTGTCCCGCTGGTTGTGGCTATCCTGATGGTTATCTTCCACAGCCTGGCTGCTATGGCCGCAAACCGCGGTGAGCAGTACACCTACCCGATGACCTTCATCGAGATCATCAAGTAGTCTTCATAAGCTCATGCCGGTAGCGCCCCCGTCCGAATATCGGATGGGGGCGTTGCCGTGCCCGGTGAGGCTCACCGGCACCGGATCTGGCACGCCTACCGCCCCGTCACACGGGACTTAAAGGGACGGGCACGGTATCATTAGAAGAGGTGTGCCTACCCGGATCATGAGGCGGTAGGTCGCCGCCGCGCCGTGAAATCCGGTGCGTATCTTCAAGGCTTTCAAGGAGCACAAAAATGTCAGCTGTCGTGATTGTGGGCGCCCAGTGGGGCGATGAGGGTAAGGGTAAGGCAACCGACCTGCTCGGCCCCCGCGTAGACTACGTGGTCAAGCCCAACGGCGGTAACAACGCCGGTCACACCGTGGTGGTGAACGGCCAGAAGTTTGAGCTGAAGCTGCTGCCCGCGGGTATTCTGAGCGATAACGCCGTCCCCGTGATTGGTAACGGCGTGGTTGTTAACCCCGAAGCTCTGTTCGCTGAGATTGACGGCCTTGAGGCACGCGGTGCAGACACCTCCCGCCTGAAGATTTCCGCTAACGCACACCTGGTCGCACCCTACCACCAGACCATGGACAAGGTGACCGAGCGTTTCCTCGGCAAGCGCGCTATCGGCACCACCGGCCGCGGTATCGGCCCCGCCTACATGGATAAGGTTGGTCGCCTCGGCGTGCGTGTTCAGGACATCCTGGACGAGTCGATTCTGCGTCAGAAGGTTGAGGGCGCACTGCGCCAGAAGAACGAACTGCTGGTGAAGGTCTACAACCGCCGCCACGTTGAGGTTGACGAGATCGTCGAGTACTTCATGTCTTACGCTGAGCGTCTGAAGCCGATGATTGTGGACACCACCCAGCTGCTGAACAAGGCGCTGGATGAGGGTAAGACCCTGCTGATGGAGGGCGGCCAGGCAACCTTCCTGGACGTTGACCACGGCACCTACCCGTTCGTGACCTCCTCCAACCCGACCTCCGGCGGCGCGTGCGTCGGTTCGGGTGTGGGCCCGACCCGCATCTCCCGCGTGATTGGTATTCAGAAGGCGTACACTACCCGCGTGGGTGCTGGCCCGTTCCCGACCGAGCTGTTCGATGAGATGGGCGAGTTCCTGCGCACCACCGGTGGCGAGTTCGGCGTGAACACCGGCCGCCCGCGTCGTTGCGGCTGGTACGACGCCGTGCTGGCGCGTCAGGCTGTGCGCATCAACGGTTTCACCGACCTGTTCATCACCAAGCTGGACGTTCTGACCGGCCTGGATAAGATCCCGGTCTGCGTGGCTTACGACGTTGACGGTGTGCGCCACGACGAGATGCCGATGACTCAGACCGAGTTCCACCACGCTAAGCCGATTTTCGAGTACTACGACGGCTGGACCGAGAACATTTCGGATGCGAAGAGCCTGGATGAGCTGCCCGAGAACGCCCGCAAGTACGTGCTGAAGCTGGAAGAGATTTCCGGCTGCCGTATCTCCGCGATTGGTGTGGGCCCGGACCGCGACCAGACCATTGTGGTTCGCGACCTCATCAACGAAGACTAAGCGCAATAGCTCAATACGTGAAAGCCCCCGGAGGCTACCTTACAGGTGCCTTCCGGGGGCTTTTCGTATGCCGGGTGCACGCGCGGTGCACATGACCGGACGGGGCGTGTGCCGTATGCTGGAAGGAGCGCCTCGCACACGTGGCGCCAAAGCGTTCAGAGGAGAAAAACGATGTCCTATATCACCGGAGCTATCTACCCGAGCTCGGACCGCCCTCAGCTGGGTGCCACCGAGGAAGAAACCCTCCGCGCCTACGCGGACGAGAACACCGCCGTAGCCCTCGGATACGCCAACCCCGACATCCACGAACTACACGCCCTGCAAAAACCTTCAACCTGCACGAACTCGCCATCGAAGACGCCGGACGAGGCCACCAGCGCGCCAAACTAGAACGATACGGCGACTCCCTCTTCACAGTCATCCGCCCCGCCATCTACCTCGACAAAGAAGAAGAAGTGCGCCTCAGCGAACTGCACCTCTTCACCGGCCCCCGCTACACCCTCGCACTCGTTCGCGACGAACAGCGCATCAACGACAAGTTCAACCTGCTCTACGCCACCCCCGATGCATCCCCCGCCCGACTGCTGCACCGCATCCTCGACAGCACCGTCGACAGGTACGCCCCCGTGCTCGAGGGACTCGAGAACGACAACGACGAGATTGAAGACATCCTGTTCTCCGCGCACGACCGCCAAGACGCCAACTCCCTGGCGCAGCGCATATACGAGCTACTCAACCAGGTGATTGACTTTCAGCGAGCCTGCCGACCCCTCGAACCGATGATGGGTCGCATCATTGAAGGCCTACGCACCGGCGCGCTCGACCCGTCCCCCTACCCGGGCGCGAGCCAGGGCGAGGTTGAAGACGAGGCCGTGGAACTTGCCCGCCAGTTCCGTAATGTGCTCGACCACGTGGTGCACACGAAGGAACGCCTTGAGGATCTTCGTAGCTCCCTCGAAAACGCCCTGCGCGTGCACGACACCCTGCTCGGTCAGCAACAGAACGACGACACCAAGAAAATTTCCGCCTATGCGGCGCTACTCATGGTGCCCACCATTGTTGGCTCGGTGTACGGCATGAACTTTGAGGTCATGCCCGAGCTCAAGTGGGAGTTCGGCTACCCCGCCGCGCTGCTACTCATGGTGGGTTCCTGCCTGCTTCTCTACTGGTTCTTCAAGAAGAACAAATGGCTCTGATATGCGCGTATGCCGCATAAGGCATACACGATATACCTTATGCGGCGCGGTCGTACTGGGCACGCATTGCGCGGCGGCAATCACGACGCTCACGCTTGAACTTCTTACACACAGCCTCCGAATCGGCAAACATGTAGAAGTCTTCCGGCTCAGCCGACAGACCCAAAGTCGACAAGTGAACCAGCGACAGCATCGCGTAGAACATCTCGCGGCGCAGCTCAAAATTGCAGGCACCCGGAGCGGACTCCACCGCAAACACGCCGCCGGTGCACTCCAGTGCGCGCATCGCCCAGTGCTGAGTCCACAGGTCACCATTGACCGGGCTCACGCCCAGGCGAGTCAACGCCAGGCCGGTACCCTGCACACGCTCAAAGCGCAGGCACATCTCCAGGTCCTTCTCCAGGGGGAACACGAACAGCAGAGCGTTCTGCGCCGCCGCACGCAGCTCAGCCAGGTTCGCCTCGTAACCGGAAGCACCCTGAGTCAGGTGACGCATCACGCGGCCCATCGTCGAAGACGCCGGCGCGGTGCGGAAGCACGAACCGTCCGCCACCAGCTGCTCCAGAACGCCGCGGAGCTCCTCCACGTTGAAGCGCTCCATACGGACGATGGTGCCCGCCTGCATCAGCAGGTTGAACTCTGCATCACGGCACAGCTGCTCATCGGCGGTGCAGGAAATCTCTGCGTTTGCGTACTGGCTCTCGTGAGTGGTGTTTTCCATGACCGTTCCTTCCGTAGATGCTGAATTAACCTAGCGGCAACACCGCAGGAGACGGCGTGCCCGGTCGGAAGGATCGTCCCTTCCAACACCTACACTCTATGAGCGACCCCTGACACGATAAGCAGTTTTTAATCTACCCCGGGGTAAAACTGGGAAAATTCTGAAAAATTCTGAAACCACCCGTGAAACCCAGTGAAACCGCTCATGAAACCTAGCGAAACCCCGTGAAACAGAGAAAACCGGGTGCCCCCCCACAGTCGGGAACACCCGGTCACTCATACGGAATAGACGGCGCAACTAGCGCTGACGGTACAGCAACCACAGCATATACACGCCACCCAACGCACCCGTCACCAGACCCACCGGAATCTGGAACGGCGCCAACGCACGAGCCGACACAAATCAGCCAGCACCAAAATCACCGAACCCAACAGCGCCGAATGCCACATCGCCATACCCGGAGTGTTCCACAGGCGGCGCGCAATCTGCGGGGCAACCAGCGCCAAGAAACCAATCGGACCCGCAACAGAAATCGCCACAGCCACCAGAAGCACGGCAGCCGCCACCAGCAGGTTCACGGTCCTCTTCACCGGCAGACCCAAACCCGCCGCCAAGTCATCGCCGAGCTCCAAGACGCGCAGGCGATGCGTCAGCATCAGCACCAGCGGAATAGCCACCAGCAACAGCACCGCCTGCACCGACATCTGGTTCCACGACAGAGCATTCAGTGAACCGTGCTGCCAGGTCTTCGCCGCCTCCGCCTTCTCCAAATCACCGCGCGTAATCAGGTAATCATTCACAGAACTGAGCATTGCACTCACCGCAATACCAATCAGCACCATCTTCTGACCCATCGTCGCGCCACCGCGCGCACCCGCTAGAAGCATCACCACAGCCGCCGTCGCAAAACCGCCAATAATAGCGCCCATGCCCATACCCACGCCGGTAGAACTCAACGACCCAATCAGCACCACAGACAGGGCGCCGGTCGCCGAACCCACCGTGAAACCGATAATATCCGGCGAACCCAGAGCATTACGCGAAACCGACTGAAAAATAGCGCCCGACAAGGCCAAAGCCGCACCCACCACCACGGCGGCAAGCATACGCGGCAGACGCTGATTCAACACCAGCTGACGCTCAATCTCCGTGCCCTCACCCTGAAAAATCAGGCGAAACACCTGATCAGGGCTCATCTGATAACTACCAAACACCAGGGAGGCGGCCGCCGCCACCACAAGCACCGCCACCACCAGCAGGTACGCGGAATAGGGGTGCGGTAACGCCCCGGGATACGCACGGACCCGGCTACAGAACGAGACACAACGCTCACAATAAAACCTCTCAGAAACCGGGACCTACGAACCAGATGAACTACGCAGAACAGGACGGTGAGCACGATGCGGACCGTGCTCCGACACGTGAGGCGGACCCGCCTCCTCGTGCGCCTGCGCCTTCTTACCCATGCGGCTCTTCTTCGCGCCGCGCGCGCCGGTGCTCAAACGCAGCACCAGAACCATCAGCACCGGGGCACCGATAAAGGCGGTCACAATACCCACCTCAAGCTCACTGGGCATGACCAGAACGCGACCCAAAATATCGGCGGCAAGCACCAACACCGGGCCGTACACCAGCGATAGCGGCAGAACGCGCGCAATATCGGAACCCACCAGCAGACGCACCACGTGCGGCACGACCAGGCCCACAAAACCGATCGGGCCCGCAATAGCGGTCGCCGCACCACACAGCGCCATAATCGCAATAATCGTCGCGCCACGCACCAGCGTCACCGGCACGCCCAGGCCGGCTGCCGCATCCTCACCGAGCGCCAGGGCACGCAGGGGACCAACCAGCATGAACGACAGCACCAAACCCAACGCCACGAACGGCAGCGCCGAGAGCACCTGCTCAAAGGTGCGGTTCTCAAGCGAACCCACCACCCAGAAACGGTGCGAGTCAAAAGCCCTCGAATTAAACATCGTGATAATGCCGGTAATCGTGCCCAGGCAGGCATTCACCGCCACACCCGTGAGCACCAGACGCGCCGTCGAATCCAGGTTCGGCTTAGAATCCACCAGACCCATGACGAACACCAGCGCCGCCGCCAGACCCGAACCAAGTAGCGCCAGCCACAGCTGAACGAACGGGGATGACACCCCAAAAACGCCCACGCCCACCACCACGGAGGCGGCAGCACCCGAGTTCACACCCAGCAGGCCCGGCTCAGCCAGCGGGTTACGGCTCAACGCCTGCATGAGCACACCCGACACCGCCAACGCGGCACCGACCAGCAACGCTGCGGCGGTACGCGGGGCACGCTTCGCCCAAATCAGCTTCGACTCGATGGTGTTCGCCTCCGGGTGGAGGAAACCGTCAATCGAGCGGTCCAGGGCGAACATGCGCGAACCCACAGCAAATGACAGGGCGCAGAGCAGCACCAGCAGAACGCCGCCAATTATGAGCGCAACCGCCAGGCGCGAGATGGACTTGCCGCCCCGGCCGCCCGAGGAGGCGCCAGATACGGCGTCCGAAGAAGCAGAGAGAGCACGAATTTTCGCCAGGGAAGCTTCGCTGACGGCGGGGCCGGAAGAAGTGGTGGTCTGTTGGGTCATATGCCTTGGAGGTAGTGGGGGAGCGGTGTGCTCCCATGCGGGCGGAGGATGCTTAACGTATCAATAGATGAGTATTAAGTATCGCATATGCATATATGAGGTTATCCTAATAAAATGGCAAATATGACGAACAAGATCACCCGCCGCTCCTTCGGCGCACTCGCACTCGGTTCCTTCGGCGCCCTCGCCCTGGCGGCTTGCGGCTCCTCCAACACTTCCGGCTCTTCCTCCTCCGCGTCCGCTTCGGCGACCGGTAAGAAGGTTGCACCCTCCGCCCTGCCCTCCGGCATGGGCACCACTACCGTTGACGGCGAATTCCCCCGTACCGTCAAGCACTTCCGCGGTGAATCCACCATCAAATCCGCACCCTCTAAGGTCGTGATTCTCTCCACCGGTCAGCTCGACGGCGTGCTTTCCCTGGGCATCGTGCCCGTCGGCGCGGCAACCGCCGGTGATGCCGACCTGGTCCCCACCTACCTGAAGACCAAGTTCTCCAATAAGTCCGCAGAGCTCGACAAGATCGCCAAGGTCGGCAAGCGCACCGACCCGGACCTTGAGGCTATCGCAAACCTCAAGCCCGACCTGATCCTCATCAACAACACCAACAAGAAGGACGAGCTGTACGAGTCCCTCGCCAAGATCGCGCCGACCGTGGTCACCGAGGGTACCGGCATCAACTGGAAGCAGGACTTCCTGCTGATCGCCGCCGCGCTGGGTACCACCGAGAAGGCTGAGAAGCTCATGGATGAGTACAACACCAAGGCGAAGTCGGTCGGTCAGAAGGCTGGCAGCGAGAAGACCTTCTCCTTCCTGTACGCTTCCGCTGACCGCACCCGCATCTTCGCGAAGTCCTCGTTCGTGGGCTCCATCTGCCAGGATGCATCCCTGGCACGCCCCGCGGCTGCGCAGGTTGAGAAGACCTCCGTGGACCTGAGCTCCGAGCAGCTTGATCAGGCTGACGGCGACTACCTGTTCTACGGTGTGCAGGGTGGTGACGAGTCCAAGCTGACCGGTGAGGCGCTGTGGAGCACCCTCAAGGCTGTCACCGAGAAGCACGCGCACAGCGTGGATTCTGACATGTTCTTCCTGAACGCTGGCCCGGCTGCCGCGCTTGGTGTTCTGGAAGCCATCGAGAAGGCGCTCTAAAGGTTTTAGTCTCTTGTAGAGATTCGCTGGGAAGCCCCGCATTCTTACCTCTCATGCCCGCGCATGAGGGTGAGGAGGCGGGGCTTTCTGCACGCTACGCACCTGTTTTTTGCCCGCCGGATGCACTCGTGACCGGATTCGGTGCGCGCCCGCCCGAAATAGGGTCTAATGGGGGTAGAAGGCGTAGCGGTACCGTTGCCCGCGCCTGACACACCGAACCTTTCACACCGATTAATTCACCGACGAAACGAGCACGTAATGCCGAAGAATAAGCCCTCCGAAGAAACCCTGGCGCAGGTACGCCGCGTCATCGACGCACTCAACGAGCGTGGCGCCCGCAAGCAGGCAATCCGCCTGAAGGTGACCCGACCCGACGCACCGCTGCCGCAGACCGCCTCCAAGTTTGGTGGCCGCCCCTACCTGCCTGCCGGGGAGTCTGCGCCGACCAATGAGAAGGGTGAGCCGCTGGGTATGATCGCGCAGATTAACTGTGCCGATCTGCCCGAGAACGATTTCTACCCCGCGACCGGTCTGCTGCAGTTCTGGATTAACCCCAACGACGAAGAATGCTTGTGGGGTTACGACTACGAGAACCCGCTTTCGCAGAAGAACCACCGCGTGGTGTACTACGAGACGCTGGGCGAGCCGAACCCGGATGCGCCGTTCTCGACTCCCCTCCCGACCGTTGACTGGGGCGATTACGGCTGGCCTCTGGGACCCGAGGGCGAGGGCGTTTCCGAGGCGACCACCGAGTACGCACTTGCCTTCGAGACCTGGGAGCAGGGCTTCCTGGACGGCGGCTTCGAAATTTACGACCAGTTCGCTGACGCCTGGGACGAAATGTATCCGGACCAGAAGCTTCCCGAGGAGCCGAACGCACGCGATAACGCCTCCTACAACCTGCTGGAGCCCTTTGAATCGGAGGAGAGGGATTACTCGCATATCGGCGGCTACCCTTCGTTTGTGCAGGACGACCCGCGCGACGAGTTCGAGGAGCTGCGCGGCCACACGGTGAACCTGCTGACCATCGAGTCGGAGTGGGGCGAGGACGCTGAGGAGGGCGTGTACGTGATGTGGGGTGATGCCGGTGCGGCGAACTGGCTGATTACCCCGGAGGCGCTTGCCGCCCGCGACTTCACCAATGTCGCCTTTGAATGGTCCTGCGGCTAAAGCCCTGCCGCTAAGCCGGGGTTGCCTTCAACGCCGCCTCGGTTAGCTACTGACTCGGCTAACTGCACACCAGGGAGGGGAATAGAGAATATCTGCTCTATTTCCCTCCCCTTTATGTACCTTTTATCGGGCACTTCTAAGCAGCGCGATACTTACGGTTCTTGCTACGCGGCGGAGCCGTCGGGACAATCAGTTTTGCATCCACAAGACTGCGCAGGTCATTCGTAATGGAAGTACGTGAAGCACCCCGACCCCAATGCTCCTGGATAAACGCCGCGGAAACCGCCTCGCCCTCTGCACGCAGACCGCGCACAATGCCGGCCTGGCGTTCACTGAGGCCGTCAAGCGATGCGTCGGCCCCCGCCGGTTCGGCGGTGTCGGCTGAACGTTTACCCTTGGAATGGGTTGTTTGCTGAGTCTTATCCTCGTGCGCGGTCTTCTGTTCCGTAGAAGACATACCCTGCGGGGGCTGCGTCAGAGTAACCTGCACATAGAGTAGACGGTCAGCAAACTGGGGAGCGGGCAGACCCGCATCCTTCAGCGCGCGCAGAACCGTGGGAATACCGGAAGCCCTATTCTCTGCAATCAAACGCCCTGTCCCCGGGTCGGGCAGGTCAGTCAGAATGCTTGCCAAGTAGCTATTGCGGGTTGAAGAAACACCGGGCTGACCGAAATCTCGGATAGTTACAGCACCGTAAATACCACCCGGGCTACGCACCACCAGGCGGTTGGTGTAGAGCTCAACCTGCACCTGTGAGCCGCGCGCACCCGGGGAGTAGTCGCGGTGCATGAGGGCGTTGACCAAGAGCTCGCGGATAGCCTCCAGTGGATACTCGTAGCGCTCAACCCGCCCGATACCGCTGCTGTTGAGGCCCTCCATCGTGGACGTTTTGCGCATATTGCGAACCAAAACGCCCATAGCTTCATCCAACATGGAGGGGATAGGGCCGGTGCAACTGTGATTGTCGAGGAAACGTCGACCGTCCTCAGTAACCTCACCAAGCTCTTCACCGGGAAGCACAACAACGCTCATCATCAGCTGCGGGAAGAATGCCTGCGGGTATGAACCCATGGCGAGAAGCGCTCCAAGAGTGGGCACTTCTCGGCCCTCAGAATCGATGCGTAGAATGCGTGCCTGCAGAAGAACCTCACGGTCAGAAAGCGCCGCAAAAACACGAGGCTGCTCCTCGCGCAGGCGAGCAACATAGGCACTCACAAGGGTGGGGGAGAGGTCTTTGAAGCTTGCCTCACTAATCAGCTCCTCGTCATAGCGGGGCTGACTGCGGTTCTCTAGGAGGCGGTCAATCTCGTACTTAGTCAGGCGAATATCGGCCTCTCCAACACGCTGGTAGGAGCCGTTATACATGCCGTGTGCTTCGATGTAGTAGGGCTTCTGCGTCGGATCGCCGGGGAGCACATCGATGCGCACGATACGGTGCTGGCCCTCTGCCGCCTCAATATCTACCGCCTCAATGTGAATGTCTACCGGGGGTCGAGGCGTGATCTTGGAACGGATTGCCTCAACGGATGCGTCATGGACTGCCTGCGCGTTGAAACCTTCAACCGGCTGTAGACCTTCTGCCGGGTCGGTGAGGCCGAGAAGAATGGTGCCACCGTCGCCGTTGGCGAAGGCGCTAACGGTTTCAAGAACGGACTTGGGGAATCCGCCAGCTGCAGCTTTGACTTCTACCTGTCCGTTTTCAGCCTGACTGCGGCGTAGGTTTTCGATGAGTTCGGCGGTGTTTGTTTCCATGTATGCTCCCGATGGCTACTTCTTGGTGAACGTCATAGCAACGTCATAACAACATCATAACAATTTCTGTCATGATGTTGTTATGATCCTGCGATGATGTTGATATGATGCGGTATCTTCATCACTCTTAGAATTTTAAAAACCCCGGATTTGCAGGCTAAAACCGGATATTTCTATCGGTCTATTCGACCGTGCATCATATCAGCCGTCATAACAACTTCTGCTATGACGGCTGATATGATGCCCCGTCATAATCCGCAATAAACGACATATAGGTACCCGCACTTGGTGCACCCCGCCGCTGGTGGCACAGTATAAAGTCGAGCCACTATCGACTCCCCGCACACAGGCGGGCAGATACACCAGGAGCAAACCAATGGCTGAACACACTTTCGGCTTCCGCACCCGTGCACTACACGCGGGCGGCACCCCCGACGCTGAGCACGGTGCCCGCGCGGTCCCCATCTACCAGACCACCTCCTTCGTCTTCAAAGACGCTGACGACGCCGCGAACCTCTTCTCCCTGCAGAAGTACGGCAACATCTACTCGCGCCTGTCCAACCCCACCGTCGCCGCCCTGGAGGAGCGCATCGCCTCCCTCGAAGGCGGTATCGGTGCGGTAGCGACCGCCTCCGGCATGGCTGCCGAGTTCATCACCTTCGCGGCTCTGTGCCAGCAGGGCGACCACATTGTTGCTTCTTCGCAGCTGTACGGCGGCACCGTCACCCAGTTGGACGTGTCCCTGCGCCGCTTCGGCATTGAGACCACCTTCGTACCCGGCACCGACCCCGCCGACTACAAGGCGGCGCTGACCGAGAACACCAAGGCGATTTACACCGAGATCGTGGCGAACCCCTCCGGCGAGGTTGCCGACCTGGAAGGCCTCGCAGAGGTCGCACACGAGGCGGGTATCCCCCTGGTCGTGGACGCAACCCTGTCCACCCCCTACCTGATCCGTCCCCTCGAACACGGTGCCGACATCGTTATCCACTCGGTCACCAAGTTCCTGGGCGGTCACGGCACCACCCTCGGCGGTATCGTCGTCGAGTCCGGTCGCTTCAACTGGGGTAACGGCAACTTCCCGTCCATGACCGAGCCGGTTCCCTCCTACAACGGTGTGTCCTGGTGGGGTAACTTCGGTGAGTACGGCTTCCTGACCAAGCTGCGTTCTGAGCAGCTGCGTGATTTCGGCCCGTCGCTGAGCCCGCAGGCTGCGTTCAACCTGCTGCAGGGCGTTGAAACCCTGCCGCAGCGTATGGACGCACACCTGGCGAACGCTAAGCAGGTTGTGAACTGGCTGGTTGAGGACGAGCGCATCGCCTACGTGAACTACGCCGGCCTGGAAGACCACCCGCACCACGAGCGCGCGAAGAAGCTGCTGCCGCTGGGTGTCGGTTCCGTGTTCTCCTTCGGTGTCAAGGGCACCGAGAAGGCGTCCGGCCGCCTGGTCGGTGGCGAGTTCATCGGCGCGCTGCAGCTGGCAAGCCACCTGGCGAACATTGGTGACTCTCGTACCCTGGTGCTGCACCCGGGTTCGACCACGCACCAGCAGCTGACCGCTGAGCAGCTGGCTGCTGGTGGTGTTGGCGAGGACCTGATCCGTATTTCGGTGGGTCTGGAAGACGTTGAAGACATCATTTGGGACCTGGACCAGGCGCTGACCTACGCAACCGGCCTGAACCACGCCGGTGAGCGTGTGGGCGAGTCCAGCGCAGACAAGATTGTGGAGGCTGAGGAGGCGGTTGCCGCCGCTAAGGCCGCCGAGGACGCTGCCGCCGCTGAGGCTGCTGCTGGCGCATCCTGCTCCCTGCCTACTACCACTCAGGAGGAAAAGTAATGACTGAGAAGCGTACCTGGGTGGGTCCTTCCGCCCCTGAGCGTCTGAACATTCTGCGTAACACCCGCACGATTGCGATTGTGGGTATGAGCGATAAGATTTCGCGTGCTTCGTACTTTGTGGCGACGTACCTGCAGTCGGCTTCGCCGTACAAGCTGTACTTTGTGAACCCGATTCTGGCGGCGAAGGGCAAGCTTGTGCTGGGTCAGCCGGTGTACCCGTCGCTGCAGGACCTGCCGGAGGTCCCGGATCTGGTGGAGATTTTCCGCCGTAATGAGGACCTGCCGGGCGTGGTTCAGGAGGCTGTGGATCTGGGCGCGAAGACCGTGTGGATGCAGCTGGGCTCCTGGAACGAGGAAGCAGCCGCGATTGGTGAGGCTGCCGGCCTGAACGTGGTCATGGATAAGTGCGTGAAGATTGAGCACGCGCGTTTCCACGGTGGCCTGCACCTGGCTGGTTTCAACACGGGCGTGATTTCTTCGAAGCGTCAGGTGCTGTCGAAGTAAGCAGCCTGTGCTGTATAAGTGGCTGTAGCTTGTAATTACAAAAATTAGGCGCTTGTGAGCGTTTGAACTTGTGAGTGTTTGAAAGAGGGGGGCGTACCCGGGGTGAATCCCGGGTGCGCCCCCTCCTTCTATTGATGCCCGATATAGCACCTAATGTAGCGCCCGGTGTAGTGCTCGGCAGGGCATCCGGCGCGTTCTAGGCGAGATTGAGGGCGCAGCATCGCCCCTTGTGGAGGGCGGTTTAGCTTTGAGGTAAACCTTACCTCTATGTTCTGGGGTGCTGAACCGGTATCCTAGTGTGGAGCCCGGCGGCCGGTACTCGGCACACACGCGTACTGACCGCCGGGCCTTTTCACGCGAAATATGACGAAATATATGTCTAAAATGTCGAAATATAACGCCGTTTTTCGGTCATAAAAAGTCACTCGGTCACAGAAAAGAAAAAACTAGTCAGTACCCCAAAAGAGCTCTAAGCTAGCAGTGTATTTATCCCCGCATTCAATGCCCAACCTTAGCCGAGGACAGCATGACAGGATTCACGACGAAGGCAATTCACACTACGGACCGCGACAACCCGTACGGCTCCATCCTGCCTCCGATCTACACGACCACCACCTACGCCCAGCCCTGTGACGGCACCGAAGGCCCCTACGACTACCAGCGCGGCGGCAACCCCACCCGCGCGGCCCTCGAAACCACGCTCGCAACCCTCGAAGGCGCCAAGCATGCCTTCGCCTACCCCTCCGGAATGGGCGCCACCGCAGCCGCCCTCGGAATCCTCAAGGAAGGTGAGACCCTGCTGCTGGGTATGCCCTCCTACGGCGGCACCTACCGATTCGCCACCATTGAGCTGCCCGCCCGCGGCGTCAAGACCCGCTTCATCGGCGACTTCACGGCCCTCACCGACGAGGACTTCGCAGATAATGTGACCATGGTTTTCCTGGAGAGCCCCTCCAACCCGCTACTGCGCGTGAGTGACATCGCCGCCATCGCCGAAATCGCCCACCGCAACGGCGCAATCGTGGTCGTCGACAACACCTTCATGACCCCGCTGCTGCAGAAGCCCCTCGACCTGGGCGCAGACATCAGCGTGCAGTCCGCCACCAAGTACCTGGGCGGCCACGCCGACCTACTCGGAGGCGTCGCCGCAACCAACGATGACGCGCTCGCCGAGCGCCTCTGGCACCTGCAGATGATTACCGGCGCAATGCTTTCGCCCACCGACTCCTACCGCCTGCTGCAGGAGGTCAAGACCCTCAAACTACGCCTGACCCAGCAGCAGAAGAACACTATCGAGGTCATCAACTACCTGGAGGCGCACCCCGCCGTGAAGCGCGTGCTCTACGCGGGTTCGCACAGCGAGTATGAGGCGCAGGTGCACGCCCGCCAGGCGAACGGCCTGGGCGCGCTCATCTCTATGGAGCTGGTGGACGGCGCAGACCTGCCCGCCTTCCTCGAAGCCCTGAAGATTTTCACCCACGCGGTGAGCCTGGGCGGTATCGAGTCGTTGGTGGTTCGTCCCGCGCTCATGGTGCAGGCCGCCTACACGCAGGCGCACCGCGACGAATACGGCGTGAGCGACAACCTCATCCGCCTGGCCATCGGCATCGAGGAGATTGAGGACATTATCGAGGATTTGGAGCGCGGCCTGACGGCAGCCCTGGCGCATCAGGCATAGTCCCTGAACATGAGGCACCGCACGACCGTATCGCGTGATTCGAGGTGCCCCAAATACACGGCGTAATGTCACCCATAATAATTACTCAAAATACCCGGATTAACGTATTTCTTTCAATGTAAAAGAATGTTTTTGATTCGGGTATTTTGTGCACCCTCACCGCATTTTTATATGACGTTGCGTGAATATATTAACCCCCGTGACGCGGGGTTAGAACGGCATAAAAATGCGGGTAGGGTAAATCTCGGATACACGACGAATACCAGCTACGCCCGCCTTCGGGGTAGCCCGAACGGAAGAGAACCACCATGAGCCAGCAGAACCAGCTCGAACCGACCGGTTTCACGACCCGCACCATCCACGCCGTGCACGATGCCCGCTACGATGCCTCCGTGCCGCCGGTCTACCTGGCTAGCACCTTCGGTACCGCAGGTGAGGACACCACCTATATGTACCAGCGTGGCGCCAACCCCACACGTGACGACCTGCAAGCGACCCTTGCCGTGCTCGAAGGTGCCGAGCACGCCTACGCGTACCCCTCCGGCATGGCGGCCACCGCGGCGGCCCTGGGCATCCTGGAGGCGGGCGATACCCTGCTGCTGGGCATGCCCTCCTACGGCGGAACCTACCGTTTTGCTACGACTGAGCTGCCCAAGCGCGCCGTGAAGACCCGCTTCATCAGTGATTTTTCGGTTCTCTCCGATGATGACTTCACCCCCGATGTGAAGGCCGTCTTCTTGGAGACCCCCACGAACCCCACCCTGCAGGTCACCGACATTGCCGCTATTGCGGAGCTGGCGCACCGCCACGGGGCGTTGCTCATCGTAGATAACACCTTTATGACTCCGTACCTGCAGCGTCCCCTGGAGCTTGGCGCGGACATCACCGTGCAGTCGGCTACTAAGTTCCTTGCCGGTCATGCGGATCTACTCGCCGGTGTGGCCGCCACGAACGATTCCGATCTTGCGGTTCAGCTGCACCGCGGCCAGCTTGTCGGCGGAGCCCTACTGCCCCCGATTGACTCCTACCGTCTGCTGCAGGATGTGAAAACCCTGGCTCTGCGCCTGGAGCGCCAGCAGCAGAATGCCCGCGAGCTTATCGATTTTCTATCCGCCCGCCCCGAGGTTGAGCAGATTTTCTACCCCGGTAGCTCTTCCGAGGAACAGGCGGAGGTGCAGTCACGCCAAGCCCGCGGTATTGGTTCCGTATTCTCGCTGCTACTTGCGGAGGGAGGGGATGCACAGGCCTTCGCCCGCGCCCTGCCCATTTTCGTGAACGCCGTGAGCCTGGGTGGTATCGAGTCCCTCGTGAGCCTGCCCGCGCACACCACGCACGGGGCTTATGCGCAGGAGCATCGCGATGAGTTCGGCGTGGATGACCGCCTCGTGCGCCTGGCAATCGGCATTGAGGATGTCCAGGACCTCATCGCGGCTCTGGAGATCGGTCTGAAAGCTGCTTTCGCCGAATAATCTCGCCACCACCCGTACATCCGGGTCAAAGTTTACCCCTCTTTTGACACTACATACTGATGTAGATTAAGGAACCAAGAATGACCGTTCTCAACACCTCCGCCGTGCTGAACCGACGCTCCCTGCTACTGGGCACGGCCCTCGCCGGAACCACCGGCCTGCTCGCCGCCTGCTCCGGCGGTAACGGCTCCAGCGCAGGCTCCGCACAGAGCTCCTCCAACCTGCTGGAATCCATCAAGTCCGCAGGCAAAATCCGCATCGGCGTGGAGGGTACCTACCGCCCCTACACCTACCACGACGCCTCCGGTAAGCTCGCCGGTTTCGAGTACGATATCGCCGAGACCCTCGCCAAGGACCTGGGCGTGACCGCCGAGTACATCGAAACCCCCTGGGACTCGCTGATTGCCGGCGTGGACGCGGGCCGCTACGACATCGTGCTCAACAACGTGGCACCCACCGAGGAACGTAAGAAGAAGTACGATTTCTCCGTGCCCTACGCGCACTCCCGCGCCCGCGTGGGTGTGAAGAAGGACTCGAGCCTGAAGAACGCCTCCGAAATCTCCGGCCATAGCGCCGCCCAGAGCGCCACCAGCAACTACCGCAAGCTCGTGGAGGAACGCGGCGCCACCATCATCGAAGTCACCGGCTTCGACGAGGCCATCGAGCAGGTGCTCACCGGTCGCGCCGAGCTGACCGCCAACGACTCCGTGTCCTTCGCCGAGTACTTCAAGGAGCACCCGGATGCCAACCTGCGCCTGCTGGAGGGTGAGGTCGGCCCCGGCACCAACGTCGCCGTTCTGCTGCCCAAGAACCAGACCGCGCTGAAGGATGCGATTGATGCCTCCATCAAGAAGCACCTGGGCAACGGCGACTTCAAAGCAATTTTCGAGAAGCATGTGAGCGAGGACTTGAGCCCCGCCTCCTAAGCTTTCGTGAAAGGCTCGGAAGGGGCCCGGAAAGGGCTCACCCGCCGGGACTTCTGAAATTGCGTCGTGGTTGATGTCTCCGCGGCTTATCCTGCACCGATGAGAGAATATGACGGAATGTTACGTTGAATTCTTTCCCGTCGGGAATAGCTGTACGATAGCCTGCGTTGCACCCGCAGAGAGGGGCACACCGCATGATGCCCCCGGGTTACCTCAGGGTGACAACCCGCAACTAGAAGAGCATCGACCAGCACACGGAAGAAGAACACTATGTCCGCAATGATTAACCGTCGCACCGTCCTCGCAGGCTCCGCATTCACCGGCCTGGCTGCGCTGCTCGCAGCGTGCGGCTCGTCCAGCAGCAGCACCGCATCCAGCACCAACAAGCTGGAGGCTATCAAGTCTGCCGGCAAGATCCGTGTGGGCCTGGAGGGCACCTACCGCCCCTTCTCCTTCCACGACTCGAACGGCACCCTGGTCGGTTTCGAGAAGGAAATCATCGACCTGGTCGCTAAGGACCTGGGCGTCACCGCAGAGTTCACCGAAACCCCCTGGGATTCCCTGATCGCCGGTGTGGACGCTGACCGCTACGACATCGTCATCAACAACGTTTCTGCAACCGACGAGCGTAAGCAGAAGTACGACTTCTCTGTACCCTACCTGTACTCCGAGCCGAAGGTCGCCGTGAAGAAGGATTCTTCCCTGCAGAACGTGAGCGAGATTTCCGGTCACTCCTCGGCGCAGTCTGAGACCTCGAACTTCCGCAAGATGGTGGAGGCGAAGGGCGCCTCGATCGTGGTTGTTTCCGGTTTCGACGAGGCTATCGAGCAGGTCCTCTCGGGCCGTGCAGAGATGACCGCGAACGACTCCGTGTCCTTCGCTGAGTACTTCAAGGAGCACCCGGACGCCAACCTGCGCCTGCTCTCCGGTGACCTGGGCACCGGTAGCAACTCCTCCATCCTGCTGCCTAAGGGTCAGGACGCCCTGCGTAACGCTATCGACGAGTCGCTGAAGAAGCACCTAGAGAACGGTGACATCAAGGCGATTTACGAGAAGTACGTGGGCGAAGACCTCTCCCCGAAGAACTAATTAAAGGAGCTGAGTTCCGTTCATGGAACGCTACCTGAATCTTTGGGCTGAGTCCCTGCCTCAGCTGCTGGGCTCGACCCTGGCAGTGACTATTCCGCTGTCGCTGATTTCTTTCGCGGTGGCACTGCTGGTGGGCATCATCTCCGCCGGCGCGCGCACGAGCCGCTTCGCCCCGGTGAACTGGCTGGCCTGGCTGTATATCTGGGTCTTCCGCGGCACCCCGCTGCTGGTGCAGCTGTTCATCGTCTTTTACGGCCTGCCGAAGGTCGGTATTGCCCTGGACGTGTGGAGCGCCGCGATCATCACGATGAGCCTGCACACCGGCGCGTACGTGGCGGAAACCTTCCGCTCGGCGGTGGCGGCTATTCCGCGCGGCCAGTTTGAGGCGGCGGCAACCCTGAACTTCACCCGCATGCAGACCCTGCGCCACGTGGTCATTCCGCAGGCGGTGCGTATTGCGCTGCCGAACCTGGGCAACAACTTCATTGACCTGATTAAGGGCACCTCGCTGGTGTCGGTCATTTCGATGGTTGACCTGTTCCAGACCGGTAAGCAGATCGCGTCGCGTACTTTCGAACCGCTGGCAATGTACTCCGAGGTCGCCATCATTTACCTGGTGATTTTCACTCTGCTGACTGCCGCACAGTCTGCGTTGGAGAAGTACAGCAACCGTTACGTGAGGAGCAACAATGCTTAGCGTTGATTCCCTGTCGAAGAGCTTCGGCGATACGCAGGTGCTCAAGAACATCAGCTTGGATATCCCCGACGGTGAGACCACGGTGATTCTGGGCCCCTCCGGTAGCGGCAAGTCGACTCTGCTGCGCTGCCTGAACCTGCTGGAAACCCCGCAGTCCGGCACGCTCACCATTGACGACGCGCAGGTGGATTACAGCCAGAAGCTCACCGACGCGCAGGTGCGTGATATTCGTTCCCGTTCGGCGATGGTATTCCAGCAGTTCAACCTGTTTCCGAACTACACGGCGTTGAAGAACGTGGCGCTCGCCCCGACCCTCAACGGCACCCTGAATGCTCAGCAGGCGCAGGAGCGTGCCCGCGAGCTGCTGGCTAAGGTGGGTCTTGCCGACAAGGTTGATTCCTACCCGGACGCTCTCTCTGGTGGCCAGCAGCAGCGTGTGGCGATTGCCCGCGCCTTGGCGTTGGAACCCTCCTACCTGCTCTTTGATGAGCCGACGAGTGCGCTGGATCCCGAGCTGGAGGCGGAGGTGATCCGCGTGCTGATGCAGCTGGCGAAGGAGGGGCGCTCCCTGGTCATCGTGACGCACAATATGGCGTTTGCGAAGAAGGTTGCGGATCGTATCGTGTTCCTGGAGAACGGTACCCTGCGTTATAACGGTGAGCCGGCCGGTTTCTTTGCTTCGGATGATGAGCGTATCCGTAAGTTCTTGACCGTGTACGACAGCACCGAGTACACGATTTAGGCATATTGCACATAGTAAATATGGGCTGGTTTCTGCCGGTCAGATAATCATCTGACGTGCGGAAACCAGCCCATATTCTATATTCAGCATATATTCGTTCTACTCTGAAGGCCTCTTCGAGCGGCGGTACTCCTCCAGCTGCTCAGGACTGACCACCTGTAGCTGGTCGGTGAGCGGATTACCCGGCGACCAGCCCTCATCCTGAACCGAGTTCTCTTCACGGTTGAAGAAGGTGAGCAGGCGGGGGCGGTGCACCTGCAGGCCGCCCGGGGTGGTCGGTAGCTGCCAATTCTTCATATGGGAGAGCACACCAAACACCAGGCACAAGATGATAGACAGCGCCATCGCCAGGTTAGGGCGGTGGAACAAGCCGGTTACCAGAGCGGTTTCAGAAGCACCCATAAACGCGACCGTTGCGTACAGGGAGTTACCACCAAAGATTGCCGGGATGCGGTTGACCATAATGTCACGGATAACGCCGCCACCGACCGCGGTGGTGATGCCCAACGCGATAGCGGGCAGCCAGTGCAGACCCAAGTTCAGGGACTTAATGGTGCCGGTTGCAGCCCAGCATCCCATGCCCACGAAGTCGACAACGAGCATGGTTCGGGTCGCCCAGCGGGCACTCAAATCGATGCTGTACGCAAGGATGGAAGAAACGATAGCACCCACCCAGTAGCCGCCGTCAGTGAGTGCCACGGGCAGTCCGGAGTTCAGTAGGATGTCGCGAATCATACCGCCGCCCATGCCGCAGGCGACCGCAAGCAGTAGGAAGCCCACAATGTCGAATCGGAAGGCGCGCGCCACAGCACCGCCGAGCAGGCCGTTAGCGACAACGGCGGCAATGTCGACGATGCGGAATACCTGATCCGGGTCAAAGAGCTCGTGCATGGGCGTTCTCCTGCGTACGTGATGCGTGTGCTGTGGGTACCGGTAGGGGAAGTGCGCGCAACGGGGGGGTCGGGTGACGACGTTATCACCGCATCCGGCTCTGTTTGCCTGTGCGCGTACCTGAACTGGCACCGATTTATTGTAGACCCGCCGCCGCCTCTGCTCCTAGTTGAAAGGTGCTCATGACGAGCTCTGAGACGTAACGGAGAAGCTTGTGGGCGCGTTAAAAGATGTGCGTAGAATGAGTGAATCTCCACCCCCAATGCTCTGTCATGATTGTTTCTGCGCTGGGTTCTTTCCAGGACGGTAGTGGCATCATTTCTTCGCTACTGTTGGCATTGAGCCCCCTGAATGCGGTGGAGTCTATGGCGATCATGATGTTTGCCGGTGCGGCGCTGTCGGCGCTCATGGTGTGGCTACCCTCCCATAAGCTGAGCGCTCGCTAAGCTGGGTCTAGACGAATACTGAAGGCATGTGGCCCGGTCGTTTGATAGACCGGGCCACATCGCAAATCGTTATCTGCGTAAGGTGAAAGGAGCCGCCGTGACGGTATCGCGTGACGAAGTTTTCGAAATCCTGCGGGGCGTGGTGCCCCGCCTGGAGGAGGCGCTTCCCGGCTGGTCGGTGCGTCCCAACATCACGGGTACCGGCGCGGTGGGGCTCTATCTGGACGGCCCCGCAATCTACCGGGACGGCGAGCCCCTGACCGGCGTGAACGCCGAAGGTGAGCCGGTCGTTCGGCACCTGTGCGGCACGATTCAGACCGCTGACCGCGGCCTGCCGCAGGAGCTCGGGCAGGTGCGCTACCAGTACATCCTGGGCGTGAGCGTGGCGGAGCACGAGAGCGAGTATCCCGAACTGGCCGACCTGGCGAGCGTGGGGGAGCCGAGCTGGGTTCCTGCGCTGAGGGCCCTGGAGGCGCTGGTGGAGTTCGAGGGCCGCGAGACGCTGTTCATCAGCCGCGGCGGGTACGTGCCCGGTCGCCGCGCCCTGGGTAAGCGCCGCGTGGCGCTGCGGCGCGAGTTCTTCCCCGGTAAGCCCTGGCTGGGTTTGGGCACGATTGACTGGTGTGCGGGCGTGCGCTCGACCCCGGTGTACGCCGAGGATCTGGTGGCTCTGGTGGCCGCGGCGACGCGCCTGGCGAGTAGCTGGGATGCAGCCCTGCGCATTGGCGCTGCGGACAGCCAAAAGTAGTTAAAACAAAGCGGCGCATCCGACCCGTGATGGGGTGGATGCGCCGCTTCTGTGTGTGCTCTAACGCTGAGTGGGTTTAGTCCAGTGCCTCAGCCAGTTTGAACGAGTCGAGCCGTATGAGATATTGCCTCATCGATAGCATGCAAGGGTGATGCATCCTGCTACCTCTACGGGGGCGTAACCGTAGCATTTGTAGAGCGCAACGGCGTGTTCACTAGCGACGTCGGTAGTAATGAGTCGCTGTCGAATGTCTTCTCGGTCAAAGTCATCAATGACACGCTTTAGAAGCGCAGAGCCAACGCCCTGACGCTGGGCGTGTGGATGCACTAGGAGGTCCTGAATGTAGGCGATAGATTGTCCGTCCCCGACGGCGCGTACTAGCCCGACGAGTCGTCCCGTTCCGTCCGTGGTTGCCTCTCGTGCCGTGTAGAGATAGCGTGAGCCTTCCAGCATCGGGATGAGACGTTCAGGCGTTTTGGTATAGGCGCTCCAGCCGACAGAATCGTAAAGCTCAGTGAGTTCTTCCACGCTGGGAAGGGGGCTGGTGGAGTCCAAAATACAGTACCGCATACAGGCATTGTATAGCGCCAAATCGAGGGAGCTAGGAAAGCCGTCCAACGCGTTTTTAGCTACTGCAGGGCATAATCTGTGCATAAAGGAAGCGGCGCATCCGACCCGGAAAAGGGAAGGATGCGCCGCTTCTGTGTGTGCTCTAATGCTGAGTGGGTTTAGCCCAGTGCCTCAGCCAGCTGAATGCCCTGTGCCACGCCACCGAGGGTTGCAGCAATACGGATCAGGTCGTTGACCTGCTCCTTGGTTGCGCCCTCTTCACGCAGGGTGTGCTCGTGAGCCTCAACGCAGTGGGAGCAGCCGTTGACTGCGGACACTGCCAGTGCGAACATCTCGAAGTCCAGCTTCTCAATGCCACCGTTCTTGCCGATGATCTGCATACGCAGGTTTGCGCGCTGGTCATCGTATGCACCGTTCAGGAAGCCACGGGTGCGGTAGAAGATGTTGTTCATGCCCATGATGGATGCAGCACCCAGAGCAGCCTCGTAAGCGGTGTCGCTCAGGTGCTCCTTAGCCTCTGCAGCAATCTCAACAACAACAGAGTCAACCTTGGTTGCTGCTGCGGTTGCGAGGATTGCGCCCCAGAGCTGCTGCTCGGACAGGGAGGTGATGCGGGGCAGGGAGGACAGGTTGAGGCTCATGTCCTTCGCGTAGGAAGGCAGAGCCGAACGCAGGTTATCGATGCTCATGGATTACTTCATCTCCTTGAATGCGTCGATGGTTGCTGCACCCTTCTTCCAGTTGCATGCGCACAGCTCGTCGGACTGCAGTGCGTCCAGCTGGCGGAGCACCTCGTCGGTGTTACGGCCGACGGAGTCAGCGGTAATGGAGACCGACTGGATGGTGTTGTGGGGGTCGATGATGAAGGTTGCGCGGTCTGCAACGCCGTCCTTGTTCAGGATGCCCAGTGCTGCGGTCAGTTCGCGCTTGAGGTCGGATGCCATGACGATGGGCAGGTCCACGAGCTCTTCGTGGGAGCGGCGCCATGCGTAGTGGGTGTACTCGTTGTCAACGGAAACACCGATCACCTGGGTGTCGCGTGCCTCGAACTCGTCAGCGAGCTTGCCGAATGCAGCAATCTCGGTGGGGCAAACGAAGGTGAAGTCCTTCGGCCAGAAGAAGACGACGCGCCAGGTGTCTTCGTCCAGACCCTCGGAGGAGACGGTGGTGAAGTAGTCTTCGGGCTTGGTTGCTTCGATGTCAGCCAGCTTACCGGGGACAACGCCGGTGAGCTCGTATGCGGGGAACTGGTCGCCGATGGTCAGAACTGCCATAGTGTTCTTCTTTCTGCTTTGTGCCGCGCGGATTCGTTGCGCGGCGCTTGTTCTAAGTGGTGCCCATTGGGCGGGCTCGATAACTATTTTATTATGAATAATTCATAATAATCAAGTGATGACGCAATAAAACAGAAGTGTTTAACTATGATTTGCATCACCGAGCATTCTAGGATGCTCACAAAAGCTTTTCCGGCGTACAAACCTGAGGGTTTAAGCTCGAATCATGACCCCCGAACACAGTAACTTCTCAGAACACAGCGAACATGCAGAGCCCAGCCAGCCCGAACTCATTACCGAACGCCTCACCCTGCGCCACCTGCGCGAGGCGGATATCCCCGACATCGTAGAAGCCTGCCGCGACCCGCAAATGATTCGCTACACCCGCGTACCGCTAAACTACACGCGCGCCGACGCTGAGGACTCCCTACTCACCACCGCCCGTCAAATTGCCGCCGGGCAAATCCAGCGCTGGGCGATTGACGCCTCCGGTGTGTTCGCGGGGAGTATCGAGCTGCGCCTACCTGACGGCACCCCCGAAAGCCCCGGAACCCGCGCCGAACTGGGCTATTACACCGCCCCGAAGGCGCGCGGCAAGGGCTATATGACCGAGGCGCTGCGAGCCGTCCTCGGCTACGCTTTCGACCCGCTCGGGCTGGGTCTCGAGACTGTCCGCTGGACCACCCTGGCGGGTAACGAGGCCTCCGAACGTGTGGCGGTTAAAGCGGGTTTCACCGGCATCTACGACGATATTGACCCGAACTCCGGTCGCCCCGATGAGAACGGTCACCCGGTGCAGCATCGGGTGCGCCGCGCCGATATGACCCGCGCGCAATTTGCGGCGCTCTGGGCTAACTAAACTGCGCTCTGGACGTAACGTGCACGGGGTTGAGCGGGAGCCCATGAGAAAGCCCCGCAATCTAGCTACCTGATGCCGAAGCCGCGGAACGAGCCGTTCGGCTCCTCCCACTCGACGAGAACCTCATCCACGCGCCCGGCGGTGTCGTCACCGCGCAGCACATCCACCAGGCGAGCGCAGGAGGCAGCGGTACCCTCCGCAACGACCTTCACGCGTCCGTCGTCGAGGTTCTCGGCGTAGCCGGTTAGGCCCATGGGCTTGGCGGTTCCGGCGCACCACCAGCGGAAGCCTACACCCTGCACTTTGCCGCTGACGAAAGCGACGAGGCGGATTTCGGCGGGTTCTGCCGGGGTGCGGTCGGTGAAGAAATCAAAGAAACCCATGGGTCCTCCCGGGGTCATCTCATTGTGAGTGGTCTGATGGGGGTGAGCGCCGGTGGTGGCGCCCGGATTAGCTTCTATAGCTTCAGTCTAGAGGGTGCGGGGTGCCTGTTGCCTGGTTGCCGCGCGTACGCGCCGTGAAGAGTTGAATAAGGGTAAAGCAACCGAAGCTGCGCCCTGAAAAGGAGTAACATTAGGGGCATTCACTTAGCGGCAATGCTGAACACACGGACATCTACCCGCATACAACCCATCCCCTGGAGGATCATTGAGTTCACGCCCTAAAAAAGCGCCTCTCGTCGGTAACCCGGCGAAGACACCCTACAAGCCCTGGCCTGCTCTCTGGTCCCTGGTTGTTGGCTTCTTCATGATCCTGGTGGATGGCAATATCGTCACCATCGCCCTGCCGCACATGCTGCAGGATTTGGATGCGTCCCTGTCGGCGGGTATGTGGGTGACGAGCGCCTACCTGCTGGCGTATGCGGTGCCGCTGCTCATTACCGGTCGTATGGGTGACCGCTTCGGTCAGAAGAACCTGTACATGATTGGTATGGGTATTTACGTTTGCCTCCCTGTGGTGTGGTCTGGCGCCGAATGTTGAGTCGCTGATTACCGCCCGCGTGGTGCAGGGCCTGGGTGCGTCGCTGATGACCCCGCAGACCATGTCTCTGATTACGCTGATGTTCCCGCCGAATGCGCGCGGTGTTGCCATGAGCATTTGGGGTGCGACTGCGGGTGTCGCCTCGCTGGTTGGTCCGATTCTGGGCGGCGTGCTGGTGGATACCCTCGGCTGGGGCTGGATCTTCTTCATCAACATTCCGGTTGGCCTGATTGGTTTGTTCCTGGCGTGGCGTAACGTGCCGGTGTTCGAGCAGAAGAAGCACAGCTTCGACTGGTTGGGCGTGGTGCTTTCGGCGATTGGTCTGTTCCTGCTGGTTTTCGGCATCCAGGAAGGCGCCACCTACGATTGGGGCACCATCACTGATTCGTTCATGGGCACCGGTATTGCGGTGAGCGTGTGGGGTCTGATTATTGCCGGCATTATGGTGCTGGCGCTGTTCATTGGTTGGCAGGCGGTGAACCGCCGCGAGCCGCTGGTTCCGCTGAGCCTGTTCAGTGACCGTAACTTCTCCGTGTCGAATGTGGCTATCGCCGCGATGGGCGTGGTCGCTATCAGCATGGCGTTCCCGCTGACCCTGTACCTGCAGCAGGTGGAGGGTCTGAACCCGACCGAGGCGGCGCTGATGACTGCGCCGCTGGCTCTGTCCTCGGGTGCGTTGGCGCCGGTGGTGGGTGCGCGCCTGAACCGCTATGACCCCAAGTGGATTGCGGTGATTGGCTTTACGCTGCTGGTTATTGGTTTTGCTCTGCTCCGCCCGACGATGGTGGCTGACGGCAACCTGTGGCTGATGGTCGGCCCGATGATTATTCTGGGTGCGGCGAACGCCTGCATCTGGGGTCCGCTGTCGGTGTCCGCGACCCGTAACCTGCCGCCTGAGCGTGCCGGTGCCGGTTCGGGCGTGTACAACGAGACCCGCCAGATGGCGTCGGTACTCGGCTCGGCTGCGATCACCACGATTATGGCGTCTGCAATTACCTCGCACCTGTCCGCGTTGGGTCCGGCTGCCGCATCGGGCGGTAGCTCTCCACGGCGGTGCTGGAGGCGGCGTACTTCCGCAGATGCTGCGTGAACCCTACGCGGCGGCAATGGCTGATTCCATGATGCTTCCGCTGGTTGCTGCGGCAGTGGGCGCGGTCGTGTGCCTGTTCTACGCCTCCACAAAAACCTCCGAGAAGACCTCTGAGGCGAAGGGCTCCGCACAGAACGCTGAGGCAGAAAACACTAAATAGGGGCTTATCGGAGCGCTTTTACGTCATATTTGGTGCATAAACCTGAGATATGGTGTTATATCGGGAAAATCTAGATGCACTCTGTGTATGATGAAGCGGGTCATTGTTGCTCTGAGGTGTCAAAACCTCACGAAAAACAGTGCCCCGCTGTTCTTTTAAGCGGCATCCCGCGCCACCATACTTGTTCGGGGTGCCGCGCCACAGCGCATACATATACACTCTCCGCATAGACTGTGCCCAATGATCCAATAATTCACTCAACGCTGCCTCCGGCAAACATATAATCACGAGGGTCCTCGCGCGCATTTATGCGAACGAATACGAGAAGAGATACAAATGGCTTTCTCATTTTCTACCCGCGCGGCACGTACCGCGCTCGCCTCGGCGGCGATGCTTGTGCTCAGCTTGGTTGCTGTCCCCGCAGCGCAGGCGTATAACCCCGATATTGATGGCGACGGAATCGGTAATATTTGGAGATGAGGGGGTATGACGGCGACCGTGATGGCAAACTGGAGATTGACTATCCAGGCATGGGCGCCAACCCCCTGAAGAAGGACCTCTTTGTCGAGATGGACTACATGCCCGGTCTGCTTGCTAGCGAAGAAGAGCTCGACCGCATTACCGAAATCTTCGCGAATATGCCGATTCGCAACCCCAACGGCACCACCGGCATCAACATTCACCTGGACGCCGGTAGCGCCCGCAGCGCCAAGTATAACCTCGGCGGTGGTAACGAAGTCCCCTACCAGCAACTGGATAGCACCATGGAGAAGTGGCACGAGATCCGAAGGGCTAACATGGACCCGGACCGTGGATCTTCCTTCCACTACATGATTTGGGGTGACGCTCACGATGAATACGGCTCCTCGGGGCTGGGTTACATAGGCGCTCCAGGGTTCGTCGTGACTGTGGGCCCGCGCTTCTGGGGCAAGTCGGCAACCTCCGACGTGCGCGTGGCGACCTTCGTGCACGAGCTGGGTCACAACCTCGGCTTGCGTCACGGTGGTACCGAGGATGTGAACTACAAGCCGAACTACATGAGCATCATGAACTACCGTTACCAGCTTAGGGGCATAGAACGCCCGGACGGTACGAAGTACTTCGGCTACTCGACCCGCGTCTACAAGGACCTGGACGAGAACAAGCTGGATGAGAAGACCGGCTTTGGCCGCAATGCATACGGCCTCTACTATAGGGGAGCTCCCGCCTGGGAGGCTATCGACTTCAACGGCAACGGCAAGATTGACGATGCGCCGGTTGAAGCTGACATTAACGGTGACGACAAGAAGACCGTGCTGACCGCGCCTAACGACCTGAAGACCCTGAAGCTGCAGGCTGAGGGCAAGGAAGTTCAGCAGGGTGTGTACTCTCCCGAGGCGGAGCTCTCCGGCGAGATTGAAGACAACGAAATGACTGCTGAGTACGCTCGCGCTGAGGGTCTGGTTCCCGCGAAGGACTAGCCTTTAGCGACTGTCGGCGGTCACCGATACGCTGAGCCTTAAACAGGGCGAGGGGCCCGGCATCCATAACGGATGCCGGGCCCCCTTGTTTATGCTCGGTACTATAGCGGCTAATGGTTGCCGAAGCGGTTAGGCCGGAAATGTCCTGGTAGGTCTGTACACCGCCATCGGTCAGTTCCAGGGCGAGGGTGCCGCTGGTAACGGTGACGGTAGTGGTCAGGGTGTAGCTGGAGGGCACCTCGGTGAAGTACACCGGAACCAGCGAAGCCAGCACCTGCGCGTAGCTCACGCCGTCCTTCGCGGTGGCCTCCAGGTAGTCAGAGGTGCGGATATCCAGCACGCCGGTCCAGACGTTGTCCTCGATGACCGGCTCGTAGAACTTCGCGGTGTATGCGATGCCGTTGAACGCAGCCACGGCGGGGTTGTTGGTCTTCGCGCCGCCCTCGCTCTTAGCGAGTGCCGGGATTTCAACGTCGTTATCGACGTCCCACAGCAGCGGGGCGGTGACGTCCTCGGCCGTGGAGGAGCTGACGGCACTGTGGGCGGCGTGGGAATCTGCGTATCGTGCCCCTGACGAGGGCGAGGGGTTCTCGGATGCTGCCCTGTGGTGGCATGAGAAGCTTCATGCGGTGGTGCACCGCCTGTGGGATGAGCAGTTCGCTGAGTGTAAGGCTGGGTATCAGGACCCGGATGTGTATGAGCGCGTCACTGATCCTAGCTTTGACGAGTTCTTGCAGGGTCGTTAAAAGGTGAGGGGGAGAAACCCAAAATGGGTTTCTCCCCCTCACCTTCTATTTAGTGCCTATACACGTCTTTACGGTGGGCTACTGCAAGGATACACACGATCTCGTTGTGGTCATCGATACTGTAGACAACCCGATAGTCGCCACAGGCAATACGGTACCGGTTCTTATGACGCGGGCGCATCTTCCGGCAGCCGTCAGGGCGAGGGTTAGTCTTGAGGTCTTCGATGGCTTTGCGAATCTGCTGGTAGGTGTCAGGGGAACCCCGGCGAACCTTTTTCAGCATCTTCTCGAGATGACTAAGGGAATTGTCTACAGTGATTTTATGCACTGTTTCTCCTTCGTATTTAAGTTTTTAGATTGATGACGTCGTTCATTGTGTTCCTTCCGGTTTGGGTTTGCTGCTTCTTCAGTGGATAGCTATCCACTGAATTTTTTGAAGCATCCTAGAGTGCTTGCGACTCTATGGAGGCGACTAGGGAAGCGTAGCCTCTACACATTCTGTGTATAGTCTTCACTAAGACTAATGTAACGCAGATTCGTGCGATTTGATATCGATGAGCAACATTTCTTCTCTCGGCGAAGCACTATAGCTTCGATGAGCCAATCGATTCACGGTGTTCACCTTTGGCAACGAGTCTATTGTAGCAAATTTTCTTTAAATAGTGTACATTTTTAAAAGAGTTCGAAAGAAGCTTGAACTAGATGCCCCAAACAAGAGAAGAGTAGATAATGGACGACTACCAGGAAGCTCTGGAACACCTCGATACCATTTCCCTTCTTCATCTGCGTAATAGCCTGGGAGATACCATCTCCCGTGTCTCTCACACCGACGAACCGATTATCGTGACTAAGAACGGCAAGCCTATCGCTGCTGTCGTTTCCATTGACGATGCGGTCCTTGTCGAAAAGGCGAAGGACCGTTACTACAACAGCCTCGTCGATGAAGCGCAGAATGAAGAGAGCGCCATGATGCCTTTTGATAAGCTTGTGGCAGCTATCGAAGCGGATGATTCCGCAGATAAGACCGAATAATCTAGACATACATCAGAGGGGCCACATAACGCACTGTTATGTGGCCCCTCTGTACTGTTAAAACAGTCTAAAGGCCGAGCCCGCGCACACCACGACGAGCTTGCTCATGCATCTGCTGCGACTGCTGCTGACACTGACGTTGCAGATTCTGCTGAACACTCTGCTGCTGACTTGCCTGGGGAGCAGGCTGATCCCTCAATCGCTCATCCAAGCTGCGGGCTCGCTCCATCATCTGACGAGCCCTCTCGGCACGTGCGGCGCGCTCTTGACGCAACTTCTCTTCCGTTTCACTCACAGCTTTCTCCTTTCGAGATTCAGTGGTCGAGCTCTGCTGCGGCGCGGGTGCCTGCTGCTGTCGCGACTCCGCGGTTGCTTCCGGCGAGATTGATCACAATGAGATGACTGCTGACCTGGCTCGCTCCAAGGGCATGGTTCCGGCAGAGGACTAGCCTCTAGCGGCTACCTGCGGCGACCGGTAGGCTAAGCCTTAAACACTGCGAGGGGCCCGGTATCCATAACGGATGCCGGGCCCCCTGATGTTATCTAGCCTCGTTGCGCTGTCGTACTGCGACGCATCAACGGTAGAGCAGCTGAGCTATACACCAGAACTACGGGCGGGTGATGGTTGCCGAAGCGCGCAAACCAGCCAGGTCCTGGAAGGTGTACTTGCCACCCTCGGTCAGCTGCATTGCGACGCTACCGCTGGTGATCTGAGCGGTGGTGGTCAGGGTGTAGCTGGAGGGCACCTCGGTGAAGTACACCGGAACCAGCGAAGCCAGCACCTGCGCGTAGCTCACGCCGTCCTTCGCGGTGGCCTCCAGGTAGTCAGAGGTGCGGATATCCAGCACGCCGGTCCAGACGTTGTCCTCGATGACCGGCTCGTAGAACTTCGCGGTGTATGCGATGCCGTTGAACGCAGCCACGGCGGGGTTGTTGGTCTTCGCGCCGCCCTCGCTCTTAGCGAGTGCCGGGATTTCAACGTCGTTATCGACGTCCCACAGCAGCGGGGCGGTGACGTCCTCGGCGGTGGGGAAGGTGAACTCGAAGGTCACCTGCAGGTGTGCCAGAGGGTACAGCCAGGTGCTGCCCTGGAACTCGCCCTTGGAGTTAATGGGCGCGGAAATCCACAGACCCGCACCACCGTACAGGCCTGCACCGACGCTACCACCGGGGGTGAAAGTGCCGCCGCCGGCACTCTTCGGGGTGGTGGAGGTTGCGGTGATGTTAGGTACCTGCACGGTGTAGGAGTCCAAGCCGTAGCGGGTATCAAAGTCGTTGGCGGGGTTCGAGTTGAACGCCTGGGTGAAGACACCGAACCTCAGGGTCGGGGTTTCCTGCGCATCGGTGGATGCCGCGTAGGCGGGTACCGCCGCTGCGGTTGCGATGACGGGGGTGCTCCATGCGGCACCCTTGATGAGGGCGCGGCGGTTCAGACCGTTAGTGGTGTTCGAGGAAGAAGTCATGGGATCTCTCTTGTTTGTTGTGAAGAATGTGGTGATGCGTGTGAGTTGAATTACTGATACTCTAATGTAATTCAGCTCATCTTCAAAATTATCTCAACTTTTACCTCAATGTATGAACATTGCGGTACTCGGCTCACCTAACGCGTGAAACGGGAGCATCATGGAAACCGTGGAGAACGTCCTCCCGGAAAACTCCACAGAAACACCACCGGTCACCACACACTTAAGGAACGCAACATGGCATTTATGAAGAGCGCACGCGTCACGCTTGCCTCCCTCGCAGTGCTCTGCCTGGGCACTATTGCAGCCCCCGCAGCAAACGCTTACAGCCCCGACATTGACGGCGACGGCATCCCCAACACCTGGGAGATGAAGGGCTACGACGCCGACGGCGACGGCAAAATCGACGTCGACTTCCCCGCAATGGGCGCAGACCCCAAGCACAAGGACATCTTCGTAGAGATGGACTACATGGCAGGCCTGCTGCCCAGCGAAGATGAACTGGACCGCATCACCAAGATTTACGCTGACCTGCCCCTGCGCAACCCCGACGGCACCCACGGCGTGAACATCCACCTGGACGCCGGTGACGCCCGCAGCGCCAAGTACAACCTCGGCGGCGGCAACGAAATCAGCTACCAGGAACTCGACAGCGAATTCAAGGCGCTCCACCGCATCAAGGCGACCGAAGGTAAGTTCAACCCCGCCCGCGAAGGCACCTTCCACTACATGATCTGGGGCGACTACTACGACAACAGCTACTCCTCCGGTATCGCTAACTTCGGCGGTCGTAACTTTATGGTCACCGTCGGCCCGCACTTCTGGGGCGAGGCAAGCAGCAATATCCGCGTGGCAGTGTTCGTGCACGAGCTCGGCCACAACCTCGCGCTGAGCCACGGCGGCTGGGACGAAATCAACTACAAGCCCAACTACTACAGCGTCATGAACTACCAGTACACCCTCACCGGTGTGCCCATGGCTGACGGTAGCCGCTACTTCGGCTACTCCACCGCCGAGTACCGCATGCTCAACGAGGCGAAGCTGTACGAGGCGCGCGGCTTCGGTCCCCGCGCGGCTGGCTTCCTGTACAAGGGCAAGCCCGCCGACCAGCCGATTGACTTCAACGGCAACGGCAAGATCGACACCGAGCCGGTGTCCGTGGACCTGAACGGTGACGGCATGATCACGAACCTGGGCGCGGCAAGCGATGTGAAGATGATCCGCTTCCAGGCGACCGAGCACCCCGAGAAGGACAAGGGCCCCGAGCACATTGAGCCGAGCGGCATTACCGCCGAACACGCTCGTTCGCTGGGCCTGATTAAGTAGGCTGAATAGGCGGTGCAACGCCGACAAAGAGCCCTGTCAGCTCAGTAAAATGGCATAGCAAAAGGTGCGGATACCGAATCATCATTCGGTATCCGCACCTTTACTCTATACAGCTTTTAGCTCAGCACAGTGCTCAGCTCAGCAGCGGAGCCTAGACAGCCTCGCTCACGCGGCCGGTATCCACCAGCACCTGCGCAATGTGGCCCAGCGCCTCCTCATTCTGCAGCGAAGAAACATCGCCCAGCGAACGGCCCTGGTACAGCTCACCGAGCAGACGGCGAGTAATCTTACCCGAACGGGTCTTCGGGATATCGGCAACCGCCACAACGTCCTTCGGCTTAGCAATCGGGCCAATGTGCTCACGCACGTGCGCGGTCAGCGCCGCCTTCAGCTCATCCTCAGTCAGGTCCTTACCCTCATCGGTGAGCGTCACGTAGGCGACCGCCTGGTGACCGGTCAGCTCATCCTCCACGGGGCAGACACCAGCCTCAACCACAGCCGGGTGAGTCACCAGAGCCGACTCAATCTCAATCGTGGACAGGCGGTGACCCGAAATGTTAATCACGTCATCAATACGGCCGAGGATGTACACGTTACCCTCTTCGTCTTCCTTCGCGCCGTCGCCAGCGAGGAACCAGCCGCGCTCGCCGTAGTGACGCCAATAGGAATCCAGGTAACGCTGCGGGTTCTGCCACACGGTACGAGCCATCGAGGGGCCAATCTTATCGACCACGATGAAGCCCTGCTTGCCGGGTTCGACCGGGTCGCCGTGCTCATCCACCACGCGGGTGGACACGCCGGGAACGGCGCGGGTAGCGCAACCGGGCAGGGGAGTGCAGTGCGGGGTGCCCTCCGGGTAGGTTCCCTCGGGCGCGAACGCCGGGTCGTGCGGGCGCGGGGAGCACACGGTCGAACCGGTCTCGGACTGCCACCAGGTGTCGATGAACGCCGCGGTGCCGCCGCCCACGTGCTGACGCAGCCAGCGCCACGCCTCCGGGTTAATGGATTCACCCACCGAACCAAGCAGACGCACGGTCGAGAAGTCGTACTTGCCGGGCTCCGGGCCGTTCGGGAACGCACCCATAAGAGAACGAATCAGGGTCGGGGCGGTGTAGTAGTTGGTCACGCCGTAGCGTTCGATGACCTCAAAGTGGCGGCCGAAGTGCGGGGTGTTCGGGGTACCCTCGTAAATCACCTCGGAGACACCGTTGACCAGCGGGCCGTAAATTTCGTAGGTGTGCGCGGTCACCCACGCCAGGTCGGCGGTGCACCAGTGAACGGTGGACTCAACCTTTTCCGGGTCGTTGACCGCGGACAGCTCGTCGGGGCGCAACACGCCGTTCTCGTCCACGTAATCCGGCAGCAGATCGTAGAGCAGCGCGTGGGTGTACGCGGTCTGCACCAGGTATCCAGCCATGGTGTGCACCAGGCCCTTGGGCTTACCGGTGGTGCCGGAGGTGTAAATGATGAACAGCGGGTCCTCGGCGTCGTGCAGTTCGTAGGCGTGAGTATCCGGCTGGTCATCCACCAGGTCGTGGTACCAGACGTCGCGGCCCTCAGTCCACGGCACAGCGGCGTGCGCTACCGGGTCGGAGGCGCTGGTGCGGTCCACCACGATGACGTGCTCAATATTGTTCTCACCGGAGCATGCCTCGTCGGCGTTGACCTTCACGGGAACGACTTTGCCGCGGCGGTTTTGACCGTCGGTGGTGACGAGTACCTTCGCGCCGGTGTCTTCCACACGGAACTTCAGCGCCTCGGCGGAGAAACCACCGAAGACGAGGGAGTGGATCGCGCCAATACGTGCGCAGGCGAGGGTGAAGATAATGGTTTCGGGGATGACGGGCAGGTAGATGACCACACGGTCACCCTTGCGCACGCCCAGGGACAGCAGACCGTTCGCTGCCTTCGCGATGCGGCGCTGCAGTTCGGAGTAGGTGATGGCCTCACGGTCGCCGGGTTCACCTTCAAAGTAGAGGGCTACCTTGTCGCCGCGGCCCGCCTCCACGTGGCGGTCCACGCAGTTGTAGGCGACGTTGAGCTTACCGCCCTCGAACCACTTAATTTCGGGGATGCTGAACTGTTCGATGCCTTCCTCATCGAAGCCGAGGGACTTCGGCTTCTCGAAGCGGTGCGCGGTGTGCCAGGGCTCAGCCCAGGTGAGGCGCTGCGCCTGCTTCTCCCAGAACGCGACGCGTGCCTCGTCAGATTCGAGGGCGGGGTTCGGGGTGGGGTTCAGCGGGTCGGTGAACGAGTAGGGGGTGGGCAGTCCCATTTTTCTCCCATCGGTTGCTGGCATTAGCACCCTTGCTCGCCGTGCCGCTGTCTGTGTGACCGTGGGGTCTGTGTGTGCGTTGGCGAGGGGGTTGCTGCGACGTCGTTGAGCCAGGTCTCTCGGTCGCTCTGGATGGTTTGCCTTCTTAGTAAAGCGCGCTCCGGGCCAGGAAGCAAAGGAGCCCGTCATATTCGGCATGCTGTGTATCGGTTCGTAATATTCCGAAATATTTAAAGACCCCGCCCCGCGCTCACTGCTGTGGGGCGCGGGGCGGGGCACATCATCATCATTCAGTAGGCGACAGGTTTCCCCGCCGACTTCTTTCTCCGGCACGTAGCGATGATTAGCTCACCTTCGGGGAGCAACCACGCGGCGGACATCTCTCCTAAAACTCAGCGCGTGCTGAGTGTTGCGTTTAGCTGTGGTGCTAATTGCTGGTGGCGTTAGTTGCTGGGGTACTTCGCCTTCACCCAGCGTTCGAAAACACCCACCAGTGCGTCGGTAATCTTACCGAGCACCGCCAGCGCCACAATAGCCAGCAGCAGGCGGTCGGTGCGACCGTTGTTCTGCGAGTCGGTCAGCAGGTAACCCAGGCCCATGGACGCACCCAGCAACTCAGCGGCGACCAGGAACAGCCACGCCTGAGCCAGCGCCAGACGCAGACCCGAAACGACCGACGGCAGAACCGCGGGAAGCTGAACCGTGGTGAATAGGCGCAGACCCTTCAGACCGAAGGCGCGTGCCGCCTCCACAAGCTTGGGGTCAACGTGCGCCAGAGCCGCAGAAACCGTGGTGTACACCGGGAAGAACGCACCAATAGCAACCAGGGTCACCTTGGAATTCTCGCCGATACCGATCCACAGCAGAAGCAGCGGAACCCACGCCAGGGACGGCACGGCACGCAACGCACCAATGGTCGGTGCGGCAATCAGACGCACCGGCGCAGACAAGCCAATCAGCGCACCCAGCACCAGGCCGAGCACGGCACCAATACCGAAACCAATCAGCACACGCTGAGTAGAAATCGCCACGTGGCGGCCCAACTCGCCGCGCTGCGCCAGCTCAACACCGGCGCTAACCACACGGTCGGGGGAAGGCAGCTGAACCTGGGTGAACACGCCGTTTGTGCTCAGAATATACCAGAGGGCAATCAGTGCCAGGGGAAGAATCAGGCCCAGGTACTGCTTACCGGCGAACGGGTTCGACGGCAGCTTCACGGAAGAGGCACGCTTCTCAGCACGCTCAGCGCGAGCGCTGGAGGCGGCGGTAATCGTTGCGGCGGTCATTACTTCTCAACCACCTTTGCGATCTTCTCGACGGCTGCGCTGTCAGCCTTCTTTGCGAACTGGTCGTCCACAATGCTGTTCAGTGCCTTGTCCACGTCGGACTGGGAGGGAACGTCGCCGGACTCTACCAGAATCGGGCCGACATCCTTGAGAACCTCAACCTGCTTAGCGCCCGGAACCGGGTCGATATCCAGGTGGGTGCGCTCCATGACGACCTGGGCGGTCTCGTGCTTAATGCCGGACTCCTCCTCGACAATCTTCACAGCCTCTTCGGGGTTCTTCTTAGCCCAGGCGCGAGCGTACTCGTACACGTCCACGATGGTCTGTGCGGCGGTCGGGTTGGACTGAATGAACTTCTCGGTCGCGTTCAGGAATCCGTAGGTGTTGAAGTTCAGGTTGCGGTAGAAGAGCACGTCGCCGCTTTCCACCTCGGCGGCAGCCATGATCGGGTCCAGGCCGCTCCACGCGTTGACCTGACCGTTATCCAGGGCGGTGCGGCCGTCGGCGTGCTGCAGGTTCTGAATGGTCAGGTCCGAAGCAGAGATACCATCCTGCTTGAGTGCCTGCAGCAGTAGGAAGTACGGGTCGGTACCCTTGGTCACGGCAACGGTCTTACCCTTCAGGTCCGCAACCTTGGTGATGCCCGAATCCTTGCGGGTCACCAAAGCCGACCATTCCGGCTGCGAGTAGAGGCTAATGACCTTGATGGGGGAGCCATTAGCGCGTGCCAGCAGCGCCGCTGAACCGGCGGTCGAGCCGACATCAATATTGCCGCTACGCAGCGCCTCATTCGCCTTGTTCGAACCAGCCGACTTGACCCACTCAACCTTCTTACCCTCGGCGGCGAGGGCGGTCTCAAGCCAACCCTTCTTGCGGATAATCAGGGACAGCGGGTTGTAGGTCGCGTAGTCAATGGTCACGGTGTTCTGATTGCCACCACCGGCGGCACCGGAGGCGTTAGCGGAACCGGAACCTTCACCGGCGCAGGCGCTGAGCAGAGTAGCAAAAGCGGCGGCTGCGGCAAGAGACTTGAGGGCGGTACGGCGAGACGGGGAGTAAGTCATGATGAAATCTTTTCGCTTCTGAAGATGATGATGTGATGTGTAAGAAATGTGTTGCGTGGCGGCTTTAGGCGTTATCTTCCACGCCGAGCTCAGCCAACAGTTCGCTACGCAGCGCCGTGATCTCTGCATCGGCGCGGTCACGCGGGTGAGAACGGTCAACGGTCACAATGCGCTGGATGGTGGCGGGCGCCTCCGGGGTGTCCTTACCGAGGACAATCACCCGGTCAGAGAGGTACAGCGCCTCTTCCACATCGTGGGTGACCAGCAGAATCGTGGTCGGGTCTTGACGGTGCACGTCCAACAGCAAATCCTGCATGTTGATGCGGGTCAGCGCGTCTAGAGCACCGAAGGGCTCGTCGAGCAGCAGCACGCCGGGGTTGCGTGCGAGCGCTCGCGCCAGGGACACGCGCTGAGCCATACCGCCTGAAATTTCCTTGGGACGGTGGGTTGCGTATTCGCCCAGGCCGACTAGGTCGAGCAGGCGCGCTACGGATGCTGCGCCTTCAGATTTTTTGGTTCCCTGCGGCAGTCCGAGCGCCACGTTGTCGGCGACGGTGCGCCAGGGGAGCAGGCGCGGTTCCTGAAAGCCGATAGCTACGCGGGGGTCGAGGCCGGTCACTGCCTTCTCGCCGATACGCACGGTACCTGCGGTGATGCGGTTCAGGCCTGCTGCTGCACGCAGGAGGGTGGATTTGCCGCATCCGGAGGAGCCGATGACGGAGATAATCTCGCCGGGGGCTGCGGTGAAGGAGACTCCGCGAAGAACTTCGTGGGTTCCGCCGGGCACGGGGAAAGATTGTCCGACGCCTTCAAAGCTCAAGGGGACGGCGGCGGTGGATACGGCACGGCGGCCGTTCTTTTCACTGGTGGGTACGTCAGTTACTGCACTGTTGAGTGTCATGTCACTTCCATCGTTCCTGGCGTTAGCACCGGGGGCGGAAGAATCCGTGCCGGTTGCTGCGACGTCGTGGAGCCAGGTCTCTCAGTCGCTCTGGATGGTTTGCTTCTCCCACCCTATGGGCTGTGGCGTGCCTCAATCAACCCTGCGGGCGCGTATGAATTTCTATGACCGTATATTTCGCATTTATCACGAAATATTTCGGTTCCACGTCACAAAAAGATTTTTTCGTCACAAACGTGACCTCCCTCCCGCGCGCCCCGTACACTCAAACCACGAGATCATGAGTCCCGGCGCTAAGCTCTGGCTAGCCGGGCGGCAACCCTCTCCCGTAGCGGGGTGCCCCAGATGATGATCTGGCCTCAATGAAAAGAGGCAAGTACGGCGCGAACGCGCCACCTGCACGAAGGCCACCACCGAACGCAGAAGGCAAAAAGGAGGCGGCGCGCGGGGTGCAGGGCACTAACCCGATCGTCCCCGATCATTCGCGAAAGGAAAATCGATGGCTGAGCAGAAGAAGCGCATCGTAGTTAACGCATTCGAAATGACCTGCATTGGTCACCAGAGCTTCGACCTCTGGCGTCACCCGAGTTCCCGTGCAACCGAGTACAACACCATCAAGTACTGGACTGACCTGGCTAAGACCCTTGAGCGCGGCCTGTTTGACGCCGTGTTCATCGCTGACGTGGTCGGCATCTACGACGTGTACAAGAACTCTGCCGCTCCCGCCATTGAGGGTGCCGCTCAGGTTCCCGTGAATGACCCCGCAACCCAGATTTCTGCAATGGCTGCAGTGACCGAGCACCTCGGCTTCGGTGTGACTGCTGCCGCTACTTTTTCGAGCAGCCCTACACCCTGGCTCGCCGCTACGCCTCCCTCGACCACCTCACCGAGGGCCGCGTCGGCTTCAACGTTGTGACCTCTTACCTGCCTTCGGCTGCTGAGAACCAGGGCCTGCCCACCCAGATTCCGCACGACGAGCGCTACGAAATCGCCGACGAGTTCCTGGACGTCTGCTACAAGCTGTGGGAAGGCTCCTGGGAAGACGGCGCAGTCATCAAGGACCGCGAGCGCGGCATCTACGCTGACCCCTCCAAGGTCCACCCGATTGGTCACAAGGGCAAGTACTTCTCCGTACCCGGCATCTCCCTGACTGAGCCGAGCCCGCAGCGCACCCCCGTGATTTTCCAGGCTGGCGCATCCAGCCGTGGTCAGCAGTTCTCCGGTAAGCACGCTGAGGCTGTGTTCATCAGCGCCCTGCGTCCCGACCTGACCCGCGTTGTGACCGACCGAATTCGCGCCGCTGCCGAGGAGCAGGGCCGTAGCCGCGACGACGTGAAGATCCTCGCAATGCTCTCGGTCATCGTGGATGAGACCGAGGAGAAGGCAAAGGCAAAGTACGAGGATTACAAGAAGTACATCAACCTCGACTCTGCACAGGCTATCATCGGCGGCTGGTCCGGCGTTGACCTGTCCCAGTTCGACGAGGACGAGGTTCTGAACTACGTGCAGACCGAGTCGATTCAGTCCTTCCTGACCCCCTTCACCCTGCAGGCGAAGGACAAGAAGTGGACCCGCAAGGCCATCGCTGAGCACACCACCCTCGGCGGCATGGGCGAGGTCATTGTTGGTGACCCGGTTCAGGTTGCTGACGAGCTGGAGCGTTGGATCGACGAGGGTGGCCTGGACGGCATCAACCTGGCTTACCACGTCTCCCCGGGTTCCTTCGAGGACTTCATCGAGTACGTTGTTCCCGAGCTGCAGAAGCGCGGCCGCTACCGCACCGAGTACGAGGGCAACACCCTGCGTGAGAACATCTTCGGTAAGGGCCACACCAAGGTTGCTGACAGCCACCCGGCTGCTAAGTACCGCGGCGCATACGTGGGCAAGCCTTCGGCTGCTGACACCCCGGCTCGCGCGATTGCTGAATAAGCGTTGCCGCTGAAGCGTGCCGTGTAGGTTCGCTCAAACTTAACGATTGAAAACAAGAACGCCCGTTCTGCTGGAGGATTTGTACCCCCGGCGGAGCGGGCGTTTCTTTGCGCTGTGCTTTCTTGATGCGATGCCTTCTTGACGTGGCCCGTTCTTTATACTGGGTGGCATGACTGAACTGAACCAGGTTGAACTTAACCACGATGACCGCTGCCCCTGCTCGAGCGGCGAGGTGTACGGCGCCTGCTGCGGCAGGTTCCTGGGCGAGTTTGCCGCCTCCGGCACGTTGACCGCTCCCGCGCCGGAGCAGCTGATGCGCTCGCGTTTTACCGCGTTTGCGACTGGCGATGCGGCGTACCTGCTGGCGAGCTGGCATCCGAGTACTCGCCCGGCCACCTTGGAATTGGAGGATGATATCCGCTGGTATCGCCTAGATATTCTGGGTGCTTCGGGTGGCCCGTTTGATGCGTCCGGTACGGTGGAGTTCGTTGCGTATTACCGCTCGGTGCCGGGCGTTCCTGCGGAGGAGCGGGTGAAGGGCAGCATGCATGAGCTGTCGCGCTTTGAGAAGGTGGGCGGCGCCTGGTTCTATGTGGATGGAGACGTCCGCTAAATCTCGTAATTTTCCCTGCCCCTGTCTCGTGCAGAGTGCGGGTGTAGAAGAAATGGCAGAATCATTCCGAAACCGGAACGATTCTGCCATTCTTTGTTGACGCCTCTCAATGAGGCTAACTATCGGGGCTAGCGGACTTAGCTAGTCCAGCCGTTAATGATGCCCATACCGAAGTAGATCACGAACACCGCGGACACCAGGTACATCAGCCAGTGCACGTCCTTACCGCGGCCCTGCACCAGGCGAATGAAAGTGTACGCCACGAAGCCGGCACCAATACCGTTCGCAATCGAGTACGACAGCGGCATGAAAATAATGGTCAGGAACGCCGGAATACCCAGACCCCAGTCGGTCCAGTCAATATTCACGGCCTGGCGGATCATCAGGAAGCCGACCACGACCAGCGCCGGAGCAACCGCCTCGAAAGGAACGATGGTGACCAGCGGCGAAATGAAAATCGCCAGCAGGAACAGCACACCGGTCACAATGTTCGCAAAGCCGGTGCGTGCACCCGCACCAATACCGGTAGCGGATTCCACGAAAATCTGGTTCGCCGAACCGGACGCTCCACCACCGACAACGGAACCGAAAGCGTCCACGAGCAGGACCTTGTCGATGTCCTCAACCTTGCCGTCCTTCATGGTGCCAGCCTCGGCGGCAAGACCCACCGAAACGCCCATCGCGTCGAAGAACACGGACAGCAGAATGGTGAACACCAGCAGCGAAGCAGCCAGCGGACCGATGTGGGTGAATGCGCCGAACAGGTCAGCGGAACCGATGAGGGAGAAGTTCGGGGTGGTGAACTTCATGTCCGCAAGGGAAGGCACGTTCAGGGACCAGCCGGTTGCCGATTCCTTCACGGAACCGGAGGGGACAACCGCCTCCAGAATCAGGGACAGTGCGGTGGAGGCGAGCACGCCCCACAGGATCGCGCCCTTCACGTTACGGATGAACAGGGCGATGGTGAAGAACAGGCCGAAGAGGAAGATGAGGGTGGGCCAGCCGAGCAGGTGACCGCCCGCGCCGAGGCTCACCGGAACGGTGGTGCCAGCTGCGTCAGGCATGCGGCGGATAATGCCGGAGTCGACCAGACCGATAAAGGAAATAAAGAAGCCGATACCGACCACAATCGCGGTCTTGAGCGACTCGGGGACCGCCTCAAACACCGCGGTACGGAAGCCGGTGAGCACCAGAACGGTCATGATCAGACCGGCAAGAACGACCAGGCCCATGATGTCTGCCCAGGTCAGGTTCGGGGTGGTGGCAATGGTGGAGGCGAGCAGCGCGTTCACGCCCAGGCCAGCCGCCATGGCGAAGGGCTGCTTGGCGATAACACCCATGAGGATGGTCATCACGCCGGCAACCAGCGCGGTCACAGCCGCGACGGGTGCGATACCGAGGGTGCGTTCGGATGCGTCCTTGCCGAGGCCGATGACGAGGGGGTTCAGCACCACGATGTAGCTCATGGCGAAGAACGCGGCGAGGCCGCCGCGGAATTCTGCGGCGATGGAGGAGCCGCGTTCGGAAATCTTGAAGTAGCGGTCGAGTGCGCTGGTGGGCGCTGCCGCCTTCTGGGGTTCAGACATGTGAGGATCCGTTGATGTTGTTCGGTGTGTACTGTTGCGCCGCCGGTTTCGCAGGTAAAGCTCGCGGGCTAGGCTCATAACCGGGCGCCACAATGGTTCAACCATTGTAGGCGCCGCCTCCTAACTTGTGCCATTGAAACGCGTTGTGTGCGGCGGTTCAGTCGGTGATGTGGTGTTTCCCCGGCCCCTGCAACCAGAATTGGGTAGTTGGGGTAGAGGGAAGAATAGCGCAGGGCGGGGTACCGGCACTCCAAAGGTGCCGATACCCCGCCCAGCTGGTGCCTGCGCCTCCACGTGTGGAGGGTTCGGCACCCGATGTATTTAGTGCATCCAGCCGGTAATCAGGCCGTTAGCGAAGAAGATGAGGAACACTGCGGAAACCACGTACATGAGCCAGTGCACGTCCTTGCCGCGACCCTGCACCAGGCGGATGAAGACGTAGGACAGGAAGCCTGCGCCGATACCGTCCGCGATGGAGTAGGACAGGGGCATGAAGATGATGGTCATGAACGCGGGGATACCCAGACCCCAGTCGTTCCAGTCGATGTTCACTGCCTGGCGGATCATCAGGAAGCCAACGAACACCATTGCGGGTGCAACAGCTTCGAAGGGCACGATGGTGACCAGCGGGGACAGGAAGATTGCGACGAGGAACAGTGCGCCGGTGACGACGTTCGCGAAGCCGGTGCGTGCGCCCGCGCCGATACCGGTTGCGGACTCCACGAAAATCTGGCTGGAGGAGGAGGAAGTGCCACCGCCGACTACGGAGCCGAGGGCGTCCACGAGCAGGACCTTGTCGACGTTCTCGATCTGACCATCCTTGATGGTGCCTGCTTCGGTCGCCAGACCGACGGAGGTGCCCATTGCGTCGAAGAACGCGGAGATGAGGATGGTGAAGATCAGCAGAACTGCAGCCATGCCCCCGAGGGTGCCGAAGGCACCGAACAGGTCAGCGGCACCGAACAGGGAGAAGTTGGGCAGCTTGCTGGTGTTGGAGTCCCAGACGGGGACGTTCAGGGACCAGCCGGTCGGGGACTGAAGCGAGCTGCCGGAGGGCACGACCTTCTCCAGGATGATGGAGAGGGCGGTGGAGGCGAGCACGCCGTAGAGGATTGCACCCTTCACGTTGCGGATGAACAGCGCAATGGTGAGGAACAGGCCGAAGAGGAAGACGAGGGTGGGCCAGCCGAGCAGGTGGCCGCTCACGCCGAAGGAGACGGGCACGGTGGTGCCTGCTGCGTCGGGCATACGGCGGATGATACCTGCGTTGACGAGGCCGATGAAGGCAATGAAGAAGCCGATACCGACGACGATTGCGACCTTGAGCGATTCGGGGACCGCGTTGAACACTGCGGTGCGGAAGCCGGTCAGCACGAGGATGGTCATCAGCACACCAGCCCATACGACCAGGCCCATGATGGCTGGCCAAGTCAGGCCGGGGGTGGAGGCGATGGTGGTTGCCAGTAGCGCGTTCACGCCGAGGCCTGCCGCCATGGCGAAGGGCTGCTTGGCGACGACGCCCATGAGGATGGTCATGACGCCTGCGACCAGTGCGGTCATTGCTGCGACCTGCGGTACGCCGAGGGCGTTGCCGGATGCGTCCTTGCCGAGGCCGATGATGAGGGGGTTCAGCACGACGATGTAGCTCATCGCGAAGAAGGTGGCGAGGCCGCCGCGGAATTCTGCGGCGATGGTGGAGCCTCGCTCAGTGATTTTGAAGTAACGGTCCAGTGCGCCCTTGGCTTCTGCCTTGGGGGTCTGGGGAGCCGCGGTGTTCTCAGAAGACATTCGTGAAAATCCGTAGATACTCATAGTCGGGGCGTGACTCGGGGTTCCGAGCCCGCATAAAAAAGTGCCACTTCCCGGTGTGTTGGGGAGGTGACACTGTTGTTACCGAAATATTCTACGGTTAAAGTTTCTCTAAGCGTTAATCCAGGAAATTCCCAGCTTTCGTTCAGGAAGCCTAATAAGGTACGGTAAAAACTCTAAAATCCGCTGACTAGTAAAAAAATATATGTCATGAATCTAAATAATTCGAAAATCTATACCATTTAGGTTATAAAGGTGGTAGTCTTCTAGCACCAGGCCTGGGGCGGTGAAGTTTCATACCCGCCCGCTACAGACGGGGATTCAACGATGAAAAATGCTCTGAGAGTGTGCGCAGTATTGTGCACGGTTCTGACCTTTCTGCTGGGTAGCGCCCTCATCTCTGTCCTGGAGACGCAGACTCCTATGGGTACCAATACGCAGGCACAGCTTTCTCTGCGTGCTTCGCAACAGTCTAAGTCTGAGCTGATTCAGAACTTTGATACTCTGGTGGATCGCTACGCTGCCGATGGTGCCCAGCTACTCAAGGTGGTCGCCGACCCCGAAGATTTCTGGCACGGAAAATCCATCTACGTGTTTGGGGCAAATTCACTGAGCTCTGACGGTGAAACTATCGATTGGTTCGACCCGGATAAGCACGGGAAAAAATATCCGTCACGAGCACTCGGGGATTCTTCGCTTGACGGCCAATACGCGCTAGCGGGTAGCCAAGAATTTGTGCGTGCTTTTGGAAAAACCTTGCCCGTGAACAAGGCATGGATGTTAAAGTTACCTCCGTTAACCCGGTGCGTGTTGTCTACGGGGCGGTTACTTCTTCGGGCTCTCTGACGAGCCTTATCTGCCTCGCTGTGCTCTTCTGTACCGCAATCATGGGGTGGTTGTCGGTCCGTTCGCGAACTCAAAATATTCTGCTTCTGAACGGATACTCCCCGCAGCGCCTGCAGCTAAGGGATGCACAAGATCTCCTGCTCCTGGCGCTACCTCCTGCAGCGGTAACAGCATTGTGCATGGGATGCGTAGAGGGGTTCGTGTACGGCGTGGCGCATCTTCCTCAACTGATGGGGGGTTACAGCGCTGATTTTTGCCGTGTTTACCGTTCTCATGCTGATTGCTCTACTGCTGATCAACCTCATGACATGGCCGAACATTAATGCTGTGGGACGTAGGGAACCGGCGTATCGACGTTTTACAGTTCCGAGTGCAATCGCTAAGTATGCCGTGGTGGTTTTAGTGGCGTGCACTATTCCGGGTCTGGTCTCAAGCGCTCAAGTGAGTTTGGGTAGGAGCGATTCGGCGGCTGGCTGGTCTCTTCTTTCTGACCAGTACACCTTACGGGTGAACGTGCCTGAAGCGACGATACGGGATGAACAGGCGCTCGCCTCCTACGACCAGGCTACAGTGCGTGCTTTAGGTTCTCTTGAATCACGGAACGGTGTCCTCTTGTCCTATGCGTTGGAAAACGTTAAGGGTTTGGAGGGTAGCGGATACGATGGTGCTCTTATGGTGAACCGCGCCTATGTGGACCTTCTTCAGCAACGTCTTGGCTTGTCGTTCAAGAACGTTGAGGATAGCAACTTCCCTGGATCTCAGTCTTTGCGTGCAGAGTATTCTTTCCACCAGAAAGACCGGGAGGATCGCGGATTTACTCTGCTCACTGTGGAGGATAAAACCAACTCGTCGGGGGTAAAGGTGCCTGCTTTGAGCTCTCAGGATTCACGGCTTCTGAACTATAAAAAGCCTGTTCTTGTGGTAACCGAATCGGCGACGCAGAATCTACAACCTTCCTTTATTTCTGCGGCCTTGACTACCGGTAACGTCATGGTCTCTCAGCCTGCGTCTGTACGGGCTGCCTACAACGCTGAGGAAATTGAGCAGACTCTACTTTCTGTGGACCGCGCGGGAGAAGAACACCTTTACATCGCGCAGCTGGAACGTAATCAGTATGTTGCATATCTTGTGGGTCTAGCAATTCTCTGCGCGGCACTCGTTATTGGTACAGCAATTAATACGTACATTACCCTTGCGGCTCGTGCTCGTAATGATTTTGTTTTACGTACTGCTGGTCTGCCTCTTAGAACAATTTTTAGTGGGTACCTTCTGAAAGAAACCTGCATTGTGTGCCTTTGCTCTGCTGCTGGGTTGGTACTTCTTCTGGTGCAGGGAGCAGAGTACGCTTTTTCAGCGATGACGGCACCGCTGTTGTACGGCACTATTCTGGCGTTGGTGCTGAGACTGAGTTTTAACCGTATCTTCTCCGCGACGGTTCACCGTCGTCACGTATAGGAGTGAATGATGAGGAATACTGTTTATCCCTCTGGCAATGTGGAACACCCTGAGGTAACTATCGCCTCCCGCAACATTGTGGTGTATGCGCAGGGGCAGCCCATTCTCCAGAGTCCTCACTTTGAGGCATATGCGGGGGGGAAGTAACTGGCATTGTGGGTCCGAGCGGATGCGGTAAAACGACGCTTTTGAATGTGTTGGGTCTGCTGATGCCGCCTCATGAGGGTGAGGTTGTTATTGGGGGCCGGCATATGGAACGTGCTCGCGAGAAGGAGCGTCTTGCGTTCTGGGCTGATGAAGCTTCCTTCGTTTTTCAGGATTACGGAATTATTGAGGAATGGAGCGTTATCGAGAATATTCTGCTTGATCGTAAGACCTTTGGTCGTGCTCGTATTACGGATGAGAGCCGCGAGCTTCTGAGTGTCATTGGTCTTGAGGGGAAGGAACGTACTTCGGCTGCCCTGCTGAGTGGTGGTGAGAAGCAGAGGGTGGGTATCGCTCGGGCAATCCATAAGGGTGTGCGCTACATTTGCGGATGAGCCGACGGCAAGTCTCGATGCTGAGAACCGGGCATTGGTTGTTGAGCTGTTGAGCTCTGCTGCTCGGCGTGGAGCCACAGTTATCGTGGCGACTCATGACGCGGATATGATGGCCGCCTGCGATAGGCTATGCCGTCTTGAAAGCCCTACCAGAATTCCCGATTCGGGATTAGTGGATGTAAATGTAAATTCTCATCGGAAGGAGAACGGATCATGACGACAAGGAGCCCTCTAGCTCGTGATGAGTATGATCGTGCGCCGGAAAATTCAGGAAGCGATGCCCCTCGAAAAAACGGATTGCGGCACCTGCCGCGAAAAGTGGTGGGCGTTCTAGTATCTTGCGTGGTGTTTGTTGGCGCTCTTCTGTGCCTGTACTGGGGCGGGGCTTTTGAGCCATGGCTGAATGAGTATTCGACCACTACACCAGCCTGTGCAACAGCTTCTTCACCGGAGGATGTACAGCAAGCTCTTGCGCGGACTGAAGAGCTTAATGCTATTCGTTCGGCTGCGAAGAATGTTGAGTTCTCCCAGACTCTTCTGTGCGATGGGCAGAAGGCTGTTTTGACGATTACGTACACTGACCGGTCGGATTTTAAGCGTTTGAATGATGCGGTCACTTCGGCACATTTGGGTGCTGCTGCTGAGATTAAGCTCAAGAGGTAGGCGTGTAAAGAACGGTGGTTGTTTATCGCCCCTGCGCGAACAATGATAGTTTGTTAGGTTAGTAGACCCTAAGTTTCTGCTATATTCGAGGTGAAACATGCGTCGCCGGATGCCAGGTTCCGTGTGGTGAGCCTTTTTCGGCATAGATGAGAATTCGGCATAGATGAGAAGGAGCCCACCGTGACTGAAACTCCCCAAGAAAACACCGCTGAGAACTATCCCGCCGCGGAATCCCTGCCGGTACGCCAGCGCGCCGTCGTAGCAACCGACCGCCCCGCCCGATACATCAAGCAGCTCGGTTCGCACATGGGCCGCAAGCTCGGCACCGCAGAACTACCCGACGGTCTGCGCCTCACCTTCAACCGCGATGGTATTTTCCGCGGCTACGGTGACCTGCGCGAAATCGACGGTGCCCTCGTCATGGAGGTACGCGCCGAAAACGACGAGTTGGCTGCTGGTCTGGCGGATGTGCTGGACCGCCACCTGGTCCGCTTCGGTGAACGCGAGGAGCTGGTCGTCACCTTTGAGGCGGTACCCGCCTCCTAGTCCCTGCTTTCTAGTCTTCGTTACCCTGCCCCGCCCTCCTGCACCTCGGAGGGTGGGGCAGTTTTTACGCCCGCCGCGTGCGCAGGGTTCCGGAACCGACCGTGCCGCACCTCCCCGGATTAGGTGACCCCGCCCGGATTAGGTGACAGAAAATTGTCCTATTTAGTGGGCGAAGACATATAAGCCCCCGAACACCCGTCAATCCCCGGTAAAATAGGCAGGAAGTGAACACTAAGCTCACCGCCTGTTCGCGCCGCACCGGGCGCCGGACGGTGAACTTCGAAAGGAAGATTTTCGTGTCTGAAGCAGCACGCCCCCTGCGCGTCGCCGTTATTGGTGCAGGTCCCGCCGGTATTTACACCGCCGACATCCTCACCAAGTCTGAAGAGGTCCGCACCGGCGCCGTCGAGGTCGCCATCGACATCTTCGACCGCTACCCCGCCCCCTTCGGCCTGATCCGCTACGGTGTGGCACCGGATCACCCCCGCATCAAGGGCATTATCACCGCACTGCACAAGGTCCTGGACCGCGGTGACATCCGTTTCTTCGGCAACGTCGAATACGGCAAGGACCTGACCCTCGCCGACCTGCGCGAACACTACGACGCCATCATCTTCGCAACCGGCGCGATTTTCGATGCACCCCTGAACATTAAGGGCATCGACCTGGACGGCTCCTACGGCGCAGCAGACTTCGTCTCCTGGTACGACGGCCACCCCGACTACCCCCGCACCTGGCCGCTCGAAGCTGAGCAGGTTGCAGTGCTCGGTAACGGCAACGTCGCCCTGGACGTCTCCCGTATCCTTTCCAAGCACGCTGACGACCTGCTCGTCACCGAAATCCCCGACAACGTCTACCAGGGCCTGAAGGCTTCCCCCGTGACCGACGTGCACGTCTTCGGTCGCCGCGGCCCCGCACAGATGAAGTTCACCCCGCTCGAGCTGCGCGAACTCGCACACTCCCGCGACGTGGACATCGTCCTGTATGAAGAGGACTTCCAGTTCGACGAGGCTTCCGAAGAAGCAATGGAGAAGAATGCACAGACCAAGGTCATGATGAAGACCCTGCGCGGCTGGCTGGAAGACCAGAAGACCAATGAGCAGACCGCATCCCGCCGCCTGCACCTGCACTTCCTGCAGTCCCCGCACGAGATCCTCGGCGAAGACGGCAAGGTCGTGGGCCTGCGCATTGAACGCAACAAGCTCGACGGCAACGGCGGTATCATCGGCACCGGCGAGTACGTGGACTACCCCGTACAGGCTGTCTACCGCGCGATCGGTTACTTCGGCTCCGAACTGCCCGAAATCGGTTACGACGACAAGCGCGGCGTCATCACCAACGTTGAGGGTCGCGTCGTGGACGAGAACGGCGAGGTCGTTCCCGGCCTGTACGCATCCGGTTGGATTAAGCGCGGCCCCGTCGGCCTGATTGGCTCCACCAAGTCTGACGCGCTCGAGACCATCACCCACCTGCTCGAGGACCGCGAGAACCTCTACACCGCACCCGAGCCGGAGGCAGAGGCATTCAGCGCATACCTGGATTCCAAGGGCATCAAGTACACCACCTGGGAAGGCTGGCACCGCCTGGACGACCACGAGAAGGCACTGGGCGCCGCATCCAAGGACGCAGCCGGTGAGCCTCGCGCCCGCGTGAAGGTTGTGGACCGCGACGAGATGATCAACGTCTCCCGCGGCGAGTAATCCTTACGTTGAGTACGTAGAGCATAGAAATCGACCCCGTACCGTGAACCGGTGCGGGGTCGATTTTTGTCTATATATAAGGAAGCGGGGGAGTAGGAGGCTCTCGGAAAGTGCTCGCCCGGAAGAGTTATCGAAAGAGCGGTTAAAGAAACCCACCCCGCACCATGAGGTCATGCGGGGTGGGTTGGGTAGGTGCCGAAGACACTCGAGGACATACCCTCCGGCTACCCGGACGCGCAGCGAGCCCATGCAGTGACTCCACGTGCGGCGCATCCCTTAACGGGGTCTAGAAAGCTAAAGAAACACCAAGATTAGCTCTCTAAACAAGCGCATAGCCGTACGGTGTGTAGACTATGCACACTTTTTGAGGACGTCTTCAATGCCCAAAATGGCCTTGAGTACGGTTTCAGTTTCAGTACCCAGCTTCTTGCGGGCTTCACCAGAAATGACGGCCTTCACGATGTTCTTGAAGGTCTTCCACTGCTTGAAGGCGTTAACGAGTGCCTTAATAAGCTTGTAAATGGCGATGCCCAGCTGAATGACAAACTTTGCAATACTGACAACGCAGGCAATAACACCAACGGGGGAGAGTGCTGCGTGGGCGCGTCCATCAGACTTACGAACAGCGGCCTTAGCGCTTGCAATCTGACGGCCTGCGTCAGTGCCCTGGACGGTGGTCAGGTTGCCCAGTGCGCTCTCAATGCCGCTATTAACGCGGTTGGAGGATCCAGGCTTCGCATACTTCAAACGGGCAGGTACCTGCTCTAGGCGGCGCAGAATCAGCTTGAGCTGCTGGTCGGCAGTCATTGCCTTCTGCGGGTGCGCCATCTGCTGTGCCTGCGCTGCGGGTGCAGCTGCACAGCCGAGAGCGATGGTTGCGGTGCCTACGCCGAGTGCACGGAATGCCGTGCGGCGATTCATCGTTGCGGACACTGGATCCCCCTTTGGATCTCTATGCGGTTTATCGGTGCTGTAATGTGCGGTGACTTTACGTCTGGGGCTCCGGAAGTGGCCCCGTGCAAGGTCCGGAAGTGACCTCACGCCCTCTATAGTACGGTGCTCAAAGAGGGGGCTTCAAGCTATTTCAGGGGGTATTTTCAGCTGGCTTTCATCTCTCCTTGTCAATCGCTAGAGGTTTATCAAATCTTTATATTTCTGCGTCGTCATAATTGCGTAGATATCTGCACTGAGAGAAAAATAAGCGTCTGACAAGCCGGTTTATTGTATTCCCAAGAGTGAATATTTGCATCTACGTGCATTCTGGCCTGTAGTTGCTTTGCGCGGCAGAATTTTGTGGGTCGCTTGAAGGTTGAGACGAGTCTTGCTGAAGGGATGCGCCACCAGATTCACCGAAGATGCACCACGGAGTCCATCGCAGGATTCACCACAGAATTTGCCGCAGGATTCACTGCAGAATTCGCCGTGCACTCTCTTGCGTTTTTGCACTCCGGGTAGCGCCTCCGTGTGCACCTTATATAGGCGCTGCAGAAAGTACTGAAAATTTTTTGGAGATTTTTGGACTGCCGTGAGGCGAGTGGGGGAGCGGAAAACGGATTTTCGGAACTCTTGTGAAGGGTCGTTCAAAGATCTTTGACTCTCTTTGGAGCAAAATTTTGAAAGATTCTGAAGGAAATTTGTAGAAATCAGAGCAAAAAATAGGGCTTCCTCGAGGCCTCTGTAGGCGCCCAAAAGTCGCTAAAACCCCTCCAAAAGCCCCTGATATGGGGTGTTGTGAAGAAATTTTAAAATTTTTTGAAGTTTTTCTGAATCCTTATTGACAAGCTTAAATACATATGTGCCAGGCTATAAATCGTCGAAAATGGGGGTCAAAATCGGGCAAAATCGAACAAAACGGTTTGCGCGCCTCCGCAAACCTGTCATAGACTAGTGGAGGTTCGAACGACGGGATGAAGAAAACGGAACCTGTTCGATCGACTAGGCCCCCATCGTCTAGCGGCCTAGGACGCCGCCCTTTCACGGCGGTAGCACGGGTTCAAATCCCGTTGGGGGTACTTGCAAATCTCACGATTTGCAAAGCCAAGTTAGATGATATAGAATTTACTTCTGTTGATTCCAACAAGGCCCCGTAGCGCAGTTGGTTAGCGCGCCGCCCTGTCACGGCGGAGGTCGCGGGTTCAAGTCCCGTCGGGGTCGCTCTGGCCGCGTAAGTTCAGATGATTATTCATCCGAAGACGCGGTCATTGCGTATCTAAAAGTAAATACGCAAGGCTCTGTAGCTCAGTTGGTAGAGCGTACGACTGAAAATCGTAAGGTCACCGGATCGACGCCGGTCGGAGCCACGAAATCCGCCTCCAGGCTTCTACAGTGGGGCGGGTTTTGTTTTTAAAAAACTTTGCGGTTGCAGATACTGCAAAACCGTCGAAAAGGCGGCATCTTGGGAATAAAACCCTCAGATGCCGCCTTTTTGTATATAGATTGTATACAGAGGCACCTGCCCTATAGCCACTGCAGAAAGCACCAACGCACCCATGACTGCCCAAAATTCAGCCGCCCAAAATTCAACCCACCAACGCCTAGAGGACTCACCTCAAATTCCGTGGGCAAAAAATGCTGCCACTGGTAGCACGCAGGCGGGCGGAATCCGCTTCGAGAACATCACCAAAAGCTACCCGAGCCGAACCGGTGAACCCACCACGGTGCTGCAGAACCTGAACCTGCATATTCCCGCCGGTCAGATTACCGTGTTCGTTGGCCCCTCCGGCTGCGGTAAAACCACTAGTCTACGCATGATTAACCGCATGGTGGAGCTCAATAGCGGAACCATCACCATTGACGGCGTGAACGTGCACGAGAAGAACCCCTACGAGTTGCGCCGCGGCATTGGCTACGTAATGCAGCAGGGCGGGCTCATGCCGCACCGCACCGTCGCGCAGAATATTGCCACCGTGCCGCGCCTGCTCGGCGCCTCCCGCAAGGAGGCGCAGGCGCGCGCCCTCGAACTGCTCGAAGTAGTCGGCCTGGATTCTTCGTATGCGAAGCGCTACCCCTCCCAGCTTTCGGGCGGTCAGGTGCAGCGCGTTGGTGTGGCGCGTGCTCTCGCCGCCGATGCGCCTGTCCTGCTGATGGACGAGCCGTTCTCCGCGGTGGATCCGGTGGTGCGTACCGACCTGCAGAAAGAGCTGCTGCGCCTGCAGGGTCGACTCGCCAAGACGATTGTGTTCGTTACCCACGACATTGATGAGGCGCTTCTGCTCGGCGATACAATCGCCGTCTTCGCGGAGGGTGGCCGCCTCGCACAGTTCGGTACTCCAGAAGAGATTCTCTACAGCCCCGCCGATGATTTTGTGCGTTCCTTCGTGAGCCGCTCCGTTGCCGGTCTGCTGGATGAGCAGACGGTGCGCCAGGCGCGCGCACACCGACTTGCCGCCTCCCGAGAAGCGCAGAGTGGTGCGGTAGAAGGCGAGAAAAGCGAATGAGTCTTCTAGAAAACATTGTGCTCGTGGCACCACCTCTCGCCGCGCAGTCCCTAGTGGCATCACCCCTCGCCGCAAGCGATATGCACTGGGAGTGGGTCGCCACCAATAGCCAGCGCATCCTCGAGCTGACCCTCAGTCACCTCTACCAGGGCGTCGTGCCCGTCGCGATTGGCGCTCTCGTCGCGCTGCCGGTCGCCTACTACGCGAGCCGTCGCCGTGACCGCGGTTCCGAACGCCGCATCGGTGCGCGAACCCTCATGCACCTCTCCTCGCTGCTGTACACCATCCCATCGATCGCACTGTTCGTACTGATGCCGCTCATTCTGGGAACCTCCATTATTTCCCCGCTGAACGTGCTCGTTGCCCTGAGCGTCTACTCCTTCTCGCTCATGGTGCGCTCCGGTGTGGATGCCTTCGACTCCGTACCCGATAGCGTGCACGAATCTGCACGCGCCCTCGGATACACGCCCCGACAGGCACTGATGGAGCTCTACCTGCCCCTCGCTACGCCCGTCATTATGGCGGGAATCCGCGTGGCAACCGTGGCAAATATTGCGATGGTATCCGTGGGTGCCCTTATCGGTGTGCCCTCGCTCGGCACGCTCTTCACCGACGGACTCGCGCGCAATATCCCTTCGGAAATCCTGGCTGGCGTAATCCTTAGCCTGCTGCTGGCACTGGTCCTCGACCTGCTCCTTATCCTTCTGACGAGGGCACTTACGCCCTGGCAGGCGGCTACGGTTGCGAACCGCCGCAGTCCCGAAAGGAAGGCATAACCTGTGAACGTCATAGAACGAACCTTCGCCTACCTCATGGACGGCGCCAACTGGCAGGGAAGCGGCGGAATCCTCGTGCGCCTGCTCGAACACCTGAGCGTCACCGTCCTCGCCACCGCCTGCGCAGCGCTCATCGTCGTGCCTCTCGGCCTCTGGGCTGGACACCACCGACCCTCCGACGGCACTAACCGCCGCCGCAGCAACCTGCTCATGAGCGCCGTAGCCGCCACCCGCGCGCTACCCGCGCTCGGTCTGCTCACCATCCTGGCGCTCTGGCTGGGTGTCTCAACCCTGCCCGCCCTCATCGTGCTCATTATTATTGCGGCGGCACCCCTGCTCGCCGGAGTTCTTGAAGGCCTCGCCGCCGTACCGGAAGACCTCGTGGACGCAGCCCGCGCTCAAGGCCTGACCGAATGGCAGATTCTGACCCGCCTCGAAATCCCGCTCGCCGCCAACATGATGCTCGGCGGGCTCCGCTCCGCACTCGTGCAGGTCATTGCAACCGCGACCATCGTCGCCTACCTGAGCGGCGGAACCCTCGGCAGGTACCTCTTTGATGGGCTCGCCGTGCGCGACTACCCGCGCATGCTCGTCGCAACCCTGCTCGTGGCGCTTCTCGCCTTCGCCGTGGACGCGCTCATGGGCCTTGCGCAGCGTGTGCTCACCCCCGCGGGGCTCACCATCAACCGGAAGAAGGCATGAACCCGATGAATCAGACGCCTCAAACCTTCACGCACCGTACTGTGCAGCCCCGCGCCGTATCTCGTCGCACCGCCCTAACCGCCGCCGGAGCGCTCGGCATGGCGGGTATTCTCAGCGCCTGCGGGCTCAGCGGCGACAAAGTCTTCAGCGGCGAACACGAAGGAATCATCGTCGGCTCAGCGGCCTTCGCCGAATCCCAAATCCTCGCCGAAATCTACGCCGGAGCCCTCGCCCGAGCGGGATTCAACGCCCGCACCCAGCTGAGCATCGGCGCCCGCGAGGCGTACCTGGGGGCACTCGCCTCCGGTGCGGTGGACGTTATCCCGGACTACTCCGGCAACCTGCTGCTTTACCTCGACCCGAAGGCTACAGCTAACACTGCGCAGGAGATTCTGCAGGCGCTACCCGCCGCCCTCGGCACCCTCACCACGGGTGGCTCCGGGGCTGAAATCCGCGCCCTGAACGCCTCCGAGGCAGAGGATAAGGACTCGCTCGTCGTTACCGAGCAGACCGCCCAGAAGTACGGTCTGCGAAGCCTTGAGGACCTCGCCTCCCGCTGTACGAATCTGAAGCTTGGCGCCGCCCCGGAGTTCGCCGAGCGCGCCTACGGCATCCCGGGTCTAAAAGAGAAGTACGGATGCGTCCCCGCCGAGTTTGTGCCCCTCTCGGATGGCGGCGGCGCGCTGACCGTCAAGGCCCTGCTGGATGACACCGTGCAGGTGGTTGACCTCTACTCGACCACCCCCGCAATTGAGCAGAATCAGCTGGTGGTGCTGGAGGATCCGAAGAACATGATTCTGGCTCAGCAGGTGCTGCCCATTATCAATACGTCGCGAGTTCCCGACTCTGCGGCGGAGGTTCTGAACCGCGTTTCGGCGAAGCTCACTACCGCTGATTTGCGTACTTTGAATGACCGTGTTTCGGGTACCTCTAAGCAGGAGCCCGCGCAGGCGGCGGCTACCTGGCTGAACGAGCACGGCTTCTAAGATTCTGCCTGATATTCCATATTAATTCCTCTATAGGAATGTCTATAAACAAAACCGACCTGGGAATATTCTAGAAATAGAATATTGCCAGGTCGGTTTATATTGCCCTTATCCCACACGTTAGGGGAGGGGCATATAGTAGCTTTTAGCCCTCAATCAGCAACGCCAGAGCCTCGTAGGGGCGCAGGCTCAGCGTCACCGTCTCAGCTGAATCAGATACAGCAGAATCCGCCGCAGCGGAATCGACCGTAGAATTCTTGTAATTACACACCAGCACGCGACCGGAACGAACGAACTCAGCCGGAACCTCAACCTCGGTCGGCTCACCGTAGAAGTTCGTCAGCACCAGCAGACGCTGTGCTGGGCTACCGTCCTCGGAGCCAGCCTCAGCGGGCAGCTCACGCAGGTACGCAAAAACCCGCTCGTGATTCAGCGCGTAGGGCGCGTACGAACCCACAGAAATGACCGGGTACTGCTTACGCAGGGCAATCAGGTTGCGGTAGTACGGAAGAATCACACCGTCGCGCTCCTCATCCTCCACCGAAATACCGGCGCCGGTCGCCGCATCACGTACCGGGCCGGGAGCCAGCCACGGCGACTCGGAGCCGAAACCGGCAGTCACCGGATCCGCGGTCCACTGCATCGGCACACGCGAATTATCGCGAGCCTTCGACGCCACAATTTCCAGAGCCTGCTGCTCGCTCAGACCGCGCTCACGCAGCATCGCGTAGGCGTTGTGTGCCTCCACATCCACGTACTGCTCGATCGAGGAGTAGACCGGGTCAATCATGCCGATTTCCTCACCCTGGTACACGTACGGGGTGCCGCGTAGCAGGTGAATCACGGTCGCCAGCATGGTTGCCGACTCGGCACGGTAACGCTCAACGTCACCAAAACGGTTCAGCGCGCGCGGCTGGTCGTGGTTATTCCAGAACAGCGCGTTCCAGCCGCCGCCGGCCTGCATACCCAGTGCCCAATCGTTCAGAATCTGCTTCAACTCGGCAAAACGGAACGGAACCTTCGACCACTTCTCGCCGTTCTCGTAGTCCACCTTCAGGTGGTGGAAGCTGAACACCATGTCCAGCTCGTGGTTTGCCGGGTTGGAGTAGCCCACGCAGTTTTCGATGCTGGTCGAGGACATTTCGCCCACGGTCACGGTGTCATCATACTGACCGAAGGATGCGCGGTTCAGCTGCTGAATGCGGGTGTGCACAATCGGGGTGTCGGTGTATTGTGCCTTGTCCACGGTGCCTTCGGGGGCGTCGAGTAGCTCTTCACCCTTACCGATGACGTTAATGACGTCAAAGCGGAAACCGCGTACACCTTTCTCGTACCAGAAGTTCACGACCTTAAACAGTTCGTCGCGCACAGTCGGGTTGTACCAGTTCACGTCCGCCTGGGTGCGGTCGTACAGGTGCATATAGAACAGGGGCGTGCCGTGTTCATCCGTGTACTCGCCAAAGCGGGACCAGCAGGGGCCGCCGAACTTCGATTCCCAGTTGGTCGGTTCGCGCAGCTGACCATCCTCGGTGTATTTGCCGGGGCGAATGTAGAAGTAATCCCAGTACTCGCGCTCACCGGCGAGCGCACGCTGGAACCACTCGTGCTCGGTCGAAACATGGTTGAGCACCATATCGAACATGACGCCCACACCGTGCTTGGCGAGGGCAGCAATCATCTCTTCGACGTCCTCCATGGTGCCCAGGTCGGGGTTGATGGCGTAGTAGTCGGAGATGTCGTAGCCGTTGTCGTTCTGCGGGGAGGCGAAGAACGGGTTGAACCACACCATGTCCACGCCCAGGGAAGCAATGTAGGGCACCTTCTCGATGACGCCGCGCAGGTCGCCGTAGGCGCCACCCGCCGAGGAGTAGAAGGACTTGGGGTACACCTGGTAGATGACGGAGGACGCGAAATCCTTGCCACCTGCCGGGGTGGTTGCAGGGCTGGTTGCCGGGGTGAGGGTGAGCGATGCGGTGGGTGCCTGTGTCATGGAAACCTTCTGAAATGTAAGCAGGGTTCAGCGTGTATAAAAGCGTGTATACATCAGTGCGTTAGAAACGAACCGCGCCGGTGCTGCGTGTGCTGCTACGTATGCACAGCGAGGCCCGTACGCGGCAGGCACAGCGGCCCGCCGCCTCCCGGTGCGTTCGCCGACTGAATATCGCCGCCCGGAACCTGGGCTCATTCCAGATTAGGGGGCATAATGGGGTGATGTCCCCCGTCTACCCCAAAGGGGGCAATTCTGCCGCAGATCCGGCACAACCCCCGTGGCCTCAACCCTCCCACCGATAGGCGGTTGCAGGCTCGTGCGCGTTTCGATGCATGAAACCAAAGTGACCCTGAGCTGAAGAGCGTTGGACGCCGCGCGTAAAATCAGTACTTGCATCACTACGGAAGGTAAAACAATGCCAGAACTGCGTTCACGTACTTCAACTCACGGCCGTAACATGGCTGGTGCCCGCGCCCTGTGGCGTGCCACCGGCATGGGCGATGACGACTTCGGCAAGCCCATTATTGCTATCGCGAACTCCTTCACCCAGTTCGTGCCCGGCCACGTGCACCTGAAGGACATGGGTGAGCTGGTCGCCGGCGCGATTCGTGAGGCTGGCGGCGTCGCCAAGGAATTTAACACCATCGCTGTTGATGACGGTATTGCGATGGGTCACGACGGTATGCTCTACTCGTTGCCTTCCCGCGACCTGATTGCTGACTCGGTCGAGTACATGGTCAACGCGCACCGTGCTGACGCGCTGGTCTGCATCTCTAACTGTGACAAGATCACCCCCGGTATGCTTCTGGCGGCTATGCGCCTGAACATCCCCACTATCTTTGTGTCCGGCGGCCCCATGGAGTCCGGTGAGGGCATTGAGGGTATTGTTGAGCACCGCCTCGACCTCATTGACGCCATGGTGATGGCTGTTGACGATAGCGTCAGTGACGCTGCGCTCGCTCAGGTTGAAAAGAATGCGTGCCCGACCTGCGGTTCGTGTGCGGGTATGTTCACCGCGAACTCCATGAACTGCCTGAATGAGGCGATTGGTCTGGCTCTGCCCGGTAACGGCACCACCCTGGCTACTCAGGTTGCTCGTAAGGAGCTGTTCCTGGACGCTGGCCGCCGCATCGTTGAGCTGGCTAAGCGCTACTACGAGCAGGATGACGAGTCGGTTCTGCCCCGCTCCATTGCGACCAAGGAGGCGTTCGAGAACGCTATGGCGCTGGATGTGGCGATGGGCGGTTCGACCAACACCGTGCTGCACACCCTGGCGATTGCGCACGAGGCGGGTGCTGACTTCACCCTGAAGGATATTGACCGCATTTCGCGTCAGGTTCCCTGCCTGGCGAAGGTTGCCCCGAACTCCACTAAGTACCACATTGAGCACGTGCACCGTGCCGGCGGTATTCCTGCCCTGCTGGGTGAGTTGAACCGTGCCGGCCTGCTGCACAAGAACGTTCATTCTGTTCACGCTGACTCGCTGGACGAGTGGCTGGACGAGTGGGATATCCGCAGCGGCAAGGCGAGCGAGAAGGCGAAGGAACTGTTCCTCGCTGCTCCCGGCGGCGTGCGCACCACTCAGGCGTTCTCCACCGCGAACAAGTACGAATCCCACGAGACCGACGCCGAGAACGGTTGCATCCGCGCCGTGGAGCACGCGTACACCAAGGACGGCGGTCTGGCGGTCCTGTACGGCAACATTGCCCAGAACGGCGCGATCATCAAGTCTGCTGGTATTGATGAGGAGCTGTTCCACTTCAAGGGCCGCGCCTTCGTGGTCGAGTCGCAGGACGAGGCTGTGCACGAGATTCTGTCGAAGAACGTGAAGGAAGGCGACATTGTTGTCATCCAGTACGAGGGTCCGAAGGGTGGCCCCGGCATGCAGGAAATGCTGTACCCGACCTCCTACCTGAAGGGTCTGGGCCTTGGCAAGAAGTGTGCGCTGATTACTGACGGTCGTTTCTCCGGTGGTACCTCGGGTATTTCTATCGGTCACGTCTCCCCGGAGGCGGCTGCTGGCGGCGCGATCGGCCTGGTGCAGACCGGTGACGAGATTGAGATTGACGTGAACAACCGCATCCTGCGTGTGAACGTTTCGGATGAGGAGCTTGCTGCTCGCCGCGAGGCGAAGGGCGCTGCACCGTGGCGTCCGACCAAGCCGCGTGAGCGTCAGGTATCGAACGCCCTGAAGGTGTACGGCATGCTGGCTGCTTCGGCTGATAAGGGCGGCGTGCGCATCCTGCCCGAGGACGCATAAGCCCCTCACGTATCGTGTGAGAATTTAATATCTTGCCCTGATGGGCTGGCGCCCCGTTCCGCGGTTTTTCTGCGGGCGGGGCGCTGTTCTTTGTTCGCGTATTTGTCTACCGTCGTGGGATACCCGGTGCGGCGTATTGCCTTGTCAGTTGCGGTGCAGTAGGGTGTAAGAAGGTATTTAGGTACCCGATTCACCGACTCAGCACAACCACTCGACACAACGCAATTCGCAACCCTCACGAGGACGCATTCATGGTTACCCTGCCCGCACGCGCACAGCGTGCTTTACTCGTCGTGCCCTGACGGCTCTTGCCTGTATCGGTGCGCTCGCTTTGAGCTCTTGCTCTGCTCAGCCGCAGGCTGATGATTCTGAAACCGCCCCGATGATGGTGGCGACTTCTTCTGCGCCCGTTGATGCAAAGACCCTGTTCACCGCGGCGGATGGCTCCTGGAAGCCGAATACTGTGCAGATCTCTGCCGGCCTGGATTCCCCGGTAACGTACGACTCGGTAGCGACCCCCACGGATGAGCCGAGCACTGACGCCGAGTACGAGGCGGCATACGCTACGGCGAGTGGCTCCGCGACCACTATTGATGCGGGCACCCGCTGCGGTGTGACGAGCCTGCTGGGTGGTTCCGCCGGTATTTACGTGTATGACGGTTCGGATTGTGCAAAGGCTCAAGAGGCGGTGCGTCTGTTCAACAGCCGCAAGAACCAGGACGGTTCGGCGAGTGTGGAGTGGTACCAGTGCGCTACGAAGGTGCAGGGCCGCGACTACATTACGGGCGCCTGCTTCACGCAGGGTGGTAGCGTTGAGAAGCCGCGCCTGGCGCTGATTCCGGCGCAGACCCGCATGCTGTCGGGTACGCTGACTTTCGCTGAAGCGTACGGCGGCGGTACTTTCGGTCAGGGCGATTCGGTGAAGACTGTTGAGGCGCTGCGTTTCACCAGCCCGGACTCTAAGGTTGCGTGCTCGGTGACCCCGTCGGGCGTGGATTGCCAGGCGCTGGTGGGCGTGACCCTGGAGGGGTGGGATGCCGCCTCCGGTAAGGCGCAGCAGCGCGTGCACATGGGGCAGGGCCAGGCTCCTGCGGTGAGCCTGGTCGGTCAGACCGCCACCCCGGAGCCGGTGAATACCGAGGGTATTACTGCACTGCCGACCGGTCAGGTGGTGACCGCGTATGGTTACACCTGCAAGTCGGTGAATAGCGGTAAGGTGCATTGCGTGAGCGCGACGAACGGTTTCACGCTTGATTCGGTGGAGGTTGGCCTAGAGCGCCGATAAGCCGAGAGCGCCGCTAGTAGCCGCGCTCGCTTCCAAGGCTGGTATGCCTCCATGGCTGACATACGAAGGTGCCCGGCACCCCTCACATAGGGGGTGCCGGGCACTTTCGGTATTTAACGTCGTTTAGCGGAAGTTGACGATGCGAACGTCCAGCTCGGAGGAGAGCAGCGGCTCCCATGCGGCGACAGCCTTCTGGAAGTGCTCGGCGCCCATGTGCTTTTCGAGTAGTTCCTGGGATTCCCAACGCTCGATGAATGCGAAGTCGGTGTCGGAGACGGCACCGAAGTCGTAGCTGACGTTGCCTTCGTCCTGGCGGCTTGCGGTCACGAGCGGTTCGATGGTCTTGAGGAATTCTTCGACGTGCTCGGGCTTGACGGATACTCCGGCGTAAACACCAATCATGGGGCTCTCCTTATGGGGTGGGCGGCGTGAGGCCGCATCGTATATGACTCTTTAACCGTACACCTTCACCCCGCGGCGGGGAGGTGTGCGCGGGGGTTTCTCGCGCTGTGTTCTGTGCTGGGTTTTGTGTTGTGCCGGCGTGTGAGAGGAGTTGCGGTTATTCCATTCGCTCACCGTAAAAAAAGGCGTTTTATATTTGCGTGCCCCTTTCTTTTCGACCTATAAAAGAATGAGGATGATACACCGCATGAATGGAAGGAGAAGCGGTATGGCACGCATGGGGGGTGACACTCATGGGATTTTCACCGGCGCATATCAAACGATGCACCCTGACCTGGGAGGCGCCCGACTATAGCGCCTCGTACCCTGCCGGGTACACGGATCAGGGTGTTGCTGTGATTGCGGTGGCTCAGGAGCATCGCACGGCGCAGGGTTTGCTATTCGGCGTTGTCGACGGTGGTTTTTATTTCTAAGCAGGACGGTACCCGCACCGTGGTGAATGAGGAGCCGATGCTTTTCACTCACGTTCATTCCCTCATGGAGTGCTGCGATGAGGTGCATCCTTGCCTGCTGGGTCGTGCCGTGCTTTCGGCGTGGGATGTGGTTCCGGAGCAGTACCGTCAGAACCTGGTGACGATTGCTGCTGACCGTAAGAATTTGAAGCAGCTTTTCCGTGATTGCGACCAGTTGAAGGGGATTATGGAGTACCGCGCCTTTGAGAAGGTGCTGGACCCGTACGATAACCATTCTTTGGGTGAAGTGCACGTGAAGCTTGCTGGCACGCCCGCGTATGAGCGGATGCAGGCTGAGGTCTGCGCGGCACGTACCGCTGTGGATGAGATGGTGGAGGAGGCGCTGACCCCTCGACCGCTGGATCAGCTGCAGGACTATAGCGTTTTCACGGATTGTTCGTTCCGTTCGACTCACAATAAGAAGTATCAGCGTGGCGGCCGTATGGGTATCGCCGGCGTGAGTGAGGACGGGTTCTATTTTCACTCCCACTATGATGGCGTGAATATTATGACCGGTGAGCTGTCTGCGATGTTGGCGGCTTATACGGTGTTCCATAGTGGTTCGCGCCGCCTGATTATTCATACGGATTCTTTGGGTGCGTTGACGTTTGTGTTGCGTTTGGCGCATAGCCGTTGGGCTTTTGAAACGTGGGCTTCTGAGGGTATTCAGGATGAGCGCGTAGTGGCTCAGATGAGTGCTTTGACGGAGGCTATCCGTGAGAAGCGTGTGCTGGTGAAGCATGTTCCGGGTCATACGGGCCACGGTTTGCAGGAGAGTAGCGATTCTGTGTCGAAGATGCATCGCCATTTTCCGGGGCAGATTGTGGATAAGCGTCATCAGAGTGAGTTTAATCAGCGTTGCGAGTCGATTATTAAGGCTTTGGCTGGTTGTGCGAAGGCTGTTCGCTTGCTTGCGCCGGAGTGGTTGCAGATTAAACCTTCTTCAATCCACACGGGAAACCGTTTATGGCGCTAAACTAGTGCAGGGTAGAAATGAACGCGCGATACATTCGCCGCATACGAGGGTATGCGATGTCGGAGGTGTCGCGTGTTTCTTTTTGCCCTTTTTGCTGTTTCTGCCTGCGCTTGTGCGCGGCTGGTGTGTAGCGCCGCTTTGGATTGTGGCGCTGCTCTAGCTTGTTGCCTGGCGCATCCTGCGATGGCGCGAGGCATACAAAAGCTCCCCTGATCTCGGTTGATCTGAGCTTCAGGGGAGCTTTTATCTTGTGCGCCATAGCGGGTGAAGCTAGTGCGTGAAAAATAGTTTAGAGGAGCGATGACCACAGTCTGCAGAGGTTTTCCGCCATCTTGATGCGGCGCGGGCGCTCCGCCCACTGGGTGTACAGCAGCTCGGTGCAGACCTGCTCGTATTCGGCGCATACTTCATCCAGCATCGCGACCATGCCGCGGTCAATGACGAACGTTGACACTTCCATGTTCAGTGAGAAGGAACGCGGGTCCATATTGGACGAGCCAATGAACGTAATTTCGTCGTCGACCATCATGAACTTGGAGTGCAACACGGTCGGGCTGGGGTACTGCAGAATACGCACACCCGCCTGCAGCAGCTGCTCGTAGTAGGAACGCTGCGCCATGTTCGGCAGGAACTGGTCGCCCTTCTCGCACACAATCACGGTGGTTTCAATACCGGAGTAGGCGGCGTTCGTGAGTGCCTGCAGTAGGGTCTCTTCGGGCACGAAGTAGGGCGAGCAGATGGTAATACGCCGCTCGGCGTTGTAGATCAGGTAGTTAATGAGGCGCAGGTTGTTTTCGGTTTCAAAACCGGGGCCGGAGGGCACAACCTGGGCGCGCATCCCATCCTTGTAGTAGGGGATATTGGTGTTAATTTCTGCCAGGATCAGCTGGTTCGTTTCGGAGTACCAGTCGGAGACGAAAACGGCGTTGAGCTCTTCAACGATGGGGCCGGTGCAGGAGAAAGTCAGGTCCTTCCATTCCAGACCCTTCTTAATGTTTTCGGGTAGATCGTAGGAGCGGTGAATAGCGTTCTGCGAACCGGAGAACGCGACGCGGCCGTCCACGACGAGGACCTTGCGGTGGTTACGCAGGTCGGGGCGCTGCCACTTGAGCTTCCACGGTTTGAGCGGCAGCATGAGGCGCCACTGCATACCCGAGTCGTTGAGCATTTTCACGAGCTTCTTATAGGACGGGTATTTGCGGGAGCCGATGTGGTCGATGAGTACGCGCACCTGTACACCGCGTTTGTGAGCGGCGAAGAGAGCGTCCCAGAGGACTGCGCTCGCCTCGTCGTAGGCGGTGATGTAGAACTCGAAGTGCACGTATTTGGTGGCCCGGTCGACTTCTTCCGCCATGGCGACCATCGCGTCGTGGTTGTCGGTGTGGAGGGTGAACTGGTTGCCGCCGACCAGGGGGAGCGAGCCGAGGGTGTAGTTGAGCTGGCTGGCTACCTTTGCCGGGTCGGAGAGGTCATCGGTGCGGGTGAGGAATGGCTTGTTTTCGCTGACATCGCGGATCATGTCGTTCATGGCGTGTTGGCGTGCGCGGCGGTAGGCGGGCAGGCGCGAGGAGCCGAAGACGAGGAATGCGATGAATCCTACGAAGGGGATGAAGAAGATTGCCATGAGCCAGCCCAGTGCAACCACGGGTTTGCGGTTGTAGGGGAGCCAGAAGAGGGCTGTGAGTCGGATGAGGATATCGGCGATGCCGAGTGCGAGGCGTAGCCAGTCTGGCAGGAAATCGAGATAGGCGGGGGCAAACAAGTTCATCCCTCTATTATGCCGATGTTTTGTGTGGGGCTGGAGCTTAGCTGGCTATGCTGTGGGCCTTAACGCCAAAAATGCACTTGAGCATTGTGTGCAGTGGTGAAATAATTGCAGTTATGCAGAAAAAGGAACAGAGCCTTCGAGAACGCCGCCGCGAACAAACCTGGACGGCAATCCACGAAGCAGCCCTCAAACGCGTCCGCGAACACGGGATGCGCGGAACCACTGTTGAAGAAATCGCGCAGGAGGCAGCGTCTCCCCGCGAACCTTCTTCAACTACTTCCCCTCCAAAGAGGACGCCGTCCTGGGTCTGCGCGAACCGGTGGTCAGCGAGGAAATCCTCGAAACAGACCGCGCCCACGAGGATGACAACACGATTATTCGTGTGACCCACCTTCTGTGGCAGGTTATTTTCCAGAGCTTCCACTACGCCAAGGGCAAGGATCCCCGAGCCCCCTATCAGGAGTTCCCCGAGTCCGCGAAACGAATGAAAATGCACTACATGAAGTGCGAGCAGGTGCTGACCGAGTACCTCAACACCATCGACTGGGTAGCTTTCGACGCTGCCGGTCGCCGCGGCCCCTTTCCGCGCCGCACTCCGGCTGACCCGCTAACCGATCACTTCCGGGAGCGTTCCCGCGCAAAGGTGCAGCTGGCATCGGCGGTACTTCGCCAACTGGAATTCGCCCGCAACTTGGAAAGCGAAGAGGAAGTCGCCCGCTCTATCCGTCAGACGGTGAAGACCTTCCAGTTCCTGCTTTTTGAGCAGAATAGGCCCGCAATCTAGCGGCGGACTCACTGCCGTGGGATATACCCGGCTATACACGGGGCTACAGAAACCGCCGGAACCCGACCAAAGAACCCGGCGGGCACTCGCAACAGACACATATTGAACGTAACTAAGGATTATCGATGAGTACAGAGGAAAAGAAGCTGCCTCAGCCGCCAGCCGGCGAGGCTAAGCAGGAAAGTAAAAACCGCATCCGCGCCATGTTCCTGGGCCTGGTCATTGTGATGCTTATGTCTTCGCTGAACCAGACCATTCTGGCGCCGTCGCTGCCCACGATTGTGGGTGAGCTTCACGGTGTGGAGCACATGAGCTGGGTGATTACTATTTTCATCCTGCTTTCGACGATTACGATGCCGGTCTACGGTAAGCTATCGGATCAGTTCGGACGCAAGCCCTTCCTGATTTTTGCGATTGTCTCCTTCATGGCGGGCTCCGTGGTCGGCGCGCTCGCGCAGAACATGAACTGGCTGATTTTTGCTCGCGCCCTGCAGGGTCTGGGCGGTGGTGGCCTGATGATTCTTTCTCAGGCGGTGATTGCTGACGTGATCCCTCCTCGCGACCGAGGCCGCTACATGGGTATTATCGGTGGCGTTTCGCGTTCTCGTCGGTGGCTGGTCCGCTGATTGGCGGCTGGATTACTGAGGGCCCGGGTTGGCGTTGGGCGTTTTGGCTGAATCTGCCGTTGGCTATTTTGTCGATTCTTGCGGTGATTTTCTTGCTGCCGCACCGCCCGTTCCGTGAGCGTGAGAAGCACAGCATCGACTACCTTGGTTCGTTGATTTTGATGGCGGGTACGAGTGCGCTCGTGCTTGCTACGATCTGGGGCGGTAACCAGTACGAGTGGACGTCGCCGCAGATTATTGGTCTGCTGATTTTCTCGGTGGTTGCTGCGCTGGTGTTCATCCCGGTGGAGAACCGTGCGGCTGAGCCGGTTATGCCCATGTACCTGTTCAAGAACCGTAACTTCCTGCTGACTCTGGGTGCTTCGCTGGCGCTGGGCGTGGCGATGTTCGGTGCGGTGGAGTACATCCCGACCTATCTGCAGATGGCGCTGGGCGTGAGTGCTACGGTGGCTGGCCTGCTGATGATCCCGATGATGGGTGTCATGCTGGTGGTGTCGATTGTGACGGGCCGCGTGGTGTCGAAGACCGGTCGCTATAAGAGTTACGTGACGACCGGTACCGCGGTTGTGGCGTTGGGCCTGTTCCTGCTGTCGACTGTGACTGTTGAGACTCCGACCTGGCTGTTCTGTATATACCTTGCGGTGATGGGTGCCGGTCTGGGTATGTCTATGCAGTTCTTGACTCTGATTGTTCAGAATGCGTTCCCGGTGAGTGTGGTTGGTACCGCGACGGCGTCGAATAACTTCTTCCGTCAGGTGGGTGCTACTGTGGGTGCCTCGCTGGTGGGTGGTCTGTTTACCTCGCGTCTGACGTCGCTGATTTCTGAGCGTATGCCGCAGCAGGCGCTGCAGTCTTCGGGTAGCCATGCGTCTTCGTCTCTGACTCCTGAGCTGGTGGCGTCTTTGCCGGAGCCGGTGCACGGCATCATTGTGAATGCGTATAACGATGCGCTGATTCCGCTGTTCCTGTACCTGGTGCCGCTGGGCCTGGTGTCTACGCTGCTTCTGTTCTTCATTCGTGAGGATGCGCTGGCGACGACCCTGGAGACTGAGCCGGCTGTTGATATTGCCCGTGCGGCGACCGGTGCGATTCCGGTGATTACTCCGGAGATGGCGGCTAAGGATGCTGAGGCTCTGAAGAGCATGCAGGGTCCTAACCGCAGGACGATTGCTGAGTCAGTGAGCTCGGATGCTTCGCATGAGGCGGGCTCTTCGGAGGATGGCGGCTCCTCGCGTTCCTAGAACGAGGGATAACGAAAAGGTGCGCGCCGGAGGCGTTGCCTTCCTATATAAGCGGCGCCCCGGTGCGAGTCGTGTGCTCGTGCCGGGGCGCCGCTTTTGGCTGAGTTGCCTTAACCAGTGCGCTTAAGAGGTGTGCCTTAGTGCTTGGTTTAGGGGTTGGAAGTGTTGGTTTAGTCCCTTAAATAGTGGGTTTACGTGGTGTTTTGCCCCATTAAAGCGCTTATCGAAAAGGTTATTACGTCCCTATGTCGAGAGAATTGTTTCCGATGTAAAATTTTCGTAAAAATTGTTAATCCGCCCCTTTTCCCCGGTATTCCGGGGCATTTTTTTACCCAGCTCCCTTTTAGCTTGCATACAGGCTGTTCTAAGGGGTGAAAGTGCCCAATGTGGGTTTGGTGGAAGTGTTACAGGCTATATAAGATAAAGTACATATGCTCCTAGTGACAGTCATCACGAAGCAGTGCGCTAGGACAGCATGACACACATGCCTTAACACCGACATCTACACAAGGAGGGGAACCGTCCCATGTTTAGGTACATCCTCCAGCGATCGCTGACGTACCTCGTCATGGTCTTTATTACGACCACGATGGGTTACTTTGCAGCGGTTACTGCCCTGAAGCCTGCCCTCTTGGAGCAGGAAAAGGTTCCGAAGCCTAGCCCCGAGCAGGTGAACCGTAACTTCGCATCCCTGGGTCTCGATCCCGAAATGAACCCCTGGGACCGCTACGTTCAGTGGCTGACCAATGTGGTCACCAAGTTCGATTGGGGCCGTAGCCCCAACGGCGCGTACATTAACCAGGAATTTGGCCAGCGCGTGTGGGTTTCTACCCGCCTGCTGCTGGTGGCTACCATTCTCTCGATTGTGATTGGTATTGCCCTGGGTGTGTACTCGGCAGCTCGCCAGTACAAGTTCTCTGACCGTGTTATCACCGGTTACTCCTACCTGGTCTACATCATCCCCGCTCCCGTTGCTTACTTCGTGGTGCAGCAGGGCGCGACCACTATCAACAACATCGCCGTTGCTAATGGTGGAGAGAAGATTTTCTATGTGACCGGTATTTCGACTCCGGGTCTGACCGGATTCTGGGAAATCACCATGGATATGGCGGCGCACTACGTCGTGCCGACCTTCTGTATGACCATCTTCGGTTGGGCTGGTTACCAGATTGCACAGCGTCAGTACCTGCTCGATAACGTGAACGCTGACTTCGTGCGTACCGCTCGTGCTAAGGGCTTGACCCGTAACCAGGCGATTACTCGCCACGCACTGCGCGTCTCCTTCATCCCCGTGGCACAGTCCATCGCGTACCAGATTCCGATGATTTTTGCGGGTGCATTCTTCGCCGAGACCGTCTTTGCATGGCCCGGTATCGGTAAGTGGTCGATTGACTCCATTTCCGCGCAGGACGTGAACGCTGCGACCGTGACCCTCGCGTACGGTTCTGCACTGTTCGCTGTCGGTGCGATCATCGCTGATATCGCTACCACCATCGTCGACCCCCGAGTGAGGATCTCATGAGCCAGGTAACTGCAACTTCCTCCGTACCGGTGGTACAGGAGAACGGTGACTTCAAGGTCATCAACAAGAGCGTTATTATTCTGCGCCGCTTCCTGCGTAACAAGGCTGCAGTCTTCGGTCTGTGCGTGTTCATCGGCATGGGTCTGTTCGGTCTGTTCGGTAAGTACCTGACCAAGTACAAGCCCAACGACATTGACTACATGGCGCTGGGTGAAGGCCCCTCGGCCGAGCACTGGTTCGGTACCACCATCGCGGGTAATGACGTGTTCGCCATGATGTCTGAGGCCGTCTGGACCTCTCTCCAGATTGGTGTGGTCGTCGGTTTGGCCACTGTGTTCATCTCCGCAGTTTACGGTTGTGTGATGGCGTACTTCGGTGGCTGGATTGACAAGATTATGCTGTTCATCCTCGAGACCCTGATCATGGTTCCCTCGCTGCTGATTCTGGCAATTCTGATTAACGGTCAGGTTGGTAAGCAGATTCAGAAGAGCGTCCCCACCTGGGTTCTGCTCTCCGCTGTGCTGATTGCCTTCGGCTGGATGGGTAGCGCCCGTGTTATTCGTGCAATGGCGCAGTCCCTCATCAACCGCGACTTCGTGAAGGCTGCACGCTACATGGGTGTGCACCCCTTCAAGATTGTGATGCGCCACCTGGTTCCGAACATTGGCTCCCTGCTGGTTCTGAACTTCACCAGCGGCATCATGGGCGCTGTGCTCTCTGAGGTCGCTTACTCCTTCATCGGCATCGGTATTAAGTACCCCAACTACTCGCTGGGCTCGCTGATTTCGGATGCTTCGCAGCAGATTAACACCCTGCCGCACATGTTCTGGTTCCCGGTTCTGTTCTTCTTCCTGCTGGTTGGTCCGCTGGCCCTCATGAACGACGGTCTGCGTGACGCATTCGACCCGACTTCGATGTCGGTCGGTAAGATCAAGAAGTCCAAGAAGAACGAGAAGGCAGAGGCACCCGCTGCCGCTGCAAAGGAGGCGAAGAACTAATGAGTACCTCTCCCGTTCTGAGCGTTAAGGACCTCAACGTCCGCTTCAACACTGAGAATGGCATCGTGCATGCTGTTCGCGGTGTGAACTTTGACCTGTACCCCGGTAAGACCCTGGGTATTGTGGGTGAGTCCGGTTCCGGTAAGTCCGTTGCCTCCATGGCGATTATGGGTCTGCACCCGACTACCGCTGACATCACCGGTTCGGTCAAGTACAACGGCACCGAGCTGCTGGGCTTGAGCGATAAGGAAATGTGCGCATACCGCGGCAAGGAGATCTCTATGATCTTCCAGGATCCGCTGTCCTCGCTGACCCCCGTGTACACCATTGGTGATCAGATTGCTGAGGTGCTCAAGGTCCACAACAAGGGCATGAGCAAGCAGGCTATCAAGGACCGTTCCATCGAACTGATGCGTATGGTGGGTATTCCCTCGCCGGCTGACCGCCTGCGTTCCTTCCCGCACGAGTTCTCCGGTGGTATGCGTCAGCGCATCATGATCGCTATGGCGATTGCGAATGACCCTCGCGTGCTCATCGCCGATGAGCCCACCACCGCACTGGATGTGACCATCCAGGCGCAGGTGCTGGAGGTTATGCAGAAGGCTCAGGATGAGACCGGCGCAGCGACCATCATGATTACCCACGACCTCGGTGTTGTGGCTGGTATGGCTGACGACATTCTGGTGATGTACGCCGGTAAGCCGGTGGAGATTGCGAAGGCAGAAGACCTGTACAAGCATCCCTCCCACCCGTACACCATCGGTCTGCTGGGTGCGGTCCCGCGTGTGGACCGTTCCGAGAAGGTCTCCCTGGTTCCGATTGAGGGTACCCCTCCGAACCTGATTAACCCGGTGACCGCGTGCTCCTTCCGCCCGCGTTGCCCCATCGCTAAGAGCGGTGGCCAGTGCTGCCAGGACTCCAACGGCGAGCCCGATCTGCAGCTGCTGGAAGGCGTTGGCGAGGGCCACTACTCCTCCTGCACCATCTCTCAGGAGCTGGTCGGTAAGACCGCTGACGAGCTGTACCCGGTTCCGGAACCCCCGGTATCGAAGTACGACGGTATTCCGCGTGAGGAGCGTGCCCCCGTCCTGGAGGTCCGCAACGTCAAGAAGCACTTCCCGCTCATGAAGGGTGCGCTGATTAAGCGCCGCGTGGGCACTGTGAAGGCTGTGAACGGCCTGTCCTTCGATATTCGTGAGGGCGAGTGCTTCTCCATCGTGGGTGAGTCCGGTTGTGGTAAGACCACCACCCTGCTGGAAATCATGGAGTTCAATAAGAACACCGACGGTGAGATTCTGATCAACGGAACCTCCACCAAGGACGGCAAGTCCGCAGGTGAGATTCTTGAGCTGCGTAAGAACCAGCAGATGGTGTTCCAGGACCCCACCGGTGCTCTGGATCCGCGCTTCACCGTTTACGAGGTGCTTGCTGAGCCGCTGGAAAACCAGGGCATGAACAAGGCAGACATCAAGAAGCGCGTCATCGAGCTGATGCACATTGTGGGTCTGCAGCCTGACCACGTGAACCGCTTCCCGAACCAGTTCTCTGGTGGTCAGCGTCAGCGTATCGGTATTGCTCGTGCGCTTGCTGTGAACCCCAAGCTCGTGGTTCTGGATGAGCCGGTGTCCGCACTGGACGTGTCCGTCCAGGCTGGTGTGATTAACCTGCTGGAGGAGCTGCGTGCAAACCTGGGCCTGAGCTACCTGATGGTTGCTCACGACCTCGCGGTGATTCGCCACGCATCCGACCGCGTTGCAGTGATGTACCTGGGTCGTATTGTTGAGATTGGTGACGTCGACCAGGTGTTCGACAACCCGATCCACCCGTACACCCGTGCACTGCTCTCGGCGATTCCGGTTCCGGATCCCGAGGTTGAGGCAAAGCGCCACCGCATTATGCTTGAGGGTGACCTGCCCACTCCGGTGAACGCGCCTAAGGGCTGTGGCTTCTCGAGCCGCTGCCCGGTCTTCAAGCTCCTGCCTGAGGACAAGAAGCGTCGTTGCCTGGAGGAGATGCCGGAGCTGACCCACGTTGAGGGTGAGGATCACGGTTATGCTTGCTACTTCCCGGAGGCTGAGGCCGCTACGGTGTAGCTCTAGAGTCGGCTGAATAAGTCGCATGTGTGCCGAGGGGCGAATATTCGTTGAATATTCGCCCCTCGGGTTTTTTAATGCCCGGTACTGGTGAGGCGCGTGCAGCTTGAGATTGTCACCTGGTGAGACGGCGGGAGCCTCAGAATGTGGCGCTTGGCACTGAAACCAGCAAGAAAACAGGAAAAACTGCACTGACTAGGCGTAACCTTTCTCACCATTCAAGATATGAATATTTATAGGCGAGCTTCTATACCGCGGGTAAGCCATAATTAGCCTGTGGGTGCGCCGCTAGGGGCGTACCCGAAGGAACACATTCATAGACCGGCACTAATTCATCGCTCACCGCACCCTTTGGGCGGCGCATGAGCAGGGAATCCTTGACGCTTTCCTGCGGGATTATTGAGGGTCAAACGTATAAGAGGACACTCTCATGGAGAAGAATTTCATCCTGAACCGTCGTACCGTTCTCGGTGGCGCTGCAGCACTGGGTACCGTGGGCGTACTGGCTGCGTGCGGCTCGTCCAAGGACTCCAAGGCAACCACCCAGGGTGCAACCGTGGGCACCGATGCCAAGGAGCTTTATGACCTTGGTGAGGCAGCTGTATCTGAGCTGAAGGATGGCGGCACTCTGCGCCTGGCTATTCCCGGTATTGGTCCGGACTTCAACCTTTTCAGCGCGGACGGCAACTCCCTGTACACCCAGACTGCTATGAGCCCCGTGGCTTACGCAGGCCTGTGGCAGGGTGACCCCATGGGTAAGCGCACTCTGGCTCCCGATTTCGCGAAGAGCTTCGATGTTTCCGAAGAAAACGGTCTGCCCGTTGTCTCCATTGAGCTGAACCCCCAGGCTAAGTTCAACGACGGTACCCCCATCGACTACAAGGCTCTGCAGGCTACCTGGGAGGTCCTCAAGAGCACCGATGGCGGCTACAAGATTGGTACCAGCGGCATCTACAGCAGCATTGCTTCCGTGGAGCGCGACGGTGATGACTTCAAGGTGAAGGTAACTTTCTCCGCACCTTACTACCCGCTGGATACCCTCTTCGCTGGCATTATGCACCCGGCTCTGCTGGACAAGGAACTCTTCAACACTGGTTTCGTTGACAAGCCGCACCCCGAGTACTGGGTTGGCCCCTTCACCATTGCTGAAGGTGGCTGGAACTCCACCGAGAAGACCCTGACCCTGACCCGCAATGAGAAGTGGTGGGGCGAGAAGCCCGTTCTGGAGCGCATCGTCTTCCGTCAGATGGATACCGCTGCTGAGCGCGCGGCATTCAAGAACGATGAGCTTGACGCGATTGGCGCTACCACCGCTTCTGCATACAAGGAGCTCAAGGAAGTTGCTAACACCGAGATTCGTCGCGGTGCTCGCCTCTTCGCCGGCGGTCTGACCATGAACCCCGCCCGCATGCAGGATGTTGCTCTGCGTCGCGCTGTGGTTGTTGGTCTGAACCGTGAGGCTCTCGCTAAGGTTCGTTTCCAGGGTCTGGATTACGAAGAGAAGCTCCCCAACTCGGTTATTCATATGCCCTTCACCGAGTACTACCAGGACGACTACCCGACCCCGAACAACGATGCTACTGCAGCATCCAAGATTCTGGAAGAGGCAGGCTACACCAAGAACGGTGAGTTCTACGAGAAGGACGGCAAGCAGGCTGCCTTCAAGTTCTCCATCTTCGGTGAGGACCCCACTGCCAAGGCTGTCGGTCAGACCCTGGTTCAGCAGCTGAAGTCCGTCGGTATTAATGCTGAGCTCGACTCCCGTGCTGTGAGCGAGTTCAACAAGACCATGGCATCCAAGGATTACGACGCAACCTCCTCCGGTTTTGCTCCGACCTCCCCGGATGCTACCGAGGCTACCGAGCAGTTCTACATGCGTCGTAAGCCCGAGGAAGCCGGTTCCGATGAGATCAATGAGATGATTGCAAAGATGAAGCTCATTGCTGACGACAAGGAACGCAACCGGGCTTGCAGCGAGATCGAGAAGAAGCACCTGGCTGAGTTCGCAGTGCTGATTCCGCTCATCAACGGCCCCGAGTACAAGTTCGTGAAGAAGGGTCTGCGCAACTACGGCGTGTCCCTCTTCCAGGGCACCGGTATTCACTGGCAGAAGGTTGGTTGGGCTAAGTAAGTCCTTATCCCTTCACCTAATAGGTGAATAGTCTAGAGCTACTGAAAGTGTCCACCCGGATTATCCGGGTGGACACTTTTTGCATATCTGGAGGAATTGCTTTGGGCATTTTGTGTACCGATGCAGGGGAGCGGTGGTATAGCTATCCGGAAAAATCTGAAGAATTCGCGCAAAAACAGGGTATTCATAGTATGAATATTCAAAAAACACGATAAATATTAAGAAATATTGTGAAAATGCTTGGTTTTCGCTCTCGAGGTGCGCTACAGTGAAGTCATACAAAGTTATGCAGTGCTCTGCATAAATAATCAACACTTCGGGGATACGGGATACACCCGCCCACGCAAGACAGAAGGAAACCACTCCCATGACCGCCCACACCGCATACACCGCGAGTAGCCACGAAGCGACCAAGAACAGCTTCAGCCGCCGCGCCCTCATTGGCGGCACCGCGGCTCTGGGAGCTGTAGGTCTGCTCAGCGCCTGCGGCAACGGCAGCGCAAGCTCTGAAAAGACCAAGGCCGCCGGCGCCGGTGCCAATATCGAAGACCTCTACAACATCAACGCTCAGGATGTGAACAGCCTGAAGAAGGGCGGCACCCTGCGCCTGCCCGCCGGATCCATCGGTCCGAACTTCAATTTCTACACCCAGAGCGGTAACACCAGCGATAACGTCAACGTTATGAGCACCATCAGCCAGGCCGGCATGTGGAACCTCGACTTTGACGGCACTTACAAGCTGAACACCGACTTTGCTGTCTCCTTCGAGCACAGCAAGAAGGGCGACAAGGTTCAGGTTGCCGTCAAGCTCAACCCCAAGGCTGTCTTCAACGATGGCACCCCCATTACCTACAAGGCGCTCCAGTCCACCTGGAACATCTTCAAGAGCCTGGATAACGGCTACAACATTGTCTCCAGCGGCATCTACGAATTCGTCGAATCCGTAGAAAAGGGCGAAGACGACTACAGTGCAATCGTCACCTTCTCCAAGCCCTTCTATCCGCTGCAGAGCCTCTTCTCTGAGATTCTGCACCCCGCACTGGAAGACGTCGAGCTCTTCAACAACGGCTTCGTGGATGCGCCCCACCCCGAGTACTGGGCTGGCCCCTTCACCCTGGCGGATAAGGGCTGGGACTCCACCGCGAAGACCTTCAGCGTTGTACCCAACGACAAGTGGTGGGGCACCAAGCCCCTGCTGGACAAGATTGTCTTTACCCAGATGGAATCCAGCGCTGCACGTGCCGCGTTCAAGAACGATGAAATTGACGCTATCGGTGCAAGCACCTCCTCCACCTATGCCGAGGTGAAGAACATTGCGGGTACCGAACTGCGTAAGGGCACCCGCCTCTACGCTGGCGGCCTGGATATTAACCCCCGCCGCGTCAAGGATGCTGCCCTGCGTAAGGCAATCTTCGTCGGCACCAACCGTGAAGCACTCGCAAAGATTCAGTTCCAGGGTCTGCCCTACGAGGAAGCTATCCCCGGTTCGATGATTCACATGCCCTTCTCGCCCTACTACCAGGATTCTTACCCGACCCCGAATAACAGTGTTTCGGAGGCGCAGAAGATTCTGGAAGCCGCCGGCTACACCAAGAACGGCGACTACTACGAGAAGGATGGCACGAAGGCTGGCTGTGCAGTGGTGGTCTTCGGTGATGACCCGACCACCAAGGGTAAGGCTCAGACCTTTACCCAGCAGATGAAGGATGTCGGTATCGAAATCCGCATTGACCAGCACTCCGATAGCGAATTCGCTACCATTCTGGGCAACTGGGACTACGATATTTCCTTCAGTGGCTACTCGGTCTCTGCTGACGCAACCGAGGGTACCAAGCAGTTCTACTACTCCGAGAACAACGAAGGTATCGGCAGCAAGGAAATCGATGCCCTCATCGACGCCATGACCCTCATTGAGGATGACAAGGAACGTAACCTTGCCTGTAACGAGATTGAGAAGAAGCACATGGCTGAGTTCGCCTTCCTGGGTACCATTACGAACGGTCCTGACTTTGTGATGGTCAAGAAGAATCTGGCTAACTATGGTCCGCGCCTGTATAAGTCGATGGACTGGGCTGCTGTGGGCTGGATGAACTCCTAGGGGTTCCTACCCTATGAGCGGGTCGAATGCGTATATGCGCGTTCGGCCCGCTTTGCTGTGCCCGCTGACTATTTCTGGAGGCGGGGGAGGGAGTGTCACTCGAAGGGTGGTGGGGTTGTGCCGACATGGATTTAGGCCCGCTGCCTTAGGGCCGGGCGTAATAATTAAGAAATATTTATCGTGTTGCGCACTTGTAGTGATGTGTGTGGTGTACACTACTAAAAATATTAAATGTGGCTTAGAACATAGCTTTAGGTCACATTATTTTGCATGGCTTGACCTGCCCGCCCATCACCGCAGATGGCAGGCGCTCCTGCAGACGGAAACCCCGCCTCCAGAGCATGCGAGCCACCCACTCTACACTGCAAACACTGCATTAGCGCAGTCCACACCCACAAGGAGCCCATCATGAGCCCCCACCCCATCCCCTCCCTCTCCGGATTCAACCCGATCATGAGCCGCCGCGTACTGTTCGGCGGCGCAACCGCCGTCGCTGCTGCCGGCGTACTGAGCGCTTGTGGCTCCTCGTCCTCCAAGACCGAGCACAAGGCAAGCGAAACCCCGTTCTATGAAATCAACGAGCAGGATACCTCGAAGCTCAAGCAGGGCGGTACCCTGAACCTGAGCACCTACTCCCTGGGCCCGGACTTCAACCGCTTCTCCCAGAACGGCTCGAGCACCTCCGTCTCCGAAACCATGGGCGTTATCGCCGGTGCCGGCATCTGGCGCAGCACCTACAAGGGCGAAGACGAGCTCGACCCCAACTACTGCCTCGGCTTCGAAGCTAAGGAAGTAGACGGCAAGATCACCGCAGAGGTTCGCCTGAACCCCAAGGCAGTCTTCAACGACGGCACCCCCATCGACATCGACGCCCTCAAGGCAACCTGGCAGATCCAGCGTGACCCCGACGGTGAATACAAGATTGCCGCAGCGGGTATCTACGAATTCATCGAAAGCGTTGAAGCTATCGATGGCGACCGCTACCACGCACGCGTTGTTTTCAAGACTGCGCACAACCCCGTCAAGGGTCTGCTCTTTGGTGGAATCCTGCACCCGGCGATGCTCGACGTAAACCTCTTCAACGAAGGCTTCGTCGACAACCCCCACCCCGAGCTCGGTTGCGGCCCCTTCACTCTGGCACCCAACGGCTGGAACTCTTCCGAGAAGACCTTCACCGCAGTCCCCAACGACAAGTGGTGGGGTGAGAAGCCCAAGCTGGACCGCATCGTCGTGCGTGAAATGGCAGACGCCGCAGCACGCGCCGCGTACAAGAACGGCGAGCTTGACGTCGTGGAATCACGTACCCTCAGCGCCTACAACGAGATGAAGGACGTTGCGAACTCTGAAATTCGCCGCGGTCGCCGCCTCTTCGCCGGCGGCATGAACCTGAACGCAGAGCACATCACCGATGTTGCTGTACGTAAGGCAATCTTCCTGGGTATCGACCGTGGTGCTCTGGCAAAGATTCGCTTCCAGGGTCTGCCCTACGAAGAAGAAGTTCCCGGCTCGATGCTTCTGTTGGGTTCCTCCCAGTACTACCGCGACAACTACCCGGCACGTAACCCGGAGGAGGCACGCAAGGTCCTGGAGAAGGCAGGCTACACCAAGTCTGGCGACTTCTACGCGAAGGACGGCAAGACCATCACCTTGAAGCTGACCACCTTCGGTGATGACGCCACCACCAAGGGCCAGGCACAGACCTTCATCCAGAGCATGAAGGAAATCGGCATTAACTTCGAGCTCGATTCGCGTGCACAGTCCGAATTCTCGAAGGTTGTTGGTAACCGCGAGTACGACGTAAGCATTTCGGGCTTCGGCGTGGGCTCCGAGCCGACCAGTGCAGCCGAGTACTTCTACCACTCTAAGAACTGGAACGGCGTCGGCACCCCCGAAATCGACGCTATGGTCGACGAGATGGTCACCATTCTCGACGACGCTAAGCGCGCCGAGAAGTGCAACGAAATTGAGAAGAAGCACATGAGCGAGGTTTGCCTCTTCATCCCGTTCCTCAATGGTCCGGACTTCAAGGCATGCCGCCCGAAGCTCGCTAACTACGGTGCGTTCCTCTTCAAGAGCCTCGACTGGTCTACGGTCGGCTGGATGGCGTAAGCCGCAGTTTTAAGCTCCCCGCCCCTATACGTTTTCGCAGTGTCGTATAGGGGTGGGGGGCTTTTTCTTTTGGAGGGTTCAAGGCGCTTTAGCTGCCCATCGATGTGCTTTTAACGTGTAATGATTCTCAAAGCATCGGATGTGACGCGCTCGCGCGCCAATGCGACATAATATTTCATTTTTTAGTTTTCACACGCGGCTTCCGCGCAATGATGCGGGTTTAGATGCCGAACCCGTGATTTTTAGACAGTGTATAGTTCTTCCAGAGTCTGGACTGTGGTCTGCGTCGCTTCTTTTGGGGGTATACTGTGTTTCAACCACAAACAATGTGGGGGCTCTCACAAAGGTGATGGGCGGGAGCTTCGGCGCTCCCGAAAAATCGGCGCACAACACGGTGCGCTTATCGAATAGCACCTGAGCCCTCCGGCATGAGGAGAATACATGACTCATCTACGTATTAATCGCCGTACCCTGCTGACCGGCACCGTTGCCCTGGGTACCGTCGGCCTGCTCGCTGCATGCGGCGGCGGCTCTGACAAGAAGATCAGCGGTAAGGCTGCATCAAGCACCGAGGAAATCGTCAAGAACCTCGAAATCAACAAGCAGGACCGCTCCTCCCTCAAGCAGGTGGCGAGTTCCGCGGTAGCGTCTCTGCAGTCGGCCCGAACTTCAACATTCTGACCCAGAGTGGCTACACCACCGCGAACCTCACCGCATTCGGTGGCCCCTGCAACATCCCCTCCGCTATCGGCTTCACCTCCCTGAGCCCTGCTGGCGAATACAGCCTCAACGACGACTATGTCAGCGACTACAAGGCAGAGACCGTTGGCGGCGTGCAGACCATCACCTTCAAGCTCAACTCTAAGGCTGTCTTCAACGACGGCACCCCCGTTGACGTTGAGGCAATCCGCGCCGCGTGGACCGTCTACCGCAACCCCGATGACGGCTACAACGTCATCGCAACTCCCTTCTGGCAGCAGGTGGCGTCCATCGACCCCGTGGATGGCGACAAGACCCGCGTCAAGATCGTTATGTCCAAGCCCCTGTACCCTGCCGAAACCCTCGGCCTGCTCGGTCTGCACCCCGCACTGACCGACAAGGAGCTCTTCAACAACGGATTCGTGAACAAGCCTATGGATCAGTACTGGTCTGGCCCCTTCAAGATTGGCGAGTGGAACTCTTCGGCTAAGACCCTCACCCTCGTACCCAATGACAAGTGGTGGGGTGAGAAGCCGCTGCTGGACCGCATTATCTGGCGTGAAATGGGCGACGAAGCAGAGCGCGCAGCGTTCAAGAATGGCGAGCTGGACAGCATCGGCTTTGCTGGCCTGGCAACCTACAATGCTGTCAAGGGTCAGCCCGGTGTCCAGATTCGTACCGGCCAGAGCCTCGGCGTGATCAACCTGCAGTTCAACCCGACCCGCGTGACCGACACCGCTCTGCGCCGTGCAGTCTTCGCAGCGGTTGACCGCTCTCAGCTGGCTAAGGTCAAGTTCGGCCAGATCAACTGGGAAGAGCCCCTGACCGGCTCCCTGATCGCTATGCCCTTCCAGAAGGGCTACCAGAATAACATGCCGTCCAACCCCGGCGCCGAGGCTGCGGCAAAGATCCTGGAAGCAGCAGGCTACTCCAAGTCCGGCGACTACTACGCCAAGGACGGCAAGACTGCAGGCTTCTCCATCACCTACTTCGGTTCGGATGCAACCTCTCTGGCTCAGTTCCAGAACCTCGAGCAGCAGCTCAAGGCGGCAGGTATTAAGCTCGAGCAGGACAACCAGCCGCAGTCCCAGTTCAACTCCGTGATGGGCGCTAAGCAGTACGACTGCGCCTTCTCCGGTTGGGGCATTGGTGCTGACCCCGCCGACAGCGTTCAGTACTTCTACACCAGCGAAATTAACGAGGGTGTGGGCGATCCTGAGCTGGATAAGTACATTGCCTCCATTTACGAGAAGGAATCCCACGAGGAGCAGTTGAAGATGGCTGCTGAGGCTGAGAAGCAGCACATGGAGAAGGTCGCTATTTACTTCCCCTACGCTAACGGCCCCAGCTACGTAGCTGTGAAGGAGAAGCTGGCTAACTACGGTCCTTCCCTCTTCGCAACCAGCTACACCGACCCCAAGCGCTGGGTCAATGTGGGTTGGCAGAACTAAAGCCACACGTTAATTTTCTGGATTCCTATTCGGTAGTTTCTGAATTTTTGGAGGCGCCGGCATAAGACTCCGGAAGGGTAAAGTCCCGCGGTATTCCGCCTCAGCGGCGGGGTACTGCGGGGCTTTTCTGTGTTTTTGATGGGGGGTTTGTGGTGGGGTGGTTTCGGGGATTGGCTGAAATATTTTCCCTAAAACGGTGAACTAGGTCATAGTGCGTGGGAAATGTGTGTATACTAATCTCAATGCAAAATGTGCGTGCTGTCACAAAGATGTGCGGGTTGTGTTCCCCCGCGTACAAAAATTCAGCATCTCACCTAACCGAGGAAAACTAATGACCACTTTCACTCTCAACCGTCGTACCCTGCTCACCGGCACCGTTGCCCTGGGTACCGTCGGCCTGCTCGCAGCCTGCGGCGGCAACTCCTCCAAGAACGAAACCAGTGCTCTCTCTGCCGGTGACGACCTGTCCAAGGCAGTCTCCTACAACGAGAAGGACCGCTCCGCCCTCAAGGACGGCGGCGAGCTACGACTGAGCGCTGACGGCATTGGCCCGAACTTCAACATCCTCAACACCAACGGCTACACCGCCGGCAACCTGAACATTCAGGCAGCCATCAACTCCGCCTTCACCGGCGGCTTCTACGCCGACTTCCGCGGCGAGTCGCACATGAACGAGGACTACGTCACCGAATACAAGGCGCAGACCGTTGACGGCGTGCAGACCGTGACCTTCAAGATCAACCCGAAGGCAGCCTTCAACGACGGTACCCCCATCGACGTGAACGCCGTCAAGAGCTACCAGACCATCTACACCGCCGCGGCATCCGGTTCGGACTACCAGATTACCCCCTCGCCCATCTGGGAACAGGTCGCAAGCGTCGAGGCTGTGGACGGCGATACCCGCCACGTGAAGGTCACCATGTCCAAGCCCTGGTACCCCATCGAAGGCAGCTTCACCTCGTTCCTGCACCCGGCATTCGCCGATCCCAAATTCTTCAACGACGGCCTGAACGACAAGCCCCTCGACCAGTACTGGGCAGGTCCCTTCAAGGTCGGCGAGTGGAACTCCTCCTCCAAGGTGCTCACCGTCGTCCGCAACGAGAAGTGGTGGGGCACCAAGCCCGCTCTTGAGCGCATCACCTGGCGTGAAATGAGCTCCCAGGCAGAGCAGGCAGCTTACAAGAACGGCGAAATCGACTACGTGGATGCCAGCACCCTCAGCTCCTACAACGAGCTCTCCGGCGTGGCAAACACCGACATTCGCAAGGGTAGCGCTCTCAGCGTGGGCAACTACGAAATCAACCCGGAAAAGGTGCCCCTGCCCGTCCGCCGCGCATTCGTTGCAGCCCTCAACCGTGAGCAGCTGCAGAAGCTGCGCTACGAGAAGCTCGGCTGGAAGGAAACCCTGCCCGGCTCCATGTGCATGCTGCCCATGCAGGAAGGCTACCAGGACAACTACCCGACCAAGCTCGGCAAGGACGTCGCTACCAAGATCCTTGAGGACGCAGGCTACACCAAGTCCGGTGACTACTACACCAAGGACGGCGCTAAGGTCTCCTACCCGGTCATCACCTTCGGTAGCGACCCGGTTGTCAGCTCCACCGCGCAGTTCCTCGTCCAGCAGATGAAGGAAATCGGCGTTGAACTGACCATCGAGAACCACGGTGCCTCTGAAATGTCGAGCATCATCTCCTCGAAGAACTTCGCGATTAAGACCGGTGGCTACGGCATCACCACCTCCCCGGTGGATGCGGCGAACTACTTCTACATCTCCGAGACCAACAACGGTCACGGTAAGGATCTGGACTCGCTGGCAGCAACCATGATGTCCACCGAGGACCCGAAGGAACAGCTCAAGATCATGAACGAGCTGGAGAAGCGCCACCTGGACGAGGTCGCCATCTACGTGCCCACCCACAACGGCCCGAACTTCAAGGCGTGCCGTAAGGGCCTGGCGAACTACGGCCCCATGCTCTTCGGCCTGCCCTACTACAACCCGAACGTATGGATCAACGTCGGTTGGGAGAAGCAAAACTAAGCGTTGAGCACCGCTCACACACTCCATAAGGGGTAAAAGCGCTACAGCGGCGTGTTACAAAAGGATTAAAACCTTCTGTAGCACGCCGCTTTCCCGTTCCTAAGAGAGTCGCACGGATATACTTAAAACAAATGTGGGCATTCTGCCCGCAACCCCGGCAGAGACTGTCCTCCCGCCGGGTTGGAGTGTGGGTTACGCACCGTTCGCGTACCGCCTCCACAACACTGCGAATACTCTAGGAGAAATTCCATGAAGAGCATGTCTGTCTCTCGCCGTACCCTCCTGACCGGCACCGTTGCCCTCGGCACCGTTGGTCTACTGGCTGCCTGCGGCAGCTCGAAGGAAAAGGTTGGCGGTAGCGCCGCTAACAACGCTGAAGATATTCTGAAGAACCTTCAGGTCAACAAGCAGGACCGTTCCTCCCTCAAGCAGGGTGGCACCCTGACCCTCGCGGCTACCGCCCTGGGCCCCAACTTCAACCTGCAGACCCAGAGCGGCTACACCTCCAGCAACCTGGACGCTCTGGCACCCTGCAACATTCCCGCCGTGATGGGCTTCTACACCATGAGCCCCGAAGGCGAAGGTACCCTCAACCCCGAGTTCTGCACCGAGCACAAGACCGAGACCGTCAATGGCGTGCAGACCGCGACCTTCAAGATCAACCCCAAGGCTACCTTCAACGACGGCACCCCCATGGACGTGAACGCTGTTCGCGCCGTGTGGAAGGTCTACCGCGCAACCACCGACAACCCCTACCACATCACCGATAACACCATGTGGCAGCAGGTTGAGAGCATCGAGGCTGTGGACGGCGACAACTTCCACGTCAAGGTCACCATGAAGGCTCCGTATTACCCCTCCGAGGGTCTGTGCGCCTTCGCAATCCACCCCGCACTGGAAGACGTCAACCTCTTCAACGAAGGCTTCGTTGACAAGCCCCTCGACCAGTACTGGGCAGGTCCCTTCAAGGTTGGCGAGTGGAACTCCTCCCAGAAGGTTCTCACCCTGGTCAAGAACGACAAGTGGTGGGGCGAGAAGCCGGTGCTGGACCGCATCATCTGGCGTCAGATGGACTCCGAAGCAATCCGTGCAAGCTTCAAGAACGGCGAACTGGACGCCTTCACCTTCGTTGGCGCAACCAGCTACAACGCTGTGAAGGGCCAGGCAGGCACCGAGATTCGCCAGAGCCAGAACACCAACGTCAACATCATTCAGCTGAACCCCAAGCGCATCGAGGACCTGGCACTGCGCCGCGCAATCCTCGCTTCTGTGGACCGCGAGCAGATTGCTAAGGCATACTTCTCGCAGCTCGGCTGGACCGAGCCGCTGCCCGGCTCCATCATCGCAATGCCGTTCCAGAAGGGCTACCAGAACAACTACGCTGGTGACACCGGTGCACAGGCAGCTGGCAAGATTCTGGAGGCAGCAGGCTACTCCAAGTCCGGCGACTACTACGCTAAGGACGGCAAGGTTGCTGGCTTCGCGCTGACCTCCTTCGGTTCCGAGGCTGTCTACCAGGCGGTCTACCAGATTCTGGAGCAGCAGCTGAAGTCCGCAGGTATCCGCCTGAGCGCTGACAACCAGCCGCAGTCGAACTCCAACTCCGTGCTCGGCCAGAAGAGCTACGAAGCAATCTTCACCGGTTGGGGCGTTCTGCCCGACCTGGCTTCCTCGGCACCCTACTTCTTCACCACCGAGGTGTTCGGAGTCGGTGACCCCGAAGTTGATAAGCTCATCGAGAAGCTGCAGAACACCGAGAAGGAAGACGAGCGCATCAAGATCGCTAACGAGGCGGAGAAGCTCTACTACGAGAAGGTCGCAGTGTACCTGCCCTACGCAAACGGCCCGATGTACGCCGCTGTCAAGGCTAAGGTTGCGAACTACGGTCCGTCCCTGTTCAAGCAGAGCTACACCAGCGCTGACTACTGGGTCAACGTTGGCTGGCAGGAGTAGTACCGCTTACGGTAACGCTCTAGCCGTCCTATAGGACAATAAAATCCCGGGTACTCTCACGAGAGAGTGCCCGGGATTTTTCTGTCCCGCTTGTTCTGCGTCCTTTAGCTGGATACATTAGCGGGATATGTAATTACAAAAACTAGGGGAACACCGCCCTAACCGGTTGCTACCACTCGCCCAGGTACAGGGCACGCTCCTGCAGGTACCTCAACATCTTCGGGTTCTGCCGCAGATAGAAGATGCGGTAAATGCCGCCTCCAGCAACGATGAAAGCCAGCGGGAAACCCAAATCACGAGTACACGGCTCATATTGGCGGACAGATCAAACGGATCACCGCTGGTTGCCACCAGCACAATCCAGAGAGAATAGCCAACGCAGGCGAGCAGAGTGCCCCACATGCCGCGCACGAGCCAACTCACCAGTGCCACCGCAATGACCCACGCCAGCGCCAACGTGAACTGGTGCCGCTCCGCCTGAGCCCAAGGGAGCGCCCCCACGTAAATAATTGCGGGGATGCCCAGGTACCCGGGGATATTCAGCGAGGCAAGAATGTTCACACAAATAGCCCAAGAAAATAGCGCTCAACGACGAGGACAGGAACAGGTGCAGGGGAATCATGCCGTCGCCGCTATAGACGGCGGTCGGGCCCGCGTACACGGTTTCAAACATGAGGGTCAGCGGAGTCATCATGTACTCGATCCAGACGACCAGCGCAAAAGCACCGAAAATGCCCAGAGCCTGCATCAGAGCAATCAACCGTGAACGCGCATCGTGAGGAATGGTGAAGCTCTGGCCCTTCGCCTTGACGCCGCAGAGATGAACGACAGCCACCATTGCCGCGATGCACAGTACCCAGCGCAAGAGGGCCCCCGGCAGCTCAGGAAGACCTCCATAAGCCCCCGTAGCGGGGTCGCCCCAGGCTCCGGGGAGCAACGTAATAGCGTGAGTGCCCTCGGGGAGGCTGGTGGAGGAAGCAAGCCGGTGCGGTTCGTAGATAACCCACCACAGAAGGCAGGCTGGAATCAGCGCGGAGAGCTTACGCAGCAGAACCGGGAACGGCGCGGACTCATAGACGAGCGCCTCAAGATTGAGCCGGCGCATCAGCCGCCGAACAGGAGAAAGAGCGCGTAGCTCTTTTTGCTGCTCTTCCCACACTCCGGTATCCCATGTCCTAGTATCAGAAGACATCATCGTATTCCCTATCACTTGAGAACTTCCTTGTTGAGCGTATTCTTACATTAGCAGAAATACCCCCCCGGCTAGTGTGTAACGCCGAGCTAAGCCCTACCCGAATATCAGGGCATAAGGAAAGGGGCCCCACCACAATGGTGGGGCCCCTTAGAGCCTAGAAAGCGAACTACTTAGTGGTCACCTTCAGGACAGTGCTCAGGTTCTGGTGAGCAACGCCCGGCAGACCCTTAACCTCAGCGAACTTGCGGGTGTTGGTCACGATAACCGGGGTAATCAGCGGGTAACCCGCCTCCTTGATAACCTCAGGATCGAACTCAATCAGAGCGTCGCCAGCAGCAACAACATCGCCCTTAGCAACCTTCACGCTGAAGCCCTTACCGTCCAGGTTCACGGTATCCAGACCAACGTGAATCAGCAGCTCAATGCCGTTCTCCAGCTTCAGACCCACAGCGTGGCCCGAGGGGTAGGTTGCAGCAACCTTACCGGCTGCGGGAGCAACAACAGTGGTACCGGTCGGCTCAATCGCCACACCCTCGCCCAGCTTGCCTGCAGCGAAAATCGGGTCCGGAACATCAGACAGAGCAACAGCAGTACCCTCAATCGGAGCGTGCAGCTCAATGACCTCACCAGCGGAAGCAGCGGGTGCAGCAGCGGCGGTCGCAGTAGCGGCAGCAGCCGGAGCAGCCTTAGCGGCAACAGCCTCAGCCTTAGGAGCGGCCTCAGCATCCTCAGCCTTACGCTCCGCAGCGTGCCTTACAGCGTCAGCCTTCGACTCGTAACCGAACAGCAGAACACCGGTCATAGCGCCGAAGAACGCAATAGCCAGACCAATCACGTACAGGTACGAGGGCTGCATAGCCGGAATCGACAGCAGCGAAGTGAACGCGAACGCGTAGGACTTAACGCCCAGGAAGGAAATGGTAGCGCCACCAATAACAGCGGGAACCAGAATAATCGGGATCACGCGCTTGTAACGCAGCACAACACCGTACAGGGACGGCTCAGAAATACCACCGAGCAGACCGGACATCGACGCACCAACAGCGGTCTGGCGCAGCTCGCGGTCGTGCTTAGCCTTAATAGCCACACCGGTCACAACACCGAACACAGCGAAGTTGTAAGCACCCATCGGGGACTGAATGAAGTCAGTACCCATGGTCTGCAGGTTGTTAATCATGACAGCGTTCAGCGGCCAGTGCAGACCCAGCGGAACCATGAACAGGTACAGACCAGCAATCAGAGCACCAACCAGAGCCGGAGCCTGGTCGTTAACCATCTTCAGGAAGTCAGAGATGCCCATAGCAACACCGATACCGATGGGGCCAACCAGGAACGCGGTCACCGGAACCAGAACGATGACCGAAATCATCGGCACGAACACCATCTGCAGCATCGAAGGAATAACCTTCTTCAGGAAGCGCTCAAACGGAGCCAGCAGAGCAACAGCCAGCAGCGGGGGGAAGACCTGACCGGTGTAGCTGAATGCGTACAGCGGCAAATCCATACCGAAGAACGGAACGTTCAGAATCTTAGTGGCGGGGTCAGCAAGAGCAGTCAGATCGGTGAAGGTACCGGTCATCAGCGCAGCGGGGATAGCTGCACCAACCCACATGTTCGCGCCCAGACGCTTAGCAGCGGTAGCGCCCAGCATGATGGGCATGAAGTTCAGAACCGACAGCGAAGCAGCCTTCAGGATGTACCAGAAAGCGAACTGCTGCATCCACTGGGTGTTCAGAGCCTTAGCAGCCTCCGGGTCAGCCACACGAGCACCGTTAATGATGTCGATGTTCACGCTCTGACCGGTCAAGTCAGTGTACTGACCGAAGAAGCCCAGCTGCTGCAGGAACACAATCAGGGTCAGAATCATCGAGGTACCCAGAAGCGCCCACAGCAGAGGACGGAAGGAGTCAGACAGAACGTCGAAGACGTTGGTAAGCCAGCCAGACTTCTTGCCCTCAGCCTCAACCTTGGTGTCACCCTCAGCGTGGCCGGACATAGAAGGCAGAGCGTTGATCTCGTTGTACACAGCCTCAACGCGCTCGCCCAGAACAACCTGAGTCTGGCCGGACTGCTCAATCACAGAGAGAACGCCGGGCAGGCTCTCAATCTTCTTGTTCTGCACTGCATCGTTAGACACAGGAGTGACACGAAGGCGGGTTGCACAGTGAGTAATGTGCGCGATGTTCTCGGGGCCACCCAGGCCGTCAAGAATCTTCTCGCCAAGTTCGCGGTTATTCACGATACTTCCTTAGATATGCGGTCAATGTCTATGCGGTTGTTGCCGGAGGCTGTGCCTACCTGACGTTGCGGTGGCCGAAAAAGCCCCGGAAAACACGGCCAGAAAACACAAAAGACCCGAGTCTCTCGACCACCGGAAGCACTACACTCGTGCCCACTATGGAGCTTCGGTACAGCAAATAGAGGGGATTCTCGGCAGATATATGCTGCCGTCCCATACGGTGTTGAGTAACTCAGGTCTTGCCTGCCAAACCAGTAACAACCCTGAAGAAGGTTTCCCTTCTCAAATAGTTCCCTGTAACTCTAAGGGTTTTCCCAGGTTAAGAGCAAGGTGAGAGGCAAAAGCTATCAGAAGCTGTTAAATGTTTCACCCAAGTGATAGCTGAGACACACCCTCGGTGCTGCTAGTAGGAGTACTCCGGCTGATTCCGGAACACTACGGAGGGGATGCTTGCGAAGACACGAAAGGGCCCCGCATCCACAGGATACGGGGCCCACACGCTACCGAAGCAGCTACCTTTCCGACTAGCTACTTAGTCGGGAAGAAATTCAGCGGAGCAACCTCCAACTCAGGGTAATTACGCTTCTGCCAACGGCGGTTACGATGCGCATTCACCTCAATCAGCGCGGCGCCCAGGGCACCGGCGCCCAGAGCCGTCCACAGCAGATGCGGAAGCACAGTAACGAACTGGTGGTACTCCACCAGAATCGGCACGAACAGCGCCGCGAAGAACACCGCAAGCAACGCGCCAAACAGCAGGACACGAGCACGGTTGAACGGGCGAGCCACCGCAGCCAAGTTCCACAGACCCATCATCACCAGGGTGATGAACGAAGCCGTCTGAATCTGACGGATATCCTCAACACCCATGCCACGAGCCGTGAATGTCACCGCCAACAGCATCGCAACCACAATAATCGAGTTCGGAACCGTGTAATTCAGCACGCGGCGCAAGAAGCCCGGCACGTAACGGCGCGAATTCGGCAACAGAGTCAACGCGAAGGACGACGCACCCACAATCAAGAAGTCCGCAGTCGAGTACTGACGCGGCAAGAACGGGAAAGTCAAACCGAAGAGGCTGAACAGAACGCCCAGAAGAATCGCGAAACCAGTCTTCGTCAAGAACAGGTTCGCCACCATCTCAATGTTCGTAATGACCTGACGGCCCTGCTCCAGCGCAGCCGGCAGAGACGAGAACTTACCGTCCAGCAGAACCAGGCGAGAAACAGCCTTCGTCGCAGGAGCCGCGTTACCCATCGCAATACCCAAGCTTGCATGCTTAAGCGCCAGAGCGTCGTTAATGCCGTCACCGGTCATCGCCACCACATGGCCGCGCTCCTTCAGGGCAATCACCATGTTCTTCTTCTGCTCGGGCGATACACGACCGAAAATATTGTGAGTAACCGCAGCCTCCGCAAGCTCCGGACCGTCCTCAGGCAGAGTCGACGCATCAACCGCGCCCGCAGACGTATCCATGCCCGCAGTCTTCGCAGCCGCAGCCACAGTGAACGGATTATCACCCGAGAAGACCTTCAGAGTCACACCCTGACGGTGGAAATACTCCACAATTTCAGGCGCGTCCGCTCGCACATTCTCACGGAAAATCACGAACAGAACCGGGGCAGCATCCGACGGGATCTTCTGGATCGGCTCATCCTTCTCGTTGCGAACCACCGCAGAAGCATGCGCCAAAACCATCGTGCGCAGACCCAGCGCCGCCAGTTCGGCGGCACGCTCACGCTCAGCGGTGCCCTTGGCGAGAAGCGCCTCCGGAGCGCCCAGAAGCCACGCACCCGAATCCTTAAACTCAATCGCACTAAAACGCAGAGCCGAGGAGAACGGCACAATACCGCTCACCGACGCCGACGAAGCATCCGGGAAACCACCGGTCAGAGCCGCAGCGGTCGGGTTCGCGTTCTCATCGTGACCAAACCACGCCAGCGCCTCATTCCAGCCGGCAGGCAGAGAAGCACGCCAAGAAGTGTGCTCCGCCGAGTCAGCATCCGGGCCCTCAGCCTCAGCAACGGTGTCCAGCGGGCGCACCGAATCAAATCACGCCACCCTCAGTCAGGGTGCCGGTCTTATCGAAGCAGACCACATCCACACGAGCCAGAACCTCAACCGCAGGCTGCTCCTGCACCAGGATGTTGTGCTTACGACCCAGCGCCACAGCCGCCGCCGCAAACGCCAGAGTAGTCATCAGCGCCAGACCCTGCGGAATCATCGAAGCAACCGAGGACACCACAGCAATAGAAACCTGCTCCCACAGGTGGTTCTGCTGCACGGTCTCCAGGCCGCCAGCCGCCTGAATCTGACCCCACGACACCACAGGAATAATGACCGCAAGACCCACCGTAATCCAGCGGACCACACGGTTCAGCGCATCACGTAGCTCAGACTGAATACGCGAGAACTGGCGCGCCTCATCAGAAATCTTGCTTGCACGAGAATTCGCACCCACATGAGACAGCAGGACGCGGCCGGTACCACCCAGCACACTCGACGCCGACAGCACCATATCGCCGGGGCGCTTAGCAATCGGGTCGTTCTCACCGGTCAGCAGAGACTCATCCAGCTCCAAAGAATCGGAGGTGAGCACAATAGCGTCCGCAGGAACCTGATCGCCGCGCTTGAGGATGACAACGTCGCCCTCAACCAGCTGCTCCATCGGAACCTCAACGCTCTTACCGTCACGCACGGCAGTAGCGGGGGAGCGATCCAGCAAGGAGATACGGTCCAGCTCAAGCTTCGCCTTGTACTCCTGCACAAAACCAATCACCACGTTAGCGATCACGGCTCCCAGGAAGAGCAAATCAGCCCAACGCTGGTACATAATCACCACAGCGCCACAGGCACCCAACACAAAGTTGAAGACCGTGAACAGGTGCGCACGCATAATGCTCCACAGCGTGCGAGAAGACTTATTGTTCTGGGTATTGACCCTACCCTCAGCAGTCAGGCGAGCAACATCATCGCTGCTCAAACCGTGCTGGGCAATATCGAAAGATCCGCTATGCGGTGTTTCAGAATATTCGGGAATGTAGCCGGCAACGGCAGACGTCGCCGTTTTCTGCTGAGGATCCATGCAGGGGTCTCTTTCTCGAATGGATGGAATGCTGAACTGAATAGAGTTCAGTATTGCGGACACTACCTTTCAGTGTATCCGTGAAGAAGGGGATAAAGATAATCTCCGCCCTGTAATGAGCTGATAGTTACAGTCATTCCAGAACGGAGATTTGACATATGCGAATAATGGCATATTTTGAGGTAGAAAGTGTATGCGGGACAGTTCGCTAACGCCCCCTAGAATCAGCACGATACCAGAACCAACGCACCAGCAGAGTTAGCGCACCAGCAGAGTTAGCGTGCCGGCAGAATCAGCGCTCGGGCAGAATCAACAAACGATTCGTCACCGGATGCCTCAACACCTCAATCGGATGCTGATACACCTCAGACAACAACTCCGCCGAACACACCTGCTCAGGGGCGCCCGAAGCAACCACCTCGCCACCACGCAACAACACCATACGGTCAGAATACGCAGCCGCCACATCCAAGTCATGAAGCACCGTCAGTACCGCAGCACCCTCAGCAGCCAACTCACGGCTCACCCGCAACGTCTGCTCCTGATGCGTAATGTCCAGCGCCGCAGTCGGCTCATCCAAAAGAATCAGCGGAGTCTGCTGAGCAAACACACGCGCCAAATGCGCACGACCACTCTCACCACCGGACAGAGTCGTAATATCGCGATCCGACAAATGAGTCACCGACGTACGCTCCATCATCGAAGCAACCACGGCGTCATCCTCTTCAGCGCGCTCCGTACCCTTCCACGGGGTACGGCCCATCTGAACCACCTCGTGCACCGTATACGAAAACGCCACATTCAACTTCTGCAGCAGCATCGCACGCTGACGCGCCATCTGACGGGCATGAATCGAACCCAGGGGGGCGCCATCCAACAGAATCTCACCGTTACTGGGCGCAATATCACCAGCAATCACACCCAACAGAGTCGACTTACCGGCACCATTGGGGCCAATCAGCGAAACAACCTCGCCCGCAGAAACCGACAGGGACACATCATTCAAAATCTGACGCCCACCAGCGTTAAAACACACACCGGACAGGTTCAACAACTCGCTCACGAAGCACCTCCGCCCTGACCCAGGGAACGACGCAACAACACGAAGAACGTCGGGCCGCCCACCAAAGCCGTAAATACCAATCGGCAAATCAGCAAAAGGTACCAGCGTACGCGCACCCAAATCAGACAGCGCAATCAACAGGGCGCCACCCAAGGCCGAAGCCGGCAACAACACACGGTTCGACGGACCCAAAATCATGCGCAACAGGTGAGGAATAATCAGACCAATAAACGCGATAATGCCCGCATACGCCACCGCAGCACCCGTCAACAAAGCCGTCGCCGCAATAGACACCGCACGCAGACGCTCCACGTTCACGCCAGAATGCTGCGCCGCACGCTCACCCAACGCCAGAACATCCAGCGAAGAAGCCATCACGAAACACGCCGCCAAGCCGATCAGGATAACCGGCCACACGCTCGCCACAGCCTTCCACGTGGAACCGTTCAGCGAACCCATCTGCCAGAACACAATCTGATCGCGGCTCGTCGTATCAGCAATAAACATGAGGAAGGCAATAATCGCATTCGCCACCGCAGTCACCGCAATACCCGTCAAAATCATCGACAGAACCTTCGCGCGGCCCGAAGATCGCGACAGGAAATACACCAGCGCGGTAGCCGCCAACGCACCCACAAACGCGAATGCAGGAGTCGTGAAAATACCGAAGAACTGCAGGTTCAGCACAATCGACAAACACGCGCCAACCGCAGCACCCGAGGAAACACCAATCACGCCCGGCTCAGCCAACGGGTTACCAAACACCGACTGCATCACCGCGCCGGAAGTACCCAAAGCGGCACCCACCAGCACGCCCAACAGCACACGCGGGAAACGGATATTCCACAGGGTGCTATCCGCCAGCTGCATCGCCGGGTTCTCCGGTGCAAGCCCCAGACGGCGGCCCACAGAAGCAACCACCTGATCAACCGGGATATAGTACTGACCCAAACCCGCAGACAGCACCATCACAACGCACAGTGCCACCGCCAAAAACGTAAACGTCAGACCGGCACGACGCCGACGCGAAGCACGATAATCCCGCGCACCCGTAGCACTCTTCACCGCAGCCACTACTGGGCTCCCGCAGGAGTGGAGTACGCAGCCTTAGCCAGCGAGAGCAAAACCGCCGGAGTATTCGGGCCATAGGACAGAATCTGGCCGTCACCCATATCGATAATGCGCTTATTCTTACCGGCATTCGTCTCACCCACACCCGGGCGAGCCAAGAAACCATCCAACCACCGGTGGACTTAATGCCGCCGCTCATGGTCAGAATGACGTCCGGGTTCAGCTTCACCAGCGCCTCACTGGTCGCCGGAATAATATTCGTCGCGTTCTGCTCAGACGCCACATCCTTGCCGCCAATAGCCTGAATCAGATCATCAGCACCCGAGCCCTTACCGAGCACAAAGAACACGCCAGCGGTACCGCGCACGTACAGGAACGCGAACGAAACCTGCTGCTCACCCTTCGGGGCAACGTCCTTTAGCACCTGCAGGGCATAATCCAGGTCCTTCTGCACGCGGGCAGCAACCTGTTCGCCCGCCTCCGGAACACCCAGCGCCTGCGCAACAGCCTTGAGCTGCGGAATGATTTTATCCATACGACGCTCATGATCGAATGCCACGACGGTCACACCCGCTGCGCGCAGCTGATCCACAATCTCAATCGGGCCGTTGCTCTTATCCCACAGCACCAGGTCCGGGGAGGTCGCCAGAATCGCCTCAGCGTTCAGGTCATGACCGTTCTGGGTCACCAGCGGCAGATGAGCCAGCGACTGCTCCGTCGAGGAGGTGACACGACCGACCAGACGACCGCCCAGACCCAGCGCAATCATCTGCTGAGCCAGAGTGCCGTACAGGTCCAGCGCCAGCACACGGTCAGCGGACTTAACGGTCACCTCGGTGCCGTTGAAATCCTTGAACGTCACCGGGAAAGCCGGGGTGGGGGTATCGACCATCGGCTGAATTTCGGGGGTATCTGCGGCGCTATTGGGGCCGCGCAGAGCCTTCTGATCAGGGGCAATAGAAGAACGCAACTGATCGGCAAGGTTCTCCAAAACGGTGCGGGTGCTCTGCTCATCCACCACAGCCTGCGAAGTGCTTGAAGAAGCGGCCGGGTTCTGAGTACCCACACCGCAAGAGCTCAGCAGGAACGCGGAAGTGATGGAGAATGCCGCATACTTCATTGCATCGCGGCGGTTCAGGGCAGAAGAAGAAAGGGAAGAAAACATCGTCGTCTCACAGAAAAAAGGGAGTTAGGAAAACTGGGGTAGGCGCCGGGGCAAAACCTGGCACCTGAAGCGGGGGTGCAGTGAAAATCTGCACCCCCGCACGGACCGTGTCGGCTCACCGGTGAACCTCGTGATTGAGTCTCACAGGCGAGCCGACAGTGTGGGCATCCTCGTGAGGTGCCGTTATGCCTTCTTGCGGCGGCGAGTGTACACGACGGTACCCGCACCGGCTGCAACAGCGATGAAACCTGCAACCAGGGTGCCCTCAACACCGGACGCACCGGTGGAAGCCAGAGGCTTGCCGGTGACCGGGTCGCAACCCTTACCCTCGTAGACGGTCTCGGTCACGGTCTTGGTGGTGGTCTTCGCGCCGTTGATCGCCGCGGAGAAGCTCAGCGGAGCCATGTCCTTACCGGCCTCGTAGAAGCCAGCGAACGCCTTCGCGCCCTCAGCGGTCAGGGTGGTTGCCGCACCGTTGACGCTCACAGCGTCAGCGGAGCTCTGCAGGCCCGAAAGGTCCACCTTCAGCAGCGCCACCTCACCGTAGTTAGTTGCCTTGCCGGAGGGGTCATTGCTGGTCATGGTCGCGTAGAGAGTACCGGAATTGCCGTTAATCTCAAGGCGCGGGTTCGCAATGGTGGTGTCCAGAATGCCGTGGTGACCAGTGAAACGAACCGAACCGCTGAAGGAGATGGAACCCTTACCATTCTTGAAGGTGCCGGTGCCGTTAGACCAGTTGAACGCATCCGAAGAGTAGGAAGTGCCGTTCAGCTCCCAGCTGCCGTTCGCGATGCCGCCGCGCACGTAGTTGCGGAAGGAATCACGCACGCCCCAGCCAAGGTTTGCGCTCTTAATGGTGCCGTCGGATGCGCCCTGCTCCTGCACCTCGCGGGTGCGGGTGACGGGTACGCAGACCGGCTGTGCCGGGTTGTTGCTGACAGAACCGTTCGAGGAGGAACCGCCGTTAGAGACGCTGCCGGAGGTGCCTGCCGAACCATTAGAGCCGGAGCCGTTAGCGCCGGAGTTATCGGAGGAGTTCGAGGAGCTGTTATCGGAGGAACCGTTCTCAGAACCCTTGTTATCGGAGGACTTGTTCTCAGAGACGCGGGGAACCTCAACGGTGTTCTCTGCGGTCCGTTCGCTGAGCTTTACGGAGAAGCTCAGCGGTGCCATGGCGTTGTCGGCACCGCGGTACTGGCCCGCGAAGAGCACAGTGGAACCTTCAGCGGTGAGCGCGACTGCTGCGTTCTGTGCGGAGAAGACGCCGTCCTTCACGCTCGCGCCGGAGAGGTCCACCTCGGCGATAGCCAGGCCGGTCTTGGAAACGGACTTGCCGTCGCGGGTCAGTGCGTCCACGTCAGCGACCAGGGTGCCCTTGCCGTTGACAACGACCAGGCGCATGTTCTTGATGGTGCTCTTGAGCTGACCGTTGTGCCCGGTGAACTCTGCGGTGCCCGCAAAGTTAATCTGACCGGTCTTCGTCTCGGGGTTGTACACGCCGGATGCCTGAGTGTACTTGAAGCCGCCAGCCGGGGTCTTCTCCATACCCTCAACGTTCACGGAGCCGTGCGCGAAGCCCGTCAGGTACTTCAGGAAGGACTCGCGGATATCCCAGCTGAGGGTACCGGACTCGACGACGTTGCCGGTGACCTTCTCGTCACGCTTGGGCTCGGTGGTTGCGGCGGGGGAGGAGGGCGCCGCGGAGGTGGGTGCTGCGCTCGGCGCTGCAGAAGTGGGGTCTGCAGGCTTGGGGTCTGCGGGCTTGGGTGCCTCGCTGGTCGGCGCGGAGGAGGGCTCGCTGCTGGGCTCAGCGGTCGGCGCTGCGGTCGGCTCGTTGCTGGGCTCAGGGCTCGGCGCGGGTGCTTCCTTGGTCACGATGGTTGCGGAGAAGCTGATCGCATCCAGCTCCTGACCTGCCTTGTAGAAGCCCGCAAAGGCGCCGGTTGCCTCTTCGGAAAGCTTGACTCGGGTGCCGTTTTCCTCGTCAACGCTGGGCAGGGTGATGGTGTTACCCTCAACCTTCAAACCGGAGGCGTTGAAAGTGCCGATGGTCATGTTCTTGGTCTCGACCAGGTCATTCGGGGTGGTGTTGCCGTTGTAGGGGCGCGACTGAACGTTGGCGCGCACGGTGCCCACGCCGTCCTTAATGGTGACGGAGAGGTCGGAGATGATGACTTCCAGCAGGCCGTGGTGTGCGGTGTAGTGAATCGAGGAGCCGGTGAAGGTGACGGAGTACTCGCCGTTGGCTACGGTGCCTTCGGCGGAGGTGAAGTGGTAGGAGCCGTCTTCGTTGGTGGTGACGCCGGTCAGTTTCTGGGAGCCCTGGGAGAAGACGCCGTTGATGTAGGAGCGGAAGGACTTCTTCAGGCCCCAGTTGACGGTGACGTCCTGCAGGCTCTGCTCTGAGGCTGCGGTTACCTCACCGGCGCTGATGTGGGAGTTGGTTTCAGCTGCGAAGGCCGCGGGTACGCCGGCGACGCCGCTGAGACCGATGGTTGCTGAAGCCAAGAACGCCCAGGTGCGCTTGGTGAGAGAGGGGGTAGACATTCGGTGTCTCCTTGAATTTTGTGATTGTGGTGTTCGTATCAAGTCTAGCCTTATTAGCTTATGTTTGTGTAACTTAATGCCTAGGGTGACTTGTGCATGAGGTATACCTTAGCAAAAGTTTGAAAACTATTGCCAAAACCGGTTTTTGGTGACAATATGTCATTGTCAGGTTTTGGTGACATGATGTCACTAAAACATTTATTGTTCACCCACAACCCACTTTAGGAACTCACAATGACCGTGATCGCCCCCGAAACCACCAAGGAACGCTTCTCCGCACGCCTGAAGGAAAGCACCAAGTACGTCCACGACAACGCCGAACACTCCACCTTCATGGAAGACCTCATGGGCGGTTCCCTCAACACTGAGGCATACCTGCGCCTCATCAACCAGTACGTGCACATCTACGAAGCACTCGAAGCAGTCTCCGAACACTACCGCGCAGAACCCAGCCCCATCACCGAACCCTTCACCCACCCCGGCCTCGACCGCGCAGAATACATCCGTGCAGACATCCGCGCACTCGGCCAGGAAGGCGACATCGACGCGCCCCTGCCCGCAACCGCAGAATACGTAGAGCGTATCCGCGCCACCATCAACTCCCCCGAACGCTACCTCGCACACCACTACCTGCGCTACCTCGGCGACCTCTCCGGCGGCCAGGCAGTCGCAGCGCTCGTCACCCGCCACTACGGCATCCCCGCAGAAGCACTGAGCATGTACCGCTTCACCGAACTGCCCAAGCCCAAGGTCTTCAAGGACGGCTACCGCGAACTGCTCGACAACGCACCCCTGACCGACGAACAGCGCGAAGCCCTCATCGAAGAATGCATCGAAGGCTTCCGCATCAACGCCTCCCTGTTCGCGCAGCTGGGCCGCGAGGTCGCTGAGGCGTAAACCTGAACGCCTCAACGCACAACAACTCAATGCCCAACGTCTAAACGCCTAGTGCACAAGTTCGCGGGCATAAGCCTGCGGGCATAACAAAAGGGGCGGATGCTTTCACAAGCATCCGCCCCTTTCGGCGTTCGTCTCAAACTAGTCGAAGACTAGCCCTTCGCAACCTCACCGAAGTAAGAAGCGAGAGTACCCTCGTGAGCTGCACGCAGCTCATCCAGGTCAATAGAAACCTCATCCTGGAAGTCCAGAGCGTTCGACTCAGCATCCACCACACCAATACGTGCGAAGGGGAACTGGCGAGCGGTGCACATATCCTTGAAGCGCACCTCCTCAGAACGCGGTACCGAAACCACAACGCGGCCCAGGGACTCCGAGAACAGCAGGGTGAACAGGTCCAGGCCGTCACGCTCAGCAACCTCACCCAGACCAATGCGGGCACCGGTGTTGAAACGCAGGCAAGCCTCCGACAGAGCCGCAGCCAGACCACCAGCAGACACGTCATGCGCGGCATCAATCATGCCGTCACGAGACATGTTCACCAGCATGTCACCCAGCTGACGCTCCAGAGCCAAATCAACCTTCGGCGGCTGACCGCCCAGGTGACCCTTGAAGCGAGCCCACTCAGAGCCGTCCAGCTCATCGCGAGTGGTACCCAGCAGGTAGATAGCCTGACCGTCATGCTCAGGAGCCCAACCCGAAGGGGTGCGGCGAGTGACGTCATCCATCACGCCCATCATCGCCACCACGGGGGTCGGGTTAATAGCCTTGCCACCGGTCTGGTTGTACAGGGACACGTTACCGCCGGTCACCGGAACACCCAGCTCCATGCAGCCATCAGCCAGGCCGCGAACAGCCTCAGCGAACTGCCACATGACGTCCGGGTCCTCGGGAGAACCGAAGTTCAGGCAGTCAGACACAGCCACGGGGCGTGCACCAACGGTCGCAACGTTACGGTACGCCTCAGCCAAGGACGCGCGAGCACCCTCGTACGGATCCAGGTAGGTGAAACGCGGGGAGGCGTCGGTCGCCAGAGCAACACCGAGGTTGGTGTTCTCGTCCACACGCACCACGCCGCCGTCATCCGGCATGGACAGGGCGGTGTTGCCCTGAACGTAGCGGTCGTACTGGTTAGTGATCCAGGACTTGGAGCACATGTTCGGGGACGCCATGAACGCCTTGATTGCCTCGCCCAGCTCCTTACCGCGCGGGCGGGAATCGTCAGCAGCCGAACCGGTGAAGTGGTTAGCCTGAACGTCATCCTGCCACTCGGGGCGTGCGTAAGGACGCTCGTAGGTGGGGCCGTCGTGTGCAACGGTGCGGGGGTCAACATCCACGATGACCTCGCCGTCCCACTCGATGACCAGGCGGCCAGAGTTGGTGACCTCACCGAGGAAGGAGTACTCCACACCCCACTTGTTCATGATTGCTTCGAAGCGCTCCACGTTCTCGGGGGAGACAACAGCCATCATGCGTTCCTGAGACTCAGACATCAGAATCTCACCCGGGGTCAGGGTGGGGTCACGCAGCAGAACCTTGGTCAGGTCCACGTGCATGCCGCCCTCACCGTTAGAAGCCAGCTCGCTGGTTGCGCAGGAAATACCCGCAGCACCCAGGTCCTGAATACCCTCCACCACGGAGCCCTTGAACAGCTCCAGGCAGCACTCAATCAGAACCTTCTCAGCGAAGGGGTCGCCCACCTGAACGGCAGGACGCTTCGAGGGCTTGGTGTCATCGAAGGACTCCGACGCCAGCACCGACGCACCGCCGATGCCGTCGCCACCGGTGCGCGCACCGAACAGAACAACCTTGTTGCCCACACCCGATGCGTTTGCCAGGCGGATGTCCTCGTGGCGCATAATGCCCACAGCCAGTGCGTTGACCAGCGGGTTTGCCTGGTAGCAGGAATCGAACTCAACCTCGCCGCCGATGTTCGGCAGGCCCAGGGAGTTACCGTAACCGCCAATACCGGCAACCACGCCGCCAATAACGCGGGCGGTGTCCGGGTGATCAATCGCGCCGAAACGCAACGGATCCATCACAGCAATCGGGCGTGCACCCATGGAAATAATGTCACGCACAATACCGCCCACACCGGTCGCAGCACCCTGGTAGGGCTCCACATACGAGGGGTGGTTGTGGGACTCAATCTTGAAGGTAACAGCCCAGCCGTCACCAATATCGGTCACACCGGCGTTCTCACCGATACCGACCATCAGGTCCTTCTTCATCTCATCGGTGACCTTCGCACCGAACTGCTTCAGATGAACCTTAGAAGACTTGTAGGAGCAGTGCTCGGACCACATGACCGAGTACATTGCCAGCTCAGCCGCGGTAGGACGGCGACCAAGAATCTCCTTAATGTCCTCGAACTCGTTCTCCTTCAGGCCCAGTTCGGCCCAGGGGAGTTCGGTGTCCGGGGTTGCCGCCGCGTGCTCGACGGTGTCGAGGTTAAACTGCTTTTCGCTCATAACTTCTTAGAATCCTTGTCGTGCGTTAGCGGGCGTTAATCAGGTTGGCAAGAACGGAGGTGAACACGCCGAGACCATCGGCGCCACCGCGCAGAGAAACCTCACCAAAACCAGAAGAGGAAGGACCGAAGCCAGGCTCCACAGCGTGCTCCGGGTGCGGCATCAGACCGACCACGTTACCGCGCTCATTGCTGATACCAGCAATGTCATTACGGGAACCGTTCGGGTTGAAACCAACGTAGCGGAACACCACGCGACCCTCAGCCTCCAGCGCCTCCAGAGTCTTCGGGTCAGCAACGTACTGACCGTCCTGGTTCTTCAGAGGGACAACAATCTCCTGGCCGGCAGCGTAATTGCTCGTCCAGGAGGTGGAGTTATTCTCAATGCGCAGAACCTGGTCACGGCAAATGAACTTGCGGTGATCGTTCTTAATCATCGAACCGGGCAGCAGGTGAGACTCAGTCAGAATCTGGAAACCATTGCAAATACCCAGAACAGGCAGGGGAGTGGAACCGGAGGTACCAGCAGCGTTAGCGGCATCAATCACCGAACGCATCACAGGAGCCTTCGCAGCAATAGCGCCAGCACGCAGGTAGTCACCGTAGGAGAAACCGCCAGGAATAATGACGGCATCAACGTTCTTCAAATCAGCGTCGTCGTGCCACAGCTCAACGACGGTACCGCCAGCCAGACGGACAGCACGTGCAGCGTCACGGTCATCCAGAGTGCCGGGGAAAGTCACCACGCCAACGCGTGCATCAGCGAAAGCGGGGTTCGGGGAGTAAGTAGAAAAGTCGCCAACCAGGGGGACTTCAGTAGGTGCGAGGGACTCTGCCATAGGTATTAGTCCTCCAGAACCGAAACGTTCACAACATCTTCGATGACGGGGTTCGAGAGCAGCTCTTCAGCAGCCTTGCGGGCAGCTGCGAGGTGCTCCTCGGTTGCCTCACCCTCGACGGTCAGCTCGAAGCGCTTACCCTGGCGAACATCAACGAAAGAATCAACGCCGATACGGGGCAGCTCGTGAGAAATAGCCTTACCCTGCGGGTCAAGAATTTCGGGCTTGAGCATAACATCAACAACAATACGGGCCATGTGTGGGCACTCCTTGGGTGCGTGGGTTCTGTATGAGCCGTATCTCATCTTACCGTACTAACGACCGTAACGGGGGTATGTGTTCGGTTGGTGGATACCCTAAGAGGCTCGAATCACGTCTTTTACGCCTCGAGGGGTGGAAGATAGCGCTCACACACCCGCAGCAGACGCTCACGCAGCTCAATCGAACGCTCCGACAGCTCACGCTGAATCCGCACATACTCAGCCTTACCCTCGGCCGTCTCCACCGGAATCGGCTCATACCCCCAGTCACGAATATCGTAGGGGGCGGCGCGCATATCCAGTTCGCGCGCATCCCACGCCAGGTCGAAACAATCCATGACCAGGGTCGAATCAACCAGCGGCAACAGCTTATACGCCCACTTGTACACGTCCATGTTCGCGTGCAGGCACGCCGGCTGCTCCAGGATGCGCTGGGACTCGCGGGTCGGCTGCAGCTCGTTCATCGGTGCCGCCTGCGGCATGAAGAAACGGAACGCATCAAAATGCGAGCAGCGGATGCGGTGCTCCTCCACCACACGGTCCGTACCCTCCGCACCCAGGCGCAGCTGCAGGTAGTCGTGGCGGATATTGTTCTCCACCGACTTGTACGCCATCGCCCACTCGTGCATGCCGAAGCAACCGAACTGCCCCTTCTTTGCGGCGGTGTTGCGCAGAATCTCGTGGGTAAAGGCGAGGGCGGTAGCGCGGCGCTCCACAAAATCGGTGACGTCCACGGTGACGGCGGAGGCGGCATCCGCCTGGGCGCGCGCCACCTGCAGGGTGCAGCCAGCCTCAAGGAGCTCCTGCTCGGTTGCGGGCCGGTAAAAACGCCAGGAGGCGCGTTCGGGCGCATCCAGCAGGATGATGCCGGCGCCGGGGTGCCAGCGCTTAAACTGGCCGGGTTTGAGCGTGTAGTAGGTGAAGAGGAAATCCTCCACGGGGTGCACTTCGTGGCGGGCGCGACGCTGCGCAAACGGGTCGGCGTAGCGTCCGGCACGCGCCTCATGCGCCGCCTCTGCGGCACGCCATTCGCGGGCATCCATCACCTGGGAAAATACAACACTACTCATGCTTCTAGCCTAAACGATGCTGTGACAAGGTAGGGAGTGGAATCTACTCACCAGAAGATGACGCGTAAAACTCACGTTCAAATCGATAAACTGTGGGCTATTAATCACCGCAGTCCGAAGATAACGGGCAAATTGACCCGCCCCTGCTCGTTCAAGTGACCGAGGAATATCAATCTCCGTGAATCCCTTAGAGCGAGCATAAGATTCATGGAAAAGATAGACCTCCGCAAATAAGGAGGGGTGAGCGTATTCGGTGAGCTGCATCAGAAAATCATCCGCGCTGAGCGTCTCATAATTTTGAATATTCTGAGCTTCTTCCGTGGAAGCATAATCAAGCAGTTTGCGGTCATCGGTGACTAATGCGTGCATGGCGCCATGTTGGGCAGCCGCATGCACGTGAAGATCGTCCATATCGGGGAAGGAAACAGGAGCTTCAACAGGAAACCCGGAGATACATGAGATGCAGGACTTGATGATTTGTTGCTTCCAGTTTTCAAGGACGGCGTCGCTTATTGCTGGATTGGCTCGACGAACGTGGTAGCCAAATTCATCCATAATTCCACTAGAGACGTGAGGCGTAAAGAACTCGTATTCACTCTTCACCGCCAGCAATAAAATCCAATCCCGAAGAGTTTTGGACATCAGAATATTTGTATCCAGCAGAACAGAGTATTTGGACGCTACCATGCGGGCCCTCCGAGGGTGTCAACAAGACCGTGTTCTTCCTCGAGTTCCCAGAGCTCTTTGAGAGCTTGTTCCTTCTGAGCAACGGTCTTCTTGAGAAGTCCCTTACGGAAAGCGTCAGCATCCTCGGTGCGGATACGGAAGTGGCTACCCACCTTATGTGCCGGGAGGTCACCAGAGCGAATAGCCTTCATGAGCGTTGGGCGGGAAATACCGATGCGCTGCGCAGCAACCGTCGTCGTCAAATCGTGAGGGACAACCTGAACATCAATACTTTGCCCGCTAGCCAGGGCATGCAGGACGTGCTGAATGACCTGGTTGAGGGCATCGCCAAGCTGCTGGCTTTCTCGATCCGAAACGGTCACCTCAAGGGTGGTTTTTTCAGAGTTTTTGAGAATCTCCCGTGCTTCTGCGCGAGCCTGATTGAGGGTATCTTCCTCCAGAGGGCTGGTTAGGGTGGTGGTCATTATCTTCTCCTTGGGGTTGGGTGAATAAGCGCTCGAAGGCACCGCGCCGGTGGGGTGTATATCATTCGACGAGAGGCTCATCCACGGTTGATACAACCTTACCCCTATCTGAAATAACTGTAAAGTGTTTCAGTTATTTCATCTATAGACAGACAAAGAGAAGGGGCGGTGCCGGACCAACCCAGCACCGCCCCTCCCGAAGCGTGCAGCTCACAAACGAGCTAAACCTTAGCGGCCAGTACCACCGTAAACAGTAGCCTCGCCCTCAGCGTCCAGACCGAACGCAGTGTGCACCGCGCGAACAGCCTCATCCAGCTTGCTCAGCTCAGTAATCACCGAAATACGGATCTCAGAAGTCGAAATCATGTCAATGTTCACGCCAGCGTTAGACAGGGCCTCAAAGAAAGTGAACGAAACACCCGTGTTAGTCTTCATGCCCGCGCCAACCAGCGACAGCTTACCAACCGACTCGTTGTAAATAACCTCTTCAAAGCCCAGCTCAGCCTTAGCAGCCTCCAGCGCCTCCAGCGCGGTGGGGCCCTGATCCTGATCCAGGGTGAAGGAAATATCGGTCACACCGGGGCGGTCAGTCGGAACGTTCTGAACAATCATGTCCAGGTTAACCTTCGCCTCATTAATCAGGCCGAACACCTTAGCTGCCGAACCGGGAACATCCGGAACACCAACAACAGTAATCTTTGCGCGGGTGCGATCGTGCGCGACACCAGAAATCAGGGGCTGCTCCAAGGGAATCTCCTTCAGATGGGTGGGGGTCAGTTCCGCGGACTCCTCCGGAACCACAATAGTGCCTTCAAGGTTAGAGAACGAAGAACGCACGTGAAGCTTCAAATTAAAACGACGAGCATACTCAACACTGCGCAGGTGCAGAATCTTCGCACCGTTAGCCGCCATCTCCAGCATCTCTTCACTGGTGATGGTGTCCAGCTTATGCGCGGTCGGCACGATGCGCGGGTCAGCAGTGAACACGCCGTCAACATCCGAGTAAATCTCGCACACATCAGCGTTCAGAGCAGCAGCCAGAGCAACAGCAGTCGTATCAGAACCGCCGCGGCCCAGAGTCGTAATATCGCCGCTCTGACGGTTCATACCCTGGAAACCAGCAACAATCGCAATGTTGCCAGCCTCAATCGACTCACGGATACGCTCCGGGTTGACCTCAACCAGACGCGCAGAACCGTGCACGCCGTCAGTAATCATGCCAGCCTGAGAACCAGTGAAAGACTGGGCCTTAGCACCCAGGTCATTAATAGCCATCGACAGGATGGCAGTCGAAATGCGTTCACCGGCAGTCAGCAGCATGTCCAGCTCACGAGAAGGAGTGACATTGCTGGTGACCTCTGCGGCAAGGTCGAGCAGCTCATCGGTGGTGTCACCCATAGCGGACACCACGACGACCACATCGTTACCTGCCTTCTGAGTGTCCACGACGCGGCGGGCAACGCGCTTGACGCCCTCCGCATCCGCTACGGAGGAACCGCCGAACTTTTGGACGATCAGGCTCATTGATATCTCCAGGTCAGTTACTTGTGTGCTGCCGGCAGACGCCGGCTCCTCATTTATAGTAGACGGCGTTCAGCACAAGCGGCTAACTGGGTGCCCGTGTGTATTGCCCCGTGAAATATTACGTAGTGTTACAGGGCGGTGATGCGGGGTGGGCAGGCGAGTACAGCACGCCCGCAGAGGCGAATTTTAGGTCCACGGGTTCACATACGTGACACCCGGCAGCGGCGGAACATCCGGCTTCGGAGTACGCAACGGGGCGTTCTGAATCGAGCGGATCTTCTCCTCATAGTCGGGGGTGCGGAACACCTCCGGCGCATCTTCCGCCTGCTCAGCTACGGGTGCTTCAGCGGGTTTGGAGGCGGCGCTCGCCGGAGCGCCCTCGCCGGAGTCTTCGCCCAGGTCAGGGGCGGATTCTGCGGCGGCTTCAGCATCAGCAGAATCGGTGGGTGAGACCTCGCGGCGGGATTCTTCCTCGCCGGATCCCTCAGCCTCCTGCAGAACCTGCTCAATCAGCTGCTCATCCACCGTGCCCTGCACACCCTCGACGGCGGGCGCTTCCGTGCGGGAACCGGCAGAATCCTCAGAATCCAAGTCATCAAACATGCTCGAATTCCAGCGGCGACGACTCTGCTTCGCCTCCTGAGCCTGAACCTGAGCCGCCTGCTCACGCTCCTGCTCCTCCTCGCGGTTCACACGCTCAAAATCCTCGGCGGCAGTATGAGCCACCGCCGTGCCCTCGCTAATGACGCGGCGACCCTCCAACGCGCGGCCCAGGGTAATCTCGTCCGCATACTCCAGATCGCCACCGACCGGCAGGCCCGACGCCAGACGCGACAGGCGCATACCCAGCGGTACGAGCATGCGCGAGAGGTAGGTTGCGGTCGCCTCACCCTCAAGGTTCGGGTCCATCGCCAGAATAATCTCCTGGATGCGCTCATCCGCCAGGCGAGACACCAGCTCACGGATACGCAGCTGCTCCGGGCCCACACCAGCCAGCGGGTTAATGGCGCCACCGAGCACGTGGTAGCGGCCGGTAAAGGAACGGGTGCGCTCAATCGCCACCACATCCTTCGACTCTTCGACCACACACAGCACGGACGGGTCGCGGCGCTCATCACGGCAGATCGTGCACAGCTTCGTCTCGGAGACGTTACCGCACTCCTCGCAGAAGCTCACGCTGGTCTTCACCGTGGAAATGGCGTTGGCTAGGCGCGCCATATCGGCAGCGTCCGCATCCAGGATGTGAAAAGCGATGCGCTGAGCCGACTTGGGGCCCACACCCGGCAGGCGGCCGAGCTCGTCAATGAGGTTTTGAACTGCTCCCTCGTACATGGCTTCTCCTTACAAATGCGGTGTGTTGTTTGGGCGATGTTATGAGTATGCACCCAACCCCTGACAGTTTAGGGGCGTTTCGCGTAGCGAGTATGCGGCTGGAATGAGTGCGCCCGCCATCGGTTCGATGGCGGGCGCGGCACCTACGACCCCGTATTAGGGCTGGTGCAGGGGGCGTTCGTCAATGACGGTGCCACCAATAATTTTTTCGATAGCGCGCAGACCGATGAAGGTGCTGTTTTCGACCTTCTCATCATCCTCAGAGATGTAGTCCTCATCGGATGCGGCGCGTGCCTGGCGAGCCGGTGCCGCCGGTGCGCTAGGAGTTGGTGCGGTAGGAGCCGGTGTGGCAGGTGCGTTAGAAGCCGGCGCTGCGGGCTTCTCATCGCTTGCCGGAGCGTTATCGGCCACAGCTGCCTGCGGTGAAGCCGCCAACGGGCCAGCCGGGGCGACCGGAGTAGCGAGCGGACCTGCAGGGGCAACCGGAGGTGCCGAATCCTGCGGTGCTGCCTGCGGTGAAGCCGCCAACGGGCCAGCCGGGGCGACCGGAGTAGCGAGCGGACCTGCAGGGGCAACCGGAGCAGCAAGCGGACCAGCCGGTGCTACAGGCTCAGCGGGTATTGCAGGTGCCTCAACCGGTTCAGCGTAGGGAGGCTCATCCTCAAAAGGGGGCTCCTCCTCATAGGGAGGTTCCTCCACGTGAGGGGGTTCCTGTGCATGCTGGGGTTCCGGGGTGCTTTCCTGCTGCGGAACTCCACTACCGGAGGCGGCAAAGGAATCACGCTCACCAAAACCGCCCGCCGGAGCAGCCGGAACCTGCTGAGGAAGCGGGGGCTCAGGTGCAAGCGGACCAGCCGGTGCCTGCGGGGCAACCTGCTGAGGTGCCTCCTCGGGGGCGCTCTGCGGAATCGGGGCAACCTCCCACGCACCCAGGGGCGCATCCACGCTCGTAGACTCGGGAGTGTTTGCGCCGGTCAGCGGCTGACCGTGGCGACGCCACGCATCCTCACCGCCGCGCGGACCATCAGCCAGTGGCGCCGGCTGAGCGGGCTGCGGAGGAGTCTGCTGAACGGGCTGCTGAGGCGCCTGCGGGGCAACAGTCGCCGGGGCTACGGGCTGTGCTGCGGGCTGAGCAGCAGGGGCAGGCTGAACCGCAGGCTTGACTTGCTCACCGGGCTTCGCCACCTGAGCGTGAATAGTCACCTGATGGCGCAGGAACTCACTCACGCGAGCGGTCAGCTCGGGCACAAAGCCCTTGACCGCGCGTAGGGTCGCAATGTCGGCGCTCACGTACAGGGTTGCGCCGTCCATGCGGGCGGGATGCACCTTCATCAGCTGTTCCGCCGCACCGGGAACGCTCATTCGGTTTAGGATGGCACGCCAATTACCCTGAACCGCCGCCAGCGGATCGTTCGGGTTAAGCTTCAAAGGCGCAGAGGGGGTACCCGCCGCAGCGGCATCAGCGGCAGGAACAACCGGGGCATTCGGCGCCTCCGGAGCATTCGGCGCCGCCGGAGCAAGGGGTGCCGCCGGGGTGTTACCCGCCAGGGGAGCACCAGCCGGAGTAGCGGGGGCCTGCGCGGTCGGTGCTAGAGGTGCACCGCTAAGGGGCGTAGCGCCAAGGGGTGCGCCCGCCAGCGGGGGAGCACCCGCACTGGCTTGTTGAGGGGCTGCCTGCTGAGAAGTAGGCTGCTGCGCGGGCTGAGCCGCCTCCTGAGCTGCTTCCTGAACCGGGGCGCTAGGAGCCTGCGTATTAGGAGCCTGGGCATTAGGAGCCTGAGTCTTAGGCATCAGGCCAGCCGCCGCCATACCCGCCGCACGAGCAGCAGACATACCACCCTGCGCCGGAACTGAACCAGCAACACCAGAAGCCACGCGACGCTCCAGCACCTGCAGGCGAGAAGTCAACGCCGCAACCTCAGCGCCACCGGCAGAACCCTCCACCGCAGGCAGAAGCAGCCGAGCACACAGCAACTCCAGCTGAAGTTGCGGATTCGCCGCACCCGTCATACCGTTCAACGTCTCATTCGCCGTACCCGCAGCAACCGTCAGCTCACGCTCACCCAGGGCCTGAGCCTGCTGAGCCAAACGCTCCAACTGATCTTGCGGAACACCCTGCAAAATCTGGCCGGCAGCCTGCGGAACAGCCTTCACCACAATCAAATCACGCAGACGCTCCAGCAGATCCTCCACAAAACGGCGAGGATCCTGACCGGTCGCCACCACACGAGAAACCGCACCAAAGAGAGTCGGCGCATCCTTCGCACCCAACGCCTCAATAACCTCATCCAGAAGCTGCGCGTGGGTATAACCCAGCAGCGCCACCGCACGGTCATACTCAATACCGTTCTGCGAAGACGCACCAGCCATCAGCTGATCAAGAATCGACAGCGAATCACGCACCGAACCGCCACCAGCACGAATCACCAGCTGCAGCACACCCGGCTCCACGGCCACCTGCTCCTGATCGCACAGACCCTGCAGGAACGGCAGAAGAACCTCCGGCGGAACCAGACGGAACGGGTAATGGTGAGTACGCGAACGAATCGTACCCAGCACCTTATTCGGCTCAGTCGTCGCGAAGATAAACTTCACGTGCTCCGGCGGCTCCTCCACAATCTTCAGCAGCGCATTGAAACCCTCACGGGTCACCATATGCGCCTCATCAATAATGAAGATCTTGTAACGGTCACGCACCGGCGCCAAAGTAGCACGCTCACGCAAGTCACGGGCATGATCCACACCGCCGTGGCTCGCCGCGTCCATCTCAATCACGTCAAGAGAACCGCCACCATCACGCGACAGCTCACGGCACGAATCGCACACACCACACGGAGTAGGAGTCGGACCCTGCGCACAGTTCAGGCAACGCGCCAAAATACGTGCCGACGTGGTCTTACCGCAACCACGCGGACCCGAAAACAGGTACGCGTGATTCACACGGTTCTTCTCCAGAGCGACCATAAGAGGTTCGGTCACGTGCTCCTGCCCGATAACCTCAGCAAAGGTCTCGGGGCGATAACGACGATAAAGGGCAGTGCTCACGGCAACCTCTTCAACTCGGGGGTGCGGATAGGACAATCCCTACCATTTTAGACGCTTTACCCTCGCCTCGAGTGGCCGACAGTCACCGGCGAACACGCTGCTACAGCACCCCAGCACAACACCGCCACCGTGACATCTACTATGGACGCTCACCCGGACGGCATGTACGCCCACAGAAATACCGCGGAGGTGCCGAATTCCCAAGAACCCAAAAATCCGGTACACTGGTTCTTGCCTCTTACGTGGCGTTATCTTGGAAAACTCCCCCAGGACCGGAAGGTAGCAAGGGTATTCGAGCTATGACGGGTGCGTAGGAGGTTTTTCTATGCCCCAAAACAAGGGCACAAGCACCCACAAATGTGCTTTCTGTTACTTTTCCTATTCGGGGCTTGCATGCTTCACAAAAGCGTAGTAAAGTTTTATTCGTTGCCTACGCAATGCGTAGAAAACATAGCTGGAGGATTCGCCTAGCGGCCTATGGCGCACGCCTGGAACGCGTGTTGGGTTAACAGCCCTCGGGGGTTCAAATCCCCCATCCTCCGCCACCGATCCCCGGTCTTAGATTCTAGGACCGGGGATTTTTCATACCCCTTGGTACTATTTCTTCAGAACCCCACGGTTCCACGCACCGCCGGGGCGCCCCAGACCTGCAGAAAGCACCACCATGATCTTCAAAAAAGTAGGCGACAGCCGCCCCTACCCCCAGCACGGCATGACCCACGCCGACTGGGGAGGAATCCCGCCGCGGCAGGTACGCCTCGACACCCTCATCACCACCCAAAAAACCCTCAACCTCGAGACCCTACTCGCCGAAGACTCCACCTTCTACGGCGATCTCTTCCCGCACGTGGTCAAATGGGGTGGCGAACTCTACCTCGAAGACGGCGTGCACCGCGCACTGCGCAACGCCCTGCACCGCCGCGCCGTCATGTACGCGCGCGTACTGGACCTGGACTCCATCTCCCCGGCACTGCTGCCCAGTGCGTAAAAACCTAACCGCGTAAAAACCTAACCGCGTAAACGCCTACCCGAATACAGTAAATGCCGCGGACCGATGCAAAGAAGCATCAGGTCCGCGGCATTATATGTAGCTATTCAGCCCGCTCAACCCTTAGGAAGCGATCTTCAGGTTCGCCTCCTGCACGGGCGACTGCTCCGGTAGAGACTCCTCGGAGTCCAGGCGAACAGGGTTGCCTTCGGCATCAAAACGCGCACCCAGACCCATCTGAATAAACGGATAGTATTCAGAATCTGACGTTCGCGAGTCTCCTCATCCGGTGCGTCCTCCGCGCGACCTGCACTTGAGGAGAGGGAACCGTGTACGAGCATCGCCAGTTCGCGAATGTCGTTCTTCGGAATGTAGTTCTCAGCAATGGCGGCAGAAAGAATATGTGCCAGCACCATCTGCAGCTCGTGCACGTGCTTGCCGAGCTTCGCGTAGGACTCGGGGGAAAGCATGGAACGCATCGCCGGGCCCGGAGGCAGGTGGCGGCGCGCCAAATCGTTGATCTGCAGGCGAATGTAGACCGCGAGCTGGTCAATCGGGTTCTCGATGCCCTCCAGGCCGACGCGCAGTTCGTTGAGGAAGCGTTCGGTCTCGTCCAGGGCGTAGGCGACCAGCAGTTCACCCATGTCGGCGAAGTAGTTGTAGACCGCGGTGCGACCGATGCCGGCGTTCTTGGCGACGTCGGTCATGGTCAGGCCGGGCAGGCCGCGGGTGTAGAGGATCTCGCCGAAGGAGTTGAGAATGGCACGCTTGGTGTTCTCGCGCTGGGCGGCGTTGGTTGCTGCAGAAATACGAGGCATAGTGACACTCTACCCCAAATCGTCAGCAAATGACGAATTTATCGAATGTGTCACCAAGAAATTTGCCCAATCCATGCGAATTTTCACGTTTGTGACGAAATAACCGCCCCCTACAAGAAGCCCAAACGAGTCGCCGCCGCCAAATCAGCACCCACTAACGACGCAATCGGATACCCCGTATGACCGCGCCCCGGAGTCACCTGCAACAAAGTCCGCGCCCCTAAACCCTCGTAGAAAGCACTACCTTCCTGCACCGCAATACGCGCCGACCAGCTACCCTCCGCGCTGGTCGCCATGCGCCGACGACCCGACGGCGAACGCCCATCCAACACGCCCACATGCCAACTCATCAACAGACGCTCATGCGAGGAAGGATTCAGCGCCGCCCGCTCACGCACCCGTTCCGGCACACCGTCGGCACCGCCGCCACCGATGAAGGTCGCGCCGCCTCCACGGATCCATTCAATATCGTGCGACAGCAGCTCGTAGCTGAGGAACTCCGCGCCACCCGAATAGCCCGCAAGCCAGACGCGGCTCGTATCCACCCCGTACGCCAGGGCAATCTTCTCAATCAGGGCACGAACCATCCTGCCGTTTGAGCGGGCACGAACCCACCAGTTATAGGTCAGCGGAGGCGCATAGGAGCCGGCATCCGTCAGGTGGGGCTCCCGCAGGCTACCCGGCGACAGCACCGGCACCGACAGCATATTGAACTCAGCCGCCACCTGCGCCAACTCGGTACGCAGGGGAGAGGTGCGGCGCAATAGGCGGCTACCCACACGGGAGAGGTGGTCGCCATCAAAATAGAACAGCACACCGGGCGCTGACTCAGACTCGGACAAAAGATGCAGGTTATCGACCCGGTAGTAGATATTGCGTCCGCGATGCGTAAACGACCGGTAGCCGAGCAACTCAGAGGACGCCAGAAGCATCGGCTCCAGCAGAGAAAGACCGGTACGCACAACCTGCGCTGTATAGGTAAACAGCGGATGCAGACGCGGAATATGCGCGCTCAGCCGCCGCTGGTTACGGTACCGCCGCCTCCGCGCTCGCCGTAGAGAGCCACGAACCGAGCGGCGCACCGAGCGCTGCACCGAGGCGCGTAAAGTACGCCCCGCCTCCAGCGGGGACGCCACCTGCCCGGTACGGTGAACTCCGCTGCGGTGAACTCTGCGGCTCAGACTCTTCATACCTCCATTGTAGGTGCGGGGGTTCTGCCGCCGCGGGGATAAGGCGGTTCCGCAGGCACCCACACCGGGTAGCCGGGTGCATAAAGCGTCCACACTCTTGAACGAAGCCCGTAAACCTGCCGCCGCCACGGCATATAGGTACTATTAGATAGGCTCGGGTGGCAGACGAGCCGGTGAACCCTGCCCTGCATTGCAGGCTCACCACCACGCGTGAGGGCTCGTACCCTACGTGAAGAAACACATCGCATGAAGAAAGACTTGGGGAAAGTAATGGCTAAACCCGTTAGCGAATCTAAGGCTCAGACGAGCACCGTCAAGGTGCCCTGGGCTGGTCGCCGCGGCTACTTTGATCTGCTGCTGGGCGCATCCTGCGTCATCCTGATCATTTCGAATATTGGTGCAACCAAGGGCGTGCAGTTTGGTCCGCTGCCCTTCGAGCTGCCCCTGATTGGCTCCACCATTTACACCGATGGTGGCTTCTTCCTCTTCCCACTCGCCTACGTGATTGGCGACCTTCTTTCTGAGGTGTACGGCTTCAAGCGTGCCCGCCGCGCCATTGTGGCGTCCTTCGGCTCGGCTGCTTTTGCTGCCCTGTGCTTCCTGTTAATCGTGCACCTGCCCGCTGCGAGCTTCTACACCGGCCAGGAGGCGTTCGCACAGGTTCTCGGCCCGGTCTGGCAGATTTGTGGGATCCCTGCTCGGTTACCTCTTCGGTCAGACCCTGAACGCCTGGGTCATGGTGGCGATGAAGAAGGCAAGCAAGGGCCGTTTCCTGTGGCTGCGCATGATTGTCTCCACCCTGGTTGGTGAGCTGCTCGATACCGTCATCTTCTGCTCCATTGCGGCACCGGTGCTCGGCATCGCCACCATTGAAGCATTCATCAACTACGTACTGATCGGCTATATCTACAAGTGCCTGGTCGAGGTGCTCCTCATGCCAATCAGCTACCCGATTATTGGTTGGTTCAAGCGTCACGAACTCGAGTACGTGGCGTAAGCTAACCTCCTGACAGCTGATGTGCAGAGCCGCCCGGCCTAACGACTGGGCGGCATTGCCATTTCAGCTTTATTCAATACACAGCATGTCTAAGAAAGAGATACGTTATGTCTAAGCTGCAGGGGGACACCCCCGAGCAGTCGAAGAACGACTCGCTGAATCGTTCCCTCTCCCACGGCCAGTTGACCATGATTGCGATGGGCTTGGCGTTGGGTACGGGTCTGTTCCTGGGTTCCTCCTCCGCCATTAAAATTGCGGGCCCTGGCGCAATCCTCTCTTACGCTATTGGTTCGATGATTGCGGCAACCATTGCTGCGTGCGCGGGCGAAATGTCCGTGCGTCACCCCGTCCAGGGCGGTTTCGGCACCATTGCGAGCCGATACTTGAACCCCTTTAGCGGTTACCTGACTCGCTGGGCGTATTGGGCGTGCACCGTGCCGCTGGCTGGCGCTGAGCTGGTGGCGGTTGGCCACTACATGGCGTACTGGTTCCCGGACGTTCCCCTGGCTGTGTTCGTCGCTCTCTTCGGTGCGATTATTCTGGTGCTGAACCTGGTGAGCGTGAAGTCCTTCGGCGCCCTGGAGTTCATGCTCTCTTCGATTAAGGTTTCTGCCGTCATCGTGTTCATGGTGATTGGTGTGCTGCTGGTGTTCGTGGGTCTGCCCGGTCACGCTGCGGCGGGTACCGCAAACCTCGTGAACGACGGCGGCTTCCTGCCCAACGGCCCGGCATCCATCTGGATTTCGATGGCTGTTGTCATGTTCTCCTTTGGCGGTGTGGAAATGATTTCCCTCTCCGCAGCGGAGGCGAAGGACCCGGCACGCTCGGTGGCAACCAGCGTGAAGGCAATGATCTGGCGCCTGTCCACCTTCTACGTGGTGTCCATGGCAATTATTCTGTGCCTGGTGCCCTGGCAGACCGCCGCACAGAACTCGGAGCTGACCGAGTCGCCGTTCGTGCTGGTCTTCTCTGAGCTGGGTATCCCCTTCGCGGCGGACATCATGAACTTCGTGGTGCTCGTTGCTGCGCTCTCTGGCGCTAACGCCTCCCTGTACGCGGCAACCCGCCTGCTGCACGCCCTGGGCTCCGACCGTATGGCTCCCGCAGTGGCTGCCCGCACCTCCTCACGCGGCGTGCCGGTCGTGGCTCTGCTCATTTCCTTCACCGGCGTTGTCGTGGCGACCGTAATGGCTGTTGCCAAGATTGGCGACATCTTTGCCCTGCTCATGGCGCTGGTGACCCTGTGCATCCTGATCGTGTGGATCATGATTCTGCTGACCTACCAGGCGTACAAGAAGGACCAGAAGGACGCCTCCTCCTTCACCGTGCTGGGTGGCCGCGTCACCGCAGGTCTTGCCCTGGCGGGTGTCCTGGCGACCCTGGCGGCAATGTTCATGCTGCCCGGCTCGGGTGTTCAAGAATCCATTATGGTCGGCATCGTCTTCTTCGTGCTGATTTCTATTGGCTACGCCATCTCCTCGAAGGTTCAGGGCGGCTATGAGCGCCCCGACCTGGACGCTATGCACGCCGACGAGGATACCAGCGCGGCACAGCACTAAATAGCGTGAAAGCCACGCGAGGCTAAAACATAAAAGGCACCGGATGGGGGAGCACCCCCGTTCGGTGCCTTTCGCTTTTGTGCCCTATTCGCCTTAGCGCCCTATTCGCTTTTGTGCCCTAGATGGCACCGTTCTGAGCGGTGTGAGTGTGCCCGTAGAATAGTTAACTATTCGTACCCGTCGACAAGGCTAGAAGCCGCAGAAGCCGGGTGCGAGCACACATTGCACATCCACGCCCCTAAGGCGTACTGACGGAAGGCACCTTCGTGTCCCACAACGACGATACCCGCAACCAGGCTGCAGCGGGGACCGCCGGATCGCGCACCCTGAAGCGTTCTCTGTCCCACGGACAGATGACCATGATCGTGATGGGTTCCGCGCTCGGTACGGGCCTCTTCTTGGGTTCGGGCACCGCCATTGCGATGGCTGGTCCCGCGGTCATTCTCACCTACGCTATTGGTTCTGCGCTCGCTTCGGTGATTGGTGCGGCAACCGGTGAAATGGCGGTTCGCTACCCTGTCCGCGGGGGTTTCGGTACTATTGCTACCCGCTACCTGGGCCCCTTCGCGGGCTTTTTGACTCGCATCGCCTACTGGACGGCGACTGTTCTGATTGCCGGTGTTGAGCTGGTGTCGGTGGCGACCTACCTGAATTATTGGTGGCCGCAGCTGCCCCTGTGGGCCGGTATTGCAGCGTTTGGTGTGGCGCTGATTGTGCTGAACCTGACCAGCGTGAAGTCTTTCGGCATGCTGGAGTTCTTCCTGTCTTCGATTAAGGTCATTTCGATTGTTGCCTTCCTGCTGGTGGGCCTGTGCCTGATTTTCTTCGGCCTGCCCGGTCACGCCGCGGTGGGTACCGCAAACCTCTTCAACGACGGCGGTTTCATGCCCAACGGCCCCCAGTCGGTGTGGCTGTCGCTGGCTGTTGTGATGTTCTCCTTCGGCGGTATTGAGATGATCTCGATCTCTGCTGCGGAGGCGAAGGACCCCTCCCGTTCGGTGCGTTCCTCGGCGAAGGCGATGATGATTCGCCTGGCGACCTTCTACGTGCTGGCGGTGCTGATTGTTGTGGCTGTTATTCCGTGGCGTTCGGCGTCCGGCCTGGGCGATGCGGTGGATGCTTCCCCGTTCGTTCTGGTCTTTGAACAGCTCGGCATTCAGGGCGTGGCGCACTTCGTGAACTTTGTGGTGCTGATTGCGGCACTGTCGAGCGCGAACGCAAACCTGTACGCGGGCGCGCGTCTGCTGCACTCCCTGGCAGCTGACGGCATGGCGCCTCGCCAGCTGGCTCAGGTGAACCGCGCTGGCGTTCCGGCTCGTGCGGTATGGCTGTCGACCAGCGGCATGGTGATCGCTATTCTGCTGGCGCTGTACAGCCCGAAGGAAGCGTTCCTCTCCATGATTTTCGTGATTATGGTGTGCGCGTTGACCGTGTGGGTTCTGATTCTGTTCGCCTACATCGTGTACAAGCGTGTTGAGCCGGCGACTGATGGTTTCCGCCTGTGGGGTGGCCAGTTCACTGCCGCGCTCGGCGTTCTGCTGCTCTTCGCGGTGTGGGTTGCGCTCTTCATGGTGCGCGGTTCTATGGTTCCGGCGATTGTGGGCGTGGGCTACTTTGTGGTGCTGAGCCTGCTGTACTTCGCTCGTATTCGCCACACTCACGTGATTGATGAGCAGACCTTCGTGGAGGCTCAGCAGGCAACTGCCGAGTACGACGCTATGAAGTACGACGCTGATCATGCCCTGGAGACCGCGGCAAAGCTGGGCCGTTAAGGTTCTGTAGCTCCTCGGAGGGCCGTGTTGGGGTCTGCAGAGACTCCAAGAAGGTAATAAACGAAAAATACGGAAAATTTCTGGAATTCCCCGTAATAAAACCGTAAAAATACCGTTGGTCCTCAGGGCGGGTCTATCATAGACAGTGAACCGTATGATCTTGTATGCGTTCAAATGTCTGTGTGTTGGATGAGGCTCGAAAGCATCGTAGCTTTCGAGCCTCATCGCTTTAACTACCAAATATATTTCTAGTACCCGAATCATCATCAGCTGATTCATTTGCGGTACCTTGCGGATTCGTACGAAGAGCCCCCTCAAAGCGGTGGGGGAGTAGAGTTAAACCATGCAAAGCCCCGAAAAGACCTCTGAAAAGACCCTTGAAAGACCTCTGCCTCTGAGGTCGGTACCACCGAACTGCTGGTGCACGTACCCGCCCGCTGGGGCGATATGGACGCCTACGGGCACGTCAACAACGTTGCCATCCTCTCGATCATGGAAGAAGCCCGTGTGGCGCTCTTCGGCCCGCCGCCGTCCTCCGGGCAGAAGCCTACCGTGGCACCGCAGCCTCCGATTCCGCTTTTTGACCTGGTTGCCGAGGGCGTGCAGGCACTCATTGCCGAGCACGGCATCCGCTACTTGGCTCAGCTGCCCTACACCGGTGAGCCCGTGCCGGTGCGCTTGAGCGTGGAGAAGGTCAGCGCCGCATCCGTGCGTATTGGCTACTCGATTCTCTCCCCGGTGGACGGCCGCGAATGCGTGCGTGCCTTTACCGTGCTGGCGTTCTGGGATTCGGTTGTGGGGCGTTTGACCCGTCTGAGCCCCGAGCAGCGTGAGCTGTTGAGCTCCTACCTGCCGCAGAAGTAGGGGTAGATACCGGCGCTCCGCTGTAATAAACCGGTCTTGAACGGGGTCAAGCGTATGCTTTAAATACCTTCTGCAAAGGGTGCAAAAGGTTCATTCCCGGGAGAGATAACGATGTCGTTTCACCACACTCAGGCAGACCCCGCCGATTGGGGTCGCCGCACGATGCGCGCCACCGGATGCGCCGCCGCCCTGCTCCTCGCCCTGACCGGCTGCTTTGGCGGTTCTAAGAGCGAAAACTCTTCGTCGAGCCCCAGCCCCTCCAACACGGCTAACCACTCACAGTACCCGCTCCCTTCTTCCACGGCGTCCCCGTCGCCGACGAAGAAGACCGAGCCGACCGTCACCGAGACTCGGGTGTCAGCCCCCGCAGAGAGCGCCGAGGCGAAGGCATCTGAATCCTCCGCACCCGCTGAAGCGAAGGCAACCTCTGCCGCGAACCCTACCGCCGCTGAGACTCCCCGCGCGCCCGAAAAGGTGGAGGTTGAACGCGCCTCCGCCGGCGAGCGCTGCGGACACATCGGACGCAAGGGTTACCTGAAGACCGGTGCGGAAATCATGGTGCTGCGCGGTACCGTGGACTGCGCCCACGCCCTGGACGTGCTGACCGAGTACATCACCACCCCGCGTGCCGACGACAACCTGACCGAGCACCAGGTTGCGAAGGTTCAGGACGCCACCTGCTACTGGAACCCGCAGTACGCGATGGCTGAGAACCGTCGCGAGGATCGCGGCGCCCCCGAGTGCACTATCGGTGAGGATGTCGCCTTTGTGGCTCGTCTGGAAAACCCGGACGCTCCCCCGATTCCCTTCCTCATGGAGCCCTCCTACTACGATTCCGGTGCCGGCTACTACCGTTTCAAGAGCGACGATGAGCGCACCCTCTGCGAGCTGAACCCCGCGGACGGAACCCTGGTGTGCGAGCGCCGCACCGGCGAGCAGACCGGTGACGGTAACGGTGCGGTCGGTCGTACTTTTGCCGGTCCGGTGGAGGTGACTCGCATGAACTTCCTGACCGGCGCCAGCGAGGTGAATACCGTGAATGAGTCCTCGGCTCTGCACGCGGAAACCAACACCGCAAACACGAAGATGATGCACACCTGGGATGTGGTGACTGTGCCCGCTGCTGACGGTAATCAGCTGACCTGCTTCGGCGAGATTGAGACTGGCTCGATTAGCTGCCATGACGGAAACGGGCACACTATTCTGGTGCGTGGCAGGCACGAAGGCTAAGCGCCCGCGTCAGAGGCAATGAGCTGCCAATGAGTTGTCATTGAGTGGCAAATAGCTAAGGAGGGACTCCCCGTGATGCCGGGGAGCCCCTCTTATTGCGTTCTGCCCGCTGTGTCCCTTTCCCATTGGGCCCTAGAGGGGTCACCCTGCGGGTTCCTCAGATGTCGTATAGCTAGCTCACAGGTAGCGTCTTTAGAATACTGTTGATGAACCCGAACCGATGACGCAGAAAGGTCACCATGCATCCGGCACAGAAGCACTCTACCCAGACTTCTACCCAGGCTCGTTCTACTCAGACTCGTTCTACTACGCTCGGCACCGCGAAGCGCTACAGCCCTGTAGCATTGGGCGCTACGCTCCTGCTGGCGCTGTCGGCATGCTCCGGAGGCGCTACCACCGCCTCCCCGAGCGCCACCGCGACCCCTAGCCCCAGCGCTACGAGCGCGAAGGCGACCCCTTCGCCCACCCGCACCGCAACGGTCACTGAAAGCACCCCGACTGCCGGTACCGTGCACACCCCCACCGCGGTGGCTACCGTGAGCCCCGGAACCATCACCACCGCAAGCCCGGCAACGACTGCTCAGGCGAGCGCAGCGTCGAGCCCCTCCGCATCGGCTAAGGCGAATACTTCGGCGAGCGCGGTGGCGAAGGCGTCGAGCACCGCGAGCCTGTCCAGCTCGGATGTTCAGTCTGCGGGCGGTAGCTGCGGCAGCATGGACGCTACCGGCTACCTGAAGCACAATGCTACGGTTCAGGTGGCCTCGGGTGCGGTGGATTGCCTGTTTGCGCGTGAGTTGATCCGCCAGTTTGTGGTGCAGAACCCCGCCGAGGTGACCGATAAGGCGAATGGTGAGCGTACCGTCATGTCGGCGCGCTGCTACTGGAAGCCGGGCGACGGCGCGGATCGTGCGACCCCCGAGTGCGTGTCCCTGGATGGTGGCAGCACCGTCATTACCGTGAAGCTGACCAACTAGTTTACGACTCACACCCGGCAGGGCACACCCCAGAAGGAACCCCCCCCGCAAAGCACGGGTGTTAAACACAAGCGCCGCGTTGACGAACGATTCGTCAACGCGGCGCTTTCGTGTCTCGAAGCTATCTCAAGCGGCTGGCGCGGCGGGTTTTAGAGCTCCCCGTGTGCGCGGGTGGCGAGCACGTCATCCAGGCGGGCGAAGGTCGAACGCCAGGTGGTGCGCACCTCCTCGTGGACCGAGGCGGGCATGGGACCAATCTCAATGACGATGCGGGTACCGGAACCCACGCCGTCGGCGGTAATCACGGTTTCGGGGAAGAAACGGTGACGCTGGTACACCAGCACGCTACCGGGGTTGCCCAGGTGGTCGGGCAGCTGCTCGGCGTATTCGAGCTCCTTGAACGGTTCAATGCTCAAAAAGCGGCTCTGCAGAATGCAGGACACCGAGGGGTCAACCTCGTTGATCATGGACAGGCGCTGCATGCCGCCGACGACGGGCTCCACGACAACGTCGGTGGGGCGCACGTGCCAGCCGGCGGGGCCGTACCAACGGACCAGCAGTTCGGGGTCCAGGTAGGCGCCGAAGATGTCCTCGACCGGGGCTGCAATCTCGTGGTCGAAGACGAGAAGCTCCTCATCGGGAACATGAGTGATGCTCATAGGGTTCTCCTTAAACGGGTTGAAGAGCGGGTTTAGGGCTTCTTACCGGAGTAGTAGTTGCCGAGGAACTCGTCACGGTACTCGAAGTAGGTGCCGTCCTTGATGGCTTCGCGGGCGTCGTCCACCATGCGCACGATGAAACGCTCATTGTGGATGGATGCGAGGGTCGCCGCCAGACGCTCGTCCGCCTTGAACAGGTGGCGTAGGTAGGCGCGGGTGTAGTGGGTGCAGGTGTAGCAGTCGCAGCCCTCGTAGATGGGCGAGAAGTCCGCCTTGAAGCGTGCGTTGGTGATGTTGTAGCGGCCGGTGGGGGAGTAGACGGCGGCGTTGCGTGCCACGCGGGTGGGGGAGACGCAGTCGAAGGTGTCTACACCGTTCTCAATGCCGACGAAGATGTCGTCGGGTTCGGAGATACCGAGCAGGTGGCGGGGCTTGGATTCGGGCAGCTCTTCGGCGCACCAGCGCACGATGGTGCCGAGGTTTTCCTTCTCGAGTGCACCGCCGATACCGAAGCCGTCGAAGGGCATGGAGCCGAGGTCCTGGCATGCCTTGCGGCGCAGGTCCTCGTATTGCGCACCCTGAATGACGCCGAACAGTGCCTGGTAGGGCTTGCCCACGCGCTCTGCGGTCAGGCGCTGGTGCTCAGCGATGCAGCGCAGCGCCCACAGGCGGGTGCGTTCGAGTGCCTCCTCCTGGTAGCCGCGGGAGTTGTAGAGGGTGGTCAGCTCGTCGAAAGCGAACATGACGTCGGCACCGATCTGGTGCTGAACCTGCATGGACACCTCGGGGGTGAAGCGGTGAATCGAGCCGTCAATATGCGACTTGAAGTTCACGCCGTCGTCGTCAATGTGGGCGAGGCGTTCCTTGCCTTTTGCCACGTCGTCGTCACCGAGGGGGCGGCCGTCGGCGCCCTTAGCGCCCGCGACGGTACCCATGTCGATCACCTTCTTGAAGCCGGATCCCAGGCTCATGACCTGGAAGCCGCCGGAGTCGGTGAAGGTGGGGCCGTCCCAGTTCATGAATGCGCCCAGGCCGCCTGCTGCGTCGAGGATTTCGGGGCCGGGCTGCAGGTACAGGTGGTAGGCGTTGGAGAGCAGAGCCTGAGCGCCGAGCTCCTTCATGGATTCGGGTAGGACCGCCTTGACGGTTGCCTTGGTGCCCACGGGGGTGAAGGCGGGGGTCTGGATTTGTCCGTGCGGGGTGGTGATGACACCGGTGCGTCCGCGGAACTGTCCGCCGTTGGCTTCTACACGTTCAGCGCTGGGGGAGGCGGTGTCCGCCAGGCGGCTGGTGATGGTGAAGCCAAAGTCCTCGGTGGGGAAAGAGTTATCTAGAACGCTCATTCTTCTCTCGATTGTTTGCTTTCCGTCTGAATGTCTACACCCTAGCCTACCGGAAAACCCCGCCTCTCTTGCCGGAGGCGGGGTTTACGCGGGTACTGTCAGGTTGGGGCACAGCCAGATTGGGGTATAGACAGGGTGGCTGGGTTTAGCCAGCCCTAGCCGGCGAAGTTAGCCGGTGTAGTTAGCCAGCGAAGTCGCCGAGCATATCCACGGTCGGCACGAAGAAGAGGGTGCCGGTCACCGCGGTGCTGAAATCCAGCAGACGGTCGTAGTTGGCGCCATCCACTCCCATAAACATGTTCATGAGCATCTTCCGAACGGTCGAGAAGGTGCTGGCGTAGCAGATGAAGTAGGTGCCCAGCTCGTTGTTACCCACGGTGCCGAAGGGCATGTTGTCGCGAATAACCTTGAAGTCGTCACCGATATTGGCAAGAGCGGAGTGCGAGTTGGCGGGCTTCTCATCCTCGCTCATCTCGATGTCGTCGTGCTTGGAGCGGCCAATAACCTTCTCCTGCTCGGAGACGGGCAGGGCGTTCCACGCGGTCATGTCGTGGATGTACTTCTGCACGAACTGGTAGCTGCCGCCCTTGTACGCGGGGTCATCGTCGCCGATGAGGCCGAAGTATTCGCGTGCCGCGGGGGTCTGCGGGTTCTCGGTGCCGTCCACAAAACCGATGATGGAGCGGCCGTCCCAGTAGCGGAAGCCGTGCACCTCCTCCAGCACCTCAGCAATATCGCGTAGAGCCGCAGTAATAGCGGACGCCATATCGTAGGCGACGGACGGCTGGGTTGCGCGGATGTGGAAGTGCAGATCACCGGGAGTGGACACCGCGGTGTGCTTGGGTCCCCGAATCTCCTCGAACTCCACGAGCTCCTGAGGCAGCGGCTTGGGCAGATCCAGGGTCAGCCACGCGCTGTGGCTGATGCCCAGCACGATGCTGGCGTTCTCGGGCGAGTAGCGGTTCGCGGCGGTGTGGTTGAGGTTAATGACGAGCCCGCAGAGGTTCTGGAACCCCTCAATGAGCGCCTCCTGGCTGAGGCCTTCCTTGAACTTCCAGACCATGAAAATGGTGTTAGCGTTCGGGCTGGCAGTGACCTGTTGTGATTCTGAAGCAAGCATAAAACTCACCGTACGCCCGTGTGCACGCCCCTGCAATGAATCTAGCCCTAACCTTCTGCCCTAGCTCTAACCTTCTGCACAGGCCCTAACCTTCAGCACTGGACGGAGAAGATGAGGGCTGGGGCAAAGAATAATAGGGTTTTAGAAGCCGTGCTTTAGAAACCGTGGGAGGCGAGGTCACGCGCATGCGCCAGGCGTGCCGCCGTCTCGAAAATAGTCCACGCCTGCACCTGAGTGGACAGCTCCACCGGCGCACCGGGCTTCACAACCTTGCTCATCGGCTCGGTGAACCGCGGGGAGAACTGCACGAGCGCCTTACCGCGAATCTCATTCGGGTCAATGCCGTACTCGTTCATCGGCAGGTTGGGGTCGAACTCGCGGCGGCCCTCCCACAGGGCGCGTGCGGTCGAGTACACCAGGTTCGAGGCGAGTGCTCGCGCCTCATCGCTGAGCAGCGGCGAGGACGCCGCCATGCCCAGGTAGCGCACGAGAATGCCGGTGAACAGGCCGCCGTCGCCGTCGCCGTGCGAGATGAGGATGCGGCGGCGCGCACCGGAGAGGAACTCCACCTCTTCAGTCATGTGCTTGACGATGCCGACGATGAGGCGTTCGGCGCGTTCTGCGGGGTCCACCTCGCAGGGCACACCGGATGCGGCGAGGCTCAGCAGGGCACCCAGGGCGGTTCCCTGGTTGTAGGTAAATTCGCTGCGTTCGTATTCGTACTCGTCGCCGCGCACGTTCACGCCGTCAATATAGAGCGAACGTTCTGCATCCCAGAGGGTTTCGTTCATCCAGTCCATGAGCGCGGCGGCAGTCTTCGGGTCGCCCGCACGCACATACGCCAGAGCGGTCGGCGCGGTCGCCGCAGCATTCACAAAATCACGCTTGGACTTGCGCCAACTCATGCCACCCACCGGGGAGAAACCCTTCGCCAGCTGCTCGAAGAGAGCCGCGCCAGCATCCTGGGCGGCAACGTCATTCGCACCGGTCAGCTCAATGCAGAAGGAATTCATGCGGCCCACCGCGAGGGTCAGCCACGCCATATCGTCAAAATAATCGTTCGCGAAGCGACCGTAGTTACGCACGTTAATGCCGCGCAACAGCGCGCGGGCGCGGTGCAGCTCTTCCTGGGCGGCAGTAATATCGCCCTCGCGCAGGTGACGCTGACCGGCATCAATCATGCAGTCCAGCAGGTGCGCCTGCCACCAGTAATGCCAAACGTTCAGGCGCTGGCTCAGCGGGCGCGGATCGGGCACCTGCACCGAACCGATGAGGGCGCCGGGCACGCCGAGGATGCGATGCACAAAGGTATCGGTGACGCTGACGGCTGCGGCAGCGGCATGCGAGGAGGTGCGCTGGGCGTACTCGCTAATCGACTCCAGAGACTGCTCGTTGTGGGAAGACGGCTGGGAATTCATGGACCCTCTGTAGTTGCGGTGAAGTATTACGTCTGAAATTATCCCACTTTTTGCCCTCTGAGCGCCCGGATGCTGTGGGCGGGCTCTCGGGTGGGATCCCTTTTCGAGAACCCGCCAAGAAGATGCACCGCAGGGAACGAAGTGAACGCCACTCAAAAACGGTTAGGCGGCGGCAGCCAGCGAACGCCCGCTGTACAGGTCCACCCGCTCGCCGGTGATGGGGTGCTCAAAGTGCAGGCTGTACGCCAGCAGCTGCAGCGGGTACTCCGAGCGGTCGGGCGCATTGGGTAGCACCTGCGGGTAGAGCACATCGCCCAGAATGGGCGAACCCAAAAGGTTCAGGTGCGCCCGTAGCTGGTGGGTCTTGCCGGTGTGAGGCGCCAAATCATAGAGCGCCCATTCTCGTTTTTCGTTGAGCGTAGGCTCGGCACGCCAGCCCTCAACCGCCTGCGCACTCGGGGTGAAAGTCCGCAAAATCTTCACGGTCGTCAGCGTATTCGGCTCCACACCCTGCACCGCGCACTCTTGCTCAGACAGCTGCTGAACCTGCAGCTGATCACGAATCTTCTGAATATGAGAACGCACCTGCAGCCCCTCCGCACTCAACGCCTGCTCGGCGGCGGCAGGGTCGGCGGGAACCGGCGCCACGGCGCGGTAGGTCTTCGACACCTGACGGTGCTGAAACATCATCTGGAAAGGGCGGCGCGCCTCCACGGTCTTAGCAAAGAGCAGCACGCCGGCGGTCGGGCGATCCAGGCGGTGAATCGGAATCAGCCGCGGGTTCTGCTCACGCACCCGCAGCTTGGTCAGTGCGGTCTGCGCAATATAGGAGCCGCGCGGTGTGGTCGGCAGAAAATGCGGCTTATCAATCGCTAGCACGTGCTCATCCTCGTAGAGCACCGGCATATCGGAGGGTAGTTGCGACTCATCGGCAAGCTCACGGAAGTACCAGATGCGCTCGCCCGGCATGTACGGGCTATCGCTGGTCAGAATCGTGCCGTCGTCCAGACGCACCTCGCCGGTGTTGAAGCGGGCGTGAATAATCTGTGGGTCGTTTGGGTAGAAGCGCGCAATCAGATAATCCGCAATGGTTGCCGGGATGGTGTTGTTCGGGGTGAGCTCGGCGGGGAGCTCCTCGGGTAGCGGCAGGATCAGCTGAATCGGATCGATACCGTTCTTCTGAGCCAGCGGAGGGGTCAGCAGACGGCGATGCGTGCGGCGTGCCGGTTTCGCCTGGCGTGTAGCGGCAGGCTGCGTAGGGACTGTGTTGTGAGTGGAGGCAGTGTTCTGTGCGGGCATGGCTCTACTCTACCGCCTGAGCCCTATCGCCTGAGCGGGGCTAGGACCGAGGTAAGCTGAGCCGGACTGCCTACCGATGAGGTAGCTAGACACATTGCCGCGGGGTTGGGTTTCGGGCAGCGGAATGCAGTTTTGTCTGACACTCATGAATGTTTGTGTGAATGCGTGGAACAAAAAACGAAAACTTCACAAATTTTTGAAATTATTGGACATTTAATTTAAAAAAACTGCATTAATTTTACAAAAAATAGTGTTTGAGTGCGGTATTTTCGAAAATCCTGTCAAATCAGAAACTAATAACCCTCAATTTAGCCCCCGTGGTTTTTCTAAGTATAAAAGATGTAAAGCAAATAAATACCTGCTAACCTGGGCATCCTACGTCATAAACACCTTAATAAAGGCTGGAAACCGCCTTAAAGCGGTACGATTAAGACACAGAAGTTCGAAATGTCGAACGAAGGGGTCGAAATGGGACAGAAACAGCGCAAGGATGCAGAGATTAAAGGAACAGCCCCGATGACAGCGATGCAATCGGACAATTCTAAAACACCGGAAAATAAAGTAGGAGAGGTTATGGAACATTCACAAAAGAATGCGGAGCCTCGCACCGGTGCCCTGCGCATGGAACCGCACGAACGCGAAGAGCAAATTCTGAAAATTGCTGCAGAACATTTCACTCGTCGTGGCGTGCTCGGTGCCTCCATGAGCGCTATCGCTCGCGATGCAGGCATTACCCGCGCCCTGCTCTACCACTACTTCCCCGGCAAGGACTCCCTGGCGGCAGCCGTCACCCGACGCGAAGCCAACGCAGTCCTTGAGGCTCTCGGTGAGCACCACGAAAACCCCGAGGAAGCACTCCGCAGGGCGCTACGCACCTACTTCCTCGTCGTAGCCGGTGTCCCCACCCCCGGTGGGGAGGACTTCCCGAACAACCCCACCGACTACCTCGAATGGATGCTTCAACGCACCGGCATGCCGATTAATGACCGCACCCGCGTCATTCTCGGAGGCTGGTTGCAACTCGTCGACTACTTCGCCCTGCACGTCGTGCAGCTCAACCCCCGCGATCAGCGCACCGTTCGCTCCCGCGGGCTCGGGCTCGAAGAAGCTATCGACCTGTGCCTGGGTGCCGTGGACACCCTCACCGGCGGCTACTAACCGCCCCAACAGGTCAACGTAGGACTTCCCGCTCCGATGTTTGGTTATGTGCTCCACGGCAAAGGCGACGTGGACATCCGGGCGGTTATTCCTCCGTCGCGCCGCTTGCGACGTGGCGGACTCCGGGAATACCACCCGGTTCGTGAGTAGGGAAACATAATGCCCCGTGCCCCCTTCCGTGAGGGTGCGGGGCATTATGATGCTCAGGTTGAGATTGAAGAAAATAATTTAACCTGAGGCTAAGCTTGAGGATCTGCTTGCGTTAAATGGAACGGCGCAGCGACAACCCACGAACCGTCGCGTAGAAACCCTGTGCCTGCAGTGCGGCACGCAGTGCCTCCACCGGATGCACCACAGCCTCGCCGGTGGAGGGATTCAGCGTGTGGGTGCCCAGCGTGTGAGTGCTCAAAAGCTCCACATCGTTGACCTTCTCCACCGAAATCTTCTCCGCACCACCGGCGGACACCAGGCGCGCCAGGGCGGGGGCCGCCGCCTCCAGAAGTACCGGGTCGGTGGTGAAAGCCAGCAGGGTCTTCGCGCCGCGCTCCACGTACAGCACCGGGGCGCCGTCCACCAGCACCACGCAGGCGCCCGCCTTGCGTGCCGGGCGGTGCTTGACCACTCCCACACCCTCGCCCGCAAAGGACGGAATCGCGGGCCAGCTCAGCGCCGCACCGTACGGGTTCGCCGGGTCGGTCGCCGCCAATAGCGTCACCGTGAACGTGCCGTACACCTGTTCCGTATCGGTGCGCTGCGGGGTGTAGGCGCTCGCACCAAAACTCTGTGTCGCACCAAAACCCTGTGTCGCACTAAAATTCTGTGGACCTGCGGGAATACTGAGGTTATCGGCGGTAGAACGCAGCAGGTCCACCGTTGCGGGGGCAGCGAACTGCGCCGCACCCAAACCCTCAATAAAGTAGCCGCGACGCACTAGCGCACGATCCTCAGCCGCCAAATAAATCCGGTACAGCTGTGAGAACCCGCCGGCAGAATCCTCCACCTGCAGGCATCCGCGAGTCAGCACGCCGTAGCGGTCCAGCAGCAGGTCGGCGCGTGCGAGCGCCGCAACGGTCGCCTCCACCGGCTCCTGTAGGAGCGTGTCCACGCGCGAGAAGCGGCCGCTATCCTGCGGGGCAATAGTGGGGGCGGTATGGAGCCCGCCGCGGAGGGAATTACCACGAAGGGAACGCAAGCCCCGCCCGGTGGTAGGCGCAGAGTAACCGCTGGAACTATAGCTGTCAGCACTGTAGTTGTCAGCACTGTAACCGCCCGCCATGCCGTTACCCATGGAGGCGCGCGCCGCCGCAATACGACCCGCACCGCGGCGACCCACCCGCGACAGGCGCGCAGGGGCGGTCGGGGTCGGATGCGCACTGCGGACACCCGCAAGCATCGCCCGAACCGGTGCGAAACTATCGTTCGTCACCGCACCGGCCCACACCAGGCGCCACAGCGCCGCCGAGACCTGCGCCGCATCCGGGAAAGTCACCATCTGGCCGGCGGGTGCCGCCGCGCTCATCAACTGCGCCACCCTCTCACGTAGTGCCGGCACGAACAGGCCGCCGTGAGCCAGCGCCTCATAGATGGCGTGCTCCAGCGTGCCCGGAGCCTGCAATGCCTCCCAGAGTTCCGGATTCTCCGCGCGCACCAGCTGCTCCGGGTAGTCCTCGCCCAGGGTCAGCGAAGAACTCTCGCTCAAATGCAAGCGAATCCAGCCGTCAGACTTCTGCGCGCTACCGCCGCCGAGCTGACCGGCGCCGGTGAAGAATACCCTGCCGCTCGCCATGAGTTCGTCCAGCATGTGCGGCTGGTAGCCGGGCACACGCGCCGGAAGAATCAGCGTCTCCAGCGCGGAAGCCGGTACGCGTACACCCGCCAGCTGGTCGATGGCGGTGAGCAGATCCTCCGTGGAGGAGGCGGAGTCTTCGGTACCGTTTTCTGTCGCCGGGTTGGGTGCCGCCGTGCCGAGGGGCGCCACCCTCTCGCCCACTACCGTGGCGGCGCGGCGGGAGGGCATGAACGCACCGTAGGCGCTCGCCTCCGGCAAGGTCTGCGCAACCCGCACAGATAAAGAACGAACGTTCTGCCATGAAGGCAGGAAAACACCATAGACCTGCGCCGATACCGGCTCAATCTCCTCACGCAACGCCGCCAGAGAACGGGCACGAATCGTGCGCAAAACCTGCGCATCCACCCACTCAACACCAACCGCGCCGGAGGCACGCAGCACCTCGGGCAGGAACTCGCCAGAGCTCAAGCGACGCTGCTGCTGAAGACGCTGCAACACCGGAGTCAGCACGCCCACACCCACCGGGGTCAGACGCGAAAAATGCTCCGCCGCCTGCTGCGCCGTAAAGGGAATATGGGTGCGCGCATAGCGAGAAACCAAATCCTCTAAAGGCTCCGCGACCGGCTGCAGGAGGGCAGCAGGAAGCGCCGCGGCGGGCATAATGCCCAGCCCATCGCGCAGACGCGCGGCATCCTCAACCGCCGCATAGTACAGCTGCGGCTCGGCGGAACCATCGGCAGCTCCCATGAACGAGAACGCGCGGCGCGAGCGCACCAGCTCCTCCGCCAGGGCGCAAGCCTCAGCCGTGCTGGCGTGCGCGCCGGACTCCTCGCCGTAGTTTTCAGCATCCTCGGACTCGCCGAAATCTTGAGAACCGTGGGCCGCAGATTCAGCCCGCAAACGCAGACTCAATTCCCGCGCGCTCAACGGACCCAGCTGGCGCAACAGATCTGCCACGCCCTCCACACCGCAGGCGCGGTAACGCTCACCCGTGCGCTGCAGACGCTGCTGAGTCTGCACCAGAACCGCCGGATCCAGCAGGTCGCGCAGACCGCTCGAACCTAGAAGCTCAGCCAGCAGTGCCGGGTCCAGCGACAGCGCGGCGGCGCGGCGTTCGGCGGCGGGCGCATCGCCATCGTAGAGGTGCTCGGCAACGTACTCAAAGAGCAGGGTGCGCGCAAAAGGCGAAGGGTCGTTCGTCTCAACCTCCAGCATGGACACCGCCCGAGACTGCAGGGAACGGTGCACCTGAACCAGCGCCGGAACATCGTACACATCCTGCAGACACTCGCGCGCCGTCTCCAAAAGCACCGGAAAATCAGGGTACTTACGCGCCACATCCAGCAGCTGAGCCGCACGCTGACGCTGCTGCCACAGCGGGGTGCGCTTACCCGGATCACGGCGCGGCAACAGCAGGGCACGCGCCGCATTCTCACGGAACCGAGACGCAAAAAGCGCCGAATCGCCCACGCGTTCGGTGACAATCGCCTCCAGCTCGTCCGGGTCGAAGAGGAACAGGTCAGCGCCGGGCGGCACATCCTCCATGGCGGGCAGGCGCAGAATCAAGCCGTCATCGCTCGCCATGACGGAGGCGTCCACCCCGTACCGCTCCTCAATGCGGGCGCGCACCGCCAGCGCCCAGGGTGCGTGCACCCCGTAGCCGAGCGGCGAGTGCAGGACCACGCGCCAATCGCCCAGTTCGTCCCGGTGCCGCTCCACAATCATGCGGGTGTCGGAGGGGACCGCCCCGGTGGATTCGCGCTGCTCACGCAGGTAGGCGAGCAGATTATCGACCGCCCAGGTGTCCAGTCCGAGCTGTTCGAGCTGCTGGCGGGCGGCGGCGCTATCGGTGGCGTCCAGGCTGGAGAGGGCGCGCGTGAACGCACCCGTCTGCACGCCCAGGGCGTAGGGGCGGCCCATGCGGTCGCCGTGCCAGAAGGGCAGGCGCGCGGGCTGACCGGGTGCGGGGGAGACCCGCACCGCGTCGTGCGTAATTTCTTCAATACGCCAACTGCTCGCGCCGAGGGTGATGACCTCGCCGGCGCGGGATTCGTACACCATTTCCTCGTCGAGCTCACCCACGCGCTTGGGGCCGCGCTCCTCATCGCCGCTGACCAGGTAGACGGGGAAGAGTCCGCGGTCGGGAATCGTGCCGCCGCTGGTGACGGCGAGGCGCTGCGCACCCGGGCGGCCCTCAATGCTGCCGGAGGGTGCCTCTTCGGTGGGGGTGCGGTCCCAGATGATGCGCGGACGCAGTTCGGCGAACTCCTCGGAGGGGTAGCGTCCGGCGAGCATTTCGAGCACGGAGTCGAAGAGGGCGCGCGGCAGTTCGGCGTAGGGTGCGCTGCGGCGTAGCGCCTCGTACCAGGAGTCCACGCTGATGGGACCCAGCGCGCAGGCGGCGACGGTCTGCTGCGCGAGTACGTCCAGGGGGTTGGTGGGGATGGCAAGCGGCTCGAGGGTTCCGCTGCGCATTCCGGCGAGGGTGACGGTTGCGCCGAGCAGGTCGCCGCGGTGCTTGGGGTAGAAGAATCCGCGCGAAATTTCGCCCACGCGGTGCCCGGCGCGACCTACGCGCTGCAGTGCGGAGGCGACCGAGGGTGGGGCGGCCACCTGGATTACGAGGTCCACGTGGCCCATGTCGATGCCCAGTTCCAGGGAGCTGGTGGCGACCACGCAGCGCAGGGTTCCGCCCTTGAGCGCCTCCTCGATGAGGGTGCGCTGTTCCTTGGATACGGAGCCGTGGTGCGCGCGGGCGAGCGGCGGCACCTCGGAGATATCGCAGATGCCTGCCGCGTAGTCTTCGGGGCTGATTCCCTGCTTCGCGAGGACGCGGCGCAGGTGAATATCGTTGAGTGCCGCGGTGAGCTTTTCCGCTAGTCCGCGCGAGTTAACGAAAACAATTGTAGAACGGTTGTTCTCGATATGGTCGACGATGCGCTCCTGCACGCGCGGCCAGATGGAGGTCTCGGGGCGCTCGCTATCGGGGGCGTCTCGCAACGCGTTGTCTTGCGGTGCTCCTTCACGTAGCGCCCCTTCTCGCAATACCTCTTCCGGAATGGTGAGCGTATTTTTGGGCGCGGCGTTATCGCCCTGTCGCGCCGGGTCTGCTTGCCCAATTTCTAGCCCAGGTTCTTGCCCGGCTTCTTGTCCGGGGAATACGCCAATGGCATCTTCCAGCGTGTAGGGTGCGTTCGCCGGGGTATTTACGGCACTGGGGGCAGACTGTGCCGCGCCCTGCGGCGAGTCGGCAGAAGCCGAGCTCCCGCTGCCCGGCACCTCCGAGGGCGCGTATTCTGAGCGTGCGTATTCCGAGGGCGAGTAAAGCCCTTGCCCGTAGTCGTTGGCGCCTCCGAGGGCCGCCATATCGGGTACGGGCACGCTCAGGCGCAGGTCCCATTCTTTGGCGACCGGGCGGCTCATGATGGTCACCGGCTGAATGCCGCCGAGGAACCGGGCGACCGCCTCCGGGTCTTCGACGGTTGCGGAGAGGCCAATGCGCTGTGCGGGCTTTTCGAGGAGCGCGTCGAGGCGTTCGAGGGAGACCGCCAGGTGTGCGCCGCGTTTGGTGGCGGCGAGGTTGTGAATCTCGTCCACGATTACGGTGGTCACGCCCGCGAGGGTGTTGCGGGCGGCGCTGGTGAGCATGAGGTAGAGGGATTCGGGGGTGGTGATGAGAATGTCGGGCGGGTTGCTGATGAGTTGGCGGCGTTCGCGTGCGGGGGTATCGCCGCTGCGCACGCCCACGCTGATGGTCGGTTCGGTCGCGTTGTTTCCGCTTAGGCGGGTGATTCCGGTCAGCGGTGCGCGCAGGTTGCGTTCGACGTCGGCGCCGAGTGCTTTGAGGGGTGAGATGTAGAGGATGCGCGTGCCGCCTGCGGTTCCGGCTTCGTGTTCGCGGTGCAGGGCGTCGAGTGCCCAGAGGAAGGCGGCGAGGGTTTTGCCGGAGCCGGTGGGGGCGATGATGAGGGTGTTGTTGCCGTTGCGGATGCTCTCCCAGGCCCCTTCTTGGGCGGCGGTGGGTGCGCTGAAGGTGGCGCGGAACCAGTCGCGTACGGGGGCGGAGAAGTGGGAGAGTGCGTCGGTCATGTATCTATTATGGCGGGGTTTACGGTGTGCGCCTCTTGAATTGTTGGGGGTGGGGGGAGGAAGATGTGCTTGACAGGGTTTCTATAGAACATGTAATATTTTCCCTGTAAAGTAATCGACTGGGAGAACACCCAAAGGAGCTTCGCCATGACCCGCCTGAACGAAGAACAGCTCATCAACCTCTTCCACGAGCCGCGCACCGTCTCCTCCTTTACCAAGGAACCCGTCATCGACGAGCAGCTGCGCCGCATCCAGGAACTGACCTTCTACGGCCCCACCGCCTTCAACAGCCAGCCCCTGCGCATCACCTGGGTCAAGAGCCCTGAGACACGCGAGCGCCTCGTCGCGCACCTGGCAGACGGCAACAAGGCAAAGACTCAGGCGGCACCGGTGACCGCGATTCTCTCCGCGGACGCAAACTGGGTAGAGCACGCTGACACCTTCAACCCCAACGCAGCCGGCTTCATCAAGAGCTACTACACCACCGAGGAGCTTGCCACCCCCGCCGCTGAGCTGAGCGCCCACCTGCAGGCAGGCTACTTCATCACCGCAATCCGTGCCCTCGGCCTGGACGCCGGCCCCATGACCGGCGCAGACTTCGCCGGCATCAAGAAGGAATTCTTCGCGGACAACGCAGAGATCCCCTTCCTGGTCGTCAACCTCGGCCACGGCGAGGCTCCCGCATACCCGCGCGGTGCACGCTTCAGCCATGAGGACGTCACCCGCTCCCTCTAAGAGCAAGCGGATACGGCATTGCTAAACACTAGGCTTAAAAATAGTTCAAGGGCGGTTCCCCATCACGGGGAACCGCCCTTGAACTATAGGTGCACCAGTGAACTATAAGCGTGAACTATAGTGCACAGAGGCGCCAGAGTATTCACATCTGCAACGCTACTTTAGCGGGCACCAAACTGACCCACCGACAGCTGCGGAACAGAGGAGGAACAAGCGGTCGTATCCAGCGGAACAATTACGCCGCCGGAACCAGAGGGCAGACCCACCAGGAAGCCCTGAACCGGTCGGCTACCGCAATCATCACCGAAGCGTGCCGGATACACCGAACGCAGTACCGCGGTGGTGCTATCGCCGGGGTTAAGGGTCACGCCCGCAGAGTTCATGTACTCATCGGAGGTGGAAGCCTCACGACCAACCCAGGTTCCCGAAGGACCCGCATGCACCACACGCGGGTAGCCGCGCAGGGTACAGGAGGAGTTTGAGGAGTTCTGGAAGTACAGGGTGTAGTTTCGGGCGCCGGGGGAGCCTTCTCCCACAGCAACCGAAATGTTCAGGTCATCCAGATCGCACTGGGTCGGGCCCTCAGCAACAGTATTGCTGGAGGAACTAGAGGACTTCTCCGAAGAGTTCGAGGAATTGGAAGAATTCGACGAGCCCGAAGAACCGGAGGAGTTCGAGGAGCTACCCGAAGAGTTGGAACCCGACTGTGACGACGAGTTTGAGCTCTTCTGGGAATCCTGCTGAGAATCTGCAGAGTCCTCTGACTTGTTCTGATCGGAACCCTCGCGGGAGGAATCAGAAGAATGAGAGTCAGAGTTCTGCTTCGACTCGTGAGTCCCGGTGTGGGAAGAAGACTCGGAGTGCTCAGAGGAAGAATCGTGGTGCTCCGCATCGGGGGAGTTCACCACGGTAATGGAGCCCGGAGACACAGAAGGGGTAGCCCCGTCGGAGGCTACTCGAATCGTGCCGGGCTTGACCGAAGCCGAAGCACTCGGCTGAGCCGAGGTGCCTTCAGCTTCCTGACCGGCCGGGGACGCGCCGCATCCACTGAGCGCGAGCACGCAACAGAGGAGGGTGGTTGATGCGAGTACCTGAGCCGATTTAAACATGATTACATCGCCGCCTGCATTTGGATTTCTGCTCCGTCCATACCGGGGGCGTACTCGACCTGGCAGCACAGGCGGGAGTATTCGTTGGCGACATCGTCGACCATGTCGAGCAGGTCCTGCTCAGCTTCGGTGCGTTCACCGGAAGCTTCGAAGTGCTCGGGGTCGATGAAGCCGTGGCAGGTAGCGCAGGATGCGTTACCACCGCAGGTTGCGAGGACCGGCACGCCGTTAGCCTGGAGGGCTTCCAGGAGGGTGTGGTGGTCTTCCCACTGAATGTCGTAGTTTACGCCTGCTTCGTCAGTGACCTTAATCGTTACGCCCATGCGTTCTCCTTCTTCTGTAGTGATGCGTTTCTATTGTAGAGGTAGGGGCTGTTATTCACCGTACTTTGTGGCGCATCCCCAACCCTACCGTCACGCATATCACGGGAACGCATATTAATTTTTATGCTGAGTAGCATGTCTGTATTGCCCCCAGTCTACCCCGTATCGCCCTGACAACGCGGGATATAGGCATATATGAATACTGCCCCCAGATGCAAAGACATGCTGGGGGCAGTATAAAGAACCGGCGCGCAGGCGCGCTCTAACGGTGACGAAGACCTACTCTGATTCCTTCTCCGTAGCCTTCTCGGCCTCCTGCTTTTCAGCGTTGCGGTGATCGGCATTCTGGATGCTTCCTCCGGGGCCGCGCACAATACCGCGCACGCTATCGCGCGGATCGGCGTAGCGCAGGTCGATACCGAAGGTATTGCGGATCTGTCGTGCCGAGTTCAGGTGCCAGCGCTGCGAATCTGAGGGGGTCACGGAGGTGACCGCCTTCTGGCCCGGAGCCAGCTTCTCGTGGCGAATATCGTAGTGCTTACCGCCCATGGTGATGGTGAAGCCGTGCTCCTGCAGCAGCTGCACGAACGCGTCCACATCGTGCGGAATCTTGCGGCCGCGCTGCCTCTTCGTGCCGCTCATCCTCGGCTGCGACTCGAAGGGGTTACGGCTGGGCGCGGTGCCGCGACTAATACGAATGACCTGCTGGTCCGAGTGCGAGAACTCCACCTGGTAGCCATTGAGCGAGTACACGGTGCGGCTACTACCGGGAATCGGACGGCGGTCCTCGGCTTCATCAAGGATGCGGGCAATGTACTCGCCGGTCAGTCCGAGCGACTTGAGCTGAGCCTGAGCCTCGGGGGAGAGCTGGTAGCCTCCGGCGAGAGCCTGTAGCGGGCGTAGCGCGAGCACTTCGGCGGTCAGGGGGTTGAGCACCACCTGGTAGCCTTCCTCTTCATGCGTGTAGAGGGTGACTTCGCGGCCGTAGCGGTTCTCTTGCGCGCTTTCTTGAACCACCGTGCTTGCGGGGGATTCGATAATATCCAGCAGCAGCTCGTAGGTGAGCCCGTGGCGCATCATGTAATCCATCACGCCGGGGAGCACACCGTAGATGCGGCGGCGCGGCGGCACGTCGCCGTAGAATTCCTTCTCGATGCGCGCGGCAATACGCTGGTTCTCCAGCGGCACCTCGGTCAGCGGAATGAGGCGCTGGTTGGAGGGGCGAATCTTGGCGCGTGCGGCGGCGGGCTTGGGCGCCTGACGGTACGCGTCCACGAGCGCCTGCTGCTGCTCCACGAATTCCTGGGCAAGGAGCGGTAGGAGGGTGAAGTAGAGCTCTGCCGCTTCGGGCTTGAGCGCGCCGTTCTCATCGAGCAGGGAGGCGCCGTCCTTGGAGAGCAAATCCCACGGCCTATCGTGTGCAGGGCTCTCCTCGGAGCCCTGCTCATCGCGGTAGCTATAGGCGGCGAGGGAGGCAAGCTCCTGCAAGCGAACGTACACCTCAAGAGGAACGGTAATCTGCTTAGCGGACATTATTTCTCCTCCTCGGTGGTGTTTTCTGCCCGAGCTACTTGATGTTCTGCCTGCTTCGCCAGGGTATTACTGAGCTCTTCCAGCTGTGCCTTGCGCAGGGTTTCGGCGTGCAGAACATGGAAGTCCGGGGTCTTCGCCAGCGCCTGAACGGTCCGCTCATCGGGCGAAATCGCAATTTCCAGACCCTGCGCCGCGTAGATGCGGGTCCAGCCTTCAGCCATGCGCACGCTTTCGGGGCTACTCAGCGCCTGAAGCATCAGATCGAAAACGAACGGCGGGTTCTTCTTCAAGAAGGTGCGGGCGCGCTCGCTGAATTCGAGTTCCAGGGCGTTGAGCGAGTTGTATTTGCCCTGAGCCAAGGATGCCTGTGCCGCTTCGTTGTATTCGGCGTCGTATTCGTCAATGACGGTAATGACTTCGGCGGAGGCGGTGTTGACGTCCACACGGTAGTCGTCGTGGGTGAAGCGAATCGTCCAGTCGTTGAGGCGTTCTGCCGCGCCTTCACGCAGGATGGTGCGCACGAGCTCTTCGCTGATATTTTCGCGTTCGAGGCGGGCACGCAGGCTCGGGCGCAGGCGGTAGCTGCGTTCGCGGTCCTCGGCGGTAATGGCGCGAGGTGCGGCGGCTACCGGTTCTGCTGCGGGCGCGCTCGGGGCGGACGCGGCAGGCATCGGTGCACCTGGTTTCGGGGCACCTGGTTTCGGTGCAGCAGGCTTCGGCGCACTCGGCAACGACTGGCTGAGCACAGGCCGCTCTTCAACAGATGCCTGCTCGGTAGCCGCTACCGACTGCGCGGCTGCCGCGGCTTCTTCGGCTGCCTGCTGGCGGGCACGCAGACCCTCCAGGTACTCTTCGATGCGCGGCGGACGGTAGGTCAGCGTGGATTTGCGGAACATACCGGGGGAGGGTGCACCGGGAGTCGGCGCAGCCGGCTTGGGTGCTGCAGATGTAGGAGCAGCGGGCTTCGGCGCAACGGGCTTGGGAGCCGCCGGCTTGGGTGCCGCCGGCTTGGGGGCCGCCGGCTTGGGTGCCGCCGGCTTGGGGGCCGCCGGCTTGGGGGCCGCCGGCTTGGGTGCCGCGGGGGTAACCGTGGCGGGGGTCGGTACAGGAACCGTCTTTTCTGCAGTTGCCTCTGCGGGCGCTTCCACAGATGCTTCTTCCGGCACGCTGGGAGTCTGGCTGGGAGCCATATCGGGAGCCGGGGCGGGTGCCTGTGCCGCGCGGGCGGCAAAGAGTGCGGGGGAAGGCGCGGGCTTCGGTGCTGCAGGTTTGGGAGCGGCGGATGCGCTCACCGCTGCATCCTCACTAACTACACCCTCGTTGGCCTCTGCAACGGGAGCCTCAGCCGTGGACTCTGCGGTAGCCTCGGCCGCCTGCAGGTCGTTCTGTTCCTCTTCACGAGGCGTACTGCCGCTGGGTTCCTCATCGCTGGGTTCCTCATCGCCGCGGCGTAGGGCGGCAACGAGTTCCTGCCGGGAAGTATAAGGAATGATGTCCTCGGGAGAGTCGATATATCGGGGGAAATTCTCGTAGAGAATCTTCGCCGCGGCCTCAAAGAGCTTTTCTACAGTGGCGTTGGCGGCGGGTGCGCAAGGGCAGAGGAGCTCTTGGCGCTGCGCGTCATAAAGGGACCAGTGCGCGCATCGTCCGGTGGGCGGGAAGTAATCGAGGGTTCCCAAATCAGCAATATCGATGAGCGCACCTATCAGGGACTGCGGAATGGATAGCTGTGCCATAGTGCTCCTTTGCGTTGTCTACTCTCCAACCTATGCGTGGAGGGTCCTCTTTCCATCCTAGGCGTTTTTTGGCGGGTGTGCCCCGGAGCACGTCATCTGGGGCGCGTAAATCTGTGGATTCACAGGTTGGGACGCTTTTGGGCGCCGTTTTTGGTATGGATGGGGTAGCGTCAGCTGCTGGAGCGTCCTTGCTACACCTAGCTAGAGCCTGCAACGTGTCATGCTGCAACGTTTTGTACTGCGCGGTGGCTTGAGCCCTGCCCGGAGCTTGTGGCAGGGCGTTTTCTGTGTGCTTCTTGCCCAAAGAGATCTTCCCGGGCGTGTCCTCCGGGGTATATCTTCTGAGGTAGATCTTTTGGGCATACAAAAAATCCCCGGTTCCGAAGAACCGGGGATCGGTGGTGCGCCCGAAGGGATTCGAACCCCCAACCTTCTGATCCGTAGTCAGATGCTCTATCCGTTGAGCTACAGGCGCATGTTCCTCGCTTCGGATTTCTTCAACCCGTCGCGGCAACAGGTACTACTATACGGATGTCCCCGGGGGCACGCAAGCCGAAAAACTCGAAATTTGCCTAAAATCCCCTCCGAAAGACTCGATAATGCCCTGCTTTGCCGCATGATTCCGGGGTTTTTGGTGTCGGAAAATTTTTTCAAAATATTTTCTCAGCACCCTAAAATCGGCGCCGCAGATCCCTGAAATCCACGGAGAATCCCGCCATAAGTCCTAAAAATTCTTTGCAGAAATCTTCTCGCGCTCTAGGAATGTGATGCGCAGAACTTAAGAAATGGTGTCATAGAAAGCTCTGCAGACCATTAATGCGTTATTCTGTAAGCATCACGAGGAAGTGGAGACTGTCCAAGCGTGCATATTCGCGATTATTTGCACGCTTGTAGTGTTTAACTGCTTCTTTGTTACCTCAGACCTATCCGGATCAACGTAGTATCCGGGCCACCGATTGAAGGGGAAAACGTCAATGGCTGACACCTCAACTCGTACTCTCTCTGCTGAGCTCGAAAAGGAGCTGCAGAGTGCACCCACTACCCACCAGGGCCTTCTGGATTGGGTTCGCGAAGTTGCGGCCCTGACCCAGCCCGCACACATCTACTGGGTCGATGGCTCCCAGGAAGAATACGACCGCCTGGCACAGGAACTGGTTGACGCCGGTACCTTTGTTCGCTCAGCGATCACGAATTCCCGAACTCTTACGCAGCTTTCTCCGATCCCGATGACGTTGCACGTGTCGAGGAGCGCACCTTCATCTGTTCCGAGACTGAAGAAGGCGCAGGTCCGACCAACAACTGGCGCGACCCCGTCGAAATGAAGCAGACCCTGACCGGTCTGTTCGAGGGCTCCATGCGCGGCCGCACCATGTACGTTATTCCCTTCGTCATGGGCTCCCTGAAGGCTAAGAACCCCAAGATTGCTGTTGAGCTCAGCGACTCCGCATACGTTGTCTGCTCCATGCGCATCATGGCAACCATTGGTAAGGACGTTCTTGCCAAGCTGAACGAGACCAACGGCTTCTTCGTTAAGGCCCTGCACTCTGTCGGTGCACCCCTGGAGCCCGGTCAGGAAGACGTTCCCTGGCCCTGCAACCCCGAGAAGTACATCGTCCAGTTCCCCGAGACCCGCGAGATCTGGTCCTTCGGTTCCGGCTACGGCGGTAACGCACTGCTCGGTAAGAAGTGCTACGCACTGCGTATCGCATCCGTTATCGGTCGCGATGAGGGCTGGATGGCGGAGCACATGCTCATCCTGAAGGTCACCAACCCCGAGGGCAAGGTTCGCTACATCTCTGCAGCGTTCCCCTCCGCATGTGGCAAGACCAACTTCGCAATGATGGAACCCACTATTGACGGCTGGAAGGCTGAGATGGTCGGCGACGACATCGCATGGATCGAGTTCGACGAGAACCACCAGGCACGCGTGGTCAACCCCGAGGCTGGCCTGTTCGGCGTGGCACCGGGCACCGGTTACTCCACCAACCCGAACGCTATGAAGGCTATCGCCAAGGGCAACACCATCTTCACCAACGTTGCACTGACCGACGACGGCTCCGTCTGGTGGGAGGGCAAGACCGACGAGGCTCCCGCACACCTGATTGACTGGACCGGTAAGGACTGGACCCCCGAGTCCGGCCGCCCGGCAGCTCACCCGAACTCCCGCTTCTGCACCCCCGCATCCCAGGTCGACATGCTCGCTCCCGAGTACTACGACCCCGAGGGCGTGCCGCTGAGCGCTATCGTTCTGGGCGGTCGCCGCAAGACCACCATCCCCCTGGTTTCTGAGTCCGAGAGCTGGGAGCAGGGCGTGTTCCGCGCAGTTACCCTCTCCTCTGAGACCACTGCGGCCGCTAAGGGCGCTGTTGGCGTGATTCGCCGCGACCCGATGGCTATGCTGCCCTTCATCGGTTACAACGCTGGTGACTACTTCAAGCACTGGCTGGACCTGGGTAAGAAGCACGGCGCAGAGAACATGCCGAAGGTCTACTACGTCAACTGGTTCCGCCGCACCCCCGACGGCGGCTTCGCATGGCCCGGCTTCGGCGAGAACTCTCGCGTTGTGAAGTGGATCTTCGACCGCCTTGACGGCAAGGCTGGCGGCCAGGAGACCTTCCTAGGCACCGTTCCCACCAAGGAAGACCTGGACCTGACCGGTCTGGAAATCTCCGAGGACGAGCTGAAGGCTGCTCTGGCTGTCTCGAAGGAAGAATGGGCTGCTGAGCTGCCCGGCATCGACGAGTGGCTGGAGAAGTTCGGCGACAAGCTGCCTGCTGAGGTTCGCGAACAGCGCGACGCTCTGGCAAAGGCCCTGGAGGACTAAGACACTCCAGCTAATACCTACGGTATAGCACGTTGAAGGAGCGGAATCTCCCGGTGAGATTCCGCTCCTTCCTTCCGTTGAGGGGGGAATTTGAATCCCTATCACCTGGGGAACGGCAAGTTTTCTTGCAGTGGTGTGAGTGTAAGGCTATGCAATCCACTTGCTCTTGAGAAATACTTTAAAACCCCCGCCGGGGTGGTTTGGGGGCAATAGTAGCTGCTCATAATTTCTTGCCCTCTTGCCGCCCCTATACAATGCCAATGTAAGATTTGAACGCGTCGAACCCCGCCCGGTTCACGCATCCGTTGCCGTCTCTGTGGAAGTTCTCTGTGGAAGTGACGGCGGCACGAGAGATGAGAAGGAGTATCCATGCGTTTGACAGCATTCTCGGATGTCTCGCTCCGCGTTCTGATGCTCCTGTCTGCCCTGGAGCCCGGTCAGAAGCTTTCCACCCAGAAGATCTCTGAAGGTGTGGACACCCCCTACAACCACGTGGCGAAGGCTGTAGCTTTTCTCGTGAACATGGGTTATCTGGACTCGACTCGTGGTCGTGCCGGTGGCGTCATGCTTTCCGATGCGGGTCGTTCTGCGACCGTCGGCACTATTCTTCGCGCTACTGAGGGCGATATCCCCATGATTGAGTGCGAGGATGAGAACGGCCACTGCCCCCTCGATAAGTTCTGTCGCCTGCGCAATGTGCTGGCGAAGGCGCGTGAGGCATTCTATGCATCGGTTGATTCGGTGGTCATTAGCGAGTTGACTGCCGGTGCGCGCCCCGTTGGCCCGGTGTTTGTTGAGCTGGGCTTTGGGCCTCCGGAGAACGCACTGCCTGCGCGCTAGTTGTAAGGCGCTAGTCGTAAGTATTCAAGCGATACGTGATACCTGTGGAGCTTTCCGGTGGGAGGCTCCATAGAGTTTTTAACACGGACTTTTGGGTGTTTCTGCGCTTGATGCGGGGGCGCTAGGCGGTTCGTGCTGGGTATTGTCTAGGGTTTCTTGCGGGGGTTTGAGAGCAGCGTAGGGGTATTTTTGACTCCGTCTGCGCGGTTGTCGGCACCTGCATGAACCCGGAAAATGTGCAGGAAATGCAAGATATTGCAAATTTGCTTTTCAAATGCAGAAAATGTGACCATATTCATTTTTGCACTGTACTGCATACTTTCCGTAGTAAATATATTTCCATGCCAGAATTTTTATGCACACTCCGGGGCTAGTCACGCGGCGAACTCAAAAACAGTGCTGAAAATATATAGTGTGACGCTCGGCTCTCTCTTTGAGTCAAGCTGAACCATAAGTCTCACCTAGCCCCCTCAATATCCCTCAGAAAGTGACCTGCACTCAGCGCAAACACCCCGCAAATGCTACGGTAAGGGTGCTTTATAAACACTCTGTCACCAACTAAGCTGTCTGAGTGAATGCCCCGCAATACTGATATTGAGGGGCCTCGCCACAATGACCGAGGTGACCACACAGGAAGAAGGCACACACCGATGCTCTCCGAGAAGTCCCGCCCCATTATTGAGGCAACGCTGCCCATCATTGCTGAGCGCATTAACGACATCACCCCCGACTTCTACCGTCGAATGTTCGCCGCCCGCCCCGACCTGATGGACGGCATGTTCTCCCGCTCCTCCCAGCTTGAAGGCACTCAGCCTCGCGCACTGGCTGGCTCCATCGCAGTATTCGCTTCCTACATTGTCGAGCACCCGGACTCCTACCCGGACGAGGTCCTCTCCCGCGTTGCACACAAGCACGCATCCCTGGGCCTGAAGGAAGAAGAGTACCCCACCGTCTACAAGTACCTCTTCGAGGCAATCGCCGCTAACCTGGGCGACCTGGCTACCCCCGAAATCGTTGAGGCATGGACCGAGGTCTACTGGCTCATGGGCAACGCCCTCATCAAGCTGGAGAAGGGCCTGTACGCCTCCCAGGCAAACGACGTCATGTTCGCACCCTTCAAGCTCGTTGACCGCAAGGAGACCGGTGAGAACGTCGTAGTTCTGACCTTCGAGCCCGCCGACGAGACCCCCATGACCGAGTCCAAGGGCGGCCAGTACATCTCCATCGTCGTTCCCGCACGTGACGGCCTGCGCCAGGCACGCCAGTACACCCTGCTGCCCAGCGAAAAGAACCAGCGCCGCATCGCTGTGAAGCTCGACCCCAACGGCGAGATGACCTCCATCCTGCACGAGCTGGAAGTTGGCGCAGTCGTCGAAATCTCCAACCCCTACGGTGACCTGACTCTGGAAGGCTTTGGCGACCCCGAGGCGCCCCTGTACCTCTTCTCCGCAGGCATCGGCACCACCCCCATGCTCAGCTTCCTCTCCGAGCTGGTTGAGAAGGGCTCCGAGCGTCCCGTGACCGTGGTCCACGCAGACCGCCGCCTGGACACCTGGCCCCTGCGCGAAGAGCTCACCAAGCTCGTCGGCAAGCTGCCCAACGCACGCCTCGTATCCTTCATCGAGGGCGAAGGCGGCGACTTCACCGGCCTCGTCGACGTATCCAAGCTTGATGTTCCCGCCAACGCTTACGTTTACCTCTGCGGCCCGCTGCCCTTCATGCAGGGCGTACGCTCCGCACTGGTGGAGGCAGGCGTTCCCGGCAAGAACATCAACTACGAGATCTTCGGCCCCGACCAGTGGATGCTCCACGACCAGGCACGCGAGGCGTAAAAACCCCGTAAGCCGGCTCGTCCGCTAGGTTTCTTAAACCCGGCTAGGTTCTTTCTCAGAGACAGAAGAACCTAGCCGGGTTTAGAACTTAAGAAAAATATCCCGCCCGCAGAAGTAATCTGCGGGCGGGATTTTTAGTAGCTAGCTAGTGCTTAGCCCTGGCGAACCAGAGCCAGAACCTCATCGCGGACGCGCTCCATGGTCGCAACATCCGGTGCCTCAAGGTTCAGGCGCAGGAAAGGCTCGGTGTTTGAAGGACGCAGGTTAACCCACCAACCCTCTTCGGTATTGGTGAAGGTGGTACCGTCGGAGTCCTCAACAACCACGGGAGCGTTAGCGTAGTGTGCACGCACGCGGTCCACAGCGGCAGCCTTGTCTTCCAGCTCGGAGTTGATCTCGCCGGAAGCAACGTACGGGGAGTACTTCGCGCTAATCTCGGAGAGGGGCTTGTCGTCGCCACCCAGAGCAGCCAGCACGTGCATTGCAGCGAGCATGCCGGTGTCTGCGTTGAAGAAGTCCTTGAAGTAGTAGTGAGCGGAGTGCTCGCCACCGAAAACGCCGTTCTCCTTAGCCATAACAGCCTTGATGAAGGAGTGGCCCACGCGGGTCTTCACTGCGCGGCCGCCCAGCTTCTCAACCAGCTCAGGAACAGCCTTCGAGGTGATCAGGTTGTAGATGATGACGGGCTCTTCGTTACCCTCTGCCTTCGCACGAGCAATCTCGCGCTCAGCAACCAGAGCGGTCACAGCCGAAGGAGTGACGGGTTCACCCTTCTCATCGATGACGAAGCAACGGTCAGCGTCACCGTCAAATGCCAGACCAATGTCAGCACCGTGCTCAACAACAGCCTTCTGCAGGTCAACCAGGTTAGCCGGCTCCAGCGGGTTAGCCGGGTGGTTCGGGAAGGTGCCGTCCAGCTCGAAGTACAGGGGAACGATTTCCAGGGGCAGGCCCGGCAGGATGGTGTCGCCCAGAACAGCGGGAGTGGTCATACCACCCATGCCGTTACCAGCGTCAACAACAACCTTCAGGGGGCGGATGGAAGACAGGTCCACCAGCTTGCGCAGGTACTCTGCGTAGGGCTTGAGGATGTCCTTCTCAGAAACGGTGCCGACCTTCTCGACCGAAGGAATCTCGCCGGCGTCCAGGTACTTCTGAGCCAGGTCACGGATATCGAACAGACCGGACTCGGAGGACAGCGGAACAGCGCCAGCCTTAGCCATCTTCATGCCGTTGTACTCTGCGGGGTTGTGGCTAGCGGTGAAGGTAACACCGGCAGCGTTCTCAACGCCACATGCGAAGTACAGAACGTCAGTGGAGATCAGACCGATCTTCTCAACATTTGCACCGCGAGCGGTTGCACCCTGGGCGAATGCATCCATGAATTCGGGGGAGGAGGGGCGCATGTCGCCACCGACCAGAATGGTCTGGCCCTCCAGGCCCAGAACGTCTACGAAAGCCGCGCCAGTTGCGCGAACAGTCTCTGCGGTAATGGTCTCGCCGACGATGCCACGCACGTCGTACGCTTTGAATGAGTCATGTAGATTAATAGTAGTCACGCCTTTTATTTTAGCGGTAAAGAAGTGTAACTAGCCTCTATAATGGGCAGGTAAAACCTTATAAATTCCGCTGAATGTATGGGTTTTTTATCACGTCACTTACTTCAAACAACTCACGTCGAGAGGTATTTCCCCCCATGGGTGAGATTTTTTCCCTAAAAACCAGATTCAGAATTATGCGTGGGGTTCCCGCGAAATTCTTGGACGCATGCGCGGCGTGCCCGTGCCCACCGAACAGCCCGAGGCTGAGGTGTGGGTTGGCGCGCATCCGGCTGCGCCCTCCCGTGCAACCGTTGATGGTACCGAGTCCCCGCTCAATGAGCTGATTGTGGAGAACCCCTCCCGCTTCCTGCGCCCGGACCGTACCTCCGATTGGTTCCCCTTCCTCTTTAAGATCCTTGCGATTGATGCGCCCCTGTCGATTCAGGTGCACCCCACCCCCGAGCAGGCTATTGCCGGCTTCGAGGATGAGCAGGCACGCGGCATCGCGATTGACGCGCCGCACCGCAACTACAAGGACCGCTACTCCAAGCCTGAAACCGTCATCGCGCTGACCCCGATGCGCGTGCTCACCGGTGTACGCACCTCCGCGCAGCTGGCAGAGCTGGCTGAGGCGTTCAAGGCTGGCTGGCTGGCAGAGCGTGTGGAGCTTACCCCCAAGCAGTTGCTGACCGAGATTATTCGCATGCCCGAAGAGACCGCCACCGCGGCTGTTGAGCAGCTTGTCGAGGCGGCAGCACAGCTGACCGACTCCGACAACCCTGTCATTGCTGACGCCGCTGAGCTCGTGCAGATTGTTGCCGGCAAGTACCCCGGCGACCGCGGTCTGCTCGTCGCTTTCGTCATGAACCTGGTTCACCTGGCGCCGGGCGAGTCCGCCTTCACCCCCGACGGTCAGGTGCACGCCTACGTCTCCGGTACCGCTATTGAGCTGATGAACCCCTCCGATAACGTGATGCGTGCCGGTCTGACCGCAAAGCACATCGACACTGAGGAGCTCATTAAGGTTCTCGGTGAAAGCCAGGACGCCCCGGTTATTCAGCGTCCCACCCCCGAGAATGCACCCGTTGGCACCTACGCCATGTGGGATGAACGCATGAGCGTGACCCGCATCCGCGTTGAAGAGGGTAAGCCGCAGGAATACACCTTCGAGGGCATTAGTGCCGCACTGAGCGTATCCGGCAAAATCACCATTCACGCAGCAGACGGCAACGGCACCGAAGAGTTCGTACTGGGTGCCACCGAGTCGGTACTGCACGTGGGCGAGCCCTCGGCGGCAACCCTGAGCGGTAGCGGTGAGCTGTACATCGCTTCTTACGTCTAGGCCTTACCTGTTAGGTCTTACATCTAGGCGTTACGTCTGGGAAGCGTCTCTGGGCGCTAGCGTCTCTAGACGCTCAAATCCAGACAGATAAATGGAGCATTCAAAAGAGAATGCCCCGCTCAAGACGCGCATAAAGAATCCACGTTCTTTCTTACCTTTAAATAAGGTGAGGGGACGTGGATTTTTTATTCTCCCGGTGTGCAGTGGGAGCTTTTTATGTTGACCCTGCTGTTGACTCTACAGAATGTGTTCTGAGTAACCTATAATTGGTCTTATAAATATGCGTATGCGTGCGCTTTTATGCACCTCTTCCTTAGGTGCGCAGCCCCAAACCACTAGGAGAACACCGTGAAGATTATTCTCACCGTCACAGGCATCGACCACGAAGGCATCATCGCCGCCGTGACCGCAACCCTCGCCGAGCGCAAGGTCAACGTTCTCGATGTCTCCCAGACCATCATGGGCGAATACTTCACCATGATCATGCACTGCTCCTTCGACGAAAAGCAGCAGAACCTCATTGACCTGCAGGAAGCCATGATTGGTGTCGAACATGAACAGAAGGTGCAGATTCGCATCCAGGCAGAATCCATCTTCAAGGCAATGCACGCCATCTAGGGCTCCACTGATGCGCAACACCAACATTCTAGAAACCATCCGAATGATCGAGGAGCAGAAGTTCGACATTCGCACCGTCACCATGGGCATCTCCCTGCTCGACTGCGCCGACTCCGACGGTGAAGTAGCCCGCCGCAAAATCTACGACAAGATCACCAGCCGCGCCGCAAACCTCGTCAGCGTCTGCGAAGGTATCGAAGCTGAACTCGGCATCCCGATCGTCAACAAGCGCATCGCCGTCACCCCCATCGCACTGGTGGCAGGCGCCTCCGGCGACGAGGACTACGTAGAATTCGCCCGCACCCTCGACGCGGCAGCTAAGGCAGTCGGCGTGAACTTCGTCGGTGGCTTCAGCGCCCTCGTCGACAAGGGTATGACCCCCGCCGACGAAAAGCTGATTCGCTCCATCCCGCGAGCGCTCGCAGAAACCGACGTGGTCTGCTCCTCCGTAGACATCGGATCCTCCCGCGCCGGCATTAACATGAGCGCCGTCAAGCTCATGGGTGAAACCATCCGCGCCACCGCAGACCTGACCGCGGACGCACACGGCTTCGGCTGCGCCAAGCTCGTCGTCTTCGCGAACGCAGTCAGCGACAACCCCTTCATGGCTGGCGCATTCCACGGCGTGCAGGAGGCAGACACCACCATTTCCGTGGGTGTCTCCGGCCCTGGCGTGGTACACCGCGCTCTGCAGAAGGTCCGCGGCGAATCCTTCGACACCTGCGCCGAAGAAATCAAGAAGGCAGCCTTCAAGATTACCCGCGTCGGTCAGCTGGTCGGTACCCTCGCCTCCGAGCGTCTGGGCGTGCCCTTCAACATTATTGACCTCTCCCTGGCGCCCACCGCAGAGATTGGCGACTCGGTTGCGCACATCCTCGAAGAGATGGGTCTGGAAACCGTCGGTACCCACGGCACCGTTGCGGCCCTCGCGCTGCTCAATGATGCGGTGAAGAAGGGCGGCCTCATGGCATGCTCGAATGTCGGTGGCCTCTCCGGCTCCTTCATTCCGATCTCTGAGGATATCGGCATGATTGAATCCGCAGCAGCCGGACACATCACCCTGGATAAGCTCGAAGCAATGACCGCCATCTGCTCCGTCGGCCTGGATATGGTTGCGGTTCCCGGCGACACCCCCGCAGCCACCCTCGCCGCAATGATTGCCGACGAGGCGGCAATCGGCGTGATGAACCACAAGACCACCGCGGTCCGCGTCATCCCGGCGGTCGGCCTGGGCGTAGGCGACATGGTCGAATTCGGTGGCCTGCTCGGTCGCGCACCCGTCATGCCCACCCACACCCCCAGCGCGGAGGCGTTCATCGCCCGATGCGGTCGTATTCCGTCGCCGGTTCACGGTTTCCGCAACTAAGCTCGATTCCCCAGCTAAGCTCGATTCCGTAACTGAGTTCTAGGGGCGCTGTGAACCAATAGAAAAGGGGAGGCACCGAAGATCATCTCTTCGGTGCCTCCCCTTTTTGCTGTATGAGCTACCAAGAAGCCTCTAGTACACGAAACGGCTCATCAACGCCTCAAGCGCCAGGCGCGCATTCGCATTCGTCCGCAGGCGGCGCAGAGTCAGCTCGACCGCCTGTACATCCTCCAGTAGCTGCTGGGTGGAACGGCGGGTGCAGAACGCCTCCAGAGGCTCACGCAAATGCTCATTGACCAGCGGAGCCTGAGCCGACAGAGCCACCGTCAACGCATCACGCAGAACCGTCTGCACCTGCGCCACGGAACGCAACAGCGTATCGGATGAAACGCGCTTAGCGCGGCGCTTCTGCTGCTCCTCCAGGCGGCGAACCTGCGCTCGCAAGGACGGCGAAACACGCTCACCCTCGCGAATACCCAGTAACGCTAGAAGCTCCTGGCGTTCCTGCTCATCTTTGAGAGCGGAGACGGCCTGTGCGTCCTGGTCGGCAAGGCTGGTGAGCTTTTCTGCCGCATTGAAAGCCGAAGAAATAGAACGAACATCCAGAATCAGGGAGGTAATCAACTCCCGACGAGCCATCGCCTGCTCATCGGTCGCCAAACGGTACCCCTCCTGCGCATCACCCATAGCCAGACGCGCCGCACGCTGCGCCAAAGGATCCGCCACACCGTGCGCCAGCAAATACTCGTGCACCTGCGCATCGGTAGGAACCGGCAACTGTACGGGGCGGCAACGCGAACGAATCGTCACCAGCACATCGGTGGGGGAGGGCGCCGTCAACAACCAGATTGTATGCGGCGGCGGCTCCTCAATCGCCTTCAACAACACATTGGAGGTACGCTCCGGCATGCGCTCGGTGTCCTCGACCAGAATCACGCGCCAGCGACCCACCGTCGGGCGGTCCTGAGCCTTCATGACCAGCTCGCGTGCCTCATCAATGCTGATGTGCGTCGCCTCGGTACTAAAGTGCGTAAAATCTGCGTGCGAACCGTTCATGACGGTCACGCAGCCCTTGCACTGACCGCACCCGCGGTTCTGCGGGTCGGGCTGTTCGCACAGCAATGCGGCAGCGAAAATTTTTGCAGCCTCACGGTGCGGTGCACCGGTCGCACCCGTGAATAGCCAAGCGTGCGTGGGGCGGTCGGCGGCGGCATCCGTGCGTAGCTGCTGGAGCTTATCGGCAGGAATCAGCAGGGTATCCCAGAGGCTCATGAGTCCTCCTTGCCGGTGCGGACCAGTTCGCGGGCGGCAAGCAGAGGCTCAATCACCTCGAGTACGCGCGCGTGTACCTCATCAATCGTGCCCACACCATCAATGATGCGGTGCGAACCGTTAGCGTCCTCGCGGGCAATCTGCTCGAATGCACCGTGAATGCGTGCCTTGAACGCCGCGCCTTCAGCCTCAATACGGTCGACGGTGCCGCGCTGGTCCATGCGCTCCTGCTCGGCGCTCAGCGGCACACTCAGCAATAGGGTCGCGTCGGGAACCAGGTCGGCGGTAGCCCAGCGGCTCAAATCGACGATGGTTTCAACACCCAGATCACGGCCAACACCCTGGTACGCAGCGGAGGAATCAATATAGCGGTCACTGAGCACGATGGCGCCCTCAGCGAGCGCGGGACGAATCAGCTGGGAGGCGTGAGCCGCGCGGGACGCCGCAAAAATCAGCGCCTCGGTGCGGTCGTCAATGGTGCCCTGACCTGCTTCCAGGACGAGGGCACGTAGCTTCTCGCCAATCTCGGTGCCGCCGGGTTCGCGGGTGGTGATGACACGGTACCCGCGGGCGCTGAGCGCTTCATTCAGCAGGGCGAGCTGGGTGGTTTTGCCGGCGCCGTCGCCTCCTTCGACCACGATAAAAAGCCCGCGGCGACCGGTCGGGTCGGCGGGAAGATTCTGTGCATCGGGGGTGTAGCTGAGAGTATCCATCACCTTTAAGGGTACCGGGTCTCTTCGCTGCACCGGTGCGGTTTTGGTGATACCTCCGCGTGGCATTGAGCGCGTATCAAGGTAAAAACATGTAAATCCTGTGTGCTGTCACCTGTGCGGGCGTGCGTTCTGGGCGCGGGTGTGCCAGGCTTAAATACATGAGTGCAGATAACCACGACATGAATTACTCCGCAGAGACCTTCGTCGTCTCTGGCGGCCGCCCGGCACACGAGCATGACGCGCCGGTGAACCCGCCGATCGTTCTTTCTTCCACCTACCGCGGTGTGGACGCCGTCAATATTGAGCAGGACCGCGTGTACGCCCGCTTTTCGAACCCCACCTGGGAGGGCATGGAAGAGGTTGTCGCGAAGCTGGAGAACGCCACTCAGCCCGGTCTGCTGTTCCCCTCCGGTATGGCTGCTGTCGCTGCTGTCATCGACTTGGTGCCGGTTGGTTCTATCGTGCTGATTCCGAAGCACGCATACATGGCGTCGGTGACCCTGTGCAAGGATTTGGAGCGCCGCGGCATCATTGAGCTCGTTCGCGTGGATATTGAAGACACCGAGAGCGTTATCGCCGCTATGGAGGATGCCGCATCGCGCACCGGTGTGACCCCGGAGAACGTGAACTACTCGGCACCGAAGGTCCTGGCGTGGCTGGAGAGCCCCACGAACCCGATGCTTGAGGTTGCTGACCTGCCTGCCCTGCTTTCTGCTGCTCGCCGCTTGGGCATTGTGACCGCGGTGGATAACACCTTCGCAACCCCGATTCTGCAGCGTCCCCTGGATTTGGGTGCAGACGTAGTGGTTCACTCCGCTACGAAGTTCCTGGCGGGCCACTCTGATGTTCTGCTGGGTATGGCTCTGACCTCGAACGAGGAGCTGTACAAGGCGATGCTGCACCACCGCATCACCAATGGCGCAATCCCCGGCCCGGTGGAGGCGTGGCTTGGCCTGCGTGGTCTGCGCACCCTGGCGCTGCGCGTGGAGCGTGCGGTGCAGAACGCGCAGGTGCTTGCGGAGCGTCTGAGCGAGCACCCCTTCGTGGCTGAGGTGCGTTACCCGGGTCTGGAGAGCGACCGCGGTCATGAGATTGCGAAGAAACAGATGGACGGTTTCGGCGCGATTCTGTGCGTCACTCTTGATACGGACGCTCAGGGCGCCCGTAACGTCGTGGAGGCGTTGAAGCTGTGGACCCCGGCAACCTCCCTGGGCGGCGTGGAGTCGCTGGTGGAGCGTCGTCGTCGCCACGGTAACGAGCCGGATTCGATTCCGGAGTCTCTGCTGCGCCTGTCGGTGGGTATTGAGAACGTGGATGACCTTTACAATGACTTGGTTGAGGCCTTTAAGGTCGTCCGCTAAGCACTTTGCTAGGGTTGTCTAGAGAAGCTGCTGATTCTAAGGAATACTATGTCTCCTATTCTGCTGGTCGGGTATGTGACCATTTTTGTTGATACGCTGCTGGCTATCGCTGGTGCTGCGGTTGGTGTGCTGGCTTTTGTGCGTGCGTGGATGTCTCCGGCGAACGCGTACGATTTTGCCGGTAAGCGCCCGAAGAACACGTGGCTGGCTTTGACCGGTGGTTCTGCTGCGGTGTCGCTGTTTAGCGTTTTTGCTGCGCTGACTGGCGGCGGTAATACTGTGCTGATTCTTCAGCTGGTAGCTGCTGTGATTAGCTGCGTGTTCCTGGCTGGTGTGTGGCCTTCGGTTGGTCGTCGCCGTTTCTAGCGTTAGCTTGTGCGCTCGCTTTGTGCGATAGATGGTGAAGCCTCGTGCGCTGCCTGACGGGTTTGTCCTGCTCGGGTGGTGTGCGGGGCTTTGCCCTTTTCTGGCGGGGTTTTTGAGCCTTTTGTTCTGGTAATAAAGACCCTTATAAATTTTTGGGAGAATGCATATTTTCTAGGCCTTGAGGCATGACAAACCGGCGGGTAAATGAAAAAATAGAGGTATGACTTACAAACTAGTACTCCTGCGCCACGGCCAGTCCGAGTGGAATGAAAGAACCTGTTCACCGGTTGGGTGGACGTTAACCTGACCGATAAGGGCCGCGCTGAAGCTAAGCGCGGCGGCGAGCTGCTGGCAGAGCGCAACATCCTCCCCGATGTTGTTCACACCTCCCTGCAGCGTCGCGCAATCAACACCGCAAACCTTGCACTGGATGCAGCAGACCGTCTGTGGATTCCCGTCAAGCGCACCTGGCGTCTGAACGAGCGTCACTACGGTGCTCTGCAGGGTAAGAATAAGTCCGAGATCCGCGAGGAATACGGCGACGAGAAGTTCATGACGTGGCGTCGTTCCTACGACGTTCCGCCGCCCCCGCTGGATGACAACGACCCCTACTCGCAGGCACACGACCCCCGCTACGCGGATGTTGAGAACGCTCCTCGCACCGAGTGCCTGAAGGACGTTCTGGGCCGTATGCTTCCCTACTGGGAGTCGGACATCAAGCCCGACCTCGCAGCAGGCAAGACCGTTCTGGTTGCTGCACACGGTAACTCCCTGCGTTCGCTGGTCAAGCACCTCGAGGGTATTTCCGATGAGGACATTGCTGGCCTGAACATCCCCACCGGTATTCCGCTGTACTACGAGCTGGATGAGAACTTCCAGCCCGTCAAGCCCGGCGAGTACCTGGACCCCGAGGCTGCTAAGGACGCTATCGCTGCCGTAGCAAACCAGGGTAAGTAATACCTCCGGCAGGGTTTCGCCCCTGTCACTGTGATGAGCCGTCCACCGTTGAGGTGGGCGGCTCATTGCGTTCTCTGCAGGGTTTCTGCACGGGGGCCTGTCTGAGAACGGGGGGCCTGCTTGAGAAGAGGGACGTTCGCCTGAGTGCCGGGTATCGGCCACATTTATACTTATGGGGTACCCGAATGGAAGGGAAGTACATGGATGCCGGTCTGATCGCCTTTATTGCGGGCATGATAGGTCTGCTGGTGGGCGTCCTGAGCATGAACGCGGTGGCGCGTAGTGAGCGGGAGCAGGAGCGTAGCTTGGTGTCGGCGCCGGCGCTGCGTGATGGTGCCGCTCAAGTGCTTGCTGTGATTGGTCGCGCCTATCTGGTGATTGATGAGGTGGGCGGCGTGGTTCAAGCTTCTCCGGGTGCGTATGCGATGGGTCTGGTGCGCGGTCATACGGTGGCCTCTGATGAGCTGGCGGATATGATTCGCACGGTGCGTCATCGCGGTATTTTTGCGGAGCGTACTTTTGAGATTGACCGCGGTGAGGGTGAGGCGCTGGTCTTGGACGTGCGTGTTGCTTCGCTGGGGGATGAGTACATTCTGGTGCTCGCTGATGACCGCACTGAGATTTCTCGTGTTCAACGTATGCGTAATGATTTTGTGGCGAATGTGTCGCATGAGTTGAAGACTCCGGTGGGTGCGGTGAGTCTGCTGGCTGAGGCTATTGAGCAGGCGAGTGATGATCCGGAGGCGATTGAGTATTTTGTGGGCCGTCTGCATAAGGAGACTCGCCGCCTGTCTGCGCTGGTGCGTGACATTATTGAGCTTTCGCGTCTGCAGTCGACCGATGTGATTGCGCGTGGTGGTCCGGTGTCGGTGCCTTCTTTGGTGTCTGATGCGGTGGATCGTTCGCATATTGTGGCGGAGGAGAAGGATATTCAGATTTCTACCCGCATCGAGGAGGTCCCCGAGGTGTACGGTGATGCCGAGCTGCTCGGTATTGCTGTGCAGAACCTGGTGGAGAACGCGGTGCGTTATTCGCCGGAGCATACGAAGGTGGATATTTGGGTGCACCGTGTGGCTGATCAGTTGCTGGTTGAGGTTGCTGATCAGGGTGTGGGTATTCCGGAGGACGAACAGAAACGTATTTTTGAGCGTTTTTACCGGGTTGATCCGGCTCGTTCGCGTCAGACGGGCGGCACTGGTTTGGGTCTGAGTATTGTGAAGCATGTGATGACTCAGCACGGTGGTAGCGTGACGGTTCGGTCGATGCCGCAGGAGGGTTCGACGTTTACGTTGGCGTTGCCGCTGAATGAGCCTCCGGTCGCAGTGTAGTGTTAGCGGTATAGGTTTTTACGGAATCGAAGGAAGTTATTGATGTCTAAAATTCTGATTGTTGAGGACGAAGAGGCCCTCTCGGATCCCCTTGCGTTTGCTGGGTCGTGAGGGCTTCCAGACGATTGTTGTGGACAACGGTCTGGATGCTCTGCCGGTGTTTGACCGCGAGGGCGCGGATTTGGTGCTGCTGGATGTGATGCTTCCGGGCATGTCCGGCATGGAGGTGTGCCGCAAGCTGCGTGAGGTGTCTTCGGTCCCGATTATCATGCTGACCGCTAAGGACTCTGAGCTGGATAAGGTTCTGGGTCTGGAGCTGGGCGCTGATGACTATGTGACGAAGCCGTATTCTGCGCGTGAGTTGATTGCTCGTATCCGCGCGGTGTTGCGTCGTCGTTCGGCGGAGACTGATTCTGCTACTGAGTCGGTGCTGCAGGGCGGCCCGGTGCGTATGGACATTGACCGCCACGTGGTGACGGTTAATGGTGAAGAGATTTCTATGCCGCTGAAGGAGTTTGAGCTCCTGGAGATTCTGCTGCGCAATGTGGGTCGTGTGATGACTCGTGGCCAGCTGATTGAGCGTGTGTGGGGCGCCGACTATGTGGGTGATACGAAGACCCTGGACGTGCATATTAAGCGTCTGCGTTCGAAGATTGAACCGGATTCTTCTGCCCCGCAGTATGTGGTGACGGTTCGCGGCTTGGGCTATAAGTTCGAGGCGTAGGCGGGCTTGAGACTGATGACTTCTGCTTCTGCGGCGAATACTGCTGTGATTGTTTTGGCGGCTGGTTCGGGTACTCGCCTGGGGGAGCCAATCCCGAAGGCTGCTGTGCGTGTGCACGGTCGTACTCTGCTGGATTATGCGTTGGAGGGTGCGCTCGCTTCCGGTGTTGCTGAGCATGTGGTGGTGACTGTTCCTGCTGATTGTTTGGTGAGTTGTCCGGAGCTTTTGGAGGATGCCCGCCGTGCCGGTGCGTTGATTACTGCCGGTGGTGATACGCGTACTGCTTCGGTGGTTGCGGCGTTGGATGCTTTGAAGGATGCGCAGGTTCCGGTGGATTATGTGCTGATTCATGATTGCGCTCGTGCTTTTACTCCGCCGCAGGTGTATCACCGTGTGCTTGAGGGCTTGGGCGCTGAGAGCCCGCAGGGTGTTGTGCGTGCGGTGATTCCTGTGTTGCCGGTGGTGGATACGGTGAAGACCGTGGATTCTGCTGGTGTGGTGACGGGTACTCCTTCGCGTGCGCAGATGCGTGCGGTGCAGACTCCTCAGGGTTTTGAGGTGGCTGCCCTGTTGGCGGCGCATGAGCGTAGCCGTTCCCTGCCTGCTGAGGAGGCTGAGCTGTTGACTGATGATGCGATGGCGATGGAGGCGGCGGGTGAGCCGGTGTTGACGGTTGCCGGTGATGCGGATGCGTTTAAGGTGACGACTCCGATGGATTTGCGGGTTGCTCGCGCGCTGTTTGGTGTTTCTGTTGCCTAACCCTGCCGCCTAATGCCTCTTTTGCCGAGGTGTTGCTGCTGAGAAGATGTTTGATCGATTGAAGGGTCCTGTGATGACTGTTATTCCTCGTGTTGGTACCGGTGTTGATGTCCACGCTTTTGGTGAGGAGGGCACTCCTCTGTATATTGCTGGTCTGCATTGGCCGGGTGAGCGTGGTTTGAGCGGCCATTCTGATGGTGATGTTGTGGCTCATGCTGCCGCGGATGCTCTTTTTGCCGCCTCCGGCACGGGGGATTTGGGCTCTAATTTTGGTGTGGACCGCCCGGATATGAAGGGCGCTTCTGGTGTTCGTATTCTTTCTGAGGCTGCGGCGATTGTGCGTGCTGCTGGTTTTGAGATTGGTAATGTGAGTGTTCAGCTGGTGGGTAACCGCCCGAAGTTCTCTCCGCGCCGTGATGAGGCGAACCGTGTGCTGAGCGAGGCGGCGGGTGCTCCGGTGACGGTGATTGCGACGACTACTGACGGTCTGGGTTTGACGGGCCGCGGCGAGGGTGTGACTGCTATTGCGACGGCGCTGGTGTACCCGCGTTCGTAGGTGTTTGGCTGCTTCGAGCCATTCTGTAACCTATCGCTGATTTACCGCCCCGGCGTCTGAGCCGACCCCGTAGAATGAGAGTGTGACTATGCGTTTTTATGATTCAGCTTCCGCGACTATTCGCGAGTTTGAGCCCGTCGTGCCCGGTGAGGCGCGTATCTATTATTGTGGTGCTACGGTGCAGGGTGAACCGCATCTGGGCCACATCCGTTCGGCGTTGGTTTTTGACCAGTTGAGCCGTTGGATGCGTTACCGCGGTTTGAAGGTGACGACGGTCCGCAATGTCACTGATATTGATGACAAGATTTGGCGAAGTCTGCTGATTCTATGGAGCCCGGTTTTGAGGGTGAGTTCCCGAATGAGCAGTGGTGGGCGCTCGCGTACCGTTTTGAGAAGGTTTTTGCTCAGGCGTATGCGGCGTTGGGTATTGATCCGCCGACGTATGAGCCGCGTGCGACCGGTCATATTCCGGAGATGTTTGCTTTGATTCAGCGTCTGATTGATCGTGGCCACGCGTATCCTGCGCTGGATGATTCTGGCGACGTGTATTTTGATGTGCGTTCGTGGGATAAGTATGGTGCGCTGACGAATCAGAGCGTTGAGGATATGCAGGATTCTGCGGATGCTGATCCGCGCGGTAAGCGTGACCCTCGCGATTTTGCCCTGTGGAAGGGTTATAAGGAGGGTGAGCCGCTGACTGCTTCGTGGGAGTCTCCGTGGGGTCGCGGCCGTCCGGGCTGGCACCTGGAGTGCTCGGCGATGGCTGGTAAGTATTTGGGTTCGCGTTTTGATATTCACGGTGGCGGTTTGGATTTGCGTTTCCCGCACCATGAGAATGAGCTGGCGCAGTCGACTGCTGCCGGTGATGATTTCGCGAACTTCTGGATGCATAACGGCATGGTCACCTATGAGGGTGAGAAGATGTCGAAGTCTATCGGTAATACGATTTCGCCGGCGCAGATGCTTGAAATGGCGCGCCCGTTGGTGGTTCGTTACTACCTCGGTAGTGCGCATTATCGTTCGATTCTTGATTACCGTCCGTCGTCTCTGCAGGAGGCGGCAACCGCTATTGAGCGTGTTGAGGCGTTCCTTGCTGCTACTCAGGATGTGCTGAAGCCGGGCCGTGAGGTTCCGGAGGCTTTTGCTGAGGCTATGGATGATGACGTGAACATTCCGCGTGCTTTGGCGGTTTTGCATGAGCAGACTCGTGCGGGTAATGCTGCGCTTGCTGCTGGTGAGGATGCTTCGGAGGCGGCTAATGCTGTGATGGCTATGGCTGAGGTTCTGGGTTTGGCGCAGCTGATGAGCTTTAATGCTGAGGGCACTTCGGGTGCTGAGCATGAGGCTCTGGATGCGCTGATTCAGGCTGTGTTGGCGGAGCGTGCTGATGCTCGTGCTCAGAAGGATTGGGCGAAGGCTGATGCGATGCGTGATCTGTTGGCGTCTGCTGGTGTGCAGGTGAAGGATGGCGCGAATGGTTCGAGCTGGAGCGTTGGCTAGAGGGTGATGTGCCCCGCGTTTGTGCGTAAGGCTTAGGTCGGGCGGGTTTCTCTCGCGTAGACTCGTATTCATTACTTTGACGAAGGAAGAGAAGAATGGCTAAGGCAGGTTCGCGCCCGGGCGCTACCAGCAAGAAGAAGGGTGCTATTAAGGGCACTGGTGGTCACGGTCGTAAGGCGCTTGAGGGTAAGGGCCCTACTCCGAAGGCTGAGGACCGCGTTTATCACAAGGCGTATAAGATGAAGCGTGCGGCTGAGCGTCGTGCTGCTACCGGTACGAACCGTAAGTTCCAGACTCGTTTGGGTGGTAAGCGTGCTAGCGATGAGCTGGTGACTGGTCGTAATGCGGTGCTTGAGGCTCTGCGTACTGAGATTCCCTCGAAGCACTTGTACATCATGAGCCGTGTTGAGGTTGATGACCGCGTTCGCGAGATTATGACTATTGCGAATAAGCGCAATATTCCGATGCTGGAGATTCCGCGTAGCGAGCTGGATCGTTTGACTGATGGTGCTGTGCATCAGGGTGTTGCGATGCAGATTCCGCCATACAAGTACCCGGATGCGACTGATTTGGTGCTGGATACTATGGAGCGTTGGCACTCGGGTAAGCTGTCGACTCCGCCGCTGTTTGTTGCTTTGGACGGTATTACTGATCCGCGTAACCTGGGTGCGATTATTCGTAGCGTGTCCGCGTTTAGCGGTGATGGCGTGATTATTCCTGAGCGTCGTTCGGCTGCTGTGACTGCTGGTGCGTGGAAGACTAGTGCTGGTGCGGCTGCTCGTATTCCTGTTGCGATGGCGACTAATCTGACTCGCGTGATTCAGCAGGCTAAGGAGCAGGGTATTTTCGTGATTGGTCTGGATGGCGGTGGCGATATTGAGCTGCCGGCTCTGGAGCTTGCGAATGAGCCGCTGTGCGTGGTGGTTGGTTCTGAGGGTAAGGGCCTGTCCCGCCTGGTGACTGAGAACTGCGATCAGATTGTGTCGATTCCGATTGATTCTGCGATGGAGTCTTTGAATGCGGCGATGGCTGTGGGCATTACTTTGTACGATGTTTCTCGTCGTCGCGCTACCGCGAACTAGAGTTTTGAAGCTTGCGGGCTACGGGCTGTAGCTCTGTAGCTTGAACCCTATAGCTTGAATAAGGAGGGCGCCCCCGTGAGGGGGCGCCCTCCTTTTTCTGTCTCTTCCTGTCTTCTGCTCCTCGATATCGGCTGTTCGGGGAGCATTTGGAGGTTTTCAAGGTTCTTGTGGGGCTTTTTAAACTTTTTTCAAAGAACTTTTGAGGAGCTTACCCTGCGTTGACTAGGGGTTTTAGTGCCCTGTTCGGGTCAGAATGAACCTAAACCCCCGTATTTGTGGTCTACTTCACCCATTTTCGGGTTGCAGACCCATTTCGGCATCTGTATAGTTGTATGAGTCGCCGCGGCGAGGAGGAAAAAACGAAGAGATTTCTTCGGTGTTTCTCCTAGTCAGAAGCGGTTGAATGACTTTCAATTGTATAGTGTTTTGGTTTCTTACTTGAAGGAAATCCGAGTTGCCTGTTGGTGATGGTGGAGGAGTTTAGGAAAGAAACTTTGTGGTGTGAATCACGGAAAACGGATTTGCATGGCAAACAAAACGCTGGTATATTTGATTGAGTTGCCGCGGGAACGCGGTAATGACGAAATAACATGAATGACCGTTCAACGGTAAGACTTCTCAAATAGAGTAAGTTGAGGTGTTGAATCGGTGTGTTGCTTGAGAACTCAATAGTGTGCTTTGTTCAATAAAATCACCAAATGGTGATGGAAACTGAAACTAATACCAAATATTTATTGATATTTGATAATCATCAAATGGTTTCAAATTTAGTCAGCTTGAGTCACGCACCCCCGTGTGTGATTCGCTGTTTGAGATCAGATTATCAAGCTTTTCTATTTTTTCAACGGAGAGTTTGATTCTGGCTCAGGACGAACGCTGGCGGCGTGCTTAACACATGCAAGTCGAACGATGAAGCCTAGCTTGCTAGGTGGATTAGTGGCGAACGGGTGAGTAATACGTGAGTAACCTACCTTTAACTCTGGGATAAGCCTGGGAAACTGGGTCTAATACCGGATACGACCAATCTCCGCATGGGGTGTTGGTGGAAAGCGTTATGTAGTGGTTATAGATGGGCTCACGGCCTATCAGCTTGTTGGTGAGGTAACGGCTCACCAAGGCGACGACGGGTAGCCGGCCTGAGAGGGTGACCGGCCACACTGGGACTGAGACACGGCCCAGACTCCTACGGGAGGCAGCAGTGGGGAATATTGCACAATGGGCGCAAGCCTGATGCAGCGACGCCGCGTGAGGGATGACGGCCTTCGGGTTGTAAACCTCTGTTAGCAGGGAAGAAGAGAGATTGACGGTACCTGCAGAGAAAGCGCCGGCTAACTACGTGCCAGCAGCCGCGGTAATACGTAGGGCGCGAGCGTTGTCCGGAATTATTGGGCGTAAAGAGCTTGTAGGCGGTTTGTCGCGTCTGCTGTGAAAGGCCGGAGCTTAACTCCGTGTATTGCAGTGGGTACGGGCAGACTAGAGTGCAGTAGGGGAGACTGGAATTCCTGGTGTAGCGGTGGAATGCGCAGATATCAGGAGGAACACCGATGGCGAAGGCAGGTCTCTGGGCTGTAACTGACGCTGAGAAGCGAAAGCATGGGGAGCGAACAGGATTAGATACCCTGGTAGTCCATGCCGTAAACGTTGGGCACTAGGTGTGGGGGACATTCCACGTTTTCCGCGCCGTAGCTAACGCATTAAGTGCCCCGCCTGGGGAGTACGGCCGCAAGGCTAAAACTCAAGAAATTGACGGGGGCCCGCACAAGCGGCGGAGCATGCGGATTAATTCGATGCAACGCGAAGAACCTTACCAAGGCTTGACATATACTGGACCGCATCAGAGATGGTGTTTCCCTTCGGGGCTGGTATACAGGTGGTGCATGGTTGTCGTCAGCTCGTGTCGTGAGATGTTGGGTTAAGTCCCGCAACGAGCGCAACCCTCGTTCTATGTTGCCAGCACGTTATGGTGGGGACTCATAGGAGACTGCCGGGGTCAACTCGGAGGAAGGTGGGGATGACGTCAAATCATCATGCCCCTTATGTCTTGGGCTTCACGCATGCTACAATGGCCGGTACAGAGGGTTGCGATACTGTGAGGTGGAGCTAATCCCTAAAAGCCGGTCTCAGTTCGGATTGGGGTCTGCAACTCGACCCCATGAAGTCGGAGTCGCTAGTAATCGCAGATCAGCAACGCTGCGGTGAATACGTTCCCGGGCCTTGTACACACCGCCCGTCAAGTCACGAAAGTTGGTAACACCCAAAGCCGGTGGCCTAACCCTTTTGGGAGGGAGCCGTCTAAGGTGGGATTGGCGATTGGGACTAAGTCGTAACAAGGTAGCCGTACCGGAAGGTGCGGCTGGATCACCTCCTTTCTAAGGAGCACATTTAGTTGGCCATGCTACCCGCGAGTGTCGGGTGGGTGGTTTTGCTCATGGGTGGAATGTTGGTTTTGGGTTGGATGAGGCGCATTGTTGGGTTTTGGGGTAACACGCATGTGTTGTTCCTTTGTTTGCCTGGCATGGTGATGATGCAAATGTTTTTGTTTGTGTTGTTGTTGTGTTGTGGGTTGTTGTTTGAGAACTATATAGTGGACGCGAGCATCTTCTGGAATTTGCGTTGAATCAATGCTTTTGTGTTGGTTTGATTGTTGATTTTAGATTCTTATTTTTCTTGATTGTGTGTAAGTTATTAAGGGCACACGGTGGATGCCTTGGCATTAAGAGCCGATGAAGGACGTGTGAATCTGCGATAAGCCTCGGGGAGCCGATAACTGGGCTGTGATCCGAGGATTTCCGAATGGGGAAACCTGGCTCATCTTCATGGTGAGTTACCGCCAGCTGAATGTATAGGCTGGTTGGGGGGAACGCGGGGAAGTGAAACATCTCAGTACCCGCAGGAAGAGAAAATAAAGTAATGATTCTGTGAGTAGTGGCGAGCGAAAGCGGAAGAGACTAAACCTGTGGTGTGTGATAGCGGTTAGGCGTTGCATCATGGGGGTTGTGGGAGTCACAGTGGCAGTTCTAACTGGCTGCCGGCATGATGTTCAGGATGGTAGGTGAACGACTTGGAATGGTCGGCCGTAGAGGGTGAGAGTCCCGTAATCGAAATTGTTCTGTCCGTGGTGTGGCCACCCGAGTAGCACGGGGCTCGTGGAATCTCGTGTGAATCTGCCAGGACCACCTGGTAAGTCTAAATACTTCTTAATGACCGATAGTGAATCAGTACCGTGAGGGAATGGTGAAAAGTACCCCGGGAGGGGAGTGAAATAGTACCTGAAACCGTGTGCTTACAAGCCGTTGGAGCCTTTTGGGGTGACAGCGTGCCTTTTGAAGAATGAGCCTGCGAGTTAGTGTTATGTCGCGAGGTTAACCCGTGTGGGGTATCCGTAGCGAAAGCGAGTCTGAATAGGGCGTTTGAGTGGCATGACCTAGACCCGAAGCGGAGTGATCTATCCATGGCCAGGTTGAAGCGACGGTAAGACGTCGTGGAGGACCGAACCCACTTCAGTTGAAAAATGGAGGGGATGAGCTGTGGATAGGGGTGAAAGGCCAATCAAACTCTGTGATAGCTGGTTCTCCCCGAAATGCATTTAGGTGCAGCGTTACGTGTTTCTTGCCGGAGGTAGAGCTACTGGATGGCCGATGGGCCTTCACGGGTTACTGACGTCAGCTAAACTCCGAATGCCGGTAAGTGAGAGCGTAGCAGTGAGACAGTGGGGGATAAGCTTCATTGTCGAGAGGGAAACAGCCCAGACCACCAACTAAGGCCCCTAAGCGTGTGCTAAGTGGGAAAGGATGTGGAGTTGCTTAGACAACCAGGAGGTTGGCTTAGAAGCAGCCATCCTTGAAAGAGTGCGTAACAGCTCACTGGTCAAGTGATTCTGCGCCGATAATGTAGCGGGGCTCAAGTACACCGCCGAAGTTGTGGCAATGATCTTTTTGGATTGTTGGGTAGGGGGAGCGTCGTGAGCCGGTGAAGCTGCGGTGTAAACCAGTGGTGGAGGCTATGCGAGTGAGAATGCAGGCATGAGTAGCGAAAGATGAGTGAGAAACTCATCCGCCGGATGATCAAGGGTTCCAGGGTCAAGTTAATCTGCCCTGGGTTAGTCGGGGCCTAAGGCGAGGCCGACAGGCGTAGTCGATGGATAACGGGTTGATATTCCCGTACCGGTGAAAAACCGCCCATACTGATATTGTGATGCTAACCATGCGAAGCATGATGTGCAGGCTTTTGTTTGTGTGTTGTGTGGGTTGTGGGACCCGATCTTTGGAGGTAAACGTATTAACAGGTGTGACGCAGGAAGGTAGCCAAGCCACGCGATGGTTGTCGTGGTCTAAGCGTGTAGGGTTGTCGGTTGTTAAATGCGCCGGCTGTGTGCCTGAGACGTGATGGGACCCCGTTTTTGGGGGATTTGGTGATCCTATGCTGCCGAGAAAAGCATCGGCGTGAGGTTTTAGCCGCCCGTACCCTAAACCGACACAGGTGATCAGGTAGAGAATACTAAGGCGATCGAGAGAATCATGGTTAAGGAACTCGGCAAAATGCCCCCGTAACTTCGGGAGAAGGGGGACCTTGAGCGTGATGGGCACTTGCTGCCTGGAGCGTGTATGGGTCGCAGAGACCAGGGGGAAGCGACTGTTTATCAAAAACACAGGTCCGTGCGAAGTCGTAAGACGATGTATACGGACTGACTCCTGCCCGGTGCTGGAAGGTTAAGAGGATTGGTTAGCCTTTTTGGGCGAAGCTGAGAATTTAAGCCCCAGTAAACGGCGGTGGTAACTATAACCATCCTAAGGTAGCGAAATTCCTTGTCGGGTAAGTTCCGACCTGCACGAATGGAGTAACGACTTCCCTACTGTCTCAACCATGAACTCGGCGAAATTGCAGTACGAGTAAAGATGCTCGTTTCGCGCAGCAGGACGGAAAGACCCCGTGACCTTTACTATAGTTTGGTATTGGTGTTTGGTTTGGCTTGTGTAGGATAGGTGGGAGACTGTGAAGCATGGACGCTAGTTTGTGTGGAGTCGTTGTTGAAATACCACTCTGGTCAATCTGGATGTCTAACTTCGGGCCATGATCTGGTTCAGGGACAGTGCCTGATGGGTAGTTTAACTGGGGCGGTTGCCTCCTAAAGTGTAACGGAGGCGCCCAAAGGTTCCCTCAGCCTGGTTGGCAATCAGGTGTTGAGTGTAAGTGCACAAGGGAGCTTGACTGTGAGACTGGCAGGTCGAGCAGGGACGAAAGTCGGGACTAGTGATCCGGCGGTACGTTGTGGAACGGCCGTCGCTCAACGGATAAAGGTACCTCGGGGATAACAGGCTGATCTTGCCCAAGAGTCCATATCGACGGCATGGTTTGGCACCTCGATGTCGGCTCGTCGCATCCTGGGGCTGGAGTCGGTCCCAAGGGTTGGGCTGTTCGCCCATTAAAGCGGTACGCGAGCTGGGTTCAGAACGTCGTGAGACAGTTCGGTCCCTATCCGCTGCGCGCGTTGGAAATTTGAGAAAGGCTGTCCTTAGTACGAGAGGACCGGGACGGACGAACCTCTGGTATGTCAGTTGTACCGCCAGGTGCATGGCTGATTGGCTACGTTTGGGAGGGATAACCGCTGAAAGCATCTAAGCGGGAAGCCTGTTTCGAGATGAGATTTCCTGGCACTTTTGGTGTGTGAGGCTCCTTATAGATGATGAGGTTGATAGGCCGGGTATGGAAGCGGGGACTGAAGACTCGTGGAGTTGACTGGTACTAATAGGCCGAAGGCTTACTTTTCAAGATGTTGTTTTGTGTTTGCGTTCACTGTATGGTTTTTGGATAATAACCCTGGGCTTCCTTCGGGAGGTTGAGGCTTTTTATTCGGAAATTTTGAATAACGAAGTTATTCGCTAGATTTTCCGTGGTTATAGCAAGAGGGAAACGCCTGGTTCCATTCCGAACCCAGAAGCTAAGACTCTTCGCGCCGATGGTACTGCACTTTTGTGGGTGTGGGAGAGTAGGTCACCGCGGGTTTTTTATTCAGGAGGGGAAGACCTTATAGGTCTTCCCCTCTTTTTGTGTACCCAAAAACTCTTAGAACGAAAGACACCTAACTGATTAGAGGTGCAGAGGCTCAGAGATTCAGAGACTTCAGCAGAGAGATAGAGGAACAGGGGATGCAGCCTAGCTAGACAGCGTGACAGCCGGAGGCAGAGGCACGAGAGGGGGAGCTCACAGATCCGTCTGAATGACGAAATAGAGGGCGCGGTAGAGAAACTCTTGATACCTTAACAACAAGAGCAGTCCACATCTCTACCTCAACGAGTAGAGAGCAAACAAAGGAGCATCATCATGGCTGATGAGAAGAGCATCTACGAACGCTGGAGCGAAGAGCGCCTCGACCCGCCCATCCCCAAAGAATGGGGACTGGACGAAGAAGACGAAGCCGAGCTGCTTTGGCCCATCTGGCCCCTTCTGTTCATGGGTGAATCTGATGCCGAACAGTATGTAGAAACCATCACCGATAATGTGATGGACCTACTCGAGCTGGAATACGATGGGGAGAACGAAGACAGCAAGCTCTGGGAAAAGCGCGTAGAAGACTACGTAGAAGAGCTCATCAAGCGTCGTCGTGCATTCGCCGCAGAGCTGGGCATTACCCCCGAAATGCAGAAGAACTCCAACCTCAACCGCGCCTTCGCAGCGCTGGAAGAAGAAGGAGTCATCGCACGACAGAACTTCACCTGCTGCGGTACCTGCGCCTCCACAGAGATCTGGGACGAAATGGATGACAGCCGTGAATGGAAGGGATACATCTACTTCCACCAGCAGGACACCGAAAGCCTCGTTGAGAGCGGCGGCACCTACGTTGGTTTCGGCTCCTTCCTCGCCTACCCCAGGGACGAAGACAAGTGGAATGCCCTGAGCGACGCTCAGAAGGAAGAAATCAGGGGCCTTCACGAGAAGCTCTCCGTGCAGTTGCTACGAGAGACGGTTATTCCCGTGCTGGAGAAGCACGGCCTGAGCGTGGAGTGGAAGGGTAACTACAACACCCGTCCCTTCATTGGGGGAGTGGAAGTCTACAACATTCCCTAACAGCTGGTGAGCTGAACCGGATGGGTGCCTCGGCGTAGCTTGTGGCGGGGGGAGGAACCTCTCAAAGCTACGAAAGTTTACGAAGAAAATAAGCTGAGAGCGTGAGAATAGACCTCACAGTATCTCAGTCAGGGTATTAACTAGCCGATACGGCACCCATTCGGTAGGCTAGACGGGTAGCGCGGTACGTCCACACTAGCGATAAGAAGAACCCCGGGTCGAAAGAGTCAGGTCATCCGAAGCTTTGCTCGGATGGACGCTCACTCCAACCGGAGTAGGCTAGAAGAAGTGGACGAACCGCCACCCATATTCCCGACCAAAGGAGCAGGCATGTCGACCGACGCCCGCGAAAAAGCCCGCCAGATTGCGGCCCAGCAGGCCAAGAAGAGCCCCAGCCAGGCAAGCCGCCGCTGGCTCCAGTTCGGCGTACTCGCCGTGGTCCTCATTATCGTAGGTATCATCGGCTTCGTCGTAATCAACGGCAACAAGAACACCAAGGTAGCAGAAAGCGGCCCGGTGCCCTCCAGCGCCAACGAATACGGTGGTATTGTGCTGACCAAGGACGGCATCGTCCAGAACTCCTCCACCCAGGAGACCCGCGACTTCAAGCAGCTCGCAACCTCGACCTCCTCCGTGACCCCCATGGTCAACGGAACCGCAGCAGCCGTCAACACCCTGCCCGGGCGTGCAGACCGCTGAAGAGGCAGCCAAGAATGGCCAGCCCGTACGCGTGACCATCTTCCAGGACTACAACTGCGTGCACTGTGCACAGTTCGAGAAGAAGTACGGCGAAGAAATCCAGAAGCTCGTCGAAGACGGCACCATCACCCTGGAAATCCGCAACCTGACCTTCCTGGACCGCTCCTCGCCCACCGCTTACTCCGCACGTAACGCGGCAGCAGCATATTCCGTGGCCAACCAGGTCAGCACCAGCGAATTCCTGAACTACCAGCGTGAGATCTTTACTCACCAGGGCCGCGGCGACATGAACAACCAGCAGATCGCCGACATCGCTTCTAAGCACGGTGCGTCCATCGGCTCCGATATGAACGATGGCAAGTGGCGCCCCTTCGTGGACGTGGTCAACGCTGAATCCGCAAAGAACGGTATTAAGGGTACCCCCACCGTCTTCGTTGATGGCGACCAGTACACCAGCAACGACTTCAGCGCCTTCCTGAAGCAGAAGATTGAAGCAAAGAAGAAGTAACCTCTTCGATAGAAAAACCCGGTAACCTCCACGCGAGGCTACCGGGTTTTTCTATGCACGGTGATGAGTACGAGGGGGGGGGGTTAGCAGCAAGCAGAAGTGGCGCTCCTAATGGGTAAACGAAGGAAACGAGCACGCTAAACAGGCATAATCCAGAAGCATTCTCAGCGCAAACTGCAAAAGGAACGCTAAGCAGATTCAACCAAGAGAATAGGGTACACTGGACAAGTTGCCTCCTTAGCTCAGTTGGCCAGAGCATCTGTCTTGTAAACAGAGGGTCACCGGTTCGAATCCGGTAGGGGGCTCAGAAAAATCCTGGTTCGCACCAGCCTCATAGCAGAGGTGCGAATCAGGATTTTATTGTACGGGTGCCCTGTAGCGTCTACAGGACCCGCACTAGCACATCGACGATCCATCCTGAGGAACCGAGAATGTCTGAAACCCCCGGAACCCCGCAGGCCCGCGCCTCGCAGGGAACCTACACCACTGCACCGCGCAGCATCAAAGCACGCGAAGCCAGCGACTACCCCCTCGAAGAGTTCATTGAATCGAGAGGGTTCCGCCCTGAAATTCAGGGGCTGCGCGCCTTCGCCGTGCTCCTCGTGGTGCTCTACCACGTCTGGTTCGGCAAAGTCTCCGGCGGTGTGGATGTCTTCCTCTTCATCTCCGCCTTCCTGCTCTCGCTCTCCTTCATGCGCAAGATCAACGAAGGCAAACCCCTCAATCTCTTCAGCTACTGGATGCACGTCTTCCAGCGACTGCTACCCGTAGCCACCGTGGTTATCGCGGGTACCACCATTGCGTCCTTCTTCGTGCTCGCGCCCAGCCGCTGGTCGCAAACCGTAACCGACGCAAAGAGCTCCCTGTTCTACTTCCAGAACTGGAACCTCGCGTTCAGCTCCGTAGACTACTACGCCCAAAACGCCTCCGTGAAGTCGCCCTTCCAGCACTTCTGGTCGCTCTCCATCCAGGGGCAGATCTTCATTATCTGGCCCCTGCTCTTTGCCGCAGTAGCCTACGTCGTGCACCGATTCCGCGGGAACCTCTTCACCACCGCGGTATTCATCTTCAACACGGTGTTTGTCGCATCCCTGACCTTCTCCATCGTAGAAACCGACACCAACCAGGGCTTCGCCTACTTCGACACCCGCACTCGCCTCTGGGAATTCGCCATCGGCACCCTGCTGGCAATGCTCACCCTCAAGTGGAAAGCACCCGAAAAGGCGCGAGTCATCATGGGTTGGGTCGGCATTATTGGCCTGGTCACCTGTGGCGCCATCCTGCCCGTTGAACGAGCATTCCCCGGCTACCTGGCACTCTGGCCCGTCATCTCCGGTGCGCTCGTCATCATGGCAGGCCGCACCAACAGCCGCTGGGGCATCGATCGACTGCTGGTCTCCGCACCCCTGCAGAACCTCGGCAACATCTCCTACGCCCTGTACCTGGTGCACTGGCCCATCCTCATTCTCTACAGCAGCGCCGTCGGAACCTCTCGTGTGAACGTCATCGAAGGCACCATCATCATCCTTGTCTCCATCGGTCTGGCATGGCTACTCATCCGCTTCGTCGAAAAGCCGCTACGCTACCGCAAGGACCCCTTTGTACCCTGGCTCATGATGAAGATGCGCTTCAAGACCATCTTCTCCGTCAAGACCTGGGCAGACCAGCTCGCCTTCATCCTTGCAATCTTCCTGGTCGCCGGCGTGCCCCTGGCCGCCGCACAGACCTGGATTGGCTACCGCAACACCCAGTCCGAGCAGAACGCCGAACTGCAGGTACAGACCGCCAGCGAAAACTACCCCGGCGCCCGGGCTATTGGCGGTGCCCAGCAGGGACTCATTGACAACCCCATCCCCTCTGGTGGTGATGTCAAGGCCCAGTACGAGGGACTGAGTGACCCCTGCACTGGCGTCTTCGCTCCCTCCGACCCGGCACTCGCCAAGTACTGTAACGTGCAGAAGTACGGCCCCGAGGACGCACCGCTGACCATGGTCATCGGTAACTCCCACGCCGAGCAGGCGCTGAGCATCTTCAAGCCCATTGCAGAGCAGACCAAGACCAACCTGCAGACCTACCTGCTCGGTGGCTGCCAGTACCCGGTCCGCTCCGTCAACGCCGGTAACGAATGCTCGGAATTCAACACCAAGATGACCGAGGAAATTATCAAGCGTAAGCCGCAGACCGTGGTCTTCATCGCGACCATTGCCCAGGCACGCTCGAATGACGAACGAGCCGACCCGAGCCTCGACGAGACGGTCCGCCGCCTCACCGAGGCAGGAATCCAGGTCATCGGCCTGCGCGATAACCCGCGCTTCGAGTACAACATCTACGAATGTGCTCAGAAGGCCGGTACCGACAAGAGCTCCTGTGCGCGACCCGCAAGTGACAAGTACGCCGCAGAAAACCCAGCGAAGGAAATCTTCGACAAGTACCGCGACCAGGGCGCCGTCATGGTGGACCTGAAGGACCTGTACTGCCCCGACGGCATGTGCAGCCCCGTGGTTGGAAATATCTACGTCTACTTTGACGACAACCATGTCTCCAAGACCTACGGGCGCACCATGGCGCAGGAAGTCTTCCAGCGTGCAGCGGAAGGCGGCTGGCTCGTCAGTGGGAAAGTAAACTTCTAAAGTTTGCCAATATAGCGGATCCCCCGCGCTGTTCTCCAGAAATGTGAACAGAGCGGGGGATCCGCTATTTTCTTACCCAAAATTAGGATAGGCTAAGTTATGAGGCTCCGGGAGAAGCCGTAGGAGAAGAAAGGACGCCATGAAAGAAATCACCGAACGCACCCTCAAAGTTGAGAACGTCAGCCTCGGCTACGGCGAAACCACCATCGTCAAAGACCTATCCCTCGAATTCCCCAAGGGCAAAATCACCGCCATTATCGGCCCTAACGGCTGCGGCAAGTCCACCCTGCTACGCGGTGTCTCTCGACTGCTCAAGCCCCTCAACGGTGACTTCACCCTCGACGGTAAGTCAACCCACGAATATTCCATGAAGGGATTTGCCCGCATGGTCGGGCTTATGCCCCAGCACCCCATCGCCCCCGAAGGAATTACCGTAGCCGACCTGGTCTCCCGCGGCCGCTACCCCTACCAGGGACTCTTCAAACGCAATAGCGCCGAAGATGACGAGGCGGTTGCTTGGGCTCTCGAAGCCACCGATACCATGTCCCTTGCAGAACGGCAGGTTACCGAGCTCTCCGGCGGCCAACGCCAGCGCGTCTGGATTGCCATGGCGCTCGCCCAGGAAACCGACATTCTACTGCTGGACGAGCCGACCACCTACCTCGACCTGGCGCACCAGGTGGAGCTACTCGACCTGCTCTCGGAACTCAACGAACAGCGCGGCACCACCATGATTATGGTGCTGCACGAATTGAACCTCGCCGCCCGAGTTGCCGACTATCTCGTCGCGATGAAGGACGGCTCCATCGTTGCCCAAGGCGAAGCACACGACGTGCTCACCCGCGAGAACCTGCACACCATCTTCGGCCTGAAAGCAGAGGTCGCCGACCCGTTCAACGACGGCAGCGTGGTGGTGGTACCCCACCCGCGTAGCGCGCCCGCAGCTGCCGGTTCAGCTATTGCATCCTAAGAAACCCCTGCTCATATCTGATAAAGAGCCCATAACAGTGGGATACTGGCGTGTAGGACGCACCGAAAGCTAAGCGAAGAAGCCGGCACACCGCGCGGGTGTGCCGGCTTCTTCCATAGATGGGTCATTCTTTACAGAGGCCCGGAAAGAAGAACACAATGACGACCCCGCTCCTAGACCCCAATGGCAAGCTCAACGGTGAATCAGTACGCTACGTGGCAATCGGCGACTCCTTCACCGAAGGCGTGGGCGACGTTGACCGCCGCCGCCCCAACAGTCTGCGCGGCTGGGCAGACCGCGTTGCCGAAGGTCTCGGTGCAGTAGACCCGCAGGCGCAGTACGCAAACCTCGCCATCCGCGGCCGCCTGCTCATCCCCATCCTTGAAGAGCAGCTGCCGGCAGCCCTGGAGCTGAAGCCCAACCTCGTCACCTTCTACGGCGGCGGCAACGACATCATGCGACCCAACGTGGATATCGACCAGCTCATGACCCACGTAGACGAAGCCTTCGCCACCCTGCGCGGCGAAGGAATCGAAGTGCTTACCATAACCGGCCTGGACGTGCAGGGCCAGGGCCCCTTCGCCCGCACCCGCGGTCGCACCGCCACCTACAACGAACTACTGCGCGGTATCGCCGAAGACCACGGCGTGCACATTATCGACTACTGGCGCTGGAACGACTTCCTCGACTGGCGCCTGTGGGCTGACGATCGCCTGCACATGAACGACCTCGGCCACGAACGCTTCGCATCCCGCGTGCTGGCACAGCTCGGCCTGCCCGGTGTGGTCACCGAACCTGTACTGCCCCCGGAGGTGCAGCTGACCGTTCGCGAGAAGGTCGAGCAGGAGGCGCGCTGGGTCCGTGAGTTTGCCCTGCCGTGGATCGGTCGCCGATTGAAGGGTACGAGCTCCGGCGACGGTGTGAGCCCCAAGTACCCGCAGTGGGTCCCCGCGGTAAGCCTTAAGAACTAGGCACACATAAGAACTAAGCTCACGGAGGCGCACGGTACGGCGTAGAACTGTATGCTGGGGGAGTACCCTGTGCTGTATTTGTGTTGTATCTGTACCGTATGTGTGCCCGCATCTACGCCGTAACGGGAACGGCAAATCTGCCGTTACTCGTACCGTTGCGAACCCATAAACTGCCCTTTAAAACCGGGGCGGAAGCGTTAAAACGAGAGTTAAATGCTCTTTAAACGCGTATTTAAACCTGTTTAACAGCCCTGCGCACACCGCAAGAATCGGTGGCGCGGGGCTGTTTACGGCTTAAATCTGGCTTAAGCTGTTAATCTCACAACATGAATTTCACCGGTGTAATTTATCCCCGGTCACATAGAGAACAACCGTTCTTAAAACGGCGTATTAACGCCTGACTAGGGGCGTTAAAGAATTCCTTAAAAACACCTGGACTTGCAAAAACACCCTTTTTTGGTAGAATAGGTAGGTATGTTTGCCGTTCGAGGGCAGGCGTGCATCCGCGAATCAAGCGCTTCACTTAAACGAGGCGCAATCGGCTCAGAACACCGAGATTCCGCGGATTTTTAAGGCAAAATCCGGCGTGCAGGCTTGCACGAACCCCCGTATTTACCTAGAATTTAACGCTGTTCGTAGTGGTGGAAACGCCTCTCGACACTAATAAGCTTCACCGTTTTTCCCGCGGCGGGGATCGATGCGTGGCCTCTCACCCACGTGACGATCTCAAACACTCTAGCCCGGCGAATAACCCGGTGCTTCTACATTGGTGGCGGGACGCTCACGAGTAACATCGACTGCGTACCGTCATAAAAGTCAATCAATAAAGGAGTGAAACATGGCAGCAGTCTGCCAGGTGACCGGAGCTGTTCCCGGCTTTGGACACAGCATTTCGCACTCGCATCGCCGTAACAAGCGTCGATTCGATCCGAACGTTCAGAAGAAGACCTACTGGGTTCCTTCGCTGCGTCGTAAGGTAACCCTGAACGTGTCCGCTAAGGGCATCAAGGTTATCGATGCTCGTGGCATCGATGCCGTTGTTGCAGAAATCATCGCACGCGGGGAGAAGATCTAGTAAATGGCATCCAAGGCTAAGGACCTCCGTCCTATCATCAAGCTCAAGTCCACTGCTGGCACCGGTTACACCTACGTGACCCGTAAGAACCGCCGCAACAACCCCGACCGCATGGTGCTGAAGAAGTACGACCCCGTCGTCCGCAAGCACGTTGACTTCCGAGAGGAGCGCTAAGAATGGCTAAGAAGTCCAAGATCGCTCGCAATGAGCAGCGCAAGGTCATCGTCGCTCGCTACAACGAGAAGCGTATTGCGCTGAAGAAGACCCTGATCGACGAGAACGCTACCCCCGAGGAGCGCGAAGCAGCACGCGTGGCACTGCAGAAGCTGCCCCGCAACGCTTCCCCCGTTCGCGTGCGTAACCGCGACCAGATCGACGGCCGTCCCCGCGGTACCTTCCAGAAGTTCGGTATCTCCCGCGTGCGCTTCCGCGAGATGGCACACCGTGGCGAGCTGCCCGGTATCACCAAGTCCAGCTGGTAAATCTGGTATTTTAGTTCCTAAACGGTTTTCCGTCGCAAGACGGTCACTCGCTTTAGACTCAAACCTTAAGTCTCTGGAAGGGGCACCCTAATGGCTAAGAACCGTACCGAACTCGTTGCAGAGGTTGCAGAGAAGTCTGGCAAGAGCCAGGCAACCGTGAATGCAGTCCTCGACGCAGTGTTCCAGGTTTTCGAGTCTTCCGTCTCCAAGGGCGAGAAGATCACCATCCCCGGTTGGATGGCAATCGAGCGCACCGACCGTGCAGCTCGTACCGGCCGTAACCCGCAGACCGGCGAAACTATCCAGATTCCCGCCGGTCACGGCGTGAAGCTGACCGCAGGCTCCAAGCTGAAGGCAGCAGTCGCTAAGAAGAAGTAATTCTTGAGACTTTGAATCTGATAAAAGACCCTCACCCTCACGGTGGGGGTCTTTTATTATGTTCGAATGCTTATCCCTTGGTCTAAGGCTGTACGTGGGTCTAAGGATGTACGTGGCGGGGAAGATAGCGAGGCGGGGCTGGGGTGGTGCACGTAGTGAGGAGAGTGTGCAAGGTGGGTCTTCGGGACCCTAACCTTCAACTCGAGCTATAAAACACAGAAAATAGCCCTGTTTCATAGGGGAGGCTATGATGTGCCGTAGAAAAAATAAAGAAAATTTATACATTTGAATAGAAGGCTATGCATAAGCTGAGCGAAAAACCGCGAGCATGAAACCCCGCTGTGAAAAATACTTATACATCACCGTCCAGGCACAGCTTAAACACAGCTAACTAAAGCTCAATCTTAGACTCACACCCTAAGCTGGAGTCACCGGCGAAGGAAAAGCCACACACCATACACAACGGCCCCGTCCCACCCGGCAAATCAACCATACAAACCCCGGACGACCGACCTTCCGGGACTCACAAGGAGAAGCCCTCATGGCACGCCATGCGCAGCGTACTTCCGCACCGCCCACCAACCACCGCCTCCGCACCGGCGCAGCCGCACTGTCCATCGCGGCAATCGCAGCACTGGGCCTGAGCGCCTGCGGTGCACAGAACACCTCCAACCCGGCACCCACCGCCACCGCAACCGCCAAGGCATCCTCCACCGCTGACGCAGCGGTCAACGCAGGCAACGGCAAGGTCACCGTCAAGGCAAGCGACGCAGCCTCCCCGAGCGCCACCGCAAGCAGCTCCCAGGGCACCGTCACCGTCACCGAAGACGGCGTGACCGTCAACGGCGGCTCGGCATCCAACAACTCCGGCTCCTCCGCAAAGGTCGATGAGAAGGCAGGGGAGAGCGCCGGCTCCAAGAACAACTCGAACGGCACCTCCGGTAGCGTTACCGTCAGCACCGCCAACGGCTACACCGTGATTCAGCTCGACGCTGACGGCGGCTGGTCCTACCACACTCCCAACGGTGACATCGTTGATGTGGAAGCTGACGGCTCTTGGGAACGCGTCGGTCCCAGCGGCAATGTAGAGGTGAACGCAGACGGCTCCTGGGAGCTCGTCGGAACCTCCGGTGTTGTCGAAGTGAAGGCTGATGGCTCCTGGGAGCGGACCGGTCATGGCGACTTCCAGGTACCTGCCGTACCCGTCAAGCCCGCCGGTGCTGGCGCTGACCCCGTCAAGCCCGTCACCCCTCGCCGCTAAGAAGCTGGCTGACAAGCCGGGCGAAAACATGGGCTATCCCACTCGCTAGGATGCGGATAAACGCCCACACGCCCGGATAATCACACCCAAACTCGATAGAATTAACGCGGTTGGTTACACCGATAATCGTTATGGAATCCCACAAGGATCCTGCGCACGACGCGAATACGTCGCCAACTAGCCGCACCATACTAACAACCACAAGGAGAAACAATGGCAATCGCCCCCGCAATGAAGAAGACCACCGCTGTTCTGTCTATCGCTTTCGCAGGCGCACTGGGCCTGAGCGCATGCGGCTCCCAGTCCTCTTCCACCACCGCGACTGCATCCGCATCCGCTTCGGCAACTGCGTCCGCAAGCGCATCGGCTAAGGCATCCTCGGCGGCAACCACCTCTGCAGCTTCCGCTTCCGCTACTGCAGACGTGAAGGTTGACAAGGACGGCAACGTCACCGTCAAGGCTAACGACGGCGAAGGCAACTCCGCAGACGTGAAGGTCGGCGCAGACGGCAAGGCTTCCGTTAACGCTAAGGACTCCGAGGGTAACTCCTCCAAGGTAGAGTCCGACGAAAAGGGCACCAAGGTTGAGTCCAAGGACTCCGAGGGTAACTCCTCCTCCACCGTTGAGGGCGACGTTCTTGTCTCTGAAGAGGGCGGCTGGTCCATTCAGGGTGACGAGGGCCAGGTAGCTGTACAGGCTGACGGCTCCTGGAGCCGCCAGGACGCAAACGGCCAGGTCGCCGTTCAGGCTGATGGCTCCTGGAGCATCCAGTCCAACACCGGCCTGCAGGCAACCGTGGACGCATCCGGTGAAGTAACCTCCCTCGTTGGCGGCGAGAAGGCTGACCTGAAGGCTCCGAAGGTTCCCGCAAAGCCCGCACAGGCTAAGGTCAACCCCGTCAAGCCTGCACAGCCCAAGTAAGCTGTCAAGAGCTAACAACGGCCAGTGACGCTCCCAGAGCGTAACAGTCCGTGACGTATGAAGACGCCCCGTGCGTATCCGAACGTGATGCGTGCGGGGCGTTTTGCGTCTTCCAAGCTGCACTGAGAAGACCCATGAAAGTAGCGGGGGATGAGAAACGGTACACTATCTCAGGGAGCTTCCAGGTCGCGGTGCTAGCATGAAGGCGTACACCGGGCATACCGGAGTACAGGTCAACCACACTACGCACTGCGCCGTTGCAGAGCGGCGCATACAGAAAAGAGAAATTCAGTGAAGAAGTCTATTGCTGTTCTGTCCCTGACCATTGCCGGTGCCCTTGGCCTCGCAGCCTGCGGCGGCAACTCCGGCACCAATTCCGGCTCCTCCGCATCGGCAAGCGCGTCTGCTTCTGCAACCGCTTCCGCAACTGCCTCGGCACCCGCAAGCACCTCCGCAGCAGCAACCAGCAAGAGCACCACCTCCGCAGCAGCTGAAACCACCAAGGCAGAAACCAAGACCACCCAGGGCACCATCAGCGCCCCCAGCGGACTGCCCAGCGAAGCAACCGAAGCACTCAAGAAGGGCCAGGAATCCGCCGAACAGGCAACCTCCGCAGGCTACACTGCCAGCAAGAAAGTCCTGGAGCAGCTCAAGGCCGAGTCCGGCGTGAAGAAGGTGCAGACCAGCGACGGCACCGTCTACTACACCGATAAATTCGCTGCATTCGAATCCAAGGACGGTGCTATCGTCAGCATCCAGAATAACGGTGTATGGACCAGCATCGACTCCAACGGTACGACCATCGTCGTGAGCGAGGACGGCTCCTGGATCAAGACCAACCCCAAGGACAACCTCTACACCGTTGTCAAGGCAGACGGCACCGCATCCGTGCTGAACACCAAGACCTTCGAGAAGGCGACCGACGTCTCCAGCATCGAGACCCCGAAGGCCCCCGGCCGCATCGACGGCTTCAGCGGCACCGCTAAGACCCCGGTCAAGCCCACCAAGATTGGTGACCTCTCCGAGGTTGCAGGCGCCAAGTAAAAACTAGCTCCTGCCCCTGTGGGCCGCACAGCCCACCAGAATAGGGACCCTAGCGCCCCGCACGTATCCGAATGTGATGTGTGCGGGGCGCTTTTGCGTCTTCAAGCCGCACTGAACTCCTACAGAAAATAGGAAGCTTCGCATGACTGTTGTTAGGATTAGGGAGGCGCTCAGATTCTAACTCTTACTCAACTCTCACTCAACGAACAACCACACTATAGGTCTCCCCGGCATAGCACGGGGATCTACCAGAAAAGAGAACACAGTGAAGAAGTCTATTGCTGTTCTGTCCCTGAGCCTCGCCGCAACCTTCGGTCTTGCCGCCTGCAGCTCCAACGCCAAGGCACCCGCCGAAAGCCAGAGCACCTCCTCCAGCGCGTCTGCTTCTGCAACCGCAGGTAGCTCGAGCGCCTCCTCCAGCGCGTCTGCCTCGGCGAGCGCATCGGCTACCGCTTCCGCAACCGCAGGTAGCTCGAGCGCCTCTGCTAAGGAATCCGAAAGCCAGAAGAGTGGACTGTCGGGTGCTTCCGCTATGCCTACGGACCCCACCGATAGCAACTACGGTCCGCAGCTATACGCGCATTACAAGGAAGCCGTCGAAGAGGCTAAGAAAGACCGCTCCGCCAAGAAGACTACGAACACTGAAGGTAACGTATACACTGCCTCTGACGGAAGCATCGCTGTTGTCGAAGCTAAGAACGGTAACTACATCAGCATTGAGAATGACGGTAGCTGGGTACGTGTGACCCCTGAAGGTGAGGTTGCCGCCGTGACTGATAAGGGCGGCTGGGTTGCCGTCAAGCCTAACGGTGAAGTGATTAGCGTTGATGAGAATGGTGCGGCTTCCATTATGAACGTTAAGACCTCGGAGGTTTCGGGCGACTACCAGTCCCTGGAGCTGCCCAAGCCCCCGGCTCCGGTGGGAGACCTGCCTGCCCCGAAGAATCCCGTTAAGCCGACCAGCATGGCTACGAGCTAAACGTATCCACCACTTAGCTGGCGACTAGCTAGCCCCGTTCGCCCCGTGCGCATCCGACCGTGATGCGTGCGGGGCGCTTTTTATATACCCATACGCTACCCGGAATGTGACTTAATATGACAGGTCGTTAAGGCCCCAAGTCACAAAGCTCAACTCCCAGCGAACCACCCACCCCACGCTGGCATAATGGGGACAGCAAACCAACGCGCTCACACACAGCGCACCCAACAGGAGAGAGAACCATGAGCGAGAACACCACCCGCAGCGTACGCGTGCGCGCCAGCGAACTCGAAGGCCGAGCCTGGCTCAACACCGGCGACAAAAACCTCACCCTGCAGGATCTTCGCGGCAAAATCGTTATTCTCGACTTCTGGACCCTCTGCTGCATCAACTGCCTGCACGTCCTCGACGAACTACGCCCCCTCGAAGAAGAATTCTCCGACGTACTCGTCACCGTCGGCGTCCACAGCCCCAAATTCGAACACGAAGCAGACCCGGTAGCGCTCGCCGCAGCCGTCGACCGCTACCACATCACCCACCCCGTACTCGACGACCCCGAACTGACCACCTGGCAGGCATACACCGCCCGCGCATGGCCCACCCTCGTCGTCGTCGACCCCGAAGGCTACATCGTCGCACACCTCTCCGGCGAAGGCCACGTACAGGGCCTCACCTCCCTCGTACGCGAACTCGTCGCAGAACACGAAGCGAAAGGCACCCTGCACCGCGGCGACGGCCCCTACGTGCCCCGCCCCAAGGCAGCCGGCACCTACGCCTTCCCCGGCAAAGCCATCGAACTGCCCGCCGAATTCGGCCCCGCAAACCTCTTTGGTAACCGCGAACGCACCTACCTCGTTGCAGACAGCGCACGCCACCGCATCCTGCAGGTAGCAGCCGACCTCAACACCGTCATCAACACCTACGGCGGCGGCGACGACCCCATCAGCCACCCCGTCAAGGGCCACGTCGACGGCACCGGCACCGAAGCACGCTTCAACGAACCCGCCGGCCTCGCCCTCGTACCCGAAAACCTGCGCGAACAGCTCGGCTACGATGTACTCGTCGCCGACACCGTCAACCACCGCCTGCGCTCCATCAACCTGCGCACCGGCGAAGTACGCACCCTCGCAGGTAACGGCGTGCAGCGCGTCATCGACGGCGACAACGCCATCACCGGCGACCCCAACCACATCCCCGCTGGCGTACCCGCCACCGAAATCGCGCTCTCCTCACCCTGGGACGCCGTCTACTCCCGCGAAGCCGGCCAGTTCATCATTGCCATGGCAGGCACCCACCAGCTCTTCGGCTACGAACCCATCAACGGCACCGTCAGCATCTTCGCAGGCTCCGGCGTCGAAGGCCTCGCCGACGGCCCCGCCGCCGACGCATGGTTCGCCCAGCCCTCCGGCATCATCGAAGCCCGCGACGGCAGCCTCTGGGTCGCATGCTCCGAAACCAGCGGTCTACGCCACGTCACCTTCACCGAGGACGGCGTACAGGTCACCTCCGCGGTCGGCAAGGGCCTCTTCGACTTCGGCTTCGTCGACGGCGACTCCGACACCGCCCGCATGCAGCACCCCCTCGGCCTGACCGAACTGCCCGACGGATCCATCGCCGTAGCCGACACCTACAACGGCGCCATCCGCCGCTGGGACCCCGCAACCGGCACCCTCGGCACCCTCGAACGCGGCCTCGACGAACCCTCCGACCTGTTCGTCGAAGAAGTACCTGGCGAAGAACCGCGCCTCATCATCGTCGAAACCAACGCCCACCAGCTCGTACGCGCCTCCATCCCCGCCAAGGCACAGCACGTCGACGAAGGCGCCATCACCACCGCACGCCCCTCCACCAAGCTCACCGGCGGCATCCTCGAATTCACCTCACGATTCACCGTGCCCACCGGCCAGAAGCTCGACACCCGCTGGGGCGACCCCACTCAGCTGAAGATCTCATCCACCCCCGAGAACTTCATCCTGGAAGGCGCCGGCACCTCCACCGGACTGACCCGAACCCTCGTGCTCAACCCCGATGTGACCGAGGCAGTCCTGCACATCACCGCCCGCGCCGCCGCCTGCGACGGCACCCCCGGCGGTGACATCCCCGAGCACGCGGCTTGCCACCTCTACCAGCAGGACTGGGGTATTCCCGTCGTCGTGACCGGTGACGAGGCAGACGAAAGCGAACTCGTCCTGGACCTGCGCGGTATCAACTAGGGGTCAATAAAACACTAAATAAAGGGTCAGTATTATCCTCGCTCCTACAGGGGCACCCGTCCTCGCTTCGCTCGGACACCCTGATGTCGCTACGGATAATACTGACCCTTTTCTGTTGTGCCGCCCTGATGTCGCATTCAGAGCATACTGGCTCTCGCGCAGCTCAGCGGTTTTAGAAGGAGACTCGGACCGCCTTCGCATCCGCCTCCACCGACGCCTTCAACATAAACGGAATCTCCTTCTGCACCTGCGAACGCGCACCCGTATACAAATCCAACTGAGTAAACGACACCTTCGCCGTACCCGACATCGGCTTCAACGACCACACACCCGCCGAACTCACACTCACCTGCGGATCCGCCACCTTCTCCACAGACCACTTCACCTCAGAATCCACACGGCCCGTAAACGCATACTCAAAAGGGCACCCACCAGGATAAAGAGTGCTCTGCTGCGTGCACTTCTTCAAATGATCCTGCACCTGCTCCTTCACCGACGACAACGCATTATCACTCGGCTTCAACTCCATACGCACCGCATGATTCGCATCCTGCGCAGTCACCACCTCATTCACCTTCTGCGCCGTATAAACCGTCGAATCATACGACACCGCATACACACCCGGATAAAACACCGGGAACGACGCCGCACCATCATCCACCGCAACCTTACGGTTATTAATCGTCGCAGCCTCCACACCCTGAATATTCACCTTCACCGACGGCAAAGACGCCTCATCAATAGCCCACTTATCAAAAAAGCCCCAATGCGTGCCCGAACGATGCAACCGAAAATCCGTATGCTGCCGCGAACCCTCCAACGTATAGGACGCACGCACCGTCGCATGCTCACCATCGGCGCTAGTCTCCACCACCTCATACGACACCTCACCCAACGAAGATACCGAACGCCTCAGGGCATCCCCATCCAGCAGCGATGCGTCACCCTCAGGAATCTGCGCACCCAATAAACCACGCGCATACGAACCATTACCCGTACGCAACGCATGAAAATACTCCCGCACCTGACCCGTCGGACCATACACCAACTTATTCGTCATAATCAGCGCCGCAGCAGCCACAGAAACCGCCACCACAACACCGACCATCCACATCGCCAGGACCCGCTCCACGGGAGAAAAATTACGCATAGAACCAGAGTAACGCAGGTAGTCCGCTAGGTTTCACGCACCGCACACACTAAAGTTGTGTATATGGCAGAACGCGCTCACGAAGTCCCCGCCAAATACGGCGAAGTCAAAGAACTATTCCACCCCCGCATGCGCTCCTACGGCAGGCGCATCGAAGCGGCACTCCCCGGCACCATCGTGCTCCTCGCCGCGCTCGCCTTCATCCTCTACAAGCGACCCGCCCTGCCGTACACCATCCTCGTACTGCTCATCGGCACCATCGCAGGCGTCAACCTCTACTCAGTCCTCAAACCCACCATCATCGTCATCACCAAAACCCACGTGCTCCGCGCACGCACCTTCGGCTGGTTCGCCGTACCGCTGGAAAACATCGACCACACCATCTTCGTCGAAAAGCTCTACCCCAAAAAAGCCTACGGCCAGAAACTCAAAACCGTCGCCGGCCGCCTACGCTACCGCAGCTTCCCCGCCATGTGGGCCGTCGACAAAGACGGCAAACAGCTCATGCGCATCGACGGCCGCGTCTGGGACGGCAAAACCATGCGAGAAGTCTCCTCCAAACTCTCCGCCCAGACCACCATCTACAAACAGATCAACGTGGTCAACATGGACAAAGAACACAAGGGACTCATCACCTTCAACGAACTGCACCCCGGCTGGCGCTCCAGCCTCATAACCGCACTCGCCGTCATCATCGTGGCAGTCCTCTTCGCAGCATCCTTCCTGCCCGAAGAACTTGCCCGCACCATCTACCTCATCCACTAGAACACCCGCTCTTCATCGGTGCTTCTTTTCGGATGCGTATCTTCCGAACGCGCAAAGGCCCGGCACCTACCCCACACGGGGCAGGCACCGGGCCTTTTGCATGCCTAACTCAAGGCACATTACGCGCTAGCTTGAGAAGCGAACCTAGCTCGCCGGGCGCGACAGAACCGCCACCAAATACTCCGAAGAGCCCTCCACAAACGGGTGCATCTGCCACGAAGAGTACGTGTTATCAACATTCAGGCCAACCTCGCGGGCATCAGCGAGGAACTGCTCAAACGCATAATCACGGCCCGGACCCGAACCATAACCAACCACCGCACGGCCACCCGGAGCCAACACGCGACGGAAATTCTCAACCACCGGCTTACGAGTCGAACGAGCCAAGAAACCCATCACATTACCCGCACACACCAGCAGCTCAAAACCATTCTCCGCCGTCGCGTCACCCTCAATGCCCAGCACCTCCGGCAAATCCACCAGATCGGCAGTAATCCACGTAGCATCCGGGCAGACGCGGCGCGCCTCCTCAATCAGCTCAGGATCAATATCTACACCCGTCACACGGTGACCCAACGCGTGCAGCTGCTTACCCACACGACCGGGACCGGAACCCGCATCAAGAATCTTCGCGCCACGAGAAGCCATAGCATCCAACAGACGAGACTCACCCGCAATGTCGTTACCCTCAGCCTCCATCGCCTTAAAACGGTCAATGTACCACTGAGAATGATTCGGGTTGCTCTCCTTCTTGATCAGCCACAGGGACTTATCACGCTCAGCAGGAGCGTTGAAACTCATCATTGCCATAAAAACTCCTTAAACAGGGTTGAGGATGCGCCAGCCGCCACCAGGCACGGTGACTGCGGCATATAAGCGGTGTGTGCGCTACGTTCTAGCATAGCCCCACCCGGCGTCTGCCGGTACGGGCAGTAAGAGCCGGACGGGGCTATCGGGGCAACGCGAAAGGCAGAAGCGCCACAGAGAAGCTACAGGGGCACGGTTAGAGGTGATCACCACTAGTATTCGACATCTCCTCAGCAAACGCCTTACGCATCTGCTCCTGACGCTCCTCCTCAGCCAGACGAGCAGCCTCAGCGAACTGCTCCTCAATATCGGTCAGCAGCGCCTCAACCTGCTCATTACCAGCCACCGGGCCGCCAGCAAGCAGACCATCAGCACCCAACACCACAGCCAACGGCACACCATTACCGAAATTCGCGCGCGCACCAGCCTCACGGTCAATCAGCGGAGTCAACCCCTCCGGCAACGTGCCCGCATTACGCGAAGTCTGCAACGACTCAAGACTCGAATACACCGGATGCAACGCCACCTGCGGCAGACGCTCCTGCCACGAAGCCATCGTCTTCAAAAACTTCACACAACCAGCACACGTCGCCGACACAAACACCAGCACACGTGCCTGATTCTTAGCCAACGCACGCAAATTCGTGTGACGACCATTCTCCAGATACAGCGCCGCATGCGGAATCGGCATGCGAACATACTGCTCCTCGCCGTTCTCGTCATACACCGGCTCCGGTAAAATCACCTGAGCCTGCGGCTCCGGCTGCGCCAGGGCGTCACCGCGGCGAACAGCCTCCAACGTCACAGTAATCAGCGCCGCACCAAAAACCCAAGTCCAGCCGCTATTACCCAGACCCAGCAGAGTTGACACAACACCCGTGCCGCCCCTCAACGCGCTCGTATGCGCACCAGCCGCCGCCAACAGCAACGCAATATTACGGACCAGCGTGTAACGGCTCACCGGCGCATTCGACTCAGAACCGAAACAATTACAACTTCCAGTACGACCCGTCGCCAGAGCGCGCGCAATCACCACCGTATAGAACAGCATCAGAATCAACGCCAAACCCGAAGCAATCACAACAGGCAAACGCACCGGCGACAACAACAGCACCGCCGCCAAAACAATCTCAAACCACGGCAGGATCAGCGACACCGCACGGGTCGGCGCGATCTTCTCCAAACCAAGATTCTGAATACCAGTCACGGTACTCTGCGGGTCCTTCGCTTTAGCAATACCGCTAATCAACAAAGTCAACGCAACAAGTGCCGTACACAAAACAAGTGGCACAGTAGAGACGGTGAGCATAAAACTCCTAGAGTGAGTGTGCGAAAACAGGAGGCGGCACCGGCAGTTTTTTAGGCAGAACAAACCGCGCGACGTGCCGCCGTGTTATACACGATTTTACGCCCTGCACATGGGGAATTGTCTCTGCGAGTTAAGCTCTACGAGTTAAGCGGAAAGCGGTATGCGCCCTCGGTTCCTACAGGGGCACCCGCCCTCGCAGAGCTCGGGCACCCTGATGTCGCCTCCGGAAGGGATAGCTACGCCTTGTATGCGCTTAGATAGCCGTCAGTCGCACCCCGTACTCGCCCGCCAGCTCCTCGTACGCCTGCACAAAGCGCTGCGCTCGCGCACCCGAGGCGCAGAAAACGCCCACGCGCTGATCACGCACCGACTCGAACAGGCTCAGCAGCTCCGCGGGTACGTCGGTTGCCGGCAGCAGGGATCCCTCAGCGTCGCTCAGCTGCGACAGCGGCAGATGCAACGAACCCTCATGCTTCACCGACTCCTCACGCTCGGGCGCCTCACGCACATCCAGCAGAACCTGCGGGACCTCATGCGCTGACAAGTCCACCGGCACCACACGCGCCGGATCCGGCACCGCCCCAAACGACGTACACGTACCCGACAAGGCATCATACGTCAGCAAAGAGCCCGCCGCTGTCGGCAGACCACTCACATGCTTGAGCACCTCCGTCGCCATCAGCGAACCAACCACAGCCGTCGTCGCACCCAACACCCCGGCAAGCGCACACGACTCCACCGTCTGCGGAATCGTCGGAAAAATATCACGCAAATGCGCGCCATCCGGCTCAAAAAGACTCACCGAACCGCCAAAACGCAAAACCGTGCCCCACACCAGCGGCAGACCCGCAACCTGCGCAGCATCCGCAATCAGATACTTCGACGCAAACGTATCCGTACAATCCACCACACAATCCGGTGCCGACGCGGCGAAAAGATCCAAAATCCAGGACGCATCCACATGCCGTACCGACGTCTCAACCGTCAACGACGGGCACAACTCCAAAGCACGGCGCGCCGCAACCTCCGCCTTCGGCTCACCCACATCAGACACCCCAAAAAGCGGCTGACGCTGAATATTCGACAGCTCCACCGAATCAGAATCCACAATATGCAGATACCCCACGCCAGCCGCCGCCAACGCCTGCACCACCGGACAACCCAAACCACCAGCACCAATCACCAACACGCGGGCAGCCGCCACCGCATCCTGATCAAATCCCGGCAGGCGACGCTGACGGTCCGTGCGCTCGCGATCCAAACGCGCATGCTCCGGATTCACCGGGGTAGGGGTGAGGTTTACATCCACGAGACGAACCCTCCGACGGCGACGACGCCTTCGCATGTTCACGCACCGGAATACGGCCCGCCTCACGCGCCAACGCGCCCGCCTGCACCGCAAACTTCATCGCCTGAGCCATCGCCACCGGATCCTCAGCACGATTCACCGCCGACGCCAACAACACCGCATCACAACCCAGCTCCATCGCCAGGGCGGCATCCGAAGCGGTACCCACGCCAGCATCCAGAACCACCGGAACCTGCGCGCGAGAAGCAATCAGCTCAATATTGTGCGGGTTCAAAATGCCCAGACCGGTACCAATCGGCGCGCCCAACGGCATAACCGCCGCAACGCCCGCATCCTCCAGGCGAGCGGCAGCCACCGGATCGTCAGAGGTGTACGCGAGCACCGTGAAATCCTCGGCGACCAGCTGCTCGCAAGCGTTCAACAGCTCCACGGTGTCCGGCAGCAGGGTGTCTTCGTCGTGGATGATCTCGACCTTTACCCAGGAAGTGCCCAGCGCCTCGCGGGCGAGCATTGCGGTCATCACCGCGTCAGCTGCGGTGCGGCACCCTGCGGTATTGGGTAGCGGCGCAATATTGAGCTTCTGCAGAAGCGGAAAAATGGGGGTGCCTGCGGCGTGACGGCGCATGGCAACGGTCGTCATTTCGGTGCCGGAGGCGATGAGCGCCTGCTCGAGCAGGTCCATGCTGGTTGCGCCTCCGGAACCCATGATGAGGCGGGATGTGAAGGTGCGGTCGCCGATGGTGAGCGGTGTGAGGCTCATGGTGTTCTCCTCTGTGGGAACGTCTAAATAACGGGGTTTGCTGGTTGGTGCGGCTGGTTGGTGCGGGGCGCTACGGTGCGCCCGGTTTAGGGAACAAAAACCGAGAATATCTGTTCTTTTTTGCCGGTGGGTATCTCTCCGGTACAGGCTGGAAGATTAGCCGCCCTGAACGGCGGTGAGGGCATCCACCCTATCGCCCTCGTTCAGCGGCACATCCAGCCACGTGGAACGCGGCACGATACTGCGGTTGAGCGCCACAGCCACACCATTTTCGGTACCAAACTGGTCCATGACAAGGTCAAATACGGTGCGGGCATTCGTGGTTAGCGGCTCGCCGTTGTAGGTGATAATCATGCGAAATCCTTCGTGAAGGTGCCGGGTGCACCCGGCGGGGACTGTGTTTAGTGGGTGAATCGTGCCGGGTCGCACGCCTGCATAATGGGCGGAATCTCAGCCCCGCAGGCGACCTCCGCGCCGACCTTGCCTGCGAGCGCGGCAAGCAGAATACCGTGACGGAAGTAGCCCGTGGACACAAGCTGGCGGGTGCCGTCAGTACGGGTGCGGTGCCCAAAGATGGGCAGGTCGTCCGGGGTGCCGGGGCGGGCGCCGACGTTCGCCTCCAGAAGCTCGCACTCTTCAACCGCGGGCACGAGCCGGATCGCGTCACGTAGCAGCTGGTGTACGCCGTCAATGGCGGGCAGCGTGCGGTGGTCTTCGCGGCTGGTTGCGCCGATGCACAGCTCCCCGTCGGGTCGGGGGATGAGGTAGACGGGGCGGGAGTTCACGTAGCCGCGCACCACATGCTTGAGGATGGGGCGCGGGGCGCGCAGACGCAGAATGTCCCCATAGACGGGGCGTAGCGGGTAGTCCCCGTGCAGTGTTGCCCCTAGTCCAGTGCAGATAATGTCGCCCGCGTCCGGGTCGGTAACCCGTTCGGTGCTGAAGGTGACGCCGCGGCGGGTGAGGGCGTCTTTGAGGGCGCGCCTCATGAGCCGCGGGTGCAGCTGATGGTCGCTGGGGATGGTCACGGCACCGGCAATACGTGGCGCTAGGAGCGGTTCGAGGGTGCGCGCCTGCGTGGGGGCGATGGGGTCTGCTGGGCGGTTCATGTCCCGGTAGTAGGCGCGGGTGCGTTGCAGGTGCTCGGCGTCGGCGCGGTCGGCTGCGACGATGAGCGTGCCGGCGGTGTCGTAGCCGGTGGGCAGGTCGGTGGCGCGGCTGAGCCTTTCCATGAGGGAGGGGTAGGCGTCGGCGCTGGCGGTCATGAGCGGGAAGAGCGCGTCCTGCTGGAATTGCACTTCTGCGATGGGTGCGAGCATACCGCCGGCGTAGTGGCTGGCTGCGGGGTAGAGCGCCGTGCCGTCGTCGGCGGTGCCGTAGTCGCTGGTTTCGGCGTCGATGAGGTGCACACTTTCACCGCGTTCGGTGAGCTCAAACGCGGTGGTGAGGCCAATGATTCCGCCGCCAATGATGGTGATGGTCATGGCTATGCCTTCAGGGCGGGGTTGTCGACGAAGGCGCGGACCATCGCGATTCCAGCAACTCCGGTGGTGCGGATGGCGGGGCAATCTTCGGGAGTGATGTCGCCGATAGCTACGGTGGGTACGGCGGACAGCTCGGCAAGTTCGCGGAGCCCATCAATGCCGAGGGGCGGGCGGTTGGACTGCTTGGTGGGGCTGGGGCGGAACGGCCCGGTGCCAATGTAGTCGATCAGGTGCGCGATCTTGTTGGACTCTTCGACGAGCTGCCGGGTGCCGGTGGTCAGGCCGATGATTGCGTCGGCGCCGAGGAGGGCGCGGGCGTCGGCTACGGGCAGGTCGTCTTGACCGATGTGCACGCCGTCAACGCGCACGCCGCGGGCACGCAACGCGAGGGCGACATCAACACGGTCGTCGACGAGGAGCGTCTGGTGCGGCTGGATGATGCCGGCGATAGCTTCGGTGAGCTGGTAGAGCTCGCGCGCGCTGATGGGTTTGGACCTGACTTGGATGCAGGTGGCGTGTTTGGCTGCCCGAACGGTTTCGAGGGGGTTGTCGCCTGTGACGAGGTAGAGGTTCAGGTCGAGGGGGCGTGCGGGGGTGGTGTAGGGGTGCGTTTCGCGGGTCATGCGGGTCTACGATTCGTCGTCGAGTAGATGTTTTGAGAAAATCTCTCATTGAATTTCTGTGGTTAGGTTAGCACAACTGCGTAGTGAGTTGAACATCCTTCAAGTGTTTTGAGGCGTGTGCGGCTGGCGCGCTATACACTTCCTTCGCTCCTACAGGGGCACCCGCCCTCGCAGAGCTCGGGCACCCTGATGTCGCTTCAGGAAGGTATAGCTGGGCCGTGCGCGCTCGCATGGTCGTGCTGAAACCTTCTTGCCGCGAGCCCGCAGGTAGGCGCTCTGACCTCCCATACGGAGTCACCGCAATGCCCTCAACCCAATATTCAATCTTGGCGAGTTGCCTGCGGTACCTAACCCGAGTATTCCCCCCTCCCCGTTCCCGCACACTCTTCCCACAGCGAGCAGCCCGCGGTTCGCATCCCTGCCGCGCAGCCGCACCCACTACTCCACCTGCCCGGAGAAGGGGAGAGAGTTAGTAGGGGAGAGGCCGGTATGTTCCGTCGCGACATCAGGGTGTCCGAAGCGAAGCGAGGACGGGTTCCCTGTAGGAGCAAGGAACATACCGCCTCGACCCACTCAACCTAACTCAAAATAAAAAGCCTCCTACCGTGAAGTAAGAGGCTTTGAAGAGCGGCTGACGGGAATCGAACCCGCGTATCAGGCTTGGGAAGCGTGCGCTCTACCATTGAGCTACAGCCGCATCTTTCAGTGTATCGCGCCTGCTTGCCGGGGGTGAAATGTGTTGCGGCATTTGTCGGCGGTGCGACCGGGGTTGAAATGTGATGTAGGACTGTGTGCTGGGGCTGGTGGATGCCTGCACGTGGGTGGTGTTTGCCAGGTATCCTTTAAGCGTGCTTATTTCAGATCGCGATATTCGTCAAGAGATTGCTGATGGGCGCATCGTTCTTGAACCGTTCGATGAGTCGATGATTCAGCCTGCAAGTGTGGACGTGAGGATTGATCGTTTCTTCCGTCTGTTCGATAACCACAAGTACCCGCATATTGATCCTGCTCAGCCGCAGGAGGATTTGACGCGCCTGGTTGAGGTGGCTCCTGATGAGCCGTTTATTCTGCATCCGGGTGAGTTTGTGTTGGGTTCTACGTATGAGAAGGTGACTCTGCCTGATGATGTGGCTGCCCGTCTGGAGGGTAAGTCGTCGTTGGGTCGTTTGGGTTTGTTGACTCACTCTACGGCTGGTTTTATTGATCCTGGTTTTTCTGGGCATGTGACGCTTGAGTTGTCGAATGTGGCGACTTTGCCGATTATGTTGTGGCCGGGTTCTAAGGTTGGTCAGTTGTGTTTCTTCCGTTTGAGTAGCCCGACTGAGCATCCGTATGGTTCTGGTGCGTATGGTAACCGTTACCAGGGTCAGCGTGGCCCGACTGCTTCGCGTAGTTATTTGAATTTTCATCAGACGATGATTCCGACGGATGGTTCTGTGGAGTCTTAGTCTTTCCCGCTTTGGGGTGCGGGCGTGCAGGCTGTGTGTTTGTGCGCCCGCGTTGGGCGGTTTTTCCGTCTGTTGTGCTCGTGCGTTCACTCGCGTGCGGGTTTTTATCTCTCACTCTCTAAGGATTTTTGATGAATCTGAAGCCTGTTGTTCTGCGTGTTGCTGGCGCGGAAGTTTCTTTGTATCTGATTGATATGTCGGACTCTTTTGTGGAGCGTTTTAAGAAGGCGTGGGAGCCTCTTGCTCCGGAGTTTTTTGATACTCCTGATGAGGCGTATGCTTCGTTGTCTCGTTTTGATCAGGTGATGCTGGTTCATGCGCCGACTGATGAGTCGGTGATGGATTTGGCGAATCCGTTGATGGGTTCGTTTGATAAGGTTTCGACGTTGCGTGTGGCTGATGATGATTCGGGTATGCAGGATCTGACGAGCCGTATTACGTTGGCGATGATTGAGCAGCTGGTTGGTCGCGGTGTGATGTTGCATGCGGCTGTTATTGGTGACCCTGAGTCGAAGCGTGCTGTGGCGCTGGTGGGTGTTTCTGGTAGCGGTAAGACGACTGCGTCGCGTTTCTTGGGTTCGAAGTTTGCGTACCTGACGGATGAGACTGCGATTATTTCGGATGAGGGTGTTGTGTCGCCGTATCCGAAGCCGCTGTCTGTGATTGTTGACCCGAATGCGCCGAAGGATCAGCAGAACCCGGTGGATTTGGGTCTGAACGTGGTTGATCGTGATGACCTCAGCTATAAACTGTCGCGTATTGTGTTCATTTCTCGTGATGAGTCGGCTTCTGAGCCGTATTTTGAGCGTGTTCCGCTGCATGAGGCTCTGGTGTTCTTGAGTGAGCAGAGCTCGGGTTTGGCGCGTCACCCTGAGGGTGTTGTGTCGCTGGCTAAGCTGGTGGAGCGTTGCGGTGGTGTGTGGCGCCTGGTGTACTCGGAGATTGAGGATACTCTGCCGCTGGTTCAGGATCTGCTGAATGGTGGTGAGCTGCCGAATGCTGATGAGGTTGAGAAGCTGGAGAAGTACACGGCTGAGGATCACCTGCCGGGTGTGTTCTTGAACGGCACGATTGCGGTGTCTCGTATGCCGGGTACTTCGGGTGTGCGTATGGGTGAGGACGGCCCGTTCTTGCTGCTGTGTGACACTGAGCTGAATGAGCTGTCTGATTTTGCGGCTGAGTGCTGGCTTCAGGCTGAGGGCGACATTTCGTACGATGACCTGTTTGCGCGTTTGGCTGAGATCTTTGAGGGTCTGCCTGCGGAGGCGTATGACGAGAACCTGAGCGCCCTGGCGGCTGGTTCGATGCTGTGGGTCCGTGTGATTGATGATCCGCTGATTGATGACGCGACGTGGGCTCAGCTGACCAGCGATGAGGTTCTGGATGAGGAAGAGCAGCAGATTGCGCTGGATTCCTCTGAGGACGCTGCCTCTGACGATGAGGATGACGTGGTGGAGGACTAGCCACTGCGGCTTTCTGAGCTCCGTCTGATAGGCACTGCTTAAGCACAAGGGAGGGGCGGGTAGAAGATGATCTTCTACCCGCCCCTCCCTTTACGTTTGCGGGGTTGTGTTTTGGCGGGGTTTGAAGGACGCTTAGCCCTGCGACGCCTCACAGGGCAAAACCTTACTGTGCAGCCTTGTTGCGGCGCTTCTGTTCACGCTTCTGCTCGCGGCGAGCCGCACGCACACGCAGCGCGCCGGGCGCCTTCACCGGCAGCAGCAGGAGCAGGCCCGCCACCACAACGATCAGAATACCGAGCACACCCCAAATCTGCGCGCCCATGATGCTCACGCACAGACCGAACAGCATCGGCGCCAGGAAGCTCGTGGCACGACCGGTGGTCGAGTACAGGCCGAACAGCTCACCCTCAGTGCCGGGATCAGCCAGGCGAGCCAGGAAGGTGCGTGACGCCGATTGCGCCGGGCCCACGAACAGGCACAGCAGCAGGGCGCATACCCAGAACACACCAGGCTGAGGGAAGAACAGCAGCGGGGTAGCCGCCAAAATAATGCCGACCAGCGAGATAACAATAATCGCCTTCGGGCCCAGGTAGTCATCCAGGTAGCCGCCCAGGATCGCGCCAACCGCGGCGACAGCGCTACCGGCAATACCGAATAGAATCACCTCGGAGGTGCTGAAACCGAACGTACCCGCTGCGAGAATACCGCCGAACGTAAAAATACCGGACAGACCATCACGGAACACCGCCGAAGCAATCAGGAACCACAGGGTCTGCGGGGACGTCATCTTCAGCCGCTTAATGGTGCGCCACAGCGCCTTGTAGGAGGCGAGCAGACCGCCCTGACGAGCCGGGGAGAAACGCTCCAGACCCAGCTCCAGGAAACGCAGCTCGCGGGTGGGTAGCACCTCCGGCAGGAAGCGCTCGCGGGTGCGCATACGCACCAGCAGCGGCACGCAGAAGAAGAGGCACCAGGCGGCAGCGAACAGCGCGACCGCACGGATATTCAGGGCGTTCTCGGTGGTCAGGCCGAGCACCTCGGGGGTAAGCACAAACCCCACAGCACCACAGCCAGCGCCAGGATGCCGCCAATGTAGCCGGCAGCCCATCCAGCGCCCGAAATCTTACCGATATTCTCCGGGTGAGAGATGCGCGGCAGCACGGCGTTATAGTTCACGTACGCGAACTCGCTAAACACGCTCGCCGCAGAAATCAGGGTGACACCCAGCCACAGGTATTGCGGGGTGGGCGCCACGAAGAAGCACGCCGCCATCGAACCGACCAGCAGTAGCGTGTTCACGCCGAGCCAGAAGATACCGCGGCCGGACTTATCGTTACGCTGACCGGTTACCGGCGCCAGGATAGCAATCAGGAAACCGGCGATAGTCAGACCCAAAGACAGCGCCGAGGAGGTCTCTTCGGGAGTGCCGAAGTAGCTGCTGGTCAGGTACACGGTGAAGATGAAGGTCGTCATAATCGAGTCGAAGCTCGACGAACCAACATCCCACATGACCCAGGACGCGATTGAACGGCGGCTATTCGCGTGGTCAACGACCCTACGCTGAGCCTTCGTCTTAGGGCGGGGAGAAGAAATAGTCATAGTTGTGCTTTCAGGTGCCGAGGTGGCGCTTCAGCCCAGCGGCGGCATGAAACCGGCTGAAGTAAGCGGGCGTGCTGAAGAGGGAACACCAGGCGGTACGTACCGAGTGGAGATACGTACCGCCTAGTTCATGAACTTTCGCGCGGAAGGCGCAAAGTCTTAGTTGAAGAAACGACGCTGCAGGCGAGCAATACCGAAGCTCACCACAGCACCCACGACGGAGGTCAGAACGGTCCAGAGGATGACCTGACGCAGGGTGTCTTCAGACTCGTGGGAAATGGCGGGAGGCTGGTTACCGGTAGCCTTGGTCCAGGCTGCGCCCAGGCCCTTACCAACCAGGGCAACTGCGCCCATGTTGATACCCGCAATAGCAAGCTTAGCGACGGGGTTCATGTGTATCTCCTTAGCTGTATACGATGCGGCGTCTTGCCCGTGAACCCCTTCGGGGTTGGGTGAGAAAAGAGCGCCACTCCCTAGCGTATAGGGTTTAAGGCGTTCGTGCCGCCTTGGAACCTCTCCGTCCCAAAATTGTACACCGTGCAATTCTGTGATGTGGGCAGAAGAGCGAAACAAAAAGCGGTAAATTGGCACGAACAGCCAGACACGCCTACAATCGAACCTGGGCTTCCACCAGCACCACAACGGTACGGACAAGGAACCCCACACGACAGGGGAGCGCCACCGAGGCGCTGAGAGTGCTAAGCAGACCCTCGAACCTGATCCGGTTAGTACCGGCGTAGGGAGTCGAAATTCTTCTCAATGCCCTCGTCCAATCAGAGGGCGAGGACATTCCCCTTCCAACGACGGAAGGACCACCAATGTCACAGAACGTAACCCCCGCCTCCCAGGCATCTACCCAGGCAGAGAAGAAGCCGAACCTGCGCTGGCGAGTCAATGAAATCGTCATCGCCGCAGTGATCGCTGTAGCTTGCGCCGTCATCTTCTGGATCTGGGACATCGCAGTCGGCCCCGCCGCCAAAACTGCACTTGTAGCAGCACCCGAATTCCGCCCCATCGTCGCCGGCGCATGGCTGCTTGGCGGCACCCTCGGCGGCCTGCTCATCCGCAAGCCCGGTGCGGCACTCTTCGGCGAAATCGTCGCAGCATTCATCTCCGTACTCTTCACCGGCGGCGCGTGGAGCGGCGAAATCCTGATCGCGGGCCTCTTCCAGGGCGTCGGCGCTGAAATCGCCTTCGCAATCTTCCGCTACCGCCGCTGGAACGCAACCGTCGCCCTCTTCGCCGGTGCGCTCAGCGGCCTGTTCATGGGCGTTAACGAAATCTTCATCTACTACCCCGACATGGAACCGGTCAAGGCAATCATCTACGTAGCATGCGCCGTCATCTCCGGCGCAGTCATCGCAGGCTTCCTGGCGTGGATTCTCGTGCAGAACCTCGCCAAGACCGGTGTGCTCTCCTCGCTGGCATCCGGCAAGACCAGCCGCTAACCACCAGCAACTAGTCACCAGCAACTAGTCACCAGGCAGTCACTCACCACGAGTCACCACTCGGCACACTACAGCAGCCACACAAAAGGCTAAGGAACCATCATGGAAGCAACACCGCGCGGGGCGCGCATCGAGCTCAACAACTTCAGCTGGCACCACCCCGGACGCCCAGAACCCGTCATCAGCGGACTCAACCTCACCATCAACCCCGGTGAAAAAGTCCTGCTGCTGGGCACCTCCGGCGCCGGCAAATCGACGCTCCTGCACGCCATCGCCGGTGTGCTCCACGATGACGACGGCGAATCCGCCGGCGGCACCATCACCCTCAACGGCCAAGACCCCGCCGAAGCACGCGGCACCGCCGGCATGATGCAGCAGGACCCCGAATCCTCCATCGTCATGGCAACCGTCGGCAACGACGTAGCCTTCGGCCCCGAAAACCTGCGCGTACCCCGCGAAGAAATCTGGGGTCGCGTCACCGAAGCCCTCACCGCAGTAGGGCTCAACGACCTGCCCCTCGACCACCCCAGCAGCGCGCTGTCCGGCGGACAGAAGCAGCGCCTCGGCCTGGCGGGCATCCTCTCGATGCACCCCGGCGCCATGATCCTCGACGAACCCACCGCCAACCTCGACCCCGCCGGCGTGCAGGAAGTACGCGACAGCATCCTCTCCGCTGCGGAGGCGACCGGCGCGACCCTGCTCGTCGTAGAACACCGCGTGAGCATCTGGGCGCCGCACATGGACCGCATTATCGTGCTCGGTGAAGGCGGCACCATCACCCACGACGGCGCACCCGACACCGTACTCAGCCAAGCACGCCAAGAACTCATCGACGCGGGCGTGTGGGTACCCAACTACGTGCCGCGCGCACCGCAGAACGCTACCGATGAGGTGACGGGCGGCGAGGCGCTACTGCGCGCCGAAAACCTCAGCATCACCCGCGCACAACCCACCCCCAAACAACGACGCGCACGCCGACGCACCATCAAGCGCCTCGGCGACACCCCCGCACCCGCACCCACCGACCTGCCCGTACTGCGCAGCGGCATCAACCTCACCCTGCACGCCGGCGAACACCTCAGCGTGCTCGGACCCAACGGCGCTGGCAAGTCAACCCTCGCCCTCACCCTCGCGGGGCTCCTCACCGCGCCCGACGGCACCCTCACCGCCACCGACGCGCTGCGCAATCACGGCGGCAACCACGGTGGCGGCAACCAGAGCGGCGAGCGCGAAAACCGCGCCCACTGGGACGTGCCCACCTGGACCCCCGCCCAAATGCTCAGCCGCATCGGCTACGTCTTCCAAGAACCCGAATACCAATTCATCCGCGGAACCGTACGCGAAGAACTCGAACTCGGCCCCCGCCGACTCGCCGCACTCAACCGCGTTCCCCTCGACGAAGACAAGCTCGCCGCCCGCACCGATGACCTAGCTGCCCACCTGCGACTCAACCACCTACTCGACGCCAACCCCTTCACCCTCTCCGGCGGCGAAAAACGACGACTCTCCGTAGCCTCCGCACTCGCCACCGCACCCAAAATCCTCATCCTCGACGAACCCACCTTCGGCCAAGACGCACGAACCTGGGCAGAACTCGTCGACCTCATCCGCGAACTACTCGCAGGCGGCACCGCCGTCATCTCCATCACCCACGACGAAGACTACACCGCCGCACTCGGCGGCAACCACATCACCCTACCTGCCCTCACCACCCCCGGAAAGGAGAACGCATGAACACCGACTTCTTCGGCACCATCGACCGAACCAGCTACTTCAGCAACCTCAACGCCGGCGTAAAACTCATCGTCTCCTTCACCCTCATCATCGCCGCACTCATCGTGCGCGACCCCCTCACCTCCGGAATCCTCTTCGCCCTCGAACTGCTCGGATTCATCCTCGTCGGATTCCGACCCGTCAACGTCCTCGCCCGCTTCTGGCCCATCCTCATCGCCGTCATCACCACCGGCTGGTCCGTCGCCATGCTCAGCGCCAAAAGCGGCACCACCATCCTCGACCTCGGCTTCAACAGCATCACCACCGACTCCGCCGCCGTCGGCGCAGCCATGATGATCCGCTCCCTCGCCATGGTCCTACCCACCCTCGCGTTCGTGCTCACCACCGACCCGACCGACCTGGGCGACTCCCTCGCACAAACCTTCAAACTGCCCTCCCGGTTCGTGCTCGCCACCGTCGCCGCCCTGCGCCTCGTCGGCATTCTCTTCGCCGAATGGAACGCCCTCGGCCAGGCACGACGCGCCCGCGGACTCGGTGCCGGACAGTCCCTTATTGGGCGTGCACAAACCTTCGGCGGGCAAAGCTTCGCCCTGCTCGTGCAGGCTATCCGCCGCGGCTCCCGCCTCGCCATCACCATGGAGGCGCGCGGCTTCGGTGCGGGCGAACGCACCTGGGCCCGCGTACCCTCCTATTCGCCGCGTGACGTGCACGTGAGCATTGCTGCCGCCGTCATCATTGCTATTGCGTACGGTGTATCTATTGCAGCGGGTACGATTCAGTTCCTTTGGGGCTAGTTCGCTCTGCTTGAGACGTGGGTAGGGAGGTGCCAGCACTCTTCCTTCGCTCCTACAGGGGCACCCGCCCTCGCTTCGCTTCGGGCACCCTGATGTCGCTTCAGGAAGGTACAGGCACCTCCTGTCCTTGGCCGCAGACAGCACAAAGGGACGGTATTATCCTCGCTCGGATAATACCGTCCCTTTTTGTATGCGTTTAGCTCTGCTCGGGAGGCGGCATTCGCCCTCGTTCCTACAGGGAACCCGCCCTTGCTTCGCTTCGGGCACCCTGATGTCACTACGGGCGATACCGTCTTCCCTCGCCGGTTAGGGATGCGAACGTACAATAAAACTATGTCTAGTACCGTAATTCTTCTGAACGAGCAGAACCCGCAGGGCATCTTCGTTGACCCGTCCGTACCCCTCATCAGCGTTGATGATCAGGGCTTCACCCGCGGCGACGGCGTCTTCGAGACCATGCTGTCCGTGAACCGTCGCGTGCGTAAGCTCGGCATGCACCTGTCCCGCCTCGAGTCGTCGGCGCGCATGCTGGACCTACCCGACCCGGAGCCTGAGATTCTGCGTTCGGCGGTGGAGCGCCTCATGCGTGAGGCGACCGCCGGTGCCGAGACTGCGCTGGGTGAAGAGCACATCGTGAAGATTATTATTTCGCGCGGCCCCACCCAGGCGGTGACTTCCATGCAGCCGGGCCCGTACACGCTGATTATGGCGTCGCCGGTACCCGCCTCTATTGTGAAGCGCCGTACCGAAGGTGTGAAGGCGATGCTGCTGCCGCGCGGCCACGAGCCGATGGATAACAGCGCCTACCCGTGGCTGCTGGCGGGCGCGAAGACCCTCTCCTACGCGGTGAACATGGCGGTTCTGCGGTACGTGCAGGAGCGCGGCGCGGATGACGCTATCTTCATCACTGATGAGCGTCGCGTGTTGGAGGGCGCCACTTCTTCGGTGCTGGTTGCGAAGATTGAGGACGGCAAGAAGGTGCTGTACACGCCTGAGCCGAGCCACGGCATCCTCCCCGGCACCACGCAGGGCGCAGTGTTCGAGGCGGCACGCCAGGCCGGTTGGGAGCTGGGCTTCGGTCCGCTTTACCCGCAGGATCTGTTTGAGTCGGACGGCGTGTGGCTGGCGTCGTCGGTGCGTCTGATTGCGCCGGTGACTCACCTGAACGGTACGGCGCTGGCGCATGACCCGGAGCTGACCGCCACACTGTTGAACTACCTGGCACAGCAGAGCTAAACGCATCAGAAAAGGGGCGCCGCATATTTCCTCCGCGCCTACGCAGGGGCACCCGTCACCCGGACGCTCCGCCCCTCCTCGCTCCGCTGCGGAGAGCGTCCGGGCTGACACCCTGAGGGCGCTTCCGGAAAACGCGGCAGCCCCTGCGCTCATGTTCGGGCACAGCAAAGCCCCGGATGCGCACCCCTTAGCAGGTCGCCCATCCGGGGCTTTAGCTACACAAAAATCAACAACAGGCTAGTGACCCGCCGCCGGGGCACCCTGACCTTCACCAGCTTCGTGGCTCTTACCATCCGCCGAGTAGTCCGAGTCCTTACGCGGCGTCGTCCACAGCACCAGCGCCGTCAGGACCGCGAAACCCAGAATGGAGAAGCCCATCGGCAGGTACTCATGCTCACCAGCAATCGACACCAGCGGCGCCGCCAACGCACCCAGCATCGCCTGAACCGTGCCCATCACCGCCGACGCGCTACCCGCCATGTGGCGCGCCTCGTTCAACGCCAACGCCGAAGCATTACCAAAAATCAGACCGCACGAGCAAGTCAGCAGAACAGCAGAACCAGCGTCGGCACCAACGAAATACCCACCAAGAAGCTGATGGTCAGCAGCACGGACACCACGAGCAGGCTAACCACGCCCACGTTCACAATGCGGCGCTGCGCCACACGACCAACCAGCTTCGTCGCAATCGCGCTGAACAGCACAACACCGATCGAGTTCACACCGAACACGATCGTGAACTCAGTTTCGGACATGCCCAGAATCTTCTGCAACACAAACGTCGAACCGGAAATGTACGAGAACAGCGCACCAAACGCGAAGCACATCGTCAGCATGAAACCCATGTAGCGGCGAATCTTGAAGACCTTCGGCAGCTCGGAGTAGACGCTCAAGATAGTGCCGGTGTAGCGCTTCTCCACCGGCAGAGTCTCCTTAATTACGAAGATCACGCCGAGCATCATGAGTGCGGTCACCACGCCGAGCACATGGAAAATATCGCGCCAGTTACCCCACGACAGCACCCAACCGCCAAACAGCGGCGCAAGCACCGGCGCGAAGCCGTTAATCATCATCATGACGCCCATGAGCTTAGCCGTCGCCAGGCCCTCAGTCGTATCAGTCACCATGGAACGCGCCAGCACCGCACCAATCGAACCGGTGAAGCCCATCATGAAACGTGCAAAAATCAGCAGCTCAATATTCGGCGCGAACCCACACGCCACCGTCGCAATGAAGCAGATGACCGCACCGATTAGCAGCGGCTTGCGGCGGCCCGTCTTATCCGACAGCGGACCCACGACCAGCTGGCCGAGCGCCATACCGACCATGAACGCGCTCAACGTCAGCGACGCGTTCGTGCTAGTGGTGTTCAGATTCTCAGCGACTGCAGGCAGCGCCGCCAGGTACATGTCCGTAGCCAGCGGCGCGATAGCGGTCAACAACGCCAAAACAACAATGAAAAGGGGCGATAGCCCGAAGGAGGTCTTAATCGACTTCGAAGACATTAGCCTTAGTTTTTCTTTCTGCGTGATGCGCGTGCAACGGCGCCTGCGGCTCTACAAGACATGGATGCGGCGGTACCGCCCCTGGGAATGAGCTTGCGCAGGCTGGAAGCACAACTTTTTTACCCTAGCAGAATTGGGTGTGGCTTCGTAAGTTAAACGTTTGACCTTTTTTCGGTGCGGGAGGGATGCTCCGTTTAGTTCCTTTGTGCTTGGTTGACTTGGTGGTCGGCTTGGAAGGCGGCGCTCGCCCTCGCTCCTACAGGGGTAGGTGGGCGAGGGCGCGCCACATATTTCCTTCGCGCCTACGCAGGGGCACCCGTCGCACAGACGCTCCGCTTAGTTCCTTTGTGCTTGGTTGGCTTACTAGTTGGCTTGGAAGGCGGCGTTCGCCCTCGTTCCTACAGGGGTAGGTGGGCGAGGGCGCGCCACATATTTCCTTCGCGCCTACGCAGGGGCACCCGTCGCACAGACGCTCCGCTTAGTTCCTTTGTGCTGGGTTGGTTTGCTGGCTGGCTTGCTAGTTGGCTTGGGAGGCGGCGCTCGCCCTCGTTCCTACAGGGGACCCGCCCTCGCAGAGCTCGGGCACCCTGATGTCACTACGGGCGATGCCGCCTGCCTGCGCAGGTACAGCAAGGTTGCAGCAAAGGGACGGCGTTATCCACGCTCCGTTGGAGAGATAACACCGCCCCTTGAGCGGTTTGACTCTGCCGCTCAGCACCCCCCAAAGCCCAGCACTGAAGAAATATTTGAGAAATATTCTTGAGAAGCATTGCTAGGTTCAACTGCATAATCTACGTTGGTCATACCACGCGATACAACCGGAGGGACAACCTCAGATGCGCAACCACTATTACAAATATTTGCTATGCATCCTGCTGCTTATAGTCTGTGTCTTGCTCGTAGTCTTTGCCGTGCTTTCTAACAACAACCCGGGTAACGAAAAAGACGGCACTGCCTCCACGCACGCGCCGAGCAATACCTCAACCTACTGGGATAAAGACCGCATGGAATCCGCTAGCCCGGCTCCCATGCCTAAGTAAAACAGCGCCTGAATAAAACTGCCTCTGAATAGCCGTAGGGCCCAATGCTTCCAGATACACAAAGCATTGGGCCCTACTGTCTTGTAGACGGCTGTTACTGCGCCGCGCTGTCGTAGATGAAGTCCACGGTCGCGTAGTCCTCCGGGATTTCGGCGAGTAGCGCCTCCTCCTGCGCCGCCCAGCGTTCCCAGTGCGGGCGGAACGTGTCACCGTCACGAGCCATGGCACGTTCGTAACGCACTTCGTTCGGGGCGGTGGCGAGGATACGCACCTCGCAGGCGCCCGCAATCGCGCCGACACCCTCACAGATGATGACCTGCGTAGCCGCCGGGTCGACGGTGCGCACCTCACCGGGGGCGCCCGCCTCCCAATCCCACGGGGTGTAGGTCCCGGCAATACCTTCGGTCAGCTGCACGGATAGCGCGTCCCACGCCTCCACGCCGTCGAAGAGGCCATCCCAGCCGGGGTAGAAGTCGTCCAGGTGCAGCACGTGCACGCTGTGGCCGGCGGCGGTGAGCTCCTGCTCAAGCTGCGCGGCGAGGCTGGTTTTGCCGGTGCCGCTGCGGCCGTCAATGCCGATAATCAGCGGGATCTGCGCGAAGTCCGCGAGGAACTGGGCACGGAACTCGGTGAATTCGGCGGTGTCCATGTCAAAGTCGTTGCCGATGCCGTGCTCCAGGCGCAGCATATCTTTGCAGAGTTCCAGGATTTCGGTGGTGCCGGTGACGCGGCGGTTCTGGTTCAGGGGAATACGCTGGCTCACTGCGCGTCGCCTTCCTGCTTGAGGTGGTTGATGAGGCCGCGTGCGGCGGCGTCAATGAGGCCGGTGGTGTACACGAAGTCGCGTTCGCTACCGTACCAGGGGTCGTAGATGCCGAGCTGGTCCAGGTGGGTGGCGGTGACCTTCGGGTCGAAGCTGCGCATCATACGGATCTTGGCTTTGTCCTCGTCGTTGCGGGCGAGGGCTTTGAGGCGCAGGTAGTGGGGTGCGTCCATGGCGAGGATGAGGTCGTTGCGGTCGAAGTCCTCGACGGTGAAGACGTTGGCGCGGTGCGCGGACGGGTCGATACCGCGGGTGGTGAGCTGCGCGGCGGCGCGCGGGTCGATGCGGTTGCCTTCTTCTTCGTTGCTGATGCCGCTGGAGGTGACGGTGACGGGCACGCCGGCTTCTTGGGCGTGCTGGCGGATGAGGTATTCGCCGACGGGGGAGCGGCAGATGTTGCCGGTGCAGACAGTCATGATTCGGTACATGGTTCTAGTGTATCGGTGGGGCGATGGGTGGTTGAGCGCGGCGGGTGCTCCAGGCGGGTCTTTGGGCGGCGCTTTGGGCGGCGACGTGACGGGCGATGCGCTCGCCGCCGGGTACTTGCGGAGGCGCATTTTGGCGTGGGAAGGCAAGCGAAGGCCCCCGCCGATGGAGGGCCGGCGGGGGCCTTGAACAACCTTCTGTGTGCCCATCTAGCTATTGTGCAGGAGAGCTCATATCGAGGTAATTATTTTCTTCTTTACTCCACGAATCAGGGGCAAAAATCCTTGTTCCCATCGGAATTTCGTAATCATCTTCATAATCATTATTTTTGAATGAGGTGCTACCGAGAGAGATATCAAAAGTGCTTGTTGGTGATACCAAAAAATTATGTTCCTTAGAAGCGACTTTATGTGAGAATAAGGCAGGTACATACAAGCAATTGTTGGGGTACGCATCCGGTATATGCGTGTGTTTGATAAAGATTGGCTTCTGTGAAAATTCCGCATCTTCGAAGCGAGCCCTTCCTTCAAAGACTGAGGAAGTGAAATTCGCTGTTTCAGCAAACTCTGCGCCTATAAAAAGAGCATCATTTTTAAAAATGGCTGGCTGAAAAGAGGCGTTTCCCTTAAACTTTGCCCAAGAAAAACTCACACCATCAAAAAACAAAGTGTCATTAAATTCTACAGGCCCGTAGAATATTGCATCTGTAAAATCAGTCTTCCCGAAGAAATGTGAATTACTGAAGGTTGTTTGGCCGTAGAATTTGGCGGCATGGAATGATGTGTTTGTGTAGGTGTAGTATTGAATGAAATAGAATATAGGGGCAGCAAAGAAATCAAAAGTAAAATTACTCCAGGTGCCAACTATTTCCCTGATGTTTATATTGTTTTCATCTATCTTGATTGTAATCCTTTTATTTATTTCATCAAATATGGATTTACGTATATTGGCTTCTTCAAGGAATTCTGCTCGATCCTCAGCAAAGTTTCCCTCGTAGTCATTAGGCGGAATATCTGGTTCGAGGATATCTCGTTTTTCTGCAAGGTGAAAAGGTGAACGAATGTAGGCGCAAAGAGTGTTGATGATAATTTGTCCCTCTTTTTGTTGTTCGTCAGGTTCGAGAGAATTATCTGTAAGCCACTCATCAACAAGACCCACAAGGGTGTAGATACCTCCTAAGCAGATTGTAGCTTTCTCATCAGCAAGTTGCTCAATAGCTTTGGTATAGCGGCTACGGCGTTCCGAATGGACCTGGCGGATATGATCCCGGTCGTTCTTATTTTTTTCTTGAGTGTTCTTGCGATGAGTTTCCCAAAGCGTAAGCATCGTAAGGGCGCCTGCAAATACTGCAAGAATTGCTTTACGTATAGAATCAATAGAATCACCTCCATCCGCAGATTTAAGGATTAGCGGAGGTAGAATAAAAGCGCAAAGAAATCCAGCAAGAGCTACTGAGATAAGGGTTATATAAAACCAATTTTCCTTGCACTGTGTTTTAAATTTCCTCCATCGAGAAGGGGGGATGTTTGTCGAGTCTATATCGTCGGTATATGGTTTTTCCATAATTCTATTTTCTCCTGTCTATTTCGGGGGAATTGACTGCTTTTATCATAATTCATAGAGTGCATAACTTGAACTTCTAGCGGTAGCAAATAAAAAAGAAATCCTAGCATGCTTTGGGTGCTCCACTCTCCTCATAGAAGGTAAGAGCGATGTCCCCAAAGTATATTTGTCTGCAAATTTTAGTTATTTTCTGTTTTTTTGTAGTATGCCTCAATGTTATTTTTTATATATTCCTTAACGTTAGGGATGAAAAGTAAGCTTCCTTCGGGAATAGTAAATATCTTATCGCCCGGGGGGCTAACTTCCTCGGTTTTAATATTATGGGGACTTTGAGAAGATACGGCGAACATGTAATTCTCCGGTTCTACCTTAAGTGAAAATTGTGCAGGTAGTGTTGACTTGGCAGCAAAAAGTGGTGATTCGTGGGTAAATACTGATTCGCTAAAATCTACAGATTTTTCGAAAATGGCTCCAATAAAAGATGTCAATCCAGCGAAGAAGGAGTTTCCGAAATATGCAAAACCACTAAAGATAGTAGAGTTAAAATCTGCATTCTCCAGGAAATGTGTTAATTCAAAAGATACATCTTTAAATCTGGATGATCTGAAGTCTACGTCAGCCCCAATGGATGCCTTGCGGAAAGACGTGATGTCTTTGAAATTAGCCTGGCTAAAATCTGCTGATTTATCAAAGGTATTATTTTCAAAGTTTGTCATTTCTTCAAAAGTCGCACTACTGAAGTATGACGAAGATAGGAAGATGGCGTTCTCGAAATTTGCAAATTTTAAGAAGGTTGCCTCGTTGAAAAAAGCAGGACTATTAAACTTAGTATTACTGAAGTCCGCAAATCCTTCGAAAATAGCATTGTCGAAGAATGCAGAACGAATGAAGGCGGTATCACTGAAATCTGTAGAGTCTTTAAAAATTGCATTGCTGAAATAAATATTTCCGATTATAACAGCGTCATATAGATCAACAGGATAAAAGAAAGTAGCATGAGAAAAGTTATAGGTAAAATCTGACCATAAGCCGTCACTCAGGACCGTCTCCCCGTTAGTATCCTTTTCGCCGCTATCACCGAGTCGATATTTAATTTGGGTCAAAATAGTTTGACGTAAATCTTGTTCTTCGCGAAGCCTTGCTTTATCAGATATGAGGTTTCCTTCATATTTTTTAATTTCCTGCTCCGTCAAATTTTTATTTTCTAAAAGCTCTTTCTTCTCAGCAAGAGGAAAGGGAGAACGAATATAGGCGCACAGGTTATCAATGATGACCTGTCCTTCGACCTTTCGCTCGCCAGCATCGAAGGAATCATCGAGTAACCATTCGTCGGCAAGCCTCAGAAGGGTGTAGGCGCTACCCATGCGAATTGTTGCCTTATCGTGAGCAAGATTTTCAATAGCATTGGAATAACGGCTAAGACGTTCTGCACGAACATTATCAAGTCGAATTTGTTCGTTAGTTGCAGAATCTTGTTGATTCTTCTTGATGTATTCCTTAGTTTTGAGGTCGGTAAGTTGGTTTTTCCAGTAGAGCTGGAAAATAGCTAGGATGGCGATAATACCACTTGTGATACATAGAATATGAAAGCGTAGCTGACCTACATCGTCGGGGCTCATATTCCATATCCACCACAGTAGTAGGGGGATGAGCAAAGCTGCCGTGCCTCCTGCGACAGTAGTCGCGATGAGAACTTTAGTAAACTCATCAACATACCAGGGGCTCTTAGGGTCTTTTGCATCTTCCAAACTCTCTTGTTCGGACAAAGTACCTTCAGTAGGCATTGGACTCTCCTATATCTACACTGAAAAAGGACTGACTCATCTAGCATACTGTACTCTGTTCTCTCTTCGATAGTGACGATTAGGCGGTATATCTGGGGTTACAAGTTGTTCGCATGAATGAGTGGGGAAATAGCAGGGATGAGGGGCATAGCAAATAGTTTCCTGCTGGGAGATATCCACGGACGCCGCGTAGTTGCTTCTCCCATCTGCATTGATGACGGCTTGTAACTAGCAGGGGCACGACCATCCTGAGGTGATTAGGTTGTATAAGACCCCAATACACGGGACCTGCTACGGGGCCTCCAGATATTACTGCGCGGGCTCACTCAGGCGCGTGTATTCCTTCTGCTGTTCATCCCAGGACGCCGGATCGAAGAGCACCGTACCGACCGGGATGCGGTAGCCCACGCCGTTCAGCCCGGCTGTACCCAGCGGAATAGGCTGGCTACCCTCGTACACCGAGAAGTTATGCGCCGTCTGACCTGTTGCCTCCGAAGCGGTAGACAGTGCAGCGAATCGTGCCCGGCACATCTCGCCCGAGTCAGCATCCTCAGCCACGAAGACCGGCGGGCTCTTCAAGAAAGACACATCGCAGAAATCTGCAGTCTGCACAAAGGCCGCGCCATAGAACTCAGCATCAGCCTCAAAGGTAGCCTCACTGAAATCTGCACCTTGGGCAAAAGCCGCCTTACTAAAGTCAGCGGTTTGCATGAAAGTCGCCCATTTGAAGCGTGCGACCTGCGCGAAAGCCGTCTCGCTGAAGCGGGCGTTTTGTGTAAAAGTAGCCCCGCTAAAGTCTGCAATCTGACCGAAAACGGCCCCGATGAAGTGCGCGTTTTGGGTGAAAATCGCCCAGCTGAAGTCTGCGTTTCGAGCAAAATTTACCCCGCCAAAACTAGCGTTCTGGATAAAAGCCGCCCCACGGAAGTTCGTATTCTGAGTGAATTTCACCCCGCCAAAATGCGCGTTCTGCATAAACTTCACCCCGTCGAAATGCGCGCTCTGAACGAAGGATGCTCCGCCGAAGTCTGCGTTCTGAGCAAAGGTTGCATGGCTGAAGTTCGCGTCGCCAGTGAAGGTCGCGTCACCAAACCCCGCAATCTCTCCGAAGGTTGTGCGGCTGAAATCCACGGTTCCCACAAAAGCTGCCCCGCTGAAATCTGAACCGTTGCAGAACCTCGCCGCAGAGAAATCGGCGTTCTCAATAGTTAGACCGTTGAGAGGGTAGAAGACGACTGCCCGGCTGAAATCGAACTCGAAGCCGCTCCACGTGCCAGGGACAACAGTCACCTTGCCCTTCTCATTTTCAGCAAGGGTGCTGCTACGCTTGCTCATCTCAACGAAGACGCTGCGGCGAACATCCTGCTCACCACGGAAAGCCGCCAGATCCGTAGTGAAATCACCCGCATAGTTAGCGGGCGGTGCATCGGATTCAAAAGCTTCTGCCTTGAATGCCCGCGCGAACGGCGAACGAACATAAGCGCAGAGGGCATTGACGATGACCTGCCCCTCCTTCTGCCGGGCCTCAACGCTGAGTTGCTCGTCAGCGAGCCACTCATCAACCAGACCCGCAAGCGTGCTGATGGCGCTCGCACGGACTGCCGGGTTCGGATACGCCAGCTGCTCAACTGCCTTGCTGTAACGGGTACGGCGCTCGGCATGTACTCGCTGGGGGTGTTCCAGCTTTTTCTGGGTGTTCATGCGGTGGAACTCCCCAAGAAAGAGAACGCCCAGCAGGGTGCCGGTGATGAAGAAGATGAACGGCTGAACCTCAAAATTGGCGATGCCAGGGTCAAAGGCGAAAGGCATAAAACCCGCCGTGACGATGCCCAAGAGCGCGATAGCCCAAACCCAGGTGCGGAAGCTAGACAGTTTCCCCTTGAGGTTGCCGAACTGCGCGGCGAGCGGGAAAAACAGAATGACGACTGCGCAAGCTATCATCCAAACCCACGCGGTGCTGGGTGCGAGATGCATGTGGTTCTCCTGTCATCGTTGAAAGGGGCGGGTCATACTCAGCATAAGGTAAAGCTGCTGGGCTTGGGTGGTTGTGGGTCAAATGCGAAGACCCCGCCAGCGCTGGATGCACGGGCGGGGTCTTCGGGCGCTCCCCCTGCGGCGGGGGAGAGCTAGGTTTTACTGTGCGGGCTCACTGATGCGGGTGTACTCCTGCTTCTCTTCGTTCCAGGAATCCGGGTCGTAAAGCACAGCGCCGACAGGGAGAATGAACGTTCTATTAAGAAGGTTCGCCGTACCGCAACTGAAACCGTGCGGACTCTCCGGGCGCGCCTCGAACAGGTAATCCTGCGGATCCGCCTGCGCAGAGAACCGTGCCCTCTGCAGCCGCCTCTCCAAAGCCTCAAAGGACGGCTTAACATACATGAAGCTAGTCTGCCTGAAATCCGCGCCATGACCGAACGTCGCATCCGCGAAGTAGGCGCCCTCAAAGCTCGCCCCGTTGAAGCTCACCTCCCACGCGAACGTCACCCCGCCAAAGCCGACATGCGCCGTGAACGTCGCCTCACTAAAGTCGGCATCCTGCGCGAAGACCGTGTTATCGAAGTTCGCGTACTGCGGGAAGTCCATCTCATAGCGCGTCCTCGGAAGCGCGATAAAAGACGCCCGGCTGAACGTGGCGTCGCCGTCGAACCGCGCCCCACCAAAATCCTCGTACTGCGTGAAGGACGCCCCGCTAAAGTCCGCCGCGCTCGCAAAGCGTACGTTGCTGAACATTGCGGACTGCTTGGTGACTACACCGGCAAAGCGCGCGGCCCCGCCGAACAGCGACTTGGAGAACACCGCCGGGCGGTTGAAGACAGACGCGGCGAAGTGCGCTTCATTGTGGAACGTGGAGGCGGTGAATACTGCCTTTCCGTCGAAGGTGACCGCCGCGAAACTGGCTATGCCCGCGGTGTTCAAGTGTGAAAAGTTGGCGTCGGACTCGAAGGAGGCTACCGCGAAGTCAGCCGCAGCCGAGAAGACCGCGTCTGAGAAGTCAGCTTCGCCGGTGAAGGTTACGGTTGCGAAGCTTGCCGCGTCCGCAAAACGTGCACCGCTGAAAGTTGCCGCGCCCGCGAAGTGTGCGGCGCTGAACCCCACCCAGTCGGTGAAGTTCGCGCCCTGGAAGGATGCGTCAGCCGTGAACTGCGCCGCGGAAAAACTGGTGTCACCATGGAAGGTTGCGCCGAAGAAATCCGCCGCGCCGTAGAAGGTCGTGGAGGCGAAGTCGGCGTTCTGAAAGTGCAACTGCCGTAGCGGGTAGAAGATGGGCGCACCGCCAAAGTCGAAGCGCAGATCAGCCCACATCGGAGATATTGACGGCACCGCGTGCTGGCTTCCCCCGTTGCCAGTCTTGTTGCTCTCAGCGACGGCGGTGAGGCGGCGGCTGAACTCCACGAAGACTGTGCGGCGCACTAGCTGCTCCTCGCGTAGTGCCTCCTGATCGCGCGTAAAGTCGCCTTCGTACCCTTCGGGGGTCTCGTCTGATTCTAGGGTTTGTCGTTTCTGCGCGAGGGGGTAGGGCGTGCGGATGCACTCGGTCAGTGCGTCGATGATGGTCTGGGCTTCTTCGCGGCGTACCTGCTCGGGGAGAGAGGTATCGGTGAGCCATTCGTCTGCGAGGCTTGCGAGCGTGTACACCCCGCCGAGGCGTACGGCGGGCTGGTGCCCGTCGAGGAACTGTTCGAGTGCATGCGTGTAGCGTTCGTGCCGCTTAGCTTGCCGGTTGTGTGCCGGGGTGTTTTTGCGTTGCCGTAGCGCGGTGAGGAGTTTGTTGAGGTTCATGGCTGTGTTTCCTTCCTGCTCCGGTGCTGGCTTATAACCAGCATAGGGGAGGACCCCACCCCTACGCGCTGACGCTGGGCAAAGGAGAAGCCCCGCCTGCACGAGAGGTGCGGGCGGGGCTTACTCTATATCGTCATGGAATATTTCTGATAGTTAGCTTTGTCCTAGGCTGCATTGATTCATAAAAATCCAATGGAGCTAAGTACGTACATTTTCCAGTGGTGACATCATAATGATGTTTATCATTGTTGAATTTTTCAACATGGTACCCAGTAGGAATTTTAAGTTGAGATTCTGTAAGGTTATTTAATCGAATGTTTCCATTATCTAATTTTTTCCCATATGCACGATACTGATAATCGTATGTGGGAGTGAATACATGGACTGAATCCGGCTTTGCCTCAGTGAGTATTCCAAAAGTAATGGAGCTCTTTTCCTTAATGTCATTCGAGAAAACGCATGAGTAATCTGTTTCTACTGACCCCAGAGTGTCTCCGGGGCTCGTTACCATATCGCTAAAACCTTTTGCTATATTTGGAATAAGCGTGGAACCAATCGATGATATTAAAAATGCAGAGAATAGAGCCAGTATTAAGGCGGTTATATTTTCTTTGAGGGTCCTTGAATGTATTTCTGCTGTGCGTTTGAGTGCATATTTCTTATTCAAGATATTTCTTAGGGAGACGCAGCAGAGGGTGAATGAAATAAATAATGTGGTTAATAAAAATATAATTATTTCTTTGTGTGAAAGAATTTTTAATATTTGATAGTTTATGAGGGCGCAGAAAGAAGTGAGGGCTGATGAAGCGAAGATTATTATAAAGTAGGTATGTTTCACTTCCCTTTTTACATTCCCAATTCTGCCCCTGAGGAGTATTTTTTCAGCACCATTAACACATCGAGGGAGAAGGAAATATGGGATGAATGATATGTATCCTATTAATAGCAGGGAGAAAGCCATTGTTAGCCAAATATATTTGCTTTCCGTAAATTGAATTGCTGTAATTTGAATTGCAGTACTTAGATTGCCTTTTGTTACCTGTGTGTTATGGATTAACCCAAATATAAATACTATAGATGCTGCTAAAGGTAGAAGTGGAAGTATTAGCTTGATGTGGGAGGCGATAGTTGACCGTGTGGATCTTTCTTTTGATGATAATATTGCTCTCTTGGCTTTTTTACGTCGTTTATTTTTGAAAATTTCTTCGATGATTGTGATGATTGAAGTTGCAGTACTGGCGTTGACTATAAAAGAAAAGACAAGGAAAATGGGTAGTACAATTTTGGCGTCAGGGTCGTTGAAAAATTCTTTGAGAAATGTTGGAGTTGTCCTGTAAGTGTGTCGATCGTATAGGGCAGTGGAAAGTGTGTCGACTCCGAGGACAAAGAATGCTACCGCAAAGAGGGCAAAGGTAGGAATAAGTGTAAACATTATATAGTGTAAGGACTTTTCTGCTCCAGTGTAGGTCTTACCTTTTCGGTCGCTGGCTACTTTGCGCAAAAAGATAAAAATTTTGTGCAAAAAGATAAAAATTATTTCGATTATTTTAGAAACCATAGCGGCTGCAACGAAAAAAGTGAAAATCGTAACGAATGCAATGAAAAAACTAAGAGCAGTAATATTTCCAATATATTTAAAATAATATAGAATGAATGGCGTGATGATTGATATTGTAATAACTAATATAGATATTGTTGCAAGTGATTTTTTTGTGTTATTTTTGAAAATTGCGCAAATTCGATTGAAGAAACAGAGGGTGAAAATATATAGGGAAATTATTAGGTGGAAGGTGGTTGACTGGGCAGTGGTTCGTAGATTAGCAATTTTTGCCAAGTCATTATCAGAGTATTCACTAAAATTGGAGGGTAGTTTTCGACTCTCTTCCAGGTGATTATAGGAAATTTCGACAATAGCAAATAGATAATTTACTGTGAATATTAAGGATGCTGAGGCGAGTGAAAATAGTATCCAGTATATTATTGGGTTATCTGAAAAGAAATTATCGAAATCTGTCTTTTCTTTGCTGGAATCCAGGTTGATGTTCCCCCCTACATATGGACAAGCGGGAGGCATTGGGCCGTTATTCGTTGGCATCGTAATTTCCTGTCTACTTTGAGAGGATATGGTCGTAACCAGCTTTTCTTTGCTGGAATCCAGGTTGATGTTCCCCCCTACATATGGACAAGCGGGAGGCATTGGATTCGTTGGCATCGTAATTTTTGAGAGGATATGGTCGTAACCAGCTTTTCTTTGCTGGAATCCAGGTTGATGTTCGCCCCTACATATGGACAAGCGGGAGGCATTGGGCCGTTATTCGTTGGCATCGTAATTTCCTGTCTACTTTGAGAGGATATGGTCGTAACCAGCATACGGCAGGCGGGTAGCCTCAAGCCACCGGTGAAGATTGGAGAATTGCGGGTCGGACAAGCGGAGATACCTTCGTAGAGTGAGCGATGGCGCTTGCAGGCAGATGCTCCATATATAACTCCCTATATAAGAGGGGTGATTCTCTGATGTCTCACTGCGGGCGCCTGTAGTTGTGGTGCCTGCACTAAGCGCACCCCTAGCAACGCTGCTAGAGGCCTAGTTTCCAGGCCTAAAAATCGCGCCTAAAAATCACCTCGCACGCCCTATGTAAGGTGCCTCTGCGCCACCTTCCGGCACCTCTCACACCTCAATTTTTGGGTTTTTCACCCTTTTCGCCCCTTTTTTTAAAAATTTTTTCGCCCAGCGCGCCCGGCAGTGTCCGCCGTGCGCTGAATCGCTGCGCGACACCCTCGCCAAGCCCGAAAACCCTGGAATTACGCGGCAAAACCGCCCATCCGTGCCTCGCCGCCACCCCAAAGACACCCGCAAAACACCCCTCCGGGACCCTAAAAAACCCGCCCCTCACGCCCCTCCACATAAAAAAGTTGAGTAAAGTTCGCTCAACTCTATTGACAGCCCCTCCGAGAGAGTGCATACTTGAGTACATGAGGCTCAAGGAGCCGCGCAGACCACCCCACACGGGGCGGCACGCGCAGCACCGACCGCCTCCACAACTTTCAAACTATCCCGCCTCGCATTAGAAGAAGCGGGGCACTAACACCTAAGGAGTGAATAAACATATGGCACGTGCAGTAGGTATTGACCTCGGTACCACCAACTCGGTCGTAGCAGCACTGGAAGGTGGCGACCCGGTCGTCATCGCTAACGCAGAGGGCACCCGCACCACCCCCTCCGTCGTCGCATTCTCCAAGGATGGCGAGGTTCTGGTTGGTAGCGTTGCAAAGCGTCAGGCAGTGACCAACGTCGACCGCACCATCTCCTCCGTCAAGCGCCACATGGGCACCGACTGGACCACCGAGATTGACGGCAAGAAGTACACCCCGCAGGAAATCTCCGCTCGTATCCTCATGAAGCTGAAGGGCGACGCAGAGGCATTCCTGAACGACAAGGTCACCGACGCCGTCATCACCGTCCCGGCATACTTCAACGACGCTGAGCGTCAGGCAACCAAGGAAGCCGGCGAGATTGCAGGCCTGAACGTCCTGCGTATCGTCAACGAGCCCACCGCCGCAGCACTGGCATACGGCCTGGACAAGGGCAAGGAAGACGAGCTCATCCTGGTCTTCGACCTCGGTGGCGGTACCTTCGACGTCTCCCTGCTGGAAGTCGGCAAGGACGACGATGGCTTCTCCACCATTCAGGTTCGCGCAACCAGCGGTGACAACCGCCTCGGTGGTGACGACTGGGACCACCGCGTCGTCGAGTGGCTGCTCGCACAGGTGAAGGCAAACACCGGCGCTGACCTGTCCAAGGACAAGATTGCACTGCAGCGTCTGCAGGAAGCAGCTGAGCAGGCTAAGAAGGAGCTGTCCAGCGCTTCTAGCACCAACATCTCCCTGCAGTACCTGTCCGTGACCCCCGAGGGCCCCATCCACCTGGATGAGAAGCTGACCCGCGCAAAGTTCGAGGAACTGACCCGCGACCTGCTCGAGCGCACCAAGAAGCCCGTGCTCGACGTAATCAAGGAAGCTGGCGTGTCCATCTCCGAGATTTCTGAGGTCATCCTGGTCGGTGGCTCCACCCGTATGCCCGCTGTTGCTGAGCTCGTCAAGGAGCTCACCGGCCGCGAGCCCAACAAGGGCGTGAACCCCGACGAGGTCGTGGCAATGGGTGCAGCACTGCAGGCAGGCGTTCTGAAGGGCGACCGTAAGGACGTTCTGCTGATCGACGTCACCCCCCTCTCCCTCGGTATCGAGACCAAGGGCGGCGTGATGACCAAGCTGATCGAGCGCAACACCGCAATCCCGACCAAGCGTTCCGAGACCTTCACCACCGCAGAGGACAACCAGCCCTCCGTGACCATTCAGGTCTTCCAGGGTGAGCGTGAGTTCACTCGCGACAACAAGAACCTGGGTACCTTCGAGCTGACCGGCATCGCCCCCGCACCCCGTGGCGTGCCCCAGATTGAGGTTACCTTCGACATCGACGCAAACGGCATCGTCCACGTCTCCGCAAAGGACAAGGGCACCGGCGTTGAGCAGTCCATGACCATCACCGGCGGCACCTCCCTCTCCAAGGACGACATCGACCGCATGGTCAAGGATGCAGAGGCACACGCAGAGCAGGACAAGGCACGCCGCGAGGCTGCTGACACCCGCAACGAAGCCGAGTCCGTCGCATACACCACTGAGAAGCTCCTGAAGGAGAACGGCGACAAGCTGCCCGAGAATGTCAAGACCGAGGTTCAGGGCGATGTTGACGAGCTGAAGAAGGCACTCGAGGGCGACGACGACGCAGCAGTGAAGTCCGCATTCGAGAAGCTGCAGGCATCCCGCTCCAAGCTGGGTGAGGCACTCTACGCAGCAGCGCAGGCTGAGGCATCCGAGTCCAAGCCCGCCGCTGACGAGGACGTTGTCGACGCCGAGGTTATCGACGAAGACGAGAAGAAGTAATCATGGCTGAGCAGGAAAACGTCACCCCCGACCCGCTGGAGGAGGCATTCAACGCCCCCGCAGCGGAAGGCCACCCCGAAGCTGAATCGGTCGAAAGCCCCGAGGAAGCTGCGGAAGCCGTCGAGGCTGAGCTCCAGGACGCCGTAGAAGCAGAATCTGCGGATGCGGCACTCGCCGCGGAGCGCCTGGACTCCCTGCTTCGCCTGCAGGCCGAGTTCACTAACTTCAAGAACCGCACCGCTCGCGAAAAGGAGCAGCTGCGAAACTTCGTAACCAGTGAACTGGTGACCGCGCTGCTGCCGGTGCTCGACGATATCGACGCCGCACGCAAGCACGGCGACCTGCAGGAAGGCCCCTTCGCCTCCATCGCTACCAAGCTCGAAGAGCTGCTCAGCAAGCAGGGTGTGGAGCGCTTCGGTGAAGTAGGCGACGCCTTCGACCCGAACATTCACGAAGCTGTACTGCAGCAGCCCACCGACGAGGTGGCTGAGGATCATGTCTCCATGGTTCTGCGTTACGGCTACCGCGTGAACGACCGTGTGGTTCGTACCGCTCAGGTGGCTGTGGCTGTCGCACCGTAAGGCGGTCGGCTAAGCATTGGCTGAATAACTAACGACGGGCGGGTGCTCTCCCTGGTGGGGAGTGCCCGCCCTGTTGTTTGCCAGGGTTATTTATCCGGGCTGTGGCGAGCTGTGGCGGCGGATAAAAGGCTTGTAGGGGTGCTATTTTTTGGGCTCAACCCTTTCAAAATTGAGTCAAGTAGACTAAACTTTTATATAGAGTATTAACACAAGCACGCGGTGCCCCTGCAAGCCGTCCCGTAACCGAGGAGGGCGGCGCATCACCGCAGAAGGAGAAACACAACATGGCAAGTGAAAACTGGCTAACCGACGACTTTTATAAGGCACTGGGTGTCAGCGAAGACGCAAGCGAAAGCGACATCAAGAAGGCGTACCGCAAGCTCTCCCGCAAGTACCACCCGGACCTGAACCCCGGCGACGCCGCAGCAGAGAAGAAGTTCAAGGAAATCTCGGAAGCATACGACGTGCTCTCCGACAAGAAGCAGCGCGAAGAGTACGACCAGATTCGCCGCTACGGTGCCGCAGGCATGGGCGGATTCGGCGGCGGCGGCTTCGGCGGTGGCAGCTACACCGGCTACCCCGGCGCGGATGCATTCGGCGGCTTCAGCAACGGCGGCGCAGGCATCAACATTGACGACCTGCTCGGCGGCCTCTTCGGCGGTAGCGCCGGCGGCTCCCGACGCTCCGCAGGCTTCACTAGCGCCGACTTCGGCGGCATGGGCGGCGGCTTCGGCGGCGCACAGCACGCAGCCCCCGAAGAAAGCACCACCAGCACCCGCATCAGCCTCGCCCAGGCATACACCGGCGCGACCGTGACCGTGTTCCTGCCGGACGGCTCCCACACCGAGGCACGCATCCCTGCAGGCATTAAGGACGGCCAGAAGGTGCGACTGCGCGGCAAGGGTCTGCATGGCGGCGACCTGAAGGTCACCGTGCGCGTCTCCGACGACTCCGTGTACTCCCGCGAAGGCAACAACCTGATTATGCGTGCGCCCGTCACCCTCGCCGAGGCTGTCGACGGCGCAGTGATTGAGGTGCCCCTGCCCGACGCATCCACCGTGAAGCTGCGCCTGGCACCCTGCCAGGTTGGCCGCCGACTGCGCGCTAAGGGCCGCGGCTTCAAGGCTAAGGGCGGCGACGGCGACCTGCTGGTCATCCCCGAAATTGTACTGCCCACCGAGCTGAGCGCAGAGGCACAGGAAGCATTCGATAAGTTCGTAAAACTGGCACCGCAGGAGAACCCGCGTAAGGATCTGTTGAAGAAGGCGAAGTAAACCATGGCATCTCGAGAATTATCTTCTAAGTCCCGTAGCGGCAAGCCGTTGCACAGCGTGGACCTGCCGGTTTTCGTGATTTCTGTGGCGGCTGAGCTGGCGGGCATGCACCCGCAGACCCTGCGCCAGTACGACCGCATCGGCCTGGTCCAGCCTTCGCGTGCGCCCGGTAAGGCGCGCCGCTATTCGCAGCGTGACGTGAACCGTCTGCAGCAGATTCAGCAGCTCTCTCAGGAGGGCGTCTCCCTGGAGGGTATTCGCCGCATTATTGAGCTGGAGTCCCTCGTGGAGGAGCAGCAGGAGCAGATTGCGGCGCTGCAGCGTCAGGTTGAGGATGCGAAGGTGAAGCTGGGCTTGGCGGAGCGCGTGTTCGCCGCCGGTACCAGTGGCGATGTGGTGCATATTGCCCGTGGTACCCGCCCGGCGCCTCGTCAGCGTTCTTCGGCTGTGGTGTTGTACCGTCAGCGTCACCAGTCGGCTACGGCGGATGATACGAAGCCGCAGCGCTAAACCGGCTAAACCCGCTACACTTGGATAAACGGCTCGGCTGTTTTAGCTCATTTGCGCTAGTCGGCCACCCATATAGGCTTGTGCGTCTTTGTGTATACGCCGCGAGGGAGGGTAGACCCCCGCCCCGCATGCACTCAGACCCACACACAAGGAGGTGAGGCTCCCCGAATGATCGGGGAGCCTCACCTGCTTTTATGGTTAGTTCCTGGTCCTAGGAAAGAGCGCGCTGAGGAGCACAGGGTAGAGTAATAAGCGAATAGCGCATAGGTGGCCCAAAGTTCAGATACAGATGCCATATCCAAGCTAAACTAACGCTAGAAACCGCCCGTAAGAAAGAGGAACAAGCATGTCATATGAGGACAAGAAATCTCAAGAAAATCCCCCTGTCAAGGAGGACTCATTGGGGCTGAACCGGGAAGAACGCTGGCAACTTATCCAGTATTTTAATGATCTGATTAAACACGGCGATTCCAAAATTCAGATGTTGCTGACCGTCCAAGGTGTTATTGTTGCTGCATATGGAGGCTTTATTTCAACGTTCCTCAGCAAACCGAATATTTGGAATCCTGTAACTATATTTTTAAGCGCATTATTTGCTGTATCTGTCGTTGCATCTTTGCTGGTCGGCATAGTTGCCCTGCAACCGTACGTCAAGGAGCACAATGGAGAACCTGCTACGCGTGAAGGACAGGGAAAAGAGAATATCTACTACTACGGGTCATATTCAGACAGTAGGATTCTAGATGGGCTAGACTACGCTACTGCAGAGGAAAAAATGAATTATTTGGGAGCGCAGATTTCAGTCTTAGGCGGTATCGCAACTAGAAAATTTAGAAAAGTATTTTTTCTTGAGTGGCTCGTGTTTTCTAACGTTATTATTCTCATCGCGTCCTTTATCTTTTTCGCTTCTGCCGGGCAGTGAAGCTAAGAGATGTACGTAAGCGCTGAACAGAGTTTACGGTAGATAGACTTGTTGAAACGTTTATCAATCATCCCGTCTAGACATGCATATGCAGGTGAGGCTCCCCGAATGATCGGGGAGCCTCACCTGCTTTAACGTATAAGTCGCGTACTAACGCTACTCCGCTTACTTGCGGCGGTAGGTCAGATCGTGCGCGCGGCGGCCCGCCTCCTGAGCCTTACGCTCAAAGCTGGTGAGGGTACGACCCTCCCAACGCGGAGCCCAACCACCCAGCGGATCCTCCTCGGTCGCACCGGCGCCGGGGTTCACGTTCTCAAAGTCGGGGTGCGCCTCCAGAACCTCGCGCATGACCAGGGCGTATTCCTCCCAGTCAGTTGCCAGACGCCAAATGCCGCCGGGCTTAAGCACGCGCGCAACCTTATCAGCGAACGCCGGGGACACCAGGCGGCGCTTGTGGTGGCGGGACTTGTGCCAGGGATCCGGGAAGAACACCCACAGCTCGTCCACGGAGTTCTCCTCAAGCATGTTGTCGAGCAGCTCGGGTGCGTTCGCCTGAGCCACGCGCACGTTCTCCACGCCGGCGTTGCCCATCTTCAGCAGCAGGTCCGCGATGCCGGGGGTGTACACCTCAACGGCGAGGAAGTTCGCCTCGGGCACCTCAGCTGCGCGGTGCACGATCGCCTCGCCCAGACCGGAACCGATCTCGACGACCTGGTACGCCTCACGGCCGTAAATCTTAACCGGGTCGAAGGTCGCCTCGGGTGCGACGGAGGTGTCGGTGCGCAGGCGGGGAATGTCCAGCACGTGGGTGGGGGAGTAGGTGTCCCACGCCTTCTGGCGGCGCGCGGTGAGGCGGTCGCCGCGGCGGACGAAGGAGTAGGGCTGGCGGAAGAATTCCTCGGGAACCGGCTTCTTGGCCTTTTCTTCGGTGGATTCGGGTGCCTGGCTAGGCTGCGTGTTCTCAGTAGACATACCTAAAAGAATAGCGTAGCGCCGCTGTACCGTGCGGTTTCGCGGCGTGCGGAGCTGGCGTGACGCTGAACTAGCCGGGCGTGAGACTGAACTAGCCGGGAGCATGCCGGTCTGAGAAACGCAGAAATTCAGCACGCATACAAAAGTGCGGCGGGAACGAATACTGTTCCCGCCGCACTTTCGTGAGGTTGTTGAGTGAGTTTAGTTTGTGGGGCTTACTTCTTGGAGCCCAGCAGTGCCAGACCCGCGCCGAGCATCACGATGTTGTTTGCGAGCTGCTGGCCGTCCTGGGTGGGGCGGAAGTACTTGTCGTGCATGTCCGGGTTGCGGAAGTACATGGTCATCAGGTTTGCCGCGAATGCGGTCAGGCATGCGCCCGCCAGGCGTGCGGGGATGAAGGGGGTCAGCAGGGTTGCGCCGAGTGCGGTTTCTGCGCCGGAGATGAGCTTGCCGAAGGTTGCTGCGTCCAGCTTGGAGACTGCGGGAACACCGGTTGCCGCCATCTGCTGCAGGAAGGCGTAGGTGCCTTCGTCTGCCTTGAGCTTCTTGACGCCTGCGTCGAGGATGAGCGCGCCGGCGGTGATGCGCAGTGCTGCGTTGGAGAACTTGCCCATGATGTTGTCCTTCTGTTCTGTAGTTGGTTGGTTAGGTTTTTTGTTGAACGGTTTCTACTCTAGACCCGGTTTTTCGCCTTGTAAAGTTTTACACGTAAAGTTTCTAAATATTTTTGAAAACCCGGGAGAAGCTTGCAGAGAAGGGGTGCAATCTAAGGGCGATGCGGGGCGTGTTTCGAGTGAAGGCTTAGAGATGCCACAGGCTCGCCCCGTCTCAATCACCCCGTCTCAAAAATCTGGTGATGTTGTATTCCTTGTACTTGTGTGGGTATGAGGGGGTAAAATTTGAAATTATGCATTCTCTGCATAACCCTTTATCGGCGATGCAAGAAATCGGAAGCCCCGCGAAATCGGAGCCCACAAGCCCAAGCGCACCGCGCCGGCTCGGGAAGCGCGGGAACCGCCTCCTGGCGCGCCGTTCAGGATTATGCATGAATACCAACCACCCGGACTCGCCCCCGAGTGAAATTTAGGGCGAATCGACGCAGGAAAGAGAAACACGTGACACAGCAGCCAATGCAGCACAACTCCGTCACTGGCCTAGACTCCGAAGCTGAACACTCCAAGCTTCAGCGCGGACTAAGCTACCGACACATCCAGCTGATCGCTATTGGCGGCGCCATCGGCACCGGCCTTTTCCTCGGCTCAGCAAAGACCATCGCCCTGACCGGCCCCTCCATCGTCTTTGTTTACGCCATTATCGGTAGCGTCATCTACTTTGTTCTGCGCGCCATGGGCGAGATTCTGCTCTCCAACCCCAAGTACAAGTCCTTCACCGACTTCATTACCGACATCCTCGGTCTGCGCGCCGGCTTCTTCGTCGGCTGGTCGTACTGGTTCTTCTGGGTCGTCACAGGTATTGCGGACGTCATCGCGATTACCGGCTACATCAAATACTGGTGGCCGGAAATCCCAGCCTTCATCCCGGCGCTGACCGTTATCGTGGCTCTGCTGCTGCTGAACCTGCCCTCGGTGAAGAACTTCGGTGAAATCGAGTTCTGGTTCGCCGTCATTAAAATCGTCGCTATTGTCGCCCTCATTATTGTTGGTGCGCTCATGGTTGCCTTTAGCTTCACTGCGCCCGACGGTACCGTCGCCTCCGTGACAAACCTCTGGGATCGCCCCGGCCCTTCCGGTAGCGGTATCTTTACCCAGGGCCTGACGGGCTTCCTGGGTGCCTTCCAGATTGCGCTCTTCGCCTTCGTGGGTGCTGAGCTGGTCGGTACCGCCGTGGCGGAAACCGAACACCCTGAACGCACCCTGCCCAAGGCAATTAACGCGGTACCCTTCCGCATTGGCCTCTTCTACGCGCTGCCGCTGCTGACCATCCTTGCCGTCACCCCCTGGGACAAGTTGGATAAGTCCATGAGCCCCTTCGTGGGTATGTTCTCCCTGGCGGGCATTGGTGTTGCCGCCTCGCTGGTGAACTTTGTGGTGCTGACCTCCGCGGCGTCCTCGGCGAACTCCGGTATTTTCTCGACCTCCCGCATGGTCTACGGTTTGGCGCACGACGGTGCCGCACCCTCCGCGCTGGGTAAGCTCACCAAGAACGGTGTGCCCGCTAACGCCCTGTACCTGACCACCGTGATGCTGCTGTTTAGTCTGGTCATGCTGTACGCCGGTAGCGGCATCATGGAGGCGTTCACCGTGGTGACCTCCGTGGCGTCGATGATGGGTATCTTCACCTGGAGCATGATCCTGATTGCGTACCTGGTCTACCGTAAGAAGTTCCCCGAACGCCACGAGGCATCCGTATATAAGATGCCCTGGGGTATTGGCATGAGTTGGTTTGGTCTGGTCTTCTTCGCCGTCATGGTCTACGCCCTGAGCCTGTACCCGGACACCGCAATCGGCCTGGCACTGACCCCCATCTGGTTCATCGCTCTGGCTATTGGCTACGAGATTCTGACCCGCCGTCACGCGGCGAAGCGTGCTCGTGCGCTGGCTGCTGGCAATGTTGTTGACAAGGCTGGTCAGCAGTAGTTTCTGTTCTTTCTGCGGCGTTTATGTAGTGTTTCTGCGGCGCTGTTGGTAAGCCCCGTTTCTGCATTCTTTTAGGATGCGGAGGCGGGGCTTTCGCGTGCCCTCGTTTCTGCCTGTTTGCGTTCGGGGCGGCATTTTTTACACCGTTTGATATGACGTGAATAATAGAAACAGGTCACATTTTTGCCGTAAATCCTGTTTTCTTGCACTTAACACCTGTAGAATAACTATCCAAGTAGCTGTGAGAGCTCTCAGAAAAACTCCGCGTCAATCGATAGCGTGACACTTCCGAATGCCGCGCGGTATTTGATAGAGACCCAGCCTCGCCCCGAAATCCGGGGACACCCCGCAAGCTAATGGCCGCATATTCATACAGTGACCGTGCCTGCTGCGATCTAGCGATTCTTATTCCAGTAACGGCACATGCGGTACGGGGTACAACCGCTGAAAAGAGGACGTCGTGACTGAACAGAACAACGTCAGCCTGAATCCTAAAGCTCCCGAACAGGGAGAGCGACTGCACCGCGGTCTAAGCAACCGCCACATCCAGCTCATCGCAATCGGCGGTGCCATCGGTACCGGCCTGTTCATGGGCTCCGGTCGCGCCATCTCCATGGCGGGTCCCTCAGTTATTTTCGTGTACATGCTCATCGGCGCCGTCATCTTCCTGGTGCTGCGAGCTATGGGTGAGATTCTGCTCTCCAACCTGAGGTACAAGTCCTTCTCCGACTTCACCACCGACCTCGTCGGCCCCATGGCGGGCTTCTTCCTCGGCTGGTCCTACTGGTTCATGTGGGTGGTCACCGCCGTCGCGGATATCATCGCAATCGTCGGCTACCTGCACATGTGGTGGCCCGACCTGCAACCATGGATCCCGGCGCTCGCCGTCATCGGCGTTCTGCTGACCCTGAACCTGGTCTCCGTGAAGAACTTCGGCGAAATCGAATTCTGGTTCTCCATGATTAAGATCGTCGCCATCGTCGCCCTGATTATCGTTGGCGGCGGCATGATCGCCGTCGGCTTCACCTCGCCCAGTGGTGCGCAGGCATCCGTCGCAAACCTCTGGAACGACGGCGGAATGTTCCCCAACCACCTGATTGGCTTCCTCGGCGCATTCCAGATTGCAGTCTTCGCGTTCATGGGCTCCGAGCTCGTCGGTACCACCGCCGCAGAAACCCAGGACCCCGAAAAGACCCTGCCCAAGGCAATTAACGCCGTGCCGGTACGTATTATGGTCTTCTACGTGGGCGCGCTCGCCGTTATCCTGATGGTCACCCCCTGGCGCCTGGTCAGCCCCGATAAGAGTCCCTTCGTCGCCATGTTCACTCTGGCGGGCCTGGGCATCGCCGCGCACATCATCAACTTCGTGGTGATTACCAGCGCAACCTCCTCGGCGAACTCCGGTATCTTCTCCACCTCGCGTATGGCATTCGGCCTGGCACGCGAGCGCAGCGCACCGCAGTTCCTGGGCAAGATCTCTAAGAACGGCGTGCCTCGTAACGCGCTGTTCCTTTCCGCCGTGATGCTGCTGTCCTCGATTGTGCTGCTCTACGCGGGTGACTCGATCTCTCGCGCGTTCAACCTGGTCACCACCGTGGCTGCGGTGCTCGTGATTTTTGCGTGGGCCATGATTATGGTCAGCTACCTGATGTACCGCAAGAAGTTCCCTTCGCGCCACAAGAAGTCGAAGTTCCGTCTGCCCGGCGGCCGTTTCTCTGCGTGGCTGTCGCTGGCGTTCTTCGCTTTCACCATTGGTGTGCTGACCATGAACGAGGAAACCCTCATGGGTCTGCTCGCGATGCCCGTCTGGTTCGTGATTCTGGGTATCGGCTGGGTCTTCAAGCGCCGCGCTGATGCCCGCCGCCACGAAGCAATCTCGACCCGCACCGCGCAGATTGCGATTGTGGAGGCGTCCGAGATTTTCTCGGCACGCTAAGCCACGCCGGCTATCTCGGTACCGGCTATCAGCGCATGCGTAAAGCCCGCGTCACCTGCTCCTCTCAGGGAGCGGGGGACGCGGGCTTTCGCTGTCTCCAGGGATGAACTCGAGAGGCTCGCGGGAGTGCGCGCTTAGAGGGGCGCCGCCTCAGCCTCTTCGGCAAGCGGGTCGTCGTCATCATCGGTGCGGTAGAAATCCCAGCGTTCACAACCGCAACCGGAACGCATCGCCTCAATGACGGCGGCAGCTGCCTCCAACGGGTCGAGCGCGTGCAGATTCCACAGCGCATGCACCGGTACCGGGTGCCTCCAGCCGTGCTCCTGTAGGAACTCCGGGTCGAAGGCGGGCAGCGCCTCGACGGTGGGTTCAAGCTCGCAGAGGAAACCGGTGGGGGAGCGGAAGACCGTCACCACGGGGGTCGGGTCGGCGTCTTCCAGGCAGGCTCCGTCGAAGAAGTAGTAGGTGCTCAGGCGGCGGTTCCAGGCAAGCTGCGCGAGGCGTTCGCCGAAGACTTCCACCGTCTGTTCCCATTGGGTGCGGTGGTACGCTGCCAGGTCGGTGTGGGCGGTCTGCACCACGCCGATGCCCTGCTCGGTGAGTTCGCGGGCGCTCAGACGCGCGGGCTCTGCCTGTTCCGCCGGTTCTGCTGGTTCCGCGGGAGCGTCCGCAGGGGAACCGTCCGGGGTATCCAGCTCTGCTAGTTCTGCTTCGGTGAGCTCAGCGTTAGTCAGCTCAGCATCGAGGAGTTCAAGCTCCTCCGCTTCGTTCGCCTCGGCCTCGTTCGCCTCCACGGCAGCTGTGTTGACTTCGTTCCTGGTCCACAGGCGCAGCTCGCGGGCAATCTGCGTGCGTCCGCGGTGCAGGGTCGCCTGCCAGGAGCCGAACTTGGCGCGTACCGCACCCAGCGGCGGCACCTGCTCAATCAGCGTGGGAATGGTAGACCAGTAGCCGTAGTTCAGCGCCGTCGGCTCGCGGTCGTAGCGGGCACAATAGCTCAAAAACAGGCTCAGAGTCTTCGGTGCAAAATCCTCAGGTACCGCCGCGGCGTCGATATACCACTCGTTCTCGAGCGCCTCCGCCGGGTAGATGCCGGTGCGGAGCATGCCCAGGGACCAGTTGCCGTCGCCGAGGTAGTCGTTGACCGTCTGTGCGGGGGCAGGCCACGCCGATTCGCCCTCCATACTGGCGGCAAGCAGGTGTACAGGCTACCGCCCTCGGTGCCGATTTCTTTCACGCCGCGCAGTCGGATGTCCTCGAGGGTCTGCGCGTAGGCTTCTTCCTCCAGCTGGGAGTAGGGGTGTGCGGCAAGGTACTTGAGCGTAGCGCCGATCTTCGCCAGAACGTGCGCAATGTCTTCATTGCTGAAGTGGCGTGCCTCCAGCGCGGGCGGCAGGTCGTGAATAATATCGCAATCAAGAATCAGCGCCGCGTACTCGGGCTCCGGAGGCAAATCGTAGGCTTCCGCAAAAACGTACCAGAGGCCGCAGGCGAGTACCGTGTAGCTCGGGGCGTCTGCCGTGACCGGGCCAAACTGCCAGATGCCGGAGTCCAGCGCATAGTTCAGGTACTTCTTGTTGATGTGCGGGTACAGAAAATTGAGGCGGCGGAGAACCTGGGTAGGGGTGAACCCCAGCGCGGCGAGTTCGGCGATGAGTTCCGCGTACTCGTCGTGAAAATCTAAGTAGCCCTCCGGAGCGTTTGATAGCGCGGCTTGTTCGCGCATGGGTCCCTCTTTCATCTGCGGGATGTGGCGGCACCATGTCGTACCGTGCCGCCGAAACCCTGAACGTGTGCACGCAGATAAGGGTGTTTGCGTGGTGTGAGTCCAGCTCTTATCTGCACGAATAAGAGATATTTTTTCAAAAAAATATGCTCTTTTATCTAAATTTATCGCTGAAACTAAGCACTATTCAAATACGTGAACCCCTAACACGGTTTCTTACGAAAAGATGACAACGTTTAGCGCACCCACAGGGTAAAACGTGCACAAAGGGGCGTATTCTGCACCAGAAGATACGGTGGAAAAATACGCTTACCCGCACCCGCACAGGCGAGCAAAATACGCCCCGCGCTGACTCTTATCCCAGCATTACCGGCCAACCCATGAGCCGCGGCGAAATATGCGAAACTGGAAGGATGAGCGAACACCCCCTCCCGAGCAGCATCCGCCCGCGCGCGGATCGAACTGCACACCCCGCGCCCAGCAGTGCCGCCGGCAACGAACCCAGCAGCGCCGCACACCGCGAAAAACACGAAACAGGCGGCAAGACTGAGCAGCCCGCCGAGCACCTCATCAACGTGCTCGCCGTAGAAACCGGCATTGCGCCGCACCGCATCCGCGCAGCCGTGGCGTTACTCGACGCCGACAACTCCGTACCCTTCATCGCCCGCTACCGCAAAGAAGCAACGGGCGCACTCACCGACACCCAGCTGCGCACCATCCAGTCGCGCCTGGGCCAGCTCCGCGCCCTCGAAGAGCGCCGCAACCGCGTGCTCGAAGCGCTCACCGAACGCGCCGACGAAGGCCTCATTGACCCGCTCACCCTGCTGCAGCTGCGTTCCTCGCTCATGAACGCCGCCACTATCGCAGACGTGAACGCCATCTACGCCCCGTACCGCAGCGAGCGCGTGACCCGCGCCCAGATGGCGCGTGCCGCCGGGCTTGATTCCCTCGTCGAAGACCTGCTGGAGGTGCCCCTCGCCGAGGCGCACGCCATCGCTGCCGCGTACATTACCGACGGCACCGAAAACGACGAAGACGAGAGCATTGAGGTTGCAGAGGCGGACGAGGCCCTGCAGATTCACAGTGCCGAAGAGGCCCTTGACGGTGCCCGCGCGATTCTGGTTGACCGCGCCCTCACCGACCCGGTACTGAGCGAAAAGCTCCTCAAGCGCCTGCGTGAAGGCGGCGTGATTGAGTCCCGCGTGATTACCGGTCAGGAAAGCATCGGTGCGAAGTTCTCCGACTATTTCGCCTTCTCGGACCGTATTCGTTCCATTCCGCCGCACCGCGTGCTGGCGCTGCACCGTGCCAAAGACGCCGGCGTGGTGCGCCTCAAGGTGGATGTGGCACCCGCCCCCATGGCGCTTAGCCGCCTGCGCGGTGCCGCCCGCGCTGAAGCTGAGGCTGCCGCCGAAAATTACGAGAACGTCCGTTCTGCATACGAGCGTGAAGTCGCCGCCGCGCTACGCATCCCCGTGCAGGTGCTCAACACCGTCGACGACGAAGACCGCGTACTCGGCTGGCTCGCCGCCACCGTGCGCACCGCATGGCGCAGCCACCTGCGCCCGCGCCTTGCCGAACGCATCCGCCACCAGCTACTCGACGCCGCCGCACAGCACGCGACCGAGGTGTTCGCCTCCAACCTGCGCGATATTCTGCTCGCCGCACCCGCCGGACACAAGACCACCCTCGGTCTGGACCCGGGCCTGCGCCACGGCGTGAAATACGCCGTAGTCGACGGCACCGGTGAGCCGCTGCGCGTGGGCACCGTCTACCCGCACGCCCCGCGCAACCAGTGGGCAGAAGCACTGCGCGAGCTCGCCGCCGCCTGCCGCGAGCACGGCGTGGAACTCATCGCCATTGGCAACGGCACCGCAAGCCGCGAAACCGACAAACTCGCCAGCGAACTGATTCGCGCCCTGCGCGAGGAGGGTGCAGAAGCACCCCAGAAGGTGACCGTCTCGGAGGCGGGCGCCTCCGTCTACTCCGCCTCCGCCCTCGCCGCCGCCGAACTGCCCGACTACGACGTGACCGTACGCGGCGCCGTCTCCATCGCCCGCCGCCTGCAGGACCCGCTCGCCGAGCTCGTCAAAATCGACCCGCAGTCCATTGGCGTGGGCCAGTACCAGCACGACGTGCCGCCCGCCGCCCTGCGCCGCGCCCTCAACGACACCGTCGAAGACTGCGTGAACGCCGTGGGCGTGAACCTCAACAGCGCCTCCGTGCAGCTGCTCGCGCACGTGGCGGGCGTGGGCACCGCAACCGCCGAACGCATCGTCGCCTACCGCACCGAACACGGTCCCTTCACGAACCGTCAGCAGCTGCTGAACGTGCCGCGACTGGGTGCGAAGACCTTCCGCCAGGCGGCAGGATTCATCCGCATCCGCGGCGGTGAGGAGCCGCTGGACGCCTCCGCGGTGCACCCGGAAGCCTACCCGCTCGCGCGCCGCATCATTGCCGACGCGCAGGCACGCAACGGCGCCCACTGGGTTGCCGGCGCCCTGGGTACCTCGGATGGAACCGACCCGCTCGCCGGGCTGAACCCCGCCGACTACGTGCAGGACAGCCGTGAGCAGGACAAGCATGGGCAGGACAGTCACGAACAGAAGAGCGCGGAGGAAGGCACCGCCGGCGTGTACACGGTCGAAGACATCTTCACCGAGCTGCGCCGCCCCGGCCTGGACCCGCGCGGTAGCTTCCGCACCGCCCGCTTCTCCGAGTCCGTATCGCACTTCGAGGACGTACGCCCCGGCATGGTGCTCGAGGGTACCGTCTCAAACGTGGCGGCATTCGGCGCGTTTGTGGATATTGGCGTGCACCAGGACGGCCTTGTACACATCTCGCAGATGAGCCGCGGCTACGTGGCGAACCCGCACGATATTGTGCGCAGCGGCGACATCGTGCAGGTGCGCGTGGTGGAGGTTGACCCGGCGCGCCGCCGCATCTCCCTCTCCCTGCTGGTAGAGGACGAGAACTAGCGGGGGGAGAGCGCGAGCGTTCGCCGACTTATTGGGCAATCCAAGAATGAACGTTCGCTAAAAATTCAGCTCCCGCAAGAGCGCACAAAAGCCCCGAAAAGCACTATCTGTGCCTGTCGGGGCTTTACTCTGTCTTTTACTCTGTCTAGCTTCGAGTCCCTCAACTCGGGACTCTACGTTCCAGCGTTCTATGCTCTAGCTTTCTGCGCTCCAGCTTAGAAGTCGATGTTCGCCGGGTCAGCGCCAATACGACCCTCGGGGCTGGACAGCGCATCCACAGCCGCGATGTCCTCGTCGGTCAGCTTCACGTTCACCGACGCCAGGTTCTCCTCAATGCGGGAGGGGGGTCACGGACTTCGGGATAGCCACGGTACCCTTAGCCAGGTGCCACGCCAGCACAACCTGCGCGGGGGTTGCGCCGTGGCGCTCCGCAATCTCAGCCAGCACGGGGTTCTGCAGCAGATCGCTACCGTTGCCCAGCGGGCTCCACGCCTGAGTCGCGATGCCGTACTCGGCGTGAACGGCGCGCAACGCCTCCTGCGAGAAGTAGGGGTGCAGCTCAATCTGGTGGATGACCGGAACCACGCCGGTCTCCTCGATAATCTCGCGCAGCTGCTCCTCGGGGAAGTTCGAAACACCAATCGAACGGACCTTACCCTGCTTCTGTAGCTCAATCAGCGCACGCCAGGAATCCAGGTACAGGCCCTGCTGCGGCTTAGCCCAGTGAATCAGGTACAGGTCAACGTAGTCGGTGCCCAGCTTCTCCAGGGAAGCCTCGAACGCCTCAAAAGCGCTCTCGTAACCCTGATCGGAGTTCCACAGCTTGGTGGTGAGGAAGATGTCTTCGCGAGCCACATCGGAGTTAGCGATAGCGCGGCCCACGCCCGCCTCATTGCCGTAGATAGCGGCGGTATCGATGTGACGGTAGCCGGTCTCCAGGGCGGTGCCCACGACCTTCTCGGCAACCTCGTCCTCAACCTGCCACACGCCGTAGCCCAGCTGCGGAATGGATCGGCCGTCGTGGAACTTTACGTTGGGTACGTTGTAGCTCATGATGCTCCTTTGGAATCTATGGGGAGGTGGCGCCTCCGTACGTAGTCTTTCAAGGCTACGCCTCAGAGCTCCCGTTGAGAAGAGCCACAGCGGAATCGGGTGTGAATCTAGCCCGAGGCGTAACCACGTGACGAAAGATGACGGGTGCCAGACATAGTGCCAGACTCGAAGGCTACCGCTCAGGCTGGAGAGCGGCTATCGCTCGACAGCCGGCGCAAAGAGCTCACGCACATCCTCAGCCGTCACCGCCGCGGAGGCGAACTCGCCCTCACCGACCACCGCATCGAAGAGCGCGGCCTTCGACTCCTTGAGCTGCATGACCTTCTCCTCAATTGTGCCCTCGGCGACCAGACGGTAGACGTGCACCTCCTTGTCCTGGCCGATGCGGTGAATACGGTCCACCGCCTGCTGCTCGGCGGCGGGGTTCCACCACGGATCCATGATGAACACGTGGTCCGCCTCGGTCAGGTTCAGACCGAAACCGCCAGCCTTGAGCGAAATGAGGAACACCGGCTCCTGACCGCTCGTGAACGCCTCGATGACCTCGGCGCGGTTGCGGGTCGAACCGTCCAGGTACAGGTGGCCGATGCCCTCCTCCGCCAGGCACGCCGAAATGCTCTTGAGGTAGCCGGTGAACTGGCTGAACACCAGCACGCGGTGGCCCTTCTCTAGCAGGTCGGGTAGCTGCTGAACCAGGTAGTCGCGCTTGACCGAGGACACCCCGGCGTAGGCCTCCGGGTCAATCAGCGCGGCATCAAGCGCCAGGCGGCGCAGCAGGGTCAGCGACTGGAAGATCGTGAAACGGTTCTTGTCCATGTCCTCCAGCAGACCCAGCACCTTCTGACGTTCACGCTGCAGATGCGTGTCATAGATGCGGCGGTGACCGGCAGCCAGCGGCAGGTTCACGCGCGTATCGTTCTTCGCCGGAAGCTCTGCCGCCACCAGCTCCTTAGTGCGGCGCAGCATGAGCGGGCGGATGCGCCGGCGCAGACGAGCAGCCGTCGCCGCGGCGTGCGCCGGGTCCTCACCGGACTCCGCCGGGCGAGCGTACAGGTCACGGAACGCGCGGGCGGAGGGGAACAGGCCGTCCGCCACAATCGCCAGCAGCGCCCACAGCTCCATGATGTTGTTCTCAATGGGCGTGCCGGTCATCGCGATCTTGGTGCGGGCGGGCATCGCGCGGGCGATGGACCAGGCGCGGGTGCCGGTGTTTTTGACGAATTGCGCCTCGTCCAGCAGGAGCGCACCCCAGCCTTCGGGGGCGGAGAGTTCGCCCGTGGATTCGTCAACGGTGCGGCCCAGCGTGCGGGCGTAGCCGGTGTACGCGTCCTCGTCCATGCGCAGCAGCGTGTAGCTGGTCAGCACCAGGTGTGCCCCCGCGATGCGCTCAGCCAGCGGGGTCTTACCGGCGGTGGTTTCGGTGATGGTCACGACCTTCGCCTCGGGTAGGAATCGCTCAGCCTCCGCCGCCCAATTGGCGATGACGGAGGTCGGCGCGACCACGAGGAAAGGCGCGAACGGCTCGACGCTCTCACCGCGCCCGGTGGCACGTTCGGAGGCAACACGTTCGGAGGCGGCACGATGCTCTTCGATCGCGTGGGCGAGCAGGGCGAGAGCCTGCACGGTCTTACCCAGACCCATATCGTCGGCGAGAATACCGCCCAGACGCTGCTCGTACAGGAACGACAGCCACTGGAAACCCTCCACCTGGTAGGGGCGCAGGGTCGCCTGCAGGCCGGCGGGCACCGGGCGCTGAGCAATCACCCGACGGGAAGCCTTCTGCGGCGCGGGGGAACCATGAGCACCCTTGTCAGATGCTTCTTCAGTACCCTTTTCGGTGCTCTCTTCGGCGTCCTCCAGGGTCTCAACTAGCTCCAGCAACGAACGCACCTGAGCGTCCCACTGCGCGGTCGTATGCACGCTCGCCGCCAGCGACTCCAGCTCAGAGAACAGCCCCGCCTGGTGACGGTTAATGCGCAGCTCGCCGCCCGCATCATCGAGTTCGCGAGCCTCCGCGATGAGGGTGCGCAGGGTCTTAAACTCGGGGCGACGCAACGAGAAGTAGGTGCCGTTACCGAGCAAAATACGGTCCGCCCCGCGATCTAGCGCCTCAAATCTGCGCGAACGGCACGGTCCAATTATTGACCTTCACCGCAATGCCCAGACCGAACCAGTCGCGAGAATTGCCCTCGCTCACGGTGATTTCAATGAGCGCGTCGGTTGCCTCCACGAACTGCGGCGGGGTGCCGTTAAAACGCACCTGAACAGCGGAAACACGTCGAAGCTTCGGCAGAATCGCGCTGAGCAGCTCGCGGGTCTCCCAGCCTTCGATGCGGCGCTCCTCCAGCCCAGAAAGCGCCGGGTGAGCGGCAAGAATAGCGCGCACCGAACGCAGTACGCGCGCCTCAAAACGCTCATCGCGAACCTCGCCGCCCTCTTCACCGGGGTATCCGAAAACGGGCAGGGAGTACACATCGGAGCCGGTCGCAGGCTTCTGTGCGCTCGCCTCATCCACGCTGTCTTCCGCGAAGGGGTTCAGCGGGTACTCCCAATGCCAGCTCAGCTGCGCGTCGTGGCGTACCTGCTCGTCAAAGCTGATTTCAAGCACCAGATGCGGCGGCTTCACGCGCGGCAGCGCCAGCGCCGGGTCGGGGGTCAGCGAGGGAATGGAGCGGCTGAGCGCGGGCAGGTATTCCTTCTGGAACGTGGCACGTTCCGCGGCGGGAATGTGCACGGTACCGGCGCTAATGAGCGATTCGGAGGCGGCATCGAGCGGCTCAACCAGGGGGATGAGCGCCAGCTCCACGCCCTCGGACAGCTCGGGTACGGCGGGGGAGTAACGCACCCGTTCACCCTGCGCCGGGTTGATGGTCGGGGCAGAGGGCTCAGCAGGTACCTCCCGTGCGTCCTTTTGGGCAGTCTTGTGCACGAAAGATTCGCGGCCCACTTCATCCAACGCGCCGGGGCGCACGGTTTTCCAGTGCACCGCCTTTGCCGCCTGTTCGTACTCCTGCTGGGCGAGCCCGCCTAGGGCAAAGAATCCTGTGCGCGGGGTGCCGATGGGGTGGCAGTGCGCGGCGGGCAGCCAGAGCTGGCGCAACAATTCGCCTTCGCGTCCTTCCCAGCTGAGCGCGGCTTGAAGCTGCAGGCCGGCCCCTTCTCCGTGTGCATTTTCTGCGGCGGTGGCGTGCAGACGCACCTGTGCGGGGCTCAGCACGGCGTAGTTCACCTCGCGGCCGTTGACGAGCAGGGGCAGGCCAATATCCTCCGCGCGGGCGAGTACATCCCAGAGCAGAGTGGAGGCAGATGCGCTAATCGAGATCCAGTCGCGGTGCGAGGAGTACATGTTCTGCCAGGGGCGGGCAATCGAGTAGAGCTCGGCGAAGAATCGTTCGTGTTCGGGGTAGATTTCGTGCCGCCCGACAGGTCCGCCCACGCTGGAGGCGAAGGTTTCCCAGCTGAGTCCGCCCTTGATCCAGCGTCCGGTTTTGGATGCCATGAGCGGGCGGGCGAGCAGGTTAATGCTGGGGGTTGCGCCGGGCATATTGCGGCCGCGCGCGTAGGAGCCGGAGACGCTCAGGGAGAAATCCAGGGCGCCGCTCACGCGCATCGAGTCAATGCCCGCAAGGTCCTGACGTGCGGAAAGAACGGATGAGAGGTCGCGCCGCCAGGCAGAAATTTTGGAGGCGGCACCATCGAGCGCTGTGGGGTCGAGCGCAGTGGGGGGAGGAGCCTAGCTCGTTGAGCGCAAAGCTTCCCTGCAGGTTTTCGGGCTCGGCAGTCTCTGCATTGGGTGCGGGTAGGTTCGCCGCGGTGGTGAGTGCACCGGAGGCGCGCAGCGCCGCGAGCGGGTCGGCGGCCTTCTTCGCCTCGGTAACATCCGCGCTCTTTGAATCTGCCGATCCCTTTGCCTCTGCCGCACCCTTCGCCGCGGCAGAGGGGTCAGAGGCGGCAGAGGGTACGCCGACAGGTCCGGGGTGTTCGCTGAGTGCCTTTCGCTACGGAGGCGCGGTCGAGCGCGGTGAGCATGAGCGCTACGGCGTGCTTGCAATCGGTGAGCACGGGGCAGGTGCAGCGGGCGGTGAAGGTTGCGGAGCCGCTGACGGCGGGGAAGAAGCGAATGGTCACTTCGTAGGGGATGATGGTGCTTCCGTTGACGAGCCCGGTGAGGGTGCTGTTGTCTTCGTCGTAGCTGTAGCGGATGACTTCGCGGTTGCGCTGGTAGGCGACACCGCGCTGGTAGGTGCGGTGCCCGGCCTGGCGAATGATCTGCGGTACGGTGACGGGAATTTCGGGGAAGGGGTTGTTGGCGCTCACCAGCTCATTATCGCGTATTGTGCGGGCTTGCGCCTTGTCGCCGGTCATGTGCTGGCGGCTGCCGGGCTGGCTGTCGAGCTGGTTGCCGAGGCGACTATTGAGCGGTGGTTTGGGGCGTATTTCGTATTTTTGTCGGGGGAGTTTTCACCGGATAAAAACACCGGTATTCACATAAGATATTCCGCGCAGTATCAAAAATCCCGCCATTTAAAACGTTTCCACAAGCCAAAACGCCAATAATCTAAATCTCTTTCAGAAAACGCTTTACTTAACTTGAGAAAATGCTGTAAGCTAAACCCAGCTTCAAGAGTTTCGACTGATAAGCTCCGACTATGGTCGAACGCCAACCCCATGTTCACGGGTGGCTCGGATGACGAAGCGGTTTGTATTCACCACCGGAATAACCGGTGGTAATTGGTACAGACAAGAGCAACGCGAAAGGATCGCGCCACTCACGGCGCAGGTTGTCACATGTACAACGGCTCTGCAACCAAAGCAGCAATCTCTCTGAACCCCTCCCGCTCCTACCAGGAAAGCCTGCGTGCCGCAGCTGTCCCCGCGCGAGGCGGATACACCGCAGTCAGCATTGACGATTACTCCCGCATTTCTTCTAAGCGCGACGAGTTCCTGAACTTCCTTCTTCTGCCGAACCCCGAGGGCATCCCCGCTATTGAGTACGCCGGTCTGCGCGTAGCGTAGCATTAGGGGTATGAATTTCTCCGGTATGCTCCTGGACTCCGACGTTCTTGCGGAGATCCGTAAGGCGGATCCAGACCCCGCCGTGGTTGCTTTTCTGCGCCGCCGCTCGTTCCGGCACATGTACATTTCTGTGCTGAGTATTGGTGAGCTGAAGGGCCTGTACCCCTACCCGGAAACTGATCGCTGGATTACCGAACTTCTTGAGCGCTTTGGCGACCACGTTATTAATGTGGATGCGCGTGTGAGCCTCGAGTGGGCTGGCCGTCAGGCGCCGCGTGGCGTGCATTCCGTGGGCCGTGATGATGCCGGTCCGCTGCCTACTGCCGCCCTGGAGGGTCTGATGGCGGCGAGCGCGAGTGCCTATGATTTGGAGCTGATTTCTTCTAAGGCGCAGGTGTACCGCGCCTGGGGTGTTCAGGCTTCCAACCCGTGGACTGAGGATTAAAATTTTGCCGTATGCGCGTCCTCGCGTGCGTCCCTGTATGAATCCCTGTGTGAATAGTTGTGAGAACCCGCTTTCGAGTGTTAATCGGAGGCGGGTTTCGTCGTTAATTCGTGGCATGATTGAAGGACGATGAAAAGCACCTCACCTATCTCTCGTTATTCCATGCCCATGCCTCTGTGGCTTCAGGGTGTTGTTGAGCTAATTGTTACTGCCCTGTTCTCTGCTATTGCAGTGTTTGCGGCGATGTCTGCCGTGTGGGCGACCAAGGGCTTTGGCGACATGGAGTTCTCCTCCGCGGCCGCCATGTCGGCGCATCTGTGGCTTCTGATTCACGGTGTTCCCCTGGATCTTGCGGCTGCTTTTGGTGCTTCTGCCGGCACGATGACGCTGGTGCCGCTGGGTTTGAGTATTCTGCCCCTACTGCTCTGTTATCGTTCGGGCCGTCGCCTGGCGCGCGCCTCGTATGAGGGTGAGTTTGATTCCGGTGCTGTCCGGTTCGGTGACTTATGCGCTGATTAGTTCGGCGATGTACGGTTGGGCGAGCCCGCATCCGCAGCCTCTTCAGGCGTTGAATGCTGCCCTGGTGCCTTTGGGTATTGTGGTGGCTGGTCTGATGTGGGGCGGCTACCGTGAGGCGCGTTCGCTCTCGCGCATGGTGGGTGTTGATACTGCGGAGCAGATTTCGCAGATGAGTCAGTATTCGCGCTGGGCGGGTTCGTACGCCTGGGCTGTGGTTCGTGCTGCGGTGGTTGCTTTTGTGGCGCTGGTTGGTCTGGGTGCGGTGCTTTTGGGTATCGGTATTTTGGCGGGTTGGTCGCAGATTGTTGCCACCTATCAGGAGCTGCACGCGGGGGCTGTGGGTGATACTGCGGTGACTCTGCTGCAGCTGGGTTTCTTGCCGAACCTGGTGATTTATGCGATTGCGTGGTCGACCGGTGCCGGTTTCTCCTTTGGCGCGGGTACCTCGGTTGGTTTGACCAATAGCGATGCTGGTACTTTGCCGATGCTTCCGATTCTGGGTGCTGTGCCCGAGTCGATGGGCACGTTCGGTCTGGTGGGTCTGCTGGTGCCGCTGGCTGCCGGTGCGATTGCTGGCTGGTGGTTCTTGCGTGAGGGTGAGGATCACCTGGATGAGTGGGTTGCCCTGAAGGTTCCGTTCCGCCCGCTGTCTGCGCTGATTTCTGCCGTGGCGCTGGGTGTGGTGACCGGTATTCTGACGTCGTTTGGCGCCCTGTGGCTGGGCTGGATTTCGTACGGCTCCCTGGGTATTGGTCGTTTTACGGAGGTTGGTGCTGAGCCGCTGACTTTTGCGGCGCATACCGCGTTGACGGTGGGTGCCGGCGTGACTTTCGGTATGTTGCTGAGCCGCGCCCTGGTGCCGGATAGCAGCCGTGAGCTGCCTCGTTTTGCGGATGAGCGCCCGAACCTGGGTGAGCGTCTGATGAGTTTTACTGCCTCGACCCGTGAGCGTTTTGCGCAGGGCCGCGAGCGTTTTGCGGAGCGTCGTGAGCAGCGTGCCCAGGAGCGTGCGGAGCGTATGGAGCGTGAGGCTGAGGAAGCTGCGGCACGTGAGGCGGCTGAGCGTGAAGCTGCCGAGCGTGAGGCTGCTGAGCGTGAAGCTGAGGAAGCGGCACGCGCGCAGGATTCCGAGAACGTTGTTGAGGCCGACCAGTCCGTGGCGTCTGAGCAGTCTGTTGTGTCTGAGGTGGCGACCGGTCATGTCCCGGTGCATCCGCAGGAGCCTGTGGTTGCCGTCCCGGTGGAGGTGACCGAGCAGCTGGCGCAGCGTGCGGCGGCGGACGCTTTCGCTGAGATTGTTGCAGAGCGCGAAGTGTCGGTTGAAGAGCCTGTAGTAGCGGAACCCGCTGTGGACGCTGCTCAGGAGCCGGCTTCCGAAGAGGCTGTTGCTGAAGAGAGCCCTGTTGAAGAGAGCTCTGCTGAGGAGTACGAGCCGATTGAGGCCGTTCAGCAGGTCGATTACCTGCACTCCACCTCTGCGCAGGTTGAGGATGTTGCCGAGCCTGCCTCCAACGAGTACACTGCTGACGAACACGGCACCTATAACCCCGCCGTGTACGCTCATGACCCCTCCGACGAGGAGACCCGCGAGCTGATTCAGGAGCCCGTCTACGAGGCTACTGAACCTGTGGCAGCTGAGCGCGCTGTCGAAGAGCCCGCAGAGCAGGCACCGCGTTCGAAGGGCCGAGCGAGCCGCATCATGGCGTACTTCGGCTTTGGCCTTGAGCAGCCCGCCGCAGTACAGGGTGACTCAGAGCAGGATGACGCAGCGCAGGATGGCTCAGCCGATTCCGACCACGCTGAATCTGCCGCGCAGGATTCCGCACAGAGCCGTGCCAGCGACCGTACCAGCGACCGCGCGCATGAGCGTGAGCAGAAGCGCGAGGCGAAGCGGGCGGCTAGGGCGGCACGTAAGAAGCAGAAGAAGGATTCAGAGCGCGACTTTGTGGACCGCGAGCTGGATGTTCTCTCCGCTGATCAGGCGATGAAGCGCATCTTTGAGGTTCGTAGCCAGACCGGCATCCTTCCACTGGTGACCGATGAGGCGTCTACCGTGGAGCTACCCCCGCTGGATGTCAGCTCCTCGAAGCCCCATGGTTCTAGCGCGCGCACGAAGAACTAACGCGCGGAAGAAGAGCTAGAGCTGGATGCGCCGGTGAGCTTGTCCATCGTGCCCTGGAACTTCTGGTCGCAGGTGTACATGTCGGTCTGAGTCAGCGCGGCGGCGCGGCACTCACGGTACTCCTGCGCGCCGGGCATGAAGGCAAGACCGATGCCGCCGAGCAGGGTCATAGCGCCGTAGATAATGCTGACGCCCGCGGCAATGTAGAAGAACCAGGGGCCGCGGTAGACTGCGGTGCGCACGATCGCAATAATGCTCAGGGCGATGCCGGCGAGCGCGAAGAGGAAGAGCGCCAAGAAAAGCGGCATCGTGGAGAGCACGAAGGAAGACGCCGCAAAAATGACCAGTGCGGCAACGATCAGCATGAGCGAGGTGCGAATATTCGCTTTCTGCTGTTCGATGGGGTCGATGGGCTTGCGCGGCTTCTTGCCCTGAGGTCCTCGAGGCTGCGGCATCATGTTCTGCGGTGCCTGCTGCGGCGCTCGGGGCGGAACCTGCTGGTTCTGCGGTGTGCCGTTGTTCGGGGTGGGCTGCTGCGGGGTATCGTTCGGTGCGTTGTTCGGGTTGTTCTGCGGGGGAGTAGACATACCTATAAGGGTACCGCCCCCCTCTGCCTGCGACCTATTGAGCTCGCGACCTGTTGAGTTTACTGTCTGTCGAGTTTGCGCCCAGTGAACCCTGGTGTACCCCGGCTAACTCCAGCTAACCCCGGCGAGGATTTCTTCTGCCGGGGTTTCTTTATGCTCGCCTTTGGGCTTGAGGTGTGTTGTGAGCCTCTGACCCCTTTGGATAAGGATGTGAGACGGGTTATACTAGTCGGGTGCGAATTGTGGTTATGGTATCCGGCTCCGGAACGAATCTTCAGTCCATCCTCGACGCTGTAGCAGCGGGCGAGCTTCCCCTCGACATTGCGGCAGTGGGCGCCGACAAGCCCTGTCTGGGCATTGAGCGTGCCCAGGCGGCGGGTGTACCCACCTTCCTGGTGCAGCCCGGCGACTACGCCGACCGCCCCTCCTGGAACCGCGCGCTGGAAGAAAAGATCGCTTCCTACGACCCCGATTACATTGTGTTCGCCGGCTTTATGCGCATTGTTGACGCGCAGCTGGTCGAGCGTTTCAGCAACCGCATTATTAACACCCACCCCGCCCTGCTTCCCTCTTTCCCGGGTGCGCACGGCGTGCGTGACGCCCTGGCGCACGGTGTGAAGATTACCGGCCTGACCGTCCACTTTGTGGATGCGGGCGTTGACACCGGCCCCATCCTCGCCCAGGCGGCAGTGCCCGTTCTGGAGGACGACACCGAAGAAACCCTGCACGAACGCATTAAGGTGCAGGAGCGCCGCCTGCTCGTGCAGACCATCGCATCCCTGGCTGAATCCCACGGCGCTGCATCTGGCAGCTAATTCCGCCCACTAGGTTTTCGCGGCGGAATGAGCCGAGCTCAACCCCGCCGCCCACACACGTTCCGTTGTGGCACCCGAGTACCCCTGAGGGGAAGGTGCACAGCGGCGGGGAATACCCCCACACATATCCTGTCGATCCTGGCAGGCTACGTCCATCCACCAGCTGTGCCGCCGAGAGCCGGCGTGCACGTCTAAAGCATCGGAGTATTTGTGTCTCTCATTGAGCTCGACCGCGTGCCCCTGCGCCGCGCCCTCATTTCCGTCTACGACAAGACCGGTCTGGAGGAGTTTGCCCGCGGCCTGCACGAGGCTGGCGTCGCCCTGGTCTCCACCGGCTCCACCGCATCCACCATCGCGGCAGCAGGCGTACCCGTCACCGAGGTGACCGAAGTGACAGGTTTCCCCGAGTGCCTCGAAGGCCGCGTGAAGACCCTGCACCCGCACATTCACGCCGGTATTCTGGCTGACCGCCGCAAGCAGGAGCACATCGACACCCTCGGCGAGCTAGATGTCGAGCCCTTCGACCTGGTGGTTGTGAACCTGTACCCCTTCGTTGAGACCGTTGCGTCCGGCGCCGATCAGGACGCCATCATCGAGAAGATCGACATTGGTGGCCCCTCCATGGTTCGCGCTGCCGCGAAGAACCACGACGCCGTCGCAATTGTTGTGGACCCCGCCGACTACGCACGCACTGTTGAGGCCGCTAAGAACGGTGGCTTCTCCCTGGATGAGCGCCGCCGCCTTGCTGCTGGCGCGTTCGCCCACACCGCCGCGTACGATACCGCTGTGGCTACCTGGACCGCATCCCAGTTCCTGCAGGATGAGGACGCTAACTTCTGGCCCCCGTACGCAGGCCTGGGCTTTGAGCGTAGCGAGACCCTGCGTTACGGCGAGAACCCGCACCAGCGCGCCGCCCTGTACGCTGACCCCGCCGCAGCCCCCGGCATTGCTCAGGCGGAGCAGCTGCACGGTAAGGCGATGAGCTACAACAACTACGTTGACGCTGACGCCGCTCTGCGTGCCGCTTACGACTTCGACGAGCCGGCTGTTGCAGTTATCAAGCACAACAACCCCTGCGGTATTGCTGTGGCAACCCCCGGCGCGGCTGACCCGATTGCGGACGCTCACGCGAAGGCGCACGCATGCGATCCGCTGTCCGCATACGGTGGCGTGATTGCCGCTAACCGCCCGGTGACCGCCGCTATGGCTCAGACTGTCAAGGGTATCTTCACCGAGGTGATTGTGGCTCCCGGCTTCGAGCCCGAGGCGCTGGAGATCCTGCGCGAGAAGAAGAACCTGCGTCTGCTGGTTCTGCCCGAGGGCTTTGCCCGCGAGGCTATCGAGTACCGCCCCATTTCCGGTGGCGCACTCTTCCAGGAGGCTGACCGCCTGCAGGCTGAGGGTGATAACCCGAAGAACTGGACCCTGGTCGCCGGTGAGGCAGCTGACGAGGCGACCCTGCGCGACCTCGAGTTCGCGTGGCGTGCACTGCGTTCGCCCAAGTCCAACGCTATTCTGCTTGCCGATAACGGTGCCGCTGTGGGTATCGGCATGGGCCAGGTGAACCGCGTGGATTCCTGCAAGCTCTCGGTCGAGCGTGCGAACACTCTCGGCGGTGAAGGCAACGAGCGTGCCCGCGGTGCGGTTGCCGCATCCGATGCGTTCTTCCCCTTCGCCGACGGCCTGCAGGTGCTGCTGGACGCCGGTGTGCGTGCCGTCGTGCACCCGGGCGGTTCGATCCGCGACGAGGAAGTTATCGAGGCGGCTAAGGCTGCTGGCGTGACCATGTACCTGACCGGTACCCGCCACTTCTTCCACTAGAACGTGTAGCGGGCTCAGCCTGCGCTGAGCTACCCGCTGTGAGCGGGGCATTCTAGGGTGAGCCTTCGGGTGAGCCTGGGATGCCCCGCTTTTTCGTGCTATTCACCTGGGACTTCTGCGTTGGGCTATCCGTATTGTGGGCAGCCGTATTTATAGAATTTTTGCTCTATTTTGCGCCGGATTTGCGCATGCGGGTGGGTCACGGGCGACCGGGATGCGCACGGATGGGCTAAAAATTCGCTAGGATTAGGTTGTGCCTAAAGTCAGCGAAGAATACAAAAAGAACAGGCGTTCTCAGATTGTAGAGACCGCCCGCGAATGCTTCATCAAGCACGGTTATCAGAAGGCTTCGATGAGCGACATTATTGCGGCCACCGGCCTGTCCGCTGGAGCGATTTATAACCACTTCTCTTCCAAGGATGAGATTATCCTGGCGGCAGCCCGCATGGACATGGCGCCCTTCGACCGCATCCGCGCCGAACAGCCCTGGGACTACGTGTTCGGGTGCCTGAAGGTGCTGGACACCCCCAAGATTCGCCGTCACCTGCTCGTCACCTGGGGCGAGGCTGTGGCAATGCCGCAGCTGGCGACCGTGGTGTCTGAACAGCTGAGCTACCTGCGCGATCAGTCCCTGGAACGCTACCGCGCCTGGGGTGCCGCTGAGCTGGACTTCACCGAAGAGGAGCTTGAAGAGTGGCTGACCGTTATCGGTGCCGCGGTGCTGTCGGTGCTGACCGGTTACGTGGTGCAGACCCAGCTGATCGCTGGCGGTAAGAAGGAGAGCGCTCGCGAGGCGTACCTGGAGTATGCTTCCGCTATCCTGCGTCAGGCGTAGGGTTTGTAGACCCGCTTGGATGCCGCCGATAAGCCTAAAGGGCGGTTTATATGCCCTGCGGTGGCGGTGTAAAACTTCATCGTGATGCTTTGTAAAGCCCGTTTTCCTTCTCGAAGGAAAGCGGGCTTTACGGTATTATGAGGTGTAGCTCATATTTTTTCATTCAGGGTTTTCAGCTGGAGGCGCGCGCCGCCTCCTAAAGACCGCCCGGCGCACGCCGCGGCAACCCCGATGATGAGCGACCGAAGATAACGCAAAACACTCCCAGGAGCGTAATGTCCGAGCAGAAGATCCTCGAGATGCCCCTCGCCGACCTCGACCCCGAGGTTGCAGAAGCCATTGAGCTGGAGCGCAAGCGCCAGCAGAACACCCTCGAGATGATTGCATCCGAGAACTTCGTCCCCCGTGCCGTCCTCGAAAGCCAGGGCTCGGTACTGACCAACAAGTACGCTGAGGGTTACCCCGGCCGCCGCTACTACGGCGGCTGCGAATTCGTTGACATCGTTGAGTCCCTCGCTATTTCCCGCGTGAAGGAACTCTTCGGCGCTGAGCACGCCAACGTTCAGCCCCACTCCGGTGCGCAGGCGAACAACGCCGTCATGCACGCGCTGCTGAACCCCGGCGACACCATCATGGGTCTGTCCCTGGCACACGGTGGCCACCTGACCCACGGCATGAAGCTGAACGTCTCCGGCAAGCTGTACAACGTTGTGGCGTACAGCGTGGACGAGTCTGGCCGCGTTGACATGGAGCAGGTGCGTGAACTGGCTCTTGCCGAGCGCCCCAAGCTGATTATTGCCGGCTGGTCCGCGTACCCCCGTCAGCTGGACTTCGCTGCGTTCCGCGCGATTGCTGACGAAATCGGCGCATACCTGTGGGTGGACATGGCTCACTTCGCGGGCCTGGTGGCTGCGGGTCTGCACCCGAACCCCGTCCCGCACGCACACGTGGTCTCCTCCACCGTGCACAAGACCCTGGGCGGTCCCCGCTCCGGCTTCATCCTCTGCACCGAGGAGCTGAAGAAGAAGATTGACTCCGCAGTGTTCCCCGGTCAGCAGGGCGGCCCGCTCATGCACGTGATCGCTGCGAAGGCTACCGCGTTCAAGGTTGCCGCATCTGAGGCGTTCAAGGACCGTCAGAAGCGCACCGTTGAGGGTGCACAGATCCTGGCGAACCGCCTGCTGCAGCAGGACGTGAAGGACGCTGGCGTTGCGATTGCCTCCGGCGGTACCGACGTTCACCTGGTGCTCGTTGACCTGCGCGACCACGCTCTCAACGGCAAGGAAGCAGAGGACCTGCTGCACGATGCCGGTATTACCGTTAACCGTAACGCTGTGCCGAACGATCCGCGCCCGCCGATGGTGACCTCCGGTCTGCGTATCGGTACCCCCGCGCTGGCAACCCGCGGCTTCGACGCTGAGGGCTTCACCGAGGTGGCCGACATTATCGCTTCCGTACTGCTGCCGAACCCGGACATCGCTGCGCTGCGTGCCCGCGTTGAGGCGCTGTGCGCCAAGTACCCCCCTCTACCAGGGCAGCGAGAACTGGTAGACCCATGAATGACCCCGTTCGCTCACCATCCCCCGCGGGTGCTGAGCGGGCGGGGTTATTTTGCCCTGATACTTTTACCGCCCTACCTGCTACATCCGCCGAGGGACGTAGCGGGGGAGCGGTACCTGCTAGGTACACACCCTAGAACCACACCCCAGAACTCAACACACAGACCGTCCGTTTCGGCGAACCCGCCGCAACCTATGGAAGGAAACAATGCCCCAGATTCTAGACGGTAACGCAACCGCCGCAGCCATCAAGGAAGAGCTGAAGGAGCGCGTCGAGGCGCTCAAGGCTAAGGGTATTACCCCCGGCCTGGGTACCGTCCTGGTCGGTGACGACCCCGCATCCCGCTCGTACGTGGGCGCTAAGCACCGCGACTGCGCAGAGATTGGTATCAACTCCATTCGCGTGGACCTGCCCGGTGACATCACTCAGGAAGAGCTCGACGCAGAGATCGACAAGCTGAACAACGACCCGGCGTGCACCAGCTACATTGTGCAGCTGCCCCTGCCCAAGCACCTGGACACCAACCGCGTGCTGGAGCGCATCGCCCCCGAGAAGGACGCTGACGGCCTGCACCCGACCAACCTCGGCAAGCTCGTGCTGAACGTTTCTGAGCCGCTGGATTCCCCGCTGCCCTGCACCCCCAACGGTGTCATTGAGCTGGTCAAGCGCCACGGCATCGACTGGAACGGTAAGAACGTTGTGGTGCTCGGCCGCGGCATTACCGTGGGTCGTCCGCTGGGTCTGTTGCTGACCCGCCGTGAGGTGAACGCGACCGCAACCCTGGCGCACACCGGTACCGAGAACCTGGACGAGGTACTGCGCGAGGCTGACGTCATTGTTGCCGCTGTGGGTGTTCCGCACGTGCTGAAGGCTCACCAGGTCAAGGACGGTGCAATCCTGCTGGACGTTGGTGTGTCCCGCGCTGAGGACCCGGAGACCGGCAAGAAGAAGCTCTTCGGCGACGTCTCCCCGGAGGCTGCGCAGAAGGCGTCCTGGGTTTCCCCGAACCCCGGCGGTGTGGGCCCGATGACCCGCGCGGAGCTGCTGGTGAACGTGGTGGAGACTGCGGAGCGTCAGGCGGCATAAGGCCCGCAGCGTTTCAGAGCTGATTCAGAGCCGATAACTCAAAAGGGCGGTGCCCCGGTAGAACAATCTACCGGGGCACCGCCCTTCACACTGTCATCACACGAGAGAAGGCAGATGCTAGAGAATCATCTCGTAGAAGTAGGCGTCGGCAAGGTACAGGGTCTCTGAGTACTCGACCGGGCTACCTTCTTCGGTGTAACCGGTCGCGCAGACCTTGAATGCCGCCTCGCCCACGGGAACCTGGTGGTTGAACGCCTCGGCGTCGGCGTCGGTGAAGAGCGCTGCGCTGGTACGTACGCGGGCGTGCTTAATGGCGTTGGGGGTGTCGGCAAGCTGGTCGAAGGAGCTCGAAGCGCCGGACATTTCCGCCATCATAGCGTCCAGGATGCTGCTTGCAGCGGCCTTCACAAAGTAGGAACGCTCAAAGCCAATGACTTCGTGGTCGGCAAGACGCAGACGGCGCACGAACAGCACTTGCTCGCCCACCGGCACGGACAGGTGGGTGGAGATCTCTTCGGTGGCGTCCATCCAGCGGGTCGCAATCATGCGGGTGGAGCCCTCAAAGCCGCGGCGGCGCATATCGTCAACGAAGGTGCCCACGCGCGGAATGTAGGTGGCGTCGGTGCGCTCGGCAACGTAGGTGCCGGAGCCCTGCACGTTGTAGAGCAGGCCGCGTTCAATCAGAACCTTCAGGGCGCTACGAACCGTCTGGCGGCTCACCCCAAAGTTCTGCTGAATCATGCGCTCGGTGGGTAGCTTATCGCCGGGCTTGCCGGGAATAATGTAGCGCTGCTCAATGTAGTGGATAACCTGCTCATACTTCGGGCCGGGAATCGGGGGTAGCTCGTAGCGGCTCTCAGCGTTGTGAGCGGTACTTTCGGATGCGGTGGTGCCCGCAGAAGGTGAGGGGGCACCGTGGTCGGTGGTCTGTGAGGAGTGTGAATTCATCACCCAATAGTTTACCGTTCAGCCAGAGAAAAAACGCGCACGAGTGAAAATTTCTCTTCCCTCAAACTGGCATAATTAAGACTATGCATTTTTCTAACACCCCTGCACCGCGCCCGAGCGGTCTGCTTCGCGTGGCGAGCGTGAATGTGAACGGTATCCGAGCCGCCTACAAGAAGGACATGGCGGCGTGGTTGGCGAGCCGTGACATCGACATTCTCTGCCTGCAGGAGGTGCGCGCCCCCGACGCTATCGTGCGTGAGCTGCTGGACGAATCCCAGTGGCATATTCTGCACGCGGAGGCTGCCGCGAAGGGCCGTGCCGGCGTGCTGGTGGCGACCCGCCGCACCCCGAACTCAGCAGGTGAAGTCCTGGAGAACCAGCCGGTAGCGACCCGCTCGAACATTGGCGAAGAGTACTTTGACGATTCGGGCCGCTGGGTTGAGGCGGACTACGTTCTGCCCAACGGTAAGACCCTGACCGTGGTCAGCGCCTACGTTCACTCCGGTGAGGTCGGCACCCAGAAGCAGGACGATAAGTACCGCTTCCTGGAGCGCATGCTGGTGCGCATGCCTGAGCTGGCAAAGCATTCGGATCACGTGCTCATTGTGGGCGATTTGAATGTGGGCCACACCGAGCTGGACATTAAGAACTGGAAGGCAAACCAGAAGCGCGCCGGCTTCCTGCCGGAGGAACGCGCCTACTTTGACCGCTTCTTCGGCGATATTGGCTACCGCGATGTGGCTCGTGAGCTGGCGGGTCAGGTGCCCGGCCCCTACACCTGGTGGTCTTACCGCGGTAAGGCGTTCGATAATGACGCAGGCTGGCGTATCGACTACCACATGGCGACCCCGGCGCTCGCCGAAAGCGCCGTGGAGGCGGTCGTGGACCGCGCGGCAAGCTACGATGAGCGTTTCAGCGATCACGCGCCGCTCGTGGTTGACTACCGCATCGGTGAGTAAGACGCGGATCTCGCGTACAGATAAGTTTTTGAAGATGTGCTGCACCGTTCGCAGCACCGCACAGGAAGAACTGCACAGGAAATAACTATGGCAGACGAAAAGAAGCAGGATAAGTCCCTCATCCCTAACGCCTCTCAGCAGAAGGCGCGTATCTACTCGGGTGCGCAGCCGTCGGCTGATTCGATGCACCTGGGTAACTACATTGGTGCTGTGAACAACTGGGTGGCGTTGCAGGACGACCCGAATAACGAATGTCTGTTCTTTATCCCGGATATGCACGCCATCACCGTTCCTCAGGACCCCGAGGAGCTGCGTGAGCGTACCCGCCTGACCGCGGCGCAGTACATCGCCTCCGGCATTGACCCGACCCGCACCCCGCTGTTCGTGCAGTCGCACGTGCCCGAGCACGCCCAGCTGGCGTGGGTTCTGAACTGCTTCACCGGCTTTGGTGAGGCGTCCCGTATGACCCAGTTCAAGGACAAGTCTCAGAAGCAGGGCGCTGAGAACGCCTCCGTGGGTCTGTTCACCTACCCGATTCTGATGGCTGCTGACATCCTGCTCTACCAGGTGGACGGCGTGCCCGTGGGCGAGGATCAGCGTCAGCACCTGGAGCTGACCCGTAACCTGGCTCAGCGCTTCAACTCCCGTTTCGGTGAGACCTTCGTGGTGCCCGAGCCGGTGATTCTGAAGGAAACCGCTAAGATTTACGACCTGCAGGACCCGACCTCGAAGATGTCCAAGTCTGCAGCCACCGACAAGGGCCTGATTAAGCTTCTGGACACCCCCAAGGCAACCCAGAAGAAGATTAAGTCCGCCGTGACCGATGACGGCTCCGTCATCGCCTACGACCGCGAGGCTAAGCCCGGCGTCTCCAATCTGCTCTCCATCTACTCGGCAATGACCGGCGAGAGCATCGACGAGATTGTGGCACGCTACGAGGGCAAGATGTACGGCCACCTGAAGGTTGACCTTGCCGATATCGTGGTGGAGCGCCTCACCCCGGTGCGTGAGCGTACCCTCGAGCTGATGGACGACCCCGCCGAGCTGGACCGCCTGCTGGCTGTGGGTGCATCCGCTGCCCGCGAGATCGCTACGGTCACCATTGAGAACGTGTACAAGAAGGTTGGCTTCCTGCCTGCCGCAGCAATCTAGCGCGCTGTTCAGCCAGTTCGGCTGAGACGCCGCATTACCTGCACGATTGAGATGACAGCACAAGAGAACTCTTCGAGCCCCACGACGGCTCCTGTATCCCCGACCCTGAAACCTGGCCGCCGCTACCTGAGCGTTATTGCGCACGTGAGCGGTGAGAATGTTCAGCGCCTGGAAGAGTGGAAGCGCGCGGTAGCCGGTGGTGCGGTGGCGCCTATCAGCACCCACGTGACCGTGTACCTGACGGAGCTGACCGAGTCTCTCCTGGCTGCGGTGCAGTCCCCCCAGTTCCGCGAGGCGCTGGACACGCCGCGTTTTTGAGGCGCGCTGGGGTTCGGTGCACTCCTTCCGTCCGGTCACCGAGGTGGAGTATCTGAACCTGGAGGCGGGCAAGGCCGAGTTCGAGCAGATTCACCGGAAGCTGGTTGAGCTATTCGGTGCCGGTGCGGCGTCTTTCCCCTATGTGCCGCACGTGACCTTGGGCCAGGGGCTTACGCAGGAGCAGGTTGATCACGCCCGTGAGGTGTTTGACGCTCTGCCCGCCGAGCAGCGTACCTTCACCGTGGATCACCTGCACTGCTACTCCTACGACGGGCAGGACTGGGAAGAAATCAGCGTTCTGCCGCTGCGTTAGTAGCTGGCGTATAAAACCTGGCAGACATGAAGAGAGATGCGACCGATAACTTATCGGTCGCATCTCTCTTTGCGTTTTCGCTAGGTTTATCTCAGAGGGAGTTATCCCAGAGAGGGTTATCTCAGTGTGAGAGTCCTAGTGGGAGTGGCCCTCGCCGGACTCGTGCGCGTCAGCGGAAGCCGAGGAGGAAGCAGAGCCGTGCGCTTCAGCGCCGTGCGCCTCAGCCTCAACCGGTGCAGCGTTCGAGGAAGAGACACCCAGAATCTCGTTCGGGGTCTTCGGAAGTTCCACGCTCATCAGCTCCTTCGGCGCTGCCGGGTTCGACAGGGACACCGCAATGAGCTTCTTGGTCGCCGGGTCGGTCACGTAGGCGGTCTTACCGTCCACCCACAGTGCCGGACGCTCATCCTGCCAGGTCTCAGACTCGGTCCACGCCTCCATGAGCTGTACGGAGCCCAGCTCGGCGCCGGTTGCCGGGTCGAAGACGCGCAGCTTGCCGTCGGTGGTCAGCAACAGTGCTTCACCCTGGGGGCCGCGAGCCAGCGAACGGAAGGTGTAGCTCACGCCAGAAGGCAGGGAGTAGACGGTGCGGGTTGCTGCAACGGTGTCGATAATGGAGAACTTCTCGGGGCGCTCCAGCTTAGCGTCCTTGTCGGTCTTGTAGTCCGCCAGAACGTACTGGGAGTCAGCCTTACCAGCCTGGTTACCGGAACGCGAGTACGGGTCCTCGGGGTTGGTGATCTTGGTGAACTTGCCGTCCTTGTAGATCAGCGCGCCGTCGGTGCAACCGATGGAGAACGCGCCGTCCTTGGCGATGGCTTCACCGTGAACGCCGGGGCAGGCGGGGCTCTCGGTGACGGTCTTGCCCTGTGCGTCCACAACCGCGGCACCGGTGCGGGTCTTCGAATCGCCGACCGCAACCAGGTACTGGTCGTTGGGCAGCGGGATTGCGAAGCCGTGGTGCGGCTTGGGCAGGGTGACGGTGGTGGTTTCCAGGGAGGAAGCGGTGCGCTTATCGTGGGTCAGCTTCGCCGGGTCGTACACGGCGAAGGAGCCGGTGCCGTCAGCGAATGCCGCGACCTTGCCGTTGTCCTTGATGACGTGACCGGTGTGGTCAGCCGCGAGAGACAATGAGGACAGCGACGGGGCGGTGGTGTAGTAGTGCGAGTGGTCGCCGTGCGCTACGGACCATACGCCGGTGTCCAGGAAGGTGTAGCTGTTGCCGTCTGCGACGACGAGGTGGCGGTTATCGCCAGCGTCGGAGAGGCGCAGGAAGCCTTCCTTGGGGATATCTGCCAGTAGCTTCATGTCCTTGGCGTCGTAGACGAGCACGCCGCCGTCGTAGGTGATGGCGACGCGGCTTGCCGGACCCTTACCTTCGGTGATGGGTGCGGGGGTTGCGCTCGCGGAGGTGGAGGCGCTGGGGCTGGTCTGGGTATTCTGGCTGGTCTGTGCGTTCTGGGCGCCGCATGCGGTCAGGGCGAGGGCGGCTACTGCGCCGAGTGCGCTGGCGCGGGTGAGGAAAAACTTACGAGTCATGTGCATCTACTAAGGCTAACATGAGAATGGTTCTCTATAAGGGGTGGTTCTCGGTTTGTATCAGACTCTGGAAGTGCACTCTACACGGGGTGAGTAAGGCGTGCCATCCCCTGCTTGGCCGCAGGAAACAATCTTCCACGCTCCCACTAGGCAAAAGCCTTGAATCTGCCCGCGAAATGACCCATCGGAGCATAAACATCGGGACATAAGAAAACCGGCTCCCTTCTGGAAAGAAGAGAGCCGGTTTTCGTAGAGGTATCTTGTGCTCGAGTAGGGTTCAAGCACCTGCGCGGGGCTATCTACTCAGAGCCAAATTTAGAGGAGGTTGTTCAGGCCTCGTGCCTTAATCTCGCCTACAGCGTCCTTGACAGCCTGTGCCTTGGAGCGCGGAGCGACCAACAGGGCATCGGGGGTATCCACCACAACGATGTCGTCGAGGCCAATGATAGAGATCTTGCGGTCAGTGTTCGCGACAATAATGCCGGAGCAACCGTGGTTGATGACGTTATCCTTCTCGCCGAGAATGGTCAGCTCTTCGCCACTCTTCTCGGTGTTCAGGCGTGCTACAGCGTCAAAGTCTCCAACATCGTCCCAGCTGAAGGAACCGGGAACCATTGCGACGTCGCCTGCTGCCGCTGCGGGCTCGGCCACAGCGTAGTCGATAGCGGTCTTCGGCAGGGTCTCCCAGACGCGGTCCATGACCGCCTCACGCTCGGGGGTGTCCCAGGCGTTAGCAATCTCCATGATGCCCGCGTACAGCTCGGGCTCGTTCGCCTCGAGGTGCTTGAGCATCAGGGCCGCAGGTGCCACGAACATACCAGCGTTCCAGGTGTACTCACCGGAATCCAGGTACTTCTGTGCGGTAGCGGTATCGGGCTTCTCCACGAAGGTGTCCACAGCCTGAGCGTTGGGTGCACCCTCGATGCCCAGGGGCTCGCTGGCGTGAATGTAGCCAAACGCGCTGGAGGGCTCGGTGGGGGTAATGCCGATGGTGACAATCTTGCCGGTTGCCGCGGTGACGACAGCTTCGGTTACAACACGGTGGAATTCATCCACGGGGCTGATCACATGGTCAGCTGCAAAGGAGCCGATGATGGCGTCCGGTTCGCGGCGGTGGATGATAGCGCAAGCCAGGCCGATAGCTGCAGCCGAATCCTTGGGGGAGGGCTCCAGCACCAGATCAGCGGCACGCAGTTCAGGAATCTGCTGGGTAACCGCATTGGCGTGCGAAGTGCCGGTAACCACCATGACGGAACCGTTGCTGAGGTCGATGAGACGGTCGTAGGTGTCACGCAGCAGAGAATTGCCCGACGAGGTGAGGTCGAGCAGGAATTTCGGGGCGTGCGCGCGGGACAGGGGCCACAAACGCGAGCCAACACCGCCGGCGGGAATGAGCGGGCGGAATCGAGTGAGTGCAGTATTCATCGCTTCAAGAATAGCGGGTGAATTTGTCATATATCGAATTCTTTTAGGTTTTAACAAAAAAGTGTCAGGTGACTCTCATTTAGGCGTTGTTTGAGGTTAGGTTAAGGTAAGTTCCGCATAAACACAGGGGAGTAGGCGATATCGCAATAAAAACATGCTCTAATTCCCTTTTAGAACCTGTAAAAAAACCCTAAACAGGGTGTCAGTAAGCTGTGAATTTACCTGATATCTTGGAAGTAACAGACGAACAAAAAGCAGTCGGTGAGCACACAGCTGTGCCTGGAAGATGGGGCCTAAATGTGGTACCAGAACCCAGACGCTCGCCGTCGCAGCAGGAGGTTATTCAGTGTTGAATGGTTCTAAAGGAACCCTTTACCGCGGCCGCTGGGGCATGTGGTCCTGGGTTGCTCATCGCATTACCGGTATCGCGATTTTCTTCTTCCTTCTTGTACACATCCTGGATACTGCCGTCGTGCGTATCTCCCCGGAGGCTTACAACGGCGTACTGAGCCTGTACAAGAACCCCATCATGGGTCTGGGTGAGACCGCGCTTGTCGCCGCCATCGTCTACCACGCGTTCAACGGTATTCGCATTATCCTCATCGACTTCTGGGGTAAGGCAACCAACTCGCACGTGGAGCACATTCAGGCGAAGAACAAGGACGGCAACGTCGAAATTAGCCAGAAGGCAACCTACACGCACATCAAGATTCTTTGGGTTGTGCTTTTCCTCTGGGCAATCACCGTTGCTGGCTTCGCCGCACGTCACCTGCCGATCGTTTTCTCGCACATGGGAGGTCACTAAACAATGGCTACTCCGCTCAAGCCCCGCACCTATGTACCCCGTCTGCGCGATAACCGCATTGACGGCGTAAAGTACAACCGCTCCTCCTCCAAGCGCAACAACTTTGAGATGTTCGCTTGGCTCGGTATGCGCCTGTCCGGCGTCGTACTCGTCGTGCTGATCTTCGGCCACCTCTTCTCCAACCTCATGGTCGGCGACGGCATCCACGCTATCGACTTCGGCTTCGTGGGAGGCAAGTGGGCGAACCCCTTCTGGCAGGTCTGGGATCTGCTGCTGCTCTGGCTGGCTATGCTGCACGGTGCTAACGGTATCCGCGTCATCATTGACGACTACGCTGAGAAGGACCGCCTGCGCGTTTGGCTGAAGGTTATCCTCTTCGCAGCATGCGCATTCGTCCTGCTGATTGGTACCCTCACCATCTTCGCATTCGACCCCTGCCCCTCCGGCGCAGCGGCTGAACTGCTTCCCAGCTTCTGCTCGGCACGCTAACGGCGACGTATCCGAGACAAACGAAAACATCTAAAACACAGAAAGAACATCATGCAGGTACATAAGTACGATGTAGTGATCGTCGGTGCCGGCGGCGCAGGTATGCGTGCCGCTATTGAGGCCGGCCAGCGAGTTCGCACCGCGGTACTGACCAAGCTATACCCCACCCGCTCCCACACCGGCGCAGCACAGGGTGGCATGTGCGCCGCTCTGGCTAACGTTGAAGAGGACAACTGGGAGTGGCACACCTTTGACACCGTCAAGGGTGGCGACTACCTGGTTGACCAGGACGCAGCAGAAATCATGGCTAAGGAAGCTATTGACGCTGTGCTCGACCTGGAAAAGATGGGTCTTCCCTTCAACCGAACCCCCGAAGGCCGCATTGACCAGCGCCGCTTCGGCGGTCACACCCGTGACCACGGTAAGGCTGCTGTGCGCCGCGCATGCTACGCAGCTGACCGTACCGGCCACATGATTCTGCAGACCCTCTACCAGAACTGCGTTCGCCACAATGTGGAGTTCTACAACGAGTTCTACGTTCTCGACCTGATTCTGGTCAAGGACGAAGAGGGCAAGCCCCGCCCCGCCGGCGTCGTCTCCTACGACCTGGCAACCGGCGAGGTCCACGTCTTCCAGGCTAAGTCCGTGATTTTCGCATCCGGCGGCTGTGGCAAGATCTTCAAGACCACCTCCAACGCACACACCCTCACCGGTGACGGCATGGCTATCGCACTGCGTGCAGGCCTGCCCCTGGAGGACATGGAATTCGTTCAGTTCCACCCGACCGGCCTGGCTGGCCTGGGCATTCTCGTCACCGAGGGTGCTCGTGGTGAAGGCGGTATTCTCCGTAACGCTGACGGTGAGCGCTTCATGGAGCGCTACGCACCCACCATTAAGGACCTCGCACCCCGCGATATCGTGGCACGTGCAATGGCAAACGAGGTGCGCGAAGGCCGCGGCTGCGGTCCCCACAAGGACTACGTGCTGCTGGACCTGACCCACCTGGAGCCCTCGCACATTGACGAGAAGCTGCCGGACATCACCGAGTTCGCTCGTACCTACCTGGCAGTGGAACCGCACCACCAGCCCATCCCGGTGTTCCCCACCGCGCACTACGCAATGGGCGGTATCCCCACCAACAACGAGACCGAGGTCTACCACAACAGCAAGGAGACCATCCCCGGCCTCTACGCAGCTGGTGAGGTTGCTTGCGTGTCCGTCCACGGTGCAAACCGTCTGGGCACCAACTCCCTGCTGGACATCAACGTGTTCGGTAAGCGTGCAGGCCGCAAGGCAGCAGAGTACGCAGCAACCGCTGAGTTCGTACCGGTTCCGGACGACGCAGCAGATCGCGTTCTCAACATGCTCAACGGCATCCTCGAGGGCAAGGGCACCGAGAAGGTCGGCGCTATCCGCGCAGACCTGCAGAAGGCTATGGAAGCTGACATGCAGGTGTTCCGTACCGACGAAACCATCCGTGCAGCACTGGCAACCATCGCTGAGCTGGAAGAGCGTTACAAGAACATCTCCATCCAGGACAAGGGCAAGCGCTTCAACCTCGACCTGCTTGAGGCTGTTGAGCTCGGCTTCCTGATTGAGCTGGCAAAGGTCATGTCCGTTGGTGCACTGCACCGTAAGGAATCCCGTGGTGGTCACTACCGCGAGGACTTCCCCAAGCGTGACGATGTCAACTTCATGGAGCACTCGATGGTCTACCTCGACCCCGAATCTGAGTTTGAGGGTGTGAAGGGCCTGCGATTCGAAACCAAGCCCGTTGTCTACACCCGCTACGAGCCGAAGGAGCGTAAGTACTAAAATGGCTGAAAACGAACTCCCCGAACCGGAATCCGTCAAGCTGTTTGAGGGTATGACCGGCGGCGACTCCGACTCCATCCCCACCTACGATGTGGTCATCAAGATTCGTCGCTACAACCCGGAAGTTTCCTCCGAGGCATACTGGGATGAATTCCCGCTGACCATGTACCGCACCGACCGCGTGCTGGATGCTCTGCACAAGATCAAGTGGGAAGTAGACGGTTCCGTTTCCTTCCGCCGCTCCTGTGCACACGGCATCTGTGGCTCGGACGCAATGCGCATCAACGGCCGTAACCGCCTGGCTTGCAAGACCCTGCTGAAGGACCTTGACCTGTCCAAGCCGATTACCGTTGAGCCCATCAAGGGTCTGCCCTGCGAAAAGGACCTCATCGTTGACATGGAGCCCTTCTTCCAGGCATACCGCGAAATCATGCCGTTCTTCATCAACGACTCGAACGAGCCTGAGCGTGAGCGCCTGCAGACCATCGAGGACCGTGCACGTTTCGATGACACCACCAAGTGCATCCTCTGTGCAGCATGTACCTCGTCCTGCCCGGTCTTCTGGACCGACGGTCAGTACTTCGGCCCCTCCGCTATTGTGAACGCACACCGCTTCATCTTCGACTCGCGCGATGATGCAGGCGACCTGCGTCTGGAGATCCTCAACGACAAGGAAGGCGTATGGCGTTGCCGTACCACCTTCAACTGCACCGAGGCTTGCCCCCGTGGCATCCAGATTACCAAGGCTATCGCCGAGGTGAAGCAGGCAATCCTGAGCCGCTCGCTCTAATCGGAGCACGCGGTATCAGCTGATACAGCATTGACGATTCAAGCCGTCACCCACACCGGGTGGCGGCTTGAATCGCTTTAACAGGAAAAGGACCGGCTTCAAATCATGGGGCAGCGCATTGAACGGGGCTTCTGCGGCGGGAGTACTCTTCACAATCTGTCATAAAGTCATAGATATTCTCGAGGGCCGTCAGAAAGGGGGAGTAGGTAGGTAAACCTCGGTGTGCGGCGTTATTCTACTGTGTATGGTTTTCGCTAATTCTCGCTACGATTTGTCCACCCCCGTCTTCGACGACTGGGTGGAGCGCATGATGGGTACCCTCGTGCAGTTCCGCCGCGAAGTGCACGCCAACCCGGAACTTTCCTTCCGCGAGATCGCAACCACTGAGCGTCTCATGAACCGACTGCGAGAAGCCGGCATGAACCCCGTCGCCTGCGAAGGCACCGGCTGCTACGTCGATATTGGAAGCGGCCCCTTCGCCGTGGCTCTGCGTGCCGATATTGATGCTCTGCCCATTGTTGAGCAGACCGGTCTGCCCTACGCCTCCACCGTGCCCGGCGTGATGCACGCCTGCGGCCACGACATTCACCAGACCGTCATGCTCGGTGTGGCGCTGGCGCTGCACGAACTGAACGAGAAAACCCCGCTGGGTCGTAGCGTCCGTATTCTCTTCCAGCCCGCTGAGGAGCAGCTTCCCGGCGGCGCCGTACAGATGATTGCTCAGGGTCTGCTCAAGGACATTCCGCGTGCTTTTGCTCTGCACTGCGATCCGAAGGTGGATCTGGGTCAGATTGGTACCCGCATCGGTGCGATTACTAGTGCATCCGACACCATCAAGATTCACCTGAGCGGCCACGGCGGCCACACTTCCCGCCCGCACCTGACCGAGGACCTCATCTACGCCATGAGCCAGATTGCTGTGCAGGTTCCCGCCGTGCTGACCCGCCGTACCGACGTGCGTTCGGGCGTGCTGGTCGCCTGGGGCCAGGTCAGCGCCGGCGTTGCACCCAACGCTATTCCCGCCGAGGGCTACCTGGCGGGCACCATGCGTTGCCTGGACGTTGAGGTTTGGCGTCAGGCAGGCAACCTGCTGGATGAAGTCATCGAGCAGGTCGCTGTGCCCTTCGGCGTGAAGGCGCGTGTGGAACACATCCGCGGTGTGCCCCCGGTCGTCAACACCGACCTGGAAACCACCATGTTGGAGAACGCGGCTCGCGCCGAGTTGGGCGAAGACTCGATCGTGCTGGTTGAGCAGTCCATGGGCGGTGAAGACTTCGCCTGGATGCTGCAGGAAGTTCCCGGCTCCATGTTCCGTCTGGGTACCCGCGCCCCCGGCGATCCTACCTACGATCTGCATCAGGGCGATTACGCCCCGAGCGAGCAGGCGATTGGTATTGGTATTCGCGTCATGGCGGCAACCGCCCTGCGCGCTGTCCGTTTTGAGTTGGCAAAGGCCGCGAAGGCGGCGAACCCCATCCGCGATGAGGCACGCTAAAGAGCTTCTCGAAAGCTTATTCTGCAGTCTTGAAAGCGCAACGCTATAGCCGCGTTAAGCCTTGAAAACTGTACAAGTTTCACCCCGTTACCTCTCACCGAGTAGCGGGGTGAAACTCTATGCACGCGATAGAATTAAAAGGATTATGAGGACATTTGCGTCATGTTCTGGACCCCGTGCCCACACACCTGCGGGGGATGAAGGAGATGGCGCATCATCACACGGCGCACGCCGGAGGAGGACACCCAATGAGCTTCTTTGGAATCGGCAAGAAGAAGTTGGATGAACAGTCGCGCGAAGAACAGAGCGCCGAAACTGCTAAGGTCCAGAAGGAACAGGCAGGCAAAGACGCCCCCAAGAGCGCACGATTGAGCGAAAAGATTATGGAACAGCAGCAGTGGGAGGATTCCCTGCGCCGCTTCGTGAAGTCTGAAAGCGCACGCCAGCAGAACAACGACGAAGAGCAGAACGAAGAGCACCGCGCTGTTGAGGACCTCAAGCGTGCCCTCCTGAACGGCGATGAGAAGGTTGAAGAATCTTCCGCCGCTGATGAGCTGACTGAGGAACAGGCCGAGGAGCAGGAGCGTCGTAGCCTGCTGGCTGCGCTTGGTGCTTTCCCCCAGGGATCTGAGGAGCCTGTTGAGGCCGAGCAGGTAGCTGAGGACCAGGACGTCGAAGAAGACGCCGCCCCGGTCGCTGAGGCTGCTAAGCCCGCTACCCCCGCGTTCCTGCGCGATGACGAAGAGACTGAAGCTGAGGACGCATCTGTCGAGGCGCAGGAAGCCCCGGCTGATGTTGAGGAGCCGAAGGACGCTGCAGAGGATGCACGTTCCCACTTTGAGCAGCACCTGCGTGCTCTGCGTGCCCAGAATACCGAAGATACTGCCGCTGAGGATGCTGAGGTCGCTGAGGCTGTTGAGGAGACTGCAGACGAGGCAGAGGGTGGCGAAGAGCATGAGGCTGTCGACGCTGTTGTAGAAGCTACCGAGAACAACTCCGAGAACGCTCATTCTGAATCTGAGGATGCATCCGCAGGTGCTGAGGACTCCCTAACTGTGGAAGACATGAAGGCTGCCGGTACCGGCGCCGCTGTCACCGAGGCGCAGAACGCCGGTTTGGATGATTTGGCTGCCGCCTACGCTGCTCGACTGGGCATCACCCTCGACAGCGAAGAGGAGACTTTCGGCGAGGTCGCTTCCGATGAGGTAATCGCTGAAGAAGCTACTGCTGATGAGGTAGCAGACTCCGCTGAAGCTACCGAAGATGCCGAGGCTACTGAGCCTACCGAGGTTTCCGATACCGAAGCACCCGAAATTTTTGAGGCCGCTGAAGCTGAAGAAACCGTTGACCTCACCACTGTTGTAGCAGAAGCCGCTGAGCCTGCTGCCGCTGTTGAGGAAGAGCCGATTGAGGCTGTCGTTGAGGCGCCCGAGCTGCTGGCATCTGAACTTACTGAGGAAGAAAGCGCGGTCTCTGATGAGACCGAGCTGCTCTCCGCTGTATCCGTTGAGGAGAATCACGAAGTGTCCGTCTCTGAGTCGCTCGAGGCTGAGGACTTCGACGCTGAAGAGGAGAACACCGCCGAGCTGATCTTCGATGACTCTGCCGCGGAAGAGCCTGCTACGGAAGAAAATGCTGTCGAAGAAAGCGCTGAGGTCGAAGCCGAAGAGGAGACCCCCGCACCGGTAGCAACCGCTACCGGGGTTGAGGACTCTGAAGTTGAGAACCTCGTGGCTGAAGGCACTGCTTCTGAGGAAGACGAGCCCGCCAAGAGCGCCTCTGTAGCCCCTGCGCTTGCCGCTGCTGCCGCCCCCGTAGCTGCTGCAGCTGCCGTTGCCTCCGCCGCAAAGGCTGAAAAGGCTGAGGAGAAGACCGAAAAGGGCACCTCGCAGGGCATCGCGCTGACCGCAGAGGGCATCGATAAGAAGGAAGCAGAGAAGCACGAATCTGCTACTCGTGAAGAATCTGCTGAGGCACCCGTTGCTGAGCTAAAGGACACTGAGCAGAAGCTCAGCGAAGACGAGGCTGAACTGGTCGCCGAATCCATCATCCTGAGTGAACCCGTTGAGGGTGCGGCAACCCTGCCCGTTCTCCCCGAGCAGCGTGCTCTCCACGGCCTTGCGGAGCTCATGCGCACCCGCGGTTCGGGCACCATGAGCCTGGAACTGCGCCAGGTTGATGAGGATATGCACTACCGTCTGCTGCACCGCGGCCGTGAGGTTGAAACCGGCATTGTCGTGCCCGGTGTTGACTGGTTCGCGCCCGTTGCGGCACTGTACACCGAGGCTCAGCAGGCCGGTGCGACCTGGAACCGTGCGGCTGTCTCCCTGAAGCCGCGCCTGGGTGACGGCCTGGAGGTTCACGCATCCTACCTGGGAGCTGTGGACGGTCAGACTACCGGTGAGAGCTTCCTGCTGGGAGGCTCCGCTGTTGAGGCTAAGCCCGTGGCGACCGCTGAGGCCGCTGAGGCTACCTTGCAGGATGAGCCTCAGGAAGCCGCTGTTCAGAGCGTTGACTCGGCTGAGGCTGAACGTGAAGCTATTGAGCGTGAGCTTGAGGCGGAACTCGCCGAGAAGCAGGCTGCGAACGAGGCTGCGGCTACTGCCGAAGCCGCTGAAGAGCCTGTAGTTGAGAGCGCTGAAGAGGGTACCTCTTCGGGTCTGCTGGCCGCTACGGGTCTTGCCGCTGCCGGTACCGCTGTGGCTGGTTCTGCTGCTGCCGCGCAGGAGAAGGAAGACGTCGAAGAGGCTGTTGAAGCTTCTGACGAGCCTGCTCAGAATGAGTTCGCGCCGGTTGAAGCTGAGTTCGAGCACGACTACGAGAATGACCCTGTCTTCGGTGTAGCTACCGTAGAGCCCGAAACTGAGCAGGCTGAAGAGCTCACCGCTGAAGCATCTGAGGCTTCCGAGACCCCTGCCCAGGCCTCTGATGAATCTGGCGAAGATATGGAAGCCGCCCTGGCTGCCATCGTTGCCAACGCTCAGAAGAAGCTGGACACTGAGGAAGCAGACGTTGAGGAAGCACCCGCTGAGGACGTTCCGGCCGTCGAGGACCAGAAGGCAACCGCCCCCGTGGTTGCAGAGTCCTTCACCCTGGATCGTACCCAGCCCGTTGAAGATGCTGCAGAAGAACCGGCCGCAGAGCAGGCTGAAGAGCCCACCCTGCCCGCGTTCCTGGACGACTCTGAACTGCTGCCGGAGCACGAGGCCTCTGCTGCATCCGCTGAAGCGCACGCTGAGGAACCTGCCCTCGAAGACGTTGAGCCTGCCGCTGAGAGCGCATCTGTGGCTCCCGGCCTGGCTGGTGCTCTTGCCGCAGCTGTCGCAGTGGGCGCCGCCGGCGCCGCCGCGAAGGCTACCGAGGCAAAGGTATCTGAGGTAAAGGCGTCCGAGGCGAAGGCTATCGGTGCTCAGGAAGAGCCCGCTGAGAAGGTCGCCGAGCTCAAGACCGTTGAGGTGACCCCCGCAACCAAGATTGCTGAGGCTCCCGCAGTAGAGACGGCACCCGCTGCTTTGCCGGAGACCGCACCCGCGGGCCTTTCCTCCAGCATCTCGGCATCCGCGCTGAGCGAGCTCAACCAGCTGCCCACCATCGTGGCTGAGCCGGACACCCCCTCGGCCGCGGTGCAGAGCCCGCTGGTTCCCTCGGAGACTCAGCTGGCATCCGGCAACCTGGTGCTGACTGAGGCTCAGGTCGCCCAGCGCCTGGCACCGGTCGTCGAGCACCTCTTCGGCGAGAACGGCACCGCAAAGGACGCAACCACCGTGCTGATCCGTGTACGCGCCCTCGGCTCCTACTACGACGCCCTGACCCACGTGCGCCGCAACGGCTTCTGGGAACAGGTCCGCACCTTCGAGCTGATCCCCGAAACCCTGCTGGACATCCCGGCTCTGAAGACCGACTCGTACAGTGAGGGCGAGGGCTCGCCGCTGGCTATGAGCCTGACCTTCACCCCGGGCGTGCCGGTCCAGGCAGCATTCGATTATGCGAATGAGCAGGCGTTTGTCACCTACCCGCGTCCGCTGGATGCTGAGCGTTACGTTGAGGAGCTGCGCATGTTCCCGCGTCTGGGTTCTAAGATTCCGGCTCATATGACGAGCGCGCTTTCGCACTGGAACCTCTAAACCCTTGTAAGGTGCGCCGCGCCGGCTCCCCGTGTGGGGGTCGGCGCGGCGCGCTATGTTTGTCATTTTTTCGATGAGGAAGATTGTTATGACTGATACCCCTAATACTCCTGAAGCTTCTGCGGCGCAGAACGTTCGGGACACTGCCGCCCGTGCGGCTGAGGCCTTTGGCGCACTGGTGGAAACCATGGCGTTGCTGCGCGCACCGGGCGGTTGCCCGTGGGATGCTGAGCAGACTCACGCCTCCCTGATCCGCTACCTCGTGGAGGAAGCCTACGAGGTTGTTGAGGCGGTAGAGACCGGTGGCGAGCCGAATATGCCGTTGCTGCGCGAGGAGCTGGGCGACGTGCTGCTGCAGGTGGTGTTCCACTCCGATATTGCTGCGGCAAACCCGCAGGGCTTCGACATTGTTCAGGTGGTTGAGGGCCTGGTTCAGAAGCTTCGTTCGCGCCACCCCGATGTGTTCGCGGCTGAGTCTGAGGGCTCTTCGGAGGTGCCCCGCACCGCAGCTGAGCAGCAGGCGGCGTGGGATGCGTTGAAGAAGAAAGAGAAGAGCGACCGCGGCGCGCTGGACGGTATTCCGCCGCATCTGCCGGCGCTCGCTATGGCTGAGAAGACTGCTGTGAAGGCGCGTAAGGCGGGTATTATCCTTCCGCCGGAGCCGACGAGCATGGAGGACGACCTGCGCTATATGCACACTGAGGAGGAGTTCGGAGAGCTGCTCTTTGCGTTGGTGAGCCGTGCACAGCGTAACGGCCTGGATGCTGAGCGCGCCCTGCGTTCGTACACTCGCCGCTATATTGCTCAGCACACGCATGATGAGCCGAGCTATTAGACACGCTGGTTGAGTTCTTCTGTGAGGCGCTTTGAAACCTAGTCTCTGAGGGAATAAGAGGTTTCAAAGCGCCTTCCGTTTGTTTGGGGTCGTGTTGGATGGCCGCGAGGATGCCCGTGGTGCATACCCCGGCGCTTGGGCTCATGTTGTGCTTTGGCTGAGTACCCACACCCTCACAATGTGGGGGAGTGTGGTTCTTGTTCCGCTTTGTAGCGGGCGACTAAGGGTTATTACGACTTTCAATAAGGCGATAAAAAAGCGGTGGCAACTAGTGTGTTTGTGTGGGAGTTTTGCTAGAATTTAGGGGACGCGACTTGTCCACTACCGGGTGAGCCGTTCACATCCTTGACATCTCATAAGGAGAACAATTCATGGCTGTTATTACCGCAGTTCACGCACGCCAGATCCTGGATTCCCGTGGCAACCCGACCGTTGAGGTTGAGGTTCTGCTCGAAGACGGTGCTTTCGCACGCGCAGCTGTGCCCTCGGGCGCATCCACCGGTGAGTGGGAAGCTGTTGAGCGTCGCGATGGCGACAAGTCCGTATACCTGGGCAAGGGCGTTCTGGGTGCAGTGAAGTCTGTTATCGAAGAAATCGCTGAAGAGGTCATCGGCATTGAGGCTTCCGACCAGCGCGCTGTTGACGCAGCCATGATTGCTCTGGACGGCACCAACAACAAGGGCAAGCTGGGCGCAAACGCAATCCTGGGTGTCTCCCTGGCTGTTGCTAAGGCTGCTGCTGAGTCCGCTGACCTGCCCCTGTACAAGTACCTCGGCGGCCCGAACGCTCACGTTCTGCCCGTCCCCATGATGAACATCCTCAACGGTGGTTCTCACGCAGACTCCAACGTTGACATTCAGGAGTTCATGATTGCTCCCATCGGCTTCGACAACTACTCTGACGCTCTGCGCGCAGGTGTTGAGGTTTACCACTCCCTGAAGTCCGTGCTGCACGACCGCGGCCTGGCAACCGGCCTGGGCGACGAGGGTGGCTTCGCACCCAACCTGGAGTCCAACGCAGCTGCACTGGACCTGATTGTTGAGGCAATCGAGAAGGCTGGCTACAAGCCGGGCGAGCAGGTTGCACTGGCACTGGACGTTGCATCCTCCGAGTTCTACAACGACGGCGCATACGAGTTCGAGGGCCAGAAGAAGTCCGCAGCTGAGATGAGCGCATACTACGCTGACCTTGTTGCAAAGTACCCCCTGGTTTCCATCGAGGATCCGCTGGACGAGAACGACTGGGAGGGCTACAAGACCCTGACCGAGCAGATCGGTGACAAGGTCCAGATCGTTGGCGACGACCTGTTCGTGACCAACCCCGAGCGCCTGGCTCGCGGTATCGAAGAGGGCGCAGCTAACGCTCTGCTCGTGAAGGTGAACCAGATTGGTTCGCTGACCGAGACCCTCGACGCAATGGAGCTGGCACAGCGCCACGAGTACCGTTGCATGGTTTCTCACCGCTCCGGTGAGACTGAGGACGTCACCATCGCTGACCTGGCTGTTGCAACCAACGCTGGCCAGATTAAGACCGGTGCTCCCGCACGTTCCGAGCGCGTTGCTAAGTACAACCAGCTGCTGCGCATTGAGGAAGAGCTGGGCGATGCAGCTGTTTACGCTGGCAAGTCCGCATTCCCCCGCTTCAAGGCATAAGTTACTGAAGCATCCGACCGCGTGAGCGGTTAGACGTCAAGGAGGCGGTGCTACCCCGTAGGGGAGTGGCACCGCCTCCTGCTCTGTTGTGAGGCTAGTCACGGTGTTGAGGCTAGTTGCGGCGGCAGCGCACGAGGTGGTGGAGTCCATACGATGCCGCATGTAGCGGCCACAACATAGCGCCGGATAACCCCAACAAACCCGGTAGAATATGAAGGAAGCGCTTAGCGGTACAGAATGGAACGAGGGATAGAGCAATGAGCCAGCGAGCAAACCAGCAGACCCGGTCGCACTCTAAGAGTTCCACCGAACCCGTTCAGGGCGCTACCTCCTCCAATGCGTCGCGTGGCGCCGCGAAGGAAGCTAGCACCTCCCTGTTAAAGAAGGCAAGCGCTCTTTTCTTTGGCGTGGGTTTGAGCGAGCGTCACCCTGAGCGTGAACGTCAGGCGCAGGCTCGCCGTGAGGAGCGTGCTCGCCGCCGCGCCGCAGCCCAGCAGGGCCGTGAAGAGGGCGGATACGACGCCCCCGTGGCGGCTCACATGTTCTCCGGTCGTAGCTTCCTGACCGCTGTTGTGGTGGGTGTGATTGCGCTCGGTACCGCATACCCGGTGGTCACCTACTTTGACCAGGACCGGGAAATCAAGCGAATCAACACGCACATTTCCCAGCTGCAGCAGGAGAACGCCCAGCTGAAGGCGGAGCAGACCTGGTGGAACGACGACAACTACGTTCGCCAGCAGGCACGTAGCCGCCTCTACTATGTGAACCCCGGCGACACCCCCTACGTGGTCACCGGCATTACCGAGGACTCCACGAAGGCTGACGGTACTTCTGCGAACGCGAAGAACGCCCCCGAGGACGCCTGGACCACGAAAATCTGGGATTCTCTCGAAAAGAACTAGCCCCAGCCATCGGCAGGAACCCTGCCCTGGCAAGTACCCGGCAAGCACCCGGCATAAGCGGACGAGGCGACCCCTCGCTCCAGAAACTTAGGATTATGAGCACCGAAAACACCATTGAAGAGCTGAAGGCACGCACCCCCGGCGGCTTCGGCGTAACTGTTGAAACCCTGACCCCCACCGAGCAGGACATCCGTGTTCTCTCCGCGCAGCTGGGCCGTAAGGTCCGCGACGTGATTGAGATCCCGGCACGCTGCGTGTGCGGTAACCCGCTCGTGGCTGCTACCGCGCCGCGTCTGAGCAACGGCACCCCTTTCCCGACCGTGTTCTACCTGGCGCATCCGGTGATTACCGCTGCTGCTTCCCGTCTGGAGGCGGGCGGCCTGATGTACGAGATGACCGACTCGCTCGCTGAGGACGCCGACCTGGCGGCACAGTACGCTGCCGCACACGAGAACTACTTGGCTGAGCGTGAGCGCATCCGCCTGATCAGCGGCACCGAAGAGGTCCCGGAGATTGACGGTATTTCTGCTGGCGGTATGCCGACCCGCGTGAAGTGCCTGCACGCCGTTATCGGCCACACCCTGTCGGTGGGTCGTGGCGTGAACCCGATGGGTGACCGCGGCCTGGATGCTATCGCCGAGTGGTGGACCCCCGAGGTCTGCTCCTGTGACCCCGCGTGGCGTGAAGAAGCCTAAATATTGATTCTGGTGCGCCCGCATCGTCTTGAGGGACGGTGCGGGCGCATAATAGATAGAAGAAAGAGCGCCGAAAAGCGAAAATTTCGCCTGCGGCGCTCGCGGTGCCTTTGGCGCTGAATGTTTATTGAAGACCTGAAAGGAACCCACCGTGCGCGTTGGTGCGATTGACTGCGGTACGAACTCTATTCGCCTGCTGATTGCTGATTCCACTACTGATGTGGTGGACGGGGTTGAGAAGACCGTCCTGAAGGATGTTGTGCGTGAGATGCGCATTGTGCGTCTGGGTCAGGGCGTGGACGCGACCGGTTGGCTGGCGCAGGAGGCGCTGGACCGTACTTTCGCTGCGGCGCGTGAGTACGCGCAGTTGCTGAAGGAGCACGGCGCTGATTCGGTGCGTTTCGTGGCGACCAGTGCGACTCGCGATGCGGGTAACCGCCAGGTGTTCGTGGACGGTATCCGCGAGATTCTGGGTATTGAGCCTGAGGTCATTAGCGGTGATGAGGAAGCTGCACTGTCCTTCGCCGGTGCGGTGCGCGCTGTCGGCTACGGTGACGGCGACACCCTGGTGTTCGATCTGGGTGGCGGTTCGACTGAGTTCGTGCTCGGTGACGAGTTGGGTGTGAAGGCTTCCCGTAGCGTCAATATTGGTTGTGTGCGCTTGACTGAGCGTCATATGCTTAGCGCCCCGGCGACCGAGTCGCAGATTGCTCGCGTTGAGGCTGATACTGACGAGGCTCTCGAGGTGGCGCGTAAGACGGTGCCCCTGCAGGACGCGCGCCGTGTGGTGGCTGTGGCTGGTACCGCGACCACTGTGGCTGCCGCTGCGCTGGGTCTAGACCGTTATGATTCTGAGGCTATTAACGCTCAGAGCTTCTCGGTGGAGACCGTTCAGAAGACCACCCGCTGGTTGGCTTCGCTGAACCGCACCGAACGTGAGGAGCTCGGTTACATGCACCCCGGCCGGGTGGACGTGATTGGTGCCGGCGCGACGATTTACGCCCGCATCCTGACCCGTCTGAATGAGATGACTGATGGTGCCGTGGATTCGGTGACCGTCAGCGAGCACGACATTCTGGACGGTATCGCTCTGTCCCAGCTGTAGGCGTGAGCGCTCGCGCCGTGAACCGATGATGGTTCACGGCGCGGCTCAGCTTGAGGAGTTTTAATGTTCCATTCTGAGCGTCGGCGAGGTATGCCCCTGACCAGCTGGTCTTTTGCACCGTCTTTCGCCTGTGCGTCTCGTGTATCTCGTGTATTTGGTGTGCGCGCCTCGGTGGGTTCTGACCGAGGCGCTACTCGCCGCATCCCTAAGGTTGCAGCTTTGGGCGCCAGTGCCGCGTTGACTCTTCTGCCGTTGTGGACCCCGCTGGCGCCTGCCGCCTGGGCGACGGACCCGGCCCCTTCCGCTTCTGCGTCGCCGAGCCCTAAGAGGGAGGTGACGGCGACTCCTGCGCCGTCGGGTACTGCGGTGCCGAAGACTTCTGCGACTCCGAGTCAGGGTGCGTCAACCACGAATGGTGACGATGTCCGTCAGCGTGAGTACTGGCTGAAGGAGTACGGTATTACCTCCCTGTGGTCGCAGGCTACGGGTAAGGGTGTGACGGTTGCTGTGATTGATACGGGCGTGGACGGCACCCACCCGGATCTTGAGGGTAACATCCTGCGCGGTTATGACGCCTCGGGCGTGGGTAGCGAGGACGGCTGGAAGGGCCTGGGCGCTGAGCCGATGCACGGCACGGAGGTGGCCTCTCTGATTGCCGGTCACGGCCACGATACGCAGGGCTATTCTGCGATTGCGGGTCAGCCGGGTAAGCCGACCGGTGTGATTGGTGTAGCTCCCGATGCGAAGATTCTGCCGATTTCGCTGAATATGGGTACGACCGGCGGTAAGAGCATTGATGAGCAGATTCCTGCGGCGGTGCGTTATGCGGTCGACCATGGGGCTCAGATTATTAACATGTCGATTGGCTCGAATAAGACGAGTTGGCCGCAGAGCTGGGATGAGGCGTTTGCCTACGCTGAGCAGAAGGGCGTGCTGATTGTTGCGGCTGCGGGTAACCGCGGTAGCGGCTTGACGCAGGTTGGTGCTCCGGCGACGATTCCTGGTGTGCTGACGGTTGGTGGTATTGACCGGAATAAGCAGGTTTCTGAGGGGTCGTCTACTCAGGGCATTTCGATTGCTGTGGTTGCTCCGAGTACGGATATGATTGCGGCTGCTCCGGGTAACGGGTACATGCTGTGGTCGGGTTCTTCGGCTGCTGCTCCGTTGGTGACGGGTGTTGCGGCGTTGTTGAAGCAGAAGTATCCGAAGGAGTCGGCGGCTCAGCTGGCTCAGCGTTTGATTGCTTCGGCTGATGATGCTGGTGCGACGGGCCGTGATCCGCTGTATGGCTACGGTGTGTTCAATCCGCAGGATGCGATGGCTTTGGCCTCGCCTGCGGTGACGGCTAATCCGTTGGGTTCGATTTCTGAGTGGATTGCGGTGCACCGTAAGCAGCAGGTGAGTGAGCCGACTCCGAGTGATGCTGCGCCGGTTCATGAGGAGGGTGAGAGCATCGTGAAGGCGGCTGCGCCGGATGCGCGTCGCCCTCCGGAGGATCGTGGCTGGTTGCCGCCGGTGATTTTGGCGGCACTGACGTTGTGGCTGACGATTATTACGGCTGGTTCGGTGCATCGTTTGCACAGACTGCATGTGAGTGCGGGTGAGGCTGCGCGGATGGCTCGTGCGGCGGCGCATCATCCGGGTTCTCAGCGGGGTGCTCGCCGGACCTCTCGTTAACGCTGTTTGATGACGTTTTTCTGTTCGCCCGGGGCTGACTTTTGAGTTAGTCCCGGGCTTTGTGATGCGAGGGCTGGCCTTCGATGGGGAAACGCTCCAATAAACGAAAATATCGAACATACCGCGTAAAAAACGGAAAGAGTGATTTAGACCGTAACCCGCATCACGAGATGAACCCCGTTCATATCTTCAAAACTTTTAACTTAGGGTCAGCTCAAAGGGGCCATAAGTGCGAAATCACCTAAACAAAGGCGTAAAATAAAAGACAACAGGTATGTGATAGACAGGCTCGTGCTGCTAGCCACTTCGCGTTGCGCAAGGACTTCCAGAGCGAGCCGCTTTGTTCGTCAGGGGAGCTTTCGGAACGAGCCGAAAGTTGCACATATCAACCTACCGGGGCTACCGAACCTCGGTACCTAAAGACTAGGAAGTAACAAAATGGCATTCACTAAGGTGGCACAGACCGTCCTCGCGTCCTGATCGTCGGTGGCGGCTACGTCGGCTTCACCGTTGCTAAGAAGATTCAGAAGGCTATCAAGGAGACCGGTGGCGTCGTCACCATCGTTGAGCCGAACCCCTACATGACTTACCAGCCCTTCCTCCCCGAGGTTGCAGCAGGTTCCATGGAAGGCCGTAACGCAACTGTGCCGCTGCGCCAGCACCTGCGCGACACCGAGCTGATTCCGGGCCGCGTTGTCTCCATCGACCACGCAAACCGCACCGCTGTTGTTGAGCCTACTGACAACGGTGAGCCCTTCGAGCTGAAGTACGACGAGATTGTTCTCGGCGCAGGCGCTGTGACCCGTGCATTCCCGATTCCGGGTCTGGCAGAGGTTGCTATCGGTCTGAAGACCATTGAAGAGGCAGTCTCCGTTCGTAACTGGGTTCTGGACCGCATCGAGGTTGCATCCTTGCTGTCCGACGCTGAAGCACGCCGTCGTGCCCTGACCTTCGTCGTTGTTGGTGGCGGCTTCGCTGGTGTTGAGACCATCTCCGAGCTCGAGGACATGGCACGCGTTGCTGTGGAGCGCAACGAGCGTCTCTCCGTTTCTGACCTGCACTTCGTCATGGTTGAGGCTGCACCGCGCATCATGCCCGAGGTTCCCGCAGACCGTGCAGAGAAGGTCGTTGCAGAGCTGCGTGCACGCGGCATCGAGATTCTGCTGAACACCTCCCTCTCCGACGCAACCGACGGCAACCTGCAGCTGATCAACATGGCTGACAAGTCCCCCGCAGGCGAGATCAAGACCGACACCCTGATCTGGACCGCAGGTGTGGCAGCATCCCCGATGCTGAAGAACACCGACTTCCCGATCGACGAGCGTGGCCGCGTTCGCGTGGGCGCAGACCTGCGCGTCACCGGTGACGACGGCGTGGTCGAGGGTGCTTGGGCTGCAGGCGACAACGCTGCTGTTCCGGACCTCTCCGGTGGCGGCGTGGGTGGCTTCTGCGTTCCCAACGCTCAGCACGCTTCCCGCCAGGCTGTTGTTCTGGCTAAGAACCTGCTGGCTGCTCGCCGCGGCGAGCCCCTGACCGACTACTACCACGAGACCATTGGTGTTGTGGCAGGTCTGGGCCTGTGGAAGGGCGTTGCAAACTTCAAGGGCAAGACCATTGGCGGCCCGCTGGCATGGATCATGCACCGCGGCTACCACGGCTCTGCAATCCCCACCACCGAGCGTACCGTTCGTGTTATGACCACCTGGGCTCTGAACCAGATCTTCGGTCGCGACACCTCCTCGATTCGCCACCAGCGCTCCCCGCGCCTGGCATTCCAGGAAGCAACCGGTACTGCACCGGCACGCCAGAAGGCAAAGCTCTAAAATAGCCTGACTTAGGGGTATGCCCCTGAGATAGCGCACTTGAGATAAAGCAATGGGCGGTGTGGAAGACCTTAGTCTTCTGCACCGCCTATTTTGCGCCTGGGTGTTTGTGCCTGGGTGCTTGCGGGCTGTCTATCTTAGCCGCCCACCGGTGCTTTTGCGTGATGCTTGCTTCGGTGGGGCGCCGGGAACTGTTTGAAATGTGTTTCTGCTTAGATTCGAGTGCGTTTTCGTGGAATAATAAATATTTGTGTCCCGGACTGTTCGGGATACGCCCTCATAGTCCAATTGGCAGAGACAGAGGACTTAAAATCCTTGTGTTCTGGGTTCGAGTCCCAGTGGGGGCACTGCATAGACGCGCGTAGATGTGCGGTATAGATGGGCGGCGGCTCTTCCCTTGGGGGAGGGGTCGCCGCTTGCGTGTCTGAAGGTTTATATATCTGGGGTTTTGTGGGGGTTAAAAGGCGATACCCCCGACCAGTTCGGTTGCCATGAGGATGCCCACCTGCTCGAAGGAGGCGATGGCACCCGTGGCGCTCCACGCTCAAAAACGCCCGTATACCGTCTTGCTGAGCTTAAAAACGTGAGACCCTATAGAGAGACACAGCCGCAGACGCACCCCGCCTGAATGGGGTAGCACTGAACGGGGTAGCAGAGTCAGAAAGGCGCAACATGCAGACTAAACCCTCCATCATTGCCGTCGATATGGACGGCACCTTCCTCACCGACTCCAAACCTTCGACACCGAACGGTTCGCGCGCATCCTGCCCCGCCTGCAGGCGCATGGAATCCACTTCGTCGTGGCGAGCGGAAATACCCATGCCAAGCTACAGGACTATATGCGCGGTTTCGAGGACCAGGGCCTCACCTACATTGCTGAGAACGGCGCGTACCTCGCCGATGACAGCGGTCAGCTTGCCGTGCATCCCTTTGAGGAAGAGGATATCCCGCGCATTATTGAGGTAGTGCAGGGGCTGGACCAGATCGGTCTGCTGGTGTGCACCACCGAGGGTATTTACCTGCCCAAGGATCGTTGCGATCAGATTGTGCACATGATTCGCGGCTATTTTGAAGACACCGGTCAGGAACTCCCCGAGACCCTCACCCTGGAGGATTTTGCGGCGTTCTTCTTCCCTGGCTCGGTCATGATTGACTCCATTGAGGATTTTGAGGGCGTCCCCATCAAGTTCCCGCTGCTGACCCCTCCGAAGCAGACCCAGCAACTGAGCGTCTACTTGCGTGAGGTTCTTCCGCAGACCGTTACCCCGATGGTCAGCGGCTTTGGCGCCATCGACTTGGTGCGCACCGGCGTCAACAAGGCAACCGGTCTGAAGGACCTGTGTGAGCGCCTGAACGCCGACCCGGAGGGTATTCTCGCTTTCGGTGACGGTGAGAATGACATGGAGATGCTCCGCTATGCGGGCTGGGGTGTTGCTATGTCTAACGCCCCGGAGGTTGTGCGGAATGCTGCTGACGAGGTGATCGGCTCGAACGAGGAGCAAGCAGTTCTGGATTATCTGGAGCAGCTCCTGGATCGTTTGGAAGCTTCGCAATAGAGACTTCACGAAGAGGCACACAGAAGCGTTTGCGTGCGGGGCGGTGTGGACTTGGGTGAACCTCAGGTAAACACCGCCCTGAAATATTCTGGCAAGGTCGCCAGATGCGCTTGCTGGTAACGAACAGCGCCCGTGAGCGCAGAATCTATCCGATAGAATTAACAAGAATTAGTTTTGTCCCCGTATGAAGGAGAGAATGATGGCGGGAAATCCGCTTCTGAATTCAATGACGAAGAATGCCACTCAGGGTGACTCTCGTTTCGGTCGCTTTGGTGCGCAGTCTCAGCAGAACAACCAGCAGGCGTACGGTCAGCAGCAGGGCTACGGCCAGCAGACTTACGGTCAGTACGGTCAGCAGTCCTACGGCCAGTACGGCCAGCAGGGCTACGGTCAGCCCCAGTACGGTCAGCAGCCCTATGGTCAGCAGTACGGCCAGCCCCAGTATGACCAGCAGGCACAGTACGGCCAGCCGTACGGTGAGGCTGACTACGGCGTAGCGGCTCCCACCTACTCGGAGCCCATTTCCGCAGGTGAGCGTCTGACCATGAACGATGTCATGGTCAAGACCGGTATCAACCTGGGTCTGGTCGCTGTCGGTGCCGCCGTTGCATGGCATGCACCGGTGCTGCTGCTCCTGGGCATGGTTGGCGGCCTGGTGCTGGGTCTGGTGAACTCCTTCAAGAAGAAGGTTTCCCCGGTCCTGGTCATGACCTACGCGCTCATGGAAGGCCTGCTGCTCGGCGGCCTGTCCGCAGTTGTGGATATGCGCTACCCCGGCGTGGCAATTCAGGCGGTTCTGGCAACCCTCGTGGTTGCAGGTACCACCCTGGCTCTGTTTGCGAACGGTAAGTTGCGCGCAACCCCCAAGCTGAACAAGATCTTCATGATTGGCGCTATCGGTTACATGGCGTACGGCCTCATCTCGATTCTGGGTGCGGGTATCTTCGGTTCCTCGCTGAACAGCTTCTCCATCGGCGGTATTCCGCTGGGTCTGGTTGTTGGTCTGTTCGCTGTTGCGCTGGCAACCTACTCGCTGCTGCTGGACTTCACCACCACCTCCGAGGCTGTGGAGGCTGGCCTGCCCGAGCGTGAGTCCTGGCGCCTTGCATTCGGCCTGACCGCTTCTCTGGTCTGGCTGTACGTTGAGATCCTGCGTGTTCTCATGTACCTGGCAAGCATCTTTAGCAACGACTAAAGTTCATGATGAGGCGGCGGTACCGTGATGGTGCCGCCGCCTTTGCCGCTTTACTTCCCCGATGTATCGAGGCGCAGGGGAGGGACATAACACCATCACCATGTACCGCCTCCGCTGGGACAGCCGAAGCTGCCCCGCCCGGGCACGATACCGATAACGATTTGGAGACACCGTGAAAATTACACCTGTTGCAGAAGAACATGTAGCCGAGGAGGAGCGCGGCTACCGAGTGCCTTTTGCTATGGAAGTTGCCGGTGCTTGGGCGTGGCGCATCATTATGATTGCCGGCGCCGGTTGGATCCTTTGGAAGGGCCTGGGGCACGTCTCCCTGCTGGTTATTTCTCTTCTGGTGGCTCTGCTGCTGGCGGCTTTGCTGAGTCCCGCCGTGATGCTTCTGCGTAAGAAGGGCGTTCGTGCCGGTGGCGCGGCGGCTATTGCCGAAATCGGTATGATTCTGGTGCTCGCCGGTATTATTTCGCTGACCGGTCAGCAGATTGTGCGTGGTTTTGTGTCCATGGCGGATAAGGCGATGCAGGGCTACCAGCAGCTGATTGGTTGGTTGAAGGACCTCGGTTATGAGTTCGGTGCCGACCAGCTGAACCAGCTGCTGGATCAGATGGAGAGCGCTGTCACCAATAACCCCAGCTCTGTGCTGCACGGTGTGTCTCAGGTGGGTTCTACTGCGGCTGAGGTTGCGACCGGTACCCTGCTGACCCTGTTTACCCTGGTCTTCTTCCTGATGGAGGGCGAGCGTATCTGGCTGTTCGTCACCCGCCTCTTCCCGAAGGATGCGCGTGCCGCCGTCAACGGTGCGGGTCGCGCGGGCTGGAAGTCCCTGGGTGCGTACGTGCGCGTTCAGATTCTGGTGGCGGCTATTGACGCTGTCGGTATCGGTATTGGTGCCGCAATCTTGGGTGTTCCGCTGGCTATCCCGCTGGGTGTGCTGGTCTTTCTCGGCTCCTTTGTTCCGGTGATTGGTGCCCTCATTTCCGGTGCTGTGGCTGTGCTGTTGGCGCTGGTTGCTCTGGGCCCGGTGCAGGCGCTGATTATGCTCGGTATTGTTCTGCTGGTTCAGCAGCTTGAATCCCACATTCTGCAGCCGCTCATTATGGGTAAGGCTGTCTCCCTGCACCCGCTGGCGGTTATTTTCTCGGTGGCTGGTGGCTCCATGATTTGGTGCGGTGGGTGCGCTGTTCGCTGTGCCGATTCTGGCTGTGGTCAACTCGGTGGTGCGTTACCTGGCGAATCGCGGCTGGGAGAAGGAGGCGCCTCGTGAGGAGGAGTTCCTCTTCCCACATGAGCTGGAGCGCCGTAAGAAGGCTGAAGAGTCTGAAAAGGCGAAGGAAGCTAAGACTTCCGAAAGCTCTGAAGAATCTCAGGAACCTGAGAAGGCGTAGGACTCAATTCACTGTGACGAACCGCAGGCTAGACGCTCGCACATAACCTAGAACGGGGGCCGTTCTTGCACTATCTGCTGAGAGTGCGGGGACGGCCCCTGCTTTATGCCGGTGCATCCTCTAAAATGGAGTGTGCACTGTGCCACCGCGCGCCTTTCTGCGTGTGAGGCTAGGTGCCGCCAGAATACGTACCATCAGAATGGAAACCTCGTGAGCGTAAATCTCGACTCCCTGCCCGTGACCATCACCGACATTGAACGTGCCGCAGAGCTGCTCGAAGGCGTTATTGAACGCACCCCCGTCGCTCATTCGCGTGCGCTGAGCCAGCGCCTCGGTTCCGAGGTTTTCTTTAAGTGTGAGAACCTGCAGCGTGCCGGTTCCTTCAAGGTGCGCGGCGCGTACGTGCGCATGGCGAAGCTTTCCGAGGAGGAGAAGAAGCGCGGCGTCGTGGCGGCGAGCGCGGGTAACCACGCTCAGGGTGTGGCTCTGGCGGCTGACCGTCTGGGCATTAAGGCTCGTATTTACATGCCGCTGGGTGCGGCGCTGCCGAAGATTACTGCGACCCGTGATCACGGCGCTGAGGTTGAACTGTACGGCGTGACCGTGGATGAGGCTCTGGCGGAGGCGAAGCGCTACGCCGAAGAGACCGGCGCGGTGTTTGTGCACCCCTTCGACAATGAAGACATTATTGCCGGTCAGGGTACTATCGGTCTGGAGATTCTGGAGCAGGTTCCGGACGTTGACACCGTGATTGTGGGTGTTGGCGGCGGCGGTCTGCTGGCCGGTCTGTCCGCTGCTATCCGCGCGAAGGAGCAGAAGCTCGGCAAGAAGATCAAGATTATCGGTGTTCAGGCGGAGCACGCGGCGGCGTACCCGCTGTCCCTCGCTGCGGATGCTCTGGTACCGCTGAAGAAGGTTTCTACCATCGCTGACGGTATTGCGGTGGGTCGCCCCGGCCAGATGCCTTTCTCCATCATCAAGGAGCTGGTGGATGATGTGGCGACCGTGAGCGAAGACGATATCGCTCGCGCCCTGATTTTCCTGATGGAACGTAACAAGCTTGTGGTGGAGCCTGCCGGTTCGGTGCCCGTGGCGGCGCTGATGAACGGCAAGCTGAAGGAAGAGTACGGCGACCTGGGTACGGTCGTGTGTGTGCTCTCCGGCGGCAATATTGACCCGATGCTGATGCTGAAGGTGATTCAGCGCGGTCTGTCTGCGGCTGGCCGCTACATGACCGTGAAGATGATGCTTTCTGACCGTCCGGGTGAGCTGGCGACCATCTCCCGCATTATCTCTGAGAACGACGCGAACGTGACCGGTGTGGACCACACCCGTGTGGGTGGCTCGCTCTCCATGGGTGATGTGTCGATTACGATCGATATGGAGACCAAGGGTGTGGAGCATTGCCGTCAGGTGATTGCCGCCCTGGAGGATGCGGGTTTCAAGCCCATCATCGTCTACTAAGCCGATATATTTATGAGCCGACGAGCTGTAATAGTTGCGCCTGAGCTTTATCGGCAGAACGTAATTCAATAGACAGTTCAATAGACAAAAACAGTGCGGGGTGCTGACCTTTTCGGTTCAGCACCCCGCACTGTTGCTATACGCTTGAGTCTCTCTTAGCCCTGGTAGGGGGTCACGGAGACAATCTTGGCGCTCAGTTCCTTACCGTTCGGAGCGGTGTAGGTGACTTCGTCACCTGCTTAGCGCCCATGATTGCTGCACCCAGCGGAGACTTCTCCGAGAAGACCTTCAGGTCGCTACCTGCAGGCAGAGTGTCCTCAATTTCGCGGGAGCCGAGCAGGAACTTCAGGGTGCGGCCGGCAACCTCAGCCTCAATGACCATGCCGTGGCTTACCACACCGTCATCAACGGGTGCCTCACCAATCTGGGCGGTTTCGAGCAGGTGCTTGAGCTGCTTGATGCGCGCCTCGTTCTTAGCCTGCTCGTCACGGGCAGCGTGGTAGCCGCCGTTCTCGCGGAGGTCACCCTCATCGCGTGCCTGCGCGATGCGGTCAACAATTTCCTGACGGTACGGGCCGGAGAGGTACTCCAGCTCCTGGGTGAGGCGGTCGAAGGCGTCCTGAGTGAGCCATGCACCGGTGTTTTCAGCCATGCGTGTCCTTTGCTTATGCGCCGGCTTAGCCGGTGCGAAACGAATAAACCCGCTACCGTGCGCCATAGAAAAGGCGGGGAGGCGGTAACGGAATGAATCAACAGACCTATTCTAGAGCACCGGAGGATTTTCGGCTGTTATACCGGTCGTATCTTCCCCTCTGAACGCATCTGAGCGCGTCTGAGTGCATCTGAGTATATCTTCGCCGGTACGCACGCCGGTAGCTGAACGCTCCATTAGCATCAGCCTGTTTCTTGCCCGCGAATCTGCTGATATGACGGCATGTTTCACGATGTCACACGGCGTCATCTGCGCTAGTGTACCGGCGCTATCCTTGGGTATCATACGAGAAGCTACAACCGTAAAATTTCTGCCGCGTAGCGCTCGCATTCGCGATTCACAGACATATCATCCGCACCCCTGGCGCATCACATAAAGGAGACCACCGTGAGCGAAGCCATTGAACAGCTGAAGGCAAACCTGCCGACTCACCCTCCCGTGGACTCCCTCAAACCGCTGGATGAGGACTACACCGGTCTGCGCATCCTCGCGGTGCACGCGCACCCGGACGACGAGTCCTCCAAGGGCGCCGGTACCGCCTCGGCGTATATTGCCCGTGGCGCCCGCTTCATGGTGGCGACGATGACCGGCGGCGAGCGCGGTGACATCCTGAACGAGGGAATCGCTAAGAACCCGCGTGCGCACCGTGACCTGCCGGGTCTGCGCCGCGCTGAGATGGCGGCTGCCCGCGAGATTATGGGTATTGAACACCGCTGGATTGGCTTCTTCGACTCCGGTCTGCCCGAAGGCGACCCCATGCCGCCGCTTCCCTTCGGTAGCTTTGGCACCATGCCCCTGGATCGTGCCGCCGCGCCGCTCGTGCGTCTGGTGCGTGAGTACCGCCCGCACATCATCATCACCTATGACGAGATTGGCGGCTACCCGCACCCTGACCACATCATGACCCACAAGGTTGCCGTGGAAGCATTCGAGAAGGCAGGCGACCCCGAGGCGTACGTGGGTGAGGGTGAGCCCTGGACCCCGCTGAAGCTCTACTACGACCGCGCATTCAACCCCGAACGCACCCTCGCCCTGCACGAGCATCTGCTCGATACGCACGGTGAGAGCCTGCTGAGCGGCTGGATTGAGAACATCGCGCACCGCGCTTCCTCGGGGGAGGCGCCTCGCCACGAGACTACGACCCGCATCCTGGTTCACGAGCACTTTGAGCAGCGCGATCAGGCTTTGCGCGCGCACGCCTCGCAGGTGGACCCGAACGGCGTGTTCTTCGCCGTTCCCAGTGAGAAGCTGAAGGATATTTGGCCCTGGGAGGACTACACGCTGGCCGCCTCGCACGCTGAGGTTCAGCTGCCCGAATCTAGCCTGGACGAGGGCCTGAGCGACTACTATGTTATCTAGGCTGGGGTGCATCGCCCCGCGCGTTACAATGATGCCCTTCACCCACGATATGAGTCGTAGGTGAAGGGCATCATCCATTCTTAGGCGCGCGATGCGTGTAGCCCCTGTGCACAACCCCGAACGCCGCCACCAGATGCCACAAATTTTGAGCCGATTCTCAGCCCAACCGCGATGCTGATTGCCGCGAAGGTACGGCGCGGCGGCGTAGAATAAGAGCTTGGACTCTTTCGTTATGAGCCCGCTGAATTATCTGCCACGACAGCCGAATGAGGTATGAGCTATGAGCGCCAACGCCCTGCCCGTGATTACTGTGCACGGCCACGCCAGCAACCCCGGCACTGTCACTGAGCCTACCATCTATGAGCAGGCTCTGGCGCGCTCGCTGAGCCCCGAATCCCTGCCGGCACATATTGGAGTGCTGGTGGACGGTAACCGTCGCTGGGCGGCTCAGCGCGGCTTGAGCACCCGTGAGGGCCACGCCGCCGGTGCGGAGCGAATTATTGATTTTCTTGCCTGGTGTACTGAGCTGTCGATTCCGCAGGTGAGCCTGTACATGCTCTCCACCGAGAACCTGAAACGCCCCGAGAAGGAACTGACCGGTCTGGTCGCTGTGATTGATGCGTTCTTGGTGCGTCTGGTGGAGTCCGCCTGCGGTCCGGTGCGCGCTATCGGCAATATTGACCTGATTCCTCGCCAGCTGCACGAGCGCCTGGACTGGGCGATTGAGCAGACTGCGCACCTGCCCGGTGTTCGCGTGAACATTGCGGTCGGTTACGGCGGCCGCCAGGAGATTGTGGACGCGGTCCGCTCGGTTCTGCGCGAGGCTGCCGCTGAGGGGGCATCCTTGGACTCGCTTGCCGAACAGCTGAGCGTGGAGGATATTTCTTCGCACCTGTACACCGCCGATATGCCCGACCCGGACCTGCTGATTCGCACTTCGGGCGAGCAGCGCCTGTCCGGTTTCATGACCTGGCAGAGTGCGTATTCTGAGTTTTACTTCTGCCGCGCCCTGTGGCCGGATTTCACACGCGTTGATTTTCTGCGTGCCCTGCGGGATTACGCGAACCGTTCCCGCCGCTTCGGTTCCTAGAACTTGGATGCCCTAGCGCCATCGGTGCATGTTTCTCGGCCGGCTGGCTGGTTCCTGACTAGTTGGTTCCTGGCTAGCAGCCTCCGGTAGTACAGCCTCCAGCAATACAGAATGGACGTTCTATGCTCGCTGAGCTTTCCCGCCTCTACAACGCTGGAGGCGCCTCCACAATTGCCGCTCTGGTGCTCGGCAGCTACCTGCTGTATTTTCTGTGGTGCGCCCTGCGGCTGTGGCGTATTGATGTGCGGGAGCACCGTCTGCCGCACCGCATCCTGATTCCTTTGGCTATTGCCACCTATACGGCGCTGCCGGTGTCTTTGCTTTTTGCCGGTCGCCCCGCCGATATTTGGCGTGTGATTGGTGCCGGTCTGGTGCTGTGGTTCTGCTACCTGCTTCTGCGTATCCTGTCTTTTGGCGCGCTGGGCCGCGGGGATGTGAAGCTTGCCGGTATTCTGGGCGGCGTGCTCGGGTACCTGTCCTGGGCGAATCTGGGCTGGGCGTCGCTGGTGACGTTCCTTGCCGGTGGTCTGGTGTCTTTGGCTCTGGTGCTGTTTACGAAGGCGCGCGGTAGCACCCGCATTGCCTTCGGTCCGTTTATGCTTCTGGGTGCGCTGGTGGCGTTGGCGGCTCCGGCGTATTCTCTGTGGTAGATTCCGAAGTAGGGTAACCGTCCGGCTAAGTGGCGGGCTCGTTCTTCGTGCGGCTCGCGACTGTTCGCTCTGCTCTCTAGCACCTATTTCTCGGCGGAACTGCCGGGGCTTTTGAAAGGTTAATGTTATGCCTACTCCTCCCTATATCCGTAAGCTGCGTGAGCAGATTGGATCGGATTACCTGTGGCTGTCCGGTGCGACGGCTGTGGTGTACCGTGAGCAGGATTCTAAGGTGCTACTGGTGCGCCGTAGCGATAACGGGGCGTGGACCCCGATCACGGGCATTGTGGACCCGGGGGGAGAGCCCTGCACTGACCTGCCTGCGTGAGGCGCAGGAGGAAGCGAACGTGCAGATTGAGGTGCTGGAGCTGGCGCAGGTGAAGGCTGACCCGCCGATGCAGTTCGGTAATGGTGACCGCTGCCAGTTCTTGGATCATACGTTCTTGTGCCGCTGGGTTTCTGGTGAGGCGAAGGTGAATGATGAGGAGTCTTCGCAGGTGCGTTGGGTGGATGTGTCTGACCCGGCGGAGCGTGCGTTGCTTTCGGAGCGGATGCTGGACCGTATTGATGCGGCGCTGAACTATGACGGCCACTGCCGTTTTGGTTTGGAGTCGGTGCCGCCGGAAGAGCTCTAGACCGGTTACTGGGGATGAGTAAAAGCCGCCGAATGAGGCACATAGATACAGAAGGAGGGGCGACCCGCCGTCATGGCGAGTCGCCCCTCCCAGTATTTTTATGACAGTTTGTTACATGTTATTGGGTGGTTCTTCCTGTTTTTCTGTGGGAGTGGGGGACTGGAAGCCTAAAGGTTGCCGTGGTTTTATTTTGTTTTTGTCTTCTTTACCTTAAGTTGCGTCTGTGTATCGAGTTATGAGTGGTTTGCATGAGATGCTTTATATATGACACGGGTTACATTGGGAGTGACGGCCCCGTATTAGTCAGTAACCCGAGAAAGATTCGTTCACGTGATGTTCTGGTGAGCGTAGTCGCTTTCCTTTTACTCTGCCTATAAATCTTTAAGGCATGCCATTTTTCTGTGAACTAGGCTCATTGTGTTCATCGCAATTCTTGGGCGCTATTTTGATGCGTCCTGGAAGGAGCAAAGCATGACAACACATAAATACCCTGGAGAATCTACGTAGCCCTTATTGGCTCTCTGGTAGGTACAGGAATATATTCCTTCGCCCTACCCATCGCGATTCTCGCTAGTACAGGCGAAATTGGGTTGGCTGGCGTAATGGCGGTAGCCATGCAAATCCCCAATATCGCCTTGGCATATCCACTAGCAACCCTATCTGATAGTCTGCCTCGAAAACCTATGATTGTGATTGCCGGGGCAGTAAACATCCTCAGCATCCTTACCTTGGCGTTGATGATTGAGCAGCATATGCTGTCATGGTTCACCATCGCCGCACTAGGATTTGTGAGCGGTGTCTTCTCCGAACTGGCTGCTGCCTCAGAAGCAGGATATATTCCGCAGCTTCTCGGACGAGAAAACCTTCTTTCGTACAATGCACGTCGTGAAATTTGCGAGGGAATATCCGCAATCATTGCACCCCCTACAGCAGGATTTATTGTTCTTGTCGCGGGTGCAACGGTCGGTCTTATCGTCCCGGTGCTCCTTTTCGGAGCGGCAACTATTTCATACGCAACGTTGCCATCCGTAGAGATGGAAACTAAAACTGAGCAACGCGAAACCGCACAACATGGGTTTATTCACCGCATGTTTGACGGTATCCAATACATGTTCTCCGGCGCCCCGCAGAGACTTATCCTTGTCTACACGTTCTTCTTGGCGGCAGCTACGGCATCGTATTCACTCATCATTATTTACCGCCTGTATGAGGAGCTCACTTTTGAAGCCTCAGTGGTAGGCATGATTATGGCCTGCAGCGGTATCGGTGGTATCGTCGCGGCGCTCATCATCGATCGTTTCCTCTCTTTCGAGAACACGCGAGGAATGCTACTGGTCGCCAACGTCGTATCCCTGCTCGGAATACCGCTCGTCACCATCAGCAATAACCCCGTAGTGCTCGGCACCTTGCTCTTCATCCTGGACGTAGGATGGGCATCAGCTTTCATCTTCTCCAATAATCTGCGTGACTGCATTACACCGAATGAGCTACTGGGGCGTGCCAGCTCCCTTGACGGTGCCGTATTTGGATTAGGAACGCTGTACTCCATGGGCGCGGTAGCACTGATGCTTGACCATCTCGGCTCCTTCAACGCTGCGCTTGTCGTCAGTATCCCGGCTGTACTCTGCCTCATCTACACGCTGGTCCACTATAAACAGTTCAAAGTGTTCAATATTGTTGAACAATAGTGAGAACCCGCTACCAACTCAATGACGGGGCAGAGAACACATACAGAGGGAGGGGCGACCCGCCGTCATGGCGAGTCGCCCCTCCCTCTATGGTTAAGCCGCGAACCTCAGGCGAGGTTCAGACGGGGTGAGATTAGAAGTTGCCCAGCATCTTGGTGACGTCCAGAGCCGCATCCAGCTGCTCCTCAGTCACTTCGCCGCGCTCCACATAACCCAGAGCCACAACTGCCTCGCGGACAGTCACCTTGTGAGCCACCGAGTACTTAGCGATCTTCGCAGCAGCCTCGTAACCAATCAGCTTGTTCAGCGGGGTCACGGTCGACGGCGAAGCCTCAGCCAGGAAGCGGCAACGGTCAACATTAGCGGTCAGACCATCAATCATCTTCTCAGCCGAAACGCGAGAAACGTTAGCGAGCAGGCGGATCGACTGCAGCAGGTTAGCAGCCATCACCGGGATACCCACGTTCAGCTCAAACGCGCCGTTAGTGGAAGACAGAGCAATGGTTGCGTCGTTACCGATAACCTGAGCGGCAACCATGATGGTAGCCTCACAAATCACGGGGTTGACCTTACCGGGCATAATCGAGGAGCCGGGCTGCAAATCGGGGATGTGCAGCTCGCCCAGACCGGTGTTCGGGCCCGAACCCATCCAGCGGATGTCGTTGCTAATCTTCATCAGACCGTACGCCAGGGTGCGCAGCTGACCGGAAACCTCAATCAGGCCGTCACGGTTAGCCTGAGCCTCGAAGTGGTTACGAGCCTCGGTCAGGGGCAGATCAGTCTCCTCAGCGAGCAGCTCAATCACGCGAGCGGAGAAGCCGTCCGGGGTGTTAATGCCGGTACCCACAGCGGTACCGCCTAGGGGAACCTCAGCCACGCGGGGCAGGGAAGCGTTCACACGCTCAATGCCGTAACGCACGGTTGCGGCGTAGCCGGAGAACTCCTGGCCCAGGGTGATGGGGGTTGCGTCCATCAGGTGGGTACGACCGGACTTCACAACGTCCTTGAACTCTGCGGACTTGCGCTCCAGAGACTCAGCGAGCACCTCGAGAGCGGGAATCAGGTCCTTCACCAGAGCCTCGGTCACAGCAACGTGCACGGAGGTGGGGAAGACGTCGTTGGAGGACTGGGAAGCGTTCACGTGGTCATTGGGGTGAACCTCAATGCCCTTGGACTCCAGGGAACGGGATGCTAGGGTTGCCAGAACCTCGTTCGCGTTCATGTTCGAGGAGGTACCGGAACCGGTCTGGAAGACGTCAATGGGGAAGTGGGCGTCGTAGTCACCGGTTGCTACCAGATCCGCTGCATCGCGGATAGCCTGGGCGCGCTCAGCGTCGAGCACCTTGAGTTCCTCATTGGCGGTCGCGGCTGCCTTCTTCACGAGGGCAAGCGCACGAATATGGGCGGATTCGAGGGTCTGACCCGAAATCGGGAAGTTCTCGACTGCGCGCTGGGTCTGTGCACGGTAAAGTGCATCAGCCGGAACGCGAACTTCGCCCATGGTGTCATGTTCAATGCGGTATTCAATGTTTTCAGCCATACCTCTAGCATAGGCGTTCAAAGTGGCTTACGTCGCCTCGAAAAGGTGTCAAAAGAGGAAAAACGCTCATAAATTTTGCGGCGTGAGAAGGCGTATAAAAACCCCGCCCCGGTAGATGTGCGAACACGCTACCGTGGCGGGGTTATCCCATAGAAAAATCTGTTCTTAAGTGCGAGTATGTGGGTTCTTGCCCTAAGACTCGTATCGAGCGGAGACGAGGAAACTAGTCCAGGTTCTCAGCAACCACAACGCGCGGGGGAGTCTTCACGACCACCGGAATCGTCTGGGTCGGCGGGTTCTGCGCGTCGTTCTTCTCCTCCGGCAGAGTCAGGTCCTGCGAACTGAACACCAGCTCCGCCTTACCCTCCTTCAGATGGTAGAAGACACCAATCACTGCGACCTTACCCTCAACCACTGCATCCGAAATAATGTGGGACTGCTCAATAATGCGGATAGCGGTCTGGCGAGTATGCTCACGCACCATGTCGTTGACGGTCGGGTTCTCCGGTAGCTTCGGGGACATTGCGGAAGGCAGGATGTGCTGCACCAGGTTACGGATGAAACCGTGCGGCATCTCGCCAGAGTCTAGAGCATTGCTAGCGGCAGTCACAGCACCGCAGGAGTCGTGACCGAGAACCATCACGATGGGGGTCTCAAACTCCTCGACCGCGTACTCCAGCGAACCGAGAGCCGCGTTCTCCAGCACGTGGCCGGCGGTGCGCACCACGAAGGCATCGCCCAGGCCCAGATCGAAAATAATCTCCGCCGCAAGGCGGGAGTCACCGCAGCCAAAGATCGAAGCAAAGGGGAACTGGCCGGCGGCTAGGTCGGTACGGCGAATTGTGTCCTGGTTGGGGTGCTCGTTGCTGCCCTCAATAAAACGACGGTTGCCGTCTCGAAGGCGCTTCCACGCCTCAGCGGGGGTCGGTTGAATACCAGCCATGTGATGCTCCTTAGCGGACAGATACAGATAACGCGTGCCGCCAGAGGCAACGAATCTGCGAACGGGTATGCGGAAGCTTCAGGCGCTCGCGCTGAAGCTGAGTTTCTTGCCGGAAGCTTCCCGGTGAAAAGAACCTACCTCAAATATGCCTTAAAAATGCGAAAAATAGCTAGTATGGCGCGCCTTCACACCCCCAATCTTGATGCCCAATGACGCAGAAACAATGCAAAGGGAGACGCAGCCCTCACCAAGTTGCCGCATCTGCTCACCTTAAAGTCAACACGCACGCAAACTCGTTCAGAACAAGAAAAACGAAGCGCCCGCGCGCTATCCTGAAGGAGCACTACTGCGTCGGCGACTTCGTGCTGGAAAGAACCAGCCAGCCGACGGTGTATTCAGAATTCTCGAAGGTGAGTCTATGACTACGAACAACAATCACGGCGATCGCAACCTCGCAATGGAACTGGTCCGCGCGACTGAAGCAGCAGCAATTGCTGCAGGCCCCTGGGTTGGCGCAGGCGAAAAGAACCTCGCAGATGGTGCAGCCGTAGATGCAATGCGTTACCGCCTCTCCACCGTCAGCTTCAACGGCACCGTTGTCATCGGTGAAGGCGAAAAGGACCAGGCCCCCATGCTGTACAACGGCGAGAACGTTGGCGACGGCTCCGGCCCCTCCCTCGACGTGGCAGTGGACCCCATCGACGGTACCCGCCTGACCGCACTCGGTATGGACAACGCACTGTCCGTGATCGCTGTGGCAGACGGCGGCACCATGTTCGACCCCTCCGCAGTGTTCTACATGGAGAAGCTGGTCACCGGCCCCGAAGCCGCAGAATTCGTGGACCTGCGCCTGCCCGTCAAGCAGAACCTGCACCTGGTCGCTAAGGCTAAGGGCAAGAAGATCAGCGAGCTGACCGTCTGCGTGCTGGACCGCCCCCGCCACGCCAAGCTGATCCAGGAAATCCGTGAGGCAGGCGCTCGTACCCGCATCATCCTCGACGGTGACGTTGCAGGCGCTATCGCAGCCTGCCGCGAGAACACCGGCGTGGACCTGATGCTCGGCACCGGCGGCACCCCCGAAGGCGTTGTCGCGGCGTGCGCAATCAAGGCAACCGGCGGCGTCATCCAGGGCCGCCTGGCACCGACCGACGACGCAGAGCGTGAGAAGGCACTGGCTGCAGGCCACGACCTCGACCGCATCCTGACCACCAACGACCTGGTCACCAGCGACAACTGCTTCTTCGCCGCAACCGGTGTCACCGACGGCAAGTTGCTGCGCGGCGTACGCTACGGCAAGAACGTTGTAACCACCCAGTCGCTGGTCATGCGTTCTTCCTCCGGTACCGTTCGTACCGTTGAGGCTGAGCACCGCCTCTCCCGCCTGCGCGAGATTCTCTCGCACACCAAGAACCCCGGAGAGCAGTAATCTTCGCCCCCGCAAGGGCTGAGGAGCCGCACTAAGACTCCTCGAACATTGCGCATACATACACAGGGAGCCGCCCCCACCGAAGAACTCGGTGAGGGCGGCTCCCTCATGTATTTAGCTTTTAGTTCTCAGGATGCGCCCCAGCAGCGGTGCGCCTGAACTCGCTAGCGAGAGCGGAAAGACTGAACCTTCGCCTTCGCCTTCGACACAGCATCACGAACCGCCGGACGAGCCTTGTACGCCAGCGTGTAGGCGCGGTAACCCAGCGAGGACACCGGAACATCCCAAGTGCCCGGGTACTCCACTGACTCGCCACCGAAGGACTTCTTGAACTTCGTGAAACCAGCCCACTCGTGATCCGGCTGATCCTCCGGCGCGATACCGAAGAGGTCAACGTACTTCAGACCCTTACGCTTAGCGTCCAGGATAAAGTTCGTCACCACCGGAATACCCGCCGACAGGCGACGATGCTCAAAAGAAGCCGCCGCATGCGCGTAGGTGCGGGTGTCATCCGAATCGTACACAAACGCCGCCGCAATCGGGGTGCTCTCACCGTTCTCATCGGTCAGCTTCGCAATGTACAGGGACGCCGCGCCGGCGGGCATCAGCACGCGAGCAACCTGCATCAGGTACTCATCCTGCTGACGGTTAAAACCGTTGCGGTCCGCAGTCTCATCCAAGAACGCGAACAGAACCGACAAATCCTCAGGATTCGTCGACACCTCAATGGTCACACCCTTCTTATGGATATTGCGGTGCAGGTTGCGGTTATTGGACTTCATGCCCTTGAGGATCTCGTCCTCAGAGCCCGAAAGATCAATAATCTGCGTGTGCGACGGCTGCACCTGGCGAGGAGCCAAACCGCACCGCGACGAGCCAAGAAAGCAGCCGCATCCTGATCGCCCCAAATAGCGGATTCAGTAGGCTCAATGCGCACAAACAGGCAGCGAAGCTTTGCCGCCTCTTCCTTCAACGACGTGAGAGCCTCATCAAAAGCCACAGCACTGGAAGCAACCGGTCCGTACGGGCTGTACAGGTAGCGGCCGGTAGCGCCGCCCTCAACGGTCGCAAGGTACGACCAGCCGTTACCGCTCTTACGGATCACGGTGTGACCATTAGATTCCTGAAAACGTGCCCAAATATCGGACTGAAGAATATTGCTCATTCTTCTAGTGTATCCGAGCTTAGGGAACGTAAGCCTGGGGCTCCGAGGACGCTTCGGGAGCGGGAGTGGGGCGGGGAGCGGAGGAGCTCTCCTCCGCCTCGCGCTCAGCCGCTGCCTTAGCCTTCGCCTCGGCAACGCGGGTGCGCAGAGCCGCGCCCTTGTCCATCGCGCTCTGACGCAGATCCTGAGAGAACTGACGCAAATCAGCGTGAACCTGCTGAGCGAATGCGTCAGTACCCGAACCCAGGATACGCAGAGCCAGCAGACCAGCATTGCGAGCGCCGTTAATGGAGACGGTAGCGACCGGAACGCCGGCGGGCATCTGAACAATCGACAGCAACGAGTCCATGCCCTCGAGGTTCTTCAGGCGCACCGGAACACCAATCACGGGTAGTGCGGTGACGGAAGCGAGCATGCCGGGCAGATGAGCGGCACCGCCGGCACCGGCAATAATCACACGAATACCGCGGCTGTGAGCCTTCTTGCCGTACTCAATCATATCCTCGGGCATGCGGTGCGCAGAAACGACATCAGCCTCGTAGGGGATGCCGAACTCGTCCAAAACCTCGGCTGCGGCCTCCATGACCGACCAGTCCGAATCCGAACCCATCACAATGCCAACAATGGGCTGGGAAGAAGCATAGGGAGACTGAGACATAATCCTCATATCCTTTCAGAATGCGGTGGCGAACCACCATCAGTAGGGTGCGTCGGATACGCAGGATGATGTGCTCACCCCACGCACCGGCTAAAAATAGGGCTACAGGGGGCGGCCGTCACGCAAAATGGAGGCGGCATTCGCGGCGCTATGACGTAGCGCCTCAAGCTCAGCCACCGTGCCAGTAATATTCACGTGACCAATCTTGCGGCCCGGGCGGGTTTCCTTGCCGTAGAAGTGAATCTTCGCGCGCGGTTCAGCCGAAAGCGCCAGCGGGTAGACGCCGAAATGTCTTCGTTCTCGCCGCCCAGATAATTCTTCATCACGGCAACACCCTCCAGCACGGAGGTGTCACCCAACGGCAAATCCAGCACAGCACGCAGATGCTGCTCAAACTGGCTGGTCACCGAGCCGTCCTGAGTCCAGTGGCCGGTATTGTGCGGGCGCATTGCCAGCTCGTTGATGTAGAAGCCAGCGGGGGAGCCCGGCACCTCAAACATCTCAACAGCCATCACACCGGTCACGCCCAGCTCGGAGGCAATAGTGACCGCGGCAGCGGCAGCGGCTTCAGCAACCTCGGGGTCTAGATTCTGAGCAGGGGCAATGACCTCATCGCAGATGGAGTTCACCTGAATGGTCTCAACGACCGGCCAGGGGCGCACCTCGCCGCTTTCACGGCGAGCCACCAGCGCGGAAAGTTCACGAGTGAAGGGCACCTTCTCCTCAGCCAGCAGAGAGGAGAAATCGGTGCGGGAAGGCAACTGCTCAAACCATTCAGTGCTACGCTCGCGAGCCTCCTCGGGAGAATCCAGGACGAGCACGCCCTTGCCGTCGTAGCCGCCGCGCGGGGTCTTCAGCACCACGGGCCAGCCAATCCCATCGCCGAAGGCGAGCAGCTCGTCCAGAGTAGAAACCTCAGCCCAGCGCGGGTTCGGCAGACCGAGACGCTCAACGGCGGCGCGCATCAGGAGCTTATCCTGTGCGTACTGCAGAGCCTCCGGGTGGGGCTGTACATTCACACCCTCCTCCATGAGAGTGCGCAGAAATTCGGTGGGCACGTGCTCATGATCGAAAGTGATGACATCCTTACCGCGAGCAAATTCGCGGAGGGTGTCCAAATCTTTGTAATCCCCGACGGGCGCGGTACGCACCGCTGCTACGGCGCCGACGGTGGGCGCCTCCGCGAGAATCTGCAGGTCGAGGCCAAGGTTAGTTGCTGCGGGAGCCATCATGCGGGCCAGCTGGCCGCCGCCGATGACACCAATTACGGGTCCAGTCACAGGGTAAGTCACATCACCTAAGTGTACCGGGTTCGGAGTGTTCATGGGAGCAAGACCACATTAAGGTCACAGAATGGGTTCAACTGGGCTTCAGCGCCCAATATGTGGGCGTTGATGCGGGTGAAAGCCAGCAAAACGTGCCTTCTACCCTGTCAACGTGAGATGAAAAGGAATATCTCGTTAGCTGAGAGGTCTGTGGAAAAAATCTCAAAGGGTCAAACAACCCGCCGGGACTGTATTAACATATAAGAGCTTGTAAAGCTTGTAAAAGAGGCTGAAACAACCGTCGGACATTGCGTTACTAACGCCAACCGGCGCTAAACTTCCCTTTTCCCGATAAATCTTCGCTAGATAGTCCCGCATGAGCGCACAGACGAAACCGACCCTCACCGAACGCTTGAAATCCCTCTGGGACAGCTACGGTATTGAGGTGCTCAAATTCGGTACCGTGGGCGGCGCCGCCTTCATCGTGAACTCTGTGACGGTGTGGGTGCTGATGATGACCATCATGTCGGAGTCCCACACCAAGGCGAAGGTCGTTGCAAGTATTGTTGCAACCATCTTCTCCTGGCTCATGAACCGCCTGTGGACCTTCCGCGACTCCCGCTCCGAGAACTGGAAGCGCGAAGCCATCGAGTTCGGTCTGGTGAACCTGCTGGGCATTCTCGTTGAGGCCGGCTGCGTGGCATTCAGCACCTACGTGCTGAACCTGCGCACCCCCGAGGCGTCCTTCATCTCCGGTACGATTATCGGTACCATTCTGGGCACCATTCTTCGCTACTTCCTCTACCGCTTCTGGGTGTACGGATCGCACCGCAAGCAGGTTGAAAAGGGCGAAGGTACCGATCACGAAGAGCTCGGCCGCATGTTTGATGAGGCCGCCGCCATTCTCGACGGCGAAGAGTCCACCAAGCAGAAGGCACGCTCTGAGGCGGCTGCATCCGAGGCACAGTCGAAGTCCAGTTCGCAGAACTCCTAAGCTTCTCGGATTGTAGAAGCGGCATAGCTAGAACGTGATATAACGATTCATCCCCCGATACGAACGGTATCGGGGGATGAATCGTTTAACGCCCTATATGTTTATTGGCGCTGTGTTTGTTGACGCTCAGTGCGGGCGTTAGCCTTCCGCGTGATTTTTCGGGCAACTGGGGAGGGGTGCCACCGGCGCTGCAGGGCTGAGAAGCTATGCGTGGGGAATCTCTACCGCACGCTCGGCAACCATCAGAGATGCCAGCTGCCCATCCTGCCAGTCCACGCTCGGGTCAGCCACAAACACCGCATGCCCCGAAGCCAAAATAGCTAGCACCTCCAGCAGTGTGCTCAGGGTCGCCTCCGAGGCATCAAAACCGTAGTCGGGGCTCAACTCCAGCGCGAGCGCCCGCTGCCCCGAAGGGAGCGTATATCCCGCCATGCGATAGGTCTGCGCCTGCGCAAGAACCTGCTCGTAGGCTTCCGCATAGCTGAAACCCTCAATGATTTCTGCCGAATCATCGGGAAGCAGACCCGAGTACTGGTCGCCAAAGCTACGCACCAGGGCGCAGTAATCGAGCACCTCCTCGGCGTGCGAAGCCAGCGCCTGCAAATCGCCGGTGTAGGAAAGAGCCAGCGGTGCACGGTCAACCGCCAGAAGGTACGCGGGGTCATTCGTGTAGCCCGCCTCCTGCTCGGTGCAGACCGCGGCAACCAGCGGCTCGTCCTGATCGAGGATCGCGCCCACGCGCAGCGCCGCCAGACCCAGAACAATAGTGCGCCAGTGCAGCGGAGCCTGCAGGTCAAAACCTTCATCGGGTGCCAGTTCGCATTCTTCAACCAGCAGGTTTGCGCTCTTGTCTACCCAGTTCATGAGGACCCTGCCGGAGAGCTCAATGCGCTCGCCTGCCGCTGAATACCAGATCAGGGCGGGGGTCTGCTGAGTGCTGAGTTTCTCGAAGAAACGGTTCAGAGTCGTGGGCGCGGACGCGCCGGTGGGGGAGAGAGTAACCATGGGTTTCACTCTACCTCACGGTTCAGAAGGAGCGGAGGCGCAGGGGTGGTTCTGCTGGGGGAGGAGAGGAGAAGGGGGCGCCGGTCACCGGGCTAGAAAGTACATAAGTAAAGTAAAAACTTCTAATGGTGCTTGAAAAAACCTAATGATGAAAAACCTTTGCACTAACTAAGGTCCTATTTTGAAATACGACATGCAGATAGATTGGAAATATAAATGCTTCGCAATAAGCCTGGAAAAATACGCAGAGTATGGACGGTAAAAAGATAAACTTTTCTTTTCGAATTGCCTGAAAAATTCTGGAAGTGGGAGCTCGGGGGACCCGTGCAGAATCGACTTCCCTTATATTTGCAGTCAAGATGCGGAATTTGCATGCGATAGAAACTGGTTTTGAAAAGGGGAAACTTGAGGTCGACTCAGGATGTGACCGGGGGCAAGTGAGGGGATGAAAAATGTATAAAGGTCAAATTCACATTAAATATGACGCCCGTAACACATACATCTAAACATTGATTAAGTCTAGTTTGACGAAACGGCGTGTCGCACGTCTAATAGATATATAAGCGTGTTTGCTCTGGAAGGGACCGTAGAGGCTGGAGCAACCATGCCACACCATACACACGAAGATTCCGTCCACGACGGATCCGCAGACTCATTAAGCTCACAATGAGAACACGGAAGGAAAACCCATGGGCTCCTACATTGCATCCGACCGCTCTGTCGCGGCCGCGCGCGCATCAGGCGCTCAGCACCGTAGCATGAATCCCACTCACCCCCTCGAAAGCCGCCGACGCCTTTCTCACAGACGCAGAACGAAACATGCCTGCCTGCACCGACGTATGGACCGCAGCGGCAGGGCTCTACGGAACCGAAGGCGAAGACGGAGAACTCGCCTGGCAAGCTGAAGCACTCTGCGCCCAGACCGACCCCGAAGCCTTCTTCCCCGAAAAGGGCGGCTCCACCCGAGACGCCAAAAGGGTGTGCGGTGTATGCCCCGTGCGTGAAGAGTGTCTACAATATGCAATGGACAATGACGAGCGCTTCGGAATCTGGGGCGGGCTGTCAGAACGTGAACGCCGCCGACTGCGCAAGCAGGCGAGCTAAGCCAGGAAGGTACCATCTACATGCAGACCGCACGACTGTGCTCCCGCCAGACCTGCCAGCGAGAGGCGACTGTTACTCTCCAGTACTCCTACGCAGACTCCACGGCCATCATTGGCGCTCTCTCTGAATTTCGTGAGCCCCACGCCTACGACCTCTGCGATGATCACGCTGCACGGCTGACGGCACCGCAGGGTTGGCGAGTGGTCTACAAGGTACCCGTCCAGGGTTCGGACACCACCGAATCCTAGAATTCGAACCCAAGAATTTAAACACCCGAATGCAAAGAACCTTCCGTGAATTCATGCGGAAGGTTCTTTGCGTATGAGAAACTGGCAGATAGTACAGACACCCGCAACTCACTCAAACACCATTCACTCGAAAAGAACGCGAGATCCATGAGCAAAGAAACACACCGAGGAATGTGGGGCGCACTGCGCCCGGCCATCCGCCGAAATAGCGCCGAAGAACTCCTCAAAGCTCGCCGAGCAGAGACCGTGACCAGCGAACCGGCACCGCACACCGGAGCCTTCGGACGCATCGTAGCAGACGTACCCACCGTCGCCGAAGAACCCGACCTGCCTACCGGCTCCGTACCCGTCGTCCCCGCACGCAGCAAACTCCGCGAACAGGGTGTCGGCACCCGCGTACGCACCCGCACCAACGTCTCCACCGGCTTCGTGCCCCTCGTGCGTGACTCGCAGAGCACCCCCAAAAATCCGACCCTCAGCGACCTCAACCGCGAAACCATGCAGAGGGCAGCCGAAGCAGAAGCAGCTGCAGCAGCAGAAGCCGAAAATGCGGCTGAAACAGAAACCGTCGCTACCGCGGAGGCGGCAAGCGCCTCCACCGCCGGACGCAAGTACCGCACCGAAACCACCCGCACCGGTCACACCCACGCGGTCGCGGACCCCAACGCACCGCTATCTTCCCTGGCTGCCTCGCCCGAAGCTGCAGAACGCGCCGCAGCCCGCGAAGACGCCGTGGAAGACACCCCGCGCTTCCTCAAGCTCCGCGCAACCCTCATCGCGCTCACCGTACCGCTGACCGTACTCATGATCGCGATCCGCGCCGTAGCCTCCGCACCCTTCCTCTGGCTCGAATACCACCGACCCGGATTCCCCGAAGACAGCTACGGCTACTACCTGGTCGAGAGGATGCGCCTGGGCTCCTACGGCGTGGACTACATCAACAACTTTGCGCCGCGAGAATACCTTGCCCGCGTCACCACCGGTGCCGACAATACCCTTGCCTTCACCGAAGCAGAAGTGAACCACATGCACGACGTGAAATGGGTACTGCTCATCGCCACCATAGCCGTTGCCGCGCTCTTCCTGCTGACGCTCTTTAGCAGCATCTCCCTGCGCGAGCGCGCCCCCGGAACCATCCGCCGCAGCCTCTTTAGCGGCGCATGGATTACTCTGGGCCTCATCGCCGTGCTCGGCGTTGTGGGCGTCTTCGGCTGGGAATGGCTGTTCACCACCTTCCACCAGGTGTTCTTCCCGCAGGGCAACTGGGAGTTCTCCGTGCGAAGCTCCCTCATCCGCCTCTACCCGCCGCAATTCTGGATCGATGCGGCCATCGCCGTAGCGGTCCTCGTGGTAGCGCAGATTACCCTCCTGCTCGTGACCACCTGGCCCACCAAATACCGCAAGCTCAAGGCAGAACGCCGCCGCCAGGAACGCCAGGAACTGCGCGTCAAGCTCGCCTCCGCACGCGTCAGCGACAACTAAAACACGCGTCGGCGACAACTAAAAATCATCAGCCACTTCACCGCACGAACCAGGGCGGAAAGGGCACAACGAAGGGGGCTGGGCTCTACCACACGGTAGAACCCAGCCCCCTTCGCTATACCCAAGCTTGCATCGCTCGAACCTAAAAACCGAGCCTAAAACCCAAGCCCAAAAACCGAGCCTAAATCCAGGACTTAAACCACATGTGCGAATACCACTGCTCATACGGAATCACCTGAGCAGTCCACAACGGCATAAAGTACGCGCTCAACACCAGCACACCCACCAGGTAAATCGCCACCAGCGTCACGCCCAAACGAGCACGCAACACCGAACCACGAGCACCCGACAGCGCCAGACCCAAAACACCCGCCAACAGTAGGATTAGGAATGGTTCAAAGGACAGCGCGTAGAAGTAGAACATCGTGCGATTCGGGTACATAAACCACGGGAAATAGCCCGCACCGAACATAACCAGTAGCGCACCAAAACGCCAATCCCGCTTCAGTAGTAGAACCAGAAGCGCCACAATAATCGCCGGAATAAAAGCCCACCAAATCGCCGGGTTACCGATATTCAAAATAGCTTCGGAACAGGACTTCACGGTACAACCCGAAGAGCCCAGCTTTGGCGACTCATAGTAGTACGAGGTCGGGCGGCCCAAAACCAGCCACTGCCACGCCTGCGAAGAATACGTATGCGGGCTGCTCAAACCAGAATGGAACTTAAACGCCGAGACATGGTACTCCCACAGAGAACGCAAATCCTCAGGAAGCCACATGACACCCTTGCCCGGGTTCTCAACCGCCCAGCGGCGGAAATACGCATTCGACGACTGGAACCAGCCCGCCCAGGTGCTCAGATACACCAGCAGACCCACACCAATCATCTGGAAGAACGCGGGGATGCCGTCACGCACCAGCGCTGTCAAACCCCACTTGTTCAGACCCACAATACGGCGAGCATTAATATCCCAGAACACCGTCAGCAGACCCATCGCCGCCACGAAGAACAGCGAATTCCACTTCACGCCCACCGCGGCACCGGCACATACACCGGCGGCGAAACGCCACAGGCGCAGACCCATGCTCGGGCCCCACGGCATCGGCGGAAGCACACCGCTATTCTGGCGTGCCGCCTCCGCAATATTGCGCGCCAGCACGCGCCGCGCCTGAATACGGTCAAGCACCAGACACACAAAAGTCGCGAGAATCCAGAACATCTGGAAAATATCCAGCAGAGCCAAACGAGACTCCACCAGCATCAGGCCATCCACAGCAGCCAGCAGTGCCGCAATAGTCGCCACCGTCATCGAACGGAACAGCAACCAGCCAACATAGGCAATCAACGCCACCGACAGGGTGCCAATCACCGCAGCAGAAACACGCCAACCAAAGGGATTATTATCACCAAAAATTGCCATGCCCGCGGCAATCATCCACTTACCCAACGGCGGATGCACCACATACTCCGGCGAATCCGTCAATAGACCCGACGGGTGACCGGCAGCGAAGGAAGCATTAGCGTCCTTCGACCAGCTCAACTCATAGCCATAATGCACATACGAGTAGGCATCCTTGGCGTAGTAGGTCTCATCAAAAACAATGGCATTCGGATGCGCCAAATTATAAAAACGCAGAATACCGGCAACCAGCACAATCAATGCGGGCGCCAACCAACCCCAACGCGGGGCACGAATATAGGCAACAGCGAGCGCATCCAGCAGAGAATCGAGGCTGTAACGACCACGGTCAGACGAAGAGCGGGACGAAGCAGCCGGGCCAGCCGGAGCGGCAGATGCGGGAGAAAGTAGCTTAGGTATCTTCACCCCATCAATCCTAAAGGGTCAGAACGCACGATGCACCATTTCAGCCCGTGAACGGCTTATATGACGCACCGTAGCCCGCCCGCACCAGCTGCTTTTACCGGCAACCCCGCCCGGCAAGCTCACCCGGCAATCCCACCCAACAGCGGACAGAGTGCGGGCGTTACACTTAGTGGGTACACGAAGACCAGACACAGACACGAGGCCTGCCATGACCGCACCCGCAGAATACACCGAAGAAACCGCCGACCCCTCAGAAATCACCGCCCCCTCAGAAATGGTCGAGGCACCCGAGATTGACACCGCTGACGCTGCTGACACCGCCGTTACCTCCGAAGAAGGCGGCGTGCTCATCCTCGGCGGCACCCCCATCGGCAACCTCGCCGACGCCTCCGACCGACTGCGCTCAGCCCTCGCCACCGCAGACCTCATCGCCGTCGAAGACACCCGCAAGCTACGAACCCTAGCCTCCGGGCTTGGTGTGCGCACCCGCGGCCGCATCATCGTCAACCACGACCACAACGAAGCTGAACGCAGCGAAACCATCGTACAAGCGGTACAGGACGGTCAGCGTGTGCTGCTGCTCTCGGATGCGGGCATGCCCACTATCTCCGACCCCGGCTACGTTGCCGCCGCAGCCATCGCAGAAGCCGACCTGCCCGTCACCGTGGTGCCCGGTCCCTCCGCAGCGTTGACCGCGCTCGCGCTCTCCGGCCTGCCCACCGGACGATTCACCTTCGAAGGTTTCCTCGCCCGCAAGGGCTCCGAGCGCACCCGCCGCCTCGCATCGCTGGCGGGGGAGGAGCGCACCATGATCTTCTACGAATCCCCGCACCGCACCGCCGCAACCCTGGCAGACTTCGTGCAGACTTTCGGCGCCGACCGCCGCGGAACGGTCAGCCGTGAGCTAACCAAGCTTCACGAAGAGGTTCGACGCGGTACCCTGGCAGAGCTTGCCGAATGGGCTGAGTCTGAACGCGTCCGCGGCGAAATCGTCATTATTGTTGAAGGCGCACAAGCCCCCGAAACCCCCGAAGCGCAGGATGTAGTGCAGCTGGTCCTCGACCGTGTAGCGGGCGGTGAGCGCCTCAAGAGCGCCTGCGCCGCGGTCGCCGCCGAGACCGGCACCTCCAAGCGTGACCTGTACGAGGCAGCACTGGCTGCCCGCTCCGAATAACCTATATCCGAATAACCCAGAATCACCGCGCAGCTTTACCTCCCAGCTTTACCCTGCAGTTTTATCCCGAGGATTTATCCATGTGTCAGAGCCATCCCGGTCCTGAAATTACCCAGGAGTACCTGAACTCCCTCGCCGCCCTGGCGAACTACACCCTGCCCACCCCCGCGGCACTTCGGGCAACCGCCCTGCCTAACGGCTGGGCGCCGGTGCCCGGTGAAGTACCCGCACCCTATCAGGCGGAACTCTACACCGGCATCAGTGACGCTGAAGGCGGAGAAGGAACCCGCCGCCGCTCCACCACCGGCGAGAATGGCCGCAGCCGCAACCTGGTCTTCCCGCCCGCCCCCGAGCCGCTGCCGTACCCCATCGTGGATAACCACACCCACATGGACCTGCTCGACGGCGAAGTAGAAATCAGCGCCCGCGACGCACTCGACGCCGGTGAAAAGCTCGGCATCGCCGCCATCGTACAGGTCGGATGCGATATCCCCTCTTCCCTGTACGCGGTCGCCGCCGCGCAGGCTGATGAGCGTGTTCTCGCCGCCATTGCGATTCACCCCAACACAGCCCCCGAGCTGGCTGCAGCCGGTCAGCTGGAGGCGGCGCTCGCCACCCTCGACGAGCTCGCCACCGCCGACCGTGTGCGCGCTATTGGTGAGACTGGCCTGGACTATTTCCGCACCGGCGAAGAAGGTATGGAGGCGCAGCACTACAGCTTCCGCGAGCATATTCGCATTGCGAAGAAGCACAACCTGGCGTTGCAGATTCACGACCGCGACGCGCACGAGGATGTTGTGCGCATCCTGGATGAAGAGGGTGCACCGGAACGTACCGTGTTCCACTGCTATTCGGGTGGCCCGGAGCTTGCCGCGATCTGCAATGAGCGCGGCTGGTACATGAGCTTTGCCGGGACGGTGACTTTCAAGAACTCGAAGGGTATTCAGGAGTCGTTGGCGATGGCTCGCCCGGAGCTGATTCTGGCTGAGACGGATGCGCCGTTCTTGACCCCGCATCCGTTCCGTGGCCGTCCGAATGCGTCCTACATGACGAATTACACGGTGCGGTTCATGGCGGCTCATCGCGGTGAGGAGTTGGAGGCGCTCTGCCGCCGTATCCGTGAGAATTCGGAGCGGGTTTACGGTCAGTGGTAGGCGCGTACACCCTGTAGCGGGTAGCTACGCTGAGTCGCCTCGTGGTGCGTGCCTGCGCGCTAGACTGTAGCGACTACAAACAATTCACTCAAACAGCTATGCCATGATCTGGTTTGCGGTATTTAGGTACGTATAGTGCCTCAATAAGGTGTTCAAAAATTGGTGCTGCAAACGTCCCTACGAGATTTAATGTTGAGCGCCCGGTAACTGGTGCTTTAGGAGGACACTATGGCGAAGATTCTGAAGTATGTTCTGGGCCTGGATGGCGCGAACCGTTTTGAATCGTTCTATTCGGTGGGCGCGCCCGCGAAGGATTTTGTGCCTTATTCTGCGGTGGATAACCGCGATAATCATGTGACCGATGACGAATTTGATGTTGAACTTTTCCGTAGCCGTTGGCATCGTAACCTCACCCCGGCTGAGCACGGTTGCATGCTCAGCCACGTGAAGATGTGGGAGGACTTTGTCGCATCGGATGCTGACTGGGCTCTGATTGCTGAGGACGACATCCTTATTTCTTCGGACGCTGAGGCGGTGGTGAACGCAATCATCACCAAGTACCCGCAGGTGCAGCTGGTGAACCTGTGCGATGCGTACTCGTTCAAGGCGGAACCATGAACCCGCGTGTGGACTACATTCGTCTGTCTCTGCTGTCTCCTTTTGTGCACGGTAAGTACCGTATGGGCAAGCTGTACGGTTCGACCCGACTGGGCTGCACCGGTCTGTACCTGATTTCCCGTTCGGGTGCTGAGCTGCTGCTCAAGCAGTTTAAGGACAAGGTGCCGGGCACTGTGGCTGACGATTACAAGCTGTACCAGCGGTGGGGTGTGGATGTGCGTTTTGTGCAGCCCGCCCTGTGCGATTGGGAGGGTAGCAGCGTCATCCTGGAATCCGGTAAGAGCCACCTGGAGATGCTGGCTGAGAATCAGAAGGGTTCGAGCGCTCTGGATCGTTTGCGTATTGCCTTGGCTCCGAAGATGCGTTTGGTGAATGCAAAGAATGTTCTGGACGCCACTGTTGATGAGGTGAAGCAGCGCCTAGGCAAGGCGGAATAAGTAAGCCTCTTTGAGAAAGCCTTTCTTCGTCATATATGTATGGCGGGGAGGGGCTTTCTGCAGCTATTTTCAGCTTTAGCGCGTGAGGTATCGTGTAACGTGCGAGACATAACAGGGGGCTGCACGCCAATTGTTGGGTACTATCTTCACATGAGTGATAGGGTATTTTTATACATACAATTCATCACTCACTGACTAGGCATTTTGTTATCGTGCGCGCATTTTTTCGGCGTGCTTTGTGTTTGTCGGTGCCAAGTCAATACTCGGCGCTCATACATGGCTTCTGTCGTTTCAGATAGGGACTGTATGGGTGTGTCACAGCAAAGGGAAATTCATGGCAAAAATTCTGAAATACGTTCTGGGACTGGACGGCGCTAACCGGTTTGATTCGTTCTTCTCGGTGGGGGCACCCGCTCAAGGTTTTCAGCGTTATTCTGCGGTGGATAACCGTGATAATCACGTCACTGATGCACAATTCGACAGCAAGCTGTTCCTGGCTCGTTACGGTAAAGAGCCGAGGCCTGCCGAAAAGGGTTGCGCTTTGAGCCACTACCACATGTGGAAGGACTTTCTCGCTTCAGACGCCGACTGGGCTTTGCTGGCAGAGGATGATGTCCTCATTTCCCCTGACCTGCAGCCTGTAGTGGAGAGGATTATCGAAAAGTACCCTCACGTGCAGATGGTTAACCTGGGCGATATCTACGCTTCTGAAGCTGGCAAGCTCAACCCGCAGGTTGATTATCCCCGTCTTTCGTTGCTTGCTCCTTTTGTGTACGGCAAGTACCGTATGGGTCGTGCCTATGGTTCAAAGCCTCTGTACGGTGCTGCCTTGTATCTTCTTTCGCGTTCTGGGGCTGAACGACTCGTAGAATGTTATGGCGAGACGGTTCCCGGCGTTGTTGCTGATGATTATTCTCTCTACCGAGAATGGGGAGTAGACGTATATTTGGTGCAGCCCGGTCTATGTGGTTGGGAAGGCACCAGCCTCATTCAAACTTCTGGCGTTCGTCACTTGGAAAGTCTCAAGAGCACGCAGCATGGCACCGGTTTTATCGACCGGTTGCGCATCGCCCTGGCACCGAAGAAACGTATTGCGAACGCGAAGAATATTCTGGAAGCCACCCTCGAAGATGTGAAGCAGCGTCTAGGACGATAATCCAGAGACGGTAACCCAGAGACGGATTGGGGTACTGTCATCACATAAAAATGTGAATACGTGGGTCTTCTGCCCTGTCGTTTATCCCCTCCCTATCGTGTATATGCGGTAGGGAGGGGATTGTTTTTGCTGTACACCGGTACGGCGCGTGCCATACCGCGTCTTAACCTGCGGGCATCTGAATTTGGTGCATGGTGAATGATAGAATTCTTTCTACATTGCACAGCAGTGTGCGTATTTATCACACGCTCAATATTCAGACTCCCTGCCATGTACGCATTGATTTTTAAGATTGACGAACTTTTCTCTCGTGCAGGTGGTCTGATGTTCTGAAAACTCATCATTAACCGTTGCGATTTTCTATTGCTTAGGTTTTCTGGATGAGCTGTTGAAAGGAAAAAATATGGCAAAGATTCTGAAGTATGTTCTGGGCCTGGACGGCGCGAACCGTTTTGAATCATTCTATTCGGTGGGCGCGCCCGCGAAGGATTTCGTGCCTTATTCTGCGGTGGATAACCGCGATAATCACGTCGCTGATGAAGAATTTGACGTTGAGTTTTTCCGTAGCCGTTGGCATCGTGACCCCAACCCCGCGGAGAAGGCTGCATGCTCAGCCATGTGAATATGTGGCGTGACTTTGTTGCAAGTGACGCCGATTGGGCGCTGATTGCCGAAGACGACATCCTTCTTTCTCCGGATGCTGAGGCGGTCGTGAACGCAATCATCACGAAGTACCCGCAGGTGCAGCTGGTGAACCTTAGCGATTCTTTTGCAAATGATGCTGGCAAGCTGAACCCGCATGTGGAATACATCCGCCTGTCCCTGCTGTCTCCTTTTGTGCACGGTAAGTACCGTATGGGTAAGCCGTACGGTACCTGGCCCCTGATTTGCACCGGCTTGTACTTGATTTCCCGTTCGGGCGCTGAGCTGCTGCTCAAGCAGCTTGAGGACAAGGTGCCGGGTACCGTGGCTGATGATTACAAGCTGTACCAGCAGTGGGGTGTGGATGTGCGTTTTGTGCAGCCGGGCCTGTGCGGCTGGGAGGGTAGTAGCGTCATCTTGGAATCCGGTAAGCGTCATCTGGATAAGGTGAATAGCCTCCAGCACGGTACTGGTCCTCTGGATCGACTGCGCATTGCTTTGGCTCCGAAGAAGCGTATCACAAACGCTAAGAACGCTCTGGAAGCCACTCTTGATGAGGTAAAGCAACGTTTCTCGCGGTAATCTAAACTGTAACCTCCCCACCATCCATTTATGTGAAGGAACGCTGTGAACAACCTGCCCCTGCTCGGCCCTGCTGAGATTCGCGAGCTTGCCGAGATGCTCGGTATTCGTCCGACGAAGACTCTTGGGCAGAACTTTGTGATTGACCCCAATACGATTCGTCGTATTGTCAATGCGGCAGAGATTTCACCGGAGGAGACGGTGCTGGAGGTCGGCCCGGGCCTGGGTTCGTTGACCCTCGGCATCCTGGATGCTGCGAAGGATATGGTTGCGGTTGAGATTGACCCGCCGCTGGCTCAGCAGCTTCCGCACACGATTGAGAAGTTCCGCCCCGAGAAGGCGGGCGATATTGACGTGGTGCTCATGGACGCTCTGAAGGTCACCGAGCTGCCTCGCACTCCGGATGCTCTGGTGGCGAACCTGCCCTATAACGTGGCGGTGCCGGTGCTTCTGCACCTGTTCGCGCAGTTCCCGAGCATTCGTCACGCCCTGGTGATGGTTCAGGACGAGGTTGCCGACCGTCTTTCGGCGACCCCGGGTTCAAAGATTTACGGTGTGCCCTCGGTGAAGGCTAATTGGTATGCCGAGGTGTATAAGGCGGGCGTGATTGGTAAGAACGTGTTCTGGCCTGCGCCGAAGATTAACTCGGGCCTGGTGGGTTTCCGCATGCGCGAGGAATCTCTCTCTTACCGTTGACCGTGACCTGGTGTTCACGATTGTGGACGCTGCATTCGCTCAGCGCCGTAAGACTCTGCGCGCCGCGTTGAGCTCCTGGGCGGGTTCGGGTGCGCGTGCGGAGCAGATTCTGGTGGCTGCCGGTATCGCCCCGACGGAACGCGGCGAGAAGCTGGATATTCACGGCTTTATCCGCATTGCGGAGGCTTCGCTGACTGTCCCGGCTGATCCTGCAGCGCAGTAGCTTCTTCCCGCTCTTGAGTTTTTCACTGACGTTCTCACGCGATTTCCCGCGCGAAAGGTGTATGCGCTGATGAGTACCGCCTCCCAGGTCGCTATTTCGGTTGATGCTCCCGGTAAGGTCAATCTGTACCTTGCCGTGGGGGATGTCCGCCCGGACGGTTACCACCCGTTGACTACGCTTTTTGCGGCGGTCTCTCTAACGGAGACCATCACGGTCTCTAAAGGGCAGACACCGGGGCTGAGCCTGAGCATGGATATTGTGCCCGGCTCCCTGGTGGATCAGCAGATGAAGGCGGGGCAGTTCGATCCTGCCGCTGTGCCGATGGACGAGCGGAATCTCGTGTATCGTGCCGCTGCGCTGATTCTTGCGGAGCACGGTATTGATTCTGCCCCGGCGTTGCACCTGCATATTGCGAAAGCTGTGCCCGTGGCAGGCGGTATGGCGGGCGGCTCAGCGGATGCGGCTGCCGCCCTCATTGCTACGGATCGCTACCTGCACGCAACCGGCCGCACCGGTGCGCTCCTGACCCAGACAGATTATGAACGTCTTGCCGCGCAGCTGGGCGCCGATATTCCCTTTAGCGTGCGTGCCGCGCTCGGGCAGACCCTCGCCCTGGGGCAGGGGACCGGTACCGAGCTGCAGAACGTTGCGGCGCCTCGAGAGCCTCTGCACCTGGTGATTGTTGCCGCGCAGTTTGGCCTCTCAACCCCCAGCGTCTTCAATCAACTGGATGCGGGCCGCGCCTCGGGGCTGTACCCTGCCTCCGGTGAGCTGGTGGAACCCGCAGAGCTTCTGTCAGTGCTGAGCTCTTATGACGGTTCGGAGGCGGCGCTCGCCTCCTTGGCACCGCTGCTACGTAACGATCTGCAGGCTCCTGCACTTTCGTGCGCCCCGCAGCTGGAACAGACCCTGAACCTGAGCGATAGCGAGGGCGTGTACGCCTCCCTGGTGTCTGGTTCCGGTCCGACGGTGCTTCTGCTGGCTTCTTCGCAGGATCGAGCGGAGGCTCTCGCTACTTCTCTCCGTGCCACGGGCAACCATGCGGTGAGCGCGGTCACTGTGATTCTGTATCATTGAGCTGAATACATGAAGAATGCCGGTTCTAGATTGAATCTAGAACCGGCATTCCTCTACGTTAATAGGCCTTAGCCGAGCAGTTCGGAGAGTTCGAGCCAGCGCATTTCTAGCTCGTCAATCTCATCCTGAAGTGTCTGCTGCTGCTCGCCGAGCGCCGCCAAACCGGCGTAGTCGGAGGCGTCGTGCGCGCTCATCTGCTCGGAGAGCTTCTCCTGCTCTGCAGCGAGCTTGGCGAGGCGGCGCTCAATCGCACCGGATTCCTTCTGCGCCGCACGCAACTCGGCACCGGAGACCTTCGGAGCCTCCGGCTCAGCAGAAGCCTGCGCCGAGGAGGCGGCACGCGCCTGCGCGCTACCGGCGGCAGAACCACCAGCACCGGCGGCAGAGAGCGCCAAATACTCGTCCACACCGCCGGGTAGATGACGGAACGAACCGTCAATCACGGCGTACTGCTGATCAGTGACGCGCTCCATGAGGTAACGGTCGTGGCTGACCACCAGCAGGGTGCCCGGCCAGGTGTCCAGCAGGTCCTCCATCGCGGCGAGCATATCGGTGTCCAGGTCGTTGGACGGCTCATCGAGAATCAGCACGTTCGGCTCATCCAGCAGAATCAGCATGAGCTGCAGGCGACGCTTCTGACCGCCCGAAAGGTCCTTGACCGGCGTAGACAGCTGCGCGCTGGTAAAGCCCAGACGCTCCAGCATCTGCGAAGGGGACAGCTCCTTACCATCGGCAATATAGCTACGCTTCTTGCGGCCAATCACATCCGAGACACGGTCGTTAGCAACCTCGTTGAGCTCATCGAGCTGCTGGGTCAGGGTCGCAATCTTCACGGTCTTACCGTGCTTGACACGGCCCTCGGTCGGCTTCAGATCACCCGTCACGAGCGAAAGCAGAGTGGACTTACCCGCGCCGTTCACGCCCAGGATGCCGGTGCGCTCGCCGGGGGCAATACGCCAGGTGACCTTCTTCAGCACCGGGCGCTTGCCGCCGGGCATCGAGGGGTCGTCGTAGACGACGGAAACGTTTTCGAGATCCACCACATCCTTGCCGAGGCGGGAGACCGCCATCTTCTTCAGCTCTACGGTGTCACGCACCGGCGGAACGTCCGCGATGAGGGCGTTGGCGGCATCAATGCGGAACTTCGGCTTGGAGGTACGCGCGGGCGCACCGCGGCGCAACCAGGCGAGCTCCTTGCGCATGAGGTTCTGGCGCTTCGCCTCCGCGGCGGCTGCCTGACGGTCACGTTCCACACGCTGCAGAATATACGCCGCGTAACCGCCCTCGAAGGGCTCGACGATGCGGTCGTGCACTTCCCAGGTGTCGGTACAGATTTCGTCGAGGAACCAGCGGTCGTGGGTAACAACCATGAGGCCTCCCGCGTTCTTGGGCCAGCGGGACTTCAGGTGGTTGGCGAGCCAGGTGATGGCTTCAACGTCCAGATGGTTGGTGGGCTCGTCGAGCATGAGCACGTCCCACTCCTGCGCGAGCAGGGAGGCGAGCGCTACGCGTCGGCGCTGACCGCCGGAGAGCGAAGAGACGGGTGCGTCCCAGGGCAGGTCAGAGACCAGGCCGGAGATGACATCGCGGATGCGTGCCTGCGATGCCCATTCGTATTCGGGGGTGTCGCCCACAATTGCGTAGCCGACGGCGTGGTCGTCGTCGAGGACGTCTGACTGGTCGAGGTAGCCGATGCGGGTGCCGCCGCGCACGGTGACGCGGCCGGAGTCCGGTTCGAGCCGGCCGGCAAGGATCTTCATGAGGGTGGACTTGCCGTCGCCATTGCGACCGACAATGCCGATGCGGTCGCCTTCGTTCAGGCCGACCGTGATGCCTTCAAAGATGGTTCGGGTAGGGAATTCGAGGTGCAGCGATTCGCCGCCAAGTAGATGTGCCACGCCTTCTAGGGTACAGGGTGAGTCTTCACTTTAAGTAGCGCTTCAGGCTTTGATGAGGGGGTACTTGATAGCGGTGAGAAAAGCTGTGGGGATTGCGGGGCACGCGGCTAAGTTGAGCACAGATATTTGATAAACTGAGGAAAGCATTTCCTGCATTGCGCTGTTCTGTGCCCAAAATGGCGGTCAATGACGATGAGGACCCGCTAGTGGGGGCTTGTCGTGAATGTAAGGATAATCCGCCATGGTGTAATGGCAGCACAGCGGCCTTTGGAGCCGTTTGTCTAGGTTCGAGTCCTAGTGGCGGAGCGTAAGCACTCAACGGCACCGTTGATAGAGAGTTGGCGGTCCGCGCTCACTCCTCACTCTTACAACCTCGTCTAAGGAGTCTTCCCAGTGAACACTGAACTGGCACCCTCTGCAGTGATCGTTCTCGCTGCAGGCGCTGGTACGCGCATGAAGTCCGCTACCCCTAAGGTCATGCACGGCATTGGTGGTCGTTCCATGGTGGAGCACGCTGTCGCGGCTGCACGCGATCTGAACCCCGAGCGCCTCGCTGTTGTGGTACGCCACCAGCGCGATAAGGTCGCTGAGCATGTGCTTGCGTTTGACCCTGAGGTAACCATTGTTGATCAGGATGAGATTCCGGGTACTGGTCGCGCGGTTGAGGTCGGTCTGAATGCACTGGATGCGCAGGCACCCGTTTCTGGCACCGTCCTGGTGACCTACGGTGACGTTCCCCTGCTGCGCCCCGAGACTCTGCGTGAGCTGATTGCTTTCCACGAGGACGACAAGAACTCCGTAACCGTTCTGACCACTCACGTGGATGAGCCCGGCGCCTACGGTCGTATTGTCCGTAACCAGGCCGGTGAAGTGACCGCTATCGTTGAGGCGAAGGATGCTTCTCCCGAAGAGCTCGAAATCACCGAGATTAACTCCGGTATTTACGCTTTTGACGCCGCTGTTCTGCGTGAGGCACTGCTCGAGGTGACCACCAACAACGCACAGGGCGAGAAGTACATTACTGACGTTCTGTCCATCGCTCGTTCTAAGGGCTACCGCACCTCCGCTCTGGCTATTGAGGACCGCTGGGAGGTCGAGGGTGCTAACGACCGCGTGCAGCTGGCTCAGCTGGGTCGTATGCTCAACAACCGCATCCTTGAGGCTCACATGCGTAACGGTGTGACCATCGTTGATCCCGAGAACACTTGGATTGACGTCACCGTCACCATGGAGAACGACGTAACCCTGCTGCCCGGTGTGCAGCTGCACGGTTCCACCACCGTCGCTACCGGCGCCACCATTGGCCCGGACACCACCCTGACTGACATGACCGTTGAGGCTGACGCTACCGTCATCCGCGCGCACGGTCACGGCGCTGTCATTGGCGAAGGCGCAACTGTTGGCCCCTTCGCATACCTGCGCCCCGGTACCACCCTGGGCAAGGACGCTAAGCTCGGCACCTTCTGTGAGGCTAAGAACTCGCAGATTGGCGATGGCGCTAAGGTCCCGCACCTGTCCTACGTTGGTGACGCCACCATCGGTGAGGGCGCGAATATTGGTGCTGGCTCTATTTTTGCAAACTATAACGGCCTGGTGAAGAACCGCTCCGTTATTGGCGCGCATGCCCGCATGGGATCCGCGGGTATTTACGTTGCACCCGTTACTGTGGGTGACGGTGCATACTCCGGCGCGGGCGCGCTGATCCGTAAGGATGTTCCTGCGGGCGCCCTCGCCTACTCTGAGACTTCCCAGCGCACTATTGAGGGCTGGGTCCTGAAGAACCGTGCCGGTACCGAACCTGCTGAGGCTGCTAAGGCAGCTGGTGCGCAGGAACCGGCAGAATCCTAATTCGAGGAAAGAACAACACCATGAGTAGCGAGATTACCAACCCCGGTGAGCGCAAGCTTGTAGTGGTCTCCGGTCGAGCACACCCCCAGCTTGCCGAGGAGATTGCGAAGGCACTTGATCACGACCTGCTGCCCACCTCCGCATATACCTTCGCCAATGGCGAGACCTACGTCCGCTTTGAGGAGTCGGTGCGCGGTGCGGACGCGTTCGTGATTCAGTCGCACCCGGCACCCATCAACGAGTGGCTCATGGAGCAGATCATTATGATTGATGCGCTCAAGCGTGCATCCGCTCGTTCCATTACCGTGGTGTCTCCCTTCTACCCCTACGCTCGTCAGGATAAGAAGCACAAGGGTCGCGAGCCCATCTCGGCACGTCTGATTTCGGACTTGTACAAGACCGCTGGTGCTGACCGCCTGATGTGCGTGGATTTGCACACTTCGCAGATTCAGGGCTTCTTCGACGGCCCGCTGGATCACCTCTTCGCGATTCCGGTTCTGGCTAAGCACATCCGCGAGCGCGTGGACGACTTGTCCAACGTGACCGTTGTGTCCCCGGATACCGGTCGTGTCCGCGTGGCTGAGCACTGGGCTGATCTGCTGGGCGGCGCACCCCTGGCGTTCGTGCACAAGACCCGCGACATTAACGTCCCCAACCAGGCTGTTTCTAAGACTGTTGTGGGTGACATTGAGGGTCGTACCTGCGTGCTGATCGACGACATGATTGACACCGGCGGCACCATTGCTGGCGCTGTGAAGGTCCTCATGGATAAGGGTGCAAAGGAAGTTATTATCGCAGCTACCCACCCGGTTCTGTCCGATCCGGCTGCTGAGCGTCTGTCTCAGTGCGGTGCTGTGGAGGTCATCGTGACCAACACCCTGCCCGTGCCGGAAGAGAAACAGTTCGATAACCTGACTATTCTCTCCATTGCTCCGTTGATTGCTCGCGCTATCCGTGAGGTCTTCGACGAGGGCTCTGTGACCGAGATTTTCGATCACTAAGTTTTCTCAGAGCATGTAGAAAGTCCCCCGCTGACCGTGGTCGGTGGGGGACTTTCTTGTGCTGAGACTAAAGCTAACCCGGCTGGAACAGAGATCTGTTTCAGCCGGGTTAGTGCTGTATTTAGCGTCGTATGCTTATCGGTGCGCCTGTGCGAGCCAGGGCAGAATCACACGCAGGGACTGCTCCACCTCGTCCACTGCGACCTTCGCTGCTGCGGGGCCGCGGCGGTAGGGGTCTTCCAGCTTGTCGCTATCAAGCGGGCGGGCGCCGTAGGCGTAGAGGTAAGAGAGCGGCTCGGCGCGGCGTGCATCCTCGCGAATGCGAGCAGCCTGCTTGAGTAGCTTAATCTTGGCGTGGTGCTGGGGCCACTCGCGCACAATCCAATCGGCGTGTACCTTCTCGGCCACCAGAATGATGGTGGCGTTCTCGATAATCTGCTCGTTGAGCTGGCGGGATGCGAAGCCCTCCGGGTTGTACCCGCGCTCAATGAGCTCGTTGGCTACGTGCTCGTAGACGCCGTGACCGACGAGGGCGCCGGTGCCTGCGCTGGAGAAAATCCACTTGTCTTCCAGACCGTACTCTGCGGCAAGGTGCTTGGAAATGACCTCGCCGGATGCGCTACGGGCAATGTTTCCGGTGCAGACGAAGACAGCTTCGAAAGGGCCATCACCGCTAGTGTTGCCGGTACGGTTGAGGGTTTTGGGGGAAAGCTTGAACAGCGGGGTGCGTTCGCTGCGGGTGTTAGTAGCGGGGGAGGGCTGCGCATTTCCTGCGCTCTGGCTGTTGGCTTCTTCCGGGTCGGCGAGCTCTTCGGCATCAACGATGGGTGCGTTGTGCTGACCCACGCGGATAATGCTGGGGCCGGTGGGCTTGCCGTCTACGTCGAGGATGTCACCGGGGGTAGCTTCGATGTTGGTATGGGTGAGAGGCTGCGCGGAGACGGTAGCGGTGCCGTCGGCGCTGAGCTCTTCTTCAGGGGTGACTTCCTGGGAAGCTACTGCGGCGGGGGAGCGGACTTCGTAGTCCTCGATGGCTTCGCGGAGCGAACCGTCGGGGGTGATGGTGCGGGCTACCCCGCGGCGGTTCTTGCCTGCCAGTTCGGGGTTGCTCTTGATGAGGGAGCGGACTCCATCAGCAATATTTGCGGAGGGAGAGAAGGTGGTTGTCTGCTGCTCCTCGGTAGTTTCTGCGGGGTTCGTTTTGTTCTCGGAGGAGCCCCACGCGTACTTGTCCTTGAGGGACTTGATGTTGAAGATGCCCATCAAAAAGCCTTTTCTAATTGACGTACCCAACAGTGAACAGGGAAGCCGGAAGTGCTGGGTTTGCTGAATGAATAGTATCTATCATACCGAGTTACTTGCACCTTCAACGGTTCCTTTTCCTGTGTATGGCAAATACCCCTAAATGTCTTGTCTTTTAGCTATGAATTAGAGGTTCTCCTTGCGACTAAAGATGACCAAAAGTACAAGCTTGATGCTGAAAATGTTTAGAGGGTGCGTGCTAGAATTGGCGTGAAATGCTGGTCTTCTTCTCACTCAGGAGCCAGCGAGTACACTCACCAACGAGGACCAATGAAGAGCATTTATACTAATCTTCGCCTGTTTTTCCCGGGACGGAGCTTTACGCTACTTGTCTTTAATCTAGTCGGCCTATTCATCCTGTCTTTGATGGAAATGGTAGGTGTTGCAGCCGTTCTTCCTATTGTGAATATTGCGATGGGTGCGGAACTTACCGGTTACCTGGCTGTAATTTCCGATATCTTTGGAAACCCTCAGCGATCTGATTTGGTGCTCTACCTAGGCATTGTTCTGGTGCTTGCCTTTGTCATTAAAGGTATTGCATCGCTCATCTTTAAGCGCTGGAGCCTGAAGTTCACCGGTTACCAGCAGTTGGCGACTTCTTCAACTATCCTCAACCACTACATGAAGGATAGCTACTTTAACCACAGGAAGTCCCAGCCTGAAGAAACCGTATACCTGATTAGTACCTACGTAGTGTTCGCCTACCGTGGCTATGTTGGTTCAATCATTAACTTCATGGGCGACCTGCTTTCCATCCTTGTATTGCTGGTAATGATTCTGTGCGTTATGCCGATTCCGGCTTTGATTGCCTTCGCCTACTTCGGTATCACTATCTCCGTGATGCAGTTCTTCTTGCGTCGAGGAAACACTAAGTACGGTGAGATTTCTGCTCGTGCCGGTCGTAATGCTCTTCGTTCTCTCTTCGATAACATCAAAGGCTTCCGAGAGATTCGTATTTCTAACTCGCGTGAATCGACTGTTGAAGAATACCGCCAGTACGCATTGCGCGGTGTGAACAGCGAAGTCAATGTTTCTTTCCTGTCTGACTTCCCCAAGTACGCTCTAGAAATTATCTTCATCGTCGGTATCGCAGGTCTTCTGGCTCTCATGACTACTACTCAGGGTGCTGATGGCCTTCCCGCTCTGATGCTTTTCGCGACGGCATGTATCCGTATTTTGCCGAACGCTACCCGTATGGTTGCTTCTCTGGGTAGCATCCGTGCAAATGAGTTCGCAAGTAACGAGGTTGCCAAGGTTATCCGCTCCATGAGCCCCGAAGAGCAGCGTCTGCAGATGGTTGAATCTAAGGGAGAATTCGACCCGGCAACCATTATCAACCCGGATATTGAGCCCGTGGATGTTCTGGTTGATAATCTGGTCTACCGCTACCCGGATGGTGATAAGGACGTTCTCAAGGACATTCAGCTGGATGTGCCGGCTGGTACCTCGGTTGCTTTCGTGGGTGGTTCCGGTTCGGGCAAGACTACCCTGGTTGACCTAATCCTTGGCCTGCTCACCCCGACGAGCGGTACGATTTCCAGCCAGGGTAAGGACATCCATACTGATTTGCCTTCCTGGTACCAGAAGATCGGTTATGTTCCCCAGGACCCCTACCTGGGTAACGGCACCCTGCGTGAGGCAGTCGCCTTCGGCATTCCCAAGCAGTACATTGATGACGATCGTGTACTCTACTGCCTTGAGATGGCGGAGCTGATGCCCGTTGTCGAGACCCTGGAAGACGGCATTGATACCCCGATTGGTGAGAATGGTAACCGCCTCTCCGGTGGTCAGCGCCAGCGTGTGGGCATTGCGCGTGCTATGTACCGCAACCCGAGCCTGCTGATTATGGATGAGGCGACCAGTGCACTGGACAATGAGACTGAGCACAAGATTACTCAGACCATTAACCGTATCTCTCAGGAGATTACCGTGATTATCGTGGCTCACCGTCTTTCCACGGTGCGCAACGTCGATCAGCTGGTGTACCTCTCCCAGGGCCGTATTGCCAATAAGGGAACTTTCAAGGAAGTTCAGGCGGCCAACGAAGAATTCGCGAACCTCGTTCGCCTGGGCCAGTTGCCCGACTAATTGAAACCATGGGGGTGATTGTACGCAGAAGTAAGTACGATCGCCCCCATCTTTAGCCTTCTATAGCTTGTGAATTTCAGGCACCTCACTCAAAGGACATATTGTGACTCATACTCCCCGTGTATCTGCGGTTATTCCTTTCTACGGTGAGCCGGAACCGGTTCTTGCCATTATCGACACTCTGCGCGCTCAGCAGGGTATTGATTCCGCCGATATTGAGATTATTGTCTCTGATGATGTTTCTCCCACCCCCTTCCCCGAGGTGGAGGGCGTGACCGTGGTCCGCCGCCCCGTCAACGGTGGTTTCGGTAAGGCCGTGAACTCCGGTGTTGCTGCCGCGACCGGTGAATGGGTTTTCATCCTCAACAGCGACCTGGAGCTGGATAACACCTTCGTCTCACGTATGCTCGCAGCCGTGGAACGCCACGGCGAGATCCTGGCTAGCCCGCAGATCATTGGCCACGATGGCAAGCAACAGTGGGTGGCACGTAAGTTCCCCACCGCAGCGCACGTGGCGTGGGAATGGTTCACCCCGCTCGCTCGTTTCAAGCCGACTAACTGGTGGCACCGTGGCGTTGGCCATGATGTTGAGGCGTGCACCGGCACCTCGGACGCGAAGGTCGACTGGGTCATGGGTGCGTGCATGGTCGTTCCTCGCGAAACTTTCAACCGCCTCGGTGGCATGGATGAGCGTTTCTACATGAACAGCGAAGAAGTGGACTTCCAGTACCGCCTCTCGAATGCTGGTGTGGACCGTTACCTGATTCCTTCGGTGACTGTAACCCACGAGGGTGGCGGATCTTCGCCTTCGGAACGTCGTATTCAGTGGCTGACCACTGCTCGCTTCATTTATGCTGACAAGTGGGGCTGGGAGAAGAAACTGGCGAACCTACTGCGTGTGACCAGCTACGCGAACTTCCTGGTGAACTCAGTGCGCGGCTTGCGCAATAAGGACGTGGATGCTCGTGGCTTCCTCGCCACCGAGCTGGAGCGTATCGCCAAGGCAGAGCGCCGCGAGAACTAGGCGCGAAATGTTCGGAATCTACAGCGGTAGTTCAGCAAGATTTCTACCGCTCTTCACCAGAAGATGTATATAGAACGTAGGAGGCGACACAGTGCACTCGAGTGTGTCGTCTCCTGCTTTCGTTGTAAAATTTCAGTAGGTATGTTTTGCCTTAAGTTGCAGGTGAAACTTTCCGTTCCTCTTCACTCCAACACATAGCACCGCACGGTTTTACCTTGCGGGTTCGTATAGCAAACGCCGACAGGATTCAATCCTCATATGACTCAGCCCAAACTTCTACTGCTCTCGCCCGCATTTCACGGGTACTGGAAGGCAATTCAGGCATCCCTGGAAGTGCACGGATACGAAGTGCGCACCCACATCTACGATGCGCCGGGTACTCTGCCCGAGCGCATCCTCAACAAGCTTGCCCACGAGCTGCCCGAGAAGTACCGCCCCGAAAGCTTCGCAGCGCAGGCAACCCGTAAAGCTATTGACGCATTCAACGAGTTCCGCCCCGATATTGTGCTGGTCATTAAGGGCGATATGCTCTCCCGCGAATGGTGGGACCTGCTGGAGACCTCCGGTGTTCGCTACGGCACCTGGCTTTACGACGAAATGCGCCGCATGAGCTACACCGAAGAGGACCTGCACCACCTGGGCGCGCTGGCAAGCTACAGCCCGCTGGATGCGCAGCACCTGCGTGAGCAGGGCTTCGAGGTGCTCGACATGCCTAACGCCTACGACACCCACTGCCCGGTTGTTCCCATGCGCGAGGACTCCATCAATTTTGTGGGAGCTAAGTACCCCAACCGTGAGCAGACCCTGCAGGCGCTGGTCGCAGCCGGTCTGCCGGTGCGTGCCTACGGTCGTGCTTGGTCGCGTCACCCCTACGACATTCTGCGCACTAAGCAGTTCAAGGACTCCGGCGTGCCCGCAGGTCGCGATGTTGACCGCTCCGAGGCGTACGGCATTATGGCGTCCTCCCCGGCAACGCTGAACATCCACAATAACCAGGATGGTTTCACCATGCGTACCTTTGAGGCTCCCGGCGTGGGTGCTCTGCAGGTGATTGACCGCGCTGACGTGGATCGCTACTACATTCCTGGCGAAGAGGTTCTGGTCTACGAGAGCATTGATGAGCTTATCGAGATTTGTACCCGTATTTTCCGTGAGCCGAAGTGGGCTCGTCAGATTCGTGAAGCCGGCCAGAAGCGTACTTTGGCCGAGCACACTTTCGATCAGCGTGTAAAGATTTTGGAGCAGCTATGGGCCTAAACCTTTCTAAGATTGTGACCAAGATGCCGAGTGTGCGTTGGCACATGGCAGACCTGCTGGGTAAGACCCTGTACTCGCGAGCGTTCGGCTCTTTCGGCTCGGGCACTGTTCTTGTTCGTCCCCTGCGTATGGTCGGTGTAGAGAACATCTACCTTGGCGACCAGATTGCAATCTACGAGGATGCGTGGATTGCTTCTGAAGCTGGCGGTATTCTGCGTATTGGTTCCGGTACCTACATTGGTCACCGTAGCCATATTCACGCTCTGTCGAATGTGACTATTGGTAAGGACTGTGTCTTTGCCGATAATGTGATGGTCAATTCTGGCGAGCACCCTCTGGACTCTCTGCACGATGTGCAGCCCGGTGGTGACATCGTGATTGGTGATCGCGTTTTCCTCGGTCAGAATGTGTCTGTGCTCGGTGGTGTCACTATCGGAGACGGTGCTGTGATTGGTGCTGGAGCTGTAGTCACCCGCGATATTCCGGCTAATGCCGTGGCTGTGGGTATCCCGGCTACCGTTATTCGAGTCCGTTCGGGGGAGAAGCAGGATGCTTAAGTACCCTCTGGATTTGGACGCCTGGCAGGCATGGCAGAGGCGTCAGAAGAAGCTGAAGTGGGCTAAATACAAGCTGAATTCGCTTCTTGACTCCGCACGTTCTCGGACCGTTGCGGAGGAGCCCGTACGCGGCCTTCTGTACACTCGCGGTACTAAGCCTCAAGTACTGATCGTTATGGATTCGTTCTCTCCGACGAACCGCAACGCAATCTTGGAACCCCTCAAGTATCTCGATGCTGTCGATGTTGCCCTGTGGGTTCCTGAGGATGCTAGCGAGTACCTGGACGGCCAGTACGCCAGCGAGCGCTACTCTCGCAAGGACTGGTCTGAGCAGGAAATCTCCGGCGACGAGCTGAAGAGCCTCCTGCCGGATGTTCGTATTGTTCTTTCTGCCGCGCAGTTCCTTGGACGCGGTGCAGCAGCCTATGAGTTCTCTCGTGCTATCGGTGCTGAGTACTGGATGGTTCAGCACGGTCTGCTGGTGCCTCAGGCCCCGCCGCTGCCGGTTGGATGCACCCTGCTGGCTTTCAGCGAAGCTGACGCAGAATTTTGGGCATCGGGTCGCCGCGATGTCACCACTCACGCGGTGGGTTCGCAGCTGCTCTACCTCGCAGCGCAGAAGGCCGCTGGTGCTGAGGCGCAGAAGCAGAACGACCTCGACCCGATCTTTCTGGGACAGATGCACGGTGCGGAACTGCCGCGCGCATCCTTCGCGTACGCTTCCCACTCTTTCTTGAAGAAGTTCGGCGGAAGTTACCGCCCGCACCCGAGCGAGAAGGACAAGCTGTCGGTGCTGACCCACAAGCTGTGGGAGAAGGAAGGCATCCGCATTGACCGCTCCGGCACCCCGCTGAACGAAGTACCGAACCCGGTGGTGTCCATCTTCTCTACCGGTGTTCTGGAGGCTGCAATCCGCGGAATCCCGGCGTGGGTTTACCACCCGGCACCGCCGGCATGGCTGGTGGAATTCTGGGACCGCTACGGCATGAACCAGTGGGGTCAGGAACCGACCCCGGCACCGGTTCAGCCGAAGAAGGAACCGGCACAGCGTATCGCTGAACTAATGATTGAAACTTTGGAGGCATAATGCGTATTCTCTGCGTCATCCCCGTGCGCGGTGGCTCGAAGGGCATTCCGCGTAAGAACCTGCGCCCCATCGCGGGTAAGCCGCTGGTTGCATGGACCATCGAGCAGGCACTGGCTGCTAAGGAAGAAGTAGCCGGCGAGCACGAGCTGCGTGTTGTCGTCTCCACCGATGATGCTGAGCTGGCTGATATCGCCCGTGAGTACGGTGCGGAGGTGCCGTTCATGCGCCCGGCACACCTGGCTGAAGACACCACCGCAACCGAGCCGGTCATCGAGCACGCTATCGAGTTTTACACCGAAAACGGTTGGGAGCCCGATGCAGTCATGCTGCTGCAGGCAACCAGCCCCGTGCGTCTGCCCGGCACTCTGGCTCGTGCGGTCCGCCAGTTCGCGGAGAACGGTAAGGACTCCATGGTCGGTGTGATTCCGATTGGTCCGTTCATCTGGACCTGGCACGCTGACGGCGAGCCCACCGCGGCGTTCGAGATTATGGCTCGTCCGCGCCGCCAGGAGCTGACCAAGGAAACCTTCCGCTACCGCGAGAACGGTTCGATGTACATTACTAAGACCCACGTGTACATGGACCACCACAACCGCCTGGCGGGCTACCCCGGCGGTACCATTGACTTGTTCATGTTGGACGAGGTCGAGGGCGTCGACATTGACGCACCGATTGACTTCTCCGTGGCAGAGCATCAGCTCACTCAGATCCTGGCCGAAGGCAAGTAACCTTCACCTGCGGCAGTACCTCGTCTGCCGCTCCCGGCTTGACCGGCACTCAGGCATTCAACTAAACACTCAAACGAAAAGGTCAAAATCGTGATTATTGAACGCAATATTGCCCCCTACGTGGTCTTCGCTGAAGACCCGATTCTCAACGCTCTGCAGAAGATTTCTGCTAACGGCCAGCGCATCATCTTCCTGGTGAACGAGTCCGGTATCCTGCGCGGTTCGCTCTCTGACGGCGACTTCCGTCGTTGGCTGATTGCTAACCCCACTGCATCCCTGGAGACCAGCGCCCTGGACGCTGCAAACACCAACCCGCAGACCGCACCGGCTGACGCTGACCCCGAGACCCTGCGCGCATACTTCGCGAAGGGTATCAACCACGTGCCGCTGACCGACGAGCGCGGTCACCTCGTGGCACTGGCAATGGACGAGCAGGACGTTCTGCGCATCGGTAAGCACACCATCAGCGAGGATTCCCCCTCCTTCATCATTGCTGAGATTGGTAACAACCACCAGGGTAGCGTTGACTTCGCTAAGGAACTGGTGGATCTGGCTGTTGAGTCCGGCGCGGACGCTGTGAAGTTCCAGCTGCGCGACATGGACGCCCTGTACCGCCAGCGCGGTGCGGCAACCGCAGGTGAGGACCTGGGCGTTCAGTACACCCTGGACCTGCTGTCCCGCTTCTCCCTGACCGTTGACCAGATGTACGAGGTCTTCGACCACGTCAAGCAGCACGATATGGACATCATGTGCACCCCCTGGGACGCACCCTCCGTTCAGGCGCTGGTTGACTACGGCATCCAGGGTATGAAAATTGCTTCTGCCGACCTGACCAACCACGAGCTGCTGCGCGACGTGGCTTCCCGCGGCCTGCCCATGCTGGTTTCCACCGGTATGAGCCGTGAAGAGGAAATCCGCGAGTCCGTGGCTCTGCTGCGTAACGCTGGCGCATCCTACGCTCTGTTGCAGTGCCAGTCCGCATACCCGGCACCCTTCAAGGACGTCAACCTGGCGTACATGGACCGCCTGGCTGAGATTGGTCAGTGCCTGGTCGGCTACTCCGGCCACGAGCGTGGCTACCACGTGCCGATCGCTGCTGTTGCTCGCGGCGCGAAGATCATTGAGAAGCACTTCACCACCGACAAGACCCTCGAGGGTAACGACCACACCGTCTCCCTGCTGCCTGAGGAATTCAAGGCAATGGTTCAGCAGATTCGTGAGGTTGAGACCGCTATCGGTTCCGCTGCTCCTCGTGAGGTGTCCACCGGTGAGCTGATGAACCGCGTGAACCTGGCAAAGTCCCTGGTTGCTACCCGCCACATCGCTAAGGGCGAGGTCGTGACCGAGGCTGACGTTGCTGTGAAGTCCCCCGGCCGCGGTCTGCAGCCGAACTACCTGCCGCAGCTGCTGGGCCGTACCATGCAGCGCGACGTTGAAGAAGGCTCGTTCTTCTTCGAGGGCGACCTGAAGGACGACCTGGTGACCCGCCGCGACTTCAAGTTCGACCGTCCCTGGGGTCTGCCGGTTCGTTACCACGACTACAAGCCGCTGATTGAAGAGGCGAAGCCGGACTTCCTGGAGTTCCACTTCTCCTACAAGGACCTCGAGATTAACATTGACGACGTCTTTGACTCCAAGCTGGACATGGGCTTCACCACCCACCTGCCCGACCTGTTCGCAGGCGACTTCCTGGTTGACCTCGCGTCGAAGGATCCCGAGGTGTGGGAGCGCTCCATCGCTGAGGTTCAGCGCACTATCGACATTACCCGTGACCTGACCCGCTACTTCACCGTAGACGAGGACCCGGTCATGGTCGTGACCATGGGTGGCTTCACCAAGGATAAGCACATCCCCGCATCCGCACGTGCTGAGAAGTACGAGCGTATCGGTGAGGCGCTCAAGCGTCTGGACGCATCCGGCGTTCGCCTGGCGGCTCAGACTCTGCCCCCGTACCCCTGGCTGATGGGTGGTCAGCAGTACCACAACCTGTTCCTGGATCCGAAGGACACCGCAGAGTTCTCGCGTGCATTTGATACCGCACTCTGCCTGGACATCTCCCACACCATGCTTGCCTGCAACTTCCTGAACATTCCGCTGTCGGAGGCTGTTGAGCAGCTGGCACCGCTGTCCATCCACCTGCACCTGGTGGACGGCACCGGCGTTGACGGTGAGGGTGTTCAGGTCGGCGAAGGTGATGTCGACTGGGCATCCCTGGGTAAGCAGCTGCGTGAGCTGGCACCGAAGGCTTCCTTCATTCCCGAAATCTGGCAGGGCCACATCAACAACGGTGAGGGCTTCTTCACCGCGCTGGACCGCCTCGAGAAGTGGCTGTAGAAAGTAGACACTCACTCATGAATTCAAACGGATTTCCCACTGCCCTGTGGGTCGTTCCGGTTCCCGATTTTGGTGGAGTAGCTCGGCACGTTGTCGATATGGCACGTGCCGGGCTCCCCGGCTTTAACCTGGTGGTTCTCGCACCCGAAGGTAAGCTCACGAGCCGCCTTGAGGAACTGGGCGTCACCGTCATCAAGGCTGAATTTGGCCCCGACTACGGTTTTAAGACTTCCTTTACCTCTCTGCAGAAGGCTATTGAGCAGCTCCGCCCGGATATTGTGCACAGCCACCTTGCGTATGCGGACGTTGTAGCGACCGCCGTGGTGAATGCTCTGCGTGTCCGTAGCGTGATTAAGCGCGACACCTGCGTGCCGAAGCTTCTGACCACTGAACACGGTATCGCCGGTAATGACTCGGTGTACCACGGTAGCTCCTGGCGTTCTAAGCTCATGGAGACCGTACACCGTGTGCGCCTGTGGGGCACTGACCAGGCGATTGCTGTTTCCCGTTCCACTGCTGATCAGATGCGTGCCAAGTGGGGCGCTCGCGGCGTGGAGCTGGTGTACAACGGCGTGGACATCCCCGAAGTGCACGCGGCTGTTGAGCAGCAGCGTGTACCCGCTGAGGGCGGTCCGCGTATTCTTTCGCTGTCTCGTCTGTCTCCCGAGAAGGGCATTGACGTGTTGCTGGACGCTTTTGCGCAGCTTCGTGCTGATTACCCGCAGGCTCATCTCGAGATTGCGGGCTCTGGCGATTTGGCGTCCGAGTTACAGGCTCAGGCTCAGCGTCTGAACCTGGGCGATTCGGTGACCTTCAGCGGCTTTGTTAACCCGATTGAGGCGATGGGTCGTAGCGACATGATTGTTCAGCTGTCGGTGTGGGAGAACTGCTCCTACACTCTGCTGGATGCTAAGGCAGCCGGCCTGAAGACGGTCGCTACCGCTGTGGGTGGCAACCCGGAGATTCTGGGTGCCGACGAGCTGGTGGACCGCCAGAGCGCAACCCTGACTCAGGACGTTCTGCAGGCTATGCGCGCGCAGTTGCAGAAGGGCAAGCCTGAGCCTTTCACCTGGATTTCAAATGAGCAGATGGCTGCTCAGACGGTTGATATTTACGCACGTGTACTTCGAGGAGGCCGATGATGAGCCAGACTTCGCAGGTTTACGCGCACTTGAACGAGCCCGCTGAGAAACCGGAAGTTTCACGTTTCTCTGAAGCTGTGTCTCGCGGTAGCGATTACGTCCGCCACCAGAGTAGCCAGATTCGAATGCCTGAGTTCATCATGGCATTCCTCTTGCTTTTTGGTGACGCGGTACCGGGTGTTGGTTTGCCTTTTAACCAGGTAATCATTCTTCTGCTGGCGCTGTACGGTCTGACTCGTAAGCCGACTTTTGACGTGAGTCATTTTTCGGGTCTGCGCGCCATCATGTTTGTTGCTATGGGTTACCTCGCACTCGTTTCAATCAATGGTGTTCACTCTGAGGACGCATCGGACTGGACGCGTCGTTTGCTGCGTCTTGTAGCGGCAACGGTATTGATTTGGGCTATTGCTGCTGGGCGTCTGCATATCCGTTCTATTGTTCTTGGATACTCATCTGCGATTCTTTTCAACGCGGTAGGGTATTTGCGGGTTTTGCCCCGTCAACTGGTTATGTTGGTTATCTGACCGGCTGGTTGGGTGACAAGAACTTCTCGGGTCTGGTGTATTGCCTCTTCGGTTTGCTCATTTTGAGCTTTGCCCGTAACAAAATTGAAGTTATCGGGGCTATTGTTGTTTTCTCCGGTCTGCTATGGGCTACGGGTTCTCGTACCTCTATTGCGGCGTATGCAGCGGGTCTGATTTGGATTGTTATCGCGCACCGTCTGAAGACTTTTGGGCGTATTGCGTTGGGTATTGCCCTGTATGTCGTGATTGATGTGCTGACTAGCGACTACTCTCGTGCGGGTGTGTTCGCTGACCGTACTGGTACGGATGCGCTCCGCGCTTTGATTGACAACGCTTCTGAAATCAAGGTTCAGGCAACTGGCTTCTTCGGCCAGGGCTTGGGCGAGGCATACGTATACCTGGCTCATACCGGTTCGAAGACCTGGTTCCTCCATAACTCGTACTGGTCTGCTCTGATTGAGGGCGGCTGGCCATGGATGATTCTGGTTGTCACCATTACCCTGCTCTTTATCGTGAACGTGTTTAGCGGCAAGAAGACTCTGCCGCCAAAGTTCTACGTCGTGCAGGGTGCTGGCGTCGCCATCATGATTTGTGCTTCTCGTCTGGGTGAGGTGTTCTACACCTGGCCGTGGGCCGTTGTCTGTGGTTTGGCTCTGCGCGTGTTGTTGATTGAACGCGAACAGCGTCTTGGCACCGGCCATGATGAGGCAAGTATCGAAGGCTTCGATGAGCGAATTGAGATTCGTGATGCTGAAGAGAAGTCGCAACACGCTGCGCCGGTGTGGAAGGAAGAAAATGTCTAAGACTAATCAAGCTCCTGAAGTGAGCGTCATTATTTGCGCGCTGAACGCGGCATCGACTCTTCCTCGCCAGCTTAAGGCTCTGGAGAACCAGGAAACTGAGCTTCCGTACGAAGTGATTTTGGTAGACAACGGTTCGGAGGACGACACCCGTGCCGTTATGGAAGCGTGGGCTCAGGAACCCCGAGAGGATAAGTTCACGGTCAAGGTTGTGGACGCCTCCGCAACTCCGGGTATTCCCGCGGCCCGTAATGCTGGCGCACGTGCCGCATCCGGTAGGGTCTTGGCATTCTGCGATGCTGATGATGAAGTATCTCCTCAGTGGGTTCAGGCGTTTTCAGATGTGCAGGATACGGAACTGGCGGGTGGCTGGATCCGCGCTTTTGACGCTAACGGTGTCCCCCGCCCCGACGCCTTTGGTAAGGGCTTGATTGCAACTGCCTATCTGCCGCACGTGGGCAACTGTAATTGTGCTATTACCCGTGCACGCTTTTTCGAAATTGGCGGCTACGATGAGTCTCTTCCTCGCTACGGCTATGAGGATGTGGATATTTCGTGGCGCCATCAGGAAGCTGACGGCGTGATGCGCTTTATCCCTGAAGCAGAGATCCGCTTTGCTCTCTCGGAGGGGAAGAGCTCTATCCGTAAGAAGTACGAGCTGGGTGTGGGACGTGTGCTGATGGCCCGTCGTTTCCCGAAGTATGATTCTGCAACGTATTCGTTGAAGTCTACTGTGACCGGCAGTGTTCGGCAGCTGTTGAATATCCTGCGTCAGGCTGTGACCCAACGTAAGGTTGCTCGTCGTGATATTGCTACCTGGGTTGCATCGCTGGGACGTATCCGCGGAAGTATCAAATACTCCGGTAAGAATTATGTACCCGCCCGTAAGCTGGTGAAGGAGTAGAAGGATGGAGAAAGAACTCTACATCGCCACCAATAACGGTGACATAGGCGGCGGCGAGGTCATGCTCCTGAATATTGCTCGCGCAGCCCGTAGCCTTGGCTACAAGGTCACTATCGTGGGTCCTTCCGAGCCGAAGCAGCTTGTAGAAGCCGCTGCGGATGAGGGGTTCCCCCGCATTGTCTTGCCGGCTAAGAACCGCGCACAGTACATGGTGGCTCTGCGTAGCTGGCATGCCCGCCACAAGGACGTTCTGCTGTGGTGTAATGGTCTGGTCCCGGCAGCGGCAACGGGCGGTCGTAAGAACCGTATCGTGCACCTGCACCAGCTGCCTACCGGTGTGAACGCGAAGCTCGTACCCTTCGCCCGCCATAAGGCGTCTGTCACCCTGGTCCCGAGCCGCTATGTGGCGCGTGCCTGCCCCGGCAGCGAGCTGTTTGCGAACTGGGTCAACGGCGTATCCACCGAGCTGGATCACCGTGTGGGGGAGCGCCGACTCCGCGTCGGTTACCTGGGGCGTTTGACTCCGTCTAAGGGCATCGCAACCCTGTGCCAGGCGATGAGCTCCTTGAACTCTAACGGTATTGAATACGACCTGGTGATTGGCGGCGAGCCTGTCTTCGCATCTGACGAAGAACGCGCTGAGGTTGAGGACGCGCTAGCCCGTGTTGCTGCGTTCAGCACTCGTTTGGGCTGGACTACCCCGGATCGTCTTTTCGGCGACATCGACATGCTCGTTGTACCTTCGATTGCCCCCGAGTCCTTTGGCTTGGTGGTCGCTGAGGCGATGAGCGCCCGCGTCCCTGTGATCGTCAGTGATGCTGGTGCGCTATCGGAGGTGCTGGGCGGCTCATCGTACCCGTACGTTGTGCCTGCTGGCCAGCCGGTAGCTCTTGCACAGGCTATTAAGAGCCTGGGTACTGAGCTTCGAGAAGATACGGATGCACTGGCGGAGCGTACCTCCGAGCTGTTCTGGCGTTGGCAGGAGAACTACTCGCCTGAAGCAGGTAAGGTCCGTGTCGGTGAGATTCTGGAACGTTTTATCCGCTAAGGTGCTTCTAAACTTATAGATCATCCCCAACGGATATTCTCTCGCTCAAACCCCGAAGGAAAATTATGACGACTACCCACCGCTACAAGGCTGCGGTTATCATCCCCTCTCGCGGTGGTGCAGGTATTCTGCACTACCCGCTGGATGCGCTTACCGCCCAGACCGAGAAGGACTTCCAGGTTATCGTGGTCCTCGACGGCGATATTGATAACAGTGAAGCTGTGCTTGACCGCTACATTGCAGAAGGCAAGCTGAACCTGACCAAGATCGTTTTCGAGGAGAACCGCGGTCGTGTGGCAGCGCTGAACGCTGGCCACCGTGCGGCTGATGCGGATATCCTCATCCGTTGCGATGATGACCTGCAACCCGACCCCAACTACGTTGCGAACCACCTCAAGTACCATGAGGCTCCCGGTGAGCATGGCGTGATTGGTATTTACCTGAACCAGTTCCCGGACACTCCTTACTCTCGTGTGTACGGTAACTACCGCGACCAGAAGTTCCGTGAAGCCGCATACCAGGTTGCGCCTGAGAAGCGCTGGATCTACTGGGCAGGTAACGTGTCTATGTCGAAGAAGCTCTTCGATGAGATTGGTGGCTACGACCCCGCGTACCGTCTCTACGGTTGGGAAGACGTAGACATGGGTTACGAGGTTGCTCAGCACGGTGGCGAAATCCATATTGCCCCAGAGCTGGCGACCAAGCACTACGTGGCTGCTACCACCACCGCTGTGCGTGCCCTGCGTGCCCTGCACTCGGGCTCTGCCCGCACCATCTTCGTGCGTAAGCACGGCGAGGACGCGCACCCCGCCCCGAACCCGACGGGCGCATGGGGTCTGCTGGTCAAGACCCTCGCTCGTTTCACCACCGAGAAGACCATTAAGGCTCTCGGCGATGCGAGCGATAAGATTCTGCTGAAGCTGCCCGCTAAGGCGGCTGAGAAGCTCGTGGCACTGCAGGTTGAGGCCGCATCTTACGCCGGTATTCGTTATCCTGAGCGCGCTCAGAAAGTTTTCTAGGAGGAAAAGGAAATGTCACTCACTCAGCTCTTGACCTCCGCTCCGTTTACCGGGCCGAAGAACCCCGACGCGGTGCTTGCTGATATCCCGAAGAGCCTCAAGAAGCTTGGCAGCCTGGTGCGCCGTTACGTGCCGTTGGTCAAGCCTGAGGCTACTGAAGAGATTGCAATTGCCCACGACTATCTGACTCAGCGCGGCGGCGCGGAGCGTGTCGTTCTGGCAATGCACCGTGCGTTCCCTGATGCACCGATTTACACGACTCTGTACGATCCGGAGGGTACCTTTCCCGAATTCAAGGACGCGAAGATCATTACCGGCCCGCTGAATAAGATTGGTTACCTACGTCGTAACCACCGCATGGCTCTGCCAATTCTGCCGTTTGCTTCTTCTTTCTTGAAGGTGCCGGCTGAGCGTGCTGTGGTGTCGACGACCGGTTGGGCGCACGGCTTCAACTTTGCTGGCCGTAAGTTCATTTACTGCCATTCGCCGGCGCGTTGGCTGTACCTGAGCGATCAGTACCTGGGTGAGAAGAGCACCGGTCCCGTGCCGCTGCTGCTGAAGACTCTGCGTCCTGCACTGATGATGTGGGATCACTGGGCGGCTCATCGTTCGGCGGTGTACGTAGCGAATGCGAGCGTGATTAAGAAGCGCATCGAGAACGTCTACGGCAAGAAGGACGTTCCGATTTTCTTCCCGCCGCACTCGGTAGACGTCACCGCACCGGTTGAACCTATTCCGGGTCTGGAAGAGTTCACCGAATCGGACGATTACTTCCTGATTGTTTCGCGTCTGCTGCCCTACAAGAATGTTGATAAGGCTGTCGAGGCGTGTAATGAGTTGGGTAAGAAGCTACTGGTGATTGGTCGCGGCCCGGAGAAGGAACGCCTGGAGGCCCTTGCCGGCCCCACCGTTCGTATCGCTTCGGGCGTTTCGGACGCGCAGCTCCGTTACGCGTACCGTCACTGCCTGGCGTTGCTGGCTATCTCCTATGAGGACTTCGGCATTACCCCGCTGGAGGCGGGTGCTAGCGGCAAGGCCGTGATCGCCTACCGTGCGGGCGGCTTCCTGGATACCATTCAGGAAGGCAAAACCGGCATGTTCATTAACCAGCCGACCGTGGAGCAGCTGGTGGAAGCTCTCAAGGCTTTCAACCCGGATGACTGGGATGCCGATTACATCCGTGAGCATGTTGACGGTTTCTCGGAGGCTCGTTTCATCAGCCGTCTGAAGATGTACGTGCAGGCTCTGCCCGAAGACTAAAAGAGCTAGACGGCTCATAGAAGAAGGCGGGGCGGTAGAAACTAAGGTTTTCTACCGCCCCGCCTTCTTTGCGCCTTCTGGAGGCCTTAGCGGGCCTCTAGAAGCCCCTTGGAGAGCAACTCTGGAATAAAACCCTCAATCTGCGGCCCCATAGTCTCTATGGGCTGTTCATACATTTCGCAGAGCAGGTCGATAGCGTCCTGCAGAGACATCGGGTCTTCAAAAATACTCCAAATAATGGAGGCTGAGTCCTGAAGGACAGACAGCTCACCGTTGGCAAGGTTTGCAAGATAAGTTGCCGTGGGGGAGTACTTAGCGAACTCTTCAGAATGAACGTACGCGATGTTCTCGGGGATACCGTATACGGTCTGACGGGAATCTACCGGATTGCTCATTTTTTCACCTTGATTCCGAATCGTTCAAAGAACTTGGCACGAATTTCAGCCTTGGTGGGGGTGCGTCCCAGCTGCATCGCCAAATGGTCCTTATTCACAAAGAAAATATTTTTGAGGGTGCGCAGCTTATCGTGCAGGGTGGATGCCGACTGCAAACGCCCAATCCACTGAATATAGTGGGGCACATCCTTGGAGACCGACAGCCACAGCAGGTAGTCGCGGTCGTCACGGTACTGCTCCAGACCGCCCATAGCCGCGCTATATGCGAGGGAGGAGTCAAGCTCCTCCGCGCGGGCTCGCAGGCGCTGCCAATCGCTGTACGAGAGCAGGGAGACCAGGTAGTTAATATCTGCGCTGTAACGTGATGCAGCGCGGGCGCGGTGAAGCACCACGAGAAGACGCGCGTCCAGATCACTGGGGACAGTACAGGGACGGTGAGCAATCATACGGGTCTTACGTGCCGCCCAGATGCGGTCAAAAGCCTTCTCGTAGTCGCCATGGCGTCCCAGACCGGGGAAGAAACGATGGATATCAGTCAGGCCCCATGAAGCGTGGTAGAGCGTCATTGCGTGCTCGAACACGGAACCTGTTTCGAAGTGGGCTTGGATACGCCATCCATCTGCCAGAAGGATCTCTACAAAGCGGTCCACGTGAGAGGGACGGACGAGCAGGTCAGCGTCGGAGCTGTACCTGCCCTTGCGGTAAATTTCCTGGGAGAAAGCGTAGCCTTTGACATGCAGAATATCGATGGAGTGCATGTCGGCAATCCGCTGGAAGTAGGCGTGCGCAAGCCGAATCCGTGCCGCAAGCGGAGTAGTCTGCGGCTCCGGGGTATTGGGTGAGTGAGTGGTCACAATAGCCTTTCGGTGCACATGTATACCAGATAAGTATAAGGCGGGACGGGCAGAAAATACTGCCCATCCCGCCCTAAGTCGCTCCCTATAGTTTTAGGGTGCTTATTACGCTATTACTTCTTAGTCAAGGACTTCTTCAAGGACTTCTTTGAGGACTTCTTGTCGCCGTCCTTGCCGTAACCGTAGTAGGTGGAGTAGCCGACGTACGAACTTGCGTAACCGAAGCCGTAGTAGGAGTTACCCAGACCCTTACGGGGGGCACGGTTCAGAACCATACCGAAGAGGTTTGCGTTGACCTTCTTCAGGATGCTTGCAGCCTCAGTCATCTGCTCACGGTGGCTTCGGCCGATAGAACCAACGAGGATCACACCATCCACGGAGTGGGAGAGCAACGAAGCGTCGGTCACGGGCAGCAGCGGCGGAACGTCGACGACCACGATGAACTCTTCGGAGAGTTCGTTGATCAGCTGGCGCATCTTATCGGAGCCCAGAAGCTCGGAGGGGTTCGGGGGGATACGACCTGCAGGCAGGACGAAGAGGTTCGAATCGCCCAGCTGGTGCACAGCGTTAGCAATCTCGACCTGACCAGCCAGAACCTGGGTCAGACCAACCTTAGCGTCCAGCTTCAGCTTCTTAGCCACGGTCGGGCGGCGGAGGTCGGCGTCAATGAGGATGACGGGCGAACCTGCATCAGCCATTGCGCGAGCCAGCGACAGCGACACAGTCGACTTACCTTCACCGGGCACTGCAGAGGTGACGATGAACGAACGCGGGGGAGTGTCAACGTTCACGAAGCGCAGGTTGGTGCGCAGCTGACGGATAGACTCCTGCGCGATGTGGTCGTCGGTGTTGCCGTTAACGATGTTGTCTTCGTTCAGGTCGTCACTGACGGGCAGAACGCCCAGGATGCTTGCGCCGGTTGCCTTGGTAGCGTCGTCACGAGTACGGATGCGCTGATCCAGTGCGCGGCGCAGGAAAATCGCCAGGTACACCAGACCCAGACCAGCAACAGCGCCGATGAGCACGTTCTGCTCGTAGTTCGGAGCTACCAGCGGCGGGTTCACGCTTGCGTTGTTCAGCGGAATCACGCGAACGGTGTTGTTGGTGGTCGGGGATGCGGCGGTGTTTTCGCCGTTCACCAGTGCCTGAGCGTTACCGGGGTTCTGCTCAATTTCCTTGATGTAGTCGGCGGTAGCCTGCAACGCACCGTTAGCGAGCAACTGTGCGTTCTTCGGGGAAGAAGCCTGCGCGCTCACGGTAATCAGTGCAGCGTTGTCACCTGCGGTTGCGGTGAGGCTAGAACGAATCTGACCGGTGCTCAGGGACAGTTCGGGGTTGTTCTGCTTAATCTTCTGTGCCACGGCCTCAGAGGAGACGATAGCAGCGTAGGAGCGAGCGCGCTCCTTAGCGGCTGTAGAGCCCGAGAGAACATCCACCGTACCGGACTCGCCCACGGTCACGTAGCCCGAGGACGATGCAGCGTAGACCTTCGGCTGAAAAGAGGCATAGCCGAAGCCCGCTGCGGCACCGACAACGATGCCAATGATCAGCAGCCAGAGGTTAGCCCTCGTGGTGCGGAAAAATTCCAAAATGGTCATGGTAGTGAGAATACTCCAGAAAGTTTGAGTTAGTGTACCTGCAACGTGGAGTGTTGTTGCAGGCGGTGAAGGGATACGAAAATCCCCCGGTGTTTATTAGCGGAGCAATCCGAGCAGGTAGCTACCGTAACCGCTCTTGACGAGGGGGGGTAGCAATGTCGCACAACTGCTCATCGGAGAGCCAACCGTGGCGCCACGCAATTTCCTCCGGGCAACCAACTGACAGGCCCTGACGGCTCTGAACAGTGCGGATGAAGTTAGTGGCATCAGCGAGTGAATCGAAGGTTCCGGTGTCGAGCCACGCGGTACCGCGAGGCAGAACCTCAACCTTCAGTTTACCCTGTTCCAGGTAGACGCGGTTAAGGTCAGTGATTTCCAACTCACCGCGCGGGGAAGGCTTAATCTGGCGTGCATACTCTACAACCTTCGAGTCGTAGAAGTACAGACCCGGAATAGCGTAGTCGCTCTTGGGGTTTTCAGGCTTCTCCTCAATGGACAGTGCGTTGAAGTTCTCGTCGAACTCCACCACACCGTAGGCGCGAGGATCAGCAACCCGGTAAGCGAAGACGGTCGCGCCGTCCTTCTGCTCGTAGGTGGCAAGCTGAGTGCCCAGACCGGGGCCGTAGAAGATATTGTCACCGAGCACAAGTGCTACGGGGTCGTTGCCAATAAAGTCGGCGCCCAGAATAAATGCCTGTGCCAGACCATCCGGGGAGGGCTGCACCTTGTATTCGAGATTAATACCGAAACGGGAGCCGTCACCGAGCAGTCGCTGGAACTGCTCCTGGTCGGCAGGAGTGGTAATAATCAAAATATCGCGGATACCCGCCAGCATGAGAGTGGACAGCGGGTAGTAAATCATCGGCTTGTCATAGACCGGAGTGAGCTGCTTGCTAATACCCTGAGTGATAGGGTGCAAACGGCTTCCGGTACCGCCGGCAAGAATAATTCCCTTCATAACTTCTTATTGTGTCATGTTTATCTCTTTGTTGAGGCATAAAAATCACCGTTTAGCCAGGTAAAATCTACCGTATGGCTCACATTCTTGTTACCGGCGGTGCCGGTTTTATTGGTTCGAACTTTGTTCACCACCTCATCGATAACACTGATCACACTATTACTGTGTTGGATAAGATGACCTACGCCGCAAACGCTGCGTCTTTGGAGGGTCTTCCTGAATCCCGCTTCAAGCTTGTTGTAGGCGACATCGCCGACCGCGAGCTGGCTGACGAACTGGTCGGCAAGGCAGACGCTGTTGTCCACTACGCTGCGGAATCGCACAACGACAACTCCCTGTCCAACCCCGAACCGTTCATTCACACTAACCTCATCGGTACTTTCAGCCTCCTGGAAGCAGTCCGTAAGCACGGTACTCGCTACCACCACATCTCCACCGACGAAGTCTTCGGCGACCTCGAGCTGGACGATCCGGCAAAGTTTACCGAAACCACCCCCTACAACCCCTCTTCCCCTTACTCCTCCACTAAGGCAGGTTCCGACCTGCTCGTGCGCGCGTGGGTCCGCTCCTTCGGTATTGAAGCAACCATCTCTAACTGCTCCAACAACTACGGCCCCTACCAGCACATCGAGAAGTTCATCCCCCGCCAGATCACTAACATCCTCTCGGGTCTGACCCCGAAGCTGTACGGCGAGGGCCTGAACGTTCGTGACTGGATTCACGCATCCGACCACTCTTCTGCTGTGCTGCGCATCCTGGAGCAGGGCAAAATCGGCGAAACCTACCTCATCGGTGCAGACGGCGAAGAGAACAACATCACCGTTCTGCGCACCATCCTGCGCCTGATGGGCAAGGACGAGAACGACTTCGAGCACGTGGTTGACCGCCCCGGTCACGACCTGCGCTACGCAATCGACGGTAGCCGCCTGCGTGCAGAGCTCGGCTGGGAGCCGAAGTTCACCGACTTCGAGTCCGGCCTTGCCGACACCATTAAGTGGTACACCGACAACCGCAGCTGGTGGGAGCCCCTGAAGGCTGAGGTTGAGGCTAAGTACGCAAAGGCTGGCCAGTAATGACCAAGGAATTGAAGGTTACTGAAACCGATATTCCCGGCCTGCTCATTATTGACCTGCCGGTTCACGGCGATAACCGCGGCTGGTTCAAGGAAAACTGGCAGCGCGAGAAGATGGTCGCAGCCGGTCTGCCCGACTTCAACCCCGTCCAGAACAACATCTCGTTCAACGCTTCGGTAGGTACCACCCGCGGTATCCACGCCGAGCCGTGGGATAAGTACGTTTCTGTTGCGACCGGCCGTATCTTCGGCGCGTGGGTTGACCTGCGTGCCGGCGAGTCCTTCGGCAAGGTCGTCACCGTGGAGCTGGGTCCGGACACCGCAATCTTCGTGCCCCGCGGCGTGGGTAACTCCTTCCAGACCCTGGAAGAGAACACCGCCTACACCTACCTGGTGAACGATCACTGGTCGGCGGATGCAGTATCCGGCTACAGCTTCCTGAACCTCGCCGATGAGACCGTCGCAATCGACTGGCCCATCGATTTGGCGAAGGCAGAGCTCTCCGAGAAGGACCGTAACCACCCGCGTCTGAACGAGATCAAGCCCCTGGAAGCTGACCCGATTCTGATTATTGGCGCGGGCGGTCAGCTCGGCACCGAGCTGGTTCGCCAGCTCACCGAGCAGAACGTCCCCTTCCTGGCTGTGGATCGCGACCGCCTCGACCTGGGCAAGCCCGAGCAGTGGCGCGACGCATTCCGCTGGCGCTCCTTCCGCGCGGTCATCAACGCAGCAGCGTACACCGCAGTGGATCAGGCTGAAACCCCCGAGGGTCGCCGCGACGCCTGGGCAGCTAACGCCCTGGGCGTGAGCGCTCTTGCCTCCATCTGTGAAGAAGCTAACCTGCCGCTGGTTCACGTATCCACCGACTACGTCTTTGACGGTTCCCTGCCCCTGGGTGAGGAATACCCGGAGGATTACCCCCTGGCACCGCTGAGCGTCTACGGCGCATCTAAGGCTGCCGGTGAGGTTGCCGCTGCAGCATGGCGTAAGCACTACACCCTGCGTACCAGCTGGGTTGTTGGCGCTGGCAAGAACTTTGTGGGCACCATGGCATCCCTGGCTGAGCGCGGTATCGACCCGTCCGTGGTCGCCGACCAGTGGGGCCGCCCGACCTTCACCCAGGACCTGGCAGCAGCTGCCCTGCACCTGCTCTTCTCCGGCGCTGAATACGGCACCTACAACGTGTCGAACACCGGTGAAGTCATCAACTGGGCGCAGTTCGCTCGTGCAGTGTACGAGGGCACCGGCCACGACCCGGCACGAGTCAGCGACACCACCACCGAGGAATACTTCGCCAACGCTGAGCTCTTCGCTCACCGTCCGACGAACTCGGCAATGGACCTGTCCAAGCTGATTGCTGCAGGCTTCACCCCGCGTGATCACCGCGAGGCGCTTGCCGCCTACTTGGCAGAAATGGGCTCCTAATCCTCTAAGGAATTGGCTCTATATCTGCTGACAACAGCATAAAAGGCGTGAAAAGCGCCATATCACAGGTTCCCGGCCCTTGAAGAAGAGCCGGGAACCTGTACAATATTGTCTTGGCCAAGGCGGTGGAATACACGAAACGTGTAGGTCCGTAACTGACGGTGGCTGGTTGGAAAGAGATTTCTGGCGCCAGTCCCTATTCCACTTGGCGCATAACTTCTAACCAAGAAAGGGTGGACAACTCATGTCAGATACCATCAAAATTTCAGCTACCGTACGTAGCGACTTCGGCAAGGGCTACGCGCGCCGCATCCGCATGGCAGGCGACATCCCCGCCGTCATCTACGGCCACGGCGAAGAGCCCAAGCACGTAGTACTCCCCGGCCACGCAACCACCCTGGCTGCCCGCGTCCCCAACGCTATCCTCGACCTCGACATCGAAGGTGAATCACACCTCGCAATGATCAAGGACATCCAGCGTCACGCAATCCGCCCTGAACTGCAGCACATCGACCTGCTGACCGTTAAGCGCGGCGAGCGCGTTGAGATTGAGGTTCCTGTACACGTTGAAGGCGAGCCTGCTGTTGGCGCCGTTGCTAACCAGGAAGAAACCGTTCTTCTGGTTGAAGCTGACGCACTGAAGGCACCCGAAGCTTTGACCGTGAGCATCGAAGGCCGCGAAGCGGGCGCTCACGTTCTGGCATCAGACGTTGAACTGCCCTCAGGCGTAACCCTGGTTGCAGACGCTGAACTGCTGATCGTTAACGTTTCTGAGCCCGAGGAACTCGACGTTCCCGAGCCCGGTGAAGAAGGCGAAAACGCACCCGAGGGTGACATCGTTGAAGCTTCCGAGGAATCAGATCAGGCTGGCGAAGCTCACGACTCAGATAACTCAAAGCACTAGACTGCGCCCTGCGCCTAGCGCAACAATGATTTGTGGATGGCCCGCCGCTACCTCTCTTCTGAGGTGGTAGCGGGCCATACTCATAGAATGGTGTAGTCCATGAATTTTCTAAAAACCTTTTACAGCGCCGTGGAAAGGGCGAAGATATGTCTGATGCGTGGCTCATTGTTGGTCTGGGGAACCCGGGCCCGGAGTACGAGAAAACCCGCCATAACATCGGCCAGATGGTGGTTGATGAACTGGCGCGTGAAGTAGGCGGTGGCTTCAAGAAGCACGGACGCGCGCGCGCCCAGGTGCTGGAAGGACGTTTGGGTATAGGCGGACCCAAGGTAGTGCTGGCCAAGCCCCTGACCTATATGAACACCTCGGGCGGCCCGGTATCGGCTCTAGCCCAGTTCTACGATATTAACCCCGACCGTATCATCGCGGTGCACGATGAACTGGATATCCCCTTCGACACCATTAGCTCAAGATTGGTGGGGGAGAGGGCGGTCATAACGGTCTGCGCGATATCACCAAGGCGCTGGGTACCAAGGACTACTACCGTGTTCGCACCGGCATCGGTCGTCCTCCCGGACGCATGGACACCGCAGACTTCGTGCTCAAGCCTTTCAGCAGCACCGAAGCGAAGGACCTGCCCTTCCTCATCTCAAACGCAGCGGATGCAACCATGATGCTCGTGAAGGAAGGACTGCTGGCAACCCAGCAGCGCTACCACGGAGCAGGCTCCTAGCCGTATGACCCGTACCGAGTAAACGCTGAACTGAGGTAACGCATGATGCGGGCCGATGCGTGAACTAGGCTCTACCTAACTATGCAAGAGCCCGGTGAGGGAATAAGCTAGAAAAGAATGACGTTATACGCTCCACGACGGGAAAATACCCGACCCGTGGAGCGTATGAGCGAGAGAAGAAGGTACCCGTGGCTGAATACTCCACCCCCGCCAACACCCCGCTGAGCGACGACATCGTACGCCAGCTTCGCCAGGACTTCCCGATCCTCAACACTGAGGTCAACGGGCATCCCTTGGTCTACCTGGATTCGGGGGCGACCAGCCAGAAACCCCTTCAGGTTCTCAACGCAGAACGCGACTTCTACCTGCACGCTAACTCCGCCGTACACCGCGGCGCCCACACCCTCGCGGTCGAAGCAACCGACCTGTTTGAGGATGCGCGCACCACCGTTGCAAACTTCGTCGGTGCCACTGACGAAGAAATCGTGTGGACCTCCAACGCAACCGAGGCACTGAACCTGGTTGCCTACTCCATCGGCAACGCCTCCCAGGGCATCGGCGGTCCCGCCGCTGAGCGTTTTGCGCTGAAGCCCGGCGATGAAATCGTCACCACGGAGATTGAGCACCACGCGAACCTCATTCCCTGGCAGATTCTTGCCCAGCGTACCGGCGCGACTCTGCGCCATATCCCCTCCACTGAGGACGGCCAGCTCGACTACGCGGCAGCCGAGGGCATCATCAACGAGAAGACCCGCATCGTGGCCTTCACTCACGTCTCGAACGTGACCGGCGCGATTACCGATGTGCCCCGCATGGTCGCCATGGCGCGCAAGCACAGCGCGCTTGTCGTGCTGGACGCCTGCCAGTCCGTACCGCACATGCCCGTAGACTTCCACGCCCTGGACGTCGACTTCGCGGCGTTCTCCGGCCACAAGATGCTGGCACCCACCGGTATCGGTGCCCTTTACGGCCGTGCCGAACTGCTCGAAGCTCTGCCGCCCTTCCTGACCGGTGGCTCCATGATTACCCGCGTGGGTCTGCAGGACGCCGAGTACATGCCCGCCCCCATCAAGTTTGAGGCAGGTACCCAGCGTGTCTCGCAGGCGGTCGCTTTCGCCGCCGCTGTGCGCTATCTGCAGCACCTGGGCATGGAGAACGTTGAGGCGTGGGAACACGAACTGGGTGCCCGCCTGGTTGAGGGAGTGCAGAAGATCGACGGTGTGCGCCTGCTCGGCCCCACCGACCCCACTAAGCGTGCCGGCCTGGTTGCTCTCGCCATCGAGGGCGTGCACCCGCACGACGTGGGCCAGCTGCTCGACACCCAGGGCATCGCCGTGCGCGTGGGCCACCACTGCGCCCAGCCGCTGCACCGCTGCGCCGGTGTGACCGCCTCAACCCGTGCCTCCACCTACATCTACAACACCACCGAAGATGTGGACGCTTTCCTGAAGGCACTCGCCGAGGTACGTCCCTACTTCGGCTTCTAAAAGCAGGCGCGCTAGAAGCTAACGCCCCAATTTTTCAGACATACCAACTGACGGAAGAAGATCACCGTGTCTCTTGAATCCCTGTACCAGGAAATTATTCTGGAGCATTCTAAGCAGCGCAGCGGCGAGCACCTCGTAGAGGTACCCGCCGGTCATGCAAGTGCCGATAACCACCAGTACAATCCCACCTGCGGCGACGAAATCAACCTGCGCGTGGTGCTTTCTGACGAGCTGAAGGATGGCGAGAAGACCATCGAGTCGATCTCCTGGGAAGGCGACGGTTGCTCCATCTCTATGGCTGCTGCCTCCGTGCTCTCTGAAATGGCTCCGGGCATGACCGTCTCCGAGCTGCAGAGTCACGTGGATGCGTTCCGCGAGATGCTGCGCTCGCGCGGTAAGGTGACCCTGGACGAAGAGGAATACGGCGATATGGCGGCTTTCTCCGGCGTTTCGAAGTTTATGGCGCGCGTGAAGTGCGCGATGCTTTCGTGGGTTGCGGTTGAGGAAGCTACTAAGGAAGCGGCCGCAAAGAACTAATTTTTGCCGAGGGGGTAGGTTGGATTGTTCGGTTAGTAGCCAATATTTGAACGCCAATCGAAAATATCGAATGGATCCATCGACAATATATTGCATGGATGTGTAATGTTTTTCGATGAACTTTGAGCGGTGAGCACCGAACGAGACTCGAGTCGAGAATCTACACCCTATTCTTTCTTGATATAAGATTTCTTTGATTTAAATCAATAGGATGAAAATATGAGGCGGATACTACACTGTATCCGCCTCATATTTATATCTTTTCCTTTTTCCTTCAAAAAGGTGACTGGTAAAATAAAAGGACCAAGGGCGCCCAACCAGCACCCTCGAGAAACTCTTTTCGGACCCGCATATTCTCTGCGATAGCGAGAAGAAAAACAGCTTAGAGAGAATACTTTCTCAGTGCTGAACAATCTTCGCTAATTCTCGTGCATTCGCCACAGATATCGGTTATGTTTCTCACCCTTCCGGTACTTCAACCACACCGGAATAACCATCGCCGCTACCAACCACAAGGAACCCCCATGATTATTGGCTACGCCGCAGGCGCCTACGACCTTTTCCACTACGGCCACCTCGAGATTCTCCGCAAGGCTAAGGAAAACTGCGACTACCTCATCGCAGGCGTCGTGCACGATGACGTTCTGGAAGTGACCAAGGGCCGCCGCCCCGTTATCCCCATCGAAGAGCGTGCTGCTATCGTCAGCCACATCGACTACGTGGACGAAGTGCACGTCGAAACCACCCCCGACAAGCTCGAAACCTGGAAGCAGAAGCCCTTCAACGTCTTCTTCAAGGGCGACGACTGGAAGGGCACCGAAAAGGGTAACGCCCTGGAAGCACGCTTCGCAGAGGTCGGCGTGGAAGTACACTACTTCCCCTACACCGAGCACACCTCCAGCACCAAGCTGCGCAAGGTCGTTGACCTGCTCGAAGCAGAGCACGACCTGCGCGTAGAGATGCGCCGCTTCGCTGAGCTGCTCGGCGAGCGCGAATACTCCGAGGCGATTATCGCCTCCTAACGCTCCTACGCCCTCATAGGTGTGGTAGAGCCCATAGAGACTCATCGAGACTTATCAAGACACAAAGGATCCCCGCCGTAAGTACTTACGGCGGGGATCCTTTGCCTATTGGCGGGTATATTAGCTGCACCTCAAAGGTGAGCGTCTCATAAGCTTTAGCGCTGTGCCAGCCACTTCTCAGCGGAGGAGCCCAGAACCTTCAGCACGCGGCCAACCTGAGGCTCAGCAGCGGCTGCAATCTTCTTGCCCACCAGCGGGATGGAGCAGGAGACCTCCCCGTTGACGTCCAGGCGGGTCTGCTCACCCTCGGGGGTCAGCTTCTGAGTAGCCTGAGCGGACACGGGAACGCCGTTGACCTTGACCTCGGTAGAAACGGTGCGGGAGCCGTCAGCAACCGGTGCGCTTACGGTGTCCACCTGGGTCATAGCAACGCCGTTGCCGACGAACTTACGAGCGATGTCCGGCACGCGCTCAGCGGGCACGGTACGCTCGGTGGTTGCGGTGAACTCAGCGGAGGTGTCACCGGAAACGGAGAAGCTGCCGAACTCCACGCCAACCTCGGAGCATACGAAGCGTGCGAAATCCTCGCTAGAGAACGCCTCGATAACCTGCTCAACGCTTGCGTTGATAACGGTCGATTCCTGAACTGCCATAATTGTTCCTTTCGTAGTGCGCGAAAACCCCGCGCATTATCCCTTCTAAGGATACGGTGCGCGGGGTTTCGCAACCAATGTAAAGACGCGAATCCACCTGAGAATATGCCGTGAACAAGGGAAAACATCCGCAGCCTCTCACAGGGTGGTTGGAGGATTCGCATGCCGGTCTAAAAACGCGGGAAACACCTCCGGGAGGCTCCCACATCGCATCACTAAGGATGCTGGGCTTAGAAAGCTAAAAGCTTTTAGGCGCGCTGGTTAGGCGCTGGGAGCCATCGCGTCGATGCGAGCCATCTCAGCCTTACCCGCGCGGTGTGCGCGAGCAGCCTGCTTCAGACGACCCCAGAAGGAATCCTTGCGGCGGGTCTTGCCAGCGAGCAGGTCCTGCAGCTCCTCGCCCAGCTGCGCTGCAGAAATCTCCGGGGTGGAGATGTAGGCTCAGCGGTGCGGAACAGGGAGGGGTTCGCCAGAGCAAGATCCAACTTGTCGAAGAGGTCTTCGCGGCTTTCAACAACAACAGCGTGACCGCGCTTCTCCATCAGAGCGGTGAAGGGGACCTGGTGGTTGTCAACGACCTCGTCGAACTCTGCGCGGCGCGGAACAGCCAGGGGCAGAGCGCCGGTACGGCGTGCATCCTGGATGGAACCGGGGCCGCCCTGAACCAGTACTACGCGTGCGGTTGCGTAGTAGTCCAGCAGCTCGGAGGCGGGAAGAAGTTTAAGGTTGTCTGCGTGCTTAATGGGCGCAGTGTGGCCGTGCTGCACGAGGCAGGTGACCTCTGGGTGAGCCTCAAGATAAGCCTCAACCCAACGCAGGAGACGATCAAAAGTGTGAACGTCGGTGCCGAGGGACACCACCAAATCGTAAGTCTTGGTAGGAATACGAACGGGCGCGACGGCAGGGGTAAATACGGGCAGGTCGAACTTGGAAGTATCAACGCTGACGTGGGGGAAGTTCTGAATAGACATAGCCTATTCCTCTCTATGTATTTATCGGTAGTAACCCCGTATACCTGACGCAAAAATCCGGAGGGCATCAATTGGTATACGCGGCGGCGTCGTGCCGGAGAAAATGGTGAGTAATCTCCGCATACGCTTCTCTGGCGAGTGGTTAGTTCGCTTGGATGGTGAGTCCACAGTGGAGCGCACGACTTATGCGTATCTGTATGTTTAATAAATACTATACCCTGAAAATAACGCCCTCAGCACACGCGAGGACGCTATTTTCAGGATAAATTCATCACTCTTAGAAAATAGGATGAATCACACAAGAATCAGGGAAATTTTTCTGCTGTTCCTCGCTCTGAACAATAATTCGATCAGCAAAGGTGTACAGCATCTTGCCGGTCATCGTCGGCAGAGTCGGGCGGTCAAAACACTCAATATAAAGAGTCTTTACGCCAAAGAGTTTAGCCGCCACAAAGAAAGGAACGGCAACACCGGCGCCGGCAGAAACAACCGCATCCGGACGTTCCTTCGGAAGAATACGAAATGCCAAGAACAGATTACGAATAGCGTTCTTAATATTTCGAGTGGTCGGGTAATAAGCCCAATAGGTCTTCTCATCAGCCAGAGAAGATTCAACATCGGGCTGCTAAAACTAACCCACACCCGGTCATAATCCTGCCACGCAGCAGAAGTAGCCGTCAGATGCTTCAAATGTCCGCCACTGCTAGAAACCAGCAGAAGCTTCTTCTTCGGTGCCTGAGAGGAAGTTGCCTCAGTCATAGTGTTCTCCTAAAGCCCCAATACAAGAGAAAAGTAAGAAGAGAAGATAAGGGTGAGCTGGTGGGTCCGGCAACGCCTGTATCAATAGATCTGCATCAACAGACCTGCTACAGCAAATCCGCCTCAACAGGCGTTACCGACCCTGCCTCAAGGACGAAGGACGAACCCGCACAGAGGCGAGGCATCCATCAATAGACCCGATGACGCGCGGTCCAGTTACTCCCGGCCTAGCTTATTCGCGGTCCAGGAAAACAGCCAGAGCGTTCACGCCCTCAAGCTGATCCAGCTGAGCGAAAAGCTCACGAACCTGCTGCAGAGAAGTAGCCGCAGTCACCGGAACCAGAGCCACGCCGCCAGCCTGAACGAAACGCAGCTGGGTCGACATGGGAGTAGCGGTGCTCAGGCTAATCACCAGAGGAGTTTCGCTCTTCTCAACCAGCGACTCGGGAGTGTGGCGGGTCAGAGCGTCACGGACCGAAGCGTAATCGGTGAAACGTGCGTACTCGGTGGGCAGAACGCGCTGCAGCATCTGGTACAGGTGCTCAACGCCGCGGTCAGTACCGGGCAGAATGACAATGCCGGATGCGCCAGCACTCTTCACATCGCCATCGGGAGCGCCAATGGTGCGCAGCAGCATGAACGCGTCATTCGCCTCAGACGAGGAACCCAGCTCGTGAACCGGGATGCCAGCATCTTCCAGACGGTCAGCGTAACCAACGTGACGCATAGTGCGGTCACGACCGTAAGCCAGTACAGCACCAATCAGCAGACCGGCAACAGCACCAACAATAGCCATCTTCACCGGGCCAAGAGCAGAGGAAGAAGCAGGAACCTGAGCCTCGCTTATCACGCGGCCACCGATGGTGGAAGTCAGCTGAATCTGGGCGCGACGCTCCTGCAGCTGAGAAAGCAGGCCCGCACGGCTGCTATCACCCTCGAGGGCAGAAATCTGCTCATCAATCTGGTGCAGAGCAGTCTCAACGCTGTTCTTCAGAGCCTCGGAACGAACCTGCAGGTACGCGTTTGCCATAGCGTTAGCGTAACGTGCAGCCTCCGTGCCGTTGGGGCGGGTCACCTCAATATCCAGAACAGCAGTCTGGGAGGTGCCGGTCACCTTGACGGAATTCATCAGACGGCTGGTCAGCTGAGCCTCAGAGAGGGTATCGCCATTAGCAATCAGAGCCTTAGCCGCGTTCTGCGCAACCTCACGAGAGGAAGCAACGCGAGACTCGGTAGCAATATCCACCTTTGCGGAGTTAGCGCTACCCGTACCGGCGGGATCAACCACCAGCGGGTAAACAACCAGCGAAGCCTTAGAAGTGTACTTGCTATTAGTCATGTAGCCGTAAGCGGCACCCGCCACAGCAAAAACCACGACCGACAGCAGAATCAGCAGACGGTGTCGGAAAATACGACGTACCTGGCTGCCAAGGGTAACCGAGGAAGTATGAGAGGTGTTATCCATGAGGACATCCTAGAGGAAGAGAAACGGACACTAAATATCGGAGAAAAACGTAGAAGAAGCGGAAGGCTTAAGACTTCGCGCGGCGGGCGGAGAGGAAACGCTCAATACCCAGCGCCTTGCGGAAGCGGTACAGCACCGCACCGTACACCGGAACGAGTAGCACCACGTACACGACGACACCCAGAACGCTCTGACCCAAGAAAGTCAAAGACACCAGAGCACACGCTGTCGGAACAGCCGCACCCAAGAAGAGTGAAGGAGCCATCTCACGGGCCGAAGCACGAATACCGACGAGGCGGAACACCTGGTAGCTTGCCAGGAAGGTGTCAATCAGCAGAGCAGAAGCCCACGCCGTCACCGCACCGTACAGGCCCCAGACCGGAACTAAAGTGAAGTTCAAGGTCACAGCCACCACCAGCGAGGAGAGCTTGTTCAACAGCTGCCAGCGACTCTTACCGCTCATCAGCAGAACAGACTGCACGCCACCGGCACTCATCGACAGCATCGCCGCCGGGCAAATCACCCAGAGAATACCGGCGCCAGCCTCAAAGCCCTTACCGAAGAAGCCCAAAAGAGTCGGACCAAAGAACGCCAGGGAGAGGTAGAACGGCCAAGACAACGCAGTCAACACGCGAGTGGTCGAAAGGAAAATATCTCGAGCACGATCCAGCTGACGAGTCGCCAGCGCCGCACTAATCGACGGGCCGGTTACCACGCGGCCGGTGTGTTCAATCATGGTGCCCACACGAACACAACGGTTCACAGCACCATAGATACCACCGGCAGCGGCACCCAAGAACGCCGTCACCACCAGCACGTCAATCCACTCCAGGATGGTTTCCACAACGGTAGCGACACCGCGTGCAGAGCTGAACCCCCAGAACGAACGGAACGTCTCGGTCGGAGAATCCTCAGAAGGAAGAACCTCCACATGCTCCTCGGAAGGGAATGTCCGCTCCAAAAGCCACAGGGCAACCACCGCAGTAATCGCCACCGGGATGGTCCAGGCGTACACCAAATCCATGAGCTGACCCGAGAAAAGAACCACCAAACCCACCGCCGCAAAACGCAGAGTAGGAAGCAGAACATTCTGCAGAACCGTAAAAGTCACCACACGATGCAGGCCACGCAGAGCACCGAAGAACACCGTCATCAGCGCCGCTATCAGCACGAAAGCCGAGCTGACACGCATTGCCGCCTGATACTCGGGAGCCATCGGCACAAACTCGGTGTAGATGTACACACCCGCCACCAGAAGCACCGAAGTCACCAGCGAAGGAATCAGACCGTAACGGATCAGCTGCGGAAGCACACCGTAACGACCCAGCGCACGCTGAGCACTCATCGTACGAACCAAGCCAGTATCCGCGCCGAAAGTCACCAGCGAAATCGCAATCGCGAACAACGCCATCAGACGGAAAAACTCGCCCGAACCCTGAGCACCAATACCGTTCGACACCACCATCGTGGTCACGAACGCGATACCCGCACCGTACATCACGCACAGAGAAGCAAGAGAGCCGCTCTTCGCGAGGCTGGGCTGCTTACCCTTTCCGGGAGCTTTCTTAACCGGCGCGCTCTTCGTGGATGCGCTATCTGCCTGAGTACCTGATGCGGAAGGCTTAGCCTTCTCATTCGGAGTCTTTTCTTCCTGCGCCTTTTCTACAGACTCAGCAGTAGCCGAGGCAACCCGCCGGGAACCGGACAGATGAGCACCCGCTACAGCGCTAGTGTTCGCCGCGGAGGAACCAGCAGTCGAAGTCCCTGACTCCGAAGAACCCGCCTCCAAAGAATCGGACAACGATTCCTCGGAAGCAAAGCCTCGAGCCGGAGGCACAATCGACAGCGCCGTGGTCGCAGGAAAACGACCGGAACGAATATCGTCCACCGTCGGAGCAAACTCATCGGCAGAAGACTCTGCCAGTGAGTCAGCCTGCTCCACTGCCTGCTCCACATACTCGCCGATCTCACGCAGGCGTGCACGGCGGCTAGGGTGACCACCCGTCGAGTAGGCATCATCGAAAGCTGAAACCGCAGTGGTCTCTAAACCACGAGGGGACTGATTCTTCGTCATAGCCCCTCACCATCCCGAATGGAACGGATACACGCCATCGACGCGAGCATCAGAATGGTCAACTGAGCAATATCGAAGCTGTAGAAGATGAAGACAACACAGCACGCGACCGGCACGCTATGCAGCCAGTACCCGGAGGTGGTCTTCACGCGCGCGCCGCTTGCCACAGTGCACACCATGAAGAGTGCGAACAGCGCCAGACCCACGAAGCCGAAGCAGAACATCAGAGTCCACAGGTACCCCTGGGTACCCATTGACACGCCAATGCTCGGTTCCATACGCGGAGTGCCGTAACCAATAATCGGGGACTCCAAGGTTGCCTTCCATGTGGCGCGGTAGAGCGCCGCACGGCCACCGGTGGAGTCCGAGTAGTCCTGACGACCCAGAATGTTATCCACGGTGCCCGACGCAAAGAGCGCCACAACCACAGCCGTAATCGCCGCAACGCCCATACCCACAGCACGCCAATTAGCCGCCAGGAACTGACGCAACAAAACGTACGCTGCGCTGATACCCAGACCAATGAACATACCGCGGTTACTGGTCGCAATCGCAGGCACAGTAGAAAGCGCCATACCAATCAGCAACGCAATACGCAGCCAGATGGAACGCAGGCGAAGCAAGCACGCCAGCATCACCGGGGTGAGCAGGGTGTACGCCAGACCCCAACTATTCGCGTAGGGGAACGGCGCGGAGGGGCGAATATACGCCTCGGGAGCACCCCAAGGACGCTGAACCTCAGCCAGGGGAGGAAGCATGTAGTCGCGCACCAGAGGGTTCTGCATAAACCCAGCAGGCATGATGAAGCTCATCGGAGTACGCAGACGGAACTCGGGGAAAAGAACACCGCCGTAACCCAAAACAATCAGGGTCACCCACAGAGTCGCCAGACCGCCCAGCAGCCTATTGATGCTAATAGAGGCTCGCGCGTTGTAGTAGTACAGGGCGTAAATGCCGGCACTGAGAATATTTACAAAGCGTAGACCCCAACCAATAATGTCGGTCGAACGGGTCAGTGCAAGCGCCGCAACAACAACCCACACGCAGAATGCGCCCCACACCCACAGGGAACTGGGCACACGCACATTACCTCGAATAATAAGGTAAAAAAGCATGACCGCAGCCAGTACCAGCGGTGCAATCTGAAGCACACCCAAAGCCCACAGCGCCGGGAAGCCGTACAGCAACGCCAGCAGAGGCCAAGCGGGGAGCTTCTTCTGCGCCGTAGATACCGGACGGTTGCGCGCGCGGGCACGCAGAATACCGCTGGGCGGAGTATTATCCGATCCGGCGGAATCCTTTAGTGCCACAGGCGAAGTGCCCGGAGGGGAAAGAACGGAAGAGGAAACCATGTCTGTGCGATACCTGGTTAGAGACCTCGACCGGTCTTCTGGACGAGATCAAGAAGAGTAGCGGGCTTAATAACGCCGGTGGACACAACATACGCCGCCCACGCACGAAGCTGCTTGGGATCGCGGCGCAGAGCAGCGCGAGCGTAGGCACGCGCCTCCTTGTTGTTGCCCAGGGACGCCTGCGCGTATGCAATCTGACCGGCGATACGCGCCAGACCCTTGGGGTCCTGCTCAAATTCGGGGAACTTACGCAGAATGTAGCTGAGGCCGTCAACCATGGACTGCCACTTACCGGAGAAGAAGGAGGGGCGGTCCCAGAGCACCAGAATCAGCGGCTCGGGTACGCTCAGCACATCGCCGTGGCGGGTTGCGCGCAGCAGCAGGTCGTAGTCTTCACCGTAGGCGGCGGGCAGCTCCTCATCGACCAGGCCGATGCGGGCGGGCTTACCGTCAACGCCGAGTAGATCCTCGCGGGAGTACAGCATGGCGGAGGGGTGAATTTCGGTAATGCGCGAACGCAGGAAGTCTGCGAAGGTTGCGCGCTCGGGCGCCAGGCGCACGATGTCCTGACCGCCGGAGCGGACGGTAATACCCGAAGAGATAGCGGCTGCTTCGGGGTTTTCACGCCAGAGAGCGACCTGCTGGGTGAGCTTGGAGGGCATCCAGTAGTCGTCGTCATCGCAGAAGCCAATCATCTCACCGCTGGAGGCGATGATGCCGCTGTTGCGGCCGCCAGCCAGACCGCCGGAGCGGGTGTTGGAGACAATCTTCAGGGCACGGTTTTCGCCGACCTCAATGTCCTCGAGGCGGTCGGGCTCAACACGGTCAAAGACGACAACGACTTCAACGAAGCCGCGGTAGCTCTGCTCAAGGATGGAACGGACAGCCACGCGAAGCAGTTCGGGGCGCTTGCCGTTGGTCGCGATAACGGCGGAAACAGCAGGGTTGCGAGAGGTGAAGTGCATCATTGGGATTCTCCTTACTCAGCGGGGGTCGCGAGGCTAACGTACTTGCGACGCATGGACAGCAGGACGGTTGCGGCATTAGCCAGCAGAAGCAGCGCGTAGACGATGACGAACACGGGTCCGAAGCCAAGGAAAATGTAGATCCAGCAGAGGGTACCAGCGTCCATGTGCAGGTTGATGAAGGAGCGCAGGGGGCCACCGGTCGGGGGAGCAGCGGTCTTGCGGTTGTTGCGCAGCTGCTCAGCAAGAATCTGGCTCATGAAGTGACCGGCGGTCAGCGCGGTGAAAATCATGGGCATCGCAATGATCCAGCCGTTGAATGCGTTGGAACCGGTAAAGGAGTAGTGCGCAGGGTACAGCAGGAAGGAGAGCAGAGTTGCCATGTGCACGGAGGGCACACGGATGGAGTCGACCACATGGTCGAGCCACTCACCGGCGGGGGAGGATGCGCCGGTCACTCGAGCAACCTGGCCGTCAGCGGAGTCCAGGCCGTAACCGAGAGCGAAAAGCAGTGCAACGCAGATGCCCACACCAATGCTGGGAGGGCAGGTAATCAGAACGATGAGGCCTGCAGCGGAACATGCAGCGGAAATCGCGGTGACGCCGTTGGGGGTGATGCCCAGAGCGACAGCTGCCGCGGCGAAGTAGCGTGCTACTCGGCGGTTGACCCAGCGGGTGTAGGCGGGAACGCCAATGCCGGGCTTCTGCGCTGCTTCAAGAGAGCGCAGGGTGTGAGAAAACTTCGCAGAAAATCCCGATGCGGGCGCGGAGTTCGGGGCGTGAGGTGCCTCAGAGGTGGACATGCACATTCCTTTTTAATCGGTGAGAGGAGTGAAGGAGAGTGAATTACTCCCTTTCGGGGTGGTTGCGAGAAAGTCCGGAAGTCTCGCACGCGAAAAAAGAGGTGGTTGGTCCCTTTTTTCACGTACACCACTATATAGATATTTTACAACGAGATGAAGTGCAACAGGGGGCGTGTGGTCAGGGTCAACAATTGTGTCGTAAAAAGCCCCTGACAATGCTCTTTGGTGCAGATTTGCGGGATCCTTCGGGTAGGTTCGGTGTGCTGTTAGACGGGGGTTATCGGCACTTTGTTCCCGTGAATTGTGGATTTAGAAAACATTTCTGAACATTGTGCAGAGATGCACATAACAGAAACACAAATTATGGGAATAAATGATGCAAAAAACACGGAAAAGTGGGGATCATACGCAAATGGGGTTTGATTTCCTGAAATTTCAGAAAATCAAACCCCATTTAGCGAGATTGTCTAGAAGGTATTAGTCCCTTCGGAACTGAATCGGAACACGAGTTCCAACTCCGTTATTGAGAGCGCGTCGCTCACCCTGCTCAGCGGCAGCGTTATTCGCATTGTTCGCGTTATCAACCACGGGCTGCTCAGCCTCGTTTGCGGCGGGAGCTTCCGCCTCCTTGTCAGCTTCCTTCTCAGCGGGCTGCTCAGCAACCGGTGCCTTGGAGGTAGCCTGCAAATCGAAGCTCACATTCGGGCGAACGTTACGTCGGCTAATGCCCGGGTGAACCTCAACAGCGATGAGGTTCTCACCAGCCTTCAGCTGAGAAGCCGGAACGGTGAAGGTCACCGGAGTCTTCTGAGCCGTAGCGGTATCAATCGAGCTCGATGCAATCGCGCTATTCCACAGCCTTCCACGGGTGTCGAAGTTGGAACGACCAACCTCTTCACCGTTGACACCCACCGCAATAGCGTCATCCGCGTAGGTGGTCAGCACCAGGTCGCGGCTCGCCTGCTCACGAGTGAGCTGGATGGTGGTGTAGGCGTAGATATTGGGGCGGGTACGCAGAAGCGGAACCTTAACGGAGGTGTTGAGGTTACCGGTGCCGACACCAATCGGGGTCTTGCCGGTCTGCCATGCTTCCTGCGCGATATCTTCCAAGGTGAAGTGGAAGTTGTACTTCCAACCGTACTTACGGTTGGGAGCCTGGCTGGAGACCATGTACTTCCACTCGGAGGCGTAGGGCAGAACAATCTGGTCCTTAGGGGCCTCGTCCTTAGGAGTTTCTTCCTTCGGGTCCTCGGGCTTGGGATCGGCAGGCTTAGGCTCCTCAGTCTTCGGGTCCTCTTCCTTCGGCGCTTCAGTAGTCGCTTCTGCACTCGGGGTAGCGCTTGCCGAAGCACTGGGATCAGCACTTGCCGTGGGGTCAGCAGTAGCGGTCGGGTCAGCGGTAGGAGTCTCGGTCGCGGTCTCCGTGGGGGTAGGAGTCGGGCGAACCGGAGCTACCTGAACCGGAGTGGACGCAGAGTAGTTATCCGAGCTGTCCACAGCACGCACAAAGTAACGTGCGTTGTCGGTGTGGTCAATCTCGAACTTCGTACCCGAAGTGCTAGCGATGACTCGGTCATCACGCAGAATCTGGTAGCGAACACTACCGGTATCCTGCACAGAATCCCACGTCAGAACGTCCTTATCGTCCTTCAGCTCAACCTGCAGGTTCTGCGGGGTAGCCGGAGGAGTCACATCGCGAGCCTCAAAGCGCGCAAAACCGACGGTATCCTGAGTGCCGTGAACACCCAGCGAACGGTGAATATCGCCGCCAACCCACAGGGTGCCCTTCGAATCCACGAAAGACTCCCAGATACCGAAGCCATGGTCACCCTTAATAGCAGGGGAGAACTCCGGCAGCATCTTGCCGCTGTCCTTATCGAATGCAGCAACCAGCTTGACCGAGTGAATCACGCTCGAACCGCCCACAGGGCGCTGCTTATTACGCGAATCCTGGTAGAGGAAATCACCGCAGTGGCAGGCGCCATAGATGGTGTTACCGTTCAGGTGCAGATCCTGGAAGTCGCCACCATTGCGGGTAATCGCGGTGTAGGTGGGGGTCAAGGACGCCTTATCGTAACGAGAGATGAGGTGCTCAGTACCGCCCACCCAGACGCCGGTACCGGCATCCTGGACGTCGAACTGGAAACCCCAAACTTTGGTTTCATTACGCAGGTCAGAGACCTTAGCGCCGGCCGGAATCTCAGACTGCTGGTACGCCCACGGGCTGCCCTTCTGCATATGCTGAGTAATATCAGCCACGCGGTAGGCAAGGCCGCCGTTGAGCCAGGTGAAGTAGCCGGCAACGTAAACATGAGAGTTATCAGCGGAAGCGCTAATACCGTTGACGGTGCCATTGAACACCTGACGCCAATTGCGATCCACGCTCACGATACCGGGCACACCGTCAGAAGGCTCGCCCAGCTTAAAACGGGCAATATTGCGCGAATACGCAGCACCCGCCTTTTCACTTTCATAAACGTGGGTAAAGGTGCCGCCAATATACACGTAGTCACCCTGACGGTGAATGGTCTTCACCGTCATGAACTCGGTGCGAATGCGATCTTCGACTCTAACCTGGGACCATTCAGGGGCAACCTCACCGGTCGTGGCGTCAACAACCACGAAGCGCTCACGCTTTTCACCGTTAACGAGCGTGAAGTTACCGCCAACAGCCAAGCGGTTATTCGGCAGAGCCTCAACAGCTTTCACCTGACCGTCAACAGTCAGCTTAAAATCGCGGCGCAACTCGCCGGTCACCGGGTCAAAGGCAGCAATATTAGACTGGTGAACCTTCTCGCCGGAAGACGACTCAAGGTACTCGAAGTCACCACCAATAAACACGCTAGAGGTGCCGTTGCCGTGATCGACCTCGGTAATCGCCTCAACGTAGGTGTTCATCTCGTTGGTTTCACCGGTGAAGGTCCTGGTGCTGGTTCGCCAGCGCCAATCCGCCGAACGGCTATTGGGCAGGGCACGACGAGTGCTTGCCGGGGTACCGGAATCCGGGATAGCGCCCAGATTCAAATCATTCTGGGTCAGCTTCGGGCGCAGGAACATCTGGGTGTAACCGAATGAGGTTTCACCCTTACCGTCCTTACCGTAAATGTAAGAGTTCTGCGCGTCGGTCATCGCCGGCTCAGAACCATCCTGCGAAATGGGGGCGTTTGCACCGTAACGGAAACCCATACGGTAATCCTGCGAAGCCATTTCCTCAAAGAGCATCGTCCTGAAGCCGTAGTTCTGGCCGCCAAGCATATGGTCTTCCCACGTGCCATCAGGCCAGTCCCTGCGGCCATTTTCATTGTAGGAAGAGAACTCGTCAGGGTTCGTGACTGTCGCATTAGACCAGACAGCGTTCGAACGCAGAGCCCAGGTCCACTCGGAGGTCTGACGGCGGTCAACCGTCACCTCCTGCCACTTGGTGCCCGAGGTGTTCAGCGCGCGACGGAAACGGTAACCGTCGGGTAGCTGATCGGGGCGAACACCGTTGAGTAGCTGAGAAATAGTGGTGCCCGAAAGCTGAATCGGGGTCTTCGCGGCGGGCACCGAGCGCAGAGCCTTGCCCTGCTCGAGAGTCAAACCGGATGACGCGGGTGCGGCATCGCTGTAGAGCTGAGAAGCGTCACCCTGACCCTCGTAGTTCTCGGTCCAGCCGTCGCGGCCCTCGCCAATCTTGACCCAGCCACCACCATCAGTTTCCTGATCGCAGTAGAACTGTGTCGGCTGGCTCATCGCGGGAGTGTACAGCCAGTAGGCGCCGCTCTTTGCCTCGGGGTTAGCCTGCTTGGCTTCCCAGCAGCTAGCGGCAGCACGCTCGGAGGTCGTGCCATTGTAGAAAGCAGAGTCCCTTTTTTCCGCCGTCTGTTCGACAGCGGTACTCGGCGTAATAGCGGGGATAGCTACGGGCAAAGCCAAAGCCGTAGCAATGCTCAAGCAAAGAGTTGAGCGGGTTATAGCAGAACGAGAAAAGCCTGAGCTCGTCATGCCAAAGTGGGCTTTCATAATATCTCCAATGAATGCCAAGAAATGTTATCGAGTGCGCATCAACATTAATGCGCTATGGATGATGCGCGGTTTCCAGCGAATCTTAGTTGGAAACCGGCATCTTTAATTAGACCCTAACAATCAGGATTGTTCGGGAAATCATGGGTCGCAATCTTCCACTGACCATCGACCTGAACGAGGGTGTAAATATTGAGTGAACGCTTGGGAGAATTGTCATCCTTAACGGGCTGATTATTCTCGTCATAGATCTTCACAGAGGAAGAATCCATGCATACTTCCAGCATGCGCGCGGGCTGACCCTTGTACTGAGTCTCAGTCATGCGGGGAGTGCCCACGACAGTGGAAGAACCTTCATAGTGCCAGCCAGCCAGTGCGTACTCGGAAGCCTGCACAGCAAACTCAGCGGCAGCGGAATCAACAGCCACGGCCTCGATGGAGCGAATCGTCTCATCATCGAGAACAGCGCGGGCCCGCTCAACGTTCTGCTGCTCAGCCTCTTCATCGCTACTCGGATCAGCGGTGCGCTCGGGCGAAGCCTCAGCAGAGGGGGCTGCCTTAACCTTGGTCAGAATGGCCTCAAAGGAGTTGACCAGCTCGGTAGTCTTCTTAACTTCTTCAGCGTCAACAGGCACGGAAGAAGCGTTCTTCATCTCCTCAGCGCCAGTGTAAATCTCTTCAAGCTTCTGGCCGTCAGAAGAGGTTGCCTCGCTCTTTGCCCCATCCTTTGCCTCAGCAGAAGCCTCAGAGGAAGCCTTAGCGGATGCTTCGGCGGTGCCCTGCTCAGAAACCTGGGGGGGAAGCAGCCGAAGACTTGTTTGAGGAAGCGTGCGCCGATGCGGAAACGCTTGCGGACGCAGAAGCAGACGAAGAGCTATCGGAGCTAGGGTTTTCGGTAGCGCAAGCGCTCAGAACCAGGGCGGATACCGCAACGGTGCCCAAGGTGCCCAGAAGGCGGGACCGGGATGGCTGCTTGAAGAACACTGACATGGAAGCCTCTTTAGTGGTTGGAGTGAGAATGACTATATTCCGGAAGATAATACCTCGCACGAAGGCAAAGCACCTAAAGGCTAACACGCAAAGCTGGGAAAATACTTAGATTCACAAAAATAACGTTTTTATAAATGATGAGAATAAGCCCTAACTAATGCTCTATCTTGGCTCTGTTAGAAGGTAAATATATATCTCTGCGTGAAAAAACCTTCATGTAAATGAATGAAATAGATTCATTATGTGCAAAAAAGTCCCGGGCTGGTTGAAAACCAGTCCGGGACAATGGGGCGAACATCACTAAAATTATTTGTCATAAAAGTGGATATCGCCCTGATGAGGGGTTATGCCGTCTGGACGGCCTCGGTACTTGCCGAATAGTTATCCGCAGTATCTACCGCACGCACATAGTAGCGGGCACCATCGCGGTGATCCACCGAATAGCTCGTGCCCGTAACCGTCGCAATAGCCGATCATCGCGCAGAACCTGGTACTTCACCTTATGCTCCGAAATGCCCGACCAGGTCAGCTGATCCTTAGAGCCGTTCGTCGTAACCTTCAGGTTGCTCGGGGGAGCCGGAGGAGTCACATCGCGAGGTGCATAACGTGCGAAACCAATGGTCGGCTGCACACCGTTAGCACCCAGTGACTTACGGATATCGCCACCAACCCACAGAGTGCCGGTTGAATCCACGAAGGACTCCCACACACCATAGCCATACGCACCGTTCATAATCGGTGCGAACTCCGGCAGCATCTTGCCGCTGTCCTTATCGAACGCAGCTACCAGACGAATGGTCTGAGCGTTAGTCGCGTTCTCCCACTCCGAATAGACCGTGTCTGAGCCCTGGAAGAGGAAATCGCCGCAGTGGCACGCACCGTAAATGGTGTTGCCATTCAGGTGCAGATCCTGGAAGTCGCCGCCCTCACGAGTAATCGCGCTGTCGGTACGGCGCATCGAGCTCTTCTCGTAACGGCTAATCATATGCTCGGTGCCACCCACCCAGACAGAGGAGCCAGCGTCCTGAACATCGAACTGGAAGCCCCACATCTTGCGCTCGTTTTTCAGATCCCAGGTTCGGGCACTCTTGGGGGTGTACGAAGGACGGTGGTTCCAAGCCAGCGGGTTCGTACTATTACCCTGCATATGAGCGAGACGGAACGCCTCCTGATTATTCAGCTGAGTGAAGTATCCAGCAACATACACATCGGCGTTGCCCTCGGAAGCGCTCACACCGTTGACCGTGCCGTTAAAGACCGGACGCCAGTTCCAGTCCACCTCGCCGTTGCTCAACTTAATGCGAGCCAGGTTCCTCGCATACGCGTAGGTGGGGGAGGTCTGGCCCTTCAGGTGAGTGAAGGAGCCGCCAATGTAGAGATAACCGTCACGCACGTGCAGGGTCTTAATCTGTACCGGCACGGAAGTGATGCGGCTGACCACGCGGATATCCCAGTCCTTAGCCACCTGACCGGTCTGCGGATCCAGAATCACGAAACCGTTGTAGTAATCGCCGTTCACCTGATCGAAGGAGCCGCCCACAGCCAACAGGCCGTTCGGCAGAGCCTCAACCGACTTCACCTGACCGTTAATCTTCGGACGGAAGGAACGGCGCAACTCGCCGGTGCCCACCTCGTAACCCGCCAAGAAAGCCTGCTCAACCTTCTCGCCGCTTGCCGACTCAACGTACGCGAAATCACCACCGGTAAAGACAGCGCCACCAACCTCGGTGATAGCCTCAACCTGGGTGTTCATCTCGCCGTTCTTACCGGTACCGGTATCAGCGCTGGTACGCCACTTCCACTTCTCAGAGTAGCTATTGGGTAGTGCGCGGCGGTTACTTGCAGCAGCACCCTGCGGGCCATAAGCATGCAGACCCTTAGCCGCCAAATCGTTCTGAGTCACCTTCGGACGCAAGAACATCTGAGTAAACACCAGGGGAGTGGTCGAATCATTCGCTGGGCGGTAAATATACGCCGAAGGTCGGTTCATCAGGTAGGTCTCAGTCCACCATGTAATCCGGGCGTTTCGACCGTAGGTGAAGCCCAACTTGTAGCCCTGCGATGCCTTCTCTTCGAAGTTCAGAGAACGGAAATCATCAGATTCATGGGTGAAGATGTTGCCAGCCACCTGACCACGGTTGGCATAGTCATAACGGTTACTGTACTGCCAGGTGTTCTTGACCGAAATATTTGACCAGAACATCTTCGAACGCAAAGTCCAAGTCCATTCGGTACTGGAATCACGGTGAGCCTTAAAATCCTGCCAGGTAGTGCCCTCAACATTCATTGCGCGATGGAAACGCACACCGTCAGGCAAATCCTGCGGACGGGTACCGTTCAGTAGCGCATTCACGGTCACGCCGGAGAGCTGCACCGCATCAAAACCGGTCGGGTTCTTGTGCAACTGATCAGCACTACCACGACCGTAGTAGTTCTCAGTCCAGCTCTCACGACCGCGGCCAATCATAACCCAGCCGCCACCATCAGTTTCCTGATCGCAATAGAACTGCTCGGGAGCGCTCATCGCGGGGGTGTACAGCCAGTACGCACCACTCTTCGCCTGCGGATTATTCTGCTTAGCCTCCCAGCAGCTCGCCGCAGCTCGCTCGCTCGACGAACCGTCATAGTAGCGTGCGTCAACAGCCTGAGCACCGGTCGCAATAGGGCCCAAAGAACCCAAAACCATTGCGAACGAAGCAGCCGCCGCACCCAAAGCGCGGGACCCAGAACGAGAAGCTACGCGAGAGCCCTCAGAAGCGGAGGAAGCAACGCCCTGCGAGCGCCCTCCACGCGTGAACGGAAGAAAATTCATTTGTCTCTCCTAGAGACCTCAACCGGTACACAACAGAAAAATGCAATTCACACAGCAACACCCACCCAACACAGGGCACTGCATAGTAACCATGCATCGGGGAGGGAAGAAGCGTAATGAACTGCACTAACAGAGAGTCTGCTGCCGGAATCAGTGAGTGTAGTTATCGGAAATTGAATGAATACGCCCCGCCCCTCACGCACGAAGCCAACAACGGCACCGCACCCGTAAGAAGCAGAACGCTAAAAAATCTGTGAAGCTTCCCCCCGTCGTACCAACAGTGAAGAAACACCACAGACCAAGATTCAGCCCATCATCGGAAAGGACGGAAGCAACCCATCCGACGCAATGAATCCCAACCCATCATAGCCGTCGCAGAGGCGAAGCAATAGCAAACTGGGCAACTCGGGCCAAACCAAAACTATAGGGGGTATACACCCCGGGTGCGCCACCGCCTGATTCGAACCCCGCAAACCCTGCAGAGCCCACATCAGGCGGCGGCTCAAAGAAACTAGATCAGCAACCTGACCTAAGCCTGAGCAGCTCCCGTAGAAGCCGAGAAATTCTCAGAAGCATCGATGGAACGCACGTAGTAGCGAGCACCATCAGTGTGCTCAACCTCGTAACTGGTACCCGAGACCGTAGCAATCACACGGTCATCACGCAGCACCTGGTAGCGAGCACCGCTCTCACGAACGCCAGACCAGGACAGCTTATCGGTCGAACCATCACGCTGAACCGACAGGTTCGACGGAGTCGAGGGGGCGGTCACATCGCGAGGAGCAAAGCGAGCGAAACCGACAGTGCGCTGCTCACCATTAGCACCCAGCGAACGGTTAATGTCGCCACCAACCCACAGGTTGCCGCGAGAATCAACGAAGGACTCCCACACACCGTAGCCGCTAGCGCCCTTCAGAACCGGGCTGAACTCACCAATAACCTCGCCGCTGTCCTTATCGAACGCTGCGACCAAGCGCATACGGTGAACCGCCTTCGACTCCTTCCAGTAGGTGTGGTAACCGGTAGAGCCCTCAAAGAGCACGTCACCGCAGTGGCATGCACCGTAAATGGTGTTACCGCTCAAGTGCAGATCCTGCCAGTCGCCACCGTACTTAGAAATCGACGAAGAAATACGGCCGTAACCATTCTTCGAATAGTTCGCAATCAGGTGGTCAGCACCGCCAGTCCACACAGTCGAGCCAGCATCTTGAACATCGAACTGGAACGCGTACACAATACGGTCAGTAATGTTCAGCTTCAACGACGGCTCCCACTCCCACTTAATGTTCGAAGCGTTAGAACCATTCAAAGCAGCCAGACGGAACGCCCGCTGGTTATTCAGCTCAGTGAAGTAACCCGCAGCGTGAACAGTGGAATTATCGGATGCGGCGGTAATACCGTTGACCGTACCGTTGAAGTTCGGGCGCCAATTCCAATCCACCGCACCGTTCGAAAGGTTAATACGAGCGGCACCACGCGAGTAAGCGTACGCCTTAGAAGTATTGCCCTTCACATGGGTGAAGTTACCGCCAATGTACAGGTAACCGTCCTGAACCAGTAGGGTCTTCACCTGGGCGGCATCGCCATTGCGGCGCTGAACCTGAACATCCCACGTGCGGTCAATCTGACCGGTGGTCGCGTCCAGAATGACAAAGTGGTTAACCTTCTCGCCATTCACCTCGGTGAACTCGCCACCAACCGCCAGGCGGTTATTCGGCAGAGCCTCAAGAGCCTTAATCTGACCGTTGAAAGTCGGGCGGAAGGAACGAACCAGCTCACCCGAATCTACGTTGTAGCCAGCCAGGTACGACTGGTCCACGCGCTCGCCGCCAGCCGACTCCACATACTTGAAGTCACCACCGGTGAAGACGGTGTCGCCCACCTGAGTAATAGCCTGAACGTAGGTGTTCATCTCGTTCTTCTTGCCGGTGCCAGTCTGCTCACTGGTGCGCCAGCGAACGGGCATCGTGTAGCTATTGGGCAGAGCACGACGGTTGCTGGCGGCAGAGCCAGAACCAATCTGCGAGAAGTTCAAGTCACGCTGAGTCAGCTTCGGGCGCAGGAACACCTGAGTGAAGGGAATAGAGTAACCGAAGGAACCGCGCTTGTGGTAAATATACGAATCAGAATTCTCATTACCGAAGTTCACCAGTGCGCCGTACGCAAAACCAATCTGGTAGCCCTGGTTCGGGTTCGCGAAGAAACGAACAGAGCTGGTGGTAATACCCGGAGCCATTTCCGAAGCGGAACCGCCCATATAAGCGGTGCGGTTAATGCCGGCACCGGTGAACTTCACGGTGCCCCAACGCTGACCGTAGCTCATCGCCCAGGTCCACTGCTCAGTCTGAGGACGCTGAACATAAACGTTCTGCCACTGGGTTCCCCTCGCATTGTGAGCACGGTGCAGGCGCATGCCGTCGGGAAGATCCTGAGGCTTAATGCCGTTCAGCAGCGCATCGACAGTGTTTGCGGGAAGCTGGACCGGAGTAAAAGCGGCAGGACCGGTGGGGTTCTGATGCAGCTGATTCGGGTCGCCGGTGCCATTGTAGGACTCGGTCCAACCCTCACGACCGCGGCCAATCATGACCCAGCCGCCGCCATCAGTTTCCTGATCGCAGTAGAACTGCGCCGGGCCGCTCATCTGCGGGGTGTACAGCCAATACGTGCCAGAAGAGGCAGAAGGATTAACCTGCTTGACCTCGTAGCAGGAAGCAGCCGCCTTATCGCTGCTGGAACCATCATGGGTGCCGGTAGCAGCCGAGGCGGGAGTAGTAGGGAGTAAGCGGCGCCGCAGTAAAAGCAGTACCAAAAGCGAGTGCAAAAGCACCCCACTTCTTAGCAGACCATGAACGGGCATGGGGCTTTTCAGCGGGATTGTTCGTGTATGTGGTTGTCATTTGTGTCTTTCTGATGCGACGTTCCGGAAGAAACATCGAAAGAAACGGTGAATTTAGCGCACTAGAAAAACCGCAGTAAATACTGAAAACCTGAGGTTGGTTGGAAGAGGTAATCAGAATCCGGAAGGAGATATACTGTGTGGTTTTTCTGTAAGTGTTAATGATTAGGGTACAGGATTAAGCTGTGAAAATAATGGTGCACAAAGTGCAAAGATGCCCGTGAATATGTGATTTGCGCCCCATGCAATGAACGTTGTGGCGCAGGAAAAGATACAGAAGAAAACCATACTCACATATCACCCACGAAAGCGGCAACCGAGTGCAAAAAGGAATATATTCCACAACAGAAGAACACCAGAGAAAAATGCCAGAAAAAGCAGACACGACCTACAATGGAAAAGCCGCATAAAACACCCCAAAACACACAAAAAGTACCGTGAAATAAAGGCAAAACACTCGGGTGCTGAACGCCCAGGTAGCCAACCTCACTCAGGTACCCGACCCAGCACGTATTACCGGTATACTCGCCCAAACCGGCAAACCCGCCAACCCCGAGGACCGTAGATTCAGGAGAACCCGTGAGCACCACCCGAAAAAGCTACCGCACAGCCACCCGAAGCACCTCTGCACCCCTCCTGAAAACCCTCAATCAACTCAGCAGCTGGGCCGCAATCCGCACCGCTGCCTCCGCGAAGCCCGCTGAACGTAGCGCACGCACCCTCATCGGCGCTGTCGGAGGAACACACGCCGCGCTCATTGCCGACATCTCCGGCGCCGTACGCGCAACCACCCCCGAAGCGCTCAGCCTCATCATCGCCCCCACCGACCGCCAAGCAGAAGACCTCGCCGCTGCCCTGCGCTCCTACCTGCCCGCCGCCGACATAGCGCTCTTCCCCGCCTGGGAAACCCTGCCCCACGAACGCCTCTCACCGCGTTCCGACACCGTAGGCCGCCGGCTGCAGGTACTGCGCGCCATCACCGGGGAAGCGACCAAACGCCCCCAAGTCGTTATCGCGCCCGTGCGTGCCGTTATCCAGCCCATCGTCACCGGCATCGAAAAACTTGAACCCGTACACCTGGTTCGCGGCGAAGAATACCCCTTCAAAGACGTAGTACGAGGCCTCAACGACGCCGCATACTCTCGCGTAGACCTCGTCGCCAAGCGCGGCGAATACGCCGTACGCGGCGGCATCATCGACGTCTTCCCGCCCACCGCAACCACCCCCGTCCGCCTCGAATTCTTCGGCGACGAACTCGACGAAATGCGCCACTTCTCCGTCGCCGACCAGCGCACCCTCAACGGGGGAGAAGAGCTCACCGAACTCACCCTGCTGCCCTGCCGCGAACTGCTCATCACCCCCGAGGTCATGAGTCGCGCCGCACGCCTGAAAGCCGACTACCCGGCAGCCGCAACCATGCTCGAAAAGATCGCCGGCGGAATCTACGTCGAAGGCATGGAATCGCTCACCCCGCTACTCATCGAATCCATGAATACCCTCACCGAGCTGCTGCCGGCAGGGTCCATGATTATTAACGTCGAACCTGAGCGCGTGCGCGCCCGCGCCGAAGACCTCGTCGCCACCAACGAAGAATTCCTCGCCGCCGCATGGGACACCTCCGCAGAAGCCGACGCAGTAGCGCCCATCGACCTCGGCCAGCTACGCATGAGCGACAGCGGCTTCCGCACCATCGACCAAACCACTGCCCAAGCACTCGAAGCCAAGCTCAGCTGGTGGGAAATCACCGAACTCGTCACCGACGCAGACCTGCTCGAAGACGCTGCCGCAGGCGCGCTCGAAAACCAGAGCATCGCCGACGCCATCGAAGACGGAATCGACACCTACACCGTCAACGCCACCCCCGCAACCGCATTCAACGGCTCCGTCGAACGTATGCTCAGCCAGGTTGGTGACCTTATCCAGAAGCAGTGGACCGTCCTCGCCCTCACCAACGGCCGCGGCTCTACCGACCGCCTCATCGACCTCTTCCACTCCGGCGAAGGGGCACCCGCCGTACCCGCAGCCCGCCGAACCAGCCTCGAAGCCGACCCCGCCGGCAAGCTCGACCACGGCATCGTTGAGGTGTGCGAGGCGCCCGCCTCCGCGGGCTTCCTGATTGAGGAAGCGAAGCTCGCCGTCTTCACCGAAGCCGAACTGCTTGGCCGCCGCGGAACTTACGCACCCCGAGGCGCCGCCGGACAGAAATTCAAGACACGCCGCCGCCGCAACGCCGTCGACCCGCTCGCGCTGAACCCCGGCGACTACGTGGTGCACGAACGCCACGGCATCGGCAGGTTCGTCGAAATGACCTCCCGCCCGGTGGCTGGCGCATCCCCGGTCAATGGCGTGCAGCCCATGAAGGAATACCTGGTCATCGAGTACGCCCCCGCCAAGCGCGGTGGCGCACCCGACCGCCTCTTCGTGCCCTCCGACCAGCTCGACCTCATCTCCAACTACGTGGGCGGCGAGAACCCGAGCCTGTCCAAGATGGGCGGTAGCGACTGGGCTAAGACCAAGTCCCGCGCTCGCAAGGCAGTCAAGGAAATCGCCGCCGACCTGGTGAAACTCTACTCGGCACGCCAGGCGTCGCGCGGTCACGCCTTCGCCGCAGACACCCCCTGGCAGCGAGAGCTGGAAGAATCCTTCCCCTACAACGAGACACCCGACCAGCTCACCGCCATCCACGAGGTGAAGGAAGACATGGAGAAAGAAATCCCCATGGACCGCCTCATCTCCGGCGACGTGGGCTTCGGCAAAACCGAGGTCGCCGTACGTGCCGCATTCAAGGCGGTACAGGACGGCAAACAGGTCGCCGTGCTCGTACCCACGACCCTGCTCGCCCAGCAGCACTACGAGACGTTCAGTGAGCGCTTCTCGGGCTTCCCCGTGAAGATTCGCGTGCTCTCCCGCTTCCAGAAGGCGAAAGAAACCCGCCAGATTACCGAAGAAATCGCATCCGGTGCAGTGGACGTGGTGATCGGCACGCACCGCATCCTCTCGGACAGCGTAGTGTTCAAGGATCTGGGCCTGGTCATCATTGACGAGGAACAGCGCTTCGGTGTGGAGCACAAGGAAAAGCTCAAGCAGATGCGCACCAACGTGGACGTGCTTGCCATGAGTGCAACCCCCATTCCGCGCACCCTGGAAATGTCGCTCACCGGTATTCGCGAGACCTCCACCCTTGCCACCGCGCCGGAGGAACGCCACCCCGTGCTGACCTTCGTTGGTCCGCGAACCGACAGCCAGATTACCGCCGCAATCCGCCGCGAGCTCATGCGTGAAGGACAGGTGTTCTTCGTGCACAACCGTGTGGCTGACATCGACGATGTTGCAGCCGAAATCGGCAAGCTCGTGCCGGAGGCGCGCATCGCCACCGCCCACGGCCGCATGAGTGAATCGCGTCTGGAGCAGATTATTGTGGACTTCTGGGAGCGTCGCTTTGACGTGCTGGTGTGCACCACCATCGTTGAGACGGGCCTGGATATTTCGAACGCGAACACGCTCATTGTGGACAACGCCCAGAACTACGGTCTGAGCCAGCTGCACCAGTTGCGCGGACGCGTGGGTCGTGGACGCGAGCGCGCCTACGCGTACTTCCTGTACCCGGTGGATAAGACCCTCGGCGAGATTGCGCATGAGCGTCTGAAGGCCGTGGCGACCCACAACGAGCTCGGCGCGGGCCTGCAGCTGGCCATGAAGGACCTGGAGATTCGCGGTGCCGGCAACCTGCTCGGCGGCGAACAATCCGGCCATATTGCCGGTGTCGGTTTTGACCTGTACCTGCGCCTGGTCGGCGAGGCCGTGGCGAACTACCGCGGCGAGAAGGAGGAGCGCGAGGTCGAGACGAAGATCGACCTGCCCGTCAACGCGCATATCCCGCACACCTACATTGACTCGGAGCGCCTGCGTCTGCAGGCCTACCGCCAGATCGCAGCCGCCGATACCGAAGAGAAGATTGCGGAGGCACGCGAGGAACTGGTCGACCGTTACGGCGAACTGCCGGAGGCGGTAGAGAACCTGCTTGCCGTGGCGACGGTGCGTATGCACGCTCGTGCCGCCGGTATTCACGAGCTGGTGGTGTTGGGCCCGAAGGTGCGCGTGGTGACTGCTACGCCGCTGCCGGAGTCCCGCCAGATGCGGCTGAAGCGCGTGTACCCGGGTTCCACGCACGCCCAGCCGAAGGGTATGGACACTTGGCTGACTCTGGTGCCGCGCCCGAAGACCATGCCGGTTGGCGGCAAGGACCTGGTGGACGGCGCGATGCTGCAGTGGGCCGAGAAGTTCATCAACTCGATTTATGCCGAGAAACCGCAGGCTCTCGAGGAGTAGAGACCTACAGGGGTAGGTGCCGCCCTGTCATATCGGGCTGCCGAACCATGAAGATGCTCGCCGTGCAGGTTGCCACAATATGGCATATCTGCACGGCGAGTGCGTTTGCCCCGTAGCGGCGGCATAGCTCACAATTAAGGCATGACTTCAAAGGTGAACTATGCATCTCAGCGAATTGTAATTATTGGTGGTGGCCCCGGCGGTTACGAGGCAGCGATGGTGGCTGCCGCATCCAACGCGGACGTGACTCTGATTGAGCGCAATGCCATTGGTGGCTCCGCCGTTCTGACCGACGTTGTGCCCTCTAAGACCCTGATTGCTACGGCGGATATGATGACCCGCTTCTCCGAGGCAGGTAGCTTGGGCATTGAGAACACGAAGGGCAAGGCACCTCAGTTGCGTGTTGATATGGACCGCGTGAACCGCCGAGTCCGCGACCTGGCTCAGCAGCAGTCCGCCGACATTAAGCGTGCCCTGGCTTCTGCGGGCGTGAAGATTATTCACGGTACCGGTAAGCTCCTGGACCGCCACACCGTCCAGGTGACTGATGAGGCGGGTCTGGTCTACCCCCTGCAGGCGGACTTTGTGCTGCTGTCGGTGGGTACGCATCCGCGTGAAATGGCGACCGGTATGCCTGACGGCGAGCGCATCCTGACCTGGACTCAGCTGTACAACCTCTCCGAGGTTCCCGAGGAACTGATTGTGATTGGTTCGGGTGTGACCGGTGCGGAGTTCGCCTCGGCATATAACGGTCTGGGTTCTAAGGTGACCCTGGTGTCTTCGCGTGACCGTGTGCTTCCCGGTGAAGACGAGGACGCAGCCCGCGTGCTGGAGGACGTCTTTGAACGTCGCGGCGTGCGAGTGATGCCGCGTTCTCGTGCCGCTGCTGTTGAGCGCACTGAGGACGGTACCGGCGTGATTGTGACTCTGTCGGACGGCCGTAAGGTCTCCGGCACTCACTGCCTGGTGGCTATTGGCTCGATTCCGAACACCGAAGATTTGGGCCTGGAAGACATCGGTGTGGAGCAGACCCCGAGCGGCCACATTAAGGTGGACGGTGTGTCCCGTACGAGCGTGAACAGCATTTACGCCGCTGGCGACTGCACGGGCGTGTACCCGCTGGCTTCCGTGGCTGCGATGCAGGGCCGTATTGCTATGGCGCACATCCTCGGTGACGCGGTGCGCCCGCTGCGCACCGATAAGGTTGCCGCGAATATCTTCACCTCCCCGGAGATTGCGACCGTTGGTGTGAGCGAGAAGGATCTGGCTGAGGGTGCCTACCGTGGTGATGCTGTGACCCTGCAGCTGAGCACCAACCCGCGCGCGAAGATGATGGCGATGCGCGATGGCTTCGTGAAGATTTTTGCTCGCCGCCACTCCGGCACTGTCATTGGTGGCGTGGTGGTTGGTCAGCGTGCTTCTGAGCTGATTTACCCCATTGCCCTGGCGGTGGAGAAGAAGCTTGCGGTGGATGACCTGGCGGATACCTTCACGGTTTACCCCTCGCTCTCGGGCTCTATTGCTGAGGCTGCTCGCAAGCTGCACACTCGCGGCCTGTAAGCATCAACCTGTTAGGTGCTGAGCCGGGCGTTGTCCGCTTGGCGCTGTACCCCGGAAGAAAACATTAAAGCGGTGGGGGTCGCCTCCTGAATCTAAGGAATTCAGGAGGCGACCCCCACCGCTTTGCCGTATAGAGGCGTTAGCTGCTCGAAGCGTTACTTCGTGGTGCTGACAGCGTTCATGTCCACGTCACGGGTTTCGTGAGTGAGCAGGATGAAGACAACGCTCAGGATCGAAGCGAACGCCAGGTAGCCGCCCACAGCGCCTACACCGTAGGAGGTGTTCAGCCACACTGCTACGAACGGGGTCAGTGCCGCACCGAGGATGGACGCCACGTTGTAGGCGATACCGCTGGCGGTGTAGCGCACGTTGGTGGGGTACAGCTCCGGCAGGTATGCGGACATGGAACCGAAGGACAGACCCATCAGGCACATACCGATAAAGATGAAGAGGGTAACCACGGTTGCGTTCGCGTTCTGACCGGTACCAACGACGGAAGGGGAGATGAACAGCCCGAAGGACAGACCGAAGACCGCCATAGCGACGGTGGTCCACAGCTGCTGGGTGCGGCGGCCGTACTTATCAGCCAGCCAACCCGAGATCGGGATGAAGATCGCGAAGCCGGTAATGGAAATCAGCTGAATAATCAGGAACTCGCGGTAGGGGATAGCCAGACCGCCCTTATCAACCTTGCCGATGCCGTAGGAGAGAACCCACGCGGTCATCAGGTAGAACAGCACGTAGCACGCCACCATGATGAAGGTACCCTGAATCATGGGCCACCAGGCGACCTTGAACGCCTCAACGAGCGGGGTCTTAACCTTCTCGTTGTTAGCGGCAGCCTTGGCGAAGACGGGGGTCTCCTCCAGCTTGAAACGAACGTACAGACCCACAGCGACCATCACGATGGAGACCAAGAACGGAATACGCCAACCCCAGATGAGGAAGGGGTGATCAAAGTTCTTAGCGTCGGTTGCAGAGTTGAAGGAAATCCAGCTGGTCAGCAGCAGCATGAAGCCGTTTGCGAAGACGAAGCCGATGGGCGCACCGAGCTGAGGCCACATGGCGGCGCGTGCACGCTTACCATCCTCAGCGTATTCGCTGGCGAGCAGAGCCGCGCCGGACCATTCGCCGCCCAGACCCAGGCCCTGGCAGAAACGCATAATGGTCAGCATGGTCGGTGCCCACAGACCAATCTGGTGGTAGGTGGGCAGCAGACCGATGATGAAGGTCGCCAGACCCATGGTCAGTAGCGCACCGACGAGGGTTGCTTTACGACCGATCTTGTCACCGAAGTGACCGAAGATCACGGAACCGAGGGGGCGCGCCACGAAGGCGACGCCGAAGGTTGCGAAGGATGCCAGAAGCTCGGTGGTTGCGTCCTTCGAGGGGAAGAACAGCACGGGGAAGACAGCCACTGCTGCGGTGGCGTAAATGTAGAAATCGTAGAACTCGATGGTGGTACCAACGAGTGAGGCGAGAATAACTCGACTGCGAGGAGTCGTATTCTTCACCGATGCAGCGGACGCTTTCGCGTCGGGTGCAGAGGTGCTCATGAGGAAAACTCCCGAAAAGGTGAACTGTGTGTACAGATGGAGCCGGGGCGTCCGTTACCGATCAGCGCGTGAGGCGGGATGTGCCGCAAGCCTCTACCGGGTGCCGTGACCGCACCGGGTGGGGTGCGGTGAGCGTAGGAATCTGAAAGGCTCCTCTAAAGTGCAACATTATAACTCTGTTCAGAAGAGACCCAACAAATACAGCCACTATTTGGACGTAATCGCAATAGGTAGTTGCTCAAAACCCCACAGAAACAGGCAAGAGCGCAGAAACAGACAGGGCGGACACAGAAAATCCCCCGGAAAGATACGAGACATGACCTCATACCCTTCCGGGGGATTCGTATAGCCTATAGCGCTCGCGTGACCGCGGTATCGAGGCGAAGCGTTACTTGATGGTCGCCAGCACCGCACCGGAGGTGACGGTATCGCCAGCCTTAGCCGACAGGCCCGAAACCTTACCCGCCTTGTGCGCGGTAATGGGCTGCTCCATCTTCATAGCCTCCAGCACCAGAATCAGATCGCCTTCAGCGACGGTGTCGCCGTCAGAAGCCGCCACCTTCACGATGGTGCCCTGCATGGGGCTGGTCAGCTCGTCGCCGCCACCCTTCGCCGCGCTACGTGCCGAACGGGACTTGCGGGTCTTGGCAGCGGGCTTAACGGCAGGCTTCGCGCCACCGCTCAGGTCCGGCAGGGACACCTCCATGCGCTTGCCGTTGACCTCAACGACCACGGTGGTGCGCTCATCCTCATCGGAATCCACGCTGCCGGGCGCACCGGAGTACATGGGGATGGTGTTGTTGAACTCGGTCTCAATCCAGCGGGTGTGCACCTTGAAATCGCCGCCCTCAGCCGGCGCGAAAGCGGGATCATCCAGCACGACGCGGTGGAACGGAATGACGGTGGGCATACCCTCAATGGTCAGCTCAGCCAGGGCACGGCGGGCACGCTGCAGAGCCTGCTTGCGGTCCGCGCCGGTGACAATGAGCTTAGCCAGCATGGAATCAAAGTTACCGCCGATAACATCGCCAGCCACGAAGCCGGAATCCCAGCGAACACCGGGGCCGGTGGGCACGGTCATCTTCTCGATGGTGCCGGGGGCGGGCATGAAGGAACGGCCCGCATCCTCACCGTTAATACGGAACTCGAAGGAGTGACCGCGCAGAACCGGGTCCTTCTCCTCAATCTTCTCGCCGCGGGCAATACGGAACTGCTCGCGAACCAGGTCCAGACCGGAAATCTCCTCGGAAACCGGGTGCTCCACCTGCAGTCGAGTGTTCACCTCAAGGAAGGAGATCGTGCCGTCGGTGCCGACCAGGAACTCACAGGTACCGGCACCCTGGTAGCCAGCCTCACGCAGAATCGCGCGGGATGCCTCGTACAGGCGCTCGTTCTGCTCATCGCTCAAGTAGGGGGCGGGCGCCTCCTCAACGAGCTTCTGGTTACGGCGCTGCAGGGAGCAGTCACGGGTGGAAACCACCACGACGTTACCGTGCGCATCCGCCAGGCACTGGGTCTCAACGTGGCGGGGCGAATCCAAGAAACGCTCGATGAAGCACTCACCGCGACCGAACGCCGCGGTAGCCTCACGAACAGCGGACTCGTACATCTCAACGATGCTCTCGCGGTCGCGTGCCACCTTAATGCCGCGGCCACCGCCACCAAATGCGGCCTTCACCGCAATGGGCAGACCGTGCTCATCCGCGAAGGCGACAACCTCATCGGCGGACTTGACCGGGTCCTTGGTGCCGGGCACCAGGGGAGCGCCCACCTTCTGCGCGATGTGGCGGGCCGCCACCTTATCGCCCAGCTGGGTAATGGACTCGGGGGAGGGGCCAATCCAGGTCAGGCCAGCGTCAATGCACTTCTGCGCGAACTGCGCGTTCTCAGAAAGGAAACCGTAGCCGGGGTGCACGGCGTCAGCGCCGGAGCGGAGAGCAATCTCAATGAGCTTGTCCATGACCAGGTAGGACTGTGCCGCGGTGGCGCCGCCGAGAGCGTAGGCTTCATCGGCAAGCTTCACGTGCTGGGAGTTGCGGTCGGGGTCAGCGTAGACGGCGACGGTCTGCAGGCCCTCATCGCGGGCTGCACGAATCACGCGGACAGCAATTTCACCGCGGTTAGCGATCAGAATCTTGCTGACCGGGCCGGTGTGACGGCCGGGGACTGCAGTAAATTTCTTGGCGGCTTCTGCCTGGTGCTGAGTCACTTAAAGTTCTCCTTTAATCTCCTGCTCCAAGGATACATCGGCAGGATTGGCGAATATAACGCGCATCATACTGTTCTATCTTATCGATTGGTGTTCAATAATGTGTATTCCAGGGCGCGCTTTGAGACAGATTTATACGATTACGCTGGATCTAATCCTCGTTGTGGGGTGCTAGCCACAACTCGGTCACCGCAACCTCGCGGCGGCGCAGCATATCGCGTAGCGCGTGGATGGACAGGCCCACCACCGTGTGGAACTCGCCCTCAATACCGCGAATAAATGCCGAACCGTAGCCGTCCAGGGTAAAGGAACCGGCTACCCAGAGCGGTTCGCCGGTGGCAATGTACGCCTCAATCTCTTCGGGGCTGAGCTCATCAAAGTGGACGGTAGCGCTACGCAACTCAGAAACAGTGGGTAGCTCAGAAGCAGCGGGCAGCTCGGCATCCGGCTCAATGCCACGCAAATCCACGAGCGCGTGACCGGTATGCAACACACCGTAGTTGCCGCTCATGGCGCTGATGCGCTCGCGCGCCGCCTCGGCGGTGTGCGGCTTGCCGTAGGCAACACCCTCAAACTCGAAGACCGAATCGCACCCCAGAACCAGCGCATCGCGCACACCCTCGGCGGCAAGTTCGGCGGCAACAGCCTGCGCTTTCAACTGCGCCAGCAGGGAGGCGGTTTCAGCCGGGGTGAGCCCGGCACGTCCCTGCGCTCGCGCCTGTTCGTTGGCGGCGGTGAGCGCGGCGTCCTCATCTACGGAGGAGACGCGCACCGTGAACGCGATGCGGGAGTCTTCCAGGAGCTTGCGGCGCGCCGGGGAGGCGGAGGCAAGAATCAGTCGGGTCGGTGAAGCGCTGGTAGTCATGGGTTCTATTTTAGAACGTTGCGGCGGGGTTTTACCTTCGGGTGCAGAATGAGGGTTGCTGAGAAGCTGGGGTGGGAAGGTCAGGGGGGCATAAAAAGAGCGTGTCCCATCCCCCTCAACCACGTAGGAGATGGAACACGCCGTTCAAAATCATAACTCTTCTCAAGAATTAAAGAAAAGAAGAATCAATCGTGACGTTTTTATGACGTTTGACAAATGTATTTCGCCCGTGCTGTGCGCCCATGCTGGGGATACAGATGGTAGAGAAGCTATACGGCGCTAAGCGGTACCGCCTAGCGCCGTGCGCGTGAACCTTTGCCTGATGAGCTCGCCAGATTAGCGGCGTACCGCGTCCTCCACCTTATGAAGTCGCTGCGCCTCACCGGCTATGCGCTCATCGTAGAATTCCTGAGCCACGAAGCCGCCCTCCGAACGGGGAGCGTTGTAGAGCGCCTCGTCCAGAATGCCCTCGCGGCGAGCCACAATCGCCGGAACCAGAGCCTGACCGGCAACGTTCAGAGCGGTGCGGCCCATATCAACGATCGGGTCAATCGCCAGGAGCAGACCCACGCCGTCCAGCGGCAGGCCCAGAGTGGAAAGGGTCAGGGTCAGCATCACGATAGCGCCGGTCGTACCGGCAGTCGCAGCCGAACCGAGCACGGACACCATCACAATCAGCAGGTACTGGGTGAAGTCCAGCTGAATACCGTAGAACTGAGCCACGAAGATCGCGGCAAGAGCCGGGTAAACCGAGGCGCAACCGTCCATCTTGGTGGTCGCACCCAGCGGAACTGCGAAGGATGCGTAGGCACGGGGAACACCCAGGTTGCGCTCGGCAACGGTCTGAGTCATCGGCATCGAACCCATCGAAGAGCGAGACACGAAGCCCAGCTGGAGCGCCGGCCACACGCCCGAGAAGTACTGGCGGACCGACAGGCCGTTCGCGCGAACAATAATCGGGTAGACCACGAGGAAGACCAGCAGCAGGCCAATGTAGAGGGCGATAACGAACGCGACCAGCGAACCCATCGACGCCCAACCGTACGCGAACACCGCCTTAGCGATCAGGCCCACGGTACCCAGCGGTGCCAGGCGAATAATCCACCACAGAATCTTCTGAATAATCGCCAGAGCGCTCTTGACCACGTCAATGAACGGCTTAGCAGCCTCGCCGACCTTCAGCGCGGCAATGCCGACCGCGCCCGAAATGACCAAGATCTGCAGCACGTTGAAGGATGCCGAGGCGGTGATGCCGGAATCACCGGACTTAGCGCTGACGCCCAGACCCAGGAAATTCACCGGAATCAGACCGGTCAGGAACGCGGTCCACGAACCGGTCGATCCGGTGTACGCCTTGCCCTGCACCTGCGCGCCCACGCCCGGCTGAACAATCAGGCCCATTGCAATACCAATGAGCACCGCGAAGAATGCGGTAATCGCAAACCAGATGAGCGTGTTAACCGCCAGGCGTGCCGCGTTCGTCACCTGCGACAGGTTCGAGATGGAGGCGACCACGGCGGTGAAAATCAGCGGAACAACGGCCGCCTTCAGCAGGGTGACGTAGGAGGAGCCGATGGTATCCAAGGTCACCATGAGCCAGTTGGGGTTGCTCTTCGCGTCCCCGCCCAGTGCGAGGGCGAGCGCGCCGAGAACAATACCCAGAATGAGGGAGGCAATGATTTGGTTGCCGAAAGAAGTAGCCCACTTGGGCAGACGTGAACGAGATGATGCATGCGGTGTAGACATGTGGCATACTCTAAAACTTTTGCGCACTTCGGCGCGAGTTTGTGTGAAGAAGTATTGCAACCCGGTGCAGTGTAGGGGATGTGTGACGAATCGTGACCTTTCTGCGGCACTTTTCTGCGGTACCTTCCGGGGGTACCTTTTGGCGGCACCTTTCGGTGGTACTTTCTGGCAGTACTGCCACCAGTGCATCTGCCAGCGCATCCACCAGCTGCTTCCCAATAGCGGTTAAATCGGCTGAGAATTATTCGGGAATCACCCCAAAAGCAAACAGAAAGGAAACAACTGCGCAACATGCGGCGAAGCTTGCTGAGATTTTGCCGTCAGCTAATAATCCGAAAGCTAGGGCTTGATATGCTGGAACCACACCGATAATTCGGCGAAAGTCGCCGGATGATGCTGTACCCACTCAGCTTCATGTACGCGTTGAGCAATACGCCACGCACCACCTTTCAAGGAGAGATGCATGAGTTCTGCTCCCCAATACCCCGGCGGAACCACCACCCCCAACGGCCCGAAGAAGCCCGGCAACCGCATGGAAGCAGTCGCCAACTTCGCTACCCGCGCCGCACAGACCTCTGCCCAGCAGACCCTGAACCTGGGTGCGACCCGCCCCGGCATCGCTAAGATGATTGCCGTAGCTGGCGCTGGTGTGCTGCTGGTTGGCGGTGGCATCTTCGCCTACAACTCCATGCACCAGGAAGAGAACGCATTCTTGTCGCAGGGCGAAGAGTACGCCCGCGTCTGCCAGGATGCGAAGACCGGCCTGCGTGTGGAAGATAGCGAATGTGAGAAGGCGGGCGTTCAGGAGCCGACCGACTCGTCCAGTAGCGATTCCTCGGGCTCGTCGAACTCCTCTAGCTCCTCGGGTTCCTCTAGTTCCTCCGGTTCTTCTGGTTCTACCTCTTCTGGATCGACCACCACCCACAATAATTCGAATGCGTTCCTCTGGTACTACCTGGGTCGCCAGAGCGCCGCGAATTCTTCCGGATCCCACTACATTCCCCCCGTGGGCTCTAAGCTCTCCGGAGGCAGCACCACCCGCCCCAGCAACGGCACCGTCTACAGCGGCGTGTCCTCCAAGGGTGGCGGCTTCGAGGATTCCTACCGCACCGCGAAGAAGTCCTCCACCGTTTCCTCCGGCAAGGTGACCAGCACCAACAACTCCGGTAAGACCTCCTCGGTGCGTAATAAGACCACCGGATCGGTCTCCAGCGGTAAGCAGGGCACCAGCAACAGCGGTAGCACCGGCTCCTATAGCAAGTCGAACACCTCCAAGTCGGGTTCGTCCTCGAAATCCGGTTCCTCGTCTAAGTCGGGTTCTTCGTCCAAGTCTGGCTCGTCCTCGAAGTCCGGCAGCAAGGGCGGTTTCGGTGGCGGCTCCAAGTCCGGTGGCGGTACCTCCGGCGGCTAAGCCATAAGCCATCACGCTGAATGCGGGCAGGGACTGAACGGTCCCGCCCGCATTTTCCTCACTATTTTCCATTTACTACTTCGAAGGAGCCTAGCCCCTCATGCGCCGTGAAGAATTTCCCGTCGGCCGACCCGACTGGGAGAACGTCATCGTTGAGGAAGGCCTCACCTACAGCGTGGACGGCCCCCACGACACCGACCACTATTGGAACGAATACGCCGCCTACATTTTCAGCCCGCAAGAAATGGACTCTGTGCGCGCCCAGGCGGAAGAAATGCACCGCATGTGCTTAGAAACCGTCGAGTACATTGCCTCCGGCGCGTTCGGCACCCTCGGCCTGCCCCAGGCGGCGTTCAACCTCGCCGTAGAATCCTGGAACCGCCGCGACGCTGACTTCTACGGACGCTTCGACTTCACCTATTCGGGCGTGCCCGGCGACCCCATGAAGCTGCTCGAATACAATGCCGACACCCCCACCGGCATAGTGGAGGCGGCGGTCAGCCAGAAAACCTGGGCGAAAGACCAGCGCCTCGACACCCGCGGCTACGCCCACTGGGGCGAAATTGGCGAAGCCTTCACTAACCGTTGGCGCCACATCTTCGCCCCCGAAATCACCGCCGGTGTGCAGCCCGTACTGCACCTGGCGCACGTGAGCCCCGAGATTGACGAGAACAACGAGGACTACAACAACCTCTGGCTCATCGCCTACGCGGCACAGCAGGCGGGCATCAAAACCCACATGATTCCCATCGACGAAGTCATCTTCAACGAGGAAACCAAGAGCTGGGAAGATGCCCAAGGACGCGCCATCACCAACCTCTTCAAGCTCTACCCTTGGGAAGATCTGGTCACCGACAGCGAAGCAGGCTACGACAAGCTCCTCTTCGCCTACCACGGCGCCATGGACCGCTGGATCGAGCCGGCATGGAAGATGTTCCTCTCCAATAAGCTGCTGCTCGCCGCGCTCTGGGATAAGTACCCCGGCCACCCGAACCTCGTACCCACCTACGCGGGTCACCGCGGCGGCATGCGCAACTGGGTTCGCAAGCCCATCTTCGGGCGTGAAGGCGACGGCGTAGAAATCTACGCCCCCGACTACGACGTCTTCATCAAACCCGAAGACGACGATTTCTTCGCCAACGCCCCCGAAAGCGAATTCGTCTACCAGGAATATATCCCGGCACCGCGCTACGAGGGCATCATCAACCCGGTCAGCCACCCCATCCTCGGCGTGTGGGTGGTCGACGGACGCACCGTAGGCGTGGGCATCCGCGAATCGAACGGTGCGCTCACCGACTACTGGTGCCGCTTCGCCCCGCACCTGGTGGATCTGAACGACTCCACCGGCATGGGATTCGGCACCACCGACCCCGGCACCGCAAACTTCGGATAGCCCCCCGAAGAGAAAGCCTTCAGAAGACACGCTTTCAGAAGACATAGTCCTTCAGAAGATACGAAAATACAGCGAAGCCCCCGCCTGAGCCAAAGCTGAAGCGGGGGCTTCATCTATAGAGTTCCTATGTGGTGGCTCTAATCCAGAGGTTACTCGTCGTCCTCATCGTCGTCATCCTCAGTATCCAGAGGAAGCATCATCTCATCGGTCAGGGCGCGGCGCAGAGTGTCCAGACCCACCGAACCGAGCAGAAGCGCACGCGTGTGGAACGAACGCATGTCATCGCCGCGGCGCAGAGCCTGATCGCGCAGCTCCAGCCAGAGGCGCTCGCCAATCTTGTAGCTCGGAGCCTGGCCCGGCCAACCCAGGTAACGCAGGAACTCGAAACGCAAGTGGCCCTCGGACTCGTCCAGGTTCAGCTTCAAGAACTCGTAACCCAGCTCAGAGGTCCAGATGGTGCCCAGCTCAACGCCCAGCTGCTCAGCCCACTCATCGGGAATCGGCATCTCGCAGTGAACACCAATGTCGAAGACCACGCGGGCGGCGCGCATACGCTGAGCGTTCAGCATGCCCATGCGGTCCCCCGGATCCTTCAGGTAGCCCAGTTCCTCCATGAGGCGCTCGGCGTACAGTGCCCAGCCCTCACCGTGACCGGAAACCCACAGCATGTTCGTGCGCCAGGAGTTCATGGTGCCCTGCAGAGCCGTAGCGATAGCGATCTGCAGGTGGTGGCCCGGAACGCCCTCGTGGTACACGGTGGAGGTTTCACGCCAGGTAGTGAACGTGTCCTCACCCTCGGGAACCGACCACCACATGCGGCCCGGACGCGAGAAATCGGGGGAGGGGCCGGTGTAGTAAATACCGCCCTCGTTCGTGGGCGCAATGCAACACTCAATGCGGCGCATGGGGCCGCCAATCTCGAAGTGGCTACCCGCCAGGTTCTCCACCGCGGCGTCGGCGAGCTTCTGCATCCACGCCTTCAGCTCATCGGTGCCGCGCAGCTGACGTGCGGGATCCTCATCGAGCAACTGCTTCGCACGCTCAATGCTTGCACCCGGCTCAATCTCCTCGGCAACCTCACGCTGACGAGCAATAATGCTCTCCAGCTCCTTCACACCCCAGGCGTAGGTTTCGTCCAGGTCAATGGTGGTACCCAGGAACGAACGGGAGTGCAGGCTGTACGCCTTACGACCCACAGCGTCGCGGGAGGGAGCAACCGGCTGCAGCTTCTCCACCAGGTAGCTGTTGAGGCGGCGGTAGCCTTCCTTGGCAGCCTCGGCACCGGCGGCAGCCTCATCCTTCAAGGAGGGGACCGCTTCGGCGACCTCGGCGGCAAGCTCGTCAAAGAAACCACCGGGAGCGTAATACGCGGCGGTCTGCTCAATGACAATATCCACCTGGCGGCGCGGGGCAACCTTGCCCTCTTCACGAGCCGCCTCAAGAGTCTGGATGTAGCCCTCCAGCGCCTCGGTCACGCGGTGCATACGACCAATAATGTGTTCCCAGTCCTGCTGGGTGTTGCGCTTCATCAGGTCAAAGACCGAGCGCACCTCCTGCGGGACGGAGGCAATATTGTTCAGCTGCCAGCCACCAAAGCCAGCCTTGTACTGCTTGCGGTACAGGCTCAGGCGCTCCTGCAGAGCATCCAGGGTGACCAGGTCAACGTCATCAATAGGCAGGACGTTATCGACCTTCTTCAACGTCTTCTTCGCAAGGCGCGCATAAGCCTTCTCGCCTGCGGGCGAGTAGTCGGGGTATAGGGTCTCTACGCCTTTGCGACCAAGCTCGGTTGCATGGACGGGGTTCAGGTCGAGGACCTTTTCAAAGTATTCGTTAGCAATCTGATCGACGTCGGTCAGCGAGCGCTTCAATCGGTAGATGCTGGGAAGTTCCTGGTAAGTGCTCATGTTCATATCCTAACGCAGGGGTGTGCCTTCAACCACGATTTTCGGTGATTTGGGTCGCATAAACCGGCAATATTACGGGCTGAGAGGCACCGAACGCGAGGAAAACGGCTCATCTGTGGACAACTCACCGGGGTAAAGGTGCGAAAACGCCCCGGCTTTCTCCCACCTGAACGTGCAGGAAAGAGAAGACCGGGGCGCCTCCAAGAAAGGCTAAAAGCCGCTAGCCGGCGAAGTATTCGCCGTTGAGCTCCAGCAGACCGTTCGCACCCTCGACCACGCCGAGGCGGTGCGCAATGAGGCGATCCTGCAGCTCATCGCCGGATACCAAGTCCACCAGAATGTTCGGGTACTTGGTCGAGCAGCGGATGAACTCGTCGTACGCCTCATCGCTGAACGGTGCGTTCGTGATGAAGGTGCCGAGCTGACCGCCGCGGGCGTGAATCGCCAGGAAGAACGCGGTAATATCCTGCGGCTGAACGCTTGCAGACAGAACACCGCCAGCTACCGGGCGCAGAGTACGCACGTAGAATGCGCGTTCTTTTTCGCCGGTGGCGGGAGTCGCCACACCGTCCACACCCTGAGCATCCAAAGCCTCTACCGTGTAGCCGCGCATCAGAATAGATCGAAACCAATGCTACGGAAACGCTCCTCAGACACCTGAGCCAGTGCCGGAGCCAGCGCCTCGCGGCGGAAGACCTGACGGTAACGCTTCAGCGCCTCACGCACCTGAGCGGCAGCTACCTGCAACGCGGTCGAAGGCTCAGCAGTCGAAACAGCCGGAGCGGAAACAACCGGCTGGGCGGGGGCAGTAGCGATCGGTGCAGCAGCGACCGGTGCAACCGGAACCTCAACCGGCACCTGCGCGGAGGCCGCCACCGGCGAACCAGCCGGACGCGCCAACAATGCCGGAGAAGCACCCGGCACCGGAGCCAACGGCTCACGAGAAGCACCCTCACGTGCCGCCAGGCGAGCCTGACGCTCCGCCGCGCGCGCCTCCTTAGCAGCCTGAAGAGCCTCCTCACGAGCCTGCAACTCAGCCGCAATATCCTGAGGCAGCTTGTGCTTGAGCGACTGCGGCGGCAACGGCGCCATGCGGGCGGTCACCGCCTCCGGAGCGCCCTCTGGGAATCGCTTGAGCAGCTCCTTACCCGCCTCGCTCAGCTCATAACGCTCCGGGTTCTTGCGGGAGGTACGACCCGTACCCTCACGCAGGGCATTCAGGTAGCGTTCGCCCTTGAGCACGTGCATCGCAACCGAATAGCGGTTACGCAGACGCGGGGTCAGCTTATAACGGTGCGGAGCAACCTCACCCTGCAGGTACGGGATATCCAGGGCAATCTTCAACTCATCGTAAATGTCGTAGTAGGAGATACGCGGGTTCTCCTCCACGAGCTTCAGAATCGGGTACAGCAGCTGATGCGGGTACGGCAGAGAGTCCACCGCCGCAGGATCCAGCAGAGCCGAAGCCACCAGCTTCTGAACACTCGGCTCAACCATCTGCGCCAGAGCCGGCGCGAAAGCAGGACCCAGCGAGTAGACGGTCTCGCGCTCAGAGAGGTAGTGGTGGGCGGTCAGCACATCGTAGAGGTAATCCTGCGCGTCAATCTGCACAAAGTACGGGTTCGAGGACGCCTGCTGGATGCGCTCGTCGCGGTCAAAGACCTGCTCCAGGCTCGGAAGGCTCAGCTCCACGTCGGCGCCATGGTCGTTGAGGGTGTCGAGCAGAAGAACGCCCATATGGGTCAGTAGGGCATCGGTTGCGGCAATATCCTCGGCCGTAATGGAGGCGCTCTCATTCTTCACCAGCGCCAGCACGGAGCTCAGCTCGCTCGCCGGCACGCCGGTCTCTTCGTAGCGTTCCACGAGGTCCTTCGCGGAAGGCGACAGCGAGTACAGAGTCAGTGGAGAATCCGTGTGCTCGTGAATCGTCTTGGTGCGCAGGTAGCCCTCGCGGGTCAGCAGGCTCAGCGCCTGAGCAATCACCGGCTCAATAATGCGCTGCTCCAGGTACGACAGACCGTACCAGCCCTGCACAAAACCGCACTCACGCAGCACCAGCTCGCGAATCTTCACGGGCGCCGCCGCGGGGTAGGAGGGGGTAACGCTCAGGACGATGGGCAGAAGCTCACGCACCGTAATGTGCGAGAGCAGAACCGGGTAGAACTGCTTCAGGTAGTAGAGGTACACGCCGCTGAGGAGGGGCAGAACCGGCAGAAGCGCCTGCGCCTGCTGTTCCTTCGGGGTGCCGAGCAGTTCGCGGCCAGCCTCACTGAGGGTGTAGTGCAAGTTGCCCGGATGCAGCTGGCTGAGGGATACCTCAAGATAGTCAGCGTTGACCAGTGCCGTAATCAGCTTATTGAGCGCCTCGCGGAAGAGAACATTGTCACCGACCGCAATGAAACGCTGAGTCATGTTGAAACCCAGGTCCACACCTACGGGGGTGTACATATCGGGGAAGAAAACCTTCTCGCCACGATCCTGAGCGCGCTCAAAATGGCGAAGCAGAGAGAAAGCCGCCGCAACGCTGAGAGTGCGTGCTTCCTCGGGTAGAGCCTCCCACGAGGTTTCCTGCTGCAAAGAGTGCAATTCGGAATGGTCGATATGGAGCATTGTTTTATTCACAAAAGCCACGCTGGGCTCCTTATCTGGTGTTATTTATCGTGCGGGCATTCTTCATAAAGTGCAGTCATTCGAACGGGAAAATATTCACACAATGCTGGGCGACACCATCTTTATTTTTGGGTCGTCACTTTGGTAACCCGTCGTGAGGAGAAGTATGTGAAGAGAAGTAGGAACGGCAGATCTCTCAGCCCGTTTCGCTCACGTACCGTCTTCTACGACGTGCACTCGGAAAGAACGCTATAAATTATGGTGAAGTGTCTAGACCGTCGCGGGTATATTCACTTCGTGAAATAATGCGAGTATATATAACGCATTACCTTCATTATTGTATCGGCTGGTTCAAGAAATAACCTAGATTTCTAAAATCAGCCGATATGTGAAAAATTTCCCAAGGAAAAGTGAAAATACATTAAGTGAAATGACGCAGGAAATGCGCGAAGGTCGGGGATATTTAGAGGGAAATACCCGCCCCAAAAACACCCCGACTGCTCCAAACCGCGAGGACTACTCCATACCGCGGGCAAAATACTCCTCGTCAATGCGGTAACCGCACTCGCCCTCACCATCAAGCACCCCCACACGGTGGCGAATCATCAGCTCCACCAGGTGGTGCTGATCAACCAGAGCAATATTGCGTGCGCCCGGCAAGCCCTGCAAATACTTAGGCACCGGATGCGCAAAAGCACCGCAGGTCACCAAAACGCCCTGCAAACCGCCGTGCAGAAGCACCGCACCGGCGAGCTTCTGAATCTCGTTAGGGGTGACCTTCATGGTTCCGCAATAATGCTTCACCTGAATATAAATCGGCGCAAAATCCAGTCCATCAGAATAGCGTGCAATAACGTCAACGCCCTTATCATCAGCACCGCCGGTCACCTCGGTACTAAACCCAAGGGCCGTAAAAATATCGGCAACAATCTGCTCAAAATATTCTGGCGTCACCGCGTGAATATGCTGAATCAAATCCTGCGTAAAATGCTCAGCAAACTCAGCCTGAGCGTGAATCACCGGCGAATCGCTGGCACGCAAAATAATATCCAGCGGAGACTGACCGGCAGGCCAAGAATTCGCAGTTCCAGCAGAATTCTGGGCGGGTATAGGGTAGCCGGCATCGGCTGCAGCATAAGCAGCGGGGCTCAGCTGAGTATGATCAGCGCCTGAGAAATGCGGTAGAGCATGAAGGGCGCCGGTATCAGAAGCACCAAAAATGAGGCGATGCTCCTCCTCCGCATTCTCCAATAGCGCGTTCGCCTGCTTCTTCAGCTTCTTCGCGCTCTTTGCCGTCAGGCTCTGAGCGCATAGTGCCTGCACCTGCTTCACCACCCGCGGCGGCACCGAACCGTGCAGATGCGGGGTGCAGGTCAGCTCAGCACCCAGGGGAGTGAGCAGATACTTCCTCTTCTCCCACGGGGTCAAACGAGGCATAAGCTGGGCATAACGAAGTGCCACCAAGATCTTCAAGGTGGTGCGCACAGCCACCGCAAAATCGGTGGATTCAAGAGCCGGTAGGTTCTTCTTCGACCCCAACGCCTTAGTCTGCTGCCGCAACTGCTCACTAACATAGGCGGCGGTGCGGGGCACAGTCTTCGACAAGCGCCGTAGCGTCGGCAACAGAAGCGCGATGTAGACATCCGGTGGGGGCCTATGGTTTTTATTCAGCATCTTTGCCATGGTCCCTGCCAATTATTAATACTTATGTGACGGTATATACATCGTAGCATCAGGGCGTATCATCATCGCTTTATCGTTTCTAATATGACAAAACCGCAAGAATCAGCGCATTAGATGTTCAATAGCGCAATATATATCCTGAATTTGAGGCAAAACAATATATTCCCGTCACACCAGCCGGCGTGACGGGAATATAAGAAGCAGAGTTATCAGCCCGCGCTACATGGGGCGAGCGCGCCTCCACGAGCCGGGACCGGGACGCAACGAAACACCCAGTCGCTGACCGCGGTTCAGGATGCGCGAAGCGGCACCCACCAGCAAGTTCTTCTCCTGCTGCGCGGTGCTCGCCTGCATCATCGCAACCACAGCAGTGAGGGCGGCAATCTCCTCCGGAGTGGGGGAGCCCTTAACCACCTTCAGCAGCGGCTCCTGCTCCGCGCCAGTATCTACCGAAGACTGAGCAGAATCCTTCGCGGCGCTGGAGGCGGTATCCGCGTGCGCAGAAGAACGTGCGGAGCTACGCTCAAGCTGCTCGGCGCTCTCAGTAGCCTCCGAACTATCCTTCTTTTTACCGAATGAGAAATAACTCAGCGGGTTGTAGCCTGCCAAAGGCACGCCTCCTTAAACCTAAAATCCTGAGAAAACCTAAAATCCTGGGAATGCCCGCGCCACAGGCGGCGCGGGCACAACGCACAACGGAAGCCTACAGCGGGATGTTGCCGTGCTTCTTTGCCGGGGTGGACGCACGCTTATCGTGCAGGGCACGCAGCGAAGAAATAATGCGCACGCGAGTCTCACTCGGGGCAATAACCTCGTCAATGTAACCCAGCTCAGCAGCCTGGTACGGGTTCAGCAGCTCTTCCTCATACTTGGAGATCAGCTCAGCACGGCGAGCCTCAACATCGCCGCCCTCAGCCGCCAGCGCAGCCAGCTCACGACGGTACAGAATATTCACCGCACCCTGAGCACCCATCACACCAATCTGAGCGGTGGGCCACGCCAGGTTAATATCGGCGCCCAGCTTCTTCGAGCCCATCACAATGTACGCACCGCCGTACGCCTTACGGGTAATGACGGTAACCAGCGGAACGGTCGCCTCCGCGTAAGCGTAGAGCAGCTTAGCGCCGCGGCGAATAATGCCGTTGAACTCCTGATCGGTGCCGGGCAGGAAGCCGGGAACATCCACAAAAGTCAGAATCGGAATGTTGAACGCATCGCAATGACGCACAAAACGGGCAGCCTTCTCGGAGGCGGAAATGTCCAGGCAGCCGGCGAACTGCATCGGCTGGTTCGCCACAATACCGACCGTGCGGCCCTCAACGCGGGCGTAACCAATCATCACGTTCGGGGCGTACAGCGCCTGCATCTCCAGGAAGTGGCCGTCATCGACCACGGACTCAATGACCGCACGCATATCGTAGGGCTGGTTCGCCGAATCCGGGATGAGAGTATCCAAATCCAGGTCGTCCACGCTCACCTGCGCCTCCTGGTCATGCTCCAGGGGCAGGGACTCCGCAAGGTTATTCGAGGGTAGGAACTCCAGGAGCTCACGCACAAAGTCGAACGCGTCTTCCTCATCCTCAGCCAGGTAGGTGCTGGTACCGGTCACAGAGTTGTGCTGACGCGCACCACCGAGGGTTTCCATGTCCACGTCCTCACCGGTCACGGTCTTAATGACGTCCGGGCCGGTAATGAACATGTGCGAAGTCTTATCCACCATGATGATGTAGTCAGTCAGGGCGGGGGAGTACGCGGCACCGCCGGCGCAGGGGCCCATAATGACCGAAATCTGCGGAACCACACCGGAAGCGCGCACGTTCATACGGAAAATATCGGCAAACATCGCCAGGGAAGCCACGCCCTCCTGAATACGGGCGCCACCACCATCGTTAATGCCGATAACCGGGCAGCCGTTCTTCAGCGCGAACTTCTGCACCTTCACAATCTTCTCGCCGTTCACCTGCGAGAGAGAACCACCGTAGACGGTGAAATCCTGCGAATACACGGCAACCAGGCGGCCATCCACGGTACCGTAACCGGAGACCAGACCGTCACCCAGAGGCTTCTTCGCCTCCATGCCGAACGCGGTGGTGCGGTGGCGGGCAAGGGCATCAAACTCAACGAAAGAACCCTCGTCCAAAAGCATGTCGATGCGCTCGCGGGCGGTGTGCTTGCCGCGCGCGTGCTGCTTTTCAATAGCTGCCTCACCGCTGGGCGCGAAGCTGCGCTCTCGACGTGCATAAAAATCAGCGAGCTTACCGGCGGTGGTGCTCAAATCAAATTCCTGCTGGAGGTTCTCGGACATTATTCCTCGTTCCTGCTCCACCCGATCGTCGGGAGCCAGTGGTTGCGGTGATAGGGTGCTCAGGTGCCCCGAAGAGCACTCTTGAACAATGTGCATATCTTTCAACTATAGTGCGAACTAGCGCACATATGCCAGGTGAGAGGCCAGAATATCAACACTAGATACACTTTTATGCACCCAGCACCGAAGAAGGTGCATATAGCGAACGAAAAGTACGAAAGAACGACTCAAAAGAGTGCAGAAAACCCCCTCTCGCACCGGCAATCCTTGTCGGCGAAAAGGGGGTTTACGTTCAAGCTTTTCCAGCGTGAATGACGCTTAGATGGTGCCCAGAACCGGGTTCCACTCGGTGATGGTGTGAGACAGAACCGCGCCACCGATGTTCATCGGGTCGCCAGCAACCAGCTTCTCAGCCGCCTCAACGGAGTCGACCTTTGCAATCAGCAGAGCGCCGGCGGGAGTCTCGCCATCCAGTAGGGGACCGGAAACAATCAGGTTGCCCGCCTCAATCTGCGAACCAAGGTACTCACGGTGAGCCGGACGGTACTTCGCCTGCTCCTCGGGAGCAGCGTAAACGTAAGTAATTGCGTAATAAGCCATAACGGTCTTCTTTCGAGCAGGGCGGAGGAACCTCCGCAGCCGGTCGGTGCTTCATGCACCCTCACTGTCTAATGTACCGTCTCGGGCGCCGGACGGGCATCACCGACGGCAAGAAATTGATATGGTGAGAAGCCAGTGCGACTCGGTAGAAACCGGCAGGTTTTGGCGGTGAGCTGAAAGCGGGTCGACATACGGCAGAGTAGTTTTGGACAGGACAGAAAGGCGCAGCCCATGGAAGAGAATATGCATACCGAGAGCGGTCATTCGGTTTTGGATGCCCCGCGCATCCGCACCATCGCAATGGAAACCGGGTACTCCAGCGTACACCTCTACGATGAAGTCGACTCCACCACCACCCGCGCCCGCGAACTTCTGATGGACGGCACGGACCCCGAACGCGAACAGCTCGGCGAGCTCTCCGTCTACGCCAGCCTCTACCAAAGCGCCGGACGCGGCCGCCTCGCCCGAGCCTGGACCGCCCCACCCGGAGCCTGCCTCGCCGCAAGTATCGTGGTGCGCCCGCACGCCTCCGCAGACCCGCTCGCCCGAGAACTACCCGAAGACAGCTACCACTGGCTGACCCTCATCGCCGGGCTCAGTGTGGTCGATATTTGGCGCAGCTACGGGGTAGACGCCGCCCTCAAATGGCCCAACGACGTCATCGCACAGGGCGCTAAGGGCTGCGGAATCCTCGCCCAGCTTGTTCCCGAAAGCGGCTCCACCGAGGGGCGGCGCAGCATTATTGTGGGCATCGGCCAGAACACGAACATGTCCGCCGAACAGCTGCCTGTGCCCACCGCCACCAGCCTGAGCCTGTGCACCGGGCAGGTCATCGACTCCTCCGAAGTGCTCACCCGACTGCTGAGCATCTTCGCCCGCCGCTACCGCGCCTTCGTGCGCGCCGGCGGCGACCCCGAACGCCCCGACCCCCTCAACTCCGACCCCTTCAAGCCCGAGAGCATCAGCCTGCTCGACCAGGCACGCGCCGCCACCGCAACCCTCGGAGCCAGCGTGCGCATGAGCCTGCCCGACGGAAGCACCGTAGAAGGCATCGCCGAAGACCTTGACGCGCAGGGGCGCATCCTCATTCGCCGCGAGGACGGAACCCTAGAGCCCTACGCGGTGGGCGATATTGAGCACCTTCGCCCCGCCAACGGTAGCTACGGAGATTTTCAGCAGGCACACTAGAACCAACCCCTAAAATTTCAGCCCCTAAAATTTCTGCCCATAAAACTTCACCCCAGTACGGCAACTCCATCACCCCACACCACCTCAACCGGCGTCTCCCTCCAGCCGGAACATAACAACCAGCACAGCTAAGGAACACCATGCGCCTGCGCGGAAAACTCAACCCCGGTGAGCATGTCATCATCGCCACCCGACAGCACTACGGTGCCCTGCTGCCCGCGCTCGCCTACCTGCTGGTTGCTATCGCCGCCTCAACCTTCGCCTCCACGGCGCGGTCCTCACCGATTCTGTGGACTCTCGGCATGATCTGTGCGGTAGGTACCCTGATTGGTGCCGTGCGCACCGCCTGGCGTTGGGCAACCACCTACTACCTGCTGACCACCCACCGGCTCGTAGTGCGCCGCGGCGTGATGACCCGGACCGGCGACGAATCCCTCTACCTGGATTCCATGGGGGAACGCTGGGCAAAACAGCGTGGCCCGGGGGCGTGGCTGGGCTACGGTTCGGTGTACGTGGTCTGCCGCGGGGTGCACCACCGCCTGACCTACGTGCCCGAGCCCAAGCGCTTTGAAAAAGAAATTAAGGCCGCCCGACGCGACTACTACGCCCTGCGCTCCCGCTACATTTAGCCCTCTCTGGGGTGCGGCCGTCCGCTACAGGAGGGCGGGCCGGTTGGCTCAGAGCCTAACCCAGCACCTAAATCTGCCGAAAAAATGCGGATTAGAGTATTCTTAAATGTGAATTACTCCACTAAAATATCTTTGGATGTGGGCGCTTTGACGCCCACAACATCGCAGTGGGGGTATAGTAACAAGGCGCTATACAGTGAAGCAGTGCACAATCGACGCACGGCACACGCTAGCGCACTCGCACGATAGAACAGATGATTCGGCAGATTTGAAAGGAGCGGCAGCGGCAATGAGCACGGCAGACCCCCAGAAACCTGCACACTCTCCGCAGGGCACCGGCGCCACCATGGGCCCCGAAACCCAAATGCTGAACCTCAAAATTCTGCAGAACCTCGCCCAGAACAATATCTACCGAGACGAGGAATCCAAGGCAGGAATCCGAGCCCTCGAAAAGTCGCTCCTGGGACAGGGCCGCCGCTACACCCCCATAGAAGCCGCAGAATGCGCCGGACTTCCCCTCGAAACTGCCCAGCGCATCTGGCACAACATGGGCTTCCCGACCATCGCCGACCACGCGCCCTACTTCACCGAAACAGATGTGCAGATGCTCGCCGACCTGCAGAAGCTGGACGCAGAAGGCGATATCCGCATGGAATATGTGGCATCACTCGTGCGCGCCGAAGGGCAACTGACTGACCGCACCGTCGCCTGGCAGATCGAGGCGCTCGTGCACAACATCATGGTCACCGAAAACCTCAGCGATAATGATGCCCGCCGCAAGCTCCTCAAAGACTTCCCGCGCTACCTTGAGGTTCTCGAGCGTCTGGCGCTGTACGCATACCGTCGCCAGATGTACGCCGGAATCCTGCGCTTGGGATTGCGCGAAAACAACGTGACCACCTCCGGACTTTCCCGCCTGCCCCTGGTGCGCGGCGTAGGGTTCGTGGACCTGGTTTCCTACACCTCCCTGGTGCGTAACCTGGACGCCGCAGCTCTCTCTCAGCTCATCAACCACTTCGAGCAGAGCTGCCTGGACGTTATCGCCCCCCTGGGCGGTCGCATTATTAAGACCCTCGGCGACGAAGTCTTCTTCCTCACCGAAACCCCGGACGCTATCGCAGAAATTAGCCTGCAACTCTCCGAAAAGATCGGTGCCGACCCGCAGTTGCCGGATGCACGCGTCGCCTTCATTTGGGGCGAGGTTCTGGCTAACCGCGGCGACGTGTACGGTTCCAGCGTGAACCTGGCTGCGCGCCTGGTCTCCCTGGCAGAACCGGGTACCGTGCTGACCGATAATGAGACAGCAAACACGCTCCGACAGGTGGGAAATCGCTATACTCTCACCTCTCAAGGGACGCGAAACGTTAGAAGCTTTGGTAACGTAGACCCCGTGGCGGTGACTCGTCGCGCGAACTACACAATGGAGATAGACCTCTCATGACTGAACTGAAACTACGTACCGGTGGTGCAACGCACCGCGGCGCACATCGAGAAAATAACGAAGATTCGATGGTCGTCGCCGGTTCCCTTTGCGTGGTCGCGGACGGTATGGGAGGCCACGAGGCGGGCGAGGTTGCTTCGCGCCTGTGCGTGCGTCAGCTCGCCTACTCGCCCTTCTTCACCATGCCCGGTGGCCGTAGCGAAGAGGAACAGCAGGCCTACCTTGAGCGCCTCGCAGCTATTGACGAGGAAGATCCCGCCAAGCGCCGTCGCCGAGCAAACACCCTGCTTAACAATGAAATCGTGGGCACCTTGAACCGCCTGCACGATATCCTCGGCGAAACCAACGAAGAAATTAAGCAGGCGCTCTCCCGCTCCGGCGGCACGACCGTGACCGGCGCCTGGCTGACCAGCATCGGTGACCGTAACCTGTGGGTTATTTTCAACGTGGGTGACTCCCGCACCTATCGCCTGTTGCGTGAGGACGAGGGTATTCACCACTCCGCCATGGAGAAGCTGCCCGGCGCTGAGGGCTCCGCCTCGCTGGAGCAGGTCACTAGCGACCACTCCGAGGTGCAGTACCTGGTCGATGAAGGTCAGATTACCGCTCTCGAGGCGCTGACCCACCCGCGCCGCAACGTGATTACCCGCGCGCTGGGTACCGGCAACTACTGGGAACCGGACTTCTGGGTTCTGCCCGCTCGCGCCGGTGACCGCCTGATGCTCTGCTCCGATGGCCTTTCCGGCGAGCTTTCGCACGAGTACATGGCGCGCGTACTCACCTCGATCCGCCACCCGCAGGATGCCGCTGACGTGCTCCAGCACGAGGCGCTACGATCGGGCGGCCGCGACAACATTACCGTGATTGTTGCCGACGCTATCGAAGCCTAAACTTCATACCTTGTGATTCACCCCCGTTTTCTCGGGTGCTCGATTGAGCGCCTGCAGGAGGCGGGGGTGAACTCTACCCGCGGGAAGCCGGCCGAGCAGGACCCGCCGTGACGGCGGCGGGGGAGGAACGCGCCCCAACACGTTAAACTGGACGGGTGACTGAGAACAACGCCCCCACCACCGCACCCGCTGAGACTCGAGCAGAGAGCCCCGCCGAAAACTCCGCGGAGATTACCGAGGCCCTGCGTGCCGAGTACGCGGAACTGACCGATAAGATTCGTGCCGCCCGCCGCGCCTACTACAACGAGGACGCGCCCTTCCTCTCTGACGCCGAGTACGATGCGCTGTACCGCCGCCTCGAAATCATTGAGGCGGAGCACCCGCTCATCATCGCGAATGACTCGCCCACCCAGGAAGTCGGCGGCGAAGCCATCGAAGCTTTCGCGCCCGTCACCCACCTGCAGCGCATGTACTCCCTCGAGGACGTCTTCTCCTTCGAGGAGCTACGCGCCTGGCTGACCAAGACCGAGGAGAGCGTCCGCAACCTCACCGGTAGCGCACCGCAGTGGCTGACCGAGCTAAAAATTGACGGCCTCGCGGTGAATCTGCTCTACCGCAACGGCACCCTCGTACGCGCGGCAACCCGCGGCGACGGCACCACCGGCGAAGACGTCACCCACAATGTGCGCACCATTGCGAGCATCCCGCAGCAGCTGACCGGCGAGAACCACCCCGAAGAGATTGAAATCCGCGGCGAAGTGTTCATCTCCTCCGCCGATTTTGAGAGGCTCAACGAGTCCATGATTGCCGCCGGCAAGAACCCCTTCGCGAACCCGCGTAACGCCGCGGCAGGCTCGCTGCGCCAGAAGGACGCGGCGGTGACCGCATCGCGCCCGCTGAGCATGTACGTACACGGCATCGGTTCGCGCACCGGCCTGGATATCGCCACCCAGTACGAGACTTACGACCTGCTCGCCTCCTGGGGCCTGCCCGTGAGCCCCTACAGCGAAATCGCCGATAACACCGAGGCGGTGTTCGACTTCATTAACAAGTACGGCGAGCAGCGCCACTCCCTCGTGCACGAGATTGACGGCATCGTCATTAAGGTCAACGACTTCGCGACCCAGGCTCAGCTGGGCTACACCTCCCGCGTGCCGCGCTGGGCGGTGGCGTACAAGTACCCGCCCGAAGAGGTTCACACCAAACTGCTGGACATCCGCGTGGACGTGGGACGTACCGGCCGCGTGACCCCCTACGGCGTCATGGAACCCGTGTTCGTCTCCGGCTCGACCGTGGAACGCGCCACCCTGCACAACCAGGACGTGGTCAAGGCTAAGGGCGTGCTCATCGGCGACACCGTGGTGCTGCGCAAGGCAGGCGACGTAATCCCCGAGATCGTTGCCCCCGTGGTTGCCCTACGTGACGGCACCGAACGCGAGTTCGTCATGCCCAGCGAATGCCCCTCCTGCGGCTCGCCCCTTGCCCCCGGCAAGGAAGGCGACGTGGACCTGCGCTGCACGAACCCGCGCTCCTGCCCTGCACAGCTGACCGAGCGCGTGTACTATGCGGCAAGCCGCGGCGCCTTCGACATTGAGGCGCTCGGTTACGAAGCGGCAAAGGCACTCACCAGCCCCGCAACCCCGGACACCCCTCCGCTCACGACAGAGGCACACCTGTTCAGTCTCAACATCGAGGACCTGCGCGAGGTCACCATCGAGCGTGAGAAGAAGGTCAAGGGCGTGGGCACCGGAAAGATGGAACGTGTGCCCTACTTCTACACCAAACCGACCAAGGCACGCCCCGAGCCGAAGCCCACGAAGAATACGCTGAACCTCTTCGCCGAGCTGGAGAAGGCAAAGCAGCAGCCGCTGTGGCGCGTGCTGGTTGCCCTCTCGATTCGCCACGTGGGCCCGACCGCTGCCCGCGCGCTCGCCGCGGAGTTCGGTTCGATGCAGGCAATCCGCGAGGCTGACCGTGAACGCCTTGCCGCTGTGGACGGCGTGGGCACCACGATTGCCGACTCGATTATTGAGTGGTTCGCTGAGGACTGGCACGCCGAGGTTGTGGACTCCTGGGCTGCCGCCGGCGTGCGCATGGAAGATACTCGCGACGAGTCCGTGGAGCGCACCCTGGAGGGTCTGACCGTGGTCGTGACGGGCACGCTGAACGGTTACACGCGTGACGGCGCGAAGGAAGCCATTATTTCTCGCGGCGGTAAGGCATCCGGTTCTGTGTCTAAGAAGACCCATTTTGTGGTCGCAGGCGCGAACGCCGGCTCGAAGCTGGATAAGGCTCAGCAACTGGGTCTGAAGGTGCTGGATGAGGAGGGCTTCACCGCCCTGCTCGAGGGCGGTCCGGAGGCGGTTGAGGCCACCGCCGAGTAGGCCCGGTAGCGGGGTCAATCGAATCTGACCCCTGCAATATATAGAGCATTCAGGCTCTGGAGTGCGTGCTCCAGGGCCTGAATGCCGATTTTTGGCATTTATAATTACCACAGCTTTTAAGGTGGAAACGCCTTAAAACACTCCCAAAGCGAAGAAATATTTAAAAAATATTTACACGCCGTTCAAAACCCTTAAAGGTGGCGCTCATCAACCCCGAATCGAAAAGCTCGGCGGGGGAGTGCATCCGAGTTAAACCCCTAGAAAACCCCGAAATTCCGGGGTGAAACCCCTAAGGTACGCGGGGCTCGAGGTCTTAATTAATGTTTCCTGCACTTTTTACCTGAAAGAACCCTGGGAGAACCCGGGACGTTCGCTGTGAACTTGAAACTGGGTTGGAATCATAAAAAACCTCGGCTATCTTTGAGACCAGATAGATTCTCGCAAGGGAATCGCCTGTGTGGTTTCAAGCTTGGAATGCTTGAAACGATGCCCGGTTCTACCGCACGTCCCCATCGAGGAAGTGCCACCCGGATTCCGCACACAAGTGTAGAATCGCTCACGGTGACATGAAATCGGTGGAGAGCCGCTCACATGGTAGAGCCAGAACATGAGTAACCTACTTCGTTATCAAAGGGTGAGCGGCGGCGCGTTAGAGTTCCGGGGACGGAACGAGCGGGGACGGCCCCAAGGAGCATTATGAAGAACACTTCCATTCGTCGTACCGCAGCAGCTCTCGCCATCGGTGGCGCTGTAGCAGCTACCCTGTCGATGCCTGCTGCAAACGCAGTAGACGGTGCTACCTGGGACGCACTGGCACAGTGCGAGTCCGGTGGCAACTGGTCCATCAACACCGGTAACGGCTTCTACGGCGGTCTGCAGTTCACCCAGCAGTCCTGGAACGGCGTCGGCATGTCCGGCTCCCCCGCGACCGCTTCCCGTGCACAGCAGATTGAGGCTGGCGAGCGTCTGCTCGCTATCCAGGGCTGGGGCGCATGGCCTGCATGCTCCGCTAAGCTTGGCCTCTACGGCAAGACCGGCGCAGCTCCCACCTACACCGAGCCCACCACCACCGTGGCTGCACAGTCGCAGACCCAGCAGACCTACACCGCTCCCGCGGCACAGGTTGCACCCGCAGCTCCTGCAGCTCAGGCTGCACCCGCAGCAGTTGAGGCTCCCGCAGCAGCACCCGCTGCACCGGCAGCTCCCGCAGCAGTTGAGGCACCTGCAGCAGCACCCGCTGCACCCGCAGTTGAGGCTCCTGCAGCAGCACCCGTTGCAGCTCCCAAGGCTGCAGCAGGCACCTACACCGTGGTTCCCGGTGACTCCCTCTCGCTGATCGCTGCAAGGCTCGGCGTTGCAGGCGGCTACCAGGCAATCGCAGCTGCGAACACCGACATCATCTACAACGTTGACCTGATCTTCCCCGGCCAGGTTCTGACCATCCCCGCCTAAGGATTAACCCTCAAGCGTAACGTGGAAACGTTGTAGCCCAACGCCCCGCACCTCACACGAGGAGCGGGGCGTTGAGCATTTAACCCTAAAACAGGGGAGAAGGACACCGCCTGAACACACAAACCAGCAGGTAAACCCTCCAACCCCCAATGAGACGGAACACGCAACCTCCACTACACTAGAGAAGAGACAAGAAAACAAACTACGGGAGAACCATGTCTGCCATCACCTTTGAACAGGTAAAGCACCTGGCATCGCTGGCACTCATTGAGATGACCGATGAAGAACTCACCGCGATGGCGTCTGAGCTGGACGTCATCGTCGCATCCGTTGAGACCATGTCGCAGAAAGCAACTGCCGACATCCCCGCGACCAGCCACCCCATCCCCCTCGAGAACGTCTTCCGCGAAGACGTACCCGTCACCACCCTCACCCAGGAAGAGGCGCTCTCCGGCGCCCCCGACGCACAGGACGGCAAGTTCCGCGTGCCGGCAATCCTCGACGAAGACTAAGAGGAGAACAACCAAGTGAACGAACTGATCCAGCTCACCGCCGCAGAAGCAGCAGAAAAGCTCGCATCCGGCGAAATCACCTCCGTCGAGCTCACCCAGGCACACCTGGACCGCATCGCAGCCACCGACGGCGCACCCCTAAGCGACAACCGAGCAGACGGCAAGAGCGGCCTCAACGCCTTCCTGCACATCAACGCCGAAGAAGCACTCGCCACCGCAGCAGCAGTGGACGCAGACCGCGCAGCAGGCAAGGAACTGCCCCCGCTCGCAGGCGTACCCATCGCCGTCAAGGACCTCATCGTCACCAAGGGCCAGCCCACCACCGCAGCATCCCGCATGCTCGAAGGCTGGATGAGCCCCTACGACGGCACCGTTACCCGCAAGGTCCGCGAAGCACGCATGCCCATCCTCGGCAAGACCAACCTCGACGAATTCGCAATGGGCTCCTCCAACGAGCACTCCGCATTCGGCGTAGTCCGCAACCCCTGGGCACTCGACCGCGCACCCGGCGGCTCCGGCGGCGGCTCCGCAGCAGCTGTCACCGCATTCCAGGCACCCCTGGCGCTCGGCACCGACACCGGCGGCTCCATCCGCCAGCCCGCAGCGCTGACCGGTAGCGTCGGCGTCAAGCCCACCTACGGCTCCGTCTCCCGTTACGGCGTCATCGCCATGGCATCCTCCCTCGACCAGGTAGGCCCCGTCGCCCGCACCGTCCTGGACACCGCACTGCTCCACGAAGCAATCGCAGGCCACGACCCGCTCGACGCAACCTCCCTGCCCGATGAGCCCGGCAACTTCGTTGCAGAAGCCAAGGCAGGCGCAGAAGCCGCACGCAAGCGCGACCTGTCCGGCCTGCGCATCGGCGTCATCAAGGAACTCGGCGGCGGCGACGGCGAAGGCTTCGAAGCAGGCGTCCTCGCACGCTTCCGCGAATCCGTCGAAGAGCTGCGTGCCGCAGGCGCAGAGATTATCGAGGTCTCCCTGCCCTCCGTCACCGAAGCCATCAGCGCCTACTACATGATCATGTCCTCCGAGGTGTCCTCCAACCTGGCACGCTACGACGGCGTCCGCTACGGCCTGCGCGTCGTACCCGAAGACGGCCCCGTCACCATCGAACGCGTCATGTCCGCAACCCGCTCCGCAGGTTTCGGCCACGAGGTCAAGCGCCGCATCATCCTCGGCACCTACGCACTGTCCGCAGGTAACTTCGACGCCTACTACGGCGCCGCACTGCGCGTACGCACCCTCATCCAGCGCGACTACGCAGCAGCATTCGAAAAGTGCGACGTGCTCATCTCCCCGACCGCGCCCTCCACCGCGTTCAAGCTCGGCGAGAAGACCGAAGGCGACCCCATGGCAATGTACCTGGGCGACGTCGCAACCGTGCCCGTCAACCTGGCAGGCGTCCCGGCGCTCTCCCTGCCCGGCGGCCTCTCCGAAGAGAACAACCTGCCCGTCGGCATCCAGTTCACCGCACCCGCACGTGAAGACGCACGCCTCTACCGCGTCGGCGCAGCACTGGAAGAACTGCTCACCGCAAAATGGGGCGCACCGCTCTACAAGAGCCTGCCCGACACCGAAACTCTGATCCGCGACTTTGACTTTGGGGGAACCAAGTAATGAGTGAAGAAGTCCTCAGCTTCGAAGAAGCCATCGAAAAGTACGACCCGGTCCTCGGCTTCGAGGTGCACGTCGAACTGAACACCAAGACCAAGATGTTCGACTCCGCACCCAACGAGTTCGGCGACGAACCCAACACCAACGTCACCCCCGTATCGCTCGGCCTGCCCGGCGCGCTGCCCATGGTGAACAAGACCGCTGTTGAGTCCGCCATCAAGCTCGGCCTGGCACTGGGCTGCGACATCGCCGACAAGTCCTACTTCGCCCGCAAGAACTACTTCTACCCGGACTCACCGAAGAACTTCCAGACCTCCCAGGCTGGCGGCCCCATCGCGGAAAACGGCTCCCTGGACGTCGAGCTCGAAGACGGCACCATCTTCACCGTCGAAATTGAGCGCGCCCACATGGAAGAAGACGCAGGCAAGCTCACCCACGTCGGCGGCGCAGACGGCCGAATCCAGGGTGCAACCTCCTCCCTGGTCGACTACAACCGCGCAGGCGTGCCCCTGATTGAGATCGTCACCCGACCCATCGTCGGTGCCGGCGAGCGTGCACCCGAACTGGCACGCGCCTACGTTGCCGCAATCCGCGACATCGTCCGCTCCCTCGGTATCTCCGACGCCCGCATGGAACGCGGTAACGTCCGATGCGACGCCAACGTCTCCCTCATGCCCAAGGGCGCAGAGAAGTTCGGCACCCGCTCCGAAACCAAGAACGTGAACTCCCTCCGTTCCGTCGAGCGCGCCGTCCGCTACGAGATTCGCCGCCACGCAGCGATCCTCGAACGCGGCGAAAAGGTCACCCAGGAGACCCGCCACTGGCACGAAGACACCCGCGAAACCTCCTCGGGTCGCCCCAAGTCCGACGCTGACGACTACCGTTACTTCCCCGAACCGGACCTCGTACCGGTCGTCACCAACAGCGAATGGATTGAGCGTCTGCGCGCCGAACTGCCCGAACCCCCGGCAGAACGCCGCCGCCGCCTCAAGGGTGAGTGGGGCTACTCTGACGAAGAGTTCCGCGACGTAGTCAACGCTGGCGCACTCGACGTTATCGAAGAGACCGTCGCCGCAGGCGCAACCGCAGCAGCAGCCCGCAAGTGGTGGATGGGCGAAATCGCCCGCCGCGCAAAGCAGGCTGAAGTTGAGCTCACCGCCCTCGGCGTGGAGCCCGCAACCGTGGTTGCCCTCGAAGCGCTCATCTCCGAAGGCAAGATCAACGACAAGATCGCCCGCCAGGTGCTCGAGTTCGTCCTCGCCGGTGAAGGCACCCCCGCCGAAATCGTTGAGGCACGCGGCCTCGCCGTGGTCTCTGACGACGGCGCGCTCACCGCAGCCGTCCAGGAGGCACTGGCAGCAATGCCCGACGTTGCCGACAAGATTCGCGCCGGTAAGGTTCAGGCTGCTGGCGCTATCGTCGGTCAGGTCATGAAGGCTACTCGTGGCCAGGCTGACGCCGCTCGCGTGCGTGAGCTGATTCTGGCTGAGTGCGGCGTGGAAGGCTAAGCTTTTCCGCTGACCCGGTTCTAACGAAAGAGGTGCTGTCTCCCGAGGTGGGAGGCGGCGCCTCTTTCGTGCTTTACCCCATTCCAGGTTCTGCGCGGGATGCACGGTTCCGCTTAGATTCCGCACGGAAAGGCGGTTATCGTCCTCGTTCCTACAGGGAACCCGCCCTCGCTTCGCTTCGGGCACCCTGATGTCACGTTCGGACGATACCGCCTTTCCTCGCTGGGCGTAGCAGGTTACCGAGCGGGTGCGGCCGCGTTTTCCGGATGCGCCCTCAGGGTGTCAGTCCGGACGCTCTCCGATGCGGAGCGAGGAGAGGGCGGAGCGTCCGGGTGACGGGTGCCCCTGCGTAGGCGCGGAGGAAATATGCGGCGCCCCGCCCCTGATTAGTGAGGGGAGGAACGAGGAGGAACGCCGTCCCTCGAGCAGAGCAACGTACTTAAACGAAGAACGCTCCGTCCGTATCACTCAGATACAGACGGAGCGTTCTATTTAATGTGAGGTTGGCGTGTCTACAGCCTACTCAGTAACGCCGAGGTTGCTCAGCAGGAACGCGTAATCCCACGCGATCTCACGCCAACGCGTATACCGGCCGGAACCGCCGCCGTGACCGCCCGACATATCAATCTTCAGCAGCGGTACCGGCGAGGACGGGTCAATCTGCTCACGCAGCGCCGCAACCCACTTGGCGGGCTCCACGTAGAGCACGCGGGTGTCGTGCAGGCTCGTCACCGCAGCAATGGCCGGGTAGCGGACCGGGCGGATGTTCTCGTACGGGGTGTACGACTTCATGTAGGCGTACACTTCCGGGTCCTCAATCGGGTTGCCCCACTCTTCCCATTCCATCGCAGACAGCGGCAGCTCCGGGTCGAGGATGGTGGTCAGCGCATCCACGAACGGTACGGCAGCCAGGCAGGCGGCGTACTTTTCGGGGGCGAGGTTCAGCACGGCACCCATGAGCAGACCGCCGGCGCTACCACCGTAGCAGCCGATACGCGCCTCATCAGCCCACGGCTTCGCCGCAATGTAGCTGGTGACGTCCACGAAATCGGTGAAGGTGTTCTTCTTCGCGAGCTTCTTGCCGTTCTGGTACCAGGAGCGGCCCATCTCGCCGCCGCCGCGAATATGCGCGATGACGTAGATGACGCCGCGGTCCAGGATTGACAGCATCGGGATGGAGAACATCGGGTCCATAGACGACTCGTACGAGCCGTAACCGTACTGGATGACCGGGTGCGGCTTGCTCATGTCCAGGTCGGCGCGGTGAATCACCGAGATCGGGATGAGCGTGCCGTCCGCCGCCGGCGCCCAGTCGCGATAGGCGCGGTAGTCCTCGCGGTTGTAGCCGCCGAGTACCGGGGTTTCACGGCGCAGCAGCAGGGTCTGCGACATGGGGAAGTAGTCGTAGACGCGGCGCGGCGTCAGGAACGAGGTGTAGGCGATGCGCAGCACGGGGGAGTAGTTCTCCGCACGCAGCACGGAGGCGGTGTACAGTTCCTCGTCGAAACCGGCAGGTTCCATGAAGGTCACGCCGGCGGGTCGGCGGCGGCGCCACTGGATGGGCAGCTGCTCACGCGGTGCGAGGAAGATGCGGGTGGTGGTGTCTGCGCGGGCGGTGACGACCAGATGCGTTGCGGTGAAGGTGAAGCCTTCCAGGCGCACGTGTTCGCTGTGGCGGATGACCGGCACCCAACGCTGCGCGTACTCTTCGAGGCTTTCGCCTTCGCGCGGCATGTCTGCGAGGACCAGCTCGGAGTTCAGCGCATTGTAGTCGTGCTGAATCAGCAGGTGCTGTTCGCCAGCGATGTTGAGCGGCTCGGCGTAGTATTCGATGCCCGCGCTCTTGGGGATGAGCAGGGTCGGCTCGCCCTTGGGTTCGCGGGTGGGGATGAGGCGCACTTCCGTGTATTCGGAGTTGGAGCTGGTAATGACCACGGAGGAACGGTCGGAGCTCATGGCGGCGCTGAGCCACATGGTGTTGTCCGGTTCCTCGTAGATCAGGTGGTCTTCGGTGTCCTGTCCGACGTCGTGCACGTAGACACGCCAGGGGCGCCAGGATTCGTCGGGGACGAGGTAGATGAGCTGCTCGGCGTGGTTGATGAAGAAGGAGCCCGCCGCAATGTTGGGGATGGTGTCTTCGAGGAAGACGCCGGTTTCCATGTTGAGGAAGCGCTGCTCGTAGCGTTCGTCGCCCTTCTCGTCCACGGAGATGCTCAGCAGCTTGCCGTTACGTGCAGGCTGGAAGCTGCCGAGGGAGAAGAACTCCATATCCTTGGCGTACTCGTTGCAGTCCAGGATGACGATTTCGCCCTCGAGCGGCTCGCCGGGCTTGACGGTCGGCGGGGTGTAACGCACAACCTCGTCGCCCTCGTTGAGGGCGGGGTAGCGGTAGAAGACGGGGTACTGGCCGCCGGGCACCATGCGGCTGTAGTACCACCAGTCACCGATGCGGTTCGGGACGGTCAGATCCGACAGCAGGGTGCGGTCCTTAATCTCGTTGAAGATGGATTCGCGGAGGGGCTGCTGGTCTGCGGTGACGGCTTCGGTGTATTCGGCTTCTGCCTTGAGGTAGTTGAGGACCTCTTCGCTTTCCTTGTCGCGGAGCCATTCGTAGGGGTCGATGAAGACGTCGCCGTGGTGTTCGCGGCGGTGCTCGACCTTCTTCGGTACGGGCGGGGTGAGGTTCTGTTCAGCCATGCTGCCACCTCTTTCATTGAGTTATGGGTTTGTGAATGGTGTGTGCCGTCTGCGCCTGTGTTCCTGTGCCGCCGGGTGGCGGTGAGGGTGCGCGGGGGAGCGTGGGCACGCCTAGTTCTAGTGTATCGAAGAGTGAGGCAGGCTACTATATTGCGGTCCGCGCGGAGCCGCCCGGCTCAGCTGGTGGAAGCCCCGCCGGAACGTGCGCGTCCGGCGGCTAGTTGGCGCGCCCCTTAATGGACATGAGGGTGCGGCGGCCCGCCTTGTTCGCCTTCGTGAAGGCACGGTTGCTCTGCCGGTACTCACGCTCCTGGGAGCGCAGGCGCAGGCGCGCGGATTCGGCCATCATCCTGCGGTAGCGTTCGAAGCGTTCGGGGTCGAGGGCGCCGTCGGCGAGGGCCTTCTGCACCGCGCATCCGGGTTCGGAGCCGTGGGCGCAGTCGCTGTACCGGCAGGCGGCGGCGTAGCTGGAGACGTCCTCGAAGGTTTCGTCGATTGCGGCGCTATCGCTTGTGGCGGCTAGGGCTCGCACGCCCGGGGTGTCAATGAGCACTGTGCCTGATGAAGATTCTGCACCGGAGTCTGCCTCACCGGGCAGAACAATCATTTGGCGGCTGGTGGTGGTGTGCCGCCCCTTGCCGTCGGCATCGCGAACCGCGGAGGTCGCCTGCACCCGGTTTTCTGCGGCGTCTTCGCGGGGGTCGGCTCCGGGGTTGAGCAGGGCGTTGACCAGGGTGGATTTTCCGGCGCCGCTGCGACCCAGGAACGCGGCGGTACGCCCGGCGACGAGCTCCGCGACCGGTGCGGGGTCGTAGCCGTTATCCGTGCAGACGGTGAGTACCGCATCCACGCCGCCACCCAGAGAATCTCGATACCCGGCGAGCTGGTCCGCCGTCACCAAATCGCCCTTGGTGAGAATCAGCGCGACCTGCACCCCGGATGCGTGCGCGAGGGCGGTGTAGCGTTCAATTCGCCCGATGGACGGCTCGGGGAAGCACGGCTCAACGATGCAGAGCATATCCACGTTGGCGGCGACGGGCTGGTCAGCGGATTCTCGGGTGGCGCTGGGGCGGGTGAGGTAGCTTCGGCGGGGCAGAATCGCGAGGGTTTTATGCTCCGCGGGCTGGGTTTCACCGCCGGTTCCGGGGATGGGCTGAGCCAGTACCCAGTCGCCTACGACGGGGTATTCCTCTTCGCCGTAGTCGTTCTCGACCGAGCGCAGGGGAGCGGAAAGCTTCACGAGCTCGCCCCGCTCGCAGGTCAGCAGCTCGCAGCGGGTGCGGTGCACGGCGCTCACACGGGCGAGGGTGAAATCATCAAGGGTGCCGTCGAGGGTGAACGCGGCGCGAATTGCCGCGCCCTGCCAGGAGGGGTCGAAGCCGAGGGTCTCTAGCGTGTACGCGGCGGGAGAGGTAGTCAATGGAAGTGGTCTTTCTTGGTTGCGGCGCCGGGTAGCGGGCACGGGCACTTAAAAGGTTTGTTCTTTTTGGGTTTCACGCCCTATAACAGTGAGGCGCGGGCACCGGTGCGGATGCGACGGGCGGCAAGATACGTCAGCCCCAACCCGATTGCGGCGTAGAGTACCGCCAGGGCTGTGTCTGTCGCCAGGAGCGCGAACAGACCCGGAGCGGCGCCGCCCGCGATACCGCCAGAGGTATCTAGAGCCTGCACCAGCCGGGAGCCGGGAACCCAGGAACACACCCACGCAAGCCACGCGGGGTATGTGCTCACCGGAACGATCACACCCGCGCTGACCGGCAGGATAATCGACAGAAAATTCGACCCCGTGTACGGATCCGATAGGTACAGGCCCAGCCCGGCGGCAAAAATGCCCAGGCAGACCCCGCCCAGAACCGCAACCGGCATCAGCGCGATGGCGCCGAGCAGAAGCCCGGAAGCCGCCCCGGTAGGGGGCGACGTGAGGGAGAGCAACCACACGATGCCCACGTTGCTCAGGCCCGTCACGGAGGCCAGCAGCGCGGGCACCGCCGCCGCACCCAGCCAGTAGCCCGCATCCACCGCTCGGGCCGTGCACACGTACTCGAAGACGCCAATCCACCGGTCGGTGGCGACGCGCGCGACAATGCCGGCGGCCACCGAGCTGAGGGTGGCAATCAGGGCGGTCGCGCAGCCGATGCGTACCGTATCGTTCGCGGCGAGGTCGGCGCCCAAAAGCACCGTAAAAAGCACGTTGAGGCCCGGCACGAGAACCAGGGTCGTGATGGCCGTTCCGAGGGTTGCGAAGGTAATAGAAGATGACCAGCCAATAGAGGCGGTAGACAGAGCCCGGCGCACCGCGCCAGACAGAGCTACAGCGCCGGGCAGGGAACCAGTAGAGAGAATACGCACGCTACATCGCCCCCAGGGTGCCGCGACGGCGGGCAGTGGCGAGAGCCCTCCGGGCAAAGAGAAAAGCACACAACGCCCAGATGAAGCTCACGACTAGGGTCTGAATTACTGGCAGAAGCGCATCTGCTGGGGTAGTGATGGCGGTACGCCCAAGCAGCAGGTGCACCGGTGCCTGTAGGGGAATGAGCACACCCGCGGCATCCAGCCAGGCAGGCGCCTCAACGGTCGTGAAAAGAACCCCGGAGAGAATAAACACCGGCACAAGCAGAAGCTCCTCGTAGGCAATAGCGTTTGGCGTCGCCACGAAGAACACCGCAATCATGAACGTGACCGACAGGCACGCAAGCCACAGCAGAGGAACGCCCAGAACGTAGCGAGGCCAGAGAGCGGAAAAGTCAGTGACCTGCGGATTGAGCGTCACAAGAGCCCAGATGAGCCACGACAGGGGCAAAGCCGCCAGACCCACAATGGAGGCGCTCGAAACGATAGCCGCTAGCACCCGCACCGGAGAAATCGACCCCGAACACAGGTACACGAGAGTCCCGCGGAAACGCTCAAAATTAATGATGCCCGCAGACACAATACAGACCGACCACATGCCCACAATACCGGCGCGAGTCCACGCCAGGGTCGGGTCAACGGAGTGGCTCTCGGAGCTCTGCGTCGCCGCGTGCACCGCAAGAGCCTGAATAATAACCGACCCGAGCACCGTACTGATGAGCAGCTGAATGAAGTAGGGGACCGTCAGAAACTGCCGCAGGCTAAAGCCCATAAGTCGCAACTGGCGGGCGCACTCCTGCCACAGGTCGTACCCTTGGCTCTGTTGCTGGGGCTCTTTCACACCTTCACTACCGTGCGCGCCTTGTGCGTTCATCGCTTGAGCCCCTCCGCCATTGCCAGGTATGCCTCTTCCAGAGTCGCCGGTCGCGTGTACGGCTCGGTCCGCGCCCCGATGCGTGCGGCGGCAAGCCCCTCCGCCAGGATGCGGTGCGCCGCGCCCGCCTCGAACGTGGCGCGCTCGCCGTGCCAGTAGAGAGTGAGTTCCCAGCCGGAACCGCGCGGGGCAAAAAGTACCGCCGCCTGATCGCCGAGGAAGCTGCGCAGCGTATCAAGACCCTCGGTCGCGTTGGCGCCAACCTGAACCACAGTCGTGGCGGCAATGCCGGCGTGTGCGGCAACATCCTCGAGGCTACCGCTCACAGCAACGGAGCCGGCACCCAAAACGGTGATGGTGTGCGCCAGATCCTCAATTTCGCCCAGCAGGTGGCTCGTCAGCAAAATGGCGGCACCGTCTTCTGCCAGAGAACGGATCAGGGCACGCACCGTCAGCGCGATATCGGGATCGAGCCCGTTCGTTGGCTCATCCAGCAGGAGCAGAGCGGGGGAGCCGAGCGTAGCGCGGGCAATGTGTAGGCGCTGCTTCATGCCGCGGGAGAACTCCTGGACGGGCCGCGTGGCGGCGTCGGTGAGTTCCACGCGGGCTAGGGCGTGTTCCACCTCGTGTCGTCGAGCTCGCCCGGAGACCCCCGCAATATCGGCGAAGAACAGTAGATTATCGCGTGCGCTGGCGCGCGGGTAGAAGCCGTTATCCCCACCCAACGCGAGACCCACGTGACGGCGCGCCCGCTGCGGATGGGCGATGGCGTCAACGCCGTTCACGGTGAGGCTACCGCCGGTGGGAGTAAGCAGAGTCGAGCACATCTGCACGGTCGTCGTTTTGCCCGCACCGTTGGGCCCGAGGAGGGCATGAATCTCACCGGAGCTAACGCGAAGCGACACCCGGTCGACTGCGGTAAAGGCGTTTTCACCTTTACCAAAGACACGGCTGAGCTGCGCCGCATCAAGTACAAGAGACATATAGGTAACCTTTGGGTACGACCCTCTGGCCCCTATACCGGAGGGAAGCTGTGCAGGGTAAACGGTGTAGTGAACTGCGCCCTGCGTGAGGGTATGTACTGCGCCCTGCGTGAGTGTATGTGTAGTCCCAGTGTACCGAAAAGCACGATTAAAAGTGATGAGGGTTACTATACGGGCGGTTTTGGGTGGGTACCTTCGCACCCCGACTGCCCCGGCTTCGTTACTAACGTTTTGTTACAGACGTTAAAAAACGTCATCTTTGCAATGAAATGTCTTAAAGTGCCGCGCACCCACAAAATCCTTGACCCCGCCCCGCGCCCTATGACACCCTGAATACAGGTCAAGAGCGCCAGCGATAAGCCCCAGCTAGCTGGCCGGCAACCCTCCTCCGCGGTGGGGTGCCCTGGGTGAAGACCAGGCGACACGCAAAAGCGTGACGCAAGCGCGGGACCGATGTGACCGAATCCGGTACATCAATCGTGACAGGATTATTCGACGACGATTCCTGTACCGCTCGGCATGCGGCCCCCTAACTATCCCCTTAGGAGAGCCAAGCATGAGCAACAACACTACCGTCCCGACTCCCGCCAACCCCGCCGGTTGGAAGTTCGAAACCCGCCAGATCCACGCAGGTCAGGCGCCGGATGCCGCAACGGGAGCTCGGGCACTACCTATCTACCAGACCACCTCTTTCGTCTTTGAAAGTGCCGAGCAGGCAGCGAACCGTTTCGCCCTCGCCGAGCTGGGCCCCATTTACACCCGCCTCAACAACCCCACCCAGGAAGTTATCGAAAACCGTATCGCTTCCCTGGAAGGCGGCGTTGGCGCGCTGCTGCTGGCATCCGGCCAGGCAGCTATCACCTACGCAATCCTGAACATTGCCGGTGCGGGCGACCACATTGTTGCCTCCCCCTCCGTGTACGGCGGTACCTACAACCTGCTCAAGTACACCCTCGCCGACCTCGGTATCGAAACCACCTTCGTTGAGGACCCCGATAACCTGGACGAGTGGCGCGCCGCCGTTCGCCCCAACACCAAGCTCTTCTACGGCGAGTCCGTACCCAACCCCCGCAACGACGTGCTCGACATCGAGCCCATCGCCGCAATTGCACACGAAAACGGCGTGCCTCTGATCGTGGACAACACCGTACCCACCCCCTACCTGCTGCGCCCCATCGAACACGGCGCGGACGTGGTCGTCCACTCCGCCACCAAGTACCTGGGTGGCCACGGCACCTCCATCGGCGGCGTGATCGTTGACTCCGGTAACTTCGACTACGGTGCAGACCCCGAGAAGTTCCCCAAGTTCAACCAGCCCGCCCCCGGCTACCACGGCCTGGTCTACGCACGCGACCTGGGCAAGGACTCCGCATTCGGCGCGAACCTCTCCTACATCCTGAAGGCGCGCGTCTCCCTGCTGCGTGACACCGGCGCCGCCATCTCCCCGACCAACGCCTTCAACATCGGCATCGGTCTGGAGACTCTCTCCCTGCGCATCGAACGCCACATTGAGAACGCCACCAAGGTCGCCCACTGGCTCGAAGCAAACCCGCAGGTCGAGAAGGTCATCTGGGCTGGCGTGGAATCCTCCCCCTGGTACGAGCGCGCACAGAAGTACCTGCCCAAGGGCCCCGGTGCGGTGCTCGGCTTCACCCTCAAGGACGCAACCCTGGAGCAGACCCGCAACTTCGTTGACGCACTGAAGCTGCACTCCAACGTGGCGAACATCGGTGACGTGCGCTCGCTCGTGATTCACCCCGCCTCCACCACCCACGCTCAGCTTTCCACTGAGGAGCTGGAGAAGATTGGCGTGTACCCGAACTTCGTCCGCCTGGCAGTCGGTATTGAGAACATTGACGATATTCTCGCCGACCTGCAGCTGGGCTTTGACACCCTCTCCTAAACGGTGATGTAACCCGCAGGTGGACCGGCAAGCTACGGCTTTTCGGTCCACCTGCGGATTCCCCGTTACGGAGCATTTCGAGAGCGCGCGGCACCACCGCCTCACTGCCTCAACCCGCAGATGAAATCTGCAGGCGAGTACCCCGCTCACACCCGGCACTACCTCGCCGGCCAACCCAGTGAAGGGAACCCCATGACTACCCAGAGCACTAGCCAGTCTGGTACCTCCCAGCCCGGCACTATCAACCAGCCTGTCACCGCGCCCATCCCCGTGGCGGGCACTCAGCGCGAACATCCGGAAGCGCAAGGCTACCTGCGTCAGCTGAACATCGGCGACCTGGAGCTCGAATCCGGCGTGACCCTGCCGCAGGTCACCATCGGCTACGAAACCTGGGGCACCCTCAACGAGGCTGGCGATAACGCCATCCTGATCCTGCACGCGCTCACCGGTGACACGCATGTTTCCCGCGGCGTACCCACCCCCGATATGCCCGCCCCGCTGATTCGCGCTATCGAATCCGACGGCTGGTGGGAAGGCATCGTGGGCCCCGGCTCGGTCGTGGACACCAACCGCTACTTCGTGATTGCACCCAATATTCTGGGCGGCTGCTACGGCTCCACCGGACCGGCAAGCATCATTCCCGAAGGCTACCCGGGCGCCGGTGAACACTGGGGTTCCCGCTTCCCGCAGGTGAGCATCCGCGACTCTGTGCGTGCTGAGGCACGCCTGGCACGTGCCCTGGGCGTGACCAGCTTCCGCTACGTCATTGGTGGTTCCCTCGGTGGCGCTCGCGCCCTGGAGTGGGCGGCAACCAACCCCGAGCTGGTGCGCGGATGCGCTGTGATTGCTTCCGGTCCTTCGGCTACGGCGGAGCAGATTTCGTGGGCTCACACCCAGAACATTGCGATTCGTTCGGATGCTAACTTCGCCGGCGGCGACTACTATTCCGGTCCCGCGCCGGTAAACGGTCTTGCCCTGGCACGCCGTATCGCGCACACCACCTACCGCAGCCCCGCCGAGCTGGAGCACCGCTTCGGCCGCGAAGAGAACCGTGGCGAAAGCACCGTGGGCGGCTCGCTGGGTGAGCCGCGTGGCCGCTACGCCATCGAAAGCTACCTGGACCACCACGGCGCCAAGCTTGTGGAGCGCTTTGACCCGAACAGCTACCTTGCCGTGAACGAGGCACTGATTTCGCACGATGTGGCGCGTGGCCGCGGTACCCTGGCGCAGGCGCTGGCGCCCACCGATTGCGAGTGGACGATTGCGGCGGTGAACACGGACCGTCTGTTCTTCCCGCATGAGTCGCACCGCCTGGCGGAGGCGCTGCCCACCCCGGTGCCCGTGGACATTATCGAGTCGAATCACGGCCATGATGGCTTCTTGATTGAGGCGAAGCAGGTGGAGAAGATTCTGGCTCGTGCCCTCGGCGTTGAAGATGAATCCGCAGCCCCGAGTGAGGCGCAGCGTGAGCGTGAGGCGCTGGACTCGATGACTCGCCTGTACGCTACGGTGGCCCGCTAGAATCGCGAGCATCGACGGGACGTTCCTCCATGGGGCGTTGATTGTGCCCTCCGGATGCTGTTTACGCCACCTAAGTGCCGGTAATTTTCGGGCGGGCAGATAGTGTCTTCACAGGTTCTTCCGCCCACCGAGAATTAACCTTCACCCTCAGGGTTATGCAATAGAATGCCGGGCATTCGCATGATGCGAACGCCCGGCATTCTATTGCACCCGCCTGAAGGGTATTGTGCCAAGTCAGGGAATATTTTCCGGGTTTTGAGGCGCTTTTGAAACCGCCGCGAGATGCCGCGGAAGTAGCCTCCTGTTGCACTGGAAGGTAATGGTTCTCGGTTTGCTTTAGACCTGCTCTAACCCCATAGCATTGAAGTTGTGGTAAGTATTCAAGAGGTAGCGGAGCAGTTGGGGGTGAGCACCCACGCCCTGCGGTATTACGAAAAAGAGGGGCTCATTGCTGTGCCCCGTGATGCTCACGGAACTCGCGTTTTTGACGAGGAGTCCATCTCCTCGGCACGGTTTATTGCTACCTGCCGTCAGGCCGGCATGAGTCTTGCCGACATTCGTACAATCTTGGACAATCCGGATGATCACGCCCTCTCCGTTGAAGTGATGGAACGTGCCCGCCGAAAGATTGAAAACGAGATTGTGGGGTTGCAACAGAACCTTGAGCACCTGGATCGCCGTATTCAGGAGCACCGCCGTCACCTCGACGGCACCCGCTAGATAGCCATCTAGTTTTCATGCACACACAGCATGTAACGCCCGGTAATCCCCTGAGTACGGGGAATACCGGGCGTCTTTTCGTATTCAGCTGATGATGCTTGATTACTCATGCTGAGCTGCTGGGTACTTTCAGCCCGAAGGTTTAACCCCGGGTAGCTTACCCCCAGGTAGCCTCCTGCGGGTCAACACCGTGTGTACGAGCATTCTCGTAGATGACATCTCGCAACCACTCCGCGAGCCCGGTCGCGAGCTTCTCGTAGTATGCTTTGAAGCGGGCATCCTCAACGTAACCGCGGGCTAGAATAGCGTGCTTAGCGGGGGTGACCTCAAAGAAGAACAGGGAGGCGCGGTGCCGCTCGGCGAGCGCATTCGCCTCCTCACTGCCCGGCTGCACACCGCGGTTGAACGCCTCGACGAGGGCCTGTTCTACCTCGTCAATCTGCTGTTTGCCGTTCTGCCAGTCGGCACGGTCCATTGAGGCAGTACGGCGCTGGTATTCAGCCCAGTCGTCAGTTTTTCCGTAACGCTCCTGCGCTTCCTGCTGGTGGGCGAGGCTGAACCCCTCGCCCATAATTTCTGCTTTTTCGGCGGCGGTGAGCTGCTCATTCTTAGGTGCCATGGTGTCCTCCAAAAGGTGTTCGATGGTTTCAAGCATGTGCCCGTACGCGGCGATTTTGCGTTGAAGCATATCCCGTTGAGCGAGTAGATGCTCGGTGCTGTTCGCTTCGTCTTGCAGTATGTTGCGAATAGCGTCGAGGCTCATGCCGATGGCGCGGTATCCCATAATGACGGTGATTCGTTCAAGATCTGCGTCGGTGTAGTACCGGTACCCGTTGAACTCATCATGCGCCGGGTTGAGTAAGCCTCGTTGCTCCCAGTGGTGCAGGTGCGGACTGTTAGCCCGTGCAATGATGCCGCTTCTCCTACGGTGTATTCGTGTTGCCCGTCAGGCGGTGTTCTGTTCGCGTCCATGGTTTCACTGTAGAACCTGACGTTAGGTGAGGGTCAAGCTAGCGGCGGAACCCGCGGTGCAGGTTTGTGGGGGAGTCCTCGCTAAGATGGGTGCATGAGCGAAAACAAATACGTCGTCGAATACACCCGCCCCGAGAACGAACGCGCAGGCACCCACCTGGTGCTCATGCTGCACGGCTACGGCTCCCAGGAGCACGACCTGCTGTCCCTGGCAGCACACCTTCCGCAGGAGGGCTTCACCTACGCCTCCATGCGCGCACCCCAGCCGGTTGGTACCCAGTTCTCCGCGGACTCGACCGGCGCCTACATTGCCGCAGACGCTATCGGCTACCAGTGGTACCCGCTGAACCAGCAGCTAGAATCTGACCAGCGCGCCATTGAGCAGGCGAGCGACTACGTGCTGGAGTGGGTGCGCGCAAACCGCGAACCGTACGCTTCGGTGACCCTGCTGGGCTTCTCGCAGGGCATGGGCATCGCAACCTCCATGGTGCGTCACGCTCCCGGTGAGTTCGCCGCCGTGGTGGGTCTGTCCGGCTACGCGGTGGACTCCGATTCGCCGTACTTCAAGGACGAGGAGCTGAAGAAGACCGAACTGCCGGTGTTCTTCGGCCGCGACCAGGAAGACCCCGTCATCCCGCAGGAGATAGTGAACTACACCTACGACTGGATCCGCAAGTACACCGACGGCATTAAGGTGCTGTACGCCGGTGCGGGTCACGGCGTGAGCGCTATGGAGATTCGCCATGTGGGCGAGTTCCTGGAGGTGAAGGTGCAGGGTAAGGAGCCGCGTGTTCGTGCGCAGAAGGTTGCGGAGGCGACCGGCGCCGTGGAAGGCTCCGACGCCTAAATCGACTATATGGAAAGCCCCCGGGTCTGACGACTCGGGGGCTTACGTGTAGTTCCGTTTGGAAAGGTGGTTATCGTCCTCGTTCCTACAGGGAACCCGCCCTCGCTTCGCTTCGGGCACCCTGATGTCACGTTCGGACGATACCGCCTTTCCGTGCTGGGGTACTGTGCGGGCGCGGCCGCGTTTTCCGGATGCGCCTTCCGCCTCCCACTGTCCCCTCCCGACAGTGAGGAGGCTGCTCGGTGACCACACCCTGCCCCGCATGAGGGCAGTGCCCCCACCCCTTGAAAATATACCCCCCGGGGGTATATAATGGAGAGTAGCATCGCCGCATCCCACCGACCCGTAGGAGCTTTCCCATGATTACCGCCCCGCCCCACCTCTTGCCGATGGCCTCCCACGGCTGCAGCTGTTGCGGACCTGCCTCACGTGCCGACACCGTCTCCAACCCTGCCGCCAGCGACTCGTCAGCAGGAGGGTCCTCCTCTAGCTACCAGGTCACCGGCCTGACCTGCGGGCACTGCGCGAAAAGCGTGACCCAGGCCCTTCAGGCCCTCCCCCAGGTCGACGACGTCCAGGTTGATCTCGCTGCTGGTGGTGTTTCCACCGTCACGGTCACCGGTGTCGTACCTCCGGAGACGGTTCGCCGGGCTATCGAGGCGACCGGCTACACCGTCTTATCCTGATCGATTTACCCATCATCTCGACCCCGACCGGGTTGAGCGAAAGGAACGTCATGAACACTCCCCACCATTCCGGCGATCACCATGGTGATCACCCCGCTCCGGAAACAGACCACACCCACCACCCGGATCATGCCAGCCACGAACACCACGCAGACGCCGACACCCACGGCCAGGCGATGCACCACGGTCACCCGCACTCTGCCCTGGACGAAGACCACCAGGTTCATGGTCACGGCGAACACGCCGGGCACAGCACCGCAATGTTTCGGGAACGCTTCTGGTGGTCACTGATTCTGTCCATTCCCGTCGTTATTTTCAGCCCCATGGTCGCCCACCTGCTCGGCTACCCCCTCCCGGAATTCCCCGGATCCACCTGGATTCCCCCGGTACTGGACACGATCATCTTCGTCTACGGCGGAACGCCTTTCCTCAAGGGCGGATGGAAGGAACTGAAATCCCGCCAACCCGGGATGATGCTCCTGATTGCCATGGCCATCACCGTGGCGTTTGTCGCCTCCTGGGTCACCACTCTGGGGCTGGGCGGTTTTGACCTGGACTTCTGGTGGGAGCTGGCCCTGCTGGTGACCATCATGCTGCTGGGCCACTGGCTGGAGATGCGCGCTCTCGGGGGTGCGTCCTCCGCGCTTGACGCGCTGGCTGCCCTGCTGCCGGATGAGGCCGAGAAAGTCATCGATGGGACCACCCGCACCGTGGACATCTCCGAGCTGGTCGTCGGCGACGTCGTGCTGGTGAGGGCCGGTGCCCGGGTGCCGGCCGACGGAACCATCATCGACGGAGCCGCCGAATTCGATGAGGGGATGATCACCGGCGAATCCCGTCCCGTCTTCCGCGACACCGGTGACAAGGTGGTCGCCGGTACCGTGGCCACCGACAACACCGTCCGCGTCCGGGTGGAGGCTACCGGCGGGGACACCGCCTTGGCCGGAATCCAACGCATGGTTGCCGACGCACAGGAGTCCTCCTCCCGGGCCCAGGCCCTGGCGGATCGGGCGGCGGCGTTGTTGTTCTGGTTCGCGCTGATCTCTGCTCTGATCACCGCGGTGGTGTGGACCACCATCGGCAGCCCGGACGATGCCGTGGTGCGCACGGTCACGGTGCTGGTCATCGCCTGCCCGCACGCCTTGGGCCTGGCGATTCCGCTGGTCATTGCGATCTCCACCGAGCGGGCCGCGAAATCCGGGGTGCTCATCAAGGACCGGATGGCGCTCGAGCGGATGCGCACCATCGACGTGGTGCTCTTCGATAAAACCGGCACCCTGACCGAGGGCGCGCACGCGGTCACCGGTGTCGCGGCAACTGTCGGCGTCACCGAGGGCGAGCTGCTGGCCCTGGCCGCCGCCGCGGAGGCCGACAGCGAGCACCCCGTGGCCCGCGCCATCGTGGCGGCCGCGGCCGCCCATCCCGAGGCCTCTCGTCGGCAAATCCGTGCAACTGGTTTCAGCGCCGCTTCCGGCAGGGGGGTCCGGGCCACTGTCGATGGCGCTGAGATCCTCGTGGGCGGGCCGAACATGCTGCGCGAGTTCAACCTCACCACCCCGGCCGAGCTCACCGACACCACCAGCGCCTGGACCGGGCGTGGGGCCGGTGTGCTCCATATTGTCCGCGACGGTCAGATTATCGGTGCGGTGGCCGTCGAGGACAAGATCCGCCCCGAATCCCGCGCCGCTGTGAAAGCCCTGCAGGACCGCGGGGTGAAGGTCGCGATGATCACCGGTGACGCGCAGCAGGTGGCCCATGCGGTTGGCCAGGACCTGGGGATCGATGAGGTCTTCGCCGAGGTCCTGCCCCAGGACAAGGACACCAAGGTCACCCAGCTACAGGAGCGTGGCCTGAGCGTGGCCATGGTCGGCGACGGTGTCAACGACGCCCCGGCCCTGGCCCGCGCCGAGGTCGGCATCGCCATCGGGGCCGGTACGGATGTGGCAATGGAATCCGCCGGAGTGGTCCTGGCCAGTGACGATCCCCGGGCAATATTGTCGATGATTGAGCTCTCGCAGGCCAGCTACCGCAAGATGATCCAGAACCTCATCTGGGCGTCCGGTTACAACATCTTGTCCGTGCCCCTGGCCGCCGGCGTGCTCGCCTCTAGCGGCATTCTGCTTCCCCCGGCTGCTGCTGCGGTGTTGATGTCGCTGTCGACGATTGTGGTGGCGCTTAACGCTCAGCTGCTACGCCGGATTGATCTGGACCCGGCCCACCTGGCTCCCACCAGTCCGAAGGAAGAACACACCACGCCTACTCCGGCATCCACCGCCGTCCACTGATTCACCACTTCTCTCCACTGCCCCATATGACCCTGAAAGGCTCCACCATGAAGCGCACCCTTTCAGGGTCATATGGGAACCATGGACGAGATGGGTGGAATGGATCACGGCGTGAGTGCCATGGAGATTCGCCACGTGGGCGAGTTCCTGGAGGTGAAGGTGCAGGGTCAGGAGCCGCGTATTCGTGCGCAGAAGGTTGCGGAGGCGACCGGCACCGTGGAAGGCTCTGACGCCTAAATCGACTAAACGTATAGCCCTCGGGTCATGACGACTCGGGGGCTTTACGTTTAGCCTTATTTTCCGCGCTGAAGGCGGTTATCGTCCTCGTTCCTACAGGGGCGGGTGGGTGGGACGCTATACCCTTCCTCCGCTCCTGCAGGGGAACCCACCGCACCCGGACGCTCCGCTTCTCCTTGCTTCGCTGCGGAGAGCGCCCGGGTGGGCACCCTGATGTCGCTTCCGGAGGATATAGCTACCCTCGGCTCTGGTGAGGTGCGCGCGGAGGGGCGGTGTCGTCCGTAGTGACATCAGGGTGCCCGAAGCGAAGCGAGGGCGGGTTCCCTGTAGGAACGAGGAAGAGCACCGCCCCTCACAGATTCCGCCACCTCATCGTTCCTAGGCCCCAAACGTGTAATCAGACGGTGCTAGTCCTCGTGCGCAACCTTCACGGTCACGCCGTTGAACGTCACGGTATCTCCGGGGTGCAGCTGCTTGCCGCGTGCTTCTTCAATATCGCCGTTGACCTTGACCAGGCCGTGCTGAATGACCTCGCGTGCCTGCGCACCGTCCTCTACGAGGTTGGCGAGCTTGAGGAACTGGCCGAGGCGGATCATGTCGTCGCGAATAAAAATTTCTTCCATGCTTCCTAGTTTATCCCGCCGGGTGCATCCTGGTGTTCGGCAAAAATGGGGGAGTGGTGGGCCGAGTAGGCATACCCAGGGGCGGGTTGGTGATGGTACCCTAGTGTCTTGCATCAAAAAGTGTGCATATTGCGCCGATGAGCGCGAATGCGGGCGCCCCGTTCTGGGTCGCGTCCCTTATGAACCCGAACTCACGCACGTCACAGCCGGTGGCGGGGCAGAAGGAGTAACTATGGCTGAAAAGTCCACCCTCGATAACGTTATTGCGCTCGCGAAGCGCCGCGGCTTTGTTTTCCAGGCCGGTGAAATTTACGGCGGTTCCCGCTCCGCATGGGACTACGGCCCCCTCGGTGCAGAGCTGAAGGAAAACATCCGTCAGCAGTGGTGGCAGCGTTTCGTCCGCTCCCGTGCGGACATGGTTGGCCTGGACTCCTCCGTTATTCTGCCTCGTGCGGTGTGGGAGGCATCCGGCCACGTGGCGACCTTCACCGACCCGCTGGTTGAGTGCCTGTCGTGCCACAAGCGTCTGCGTCAGGATCACCTGCTGGAGAACTTTGAGGCGAAGAAGGGCCGCGCGGCTGAGGGCATGGAAGAGATTGCCTGCCCGAACTGTGGCACCCGTGGCGAGTGGACCGAGCCGCAGAACTTCTCCGGCCTGATGAAGACCTACCTGGGCCCGGTCGATAACGAGGAGGGTCTGCACTTCCTGCGCCCGGAGACCGCTCAGGGCATTTTCGTGAACTTCAACAACGTGGTGACTGCATCCCGTAAGCGCCCGCCGTTCGGTATTGGCCAGATCGGTAAGTCGTTCCGTAACGAGATCACCCCCGGTAACTTCATCTTCCGTACCCGCGAGTTCGAGCAGATGGAAATCGAGTACTTCGTGCACCCGGACGACGCTGACAAGTACTTCAACGAGTGGGTTGAGGACTGCTGGAACTGGTTCGTTGACCTGGGCATCAACCCGGACAACATGCGCCGCTTCGACGTTCCCAAGGAAGAGCGTGCACACTACTCGGCTGGCACCATTGACGTTGAGTACCGCTTCGGCTTCCAGGGCTCCGAGTGGGGCGAGCTGATGGGTGTTGCGAACCGTACCGACTACGACCTGGGCGTTCACAACAAGCACTCCAACGCGAAGCTTGAGTACTTCGACCAGGCTACCGGCGAGCGTTACGTGCCGTACGTGATTGAGCCGTCCTTCGGTCTGACCCGCTCCATGATGGCGTTCCTCGTTGACGCATACGTTGAGGACGAGGCACCCAACACCAAGGGTGGCGTGGACAAGCGCGTCGTGCTGAAGCTTGACCCGCGCCTGGCACCGGTCAAGGCTGCTGTTCTGCCGCTGTCCAAGAAGGCTGAACTGTCTGAGCCGGCAACCAAGCTGGCGAACGAGCTGCGCGGCCTGTGGAACGTGGACTACGACGAGGCGGGCGCTATTGGTCGCCGTTACCGCCGCCAGGATGAGATCGGTACCCCGTTCTGCATCACCGTGGACTTCGATACCCTCGAGGATCAGGCTGTGACCATCCGCGAGCGTGACACCATGAACCAGGAGCGTGTGGCTCTGGATCAGGTGAAGTCCTACCTGGCTGCACGCCTGGCAGGCTAAAAATATTCATCACACGGTCGGCGGGTAGCCTCTTAGAGCGAAAGAGGCTACCCGCCGTCGTGTATTTGGGCTACCCTGGTTAGACTGATTGGCACGATAGACGCGAGCGAAGGAAGGCACACGGATATGGCTGAACGCCTTAGCGAAAAATTTGAGATTCGCCCCTGGCAGGAGGGTGATGACCTTGCCCTGCTTGAAATCTGGAACTCTGCCCGCAATGAGGTTGAGGAGCGCCAGCGTGGCCTTTTCGGCCCGGATACGGATGCGCCGTTTAGCCGCACTCTGGTGGTGACTGTTTCGGGTGTTCCGGTGGCGGCGGGTACCGTGGTGGCTTCGCTGCTGCATCCGGCGCGTCTGTGGTCGTATGTTGAGGTGGCGGCTGATCACCGCCGTCAGGTATTGGTACCGCGCTGCTGAATGCGCTGCGTGAGATTGCGGCGGCGCACGGTCAGACCACTGCTCTGCGCGTGAAGCTAGCGCCGTTTAGCGACGGTGAGGAGTTCGCGCAGGCTGCCGGCATGAAGCTGATTCAGCGCTCCCGTATGGTGCGTGTGGAGCCGGGCGCGATTCCCCCGGTGTCTCTGCGTGAGGATGCTGACGGTAACGAGACTCAGGCGATTGAGGATTTGGCGACCGGTTCGGTGGAGCTGACTTCTGCGCTGTGGAATTTTTACCGCCGCGCTCACGAGTGGGATGTGCCCGCCGAGGTGGGTCTGGGTACCGTGAACCGCTACTTCCTCTCGGATGAGGTGCGCGCTTTTGGTGCCGTGGTGCTTCGCGACCACATTCGCGAGGCGGCTGCCGAAGGTAAGAAGGGCCAGATTGTGGCATTTGCGGTGAGCTACCACCCCCTTCGAGACCGACCCGGAGTCGGCACTGGTAAACGAGAACACTGCCACCGAGCTGTTGCTGGGCTACGACTTCGATAATGAGGGCGCCGTGGAGGCGATTATGCAGGTGCTGTCCCTGCTGAGCGCTAAGTACCCGGTGCTGGTTGAGGTTGATGACTCCATGGAGGCGCTGGTTCAGGTGACCGACGTGCTGCTGCGTGCCGGTACCGCTTCGGTGGAGGGCGACCCGACCTATATTTACGTGACCGAGTAGGCTTTCGGGTAGATTCCGAGTAGATTCTCGGTACCGAGCCTGCTGGCTGACTCTTGCTGAAAGGGGCGGGGGAGTGGAATGCTTCCCCGCCCCTTTTGTGTGCTGCCCCTTTCGCGTGCCTGCGCTCGCCGCCGCTACCGCCGCGGGGCGCCTCCAAAAAATCCGCCTGTGCTGTGCCTCTGTACCCCGTCAGCTGAGTCCGGTTCTCGATTTGCCCCCGTATGCCACAATATAGGGGTGAATTCTGAAGCACCCCGTCTTACCCTTCCGCCCCTGAAACTGGGCAATCTGACCGTTGATACTCCCGTGGTTCTCGCCCCGATGGCTGGCGTGACCAATAAGGCTTTCCGCCGCCTCTGCAGTGAATATGGCGGCGGCCTGTACGTTACCGAAATGGTGACTGCGCGCGCCCTGGTGGAGCGTAAGCCCGAGTCCATGCGCATTATTGAGCATGACCCGGACGAGAAGATCCGCTCCATCCAGATTTACGGTGTGGACGCGGTCAACGTCGGTAAGGCTGTGCGCATGGTCGTTGAAGAGGACCGTGCAGACCACATTGACTTGAACTTTGGCTGCCCGGCTCCTAAGGTGACTCGCCGCGGTGGCGGTGCCGCCCTGCCCTGGAAGACTGACCTGTTCACTGCGATTGTGCAGACCGCGGTGAAGGAAGCATCCCGCAACGATATTCCGCTGACCATTAAGATGCGTAAGGGCATCGACGATGACCACATTACGTTCTTGGAATCCGCCAAGATTGCGCGTGATGCCGGTGTTGCGGCGATTGCCCTGCACGGTCGTACTGCGGCTCAGCATTATTCGGGTAAGGCTGACTGGGATTCGATTGCGCAGCTACGCGAGCTGATTCCGGATGTGCCGATCCTGGGTAATGGCGATATTTTCTCCGCAGAGGATGCGGTGCGCATGGTTGAGCAGACCGGCGTGGACGGCGTGGTGATTGGTCGCGGCTGCCAGGGTCGCCCGTGGCTGTTTGGTGACCTGCAGAATGCGTTTGAGGGTTCGTCGGAGCGTATCCGCCCGACCCTGACCGAGGTGTCGGACATGATTTACCGCCATGCAGAACTGCTGGTGGAAACCTTCGGCGATGAGACCCGAGGCCTGCGCGAGATCCGCAAGCACGTGGCGTGGTACTTCAAGGGTTACCCGGTTGGCGGTGAGCTGCGCGCGAAGATGGCTCAGGTGCCCGACCTGGCGACGTTCCGTGAGCTGATTGCTCAGCTGGACCACTCGATTGGTTACCCGGGTGCCGCTGTGGAGGGTTCGCGCGGCCGCGCCGGTAGCCCCAAGCAGCCGCACCTGCCCGATGGCTGGCTGGATTCGCGCATCCTGGGGGACGCTGAGCGTCTGGGCCTGGTGGAGGCTGAGCTGGATATTTCCGGCGGCTAAACACCGTCACTTGTGTGCCGCGGCGTGCTGTTTGCGCGTCGCGGCGCATCCTTTTTGCGAGCCTGTTCGCGCGCTATTTCCCGCTCCTGCACCGCCTGTAGGCGCTACCTGTTGACCCCCACCGTAGAATTGAGTTTATGGCTGGATTAATCCGCAAAGAAGACATTGACGAAGTCCGCGCCCGTACCGATATCCGCGAAATCATTGAAGGCTATGTGAGCCTCAAAAGCGCCGGTATAGGCACCTTCAAGGGGCTGTGCCCGTTCCACGACGAGCGCACGCCCTCCTTCAATGTGCGCCCGCAGGTCGGTTCGTACCACTGCTTCGGCTGCGGTGAATCCGGTGACGTGTACTCCTTCGTCATGGCGATGGAACACACCAGCTTCGTTGAGACGGTGGAGCGCCTTGCCGCGCGCATCGGCTACACCCTGCACTATGAGGGTGGTAAGCCCGGCGACCGCTACGAGGCGGGTATGCGCCGCCGCCTGCTCGACGCGCACAAGATTGCCGCCGAGTTCTTCGAACGCAACCTCTATAGCGCCGATGCTCAGGAGGCGCAGCGCTTCCTCGGCGCCCGCGGTTTCGACCCCGCCGCAACCCGCAAATTCGGTGTCGGCTACGCCCCGCGCGGCTGGGACCACCTGCTCAAGCACCTTCGCTCCCAGGGCTTCACCGATGAGGAGCTGAAGGCGACCGGCATGTTCTCCGAAGGCAACCGCGGCCTGTACGACCGCTTCCGCGGCCGTATTATCTGGCCCATCCGCACCATCGCCGGCGAGACCATCGGCTTCGGTGCCCGCCGCCTCTTCGACGACGACCAGGGCCCCAAATACCTGAACACCCCCGAGACTCAGCTGTACAAAAAATCCCAGGTGCTCTACGGCATCGACCTGGCAAAACGCGATATGACCAAGAATAAGCAGGTCGTCATCGTGGAAGGCTACACGGACGTCATGGCGGCACACCTCGCCGGCATCACCACCGCCGTTGCCACCTGCGGTACCGCGTTCGGTCCCGGCCACATCAAGATGGTGCGCCGCATGATTACCGACGACGGCTCCGGCGGCGAAATCATCTTCACCTTCGACGGCGACGCCGCGGGACAGAAGGCCGCCATGGCAGCCTTCCAGGAGGATCAGCGATTCGTCGCGCAGACCTTCGTCGCGGTTGCCGAGAACGGCATGGACCCCTGCGACCTGCGCCTGCATAAGGGGGACGCCGCCGTGCGCTCGCTGATTGCTTCGCGCCGCCCGCTCTTCGAGTTCGCAATTGATTCGACCCTCGCCAAGTACGATTTGGCGACCCTTGAAGGCCGCGTGCTGGCGATGCGCGCCATCGCCCCGATTATTGCCGGCATTAAGGACCGCGACCTGCGTCCCGCATACATGCGTAAGGTGTCCGGTCAGCTCGGTCTGGAGCTCGACGAGATTCAGCGTGCCGTGGCGTACGCGCAGAATCACCCGAAGCTTTCTCGCTCCCAGCAGGTGGAGGCTACCGCCTCCGCACCGCGTTACGAGCGTCTGAACGAGGGACCGCAGGGTGCGTTGGGCGCGCCGGGTTACGCGGGCACTCAGGGGGCAGCTCATGCTGACGCGCCCTATGACCCCGCCTACGACGCACCGCCCCCGGAGGATTACGCCGCACCCAGCGCCTACGCCGGGCAGAACGCTGCCGCGCACCCGCCGAGCAGCATTCAGCCCGCCGCACCCCAGCCGGAGGCGGCCGCCCCCGCCGTCGAGGAATTCCTCACCCCCGACCCGCGCGACCCGGTTGCCCGCCTTGAAAAGGCGGCGCTCGAGATTGCCCTGCAACACCCCGAGCTCATCAGCGTGGAACAGTGGCGTAACCTCGCCACCGTGCAGTTCCGCTACCGAACCCACCGCGAGGTGGCCGCCGGCATTATTCATGCGGCAACCGTCATGGCACCCACCCCCGGCATTGAATGGATGAACTGCGTGCGCTCCGGCGCCGTGGAGGGCGTGCACCCCGCCATCGCGGAGCTCGCCGTCTCACCGTTACCGATTAGTAGCGCCGAGCGTCTGCCCGGTTTTGTGACTGGTGCGCTCAATGCCCTATTCGAACAGCAGATCGCCCGCCAAAAATCCGACCTGATGATGCGACTAGAGCAGCTCAGCGCCAACCCCGACGACGAAGAGTTCGAAGCGGTACAGCGTCAGCTCCTCGAACTGGAAATGCGCCGCCGCCAGCTCAGCGCACAGCGCGGCTAAGCACGGTTCTGCCGCTGCGCCCCGGCAACCTGCCGAATGTCCTGTATTCTGCAGGTTACCGGGGCGCGCCACCCAAACTAACCACGCAACCTAACCACGCAACCCAACCACACAGCCCAAAGAGTGATGCACTTCACGGCATTTCAAGTTGCGGAGCCCAAACAGCCCCGGTATAGTTATTACTCGTTGCAAGGGAAACCAGCAACGAAAACAAAATAATCCCCCGTAGCTCAATTGGCAGAGCATTCGACTGTTAATCGAAGGGTTACTGGTTCGAGTCCAGTCGGGGGAGCAGATATAGCAAGAACCCCGGAACTTTGTTCCGGGGTTCTTCCTATATACGTTCCTCGGACTCGAACCAGTAACCCCTCGGGCTTACGCCCTCGGCGAGGCAAAGATTTTTGGTTCCTCGCGCGCTCGGAAAATCTTCGCCTCGCTGGTTCGAGTCCAGTCGGAACGTTCTCTCCAAATCGTGAACCAGTAACCACTCCACCCTACGTGAGCGCTGGGGCGCTCCCTTCCGACCCTCGGGCTTACGCCCTCGGCGGGATAACGGTTTTTACTTCCTCGCGCGCTCGGAAAAACCGTCACCCCGCTGTGTCGAGTCCAGTCGGAACAGTCTCTCTAAGCCGTGAATCAGTAACCCCTCGGGCTTACGCCCTCGGCGGGATAACGGTTTTTACTTCCTCGCGCGCTCGGAAAAACCGTCACCCCGCTGTGTCGAGTCCAGAGCAACGGTAACGGCAAAGATGCTTCACCCCGCAAAAATGTGAAGCCTAACGCGCAGAAAAGTTCCCCACCCGCACACGCCACTCATCCACTCGGCGCGCAGCGGGGGAGCGGCCCACCGGCATCCTCTTGCGCCTACTCCAGAGCAAATCCGCAGGCGCAACCCAACCCAGAAAGCTACGCCAGCAGCTCAACACAGCCTCCAGAAAGTCGAAAATACCTGAAGAGATAGTGCAAACCCCCGTTCAAACGGTCACGCGGAGGTATCATAAGGGGCTAAACTATAGGAGGTGGAGTGCGAAAAAGAAGCCTCCAAAAACACGTCACGGAGAGGTGGTCATGACCACTACTACTAATCCCAAGGCACCCAAGGGTTTCTTTGCTGGCATCAGCGGGATTAAGTCCGGCGTCGCGAACATCATCGACGCTGGCAAAACCTTCAAGACCCTCGGACCCAGCCAGATCAAGGACGAAATCCAGATTGCAAAGCACGAGCTGAAGACCAAGGGCATCGCCGTTGGTAAGGGCGCAGCCTTCTTCGGCGTCGCAGCAGTCTTCGGTCTGTTCCTGATCATTGCGCTGGTCGCCGCAGCAATCCTCGGCCTCGGCACCGTCATGCCCTACTGGGCATCTGCGCTGGTCTTCGCCCTCATCTTCCTCATCGTCCTGGCAATCTGCGCCCTGGTCGGTCTGAAGAAGGTCAAGGCACAGCTGCCGTTCAAGCCCGAATCCGCAATCTTCGGTCTGCTCTTCGACCTCGGCGTACTCAAGGAAGGTACCGCCATGTCCGCTGAGCGCCTGAAGAAGGAACAGGCAGAGCGTGCAGAGCAGAAGGCTAAGGAAGCTGAAGAAGCAGCAGAACGCGCACGTCAGGAAGCTGAAGAGCGCAAGGCACGCGGCGAGGAAGAGCCCAAGCCGCCGACCTTCGAAGAGCTCAAGCAGCGCACCGCAGAGCGTCGCCAGCACCTGGCAGCCCTGCGCGACGACCTGCAGTCCTACACCGGCGACGTTCAGAACAACACCCAGCAGGCTCTGGACGCTCTCAAGGCAGTGCCCTCCGAGGTTGCCGCAAGTGCAGCAGCTACCGGCCGCGGCCTGGCAGAGAACGTGCGCAAGCCCGAGGTTCTGCAGGCACGCTGGAAGTCCTTCGCAGCACTGGGCGCATCCATTGCAACCGTCCTGCACTTCCTGAACCGCCTGGTTCGCCGCTAAATACTGTTCGCCGCTCAACCGGCGCAGGTTTAACGCCAAGCGTCCAAACGCCCCGATACTCGTATCGGGGCGTTTGTGCGTCTGCAGGCAGGTTGCTGGCTCCTGCCCCGGCGGGAGGTTTGGAGGTAACTCCCAGCCAAAACCCTCCCTCCACGAGTCGGAGAAGGACGCAGCTCACAGGTAGAATAGACAAGTGCTGTACGTACCGGACCCACCCGGTGCACGCGGCAGACAGAGGTAGAAGCGGCGCACCGTCGCACCCGAAACCCCAAAGTCACCGACACACTACACCCCGATGAGGAGCCCCGTCATGGAACAGGCAAAGACGATTCTGATTGGCGCAGAAACCTACCCGCCGGACATCAACGGTGCAGCACAATTCGGTCACCGCCTCGCCACCTCCATGCTCAAGCGAGGCCACTCCGTGCACGTGGTCGCCGCCAGCCCCATCCCCGGCCCCAGCTACCGCACCGAGGTAGAGGGCGGCATTGTTGAGCATCGTCTGCGTTCGCACCTGCCTCCGACCCACGAGACGAACCGCATCTGCGTGCCCTGGGAGATTTGGTCCGAGGTTGGTGCAATCCTTGACGAGGTCCGCCCGGACGTGGTGCACGTGCAGTGCCACTACATTATTGGTCGCGCCCTCATCTTCCAGGCGAAGCGCCGCGGTATCCGTGTGATTGCAACCAACCACTTCATGCCTGCGAACCTTGATCCGTTCCTGCCCTTCCCCTCCGCAGTGAAGCGCGTGATTGAGAAGATCACCTGGAAGGATATGCGTTTCTGCTTCTCCAAGACCGCGGTCGTTACCACCCCCACCCAGATTGGTGCGGATGCGATGCGCGACCTGGGTCATTTCAATCGCCCCGTCATGCCCGTTTCTAATGGTATTGAGATCAGCGACTACGAGCTGGCTGAGGGTGCTGACGCCGGTAAGGTTCCCGGTGAGCTGCGTATTGCTTTCGTGGGTCGCCTGGCTGAAGAGAAGAACGTGGACGTGCTCATCGAGGCGCTCTCCCTGCTGCCGGATACCCTCGAGCACGTGGTGCTGGACATCGCCGGTGGTGGTGAGCTGCGTGAGGCTCTTGAACAGAAGGCGCACGATTGCGGCGTGTCCGACCGCGTGATTTTCCGTGGCTTCGTTCCGGATGAGCATCTGCCCGAGGTGTACCAGATGGCTGACGTGTTCTGCCAGCCCGGTACCGCCGAGCTGCAGTCCCTGGTGTCCCTGGAGGCGATGAGCGCCTCCACCCCCGTGGTGCTCGCGAACGCGCTGGCTCTGCCGCACCTGGTGGAGGAGGGCGTGAACGGCTACCTCTTCGAACCGAATAACGCTCAGGATTTGGCGAAGAAGCTGGAGGCTGTGCTCTCCCTGCCCGCCGCTGAGCGTGAGCAGATGGGCCGCGAGTCCCGCCGCATCGTGGGCTTCCACAGTGCTGAGAACACCTGGCGCACCTTCGAGGAGCTGTACGTGAGCGACGCTCCGTACCAGCGTTACCTGGATTCGCGCCGCTAAGCTTCTCTAGGCCGCTAAGCTTCTCTAGACACTGGGCGGGTGGACTTGGGTAGTAGAGCGTTTTTCGTTCTCAGTCGCCGTTCAGGTACTCTAGAGGATGGTGCTGGCGCCCATTGTGCGCCGTCACTGCACCGGATGGGGAGTTAGCTCAGCCGGTTAGAGCAGGGGACTCATAATCCCTTGGTCGCGGGTTCGAGCCCCGCACTCCCTACGGCCCCGCCCGTCGACTTCACCCACTTGTCGGCGGGCGGGGCTTTTTCGCGCCCTCTTTTCGTGCTCTTTTGTCGTGCTCTCGGGGCGCTTATTTCGTGCAAGGAATGCATCAACGGTGATGAAAATGAGCAAATGACGAACGAAGACGCATCATAGCGTTCAGTACGGTAGGGTTGAAGAGTCTTGTCACGAAAGACAGCGTGATGCCGCCGGTAGATGCCGATTCTGCCGGTAGGTGTTGCTTCCACACACCATACGAGAGGATCTCAATGTCGGAGAACACTCCCAACAACCCGTCGCAGGGCGCATCTGCAGCCGGTGGCTACGGCTACGATGCCGGTGCACACCCCGCGCAGGACGCTTCGCTGCCCGCTCAGCCGCAGCAGCCCGCTCAGCCCGCCGCGCAGGTAACGCCTCAGCAGCCTGTTCAGTCTGAGCCGGTTCAGCCGCAGCAGGCACCTCAGCCCGCTCAGGCAACTCCGGTACAGCCGAATATTGAGGCTCAGGCAGCCCCTGCACAGCCCGGTCAGCCTGCCGCCGCGCCTCAGCTCGATGCAACCCAGCCCGGTGCTGCTCAGCCGGGTCAGCCCGGCCAGGCAACCTATGCGCCGAGCGCACCGCATCCGGCGGTGAAGGCACTGGGTGCTACCTGGAACGCGTTCCTGGACGTTTTCTCCAGCAACCCGGCGACCGCGCACGCCCGCATCTCTTCCGCCGGTGCGTGGGGTTGGATTGTTCCCACGACTCTGCAGGCGCTGGTCGGTGCGTTCTTCTTCAGCCAGCTGGTTATCCTGGCTACCGTTATCATGATGTCCATGCTGGGCTACATGTTCGGCGGTCGAAGCGGTGCCGCCTACGGTGGTGCCTACGCAGCGCAGGCTGTACCGACCGGACGCATGATTTTGGCGTACGTGCTGATGGCTCTTGCCATCTTCGGTGTGCAGGTTCTGCGCGGTGTGCAGCTGCAGCTGACCGCGCGTATCGGTAAGGCACCGGCGTCCTTCACCGCGAGTATGCACGCTGTGTCGGTGTCTTCCCTGGCGCTGATTCCTTCGTTCCTGGTGCTGAACCTGCTCGTGTTCTTCCTGACCCTCACCCGTAGCGGTGGTGGTGCGTTCTTCCTGAGCATGCTCATGGTCCTGGTGCTTGCTTTCGCCGTGTTCTCGGGCGAGGCTCTCACCTACCTGGGTTTGAACCGTCTGGGCCGCTTCACGAAGTCCCCGATTATCATGCACGCGGCGCTGAGCACCGCGTGGGTTCTGGCGTCCATGGTTGTCTACTACGTGGCGATTCGCCTGATGGGAGCCTAGTATGCACGCGATGACTCACACCCCGAGTGCACCGGCTCGTCAGCGCTGGATGTTCCTGGCGGTTCTGCTGACCATTGCCGCCCTGATTCTGAGCGCCTGCGGTGCAAAGATTGATACTCAGCTTGGCCTTGAGAGTGCCGAGAAGGGTACCCGCACCATGCAGGTTTCCTTCAACATGAAGGACAACAAGGACAAGATTAAGGGCGGCGTTGAAGCCCTTGATGCATCCGTGCGTAAGCACCTTCCTAAGGGGCTGGAATACGGTGGTATCCAGTCTGAGGGTGACAAGGCGCGTGCAACCTTCACCATTCCCTTCTCCTCTGTGGATGAGTACCGTACCAAGGTTGCTTCTATCCTGCAGGCTGCTGGTTCCAAGACCGAGCCTACTGTCACTATTCTCAATACCGAGCAGGGCCTGGTACAGGGTATCCAGGTGAAGGAAAACTTCAGCTCGAAGGAACTGCTGGATTGGCTCCCCGAAGCTCTTGTTGTTGATGGCGTGATTGAATCCTCCAACAAGAATAGTGTGTTCAACAGTAGCGGCAGCGAAACCACTGTGAAGTTTGGCGAGAAGGAAGTGAAGAACTCCGGCGGCTCCACCATCTCCGCGAAGGACGTGCAGGACCGTGGCTTCAAGGTGATGGTTCTTGAGCTTCAGGAAAAGGATGGTGGCTACTCTGCTACTGCCTCCTTCGTAGCGAAGGACATCATGAACTCGGAGACCGCCGCTGCGGTTGACGCATACCTGAATCAGGTCAAGCCTGAGGGCTCCGAGCTGAAGAAGGGTCTGACGTCTTCCCAGGCAACCTATATGGCTCCCTCTGCTTCTACCAGCGCGGCAAAGGAAGAAGTGGGTCGTACCCTGACCTTTAGCGCTTCCTCCCTGGACGACCTGAACACTAAGCTGAAGAAGCTGCTGGGTGCGGGTACCACCAATCTGAGCTACACCCGAGAAGTCAAGGAAGAGTCGAAGACCTTCTACGTGCGCAAGACCATGAAGGGCGTACTGGACTGCTCGCTGCTGTGCTCTCCGGAAGGCAACGGTCTGGAAGTTATCCTGAAGGACAGCTCCGATCACAGCTACCAGGTTGATAACACCGGTAACTCTGGCTCTTCCTCTTCGAAGAGCGTCCTTCACCTGAACCGTTACCTTTCTCAGCAGGTGACCATGAAGGGCGTGAAGGTGGCTACCTCCCTGGGCCTGGACGGTTCCATTGAGGCACGTTTCCTCTACTCCTTCCCGAGCTCTGACGTAGCTGGTGCAGAAGAGGCTCTGAGGAACGCTTTTGCCGGTGGTAGCAATGACGAGACCGAGGTTCGTCAGGACGGCGATGCCACCATCGTGAGCGTGAAGGTTCGCGGTAAGGACGAAGCCGAGTTCAACCAGCGACTGAACGAATACCTGCCCGATTCGAAGGTGACCGTCACCCGCCCCGGTGGCTACCACCCCTTCGGCTCCGACTACACTGTGACCCCTGAGATCAAGCTCTCCTCGAAGCTGGGTAACTACTACTCGGCTCCCTTCGAGTTCACCTTCAAGGCACCGACCTTCTCCTCGCTGGACCAGCAGAAGGTAGACGCCGCGAACAGCATCGCGAAGAACTCTCAGCACGTGCAGCTTACCGTGAATGGTGGCGAGCTGAGCGTCAAGACCGACCGCGGTGTCAGCAGCACCTCCGGTCTGACTGTTCCGGCTTCCGGTCTGAGCATGACCGATGTAATTGTGGACGCAATCATCGTGGGTCTGCTGCTGCTCATCCTGGTTCTGCTCTTCGTCTTCCGCAAGAAGATCGCGGCGGCTCGTGCGAAGGGCCGTGAGCGTCGTGCCGCTTCGGCTGCTGCACTGGGTGCTGCGGCGGGTGTTGCGACCGGTTACGGTGCAACCCAGGCTGACGTACAGAATGGTTACCCGGCACAGGGCGGCTACGCTGCTCAGCCCGGTTACCCCGCACAGAACACCGCCTACGCCGTGGGTGATGATTCGCCGACTCAGGTGTTCACCCCGCAGCAGGGCGTGAACTACGGTGAGACTGAACCGACCAAGGCAATGCCCGCGTACGATGCCCAGGCAGCGCAGCCGGTTCAGCCCACTCAGCAGCCCGTACAGCCGAACCAGTTCGGTACTGATGACGGTGACGTCCTCCAGTAAGTAGCTGCCTCTAGCGCCTACGCTAGTGAGCACAACGTAGACTGGCTCCTGTGGCCCGTTGCCTCCGTTCCCGGAAGGTGACGGGCCACAGCTGTATCTGGTTTAGCTCGTGCTCGGCACCAGTACCTGAGCTTAATATCCAGTACCCGCGCCTAATATCCGCCCGGCACGGGAAGCAAAATGCTCGGCTCCTTCGAACCCAGCAGGCTCATGGGGTTGATGTACTCGGCGGTCTTGCCGCTACCGTCCCCGCGGGCGCCTCCCTGACGTACACCCCAGTACAGGCACACGGTGGAGCATCGCCGGTAGGGGCGCTCCCCGGTGCCGCCTACACTATCCGGGGCGGCGACGGTGCCGATCACCTCACCGGCTGCAACTGTGGTGCCGACCGGGAGTGCTTCGTCCATGGGTTCGAAGGTGCTGCGTCGCCCATCCGGATGCGCAATGACCAGTACTTTTCGGTTGACGATCGTGCCGCTGAAAACTACTTTTCCCGGCGCCGGTGCGTAGACGTGTCGGTCGTTCTCGGGCACGCGCAGGTCTACGCCGCGGTGCCCGGCGCTCCAGCGTTGGGCGGGCTTCTTAAAGGGGTGGATCACCCGCGGTCTGGATTCGGCGGTGGGGGAGCGGTAGCGTAGTCGGCTCGCGGTGAGCTCAACGGTGCCGGGAACTGATGCACTGCTAAGAACTGGCGCACTGCTGGGAACTGGCGCACTTGAGGTGGCGCTGTCTGTAAAACTTACACCGTCTGTAAAACCAGCCCCACCTGAATAGTTCTGACTACCCGCGTAGCCCTGCCCACCCGCACCCACAAGTACACCCAGCAGGCAGCACGCCACCAGCATCGCGCGCCGCAGCGTTCCCTCTACTGTCTTCATGTTCTGCTTCATCCTCTGAGCACATCACGAATCGCCTCGCCCCGCAGCGCCTCACGAAAAATTGTGGATAACCCCGCCGAATCCGGCTTAAAATCCTTTATCCACAGTGCCCCTGCACACACCCGCCGCCCCTGCGCAGGTTTTAACCCCAATCCGGCGGATTAATCGCGGAATATACGGTACAATGTCGTATTGCAGTGTGCCTGCGCGGGTATCCTCCCTCTTCGAGGGGCTCCGCACAGCATCACTGACGACGCGCGGCGTGAGCGGCATCCTCAGATGGGGAGCCGATAAGGGACCTTCGGTCCACCCACACGGGGTGGTTAGGGCCTGAGCTGAACGGGCAACCGTGAACGCTAACCGCCGCCAGGAAAAACTGATAACTACTATGCGCGCGTTGGGCTAGCCCGAATGGGAGGTCCGCGCGGCACCACAAAGGAGACGACATGCCCGTCGTAACTATGCGTGAAATGCTGGACTCCGGCGTTCACTTCGGTCACCAGACCCGCCGTTGGAACCCCAAGATGAAGCGTTCATCCTGACCGAGCGCAACGGCATCTACATCATCGACCTGCAGCAGTCCCTCGCCTTCATCGACAAGGCATACGAGGCTGTTAAGTCGACCGTCGCACACGGTGGCAACATCCTGTTCGTGGGTACCAAGAAGCAGGCTCAGGAAGTTATCGCTGAGCAGGCAACCCGCGTGAACATGCCCTACGTGAACCACCGCTGGCTCGGTGGTATGCTGACCAACTTCAGCACCATCTCCAAGAGCATTGAGCGCATGAAGGAACTCGAGCAGATTGACTTCGACGATGTAGCAGGTTCTCGCTACACCAAGAAGGAACTGCTCCTCATGCGTCGCGAGTTCGAGAAGCTCGAGAAGACCCTCGGCGGTATCCGCAACCTGTCCAAGGTTCCCTCCCTCCTGTGGGTTGTTGACACCAAGAAGGAGCACCTGGCAGTTAACGAGGCTCAGAAGCTGGGCATCCCCGTTGTTGCTATCCTCGACACCAACTGCGACCCCGACGAGGTTGCTTTCCCGATCCCCGGTAACGACGACGCTATCCGCTCCGTCAACCTGCTCACCCGCGTGATTGCTGACGCAGTGGCAGCCGGCCTGATCGAGCGCAACGCTAAGAAGAACGGCAAGGCTGAAGCAGCTGAGGAGCCCATGGCAGCTTGGGAGCGCGAGCTCCTGGAGCAGCACGAGGCTGCAAAGGCTGAAGAGGCAGCTAAGTAAGCTTTCTTAGCCCACTAAGCTTTATGCTTTGTGGCCCCCGCCCGCGGGGACCACGTTCGGACGGCGCCCGCCCTGACCTGGGCGCGGCGCCGTCCGCCATATGTACCACCGGGATGTCATCCCGATTTATTACAGCAACACAAGGAGTTCACAATGGCGAACTACACCGCAGCAGACATCAAGGCACTGCGCGAGAAGACCGGCGCAGGTATGCTCGACGTCAAGAAGGCTCTGGACGAGGCTAACGGCGACCAGCAGAAGGCTGCCGAGATCATCCGCGTTAAGGGTCTGAAGGGCATCACCAAGCGCGAGGGTCGCGCAACCGCTGAGGGCCTGGTGGCTGCACGCGTTGAGAACGGCGTTGGCTACATGATTGAGGTCAACTCTGAGACCGACTTCGTGGCAAAGTCCGACCCCTTCATCGCTTTCGGCCAGAACGTGCTCGAGGCTGCTATTGCTGCTGACGCTTCCACCCTGGAAGAGCTGCAGGCTGCATCCTACGAGGGCAAGACCGTTGAGGAGCTGACCACCGACGCTGGTGCACTGCTCGGCGAGAAGATCGTTGTCCGCCGCGTTGCACGCGTTGAGGGCGAGAACGTTGCAGTTTACCTGCACAAGACCTCCAAGGACCTGCCCGCACAGGTTGGCGTTCTGCTTGCTGTCTCCGGTGAGAACACCGACGAGATCGCACACGACGTTGCAGTTCACATTGCTGCAATGAGCCCTAAGTACCTGGATTCTGAGTCCATCCCCGCAGACCAGATCGAGACCGAGAAGCGCGTTGCTCGCGAGACCGCAATCGCTGAGGGCAAGCCCGAGAAGATTCTGGACAAGATCGTTGAGGGTCGCCTGAAGGGCTTCTTCAAGGAGAACACCCTGCTGGATCAGGACTTCGCAAAGGACTCCAAGAAGTCTGTTGCACAGGTTCTGTCCGAGGCTGGCGCAACCGCTACCGCATTCGCACGTTTCCGCGTGGGTGCATAAGGACTCGCAGCAGTTCTACCCTCCCGCATTGCGGGTTCCCGGTAAGGGAAATCGTATGAGGTTGGGATTATAGCCTGAAGCCGGGTAGTCACCACTGGTGGCTACCCGGCTTTGCTGTATCCTTGATAAGGACTAGGCGGCAGGAGCCCGCCCCGATCACCTATAACAACCCCTAGGTAAGCCACTGGAGGAACCATGCCCGAAGCTATTTCGCACCCGATTCACCACGATGAGACCGGCCGTCGCCGCGTTTTGCTCAAGCTTTCCGGTGAGGTTTTTGGTGGCGGCGAAGTTGGCATTTCGACCGAGGTCGTGCGCAGCATCGCTAAGCAGATCGCCGCAACCGTTGGCGAAGTTGAGACCTCCATCGTGATTGGTGGCGGCAACTTCTTCCGTGGCGCTGAACTCTCTCAGGCGGGCATGGACCGCTCCCGTGCAGACTACATGGGTATGCTCGGCACCGTGATGAACTCCCTGGCTCTGCAGGATTTCCTGGAGCAGGAGGGTATTGACACCCGCGTTCAGTCCGCTATCACCATGCCGCAGGTTGCTGAGACTTACATTCCTCGCCGCGCGATCCGCCACATGCAGAAGGACCGCGTCGTGATCTTCGGTGCTGGTGCGGGTCTGCCCTACTTCTCCACCGATACTGTGGCTGCTCAGCGTGCTCTGGAAATCCACGCAGACGAGGTTCTGGTTGCTAAGAACGGCGTGGACGGCATCTACACTGCTGACCCGAACAAGGACCCCAACGCTGAGCGCCTGTACAACCTCACCTACGATGAGGCAATGCAGCGTAACATCCGCGTGCTGGACCAGACCGCGTTCTCCCTGTGCCGCGACAACAACGTGACCATGCGCGTGTTCGGCATGCAGGGTGACGGTAACGTGACCCGCGCAATCCTGGGCGAGAAGATGGGTACCCTCGTTACTCGCTAACCCCTAAATTTTTAGGGCGGGGCGTGCGGAACGCCCCCTCACATTGTGACCGTGCCTGATGGTGCGGACTTATTCTGGACGGTACCGCGCGGGTAAGCGCTAAAACTCGCTTATGCCCGCCGGTACCGTCTAGACTTATATCAAACAAGACGTTCTGCCTCTTTCCCGTCGACTTCGCGTTATTCGTTAGGTTTTCGCCTCGGATGCGCCGCGAACCGGTGAGAAATCATGAGGGCGGAACGCGCACCCACCGACAATTCTGATCCCCCAGAATACCGACAAAGGAGATCCTTTCGTGATCGAAGAAATCCTTGCCGAAGCCGGCGAGAAGATGGAAAGACCATCGAAGCAACCAAGACTGAGTTCGCTAAGGTCCGCACCGGTCGTGTGAACCCCGCAATCTTCAGCGGCCTGACCGCCGAGTACTACGGTGCACCGACCCCGCTGCAGCAGCTGGTGTCCTTCAACGTTGAGGACGCACGTACCGTCAAGATCGTTCCCTTCGACGTGACCGCACTGGCAGCTATCGAGAAGGCGCTGCGTGACTCCGACCTGGGTGTTAACCCCAGCAACGACGGTGCAGCTATCCGCGTTGTCATGCCCGAAATGACCGCTGAGCGCCGTAAGGAATACACCAAGCTCGTCAACCACAAGGCTGAAGAGGCTCGTATCTCCATCCGTAACGTTCGCCGCCACGCTAAGACCGCTATTGACAAGCTGGTCAAGGACAGCGAAATCGGTGAAGATGAAGGCGCACGTGCTGAGAAGGAACTGGACGCACTGACCAAGAAGCACACCGACCAGGTCGACGCACTGTACAAGCACAAGGAAGCTGAACTGCTCGAGGTCTAAACCCTAATGAGTACACGCAAAGAAGCGAAAGAAGAGAGAGGCACGCCGCCTGCTCCACAGCCGAGCCTGCAGACCGCTGCAACGCCGGTGAAGTCGCGTAGCGCCAAAGCTGGCCGTAACCTGCCCGCCGCCATTGGCGTGGGCGTTGGTTTCGGCGTGCTGTTGGCGCTGGGTCTGATGTACCAGCCGATTTTTGTTGCGATCGCTACCGGCGCGGCAGCTTTGGGCGCCTGGGAGATTGGGCACGTGCTCAACACCCGCCGCGGCTACGGCATCCCGGAGTATCTGCTGGGTGGCCTGTCTGGCGCAATTGTGGTGGTTTCTTACCTGTTCGGTTTTACCGGGCTGGGCATCGCCCTGGCGGTGAGCCTGCTGGTGCTGCTGCTCTCTTCTGCTCTTGTGCGTGCTGACCGTCAGGTCTCACTGGGTAAATCTTTGAGCGGTAGCGCCCTGGCTCTGCTGTGGGTGCCGCTGATGCTGGGCATCGCCATGGTCTACTTCCAGACGGACCACGGCGAGCGCGGCGTCCTCATGATTCTGCTGATGGCCATCTGCAATGACACGTTCGGCTTTATTGCCGGCGTGAATTGGGGTAAGCATCCGATGGCGCCGAAGATTTCCCCGAAGAAAAGCTGGGAGGGCCTGGCTGGTTCCTTCGTCGGCTCGGCGGTTGTTGGCGCTATCGCCTTGGCGGTTATGGGTTCGCCCTGGTACTGGGCTATTCCGCTGGCGGCGGTCATGGTGGTCGCTTCGACTGCCGGTGACCTGGTGGAGTCCGTGTTCAAGCGCCGTATGGGGGTGAAGGACATGTCGAATATTCTGCCCGGTCACGGCGGTATGATGGATCGCCTGGACTCGATTCTTTTTGCTGCGGCGGCTGGTTGCCTGATTTTCCGGTTTATTATGCCGCTCTAGGCCTGAAGCTTTGATCGCTGACGAAGGCGGGGCGTTTCTTCCCACGAACGGGGGAGGGGCGCCCCGCCTTTTCTGTACCCGGTGAATCAGGGTGTAAGGGACTATATCTAAGACACCGCCCTCCAACCTTGCATCGGGTAGCCTCAGCATTGGTATTCTTAAAGTTCAATCGTCGAGAGGAGCCACCTTGGCAAGCACCACCCGCGGAGACGGATTTGCCCGTGCAGCAGAAACCGAACCCGGCTACAAGCGTAGTGAAGTAGACCGCCTGTTCACCCGCCTCGCCGAGGACTACGAGAAGCTCAGCGGAGCCTCCGAACTGCCCGAAGACCTCTACACTTCCCGACGAATCCGTCAGGTCGTCTTCCGCGAAGAACCCGGCGGCTACCAGCTGGATGTGGTCGACCGCGCCCTCGAAAAGATTGAGGAACGCTTCGCCAAGCTCGAACGCAGCCGCTACATTGAGGCGTACGGCCTGGACAACTGGGAACGCTCCCTCGTAGAGACCGGCGAACTGCTCGCTGGCCGCCTGGAACGCCCCGCCGGTGAGCGTTTCCGCCGCCCCAGCAAGCGCCGCCACATGGGCTATTTTGTCGGCGACGTGGACGCCATCTGCGACCGCGTGTACGCCCAGCTCAACAGCGAGGAGCCGCTGGACCCGTCCGTGGTGCGCCACGCAAAGTTCCGCCCTGCCTCGGGCACCGTCAGCTACGAGGAATCTCAGGTGGATGCTTTCCTGGACCGCTGCATTGAACTGCTGCAGGACCTGCTCTAAAACGTTATGCGTTGAATCCCCCGCCCCGTACCAGGGTGGGGGATTCTTCTGTGCTGAGGTTTTCTGTACTGGGGCCTTCTACGTAGTGGCTTCTGTGCTGAGGTCTTCTGCGCTGAGGCTCATCTAGGCTGAGTCCTTCTACGTAGCGGCGAATCAGCGTGCCCCTGCGAAGCCGCGAGCTCATGAGACACTAGAACCATGAAGTTTGGATCCTCAGCACGCGTCGGCGGCAGCCGCGACCGCCTCACCGACGCCCTCACAGAACTCACCCGCGCACCGCAGCGCATCACCCTCCTCGGCTCAACCGGCTCCATCGGCACCCAAGCCATGGAAGTCATCGACCACCTCGCCGCGCTCAAAGGTACCAGCGCCTCCGCCGACGACGCACCGCTGAAGGTCGTCGCCCTCTCGGCGGGCTCTCGCTCCCTCGAACTGCTCGCACGCCAGGCAGTGCACGTGCGCGCCGAACTGGTCGCCACCAGCGGCACCGCCGAAGACGCGCAGCGCCTGCGCGAACTCATCGAGGCAGCAGCCTCCGAAGCCGGCGTCACCGGCTACACAGCGCAAATCGCCCACGGCGCCGAAGCATCCGTACAGGCGGCAGCACACCCGGCAGACACCGTCCTGAACGGCATCACCGGCTCCATCGGCCTGGAACCGACCCTCACCGCCCTCAACAGCGGCTACCGCGTGGCACTGGCAAACAAGGAATCCCTCATCGCAGGCGGCCCGCTCGTACGCGCTGCCGTCGACGCATCGCCCCTGAACATCCCCATGGTGCCTGTCGACTCCGAACACTCCGCCCTCGCGCAGGCACTCGCCTCCGGAACCGATGCAGAAATCGACCGACTGATTCTCACCGCATCCGGCGGTCCCTTCCGCGGCTACAAGCGCGAACAGTTGCACGACATGACCCCCGCGCAGGCGCTCGCACACCCCACCTGGGACATGGGCCTGGTCGTCACCACCAACTCGGCAACCATGGTCAACAAGGCACTCGAAGTGCTTGAAGCACACCACCTGTTCGGCGTGGACCTGGACCGTATTGACGTGGCGGTTCACCCGCAGTCGATTGTGCATTCCATGGTGCAGTTCGTGGACGGCTCGACCATTGCGCAGGCGTCGCCGCCGAGCATGGTGCTACCCATCGCGCTGGGTCTGACCTGGCCGCACCGCATCCCCGGTGCCGTGCCTGCTTGTGACTGGTCGAAGGCGGCATCCTGGACTTTTGAGCCGCTGGACGAGGAAGCATTCCCCGCCGTGCGCATGATCAAGGCCGCCGGTAAGGTCGGCGGCACCCACCCGGCAGCGTTCAATGCCGCCAACGAGGAAGCCGTTGCCGCATTCCATGCGGGCGCGATTCGCTTTACCGACATTGTCGATTCGGTGGCGCGCGTGCTGGAGGAGCACACCGGCAGCGCTGAGGCTGTCTCTGACGCTGATTTGACGCTGGAGGCTGTGCTGAACGCGGAGCGTTGGGCTCGCGTTCGCGCGAATGAGCTGCTGGGCAGGTCCGGACGCTAAATCGCTTATTTGGGGCTCTGGAGATGTGGCTCGAGGGGCAGTGCTCGTCCTCGTTCCTACAGGGGCACCCGCCCTCGCTTCGCTTCGGGCACCCTGATGTCACTTCGGACGACACCGCCCCTCCACGCACACGCTAGGCTACCGGAGGTGGCGCGCCGTGTTTTCCGGATGCGCCCTCAGGGTGTCACACGGACGCTCTCCGCAGCGAAGCAAGGAGGGGCGGAGCGTCCGGGTGACGGGTGCCCCTGCGTAGGCGCGGAGGAAATATGCGGCGTGCCTCCCCAAACGATATGGTGCAGAATGAGGACGAACACTGCCCCTCCAGCCGTATCCCGATTGAGAAACAAGCGGCGTGCCTCCCCATAATTGATAAAACGTTGCCGTTAGTTCTGAATAAAATTACCTTTACGAGAAAAAATCTATTGACTTGGGTGTTTAAACTATCTATAATCCAAGAACAGTGTTCAGTAAGTTATTGTTGCTGAAGTTCTGTATCTTCGAATTTCCATGCTAAATGGATCATCTAACAAGGAGGACTATGATGTCTCTGAAGAAGGTTTTGGCAAGTGCTGCTGTGCTTGCCGCGAGTGCTGGCAGCATCGTTGCTGTTGCCCCGGCAGCTCAGGCTACTGACTATCAGGGTGTTTGGAATTGCCCTGAAAGCCATGTCTGCATCTGGGAGCATTCCGATTTCCGTGGTGTCAAGGACACTATTAGCGGTTACTACTCGTACGCCAATGTTTCTGAATATATGCATGACCGCGGTTCCTCATGGATGAACGCGAATAAATACCGTCTTGAATGGCTCGGTGAATGGTCTGGCAGGCGTCTGGTACGTGGTTCTTACCTTCCTCCTAAGCATCGCGGTACCGACTTGACCCACGACAACTTCAACGATCGTGTTGACTTCGTTATGTGGGGAGAATGAAAAAGCTATGGGCCCCCGGCGTTTTCCTTTCTACCGGATTCCTTCTTGCGGGTTGCACTGGGGGCACTAGCTCAACGCAAGCAACTCCGTCTTCAGATGCTCAACAAAATATTTCTGCTGCTGCCAGTGTTGACACACAGGCTACTGAAAAAGTGGATTCCATGATTTCCACTTCTGATAATGTTGAGCGCGCTTATCAGCGTCTTGCATCAGAATGTATGGTATCCAAGGGTTACCCTGACAGGAAGACCTATTACATGGTTGAAACGTTTCCTGTGAGGAGCTTGCTTTCTCCGCAGCCTCTAAGTGTGGAATATGCTAGAAATTCTGGCTATCCCAGCCCTACCCCTCCGTCTCGTTATGCTTCTTTGGAAGGCTCGATAAACATGACAGAGCAAGAAGAAAAAGCATATTACGGAGATAACGGAAAGGGCGGCTGTCTAGAAGAAGCTGAGCTGAAACTATATGGCTCTGAAACTTTGGCAGGGACGCAGGGAGAAGTTACCAAAAAACTGCTGCCCTACATTCGTGCTTCTGTATCTGACGGAGCATACTCGTCGCTGGACGATGAATGGGCACGTTGTATGGCTGAGCGTGGGTACACCTATTCAAGTTCAGATATTGCATATGACGCTGTTCGGGGAACACCCGCTGCACAGCAAACTGCGATTGATGATGCAACGTGTCGCGAAAAAATTAACTTCGAGGAAAAACTGGGCAGGTACTAGATGCCTATATGACCACGTTCCTCGACAAGGAGCAGGGCCTCATCGAGCAGGTGACCACCGCCAAGAAAACCGCTGAAGAGAACGCCCGAAAGATTCTGAGCTAACCCTCCGGACTAATCAGACCGGACTAACCAGAACAGGCTTACAGAGTAGCTGCAACGGCTACACCTCGTCACAGCGTATTGTGCCCGGCACGTATCCCCGTGCCGGGCACAAACTAACCCCGCACGGCACCGCCGCCTAAGCCCAAACGGCACAGACAATAGCGTTCCCACACGCGCACCCAAAGAAGGGACACCATGAGCGCCACCCCCACCCGCCAGAAGAAAACCCTCTGGCTCTACGGCATTATCGCCCTGCTCCTCATCATCACCGTCGGTACGCTCATCAGCGCCCAAAACATCAAAACCACCGCCCAAAAAGACGCGGAAGCGGCACCTCCGGCCCCCTCCACCATCACCGCCACGGTCACCCGCGAAAAACTGCGCACCACCGTGCCCCTAACCTGCACCGCGAACTACGCCACCTCAACCCCGCTACGCTACAGCGGCGAAGGACAGTACACCGCAATCACCATCAAACACGGTGACACCGTCGGCAACGGCACCCTCATCGCAGAAGTTAACGGTGAACCTCTCATCACCCTCACCGGCGGCTTCGCGCTCTACCGCGACCTCAAACTCGACGACAGCGGCCCCGACGCCGCACTCCTCAACGAGGCACTAACCGCCATGGGACGCCAGGGCCCGCAGCCCGCGCGCATCACCGAAGACACCTACGAGGCTCTCAACAACCTCCTCGACAGCCTCGGCTACGCGCACGTGAAGACTGACCAGCCCATTCCCGCCCGCTACTTCCTCATCATTAACCGTGCCGGACTCGTCACCGGCAACCCCCGCGCAACCGGCGCTATCGCGGACGGTCCTGTAGCCACCATCGCAGAAGGTAGCAAGACCCTCAGCTGTACTGGAACCACCGGCAGGCTCACCCCCGAAGCACGTAGCGGCCAGAAGGTAACCGTGCCCTCCCTCGGTGATACTGAGTACGTTGCAACCCTCGGATACAAGAACACCTCCGAGGCCGCTGGTGCCGCAGGCAACAGCCAGGCCGGTCGCCAGGCTAATGGTGCAGAAGGCGCGGCTGGCTCCAACCTCAACGGCGCAGCCGGTGCGGCTGGAAGCACCGAAGGCGAACGTATCCTCACCCTCGACGTAGGGGATAAGGCGGACAGCCTCCGAGGCGCCGTCAACGCGGAACTCACCCTCGAAGAAACCCCCGAAGCGCACCTGGTCGTGCCCTCATCGGCGCTCTACACCCGTGACGGACAGACCCGAGTCATCGTGCTCGGCCCCGAAAGCTCTAACGGATCGAAGGCACGTGAAGAACGCGAGGTAACCGTTACCGTCATCAGCAACGCCAACGGCAAGAACGCCGTCACCGGTGACCTGCACGAAGGCGACAGCGTCAAAATCATGCGCGAGAAAAAGTAGGGAGTAGACATGACTGACTCCCGTGCCGCTCACGCGCACCCACCAGCCTATAGCGTCGATATTCAGGGAGTGTCCCAGCACTTTATGCAGGGTGACACCCGAATTGACGTGCTCAAAAATATTGACCTGAAAGTCCGCTACGGAGAAGTCGTCGCAATCCTGGGACCGTCCGGCAGCGGCAAATCAACCCTGCTGAACATCCTCGGTCTGCTCAGCACGCCCGCCTCCGGAAGCTACCTGCTGGACGGTACAGACACCGCAACCTTCAACGCGGCACAGCGAGCTGAAGCGCGCCTAGACAACATCGGTTTCGTCTTCCAGGCGTTCCACCTCATCGAACATAAGAACGTGTACCGCAACGTTGAGCTACCACTCATCTACCGTGGTGTTCCCAAGCGGAACGAGCACAACGTGTTGAAGACACTCTCGCCCTGCTGGGGTTGAGCCACCGCACGGATGCACCCATCACCACTCTCTCCGGCGGTGAAAAGCAGCGTGTGGCTATTGCTCGTGCGCTCATTGGGGAACCCGCCTTGCTGCTCTGTGACGAGCCGACCGGCTCGCTGGATGAAGAGCTCACCCGTGAAGTGATTGACCTGCTTCGTGAATGTACAGGGGAACAGCAAAGCACGATTGTGATTACCCACGACCCGCTCGTGGCGGAGCACTGCGACCGGGTGCTACGTATGCACGAGGGGCAGCTCATCGAGCAGAAGGCACCGAGTCAGGAAGAAACGACCGTTCGCGCGTCTCTGAATCAGCCTAGCTTTGCTGAGGAACAAGCATCTAAGCCGCAGGGCAGTGGTCGTGCACCCTGGGCGCTCGCCTCCCTCAAAGAAGCCTGGGACGCTACCGTTCACCGGGTGAGGCGCAATATCTTCACCATGCTCGGAAGTGGTTCTGGGTATTGCCTCGCTCGTGCTGACCGTTGGTCTGACCGCCACCATTTCTGGGCAGCTGGCTGACAGCTTCGACATTTTTAGGGCTAAGCACCTGACGATAAGCTCGACCCGAACCGAACCCATGAGCCGGGCTGAACTATTGAGCCTGGCGGCAAGTGAGAACTACCGGCGTGTTAGCCAGCTGAACGGAGTGACCGGTACCGCGCTGGTGGATCAGCTGGATGAATCCGCCGATGTTCAGCGCGGCCCAGACAACTTTGGCGAGCGCGGCGCTAACGTGACGGCTGCCGTCCTTGCGGCAACCCCCAGCATCTTTAGCGTGCAGGTCACGAGCTGGTGTGGGGTCGTACCTTCGATGAAGGGCACGTGGAGCGGAACGATAAGGTTGTGGTGCTCAGCGAAAGCGTGATGCGCCAGCTCGCGCTGCCCTATAGCCCCGGAGTTACGGTCTATATTCACGATGAGCCGTACACCGTTATCGGTGTGGTGCGGGAGAACCCCTCGCTGACTCTGTCGTACGGTTCGGTCTATCTGCCTCTTGGAGCGAAGCCTGGTGCTGATGCGGAAGAAGCGCAGCCCGCTGCCGGTGGCGGTGCCGCAGCGGCGCAGACCGGTAAGCGTTCCACCCAGATTGTGGTGAGTACTGTTGCCGGTGCCGCAAACCAGATTGCGGAGGAAGCACCGTACGCGCTCTCGCCGGAACGTCCCGCCCTGTATAGCGTGAGTGTTCCGCCGGAGCCGAAAACTCTTCGTGAGGCTGTCGACCAGCAGCAACGCACCATGCTCATAGCCATGAGCGTTATTACCCTCGTGATTGGCGCGATGGGCATCATGAATACGTTCCTGGTTGCGGTGATGGAGCGTCGCCGTGAGGTTGGTTTGCGTCTGGCTATTGGTATGCGCCCTTCGGGTATTCTGCTGCAGTTCTCGGCGGAGGCGCTACTGACCGGCATCCTGGGCGCTGTGGCTGGTATTGTGCTGGCGGTTAACGGCATCTCGATTGTGTCTTTGATGAACCGTTGGACGCCGATTATTAGTGCCGACACTATTCTGCTGGGTTTGGGTGCTGGCGCGCTGGTTGGCGTGTTGGCTGGCCTGTACCCGGCGGCGAAGGCTTCGCGTATTGATCCGGCGCAGACCCTGGCGGCAGGCTAGTCGCGTTGAGTAGGTGTTGAGGGGCGGTGTTCGTCCTGGCTTCGCTGGTTGGGACGGCACGCCGCATGTTTCCTCCGCGCCTACGCAGGGGCACCCGTCACCCGGACGCTCTGCTTTTTCCTTGCTTCGCTGCGGAGAGCGTCCGTGTGACACCCTGAGGGCGCATCCGGAAAACACGGCGCGCCACCTCCGGTAGCCTAGCGTGCACCAAGTCGGAGCGCGGGGTAGCTATACCCTCCGGAAGCGACATCAGGGTGCCCGAAGCGAAGCGAGGGCGGGTGCCCCTGTAGGAGCGGAGGAAGGGTATAGCGCACCCACCCACACCGTCCTGCATCGTCACATGAGGCGGGGGAGGGCGCCTTCACAGGCTAAGCGAGTATCCTAGAATCTTCGTATCCCCGAACCGAAACGAGAAAAAGCGTGGAAATCCTGCTGTACGCTGTGGGCATTATCCTTATGGCAATCGCTATTGCCGTCTCGATTGCCCTGCACGAGGTGGGGCATCTGGTGCCCGCGAAGCTGTTCAATGTGCGCGTCCCGCAGTACATGATTGGCTTCGGTAAGACCGTGTTCTCTTTCCGCCGCGGCGAGACTGAGTACGGTTTCAAGGCGATCCCGTTGGGCGGTTACATTTCGATGATTGGCATGTACCCGCCGAGCCCTGCGGAGGTGAAGGAGCACCATGAGAGGGCCATTCGGGCAGTACCAGCCCGTTTGCGTCCTTGGCTGAGGAGGCGCGTGCGGCGGATGCTGAGCGTCTGAAGCCCGGTGATGAGGAGCGCCTGTTCTATAAGTTGCCGGTGCTCAAGCGCATGGTGATTATGTTGGGCGGCCCGACGATGAACCTGCTGATTGGTGTGGTGTGTACTGCTGTGCTGATTTGTGGTTTTGGTACGGCGCAGGTGACGAATAAGGTGTCGGCGGTGTCTGAGTGCGTGCCGAGCGTGAATGTCACTCATGATTCGATTAGCTATGGCGAGTGTACGGATAAGTCCACCCCGTCGCCGGCGAAGGCTGCCGGTGTGCAGGTGGGTGACCGTGTGGTTGCCGTGAATGGTGCGTCGACGGGTTCGTGGGAGGCCGTGTCTTCGGCGATTCGTGCGGCGGGTTCTCACCCGAGCACTTTGACGGTGGAGCGTAATGGTCAGCGTCTGGATTTGTCGGTGACTCCGGTCGAGATGATTCGCCCGGTTTCTGATGGTAAGGGCCAGTATGCGCGTGCTGCGGATGGTTCGATTGCGACGACTCGTGGCGGTTTTGTGGGTGTTTCGCCGTCGAGTGAGTTGGTGCCTGGTTCTATTACTGAAGTGCCTGCGATGGTGGGCGATACGCTTGCGCGTGTGGGTTCGTCGATGCTTTCGTTGCCGCAACGTGTGTGGGAGTTGACGGTGACTTTGGTGACTGGTGGTGAGCGTAGTGTTGAGTCGCCGGTGTCTGTGGTTGGTGTGAGCCGTATTGCCGGTGAGGTGACGGCTACTGACCGTATTGATGTGAAGGCGAAGGCTGCGATGTTGGTCTCGCTGGTGGCGAATATGAATTTGATGCTTTTTGCGTTTAATTTGATTCCGCTGCTGCCGCTGGATGGCGGCCACGTGTTGGGCGCTGTTTGGGAGGGTGTGCGTCGTTTCTTTGCGCGTTTGACTGGGCGTAAGGATCCGGGTCCGTTTGATCCGGTGAAGTTGTTGCCGTTGACGTATGTGGTGGCGGGCGCATTTATTGTGATGTCTATCATTCTGATTGTGGCGGATATTGTTAAGCCCATCACCCTGTTTTAGCGTGTTGTTGCGCGCGGTAAGGGTACCCGTATTAGTGGTTTCTTTCGCGTCAGTGGCACAATAAAAAGTTGAACGAAGGATGCGTCGTACGTCTTTCACAACCCATGTATGGAGGAAAACCTTGTCGGTCAGCCTTGGTATGCCGAAGCCCGCTCCCGCGGTTCTGTCCCCGCGTCGTAAGACCCGTCAGTTTAAGGTGGGTTCTGTCGGTGTTGGTTCTGAATCTCCGATTTCGGTGCAGTCGATGACGACCACTAAGACCCACGACATTGGTGCGACTCTGCAGCAGATTGCTGAGTTGACCGCTGCCGGTTGCGATATTGTGCGTGTGGCGTGCCCGACTGATAAGGATGCGGAGGCTCTGCCTATTATTGCGAAGCAGTCCCGTATTCCGGTGATTGCTGATATTCACTTCCAGCCGAAGTACGTGTATGCGGCTATTCAGGCTGGTTGCGGTGCTGTGCGTGTGAACCCGGGTAATATCCGTAAGTTCGACGACCAGGTGAAGGAAATCGCTCAGATGGCTTCGGACCACGGCGTTTCTCTGCGTATTGGTGTGAATGCTGGTTCGCTGGATAAGCGTCTGCTGGAGAAGTACGGTAAGGCTACTCCGGAGGCTCTGGTTGAGTCTGCTGTGTGGGAGGCTTCGCTCTTTGAGGAGCACGGTTTCCGTGATTTCAAGATTTCTGTGAAGCACAATGACCCTGTGGTGATGGTGGAGGCGTACCGTCAGCTGGCTGAGCGCGGTGACTGGCCCCTGCACCTGGGTGTGACTGAGGCTGGTCCGGCGTTCCAGGGCACTATTAAGAGCTCGGTGGCGTTCGGTACTCTGCTGTCGCAGGGTATTGGCGATACTATTCGCGTGTCGCTATCTGCTCCTCCGGTTGAGGAGGTGAAGGTGGGCACCAAGATCCTGGAGTCGCTGAACCTTCGCCCCCGCAAGCTGGACATCGTTTCGTGCCCGTCGTGTGGTCGTGCGCAGGTGAACGTGTGGGAGCTTGCTGAGAACGTGACGAAGGGCCTGGAGCACATGAAGGTTCCGCTGCGTGTTGCCGTGATGGGTTGCGTGGTGAACGGTCCGGGTGAGGCTCGTGAGGCTGACCTGGGTGTGGCGTCCGGTAACGGTAAGGGCCAGATTTTCGTGAAGGGTGAGGTCATTAAGACTGTGCCTGAGGATCAGATCGTTGAGACTCTGATCGAGGAGGCGACCCGTATTGCTGCTGAGATGGAGGCTTCGGGCGAGTATGTTCCCGAGGGTTCCCCGGCTGTTTCGGTGAGCTAGTTAGCTTTTGTGCGCGGAGGCGCCCTGGTGGGGGCGCCTCCGCGTTTTTCCGGTGATGTCCAGTTATGGTGGTTGCAGGCTCGGTGCGTGCTGCTGCCGGTTGTTGCCGTATGATTCGGCTACTTTTTCGGGGTTATATGTCCCCGGATTTTCACTCAATTCTGTCGTTCATTCTCTATCACTCAACAGGTTATGTTCACTCTTTTTTCTCGCCGCCGTAAGGCTGATCGTGCCCGGCGTGCTGCTGTTTCGACTGCTGTTTCGACGATAGATTCTTCCCCTATGCCTGATCGCGTGAAGGAACACGTTTTTGCTCTGGATGCTCGGTGGTGCGATGAGCTGGAGGAGGTCCTGTTCAGTGACCCGGTCCCGAATCTGTACTCCATTGAGCACTATTTGGCGTGCCCTCTTCCGGTGAGGGCCCCGCGTATTCCGCTGCACTACTATCAGGGTTTTGTGGGCTGTGAGCGCGATGGGCAGTTGTGCTGTGTGCTGCTGTTGGGTTCGAATGTGGTACCGGTGCGATGGTGCGGTGCCGCAGTTGAACACGCCGCGGTTGAACACGCTGAACACGATGCGGATTCTTACGGCGCTGAAGCGCTGGACGCCCCCACTCTGGATGCTACGGCACTCGCGCATCGTGACGCGCTGGCTCAGCTGCTACTGCAGTGGGTTCTCGCCTGGATTCCATGTTCGGTGAGAGCGCCTTCGTGATGCCCCTGTGGACGCGCATGCGGCAGCTGTGCGAGCAGAATCGGGGCGGTAAGAGTCCGGTGCCGCTGTTGCAGATGCTGCAGCCGAGCCTGCGTGACGGTTGCGATCACCGTGCGCGGGTTCTGTCGGAGCGCCCCAACCAGCCGCTGCTGTATCTGCCGCCGGAGAAGGACCTCGCCCGCTTCTACACTGCGGAGCTTCCTGAGCTGCCGGAGCACCTGCCCGCGCCCCTCAAACCAGAGCCCGTCAAACCGGGGCAGAGCCCTCTTGGCGGCGACTCTACCGGCGAGCCTGCCGGGTATGCGCGCCTCGCCACCTCCGCGGACCTGGGGGAGCTTCTGCCCGCCGCAGCCGCCATGTTCACCGAGGAGGTCGGCTTCGACCCAATCGCCCGCTACGGTGACGGCTACGCGGCGCGCCTGCGCACGCTCATTGCCGGTCAGCGCAGCGCCATCGTCACCGACGTGAACGGGCGAGTCATCTTCAAGGCGGATGCGGGCATCGTGAACCTGGACGCCGCGCAGGTGCAGGGCGTGTGGCTGCACCCGGACTACCGCGGCTACGGTCTGGCTAAGCCCTTCTTTGCCGCCGCCGCGCAGATTCTGCAGCACCGCTACCCGCACTTGAGCCTGTACGTGAACGACTACAACGCCCGCGCTCTTGCCATGTACCGGGGGACCGGTTGGGAGCAGATTGGGCAGTTCTCGACCATCATTTTTGAGCGCTAAACACGCCGAACCCTAAAACGCTATAAAATTAAAGACGACTGTGCCTTTTTCTCGGCTTACACGGTGAGCCGCGGGCACCCTACCTAAACCTATCGACCTTTCAAGGAGAATCGTGGTACTTCGCCTTTCCAACCTCTTCGTGCGCACTCTGCGCGAGGACCCCGTAGACGCTGAGGTCGCCAGCCACAAGCTGCTGGTCCGCGCCGGTTACATCCGCCGCGCAGCCCCCGGCGTGTACACCTGGCTGCCCCTGGGCCTGAAGGTACTGCGCAAGGTCGAGAACATCATCCGCGAAGAGATGGACGCCATTGGCGCGCAGGAAGTTCACTTCCCCCGCACTGTTGCCCCGCGAACCCTACGAGGCAACCAACCGCTGGGATGAGTACGGCGATAACCTCTTCCGTCTCAAGGACCGCAAGGGTGCCGACATGCTGCTGGCACCCACCCACGAGGAAATGTTCACCCTGCTGGTCAAGGACCTGTACTCCTCCTACAAGGACCTGCCGGTTTACCTGTACCAGATTCAGACCAAGTACCGCGATGAGGCGCGCCCCCGCGCGGGTCTGCTGCGCGGCCGCGAGTTCATCATGAAGGACTCCTACTCCTTCAACATTGACGATGAGGGCCTGAACGAGGCGTACATGGCGCACCGCGCCGCCTACCAGCGCATCTTCGAGCGCCTGGGTCTGGAGATTGTCATTGTGACCGCACAGTCCGGCGCGATGGGCGGCTCCCGCAGTGAAGAGTTCCTGCACCCGACCCCCATCGGTGAGGACACCTTCGTGCGTTCCGCGGGCGGCTACGCGGCAAACGTTGAGGCCGTCACCACCGTGGTTCCCGAGGAAATCGAAATCACCGAGGACACCCCGGCGGCAATTGTTCTGGACACCCCCGACTCCGCGACCATTGAGACCCTGGTGGAGCGCATGAACGAACTGCACTCCGAGGTCACCGGCGGCACCCTGGAGGCTTCGCAGACCCTCAAGTGCTTCCTGGGCACCGTCATCACCCCCTCCCGCGAGCGTAAGGTCTTCGCCGTGGGCGTTCCCGGCGACCGTGCCGTGGACCTGGGCCGCGTTGAGGTCAACATCGGTGCCCTGCTGGGCATCGGCGGCGAGGTTGAGGTCGAGGCCGCCAGCGAAGAGGACCTGAAGGCCTACCCGCAGCTGGTCAAGGGCTACATTGGCCCCGGCCTGAGCCTGGACGCGCCCCTGCTCGGCGCGCACACCGAGGACGAGGACGCGGTGGCTTCCGCAACCGGCATTCCCTTCTTCGTTGACCCCCGCGTGGTGCGCGGTACCCGCTGGGTGACCGGCGCGAACGAAGAGGGCAAGCACGTGGCGAACCTGGTCTTCGGCCGCGACTTCACCGCCGACGGCGTGATCGAGGCGTGCGAGGTGCGCGAAGGCGACCCGGCACCGGACGGCTCCGGTGAGCTGGTGGCAGCCCGCGGCATCGAGATGGGCCACATCTTCGCCCTGGGCCGCAAGTACGCTGAGGCGCTGGGCCTGAAGGTTCTGGACCAGAACGGCAAGCTGCAGACCGTGACCATGGGCTCCTACGGCGTGGGCGTGACCCGCGCACTGGCCGCTATCGCCGAGGGCAACCACGACGAGAAGGGCCTGATCTGGCCGCGTAACCTGGCACCGGCAGACGTGCACATCGTCATCACCGGCAAGGACGCAGCATCCCACGAGTACGCTGAAGAGCTCAGCGCATCCCTGGAATCCGCCGGCCTGCAGGTCATGCTGGACGACCGCCCGAAGACCAGCCCCGGCGTGAAGTTCGGCGACGCCGAGCTGCTGGGTGTGCCCACCATCTTGGTGATTGGTCGCGGCTTCAAGGACGGCGTGCTGGAGCTGAAGGACCGCCGTAGCGGTGAGGCTCGCGAGGTGTCCGTGGAGAACGCGGTGGCTGAGGTCATCGCTGAGGTGCGCGGCGCCTAAGGCACGCCACTAGCCCGCAAAGACGTAAAACCGCCGCTACCCGCCCCACCTCCTAAGGGGTGGGGCGGGGTAAGCGGCGGAAGAATGAAAGAAGAGAACTATGGCATATAAGCCGAAGCGTTCTGGCTCTAAGAAGAGCGCCCCGAATGCGCGCGCTCGCCGTGCCGCATCCCGCGTGGCGAATGGTGTGAACGCTCCCCGCGCTCGCGTTGAGAGCGAGCCCGTGGTGGAGGCGCCGGTGCGCGTGGGTACCCGCGCGATCCGTGAGGAGGAGGTTGCCGAGGCGATTGCCCCGGTGATCTCCGAGTTCTCGCTGGTGCTGGAGGGTCTGAAGATTTCGGGCCCGGCGGCGAACCGTACCGTGAAGATTACGGTGGACTACACCGCTGAGCGTACCGATTCGCTGTCGCTGGATTCCCTCGCGGAGATTTCCACTGCGATTTCGAGCGCCCTGGACCGTGCGGATGAAAACGACGAGTTCTTCCCCTACGAGCTGGAGGTGTCCTCGCCCGGCGCTACCCGCGCCCTGACCGAGCGCCGTCACTGGGAGCGTGCCCGTACCCGCCTGATTGCGGTCACCGCACCTGACGGTACCGAGTACCTGGCGCGTCTGCACGAGGTGCAGGATGAGGGTCCGGTGCTGGCTCGTAAGAAGAACACGAAGAAGGGGCAGAAGGAGTCCTACCACGAGCCGAGCTTGCTTCCGTGGGAAAATATTGCTTCTGCTCACGTCGAGATTGACTTCAATTCGCCTGCTGAGCCGGTAGAATAGAGTTATTAAAGCTTCAGGCACGGGGTGCTCCGTGCCAGGTATATACCGTTCGGGAGCCGGGGCGCATTGAGCGTCCCGGCGCCGTGCTAAGTGGGAAAGGCTGAAAAGCGTGGAGGATATTAAAACTATTGACCTGGGCGCACTGCGCGCATTGGCGAAGCAGCGCTCTCTCGTCATGGAGGAGCTCTTCACCCTGGTTGAGAACGCCCTGCTGATTGCGTACATGAAGCAGCCCGGCGCCATTAAGGGCTCTCGTGCCGTCATCGACCGCACCACCGGCGAGTTCGTCATTCTGGCTCCTGAGCTTGATGAGGACAACCAGAAGATTGACGAGTTCGACGATACCCCGAACAACTTTGGCCGTATCGCTGCCGCAACCGTCCGCCAGGTGCTCTCGCAGCGTCTGCGTGACGCTGAGGACGCATCCGTTCTGGGTGAGTTCAAGGACCGTGAGGGCACCCTGGTGTCCGGCGTGATCCAGCAGGGCAACAACCCGCGTATGGTTCAGGTTGACCTGGGCACCGTTGAAGCTGTTCTGCCCAGCAACGAGCAGGTTCCGGGCGAGAAGTACCCTCACGGTACCCGCCTGCGCGCCTACCTGGTTGAGGCTCGCCGCGGACCCAAGGGTCCCTCGATTGTGGTTTCTCGTTCGCACCCGAACCTGGTTCTGCGCCTGTTCGAGCACGAGGTTCCCGAGATCTCTGAGGGCCTGGTGTCCATTAACTCCATCGCACGTGAAGCTGGCCACCGCTCCAAAATCGCTGTGTCTGCGAAGAACCCGACCATTAACGCTAAGGGTGCGTGCATCGGCGATATGGGTGCCCGCGTGCGTGCGGTTGCTGCCGAGCTGAACGATGAGAAGATTGACATTGTCGACTACTCGACCGATCCGGCAACCTTCATCGCTGCGGCGCTGTCCCCGGCGAAGGTCACCGAGGTCATTATCGCGAACCCGCGCGAGTACTCCGCTCGTGCCGTGGTTCCGGACGACCAGCTCTCCCTGGCTATCGGCCGTGAGGGTCAGAACGCACGTCTGGCAGCGAAGCTGACCGGCTGGCGTATCGATATTCTCTCCGAGTCCAAGTACGCTCAGGTTCGTGCCGAGGAAGAGGTTGCAGCTCGCGTGGCTCGTAGCCTGGCTGAAGAAGCTGCAGTTGAAGAAGTAGTAGAAGAGTCCGCACAGGACGCTGAATAAGCATTAGCCCCGGTGAGGGGCGTATCCCGTGGTATATCACGTTGATGCAGGCGCAAGATCTCGGGCAGTAACGTGCCCGGTGTTCTTGCGCCTGCGTCACAGTTTTGCCCATGATTCTTAAAAACGGGATACACTATTAAGATGTACCGGTGCGTAACCGGGCGCTTTAACGCGCCCTCGCACATACCGGATAGCACGCACCGGATAGAGCATCACGAATGTACCGCGAACGCGGTTCTACACACGCTAGAGAGAGGAGAGGACCATGAGCGATCACGACCTCGCCGTAACCTCCGAGGCGTTTGGAGGACCGGTCCGCACCTGCATCGGATGCCGTGCCCGCGATGAACAGCGCAACCTGCTGCGCATCGCCCGCACACCCGTCACGTCTGCTACCGAGCAGGCGGACACCCCGCCCTATCAGCCCGATGTGGCGGGAACTATGCCCGGACGAGGCGCTTGGATCCATCCGAGCGAAAAGTGCGTAGCCGCTCTACAGAAAAAGAACGGCCTGGCGCGCGCCTTCAAAAAAGCGGTCCCTGCAGCCCAGCTGCAGGCCTGCTGCGAGCAGATTCGAGCCGTGATTGCGGACTCGACCCCCTCGTAGACGCTTTTCGGGCATATGCCCTCTGTAAGTCAACGAGTTTGACGACTTCTTATCTGAAAGCGAGTCAGAAAACTGATGGATATCTAATGAGTGCCGCGAAATGAGTACCCTTTCGTGCTCACCCACCGGCAATTTCACGAATTGGCGCGCCTTCGGGCGTGCACCCCGTAAACATTAGTGTCCGCACCATTCCCGGTGCGGACCGGGAATGGAGAAAATTTGGCTCAGCCTCGAGTACACGAGTTTGCTAAAGAAGTAGGCGTACCTTCCAAGGAAGTTATCGCCAAGCTCAAGGATATGGGCGAGTTCGTTAAGAGCTCCTCGTCCACCCTGAACCCCATGGTTCTGAAGAAGCTGCGCGCGGAATTCCCCGCCGCAGCCGCTAAGCCTGCCGCAAAGGCAGCACCCGCGGAGTCGGCTGCTAAGCCTGCTCCCAAGCCCGCAGCAGCAAAGCCCGCCGCTAAGCCTGCGGCAGCCCCCAAGCCCGCAGCGGCAAAGCCTGCCGCTAAGCTGGCACCGAAGCCTGCAGCTAAGCCCGCCGCAGCTGAGAGCGCAGCTCCCAAGCCTGCAGCAGCTAAGCCCGCCGCAAAGCCGGCAGCAGCACCCAAGCCCGGCGGCCCCCGCCCGGGTAACAACCCCTTCGCATCCCAGCAGGGTATGGCACGCCCCGAGGCTGCACCGAAGCCGGCAGCACCCAAGCCTGCCGCTCCGAAGCCCGGCCCCAAGCCCGGTCCTCGCCCCGGTAACAACCCCTTCGCATCCCAGCAGGGTATGAAGCGTGGCGGCGGCGACTCCCAGCGTTCCGGCGGTCCCCGTCCGGCACGTAACGGTCGTCCCGGCGGCAACGGTGGCGCACGTCCCGGCGGTAACGGCGGTCCCCGCCCCGGTGCACCCCGTCCGGCAGCTGGCGCACGTCCCGGCGGTAACGGTGGCCCCCGTCCGGCAGCTGGCGCACGTCCCGGTGCACCCCGTCCGGCTGGTGGTGGCGGCGCACGCCCGAACCCCTCGATGATGCCCAAGGTTTCCAATGTTGGTGGCGGCGCGTCCGGTTCCAACAACGGCGGCGGTAACGGTGGCGGCGGCGCACGTCGCGGCGGCGGTTCCGGCGGCTTCAACCGCGGTCCGGGTCGTCCCGGCCCCGGCGGTCGCGGCAATGCACAGGGTGCATTCGGTCGCGGTGGCTCCAAGCGTAAGGGCCGCAAGTCCAAGGCAGCTCGCCGCAATGAGCAGGAGCAGCTGAACGCACCGGCACCCGGTGGCGTGGTTGTTCCTCGCGGCGACGGCTCGACCGAGATTCGTCTGCGCCGCGGCGCGTCCATCATGGACTTCGCTGAGAAGATTGGCGCAAACCCGGCATCGCTGATTACGGTTCTCTTCCACCTGGGTGAGATGGCTACCCAGACTCAGTCCCTGGACGAGGAGACCTTCGAGCTGCTGGGTGCCGAACTGGGCTACGTCATCAAGATCGTTTCCCCGGAGGATGAGGAGCGCGAGCTGCTCGAGTCCTTCGACATCAACCTCGAAGCCGAAGCAGAAGCTGAGGGCGAGGATGTTCTGGAGGTTCGTCCCCCGGTCGTTACCGTCATGGGTCACGTTGACCACGGTAAGACCCGCCTGCTGGACGCTATCCGTAACACCAACGTCATTGAGGGTGAGGCCGGCGGCATTACCCAGCACATTGGTGCATACCAGGTCCACACCACCGTTGAGGGTGAAGACCGCGCGATTACCTTCATCGACACCCCCGGTCACGAGGCGTTCACCGCTATGCGTGCCCGCGGTGCGAAGGTCACCGACGTGGCAATCCTCGTGGTCGCAGCGGATGACGGCGTTATGCCCCAGACCGTTGAGGCACTGAACCACGCGCAGGCAGCTAACGTGCCGATCGTGGTTGCTGTGAACAAGATCGATAAGGAAGGCGCGTCCCCGGAGAAGATCCGTGGCCAGCTCACCGAGTACGGTCTGATCCCCGAAGAGTACGGTGGCGACACCATGTTCGTGGATGTCTCGGCTCGCAACGGCACCAACATCGACGAGCTGCTTGAGGCTGTCACCCTGACCGCTGACGTGCTCGAACTGACCGCTAACCCGAACAAGGAAGCACGCGGCGTTGCTATTGAAGCAAACCTGGACAAGGGCCGCGGTGCGGTTTCGACCGTCCTGGTTCAGTCCGGTACCCTGCGCGTCGGTGACGCTATCGTTGCCGGTGTTGCTCACGGTCGTGTTCGTGCAATGTTCGATGAGAACGGTCAGACTGTGAAGGAAGCTGGCCCGTCCCGCCCCGTTCAGGTGCTGGGTCTGTCCACCGTTCCTCGTGCAGGTGATACCTTCCTCGTCACCGAGGAAGAGCGTACCGCTCGTCAGATCGCTGAGAAGCGTGAGGCTGCTGATCGTAACGCTCAGCTGGCTAAGCGTCGTAAGCGCGTGACCCTCGAGTCCTTCGACGCCGCTGTGGCTGAGGGCAAGATGGACACCCTGAACCTGATTATTAAGGGTGACGTCTCCGGTGCTGTGGAAGCACTGGAAGAGTCCTTGATGAAGATCGACGCCGGTGGCGACGAGGTTCAGCTGCGCGTCATCCACCGCGGTGTGGGTGCTATTACCCAGAACGACGTGAACCTGGCTACCGTGGACAACGCGGTCATCATCGGCTTCAACGTCCGCCCGGCAGAGCGCGTTGCAGAACTTGCCGACCGCGAAGGTGTCGAGATGAAGTTCTACTCGGTCATCTACCGTGCGATTGAGGAAATTGAGCAGGCCGTCAAGGGTATGCTCAAGCCCGAGTACGAGGAAGTGGAGCTCGGCTCCGCAGAGATCCGCGAGGTCTTCCGCTCCTCCAAGTGGGGCAACATCGCAGGTTCGATCGTCAAGAACGGCATCATCAAGCGCAACGCCAAGGCACGCCTGGTGCGCGACGGTTCCGTGGTGGCAGACAACCTCACCATCGAGTCGCTGCGTCGTTTCAAGGACGACGCTACCGAGGTTCGCGAAGGTTTCGAGTGTGGTATTGGCCTCGGCTCCTTCAACGACATCAAGGAAGGCGACATTATCGAGACTTGGGAGATGCGCGAAAAGCCGCGTCTCTAAGACTCACACGCTGATGCGCCCGTCACCCGCTAGTGTTCCCGTACCCGCAGGCTTCTACAACTGGAGCCCGCGGGGCGGGTGCTGGCGGGGCGGGCGCTTCCGCATTACCTGGAACGCTTCCAAAGAAGCACCTCGAGTGCCCACGGAGGCGCTACGAAATTTCACCACGATATTTCACCACGATATTTCAAGGAGAAACACATGGCTGATGCAGCCCGCGCGGCACGACTTGCCGACCGCATCAAGGTAATTGTGGCGAAGGCGCTGGAGCGTCGTGTTAAGGATCCCCGCCTCGGTTTTGTGACCATTACCGATGCCCGCGTGACCAACGACCTGCAGCACGCAACCCTCTACTACACCGTGTTCGGCTCCGAAGAGGACGCCGAAAACACCAAGAAGGCGCTGGAATCCGCTAAGGGTATTCTGCGCTCCGAGGTGGGTAAGAACATTACTGCCCGCCTGACCCCCACCCTGACTTTCGTCGCTGACGAGGTCCCCGAGAACGCCTTCCACATTGAGGCGCTTCTGCGTGAGACTCGCGAGCGCGACGCCGCCCTGGCTGCTGCAGCTGAGGGCGCACAGTACGCTGGTGAGGCTGACCCGTACAAGAAGGATGAGCCTGCCGAGGGTGAGGACGCCTAAGTGGCGAAGAAGCAACCTCAGGGCCCGTCCGGCCTGATGGTCATTGATAAGCCCGCCGGGATGAGTAGCCACGACGCAGTCTCTCAGATGCGTCGTATTGCTGGCACCCGGCGGGTTGGTCATGCCGGTACGCTGGATCCGGCCGCGACCGGCGTGCTGATTTTGGGCATTAATAAGGCGACCAAGCTGCTGACCTACCTGGTCGGTCAGGATAAAACCTATGATGCGACGATTCGCCTGGGCATTGAGACGCTGACTGAGGACGCCGAGGGCGAGCACACAGCCGCGCATCCGGATGCCGTTGAGGCGCTGACCGGTATGGACGCTGAGCAGATGCGTGCGCGCATCCTGGAGGCTGTGGCGCAGCTGAGCGGCGATATTCTGCAGGTTCCTTCTGCGGTGTCCGCTATCAAGATCAACGGTGTTCGCTCGTACGCGCGTGTGCGTAGCGGTGAGCAGGTTGAGTTGGCGGCGCGTCCGGTGACGATTAGCGAGTTCACGGTGCATTCTGTGACTGCCGGTTTTGCCGAGTACGTGATTGAGGACCCCGAGAACGAGGGCGAGTACATGGCAACCTCGGTTCCCGTGATTGACTGCGATGTGACGGTTTCGTGTTCTTCGGGTACCTACATTCGTGCCCTGGCACGTGATCTGGGTAAGATTCTGGGCACCGGTGGCCACCTGACGGCTCTTCGTCGTACCCGTGTGGGTGCCGTGGTGCTTGAGGACGCCGCCGATTTGGCGCAGTTGAAGCAGCGCCGTGAAGAGTCGGAGGCACCGCTGGAAGATCTGCCGCTGCTTCCCCTGGAGGAGGCGGCACGCCGCATCTTTGGTGCGCGTGAGCTCTCCGCTGCGGAGGCGAGCGATATTTCTTACGGGCGCCGTATTAGCCCCAGCGGTGACGGTTCCGTGATGAAGCGTTCCGTGCACGCGAGCGCGGATGAGTCCGGCGCGGTGCAGCATGCCAGCGTTGAGGGTATTGTGGCGGGCTTCGCCCCGGACGGTACCCTGGTTGCCCTGTTGGAGAATAAGAAGCAGCGCGGGAAGGTGCAGGCCGCCCCGGTGGTGGTTTTTGAGGCGAATCGTTCCTTCAACTAGGTGTTGAAGGCTTATGATAGGCGAAGAGGGTTCGGCGTTTGCGCCTGCTCAAATCTGATTTGCCCAAACCTATCTGATTCAGCGCCCTGTTGAAGGAGCGCCTTGTTGAATGTGCGCCCCTATTCATTCAACACGCTAACGTAATACAACCCCTGAACACACATGACTACTCGTGCGGGTGCCACCCGGCCCTGCTGAAGGAGAGAAGATGAGCGAGAACCAGAGCTCCGCTAATAAGGCGAGTGAGCCTCGTACCGCGCCGGTACCCCGCGTGGAGTCTGCACAGGCTGAAGCTACCGCATCCGGAGCTGCTACTCAGGGCGGTGCCGCGAAGGCTTCCGGTGCTAAGACTTCTGAGCCCATTTCTGCGGCGAAGGCACCCGAGGGTGTTCGCGTAGCCGCACCGGCATCCGGCGATAAGGCGTCGAAGAGGGCAGATAAGAAGGCTGAGAAGAAGGCAACCCGCGAGGCGTTTGCCCGCCCCAAGAGCCTTGAGGAGGCGGCTAAGCCTCAGAACCGTGCGGCGTTCCGCGCGGCGGTGGCACTGTACGGTCTGTTCATGATTGCGTACGGTGTGTGGCAGGTTCTGGGCGGTGTCCGCGTCATTCCGGATGCGCCTGCGGATTTCGCAAACCCCTCGGTGCAGTCGAATTACGCGTTCTTCGCGGCAGCCTATGTGGGTGTGGGCCTGTCTTTCGTGTTCATTGCCCTGAAGTTCAAGTGGGTGAACATGCTCGTGTTCTCCTGCCTGGTGGTTTTCCTGGGCGGCGTGGGTCGTATCCTGTCGTGGGCGTTCTTCGGCACCCCGCACTGGTCGCTGATTGTGCTGATGGTGACTGAGCTTGTGATTCCTCCGTGCCTGCTGGTGTGGTACAGCTGGATTAACAAGTCCAATAAGATTCGCGAGGAGATGCTGAAGGCTTCTCGTAACCAGGCTCGTAAGTAGTCGTAACGCCCGGGAAGGTTCCTGCCGCACGGTGGGGTGCCTGCCCGGGCTTTCTTATGGGCGGGGCTTGGCCTCTGGATGGGGCTCTGCCGCTGCCCGTCAGATACCCCGCCACCTCCGCCGCATCCACAAAGGTAGGGGAGGGAGCACCCCCCTGCGAGGGGTGCCGTTCCATTCCCTGTTGATTCCCGTTTTGAATTCTGCATCCTGCCGCCTGTGGTCTAGGATGGTTAGGTACATTTATCTTTTTCAGGAGAGCCCGTGACCCTCTACACCGCTTTGAGCGAGGTCCCCGCCGGCTACGGCCCCTCGGTCGTAACCATCGGCAATTTTGACGGCGTGCACCGTGGACATGCCCGCGTGATTTCGCGCGTGGTCTCCCTTGCTGAAGAGCATGGTTTGAGCTCTATTGCGGTCTCTTTTGACCCGCACCCGATGCAGGTGCACCGTCCCGAGGTGCCCCATCACGACATTATGGGTCAGGGCTCGCGCCGCTACTTCATGTGCCTGCTGGGTCTGAACGACTACCTGCTGCTGAACTACAACCTGGAGTTCGCTTCGCAGACCCCCGAAGAGTTCGTGAAGTCCACCTTCGTGGATGCGCTGAACGCGCGTTTCGTGGTCATTGGTGACGACGTGCGCTTTGGTAAGAACAACTCCGGCGACCTGAACACCATGCGTGAGCTGGGGGAGAAGTACGGCTTTGAGGTGGTTGTCGTTGAAGATCTGATGGTGGATGAGAATACCCGCTGCTCCTCGACCCGCATCCGTCAGCTGTTGCTGGAGGGCGATATGCCCGCCGCAGCCGAGCTGCTGGGCCGCCACCACATGATGGCCGGTGAGGTCGTGCACGGTCTGGCGCGCGGCCGCGAGTTGGGCTTCCCGACCGCGAACCTTGAGCTTGAGGCGCGCGGCCTGATTCCCGCCGATGGCGTGTACGCCGGTTGGCTGGTGGACGAGTCCGGTAACCGCCACCCTGCCGCTATTTCGGTGGGTACGAACCCGACCTTTGACGGTATTGAGCACCGCCAGGTTGAGGCGCACGTGATTGACCGCCCGGAAGAGCGCGTGGAGGATTTCAACCTGTACGGTCAGCGTGTGCTGATTGAGTTCGTGAAGCGTCTGCGCCCCATGGTGGCGTACACCGGTGTTGAGGCGCTGATCGAGCAGATTAGCGATGACGTGGTGCAGACCCGCGAGGTGCTGGCTGAGGACGCGAAGAACTACTGCCCGCCGGAGTGCCCGGTGCAGGCGGAAGTGAAGCATCCCCACTTCTAACCCCACCACCTCTCACCCCACTACTGGGAGACGCAGCCTGCGTTTTCTGCGGTGATAACCTGTAATACCCCGGCGGTAAGATTTTCGGATCTGCCGCCGGGGCTTTTACGTACCCGACCGGATGCGCCGCAGTGGGTGCTGTCCCGCGCCTGACCTTGTGTGCCTCCCAGAAATAGCCTGCGTTGCCAGCCTTTACATCCTGCGTTACCCGGACGGCACCCGTGTTTTAGCCGTCCCCGTTTTAGTCGCCTCGGTTTTAAGAGAAGATAGAGCCATGGAAAAAATGAACGTCGAATCCTTCAACCTCGACCACCGCGCCGTAGCAGCACCCTACGTGCGTATCGCAGACCGCAAGGTCCTGCCCGGTGGCGACACCCTCATCAAGTACGATATCCGCTTCACCCAGCCGAACACCGCGCACCTGGAAATGCCGACCGTGCACTCTATCGAGCACCTGAGCGCCGAGCACATGCGCAACCACACCGACCGCCTGATTGACTTCTCCCCGATGGGTTGCCAGACCGGTTTTTACGCGCTGACCCTGGGCCTGGAGCCCGAGGAGTTCTTCCCCATCCTGGAAGCAACCCTCAACGATATCCTCAACGCGACCGAGGTTCCGGCGGCGAACGAGGTGCAGTGCGGTTGGGGCGCCAACCACACCCTCGAAGGCGCGCAGGCTGCGGCTCGCGAGTTCCTCGCGGCACGCGATGAGTGGGCGCAGGTGATGGCGTAATGAGCGCACAGATTCCCGACGCTTTCGCATCCGCCTTCAACCCGGTGGACTTTGACCCGAACGCTTTCGACCCGGCTGAGGCATTCAACAGCATGTTTGAGCTGATGGACGGCATGTCCAATGCCATCATCATTCAGGTGGCTATGGATGAGGAGCTCGCACCCTTCCTGAAGGTGACCGAGGAGCTGCAGCCCTCCTTCACCGAGGGCGCGGCGGTATTCCACCCGCGCTACCTGCAGGTGGGCGAGGACCAGGTTCCGCTGCTGCTGGTTCGCTCGAAGATTGGTCTGGTGAACGCGGCGAGCGCCGTCACCGAGGCGATCAGCTACTCCTCGAACTGCCTGGGCGTCATTAGCGCAGGTACCGCCGGCGGTTTGGCTCGCGGCATCAACGTGGGCGACGTGCTGATTGGCGAGAACTACACCTACACTGACGCCGATGCGACCGCGTTCGGTTACGCGCGCGGCCAGGTTCCTGGCATGCCCGAAAGCTATGACGGTCAGGCGGATGAGTGGCAGGACGCTCTGGAGCATGCGCTCGCCGCACTGGAACCGGTGCGTGAGCAGGCTGAGAGCGTGTGGGAGGTGCGCCGCGGCCAGATGCTGGCGGGTAACTCTTTCGTGACCGCCCACAACGTGAAGGACACCCGCGAGGCGTTCGAGGGTGCCATCAGCACCGACATGGAGACCACCGCTATTGCGCAGGTCTGCCACAACTACGAGATTCCGTTTATCGGTGTGCGTTGCGTCTCTGACCTGTGCGGCCCGGAGGCAGACCAGGACTTCCACCTCTCCGTGGATGTAGTGGCTCCTCGTTCGGCTCGTTACGCTCTGCAGTTGGCTGCTGAGCTGTGGACCGAAGCGCAGCTGGAGGCGCTGGATCTGGCTCTCTAAGGCTTTAGAGCTGTAGCGGAATGTGAAACTGAGCTCGCATTCAGAAGTGCCGGGGCGTGAACCTCAATGGTTTGCGCCCCGGTTTTTCTGTACCCGGTCCGTGAGACATGCAGAAATATTAATCGCGGTGAATATACATTCTGTGTGTCGTGGAGTACTATAAGTGTGGAAACTAATCGCTCTCACAGAGGAGTACGTCGTGAAGTTCTGCCCGACTCTCGCCTCCGTCACCGGTCTGCTCGGTGGCTACAAGGTTGCATCTAGCACCGGCATCCGCCCGCTCGGTGGCGCTGTCCTGGCACTGTGTGGTGCCGTGGCTTACAAGAATTGGAAGCGTAAGGCTGGCGCAGGCCGTGCCACCTTCCTCACCGCTCTCTACCTCGGCGCGTTCGGCGCCGCTCATCCGCTCGCCAAGAAGCTTGGCGCGTGGCCTGCAGTCTACACCGTGACTGCTGTAACCGCTCTGTCCTCCATCGTCATTGGACGTAAGCGACAGAAGTAGTCTTTGACACAAAGACGGCGGAAAGGCAACGTTGCCTTCCCGCCGTCTTTTGCATTCCCACCCACCGTGCAGGCTGGGTGGGAATGCGCCGGGGCGATGCGCGAAGGCAACACCTTCTGCACAACGCCCCATCACTCGATGGGGAGTAAACCAAGCGGTGCCTACCAGGACAACACCTGCGAGGCACCACCCGATACGTTTCCCCGCCACCGGCGGGTACACCCCACGAGGTAAAGGAAAAGAAGAAGATGAATACCAGCCCGGACTCATCCCCGGTACAGCAGGGAGCAGAGACTTCCGAGAACCCGCAGCTAGCGCGTGGACTCTCCCTGCGCCACATCATGTTCATCGCCCTCGGCTCCGCCATCGGTACCGGCCTGTTCTACGGCTCGGCATCCGCCATTCAGCTGGCGGGCCCCTCCGTGCTGCTTGCCTACGTTATTGGCGGCGCGGCAGTGTTCATGGTGATGCGCGCAATGGGCGAACTCGCCCTGGCGCACCCGGTCTCCGGTGCATTCTCCGAATACGCCACCCGCTACCTCGGACGCTGGGCTGGCTTCGTGACCGGCTGGACCTACGCCCTGGAAATGGCGCTGGTCGCCATTGCGGACGTCACCGCCTTTGCCGTGTACATGAAGTTCTGGTTCCCGAACAGCCCCTCCTGGATTTGGATCGTCTCCGTCCTGCTGATTCTGCTCGCCATTAACCTAGCGAAGGTCAAGGCATTCGGCGAGACCGAATTCTGGTTCACCCTCGTGAAGGTCAGCGCCATTATCGCCATGATTGTTGGCGGCGTGATTCTGCTCTTCGTGGGCGTGCAGGCACACGACTCCGTAGCGCCCTCCGTCACGAACCTCTGGGCTCTTGAGGGCGGCTTCTTCGCAAACGGATTTACCGGCTTCCTCGCTTGCTTTACCGTGGTGATGTTTGCCTTCGGCGGTATTGAGAACATCGGTATTGCCGCCGGTGAGGCGAAGGACCCGCGCACCTCAATCCCCAAGGCGATTCGCACGGTTCCGTTCCGCATCCTCATCTTCTACATTCTGACCCTGTCGGTCATCATGTCCCTGTACCCCTGGTACTCGGTGACGAAGGCGAACTCGCCGTTCGTGCAGATCTTTGAGGGCCTGGGCATTCCGGCTGCCGCTTCGATTCTGAATGTGGTCATCATTACCGCCGCCATCTCTGCGCTGAACGCGGACGTGTACGGTGCCGGCCGCATGATGTACGGTCTGGCGAAGCAGAACCTGGCACCGGCTTCCTTCGCGAAGGTCACCAAGAACGGTGCGCCCTGGATGACCACCCTCATCATGGTGCTGGTCATGGCGGTCGGCGTGATCGTGAATGTGCTCTTCGAGAACGCGTTCGAGGTGGTCGCCTCCCTGGCAACCTTCGCGACCGTGTTCGTGTGGGTCATGATTCTGCTGGCGCACATCGCGTTCAAGCGCAGCGGCGCCGATACCGAGGCGCAGCCGGTGCACCAGCCCCTGTGGCTGAGCTACCTGGCGTTGGCGTTCATGATCTTTATCGTGGTGCTCTTCGGCTGCTTCGCCGATACCCAGCTGGCGCTGGTGATGGGCGCAATCTGGTGCCTGTTCCTGCTGGGCTACTACCGCCTCGTGGTGGTCCGCGCTCGCGCTGAAGCGTAAACACCGAATAAACGTAGAGCCCGGTGCAAGAGCCCGGTGCAAGAGCCCGGTGCGAGAATCCCGCGTGAGAGCCAGGTGTGAGAACCCGGCTGTGAAGCCCGGCGACCGGTAGTGTGATGAGCTACCTGTCGCCGGGCTTCTGCTCACCCTTCCACGAAAGCGCCCCGGTAGCGTAGAATGGGAAGAACGCGTCTGCAGTCCGCAGTAGACGACGTGTATTACAGGGCGTAAGCCCACCACCCGGCGGCAACCGTCCGTACGGGACGTATGCGGTACTAACTCTAGGAGTTAAAAAGTGGCACTGGATCCCGCTGTCAAGCAGGCAATCATCAAGGAATACGCAACCCACGAGGGCGACACCGGTTCGCCCGAGGTTCAGATTGCAGTTCTGTCTCGTCGTATCGCCGACCTGACCGAGCACCTGAAGTTCCACAAGCACGATCACCACTCCCGTCGTGGCCTGATGATCCTCGTTGGTCGTCGCCGCAACATGCTCGGCTACCTGAAGAGCGTCGACATCGAGCGTTACCGTTCGCTGATCGAGCGCCTGGGTCTGCGCCGATAAAACAGGAGCGTCTTGACGCTTTTGTGGTGATTAATCGCCTTTAGGCGGTGTGTGCGGACGTGCTGTCAGCACTACCAACCCTCCATCACGGAGGCGGGTAGCGCCAGCGCGTCCGTACTGCCGCGTTGAGGGGCGCATCTTCCGCTCGCTAGAATCCCGCGAGATTCTAACGCTCGAATCCAAAGCGAGATTCCGGCGCTAGAGTCCACCGCTAGATTCCACAGCGAGAAATCGTGAGAAGATGCCGCCTCACCTGAAAGAAAGAATAGAAGGCCGTGCCGGCACACACGCCGCGGTCCTCGGTAGCGAATTACGGAATAACACCACCCCCACCACCTTGCCGACACACGTCGCGCACACACGGGATGTACAAGGTAGGGGAGAGGTGCCGTGGTTTCCTATCGAAGGCCGACTCGTGCGCCGTACGGCCTGCCAAGAAGAAAGAAGGAACCGTGGAAGGTCCCGAAATCAAGTTTGCTGAAGTCGAAATCGACAACGGCATTCACGGTAAGCGCCACGTGCGCTTTGAAACCGGCCGCCTCGCAAAGCAGGCTGCTGGCTCCGTCCTCGTCACCATCGATGACGAGACCACCCTGCTCTCCGCAACCGCAATCGGCAAGTCTCCCCGTGAGGGCTTCGACTTCTTCCCGCTGACCGTGGACGTGGAAGAGCGCATGTACGCAGGCGGCAAGATCCCCGCATCGTACTTCCGCCGCGAAGGCCGCCCCAGCACCGAAGCAATCCTGGCTGCACGCCTGATTGACCGCCCGCTGCGCCCCGCCTTCTCCAAGGGCATCCGCAACGAGGTGCAGGTCGTTGTGACCGTCCTGACCTACGAGCCGGACGAAATCTACAACACCTTCGCAATCAACGCTGCATCCGCATCGACCTCCCTGTCCGGTGCGCCGTTCAACGGCCCCATCGGTGGCGTGCGCATGGCACTGATCGACGGCCAATGGGTCTGCTTCCCCAAGTACTCCCAGCTGGAAAACGCTGTCTTCGACATGGCTGTTGCAGGCCGTATCGTCACCAAGGCTGACGGTACCGAAGACGTCGCGATCATGATGGTTGAGGCAGAAGCAACCGACAACTCCTGGAAGCTCATCAAGGAAGACGGCCAGACCGCCCCCACCGAAGAGATTGTCGCAGAGGGCCTGGAAGCAGCTAAGCCCTTCATCGCAGCACTGTGCAAGGCACAGGCTGACCTGGTCGCTCGCGCAGGCAAGCCCGCCCTGGAACTGCCCTTCTTCGGCGGCCACGGCGAGGACGTCGACGCAGCAGTTGAGGCATTCGCAGCAGACCGCCTGGCAGAGGTGTACTCCATCGCTGGCAAGCAGGAACGCGAAGCAGCAGCAGCCGAGCTGCAGGAAGAGCTCATGGAAGCTCTCACCGGCGAAGGTAAGGAATTCGAAGAGCGCTCCAACGAGGTCTCCGTAGCATTCGCTGCCCTGACCAAGCACGTGGTGCGCCAGCGCATCCTCACCGAGCAGGTCCGTATTGACGGCCGCGGCCTGACCGACATCCGCCAGCTCACCGCTGAGGTTGAAATTCTGCCCCGCGTTCACGGTTCCGCTCTCTTCGAGCGCGGCGAAACCCAGATCATGGGTATCACCACCCTGAACATGCTCAAGATGGAGCAGCAGCTGGACTCCCTGCACCCGGTCAAGTCCAAGCGCTACATCCACCACTACAACTTCCCGCCGTACTCCACCGGTGAGACCGGCCGCGTGGGTTCGCCCAAGCGCCGCGAAATCGGCCACGGTGCACTCGCAGAGCGCGCAATCACCCCGGTGCTGCCCTCCCGCGAAGAGTTCCCCTACGCAATCCGTCAGGTTTCTGAGGCTCTGGGTTCCAACGGCTCGACTTCCATGGGTTCGGTCTGTGCATCGACCCTGTCCCTGCTGAACGCCGGTGTGCCGCTGCGCGCACCCGTTGCAGGTATCGCAATGGGCCTGGTCTCTGACGAGGTTGACGGCGAGACCCGCTACGCAGCCCTGACCGACATCCTCGGTGCGGAAGACGCACTGGGCGATATGGACTTCAAGGTTGCAGGTACCTCCGAGTTCGTGACCGCTATCCAGCTGGACACCAAGCTCGACGGTATCCCCGCATCCGTGCTCGCTGGCGCACTGACCCAGGCACGTGAGGCTCGCCTACACATCCTCGAGGTGCTCGTCAGCGCGATTGACGCACCGGATGAGATGAGCGAGTTCGCACCGCGCATTATTTCCGTGAAGATCCCGGTTGCCAAGATCGGTGAGGTCATCGGCCCCAAGGGTAAGATGATTAACCAGATCCAGGAAGACACCGGCGCAGACATCTCCATTGAGGACGACGGTACCGTATACATCGGCGCAGCTGACGGCCCCTCCGCCGAGGCTGCACGTTCGGCAGTGAACGCTATCGCTAACCCGCAGGTTCCCGAGGTTGGCGAACGCTACCTGGGTACCGTGGTGAAGGTGACCGACTTCGGTGCGTTCATCTCCCTGACCCCCGGTAAGGACGGCCTGCTGCACATCTCCGAGATGCGTAAGCTCAACGGCGGCAAGCGCGTTGTTGACGCTGAGGACGTTGTCTCCGTGGGCCAGAAGGTCCAGGTGGAGATTACCAAGATAGATGACCGCGGCAAGCTCTCGCTGGCACCGGTTGTTGAGGGTGGCGACGACGAGTAGTCGTAACCCCCGCTAAGTGATGAGGGGCGTTCGGCGCACCCGGTGCGGTTCACTCCCCGCCGGATGCTCCGGGCGCCCCTTCGCTGTGCTTGCCCCGCACTTTTGATGCTCACCCGCCCTACAAACTGTGCCGCCGCACCAACTGTGGACTGCCTACAGTAGTGGGACGGGAAAGCTTACCTTCAGACGTACCTGTTGAAAGGTTCTTCACTCTATGTCTATTTCCTTGCCCGTCGAGCTTGAGGCGATTGCCGAAGAGCTCAACTACGAGCACGGCCGCCTCATCTACGAGGGTGTGGGCGGTAACGAGGTGCGCCGCTCCATCCTGCCCGGTGGCGTACGCGTGATTACCGAAAAAATGCCCGGTACCCGCGGCGTATCCATCGGATTCTGGGTGGGAGTCGGCTCCCGCGACGAAGCCCCCGGCATGCTCGGCTCCACCCACTTCCTGGAGCACCTGCTGTTCAAGGGCACCGGAACCCGCACCGCCCTGGACATTGCATCCTCCTTCGACGCGGTAGGCGGCGAATCCAACGCGCTGACCGCTAAGGAGCACACCTGCTACTACGCGCGTGTGCTCGACGATGACGCGCCCATGGCGGTGGACGTCATCACCGACATGGTCACCAACGCCCTGCTGGACCCGGCTCACCTGGAGCAGGAACGCGGCGTGATCCTCGAAGAGATCGCCATGGACCAGGACGACCCGACCGACGTTGCTTTCGAGAACTTCGTGGAGCAGCTCATGGGCGAGAACCCGCTGGGCCGCCCCATTGGCGGTACCCCGCAGGAGATTACCGAGGTGCCCCGTGACGCCGTGTGGGAGCACTACAAGCGCTACTACACCCCGGACCGCCTGGTTATTTCTGCCGCCGGTTCGCTGGAGCACAGCACCATGGTCCGCCTCGTGCTGGAGGCACTGACCCGCTACGGCTGGAACCTACAGGAGGGCGTGGCACCGGCACCGCGTCGCGTGCGGACCGACAGCGGTATTGTTCCGCTGAGCGAGCTGCATGAGGTGGAGAAGGGCTTCGAACAGACCAACATTGTGATGGGCTGCCCAAGCATTATCGCTGGGGATGACCGCCGCTACGCGATGAGCGTGCTGACCAGCGCATTCGGTGCGGGCATGTCTTCGCGTCTGTTCCAGGAGATTCGCGAGAAGCGCGGTCTGGCGTACAGCACCTTTGCGTTCTCCGGTGCATACTCGGATGCCGGCTACTTCGGCATGTACGCGGGCTGCCTGCCCGCTAAGACCGAGCAGGTGCGCGAGGTCATGGGCTACGAGTTCGATAAGCTCGCCACCGCCGGTATTACCGAGGAGGAGCTGACGAAGGTCCGCGGCCAGCTGGCAGGCTCCACCGTGCTCGGTAGCGAGGATTCCGGTTCGCGTATGTCCCGCCTGGGCCGCGCCGAGCTGGATTCGGGTCTGTTTACCAGCACCGATGAGCTGCTGGAGAAGATTCGTGCGGTCTCCCTGGAGGAGGTTCGCGACCTGGCGGCGTACCTGGGGCAGCAGCAGATGATTACCACCATCGTGCGCTAACCCTCAACGCTTACGGCACGAAAATGCCCGTTCCCACACCCCCAATGCGGGGAAGGGAACGGGCATTTTGTTTGCATTGGTATCTATCGAAGAGACGCTACCAAGAGGTACTTCCGGGTGCTTAGCCGCCCATGCTGTTGACGCTCAGCATGAGCGGCAGAACCTGAAAAGCTTCTGCTGAAAGCTACTTCTGTGCTCTACTTTTGTGCTCTACTTCTGCGCCTTGGCGATAGCCTCCATCAGCACCTGCGCGTAGAGTTCCTGACCGGCAGCCTCCGGGTGAACACCGTCAGAGGCCAGCAGACCGCTCTGAGTCTGCAGAGCCTGGCGAATCGTAGAGTTCCAATCCGCAATGACCACACGGTCGGGATGCTGAGCCGCAAACTCGCGAATCTTACCGTTCGAGTAGTCAATCCAGGTCAGGTTGCGCGGGCCGTAACCGGTGACGAGCACCAGCTTAGAATCGGCGGGTATAGCCGCCAGAACCTCGTCGAGCTGACCGTCCAGAATGGTCGAGTTCGCGGTCACCGACAGCACGAAGGTCTTACGAATCTGACCGTTGGCACCCATGGATTTAATAATCGGCAGGGCCTTGGCGATGGTGCGTGCCTCCGCTGCATCAATCTGCGCCTCGGGCATCTTGTCGTACAGCTCGGGGGATACCGCCACCACAATGGAGTCACCCACAATGGTCACCTGCGAGGAATTCACCGAACCTGCCGAAACTGCCGAGGCTGAGGGGCTAGCCGAAGCCTTCGCATCCTTACCCGCAGCAGAAGCACTCGGGTTTGCAGAGGCGCTCGCAGCCTGCGCCTCCTGACGAGCCTTCAGACGCTCAGCGGCGGCACGCTTACCGTCCTCAACGGACTGCTGGGCGGTAGTCATTGCCGGAGCGGTGTGCACCGCCAGGCCGGTAGAAGCAGCAGCCACGACAACGGCAAGAGCCACCGAAACTGGCAGGAACTTAGTGCGCGAGGACTGGAACGCCGCCACCACACGGTTCGCGCTACCGCGGAAACCGTAACGGCGAATCGGGGTCTCAACCCAGCGGTACGACATCTCCGCAATAGCGAAGGTCGCCACCAGAACGCCCACGTTCACCAGCGGGGAGCGGTCCGCACCCATCAGGTAGTGCATGACCACGGCGAGTGGCCAGTGCCACAGGTACAGGCCGTAGGAACGTTCGCCCACCCAACGCAGGGGAGTGAAGTTCAGCAGGCGGCGCAGCATTTCGGAGGCACCAGCGAGCATATCGGGCAGCATACCCTGAATCACGCCCAGCGCCAGCAGGGAGGCGCCGAACAGGCCCCAGGGAATCGCTCCGGGTGCCGACTCGGGAACCAAAATCGCGTAGGGAATCAGCGCGAACAGGGACAGCCAGCTGATCATGACGCGGGCAAAAGCGACCAGGCCGAAGGGCTGAGCCACACGGTACAGCACGGACTGCTGAAGCGGCGGGTACAGCGACCAGGGGCGCGCAAACGCCAGTAGCGCACCGAGCAGCAGGCCGTACAGGTGAGTGTCGGTGCCGTAGTAGACGCGGCTAATGGGGGCGCCGGACATCAGCAGCGCGGTGGCGGTGCTCAGCGACGCAATAATACCGAGCACCATGACCACGCTGAAACGACGCCACGAACGGCGCAGCAACACTCCGGCGCCAACAATCAGCAGGGGCCAGACCACGTAGAACTGTTCTTCCACCGCCAGGGACCAGAAGTTCGTGAAGAGCTCCGGGGAGGTCTGCGCGAAGTAGTCGTTACCGGCAAAAATGGAAATCCAGTTGGACGAGAAGGTCGCCGCACCGGCAAGCTGGCGGCCCAGGTTCACCTGAATATCGCCGCCAATGAGCAGGCTGACCGGTCCCATGACCAGAATTAGCAGGGCGATGGCGGGAAGCAGGCGGCGGGCACGGCGAATCCAGAAGTTGCCCAGGGCAATTTTGCCGGTGAGCGCACCCTCACGCAGAAGCAGAGAGGTAATCAGGAAACCGGAGATGACGAAGAAGATATCCACGCCAATCATGCCGCCCGGTAGCACGGTGGGCCAGAAATGGTACACCATCACGACGAGCACAGCGATTGCTCGCAGGCCGTCCAGACCCGGCAGAATATAACGCCGGTTAGCCTCATCTGGACGCACGGAGGATGTAAAGAGGGACTTCATACTGTGAAAGCACTCCGTAGGATGGAAAATAGAGAAATACTTCCTAATTATATGGTTGCTATCTATAGATAACGTATTAAACGGCTTATATGACGGTTAGATTATTGCGCTTTTTATGCCGTTGAGGTTCCGTGGGGCATCTCACCCAGTGTGTACGATGACGCCCAGCGCGTTCGGACAGGGGATAATAGGGGCTGTATGCCGCAAAAGCCCCATAGTCGGGGTGCACAAAAGCTACGGAGGAGAGAACATGACCCACGAGGGCGACGAAAAAATCTGGAAGGTAGCGGTACTCGGTGCCGCTGGCCGTATGGGTTCCGAGGCGGTGCGCGCCGTCAACACCTCCGCAGACATGGACCTGGTGGCGGCACTGGGCCGCGGCGACGACCTGCAGGAGCTGGTCGATGCCGGCGCAGAGATTGTTATTGACCTGACCGTTCCCGAGTCCAGCGAGGCGAATGTGCGCTTCGCGGTGGAGCACGGTATGCACGCTGTGGTTGGTACGACCGGTTGGACCCCCGAACGCCTGGACTCCCTGCGCGAGCTGCTGGTAGAGCACCCCGAGGTGGGTGTGCTCATCGCCCCGAACTTTGCGATTGGTTCGATCCTCGCCACCGAGTTCGCGGCGAAGGCGGCTCGCTACTTTGAGTCGGTAGAGATCATTGAGATTCACCACCCGAATAAGGTGGACGCCCCCTCCGGTACCGCTGTGCACACTGCCCGCAAGGTGGCTGCCGCCCGCGCGGAGGCTGGCGTGGGTCCGAGCCCGGATGCCACCACCTCCGACCCGTTGGGTTCGCGCGGCGCCGTAATTGACGATATTCACGTGCACGCGGTGCGTCTGCGCGGCATGGTGGCTCACCAGGAGATTCTGCTGGGTGACCCCGGTCAGCAGCTGGTGATCCGTCACGATTCCTTTGACCGTGCCTCCTTTATGCCCGGTGTTCTGCTGGGCGTGCGTGAGGTGGCGGCGCATCCCGGTTTGAGTGTGGGCTTGGACGCCTACATGGATTTGTCCTAGGAGAGAGTATTGTCTGAACAGACTTCGCCTGAGAATTTGCAGGCATCTTCTGAGGCTCGTAGCCCCTGGTGGACTTCGCTGCGCCTGTGGAGTATCTGCGCGTGCGTGCTGATGGTGCTGACTGTGCTGATTCTGCCGCTGCCGCTGACGGTGCGCGCCTCTATTTTGGGCGTGCTGATTTTTAGCGCCGTCTTCGTCGCGGTGGACGCCGGCGGCTGGGGTAAGACCTTCGCGGCACTGACATGCGCCCTGCTGACCCTGTACCTGGCGCATATTGCGCAGCAGGGCTTCGTGATGCTCACCTCCGGTTCGGTGGCTGGCATTGTGCTTGGCGCGGGTATGATTCTGCTGCCGATTCTGGGTGCGTGGGCGCTGGTGCGTGAGGTGCTTTTCGGCGCTCGTATTCAGCGTATGGCTCAGGATCTGGCGGCTTTGGGCGAGCTGGCGGAGGATACCCTGCCGCGCACCCCCCTCCGGTCGTGTGGACCGTGAGGCTGCGGCGACGGAGTTTGAGAGCTTCGCGGCTGCGGTGGAGCAGGAGCCGAATAGCTGGAAGGCGTGGTTCAACCTGGCGTGCATGTACGATGCGGGCGGCGAGCGCAAGCGTGCCCGCGCGGCGATGCGTAACGCGTGGGCGTTGCGTTCGGGCGGTCAGGCGAAGGGTATGCGCTAGGAGCTGCCGCGGTGGCCCATCCTCAATGCCGCATTTATTTTCGGTGTGCTGTCGGTAGATAGCGCCGAGGCCTCGCGCCCGGTTTCATAGCCCCTGCAGGTGAGCCTTCGCGAAAGTACCGCGGGTCTGGAAGAGTCCGAATAGTAGAACACTCTATGAGAATTTATGCATTCTATAGAGAAAATCTGCAGTTCGGGCGTAGCCTGGAGATATGTCTGAGAACCTTTCGAACCCCGGTACTTTTGTTGAACCCGTCTTCGGTCGCCTCCTGACCGCAATGGTGACCCCCTTCGCGAAGGACGGCTCCGTTGACGAAAAGCAGGTCGTAGACCTGGCGAACTACCTTGTGGAGAACGGCCACGACGGCCTGGTGGTCTGCGGTACCACCGGCGAATACTCCACCATGACCGATGACGAGAATGAGCGCGTCTTCCAGATTGTGAAGGATACCGTCGGTTCTCGCGCGAAGATTATTGCCGGTGTTGGTTCGAACGATACCGCGCATACTATCGAGCTGGCGCACCGCGCCGAAAAGATTGGTGTGGACGGCCTGCTGGTCGTGACCCCGTACTACAACAAGCCGACTCAGCCGGGTGTCTACGCCCATTTTGCGACCGTTGCTCAAGCAACTGAGACCCCCATCATGCTTTATGATATTCCGGGTCGTGCGGGCATCCCCATCGCACCCGAAACCTACCGTCGCCTTGCAGAAATTGATAGTATTGTAGCGGTGAAAGACGCTAAGGCAGACTTCGGTGCCGCAACCGAGGTCATGGCAACCACCGACCTGCACTACTACAGCGGCGACGACGGACTGACCCTTCCCTGGATGGCAATGGGCGCCGTCGGCCTCGTTTCGGTGACTGCACATGTGGCACCCGGACTCTTCCGTGCCCTCATTGATGCTGTCGTTGCACAGGACCTGGTGGAGGCGCAGCGTCTTCACCTGGAACTGACTCCGATTGTCCGAGCAACCATGGGCCGTGCCCCCGGTTGCGTTGCCGCCAAGGAAATTCTTTCCTGGCAGGGTGTGCTGGATGAGCCCGTCGTTCGCCTGCCGCACGTACTCTCCGAACTGGAGGTTGCCCAGACGATGCGAGCTGACCTGCTCTCCTCGAGCATCGCTCACACCCTGAAAAACGCCTAAACTTTAACGCAGAACCTGCACAACTATTCGTGCAGAGCGCGTATATATAGAGGACTTCGGCTATCGTACGCCCCGCCCTCGGGACGCATAAGATAGCCAACGGACGCGGACTCCACACCTAACACTAGGTGAGGGGTCCGCTCTGGCGTATTGCCGCGGTTTATCGTTGCCTGTTGAATCAAGCGACTCTAGCCCCCACTCAGACAGGGACTTACCTTAGGCAGAAGCACCCGCGCGCTACGCCCCGAATACTTTTCAATACTTTCGGTGATTTGGACGCACCGGCAGCACATCCGCAGCCTCGGCACGTGAGAGCCGAATCAGCTGGAGTGTTTGCGGTACGAAGCGTCGCCTACGAATCACAGACATCACAAGAAAACATAGAAGAAAGAGGAGACACACGATGAGCGTCTTTGAAGCAAATCTTCCCCTCCCGCCCCGCCTGAAGAAGGACACCCTGCGCGTGGTGCCCCTGGGCGGCCTGGGCGAAGTCGGTCGTAACATGACCGTGTACGAAATTAACGGCAAGCTGCTGATTGTTGACTGCGGCGTGCTCTTCCCCGAAGAGTCCCAGCCCGGCGTGGACCTGATCCTGCCCGACTTCAGCTACATTGTTGACCGTCTGGACGACGTGGTCGCCATGGTTCTGACCCACGGCCATGAGGACCACATCGGCGCGGTTCCCTACCTGCTGCGCCGCCGCCCCGACATCCCCCTGGTCGGTTCCGAACTGACCCTGGCGCTGGTTGAGGCGAAGCTCGCCGAGCACCGCATCAAGCCCTACACCCTCGCGGTGAAGGAGCACCAGGTGGAGCGTTTCGGCCCGTTCGAGTGCGAGTTCGTTGCGGTGAACCACTCGATTCCGGATGCGCTGGCTGTCTACATCCGCACCCAGGCGGGTAAGGTCCTGCACACCGGTGACTTCAAGATGGACCAGCTGCCGCTGGACGGCCGCATCACCGACCTGCGCCACTTCGCCCGCCTGGGCGAGGAGGGCGTGGACCTGTTCCTGCCGGACTCCACCAACGCTGAGGTCCCCGGCTTCACCCCGACCGAGAAGCACATCGGTCCGGTGCTGTCGAACGTTTTCCGTGACGCAAGCGGCCGCATCATTGTGGCGTCCTTCTCCTCGCACGTTCACCGCGTGCAGCAGGTACTGGACGCAGCCGCTGAGCGTGGCCGCAAGGTCGTGCTCGTGGGCCGCTCCATGGTGCGTAACATGACCATTGCCGAGAAGCTGGGCTACCTGAAGGTTCCCGCCAACGTGCTGGTGGACCTGAAGAAGGTTGACGACTACCGCCCCGACCAGATTGTGATGATGTGCACCGGTTCGCAGGGCGAGCCGATGGCGGCACTGTCGCGCATGGCGAACGGTGACCACAAGATTCAGATTGAGCCCGGCGACACCGTGGTGCTCGCCTCCTCGCTGATTCCCGGTAACGAGACCAGTGTCTTCCGCATCATTAACGCCCTCATGAAGCTGGGCGCTAACGTGGTGCACAAGGGCAACGCGAAGGTTCACGTTTCCGGTCACGCTGCCGCCGGTGAGCTGCTGTACTGCTACAACATTCTTAAGCCGAAGAACGTTATGCCGGTTCACGGCGAGGTTCGCCACCTGATCGCTAGCGGCGACCTGGCGATGGAGACCGGCGTTCCGAAGAAGAACGTGCTGCTCTGCGAGTCCGGCACCGTCGTGGACCTGCGCGATGGCGTGGCGTCCGTGGTGGGCGAGGTTCCTTGCGAGTACCTGTACGTTGACGGCCGCTCCGTCGGTGAGGTCACCGAGAGCGACCTGAAGGACCGCCGCATCCTGGGTGAAGAGGGCTTCGTGTCTATCGTGACCGTCATTGACCGCGCAACTAAGCGCGTGGTGACTGGCCCGGATATTCACGCTCGCGGTATCGCTGAGGACGACTCGGTCTTTGACGAGATTGTTCCGAAGATTACCGCTGCTCTGGAGGATGCTCTGCACCGCGCGCCCGAGAAGGTGCACACCGTGCAGCAGTTGCAGCAGATTGTGCGCCGCACCATCGGTGCCTGGATTTCTCGCCGTCTGCGCCGCAAGCCCATGATTGTTCCCGTGGTTGTTGAGAACACCTCGAAGGCCGCGAAGAACTAACACGCTACGCGAGGCTAGCTGCCTGTAAACAGCGAAAAGGCGGGGTCGATACGTTGTGTCGGCCCCGCCTGCTGTGTCTTAGCAGAACGCCTGGGTGAAAGTTGCGCGGAAAGCTGCGCGAAAGCTGGGCGAAGGCTACGCGAGAGCTGCGCGAAAGCGAACATAGCAGGGGAGAAGCGCCTCATCAGCGCCCTATCAATGCCCTCACAGGCACAGGGCGGGGCACACTTTTTAGCTCACTGATAACGAAAGAATCGGTACATTAACGGGAAGGTTGATACCCTAAAAGGTATGGCTCCACGGACCACGAAGGGTCGTAACACGACCTCTACTAAAGCAAACACTAAGAAGACTACCCGCAAGCGCACCACCTCCCGAGGCGGTGCCCAGCGCGGTGCCAACGCGGCGAACCCTGTAGCGGGCGCTATCTCCTCCGTCTGGCTGAGCATCGCTCACGCTATCGGCGGGCTCTTCCGCTCCATTGGCGCGGTGCGCACCGACCTTGCGCCCGAAGACCGCCGTGACGGCGGCGCGCTCACCATCCTGATGTTCGGCCTGATTAGCGCCGGAGTGGAGTGGTACAACTGGCGTGCCCACACCTCCCTCGGTTTGTTGCGTGCGCCCCTGGACGCCTGGCACACCATGCTGGGCGGTATTTTCGGTCAGGGCGCCCTGCTGGTCCCGGTGCTTTGCCTCATCATGGCGTGGTGTGTTTTCCGTGGGCCCGACCTGATTAAACGTAATAACCGCGTGGCGGTGGGCTCGTTCATCATGCTGGTGGCGACCTCCCTGTTCTTTGCTCGCCATGCGGGTCACCCGACCTTCGCGGATGGTTTTGACGCCGTCTGGGCTGGTGGTGGTGTGGCTGGCGTGCTGCTGGGCACCCCCATTGTGCGTGTGAGCGGCGGTATTGCGTTCGTTGAGATTCTGATTCACCTGCTACTGGGTATTGCCGGTCTGATGGTTCTGACGAATACCCCGATTCGTCAGGTGGTGCCGCGTACTTTGCACCTGGTCGGTCTGGCTCTGGGTGAGAAGCCGAACGGCACGACTCGAACCTCCGTTAAGGACAGCCCTTCGGATGCGACTCAGACCGTGGACCTGAACGCTGAGGAGCATGACCGCAGCTACCTGTACGGTGACGATGAGAAGCCGGCACGCACGCCTCAGAAGTCTGGCGGCCTGTTCGCTCGTCTGCGCGGCTGGTTGGGCATTGCTCCCGCTACGTCGACCGATTCTTCCCTGGACGAGTACGCCGGTGATGAAGCATTCGTGAGCGCCGTGGTGGATGAGACTCACCCGGAGACCACGCAGATGCCGGTACAGCCGGAGGACTCCGCACAGGATTCTGCGCAGGCATCCGCTCAGCAGACGCGCCCGGCGGCTAAGCCGAACCGTCTGTCCCGTCTGCCCGGTCGCCTCAATCAGGCACCGGCCGCGCAGGGTGCGTCAGCCCAGGGTACCTCTGCACAGAACGGCGCTTATTCGAGCAGCCCTGACCTCTTCGACGTTGAGGCGTCGGATGCGCCCGCAGCCCGCCTGGATCAGGTGCAGCGCGCCGCTGTGGCGAACGGCCGCGTGAACCGTATTCCTGGCGAGGAGCCTCTCTTTGATGTTGAGGCATATGACGGCTTCGGCGCTTCTGAGGAAGCTGCACCGCAGACGAAGCCGCACCAGGTGGTGAACCCTGCGCAGTCTGCCGCCTCGGCTTCCGCGTCCCAGGCTCCTGCCGCACCCGCGGCTCAGCCTCCGATTCCGACCCGCATGCACTCGCCCGGCGCGCACCCGAAGAACGCGGCTCCCGCGGCTTCGCGAGCGCCCGAGGCTGGCGCATCCCGCCCGCTGCAGAACAATACTCAGATGGCGACCACCGAGCAGGCGCGCGGCGAGCAGGTTGTGCAATCCTCCCGCGGCGCGTACGTGCTGCCTTCTGAGGAGATGCTGGTTTCTGGCCCGCCCGCTAAGGAATCCTCCGAGGTCAACGAGCACGTGGTTGAGGCTCTGACGAACGTGCTGGAGCAGTTCAAGGTGGATGCGCAGGTCACCGGCTTCTCGCGCGGCCCGACCGTGACCCGTTACGAGATTGAGCTGGGTCCCGCCACGAAGGTGGAGCGTGTGACCGCGCTGAGCAAGAACATTGCGTACGCTGTGGCGAGCCCGGATGTTCGTATTCTGTCCCCGATTCCGGGTAAGTCCGCGATCGGTATTGAGATTCCGAATACGGACCGTGAGACCGTTGCCCTGGGTGACGTGCTGCGTTCCCCGCAGGCTCACGCGAACCACCACCCGATGGTCATGGGTGTGGGTAAGGACGTTGAGGGCGGTTTCGTGCTGGCGAACCTCGCGAAGATGCCGCATATGCTGGTCGCTGGTGCGACCGGTGCCGGTAAGTCTTCGTTCGTGAACTCGATGATTACCTCGATTCTGATGCGCGCAACCCCCGACCAGGTGCGCCTGGTGATGGTTGACCCGAAGCGTGTGGAGCTGACCGCCTATGAGGGTATTCCGCACCTGATTACGCCCATCATTACGAACCCGAAGAAGGCTGCTGAGGCTCTTCAGTGGGTGGTTCGTGAGATGGATGCCCGCTACGACGACCTCGCCCACTACGGCTACAAGCACGTGGACGACTTCAACAAGGCGGTGCGTGAGGGTAAAGTTCAGCCCGATCCCGGTAGCAAGCGCACGGTGCACGAGTACCCGTACCTGCTGGTGATTGTTGACGAGCTCGCCGACCTGATGATGGTCGCCCCGCGTGACGTGGAAGAGGCGATTGTTCGTATTACGCAGCTGGCGCGTGCGGCGGGTATTCACCTGGTGCTGGCGACCCAGCGTCCGTCGGTGGATGTGGTGACCGGTCTGATTAAGGCGAACGTTCCGTCTCGTATGGCGTTTGCGACCTCCTCGGTCACTGACTCTCGCGTGGTGCTGGATCAGCCCGGCGCGGAGAAGCTGATCGGTCAGGGTGATGCGCTCTTCCTGCCGATGGGTGCTTCGAAGCCGATGCGTGTTCAGGGTGCGTGGGTGTCTGAGTCTGAGATTCACGCCGTGGTTGAGCACGTGAAGAAGCAGGCGCCGACCATCTACCGTGAGGACGTGATGGTCTCTGCCGCGAAGAAACAGATTGATGAGGAAATCGGCGATGACCTCGACGATCTGCTGCAGGCGGCGGAGATTGTGATTACGACCCAGTTCGGTTCGACCTCGATGCTGCAGCGTAAGCTACGCATGGGCTTCGCGAAGGCTGGCCGCATCATGGACCTGCTGGAGTCGCAGGGCGTGGTGGGCCCCTCGGAGGGCTCGAAGGCACGTGAGGTGCTCATCCGCCCGGATGACTTGCAGGCGACCCTGGCGCGTATTCGCGGTGAGGAGCCTCCGGCTGCTGACCCTTACGCGAATGCCGTGGACCCGGGCGAGCCGGTCACCGACTATTTCGATGAGCCCGATGATGAGGGCTCGGAGGACGCCTGGCAGCTGACCGGCCGCTAGCCCCTCAGCGCCCTATCCATTCGGCTGAGTCCACTCAGCTGAGTGAGCGTGCGACATGCACCCCGTATCATCCCTGTGATGTCTGCTACGGCACACGTATAATGGACGGTACGGGGTGTTTGCGTATCCCCGATACGTTTAGGTGTCGGTGCGTACGCGGTCTCTCACCGTCGAAAGCCATCTACCCGTAAGGAGCCGTTATGAGTGAAGCTCGCAATTCCGCACCCGCCGGTGCGGTCAGCACAGCGAAGCCTTCGAACTGGAATGTGCCGAATGTGTTGACGGTTCTGCGTATTATTGCGGTTCCTTTCTTCATTGTTGCCCTGGTTGCGGGCGGTACTTTTGGTGCCGCTGATCCGACGCACCGCTGGCTGGCGTGGATTATTTTTATTCTTGCTATGCTCACGGACTGGGCGGATGGCTACCTGGCGCGCTCGCGTAACCTGATTACGAGCTTCGGTAAGATTGCTGACCCGATTGCCGATAAGTTCCTCACTGGCGCGGCGTTCATTGTGCTGTCGGCGCTGGGCGAGCTGTGGTGGTGGGTCACGATTGTGATTCTGCTGCGCGAGTGGGCATTACGATCATGCGTCTGTTCGTCATTAAGTACGGTGTGATGGCCGCTAGTAAGGGCGGCAAGATTAAGACCGTTCTGCAGACGGTGGCGCTGGTGCTGATGCTTCTGCCGCTGGGCCAGCTGGGTCTTGGCTGGCTGATTCCTGGTTGGGTTCTGATGGGCGCGGTCACCGCGATTACCGTGTGGACCGGCCTGGTGTATGTGCGTGATGCGTATATTTTGCGTCGTAACTGGTTGCAGGCTCAGGCCTCCCAGGGCGGCGGTCATTAGAGGCGAGGGGAGTGGCGTGTGCTGCTCCCCTTCGCTGTACCTGCGGTGCGTTGTGTGCCGCGTGAGGTTTTGAGTGGCGGTTCGCCGCTGAAAGGAGAGAATAATGGTTCCCCTCGTACTTGAAGATGCTCTGTCCCTTGAGCTTTCCTCCGCTGAGGTTTTCTCCGGTACCCCGGAGGCGGCGGCGCTGCTGCTACGTGATGCGGTGCAGTTGCGCGCCGCCCAGGAGGGCCCGGTGCTGGTGGCTACAGCTGAGTCGCTGACCGGCGGGGATGTGGGCGGCGCGATTTGTACGGTGCCGGGCGCATCCGCGTATTACCGCGGCGGCGTGATTTCCTATGCCTACGAGGTGAAGGCTCAGGTGCTGGGCGTGGACGCTCAGCTGCTGGCGCGTGAGGGTGCGGTGCATCCTGCGGTGGCGGTGCAGATGGCGGTCGGTGCGGCGCGTGTGTGTGCGGTGCCGATTATGCGGTGTCTACCACGGGTGTTGCCGGTCCTGATCCTGCGGATGGTCAGCCGGTGGGTACGGTCTATATCGGCGTGTGTTCCCCGGGCGGTTCTGAGGTGTTTGAACGCCACTATTCGGGGGACCGGGCGCAGATTCGTGCGGCGGCGAGCGCGGATGCGATTGCTCTGCTGGCGCGTGCGGTGCGCGGCGGCGCCGGTGGGGTTCTGAAGGACGAGCTGGCGTAGCGTGCTGGGGCTGTGCGGCGCCTGGAACGGCTGTGTCGTCGTCGGTGCGGCGCCTACCTAAAAAAATTTACGGTTCAAATATATTCACAGGGTTCTTTCAGCTCCGCAGGAATAAAGGCATAGGTTCGCCTGTTTGAATAGATACAAGCCATAAGAAGAGGACGAAAATGGCGAGGCTCCTAGCTCATGCCTCAAAAATCAGTTAGGCTTAACTCTGTACAGTCCCGCAGGTCGGGAATACCTACTCAGGAAAGTGATATAGAAGCTCATGGCTAAGCAGCGCGTATCGATTAATGGCATTACTAAGTGGAAGGAAATCGAGGAGACCCCCCCGACAGGTCGCCCCGGTCGTTGAGGAAGCTAAGGTTGTTCCCCTGCGACAGGCAATCGGTGAGGTTCTTCGCGATGTTCGCCAGCGTCAGGGCCGCACCCTGCGCGAGGTTTCTCAGCGTGCCCGTGTTTCCCTCGGTTACCTGAGCGAAGTTGAGCGCGGTCAGAAGGAAGCTTCCTCCGAACTGCTGGCGTGGATTTGCCAGGCTCTGGACATTCCGATGTCCCAGATGCTGCGTGAGGTTGCCGACCGTATGGCGGTTCTCGAGGGCGTTCAGATTCCGGATACTGTTCCGGCTGAAATGTCTGAGCAGTACAAGAGCGATTACTACATTCTCTCGAAGTAACGAGAGGCGGCACATGCCGCGCTAAACGTGAAGCGATGCCGTGCATCCCCGTAAGGTGGGGGTGTGCGGCATCGCTTATTCTCGGTTTACTATCGGGCGATGTGACGAATTATGAAGCAAACTAGCGGTGAAGCGGAAGGAGCGCTTGTGAAGCTGAGCGAATTTTGGGCGTGCATGGAGTATGAGTTCGGTGCTGGGTATGCTCCGGTGCTGGCGCGTGACTTGGTGCTGGGTTCGCTGGGCCATGTGACCGCTGCGGAGGCGCTGGATCAGGGCGTTAACCCGAAGGACGTGTGGCTTGCAATCTGTGAGGAGCAGGAGATTCCGCAGGAGCGCCGCCTGGGTCCCGATAAGGAGCCGTTGCGCTAGGTAGTGAGCCTGGCGTGTTCTAGCGTATGGGCGGGCCTAGCGTCTGTTCCCTGGCATTTGTTCGAGTGCTAGCGCCTGTGCGGGAGGTATTTTCGAATAATTAGCCGAGAATCCGGGGTTTTTCGAAAATATATGCCGAAACCCTATCCGATTTATTCGAAACTGGGTCGTAATTTTGTTCGACTCGTGCTAGACTTTTCCACATCAGGAATTTTTCGGAAAAATCTTCAAAGTTTTCCACAGATTTTAAAAAATGGCCTTATCCTGTCAGGCTGTGACCCTAGAGTAGTCTCAGAAGGAACCGGTAGGCCAAACCTTCAAGGTCTCGATTACGAGTCCCACCGATTCCGAAGAAACATTACTCCCGTCAACCACTGACAACACAAAGAACGAGGTACTACCGTGGCTAAGAACACCAAGTCTCAGAGCGTAGCTCGCGTTCCCGAAGAGGGTCGCGCCAAGGCACTTGAAGCCGTGATGGCACAGATCGACAAGAACTACGGCAAGGGTGCAGTCATGCGCCTGGGTGATAAGGAAATCACCAAGACCGAGGTTATCTCCACCGGCGCTATCGCTCTGGATGCCGCTCTGGGTATTGGTGGTCTGCCCCGCGGCCGCGTCATCGAGATTTACGGTCCCGAGTCCTCCGGTAAGACCACCGTTGCACTGCACGCTGTAGCGAACGTTCAGAAGGCAGGCGGCGTGGCAGCGTTCATCGACGCCGAGCACGCACTGGACCCGATTTACGCGGCTAAGCTGGGCGTGGACATCGACCAGCTGCTGGTCTCTCAGCCCGACACCGGCGAGCAGGCACTGGAAATCATGGACATGCTGGTTGGTTCCGGTGCCGTTGATATCGTGGTAGTCGACTCCGTTGCAGCACTGGTACCCCGCGCCGAAATTGAAGGCGACATGGGTGACTCCCACGTGGGTCTGCAGGCTCGCCTCATGAGCCAGGCTCTGCGTAAGATTACCGGTCGCCTCTCCGCAACCGGCACCACCGCAATCTTCATCAACCAGCTGCGTGAGAAGATTGGTGTCTTCTTCGGCTCCCCCGAAACCACCACCGGTGGTAAGGCGCTGAAGTTCTACGCTTCGGTCCGTATCGACATCCGCCGCATTGAGACCCTCAAGGACGGCGCTAACCCGATCGGTAACCGCACCCGCGCCAAGATCGTGAAGAACAAGATGGCTCCGCCCTTCAAGCAGGCTGAGTTCGACATCCTCTACGGTGAGGGCATCTCCGTTGAGGGCGGCATCCTGGACCTGGCGGTGGAGAACGACATCGTCAAGAAGTCCGGCGCATGGTTCACCTACGACGGTGAGCAGCTGGGCCAGGGCCGCGAGAACGTTCGTAAGCTGCTCAAGGACAACCCCGAGCTCACCGAGGAACTGCAGTACAAGGTTCTGGTGAAGCTGGGCATCATTGAGGAAGAAGCTGACGAGCAGGCAGCTGCTGAGTCCGAGGGTAACGACCCGCTGGACGAGCTGGCTGAGGAGTTCTAAACCCGCCCGCGTAGCTTCTTGCTAACGCCACGACTGATTGCCGTGTGCTGTGCATTCCGCACGGTGCACGGCAATCTGTCGTTAACGGAAGAAGCACGTTAACGGGCGTATCGGGGGCGCCGAGACAACGCCTCGTTACAATGGGGGAGCGCCGTATAGCCCGGCGCACGGGCCATCAAGCGAGCCAACACAGGGGAGAGGAGGAACTGAACATGACGGAACAGCGCATGATGGAACAGCGCATGACGGAACAGAACGGCCATGAAGAGCGTGAGCGAAACAACGCGCGTGACGACGACGCCGGTTTTGCAGCGCTGGAGGCGACCGAACCGCACTTCGGTTCCTCAGCTCTACAAGGGTCAGCCTTCCAAGAGCCTGCATTCTCAGCGCCTGTTTCCTTTGACGCTACCGGTTCGTTTGAATCTACCGCCCCGCCGGTTAAAGTAGGCGGCTTCGAGGCGCTCAATTTTGAGGTGCCCGCACCTCTGGCAGAGCCCACCCTCAACTGGGAGACACCGCAGATTACTCCTCCTGCTGTTCTGGATCCCTCGCCCGCTACGCCGCAGGCGGTAGAACCGTCGTACCCGGAGATGCCTCCGAGTCTTGAAGAGCCCCCATATCTGGACGAGCCTCCCTACCCTGAAGCAGAGTATGCGGGGTGGGTGCCCTCGGACGAAGCGGCACCCGCAGAAGCGGAGAAGCCCGCGCCCGCAAAAGCCTCTCCCCAAAAGCCTGCGCAGAAAGCGCGGCAGACCGAAAAGGCTGCACCCAAAAAGTGGGCGCGGAACAAGGTAGCGGAGCAGGTAGCCACTGAGGAGTTTCCGGACTGGCACCCCGCCGCGCACGGCTTTATCGAAGAAAGCATTGCCCGCGATAACGGCAACGACTACGCGGGGGAGTTCCGCGTACCCGAGTTGCCCCTGCAGGCTGTGCCCGCCAACTTTGAAGATGGCAGTTCCGGGGAAGGTAGTGAATCCCCGCGCCGTAGCCTGCTCGTTGACCCGAACCTGCCCGCCGTCTCCATTGACGAAGCGCCCGTTCGTGCTTTTACCCCCGGCGGTGCCGAACCGCGCCCTATGGCGGCGGGGCGCATGAGTCGAGCGGGTGCCGCCTCCATCGGGTCGGGGCTCACCGCCGAAGAGAAGGAAGAAATCGAGAGGCAAGCCGCTCAGCGGGATAAGCAGAAGAAACGCAAGTCTTCGCGTGCCTCCAAGAACACCGACTATAAGCGCGGGTTCCGCCGTATGAGCGCGGCACAGGAAGAGAAAATGCGGAGCCGCTCGCCCTACGCGCCCGCCTTCGGGGCTCGAAGTGACGACGAGGAAACCCGCAAGAGTCCTGCAGGCCGCGGCTCGGGGAGCAACCTATTCAGGGAGGGAAGTAGCTTGAATGAAGAACTCACCCCCGCCGAAGAAGCGCTCATCCGCGGTATTGCGGAGGAGGAGGCGCAGGGCGTTGGTACCGGAAAGCGCCGTGCCGCTTCGGCTGGATCCCCAAAGGATGATTCTCGAGCACGCGGTTCCCAACCGGGCGGCTCTCAGATGAGACAGGTTTCCTTACCGTCGGAAAGCAACGTGCCTTCCTGGAAGCAGAAGGTGCGTGCCGCCCGGGCCGCGGAAGAAACCGACCCCTACACGCGCGCTAAAACCATCGTGTACAACCAGCTGGCGTATTCGGCAAAAACCCGAGGTCAGCTGCGTAAGAAGCTGCAGGCAGAAGGATTCGATGCGGAGCTCATTGAGCCGCTGCTCGATAAGTTCGAGGCGGCAAAACTCATTGACGACGCCGAATACGCCCAAAGCTTTGTGGCGCAGAAGAGCCGCACCAAGAAGCTCTCCCGCGCCGCGCTGCGCCGTGAGCTCGCTGAACGCGGGGTGCGCGGTGAAGAGGCGGAGAATGCCCTGGCTCAGCGCACCGACGAGCAGGAACGTGAGGACGCCGCCGATCTGGTGCGTAAGAAGCTGCGCCCCGGCATGGATCTGAGCGACCGCGCTGAAAAGGATAGGGTGACTCGCCGACTGCTGGGGATGCTGGCTCGCCGCGGGTACTCCTCCTCGGTGTCGATGTCGGTGATTCGTGAGGAACTCGCCGCCTACGGTGCAGAGGACGAGCTCTGGTAGAGAGCGAAGTAATACATTCCGCACGCACGGATAGACCCATGCCGGGGTGACCGAGAAAATAGGCACTATAAAGGGTGAGCCCGCTACAGACACACTCTGTGGCGGGCTCACCCTTTACGTTTTTGATCCTTATAAAAAGCCTTGTCGAAGGCTATATCCGCTGTTTACTCTGCTGCTTATTCAACGGCCCCCAGACGGTTCGCGAACTCGGCGAGGGTTGCATCCTGAGAACCGGCGATCTCCAACAGCAAGCGCATCAGCTGCGCACCCTCACGGCGAATACGAGGCAATAGATCGGAACGTGCCGAAGAAAAGTACAGCTCCAACAGGGCGCACACGGTCACCGCCGTGCACACCGCCAAATCCTCCGCCAGGTGCTCATCCAGCGGGGCGTCCTCAAAGAGGGCAGAGTACAGCGCCGGTAGCGCCTTTTTGCGGTCCACACGGTAGCGCGGGTACTCCGGCGAGGAGGGGAATCCCAGCATCGCCTCAACGAAGGGGAAGCCTCGGTGGTGCAGGCAGGTGCCCTCCGCATCGACCATGCGCACCTGCGCGCCGTCCGCTGAACCAATCAGCACGTTCTGCGGCGAAAAATCGCCCGACGAGAGCATATAGACACGTCCACGGTTGAGCTTGAACTGCTCGGGCACGGGCGGGCGCTTGGTGAAGAAGGGCTGCAGAACACGGCGGAAGCGGAAGGACAGCTCCTCAACTGCGGCGGGAAGAACGGGCGCATCCTCATGCTCAGCGGAGGCAGAGACGGGGCTAGAGTCAGCACCCTGCTCGGGTGCGCGCGCCTCATCAGCCACACCGTACAGCTTCTTCAAGCCGCGCTCAGCCAGTCCCGGCGAGGCGATAGCACCCGGGAACTGCGCCTTGCGGTCGGCACGCGCCAGGTTCAGGCGGTAATCCTCGACCGCCTCACCCATAATGCCGCTGGCGGCAAGGGAACGGTACGCCTCAATGTAGTAGTTCAGCGCATCCAGCGCCTGCTCCTCGGTGCCCTCCAGCAGGGCGTGGGCGACCGAATACTGCTCGCCCTCCACGGTTCCGTCGCTCACATCCTCCAGTGCCAGCACGCGCAGTTCAGCATCCGCACCGTAAAGCTGCGGGAACAGACCCGGAACCTGCTGGTTCAGCGCTTCCAAACCGTAGCGCTCACGCAGGTACCCGAAACCGCCCGCGTTCACCGTCGAATCCTTACGGCGGTAACGCTTCACAATAATCGAGGTCGGCAAAGACTGTGCAGACTCGAAAGACTGGGCAGACTCGGCCGCAGGCTCATACGCCACACGCACCACAACGGAACGCATACCGGTACCCAGAATCTGCACGCGCTCAACCGTGCGCCCAGCCACCTGCTCCAGGGAATGCGCCCAGCAGAGCAGCTGCATCAGGTTCTGACGCATCGAGGCAGAATCGGCGCTCGCCTGAGGCGGCACGGGGGAGTAGGCGGTGATTGCCTCCTCAATGAGGGCGCTCAGAAGCTCCCCGTCAGGGGCGGGAGCGGAAGAATCGTTCGGTGACAGAGCCGGAAAGTTACTACTAAGGGAAACCTGCATAGAGCCATTATCCCCCATCGGATACCCTATAGGGCATGACTTCGACCCTCAGCGATTCCGCCCAGACCCCCGAAACCAGCCCCCGCACCTACGAAGTGCGCACTTTCGGCTGCCAGATGAACGTGCACGACTCCGAACGAATGTCCGGCCTGCTGGAGGCTAACGGCTACGTTCGCGCTGAGGAAGGCACCCAGCCCGACCTGGTCGTGTTCAACACCTGCGCGGTTCGCGAAAATGCTTCCAACCGCCTGTACGGTCACCTCGGCCAGCTCGCGCCGGTCAAGCGCGCCCACAAGGGCATGCAGATCGCCGTGGGCGGCTGCCTGGCGCAGAAAGACCAGGACGCCATCATCGAGAAGGCGCCCTGGGTTGACGTCGTGTTCGGTACCCACAACATTGGTTCCCTGCCGGCGCTACTGGAGCGTGCCCGCCACAACCACGAGGCGCAGGCAGAACTGCTCGAATCCCTCGAAGTTTTCCCCTCCACCCTGCCCACTAAGCGCGATCACGTGTACTCCGGCTGGGTGTCCATCTCCGTTGGCTGTAACAACACCTGCACCTTCTGCATCGTGCCGTCCCTGCGCGGTAAGGAGAAGGACCGCCGCCCCGGCGACATTCTCGCTGAGGTTCAGGCGCTGGTTGATGATGGCGCCATTGAGGTGACCCTGCTCGGTCAGAACGTGAACTCCTACGGCGTGGAGTTCGGCGACCGTCAGGCGTTCTCTAAGCTGCTGCGCGCCTGCGGCGAGATTGAGGGCCTGGAGCGTGTACGCTTCACCTCCCCGCACCCGGCAATGTTCACCGACGACGTGATTGACGCGATGGCGGAGACCCCGAACGTCATGCCCGTGCTGCACATGCCGCTGCAGTCCGGCTCCGATAAGGTGCTCAAGGATATGCGCCGCTCCTACCGTTCCAAGAAGTTCCTGAACATTCTGGACAAGGTGCGCGAGCGCATCCCGAACGCCGTGATTACCACCGATATCATTGTGGGCTTCCCCGGTGAGACTGAAGAGGACTTCCAGGACACCCTGAAGGTTGTGGAGCAGGCTCGTTTCTCCTCCGCGTTCACCTTCCAGTACTCAATCCGCCCCGGCACCCCCGCGGCGACCATGGAGAACCAGATCCCGAAGGAGGTCGTGCAGGAACGCTACGAGCGTCTGATTGCCCTGCAGGACCGCATCGCCGGCGAAGAGAACCGCAAGCAGCTCGGTAAGACCGTTGAGCTGATGGTCGTTGCGGAGGCTGGCCGTAAGGCCGACCAGACTCACCGCCTCTCGGGCCGCGGCCCGGACCAGCGCCTCGTGCACTTCTCCGTGCCCGAGGGTTGCGAGACTCCGCGCCCCGGCGACATGGTGACCGTGCCGATTACCGAGGCTGGTTCCTTCCACCTGATTTCTGACCCGACCGCCGAGCAGTACCAGCTGCGCCGCACCCGCGCCGGCGACGCGTGGGACCGCTCCCAGGCTGATTCCTGCGGTACCGGTACCACCCAGGTGCCCGGTGCGCCGGTGGGTCTGGGCATGCCGACCATCGGTCTGCGCCCCTAAAACCTATAACGAATCATGCGCCCTGTTCCTCGGGCTCTTGCCGCCACCGCAAGTGGGGGTGAGGGAACCGGTAGAATGGGGCGCATGACTATCTCCGAAACTCTGCCCGTTATCGCTATTGTGGGCCCGACCGGCACCGGTAAGAGCGCGCTCGCGATTGAGCTGGCTCTGCGCCTGAACGGTGAGTGCATTAACGCCGACTCCATGCAGTTCTACCGGGGCATGGACATCGGTACCGCGAAGGTCACCGCTGAGGAGATGCGCGGCGTCCCGCACCACCTGCTGGACATTATGGATGTGCGGGATGAGGCGTCCGTGGCGGAGTTTCAGGAGCGTAGCCGTGAGCTGATTGAGCAGATCCGCGGCCGTGACCGCTACCCGATTCTGGTGGGTGGTTCCGGCCTGTATGTGCGTGCCGCCCTGGATAAGTTGGAGTTTCCCGGCACGGATGCGCGGGTGCGTGAGCGTCTGGAGGAGCAGGCACGTACCGAGGGTATTGGTGTTCTGCATGCCCGCCTGGCGGAGGTCGACCCGGAGTCGGCAGCGCGCGTGAAGGATGAGCGTCGCATCATTCGTGCCCTGGAGGTGTTCGAGGTGACGGGCCTCCCGTTCTCGGCGTTCATGCCGGTGCGCGAGTACGTGACCGAGAGTATTCAGATTGGTCTGGATATGGATCGTGCCCTGCTGCACGAGCGTCTGCACCGCCGCGTGGAGCTGATGCATGAGCAGGGTCTGCTCGATGAGATTCGCACCCTGAACGAGCAGGGACTACAGGAGGGTAAGACCGCCTCCCGCGCGATTGGTTACGCGCAGTTCGCTCGCGTCCTTGAGGATGCGGACTACAGCGTGGAGCAGGCGATTGAGGATACGACGATCGCTACCCGCCAGTTTGCGCGCCGGCAGCTGACCTGGTTCCGTGCGGACCCGCGCGTGCACTGGCTGGATGCGCTCTCACCAACCCTTGTAGATGAGGCGGAGGCCATTATCCGCGAAAGCACCCGATAAGCCACAATATCGAGCCGCAGCCGAACAGATACCCCTTCGAACCGGTCGGCGCGGTAAAATCATAGACGGACTGGTCACCAACTTTAAGGACAGCATATGAGCGAGAACCCTTCCATCTGGGGCGAGCTGGCAGGCCTGACCCTCACCAAGGGTCACGGCACCGGTAACGACTTCATCTTTCTGACGGACGAGAACGCAGAAATTGCCCTCACCCCCGAGCTGGTAGCCCGCGCCTGCGACCGACACTTCGGCATTGGCGCGGACGGCTTCATTCGTGCTGCCCGCAGCACCGCCTCCCGCGCGGGTCAGAAGCTGATCGAGGAGCACCCGGACGCTGTCTGGTTCATGGACTACCGCAACGGTGACGGCTCTATCGCTGAAATGTGCGGCAACGGTGTACGTGCGTTCGTGGAGTACCTGCGCACTGAGGGCCTGATTGAGCTTGAGGTGGGCGAGACCGTCAAGATCGGTACCCGTGCCGGCGTGAAGACTGTGGCGCGCACCGAAGAAGGCTACGCGATTGATATGGGTCCGTGGAGCTTCATTCACGGTGACGCTGCCCGCGAGGGTGGCGAGGACTGCCTGGTGTCTGCTCGCGGCCTGAAGACTCCGCGCGCTGGCCTGTCCATTTCGATGGGTAACCCGCACACCGTGGTGATGCTCGGCTCCGACGGTAAGCTGGACGGCCTGGACCTGCACAGCCTGCCTCAGGTGAACCCCGCCCCGGTCAACGGCACGAACGTTGAGTTTGTGGTGCCGGTCGACCTGGACGTTGAGAGCGGCGCGCATGTGGGCGCTATCCGTATGCGCGTGCACGAACGCGGCGTGGGCGAGACTCTGTCGTGCGGTACCGGCGCGTGTGCGGCGGCTGCGGCGACCCGTTTCTGGGGTGGCGAGGAAGCGCCGGATGAGTGGCTGGTGCATGTGCCCGGCGGTACCCTCGCGGTGACTTTCGTGCTGGGTCCGGATGACCTGGAGCATGTTGTTCTGGCTGGTCCGGCGCAGATGGTTGCAACCGTCGTGCTGCGATAGCCTGCTGGGATAGAGCAGTCTTAGAACAGAGGTTTTATCGACAAAAGCGGCGGGTGTTTTCTGACAACACATTCAGAAAACACCCGCCGCTTTTATATTTTAAGCAATGAGCGCCAGAGGTTTTAGCGCTAGAGGTTTTAACACCAGAGGTCTTAGTCCTCGTAGCGGTGCACCTGCAGAATACGGAAGCCCTTCGAGGTCGCATAGCGCGACACCTCAAACTCGCCCGGGTGCAGCTGTCCAAGCTGTGCGTCCATCCACTTCTGCAAAGAATCGGAGCCCAGGTTCTTCTGAACCACCAGGTAGGCGTCACCGCCGGGCGCCAGGCGAGGCAGCCAGGTCAGCAGAATCTCGTGCAGAACCTCCTTGCCCACGCGAATCGGCGGGTTCGACCAGATGGTGTCAAAACGCAGTTCGGGGTCAACCGATTCGGGGGTTCCCACGGTGACGTTGGACAGGCCGAGAGCGGCGGCGTTGCGTTCGGTCAGGCTAATGGAGCGGGAGTTCACGTCCACCGCGTGCACCTGCGCCTGCGGTGCGAGCATTGCCAGGGTCAGGGTGATGGGGCCCCAACCGCAGCCGATGTCGAGCATGCGTGTACCCTGCGGGTCGGGTGCTTCCTGCAGCAAAATAGCGGTGCCCTTATCAATGCCGGAGGGGCTGAAAATGCCGTTAGCTGTGGTGACGGTGACCTTGCGGCCGGCAAGCTCCACCTGCACGGGGCGGGGCTTGAATTCGGTCTCGGGGGTCTCAGAGAAATAATGCTGCTCGCTCATGCTATCCAGTGTACCGGTAGGGCAAGAACCCGCCGCACACGGGCAGAGTATGCGCGGGGCGGGTCGGCAGCTTGCACGCCCTGAGCGCACAGGCGACTGAACCCCCTACCTGATGCGGGCAACGGCGGTAGAATTAGAGTCGTATGAATTCTAAGAACACCCCCGTATCTGATACCGAAAAGCTGCCCAGCGATGAGCAGCTGCGCCGCACCGTAGACCGCGTTCTGGGCCGCTCCCAGGCCGCCGCCTCCGTCACGACGTATGACGCCGCCGGTACCGCGCATCGCAGCGATAACTCTTCCAGCACCCACGGCAGCCACACTAGCCGCCGTGTGCTGGATACTCGCGCGCGCGAAATTTCTGACGTTCAGCGTGAGCACTCCGAATATGACGGTGACCAGGAAGATCTCGCTGAGCGCCGCGCCCTGCGCCGTATCGCGAACCTCTCCACCGAGCTTGAAGACGTCACCGAGGTCGAGTACCGCCAGCTGCGCCTGGAGCGCGTGGTGCTGGCTGGTTTGTGGACTGAAGGCACCGTAGAGGACGCAGAGAACTCTCTGCGTGAGCTTGCGGCACTGGCTGAAACTGCAGGTTCCGAGGTTCTGGACGGCCTGGTTCAGCGCCGCCTCAAGCCGGACCCCGGCACCTTCCTCGGCTCCGGTAAGGCGCTGGAACTCAAGGACATTGTGGAGGCGACCGGCGCCGACACCGTCATCGTCGACTCCGAATTGGCTCCCTCTCAGCGTCGTGCCCTCGAAGACATCGTGAAGGTCAAGGTCATTGACCGCACCGCCCTGATTCTCGACATTTTCGCTCAGCACGCTAAGTCCCGCGAGGGTAAGGCGCAGGTTGAGCTGGCTCAGCTGGAGTACATGCTGCCGCGTCTGCGTGGTTGGGGTGCGTCCCTCTCCCGTCAGGCGGGTGGCCGTGCCGCAGCCGGTGAGGGTATCGGTTCGCGTGGTCCCGGTGAAACCAAGATTGAGATGGACCGCCGCCGTCTGCGCGCTCGCATGGCGAAGCTTAAGCGTGAGATCGCTGCGATGGCGCCGGCGCGTGAGACGAAGCGTCTGAACCGTCGCCGTAACCGTGTGCCTTCGGTTGCTATTGCCGGGTACACGAACGCGGGTAAATCCTCCCTGCTGAACCGTCTGACCGATGCCGGCGTGCTCGTGGAGAACGCCCTGTTTGCGACCCTGGACCCGACCGTCCGTAAGGCTCAGACCCCGGACGGTATCGGCTACACCCTCTCTGACACGGTGGGTTTCGTGCGTTCGCTGCCGACCCAGCTGGTGGAGGCGTTCCGCTCCACCCTGGAAGAGGTCGCTGACGCTGACGTTATCCTGCACGTGGTGGATGCTTCGCACCCGGACCCGGAGGGGCAGATTCGTGCTGTCCGCGAGGTCATTGCGGAGGTTGACGCCCGCCATATCCCCGAGATTATTGTGCTGAATAAGGCGGATGCCGCCGACCCGTTTGTGCTGGAGCGTATGCGCCAGCGTGAGCCGGAGCACGTGATCGTTTCGGCGCGTACCGGTGAGGGTATTGAGGAGCTGAAGCAGAAGATTGCGGACACCATTCCGCGCCCCTCCATTGAGGTGAAGCTGCTGATTCCGTACTCGCACGGTGAGATTATTTCGCGCCTGCACGAGTGGGACGCCGAAATTAAGAGCACCGATTTCGTATCGGACGGCACGTTCGTGGTGGCTCTGGTCCGTGAGGATGTCGCCTCCGAACTGTCCGAGTATGTGCTGGAGGGCGACCTGCTGGAGGTTCTGGAAGAGGAACTTGCGGAGGCACACGCCCTGGCTGAAGCGACCGCTTCTGTTTCCGAGCAGGCCTCTACCTCCGAGGCTCTCTAGGGGCGTATGAGCGTGACCGAGAGCATCAACGCGCCCAAACGCCCCGGGAACCGTACCCGATTCGGCAACCGGCGGCACCCGATTCACCGGGCAGGAGCTTGAGACCCTGCCCGGTGCGAAGGATGCCCTGACCCTGCTTGACGAGGCGGTTGCCGCCACCGGCGGTCAGAACCGTGCCGGTCAGCGCACCATGGTGGCGCATGTGGCGCAGGCTCTTGAACTGCAGCGTCACCTGCTGGTCCAGGCGGGTACCGGTACCGGTAAGTCCCTGGGCTACCTGGTTCCTGCCCTGGCGCGGGTGGGGGAATCGAACCAGCCGATTGTGGTTGCGACGGCGACCCTTGCCCTGCAGGCGCAGATCGTGAACCGCGATATTCCGCGTCTTCTACAAGCGCTGGAGCCGCGCCCGGAGTCGCAGGCGCAGGTGGCTCTGCTCAAGGGCCGCAATAACTACCTCTGCCTGCACAAGCTGGAGGGCGGCTACCCGGAAGACGAGCCGGATGCTCTCTTTGACATGCCCTCTTCGACCTCCCGCGTGGGTGAGGAAGTGGTGCGCCTGCGCGAGTGGGCTGACCGCACGGAGACCGGCGACCGTGACGAGTTGAAGCCCGGCGTCTCTGACCGCGCCTGGGCTCAGGTCTCGGTCAGTGCCGCCGAGTGTCTGGGCCGCCGCTGCCCGCTGGTGGAAGAGTGCTTTAGCGAGATGGCGCGTAGCCGTGCCGCTGAGGCTGACATTGTCATCACGAACCACGCCCTGCTGGCGATTAACGCTTTTGAAGGCATGAAGGTTCTTCCCGAACATGAGACGGTCATTATTGATGAGGCTCATGAGCTGGTGGACCGCGTGACCGGTGCCGTGTCTGGTTCTTTGACGGTTGCGATGGTTCGCCGTGCGGCACGTAGCGTGAAGAAGCATTCGAAGGCTGATTCCGGCGCACTGGAAATGGCTGCCGGCACCCTGGAGACCGCTTTCGAGGGTCTTGCCGAGGGCCTGCTGAAGGGCCTGGACGGGCGCCTTTTGACCGCCATTTCTGCGGTCAATGATGCCGCCCGCACCGCCTTGTCCGATACCAAACCGGACGGTCAGGACGTTGATGCCGGCCTGCAGATGGCGCGCTCGCGTGTCTCTGAGGTGCACGATATGAGTAGCCGCATTCTGGAGGCTTCGGGCGAGCAGGACGTTCTGTGGATTTCTCGTCAGGGTGGCTGGGAGAACGGCCGCTACGTGGCTGCTTCCGACACCGACCCGGCGACCCTGAATATCGCCCCGTTGAGCGTTGGCCTGCAGCTGCGTGACGGCTTGTTCGCTGACCGCACCGTAATTTTGACGAGTGCGACCCTGACGGTGGGTGACTCTTTTGACGTTGCAGCCGCTGCCCTGGGACTGCAGGGCGAGGGCGCGCCGCGCTGGACGAGCATCGACGTGGGTTCGCCTTTCGACTACCGCAAGCAAGGCATCATGTACGTTGCCGGGGATTTGAAGCCTCCGGGATTTGGTGTGCACGAGGGGCAGCTGGAGCGTCTGCGTGAGCTGTGCGAGGCGTCGGAGGGCGGCGCCCTGGGCCTGTTCTCCTCGAAGCGTGCCGCCGAGCGTGCCGCCGAGTACATGCGTGAGCATAGCGACCTGAACATTCTTCTGCAGGGTGAGTCTTCGCTCAAGGCTCTGGTGGAGGAGTTCAGCGAGGACGTTGACTCCTGCCTGTTCGGAACGATGAGCCTATGGCAGGGCGTGGACGTTCCCGGTGACTCATGCCGCCTGGTGGTGATGGACCGCATTCCGTTCCCGCGCCCGGATGATCCGATTGCGCAGGCTCGTACGGAGGCGGTGAACCGTCACCGCGGTAACGGCTTTATGGCGGTTTCTGCTCACCATGCGGCGATTCGTATGGCGCAGGGCGCGGGTCGCCTGATCCGTTCGGTGTCTGACCGCGGCGTGGTGGCTGTGCTGGATTCTCGTGTGGCGACTAAACGCTACGGCGGTTTCTTGATGAAGGCGATGCCGCCGATGTGGTCGACGCAGAATAAGGTAGCCGTGATTGGTGCGCTGGCTCGTCTTTCAGCGAGCATTGAGCGTTAGCTCGGGAGGGATCCATTCCTGGCACCACCGCCCGCTTTGGGCATATAAATTTGGACATATAGAATCACCCCGGTGATACGTGAACGTTCACGTATCACCGGGGTGATTTTATGTAGAGCTCAAAGCCCAGCGGTTATGCCTTCTAGAGGCTGTGCTATTTAGAGCCAGCGTCTTCTAGAGACTGTATTTTCTAAAGACTACGCAGCACGGAGACGACCTTACCCATGACGGTTGCGCGGTCGCCCATAATCGGCTCGTAGTTGGAGTTGCGCGGCATGAGCCAGGTGTGGCCGTCGACCTGACGGAACACCTTCACGGTTGCTTCATCGTCGAGCAGCGCAGCAACGATGTCGCCGTTGTCTGCGGTGTGCTGCTCGCGGACAACCACCCAGTCGCCGTCGCAGATTGCGGCGTCAATCATGGAATCGCCTTTGACCTTGAGCATGAAGAGCTTGCCGTTACCGACCAGCTGGCGGGGCAGGGCGAGCACATCCTCCACGGACTGCTCGGCGGTAATGGGACCGCCCGCTGCAATTCGTCCAACCAGGGGAACGGGTACGAGGTCTTCATCGCCGACCTCGAAGTTCGGCAGCTCGGGCAGGGAAGAGGAAGCGCTACCGTGGATGCCGACGCCGTTCTCATCCAGCACCTCAATGGCGCGGGGAAGCTTGGGGTCGCGGCGAATGTAGCCCATGGTCTCGAGGCGACCGAGCTGGTGAGTGACCGAGGACAGGGACGCAAGACCCACCATGTCACCAATCTGGCGCATGGACGGCGGGTAACCCTTTTGTTCAATCTCGGTGCGGATCGCGTCAAGAATCTTCTGCTGGCGCGCGGTCAGCGCCGGACGGGGTGCTGTTGCCATTTCTTTTCCTTCGGTCTGTGCCCTGATTTCTGTACTCTGGCCTCTGTAATCCGGTCGGGGCACGGATGGGTGCTTCACACGTTTTCTGATGGTGCCCTAAAAATTTTTTGGGTTCTGCCGAAATGGGTCTTATCTCGTCAGGGGGTGGAGGAATTCTATCCGTGCCGGAGCGATACCGGAGCGATACGCAGGCAACAAGTATGTGCCTCCGCCCTATAAAACTCAGTCAGCAGCACCTGCACTTCGATACAGAACCAAGCTGTAACGGGTACAGAAACCTGCTGTGAGTAGGACTCATCAGGAGCGTGTGGAACGTCTCTTGACACCAGTGTAGAACACTACACCAAAAAACTCAAACAAATATTCTAGATTTTTCCTTCGAAACTCGAAGAAATTTTTAGTACATCTCTGCTAGACTTTAGAACAAGAGTTCGTATATACTCTTGAATCTCTCCTGAAATTCAGGATTTACGGGTGAATGTTCGAAAAATATTCGAAGATTCGACCCGGAGTCTTTCGGGAGGGGAGAGTGAATGAGTGTTCGAATGTATTCGAATCCTCTGCCTCTCTCTTCGCGTGATCTACCCCGGATGCTCTGGAAAGCCTCTGGCGAATCTAGGGAGCATCTGGCGAAGAGAGGGCGCAGGGGGTGGGGTGCTGAGGCAACCCGAGGCAACCCGGTGCACCCGACGCTCTGACCTAACTAGAGAATAGCTACCCAATAGTTATCGCCTAACAATCACCACTCCATAGTTATCACTCAACTAGACCACCGGGCGGGTATCGCTCGGCACTGCTAGACCCGCGGGGTAACCCCGGGGCGAGCTGAGAGAAAGGAACCACAATGACTACTGCAGCACCTATTGCTTCTCGCGGCACTTCTGCACACCTTCCGGCAGGTTTGGTGGTACTTCACCCCGCCCGCACCACCCCTGTCCGCACTGCGCAGCGTTCTCGTGTGCCTGCGTCTTCGCAGTCTGTTCGCTCTTCTCGTGCGGCTCATGCACCCCGCCCTGCGCAGGTGGCTCAGCCTACCCAAGCTCCCGCTGGTTCTGTTCAGGCACCTGCATCGGTTCGCTCTGTAGCTTCTGATGCGCAGTCTGATGCGCAGGTGCCCAGCATGAAAAGTGCTCTTCTGGCTAAGGGCGGCGAGCTTCTGCGCGAGGTTCCCGCTTCTATTCGTCGTCTTGGCACTGTGCGCGGTTTCCTGAAGGGGCTACCTCTGCTGACTTTGGCGGCGCTGATCGTGCTCGGCGCTATTAGCTTCTTTGGCCCGGCGGCTTCTGCTTCTGTGGAGAACGCTTCGGTGACTCGAACCGTCGTTGTGGTCAAGCACGGCGAGACCCTGTGGGATATTGCTCAGGCGGTGGATCCGCAAGGTGATACCCGTGATACTGTGGTTCGTATTATGGAGTTGAACTCGTTGACCAGCACCTCTGTTGATGCCGGTCAGCGTCTGGAAATTCCTCAGCCTCAGCGCTAAGCACGGACCCGTGTGTGGTTGGCTTCTGCGTGAGGTTGATGTCTTGACTCCGAATCCTCTATCTCTCAAGCTGGAGCGCTTGAGTCGAATTCTTGAGCCTATGAACTAGGAGCGCACCGATGCCTGTTCCCGTTGAACCCACCCCCGTCGAAACTGACTCTGTACAGAATGCTCAGACCGCTCGTCCTGTGGTTGCCGTTTTGGGGGAACCTGGAACTCGTGGTGCCCTGGTGAAGCTTCTTCAGGATGCGGGGGCGGATGTTATCGTGACCGCTGTGCCCAATCAGTTGCGTGAGGCTGACGGCATGGTGGTTACCGGCGGTGCGAGCTCTCTTGAGGCGTACGATGATCTGAAAGCTAAGGACGCTGAGCGCGTGATTGGTCGCCGTGTTGCTGGCGGTCGTCCGGTGTTGGTTGCCGGTGCAGCGTTGAGCTGCCTCTTCGACTCGGTGACGGTGGAGCATCCGCAGATGGGGCAGATTCAGGTGCAATGCATGGGGGGAGTGGCCCGGCGAGAGCGTGGAGCTTTCTACCCGCGACCTGGTGCCCGGTGCTTCTGCCCTGCGTGCTTGCTCCGATAGCGCACTGCTCAAGGGTCTTGAGGGCGAGGCTCACTTCAAATCTGAGCACGGCGTTTGAGTGGGCTTTTGATCAGAGCATTGAGTATATTGCCCCGCCGGCGGTGACGTGGACTGTCACCGAGCCTGCCTATATTGCGGCGGTTGAGAATGGCCCGCTGACGGCGGTGCAGTTCTGCCCGGTGGGATCTGGCGAGCTGGGCGCGGAGTTTATGCGCCGCTGGGTTGCGTCCCTGGCGGTGACTGGTCGCCTCTCTCTATCTTTTGAGTCGCTGCCTTCTGAGCCTCTGCCTTCTGAGGGCTCCGCTGCTGTTGCGGGAGGTAACTAATGTCTGTACCCGTTCTTGAACTTCTGCCCGCTGTTGATATTTCTGAAGGCTACGCGGTGCGCCCGGTGGGTGGTACCCTCTCCGGTGGTGAGCAGCGCCTCGACCCTGTTGAGGCGGCTTTGACCTGGGTGAAGGCTGGTGCTCGCTGGATTCACCTGGTTGACCTTGATTTGGCGTTTGGCCGCGGCACGAATACTGAGGTTCTGGCTGAGGTGGTTGCGGCTGTCCGTGCTGAGAATGCCCGGATGACCGGCTCCGCTCCGGTTCGTATTCAGGTCAGCGGCGGTGTGCGTAATGCTGAGAGTCTGGAGCGTGCCCTGAGCCTGAATCCGGACCGCGTGAACGTGACTAGTGCGGCTCTGGCGGATTCTTCCTGGCTTGAAGGCACTCTGGCTCGCTACGCAGATTCTGATCTTCTGGCTCTTGGCCTCGATGCTCGTTACACCCCCGAGCGGGGCTGGGTGACGGTGGCTCGCGGTACCGACTGGTCGGGTCCTGCTGTGGCGGAGGCGCTGGCGTGGCTGGAGGGCGCGGGTGTGCGCCGCTATATCGTCACGGATGTGAGTAAGGATGGTTCTCTGGCGGGCCCCGGTGCGGAGCTGCTGGATGTGGTGCTGGCTCAGACTGACCGTCCGGTGGTTGCTTCTGGCGGTGTGGCGTCGCTGGCTGATCTTGTGAAGCTGCGTTCTATGGTGCCTTCTGGTTTGGAGGGCGTGGTGCTTGGTAAGGCGCTGTATGTGGGTAACTTTAGTTTTGAGCAGGCTCTTGAGGCTGCCGGCTCCCGCTAAAGCTAGGGCTAAGCCTGGTTCCCGCTAAAGCTGCCGGTTCGCTCTAGTCCGCGTATCTAGTCCGCGTAGATTTCTTATCCGCACAGGCTTTATATATGACGAAGCTCCGCCTTCCTCAGTACGAGGGAGGCGGAGCTTCGTGCTGACATACACCAGATACGGCTTAGTACACCAGTTGGTTTAGTAGACCGGGCCGGTGAGCTTTTCGCCGGGGCCCTTGCCGGGTTCGTCCGGGAAGGGGGATGCTTCGCGGAAGGCGAGCTGCAGGGTGCGCAGGCCGTCGCGCAGGGGTGCTGCGTGCTGGGAGCCGATTTCGGGTGCTGCGGCGGTGACGAGGCCTGCCAGTGCGGTGATGAGCTTGCGTGCTTCGTCGAGGTCCTTGAGGTCGTCGGCGTTTTCGTCTGCTGCCAGGCCGCACTTGACGGCTGCGGCGCTCATCATGTGGATGGCTGCGGAGCTGATGATTTCGATGGCGGGTACGTCTGCGATGTCGCGCAGCTGTTCGTTGACGGCTTCGACCTGCTCTTCGGTGAGTTCGGTGTGGCCGTGTACGGGGGTTTCTTCTTCCGCGGTGAAGCGGAAACTCGTGTTTTCAGTGCTCATAGTCCTAGAATCTCATATTTCGTTTGTTTCGGTAAATGCGTCCTTAAGAGTGGGTGCGTCCGTGGACTTTCTGGAGGAATCCCCGCACTTTTTATGGTGTTTTGCGTCTAATTCCTTGCGCCTGTCGGGGATTCTGCGGTATGGTTGTAGGCAGTTTGCAAGTGGAGCATGCCTCCCACCCGGTTGACCGCCGCAGGCGTTAGTTTGCGAGTTTTGAGGTGAACGGGTTCGTCCGCCGCTTTCGGCGTACGCTGGTTTGTGCCTCCGCTTGTGTAACTGCGGGGGCTTTTTTAGTGCCCGCAACGGATAGTATTCACGGGGAAACCCACAGAGCACAGGAGCTAGTCATTAGCGAACCACGCATTAACGATCGTATCCGCGTTCCCGAGGTCCGTCTTGTCGGTCCCGGTGGCGAGCAGGTAGGCGTTGTCCCTCTGAAGGACGCTCTGCGTCTGGCTGAGGACGCCGAACTCGACCTGGTCGAGGTTGCCCCGAACGCGAAGCCGCCCGTGTGCAAGCTCATGGATTACGGTAAGTACAAGTACGAAGCCGCGATCAAGGCTCGTGAATCCCGCAAGAAGCAGGCTAATGCCGTTCTGAAGGAGATCCGTTTCCGCCTGAAGATTGATACCCACGACTACGAAACCAAGGTTGGACACGCTCGTCGTTTCCTTTCCGGTGGTGACAAGGTCAAGGCAATGATTCAGTTCCGTGGTCGTGAGCAGCAGCGCCCCGAGATGGGTGTGCGTCTGCTGGAGCGTCTGGCGGCTGAGCTGGCTGAGGTGAGCACCGTTGAGTCTCGCCCCCGTCAGGATGGCCGCAACATGGTGATGGTTCTGGCTCCGCTTCGCGGTAAGGCAGAGGCTCGCCGTGAGCAGGGCGCCGGCGGTCGCAAGGGTCGCGAGCGTATTGACACGACCAAGGCGAAGCCCGTAACTAATTCTCTGGCAGACGCTATGCCTGCCGAGTTGAAGGCGCAGGCTTCCGCCGAGTAGGGAACCGGGTCGTCACTTTAGGATGGGCACGCGCCTCCACCGTTGGGTGGGTGTTGCGGGTTCACCCGGTGCCGGTTCCGAGGCACCTCGTTGGGGGTGCCTCACCTTTGGTCCTTGGGGCTGATGCGTTCGCGTACGCAGCCCCACTAAGCTACCCCGCCACTGTGGCGGGGGATGAATGTAAGGAGAACGGCAGCTATGCCGAAGCAGAAGACCCACTCTGGTGCTAAGAAGCGCTTCAAGCTCACCGGTAGCGGCAAGGTTAAGCGCCAGCAGGCGAACCGTCGCCACTACCTGGAGCACAAGTCCTCTCGTCTGACCCGTCGTCTGGCTTCTGACCAGATCGTTACCGGCGGCCAGGCAAAGGTTGTCAAGAAGATGCTGGGTAAGTAAGCAACGCTTACTCTCTGCACCTGGCGCACTGATAGTGGTGCGCACTGATTAAAGACTCGCTCCTGTTCAGCGTGATATGTGAGCTGTTCAGGACATAAGACGAAGGAGACACACGTGGCACGTGTGAAGCGCGCGGTTAACGCGCACAAGAAGCGCCGTACTATTCTCGATCGTGCATCCGGCTACCGCGGTCAGCGTTCTCGCCTGTACCGTAAGGCTAAGGAGCAGGTCACTCACTCGCTGGTTTACAGCTACGACCACCGTCGTAAGAAGAAGGGTGACTTCCGTCGCCTGTGGATTCAGCGTATCAACGCTGCTTCCCGCGCACAGGGCCTGACCTACAACCGCTTCATCCAGGGCCTGAAGGCTGCTGGTGTTGAGGTTGACCGCCGTATGCTGGCTGAGCTGGCTGTTAACGAGCCCGCTGCTTTCAACGCACTGGTTGAGATTGCTAAGAACAACCTGCCCGAGGACACCTCGGCTCCCAAGGCTTAATGAGCCTAGGTTGTGTTCTTACCTCGAAGATCTAGGTTCGGGGTAGGATGCTTAAGCGTCGTGAGCGGCCGTCTGCACTTTTGAGTGTGGGCGGCCGCTTTCTGCGTATCGGGGGTTGTGCTTGTAGCTGTTCTGCGTTTTTTGGGTGTGCCTTTGCCTGTACCCTTTAAGGGTGAACTTTTTTGAACGTATTAGTACCCCCGTTGTGATGTCCAATCCGCAGGCAGATCGTGTGCGCGATATTGCCAAGCTGCGTACCCGTACTGCCCGCACGAAGAAGGGCCAGTTCCTGGTGGAAGGCCCGCAGGCTGTGCGTGAGGCGTTGAAGGCGCATTTGCAGAAGCCGATTCTGGATGCTGTCTACGTTACGGAGGCGGCTTTTGACCGTCATGAGGATATTGCTGAGCTACTGGAGCAGGTGTACGGCACCCCGACCCCGGAGGAGGGCCGCCGCGTCTTTATGCGTGTGGTGACCGATGAGGTGCTGGAGGCGATGGCTGATTCGGTGAGCCCGCAGGGTATTATTGCGGTTTCCTTCACGGTGGATGCGTCGTTCTCTCTGCTGTGGGGTGAGGGCGCGTTGAATCCGAAGCTGATTGCTGTGCTGTCTCGTGTGCAGGATCCGGGTAATGCGGGCACTATTCTTCGCGTGGCTGATGCGGCCGGTGCTGACCTGGTGATTACGACTAAGGGTTCGGTGGATTTGTATAATCCGAAGACGGTGCGTTCTACCGCTGGTTCGCTGTTCCATGTGCCGATTATTCAGGGTGTGCAGCTGGAGGATTTCGCGGAGGATGTGAAGTCTCAGGGTACTGCTGTGTTGGCTGCTGACGGCTATGGTGCGGTGAATCTGCAGGAGCTGAGTGAGTACACGGCGGCTCGTCGTGCCGGTGTGGAGGCGAGCGCCCCGTCCGGCGTGAAGGGTAATTTTGATCTTTCTCAGCCGACCATGTGGCTTTTCGGGAATGAAGCGCAGGGTTTGAATGCTGAAGAAAAAGCCGCGGCGACCATGCGTGTGGCTGTTCCTGTCTATGGTTCGGCTGAGTCTTTGAATGTGGGTACGGCTGCTGCTGTGTGTCTGTATGCTTCGGCGATGGCTCAGCGCGGCATTTCTCGCTAGGTTTTGGGCGGTTCGCGGCTGTGGCACAGCGGTGGGCCGCTTTGGTTTAGAGTTTGAGTTGAGGGCTGAGAAAGGGAAATTATGTCTGCTCCTTCTGGTCATTCGGGTTCGGGCGCGATTATTGCGGCGCTGGGTGCGAACCTGGGTATTGCGGTGCTGAAGTTTTTGGCTTTTGCGCTGACTCGTTCTTCGTCGATGCTGGCGGAGGGTATTCACTCGGTGGCTGATTCGGGTAATCAGCTTCTGCTTCTTCTGGGCGGTCGCGCTTCGCAGAAGCAGGCTGATGAGGAACACCCGTTTGGTTATGGCCGTAACCGCTATATTTACGCGTTTATTGTGTCGATTATTATCTTTGCCCTGGGTGGCTTGTTCGCTCTGTATGAGGGTTATGAGAAGCTGCATGATCCGCACGGTATTACTGAGTGGCAGTGGGTTCCGGTGGCTGTTCTGGTGGGTTCGATTCTGCTGGAGGGTAATTCGTTCCGCGTGGCGGTGAAGGAGTCGCGTGGGCTGAAGGGCAAGCAGAGCTGGATGCGTTTCTTGCGTACTTCGAAGAACCCGGAGCTTCCGGTGCTTCTGTTGGAGGATGCGGGTGCGTTGCTGGGTCTGATTTTTGCGCTCTTTGGTGTGGGTCTGACTCTGTTGACCGGTAATGGCCTGTGGGATGCGTTCGGTACCCTGGCTATTGGTGTGCTGCTGGTCTTTATTGCTGTGTTCCTTGCGGTGGAGATGAAGTCGCTGATTTTGGGTGAGGCTGCTTCGCCGGAGGATTTGGCGAAGATTCGTGCGGCGATTGAGGACGGCGATAGCGAGCGCATTATCCACATTAAGACCGTGCACTTGGGTCCTGAGGAGATTCTGGTGGCGGCAAAGATTCGTATTCATGATGCTGACACCGGTCGTGCGGTAGCTGATGAGATTGACGCTGCTGAGGTGCGTATTCGTGAGGCTGTTCCTGCGGCGCGCATCATTTATTTGGAGCCGGATATTTTCCGGGCTTAGTTCTAGGAGATTTTCGTTATGACCGTTGAGATGATCGTTGATGGTTTGCTAAAGATTTTCGTTGGCCTGATCATTCTTTTGGTGTACCTGCGTCTGACTCACCGTTCTCAGGCGGGGCACCAGACCCCGATTGATACCATCGGTAACTTTGTCATCGGTGGTGTGTTCGGTGGCGTGTTGTACAGCACGCAGATTAGCCTGTTCTACTTTGTCATCTACATGGTGTTTACGCTGTGCATGATTCAGCTGCTGAACGTGGCGACCACGAAGATTCGTTTTCTGCATATGGCGGTGCGTGAGCAGCGCGTGCCGGTCATTACGGATGGTGATATCGATATTAAGAGCTTCCAGCAGGCAGATGTGGTTCTTGATCCGATGCGCCTGATTGCTGACCTTCGTGCGCAGGGTATTTACGACCTGGAAGACATTGAGTTCGCTCAGATTGAGCCGAATGGTGTGCTGAGTGTGATTCGTAAGGGCGACGGTGTGCCGAACTTTGCTCTGATTGTGAAGGGTACCTTGGTCACTCGCGATATCGCGGATGCGCACAAGACCGAGGATTGGGTGTACCTGCAGTTGCGTGCGGCTGAGGTCGAACTTGAGGATGTCTTCCTCATGGAGTTCAAGAACGGTAACCGCCTGCTCATTCTGCTCAATGACGGCACTACTATTCGCCGTGAGGTGGCAGAAGCCTCGAATATGAATGATAAGGAAGAAGAGTGGCAGGAAGGCGTGGAGGAAGCTCCTGAGCCTGAGGATACTGGGGATGCCGAGAAGGAAGTATCGGAGCACGCTGCTGAGGATGCGCATCCGATGAAGGATTCTAAAGCGTAGAAGAAGGTAGAGAAAGATGAGTGAAGTGTCGCCCTCGTTTGAGGTTCAGGTGGTTGGCGCCGCCGTGGTTGATTCTTTGGAGGCTCCGACCCGCATGCTGGTGGCTCAGCGTTCTGAGCCGCAGACTGTTGCCGGTATGTGGGAGTTCCCGGGCGGTAAGGTCGAGCCGGGGGAGAGTTGCGAGCAGGCGCTGGTGCGTGAGCTGAAGGAGGAGCTGGGCGTGCAGGCGCGTTTGGGTGCTGAGGTGCCCGGCGCGTACCCGCAGGGCTGGTGTCTGAGCGAGCGTCTGGCGATGCGCGTGTTCTTTGCGGAGATTCTTTCGGGTACTCCGGATACTTTGGAAGATCACAGCGCTCTGCGGTGGATGCCGCTTCCCCCGGCGGGGGAGGGAATCCTCGAGGCCACGGAGGCCGCCGAGATTCTGGCGCTGCCGTGGATTCCGGCGGATTTGCCGATTGTGGAAGCGCTCCTGCAGCAGCTGCAGGACACTGGCACTGGTGAGGCGTAGACCCAAGGTCTGACCTAATGCTCTGCGCTAGTTCGTTGCGAGGCTAAGTTACCGTTATGTGACACGTTCGCGGCGGTAATAGGATAAATTTTCTCTATCTTTTTTGACACTGTTTGAAGGCGGGATTCCCTGTGGGGAGTCCCGCCTTTATTCATATTTTGAGGGTGAATTATGCGCCAGGTGATTCTGACTTGTGTATTTGTGGGGGAGAGGAATTTGTCATATATGGGTTCGACACGGATACATACTTTGGAAACCAATCGGTAGGCGGGTAGTATTGAGGGAGAAATCACATACGTATTGGGAGACAATGATGACTGCTCAACCCCCGTTTGATCCGGGTGCTTACCGCTCCGACGCGGTTCCCTCGGACACTCAAGCTATTTATATTCAGGAAGGCGGCGCTGAGCCGCGCGGAATTCTGTTCCATTCGCCGACCAAGCACCCGAAGATTCTGCGTCTGCAGGAGATTATGATTGTCTCCGCACTGCTCTGCTTGATCCACGGTGTTATTTCCTCGTTCGCACCGGATAACCTGTCCCCGCTGAAGGGTCTGCCGGAGTTCGGCGTTGCAGGCGGTATCGGCCTGCTGGTTGTTTCTGCGGTTGTGTACATTTGGGTGTACTTCACGATTCAGAAGGGCAAGCGTCTGGGTCTGACTGTCGGTCTGATTTTTGCAATTCTGGGTGCGTTCGTGGCGATTATGTCTCTGATTGGTAATGTCATTGATGCTCAGCGCTACGGCTTCGTGCCCCTGTACGCGGCATGGTTCATTGCGAACGTGCTGTGGATTCGTGCTTCTTTTGACCCGGCTGTGAAGCAGGCTCTGAAGTAGAAGCGCTCTCTTCAACCCTGTTGTTGAAAAGATATACTCTAGAACGCCCGGATGGACTATCCGGGCGTTCTGCTGTTTACGATTCCTTCTCTGGTCTAAAATGGATAGGATATGCGCCCGTCGCCTTCCCCTTGTCCCGCACCCTGTGCGGGGAGCCGGGGGAGAGCAGACGGTGCTACCTAAGGTGTATAACGAGCCAGCCGGTATAGTGCCGGTGGTATGCAGAGAAGAGTGACAATGACCGATTCCGTGCAGGAACACGAGGGTCTTAACGGCCCGGCTCAGGTTCTCGCCCGCATTGCGCAGGTTCTGGAGGAGAACCCCGAGAACGGTTTGGACGCTATCCGTGAGGCTTTCGAGGCTGAGCGTGAGCGCGCCCGCCAGGAGATTCGCGAGAAGGCTAAGGACTTTGACAGCCTCAAGGAGGTGCGCCTGAGCTTCTTCGGCGAGAAGGGCATCATGAGCATCGCTAACCGTCAGATGCGTGATCTTCAGAATCAGCACAAGGGCCCGGTGGGTAAGCTGATGGGTCAGGCTCGTGCAGCCCTGACTGAGGCTATTGAGGCTCGTACCGCTGAGCTGGAGGCTGAGCGTGAGGCTCGCATCCTGGCTGAGGAAGCTGTGGACGTTTCTGCTGCTTCGCCTCGCCGTTCCCTGGGCGGCCGCCACCCGATTGCTCTGATGCAGGAGCGTCTGACCGATATTTTCGTCGGTATGGGTTGGGAAGTTGCTGACGGCCCGGAGCTGGAGTCTGAGTGGTACAACTTTGACGCTCTGAACATTAAGCCGGATCACCCGGCACGCGAAATGCAGGATACTTTCTACGTTGAGCCGAAGAACGCTCACCTGCTGCTGCGCACTCACACGTCGCCGGTGCAGATGCGCTCGCTGCTTTCGCGTGATTTGCCGCTGTACATTGTGTGCCCGGGTCAGGTGTACCGCACCGATGAGCTGGACGCGACCCACACCCCGGTCTTCCACCAGATTGAGGGCCTTGCCGTGGATAAGGGCCTGACGATGGCTGACCTGAAGGGCACCCTGGAGTACATGGCACGCGCCATGTTCGGTGAGGACGCTAAGATTCGCCTGCGCCCGAACTTCTTCCCGTTCACTGAGCCTTCCGCTGAGCTGGATTTGTGGCACCCGAACGCTAAGGGCGGCCCGCAGTGGATTGAGTGGGGTGGCTGCGGCATGGTGAACCCGAATGTTCTGCGTGCTGCGGGTATTGATCCTGAGGAGTACTCGGGCTTCGCTTTCGGTATGGGTATTGAACGTACCCTCATGTTCCGTAACAACGTCGCTGACATGCATGACATGGTTGAAGGCGACATCCGTTTCTCTGAGCAGTTCGGGATGGAGATCTAAATTATGCGTGTACCCCTGTCATGGCTGCGCGAGTTCGTGCCTGTAGCTGAGGATGCTTCGGCTGAAGATTTGATGGCAACCCTGGTGAAGGTTGGCCTGGAAGAAGAAGACGTTCACCGCCCCTCTGATGAGCTGTCCGGCCCGATTGTGGTTGGTCAGGTGCTCTCGATGGAGCCGGAGACCCATTCGAACGGCAAGACCGTGAACTGGTGCCAGGTGCGTGTGGTTCCGGAGGGTCAGGAGCAGACTCTGACCGGTAAGGGCATTGAGCCTTCCGGCGTTCAGGGCATTATTTGTGGTGCCCACAATTTCAAGCCTGGCGACAAGGTTGTTGTGACCCTGCCCGGCGCTGTTCTGCCCGGTGGTTTCGCGATTACCGCTCGTAAGACTTACGGCCACAAGTCGGCTGGCATGATTGCTTCGACTCGTGAGCTGGGTATTGGTGATGATCACGGTGGCATTCTGGTGCTTTCGACCCTGGGTCTGGACCCGGAGGTTGGCACCGACGCGATGGAGCTACTTGGCCTGTACGATCAGGCTGCTGAGGTGAACGTGACCCCGGACCGCGGTTACGCGTTCTCTCTGCGCGGTATTGCTCGCGAGTGGTGCCACGCTACCGGTTCTTCCTTCGAGGATTTTGTGCTGGCGTACGGCGAGCGCGCCCCGGAGGCGAACGAGTCCGGTTACCCGGTTTCTCTGCGTGATGACGCCCCGATTCACGGTAACCCCGCATGCACTCGTTTCGTGATGCGTGAGGTGTCGGGCGTGAAGGCGGATGCGCCGGTTCCGACCTGGATGTCTTCGCGTCTGCGTCTGGCGGGTGTGCGCTCGCTGTCGCTGCCGGTGGATATTTCGAACTACGTGATGTTGGAGACCGGTCAGCCTCTGCACTTCTACGATGCTGACAAGGTTCAGGGTGAGATTGTGGTGCGTCGCGCCGCTGCTGGCGAGAAGCTGGTGACCCTGGACGGTGTTGAGCGTACTCTGCATCCCGAGGACATTGTCATTGCTGATGATTCCGGCGTGATTGGTCTTGCCGGTGTGATGGGCGGCGCTTCGACTGAGGTGACCGATTCGACCACCCGCATTCTGGTGGAGTCTGCTCGTTTTGATGAGGTGTCGGTGGCTCGTACTGCTCGCCGTCACAAGCTGATTTCTGAGTCCTCGAAGCGTTTTGAGCGTGGTGTGGATCCGCAGATTCAGGCTGCGGCTGCTCAGCGTGCGGTTGAGCTGCTGGTTGAGCTGGCTGGTGCCCAGGTTGAGCCGGGCGTTACCGATGTGTCGCTTGGCTATGAGCCGGTTGTGATTGACCTGCCGGCTGATTACACTGCTGGTCGTATTGGCGTGGATTACTCGCCGGAGCAGATTGAGTCTTGCCTGCGTGAGATTGGTTGCTCGGTGGAGCGTACCGAGTCTGGTTACGCGGTGACTGTCCCGTCGTGGCGTACTGACCTGCGTGCAAAGGAGGACCTGACTGAGGAAATCGCACGTATTGACGGTTACGAGAACATCCCGTCGACTCTGCCGGTGGCTCCTGCGGGTCGCGGTTACACTCCGGAGCAGGCGGGTAAGCGTCGTGCGCTGAATGCGCTGGCGGCTTCTGGCCTGACTGAGGTTTTCGCGTACCCCTTCGTGTCGGCTGATGCGAATAACCTGTGGTCGGCTCCGTGGGTGAGCACCCCTGAGAACCCGGTGACTGAGGTTCCTTCGGTTCGCCTGGAGAACCCGATTTCTTCGGCTGAGGGCTGGATGCGCCGTTCGCTGCTGCCGGGCCTGGTTGAGGTTCTGAAGCGTAACCTGTCTCGCGGTTTCAAGAACCTGGCTATTTTTGAGGCGGGTCACGTGTTCATTCCGGGTGAGCAGCTGGGTTCGGAGTCCATTCCGCCGCTGGGTGCTCGTCCTTCGGATGAGGTTCTGGCTGATTTGAATGCGGGTATTCCGCAGCAGCCCACGTTCGTTGCTGGCCTGTTTGCTGGTACTGAGCATGAGGTGATGCCGGGCGCTACTCCGCGCGCTTACGATTGGCGTGATGCTCTGGACGCTGTGCGTCTGGTGGCTGACGCTGTTTCGGCTGAGATTCAGGTGCGTAACGGTGTGCATACTGCGTTCCACCCGGGCCGTGTGGCTGAGGTTCTGAACGCGGACGGTGAGCGTGTTGGTTTTGCTGGTGAGCTGCATCCGAAGCTTTTGCAGGAGCTGAACCTGCCTGAGCGTACTTGTGCGTTTGAGCTGGATTTCTCGGCGCTGTTTGCTGGTCGTGTTGAGGCGCGTCAGGCTACTCCGGTGCTGACTTTCCCGGCTGCTACTCAGGATGTGGCACTTCTGGTGGACCGCGATCTGCCTGCTTCTGAGGTGGAGCGTGTTCTGCGTGAGGGCGCTGGTGAGCTGCTGGAGGATATCCGCGTCTTTGACGATTACCGCGGTGTCGGTATTGATGAGTCGAAGAAGTCTTTGGCGTTTGCTCTGCGTTTCCGCGCGCCGGATCGTACGCTGACTGCTGATGAGGCGTCGGCTGCTCGTGAGGCTGCTGTGGCTGCGGCTGTTGAGCAGCTGGGTGCGGAACCGCGTGTCTAACCGGGGCTGACCCTATGGCGTAATGCCTTGTGCTGACGGGGTGGGAGTTGTTGGCTCCCACCCCGTAGCTTTTGGTGTTGTGTAGCGGGTTTACCGGTGGGGTTGGTTTATGAAGCGTTGATAAGCGCTTTCATTGGTGAACTCATGTGGTTATGGGTACCCTAGAAGATAGATGATGTGAGGGAGAGAGTAATGGCTAATCGAGAGAACTCGCGCGAGCAGGATGAGCTGTCGCAGTCTGAGGTCGAAGAAACCTACTTTGAAGATTCTGAATATGAGGATTCTGAGTACGGTGATTCTCAGTACGAGGATTCTGAGTATGAGGAGTACGACGAGTACGAGGATTACGACGACGAGGAAGAGAACTCCTCTCTTTTCGCGATGAGTGAGGAAGAACTGGATGACCGTCCGGGCGTGAACTGGCTGTCGGTTCTTTCTGCTGCTGTTGCGGTTATTCTTTCCATTGTTTTGGCTGTTGTGGGTGTTCGTGCTTTTGCGTCGGTGAATAATAACGCTGAGTATGCCGGTAAGAGCTGGGTTATTCAGGGCACTTATCAGGATTTGACTCCTGACCTGATTACGAAGGGTAATGTGGCTCGTTATAAGGGCAACTTGCCGGCTGATGACGCTCTGAACGGTAAGACGTATGTGTCGAATCTGAAGGATAAGTATCAGGTGACTTCGGGGGCTCCGATTGAGTTCCGTGGTTCGCAGACTGGTGATGTTCCCTCCGAGTTCCCGCGTGAGGTGGATGGCCTGCTGGTGGAGAAGAACGGTAGCCTTGAGGTTGTCTACACCGCTGAGAAGGGCACGTTGAAGCCTGTGACTGAGGACAGCGTGAATGCTGAGCGTTTTGCCGGTATCGCAAGTATTGTTGGTGCGGTGCTGGTGCTTCTGCTGGGTCTGGGTTTTGCCGTGTGGCTGAACCGCCGTTCGCGCGATGTCGAGTATGAGGACCTGGATGGCCTGGTGGAGGATGAGCGCTAGGCGTTCTGAATCCTAAGGACTCACCGGTTGACGTTTTGTTGAGGGAGCCTGTTTCTGGTGCACGTGGTGCGCTGGAGGCGGGCTCCTTTTTCGTGCTCGCGTACCGGGGGTTTCTTGATCGGTGCGGCGCACCAGCCCACCATGTTCTTGCACGCTATGCATTCATTGTGAGGTTATGCGCCCGAATGTGTAGATACACGTTACATTCGCGGCGTTTTGCGTGACAGCTGGTGAGATAAACCCTGAAATTTCCCCCATATCTTGGAATAATCCGTATTTGGTGCGCATATTTATGTGCATATGTATTATCTTGGGTAGTAAAGAATGTTGCGCTGCGCCACCGTTGGGCAGCTCCGTTCTGAATTCGTGATTGGCACCGTAGGAAGAAGAGATATTATGCCTTTCCCCCTCGACCAAGATCGCGCGTCAGGCACGCATCGTTGAATTGCTGCAGACCCGACGTGTCCGCTCCCAGGCTGAACTGGCGCAGTACCTGACCGATGATGGTATGAAGGTTACTCAGGCGACCCTTTCCCGTGATCTTGTTGAAATTGGCGCTGAGCGCATCCGTGATGAAGGCGCCGGCTTGATTTATGCTGTGCCGAATTATCCTGCTCGTCGTGGCGGCGGTACTGCACCTGATGCCCGTATGATTTCCCTGTTTAAGGAGCTGCTGATTACCGCTGAGGGTTCGGCGAATATTACGGTTCTGCGTACTCCTCCGGGTGCTGCGCAGTTCTTGGCGTCGTCGATTGATCAGGGCGGTCTTGAAGCGATCATGGGCACTATTGCCGGTGACGATACGGTAATAGTGGTTACTCGTGACCCCAATGGTGGGGCTGCGCTTGCCGAGAGCTTCTTGGATTGGTCTGCTGCTCAGTAGTAGCTGGGGCGTATCTTGCGCTGTTCTTCTGATGTTTCGGGGGAACGGTTGAAGGTACGCCCTTCTGCTGTCTTTGGGCTCTTTTCCGGGCTCCTTGCCGGGCTTCTAGCTCGGCTTCTCCTTTTCTAGATATACCGATTTTTCTGTGGTGAGAGTTTTCTATCATGTCTGAAATGCACGATTCAGCGAACAATATTGCCTACCTGTTGGCGGAGGCTGCTTCTGATGCCGGGGCTAAGGCGGCTTTGGCGATTCCGGCTTCTGACTCTGCTGATGTGCAGGTGGTGAGCTACGCGCAGCTGGCGTCTGCGGCTGTGCAGGTTCAGCGTCATGTGGCGGCGCTCGGCGTTGAGCGTGGTGACCGTGTTGCGTTGTCTATGCCGAACGTGGCGTTGATGCCGGCGCTGTATTACGGCATTGTGGCTGCGGGTGCGATTTGTGTTCCGTTGAATCCGCTGTTGTCGGGTGCTGAGCTGGAGTATCATCTGCGCGATAGCGGAGCGAAGGTGCTTTTTGCTTTTGCGGGTACTCGTCTGGCGTCGGAGGCTTCCTCGACGGTGCCGGTGAAGAACGGTTCGGTTCGTTGTGAGATTTTCACCGGGGGAGAGGGTTCACCGGTGGCTCCTTTTGATGCGCCTGCCGATAGCGCGCTGTCGGCTGCTGTTCTGGAGCCTGTCCCGGTGGCGGCGAGTGATCCGGCGATTATTCTCTACACTTCGGGTACGACGGGCAAACCTAAGGGCGCGACGCTGACTCACGCGAATATCCTCTCGAATGCTCGTAGCTGCGTGAGCGTTTTTGGTTTCACCGCTGATGATGTCATTTTTGGTGGTCTTCCGCTGTTCCACGCGTTCGGTCAGACGGTGTCGATGAACGCGGCGTTTGCGGCGTCGGCTACGGTGGCTTTGCTGCCGCGTTTTACCCCTGATGGCGCGCTGAACCTGGTGGAGCGTGCCGGGGTGTCGGTGTTGGCGGCGGTCCCGAGCATGTATGTGTCGTTGGCGGCGGCGCTGGAGGCTGAACCTGAGCGTGCGCGCTCGCTGCGTGGTCGCATCCGCTTCGGTATTTCGGGTGGTTCGCCGCTACCTGCGCCGGTGCATTCTGCGTTGAAAACGCTGATTGAGTGCCCGGTGTATGAGGGCTACGGTTTGAGTGAGACTTCGCCGGTGGTTTCGTTTAACCAGGCGGAGTTTGGCATGGTGCTCGGTTCGGTAGGTCGTGTGCTGCCGGGCGTGCAGGTACAGGTCCGTTGCCCGCAGGGTTCCGAGTGCGCGCCGGGTGTGAGCGGTCAGCTGTGGGTACGCGGCGAGAACGTGATGGCTGGCTACTGGAATAATCCTGCGGCTACTGCTGAGGTTTTTGACGGCGAGTGGTTTGCCACCGGCGACGTTGCTCGTGTTGATGAGCAGGGCAATATTTTTATTGTGGACCGTATTAAGGACATGGTTCTGCGTAACGGCTATTCGGTGTATCCGCGTGAGATTGAGGATGTTCTCTATACCCATGAGCAGGTGCAGTCGGTAGCTGTGTTGGGCGTGCCGGATGAGCGCGTGGGCGAGGAGGTTGTCGCCGTGGTGATGCCGCGTCCGGGTGCTGATGAGGGCGTGCTGCAGGCGGAGTTGAATGCGTTGGCGCGTACTCGTTTGGCGGCGTATAAGTATCCTCGCCGCTACGTGATGGTGGAGAGCATGCCGCTGGGTCCGACCGGCAAGATTCTTAAGCGTGACTTGCGGGTTTTGATTCAGCGGGGCTAATCCCGGCAGACGGTTCTTGGCGTTTATCTGAGGACAAGCGCGGGTGAAGGGGGGTAGAATCTTGTAGGCGGCTTCTACCGCGTTATTGTTCCCGGGTGTTTTTCCGGGGCTATCCCCTTCACGAAAGAGAGAGCATGAGCGTTCCCGCTTCTGAGGCTTCGCGAACCCCTATTGAGCAGTTGATTCCGGCTGCTTGCGCTACGATTCCGAATTACCCGCACGAGGGTATCCTCTTTTACGATGTGACCACTCTCTTCGCTAATGCTGAGGTGTTCAAGGCGTGCATTGATGAGCTGGCTGCTCGTTTTGAGGGTCAGTTTGACGTGGTGGCTGGTGTTGAGGCTCGCGGTTTCTTGCTGGCTTCTGCGCTCGCGTACGCTACCGGCACCGGCATTATGACGGTTCGTAAGGCGGGTAAGCTTCCGCGTGAGACGTACCGTGAGGAGTATGCGCTGGAGTACGGTAGCGCGGCGATTGAGATTCACTGTAATGATTTCGCGCCGGGCACTCGTGTTCTTCTGCTGGATGATCTGCTGGCGACTGGCGGTACCCTGGTGGCCGCCGCGAAGCTGGTGGAGCGCGCGAACCTGAAGGTTGCCGGTGTTGGCGCTCTTCTGGAGCTGGAGGGTCTGGGCGGTCGTGAGGCGCTGGACGGTTACCATCTTGAGACGCTGAGCTTGGTGTCTGAGTACCCGCTGCCGTCGAAGTAGTTTTATAGAGTTTGAGGTGTACCGCCGTTTGGGTGTGTAGCCGATATTGATGAGGGGTGCCCCGCCGGTTGAGCCGGTGGGGCACTTTTCTGTATGGGCCGGTGCGGGTTTTCTACGGGGGTAATATTTCTGCCCTTCTGAGCCTGTCCTGTAAAATAGTGACCCGTATTTTTGGGTGTCTGTCGCACCCTGTCTTTGAGACACCATAGGTTTAGGAGCTTACGTGTCATCTGAATCTTTACCCCAGCAGTCTGCTGATTCTTCGGCGGCTGAGAAGCTGTTTGCTGAGCAGATGGCTGCGGAGCGTGAGTATGTTGCTCGCGTGTATGCTCGCCTGGATGAGCTCCGTGATGAGACGGCTGAGAAGCTGGCTGCTGTGCGTAAGAATCAGGCGGTGGGCGGTCATCAGAACCGTTCGGAGCGTGACTCTTTTGCTACTCACTATGAGGATCGTTTGGCGCAGCTGAATGCTGTGGATTCTCGTCTGACCTTTGGTCGTTTGGATATGGACCGTGAGGGCGCTGATGCGGTGCGTTATATCGGTCGTATTGGTATTACGGATAGCAATCAGCAGCGTCTGCTGATGGACTGGCGTGCCCCGGAGGCGGGTACGTTCTATCAGGCGACTGCTTTCCACTCGATGGGTGTGCGCCGCCGCCGTCACCTGATGCTTGAGGGCCGCACTGTCGTAAATATTGAGGATGAGGTCTTCGATTCGGAGATGCTGCAGGATGAGAACACCCTCCACGGTGAGGGTGCTCTGTTGGCGGCGCTGAATAAGAAGCGTACCGGCCGCATGGGCGATATTGTGGCGACGATTCAGGGTGAGCAGGATGCGATTATCCGCTCGGAGCTGCCGGGTGTGCGTGTTGTGCAGGGTGGCCCGGGTACCGGTAAGACTGCTGTGGCGCTGCATCGTGCGGCGTACCTGCTGTACACGAACCGTGAGCGCCTGTCGAAGGCTGGCGTGCTGGTGGTTGGTCCGTCGAATTCGTTCATGTGGTATATCGAGCGTGTGCTTCCTTCGCTGGGTGAGACCGGTGTGGTGATGGCTTCGTTGGCGACCCTGTACCCGGGTCTGCGTGCTGTGCCTGAGAAGGACCGCGCGGTTGCCGCGTTGAAGGGCGATTTGCGCATGGTGAAGGTTATTAAGCGTGCGGTGGCGGATCGTCAGAAGGTGCCGGCTCAGGTTCAACGTCTGAATGTTGAGGGTACTGATGTTGAGCTGACTCCGGAGATGGTTCGTTCGGCTCGTTCTCGTGCTCGTTCGACCGGCAAGCCGCATAATGAGGCTCGCGAGACGTTCGTGAAGATTCTGTTGAAGGAGCTGACCGCTAAGCTGGATGATCAGCTGAACCGTGCGGCGGGTCGCGTGGTGGAGCGTCCGTATCTGCAGGATGATGTGCGTGCTTCGATGGATGTGCGCCGTGCCTTGAACCTGGCGTGGATGCCGCTGTCGCCGGAGACTCTGTTGCGCTCGCTGTTCTCGAAGCCGCATTATCTGGAGTCTGCAACTCGTGAGTTGTCGAAGGCTGAGCGTGAGCTGCTGGCTCGCCCGGCGGATGCCCCCTTCACGGAGGCTGATGTTCCTCTGCTGGATGAGGCTGCTGAGCTTTTGGGTGATTTTTCGAAGGTGACCGGTGCGGCTGCTGCGGCTCGTGCTGCGGCGGAGCATCGTGCGAACCTTGAGAATGCGGCGAAGGCTTTGGAGAATGTTCACCAGTCGCTGGAGGATATTGGCGCTGATGGCGTGATTACTCCTGAGCAGATTGCGATGATGAATGAGGTTCGTGGCGAGCGTATGACTGCTGCGGCTGCGGCGTCTGCTGATCGTACGTGGGCGTATGGCCATATTGTGGTGGATGAGGCCCAGGAGCTCTCGCCCATGCAGTGGCGTTTGCTGATGCGTCGTTGCCCGATGAAGTCGTTTACGATTGTGGGCGATATTGCACAGGCCTCTTCTGCTGCGGCTGCTTCGTCGTGGTCGCAGGCGTTGGAGCCGTTTGTGGGTGAGCGTTTCACTCTGGAGGAGCTGACGATTAATTACCGTACTCCGGCTCAGATTGCTGAGGCAGCGGTATCGGTTGCTCAGGCTGCTGGTTATGAGGTGTCTGCACCTCGTGCGGTGCGTGAGGGCCAGTGGCCTCCGCTGGTTCATGAGGTTGCCGCCGAGTCTGTTGTGGAGCAGACCGTGTCCGTGGTCAGCGAGGAAGTCGCTCATTCGGGCGGCGCTCTGATTGGTGTGGTGTGCCCGCCGAGCCTGTATGTTCAGACGGCTCAGGCCGTGGCTCGTGCTCATGCTGATCGTACGGGTACCGCGCAGACTGCGTTGGAGAATCAGGTGCTGGTTCTGACTCCGTGGGAGGCGAAGGGCCTTGAGTTTGATGTTGTGGTGATTGTTGAGCCGCAGCAGCTGATCGATGATGCTGATGGTGCTGTGGGTGACTTGTACGTGTCGATGACTCGTCCGACTCAGCGCCTGCACATGGTGGGTTCGCGGATGCCCGCGGGTCTGTAGCTCTGTAGTACCTTTCTTGTTATTTCTTTGAGCCGGTGCCGCACCGGTTTGGGCGCTCGCTTGGGTTTTTCTGAGCGTTTGTGCCGGTGCGGTGCTAGGCTTGTTACATATTTTGTTCGAGCGCCTTCGGGCGTTGTTACCTTGTGAATGGGAGAAGCATGTCTGCCGAGATCCTCAACGCGCAGCATAATGACGATACCTTCGAGAATATTTGGCAGGAGCTGAAGTGGCGCGGCCTGGTGCACGTGAGCACTGATGAGGCTGCTCTGGAGAAGGCGCTGAGCGAGGAGAGCCTGACTTTCTATACGGGTTATGATCCGACTGCGGCTTCTTTGCACCTGGGTCACCTGGTGCAGCTGCTGGTGATGCGTCGTCTGCAGCTGGCTGGTCACAAGCCGCTGGGTCTGGTGGGTGGTTTCACCGGTTTGATTGGTGATCCGCGTCAGACTTCTGAGCGTGTGCTGAACTCTCCTGAGGTTGTTGCTGAGTGGGTTAAGTCTCTGCGTGCTCAGATTGAGCGTTTCCTCTCTTTCGAGGGTGAGAACGCTGCCCGCATGGTGAATAACTTGGACTGGAGCGGTCAGATGTCTGCTCTGCAGCTGCTGCGTGATGTTGGTAAGCATTTCCGCGTGGGCACCATGGTGAAGAAGGAGATTGTTGCGAAGCGCCTGAACTCTGATGAGGGCATTTCGTACACCGAGTTCTCGTACCAGATTCTGCAGGGCCTGGACTTCTTGGAGTTGAACCGTCGTTTCGGTTGTACTCTGCAGACCGGTGGTTCTGATCAGTGGGGTAACCTGACGAGCGGTACTGAGCTGATTCGTAAGGTGGAGGGTAAGAGCGTTCACGCTATTGGTACTCCGCTGATTACTAACTCTGATGGCACTAAGTTCGGTAAGAGCGAGGGTAACGCTATTTGGCTGAACCCGCAGATGTGCTCGCCGTATGCTTTCTACCAGTTCTGGCTGAACACTGCGGATGCGGATGTAGTGGATCGTCTGAAGGTCTTTACGTTCTTGACTCGTGCTGAGATTGCTGAGTTTGCGGAGAAGGTTGAGAAGGAGCCGTTTAAACGTGAGGCTCAGAAGACTCTGGCGTACCTGGTGACTTCGCTGGTTCACGGTACTGAGGCTACTGATCAGGCTGTGGCTGCTTCGGAGGCTTTGTTCGGTAAGGGCGATTTCGCTGCTCTGGATGAGGCTACCCTGGAGTCTGTGGTTGCGGAGCTTCCTTCTGCGAAGCTGACCGAGGATCGTCTGGACTTGATTTCTGTTCTGACCGAGCTGGGCTTTGCGAAGTCTAACTCTGAGGCTCGTCGCATTCTGAAGGAGGGCGGCGCTTCGGTGAACGGCGTGAAGGTTCAGGGTGAGGACGCAGCTATTTCTAAGGATGATCTGCTGCACGGTCGTTTTGCGATGGTTCGCCGTGGCAAGAAGAACCAGGGCGCTGTAGAGCTGATCTAGTACAGAGCTGATTTAGTCTTCTCGATACATATAGATGGGGAGGGGTTCTTCTCTGCTGAGTGTTTAGTACTGAGTGTCCGGTACTGAATGTTCGGTACTGAATGTTCGGTGGGGGAGTGTCCCTCCTCTTCTGTTCCCTATATACATTCCCTACATACACAGGGCCCCTCCGTTAGGAGGGGCCCTTCTTGTATCGATCTACTGCTGTATCGTTCTGCTGCCACCTGGTTCTGTGCCTGTCTTTGTTTGCGAGGGCCTTTGTTCACGAGGGGTTTGGGTCCCTTACGTCCCTGTTTTCGGGCTCCAGCGGCCTCCAGGGAGGGAAATTCGCAGATTTTTGAGGTTTTTTGGAAGTTTTTTAAAGATTTTCCAGCACCCATAAAACGCTCTGACTAGGCTTTTTGGTGCATGTGAGGGTGTTTGAGACCCTTACAGAGTCGTATTTGTGGTCTACTTCACCCCATTTCGGGTTGCAGACCCATTTCGGCATCTGTATAGTTGTATGAGTCGCCGCGGCGAGGAGGAAAAAACGAAGAGATTTCTTCGGTGTTTCTCCTAGTCGGAAGCGGTTGAATGACTTTCAATTGTATAGTGTTTTGGTTTCTTACTTGAAGGAAATCCGAGTTGCCTGTTGGTGATGGTGGAGGAGTTTAGGAAAGAAACTTTGTGGTGTGAATCACGGAAAACGGATTTGCATGGCAAACAAAACGCTGGTATATTTGATTGAGTTGCCGCGGGAACGCGGTAATGACGAAATAACATGAATGACCGTTCAACGGTAAGACTTCTCAAATAGAGTAAGTTGAGGTGTTGAATCGGTGTGTTGCTTGAGAACTCAATAGTGTGCTTTGTTCAATAAAATCACCAAATGGTGATGGAAACTGAAACTAATACCAAATATTTATTGATATTTGATAATCATCAAATGGTTTCAAATTTAGTCAGCTTGAGTCACGCACCCCCGTGTGTGATTCGCTGTTTGAGATCAGATTATCAAGCTTTTCTATTTTTTCAACGGAGAGTTTGATTCTGGCTCAGGACGAACGCTGGCGGCGTGCTTAACACATGCAAGTCGAACGATGAAGCCTAGCTTGCTAGGTGGATTAGTGGCGAACGGGTGAGTAATACGTGAGTAACCTACCTTTAACTCTGGGATAAGCCTGGGAAACTGGGTCTAATACCGGATACGACCAATCTCCGCATGGGGTGTTGGTGGAAAGCGTTATGTAGTGGTTATAGATGGGCTCACGGCCTATCAGCTTGTTGGTGAGGTAACGGCTCACCAAGGCGACGACGGGTAGCCGGCCTGAGAGGGTGACCGGCCACACTGGGACTGAGACACGGCCCAGACTCCTACGGGAGGCAGCAGTGGGGAATATTGCACAATGGGCGCAAGCCTGATGCAGCGACGCCGCGTGAGGGATGACGGCCTTCGGGTTGTAAACCTCTGTTAGCAGGGAAGAAGAGAGATTGACGGTACCTGCAGAGAAAGCGCCGGCTAACTACGTGCCAGCAGCCGCGGTAATACGTAGGGCGCGAGCGTTGTCCGGAATTATTGGGCGTAAAGAGCTTGTAGGCGGTTTGTCGCGTCTGCTGTGAAAGGCCGGAGCTTAACTCCGTGTATTGCAGTGGGTACGGGCAGACTAGAGTGCAGTAGGGGAGACTGGAATTCCTGGTGTAGCGGTGGAATGCGCAGATATCAGGAGGAACACCGATGGCGAAGGCAGGTCTCTGGGCTGTAACTGACGCTGAGAAGCGAAAGCATGGGGAGCGAACAGGATTAGATACCCTGGTAGTCCATGCCGTAAACGTTGGGCACTAGGTGTGGGGGACATTCCACGTTTTCCGCGCCGTAGCTAACGCATTAAGTGCCCCGCCTGGGGAGTACGGCCGCAAGGCTAAAACTCAAAGAAATTGACGGGGGCCCGCACAAGCGGCGGAGCATGCGGATTAATTCGATGCAACGCGAAGAACCTTACCAAGGCTTGACATATACTGGACCGCATCAGAGATGGTGTTTCCCTTCGGGGCTGGTATACAGGTGGTGCATGGTTGTCGTCAGCTCGTGTCGTGAGATGTTGGGTTAAGTCCCGCAACGAGCGCAACCCTCGTTCTATGTTGCCAGCACGTTATGGTGGGGACTCATAGGAGACTGCCGGGGTCAACTCGGAGGAAGGTGGGGATGACGTCAAATCATCATGCCCCTTATGTCTTGGGCTTCACGCATGCTACAATGGCCGGTACAGAGGGTTGCGATACTGTGAGGTGGAGCTAATCCCTAAAAGCCGGTCTCAGTTCGGATTGGGGTCTGCAACTCGACCCCATGAAGTCGGAGTCGCTAGTAATCGCAGATCAGCAACGCTGCGGTGAATACGTTCCCGGGCCTTGTACACACCGCCCGTCAAGTCACGAAAGTTGGTAACACCCAAAGCCGGTGGCCTAACCCTTTTGGGAGGGAGCCGTCTAAGGTGGGATTGGCGATTGGGACTAAGTCGTAACAAGGTAGCCGTACCGGAAGGTGCGGCTGGATCACCTCCTTTCTAAGGAGCACATTTAGTTGGCCATGCTACCCGCGAGTGTCGGGTGGGTGGTTTTGCTCATGGGTGGAATGTTGGTTTTGGGTTGGATGAGGCGCATTGTTGGGTTTTGGGGTAACACGCATGTGTTGTTCCTTTGTTTGCCTGGCATGGTGATGATGCAAATGTTTTTGTTTGTGTTGTTGTTGTGTTGTGGGTTGTTGTTTGAGAACTATATAGTGGACGCGAGCATCTTCTGGAATTTGCGTTGAATCAATGCTTTTGTGTTGGTTTGATTGTTGATTTTAGATTCTTATTTTTCTTGATTGTGTGTAAGTTATTAAGGGCACACGGTGGATGCCTTGGCATTAAGAGCCGATGAAGGACGTGTGAATCTGCGATAAGCCTCGGGGAGCCGATAACTGGGCTGTGATCCGAGGATTTCCGAATGGGGAAACCTGGCTCATCTTCATGGTGAGTTACCGCCAGCTGAATGTATAGGCTGGTTGGGGGGAACGCGGGGAAGTGAAACATCTCAGTACCCGCAGGAAGAGAAAATAAAGTAATGATTCTGTGAGTAGTGGCGAGCGAAAGCGGAAGAGACTAAACCTGTGGTGTGTGATAGCGGTTAGGCGTTGCATCATGGGGGTTGTGGGAGTCACAGTGGCAGTTCTAACTGGCTGCCGGCATGATGTTCAGGATGGTAGGTGAACGACTTGGAATGGTCGGCCGTAGAGGGTGAGAGTCCCGTAATCGAAATTGTTCTGTCCGTGGTGTGGCCACCCGAGTAGCACGGGGCTCGTGGAATCTCGTGTGAATCTGCCAGGACCACCTGGTAAGTCTAAATACTTCTTAATGACCGATAGTGAATCAGTACCGTGAGGGAATGGTGAAAAGTACCCCGGGAGGGGAGTGAAATAGTACCTGAAACCGTGTGCTTACAAGCCGTTGGAGCCTTTTGGGGTGACAGCGTGCCTTTTGAAGAATGAGCCTGCGAGTTAGTGTTATGTCGCGAGGTTAACCCGTGTGGGGTATCCGTAGCGAAAGCGAGTCTGAATAGGGCGTTTGAGTGGCATGACCTAGACCCGAAGCGGAGTGATCTATCCATGGCCAGGTTGAAGCGACGGTAAGACGTCGTGGAGGACCGAACCCACTTCAGTTGAAAATGGAGGGGATGAGCTGTGGATAGGGGTGAAAGGCCAATCAAACTCTGTGATAGCTGGTTCTCCCCGAAATGCATTTAGGTGCAGCGTTACGTGTTTCTTGCCGGAGGTAGAGCTACTGGATGGCCGATGGGCCTTCACGGGTTACTGACGTCAGCTAAACTCCGAATGCCGGTAAGTGAGAGCGTAGCAGTGAGACAGTGGGGGATAAGCTTCATTGTCGAGAGGGAAACAGCCCAGACCACCAACTAAGGCCCCTAAGCGTGTGCTAAGTGGGAAAGGATGTGGAGTTGCTTAGACAACCAGGAGGTTGGCTTAGAAGCAGCCATCCTTGAAAGAGTGCGTAACAGCTCACTGGTCAAGTGATTCTGCGCCGATAATGTAGCGGGGCTCAAGTACACCGCCGAAGTTGTGGCAATGATCTTTTTTGGATTGTTGGGTAGGGGAGCGTCGTGTGGCCGTTGAAGCTGCGGTGTAAACCAGTGGTGGAGGCTATGCGAGTGAGAATGCAGGCATGAGTAGCGAAAGATGAGTGAGAAACTCATCCGCCGGATGATCAAGGGTTCCAGGGTCAAGTTAATCTGCCCTGGGTTAGTCGGGGCCTAAGGCGAGGCCGACAGGCGTAGTCGATGGATAACGGGTTGATATTCCCGTACCGGTGAAAAACCGCCCATACTGATATTGTGATGCTAACCATGCGAAGCATGATGTGCAGGCTTTTGTTTGTGTGTTGTGTGGGTTGTGGGACCCGATCTTTGGAGGTAAACGTATTAACAGGTGTGACGCAGGAAGGTAGCCAAGCCACGCGATGGTTGTCGTGGTCTAAGCGTGTAGGGTTGTCGGTTGTTAAATGCGCCGGCTGTGTGCCTGAGACGTGATGGGACCCCGTTTTTGGGGGATTTGGTGATCCTATGCTGCCGAGAAAAGCATCGGCGTGAGGTTTTAGCCGCCCGTACCCTAAACCGACACAGGTGATCAGGTAGAGAATACTAAGGCGATCGAGAGAATCATGGTTAGGAACTCGGCAAAATGCCCCCGTAACTTCGGGAGAAGGGGGACCTTGAGCGTGATGGGCACTTGCTGCCTGGAGCGTGTATGGGTCGCAGAGACCAGGGGGAAGCGACTGTTTATCAAAAAAACACAGGTCCGTGCGAAGTCGTAAGACGATGTATACGGACTGACTCCTGCCAGTGCTGGAAGGTTAAGAGGATTGGTTAGCCTTTTTTTGGCGAAGCTGAGAATTTAAAGCCCCAGTAAACGGCGGTGGTAACTATAACCATCCTAAGGTAGCGAAATTCCTTGTCGGGTAAGTTCCGACCTGCACGAATGGAGTAACGACTTCCCTACTGTCTCAACCATGAACTCGGCGAAATTGCAGTACGAGTAAAGATGCTCGTTTCGCGCAGCAGGACGGAAAGACCCCGTGACCTTTACTATAGTTTGGTATTGGTGTTTGGTTTGGCTTGTGTAGGATAGGTGGGAGACTGTGAAGCATGGACGCTAGTTTGTGTGGAGTCGTTGTTGAAATACCACTCTGGTCAATCTGGATGTCTAACTTCGGGCCATGATCTGGTTCAGGGACAGTGCCTGATGGGTAGTTTAACTGGGGCGGTTGCCTCCTAAAAGTGTAACGGAGGCGCCCAAAGGTTCCCTCAGCCTGGTTGGCAATCAGGTGTTGAGTGTAAGTGCACAAGGGAGCTTGACTGTGAGACTGGCAGGTCGAGCAGGGACGAAAGTCAGGGACTAGTGATCCGGCGGTACGTTGTGGAACGGCCGTCGCTCAACGGATAAAAGGTACCTCGGGGATAACAGGCTGATCTTGCCCAAGAGTCCATATCGACGGCATGGTTTGGCACCTCGATGTCGGCTCGTCGCATCCTGGGGCTGGAGTCGGTCCCAAGGGTTGGGCTGTTCGCCCATTAAAGCGGTACGCGAGCTGGGTTCAGAACGTCGTGAGACAGTTCGGTCCCTATCCGCTGCGCGCGTTGGAAATTTGAGAAAGGCTGTCCTTAGTACGAGAGGACCGGGACGGACGAACCTCTGGTATGTCAGTTGTACCGCCAGGTGCATGGCTGATTGGCTACGTTTGGGAGGGATAACCGCTGAAAGCATCTAAGCGGGAAGCCTGTTTCGAGATGAGATTTCCTGGCACTTTTGGTGTGTGAGGCTCCTTATAGATGATGAGGTTGATAGGCCGGGTATGGAAGCGGGGACTGAAGACTCGTGGAGTTGACTGGTACTAATAGGCCGAAGGCTTACTTTTTCGAGAAATGTTGTTTGCGTTCACTGTATGGTTTTTGGATAACAATCCCGCAGGTTTGCGGTGATTATAGCAAGAGGGAAACGCCTGGTTCCATTCCGAACCCAGAAGCTAAGACTCTTTGCGCCGATGGTACTGCACTTTTGTGGGTGTGGGAGAGTAGGTCATCGCCGCTTTATTATTCAATAGCCCCGGCTTCGCCGGGGCTATTTTTGTTTGGGGAGGCCTAACGGCCTCCCCATTTGTCTTTAACATCCCATCAGTACGGGTGCACGGAAGGTGCTCTCTATACTAAAATGGTATGGCTTATGTTTAGGCATTAGCGGGTGTATCTAAAGCACCCCTCATAGAGTTGATGCCTCAGGCAGCGGTTCGCCCGAATCGACTGCATACCCTACCCGCCCACACTGGCGGATACCTCCCAAGGAGATTCATGTCTGAGACCCCCCGTCACGAGTCTAACGGCTCCGGCCCCCGCCAGCACCGCAAGAACAGCGGAGGAAAGGACTTCCGCTCCAAGAAGGGCGGCAAGAACTTTGGCGGCAAGGGCGGTTTCAAGCGTAACGACCGCGGAGGCAAGAAGTTCGACGGTCGTCGTTCCGACTCCCGATCCAAGGCACCTCGCTCCAACGGTCCCGAGGCTGAAGCACCTCGCGAAGAAGTACGCAGCATTGGTGGCCGTGCAGGCTACCGCCCCGCAAAGCCCAAGGCACCGGAAATTGACGACGACATCACCGGCCGCGAGCTGGACGGTGCAACCTTCCGCCAGCTGCGCGCCCTGGAACCGCGCAACGCAGAAACCGTCGCAAAGCACCTCGCCATGGCAGGTCGCTACCTCGACATCGACCCCGAATTCGCGCTGGAACACGCCGTTGCCGCATCCCGCAGCGCGGGCCGTATTGCCGCAGTACGCGAAGCTGTTGGCGTCGCCGCATACGTGGCAGAAGACTTCGAACTGGCACTGCGCGAACTGCGCACCCACCGCCGTATTAGCGGCTCCGTAGACCACCTGGCACTGCTGGTGGACTGCGAACGTGCACTCGGTCGCCTGCCCAAGGCAATGGAAATGATTGCAGAATTTAAGAAGGAAGAACTGCCCGCCAATGTGCGCGTAGAGCTCGCCATCGTTGAATCCGGCATCCTCAGCGATCAGGGCAAGAAGTCTGAGGCTGTCGTAGCACTGCAGATTCCTCAGCTGAACCCCAAGCGCGCCTTCGAGTACAGCCCCCGTCTGTTCAGCGCATACTCCGACGCACTGGCTAACGCTGGCCGTAACCAGGAAGCAGAACGCTGGGCGCGCCTCGCATTCATGGCAGAAGCAGCACTGGGCCAGGGCAACTTCGCAGAACCCGAAATCTTCGACATCTTCGGTGAAGCAGGCCTCTTCGAACAGGAAGAGAAGTCCGTAGAACTCACTGAGACTGCAGAAGAAGCTGAAGAGACCGCTGAAGCTTCCGCAGAAGAGGACGCAAGCGAAGCTCAGGAAGAGGCAGCTGAGGACGAGAAGACCGAAGCGCCTAAGACCGAAGCACCCAAGCCTGAAGAAGCAGAAGAAAACTCCGCAGAATAAGACTGCAGCGAATCTAAGAATTCTGAATACTTGACCTACGTGTCAGCGTGAAACCGCTGGACGCCACACCCAAGCAGGGGAGAGCGTCCAGCGGTTTTCCATATAATCGCCCGAAGGCACCAACGCTAGAGTGTCTAACAGGTACGATTAATAGCGACAACCGCCAGAGACCCCGAGAGGAACACTCTATGACCACGAACGCACTCCTATCCCGCTACGATGCCCTCCTCTCCGATCTGGACGGCGTAGTCTACGCAGGCCCCTTCGCCATCGAAGGTGCACCCGAAGCGCTCAACCGCGCCGAAGAAGAACTCAACGTACCGGTCATCTTCGTCACCAACAACGCATCGCGCTCCGTAGAATCGGTAGCAGAGCACCTGCGTGAACTGGGCGTGCACACCCGAGCAGAACGAGTCGTCAGCTCCGCACAGGCAGGCGCCGCGCTACTCGCACAGCATGTACCCGCAGGCTCCAAAGTACTCATCACCGGTACCGAAGCACTTGCCGACTGCGTTCGCGCAGTAGGCCTCGAAACCGTCCGCAAGGAAGAAGAAGGCCCCGTAGCCGTCATTCAGGGATTCGACCCCAAGATCGGCTGGGAAGACCTCGCGGAAGCTGCCTACACCCTCGCAAACCCCGATGTACTGTGGATTGCAACCAATACTGACCAGACCATCCCCAAGGAACGAGGCCAGGCACCCGGTAACGGCACCCTCGTAGCAGCCGTGGCAAACGCAACCCGCCGCACCCCGCTCGTCGCGGGCAAGCCCGAAGCGCCCATCTTCCACACCGCAGCGCAGGCTGTAAACTCCAGCCGCCCCGTCATCGTGGGCGACCGCCTGGACACCGATATTCTCGGCGCCAACAACGCAAAGATGGACGGCGCCCTCGTCCTCACCGGCGTACAGACCTACCAGGACGTCATCGAAGCCGTGCCGAACCAGCGTCCGACCTATATTCTGCGCACCCTCGAGGACTTCTTCGCACCCTACCCCGACATTGAGGTGCTCTACGAAGGGTACGAAGTCATCGCAACCGGCCCCACCTGGCAGGCACGCGTTCGCGGTGAAAACCTGAACCTGACTGGTCCCGAGATTGAAGATGCCGAAGCATTTGCGGGCAGCGAGAGCGAAGCCGAAGCATGGCGCGTAGCCTGCGCGGCATGGTGGGCAGCAAACCCCGAACAGGGCGCACGCCCCAACATCCAGGGGATTCCCGGTGCCTAAAGAACCGGAGACTAACAGCACGGTAGGGGAAAACGCTGAGCTCGACGCAGAATTTGAGCGCCAGCTGGCGGCGACCCTCGCTATGGATCCCGTAGAGCGCGTCAAGCGCCTCGAAACGATGAGTGAGCAACTGGAGAAGGACCTCGAAAACCTCTCCTAACCTCGCGGCGGTGAACCCTCAGAACAGCAATGCTCTGAGGGTTCACCGGCACTAGATAACCCGTAACCAGAGGACAGAAAGAAGACAAGGACACTGTGCGCCTCGATAAATACCTGGTCGAAGCCGGATTCGTGAGCTCCCGAACCCTCGCCGCAAAACTCATTGCGGCAAGAGACGTGCAAGTCAACGGCAAAGTTGCACGCAAAGCGTCCATGCTCGTAGGTCCCGAGGACACCCTCTACGTGCGCCAGAGCGAGCTGACCGAATACGTCAGCCGCGCAGGGCACAAACTCGCCGGTGCCCTCGACGCGTTCCCCGATATTGAGGTGGAGGGCAAGCGTTGCCTGGATGCGGGAGCATCCACCGGAGGCTTTACCGACGTGCTGCTTCGTCGAGGAGCCGCCCATGTAGCCGCCGTTGACGTAGGACACGGGCAGCTCGTGGACGCGCTACGCGAAGAACCGCGAGTCGGCGTGTACGAAGGACTCAACGTTCGCTACATGAAGCCCGAAGATATTGGTGGACAGGTCGAACTGACGGTTTCTGACCTCTCGTTCATCTCACTGACCCTGGTCATGGAGGCGTTAGCGAACGCCACTGAAACCGGCGGCGACCTGGTGCTCATGGTCAAGCCGCAGTTCGAGGTCGGCAAGCACCGCATCGGACGCGGGGGAGTGGTACACGAAGAATCCGCCCGCCGTGAAGCAGTCGAAAAAGTCCAGGCATCGGCGGTGAACCACGGATTGCGCGTGATGGGTATGGAACCCAGCCCGCTGCCCGGACAGGACGGCAACGTAGAGTACTTCCTCTGGTGCCGAAAATAAACACGGTGTTGAAAATAGATATGGTGTCGAAAATAAATAGTGCTCAGGCAGTCTGAGAAACCCGCTCGGTAACGCAGGACGCGTTGAGGCGGGGTGTTCTCAGGCTGCTGCGCTATTCACCGATGTTTTATTCACCGATGTTTTATTCACCGATGTTTTATTCGCGGGTATTTTAGTCAGGGGTATTTTAGAGATACCCAGCTGTACGCTATTCGAAATAATTTTCTAAAAATATGGTGCTTTAGGAAATTTCGAGAACATATTCGGTATGATAGGTGTAGATACACCATCTCAACACCCGATGGGAGAGAGTCGTTATGGCAGAACACGAAAGCCACGCACCGCAGGAAGCAACCGCACAGGTAGTTGCTGCGGGTGCGCGTCATGGTTTCGAAGGTCATGGTTTCGAAGGCTCGGTGGAACAACGTCACCGTAAGATTCTCGTCTTCGCCCACGTGGGGCGTAAAGAGGCACGAGATGCCGCCCGACAGGCGTGCACCCAGCTCTACGAAGCGGGACTCGCACCCGTCATGACTCGCTCCGATCTGGAGACCCTGAGTGAAAACTGGGACGAGCCCGTCCCCGTGCAGGTCGTCCACGAATCTGTAGCGCTCATCGATATTGAACTCGGCGTGGTGCTCGGTGGTGACGGTTCGATTCTTCGCGCCGCAGAAATGGTGCGCCGAACCAGCGTTCCGCTCATCGGTGTGAACCTGGGGCACGTTGGCTTCCTTGCCGAATCTGAAGAGAGCGACCTGACCGAAACCGTTCGCTGCATCGTCAACAATGAATACACCGTTGAAGAACGCATGGCAATCGACGTGGAAGTCTGGAACGATGGCAAGCGCGTGCACAGCGACTGGGCGCTGAACGAAGCCAGTGTCGAAAAGGGCAACCGCGAAAAAATGATTGAGGTCATTATTGAGGTGGACTGTCGACCGCTCAGCAGCTTCGGATGCGACGGCGTGGTCATGGGAACCCCCACCGGCTCGACCGCCTACGCTTTCTCTGGCGGCGGCCCGGTCGTCTGGCCCGAAGTTGAAGCAATTCTCATGGTGCCCCTCTCGGCTCACGCGCTCTTCGCGCGCCCGCTGGTAGCAGCGCCGACCTCCACTCTGGCGGTAGAAATGATGCCCGGAAACGGAGCCTCCGGCGTGCTCTGGTGCGATGGCCGCCGAACCGTAGAGCTGGACCCCGGCTCCCGTATTGAGGTGCGACGCTCCGAAAAGTCGGTGCTGCTCGCCCGTATCCACCCGGCTCCCTTCTCTGAGCGACTGGTGCGTAAATTTGAGCTTCCGATCCGTGGCTGGCGCGGCCCGCAAGACACCGAGAAGCACTAAAGAAAAGGAATGAACGTTCGTGATTGAGGAAATCCATATTCGAGACCTCGGCATCATCACCGATGCGAGGCTCCCCCTCGAACCCGGATTCTCCGTGCTGACCGGCGAAACCGGCGCAGGTAAAACCATGGTCGTCACCGCCCTCGGCATGCTCCTGGGTGCCCGATCCGACGCATCCAGCGTGCGCAACGGCGCCAAGAGTGCCCTCGCCGAAGCAGTGATTCGCCTGCCCCACGGGCACCGCGCCCTCGAGCTTGCCGAAGAAGCCGGCGGCACCGCCGAAGACATCGACGAACAGACCTCCGAGCTGCTTCTGGCACGCACCGTCAACGCCTCGGGACGCTCCCGCGCGCACGTTGGCGGTTGCTCCGCACCCATCGGAACTCTGTCTCAGATTGGTCAGACTCTTGTTGCAGTCCACGGCCAGTCCGATCAGCTGCGCCTCAAATCAGCAGCAGAGCAACGCCACTCCCTCGACCTGTACGCCGGTGAAGAGCTCGCCAACCTGCTTGAGAAGTACCGCGAAAACTACGAGCGATACCGCGCCGCCGCCGCAGAGCTGAAGGAAGTACGCGAAAACTCTCGCGCACGCGCCCTCGAAGCGCAGACCCTGCAGGGCGCCCTCGAAGAAATCAGCGCCGTCAACCCGCAGGCCGGGGAAGAAGAAGAGCTCAAAGCCGAAATGGTGAAGCTCATGAACGTTGAAGCGCTACGCATCGCCTCGGCAACCGCCTCCGCAGCGCTCAGCGGTAGCGAATACTCCACCGGCGACGAGCAGAGCGTCATGAGCCTGCTCGATGCAAGCCGCTCCGCGCTACAGGCGCAGGCAGACGCCGACGAAGAGCTCGCCTCCCTCGCGGCGCGCGTCAACGAGCTGCTGATTCTTGCCACCGATATCTCCTCGGATCTGTCCTCCTACATGGCCTCCCTGGACGTTGAAGGCCCCGAACGTCTGGCGCAGGTGCAGACTCGCCGCGCCCAGCTGGCGACCCTCACCCGCAAGTACGGTGCCGATATTGCTGAGGTTCTCGAGTGGGCCGAAGAATCCCGTGCACGCCTTGAGACTCTGGTGGACGACCCGCAGCGAAAGGAAACCCTGGAAACCGAGCTGGTGCAGCTACGCAAGGTGCTCGGTGCCCAGGCAGAAGAGTTGACCGCCTTGCGCCGCGCCGCCGCGCAGAAACTTGCGGATGCCGTCAGCGAGGAGCTCACCGCCCTTGCCATGCCGAACGCCTCCCTGGTTGTGGAGGTTGCCGAAGCTGAAAAGTTCTCGGTGCACGGCCGAGACACCGTGACCTTTATGCTGGCGCCGCACCGAACCGCCGTGCCGCGCCCGCTCGGTAAGGGCGCCTCCGGCGGTGAGCTCTCCCGCGTGATGCTCGCCCTGGAGGTAGTGCTTGCCGAAGTGGACCCCGTACCCACCTTCATCTTCGATGAGGTGGACTCCGGCGTGGGCGGTAAGGCTGCTATCGAAATCGGTCGCCGCCTCGCCATGCTCGCCCGACACGTGCAGGTTCTGGTGGTTACCCACCTGCCGCAGGTTGCCGTCTTCGCGGACCAGCACATCCTCGTGCTGAAAAACGATGACGCGTCCCTCTCGAAGGTCAAGGTGCTTTCCGAGGAGGAACGCGTGGTGGAACTGGCGCGAATGCTCTCCGGACACGATCAATCAGAATCGGCACGAGAGCACGCCCGTGAGCTGCTGGCTGCCGGTCGAGAAGTGCCGCAGGGGCGCTGAAACTGACGGCAAACCTGCCGGGAAAAGCATTGGGAAAGTACTGGTAAAAGCGCCGAAAGGTGGCATCTTTCGCGCTAAAGATCATCAAAGGGGCTGAAGCGCGTGAGCATGCCCCGGAAAGTTGTCAGTACAGCCCGTGCCGGTGACCAACAGCGGCGCATGGGGCTCAGAGGATGTGAGATACTCTGAGAATGTTCCTACACCTGCTTCTACACGGCGCGGCGGGAATAATAAATCCCCGGCTCCGTTTACAGTGGTGATAAGGACAAATAGGGGAGGGAAAGCCGCCTGAGAGAATCCTCTCGCGGCAAAACCCTCTGCTTGGATAGCAGACAAGAAAATGGTAGGCTTAAATTCCGTGGTGAATGAAAAAAATAACGCTCTGAACGCGTCCTCTAACGACAAGGTAACCCGCCAGATTTTCGTAACCGGCGGCGTTGCATCTTCTCTCGGTAAGGGCCTGTCGGCCTCTTCCCTCGGTCAGCTTCTTCGCGCACGTGGCCTCTCTGTGACCATGCAGAAGTTTGACCCCTACCTGAACGTCGACCCCGGTACGATGAACCCCTTCCAGCACGGTGAAGTCTTTGTCACCGACGACGGTGCTGAAACCGACCTCGACATCGGACACTACGAGCGCTTCCTGGACGAAAACCTCGACCAGTCCGCTAACGTGACCACCGGCCAGGTCTACTCCTCCGTTATCGCAAAGGAACGCCGCGGCGAATACCTCGGCGATACCGTCCAGGTCATCCCTCACATTACCGACGAAATCAAGGCCCGTATGCGTCACGCAGCGGAAATTGACAACGCACCCGACATCATCATCACCGAAATCGGTGGTACCGTCGGCGATATCGAGTCCCTGCCCTTCATGGAAGCAGCACGTCAGGTACGCCGCGATGTTGGCCGCAAGAATGTCTTCTTCCTGCACGTCTCCCTGGTGCCCTTCATCGGCCCCTCCGGCGAGCTCAAGACCAAGCCGACCCAGCACTCCGTCGCAGCACTGCGTGGCCTGGGCATCCAGCCTGACGGTCTGATTCTGCGCTGTGAGCGTGAGGTTCCCGTATCGCACCGTACCAAGATCGGTAACGCATGCGACGTGGACAGCGACGCAGTCATCTCTTGCGCCGACGCACCCAGCATCTACGACATCCCCAAGACCCTGCACAGCCAGAAGCTCGACGACTACATCCTCGGCTACTTCGGCATTGAGGCGCCCGCGCCGGACTTCACCCAGTGGGACCGCCTGCTCGACGCAGTGCACCGCCCCGCAGCAGAGGTCAACGTTGGCCTGGTCGGTAAGTATATCGACCTGCCCGACGCATACCTGTCTGTCTCCGAGGCTCTGCGTGCCGGCGGCTTCGCAAACAACGTGAAGGTCAACATCAAGTGGGTTGCCGCCGACCTGTGCGCAACCGACGAGGATGCAGACCACCAGCTGCGCAACATGGACGCAATCCTCGTGCCCGGCGGCTTCGGCATCCGCGGCCTGGACGGCAAGATCGGTGCCCTCAAGTACGCACGCGAGCACAAGATCCCGACCTTGGGCATCTGCCTCGGCCTGCAGTCCATGGTCATCGAGTACGCACGCAACGTACTTGGCCTGCGCGAAGCATCCTCCACCGAGTTCGACCCGGAAACCTCCGTGCCGGTCATCGCAACCATCGAAGAGCAGAAGCAGTTCGTCGAAGGTGCAGGCGACCTGGGTGGCACCATGCGCCTGGGCCTGTACAAGGCAAACCTCGTTCCCGGCTCTCAGGTTGCTAAGGCATACGGCGCAACCGAGGTTGCAGAGCGTCACCGCCACCGCTACGAGGTGAACAACGAGTACCGCGAGCAGCTTGAAGAAGCAGGCCTGCTCATTTCCGGTACCTCCCCGGACTCCTCGCTGGTCGAGTACGTGGAGCTGCCCGCAGAGGTACACCCCTACTACGTGGCAACTCAGGCACACCCCGAGTACCGTTCGCGTCCGACCCGCCCGCACCCGCTCTTCTCCGGCCTGATTAAGGCTGCTCTGGAGCGTCGCGGCGCCTAACCTCTAGGCACAAACGTTCAGCATCCCGCTCACCCCGCGCAGGGGAGAGCGGGATGCTTTCGTTTAAACCTGAACATGCTTGAAATCGTACCCGCACCTGACGCGCCGAACGTGGCGGAGCTAAGAAGCCACCTACAATGAAAGAATGAGCAACAACCAGCAGATTATTGATGCACCCTCCGAACGCACGATTCGCACCCGCACCGTGAAGTACAGCGGCTACGTCATCGAAACGACCGTCGAAGAGTACGAACTCAACGAAAACACCGTGCTGACCCGCGACGTCGTGGAAATGCCCGGCGCCGTCGCCGTAGCGGTCCTCAACGATAGCAACGAACTGCTGATGCTCAACCAGTACCGCCACCCGGTGCGCATGAACCTCTGGGAAGTACCCGCCGGACTGCTCGACATCGACGGTGAAGACCCCCTGATCGCCGCGCAGCGCGAACTCGCCGAAGAAGCAGACCTGCAGGCAGACACCTGGAACGCACTGACCGACTACTTCAGCAGCCCCGGCGCAACCAGCGAAGCAGGCCGCGTCTACCTGGCACGCAACCTCTCAGAACTGCCCGCCGAAGAACGTAGCGAACGAACCGACGAAGAAGCAGAAATGACCTACCGCTGGGTGCCCCTCGCCGATGCGGTACAGCTGGTACTGGGGGGGAAAGGTTCACAACGCGCTCGCTATCCAGGCGGTACTCGCTACCTACGCGGCGGCACAGAACAACTTTGAAGGCCTGCGCCCTGCCGAGGGCGGCTGGGAGTTCCACCCCTACATGGGCCAGCGCCGCGAAAAGCCGGAGAACTTCCGCAACCACTGAGAACGGAACACAGGGGCGGGGGAGTAGCCCTGCCTACGGCAAGCTCGAATATCAAGAGAACCGACAGAGGAGATAGCGTGAAGCAGGCAAAAAGCACGGAGAGTAAGACACCCCGCGGCGCGGGTCTGCTCGGTGTGCCCTCTTCTGCCGGTTCCTCTGTGCTGGGTTCTTCCCATCAGGAGGCGCAGACCCCGCTACAGAAAGCCATTGACCAGTACCTCATCCACCTGCGCGTGGAGCGAGGAAGCAGCGAACACACCATCGCCTCCTACGCGCGTGATCTGCGACGATACAGCGCCTACATGGCGACCCTCGGCGTCATCGACCCCGAACGCATCACCACCGCGCAGGTGCGTTCCTTCATGCGGGAACTCGCTGCCCCCACCGTGCCCCTAGCTGGATTCGTCGCCGGATTTGACGCGGGGGGAGAAGAACAACCAGAACGCGCAGGAAGCCCAGGAAGTACAGGAAGAAGCCGCAGAATCGCTGGCGCTGATAATCGCCTCCGAATCGGGGCGAGGTACAGGAAACAAGCGAGCAGGAAACGGGCGCGCTGGAAAAGGGTCTGCTGGAGAAGGGCGTGCCGGGCAGTCGAAAGCTGGGGAGCCGGACAAAGAAACACCAACCGCTGAAGGGGTGCCGAGCCTTCCTCTGCCTTTGGGCCCGAACTCCATCGCCCGCACCATGGCGGCAGTCCGCGGAGCACACGCCTTCTGGGTCTCAGCGCTCATCGTGCCCACCGATCCGGCGGCACCGGTCACCCCGCCCAAGAACGTTAAGCGCCTACCCAAAGCAGTCAGTGTAGAAGACATCCAGCGGCTACTGGCCGTACCCGACCGCGAAACCGCCACCGGGCTACGCAACCGAGCCATACTCGAATTCCTCTACGCCACCGGCGCGCGCGTGAGCGAAATGCTCAACGCTGATATCGACGACGTGCACTTCGAGGGAACCCTCACCGACGAAGACGGCAACCAGATCCCCCTGCCCGGCTACGTTCGACTCTTCGGCAAAGGCAACAAAGAACGACTCGTACCCATCGGAAGCTACGCCCAAAAAGCAATCCAAGACTACCTGGTGCGTGCCCGCCCCTCCCTCGTAGCGCACGGTAAAGGCACCGCCGCGCTCTTCGTCAACGGACGAGGCGGCAGACTCGGACGCCAAGGCGCCTGGCTCATCCTCAAAGAAGCCGCCGAAGCCGCCGGGCTCAGCTCCGACTTCTCACCGCACTCCATGCGCCACAGCTTCGCAACACACCTACTACAGGGCGGCGCCGATATTCGCGTGGTGCAAGAACTGCTCGGGCACGCCTCCATCGCCACCACGCAGGTGTACACCAAGGTCACGCCCGAGGGGCTCATGGAGGTGTACCGCATGGCGCATCCCCGTGCCCACGAGAGGGGATAAAACCCCGTCAATCCGCGGAACAGCCGCTCTTGAGGTAACCTTATAGACAACGCTTAAACTTTAAAACTTCGAATTCATTGATGAAGGTGAACCATTGACTGAAGCTCAGGCTCAAGAACTCGGCCCCACCGGTCGACCCCTGCGCGTATACCCCGACCCGGCTCCGCTGAGCAGCCACGGTCCCGCCCGCATTATCTCTATGGTGAATCAGAAGGGCGGCGTGGGTAAGACCACCTCCACCATTAACCTGGGCGCGGCACTGGCAGAATGCGGCCGTAAGGTGCTGCTGGTCGACTTCGACCCGCAGGGTGCTCTCTCCGCCGGTTTCGGCGCGAACCCGCACGAACTGGACCTGACCGTCTACAACGTCATGATGGACCGCAAGGTTGATATCAAGGACGTCATCCTGCCCACCGGCGTGGAGAACATCGACCTGCTGCCCGCCAACATTGACCTCTCCGCAGCTGAAGTTCAGCTGGTCAACGAAGTGGCGCGCGAGCAGGTTCTCGCCTCGGCACTGCGCAAGGTCCGCGACGAATACGACGTCATCCTCATCGACTGCCAGCCCTCCCTGGGCCTGCTGACCGTCAACGCACTGACCGCCTCCGAAGGCGTCATCATTCCGCTGATTTGTGAGTTCTTCGCACTGCGCGCCGTCGCGCTGCTGGTCGACTCCATCGAGAAGGTTCAGGACCGACTGAACCCCGACCTCGAAATCTCCGGCGTACTTGCCACCATGTTCGATGCCCGCACCATCCACTCCAAGGAAGTCCTGGCACGCATCGTGGACGCATTCGGCGACAAGGTCTTCGATACCGTCATCAAGCGCACCGTGAAGTTCCCGGACGCATCGGTGTCCGCTGAGCCGATTCTCAGCTACGCCTCCAGTCACCCCGGTGCGGAAGCATACCGCCAGGTGGCACGCGAACTGATCTACAAGGGCGGCGCACGCTAAAGCCCCCACACCTATACGCCCTCTGCTGAGGTGACTCTCACCCTTGAGTCACACCGGCAGAGGGCGTATAATTGTGTGGATTCTAAAGACCCCGCGCACTGCTTACGCCGAAAAGATGGCGAAGTAGAAGCCGCTTCTGAGACGGCACCAACAAAGCCGGACCAGCACAGCCGGGGAGAATAAACCTAAGGAGAATAGGTCGTTTATGACCACGAACGTCGCTGCCGTGAGGGTACCGACACCGAACGCAGACACCGCCGCGAACGCCCGGACTGAGGGCCGCGGCCTGCAGAACCCGGAACGCGGTTTCACCCTCACCCTCAGTAATTTTGAGGGTCCCTTTGATCTTCTACTGACCCTGATCTCTCGCCGCAAACTCGACATTACCGAGGTGGCACTCGCAGAGGTCACCGACGAGTTCCTCGCATACCTGCACGCCCTCTACGCCGAGGGTACCGAACGTGCACTCGACGAAGCCAGCGAATTTCTGGTCACCGCCGCAACCCTGCTGGAACTCAAGACCGCACGCCTGCTCCCGCAACATCGTGAACCCCTCGAAGAGGATGTCGCACTGCTGGAGGCGCGCGACCTGCTCTTTGCCCGTCTGTTGCAATACCGCGCCTACCGCGAAGTCGCCGATATTTTTGCTGAACGCTGGGCGCAAGAATCGCAACGTTTTCCCCGTGCGGTAGCCCTCGAAGAACGATTCGCCCAGGCACTACCCGAGCTGGTCTTTACCGGAGGTGCCGAAGAGTTCGCCCGCATCGCCGCAGCAGCGCTGAGCCGAACCCCCAAAGAGCCCGAACCGGAACCCGAAGAAATCGTTGAAGAACTCAACGAGCACCTGCACGTTCCGCTCACCACCATCGCGGCTGAAGAACACTACATTCTGCACCGCCTGCTCGATACCGCGGCGCGGGAACTGAGCTTCGCCGAACTGGTTCAAGGATCCGGCGAACTAGAAATCGCGGTGGTTCGTTTTCTCGCCCTGCTTGAGCTTTACAAAGAAGGCGCCCTGTACGTGGAACAGGACGCACCGCTCGGAGCCATTCGGGTACGTGCGAGCGCGAGCGCTGCACAGTTCGTGATTCGCGAAGAAACAGATGCTCAGGACGTACACGAAACCGGTGGAGCGCCTGAATCACCAGAATCACCCGAAGTGAACGAGGAAGCGGTAGAGGAGGATTATGAGTAGTCACGGCTCACGCTTTGACCGTGAATTCACCCCTGACGACCTTGCCATCGTGAACATGGGCTACTGGGATCCGAACGCAGATGAGGAAACGGAACCGGCTGACTCGGCGCCGGTAGAGGTAGCAGAGGCTGAGATCTCAAAGTCTGCCGAGGCGCCAGCTGAGGCGGACGCTGAGCCGGCTGAGCACGAGGTGGCCGCAACACCTCTGGAGGAGGTGACCGAAGAAGCTGAGGAAGCTGAAGCCACTGAAACGGTAGAGGGCTCCGACAGCTCTGAGGAATCGCAGAAATCGGCAAAGATTCCGGCGGGAGGCCCCTCCACCGCACCCAGCGTGGCGGTCGATGCCGAAGCCGAATTCTCTAAGGTCGAGGCAATCCCCGGCGGCGTCAAAAGCGCCATCGAAGCGATCCTCGCCGTTGCCGAAGCGCCCGTGAGCGTCAACGAACTCTCCGCCGCGCTCATCGTCAACGAACGAGCTGTTGAGCACGCGCTCGACCAGCTGTACCGCGAGTACAACGGCGAAGAAAGCGGCTACGGAGAAGACGAAAACCGGGTGGCACCCGAACCGCGCGGATTCCAGCTGCGGAACATCGCAGGAGGCTGGAAGCTCTACGCCCGCGACGACTTCGCCCCCTGGGTGGCACGCTTCGTGACCCGTTCCAAGAGCGCGACCCTCAGCAAGCCCGCCTACGAGACGCTCGCCGTGATTGCCTACCAGCAGCCGGTGACCAGGGCGAGGGTGGCTTCCATTCGAGGCGTAAACGCGGATGCGGCAATCCGTCAGCTACTCCAACGGCAGCTGATTCGTGAAGCAGGGCGAGAAGCCGGAAGCGGCGCGACCCTCTACGAAACCACGGAGCTGCTGTTGGCGAAGCTCGGGTTGAACTCCCTGGAGGAGCTGCCGGCGCTCGCGCCCTTCCTGCCCGATGACACGGAGGCGGCGGTCCTCGCCGAAGGTAACGACTAGCCAACGGGCTACAGCCGTTACGGCAATAACGAAACGTTCAACGGTTCTGCTGAAAACCAGCGGCAGAACCACCCGGATAAGCGCCTCCGGCGCTGACACACACCGCACATTCGGTGCCGGGCACAAAGACTAACAAGAACTACAACGACAGAAAAGAGAAGAACACCATGGCATATGGAAACTCCTCCCGCGGCGGCCGCTCTGCATCCGGTCGCCCCCAGAACTCCCGCGGTGGCCGTCCCGGCGCCGGTCGTCCCGGTCAGGGCGGTAAGCCCGGCGCTAAGGGCGCATCCGCACGCGGCGGTCGTCCCGGCGCACCGAAGAGCGGCGCAGGCAAGGGCGGCGCAAAGGGCTTCGGCGAGAAGAAGTTCGGTGACAAGAAGTTCGGCGCAGGCCGCGCAGGTTCCGGCCGAGGCCGCGGCACCGAACTGCCCAAGCGCGAACGCCGCGCACCGGGCCGCCCCTACCGCTCCGGCGAAGCCTTCGCAAACGAGCGCGGCGAATACCGCGTCAGCAACTACGCTGGCCCGCACCGCCCCCGCCGCCCCCGCAACGCCCCGGTAGACCACTACGAGTTCTACGACCACGACGGCGTGCGCCTGCAGAAGCTGCTGGCTCAGGCCGGTGTGGCATCCCGCCGCGTCTGCGAAGAAATGATTACCGAAGGCCGCGTCACCGTCAACGGTGAAGTCGTGACCGAGCTGGGCGTGCGCGTGGACCCCTCCAAGGTGACCGTGCAGGTGGACGGCATGACCGTTCAGACCAACGACAAGCTCGTCTACATGGCATTCAACAAGCCCGCCGGCGTGGTCTCCACCATGGAAGACCCCGAAGGTCGCCCCTGCATCTCTGACTTCCTGCGTTCCTCCATGAGCGAGCGCGTGTTCCACGTGGGCCGCCTGGACGTCGAAACCGAGGGCCTGCTGCTGCTGACCAACGACGGTGAACTGGCGAACCGCCTCACCCACCCCTCCTACGAGGTGCCCAAGACCTACCTGGTGCAGGTTCCCGGCCCGATGGAGCCCGGCGTCGGCGCAGCCATGAAGAAGGGCATCCGCCTGGAAGACGGCGTGACCCGCGTGGACGAGTTCAAGCTGGTGGACTCCACCCCCGGCCACGTGCTCGTTGAGGTGACCATCCACTCCGGTAAGAACCGCATCGTGCGCCGCCTCTTCGACGCTGTCGGCTACCCGGTTGAGCGCCTGGTCCGCGTCGAGATGGGCCCGATCCGTATTGGTTCGCAGAAGCAGGGCACCGTCCGTAACCTCTCCAAGGTCGAGATCGGTCACCTGCTCGCTTCGGTGGACATGTAATAACGCTAAGGAGTTGTCATGAGCTCGCCCGCTGAGCTTTCCGCATCTGAGCTGCCCATGGACTCAACACTGACCGGGCCGGTACTCATTATCGGCTCGGGTCTGCTGGGCGCCTCCATTGGTTTGGGGTTGCGTGCGGCAGGATGCGAGGACGTGTACGTCCAAGATATTTCACCCACCGCCGAGGCTGTGGCGCAGGATATCGGTGCCGGCATAAGCTTCTCCACCCTGTCGGAGGAGGAACGCGCCGCCCTCGCCCCGCAGCTGGTGGTGGTGGCTGCGCCTCCGGATAGTGCCGGTGCCGTGTGCGCTCGCGCGTTGAACACCTATGCGCCTCGACCGGAGGCGGGCTACCCCGGCGCCGTGGTGACGGATGTTGCCTCGGTGAAGGTGCAGCCGCTGGCTGATGTGCTTGCCTCGGGTGCGGATGCGTCGCGTTACGTGGGTTCGCATCCGATGGCTGGGCGTGAGAAATCGGGCCCGGTGGCTGCTCGCGGTGAGTTGTTCCAGGCGCGTCCGTGGATTATCTGCGAGCACGATTCGGTTCGCCCCGAGTGTGTGCGTCTGGTGCGTTCTGTGGCGGTGGAGCTGGGTGCGATTGTGACTTCTTTGAGCGTTGAGGAGCACGATCAGACGGTTGCCCTGATTTCTCATGTGCCGCAGGCGATGAGTTCGCTTCTGGCTTCGCGTCTGCAGGACACCCCGCTGTATGCGCTGTCCCTGGCGGGTCAGGGTTTGCGCGATACGGTGCGTATTGCGGCTTCGGACCCGACGCTGTGGGTGCAGATTTGCGGCGAACGCTGACCCGATTGTGAAGACCCTCTACGGTGTGCGTGATGACCTGAACCGCCTCATCGCGACGCTGGAGAACCCGACGGCATCCGGCGCTCGCCTGGATTTGGCGCAGCTGATGAGCGAAGGCAACGCGGGCGTTAGCCGCATTCCGGGTAAGCACGGTACGGCACCCGCCGCGTTCGCAAAGATGACGGTGCTGGTGGATGACACCCCCGGCACGCTGGCTCGTTTGCTTGCCGAGATTGGTGAGCTGGGCGCGAACCTTGAGGATTTGCGTCTGGAGCACTCGACGGGTGCCCCTGTGGGTATGGCTGAAATCTCGGTCAATCCGTCTATTCATGAGGCGCTAGTCCGCGATTTGTCGGCTCGCGGTTGGCGTGTTGTGAAGTAGAGTTAAAGCTGTATTTTCCGGCATAAAGTTTGAGACGAATTTTAAGGAGTGCTGATGCACGAGAACCCTAAACTGACGATTGCTATTGACGGTCCTTCCGGTTCCGGTAAGTCGTCTGTGTCTAAGGAAGTTGCACGCCACTTTGGTCTGGCGTACCTGGACACCGGTGCAATGTACCGTGCCGCAACCTACCGTGTGCTGGAACTTGGCATTGACCTGAACGACGCTGAGGCGATCGCGAAGGCTGTCGAGGAGATGCCCCTGGTGTTCGGTACGAACATTAAGGAAGAAGAGATTCTGATGGGTTCGACCGATATCCGTGAGGAGATTCGTAGCGAGCGCATTTCTTCGGCGGTGTCTGCTGTGGCTTCGGTTCCGGCGGTTCGTGAGCACCTGATTGGCCTGCAGCGTTGGATGATTGACCACGCTATTAACGGCATGGTCGCTGAGGGCCGCGACATCACCACCGTGGTTGCTCCTGACGCTGATGCGCGCATCCTGCTGACTGCTTCTGAAGAGGTGCGCATGGCGCGCCGTGGCCTGGAGAACGCGGAGAAGTCCGGCGCTTCGGGTGACTTGAGCAAGCAGATCGCTGAGCGTGATGCGAAGGATTCGAAGGTCAACAACTTTATGGAAGCTGCCGAGGGCGTGGCTCTGGTGGACAGCTCGGATCTTGATTTTAATGCGACGGTCTCTGCAGTGATTAACGCTGTGAATGACCAGTTGAAGGCGAAGCGCGCGGGTTAGGCCCCGCCGAAACGCTGGGGGAGTGGTGCATCCGCTCCCGATAAGACGTTGAGCCGCGCTCGCGTGCTGACCTACGGGTTGGGCGCGGGGCGGGTAGAGAAAGGAATGCGCATGGCTGAGGACGCTATCCGCGACGATTACGAAGAGAAGTACCTGGGCGGTGGCGAGGACGACGTTACCGAGCGCCTCGCTGAGATTGATGATGAGACCGCTGACCAGCGTGCTCAGGCTCTGCTTGAGGGCCTTGAGGATTACGACCTGGATGAAGAGGACCGCGCCCTGCTGGGTGCCTGGGGCTTCGACATTGAGGAAGAGGAAGAGCAGCTCGCTGATCCGGTAGTGGCGATTGTTGGCCGCCCGAACGTGGGTAAGTCGACCATCATTAACCGTATTCTGGGCCGCCGTGAAGCGGTGGTTGAGGATAAGCCGGGTGTGACTCGTGACCGCGTGTCTTATAAGGCTGAGTGGCTGGGTAAGAGCTTCACCCTGGTTGATACCGGTGGTTGGGAGTCTGACGCCCGCGGTATTGATGCTCAGGTTGCTGAGCAGGCTGAGATTGCTGTGGAGCAGGCCGACGTTGTGGTCCTGGTGGTGGACGCCCGTGTGGGTGTGACCGCTTCGGACGAGCAGATTGTGCGTATGCTGCGCCGCGTGAAGAAGCCAATCATTCTGATTGCTAACAAGATTGACGACGCCCACCTGGAGCCGGAGATTTACAACCTCTGGTCGCTGGGTATGGGTCAGCCGTTCCCGGTGTCGGGTCTGCACGGCCGCGGCCTGGCGGATGCTCTGGACGAGATCCTTGAGGTCATGCCGGAGCACTCGCAGTTCGCTCAGCCGGAGGCGCTGGGTGGCCCGCGTCGTGTGGCTCTGGTGGGTCGCCCGAACGTGGGTAAGTCCTCGCTGCTGAACAAGCTGGCTGGTTCTGAGCGTGCCGTGGTGAACGACCTGGCTGGTACGACTCGTGACCCGATTGACGAGATTATTGAGCTGGGCGGCTACCCTTGGCGTTTCGTGGATACGGCGGGTATTCGCCGTCGCCAGCACATGGCTAAGGGCGCGGAGTTCTACTCTTCGCTGCGTACTCAGACTGCTCTGGAGCGTTCTGAGGTTGCCGTGGTGCTGCTGGATGTTTCCGAGCCGATTTCTGAGCAGGATGTGCGTATTGTGCAGACTGTGATTGATTCGGGCCGTGCGATGGTCCTGGCATTCAATAAGTGGGATACCCTCGATGAGGATCGCCGCTACATGCTCGAGCGCGAGATTGAGCGCGACCTGGCGCACGTGCAGTGGGCTCCTCGCGTGAACATTTCGGCGAAGACTGGCTGGCATAAGGACAAGCTGGTGCCTGCCCTGGAGCAGTCGCTGGAGTCGTGGGATTCGCGTATTCCGACCGGTCGCTTGAACGCGTTCCTGGGCGAGATTGTGGCCGCGCATCCGCACCCGCTGCGTGGCGGTAAGCAGCCGCGTATTCTGTTCGGTACTCAGGTGTCTTCGCGTCCGCCGAAGTTCGTGCTGTTTACGACCGGCTTCTTGGATCCGGGTTACCGCCGCTTCATTACGCGTCGTCTGCGTGAGACTTTTGATTTCACGGGTACTCCGATTGAGATTTCGATGCGTGTGCGTGAGCGCCGCTCCCTGGGTGAGCGTCAGAGCGCGAAGGCTAAGAAGGGTAAGGGCGGCCGCCGCTAGTAGCGGGGTGTTCCTGCCCGATGCCGTGTTGCTGGGCTTGGCCCCCTGCTAGGCTGTGGCGCTGGGCTTGGCCCCCACGCGCTGGATCCTGCGCAGAAAATCTGCGCGAAAAAGATTTTTAAGATTTTTTCTAAAAATGGGGATTCTGGCTTGCGTGGGGGTTGAAAGCCCGGTATAGTTATTCGAGTGTTCAGGGGAAACCTTGAAAACAATATCGTGAATAACGAATCGGGTTGTGGCGCAGCTTGGTAGCGCACTTGACTGGGGGTCAAGGGGTCGCAGGTTCAAATCCTGTCAACCCGACAGATAAAGCTCCGGAAGGTTTTTCCTTCCGGAGCTTTTTTGTATGCCGTTTAGAGGTTCGCTGGGTTTGGTAGTTTGAACGATTTGTGATTAGGACATGCGCTGTGTGTACTGCCCAAAGCGCCGGGGCGCTGTTTCTTCCTTGAAATAGCGAGGGAGGGGGCTGGATGAGCCCTCAACCCGGGGTGGGCTTTAGGTTAGGTTGCAATTATGAGCTTGAATCTAAATGTTGGAATATGCCCGATTTTGTGGGTGTTAAGTGGTACATTGGGTACACAAGGAATTGCGTTTTTGGGATTAAGGATTCATTGTCCTGACCCTGAAATTCCCTTGACAAATCAAGGAATATTTAGGTTTTTGTGACAAAAACGCCGTTTCAACACGCTAAATTTCATAGCCGCAAAACCAACACGAACCCAAGTGAAGGCATATATCCCAAGGGATAGCGTCCTTAACGCATCAAACAGCTAGGTGCACGCACCTACAACACACGGCACACACGCCGCCACAAGCGTCACTGGGAAGGTTTTGTGGCATGACACAATCCCGCCCCTGGGCGCGGAAAGGAACACAGTACATCATGTGGCAGCAAGTCTACGACCCGCTGAACTCGAGCGCACTCTCCGCACTCGTGGCAGCAGTCCCGATTATTTTCTTCCTTCTGGGCCTCACCGTCCTGAAGCTCAGCGGTATTAAATCTGCCGTTATCTCCCTCATCATTGCACTGGTCATCGGTTGCGCTATCTTCGGTATGCCCATCACCGCCGGTGCAGGCTCCATCCTCTACGGCTTCCTCTCGGGCATGTGGCCCATCGGCTGGATCGTGCTCATGGCAGTGTGGCTCTACCGCATTTCCGTGCGTTCCGGCGGCTTCGAAATTGTTCGCTCCTCCATCTCCTCCATCTCTACCGACCAGCGCATCCAGATGCTGCTGATTGCATTCTGCTTTGGCGGCTTCCTTGAAGGCGCTGCAGGCTTCGGTATCCCGATTGCTATCTGTGCTGCACTGCTCGTTTCCCTGGGCTTCAACCCGCTCAAGGCCGCAATGTTCGCACTGATTGCTAACGTGAGCTCCGGTGCATACGGCGCTATCGGTATCCCCGTGACCACCGCAGCAACCCGCGGTGGCGTGGACCTGCACGCACTGTCCATCGAAATGGTCCTGGTTCTCCAGATCATGGCGGCTCTCATCCCCGTACTGCTCGTTGCTATTCAGGACGGCATCCGCGGTATCCGCGAAGTCGGTCTGGTAGCCCTGATGGTTGGTGTCATCTACTCCGGCGGCCAGTCCGTTCTGCTCGCAACCCTGGGTAACCCCGAGCTCGTTGACATCATCCCGCCGCTGCTGGCACTGATTGCTCTGGCACTGGTCATGCAGAAGTGGCAGCCCAAGCACATCTTCCGCGAGCCCACCGCTCCCTCCCTGGAAGAAGTTCAGGCTCAGCAGAGCACCAAGCACACCGGTGGCGAAATCCTCAAGGCGTGGAGCCCCTTCGTCTACCTGTCCGTCGTGATTCTGCTCTGGTCCACCGCTCTGAAGCCCGTCTTCGCTGCTAAGGGCGCGCTCGGCTTCACCAACGTCACGTTCTCCCTGCCCTGGCTGCACCAGAGCATCTCGCAGGCGGCACCGATCGTTGCAACCCCCAAGCCTATTGACGTGACCTACACCTGGAACATTGTGGGCGCATCCGGTACCGCAATTCTGGTGGCTGCCATCATCACCATCCTGACCTCCTCCATCAGCTGGGGCGAGGCTATCGAGGAACTCGGCGCAACCTGGAAGCAGCTGCAGACCCCGATCCTCATGATCTGCCTGGTCATGTCCGTTGCTAACGTCATGAACTACGCGGGTATGATTACCTCCATCGCACTGGCTGTTGCCGCTGTGGGTGCTATCTTCCCGCTGCTGTCCCCGATCATCGGTTGGATTGGCGTGTTCGTGACCGGCTCCGTGGTGAACAACAACATCCTCTTCGCTGGCCTGCAGGCTACCACCGCACAGCAGATTGGCGTCAGCCAGACCCTGCTGGTTGCATCTAACACCGCCGGTGGTGTGATGGCGAAGATCGTTTCCCCGCAGTCCATCGCAATTGCAGCTGCTGCAGTGAACAGCTCCGGCGAGGAATCCAAGATTACCTCCATGGCGATCAAGTACAGTGCAGCACTGCTGGCTATCACCTGTGTTTGGGTTTACGTCCTGTCCCTGGTCGGCCTGTAAATAGCGTGAGTACCTGATGCGTGTAACCTACCTTCTCTGAAAGGTGAGGTACCCGCGACACGGTTTAGCAAAAGCCCCCTTCTTTTGTAGGAGGGGGCTTTTACGTTATCTGGGCTTGTTAGGGGGCGTGTGGTGGGATGCCTAGCTGATGGCTCGAGGGGGGGCGGTTAGGGGCGAATACCGGGGAGTGTAAATATGCACATAAATATCATTTGTGCATACTTAAGGTTATCCTATCCTGAACTCATGAGGGAGACCTGATAGCTTAGACAGATAAAGTCACAAGCACCTAGTTAGCGGGAATAATCCCGCTTTCTTTCAGTTAAAACCAGGGAACAACTTCAGCCCCTGGGAACTGATGACCATAACGCTTCACCGATGGGCCACTCCACCACATAGGGGAGGAACCCATCGGTTTTATGCGGCCTAGCGCTTCCATACAGCACAGGAGTCGTATCGGAAGAGGCAACCGCAACAATGCACAGACCGAAAGGACCACCCGCCCTATGTGGCAGCAAACCTACGACCCGCTGAACTCACCGGTGCTCTCCGCACTGGTCGCAGCAGTACCCATCATCCTCTTCCTGCTGGGCCTGACCGTCCTGAAGCTCAGCGGCCTCAAATCAGCACTGCTGACCCTCGGCACCACCCTCATCATCGGCTGCGCCGTCTTCGGCCTGCCGATTACCGCAGGTGCCGGCTCCATCCTCTCCGGCTTCCTCTCGGGCGCATGGCCCATCGGCTGGATCGTGCTCATGGCGGTGTGGCTTTACCGCATCGCCGTGCGTGCCGGTAACTTCGACATCGTGCGCGCCTCCGTCTCCTCTATCTCGAACGACCAGCGCATCCAGGTGTTGCTGATTGCCTTCTGCTTCGGTGGCTTCATCGAAGGCGCGGCAGGCTTCGGCATCCCGATCGCTATCTCTGCGGCGCTGCTGGTATCCCTGGGCTTCAACCCCCTCAAGGCATCCATGCTGGCGCTGGTCGCCAACGCCGCATCCGGCGCCTACGGCGCTATCGGTATTCCCGTGACCACCGCAGCTAAGGTCGGCGGCCTGGACACCGCACACCTGTCCGCGGGCATGGTCCCGGTACTGCAGATTTTCGTGGCAATCGTGCCGGTACTGATGGTCGCCATCCAGGACGGTATGCGCGGCATCCGCGAAGTCGGCCTCGTAGCGCTCATGACCGGCGTCATCTTCTCCGGCGGTCAGGCAGCTATCCTGATGCTGCTCGGCTCTCCCGAACTGGTCGACATCATCCCGCCGCTGCTGTCCCTGGTAGCGCTGGCACTCGTCATGCGTTCCTGGCAGCCCAAGCACATTTACCGTGAACCCACCGCTCCCAGCCTCGAAGAAGTTCAGGCACAGCAGAGCGTCAAGCACACCGGCGCTGAGATTGTTAAGGCGTGGAGCCCCTTCATCTTCCTCTCCGCAACCATCCTGCTCTGGTCCACCGCGCTCAAGCCCGTGTTCGCAACCACTGGTCCGCTTGGCGCCGCAACCCTAGCGTTCCCCATCCCCGGCATCCACGAGGCAATCGTCACCGGTGCAGGTAAGACTGTGACCGCAATGTTCTCATGGAACACCCTGGGCGCATCCGGCACCGCAATTCTGGTGGCGGCACTCATTACCGTGCTGACCTCGAAGATTAGCTGGGGCGAAGCCTTTGAAGAACTCGGCGGCACCTGGAACCAGCTGAAGATGCCGATCCTCATGATCTGCCTGGTCATGTCCGTCGCAAACGTGATGAACCACGCCGGTATGACCACCTCCATCGCTCTGGCGCTCGCGGCAGCCGGCCCGGTCTTCCCGCTGCTGTCCCCAATCATCGGTTGGATTGGTGTGTTCGTGACCGGCTCCGTGACGAACGCTAACGTGCTCTTCGCGGGCCTGCAGTCCACCACCGCAGCCCAGATTGCTGTTGACCCGACCCTGCTCGTTGCCGCAAACACCGCCGGTGGCGTGATGGGCAAGATCGTTTCCCCGCAGTCCATCGCAATCGCGGCGGCCGCAGTAAATAGCGCCGGCGAGGAATCGAAGATTACCTCCATGTCCATTAAGTACAGCGCCATTCTGCTGGGCCTGGTCTGCGTCTGGTCCTTCGCTCTGTCGCTCATGATGGGCTAAAGGCCGATACCGGATTCGGCGTAACCCAGCATACGAAACCCCTCGATAAGAACCCTGCAGTTTTCTCTGCAGAAGACGAATCGAGGGGTTTCACGCATATTCAGGGAAGTTTCAACAGGCCGGGAAGAGGCGTAGAATTACTTCTTGTGCTTGCTCCTGCATGATTCTGCACATCACCACAGATTGTGCTCCAGAAGAAAGAACGGGCAGGTGCCTAATAGAACACCTACTGCTTAAGGAAACAATGCAGACGCTCGCAACGATTACCACCGTCTTTGCCTTCGTAGCAATCGCTATTCACGTGTACATCTGGATTATCGAATCATTCCTGTGGACTAAGCCCAAGGGCCGCGAAACCTTCGGAATGACCGAAGAATTTGCCGAGTCCACTAAGGAGATGGCGGCAAACCAGGGCCTGTACAACCTGATGCTCGCCTGGATCGCAGCAACCGGTCTGCTCGCCTTCTGGTTCGGCTCCCCGCAGGTGGGCGTGGCACTCATGTTCGCAGGTCTGGGCTCCATGGCGGTTGCCGGTGCCTACCTGTTCCTCACCTCCCCGGATAAGCGCAAGCCGGCACTGATTCAGCTGACCCCGCCGCTGCTGTCCCTGATCTTCCTCTTCGTGATGCTCTAATCCTGCGACGATTTGATTCTGCGACAATCTAGCTCAGGGCGGAAGCTCTCAACGCATAGAAGCCGCGTGCTTACTTCACCGAAGTAACACGCGGCTTTTCTCTGCCCGCGCGTGCCTTCGCGGCAGAGGCTCGAGGGTTTAGGCGAAAAGACCCGAACAGCCGCGCCGATGCGAGCCCACCAGATGCGCATCCACCATGCCGACCGCGCACATGAGCGCATAAGCGGTCACCGGACCCAAAAATACTCCACCCAGTGCCTTAAAAGACTTGGCAAGAAGCGCGGACTCGGGCGTATCGGTAGGGATATCCTCCAGGGTATGCGGCGCAATAGTCTCGCTCGGTGTGAAGGACCACAGCCATGCCAGCAGCCCGCCCGGTACCCGCGTGCCGTCAGGTAGGGTGCGCTCGCGCATCCGGTTCAGGTCTTCATTACTGAGCGTACGAACTCGACGGCGGCGAGTATTCGGCGCCTCAACGCTATCCGTAGTGGTCGGGGTAGAAGAGGGAATGATGAGGGGAAGGCGAATATCCTCCGCGTAAGTCTCATGCGGCAGGGCGGCAAGCTCACGCATCCGAAGGGTCAGCCGCGCGTTGGAGATGACTGCACGAATTTTCCGCTCGTTACGGATAATGTCTTCGTCCTGGAGGAGTCGCGCAACATCCCGGTCGGTGAAGGCAACCACTCGTTCGGGATCGAAGCCCTCGAAAGCGCGACGAAATGCTTCGCGGCGGGCAAGAATTGTTCGCCAAGAGAGCCCCACCTGAAAAGCTTCAAGGCTCAGGGCTTCGAAGAGCCCCCGCTCATCGGTGATGGGCATGCCCCATTCGGTGTCGTAGTAGTCGCGCAGAAGTTCGTCGGTTACCCATGTGGGGTAGCTCGGGGTGTTTTCGAGGGATTTGGCGGGAATATTGGGTTGCGAGGTCACGGTCTCTCCTCTCTGAGATTGCTGAGCTGATCCGAGTATTTCGGAAGCATGTTCTATTTAAACAGTAGCTCTACCGTGAATAAATCGCAACTATATTCGATTATGTGTCGTGTTGCAGAACAGCGACACCGAAAGCAGGTACGAAAAAGGGTGGGGTACGCACCCGATGCATACCCCCACCCCGTCATGAGCCTCGAAGACTAGCCGACAGGCGCTAGAAGAGCCGCGCCTCCCGCACCTCTTCCGGCTCCTCCAAATCGAGGAGGAACTGCTTACGCTCAACCCCGCCAGCGTAACCGGTCAGACTACCGTCAGCACCAATAACGCGGTGACACGGAATCATAATAGAAACCTTATTACGGCCGACCGCCTGACCCACAGCTTGCGCCGGGGCACCCGGGCCAACCGCACGCGAAATCTCGCCGTAAGTGGTGGTGTACCCGGCAGGAACAGTCTTCAGATGCTCCCACACAATCAGCTGAAAATCGGTGCCCTCAGGATCTAACGGCAACGTAAAAGAAGTGCGCTTGCGTTCAAAATACTCGGAAAGCTCTGCCTCAGCGCGAGACAGCAACTGCGCCGCAGCATGTTCGCCGGTAGGCTCTTCATCTTCCGCCGTGTCGCGCTCCCGCAGATAGGCTCCGGGATTCTCAATCAGCCCACCGAGCTCATGGGGAAGCGGAAAATGCGCCTGATCCTCGTACCAGATGCCCACAATCGCATCCGCGCGGGCGGCAAGGTAGAGCACGCCGACGGGGCTCGAGTAGCGAGTGTACCAGCGCGCGAGCGCTTCCGGCGTCTGCGGCGAATCGGTCGCTTTGGTCATGCTCTTCCTCGTTGGCTCGTGGGCGTGTACTGCAAATGGTATGAGGGGCAAATACCCCTTTCAACCATCATAGGGGAGGGGCGCCTCCGTACCGTACCCGCACCGGATTTTGTCTATAACTGACCGCTATATATGAGATGTATGCACCACCGTTTGTACCGCCGTTGAAATATCTCAGGATGCCCGGCAATTTTGATTGAGCCCGAAGAGCTGGCATTCTGTGAAGTACACACCGATACACTGCAATTCAATACTCCGGCTTCTTCACCCCGCACCGGGTGGGGTGACCTGTGTTTCTCGTGCCTTACCGATGGGTTCAACGATGACTGAAATTGCAAGGAGAAACATGGAAGACCTGAAAGATATCCGCCGGCAACTCACAGAAAACCCGGAGAGCCGAGAGCTCAATAACCGTTACGCGCAGGCGTGCCTCGACATCGCGAAAGAATATACCGTTACTTCCCAGGGGCATATCTATATTTGCTCGCCCTCAGATTTGGAAGCCGTACAGTACGTCATGGCCAAGATCCCTGAGGCTTCGCTTCTAGACGGCGAAACCTTAGAAGAATACAAACGCCTGAAGAGAGCCGTCACCCAAGCTCGTATGAATAGAGGTAGGCCCGGTAGCAAGATGGGCAATTACTATGCCTTGATCCTTTTTATCGTGATGCCTTCCATGGCGGCACCGGTTCTTCTGCTGTGGGAGCTCACCGTGCTGGGCTCGGACCACACTCGCGACCCGAGAGCCCTCATCTACCTGATTCCTGTCGCTCTCATTACCGCGGCGCTCCTCTGGATAGGATGGCTTGTTGAACGAATCCCCGGTTGGAAATATAACGCTCTTGTAGTTCAAGAGAACGAAAAGGCAGAACTAGCCAAAGCCGAAGCAGCAGCGCGTCGAAGTGCTGAATCAACCGTTGAGAAATAATCGTTGGTTTGGACTCTGAACCGTGATTTTAATGTAAATGTGCCGCCTCACTGATACCGGTGAGGCGGCACATTTACGCTGCCTAGGAGGTGGCGAAGGTCGCTACTAGCGGCTGCCCTGCCAGAATTACGCTCCGTCAGAATTACGCGCGGTCAGCGTTGCCCTCCGTGTGGTGCAGGTGCGGCAGGTGGGTTGAGTGCAGATCGTGGCCGAGCACATCGTGCGCATCCGGGTCCTCGTTCGGGAGCACATGCGAGTACTTGGAGTAGTAGCGGTACAGCGCGTAGGCGCCAATCACAGTCAGCACGATAGCAACGCCCAGAGCCCACGGCACAGCGGCGGCAGAATACATGACGGAGAAGAGCACCAACAGCCAGGAGAGAGCAGCTGCAAGAACCGAAACGTTCATGGCAATAATTGCAAGCTTGCGGCGACGAACATCAACCATAATCGGTGCGGGGAAATCCCGCTCCCTCCTTTCAACGGAGCCTCTCTCCGTTCTCATGAGCACCGGAAGGTGCCGGATGCGTAACCAACCGCCATCTTCGGCGGCCTGAACAGGATCAATAAGCCTATATATCTATGATACGGCGCGTGAAGTAGACATAAAAGGTATGCAAACGCTGTTAGACCAACCCCACACAACATGTGAACGGGTATCTCAACAAGGGACATAAAACGAGTGATTTTACAGCGAGAACTGCAACGAAAAGCGAACCCACGCTCGTCGCTAACACAGAGAACCCTGTAACAAGAGATAAAAGTCCGTCCGCCGCGGTACGTGAAGCACCGTGGCGGACGGGAGCGTAAATGAAGTATCAGCGCGAACCGTCGACACCTGTCAGGACAGCGCATGAATATGTCGCGTACGCGTCCTGTGCGGTACTGACACCTCACGAACAACACCGCGCCAGGTATCGGCGGAAGATACCGAATTTACAAAAACCAACGGTACCCCCAGCACTAATTTTTGTAGAAATTACGCCGCAATAAACGCTGAACCAAGCGTCATAAAACGGCGAAAAGCCCCGGCAGCCTCAACCCTACAGTGGGGGAGAAGCAGCCGGGGCCGCTAGTACGCGGGCCGTGCCGTTAGGCAACGGGTGCTGCGATTAGGCGGTCGGAACGTCCTCGTCAACCCACTCGAGGGTGCGGGAGACAGCCTTCTTCCACAGGCGGTACTGGCGGTCAACCTCTGCGGGCTCCATGGAGGGCAGCCAGCGCTTGTCCTCAGCCCAGTTGTCCACAACGTCCTGCTCGCCGCTCCAGAAACCAACAGCGATACCTGCAGCGTATGCTGCGCCCAGAGCGGTGGTCTCAACAACCTTCGGGCGGATCACGGGAACGCCGAGGATGTCAGCCTGGAACTGCATGAGGAACTCGTTAGCGGTCATGCCGCCGTCCACGCGCAGCTCGGAGAGCTCAACACCGGAGTCAGCATTCATTGCGTCCAGAACCTCGCGGGTCTGGAATGCGGTTGCTTCCAGTGCCGCACGCACGATGTGTGCACGGTTCACGTAGCGGGTCAGACCAACGATGACGCCGCGAGCGTCGGAACGCCAGTGCGGTGCGAACAGGCCGGAGAATGCGGGAACAACGTAGCAGCCACCGGAGTCCTTGACGGAGGTAGCCAGTTCCTCAGACTCTGCAGCGTGCTCAATCATGCGCAGGTTGTCGCGCAGCCACTGGATCAGGGAGCCGCTCATTGCGACCGAGCCTTCCAGAGCGTAGACGGGAGCTGCGTCGCCAATCTTGTAGGCGACGGTGGTCAGCAGGCCGTTGTTGGAGAAGACGGGCTCGTTGCCGGTGTTCATGAGCATGAAGTTACCGGTACCGTAGGTGTTCTTCGCCATGCCCTTCTCGAAGCAAGCCTGACCGAAGGTTGCAGCCTGCTGGTCACCGAGGATACCCGCGATGGGGGTGCCGCTGAGCAGACCGGTTGCGCGGCCGAAGCCGTACACCTCGGAGGAGGACTTGATTTCGGGCAGCATGCTCATGGGGATGCCCATGTCTGCAGCGATCTGCGGATCCCATTCGAGGGTGCGGATGTTCATCAGCAGGGTACGGGATGCGTTGGTTACGTCGGTGACGTGAACGCCGCCGTCAACACCACCGGTCAGGTTCCAGACCAGCCAGGTGTCGGTGTTGCCGAAGAGCAGGTCGCCGCGTTCTGCGCGCTCGCGTGCGCCTTCAACGTTGTCCAGGATCCACTTGATCTTGGGGCCGGAGAAGTAGGTGGAGAGGTTCAAGCCGACGATGTCGTGGTACTTGCCAACGCCCTCTTCGCCTGCGAGCTCTTCAACGATTTCCTGGGTGCGGGTGTCCTGCCAGACGATTGCGTTGTAGACGGGCTCACCGGTGTTCTTGTCCCACACGACGGTGGTTTCACGCTGGTTGGTGATGCCGACTGCAGCGATTTCGTGGTGGTTGACTTCGCCGTTTGCCATAGCCATTGCTACGACCTTACGGACGTTCTGCCAAATCTCGGTTGCGTTGTGCTCGACCCAGCCGGCCTTGGGGAAGATCTGCTCGTGCTCGAGCTGGCCCTGAGCCACGTTCTCGCCCGCCTTGTTGAACAGGATCGCGCGGGAGCTGGTGGTGCCCTGGTCGATGGAGAGGATGTACTTGCGTTCGACGTTGAGGGTTGCGGAGTGCAGAGAAGTCGTCATTGATTTTTCCTTAGAACAAAAGAACGGGGGTATTAGAGAGGTTTAGAGGGGCAGAACTGCCGGAACGATCAGGCCTGCGAGGATAGCGCCGATGATTGGGCCAACAACCGGAACCCATGCGTAAGACCAGTTGGAGCCGGTCTTACCGGGGATGGGCAGGAAGGTGTAGGCGATACGGGGGCCGAGGTCACGTGCGGGGTTGATAGCGGAACCGGTTGCGCCACCGAGGTTCATACTGATGGATACAACGACCAGGGCAACAGCCAGGGGGCCGAGCTCGCTGGGGGTCTTACCGGATGCGATGATCCAGCCAATCAGGACGAAGGTGCCGATAATCTCGGTGAGCAAGTTCCAGCCGTAGGACTTGATGGCGGGGCCGGTTGCGAAGATGCCGAGGCGGTCGCCCGGGTCCTCATCGAAGTGCTTCTTGTAGGTGAGGTACGCTCCGGTTGCGCCGGCCATTGCGCCGAGCATCTGAGCGACGATGTACAGGGCAATGTTGCCGGGGGTTGCGGGAACGCCGGTTGCCAGGTCGCGGCCTGCGGTTGCCAGGCCAACGGTCACAGCGGGGTTCAGGTGTGCACCGGAATGGAAGGAGAGGTACACGGCGGTGAACACTGCCAGACCCCATCCGAAGGTGATAACACCCCAGCCTGCGTCCTTAGCGTAGGACTTCTTGAGGGTCACTGCGGCACATACGCCGGCACCGAGCAGAATCATGATGAAGGTGCCGAAGAACTCGGAAAGTACAAAACCAAGAGTGGTGGGGGCACCGGATGCATCCACGAGAGCGGATGAGCCGGCTGCAAGTACAGTTCCTGCGGAAGCAAGAAGAGACATTGATGCTCCTTGAAGACGAAGCGTCTGGAAGGCAAGCGAACCTTTGCTTGCGTATTCCCGTGCATCCTCACCGCACGGGCGGATCGGGGCACAACGCTGTGCTGAAATGTGTAGCGGTTGCTACGAAAATTGTTGGTTGAATGTCTGATTGAGAAGCAGATCGTACCAGTGGGTTAACCCTGTATTTAGCTCGCTGCTTCTTATGCAGGGGATTATCGTAAACGGTTATTTAACCTCTCGTCCACCCCTCACCGAAAATATGAGATAACCCATGCTCGGTGAGGGGTGAACGGTCGGTTCGTACCGGATAACCGGTCACGAAAGGTGCGTGGAATCTCTACGGATTAGAGCTTCACACGGGGTGCCACGGGGGTGACAGCCTCAATCTTTGCCGATGCCTCAGCGTCGGTGGAGGTGGACTCTGCCTCGCGGATAGCCTGTACGCGTGCGGCGTAGAGGTCGAGTTCCTCCTTGACCTTCTTGTCGTCCCAGCCGAGCTCGGCACGCATGATGTCGAGGATTTCGTCTGCTGCTGCCAGGCCGCGGTCGCGCTGCTCAAGGTCGAGGCGTACGCGGCGGACCAGTACATCCTCCAGGTGCAGGGCACCTTCGTAGCGGACAGCGAAGACGACATCTGCACGCAGGAACTGGGGTGCCTTAGCCAGGGGAGCACCGAGGGAGGGGTCAGCGTCGATGAGAGCGCCGAGGTCCTCAATCTGCGATCCGTAACGCTCGAGCAGGTGGGTGATACGGTCCTCATCCCAGCCGTAACGCTCTGCGTAGCGTGCACGGTTAGCAGCGATTGCGTGGTAGCCGTCTGCGCCGACCAGGCCGATGGTTGCGGTTACGGAGGGGTTCTGCTTAGCCTGCTCGCCCAGTGCGAAGTCCACAGCGTCGGCAGCCATCACACGGTAGGTGGTGAGCTTGCCGCCTGCGATTGCGCTCATGCCGGGGGCAACCTCGGTCACGGTGTGCTCGCGGGAAACCTTGGTGGATGCTGCGCCGTCCTTGACCTTGGGCTGCAGCAGCGGGCGCAGGCCGGTGTAGGTGCCGATGATATCCTCGCGGGTCAGCGGGTTAGCGATCAGCTTGTTAGCCTGCATCAGCACGTAGTCGATGTCCTTGCTGGTTGCGACGGGGCGCTCGCGGTCCTCGGAGTAGGGGGTGTCGGTGGTGCCGATGATCCAGTAACGCTGCCAGGGGATGATGAAGAGAACGGACTTCTCAGTCTTGGTGAAGATACCGCTGGTTGCGTTGATGCGGTCGCGGGGAACCACGATGTGGATACCCTTGGAAGCCAGAACCTCCAGGCCTGCATCGGGGTTAGCCAGGGACTCAGACTCTTCGGTCCACACGCCGGTTGCGTTGATGATGTGCTTTGCGCGTACGTTCAGGCGCTCGCCGGTCTCCAAGTCTGCCAGCTCTGCGCCGATGACGCGGCCGGATGCATCCTTGGTGAAGCCGACAACCTGGGTGCGGGACGCAGCCAGCGCGCCGTAGCCTGCAGCGGTGCGGACGACGTCAATCACGAGGCGTGCGTCGTCAACGCGTGCATCGTAGAACTGGATTGCGCCGCTGAATGCGGAGTCCTTGATGTCGGGGAAGACGGTCTTGGTGCCGGTCTTGGTGAAGTGACGCTGGGAGGGGACGCCCTTGTTACCGCGGGAGCCGAGGAATGCGAGGGTGTCGTACATGCCGATGCCGATTGCGGAGTATGCGCGCTCGATGACGGGCATCTTCAGGGGCCACAGGAAGGGCTGCGCGTGCACGAGGTGGGGCGCGATCTTGTTCAGCAGCAGGCCGCGCTCGGTGAGAGCTTCGGTCACGAGCTTGAAGTCGAGGTTGTAGAGGTAGCGCAGGCCGCCGTGGACGAGCTTGGAGGACCATGCACTGGTGCCTGCAGCCCAGTCGCCTGCTTCGACGATGCCGGTGCGCAGACCGCGGGTTGCTGCGTCAAGGGCGATACCTGCACCGGTGATGCCGCCGCCAACGACCAGGATGTCGAGTTCTTCGTTGACCATGCTCTTGAGTGCCTTGGCGCGGGACTCGGCGGTCAGCTGGGACTGCTGGGCAATGTGCTGGGAGCTCATGTAGTGCTCTTTCTTCTCGTGCCGCGTGCGCGGCGTGGGGTTTCATCTTGCAAATAGTAAAACCCAATGGTGAAATAATAACCAAGCAGTATGAACGGATTTTCACTGGGGGTCTGTGACCGATGAACGAACGCGCTAACCATACCTACGAGGCGGCGCAGCTGTACTACATCCACAACATGACGATGGACGCTATTGCGGCCCGTCTGGGGGTCTCCCGCGCCACCGTATCGCGCCTCCTTAAAAGTGCTCGTGAAAGCGGGATGGTGCAGATTCGTCTGGATGATTCCTTCCGTACCCGCAGTGAGCTGGAGCGCCGCATCGGCGAGCGCTATAAGGTGCGTGTCACCCTCGTGAATGTCCGTCCGGATGCCACCCCGATTGCTCGCATGAGCCAGGTGTCTCGCACCGCGGCGGCGCTCCTTGATTCCCTGGTTGATAACGGAACGAGCCTGGGTGTGGCGTGGGGTTCGACCATGACTGAGATTTCCCGTCATCTGCCGCGCCGCCCGCTGACCGGCGTGACGGTGGTTCAGCTCAATGGTGCGGGTAACGCCCACCATTCCGGTATTCCGTACCTGGGTTCGCTGCTGGGGCAGTTGGTGAACGCATATGATGCGCAGGCTATCCATTTCCCGGTTCCCGCTTTCTTTGACTATGCGGACACCAAGACCGCCATGTGGCGTGAGCGTAGCGTGCAGAAGAATCTGCATGCCCAGCAGAACGTTGACCTCGCTATTTTTGGTGTGGGCGCTTTTGGTGGCCCTATTCCTTCTCACGTGTATTCGGGTGGCTATTTGAGGTGCAGGAGCAACGTCAGCTGCGTGAGCTGGGCGTTGTGGGGGATATGTGCACGATTCTTCTGCGTGAGGACGGCTCCTGGGCTGATTTGGAGCTGAATAAGCGTGCGTCCGGTCCGACTCCGAAGGAGCTGGCTCGTATTCCGCGTCGTATTTGCGTTGCCTCCGGTACTCACCGTGTGCGTGCTTTGCGCGGTGCCTTGCGTACGGGTGCGATTACCGATTTGGTTCTTGATGATGCGCTGGCTAAGGCGCTCATGGAGAAGTAGCTGAAATAATTGCCGCGGGCATGAGGTTCGCGGATATGGGGCTCGCAGGTATGAAGGTCCGTGGTTATGGGCTAATAAGGGTACCTTGAATCTGAATGGGTAGCGCTGAGGGCTTTCTGAGTGAAGCTCTCTGGATGAAGCTCTCAAGCGCCGCCTGAACAATGCTTCAAGGTGCCCTTGAATGTCGTCAAAAACTGCTTTCTAACCCTACAATGTGAAACGTTTGCGCATGTGAAAGCGCATATTAGTGCACTCCATTGAAGGTGTGCGCCACTCACCGTTAGAAAGAACCAACCATGACCCCTACCTATAACGCCCAGGCGAATCCGCACCTGGGCGCACCCGGCATTACCACCATGCACGGTGATGCCCAGTCTTCCGACGCTACTCCTCTTGCCGGCCCCGGAGCAGGCAATTGGAAGATTACCGGGACGAAGCTCGGCGGCGCCTGCCCGACGATTCTTGCTGGATGCGACGGCTTCATTCAGGTGCTCTGCACCCAGGTCTTCGCCCACGGTGAGTTCATCACCCCGAAGCTCTCCATCCTTGATCCGCATACCGGCCGTGAACTTTCGCACCTGGACATTCCGAAGGGCGCACTGCTCGGCGGCGTGTACGCCTACCTTGACGCGCAGGACCGCATGGTTCTGGTGGATGGCTCTCAGTGCCTGCTGCGCCTCTCCCACTCTGCTGACGGACGCAGCATCCGAGTTGATGAGCGTATTGACCTGAGCCGCATGCTCGCCCAGAGCGCCAATGACGCTGTGGTTGGTCTGGTACCCGACTGGTCCGGTCGCATTTGGGTTGCGACGAAGAACGGCTACATCGCGGTGATTGATTCTGCCCGCGGCACGATTCGCTCGATGCGTCTGAACAAGGCGTCGATTGCGGGCGAGCGTATTGACAACTCGATTTCGGCGTGCCCGCAGGGTGTGAGCGTAGTGACCTCCCACGCTATTTATATGCTGAACGCTACCGCAACCGGTGCGCCCACCCTCAAGTGGTGGCATGCGTACGATCGAGGTAGCGCCCGCAAGCCCGGTAAGCTCGCGTGGGGTTCCGGCGCCTCCCCGACGTTCTTTGGCCCGAACGGTTCGGATTATGTGATGCTGACCGATAACTCTGATATTCAGGAGTCGGTCATTGTGTACCGCACCGATAACGGCGCGAAGGTCGGTAGTGCCGGCCTGTTTACTGCCGGTACCTCTGGCACCGAGAACTCCATGATCGGTGTGGGTAGCACGATGGTCGGTGCAAGCACCTACGGCTACCCCTACCCGAAGTACCCGGAGGGTGCCGGTCCGTCGGTTCCAGCGAACGCGCTTTTTGCTCCCGGTATGGAGCGTTGGGATATTACCGACCGCGGTTTGCGTAAGATCTGGGACCGTAAGGACGTGTACTCTTCGGCTGTTCCTCGCTATTCCGCCGCTGACGGCCTGATTTACACCTGCGAGCGTCGCCGCGGCCCGGCTGGTTTGGCGAATGGCGCCTACGCGTGGGCTGTTGCGCTGGACATGGAAACCGGCAAGACGATGCACGAGCAGCGCCTGCCCCAGCACGTGAGCCTGTTACTCGGCGGTGGGGACACCCTGCAGATGGTGGGCACGATTGACCGTTACGGCACCTGGTGGCAGGGCACGATTAGCGGCGTGTACCGTATCGCGAAGGCTTAGAGGAGTAGAAAATGACTAAGAATAATCTGATGAACACTTCTCGCCGTACCGCGTTGAAGGTTGCGGGCGCTTCGGCTGCCCTCGTGGCTGGCGGCGTGAGCGCTGCGGAGGCGGCAACTCGTTCGGGCGGTAAGCGCGCTCGCGTGACCCCGGTGACCCAGCGTCCTGGTGGGCAGCGTGGCGGCAGTGGACAGCACGGAGGTGGTCAGCATGGCGGCGCGGCGAGCTCTGCGCTGGTGCAGGTGCCGATGCGCTATAACGAGTCATGCATCCGCCTGGAGTTGAAGGCAGCCTCTGGTGTGCAGGCTGTGTCTATGCAGAGCCAGCCGGCGCGTACTGTTGCTTTCCGGAATCTGCCGACTCGCCTGAGCATTATTAATGAGGGTAGTTCGACGCTGCCGGTGGGTACTCGCCTGATGGTGCGTGCTCGCGCGCAGGATCCGAAGACCGGTTTGTTGTTGAATCCCGCAGTGACGCTTCGTGTGACCTCGGGTCAGGCGGTGTTGCCTTCGGGTAGCCTGGGTGCTTCGGCTCTGGTGGCTCCGGTGGATGCTCTGAATCTTGATGCGGTGCGTCGTAGTGAGCAGACCGGTCAGGCCGGTGCCGGTAGCGAGAATGTTCTGGAGTTGCGTACCGCTATTCCTCGCGGTCATCGCCTGGATGTTCAGCTGAATTATCAGGTGGCTTCGGGCGTCGCCGGGTCTGCGTTGAAGCAGGTTCATGTGAGCGCTGTGCTGGATATGGCGGCGGCCGGTTTGTCGTCTTCGTTCTACGAGGTGCAGAGCCCGGCTGTGGTTGCTTCGCTGAACTAGCGGCTGAACCGACCCCGTGAGGGATGGGCACGGCGGGGGAGCGGCTCCACTGCCGGTGCTTTTATACCTCTATATATAGGCGCATGTTCAAAAAGGCATGGTGAAAGGTCGGGGTCGTTCGTGGGAACGGCCCCGACCTCTGCGTTCTCTAGTTTGCCGGCATGAACGGCAGCTGATTTTTCTTATGCGGTTTCGGTCCTGTCGTGTTCGCCGAATGCCACCTTCACCGCGTGGTGCAGTGCTTCGCGCACCATGGCGATGGCGGGGTTGGCGGCGGACTCTCGGCGTACGGCGGTAAAGATTTTGCGTGAGGGTTTACCAGGCAGCTCCACGATGCGTAGTCCCTCGGTGGTGGAGAGGGAGGAGAGGATGAAGCCGGGCACGATGGTGACGGCGAATCCTGCCTTGACGAGGTTGGAGTTCGTGATCATGTCGTTGGCGCTGTAGCGGATGACCGGCTCGAATCCTGCGGTGCGACACTGGTTGAGTGCCCAGCTGCGGGAGGTGTTCTGCTCCATTTCGAGGACCCAGGGCAGCGCGTGCGCCTCCTCGATCGAGGTGATGGTGGAGGTGCTGGGCACGATGAGGCTGAGCGGGTCTTCGGTGAGTAGCTCGGAGTGCAGTTCGGGGTATTCGGGGATGTGGTGGTGCGGGTAGGCTTCGGAGAGCACCATGTCGTATTCGCGGCTTCGGGTCAGGGAGGTGCCGGTTTCGGGGTCGATTTGCAGTACTTGCAGGGTGAGCGAGGGAGCGTGTTCGGCAAGGTAGCTGAGGGTTTCCGGTAGCAGCGCGAAGGCGGCCGACTGGAAGATGGCGAGGCGGACCATGCCCGCGGGTTCGCCGGTGAGGTTGGCGACGGAGGTTTGCATGCGGTCGAGTTCGCGCAGGATGCTTCGGGCGCTGTCGACGATGATGAGTCCGGCGCTGGTGAGCTGTACGCGCCTGCCGATGCGCTGCAGTAGCGGGGTGCCGGTTTCTTTTTCGAGGGTGGCGATTTGCTGGGAGACGGCGGAGGGGGTGAGGCTGAGTGCTTCGGCTGCGGCGATAATGGTACCGCGTTCTTGGATTTCGAGGAGCATTTGCATGCGTCGAATGTCGTAGATGGACATATTTCCCTCCCTGGTGCGCCCGGTTGTTCGGGTGGGCTGGGCCCCCGAACTCTTCCGTGGTGCGTCTCTCATCGTGGACTCTTGTCTATGGTACCGCGCGGGCTTTCGGCCGGCTCTTTTTGAGACGCTTGACGTGGGGTGTTGGCATGTTGGCTTGTGTAGCGAGTATTTTCGCGCTGATGCGATGGTTCTTAGGCTTGAAGATGCTTCTGGGAATGGTTTTGAGGTGTTCGTTTATTACGAAATGGGTTCGGTATTTGCGCTCTGGAAGTGCTAGCCTGAGAGGGATGGATAGCGATGTTGCTATGGTCTTCGTTTCTTCTCTTTGGGCTCGGTGTTCGGAGGGTTGCCGGACGGGAGCCACACCGCACAATCATTTAGAAAATCTAAATGAATTTTGGAAAAAACATTCAGTTTTTCTAATGAGGTATTTATTACCCTTTTGTGGTGAAATAGAGACATCGCCAAACGTGGTGTGCACCGCACACAGTGAGATAGTTAGGAGTCAAGGATGACCCATCCTTTCGCATCTGAGCACTACCAGAAGATGGCTCTGGAAGCTCGTCAGCTTGTTCGCCAGTGGGTAAATGAGTCCCAGTCGATCAAGCCCACCTTCGCGGCTGAGCAGCTCGCCGGTGTTCTGAAGGACCCCAATGGTCTTCCCTTCACCGTCGGCTTTGTTGATGGCGTTATTCGCCCCGAAGACGACAATGTCTCCGGCCGCAACCTTTCCCGTATTTCCGGTCTGGCACCTTCCTTCCTGCCCTGGTACATGAAGTCCGCTGTTGGCTTCGGTGGCAAGCTGGCTGGCAAGGTCGCATGGCCCACCGTTCCCGTTGCACGCCGCGTGCTGCGCGAGATGGTTGGTCACCTGATCGTCGACGCTTCCGAGGAGAAGCTGGGCGACGCAATTGCAGAGCTGACCAAGACCGGTAACCGCCTGAATGTCAACCTGCTCGGTGAGGCAGTTCTGGGCGACAAGGAAGCAGAGCACCGCCTGGCTGAGACCAAGCGCCTGCTGGCACGTGACGACGTTGACTACGTCTCCATTAAGGTGTCCGCTGTTTCCGGCCCCCACCAGCACTGGGCATTCGACGAGGTTGTTGAGACCGCTGTTCGCCGCCTGACCCCGCTGTACGAGCTGGCTGCATCCACCTCCCCCAAGAAGTTCATCAACCTGGACATGGAGGAGTACAAGGACCTGGACCTCACCATTGAGGTGTTCACCAAGATCCTGGACCAGCCCCACCTGAAGGACCTGGAAGCCGGTATCGTGCTCCAGGCATACCTGCCCGACACCCTGGCTGCAATGCAGCACCTGCAGGAATGGTCCGCAAAGCGCGTTGCTGCTGGCGGCGCAGGCATCAAGGTCCGCCTGGTTAAGGGTGCAAACCTCTCCATGGAAATCGTGGAAGCTGTTATGCACGGCTGGCCGCTGACCACCTGGGACACCAAGCAGGCTGCTGACACCAACTACAAGCGCGTTCTGGACTACGCACTGCGCCCCGAGCACGTGAAGAGCCTCCGCCTCGGTATTGCAGGCCACAACCTCTTCGACGTTGCTTTCGCACTGCTGCTGTCCGAGGACCGCGGTGTTAAGGATCGCGTCGAGTTCGAGATGCTGATTGGTATGGCTGAGCAGCAGGCAGAGATCATCCGCCGCCGCGTTGGCCACCTGCTGCTGTACGTGCCCGTCGTGAACCCCAAGGAATTCGACGTTGCAATCGCATACCTGATCCGTCGTCTCGAGGAGAACGCTTCCTCCGAGAACTTCATGTCCGGTATCTTCGACCTGGCAACCGACGAGTCCATCTTCAAGCGCGAAGAGGACCGCTTCATGCGTGCACTGAACTCCGTCACCGACGAGGTTCCCGCACCCAAGCGCACCCAGAACCGTCTGACCGAGAACGAGGACAACGTCTTCGTACCGGCAGGCCGCTTCGAGAACACCCCCGACACCGACCCCGCACTGGCCGGTAACCGTGAGTGGGGCCGCGCAATCCTCGAGCGTTCCAAGACCACCAAGCTGGGCATCGACACTCTCAAGGCTAACGAGCTGACCAGCGAGGCTGAGGCTGAGAAGCTGATCAAGGAAACCGAAGAAGCAGGCAAGGCATGGGGCAAGCTCTCCGGCCACGAGCGTGCAGAGATTCTGCGCAAGGTCGGTAAGGCTATCGCACTGCGCCGCGGTGACCTGCTGGAGGTTATGGCAGCTGAGGCTGGCAAGACCCTGGAGCAGGGCGACACCGAGGTCTCCGAGGCAATCGACTTCGCATACTACTACGCAATGCTGGCTGAGGACCTCGAGAAGATCGACGGCGCAAAGCCCAAGTCTGTTGACCTGACCCTGGTTGTTCCCCCGTGGAACTTCCCGACCGCTATCCCCGCCGGTGGTGTTCTGGCTGGTCTGGCTGCAGGTTCTGCTGTCATCTTCAAGCCCGCAACCATCACCGCTCGCACCGGTGCCCTGATCGCAGAGATCATGTGGGAAGCAGGCGTTCCCAAGGAAGTTCTGAAGCTCGTCAAGGTTGTTGACCGCGCTGCAGGCAAGCTGCTCATCTCGCACCCCGAGGTTGACCGCCTGATCCTGACCGGTGGTTACGAGACCGCTGAGCTCTTCCGCTCCTGGCGTGATGACCTGCCCCTGTTCGGTGAGACCTCGGGCAAGAACTCGATCATCGTCACCCCGAACGCTGACATCGACCTCGCCGTCAAGGACGTCGTCTACTCGGCATTCGGTCACGCAGGTCAGAAGTGCTCCGCTGGTTCGACCGTTATCCTGGTTGGCTCCGTGGCACAGTCCGAGCGTTTCCGCCGCCAGCTGATCGACTCCGTCAGCTCCCTGCACGTGGCACACCCGCAGGACATTGAGTCCGAGATGGGCCCCGTTGTTCAGAAGCCGGAAGAGAAGCTGCTGCGCGGTCTGACTACCCTCGGCCCGGGCGAGCGCTGGCTCATTCAGCCCAAGGAACTGGACGAGACCGGTCGCCTGTGGAGCCCCGGTGTTCGCGAAGGCGTCAAGCCCGGTTCCGAGTACCACATGACCGAGTACTTCGGTCCCATCCTGGGCATCATGACCGCTGAGACCCTGGAAGAGGCAATCGAGCTGCAGAACGCACCCGATTACGGCCTGACCGCAGGTCTGCACTCGCTGGATGCTGACGAGCTCGAGCTGTGGCTCTCCAAGGTCCAGGCAGGTAACCTGTACGTCAACCGTGCAATTACCGGTGCAATCGTTCAGCGTCAGCCCTTCGGTGGTTGGAAGAAGTCCACCGTTGGCTCCGGTACCAAGGCTGGTGGCCCCAGCTACCTGATCGCTCTGTCCGATTGGGAGCCCGCACAGGCAACCGCAACCGCTGTCACCCAGTCCGTGACCGTCCGCGAGACCCTGGCTACCATCGAGCAATCCGAGCTGGGCAAGCGCGAGGACTTCGAGTTCATCAAGCGCGGTGTCTCCTCTGACGCACACGCTTGGGACACCGAGTTCGGCTTCGGCCACGATCCCTCGAAGCTGGGCGTGGAGCGCAACATCCTGCGCTACGTACCCACCCAGGTTCTGGTTCGTGCAGACGAGTCCGCATCCGCAGCAGAGACCCTGCGCGTTGTGCTCGCCGGTCTGGCAGCTAACGCACCGGTCGCTCTGTCCGTCGGTAAGGACCTGCCGGTCGACGTCCGTGGCGTCCTCGAGAACAAGGGCATCAAGTACGAAGTCAAGTCGGACGCTCAGTTCCGCGAGTACCTGGCTTCGAACGCTAAGACCCCGGTTCGCGCACTGGCTGGCACCCCGCTGGAAGGCACCCGTATCCGCTACATCGGTAACGACGTGAAGTCCCTCTACACCGCACTGGGTGGTCGCCCGGATGTTGCAGTGTACTTCGCACCGGTCACCGAGGCTGGCCGTATCGAGATGCTGCCCTTCCTCCGCGAGCAGGCTGTTTCGATTACCGCACACCGTTTCGGTAACCCGAACCGCTTCTCCGAGCGCGTCATTTCTTCCCGCTAAGACGCTGTGAGAGTTTAGCTCTCTAGTCTGAGGCTCAGGGCCCTGCACCTTCATGGTGTGGGGCCCTGAGCCTTTTGCGTTTCTGCTGGGCTCATATCGGGGGAGTGAGAGGCCTGTATGGAGCCGTGTGCGAAAGTGATGAATAGAGGGGCGTCTAGAAGTCGATACGGTGTGGATGGTTAGGTGCACGAAGAGGAAGAGGAAAAATAGTGTTGTAGAAGTGGTACGGGGGTGTTTGGGCGTGCCCCGCGTTACTTCTTATGTGATAATTGGTGTAGGACGTTTCGCTATCCCACATGCGAACGACACCGTGCGCGGGACGGTCCGCGCTACGCAAAATCACACTGAAAGGACACCGCTGCTATGAGCAACGTTCCCGCAGAACTCTCGTACACTTCTGAGCACGAGTGGGTTTCCGCTCTCACCGCCGAGGGCACCGTACGTGTTGGTATTACTGACCACGCTCAGGATGCACTGGGTGACGTCGTCTACGTCGACCTTCCCTCTGTCGGCGACTCTGTAGCTGCTGAAGATAGCTTCGGTGAGATCGAGTCCACCAAGTCTGTCTCTGATCTTTTCGCTCCTATTGCGGGCGAGATTGTTGCAGCGAACGAGGCTCTGGAAGACGATCCCGCACTGGTTAACTCTGACCCCTACGGCGAGGGCTGGATCATTGAGATTCGCCCCGAGAATGCTGACGACCTGGCTAACCTGCTGGATGCAGAGGCATACAAGGCTGAGCTGGACAAGCTCTAAGTCGATAGACTCTAAGACCTTCTATAGGCCTCAGATAAGAGGTGCGTAGTGGTGAGACGGCGAGACCGATTGGTCTCGCCGTTTTTCTTTTAAAATGCACACAAACGCAAATAGTGGGGTGCATTTAAGGTTCATCTTGAGGGTGCCTAAACCCGTTGAAGAGGCTTGAAAGATGGCTAAACCCCAAGTGGGAGCGTCTTTCAAGTTAAATGTGATGAAAACTTCAACTATCGCGAGAAGATAAAATTTTCCTCGTAAAGCAGTCCAATGTGTGAAAAGTGCGTTCACAGCAGTGGAATTTTGTTAAAATTGGTACTGTCACTGCTGAAAAGTGTCTGAATATGTGGTTATTTTTGGGTTCAAAACACCCTTGAGAAGGGCGAACTGAATAGCAAAATGCCTTGTGAGGCTATAAGATTGTCTCGAAGGTTTGCGGTTTATCATTTCGTGATAAACAACTAAACTTATCTATCACACTCTCAACACTAAGCAAAGATGTTCGGCACGAAGCGAGACCCCGACTGGGGAACGAGCCACTCACTCAAATTTCGGCTCGTATCGACATCGGCTGAACAAGTACCCGAAAGACATAGATGACCTCACGCATCGATGAAAACCTCACTAACGCTGAGGTTCAACTAGAGGACGTGGAGAACGGCGACTCTGACCGTAACCCGCGTGACGTTAAGAGCCGGACCATTGGTCAGGTTCTTAGCCAGCTTGACCTGGAGTTCCCCGGAATTAGTGCATCCAAGATTCGCTTCCTGGAGGAGCGCGGTCTCGTGCACCCCAGCCGTACTGAAACCGGTTACCGCAAGTACTCCCAGACGGATATTGAGCGCCTGCGCTACATCCTCACCATGCAGCGCGACCACTACATGCCGCTGAAGGTAATCCGTCAGCACCTGGAGGACCTGGAAACCGGTCGCGTGCTGAACTCCATGCCTGCCACCGTAAGCGAAGACGTGCTAGACACCGTCCTCGGCCCGAACGAGCAGGAAGGTCGCACCTACACTCTCCGCGAGCTGGCTGAATACGCTAACACCACCCCCGAACTGATCCGCGAGCTGATTGACTTTGGACTGCTCGAAGACGGTCCGGACGTGGAGTACACCGATTACGATGTGCTGATTGCCCGCGTCAGTGCAGAACTGACCCAGCACGGCATTCAGCCCCGTCACCTGCGCGCATTTAAGTCTGCGGCAGACCGCGAAATTTCCCTCGTGGAAATTGCGGTGGCTCCGCTGGCCTCACGCCGCGACGCAGCCTCCCAGGCTCAGGCGCAGGAACGAGCCGACAAGATCCGCAAGTTGTGCCTGCAGCTGCACGCAACTCTCGTCGAATCGGCAATGCCTACCTACGAGTAGGCGTACGAAGAGGCAGGCTACCGGACAGTCTGCCGCTCGTAATTCCTCAGCGGTTCTACCGCGCCCCAAACGGGGATTTCCCTCGGGAAGCACCGCTGACCACGGTGATTCCCTCTATAGTCTCTACCCCTTACCAACGGGTAGCGGCCTCTAGACTTGGACGAAGCCGACGCTGGCACGCTCGGAATTTCTACCCCTTCGTCCAACACGAAGAGCTTTCTCACCAGGGGGCTCCCGGCCTGCCAAGGCTGTTCACTCAACTCAGCTGTAAATGCGTACGGACTACCTATCCGTACGCATTTACTTTTTAAACTCCCCTGTGGGATGGGCGCCCGGGAAAAGCGAACGGAACAGCGGGGGAGGAGCGCCCCTGCACGGCGTTAAAGAAGCAAGAATGAATCTGAAAAGATCATTCGCTTCGGTGGGTTCAATTTTAAGTAGAGCCCTCTATCAGTTAAAATAGATTGAACAACCGCGCCTATCGCGCATCGGTCGCACTATCGACTCGTGTTCTATGAACCTCGTGTTCTGCGAATCGAATAGCCGAACCAATGTGTAGTATTGAAAACCGCGCAGCTCACCTCGCAGAGGGAGGCCACGCGAACCATAGATGCAGATTCTAAGGCTTAGCCCTAGAATCTCACCCCGAAAATCGGGGCTACACCGGAACGAAGTCGACCGCATTTGATAGGGCGCGGTGAATCGCATTAAACGGGTTAACGAAAAGGAGGGACCGTGCTAGAGCAGCAGGTAGCCAAAAATGCAGGCGAGGCCGCAGGCACCCATGAGGCACCCCAGGGCTTCGATCAGCCCCTGGACGGCTTCGACACCCTCTTCCCCGTAGCACCGCCTCCGCGCGGTGAACAGGGCGTACTCTTCACCGACCCTGTCTCTGTCGTCGAGGAAAACCTCGGCTACCGTGGCGCCGTCGCCTGCAAGGCAGCCGGCATCACCTACCGTCAGCTCGACTACTGGGCACGCACCGACCTGGTTGTACCCACCGTGCGTGGCGCCTCCGGCTCCGGTACCCAGCGCCTCTACAGCTTCCGCGATGTGCTCGTACTCAAGATCGTGAAGCGACTGCTCGACACCGGCGTGTCCTGCAGCAGATTCGCACCTCCATCGAGCATCTGCGTACCCGCGGCATTGACGACCTCGCGAACATCACCCTGATGAGTGACGGCACCACCGTCTACGAATGCACCTCCCCGAGTGAGGTGATCGACCTTGTACAGGCTGGTCAGGGCGTCTTCGGTATCGCGATTGGCCGCGTCTGGCGCGAAATCGAAATGAACCTCAACGGCCAGCCCGGCGAAGAAATGCACGAAAGCTTCGAAGGCGACGAACTCGCCGCCCGCCGTGCCCGCCGTGCACAGGCATAAAGCATAGACCTCAACCACACATTGTGAATCTGCCCGCACTCACTACCTACCCGGTGGCGAGCGCGGGCAGAAGTTTTAAACCCGAGGGAATATTCAATGCTCACTTGAGAAAAAACTCAAGATACACCCCTGTCAGAGCCGGAAGAAAAGCGAAGATTCGCTAAAATAAAGGGGCATTACACCTCACTCATAAAAGGGACCTGCATGCCCCGCATCGTCAGTATCAGCAGCCTCAAAGGTGGCGTCGGCAAAACGTCCATCACCTTGGGGCTCGCGTCCGCGGCATTACACAGCGGACTCTCCACACTCGTTATTGACCTCGACCCCCACGGCGACGCCAGCACCGGCCTGGCGGTGGATGAAACCATCCCCGACGTCGCCTCCCTGATCGCCAGCTCCAATGAGCGCGCCTTCGCGGAGGAAGCCGGTAGCTCCTCCTGGAATGCCCTCGTCGGCAAACCCACCCTGCTGACCAATAACCCCGTGACCACCGGTAGCGTGAAGGTAGCACGCGGTTCGGCTCGTTCCACCCTCGTGGACCGTCAGGAAGCGGCGCCGTTCATCCGCCGCTTCAAACGCATGGTGGAGGCGGCAGCGGACGCCTACGACGTCATCCTGATCGACTGCCCGCCGTTCCTCGGAACACTGTCTTCGATGGGCTGGGCGGTGAGCGAGCGCATCCTCTCGGTCGCTGAACCCTCTCTCTTCTCCGTGGCGGGCACCGAACGAACCCTGCGCGCCATCGTGCGTTTTCAGCAGGAAAGCGGCATCAGCATTGACGGTGCGGGAGTAGTTATCAACAAGATGCGCCCCAACGACAGCGAACACCGCTACCGACGCGACGAAATGCGCTCCCTCTTCGGCGAACTCGTGGCAGAACCCGTGCTCGCTGAAAGCCCCGTGCTGCAGCGCGCCCAGGGTGCCGCGTACCCGATCCATTTTTGGCCCGACGAAGAGTCGGTTGATCCCGCCATTGACTTCACCCGCCTGCTGGCTGGGCTCATGGCCGATCTCTAAGCGCTGATTTCTAAGTGCAGACATCTAGGCCTTACTAATCCGCGGGCTCGCATAGTTTCAACGCTTGAGTGCGTCTTCTCAAAGAACCGCTGTGTTTTCAGCGATGTGCTCTCAGTGCTGCGTTCTTTGGGGCGGCGCGCTTTCGCGTATCAGCAGGTAAAGAGATGAGATAGCGGGAATAGCGTACCGCCCGTACACGTTATAGTGGCAGTAACAGGAATAAGCCCGTCATCGAGGGGCACGCTGGGAACGAGCCCAGCCTCAACACCATCAACGAGAGGACCACATGAGCATCGAGAACGTAGAACGCATTGACGGCGTAGCACAGTACGACCTCATCGTCATCGGCTCCGGATCCGGCAACACCCTCATCGGCCCCGAATGGGACGACAAGAAGGTCGCCCTCATCGACGGCGGTATCTTCGGCGGCACCTGCCTGAACGTCGGCTGCATCCCCACCAAGATGTACGTCTACCCGGCGACCATCGCGCAGAAGACCCGCGAGGTCAAGCACCTGGGCGTTGACGCACACGTGGACGCCGTGCACTGGGCACAGATTCGTGACCGCATCTTTGCCTCCCGCATTGACCCGATTGTTGAAGGCGGCCGCAACTGGCGTGCCGGTCTGCCCAACGTCGACTTCTACGACCAGTACGCGCGTTTCGTCGGCTCCCATACCGTTGAGCTGACCGACGGCACCCGCCTGCAGGGCCGCCAGATTGTCGTTGCGGCAGGTTCGCGCGCCGTGCTGCCTCCCGTGCCCGGTATCGACTCCTCCAAGGTCTACACCAACGACAACGTCATGCGCCTGGACGAGCTGCCCGCCCGCATGGTCGTCATCGGTGGCGGCGTGATTGCGGCAGAATTCTCCCACGTTTTCTCCGCATTCGGCACCGAAGTAACCCAGCTGAACCGCTCCTCCCGCCTGCTGCGCGGCGTGGACGAAGAGGTCGTGGCACGTTTCGAAGAAGCCGCAAGCAAGCAGTGGAACATCGTCAAGGATGCCTCCCTCTCCGAAATCCGTGAGAACGCCGACGGTAGCGTGACCGTCGTAGCTAAGCGAACCTCCGAGAACGGTGAAGAACTGCTCGAAATCCCCGCAGACGCAGTGCTCGTGGCGACCGGTCGCCGCCCCAACACCGACACCCTCAACGCGAAGAACTACTTCGACGTGCAGGACGGCGGTCAGCTCAGCGTCGATAAGTACCAGCGCGTGCTCTACAACGGCGCGCCCGTACCCGGCGTCTACGCCCTCGGTGACGTGTCCAGCCGCTACCAGCTCAAGCACGTGGCAAACCACGAGGCACGCGTTGTGCAGCACAACCTCAGCCACCCCGAGGACCTGCGTGCCAGCGACCACCGCTACGTACCCGGCGCGGTCTTCAGCAACCCGCAGATCGCCGTGGTCGGTATGACCGAAGAGCAGGCGCGCCAGGCGGCCGAGCGTGAAGGTTTTGAGATTACCGTCAAGGCACAGAACTTTGGCGACACCGCCTACGGCTGGGCAATGGAAGACAAGATCGGCCTGTGCAAGCTCATCGCCCGCAAGGACAACGGCGAGCTGCTCGGTGCGCACCTGGTCGGTGAAGAGTCCTCCGTGCTTATCCAGCCGCTACTGCAGGCAATGAGCTTCGGCATGGATGCGCGCACCCTCGCACGCGGCCAGTACTGGATCCACCCGGCACTGACCGAAATCGTTGAGAACGCGCTGCTCGGCCTGGAATTCGACGAGCCCGCCAACTAAGAATCCACCAGCTAGCGACGGCTAGATAACGCCCGGAAGCCGAGGCTTCTAGCGAACAAACAGCGAACAAACAGAAGAGGAGGGGGTCGTACCTAAGCGGTACGACCCCCTCCTCTTGTATATGGCCTCTCGTTGACGGTGGCCAGAGCCGGTTGGTTATGCCTTGTCGCCCTCAGACTTCTGAGGGCTCTGCTGCGCGGTCTTGTTCTCAGTCTGAGCGGGCTTCTCAACGGGCTTCTCAGCGGGAGCCGCTGCGGAAGAGTCCTCAGTGGAAGAATCCTCGGCGGAAGAGTCCTTATCCTTCTCTTCATGAGGCTTCTGCATCATCTCGGCGGTCTGCTCACGCAGCTCCTCAAACTTCTCAGCCGCCTGCTCACGCAGCTCGGCAAGACGCTCCGCCTGATGATCTGCGTACTCGTGCAGACGTTCAGCCGCCTGCTCACGCAGTTCAGCGAACTTCTCAGACTGCTCCGCCGCGTACTCCTGCAGGCGAGCCAAAGAATCCGAGGTGCTATCGGAAACCTTGCCGTACATCTCATCCACGTAGGAGGAGAAGTCCTGCAGAATCTTCGCGCGGCGCAGCTTCTGCGAAGGAGTCAGATAGCCGTCCGCCTCGGTCAGGTCGCGGTTCATAATACGGAACTCGCGAATACCCTCGGCGCGGGAAACCAGCTGGTTCGCCTCGTCCACGAGCTTCTGAATCGCGGCACGAACCGCCGGGTGAACAGCAGCCTCCGGGATGGAGAGCGAACGCGGCAGACCTAGGTGCTCCAACTGCTCGGGCAGGGTATCCGGGTCCAGGGTCACCAGAGCCGCAATGAACGGCTTCTCATCGCCAATCAGCATCGCCTGAGAAACCAGGGGAGAGGTACGCAGATGAGTCTCCGCAATACCCGGAATCACGTTCTTACCGCCGGCGGTGACAATGATTTCCTTCTTGCGGCCCACAATCTTCAGGTAGCCGCGCTCATCGAAACGAGCCAGGTCACCGGTACGGAACCAGCCGTCCTCGGTGAACGCCTGAGCGTCCTCTTCGGGGTTCTTGTAGTAGCTGCTAATCACTCCCACGCCACGAACCAGAAGCTCGCCGTCCTCAGCGATATAGCCTTCGGAACCGGGGATGAGCGGGCCAATCATGCCAATCTGGTACGGGTTGATGCGGCCAGCCGCAATCGGGGCGCAGGTCTCGGTCAGACCGTAACCCTCAACCACCTGCACACCTACCGCGTGGAAGAAGTGCGCCAGGCGCTCGCCGAGAGGGCCGCCGCCGGAAACCGCGTAACGCAGCTCGCCGCCCAGAGCCGCACGCAGCTTCGAGTAGACCAGCTTGTCGTACAGAGCGTACTGTGCTGCCAGCTTCAGCGGGACACGGCCCTCAACCTTCGCCTGCGACCAGCGCACTGCAATGTCGGTGGAACGCTCAAAGAGCGACTTATTGAACTTACCGCCCTTAGCAGCCTTCGCCATGGCGCCCTCGTACACCTTCTCAAAGACGCGGGGCACCACCAGCAGCATGGTCGGCTTGAAGCTATCCAAGTCAGCAGCCAGGTTCTTGATATTGGGGGAGTGGCCGATGACCAGGCCGGCGTCCAGCGCCAGCACCTGAATCAGGCGCGCCAGAACGTGCGCAAGCGGCAAGAAAAGAATGGAGGAGTTGCGGGAGTTCGCAATCTCAGACTCTGCAAACTTGGTGTTCGCGCTCAGGTTCAGGAAGTGACCGTGAGTCAGTGCGCAACCCTTGGGGCGACCGGTCGTGCCGGAGGTGTACACAATGGTCGCGATGTCATCACAGCCTGCAGCGGAACGTACCTGCTCCAGCTGCTCAGCGCTCACCTCGGAGGCGCGAGCGCTGAGGGTATCAAGGTCGCCGTTCTCAATGACCCAGCGGTGCTTGAGCTGGCACGGCTCAGAAGTAGAAGCGGCGTATTCTTCCGCCTCAGCCACACGATTCAGGAGCTTCTCATCCTCGACGAAAATAGCGACTGCCTCAGAATGGGACAGCGCCCATGCCGCCTGTGCGGCAGCGTTCGTCTCATACACCGGCACGGAGACAGCGCCGGCATACCAAATCGCGAAGTCAATGACAGTCCACTCAAAACGGGTGCGGCTCATAATACCCACACGGTCACCCGGGCGGATGCCAGCGGCAATCATGCCCTTAGCCAGGTCGGTCACCATCTGGTGGAACTGCTGGGCGCGAACCGGCTGCCAGTTACCCGGAGACATCTGACGACGGTACAGCACCGGATTGGAGCTATCGGCACGGTGGCGCTCAACAATGCTTGTCAGGTTCAGCGAGGGGTCGACAATAACCTCAGCGGGAGTGGAGAAGACTTTCATAATGCGCCTTTCAAATCAGGGCGTGAGCCCGTGGCGGATCCGGTGCCGCGGGGTGCCCTCGATGGCCCGAGGAGCCGTAATATCTATCTGCTGTTCTACTCGCCACGGCGGGTGATGCTTGCGCCAGTTGCAGCGAGCGGAGCCGCAGAATTAGTGGTATAGGGATGCGACAAAATCTTGGATGGTGGAGAGCAGATACTCTGCGTCATAGTCCAGGGTTGCCACATGGTAGCTGCGGGTCAGCCACCTAAATTCTACAGGAACTGAACAATGTTCGAGAAAATATTTGTGGGAGCTATCCGACACAGTATGATCGCCCAGTGAACGCAAATACAGAACCGGCGACTTCAACTGCGGAATTAGGGCACGAGTCTCAGCGCCCAAAAGATGCAGCTGATGCACCGCCGCCGTCGGAACTAGCGAATAAGCACCCTCACTCACACCCGGAACCGCAATATCGGAACCAATCGCCTTGAGCACCGGCAGAACCTTCGAGACCCTACCGGCGTGACGCATCATCGGGTTCACATCCACCATATAGGGGTTAATCAGCACCGTGCCCACCACCGGCAGACGAGCCGACAGATGAGTCGCCACCGTGCCACCCATGGACATACCAATGACCACCACCTGCAGACCCTGATCAGTCAGGCGGCGGTACCCCCGCTCGGCAGAAGCCAGCCACTGCTGGTACGTGCTATCACGCAAATCCTGCCAACGGGTCGCGTGACCAGTCAGCACGGGCATCTCCACCGCATAGCCGAGCTCCATAAAACGCTGAGCCACCGGGCGCATACTGTGCGGCGAACCCGTAAAACCATGCACCAGCAAAATACCCACAGAATGCTGCGCCGAATCAGGGGTAAAAGACACGGGGGAGTGATCGAACGCATCCTGCTCTTCCCCGAGACGACGCGCCAGGGAATCCTTAACATTTTGGGTCGCAAGAAGCCTGCGCTCGCGAGCCTTGCGGCGCATCCGCTTGAGCGGTTCCAGCGAGTTATCGAAAATGCTCATGGTCCTCCTTCGCCAACCTGCACGAATATGAGTGCAGGTGAGGCTCTATAGCGTATCCTGACCGGCTACCGCGGATACAGCACCGGTGCTGGTATATCGCCCCCAGCGCACCGATACACCGGTGCGCAGAAAAATCGTTCTCTTTTCTTTAATTATCGCGCGTTCTCTCGCGCCTCTCCAGACACGCTAGAATTGAGCCGGGAACATTCAGAGAGGAGACCCCATGCCTAACACCGCCCTCTATTCAACGCTCAAGATTCTTGGCTCCCCCCTGCTGCAGGGACTGTACCACCATGACGTGGTGGGCCTCGAAATCTGCCCGAGGGACCCTACATTGTCGCCAGCAACCACCTGGCGTTCTGCGACTCCATTTTCATTCCTCTCGCCATGCCGCGCACCGTAAATTTCCTCGCCAAGAGCGACTACTTCACCACCCCCGGCGTGAAGGGCCGCGCCATGGCGGCATTCTTCCGCGGAGTCGGCCAGCTTCCCATGGACCGCTCCGGTGGCCAGAAGAGCCAGGAATCCCTCAACGCCGGCGCGCAGGTCCTCAAGGACGGCGGCATCATCGGCATCTACCCCGAAGGCACCCGTAGCCCCGACGGACGAGGCTACCGCCCCAAGGTCGGTGTCGCCCGCCTCGCCCTAGAAACCGGCGTGCCCGTAGTGCCCGTCGGACAGATTGGTACCGACCTGATTCAACCCTCCGGCTCGAACCGTATCCGTCTGCGCCATGACGGCAAGCCCATTCGGGCGCGCACCATCATCGGCAAGCCCCTCACCTTCGAGGAATACACCGACGGCTCAGACATGAGCCACCGCGTTCAGCGTGAAATCGCCGACCGTATTGGCGCCGAGATCCGTGCCCTGAGCGGCCAGGAATACGTGGACGTGTACGCCGACCGCGTCAAGAAACTCATGGCTGATAAGAACATGAACGCTGACGAGGCAATCGCACACCTGCAGCACTAAACATTGAGACAGCACCCTGAGACAGCTCCCCGGGTGCACACATACACCTGCACACATACGCCAGAGGGCGGGATGCGGTACATGCCGCCTCCCGCCCTTTCGTCTGCCGTTCTGCAACCGTTCCTTTTATCCCGCTGCCCATCAACCCGCTGATCGCCGACATCTATCACCGACACCGGGACGCTATCTAAACATGTGAGATGTACCTGACCTCGGGGTTAGGTGTTGAAGCAAGCAAGAGTACAATTAGGTCTATTCAGCCTGAAAAATCGTAAGCTGGCACGCCGCGTGGCGCGCCGAGCACCCGAAACGGGGCTGAACCAGAAAACGCACAAGACCATCCCGATGGAGTGAAGATGAGCAATCAAAACCTCAGCACCTCGCAGGCCCCCGACCACGGCCTGGACACCTGGCGCCAGCTGCACATTGACCAGCAGCCCACCTGGAGCGAGCACGAAGATTTTGAGAGCACCATCGCCGAGCTGAACTCGGTACCGCCGCTCGTCTTCGCCGGTGAGGTCGACGCTATGCGCCAGGCACTCGGTGAGGTTGCTGAAGGCCGCGCATTCCTGCTGCAGGGCGGCGACTGCGCAGAAACCTTCGCGGGCGCAACCGCCGACAAGATCTCCGGCCGCGTCAAGACCATCCTGCAGATGTCTGCAGTGCTCACCTACGGCGCCTCCATGCCCGTGGTGAAGATGGGCCGCATGGCGGGTCAGTTCTCCAAGCCCCGTTCCGCAGACATGGAAACCCGCGGCGACGTCACCCTGCCCTCCTTCCGCGGCGAAACCGTCAACGGTTTCGACTTCACCCCCGAAGCCCGCGTACACGACCCCAAGCGCATGCTGCGCGGCTACCACACCAGCGCATCCACCCTGAACTTGGTGCGTGCCTTCACGAAGGGCGGCTTCGCAGACCTGCGCGCCGTGCACCAGTGGAACCGCGGCTTCACCTCCAACCCCGCGCATGAGCGCTACGAGGAGACCGCCAGCGAAATCGGCCGTGCCCTCAAGTTCATGGAAGCCTGCGGCGTTAACTTCGAAGCGCTCAAGACCACCGACCTGTACGTCGGCCACGAGGCGCTCGTGCTGGACTACGAGCGTGCCCTCACCCGCATCGACTCGCGCACCCAGCTGCCCTACGACACCTCCGCACACTTCCTGTGGATTGGCGAGCGCACCCGCGGCGTCGACGATGCACACGTCGACTTCCTCTCCAAGGTCCGCAACCCCATCGGCGTGAAGCTGGGCCCCAGCACCACCGCAGAGGACGCACTCGCACTGATCGACAAGCTCGACCCGAACCGCGAGCCCGGCCGCCTGACCTTCATCACCCGCATGGGTGCGAAGAACATCCGCGAGAAGCTGCCCGCGATCGTTGAGGGCGTGCAGGCTGAAGGCGCGAAGGTCGTCTGGGTTACCGACCCGATGCACGGCAACACCATCTCTGTGCCCTCCGGCTACAAGACCCGCCGCTTCGACGACGTGCTCGACGAGGTTCGCGGCTTCTTCGAGGTACACGAGGCACTGGGCTCGTTCCCCGGCGGTATCCACGTAGAAATGACCGGCGACGACGTGACCGAATGCCTGGGCGGCTCCGACGCCATCGACGAGGCAGCACTGGCTGACCGCTACGAGTCCCTGTGCGACCCGCGTCTGAACCACTCGCAGTCCCTGGAAATCGCGTTCCTGGTCTCCGAGTACCTCAAGAACCGCGCATAAAACGCTTACGCTGTTCGCCGCGATAGGCGGTAGGGAGTAGTAGACACGACAATGCCCGGGTCTTCACCTGACAAGGATGAAGACCCGGGCATTTGCGTTTAACCTGCACTCGGCAAAAGAATGGCGCGGCAGAAGAGCGGCACTACAGGCGCTAGACGATCAGGGCGCTAGAAGGTCAGGAACGCCTCAATATTGCGCCACCACTGCGACTGCACCAGCGAGGTCGCAAGCCACCAACCGGTAAAGCTCGAACCCATACCCAGCAGAATCAGCACCAGAGCCCAACCGCCCACCGCCATACCGGAAGGCGGAGTCCTAAACTGCTTGGCGGGTAGGCGAGGATCCTTCTGCGAAGACTGCTCGGAATCCTGAGAAGAAGCGGTCTCCTCAGCCGTTGAAGCCTCAGAAGTGCTCGCCGCCCCCTTAGCCTTCGAACGGCGCGAACCCGAGGGGCTCAACGAACGCTCGGCATGGATCGGGGCGTACTCGCCGTGAGCCGAGATGAACTCCTGCTCCGTCTGCGGGCCAATGCCAACGGACTGAGTCAGCGGGCCCTTCGCAGCGGATGCGCGGCGGCCCATGAACGAGCCCAGGCCTCGCTTACCGGGTTTACCCGTTACGCCGTCTTGCTCCTGGTCAGCGTCAGAGTCGTCATCATCGGAGGCGGAACTGACCAGCGGCGGAATGCCCTGGCGGTTCAGCACGGAGTCCTCAGCGTCCACGTCGGCAAGGTGCACGCCCTGCCCCGCAGCCGATGCATCATAGACGAGGCTGTCGGGGGAGTACACATCGTACGCCAGCAGATCGCGGGCATCGCTAAAAGCACTAATCGGGGTGTTACGCACCATCTGCGCGGCACCGCTCCGCTCCGCAATATCGGCAACAGCCTCCCAGAGGGGGAAGCTCCGGCTCCGGGCACGAGGGGGCACGCCAAGCGCGCTCGGACTCACCCAGCGACTCAGAAATCTCCAGCAGAGCCGTAAACAGCTCGGTCGCATCCTCCGGGCGGGCATGAGGTTGCTTGCGGGTACACCACGAAATCAGCCCCGCAATATCGCGGTCCGCACCCGGCGCCACATCGGTCAGCGCGGGCATCTCAATGTTGGCATTGTGGTAGAGCACCTGCTGGTCATTCTCCAGACCCACAAAGGGCAGACGACCTGAAAGCATGCGGTACATCATCACGCCGAGCGCAAATATCAGCCTGTGCACCGACCTTCACCTTCGGGTCCAGGACCTCCGGTGCAACGTAAGCGGGGGTACCCATGGGGGCGCCCGCATCCACCTGATCATCACGGCGAGAAAGACCGAAGTCCGTGAGCTTCACCTGGCCGTTAGCGTCCAGCAGAATATTGCCCGGCTTAATATCGCCGTGCAGGTAGCGGTTCGCGTGCACCTCCGAGAGCGCCTCCACCACCGGAATGAGAATATCCAGAGCCTCACCCAGGGACAGAGCATTACGCACACGCAACAGCTGACTCAGGGTGCAACCGTGCACATACTCCAAGACGATGTACATGACCATCTTGCCCGAAAAATATTCGGTACCCGAAGAAATCACACCCACCGTATGCCCGCCGCCACCCACCTGACGCATCGAACGCTCTTCACGGTGGAACTTCTGGCGGTTCGCCGCATCTTCAGCCAGAGCGGGGGAGAGGACCTTGAGCGCGACCGGGTTATTCGACCACAGGTCCAACGCATAATAGACCTCGCTCATGCCGCCGCGGCCAATGAGCGAACCCACCTGGTAGTGACCCTCAATAATGGCGCCACTGAGCCACTGCGAAGAACCGATAGCGGTATCAGAGGCAGCGGGACGAGTGGCGGGAGGAACAGAAGTATTAGAAGAAGAGGAAGCTTGGGGGTTCACGGGAGAAATCCGGCATGGGCTGGGAGTATTCATACGTCTCAACATTTTAGCCCGCCCACCTGGGGAGAAGCGATGCCAAAGGGAGCCGAACAGGTGAACACTCAGCGAACTCTTACAAAAAAGCCGGCGGACCCGACTCCACCGCAAGAACAACGGGCAGGGCACAAGAACGAAAGATATATGGCAAGGCTCCAAAGCCTGCGGCGGGTCAAAAGTGGTAAATACGTGCCAGCTCTGGCACTCTTAAAAGGTGACTAACGAAAATATTGCTCAGACCTTCGCCCTCGTCGGCGATTGGGTAACCATCCCCGAAATTGCGCAGGCACTCGACCTGAAGGTGACCCGCGTTCACAACCTGATTTCTGACGGTACGCTCATCGCTCTGCGCGACCCGGAAACCAACGTGCGCAAGGTACCCGCACTGTTCATGAACGGTTCGCGAGTACTCGAATCCCTCAAGGGCACCCTCGCTGTCCTGAAGGACTCCGGCTTCAGCGATGAAGAAGCTATCGTGTGGCTGTACACCAACGACGACTCTCTGCCCGGCCGCCCCATCGACGCGCTGATTGACGGTCGTAAGACCGAGATCCGTCGCCGTGCGCAGGCACTGGCTTGGTAATACTAGCTTGGTAACGCCGGGTTGGTAGCACCTGCTAGGTGGCACTTACTTGGTGACACCGATCCGGCACTATAGCTCAATACGTTGAGGCGGCATACTCCGGTATGTCGCCTCAACGTGTTTAACGTTCTAACTAGGGTGAACCTCTATGCCTTGCGGCGCAGCGCATCTATGCCTTGCGGCGCAGTGCATCTATGCCTTACGGCGTAGTGTATCTATGCCTTGCGACGCAGCGCACGGCCCACAATATCGGTCAGCGCCGCATGCACCGGCTCGTCCAGGTTCATCGCCTCCAGCGCCTCAAACACAGCCTGCGACTTCTGCTCAATCAGCTGCTCATGCTTGGCGAAAGCGCCCGAAGAAATCATCAGCTCGCGGATGCGCTCTACCTGCTCATCGCTCAGCTCGGGATCGCCCAAGCTATTGTGCAGAAGCGCCGCATCCTTCTCATCGAGGGCGGCGGAGGTGAGCGCCACCAAGACGGTACGCTTACCCTCACGCAGGTCATCGCCGGCGGGCTTACCGGTCACCTCGGGCTGACCGAAGACGCCTAGCTCGTCATCACGCAGCTGGAAGCCCTCACCCAGCGGCAGACCGAACGCGCGGTAACCGACAAGTACCGGGTGCTGCTCGCTCACGGCACCGGTGCCGTTCTCTAGCGCGGTAGCCTGCAGAGCCAGAGCGCCACCAATCGTGAAGGGGTGCTCGCACGAGTACTTGGCGGACTTGAAACGAATCACGTTCAGGGCACGCTGCAGAGCCGCCTGAGCGTCCTCGGTCTCGAGAACCTCGGAGTAGACGTCCAGGTACTGACCCGCCAGAACCTCGGTGCGCATCCGGTCAAAAATAGTGCGAGCCGGGGCACCATAGATTGCCCCCTCACCCAGGGACGCGAAAACCTCGGCAGACCATGCCAGGGTCAGATCACCGGCAAGAATACCGCCGGTCAGACCGTAGTTGAAAGCATCACCGCGCCAGCTATTCTGCTCGTGCGCCGCCTCGAAACGCTTGTGCACGGAGGGTGCGCCGCGGCGGGTATCGGAGCGGTCGATAATGTCGTCGTGAATCAGCGCGGAGGTCTGGAACAGCTCCACCGCCATGCCTGCCTTCACAATAGACCAGGACGTGCGGTCCTCGGTGACGGGTGCGCCGCCTGCACCTCGCCAACCCCAGTAGCTCAGCAGGCACGCAGGCGCTTGCCGCCGGCGGAGAGGGACTCAATAGCCTCCAGCAGGGGTAGAGTTTCGGCAGAAATGCTCTCGAGTAGCTCGCGCTGGCGGGCAAAAAACTCAGCCATGAGAGCGTCAAAAGCGTGCAGGTAGGCGCGCTGCTCTTCAGCAATACGCTCAGCAAGGTGCGCAGAAGCCGCCGGGATATTCGGCGCCGCTACGGTGAGGCTCTCGGTCGCCTGGGGAGTGGGTGCTCCGGAAGGAGAAGGGGGAGTCATACTATCCTCGCTGAAGGTCGCTGTGTACGGTCCTGATGGGGTGCGGTGTGCACTTCTTCTAGCTTAGTGGAGAAAAGCTCAAGAGAACGCATTTACGAACACGTTTACGATAGATTACCTCTATTTTTCGTAGAAATGTGCTATATTTTCGGTAGGTGGGCGTAGAAGCTATGAGAGGAGGCGACATGGGGCAGACACGAACCGGCAAGAGCGGCAGTGCGAGGAACGGCCGCGTCATTATGCACCTGGACATGGACGCTTTCTTCGTCAACGTCGAACTTCTCGAAAACCCCGCTCTGCGCGGCGAACCCATTATCGTGGCGCCCCTGGGGCCCCGTTCGGTCGTCTGCTCCGCCTCCTACGAGGCGCGCGCTCACGGAGTGCGCTCCGGCATGCCGCTCAGCCGCGCCCGGAACCTCAGCCCCAACGCCACCGTCCTGCCGCTGCGCGGCGACTATCGGTACTACTCACGTGCCGTCATGGCAATCCTGAACGATCTGAGCCCCTACGTTGAACAGGTCAGTGTGGATGAAGCCTTCGTGGACCTAACCGGCGCCTACCTGCACGGCCAAGACCCCGTCGCCCTGGCGCAGCGCGCTCGCGACCGCATCGCGCAGGAACTCTCCCTGCCCTCCTCCGCGGGGGTTGCGCCCAATAAACTGCTCGCCAAAATGGCCTCCACCGGTAGTAAACCGAACGGGCTGTGGGTCATTCCGCCCGAGCGTGTTCAAGAATTTCTTGACCCGAGAAAAGTCTCCGACCTGTGGGGTGTGGGCGCGAAAAGTACCGAGCAACTCTCCCGATACGGTATTCACACCATCGCCCAGATGAGGTCCATGAGCCTTGACTGGCTCAAAGAACGCTTCGGTACCGCCCAGGGCGAGCACCTTTGGGCCATGGCGCGAGGCATTGACGAGCGCCCCGTGATTACCGAACGCGAAGAGAAAAGCATGGGTGGCGAGCACACCTTCGAGACAGATACGACCGATGCTCGGGAGGTCAGCGCTGCTATTCGGGAGCTGAGCCTCAAGCTGGGAAAGCGCCTGCGCACCGCCGGTAAACTCGCCGGAGGGCTCAGCCTCAAAATCCGCTACAGCACCTTCGAAACGCACACCCGCGCTATTGCCCTGAACGTGCCCGTAGACTCCGGCATGCAGATTGCCTCCTTGGCGTTGGAAGCACTGCGCGCTGACGGAATCTTGGTAGGGCAGGATGCACCCCGCGCCCTGCGACTCATCGGAGTGCGCGCCGAAAAGCTCGCCCGCGCAGAAGATGGGGTGCAACAAACTCTCTTCGACTCCATCGAGAGCGGGGCAAGCTCACGCTCCGCACAAACCAGCTCCGCAAAAATCACCTCCGCACAAACTGTCTCTGCGCAACGAGGCGGCGGGGGAGCGGGCAATAGCCTGGGGTCTGGTGCTCGCCTCGTGAAAAGCGGCAGATGGTCCGAGGTGGAGCACGTCATGGACGCCATTCACCGCAAGTACTCGCAGGAAAGCCTCAAACCCGCCTCCGGAGTTACCGCGCCCGAGAAGAATATCGAAGAAAAGAGCCACAATGAGGAATAGCTGAGGGGCAACAACTGGGGAGCCGATATAGCTTGGGCCATAGCATGGTCAGCGGCTATATCGCAGCCGGTTACTCGCAAAATGCGGGCGAGGACCACCTCCGCAGAAGGCGGGAGAAAGACATAAAGAGCTTCTGACCGAAAAAGAATGCGCCAACCCCACCCGGCGCGGTACGATGGGAAGCATACGACCGGCAAGAAGCGCTCGCCGCGCCAGCTGATACACTAGCTAACCCGGTTGATACCGACGTCATCTTGAGCAGAGACACCTCAAAGGAGAAAACGATGGCACTGTCCGAGCGTGAACAGAAGGTTCTGGACCAGCTCGAAGAACTCATGAGCAATGAGGATCCGCACTTTGCCTCCTCCATGTCTTCAACCGGCAATACTGCGCCGGTCTTTAGCGCTCGCCACTTGGCTCTCGGTATTCTCTTCGTTCTCATTGGCCTGGGCATCATTATTGGTGCGGTCGCATCTAACATGATTTGGCTGGGTGTATTCGGTTTCCTCTTTGCGGCAGGTGGCGTGTACTTCGCAACCACCAGCAAGAAGACCCCGGTAGATTCCTTCCTCGGCGGTAAGGCAGAAGGCGCAGCCCGTGTGCGTCAGCGCGAGCAGAAGGAACGTTCTTCCTTCATGAACCGCCTGGAGGACCGCTGGGATGAGCGTAATAACGGTCAGCTCTAAAGCGTTCAGTTCTAAAGTGTTCAGTTCTAAAGTGTTCAGTTCTAAAGTATTCAGGGTGCAGAAGCTTCGCGGCCCAGCTTATAGGGCTGACCCCCGACGCGAAAATCTCAAAACTCAAGACTGACTCAAGACTGATTAAGCGGAGGTAAGAATTCTCTTACCTCCGCTTTTTCTATGCCCGAACTGGTGAGAGATGGAAGTATAAGGGGGCTGGTGAGCGGAGCGCGCCAAACCCTGAAACTACCCCCCAAAAAACTACCCCCCTGAAACTAGCCCCGCCCTTGAGTCTGGGTATGGCAAGCATGATGAGGGTGGGGCGCTGAGCACACACGCCCGAAGCTGTGTAGAAGCTGTGCGTCAGCGTTAAAAATGCAGAAGAGAGCATAAAAACACTAAAAGATACTCTGCCGGGTGGGGTAGGTGGTGGAAAGTGGGGTAAAGTGGAGGGGAAAGCTGAAAGTCAGTCCTATCGCCGTGCCCTCAAACAGACGGCGGAGGCGTCGGCCCGGCACACCCCGCCACCGGCACCTACAGGATGTGTGGAGCAACCACGCTCCCGCAGGCTTCAGCACAACGGCACACATCAGGGGCACACATCGGGGAGGTGAAGTGAATGTTCTTAGGTACCTACTCACCACGAATGGACGCCAAAGGACGCATCATCCTTCCCGCCAAATTCCGTGAGGAACTCTCAGCAGGCCTCGTTCTGACCCGCGGTCAAGAACGATGCCTGTACGTTTTCCCCGCCGCAGAATTTGAACGCATCCACGAACGGATGCGCACCGCGCCCCTGCCCGGACGAGCCGCCCGAGACTTCCTGCGAGTCTTCCTCTCAGGAGCCTCAGACGAACTGCCCGACAAGCAGGGACGCATCACCATCCCGCCGATACTGCGCCAATACGCAGGACTGACCGACAACCTCGTCGTCATCGGATCCGGTACCCGCGCAGAAATCTGGGATGCAGCCGCCTGGGAGGAATACCTCGCCCGCACCGAAGCTGAATTCGCTGCCCTCGACGAGGACCCGTTCAGCCCGCTACTCTAGTCGGCACCCCGCCGGTGCGATGGCTACCGCCCGGCATCTCTCTACCACTACCGCACCACTCTTCCGTAAGCTTTCCCGCAGGACAAACTCTCACAGGAGCACCCATGAGCGTAGACCACGCCCCCGAAACCGGTACGACCGCATCCGGCGCTGCCGCCAAGGTCACCGGCGCATCCATTGAGAACCTCTCCCAGCGTGAAGCCAGCGAACGCCACGTGCCCGTCATGCTGGACCGCTGCATTAACCTGCTGGCACCCGGCATTGAACGCGCCGTTGAGGAGCGCGGCACCGCCTACGTTATTGATGGCACCCTCGGTATGGGTGGCCACTCCGAGGCGCTGCTCGAACGCTTCGAAAACCTTGTACTCATCGGTATTGACCGCGACCTGCAGGCGCACGCCATCGCCGGTGAGCGTCTGGCACGTTTCGGTGACCGTTTTGTTCCCGTTCACGCCGTCTACGACGAAATTGACCGTGCCATGGAAACCGCTGGGGTGCAGGGTATCGACGGTATTCTGATGGACTTGGGTGTCTCCTCCATGCAGTTGGACGAACGCACCCGCGGCTTCGCATACTCCTACGACGCACCCCTGGACATGCGTATGAACTCCGAAGATGAGCTCACCGCCCGCATCGTCGTCAACGAATACACCGAAGACCAGCTGCGCCGCATTATCCGCAACTGGGGCGAAGAGAAGTTCGCCTCGCGTATCGCCCGTGCCATCTGCACTGCCCGCGCCAATGCGCCCCTGGAAACCACCGGTGAGCTCGTGCGCATTATCCAGAAGGCAGTGCCCGTCGCCGCGCAGCGCACCGGCGGCCACCCCGCTAAGCGCACCTTCCAGGCGTTGCGCATCGAAGTGAACCACGAGCTGCAAGCCCTCGAACGCGCCGTACCGGCAGCTCTGGAGGCGCTCAACCTCGGCGGCCGATTCGTCGCCATGAGCTACCACAGCCTCGAAGACAAAATCGTCAAGAGGGCACTGACCGCAGAAGCAACCTCCAAAGCACCCAGGGGATTCCCCGTGGAGCTTGAAGAGCACAAGCCCACCGTCAAAATCATTACCCGCGGCGCCGAACCGCCTACCGACGAGGAAATCGAACAGAATTCCCGCGCCGCCAGCGCCAAGCTGCGCGCCGCCGAGAAGATCCGCATCCCCGCCAAGTAGAAGACAGAAAGCGAAGAAGAGTGAGCACCCAGCACGCATCCCAGCGCCCCACCCGCACACAGGGCGCACCGCGGAGTCGACGCGCCGGTTCCTCGCGCCCTGCCGCCGGTACCCCCAGCGCCGTTGGCTCTACCCGCGCATCCTCTACTGGCGCATCGACCGGGGCGAGCCGCGCCTCCACTCGCGCCCACTCCGGTCGTACCCGCACCGCGCGTCTGGAGCCGGTCACCGCAGCCCAGCCGGTGGTTCGCCCCGCCAGCACCGCTGCTTCGCATGGTGGTAAGCGCACCTCGACGAACGCGAGCCGCGTGCCTTCGAGCGTTCGTTCGGCTGCTCGCACTGAGGCGACCCGCGAGGAGAAGCCGAAGTCGCGTCACCCGCTCTCGACGGTTCGCCGCCGAGCACGCAAGCTCAGCCCGCCCACCATGCTCGCTGTCTTCGCGGCAATCCCGCTGACTCTGGTCTTTATCCTGCTGCTCAACGTGCTAATTGTGACCCGCCAGTACGACATGGTGGATTTGCGCGCGCAGGAGCAGCAACTTGTGCAGGAGAACCAGGCGCTTCAGCAGGAGATTGGCTTCAAGGAAGCCCCGCAGGACCTTGCGGTTCGTGCAAGCACTCTGGGCATGTTTGTGAGCTCTTCGCAGGCGACCCTGAACCTGCAGTCCTCCACGATTGAGGGCACCCCCGCCCCGGTGGCAAGCCCGACCGGCATCGAGGGAAGCAAGCAGGAGAACCTGATTGCCCCGCCGGTGGCTGGCTCGAACGAAAGCTACGCCAAGGGCATTGTGGATGCGGACAAGTCCGTTCAGCAGCGCCACGGCCAGGCGAGCGCGGCGGCTAAGGCATCTGCAAGCGCCTCGGTGAGCCCCGCCCAGCAGGCCAACCCCGCACCGGCGAATAGCGCACCTGCCAGCCCGGCTGCATCCGCCGCCCCGAGCGCCGCTCAGCAGCCCGCGGCGAGCCCTGCCGCTAGCCCCGCAGCAAGCCAGGCTGCACGATAAACAATATTGACCACAGGATGCGTAGCATCACCGATAGACTAGACCAGCGAAAGGACCACCGCATGAGCTCCGACGCGCGTAAGAACGCGAACGAATCGGCATCCGGTCAGCCGGATCTGACCCGCCGTGGCTTCGTCGCAGGCGCCGCAGCCACCTGCGCTCTGGGCGTTATCGGTGCGAACCTGTTTATCCGCCAGGGCTTTGACCCCGGTGCGGTGGCGAATGCGTCCCGTCAGAAGCGTCTGCGCTCGCAGGTGCTGCCCGCTGTGCGTGGCCAGATTCTCGATATCAACGGTAACGTTATGGCGCGTACCGTGCAGCGTTATAACCTGACCGCAGATCAGAGCGCTGTGGCGACCTTCAAACGCTACAACGAAGACCGCACCCAGAAGGTTGAGGTCACCCCCAACCAGCTGGTGTACGAGATGGTTGATATTCTCAAGACCGTTGACCCGGGCATTACCGATGAGTTCATCAAGTCCAAGCTGGATGGCACCTCCAAGTACTCGGTGATTAAGGCAAATATCACCCCGGAAATTTTCAATAAGATTGATGCTCTGGGTGCGCCCTTCATCTACGGTGAGGCGTTCTCCCAGCGCCTGTACCCCAACGGTAGTGTGGGTGGCTCCGTGGTCGGCAAGTACAACATTGTTGAAGAAGCTGACGGCAACGGCAAGGGCGGCACGGTGTCCCGTAACTTCTCGGTGGGCATTGAGCGTGTCTTCGAGAAGGAGCTTGCCGGTACCCCCGGTGAGCGCACCTACGAGATTAGTGCTGATGGTGTGCGTATTCCGGTGGCTAAGGAAGAGCAGCGCCTGGCGGTGGACGGTAAGAATATTCGTCTGACCATTAACCGTGACGTGCAGTATTTTGCGCAGCAGGTGGTACGTGCCCGCGCTGAGGAGCTGAAGGCTGAATGGTGTACCGCCATTGTTATGGATGTGCGTGACGGCTCCATTTTGGCTCTCGCTGATTCCTCCACGATGGACCCGGGGGCGGCAACTATTGAGGATGCGGCGGACATGACTCCGCGCGCTATTTCGCAGAACGTGGAGCCCGGTTCGACCGAGAAGATGCTGACTGCTTCGGCGCTGATTGAGCAGGGCCTGACGACTCCGACTAGCGTGTATGATGTGCCCGCGACCCTCACGATTGACGGTCAGACCTTCAAGGACGCGTTTGAGCACGGGGCGCAGAAGCGTACGTTCTCGGGCATTATTACTGATTCGATGAACACCGGTACGGTGCTGGTCGGTCAGAAGCTCAGCAAGGAAGAGCGCTACAACTGGTTGAAGAAGTACGGTGTTGGTGAGTTTACCGGCATTGAGTTGACCGGCGAGGAGCAGGGCCTGATCGCTGATTGGCGTGATTGGGACGGCCGTCAGCAGTACACGGTGTTGTTCGGTCAGGGTGTTGCGCAGACTCCTTTGCAGACCGCCATGATTTTCCAGGCGCTGGGCAATAAGGGTGTTCGTCTGAAGCCGCGCATTGTGGACGCAATTATTGACGCCGACGGCACCGAACATAAGCGTGCCGTGGAGCCTGGTGAACGCATGGTGAGTGAGCAAACTGCCGCCTCCTGCCTGACTCTCATGGAGAATATGGTGGAGCAGGGCCACGCCCGTCCGGCGAAGGTGACCGGCTACCGCGTGGGCGGTAAGACCGGTACTGCGGAAACTCCGAGTGAGAAGGGCGGCTATGACGGCAACACGACGTCCTTTATTGGTGTGGCGCCGATTGAGAACCCGCAGTTCTTGGTGGCGGTGACCATGCAGCGTCCTGAGGGCAGCGTGGGCACGAACGGTACGACGGCTGAATTCTCCAAGATTATGGAGAAGACCCTGCACACCTATAACGTGCCGCGTTCTACCGGTGAACCGGATTTGATTCCGATTTTTGCTGAAGACAGCACCAAGAAGACTGGCTAAAGGTAGACGGGGGAGAGGCGCCCGGTAGCTGATTCGTGATGAGGAAGCTCCGATACTGAACACCTGTCGAAGCCTAAAGCCCGTAGAATATTGAATGACCCTGTGTGCCTTGAGCGCATTGATCATACAGAGCTCACCGCCTCGGACAGTGGTGAGGAAAGAAGGACGATGGATACCGCATCTCACGCACCCGGCCAGAACCTGCTGGGTGGCGACGCTCAGACTCTGCGCCCGAATTCTGTGCGCCCGGTGAGTTTGGCGCACCTTCGCGAACATCTGCAGGCTTGGGTGCTCAGGTGAGCTCCCAGCCGGCTAGTGGCGTTCAGGGTTCTGAATCCGGTGATTCTGTTGAGGTCACCGGCATCAGCATGGACTCCCGAGGCGTTCGCCCGCAGGACCTGTACGTGGCTCTGCCCGGTGCGAAGGTGCACGGTGCGCAGTTTGCTGAGGCCGCATTGAAGCTGGGCGCTTCCGCTATTTTGACGGATGCTGCCGGTGCGCAGCTACTGGGTGAGGCGCTGGTGCCCGTCCTGGTGACTGAGAACCTGCGCGAGTATGTGGGTCCTCTGGCGGCGCTGATTTATGGTTCGGCGTCGTTCCCCGCAACCCACCGTTATGCGGTGACCGGTACGAACGGTAAGACCACCTCCACCTACATGCTGGAGTCGGTGTTCCGCACCGGCCTGGGCGTGAAGACCGGTCTGATTGGCACTATTCAGATTCTGATTGATGGTGTGTCGGTTCCTTCGAAGATGACCACCCCGGAGTCTCCTCACGTGCATTCTCTGCTGACGATTATGGGTCAGCATCAGGTGCGTTGCGCCGCGATGGAGGTGTCTTCGCACGCGATTGATTACCACCGTGTGGACGGCGTGAAGTACGCGGTTGCCGGCTTTACGAACCTGACCCAGGATCACCTGGATCTGCACGGCACTATGGAGCACTACTTCGATTCGAAGGCTCAGCTGTTCACTCCCGAACGTGCCGAGCTGGCTGTGATTACTGCTGATGACGAGTGGGGCGAGAAGATGTTCTCCGCCGCTTGCGAGCAGATGGGTGCGCAGCAGGTTCACCGTCTGGTGACTGCTCGTGGTGCCGGTCTGGCTGAGGTGCCCGCGGACTTTGGCGCCCGCGACTGGGCTGTGGTGAAGGTTCAGCGTGAGGGCCTGGGCCACCGCTTCTATGTGGCTAACGGTGCCGGTGAGAGCGTTGAATGTTACACCGGCCTGCCCGCTGACTTTAACGTTTCGAATGCTGCGCTGGCGGCTCTCATGGCGTACCTGGACACTGACTCCGCTGAGCGTGCGCATCTGCTCCCTGAGCTGGCGTCCGGTTCGGCTCTGACTCCGGTGGTACCGGGCCGTATGCAGCTGATTTCTTTGGCTCCGCACGCGATTGTGGACTTTGCACACAACCCGGACGGTCTGACCCGTGCCCTGGAGGCAATGGACCGCCCCGGTGGGGGTAAGGTCATGATTGTTTTCGGTGCGACCGGTGAGCGTGACCAGCTCAAGCGCCCGATTATGGGTGCGATTGCTGCGCAGAATGCGGATGTTGTCATCGTGACTGATGACGATCCGCACGGTGAGGCGCCCGAGCCGATTCGTGCCGCCGTTGAGGAGGGCGCGCAGAAGGCTGAGAACCGCCGAGCCACCCAGATCCTGAATATTTCTCCGCGTGCCGCCGCTATTGATGCGGCAATTGCCCTGGCGGGCGAGCATGACGCCATCCTGATTGCTGGCCGCGGCCACGAAACCGAACAGGATGTTGACGGCGTGGATATCGCCCTGGACGACCGCGTTGAAACCGCCCGTGCCCTGCGTGCGCACGGTTTCGAGATTCTGCCTGATTACCAGCGCATGCTCGATGAAAGTGACTCTAAGACCGCTGAAGGTATGGTGAAGAATGATTAAGCTCAGCGCCGCCCAGATTATTGAGGCAACCGGCGGCACCGCTATCGGCCTGGAGGGCCGTGAGGAGCAGGTGTACGCAGACTTCGCCACCACCGACTCCCGCGAGGTGCAGACCGGTACCCTGTTCGTGGCGAAGCCCGGCGCGGTCACTGACGGCCACAGGTTCATCCCCATGGCGTTTGAGAGGGGCGCGACCCTGGCGCTGGTCGAGCGTGAAGTACTCGACGAGCAGGGCGTGCCCTACCCGAGCATCCAGGTGCCCGATGTGGTGCTGGCGATGGGCGATTTGGCGCGCTATTCCATTGAGCAGATGCGCGCTCAGGGTGAGCTGACCGTTATCGGTATTACCGGTTCTGCCGGTAAGACCACCACCAAGGACCTTCTTGCCGCCATTTTCACCCCGGAGGGCCCGACCGTTGCCCCGGTCGGCTCCTACAACAGTGAGGTGGGCGTGCCCCTGACCGTTTTCCGTGCGGATGAGTCCACCCGCTACCTGGTCATTGAGATGGGTGCGGACCGTGTGGGCAACATCGAGTACCTGGCGAATATTGCGCACCCCGATCACGGCGCAATCCTGAAGGTTGGTACCGCGCACGCTGGCGAGTTCGGCGGCGTGGACAATATTGAGCGTACTAAGGGTGAGCTGGCTGAGGGCGTTCAGCCGACCGGCTCCCTGGCTCTGAACGCTGACGATGAGCGCGTGCTGCGCATGGCGTCGCGTTCGGTTGCCCCCATTACTTACTTCGGCGTGGGTGAGAAGACCGGCGCGAACGGTCAGCCCTACGAACGCTACGTGGCGGCGCTGAACCTGCGCACCACCGACGCTGGTTGCCCCGAGTTCACTCTGCGCCTGCCCGACGGTAGCGAGTACGAGATCTCCTCGCAGCTGATCGGTGAGCACCACGTGCACAACCTGCTGGCTGCGGCGACGATTGCCTACAACAGCGGTATTTCGGGTGAGAAAATCGCTCGCGCGCTCAACAAGGCGGCGGCGGCTTCGAAGTGGCGTATGGCTCGCACCGACCGTGCTGATGGCGTGACCGTCATTAACGACGCATACAACGCGAACCCCGAGTCGATGGCAGCGGCACTGCGCACTCTGGCGCAGCTGGGCCGCACCGTTGACCCGGCGACCGGTCAGCCGCACCGCACCTGGGCTGTTCTGGGTGCCATGCTGGAGCTCGGTGACGCCTCCGTGGAGGAGCACGACCGCATCGGTCGCCTCGTGGTGCGCATGAACATTTCCAAGCTGATTGCTGTGGGCGACGAGACGAAGCCCATCTACAATGCTGCTCATCTGGAAGGCTCCTGGGGTAATGAGGCGACCTGGGTGAAAACCCCGGAAGAGGCAGAGCAGATCCTGCGCGCCGAGGTTCACCCCGGCGATATTGTGCTCTTCAAGTCCTCGAACGGCGCGAAGCTGGGCATTCTGGGTGACCAGGTTGCTTTCGCCGAGTACACCTTCGGCGCTGAGGAAGAGCAGGCACCGACCTGGCTTTCTGCCGGTGACTTTGTTGAAACCACCGATTTGAGCGACCACCTTGCCGCTCACCTGGACGGCGCCGCTAACGGCGACCGTACTTCGACCGAACAGACCACGAACGAAGGGTAGCGCTTTATGATTACCGTGCTGATTGCTGGAATCTTCGGATTCCTCATCTCCCTCACCGCGCTGCCGGTGTTCATCAAGAAGATGAAGTCCCTGAAGCTTGGCCAGCTCATCCGTGAGGAAGGCCCGGCAGCCCACCAGCACAAGGCGGGCACCCCCACCATGGCGGGTCTGATTTTCATCCCCGCGGCGATTCTCGCCTACTTCTTGACGCTGGCGGTGAGCGCGCTGTTCTTCGGTACCGCACCGATGCCGACCGCCACCGCGTGGCTGACCATCGCCTTCACCCTGGGTATGCTCGGCGTGGGTGCGGCGGACGACATCATGAAGTTCCGCAATAAGGGCAACGAGGGTCTGACCGAGAAACAGAAGACCATTGGTCTTCTGGGCGTGACCCTGCCCTTTGCGTACCTGGCGTTCCAGTTCCCGAATGAGTCGGGTGCACGTCCGGCGTCGACCGCTATCTCTTTCGTACGTGACCTGCCCATTGACCTGTTCGCGGCGGGCGCGGTCTTCGGCTCCATCCTGTTGGTTGGTTGGATTACCCTCATCTCCCTGTCCGGTACGAACGCGGTGAACTTCACCGATGGTCTGGACGGCCTGGCTGGCGGCATCATGATGACCATCTTCTCCGGCTACCTGACCATCAGCATCTGGCAGTACGTGCACGCCTGCTCCGCTGGCGCTGGCACTGCCTGCTACGATGTGCGCGACCCCGGCTCGCTGGCGCTGATTGCTGCTTCCCTGGTGGGTTCGCTGGCTGGCTTCCTCTGGTGGAACGTGTCGAAGGCACAGATCTTCATGGGCGACTCCGGTTCTCTGGCGCTCGGCGGCGCAATGGTTGCCTTCGCGCTGTTTACCCGCACCGAGCTGCTTCTGCTGGTCATCGCTCTGATTCCCGTGCTGGAAGTGTTCTCTGTGATCGTGCAGAAGTTCGTGTTCAAGACCAGCCGTAAGCGTTCGGTCGCAGCGGGGGAGAAGCCCCTGCATGCGCACCGTTACTTCCGTATGACCCCCTTCCACCATCACATGGAGAAGGTCGGCGTCAACGGCATGTACTCAATTGATAAGCGAGGCATTGCCCCCGGTACCGTCAGCAGCGGCGAAGTGAACTCCGTGTTCCGCCTCTGGGTTGTTAACGCCCTCTGCGTGCTCGTTGCCCTGGCGCTGTTCTTCGGTGACTGGTTCTCGCAGACTTCTGGAGTGATTCACTAATGTCAACTAATGAACAGCCGGATACAGCTCGCATTGAAGCGAACGCCGCCGCTATTGCGGTGAACCCGGTGTATGAGAACGAGCGCCTCGCGGAGCTGACCCACTGGGGTGCGCCCTGGGCTAACCTGCGCGTGGTCGTGGTGGGTATGGGCACCAGCGGCGACGCTGTGACCGACGTGCTTGCCCAGCTGGGCGCGAAGATCGTTGTCATCGACGGCGCGGATACTCCGGAGAAGCGTGAGCGCATCGAGATTTACAAGAACGCGTACGGCCCGGTTGAGGGCCTGTTCGGTCCCGAGCACATGCGTGCCCTGCCCCTGGTGGACGGTCAGGAACCCGAGCTCGTGGTGACCTCTCCGGGTGTGCGTCCCGACCACCCGGTGATGCTGGACGCTTATGAGCGCCGTATCCAGATTTGGGGCGATGTTGAGCTGGCATGGCGTTTAAACGAGCGTAGTGGCCTGCCGACCCAAGTGGCTGTGCCTGACCGGTACGAATGGTAAGACCACTACCGTGGGTATGGTTGATTCCATCCTGAAGGCTGCCGGCAAGAAGGCTATTCAGGTAGGCAACGTGGGCATGCCCATCGTGTACGCCATTGCCGATGATGAGCCCTATGAGTTCTTCGCGGTGGAGCTGTCCAGCTTCCAGCTGCACTGGACCCATTCGATGTCCCCGTACGCTTCGGTGGTTCTGAACATTGCTGAGGACCACGTGGACTGGCACGGTTCGTTCGAGCGTTACAAGGCTGATAAGGCTCGCGTGTACGAGCACACTCAGGTTGCCTGCATCTTCAACACCGACCATGTGGACACCCTGCGCATGGTTGAGAACGCGGACGTTATTGAGGGCGCTCGCGCAATTGGCTTCAGCTCCACTGAGATGCCCGCCGTGTCGATGCTCGGCCTGGCTGAGGACATCATGGTGGACCGCGCCTTCTTGAAGAACCGTTACAACGAGGCGTATGAGCTGGCGGTTCTGGAGGATTTGGCTCCGGCTCCCGGTAAGATGCCTGCGAAGCACACCGTGGAGAACGCTTTGGCGGCTGCGGCTCTGTGCCGTGCGGCTGATATTGACCCGAAGGCTGTGGGCGCTGGCCTGCGTTCCTTCAAGACCGGTGCGCACCGTAACCAGCTGGTGGGTTACGCAAACGACATCATGTGGGTGAACGATTCGAAGGCTACGAATCCTCACGCCGCGAACGCGTCGATGAGCGGCTATCCCTCGCTGGTGTGGATTGCTGGCGGCCTGTCGAAGGGCGTTGAGTACGATGAGCTGATTGCTGCCCACGCGCAGCGTCTGAAGGCTGTGCTGATTATCGGTACCGATACTGCGGCGTTGAAGTCGGCATTGGCTAACCACGCTCCGCAGGTTCCGACCTACAATATGACCGCCGCTGTGGCTGATTCTTCGGACGGCGTTGCCGTGATGAACGCGGCCGTTGCGAAGGCTGCTGAGCTGGCGCATCCGGGGGATACCGTGCTGATGGCTCCCGCGTCTGCGTCGATGGACCAGTTCAAGAATTATGCGGTGCGCGGTGATGCGTTTGCGAACGCTGTTGCCGCCCAGCTGGCAGACTCTTAGGACGTTACCTGCAGGGGCGTCTCGGGTAACCGGGGTGCTTTCTGCAGGTTCTTCTCGGGGGGTGGGATGGTAACGGTGTCCCACCCCTGAACCTTTTTCGTGTATTCGCCACGACGGATCCGTGGCAGTTGAGGCCTATAGGAGGGCATGTGAGTACCAGCGCATCTTCGGAGCGTTCGGCTTCTTCAGCGCGTTCGACCGCGAGTGGTCGTTGGGCGTCTTTGCGAGCCGGTTTGGAGGATTTCTCAGCGCCGTTCCGTGCTCGTGCCGGTAGGCTGTACCGTCGTGGTTTGAAGGCTGACCTGTGGGATGTGCCGGTGATGCTGCTGGTGACGACCCTGGGTCTGGCTATTTTTGGCTGCATTATGGTGTTGTCGGCTTCGAGCGTCACGATGATTTCGCAGGGCCAGTCGCCGTTCTCGCAGGTTTCGTCTCAGATCATGTTCTTGGTCCTTGGCGTGCTTGCGATGGCGGGTATTACGCGTATTCCGGTGGGCGTTTACCACAAGAAGTTTGTGGTGTATGCGATGCTGGCTACCGCTTTGGTCATGCAGCTTGCTGTGGTGGTTGTCGGCGTTGAGGTGAACGGTAACCGTAACTGGTTGAAGCTTGGCCCGGTGCAGATTCAGCCGTCGGAGTTTCGAAGCTGGCGATTATTATGTGGCTGGCATGGGTGTATAGCCGCCACGGCGATATTTCTCGCAGTATTTGGCGCACGCTGTTCCCCTCGATTTATGGTGTGGGTGCCCTGGTGCTACTGATTATGCTCGGTGGCGATATGGGTACCGCCATGGTGTATGGCTTCATCTTTGTGGGCATGATGTGGCTGGCGGGTGCTTCTCGCAGCTCGCTACTGAAGATTGGCGGCGCGTTTGCGGTGTTGGCGCTGGTGGGTGTTCTCAGTAGCGCGAACCGTGTGGCTCGTATTTTCGGTATTTGGGGTTCGTGCACGAACGCTAACTGTGACCAGGCGAATTCTGGTGAGGTGGCGCTGACGACCGGTGGCTTCTTGGGTGTTGGTCTGGGCCAGTCGCGCCAGAAGTACAACTACCTGGCTGAGGCGCATAACGACTATATTTTCGCCATTATTGGTGAGGAGCTGGGTCTGCTGGGTACGCTGGCGGTTCTGCTGCTGTATGTGGGCCTGGTGTATTGCGCGGTTCGTATTATGCTGCGTACTACTGATCCGCTGGTGCGTTTGGCTACGGGCGGCATCATGATTTGGTTGACCTCTCAGGCGATTATCAATATGGGCATGGTGTCCCGTATTTTGCCGGTGATTGGTGTGCCTTTGCCGTTTGTCTCCTATGGTGGTTCGTCGCTGTTGTCCTCGTTGTTTGCGGCGGGTTTGTTGTTGGCGTTTGCGCGGCAGACTCCGTTGCGTGGCGCGACGAAACCGTCGAATATTGAGACCCAGAGTGCGCGTGAGGTTCGTCGTGCGAATGCTGAATGGCAGCGTCGTACGCCGTTGCAGGATGTGCTGAATCAGGAAGAGGCTGCTCGTGCGGCTGCTGGTGGTCACCTGTTGAAGGAACATAATCCTTTGAAGGTTGTTTTTGGCCCGGAGAGCACGTTGCGCCGCTGGCTGGGTTTTGCGCCGGATCAGCAGCGCGAGTTGTCTCGTATGGCTCGTGAGCAGCAGAAGGAGCAGGAGCGCCAGGCCCGGGAGCAGGTTCGTCGTGAGGAGGAACAGGCGCGCCAGGAGGCGGCGCAGGCTCGAGAAGAGGCGCGTCGTGCTCGCAAGGAGGCACGTCTGGCTCGTGAGGAAGCTGCCCGTGTGAAGGCAGAACAGAAGGCTGAAGCTCAGAAGCAGAAGGCCTCGCAGAAGCCTGCAGCGCAGAAGGCAACTCCGCAGAAGGCTCCCGCTCAGCCTCGTACCGGTCAGCAGACTCGCCCCGCTCAGAAGGCTACCGCTGCGAAGCCCGCAGGTCAGAAGCCCGCGGCTCCGAAGCAAGCTGTACAGCAGCGCGCCGCTCAGCAGCCTACTGCTCAGAGGCGAGTGCAGCAGCCTCGTGCTACTCAGCCCCGTAGCGCACAGCACCGTCCGTCGGGTTCGCTACCTGCGGGTCTGCAGCCGCTGCATCCTGAGGACCGTCAGCGTCGAGCCCAGCGACAGGGTAATCCTCGACAGGGCGCTCAACGTCAGGCAGCGCCGCGACAGGGTACCCAGGCAAAGAGCGCTCAGAAGAACGGTGCTCAGCAGGCGCAGCGTCCGGCTCAGGGCGCGGCTCGGAACTCGGCTCAGCGCGGCACCCGCAAGCAGGGCTAAACCCCGCGGAACCCGCTCCGTGAAGCCTGCATATCGGGGGGCTGACATTCGGGGGAACGAGCTGCGGTTCGTGTCTCTACCCGTGATGAATATGCGCTGAATATAAGATAAAGCCCTCGCTATTGAGTTGTAGCTCAATGGCGGGGGCGCTCTTTTGAACAGGTGCGATAGCGTAAAATGATGCTGTACCGATGTGTTGGGAGAAAGACCTATGACGAAGAAGGCGCCCTCTATAGTCTTCGCCGGTGGTGGCACCGCCGGTCATATTAATCCGATGCTCGCGATTGCGCGTGCGGTTCGTGATCTTGAACCGAACGCTAAGATTCTGATGCTGGGCACTGCGGATAAGATGGAAGCCGAGCTGGTTCCGGCAGCTGGTTTCGATATTGAGTTCATTCCTCGTGCAGCGTTCCCTCGTAGCATTAACCGTGCCGCTTTGGCTTTCCCCGCTAAGTTCTTTGGTGGCCTGTCGAAGACCCGCCGCATCCTCAAAGAAGCAGATGCAGACGTGGTTGTTGGCGTGGGTGGCTACGTGTGCCCGCCGGCGTACCTGTCGGCGTTGAGCGCTAAGATTCCCGTGGTGATTCATGAGGCGAATGCGAAGCCCGGTTTGGCGAACCGCCTGGGTGGTACGTTTGCGGAGTTCACCGGTGTGGCGTTCCCTAATACTCCTTTCCCGCGTGCAACCCTGGTGGGTATGCCGATGAAGGATGAGATTGCCTACCTGAACCGTGAAGCGCACCGTTCGAAGGCTCGCCGTAACCTGGGCTTGGACCCGCAGAAGCCGACCGTGATTGTGACGGGCGGTTCGCTGGGTGCGTTGAGCCTGAATAATGCGGTGGCGGCGTGCCGTGACCACTTTGCGGAGTGGGACTTCCAGATTCTGCATATTACCGGCAAGGGTAAGGCTGTTCTGGATGAGAATGGTGAGCCGCTGAGCGCCCCGAATTACCGTCAGATTGAGTTCAGCAACGGCATGCAGGATGTGTATGCTGCCGCTGATCTTCTGCTGGTGCGTTCGGGTGCGGCGACCGTCAGTGAGGTTGCTGCGGTGGGTGTTCCCGCGATTTTTGTGCCGCTTCCTATTGGTAATGGTGAGCAGGCTCTGAATGCTCGTTCTCTGGTGGAGGCGTCTGCGGCTCTGCTGGTGAAGGATGCAGAGGTCACCGGTGAGTGGTTTGCCCGTGAGATTCCGGCTCTTATGGCGAACCCGGAGGAGCTGGAGCGCATGGGCGCTGCGGCGTATGAACTTGGTATCCGTGACGCGGCACGCGTTATGGCTGAAGCAGTATTGAAAGCAGCTGAGAAGTAATGACTGAATTGATGAATCTTGAGATGGTGTTGCCGGCACCGCTGAACCCGCCGTTTCCTGAGCGTGCGAAGATGAGCGAGTTGGGCCGTGTGCACTTCATCGGTATTGGTGGCGCTGGTATGAGTGCTATTGCCGCTCTGATGCTGCAGGCTGGTGTGACGGTGAGCGGTTCTGATCGTGCGGAGTCGGCTACTGTTGAGTCTTTGCGTGCTGCGGGTGCTCGTGTGGGTGTTCCTCAGCAGGCTGAGAACATTGTGGATGTTGATACCGTGGTGATTTCTACTGCGATTCGTGAGGATAACCCGGAGCTTGTTGCCGCTCGTGCGCAGGGTCTGCGTGTGCTGCATCGTTCTGAGGCGCTTGCCGCTGTGATGGGTGAGGCTCAGGTGGTTGCTGTTGCCGGTACTCACGGTAAGAGCACGACCAGTTCCATGATTTCTGTGATGTTTGATCAGCTGGGGGCTGACCCGTCGTTTGCGGTGGGTACTGTGATTGCTGGTCGCGGCACGAACGCTCACCTGGGTGCTCAGGGCCCGGAGTCGATTTTTGTGGCTGAGGCTGATGAGTCGGACGGCTCGTTTGTGCGTTACCGCCCGGCTATTGCTGTGGTGACGAATGTTGAGCCGGACCACCTGGATTTCTATGAGACGGATGAGCGTGTCTTTGAGGCGTTCAACCGTTTTGTGGGTTCGCTGGCTCCTAACGGTGTTGTGGTGACTTGCGCTGATGATGCGGGCGCGGCGGCTTTGGCGGCTCGTTCTCGTGCGGCGGGTGTGCCCGTGGTGACTTACGGTGAGTCGGCGGATGCTGACCTGCGCATTAGCGAGATCACCAGCGCTGGTGAGTCCTCGTCGTCGCACCTGTCTTGGTCGTTTGAATGCCTTGGCGAGCGTTATGAGGGTGAGCAGGATATTGCTCTGAAGGTGCCCGGTATCCACAACCAGCTGAATGCTTCTGCGGCTTTTGCTTCGGCTCTGATTTCTGGTTACGAGGCTGCTGATATTGCTCGCGCGCTGGCTGATTTCGTGGGTGCTGACCGCCGCTTCACCCTGCGCGGTGAGGTTGCCGGCGTGAAGGTCTTTGACGACTACGCGCACCACCCGACCGAGGTGTTCCGTGCTTTGCAGACTGGTCGTACCGTGGCTGATGGCCATAACCTGTACGTGATTTTCCAGCCGCACCTGTTCTCGCGTACTCGTGAGTTCGCGAAGGAGTTCGCTGAGGCCCTGTCGATGGCTGATCGTGCTCATGTACTGGATATTTACCCGGCTCGTGAGCTGCCGATTGAGGGTGTGACCAGTGAGCTGATTACCGGTGCTGGTTTCTCTGAGGTTCGCTACGCTACCGCTGAGGGTGCAATTGAGGATATTGTGGCGTGCGCTCAGGACGGCGATATTGTGATGACCGTGGGCGCTGGCGATGTGACCGCTTTGGGTGCGCGTCTGCTGGAGTCCCTGGAAATCCGTCACGGTGGCGAGTCGAAGAAGTCGGAGGCTTAGGCTGTGCCGATGAGTTCTGGTCTCTCTTCGGAGGGGCATTCCTCCTCGCGCGCGCCGAAGGCTCCGCGTTCGCGTGCTCGTTTTCGCGCCCAGCAGGTAGCTGAGAATGCGCAGGTTGAGGCTAAGAAATCTGAGTCTGTGCAGGCTGAATCTGCGCAGTCTCAGCTGACTCAGCTGCAGGCCACCCAGCCTCAGGTTGTGAAGAACGCAGAAGCTACTGGGACTGCAAAGCCCTCGGAAGCTATGAAGTCTGCGGACGCCGTGAAGCCTGTCGAGGCTGCATCCTCGGAGGCTTCTGCTCAGCCTGCTGGTGCGCAGTCTGCCGCTACCCAGTCTTCGAGCTCCGTTCGACACATACCGCGTAAGCCGGTGGTGCATAAGTTGCACGCCCAGAACGGTGCTGATTCTTCGGCGTCCAAGAGCGCTGCTGCGGTTCATTCTTCGGCACAGTCTTTGAAGGATTCGGTGCGTTCTGCGCTGATGACCGGTCGTACCGTGTCTGAGGTTGAGCACGCGCCTGAGCTGTTTGATGTTGAGGCGTTTGAGGATTCCTCGTCGAAGACTTCATCCGCCAAGGGCGCCTCTGCTCAGCCTGCATCCTCCCAGTCGGTGAAGAGCACAGAAAAGGAAGTAGCCGATCAGAAGGCTGCTCAGAAGAGTTCTGACAAGAAGTCTTCTGCCGATTCTGCTGAATCTCGCGAAGAGTCTGCCTCTCAGAAGGCTGAAGAAAGCGCTGATAATGCGGGGGAGAAGGCTACTGAAGAGCCTCGCCCCGCGAGCCGTTTTGGTCGTTGGCGTGCAGAGCGTGAGCAGCAGCGTGCCGCGGAGATTGAGAAGGAGCGTGAGCGTGCGAGCCGTCAGGCTCAGCGTGAGCGTCTGCGACAGGATCCGGGCCTGGACGGTCTACGTGCTGAGGAGCGCCCCCGTAAGGAGCGTGCGCCTCTGACTCGTGCCCGTAAGCTGCTGTACACTGCCTCGGCGCTGGCTATTATCGCGGTGCTGTATGTGGTGCTGGTCTTCTTCTCGCCCCTGTTGGCGACTCAGAAGATTACGGTGCGCGGCGCGTCCCTGCTGGAAACCACCCAGGTGGAGCAGAAGCTTGAGCCTCTGCGCGGTGTTCCGCTTACTCGCATCGATGAGAAGAAGGTGCGTGAGCTGCTTGGGCAGGATAATGTGATTCGTAGCGTGCAGGTGGAGAGCCGTCCGCCGCATGAGCTGGTGGTGACTCTGAAGGAGCGTACCGCGGTTGCGGTTGTGAAGCAGGGCGATACGTACCATACTGTTGATAGTGATGGTGTGAGCCTTCTGGAGTCGGCAACTCAGCCCGATACGTCGGTGCCGCTGGTTCGTTTCAGCGGTGATGACCCGCAGACTTCGGCTGAGTTCCGCACTATTTCTACCGCGCTTTCGGCGATGCCCTCTGAGCTTCTAGCTCAGGTTAAGGAAGCCGGCGCTACATCAACCTCAAGTATCACTCTAACCTTGAGGGATAATACTACGGTGCAGTGGGGAACCGCTGAAGAGAGCGAGTTGAAGGCTAAGGTCCTGCTCTCCCTGCGCCAGGCTATTGCTAAACGTGCTCAGGAGGAGAAATCTTCCGAGGCACAGACGCAGAAGGTGACCGTCTATGACGTGTCTGCCCCGCGCGTACCGGTGACCCGTTAGGGGAACCATTCAGGCGCTTTATCCTCCCTTTTTGTGTGAAATCCGCAAAAAGAGGGGGTAATTGCGCTGTGTGACTAGGAACCGACAAACAGTTTGGTATCCTAGCAGATAAAGTCATTCTTTAGAGGAAACCTTCAGGCTTAGATTAAGCTGCGGGTCTTCCGAAGCTGGAACACGGAACAATCGAGGAATACATGGACGCTGGAACTCCCCAGAACTACTTGGCAGTCATCAAGGTCGTTGGTATCGGCGGCGGTGGCGTCAACGCAGTCAACCGCATGATTGAGGTTGGTCTGCGCGGCGTTGAGTTCATTGCTATCAACACTGACGCTCAGGCTCTGCTGATGTCCGATGCAGACGTTAAGCTGGACGTTGGTCGTGAGCTGACCCGCGGTCTTGGCGCGGGCGCAAACCCCGAGGTTGGCCGTCAGGCAGCCGAGGATCACGCGCAGGAAATTGAGGAAGTCCTCAAGGGCGCAGACATGGTCTTTGTGACCGCAGGTGAGGGGGGTGGCACCGGTACCGGTGGCGCACCCGTCGTGGCACGTATTGCCCGCTCCCTCGGCGCTCTGACCATTGGTGTGGTGACCCGCCCCTTCACCTTCGAAGGCCGTCGCCGCTCCAACCAGGCTGAGACCGGTATCGCTGCTCTGCGCGATGAGGTTGATACCCTGATCGTTATTCCGAACGACCGACTGCTGTCGATTTCGGATCGCAACGTCTCCATGCTGGACGCATTCAAGTCCGCTGACCAGGTTCTGCTCTCCGGTGTGCAGGGCATTACCGACCTGATCACCACCCCCGGCCTGATCAACCTTGACTTCGCTGACGTTAAGTCCGTCATGCAGGGTGCTGGTTCGGCTCTGATGGGTATCGGCTCGGCATCCGGTGAGGACCGTGCCGTGAAGGCAGCTGAGCTGGCTATCGCTTCGCCGTTGCTGGAAGCATCCATCGACGGTGCACACGGCGTTCTGCTGTCCATTCAGGGTGGCTCCGACCTGGGTCTGTTCGAGATTAACGAGGCTGCACGCCTGGTTCAGGAAGTTGCTCACCCCGACGCAAACATCATCTTCGGTGCGGTTATTGACGACGCACTGGGCGATGAGGCTCGCGTGACCGTGATTGCTGCTGGCTTCGACGCAGTGAACCCGGAGACCAACTCCAACGCTTCCACTGCTGCGGCTACTCAGGCTCAGCGCACCCAGGCATCCTTCGGCGGTTCCACCGCTGCGGCTGCTCCGGCTGCTAACGGCTACGGCTACAACGCACCCGCTGCTGCTCCGGCTTCCACCGGCGCTGCTGGCTTCGACGTTGACCTTCCCCCGGTTGTGGAGGAAGCTCCGGCTCGCCGCGACACCCTGGACGTCCCAGACTTCCTGAAGTAGTCTGCCCGGCTGTGAACGCCTAAGCGTTGCACGGCTGAGAGTCTTATGAAGCTATAGGGGAGCTGAGAAACACGCACATTGTGCTGTTCTCGGCTCCCCTTTGCTATACCCGCCGTTATACCCGCTGACATCTGATGAAGGAATAGAAGATGAGCGATAACCCCAAAACTTCGCTGCTTGCCTCTGCCGATACCCGCACCCTGGGCCCCTGGCGTGTGCGGGTGGGTTTCACCTCCCGCGCGGCGGGCAACCTGGGCTTGCACGTGGACGATGAGCTCGGCGGCGGTATGGACGCCTCCCTGGTGCGCACCCTCAACCACCGTGCCGCCCTGGAGGAGGCGCTGGGTACCGAGCCGTTCTTCTACCTGAACCAAGTGCACGGCGTGCAGATTGCCTACCCGGAAGACTATGCGGTGGAATCCTACGCGCCCGGTGCGCCGCAGGAGCGTACGGTTGAGCGTGCCCGCGCGGTGCTGGAGAACTCCCCGGTCGCCGATGCGGCGATTAGCAGTGAGGGCGTGCCCCTGGCGATTATGGTGGCGGACTGCATTCCCGTGGTGCTGGTGGGTGAGCGGGTCGCGAACTGGCAACCGATCCTGGCGGTGGCTCACGCTGGCCGCCGCGGCCTGCTTGACGGCGTGCTCCAGCAGACCGTGCAGCGGATGCGTCAGCTCGGCGCGGAGAAAATTACCGCCTGGCTGGGTCCGAGCATCTGCGGTAGCTGTTACGAGGTGCCCGAGGCGATGCGCACCGAGTCCACCGAACTGATTCCGCAGGTGCATTCGGTGACCAGTCAGCAGACCCCCGGCTTGGATCTGCCCGCCGGCGCTCGCGCCGTGCTGGAGGAGGCGGGTGTGCAGGTGAGCATGGACTGTGCGCAGTGCACGTTTGAGGAGCCCGAAGTGTATTCGCATCGCGGGTTCACGAACCGCGGTGAGAAGCCGGGCCGTATCGCGGGTCTGGTGTGGATTGAGAAGGCGGCAGAGCCTGCCGCCTAGAGCTGCTAAAGATAGGGCCGCTAAAGATAGAGCCGCTGAAGAAGAGAAGATGTCTGAAATGAACGTAGAAGAGAACCTGCAGTACACTCCCGAACGCGCCGAGCAGCTGCTGCAGAACTACCGCCGCGTGCTTGAGCGTATCCGCACCGCGGAGCAGGACCACAGCGCCGTGCGTACCGAGGCGAGCGCCCCGGTGCAGCTGGTGACGGTCACGAAGTTCTTCCCCGCCTCCGACGCGGCGGCGCTGCTGGATGGGGGAGTGACCCTCTTCGGTGAGAACCGCGACCAGGAGGCGAGCGGGAAGGCTCGTGAGCTTGCCGCCTACTGCGCCCAGCGTGAGGTGCAGCCCCCGCATTGGGCGTTTATCGGTCAGCTGCAGACGAACAAGGCGAAGTCTGTGGTCAAGTACGCCTCCAGCGTGCATTCGGTGGACCGCCCCTCCCTGGCGGACGCGCTGGCGAAGGCGTACGCAAACCAGCTGGCACGCTTCGAGGCGGGGGAGGCGCCCGCACCTGCAGCGGCGGAGCAGGGCGCGCTGACCTGCCTGGTGCAGGTGTCCCTGGCGGAGGTGGCGACGGCTGGCCATGCCGCCGAGGGCGCGCGCGGCGGTACGAGCGCCTCCGAGCTGCTGGAGCTGGTGGAGCGCATCGAGAATCACGAGCATCTGCGCTGTGGTGGCGTGATGGCGGTGGCGCCGCTGGGCATGAACCCGGATGCGGCGTTTGAGAAGCTCTACGGTTTGGCGTCGCTGGTGCGTGAGCAGGTGCCGCACGCGACTGAGATTTCCGCCGGTATGAGCGGGGATTTGGAGGCGGCGGTGCGTTGGGGCTCGACCTGCGTGCGCGTGGGTAGCGACATCATGGGTAAGCGCCCGGCGCTTTAGCCTCGCCTAAGCTACGCGCCGTGCGTAGCCTTTTCGAGCGCTGGGCTACTTTTGAGTGCTGAGCTACTTTCGGTACGGACCGGCGGCATAATCATCGGTGCCCTTGACCGCCTGCGCGGGGTGGGCGCTGGTAATATATACATGCCGGTGCATGGCGTACCGTTACGCACACACCTTCTGATGACGCAATACGGCAGAACCTGTACACCACCAACGTGAAAGAACAGCGAGAGAATCATGGCGAAACAAAGCCGTCTGGCGGGTTTCCTCGGCCTGGAACGATACCAGGGCGCTGAGATGACGCCGGAAGAATCCCCGCAGGCTGTGCAGGCTGACTCCCGCCCGGAGGCAAACGCCTCCGCAGGGCAGGCTGCTACGGCACAGAAGACCGACAGCTCTCACAGGCTCTCAGCACTGCCAGGCTCGGCACAGTACAGCGTTGCCGAGTCGCAGAGCGAAACCTACCACCTGCAGGACGAACCCGCCTATACTGAACAGGAAGAGTACCTGCAGGCTGATAGCTACGATGACGGTACAGAAACCGAGTATCTGGACGCAGAAGAATCTGCCGACGGACGAGCAACCGTAGATGCAGCGGCATACGCCACCGCTCATACACCTGAAACCACAGCTGATCTGGCGGAAACCGAGCAGACTTGGGACGATGCCAGCGCAGACAATTGGGAGGACACCCCGGTGCCGAATACCGAATACACCGAGCAGTACGCCGAGACGTACTCCAACGACGGCTACTACGACCAGGGCTACGAGCCCGAAGAAACCAACGGATACACCTACGGTTACGAGGAAGAAGAGGACGAATTGCGTCGCATCACCACTATCCACCCCCGCTCCTACAATGACGCAAAGATCATTGGTGAGGCATTCCGCGAGAACATCCCCGTGATTATGAACGTGGAAGAAATGCCTGACGCAGACGCAAAGCGCCTGGTGGACTTCGCATCCGGTCTGGCATTCGCGCTGGAGGGCCGCATTGAGCGCGTCACCGCTAAGGTGTTCCTGCTGACCCCCTCCAACCTGGAGGTTCTGGGCGTGGCTAACTCCGAGGTTCCCGCTGGCTTTGAGACCGACGGCGAATTCCCCTTCGACCAGGGCTAAGGACTGATAGATGGGTTATATTTTCGCCCTCATTACGATCGTTGTCTACGTTCTCTACATTGCGATGCTGCTGCGCATGCTCTTTGACTGGGTGCGCATGTTCGCTCCGGAGTGGCGCCCCAAGGGCATTGTATTGCTCTTCGCCAGCGGTGTGTACGCGGTGACTGACTGGCCGATGAACCAGCTGCGCCGCCTGATCCCGCCGGTTCGTGTGGGTAACGTTGCGTTGGATACCGGCTTCCTGATTCTGATTGTTCTGCTGTCTCTGCTACTGAGCATCATGATGCGGTTGACCGCGACCTTCTCTTAAGCGTCTGCCTCGCTCCGAGGCGACAGCTCAAGAGCTAAAAAATGATAGACCCCCGCCTGCCTGACCCGTTCACGGGTTGAGGGCAGGCGGGGGTTTTCTGCGCCTGCCTTCTCGAAAATCACCTCGAAATGCACCGCAGGGCAGAAAACCTAAGGGCGATAGCGGGGACTAGGGCGGATATTAGACGTGGTGAAGCCCACCCTTGCGCCGAGCGAATATTTTACTGTTCAACCGATGTAAAAACCGGTGCAGAACCCAAAGAATAGTAAAATTGGTGCCAACGACTGCATTGCGGTATAGCCATGCCCTGAACCGTCGGGACCCTGAATTATCGGGGTCACGAGCTATCTGGCTGGTGCATCCGCGGCACCCAACTTCACCACCAAACCCCGTAAGGGATACCTAGAGGAGAAGCCCATGGCAATCACCCCTGAAGACCTGATCACTAAGAGCTTCAAGATCGTGACCGAAGAATCCGGTTACGACCGCAACGAGGTCGATGACTTCCTGGACGAGCTCGTTGTCGAACTGCGCGCACTCTACTCCGAGCGTGATGCCCTGGAGCGTCAGGTTGAGCAGCTCTCTGCAAACGCACCCGATTCCCCCGCAGCGGCTGTAGCACCCGCACAGTCTTCGGCGGCATCGGCGGCTCCTCAGGATGCGGCGGCACTGCTCGCCATGGCTCAGAAGGTTCACGACGACTACGTGGCACAGGGCGAGAAGGCTAAGGCTGAACTGCTCGAAGAGGCTGAGAAGAAGGCAGACGCTATGGTGAGCGAAGCTCAGCAGCAACGCGAAGAGGTTCTCTCTCGCCTCACCGACGAGAAGGAAGAGCTGGAGATCGCTGTTGAGGCTCTGCGCGGCTTCGAGAGCCGCTACCGCTCCAAGCTGCTGCAGCACCTGGACGCACAGGTTCAGGAGCTGAAGAACCTCAAGTCCATCGAGGCTTCCGCATAAATCAGCGTGCCTAAATAAGCTAACGACGCTGCTAATCTAACGACGCTAAGCTCACGACGCTTTGAGGCGTATGCCGCCCGGATTCTTTCTCTTCCACCGCTATTCACCGGGGAAGATCGAGAGAACCGGGCGGTATTCTCATGTCCGCCCGGCACGACCTCAGAATCCCCAAGAACCCCCAAGAATCCAGCATGCGAAGCGGGGGAGAGCACCCGCCAAATCACCACCGAATACTCGATGCGCTACCCCGATTTGCTAAGCTAGAGGGGCACTATCGAACGCGAGCGGACCCTGCCTCCGTATCATAGGCGCAGCAACCGGCACAGACTAGAGGAGAGCTATGACCAACACCCCCAAGACCGCTGAATCCTCAGTCGAACAGGTTACCGATAACGCCGCCGAAAAAACTACTGGACGCCGCGTGCGCATCCTCTCTGGACGCTCTGCGGGTATTCTCGCGCTCGTGCTCGCCGCCGTCGTGTTCGCTATCGACCAGGGCACCAAATACCTGGTCGTTACCCAGATGCAGTTGGGGGAGCGCATCACCGTCATTGACGGGCTTCTGTGGTGGTACTCGATCCGTAACTCCGGCGCCGCATTCAGCATGGGTGAGAACGTCACCTGGGTCTTCACACTTGTGATGGTCGTTGCCGCCGCCGTGGTGCTCTACCTGCTGCGCCGTACCCGAGCGCTGTCCTGGACCCTCGCGCTGGGCGGTCTGCTCGGCGGTATCTGCGGCAACCTTTTCGACCGTCTCTTCCGTGAGCCCGGCTTCGGTTCCGGTCACGTGGTCGATTTTATTTCCGTACCGAACTTCGCGATTTTCAATATTGCAGACTCCGCGATCTGCGTGTGCATGGCGTTCATCGTGCTGCTGAATTTCAAGGGGCTGAACCTCAATGGCACCCGCGTGCAGGCGCCCGCTGACGAAACCCCGGCAGATGATGCCCCGGCTGGCGACAAGAGCACCAAGTAGCTGCCCTGACGGATCACCCCTGTAGACTTTCACGCACAGACACCCCAGATAACAGCAAACACCACCCGAAGGAGAGCCGCATGAGCGAAACCACCAACGCCGCCGAAGAATCGGCACGCATCCGCGCCGAATTCACCGTTGAAGGCGCGCTTGCCGGTATGCGCCTGGACGCCGCGCTCGCCGGTGCCCTCGACGCGCCGCGCACCCGCACCTCCGGGTGGATTCGTGACGGCCACGTGACCGTGACCAACAACGGCAAGGCCGTGAAAATCGGCAAGTCCTACAAGCTGTCTGCAGGGGACGAGGTCGTCGTGGATGCACCCGCACCGCGCGATTTGGCGGACATCCGCCCCGAGAAGGTGGACGGATTCCGCATCGTGCACCTGGACGAGGACATCGTGGTGGTGGATAAGCCCGCTGGCGTGGCGGCACACCCCTCACCGGGCTGGCACGGCCCCACCGTCATCTCCGCGCTCATGGGCGAGGGCATTTCGGTTGCGACCTCCGGCGCGGCAGAACGCCAGGGCATCGTACACCGCCTGGACGTGGGCACCAGCGGCCTGATGGTCGTAGCCCGCAGCGAACGCGCCTATACCGAACTCAAGCGCGCCTTCAAGGAACGCACCGTGGACAAGGTCTACCACACCCTCGTGCAGGGCCTGCCCGACCCGCTACGCGGCACCATTGACGCACCCATCGGCCGCCACCCCGGCAACGAATGGAAGTTCGCCGTGGTCGAAGACGGACGCAACTCCATCACCCACTACGATGTGCTTGAAGCCTTCGGCCCCGCATCCCTGGTGGAGGTGCACCTGGAAACCGGACGCACCCACCAGATTCGTGTGCACTTCTCCGCGCTGCGCCACCCCTGCTGCGGCGACCTGACCTACGGCGCCGACCCGCGCTTTAGCGCCGAACTGGGTCTGACCCGCCAGTGGCTGCACGCGCACCGCCTGGGCTTCGATCACCCCGGCACCGGCGAGCGCGTGACCTTCACCAGCGAGTACCCGCTCGACCTGTCCTACGCGCTGACCGCTCTGCGCGAGGGTAAGGTTCAGCTCGGCTAAACAGTCGGCTAGCTATAGCCGCCCGCGGGCCGCCGCACACAGCTTCACATTCACCGCCCATCCTCCACCCACACCTCCAGGAGATTCCCGTGGCAACCAAAGAATTTACGCACCTGCACGTGCACACCGAGTACTCTATGCTCGACGGTGCCGCGCGCCTGGGTGACCTGTTCACCCACGCTAAAGAACTCGGCATGAAGTCCATGGCGACCAGTGACCACGGCTTCCTCTTTGGTGCCTTCGACTTCTGGCGCCAGGCTAAAGCGCACGACATCAAGCCCATCATTGGTGTGGAGGCGTACCTGACCCCCGGCACGCACCGCACCGACCGTTCGCGTGTGCGCTGGGGCGACGGCTCCCGCGACGACGTCTCCGGTGGTGGCGCGTACACCCACATGACCATGTGGGCTGAAACCACCGAGGGCATGCACAACCTGTTCCGTGCCTCCTCGATTGCGTCGCTGGAAGGTCAGCTGTACAAGCCGCGTATGGACCGTGAGGTGCTGCAGACCTACTCGAAGGGTCTGATTGCGACCACCGGCTGCCCCTCCGGTGAGGTTCAGACGCGCCTGCGCCTGGGCCAGTTCGACGAGGCAGTCCAGGCAGCGAGCGAATTCCGCGATATTTTCGGCAAAGATAACTTCTACTGCGAGGTCATGGACCACGGCCTGGACATTGAACGCAACGTCCAGGAGGATTTGCACCGCCTCGCCAAGAAGCTGAACCTGCCCTTCGTCGCAACCAACGACCTGCACTACACCCGCCAGGAAGACCACACCGCCCACGCGGCGCTGCTGTGCGTGCAGTCCGGCTCGACCCTCACCGACCCCAAGCGCTTCAAGTTCGACGCGGATAACTTCTACCTGCGCTCGGCAGAAGAAATGTACGCCCTGTTCGGCGACATTCCCGGCGCGTGTGAGAACACCCTCGAAATCGCTGAACGCTGCAACGTGGAGTTCAACACCAAGGCGAACTACATGCCGAACTTCCCCGTGCCCGAGGGCGAAAACGAGGAATCCTGGTTCGTGAAGGAGGTTGAGAAGGGCCTGCACTACCGCTTCCCGCAGGGCGTTCCCGACGCTGTGCGCAAGCAGGCAGAGTACGAGGTGGGGGTTATTACCTCCATGGGCTTCCCCGGCTACTTCCTCGTGGTCGCCGACTTCATCAACTGGGCGAAGCGCAACGGTATTCGCGTGGGCCCCGGCCGTGGCTCCGGTGCAGGCTCCATGGTCGCATACGCGATGCGTATTACCGACCTGAACCCGCTCGACCACGACCTGATTTTCGAGCGATTTCTCAACCCCGACCGCGTCTCCATGCCCGACTTCGATGTGGACTTTGACGATCGTCGCCGCGGCGAAGTCATCGACTACGTGACCGAAAAGTACGGTGAAGAGAAGGTCGCACAGATTGTCACCTTCGGCACCATTAAGGCGAAGCAGGCGCTCAAGGACGCCTCCCGCGTGATGGATCAGCCGTACTCGGTCGGCGAGCGCCTCACCAAGGCGATGCCGCCGGACGTCATGGGTAAGAACATTGCCCTGGCGAACGTGTACAACGAAGAGGATAAGCGTTACGCCGAGGCGGCAGATTTGCGCGCCCTCATTGAGGACCCGGTCGATAAGATTTACGGCCAGGTGTTCGAAACTGCGAAGGGCCTGGAAGGTCTGAAGCGCCAGTGGGGCGTGCACGCTGCGGGCGTGATTATGTCCAGCAAGGACCTTATCGACGTGATCCCCGTGATGCGCCGCGAGGCTGACGGCCAGGTCATCACCCAGTTCGATTACCCCACCTGTGAGGGCCTGGGCCTGATCAAGATGGACTTCTTGGGTCTGCGTAACCTCACCATCATCTCTGATGCGGTGGAGAACATTAAGGCTAACCGAGGCATTGACCTGGACCTTGAATCTCTCTCGCTGGATGACCCGGAATCGTACCGTCTGCTGGCGCGCGGCGATACCCTCGGCGTGTTCCAGCTCGATGGCGGCCCGATGCGCTCGCTGCTCAAGCTCATGGAGCCCGAGGAGTTCGAGCACATTTCGGCAGTGCTGGCGCTGTACCGTCCGGGCCCGATGGGTGCGAACTCGCATACCAACTACGCTCTGCGTAAGAACGGTAAGCAGGAGATTGAGCCGATTCACCCCGAGCTGGAAGAGCCGCTGAAGGACATTCTGGACACCACCTACGGCCTGATTGTGTATCAGGAGCAGGTGATGGCGATTGCTCAGAAGGTCGCGAACTACACTCTGGGTGAGGCAGACCTTCTGCGCCGTGCGATGGGTAAGAAGAAGAAGGCGGAGCTGGATAAGCAGTACGCTACCTTCCACGACGGCATGATTTCTAACGGCTACTCTGAGGGCGCTATTAAGGCGCTCTGGGATATTCTGCTGCCGTTCTCTGACTACGCGTTCAACAAGGCGCACACGGCCGCGTACGGTCTGGTGTCCTACTGGACTGCGTACCTGAAGGCGCATTACCCGCAGGAGTACATGGCCGCGCTGCTGACCAGCGTGGGCGATAACAAGGACAAGCTCGCGCTGTACCTGAATGAGTGCCGCGCCATGGGCATTACCGTGCTCGCACCGGATGTGAACGAGTCCACCCTGACCTTCGCCCCTGTTGGTGACGATATCCGCTTCGGTATGGGCGCGATCCGTAACGTGGGCGCGAACGTGGTCGAAGGCATGATTGCCGCCCGCGAGGAGAAGGGCCGCTACGAGTCCTTCAACGACTTCCTGAAGAAGGTGCCGCTGCAGGTGTGCAATAAGCGCACCATCGAATCGCTCATTAAGGCGGGCGCTTTCGACGACCTGGGCCACACGCGCCGTTCGCTGTCTCTCATTCACGAGGCGGCAGTGGACGCCGCCGTGGCGGTCAAGCGTAAGGAGGCAGCGGGTCAGTTCGACCTCTTCGGCTCCCTCGGCATGGATGACGCCCTGGGCGATGAGCTGACCGTGACCATTCCTGATGTTCCTGAATGGGACCGCCGCGAGAAGCTGAACTTTGAACGTGACATGCTGGGCCTGTACGTTTCGGACCACCCGCTGCGCGGCCTGGAGCGTGCCCTCTCGGATGCGGCAAGCCATTCGGTGCACGACATCATCGGTGAAGACTCGCACGTGCGCGACGGCGAAACCGTCACCATTGCGGGTATGCTCACTGGCGTTTCGCGCCGTATCGCCAAGTCCAGCGGTAACCAGTACGCCTCCGTGGAGCTGGAAGACCCCTCGGGCGCCACCATTACGGTCATGTTCTTCTCCCGCGCCTACGAGACGATGGGCGCCGCCCTGGCGGATGACCTCATCTGCTCGATTCGTGGCCGCGTGCAACGCCGCGACGACGGCAGCGTGAACATGAGCGCGCAGGAACTGCAGATCCTGGAAATCAGCGATGACGGCCGCGCCGCACCCATCACCATCGTGGTACCCGAGTACCTGGTGACCGAGGCGAACCTGAAGGAGCTGAAGGAGACCCTGCGCGACCACAGGGGCACCGCGGATGTGCGCATGCTCGTGCGTACCCGCGATAAGGAGCAGCTGGTACTGCTGGACCCGAGTGTGCGCGTGGAACCGAACCCGAGCCTCTTCGGTGAAATCAAGACGATTTTCGGTCCGAGCTGTATTCGACGCTAACAACGCGCGCTAACAACCCCCAATAGGGGAATGACAGGGTGGATTCTGCATAGCAGAGTCCACCCTGAGCGTATATTCACTCACAACATACGGCGTCTGCGCTGTATATCACGGTAGAATAGGTATAAATATTCTTGAGCGCTGTATACGCGGGCGCTAGCGCCCAGCCAAGGAGAAACGAATGTACTGCCCCTATTGCAAGCACACCGACTCGCGCGTGGTGGATTCCCGCACCACCGATGACGGCGCCGCAATTCGCCGCCGCCGCCAGTGCACCTCCTGCGCTCGCCGCTTCACGACCGTTGAAACCACCACCATTTCGGTGATTAAGCGTTCCGGCGTGACCGAGCCGTTTGACCGTTCGAAGATTGCCGCCGGCGTGCGTAAGGCATGCCAGGGCCGCCCCGTGGGTGAGGATGATTTGGCGAAGCTCGCCCAGGAGGTTGAGGAACTGATTCGTGCCCGCGGCCTGGCGGAGATTAACGCGCACGAGGTGGGTCTGACTATCCTGGAGCCGCTGTCGAAGCTGGACGCGGTCGCCTACCTGCGTTTTGCGAGCGTGTACCAGGCGTTTGAGAACCTTGAAGACTTTGAGGAGGCGATTGCGCGTCTGCGTGAGGACCGCATCGCCCAGTAACTGACTAGCAGAGTAACTAGCTAGCCCAGTAGCTAACTCAGCGCCGGTAGCAGCTATAGATGAGCGGTGGCATACAGAAAGGGGCTGTTCCCGAGATAACTATCTCAGGAACAGCCCCTTTAGCTGTAGCTACACTTTACGCTTCGCCGCGGCGCTGACGCTCCGGCAGCATGCCGCCAGCCCACAGTGCCGCACCGACGATACCCGCGTTGTTACGCAGGGCAGCCATGACCATGGGGGTGCGAATCTGATCTTCAAAGTAGGGCATGAACTTCTCCGGGTTCTTGGAGATGCCGCCGCCGATGATGAACAGGTCGGGGGAGAAGAGCATCTGGACGTGCTCGAAGTAGCGGTACAGGCGCTTGCCGTACTTCTTCCAGGACAGCTCGTGCACCTCGCGGGCACGAGCGGAAGCCTGAGACTCGGCGTTGTGGCCGTCAAGCTCCAGGTGGCCCAGCTCGGTGTTCGGGATCAGCTTACCGTCGTTGATGAGGGCGGAGCCGATGCCGGTGCCCAGGGTGATGACAGCGATCAGGCCGTCACGGTTACGGCCCTGACCGTAGGTTGCCTCAGCCAGGCCCGCTGCGTCAGCGTCGTTGAGGCCGTAGACGGTGCGGCCGTCCAGCGCCTCGCTCATGACCTGCTCCAGGTCGGTGTTAATCCAGGAGTCGTCCACGTTCGCTGCGGAGAAGACCATGCCGTTCTTTACCACTGCGGGGAAGTCGATGCCGACAGCGGACTCGGGGTCCGGTGCCAGGTCGCGGCCCTGCAGCTCATCGACGACGCGGCGTACAACCTCAGCCACAGCGGCGGGGGTTGCGGGCTTGGGGGTGTCGATGCGGAAGCGGTCGGACACGAGGTTACCGGTGCGCAGGTCGACGATGCCGCCCTTAATGCCGGTGCCTCCAATGTCCACACCAATCTGCAGGTCCTTGGGGGTGGGTGCGGGCAGTTCGGTGATGACGCCGGGTTCTGCGTAATCGCTCATGGTTTTCTCTCTTTCGTTCCGCCTACTGCCGTGTAACTGGGGGAGCGGGCGGGTTTGTTAGTGGGTGAACTGATATAAAAGTGAGGTGCTGGGCTCGTACCTGCACAAGTCGTACCTGCGGGGTAGGAAACCCAGAGGTCTGCGCTTTAGGGCAGGGTGAGGATGTCCGCGCCGTCAGCGGTCACCACGAGGGTGTGCTCGAATTGTGCGGTGCGCTTGCGATCGCGGGTGACCACGGTCCAGTCGTCATCCCACAGATCCCATTCGATGGTGCCGAGGGTCAGCATGGGCTCAATGGTGAAAATCATGCCCTCACGGATCTCGGTGTCGTAGGCGGGTGCCGCATCGTAGTGGGGGATTATGAGGCCAGAGTGGAACTCACGACCCACACCGTGACCGGTGTAGTCGCGAACCACGCCGTAACCGAAACGTGCCGCATACTTCTCGATGACGCGACCAATCACGTTGATCTGGCGGCCCGGCTTCACAGCCTTAATCGCACGGTTCAGGGACTCCTCGGTACGCTCAACCAGCAGGCGGGACTCTTCGTCCACGTTGCCGATGAGCAGGGTCTTGTTGGTGTCGCCGTGCATGCCGTCCAGGTATGCGGTGACGTCCAGGTTGAGGATATCGCCGTCCTCCAGCACGGTGGAGTCCGGGATGCCGTGGCAGATGACCTCGTTCAGGGAGGTGCACACGGACTTGGGGTAGCCGCGGTAATCCACGGTGGAGGGGTACGCGCCGTGGTCGCAAATGTACTCGTGGACCAACACGTCAATCTCGTCGGTGGTGGTGCCGGGCACGCAAATCTTGGATGCTTCAACGATGGCGCCTGCCGCGATCTTGCCGGCTGCGCGAACCCGCTCAACTTCCTCGGGGGTGTACATGTTCGAGTCGTTACCCTCGTTGGCGGTGGGCTTACCCACGTACTCGGGGCGAACAATGTGCGAGGGAACCGGGCGCATGGGGGTGACGCGTCCGGGGGTCAGGCAACCGACGGGTGCGCGACCGGGCTCTGCGGGAAGATTATGCGAAGTGTTCGTTTTGGTTGAAGACATAGTTTCATCTTACCGGGCGCGGGCGGGTTGTGTCCCTTGCGGGGGCGCTAAAAAGCGGCGGATACATAAGCCGTACCTTTTTCCCAGATTGTGAATAAAATTTCATGCACACCAGCGGCAAAATGCACACCAGCGGCAAAAGTGCGTTGAGCGGGAAGCAGCGCGGAAGGCAGCGTGGAAGGCAGGGACAGAAGACCGGGAGGGGAGGAGGACCGTGAGAAGCCCCGCCTGCCACATTGCCACGAACCCCTGCGCGTGAGAAGCTAGAAACACCAACCCCTCACCGTCGAAGGAGAACCCATGAGTGAGAAGAAAAACCGCCTGAGCGAAGCCATCGAATCGGCGGTCGAAAAGACCCTGAACTCCGCGACCGAAGCCACCAGCCCGCACCCCGAAGAGTACTGGTACAACCTCAAAACCGGCGAGGTTGAGCACGGCCAGCAGAGCGCCGTCACCTCCCTGTGGGGCCCCTTCAAAACCTACGAGGAGGCGGCGCACGCCATGGACCGCGCCCGCGAACGCAACGAAGCCTGGGACAAGGACAGCGACTGGAGCTAAAGATTCAACGCTCCCGGCGTTGTTTGAGGCTACCAACACCACAAAAAGTTTGAGATACAGAAGACCCCCGCACCCGGAAGCACCGGATACGGGGGTCTTTCTTCTAGAGCTTGTAAAGCTTTCTTCTCAGCCTAAAGCCTACTCAAAGGTGTGTTCAGCCGCCGGGAACTCACCCGAACGAACCTGCTCACGATAAGCACGCGCAGCGTCCTCCATGACCTGGCCAACCTGCGCAAACTGCTTCACAAAACGCGGCACGCGACCGGCACGAACACCCATCATGTCCTGCCACACCAGCACCTGACCGGTCGTCACATTCGAGGCACCAATACCGATAGTCGGCACAGCACCGATTGCCTCATCCACCAGCTGCGCGGCCTGGGTGGTTACCATCTCCATGAGCACGCAGAACGCGCCAGCCTCAGCCAACGCCACCGCATCCTCACGAACACGCTCAGCGGCATCGCCGCGGCCCTGCACACGGAAACCACCCAGGGCATGCTCCGCCTGCGGGGTGAAACCAACATGCGCCACCACCGGAATACCGGTACGCACCAGGGCACGAACCCACTCGGTCATCGAAGCGTCCGCCTCAATCTTGACCGCGTGCGCGCCGCCCTCCTTCATCAGGCGAACAGCGCTCGCCACAGCCTGCTGCGGGGACTGCTCATACGAACCAAACGGCAGGTCGGCAACCACCATGGCGCGGGAAGCACCGCGAGAAACCGCCGCCACCAGCGGAATCATCTCATCCAGGGTAATGGTCAGGGTCGACTCGTAACCGAGCACCACATTCGCCGCGGAATCGCCCACCAGCAGCATATCGATGCCCGCGCGATCAAAAATCTGCGCGGTCAGGGCGTCGTAGCAGGTCAGCATGGAGAACTTCTGCCCGGTCGCTTTGGCCTGCGCCAGGTGAACGGTACGCACCTTCTTGACGGTGTCCAGGTCAAAAGCCTTCGATGCGTTAGCAGAAGCGGGAGCAGCCGCGGAGGTAGCGGCAGGCTGCGCCGCGTAGGGCGAAGAGATCTCGGAAGAACGCTCAGTAGTCATGCTGACTATTCTAACCCTGTACGGCTCCAACCTGGCGTACCGCTCACCACGAGGGAACAACTATGCCTAGTTCCAGATGAGGTTAATGTAGTAGGTCGGGAACGACGCAGCGGCGTTCTTATTCATCAGCTCCGGAACGGCGGACGAAGCATCCTCAAACTCACGCGGCAAATCGCGCTGAATGAGCGCCTGCTGCACCAGCGCATCCCAATAGAGCTGGGTGATCGAGTAGGTGCAGACTTCCTTCACGACGTCCTCCGCGTAGGACTCCCACGCCGTCTTCGCCGCATCATCAGAGCCGAAGAAACCCTCATAACCCTGAGACAGGCCCGTATCGCAGGCGCTCACCGCGTTCTTCGCGTACTGCAGCCAATAGCTACGGCTCAACTCATCGGTTGTGTTGAAAGTAAACGCCTCATAGTCTGCCTTCAGCAGGGCGTACGACGCCTGAATAGAACCGGCAAGCGGGGCGTGCGAAGAGAAGACAATAACGTCCAGAAGAGCAGCGATGTACTCCATCTGCACCTTCTCGTACGCGATACCGGAGGGCTGAGCCGGGCCGGAATGCATCTGCACCAGGGCCTCCACCGCGTTCATAAAACGCTCAATGTCGGCGGTCGCCTTCACCATCAGATTCAGCAGACGCTGAACACACTGATAATCCTCAGCGATCTGCGAGAACAAACCATAGGGCAGGATGCCGCGCTCAGAAGCCGCCGCCGCCAGAATCTGGCTCGTCAACCGCTGGCTTTCTGCCTCAGCCTTCGCCACAGTCGCCTGCAGGGCACCGCAATACGCCAGGGCGCGGCCATCCACCAGCTGAGGCTGTTGCTGATGCAAGGGCAGAAGACGCTCATGAATCTGACGGAAAATCGCGCTCTGCGCCAGAGCCTTCTTGCCCAGCTCCTCAGTCTTCAACAGCACCGTATCCGCCGAGAAATCACGCGGAACAAAACGGCGCGCATCCTCAGCGGTAAACGGCGAATAGGGGCGACCCATCACCGGTTGCAACAGCGACATCGTGGTAAACAGCGAAAAACGAGCCGCCACCGGGTACAGCGAATCCGGGTAATTCGGCGCATCCGGCGCGTTGACACGCTCCGTGCACAGAGTCAGCCAGGTCTGCTCCACCGCCCGATCAGACGTCATGCCAACACCCATGCCCAGGATGCCCTCACCGAACGCCTCCGACGGAAGCTTGCCGGGGTTCATGGCACGCGCCTGCATGAGCGCCACAGCCAACTCCACCGTATAGTTCGTGCGGCGCTTCTTGCCCGCCTCATCAAGGTTCTGGAACGGACGCACACCCGCAATCTTCTGACCGCGCGCCAGATTATGCAGCTCCTTGCTCATTGCGAACTGCTGCGGCTCACGCTGCATCATCTTCGACACCTCGTAGGCGCTCTTACGGTTCAGCTTCTCACGGCGCTGAGCGCCCTCAGCCGACAGAGCATCATACTTGCCGCGCGTCGCGTGTACATACCAGGCACGAATCAGCTGCAGCGGCAGGAAGAAGAACGCGAACTTCCACGACCACGTGAAGAGCAGAATCGGAATGACCGCAATCGACCCCACACGACCCGTATAACCGAGCCAAAGAAGCTCCACAAACGCACCCAGTACAGCAAAGAACGCCACGGTGCGAGTCCTAAACGCCACGCGGGAGGGGCGGTCCAGCAGGTAGGTCGCGCCGCCCGACTTGTTGTTCCTCATGACCAGCGGACCAAACGCCGCAATCGCCATAATGCACGCCAGGTAGACAATGCAGAAAACAACAGGCGCCGCAATGAGCAGCAGCCACTCTAAACCGGTGGGATCAGCGGCAACGATGCTGGTCGCCAACGGAAGCTGCGCCATTGGAAACTGCACAGTCGAGAGAAGAATGGAATGTAGCATACCCCCATTATCGCAAGGCGACCCCGAACACACCCCGCGAACCGTCATTTGCCAAGTATCTGAACCTGCTTGGCATCTGAGCAAAACCCACACCGCAGAAAAAGTGGGGGGAGCGACCCCCGGTACCGCCCAGAATCTGAGCTACCGCGGCGCACCAGCGAGAGCACACAAGCGAGAATTTACACAAACGAAACCTCCCACCCGCCCGCCACACAGCAGAACCCGATAGGCTAGATAACAACAGGACACACGCCGGGGCAAGGAGGCGCCAGCACCGCTGGCACGCCGCCCGCCGCAACCCCCCCCCTGGAATCCTCTGGAATCCTCTGGAATCCCAGGGGAGCAGGGTCTTCCGTAGCAGGGCCTTTCGCAACAGGGTCTTCCGCGCCTCGGCAGCAAATTTAGCGCGCCTCCGCCACCCACAGACGGGTACCACGCGGATGCGCGCCCGCACCGAGAGGGCAACTCATGGACCGTCAACAGGAATTCGTACTGCGCACCATCGAAGAGCGCGACATCCGCTTCATCCGCCTCTGGTTCACCGACGTGGTCGGCACCCTCAAATCCGTTGCGCTCGCACCGGCTGAAGTAGAAAGCGCCTTCGATGAGGGCTTGGGCTTTGACGGCTCCTCGATTGAGGGTTTCTCCCGCATCTACGAATCCGACATGCTGCTGCAGCCGGACCCCTCCACCTTCCAGATTCTGCCCTGGCGCGGCGAGGAAGACTACACCTCCCGCATGTTCTGTGACGTGCTCACCCCCGACGGCGAGATCAGCGCCTCCGACACCCGCGGTGTGCTCAAGCGCGTGCTCAACAAGGCTGCGGAGATGGGCTTCACCTGCTACACCTCGCCCGAAATTGAGTTCTACCTGCTCGAATCCTCCAAGCTCGGTGCTGACGGATTCCCTGTGCCCGTGGACTACGAATCCTACTTCGACCACACCCCCGGCGGCATCGTGCAGGACTTCCGCCGCAAGGCAGTGACCATGCTCGAAGAAGTCGGCATCTCCGTCGAATTCAGCCACCACGAAACCGGCCCCGGCCAGAACGAAATCGACCTGCGCCACGCCGACGCCCTGCAGACCGCCGACAACGTCATGACCTTCCGCACCGTCATCAAGGAAGTCGCCTACTCGCTGGGCATGTACGCAACCTTCATGCCCAAGCCCTTCACCAAGTACGCTGGCAGCGGCATGCACACCCACTTCTCCCTCTTCGAAGGTGACACCAACGCATTCTTCGAAGCCGGTGCCGAATACCAGCTGTCCAAGACCGCACGCCACTTCATCGCCGGTGTGCTCAAGCATGCCCCCGAATTCACCGCGGTCACTAACCAGTTCATCAACTCCTACAAGCGCCTCTGGGGCGGTGGCGAGGCACCCTCCTACGTCTCCTGGGGCCACAACAACCGCTCCGCCCTCGTGCGCGTGCCCCTGTACAAGCCGAATAAGATGCAGTCCGCACGCATCGAGTACCGCGGCTTGGACTCGGCGTCGAACCCGTACCTCGCCTACGCGGTGATTCTCGCCGCAGGCCTGAAGGGCATCGAAAACGAGTACCCACTCATGCCCGCCGTGACCGAGGACCTCGCCGCCATGACCAACGCCGAACGCCGCGCCATGGGCTACAACCCGCTGCCCGCATCCCTGCGTGAAGCCATTAACATCACCGAAGAATCCGAGTTCATGGCGGAGGTTCTGGGTGAGCAGGTCTTCGAGCAGTTCCTGCGCAATAAGCGCGCCGACTGGGACCAGTACCAGGCTCAGGTGACCCCGTACGAGCTCAAGAACAACCTCGGAATCCTCTAACGGCTGGATCCTTTCACCTCCTCGGACGATGAGTGAACGCTGACAGCCTCAGGGCGGTACCCGCTACCGGTAACACGCCGGCGGGTACCGCCCACAGGTCTATCAATTGCACCTATCGGTTGCACCGTTCACCGCCGAAATTTAACTGCCGCTTTTTACCCGCCGAAATTTACTCTCCACCCCGGATCTACTCTCAACCCACAGGTCTCTACCCACCGATTTCTACCCACGGTTCTCACGCTATGACTGACAGCTCTCACTACCCGGCCACCGGGCTCATCCGCATTATCGACCCCGCCAAAGAACCCAAACCGCTCACCGACATCGCCCCCGACGCGCTCGACGACGAGCAGCGCGCCGAAGCCGAACGCAAAGCCCAGCTACGCCTGCGCACCCGCATGATTGCCACCGGCTTCCACGACCCGTCCAAGGCAGAACGCTGGCTCAACGCACCCGAACTGAAGCACGTCTCGCAGGATGCGCTCTTTGCCGGGCTGCGCCTCGCGCCCTCACCGGATATTGCCCTGCCCGCCCTCGTGCGCCTCATCGAGAAGCACCCGGCGGTCGCCGAGCGCGCCAACCGCGGCGACAAAGAATTTGGCATGTACCGCCTGCTCGGCGCATCCCAGGCGATTGGCGATTTTCTCTACCGCCGCCCCGAACACATTGACCCGCTCTTCGACACGCAGGTGTACCCGGCTGAGAGCGCGCTGATTCGCTCCCAGCACCCGGCGTCGATTCTGCCGGAAACCGACGGGGAATTCCTGACCCCCATCGCACCGCTGGACACCCCCTACCGCCGCGACATCCTCACCGCCCTCGGCGCCGACCCCCACGCGGAGCATCCGCGCGCTGCCGCCGAGCAGACCGGCAAAGACGGCTACGTGACCCTGCGCGTCGCCTACCGCGCCGCCCTGGCGCGCATCGCCCTGCTCGACGTGTGCTGCGAAGACCCGGTCGAAATGATGCCCACCATCGGTCGTCACCTCGCCGATTTGGCTGCCGCCGCGCTGGAGGGTGCGCTCGCCATTGCGCGCACCGAAGTGGCGGAGGGGCTGGGCCCCGGCCTGGCGGCTCCTCGCCGAGGCGAAGCCGTAGATGCCCTGGACTTGGCGATTATCGGCATGGGTAAGTGCGGTGCCCGCGAGCTGAACTATATCTCTGACGTTGATGTAGTGTACGTGGTTGCGCCCGTAGAACCCGCCGCCGCTGGCGCCGCGCCCAATGCCGGGGCAGAGAGGGAGAGCGCCCCGCTCAAGCTCACCGAGAACGAATGTTCCACCATCGGCACGGAGCTCGTGCACGCCCTCACCCGCGCCATCATGGGCCCCGCACCCGAACCCGCCCTCTGGGAGGTCGACGCGAACCTACGCCCCGAAGGTAAGGACGGCCCGCTCGTTCGCACCGTCGAATCCTACGTTCAGTACTACAAGCGCTGGGCGGAAAACTGGGAGTTCCAGGCGCTGCTCAAGGCGCGCCCCATCGCCGGTTCGGCGCAGCTGGGCGCTCGCTACGCCCGCGCAATCGACCCCTTCGTGTGGGAGTCCGCCGCCCGTGAATCCTTCGTGGAATCCGTGCAAGCGATGCGCGCCCGCGTGACCGACAATATTCCCCCGCACCAGGTGGATCGCCAGATTAAGCTGGGTCCGGGCGGTCTGCGCGATATTGAGTTCACCGTGCAGCTGCTGCAGCTCGTGCACGGTCGAACCGACCCCGCCGTGCGCACCAAATCCACCGTGGATTCCCTGGCGGCGCTGACCGCCGTCAGCTACATTAGCCGCACCGACGCCGAAGCATTCAGCCGCGACTACAAGAAGCTACGCGTGCTCGAGCACCGCATCCAGCTGCAGCAGCTGCGCCGCACCCACCTGATGCCCGAGAAGGACGCCGAACAGCGCGCCCTCGCCCGCTCGATTCTCTCCCCGGAACGCAACGGTACGCTCTCCGCCGAGCAGATGCTGAAGGCATGGCAGAAAATTAAACGGAACGTCCGTTCACTGCACGAGCGAATCTTCTTCCGCCCGCTGCTCGCCGCCGTCTCCACGCTCAGCCGCGACGAAGTGGTGCTCAGCGAACAGGCGGCACAGGACCGTCTTGCGGCACTCGGCTACCGCGACCCGCGCGGCGCCATGCGCCACATCAAGGCACTCACCACGGGCCTTTCCCGCAGCGCAGACATTCAGCGTCACCTCATGCCCGTGCTCCTGGGCTGGTTCGCCCGCGGCGTGGACGCGGACGCCGGTCTGCTCGGATTCCGCATCGTCTCCGAATCGCTCGGCAGCACCAGCTGGTACCTGCGCATGCTCCGTGACTCACCCGCAGCCGCCGAACGCCTCAGCCAGCTACTCTCGAGTTCGCGCCTCATGACCGACCTGCTGGAGGATGCCTCCGCCTCCATCGCCTGGCTGGACAAGGTCGCCGACCTCAAACCGCTGGGGGAGGAGGCGCTCGCCTCCGAGATTTCCTCCCTGCTGGCACGCCACGAGGATGCCGCCGAGGCGATGCGCGCCGTGCGCTACCTGCGCCGCCGCGAAACCCTGCGCACCGCCATGGGCTGGACCCTGGGCATCGTCGACATTGAGGACACCTGCGCCGGTCTTGCCGCCATTGACGAGTGCACGATCGGCGCGGCGCTACAGATTGCCCTGCGCGAACTCCAGGCGGCACCGGAAAGCGCTGAACCTGCCGAAGCAGCCGAACCTGCCGAAGCTGAGGAGACAGCGGGGGAGAAGCTGCTCACCCGCATCGCCGTCATCGGCATGGGCCGCCTCGGCGGCGCCGAGAACGGCTTCGGCTCCGACGCGGACGTCATGTTCGTCCACGAACCCCTCGACGGGGCCGACGAAGACGCCGCACAGGAACAGGCCGCACGCATCGTCAACCGCACCCTGGCGCTCCTCAAACAGCCCGTCAAACCCGCCATCCGCGCTGAACGACCCCTCGAAGTGGACGCCGACCTGCGACCCGAAGGCAAACAGGGCGCTATCGTGCGCTCGCTGGACTCCTACCGCTCCTACTACGAACGCTGGGCGGAAACCTGGGAATTCCAGGCGCTCACCCGCGCCCGCCCCATCGCCGGCGACGAGGCGCTCGGACGTGCCTTCGTGGAGCTCATCAACCCGTACCGCTACCCGGCAACTTTCACGCCCGAACAGGTGCAGCAGATTCGCCGCATGAAAGCGCGCGTTGAGAATGAACGCATGCCGCACGGTGCCGACCGCACCCGCCAGCTCAAGCTCGGCCGCGGCGGACTCTCCGACGTGGAATGGCTGGTCCAGCTCGTGCAGCTGCGCCACGCGCACGCCGTGCCGGGGCTGCGCACCACCTCCACCCTGAAGGCGCTGGATGCGGCGGTTGAGGCGGGACTGATCGAGGCTGCGGACGCTGAAATCCTCAGCGGCGCCTGGCTGCTCGCCACGAAGATTCGCGGCGGCAACGTGCTGCGCGGCGTACGCCAATCGGATACTTTGCCCTCAGGTCGTGACGATTTGGAAGCAATCGCCCGCTGGTGCGGATACCCCGCCGGCAGCGCACGCGCCCTCGAAGAGGACTACCTGCGCCAAACCCGCAACGCCCGCAAGGTCTACGAACGACTCTTCTTCGAAGAACTCTAGAGGCTCCAGAAAAACTGGTCTGGAGAAAAACGCGAGCCTGGCGTTTTCGCTGGTGCGGATTTCTGATGCAAATTTCCGGTGCGGATTTCATAGGGGAGGGGCAGGGAACCAGGTTCCCCACCCCTCCTTTTTGTTCTCTTTTGGTTCTCTTGTGAAAAATTTTGTGGACGCTCAGTGGATTTCGTGGATGCTCAGCGGACATCGTGCGCCCGCCGCTACCCTCACGGGACCAGTAACCACCCCAAAACCCCGAAAATGTGACTGGCACCATGAAAATAAATTTTGCTCGCACTCCTCAAAAACGAAGCAAAACACCCCGTTCTGCCCCGGAAACACGCGGAACACAGGGTAGCCAGCTGAGGATTTGGCAAACGCTCAAAAACCCCGTATAGTATTTACCTGTCAGCACGACGGAGCGAAAAACTCCTCGTCATGATTCAAATTGAATACGCTGATATGCGGTTGTAGCTCAGTTGGTAGAGCACCACCTTGCCAAGGTGGATGTCGCGAGTTCAAGTCTCGTCAACCGCTCGTAAGGACTCCAAGAGTTCGAACGCGTTCCCTCGTGGAGCGTATGCGGTGAGGTGGTCGAGTGGTTAGGCAGCGGCCTGCAAAGCCGTGTACGCGGGTTCGAATCCCGTCCTCACCTCGCAACAAAACAGCTGTTTTGTGAGCGCGATTGGCGCAGCGGTAGCGCGCTTCCCTGACACGGAAGAGGTCACTGGTTCGATCCCAGTATCGCGCACAAAGGAAAACCCCTTAGCTTTACGGCTAAGGGGTTTTGTATTTAACTTTTTGGTTTTGGTTTAGGTTTAGGAGAGGTAGCGTCCTCCTTGTTCCTACAGGGAACCCGCCCTCGCTTCGCTTCGGGCACCCTGATGTCACGACGGAGGACACCACCCCTCCACCCTCTACGCAAGACACTTAGCCCCCGGTTCAGTAAGGGCAGGGCTTGGGTGCGCGATACCGGTATAACGAACTGGAGGGGAAGGGGGCTGTCGCCTTCTCAGCCTTTCGCTGGCTCCGCCAAGCCTGTTTGGTGACGCTCGCACCGCTCAGCATCTCCGATGTCACGACGGAGGACACCACCCCTCCACCCTCTATGCAAGACACTTAGCCCCCGGTTCAGTAAGGGCAGGGCTTGGGTGCGCGATACCGGTATAACGAACTGGAAGGGGAGGGGACTGTCGCCTTCTCGGCCTTTCGCTGGCTCCGCCTGGTCTGCATTTGTAGGGCGTGCATCTTACACACTTCCTCCGCGCCGTCGCAGGGGACCCGCCCTCGCTTCGCTTCGGGCACCCTGAGGGCGCATCCGGAAGGTGTAAGCCTGCCGCCAAACCTTTCCCGCCAAACCTTTTAATAGCTCACTGATGTGACCAAATGCTTTGCGCGCGGTACCCACCTCCGATATCCTAATGGAGAAACTGTCACACACAGATACAATGCTGTATCACAAAGGAACACCAGTGAAGGTCTCCCGTTATCATTACTATTATTCTCGAGGTCAATCCCTGGGCACAGGAATCGGATGCCTCCTCATTACCCTACTCGTCTTATGCGCCCTAGCGGCAATTATTTTCTTTTTCCCGCTTATTCTCTTCGTGGGATTTATTTGGGGCGTGATACGGTTTATTCGCCTCATGCGCAAGGAAATATATTTTGGCTCAGAAGAATTTCAGAAGATTCGTAGCCAAATTGCTTCGCATATTGCAGAACACAATGAAGTAGCAGGCTACGTTAATGAGATTTACTCTAGAGGCCTGTTTGACTTGGGGTCCTCGACCACAGGCAGGTATGCCCACTTAGCCTCCGTGCAGAAAATTGAGCATCAGAACTATAAAGGTGCTCAACACGAGCCGACCTACTACCCCAATGTGCATAATGCCTCGCTGCAAGTCGTGAGTAATGCCGAACGAGACCCGATTCATTACTTGATGAAGTATTTTCACATTTATCCTGACGCGGAAACTCTAAAAGAGGTTCAGCAAATATCTATGGATATAGCGCGTCTGGAAGCTGCTATTGAAAACCTTCACCGACGTGAGAATCACATTCTGGCTCGAATCAATCCGCCCAAGTTCATCATCAAGCACTATATGCGTGAATTTTGGGATCGGGTTAAGGTTTATCAATCACCAATAGTCGTCCCGTACCCCACCTATAAATTTGAGTATGTCTCTGCGGCAGGTAACAAAGAACGAACTGTCACGATTACTCTCAATATACCGACGCTTGAAGCTCTTTCTGAGACGATTGCGAGAGAAATCCAACGTAGAGAGTCAGCAGCAGGTCAACGTGCGCTGATGACCGCAAAATTGCGCGAATGGGTGAAAGCACGTGACCATTACACCTGCCAGAGTCCGGGCTGTGGCTTATCAATCATGCAAGAACCAAATCTGCTTCTAGAAATTGACCACATTATCCCAATATCCAGAGGCGGTCTCAGCGAACCCGATAATCTGCAGACCCTCTGCTGGCGTTGCAACCGATCCAAAGGCTCAAAAATGATTACCCAATAAATACGCAAACCCCGCTGGAAAATCCGCATTAGGTTTTTCCTAATAACTCCTAATGAGCCCTACCCGTGCATATCTCGGGTGGGGCTCATTGCTCTATCTGCTTCGGAATCTGATATGCGATACAAGACCCGCAGGAAGGAAGCGGCGCGAGGCGTCCAGAGGCTCCCATACAGTGCGCTAACCAGGGATTTATGTTAAAGCTGAGGTTCAAGGTATGCTTTCCTCAGCGTCCGGGCGCAGACCTACAGGCTCCCGCATCCGCGACACACACATCACCCCATCTGAATAAAGGGCATACCATGTCTACTTCCCTGACCCGCCGCAAGCTCGTCGCCGGTGTAGCCTGGGCGGCACCCGTCGTCGCAGCCTCCGCAACCATCCCCTCCTACGCAGCGTCCGTCGCGGCAGACTGCACCTTCGCCGCACACCCGGCGTACAACATCTCCGGCACCGACGAAGGCACCAAGACCGTGCAGAGCTTCACCGTGCCCAACAACGTTCACAAGCTCCGCTTCGAGCTGGTTGGCGGCGCAGGCGGCACCAACAACCGCATGACCCCCGCCGGTTCCGGCGCGAAGGTCAGCGGCATCATCCCCGTCACCCCCGGCTCCACCGTGCAGATCATCGCTGCAGCAGGCGGTATCGGTGACGGCTCCCTCACCCCCGCCGCCGGTGGTGAAGGCTACGGTAACGGCGGCTCCGTACCCGCCTACACCATCCCCGGCAACATCACCGCGCAGGTCGACGCCAAGCACGCAGACCCGGCAAACTCCAAGAGCCAGGTCTATGCCGCATCCGGCGGCGGTTCCTCCGCACTGCTCATCGACGGCGTCGTCGTAGCTGTAGCAGGTGGCGGTGGCGGCGCGGGCATGACCACCTCCGGCGTGTCCTACGCAGACCCCTGGTACTCCAACCTGAACGGCCAGATCGACGCCGGTGTGGCGCCCCTCGGCTCAGACGCATCCCCGCAGTTCGACGCGGCGGGTAGCGCCTCCGCAGCGGCAGGCTCCAACGGCACCCCCGGCTACGAAATCTACAAGGCTGAACGTTCCAAGGTCCTGACCTACAACTCCGGTTTCGGCGGCGCAGCGGGTGTAGGCGGTGCAGGCGGCGCAGCAGGTACCCTGCCGGTTAGCGGCCCGATCATCGGCTTTGAAAGCACTAACAACCAGGTGCTGTTCAGCCAGTTTGTTGCCGGTAACGCGGGTACGAGCGGCTTCGCGGGCAACGGCGGCGACGGTGCGGGCGCGTACTCCTACCAGCTGGACGAGAACCCCGCTAGCGTACACGAGAAGGGCACCTACGAGGACCGCAGCTGGGACCTGGACATCTACAACGACGAGGGTGCGTACGCGCAGAACTTCAACGGCTACCAGTCTGTGGTGTCTGGCGGCGGTGGCGCAGGCTACGGAGGTGGCGGTTCCGGCGCGGCGCAGTCCGTCTCCTCGATTGTGCTGACCCAGAAGTGGCTGAACAGCCCGACCGGCGTGCGTCAGGGCATCGGCTACACGATGCAGGGCGGCGCAGGCGGCGCGGGCGGCTCGTACATCGCACCGTCCGTGAGCGAGGGTGTGATTGTTTCTGCTGAGAATGCGCCGCAGTGGATGCGCGAGCGCGGTAACGGTTCGGTGACGGTGACCTTCTGCGAGGCGGCTGCCTAACCCCCGGCCTAAATCTGCTTGAGGGCCGGCCCGCCGCATATTCCCTCTGTAGTTTGGAATGTTTGATGGGAGGTGCGCCGCATGTTTCCTCCGCGCCTACGCAGGGGCACCCGTCACCCGGACGCTCCGCCCCTCCTTGCTTCGCTGCGGAGAGCGTCCGGGCTGACACCCTGAGGGCGCTTCCGGAAAACGCGGCTGCACCTGCAACATAGCAAAGAGCCCCACACGAGGTAATCGTGCGGGGGACTCTTTGCTGTTCACAGCGCAAGCTGAGGCGGGAACCTACCGCGGACAGGCGGTGTCGTCCGTAGCGACATCAGGGTGCCCGAGCTCTGCGAGGGCGGGTGCCCCTGTAGGAGCGAGGACGACACCGCCATCCGCAAGCTCAAAATCTAACGCTTGATAGCGTCCAGCGCCTCACGCTGAGCCTTCGCAATGCGCTTCTCAGACACCGTGTATGCGGTACCAAGCTCCTGGGCGAAGAAGCTGACGCGCAGCTCCTCAATCATCCAGTTCACGCGGCGGAGCGCATCCGGCACGATGGTGCCTGCCGGTAGCGACTTGACCGCGTTATCGTAGGAGTCTTCCAGATCCTGCACGGTAAGCATGAGCTGGTTGTCGCGGTGCAGGTTCGGTCCGAGCTTCGTCAGGCGCACCTGGGCGGCCTTGAGGTAGCGCGGGATGTGAACCAGCTGGTCGTAGCCGGTTTTCGCCACGAATCCGGGGTAAACGAGGTTCTCCATCTGTGCCTTCACATCGGAGACGGCGTGCATGGTCGTCAGCGAGGTTGCCTTCTTGATTGCCTTCTTCAGCGCGGTGGCTTCGGAGAGGATTTCGGCGACGAGCTTAGTGACGTCAAAGACCGTCTCGATGAGTTCGGCGCGCACGTGCTCGTAGAGTTCGCTGTATTCGGCGTGCGTGAAGATGGGGGTGTGCGGCACGAGGTGGTCGAGTGCCGCGACGGTGCAGTCGCGGATGAGTTCGTCGATGGAGCCGTGCGGGTTCTGCGTGAAGACGATTTTCTCCTTGTGGGAGAGGTGTTCACTCACGTAGCGTACGGGCGAGGGCACCTGCAGCTGGAGCAGGCGGATGATGCCGCGGCGCTGTGCGTGGAGCTGTTCGGCTTCGGTGGGGAAGATGCGCAGGCCCACGCTGGTTTCTTCGTCGACGAGGGCGGGGTATCCGTTGACTGCCTGGGTGGCGATGATGCGCTGTACCTTGCGGGGGATTTCTCCGTTGGGGAAGAGATCGGCGGGGAATTCGGTGAGGCCGCTGATTTCGCGTACCTGCGAACCGTGCGCATCGGCTACCTGGGTGGTGCCGCTCTGAGCCTTCTTCGCGCCCTTCTTGGCAGAAGCCGCGGAGCTGCCCGAGTTACCCGAGCCATCCGAGCTACCCTGCGCGAGTGCCACCATTTTTGCCATGGTGTCGTCGGATGCGCCGAGCGAGTCGGCGAGGGCGCCGCGAATCTCCTTGTGGAGCTGCTGCTGCAGGGCGCGCAGGTCCTTGCCTTCGCCCAGGATTTTGTTGCGTGCGTTGCGCACCTGGAATCCCATTTTCAGGTGTTCGGGCACGGCGTCCCAGTTGAAGGCTTCGGGCTCGACAACGACGCCGCGCAGGCGGCGTAGTACGAGTGCCAGGGAGGGGATGAGCTCGTCGGTTGCGGGGGAGTAGTCCTCTTCCAGGGCGGCGCAGGCGGCGCGTGCTACGTCGGGTGCGGGTACGAAGTTGCGTCGAATCGCCTTGGGGAGTGATTTGATGAGCGCGGTGACGAGCTCGTGGCGCAGGCCGGGGATCTGCCAGCGGAACGGTTCGGGGCTCAGCTGGTTGAGGAAGAGAATCGGCACCTGCACGGCCACACCGTCGCGCTTGGCGGCGTCGGTGCGTGCGCCTCCGATGCCGGCGGTGGGGGCGTATTCGTAGCGCAGGTCGAGGGTCAGTTCGCCGCTGTCGGTGCGCTGCACCCACTGGCGGGGGAACTGGGAGTCGTCGTAGTCGGCGGCTTCCTCGTTGATGAGCTTTTCGGGGTTGAAGTCCAGGTAGTTGTCGTCTTCGAGACGTGCCTGCTTCCACCACTTGTCGAAGGCGCGCACATCCGTCACGTGGGCGGGGATGCGTGCGTCGTAGAAGGCGAAGAGTACGGAGTCGTCTACGCGCAGGTCGCGGCGGCGCAGGCGTGCTTCGAGTTCTTCGACTTCGGCGAGGGCGCGCTGGTTGCGCAGGTAGAACTTGTGCTGGGTGTGCCATTGGCCTTCGACGAGGGCGGACTGGATGAACAGTTCGCGGGCTGCGGCGGTGTCCACGCGGGCGTACTGTACGGGGCGGTCGGCGTAGATGGTCAGGCCGAAGAGGGTGCCCTTGGCGTAGGCGACTGCCGCGCCGGAGCTGAGCGACCAGTGCGGTTCGGAGTATTGCACGCTGATGAGGTGCTTGCCGATTTCTTCAATCCACTGCGGGTCGATGGAGGCGTTAGTGCGCGCCCACAGGCGGGAGGTTTCGACGAGTTCGGCGGAGAGCACCCAGTCGGGGCTCTTTTTGAAAAGGCCGGAGCCGGGGAAGATTGCGAACTTGGTGCCGCGTGCGCCGAGGTATTCGCGGGGGCCGCGGTTGCGTCCCTTGGAGTCCTTTTCGCGTTCTTCCTTGACGCCCACGTGCGAGAGCAGGCCGGAGAGCAGGCTCTTGTGGATGTCGATTTCGTGGGCGGAGGCGTTGATGTCCCTGCCGCCGCTGGCGTGGATGTTGGCGGTGCGTCCCATTTCGCGCAGCTGGGCGAACAGGTCCTGCCATTCGCGGATACGCAGGTAGTTGATGAACTCGCGGTGGCACATCTTGCGCAGCTGCGAGGAGGACAGCGCCGCCTGCTGCTCGTTGATGTAGTCCCAGAGCAGCAGGAAGGAGGAAAAGTCGGAGGTGTCGTCGACGAAGCGGGCGTGCATCGCGTCGGCTTCGGCACGCACGTCGGCGGGGCGTTCGCGCGGGTCCTGGATGGTCAGGGCGGCGGCGAGCACCATCATTTCCTTGGCACAGTTGCGGCGGCCGCCTTCGATGATCATGCGGGCGAGGCGCGGGTCCACGGGGAACGCCGCCATGGCTCGGCCGATGGCGGTGAGGGTTGCGCTGTTGCCGCGGCCCTTGCGGGGCTGGCGGGGGCGTTCGGTGAGCGCCCCGAGTTCGCGTAGCAGGTTCACGCCGTCGTTGATGGCGCGGGATGCGGGCGGCTGTACGAACGGGAAGCGGGAGATGTCGCCGGGTTCGCGGACCACACCAATGGCGATCATCTGCAGGATGACGGCGGCGAGGTTGGTGCGCAGAATTTCGGGGTCGGTGAACTCGGGGCGCGAGTTGAAGTCTTCCTCGGAGTAGAGACGGATGGCGATACCGTCGCTGACGCGGCCGCATCGGCCGGAACGCTGGTTGGCGCTTGCCTGCGAGATGCGTTCGATGGGCAGGCGCTGAACCTTGGTGCGTGCCGAGTAACGCGAGATGCGGGCGGTGCCGGTGTCGATGACGTACTTGATGCCGGGCACGGTCAGCGAGGTTTCGGCAACGTTCGTGGCGAGCACAATGCGCGGGCGGGAGCCGGGGGAGAACACGCGGTGCTGCTCGGCGAGCGAAAGGCGCGCGTACAGGGGCAGCACTTCGTAGTTCAGGCGCGGCGACTTGGCGACTATCGCCTCGATCGCGTCCTTGGCGTCGCGGATTTCGCGTTCGCCGGAGAAGAAGATGAGGATGTCGCCGGGGGCTTCTTTGGAGAGTTCCTTGATGGCGTCGAGGATGCCGTCGGTGGGGTCGTGGTCGTCTTCAATTTCGTCGTCGCTGAGGTAGTCTTCCTCGTCGAGCGGGCGGTAACGGATTTCCACGGGGTAGGTTCGGCCGGACACCTCGATAATGGGCGGCGCGTCGTCGGGCAGGATTGCTTCGGCGATTTCGCGTTCTTCGGCGCTGAGGTTTTCGTCAACGATGCCCTTGCCCGGCACGTAGCTGGGGGAGAAGTGGCGCGCGAAACGCTCCGGGTCGATGGTCGCGGAGGTGATGATGACCTTCAAATCCGGGCGCTGCGGCAGGATGCGCTTGAGGTAGCCGAGGATGAAGTCGATGTTCAGGCTGCGTTCGTGCGCCTCGTCAATGATGAGGGTGGAGTAGCGGCGCAGCAGCTTGTCGTTCTGAATTTCGGCGAGCAGAATGCCGTCGGTCATGAGTTTGATGGCGCTGTGTTCGCCAACTTCGGAGGTGAATCGCACCTGGTAGCCGACGGTTTCGCCAATTTTCTGTCCGAGTTCTTCGGCGATGCGTTCGGCGACGGAGCGTGCGGCGAGTCGGCGCGGCTGGGTGTGGCCGATGAGGCCCTTAGCACCCAGGCCCAGGTCGAGGCACATTTTGGGGATCTGGGTGGTTTTACCGGAGCCGGTTTCACCCGCGATGATGACGACCTGGTTGTCGCGGATCGCGTTCATGATGTCTTCACGGCGTTCGCTGACGGGCAGCTCTTCGGGGTAGGTGATGACCTCGGGGATGAGCGGCTCGTAGCGGCGCGGTGCCGGGCGGTTCTGCTGGTTGCCCTGCTTGCGGGCGCGGTTGGGACCGCCTCCGTGTCGGTTGGAGCGGGAGGCGTTGGAGTTGCGTTCGGAGGCGCCGCGGGAGGAGTTCTTGCGGTCTGCGCTATTCTTCTGGGCGCTGTTCTTCTGTGTACCCTTCTTCGGGGCGCCGTTATTTACCGCGTTGTTCTCAGCGGTTTTATCTGCGGTCTTTTCGCCGGTTTTTTCGGAGGATCGTACCTTTGCCGCGTGGATTGCGGCTGCCATGCTCGCCATGGTGGGGGCGGTGCGGGGGGCCTTAGAAGTATCTGCGTGTTTCTTCGTGGATTTCTGCTCAGACATATCCTATCCAGTGTACTCGCCTTGCCCGCGGTGGGCTTGGGGTGTGCTTTGTTTGTCATATTTGGGTTTGTTCGCGGGAACCCTGTGTGGGTAGCGGCGGAATGATGGCCCTCAAAAGGGTAGTTAAGATACAATAAATGACATCAAATGCCATCTATATAGCTAATAAATATTCATCTGAATTATATGCACTACAGATACGAATTAACTGCGCCTCTTAACTTTCTTTCGATAGTTTCGTTCAACTGCTACAGTGGTGAATAACACAGTAACGAAGGAGTGACTATGCCATCACCAAAGACGTACCCGGCAACACGTGCTGCAGTGTTGGATTGCTGCGAAGATGGGCAGCAGGAAGAAATTCACCACCGCTGCGAAGAACTCTTCCAAGCCCTCGTTCACGCGAGTCTGCGCACCCACTTCGACCGCCTCAGCGCCGAAGAAACCCTCTACCTGGTGACCGGCGACGGCGAGCGCGTACAGATTTCTCCCGAAATGTACGGACCTCTCACCTCCGTAGCGCGCGCATTCGCCGACCGTAAGGATGTCTGCGTGGTACGCCAGGACCGCCTGATGACCACGCAGGAGGCGGCGGACTACCTGGGCGTGTCCCGCCCGACCGTTGTTCGCCTGCTGGAGCGCGGAGATATTCCGTTCGAGCGCATTAACACGCACCGTCGCGTTGCTTTTGATGACCTCGAACGGTACCGCCTTGAGCACGAATACGTGAACCGCCGCGTTCGCTAAACCCGCTTCTGGTCGATTACTTTCTAATCAATCACTCTGATGAGACAGTACGGTTCAGAAATTGCAGCATCTGCTGAACAATCTCGGGGCTAAAACAGCGCGAATCCCCGTGTGCGGCATCCGGAACCAGCACCAAATCGGTAGGCACCTGCCGCGTGCGCAGCGCCTGATACACCCGCACCGATTGCTGGTACGGCACACACGAATCACTAATACCGTGCACGAGCATGAGGGGCGTGGCACCGCCGCTTGCACCCTGTGCAGAGGCACTTTCGAACTTATTCACTCGTTTCTGGGAGCGTACCGCATCAATAGGATGCGCACGCTCCCAGTTCTTTTGGGCACGCTCGATGCAGACACCCGGAACCGCCCGCTCACCTTTGGAAGCTTCGAGTGTAGACGTGTCTGCGGGCACCGGGTAGGTGCTTCCCAGCAGTCGCCATTCGGCGCCATCGTCCTCGGGATGATTGAGAGCGTAGCCGGCCAGGGGACGATCGGTGAAGATAGTCCTCAAATCGCTGACCCCGTAAAACGAAGCCGCCGCCGCCACCTGCGAACTGTGGGACGGGTAGGCGCTCGCCGCCCTGCCTTCAAAGTATTCGTCGTGCTCGGGTGCGCGCGCAGAATCCTCAAATGCAGAATTCCCAAACGCAGAGTCCCCAAGGACAGAGTTACCGGCGGCGGAGTCTCCCGTATGCGCAACCAACATGCTCAGATGCCCGCCGGCGCTTCCGCCCGCTACCGCAATGCGCTGCGGGTCGATACCGAACTCTTGAGCGTTGGCGCGGAAGAAACGCACCGCCTCCTTCACATCGTGCAGGGCGCCCGGGAAGAGCGCCTGATGTGAATACCGGTAGTTGATGGACGCGACCGCCCAGCCTGCCTGCTGAAAAGCGGCGCGCATGAGCGCCTGAGTGTTGGGCTGTTCCCCGGTGGGGGTGCTCAGGATGGTGTCGCGTAGGGCCTGGTTGGTGCCGAAGCGCCAGGCGCCACCGTGAACCCACACCAGCAGCGGCGCGGGGGAAGAAGGCTCGGTAGCTGAAGTTTCAGCAGTTGAAGCTCCAGCAGCCGCGGGGAAGAAATCGTAGGCGAACGCCTCGCGAGCTACCGGCGACTGCGCACCGTAATCGGGTAGCGAGTGGGCGTCGTAAAAGCCCGCCTCGCGGTAAAAACCGGAGCGGTACTCGGTACTCTCAATGGTCGGCACGCCCTCAGCGTTCAGTGCGCCCTCAACCTTCGGCGCGCTCTCAGAAGTCTGCATGAATCAGCACCTCGTTAGGGAACCAGTACGATCTTGCCGCGGGTGCGCCCCGTCGCAACCAGGGCGTGAGCTTGCGCAGCCTGCGAAAAATCAAGCACCTGATCCACGTGCACCTTCAACAGGCCCAGGGACATGAGGCGGGCAATCTCCTGCATCTGCACATGGTCCGGGTGAACCGTCAGCCACTGCGCCTCGAAGCCACGCTCACGCGCAACATCCAGCGGGTCGGGGCTGGTCAGGGTGACAATACGGCCGCCGGGAACCAGCACCTCCAGCGAGTCGAGGAAGGTCTGCTGACCGGTGGAATTGAGCACCACATCCATGGTCTGACCCAGTACGGCACGGAAATCTTCGGTGCGGTAATCAATGGGCTGGGCACCCAGCGAGCGCACAAACTCGTGGTTCGCCGCGGAGGCGGTCGCAAAAACCTGAGCGCCAGCCTGAGCCGCCAACTGAACGGCGAGGTGACCGACGCCTCCGGCACCGGCGTGAACGAGCACGCGCTCGCCCTCCTTCAATCGCGCCACTTCGAAGAGCGCCTGATATGCGGTCAGCGCCGCCAGGGGAGCGCCACCCAATTGCGCGCAGGGAACATCGGCGGGCACCTTCACCAGCTGATGCGCCGGGGCGAGAACATACTCGGCGTACGCACCGGCGGGGGGAGGGGAAAGAAACAAGACCAAATACGCCGTCGCCCACCTTGAAACCGGTGTAGTCACCGGCGGTAGCAACCACGGTGCCCGCAACATCCCAGCCGGGCACGAAGGGCTTGTATGAGGGATCCGCCAGCTGGGCGGCGGGACCCAGACCCTTGCGAGTGGTCACATCAATCGGGTTGACACCGGCGGCAACCGTCTTGATGAGCACGTGACCGCGCACCGGCGAGGGGATGGGCACGTTTGCTTCGTGCAGAACGCTTTCATCGCCCCATTCGGTGAGCTGAATCTGGCGCATGGTGGTCATCGGGTTACCTCCGCTGTCGTGACTTGGGCCGTGCTGATGTGAACGGTGTGCGCGTTTCCCCATTCTCTCAAGGCGGTTAGCGTTGCCACAACAGGCAGGCGGGTAGTGTCCACCCTCTGAGGTTGAAGCGGGGGCTGTCAGGCATGGGCTGCACCCGGCATAGGCAGATAAATAAAAAGGAGCCGATACCCGAACTATGCGCCTCGGATATCGGCTCCCGTGTTCCCTCTCGAATAAGAACATCGTGCCCCTGAAAGGATTCGAACCTTCGACCCCCAGTACCGGAAACTGGTGCTCTAATCCGCTGAGCTACAGAGGCAACCTCACCATGGTATCAGATAAGCACTGGATAAAGGGTCAGGCACCTGCCAAGGCTTGCTAGAATAGTTTGTTATGACTCCTGAAGAACTCTCTGAAGCCATTGCGCTTGCCCTTGAAGAAACCATTTCCTCCGGCCAGCTGACCCTCGTGGAGGGCGCTGAACTGCCCGCCGTCCGAGTGGAGCGCCCCAAGTCCCGCGAACACGGTGACTGGGCAACCAACGTCGCTCTGCAGCTCGCCAAGAAGGTGGGCAAGAACCCGCGTGAGGCAGCAGCTCTTCTGGCAGAGAAGATTGGCGCCATCCCCGGTGTTGCATCCGTAGATATTGCCGGCCCCGGCTTCCTGAACATCACCCTGGACGCCGCAGCAGCCGGTGAGCTTGCCGCCACCATCGTTGAGGCTGGCGAAGCATACGGCCGCAGCGACAAGTTCGCCGGTAAGACCATCAACCTTGAGTTCGTCTCCGCGAACCCCACCGGCCCCATCCACCTGGGCGGCACCCGCTGGGCCGCCGTCGGTGATGCGCTCGCCCGCGTCCTTGAGGCCGAGGGCGCTAACGTCGTGCGTGAATACTACTTCAACGACCACGGCACCCAGATTGACCGTTTCGTGCGCTCCCTGATTGCCGCTGCCCGCGGTGAGGAGACCCCCGAGGACGGCTACGCTGGCGCGTACATTGTCGACATTAAGGACCAGATTCTGGCTCAGCGCCCCGACGCGCTTGAGGCTGAGAACCCCGAAGAGATTTTCCGCGAAATCGGTACTCACCTGATGTTCGATCAGATCAAGGAGTCCCTGGCGGCATTCGGCACCCACTTCGACGTGTTCTTCCACGAGAACTCCGTGTTTGAAGGCGGCAAGGTGGACGCCCTGCTTGAGACCATGCGCGAGAACGGTCAGCTCTTCGAAGCTGACGGCGCATGGTGGATGCGCACCACCGACTACGGCGATGACAAGGACCGCGTGGTCATCAAGTCTGACGGCAACCACGCCTACGTGGCGGGCGATATCGCCTACTACCAGGATAAGATGACCCGTGCAGTAAACCCCGCCGACGTGGCGATTTACATGCTCGGTGCTGACCACAGCGGCTACGTGGGCCGCCTGAAGGCTATCGCCCAGATTCTTGGCTACCGCCCCGACCAGATTGAGGTCATGATCGGTCAGCTGGTGAACCTGGTCAAGGACGGCAAGCCCGTCCGTATGTCCAAGCGCGCCGGCACCGTGGTCACCCTCGAGGACCTGGTCGAGGCTGTTGGCGTTGACGCGGCACGCTACGAGCTGACCCGCTACTCGGTGGACACCCCCATCGACATTGACCTGGGCCTGCTGACCTCCAAGAGCAACGAGAACCCGGTCTACTACGTGCAGTACGCTCACGCACGTACCGCCGCTGTGGCACGTAACGCCGCGGAGGCTGGCGTGAAGGTTGAGGACGGCGTGGACACCTCCCTTCTCGACTCGGCTGCTGACGGTGAGCTGCTGGCTGTACTCGGCCAGTTCCCCGCTGCTGTGCGCGACGCCGCGAAGTTCTACGAGCCGCACCGCGTGAACCGCTACCTGGAGCAGCTCGCTTCGGCGTACCACAGCTGGTACGGTGTCTCCCGCGTCGCCCCCAAGGCTGATGAAGAGGTCACCGACCTGCACCGTACCCGCCTGCTGCTGAACAATGCAGCGCAGCAGGTGCTGGCTAACGGTCTGAACCTGCTGGGCGTGAGCGCACCCGAGCGCATGTAATACCCCTCGATTCAACCCCCGACCCGGTGCTACCGGGCGGGGGTTGAGCGTATGCCAGCAAAGATAGCTAAGAAAGAGATAGCTAAGAAAGAGACACGATGAGCGAAGCCCGCGCCCTCTACGCCCCCGAATGGCTCACCTACCCCGAGCACCCTGAGGCCCTGTCCCGCACCATCTGGACCGATTCCTTCACTCGCAATGAGCAGGGCGAGCTCTGCATTGATGGCGTGACCGTCAGCGACCTTGTTGCTGAGCACGAAACCCCGCAGTACGTCTTCTCCGAGACGACTTTCCGCGCCCGCGCCCGCGCCTACCGCACCGCTTTTGAGCAGGCTTTCGCCGCGCACGGTGCGAAGGTGAGCGTCTACTACGCCAGTAAGTCGTTCCTGTCCACCGCGGTGGCGCGTTGGGCGACCGAGGAGGGGCTGTGCCTGGATACCGCCTCCGGTGGTGAGTTGGCGTTGGCTCTGCGCGCGCAGGTGCCCGGCGCGAACATCGCCCTGCACGGTAACAACAAGTCGGAGGCTGAGATTGCCCGCGCGATCCGTAACGGCCTGGGCCGCGTGGTGGCTGATTCGGTGGACGAGCTCAAGCTCATTGAGGACGTGTACGCGGAGCTTGCCGCTGAGCGTGTGGCTGAGGGTGAGGAGCCTTACGCCCCCGTTCCGGTGCTGATTCGCATCACCCCCGGCGTGCATGCTTCGACTCACGAGTCCATTGCGACCGCGCACGAGGACCAGAAGTTCGGCATGTCCCTGCAGCCCGGCACCGCCGCGCTCGCCGGTCTGGAAGAGGCAGAGATGGAGCACTGGGGTGTTGAGGCAACCGATTCTTACGCGGCGCTGGCTGCCGTGATTCTGAATGCGACCGATTCCCTGGATTTCCGCGGTATTCACTGCCATATTGGTTCGCAGATTTTTGAGGCGGAGGGCTTCGAACAGGCGGCGACTACCGCCCTGGAGTTCATGAACCGCCTCAACCGCGACCTGGGTGTGACCCTGCCGGAGCTGGACCTGGGTGGCGGCTACGGCATCGGCTATACCGAGGCGGATCACCCCCGCTCCATTACCGAGGTGACCGAGTCGATTGCCGCTTCCGTTGCGGCAACCTGCGAGCGTCTGGGCATGGCGATTCCGCATATGTCTTTCGAGCCGGGCCGTTCCATTTCTGGTCCTTCGGGTGCGACCCTGTACACGGTGGGCACCATCAAGAACGTGAGCATTGAGGATGAGAACGGCGAGATTCGCGTGCGCCGCTACGTTTCGGTGGATGGCGGTATGAGCGATAACGCCCGCCCGGTGCTGTACGAATCGGATTATTCGGTGACCCTGGCGAATCGCGCCCCGGCGGGGGAACAGGTGCTCTCTCGCGTGGTGGGTAAGCACTGCGAGTCTGGCGATGTGGTGGTTCGCTACTGCTACCTGCCTGCTGACCTGCAGGCTGGCGATATTCTGGCGGTTCCGGCGACCGGCGCGTACTGCTATGTGCTGGGTTCGAACTATAACTTCTTGACTCGCCCGCCGGTGATTGCGACCGCGCAGGGTCAGCCTTCGCGCGTGATGATTCGCCGTCAGTGCGAGGAGGATATGTTGGCGCTGGATATGGGTTCGGATATCTAGAGTCCTTAGCTCATAACCCCAGAACCTCAGAACCGTGAAGTTCCCGTCCCTGCAATGCACGCCGTGAAGCGGCGGTTGCGGGGGTGGTCTTCACGGTTTTGCGCGTTCAAAACTTTGCAGAAGATAAGGTGTACCTCATAGCTGTGAGGGAAACCTCATCTCAGAGAGTAAAAGTCGCACCTTGAGGCTGCAGCCCCGTCGCCGCCTCTTGATAAAGTGGTTGTTGGGTGCGTGCTCTGCGCCGCATCCGTGCCTTAGCCCGAAGAGATACCGGGGCGAACCCGGAACAGACCGTAGAAAGAGACTATCGTGGCTGAAAAGATCAAAGTAGCACTGCTTGGTGCCGGTAATGTCGGTTCCCAGGCTGCTCGCATCCTGGTGGAGGATAACGCCGTCCTTGAAAAGCGCATTGGCGCGCCCGTGGAGTTGATCGGTATTGCTGTGCGTGATACTAATGCATCCCGCCACTGGAATGCGGACCCCTCGCTGTACACCACCGACGCTGAATCCCTGATTGATGCGGCGGATGTGGTTATCGAGCTGACCGGTGGTATTGAGCCGGCTCGCACTCGTATTCTGCGTGCTCTGAAGGCGGGTAAGTCTGTGGTCTCCGGTAACAAGGCGTTGCTGGCTAAGCACGGTGTGGAGCTGCAGGCTGCCGCTGATGAGTCCGGCGCTCAGCTCTCCTACGAGGCTGCTGTTGCGGGTGCTATCCCGATTCTGCGCCCCCTGCGTGACTCCCTGGCTGGTGACCGCGTGACCCGCGTTCTGGGCATCATGAACGGCACCACCAACTACATTCTTGACCAGATGGACACCACCGGCGCATCCTTCGCGGACGCACTGGCTGAGGCTCAGAAGCTCGGCTACGCGGAGGCTGACCCGACCGCTGACGTTGAGGGCCACGACGCCGCGTCGAAGGCTGCGATTGTTGCTTCGCTGGCGTTCCACTCTGACTTCACCATCGATGATGTGCACACTGAAGGCATTACCTCCATCACCGCTGATGATGTTGCGGCTGCGGATGCTGATGGTTACGTCATCAAGCTGCTGGCTATCTGTGAGCGTGAGGGTGAGAACGGCGCGAACATTCGTGTGAACCCGACCCTGATTCCGCGTCAGCACCCGCTGGCTGGTGTGCACGGTGCGTTCAACGCTGTGTTCGTTGAGGCGGAGAACGCTGGCGAGCTGATGTTCTACGGTCCCGGTGCGGGTGGCGCTCCGACTGCTTCGGCTGTTCTGGGTGACTTTGTGTCTTTGGCTCGTCGCCTGGTGCTGGGCGGTCCCGGTGTTCCGGAGACTTCTCACGCTCAGTTGCACGCAACTAGCCTGGACAACGTGATTTCTCGCTACTCGGTGGGTGTTCTGGTGGAGGACCGTCTGGGCGTTCTGGCGAATATTACCCGTATCCTTGCCGAGCACGGTATTTCGGTGGATTCGCTGCGCCAGTCCACCCCGAAGGAGGGCGCGGCTCAGATTCGTATGGTGACTCACTCGGCGAAGGATTCTGATCTGCGCCGTGCGATTGCTGTGATTGATGCTCTGGACACTGTGCGTGAGGTGAACTCGGTCATCCGCGTGGAGTCCGAGAAGCACTAAGGTTCAAAAGCGTTATCTATGTGCGGCACGCGCCGCTCACTAAACCTGCGATGTTCGCTTGCGGGTGCATCGCTCACTAACTAACCCGCGTACCCGCTACCGCGCCGGACCTATGGGAGGTTCGGCGGGCGGGGCGCCAAGATTGAAGGAGAAGCCAATGGCACACGTGTGGCAGGGCGTTATCAATGAGTACCGTGACCGTCTGCCTTTCGCGGACGATGTGAAGGCTGTGACCCTGGGTGAGGGTGGTACCCCGCTGATTCACGCGCCGGCTCTGTCTGCTGAGACCGGTAACACTGTTTACCTGAAGTTTGAGGGTATGAACCCGACCGGTTCGTTCAAGGACCGCGGTATGACCAGCGCGATGACCGCCGCTAAGCGTGACGGTGCGAAGGCTGTTGTGTGTGCTTCGACCGGTAACACTTCCGCTTCGGCTGCTGCGTACGCGCTGCAGGCTGGTATGCGCTGTGCTGTGCTGGTTCCGGACGGCAAGATTTCCATGGGCAAGCTGTCTCAGGCTATTGCTCACGGCGCTGACATCATTCAGATTGACGGTAACTTCGATAACTGTCTGGAGATTGCTCGCAAGCTCAGCGAGAACTACCCGGTGTTCCTGGTGAACTCGGTCAACCCTTACCGTATTGAGGGTCAGAAGACCGGTTCCTTCGAGGTTGTTGACACCCTGGGTGACGCTCCCGATTACCACCTGCTGCCGGTTGGCAACGCGGGTAACATTACCGCGTACTGGAAGGGCTACAAGGAGTACTCGGAGCCTTACACCAACCGTGACGGTAAGGTTCTGGAGCCGGTTGCGACCAAGCGTCCGATCATGTGGGGCTTCCAGGCTGCTGGTGCTGCACCGATTGTTGCTGGTCACCCGATTGAGGCTCCTGAGACCATTGCGACCGCGATCCGTATCGGTAACCCCGCGTCGTGGGAGAAGGCTGAAGCTGCTCGTGACGAGTCTGGCGGCGTGATTGAGGCTGTCACCGATGAGGAGATTCTGGAGGCGCACCGCTGGCTGTCTGCCCGCGAGGGTGTCTTTGTTGAGCCGGCTTCGGCTGCTGGCGTTGCGGGTCTGCTGAAGAAGCACCGCGCGGGTGAAGCTCCCGAGGGTAAGACCATCGTGATTACTGTGACCGGTCACGGTCTGAAGGACCCGCAGTGGGCTCTTGAGGCTGTGAACGGTGTGAAGGTTGAGCCGACTAAGGCTCCCTTCGACGTGGTTGCTGTGGCAGATATTCTTGATTTGAACTAGTCTGTTCATACTACGTTGTGCACTCCGTCCCGTGTTTGCGGGGCGGGGTGCACCTGCATGACAGCCCCTTTTTGTATCTTTCACCTATTCACTCATTACGTCACCGATCGCGAGGTTCTTCTCATGTCTTCCCTGCATATTTCTGATATTCCGGTGGGCGCGTCCGTTAAGGTCCGCGTTCCCGCTACGAGCGCTAACCTGGGCCCCGGCTATGACAGCATGGGTTTGGGTCTTGGCTTCTATGATGAGCTGGTTGTTGAGCGTATTGAGTCCGGTCTGGAGTTCGAGCTCAGCGGTGAGGGTAGCGCGGATGTCCCTCGCGATGAGAGCCACCTGGTTTTGCAGGCGATGAAGGCTGGTTTTGCGGCGGCTGGTTTGGATGAACTGCCGCCGGTGAAGCTGATTGCTGATAATAAGATTCCGCATTCTCGCGGTATGGGTTCTTCGGCGTCGGCTATTGTGGCGGGTGTGGCTGCGGCGAGTGGTCTGCTGCCGGAAGAGTACCGTCTGAGCCGTGAGCAGATGCTGCAGGTAGCCTCCGATATGGAGGGCCACCCGGATAACGTGGCTCCGGCGATTTACGGCAACCTGTCGGTGTCCTGGGGTGAGATGGGCAACTGGAAGACCTTGATTATTCCGGTGCATCCTGATGTTCACCCTGTGGTGGCTGTGCCCGATTATGAGGTGTCGACGAAGCTTGCTCGTTCGCTGATTCCTGAGGAGATGCCCCACGTTGAGGCGGTGGCGAACTCGGCTCGTGCGGCGCTGCTGGTGCGCACTCTCTCTGATGCTCCCGAGTACCTGATGGATGCGACCGTGGATTACCTGCATCAGGGGTACCGCGTGACCGCGATGGAGCCGTCCGCTGTGCTGGTTGCGTACCTGCGCAGTCAGGGTTTTGCGGCGGTGATTTCTGGTGCTGGCCCGACCGTTTTGACCTTTGCGTACGGCGATGAGCAGGTGCGACAGGTTCAGGAAGCGATTGCCGAGTTTGAGGCGACTCACCCCTGCAGTGCTATTGTGGATTGCCGCTTGAACTGGCGGGTGCTTCCCCTTGAAATTGACACTGAAGGTGTTATAGTTACTCAGTAGGACGTTATTAGTTCGTCCTACGTTGAGGTTCGCCCGTCGTTCAATGTAGACCGTCGATACTATCCTTCGTAACGTACTTCCGTTTCCCCTTATGCCTCAGATGCTTTTGTATCTGGGCGGGAGCCGGCAAGGTTCGGGGGAGTGCCTTTGGGATTCATGTCTTTCTTTATTTCTGACGCATAGGGGAAGACTTATCTGGGGGCTCGGTTTCGCGGCGGGTGCCCTTTCAAAGTGACCAATCCATCCTCTTCATCTCGCGTAGATGGTTTGTATAGATGATGGTTTGGGCTTGCCCACATTTGTGATAGAGCGCCTTATCTTCCGTGTGTGCTCGCTGTGTCTGAATCAGCGGGTACGGTAAGAGACGCGAACCGCCTCCAGTGCGGTTCGAGGGAGTCGAAGGTGCAGACTGCTGTTTTCTTTCGGCAGTGTCTAAACCTTTGACCGCGCTATAGCGCCCGCCCGATCTTTATTCTGAAGATTTTTCAGGGCTTATAACCAAAGGAATTGTAGTTGGCAAAGAATATTGTTGTCACCGATGAGTACGGTACGGCAGCTGCCGCACCGGAACTTGCAAACTTGAAGGTCGCGCAGCTGCGTGTCCTCGCCCAGCAGCTTGGTATCCGCGGCTATCTGAAGTTGAAGAAGGCTGAGCTGGTTCAGGCTCTTGAGGAGCATCAGCGTGGTGGCGCCGTAGCCGCTCCTGCTGCGCCCAAGTCTGAGGCACCCAAGTCTGAAGCGCCCGCTGAGGCGGCTGAATCTGCCCAGACCCCCGCCGCTGAGAAGACTGAAGAGTCTAAGCCTCGCCGTACTCGCCGCACTCACGCCCAGAAGGACACTGAGGCAAAGGCAGAGAAGACTGCTGCGAAGGCTGAGAAGACCGAAAACGCTGAGGTTGCTGAAGCCCCCGCTGAGGGCGCTGAGAAGGCTGAAAAGTCTGAGAAGCGTACCCGCTCTTCCCGTTACGAGACTCCCGCTCAGAAGCGTGCGCGCGCTCGCCGTGCCGCTGAGGGTGAGGACGCATCGGCTGAGAAGTCCGAGAAGACTGAGCAGACCGAGAAGCCGGAGAAGCGTACCCGCCGCACCCGCACCCGTAAGGACGAGAAGCCCGTTGAGCTTCCTCCGCTGGATGTGCGCGCTGAGCTGGCTGCTGAGCGTATTGGCGAGCGTTCGGAGCAGATCGAACTGCCCGGTAACTCGGCTGAGCTGAAGGCTACTACCGCTGACGGCACCGCGAGCCTGGACAGCCTGAACGCTGCCCTGGACATGACTTTTGGCACCCCCGACGGTGAGAAGAGCTCCAAGCGTACCCGCACTCGTGAGCGTCGCCGTGACCAGGATGGTGAGCGTACCGAGCGCCGCACTAAGCGTGAACGTAACGCGGAGCGTGCAGAGCGCAGCACTGAGCGTAGTGAACGTGCCGAGCGTAAGGCTGCTGAGCGTGCAGAACGCGCAGAGCGTGCCGAGCGTACTGAGCGCCGTTCCAAGCGTGACCGTCAGGCTGAGCGTGCTGAGAAGCAGGCTCGCCGCCGCGAGGAGAACGAGCCTCGCCTGAGCGAAGACGATGTGCTGGCACCGATTTCGGGTGTTCTGGACATTCTCGATAACTACGCTTTCGTGCGTACCACCGGCTACCTGCCCGGCACCAACGACGTGTACGTCTCCCTGGCTCAGGTGAAGAAGTACAACCTGCGTAAGGGTGACCACGTGCTCGGCGCGATTCGCGTGCCGCGCGAGGGTGAGTCGAACAACCGCCAGCGTTTCAACGCGCTGGTTCAGGTTGAGGCGATTAACGGTCAGAGCGTTGAGGAAGCAGCGAACCGCCGCGTCTTCTCGAAGCTGACTCCGCTGTACCCCAAGGAGCGTCTGCGCCTGGAGACCACCCCGAAGAAGCTGGGTACCCGCGTGGTGGACCTGGTCTCCCCGATCGGTAAGGGTCAGCGTGGTCTGATTGTGTCCCCGCCGAAGGCGGGTAAGACCCTCATGCTGCAGTCCATTGCGAACGCGATTACCGTGAACAACCCGGACGTATACCTGATGATGGTCCTGGTGGATGAGCGTCCTGAAGAAGTGACCGATATGCAGCGCACCGTTAAGGGTGAGGTTATTGCCTCGACCTTCGACCGCCCCGCTGAGGATCACACCACTGTGGCTGAGCTGGCTATTGAGCGTGCGAAGCGTATGGTGGAGCTCGGCTACGATGTGGTCGTGCTGCTGGACTCCATGACCCGCCTGGGCCGCGCATACAACCTGGCGGCTCCCGCATCCGGTCGTATCCTGTCCGGTGGTGTGGATTCTGCCGCGCTGTACCCGCCGAAGAAGTTCTTCGGTGCAGCCCGCAACATTGAAGAGGGCGGCTCGCTGACCATCCTGGCTACCGCTCTGGTTGAGACCGGCTCGAAGATGGATGAAGTGATCTTCGAAGAGTTCAAGGGCACCGGTAACATGGAGCTGCGCCTGTCCCGTCAGCTGGCGGATAAGCGTATCTTCCCGGCGGTTGATATTAACGCTTCTGGTACTCGCCGCGAGGAGAACCTGCTCTCCCCGGATGAGATTAAGATTATGTGGGGTCTGCGCCGTGCCCTGGCGGGTATGGAGCCTGAGCAGGCTCTGGGTGTTCTGACTAACCAGCTGCGTAAGACTGAAAGCAACGTGGAGTTCCTTCTGACGGTTCAGAAGAACGGTCTGCGTCTGGTCGACTAAGGCTCGTGTCTCACGCGCCCCACCTCCTGAATGTGGGTGGGGCGCGTGAGCCGTTCGTTTTGTGCATCCCCGTTGTGAGGGGTGTGAGATGTCTAGTGCCTGCCCGTGCGGCGTAAAGTGCGGGAGATGGAAGAGAGAACAGAATGTTTGAATCTATTCAGGTTCTGCTGGATGAGCACGCTGACCTGCAGAATCAGCTGGCCGACCCCGCTGTGCAGGCGAACCAGGGTAAGGCACGCCGTGTGGGTCGCCGTTACGCGGAGCTGACCGGTATTGTGACTGCGTACAATAAGTACACTTCGCTGAAGGATGACCTTGAGGCTGCTCGCGAGATGGCTGATGAGGATCCGGATTTCGCGGCGGAGATTCCCGGTCTGGAGGAGGAGCTGGAGGTTGCTCAGGAGAAGCTGCGCCGCCTGCTGATTCCGCGTGACCCGGATGACGGCCGCAACGTGATTCTTGAGGTGAAGGCTGGTGCCGGTGGCGACGAGGCGGCTCTGTTCGCTGGTGACTTGCTGCGCATGTACATGCGTTACGCCGAGAACAAGGGCTGGAAGACCGAGATTATTTCTTCGACCAGCACCGATGTTGGCGGTTACAAGGATGCCCAGATTGCTATTAAGGGCTCCTCGAATGAGCCTGCTGAGGGCGTGTGGGCGCACCTGAAGTATGAGGGTGGCGTGCACCGTGTGCAGCGTGTTCCGGCGACTGAGTCTCAGGGCCGTATCCACACTTCTGCTGCTGGTGTTCTGGTGTTCCCCGAAGTGGATGAGCCGGAAGAAATCGAGATTAACCAGAACGACCTGAAGATTGACGTGTACCGTTCTTCGGGCCCCGGTGGTCAGTCGGTGAACACCACTGACTCGGCGGTGCGTATTACTCACCTCCCGACCGGTATTGTGGTGGCGATGCAGAATGAGAAGTCTCAGCTGCAGAACCGTGAAGCTGCGATGCGCGTTCTGCGTGCGCGCCTGTTGGCTCACCAGCAGGAGCAGATTGACGCTGAGAACGCGGCACACCGTGCTTCGCAGGTGCGTACCATGGACCGTTCGGAGCGTATCCGTACGTACAACTTCCCGGAGAACCGCATTGCGGATCACCGTACCGGCTACAAGGCGTACAACCTGGATGCTGTGCTCAATGGCGACCTGGAGCCTGTGGTTCAGTCGGCTATTGAGATGGACGAGGCGCACCGCCTCGCTCAGGTGGGCCAGGAACAGAAGTAGTTCCGTATTTGCTCGTGCCGGTTCTTTGAAACGGTGTGAGATGTTGGTGAGGGGCTCGCCGCTGCGGCGGTGGAGCCCCTCAGCCATATGCTGTGACAGGTTTTGAGTCGTTGAGAGACGAAGAGGAGAGCTCATGAAGGTGAATGTGCACGACCCGCGCGGGGAAGAACTCGCGCAGGTACTTACGCGCGCCACCGCGGCACTGGCGCAGGTGCCCAGCCCCCGCGTCGATGCCGAGCTACTCGCCGCGCACCTGCTCTACGCCGGCTCACGCTCACGTCTCCATCACGCCGCGCTCATGGGGGAACGGCTCACCCCCGACCAGGTCGCAGAGTACGAGGCGCTGGTCGCCCGCCGCGCCAGCCGCGAACCGCTGCAACACATCACCGGCTCCGCTCCCTTCTACCGCCTAGAACTGTCAGTCGGGCCGGGCGTGTTCGTACCCCGCCCCGAGACCGAACTACTCGTCGAAGAAGCCCTCAAAGTGCTGAACGCACGCGCCAAATCGGCAACCGGTGCGCTACGCATCGTCGACCTGTGCACCGGCTCCGGGGCTATCGCCGCGGCAATCAAGAGCGAACTGCCGAACGCCCAGGTGTTCGCGGTGGAACTCTCCGAAGACGCCATCCCCTACACCCGTAAAAACCTGGAGCCGCTCGGCGTGCACCTGGTGCAGGGGGATGCCCTCACCGCCCTGCCCGAGCTTGCCGGAACCTTCGACGCGGTGCTCTCGAACCCTCCGTACATTCCGCCGGCGAACGTGCCCGCCGACCCGGAAGCCGCCCTGCACGACCCGGACATGGCGCTGTACGGCGGGGGAGAAGACGGCATGCAGATGCCCTCCGCGATTGCCGCCCGCGCCTTCGAACTTCTTGCCCCCGGCGGTCTGTTCATCATGGAGCACGACGACACCCAGGAAGAAGCTGTCGCCGAGCTCCTGTCGCGCATCGGCTTCGAGGGCGGCTACCCGGTGCGTGACCTGAATAATCGTCCGCGTCATAGCGTCGGTTATAAACCGCGCCCACTAGAGCCTTTAGACTAGTAAATGCACCACCTAGCCCGTGCCGGGCTACATGAAGGCAACGCGTCCGCCCCAGTAACCAGCCCAGAGCCGGTGAAATACGACGAACCCCCGGAAGAGTGCTTCCACATGGCGCGTTGTGGGTGCCGGTGTCTCGCCGCATCCAGAAAAACATGAGAGAATAAGACCCGTGACTGCAAAGCTGTACCCCGTAACGACTGAAACTGAGACCCGCGAGGCCATTGAGCTGCCCGCGAGGCGCTGAAGGCGCACGACACGATTGTGATGCCCACCGATACCGTCTACGGTATTGCCGCCGATGCTTTCTCGCATCAGGGCGTTGCCAAGCTGCTGGCAGATAAGGGCCGCGACCGCACCATGCCGCCGCCCGTGCTGATCTTTGATCTTGCTGCGCTCGCTGGCGTGGTCGACGACGTTCCGGACGATATTTACGACCTGGGTGGTCGCTTCTGGCCCGGCGCGCTGACTATTATTCTTCACTCGTACCCGTCGCTGAGCTGGGATTTGGGCGAGACCCGCGGTACCGTTGCCGTGCGTGTTCCCGATGATGAGTTCGCCCTGAAGCTGCTGACTGAGCACGGTCCGCTGGCGGTTTCGAGCGCGAACAAGACCGGTCAGGAAGCCGCTCTGGATGCGCAGACCGCCATGGATTCCCTGGGCGAGGACGTTGCCGTGATTATTGATGGTGGCGCTCGTCCTAAGCCGCTTGAGTCTGAGCCGAATGAGGATGGCGTGGTTGTGGTGACTGAGCGTGAGCCGGCACCGTCCACGATTCTGGATTGCACCTCCTTCCCCTACGTGGTTGTTCGTGAGGGTGCAATTTCTGTGGAGGAGCTACGCGAGGTCGTTCCGACCATTCTGACTCGTGCGGAGGCTGACGAGCAGGCGGCTCGTAAGGTTGAGGAGGCCGAGGCTGCTTCTTCTGCATCGTCTGAGTCGACTCCTTCTGAGCGTGCTCTGGACGAGCAGGCTGACCTGGATGAGGCGTACGAGCAGTGGGACAGCACCCACACTGTGAGCGGTGAGCCTGCTCGTCGCGCTTCGGCGCCGGTTGCCGGTTCTGTCGCTGCATCTCTGCTGGGCGCTACTTCGGCTCTGTCTTCTGCTTTCAGCACCGGCGTGGATCAGGAGCGTTCGCGCGGCTACCGTGACAACACTCCGAAGCCGGTTCGTGCGGATGAGCCGCAGACTCACCCGGTTCCTGCTGATACCGCTCGCGCGCTGGTCTTTGGCGCGTCGAAGATTGAGACTGCCTCTCAGAGTGCACCCGCTCAGAGCACCCCCGCTCAGAGCGAGGCTAAGCCGGCAGAAGCTAAGGCTGAAGACACTAAGACTGAGGCTACCGAGACTGAAGCTGAGGCAAAGACCGAGCAGAAGGATGCCCCGGAGGACCAGCTCTAAACCTCTGCGGGTTATAGCGCTCGGGTATAAATCTCGGAGCATAAAAACGTAGAGGGAACCCCCGATATATCGTTCAGATATATCGGGGGTTCCCTTTCGTTATGAGTCCTCTAGGTTATGCGCCCCTAGGCTGCATACATCAGGCTGCCTGCCTCAGGTCGTGCACCTTTAGGAGAGCACGCGCGCTACCTAGTTCTTCTCGAAGCGGCGGTCCTTCTTCTTGCCCAGCGCGGTGTGGGCGTTGCGCAGTACTTCACGCACGCGCGGGGTGGGCAGCAGGTTGTTGTCGCGTGCCCAGGAGTCGTCGATGCCCTGGCCGAACCACATGACCTCGACCTTGCGCACGGAGCCTGCGAACTTGTCGTTCATCAGCTCGGAGATGGTGTAGCCCGCCTTGACGGCTGCACGGCAGAGCCACTCGGGCAGGCGGTGTGGGTGGCGGCGACCCGCATCCACAGATGCGGAGGCGACGGTTGCGCCTTCCCAGGGCTGCAGCACGATGGTGGGTAGCTCGCCGGGGAAGGTGCCGAGCATGACCACGAATTCTGCGAGGGCATGCACGCTGGAAACCGGGGACTTGCCGGTGCCTGCACCCGCAACGGATGCGAAGGGGGAGGAGGCCATCTTGGCGAAGAGTTCGGTGGTGCGTCGGCCGCGGCCCTGCACGCTGGTTGCGCGAAGGATGCACAGTTCGGGTGCGCAGTCGGGGTGCTCTTCGAGGAAGTAGTCCTGCAGGTCGAGCAGCGCTTCTTCGCCGAGTGCCTTGGAGAAGGAGTAGGCGCTGAACGGGTTGGTCTCTTCGGAATCATCCAGCACGAGGCGCGGGCCCTGTACCGCTGCGGAGGAGAGGTGGATGACGCGGCGCACGCCGGTTCGCTGTGCAGCGATTGCGATTACGGCGGGAAGCAGGGCGTTTGCGCCAACGAGCGGGGGCAGATCCTGCATGTTGGGTGCTGCGAGGCCCGCTGCGTTGACGACTACCTGTGCGCCCGCGAAGGCTTCTGCGAGGGAGTCGATGATGCCTTCAAGCTGGTCTGCCTCGTCGATGATGCTATCTACGTCGAGGGCGCGGGTTGCGAGTCGAGGTGCCTCGATGGGATCAACGCTGATACCTTCTGCGTTTAGACGCGCGACGATGGAGGAACCAACGAAGCCGCTGGCGCCAATGACTTTCCACTTGGATTCGGACATCTCTTTTACCTCTCACGAGCCCGCGTACATTGCGGGGAAAAATGGGGTCATTTCAACTTTCCCATATTTGAACAGTTTATGGGGAATTTGTGGGTTTTTATTCGGTCTCTGGTCGTTTTTTCGCACGGGGTGCACAGCACAAATACAGGCTGTAAAGCTGATAGCTTGATGGATACCCAAAACTGGGTGTGCCGGTACGTCCGCTATGCGGATAAATCAACTGAATTCGGTTGTTTATTTGTCATAAAGTGCGTCTTTTGGGGTGATGGTTCACTCTCTAGTGGAGACCGCAGGTAGAATATTTTCTTTGAGTGATATATCCACACGGTTGAATGCCGCGGGCGCGAGAAACACCAGAAGCGCCCAGTACGATATGGGTATATCGCGTACCGGCTGATTCAGGCGCATCGCGCCGCGGAGGGAGAACTTATGGCAGAAAGTACAGCGACGTGACCGCTTTTGCCCAGCTTTCTTCAGAACAGCCTTCTTCCGAACAGTCTTCGTCTCACGACTCTTTGAATGAGTATCCCCGCACGGTCGCCGTGGTGGTGACCTATAACCGTGAGGACCTGCTGCCGAAGACCCTCGCTGGTATCGCTTCTGGTGAGCGAGTGCCTGCGGCGGTGGTGATTGTTGATAACGCCTCCACGGACGGTACTGCCGAGTATCTGCGCGCCCTGGACTATGAGCTGCCGGTGGATTGCATCCGCCTGGAGAGCAATATGGGCGGTGCTGGCGGTTTCGCGGTGGGTATTGACCGCGCGCTGGAACGCCATAACCCGGACCTGGTGTGGGTTATGGATGATGACACCGAGCCGACCGAGAACACCCTGTCGGAGGCGGTTGCCGCCTGGCTGAACTATTCGCCGGTGCCTTCGCAGCGCCCCGCGGTGGTGGCATCTCGTGTGGTGTGGACGAACGGCGAGGATCACCCGATGAATACTCCTCGCACCATGTTCGCGGCGGGGGAGCAGCGTCATGCTCGTGCGCAGGCGGTGGGTGCCCGCCCGATTCGTAGCGCCTCGTTCGTGTCGATTCTGATGGATGCGCAGGCTATTCGCCGTAACGGTGGTTTGCCGATTGCTGAGTTCTTCATTTGGAATGATGACTTCGAGTTTTCGACTCGTCTAATTCATCACCGTGACGGCATTGCGGTGCCTTCTTCGGTGGCTAAGCACCACACGAAGACTTTTGGAACGACGAACGCTGACCCGGGTCCGCGTTTCTATAACGATGTGCGTAATAAGCTGTGGGTCTTTACCCGTTCGCGTACCCTGAACCCACTGGAGAAGCTGCTCTATGGTGGCTCGTCGGCGCGCCTGTGGATTTCTACTGTCCTGCGTACTGATGACCGCCGCACCTACCTGGGGTATTTCCTCAATGGTGTGCGTGATGGTTTGCGTGCGCCTCGCCCGAATGCTCAGGTGCTTGAGGGTATTTACCCGCTGACTTTCCCCGGCCGCTACGGCGTGCCGGCTACTGCTAGCGCCGTTGAGGCTGAGAAGGCGCGCGGTTGCGTGAGCTCCGTACCCGATTTTTCGGTGCTGATGAGCGTGTACGCGAAGGAGAATCCCGCCTACTTGGATCAGGCGTTGGAGTCGAATCTTCTGAACCAGACGGTGCGTCCTTCTGAGCTGGTTTTGGTGAAGGACGGCCCGCTGACCCCCGAGCTGGATGCCGTGGTGGACCGCTGGGTTCAGCGCGCTGAGAATCTGGATTGCCCTCCGATTCAGGTGGTGGAGCTGGCTCAGAATGTTGGTTTGGCGGAGGCTCTGAACGCCGGTCTGCAGACGTGCTCCTATGAGCTGGTGGCTCGTGCTGATTCTGATGACCTGTCTGAGCCGACTCGTTTTGCGCGTCTGATTCCTGCCCTGGTGCAGGGCGGCTACACGGTGCTGGGCTCTGCCATGCTTGAGGTGAATGAGAGCAATACTGCGGTGGAGTCGACCCGCGAGGCGATTGTTGATTCTGAGCGTCTGCTCAGCGCTATGGATTCGCGCAACCCGATTTATCACCCGTCCGTGGCGTTCGTGAAGAGCGCCGTGCAGCAGCTGGGCGGTTACGAGTTCGTGCCCGGCGCTGAGGATTGGTGGCTGTGGATGCGTCTGCGCGATGCCGGCTACCGTCTGGGTAATATCCCTGAGGCGCTGGTGCGTTACCGCGTGGGTGCGGGCGCGTACACGAAGCGCGGGGGAGTGGATGCCTGGTTGCAGGATGTGGCGATTCAGCGTCGCCTGTACACCGGTCACGGTATTTCTAAGCTTCAGTGGGCTCAGAATATGGCGGTGCGGAGTGTGTACCGTTTTGTTCCTGAGCGGGCGCGCCGTTCGGCGTTTCGTGCGTTGTCGTCTTTGATGGCTCGTGCTTCTTCTCGTTCTTCTGGTACCGCATCTGAAGGAGGCATGTAGTGGCTCAGTTGAAACCTCACGCTCATGTGGTGATGCGGAAGGCTGCTCAGCGTGGCACGATGGTGACGGAGGGTGACTCTGGCACGATGCTGGTGAACCGCCTGTATGAGCGTAAGCCGTGGTGGTTGATTGCGCAGGCGCTGATTGATTCGAGCGCCTGGGTTCTGTCGGTTTTGTTCGCGTACATGCTCCGCTATAGTGTGCTGCTCAGTAACGGCTCGGTGTTCGATATTATTCACCCGGCGTCGTTGACGATGACCGCTACTTTGGCTGTGGTGTTGCACCTGGTCATTGGTCTGGCGGGCGTGAAGATTTATAACGGCGTGTATTCGTACGGTTCATTTGACGAGTCCTGGCGTGCCGGCGCGGCTGCTTTGAGCGCGGGTGCGGCGTTGACTGCTTTCTCCTTTGTGGATGAGCTGCTGGGTCTGCCGCATATTCCGCATAGTGTGCCTGCGATTGCGGCGGCGTTTAGCCTCATTATGATGGCGGGCGCTCGCATGGCGAAGCGTGTGTACACTGAGCGCGGTGCTGTGCGTGAGCTGACCGGCGAGCCGGTGATTGTGTACGGTGCCGGCTTTATTGGCGGCATGGTCATGGATTCGATGCTGCACGATGAGGAGGCGAAGCTTCGCCCGGTTGCGGTCTTCGATGATGACCAGCTGAAGGCTGGTACGAAGTTCCACGGCATTTCGGTGATTACGACTTACCCTGAGCTGGAGCAGGTGATTCGTGAGTCGGGTACCCGTAAGATTCTGGTGACGATTTCGGATATGTCGGAGGACTACTTCGAGTCCTTCTGCAACCGCATGCGTAAGCTTAAGGTTGAGGTTCAGCGTATTAGTAGCGCGAATGCTCGCCTGATGGGTGAGCGTCTGATTACCGCGAGCGATAACGACCTGATGCGCGTGATTCGTGGCGAGATTAACTACGATATTGACCGCGATATTCTGCGTTCGTACCTGCACGGTAAGCGTGTGCTGGTCACCGGTGCGGGCGGTTCGATTGGTTCTGAGCTGTGCCGTCAGATTAGCGAGTTTGAGCCGGAGACCCTCATGATGCTTGATCATGATGAGACTCTGCTGATGGAGACGAAGGTTTCGATTACTCACGAGTCGAGCCTGGACGATGACCGCATCATCCTGGCTGATATCCGTGAGGGTGATAACCTGCTGGAGATTTTCCGGGACCGTCGCCCTGAGGTGGTGTTCCACGCCGCGGCTTTGAAGCATGTGTCGGCGCTGGAGGCGTACCCGCAGGAGGCGTGGAAGACGAACTCCCTGGGCACCCTCAACGTGCTGCGTGCCGCGGAGGCGGTGGGCGTGAAGACGTTCGTGAACGTTTCGACCGATAAGGCGGCGGATCCGAAGACTGCGCTGGGCCAGTCCAAGCGTGTGGCGGAGCGTCTGACCGCGTACTTTGGCGAGAAGACCGGCAATACCTACGTGTCGGTTCGTTTCGGTAACGTGTTTGGTTCGCGCGGTTCTATTAAGCCGCTCTTTACGAAGCAGATCCTTTCTGGTGGCCCGATTACCCTGACGGATAAGCGTGCGACCCGTTACTTCATGCTGATTACCGATGCCTGCCTGCTGGTGATGCTTGCCGGTGCGATTGGTCGCCCGGGCGAGGTCATGGTGTTGGATATGGGCCAGCCGGTCAAGATTCTGGACGTTGCGAAGGCGATGCGCCAGGCGTATGAGCGGTATGACGTGGAGATCAAGGAGATTGGTCTTCGCAAGGGTGAGAAGCTGGATGAGACTCTCTTCGGCGGTACCGAGAAGCTGGTGCCGAGCGAGGAGAACCGGTATATTTCCCGGTCGAGTGCCCCGGCACTTGACCCTGATGAGCTCGATTATGAGCGGTGGATTCAGAACTATCGGGAGCACAGTGGCTATGAGCGTCATGGCCTGGAGCGTGCCCCTGATCCGCGTACTTTGGCGGATGCGCAGACGTTCTAATCTTTACGGAAATGACACCGGATGCTGCACTTGCGTGGCGGGTGCGGTATCCGGTGTTTTCTCTTTCTCAGGTGTAGAACATTTCAGGACGCAGAATATGCAGAGCGTATGGAGAGATTCTGTACCGTTTAGTCCCGGGCTACTGAAGAGTTCTATAGAATACGAAGTAAACACACACACTACGCACACATCGTCCCTCAGCCGCGATTCTGGAGCTTGCGTCCAGGGGAGCGGCGCCAATGCCTTGGAGCTGGTATGACCTCCTTTTCTGAGCTGTTGAGTATTTTTGCTCTTGCTTTTGTTTTGGGTGCCCTTTTACCGTTTGCGGTGCGCCCGATTTTGCACCGCTACAACATGGTGGATGTTCCTAATGAGCGTTCTTCGCATACTGCTCCGACGTACCGCGGTATGGGTTTGGCGACTGCGGCTGCGACCTTTGTAGCGTTTGTGGTGGCTACCCTGTTCGGCTGGACGTACCGTTCTGCTGAGTCGTTGCAGCTGGCGGTGACGATTGCCGCAGCGATTCTGTGTGCTCTTGCCCTGGGCTGGCTTGAGGATATCCGCGGCGTGAGCATTGTGCGTCGTGCGGGCCTGCAGCTGGTGATTGGTGTGCTGGTGAGCGTGAGCTTCGCGACGGTGCAGGGCACGAACGTTCTGGTACTGATCCTTGGCGCGATTTTTATTGCCGGCTACATTAACGTGGCGAATTTTATGGACGGCATTAACGGTATTTCTGGTGCTCACGGTCTGGTGGCTGGTTTGGCGTATGCGCTGACCGGTTGGATGGTGAACCTGCCGTGGCTGGCTTTGGCGGGTGTGGCTGTTGCCGGTGCTTTTGCGGCGTTCTTGCCGTGGAATGTGCGCCCGGGTAAGAACGTGTTTTTGGGCGATGCGGGTTCTTATGTTTTGGGCGCGGCGTTGGGCACGTTGGCTGTGGGTGCCTGGTTTGCGGATGTTCCGTTCCTGTTGGCTTTTGCCCCGCTGATGACTTATCTGGCGGACGCGGGTACGACTCTGTTCCGTCGTTTTATGGCGGGGGAGCAATGGTACAAGCCGCACCGTACTCACACGTATCAGCGTCTGACGGATGTTGGTTTCAGCCACCTTGGTTCGACCGCCGTGGTGACCGGTACGACCATTCTGGTGTGGGTGCTGTTGGCATTTGCGTCTGATCTGTATGCTGCGGGATCTGTGGTGGCGACCGTGGGTGTGGTGCTTGTGGCTCTTGCCGTGCTGGTGGTGTATCTGCGTATGCCGCAGCTCTTTGGTGGTGAGGCTCCTACCTCTACGATTGACCTGTCGAAGCGTTTTGCGGCGGATTCGAAGGGGTCGGTGCCGAAGGCGAAATCGGTAACTTCGGAGCCTGCTACCGGCTCTTTGACCTCGGCAACTGGTGTTCCTGCGACTCCTGAGAATGTGGAGCCGACCTCGCTGCATCCGGAGCCGATCATGCCGGATTCGGTGAAGGATTGTGCGGGTCAGCCTTCTTCGGCTTCCTCTTCTTCGTCGCAGTCTAATCAGAATCGTGGGGAGAAACACTAATGGCTTCTGAGCAGCCTAAATCTCAGGCTCTTGCAGAGCCTCTCTGGAGGCGCGTGGTGGACGTTCTGTGGTATCCGCCGGCGGAGCGCAAGAAGCAGCAGAAACGCCGCCGAGAGCGTGCTCAAGCAGGTTTGAAGGCATCTTCTTTCGAGAGTCAAGAGCTTTCCTGGAAATTTTTGTTCTACAGGGTATCGGCTTACTCTCTGCTGGCTTGGTTGGGCGGTATGATGAGTGCGTACCTGTTTGCGGGCCCCGTGGGCGCGCTAGGAATAACATTGGGCTTTCTGATAATCTATATATGCTTCACTCTGGGCGTATTAGTTATGTTGGTTGCTCCCATTTTCGACTGGGGTGTACCCAAATCGCTGGTGGTGAGCTACCTCGTGAAGATTGCTCTGCTCGGTCTGGTATTGATGTTTGTGCCATTCCCCGAGAATCTGAGGCACGGTTGGACTCTCGCAGGCGCATGTACCGGCGTGATTCTGTGGATTGTTATTGAAACAGTCAGCATCGCACGACTAAGAATTTGTACTTCGACACCGACTCGGAAGACCATGGTCGGTAACACGATTGGTGTTTGAAAGGAAACGTTTGGCCGAAGAGAAGAAGTGGTGGGACGGAGATAAAAAGCTCCGCACCACCGGAGAATTGGTATCTGACGGAGGTCTCTCCGGCGCCGTCATGTCGATTCTCTATCTGATCATCGGTGTAGCGGTGTGGGGAGGCATCGGTTACCTCGGTGACCTGGTCTTCTCCACCACCTGGCTGGTGTGGGTTGGCGTCTTGATTGGCGCTGTCGGAGGTTTGACCCTCGTCTTTACCCACATGACCAGGCAGAATAAAGACCGCTAGGTCATTGAACGCGGACCGCCAGGTCACACATTCATCCATGTAGTTAGCATGTCAGTCGTTTATAGGCAGACATGGGCTCTTGATAGCCACTAGCAGCAAGAAAGGACTTGCTTTGATCGAGAACGGGTTGATCCTCGCGGAAGCCTATGTGCCGCCGACCCCTGAAGACATGCATCTGCCCCCCTTCTTCACCATTGGTGATTTCGCTTTCGGTAAGCAGAACGTACTGATTCTGCTGTCCGTGGTGATTATTGCGGTCTTCTTCCTCACCGCAGCACGCAAGCGTGCCATGGTTCCCGGCAAGACTCAGTTCATCGCTGAATCCGGCTACATGTTTGCTCGTAACTCCCTCGGCAAGGAAACCCTGGGCGTTCAGCACTACAAGCCTTTCGTGCCGATTCTGTTCGCCTCCTTCTTCTTCGTGCTGGTGAACAACCTCTTCGGTTCGATTCCGTTCGTTCAGCTGCCCTCCTTCTCCCACCCCGGTAGCGCCTACGCACTGGCTGGCGTGGCATACCTGACCTGGGTTGGTGTTGGTATCAAGCGCAAGGGCCTGGGCGGCTTCTTCAAGGACATCACCATGCCTTCGGGCCTGCCGGTCTGGATCTACCCCATCCTGATCCCGATCGAGTTCTTCTCGAACCTGCTGATTCGTCCCGCAACTCACGCACTGCGTCTCTTCGCGACCATGTTCGGTGGTCACCTGGCGCTGATGGTTGCATCCAGCATGGTGACCTACATGGTTGAGACCCTGGGCGGCATCGGCTACCTGGCTGCTATTGCTCCCGGTGCTCTGGGCATGTTCCTGTACTTCCTGGAATTCATGATTCAGTGCATTCAGGCTTATGTGTTCGCTCTGCTGCTGGCTGTGTACCTGCAGGGCTCGGTTTCCGAGGGACACTAAACTCTCTAGTTTTTTAGGTTTTCGCGTTCGTCATCGGGCGTGAATAAAGCAACCCACACGTTCACTGTGCGGGCTATTAACTCAAATCAAACTCTGTTCGGTCCGGGTATGTTCCCGGTCGAGCACTGTTGAAAGGAAATAATGGTTGGTTCCATCACTGCGGTTGGCTACGGTCTGGCAGCTATCGGCGGCGGCATCGGCGTGGGTCTGATCTTCGCGGCATACATGACCAGCGTTGCTCGTCAGCCCGAGTCCCAGAAGACCCTGCAGCCCATGCTGTTCCTGGGCTTCGCACTGGTCGAGGCACTGGCAATTCTGGGCCTGGTTCTCGTCTTCATCAAGTAACCGGCTCTGCCACATCCTAAACGACCCATCCCATAGAACAGGATTCCCTCCATGATTTATCTGGCAAGCGAAGGGGGAGCGGAGGCAACTTCGAACCCCCTGATTCCCGACGTCGGGGAAATTGTCATTACCCTCATCGGATTCCTGATCCTCTACTACATCGTTGCTAAGTACGTTGTCCCGGCGTTCGAGAAGATCTACCAGGACCGTAAGGAAGCAATCGAAGGTGGCCTTGCCAAGGCCGAGAAGGCACAGGCAGAGGCTGCAGCGGCTCGCGATGAGTACACCCAGCAGCTCGAAAGCGCTCGACTGGAGGCTCAGAAGATTCGTGAAGAGGCACGCGCAGAGGGCGAGGCAATCATTGCCGATGCTCGCGAGCGTGCAACCGCTGAGGCTCAGCGCATTAGCGATAATGCAGCAAAGGCTATCGAGGCAGAGCGTGCGGCAGCAGCAGTGTCCCTCCGTTCCGAGGTTGGCACTCTTGCTACGACCCTTGCCGGCAAGATTGTGGGCGAAGCCCTCAACGATGATGAGCGATCGGCCCGTGTGGTAGATCGTTTTCTTGCTGACCTTGAAACCGAGAAGCAGAACGCAGGTGCGGCTCGGTAATGGCAGGAGTATCTACTGAATCACTGAGCAAGGTGGAAGAGGTGCTGGAAGCTCACGCTTCCCTGCAGCCCCTGAACCTGGCGAGCGAGCTTTTCGCTGTGGTTGATGTTCTCGACCACAACGGCACCCTGCGCCGTGCTGTCACCGATTCTTCGCGTGATGCAGCAGCACGTCAGGGTATCGCTAACACCGTCTTCGGCGGCAAGATCTCTTCTCAGGCTATGGCTGTGTTCACCAATGCGGTGGCTCAGCGCTGGTCTGATGATGCTGATCTGGCGAATGCCCTGGAGCGTGCAGCAGTGCTCGCCGTGACCGCATCGGCTCAGTCTCGCGGTGGCGTGGACGCCCTGGACGAGGTACTCAACGAACTACTCACCTTTGTGCGTACCGTTGATTCCAACGCTCAGGCGCAGGAAGCGCTGTCCGACCATCAGGCAAGCAAAGAAGCAAAGAAGAAGCTCGCCGTGGCGCTCGGTGGCCCCGCCACCACCGCCGAAGGTGTGCTTCTGCTCGAACGAGTTGGCTCCAACCCCCGCGGCCGTCACGCTGCACGGGTAGCCGATGAGTTCGCAGAAATCATCGTCACGCGACAGAACCGTTACATTGCGCGAGTAACTAGCGCGATTGCGCTGTCGCAGGCACAGCTTGAACGTCTCGGTCGCGCGCTCAACGCCGTGTACGGCCGTGAGCTGAAGCTCGACGTTTCGGTGGACCCCGCCGTTCTGGGCGGTCTGCGTGTTCAGGTGGGCGACGAGGTGATCGACGGTACCGTCGAAACCCGTATGTCCGACCTGGCTCGTTCCATCGGCTAGCGGCTCAAGCTAGCGACGCTGAACCGTTCGTCGCAACGGTGATTTAGAAGATACCTCGGGTAGCGGGTGCGTGGCAGATGCCTCCTTCGCAGAAGCAGTGGCATTGCCCGCCCGTTCAACCCGAATTGCAAGTTTCGGTTGGTTCCGTTGACGGAACGCAACCATAATGAGAGAGCAGGGACACAAGATGGCCGAACTGACCATCAATGCCGAAGATGTCCGTAATGCGCTGAACGAGTTTGCAGCGTCTTACGAACCCGGCAATGCAGAACGTGTTGAGGTGGGTCGAGTTGTATCGGCCTCCGACGGTATCGCTCGTGTCGAGGGCCTTCCCTCGGTTATGGCGAATGAGCTGCTTCGTTTCGAAGACGGCACCCTCGGCCTCGCACAGAACCTGGATACCCGCAATATTGGTGTGATTGTCCTGGGTGACTTCACCGGTATTGAAGAGGGCCAGGTCGTACACCGCACCGGTGAGGTCCTCTCGGTGCCCGTTGGCGACGCGTACCTCGGTCGCGTTGTTGACCCCCTCGGTAACCCGATCGATGACCTGGGCCCCATTGAGGCTGAAGGTCGCCGCGCACTGGAGCTGCAGGCTCCCGGCGTGACCCAGCGTAAGTCGGTCCACGAGCCGTTGCAGACCGGTCTGAAGGCAATCGACTCGATGATTCCGATTGGTCGCGGTCAGCGTCAGCTGATTATTGGTGACCGCCAGACCGGTAAGACCGCTATTGCGATCGACACCATTCTGAACCAGAAGGACAACTGGGCTTCGGGTGACCCCAACAAGCAGGTTCGATGCATCTACGTGGCTGTTGGCCAGAAGGCATCCACCATTGCAGCTGTCCGCCACACCCTTGAGACTCGCGGCGCGCTGGAGTACACCACCATCGTGGCATCTCCCGCATCCGACGCAGCAGGCTTCAAGTACCTGGCACCCTACACCGGTTCGGCTATCGGCCAGCACTGGATGTACGGCGGCAAGCACGTCCTCATCATCTTCGACGACCTGTCGAAGCAGGCAGAAGCATACCGCGCTGTGTCCCTGTTGCTGCGCCGCCCGCCGGGACGTGAAGCATACCCCGGTGACGTCTTCTACCTGCACTCCCGCCTGCTGGAGCGTTGCGCTAAGCTCTCCGACGACCTGGGCGCAGGCTCGATGACCGGCTTCCCGATCATTGAGACCAAGGCAAACGACGTTTCCGCCTTCATTCCGACCAACGTCATCTCCATTACTGACGGCCAGATCTTCCTGCAGTCCGACCTGTTCAACGCTAACCAGCGTCCGGCAGTCGACGTCGGTATCTCCGTCTCCCGTGTTGGTGGTGCCGCACAGACCAAGGCTATGAAGAAGGTCTCCGGTACCCTGAAGCTGGAGCTGGCACAGTACCGTGCTATGGAAGCGTTCGCAATGTTCGCATCCGACCTGGACGACGCAACCAAGGCACAGCTGACCCGCGGTTCTCGCCTGACCGAGCTGCTGCGTCAGCCGCAGTACACCCCGTACGCAGTTGAAGAGCAGGTTGTCTCCATTTGGGCTGGTACCTCCGGTCACCTCGACGACATTGAGGTTTCCGACGTGCTGCGCTTCGAGGAAGGCTTCATCGAGTACCTGCGTCACAAGACTTCGGTACTGACCGATATCGCTTCCTCCGGCAAGCTTGAGGATGACACCGTTGCCGCGCTGAAGACCGCAGTTGCTGACTTCAAGCAGGGTTTCAAGTCTGAGGGCAGCAGCCACCTCGTCGACGCAGGTCACGAGGAGCACAAGGCAGCTCGCGATAGCGACATCACTCAGGAAACCATCGGTTAGCGATTAGTCCTCGCCTTCTCCCCGCCTCAGCTATGAGGCTGGGGCGGGGCAGAAAGCAAGGAGAAAGGAAGCTCTATGGGAGCCCAGATTAGGGTTTACCGACAGAAGATTGCTTCGACGTCGTCTATGAAGAAGATCTTCAAGGCGATGGAGATGATCGCGACCTCCCGCATTAACAAGGCTCGTAACGCTGCTCAGGCAGCCGGCCCCTACGCGAACGCTCTGACCCGCGTGGTGACTGCGGTTGCGACTCAGCATGGCATCAAGCACCCGCTGATTCACAAGCCGCACGAGTTCGGAACCTACGAACACCGCCGCTCCGCAATCCTGGTTGTCACCAGCGACCGCGGCCTGGCAGGTTCGTATTCCTCCGCTATCCTGCGTCGTACCGAATCTCTGATTGAGAGGCTGCGCTCTAACGGCCAGGAGGTACAGCTGTACCTGGTTGGCCGTAAGGCAAAAGCTTACTTCGAGTTCCGTGAGCGCCCCTACGCCCGTGCGTGGGAAGGCCACACCGATGCACCTCGCGTTGAAACCGCCGTCGAAATTCGTGACGCGCTGCTCGAAGCCTACGACCTGCCCTTCGAAGAGGGCGGCGTGGACGAACTGCACATCGTGTACACCGAGTTCAAATCGATGGTTGTTCAGGAACCCAAGATCCTGCGCCTGCTGCCCATCCACGTGGGTGACGCAAAGGCTATGGGCGAGGAAATCGTTCCCGACCAGGAACTGACCAAGGCTGAGTACGAGCAGGCGGCATCCTTCGAGTTCGAGCCCTCCGCTGAGGAAGTGCTCAACGAGCTGCTGCCGCGCTACGTTGCATCCCGTATCTTCTCCTGCCTCCTGCAGGCAGCAGCAAGTGAGCTGGCATCCCGCCAGCGCGCAATGAAGACCGCAGGTGACAACGCTGAGACGCTGATTACCAAGTACACCCGTTTGATGAACAACGCACGTCAGGCGGAAATTACTCAGGAGCTCTCCGAAATCGTGGGCGGCGCAGACGCCCTCGGCTCCTAGTATTGGTACGCCAACGAAGCCATCAACTGTCCAAACTTTCTAAGTAAGTGAGAAATATGACTGCCACCTACAACGAATCGGTCTCCGCACCGACTCAGGGCGCAACGGGTCGTATTGCCCGCGTCATCGGCCCCGTGGTCGACGTCGAGTTCCCCGCCGGTCAGGTCCCCGAGATTTACAACGCTCTGACCACCGAGCTGACCCTCGACGGTCGCACCCGCACCATCACCTTCGAGACCGCACAGCACCTGGGCGACTCGATCGTTCGCGCTATCTCCCTGCAGCAGACTGACGGCCTGGTCCGCGGTCAGGCTGTAGTCGACACCGGCGCACCGATTTCCGTCCCCGTTGGTGACGGCGTGAAGGGCCACATCTTCAACGTTCTCGGTGACGCACTCGACGTGCCGAACTCCGAGATTAAGGCTGACACCTACTGGCCGATCCACCGTGCCGCTCCCGGCTTCGCAGAGCTGGAAGGCTCCACCGAAATGCTGGAGACCGGTATTAAGTCCATCGACCTTCTGACCCCCTACATCAAGGGCGGTAAGATCGGTCTGTTCGGTGGTGCAGGCGTGGGTAAGACCGTGCTGATCCAGGAAATGATTACCCGTGTGGCTCGTAACTTCGGTGGTACCTCCGTGTTCACCGGTGTTGGCGAGCGTACCCGTGAGGGTAATGACCTGTGGGTCGAAATGGAAGAAGCAGGCGTTCTGAAGGACACCGCTCTTGTATTCGGCCAGATGGATGAGCCCCCGGGAACCCGTCTGCGCGTGGCACTGACCGGTCTGACCATGGCGGAGTACTTCCGCGATGTTCAGAACCAGGATGTGCTGCTGTTCATCGACAACATCTTCCGTTTCACTCAGGCAGGTTCTGAGGTTTCCACCCTGCTGGGCCGCATGCCCTCCGCAGTGGGTTACCAGCCGAACCTGGCGGACGAAATGGGTCTGCTGCAGGAGCGTATTACCTCCACTCGCGGTCACTCCATCACCTCCATGCAGGCAATTTACGTGCCTGCGGATGACTACACCGACCCGGCGCCGGCAACCACCTTCGCGCACCTGGATGCGACCACCGAGCTCTCTCGTGAAATCGCATCGCGCGGTCTGTACCCGGCAATTGACCCGCTGTCCTCCACCTCCCGAATTCTGGACGCACAGTACATCGGTCAGGAGCACTACGACACCGCAATTCGCGTGAAGGCTATTCTGCAGGAAAACAAGGAACTGCAGGACATCATCGCGATTCTGGGTGTGGACGAGCTCTCCGAGGAGCAGAAGATCGTCGTGGCACGTGCACGTCGTATCGAGCAGTTCCTCTCCCAGAACACCTACACTGCAAAGCAGTTCACCGGTGTCGAGGGTTCGACCGTTCCGCTGAAGGACACCATCGAGTCCTTCCAGATGATCTGCAACGGCGATGTCGACCACATCCCCGAGCAGGCGTTCTACAACATTGGTGGTATGGACGACGTTATGCGCCGCTACGAGGAAATCAAGGCACAGACTGGAGCTAAGTAATCATGGCTCTGAAAGTTGAAGTTGTTTCCCGCGAACGTGTCGTGTGGACTGGCGAAGCGAACTACGTTCGTGCACGCTCCGTCAGCGGTGACCTCGGCATCCTGCCGGGCATGATCCCCACCTGCACGTTGCTGGCACAGGACGGCGAGTTGCTCATTGAACCTGTTGAGGGTGAGCCCATTAAGACCATCCTCAACGCAGGTTTCTTGACCGTCTCGAACGATCACGTGACCATCGCTGCAAAGCACGCACAGATCTAAAGCCGGTTCCCCGCAGGGGGAATTGACCACTGTGTACACCTCGCCGGTGTTCCTCCCCGAAAGGGGAAGGGCACCGGCGATTGGTGTATCCAGGGTAGGTCATGTGTACAGAAGAGTGCGCGCAGAACGACAGTGTGCATAGAAAGATGATGCGCACAGAAAAGGGGCGCCTCCCATGTACCGGGAGGCGCCCCTCAAGCTATGTGTAGCCGCCTAGCTGGAGCCGTTTAGAACAGGCGGTCAGCCGAGTCGTCCACGCCGCGCATCGCGTCGTAATCCAGGCTCACGCAGCGGATACCGCGGTCCTCAGCCAGGGTGCGAGCCTGCGGCTTAATCGTCTGCGCCGCAAACACGCCGCGCACCGGTGCCAGCAGCGGGTCGCGGTTGAGTAGCTCCAGGTAACGGGTCAGCTGCTCCACACCGTCAATATCGCCCACACGCTTGAGCTCGACCGCCACGGAGACGCCGTGCGCATCCTTCGCCATGATGTCTACCGGACCGATAGCGGTCGGGTACTCGCGGCGCACCAGCGAATAGCCCTCACCGAGAGTGTGGATCTGCTCGGCCAGCAGACGCTGCAGGTCAGCCTCCACTCCGTCCTTGATGAGGCCGGGGTCGACACCCAGGTCGGTGGTGTACTCGTGCTCAATCTTGTAGATACGAATCATGAGGCGGTCATCGCTCTTAGCCGCCTGCACGGTCCACAGCTGCTGAACATCAGATTCCAGGTCCTCACGGATGCTCTGCGGAACGTCCTCACGCTCAGCCACCAGCAGGGAGCAGGGAGGGCTCATCCAGTTCAGAGGCTTGTAGGAACCGCCGTCGGAGTGAATGAGGACGGAGCCGTCATTCTTGACCATCAGCAGGCGGGTAGCGCGGGGCAGGTGGGCGCGGAGGCGGCCCTCATAATCTACGGAGCATTCAGCAATGACAATACGCATCCGTCCACTCTAGCAGGTACGAGTGCTCGGCTCTAGCAGGTGAGGGTATGAGCTAGGGAACCTGAGTTTGATACAGGTCGCGGTACGGGGCACAGTAGGGGGGCGCGGTATAGAGCAGGGGAGCGCCGCCTCAGCGCGAGGAAGAGCTCAGGACAAAGAAGAGCACGGGGCAAAGAAGAGCACAGCGTGAGGAAGAGCGCAGAGCGAACAGTGGCAGGGCCGGTAGGTAGAGATAGCTGAGCGGCGCGGTAGAATAGGGCTCATGGCACGTAAGAATCATCCCGGCAGGCGAGCATCCGGCACCACCAGCGATAAGTGGCACCGTCAAGCACCCGCAGGGCGTGATATCAGCAGGATCCTCGACCCTGCACCCCGATTGGAACGTGACCGATACGGTGACTGGCTGGTGCAATACATTCCCGCCGTCAACGCCCAAAAAACCTACACCTGCCCCGAATGCTACCGCCCGATTCCGCCCAGAACGGCGCATCTGGTGGTGTGGCAAGAAAGCCACACGATGGGCCGTAGCCGCGCTATTGATGAGCGCAGGCACTGGCATCAGCATTGCTGGCGCACTCGCCGCAAATAGGCTGAACACTGCACATAAGGTGCAGCCCAAGACTACATTCTCGACCAGACTACATTCTCGACCAAGACCACATTCTCGAATCCATTTCTTGAAGGAACGCAATGAGCAACACCGCCGATATCACCCGCGAGCAGGAATTCGATCCCGCCCGCTACGTCTTCAGCACCGCCGCTGAACCCACCCCCATTAAGGCACGTACCGTCCTGCCGGCACGCCGCGAGAACTTCACCGTCACCACCGCGGACGGCAAGCGCCTCGTCGGTGAACTCGCCCTGCCCGAAGGTGACATCAAGGCAACCCTGGTGACCTTCCACCCGCTGCCCACCCACGGCGGATACATGGACTCGCACGTGTACAAGAAGGCGTCCTTCCGCCTGCCGGCGCTGTCGAACATTGCGGTGCTGCGTTTCAATACTCGCGGTACCTCCTCGATTCGCGGCACCAGCGAAGGCGTCTTTGACGGCGGCTTTGCCGAGAAGAAGGACTTCGATGCCATCCTGAAGTTTGTACGCGAGCGCGCCCTGCCGAACCCCTGGCTGGTCGGTTGGTCCTTCGGCACCGAGCTGGTGCTCAAGTACGCGCCCGAATACGCGAACGAGTTCACCGGCGCTATTCTGCTCTCCCCGCCGCTGCACCGCGTGCACCCTGCCGAGCTGGACGAGTGGAACAAGATCTCGAACCCGCTGTACGCGCTGGTGCCTGAGCACGACGACTACCTGCAGCCTCCGGCGGCGCGTGAGCGTTTCGCGGCTGTACCGCGCACTCAGGTGATTCCCTTTGAGGGATGCAAGCACCTGTGGGTGGGCGAAAAGTCCGTGCAGCAGGTCCTGAACACCGTGGTTAGCATTGTCACCGGTGTACCGACCGAGCTGCCCACCGAGTACAGCGGCCCGGTGGCAGAAGAAATCACTGAGCTCTAAAGGCTCTGTGTAAAAGCATCAAGGCGGCGGCTTTGGATAGAACATCCAAAGCCGCCGCCTTTTGTCTTAAATGCCTGCTCAGTGGAAGAGCAGTGAACGCGTAGAGAACCTAGAGGTCACAACTGGGAAGTGACTACAGCTGGTCTTGGCGAGGAATGAACACCTCACGCACCAAAATCAGCATGGAAGCCGCCACCGGAATAGCGATCAGCGCGCCCAGCACGCCCCAGAGCGCGCCACCGGCAGCCACCGAAATAATCGCAACACCGGCAGGAACCGAGACAGCGCGAGCCATAATACGCGGAGAAATCAGGTACGCCTCCACCTGCAAGTACAGGAAGTACGCCACCGAAAACCACAGCGCCAGACTCCAGTCCTGAGTCAGCAGAATCAGCGAGGTCAAAATCAGCGCAATCACGCCACCAACCAGCGGAATGAACGCCAGAATCATAACGACCAAAGCCATCAACTGCGGGAAGCTAAAGCCCAAGAACAACATTATGAAGAATGCGAAGAGGGCGTTCAGAATGGCTACCATCGCCTGGCCCATCACATAGTTACCCACCGACTCAGTAATCTTGTCGGTAATGTACTTGACGCGCACACGCTTAGACGCCGGCGCCAAACGCACACCCCACGCCTTAATCGTGTCCATCGACGTGAGGAAGTACAGGGACAGGAACAGCACAATAATCACGCCGGTCACGCTCTGCGCCAGGGTAGAACCCGCAGAAACCAGGCTCGACATGAAGCTATTGACCTGCGACGAAGAGAACGTTGATTCCAAGAACTTCGGGACGTTCTCATTCACCCAGGTGCTGATGTCAAAACGCTGATCAAGCTCGTGATACCAATCAGAATCAATCGTGTTCTGATAAATACCCGGCGCGTACTGAACAAACTTAGACGCCTGCTCGCTAATGACCGGGCCAATCGACATCACCAGGCCGGTCACAGCGCCAGCAAAACCAGCAAGCACAGCAATCACGCCGATACCGCGCTTAATGCCCCAAGACTCCAGGCGGCGCACAATCGGATCCAGACCCAGAGCAATGAAAATAGCGCCGGTCACCCAACCCACCAGGGCACCCACATTGTTGAAAATGTAGTAGGCGAAGAGCGCCAGACCCACGCCCACGGTCATGAGGAAACCAAAAGCGACCGGGTTATGCATCATCGAGGTCTTGCCGTTGCCGACCACCTTCGGTGCGGGAGGCGCATCCTCAGAAGTGGCGGGAACCACCGGAATGGTATCCGTAGGAGGCATGGAAGCACGGCGGCGGTTAGAACGCACCTGGCTAATGCTCTCGGTTATCTCGCTGAAGGTCTCCGTTAACTGGTCGGTGAGGGATTCCTTCTTGCGCGTCTCCGGGGACGATATCGTCTCTTCGGGAGCTGCTGAGGCTTTCTTCTCGCTCATGCTCATCCTTTCCGGAACATTTCCGGGTATTTTTCTCTACTGTGCCATTCTACCGGCTGGTTTACTTTGTTACGGCGTCAAAGGTGAACGCTAGAGATAAGGGAGCGCAAGTGGGAGAGGTATCTGCGCGCTGTTCAAGGATTAGCCTAAGCGCTAGTCCCGGCATGAGCTCAGAGCGTAGGCGGCAGGGAACGCGCGCTCGCAACGGCGCATTGTGGGGATAATAGAGGAAGGAACGCGTGAAGGATCTAGCCCGCACGCAACAATAGGTACAGAACGTAAAGGATCCCAGGATGAGCATTATTTTTGATCCGGCAGACCGCGGCGCATCCCAGAACGCGGCACAGGGTAACGTTGCCCAGGGCGGGGCAGCACAGAACGGTGCAGCGCAGGAGATTCCCGCCTCCGTACGCAACGCCATGGAACTGAACCCCAACGCGGTACAGAACGCAGCGGCACAGTCTGCTGGTGCACAGGGTGGCGAGCAGACCCCTCCGCTCCCACCTGGCGCTACGAGGTCAACACCCCCGAAGAGTTCCAGAAGTTCGTGCAGCTCTCCAGCCAGGGTGCCGTGATTTTTGCGCTCTACGCACCGCACTCGCCTTCCTCCCTGCAGATGCTCGAAGGCGTGCAGAAGCTCGTCGACTCTGCCGCGGGTAGTATGATTTGCGCCGCCGTGGATGTCACTAAGCTCCCCGAAGCTGCCCAGGCATTCGGCGTGAGCGGCGTGCCCGCGGGCGTTGCCGTTCTGGCGGGCCGCCCGGCACCGATTTACACCGGCCCGGTCAGCGCAGAAGACCTCGGCGATGTGCTCTCCCAGGTTCTGCAGCTCGCGGCACAGTACCAGTTGCCCGGCGGCTTCGACCCGGTCGTTCCCGAAGATGAAAAGCCCCTGCCGCCCCTGCACGCAGAAGCCGTCGCCGCCCTCGACCGCGGCGACCTGGAGGGCGCCCGCGCCGCATACCGCAAGGCAATCACCGAGAACCCCGGCGATAAGGAAGCGAAGCTCGGCCTGGAACAGGTTGAACTGCTCGCCCGCGTGAAGGACCTGGACATGGCATCCGAACGCGCGGCGGCCGCGGCAGACCCCATGAACATTGACGCCGCATTCAATGTAGCCGACCTGGATCTGGTGGGCGGCCACGTGGAGGACGCATACAACCGTCTGCTGCGCCTGTTCAGCGCTGTTGGTCCCGACGATAAGGCGCGCGTTCGCGAGCGCCTCGTGCAGCTCTTCGACGTGGTGGGTGCATCTGACCCGCGCACCGTGAAGGCGCGTGCGGCACTGACCATGGCGCTGTTCTAAAAGACGCTGTCTTCCGGGAAGCGTCATGAGCCTGTCTAACCGGCTGGAACTTTGAACCTGGAACTTTGAATCTGGAGTTTTGAACACGGGCGGGCTATCGTCTACCCACGCACTCGGGCTGTGGGGTAGGTGGTAGCCCGTTCTGCGTGTGCGGTTTTTGGCGGCTTTGAGGCGGGGGAGAGCGGGCGACTCAACCTGTCTGATAGCGCGGCTGGATGGTATCTATAGCACTCCGGAATGTCCATAATATGCGTTGTGAGTACTTAATAATGCAGGTTTCATCACCAAACCTGCTAGACCTCATGGGGGGGTGGTAGGGTAAATATGAACACTAGTCACTTTCCCCAGGACCCGAACCCGCAAGAACCAGGTTCACCGCAGAACCCGGTACAAGAGACCAACCCGGTACTAGAGACCACAGTAGAGGCAACCCCCGCCGCGGCAGTACCTCAAGCTATAGTCCCCGAATTTGCAGCGCCGGAAGCTACAAACCTCGAGCCTGTAGCGCCGGAAGCTGTAGTTCCCGCATCGGTAGCACCGCAGCTACCCGTCACCCCGCAGACTATACCTGCAGCTGGCGCTCGCCCCGCCATCGAAATCCGCGGCCTCACCAAGGCATTCGGTCAGAAGGTCGCCGTCGACCGCATCAACCTCGACATCCCCTCCGGATCCTTCTACGGACTGGTCGGCCGCAACGGCGCCGGTAAAACCACCACCATCTCCATGGTCACCGGCATGCTCAAGCCCAATGAAGGCACCGCCTACGTGCGCGGCATCGACATGTGGGCCGACCCGCTCAAAGCCAAAGCGCACCTGGGTGTGCTGCCCGACGGCGTGCACCTCTTCGACAAGCTCACCGGTGAACAGCTCATCACCTACTCCGGCTACCTGCACGGGATCGATAAGGAAACCGTTGCCTCCCGCGTCAAGGACCTGCTCGCCGCAATGGACCTGACCGACGCTGCGGGCCGTGCCGTTGCCGACTACTCCGCCGGTATGACCAAGAAGATTGCGCTCGCCGCCGCTCTCGTTCACGCGCCCTCCGTGCTGATCCTGGACGAGCCCTTTGAGGCGGTCGACCCGGTTTCCGCCGCTAATATTCAGGACATTCTGCGTGGCTTCGTTGCCTCCGGCGGAACTGTCATTATCTCCTCGCACGTGATGGACCTTGTCCAGCGCCTGTGCGACCACGTAGCCGTCATGGACTCCGGCCGTATTCTCGCCGCCGGAACGGTCGATGAAGTACGCGCCGGCATGAGCCTTGAAGAACGATTCGTGCAGCTGGTCGGCGGCCGCACCTCCTCGGAAGGATTGTCATGGTTGGGCACCTCGTCTCACTAAAGTGGCAGTATGTGCTCGCTTCCTTCCGCCGCAGCATCTGGGCACTGATCGGCCTGATTTTTGCGGCGCTCTACGCGGGCGGTATGCTCTTCGGCCTCGGCTCCGCATACTTTATCGCTAACTCGGAGGTACCCGAATACGGTCAGCTCGGAACCCTCCTGGTAGGCGCGGTTATTGCGCTCGCCTGGGCTATTGTCCCCATTTTCTTTAGCGGACTGGACGGCACCCTGGACGAGAGCCGATTCGTGCTCTTCCCCATCAAGCCCTCCACCCTGCAGAAGGGCCAGTTCCTCGGCGGGTTCGTGGGTATCCCCGGCATCGCCAGCATCATTGCCGTGCTGCTGGGCGCTATCACGTTTATATCGCAACCGCTCGCGCTGGTCGTGTACCTCATCTGCTGCGTGCTCGGCCTTGCGAACCTCATGGTGTGGGCTCGTCTCGCCAACCGCCTGGGCATGGCGTTGAATGATAACCCGCGCATCGCCAACACCCTGATGATCGTTGCCATGCTACTGATGATGAGCGCCGGCTTTATCTTCGGTGGAACGATAACCTACCTGACCAAGCACTGGGAAGAGGTGCTGCCCTACCTGCCGTGGCTCAGCGTGACGCCCTTCGGGTCGGCATTTGCGGTGCCCTACTTTATGGCGACCGGCAATATGGGTACCGCCCTTGGTTGCCTGGCTCTGACCCTCGTCTACCTGGCTGGCGGATGGTGGCTGTGGGGTAAGAACCTGGCACGCTCCATGGCGAATGTGGGCGGTAGCGCCCACCACGCCAGCGCAACCGAAGTCGCCGCAGGTGATTTGGGCCTGTTTGCACGGTTCCCCGCAACCCCGCGTGGCGCCGTAGCGGCACGAACCCTGCACTCATTCCTGAAAGACAACCGTCTGCAGCTGCTAACCGTAAGCACCGCCATGCTTTACCTGATACTGACGGTGGCTATGCCCCTGTTCCTGAGCTCTGTAGGGTCCTTCGAAAGTCGGGCCAGTTTTAACGGCGTCAACGCGGCTGAAGCTAACCAGATCATCAATAGCGGCGTGATGCAGCTCTTCGGATTCTGGATGTACTTCTGCACCGTCTTCACCGGCTACTACATGTGCTATCTCGTCTCCTACGACAACACCGCATTCAGCCTGCACGTGCTCTCCCCGCTACGCGGTATTGACGATCGTCTCGGCCGTCTTTGGGGTTACAGCATCCTGATGGTTCCGATCGTGGTGGTGATGGTGTTCGTCGCCTCAGCGGCAAATGGACACCTGGAGCTTTTCCCCATCGTGCTGATGCACCAGCTGGGCGTGCTCGCCGCAGCGGCTGGTATGGGCAGCGTGATGGACACCTTCATTAGCCCGCCCGTGGCGCCTCCGGGTGCTAACCCGTTCAAGAACCCGAAGAACAATGAGGGCTTCGCTAATCAGTTGCTGCTCATGCTCACCGTAATTCTGGTGATGCTCAGCGCGCTACCCGGCGGTATCTCGGTTGTTGTGTACATTGTCGTGACCCAAGATCTACTAACCCTCGTCTTCGGTGGCTTGATTCAGCTCCTGATTGGTGCCGCACTGCTCGTGGGTGGCGTGGCGTGGGGCGGTCACCGCTACGACAAGGTCAGCTCCAAGATGCTGGAACGCGTGGCACGTTTCCAAGCGAACTAACAAGAGTCGAAGCTCCAGCACATCAGGAATAAACGAGAGGGGTTCCGTGTTAGGTACTAAGCCTGGCACGGAACCCCTTTTCTGTGCCGCCCGAACTTCTAGCGGAAAGAAGCTCACCGCAATACCTAAGAGTCTATGGTTGAGCTGTGGCCTGCCTCCATATTGACCACCCGGGGGCTCAGCACCTCCCAACTGCTACTAAAATAGAGAAAGTGCTGATCACCCAACCGTGCAGCGGCACCCCTCACCCTATGTATCCCACCTCATCATCAAGGAGAAACATGAGCTCGATCGAAGGCATCGAAGACCCCTTTGGCCCCGGAACCGCAGGCGGCACCGCCCTGCTCGAACGCGAAGAAACCCAGCTTTCTGAGCCCGGCGACCACGAGCGCTTCTCCCACTACGTACGCAAGGAAAAGATCCTCGAATCGGCGCTGACCGGTGAACCCGTACGCGCCCTCTGCGGCAAAATGTGGGTACCCGGCCGTGACCCGCAGAAGTTCCCCGTCTGCCCCCAGTGCAAGGAAATCTACGAAGGCCTCGCACCCGGCAACGACGGCGACAACGGCTCCGGCGAATAATACGCGCCAGACGACACGCTTCAGACAACACAACCGGGGCGATACAACCTGGGCGATACGCCTGAATAAATACGAATAAATAACACGCCGCAGCAGCAAGACTCAACGGCCCAACACCGCTCATGAGACTTTGCTGACGAGCACCAAATTCTTGCACCACAGCCCGGCCCAACCCGCGGATGTGGTGCTAGAATTTAACCTCGCTGTGCCCGGACCGCCAGAGTGCTAAGAACACCAGCGCACTAGGAACACCAGAGTGCCCACCACCTCCATACGGGGGGAGGAGCGCCCCTGCGCTGAGTCGGCGGGAGGAATCAGTAGAGGCAGAAGAGGAAGAAGGAGAGAATGAGCGCACCCGCAGAGGAACCCACACTATTCGACAGTATGGTGAAGCCGAAGCTCTCCCCGGCATACCCCGACCGCGCCCCCTGGGGTACTTCCGTCAGCCTGCGCGCCTGGCAGTCAGAAGCCATGCAGAAGTACTTTGAAACCAACCCCCGCGACTTCATGGCAGTCGCAACCCCCGGCGCGGGTAAAACCACTTTCGCGCTGACCCTCGCGAAGGAACTATTCAACCGCGGCACGGTCCGCCAGCTTATTGTGGTGGCGCCCACCGACCATCTGAAAAAGCAGTGGGCAGACGCCGCCGCGAAGGTCGGTATTCCCATTGACCCGAACTTCAAGAACGCAGACGTGACCATCAGCCGCCACTACAAGGGCGTGGCGCTGACCTACGCGCAGGTGGCGAATAAGCCGCAGCTACACGCCCGCAACACCGAGGCGACGAAAACCCTCGTAATTTTTGACGAGATTCACCACGCTGGCGATTCGCTGTCCTGGGGTGACGGCCTGCGTGAAGCGTTCGATGACGCAACCCGCCGCGTGGCGCTGACAGGTACCCCGTTCCGCTCGGATACCTCCCCGATTCCGTTCGTCACCTACGAGGTCGACAATGACGGTATCCGCCGCTCCAAAGCAGATTACTCCTACGGTTACGGCCCCGCGCTGAAGGACCACGTGGTGCGCCCGGTCATCTTCATGGCCTACTCGGGCCAGATGCGTTGGCGCACCTCCGCCGGTGAGGAAATGGCGGCAAACCTCGGTGAAGGCTTCACCAAGGACATCACCTCCCAGGCGTGGCGAACCGCCCTCGACCCCAACGGCGAATGGATCCCGACCGTGCTCGCGGCGGCCGACAAGCGCCTGACCGAGGTGCGCCGCACCGTGCCCGACGCCGGTGCGCTCGTCATCGCCACCGACCACGCGGACGCCAAAGCCTACGCCGAGCAGCTTCAAAAAATTACCGGCGAATACCCCGCCGTGATCCTCTCCGACGATCGTGAAGCCTCCGCGAAAATCGACGAATTCCGTGAAGGCATGCAGCGCTGGATGGTCGCCGTGCGCATGGTATCCGAAGGCGTGGACGTGCCCCGCCTCGCCGTGGGCGTGTACGCCACCAGTACCAGCACCCCGCTATTCTTCGCGCAGGCGATTGGCCGTTTCGTGCGTGCCCGCAAGCGCGGCGAAACCGCCTCCGTGTTCCTGCCGTCCGTGCCGCAGCTGATGATGCTCGCCAACGACATGGAAGTAGAACGCGACCACGCCCTCGACCGCGGCGCACCCGAAGAAATCGACCCCATGGTTGAGGGGCTGGATGACCACCTGCTCGAAGAAGCAAACCGTGAGGAGCGCGCCTCCGAGCAGCTGGCACGCGGCAAGTTCGAGGCGCTCGGCTCCGAGGCGTCCTTCCACGGTGTGCTGTTCGACGGCGCCGAGTTTGCCTCCGGCAACCTTGCCGTGGGTAGTGAGGAGGAGCAGGACTTCCTGGGTATTCCGGGCCTGCTGGATGCCGAGCAGGTCGGTACGCTGTTGCGAGCGCATCAGCGTGAGCATGCGGCACGCCGCCCGGCGACTGCGGCACCTTCGGTGGTGGATCACCGCCAGTTGAAGGAGTTGCGCAATAAGTTGGCGAAGAATGTGGCGGCGTGGTCGATTCGTTCGGGTCAGCCGCACGGCGTGATTCATAATGAGCTGCGTAAGATTTGTGGTGGCCCGGCGGTTGCGCAGGCTTCTGCTGAGCAGATTCAGGCGCGTATCGATAAGCTGTCGGACTGGTTCGTGGGCCGACGATAGAACGCGGATAGAACGTAGAGAAAAGCCTCGCGAGTGTGTATGCGCTCGCGGAGCTTTTGTGTGCATAAAATGCAAAAATGTTTTGGTCTGAGGCACGATAATCATGGCAGCGCGGAGATGGAACGTGTAGCCTAGTGGGGGTAAGTTCTTTAGAAAACACGGCATGGCCGCCGGGCTCAGGGAACTTTCCATTGATGCGCAGCATGTAGGTCTATGCTGGGTCATCAAAACTCTAAGAAACACCATGCAACCAACCCCAGGACGGCGTGCACCCGGATAGTGTGCACTGGGACGGTTGCACCAACCTTTGAAGGACAGTGATGTCTCATATTTCTCGCCGTAAGGTCATGAAGGGTGCCGCCTGGGCTACGCCCGTTATTGCGGCTTCTTCGGTCGTTCCGGCTTACGCTGCATCTCCTGAATGTACTACTTTTTCAGACACGCCTTTTATCTCTATCAACGGCGATAACACCCGCCGTGTGGAAGAGCAAGAATACGTTCACCGCCGCTACTCAGGTGTAAAGCTGCGATTTGAGTTGATTGGCGGCGCTGGAGCCACACTTCACGGAAAGAGCACTCGAGGGGGATCGGGCGCGAAAGTTACCGGAATCATAGACCTTGAGACTCCAGCCATTGTCGAAGTTGTCGCAGGCGGCGGTGGTATGTTTGGGCTTCGTGGTTATGGACACGGCAAAGAGGAGGATTACAGCGAATATCGACTTGATGGTAGTCAAGGTGGGGTAGGTTTCGGAGACGGAGGTAGCGTTCCCAGTGTAAGAATTCCTCAAGATATTATGCGTGAGGTCGAATCCCGCTGGGCAGAGGCTGGGCAGTGGGATAACAGTTACAATCCTCAGCTCCCCATGGACGAACTTCACGGTTGCCCTGGCGGCGGTTCGTCTGCTCTTCTCGTCAATGGGGAGGTCATCGCGGTTGCAGGTGGGGGTGGAGGCGGAGCTTTCATCGCGAAAACATATACCACCCCGCCTAACACGCACCATTTCCCCGGTACTGTAAATGTTCGTATGATTGGTCCGGAAGACCTCACGAGTGGTCCTTCATATAGCGCGGGTGGATCAGCTGAACGAGCACGTGGGGATAATGCCACGGCCGGTCGTATGTACTACGCTCAGGACTCACGTATTCACCTAAACGTTGAAGGCGGTAAGGGTGGAGGCAACGGCATCGGTGGTGCCGGTGGCATCAAGCCCACGGTGTTGAAGGGCACCCCTAACAGGGTCTTTAGCTTTAGTAGCCAGAATAACCAGGTCATTTATAGTTCTTCGACTGCAGGCAATCCTGGTACCGGTGGACTACAAGGCAAAGGTGGAGATGGCGTAGTTTCTATAAGCTACCAGCTTGATAACAACGAACCAGAAGACGGATACCAGAAGAGTAACTTGGAAGTTATTGAAACCCCCGATGGTGACCGATACGAGATTGGGTACGAGGACGTAGCCCCCTACTTTAACGGCGCGCAGATTATTGTGTCTGGCGGTGGGGGTGGTGGCTACGGCGGTGGAGGCTCTGGCGCGGCGCTCTCGCAGTCATCTATCACAATTGCTCAGAAGTGGAATAACAACCCTAAGGGTATTCGACAGAGTGTGGGATATACATTGATAGCTGGTGCTGGAGGTGCAGGAGGGTCCTACCTTGCCCCAAATGTTATAGAAGGGGAAATTTCCAGCGCTAACAACGACCATGATGGACATCAGTTCGCATCTGACGGTAGCGCGGCAGTGTACCTCTGTGATCTTGGCTGGTAGTAATTTAGACGTCTATAACGGGTAGTCTTTGTTTGATGTGAAGCCCCGCGAGTGTGTATGCGCTCGCGGGGCTTTTGCGTGCCCGTAATATTTGGTCGCATAAGCAGAGATGACCCTCAACTAGAGCCTTATACCTGTAGGGTAGAAGAGGAGGTAACATCCGGCGCTGAACACACGGTTCGGTGTAGACTCCTCCCCCGCTCTTAGACACCGGCCAGAATGAATAAAAGGGCAGTGCTGAGTGCATGAGCGGTGCACATATAGAGAAACACCAGGTCACCGTTTCCCAACCACGCACACCTGAAGCACCACAATTTCCGCTTCACAGCCGAGGCGGTAGCGTAGCACCTGATGAGCCCCGCCTCCGGGGAAGCATCAGCCCGGCACAGTCTGCCGCCCCGCGCGCGGTAGGGGAGCGAGCACCTGAACTAACCACACCGAAGGACACTGATGTCTACTCATATTTCTCGCCGCAGGGTCGTTGCGGGTGCCGCATGGGCCGCCCCCGTCATCGCCACCTCGGCTGCTGTTCCCGCATTCGCTGCATCCATGGACTGCGTCTTTGCTGACAGTCCCCACAAGTTCTTGAGGGGATATAGTGACTATCGTGTAGAAGAGGAATTCACCGTCCCCGCTAACGTGCATAGGATCCGCTTCGATATTTTTGGTGGCGGCGGAGTCAGCGACACCGGCCACGAAAGCGGCTCGGGTGCCCGCGCGATTGGAATCGTTGAAGTGAAGCCGGGACAGACGGTTCGTATCATTGCGGGCGGCGGTTCTGGGGGAAACTACCACCGCCGGGGCAGGCTTACGACTGACGGGCCCGGACGAGGCGGGCGTGGCTACGGCGACGGCGGCGACGCACCCCGATTCACCATGCCTGCCGAAGTGGTGGCTGAAGTGACCAAACGTTACCCGGGCGCCCTCAACTGGAGGGAACTTAAAAGGGGTCCCAAGGGTACCGTTGAGGTTTATGGACACCCCGGCGGCGGCGCCTCGGCACTGCTAATTGACGGCGAGGTCATCGCTGTTGCAGGCGGTGGCGGTGGTGGCGGTATCACCTACTCCTACACCTCAGCGCCTCATGCTAAGCATTTCCCCGCTGTTCTTGATGCGAGCGTGACGAATTTTTACCACCCGACTAATCCGCCCATTCGCAGCTTTGCGGGTAGCGGTTTGAGCACTCGCGGTGGAGATGCCACCACGGGCACCCAGTTCTACACCCACAGCCTGAACACTAAGGTATCTGTTGACGGCGGTAAGGGTGGAAACAATGGCGCCGGTGGAGCGGGTGGTGCTAAGCCCGAGGTGCCGACTGGTAGCCCCAACCATATCTTTAGCTACGACAGCCAGAATAACCAGGTGCTGTACAGCTCTTCGACCGCAGGTAACGCGGGCGGCTCCGGCTTTAAGGCTAAGGGTGGTAACGGTGCTGTCGCTTATAGCTACCAGCTCGACAATAACGACCCGAAGAACCTTGAAGTGCTGACCCTGCCCGGCGGCGAGCGCATCGAATTCTCTGCTGAGGAGATTGCCGCAGAGTTCAACGGCTACCAGTTCGCAATGTCCGGAGGCGGTGGCGGCGGCTACGGTGGTGGCGGTTCGGGTGCTGCACTGGCGCTGTCTGCTATTACGACCATTCAGAAGTGGAATAACAACCCTGATGGTATTCGCCAGAGCGTGAGCTACCTGCAGTTCTCCGGTGCCGGTGGTGCGGGTGGTTCGTACCTGTCGCCGCGCGTTATTGAGGGTGAAATCTCTAACTCTATGAACGCGATGAGGACCGGCATTAACGTCCATGATGGCGAGGCCAAGGTGTACCTCTGCGAGACTAAGGGTTAGTCTAACGACCTCTCAAGATTGAGGGGTAGAAGCCCGCGAGTGTATGCGCTCGCGGGCTTTTTCGCGCCCAGAAATGCCTGGGTGAGCGAGGTCATGGCGAAGGTCCGCTTTAAGTAAGCGGCTCAATCTGCTGCATAACCGCAGAGGTTTCATGACCTCGGCTGGTTACAGGCACGCTAGGTTATAGGCACGCTAGGTTATGGGCATGCTAGAAGCGGGGAGCCTGGGATAGTACATCCCGGGCTCCCCGCCTCTGTCTATTCAAGGTTGAGGCTAGAGAACCTCAACCACCTCAACGCCCTCACCTTCAAGCTCGGCAACCACGTCGTCAAGCTTGTCCTCGTGCACGGGCGCGGTCAGGTCAAGCAGCACGCGAGTCTCGTAGCCTGCATCGACCGCATCGCGAGCGGTTGCCGCCACGCAATAATCGGTGGCGATACCAACAACATCGACGAACTCGATGCCGCGCTCATCCAGCCACTCCGACAGAGGAGTCTGCGGGCCGTCCTCGGACGCATCCACACCGGGCTCGTGCTCGCCGGTTGCGACCTCATCCTCGGGTGCCAGAAGACCCTCAAAACCCGAGTACGCTGCCTCGAAGCGGCCCTTACGGAAGTACGCCTCAATGTAGTCGGTGTCCAGGTTCTCGTGAATCTGCGCGCCTTCGCTCTTGGCGACGCAGTGCACCGGCCAGGAGTCAACATAGTCGGGGGTGTCGGAGAAGTGTGAACCCGGCTCGATGTGCCAGTCCTGGGTGGCAACAATCGCATCGTAGCGGTGGTGGTTGTTCTCCACATATTCGCTAATCAGCGCGGCAACGTCCGCACCGCGCTCGGTGGCGAGGGCGCCGCCGGCGCAGAAATCGTTCTGCACGTCAACAATAATCAGTGCCTTAGACATGTCTGTCCTTTACAAGTAGGAATGAGTTTTCACTCTGATTCACCAAGTGAAAACAGTATCTCAGAAGGGTGGTTTAGATGAACTCGGTCGGAATGATCGGCTCACCCTCCGAGAGGCGGCGGGCAGCTTCGGGAAGCTCAGCCAGGGAGGCTGCGTGGCGGGCGGTTGCGCGGCGCACGCCTTCCTCACCGGTGAAGCCGGGGAGCAGTTCGCCGTTGCGGACGAAGTCCACCATGAGCGGGCGGGTGTCTTCGAGCAGGCTCGGGTCCTCGTGGGTGCCCAGAACCTCGGCGGTCGCGATACCCATGCCGTTGAGTCGGCGGGCCGCACGCTTGGCGCCACCGATGGACGCCTTGCCAGCCGACGCCTTAGCGACCGGCTGCATTTCACCGGCGGCGTTCTCACGCTCAACGACCTTGTACACCATGGAGGAAGTCGGCGCACCGGAACCGGTGACCAGCTTGGTACCCACGCCGTAGGAGTCCACGGGGGCTGCCGCGAGGGATGCGATGGCGTATTCGTCCAGGTCGCTGGTGACGGTGATCTTGGTGTTAGTGTTACCAAGCGAGTCGAGCAGTTCACGCACGCGGGCCGCGGTGGCGACCAGGTCGCCGGAGTCCAGGCGCACGCCGCCGAGCTCTTCACCAGCGAGTTCCACGCCGAGGCGGACTGCATCGTCCACGTTGTAGGTGTCGACGAGCAGGGTGGTGCGGGCGCCGAGGGAACGCAACTGCGCCTCGAATGCTTCACGTTCGCTGTCGTGCAGCAGGGTGAAGGCGTGGGCGCTGGTACCGATGGTGTGCAGGCCGTAGCGCAGACCGGCCTCCAGGTTGGAGGTGCCCGCGAAGCCTGCAATAACGGCGGCGCGTGCAGCGGAGACGGCGGCGTGTTCGTGGGCGCGGCGAGAACCCATTTCGAGGCAGGGTCGGTTGCCTGCGGCTGCGCTCATGCGGGAAGCAGCGCTCGCCACGGCGGAGTCAAAGTTCAGGATGGACAGCAGGTAGGTTTCGAGGACGCATGCTTCGGCGAAGGTGCCTTCGACCTGCATGACGGGGGGAGTGGGGGAAGAATGCTTCGCCTTCTGCGTAGCCGCGGATGTTGCCACTGAAGGTGAAGGATTCGAGGTAGGAGAGGGTTTCTTTGTTGACGATGTTGCGGGAGGAGAGGAAGGAGAGTTCTTCATCGTTGAAGCGGAAGTTTGCGAGGCCTTCGAGGAATCGGCCGGTGCCTGCGAGGATGCCGTAGCGGCGGCCTGCGGGCAGGCGGCGGGTGAAGACTTCGAAGGTGCACTTACGGTTGGCTGCGCCGGAGGCGAGTGCCGCCTGGAGCATGGTCAGTTCGTAGTGATCGGTGAGAAGAGAGGTAGTAGCCATATGTTTATTGTAGTGGGGGATTAGGGTATTTTTCCTCTTAAGTCGGCGTGTCAATCACTACATAAAGTATTCTTGACTCTAAGTGCTGTAGTATGACAAATTACCAGCACTCTGTGCGGGAGCAACGCAGGATAACCACCGCAGTGGCACAGGATGAACACAGCGGCAACACGGGAGCAACACAGGGGCAACACAGGCCCGCCCGTATAATCAAAGGGAACCGGCCGCAAAGGAAACCAATGAACACTACCGCCGTGACCCTCTCCACCGGAACCCTCGAGGACACCGACCTCGACACCGCCCTGGAGAACATACTCGCCGCAGACACCCCCTGGAAAGTCATCGTCTGGAACGACCCCGTCAACCTCATGACCTACGTGTCTACGTCTTCCGCAGTCACTTTGGCTACTCCCGCGCCCGCGCCGAAGAGCTTATGCTGCAGGTGCACAACAACGGCAAGGCAATCGTCTTCACCGGCTCGCGCGAAGACGCCGAAAAACACACCCAGGCAATGCACGCCTGGGGTCTGCTGGCAACCTTCGAGAAAGTAGAAAACTAATGGCGCGACCCTTCCGCCGCACCCCCGGAGGCTACACCGCCTCCTTCGAACCCGCCGAACGCGACCTGATTCGCGAACTCGCCGAAGACGTGCGCGCGCTGCTGCGCCCGGCAGACACCACCGCTGACGGCGGCACCGTCGACCCGCTGGAGGCGCTGGTCGGCATCACCGAAAACCCCACCGTCCCCGCCGACAGCGCCGTAGCACGCCTGCTACCCGCCGCAAGCAGCGACGACGAGGCCGCCACCGAATACCGCCGCTACACCGAACGCGACCTGCGAGAAACCAAACGCGCGAACCTCGCCATGCTCGCCTTCGACATTGAATCCAGCGACCTGCGCCTGAACGAGGAACACGCCCGCGCCTGGGCTGCCGCGCTCGGCGATATTCGCCTGGTGCTCGCCGACCGCCTCTACATCGTGGACGAGGACACCGCAGAAGATATTGCGGCGTTCACCGACCCTTCCGAGATTGAGACTCAGGAAGAGTACATGGCTGTGGTGTACAACTTCGTCTCCTGGGTTCAGGACTCGCTCATGCTCGCCATGCTCGACGGACTGGACGACGAAGAAAGGCCTGGCGGAGCATCTGACGGGGCAAACTTTGGCGGGGCAAACGAGCAAGAATAGAACGAATTTTTCGAATTACCCCTCAAACTATTGTCATATACAACCACATAATGGTGGTTCTCGACTCATCTAGCCGCTCTATGGAATAAATGGGTAACCTTAGCGAGTTAGCATAGAACGTGGTACCCGACCGATAACGAAGTGTAGGTGAAACATGAGTGACAGTATCGACGCAACCAATCCCTACCGTGCCCGCACCCCCTGGGGTAGCCCCGCGCCCGTAGGCCCCACCGCCGCGGCACCCATCGGCGTCTTCGATTCCGGAGTCGGCGGACTCACCGTGGCACGCGCCATCATGGACCAGCTGCCTCACGAACGCATCATCTACGTCGGCGACACCGCCCACGGCCCCTACGGCCCCCTCAAAATCGCAGAAGTACGAGCCAACGCGCTACGCATCATGGACGAACTCGTCGACTCCGGCGTGAAAATGCTCGTCATCGCCTGCAACACCGCCTCCGCGGCGGTGCTCCGCGACGCCCGCGAACGCTACACCCGTCAGTACGGCATCCCCGTCATTGAGGTGATTCAGCCCGCCGCCCGCCGTGCGCTCGCGGCAACCCGCAACCGCAAGATCGGCGTGATTGCCACGGAGGCGACCGTCACCTCCCGCGCCTACGAGGACACTTTCGCGATTACCCCGAACCTTGAGGTGCACTCGGTGGCGTGCCCGCGCTTCGTGGAGTTCGTGGAGAAGGGCATTACCTCCGGCCCCGAGCTGCTGGAGACCGCCCGCGAGTACCTGCAGCCGCTCAAGGACGCAGGCGTGGACACCCTCGTGCTCGGCTGTACCCACTACCCGCTGCTGGCCGGCGTGATTTCCTACATTATGGGTGAGGATGTCACCCTGGTTTCCTCCGCGGATGAGACCGCGAAGGACGTCTACCGCGAACTGCTCAACCACGCCATTGAAAGCCCGGTCCCCGAGGAAAACCCGCGCCACGAATTCCTTGCCACCGGCGAATCTGAGACGTTCTCGCAGCTGGCGCGCCGCTTCCTCGGCCCCGAGGTCACCAACGTGCGCCACACCAGCTCCGTGGCGGAACGCTACCCGACCGGTTCGCTGGCGGCGCTCACCCCCGAAATGCTTGCGGCACACCGCAACATCAACATCGACGAATCGGCAGATTCTGCAGAGGCGGCACACACCTCCGCGGGCACCGAATTTTCCGGCATCACCCCTAAGGACGACACCTCATGCGTCTAACCGTTATCGGTTGCACGGGCTCCTTTCCCGGCCCCGTCTCACCGGCTAGTTGCTATATGCTCACCGCCACGGACTTCGCGGGTCGCACCTGGCGCATCATCATGGACATGGGCAACGGCTCACTCGGCATGCTCCAGCGCCATATCGACCTGAGCGATATCGACGCGATCCTGATTTCGCACCTGCACCCGGACCACTGCATCGACCTGTCCGGTCTGCACGTGGCGGTCAAGTGGGATCCGCGCGGCTGGCCCAAGGGCCGCATTCCGCTGTACGGTCCCGCCGCGATTAACGAGTACCTTTCGGCGACTCACGGCCTGGACCCGGATCCGGGCATGAGTACTGAGTTCGAGTACCACACCTGGACTGAGGGTGAGCCTGTGCAGATTGGGCCCTTCCGTGTGGAGCCGTTCCGCGTGGTTCACCCCTCGAAGGACCCGTACGCCCTGCGCATCACCTGCAACGACCGTGAGGGCCACACCGTGTTCTCGTACTCGGGCGATACCGACCTGTGCGAGGGCTTGGTCAAGGCTGCGCGCGGCGCTGACCTGTTCCTCTGTGAGGCGGCATACCAGGAGGGTCGCGATGATGCCCTGCGCGGTATTCACCTGACCGGCAAGCGTGCCGGCGAGGCAGCCACGGAGGCGGGCGTGCGTAACCTGCTGCTGACCCACCTGCCCGTGTGGAACGACCCGGACATCGCCTACGCGGAGGCGCGTAGTGCCTTCTCCGGCCCGGTCGGCATTGCCGAAATGGCGGCAAGCTACCGCATCTACCCGCGCCCGACGGAGGCTCACCCGGTCACGTCCACCCTGAATGTGGTGGAGGTGCTCGACCCGCCGCTGAACACCGCGATTGCGCTCCCTAAGCCAGAACTAGATTAGGCGAAGCCCAAGCTGGACTGGGCTAAAATGAGCTGGACTAGGTATAACAACCCCCAGTACATGCCTTTTGCGCCAGCTAACACAGAACTAACAGACAGACACAGATTCCGCAGACGGACCCAAGGAGAACCCATGACTGCAACCCGTGAAGACGGCCGCGCCCTCAACGAACTGCGCCCCATCACCATTACCCGCGGCTGGTCCCGCAACGCTGAGGGTTCTGCCCTTATCGAGTTTGGCAACACCCGCGTGCTGTGCACCGCATCCTTCACCGAGGGCGTGCCGCGCTGGCTCAAGGGCGAAGGTAAGGGCTGGGTGACCGCCGAGTACGCGATGCTGCCGCGCGCCACCAACACCCGTTCTTCTCGCGAGTCGCTGAAGGGCCGCGTGGGTGGCCGCACCCACGAGATTTCTCGCCTGATTGGTCGCTCCCTGCGCGCGGTCATCAACATGGATGAGCTGGGCGAGAACACCATCGTGCTCGACTGCGATGTTCTGCAGGCTGACGGCGGCACCCGCACCGCTTCGATTACCGGCGCGTACGTGGCGCTGGCTGACGCTATTATCTGGGCGAAGGAGCAGAAGATTCTGCCCGCTAAGGCGAACCCGCTGATTGATTCGGTGTCCGCAATTTCGGTGGGCATTATTGACGGCACCCCCATGCTGGACCTGCCCTACACCGAGGACGTACGCGCAGAGACCGACATGAACGTGGTCGTCACCGGCAGCGGCAAGTTCGTTGAGGTTCAGGGCACCGCAGAGGGCGCGCCCTTCGACCGCGACGAGCTCAACAGCCTGCTCGACCTGGCGCTGGAAGGCACCGCAGAGCTGGCTCAGATTCAGCGTGAAGCACTGGCACACTAACCGGTTCCAGTAACTAGTTCCGTCGACAAGGAGAAACTATGGCAGACGCAAAGATTGTTCTGGCGAGCCACAATAAGGGCAAGCTCAAGGAACTGCGCGAAATTCTGCGCGGACGCATTGACGGCCTGGACGTTGACACCCAGGTGGTTGACGCCTCCAGCGTGAACGCACCCGATGTTCCCGAGACCGGCGTGACCTTCGCTGAGAACTCCCTGCTGAAGGCGCGCGCTGTTGCCGAGGCAACCGGTCTGGTCGCTATTGCTGACGATTCCGGCCTGTCGGTGGATGTGCTCAACGGCGCTCCCGGTATTTTCTCGGCGCGCTGGGCGGGTAGCCACGGTGATGACAGCGCGAACCTGAACCTGCTGCTGGCTCAGCTGAGCGATATTCCTGCCGAGCACCGCGGCGCGAAGTTCTGCTGCGCGGCGTCGGTTGCCTCCCCGAACGGTTTTGAGGCGGTCGAGTACGGCGAGCTGCCCGGCGAGCTGCTGACTGCACCGGCGGGGGAGGGCGGCTTCGGTTACGACCCGATTCTGCGCCCCGTGGAGCTGAACGGTGAGCACGCCCTGTACGAAGGCCAGTACGCTGGCAAGTCGTGCGCTGAGATTCCCGCCGAGATTAAGAACTCGATTAGCCACCGTGCGCGTGCTTTTGAGGCGCTGATTCCTCAGATTGCTGCCGCGCTGGCTTCCTAAAACCGGCTCTGAGGCGCCAGAGCGTACTCGCTGTGCCGCTCTGTTGGGGGGAAACGCGGGGTTGGGTGCGAATTTTTCACGCATCCCTCTAAAATCCCCCACAGAGATACCAATTAAAGGCACAATAGTGTGAGAAGCTTTACCTCAAGGTTAGTGACACCCAAGAAACTCGTCTGCTGAAGGTACCTTCGGCAGGCGAGTTTTGCTCTTGAAAAGCCTTTAGCGGGGCATCTGCCCGATGCTTGCTGTCACCGACCGCGGTAGAAAACCTGCAGCGAAAGAGACACACCGATGCTCATCCTTCTTCTGCTGATGGCATTCGCCCTTGCCGCCGGATGCTGGGCGTACTCCTACGTGTGGCGCGGACTGAACCGCCGCGTCATTGCCGCCGTAAAGGTGGTCGACCCGATGATTACGCTCGGCCCGTACGTCATGGTGGCGTGGGTGGCGTTCATGGCTCTGATTGCCACGAATATCTGGGCGACCGGAACCCTGCACACCGTGCTGACGATTATTTTCTGGGTGGTTGCCGTAGGCTGCCTTGGCTGGGCTGGATTCTGGCTTCTCATGCACTGCCTGGGCGGGCAGACCCCCGGCAAACGCCCGATGTGGTGGCGCGAGGCGGTTGCCGCGAAGTTCGCCTGGCGTAACCTCTCGCGCATGCCCGCCTACCTGGGCGCTCGCACCAGCATCCTGCCGGTGGAGAACCCGCACCTGACCAAGCCGTATTCGGGGTCGTGGACTCGCCCGCTCGGCGCGACCATGCCCGGGTACAGCTCCAACGGTGAGTTTATTGAGGGCTTTGACGAGTTTGGTCGCAAGATGCCGCGCCTCTACCCGGTGGGCTCCGAGCCGACCATCTTTGAGATGGCGCGCTGGGGTAAGTCGGTGAGCTCCGATCAGCTGCTGACGACCTTCCTGCCGACTGCTCCGTTTGAGCGTCTGCGTCTGCCCGGCACCATTACGGGCCCCTTCACCTTTGCGGGGGAGGTGCCGCACGGTGCGGTGACGAAGTGGCCTCGCCGCAGTGGCGCGAACCGCGCCTTCGGCTCCTACGCTCGTCTGGGTGAAATCACCGAACGCAAGGTGGAGCTGCTGGTCGACCACCGCATCATTGCGGCGCTACAGACCACCCGTGAAAGCTATGAACGCCGCCACAGCTGGATGCTCGCCTTCACCGATATCGCAGTCGGCGACTTCACGATGGACGCCGATACGAACGGCAACCTGCGCATCACCTTCGGCATGATGACCGAGGGCTACGAGACGCCGTGGGTTTTCACCAGCACCCTGAAAGACAGCCCCCGCCTGCGCCGCAAGGTACACCACGCCATGAGGGAACGCCGCGTGCTCAAGCAGAGTAGCGGCGAGCTGATGGACTGGTACTTTGTGCCGAAGCTCAGCGAGTTCCCGCACGGCCCGGTCACGAATGAGCTTCCCGAAGAGTTCTACTTCAAGTCCAATATCATGGTCACGAACCGTCACGAGAGCTCCTCGCGTGCCACGGGTGAGGCACACTAGGGGAAACTCTGCCATGAGGTGCCTGGGTTGGAAAAGCACAGACTGAATATCTCAAAAAGCGCATCTAAAAATTCAGATACCCGCAGATACTCACGCACCGGCTGCTACTCCATGGGGGAGTGGCAGCCGGTGCTTTTTTTCTGCTGTTTCAATCTCTCGACAGAGCCTCATGACGATGCAGGCAGAAGCGGACAACAAGCCACGATAGAATAGAAACTTAGAGCACTATGAGCGCAAGCCCGGGGCGTTTTCTTCCCTTCGCGAGCTTGCCGTGCTGAGAACATCTGCAGAGTATATTCGCAGAGATCACCCGCAGAAAATACCTGCGGGGAACACCTGCAGAGAACACACAGTCATCACTTGCCGAAAGGATTCCCGTGGCGTCTTCGAACTACACCGCCCGTCACCTCTCCGTGCTGGAAGGTCTGGAAGCTGTACGCAAACGCCCGGGCATGTACATTGGCTCCACCGACTCCCGCGGCCTGATGCACTGCCTCTGGGAGATTATCGACAACTCGGTGGATGAGGCGCTCGCCGGTTTCGGTCAGTCCATTCAGGTTATTCTGTACCGTGACGGTTCGGTTGAGGTGCGTGATGATGGCCGCGGTATCCCCACCGATATTGAGCCGCGCACCGGCCTGTCCGGTGTGGAGGTCGTGTTCACTAAGCTGCACGCCGGCGGTAAGTTTGGCGGCGGCTCCTATAATGCGTCCGGTGGTTTGCACGGTGTGGGTGCTTCCGTGGTGAACGCGCTGTCTTCCCGCCTGGACGTGCAGGTGGACCGCGGCTCGAAGACCTACCAGATGTCTTTCCGCCACGGTATTCCCGGCTTCTTCGAGTCCGGCCGCACCCCCAAGCCTGATGACCCGTTCACTCCCGCAACCGAGGGCACTGACGCCCTGCAGATTGTGGGTCGCGCTAAGCGCGGCGTGACCGGTACCCGCGTGCGCTATTGGGCTGACCCGCAGATTTTCACCCCCGACGCTAAGTTCAGCTACGAGGACTTGGCTGCTCGTGCGCGCCAGACCGCGTTCCTCATTCCGGGTCTGCGTATTTGCATCCGCGATGAGCGCCGCCTGCCCGGCACTCCCGGCGAGTTGGAGCCCCACGAGGAAGTTTTCCAGTACGACGGCGGCATTAGCGAGTTCGTCGAGTTCTTGGCACACGATGAGCGTATTACCGACACCTGGCGTTTTAGCGGCAGTGGCTCTTTCACCGAGACCGTGCCCGTGCTGGGTGAGGATGGCCGTTCGCAGCTGACCGATGTGGAGCGCGATTGTGAAGTGGATGTTGCGTTGCGCTGGGGTATTGGCTATGAGACGACGGTCCGTAGCTTCGTGAACATTATTGCCACCCCCAAGGGCGGTACTCACACCACCGGTTTTGAGCAGGGGCTGTTGCGCGTGATGCGCAAGCACCTTGCCGATAACGCCCGCAAGTACAAGGTGGGTAACGACAAGATTGAGAAGGACGACGTGCTCGCCGGCCTAACCGCCGTGCTGACCGTGCGTCTTGCCGAGCCGCAGTTTGAGGGTCAGACCAAGGAAATTCTGGGTACCCCGGCGGTTCGCCAGATCGTGTCGAAGGTCGTGGGGGATGCCCTGAAGGCTCGCCTTGAGTCGACCGCCCGTGCGGAGAAGGCTCAGGCGACCGCTCTGTGCGAGAAGGTCGTCTCTGAGATGAAGACCCGCGTTTCGGCGCGCATCCATAAGGAAACTCAGCGCCGTAAGACCGCGCTGGAGTCTTCGTCCATGCCCACCAAGCTGGTGGATTGCCGTTCGACCAATGTTGAGCATTCTGAGCTGTTCATTGTGGAGGGTGACTCGGCGCTGGGTACTGCGCGTCTGGCGCGTTCTTCCTCGTATCAGGCTCTGCTGCCGATTCGCGGTAAGATCCTGAACACTCAGCGTGCTTCGGTGACTGATGTGCTTGCGAATGCTGAGTGCGCGGCGCTGATTCAGGTGATCGGTGCGGGTTCGGGTCGTACCTTTGACCTGGACTCTGCTCGCTACGGCAAGGTCATTATGATGACCGATGCGGACGTGGACGGCGCCCACATTCGTACCCTGCTGCTGACCCTGTTCTACCGTTATATGCGTCCGCTGATTGAGGCGGGTCGCGTGTACGCTGCGGTTCCGCCTCTGCATCGCGTGGAGGTGGTGCGCCGCGGCAAGCCGAACGAGATGGTGTACACCTACTCGGAGAAGCAGCTGCACGAGCTTCTGGATTCCCTGCAGGAGCAAGGTGTGTCGTATAAGGAACCCATTCAGCGCTATAAGGGCCTGGGCGAGATGGACGCCGACCAGCTGGCTGAGACGACGATGGATCCGCGTCATCGCATGTTGCGCCGTATTCGCATTGAGGATGCGGAGGCTGCCGAGCGTGCGTTCTCTCTGTTGATGGGTTCTGAGGTGGCTCCGCGTAAGGAGTTCATCATTGCGGGTGCTCATCAGCTGGATGCCGAGAGCATTGATATGTAGAGCATCGATATGTAGCGTGCGGTGCCTTGTGGGGTATTGCGGTGCCTTGCGGTACCTTGCGGGGCAGTGGTGGCTGGCGTGTCACATTCCATGAATTTTATGTGAGAATAGTCACGCAATTCTCGAAGAAACCACGTAAATTCCGCATAAAACAGGCAAATTTAAGCTTTGAGCACTACTTGAAGTGTCTGTCACAATCACGAAATCTGTCACCAAAATTTTGCAGAAAATATTAAAAACTGCAATATTTCACCGAGGTTCCGAAACTGCTTCTCAACCCCGCAAGGCACCATCGTGTCTCATTCCTCTCACCACCCTCACATCGAGGGATAACGTCCAAGGTACCTTTAGCGAAACGTCAAACAATAAACGTCCATACTATGCACAGCCTACTCACAGCTTCTTAGGAAAACCCTGTACCTTAGAAGCATGAGAGACACTGTGTCAGTAACTCTCGTATGCCCTCCATCGGCGGGGGACTACCCGAAATCTGGCACAAGCACACATTAAGTACACACATAGTAAGGACCTATCAATGGATCCCCTTGATTTGGTAGGTGGCAGTTCGGTATTACCACCGTCTACCACTTCTTCATGGTTCCGCTGACTCTGGGTCTGGGCCTTGTGGTGACCTACCTGTACATTCGCTACGTTCGTACCAAGAAGGACGAATACAAGCGCATGACGAAGTTCTGGGGCAAGCTGTACCTCATTAACTTCGCTATGGGTGTGGCCACCGGTCTGGTTCAGGAATTCCAGTTCGGCATGGCGTGGAGTGAATACTCCCGCTTCGTCGGCGACGTCTTCGGCGCTCCGCTGGCAATGGAAGGCCTCTTCGCCTTCTTCGTTGAGTCGACCTTCCTCGGTCTGTGGATCTTCGGTTGGGACCGCCTCAAGCCTGCTGTACACGCGTTCTCGCTGTTCATGGCAGTTCTCGGCTCCTGGATTTCTGCATTCTTCATTCTGGTTGCAAACTCCTGGATGCAGCACCCCGTTGGTGCAGAAATGATTGATGGTCGTCCCCGTATGACCGACATCGGCGCAGTGCTGATGAACCCCCTCGCATGGGTGACCTTCTCTCACGTCATCACCTCCGCTATCCAGGTTGCTGGTGGCTTCCTGGTTGGTATCGCATGGTACAAGCTGTGGCGTCGCCGCAAGGATGGCATCGATAAGGTCGTTGACGGCAAGGTCGTTGTTGGCGAGTCCGACAAGGGTGCACGCGATAAGACTGACTTCAAGGTCTGGCTGACCTCCCTGCGCCTGGGCGCAGTCGTTGGTCTCCTCGCGTTCGCAGGCATCGGCGCATCCGGTCACCTGCAGGCACAGATGATGATCCACGAGCAGCCCCTCAAGATGGCTGCTGCAGAAGCTGCGTGCCACGACGGCACCGCCTTCTCCGTTCTGACCGTCGGCGAGCTCGGCGCTCAGAGCTGCGATAAGATCCACACCGTCATCGAGGTCCCCGGCGTGCTGTCCTTCCTGGCACACGACAACTTCGACACCCCGGTGAAGGGTATTCAGACCCTGCTGCCCGAGTACGAAGCTAAGTTCGGCACCAACCTGCCCAACAACCCGCTCTACGGTGAGCGCGCAGGTCAGAAGATTGACTACCTGCCCTCCCTCGAGGTCTCCTACTGGGGCTTCCGCGGCATGATTGGCCTGGGTGCAGTCGTACTGCCCTTCTACCTCTACGCACTGTGGGTAACCCGCAAGAAGGGCGTGGGCACCGTCCCCGAGTCCAAGCTGCTCAAGAACGTTGCAGTCTGGTCCATCCTGGCTCCCTTCTTCGGTATCGCCCTCGGCTGGATCTTCACCGAAATGGGCCGCCAGCCCTTCGTTGTTGCTCCGAACCTTCAGGGTGACCCCGCAATCCACCTGTTCACCGCAGCAGCTATCTCCCCGGGTGTTTCCGGTGAAGAAATCCTCTTCTCCCTGCTCACCCTGGGTCTGCTCTACGGCGTGCTGATGGTGGTTGAGGTTTACCTGCTCATCAAGTACGTCAAGGCCGGTGTGGTGGCAGCAATGCCCGAGCTGGTTCAGTCGCACCACGAGGACGAGTCCAACGACAAGTCCAAGCGCGATGTGCTGGAGTTCGCCTACTAGGCGGGTAAGGATTGATTCACCATGAACTTTGATTTCAATATCTTTGCCGGTCAGCCTGGCCTGCCCACCCTCTGGTTTGTCGCCATTGGCGTCTTCCTCATCATGTACCTGATTCTCGACGGCTTCGACCTGGGCGTCGGCATGCTGATGGGTTCCAAGTTCACCAAGAACGAGAAGGAACGTCGTCTGCTGCTGAACATCATCGGCCCCGTCTGGGACGGTAACGAGGTGTGGATTGTGTCCGGCGGTGCTGCTATCTTCGCAGCATTCCCCATCTGGTACGCAGCCCTCTTCTCGGCTCTGTACATCCCCCTGACCCTCGCGCTGGTCTTCCTGATTCTGCGCGTGGTCGCAATTGAATACCGCGGTAAGAAGAACGATGAGAAGTGGATCCGTAACTGGAACATCGCTCTGTCTGTTTCTTCCTTCTTCATCGCGTTGCTCGTCGGCGCTCTGCTCGGTCTGACCTCCATGGGTCTGCCCATCAACGAGAACGGCGACCGCGTCGGCGGCGCCTTCGCATGGGTCTCCCTGCCGGTTCTGCTCGGCGGTCTGGGCTTCGTTGGCTTCGCCCTGGTTCAGGGTCTTGCCTTCATCGCCCTGAAGACCGACGGTGATATCCGCGACCGTGCCCGCAACACCCTGGTACGCTGGGCTCCCGTCCTGCTGCTGCCGATCGTTGCATGGGTTCTGACTCTGGACTTCACCACCGGTAACGGCATCTCCTGGCTGTGCACCATCCTGGCTGTGGTTGCTGTTCTGATTGCTTGGATCTCCGCAAAGGGTGGCCGTGAGGGTCGCGCTTTCGCTGGTCTGTCCGTGTTCCTCGCATTCGGCGCTCTGGCAATCTTCACCGCAATGTACCCGAACGTTCTGCCCTCCACCCTGGACCCGGCATACTCGCTCACCATTGCGAACGCATCCAGCTCCGAGTACACCCTGGGCGTTATGACCTTCGTGACCTGCCTTGGTCTGCCGGTCGTGTTCGTCTACCAGGCATGGACCTACTGGGTCTTCCGTAAGCGTCTGCACGTGGATCATATCCCCGAGGCTCACGACGCTACCGAACTGGCTGAACTGCCGACCAAGTAGCCTGTAGCTGATTGAAAATCCCCCGGATTTCTCTGCTGAGAAGTTCGGGGGATTTTTCTATGCACACAGTGGACTATGCACACAGAGGGCTATTCCTGCTGGAGACTATGCCCGCAGCGGATGTAGCTCTCGGCAGGCGGGTGGGCGCGCAAAAAAAATTTGGTGCACACCCCCCCCCCCGAAATTCGGGCGCGACAGGGCACAGAACGTGTAATGTGGTGAACAACTCACTCTTATAACTCACTCTTATGAAAGGTGTTCAACGATGAAGTCCCTCACCCGCCGCACCACCGCCCCTCGCACTGGCATGAGCCGCCGCCTGCTCGCCACGGGTGCCCTGTTCTGTATCGGCATCATGCCCTTGAGCGCCTGCTCGCTCTTCAACCCGCCGCTGGAACGCGACGAAAGCGTCCACGCCATCTTCGACGCGGAACAGGACATCGTAAAGATGCCCCTGGACGAGTATACGTACTTCGAGACCAACAACTACGCGCACACCGCCTTTCAGATTGCCATGAAGCAATGCTTCGCCGAACACGGGCAGAACTACACCATCCAGGCTCCCTATTCTGAAAGCGCACCCCGCGGTGATTTGGGACGAAAGTACGGTCCCTGGAACGTCGAGTACGCCCAGAAGTACGGTTTTCAGAAGCGTGACCCCAACGCCGCCCCCATCTCCTTTAACTCGGGGGAGAGCATGAGCCCCGAGGACAAGCTTCGCATCGAATGCTACGACAAGGCCCGCGAGACCCTGGATGCCGCGGTGCCCGAAGGTAAGAGGCCCGAGAAGGAAGATCAGGCCACGTACATTCGTATCTCTACCGAGGCGGGTAACGCCGTTTACGGTAGCACGCTACACCGCGAGCTCGAAGAGAAGTGGAAGCAGTGCGTCTCAGACCGCGGCCTCACCCCTCGCTCGGCAGGCTCCGTCGCCGAGGAAACCCCGCTGGCTGAGCAGCTGAGCAAGAACAACGGATTCAACGAGCCCGCCTCCGAAGAAGAGATTCGCATCGCCACCATCCAGGCCGAATGTAACCAGCAGGTCGGCATGAGCAAGCAGCTCTACGACCTGGAGGCACAGTACCAGATGCCGCTCATCCGCAAGTACCAGTCGCAGCTTGAACAGGAGCGCCAAGCCGACCGCGACCGCGACGAGAAGTTCAAGCAGTACGTTCAGGAGCACCAGTAACCCGAGCGTCCACGACCGGTTTTGACGTCGGATTTTAAAACCGAATCTTGATACCGGGGAAAGACCGGTAATGGTGCGGGCCACCCGAGACACAGGCTCGGCGGGTAGCCCGCACCCGCGAGGATATTCCCGCGGAAGCTGCAGCTCGCGGCAGGCGGGTGGGCGCGCAAAAATTTTTGGTGCACACCCCTGAAATTCGGGCGCGACAGGGAGTAAAAGGTGTAATGTGGTGTACAACTCACTCTTATGAAAGGGGTTCAACGATGAAGTTCCTCAATCGCAGCTCCACTGCACCCGCCCCTCGCACTGGCATGAGCCGCCGACTGCTCACCACGGGTGCCCTGCTCTGCATCGGCGTGCTCCCGCTGAGCGCGTGCTCGCTCTTTAACCCGCCGCTGGAACGTGACGAAAGCGTCCACGCCATCTTTGACGCGGAGCAGGACATCGTGAAGATGCCCCTGGACGATTACCCCTACTACGAGGGGGGGCACTCATTACGAATACACGGCCCATCAAATCGCCATGAAGCAGTGCTACGCCGAACACGGGCAGAGCTACACCGACCCCGACCAAGCTTCCCAATCTGAAAGCGCGCCGAGTGGCGATCCGGGCCGAAAGTACGGTCCCTGGAACGTCGAGTACGCCAAGAAGTACGGTTTTCAGAAGCGAGACCCCAACGCCGCCCCCATCTCCTTTAGCTCACCGGAGAGCTTGAGCCCCGAGGAGCAGCTTCGCACCGAATGTCTTGACAAGGCCCGCGAGACCCTGGACGCCGCGGTGCCCGAAGGTAAGAGGCTCGAGAATGACGTGCAGTCCACATACAGTCGTATCTCCACCGAGGCGGGCAATGCCGTTTACGGTAGCAAACTGCACCGCGAGCTCGAAGAGAAGTGGAAGCAGTGCGTCTCTGACCGCGGCCTCACCCCCAATAAGGCAGGCTATGTCGCCGAGGAAAGCCCGCTGAATGAGCAGCTGAGCAAGAACGGCGGTTTCAACGAGCCCGCCTCCGAAGAGGAAATTCGCATCGCCACCATCATGGCCGAATGCAACCAACAGGTCGGCATGAGCAAGCAGCTCTACGACCTGGAGGCACAGTATCAGATGCCGCTCATCCGCAAGTACCAGTCGCAGCTTGAGCAGGACCGCAAGGCAGAACGTGAGCGTGACGAGAAGTTCAAGCAGTACGTTCTGGAGCACCAGTAAACCGGGGCGCTAAAAGACAGCGCAAAAACAGTTTAGAAAGACACCGCCATGACCACTCACACGAAAAACCAAAACAGCGGGCACCGCTTCAGCGAGCGCATCGCCCGACCCCGCGTGCTCCTGCTGCTGGCTATCCTCGCCATCGGCTCGCTCATGCTGTCCTTCTACCTGGGCACCCGCTACGCCGCCACGGGCCCCGACCCGGCCGTGCAGGCGAAAACCGTGATTCCGGTCTGGGCGAAGGTTGAAGAACGAACCGTCAGCGAGGGCCTCGCCATTGCCGGAACCACCAAGGCTGGGGAGACCGCCCCGATTAGCGCGCGCACCAACGGTGAGCCGGTGCTCGTCTACCAGAACCAGAAGCCCGGTAACGTGCTCAAGGCCGGTGACTTCATCGGCATTATTGGCGCCGACCCCGTCTTCGTGCTGGAAGGGCCGCTGCCGCTGTACCGCGACCTCCACCTGGGCGATAACGGTGACGACGTGCTCGCCTTCCAGAAGGCACTGAACTCCGCCGGGTACGCCACCGAGCTGAGCGGCACCGTCACCGAAGACACCCTCGACGCCGTCACGCGCCTGCACCGCGCGCACCTGACCGGCGTGCCCAGCGAAGGGGTCACCAGCATTGCCCGCAACAACTACGCGATTCTGCCCGGCGGTAGCCACACCGTCACCGCAGTTGCGGCGGTCGGCCAGCTCATCAGCGACGGCAACCCCATCGCGAGTGTAGAAACTAGCGAACCCTACGTGGAATCCAGCGTTGAGCTCTCCGTTGCCAATAAGCTCAAGGCCGGCGACCGCGTTAGCCTGCGCACCTCCACCGGCAGCGTGGAAGGTACCATCACCAGCATTGGTGAGCTGCAGAACGACCCCTCTAAGGGTGCCGCGAAGAGCGTGCGATTCAGCGCCGATGACCCGAGCAAGCTCACGCCGGGTCAGAGCGCCTCCATCACCAGCAAGGGCAACACCTCAACCACCCTCGCCGTGCCGACTACCGCGGTACGTCAGGATTCCCAGGGCACCTACGTGCTGGTTGAAAAGGGCGGAAGCTCCACCTCGACCAGCAAGGATGCGCCCGCTACCGAACGAGTCAACGTTGAGGTTCTACGCACCGCCGGCGGATACGCCGCCATCAACGCGAACCTCAGCACGGGACAGAAGGTGCTTGTCTCATGAGCCGCCGTAAGATAACCCCAGACACAAGCCCGGGACGTGCGCCTACAATTGCGCCCAACGTTGCGTCCGCAGCTACACCTGCCGCCGGGCTCGGTACCGCGCCCGCCATCGAAATGCGCGGCATTACCCGCATCTTTGAGGGGAGCGACCGACCCGTCCTCGACCACCTCGACCTGGTGGTCGAACGCGGCGAATTCCTCGCCATCATCGGTCCCTCCGGATCCGGTAAATCCACCCTGCTCAACGCCATTGGCCTGCTCGACACTCCCACCAGCGGAACGTACAGCCTCTTCGGCAAAAACACGGAAGGACTCAGCGACAGAGAACGCGACGAAATGCGCCGAGACCACCTCGGCTTCATCTTCCAATCCTCGAACATGCTGCTGGACGAAACCAGCACGACCAACGCCTCCATGGGCCTGCGCGTGCAGGGCGTACCCTACGGCGAGCGCCTGCAACGCACCGAAGAAACCCTAGAATTTCTGGGGTTGAGCGACCGCGCCAGCATCCGCACCCGGTACCTGTCCGGCGGCGAGAAGCAGCGTTGCGCCATTGCCCGCGCCCTTGCTACGCGCCCGCCGCTGATTCTTGCCGACGAGCCCACCGGCAACCTGGATAGCCACAATAGCGCCAAGGTCATTGAGATTCTGCAGCGCATTAACGCGACCGGCTGCACCGTGCTGGTCATTACCCACGACCCGGAGGTTGCCGCCGCCGCCCGCCGCGTGATTCGTATTGAGGATGGGCGGCTACACGAGCAGAGCCGTGCCGATTCGGCTACGGTGCCTGCCGCTGAGGTTGTGTCGGCTGCAACGGACACCCCGACGGAAGCCCCGGTAGGTGCCCCCGCCACCTTCGCACCGGGGGAGAAGCCCGCTACGCACCGCCGCGGAAGCTTCCTCACCGACGACAGCATCGAGGCAATCTCTGCGCTCACCTCACGACCGCTACGCACCCTGCTGCTGGGCCTGTCCTTCGCGCTGGGCGTGGGCGGACTCATCAGCGCCTCCGGCATGAGCGAATCCGCCAGCTACCAGGTGAATCAGCGTCTGCTCGGCTCCGAACAATCCACGCTCTACATCAGCGACCGGGACAATGACCAGAACATGCTCGGAACCTACCGGCAGGGCGAATCCGCACAGAATGTAGCCGACCGCATTAGCGCGCTGGACTACGTGAAGAACACCGGATTCGTCAGCAGCGTGGCACCCGCCGACGTGCGAATCACCCGGTTCAGCCCCTACGAGGACGAACCCAAAACGGCGATTGGCCTCAGCTCCACTTCGAAGACCAGGCTCGAGCAAATCGGTGCCCGCATGAACCCCGAAACCCTGCGTGCGCTCGAACAGATGAACTCGACCCTCACCCAGCAGAACGTTGCCGACCGTGAACGCGCCGAGCAGCTCTCCGGCGCTGTCGTTTCGGTTTCTGCTGCCCGTGCCCTCGGCATTATTCCCGAAGATAAGGCGGCAGATAACGCCACAACCGAGCCCAGGCCCGGCGAGCTGCCCACCGTCGATTACGGCATTAAGCTCGGTGGGCTGCCGCAGGTAGCACCCGGTGTGAGCATCTGGGTGGACGGTCAGCTGATGCCGGTTGTCGGCCTCTTCGACCCCGGTAATAGCGGCTACGAATTCAGGAACTCGGTCATTGTCTCGCCGGGCACACTTCAGCGCACCGGACGCGGCCAGGTGACCTACATTACCGAAACCGAACGGGGCTACGGCAAGGCGGTCGCCAAGGCCATTCCGCTGGCCCTCAAACCCGCTGAACCCAGCCAGATCAACGTGGAAACCCCCTCCGACCTGCAGAGCCTACGCGCGTCCATCGCCTCGGATTTGGGTCTGTACGTGGGTGTGCTCTCCGGAATTCTGCTGGTGCTCGCCTCCCTCTCGGCGGCAACCGCCATGTACCTGTCCGTGCAATCGCGCACCGCAGAGATTGCGCTGCGCCGCGCTATCGGATCGAGTAAATGGCTGATTGCCCGCATCTTCCTTATGGAGGGCGTCATGCTCGGTGTGCTCGGCGGTTCCATTGGTGCCTGCTCCGGCATGATTGCGACCATTATTCTTTCGCTCGTACAGGGATGGCAGGCGGTTCTCTCCCCGGGATTCGTGGTGCTCGGCGTGGGGGTAGGCGCCCTCACCGGTCTGGTGTCTTCGGCGTACCCGGCGTGGGTGGCGTCCCGCAAGAGCCCCGCCGATGCGATGCGCGGCTAGAGGTGATGCTGGGGAACCAGCCAATTAGCTGAAACCTGACTGGTCAAATAGGTATTAGATAGCCCAAGCCTTAAACTAATGGGAGGTAAAAACAGCAGAAGACTAAGGACAACACGTGAGTCGAACGCACACACCGCGTCATGCTGACAAACATCAGAATACCGAGGCGCCAGGGGTGACCGAAGGAAAGCGCAACGACCGCGCTGACCGTCGCCCGCCCCTGGGCCCTGACGCCCGTAAAACCCTCAGCACGTTCGGCGTCATCACCGCCGTGCACACCCTCGCAACGGTGCTTTTCAGTGCCGCCCTGGCAGTCATTATTGCCCGGGCGGCACACGCCGGTTTCGCCGCTGTCGCCGCCGAGCACGCGCGCCTCAAAGAGACCAGCGCCCCGGACGTGTACCGCGCCTACATTGAGTTCTCCGGCTCCGCGCAGGCGCAGCTGGAGGCGCACGGCGGCTGGCTGCTCGGCCTCGGTGGCATCTTCGGGGACGCAGACACCATTACCCCCGGCCTGATTGCGGTCGCCGTCATTGCGCTGCTCGTCCGCTCGGGTACCGACTACCTGCTGGCTGTGAGCGCGCAGCGTGCCGCCTCCGGAGCGAAGTCTCAGATTCGTTCTTCGCTGCTCAAGCGTGTGCTCGCCACCGGTGGCGCAGACACCCCCGAGGGTACCGGCGCGACCGCTGTGCTACTTTCTCGCGGCCTGAACGCCCTGGACGACTACTACACCAAGACGCTGACCGCGTTCGTCTCCACTGCGGTTGTGCCGTTCATGCTCTGGGTCGTTGTGGCATCCCTGGACTGGATGAGCGCCATGGTGCTGGCGTGCACCCTGCCGCTCATTCCGGTGTTCATGATCCTGATTGGTAAGAACACCCGCGACGAAACCGCAGAAGCTCAGGCTGAACTGCACCGCCTCTCCGACCATATTCTGGAGCTGGTACGCGGCCTGCCCGTCATTATCGGTCTGGGCCGTGAACGTGCACAGACCCGCGCCATGAACGCGCTCGGCCAGCGTTACCGCGAACGCACCATGCAGACCCTGCGTAGCGCCTTCATGTCTTCGCTGGCGCTGGAGCTCATCACCACTATTTCGGTGGCGCTGATCGCTGTGCTGATTGGTGTGCGCCTGGTCAACGGCACTCTGGGCCTGGACACCGCAATTCTTGTGCTGTTGCTGGCTCCCGAGTGCTACCAGCCGCTGCGTGATGTGGGTGCCGCCTACCACCAGTCGGAGGACGGCGTTGCCGCCCTGCGTAGCGCCCAGAAGATTATTGATGCGCCCCTGCCCGCCGCCGCTGCGGATAGTGCTGCACCTGAGAGTGAAGAGGTTCAGCCTTCCACCATCGCTGTTGAGGACCTGTCGGTGAGCTACCCGGCGCGTCCTGCCGTGCTGACTAATCTGTCCCTGAATCTGGACCGTCGCGTTACTACTGCCCAGGGTGAGCGCGGTGCAGTGATCGGCGTGATGGGTGAATCCGGTTGCGGTAAGTCCACCCTGCTGAACGTGTTCTCCGGTGCTGTGCGCGAGGGTCTGGTGCCCACCGGCTCGGAGGAGCCCGTGCACGTGACCGGTAGCGTGACCGGTCTGGGAACGACCCTGGTTATTCCGCAGTCGCCGGTCTTCACTGCACCCACCGTGCAGACCGAAATGGCGCTCTACGCGCTCAGCGCCACCGAGGCGGAGCGCGAGCGTGCAGCCGCTCTGCTCGGTGAAGCGATGGACTCCAAGAAGCTGTCCGTCACCGATGCCGAGTCCGCGCTGCTGGTTGGCCCACTGGCTCAGCTGGGCATGGAGAAGCTCACCGCCCTTGAGCCCGGTGCTCTCAGTGCAGGTCAGGCGCGCCGCCTCGCCGTGGCGCGAACCCTGGCTCGTGCCGAGGCTATCTACCGTGCCGGCGGTGAGCAGACCGTGCTGACCGTCCTGGTGGATGAGCCGACCGCGCACCTGGACGCCTACTCGGCATACCTGGTGACCCGCGCCCTGCACCGCCTGGCGGAACTTAGCGCAACCGTGCTGATCGTGACCCACGAGCAGGAGCTTTCCGCTGGCTGCGACACCCTCGTTCGTGCCGTGCAGACCGCCCAGGGCTACACTTGGACCGCCGAGGCGAATACCGCCCGCGTTGCCGTTCCCGCGCAAGCCCCCGCGCACCTGCTCAAGGATCGGGAAGAGTACGAGGCTGAAAGCACCGCCCCGGCGGGCGCCTCCGCAACTGCCGAGGCCGAGGAAGCCGAGCCTGCCGGCCTGTTCGCAAGCCTGCGCACCCTGAAGGAACTGACCGGTATCGGTGTTCGCGCCGCAACCGGCCCGGTGATTATGGCTGCGATTACGTCCCTGATGGCTGCGGCACTGACCGCGCTGTCCGGCTGGCTGATTGTTCGCGCCGCTGAGGGCCCGGCAATGATGTACCTGATGGTCGCCATTGTGGGCGTGCGTTTCTTCGGTCTGGGTCGTGCCTGCGCCCGCTACGCTGAGCGTCTGATGACCCACTCGAAGGTTCTTGCCGCCGCAAATATTCTGCGTCTGCGCGCCTGGGTTGGCGCATGGCAGAGCGTGAGTAGCGTGCGTGCCCTGCTGCGTGGTGACGCGCTGCTCGAACGCCTCGTGGGCGGTATTGATGAGCTGCGTGACGGCGTGCCGCGCGTTATTATTCCGCCGGCTGCGCACCTGCTGGTCATGACCGCAGCGCTGATTACGACCGCGTGCATCCTGCCGCAGGCTCTGATTCCGGTCCTACTTGCCGTGCTGGTCAGCACTTTTGTGGCTCCGTGGATTGTGCTGCGCGCCGATGCCCGTGCGGAGGCGCTGGCTCGCCGCTCCACCGCGCAGATGCTGCGCCTGGGTACCGGCATGCTTTCGGCGGCTGAGGATCTGCGCGCTAACGGCGTGGCAACCACCGCTGAGAAGGCTAACGGCGCCCTGGACGCCGAGAACCTGTCCGCCCTGCAGAAGGGCTCGACCGCTCAGGGCGTGGGCCGTACCCTCGTGACCCTCAGCTGGTTCGGTGCGGCTCTGGCGAGCGCAGTCATTGCGTACCCGCTGGCTGTTGACGGCACCGTGCGTGCCCCCGAAGCGGCGATTGTGGTGCTGCTGTGCACCGGCATGCTGGAAAGCTCCCTGGGCCATGTTGAGGCGGTCCGCTCCTGGCCCGCGTTCAGCCGCCTGCTCGCAACGATTGCCCCGAGCGTGCGTGACGTATCCCTGGAGGGTATTGTTGCTGTCTCGACCCTGAAGCGTTCCGTGCCGACCGAGGCTGAGGTGGACACCCACGTTCTGCCGCGTCGTGCTGAGCGTCTGCGTGCCCGCGCGGAGGCCGAGATGGAGGAGCTGCTCGAAGCCGACCGTCAGCGCGCCCACCGCTTTGATCGCCCCGAATCTGCGGCTGGCGCTACGACTGAATCTAAGGCTGGCGCTCAGTCGGATTCTAAGGCTGGCTCTGTGCGCCCGCCGAAGCCCGGCGAACCCACCCTGGTCAGCTGCGGAACCCCGCAGGAACTCGGCGTGAAGGTCACCGACCCTGCCCCGGCACTAAGCCTGCAGGACGCAGCCGCCCGCTGGCCCGGCATGGACCACCCGGTCTTCACCGACCTGAACATGAACGCCCGCGCCGGCTCCTGGACTGCGGTGACCGGCCCCTCCGGTTCCGGTAAGTCTACGGTGCTTGCAACCGTTCTGGGCTTCTTGCCGCTGGAGTCCGGCCGTGTGCTGGCTTCCGGTGAGGTCCTGGAGGGTGAGCAGCTGCGCGGCTACGCGGCGTGGTGCCCGCAGGCGGCTCACATTTTCGAGTCGACCCTTGAGGGTAACCTGATGCTGGCTCGTGACCGTTCGGATCGCCCGAGCGAGGAAGAGCTGATTGAGGTTCTGCGCCGTGTGGGTCTGGGCGAATGGTTTGACGCTCTGCCTCAGGGCCTGCGCACCCCGGTGGGTGCTGGCGGTTCCTTCTTGTCGGGCGGTCAGCGTCAGCGTCTGGCGGTGGCTCGTGCCCTGCTGGTGAACTCGCCGGTGCTGCTGCTGGATGAGCCGACCGCGCACCTGGACGCTGAGTCTGCCCGCGCGCTGATGGCTGACCTGGATGCGGCGACCCGCTCCAGCTCCGTGGCTACGGTTCTGGTGTCGCACCGTCCCGAGGATATTGCCCGCTGCGATGAGGTGGTTCGCCTCTAAACGCGCCTCTAAACGCGCCTGATGGCAGGCGCCACGTGCGGATTGCGCATGAAGAAAGGCCCCGGTACATCAGTACCGGGGCCTTTCTGCGCGTTCATATGTGCGGGGAATTGCCCGCGGCTTCGTCCTCCCCGGCTTCGTTAACAACCTAGAGTCGAAAGGCCGCGAAGGGCACGCCTAGAAGAGCTTTTCACCCTCCGGGCTAACCGCCATCGCAGCAGAAACAGCCGCATAGTTCGGGCCCACAATGCCGATGCTCTGAGTGAGCATCACACCGGAACCGTCACGGGCACCGTGCTCGGTCGGCAGGGAACGAGCCACACCGCCGGAGGACGCCGCCTTCGCAGGGCCCACGCCCACCCACGCCAGAGCCAGCTGGCTCTCACCGGTGAGGAAACGGTGCGCACGCACACCGCCGGTCGCGCGGCCCTTCTGCGGGTACTCGCTCAGCGCGGTGACCTTGGCGCTTGCCAGGCCGTCCTTGCCGTTGGTGACGGTCACGACCTCCGCCGCGTCGCCGGGCGCGGTCACACCCAGGGCGATGAGGCGGTCGCCGTCGGCAAGCTTGATGCCTGCGATACCGCCGCCGGTGCGTCCCTGCGGGCGGACCTTCGCCGCGTCGAAGGTCAGAAGCTTCGCGTCGCGAGTGACGAAGGTGAGAACCATATCGTCGGTGGGGCAGGGGGCGGCGGCTACGATTTCGTCGCCGTCCTTGAGCTTCATGATGTCCCACTCGGTCTGGTTCAGCGGGTAATCCGGGTTGAGGCGCTTAATCACGCCGCCCGTGGTTGCCAGCGCCAGCACCGTGTTCAGCGGTACGAGGGCGACCAGCTTCTCACCCTTGGCGAGCTGAATCAGCTCGGCTGCCTTCACCGCCGACGCCATGGAGGGGGTGCCGCCGTTCTCGTCCAGCACCGCAATGTCCATGACGGACAGACGCACCATGCGTCCCGTGGAGGTCACGGCACCGATCTCACCGCGAGCGGTGGTCGGCACAATCGAGGTGAACACGTCGTGCTTGAAACGCTTGCCGGGATCCACGAGCGCCTCGCGGATGGGCTTGCCGGGGGTTCGTCCCATCATGCCGGAGGCGGAGAGCAGCACCCAGCAGGGCTCGTCCGCGATTTCGAGGGCGAGGCCCAGGCTCTTCTTCGCCTTGGACTGCGCGGTGACTGCCTCAATGGCGACCTGCATGTCGTCCTTGGTCTTGAGCTGGGTGCGGCGGTCGGTGCCGTAGCGTTCGGCGACCTCGGCGAGCTCGTCGGAGACCAGTTCGCGCAGCGCCGCATCGGAGCCGAGGATACGCTGCAATTCCGCGATGTCCTGCTGCAGGGTGTCGCGTTCTGCTTCCAGCTCCAGGCGGGAGTACTTGGTGAGCTGGCGCAGGCGCAACTCCAGAATGTGGTTCGCCTGGGTGTCGGTCAGGTCGAAGACGGCCTTCAGCTTTTCGCGTGCCTGGGCGGTCTCATCAGATTCACGAATGATCTGGATGACCTCGTCAATGTCGAGGATCGCCACGAGCAGGCCCTCCACCAGGTGCAGGCGGTCGGTGCGCTTGCCCAGGCGGAATTCGGTGCGGCGGCGGACCACGTTCAGGCGGTGGTCAATGTACACGCGCATCAGGTCGAGCAGGCCGAGGGTCTGCGGCTGACCGTCCACGAGCGCCACGTTGTTAATGCCGAAGGAATCCTCGAGCGGGGTGTGCTTGTAGAGGGCGGCGAGCACCGCCTCGGGGTTGAAGCCGTTCTTGATTTCGATGACGAGGCGCAGGCCGTTGGTGCGGTCGGTCAGGTCGACCACGTCGGAGATGCCGGTGAGCTTCTTGGAGTTGACGCCGTCCTTGATCTTTTCGATGACCTTTTCGGGGCCGACCATGTACGGCAGTTCGGTGACGACAATGCCCTGCTTGCGGGGGCTGACCTGCTCAATCGAGACCTTCGCGCGGGTCTTGAAGGTGCCGCGGCCGGTTTCGTAGGCGTCACGAATGCCTCCCAGACCCACAATGGTGCCGCCGGTGGGCAGGTCGGGGCCGGGGATGAACTTCATGATGTCTTTGAGGGTCGCCTCGGGATGGGCGATGAGGTGGCGGGTACCGGCGATGACCTCGCGCAGGTTGTGCGGCGCCATGTTGGTTGCCATGCCGACCGCGATGCCGGTGGTGCCATTGACGAGCAGGTTCGGGAACGCTGCGGGCAGCACGGAGGGCTGCATGAACTGGTTGTCGTAGTTCGGTACGAAATCAACCACGTCTTCTTCGAGGTCCGCGGTGAGTGCCTGCGCGGCGGGTGCCATGCGTGCTTCGGTGTATCGGGCGGCTGCCGGGCCGTCGTCGAGGGAGCCGAAGTTACCGTGACCGTCAACGAGGGGCAGACGCAGCGCGAAGGGCTGTGCGAGGCGCACCATGGCGTCGTAGATGGCGGCGTCGCCGTGCGGGTGGAGCTTACCCATGACCTCGCCGGTCACACGGGCGCTCTTGACGTGTCCCTTATCGGGGCGCAGACCCATCTGCTGCATCATGTAGAGGATGCGGCGCTGCACGGGCTTGAGGCCGTCGCGGGCATCGGGGAGGGCGCGCGAATAAATCACCGAGTAGGAGTATTCCAGGAAGCTGGTTTCCATCTCGGCGGATACGTCGATGTCGACGATATTCTCTACCACATCCACCGGGTAGTCGCTGACGGCGGATTTGGATCGGCGAGCCATATATCTCCTCGTGTCGGTGTGTTTTCGCTCCTCCTATTTTAGCGGGTGGGAGCGGGCCAGACGGGCTGGCTGGTCAGCGTCATCTGTGGGGTGCACCAAGCCGGTTGCGGGGCTGTAACCGAAGCGTACCGGGGGAGCGCACGCCGTCATATGCGCATGCATTAGCGTGGTCAAGTAGCACAGCCCGGCTAGAACCCTCTAAGGTAGAGGGGAGTAATACCTAACCGCCTTCATCGTGTGCGCCGACCGACGTCGCCTCATGAGGGCACCGCACGAAAGAGGTACGATGTACGCCACCACCCCCGAACGCGAGCAACTGGTCGCAGACATTAAGCATGCCGGTTTCTACCCCGACCTCGTGCTGGAAGTGGTGGATGACGCGCTGGCAGGCATGAACCCGGACGCACACTTCGTACAGCATGAAACCCACTTTTCACGCGATGATTTTCACCGCCACATCACCGTGATGGTGCTCTGCGGTGAGCACGTCATCTTTGCGCACCTGGACGATCAGCACCTTGAGGGTGACGCGCAGGGTACCGTGGCGCATGTGAGCGTGGAGGCGGTGCACCTGAGCGCCCTGAACGCGGTCACCATCAGCTACGGTTTCAGCCAGCCGCAGGCGTACAACGCCGGTAGCACCGCCCCGACTGAGATTTCCTTCCAGATTGCCTGGACCGGTTCGTTGCACATGGAGCTGGCTCCTGCCGGCTGCCAGGATCCGCAGTGCAATGCTGACCACGGCTTCACCGGTGATGCGCGCCGCGAGGACATTGCGGTGCGTGTTTCTGCGACCGCTGACGGCCCGGAGTCGGTTCAGCGTGCGCAGCATTTTGCGCGTGCTCTGCACCGTGCCCGCATGTACGCAACCCGCCGATAAGCACAGTCGGTAAGCACCGGCGGTAGCGCTCGCACAGCAGCAGCCCGCGCGGCGCCCCGTGCTTTTTTTCCCCCCCCCCACGTCCCTGAGAAAGACACCCCCCGCGATATACCCCGGAGAGGAACCTATGACGGCCCCGTCCCGCACCGAACAGCCCACTCTGCACGATGTTTTGGGCGCGCCGTTGCCTCCCGCGCCCGCCTACGGTAGCAATAGCATCGCCGATGTGTTGGAGTCCGCCTCCTCTCTGGTGGCTCAGCGAAGCCTGGCGCGCCCCGCGCACGCCCTGGACTCCGACCCGGCGTTCAACTCTGTAGCCGACCCGCTGAACCTTGCCGGTCGCCTCGCGGAGCAGGACGTTGATCCCGCGTCTTTCCGTCACGCCTGCGTGATCATGGTGGACGGTCTGGGCGAGCAGCTCATCAACAGTTACGGCGGCTACGCGCCCGCCCTGCGTAAGACCCTGAACCTGGGCCCGCTGGACGCCGCGTTCCCCACCACGACCGCTGCCTCCTTGACCTCGCTGGGTACCGGCACGGCACCGGGCGCGCACGGCATTGCCGGTTACGAGGTGCGCAACCCTGCCGGTAATGGGGGAGCGGGCTCGGTCATGAACCACCTGTCCGGTTGGGATCAGTCGGTGGATCCGCACGCCTGGCAGCCGTTGCCGACCGTGCTGGAACGCCACCACGAAAACCGCCGCGTGCTCACCATTTCGCTGGGTAAGTACCGCGGTACCGGTCTGACGGAGGCGGCGTTGCGCGGTGGAGACTTCGTGGATGCCGTCGGCTATAACGCCCGCGTCACCTACGCCCTGGAGGCGCTCTCCAGCCGCACCCCGACCACCGTGTACCTGTACTGGGGCGAGATTGACGCGGCGGGCCACCGCTACGGCGTGGGTAGCGACGAATGGCTGCAACAGCTGGAGGAACTGAACTCGGCGCTCAAACGTCTGGCGGAGCGCGCCCCGGCGTGGGCGGCACTCTTCGTGACCGCCGATCACGGCATGGTGAACGTACCCGAGCATCAGCGCATCGACTACTCTGGCGTGGAGGAACTGACCCGCAACATCGCAATGACCGCCGGCGAACCTCGCGCCGTGCACCTGTACCTCGAAGACACCTCGGAGGCGGCACGCACCGCCACCGCCCAGCGTTGGGCGCAGTACTGGGGCGAGCGCGCCTGGGTGATTGATTCTCGCGAACTGATACGCGCCGGCTACTTTGGCCCGGTCATTACGGATGCGGCGCGCGGCCGCATTGGCGATTTGATGGTGTGCGCTCGCGACGACTGGGCGCTGTACGATATGCGCCACTATCAGGAGCGTGCCCTGCACATGGTGGGTCAGCACGGTTCGCTCACGGATGCTGAGCGTCTGGTGCCGTTGCGCATGCTCAAGACTTTCTAAAGTACTAGTCTTCTAAAACATCAGAGGGCATAGAAAACCGCTGGTTATTCGGGTGAATAACCAGCGGTTTTCGTATGTCTAAATGGCACTGTCTAAATGCTCTCGCCTAGATGCCCTTTATCGGGCGACGCGAGGGCGGTCGCTTACTTGCGGCCGCCGAAGATGATGTCGTCCCAGGCGGGAACGCTCACGCGCTGCTTCTTCGAGGAAGACTTGGGCTTCTCGGCCGCGGAGGCGGGCTCAGCCGGTACCTCAGCTGCGGGCTCAGGCTGTGCTTCAGCTGCGGGCGCCTCAGCAGCGGGTGCGTCCTCGACGGGTGCCGGCAGGGCGAAGGACTCGACCGAAACGGATTCAACGGGTGCTTCCGAATCCACAGCCAGCGGGTCGGTGGTTTCGAGGGTGGTTTCTGCGGTGGGCTCGGGTGCAGCAGGAGCCGCAGGTTCTACCGGCGCAGACACACCAGGTGCAACAGGTGCCGCGGGCGCAGCCGGTGCTACAGGCTCAGCGGACTCGCGGTGTACGAACACCTCGGGCTCTTCAACCTGCGCCGGGCGCACCGAGCGGGCGCGCTCCAAAAGCTCCTTGAGCTTACGCTCATCGGCGCTCTCAGAGGAAGTAAGGGGTGCCGGTGCGGGCTCGGGTGCCTTCGGCAGTCGGGCGGGAGGAACCTCCACGGGAGCCTTCTTCGCGGCGGCGGCAACAGCATCCTCACTATTGCCCATCAGGAAGTACGCCGCCTCATTCGATGCGTACAGGCCCTGGTTCGCCGGGTTGTACACCCAACGTGCGGGGAAGACGACCTGCGCGGGCAGGTTCTGACGCACCGAATCCTTCAGCGCAATATCAACCTCAACGCGCCACTGGCCGTTCTCCTGCTGGCGGGTGGTCCAGTCCTGAGTTGCATCCTCAAAACCGTAACGCTCGGAGACTTCCTCAATGCGGGCGCTCAGGGTCACGGGAATCTGTGCGGTACCCGAAGCGGAGCTGCGGCGACCAATCTTCACGCTCTGAGCGGCACGAATAATGTGGGCACGCTCAGCAACGATCGGCCACTCGTAGCGGCGCACGCGCTCCGGCTCCCAACCGGACTCTTCAGCGATTTCCTCAACGGAGGCACCCTGACGGAAACGGGTCTGAATATCGCGCGGACCGTAGGTGCCCTTAGCACCCAGACCGCGGGCGGGCTGAATACGGCGAGCCTTGGTGATGCTCGTGCGCAGGTTCGCGTCAATCGGCAGCAAGAAGCGGGTGCCGTCAGCAGACTCAAGCACCAGATTTTCGCCGTCATCGTGAACGCCAATCAGACGCAGTTCAAGCATGAGAACCTCCATAGGTGAACCGGACGCGTTCGTGAATGTGTTGCACGGAACGCAAACTACCTACCAGGGTACCGTGAAAGCGCGGTAAATCAGTAGCGGAGGCGGGATTTTCACCAAAAAAAGATGTACTTTTCGCACCGAAAAAGCTAGAATGTGACGCCTAAACAGTCCAAGCCTACCCAGGATTAGACAAATAGGGTGCCAATGGTGAACAATACCTGGCATGCCGTCGGGGTTAATTACACACCAGCGGCACCTAGAGCACTCATTAAACCAGCGTGGCCTAGTCCAACACACAGCCACAGAACCAACGGAGCGTGAAAGTTTGGCAACTGATTACGATGCACCTCGCAAGCAGGACGAAGAGCAGAACGAAGAGTCCTACGAGGAGCTGAACGCCCGCCGTTCCGAGATGCAGTCCGGTGCGGTGGACGAAGACGAGAACAGCGCAGCAGAAAGCTTCGAGCTGCCCGGTGCTGACCTCTCCAACGAGGAGCTGAACGTTGTTGTTCTGCCCGCTCAGGACGACGAGTTCACCTGCGCATCCTGCTTCCTGGTGCGCCACCGCTCGCAGATTGCACGCGAAGAGGGCGGCCTGTCCTACTGCATCGAGTGCGAGGGCTAAAACTTTAGGGAAGGGCTAACACCCACCCGACATACACCTCATGACGGGGCGAGTGCCGAGTGCACCCGCCCCGTTGAGTATGTGAAAGCCGCGCACACAAGAACAGCACCGCGTGCGCACCCACCACCGCACACTGTGACACACCAGGGCACGCTGTGGCACGTGCTGAACGCGAACACGTAACGAAAACACCCCGCAGTAGAGCCTCAACACAGCGCGAGGTGATGGCACAGACACCCGCGAAAGGTTAGAGTATTGACCATGATGACCCCCGTAAACGTCCACATTAAGCTGCTCGACCCCGAGCTGCCCGCACCCGCCTACGCAAAGCCCGGCGACGCCGGCGCTGACCTGCGCTCCCGCATCGACTTCGAGCTGGAACCGGGCGAACGCGCCCTCGTCCCCACCGGCGTGGCAATCGCCCTGCCCGAAGGTTACGTCGGTCTGGTGCACCCGCGCTCCGGCCTGGCGACCAAGAACGGTATCACCATCGTGAACGCACCCGGCACCGTTGATTCCGGCTACCGCGGCGAACTGATGGTCACCCTGCTCAACACTGACAAGACCAAGTCCTTCCACGTGCAGCGCGGCGACCGCATCGCCCAGCTGGTCATTCAGAAGTACGAGCACGCAACCTTTACCGTGGTGGATGAACTGGAACAGACCGAACGCGGCTCCAGCGGCTTCGGCTCCAGCGGAATCCACTAGTCTGCTCTCACCGCGATTGTCGCACGAGAGAAGAGAAGAAACCCCCGCACCCCGCGTGCGGTGAAAGTAGGAATACCATGTTCGGATTTGGTAAGAAGAAGCACGCCGCCGAGGTTGAAGAGGCAAAGACCGAAGAGGCAGTCGAGGCGACCGAAGAAACCACTGAAGCTGAGGACAGTGCGGCTGAGGGCGCCGAAGCTGACGCACCCGAGGTCATCAAGTACGACCGCGTCAACGGCCCGCACGACATTGAAGAAGTCACCGCCGAAGACCTCGAAGACTACGTCGACCTGGGTGCGCTGCGCATTAAGCTGCTCGACGGCATGAACCTGCGCCTCGAAACTGACGACGCAACCGGCGCGGTAATCGCCGCAACCATCACCCGCGACGGCGCAACCCTGCAGGTGCAGGCATTCGCCGCACCGCGCACCACCGGCATCTGGGACGACATCCGTCACGACCTGACCGAGTCCGTCGCATCCCAGGGCGGCGTTGTCGAAATCTACGCCGGCGTCTTCGGTGCCGAGATGCTCACCCGCCTGCCCGCCGTCACCCCGGACGGTCAGCCCGGCGAGCGCATCGCCCGCTTCGTGGGTGTGGACGGCCCCCGCTGGTTCCTGCGCGGCGTCATCTCCGGCGCGGCTGTGCTCGGCGACGATAAGGCTGCCGCCTCCGTGGAGGAAGTATTCCGCACCGTCGTGGTGGACCGTGGCGACGACCCGCGCCCGCCGCGTGAACTGCTGCCCATGACTCTGCCCGCCGACCTGGTTGCTGCGGCTGAGGAAGAGCCTGCCGTCGAGGAAGAAACCGAGAACGAGCACAGCAAGTTGCGCCCGATGCCTCGCCGCGGCCCTGAGATTACCGAGATTGGCTAATGCCTGAGTTCTCGAACTACCCGAGTGCGCTCGCGGTTCCTGAGGAGCAGATCCTTGCTCCCGGGTACCCCGAGCGCTTTCGCGTACGCCTTGCCGGACGCGTGGAGCAGGTGTGGTTGCCGACCGCCCAGGATAAGCCGATGTACCGTGCCGAGCTGGTGGTGGCTAAGTCGAAGCCTCTGCAGTGGTCGAGCCCGCTGGCGCTGATTGGTATGCCGATTGTGGAGCCGCCCGGTGAGGATTTCGAGGAGGAATCCGAGGACCCCGAGAAGCAACACCACCTGAACACGGCGTCTTTGGCGACCGTGGCGGTGCAGGAGCCGCACGAGGTGTCTTTCCCGCCCTATGCGCCGTTTAATCCGGGGGATAGGGTCATGCTCAAGTGGCAGGGCCAGCAGATGGTGCCCGGCGTGCATGCCGGTGCGCTGCTGCGCTGTTCCGGGGTGGTGTCTGTGAGGGCGCATCAGCCGGTGATTTATAACCCGCGCTATGAGATTGTGCCGCAATTCTTTGTGGAGAAGGGAAAATATGAGCGCTGAGCAGTCTTCGACCCAGCCCGATCCGAACGCTAACCCCGCACCTAGCCCTGCAGATAACCCGGCGCGGGAGGAGAATCAGCTGGCGCAGAGCCTAAGCGCCTCCATGGGTGCGAATATGCGCCGCACCGCTAACGGCGACGTGGATATTCTGCACGCTATCGGCGGCTGGCGCGGCCTGGTGGAATCCTCCCTGCCCGCGGTGGCGTTCCTGGTGCTGTTCACCGTGACGAAGGAGCTGAACCTGTCCCTGATTGCGGCGCTGGCTGCGGCGGGCGTGTTCACCCTGATTCGCCTGGTGCAGGGCTCTAAGCTGGTGAGTGCGCTGACCGGTCTGGTGGGCGTGGCGATCTGTGCGTTTGCCGCGTACCGTACCGGTAATGCGAGCGACTACTTTGTGGTCGGTTTCTGGACGAACGGCGTGTACATCCTGGCGTATCTGCTGTCGATGCTGGTGCGTTGGCCGCTGATGGGTCTGATTTTCGCGGTCATTCGTGGTGAGGCGCTGAGCTGGCGCCAGAACCCGGTGCGTCTGCGTCAGTACATGCTTGCCACCTGGATTATTACCGTGCTGATGATGCTGCGCCTTGTCGTGCAGGTGCCCCTGTACTTTGCGAATAATGTGGAGGCCCTGGGCGCGACCCGCCTGATTATGGGCCTGCCGCTGTACGCTTTGGGCGTGTGGCTGGCGTGGCGTGTGTCGGCTCCTGAGGAGGCGCTGGTCAGCGAGGACACCGAGGCTGACGAAACTGCCGAAGTTGACGGTTCAGAAAGCCGCTAACCCCACAACTTCATACATAGAAGAACTTCGTAGGAGTAGGCGAAAGCCCTGGTACCCGTATGGGTGACCGGGGCTTTCGCCTCCTCAAAAACTTACATATAAACGCTATGCAAACAGCGCGCGGATCTGGTCCTCACCGGCAATGGTCGTGATGAAGAACAGCTCGTCGCCACCCTCAATCGCCACATCCGCACTGGGCGGGATCGGCGCGCCGTCACGCAGGATGGCGGTGAGCACCGTATCGACGGGCCACTGCACGTGGTCCACGCGGTACCCGATGACGGGGTGGCCGTCCGGCACCGTGTACTCGGCAAGGGTCGCGCCGCCAGCCTGCAGGGTCAGCAGGCGCACCACGTCGCCGACTTCCACGGCTTCCTCGACGAGGGCGGTCATCAGGCGCGGGGTGGACACGGCGACGTCCACGCCCCAGGAGTCATCAAAAAGCCACTCATTACGCGGGTTGTTCACACGCGCCACGGTGCGGGGCACACCAAACTCACTACGAGCCAGCAGGGACGTCATCAGGTTTGCCTTGTCGTCACCGGTTGCGGCAACGACCACGTCCGCCTTGTTCGGGTGCACCTGGCGCAGCACGGACAGCTCGCAGGCGTCACCAATATGCCAGCGCACGCCGGGCAGATCGGCGCGCTTCTTGGCTTCGGGCTTGGAATCGATGATGGTCACGTCGTGGCCGTTCATCATGAGCTCTTTAGCGATGGAGGCGCCCACGGAACCGGCACCAACAATGAGGACCTTCACTTACTTCTCACCTTTCGAGTGGTCACGATGGCGGCCGATGAGTTCGAGGGGATCGGGCAGCTCCGGGGGAGTGTCACCGAGGTGGAATTCATGCTCGATGACGGGGCCGTCGTTGTGCTTCTGCTCGGCGGGTTTCTTCGGGGCGTGGGGATGCTTGCGGTGCGGATGCTTGCGGTGGCCCGAGGCGGGGGCGTAGTCCCCCTCAGCCTCTGCTTCTTCGTCTTCAACGCGCGGCGGGCGGGAGAGGATGCGGGTTACTTCCGCAACGTCGTCGGTGCGCATCATGACGTGCACGCTATCGCCCTGCTGGTAGGCGCTGTCCGGGCGGGGGAGCATGCCCTCGCCGAAGCGGGTGATGTAGGCGATGCGCACCCCGGCGGCGCTTTCGATGCTGGTCAAGGCGTGGCCTGCCCAGCCGTCGTCGAGCGGAATTTCGGTGAGCATGAGGCGGCCCGAGGGCTCACGGAAGTCACCCTTGAGCGCCTGCTCGGGCAGCAGACGGCGTAGCACCTGGTCGGTGGACCAGCGCACCGACGCGACCGTGGGAATGCCCATGCGCTGGAAGAACTCGGCGCGGTTCGGGTCGTACACACGCGCCACAACGTTCTTCACCTTGAACATTTCGCGTGCCACACGGGCGGCAATAATATTCGAGTTATCGCCCGAAGAGACGGCGGCAAAAGCGTACGCCTCGGTAATACCGGCACGCTTGAGGGTGTCCTCATCGAAGCCGACACCGGTCACCAGACGGCCCTCAAAGCCCTTAAGCAACGGCTGGAAAGCGCGTTCGTCCTGGTCGATGACGGCAACCGTATGCCCCGAAGCTTCCAGAGTGCGCGCCAACATGACGCCCACGCGTCCGGCACCCATAATGACGAAGTGAGGCATACAACCCTCCGAATGTGTTGATGTTTTGTGTCGATAAGGCGTTACCGCCTACCTCTACCAGTGTAATGGGCGGGTGAGGTTCCGCGCCGAGGCTCCGTGATATTCCGCTCGCAATGCCCACTATTCGGCTGAATAAAATTGAGCTTTGAAGCCGCGACCGATAGCCTTAACAGCGTGAGGAATCGTTGGGATAAGATGCGCATCGCCCTGACCGGTCAGCCGGTCAGCACGCGAAATCTTTCGGCAGTCGCGCTGCCGAAGCGCTACGCCCTGCCTCTTTTCGGCGCGGACGGTATTTCCTCGGTCGCCTACGCCGCCGACCAGATGATTCTGACCCTTGCCGCCGCGGGTGCGTCTGCGCTCGCTTTCACCCTGGATTGGTTTGGGCGTGGCGATGGTGGGTCTGCTGGTGATTGGCACCTACCGCTACAACATTAATCAGATTGCCTCCGAGGGCGATATTCAGCTGGTGCACCGCAAGCTGGGTGCGTTGCCCTCGATTGTGATGGGTGCATCTTCGCTGATGGACTACATACTCACGGTGGCGGTTTCGATGTCTTCGGCGTCCTCGTTTTTGGTGGCGCTGTACCCGCAGATTCAGGATTGGCGCACGTTCATTGCGGTGCTGCTCATTGTTGCCCTGACGCTGTTTGCGTTGCGCGGCGTGCAGCTGCTGGGAAAGATTGCGTACTGGCCGCTGTACGTTTTCTTGGCGCTGTTGGGGGTCACCCTCATTGTGGGTTGGATTCGTGCCGCTACGGGTACTCTGCCGCTGGCTGAATCGGCAACCTACGTGATTGTCCCCGAATACCAGGATTATGCCATGGAAGGCTTGGCGCTGGTGCTACTTCTGTCACGTTCGTTCTCTGCTGGCTTGGTGGCGTTCTCGGGTGTTTCGACGATCTCTAATTCGGTGAAGTATTTCCGCCGCCCGAAGAAATATAATGCGGCGGTCACCATGATGCTGATGGGTCTGATCACCTCGGTCCTGCTGGTGAGCCTGCTCGGTTTTGCGGCGGCAACCCGCGTGCACATGGTGCACGATACGACTCGTTTCTTGTTCATTGACGGGCACACGCCGGGGGAGTACTTCCACCAGAAGCCGGCGCTGTACCAGGTGGCTTTGGCGATTTATCAGGGTGTGCCGTTCTTCGCGCAGCTGCTGGTGTTTGCGACGGTGGGCGTGCTGATTATCGCCTCGCTGACTGCGTTTACGGGCTTTCCGGTGATTGCCTCGTCGCTGGCTGATTACCAGTACCTGCCGGTGTTCTTCCGCAGCGTGGAATCGCGCGGCCTGTACGCGAACGGTGTGCTGGCGCTGTCGGCATTCTCAATTTTCCTCACCACCGTTTTCGGCTCGGACGTGTACTCGCTGATTCAGCTGTACATCGTGGGCATGTGCCTGTCCATGGTGCTGGTGCAGCTTGCGGTGGTGCGCTACCGCATGCGTCTGCTGCGTATTACCCTCGCACAGATGCCGCGCCGCGCCCTGATTCGTGATATCGCTGTCTCTGCGGTGGGTGTGGTCGTGACCGCCGCGGTGCTGGTCATTGTTGTGGTGACGAAGTTCGCCGCCGGTGCGTGGCTCTCCCTTGGAATGATTGCCCTGATGGTTGGAGGTATGGTTGTGACTCGCCGCCACTACGATGCGGTGGATGCCGCCCTGGACATCCCCCTGAACGCCGAATCCGTTGCGGATGTGGCGGCACTGCCTTCGCGTGTGCACGCCATCGTGTACGTGGAGCGTGTGCGCCGCCCGGCGGTTCGTGCCCTCTCCTATGCGCGTGCCGGTCGCCCCTCCACGATTGAGGCGCTGACGGTCAACAACGACCGCGCCGCCCTGGAGATTGTGAAGAAGCGCTGGTACGCCCTCGGTATTCCGGTGCCGCTGTCCGTCATTGATTCGCCGTACCGTAACACCGTGGATGCGGTCGTCTCGTATATTCGCCGCCGCCGCAAGAAGTCGCCGCGCGATATTTTGGTGGTGTACCTGCCGGAGTTCGTGGTGGAGCACTGGTGGCAGCGTCTTCTGCACCGCCGCACGGTGCGCCGCCTCAAGCGGGCGCTTCTGCACGAGCCGGGTGTCATGACGGCAACCGTGCCCTGGGCGATGCACGAGGATGAGGTGTATGATGAGATTTTTGATCAGCGTTTACACAGCGAAGAATCAACGGTAGAAGCAGAGGACCCAACGGCAGCTGTCGCCCCGAAGATTACTCGTTCTGCCGGTGGCGGCCGTGAACTGATTCAGAGCAACCGCCACGCGGTGTACCGCGGCCGCCTACACGAGGCGGACGCTGTGGCGCGCGAGAAGAAACGCCAGCCGTAATAATCGCCTGGTACCCAGAAACCGGTGCCCAGCGCCTAGAAATAATTGCCTAGCGCCCAGCCCGGTCAATTGCCCTGCAACTTTGCTTGAGCACCCCGCATAGCGCCTGGACTTTGCCTTTTGCAACTGATGAAGCGCCCCTTGCGGGGCGTCGGAACCGGAGTAAAGGTACAATCCGGTGTAAAATAGTTCACATTAAGTGATTCTTTAGGAGACAATGCTGTGACCCACACTGCTACCACGCCTGCCGCCTCCAACAACGTAGACGGATACAGCGTCGGGCAGACCCTCACCGTCACCTGTGAGGCACCCGCGCACGGCGGCGCCTTCGTAGCGCGCACCGAACAGGGTGTCATCTTCGTGCGTCACGGCATCGTCGGCGAACAGGCAGAAGTGCGCATCACCGCAATCGGCCCCAAGCGCCGCTTCTACTTCGCAGACGTCATCTCCGTACCCGTACCCTCCCTAGCGCGCCGCCCCCACCCCTGGATCCAGGCGGATGCGCTCGCCACCGAAGAGGAACGCGCCGCGGCAACCGGCGTACCCGAACTGCTCGGCGGCATGGAATACGGCCACATCAGCCTGGCTGAGCAACGACGCTACAAGACCGATATCGTCCGCACCCAAATCAACCGACTGGGCGGCCTGCCCCTCGAATCGCCCCTGCTGACCAACCTCATCGTTGAAGAGTTACCCCTGCGCGATAACAACGAGGGCCTGTCCTGGCGTACCCGCGTGCGCTACAACGTGACCAAGGTCCGCACCCAGCCCGGCGACGAGCCCAGTAACGAGCCCGGCAGTCAGAAGAGCAGCGGCAAGGAGAACTCCGCCGTCACCTGGCGCATCGGTATGCACCCCTACCGCGCCTCCCAGCCCGTACCGGTCATCGACTTTCCCCTCGCCGCCACCGAACTGCGCAACCTAGAGCTTGAGAAGCTGAACCTGCGCGGCGTACGCGAAGTCGAGGCAACCGTCTCCTCCCGCGGCAGGATCCTGCTACAGTTCATCGTTGACCCGCGCTTCTCCATCGAAGAAGTCGCCAAGGACATCGAACAGCAGGCATCCGACGCTTGGGGACTGCTCGCCAAGCGCAAAATCTCCCTCTTCTTCACCCCGCAGCCCACCTCCAACGGCAAACCCAAGCGCCGCCGCCCCGGCTCCGCCCACAGCCCCTACCGCCGCGTACCCGAAGGCGACCAGCTGCTCGGCGCGGGCCTGCGCTCCGTCACCGAAGAAGTCACCTTCGGCTCCCGCCGATTCAGCTACCAGGTGTCCGCCGGCGGTTTCTGGCAGATTCACCGCGCCGCCCCCTCCACCATGGTCGGAACCATGCTCACCATGCTCCGCCCGCAGGAAGGCGAATGCACCCTCGACCTGTACGCCGGCGCGGGCCTGTTCACCGCCGCGCTCGCGGACGCTGTGGGCGCGACGGGTACCGTCGTCAGCATTGAGGGTTCCCCGGTGACCCATAAGGACGCCCGCTCGAACTTCGCGCCGGATGGCTGCTCCCGCACCGAGAACTCGGCGAACACCCGCATTGAGGTGATTCGCGGCGACGTGGCACGCCACCTGGTGGATTTGAAGACCGCCCTTGAGTTTGGTGAAATTCCCGCCATCGATGCGGTGGTCCTCGACCCGTCCCGTGAGGGTGCGAACCGAACCACCTTGGAACGCCTGGATGCGCTGGACCCCAAGCGTATTCTGTACGTGGCGTGCGACCCGGCATCCCTGGGTCGTGACACCGGTATTTTGCGTGAGCTGGGGTGGGACATGGTGCAGCTTCGGGCGTTTGATATGTATCCGAATACGCATCATGTGGAGTCGGTGGCGCTTTTTGAGCGTGCCCCGGCGAAGCCTCGTCCGCGCCGTCGCCGCACCACGTAGCGCGCGGCTAGTTGCCGTAACAAAGAAGCAAATAATCGCTGTGTTGGGCGGGTCGGGTTGTTCACCAGCCTGCCCACTAGGGGTTATTTCAGGCTGTTTTCGCTCAACCCGGTGTGTCTTGCTTTGCGGGCGCATAAATCTGCTTTTTGGCACTGTAAACGGTAGAATCATTGAAGAACGAATGCACGGAATGAGCCGTGCCCCGACCTTGAGGAGTGTGGGTGTATGTCCGCTGAAAACGCATTGCCGCAGGAGGAGACCCCGAATAGCGCCGCCGGTGGCGCACCCACCGCTGACTACAGCATTGGCGACGGCGCCACTGCCAAGTTGCTCCCGGGTATTCAGTCCCCGGCGGACCTGCAGAACCTCAGCTACGAGCAGCTGGAGGAGCTCTCTAAGGAGATTCGCCAGTTCATCGTGACGAATGTGTCGGCGACCGGCGGTCACCTGGGCCCGAACCTGGGCGTTGTGGAGCTGACTCTCGGCATTCACCGTGTCTTCGAATCTCCCAAGGACAACATTCTTTTCGACACCGGCCACCAGTCCTATGTGCATAAGCTGGTGACTGGTCGTCACGCGTTTAAGACTCTGCGTCAGAAGGGCGGCCTGTCGGGTTACCCGGATCGTGGCGAGTCTGAGCACGACATTATTGCTTCTTCGCACGCCTCCAGCTCGATTTCGTGGGCTGACGGTATTTCTCGCGCGCACAAGCTCAACGGTGAAGATGACCGCTACACCGTGGTTCTCATTGGTGATGGTGCGCTGACCGGCGGCATGGCGTGGGAGGCTGTGAACAATATTGCTGCCGACCGCACCCGCAAGGTCGTGATTGTGGTCAACGATAACGGCCGCTCCTACGCGCCGACTATTGGTGGTTTCGCGAACCAGCTCTCTGAGCTCAAGCACGGTGTGCAACAGCAGGTGGATCGCGTGCGCCTCGATCACCGCTACGACCACGCCCTGGATGCGGTGCGCATCGGTCTGCAGCGTGGCGGCCCCGTCGGTCAGATGGTGTACCGCGGCCTGCACGGCATGAAGGCGGGCATTAAGGACGTCGTCGTACCCAAGGGCATTTTTGAAGACCTGGGCATGAAGTACGTGGGCCCCATTGACGGTCACGACCAGCAGGCTGTGGAGAACGCACTGACCGCGGCGAAGAACTACGCCGGCCCGGTGATTGTGCACGCTATTACCGAGAAGGGCCACGGCTACGCGCCTGCCCGCGCGAATGAGGACGACCAGTTCCACGCGGTGGGTCAGATTGACCCGCTGACCGGTGAGGATGTTGCGACCAGCACCTCCGAGTCGTGGACCGGTGTCTTTGGTCGCGAAATCGCGGATATTGCGGATGAGCAGGAGAACGTCGTCGGCATTACCGGCGCGATGCTGATTCCCGTGGGTCTGCGCGAATTCCAGAAGCGCCACCCCGAGCGCGTTATTGACGTGGGTATCGCTGAGCAGCACGCTGTGGCGATGAGTGCCGGCCTGGCGTACGGCGGCATGCACCCGGTGGTTGCCCTCTACGCTACCTTCCTGAACCGCGGCTTTGACCAGCTGCTCATGGATGTTGCCCTGCACAAGGCGGGCGTGACCGTGGTGCTGGACCGCTCCGGCATTACCGGCCCGGACGGCGCAAGCCACCACGGCATGTGGGATTTGGCGATGCTGCAGTTCATTCCGGGCTTGCACCTGGCGGCTCCGCGTGATGGCGCGACCCTGCGCGAAGAGCTGCGTGAGGCTGTAGCTATCAACGACGCACCGACCGTGATTCGCTACCCGAAGGGCTCCGTGGGTGAGGACATTCCCGCCCTGGAGCGTCGCAGCGATGGTGTGGACGTGCTGGCACGCACCGGTAAACCCCACCCGGAGACCGGTCAGCGTGACGTATTGTTCGTTGCCGTGGGCGCTATGGCTCGCGTGGCTCTGGAAGCTTCGAAGGTGCTTGCCGCCGAGGGTATCCAGTCCACCGTCGTTGACCCGCGCTGGGTGATGCCGGTGCCGTCTTCGGTTATTGAGCTGGCTCGTGATCACCGCATTGTGGTGACCATTGAGGACGGAGTGCGTTCCGGCGGTGTGGGTTCGCGCATCCGCCAGGAAATGCGTGCGGCTGGTGTGGATACCGCGCTGAGCGAGTTGGGTCTTCCTGCCGAGTTCATTCCGCACGCTTCCCGCGAGCAGATTCTTGAGGAGGTCGGCCTGACCGCGGAGACCATTATCGCGGATCTGCGTGCGCAGCTGGCTGGCGATAAGGTGCCGTTCGCTCGTGAAGAGGGCCAGAAGCCACGCCACACCCGCTAAGTGGCCGTACCTGGAATGTGGTGCCGTCTGAGATTCTCTCAGTAGCGTGCCGCAATAGCAGGTGCTCAATGACAAGCACAGTATAGACAGACAGAAGCCCCGCCCATTGTGATGGGCGGGGCTTTGCTGTACGTCTTCTAAACTACCGGTTTTAGGAGTCCTTATTGGTGTGGGCGACGAAAATCTTGCCGCCCTTCACCTGCACCGGGTAGCTGGTCAGCGCCTCCTCAGCGGGGCCGTGAATGACCGAGCCGTCAGCTACGGCGTACTCGGAGCCGTGGCAGGGGCACACGATACGGTTGGAGTCCTGCACCTGCACCTGGCAGCCCTGGTGGGTGCAGACGGTGCTGAACGCCTTGTATTCGCCCGAAGAGGGCTGGGAGACGATAACGGTCGTGGAGCCGTGGGTCAGCTTAGCCGCCTTACCTACGCCCACTGCGGAGGCGGCGCCCATCTCTACGCTGCCTTCGGGCACGGTGACGTTGGAGTCACCTTCAGCGCAGGATGCGAGCAGCGCACCGGATGCGACGGCACCGGTGATAAGGGTTGCGCGGCGGGAAAAGACGCGAGCAGAAGATTCAATCTCTGCGGTATCGACTGCGGTGTCGACTGCGGCAGATGCAGTGGGGGAGGCGCATGCCTTCTGAGAGCGGCAGCATCCGTTGGGTGCGGGCATGGTGGTTCCTTTCGTGTACTCTCTCCACACTATGCCGGTTTGGGATAAAAATCGAATGAGAGCAGGCTAAGCTTGGTCCGCATTTGCTCCCGAGACAAAACCCGAGGCACGCAAAAAGCCGGTCGGGTGGTCGCATCAGCAACACACCCAACCGGCACAGGTCTATTTAGCGTTAGTGAAATCTACCCCAGGTGGCGGGCAAAAATCGGCGCAATCACGGGGGCAACCAGACCCGTCTGCCAGGAACGCGCACCGTACTCGGCGAGTGCATCCCGCAGGGTCTGCTCGTCAAAACGAGCCGGCGGCTCCCAGCAGAGGCGGCGAACATAATCGGTCGTAATCAGGTTCTGCGCCGGAATGGTCAGCTTCTCAGAGAGCTCATCAATTGCCTGGCGAACCTCGGTGAACAGCGCCAAGTTCTCGGGGCGCTTAGACTCCCACGCCTTCAACGGCGGCGGGGCAGTCGACGGCAAAGTGAACGGTACAGCGTTCTCACCGCGTGCCGCCGCGGCAATAGCACGCACCCAGCGCGGGCCCTCACGACGCAACCACGCGTCTGAAAACCGGGAATCGACATGATAGCGGGCACGTTACGCGGCATGGTGCGTGCCGCCTCCACAATCGCAGAGTCGGGCAGCAGACGCTTCGCGTCAACGTCCTTCTTACGCGCCAGAGAGTCACGCTCAAGCCACAGGTTACGCAGCGCCGTCAGCTGCTTGACCGAACGCAACATCGTGCGGCCCTTCGTCTTACGCCAACGCTCCGGCTGATCCGTAGGATCCTTCACCGGGGTCTTGCACAGGTACTCAAACTCCTCCAGGGCGTACTGCAGCTTACCCTGCTTGCGGAGCAGCTCCTCCAACGCGTCACGCAAATCAATGAGTACGTCAACGTCCAGCAACGCATAGTTCAGCCAGGACTCCGGCAGGGGGCGGCGCGACCAGTCTTCCTTCGAGTGCTTCTTCGCCAGCTTATAGCCGAGCAGCTCCTCAACGGTCGCACCCAGGTTCACGCGTTCCAGACCGGCAAGACGCGCACCCAGCTCCGTATCAAACAGGCGGTTCGGGCGCATACCGAGCATGTCCAGGCTCGGGAAGTCCTGAATCGCGGCGTGAATAACCCACTCAGCATCCGCCAAAGCATCGTTAATAATGCGCAAATCCTTAAACGCCTCAGGGTCAATCAGGTACAGCTGATCTTCACGCTTAAGCTGCACCAAAAAAGCACGCGAACCGTAGCGGATGCCCTGGGCACGCTCCGTATCAACAGCCACCGGACCGGACGCCGCCGCCAACTGCTCAGCGGCACGACGCAGACCGCTCTCAGTGGTGATGAGAGTCGGAATCGGTGAGGAAGGGGCCTCCAGAGGAACAACGTCCGGAACTTCGATACCGTGAAGGGTCAGCTGAGGGGTGCCTGCGGCATTCTGTTCAGCTGCGGTACTCATGCACTCAATCCTTTTCCTCTGTCTGGTTCGACGCGCCCATACGATGCGCCAGATGCCCGGGTAGGCGTACGCCCGAGCAAACACGAGCCCGGGCGGGGGTGGCGTGCCCGCGAAGGCACTACGCCATTCTACCCGCCCGAGCTTAAAGCCTCGAATTTAGAGAGACTCACAATAAGGGGTTCACCGGCGTGCCCGCTGGGGGCATTGGCGGGGTCTATTCGGTGGATTCCGCCTCGTCAACCGGGGTATCGCCAGGCTGTGCTTCACTAGCGGGGGTCAGCGTCAGACACACCGAATTAATGCAATACCGCAAATCCGTGGGAGTCGGGTAACCCTCACCCTCAAACACGTGACCCAGATGCGAATCGCAGGCGGCGCAACGCACCTCCACGCGGCGCATACCGAACGTCGTATCCTCCAGGTAACGCACACGGTCCTCAGCCAGCGGCGCGAAAAACGACGGCCAACCACAATGCGAATCGAACTTCTGATCGGAACGGAACAGCTCCGTACCGCAGGCACGGCAAGAATACACACCCTCCGTGTGGGTGTTCCAATACTCGCCCGTGAACGCGCGCTCGGTGCCGCCCTCACGCAGAACAGCGTACTCTTCAGGCTTGAGGACCTCACGCCAGTTCTTGGCGATAGCACCCACGCCGGGTAGCGAGTTGCCCATCATGACTCCTTCACTTTGCTCTCATGCCCAGGCTCTTACAGCTCATATAACGCCGCGGCCGGGCGGGTTATTCCCGCTACGCGCGGACTAAGCGCGGATGTCAGCGTACTTGCCGTTGGTGAGCTTCAGCAGGTCGTCCGGGGCGAGCTCAACATCCAGGCCGCGCTTACCGCCAGAAACCATGATCGTGTCAAAAAGCTGCGCAGACTCATCGAGCAGGGTGGGGGAGGGGGTCTTCTGACCCAGCGGAGAAATACCGCCCACCACGTAGCCGGTGCGGCGCTCAGCGACCTTCGGATCGCACATGGAGGCACTCTTCCAACCCAGCGCAGCGGCAGCAGCCTTAATGTTCAGCTTGCCAGAGACCGGCACGATCGCGACCGCGAAATCCTTCTCGTGCACAATCAGCAGGGTCTTGAACACCTGCTCCTCGGAGGCGCCGAGGCTCTTCGCGGCCTCTTCACCGAAGGAAGTGACGCCCTCAACATGCTCGTATTCGCGCATCTGGAAGGGGGTGTTCGTCTCGGTCAGCAGTGCTACGGCGGCGGTTGCTGCGCCGCTCTTCTTACCTTTAGTTTTCTTAGCCATAGACACCATTTTACGGAGGTCACCATGCGCCGATACCTATGCGCCGAGAAGCCACATGTGTTTCGAAAAGCCACAATAATGGTGGCTTCTCGAAACACATGTGGCTTCTCAACGGTTATGGGGTTATTTCAGTAGCCCTTTTTCCTTCAGCTGCTCTTGAGAAAGCGAGCCAACGACAGTCCAAAATCCATCTGATTTGTCTACGTTCTGAGGTAGCCTTTAGGCTCCCTTTTTTCTTAGTAAGTACCGATGAGTAATTGCATGCCAAGACTAGTCAGGATGATAGCAATCCAGCAAAGGGCTCCAAGAAGAATGGATTTTCCACTGGATTTGATCATAGCAATGAGGTTGGTTTTGAGACCAATAGCACTCATAGCCATGATGATGAGGAATATGGAGAGTTGTTTGAGAGGTGAAAAGAAGCTATTGCTGACACCGAAAAATGTGAGAAGAGTAGTTAGCAGAGAAGCTAGGATAAAGTAGAGAATGAAACGGGGAAGATTTTTTTAAGCTTCACTCCTTGGTTGTTGCCTTGTTGCCGGCTTTGCCAATAGGAGAGGAAGAGAACGATAGGGATAATAGCTAGAGTACGTGTCAGCTTGACAATAGTTGCAGGCTCAAGAGTGTTTGCATTGTAAAGACTATCCCAGGCACTAGCAGTAGCTGTCACAGAGGAAGTATCGTTGACCGCAGTACCCGCAAAGAGAGCAAAACCTTCGTTGGAAAGATGGAGCCAAGAACCTAGAGTTGGAAAGATAAGAGCTGCCAAGACATTGAAGAAAAAGATAACAGAAATGGCTTGGGCTACTTCTTTTTCCTTGGCGTGAATAACAGGAGCAGTCGCTGCAATGGCAGAACCGCCACAGATAGAAGATCCAACTCCAATCAAGGTAGCTAGCTTTGTATCAAGGTTAAAAAAGCGTTGGAAAAAGAAAGCTATAATCAAAGCAATTGAAATAGTTGAAAGGATAACAGGAAGGGAAGATTTTCCAACTGTGAAAACTTGTGAGATGCTGAGTCCAAACCCAAGCAAAATAACAGCATACTGAAGCAGTTTTTTGGAGCTATAAGTCAAACCGGCATCCAGTTGTGTATAGGAAGTGAGAAAGGGATGGAGAATCATTCCGATAAAAATGGCGAAAACAGGTGCTCCCACAACAGGCAGAAATCCTCCTAAAATCCAAGAGATGATAGAAATGATCAGACAGACTAACAGTCCTGCCCAATTTTTTGATAGAAATGACATAAAAACCTCCGAAAATAAACACTCCTTATTATAATTTTATTTGTTAGAAAAATAAAATAGAAAGTAGGAATGCAGACCCAGCCCGGGGAGCGCACCACCTCAGCCTCCGCGCTGATAAAGGCCTTCGATATCCTTGAGGAACTTAATATCCTTCTCGTAGGTATCCAGCATATAGGGCCATACATACTGCATGTCATTGCGCGGCGGGTAAGAAAAACGGAAGTCGTGGAAATGTATTCCTCATATCGGTGTGGTGTGTGAAAAGGTGAATGCTGCTTAGACGTTGAATTCTTCGAAGTCTAGAATTGACCACTTTTGGCCATCATGTTTCATTTTGACTTTGAGAGTATCGTTAGTTTTATCATCGTTATCCCATGCAGCCCATTTACCGTCTGGGTCAACGTGGATTTCCTGATTCCAGTTACGATACATTTTCCAGAAATATGTTTCGCCGTCTTCGGACCAAGGCGACCCATCAGCTGTAAATTTTTCGATACCGTCGATAACCCATCCGCCGCGCCTGTATAGTTTTTCGACGCTTTCGTAGGCTTCTAATTCGGAGCTGAAATTAGGTGAGATGAATTCTCGTGCCTTTGCATAGTCACCAGTTTGGATACCGTAGTTTCCCCACTGGACCCATGCGTCAAATGTTTTGCGTAGACCTTCTACAGTTTTTTCGTTGTAGCCTTCTTCGGGGAGGCTGGGTTTCGGTACGTTTTGCGCGTTACCGTATTTATCTGCCTTTCGGTACTCGCCATCGGGTGCCTTGGATCCGCCGGAATAGCCGCGGACAGTAGACGGGGTGGCACTCGCCGAGAGAGATTCAGAAGCCGCCGCAGACGCCGAAGCAGTTTCGCTCGGCGTTGCTGCGGTCGATGATGCCGAGGCACCCGCCTCGTTATTAGCCTGCTGGCCGCACGCCGCAAGCAGTGCACCAATGCCCAGGAGCGTGCCGCCGCTCAGCATCGCGCGGCGGGTAAAAATGGTGGAAGTCATAGAGGATGCTCCTCATATCGGTGTGAAGTGTGAATTAAAGGAAAAGGCTATTTCTCGTTTTGCAATTCCTCTTCCGTTTTACTGCCGGCAATTTTCCAATAGCCGTCGGAATAGGTGAAAAGGAAGTAGAAAGTATCGTCACTGGTGTCAGTGTTAGCCTTCATTGTGAGGTGGCCATTAGATTCCACGTACATAACTGTGCTCCAGAAACGACGATGCTTCATACGGTACATTTTCTTTGCCTCATCGTAGATAAGCGGGCCTTCTGGCTGGTAGCTATCCAGCCCGTCAACAGTCCAACCACCGCGCTGATAAAGACCCTCAATGTACCGGTAGAACTCATATTCTTCTGCATCTTCCGTTACATATTTGAAAGCGTAGGAGCAGTCACCGGTCTGAATCGCGTAGTTGTGCGCCACAACCCAGTCCTTCATCATGCGGTAGAGGCCTTGTTCAGTCTCGGGGTACTGGGCGGGCTCTTTGCGGGGTTCCTGGACGTTCTGCGCAGGACCGTATGCGTCTGCTTTTCGGTACTCGCCATCGGGGGCTTTGGATTTGCCTGAATATCCTCGAGTCATAACAGTCTTCGGGGTGGTTGAAGCCGAAGCGGATGCAGACTCAGACGCAGCGGCTGATGCGGAAGCTGACTCGCTCGGTGCGGCGGAAGTGGTGGCTGCCGCCTCGTTGCTTGCCTGCTGGCCGCACGCCGCAAGCAGGGCGCCCAGACCCACAAGTGCGCCGCCGCTCAGCATCGCGCGGCGGGTAAAAATGGTGGAAGTCATAGGAGGATACTCCTCGTATCGGTGTGATGTGTGAATAGGGGGGGGCTGGCTATAAACCGGAAGACTAACCAGCCGAAAGGAAAAACCCGATAGCCGAGAAGCCACATGTGTTTCGAAAAGCCACCAAAGAAGTGGCTTCTCGGCGAACATGTGGCTTCTCAGCATAAGACCCACGGGGCTTTACATGTCGGGCCAGTCACGGTGCAACGAATATTCTGTATCCCCGTCACCATTGTCATTCAGGTGCCAGCGCTGACCGGTGCGGATGTCGGCCTTGCGCAGGCGCGGGTTCGGGTTATCCTTCTTGCCCATGGTCGGATCGTTCTTGCAACCCCACCGAGTGTCGTCGTAGCTGCAGTCACCTGCTACGCGGCCCACATCAACCCACCACACACGAATCAATAGCGGGTCGACAGTATCCTTCGTCAACACGACATCCAGTGCCTGCCAGTCGCCGCCGTTCACACGGAAACGACCAGAGTATGACACTGTTGCGTACGCGTGGAAGTTACCTGACCGCTGGTAGGCGTAACTGGTTGCTGTCTTGCGTGATTCTTTACCGCGTGCCCTGCTGACCGGCTTGCCCATGGTGTAGAAGCTGCCCTCGTCACCGTTGCCGTACTGGATGGTCATCTGGGTGGGGTAGGACTCCATCTCTACGTGGCCAATCATGAGGTCGCCTTCCCAACGTGCGGTGGGTGCGTCGACGTAGAAGTTGACCTGGTCGCCCTTGTAGACGTTGGGGTTGTCTTCGCTCAGGCCGGTGCCGAGGTTGTATGACTGCTTCAGCACGGGGGCCTGGATATCGGTTTTAGCGAATTGGTCCTCAATCTCTTGGAGCATTTCTTCAGGAGAAGGACCCTTGGGCTGCGCGGGGTCATTGGAGGTGAAGGTTTTAGCGTCATTGGGTACGCAGTAGCGGCCGCCAACGTGGTTGGGTATTCTGTTAGCTTCATCTCCCAGAGGCAGAGATCCTATAACGTAGTGACCAGGACGTCGGTCTACTTTCGTGTAGCATTCTGCATCTCCAGCTTTTCGAGCTTCGGCACTACTTGCAAGGTACTGTTGCTTTGCTCCATCGAGTTGTGGTGGATGTTCTTCATTCCATTTTTGGACTGCCTCTTCTGGAGAAATCACTGATCCTGATGGAGTTGAATTAGCTTTTACTAAGTCTTGCGTATTATTCTCGGATTTGTTTCCTTTGCGACTTGAGCCCGGAACTTGCTTATCTTTGGAGACTTTAACGCAATGTCCATTTGAATCTCCCGTGGTGCACTCACTGCTTAATGCTGGGGGGATATTTAAGGTGGAGGCAATTAATGTTGAAAGTATAAAAAGCGTAGAGATTTTGCTAATGTTCTTCATGTTTCAATTAGCCTCTAAAGTTCGCTCTCGTATTTGCTGTCGATTATTTTCCAATAACCATTAGAATAGGTGTAAAGGAAGTAGAAAGTGTCGTCACTTGTATCCGTATTTGCCTTTCTTGTTATATCTCCATTTGATTCAATGTATATTTCAGTTGACCAAATTCTGCGGACTTTCATGCGATAGATTTTCTTAGATTCATCATAAAATAGGGCGCTTTCACTCTGATATGAATCTAGGGAATCCACAGCCCATCCGCCATTTTTGTAAAGCATTTCAATATATTTGTAGAACCCATATTCTTCAGTATCTTCTGTTACATACTTGAATGCATAGGAGCAGTCACCAGTCTGAATTGCGTAGTTATGGGCAACAACCCAGTCCTCCATCATATGATTGAGGCCTTCTTCAGTTTCGGGATACTGTGCAGGCTCATTGCGAGGCTTGGGGACGTTCTGAGCAGGCCTTTGCCGTCGGCTTTGCGGTATTCCCCATCAGGCGCCTTTGATCCGCCAGAGTAGCCGCGGGTAATGACCGGGCTAGGAGTAGTGGAAGCAGAAGCGGCGTCAGACGCCGCTGCAGAAACCGAGGTCGTTTCAGTCGGGGTAGCAGAGGCGGTGGCTGCCGCCTCGTTATTTGCCTGCTGGCCGCACGCCGCAAGCAGGGCGCCAATGCCCACAAGTGTGCCGCTGCCCAGCAGGGTACGGCGGTTGAAAATGGTCGAATCCATAGAAGATACGCTCCTATCGTCGGTGATGGTGTGATATATGTGCATGTCGGACCGTTATTCACAGGTTGCATTGACTGCCGGAAGAAAAACAGCCCCGTAGTGCACCCATCAAGCGCATCAATGCGCTGTGGAACACTACAGTTACCACCCTACCGCATGTTTGCGGTCGTTTGCACTCTTTTGAGGATGATGACGGTCGTTGGTCAATATTCGGGCTTCTCAATGTTTTATGCATCAAATAAATCTGCACCCGAAGAGGTGCCGCCTCAGCAGAATTTGTGCCATGGTTTAGCGCCTTCAGCCATGGTTTTTAACTACAACCAAAGACACTAACCTATGGCACAAACCCGTAACCATGACCGAATTTGTCTCTGCGCCGGGTAGGCGGGATCCGGTAATGACTTAGTGTTTTCGGTAATGAGTTAGTGACTTCAGGCTGGGGTTTTAACCATCGCCAAAGACACGAAGTCATTACCAAAATTATTAAGTCATGACCAAACCTCCACCCGTGTGGAGGCACGGCCTCAGCAGAATTTGTGCCATGGTTTAGCGTCTTCAACCATGGTTTTTAACTACGACCAAAGACACTAACCTATGGCACAAATCCGTAACCCATTACCAGATCCCCCGCAGCAGACCAGGGGAGAGGGCCGCAGACCAAAAGAATGAACAGCAAGCTAGGGGAGTAGATAGCGGGGCAGAGTAATAGTCGATAGGTTAAGGGAATGTTCGATAGGCTATTGCCTCCTCCGCGGGTTTAAAACCCACGGCGAAGACACTAACCTATCGAACACTGCATCCGCCCAAGACAGACCCTGCCCAAAACACACTCCACCTCAGCCTCCGTGCTCGGACGCCACTAGCTCACCCAGCCCCTCCCGCCCACACCCCTCCCCATGCCCGTAATGTGGCGGGCAACTCATGCCGCTCACGCGGGGTGTTAGACAGTACTACACTTAAAGCGGAAGTCACATCGCCGTCACTGAAGAAAAGAGTTTTTGTGCCCACCACGACCGTACACTTGACCGACCGCATCCCTCGCGTTTCTGCTGATGAGTTGCTGGCGGGTTTCCGCCCCTCTGAGCGTTTTGGTGAAGTGTCTTTTGATAGCTACATTCCTGATCCGAATCAGCCGTCGCAGGCTGAGGCTGTGCAGAAGCTGAAGGATTTTGGCGACAAGATTAATGGTGGCGGCGCTGGTGCCGGTTTCTTGGTCGCCTGTTTGGTGGCAAGAAGAAGGATTCTACGAAGGCTGGCCTGTACCTTGACGGCGGTTTTGGTGTGGGTAAGACTCACCTGTTGGCGTCGCTGTGGCATTATGTGGATGGCCCGAAGGCGTTCGGTACTTTTGTGGAGTACACGAACCTGGTGGGTGCGTTGACGTTCCGTAAGACGGTTGAGGCGTTGAGCAGCTACAAGCTGGTGTGTATTGACGAGTTTGAGCTGGATGATCCGGGTGATACTGTGCTCATGTCTCGTCTGATGCGTGAGCTGGCGGATGCTGGCGTGAAGCTTGTGGCGACCTCGAATACGCTGCCTGGTGCGCTGGGTGAGGGCCGTTTCGCGGCTGAGGATTTTAAGCGGGAGATTCAGGTGCTTGCTTCGCAGTTTGAGGTGCACCGTGTGGATGGTGAGGATTTCCGTCACCGTGGCCTGCCTGCTGCGCCGGAGCCTGTTGCTGATGATGCGTTTGATGCGAAGGTTGAGGAAGTGTTCGGCGGCCAGACTGTTGGTGTTGATAACTTCGCTGATCTGGTGGAGCATCTGGCGAAGGTGCACCCGTCGCGTTACCGTCAGCTGATTGATGGCCTGGATGGTATTGCGTGGCGTGATGTTCACCCGATTACTGAGCAGTCGGTGGCGTTGCGTTTTGTGGTGTTGGCTGACCGCCTGTATGACAAGGACTTGCCGATTGTTTCTTCGGGTGTGCCTTTTGACAAGGTGTTTACTGAGGAGATGCTGGCTGGTGGTTATCAGAAGAAGTATTTCCGTGCGGTGTCTCGTTTGACTGCGTTGGCTCGTGAGGGCATGCTCGGTGAGGAGGCGGAGCGCTAGTTCCGCTGTTCGCCGGGGCCGAGCTTTGGCCGGCTCGGGTTTTGATGCGCTGTTCTTTCTAGTCCCGTGAGACTCGAAGCTCGCCCGGTTTGCATGGTTAGCTTGGTTAGTCTGGTTTACCTGAACCGCGCCAACCCCTCTCATACGTGAAGACCCTCGCCGGGTCGCTTAGGAAGCACCCGGCGGGGGTCTTTGTGTGAGCGAGAACCTGGTACGTGACGGGAACATGGCGTGTCGCTCGCATCGTTTCTTCCCTTGCCAGGGAGTTATGCGGGGGTAGATGTGGTTGGAGTGTATAATTTTGCGTGTAGCCTCCGCGAGGTTCTCGCGAAGCACCCGTTTCTGCCGCATGGTTGCGGGCTAGTTTCGGGTGGCTATTTCCCTTCCTTTTCGGAGGGACTTTCATTGAGGGCGAATACGTACAAGCCGCGTACAAGTTGCGTACAAATTTCCCTTCCTTTTCGGAGGGACTTTCATTGAGGGCAAAAGGTAGAGCCTAGCGTGAGAATCGCGACGGATTTCCCTTCCTTTTCGGAGGGACTTTCATTGAGGGGTAGCGAACCTCAGCCCGGCATGTAGTACGGCAAAAAATTTCCCTTCCTTTTCGGAGGGACTTTCATTGAGGGTGCCTCGCGGGTGGGCCAGGCAGTGCGCAGCCGCGCAATTTCCCTTCCTTTTCGGAGGGACTTTCATTGAGGGCCTCGATGATGGTAGCGTCATTAGGACCGCCGGGTACCCCATTTCCCTTCCTTTTCGGAGGGACTTTCATTGAGGGCGCTGACATCTGGAACAACCTGTGGGGTGGTCTCGGTATTTCCCTTCCTTTTCGGAGGGACTTTCATTGAGGGGCATATGAGCGATGGGTCTGTCACGGAGGTTCCGGATTTCCCTTCCTTTTCGGAGGGACTTTCATTGAGGGTTACACGTTGTGGGCTGGGCAGGTTGCCGGTGCTCTGATTTCCCTTCCTTTTCGGAGGGACTTTCATTGAGGGATAGCCATGGAGTACACCCCCTTAAGGGGGTGTATTTCCCTTCCTTTTCGGAGGGACTTTCATTGAGGGCGAGAGACTGGTCGTTGAGCTTAGCTGCGTGTGATATTTCCCTTCCTTTTCGGAGGGACTTTCATTGAGGGAATTATGTGGAGTGACGATACGCGCACGGTGGAGCATTTCCCTTCCTTTTCGGAGGGACTTTCATTGAGGGATCTAGTACCTAAGACACCAAGGGAAGACGATGCATATTTCCCTTCCTTTTCGGAGGGACTTTCATTGAGGGAAGGACAGCGAGGAAGCAGGCCCCAAGAATCAAGAAGATTTCCCTTCCTTTTCGGAGGGACTTTCATTGAGGGTTACACGTTGTGGGCTGGGCAGGTTGCCGGTGCTCTGGTTTCCCTTCCTTTTCGGAGGGACTTTCATTGAGGGGAAGGTAGCATGTGGGACGGTAGCTCAAAGATTACCGGATTTCCCTTCCTTTTCGGAGGGACTTTCATTGAGGGTCAAAACGCGCACCTACAATTAGTTCAGCGCAGGCAATTTCCCTTCCTTTTCGGAGGGACTTTCATTGAGGGTTCACCTCACAGTCGGTCGAACTCTGAGGGGGATACACCATTTCCCTTCCTTTTCGGAGGGACTTTCATTGAGGGATTAAGCTCATCAAGGACGCGAACAACCTTAACAAATTTCCCTTCCTTTTCGGAGGGACTTTCATTGAGGGTACATTCGGTCGAGGCTCTGCTCATCCAGCAGAACCATTTCCCTTCCTTTTCGGAGGGACTTTCATTGAGGGCCTGAATGCCTCGGAGCATGAGGTGAAGGTCAGTATTTCCCTTCCTTTTCGGAGGGACTTTCATTGAGTGCCCCATACCCCCGCCCGCAGCTGAAGGCACTCACCAAATTTCCCTTCCTTTTCGGAGGGACTTTCATTGAGGGTTTGTGAAGTTGATGTCTGCGGTGCCGCGAACGTAATTTCCCTTCCTTTTCGGAGGGACTTTCATTGAGGGTGAGCACCTATCCCATCGCCCCGATTTGGTGGTACTCAATTTCCCTTCCTTTTCGGAGGGACTTTCATTGAGGGTGACCAGCAAGGTATCCGCCGCATCTCAGGAGGAACATTTCCCTTCCTTTTCGGAGGGACTTTCATTGAGGGAGGGGGGCTTTCATGAGGTGTCCTTTCAACCGCCGTTATTTCCCTTCCTTTTCGGAGGGACTTTCATTGAGGGTTTTTAGGAAAAGGGTGTAAAAGGAGGGCACTGGAAATTTCCCTTCCTTTTCGGAGGGGCTTTCATTGAGGGGGCGAACACCCCGGCGTGCACATCCACCTCATCCAAAATTTCCCTTCCTTTTGGGATGGACTTTCATTGAGGCATGCATTCACCACGACGCTCTTCCTCCTCATCTGGAATTTCCCTTCCTTTTGGGAGGGACTTTCATTGAGGCATCCACGTTGAGTCTTCATCATCCATGACTCGCATATTTCCCTTCCTTTTGGGAAGGGCTTTCATTGAGGCTTCTTCCGCTCTGATCTGGGTGAGGGCTCCCCACTGAATTTCCCTTCCTTTTCGGAAGGGCTTTCCTTGAGGCATCACCCTGGCTGCTGAAACCCGTACTCTGACCCAGCATTTCCTTTCCTATTTGGAAGGGCTTTCAATAAGGGGGTGTGATACACTCGGGCTGAAAGAAGCTCGCTTGCGATTTCCCCCTACTTTTCGGAGGGGCTTTCATTGAGGCATCCCCTTCACGACCACGAAGGCAATGGCCGCACCTTTCCCATCCTTTGGAGGGACTTTCATTGAGGCGAGGGCAAAAACTACCGCGTGATGGCATACCCTGCAAATTTCCCTTCCTTTTTGGAGGGACTTTCATTGAGGCCTCAAGGTACAGAACAAGCGGTCCCGCGGTCATCTTGATTTCCCTTCCTTTTTGGGAAGGCGTTCATTGAGGCGGGTCAGTCGAAAGCAATTCCTGGACTTCATCTGAATTTCCCTTTCTTTTGGGAAGGGCTTTCATTGAGGCCTAGAGGATTCGCGGAAACTCAAAGACGAGAATGAATTTCCCTTCCTTTTTGGAAGGGCTTTCATTGAGGCGCGGGCGTGGCGATGTGCTCCTTCGAGGAGGCTCGGATTTCCCTTCCTATTTGGAGGGGCTTTCATTGAGGCTTTCCGGTTTGGCGACGGCCTTGCTGTTTGTCACTATCATTTCCCTTCCTTTTCGGAAGGGCTTTCATTGAGGCTCGCGAATGATGCCCGTGTGGACATCCCAGATAGCCAGATTTCCCCTTCCTTTTTGGAGGGGCTTTCATTGAGGCCCGGAAGCGGGAATTATCAGCGGTTGCGATGTCTAGGATTTCCCTATGGTTTCGTAGGAACTTTAATTGAGGAGGCAAACGGGACTGGGGCGGTCTGATTACAAATATCATTCTCTACCCTTCCGTAAGGACATTCATTAAGGCATTGAGTCGGGCTCATCCCGGCTTGCGCGGGAAACACCTCAACTTTCCCTACAGCCTTTGTAGGGACTTTCCCTGACATATTTCCGCTCCGTTCCTGGACCCGCCACAGTCCAGGAACGGAGCTTTTCCTTTTTGCCGCGCAGGAAGCAACCAGGCTAAAACACCAACCGCAAACCCCGCCCACCAGCTGCTACCCGCCTCCTCCACACCTCCAAGCAGAAAAACTCAACACGCCGACCCTGCGTCATAAACTCGCTGATAAGCCAAAACACTCCGCCGCAGTGCTACCCTCAAAACCAAGCAGCCAAAGCAGACTGCCCACCATACTCGCTCACACCAAGGAGACACCGATGTCTACCCCCTACAGTGCAGGCGACGAACTTCCTATCTCACTCGTCATGCACACCGTGTACTGCCCCCGCCGCGCATGGATTGAATCCAACGGTGAAAAGACCGACACCTCACAAATGCAAGAAGGGCAATCCGCCCACAAACGAGTCGACGACCCCAAAACATCCCGCGGCACGCAACAGCGCGCAGTCACGATCTCATCAACACGTCTCGGGCTCACCGGACGGTGCGACGCTATCGAACCCCAAGAAGACGGTTCTACCCGCATCATCGAGTACAAAGCAACGCCCGTACGCCGTAACGCCTCCGTCACACCCGCTCACAGGGTGCAGCTTGCCCTTCAGAAAATCTGCCTCGAAGAAGCCGGTGAAACAGTCAGCGAATGCGCGGTGCACTTCACCAACCACAACAAAACCGTGCCCGTCGATATCTCAGACGAAGACATCCGCACCGCAGAAGAATACGTACACACTACCCGTGCGCTCATCGATAGTCCGAAAGCACCGCAACCCCTCGAAGACTCACCCCGCTGCAGCTGGTGCTCCCATATCTCGGTGTGCCTACCCGACGAATCCCACGGAAAAGAAAACATTACACGCGTCGTCGCCAGCAACCCCGACAGCCAAGTAGCGCACCTCACCACGCAAGGATCAAGAGCGACCGTCCAGCAAGGGCGCCTCATCGTGCAACACCTCGGCGAAACAATCAGCAGCGTACCCCTCGAACGTGTGCACAGTCTCGTTGTCCATGGAAATATCGACGTTTCCTCCGCGCTTCTACGAGAACTCATGTGGCGCAACTGCACCATCATCTGGTGCTCCAGCACCGGCCGAGTCTATGGCTGGTCTCAACCCGGCACCGGACCGAACGGCCTAGCCCGCGTGCAACAACACGTCCTCTCAGCACAGGGGCACCTGCCCATAGCGGCCGCCATGATTGCCAGCAAAATCTCAAACCAGGCCACCCTGCTGCGCCGCAACGGCCACGCCGCAGACGTATGCCGCACCATGCGAGACATTCAGAAGCACACGCCGGAGGTCACCTCAATCCCGGAACTGCTCGGCCTCGAAGGTGAAGCTGCCTCGCTCTACTTCGGCAACTTCGCAACCATGCTTAAAGAAGATGTACTCGCCGAACTCGGCTGGACCTGGACCGGGCGGCAGGGGAGAGGCGCCAACGACCCCATCAACATTCTGCTGAACTACGCCTACGGGTTGCTCAGCTCAGAATGTATTCGAGCAATCCTCACCTGCGGGCTTGACCCTCACGCCGGGTTCCTGCACAGCAGCTCACGGAACAAGCCGGCGCTCGCTCTTGACCTCATGGAAGAGTTCCGTGCAGTCATCGCGGATTCTGTGGTGGTGTCTCTTATTAATAGGAAGCAGGTTAAAGCGGCGCACTTCACCACGGTTGGTGGAAGCTACCGGCTCACACCCGAAGGGCGGAAAACCGTTATCGCCGCTTTCGAGAAGCGTATGGCCACGGAGATTACCCACCCCACCTACGGGTACTCGGTGACCTGGCGCCGCGCTATTGAGGTGCAGGCGCGTATGCTCCTGGGCGTAATTAACGGAACTGCCCGCGACTATACGGGGGTGACCGTACGATAATGCGTGACGATGCTCGACGAACACTTATCGCTTACGACGTTCCTGATGACCGGCGGCGCACCAAACTGGCCAAGCTCATTCTTAGTTATGGGGACCGAATTCAGTACAGCGTCTTCATCGTGGATGCGGCCCCCGCCAAGGTGCGACGCATCAAAGACGAGGTTCAGGAACTCATCGATTCGGACGAAGATTCGGTGCTCTTCTGCGACCTGGGGCTACTGGCCCGGCTTGATGAGCCGACCTTCAGCTACATTGGCCGGGCGCGCGAGGTGACCAAATCGGATGCGCTCATTATTTAGTGGCGTGCTGCTCATTCTCTAGCGACGCGCGGCAGGAGAGCGAAGGAATGACGAGTTTGATTGCGGACTGGTTGAGGGGGTGGGGATAATGACCTTTGGAGGCTTTGTCTGTCTCCGCGAGCACCTGGCACGTGACGTAATCTTGGCGTGTCGCTCGCGTGATGTTTTGACTTGTCAATAGTGTTTGAATGCTTAAACGGCTGCTTGGGTATACTTTTTGTGTAGGCCTGCTGCGAGGTTCTCGCAAAGCACCCGTTTCTGCCGCATAATTGCGGGTCAGTTTCGGGTAGCCATTTCCCCGCCTTTGGGCGGGGACTTTCATTGAGGCAAGTAATACCTATAAGTGGGCGCTCAATCGCCGCGCCATTTCCCCGCCTTTGGGCGGGGACTTTCATTGAGGCTTCGGCAGATTCCTTGTTGGCCCGTCCGGTGCGCAATTTCCCCGCCTTTGGGCGGGGACTTTCATTGAGGCCACTCTTCACGACCTTCTCGCCCTGCCTGAGCCTCTATTTCCCCGCCTTTGGGCGGGGACTTTCATTGAGGCTAAACCCCCCACCTTTCGCTACTAAACCCCCCACCATTTCCCCGCCTTTGGGCGGGGACTTTCATTGAGGCTCTGCTGAAGCTGGTGGGTGTTGATTTGGAGAAGAATTTCCCCGCCTTTGGGCGGGGACTTTCATTGAGGCTCTTAACAACAAAGAGGGGGTCTAATACACCAGGATTTCCCCGCCTTTGGGCGGGGACTTTCATTGAGGCATGGGGCGGGGGTGGCATGTGCTGTTGTTGGGTTTATTTCCCCGCCTTTGGGCGGGGACTTTCATTGAGGCGTACAACACGAGCGACTGGAACACCTACGCGCTAATGATTTCCCCGCCTTTGGGCGGGGACTTTCATTGAGGCAAATAGGATGTGATGTAATGGCTAAAACTCACGTGATTTCCCCGCCTTTGGGCGGGGACTTTCATTGAGGCCTCATAACCCTGTGCTGGCGACCCGCACGGTGAAGATTTCCCCGCCTTTGGGCGGGGACTTTCATTGAGGCGCTGGCCGCTCCGGCCGCGGCAAAACAACCGCAATGATTTCCCCGCCTTTGGGCGGGGACTTTCATTGAGGCTTGCCGGGCTCGACCTTTGGGATGTCGCGGATGTCGACATTTCCCCGCCTTTGGGCGGGGACTTTCATTGAGGCAAGGTAACCATCTTGGAGCTGGAAGATCCGCGCGGTGATTTCCCCGCCTTTGGGCGGGGACTTTCATTGAGGCGGTTTTCGGTTCGGCCGGCAAGGTCGACGGCGACGAATTTCCCCGCCTTTGGGCGGGGACTTTCATTGAGGCCCTGCGACGCGTTCCATAAGAGCATCATCGACAGCCGATTTCCCCGCCTTCGGGCGGGGACTTTCATTGAGGCGGGCGCGCGCGAGGGCAGAGAGAAGTTCACGAAGAGTATTTCCCCGCCTTCGGGCGGGGACTTTCATTGAGGCAAGAATTTCAAGACGATGTACCTTGGCCTGACCCCGTGATTTCCCCGCTTTCGGGTGGGGACTTTCATTGAGGCTCGCCGTGTAGGAACTGTGCCGCTACAGCCGCGTTATTTCTCCACCTTCGGATGACGATGCTGCGGTATGCATAGATATTGCGTGGTGTACACTTTGGGTACGTAATCCGCGAGACTCTCGTGCTACAGCCGTTTTGGTTATGCCATAACATGCTAGTTTTAGCTAGCTATTTCTCCGCTTTCGGGTGGGGACTTTCATTGAGGCAACGCATGGTTGAAAGACTACCTGATGCAAGGTGGTATTTCTCCACCTCGGGTGGGGACTTTCATTGAGGTTTCTTCTTGTCGAACGCGGTGCGGCGCTTCTTCGAAATTTCCCCGCCTTCGGGTGGGGACTTTCATTGAGGCCGTCCGGTGCCTGCTTCCGCCCAGTCTGCGCGTGTCAATTTTCTCCGCCTTCGGGTGGGGACTTTCATTGAGGCGCCAAGAACCCCATAAAACCCCGGCACCACTCTCTCGCCATTTCCCCGCCTTTGGGCGGGGACTTTCATTGAGGCTTTAACGTCGGCGCAGTGTATGAGAATCGCCCGCTACTTCCCCGCCTTCGGGCGGGGACTTTCATTGCGATACTGAGCATGAATCGGGAAGTCTCACGCGGGTTGCGTAGCCCCGTTCTGGAAACCACCCTGGTTTTTAGACCGGGGCTATTCTCCTTAAAACACGAAGACAGGCTAAATGCGCCACTTACTGCGGATTCCTCTTGTCAGCTATCTGGGTCTGAAATGACCAAATCGGATGCAGATAATCTGCAACGGCACTACAGTGAAACTAGCAGTAAGAAGCAGAAGCGATTATGCCGTAGGAGAGGAACATATGATAATAATGGAAGCAGCCGCTATTTCAGAGGCTCCTAGTGCTTCTTTCCCGAGCAAATCTCTACCGCGCTGTATAGCCCGAGCTTTCATTGAGGGATTAAAGTTTCTTCTGGAAGCCTTAATCGCTGTTGCCTCTCTCCTGCGATGGAAATCGCTGGAGCTTTCTTTAAAGAAACTTGGCCCTTCGCTGGTGATTTTACTGGCGGAGGGCCAAATATTTATATATTAAAGTTTCATGTGGGAGCGCGAGGGTGTTTGTGTATGTGTAATCTTAATGCTATGGTTGAGACATCAACCGGCTTGTAGGTCACTTCAGTAACCTGCCGGAGTGGCTCTAGCCCCGACCTTGGAGGTGAAGGACATGTTCCGGCTACTCACAAGAAACAAAAGCCGCCCGCTACGCGAGGCGCAACGGGCGGCTTTTGTTCAATAAGTATTTACCGCATTAAGCGGTGGTCACGTTTTGCGCCAACAAAACATGACCGACTCAGTATACCGGGGCTCCGGAAAAGAATCCTAATCCCAGCCCGATACTGACCGCTTGTGTGGCCATATGCCTACCTTCCATACCCTGTGCTGTCACTACCTGAAATAGGGGACGTGACAGCACAGGGGAAGAAGGAAACGGCACACCGAATCAGTGACGTGACGAAAACACGCGCACCATTCGGAAAACCGATGTAGCTTAAAGCTATACAAGTAAACGTGCACGTCCAACGCATCGAAGCAGACGTGCACCCAACATATGAGGAGACAATCATGTCCCAGAACGAGTCCCAGACCACCATTACCCTCGCCGACCTCATCGAGAACGTCGAACTCGGTGGCGGCTCCGTCATCACCTCCATCACCGAACTCGAACCCGCTGCAGGCCCCCACGCATCCGTAGCACCCGCCAAGTTCGTCGACGGCTCCAAGTCCGTATTCGCCTACGAAAACCGTTACATCGGGGATAACGCTCAGAAGGTCGTCCTCATCGATAGCAAGCAGTCCGAACTCAATCGCGCAGAAGCCGCCATCGAACAGGGCCGCCAGTACGGCGACGAAGCGGCTGTAAAGATTCCCCGCGCCGTCGTCACCTACAAGACCGAAAACGGCCCCGTAGAATACAGCGACATGGAACTGTCCCACCGCATCTTTGACGGTCACTTCCGTGCCGGTCGCGTCGACGGTAAGCCCATCACCGAAAACGACCAGTACCGCGCACTGCGCAACAGCACCCCCGCAGACATGAGCGCACTGCTCAACACCGCCCCCGCAGCGCTCCTCTTCGGCGCATGGGACTCCACCCGCAAGAGCAACCAGGTTCGCCTGCGCAGCGCCCTCGTCGGAGAAATCATCGGCGTCCTCGCAGATCAGGAACCTGGTGCTGAACACCGACAGGCACGCCGTGGCGGCGCCCGCGTTGACGCCGTGGCAGCCAGCGTAAAGCTTGCTCCCATGGATATGGAATCCTTGGTCAACGACCAGGAAGCGGAACTGAGCCCGGGCAATATCGGAGCTCGTCGCAACGAAATTAAGAAGGCCAAGGCTGATGCTCGCATCTCCGCATCCACTCTCGGCCTGGGTAGCATCCCGCCCTCGCTCGAAGAAACCGGTGCCGTCGCATGCCGCCGTATCATCCGTTCCTGGGTTCTGAGCCTCGCCACCCTGCGCCAGCTGCGCTTCGGCACCGACGAAACCAAGAACGTTGCTGCCCGTGCACTCCTTGCCGCACTCGGCCTCAACGCTATCGCCCGTGCGGAGCGTGAACTCTACATCCGCGCCAACTGTGACCTGATTGAATCTGCCGCACCCGCTGTCACCCTCGACCAGCGTTTCGGCGAGAAGAAGACCTTCGCGCCCCTGACCGTTGAACACACCGACAAGCTTCTCCTCGAAGCTATCGAGAACGCCAAGAAGGCTGGCGTGACTGACTGGAACGGTCAGACTTTCAAGGTCGACGGCAACCCCATCATCATTAAGAACGCCACCGCGGAGGACGCAGAATAATATGACGAACCTCGGAATTCTCGCGAGGTTCCCGCTCGGCGTATACCAGGGCCACAAGGCAGACGGAAGCCCCGATGCCTTCCCCGACCCTGCCCGCTTGCAGGCCGCGCTCCTCAGCGCGGCCGCGCAGGGACCTCACGCAATTATCGAAAACGGGCAGCTTGCCCCCTCGGAAGAATCTCTCAAGGCCCTCAAATGGCTTGAAGAGAACCCCCCGACCGGGCTGCAGCTTCCCGACATGTGCCCCGTGTACCGCTCACCCAACAAGATGAGCCGATTCATGTACCGCGAAGTGGCATATTCTGAGAAGGACGGGCGGCAGACCGAACGTCGTGCAGTATCCGACGGCTGGGCTGTATCTGACACCATCGGCTGGCAGTACGATAAGGTACCCGCAGACATTGCGGAAACCATCACCCAGCTCTGCGGCGAAGTACCCTCCCTCGGAGAAGCCAGCAGCTTCACCGCCCTCTACACCGGAGACGTGGAACCCACCCACACCATCGACACTAAGTCGGGCCCCTTCGAAGCAGGCGGCATGCCCGTCCGCGTACCCGTACCCGGTCGAATCAACGCGCTCATGCGTGCTCACGCAGAAGCGTACCCCGCCAAGGTTCCCACCAAGGCAGGCGACAAGACCGCAGCGAGCGACACGATGCGCCCCTCCCCGGTACCCACCGCAGGCCTCGGATCCATCAAGTACCAGCCTGTGGAGGCTGAAACCTCCACCAGCCCCTGGGAATACTTGTGGCTCCTCGAAGTAGACGGTGAAGAGCTGAAGTCCGAACAGTACGTCAAGGCATGCTCCCTGCTGCACAAGGCTCTCGTAGCTGCCGCAGGATTCGGTGCGCCCAGCCTCATCACCGGCAGGTACCCCAAGGGTCACAAGCCGGCTAACAGCCTGGCGCTGCAGTACCTGCCTGCCCGCTACCTGCCCGACTATCTGCGTCGGGAGGTGAAGTCTAAGGGAGTCCTGCTCGTCTTGGTCCCGGCAAGCGCCCCGACCGATGAAGCAGTAGAACTCGGTATCGCACTCAGGAGCGTAGAAACCCTCTACGCTCAGAACTTCCCCCGACTGACCGTGAAGCTTCGCCAGAAGCGCCTGCCCGCGCAAGGTTTCTGGGAAGCTCCCAAGACCGGGTACAAGCGCCTGTGGCGTACCCTCAGCACGGCCGTTCCCGAATCGCGCGTTTTCAACCGCCCGAAGAAGACCGAGACGAAGGCCTGGACCTTCGCTGACGCCGCTCTGCTTTCCATGGCTTACGTGTGGCGTGACAGCTTCGAAGTGCCCGAGGCTGAAACCTCACGCGAACGAATTCGTAGCTTGAGGGATCAGGTCGAGGAAACGGCTGAAGCCAAGGTTCTGGAAGCCCACCGTGTCACCCAGAACCCCGCCGCCTACGCTTACAAGCTGCCCCGCACTCTGCCCGCAGAGCCGTGGCGCGGCGTCGTAGACCTCGGCAACCTGGCAACGGACACGACCCTCGTAGCCATCGGCCAGTCCCGCCACATGGGCGGCGGCCTGCTGGTTCCGTTCGACGTGCCCACCGAAGAATACGACCGCCACAAGAAGGAGGAAGAGCATGACTAGCCCCGCTACCACGCTGCCCTCCATTACCCGTGAAGAGTTCGGTGAGTTCTTTGCCGCGCTTGATGCTGCACTTGATGCCGCACATAACAGCGCCGCACCTAACGACGCGCCCAAAGAAAAGCGAGAGCACTACCCCTTCAGCTGGCAGGAAGAAGTGCTCGACCACATTTGCGAGCACGGCGTATGGCCGGAACGTATTAACGCACCGACCGGCTCCGGTAAGTCCTCCGTGGTTGATATTCACCTCTTCGCGAATGCGCTCGCAGCGGTTGGCGCCGCGCCGCGCGTTCCCCGTCGCCTCTGCGTGACCGTGGGACGTCGTGCGCTGGTCGACAGCCAGGCAGATCGCGCCCGCGAGATTCTCCGCTGCATGAATGACGTGCTCGCTGATGAATCCGGCGAGCCCGATATTCTGCGTAGGGTTGCTGAAGCTCTCCAGAGCTTCCAGACCCGCAACGACAAACAGGGGAGCGCCCCCTTCGAAGTTGGCCACATCCGCGGCGAACTCTCGAACCGCGCCCTGCCGGTGACCGATATTTCGGCCTGCGCGATTATTGCCGCAACCCCCGACATGTACGGTTCGCGAGCGCTCTTCCGCGGCTACGGTAGCACCAAGGCCGCCCGCCCGCGTGAGACCGCCCTGCTGACCATGGACACCGTCATGGTGCTCGATGAGGCACACATGAACCGTCAGCTACTGCACACCACTCAGCGTATTGCCCAGTTGCAGAAGCGCGAGGCTGACCTGGGCGTTCCCACCCTGCAGGTGGTCGAGACGACCGCTACCCCCTCAACTGAGGACAGCGAATCGACCACCTTGGGCGTGGACATTGAGGCTCTCGATAGCCCGAATGATAAAGAGCTGCGCAAACGTGTCTACTCGCAGAAGGAACTGGTGCTTCGCCCCATTGATAAGTGGGATGGTAAGCCCGGTAATGCTGCGACCGTGAACGCCGCTGTGGACGCCGTTATGGAGTTCCTGGCTCGCCGTGAGGCGAGCGAAGACTCAGAGGAAGCCTACACTGTCGGCTGTATCGTCAACCATGTGCGGACGGCTATCTCTATCAAGGAAGCACTTGCTAAGAATAAGGCGCTTGGAAAGGATGAGGTTCAGCTTCTCGTAGGACGCATGCGCCCGTACGATCTGGAGGATCTGCAGGCGGAACACCCCGATCTCTTCACTACCGAAGGCGATAAGTCCGTGAAGGTTGTTGTTGCCACCCAGACTCTCGAAGTTGGTATTGACGTTGACTTTGCTGACCTGGTGACCGAGCTGGCTCCTGCTTCTTCCTTGGCGCAGCGCTTCGGCCGTGTTAACCGTCTGGGCCACCGTACGGATTCCAAGGTCGTCGTTATTGAGCCTGCGAGCGGTGACTCGGTGAAGAAGGACGCACCGCCCTACAAGGCGGTCGACCTGAGCAATGCGTATGCATGGCTCGAAGCGCTCAATGGTACTGAGAACCCGTCGGTGAACCCCGCCGCAATGGTCAAGAACCCGCCGGTACAGTCCTCCCCGGAGCGTCTGCTCTACCAGCGCCCGGAATGGCCGGACCTGCTGGAATTCTCGCGTACCGACGAGAACCCCTACGATGAGCCGGACCTTGACCTGTGGCTGCACGACTCCCTGGACGCAGAAACCGCAATGGGTGGTGTTATTGTGCGTGATAACCTGCCGAGCAACACTTCTGCCGCCATGGAGATTCTCAAGACCAGCTACTTTGCACCGAGCGACCGGGAAACCTTCCCCGCGAATCTGAAGATTCTCAAGGAGATTCTGGACTACCAGGATGAGCACGGCGTGAAGCCGCGTAAGTTCCTCTACCGTCAGGGTGAAATTTCCCTGTGGCAGGACGCTGACCACGGCGATGAGAGCAACCATTTGTTGGCCCCCGGTGACGTTCTGATTCTTGATACGGGTAGTATCCCGTTCACGAACCAGGGCATTGCCGTGACTCAGCGTGAGCTTCCCTCCACGAAGGACAAGCTGGAGGCTGTGCCCTTCCCCGAGGAGATCAAGCTCTACGTGTATGAGAAGTGCGCGGACCGTGAGAAAGACTTCGGGGAATACCTGGGCCTCTCACCCGAAGAGGTAGCGGAACTGCTCGACGCTCAGAGCACGGACGGTAAGAAGAAGAGGATTGCTTCTGAACTTACTACCGAGGCTGAGGACGGTCAGGAAGTTATCGCCTGGTACGCCGACGTGACCGACGACGAAGAGTCTGTTGAAGGTTCCGATATTGCTCAGGAGTTGGTGCTGGCTGGTCCCGTTCTTCTGGACGACCACCAGAACGACGTTGCTGAGCGTACCCGCCAGCTTGCCGAGAACCTCGGCCTGGCACCGGAATTCTCGGAGGCACTGGAACTGGCTGCAAAGTACCACGATGAGGGCAAACGCGACCTGCGCTTCCAGCAGATGCTAGGTGCAGACCCGGATGCGGAGGCGCTCGCAAAGAGCGGCCACCGTTCCGTGGCAGAAGCGTACCGTGCCCGTAGCCGTAGCGCCCTGCCGAGGGGCTGGCGTCACGAGCAGCTGTCTGCACTCATGGTTGCGGCCTCGCCCGAAAAGGTGGGGGAGCACCGCGACCTGGTATTGCGCATCATTGGCTGCAGTCACGGTCACGGCCGGTTCTCCTTCGCCCATGACGCAGGCTTCCTGCTCAAGGAAGGCTACCTGCCCGAAGGAACGGACTACGAAGCGCTCAAGGAGCAGGCGACCCGACTCTTCAATGTCGGTTACTGGGATAACCTCATGGAGCAGACGAGCCGCACCTACGGCCCGTATGCTACCGCCTACCTTGAAGCCGTTGAACGCGCAGCAGACGCCCAGATTTCACGGGAGGGACACTAATGGCAACGCTGACTATTGCCGGTGACTACACCTCGGCATTGACCCATTTTGCCCTCTACGGGCTGTCCCTGATGGTTGAGCAGAAGCACCCCGGAACCGTCACTGTCGGTTGGTCTCAGGAGGGTCAGCCTCGCGCCCAGATGCATGCTGAAGGCGTGTCAGAAGAAGAAATTGCCGAGTGCGTGCACTCCTACGTTTCTTCCCTGGCTGCTGAAGACAGCTGGGTGAACGTCGACCAGTCCTACGGTGCGGGTAAGGAAGCTGCTGTTTTCTCCCCGTTCTCCCCGCGTATTCGAGGAATCGACGCGGAGAAGTGCCCGGACGATTGGGCTTCTCACCAGAAGACCCGACAGGCTCATCTGGACGCGCTGATGGAACGTGACGACCTGCTGTCCCTGCTCTGGATCTCTGGCCTGGGCGAACCTGCCTACTGGCGTTTTGAAGCCAAGGCTCCTCGCCCCGACCATGGTGCGTCCCGCTGGGAGATGAAGACCCGCAACAAGGGCCAGGAATTCGTCAAGGACCGCCTGCGCCTAATGTGCGCGGACCTGGCCACCTGGGAACCTTCCGCAATGCTCAGCGGTATTACCGGGCAGACCCTGTACGACTCGCTGGATAAGAAGCCGGATTCCCGAACCGGAACCGGTTTCACCGTCCCGCAGCCGACGGACACCGCGCTCGCCTTCTGCGCGCTGGTGGGTGTTGCGAACTTCCCGGTGATTCACCAGATCCACCGAATCGGCGTGACCCCCGGTGCCTACCCGTACAACGCTTTGCACCCGCGGCTCATGGTGCTTCCGGTATCCTCCGGAAGGGTTACGCCCGCCCGGCTGCGAACCGTACTACGCAGCCACCTCTACCGTAGGGTGGTTGACGAGGTCGGTAAGGCGATGGAACGCGGATCTTTGAGCGCTGACATTTTCGTGTCCGAGCTGGCGGATGAGAAGGCGATTCTTCGTGAGAAGGGTGTTCAGGCGTTTGTTGCTTTCCCCATTGTGAAGGTGGGTAGCGATTCGGCTCCTGAGCGTCAGATTCTGAAGGGTAGCGCGATTCCGCTGGGCTAACCTAGCTGCTTATCGAAGCCGGCAAATATGCCCACAAAATGCAGGGGAGGGGCACTCCGGTCGTATTGCCGGAGGGCCCCTCCCTCTGTGTATCGTTCAGCGGATATTCGGTGGCTAGTGCTCTAGTGCGCTAGCGTACCCGGGGGAGCGCCCCTACGCCACCGCCGCTACAGCTCCCTTGGCGGAGGTGCCATTTCGGGTCCACAGCAGGAGCGCCGCCACGCTGTTGATGATGTAGAAGATGTACTTGCCGACGTTCGCGAAGTTGCCCTGAGTCAGCGCCTTGATGCACTGCACGGTGTTGTACAGGAACCAGAACTGCCACTGCATCGTCAGCTTCAGCGCGTTCAGAATGTTCGCTGACAGGGACAGACCGAACACTACGGTCGTGATCCAGAACAGGAACGAGGTCTTGCCGCCGTAACCGACATAGTTCGCAATCAGGGAGAACGCGAACGAACCCGCCACAATACCGCCAATAAGTAGCTGGCCCTTCGTGCCGGTCGGCGGTTCCATCGCCTTGCCGCGTTCGGAGTTCTGCCACCTACGAATCGCGAAGGTGTACACGATAAAGGTCACCGGGTAGGTGATGATTGCTGCCTTGTTGCCCAGAATGTAGTCGATCGCTCCGGATAGCGCCGTGTTAATAATGCCGAGCACGTTGCCAACGTTTGAGAGGCGGCCGGTCAGGCGGGTAGACATCATTGAAATACCCACGTTAATCACGGAAATCACGCCGAGGGGGATGAAGCTCGTAATCGGGCCCCAGTCAACGTACTTGGCGAGGTTGGTGCTCAGGTATCCTGAGGCGATTGCGATGGCGATAACCAGTGCCACGCCGAAGAGGTCGGCGTACTTGGACTTGGCGAAAAAGAGGAGGGCCTTCTCAGAGAATTCCTTGGCCTCCATGGGTAACTCCTTTGTTAGGATATAGAAACAGTGATAGGGTACCAATAACTATAACTCTTTGAAAAGGACTCGAAACGGCGTGTCGCACATAAAACCTCAGAACCCCACATATTCCATATCCCGAAACACCTCGGCGTAGAGCAATTCAAAGCCGCCCCATCAAGAACCCATGCCAACTTCCGGCAAACGTTGCCAGATAACGCCCCTACTTCGTTGAATACCGAAAATGGGCGTAAAATCACCGCCGTTTCGTCTTCGCTTTAAACGGGACTTTAAGGTACGCTAGATGACTGGGTCAGGGAACTCGTGCCGGTCTCACTCACCGCGCATCCGCCCGACAGACACCCGCACCCCGTACGCTGCGTCTCACTCACGCACACAGGGGAGGGAACCACCGTATCGGCCTCACTCACCGTTTACGCCGCTGTCCGCGCGTCCTGCTACCCGTAACTCACTCAACTCAAACAAGAACTGAATAGGACAATCATGCCCTTGCTTAACCATCGACTCTCACGACGATTCTTCGTAAAGGGTGCTTCCGCCGCCGCAGCCGCAGGCGCACTGACCCTGCAGGCACAGGCCGCTCAGGCAGACGAAGCCCCCGCAAACCTTGCCCCGGCAACCGAGGAAACTAAAGGCCCGCGCCTCGTCATTCAGCGTGCCACCATCACCGAAACCGGTATGACCGTCAACTACACTGCACACGGTCTGCGCGAATTCCTCACCGAGGGCACCACCCTGACCGTACGCCACGGCTACGTTCGTAACGGCTCTTTCGAAACTCTGCGCTCCTGGCCGCTCACCCCCGAATTTGACGGTGACGCTGACAGCTTCAGCGGTAGCGATCAGTTCCCCATCGAGCTGATGCAGGGTGAGGGTGTTGATCACGCCCTGCAGCTGGATATTTGCTCCGACCCGTGGGGCCAGGAGATTACCCACCAGATTGCTGCGCGCATCCCCTTGGCTGAGACCAAGATCCTGAAGACTTCTTTCGAGGATGTTCCGGATAACCACCCGTTTGGTGAGGATATCCGCATGGCGAACCAGAAGAAGTGGCTGATGCCGAACCCGCAGACTGGCGCGTTTGAGCCGGACCGCCCTGTGACCCGTGAGGAGCTTATTGCTCTGCTGAACCACGCTGCAGGTCACGCTGGCGTGAGTGAAAACTCGGATGTTGCACCCTTTGCGGATGCGGCAGGCCGCCCGACCGCGAACGCGCTGCACTGGGCTCGTGACCGCAAGATCACCGAGCCGCTCACTGGTGGCGACAAGATTGACCCGACCGCACCGGTTTCTCACGAGGAGCTGGCGGCTGTGCTGTTCCAGTACAACGCGGAGGTTCAGCTGACCGAAATGAAGGAGGGCGCTGGTTCTCGTTTCCGCGACGTGCTCGGTGCTGGTACTCTGCACCGTTACGTTGCGTGGGCTGGCGCGAACGACATTGTGCTGGATGCTTCGGGTGTGTTCAACCCGACCGCGCCGACTACTCGCGCGGAGCTGGCTCGTTTCATTCGCCGCTACAAGCTGCAGAACCTGCTGTTCACTGACTTCTCGTATGTCTCCTAATTTTTAGTCACCCCGGCACCGTGTGTTGGGGTGCGTGAAACCCCCGTCTTCTGGCTTTGCTGGAGGCGGGGGTTTTGTCATGCCCCGTCGTGCCTCGCTGCTGTATTGCCGCACCTCGGGGGAGTTTTAGTGACAGGCTGTGCCTGGCATATGAAATTTTGCGTCATATATACCTGAAATCTTGAAAAATCCTGTGCGCTAAGTAAGTATTACCTAGAAGGTAAGTTAATGGTTGCCTTACTAAATACTGTGTGAAGACTAGTTTCCTTCCTCGTGGGCCCACGAAACCCACACCAGAGAGCAGGAAAAACGCGGTACCTCACCACCCATCGGTGGGGGAGAGAAGCACCTCCACACACCACCCACGAAAAAGGACATACATATGAACCTCGCTTCGAGCAAGGCATTCAAGGGCCTCGCCGTTGGATCGCTGGCACTGGCAATTTCCGGCGTTGCCGCCATCCCCGCATCGTTCGCGGCAGACTCCACCCCGGCAGCAAGCCAGAGCAGTGAAGCTCGCACCATCACCGACAAGGCGATGGCAAAGATTACCCAGGGTCTGCCCGGCCAGTTCCAGGTCGCATACTCCAAGAAGACCAACAAGATTTGGGTTGCGGGCACTGCAGACCGTGACAAGCACGTTTCCACTATCGCTCGTATTGACGCGAACTCCCTGAAGATTGAGGCAGTCGCCGAGCTGCCCATCGTCAAACGATAAGGGCTACCAGTACGACGCAGCCTACGGCATCACCGTTGACGATGTAGACGGCACCGTCTGGGTTACCAACACCACCGACAACTCCGTGTCCGTGTACGATCAGGAAACCCTGAAGCAGACCTGGACCACCGCAGGTATCGCAGAGACCGACCCGAACTGGATTGAGCACCCCCGCTCCGTTCTGGTTGACCATGAGTCCGGCAAGGCGTTCGTGACCGGCCGCTTCTTCGTATCCGCGATCGACCTGAAGACCAAGCAGGTTGAGAAGATTCAGCTCGAAGGTGCACCCGATGGCGGTACCCGCTACATCAGCATGAACATCCTGGTCGACGGCGGTAAGCTGTACGTTCCCGAGCGTACCGGCGGTAAGATTTTCGTTATCGACACCAAGACCTTCAAGGTAGAGACCAGCTTCGACACCAAGGGCAACGCTGAGGGTGAGGTTCGCCCCTCCGATATCGCGATTGACCACTCCCAGAACGAAATTTACGTCTCCTCCCAGGGTGTGAAGGGTGCGAACTCTGGCGTGTCCATCTACGATGCGACCACCCACGAGTTCAAGAAGTTCATCCCCTTCGGCACCCAGGCGCTCTCGCTCGATAACGATGAGGCCAACGACCTGGTGTACGTCTCTGACTTCGGCACCGGCAAGGTGGGCGTGATTGACGGCGGCGCAGCAGACAAGCTGATCGCCGAGGTCGCCATGAACGGCGGCAAGGCAAACGACCTGGTCGTGCTGCCCAACGGCTCCGTTGTTGCTGTGGACAAGCAGGCTGGCGCAACCGCAACCGTGCCCTACGTCCTCGACGGCACCACCGGCACCGTCAGCACCTCGGACAAGGTCACCAGCAAGCCTTCTAAGGACAAGCAGGGCAACGAAGTTCCCGCCAAGACCTCCGAGATTCAGGCGAACTCCATCCTGAAGTTCAAGGTCACCGCAACCGCAGGCGACAACTCTGAGGTCAAGCAGGTCACCCCTGAAACCCGCGAGTTCCAGGGCTACCCGGCAACCGCCACCAAGACCAAGGCAGCCGACTCTACCGCCCCCTCCACCGAGGCACACCGCACCGTGGATGCAAACGCTAGCGTTGCAAACATCATTCAGGGTCTGCCCGGCCAGTTCCAGGTTGGCTACTCCAAGAAGAACCACAAGCTGTTCGTACCCACCGTGGGTGCGCGCGGCGGCCTTGCTTCCTCCCTGGCACGCGTGGATGCAGATACCCTGCAGACCGAGGCATTCGCCGAACTGCCCGTGAAGAAGAACGACAAGGGCCAGTACGGTTACACCTCCGCGTACGGCGTGACCGTTGATGACGTGGACGGCACCGTTTGGGTCACCAACACTATCGACAACTCCGTGGCAGTGTACGACCAGCAGACCCTCAAGCTCATCTGGACTAACGAGGGCGTGAAGGAAGGCGACCCGAACTGGATTGAGCACCCCCGCTCCGTTCTGGTTGACCACGAGTCCGGCAAGGCGTTCGTGACCGGCCGCTTCTTCGTATCCGCGATCGACCTGAAGACCAAGCAGGTTGAGAAGATTCAGCTCGAAGGCGCACCCGACGGCGGTACTCGCTACGTGAGCATGAACCTGTTCCTGGACGGCGGCAAGCTGTACGTGCCCGAGCGCACCGGCGGCAAGCTCTTCGTCGTGGACACCAAGACCTTCAAGGTTGAGAAGACCATCCAGACTCAGGGTGAGGACTCCACCGTTGAGGTTCGCCCCTCCGACGTGGCGGTGGATCACTCGCTGAATGAGATTTATGTTTCTTCTCAGGGTGTGAAGGGCGTCAACTCCGGTATCTCCGTGTACGACCTGACCACTGGCGCGTTCAAGAAGTTCGTCAAGTTCGGCACCCAGGCGCTCGCACTGGAGCACGATGAGGATCGCGACCTGGTGTACGTGACCGACTTTGGCACCGGCAAGGTGGCTGTCTTTGACGGTCGCGCTGACGAGGTCATCGGCGAGGTCGAGATGAACGGGGCAGCCGCGAACGACGTGACCCTGCTCAAGGATGGCTCCGTGCTGGTTCTCGACAAGAAGGACCGCGACGAGAAGGTGACCCTGCCCTACGTGCTCAACGGCACCACCGGCGAGATCACCACTGCCAGCGAGTACACCACCCTGCCCGGCAAGGACCGCCAGGGTAACGACGTTCCCGCATCGGTTCAGCAGCTGAAGGCTAACTCGATTCTGAAGTTCAAGGTTGGTGTGAAGGACACCGACGCGAGCGCAGCTCCGGTGGGCATCACTCCGACTTCGTTGCAGTTCGCGGGTTACCCGACGGTGACCGGTGTGAAGGCTGATGAGTCGAAGCCTGCTGATCCGAAGCCTGCTGACCCGAAGCCTGCTGACCCGAAGCCTGCTGACCCGAAGCCTGCAGATCCGAAGCCTGAGGATAAGAAGTCTGACGCTAAGTCTGAGAACACCGCAGAGGCTAAGGATCAGACCTCCAAGGACCAGGCATCTCAGTCTGATTCGAAGTCTGACGCTAAGACCGGTGCACAGGACTCCAAGTCTGCTCCGGATGCTGTGAAGGCTGATAAGTCCGGTTCGGCTGTGAAGAATGGCGGTTCCTCTGCTGATGGTTCCGATAATTTGGGCGGTGGCTCCTCGGTAGCTAAGAGCGACGCAGGTTCCTCGCAGGCTGGCTCTTCGCGTGGCGCTCTGGCGAACACCGGTGCTAATGCTGTGATGCCGCTGGTTGCTTTCGCTTCTGTGGCGCTGATTGCTGGTGCTGCTCTGGTGATGCGCCGCCGCAAGGCATAAAGCGTAGCGTTTAGTTTTCGGGCGTAAATGCTCGATGTAACGCGTGAGAAGGCGGGTATTTTCTCTTTCGGATTCTTCGAATCTGGGGAAGGGGGTACCCGCCTTTTGTGTGCCTGCTTGGGCTAATGCTGGGTAGGGGTTTTAAAACATATTCATATATGTGCACTTGTCTGTAAAAATATAGGTTTTGAATGTCGAAAAAATGTGTGGCCCAAGGTGAATGTTGCTGGCGCGCCTCACCTAAACTTTTACATTAATGTGTAAATATAAAAGCATCACAATACCCCTAGTGACCAGGGTTTTTGCTCGCAAGAGCAAGGAAAAACCCTGGAAACAGCTCAACCTTCACGTGATACTGAAGGCGAATTAGGGGCTCGCTCATAAAAACACAAAACACACCCACGTCGCTGCTTGTATTTTCCTGGGAAAACACTGAGGATTAGAAGGTAGGTAAATTTATGCGTTACCTGCATTTCTGCTTTTCGTGCCGTCGAATATGTCACCGCATATTCACGGGTGTCTCGTTAGCATTCGCATGCGGCATGTGAGCACTTCCGTTACACATTTGAAGGACACACATTGAACCTCACTCCCTCCTCGGGTAAAGCACTGAAGGGGCTCGCAGTTGGCTCCCTCGCGCTCGCAATCTCCGGCGCAGCCATGATTCCTGCCTCCTTCGCAGCACCGAATAACGCACATCAGACCGCTTCCCCCAGCGCATCGACTCCTTCCACCGCATCGCTGAGCCGCGTTGTTGACACCTCCGCATCCGTCGCGCAGATTACCCAGGGTCTGCCCGGCCAGTACCAGGTTGCCTACTCCAAGGCGACCAACAAGATCTGGATGGTCGGCGTGGGTGCACGCGGCGACCTCGCCTCCACTATTGCTCGTGTCAACGCAGACACTCTTCAGATTGAAGAAGTGGCAGCGCTTCCCTTCGAGCTGGATAAGAATGGGGAATTCGGCTACGTTTCCGCGTACGGCATCACTGTTGATGACGTGTCCGGTACCGTGTGGGTTACTAACACCACCGACAACTCCCTGTCTGTGTTTGATCAGAACACCATGGAGCAGATTTGGACTAACCACGGCATTGCTGAGAGCGACCCGAACTGGATTGAGCATCCCCGCTCCGTGCTGGTGGATCACAACTCCGGCAAGGTGTTCGTGACCGGCCGCTACTACGTGTCCGCAATCGATATGAAGACCTTCGAGGTCACCAAGCTGCAGCTGGAAGGTGCCCCCAACGGCGGTACCCGCTACATCGGCATGAACATGACCGTTGATGGCGACAAGCTGTACGTGCCTGAGCGCACCGGCGGCAAGGTCTTCGTCATTAACACCCACACTTTCAAGACCGAGCAGGTTATCCAGACCCGCGGCGAGAACTCCTCTGTTGAGGTTCGCCCCTCTGACGTCACTATTGACCACTCCGAGAACGAAATTTACGTCTCCTCCCAGGGCGTGGATGGTGTAAACTCCGGTATCTCCGTGTACGACCTGACCACTGGTGCGTTCAAGAAGTTCGTCAAGTTCGGCACCCAGGCGCTGTCCATGGAGAACGACGAGGACCGCGACCTGGTGTACGTGACCGACTTCGGTACCGGTAAGATCGCCATCTTCGACGCTAAGACCGACCGTGTAATCGGTGAGGTTGAGATGAATGGCGGTAAGGCTAACGACCTGACCATCGCCGAGGACGGCTCCGTCATTGCAGTGGATAAGCAGGACATCGCCAACACCACCGCGGCAGTACCCTATGTGCTGAACGCGAAGACCGGTGACGGCTCCCTGACTGACACCTACACCTCCAAGGCGACCGTGGATCGTAACGGCAAGGCTGTTCCTTCCTCGCAGCAGAAGCTGGTTCCGAACTCCATCGTGAAGTTCTACGCTAAGGTTTCCGAGGGTGAGTTCACCTCCACCGCGACTATCAATCCCGCAAAGGTTCCCTTCCAGGGTTACCCGAAGCAGGCTACCGCAGTGCTGATTGACCCCACCCTGAACTTCGCTGAGGGTACCGTCGATATTACTCGCCCCTACACCTTCCACGTGTCCGGCTACGACTATGACAAGCCTCCTGCAGAAGGTCTCCGCCTGTTCCTGGTCAAGGAGGGCGAGTGGTCGATGGGTTATGACAAGCTGACTGATAGCGAATTGGCAAACATTCAGAAGGTCTCCACTATCGTTCCGGCAAGCGCGTTCGTCTATAACGCACGCACCGGCAAGTACTCCTTCGAGGCAACTCTGCGTGTTCCGGCGAACACCATGCAGTACAGCCAGGGCTACATGCTCGGCACCGTTACTGCTGGTTCTGATGTTGCTACCAACCGCAATTACGATTCGGCTGTTTCGCTGATTGTTAATGACGCGAAGGATGCTGGCAACGCAGATAACCGCAATGAGGCTGATGAGTCGGCATTCCCCGCCGCTGCCTCGGCATCGCCTTCCGCATCTGCACCTGCAGTAGCAGAGAAGCCTGCGGCTGAGCAGTCGAAGGATGAACCTTCGAAGACCGAGAAAGCTAACGACCAGCTGGGAACTACTACGAAGACCGCGCCGCTGAAGAACTCTTCTTCGGCGAAGTCTGAGTCTCAGCCTAAGAGCTCCGGTGTTGATTCTCAGGTGAGCGCTTCTGCGACCAAGTCTGCGCCTCAGAGCAAGGGCTCGCTGGCTAAGACTGGTGCTCAGAGTGTTCTGAGCCTGGCGGCTGTCGGTGCGTTTGCGCTGATTGCTGGTGCTGCTGTGATGGTGCTTCGCCGCCGTAAGGCATAGTTTCTTGCTCTAGTTTGAGCGGATGCGCCCCGTACACTGTGCGGGGCGCATTTTTGCGTCTTGATGCCGTGGTGTTTTGTGAGGTGTTTATTGGGTGGAGGCGGGGTGTGGTGGCGGTGGAAGCTGCCGGGGGAGTGCCTGGTGTAGCTGGAAAGGAGCCTAATCGGTGGCCTTGCACTCAGTGTAAAATATGTGACTCAATTCACCGCTTTTCGATTTGGTTGTTTCCGGGAACCTCTGTATAGTTATATGTGTTGCCAGGGAGACCTGGTAAAAGAGATGTAAATCTCACGGCCCCATCGTATAGCGGCCTAGTACTCCGCCCTCTCACGGCGGCAACACCGGTTCAAATCCGGTTGGGGTCACACTAGGAAATAAACCCTCAGTCTTCTGGCTGAGGGTTTATTTGTTTATCCGGCAAAAGAATAAAAGCGAAAAGCCACATGTGTTTCGAAAAGCCACAATCATGGTGGCTTCTCGAAACACATGTGGCTTCTCAGCGGTATAGGGGATCCGGTATAGGGGATCCAGAACCTACTGTGCCGACGCCTCAGCAGAAGCAGTAGTAGCCTCCGCCGAACCTGCAGCGGTCGCCTCCGCAGAAGCGCTCGGGCTCAGCGACGGAACCGGCGAAGCAGACGCAGTACCCGGAGCACGACGCACCATACGCCACGTACCGTCCTGGTAGTGCGCCACAATCTGACCAGCCACCGGCTTACCCGGGTACTTGAACACCTCGGTCAGCGGCTGCACACGATCATTGGTCTTGCTGTACACGCCAGCACCCTCAGCACCATCAATCACCATCTCGGATGCCCACGTGTAGTAGCCGGTGCGGGTGTCCTTAGTCGGGCGGTCAGCAGTCAGCGACAGAACCATCGGACGCTCCGAACCGATAACCCAGCCACTCTCCGAAGCGTACATGCTCTGGAAGAACTCAGCCACAGTCGAGTAGTCGCCGGTGTGGTCAATGTTCGTGAAGCGGGTACCGTCACCGGTCAGCAACAGATAGTTCAGGGTAGCCTGCCAGTACGCGATGAACGCGTGCAGACCCTCAACACTGTTCTCACGCAGCTTCGCCGGCTCAACCGGGATCGGAACATTGATAGCCTTGTGCTCCTTGGTGCCGGGCTCAAAAGTGCCGGTGGAGGAGTAGTCGGCAAGAACGACCTCACCCTTCATGCTGGGGCCAGGCTCAATGGTGGTGGTTGCCTCCGCGGTGGGGGAGACGGATGCGGTAGCGCTCGCGGTCGAAGACTCGGTAGCAGACGCGCTCGCGGTCGCCGAAGACTCGGAGGAAGACTTGGAGGAGCAAGCGGCAAGAAGCGCTGCGGTGCCCAGCCCCAGTGCGGTCAGGGCGGTGCGGCGGGTATACATGGTAGACATGGGAATCTTTCTGAGGTGAATAAAGTATGTGCCGGTATTGAACTAATTCCAGAATATCGCAGGGGAGCGGTCAGCCCAATGTTGTGTGCGCCTCCATGACTGTAAAAGCGGCGGTAGATGACGAAAAACACGGGACCCAAGGCTCTCACACGACTACGATATGACCGGGGTTCTAAACGGAGGCGCCGGAGCTACTTGCGCTTGAGCTGGGCGAGCTCGTCGTAAGTTTGGCTGGTTCATTCCAAACCGTCCATGCACCATCCTGATACTCCAAGATAAAGAAGAACTCATAATCACCAGGGCCGCTACTCAATGAGGCCATGGTGAGCTCCCTACCATCTGTGTAGTGGATCTTTGCTTCCTTGTTGTAACGGCCACACCCAGCCAGCGGTATTGTTGCTCGTCAACCTTCTGCGGAGCATCCTCGGTCAGCTCCGCTGAGAACGGTGCATCAGTGCCGTACACCCAGCCGCTGTTCTTCTCGTAAAATTCGACGAAAGGTTCGGCCTTGTAGATATCATTTCGGTTCGTATCCACAACCTTAAGGGGCTCAATATCGCCGGTAATCATAAGGTAATTGAAAGAAGCCAGCCAGAACCCTATGGCGGCGTACATGCCCTCCGTCGTTTTGGCTTTCATCTCTGCAGGAGGGACAGGCTTGGGCGGATTCTCCGCCTTCATCGAGCTGGTTGCGGGAACGTAGGTGCCGCGTGATTCGTAGTTGTTAAACTTCAGCTCGCCCTTGTAGGAGCGCTGCGCATCGGCTGTGCTCGGGTTGCTGAGCGGGCGGATATCGCTGGCGCAGGCGGTCAAGGAGGCGAGCGCGGCGGTGGCGGCGGCGATGCCAAAGGCGGCGCGTCGGGTCACGAAGGTAGACATAAGGTACCCTTCAATAGATTATCGGTGTATCTATTTCAGGGTACCTTAGTACATTTGTATATGTTTATGATTTTCTCGTTATCAAACCTTGGAAAATGCTACAAAAGATACGTTAGCTAACGAAAAGTGCCGTTTACTAGGGGAAAGTGTCATCATCTTCCTGTGCTGCAGCTTTCCTACACCGCCGCTTTCCTGCGCTGGTATGTTTCTGCGCCGCCGCATCCTAAACGTTGAGGCCAGAATCGCTTCCGCCCGAGGACCCAGGGGAAGTCGTTGAGGAACTCTTCGTCTCAACGGTGACCATCCACGCATCGTCTCGATAGTTCAACACAAAAGTGACCTCATCGTTACTGGAATCACCGCTCGACTCACCCACACGAATGTCCCTGTCCTCGGGTACGTAATGGAGAACAGCATCCTTATGGCCACGGACAATACCCTTCCAACGGTACTGCTGATCGTCAACCTTCTGCGGGGTCTCCTCGGTCAGCTCAGCCATGAGCGGCGTCTCGGTGCCGTACAGCCACCCCTCACCCTTTGCATACAACTCTACGTACGACTTCATCTTCTGCACGTAGATACCGTCCAGGTCCACGTCCTCGAGCGGTTCAATATTGCCGGTAACGGTCAGATAATTCAGGGACGCGACCCAGTAGCCAATAGCAAGGTACATACCCGAGGTTGTCTTACGCTCCATGCCCTTGGGAGGGGTGGGCATGGGCGGGTTCTCCGCCTTCTTCGTCGAGCTTGCGGGGCGATACGTTCCAGTGGACTTGTAGCTATTGAACTTCAACTCGCCCTTGTAGGGGCGCATCGGGTCGACCACGCTCGGGTCCTCCAGCGGGCGAATATCGCTGGCGCAGGCAGTCAAGGAGGCGAGCGCGGTGGTGGCGGCGATGCCAAAGGCTGCGCGTCGGGTAATGAAGGTAGGCATGAGAACCCCTCAATAGTTTGTTCGTGTGCTTTTAAGCGTACCTGAGCAGGGTCGTTGACACGCTCGAAGCCTGCATCTGCTCGTCTGGGGGAACAACTCAACACGGCAGCACGCAGGCTATGCAAGCAAAAGCTATGCACACAACAAAAGCCGTGCAAACAAAAAGGGGAAGCCCCCGCACGCAATCTCAACTACATGCAGGAGCTTCCCTTAGATCTAAAAGTGACCGCCCGTAAGAGGCGTTGGTTTTCTAGTCCTTAGACTTACTCTTTTTTGGAAGAACCCACATCGGAGGATTCTTCCTCGCTGACCATGAACCAGGAGCCGTCCTTGTAGTCCATCGCAAAGTTAGTCGCTTCGCTCTTGGAAGATCCCTCCTCGACCAGGGGAGTGGGTTCCTGACCTTCCATGTGGAGCTTCGCCTTGGGATCCTGGATGAAGCGTCCGATCCAATCGTAGCGGTTGGGGCCACCAGCGACCTTCTTCGGGGCATCGGTCAGAAGTTGAACGGTAACCGGTGCATCCGTGTCGTACACCCAGCCCTTGCCGGTGGAGTACACAAGAACAACATTGTTGTGATCGTTCGCAAACTCGCCGGCAGGGTCAGCTTTCTTGAGCGGCTCGTAATCACCGGTCATGAACATGTAGTTGAAGCTTGCCACCCAGTAGCTGAGGAACTGGTACATGCCCTCAATAGTTGCCTCGTTCATCTTCTCCGGAACAATAGGTTTCGGCACGTTCTGCGCCTTCTTCTCAGCCGTGGCAGGAACGTACTCGCCGTTCTTCTCGTACTTGTCGAGCTTCACCGTGCCCTTGTACGACTTCTTAGCAGACTCAGTCGCTGAAGCAGATGCCGAGGCGGATGCGCTCGCAGACCCAGAAGTGCTGGCACTCGCCGAAGCCTCACCGGAGGCGGAGCTATCAGCCAGCGGGCGGATATCGCTAGCACAGGCAGTCAGTGCCGCAGCCGCACCGGCACCGGTAGCAGCCGCTAGTGCGGCACGTCGAGAAAGAAAAGTTGCCATGAAAAATCCTTAAGTAATGTGTAGGACAGGGGAGGAAGCCCTAGACCTTATGAAGCCTGTGAGCGAAGTATACCCCCGCCCTAAGGTGAACTCTGCAAAGATGCTCTAGGCGGTCTTAGAGTTAGCATCATCGGATGCTTTGGTGCTCGGGCTCGCAGTGCCCTGTCCGCGTATCTTAGTGGGTAAGTGAACCATTTACCGTCCTGATACGACAATTTCAGGTTGGAAAGCTCAGGCTCCATGGAAGTGTTCTGGTACATAGGCCTGTTTCCCTTACCCTCAACATGCATCATCGCCTTAGAGTCCTTGGACAGCGTGATACGCCAGTAGTAGAGGGAGTCGCTACCCGATACCTTCTCAGGTTGCGGGGTCATCATCTCAGCCTGAAGCGCATGCTCCGAACCGTAAAACCACCCCTCATTGGACTCATAAAAAGTCACGTAATCATGGAAAGACTTCACATCCCTGCCGGAAGGGTCAGCCTGCTTCAACGGCTCATCGTCACCGGTGAGCACCAGATAGTTGACGCTGGCAAGCCAAAAACTAAAGGCAGAGTAGGCACCATCAATGCTGTTCTCATGCATATTCGCCGGAGGGAGGGGCTTGGGCACATTCTGCGCCTTGTGCGTCTCATCCGCAGGGATGTACTCGCCTTTCTTCTCATAGTTGTCGAACTTTACCGGCCCCAGATAAGACTTCTCAGAAGAACCACCCGAAGAGACGCTAGCAGAAGGGCTCGCAGACTCAGAAGCGCTGGCACTGGCCGAAGCCTCGCTGGAGGCGGAGCTATCAGCCAGCGGACGGACATCGCTGGCGCAGGCGCTCAGCATCGTAATAGCACCTGCACCGGCAGCTAGTAGGGCTGCACGTCGAGAAAGGAAAGTCTTCATCAGAAATCCTTAAGTAGTGCGTATCAGAAGATGAGGGAAACTAACTATTGTTGTTCAAAAGCATGCGCCACATGCCTTCTTTGTATTCCATGATGAACTTGGTCGTGCGAGGAATCGTCTTTTCCTCCTCAACGATAGTCGCATCAGGCTCACCCTCAATGTGGTACTTAGCGGCAGGATCATACGCGACGGTTACAAGCCACTCATAACGGTCCGGCTTATTAGCAACCGGCTGAAGCTCATTCTCGGCAATCTCAATCTTGTACGGCTGATCCGAACCGTAAATCCAGCCCAGACCCGACTCATAGAGCCTAATCATGGTCTTAGAGTTCTTCAAAGGCCTTCGCCGGATCCGCCTTCATTAGCGGCTCAACATCGCCGGTCAGAATCAGATAATTCTGGGAAGCAAGCCAATAACCCATCAGCGCGTAGGCGCCCTCGGGGCTGTTCTCCTTCATCTTCTCCGGGATAAGAGGCTTCGGCACGTTCTGCGCCGGTGCATTCGCACTCGCCGCAATGTAGGTGCCGTTCCGCTCGTAGTTATTGAACTTAATCGGGCCAACATACGAGCCGGGAGTGTGATCATCAGTGGGCGAAGGCGACGCAGAGGCGCTCGCAGAAGAAGCCGCACCAGAAGCAGTAGCAGAAGGCGAACCGGAGGAACCGCCGGAACCCTGCGACCGCGAGTCCTGCGACAGGGGGCGAATATCGCTAGCGCACGCAGTCAGCGCCGCAAGAATACCGGTCGCACCAACCCCCAGGAGAGTACGTCGAGTGAAGAAGGTAGTCATCGGAAGCCCTTCGTTGGAGCCAATACAGAACAAATAACGACGCCCTGTAAAGACATATCAGTACGTCAATGTATACACATTTAAGGGTACCCGAGAGCCACCAAATAGCCCCGCGACCACCTCGAATGTTCAGAAAATTAAGACCCCACGCCCAGCGTTTTACCAGGTGCGGGGTCTTATACCATGAGAAATCACCACGAGAGGAAACCCTCCGCCAGACAGCAACTAAGCGGCGCTAGACAGCTCCCACTTGTCGTCCTTGTACTCCAGACGGAACCTCGCGACCTTCTTCTTCGACTCTTCAGCGCTCGTCTCTTTATCAGGCTGACTCCTATAATGCCGCTTCATCTTCGGGTCCATATGGGCGAGGCCCTCCCAAATGAAGGCAGTATTATTGCTGCCGGGAACCTCACGAGGAGCATCAGTCAGCAGCTCAACAATATACGGAGTTTCCGTACCGTACACCCAACCAGCACCCGACGCATACAGCTTGATTGTGCTCTGATACTTCTCCCAGCCGTAGCCCTTATAGTAAACCATCTCAATCGGCTCCGGGTCACCCGTGATCATCAGATGGTTCAAGCTTGCCAGCCAGAAACTCAAGAAAGCGTACGCACCATCAACACTGTGCTCCTTGAAGTTCTCAGGAGGCGCAGGTTTCGGCACATTCTCAGCCGGATTCGTAGCGGTCGCCGCAACATATTTGCCGTTCTCCACATAATTCTCGAAAGTGATGATGCCCTTATACTTCCTGCCCGAAGAGCGAAGACCCGAAGCAGCAGAAGCACTCTCAGACGCCGAAGGAGAAGCGCTCGCAGACGCCGACGCGGAAGCAGTTTCGGAGGCGGTCGCCGCCTCCGACGGAGAAGCCGAGCCGGTACCATCAGCCAGCGGGCGAATATCGCCAGCGCACGCAGTCAACGCAGAAAGCGCGCCAGCAGCAACAACACCCAGGGCAGTACGTCGAGTGAAGAAAGTAGTCATCGGAAGTCCTTCGTTGGAACCTTCACCCCCAGAGCCGTCAGCACGGGCTCACAACCTGCAGGTAAAGACCACATGTAGTACGTCAATGTATATACGTTAAGCGTACCCGAGGCGCCCTCCGCCGAACCCGAACATCCGCGGGGTTTTCCCCTGGGTGTTCCCTGGGTTTCCTACCCTGGGTTTCCTACCCTGGGGTTCCGCAGAGTTTCGGCAGAGTTTTGGCAGAAAGAAACCCCGCCCACGGCGCATTACCGCGGGCGGGGGAGAAGCTCAGCTCAAGCTGTTATGCCTGAACCGTTATGGTGGGGTCTAGACAGAAGACCTAGGCAGCAGAAGAGCTAGAAGAAGCGGAAGCCGACGAAGAAGAGCCTTCATCGCCGGTGAGCATAATCCACTTACCGTCCTTGTATTCCACGGCAACCTTCGCCAGCTTGCCATTCGGGCTAGAAGCGGTCTTAAAGGGCTGGTCAGACTTGCCCTCAATGTGAATCTTCGCATCGGCGCTGTAGTTCATGTATGCCGGCCAGTCGTAACGGGTACCCTTACCGGACGCCTTCTTCGGTGAACCAGTAGTCAGCTCAAGAGTAACCGGGGTATCCGTACCGTACATCCAGCCCAGATCGTTCTCGTACATGATCGTAAGTTCCTGCAGACTCTTCGCATACACATCTGCAGGGTCAGCCTTCTTCATCGGCTCAGTATCGCCGGTCATTAGCGCATAGTTAAAGCTTGCCAGCCAGTAGCCAATGAACGCGTACATGCCATCAACGTTATCTTCGTTCATGTTCCCCGGGGCGAGGGGCTTGGGCACATTCTGCGCCTTCTTCTCGGCAGTGGCGGGAACGTATTCGCCGTTCTTCTCGAAGTTATCGAACTTCACGAAGCCCTTATAGGACTTGTCCGAAGAAGCAACAGCCGAGGCGCTTTCGGAAGCACCCGCGGAAGCAGAGCTAGACGCCGAACCTTCAGCCGTCGGGCGAATATCGCTAGCGCACGCAGTCAATGCAGCCAGCACGCCGGCACCGGTCGCACCCAGTGCCACGCGGCGGGACATGCCAGCAGAAGTGGAGGAAGGGCTCGTCATAATCAGCCTTTCATAGGAAGTCAACAAAGGAAATTGAGTGAGTTGACAACCCCATCATACCGGCAAACAGACAGACATCCATCAGCGGTCGTCATTTGGCGCCGATGACAAAGCAACCTAATACCACTGCAAAGCATCACGAGTCTCAACATAAAGAAACCCCGCCCACGGTGCATTACCGCGGGCGGGGGAGAAGCTCATCTCAAACTGTTATGTCTTCATTCAGTACGACGAGAATCTTATACAGAAGAAGAACTGGAGGAAGAGTCAGAAGCCTTCGAAGAAGAGTCCTCATCGCCGGTGAGCATAAACCACTTACCATCCTTGTACTCCACAATAGCCTTCATCAGCTTGCCGTTCGGGCTAGAAGCCGTCTTAAAAGGTACGTCAGGCTTGCCCTCACGATGGATCTTCGCATCAGGGCTGTCGTTCATGTAAGCTGGCCAGTTATAACGGGTAGTGCTACCGGAAACCTTCTGAGGCGAACCAGTAATCAGCTCAATAGTAACCGGGGTATCCACACCATACATCCAACCCAGATCATTCTCGTACATATACGCAAATTCCTGGAAATCTGTAACATACACATCTGCAGGGTCAGCCTTCTTCATCGGCTCAGTATCACCCGTCATTAGCGCATAGTTAAAGCTCGCCAGCCAGTAGCCAATGAACGCGTATATGCCGTCAACGTTCTGATCGTTCATGTTTGCAGGAACGAGGGGCTTCGGCACATTCTGCGCCTTCTTCTCAGCCGTAGCGGGAACGTACTCGCCGTTCTTCTCGAAGTTATCGAACTTCACAAAGCCCTTGTAGGACTTGCGGGAAGAAGCAGAAGGCGAAGCGCTAGCCGAGGCACTGGGTGAGGCACTAGCTGAAGCGCTCGCGGATGCACTAGCAGAACCGGAAGTAGAGTTAGACGCCGAGCCATCAGCCAGTGGGCGAATATCGCTGGCACAAGCGGTCAACGCGGCAAGTGCACCAGCGGCGGTCGCACCCAGCGCCACGCGGCGGCTCACACGGGTAGATATGGGGGAAGGGCTCGTCATAATCAGCCTTTCAAAAGAAGTCAACAAAGGAAATAGAGTGAGTTGACAACCCCATCATACCCTAAAGTGTGCAAATAGGTATCAAACGTTTCTACTTGTATCCTTTTGCGAAGAAAAACTTCAAAAGCTGCAATGAGTGCACTAGGATGCTGAGGGGCTCGCAGACTCCGTGCTCTTATCAGCATCCTTATCTTTCTGAGTGCTCATAAACCAAGCACCCTCCTTATACTCCACAACAATCCTCATCGCCTGGCCCTGCGCATCCGCCGCCCCAACCAGGGACTTATCGCGGTTATCGCCCTCCGTCAGATGCCTCTTCCCATTCTGATCAACCAGAGAACGGGCACGCCAGAAATAAAGAATACGGTCACCCTCAATCTGCGTGGGAGTATCCGTCGTCAGATACACAGACATCGGCTCACTCGTGTCATAAATCCAGCCGCGCCCCGTCTCATAGAGCTTGACCATCGGCTCAAGCTCCTTATAGTACTCACTACTAGGATCCGTCTTCTTCAACGGCTCAATATCACCCGTCAACGCCAGATAATTAAAACTAGAAATCCAATAGCCAATCAGCGCATAAATACCGTCAATACTCAGCTCCTGCACCTTCTCCGGCATGATCGGTTTGGGCACATTCTGCGCCTTCTTCTCAGCCGTGGCAGGAACGTACTCGCCGTTCTTCTCAAAGTTATCGAAAGTGACCTTACCCTTATACGACTTATTCGCAGACGGCAACGCCGGCGAAGCAGACGGGCTCGCCGAATCAGAAGCGGCAATATCAGCCGGCGGATGCACCGTACGCGCACACGCAGACAACACGGCGGCAAGACCAACACCGCCCGCACCCAACACGGCGCGGCGGCTCAAAGCGACGGGCTTAAAAGAGGAGCTAGTCATCAGCAGTCTTTCGGTGAGGTCAACGGATAAGGGGGAGTGAGTCGACACCCCCATCATACCGGGCGTACCTTATGGCAACCCTAAAGCGCAGGCGAACAACAAATAGCCCAGCGCATATGAAGAAACCCCGTAGCTGCCACACAACAAAAGACAGCTACGGGGTGAACAACGTAATACGCCTCGACCGAACCGGCTGCACCGACTAGCAGAACAGCTAACGGAGCAGATATGCAAAATTACGGCGCGCCTGAGCCACCTTCGGGCTCACCACAAACGCACAATAACCCTGCGCCGGATTCAACGCGTAATAATTCTGGTGATATTCCTCCGCCTCATAGAACACGCCCAAGGGCTTAATCTCCGTAACGATGGGGGAGGGGTACAGCTGCTGAGCACGCGCCACCGCACGCTCAAACGACTCACGCTGCTGCTCATCCGCGTAGAAAAGCACTGAACGGTACTGCGAACCGGTATCCGCACCCTGACGATCCCAGCTCGTCGGATCGTGGCTCGTGAAGAAAATATCCAACACCGTGTCCAGGTCAATCACCTGCGGGTCAAAGCTGAGCTTCAGCGCCTCCTGATGCCCGGTCGTACCCGAACACACCGAACGATAATCAGGGTCGGGAGTATCGCCGCCCGTGTAGCCGCAGACGCTCGCCTCAACCCCGCGGAACTGGCGGTACACCGCATCCAGGCACCAGAAACAGCCGCCGGCAAGTACAACATCAGTCATGATTCCTCCTCGAATAGTGAGTCTCGAACTAACATTTAGAAAACTACACTACCTAAAGAACACCGCCGCGCCGCACAATATTCCTGCACAGCCGCAGGCTTCGGTGTAAACCGCCCGCAGTCCCGCCCCCTGTCCCGCTGTGCCCCCTGTCCCGCCGCGCCACCTGCCACAATAGAGGTATGACTGAAAAACTAGAAACCCCCACCCTCGCAGAAGTCGTCGACGCCTTCCACACGCTCTTCCCGCCGCAGCTCGCCGCCGGATGGGACGCCTCCGGCCTCGTCGCCGGACGTGGCGCCGCTAAAGTGAGCACCGTCCTTTTCGCAGTAGACGCCCTCACCGCCACCGCCGAAGAAGCCGTAGCCGAAGGCGCACAGCTGCTCATCACCCACCACCCGCTACTGCTCCGCGGCGCAAAGTTCATCCCCGACAGCGACTACAAGGGCAACGTTCTGCACACCCTCATCGAGGGCGGATGCGGCCTGCTTGGCGCGCACACCAACGCAGATGCCGCCGTTGAAGGCGTGAACGAAGCACTCTGCGACGCTATCGGCCTGATTGACCGCGAACCGCTCACCGAAGCGCAAACCCAGGTACTTGACGACCAGGAACACACGGTAGGCACCGGCCGCCTCGGCACCCTGCCCGAAGAAATCACCCTCAAGGAGCTGGCAGAACGCCTCGCTGCGGCACTGCCCGCAACTGCTGGCGGCCTGCGCATCGCCGGACGCGCCGATCAGCCGATCCGCCGCGTCGCCCTCTGCGGTGGTGCCGGTGATTCTCTATTCGACGCTGTGCGCGCTACCGACGCGCAGGTGTACATTACCGCCGACCTGCGCCACCACCCCGCCAGCGAATTCCGCGAAACCGCACGGGTCGACGGTAGCAACATCGCCCTGATTGATTGCTCCCATGCCGCCAGCGAATCCCTCTGGCTGCAGTCGGCGGCAAACCGCCTGCGTGCCCTGCTCACCGAGCGCGGCTTCGCCATCGAAACGAAGTTGTCCGCACTGAACACCGACCCGTGGGACTTCACCGTCTCCACCGGCGTGGCAACCGGTCAGGACGCGCACTCGGCAAGCACCGAACCCGCCGCCGCATGGACCAGCCTGACTGAAAAGTAAACGCTCAAAGTAGCTACTGAATAGCTGCCAAGAAGCAGGCTTCAAAAATTTAGGCACAGTAAAGCCCGGCCTGTACGACCCCGACAGGAACCTTTCAACGAGGATCCTCAAGGGAACGTGCAGACCGGGCATTACTTCTGCGGGGCATTACCCCGCAAACGTGGGCGGTCTAAACGACCTTACTAGCGCGAGCCCGGAACGCCTCAATCAGAGTCTCCAGCTCACCATGAGTCACCATATGCTGAGCATCGAAAGCGCCGCTAGCGTTCAGCACCACCTTGTTCTGCTGAGCCCACAGAATCTCACGGTAGAACGCCGAACCGGGAGCCACATCGCTGTAAGGAGAGTCGCCCATAACCGCGGGCGAACCAGCCGCACGGTAAGCGAACGCCGCAACGGTAGCGTTCGAAATACCGGCGTCAGCGTGGAACTTACCGTCCGACCAGCCGAAGGTAATACCCTTCTGACGAGCCCACACGTAAGCGGGGAAGTTCGGGTCGTCAGTCTTCACATCCGGCCAGGGGGAGGTCTCGGGCAGCTTCACCTCGGGGGTACCTGCCTGAATGTACAGGGCAGCTGCAAGCTCACCGCGGGTTGCAGGAGTCTTCAACTTCTCATCGGAAGGAGCAGGCTTCTGGTCATCGTCCTTCTTAGGATCCTGGGCGTTGGGCAGGTTCGCGTCCCAGTAACCGTTCGTACCGTTCAGGTCCAGGTCCTGCCACGCGAGCAGGGTACCGCGGCCCTCGGTAGACTTGCCCACGACCGGTGCGAGCAGCTCGCCCTTCTCGCTGTAACCGTCATTAGCCCAGACCTCAATCACGTACTTCTTCGAAGCATCCAGGGTGTTCGCCGGAAGATGTACGTTACCGTACAGGTTGCCGTCACGGTATGCCGAGTACATGGTGGGGTGGTCAAACTCGATAATGTCGCTGGCTGCCAGAACCGGGGTGTTCGAGCCCTTCTCACGAACCACGAACTGAACGCCCTTAACGGAGTCGATATTGCCGTGGAAGCCCTGAGCGCCAACGTTCAGATCCTGCGATTTTGCGGGATCAGCCACACCGTTGTAACCCAGACGCGGTGCGAACGGCTCTGCCCTCTTACCCAGAGTGTTCAAAACCTGGGTGCTCACCACGTTCTTGCTGGTCCACAGTTCCTGAGCGGTCAGGGGCTTCTGACCCTTCTGCTCAGCAACCACGTGAATCTCGTAGCGGACATCGTACTTGGTGCCGCCGGTCGGATCCTGGGCGTAATCGTCATCAACGAAGTAGTAGGCGGCAAGCTTGTACGCCTCAACCTTCAGATCAGCCTCAAAAGTGCCGTCATCGGCAATGGTGAAGTCCTGACCCTCCACAAAGCGCAACATCTTCGAAGTCGGAATCTCGTAGCCGGAGGGCGCGTAGTTCGCGGGGGCAATGTACAGCGCTACGGTGCCGTGCTGGGCGCGCCACTCCTTCGTGTAGCCTGCGCCCTTCACATGGACGGTACCGCCCTCGGTCGTTACGAGGAAGATGTTTACGCCGTCGTAGTTGTAACCATTGGGGAGAGACACATCCAGGGTTGGGGTAGCCGCAGCGACCTGGTTGGCCGCCTGCGGGGTAGCGGCAACAACGGCGGCGTCAGCGGCAGGAGCCGCATTCTGAGCCAGCGCCGGGGTCATCGGCAGAACCATCGCGCCAGCCAACGCCAGCGCGCCGCAACCCTGAGCTGCGCGGAGGAAAGAAGACTTAGAGTTCGGAAGCGAGGACATAAGAAATCCTTAAAGTTGTTTCTTTGGGACTGTACTGGTTCAGTGGCGAGTAGGGAATTCGCCGTTGAATCTGCACACACCCTATGAGAAAAGTGGTTGGAAGCCCCGTCGGGTTCGGGGACATTTTCACCCTATCAAACCCTCAGGTAGATATCAGGGAACACTCAAGAGAAGCTTGAAGGTTTTGAGGTATTTCACAGGTTGATCAGCCAATAAAAGCTGAACCCCGCGCACCCGGTGAGAGGAGGACTTCTCAGGGTGCACGGGGTATTCAGAGTGGACTAGTCCGCTTTACTTAGCGCGGTTCTGAAAATTGAACAGCATCTGCTCCAGCTGACCACGATTCACCGGGTCCGTCGCATTAAAAGTGCCGAAATCCGGAGTAATGACATACTGCTGAGTGGACCACAGAATCTCACGGTAGAAAGCGGAACTCGGATTAACATCCGTGAACGAAGAAACACCAGAAACAGCCGGGGAACCCGCTGCACGGTAGGTGAATGCCGCAACCGTAGCGTTCGAAATGCCGGCATCCGCGTGGAACTTGCCGTCCGACCAGCCGAAAGTAATACCCTTCTGACGAGCCCACACGTAGGCGGCGTAGTTCGGGTCGGTGGTCTTCACATCCGGCCACGGGGAGACCGCCGGGAGGTTCACCTTGGGGCTGCCAGCCTGAGCGTACAGTGCCGCGGTCAACTCGCCGCGAGTAGCGCGCTGCTTCTGCTCCTGGTAGGTGAGCTTCGAGGTCAGGGTCTTGTATTCTCGCTGGGGCGCAGTAGCATCCGTGAAGTCCGGAACACCCTCAAACTTCAGATCCTGATGAGCCATAAGAACACCGCGGTGCTCCGGCGCGTAACCCACAATCGGGGTGATGAGGGGCCTGTCCTTCTTGGTGAGGTCGTAGTCGTAGTCGCTCCACGCCTCAACGACGTACTGCTTAGACGGATCCAGGGTGTTTGCGGGGAGCTTGATGGTGCGGTAAAGAGTACCTCCCTCCAGACGGGTTACGCCATCGGGACCTTCATAGTAGGACTTCATATCGCTCATCGCCAGGACGGGGGTGCCGGTGCCCTTCTCACGAATCACGTACATGACACCCTCACGGCCAGGCAGCTCCTCACCAACGAAACCCTCACCCTGGACCAGCAGCTCCTGATCCTTCGTGGTGTCCTTCAGAGCATCATACTTCCACTTAGGTGCCAGGACCTGCGGATGGTAAGCGCGGGTGTACATCGGGTGGTGGGCGATAACGTTCTTACGAGCCCAAATATCCTCAATGCTCGACTGCGGCTGACCCTTAGCCTCGGTCAAAATACCCATCTCGTAACGTACCTCGTCCAGGGTGATACCCGGGAAATAATCGATGGGAGTGTAGAAACTCTCCAGGGCCTTAGCCTTGATGGTCAGCTTTGCCTCAAAAGTGCCGTCATCGGCAATGGTGAAGTCCTTACCCTCTTCAAAGCGGAGCATCGACGTGGAAGGCTCAGCATTACCGGGGCGATCCTTCGTAGCAGCAATGTAGAAGACAACGGTGCCGTGCTGCTCACGCCACTGCTTAGTGAAACCGGCCCCCTTCAGAGTCACGGTGCCACCCTCGCCGGTGTAAAGAATACCGTCATAATCAGCGGAGTACGTCGGCTGTGCCACTGCGTCCTGAGCAGCCGGCTTGGGGGTCACAGCATTTGCCGCCGGTGCATCAGCAACAGGTGCCGCATCCTGGGCGAGTGCCGGAGTCATCGGCAGAACCATAGCGCCAGCCAGCACCAGTGCGCCGCAACCCTGCGCCGCACGGAGGAAAGAAGACTTAGAATTCGGAAGCGGGGACATACATCATCCTAACGGGTCGTACCCACCGGGATGATGCAGGTTCATAGGGTTCCTGGGGTGAGAAATCTCCGTCGAATCGGCGCCAACCCAATGAGAAGTGGTTGAATATCCCCGTCGGTTTCGGGGACATTTTCACCCTATCAAAGGGTTGAACGGATGTCAGAGAACACTCAAGAGAGACTTGAAGGTTCCGAGGGTTTTCACAGGTTGACCAGCCACTAAGAACTGAACCCAGCACGCTAAACTCAGCACGTTAAACCCCGAAAACAGAACCCAAAAACAGAACCCCGTGCACCCGAACAGAAAACCTGCTCGGGAACACGGGGCTATTCGTACGACTAGACGATAAGCAGAGCCAGCTTAGCGAGCCAGCTTAACGAGACTGGAAAGCAGCCAGAACAGTCTCCAGATGGCCGCGAGTCAGCAGCTGCTTAGGAAGGAAATAGGAACCACCGTACACAGTAGGCAAATTCTGGCTAGCCCACAGAATCTCACGATAGAACGGAGCACCAGGCTTAACATCCACATAGGGAGAATCGCCCTTCACCGCAGGAGAACCAGCCGCACGGTAGGTGAACGCCGCAACGGTAGCGTTCGAAATGCCAGCGTCCGCGTGGAACTTGCCGTCCGACCAGCCGTAGCTGATGCCCTTCTCACGAACCCAAATGTAGGCGGCGTAGTTCGGGTCGTCAGTCTTCACATCCGGCCAGGGAGAGACTTCCGGCAGCTTCACCTCGGGGGCACCAGCCTGAAGGTACAGAGCCACCGCCAGCTCGCCGCGGGTAGCGCGTTCCTTGCGCTGCTCATCGGTCAAGCTAGGCTTCTTATCCGCAACAGCGTCAGAGCCCTTGAAATTCAGATCCTGAGAAGCCAACAGTTCACCGCGGCCCTCAGGTGCCTTACCTACAACGGGGGCGAGGAACTCGCCACTCTCGCTGTAGCCGTCATTAGCCCAGACCTCCACCACGTACTTCTTCGAAGTATCCAGGGTGTTAGCCGGAACCTTCACGGTGCCGTTCACTACGCCGTTCACATACTCAAAGGCGCGGTCGTGGTGGTTGTACTCAATGATGTCGCTGGTCGCCAGAACAGGGGTGTTCGAGCCCTTCTCACGGATTACATACTGAACACCCTTGACGGAGTGAATCTCACCGTAGAAACCGGTACCCGAGAAGTAAACGTCCTGATCTGCGGCAGTGTCACCCAGAGCCTTGTATTCCACCTTGGGGGCAAACGGGCTGGGACGGAACGCCTGAGTTTGCACCGCAATACGCTGAATCACATTCTTACCAGCCCACAAATCCTCAAGAGTCAGCTGGGGCTGACCCTGCTGCTCAGCAACCAGGTCAACCTCGTAACGCACCTCGTAAGGCAGGATACCGGGGAAGTAATAGCGAGGCTCATAGTAGCGCTGAAGCACGTCCGGCTTGACCGTCAGCTGAGCATCCAAGGTGCCATCCTCAGCAATGGTGAAGTCCTTACCCTCCTCAAAACGCAGCGGCGTACCATCAGCGGGCAGAAGGTCACCATCGGGAACACCCTGAGAAGCGGCCAGGTAAACCGCCACCTTGCCGTGCTTCTCACGCCACTCCTTAGTGAAACCCGAACCCTTCACGTGGACGGTACCGCCCTCGACGGTGTACAGCAGCTGAGCCTTGCCGTCGTATAGCACCTCGAACGTCGGGGTATCCTCCTGGGTTGCCTTAGCACCCGGAACATCCGCAGCCTGCGAACCATCAGAACCATTGAAGTTCAGTGTCTGAGAAGCAAGCAGGGTGCCGCGACCCTCGGGTGCCTTGCCGACAACGGGGGCCACCAGGTCTTCGCTACCCTCCTGGTAGCCGTTGTTACCCCACACCTCGACAACGTACTGCTTTGCCTTATTCAGGGTGTTAGCGGGAATCTTAACGTTACCGTTGAGGAGCCCATGCTGGTACTGGAACGCATACTCGGGGTCGTTGTACTCGATGATGTCGCTGGTTGCCAGAACCGGTGCCCTCAGGGTCTTCTCACGCACAACAATCTGAACACCCTTCGGGGAGTTAATATCACCGTTAAAACCCCAACCAGAGAAATTCAGAACCTGATCGTTAGCGGTATCCTTCAAAGCGTTGTAGCGCCAGTGAGGGGTGAAGGCGTCAGCCTTCTGGGGGACAGCGGCCTTCGGAGCAGGGTCAGCCGGCAGAGAACCAGCCACTGCAGCTGCAGGAGCATCCGCAGCAGCATTCTGAGCAAGCGCCGGAGCCATCGGCAGAACCATCGCGCCAGCCAACGCCAATGCACCGCAACCCCGTGCTGCACGGAAGAAGGACGAAGCCTTGAAATTCGGAAGAGCGGACATAATCATTCCTTATCGGTCGAACCCATCGCGCCGATGCAGTTTCTAAAAGGTGGTGAGGAATCTTCGTCGAATCTGCGCCAACCCAATGAGAAGTGGTCGAATATCCCCGTCGATCCAGGGGATACTTTCACCCTAGCAAAGGGTTGAACAGATATCAGGAACACTCAAGAGAGACTTGAAGGTTCTGAGGGTTTTCACAGGTTGACCAGCCACTAAAATTGAGCCCAGCAGGCTAAGCCCGAAAAAAGAACCCCGTGCTCCCAAGCAGAGAACCTGCTCGGGAATACGGGGTTATTCGCACGGCTAGTCGGTAAGCAGAGCCAGCTTAGCGAGCCTAGAAAGCCATCATCAGAACCTCCAGCTCACCGCGAGTCACCATATGCTTGGGGTTGAACGTGCCGCTGGTGCTCAGCGCAACCTTGTTCTGACCAGCCCACACAATCTCACGGAAAAACGCAGAATCCGGGGCCAAATCAGTGTACGAGTGCCAGTCATGATCAAGGGTAGGGGAACCCGCCGCACGGTAAGTAAACGCCGCAACCGTAGCGTTCGAAATGCCAGCATCCGCGTGGAACTTACCATCCGACCAGCCGAAAGTAATGCCCTTCTGGCGAGCCCACACGTAGGCGGGGTAGTTCGGGTCGGTGGTCTTCACATCCGGCCAGGGGGGGAGGTCTTAGGGAGGTTCACCTTGGGGCTACCAGCCTGAGCGTACAGCGCAGCCGTCAGCTCGCCGCGGGTAGCGCGTTCCTTACGCTGCTCATCAGTCAGGCTGGGCTGCTTACCCTCAGCAGCGTCAGACCCCTTGAAGTTCAGGTCCTGAGAAGCCAACAGCTCACTGCGGCCCTCAGGCGCCTTACCCACCACAGGGCCGGCATTCTCGCCGTTCTTGTAGCCGTTGTTACTCCAAACCTCCACGACGTACTTCTTCGCCGGATCCAGAGTATTCGCCGGAACCTTCACGACGCCGCGTACCTTGCCGTTCTTGAACTCAGAAAAATGGCTGTCGTGGTTATACTCAAATGTCGCTCGTCGCCAGAACCGGGGTGTTCGAGCCCTTCTCACGAATCACATACTGAACACCCCTGTTGAAGTTAAACTTGCCGTAGAATCCGGTACCCAAGAAGTAAATATTCTGATCAGCGGTAGTATCACCCAGAGCCTTGTACTCCACCTTGGGAGCAAACGGGCTGGGTCGGAACGCCTGAGTGTACAGCGCACTATGAAACAGCACGTTCTTGCCAGCCCGCAGATCATCAAGGGTCAGCGGGGGCTGACCCTGTTTCTCGGTAAACATGCCAATCTCATAATTCACCTCGTAACGCTTCTCGTAACTCGGGGCACCGGGGAAGGGGGTACGAGGCTCATAGTAGTTCTGCAGCTCACCGGGCTTAACCGTCAACTGAGCATTCAGGGTGCCGTTTTCAGCAATGGTGAAATCCTTACCCTCCTCAAAACGGAGCAACACATCCTTAGCAGGCAGGAAATCACCGTCGTCAGGAACACCCCGAGAAGTAGCAATGTAAAACACTACCTTGCCATGCTTCTCACGCCACTCCTTGGTGTAGCCCCAACCCCTCACGTAGATGGTGCCACCCTCAGCGGTGTACAGCCACTGTTCCTTGTTGTCGTACCGAAACCTGAACGTAGGCTTCTGTGGGGTCTTACCCGGAATATCCGCAGCTGTCGTGCCGTCAGAGCCTTCAAAGTCCAGCTCCTGGGTAGCCAGCAGGGTACCGCGACCCTCGGGCGCCTTGCCCACGACGGGGGTAATGAACTCGTCGCCCTCATAGCCGTTGTTACCCCACACCTCGATAACATAATCCTTTGACTTATCCAGGGTGTTTGCCGGAATCTTCGCCGTACCGTGGATGTAGCCGTCCTGGTAAGCAAAAGCCAGCTCCTTGTGGTTATATTCAACGATGTCGCTAACCACCAGAACCGGGGCGTTCACACCCACCTCTCGCACAACGATTTGGACGCCCTTCGGGGAGTTAATAGTGCCGCCGAACCCCCAACCCCAGAAGTCCAGAATCTGATCCTTATCAGTGTTCTTCAATGAGTGGTAGCCCAAGTGGGGATTGAAATCGTCAGAAGTATCAGCGGGATTCTCAGGGACGTGATGATCCGGCTGACCAGCAACAGCCGCCGCAGGAGCATCCGCAGCAGCATGAGCAACCGCAGGAGACATCGGCAGAACAATCGCACCCGCCAGCGCCAGCGCGCTGCAACTACGGGTTGCATGCAGAAGTGAAGGCTTAGAGCCCGGAAGTGAGGACATGGAACATCCTTAGAAATATGTCCCATTGGATTGATTATTGCGTCTTCTATGGGGGATTATCTGTTGAATCTGCGCCGTCGAATCTGCGCCAACCCAATGAGAAGTGGTTGAGTGTCCCCCTATCGGTACAGGGGACACTCCCACCCTAACAAACCTTCAGGTAGAAATATCTGCTTTACTCAAGAGAAACTTGAACCTTCCGGAATATTTCACCGCACGGTATTTTATTGCACGGAAAAACCCCCGCGTACGTAAACGGCCCCGCACTCCCACCAGGAGTACGGGGCCAGCAAACACGCTAAAGCAAAGCGCTAAAACGAAGTGCAAAAACTAGGAAGTGCGGAAATACAGGTACATCATCATCGCAACACGTCCACGAGACGTCTGCGCCGTCGGCTCAAAAGCATTACCCTCAGACACCGTCGACACACCATGGCGAGACGCCCACACAATCTGACGGTAGAACGGAGTCGCAGACGAAACATCGCTAAACGGCGAAGAACCCGACATCTGAATCTTCTGCACACCATCAGCACGATACAGAAGAGCCACCGCAGAAGCATTCGACAGGCGCGCCTCCGCATGGAACTTACCATCAACCCAACCGGAAGTAATGCGCTCCTGACGCGCCCACAGGTACGCATCATAGTTCGGGTCAGACTCATCAACATCCGCATACGGCGAATGCTCCGGACGGGTCACCGCCGGCGAACCCGCCAGCCTATAGAACATGGTGATTAGCTCGCCACGAGTCACCGGATCCTCAGCACCAAAATGGTCCTCAGAAACCGGCTCCATCGTCTGAGTACGAACAGCCCAACGGATACCCGCATAGTACGCAGAATCCTCGGGAGCATCAACAAAAATAGTGTTCGCATCCGGCGCCGTCACGGACGGACGCAGAATCTTCGGGCCCTGAGTCGAAGAACTCGACACCACGGTAGAAGCAGAAGTAGCCGAAGCGGTCGCTGGCACAGCAGTATCCGCCGACGAAAGACGCGCCTCCGACGAATCATAGAAAGAGAAAAGAGGGGAGAAAGGCAGATACAAAACACCCGCCAGCGCCACAGCGCCAACAGCCAGTTCAATGCGGCTGCGCCTATGCTTCTTCGAATCAGCCTGGGAAGAAGCCTCGGGGGTGTCCTCCGGTGCCAGCAGAGGTGCAGAAGAATTATGGGCAGTATCAGAGGACTGCTTAAAATCCTGGGACATAAATCCTCAATGTGGTTGATGTATCGGTGTGTGATAGGCTCCCTCTAGTTCCGCGCACCCAGCCGGATAAGGGTGCGCGCTCAAGGGTGCGACAGTCATAAGCATAAACTACAGCTTGAAAAATATTAATTTACACTCCACGGAACAATCTTTAAAAAGGGGAGCGGAACACCCAGAAAAACGCCCAATAGCGGGTACCGCATGAGGTGTGCCCCACATGCGGTACAGCCCACACTAGCGTGTTAATCGGCAAAAATATCCCGAAAAACTGCGGGCCAGCAGCGGACAACAGCCCCACTCACACCCCTCGAGGCGTCCTATAAGTACCGTGTAACCGCCCTGAAGGAGGCGCAGAAAAGCCGGGCCAGCGGGATAAAACCAACGTCTCATCACCGCCAGCCCGGCATGATCTTAGACCCTAGAGATAACCCTAGCAGACCCTATAGAGCTCTAGCGGACCTTGTAGTTCATCAAGAAACCAGCCAGCTCACCACGGCTCACCAGCGCAGTCGGGTGGTACTCAGAACCCGGGAACACCTGCAGCTTCTGCTGCTTAGCCCACGTAATCTCACGGTAGAACGCAGAACCGACCTTCACATCGGTGTACGGCGCCTCAGTCACAGCAACCGGCTTCTTACCGTCAAAACGGTACAGGAACGCCGCAACAGTAGCATTCGAAATGCCGGCATCCGCGTGGAACTTACCATCAGACCAGCCGAAAGTAATGCCCTTCTGACGAGCCCAAATGTACGCAGCGTAGTTCGGGTCATCAGTCTTCACATCCGGGTACGGGCTCGTAGCCGGCAGGGTAACCTTCGGGGAACCAGCCATGCGGTACAGCGCAACAGTCAGCTCGCCGCGGGTCGCATCATCATTAACGCCGAACCAATCCTTCTCACGAGAATCAATCAGCTTCTGATCAGCAGCCCACAGAACAGCCTTGTGGTTCGCGTGAGCAGCCGGAACATCAGCGAAACGCTCACGAGCCTTCTGGTTCGCAGACTCACCAGTCAGCGTCAGATAATCAGCCGCGATGCGCTCGCTACCACCATCAGCGTAGTTCACGGTCACGAAAATAGCGTAGTGGCTATCAGCATCCAGCTTGGTACCGTCAACATTAACGGTCGTCTCAAACGCGCCGGTCGCCACACGGTCAGCGTTCAGAGTGATGCTCTCCAGAGCCTCACCGGTCGGGTTGCCGTCAGCCTCAGCAGCCGAGAACAGCACGTTCACGGTAGCGCCAGCCGGGACGTTGAAATCCTTACCCTTCACACGGATAGTGGTCGAAGAGCTCAGATCCACCTTGTCAGTGCTCAAAGCAACCGAAGGAGACGCCTTCTTAACGTTCTCACCGTTCACCGGAACAAACGCCTGAGTGCTCAGCGCCTGGCTGTTCGCCTCATCGTTATCTTCCGGAACGTTGAACTCAAAAGTCTGCACAACATAGGAGCTACCAGACTTCAGGGTGCCCGCCGGGATGTCCAGAACAGTCGAGAAACGGCCGTTGGTGTAACCCATGTACTGACCGAAGAAAGCAGAGTAGGAGGTGAACTTAGCCTCCGACTGAGCCAGCGCGGGGCCGGTCGCCTTACCGGTCGCCGGATCAACCGCACGAACCGCAACAATCAGCGACTCGCTACCGTTGTACGAAATGTTCTGGAAGCCGGCACCGTTCACGGTGACCTTAGTGTTCTCAGAAGCATTCACCGACGAAGCACCGTACGACAGGGTCGGGGAATCAACGGTGGGAACGTCCGCGACCTTCAGTTCGGTACGAACCTCATCCGCGGGAATCCAGCCGTCTTCAGCGTCATCACGGTAACCGAGCACAACATCGAAGGACGAGCCATTGGCCTCCAGATAGTTAGCGCCGATAGAAGCGGTCAGGTTCACGGTGCCGTCAGCCGCAAAAGCGGAGGCGGGAACATCCTGAACATAGAAGGGGTAATCACGCGGGCGGTGCGGCGGGAAAGCAACGCTTTCACCCTTCGGAACAACGTACAGGCGGAACGACTTGCCCTTAACGAAGTCCTTGGAGAAACCGGAGCCGCTAACGGTCACGTTGCCGCCCTTGAGAATATCAAAAGTGCCGGAGGTAACCTGCAGACGCTGAGCACCCTGAACCTCACCCTGTGCAACACCCTGGGTTGCTACCGGGGTAGCAGCAGGGGCCGCAAATGCGGGGGAGAGGGGCAAAAGCATGGCGCCCGCAAGGGTGAGGGCGCAGCCGCTCTTGGCCATATTTTTGGGTAGCGCAAAGCGCATGTGGTTGGGAAGTGAGGACATTGTTATCCAATCAGTTTTTATCGGTGTCACGCATCGAGTGTGGTGCGCATAAACACCGTAGCAAATAGTTAAGACGTGCTGGAACCTGAAAGGTCATCAGCGCGAAAAATGACTGTGTGTTTTATCGCATGTCTTAAGGTGAAGTATAGCTTTAAAAAGTATGTGCATGACATGGAAAATATGCCTAAATATTGTGCTGATAAGCACAAACACTGGTCACTGTACAAAAAAGAAAGCGCAAAAAACCCACCGCATTCGAAAAATTCACACCTATGCAACCTCTGCAGGTTGAGAATATTCACAATGCGGTGGGCAAGGCAACATAAAAGTCACCCACAATAAAAATGGCACATACACAGAGCCATAAAGTCGCCTATTTGACGAAAGCCAACCAAAATGGCTAACACCACGGCGAGGCGCTACCTGAGGTGGCTACCGCCGTGCTCCATACGGTACAGCATGACCGCCAAATCATAGGTGGTCGTTTGCTCCCAAGTAAAGTACTCGCGTCGCCAATCCTCGGCGTAGCCCCAAATGTGTTGCTGCACAGCCTACCGAGATTCACGCCAAAAAGCGCTACCCTCGCTTAAGTCCGTAGCCCAATACTTAGTGCTCAACTCAGAATCCTTCGACCCCGGCAGGCTGCCATTACGAGGCTGGGGCGCGGCAGTCGGCAAGATAGGCGACACCTTACCGCGCGAACGCTGATACCTGTACAAGAACGCAACGATAGAGCGAGCAGAAACCTGTGCATCCGGGTGGAAACTACCATCAATCCAACCGGACGTAATGCTCTGCTGACGAGCCCACACAATCGCTGTATAGTCCGGGTCATCAGGCTGAACATCCGGATACGGACTGGTCTCAGGAAGTTCAACCTTCGGGGAACCCGCCAGGCGGTACAACGCCACCGTCAGATCACGGCGCGTCAAATTCTCAGAAGAATAGGACTCTGACTTAGGAAGCTGCTGAGCCTTGTACCACCTCTTCGCAGCCTCACGCTCCTCAAACGCGTTCACCACCAAATTGAGATCAGTAGAAACAACCTGCTGCACAGAATCCGCGGCACCACCCCGACCGGGAAGAACCTTCTCCACCACCAGCTTGTAACCGCCCTGATAATTCAGCGTCTCACCGGGAATAGTGAGCGTAACCTCCGTGTAACCGCTCTGGATACGGTCAGCCGCAATGTCCTGCACCAATGCCTTCTGGCCGGTCAGATTGCCAGATTTATCCGTAGCCTGCATCGAGAAACGGTAATGGCCCTCAGTGAGCTTCGGCAGATTCACGGCACGCACCTGCAACGTGTTCTTCTCCCAGTAGGGGCTCACCTGCGGCGAGTCAGCATGATAGTGGGTCACCTCCGGGGACTCAACGCGCAGAACCGGGGCAGCATCCTTCACCTCGGTGTTCGAGTCAGGCGAGCGCACCGGAATAAACGGGGCAACATCCGTCAAAAGGCTACCGGGTACCTTCTCCTCATCCGGATTCGGGAAGATGCCACTGTAGACGCCAATCATGTACGACTTGCCCGGTCGTAGAGTACCCGCAGGAATTGTCACATCCGCAGAGAAATAGTTGTTCAGAAAACTCCAACAATAGTATTCACCGCAATCCGTATAACGAACTTTATGGGTGAAAACAGGCTTGCCCACCATCTTTCCCGTTGCAGGGTCAACCTCATACAGGGTCAGATATGCCGGGGCACTCCCCGGCTCAACAAGCTGCTTAGAGAGAATATGGTAGCCCTCAATCGTCAGCTGCGTATCAACCCAGGGGTTATCAATCGCCGGCATGCTGTACACGTAAGTAGTACGATCCGGCTCAGGGTCCTGCGTCAGGCTGAGCGGAGTGCGGGCAGTAAGGCGGTGGTCCTCATACTCCTCAGCGCTCGGCTCCCGCTCGCCCGCCGGGTAGTAGGTCAGCACCACGTCAAGGGCAGGTGAAGGGGTAGCCCGGATAGTCTGCTTCTTGACCTCAAAGGTGAAGGTGAGGCTTCCGTCCGGGTTGTCGCGGACGATACCGTCATCTCGAAGATGATCAACCTTGCCGCGGTGCAGAGGATACTGGGTTGCCTCGCCGGTACGGGACCACTCGTAACCGGTACCACGATTCACGAGGCCGAACTGGAAGAGCTTGTACTTCTTACGGAACTCGGGGCTCAACGGGGAAGTCGTCACGGACACCGTGCCGCCTTGAGAAATATTGAGAGTGCCGGTGGTGACCTTCAAATCAATCTTATCGGCATCGCTAATACCGGTAGCGTCGACAGCGGCACCTGCCTCAGCGGCACCAGGGGTAGCAGCTACGGGGGTTGCCTGCAACGTTGTGGCAGGGGAGGCGGGGCCTACCTGAACAGGGTTCGCTTGAGCAGTCTCCACCTGTGCGGGTTTCGCCGGCGCCGCATCAGCATGCACAGCAGGGGCGACCGCCAGCGCCGGGGTCATGCCCAGCAACAAGGAGAGGCTAACCACCTTTTTACTCTGTGCCTTTTGAATGCGGATTTTCTGGGAGGGCACCTGAGCACCCTGAGCGGTGGTTGGTCGGAAGAAGGAAGACACGGTTATCCCATCTAATGTTCTGCACTGTGCTTTTTACGCGGTTGTTTTTTGCACAGTGGTTTTCTGCATGGTGATTGAAGCGAGCAAAGGAAAACGTTGAGTGAATGGGAGGAGAGAGAAATGAACGGTGAAAATGAACGAAAAGTTGAGTGGAAAGGGGGGCGCACAGTGCGTCTTAGCGAAAGTGCTGGCGGGCTGAAAAGCCGGGCGAATCAGCCCGAAAATTTCAGCCCGCCATCACTGATTGTAAAGCAACACAGCATCAGGCTGCGTGGCCGCAGGATGCGACTCTCAAATAACTACTTGAGGTGGCTGCCGCCGTGCGTCATGCGGTACAGCATGACCGCCAACTCCGAAGAAGAAACAGTATCCGAACTGAAATCCTCAGCGTAACGGCGAGAATAATCCTTATAACCCCAGATGAACTGCTGAGTAGCCCACAGCGACTCCCGCCAGAACGCAGTATCCGTACGCTCATAATCGGACCAATGCGAACGCGAAACCCGGACGGGAGAATCACCCGGCACGCTACTGTTCTTGGGCACCGACGAAGACGGTAAACTGCTCGACTCCGGCGCAGGAGCCGGTGCGACCATCCGCTGGTACCTGTACAGGAACGCCAACGTCGAACGCGCCGAAAGGTTCGCCTCCGGGTGGAACTTGCCGTCCGCCCAGCCGAAGGTAATGCCCTTCTGACGAGCCCAAATGTACGCAGTGTAGTCCGGGTTGCTTGGTGCCACATCCGCGTAAGGACTGGTTGCAGGCAGCTCAACCTTCGGGGAACCCGCCAAGCGGTATAACGCCACCGTGACGTCGCGGCGACTCAAAACGGTCTTACTCTCGTCCAGAAGAGCCTGCTGCTTAACCCACTCAACAGCCGCCTTCTGCTCCTCGGTAGTATTCGCCAAGAGATCAAGATTTTCAGAAGCCACCGGCTCGACCGCATCCGCCGCGCCATCCTTGCCGGGGATTACCTTCTCCAGAACAACCCTGTAAGACCCCTCATAATTCAGCGTGCTACCGGGGACATTCAACGTCTCCTCCGCGGCACCATTGTGGATGCGCTCAGCGGGAATCACCTGCTCCAAAGCCTTCTCACCGGTCAGCTCGCCAAAAATATCCGTCGCCTGAACCGAGAAACGGTAATAGCCCTCGGTAAGTTTCGGAAGATTAGAGACTCGGGCGGCGAGGGTATTCATCTCCTGATACGGGTTGATGCGCTTATACGGAATGTACAAATCCGGACGCGCCAACTGCTGGTCAGGATTCGGCTGGTTATCGCTCGGTTGCCCAGACCGCACCGGAAGGAACTGCGCAACACTGGTCAGCAAGCTGCCGTTATAGTCTTCCTCGCCCGGGTGAGGAAGATTAGAACCGTAGATGCCAATCATGTAGAGCCTGCCCGGCTTCAACGTACCTGCCGGAATCGTCATCTTCGTACCGAAATAGTTATTGCGGAAACCCGTACAGTGATGCAAGCAGTTGCCCGTCAACGGAACAACATGGGAGAAAACAGGGCGTCCCATAATCTTTCCCGTAGCCGGGTCTGCCTCATACAGAGTGACGTACGCCTGGCTGTCGTACCCGCCTACGATGTTCGGGGGAAGAATATGGTAGCCCTCAACCGTCAGAGTTGTATCCTGCCACGGCTTATCAATCGCAGAAATGCTGTAGCGGTACGTCGGCTGATTAGGCTCAGGGTCGCGCACCGTGGGCAAAGGAATTCGCGCCGTGCTACGAGGATCTTCATACGGATAGTCGCGCGGGTCAGGCTTACCGGACGGGTAATAGGTCAACACCACATCGAAGAGGGTGCCCTCCGGAACCAGCATCCACTGCTTCGGGATATCAAGAGTGAACGTGACGCTCCCATCAGGATTATCGTGTGCCTTACCCTCAGCACGGAGGTCGGCAACCTTGCTGCCGTACTGCGCTTCAGGGAGGGGATCGCCGTAAAGTGACTGAAGGTAATTCTTACCGCGCTCCACAATGCCAAACTCATACAACGTGTACTTCGCACGGAACTCGGCACTCAGTGGTGCAGTGGTCACGGAGATAGTGCCGCCCTCAGAAATATTGAGGGTGCCCGAGGTGAGCTTCATGCCAACTGGATTGTCAGGTTTCTTCTGCTCGTCTGCAGGGGAGGCGGGGGCTGCCTGTGCTGGCTGCGCCTGCTGGTCAGGTGCCGCCTGAGCCGGTGCTGCGAGTGCCGCCGGAGTAACACCGGCAAGCGGGCTCAAACCCAGCAGCAGTGACAGGCTGAGCGCACGGGCGCTCGCCGGGTGGCGCGGGGCATCAGAGCGGCGCGGGGCGCCTCGTGGTGTGAAGAATGAAGACATCATTATCCCATCTACAAAAAACTGTACGGTGAGTGAAGCGAGCGAGTAGATGAAGCAAGTGAAGAAGTCGAGCGGATAAAGCGTGAAAAGAAAACCCCAAAAAGACAGGGGAGAAGCAGCCCCGTAAAGCCTGGTGTAGGGCACAAGAACTCGCAGAGGCAGGAAGAAAAATAGAAGCGGCACCGGCGGGCTGAAAAGCCGAACTGTGTCGAGCATTCCAGCCCACCGGTTACCACGACCGGGCGCTACCTGAGGTGGCTACCGCCGTGCTCCAAACGGTACAGCATCAACGCCAAATCATGAGAGGAAACGAAAGACTTATCAAAGTCCTCATAGATGTATTCCTCTTCAACGTGGTAACCCCACATGCGGTGGTCAACAGCCCACTGAGCTTCACGCCAGAAAGCGCTACCCTTACGAACCTTATGCTGCCAGCCGCTAGCACTTCGGGGCGCGTCATTATTGCCCGGCAGGCTACTGTTCTTCGGCAACGAGGCAGAGGTCGGCGCCTTCGGCGTGACCTGACCCATCGCCTTCTGATACCTGTACATAAACGCCACCGTCGACGGGGTCGAAAGCTTCGCCTCCGGGTGGAACTTGCCGTCCGCCCAGCCGAACGTAATGCCCTTCTGACGAGCCCAAATGTACGCGGCGTAGTCCGGGTCGCTCGTCGCTACATCCGCGTAAGGACTGGTTGCAGGCAGCTCAACCTTCGGGGAACCCGCCAAGCGGTACAGTGACACCGTCACATCGTGGCGCGTCACACCGCTATGCCAGGACATCGGCGAAGGATTAGGCAAAATATCACGATCAGCAAACCACTGCTTAGCCGCCTGCAACTCATCCTCACGCGTCAGCTTCAGATGAATATCCTCGACAGCAAGCTGCTCCACCGACTCACCGGCACCATCCTTACCGGGGGTGACTTTCTCCAAGACCAGACGATAAGCGCCCGAATAGCTCAACTGCTGAGCGATCGTCAGGTCCATCTCCACCCTGCCATCCTGGATGCGATCGGCGGGAATCGCCTGCTGGAGCACCGTCTGACCGGTCAGACGCCCCTGCTCATCAACATGCTGCACTGAGAGGCGGTACGACCCTTCACCCGGTGCAGAGAGCCCGGTAATGCGTGCCGTAAACGAGTTCGTCTTTGCGTACGGGTTCAGGCCCCCCGACCCAAGGTGCAGCGCGGGCCCCGTGGACTCCTGCTCGGGAGAATGCACCGGAAGGAACTCAGCAACATCATTCAGCATAGAACCCGGAGACTCCTCCATGCCGGGGTAAGGCAACCCGCCCCCATACATGCCAATAAAGTAGAGCTTGCCCGGCTTCAACGTACCCGCAGGGATCTTCAGCTCCGCACTGAAATAGTTATTGCGGAACCAGCTGGAGTTAACCCCGGAGTACGTGTAGTCCACCTGCTGAGTGAACACGGGCTCACCCACCATCTTTCCCGTTGCAGGGTCAGCCTCATAGATAGCGATGACCGGCGAATCATTAGGAATCAGTTCCCTAGCCTGCACGAGGACATGGCGTCCCTCAACCCGCAGCGTCGTATCCTTCCACGGGTTATCGATAGCGGATTGGCTGAAGGTGTAGGTCCCACGGGTCGGCTGCGCCTCCTGAACCGTATCAATATGGGCGCGGGCATACAAACGGTTCGACCTACTCGAAGGTTCCGGCTCATTTTCATCCAACGGGTAGTACGACATCACCACATCGAAGAGCGTACCGTTGGCAACCTCAAGGTACTGCGGGGGGACCTTAAACGTGTAGGTGAGGCTACCGTCCGGGTTCTCCCGCACCTGATGATCCAAGTCCTTGAGACCCCCGCCGTACTCGTTGAGAGGCGGATAACTATGGTGCTCCTCATACACGTACACCGACCCGCGCGTCACCAGAGCCAGCTCGTAGAAAGCGTACTTCTGACGGAATTCGGCGCTCAACGGGGAAGTCGTCACCGACACCGTGCCGCCCTGAGAAATATTGAGGGTGCCCGAATCGACCTTCAACTTAACATTCGCCGGGTTCTCCCAATCAACAGCATCAGCGGCAGGAGGCGCCATCGGAAGCTGAGTGCTCACCGTGAACTTATGGCTACCGTACGAATACTTAGAGTCCGAGAACACCGCACGCACTTCAGCCATTGAACCGCGAGAAGAAGGCCTATAGGAGGAATCACCGTGAACCTTATACTCAACCTCCACCGTCAGAGTGCCGTCAGCGTTGCGGGTTACCAGCTCATCCTGCTTATCGTATTGGCCCGCTACATCATTCCTCGCAAAAGGTGCCTGCTCACCAGAGGTAGCGTTATAAATCGACACAGAATCAAGGTAGTACCCCAGGTCAACCTCGGGTGAAATATTAGAAATAGTCACCTTATAGACGCGGTCCTGACCCGGATTAAAATCCTGCGCAGCAACAGATACCTTCGGCAGGGTATTCCTGAACGAATTATCCTGATACGCCATGTGTGCGGGGTTATTGCCCACCGGAACGAAGGGGAACTTACGCGTCAGCTTAGGCCACCCGTGGGTTTCTACACCGGAAACACCCAGGGAATACCCCTTACCGGACTTCAGAACTCCCGCAGGGATAGTGACCTTCTTCTGGAAATAGCCGTTAGGAATCAGGCCCTCGAAAATGCGCTGATTCTCTTCCGTATCCGGCGCCTTCAGCTCATCCAGCGAAGCCACATTATCGTTCGTGACCTTTCCCTGCTCATCATGCTCGGACAGGGTGAACTTCACGGAGCTGACATCCTGAAAACCGGTACCCGTCAGCGTCACCTCAACCGGCTGACCGGAAGCAATCTGCTCCTCAGAAATAGCCGAAACATCATAGGTGATGGAGGGGAGCGCCGCCTTCGGGAGGTTGAACTCCACCGGCAGCGCCGCACGGACGCGGTCCTCAGTGTTCCACGCATAGGGGTGCGCATCATCTACGGGGCGGTAGGTCAGAATGACCTCGTACTCCAGGTTTGCCGGCAGACTATTCGCCGGAACCGTCAGGTCAGCACTGAAACTGCCGTCAGCAGCCGGTTTCGGGGAGTCAAAGACGAGGCCACGGTGATCAACCTTCTGGTAGGGGTTAGCGTAGGTCGTAGAGCCCTTCGGAGCAATCGTGAGGCTACGCAGCTCATGGTGTGCCAAGAAATCGGGGCTCAGCCCGGTACCCTCCACGTGCACGGTGCCGCCGTGAAGAATGTCGAGGGAACCGCTGGACACGCGCAGGGTCGGCAGGGAAGCATCCTGCTTATCACCCTGTGCAGGTTCGTTCTGTGCAGGCGCGTTCTGCACGGGCGCGTTCTGTGCGGGTGCTTCTTGAGGCGCCGCCAGCGCCGCAGGAGTAATACCCGCAAGCGGACTCAAACCCAGCAGCAGCGACAGGCTGAGCACGCGTGCGCTCGCCGGGTGGCGCGGGGTCTCAGAATGGTGCGGGGCACCTCGTGGGGCGAAGAATGAAGACATCATAATCCCATCTACAAAATTTATACGGTGATTGAAATGAGTGAGTAGATGAAGCGAGTGAAGAAGTTGAGCGGATAGAACCTGAAAAACCAGACTAGAGGAGAAGAAACCCCGCAAAGCCTGGTGTCAGGCAAGAGAAGTCGCCGGGGAGGGGGAAACAGAGGCTGCACCGGCGGGCTGAAAAGCCGAACTACATCGAGCATCCCAGCCCACCGGTTACCCCTCACCACGACCGGGCGCTACCTGAGGCGGCTGCCGCCGTGCTCCATACGGTACAGCATCACAGCCACCTGACGGTACGACATCTTGAAGCCGTCAAAGCTCTCATAGAAGTAACCTTGATCAGGCATGTAACCCCAGATACGTTGCTCAATAGCCCAGCGAGACTCACGTGAAAAAGCAGTCTCCGGGCTGATCCAGAGCCGCCAATGAGAGCTAAGCGGGAAATGCTTCTGTTTCTTCGGGTTAGGCTTCGGTAGCGAAGGAGACGTCGGTAAGCTTGGCGACGCCTCCCCCTGGGATCGCTGATACCTGTAGAGGAACGCGGCTGTGGAACGGTCCGAAAGCGGCTCATTCGGGTGGAAGCGACCATCAACCCAGCCGAACGTAATACCCTGCTGACGAGCCCAAATAATAGCGGTATAGTCAGGGTCGTCCGGCGTAATATCCGTGTAAGGGCTGGTTGCCGGAAGCTCAACCTGCGGCGCACCCGCTAACCGGTACAACGCCACCGTCACAGAACGGCGATTCACTGATTCCCAATCGTGATCAGTGGGGTAGTCCGGCAGAATTTGACGGTTCACAATCCACTTCCTGGCAGCCTCCATCTCCCGTTCCTGACTGATATCCGAGTCCAGGTCTTTGGAAGCAATCTGCTCAACCGAATCGACACCATCACCCTGATCCGGGGTTACCTTCTCCACAAAGAGCCTATATGCCACATCAAAATTCAGCGCATAGCCGGGGAGAGAAAGCGTCTGCTCTGTACGACCCTTCTGAATGCTCTCGGCAGGAATCACTTTCTCCCAAGACTTCTGCCCGGTCGGACGGCCATGATCATCAATCGGCTGCAAGGAGAAACGGTAGTAGCCCTTGGTCTGCGGCGGCAGACCCAAAACAGTCACCTTCAGAGTATTATTCTCGCGATAAGGGCTCACCTTATCTCCTGAGACGTAGATGCTGGTGGGAGCTGCATCTTGCTCCGGGGTACCTACCGGGATGAAATCTGCCACATCGGTCATCCACGCACCAGGGTATTCCTCCGAAGTCGGGTCAGGAAGACCACCGCCGTAGAAACCAATCCTGTACTGCCTGCCCGCTTTGAGGGTACCCCCGGGAATCGTGATAGCCGTACTGAAATGGTCGTTCAAGAAAGTATCACAGTACTGATCACACCTGGTGTAATTCAGGTTCTGAATAAACACAGGCGAACCAATACCCCGACCAGTCACCAGATCAACCTCAAAGAGAGCCAGGACCGCCGGGCCTTCAGGACCCAGAATGGTGCTTTTCGAGAGGATATGGAAACCCTCAACCGTCAGGGTTGTATCCTCCTCCGGATGCTCGATAGAAGGTGAACTGAAGAGGTAGGTGGTCTTCGTAGGTTTAGCGTCCTGCACCACATCGGTAGGAGTACGGGTTATCCGGCGATTCGACCACGTCAACGGATCCGGCGCAAACTCATTCGACGGGTAGTACGTCAGTACCGTATCGAAGAGAGTCCCCTCTTGAGCCTCAACAACCTGGGCGGGAACAACGAGCGTGAAGGTGAGGCTACCATCCGGGTTCTCTCGCACATTACCCTGCTGCTTGAGGTCACTAACCATCCCACCGTACTGAGTGAGAGGAACATAATTATGATGCCCGACATGGACGTACGTGGAACCCCGTTCCACCAACGCGAGCTCGTGGAACGTGTACTTCTGCCTAAACTCGGCGCTCAACGGAGAGGTCGTCACCGACACGATACCGCCCTGAGAAATATTGAGGGGGCCCGTCGTGACCTTCAAATCAACGTTCTCCAGCTCAGAGGTGGGATCGTCACCCTGTACTTGAGGCACCTGACGGGTCGGTGTTTCTTGAGTAGTTGCCTGCTGCGCGGGGGAGGCGGGCGCCGGCTGAGCCGCCACCGGCGTCAAAGCCAGCAACGGAGACAGACCCAACACCAGGGAAGCACCCGCAACTTTTCGGTGCGTGCCACGAGCAGGCTTAAAGAAAGAGGACATCATTATCCAACCTGAATTTTCTGCATGAAAGAGGGCGAATGAGAAAAGAAGTTGAGAGGATCAATGAGTGACAGTCCATCGCACCGAACCCGCACCGAATCCACATAGTAGAGGACCCGTAGCGGCGGCATGCTGAAGTACAATTTCAGCCTACCAACCCGCGTCTTAGACATTCAATGAAAACACGAGAAAAACATTCCAATAAGAGTTATAAGACAAAAAATTCGAAAATTACGCCCCGGTTTTATACAAAGCCCGACCCAAAAAAACTACACAAGAGAGAAACAAAACTGTAAACAAAACCAGCGCTAAAAACGGCACCCAGCAGCGCCAGCATCAGAAAACGGGTACACAAAAACGGGTACACAAAAAAGGGGCGGTGAGAGAAAAACTCTCACCGCCCCTTCTATAGCCGCTATCTTCAGTTGCTGTTCTCAGAAGTCAACTCAAGCTAAAACGTGTAGGGTCAGCCGTCCGGTTCACAGCACCTGCCAAATCTTAAGCATCGATATAAGGGCTATTGGGGATGTCAGTCATGCCCAGCATTGACAGGACACGAGCCAGCTCCTCACGGGTAGCAATCTTAGTCGGACGGAAATCCTTGCTCTTAAAGATAAAGCTCGTATCAATATTCACCGACGAGTGCAGCCACGAGCACTCCACGAAGAACGGGGAACCAGGCTTCATATCGGCAGGGGTGGTCGGATTGTACCAGCGAGTACCGGTAGAGGAGGGAAGATGCTTGTAACGGTAGAAGAACGCAGCCATCGTAGCGCGGCTAGCCACCGCCTCCGGGTGCATCTTACCGTCAGACCAGCCGGAAGTCAGACCATTCTGATACGCCCAAATGTACGCCGAGTAACGTTCATCCTTCGGGGACAAATCCGGGAAGGGAGAACGCGCAGGAAGCTTCACCTTCGGCGAGCGGGCGCTTCGGTAGATAGCATCCATCAGGTCGCCGCGGGTCACCGCACGCTTAGGGTAGAAGCAACGTTCCTTATCGAGCAGCAGAACCTTCGCCTTACATGACCTGTAGATATCGGGAGCGTACTCGCCATCCATATCAATGTCCACAATGAACGGTGCCCACGCGAACTCAGTGTCAATCGTGGGGCGAACTTCAAGAGTGCGCAGAATGGTGTACTGCTCACGGCGCGGACGAAGAGACAGGCGAATACCATAGTTTGCATTCGGGCCGCCGGTGATATCACGATTAATGATGTGGTGCCTAATGTAGACATCATTCTCGATGCGCTTCTTCGGTTCAAGAGCGAAGAAGTAGAACTGCTTGAAGCCCTTCTCCTTGGTGTAGTAGCCGGCCTCGATGTACGGGGTGTACAGGCCGGTATCAAGCACAGCCTGCAGACCGGTAATCTCGTAGCTGAGGTTGAAGCCGCTAATATCAAATGACGCCTCAGTAATCTTAAACGTCAGCGGAGTGGTCTTAACGTCCAAGGTGGCAGCCTGAGCGCTCTGCTCACCGGCGTGGTGCGCACCCAAAGCGCCAGCGACTGTTAGTGCTGCCGCACCCTTAAAAAGGGCGCGACGAGAGGAAAAAATAGACATGATATTGTCCCATCGACGTGTTTCTGAGTGTTCACTTCTACGCTAGCAAACTAATAACCGTTGGTTAAGCCTCTGAGAGTTTGCTGCACGTAGATGGCATGTCGTGTTTCATGTGTGCTGAGTTGGGAATATGAGTGTTTGTGAGTGAAATACCCGCCACCAATGGCGAGCCGTTTAACACTATAAACATTTTTACTCGCAAAAAGAAGGCGGATAGTTGGACACTAACCGCCTTCTCCGCTCATTGAAGGCAACCCCTGAAATGTGGGGAAATGTGGTTTTACAGGGGACGATACGGGTTTAAGCCCCTAGAAAAATAGTTAAAAAATTTTCAATATGATGCAAAAAATAGGCGAAAACAAATAGTTGGGCGACCTACTGCTCATGCACCAGCAGAGTCAAAACGCCCGCCTTACGCGCCGTCGGCAGGGTACACTCCACTGACCAGTCCTCGCTGACCGCCTCCAAAAATTCGGCAATACCCGCCGTAGAGCCGTCAACAGGACGAGCCGCCAAACCCGACTGAATCAGGTAGCGCGCAAACAGGCCACGGTAATGCTTCGCCATGTGCGAGACGACCTTACGCGACCCATCAGCCGCCACACGCTCCACACGAACCGCCAGAGTCTGCGCCGGGGGAGTCACCCACGACTTCGCGTACGCGGCAGAACGGCAATCCAGAATCAGCTGGTCCTTCGCGGTCGCCTCCAGGGCGGTACCCAACGCACCCTTCCAGAAGGAGGCGAGCGCACCCACCGAACCCAGCTTCACGCCCATCGACAGGCGGTAGGCGGGGATCGCGTCCTCGGGGCGCAGAATACCCCACAGTGCCGAAGAAATCAGTAGCGACCAGTGCGCGGCATCGCGTTCGGCGGGGGAGAAGCTCGCATAATCCAGCGCCTCAAAGAGTACGCCCGTGTAGGTGCGGATCGCGGGCTGCGCCGGTTCGGTGAGCAGGCGCGTGTTGCGTTCCACCTCTGCTTCGAGGGATGCACCCACCTTGAGCTCCGCCAGGGCGTCGGGTCCAGAGCTGACAGCCGCCAGCTCCTCCAGGACGCTCTCACGCTCAGCCGTCAGTTCGGGGAACGAGAGGTCAGCAAAGCAGACGGGTGCGTTGCCTGCGGGGGCGGGAGTTTTACCTTCAGAGGGGGGAAGAAGAATCAGCATCTCTCCAGTGTACCCGCGAGGCGCAGAGTAGCTGTGAGGCGCAGTGCAGCTGCGAGGCGCCAGAATGCCCTTGGAGTGTCCCTGCATGCCTCAGTACGCCCCTGCGCACCCGTGGGGGAACCCGAGAAATAGTCACCGCCGGGGGTGTGCGTATAATGGGTTGGGTGAAACGGGCCGTCCGGGCAATCGCGAGGCACACGTGCTTCGAGGAAAGTCCGGGCTCCACAGCACAGGATGGTGGATAACATCCACTCGGGGTAACCCGCAGGCCAGTGCCACAGAAAGTAAACCGCCACGGTTCGCCGCGGTAAGGGTGAAAGGGTGGTGTAAGAGACCACCAGCGGGCGCGGTGACGTGCCCGGCTAGGTAAACCCCATTCGGAGCAAGGTCAAACAGAATACGCCATGGTAGGGTAGTGCGCCCGATCCCCGTCAGCTTCCTTCACGGAGGTGGGGTGCGTATTCGGGTAGGCTGCTTGAGACGTGCGGCAACGTACGTTCTAGATAGATGATTGCCTCGAAACGCCCCTTCGGGTGGCGTTTTAGACAGAACCCGGCTCATAGGATGACCCGTTTCACGCTACCGTCGGCTGATGAAAAACATCATCGGCTGATAGAAAACGAAGACCGCGAATGCGCTTGAGAGTGCATTCGCGGTCTTCGTTTTAAACTTCTCGAAAGGTCGGTATGACCTTCAGAAGAGCTGATTAGTGGCCGAACGGATCCGGATCAACGCCGGGCATCCACGAGTTACCGTCGACGGTCCAGCCTTCCTTCTTCACGACCTTCTTCATCTTGCTGGTCCACTTTTTGTTCAGACGGTTCACGTACAGCTTGCCGTCCAGGTGGTCGGTTTCGTGCTGCATGCAGCGTGCGAACCAGCCGGTCGCTTCAAACTGGACGGGGTTGCCGTGCTCGTCAAGACCGTTCACGGTTACCCACTCGGCGCGCTTGAGGGGGAAGCCGTAACCGGGGAAGGACAGGCAGCCCTCTTCCTCCTCGTAGGGGTCCGGGTCGGCGGTAGAAATCTTGCCCAGGGTCAGTACCGGGTTGATGATGCAGCCGCGCGGGGGAACGCCGTCCTCATTCTCCATCTTGTAGGTGAAGATGCGCAGGCCCACACCAATCTGCGGTGCTGCCAAGCCCACACCGTTGGATGCGTCCATGGTCTCGTACATGTCAGCCACGAGCTCCTTGAGCTCATCATTAAACTCGGTGACGGGTGCCGCGGGGCGGTGCAGAACGGGGTTGCCGTGAATAACGATGGGGCGAATAGCCACGGAATTATCCTTTGCTTGTGTTGAATGGGAACTGTTGGGCGGGAACTGGCCGGGTGCGCCTGCCTTCTGAAGATGCGCCTCATGAAGATGCGGGGTGCACCCTGTTTCCGCTCGCTGGTTTAAAGTGCGGGTGTAGGGCTCTAATCCGGTACGCCGTGTGCGGGCAAACCGAACAGTGGGTAAACCGAATCGAGGGTAAACGAAAGGGCCGTTACGGATAACCATAACGACCCTTTCCATCGGGGTGATCGACGGGGGTTGAACCCGCGACCTCCTGGACCACAACCAGGCGCTCTGCCAACTGAGCTACGACCACCATGTGCTTCGCTTGGTTTCCCTTGCGATATGCAACGGATACTACTGTACAGGAGATTCAGATACCTGCCAAGTTGAAAAGCCGTGATGCTCGTTACAGGCTGTGCTTGGTGTAAACCGCAGGGGAGGGGAGCCCATCTAGGCCCCTCACCTCGCCCCGAAAGTCAGCCCGCAGGAACTACCCGCGGCAGAGCCGAAAAACGAGCTTATGCCTCGGCCGCCTCAGAAGCGGATGCCTCAGCCTCGCGCTCAGCCGCCTCGCGTGCGGCACGCTCAGCCTGAACCTCACGCGCAATCTGCGCTGAAGCAATCGCATCCGGGCCCTGCGGCACAAAAATAGCGCGGCGGTAATACTTCAACTCATCAATCGAGTCCTTGATATCGCCCAGTGCGCGGTGGTTACCGGTCTTCGCCGGGGCGCTGTGACGAGCCGCCGGGTACCAGCGCGCCGCCAGCTCCTTAATGGTCGACACATCAATCACACGGTAGTGAAGATGCGCCATGACCTCGGGCATGTAACGCTCCAAGAAGCGCTTATCCATGCCCACCGAGTTGCCGCCCAGCTGCGCCTTGCCCGCCACCGGAACATACTTCTTGATGTAGCGAAGCACCTGCTCCTGCGCGTAATCCATCGATACGCCGTGCTCAATATCGGGCAGCAGACCCGACGCCTCGTGCATCGAACGCACAAAGTCATTCATGTTCTCCAGCGCGCCGGCAGGAGACTCATCACCGGGCTTAATGACGAATTCAACGCCAGAACCCAGAAAGTTCAAATCGGCATCCGTGACCAGAACGCCCACCTCGACGAGAGCGTCATTCTCCACGTCCAGGCCGGTCATCTCGCAGTCAATCCATACAATACGTTCACTAGAAATACTCACCCTCCCACTCTACCCCCAAACGCCGCCGGCCCGGCGAACAGCACGTCACAAAAGGGCACATCGGGGCATATATAGGGTACGAGAGGATGCGCAAACGGCGGAGGCAGGGGAGAATCGCACCGGTCTGCGTGCCCTCCGGTGCGTCCACAAGCGTCCTAGCAACAGTGATTCTCGCCAGTGCATCCAAGGGCTCCGGTATGATAAAAACCAGAACGACGATGCAGACAGAAAGGGAGTTATGCGCGCACCAAAGGAGCTAGCACACCGGCTCACCACACCCGGCGCACACGACGTACCCCTCTCACCCAAACTCCTGGATTACGTCAATAATCACCGTCTGCGCACGCTGATTATCGGCACCATCGGCTCCATCATGGTCACCCTCGGTTCCTACGCCGTCGGCTGGCTCGCCGACAGCTCCAGCTTCTGGCGCTACGACATTATCCGCGCCATCCGATTCGAAGCTGCATGGGTCATCACCGGCATTATCATGCTCGCCCTCGGCGCCATGCTCATGTGCCGCGAATGGCTGCGCATCTACCAGAAAATGGGCGACTGGAACGAACCCAACACCATGCGTTGGATGATTGCCGTCATCACCAGCTGGTCCCTGCCGCAGGTTTTCGCCTTCACCATCTACAGCCGCGACATGTTCTCCTACTACGGCCAGGGCATGGTCATGGCGCACGGCCTCAACCCGTACAAGCACGGTGTCTCCGAAATCTCGAACTTCATGCAGAACGGTGCAGACCCCATGTGGGCGGAATCCCCGCCCCCGTACGGACCGGTCTCCCTCAAACTCGAAGAGTGGATTGTGCGCCTGGCGGGGGAGAACATCGACCTCTCCCTCTTCTACTTCCGCTTGCTCTCCGTGCTCGCGGTCATCGGCATCCTCTTCTACGTGGCAAAACTCGCCCAGGCACACGGCTTTAACCAGGTCCGCGCCCTCTGGCAGATCGGCCCGAACCCGCTGTTCATCGCATCGTTCATCGCCAGCGGCCACAACGACTCGCTCATGACCATGTTCATGCTCGGCGGCCTCTACTACGCCAAGCGCTACCGCGACACCTGGTGGGGCGGCCCGCTCGGCGTGACCTTCGTAGCCCTCGGCGTTGCCGTCAAGCCGCTCGCCCTCGTGGTGCTGCCCTTCGTGGGTCTGCTCTGGGCGGGTAAGAACGCCTCCTGGCCGCGCAAGTTTATCTTCTGGGCGCTCTCCGGCGTGCTGCTGCTCGCCGAAATGGCGCTCATGGGCTGGGCAACCGGACTGGAATTCGGCTGGATCAAGGCACTGTCCACCACCGGCGGCCAGTACATCTGGTACACCCCCTTCGGCCTGGTCATCGGCGCCGCCTCCCTGTTCGTTCAGGGCGACGCCTTCGACATGATCCGCAAGCTCATCGAGACCGTCGGCAAGGGCATCGGTATGCTCGGCGCCATGGCAATGGCATTCGTCGGACGCGACCGCAACATCGTGCGCCACGCCGGCCTCGCGATCCTGTTCATGCTCCTGTGTAGCCCCATGATTCAGCCCTGGTACCTGCTCTGGGCTATCCCGATGCTCGCCGCAACCGGCCTGCGCTCGCACTTCCAGCTCATGTGGTATTTCATCACCACGCTGTTCTTCATGGCGTACGGTGTGAGCGACCAGCTGAACGTGTCACCCTACCTGCGCGATTTCAACCAGGACATGGGCCGACTTATCGCGACGGTCATCTGCCTGGGCTACATCATCTACCTGGTCGCCCTCGACCCGGCAACCCGCCGCTTGGTGTACGTGAGCCTGCACCCCACGCAGATTCGCCGCACCACCATCCGCCTGTGGTGGCAGCTGTTCCCCGGCGCGTCAAGCCGCCGTGCACGCCGCCGCGAGGTGAAGAAGGCAGAACGGGAAGCCGCCAAGGCAGGCTCCTAGTATGAACTCCCAGTGCGAACACCCGGCGGGGTAGCCCCTACCTGAGACGTGCTGTGCATGAGAAGCATAAATTCTCATGTACCCTAGAGGAAGGCCTCAGTAGCTCAGAGGATAGAGCAGGAGCCTTCTAATCTCTTGGTCGGGGGTTCGATTCCCTCCTGGGGCGCCACATAGAAAAACCGCCCCGCACCCTAAACTCAGGGTGCGGGGCGGTTTTCTTTATGCTTTTACGTTGGTGCGCCGCGAGGTGCCGGGAGGCTATTTCTTAGCCGGGACTACTTCTTAGTAGGGTTGGTGTCCTTGCAGGAGTTGAGGACGCGCTCCATAACCTTCTTCTCGTCCGGGGTCACCCACAGCTTGTACTTCGCCTTCACGTGCACCTGGCGTGCCACGTAGGTGCAACGGTAGGCGGTGTTGCTCGGCAGCCAGTCGGCGGCGTCCGCATCGGACTTCTGCTGGTTTGCCGGGCCGTCTGCCGCGAGCAGGTTCTCCGGGTCGTTCGCCAGCTGGCGGCGCTGCTCTGCGGTCAAATCCTGCGCGCCGGTCTGCCATGCGTTCGAAAGAGCCACCACGTGGTCAATCTGAACAGCCGAAGAGGTCTTCTTGCCGCGCTTGAACTCGATGGTCTTGCCGGTGTACGGGTCATCCAGGGTGCCGCTAATCACGGTGCATGCGTGGGTCCTGACCTTGAAACGAACATTGGTCAGGTCGCGGCGCAGAATGTCGTCGCGAGTGTTGCACTTGTTGCCGTCAACGTCATCCCAGGCGGGGCCGAACTGTTCACGAGAGTAGCCATTCTTCGAGGCGCGTTCCTTCACCTGCAGGGATGCCAGCTCGCTCTTCGCGGTCGCCAGATCCGGTGCGAGCGCGGTCGCGGGGTCAACCGCCTTGTAGGGGTTCTTGACCTCGGCGAGGGTTTCCATGGGAACGTTGGATTCTTCCTCATCGGTGGCGGAGGTGCTCTTATCGGAGCCGAGCAGGCCGTCCACACCGTTCTTACTCACGTAGACCAGACCAATGATCAACACGATCACGGCAAACACAGCGAGCAGACCGTAAATGAGGCGCTTCTTCTGCGGGTCCATCGAATCGGGTAGCTTGGGCAGGTTGCGCTGCAGCTGCTGAAGTTCCTGCAAAGAAGGCAGGTTGTTGTTCGCGGGCTTTTTGCTCACGGGTTCTCCAAGGCGGGTAGACGGGATGCGGCTGAGTGCACCGCATCATCAAGGATAGAGGGCGCGGGATAGAAATAGTTAACTTGAGGGTAAAAATAGCCGCCCCGACGCTGAGATACCTATCACGATGCCGGATGGGGCGTAGTCGTCATATTTCTGCAGGGAATGCGTTGCCCGCAGGCGATTTTTGAAAAAACGGGGTGAAAAGTTCAAAAACTCTATCCACAGGCGGTGCCCAAAACCGCAAAACGCGAGGTTATCCACAGAAGCGGTAACCACCGGGTGCAGGAGCGGGTCAGCCCTGGCAAGGTGAAGGAACCCACCCACTAGTTTCTAAGGAGAAACCATGAGCGACACCATCCTGATCCGCGGATTCACCGCCTCCGACCCGGCACTGAGCACCCTGCCCAACGGGGTGCCCGTCGTGAACTTTCGCCTCGCCAGTACCCCTCGCTGGCAGGATGCTACCGGCACCTGGAAAGAAGGCACCACCAACTGGTACACCGTGAAAGCCTACCGTCGCCTCGCCCAGAACATTGCCACATCCATTGAGAAGGGGCAGCCGCTGGTCGTGAGTGGCCGCCAGCGCATTAGCCGCTGGAACCGCGAAGACGGCACGCAGGGCACCACAGTAGAAGTGGATGCCTTCGGCATCGGTCACGACCTGAACTACGGTACGAGCACCTTCGCCCGCACCGTGGAGAAGCGCACGGTCAACGAAGGCTCCCTGCAGGGCGCACCTCAGCAGGGTATGCCGGGTGCGCCGCAGCAGTACGCGCCGCCGCAGGAAGCACCTCAGTACGCACCCCAGCAGAACCCGGAGGCGCCGGGCATGACCGCTCCGGGCGCTCCGGTACAGGACGGCGCATCCCAGAGCGGGGGAGCGCAGAGTGACGAACCCCCCTTCTAAAAGTGCTCCCCGGATGCTTGCATAAACGCGGGCGCATTGGGATAATGGAGCATTGTGTTGACATCGGGCACGCCCCTGCCGCAGGGGGAAGAGCGACCAACGATGTCAACCTTCGGGCACCAATCCTGTCCGAAGCATCAAGTTTTCTGTCCCGCAGTGGGGCAGAGCAATCTGAGTCTATTTGACCTGCGGCAGATGACTCTGGAGATCTACAACTATGCAGACTCTTGACTTCCTCGACAAGAAGTCCCTCCGTGACGACGTCCCCGCATTCGGCCCCGGTGACACCCTGAACGTTCACGTTAAGATCGTTGAAGGTAAGAACCACCGTATCCAGGTCTTCAAGGGCTTCGTCGTTGGCCGCCAGGGTGCAGGCGTTCGCGAGACCTTCACCGTCCGCAAGGTTTCCTTCGGCGTTGGTGTTGAGCGTACCTTCCCCGTTCACTCTCCCTCCATCGAGAAGATCGAGGTTGTGACCCGCGGTGACGTCCGTCGTGCAAAGCTGTACTACATGCGCGACCGCCACGGTAAGGCTGCTCGTATCCGCGAGAAGCGCGAGTTCTAATCTTTATAGATACAGAATTCTGTTGCAAACCGCTCCCCAACCGCATTCCGCGGGAGAGGAGCGGTTTTTGCATATTCTGAGACCCCGCTTTGACCCCGCTTTCTGAGAACCTTGCCGCTCTCAGAAAATAAAAGCCCAAGAGCGCAAACACTCTCGATACAATAGCTAGGTACCGTTTCACTCGAGCTAGGTATCTCTCAAACGAAAGGCTCACTCCAGCATGGCAGACGACAAGAACACTGCGAACACCAGCCCCTTCCCTGAGGGATACCAGCCTCAAAGCCGCCGCGAGCGCCGGGAAATGGAAGAATACTTCGCGCGCCTCGCCGCCGAAAAGGCAGCAGCTGAGAAGGCTGCTGCCGAGCAGAGTGCCGCAGAGAATGCGGGCACAGAGAAGGCGGCCCCCTGGGTGGCATCCGCGGGCGCTACTGAGGCGACCGAAAGCGATACCAAGGGTGCATCTGAGCGTGATCACGAGGTGGTAGCTAGTGCCGAGGCGAGCACCGCCTCCGCAGATGCCGCCGTTGCGACTTCTTCCGCTGCGAAGAACACTAAGCGCGAAGAAGCCACCGACGAGGAGACAGCCGCAGACGTGGAAACCACCAAGGACTTCTCCGAAATGACCCCCAGGGAACGCCGCAAGGCAAAGCGCGCCGAACAGGCAGAGCTGACCTACTCCCAGGCGCAGGAAGAAGGCCGCCTCGGCGAATGGCTCTGGGTGCAGGCACGCGAAGGCGGCACCGTCATCCTCTACGCGCTGGTCATCGCATTCCTGGTCAAGACCTTCCTGCTGCGCGGCTTCTACATTCCTTCCGGCTCCATGGAGCAGACCCTGCAGGTCAACGACCGCGTGTTCATCAACGTGGCGGGCTCCTACTTTAGCGAGCCCAAGCGCGGCGACGTCATCGTCTTCAAGGACTCTCAGGGTTGGATTCCCTCCACCCAGAAGACCAGCAGCCCGCTCAAGGATGCCCTGTCCTTCGCGGGTATTCTGCCGGATACCTCCTCGAACTTCCTGGTCAAGCGCGTTATCGGTACTCCCGGTGACGTGGTCGAAAGCGACGGCAACGGCAAGATCAAGGTCAACGGCGTAGAGATTACCGAACCGTACCTGTACCCGGGCAACCCGCCCTCCGAGCTGGCGTTTAAGGTGACTGTGCCCGCCGGCAAGTACTTCGTCATGGGTGACCACCGCAGCAACTCCGCTGACTCCCGCTACCACATTAGCGACGGCACCGCGTTCATCTCCAAGGATGACGTGCAGGGTAACGTGTTCGTGGTGGCGTGGCCGCTGAACCACTTCGGTCTGCTGCAGGATCAGAGCTCGGTGTTCTCCTCGATTCCCGCACCGACCTCCACCCCGAGCGAATAAGCGAGCGTAGCAATGATGGTGAGCGCCCAGAAGAGCGCAACGAAACCCGCTCAAGCTAAGCCCGCGAAGGCAACCCCGCCCGCCGCCGACCTCGAGTACGAGCAGCAGCTCTTCGCCTCCGGCGCCCGCACGGTTGCCGGAATCGACGAGGTAGGCCGCGGCTCCATGGCGGGCCCGGTCACCGTGGGCGTCGCAATCCTCACCCCGGACGCCACCCTCGAGGTGGGCGGGCTGATCGATTCCAAGGCGCTCTCACCGGCGCGCCGCGAATCCATGGTTCCCGAGATTCGCCAGTGGTGCGCCGTGGCGGTCGGGCACGTGGAACCGGCAGATATTGACCGGCTCGGCATGACCCTCTCGCTGAGGCTTGCCGCCCAGCGTGCGCTCGCCGAGCTGGCGCGCCGCGGATACCGTGCCGACGCCGCCCTGCTGGACGGTAAGCACGACTGGTTCACCCCTCCGCAGGAGGACCTGTTCAGCGCGCTGGCGCCGGACCCGGCGCAGGCACACTACAACGCACTGCTCGCCCAAGCGTGGGAAGGCGCAGGCGGTGCAGGTGAGTCAGCGCAGATGCCGGTGACCATGGTCATTAAGGGCGACTACAAGTGCGCCTCCATCGCCGCCGCATCGGTGGTTGCGAAGGTGGAACGTGACGAGCTGATGGTTCAGCTGGATACCCACTACCCGGGGTATGGCTGGGCAAAGAACAAGGGCTACGGATCCGCTGCTCACCGCGAGGCGATTAGCGTGCAGGGCACCAGCCCGCAGCATCGACTCTCATGGTCGCTTCCGGCGACCGCCGAGCAGATTGAGGCGGCTGCGGCACAGCGCGGCTAGAGCGCGCGGTGTTCCTGAAAACCGCGCCTCGGAAGCCTGCGAAAGCCCAACGTGCCACCGCTGAATCAGTACTACAAAAGCCCAGGAAAGGAAGAGTAGTGAGCGCAGAAGACCTCGAAAACTACGAGACCGACGCCCAAATGGCGCTCTACCGCGAATACAAAGACGTCATGTCGCTCTTTAGCTACGCGGTAGAAACCGACCGACGCTTCTACCTGGCGAACCAGGTGGACGTCACCCCGCACGTGCAGGACGGCACCCTCTACTTTGAGGTGAACATGAGCGACGTGTGGGTGTGGGATGTATTCCGCTCCAACCGCTTTGTGAAGAAGGTGCACGCCTACTCGGTGCGTGACGTGAACGTGGAGGAGCGCCTGCCCAACCAGGAGTTCACCGTGCCGGAAATGCCGGACTTTAACGCCTAGCTCACGCCCGGTTCACCGCCTTGCCGGGGGGGGGAAGCACGCCGGTGTCGAGTTGCCGGGCGGCAGAACTTAGGTGATGAAGCCGCGGGATGAACCCCCGTGATGAATCTGTGTGATAAACCTGCGCGATTAACTCGCGCGAATATGACGCGGCGAATCGGCACCCGAGCGGCGTTTTTGAAAAATATGCCCCAAAATTTCAAATAAATGGCTGTGGATAACCTCTAATTCCTTCTGGGAACCGAGGTTATCCACAGTTTTTCGTTAACCGCGTTCGGGCACGCGCGCGGCGGGCACAGTAGAAGCACTACCGTTATCTACCGGGGGAGAGACCCATGACAACAGCCCGAATAACAGCCCGCGCCGCAACCCGAAGCTCACCCAACAGACCCCAGCTCCGCAGAACCCCACCCCGCGCCCACAGCGTCGGCAGGTGGGGTGAGGAACTGACCGCCCGCATCCTGGAAGCGAACGGCTACCGGATTCTGGAGAGGAACTGGCGACCGCCCGCCGGACTGGAACACGAACAGATCCGCGGTGAGCTCGACCTAATTGCTATCGACCCCGAGGACGAACTGGTTTTTATTGAGGTCAAGACCCGCAGTAGCGAAGACTTTGGGCACCCGTTTGCGTCCATTGACCGCGATAAGGCTCGCCGCACGCGCTCGCTGGCGATTCTGTGGTGCAGGCTGCGCGAGAACCTGGATTTTCCGCGCTTTCGCATCGACGCCATTGCGGTGACCGGAACCTGCGAAACCTTCACCTTCGAGCATCTGAAGGCGGTGGCGTAATGGGATTTGCACGCACCTATTCCGTGGCGCTCGTGGGCTTGCGCGGGCACATCGTTGACGTTGAGGCTGACATCTCGCAGGGTCTGCCCGGCTTCGTGCTACTGGGCCTGCCGGACACCGCCCTCAACGAGTCTAAAGAGCGTGTGCGCTCCGCGGCGAAAAACACCGGCATCACCCTCACTCAGCACCGGCTCACCGTGAACCTGACCCCGGCAACCCTACCCAAACGCGGCTCGGCGTTCGATCTAGCCATTGTGGTTGCGGCGCTGCAGGCGGAGAAGAAACTGCACCCCAGCGGCGATAGCGTCTTCCTGGGCGAGCTGGGACTGGACGGAACGCTACGCCCCGTGCCGGGCATCCTGCCGGCGGTCAAAGCCGCCGTGGACGCCGGACACCACCGCGTGATTGTGCCCGCCGAAAATGCTGAGGAGGCGGCGCTCATCCCCGGCGCGCAGGTGAGTGGTTTCCGCTGCCTGGCTGAGGTTTTTGCCGCGCTCGGCGCTGAGAGCCAGAAGCTGACCTACCCGCCCGCCCCGCAGACGGAGGCGAGCGCACCGGCGGTGAAACCGGCTGAAATTCCCTCGGACATGAGTGATGTTGCCGGTCAGTCACAGGGCCGTTTCGCCCTGGAGATTGCCGCTGCGGGTGGTCACCACATGCTGCTGACTGGCCCGCCCGGCTCGGGTAAAACCATGCTGGCGGAGCGCCTGCCGAGCATCCTGCCAACCCTCGACAACGATGCCGCGATGGAGGTGACCGCGATTCGTTCCCTCTGCTCGGCGGGGGAGCACCTGAGCGAGCTGGTGCGTCAGCCGCCCTTTGAGGCGCCGCATCATAGCGCCTCCGCGCCGGCGATTCTGGGCGGCGGCAGCGGCATTCCTCGCCCGGGCTGCGTGTCTAAAGCGCACCGCGGCGTGCTCTTTCTGGACGAGGCGCCGGAGTTCAAACGCACGGTGCTCGATTCGCTCCGTCAGCCCCTGGAGTCGGGGACCGTGACCCTGGACCGTTCGAGCGCATCGGCGACGTATCCGGCGCGTTTTCAGCTGATTCTGGCGGCGAACCCGTGCCCCTGCGGCATGAACGTGGGCACCGGTACAGAGTGCACGTGTGCCCCGCGTGAGCGTCGCGCCTATTTTGGGCGGCTGTCAGGCCCGCTGGTGGACCGTATTGACGTGAATGTGACGGTTCCGAAGGTGTCTTCCACGGAGCTTGCGGGCGGTCAGGTGAATGAGAGTTCGGCGCAGATTCGTGAGCGCGTCATGGCGGCGCGGCAGGCTCAGAAGGAGCGCCTGGAGCCGTACGGGTTGAAGACGAATGCGGAGATGAACGGCAAGATTCTGCGCGGCCCGCTGCGTCTGGATGCGAAGCTCACCGGCGAGCTGAACGCCGCCGTGGACCGCGGGACGCTGACGGCTCGCGGCTACGACCGGGTGTTGCGTATCGCCTGGACCCTCGCCGATTTGGAGGGCGCCGCCTACCCGAGCCGGGAGCACCTGGACGTGGCGCTCTTTTTGAGGCAGCAGGGGCAGCTGAAATAATGTGCCAGCTGAAATAGAACAGCTGACATAGCGTGCCGGTTTATAGAACGAATCACTCACGAGAGGAGAAGAACATCATGAGTGAGAAGAAGCTCAGAAAACGAGCTGAAGAGGCCGAATTGAAAGAAAATGGGCTGAAAGAAACAGCACCGGAAGAGCGTGTGCCAAAAGAGCATGTGCTTGAGGAGCGCGCGGCGGAGGATTTTGTGCAGGAGGAACTGCAGATCCGCCTGCCAGGCCGCACCCTGGATGCGCACGCCCTGGTGCGCGAGAGGGTGGCGCATATTCTGTCGCTGGGGCAGGAGCCTTCGCCGAGCCCGTATAACGCGGCGCGGGTGCCGGGGTTCCTCGCCTCCTGCCTGAACCCGGTGCACCTGGATGAGGCACCGGAGTCTGCAAAGCAAGAGGACGCTGAATCAGCAGCCAAAAAATCTGCTGATACCGCAGACGCAACCACCCCCGTAGCTACCGTGCCCCTGTTCAATCCCGCCCTCAGCGCGGAGGAGCTTGAGGCGGCGTGCCGCGAGTACATCCGCTGCTGTACCGCTCAGCTGATGCGTTACGCCGAACCCGCCGATGAGCTCGTGGTCGAATCCCTCACCACCCTGGGCGCGCCGCTGACCCTGCACTATCTGCTGACCGGGCACATCCCGGATGAGCACACCTGGGAGCACGGCGAACCGGATGAGCAGCTCAGCGAATTTCTGCACTCGGTGGGTGCGCCCGCCGAGGGGGAGTCCACCCTGTTTTTCAGCGCGAATGACTACTACACGCCGGGTGAGCATCAGATGAGCCGCGATAAGTTTGGCAAGGTGCTCGCGACCCGCCGCCTGCGTTGGAACCGCCGCATGGAACGCACCCTGAATGCGGAGGCGCACATGGCGGCAACCTGCGGGGCGTGGCTGGTCACTCCCGCCGATCCGCTGTGGCCGCCGCAGCTGAACGATTTGGGGCCCGCCCGACCGTACGGGCTGTGGTGCCGAGGCGATTCGCGGCACCTGCTGGATGTGGCGTCTGCTCCGAGCGTGGCGCTGGTCGGTTCGCGCGACCCGAGCATTTACGGTACGGAGGCGACGACCCACCTTGCCGCGGAGCTGGCGCGCCGCGGGTACACGGTGATTTCTGGTGGCGCGATGGGTATTGATATTGCGGCGCATCGGGCGGCGCTGACCCAGCAGGGCAGCGACCTGCCGACTATCGCCTTCATGGCGGGTGGGTTGGATCGGCTGTACCCCGCGCAGAACTCGGATGCTCTGAACATGATTGTTGACCGTGGGCTCATCATGAGCGAGGTGAGCGTGGGCAACACCCCCACGCGGTGGCGTTTTCTGGAGCGTAACCGCCTGATTGCGGCGTTGGCGCGGCACACCATTGTGGTGGAGGCGCGCTGGCGTTCCGGTGCACTGAATACGGCTCGTCACGCGATGGAGATTGGGCGTACTCTTTGGGCTGTTCCGGGGCAGATTAACTCGCCGAACTCGGTGGGCACGAACCGTCTGCTGCGCGATGGACTAGCGCAAACGCTCACCGAGGCCGCCGATATCCTCGAGTATGATGCCGCCGCGGGTTTTGAGCTGGGCACCGAGCACGAGAGCGAATGGGACCGGGCTGCCTCCTCCAGCGCGCTGGATGAGCTGACCGAACGACAGGGTAGGGTCTGGGATGACCTGAGCCCGCGCTCCTACCGCGGCGTGGACGAGATTGCCGCAGCCCTCGGGTTGAGCGCTCGCGACGTGATGGCTGACCTGTTCCACCTGGGGCGCTGCGGTTTGGCGGAGAGCAGCGGAACGAGCTGGAGGAAGGTGCGCCCGGCTGCCGCAGCGTAGGAGAGCCACTGAGCACCCCGCTATAGCGGGATGTGAGGGTCAGTCATGATGGGACGGCAGGTCATGACGGGGCGGTGCGTAGAGAGCGTAGAACCTCTCTACAATTGGGGTAGGCTTGCGCGTACTGGCGTGGAGCCTACCCCGCCGCTCTATCCCTACCTCGCCGCCCTGTCGGCAGATGCGCCCGGGATAGAAATACAGCCGGGAATAGAAATACAGCCGGGGACAGAAATACACTGTCGAGAAGCATTAACGCCGCTAAAGTCGGGAACCGGAACCACGAAAGGAGGGACGCATGACCCCCGTCCGCCAGCACGAAAACCGAGCTGAAAACAGGAACGAGAACCGGGAAGAATACCGAGATGAGGCTCCCTCCGCGACCCTGCCGGTGACCTACACCCGCAGCCTCGCCGCCGATCATCCCGGACCCCACGCTGAGGGTCCAGAACCTGCCCTGCCCGGCTCGGCCCTACCCGATTCTGCTCTGGGCGTTTCCGGCGAGGTGTTCCGCCCCGTCCTGGACCGTTTTGAGCGTTTTCTGCGCTATGAGAAGCACCGTTCCGAAGAGACGATTCGCTCCTATATTTCGGATTTGGAGGGCTTCTTCGGCTACATGGCACGCCGCGGTGTGCGGCATCTGGACAGTATTGACGCGTCCCTGATTCGTGAGTGGTTGGGTTCGTTGCATTTGCGGCAGGCGGCTCGTTCTACGGTGGCGCGCCGCGGCTCGACCCTGCGCACGTTCTTCACCTGGGCTCAGGAAGAGGAACTGGTGCACGCCAACCCCACGCGCGGTATGCGCACCCCCAAGCGGGAGAATCACCTGCCGCCGGTGCTGAGCCGTGAGCAGATAAACCAGCTGCTGACTACCCTGCAGGAGCGCCGGGCGCAGGAGCCTCGTGATGCACGCCTGCTGCGCCTCGAAGCCGTGGTTGAGGTTCTGTACGCCTCGGGCATGCGTATTTCTGAGCTGACCGGCCTGGATTTGCAGAGCGTGGACCGGGCGAATAAGACGGTACGCGTGCTGGGTAAGGGCAATAAGGAGCGCGTGGTGCCGCTGGGTACCCCGGCGCTTAAGGCGTTGAATCGTTGGGTTTCGTATGGTCGTCCGCAGTGGATTCCGGAGGGCGCTCAGGGTGTGACGGCACTGTTTATTGGCCCTCGTGGGGGGCGTGCGAATGCCCGTCAGATTCGTGAGGACCTGACCCGCCTGCTGCGCACGGTGGAGAATACTCAGGCGTCGGGCGCGCACGTTTTGCGTCATTCGGCGGCGACTCACCTGGTTGATGGTGGTGCCGATATCCGTTCGGTGCAGGAGCTGCTGGGACATTCATCGTTGGCGACCACGCAGATTTACACGCACGTGTCGATGAAGCGTCTGGCGGAGACGTACGCGCGGGCGCATCCACGAGCATAGGGGTGGCAACCCGAAAGTTAGCTGTCTCTCTATTTGAACCTTGCCCGTTCGGGTTGTGCGAATGGGTGAATTCAATCTAAGCTATACACTGTTCAACCACTGTCTGAGCTCCCGGTGCACCCCAAAATTCTTGCACTGCGATGTTTATGCAAAGCGGCTGAACAAGGTAGCATAGGTAACAGACTAGCCGTGGTCTCCGTCTCTGCGGAGACACCGCGTACGAGTACTAAAAACCAGAAAGGTCGCACCGCATGCGCGCACTCGTTTGCCCCGGACAGGGCTCCCAGAAGAAGGGCTTTCTGAGCCCCTGGCTCGAGATTGAAGGTGTGCGTGAGCACCTGGAACGACTCTCCGAAGCGGCAGGCATCGACCTGATTCACTACGGCACCGAAGCCGAAGAAGAAACCATCAAGGACACCGCAATCGCCCAGCCCCTCATCGTGGCTGCAGGCATCGTCACCGGTCGCCTCGCACTACGCGAACTCGACGGTGAAGAACTTATCTTCGCGGGCCACTCCGTCGGCGAAATCACCGCAGCAGCCCTCGCAGGCGTACTCAGCGACGAAGACGCAATGCGTTTCGTGCGCGTGCGCGCCAACGGCATGGCGGAGGCGGCAGCCGCCTCCCCGACCGGCATGGCTGCAGTACTCGGCGGCGTTGAAGAAAACGTCCGCGAAGCCATCGACGCAGCAGGCCTCGTCGCAGCAAACTCCAACGGTGGCGGCCAGATCGTAGCCGCAGGCCCCATCCCCGCCATCGAAGCATTCGCCGCGAACCCGCCCGCACGCGCTCGCGTCATTCCCCTGAAGGTCGCAGGCGCATTCCACACCGAGGCAATGGCACCCGCCGTGCCCGCCCTGGAAGAGTTCGCCGCATCCCTGCAGGTATCCGACCCGACCTCCGCACTGCTGACCAACCGCGACGGTTCCGCCGTGGCATCCGGTGAAGAGTTCGTCAAGACCCTCGTCTCCCAGGTCACCAGCCCCGTCCGCTGGGACCTGTGCATGGCAACCCTGCTCGAGCGTGAAGTCGCTGGCATTATCGAGGTCGCCCCCGCAGGCACCCTGGTCGGCCTGGCAAAGCGCGCGATGCGCGGCGTGCCCGGCACCTCCATCAACACTCCCGAGGATCTCGCCTCGCTGAAGGACTAAACGCCGCTGGAGAGCCCCCAGCTCTCCTCACGCCAGGAAGCCTTCACACTAGACATCACTTTAGACATGCGAGGCACACAGTGTCTTGCGAGCATCAGCACTAAGGATTGAATACGTGACTACCCTCAAGCAGTACGAAATCAACCGCTACTCCCGCATCCTCGGTTACGGCGCAGCCCGCGGTGATGTCATCGTCCCCAACGATGACATCGTTGAGGCAATCGACTCCTCCGACGAGTGGATTAAGCAGCGCACCGGCATCGCAACCCGCCACCGCGCCAGCGAAAACCAGTCGGTAGCCGACCTCGCCATCGATGCCGCCAAGGACGCCCTCGAGGCATCCGGTGTAGCCGGTGAGGACATTGAGGCGGTCATCATTTCGACCATCTCGCACCCTTACGCAACCCCCTCCCTGGCAACCCTGGTCGCCGACGCAATCGGCTCCAAGTGCCCCGCATACGACATCTCCGCAGCGTGTGCAGGCTTCTGCTACGGCATCGCCCAGGCAGACGCCCTCGTCCGCGCAGGCACCGCAAAGCACGTGCTGGTCATCGGCGTTGAGAAGCTCTCCGACTTCATCGACAACACCGAACGCACCATCTCCTTCCTGCTCGGCGACGGCGCAGGCGCAGCAGTCGTAGGCGTCTCCGACGAACCCGGCATCGCCCCCACCGTATGGGGTTCGGACGGCTCCCGCTGGGGTACCGTCGGCATGGACCGCTCCCTGCTGGATATCCGCAACCGCGACTTCGTCGCAAACCCCGTGCAGGAAGGCGAAAAGATCTGGCCCACCCTGCGTCAGGACGGCCCCTCCGTCTTCCGCTGGGCAGTATGGGAAATGGCGAAGGTCGCCAAGCAGGCACTCGAAACTGCCGGCATCACCCCCGACGAGCTCGGCGCGCTCATCCCGCACCAGGCAAACGCCCGCATCATTGACCAGATGGTCAAGACCCTCAAGCTTCCCGACACGGTGGCAGTGGCACGCGACATCGTCGATGCCGGTAACACCTCCGCCGCATCGGTCCCCCTCGCCGCACACCGCCTGCTCAAGGAAAACCCGGAACTCTCCGGCAAGTTCGCCCTGCAGATCGGCTTCGGTGCCGGCCTGGCATTCGCAGCTCAGGTAGTCGTCCTTCCCTAAGGAAAACCACCGGAGCCCGATGCTCCCCGCCCCTCACGACCGGCACAGCGCCGGTGCACGAGAAAGAAAATAAAGCGGAAAAGCATCCCCACAAACTCCGAGTTGACGCATGCGTACACCACGCAGACACGATAAACTCGGTAATGCACGCGTACCCCCACCCGGCGGGTGCGATGACCATCGAAACAACAAAGGAGCCCCTGAATGGCTAACAAGGAAGAGATCCTCGCAGGTCTGGCAGAAATCGTTAACGAAGAGACCGGCGTTGAGGTTGAGGACGTTCAGCTGGACAAGTCCTTCACCGAGGACCTGGACATCGACTCCATCTCGATGATGACCATCGTCGTGAACGCTGAGGAGAAGTTCGAGGTGACCATCCCGGACGAAGAGGTCCAGAACCTCAAGACCGTTGGCGACGCAGTCGAGTTCATCGCGAACGCTGCCTAAAGCTATAACCAATAACGAGGCGGCGCGGGCTCTCACCGGCCCGCGCCGCATCGCTATTCACTCTGCTTCATTTCAATACACTCCGGGCTCCCATAGGGGTGTTCCCTACACGCAGTATCAGCCCGGACCCCACAGGTTTATATCCACACACCACCGGATAAACCACCAAATCGACCACCGAAGAGAAAGTGCCACAATGTCTCGAAAAGTGCTGGTGACCGGCCTCGGCGCGACCACCCCCATTGGCGGCGACGTCCCCACCACCTGGGAACGCAACCAAGGGCGTATCTGGTGTATCCACCCTCGACCACCCCTGGGTCAAGGAATACGACCTACCCGTATACATTGCAGGCCAGCTCGCCGTGCCCGCCCTCGAATCCGGCCGCCTCACCAAGGTAGAAGCAAAGCGCCTGGATCCCTCGGGCCAGCTCGCCCTCATCGCTGCACGCGAAGCATGGGAAGACGCAGGATTCTCCGGCCCCGACGCCGAATCCGCAGAAGAAGTCGACCCCGAACGCACTGGCGTAGCCTTCGGCACCGGCATCGGCGGCGTGTGGACCCTCCTCGACGCATGGGACACCCTCCGCGAAAAGGGCCCCCGCCGCGTCCTGCCCATGACCGTCCCGATGCTCATGCCCAACGGCAACGCAGCAGCCGTCTCCATGAACCTCAAGGCACGCGCCGCAGCACAGACCGTCGTCTCCGCATGCGCATCGTCCACCGAAGCCATGCAGCTGGGCGCCGAAATGATCCGCAGCGGCAAGGCAGACGTCGTCATCGTCGGCGGCGCCGAAGCAGCAATCCACCCGCTCCCCATGGCAGCCTTCGCCAAGATGCAGGCACTCTCCTCCCGCAACGACGAACCCGAAAAGGCATCCCGCCCCTACGACGTCGACCGCGACGGCTTCGTCATGGGTGAAGGCGCAGCAGCACTCATCCTCGAATCCGAAGAGCACGCCAAGGCACGCGGCGCACGCGTCTACGCGGAACTGGCAGGCACCGGCGTATCCGCCGACTCCTACCACATCACCGCACCGGACCCCGCAGCACTCGGCGCAACCCGCGCACTGCGCGAAGCCCTCGAAGACGGCAACATCGACCCGAAGACCGTCGTGCACATCAACGCGCACGCCACCAGCACCCCCGCCGGTGACCTGCCCGAAGCAACCGCAATGCACGAAACCTTCGGCGAGCACACCAAGAACATCGCCGTCTCCGCAACCAAGTCCATGACCGGCCACCTGCTCGGCGGCGCGGGTGCCCTGGAGGCTGTGCTGACCGTCCTGGCTCTGCACCACCGCACCGCGCCCTGCACCATCAACCTGGACAACAAGGACCCCCAGATTGACCTGGATGTGGTGACCGAGGCACGCGAGCTGCCCGCCGGCGAGATTGTGGCACTGTCGAACTCCTTCGGTTTCGGTGGCCACAACGCGGTTGTAGCATTCCGCTCCGTAGAGGGCTAAAACTCTTCGACTGCCTCATAGGAAGGGCACGTCGGACAATGCTAGCGGGGGGAGTGCCCCCTCTGCGGCGCCTCTAATCCTCAAATAGCCCAGCCGCCTTGAGGATGGAGTCCCGTCGCATGCCCGACGCGCCCTTTATGGGGTTAGTAATAAACGGGGTCGCCTGCGATAGATGTCTATCGTAGGCGACCCTGTTTGCGTATGAGGTTTTACCCGCGGGGTAGTTGTTTGAGAGGTTGTACCGGACAACACTCGCGGGGGAGTGCCCCCTCTTCAGCGCCTGGGGGCGCTTCGAGGACGGAGCCCCCGCTTCGCGTGTCCGGTACGCCCTCTGGGTCGCCTATCCCTCGGGTTGGTTGAGATAGGGGTTGGTCTGGGATTTCCTTCTCGGGTCAGCTCGCCTCGGGCTGGGGTATATGAGGTTGGTCTGGGGCTGAGTTTCGTGTGCAGCTCGCCTAAGTTTGGGGTGGGCAGGGTTTTACGCGTTAAAAACGGGTGGCGTATTCGCTCCGGCACTGCGAATACGCCACCCAAACACACCACACTCCACAAGACAATGCAGAGCGCGCGGGATCAACCATCCCGCAAGGTTCCCGTAACCCCCATCGCGCACCACGGTAGGCGACGACAGAAGAACGGGAGCTTATGACCGTTTGACACGCACAACGCCCCTCATAACGGTTTACAAAGGCGCATACCGTGCGATCTTCCGGAAGTTTATTCGGAAGAGCTCCCACGCCGGTTCCGTTGAGAAATAATTCGGTGTGGTTGCCTCCCGATGGTGAAGCACATCAACATCGTGCGCCGCAATACTGCGCAATCCAGTACGCGCAGATGCTGCGTGAAAACCATCCGGGGAATGCAGTCCGCGGGCCAGTTTTCCAGCTTCAAATGGCAGAAGCTTAAGGGTTTGATGTGAGTGCTCGGATGGTCCGAATCATGTCGCTCTCAACGGAACCGGTTTATCGGTGATGGGAGCTCCTGTAGATAAGAATAACCTTAAATCACCCCTGGAGTAAACCTTAAACCAATAATTTAACCTTATTGTTATAATTCCTTGTCATAAAGGTATTGACGGATGTTCAATATGCTCTGGGCAACCCCCTACAGGTCCCCGTAACTCTTTGGTCTGTTTGGCGCTCTTCACTGTTATGAAACCGTGATAAATCGTCCCCGAAAAATGAAGGATCGGTTCCGAGCAGCCCCGCGGGTGGCTGTTGCGAGGAGTCGTGTGGTGGGGCGTGGAGCCGCACTTGAGGGCACAGTCATAAAACGTCATCTTGTCACGGAAGTTATCCCAGAGAAAACAAATTAAACCAGCTGCGTGCGCTGTGGCATAATCGATATCGACATCGTGCTCCGGGGTCGGTGAAATTCCGAACCGGCGGTCACAGCCCGCGAACCGCTCTCGCAGGCAGGCAAAAATCGTACGAATCTTCGCATCCGCGCAGGACGCCAAGACTCCGCTAGAGACGCCCGCCCGCAAGAGAGGCCGAACCGGTGAAAATCCGGTGCCGACAGTACAGTCTGGATGGAAGGTAGCACGAGCAGAAAAAGGCAGGAGCGCACTCCGCCGAGCCTCCCGAAAATCGGGGTGGCGTGCAGGGTGCACCGAAACAGTTGTTTGAGAAAACTGCTGCTTGCAAAAACTGTTGCTTGAGAGAACTGCTACTCGCGAAAAATAGTTGAGAGCATAGCGGTTTTCAGCACAGTGTTTTCAGCACAGCGGTTTTCTGCATGACAGGGGATAGGCGCCTCCAAGGTGCCGGTACGTTATTCCCCTCGACCGCAGTCGCTGATTTCAGTCACGGTTGGCTGATTCGCTGCTCCCGCCTCACCACGGATACCGGGCACTGCCTAAGATGCCCGCGGTAGCCGCCCTTTTCTGTTCCTCTCCCCGGAGCCGCCGCAGATGCGCACCCCGCGCATCCGAACACACGGTCCAACTCAGAGAGGAAAGAAACAATGGACATCTTGCGGTGGCTCTTCGACGCACAAATTCACGTGGGGGACCAGTCCCTCCTCGTGCGCGAAGTTCTCGGAAACGCATTCGGCCTAGCATCGGCGCTCGGCGGTATGCGACGCAAAGTATGGGCGTGGCCCGTCGGTATTCTCGGCAACCTGCTGCTGCTCACCGTCTTCCTAGGCGCCCTCGTCGGCAGCCCGCACCCGGTCACCATGCTCGGCCAGGCAGGCCGCCAGATCATGTTTATTGCCGTGTCCATCTGGGGCTGGCATCGTTGGCGCGCCACCCGCGCCGCCGGTGGTGACGCCTCCGCAGGTGCCGCGGTAATCCCCACATGGGCTACCAACACCGAACGCGCAGGCCTGGTCGTCGCCATGGTTGCAGGCACCCTGCTGCTCACCCCCATCTTCCGCGCACTCGGCTCCTACGAACCGGTCTGGTCCGACGCCTGGATCTTCACCGGCTCGCTGCTCGCCACCTACGGCATGGCGCGCGGCTGGGTTGAATTCTGGCTCATCTGGGTTGCCGTCGACCTGGTCGGCGTGCCGCTGCTGTGGAGCGCAGGCTACTACGCAACCTCCCTCATGTACGTGTTCTACGGATGCTTCACCCTGGTCGGTTTCTTCGTCTGGTGGCGCACCCGCAACCTGGAGGCGCAGAAGACTCAGGTGCAGACCCAGTTCCCCGACGTGACCGTTGAAGTAACTGACGTACAGAAGGGTCGTGCATAAGATGCCGCAGAACCCCTCGCTACAGGTGCTGGCGAGCGCGCACCTGCCCGTAACCGTTGCCCCGAGCGTTCCTCTGCCGCACAACGAGGCGGACTACTCCGCCGCGGAGTACGGGCACCTTGCCGGGCTACCCGCCGCACGCACCCTCCAGCTGCCCGACCCCGAGCAGACGCTCAGCCACGCAGACGCCATGACCCTGGCGCTGCAGGCGGCACGCCAGGGCATCCGCGGCGCGAACCCCCTCGTTGGCGCCGTTATTACCGACAGACACGGGCACCTGCTGCACGTGGGCTACCACCGAGGCGCAGGCACCCCGCACGCCGAAGCCGACGCCCTCGCCTCAGCCCGTGCCGCGGGAACCGACCTCACCGGCGCCCGCATGTACGTGAGCCTCGAACCCTGCAACCACACCGGACGCACCGGCCCCTGCTCCCACGCCGTCGCCGAGGCAGGCATCAGCGAACTCTACTACGCCTACAGCGACGACACCGAAAACGCAGCCGGAGGCGCCGCCTACCTGCGCTCGCAGGGTGTCACCGTGCACGCCATGGAGGAGTTCGCGAACGCATCCTACCTGCTGAATGAGCGCTGGTTCATTGCCGCCGCCGAACGCCGCCCCTTCATCACAGCAAAGAGCGCCTCCACCCTGGACGGGTTCATTGCGGCAGCTGACGGCACGAGCAAGTGGATTACCGGCCCCGCCGCGCGCATTGACGGGCACCTGATTCGTCACCGCGCCGACGCCGTCATGACCGGCACCCGAACCACCCTCATGGACGACCCGACCATGGATGCGCGCGACGCCAACGGGGAACGCTTCGAGAAGCAGCCGCTGCGCGTGGTCATGGGCAAGACCAAGATTACCGAGAACTACCGCGTGCGCGGCCTCAATCCGCCCGAAGGTGTGGAGGCGGACCCGCAGAACTTCCTGCAGGTCTTCACCCACGACCCGCGTGAACTGCTCGATGAGCTGTACGCCCGCGGGGTGCGGCACCTCATGATTGAGGGTGGCCCCGGCATGGTCGGCCTCTTCGCCGGTGAAGACCTCATTGACGAGATGGTCTGGTACCGCGCCCCCATGATCATGGGGCAGGGCAAGAGCGCCGTGTACCGTCTGCTCGTGGACACCCTCGCGCAGGCACCGCGCCTGCAGCTGGACGACCTGGGCATGTTCCCGGCGGTGCGCGTGCTCGGCAATGACACCGCAACGCACCTGGTGCCGGCACCTCGCGGAACCGCGCAGGAGCCTGGTGAGCGGCGCACCCTGCCGAAGCTGGACGCCTGCCACGCACCGGAACCGCGGCTGGATTAGCATCCCTGGGCTAATTGTCTTTGGGCTAGCTTCCATTGGGCTGAGCACGGGCGGGGGAGTAGCACCTTAATGTCCCCGCCTGTGCCCGGCTAGTTTGTACCGGCTGATTCTTGCCGGCTGGTTCGCATGCTGGCACAAAACCTCCCCGTCACGGGGAATATTCGAAAAATACGTATAGTTATACCGACGAACAAACCATCGCCGCCCGTCGCCCTCAATGACGACGCCCCGGCGGACACGGCGAGAAAAGGAAAGCACACATGTTTACCGGAATCATTGGCGCCCTCGGCACCGTAGAATCCATCACCCCCATCGAAGGTAGCGACGCAGCCTACCTGACCCTCAACGCCGGTGATATTGTCGCCGACCTCGAACACGGTGGCTCCCTCGCCGTCAACGGTGTATGCCTCACCGCTATCGACCTCGACCAGCTGCAGCCCGGCCAGTTCCGCGCCTACGCCATGGGTGAGACCCTGCGCCGCACCAACCTCGGCAACCTGAACCCCGGCGACACCGTCAACCTGGAGCGCTGCCTGCCCGCCGGTGGCCGCCTCGACGGTCACGTCGTGCAGGGTCACGTGGATGCGGTGGGTACCCTCGCATCCGTCACCGCGCACGAGGCGTGGAGCACCCTGCGCTTCAACCTGCCCACCGAACTGGCGCCCCTGCTCGCTGAGAAGGGATCCATCGCGGTTTCTGGCGTGTCCCTGACCGTCACCGCGGTATCTGAGCCCGGCGAAACCCCCGCATGGTTCGAGGTCGGCCTGATTCCCGAAACCCTGAAGGCAACCAACCTCGGCGCGCTCAAGGTCGGCGACAGCGTGAACCTTGAGACCGATGCGCTCGCTAAGTACGTGCAGCGTCTGACCGCGTTCGCAGGCGTGCCCCAGAGCGCCTCCGCGCACTCCGGTGAGCAGGTTGCGCCGCGCCGCGCCGACGCCGCAAGCGTCCTTGACAGCGTGCAGACCGCGGTGGACGCTATCGCCGCAGGTCGCGCCGTGGTCGTCGTCGACGATGAAGACCGCGAAAACGAAGGCGACATCATCTTCGCCGCCGAGCACGCAACCCCCGAGCTGATGGGCTTCATGATCCGCTACACCTCCGGCGTGGTTTGCGCACCCCTGAGCAACAAGCGTGCCGACGAGATGAACCTGCCGCCCATGGTCGCCAACAACGAGGACCCCAAGGGCACCGCCTACACCGTCTCTTGCGATGCGGCATCCGGCGTGAGCACCGGCATCTCCGCGGCAGATCGCGCACGCACCGTGCAGATCCTCGCGGATGCCTCCTCCAGCCCGGCTGACATCACCCGCCCCGGCCACATCTTCCCGCTGCGCGCCGTTGACGGCGGCGTGGCGGAGCGCCCCGGCCACACCGAGGCCGCGGTGGAGCTCTCCCTCGCGGCGGGCCTGTCCGGCGTGGGCGTTATCGCCGAGGTCGTGCACGACGACGGCTCCATGATGCGTTTTGACGCCCTGCGCGCCTTCGCCACCGAGCACAACCTGCCCATGATTTCTATCGAAGACCTCATCAAGTACGTAGCTAAGGCGTAGGAGAACGCATGAGCGAAACCCCTAACACCCAGGCAACGCCGGGCACTTCCGCAGAGCCGGTTGAGGCGCAGGCTGAAGAGCTCAGCGCCGAATCCCTGCGCATCGCCTCCCAGCTCGCTGAAGGCTACCGAGTCAGCCCCCTCGACATGGTGCCCAACCCCAGCCCGCTGCTGGTCGAAAGCACCGAAGAGGTCGCCGTACCCACCCCGCAGGGCCTATTCGGTCTGCGCGCCTGGCGATTCGCAGACGGCGCCGAGCACATCAGCGCCCGCGCCCTCGACCGTGACGGCACCCCCGTACCCGCCGAGGACGGGGGAGCACCCGCGGTACGCATCCACTCCGAATGCGCCACCGGCGACATTTTCGGTTCCTTCCGATGCGATTGCGGCCCCCAGCTGGAGAACGGCCTGCGCATCCTCAGCCGCACTGGCGGGTACCTCATCTACGTGCGCAACCACGAAGGACGCGGCATCGGACTGGTCAACAAGCTCCGCGCCTACGCGCTGCAGGATGCCGGACTCGACACCCTCGACGCGAACCTGGCGCTCGGCCTGGACGGCGACATGCGCGACTATTCGCAGGCGGCACTGATTCTGCAGGAACTCGGCGTGAACGAGCTGAGGCTCGTGACCAACAACCCCGCCAAGCAGGAGGCGCTCGAAAGCCTCGGCCTGCAGGTCACCGAAATCATCCCGGACGAAATTCCCGCCCGAGTCGAGAACGCACACTACCTGCAGACCAAGCGTGAGCGTATGCGCCACGTGCTCAAAAGCGCGTAGCGGCACTCCCGCACACTAAACTTTTCAAAACCCTAAAACCCACAAGGAGAACACAATGAGCGGCGTAGGCGCAGCAGACACCACCCTCAACCCCGAAGACTACAAGGGCTTCAAGCTCGCAATCGTAGCGGCAAGCTGGCACACCCAGGTCATGGACGGCCTCATCGACGGTGCGCAGCGTGCAGCACGCGACGCCGGCATCGAACCGACCCTCGTGCGCGTTCCCGGCACCTTCGAGCTGCCCGTCGCAGCAACCCGCCTCGCTGAGAAGTTCGACGCCATCGTCGCGCTCGGCGTGGTCATCCGCGGCGGCACCCCCCACTTCGATTACGTCTGCCAGGGCGCAACCAACGGCCTGACCGACGTGTCCGTGCTGACCGGCCGCCCCATCGGCTTCGGCGTGCTCACCTGCGATAACGAGCAGCAGGCACTCGACCGTGCAGGCCTGGAAGGCTCCAACGAAGACAAGGGCTACGAGGCAACCGCAGCGGCACTGCAGACCGCAGCAACCCTCAAGCAGTTCAGCAACTAATACGGCTGAACGGTACGCGGCTCAGTTTCACGAAGAGAACTAAACGATCTTCACCGTGGAACTGGGCCGCAGCACCGGTTAAACTGAAACAACCCGCGCACCGGGCATACCGGGCCTTATCAGGCATGATCGGGCGTGATGAATCTGGCAGTATGCGCCAGAGAGACACGCCGGCACATACGGTAAAACCCTCATGCACCGGTAAAACCCAGCGCGGCAGCTAAGGGACACAGCGCACTGACGCGCCCCCAACCCAACACAAGGAGTACAGCAATGCAGGATTTGGGCACCATCACCCCCAGCCTCGAAGAATTCCGCGCCCGCGCAGCCGGCACCCGCGTCATTCCCGTACACATCAAAATCCTCGCCGACTCACTCACCCCCATCGGCATCTACCGATCCCTCGTACTCCAAAACGACCAGGGCGAACCCGTCGAAGCAGCCCACGGCACCTTCCTGCTCGAATCCGCCAAAATCTCCGCAGAAGGCGAATCCGCAGCCTGGGACCGCTACTCCTTCATCGGCGCGTCCTCCCGCTCCACCCTCACCACCGTTGACGGCGCAGTCCACTGGCAGGGCCGCACCCCCGCCGGCGCACCCGTCGACGGCGACCCCGTAGAAGCCATCGCCAAGACCCTGCAGATGCTCTACACCGAACCCGACCCGACCCTGCCGCCGCTCACCTCCGGCCTGGTCGGCTACCTCGGTTGGGACGTCGTGCGCCACTGGGAGCACCTGCCCTACCCGCCCGCAGATGACGTGAACCTGCCTGAATTCGCGCTCAACATGGTCTCCGACATGGCAATCCACGACAACAAGGACGGCACCGTCCTGCTCGTCGCCAACGCCATCAACTTCAACGGCACCAGCGAAAACGTCGACGGCGCCTACGAGGACGCCGTAGCGCGCCTGCACAGCATGCTCCGCCGCCTGCAGCGCGGCGCCGCAGCGACCACCTCCATTCTCTCCGGCGTGGCAGACGTTGACCGCAAGGTCCGTGAAGATGTCACCCTCACCTGGAGCGAACAGGGCTTCAAGGACGCCATCGACCGCTCCAAGAAGAACATTATCGACGGCGACGTCTTCCAGATTGTGCTCTCACGCCGATTCGAAGCCGAAACCAACGCCAAGGCACTCGACGTGTACCGTGTACTGCGCCAGTCCAACCCCTCGCCGTACATGTACCTCTTCAACTTCGAAGACAGCAACGGCACGCCCTTCCACATTGTCGGCTCCTCCCCGGAGGCGCTCGTCACCCTCAAGGACGGCATCGCCAGCACCCACCCCATCGCCGGTTCCCGCCCGCGCGGTGCAACCCGCGAAGAAGACCTCGCGCTCGCCGAGGAACTGCTCGCCGACCAGAAGGAACGCTCCGAACACCTCATGCTCGTCGACCTGGCACGCAACGACCTCTCGCGCATCGCCAAGCCTGGCACCGTGTCCGTCGACCAGTTCATGATCATTGAGCGTTTCAGCCACATCATGCACATTTCCTCCGCCGTCAGCGCCGAACTCGACCCGCAGTTCAGCGCCTACGACGTGCTGCGCGTCGCGTTCCCCGCCGGTACTCTCTCCGGTGCGCCCAAGCCGCGCGCCATGCAGCTCATCGACGAATACGAACCCACCCGCCGCGGCGTCTACGGCGGCGTGTGCGGCTACTTTGACTTCGCCGGCAACATGGACATGGCAATCGCCATCCGCACCGCCGTACTCAAGGAAGGCACCGCCTACGTACAGGCAGGTGCGGGCCTCGTCATGGACTCCAACCCGGACTCCGAAACCCTCGAAACCGTCAACAAGTCCGCCGCCCCGCTGCGCGCCGTGCTGACCGCCTCCGGCCTGGCACCCCTGGACGCAGACGCAGCCGTCAACGCCACCAAGTAACCCAAGGAGACACCATGAGCACCGTTCTCGACGAGATCATTGTCGGCGTCCGCGAAGACCTCGCCGCCCGCGTACAGCAGGTTCCCCTCGAGGAAATGAAGAAGCGCGCCCTCGCCGCTGCACCTGCCCGCGACGCGCTCGCCTCCCTGCGCGGTGAAGTACCCGGCGGCGGCAACGGCACCACCGCACGCATTATCTCTGAGGTGAAGCGCTCCTCACCCTCCAAGGGTGCGCTCGGTGAGATCCCGGACCCCGCCGCGCTCGCCGCACGCTACGAGGCAGGTGGCGCCGCAGCAATCTCGGTACTCACCGAGCAGCGCCGCTTCAACGGCTCCCTCGCAGACCTCGACGCAGTCCGCGCCGCCGTGAACATCCCCGTGCTACGCAAGGACTTCACCGTCGACGAATACCAGATCTGGGAAGCACGCGCACACGGCGCCGACCTGGTGCTGCTCATCGTCGCAGCCCTCGACGAGCAGACCCTGCGCGAATTCCTCGAACTCACCGAATCGCTCGGCATGAACGCCCTCGTCGAAACCCACACCCCCGAAGAAATCGAGGTCGCCCAGCGCATCGGCGCCAAAATCGTCGGCATCAACGTGCGTAACCTCAAGACCCTCGAAGTCAACAACGAACACTACGCATCCCTCGCAGCGCACCTGCCCAACTCCGTCATCAAGGTCGCCGAATCCGGTGTCGCCAGCATCGAGGATGTACGCGCCTACGCAGGTGCCGGTGCGGATGCGGTACTCATCGGTGAAGCGCTGGTACGCTCAGGCGACCCGGAAGGTACCGTGCGTGAATTCTCCAAAGTGCCTGTAGTCCGATAAGGGTTTTTTCTGATTGTGAAGCCGGTGTCTGCTCCCTCGCAGACACCGGCTTTACTTTCATACAGCGTCATATTACCCGCAGGCAGCGCGTTCACATTGAGGCGCAGTCAGTTCGTTGATAGTCTACACATGGATATTTCACCAAACTGCACTACTCATATCGGTCGAATAGTATACGTTGCATCTAATGGAAACGATCCAATAGACGCAGCACCGGAATATCTATCATGCGTCCACACTAAACTCACGAGAACACTATATGGCTAAGCCCTCAGGAAACCCTGCGTCCTTCATCGAACGTGACCTCTCATCCTGCTCCTCCATCGGTCCCGCACCCACCCTCAAAGCGGCACGTCCCTCAGCTGAAACCCGGGTGCGTAACACCCATAACACCGAGTTCACCCGCAAGGTAGTGTCTGCCGTCCCCCAGAAACTGGCTGCACGGCGTACATGGATCCCGGCGCTACTCATCTGGATCTTCTCCTGCGCGGTCCACTTCGGTATTTTTGCTCTCGCTCTCACCCGAGACCTGCACCAGCCCATGAGCAAAATTAACCGGAACCTCGACTATCTGTCCTACCTGAACATCTGGGACGCACACTTTACGAACGTATCTACACACAGTGGTACCCCCAGGAGCTGCCCCTCCTTCCCAACGGTACGGTCAACCACAATACGTGGGCTTTCATGCCTCTGCAGTCAGTACTCAGCGGAGGGGTGGCAAATCTGTTTGGCATCGAGTACCGGCTGGCATCGGTGCTGGTATCCTGCGCAGCCGGTTGTGCGTTGGCTCTCGTTCTTTACCGTCTTTTTGTGGGCTCTCTGAACTGGCGTGCCCGAGGCATCTTTGATACCCGCCCGCAGGTGGGGGATGAGTCCCGTAACCGCCTGGCGCTGTGGGCGCTCGCGGTGTATGCGTTCAGCCCCGCGAGCCCCATCTTCGTCACCGGTTACGCCGAGGCCCTTTCCACCCTGCTCCTTGCCCTGAGCGTTTGGTGCGTGGCGCGCGGCCGCTACATCCTGCTACTGCCCGTAGCTCTTCTGGCGGCGCTGTCTCGCCCGCTGGGTGTTCCACTGGGTGCGTTCGTTGGCCTCTGGTGGTTCTGGTGCACTGTATCTGATTACCTCGCCCGCCGCGCCGATGAACCCTCGCAGTCTGTCCTGTCGGATGCGTGGGCTGCGTTCCGCGGACGCTTCGGTCAGCTCCTCAGCGCACTGCTGGTGTGCAGTTTTGCGTTCGTGCATCCCCTGCACGCAGCAATTCGTACCGGACGTCCCGACGCGTACCTCGCCACGGAACTCGGCTGGAGCGGTCGCAAACCCGAAGACGGTCACCTCATCTTCACCCAATGGGTTGAACAGTGGGACGAATACCTTGGCGGATCCCTGCCACCGACAATCGTGACGCTATTCTTTGTAGCGCTCATTCTGGGCTTCTACTGGTGGATGTCGCAGAAGTTCACCCGCACCCTGCTGCATCCCGCCCTGTGGTTGTGGACCGCCTGCTACGCCGGGTACCTGTTCATCTTCTGGCTCCCCATCACCTCTACACCCCGTATCATCCTGCCAATGTTTACCCTCTCTCTGCTGGTAGCCGCCTACCTGCCGAAGAGTCGTGTCTACCGCCTGGGGCTGGTTGTTCTTGGGGCGCTGGCCTCCGCCGCTTGGGTCCACATGTTCTGGGGAGGCCCGGACACCATCAGAAACATTTGGTTTATCCCCTAGAATCTATCCTCTAGAATCGAAAATATTGTGAAAGCCGGTGCCTGCTTCGTAGCAGACACCGGCTTCACGCGTCTCTTTCGTCATAATCAGCAGGAATAGGGCGTTCACATTGAGACTCAGATAGTTCACTGGTAACCTACCCAGAGATATTTCACCAAACTGCACCACCCCTGTGGATCGGGCAGTACCCGCCGTATCTAATAGACACGATTCAATCGATACGGCGCTGAATGTCCATCATGCGTCCACACTACACTCGCGAGAATACTATGGCTCAATCCCCAGAAAAACCTGCGTCTTTCATCGAACGTGACCTCACTTCCGGCTCCTCCACCGGTCCCGCACCCACCCTCAAAGCGTCACGTCCTTCCGCTGAAACCCGGGTGCGTAACACCGAGTCACCCAACCCCCAGAAGCTTGCCGCCTACCGCACCTGGATGCCCGCCCTCATCATCTGGGCACTAGCCTGCGCAACCCACCTCGCAACCTTCGCATACTCGCTCGCAGAAGACCAGCGAAACCCCCTCAGCAACGAAAACAAAGACCATCACGGCCTTCTCTCCTACCTCAACATCTGGGACGCCGGCTGGTACCGGGGCATCTACAAAGAGTGGTACCCCACCGAACTGCCCCTCCGCGCTGACGGGTCCGTATCCTTCAACTCATGGGCGTTCATGCCCCTCCACTCAATGATCAGCGGCAAAGTCGCTGACATTTTCGGTATCGACTACCGCCTCGCCGCAGTCGGCGTCAGCTTCGCCGCCGGTCTCGCCCTGGCAGTCGTACTCTACCGCCTCTTCATCGGCAGCCTGAACTGGCGTGACCGCGGCATCTTCGACACCCGCGCCCTCGTTGGTGATGAGAGCCGAAACCGCATCGCCCTGTGGGCGCTCGCCGTGTATGCGTTCAGCCCCGCAAGCCCCATTTTCGTCACCGGTTACGCCGAGGCCCTTTCCACTCTGCTCCTTGCCCTGAGCGTTTGGTGTGTGGCGCGTGGCCGCTACATCCTGCTCCTTCCCGTAGCTCTTCTGACGGCGCTGTCCCGCCCCCTGGGTGTGCCGCTCGGCGCCTTTGTAGGCCTGTGGTGGCTGTGGTGCACCGTATCTGACTACCTCGCCCGCCGCACCGACGAACCCTCACAGTCCGCACTGTCGGATGCATGGGCTGCGTTCCGTGGACGCTTCGGTCAGCTCCTCGGCGCACTGCTGGTGTGCAGTTTTGCTTTTGTGCACCCCCTACACGCGGCCCTGCGCACCGGACGTATGGATGCGTACCTCGCCACGGAACTCGGCTGGAGCTTCCGCAAGGTTGAAGACGGCCACCAATACTTCGCCCAGTGGGTCCACCAGTTCAACCTCTACTTCGTAGGCTCCGTACCCGCCATCATCATGTGGGCGGGCCTGGTGCTCCTCATCCTGAGCTTCTACTGGTGGATGTCGCAGAAATTCACCCGTACCCTGCTGCACCCCGCCTTGTGGCTGTGGACCGCCTGCTATGCCGGGTACCTCTTCATCTTCTGGCTCCCGACGTCATCCACCGTGCGTATTCTGCTGCCGGTGTTCCCCCTGTCGCTGCTAATCGCAGCCTACCTGCCGAAGAGCCGAATGTACCGCTTCCTGCTGGTACTGGCGGGTCTGCTCGGATCCGCCCTGTGGATGCGTCTGCTCTGGGGTGGCCCGGACGTTATTGGGCCCGTCTGGCTGTTGCCCTAAAATCAAAATAGATGTATAAAGCCGGTGCCCGGTTCCTGTCACGTCACAGGGACCGGGCACCGGCCTTTCTATTTCTCCCATAAGATTCCATATAGTGTGTGATGTAAATCTATTCTTAGATGTCAGGTCGGAGAGTTGAAATATTCTGTCTGAGTATTAGCTAGTTGGTATCCTGGGAGAGACGTTTCATAGAAATGCACTGTCTGCACCCAGGTCGATAATATGCACCAATCGCCCCGGGGACAGCGCCGAAACACACCACCATTCGCTCACTGACACATACGGAAACACCATGGCTGAACACTCTGGACGAGCCGCACGCTCCTCCAACCTGTACCACCTCTTGCACGGCTTTATTGCTGGTCCTTTACCGACCCTAGAAGCCCCCCGCTCCTCAATTAAAGGCATCGGTCACAGCGCTACCTCCGCCCCTGGCCATTCAGAGCTACTACCCGCCCACCGAACCTGGATTCCCGCCCTGCTCATCTGGGGCATTGCCTGCGCGGTGCACCTCTTCCTGTTCACTATCGCTCTCGAACAGCATAGGAATCATCCCCTCATCGACTTCGGCCAGCATAATGACCTCCTCGGGTTCCTCAACAGGTGGGATGCCCTCCTCTATGAACGCATCCACACCGACTGGTACCCCCAAGAACTACCGATGCGCCCCAACGGCACTGTGGACAATAACACCTGGGCGTTCATGCCGCTACAGCCCCTCATCGCCGGTGGAATCGCTAACGTATTCGGTATTGAGTACCGCGTCGCAACACTTGCCCTGACCCTCGTTGCAGGCTTCGCACTGGCATACGTGCTGCACCGTCTTTTCATCGGCTGCCTCAACTGGCGTGACCGCGGCGTCTTCGACACTCGCGCCCTGGTAGGCGATGAATCCCGCAACCGCCTCGCACTATGGGCTGTCGCCGTGTACGCATTCAGCCCGGCCAGCCCCGTCTTCACCACAGGCTACGCGGAAGCACTATCCGTCCTACTGATTGCCCTAAGTGTATGGTGCGTACTCCGCGGCCGCTACCTCGTGCTACTCCCCGTAGCACTCCTCGCCGCACTATCCCGACCGGTCGGCGTACCCCTCGGTGCCTTCGTCGGCCTCTGGTGGTTCTGGTGCACCGCAGTCGATTACCGCCGCCGCCTCGGCGGGGACCTGCGTTTTGCCCCCGCGGATGCCTGGACGGTATTCCGCGGACGCTTCGGCCAGCTGATGAGCGCCTTGCTCGTCTGCTTCTTCGCCTTCGTGCACCCCCTGCACGCAGCACTTCACACTGGCCGACTCGACGCCTACTTCGCAACCGAACTAGGCTGGAGCAATCGCAAACCCGGCGAAGGCCACCAGTTCTTCATCCAGTGGGTACTCCGCATCTACCACTACCTCGGTGGTGCATTGCCCAAGATCGTTGTGGCAATCCTATTTATCGCGGCAATGGTGGGCTTCTACTACTGGATTTCCCGCAAATTCAGCCGCACCCTCATCCACCCCGCCCTCTGGCTGTGGACCGGATGCTACATGGGATACCTATTCATCTTCTGGCTCCCCATATCCTCAACCATTCGTATCCTGCTTCCGCTCTTCCCCCTAGCATTGCTTGTAGCAGCCTACCTGCCGAAGAGCCGATGGTACCGCCCCACACTAGTGGCGCTTGGACTCATCGCATCAATCCCGTGGACCCTGATCCTCTGGGGAGACCAGATGATGTTCGGTACCGCCGTACTCGTTCCTTAAAAGTGGGGTAGCTGTTTGAGATGGCGTACCGGACGCCGCTTGCGGGGGAGTGCCCCCTCTGCGGCGCCTTAACCTCCAAAGAACCCAAGTCGCCTTGAGGACGGAGCCCCGTTGCGTGTCCGGTACGCCCTCTAGGTCGCCTACCCCTCGGGTTGGTTGAGATAGGGGTTGGTAGGTGGTTACCTTCTCTGGTTAGCTCGCCTCAGTCTGGGGTATATGAGGTTGGTCTGGGGTTGGGTGCTGCTGCCAGCTCACCTCTCGTACACATAAAGCCGGTGCCCGGTTCCTACCTACTCAGGAGGAACCAGGCACCGGCTTTTCACTTGTTATTGAGCTTCTATCGGCCTGTATAGTCCGCGTCCGCAATATCCTTCGGCCAGCGCGCCTTCCGGAACGGCGCCCACGTAAACGCCGCCGCCACCAACAACAAACCACTGATAATGAACGCCGGAACAAAGCCCCACGCATCCGCAATCAAACCAGCCACCAGCGGACCCAAAATCATACCGAAATCGCTACACATCTGATACACCGCCAACACCTGACCACCACTGCGGCGAGTACCAATCACATCAGAGACCGCAGCCTGAATCGACGGGCCCATAAACGCCGCACCAATACCCAAGCACGCCGTCAACGATACAAACACCCACGCCACCGGCGCGAAACCCATAAACGTCACCGCAGAACCCGCCAACAGCAGACCCGAAAACGCCATCACACGGCGACCAAAACGATCCGAAAAACGACCCGAGAACGTCTGCGTCAACGCATTACCAAACGAATTCGTCGCCATCGCCAAAGAAGCCAACAACGTACCCGCCACCGAATTAGACATGTCGCCGCCAGTCGCCAAATACGCCGCCGCCAACGGAATAATCGACGACTGCACACCAAACACCGACCAGCCAATCGCCCAATTCGAAACCAACGCAGAACGGTAATTCGAGAACTTCAACGCATCACGAACCGTCATCGCAGGAAGATCGCTCTTACCCGAAGAAGACCCAGGCTTAGCCCCCCGACCGGATGCACCAGCGGGCGAAGGCGCCGCCGACGGCAACACCCCGGTGCCCTTACCCTCCGCCAGCGCCGCCGCCTCCATAATCGCGTCACGCTCCGCCTCCAACGCCGCCTGCGACGGCATCAAAAACCACACAATCAGGCCCGCCGCCAACAGCGAAAAACCATACACAATGAACGGCGCACGCATACCAAACGGCGCAAGCGCGCTCGCAATCACCGGGCCCAGCAGGTTACCCAGCAGGAACGCCGTCGCATAATAGCCAGAAATACGGCCGCGCATATGCGCAGGGGACAGGCGCACCAGCAGACCCATCGCAGAAACCGTGAACATGACCGAGCCGATACCCGCCACCGCACGCGAAGCCAACAGCACCCAATAATCCCAGGCAAACGCAATCATAAACGAGGTGATTGACACAATCAGCATGCCAATCGTGTACACCGGACGCTCACCCCAACGGGTAATCAGCTGACCCGCCGACGGCGCAAAAATCAGGCGCGTAATCGCCAACGCAGAAACCACCATCGTCGCCATAGTGACCGTGGCATTAAAATTCTGCGCATAATTCGGCAGCACCGGCGCCACCAAACCAAAACCCACCGCAATCATGAACGACGCAACAATCAGAACCTTCAAACCAGTCGGCACACGGTTCGGGTCAATCGTGCGCGGGTCAAAAACAGGCGGTGTTGTGGCAGGGTTCCTCATGTTCATCCTCGAAATCGTGCGGTGCCGTGCGGCAGCCGCAGGCCCCACCCGCAACTGCCCAACATGTGTTCGGCTAAAAAACTTAACAGTGTCCAGTCTACTCCGCCGACAGCCGGGCATGCGCGTAATCTCGACCAGCCAAACCGCCCAAACCGGTAAGCTAGTAGTGTGAATGAAACGATGATGATAATCTGCGCAATCGTGCTGGGTGTACTGGTAATCGCCGGTGTACTTTTCGCCGTTCTGCGCCGACCCAAGAAGACCGCGAACCTGCAGTCTTTGCGTCAGGAGGCGGCAGAAGCCTCCGGCGGATCGGCGGAAAAACCCGAAAGCTCGGCACCTCGCGCTATTGAACTTGATATGCCCGACCCGTCCGCGGGTCGCCTGGTGCGCCTGCGTGCCCGCCTGGCACGCTCCAACAACATGCTCGGCAAGGGCCTGCTGGCTCTGCTCTCCCGCGACCGCATCGACCAGGACGTCTGGGACGAGGTCGAAGAAACCCTGCTGCTCGCCGACCTCGGTTCTGAGCCGACCACCCGCCTGGTGGAGGCGCTGCAACAGCGCGTGCGTGTTGAGGGTACGAGCAACCCCGCCGCCGTGAAGAAGATGCTCCGCGAAGAGCTCGTGAAGATTGTCCGCCCCGACATGGACCGCGAATTGAAGACCGCCGGTAGCGACGGCAACCCCGGCGTGGTGCTGGTCGTTGGCGTGAATGGCGTCGGTAAGACCACCACGGTCGGTAAGATTGCCCGCGTGATGGTCGCTGACGGTCAGACCCTGCTCCTGGGTGCTGCGGATACGTTCCGTGCGGCCGCGTCTGAGCAGCTGACCACCTGGGGCGACCGTGTGGGCGTGAAGACCGTGCGTTCCGAGAAGGAAGGCGCAGACCCCGCATCCGTCGCGTTTGACGCCGTGAAGGCTGGCAAGGAGCAGGGCGTCGACACCGTGCTCGTGGACACCGCGGGCCGCCTGCAGAACAAGTCCGGTCTGATGGATCAGCTCGGCAAGATCAAGCGCGTTATCGAGAAGGAAGCGCCGGTCACCGAGGTTCTGCTCGTTATCGACGCGACCACCGGCCAGAACGGTATGGTTCAGGCGAAGGTCTTCGGCGATATCGTGGACGTCACCGGTATCGTGCTGACCAAGCTCGACGGCACCGCAAAGGGCGGTATCGTGGTCGCTATCCAGGAGGAGCTCGGTGTTCCCGTCAAGCTCATCGGCCTGGGTGAAGGCCCGGACGACCTGGCACCGTTCGACCCGGAAGCATTCGTGGACGCGTTGCTGGACTAAGTTCCTTTATCTTTCCGCCGAGAAGCCACATGTGTTGTGAACACATGTGGCTTCTCTGTTGAATTGGCCTGATATATTTTGGGGATGCACAGAAAAGCCTCGAGAGAGTGCAAGCATTACACTCTCTCGAGGCTTTATCCCTATATGTTTACTGGCAGAACAGGACGTCGCGCTGTGATGACTTCAAAATAATGTTGAGGTACGCGCGATTTCTCTCTCAATATCTCAGACGGAACGCCTGACTCCTCGATGAGACTAATCGCATGAGGAATTAGGGACGGTTCTTCGAGAGAAGAAATAAGACCTGGTTCCTTAGCGCGCCATCCGTTACGAGAAACGGTAACCATAGCGTTTCGGTAGGCGTCATCTGAAAGGCGGCCCAGTTCTTTAGCTCTATACAGAAGAGCTTGCATACTGATGCCCCAGTATTCCTTAAGCTCCTTCAGCTTCATCCAGCCTTGACCGTTCATGACTGTAGGCAATTCATCCTGAATGCATGCACTTGGTGCCAAAAATTCTGCGGCAAATGCATGAGCCTGAGCCTCAAGAACCTTATGACCAGGATCAGCATCAGCATGCATTACTAGGTGGCCTAGCTCATGGGCGGCATCAAAGCGTTGGCGGTAGTAATCACCCTTTGTCGGGTTCAGAACTACTACTGGAGCCTCGCTACCAAAAGTGGAGTATGCATCAATTGCTGCACTATGGAATGGTGCAAAGACAACGACGATACCATGGTTCTCCATAGCGCGGACAACATGCTGGACGGGCTTATTTCCTAAACCCCAATCTTTACGAACCTGCTCAGCTGCTAGACGAGGAATCTCAGAACCGGGAAGGTCAGAATCGGTCAAGATACTGGGAAGTACCAGGTCAGGGAAGTCAACGTACTCAGTCATTGTATGCACAACATCCTGGACAACCTGCGTATACGCTTGAGCCTGGTTGCGACTAAGCTGAGTTGTTGAGCGTAAAGACCTAAAGTGAGGCGCGGCAGAAATTAACGGGGCTTCTGAGAACTGACTTTCAAGAAAAGATGGAGCAATGCCAAGAGTCAGAGCTAGTGCGTAGACATTATCTTTAGTTGGGTTTCGGTTACCCGATTCCCAATGAGTAATAGTGACAGCACTAACTCCAAGACTCCTAGCCAAATCGCTCTTGCGGACGCCTTGAAGTTCTCGAGCTAACGTGAGCCTCCTTGGGTCAAAGGAGAGTATGGGGGAAGAATCTTGTACAGACATAATGCTTTCGCGGGCAAAAAGTGTGGTGTATGAGTCATAACAGCTCCTACTCAGCTGCCTTCTTCAGCTTAACACGAGCGTCAGGAACCGCCGGTGCCTCAGAAGGAGTCGTAAGCTGGACTTCCTGCGTGGAAGTGGCAACGGAAGGGGAATCGGACGATGCCGCATAAGCAAGCAAATCAATAGTCCACACCCATGGGTTCTGGCTTCGACGTTCGACCGGAGCCGGTAGACCGAGGACAAACTCGTTGAATTTGCCTTCAGGAGAGATCTTGTAAGCCATCACAAGGATGGGAAGGCAAAATGGAAAATCTCCTTCAGAACCTTCCGAGGCTTGGGTACCGAGAAACGGTTGGCTATCGTGATTTGCTTGAATACCCTTGTCGTTTTTGCTGTTCAAATCACTCAAATTTATGAGGGCTGGCTGAACGTAGTGGCGTGTTTTGGCGACAGCTATAGGTTTGTAAGTACCTTCCCATCGAATCTTCTCAACACCACCGAAGCGGAAGGCGCTTTGGGGAATCACCGTGCACAAATCCTTAACCTGCCAGTATTTTACTCCGTTATAGGTGCGGTAGCTGTACAGGTTGGGCTGATTCTTCACGCCTAAGAAGAGGTCACGTGATTCTTGCAGAGACTTGGGCGCCAGTTGGTGAAGGTTAGCTCCGAGATTATTTCCCTGAAAGCCTCAAAACTTCCTGTAAGAGTTACCCGACACATGTCGTTAGTGACGAGATCGTAATGTTTACTTCCCCTGGTGGAGTTGCTATCGTCGTCGTCATATTCCAGTTTGTCGAGGTGCTCGCTAATCACCTGGGCCAGGATGGATAGATCGTTCATGACCCCCCATTTTTTGAGCTTTTCCAAAACATACTCTCGGTCCATGAAGTCATGTGGGTTCAAAATCATAACCTTTCTGCAAATTCTTGCTTCAAAATTAACAAGTACGTGATTATTGTATCAGAATGAAAACTTGAGTGGGTTGAGAAGCGTCATATAGGAATGAAGCATGAAGGCTCTGAAGCCCATAATGACGGCGAGCAGTACACGATTCGGAGCTCTGGGATATTCTGAAATCAGAAGATGCGCAAGGTGCTCCGACCCGTCAGGTGGCCCCGCGCATCGCACACCATACAACCCAATTCACCCCGAACCTCAGCGAAGGAGCCACCATGGCAGCCACCCTCCCCGGAACCCTTCCCAGCGCCAACTACCAGCCCACCTACCGTTCCAACGGCGCGTGCGACGACCTTGCCCAGCTCGTTGCACCGTACAGCCTTTCGCGCGCCCAGCTCGCTGAGGCTACCGGCATTGCCGACGAGGCGACCGTGAACAGCTGGGTTGCGCAGTGCCTCCCTGACCTCGCTGCGGATGCTCCCGCGCCCCTCGAACCCGTGCTGCGGTACCTGGACGAAACCTACCTGCCCGACCCCGCAAACTGGCCCGGCGACAACGCCTACGATGAGTTCGTCCTCGAGAACATTGCCGCCCGCATGCTCGCCCGCGTTGTTGCTGAGTCCTTCGGCGCTGACCATTCGGGTGACTACCGCGACCTGCTGTCGCTGATTGCAACCCTCGTACTGATTGCCCGCTACTGGGAAGGCCCCGATGAGGCTTTCCTGACCCTGCTCAACGCCGAGCCCACCGCGGAGGCGGAAGAACACCTGCAGGAGGCTATCGCGAACGCCCCCGAGTCCCTGCACCCCCTCCTGACCGAGCTTCTGCTACCCGCCCTGCGTGAGGCGCGCGGCATCTTCACTGCCCCCAAGGCGCAGCTGCTGACCGGCTACGCTCTCGCCGCCGGTCACTATGCGGACGAGCATCCGCACGAGACTCTGAACAGCATCCACGTGTCGCTGGCAGATGCAGACCGCGCACTGCCCGATGATGAGCTGATGAGCCGTGTTAAGGACGTCCTTAAGGCTAACTTTCATGCCGCTCGAGCGGGAGCCGGTACTGCTGACGAGAACTCTGAACCGCGCCACTTCGTTCTGCCCGACAACCAGGACGGCTACGAAACCGCCGCGTACCTGATTGCCGCCCTGCCCCAGGCGCATAGGGTTATCGCTTTCAGCGCCCAGCCCGGCGAAGGAACTAATGCGCTCGCTGATGACCGCCGCGCCGCCTTCACCCTGTACCTGTGCTACCTGCTTCTGGGTGATGATGATTCCTTGGAGCAGCGTGCCGCGGAGCTGTACCGCGCCAACCGCGAGGGATAGCGCAACGAGGGACGTCCGCTAGCTAAGTGCCTTTAGGGACAGACGCTAAGAAGCCACATGTGCATCAAACACATGTGGCTTCTTAGCGTTATTTGTGGTTAGTGTGGTGGGATTATTCTCGACGTTGACTTTACGTGGTGGCTTTACACGGCGACTTTACGTGGTGATTTTATATCGCGACTTTACACGGCGACGGGCTGTTCCGCGCGAATCGCATTGTAGGTGGCGTCGCTGACGGTCACGCCGTACTGGTTGGAGGCGAGCCGCAGGATCTCCTCAACGGTGTAGATGCGGAATACGCCGCCTCCGGTTGCCTTAGTGTATTCACGCAGTAGCTGACGGTTCGCCAGCTGACGCACGGGTTCGCCGCCCGATGCGGCGCGTACCTGCTGACCGTTGCGCAGCCAGGTGTCGCGCACACCGCCGGTGACGAACACGCAGTCGGTGCCCTTCACGCGGGTGGTTGCTTCGGTAAGGCACTGGTTCCAGAGCGCGAAGTCTGCGTCGAAGCTGGCGTTAGCGAGCAACGGGTGGCCCTGTTCGAGGGCTTCACGGCACTGCTGTTCGTGGCGTTCGGGGCTGGGGGCGGCACCCACGTGTCCGGTGAAGATGCGGTTCAGTCGCGGCAGGATTGTGTCGTCTTCGCGGCGTGCCATGTTGATGGATCCGGTGTCGGTGGTGGGTTCAAGGATCCTCATAATCTGCGCGATGGAGTGGTCCAGCTGGTGCGCGACTGAACGTAGCGCACTCCAGGGGGAGTTGCGTTCTTCGGGAAGGGTTTCTTTGAAGGACGCGAGCGCTGAGCGGACGCGGTCTGCGGCGGCGGGTACGGGGGAGGCGCCGTCGAGTGCTGCCCAGAATTCTTTGAGTGCCTGGTGGGGGAGGAATGCGTGTCCGCGCAGCTGGGAGTAGACGCGGAGGATTTCGTCGCTGATGTGGGCTGGGTAGTTGTAGAGGCATGCAAGCGCGGTGGAGTCGAAGGCGACGAGAATTCCGGGGTGAATGGAAGTCAGCGGGGCGCGATCGAGTTCCTTGTACTCGACGAAGTCTGAGTACAGGGTGCGTGCTTGACGGGTGATTGACATGAATCCCCTCCGGGTATCGAGTATGGGTGGTCAAATGCGAGTGCCGGAGAAGTCGAGGAGAATACCTATTTCAGTGTATCGGCCTTCTTTGGCAGGTGATGGAGTTTCGGTATAAATATTTTGTTTATTACGTTTGTGTCTAACCCGAGGGTGTGTTAGTGCATGTCAGAGTCATTTTCGGGTCTATGTTTTGACTGTGAATTTCGCCGCGTGACGTCTATGTTGTGCGGTTTTGTTTTCATAGTTATGAGCAGTATAGAACAAAATATGCATTAAGGTGCAAGATTCGTTGAATGGGTCACAAAATAACGTCAGAAAACTCCTCCTACCTGCACATAGGACGCATATAACACGCGGGGGACAGGGCGAGAAAGTAGATGAACATTTATTCCCTCCTGTAGACTTTAAGTGATTCAATTTGATAAGGAGAAGAGTAATGTCAGAGCTGACCACTCAAAACCAGGCGGAGGAGCAGGGCCCGGCCCGCACCGTCGTCGTGGCAGAAGACGAGGCACTGATTCGCCTCGACATCGTTGAAATTCTGAAGGACCAGGGTTTCGATGTTGTTGCCGAAACCGATAACGGCAAGACCGCCGTCGAGCTAGCACAGAAGCACCGCCCCGACCTCGTCCTCATGGATGTGAAGATGCCGATCATGGACGGCATCACCGCAGCTGAAGAAATCGCGAAGGAACAGATCGCTCCCGTCGTTCTGCTGACCGCATTCAGCCAGAAGGAACTCGTCGACCGTGCCGTTGAGGCAGGCGCTATGGCGTACGTCGTCAAGCCGTTCTCCCCGAACGACCTGGTCCCCGCAATCGAGGTGGCAATCAGCCGCTACGAGCAGATTCGCGCTCTCGAGAAGGAAGTTGGCACCATCCGCGACCAGTTCGAGACCCGCAAGCTGGTTGACCGCGCAAAGTCGCTGCTCATCACCAAGATGAACCTGACCGAGCCGGAAGCATTCCGCTGGATTCAGAAGACCTCCATGGACCGCCGCCTGTCCATGCGCGAAGTCTCCGACACCATCATCAAGCAGCTCTCCTAAATGCGAGACGTATAAAGTACATCACGGTACAGGTACGAACGCACGCTACGGCGAAGACTAGGATTCGCCCGTATGCGCTTTCAGCCGGTCAGCATCTGGCCAGCACCTTTTCATGACACGCTAACGCCCCATCCCTCACAGTGAAGCTGAGGGACGGGGCGTTAATGTTTAACCTCTGAAGCTCGCATTCTGCCGGGGCAGTCGGAGCGTTTCTAAGCCCGGAGCGTTTCTAAGCCGGTGCCGCGGGCAACCCAATGCTGCAAGAGCTGCAGCGTCAGGCGGGCTTAGCGCATGTAGCGGTTGAAATCGTCTTCGTCATTGTTGGGGCCGCTAATGGGACGGTCCGTGGGCGAACCAGCCCAGAGCATACCGCCAGTACCGAGCATCACGCCCAGCCACCAGAAGCTACCGGGGTTATTGATGGCGGTCACCAGGCACACCAGCATCACACCGATTGCGATGGGCAGGACAATGCGCTTGGCGCGCACAATCTTCGGGTAACGCTTGAAATAGGGGGTGCGCTCGCGGGCCATGGTGCTCCTTCTGGTCGTACCTTCTGGTGGGTGTTGGGGGGGCTGTGTACCCCGTGCTTCTACGATTTTAGGCTACTTGCTGAGGTTGTAGGGCTTTTCGCTGCGGGAGTTTATGCAGCGGGAGTTTATGCGGCGGGGCGGGGGATCAGCATGTTAGTGATGCGCGCCGTGCAGGTGATGCGGCCGCGCTCATCCACAATGTCGATGGAGTGGATGCACAGGGTGCGTCCGAGCTTGACGGCGGTGCAGATTGCGGTGACCAGACCCGAGACTGCCGGGCGTACGTGGGTTGCGTTGATGTCCACGCCGACCGCTACGAGGTCTTCGCCGCCGTGTACGCCCGCGGAGAGGGAGCCGAGGGTCTCGGCAAGAACCACGTTGGCGCCGCCGTGCAGCAGGCCGATGGGCTGGGTGTTACCGGCAACGGGCATGGTTGCGACGGTGCGTTCTGCGGTGAGTTCCTGGAACTTAATGCCCATGGCGGGGATGAGTTCGCCCAGGCCGCGGGGGAAGTAGGGGTGCAGGTGTTCGGGGATTCCGCTTTCGGTCAGCTGCGCCTTGATTTCTTCTGCGCTGAGGGTGGTGGGTGCTGCCGCGCGGACGGGTGCGTGCTGTGTGTTGTTTTCAGTCATGACTTCCAGTGTACTCCTCGGTTTTTGGTGCTTTGACCTGCGGGGGAGGTTCCGGGCACGATTCAGCCCCGCCTCCTGAACTCAGGAGACGGGGCTGAAAAACGCTATGTGAGCGGATGAGGATTAAGCGGAAATAGCTTCTGCCTTTTCGATGTCCTCGTCGCGAATTTCCTTATCGGGGTTCGCTCCGATTGCCTTGGAAATACGCTCGGTCAGGGCTGCGATGGTCGCGTCACCGGTCACGTTGGTTGCGGTGCCGAAGGAGTCCTGAGCCAGGTACAGGGCAATCATCAGGGCAATCATGGAGGAGTCAAAGCCGAGCATGGACTCGAGCAGACCGATTGCGGTCATCACGCCACCGCCGGGAACGCCGGGAGCGGCAACCATCATCACGCCGAGCACCAGAATCATGGGAACCAGCGAACCGAAGTCGGGGCTCTTACCGGTCATGAACAGCACAGCCACCGCGCAGGAGGTAATGGTGATCATGGAGCCGGAGAGGTGAATGGTCGCGCACAGCGGAATCGCGAAGTCCACCACGCGAGCAGAGATGCCAGCCTTCTTTGCCGAACGCACGGTCACAGGGATGGTAGCAGCCGAAGACTGGGTACCGATTGCGGTGAAGTACGCGGGCATCATGGTCTTGAGCATCTGGATGGGGCTACGGCGAGACACCGCGCCAGCCACCGAGTACTGCAGGGCCAGGGTGACCCAGTGCAGGATAATCACCATGACAAAGACCAGACCGAAGACGGAGAGGATCTTGGCGACCTGACCGGCGAGGGTCATGTTCGCGAACACACCCACAATGTGCACGGGCAGCAGGGGGATAATCACGTAGCTAAGCATCTTCTCAACGATGACCTGGAAGTCTTCGAAGAGGTTCAGCATCGCACGGGTCTTCAGGGCGGTAATGCCCAGACCCAGAATGAAGGAGAGAACCAGCGCGCTGAGCACACCCATAATCGGGGGCAACTGAATGGAAACGTAACCGGCGGAGAGTGCGTTCTCTGGGTTATCGAAAGATGCCAGCTGCTGACCCTTCAGGATGATGGGGTAGAGCAGCAGTGCGCAGGTCAGTGCCAGGAAGCCCGCAAGGATGCTGGAGAGGTATGCCAGACCCACGGTGATGCCGAGCATCTTGCCTGCACCCTGCGCGAGGGAACCAATACCGGGCACGATGAAGCCGATAATAATCAGCGGAATCGCGAAGCTCAGGAAGGCACTGAACACGGTGGAGAGGGAGACGAAGAGCTGCACAATGAAGTCGGTGGGGATGGCTGCGCCGGTTGCGTCATTGATGCCGCTAATCATTCCGGGGGTCAGCATGCCGATAAGCACACCCGATGCAATCGCGATGATAATCCACGCGAGGAGGGGAAGTTTTTTGAGTGCCTTCATAGTTTCCTAAATGAGGGTTCGTTGTGTGTTAAGCGCTGGAGGTGCCCTCACGGTCCGGTGAATCCTGTCGGTGAATTCTGGGTAGAGTTCTGCCTATGAATACACGGGGTGTGGGGGTTTCCTACGCTGGAGGCGATAATAAGGTTATATATTATCTGGAAACTGTATTATTATCCACCTTACATAGTGGCTTGGGGCACATTTTTGGGAGGAAAATTCACCAAACGCACCCCACCGGCACTTATATATGAGGTAAAACTCTTTCCGCACACCCCTAGTTCCGCTATATGGCACAGCACCGGCACCCAATACAGCACCGGCACCCAATACAGCACGGGCGCCTCCCCGCAGGACTGACCAGCCCAAGGCAGACCCTCAGTGCTGACCGGCAGCCACCGCAAAACCAGCCGTCACGAAGCTTCCCACCACGAAGCCAACCACCGAACAAACTCAGACTCGATACACTAGAAGAGTGACTACAGAGAACAAAACCCTCCTGCTCATTGACGGACACTCCCTCGCCCTACGCTCCTTCTTCGGCATCTACACCATGGCCGAAAAGACCGGACAGCACATCTTCGTGCGCAGCGACGGCCAGCACACCGAAGCCGTCCACGCCTTCCTCTCCACCCTGCTGAGCATCATCAAAGACAACCAGCCCAGCCACATCGCCGTAGCCTTCGACCTGCCCGGCGGCACCTTCCGCACTGCCGAATACGGCGAATACAAGGGCGGCCGCAACGCCATCCCCGAAGCCTTCAACGGCCAGATCGACCTCATCAAAAAGATGCTCGGCGCGCTCAACATCCCCGCGCTCACCTACGAAAACTACGAAGCCGACGACATCGTCGCAACCCTCACCCGCCGCGGCACCGAAGCCGGCTACAAGGTCCTCATCCTCTCCGGCGACCGCGACATCTTCCAGCTTGTCACCGACGACGTCACCCTGCTCTACCCGGTCACCACCGGCCCCTCCAAGGGTATTCAGCGCATGGACCCCGCCGCCGTCGAAAAGAAAACCAAGGTACCCCCGCACATGTACCCCGACCTCGCCGCCCTCACCGGCGAACAGGCGGACAACCTGCCCGGCGTACCCGGCGTAGGCCCCGGCTTCGCCGCCAAGTGGCTCGGCGAATACGGCTCCCTCGACGCCGTCATCGAAAACAGCGACAAGATCGGCGGCAAGAAGGGCGAAGCACTACGCGAAAACATCGACAACGTAGTGCGCAACCGCCGCCTCAACCAGCTCGTCAACGACCTCGACCTGGACATCACCCTCGAAGACACCGCCTTCACCCCCAACCTGGATGCACTCAACGCCTTCTTCGATGAGGTAGAGTTCCGCACCATCCGCAAGCGTGCCGCCGACACCCTCGGCCCCATCGTGCGCGCCGCCGGCTCCGCAGGCTCTGCAGGTTCCGCCGCAGAAGCAGGGGAGGAAGGCGCCACCAAGAAGGCACCCACCGGCCCCGTCTACGCACCCATCAACACCAGCGCACCCACCAAAAACGCAGACGCAGCAGCATTCCGCGCCTTCTGCGCCGCCGCAGCCGAAGAAAACTACGGCACCGACGAACAGGGTGCGCCCATCGCGGTACCCGAACGCCTCGAAGGTGCCGTGACCCTCTACCCGGTCACCAACCTGCCCGTAGCACGCCCCGCCATCGGCGACGCACCCGCCGTCAAGGTCACCAAAACCAAGATCCGCGCCGCCGAAGAAAACCCTGAACTGCTCGGCGTGCTCCTCACCAGCAAGAGCACCAGCCTCTGGATCGACACCCGCACCATCGACCCGGAACTCGACGCCGCCCTCGCCGCCTGGCTCTCCGACGAAGCAGCCCGCAAAATCGTCATGGACCTCAAGGTTCAGCGCAAACTCCTGCGCGCCTACGGCTACGAACTCGCCGGCGCCGTCGAAGACCCCGCCCTGTCCTCCTACATGTGCGGCTTCATCCCCACCGCAACCCGCAAGCTCTTCTCCGAACGCATGGAAGACCTCGCCGAACGCTACCTCTGGATCCCCAAGGACCCCTACGCGCAGCTCGTCTTCCAGCCCGAAGAAGAAGAGGCAGAACCCTCCCTCTTCAGCATGCCCGGCGAAGCCGAACCCGTCGAAAACCTGCGCTACTTCACCCAGATCAGCCGCATTATTCACGAACTCGCACGCCTGCTGCACTATGAGATGGAAGAGCACGGCCAGTTGAAGGTCTACGAAGAAATCGAACTGCCTCTGCTCTACGTCCTCGCAGACATGGAACAGGCAGGCATCGCCGTCTCCGACGCGCTCCTGGCCGAACTGCACGACACCTTCTCCGCACGCGCCGCCCAGGCACAGGACGCCGCACGCGCCATCATCGGCGACACCGTCGAAACCGACGACGGCGAAGAACCCCTCAACCTCGCCTCCGTCAAACAGCTGCAGACCGTGCTCTTCGACAAGCTCGCCCTGCCGCACACCCGCAAAATCAAGTCCGGCTACTCCACCGACGCCGAATCCGTCACCGAACTGCTCTCCAAAATCTCCCCGGAGTCCGACGGTGCCGCATTCCTCGGTGCGCTCGCCGCCTACCGCGACAACATCAAACTCGTCCAGACCGTCGAAGGCCTGCAGAAAGCAGCCGCCGACGACGGACGCGTACACACCACCTTCCAGCAGGGTGCCGCCTCCACCGGTCGACTCTCCTCAACCGCGCCGAACCTGCAGAACATCCCGATCCGCACCGAAGAAGGCCGCCGCATCCGTGGCGCCTTCATCGTCGCGCCCGCACCCGTCGACGGCGTGGAGTACGAGGGTCTGCTCACCGCCGACTACTCGCAGATCGAAATGCGCATCATGGTGCACCTTGCCGCCGACGAGAAGCTCATCGCAGCCTACGAAGCGGGGGAAGACCTGCACCGTTACGTGGGTTCCGAAGTCTTCGGCGTCGCCCCCGAAGAAGTCACCCCCGAGCAGCGCTCCAAGGTCAAGGCAATGTCCTACGGCCTGGCGTACGGCCTGTCCCGCTTCGGCCTCGCCAAGCAGCTGAACATCAGCTCCGACGAGGCAGGCGAACTGCGCACCAACTACTTCAAGCGCTTCGGACGCGTGGGACGATTCCTGCGCGGCGTGCTCAAGCAGGCACACCAGGACGGCTACACCGAAACCATTTTCGGCCGCCGCCGCGTGCTACCCGACCTGGACTCGCCCAACCGTGTACGCCGAGAAGCCGCCGAACGCGCCGCCCTCAACGCCCCCATTCAAGGCACCGCCGCGGACATCATCAAGATCGCCATGATCAACATTCACCGCCGCCTGCGCGAAGAGGGCCTCAAGACCCGCATGCTGCTGCAGGTGCACGACGAAATCATCCTCGAAGTCGCCACCGGCGAGCGTGAAGCCGCCGAACGCGTGCTGGTCGAGGAGATGAGCGGTGCCGCCTCCCTGCGTGTTCCTCTGGATGTGCAGGTCGGCTGGGGTAAGTCCTGGCAGGAGGCGGGCCACTAGGCGCGTTTCTTCCGTTTGGCTCCGCTTGGAAAGGCGGTTATCGTCCTCGTTCCTACAGGGCGGGTGGGTACGCTATACCCTTCCTCCGCTCCTGCAGGGGAACCCACCCTCTCGGGCGCTCCGCTCTCTCCTTGCTTCGCTGCGGAGAGCACCCGAGAGGGTACCCTGATGTCGCTTCCGGAGGGTATAGCTACCCTGCGTTCCGGCTAGGCTTGGTGTCTCGCGCGGAGGGGCGGTGTCGTCCGAACGTGACATCAGGGTGCCCGAAGCGAAGCGAGGGCGGGTGCCCCTGTAGGAACGAGGACGAGTGCCGTCCCCTCCGCACCCCCTCCGCGAACCACAACTTCAAAACCGCAAATAAGTACGGGAATTCCGGGCGCGTAACCATTGACGACACGCCCGGGATTCCCGTAAACTGTTAACTGCGTGTACCAACGTACGGGTTTTCTATGCTCTTTTTCTCCTCGAGAACAACGGGGAGAAAGCGGGCACAGACCGCTCGTGCACCCTGCTTGAAGCATCTGCTTCCGGTAGGCGGTACACATTGTAAGTATCCGTCAGCTCGACGTTTCCTCACCCCGTTCAAAGGCGTTAGCGGCCCTATGCCGTGCGCGCCGGGGTGAAAAAGTGAGCCGGCCGGCGCCTCCACCCGGGGGTGTTGAACGGCGAACCGGCAGCGTCGACCTATTAGAAATCCAATTGGAGCCCTCACTACATGAGCACCAACATCCCTCAGGTCGCAATCAACGACATCGGCGACGAGCAGGCATTCCTCGAGGCTGTCGAGAAGACCATCAAGGTCTTCAACGACGGCGATCTCGTCTCCGGCCAGGTCGTTAAGATCGACCACGATGAGGTTCTGCTCGACATCGGTTACAAGACCGAAGGCGTCATCCCCTCCCGCGAGCTGTCCATCAAGCACGACATCGACCCCTCTGAGGTTGTCGAGCTCGGCTCCGAGGTTGAGGCACTCGTCCTCACCAAGGAGGACAAGGAAGGTCGCCTGATCCTCTCCAAGAAGCGCGCACAGTACGAGCGTGCATGGGGCGACATCGAGAAGGTCAAGGAAAACGACGGCGTCGTTACCGGTACCGTTATCGAGGTTGTCAAGGGTGGCCTTATCCTCGACATCGGTCTGCGTGGCTTCCTGCCTGCATCCCTCGTTGAGATGCGCCGCGTCCGCGACCTCGCACCTTACATCGGTCAGCAGATCGAAGCTAAGATCATCGAGCTGGACAAGAACCGCAACAACGTTGTTCTGTCCCGCCGTGCATACCTGGAAGAGACTCAGTCCGCTGTTCGCTCCTCCTTCCTCAACGAGCTGGAGAAGGGTCAGGTCCGCGAGGGCGTTGTCTCCTCCATCGTCAACTTCGGTGCATTCGTGGACCTGGGTGGCGTGGACGGTCTGGTTCACGTTTCCGAGCTGTCCTGGAAGCACATCGACCACCCGTCCGAGGTTGTCGAGGTTGGCCAGCCCGTTACCGTCGAGGTTCTCGAGGTGGACCTGGACCGCGAGCGCGTGTCCCTGTCCCTCAAGGCAACCCAGGAAGATCCGTGGCAGGCATTTGCTCGCACCCACGCTCTGGGTCAGATTGTTCCCGGTAAGGTCACCAAGCTCGTTCCCTTCGGTGCATTCGTGCGCGTTGAGGACGGCATCGAGGGCCTCGTCCACATCTCCGAGCTGGCAACCCGCCACGTTGATCTGGCTGAGCAGGTCGTCTCCGTTGGTGAAGAGGTCTTCGTTAAGATCATCGACATCGACATGGACCGCCGCCGCATCTCCCTGTCCCTCAAGCAGGCAAACGAGGGCGTTGACCCCAACGCTACCGAGTTTGACCCCGCTCTGTACGGCATGGCTGCAGAGTACGACGAGGCTGGCAACTACAAGTACCCCGAGGGCTTCGACCCCGAGGCTAACGAGTGGCTGGAAGGCTTCGACGCACAGCGCGAGGCTTGGGAAGCACAGTACGCAGAGGCACAGGCTCGCTTCGAGGCTCACAAGGTTCAGGTTGCTAAGGCTCTCGAGGCTGACGCAGAGGCTGCAGCAGCAGCTCCCGCAGCAGCTGAGCCCGCACCGACCTCTTACTCCTCCGAGGAGCCCGCTTCCGCAGGTACCCTCGCATCGGATGAGGCACTGGCTGAGCTCCGCAAGAAGCTGACCGGCAACTAATCTGCCGCTCAGATGAGCACTCATCAGGCGTAATAGCCGATAGGTAACCCCCGCGTGGGGTGCCTAGAGCAGGGACCCCCTCATCTCCCGTTTGGGAGGTGAGGGGGTTCTTTGCGTTATCGGGAGGTTGAGCTTCGGGATAGGGGTTAGGCGCGGGGTGTTGAGGTATCTTTAGGCAGCAATCATCTGCTGCCAGACGGCGCGCACCTGCTCGGCGGTCTCCTCCAGCGAGCCGCCGTTATCGATAATCCAGGTTGCGACCGCCTCACGCTGCTCGTCGGTTGCCTGCGCGGCGATGCGGGCGCGCGCATCCTCCTCGCTCATGCCGCGTGAAGATACCAGGCGTTCTAGGCGGGTCGCCAGGGGAGTGCGCACCACGACCACGCCGTCGAAGGCGGACGGGTCGCCGCTCTCCACGAGTAGCGGAATGTCCTCCAGAATGATACCGCTGAACCCGGGATCGGACTGTGCCTGCTCCACCAGCTGGGCGGCACGCTCACGAATCGCGGGGTGCACAATCGCGTTCAGGCGCAGGCGCGCCTGCTCATCATTGAACACGATACGCGCCAGGGCGGGGCGGTTGAGGCGGCCGTCCTCATCGAGCAGGTGCTCACCGAACTCCGCGACCGTGCGGGCGAGCACCGCCTCGCCGGGTTCCATGAGGGAGCGGGAGATAGCGTCCGCATCCACCAGGAACGCACCCTGCTCAACGAACAGGGTGGCGATGGTGCTCTTGCCGCTGCCGATACCGCCGGTCAGGGCGTAACGGCGCAGGGCAGTAGGCGCGGGGGAAGAAGACTGGGACATGGGACGGTGCTCCTGACGGGCTGTGCCACAATAGATAGGTACTGATTAGAGGAGGACACATGCAGGAAGAAACTCGCGCCAACCGCTACCTTGTGCCGCGCGGCGATGAGCCCTATGAGAGCCTCCTCGAAATTAAGCGTAGCGAATTTATTGGTCACATCAAGCGCGTGAGCACCGTCGAGGAGGCGCGCGCCTACATTGAGTCGGTGCGCAAGACCTACCACGATGCCCGCCACGTGTGCTCGGCGTTCATTATTGGTGCCGACCGCGATATTCAGCGTTCCTCTGATGACGGTGAGCCCGCCGGTACCGCGGGTGTGCCGATGATGCAGGCGCTGCTGGCGCGTCAGACCCGCGAGGATGGCACTACTGACCTGTCGGATGTGGTTGCCGTGGTCGTGCGCTATTTTGGCGGCATTAAGCTCGGCGCGGGCGGTCTGGTGCGCGCCTACACCGATTCGGTGGTGCAGACCCTGGATTCGGCTCAGTTTGATTCGCGTGAGCGTCTGCGCGTGGGTCAGGTGCCCAGTTCGCATGCGGACGCGGGCCGTCTGGAGAACGAGATTCGTGCCGCCGGTCTGAACGTTTTGGGTACCGAGTACGGTGCGGAGGGTACCACGATTTCTTTGGGTGTTTTTGATCGCCCGGAGGAGCTGGAACGCGCCGAGGAGCTGGTGGTGAGCTTGAGTTCCGGTGCGGCGAGCGTGACCTGGGGGGACACGCAGTGGGTGGATTTGCCGGTCTAGGTTACCGGCCCCTAGAATCCCGATCCTGGATTCCCCGTCTTAGATTCCCGCTCCAGATTTTCCGTCCCTAGATTTCCGTTCCTCCCGGATTTCCGGGCTAAAGCGCCCGTATAAAGCTCTCAAAACCTGAAACATAGCTCAACCTTAGTCAATAGTTACTCTAACCCTAGTAATTGCCCGCTAAAGCTGATAGCCTAAAAAGCGTTGCGGAACGCACACGCCCCTCCACAGCATGGGCAACGGGTTCATCACCAGCGGTAACCCAGCCCTGCGCCTCCACGGGGGAGCGGGTGCGCCCGCACCGACGGGCGGGCTCAACGATGACATCTCAGCGAGGAGAACTGGGTACTATCTCAGCGCTGAGGTCCTGATGCTGACGTCTTGAAGCTATAGCCTAGTTACTCAAGGAACGAGGCACAGCTGTATGCCGGTACTATACGAGCCGGCAGACGGTGGTGTGTGTGCATGAACCATCTGCCGGTAGGCGCTGAGCCCCGCCCGTCACCTTACGAAGAATCAGCTAACGAACGCTCTGAAGAGCGCAAGGTCGTGAAAACGTGACGCAGTCGGGAACCTACCGAGAACAAACAAGCGAACAAGCAGGCAAGAACTCACCGGAGTTCTCCGCGGGCAGCCGCGGCGGTACCGCAACCCTCAACCGTGGGGGAGTGCGCCTCCCCAAGAGGGGTGTAGCCGAACAGCTTGAACCCGCCACCGTCGCCCAGCTGCTCAACGCTTACCGCCAGCAGAACCTCGGCACCCTGCTGAGCGTGCTCACGCAGCGTCCTGCAGAATTTGCGCGTCAGCTCGGAAGGCTCTGCCGCGTCTTCCCCGAACACGTTCAGGCTATCGCCCAGGCGTTCGGCACCGTGGGTCGTGCCCTGCCCATTGACGAACTGGTGCGCCTGCACAACCGCTACTCCAACGCCGCCCGCGGAGTCGGCGAACACCTCAGCCTGGACAACTCCGGCGTGGCGCACCTGGTGCAGAGCCCCGCACTCAGCCGCGAAGGTGCGGGTCACCTGCTCATGGCGATTGAACTCTGTCTCGCCGGCAGGATGCGCGGGCTCACCATCGCCATGCCCTCCACCGAGGCGTTCACCCCGGCTGAGCAGGCACCGAGCCTCGGCTCCTGCAACCCCGCCCTGGACGGCGCCCTCAACGCGTTCGAACCGGCAGGCTGGGAACCCTTCCACCTGGACGGCAGTGAGGTGCTCCTCGCGACCGGTGTGCGCGACGTGCCCGACGGCTACGAGCTGTCCCTCTGGCTGCTCGACGATGACTATCGGTGCCGCGCCCGCATTGAGCGCGGCGCCCCGCAGGTGTGCGTGGCAAGCTTCTACGATGAGGAAGTCATCACCCGAACCGTGGAAGAAACTGGGTCGGGCGAAGCCGGTCTGGTCGAGAACTACCGCGTGGAGGAGTACGCGGAACTGGACTTCCTCAACGCGATGGACCGGCAGGTGCGCTACGTGGCGGTTACCGCCGCCGTGGGGGAGCCGCTCCTGTCGTTGGAGAAGAACCAGGCGCCGAACAGCCTCCCCGACCCGGCGGCTTTCATCGCCGAGGCGGCGGGCGCCTCCCGTTTTGCGAGGAGTCTCCGCCCGGATATCCGCACCGCCGCCGTGGTAGGTAAGGGCCTGCGCACCGTCAACCACCGCGGCATGCTGCCCGTGCTGGGTGTGCCGAACCGCACCGTGTGCGCGGTGATTGACCTGTACAAGCAGCGCATCTGCGTGCCCGGCGTGGGCATTCCCCGCGGGCTGAGCGTGGAGGATGAAGAACGCACGATGCAGCTGATTTTGAGCGCCCTGAACGGGTACCTTCCGCTGACGAACCGGGCGCTGATGAGCCTCGCCGGAGCAACCGTGGAGGTGCGCTAACGCAGCGACCAACTAACGCTGTAGCGAACACTGCGAACCAATAAATACCGCCTGGAACCATGCCTTGAGCACGGTCCCGGGCGGTATGTGGCACACAGGAATAGAGAGAAGAAGAGTGAAAAACTTGGAGCCCCGCCAGCTCCGCTGAGAATCCAGAGGCTCCACAAGAGCTCCAGACGTAGAGCCTCGGTAGAAGAGCCTCAGCAGAACCGGCGGGGGTAGCTACAAAACTAGCGAACTAGCGAGCCACGGGGACTACTTTGCGGGGCCCTGGCCGTTGATGATGCGCTGAGCCTCATCCTCGGTCAGCTGGTAGCCGTAGAAGGTCGAGTAGAACTCGCGGGTCTCCTTGACCAGGTCAATGTCGGAGAACTTCTCGGGGTGGAACAGCTTCGCCGCCCACAGAATCTGCAGAGCCTCCTCAGCGGAGTAACGGTCCCAGTTGAAGGTGCCGACCGGGTTCTTAATGATCTTGTCGTTCTTGACGGCGGGGACGTCCTTCCACGCGGCGTCAGCCTTGATCGCGTCCACGCCCTTCTGCGCATCCGCACCACCAATGATGATGTACTCCGGCTGCGAGGCAATAATCTGCTCCAGGGAAATATTCTTCAGGTTCTCCACACCGTCGAGGGAGTTGGTGGCGCCCGCCAGCTTCATCCACTCACCAATCAGGGACTTGGAGCCGTCCACCTTGGTCAGGTCGGAACCGCCGGAGATGTGCAGAACCTTCGGGGACTCCTTGACGTCCTTCAAGCGTTCCTTGATGAGGTTCTCGTTCTTCTCCAGGTACGCCAGGTACTTGTTCGCGCGGTCGATGGCGTCGTTGGTGCCGATGACCTCAGCGGTCAGCTCAACGGTGCGCTTCAGGTCGGCGAAGTTCTGGAACTCAACGTGCACGGAGGGAATGTCGGCAGCGGAGGTCTTGGAAATCTGGTCCTTCGAGGAAGCCAGCACGACATCGGGCTTGTCAGCCAGCAGCTGCTCCATGTTCACGTCGGTGCCCTTCACGGGGGCGTCGACCTTCTCAATGCCGGGGTAAACCTGCTTGAACCACTCGAGGGACTTCACAGCGGTGGTGGTAGCGGACAGCTTGTTGGCACCGCCCAGCAGCAGAACGATCTGGTTGTTAGCGTGCCACAGGTCAGCGATGCGCTCGGGGTGGGTCGGGACGGTGACCTCCTTGCCATCAATATCCTTGATGACCTTGGTGCCGTCACCGTTGTCCTTCACGAAGAAGCTGGTGTGCTTCTGCTCGGAGCTGCTCGATGCCGAAACCGAGGAGGAAGCGGCTGCGGAGGAGGACGAGGAAGCAGTGTTTGCGGCACCGCAACCGGTCAGAGCTGCCAGCAGCAGGGAGGTGGTCAGCGCGAGGCCCGAGTGGAACTTCGTAATCTTCATGGTGTGTCTTTCTTTGTTGTACAACGGATGGTTGACGATTAAACCGGCGGCGGCACGGGTGAGGACAAACGTGCTAGGGGAACGCTACCGTCGCGGATGCGGCACCTCTACCGCATCCCCGACGGGGCCTGGCCCGCACCGCCACCGGAAGACTAGGGGGTGTGGAGCCTCAGGTGTCGAGGCTCGTCATGTGCACGCTGGAGCGCCCCAGCTCGGGGGAGTAGGTCACCGTCAGGTCGGTGTTGAAGGTGCGCGAGAGAACCTCACTCGTGAGCACCTCCGAGGCGCGGCCCGTCAAAAGCTGAGCCGGCGCATCCTTCGAAACTGATGAATCCTTCGAGGCGGGCGCGTCGGGTTCGTCGTGTGCGCTAAGCAGGGCAACGGTCGCGTCCATCATGAGGGCGTGGTCCGGGTTGTGAGTCGTGAAGATGACCCCGTACCCGGCGTCGCGCAGTTGCCGAATTTTCCGCAGAACCTTTGCCTGGTTCGCCACGTCCAGTGCGCTGGTCGGCTCGTCCAGAACGATGAGCGGGGCGTCCTGGACCAGGGTTCGGGCAATACCCACCTGCTGCCGCTGACCGCCCGAGAGCTGATCCAGCGGGGAGTGCGCCAGGTCCAGCAGGTCGAGTTCCTCCATCACGGTTTGCACCTGCTCACGGTCACGGCGTGAGGGCGCAGAGAACAACCCGATGTAGGGTGCACGACCCATCAGCAGGTACTCGGTGACCGTGTAGGAGATGCCGCGACCCTCCATCTGCGGAAGGTACGCGATGCGGCGGGCACGCTCGGTCGCGGTCAGCGAATCCAGCGGCTCGTCGCCCAGAATAACGGTGCCCTCGGTGAGCGAATGCAAACCAATCAGGGAGTTCAGCAGGGTGGACTTACCCACACCGTTGCGGCCCAGAATGGCGAGGACCTCGCCGCGGCGCACCGTCAGGTTCACGTTGCGGAAAATCCAGCGGTTGGAACGGCGACCGGAGCGGTGCAGGCCAGTGCGGCGGTGCTTGATGCGCTCGCCCCGGTGACTGTAGCGAAACCCTGCATCGTCCAGGCGCAGCAGAACCTCTGCGCCCGTGCTGTGCCGAGACTCAGATGAGGAAAGAGCAGACATTACTTCACCCGAACCTTTCCGAGCAGCAACAACGCCACGTACAGCGGCGTGCCGATGAAACCGGTCAGAACGCTCAGCGGAACCTCGGCGCTGGTGAGGCTACGCGCCAGGGTGTCGACAAACATCATGAACGAGGCACCCATCAGAATGGACAACGGCATGAGCTTGGTCGTGTCGCTACCGACCAGCAGGCGGCACAGGTGCGGAATGACCAGACCAACCCAAGAAATCGGGCCGCCAATGCACACGCTGGTCGCGGTCACCAGGGTTGCCAGCAGGATGGTGACGCCGCGGGTGCGGGTCAGGTTGATGCCGAGGGTGCGCGCCTCGTCGTCGCCGAGCGAGAGGATGTTAATGCGCCAGCGCATCGCCAGCAGAAGCAGGATGCAGGGCACCGCCACCAGCGCGAACTGGGTGAGTGCCTCCGCGCGTACGTCCTGTAGGGAGCCCATCTGCCAGAACACGATCTGCGCCAGCTGAGTTTCGGGGTTCGCAATGAACTTCAACGCACCCAGTGCGGCGGTGCCGAAGCCACCCACAATCACGCCGGAGAGCACCAGCATGAGCGTGGACTGATTCTTCAACAGGCGAGGAATACTCACGGTCAGCAGCACGGCGGCAAGGCCACCGGCGAGTGCGGAACCCTGAATCGCGAGGCTCGTGCCCACACCCAGCAGAATGGCGGAGGCGGCACCCACCGACGCACCCTGCGAAACACCCAGCAGATAGGGGGAGACCAGCGGGTTACGGAAAACCGCCTGGAAGGTAGCGCCCGCAACGGCGAGGGCGGCACCGATGAGCCCGGCGGCGAGTAGGCGCGGAATGCGCACGGTCAGCAGCATGTTTTCGGCGGGCTTGTAGACCTTCAGGTCCATGCCGAACCAGTTCTTGCCGAGGATACGGAAGAGCTCGTCCAGTTCGACCGGGTACCTGCCGGTGATGAGTGAGAGATAGGTGACGCCCAGCAGAATGGCGAGGGCGATGAGCATAATGACCGGGTAGGAGGAGGTGAAGAGCGAGCGGCGGCGTTCGTTCTTGGCAGCTAAGGTGGCGACCGGTGTGCCGGTGGGGTTCGCCTCCGCGGGTTCTGTCGGGGCGGCTTTTGAAGCTGTCTCCGTGGTCGTGCTCATGGAGTCCTTCCGTGCGCTCTTATGGTCCGTTCTGTCTGCGTGTGTGCGCTCTAAACATATGTGAGCCGCGTCAAAGAGGCAAAGGATAAGGGTGCGGAATACTCGTCATAAGTCTTTATGTTTTATCCCTTATCTTTTGTGACTTGGCGTGCCTGCGCCGCGATGCGGGCGGGGGAGTGGGCACCCTCGTAAGCACGCCGTTATTGTGCGGGAATTGCGCGGGAAAACGCTCCTGTTCGATTCCTGCCCTGCGGCGCACATAAACCGCTCGAACGCCCCTTATCTTTTGCACCCCATCTTTTATGAACTTGGGCACTTTCGCGCCGGACTATTGCGTCGGTAGCTGCGCCAGCAATTACGCCGGACTATTGCGCCAGCAGAAAAGGGCGACCAATCCTGGGGCGTATTGGGCGGCTTTCCCCTAGGATGGATACATGAGTTACGCACCCGAAATTAACCGTGTTGTTGCCCCCTTTGAGGTAGTCAGTCCCTTCCAGCCTGCCGGTGATCAGCCGAAGGCTATCGCCGAGCTCACCGAGCGTGTGCAGAACGGTGAGAAGGACATTGTGCTGATGGGCGCTACCGGTACCGGTAAGTCCGCGACCGCAGCCTGGCTGATTGAGGCGGTGCAGCGTCCGACTCTGGTGCTCGTGCAGAATAAGACTCTGGCGGCGCAGCTGGCGAATGAGCTGCGCGAGCTGCTGCCGAATAATGCGGTGGAGTATTTCGTCTCCTACTACGACTACTACCAGCCTGAGGCGTACGTGCCGCAGACCGATACGTTCATTGAGAAGGACTCCTCCATCAACGAGGAGGTGGAGCGTCTGCGCCATTCGGCGACGAACTCCCTGCTGACTCGCCGTGACGTGGTGGTGGTTGCGACCGTGTCCTGCATTTACGGCCTGGGCACGCCCGAAGAGTACATTGAGCAGATGGTGACTTTGCGTCGCGGTGAGGAGATTGACCGCGACGAGCTGTTGCGCCAGTTCGTGGCGATGCAGTACGCGCGTAACGATATGGACTTTCACCGCGGCACGTTCCGTGTGCGCGGCGATACCGTCGAAATCATCCCCATGTACGAGGAGAACGCAATCCGCATTGAGTTCTTCGGTGATGAGATTGAGGCGATTTACACCCTGCACCCGCTGACCGGCGAGGTGATTCGCGAGGAAGAAGAAATGTACGTCTTCCCCGCAAGCCACTATGTTGCTGGCCCGGAGCGTATGGCGAAGGCCATTACCTCCATTGAGGATGAGCTGCGCGAGCGCCTGCAGACCCTCGAATCCCAGGGCAAGCTGCTGGAGGCGCAGCGTCTGCGTATGCGCACCACCTACGACCTGGAAATGATGGAGCAGATGGGCTTCTGCAATGGCATTGAGAACTACTCGCGCCATATTGATGGTCGTGCCCCCGGTAGCGCCCCGAACTGTCTGCTGGATTATTTCCCGGATGATTTCCTGCTGATTATTGATGAATCGCACGTGACTGTCCCGCAGATTGGCGCCATGTATGAGGGCGATATGTCCCGTAAGCGCACCCTGGTGGAGCACGGTTTCCGCCTGCCGTCGGCGATGGATAACCGCCCGCTGAAGTGGGAGGAGTTCCTGGAGCGTATCGGTCAGACGATTTACCTCTCGGCGACTCCGGGTAAGTATGAGCTGTCGCAGGCTGATGGTTATGTGGAGCAGATTATTCGCCCGACCGGCCTGATTGACCCGGAGATTGTGGTCAAGCCGACCAAGGGGCAGATTGATGATTTGCTTGAGGAAATTCGCGTGCGCGTTGAGCGTGATGAGCGTGTGCTGGTCACGACCCTCACCAAACGCATGGCGGAGGATCTGACCGAGTACCTGCTGCAGCACGGTGTGAAGGTGCAGTACCTGCACTCAGACGTTGACACTCTGCGCCGTGTGGAGCTTCTGCGTGAGCTGCGCCTGGGCACCTTCGATGTGCTGGTCGGTATTAACCTGCTGCGTGAGGGCCTGGACCTGCCCGAGGTGTCCCTGGTTGCGATTCTGGATGCCGATAAGGAAGGCTTCCTGCGTTCGACCACGTCGCTGATTCAGACCATTGGTCGTGCAGCGCGTAACGTGTCCGGTCAGGTGCATATGTACGCCGATAAGATTACGGATTCTATGCGTGTGGCGATTGATGAGACGAACCGCCGCCGCGAGATTCAGCAGGCGTACAACCGTGAGCACGGCATTGACCCGCAGCCTCTGCGGAAGAAGATTGCCGATATTACGGATGTTCTCGCCCGCGAGGAGGAAGACACCCGCGAGCTTCTGCAGCTGCGGAAGAGCGGTAAGAAGGGTGCCCGCACGGTGAGTGCGGGTGCGAAGACCGGTTCTGCGACCTCGTCGAAGATTGCCACGAGCACCCCGGAGTCGGAGGAGCTTCTCGCCCGCGCGGAGGCGCGCGTTCGTGCTGACGGCCTGGCGGCGGCACCTGCCGAAGATTTGCTGGATTTGATTGAGCAGATGAACGAGCAGATGCGCGTGGCGGCGGAGAACCTGCAGTTTGAGTTGGCGGCGCGTCTGCGTGATGAGCTTGCCGATTTGAAGAAGGAGTTGCGCCTGATGAAGGAGGCGGGTCACGCCTAAACCCGGTGCTCTAAACACCGTGTTCTAAGCCCGGTTTTTAGGGGTCTGACTTGGGTTTTTCGCCATGAGATAATTCATTGCTCGTGAAGTTCCACTGAGTGCAGATACATGCTGTACACTATCAAAGTGTTTTACGTGTCAAATAACACCGTGATGCTTCCGAACGATAAAGAAAAATCTGTGACTATTTCAAATAACCCTTCAGACGCACACACTACGGGAGTTCGTTCCGTTACCCGCCGCAACCTCACCCGCGGCGCGCTCTGGGCTGTGCCCGCTATTGCCGCCTCCACGGCGGTGCCCGCATTCGCAGCCTCGGCTGATGATTGCAAGACGGTTAAGGGCCCGGACTTTACCCAGGTCGGCGGCTGGATGATTACCAACCCCGCCAGTGGCGCTCTGCAGTCGCGCACCAAGAACAAGCCCGTGACTGCGCCGGTGACCGGTCAGGCGTGGTGGTCCATGGAGAATGCAACCTCCCCGAACCCCGCAACGATCCGCCTCATGTCCGTGTACGAGCGACTCACGGCCCCGAGGGCGACCTCAACCTGAACTGCGGCGAGTTCGTGATGACCTACAACGTCTCCGCAGTGGAGGCGACGACCGGCACCACGCACCTGCACCCGTCCATGGATATTTACCTCTTCTCGCCCGAGGGTGAAATCATTGACCGTCAGGTCTTCACGACTGACCCGACCGGCAAGGCAACCGTCATGACCCGCAACGGCAAGACTCAGACCGTTCAGGGTCAGGTCATTCCGTTTGCATCGAGCGTGAATGATCAGGCGACCGGTATCTCCGCGCGTTTTGCACTGCGTGGCGATAAGCTCATGGAAGGCATGTACCAGTTCGAGGTGGTTATCACCGTCCCGACGATTCGTGAGAACGGCAAGCTTGATACGAGCAGGCAGGTGAACGCGATTGCTTTCACCCCGCCGACCTTCAACATGGTGACCTCCTAATTGAATCTCCTCATTGAATGATCCTCACTGAATGAAAAAGTAGCCCTCCCCGTAATAGTTCACGGGGAGGGCTACTTTGATGTGGGCGTGCTGCGCTGCTCTACGCTACGGCGTTTCGGCGTGCCTCGCTCCTGAAAGTCCTTCCGGAAAGGCTCCTGTGCGAAAACCCCAACCTGCTGTATAATCGTTCACCGAGCAAGGGAGTATCCCACCAATCGACTCATCGTCAGCACGTTAGCCGAAGGCGCCTAACCGGTGAATCGGGCCGATCTCCATTCAGGTCGGCGGGAGAGACTTGTGGTCCTGTACGCACACCACAAGAAAGGCTCCCCATGGAAGTTACCGGGTTGCAATGGTTGGTTACTATTCTCATCATCGCGGGTTTGTTGGCCTTCGATTTCGTGTTCCACGTTCGTAAGGCGCACGAACCTACCGTCAAGGAAGCGGCCATCTGGTCGAGTATTTACATCAGCATCGCGATGCTGTTCGGTCTGTACATTTTCGTGACGAACGGCCCCTCCGCCGCCACCGAATTCTACGCAGGCTATATCACCGAAGAAGCTCTCTCGGTCGATAACCTCTTCGTCTTCATGATTATTATGGGCACCTTCCGCGTTGCCCGTGAGAATCAGCAGAAGGTTCTGCTCTTCGGTATCGTCTTCGCGATTCTGGCGCGCGGCACCTTCATCTTCGCCGGTGCGGCGATTATCAACTCCTTCGCCTGGGTGTTCTACATCTTCGGCCTGGTCCTGCTTATGACCGCAGGTAACCTGCTCAAGGACGAAATCACCGAAGGCGACGGCGACGACGAAGCAGACAACATCATGGTCCGCCTCGCCAAGAAGTACCTGAAGACCAGCGACCACTTCGACGGCGATAAGCTCTTCACCATCGAAAACGGCAAGCGCGTCATGACCCCCATGATGCTCGTCATGGTCGCTATCGCCGGTTCCGACCTGCTCTTCGCGCTCGACTCAATCCCCGCAATCTTCGGCCTCACCCAGTCCGTCTACATTGTGTTCACCGCGACCGCGTTCTCCCTCATGGGTCTGCGCCAGCTGTACTTCCTCATTGACGGCCTGCTGGACCGCCTCGTCTACCTCTCCTACGGCCTGGCGACCATCCTCGCGTTCATTGGCGTGAAGCTGATCCTGCACGCGATGCACGAGAACAACCTGCCGTTCATTAACCACGGCGAGCCCGTGCACGTTGTGGAGATTACCACCGAAATGTCGCTGATGGTCATCGTGGGCGTTCTGATCATTACCGTGCTTGCCTCGCTGCTCAGCCCCAAGGGCCGCGCATTGCAGACCATTCAGCGTGTTCAGGCGCTCTCCGAGAAGTACCTGGCACTGCCCGATGATGCACCCGCCGCCGAGCGTGCGGACATCACCGCCCGCTGGCAGCAGGAAACCGAGAAGCTCAACGCCATTCCCGCCAAGTTGCGTGAAGAGCTGATTGAGAAGGAAGACGAATACCACGCCCTCGTGATGCGTGCCCGCACCGCGCAGGATGCGCACTCTTCCTCCAAGTAGTAGTTTGAGCTACTGAGCGTGCGGCCTCACGAGGCTAAGCGCTAACACTAAAGCCCCTCACACCGGATCAACCGGGGTGAGGGGCTTTAGCTATATCAGATATATTTCAGAAGAATTACTGGTTGTGAACCTCAGCCAGCATGTTCTTCAGGTGACCCAGAATGGTCAGCGAGTCAGAACCGAAACCGTCGTGGTGGTGGGTCTTCGAGGTCCACACGTGGGTGTTGCCGACCCAGCGAGCGGTCTCCATGGAGTGCTCAAAGTCCACGTACACGTCCGGGTTGTACGCCGCAGCCACCACGGGAACCTCGTTCTTGTGCAGCTGTGCGTGGTCGTACAGGCGACCCCAGTCCTTCTTCTCAGCCAGCAGGTTAGCAACCTCAGCCAGCGGACGCAGCGAAGGATCCTCCTCGTAGTACCAGGGGAAGATGTGCTCGCCGGTGAAGAGCAGACGGTCCGCATCCGGTGCGAACTCGGGGCGGGAAGCCGCCACGCGAGCAGCAGACCAGTTGGTCGGTGCGGGGGAGGGGGACAGCTCGTAGCCGGGGATGCCGGGCAGAACGCCGTCGGAGGGGCCATCAGCGTAAATGGTCTCGTGCATCAGGGCGTACAGCGGGTTCGCCTGGAAGGTCACCTCAGCACCCATAGCGGTCAGGAACTGATCGGAGAGGTGGTCGTTACCCTCAGCGAAAGCGTTCTCCAGGAAGTAGTGCAGACCGCGCTCGCGCCAGCGACCACCAAGGAAGTGACCAGCCATCTGGAAGCGGTGATCGGTCAGGCGCTCACCGGTGGGCAGGTACTCCTTGTGGGTACGCAGGTGCTCAGCGATGCGGGTAGCGAGCTCAGCGTCCTCGGGGAACCAGCTGTAGTACTCCTCAACACGTTCCTTCATGCGGTCGAAGGTGTGCTGGTAGACGTTGTCCACGGAGGTACGAATCGGTGCCAGACCCGCGGTGATGCGGCAGTCACGCAGCGACTGCGGTGCGAACGACAGGTAGGACAGGGTGAGGAAGCCACCGAAAGACTGACCAATGGTGGACCAGCGCTTGTCGGCACGGTCAGCCAGCAGCACCTCGCGGATAGCCTCAGCGTCAGCGATGATGGAGTCCGCACGGAACAGCTCAGTGTACTCAGCCTGAACCTGCGGGTCACCCACAGCGGTGATGGTGCGAGCAGACAGCGGGGAGGACAGGCCGGTGCCGCGCTGATCCAGAAGAATCACGCGGTGAGTCTTCGCCAGCTCAGCAATCCAGCCGCCAATGGAGCCGGTCTTCGGCGAACCGAAACCGGGGCCGCCCTGCAGGTACACAATGTAAGGACGCTTATCAGCCGAAACGGTCAGAGTCTCGTTGGTGTTCACAACCTCGCGGGCGAACACGGTGATGGTCTGATCCGCAAAACGGGAGGAGAGAGCGGCATCCTTGCCCTTGGAGAAAATCAGACCGTGGGTCAGGGGAACCTGGAACCAGTGGTCGGTAATCTCGTAGCCGTCGTGCTTGACGACCGAACCCTTGCGGTACTCAACCTTGGGAAGCGAAGAAACGGTCAACGGTGAACCTTCTTTCATTCAAATAGATAGATACTCTGTATTCTAGCCCACTATGGGCAACATCGTGGCAGAGCCCGGGTGAAGTCTCGGGTGAAGTCTTAGGCGGAGCCTTAGAACTCGCCCACGCTCAGAATCTTCAGCACCGGGTACCCCGCCTCATCGGAGGCCGCCAAATCAACCTCGGCACGAATACCGAAGTCAAAGTTATCTTCGGGGTCGGCGAAGCTCTGCTGAACCTTCCACACGCCCGGATGCGCGGCGGTGTCCTCATCCATGCTGACCAGGCGAGGCGAGCGCGCGTCGGCGTCCGTGTAGATGTCGTCGTAGGTGTCGAAGTAGTCGTCCATGGCGTCTGCCCAGCGGTCGGCATCCCAGCCGCACCACTCGTCCAGGGCGCCCAGGGCACGGTCACGCTCCTCAGCGAAGAGCTCCACACGGCGGAAGAGGGCGTTGCGCACCATCACACGGAAGGCGCGCAGGTTCTTCGTCACGGCGGGAGGCTCTTCCTCCTCGATGGAGGCGTGCTCTGCCGCAATGGTCGCGGTGTCTTCGCCGGCAGCCAGCTTCTCCCATTCGTCCACCAGGGAGGAGTCGGTCTGGCGCACGAGCTCGCCGAGCCACTCGATGATGTCGTCGAGCTCGTCGGTCACGGCAGAATCGGGGATGGTGTGGCGCAGTGCCTTGTACGCGTCGGAGAGGTAACGCAGAAGCACGCCCTCGGCGCGTTCGAGCGAGTAGTACTGCACGAAGTCGTTGAAGCCCATCGCGCGTTCGTACATGTCACGCACGATTGACTTGGGGCGCGGCTCAAAACGTGCAACCCACGGTGCGGACTGCTTGTAGGTCGTGTACGCCTGATCAATGAGCTCTGCCAGGGGCTGCGGGTAGGTGACCTTGTCCAGCTCGTTCATGCGTTCGGTGTAGTCCACACCGTCCGCCTTGAGCTGTGCCGACAGTTCGTTCTTCGCCTTGCGTTCCTGGGCGTACAGCACCTGGTTCGGCGATTCCAGGGTCGCCTCAATGAGGGAGAGCGCGTCCAGCGCGTAGCTGGGGGATTCGGGGTCGAGCAGTTCCAGCGCGGCGACCGCAAAAGCGGACAGCGGCTGGTTCAGGGCAAAGTTATCCTGCAGGTCCTCGGTCAGGCGCAGGTAGGAGCCGTGCTCGTCCGGGGTGTTGGTTCGCTCAATCACGCCGCCGGTCAGCAGCTCCTTGTAGATACCGATTGCCTTGCGCAGCAGCTCGCGGCGGCGCGCCGGGCTCTCGTGGTTGTTCTGAATGATGCGGTACGCGGCAATGACCGGGTTCTCCGGGCGGTGCATCAGGTTCAGCAGCATCGCGTGGGTGATGTCGAAGGAGGAGGTCAGCGGCTCCGGGGCGGCTTCTACCAGCTGGTCGAAGGTCTTCTCAGACCAGCCGACGAAGCCTTCTGGCGCCTTCTTGCGCTTGGAGGACAGCGACTGGGTAATGCGCTTCGTGTCATCACCGAACTTCGCCTGAGCCTTAGCCAGCAGGCGGGCGTTCTCAATATCGTGCTCGGGTGCCTGAACCACCACGGTGCCTGCGGTATCAAAACCGGCGCGGCCGGCGCGTCCAGCGATCTGGTGGAACTCACGGGCACGCAGACGGCGGCTGCGGGCACCATCAAACTTCGACAGCGCCGTAATCAGCACGGTACGAATCGGCACGTTAATACCCACACCCAGGGTGTCGGTACCGCAAATCACCTTGAGCAGACCCTCCTGAGCCAGCTGCTCCACGAGGCGGCGGTACTTGGGCAGCATGCCCGCGTGGTGAATACCGATACCGGCACGCACCAGCTTATTCAGCGCCTTACCGAAACCCGGACCGAAACGGAACTTCGCAATCAGCTCGGCAATGCGTTCCTTATCTTCCTTCGAAGCAATAGCCACCGACAGCAGTGCGTTCGCCTGCTCCAGCGCCGCCTTCTGCGAGAAATGCACAATGTAGACCGGAGTCTGCTTGGTCTGCACAAGCTCCTGCACCGTCTCCTGAACCGGGGTGGTGGAGTAGTAGAAATGCAGCGGAATAGGACGCTCAGAATGCGCCACCAGGTCACTCTCACGGCCGGTCAGCGCCGTCATCTCCTCCTGGAAGCGAGTCGTATCGCCCAGGGTCGCGCTCATCAGCAGGAACTGCGCCTGCGGAAGCTCCAGCAGGGGAAGCTGCCACGCCCAGCCGCGCTGCGGGTCGGAGTAGAAGTGGAACTCGTCCATGATGACCTGGCAGAGGTCCGCATCCTTACCCTCGCGCAGGGCAATATTGGCGAGAATCTCCGCGGTGCAGCAGATAATGGGCGCCTCCGTATTGATGGCGGAGTCGCCGGTAATCATGCCCACGTTCTCGGCACCAAAAATATTGATCAGGTCAAAGAACTTCTCAGACACCAGCGCCTTAATGGGGGCGGTGTAGTAGGAACGCTGACCGGTCGCCAGGCCCGTAAAATGCGCGGCAACAGCCACGGTGGACTTACCGGAACCGGTCGGGGTTGCCAGCACCACGTTATGTCCGGCGGCAATGCTCAGAACGGCCTCGTCCTGGGCGGGGTACAGGGTCATACCGCGGGTCGAAATCCACTCGGTGAACGCCTCATAGATTTCTTCGGCGGTGAGGGGGTTGACCTTGAAATCGCGTCGATTGTAGTCGCCGGGGTTCTCGCCCAGCGAGGGAGAAAGAAAATTCAAAATACTCATGAGAATTCCAGTCTATCGGGAATAGGGCGGGCGCGGGGGCGTTATCGTTACGAGGGAACAACTCGGCAGGGGCGCGAAGGCGCGTGCCCTAATGCGGGAAACCGCAAAGTTCAGGTAGGGTAGAACAAAGCGCTTTAGGTGCAGGTTAGGTGCAGCGATGCACAACCCTGCACTCAGAAAGTCTGCGTTCAGAAGGTTGAACGCACAGGACTCCACACTGCGGAGCTCCAGGCAGTAGGGCGCCAGGCTGTAGGGCTACACGCCACAGGGCGCCAGACCGCATCAATGACCGCGTAGGTTCAAGTCCGCCGATTGATGCCAGCTTATATTGCGCGGTTGATACACGCCCCAGATACGTTGCACAAAATAACGACACGCCCCACTAATGCACTCATAGTGTTGCGTGCCACATTGATAAAGGAATAGGGTAAGAGAAAGGAGAGACGTTGAATGACTGAATACAACGCTGACAAGGCACAAGAAAACGCTGCGCGTGAAGAAGCTACGCATGAAGAATCCATGCATAACAAAACCACGCAGGAAAAAGCCGCGCAGAAAAAAGCTGCACCGGAAATAACCGGCAGCGAACTGCGCAAGGCTGAAGAAGAAGCACTCAAAAAGCGCCTCGCCCTGCGAGTCACCGCGCCCGGACACAAATACCCCTGGCACCGCTGGGCAATCCCCATCGCGGGTGAAACCACCGCAGGCATCGGCGCAATCATGATCCCCGTCATGGTGGGTCAATTCATCAACCAGCACATCGCTGGCAAAGCCCACGACGCCTGGCCCATGTTCTGGGTCGTCGTCGTCGCTATCACCTTCATCGTGATTAACGAGTTCTTCGGCTGGGGTACCTCCATGACCCTCAGTGCGGAACTCGGCCGCGACTGGCGCATCTACATTAACCGACTCATGGGTAAAACCCGCGCCGGCGTAGACTCCGGCGAAGCGGTCACTGTCATGAACAAAGACGTACGCCGCATCACGGACGTCTACTTCTCACTGCCGCTATTCGTTGACGCCATGATCATCGCGATTCTCGGTGCCGTGCAGCTCTGGCTGATTAACCCCGTCACCGCGGTTGTGACCCTCGTCGGCACGCTCATTGTGGTCGGCGTGATTGCCTGGTACTCGTCCTTCCTCGAATCGAAGATTGGCGAATACCGCGAAAAGGACGGTGAAGCCTCCTCACGCGCCTCCGACATCGCCACCGGTCTGCGCACCATCGCCGGCCTCGGCGCGGAAAAACAGATGCGTGAACGCTACCACCGAGCCACCGACGAAGTTTTCGACAGCTACATGCGCTACGAAAAGACGCACCGCTGGATGTACCTCATCCGTGCGCTGCTCGGCGGTGTCGTGACCCTGCTCGGCATCGGCTTCGCCCTCACCGGCCACGTCGAAAACGGCCGCTGGGTATCCGACACGCCCGCCGCGTCCCTGGTGACCGTCGCCTCCATTATCGCGATGATGGGCGGCCCCATCTGGATTACCCAGAACTTCCTCACCTCATGGCGATACGCCAAGATTGCGCTCGCCAAGGTCGCCCGCCTCGAAGGTCACGCGGGCGTGCGTCAGGGCGTGCTGAAGAGCCCGCGCACCGACGAAGAAATGGCACAGCTGGCACGCGCCGAACAGGCAGTCGAGGCGAGCACCCTTGAGGTGCCCGTACCCGTCGCCCCCGCCGGTGCCAGCAACCCGCGCATCGTGTACGTCAACCCGCGCGACTACAACCTCACCGCGCAGGACTACGCCGAGGCACTCGCCCGCACCCTGCGACGTGGGGGAGAGGACCTCAAGGACGCCTCCGGCCGCCGCGTGCTACTGAGCGAACCGAACCCCATGATTTTCGCGGGAACCCTGCAGGAGCACCTGCGCCTGGGTACCGTGCCGAACCCCGACGAGGAGCTGGCACAGGCAAAGGACCAAGAGCTGCTGAAGATTACCGACTCCCGCGAAATCGCCTACCGTCTGGGCGGACGCAACCCCGAAGACTACTTCGCCGCCCGCATCACCAGCGAAGGTGCGAACCTCTCCGGTGGTCAGCGTCAGCGACTGGCACTCGCCCGTGCACTCGCACAGGATGCGCAGGTGCTCATCCTGACCGAGCCGCTGAACTCTGTGGACGAACCCAGCCAGCGCTACATCTACGACGCGATGGAAACCCAGATCGGTAGCGACCGCCTGCCCGTCGGCTACCCCGGCCTGCTGCAGGATTTGGAGCAGGTCTACGTTGTCTCCACGACCGCGGAGACGACCCGCCGCATGGAACGCGACGGCTACCCGGCCGCCGACTCGGGAACTCCCTCAACTACTCAGAATCAGGAGGTGAACTAGCATGGCAAAGCAGCTCCCCATCGAAACCCCCGCCTACGTGGCACACCGCATGTGGGACTACCTCGCGGCGCATAAGGGACGCGCACTCTACACCTTCGTCATCTACATGGTCAGCACCCTCATGGGTGCGGTGGTGCCCCTGCAGATTGGTGCCACCGTGGACGACGTGGTGGCGGGCAAGTTCTCCAGCTACCCGTGGCAGCCGATTCTGATTATCCTGGCGGCGTTCATCGTGCAGGCAGTGACCCTCATGGTCTCCTCGTACAGCGCGGCGCGACTGGGTGCGCTCGTCACCCGTGACGCCAACCAGGACACCCTCGACGGCACCCTCGACCTGGACGCACGCACCGTGGAAGAAGCCGGTAGTGGCGACCTGCTGACCCGCGTGACCGACGACCTCTCCTCGGCTGCCAAGTCCGTCAGCGAGGACCTGCTTGGCGCAATTTACGTGCTGCTGTACTTCCTGATTTCCACAATCTCCCTGGCGTTTGTGAGCCCGGCAATGGGTCTGATTATGCTGCCCATGATTGCCGGTCTTGCCCTCATCATGTCGAAGATGCTGCCGCTCATGGCGGCACGCAACCAGACCGCCCAGGAGCGCGTGAGTGACCTCAACAGCGTGCTGACTGAGAACATTCGCGGCACCTCCACGATCCGTGAGCTGGGCGTTCACGCCGCCCGCGAAGACGCCTTCGCCGGTGAGAACAAGCGCCAGTTCGCCGCACAGCTGGGCATGGTGCGCATCCGCCAGCTGTACTTCACCGTGGACGCTATCAACTCCTGGATGCCCACGATTCTGTGCATGCTCTGGGGCACCGCCTGCGTGGCTCTCGGCTGGGCAAGCTGGGGCGCCGTGGCGACCGCCTCGGTCATGGTGTTCAGCCTGCGAGTCCTCACCGACATGCTGAATCACCACGTCAGTAACCTGCGCATCATGCTCGTGAACATGGGCCGCGTGTTCGGCGTGGTGTCCCTGGCGAAGAAGCAGCGTGAGGCGCGTGCGAAGCACCGTGCCGAAGCCTTCGCCGCCGTGTCTGATGAAGCCGTGAAGAACCCGGAGTACGCCATTGACTGCTCCCAGGTTTCGTACGGCTACTCGCCCGACGCCCTCGTTCTGGAAGACATCACCCTGAAGATTCGTCGCGGTGAAGCGCTCGCCCTGGTGGGCCGCTCCGGCTCGGGTAAGACCACCCTGGCTCGCCTGATTGGTGGTTCGCTGACCGCCCTGGACGGCACCATCAGCGTGATGGGTCGCCCGGTGGGTCACGGCGACTTCCCGACCGATGCCGCCGCTGACGGCCGCCCGCGCCTGCTGGTCTGCACCCAGGAAGCGCACGTCTTCTTCGGTACTCTCGCCGATAACTTTACGGTGGTCGTGCCGGATGCAACCGTCGAGCAGATGGGCGAGGCACTGGACGCTGTCGGTGCCCGCTGGTGGCGCGACCTGCCGCAGGGCATGGACACCGTCGTCAGCGGCGCGGATTCGCCTCTGACCCGCGACCAGATTCAGCAGTTGGCACTGGCACGTATCGTGCTTGCCGACCCGCACGCCGTGATTCTGGACGAGTCCACCACCCAGCTGGAACTCGCGGACGCCACCGAGTCTCTGCGTGCCGTGCTGGCGAACCGTGCGGTGCTGATTATCTCGCACGATGCTCGTATCGCCTCGCTGGCTGACCGCGCGGTCCTGCTGCACGAGGGCAGGATCATTGCGGAGGGTTCACCGGCAGAGATTTTCGCCCTGACCTAAGCCCGGTTGATATGTCCGGCGATATGCCCGGCTGATAGTGCCCGGCTGATAGTGCCCGGCACCGTCTAAAGCGGTGCCGGGCATTGCCTTTTAACGGACTTTTAATGGGCGAGTTCTGGGTGGGGTGTGCGCTGAAACCTGCGCTGAAAAACCTGAGCCGGAGTGGCGGTGCAGTACCGCAATGCTCAAACGAAAATTTCGGAGAGATTTACTTGCCATCCGCAAAACTTTCAGTTACTGAGAATCGTTGTGATAACCTGGCAAAGCGATATGGGGTGCCTTGAGACGCCCGCGACCCGTCAACCCGCCCAACCCCGCCCAACGAAGGGCATACAGGGCATACGGCACAGCGGGCGCACGAAACGGCGTCAGAACACTCAAGGCTGAGAGAATCACCCATTGAACCTGCTCTAGTTCGAACTAGCGAAGGGATTATCGATCATGGCAGAGCAGCCTACCGCGCCCGCGTGCGCACCCACCAACCCCTCAACCCCCTCCAACCCTGCACCCGGCGCGAGTGTATCCGGGGCACCTGGGACCTCTAGGGTGCCGAGGGTCCTCTCCATTGCGGGAACCGACCCCTCCGGTGGTGCGGGCATTCAGGCGGACCTCAAGTCCATTACCGCATCCGGCGGTTACGGCATGTGCGTGACCACCTCACTGGTCGCCCAGAACACCTGCGGAGTGCGCGAAGTATTCACCCCGCCCCTGGAATTTTTGACCGCGCAGCTTGCCGCCGTTTTTGATGACGTCACGGTTGACGCCGTAAAAATCGGTATGCTCGGCGACGCGGATACGATCCGTACCGTCAGCACCTGGCTGAGCGAGCACCCCGTGCCCGTGGTCGTGCTCGACCCGGTCATGATTGCTTCTAGCGGTGACCGTCTGCTGCAGGCGGAAGCGGAGCAGGCGCTGCGCGACCTCGTGCCGCTCGTGGATGTGATTACCCCGAACATTCCGGAGCTCGCCGTGCTCTGCCAGAAGGAGCCCGCCCAGACCTTTGACGAGGCGCATGAGCAGGCGGCGAACCTTGCGGCGGCGACTGGAACCACCGTGATTGTGAAGGGCGGCCACCTGTGCGGTCAGGACGCCGGTAACACCGCGGTCTTCCCGGATGGCACCTGCGCGCACGTGCGCACCCCGCGCCTGGACAGCCGCAATACGCACGGCACCGGATGCTCCCTGTCCTCCTCGCTGGCAACCCGCCTGGGTGTGGAACTGCTCCGGCATGCCGAAGCCACAGAGCACACTGCAGACCAGCAGCTGACCAGCGAAGACACCCACCGCGCCCTGCAGTGGAGCACCCGCTGGCTCCACGAATCCATTGCCGCAGGTGCCGGGTTGCAGGTCGGCTCCGGTGAGGGCCACGGCCCGGTGGACCACGCCGCCCGTGCCCGCCGTCTGGAGGCTGCCGCCTCCGCGTATCCGTGGCATCACCTGCTCGCCACCACCGATTCTGAGGGCAATACCCTGGACGGCACCAGCCCGGAGCGTCTGCTGCCGGTCAGCCCCGTGCCCGCCGGTGAAGCCGTCGTCAAGCCTGCCGGTCCTTGGACCGCCGCCCTCTGGGCAGCCGGTGGCGAAACCTGGCACCAGATTCTGGACTTGCCCTTCGTGCGTGCCCTCGGTGACGGCACCCTCGACGAGGACCTGTTCGCCTTCTACCTGGACCAGGACGCCCTCTACCTGCGCGACTATTCGCGTGCGCTCGCGACTCTCTCGGCGCGTGCTGATACCGCTGCGGCGCAGGTGCACTGGGCGGCCGGTGCGCACGAGGCGATTGCCGCCGAATCGCAGCTGCACGAGGGCTGGCTGGCGAACCGTGCGCGTCTGGGTGGTCCCTCGCCGATTACGATGGGGTACACGAATTTCCTGCGTGCCTCCGCCGCCGGTGATGATTACGTGGTCGGTGCCGCGGCAATCCTGCCCTGCTACTGGCTGTACGAAGAGGTGGGTGCTGTGCTCTCCTCGCAGAATCACGCGGACCACCCGTACGCGGAGTGGCTGAGCATGTACGGTGGCGAAGAGTTCGCCGCGGAGGTGGCGCGTAGCCTCGCGGAGGTGGAGCGTGCGTTTGAGACGGCTTCACCGGCTCAGCGTGTGCGTGCGGCGCGGGCGTACCTGTCGGCGTGCGTGTACGAGCGTGAGTTCTTTGACCAGGCGCACCGAGCATTGCGTTAGTTTGCTGGGCGCTACGCTAGCTAACGGGCACTGCGCTAGGGGTTGCGCTGCAGCCAGCTCGCCGGTGCTTGAGGTACCGATGTTTTAGGCGCCGATTTGTGGGCTGAATACCGCCCCGGCATGGTGTGAGATGGGTGATTGATGCTTCACTCAGACTGCCGCCGGTTCGGGGTGTGTGCCGGTTATGCTTAAGGCGTCGGTGAAAACCGTTTGCGGTAGGATTCCGGCCCTCACCCAACTGGCTGATGTACCTGCCGCGCCCGCACCTCTACGGCGTGTAACCGACCTAGGAAAGTTTGGCCCGCCGCAACCACCTCATCCAACCCCCGCGGCGGGCCAAACGCCTTCCTTCCCGGTGCTTTTGTGTCAGGGCTCCGTTTGAAAGCATTCGGCTTGAAAGCGTTTTGCGTATGAATCCCGCATAGAAATATCCCGTGCAGATGCTCTCATCTGCACGGGATATTTCTATGTTTCTCGCGGCTGCGAATTAGCCGCCGCGGCGGGTACTTCAGGCTAGTACATCAGGGAAGGGGAGTAGCCTACTTGCTTTCGCCCTTGAGGGCGCCCACGAGGGGGCCAATTACGTCCATGGGCAGCGGGAAGACCACGGTCGAGTTCTGGTCGGCACCCAGCTCCAGCAGGGTCTGCAGGTAACGCAACTGCAAGGAGGCGGGGGACTGGCTCAGAATGTCGGACGCTTCCTTCAGCTCGCTCGAAGCCTCAAGCTCACCGCGTGCCGAAATGATCTTTGCGCGGCGCTCACGCTCAGCCTCAGCCTCACGAGCCATGGCGCGCTGCATAGCCTCGGGAATCTCAACGTCCTTAATTTCGACGAGCTCCACCTGAATACCCCACGGCTCGGTGCGCGAACCGATGATGGAACGCAGGTCCTCGTTCAGGTCCTCGCGGTGTGCGAGCAGGGTGTCCAGGTCAACGCGACCGAGCAGGGAACGCAGGGTGGTCTGCGCAATCTGGCTGGTGGCAATCGGGTAGTTCTCAACCTCAAGCACGGCGTTCTTGGCGTTGGTCACGCGGAAGAGGACCACGGCGTTCACGCGGGCGGGGACGTTGTCCTTGGTGATGACTTCCTGCGGGGGAATGGTCAGGGTGATAACACGCATATCAACGCGCTGCAGGGAGTCAACGAGGGGGAAGACGACGTTCAGGCCGGGCTTCAGCTCCGAACGCAGGTGGCCGAAGCGGAAGGAGATGCCACGCTCGTATTCGGGGATGACGCGGAACATACGAATCAGAATAAAAAGAACAATGACGGCAACTGGGATGAGGATAGTTGCCAAAGTGACGGGATCCATGGTTTTCCTTCACAAGTATTGGGGGAGGACGGTATGTGTGCCCACCTGCCCGCGCCTCATACGGTGCAGGTAGTAGGGGTGTGTAGTAGGGGTTGCCCGGTACCGGGCTGTGTGTGGGGGAGTTGAGGGAGGGGAATTTTCCGTTCCGGTGGCATGCGGTGGTCGGCGCCCCGGCGGTACCCCGCATGGAAAACTCAAAAGAGAAATCCACACGGGGGAGCCGCTGAAGCTAACAGACGGGACCAGCCAGCCGGTCAGCCGCCGGAACGGAAAAACCTATGCAGCGCTATTTCTTCGCCATTTCCTCAGCAGCCTCAACCTCAGCCAGGTTCTGCTCCTGCAAGACCTCGTTCGTGGTCTTGTGCAGTCGCTTAACCGAGGTGCCGGTACCGCTCCATGCGGGGCGGTCCGGGTCGAGGACGGAGGTACGAACCGGCAGGGTTGCATCCGCAATCATCTGCTTGCGTGCCTGATCGGTACGGCGCTTACGCTCATTCGAAACGCCACCCCACTTCGCCGCGAAACGATCCATCTTCACGTTCACCGATTCGTCAGCGGTGGATGCGTGAATATGCTTCGGATCGTTCTCGAAGTTCGCGGGGGAACGCATGAGCTTCACAGCCAGCGGGTAGGTCAGCGACAGGCAGACCACCGCGGTGGCACCCTCCACCAGAAGCTCCAGGGGAGAGTGCCAGACGATTGCGGCACCAATCAGGGTGACCACACCCAGCAGTGATACGGCAACAGCCAGCCCGCGGTGGAAACGACCCGACTCGGAGTAGGGCCATTCGTCCACTTCACGGGTAAGCTCGCGGCCGTTCGCCGAGACGGTGCAGCTGTCCTTGATGGGGCAGGTGTTGCACACGCTCGGCTTGGCGCGGTAACGCATCACTCGGTTATCCGAGTCGAAGGCAGTAGCCCACAGCCACTGGTCTTCGGGGCAGAGCCATGCGTCGCTCTCTTCGTGGTAGGTGAACCCGAAGGTTCGCGCCGCCACCATGCGCTGACTGGTGCGCTTAGCGAGAATATCGAAGCCCCAACCCACGGCGACCAGGCCGAGCGCATACACGCAGGCCAGCCACACGAGGAAAGAAACTCCAGCAATCTGCTCAGGCATGATTAGCCTCGACGATCGCTACGGTAGGGGCTGGTCTGCTCGGGCAGCTCCTCGGCAGCCTTAGCGCCGGCGAACTCTGCGATGCGAGCGTCCTCAACCACCTCGTACAGCGGCGGTTCGGGCAGCTCAAGGACGGTCTCCTTGCCCTTCTTCGAGAAGATGGCCTGGAGAGCCAGCAGAGCCAGCTTAATCAGCGGGATGATGCCGACCAGGAAGATCACGTCACCGGGCATACGCATCCAACCCATCACGGCGGAAGCACCGTCGTGAATGAACGCGAAGGAACGAGCCTCGTAGTAGCCCTCACCCACGGACTTGTACAGCTGAGCAATACCCAGCGGCAGCAGCGAGATGAAGGACATCCACAGCAGACCAATGTTCAGGGTCCAGAAGGAGAACTTCAGACCCTTCTCAGGCCACTTGTCCTCGGGAATCAGGTAGCGCAGACCAAACACCGCGAACGCAATCGCGAGCATACCGTACACACCCATCATGGAGGCGTGTGCGTGGTTTGCGGTCAGCGCGGTACCAATCTCGTAGTAGGACACGATCGGCAGGTTAATCAGGAAGCCGAACACGCCAGCGCCGAGGAAGTTCCAGAAGCCCACAGCAATCAGGAACATGACGGCCCAACGGTGCGGGAAAGGCTTGGTGCGGTTGGAGTACTGGCGAGCACCCAGCTGCATGAAGCCCCACGCCTCAACGGTCAGGAAGGTCAGCGGAATAACCTCAGCAGCCGAGAAGAACGCACCGAATGCCATCTGCTCGGAGGGGGTACCGACGAAGTAGGTGTGGTGCAGAGTACCGATCACACCACCGACGGAGTAGAGCACGGCGTCCATCATGATGATGGAGATTGCGATGCGCTCGCGGACCACGCCGAGTAGCACGAAGATGTACGCCACCATGACGGTGGTGAACAGTTCGAGGAAGTCCTCCACCCAGAGGTGAACCACCCAGAAGCGCCAGAATTCGGCGACGGTCACGTGGGTACGCTGACCTGCGAGCAGGCCGACCGCGTAGAACATGGGGATGGCCAGGCCGGAGAAGAGGAACAACCACGGCAGGGAGGTCTTCTTCGAGCCCTTCAGGCGGGAGGAGAGGGTACGCCAGACGATGACGATCCAGATGAACATACCCGCGGTGAGCAGGATCTGGAAGAATCGCGGCAGGTCCAGGAACTCCCACTGCTGCGAGAAGAAGCCGGTGAGTTCCTTGGGGATGAGGCCCTTCTGAGAGAACCATTCGTTCAGCAGCGAGCCGAGGACCACGAAGACCACGGCGCCGATGAGAACGTAGGTGAGCAGGCCCTGCTTCTTGGGTTCGCGGCGGGTAATCAGCGGGGCGATGAAGATACCGCCCGCCAGGAACGCGCCTGCGGTCCAGAAGAGGGAGAGCTGAAGGTGCCAGGTTCGAGATACCGTGTAGGGCAACAGCTGGCCCATGTCGATACCGAAGAAGCCGGTGAGTTCTTCACGGTAGTGCTCGGTGAGCGCACCCACCAGAGCCTGCAGGAGGAACAGCACCAGAATCGTTGCGAAGAGCAGGCAGGCTGCCTTCTGCGAGGGGGTCAGGCGAACTTCGTCGGGCTGACGGAAGTCGAGGACGGGTGCCTCTTCCGCGTGCCAGCCGATAGCGCGGGACCAGCGGCCGTAGATGGCGAACATCAGACCGGTACCACCAATGAGGGCAATCAGGGAGAGTGCCGACCAGACCATCAGATCCGCGGTGGGCTTGTTGTCCACGTTGGGTTCGGAAGGCCAGTTGTTGGTGTAGGAGTAGGGCTGGTCGGGGCGGTCTGCCGCCGATGCCCATGCGGTCCAGCCGAAGAATGCGACGAGGTCGTGCAGCTCTTCGTCGTTCTTAATGGCGTCGGGGAACAGGCCCTGCGAGGTGTCACCCTTCATCAGGGTGTCGCGGTAGTGCTTGAGCATGAGCTGGTAGCCCTTGGTTTCACCAGCGGACCAGGTGATGGTCTTGCTCTGCTCGTCGTACTTGTTCTCCTTGCGCCACTCGTTCTTGACGAGTTCGCGGGGGTCCTGCTTGCCCTGCTCACGGTATTCCTTGACGGCGGCATCGGTGGTCAGGCGCAGGTATTCTGCCGTGTAGTCGGGGCCGAGGTAGGCACCGTGGCCGAGCACGGATCCGTACTGCTGCAGACCGCGTCCCTGGAACAGTTCCTGACCGTGCAGAATCTGTTCTTGGGTTGCGATAGTTTTGCCGTCGTTGCCGACAATTTTGTCGGGGAGCGGCATGGAGAGTGCGTAGGTGCGCATTGCAAGGACTGCCATGATGGTGAAGCCCAGGAGCATCACAAACGCAACAGCCTGTACCCAGCCTTTTCCGGCATAGGCACCGACCGTGTCTGAGCGGCGGGCAATCTTTGCTGCCTGCGCACGCGAGACGGGTTTTGTAGCCATAGTGTATGTCTCCAGTGTGCGTGGAATTTGTATGTGGAGTGGCTCCGACGCACATCCGCTGGAGGGGCGGCTCACTATGTTCGGGGTGAATCGTCCTTGAGGGAGGTGCGACAGCCCACCCTGCTATCATTTTTGCATATTAAATGCGTATTTACGAAACTTTGCTGACGTAGCGTCACAATGTGACGTGGTTACTTTGCCGGAATATCTGCAGTCACACGGCGGAAAACCTGAAATATTACGTTGAGGTTGAACCCTTAGCTTCCGCACTGACTCCCTGCGCTTCCTCACCGCACCGTCTCCCCGCCTGTAGCGGGGCAGAATGCGCCGGGTGGAATCCGGGGCGTTTCGGGGCGGAACCTGTGCAGGCTGGCGCATCCCAGCATGTGGAAGGGGAGCGCGGCACCCCTCACGTTCCTACACCCGGGTGTGGAATAATAAAACCCGGTACTACTAAACACAGTACAAATTTTTTCAGTACAGATTCTGTGCACCCGCACGGCGCACCATCTGAAGGGGTCGCTCACCCCGCATCCACGGCGGACCGCCGCCACAGCCCGCAATCTATCGGCACATCAGGAGAGTTCACGTGCTTCTCTACAAAACCACCCAGAAAGCAGTCACCGGAATCCTACGCACCGTCTTCCGCGCCCGCGTGACCGGACTCGAAAACTTCCCCGCCACCGGCCCGGTGATTGTCGCCTCCAACCACCTGTCCTTCCTGGACTCCATCATTATTTCCGCCATGATGCCGCGCCGCGTGGCGTTCCTCGCCAAGGCTGAGTACGTGAACACCCCCGGCCCGCGCGGCAAGATGATGAAGGCATTCTTCGAAGCCGTGGACATCATTCCCGTGAACCGCTCCGACCGTTCCGAATCGCTCAAGGCACTCGACATTGCCCTGGAGAAGCTGCAGGAGGGTAAGGTCTTCGGCATTTATCCCGAGGGCACCCGCTCCCGCGACGGCTACCTGTACCGCGGCAAGATTGGTGTGGCGTGGCTAGCGCACATGACCGGCGCGCCCGTGGTTCCGGTCGGTCTGATTGGTACCGACCGCCTGCAGAAGCCCGGTTCGAACATGATTTACCCGCGCCGCTTCACGATTCGTGTGGGTAAGCCGCTCTACTTTGAGAAGACCGGCGAGAAGATGACCGGCAAGCAGCGCCGCGTCACCACCGACGCGATCATGGACGAGATTGCTCAGCTGTCCGGTCAGGCACGAAAGCACGAATACAACGTTTCGCCCTCAGCCGCACGTGACGCAGGCTAGGGCACGCGCCGCCTGTACCGCGTAGACTTAAACCGCGCATTCACGCACCCACCCCGCGCTTCGGGGAAGATTGGTGCAGGATGCGCGGTTTGTCGTATGCGCGAGTCCGAGATGACCCCGGCGTCCCCCGGCGGTCTCGCGAGCCCCACCACAGAGAACCGCCGCGAGAATCGCTGCGAGAACCACCGTAAAGCCCAGTAGAGCGAGGAGAAAGTACCCATGGCAGAGCCTTCCAGCTACCGCCCCGCCCCCGGCGAAATCCCCACCGACCCGGGCGTTTACCGTTTCCGCGATGCCGATGGCCGCGTCATCTACGTGGGTAAGGCAAAGAATCTGCGCAACCGCCTCAACAGCTATTTTGCGTCCCCGCAGACGCTGAGCCCGAAGACTTACGCGATGGTGCATACGGCGGCGAGCGTGGAGTGGACCGTGGTGGCGAGCGAGATGGAATCGTTGCAGCTCGAATACACCTGGATTAAGGAGTTTTCGCCGCGGTTCAACATTGCGTTCCGTGACGATAAGTCGTACCCGTACCTGGCGATTACGGTCAATGACGTGTACCCGCGCGCGATGGTGACTCGCGGTGAGCGCCGTAAGGGTGTGCGCTATTTCGGTCCGTATTCGCAGGCGTGGGCGATTCGTGAAACCCTGGATGCGCTGCTGCGCGTGTTCCCGGTGCGCACCTGCACGAATGGCGTGTTTAACCGCGCGAAGAATAGCGGCCGACCGTGCTTGCTCGGTTATATCGATAAGTGTGCGGCGCCGTGCGTGGGCAAGATTAGTGCCGAGGAGCACCGCGAGTTGGCGCGCGGGCTGACCCGGTTCATGGCGGGTGGTGCCGAGAAGCATATCGCCCAGTTGACCGCGGAAATGAAGGCCGCCGCAGCTGATATGGATTTTGAGCGCGCCGCGATTCTTCGCGACGATATTGCCGCGCTGACTAAAGCGTTTGAGCGTAACGCCGTGGTGCTCGGTGCGACCGTGGACGCCGACCTGTTCGCCTACGCTGAGGATGACCTGGAGGCGTCCGTGCAGGTGTTCTTCGTGCGCGGCGGCAGGATCCGCGGCCAGCGCGGCTGGATTGTGGAGAAGGTCAACGACAGCACCGATGCGCAGCTCATTGAGCAGCTCATCGCGCAGGTGTACAGCGATATTGCGGCGAGCCTTGCCTCCCAGAAGGACGCCGAGAAGAGCCTGAACAGCTACGATATTCCGCGCTCCGTGCTGGTGCCGGTGGAGCCCGAGAATAAGGAGCAGTTGGCGTCCTGGCTGGCGGAGGTGCGCGGCGGCCCCGTGGAAATTAGCGTTCCGCAGCGCGGTGACAAGGCAGAACTCATGAAGACGGTTGCCGAGAATGCGCGCCAGTCGTTGACCCTGCACAAGAGCCGCCGCGCCGGTGATTTGACCACGCGCAGCGCCTCCCTCGTGGAGCTGCAGGAGGCGCTGGAACTGCCCGACCCGCTACTGCGCATCGAATGTTACGATATTTCGCATGTGCAGGGCACAAACGTGGTCGCGTCCATGGTCGTCTTTGAGGACGGCATGCCCGCGAAGAACGCCTACCGCACCTACAGCATTACCGGTGACGCAGCGCGCGACGATACCGCCAGCATGTACGACGTCATTACCCGCCGCTTCAAGAGGCACCTGGCGCAGCAGGCGGAACGCGAAGCCGCGCCCGTGCACTCCGGCGAGATTGACGCCTCCACGCCCGAGCCTGCTAAGTTCGCCTACCCGCCGAACCTCGTGCTCGTGGACGGTGGCCCGCCTCAGGTGGCTGCCGCCTCCGCCGCGCTGAGCGACCTGGGCATTACGGATGTGTACGTTGCCGGCATCGCTAAGCGCCTGGAGGAACTGTGGCTGCCGGACGACGACTACCCGGTCGTGCTGCCGCGCACTTCGCAGGCGCTGTACCTGGTGCAGCGTATCCGCGATGAGGCGCACCGTTTCGCCATTACTTTTCATCGGTCTAAGCGCGGTAAGGCGATGGTCGCCTCCGCCCTGGATGAGGTGCCCGGTCTGGGCGAGGTGAAACGCGCCGCGCTGATTAAGCACTTCGGGTCGGTGGCTCAGATTAGGCAGGCGAGCGCCGAGGAGTTGACGGCGGTGCCGGGTATTGGTCCGGCGTTGGCTCAGAAGATTCTGGCGGCGCTGACCTAAGCGGTGCTGATCTATGCGTCCGGTGGTGCCGTATGAAAGCCCGCCCGGGGTGTGAACGCAGCACTCCGCCTCGTAATGGCGCTTAACAAACGTGTCATAATTGAAGGAAACCGTCATCATTACGAGCGCGCTATCTTCGCGCGCCCTCAACCAGTAGAGTGGAAACCGTGAGTAATAACCATCTGCGCCTATTCACCAGCGAGTCGGTGACTGAAGGCCACCCCGATAAGATTTGTGACCAGATTTCTGACGCCATCCTTGACGGCATCATCGCCCAGGACCCCGCAGCGAATGTTGCTGTGGAGACCATGGTAACCACCGGTCAGGTGCATGTTGCTGGTGAGGTGACCACCTCCAGCTACGTCGAAATCCCCTCCATCGTGCGCGAGACCATTCTGGGTATCGGCTACGATTCCTCGACCCGCGGCTTCGACGGCGAGTTCTGCGGCGTGTCCGTGTCCATTGGTGAGCAGTCCCCGGACATTAACGCCGGCGTGTACGAGTCCCTCGAGGTTCGTCAGGGTATTGCTGCTGACGAGTACGACCGCCAGGGTGCGGGAGACCAGGGCATCATGTTCGGTTACGCATCCAACGAGACGAACGTGCTGATGCCCGCCCCGATTTGGCTGGCGCACCGCCTCTCTGAGCGTCTGACCAAGGTCCGTAAGGACGGCCTGCTGACCGAGCTGCGCCCCGACGGCAAGACTCAGGTGACCCTCGGCTACGATTCGAACAACGTGCCTGTCTCCGTGGACACCGTGGTTGTTTCGAGCCAGCACACCGCAAGCTACGACCTGGCTGACCTGCGTGCGGACATTGAGAAGCACGTTATCGCACCGGTTTTGGGCAGCGTCGAGCTGGATTCCTCCAACGCCAAGTTCATTGTGAACCCCGCTGGCCGCTTCGTTCAGGGTGGTCCCGTGGGTGACGCGGGCCTGACCGGCCGCAAGATTATTGTGGACACCTACGGCGGTTCGGCTCGTCACGGTGGTGGCGCGTTCTCCGGTAAGGACCCGTCGAAGGTGGACCGTTCCGCAGCGTACGCAATGCGTTGGGTTGCGAAGAACATTGTGGGTGCCGGTCTTGCTGACCGCGCCGAGGTTCAGGTTGCGTACGCTATCGGCCAGGCAGCGCCGGTCGGTCTGTACGTTGAAACCTTCGGCACCGAGAAGGTCGACCCGATCAAGATTGAGAAGGCTGTGCGTGAGGTCTTCGACCTGCGCCCGCTGGCAATCATTAACGAACTGGATCTGCGCCGCCCGATTTACAAGAAGACCGCAGCTCACGGCCACTTCGGTCGTACCGAGCCGGAATTCACCTGGGAGCGCCTGAACCGCGTGGATGCACTGCGTTCGGCAGTGTCCTCCTCCTAATATCTGTCAGGGTAGAGGAGCACGCTGATTCGGGTGACTCAGAGCAGTTCTGAATCGAACTCTTCAGCACCGTTGGGTGCTCAGCAGGAATCCCTGCAACAGCTTGACCTGTTGCAGGGATTTCCTGCTCTTCGTGATGCCCTGATTCCGGCTGCCCCGGAGCCGGTGAACGTTGCCGCCGAGTTGGAGGCGAGCGGCGTGCCGAACCCTGTGGCGCGTGTGCGCGTGGATAGCACCCTGCCGCAGGTGGACCGCACATTTGATTACCGTGTGCCCGCTGAACTGAGTGAGGATGCGGTGCCCGGCGCCCGCGTGCGTGTGCTGTTCAACGGCCACGAGCTGACCGGTTACATTGAGGAGCGCGCCGCCACGACTGATTGGACGCGCACCTCGCTGCTGCCGCTCAAGTCGGTGCTGTCGCGTGTGCCCTCTGTTGCGCCCGAAATTTTTGCGCTTTCCGAGGCGCTCGCCGACCGTTACGCCTCCACGGTGGCGAACGTGCTGCGCCTGGCGGTGCCGCCGCGCATTGCCGCGCTGGATAAGAAGTACGCGCCCCTTCTGCCGGGTTATGAGTCGGCGTATTTGGGTGATTCTGCTCCGGTAAGCACTTCCGATGCTCCCGAGAACGCGGCTCCCGAGCATGTGGCTTCCGAGAGCACCGAATCTGAGCCTTCTACCGCCTCCGCTACCTCCAGCACTACCGACCCGTACGCGTGGCTTGCCACCCCCGGCGCGCCCGCACCCTTCGTGCTGGACCCGCCGGCGCTGAACCCGGACGCGCCGGATGCCGCCTCCGTCTTCTCTGATTACGAGAACGGCGCGGAGTTCATTGAAGATGTTGCCGCCGGTGCCGCGACCCGCGCCGTGATGACGGTTCTTCCCGGCCACCTGGAGCACACGTGGGCGGATGTTTTGGCGACCGCACTCGCGGCTGCTGCTACCAGTGGTCGCGGCGCTATTGCGGTGGTTCCGACCGCTAAGAACCTGGATCTTCTGGAGGCGGCGCTCGCCGAGCGTCTGCCCGCTGACTCGTTTGTGCGTTTGAGTTCTGATTCGACTCCGCATACTCGCTATCACGGTTTTGTGAAGGCTCGCCTGGGGCAGGTGCCGGTGGTGATTGGTACCCGCGCGGCGGCCTACGCGCCGGTGGCGAACCTGGGCCTGGTGGTGTGCTGGGATGACGGCGATTCTTCGCTGGTGGAGCAGCGCGCCCCGTATTGTCATGCCCGTGATGTGTTGCTTCTGCGTGCTTCTGCTGAGAATACTGCGGCGCTGTTTGCCGGGTTCAGCATGAGTAGTGAGGCGGCGCGTCTGGTGCGTACCCGCTGGGCGTCTCATGTGCGTGCGCCGCGTGCGCTGGTGCGTGATTATTCGCCGCGTATTTTTTCGACGGGTTCGGAGTTTGAGCTGGCGCGTGACCCGTTGGCGGCGATGGCGCGTATTCCGCATCTGGCGTTTGAGCATGCTCGTCGGGCGTTGGCGCGTGGTCCGGTGTTGGTGCAGGTGGCGCGTAGCGGTTATATTCCGTCGTTTTCGTGTGAGCGTTGCCGCATGCCGGCGCGTTGTGGCGAGTGTAGCGGGCCCCTGTCGGTGGCTTCGGGCTCGTCGGTTCCGTCGTGTTCGTGGTGCGGTCACCTGGCGCAGCAGTGGCGTTGTTCTGAGTGTGGTTTTACGCATTGGCGTTATTCGGCGGCGGGTGTGACTCGTACGGCTGAGGAGCTGGGTCGTGCGTTCCCGAATGTGCCGGTGATTTCTTCGGCGGGTGACCATGTGCGGGCATCGGTTGGTCCTGAGCCTGCGTTGGTGGTGGCGACTCCGGGTGCTGAGCCGGTGGCTTTGGCGGCTATGCGGCGGCGCTTTTGTTGGATGCCGATAAGATGCTTCGTTTTGATTCGTTGCGTGCCCCGGAGGCGGCGTTGCGTCGCTGGCTGAATGCGGCGGCGTTGGTTCGTCCGGCGGCTCTTGAGGGTACGGTGGTGACGACTGCTTCGCCGTCGCCGGTGGAGCAGGCGCTGGTGCGTTGGGATCCGGCGTGGTTTGCTCGTCAGGAGCTGGAGGAGCGTGCTCAGACGGGTCTGCCTCCGGCGGTTCGTACGGCTGCGGTGACCGGTGCGGAGGCGGATGTTCGCGCCTTCATGGAGGAGTTCTTGGGCTCTTCTGCGTTGCCGGAGCGGGTGCGTGAGCAATTGCGTATTGTGGGTCCGGTTCCTCTGGATCAGGGGTATTTTGCCTGGTCGGAGTCTCTTGTGGAGGATTCTGAGGAGGCGCCGGTTCAGGGCGATTGGCGTACCCTGATGTTCTTCTCGTACGGCATTGCTCGGCAGGTGACCCGCGAGTTGCGTGCGACGCGTGCAACGATTGCGGCGTTGAAGAAGAACGTGGGGGAGCGTCCGGTTCAGATTCGCTGTGACGGCCTGGATGTACTGTAATTTTCTAGTCGTGCTGTAGTGTTCAGTGAGGGGCGGTTTTGCCTCTGAGCGCGGTGCTGACGGCGTGATTTTCGTCTGTGGGGTCAGCGCAGAGGCGAGGAGGTGAGAGGCATGCCGAAGATGCCTCATCTGCTAAAAGGCAGTGCGCTGCCTGACGGTGAGCAGCGGCGGCTGGCTGAGTATGCTTCTGCGCATCCGAAGAGTGCCCTGCACCGCAAGGGTAAGCACCATGATGCGGCGGTGCTGCTGATTCACGGCATCGGCTACCAGAATCACGGCGAGACGCTCGCGTATTTTGGTAAGCCGGTGGCGCATAGTGTGCAGACTCTGTTGGCGTTGAACACGGATGCGGATTCTGTAGCTCTTTCCTCTGCCGCCCCCTCCGAAGAGAACCCCGCTGCGGAGGCTTCTGCGCGGGTGCGTGTTGAGGTGATTCCTGACGGCGATACCCTCCCGCCTGCCGCTGAGGTGAGCCCGCTGAGCCACCACAGCGAGTTGACGTATTCGTTGACGATTGAGCGTACGGAGTACCCTGCCGACCCGGTTGAGGAAAGCCCGGAGGTCGAAGAGAATTCCGCGCAGGAAGAACCCGCCGAAGCCTCCGAGCCCAAAGAATCTACAAGAATCAGTCTGCCGAAAATTGAACTTCCGAAGGTGGAGCTGCCCAAAGTGGAGTTACCCAAGGTGGAACTGCCTAAAGTAGAGCTCCCTAAGATTGATCTGCCAAAAATTGAGCTTCCCAATCTTGAACTTCCGCGCCTGCCTCAGCCGAAGCCGCACCCGGTGCGCACGGTCACTCGCCGTAGCCTCCTCTTTCAGGAGGGCTTCTGGCGACCCAGGCATTACCGCCCGCTGAAGGAGCATTTGCCCTGGTTGGCGTCGGTTTTGCCGCTGTTTTTGATGTTCTGCTTCTACTATGAGCGCCCCGGCGTGACCTGGCGTGAGCGTGCCGGGCACCTGCTGCGTTCTATGGCGCGGTTTGTGAATGTGGCGCTGTGGCTGGTGCTGGCGGCGATGGCTGTGATGACTTTCCGTGATGCTTTTGTGGCGTCCCTGGGCACTGCGCAGGGTGCGTTTACGGCTCTTGCGGCGGTGCTCGGCCTGGGTATTGTGGGCTGGGTTTTGGCTCGTCGTGCCCGTGAGCTGTGGGCGCTGGTGAAGGCTATTCCGACGCAGCTGATTCAGACGGCGACCAGCCCGCAGTCGCGCGATTTGGAGCGTATTTATGCGCGTCTGGATCGTCAGCTGGACGACTTGAGTTCCCGTAGCGATGCGGTGGGTATTATTGCCCATTCGCAGGGCGGCTACCTGGGCTATGAGCTGCTGCGTCGTCGTGCGGCGGCGGGTAAGAAGCCGATTCGTTTCTTCTACGGCCTGGGTAGCGGCGTGGTCCCGATTAGCATTATTGCTAGTGACCGCAACGACATTCCGGGGCACCTGGACGCAGCCGGTAGTTACCGTAACCGTGCCATGCTGCTGTGGGTGAGCGCGGTCGCGGCGCTCTCGTGTCTGGTGGAGGCGTCCCTGCTGGCAAGCCCGTACCGTTCGCTGCTGCATCACGCGATGCTGGTGCCGCTGGCGTTGAGTGTGGTACCGGTTGTGGCGAGTATGTGGAGCACGACGCGGGGGCGGGCGCGTATTGCCCGCAAGAGCGCCCGCAAGAGCACCCAGGAAAACGCCGGGGAAAGCCGGGAAAACGCCTCCATGCAGAGCCCGGCTGATGTGCGTCTGGCGGATGTGCACCTGGTCAACCCGTACGGCACGCGCGCCTACGTGAAGTGGTTGATTCCGGTGCTCTTCGTGCACGGCGTTTTCATACTGTACGCGGTGTTCATGCTACTGCTAGCTCAGCTGCGTGCTGAGGGCGCTGTCCCCGAGCTGACCGCCGCCTCCGTGGCGTTTTGGGGCGCGCTAATTCTGGTGCTCATGATGTCGGTGCGTAGCGCCTGCCACCTGTATGTGCGCGCCTACGCGCCGATGCTGCAGGAGCTTGATGTGGCTGACCGGTGCGAAATTTCCGCTCGTGGAGACAGTATCGGCAGGTCGAATATTACTCAGCCCGCCGGTGTGGATGTTACGTTTGTGACCCTGCCGGGCCCGTCGGTGAATAGTCACATGCAGTATTTTGATGCGTGTTCGCCGGTGCCGTTGATGCTTTCGCACCGCCTGGTGCCGCACATGATGCCGGCGGGTGAGCAGGCGCAGAAGGCGGCGGCTTTCACCGATATTGGTGCGGAACTGAACCACGGTTTTGCGCGCGTGAAGAAGCTGATGCGCACCATGCATTACGGGCTGTATGCGGTGCTTCTGCTGATGCTGTCGGTGCTGCTGAATGTGGCGTCGCCGGTGAGCCTGTCCGCGTTGACGGGGCTTGATACCTCGCGCCTGCATGCTGAGGGCTTCGACCGTCTGGCGGCGGATGCTCAGCAGCTGCGTGAGCGGGCGGGTTCTTCGGATCTGCTGCTGTGGATTTTGGTCGGTATTTTTGTGGTGGAGGCGCTGCTGATGTTGGTGCTTTCGCCGTGGACTCAGCGGCGTTTGCAGCGTGCCTTTATGATGCGCAAGGTGGACCGTACGGGTCAGCTGGGCGAGTTCAATCCTCTGCCGATGGTGACGGCTCTTCTGGGCCTTGATGGTGACGAGAACGATGAGGAAGAAGCCGTGGCGAGCGCGGGGGAGAAGGGCGCGCCTCAAACTTATGCAGCCCAGACCAGCGCGGCGTAGATTAGTCTCGCTCGGTGTGGCGCACATCCGCCATTTTATGCACCATGTGCATTTAGTGGTTGATAATAGCTCTAGGCGCCCCTAATTAGCGTAGTCGCCGTATTCACGGTAAAATATTCACCACTGCGGATACTATTTCGGCGCTTGTCGAGGTGGTGTTGGCAGTCTCTATCACTCAACTTCGCGCATGCCTCACAACCGTGCGCACCAACGAAAGATGAATACTGGTGACTCAGACTATGATTACCCCCGCATACGAACCTGCATGCGGCGGGTCTGCTTCTGTACATAATTACGGCGTTATGCACCCGGACCCCGTGTTGCTTTCTGACATGACCAGCGCAGAACGAGGAGCTGTTTACCGCTACTTGGCGCGCTTTGCTGAGCTGGATGACGCAAAGATTTTCTACGCGTACGGTCACGCTTATGAGCTGGCTCGTAAGGATGCCGAGCGCGGTCTCTACGCAACTATGGCGTAGCCCGCATTATTAGCTTTTTAGAAATGCTGCTGCACTCTTGGTGAGTGTGGCAGCATTTCTGCTTTTCGGGCTGGGTTTTGGGCTGTCTTCGGGTGGGTTGTAGCTCGGTAGGGAACGTGGCGGCCATACGCCGCTATGGTGCCGCCGATTTCTTCCTGACAACCGGGGAAGCGTCCACTATGGGGGCGTTCCCCGATGGTTCTTGAACATTGGTTAGCTCTTGGGTACTTTAGAGGTATCACAACCACTACTGCGAAGAGACTTCCGATGATCTCCGTAGGTTCTTTCGCGGTGTTGCCTCCGGTAGCGTCTGCATTGTTGCGGCGCTGCCCTAAGAAACGCCCTAAGGAAAGGTACTCACCGATGAGTTTCACCAATATCACCTCTGATTACGAGCCCGAGTTCGGTAGTTCGGCACCGAGCCGCGACAACGGCATTACTCACCCGGACCCCGTTCTGCTGTCCTCGATGACGAAGGCTCAGCGTGGTGCGGTGTGCCGCTACCTGGCTCGTTTTGCCGAGCTGGATGACGCGAAGATTTTCTACGCGTACGGTCACGCGGATGAGCTGGCTGCGAAGGAAGCAGCCCGCGGAGCTTACGTATAAGGATTTTTGCTTCGGTGTGATTCCGTGGCGGTTCGCTACACACTTCCTCCGCGCCTACGCAGGGAACCCGCCCTCGCTTCGCTTCGGGCACCCTGAGGGCGCTTCCGGAAGGTGTAGCCTCGCCGCCCCTGTAAACCGTTGTTGCAAGCCGCCCTTGCACGCCCTTACCGCAAGCCGCATACGCCTACCGGCAACCACAAACTAAATACGAGAATGCCGCCACACCCTCCCGAATTTCGGGGGAGTGTGGCGGCATTTCTGTTTTCGCTATGAGATGGAGCGTGTCGCTATTGGTCTTTGGTTGTGGGTTGACAAGGCTTTATGGCAGTTTTTGCTTCACATTTTTATATAATGAGTGAGGCTGACCGCAGGAGGTCAGCGCCATGGTATGACGACACACGTACATCTAGTTTCAAGGAGGAAGACTATGGCAGAAGAGTCGCCACAGAATTCATCAGGATATCAAGAGAGGTCGGAAGGCCCTAACCCCGACGTCAATGCTGGGGAACAAATGGGTAACTCAGCGGAAGATAGTGCGGTAGCGCAGGGAAGTCAAGGGAATCGGACTCGTACTAATAATAAAAAATATGATTTGGGTGTTCTCTTTGTACATGGAATTGGAAATCAGAAAAAAGGAGAAACATTTAAAGCAATGTACGACCCTATTAAAAATGAACTTGGTAAAGATAAAAATTTATTATTTATTGAAACATATAAGGGTAGCACAGAGGCTAGGTGTTCTCTTGTAGATAGAAGGCCTTCAAAGGCATATAAAAAAGCTGATATTGTTTTTCGAGAATCCAACTGGCATGCTTCAGATGCCGACGGTAAGCCTGCAACTAATATTTCAACTTATCATAAGTTGCTTGGGTTTGCTAGATCAGTAGTTTTTGTTATATCCTCGATTTTCCTTTGGCCCATCTATTTTATTGGATTAAGGATTTTTATGGAATCTGCTCGGGCAAGGAGATTTCTGCTTACAGCTTTTATTTATATTAATATCGTAGCAATATTTATGACTTACATTTTGAAAGATAGTGGAAGAATGCAAAATGTAAGAGAAGGTTTATTGAACAATCCAGAAAACCGTCTTTATTTTGCAATATGGGTGGTCCTGGCTTTTTCGTTAGTGTATATAGTAACTCAAATGTGGAATAGAAGATTTGGTTTGAAAGTATACACTGGGGCGCTATTTATATGTGTGGCATTCATAGTTCTTTATTCAATTATTCCGGAGGCATTTTTTTGTGTTTTGCTGGCCGTGAGTGTTGTGTTACTATGTCGACTTCTCTATAGTTTTGTCCACAATTTCAAATTAATTTCTGAATTGTGGAATCAAATTAATGAGTCTGCAGATTATATTAGAACAGGTGAAAATTTTCAGTATATTCAAAAAGTTGGAGAAGATGTTGATAATCTACTTGAAGAATCTAATAAAGTCATAATTGTTGCCCATTCAATGGGGGAATATCTTTCCTATAACTATCTGAATCAAAAGAAATCAGATAAATCAACTGAGGATGTTCAGTTAATTGGTGTTGGGGGTGGCTTAGGGCTTGTTTCGCTTGTAGGAAAATTGAGATCAAGTCATCTGGATGGAAGAATATCAATTCGTTCTTCCGTTACCTTATCTCTCTATGCTGCAATTCTTGCCGTTATTTCTGTCGTTGGAACAATCCTTGTCTGGTGGGGATTTGCTCTAGATATTTGGAGGCTAATTCTAGTTGGTTTTGTCAGAAAAACACCTGATACACTTTTAAGTTCATCGCTAGAGAATCCTATATTTCCAATTGAGACTAGCTCTTGGCTTGACAATATAAGGATACACTTTTTTCTACTCTTATTTCTCTTTGGCTTGAGACGATTTATTATTCAGTTTGTTGGAATTGATAAAATGAATAATAATAGATTTAAATTTTATAGATATTCTCACCCCTGTGATCCTGTGGGAAATTCTGCTTCATTTTTTTATGGAGGCGTGGTGCAACAGTTTGTTACTCCCAACGGCTGGTTTGCTCATGGAATAAAGACATATCTAGGTGGAGTTGATCGAAATGGAAATTTGAATTATCCACTTAGTGAAGCAGAGAGATACATGCGAGTGAGGATTGTCCAGCATGTCAAGTATTCAATCTGTGGCACCCCTCTTCCCTCGGTTAGTGTTCTTGGATATAAAACTATTGTTTATTTGACTTCAATCTTTATAGGTCCATTGCTTGCTTTGTTGATGATTACAGGATTTAAAATAAGCTTTGAAGAGAGTATTGTAATTTTATTTTTCTTTATGCCGAATTATTTTGGGGCGGTAATTCTGTTATGGATGATAAATAGCGGAATGAATACTCGTAGTGAAGCCCCTGGAAAAAGTAGTCTCGGTGATGTTTTGCTTGCATTTTTGTTTAGTTTATTAATATCTGGGCTAGTTACTTCATTTTGCTTGTTTTCTGTTGGTGTAATATCGGAAATACACTAAAATGGCGTATTGTTGTATAACTCCGGTGTGATGCGGTGAGGCTGCACCTTCCGGATGCGCCCTCAGGGTGCCCGAGCTCTGCGAGGGCGGGTTCCCTGCATCGGCGCGGAGGAAGTGTGTAGCGAACCGCCGCTGTGCATCGTTGCTGTAAGTTGCCCTCGCATACCGCCGCTACGCAGAATGCGTGCCGCATACGCCGCCCGGAGCCCACGAATTGAATATGAGAATGCCGCCGCACCCTCCCGAGTTTCGGGGGAGTGCGGCGGCATTTCTTTGCCCAACGTAGGCCCTAGAGCCCGCGCACGACCTCCAGCAGCTTGAGTGCCGAGTCACGCCAGGAGTAGCGGCGTACATCCGACAGGCCGTCAATGATGACGCGCTCGCGAACGGCGGTGTCCTCCAGGGAACGGATAGCCTTCACCCAGTCGGCGGCGTGCGCCTCCGGGGCACCGTCAACCGGCGCGAACACGGCGTGCGGCGCAATCTCACGGAAAATCGGGATGTCACTAATCACCGCGGGGCAACCGGCAGCCTGTGCCTCGACCACGGGCAGGCCGTAACCCTCCTCGCGGGAGGCAGTCACCAGGGCGTGCGCCTGGCGGAGCAGCTGCTGGTACTCCTCGTCGCTCACGCCGTTGTGCACCTCCACGTTCTCACCGATGAGGCGTTCGTCGGTGAGCTGCACCAGGCGCTGCGGCGGCATCTTCGACAGCAGGTGCAGGCGGTAATCCGGCAGGGAACGCATCGCCAGCAGCAGGGTTTCTACGTTCTTGTACGGCATGAACGAACCCATGTACACCAGGTGCTTGACGGGCTGCTCTTCGCGGGTGGTGGCGCGTTCCAGCGCGGTCTGGCGGGAGACGACGCTGCCGGGCTGCGGGGCGTTGGGCACCACGAACAGCGGCTTGGTGGTCAGCTCGTGCTCACGAATCAGTGAGGCGGTCGACTCAGAAACAGTCACGACCGCGTCGCCGTGGTTGAGCAGGAAGCGCTGCGGGGTGTAGGTCTTGTGGAAGAGCCGCCAGCCCACGCGCACCGGTGCGGGCAGGAACCCGGGCGGGGTTGGGTGCGAGTAGTAGATCAGGTCGTGCAGGGTGAGAATCAGTTTGAATTTGCGTCCGGTGGAGCCGATGGTCTGCATGGGGGAGAACACCACGTCCGGCGCATACTTGTTCAGCTGCAGGGCTGCGGTCGGTTCGAGCGGGCCGGTGGGCGAGCAGATTTTCACGTGCGGCAAATCCGGCAGCATCTCCAGCTGACGTTCGTCGCTAATAATCATGGTCAGGTCGAGGTCGGCGGCGGCTTCGTCACCGGTGTCGATGAGGGTTTTGAGTGCGCCCAGCAGGGATGCGGTGTAGCGGCTGATGCCGTCGTGGAAGCCGATACGGGTGTATCGGGCGTCAACCATGAGTTTCATGTTGGTTCCTTACTTCTCGTTCCCTGAGTGGTCGGCGGCGAAATCGGCGATGAGTTCCGCGGCGCGGCGAGGGGTTTCGTAGTGGATGAGGTGCCCGACTTCGGGGATCATGTCCAGGCGCTCGCGGGCGCCGGACGAAGAGACGGGTAGATTGCGGGAGGTCAGCGTTGCGTACATGGCGCTGGCTGTTTCGGGGGTGCCCAGGTCGTCGTCTTCGGCGACGAGCATCTGCACCGGTACTCGGATTGCTGCGGCGTATTCGGCGGCGGTGTGCGTAATGGACGCTTCGTAGGCGCTGAGCACTCCGCGGCGGGAGCCGAAGGAGCCGAAGTAGGCCGCGTGCTGGCCGTTGATGAAGCGGCGCATTGCCTTGTCTTTGGTGCGCATCATGACTTCGCTGGAGGCGCGGGTAATCAGCTGCGAACGCAGTAGCGGGTAGCCGATTTTTTCGGGTAGTGCCGCGCCGGCGCGGTAGTAGAGGGAGGCGAGGCGGGAGGCGACGCGCTGGCTACCTTCGAGGGCGGGTTCGCTGATGGGGTTGATGAGTGAGAGCAGTGCGAGCGAGTTCGGGTGTGCGGCGGCGAAGGCGCTGGTGACGATGGAGCCGAAGGAGTGGCCGACCACGTGCAGCGGTAGGGGCTGTGCATCCTCGCGGGCGGGGTTGGTGTGCTTCACAAAGTTGTTCAGCCACGCCACGTACGCGTTGATATTGTCTTCGCCCTGAGCGTCTTTGCCCTGGGTGTTTTCGGGCAGGTCTGCGGAGCGGCCAAAGCCGGGCAGGTCGGGGCTGATGATGCTGACGTTCGGGATGAGCTTCAGCAGGTAGTTCGCGATAATTTCCAGGCCGTGGTGGTCGCCGCGGAAGCCGTGCACGAGCAACACGGGGTAGGAGCCTTCGGGGAAGGTGCCGTCGTTCATGCCTTTGCCGTACTGCCAGTAGCGGGTCATGACCGCCTGCGCGCCGTCACCGATGAGGGCGTCGTGGCGGGTGCCGGGAATGAGCGGGCCGGGCACACCCTCAAGAACTGAGGTGTTGGGGGAGTGCGGGGTAACGGTGGAGGTCATGGGTACCTTTCGCGGGTTGGGTACTGGGACGGCGAAGTCCCGTTCTTAATTCTAGGGGAGAAGCCTGAAAGGGCTCTGAAACCCGCCTGACGCATCGGCGGCCGGGTGGGTAATCGGGCGGGCGGTGCCGTCCATTTGGTAGTCGGGGCGGCCTCAACTCTGGCGCGGTGCGGGTTTCGCGTTACACTTGGAGGGTTAAGTTTTTATCAACCTGTCTTTATTTAAGGAATCGCTGTGTCTGCTCAGGTAGAGACCGAACGCAACGAAAATGCGTACGACTTCCGCGCTATGGAAGCCAAGTGGCGCCCCTACTGGGACGAAACGAAGGTTTTCCAGCCCACCGGTGACGCCCCCAAGGGCCGCAAGTATGTGCTGGATATGTTCCCGTACCCCTCCGGTGACCTTCACATGGGTCACGCGGAGGCATTCGCTATTGGTGACATGAACGCCCGCTACTTCAAGCAGTGCGGCTACGATGTTCTGCACCCGATTGGCTGGGACTCCTTCGGCCTGCCCGCTGAGAACGCAGCCATTAAGAACGACACTCACCCCAAGGAGTGGACGTACAAGAACATTGAGACTCAGGCTGAGTCCTTCAAGCGTTACGCTATTGCCGCTGACTGGGATCGCCGCCTGCACACCTCGGACCCTGAGTACTACAAGTGGACTCAGTGGCTGTTCGAGCAGTTCTACAAGAAGGGCCTGGCGTACCGTAAGGACTCCATGGTCAACTGGTGCCCCAAGGACCAGACTGTGCTCGCGAACGAGCAGGTTGTGAACGGTGCGTGTGAGCGTTGCGGTACTACCGTGACTAAGAAGTCGCTGAACCAGTGGTACTTCAAGATCACTGATTACGCACAGCAGTTGCTGGATGACATGGAGCAGCTGGAGGGCAAGTGGCCCGACCGCGTTCTGCTCATGCAGCGTAACTGGATTGGTCGCTCCGAGGGTGCTGAGGTGAGCTTCGAGATTGAGGCGACCGAGGACCAGCCCGCTGAGTCCTTCACCGTGTTCACCACCCGCCCGGACACCCTGTACGGCGCAACCTTCATCGTGGTTGCTGCGGATGCGGCGTTCGCCGAGCAGATTGTGGCACCCGAGCACAAGGCTGCCCTGGAGCAGTACCGCGAAGACATTAAGGCGCTGAGCGATATTGACCGCCAGTCCTCCGACCGCGAGAAGACCGGCGTGTTCACCGGCCGCTACGCGATTAACCCGCTGACCGGCGCGAAGCTGCCCGTCTGGGCTTCTGACTACGTGCTCGCTGACTACGGTACCGGTGCGATTATGGCTGTGCCCGCGCACGACCAGCGTGACCTTGAGTTCGCCCTGAAGTTCGACCTGCCCATCGTGAAGGTTCTGGACGTTGAGGGTGCTGAGGACCCGGCTACCAGCGGTGTTGCCGCAGCTGGTGACGGCGTGCTCATCAACTCCGGTGAGCTGACCGGCCTGCCGAAGGCTGAGGCGATTGCTAAGGCTATTGATCTGGTTGAGGCTGCCGGCACCGGTGAGGGTAAGGTCATTTACCGTCTGCGTGACTGGCTGCTGTCCCGCCAGCGTTTCTGGGGTACCCCCATCCCCGTGATTCACTGTGAGGATTGTGGCGAGGTTCTGGTTCCTGAGGATCAGCTGCCGGTGTTGCTGCCCGATAACCTGCGCGGTGAGCAGCTGGCTCCTAAGGGCCAGTCGCCTCTTGCCGCTGCCGATGACTGGGCGATTGTGCCTTGCCCCGAGTGTGGCAAGCAGGCTCGCCGTGACTCGGACACCATGGACACCTTCGTGGATTCCTCCTGGTACTTCCTGCGTTACGTTTCCCCGAACTACGATGAGGGCCCCTTCGACCCGCAGGCTATGAGCGAGTGGGGTGCCGTCGACATGTACGTTGGCGGTGTGGAGCACGCTATTCTGCACCTGCTGTACGCACGCTTCTTCACCAAGGTTGTTCGCGACCTGGGCCTGATTAAGCACGATGAGCCGTTCAAGGCGCTCATGAACCAGGGTCAGGTGCTCAACGGCGGTAAGGCTATGTCCAAGTCGCTGGGTAACGGCGTGAACCTGGGCGAGCAGCTCGACAAGTTCGGTGTGGACGCTATCCGCACCACCATGATTTTCGCGTCCCCGCCCGAGGATGACGTGGACTGGGCGGATGTTTCCCCATCCGGTTCGCAGAAGTTCCTGGCTCGCGCTTGGCGTGTGGCTCAGGACGTCACCAGCGAACCCGGTGTTGACGCATCCACCGGGGACCTGGAGCTGCAGAAGCTGATTGCTCGCACCGTGCACGAGGTTCAGGGCCTGCTGGATAACGGCAAGTTCAATGTGGTTGTTGCGAAGACCATGGAGCTTGTGAACGCTACCCGTAAGGCTATTGACTCCGGTGCTGGTGCGGCTGACCCGGCTGTCCGTAAGGCTGCTGAGACTATCGCGATTCTGCTGTCTCTGTACGCACCCTACACCGCTGAGGACATGTGGCACGCTCTCGGCCACGACACCCCGGTTCTGACCGCGGGCTTCCCCGAGGTTGACCTGGCTCTGCTGGTGGATGACACCGTCACCGCTATCGTGCAGATTAAGGGCAAGGTCAAGGCTCGCCTGGAGGTTGCGAAGGATATTTCCGAGCAGGAGCTTCAGGAACTGGCTCTGGCGGATGCCGCTGTTCAGCGTTCGATTGGTGACGCCGAGATCCGCAAGGTGATTGTGCGTGCGCCTAAGCTCGTGAACATCGTGATCTAAGCTTCTTAGAATCTAAATTTCTTAGAATCTAAGCTTCTTAGATAAAGTACAAGCCCCGCTGTGGCTTCGGTTCGTTCTGTGGAACTGCCGGAGGCGCGGCGGGGCTTTGCTGTACTGCAGTAGTGATGAGTGCCATAATGTTCAGGGAACGCTAGGAGAGGGTTCGTCATCGAATCATGCACTGACGAACCGGAAGAAGGGTCGGGATATGGAGCGAGAAAACAACGCAGAGAACCGCATTGCCGTGGTGACCGATAGCGCCGCCGCCCTCGACCCGCAGCTGGTGCAGCGCCTGAGCGCTCGCGGTAATTTTGTGCTGGTTCCGATGCCGGTGACTATTCGCACGCCCGGTGAGCCGGATCGTCAGCTGCAGGATTTGACCACCGCTGAGGTGGACGAGGCGATTATGCTCGCGCACGTGATGGGTCAGACGGTGAGCACTTCCGGGCCCGCACCGGGCGTTTTTGCTGATGTGTATGACGAACTGGCGTCGCGAGGTTTTACCCATGTGGTGTCTGTGCACCTGTCCGGCGAGCTTTCGGGCACGGTGGAGGCGGCACGCACCGGTGCGCGTCTAAGCCGCCTGGGGTCTGAGGGCGTGAGCGTGGTGGATAGCCGCACGGTCGCGGGCGCCTACGGTCATGCGGTGGTGCGTGCGCTGGAGGTGCTAAACTCTGCATCCGCCGGCTCGAGTGTTGAATACCCCACTCCTGCGCAGCTGGTGGACTACATTCAGTCTGTCTGCGAGCAGTCCACGCTCTACTTCTATATCCCGACCCTGGATGCCTTGCGCCGCGGCGGTCGTGTTTCCCCGGCGTTGGCGATGGTGGGGCAGATGTTCCAGATCAAGCCGATTGGCACGATCACCGAGGGCAAGCTGGCGTATGTGGAGCGTCCCCGCACTGCGGCGCGCGCCCTGGAGCGCCTGGTGGAGGTGACCGTGCAGGCCTGCCGTGAGCATCAGCATGCGGCGGCTCTCACCTCTGCTTCAACGGGTTCTACTGCCGCCGACCCTGCTAATTCTTTGCTTGCTGCAACCCCGCGCGGTGAGGTCGTTGCGGTGCATCATGTGGGCAATGCGGCGCAGGCGGTGCAACTGTATGAGCAGGTTCAGCAGATGCTGGGGGGAGAGCTCCCTGGTTCATACTGCTGCGTCTTCGGCGCCGGAGTTTTTGGTAAGTGCGCTACCGCCGGTGCTGTCGGCTCATTCGGGTTTGGGTGCTGTGGCGTTGGTGGTGTACTAGCCGCCCCTGTTGCGACAGGACACGCGACACGAAAACTGTACGCCGGGCGCACGTTTAACCCGTTTTAAGGCTGTGGTGTGTCTTACGTTGGGGTCATCTGTTTTCGGGTGAGAATTTGCACTGCGTGCGGGCGCCAAGGGCGTCATTGAAACCCATTCGCAGGTGAAAGGGTATTTTTTACCCTCAGATTTTGCCTTGATACGGCGCGGTTTTTAGTAAATGTGCGTTTCATGTGTGTTTATGTTGCCGTGACCGTATCGCAACATTTTCTAAGGGTGAACACAACGTAAAACAACAGAAAACAACGGTTTTTTACCGGTTTTTATGGCGCAACTCACAAATTTCTCGACAGAACACACCAAAACACACACAAACTAGGGTAGGATTATTACCAACAACGGCGGAACGCACCGGGCAACATAGAGCACGGACGAATCCGACTAAACCAGAGCCTACAAGGCATCGGATTTGTACACCGCCACCAACGCACTGACAAGGAGATACTCCAGTGACTGTACGCGTAGCAATCAACGGCTTCGGCCGCATCGGCCGCACCTTCTTCCGCGCAGCTCAGACCGAGGGCGTCGGCTTCGAGATCGTCGCAATCAACGACCTCACCGATGTTGAGACCCTGGCACACCTGCTCAAGTACGACTCCATCATGGGTCGCTTCAACGCAGAGGTTGAGGTCAAGGAAGGCGCACTGGTTGTTGACGGCAAGGAAATCAAGATCCTCGCTGAGCGTGACCCCCAGAACCTCCCCTGGAAGGACCTGGGCGTTGACGTAGTCCTCGAGTCCACCGGTTTCTTCACCGAAGGCAGCAAGGCAAAGGCACACATCGAGGCTGGCGCTAAGAAGGTTATCCTCTCCGCTCCCGGTAAGAACATCGACGGCACCTTCGTCATGGGCGTGAACGACGACCAGTACGATGCAGCTAACCACCACATCGTCTCCAACGCATCCTGCACCACCAACTGCCTCGCTCCGATGGCTAAGGTTCTGAACGATGCATTCGGCATCAAGCAGGGTCTGATGACCACCATCCACGCATACACCGCTGACCAGCGTCTGCAGGATGCTCCCCACCGCGACCTGCGCCGTGCACGCGCAGCAGCTGTGAACATGGTCCCCACCTCCACCGGTGCAGCAGCAGCTGTTGGCCTGGTTCTGCCCGAGCTGAAGGGTAAGCTGGACGGCTTCGCAGTCCGCGTTCCCACCATCACCGGCTCCATCACCGACCTGACCTTCACCGCTGAGCGCGAGGTCACCGTTGAGGAAGTCAACGCAGCAGTCAAGGCAGCAGCTGAGGGCCCCCTGAAGGGCATCATCAAGTACAACGAGGACCCCATCGTCTCCAAGGACATCGAGGGTGAGCCCATCTCCACCGTCTTCGACGCACCGCTGACCAAGGTCATCGGCGACCAGGTGAAGGTTATCGCTTGGTACGACAACGAGTACGGCTACGTTGCACGCCTCGTGAAGTTCACCAACAAGGTTGTGGCTTCCCTCTAAGCCCCAATAGGCTTACGACGCTCACCGAGTGTAAGCGTCACCCCGCGTAACTAACGCATAGTGAACCCCGGCACCACCGCATCAAGCGGGGGAGTCGGGGTTTGCTGTACCAAGACCCTTTGTAAGGGTCTTAATAAAACCCCAAAAAACGTATCAACATACTGGTTTCCGTCGCCCTTTTTGGGTCAAAAATACCGTAAGAAAATAGCTGATAGAGAGTGCGAATATCCGCGATATTCCGCGGAGAAACACCATCTAAAAACTATTTACTAGGCTGTCAAACACCCTAGTATTCGGTATGATGGAAACGGTATATAAACCCACCTATCCAGGAGGAATTCCTATGGCTAAGGCACTGTCCGAACTGCTCGAAGAAGGCGTCGCAGGCCGCCACGTTCTCGTCCGTTCCGACCTGAACGTACCCCTGAAGGACGGCGTTGTCACCGATGATGGCCGCGTCCGCGCATCCCTGCCCGTCATTGAGAAGCTTGCCAAGGCTGGCGCACGCGTTATCGTGACCGCACACCTGGGCCGCCCCAAGGGCAAGGTTGATCCCCAGTACTCCATCGCACCGGCAGCTGCACGCCTGGCTGAGCTGGCATCCGTGCCCGTGAAGGTTGCAACCGACCTGGTAGGCGAGGACGCAAAGGCTAAGGCAGCAGCCCTGGCTGACGGCGAAGTTCTGGTCGTTGAGAACGTCCGCTACGACGCACGCGAGACCTCCAAGGACGACGCAGAGCGCGGCGAATTCGCTGACGAGCTGGTCGCACTGACCGGCGAGAACGGCGCATACGTGAACGACGCATTCGGTGCAGTTCACCGCAAGCACGCTTCTGTCTACGACGTTGCTAAGCGTCTGCCCGCATACCTGGGTGACCTGGTGAAGAAGGAAGTTGACGTTCTGGCTAAGACCCTGAACGACCCCGAGCGTCCCTTCGTCGTGGTCATGGGTGGCGCTAAGGTTTCCGATAAGCTCGCCGTGATTGACAACCTGATCGGTAAGGCTGACACCATCCTCATTGGTGGCGGCATGGGCTACACCTTCGCATACGCACAGGGCTACGAGGTCGGCAACTCCCTGCTGGAGAAGGACCAGGTCGAGAACGTTCTGCGTTACATGAAGGAAGCTCCCGAGAAGGGCACCGAGATCATCACCGCAGTGGATGTTGTTTGGTCTGACGCATTCTCCGCTGATGCTAACACCGAGATCCGCCCGATTGAGGACCTGACCGGCGGCAAGCTGGGTGCAGAGGCTGAGGGTCTGGACATTGGCCCCAAGACTCGCGAGATCTTCGCTGAGAAGATCAAGGGCGCAAAGACCATCTTCTGGAACGGCCCCGTTGGCGTGTTCGAGATTGCTCCCTTCGCTGAGGGTACCCGCGCGGTTGCACAGGCGATCGTCGACTCTGACGCATTCTCCATCATTGGTGGTGGCGACTCTGCTTCTGCAGTCCGTAACCTGGGCTTCAAGGATGAGCAGTTCGGCCACATCTCCACCGGCGGTGGCGCTTCCCTCGAGTACATTGAGGGTAAGACCCTGCCCGGCCTGGAGGCACTGGGCGCCTAATCTGACTGTCTAACTTGACCGCAGATTTTTAGCGTAAGAACCCCCCGTCGGGGCGGTATTTCGGTACCGTTCCGGCGGGGGTTTCTGCATGCCCGCGCATGCCTGGCTTACCCTTTGCGGACGGGTTTTTGAGGCTGCTTCCTGGCTATATGCTGTGGATTCCGCAGCGTACAGCTTCTATCGGGGACACAGAGGAATAGCTCTAATAGACTGGAAATATAGAGGACCCCGGCCAGCAAGCTCAAGATGGTCGCGGGGGAGTGAGGCAGGGATCGCACGCACCTCTAGAGAATTGCATCGTGGATATGCGAAGAAGTATATCCGGCCCAGCTGTTGAGCCTAGCCGCCCGCGAGCAACCCAGAACCACCTCGGCAGCTAGTGAACTCGATAGCTTGCGAACTCGGCAGCTTGTGAATACGGAATACAGGGAGGGAAAGAATGACCGTAAACGCTCAAATGCTTTTTGACGAAAAAGACTACACCGGAACATACCCGTATGTAGCCGACTGCGTGATCGGGCCCTACACACCCGCAAACCGGGACCACTCCGCCTACTCGGCACCCGCACCGGGCGTGAGGTACACGTCGAGTGCTTACGAGGTGTCAAACCTGCGTCCCTACCTGGGCTACTACTACGCCTGCCAAAACTACATGATTCTCGCATCGGAACCTGCCGTTCTGCGGATGGACAATATCAGCGAAGAAATGTTCTTCCCCGCCATTCAGGACCTCTACGAAGAGGGCAGGGGCTGGGTCATTACTCCTAATCCCAAGATTCTGACCATGAACCTGCTGGAGGGGCAGCCGCGCCTCATTGACGAGACGCTAAAAATTGTGGAATGGAATGTGCGGTTCGATATTCTTCCCGAAGTTCAGGTGTACCGCAAAGACACAAACCAGGTGTACCCCATCACCGATTTTGATACACGCGGCCTGATCCGTGACGGCGCAATACACGGGGCTCTACGCACACAATTCACGAATGAGTGGAGGCCCGTCCAATTCATCCCAGAAAATAGTTTGAGCTAGGGGAGGGGAGAGCAACATGACGAATAACTTTGGTGGACCCGGATACGGCGGACCCGGGTATAACGAGCAACGAGCGTACATGAGGCGTGTGATATCTCGCGCCAGGTTTATACGGGCTGGCGTGTTCGCTGGCGCCGCCCTCGTCGCGGTAGCTTTTGGCTGGGGTACCAAACTGCTCAATGGGACGGGTTCGGAGTCCCAAACCGATAAGAAGCGTGATCAGGAGTTTGTGCGCCTGGAACCCACGGAGAAGTACGATGAGCTCCGTACCTTGGGCCCTTCCTCCGGGCCGCTCGTCTACACGGCGTTTGAGCGTAAGGGCCGCTTCATTCCTGCCACGGAGGCGCAGGCGGCGCAGAACGTGCCGTACCCTATTCAGCAGCCCGGAATGGATAACTACGACCGCGGCGGCTTGTACGCGTTCTTGGCGTACTTCTTTGCGTCGATGAACTACTTCTACCACACGGGCGATACGGAGCCTCTTTCTAAGGTCACGGACCCCGAAAAGGTGCTACACCCCGAAATTCTTCGCCTGTACAGGGAGAAGCGCGGATGGGTTATTTCGGCTGATAAGAATGTGCTGAACGCCAATGTTGTTGATAATCTTGTTGCGGGTGAAAAGGCTAAAAATACGAGCCGAAATATTCTGGTGAGCACCCTGTACACGACTAAGGCTAAGGACCTTGCATTTTATGTGACTGAGACGGGTGAGAAGCAGGATATCCGCAAATATTTGAAGTACCTGGGGCGTTTCTCGCTGGCTGTGGAGCATCTGCGTGGGCAGTGGGTGATTGTGGTTGACCGCGACGGCTACAGCAACCGTAACACCTACGAACCGATCTACCCGAAGGGTTTTGGTAACCTATAGCTTTCTCTATGTAGCTTCTTTCGGAACCCCCGCCGGGCAGTACCTTCGGTACTGTGCTGGCGGGGGTTTCTTGCTGGACTTTCCGGGTGGGCTCTTCGCGGTTGGCTAGGGGAGGTGGAAGCAATGGGAGGCGGAATCCGTCCTGCTCGGTTCGTGTGCAGAGTGTGCGTGTGTTACCTTGAAGGGTGTGTGATTCTCACTGTCACCGAGAGGGAACACACATGCAACGAATGTGAGCGAGGATGCTCGTTCACTGTCACATCAACTTCCGGAAGTAAATATATGGATAACGTCCACGCTAATACTGAAGCTGTTCCTTTTGACTTTGAGAGCGCTGAGGCTCTCAAAACACATTTGACGCATCTAACTCAAGTAATCGAGCATCAGCTCCCTGCTCGCTATGGCGCCGACGGTACTTGTGGTGCCGCTCAGCTCGCCCTGGAAGGTTTCACCGGCGGTTACGCACGAGTGTATAGAGCAAAGCTTGCTTCGTCATTTGCGCTGTTGCGAGAGTTTAAAGAGTGCTTTAGCAATGCAGCTCGTAATATGGAGACTTATATTAAAGCTGCCCGCGAGGAAGAACGCATTCGCCGAGAGATTACTGAATGGGAGAAGCTCAACGAACGTAAGCAAAGAGCTCGTGATCTTGAGAAGCTTGAGTATGACCTTCGGAATCAAGGTGCGTATAGCGTTGATAACCCTGACCTCAACCTTGAGCTTCCCCCTCGTCCTATGCCTTCCCGACCCCCACATTTTGAGGTCTATACGCCACGACCTGTAGCTGATCCCTTCACCGGTGCGCAGGGAAATTCTGTATCTTCAGGAGTTTCTCAAAGTGCTCTCGGACAGTTTGCCGAGGCAAACTCTTCTGCACAGGGTACTCAGCATTTGAATACCCAGATTGCGCTTGCTTCTGGTGGATCTACGGTTTCTATCGTGCCGCACAATGCCTACCAGCACGGTCAGATTACTTTCTCCCTGAATGCTGAAATTAGCCAGGTACAGCATTATGTTTCCTTGGCCTATTCGCAGTTCCGGTCCAATACTTCTTGGGGAACTTTCGACGCTGGTTCTTTGATTGCTGCGTTGCATACCTGGATTGAAGATGTGCATGAAGATGCTACCTGGCTAGGAAAAGTTGCTCAGGTGATGCTTGATGCTGCAACTTATGGCAATCTCACTAATGCATCGGTAGAGTGCCATGCCGATCTTTCAGGGCCTGGGGCAAAGGCTCAATTTAGCCTCGATATGAACCTTCTGAATGAGCTGATGCATGATGATATTCCCATGCATCACCTACTGCAGGTTCCTGGAATGAGTATTACCGGTGTAAATATCTCATCTGGCTACGCAAATGACCCCGTCAACGTTGCAACCGGTAACTTCATTGAAAGCGAAGTTGACCTTCGCTCTCGTGTAAACCCTGTGTTGCGTCTTGAGCGCACCTACAACAGCGTTCTCGCTGCCCTCCCGAATACCCCTCATGGCGCTTTTGGTAAGGGCTGGTCAAGCATGCTGGATAGCCGGCTTGAGCAAAACTCTGACAGCATCTCATGGCACACTGCCGACGGTCGTGAACTCGTCTTTGAACGTGATATGAACTCGGCTAGCGGGTATGCCCGGACTCCCAATGCTCCTTACTGGTTGGAGAAGGTAACCGAGTCGGCTCTAGACGAGGCACCTACACATAATGTGGAATCAGCCTCTGCGCCCTTCGAAGAAAATACCGAAGGGCAAGAGGCGCTTTGTCGCGCCCTGTACTCTGCTGTGAATAAAGCGGTCAAGTCTGCCCATCGTCTACTGCCGACATCTTTTGAAGTAGCAGAATCGCCTGAACCCACCTACTACTGGTCAGTTACTAACCATTCTGGTAGCCGTTATTTGTACGCTCCTTCGGGTGAATTGGTTGCTTTCATGGAGGGGCACCCCAGCTCAGTTGTAGTTGTTCTTTACAACCGTGGCCCAAAGGCTAATGCTAATGGGGAATTCGTAGCTCAGCGACCGAGTGCTTTGATTCAGCCTCTTAGCGCGCAGGGCATTGTTGTCAGCTATGACGCCCAGGGTTTTGTATCTGCTGCGTCTCTGAATAACTTCAATGAAGGTTCCTCTGAAAAACATTCATCAGGACAGGTCGAAAGCCAGCTGAACGATGCGCGCTATATTTACAATTCTGCTGGCGTACTTTGTGAAGTTCAGCGACCTGATGGTACCCGACGTTATGAACAGACGGAGGATAACCTTATCCACCGTGTCTGGAATGAAACGGGATATTGCGAGGTTGAGAATAGCTATGACGCTGACGGTCACATCGTAGCCCAGAAGACTGAGCACGGTCGAAATATTAGCTACCGCTATGAGCATGGTCTAATGACCGTGATTGAAGATTCCGGAACCGGTGAGCACGCTAATATTTGGCGCTCAAATGAACACGGTCAGCTTGTTTCCCTCGTGGCTGGCGACGGAAGCCGCCAGTCTATGCGATACAACTCCTACGGTTACCGCACCTACATCTGTGAGCGTGACGGATCTGTGACTCATCGTAGCTACGATGAACGTGCTCGCCTTGTCTCGGAAAATACTCCGGAAGGTGCGGTCCACCGTTATACGTGGGATGAGTACGACCGTATGATTGCCCACCGAATTATGAATAAGAATCGGCGTGCAGGCACCCTCACCGAAACACGCTATACCTACTCCCAGAACCCGCTGGACCCTAACCCCCTGACTATTACCCGTAACGGAGGCAATACAACTTATCTTGAATGGGACAACGCCGGTCATTGCACCGCCGTCACTGATGAATCAGGATTCAAACAGCACTTTACCTACAATGACCGTGGACAGCTTCTGAGCTCCACGGATTCTAGTGGTGCTCAAACGCAGTATTCGTATGATGCTGCTGGCAACCTGAGCTCAGTAACTAATCCTCTCGGCGATACCCAGTACTTTGAGTGGGATGCGAGCGGGCGCCTCAGCGCGGTGACCGATGCTATGGGTGTTCGTTGGGGTCTGTCCTATGAAGAGGCAGCTCAGAATGCTACGCCGACCTCCGAGCAGCACCTGACAGCGCTGACCGACCCTGAAGGTAATATCACTACTTTTGAATACTCAGCTGGTCACCTAAGCGCTGTGATTGACCCTATGGGTAACCGAACCAGTGTCGAACGCGACACTTGGGGCAACGTTATCTCCATGACTGATGCCGCAGGAGCCAAGACCCATTATGAATACGACGAACTTTCGCAGCTCGTCGCTATCATTGACCCCTGTGGGGCTCGTACCGAGTATGAGTATTCTCTAACTGGAGACCTGAGCCGCATTGTGGACGCTACTGGTGTAGCTTTGAGTATTACCCACTCGCGCTCTCACGGTGAGTATTCAATGCGAGTTGAGGGTGCGCCCGGTAACTACGCCGTTGTAACTGATGCCCTGGGACGAATTGTTTCTGCATCAAATTCTCTGATGACTATGGTGCCGGGTCTGGGTCCCGCTGGGTCTTTGCGCTCTAACTCTTCTCTTGCGGGGCTTGCTTCAGCAGGTAAGCAGCCTTCTGAGCGTCCTGCGGGTCCTTGGGCGTCGTGGAGCTTGGTGCAGCCGGAACTTCGTGTTCCCACTATTTTGGGTTCCCGCGATAACGTAGCGCGAGGCGATAGCGCCCTTACTGTTGCTCATCTTCCGTCTGTTATGACGATGTTTGAAAACCGCCAGGGTATGGCGGTTCTCTTTGGGGTGCCCGTTCCTAAGTTGAACATGCCGGATGCCTCTATCCTTCTCAACTCTTCATCTGATAGCTCTGCGCAGGCTGGATATAACACTCACGGTCAGATTGCTCAGATCAGCTCTGCTGATGGAGAGGTAGTTAGCTTCGAGTACGATGCTCAGGGACGTATGAGTCGTAGCATCAGCGCAGCTGGTCGAGAGACTTTCTTTGAATACGACGCGGCAGGCCGTTGTACCACCCAGAAAACCCTCAAGAAAACGAGCGAGCTCGATACTGATGAGGGTTACCTGGAGACTATCTTTACTTACGATCTTGCAGGTCGTTTGTTAGAGAAGGCCATTCGGGATTCTGCAGATACTTCAGCTGCCCCGTCGCGCATTGTACAGTACATCTACGATGCCGCTGGCCGACGCATTAAAGAAGATACGGGGGAGAAGGTCACCTGCTACAGCTACACTTCACGTGGACTGATTGCACGTATTGAAGATAGTGTTGAAGGTACTCGTTCTTTCTCATACGATGCAGCAGGTCGCCTTGTGAGCGTTGATGACGCTTTGGGTGGTACCTCTCGCTGTGAGTATGATGCGCTCGCACGTCCTCTGCGCTGGATTACGCCTGCGGGTATCGTAACGAGCTATGAATGGGATGCGGCGGGCCGTCTTCTGTGTGAAGAACGTTCGGGTACAAGTTTTACGGTTGAAAGTGCGGCAGACTCTCTCGTACGTACTTTCTCCTACGATGCGGCAGGCCGTCTTCTGACGATGAATGACGGCGAACGTATCCGCGCGTTTGAGTACGATTATGCTCGCGGGGGTGTGCTCCGTTCGGTCACTGTTGATGGTGAAGTTCAGGGAACTTTTGAATATTCCTTGATGAATGGACGTGGCTCTCAGCAGGGCACGTTGAAGGTTTCGGTAAATGATGCCAAGGTGGAGCACATCTATGAGTACTCTGCATCTGGTAGGTTGCTGAGCCGTACTCGCGTACCCCATGGTGATATGAGCATGAAGCGCATCTCAAGTACGGTGTCTATTGCTGATCACACCACGGGTATTCTTCGCGTCCCGGACGCGAACCAACGTACTCTCCACGCCTTGCAAGCGTTTAAGCAGCGTGGTGAATATACGCTGAACTATACCTACGATGCAGATGGTGTTCTGGTAATGAGTAGCAACCCGTACGGCTCAGTGCGCTGGATGCGTGATGGTGCGGGTCGAGTGCGCCATACTCAGTCTAAGGACGTTTTTGCTCGCACCAGGGAGATGGAATTTACCCATGCTCCGTGTGGTGCTTTGACCTCGATGAGTACAGAAGACACTCACGCCGTGTGGAAACTCGATCCTGTTAAGAATGTTCCCGTGGGCTACAAGGTAGAGCGTACCGGTACCCGTGAGTTGGGAACTGGTACTGCACCTGTAAGTACGTTTGTTGCTCATGTGGAACGTGATGCTTATTCTCAGGTTGCTGTTTGCACGCTTGAAGATACAGAAAATAAGTCTGGGGCACACACTATGAAGTATTGTTATGATGCTTCGGGTGCTCTCATCTCTGTATCGGATGGTATTCAGGAACGAACCTGGACCTACGAAAACGGCATGATGGTCGCCGAGGCATTGTATAAGCACAATTGTGAGCTGGGAAATAACGCCCTGCTGCTGGAACGCACCTTCAGCCATAATTCAATTGGTCTACTCAGCGCTGTTTCTGAGGTACAGTATGGTGCCGATGGGACTGTTCAGAACCGTTCTCGAACTGAGTATTTCTATAACGCTGCCGGTGAGCGCGTCCGTGAGGTGACTACGGATGAGCTGACTGGACAGCGCCGGGAGCGTACCCTTGGCTGGGATGCCATGGGGCAGGTGAACGCTATTCGCCAGGATGGTGAAGGATGGTCATTGCACCATGACATGACTGGTGAGCTTGCCTCCGTGCATACTAGCACCACGGTGGATGCCCTCGGTTCGTCTGTGCCTTTGGTATGGGATGCTGTCTCATCCGTGCCTATGGTGCTGGGTGTGGGCGGAATGAGTGCTGGTTCTGTACTGGAGAATATGTCTTCTGTGGAGGAACTGGGCTATGGCTTGGGCTGGTCTATGTCTTCTAACCCGTGGGAAAGCGATGTAGTCGCTGTGCCTGCTGTTTCTGGCCTTGGCATGGTTAGTGCTGGTCCGGCAGCTTCCTCAGTCAATATTGCTGGCCTTGATTTCATGGGTTTCCGTGTAGCTGATGCTGGCGTGCACCGTTTTGTGTCCACCGATGCTTTGAGCTCGGTGCCGGGTATTGTGCACGGTATGGATGTGAACTCCTTTGTGGGCTGGAACCCTATCTCTCTAGCCGACCCGTGGGGTTTGCGTCCAGTGACTCCACAGGAATTTCGTAAACCTTTACTTCAAAGAAAAGAAAATTTTGGATCGCTTTTGGGTATTATTAAAGATCTTTCTAGGTTTGGGATAGAACTAGATTGGAACATTCAAATATATATTCTAGAAATGGTGACGGGAGTCAGGGGTTATCGTGATTATGTTGCGCATCCTAGTATTGAGAGCCTCAATGTGAAACGAGATATGTCTGCATATACTAATCCTCCCTCTGTCCCTCCGCGTGATATTAATCAGGTTGCGAAACGACTTAATGAAGTAAATGATAATCAGAGGGTAAAGGATATTGAGCGAGAAAGTGGGCGAAAGTATTCTGCTATTCAAATCGATGTATATACTAAAAATGTAGGTGGAAAAGAAGAGAAAGTGGCATACGTGTATATACCGGGTACAGATTTTTCTGATTTTGGAAAGGACGGGGAAATTGGCAGTGTAGGCAATAACTTAGGTTTATCTGCAAACTCAACGAATAAGCCTATTCATGATTTGTCCCCGTACCATCGGATGGTTGAAGAAGCAATGAAACAGGCTGGACTTCAGGGTGCAGACCGAGTTGTAATGGTTGGTCACTCTCAGGGTGGAGCTGTAGCTTACTCGTTGGCTAATAATAAGGAATTTAATAGTAAATATAAGGTGTCTAACGTTGTGACATACGGTGCTCCCAATATGAATCTTGGAGCTAAGAATCCTGAACTTCAAAATGAATTTATTTATGCTGAGGTGATCAATCCTAATGATGCTGTGCCTGGGTTTGTTCCTAGTCGTCGCGATGCGCCCCTAGATGATCCAGCGGATCGGACTTACTTTGTTGCGCGTCAGGGAGAAGGGGAAAATCTTATTCCTTGGTTTGAAGCTCATGCGATGACTGAGTATGTCAATGCTACTGAGGAATACGTTAAGCATGCGAAGGCTCCGGCGGTGGATATAGCTGATGCGGATCAGTATTCTGTTAAGCATGACGACAGAATGGATGACCTGAAAGATGGTGTTTACACTGGTACAAATACATCTCGTGTTAGTGCTAAAGACCGGGCAATATATGAACTGACTAAGAAATAAAATATGCTTATTATGTATTATTTTTCAGCATTAAGGATAAATAGGAGTAGCTATGATTTTTCACAGCTGTCGTAGAGGGCTTATAAAGGGCGTGCTTGGCGTTGGTAGCGTCCTAGCTTTGAGCGCCTGCTCATCCACACCAAAAACCAAAGAAAATAACTCAAAAGAAACCCCTTCGGCAACAGCTAGCGCTTCCCCGAAGCACAACGCCTACGCAAAACCATTCCATGACGACTATGATTACCGCAAGGCAATCAATGATCCGAAAAATGTATTTAATATCGGCATATATGAACCAGCAACGGAAGAACATCCCGCATACGCTGCGCCGCCGCCATACTACAACAGCACATACGAGCGTAATATGACGGCTTCTTCCATGAATATCGCGGTCACTTATTATGCAAATTATCAGAACTATATGCTTCTAGCTGGGGATGCACGACGACTTCATCTTGAAAATATGTTAGGTGGATTATTCTTCCCCGCCATCCAAGAACTCTACGACAACGCTAGTGGCTGGGTCATTACCCCAAACCAGCGAATTCTTAATTTCACGATTCTTGAACCTCAGCCCCGTATTGTGGATGAAGCAAATCATGTGTGCGAAATTAACGTTCGATACGACCTGAAACCAGAGGCGAAAGTCTTTATCGCGGGAGAGAAAAAACTCTACCCGATTACTGATTTTGACACCCGCAATCTTGTTACAGGCGGTTCCATCTACGGAACTATGGTGTGCCGATTTTTAGACCCCAAGTGGGAAGTCAACTTTACCCCCACATATGGTCCTGTACAGGGGAACTAGAGGAAAGGAAACACAGTGAAGGAAAACAATAACGCCCCTGCTTCTCGGGAACCCTCTATCAGTAACAACCCATCAGAGCAGAAGAAGACCCCCAAATCTCCCGTCGTGTTCTGCTGGCGGGATCCGTCGGGGTGGGTGTTGCCGCGGCATCGGGTCTGTATGTAGCAGGCTCAAACTGGAGAGCTTCGCTAAACGAGCGAATCGCACAAGAAGATGCCGCGTGGGAGCGAAATCAGGCACTAGCCGCCGCTGAGCCTGCAACAACAATTGCAGAGGAAAGCTATAAGAATACTGCAGCAGGTCTATCTGGTCCGCTGGTGTATACCGCATACCGAAAAGATGGTGTCTACGTTCCCGCAACCCGTGAGAGCCCCGCGCAGAATGTACCCTACCCGGTTATCCGCGAGAAGATGAATACATACGATATTTCAGGTATGTACTTGTTCTTTGCCTACTATAATGCCGCCAAGAACTACGGGTATTTGACCGGTGATCTTGAGCCCCTAGCAAAGATAGTTGACCCCGAAAAAGTTATCTTTTCTAATGTGTACGAATTTATCGCCAATAATCAGGGGTGGATTGTTTCGGATCAAGAGATTGAATCGTATATGGTGGAAACTCACGGATACGGTAGCCGAGAGATTCAGGGACGAAAAATATACAAGTTGCAGACAGAATTGTCGATATATGGAGATGCCTATTTTGTGTATCGCGATACCGGCGAAGTGAAATATTTTCGGGATATGTTTCATACTGACCGCCACCCGACTATAGATTTCTACGGTGAATTTTTGGATGGACGTTGGGTAAGCGTTGACGAAAATCTGCAGGGTGACCTTTTATTGCCCAAGGGCGCTTCTGTTGCTGGATATACGAAATAGATTCATGAATTCAAATTAGCGTTAGATAATGAGAGACATGTTTTAGGAAGGAGAGAATATGACTGTCGACCCGGAGTGGACTAAAAAATTCTTCAACCAAGAGGACTATAGGGGAGCATACCATCTTGTCGATACTGACATGATTGGAATTTATACCCCAGCAGACCAGCAGCACCCTGCATATTCTGCGCCGCCGCCAGACTACAGCTATACGTTTACTAAATTTCTAACGTCCGCTGATTTGAAATTCTATAATAGCTACTATTATCAATGCCAAAACTATATGCTTTTGGCATCCGATTCGCGCCGCCTCGAATATGCAATGACCGCCGAAGAACTATTCTTTCCCGCCATCCAAGATATCTTTGACGACGGAAAAGGGTGGGTCATCACCCCCAATCAACAAATCTTGACCATGCACATTCTCGAAGCACAACCGCGCATCCATAACGAGGAACAAAAAATTTTCGACTGGAACGTCAAATTCGACATCCTTCCCGAAGCAAAAGTTTTCCGGAAAGATACCGGGCAGCTACAGCCCATCGCCGAATTCGACACGCGCGGACTCCTTCGCGACGGAGCAATCCACGGGACCTTGCGCTCGCGTTTCCTCGATCCCGGATGGGATATTCACTTCATCCCTGAAAAGGAGGCCTAACCATGGAGCCCAAACGCAAGGAACAGGAGACGAACACCCAGCAGGGTTTCTCTCAGGAAACCCATCCGGTATCTTCTGGTCAGCTACTCGCTCATCAGCAGGTACCGCGGAAGCCCCGCTTTTCTCGTCGTGCCCTCGCTGTAGCAGGTGTGGGCACCCTCGGTGCTCTCTTCGTTGGTCGACAGACCGGTATCCTCGCCACCAATGAGGAAAAGCAAGAAGTGCGTCTTCTTAAATGGGATAGGGCACTAATCGCTCTAGAACCTGATGAGAAGTTTGATGCTGGTTACGTAGACCGTGGAAGCGCAGCGGGGTTTATGGTGTACACCGCCTACGAACGCAGCGGAAGGTACGTGCCCGCCACCGAAGAGCGCGCCGCCCAGAATGTGCCCTACCCCGTTCTGCAGCCGGGAATGAATGAGTATAACCGCGGTGGTTTCTATATTTTTCAGGCGTACTTTTATGCCGCCCTGAACTATTTCTACTACACCGGAGATACCAAACCGCTCTCTGAAGTGATCAACCCCGAAGAGATCATTTCTCCTGAGCTTCTTCGGCTGTACCGGGAAACCGCGGCTGGCTTATTGCTAATCAGGACGTGTACCGCCTGCAGGTTACCACCGCCGGTATTAATGACCGCAGTAAGAATGGTCGGCAGATATTGAGATACCAGGCAAGGCGACGTATTCGTGATGAGGCCGTCTTCTACGTACCCCAAACGGGGGAGAAGCTACCCATCGATAAGTTCTTGAAGACCGGTGAGGAAGAGTACGCGTTCCTCTGCGCGGAGCACCTGCGCGGCCGCTGGGTGCTGGTGGAAGACGATAAGGACGCCACGCCGCTGTACCCTCCGGGATTCTCCCTCGAAGGGCTAGAGGTATAAGAACCCACCTTCCCGGTACCCGCACGACATCACCGATAACCACACCACACCAACCACAGCTAGGAGACATATGGAACAGTCGCCCCAGAATCCCGGAGCACCCGCGCAGGATAGCACCATGCAAGCTAGCGCCGTGCCGGGTAATACTGCACAGGGAAACGCTATGCAGAGTAATGCTTCGCAAGGCTATACCGTGCAGAACAACGCTGCAGAAAGCACCGCGGTAGAAGCCACAGCGGCACCTACCGCAACCGCCATCCAGAGCCCCGAACAAGACCCTGCTCTAGCAGACACCGCCTCCGTGGCTCCCGCCGAGGCGGTAGCCCCCGCCCCCGCAGAGCCCAAGCGTATGGGTCTGTATGCACTCGTATGTATCCCGGCTGCGGTTCCGCTTGGGGTGTCTATCGGCGGGATACCTCTAATGTGGCTGTACCTGACGTATACAACAGGTCCTAACGCGCCCCGGCTGATTATCATGACCATCATTATCTGGGCGTGCATTGCGTTCGCATACTGTGCACTCGTCGCCTGGATCACCGAAGCAATCGCCACTCGCAAGCTACCCTGGGCACAGTCTCTCGGCAAATGTGCACGAGCGATGGCACTCGATACGATCATTATCACCATCATCATTTTCTGTCTGACTGCATCTGTCGTAGGAAGCCGCTTCTAACACACCGCAGACAAACACCACCGGCAGAATACCGGCAGGGTAGAGCCCCCTAAGCTCCGCCCTGCCGGTACTTCGTATCCGGGCTCAACACGATCAGCGAACGCGGGGTGAGAATAGTCAACGTGAAGCATAAAACCACGCCGAACCAGTGAAAATATGCCGCCAACCCTCTAAAATAGAAAAGGAAAATTCCGAACAACAACCCCGCACGGCATACCGAGCGGGAAAGCTAAGGAGCGAACTATGTCGCGTAAGCCCCTCATTGCAGGCAACTGGAAGATGAACCTCAACCACGCAGAGGCAGTCACCCTCGTCCAGAAGCTCGCATGGACCCTCGACGACGCAAACTTCAACTTCTCCGCAACCGAAGTAGCCGTCTTCCCGCCCTTCACCGACATCCGCTCCGTGCAGACCCTCGTCGAGGGCGACAAGCTGGACATCCTCTACGGCGGCCAGGACCTCTCCGTCCACGACTCCGGCGCATACACCGGCGAAATCTCCGGCGCATTCCTCTCCAAGCTCGGCGCAACCTTCGTGCTCGTCGGCCACTCCGAGCGCCGCACCTACCACCACGAAAGCGACGAGCTGTGCGCAGCAAAGGTCCAGGCAGCATACAAGCACGGCCTGACCCCCGTCCTCTGCGTCGGTGAGCCCCTCGAAATCCGTGAAGCAGGCACCCACGTCGAGTACACCCTCGAGCAGCTGCGTGGCTCCATCGCAGGTCTGACCGCAGAGCAGGCAGAAACCCTCGTCATCGCATACGAGCCCGTCTGGGCAATCGGCACCGGCAAGGTTGCAACCGCAGACGACGCACAGGAAATGTCCGCAGCAATCCGCGCAGAAATCGCTAAGCTCTATTCCGCAGACGTTGCAGAGAAGGTCCGCGTTCTCTACGGTGGCTCCGTCAAGTCCTCCTCCGCACCCTCCATCATGGGCAAGGAAGACGTGGACGGCGTGCTCGTCGGCGGCGCATCCTTGCAGGCTGACGAGTTCGCAGCAATCGCACGCTTCGACGCATAAAACCCCGACGCACCATAGCGTCTCATAGCGTTACAGCGCCCGGCGGGTACCCACCCGACCGGGCGCTGAACCATTTAACCGCCACCGAGCAAGCAGCGAGGGCAAGCGGCGGGCGTAAGAGCCAGGTCGGGCGTAGGAGGCTGGTGTATGAGCCAACTGTAGGAGGCGGGGGAGAAGAGCCGGGCGCGTTCGCCCCTAACCACAAAACCCGCCCAAAACACGCCAACCCCGCGGCCCGCCCCGTACACTTAACGGCATGTTCAGCTTTGGATTCTCCCTGGTCATCGCAGCCCTCGTCGGCATGATCCTCTACACCTACCTGCGCAACCGCAAAGTGAGTGCCCCGCGCCTACCCGGCAACGACGGCGGCAACATCGGCTACGCAGGCGGCGCAGAATACCAGGAACCCTCGCCCGAATATCAGTACTTCGAGAGCCGCCGCGACCAGTTCCTCGACCAGCTTTACAGCCGCACCTCCTCACCGGAAATCCCCGTCACCCTCACCCTGCGTGACTGGGTAGACCAGGGCTTCTACGCCGAAGGAGGCGCCTACTGGGCAGCCGCGCAGCAGTTCACCTACTACCTCATCGACGGCGGATACGTGCGCGCCTACGACACCGAAGGCGACGAACTCACCGCCCAGCGTGTGCTCACCGACCGCCCCGCAGCCCTGCAGCTGACCCCCAGCGAATACCAGCGCCGCAGCAACCGCGCCGCGTAAAAAGCCGCCTCAACGTGACCGAATGGCGGCGGTAGCGTATAGTTAAACCCGTCTGTCTGCGCCCCGCAGCCCAGGCACCCCACCAGAAGACAACGAAGGAAGGTCCCCATGGACGTCATCATGAACGTACTCATGGTCATCATCGCCATCACCAGCGTGATCGCAGTGATGCTTGTGCTGCTCAACCGCGGTCAGGGCGGCGGCCTCTCCGACATGTTCGGCGGCGGTATGACCAACTCCCTGAACTCCTCCGGTATGGCGTCCAAGAACCTGATCCGCCTGACCGTCACCGTGATTGTCATCTGGGTTATCGCAGTGGTCCTGTACGGCCTGGCAATGCGCTTCAACGGCCAGATCGTCGTCTAGCCAGAGCCTCTAGCTAGAGCCCGCGCCCACCCCTGAGCGGGTGAGCCGATAAAGCTTCTCCCCGGCACTTCTCAACCGAGAATGCCGGGGATTTTTTATGCACCAAACGGCAATGACGAAAGCGGTAGCGGGGCGCGAATCTTTACGGCATGATAGGACGTATACACCACATACGAAAGGCAAAGAAGCCATGAGCGCCTACACCCTCGACTACACGTACACCGCACCGTCAGCCCTCATCGACGGCGCCGACTCCCGCGCGCTCAGCCTCGCCACCAGCGGCGGCAGCACCCCCGAAGGCGCCGCCTCCCACCCGTACTTCTTCTCCGGGTTCCTCGAACGAGCAGACGTCTACGCCACCGCACTACTGGTCGTCGCTAGGGTCGCCCGCACCCGCTTCTACGTGCCGCCCAGCTCCCTCGCCGGAGCCCTACGCGCCGCAGACCCCGTCGTCACCAGCACCGCCGAAGGCCTACGCTTCGAATCCTTCAGCGCCTGCTGCGGAGTGTACGCGCGCCTCGACGTTGACTCCAGCGCACTCGACGCCAGCCACAGCGCCGTAGGCGTCACCAACGTAGACGTCAACCCGCCCCTGCGCGCCGCGCTCGCCTCCCTCAGGGCAGGGGAGCCCATCCACCTGAACGTCGGCGACGACGGGCTGCTCACCACCACCCTTGACGGCTCCGTCATGGAAGAAAAAGTGCCGCTGCCCATCCGCTGGCTCAAAGGCTTTGCAGAAACGCAGATGCTCTCATCCCGCATGAGCCCCGTACACAGCCTGGATGCCGCCGCCGCCCGAACTTTCATCCACTCCTTGCCGCGTAACTCCAGCACCAAGGCGGTCCTGTGGGCGACCCGTGCCGTGCGTTCCCTGCGGCTCGCCACCCGCGCCACCGCCGGATCCGTATGCGTGGCGGGCCCCGAGCGTCTGCGCGTGCTTGAGCCGCTCATCCGCCACATTCAGCGCCTGGACGCGTACAGTGAGCCCGTGAGCGCCGGTAACGCGCCCGTGCCCAGCGTGTGGGTGGCGCATCTGCCCGGCGCGCGCCTGAGTATCGGTCTGAGCCCCGAAAAGTCACGCGGGTTCTCCGGCGAGGGATCCGTGTTGCAGGCGCTGTCTAACCCGAACACCGCCCAGAACGCTGACATGCTCAGCGTGCTACTCTCCTTCGAGCCGCGTATTGATGTGCCCGTCATGTCTGCCCGTGCCGGCCTGGACGAGGCGGCAACCCGTGACGCCCTCGCCCTGCTGGCTTCCTCCGGTCAGGTTGGTTTTGACGCGCATGCTGGCGAGTATTTCCACCGCCCGCTGCCCGTGCATCCGGAGGCGCTGACCGCCATGCACCCGCGCCTGGTCGGCGCGAAAAAGCTTGCCGACTCCGGCGCTATTGAGCGGGTCGGTGCGGGGGAGTACGGCACCGGTGAGTACAGTGTGCGCAGCGGCGAGAATACGTACACCGTGGTGCTGCCCGCCGACCCGTACGCCGTGAAGGGGTACCTCTGCTCCTGCCCCTGGTGGCTGAAGTACCGCGGTACGCGCGGCCCCTGCAAGCACGCGCTGGCGGTCAGCATTCTCAACCGCGAACACGCCGCCGGCTAGGGTAAACGCCCCGACATACCACCGAAAACACGCACCGTACGGAACTCTTGCGGCGAAAATCTGAGCCGCACAATTTCTGCCGCGAGAGTTCCCTTCAGCTTCTTCACGAAAGACCACCATGAGCAAACGCCCCGAAACGCACACCTTCCCCGAAGGTGTCATCACCGAGCCGCTACCCGGCGAAGTCATTCACCCGCTCCTCAGGCAGCAGAAAACCTGGAGCGACATCATGCACTTCAACCGCAACCTCGCCAACATCCTGGCGGTCGGCGGCACCCTCGAACAGATTTACCGCCGCTGGCAGTACTTCGACATTGTCACCACCCCATACGGCTCCCAGCTCGGTAAAAACACGCCAGGAACCGTCACCCAGGACCGCGTTAAAGCCTACGCAGAGTTCGGCTGGTTCACAGGAGGCGTTGCCATGCGCCTAGCTGAGCTATACGGCGGGGCGCGCCTCGAACACAACGAGGAATACTACACTGCCCTCATCAACTGCGACCGCGAGCTGATCCTCCCGCTGCTGCGCGAGGACGAACAGCTCCGCGAAGAACTCATTTGGGGCATGCTCGCCGTCGAAGGTAATCGGGACGTATCCCTCACCCAGCGTGACTCCTACAAGCCCGGACAGAAGGTCAACAACCCCGGCTGGTCCTGCGCCCTCATCGAAGCCACCGAAACCGGGCTGATTAGCCGCGACCGCCTCATTGACGCGCTCCTGAGCTCCCTCATGAGCGACTTCCCGGCGTACCGGGTCGGCTGGTTCTCACGCCTGGTCACCGGACTCAAACTCACCGCCGAAGAAATCGCGGCACGTCAGAGCGAATTTCTGACGCTGTTCTCCTCGCCTATCGGCCCGAGCGTGACCCTCGGCGTGCAGCATATTCACCGCCTCTGGACCAAAAACCCGCAGGCGCTGGATGCTACCGCATTCGCCTACGCGGCACCCGCCGTATGCGCCGGAACCAAAGCAAACGCACTCAAAATCCTGACCATGCTCCAGGCGCTGTACCGGGCGGGCACCCTCGACGCTGCCGCCTGCGAAGACGCCGTGGTCATGGCGCTCAGCCACACCCACGCGCAGGTGCAGGCCGCCGCCCTCAAGCACCTCGAAGAATGGGTTCAGGCAGGCGCCGCAGACAACGCGAGCGCCGACGCTGTCGTGTTTGCCGAGCGTGCCCGCGAACTCTACCGCGACTACCGACCCCAGCTGGATCCGCTGGTTGTGGCGCAGATTCAGGAGAACGGCTCGCCGCTGCTAGAAGAGACGCGCAACCCGGAGAATGGTCAGGGGAATAGCCTGGGGAATGGCCAGGGGAGCGGTGAGGAAAGCGCCCTCACCGAAGCCGCAGGCATTGATGCCGCCGCGGAGGCGCTCGCCGCCTCCCGAGCCGTCATCCACCGGTACTGGGACACCCCCGTGCGCCCCGTTACCGCATCTGACGTGCAAGAACGCGCCCGTGCGCTCCTGCACCACCAGGTCGCGCCCTGCGCCACCCCCGACACGCTCAACGAATTAGACCAGCCCGAAACGCACGCCGGATGCGAGCTGGAGCTGGAACTGCTCACCGCCTACCTGCTCAGCGCCGACGGCACCGCACAGAGCCCGAACCTGCTCGAACAGCTTGTTCCCCTCTGCCTGAAAAAGCTGAACCACTGGGGTCTGGATTGGTTCGACATGCGCGTGCATTTGACGGTTCTAGCCGCCGCCGGGAAGCTGCGTGAGCGCGAGCAGGCATCGGAGATGACCCAGAGGGAAGACCCCGGTACGGTGCCGAACCTGCACTACATGTACTCCCGCCACGCCGCGTTCTTCAGCACCGGATTCAAGGACGCCCTCGGCGTGCTGAAGAGCAGGCAGAGCTACACGCCGCTCGCCACCCCTGAACTGCTCGGCGGGTGGGTGCATCCGGATACTCTGGTGCGCCGGTACGCCAAGAACCTGGCTGATGGAGCCCCCATCCTGCGCCCGGATTTCACGGCGGCGCTGTTGCGTGTGCGTGTGCCGGAAGTGTTGCCTCCGTACGCTACCGATGAGCAGCGACAGGAAGCGCAGAGCCGCCGCGCTGAGGCGCTGACCCTGCTTGAAAGCCTCGAAGAGCGATACGTGAAGAACGCTGATCAGGACGCTCCGCGTTCTGCCCCTACCCAGGTTCGCGTGCTCCGCTCCGCCCTTGACGGTACCCTCGCCACCGGGCGCGTGAACCCCTACCTGGAATCCATTACGGTAACCCAGCGGGAAAAGAGCTGGGGCCTTCAACTGAACGGGGTGATGCACGGTGCTTCCACCCCGGAGCTGAACGCTTTCCGCGGACTCGCCACCGCCCACCACGACGAAGAAGGACAGTACGCCCTGCTCTACCCCTCACGGGCAGAGCCGCTGGCGTACTACTGCGCTACTAGCAACTGGTACACCTTGGATCACAGCGCCTTCGACCGGAGCCTGTATTTGGCATTGGCGGCGCACCCCGGCGCGTGGGGTCCCGCCTGCGCCTTCGTGTTTGCCGCGGGCTTCTCTGAGCAGCGCGTCGAGATTCGTTCCCTCGCCGTGGAAATCATGCACCGCGTGCTGGATGACCAGCTCAGCCTTGAGGACGCCACGGCAGGTTTCGTGAACTTTGTGCCGCTGGCGATGCTGAACCGTTGGGCGCTCGCCCTGACCGACTTTGCCCAGCTGGATGCGCGGGCGGCTGTACGTTTCTTCGCGCGCCTCATACCGCATCTGGATGTCGGGGCAAACTCGCTCGGTAAGCTACTGGGCGCTTTCAGCCAGGCGTTGGCAACTCTCGACTCCACCACCCGTGCGGAGCTTGTGGATGAGCCGTTGCGTGCCTGGTTGGGTACGCTGACCGGTTCTTCGCAGAAGGCGCGGTATGCCCGGAATATCCTCAAACAGGTGCAGGACTAACCGCTCACCCCCCGCGCCCTTTCAACACCTCCGTTCAACGTCTCCGTTCAACTCTTCACTACCTTCACTAACCCCCGAAAGCAGGTACCAATGACTGATACCGCCCAGCCGCATAACCCTAGCGAGCACGGCGCCGGTGAGCACAACCCCGGTGAATATAACGCAGATGAGCGCACTCTCGAAGAGCGCCGCGCCGCCCTCAAAGCCCTCATGGCGGCAGAATCAACTGACGTGCAGGAATACCACGCCGTCATCAGCGGCGCTACCGAGGAGGAACGCGCCTCCCTCGCCCGAACCCTCACCCCCAGGAGCGTGATCGGTAGCGACCACATTAACCGCACCCCGCTCGCCGCATACGTTGCCGGGGCGCTCGTGCGCACCCCCGACGGCGACCCGTGGGAATACCACCGTTCCGCCGGTCGCGCCATGCGCACCCTGCTCTGGGAAGGTAAACCCGACCAGCAGCTGATTGATGCGTTCCTGCTCGGCGCCACCGAACGCCCCGAGGAGTGGATTCTGCGTTTTATTGAGGGGCTGCCGAACTCTTGGGCGCGCTCGAAGAAGATCTGGGAAACCTGCTACACGCTGCTTCGCGCTCGAAACCTGAGCTGCGACGCCCCCGAATACCTGGTCCTTTTCCTGCATGAAGCTCTACCCTGCGTGAAGAAGGGAAGCGCCAGCAATCACGCCCAGCTCAAAACCTTCTTCGCTCGCGATATGACCCTGCTCGACCAGGAATTCTGGGCGGTCTTCCGCACCGAGGGGGTGCTTTTCAAGGGGTACGGCAACTACATGGGCGAAAGTGCCGAACTGTGCCGCCTGATGGGTGAATACTTTGATATTCGCGACGAGATTCTGGATGCCCTGCTGCGTGGCCTGACCAGCGATTTCAGTGCCTTCAACTCGGCGGCGTTCCACTCCGTCTACACCGACCTGCAGCCCACCGATGAGGAGAACCGGGCACGCTTTGCGCAGCTTATGGCTGTCCTCACCGCAGAGCCCAGCGCATCGGTTGGTTTCGCCCAGACCATGCTGCAGAACGTGCTCAAAGCCTGCGCACCCGCCGCCCTGCAGAAGAACGAAAACGCAGAGCTGGCACCGCTTGAACAGGTCGAGCTGGAACAGCTCATCGACGCACTCGGCGCGAACCTCTACCGCACCGAAAAGAAGATTCAGCGCGGCGCCCTGCGCCTGCTCAAGCTCATCGCCACCCAGTACGCTGGTTTGAGCAAAGCCAAGCGTAAGAAGGCGCAAACCGCTGAGCAGTTGGCGCTCACCGACTACATTGCTGAGCGCATCCTCGAAGCCTACGAGGTACTACCCCTGGAACTGCGCGGTGCCGCTGAAGCCTGCCTACCCGAAGACCGCCTACCCCAGGCCGAAGAGGAGGCGGCGGCAGGCGCCTCCGTAGAGGTACCGCCGGTACTTTTGCCCGGTACCCCGCGCCATGAGCCGTTCACCCCGATTGCGGATCTGAACGAGTTCTGCGCCCTGCTGATTGAGGAATCGAACACCCATCTCGGTCAAATCGTGGGGGCCGAACTCCCCGTTGAGAGGGGAGAGAACCTGGCTCGTCTTTACCACTTTGCCGCGACCGACAAGCTGGCGCCGGCAGATCAGCAGCAGCTTAGTACCCTGCTCAAGATTGCCCGCGAATATTACTACAACAACGTTGCGTGTATGCCTGCCCTCTGCGCCGTATTGGAAGCTAACGCCGAGGCCATGGGATGCAATTCCTGGGAGCTACCCGAGCTGACGCCGCTCCTGCAGTATTCCGACCGTAGTGAGATGGTTGCACGAGCTCGCCCGAGTAACGCGCTCCTGAGCAAGGAAGAGATGATACGTCTGACTATTCAGAATAAACACCATCTCTGGAATGCTGACTACAAGCCGTTGAAGGGTTACCGTGACCTCCACGAGATTTTCCGGGAACAGATGCGTGCCGTCGCCGCCGGGGGAGAGTACCACACGGAAGGACGCACGGTGCGTCTGCTGAGCGCACCACTACCCGCCCGTCAGCTTACCTACAGTGACTGGACTTATCGTACTGTTTCTGGTCTGGATATGCCCTGGAGCGGCTTCAATCGTGGTCTCGACAATGATCGAGTCTGGGAATACCAGGAGGCCAGCAGATCGGGTCGTCTTCGCGAGGCAGGTTTCGAAAACTTTAACGTTGAGGAATTCGTGAAGTACCAGCCCATGTGGCAGGTCAAGGGCGACATCGTGGATACTGCGGATGAGGCGCGCGAGGCGCTGAGCCGTGCAACCGCTGGCATGAACCCCGAGGAAGCCATCGCCTACGAGGCGCTGAATACCGCCTTGATTCCCTTCGTATATTTGCTGAATCTCGATAGCGTCGATGGGTGGCGGGGCGACTATATTATCGTGCTCACCGAGTGGTCCTCCTGGCTGCTAAAGAATAACCCGGACCTGCTCTCTGCATACTTCCTGTTCGCCGCTTCGCAGTGCGTTGAGGAGAAGACCGTCACCCCCGTTCCCGTGCTGATGCGTGCGCTGAGGGAGTCCACCGTGCAGGTGGGCGCCCCGACCTGCACCCTGCTCGGTTATGTGGCGAGCGCGAAGAACCCCGAGTACCGTCTGGCGGCGGCAGAGGCCATTGCGGCACTCTTTGAGGCGGGCCTGCTGGATGTATCCACCTTCGCGGAGACCCTGAAGTGGGCTCTGGAGGACGGGATGGTTCTTCCGAACCGCCTGGTGGCGACCCTGCGTGAGGTGTCGGCTATTAGTCCGCTGGCGGGTTGGCGTGTGCTGCAGGTTCTGCGCCTGCTGCTGCCGATGGTCGGTGAGCTGACGAAGGGCGGCGACTATGTGCGCCTGGCGGTGGAGCTTGCCGAACTGTACGGCACGCCGGTTGAGATTCCCGCCGAGCTGGAGCCGAAGATGAAGGGCTCCACGGTGCTGGCGAAAGCACTGCGCGCCCTGGCTGCCATGCCTGCCCGCAAGACGGAGGAGGCGCTTGCCGCCCGCGAGGCAGCGCTCGCGCTACTGGGGGAGAACGGTGCCTAATACTGTGCCTGAAAGCGTGCATCCTGCGGCGCCTGCGTGGAGCGCTGAATACCTGCAGGAGTTCCTGTGGCGCATTGTGCCGGGTCGTTCCATGCGCTCTATGGATGATGAGGTGATTGCCGAGTTTTTCAGGGAGCATCCGGAACACTGGGAAAAAATCTGGGCGCTGTTTACCGTGGAGGGCGCCATGCCCTCGAATGGTCTAGCACTCTGGTTTATTTATGATGCGCAGCTGACTATTTGCGGTCATGATTTGCTGGTGTATTTGGCGGAGCATTTTCCGCAGTATCGAGCCCGGATTGAGCAGGAGTGCGTTCAGGCGTTGCTGCGTGATTATGCGCCGCAGAACGCCCGCGTTTTCTCGCGTTCCTTTGAGGCTCTGACGGCGGTTCCGAAGGGGCTGCGCGGTGCTGAACGTAAGCAGGCTTTGGCGGCTCAGGCGCAATCTATGCTCGGCACGGTGCGCTGATTCCGGCGTTGTTGGCTTCGCCGGTGGCGACCACGGCTACTGTGGGCGCGCAGATGCTGCAGAGTGTTCTGCAGGTCTGCGCGCCGTCTGGCGGTTCTGCCCCTGCCGGTCAGGTGCCGCTGACTGCTGGTGAGCTTCAAGCCCTGGTGGCGGAGGCGCTACCTGCCGCCGCGCAGTTGCTGTTCCGGCGTGAGAAGAAGCTGATGACTGCCGGTTTGAAGGTGCTTGAGTTGAGTGTCCGGGCGGTACCGGAACGTGCCGGGGAGGTGTCTGCTTACGCGCAGGATGCTGTGGAGGTTCTTCCTCTGGAGCTGCGCGATCGCGCGCAGAAGCTGTGCCTCGGCACTGCGCCAGCACAGCCTAGTTCGACTCAGCCCGCCTCCGCCCAGCCTGCATCAGATCAGCAGCCCCGTAGCGTGCAGATCCCGGATGTCCCTGCCCTTGGGTTCTCGGCCTCTGAGCTGAATGCAGCCCTCAACGCGGCGCCGCAGGCTGGGCGCGCATCCGAGGCTACCCGGGACGCTATTCGGGACGATCGGGACTGCGAAGAGCTGCTGTTCGCCCTCTACCACCTCAACGAGAGGGAGCAGTCTGTCCGCCGCATCCCGGCGCTGCTGGCCTACCTGCACCGGGCGCATCAGGAGGGGCGAATCATTGAGTTCAGCCCCGCTTTTCAGAAGCATCTGCGTCGCTACCTGAGCCGTGCCTGGCACGACGGTCGCGACCAATTGCGGTACCTGGCGTACCGTCTGCTGGTTCAGCATGTGCACGCCGCAGACCCTGACCCGCAGGCGGCACTCGCCGAGTATACGGGTCGTTTTCAGGGTGCTGATTTTCATTTCAAGGGGTACCCGCGCAAGGGTAGCGAATATTGGGCGTACCGGTCGCCCACGGCACTATTCCACGAGCAGTTGCGTGTTGCGTTCGGGGATCAGCCCTATAGTAGCGAGGGCGCGGCTGGGCAGGGCTTTGCGCCTCTGCTGGCGGAGCCGCTGCCTGCGGTGGAGCGTGTTTTTGAGCGCACGGTGATTCGTTTCAAGTCGTACCGTGAGGCGCTTCCGAAGGTTCTGCACGGCGAGTATGAGGTGAACGATTCCACCTATGAGCTGTGGCAGGTGCCGGGGGAGGAACCTGCCACGGAGCGGAGCACGTTCACCGCGGCGGCATACGCGGTGGCTGGTGCCCGTGCGGAGTATCCGGGACGTTCCCTGGAACATGCCGAGGTGCCGTCTGTTGCTCTAGTATGCGGTTGGTACGCCTGGGCGATGCGCCGCAACCCGGACCTTCTAGCGGCGCAGTATAAGCCGCTGCTGAGCGTGTATCAGTTCTCTCGTCTTCACGGTTTTGAGGAGGTTCTGCAGGCGCTCGGTACGGCTGAGCGTGCTCTGGGGGTGCCGTCGTATAACTTCCTGGCGTGGGCTTCTGTAGTGTACGCCCCGGAGCGTCGTGCGTTGACGGCGGAGACGATTGCGTCCCTCATCGACAGCGGCAACTGGGATGCGCACCTTTTCGCCCGCGAGCTCGGGTACCTCCTGGAACACGGCTGGTTTGGGGCGAATCGTCTGGTGCAGACGCTGAACGATGCCGCTTCGTTAAGTCCCTTGGCGGGGTGGTCTGTCTTCCAGACGGTGCGCCAGATTCTTCCGTTGGCTCCGCAGATGAAGCAGGGTGCGCCCCTTGTGAAGCTTGCCGTGGAGCTTGCCGAACTATACGGCACGCCGGTTGAGATTCCTGCGGAGCTGGAGCCGAAGATGAAGGGCTCCACGGTCATGGCGAAAGCACTACGTGCCCTGGCTGCCGTGCCTGCCCGCGAGACGGAGGAGGCGCTTGCCGCTCGCGAGGCTGCGCTCGCCCTGCTGGGGGAGTCCTAGCCTGAGAGTCCTAGCCCGAAAACCTACCTGCCGGTGAGGCTACTTGCCCCTTAGCTAGAGCCTCACCGGCGGGTAGAAACCCCCTAGTAGAAACCCCCCCGAGCATGCTTCGGTGACGAAACGGCTTGACCACCCTCGCGGGGCGGGAGTAATCTATAGGTAATGGCGGATCATGAAGAGTCCTACTTTCTGAAATATCTTTTTCTTATATTTGTCGGATTCTTCGCTTCCCGCCATTTTTCTTTTAACCCCCGTTCCCGCGCGGCCGGCAGGATAAGCGACCGACAGATAAGCGACTGATGGACAAGCACGCGGCGGATAAGCGCCGCCCCGGCTCCGCGATACGTAACGGTCGGCTGCTCCCCGCGAACATTTACCCCGCAGGTCACCGATGACCAAACCCAGCGACAACTCGCGCCCGCGCCGCTACGATGAGAAAAATAGACCACCACCGACGGTGACAGTCGGGTGAGACCAACGGAAAGGACGACCCGTGACCACTCCCTACGACGCATCCCCCTACCTGCAAGAATCACCCTACCTCAACGAATCCGCGTACCTTCACGGCGAAGCGCCCGAGGGCCTCAGCCCCCTCGTGCGCCTCATTCTGATGCGCCGCTACGGCGTGTACGTCTTCACCGATCTGTACGGCCCCTACTACCGTTCGGACTTCTCGCGCATTAACGATCTGCACCATTCCGGCGTATTCGACACCGACCTGGGGCGAGTGTCCTTCCTGAGCGATTGCGGCCTGACCCTCAGCGAGGAATCCCTCGCCCAGGCGCTGAAGGTCAGCGCCAACGAGTTTGCCCTGTTCGCGACCATCTGGTCTTACGAATACGGGTACCGCCCCGGTCGCGTGTTCCGCCGCGACTTTGATTTGCGCGCCCTGACGCTTACCGACGAGCAGCGTTACACCGAGCAGATCATGCACTACCTCTCCAACCCGTACTACAACCCGGACGGCACCGAGCGCATCCTGGGTGGTCTGCCCGAGAACTACGTACCCTACGAGTGGCAGCAGCCGATGAGCCGCTCCAACTTCGCGGCCATGGAACGCAACCGCCGGCCCCTGCAGATGGTCAGCGGCGTGCAGAACGCCCTAATCATGGCGGGCGCCCTCTACCAGCAGCTACTCGGTCAGCAGCAGGCGTACAACCAGACCGACCAGCGCGACCTTGTGGCGTTGCGCCGTTTCCTCGCCCAGCATGATGCTCTGCCGGGTGCCCGCCCGGAGAACACCAGCCGCGAGAACCGCGTGTTCATCGCCGCCTGCCTGCACCCCGAAGACGCTGAGCGTCTGCGCACCATGAAGGAGGCGCTCGCCCTCGCCGCCGCCTACTCGCGTCTGCGTTTCAACGGCACGGTGGGGGATCTGAGCCTGAGCATCGCGCCGCGCCTGAAGCTGCGCCGTAGCGAACGCACCCGCATCGCGCACCTGCTCAACCGCATTATTGATACCGACCCGGTGGGTGCCCGCTACGACAGCGCACCCGGCGCCGAAATGTACAAGCGCCTCGTCAAGGCGGTTCACCCCGGCGACTACCCGTCACTGACCGCGCTGAGCCGTTGGGCAGACGACCTGTACCGCGGTGAGGTGTACAGCTTCGAGTCGCTGGTAGACCGCGCCTACGCAACTAAGGATGCGCAGAACGTGGCGCGTCTGCTCTCCACCCGCCCCGGCGTGTTTGCACGCCAGCTGGTGCGCGCCCTGACCGCGTTCGAGGCGCCGCGCTACGGCATCGACACCGCACCGAGCCCCGGCCAGCAGGTCATCTTTGACGCGTTTGCCGCCGTGGCGCAGCGCGTTTCCACGCCCATCCTGGTGCAGATCCGCAACCTGGTGACCCTGCAACGTAACGCGCTCGCGAACCCGCCGAAGGAACGCCCCGCCAACCCGGTGGCGGTGCAGGAGGACCGGGAGCTCGCTGACTACGCGCGCCGCAACCCGGAGGGGGCCGCGAGGGTTCAGAACCTCATGCAGAATGCGGGTATCCCGAACCCGCTGGGCTCATTCTTCGGCGCGAATTCCGGCCCGGAGAACCCGCTGCCTTCCATTCAGGCTGGCTCCGAATCTGCCGCGCGCCAGCGCGCAGAGCGCCGCGAGGCTTCCGGTCAGAAGGCTCAGCCTGCCGTCCCGCAGCGCATGAACCTGTCCAAGACCGGTATCGCCACCATGATTCCGGCGCGCGAGTACAGCCCGGCGGTGCTGGACCAGCTGGAGCGCCTGGTCGAGATTGGCCTGTCCGGTCGTCTTGCCGAGACCAGCATCTACCTGCCCGACGAGGTGGGCGATATGGTCATGCCGCTGAACACCCGCAGCGCCCGCCCCTCCCTGGACGGTATGGGCCGCTACAACACCTCGAGGGTGCACCTGCCGCCCACCGGCGTGATTCGCCTCTTCTGCTTCTGGGATGAGGGCGTGGACATTGACCTGTCGCTGATGATGTTCGACGCCGAAGGCAACTACATGGACAAGATCAGCTACTGGTCGCAGACCGTGAAGAACAGTCAGGGCGCCATTTATGCGCACCACTCCGGTGACATTACGGACGGTACCGGCGGCGCCTGGGAGTACATCGACATCGAGGCTCGCAAGGCGCTCAAGGCGGAGGTGTGCTACCTCGTGCCGGTGGTGCAGCTGTACTCCGGCTTCGGGGAGGCACGCACCCTGGACGCGGTGAACGACCTGCAGGCGGGCTTCATGGTGGTTCCCGCCGTGGGTGTGGGTGAGGTGCACGAGGTGAGCCAGGTGCACACCAAGTTCACCCTGCGCGCTGAGAGCCGCGGCGTGCTGCCGTTCATTGTGGACCTGCAGAACCGCGACCCGTACGACATCCCGGAGGAGACCGACGCGATCGTGAAGGTGACGGATATCGGTCTTGCCCGCGGCATTAACGTGCTGCAATCCGGCGCGAACATTACTGCTGTGCGTGAGCACTTCGACTGGGCGCAGCCCATGACGGTGCGCGAGTACCTGCAGCTGACCGGTGCGAAGCTCGTTCCGACCGCTGAGGAGGCGCAGGAGGTACTGGAGGCGACGATTCCCTCACTGACGGCACTGTACGTAGGCTTCGAGGACGAAGCGGAAGAGCAAGAGCCGCAGGCACCTGCCGCTGCTGACCAGTAGGCGGGCGTAGCAAAGAGTGGAGTCCCGGATAGTCGAAACTATCCGGGACTCCACTCTTTTGTGGTGTCATAACATTTTGGAATCTTCGTTGGATTATGAAGATGTACTGGCTTATTTAGGCGACCGCTTCGAGCTGTTGGCTCACGTACTGGTTCAGGCTCTGGTGAGAAAGCGCTGCCTGCTGAACCAGACGACGATGCAATTGCGGTGAAACACGCAAGTTGAATCGTCCTGAGAAGGAACGCAGAGAGAACGGCTCGGGAGCCTCGCAGCCGTCTTCTTCAAGAATTTCGAGGGTGTCGGCGACGACTTCTCGGATACCTGCGAATGCTTCGGTCGAGGTCGGAGCCAGGTATGAGAGGCTGGGGAATTCGGCAACGGTTCCGACAAATTCCTGGTCGTCTTCAGACCACTCGACGCGGTAGGTGTAGAGCTCTTGGCGGGGGAGAGTGTGACTCAGCATACTTTATAGTACCACTTCTGGTACCATTTCGGGTTGGCTTAAAGCCATGGAGAAAAGCCCCGGATAGTCGAAACTATCCGGGGCTCCACTCTTTTATGTCTTGGCGCAGTCCAGAACCGAACCTTACGAGCGGTTCTCAGGAGCCAGCGACTCCTCGGTTGCAAAAATCAGGGTCTGCTTCTTACCGCGCGCACCCACCGCCGGGGTTTCCAGCAGCAGCTGAGCGTTCAGGTCCTCAGCGTCCAGCTTCGCGCCAGCCAGAAGGCGGCTGGTCGCATCCTGCTTATCCTCACCGGTGATGAGGAAGAACACGTGACGCGAATTGTTGATAATCGGTAGGGTCACCGACACGCGCTCAGCCGGCGGCTTCGGCGAATCAGAAACCATCACGGTCACAGCCTTACCGCCCTCAACCGGGTCCTCCGGCAGACCGGTACCCAGCAGAACCTGCTTACGGCCCGGGAACAGAGAAGCAATATGACCGTCCGGGCCCATGCCCAGCAGGGTGATGTCAAAGACCGGTGCGGGCCACTGGCCGCCACCGCCACCACCGCAGCCTCCGCCGCCGCATCCGCAACCACCTGCGGGCTCAGCAGCCTCAGCATCAAATTCGTCGAGGGTAGTCTCTTCGATGGACTGCTCAGGTGCGGAAGAACCGCAACCGCCGCCACCACAACCACAGCCGCCGGAGCCACCGTGCTCGTGACCTGCGCCGCCACCGTGACCGCCAGCCAGCGGCAGTTCGGTTGCGCCCTCAGGCATCTGCACGCTCACAGCCGGTGCGGAACCGGCGTAGTCGCGCATCTCGAAAGCGTAGTGCTCGGCAGCAGCCTCAAGACCAGTGAAAATATCGGACGGACCCATACGGTGCACATTGCCCACGACCAGGCCGTGCGAAAGCAGGGGAGCGAGCAGCACCTCAATAGCCTGACCGTCATTACGTTCGGGGCTACGCTCGGGTACGTAACGCTCATCGGAGAACCAGAAGTGCACGCGGGACCAGTCAATATCCTTCACACGCTCGTTCTCAGCCCACGCCTTCAAGGTGGCGATGCCCATCGTGCCGCCGGTCAGCGAAATGTGGGCAATCGTGCGCTCAGAGAGCACGTGCTCAATGATGTCGAGGATGCGGGTCACCGCGTCCGCGGCGAGAGCCTCGCGGGTCGGGTGCGCCACCAGGGTGGGGGTGGATGCGCCCATGTTCTGAATCTTAGGCATCGAAAACCTCCGGGTATTCTTCGAGATCCAGCATGTCTTCAGGCTGGCAGGTATCGTCCACAAGGGTGACGGTGCACAGTGCCTGCTTCAGCACGTCACCGTAGGTGTCGTCCGGGTCGAGGCGGCGCAACTCCTCAGAGATGCACTCGGCGAGGGTGCGCACCGGCAGCGCAATCTGCTGATCGGGTGCGTACGGGGTGGAGATGGTCGCCACGGAAATGCCGGGGCGGAACATCGTCACGGAACCGTCTTCACGCTCAATGCTGACGCGGTATAGGCCGCGGTTTGCCGCACCGATGGTGGCGAGGTGTACGGGCGCTTCAAGCTTCCAGCCGAGCCAAGTACCGAGCAGCACCACGGACGGGGACTTGCTCGAACCCCACACGACCACGCGGCGCACGGGGGAGGAGGGCATCTGCTCCATGAGCGCAGCCAGCTGGGTGCGCCACAGGGTGAGGCGGGTCCATGCCAGGTCGGTGTCGCCGGCACGGAACACCTCGGCGAGGTGCCTGAGAGCTTCCTTCGGGTCTTCTGCGCGTGCAGAGTCGGTAATGCGACGCTGCGCGATACGACCGATGGAGTGCTGTGCCGGGTTCTCCGGCACCGAGTGCGGCCACCAAACCACAATCGGGGAGTCCGGCAGCAGCAGACCGGAAATCAGCGCCTCGGTCGGGCGGGATGCGCTACCCCAACCGCGCAGAACAATCATCTCGGATGCGCCGGTGTCGCCGCCGAGGTGGATTTCTGCATCCAGCTGGTCGGGGTCGAGCGGGTCATGCGAAATGTGCACGATGACGCGGCTCGGGTGCTCGTGGGATGCACGAATTGCCGCGCGCATGGCCTCGCGGGAGTGGCCCTTTTCCGCGAGGACCACGAGGGTGAGTACTCGTCCGCTGCTGAGGCTACCGTTGGCTGCCGCCAGGTGGCTCAGTTCCTTGTTGATGGCGGAAACGGTGGTGTTATGCAGGTGCGAGATCACGGGCGCCTCCAAGCGCGGTTGTCGCGTTCGAGCATCTCGTGTGCCGAACGCGGACCCCACGAACCGGACTCGTAGGGTTCAGGCTTAATGCGGTTTTCTTCCCAGTACTCTTCGAAGGGGTCGAGGATCTTCCAGGAGAGCTCAACTTCTTCGTGGCGGGGGAACAGCGGCGGCTCACCGAGCAGAACGTCCAGGATGAGGCGTTCGTACGCTTCGGGGGACTCTTCGGTGAAGGAGTGGCCGTAGCCGAAGTCCATGTTGACGTCGCGGATTTCCATCTGGGTGCCGGGCACCTTCGCGGAGAAGCGGATGGTCATGCCTTCGTCGGGCTGCACACGGATGACGATGGCGTTCTGGCCGACCTGCGGGTTTTCACGTTCGCCGAAGAGACGGTCGGAGGACTTCTTGAAGATCACGGCGATTTCGGTGACTCGGCGGCCCAGGCGCTTGCCGGCGCGCAGGTAGAAGGGGGTGCCTTCCCAGCGGCGGTTTGCGATGGAGACCTTCAGTGCGGCGAAGGTTTCGGTGCGGGAGTCTGCGGGGATGTCGTTCTCGTCGAAGAAGCCGTTGACGTGCTCGCCACCCTGGTAGCCTGCGGCGTACTGGCCGAGCGCGAAGGAGTTCGGCAGATCGTCAATGCGGACTGCTTCGAGGACCTTAGCCTTCTCGGCGCGCAGGTGCTTGGCGTCGAGGCTGAGGGGCTCTTCCATGGCGGTGAGGGCGAGCAGCTGCAGCAGGTGGTTTTGGATGACGTCGCGGGCCGCACCCACGCCGTCGTAGTAGCCTGCGCGGGAGCCGATGCCGATGTCTTCGGCCATGGTGATCTGGACGTGATCCACGTAGTGGGAGTTCCAGAGCGGCTCGAACATCTGGTTGGAGAAACGCATCGCAAGGATGTTCTGCACGGTTTCCTTGCCCAGGTAGTGGTCGATACGGAACACCGCGTCGGGCGGGAAGACCGCCTCCACGATGGAGTTCAGCTCGCGGGCGCTTTCAAGGTCGTGGCCGAAGGGCTTCTCGATGACCACGCGGCGCCAACCGTCGACGGGGTTGACGGTATCCTCATCGCGCGATGCGAGGCCGTGCTCGGCGAGCTTGGTGAGAACCTGCTCGAATGCCTTCGGCGGGATGGACAGGTAGAAGGCGTGGTTGCCGTGGGCGCCACGCTCGTCGAGTTCGGTGAGGGTGCTCTTGAGCTTTTCGAAGGCTACGTCGTCGTCAAAGGCACCTTCAACGAATCGCATGCCCTGCTGGAACTGGTTCCACACGTCCTCGCGGAAGGGGGTGCGGGCGTTGGCCTCAACGGATTCGCGCACGTAGGCGCGGAAGTCGTCATCGCTCCAGGGGCGGCGGCCGAAGCCGACGAGGCCGAAGCTCGGCGGGAGCAAACCGCGGTTCATGAGGTCATACACTGCCGGAAGCAGCTTCTTGCGGGCAAGGTCACCGGTTACGCCAAAGAAGACGAGCGCGGACGGCCCCGCAATGCGGGTAATGCGGCGGTCGCGAGTATCCCTGAGGGGGTTCACTTCATGACCATTAGTCACAATATAATCCTTTGATTGCCTTGGTTGGTTCGTGCGGCGCGCGGTTCGTACCTTATTCGCGCGGAGGCGATGCCGCATTCTGGAAGGTGTGTACCCTGTATTGTACCGGTTTTGACGGAATGACATGAGGGGCACCTAACCCGCCGGGATTCCCCGAGCGGTGAAGCTCTGGCGGGAACCCCGGCAGATTAGGTTGAGGTGCCGCGCTATATTTTGGCGGCTAATGGGTGCCGCTACTGTGGTGCGGCTACTTAGCCTGCTCGAGTGCCTCACGCACGGTCTGCAGCAGTTCTTCCCAGGAGACGTCGAACTTGGACAGGCCCTCAACCTCAAGCTTCTCCACGACCTCCGGGTAGGAGACGTGAACGGAGATAGCGTCCAGAACCTTGTTCGCTTCGGAGTAGTTCGGAACGATGGTGTTGCCGGTGATTTCGCCGTGGTCGGCAACAGCGTTCAGGGTTGCCTCGGGCATGGTGTTCACGGTGTTGGGGGCAACCAGGCCGGTGACGTACAGGGTGTCCGGCAGTGAGGGGTCCTTCACGCCGGTGGATGCCCACAGCGGGCGCTGTACGTTTGCGCCGTGTGCTTCCAGACGTGCCCAACGCTGGGAGGAGAACATTTCCTCGAACACCTCGTAGGCGAGGCGTGCGTTCGCCAGGCCTGCCTTGCCCTTGAGCTGTACAGCGTCGCCGCCGGCAGCTTCGAGGCGCGCATCGATTTCGGTGTCTACGCGGGAGACGAAGAAGGATGCGACCGAGTGGATGGTGGACAGGTCCTTACCGTTCTCCAGCGCCTGTTCCAGGCCGAGCATGTAGGCGTTGATGACCTCGCGGTAGCGGGTCAGGGAGAAGATCAGGGTCACGTTCACGCTGATGCCAGCAGCCAGGGTCTCTGCGATGGGGCGCAGACCTTCCTGGGTTGCGGGGATCTTGATCATGACGTTTTCGCGGCCCACGCGCTCGTAGAGTTCACGCGCCATCTTGGCGGTGCCTTCGGCGTCGCGTGCCAGGCGGGGGTCAACCTCGATGGAGACGCGGCCGTCAAAACCGTTAGATGCCTTGTAGACGGGTGCGAACACGTCGCAGGCTGCGCGTACGTCGTCGCAGGTTGCGGCGAAGACTGCCTCTTCAACGCTTGCACCGGCTGCGGCAAGTTCACGCATCTGCTCGGCGTATGCGGCACCCTTGGAGAGCGCACCAGCGAAGATGGTGGGGTTGGTGGTCACACCGACGACGTTGTGGGTCTTGATGAGTTCGGCGAGGTTGCCGCTGGTCAGACGCTCACGGGAGAGGTCGTCAAGCCAGATGGAGACACCGGCGTCGGAAAGCTTCTGAGTGGACTCAGACATGTGAAAACCTTCGATTCTTTGTCGAAATTGAAAATGTCGAAATTGAAAATTGAGATATCAGTGAAATCTATTGGGCGGCAACTACCGGGCGGCGGGAGGCTCCGGCTGAGTGGTCAGCCGGAGCCTACCCGTTGCGCCTGCACCCCACCCGTACAGGGGGAGCGCAGTGTGCGCGGCAGTTACCGCAGCGCTGTTTGCCGCGGCATTGTTATCGCTTACTTAGCGGCGTCGATGGATTCCTTAGCGGCAGCCACGACAGCCTCCGCGGTGATACCGAATTCGCGGTACAGGGTCTTCGCATCGGCGGATGCACCGAAGTGCTCGATGGATACGGCGCGGCCTGCGGTGCCGAGCAGGTCGTACCAGCTCATCGCCAGGCCAGCCTCGACGGAGACGCGGGCTGCAACCGAGGAGGGCAGAACCGACTCGCGGTACTCTGCATCCTGCTCAGCGAACCACTCGCGCGAAGGCATGGAGACCACGCGAGCCGCGATACCCTGCTCTGCGAGGGTTGCGCGAGCCTGAATAGCGAGCTCAACCTCGGAACCGGTAGCGATCAGGATGACGTCCGGGGTGCCCTCGGTGTCAGCCATAATGTAGCCGCCGCGTGCGGTGCCCTCAGCGGAAGCGAACTTCTCGCCCTCAGCGTCTGCGTGCACGTCCTCACGAGCCCAAACGGGCAGGTTCTGGCGGGAGAGCACGATACCTGCGGGGCGGTCGGACTTCTCCAGGATGGTGCGCCATGCGACGGCGGTTTCGTTAGCGTCCGCGGGGCGAACCACGTCGAAGCCGGGGATAGCGCGCAGGGAGGAGAGGTGCTCAATCGGCTGGTGGGTGGGGCCGTCCTCGCCCACGCCGATGGAGTCGTGAGTCCACACGTACACTGCGGGAACGCCCATCAGTGCGGAGAGGCGAACAGCCGGGCGCTGGTAGTCGGAGAACACGAAGAAGGTGCCCGAGAACGCGCGGGTCGGGGAGGAGAGCACAATACCGTTGACGATTGCTGCGGCAGCATGCTCACGAATACCGAAGTGCAGTACGCGGCCGTAGGGGTTGCCGGTCCAGTCTTCGGTGGTTCGCGATGCCGGGTTGAAGGACTCTGCACCCTTGATGGTGGTCAGGTTCGAGCCGGCGAGGTCAGCGGAGCCGCCCCACAGTTCGGGGAAGGTGTCAGCGATAGCGTTGATGACGGTGCCGGATGCCGCGCGGGTTGCCACGGAGGTGCCAGCCTCGAACACGGGGAAAGCAGCCTTGTAGTCTGCGGGCAGTTCGCCTGCAACGAGGCGCTTGTACAGTTCGGCGCGCTCGGGGTTGGCCTTAGCCCATGCCTCGAACTTCTCGTCCCATGCCTTGTGTGCCGCTGCGCCGCGCTCAACGAGCTGGCGGGTGTGTGCCAGGACGTTCTCCTCGATGAAGAAGCTCTTGGCGGGGTCGAAGCCGAGCAGTTCCTTGGTTGCGGCAACCTCATCGGCGCCGAGCTTGGAGCCGTGCACTGCGCCGGTGTTCTGCTTGGTGGGAGCGGGGTAGCCGATGATGGTGCGCAGCTCAATGAAGGAGGGCTTGTCGGTGACAGCCTTCGCACGCTCAATAGCGGCGTACAGTTCTGCGACGTCCTCAACGTAGTCGCCGGTGCGGGTCCAGTCCACGCGCTGAACATCCCAACCATAGGACTCGTAGCGCTTTGCTACGTCCTCGGTGAAGGCAACGTCGGTGTCTTCCTCAATGGAGATGTGGTTGCGGTCCCAGACGACAATCAGGTTGCCGAGCTCCTGGTGGCCCGCAAGCGCGCTCGCTTCGGCGGTGACGCCTTCCTGCACGTCACCCTCGGAGGCGATGACGTAGACGTGGTGGTCGAAGGGGGAGGTGCCCGGTGCAGCTTCGGGGTCGAACATGCCGCGCATACGGCGCTGTGCGTAGGCGAAGCCGACGGCGGATGCCAGGCCCTGGCCGAGCGGGCCGGTGGTGATTTCTACACCCTTGGTGTGCTTGTATTCGGGGTGGCCGGGGGTGAGGGCACCCCAGGTGCGCAGGGCTTCCAGGTCCTTCATTTCGAGGCCGTAGCCGCCGAGGAACAGCTGAGTGTACAGGGTGAGGGAGGTGTGGCCGGGGGAGAGGATGAAGCGGTCACGGCCTTCCCAGCGGTCGTCGGAGGGATCCTGGTTCATGACCTTCTGGAAGAGCAGGTAGGCGACCGGCGCCAGGCTCATTGCGGTGCCGGGGTGACCGGATCCGACCTTTTCTACGGCGTCTGCGGCGAGGATACGTGCGGTATCTACGGCGCGCTGGTCGGTTTCAGTCCACTGGAAGTTCTCTGCCACGTGGGGTGTCCTTTCACAACGTGAGTGGATGCGCCAGCAGGCTTGTGCTAGCGCGCTGTCCGTCGGGTGTAACGTGCCTTCGGGAGTGCTTATTCCCGCGCCGGTGGGCACCTCGTAGGTACCTGCGTAGGTACTCGGGTAAGTGCCCCGGTAAGTACCCGGTAGGTGCGGGGAGCCGGGAGGTTTGTTTCGACCCTTTCGTTTTAACAGGATAGTTCACCGGACGGCAGTATCCGGTGTGTGAATGCAGACATTCACAGGGTGATACGCGGTGATACGCACAGGTGATACGGGCTGTTATGCCTCTGTTGACTGGTCTTTCCGGGTGTGGGGTGCGTACTTTTGGGTGGTATTGCTGAGCTCGTGGCTGAATATTGTTCAGTAATGTAACAATTTTTGTGTAAGTGGTGAAGCTCATGTTAAGGTTGAGCAGGAAGGTTGCAGACCGAAACAGTGGTTGGGTCGGTCTGCATCTCGGTGATTGAAGCCCCTCCTCCGCACGGAAACTGATGACTATCTTGCTGTGGTGGCGAGATACAAGGTTCTGGAGGGGGTGCTATCTTTTAGTCTCAGACCGTACATTCTGTGTGCGGTTGAGGCTAAAAGTTTGTGTTAAATAAATGGGCGCCGGATATGTCGGAACATATCCGGCGCCCGCCTTTTAACCTGCAACCCGCGGCTTAACCTGTACCTTTTTGCCGGTGCCTTTTTTTACCTGCGGCTGTGACCATCAGGGACAATCAGGTCGCCTCTAGCTGGGATACTTCTATCTGGGTCGCTTCTAGTTAGGTCGCTACTAGTCGGACCACTTGAACTTGCGCGAGGCAATAAACCCAATGACCACGGTCCACACGATGATGACCCAGTGCGGGTCGGCAAGCCACTGATGCTGAATGAAGTTTCCGCGCAGCGCATCGCCCAGAGCCGCCGAGGGCGACCACGCCACAACCGCGGCGTACCAGTCGGGGAAGGACTTCAGCGGGAACACGACGCCGCCGGCACCGGCAAGAATCACCCAGGCGATATTCACGATGGCGAGGGTCGCCTCCGCGCGCACCGTACCGGCAATGAGCAGACCCAGCGCCGTAAATGCGCCGGCACCCATAATCATCGTGATGATGGAGCGCGAGACGGCGATAGCGTCCGGGCGCCACCCCAGACCGTACCCGAGCACCGCCACCAGCATGAACTGAATCGCCACGACCACCAGCACCGCAATGCACTTGCCCATGATCAGGCCGTTACGGCCCAGGGGAGTGGTCGCCAGGAACCGCAGCACGCCGTAGCGGCGATCAAAACCGGTGGCAATGCCCTGACCGGACAGCGCCGTAGAAATCACGCAGAGCGCCAGAACGCCGGGGACCGCCGCATCCATGCGAGAGACCCCCACCGAGTTGGCGTACTCATCAATCAGGCCGGTGAAGCGCAGGGCAATGAGTGCCATGACGGGAAAAATGATGTTGAGCATCAGCTGTTCGCCGTTGCGTAGCATTGCCATGGTTTCGTAGCGGCCCTGCTCAATGACGCGCACGAGCGGGTAGTTCGCGCGCGGGGGAATGTACTCCTCGTCTTCGTCAATAGAGGAGACCTTGGGGCGGGTGTTCGCGGCGCGTTCTTCCATTCGGTTCCCTTCCGCTCGGTTCTCTTCTACCGGGTTTTCGGCAGCGTTTTCGGCAGTGTTTTCTGCGGCCCGGTTGTTGGTGCGTGCGGTGTTGCTCATCGGATATCACGTCCTGAAATGTCGAGGAAGACATCCTCAAGGGTCTTCGGTTCCATGGTCAGAGAAATCGGCATGAGGTAATGCTCGGCGAGTGCCGCGGTGAATGCCGCCAGGTGCTCGGGGCGTAGCGCACCGACCAGCTCATACTCGCCGGGCACGGAGGGGGCGCCGTCACGCGCCGGGGTGTAGGGCGCCTTCTCGATGAGCTCCACACCGGCACGCAGATGCGCGGGCAGCAGCTGCTCACGGGCGGGGGTGGGTGCGTTCAGGCTGTACTGCAGGCGGTTCGTACCGTCGCTGGCGATGAGCTCGGAGACGGTACCTTCCTGAACGGTGGTGCCGTTTTCAATGATGTACACGTAGTCGGCGAGCTTCTGCGCGTCGTCAATCAGGTGCGTGGTGAGCACAATGGCGGTGCCGAGTTCACGCTGTTCACGAATGATGTCGAAGACGACGTTGCGGGATTGCGGGTCCAGACCCGCGGAGGGCTCGTCGAGGAAGAGCACGTCCGGGCGGCCGATGAGGGCGGCGGCAAGGGAGACGCGCTGCTTCTGACCACCTGAGAGGCGGCGAATCGTGGTGCCGTTGAAGGCATCAATGCCGAGGCGCTCGGCGAGCTCTTCGACCGGGTACGGGTCGGTGTACATGGTGGAGATGTGTTCCAGCAGCGGGATGGGGTGCATGGCGTTGGGTAGGCCGCCGTCCTGGAGCATAATGCCGACCTTGGCGCGCAACTCCGGGTCTGCCTGTAGTGGGTTTTCTCCGAGGAGGCGCACGGTACCGCGGGTGGGTTTGAGCAGACCCTGCGCGCAGGCGAGGGTCGTGGTTTTGCCGGCGCCGTTGGCTCCGAGGAGGACGACCACCTCGCCGGGGAAGACGCGCAGGTTGACCTTGTTGACGGCGCGGTAGAGCCCGCTGGCGGTGAGCCGTTCGGGGTATTTGGTGCGGAAGGCGCGTGAGGGTTTGAACTCTTTGATGAGGTCTTTAATGCTGAGCGCTGGTTCTTCGGTGATGATGCGTCGTCGTGCGGTGGGGGAGGCGCCGGGCTCCGTGTGGTGCTCAGCGTGTGCCGTTTGCGCGGCGGATGCACGCCCCGGGTGGTCCTGCTGGCCCGCGGTGGTGGTCTCCATAGACAGTCACTTTCGATTTTTTCGATGAATGAGCGTGTGTGCCCCCTTCATCTTATGCCCTAACTCACGTTTAAGGCACACTTGTTACGACTTAAAAGTTCACCCTAAGGTAGAAAAGTTAGCAAGTAGGGGTACCTAACTAGCCAAAGAAAAACTAATTAGGACATACTTTATTTGTGTATTCCGTGAATAAGACCCCTCAGCGCGTCTCAACGAACGAGGCGCAGACCCGAAACGGCACCCGAACCGCCGCCTCGGGCTCTACTGGTGCTTCCAGTACAAAGTCCTCCGCGGCACGCACATCCAAGCGCAAAGCCGAGGCAGAAGAACGCACCAGGGACCGCGTCCTGCGTGAAGTCCTCAACAATGGCCCCGTATCCGCAGCAACCCTCGGTGAGCTCCTCAGCCTCACCCCCGCAGCGGTACGCCGCCACCTCGACGCCCTCGAATCCAACAACATGATCGAGGTTGCGCCCATCAAAAAGCACGGCGCCGGAGCCGGACGACCCGCCCGCCGCTACGTAATCGCCCCCCAGGGCCACGAACGCCTCGGCAACGACTACCTCATCATCGCCCGCGAAGCCCTACAAATGCTCCGCGACACGGTCGGCCAGGAAGCCCTCGAAGCTTTCGCCTCCGCCCGCGCCGCAGAAATGGAAGCCCGCTACCGACCCGTCGTAGAAGCCGCCGGTGACGATGTGGCAGCCCGAGCGCAGGCGCTCGCAGAGGCAATGAGCAAGGACGGTTTCGTGGCGACCGCTCAGGTCACCGCACCTCCTGCAGGACGAACTGTTCCCGAGCATTTCCTGGCAAGTATTCAGCTCTGTCAGGGTCACTGCCCGGTACGCGACCTCGCTGGAGACTTCCAAGTGTTCTGCGAACAGGAAACCGGGATTATTTCTGACCTGCTCGGCGTTGATGTCCGTAGGCTTTCAACCATGGCTTCGGGTGCTCACGTGTGTACCACGCATGTGCCCCTGAACCGCGTCACCGCCGAGAGTGAGAAGAACGCAGAAGAATCCGCAGGGAAACCTTCGGAGGAACCTTCCGCGTAACGATCACCGCAGTACCCAGCGGCACACCCCGATGAACCCGTCAAGGGTGCGAGCCGCACGCTGAAATCCGCCCGCAACCGCACCGCGTGCGCCGGCATTATTGTGCATCATGCACAGCGCGTCACGCATTGTGGTTGAGCGCGGCATCAGCCCCTTCAACTACCGCGCCTGCAACCGGCAGGTGGCGGCAAGAAATGTAATAACCATCGAAGAAAGGCCGTAATGACTGAGAAAGTTGGGCAGAACGCCAACGACACCGTCATTTCAGAGATCCTGGAGATGAACCCCGAACTCGAGGGCATTGGCAACTACGAGTACGGTTGGGCAGACTCCGACGAAGCAGGCCAGGTAGCAAAGCGCGGCCTGGACGAGAACGTCGTGCGCGACATCTCTGCAAAGAAGAACGAACCCCAGTGGATGCTGGATATGCGTCTGAAGGCGCTGAAGTTCTTCGAGCGTAAGCCCATGCCCACCTGGGGCGCGGATCTTTCCGAAATCGACTTCGACAACATCAAGTACTTCGTGCGTTCGACCGAGGGTCAGGCGGCTTCTTGGGAGGAACTGCCCGAGGACATCCGCACCACCTACGAGCGCCTGGGCATTCCCGAGGCGGAGCGTAACTCCCTCGTTGCGGGTGTGGCTGCACAGTACGAGTCTGAGGTCGTGTACCACCAGATCCGTGAGGACCTGGAGAAGCAGGGCGTGATCTTCGTCGACACCGACACCGGTCTGCGCGAATACCCCGAACTGTTCAAAGAATACTTCGGCTCCATCATCCCGATTGGTGACAACAAGTTCTCCGCACTGAACACCGCCGTATGGTCCGGTGGCTCCTTCGTGTACGTTCCCCCGGGAGTTCACGTGGAGATCCCGCTGCAGGCGTACTTCCGCATTAATACCGAGAACATGGGCCAGTTCGAACGCACCCTGATCATCGCGGACGAAGGCTCCTACGTTCACTACATTGAGGGCTGCACCGCCCCCATCTACAAGTCCGACTCCCTGCACTCGGCAGTGGTTGAGATTGTGCTGAAGAAGAACGCACGCGTTCGCTACACCACCATCCAGAACTGGTCGAACAACGTCTACAACCTGGTGACTAAGCGTGCGGTTGCGCACGAGGGCGCCACCATGGAATGGGTGGACGGCAACATCGGCTCCAAGGTCACCCAGAAGTACCCGGCTGTTTACATGGTCGGCGAGCACGCTAAGGGTGAGACCCTGTCCATCGCATTCGCGGGTGAGGGTCAGCACCAGGACACCGGCTCGAAGATGGTTCACATTGCGCCGAACACCTCCTCGACCATTGTGTCCAAGTCCGTGGCACGTAACGGCGGCCGCAGCGCATACCGCGGCCTGGTTCAGGTTCGTGAGGGCGCTAAGCACTCCAAGTCCTCCGTGGTCTGTGACGCACTGCTGGTGGACACCATCTCCCGCTCCGACACCTACCCCTACGTGGATGTCCGCGAGGACGATGTGACCATGGGTCACGAGGCGACCGTTTCCCGCGTCTCCGAGGACCAGCTGTTCTACCTGATGCAGCGCGGCCTGAGCGAAGAAGAAGCAATGGCAATGATTGTCCGCGGCTTCGTTGAGCCCATCGCACGTGAGCTGCCGATGGAGTACGCACTCGAACTGAACCGCCTGATCGAACTTCAGATGGAAGGATCTGTGGGCTAATGCCGACCAACGAAGAAACCCTGGGTTACCACTCCCCGATCATCCCCGGCATGGACCAGGAGGGTGAGAAGCTCGCCACCGAGTTCGCCCACGATGACACCCTGTACCGTGCCACCGAGGCACACCACCAGGGCTCCAACCCGAACAATATCCAGAAGGTACTTGAAGCATCCCGTGCAGAGCGTAAGACCTCCTACAACGTGGAGGACTTCGCACCCCTGACCGGTCGTGAAGAGGACTGGCGCTTCACCCCGCTGAAGCGTCTGGGCGGCCTGCACCTGGAGAAGCTGACCGGCACCGCACCGGCACCGCAGATTACTGCACCCGAGCAGGTTCAGGTTGAGACCGTCTCCCGCGAGGATGCACGCATCGGCTCCGCAGGTATCCCCGAGGACCGTGTGGCAGCGAACGCGTGGTCCAGCTTCACCGAAGCAACCGTGGTGACCATCCCCGCCGAAGCTGAACTGGCTGAGCACGTGGAAATCGACATCACCGGCACCGGCAACGAGCCTGCCGCACAGCACATCGTGATTGAGGCTAAGCCTTTCTCGAAGGCTGTCGTGGTTCTGCGCCACACCGGCTCCACCGTCCTGGCACAGAATGTTGAGTTCGTAGTGAACGACGAGGCTGAGCTGAACGTTGTTTCCGTGCAGCAGTGGGCTGACGACGCAATCCACGCCTCCGCACACTACGCTAAGCTGGGCCGCAACGCACGCTTCAAGCACGTTGTGGTGTCCCTCGGCGGCGACCTGGTGCGCGTGACCCCCTCCACCAAGTTCACCGCTCCCGGCGCTGAGACTGAAATGTACGGCCTGTACTTCGTAGACGCCGGCCAGCACATTGAGTCCCGCCTGTTCGTGGACCACTCCGTACCCAACTGCAAGTCCCGCGTGACCTACAAGGGCGCGCTGCAGGGTAAGGGTGCGCACTCCGTATGGGTTGGTGACGTTCTGATTGGTAAGGATGCAGAAGGCACCGACACCTACGAGCTGAACCGTAACCTGCTGCTGGAAGTTGGCCCCCGCGCCGACTCCGTGCCGAACCTGGAGATTGAGACCGGCCTGATTGAGGGCGCCGGCCACGCATCCACCACCGGCCAGCTCGATGAGCAGCACCTGTGGTACCTGCAGGCTCGCGGTATTCCGGAGGCTGAGGCACGCCGTCTGGTCGTGCGCGGCTTCCTGAACGAGATTATTCAGCAGATTCGTGTTCCCGAACTTGAAGAGCAGCTCACCGAGGCCCTTGAGGCAGAGCTCGCCCTCAGCAACAACTAAGCTTTACCAGGAGAAATCAATGTCTACTCTTGAAATCAAGGACCTTCACGTCTCGGTTATCCTCGACGACGAAACCACCAAGCCCATCCTGAAGGGCGTTAACCTGACCATCAACTCGGGCGAGATTCACGCAATCATGGGCCCGAACGGTTCCGGTAAGTCCACTCTGGCTTCCACCATTGCTGGCCACCCCAAGTACCAGGTTGACTCCGGTCAGATCCTGCTCGACGGTGAGGACATCACCGAGATGAGCGTGGACGAGCGTGCACGCGCAGGCCTGTTCCTGGCTATGCAGTACCCGGTGGAGATTCCCGGTGTGACCATGTCCAACTTCCTGCGTTCCGCTAAGACCGCTGTGGACGGTCAGGCTCCCTCCCTGCGTACCTGGACCAAGGACGTTAAGGAAGCCATGAAGAACCTGGAGATTGACCCCGCGTTCATCGCACGTAACGTGAACGAGGGCTTCTCCGGTGGTGAGAAGAAGCGCCACGAGATCCTTCAGCTGGAGCTGCTCAAGCCCAAGTTCGGCATCCTGGATGAGACCGACTCCGGTCTGGACGTTGACGCACTGAAGATCGTGTCTGAGGGCGTGAACCGTGCGCACGAAGCGAACGACATGGGCGTCATGCTGATTACCCACTACACCCGCATCCTGCGCTACATCAAGCCGCAGTTCGTGCACGTGTTCGTGGACGGCAAGATGGTTGACCAGGGCGGCCCCGAGCTGGCTGACCGCCTGGAAGAAGAGGGCTACGTAGCTTACGTGGGTAAGAAGTAAGCTTCTTCTCCTTACCGGATTCTGACAGAAAGATAGAACTATGACTGAGACTGTGCAGGGTCGTGTTCCTCAGGAAGAGATTGAGGAAGCCCTCAAGGAGGTCATTGACCCGGAGCTTGGCGTCAATATTGTTGACCTCGGTCTGCTCTACGGTCTGCGCTGGGATGAGGATGGAACCCTCATTTTGGACCTGACTCTGACTACCGCGGCGTGCCCGCTGCAGGAGGTTATTGAGGAGCAGGTTCAGACGAACCTGGATAACCTGGTTGATTCTTGGCGTGTGAACTGGGTTTGGATGCCGCCGTGGGGCCCGGAGCGTATTACTGAGGACGGCCGCGATATGATGCGCGCGCTGGGCTTCAACATCTAAGCTCCTGACTCGCAGATAAGTACCCGCCCGATGCGGAAGGTGTAAGCCTTCGGCACCGGGCGGGTATTTTTGTGTCTGCTTGGGTTTGTGCCTTCCGGGAAAAGAACCCCCGCCTTCCGTGTACCGTGTACGCGGCGGAGGCGGGGGTTCCTTACATCGCTAAGACGAGGAGTCGTCTACCTAGTCGTTCAGGTGCAGCAGCTTCAGCGAGTGCTCATACTTAATCATGAGGCAGGTACGAGTCGGTTCCTCCAGAAGAGCCAAACGCTTCGGGTCAGTATTATCCGCAATATCGGCAAGCTTCACCAGACGAGCCAAATCATTCACACGCACCCGGCTCAGATACGACTCACGCGACTCACCCGGGCGGCGAGTCAAAGCCTCAATCGCATCCACAATACGCGCCGAGAAATGACGCGCCAAGAAAGCGAGAGAAACGCCGGTATCCTCCACCGTGTCATGCAGCAGCGCCACAATCTGCGCTTCAGCCTTCAGCTCCTCCAAAGAGATATCGGGGTGAGTTGCGGCAGCCAACTCACTAGCAAGCTTACGCACCCCAAGAGCCACACGGCGGGGATGGGAGATATAGGGCCAGCCGTTACGATCAGTCTGCCCCTCATGCGCCTTATCAGCAATGCTGTCAGCCAGGCGAACCATCTCTTTGTAGTAGTTATTCGACATGAGAACCTCCGTTGGTTTGAACTCCTGCGAGTTGATGGTCCCAGCGGCGTTTTCCGTACCAACGCGGCACGGGTGGTAGCTGGTACCAACACTTTACTCCAGCAGCTACGCGGCAGTGACGGAACTCGCCCGAAAAACCCCTAATACGTCAAATATGACGCGCCAAAGAAGAAAAGAGGGTGTTTTTCCTTCTGAAATTGTGGGTTTGGTACCCTTTCTGCCGTGTATCTGCGGTTGGTAACAGACATTCAGGAGGCGCCCGCCCCTCCGCGAAAGTGTCCGCCGAACCCTTTGGTACCGCCCGGTGTAACTCGCCCAAAATCTCATATGGTGGCGAAAAATTTCTAACTTTTTCTACCGAAAATCGGCGCACAAACCGCCCAACACTAAGGCAGTTTAAGCGTGTTTAGCACACACCGATACACACTCATCAAACGAAAAAATCGCGCGCCCTCCGTGCCCTGCTAAAACATCCAAAAACCCGTATTTTTGCGCGAAAATACGCGATAAACTGGGGGCAACCAAACATCGGAGAACACCATGGCAGAGCTCTATGAGCGCTTCGTCGCCTTGTATCCCTACCCACACGAGCGAATCCGCCACGGCGCCCCACGAGCCGAACTTAACCGGCGATACCTCGAACACCTTTACGAGGGCAAGAACCGGGGAACAACCCCCATCGTGGTTGCCCTCGACCCGACCCTGCTCGGGACTATTGAGAATAACGTCTCCCTGCGTACTTCAACGCCTGTGCAGAACATCACCGCCGACACCGTCGAGCGGTATGCACACGACCTCATCACCGACCATCACCGTTACCTGGACCAGGTCGGTGTAGAAATTGCCGCGCACGAGGCGTTCCGGCACCTGAACGAGAGCACCTACCTGCAGACCTACCGCCTCCTCATGGAAAACGGCGAACTCGGTGAAGACGATATCGCTATGCCGCTGAAAGCGGAGTACCCCTTCGAACTGACCGCAGGCATTATCAATGAGAAGGTCAAAGCCACCGACATTGACAGCGCCGCGGAACTGCTCATCATGGACCTGCCACTGTGGGATGCTTCCGGGGTGTTCGCCTACCTGCCCTTCGGCGGGTGGGACTCCAGCCCCAGCCCCGAGGCGATGCTGTCCATTGCCCGCTACTGGTTTGAACGCGATGACGCCTACCCGGCTGTTATCGCCTCGGACTTTATCGAGTTCTACACGCCTGTACCGGTCACAACCCGCCGCGACGCAGAGATCCTGGCGGTTGAGCATACGATGGTTTCCTCGGCGATGCCGGTGCGTGTCTACCGCGGCTTCGACAAGCTCGTGGAGGCGCTCTACGGCCAGCATGACTGGTACCTGTGGTGGGAGCAGCTCCCGGCGGCGCTCCTCATTGAAACGCCCTAAACCAGCCTAAGCTAGGCGAGGCAAAGCGAAGGGGCGGGATGAACCTTGCACGGTTCACCCCGCCCCTCTCGCGTAGCTACGCTATTTCAGCTCATCCACGTGCCGCGCACGCAACGCCTTCGCGGTCGCGGTTGCGTAATCAACCGCCTGCACCACCCACGGAATAAGCAGCCGCCAATACATGCGCTTGGGCAGATTACGCGCCACCGCCGCCTTGCGCAACGCACCCCAACGGTCCATGAGCGCCGGAATCGACCGGACCATCAACGCAATCAGCAGACCCAGACGCTCGGGAGAAAGACCCACGAAACGTAGCGGCGAACACAGCTTCACAAAGCCGTCAATCAGAACCGGCAGGGGAGTGCTCACCAGCAGGGTACGGGAAGCGTAGAAAGCCGTCAGCATCGTCGCGATAGCATCCGCGCCGGAGGCGTACTGCCCCGTAAACACGTAATAGGCGACCATAATCAGTAGCAACAGGGACAGCGTGCGAACCACCAGCCACAGTTGGGAGGCAGGCACACCAGCCCACAACGCGCAGATCGTGGACGCAACCAAAGCCACCAGCGCCACCTGCCAGCCGGTCACCGCCAACAGCAGGAACAGCCCAAAGAAGAGCGTGCCCTTGAGCCACAGCGGCGCCCGATGCACCGGCGTGTTCAACGGCTGGTAGAAACCCACCAGCAGGGTACCGGGGTTGAAATCCGAGCCCTGGGAGGCGGGGCGAGGATTCGCGCGCGGCGTGTTAGCGCCCATGCGCGCCTCCTGACGAGTCCAGACCTTCGGTAGCGCCCTCGTTGGGGAACCCCTCGGCACACCACGTGCGGTACTGCTGCACCAGCTGCGCCGCATCCCCCTGAGCGAGCAAACGGCCGTCATGAATAATCACGGCTTCATCGCAGGACGCAGCCAAATCCAGGTCGTGCGTGCTGAGCACCAGCATCTGATCCAGCGACTCCAAATGCTTGAGTAGTCGCGCGCGATTGCGCAAATCCAGTAGGGTAGTCGGTTCATCGAGCAGAAGAATCTGCGGGCGCGCCGCCAGCACGCTGGTGAGGGCGACCAGCTGCTTTTCGCCTCCTGAGAGGGTAAAAACGCTCTGGTCCTCCAGACGTTCGAGGCCGCGCTCACGGAGCAGTTCACGAATCCGTTCGCGGCGCTGCTCACCGCTGAGGGCGCTACCTTCAACGGCTGCGGCACGACGCAGGCTCAGGTCAATATCTTCGGCAACGGTGGGCATAATCAGCTGCGCCTCCGGCTGGGCGAAGAGCATGCCCACACCCTCAAAAGCGCCCTGCGAATTACCGCGAGCGCCCGCACCCTTCGAGCTGCGGCTCGGCGCCTCCAGGGTGTCGACACCGTTCACGCGCACAATACCTTCATCCGGGTGGGTGAGCCCATTGAAAAGCCCCAGCAGGGTAGACTTACCGCTACCGTTCAGACCGAGCACCGCGGTGCGCTTCGCCGTGAACCGCAGGCTCACATCCTTGAGGATACGGCGATGCCCGCCTTCGGGTAGCTCGGTGAAAACACTCACCGATTCAAGCTCAAGGGCGGGCATGCTGGTAGAGGCGCTCACCGCCTGTTCGCCCTGTACCTGCTGCGGTGCAGGCTGGCGCGTGGAGCGGCGAAAAAACATAGCTATCCTCTCGTGCGGCACATTGTGTGCCTTTAACGCTGGGTAGAAGCCAGAGACGGGAAGGCGCGGCGTACCGACAAACCAACCAGAACCGCGATTGTGGACTTCACCAGATCCCAGGGAACGAATACCATTGCCGCGCTGAATGCGGCGTTAAAAGTCATGTGGGCGTTCACCATCATACCGGCGATACCGCAGGCGGTCAGAACCACAAAACCGCAGAAGTTCGCGAGCAGAGCCATGAGGAAGGTCGCACCCACCGAACGGGTGTTGCGGGTGAACAGGTAAGCGAGGGTACCGGCAATAGCGGCGAAGGGCAGGAAACCGAGCAGGTAGCCGGCACTCGGGGAGGCGAGCGTACCCAAACCGGCGCCGCCCTTAGCGAAGATGGGCAGGCCAGCGAAACCAACCAGCAGGTACAGTGCCACGGAGGCGGTGGCACGCTTGCCGCCGAGCACCTGAGCGGTGATGTAAATGCCGAGGGTCTGGAAGGTGAAGGGGACCGCGATGCCGCCCAGACTCATGGCGGGCATGATGGCGAGCGCGGCGATGAAGCCTGCAAACACTGCGATGAGGGAGAGGTCGGTGGCGAGCGAGGTCTTTGCCGCTACGTTACGGCGTGGTGCCTGGGTTGCCGGGATTGCCTGGGCTGATTCGCGCACGGAATCGGTCATTGGGGTGGTGCTCCTTTGGTACGTATTTCTCCGCAAATTTTTCTGCAGAGTTGAGGGTAGCGGTGGTTGACTTGCTTGTCACAACCCAGTTTTGAACAATGTTCTATAAATAGTGTCCGGTATGTATCGTACACCTCACGCCACAAAAACAAAAGGTGCCCCACATGCGCACTCGGCACACCTGCACTAAAATTGATGAGGTGCTCTGCGCGCTCGCTACTTCTAGCCCGGCGAGTCCCGCCTACCGAGCACTCCCAAGACCACACACCAGACGCCATCCGGAAAGGCACCCATGATTGCTGTACAGAACCTCGAATTGCGTGCAGGCGCGCGCCTGCTCATGGAAGAGGTCACCTTCCGCATCGATAAGGGCGACAAGATTGGCCTGGTGGGCCGTAACGGTGCCGGTAAGACCACTATGACTAAGGTGCTTGCCGGTCTGACCCTGCCCGCTGACGGTACGGTGACCCGCAGCGGCACTATCGGCTACCTTCCGCAGGACCCGAAGGTGGATGACATGAGCCAGCTGGCTCGTGACCGCATCCTCTCGGCGCGTGGCCTGGACGGTGTGGCGCGTAAGATGCGTCAGGCGCAGGAGGATATGGCGAGTGAGGACCCGGCGGTGCGCGCTAAGGGTATGCGCCGCTACGACCGCCTGGAGGCTGAGTTCATTGCCGGCGGCGGCTACGCGGCGGAGTCGGAGGCGGCGGTCATCACCTCCAACCTGGATTTGCCGGAGCGTGTGCTCGCCCAGCCGCTGTCTACTCTGTCGGGTGGTCAGCGTCGCCGTGTGGAGCTGGCGCGTATTCTCTTCTCCAATGCGGACACCATGCTGCTGGATGAGCCGACCAACCACCTGGATGCCGACTCGATTCTGTGGCTGCGCGATTTCTTGAAGAACTTCTCGGGTGGCCTGATGGTCATTAGCCACGATGTTGAGCTGATGGAACTGGTCGTCAACCGCGTCTTCTACCTGGACGCGAACCGCTGCGTGATTGACCAGTACAACATGGGCTGGAAGAACTACTTGCTTCAGCGTGAGCAGGATGAGCACCGCCGCAAGCGTGAGCGTGCGAATGCGCAGAAGAAGGCGAATGCTCTGATGGAGCAGGCGAATAAGATGCGTGCGAAGGCGACGAAGGCCGTTGCTGCTCAGCAGATGATTAAGCGTGCTGAGAAGCTTCTGCGCGGCCTGGAGGAGGAGCGTCAGAGCGATAAGGTTGCGGCGATTCGCTTCCCGGATCCGGCGCCGTGCGGTAAGACGCCGCTCTCTGCGCAGGGTCTGTCGAAGTCCTATGGCTCTCTGGAGATTTTCACGGACGTTGATTTGGCGATTGACCGCGGTTCGCGCGTGGTGGTGCTGGGCCTGAACGGTGCCGGTAAGACCACTCTGCTGCGCATGCTGGCTGGTGCCACCGAGCCTGATACGGGTGAGGTCGTGTACGGTCACGGCGCGAAGCTGGGCTATTTTGCGCAGGAACACGAAATTCTTGATGGTGACCGCACTGTCTTTGAGAACATGAAGTCTGCCGCCCCGGATTTGGATGACACTCGTGTGCGCACGATTTTGGGTTCGTTCCTGTTCTCTGGCGATGACGTGGATAAGCCTGCCGGTGTGCTTTCCGGTGGTGAGAAGACCCGTCTGTCCCTGGCGACCCTGGTGGCGTCGAGTGCGAACGTGCTGCTGCTCGATGAGCCGACCAACAACCTGGACCCCGCCTCGCGTGAGGAGATTCTGAACGCGTTGAAGGCGTACCAGGGCGCCATTGTGATGGTTTCCCACGATGAGGGCGCCGTGGAGGCGCTGGATCCTGAGCGTGTGCTGCTTCTGCCGGATGCGGTGGAGGATTTGTGGTCGAAGGATTACCAGGATCTGATTTCGCTGGCGTAAAGCACTACTCGCTGGCATATAAGCATGGGGGAGGCTCCGGCGCCGTGTGGCGCCGGGGCCTCTTTGCGTGTAGTGCGCGTTGTTTTATTGTCCGGGGCGTATTGTTCATGGCGTATTTCTATGTTCTGAAGATGCGTTGCGGAAGATGTTGTCGGTATTTTTCGCGTGAATAGTGCCGAAAAATGTGACCTGACCCGTGGGGTTGTATTGTTTTCTGATCATATGTGGTGTTATTGCGTTCCCGTGCATGGGAACTGTGGGTTCTGGCACACGAAACTCGTGGCGTATTTGACGGGAAATAATGTTGCCTTGTGGGTTTTCCCGAGGGAAAGAAAAGCTCTCAGGCGATATTTCAGGGGGTCTGTGTGGGCTTTTTGAATTTTTCATGTGTCTCTACATACATTGTGGGAAAAATAGTAGAAACCCAACATGCAGGGGGCGTAGACTTATAACTGTTCCCGCCATTGCGAGGACGCAAATGCGAAACATTAGGGCTCACTGCAGATGGTGAGCTAACGCGGGGGAGAAGAGATTCCCGCCCGCTCACGAAGGAGAACTGCCAATGCACAACACTGAGTTCGAGAAGTACCCCACCTCCGGTGAAGAGAACGTTGAGGTTGACGTCTTCTGGCCCATCCAGGACGCTTAATCTCTCACCCCGATAGGTCGGGATAAGGATTAGAAAAGCGCCCCGCCGCTTCCGTAGGGAAGTGACGGGGCGCTTTGCTGTCTTCTTCTTTGATGCTGTCCTCATGGGGGATTTATATAACGTTATGCGGCGTGAATACCCAGTCCGAACATTTGCAGGGGGTATTCTGTAAAGCCCATCATGGCTGCCGCGTACCAGGCGACGTACCCGGTCAGTGCTAGAACGAGTGCCTTCTCGCGTACACTGCCAGCATCACCCAGAATCGGGAGCGCCATGTAGCCGCTCTTTTTCCATAGGGGGGATGCCACCAGGGGCTTGATGACAATGGGGTAGAGGGGCAGTAGCCCGCGGGTTGTCAGCAGGTCACCGATCAGGTGAATAGTGGCGCCGACCGAAATAGCCCAGGGGAGTAGTGCCAGCGAATTGGTCGTGTAGGCGGCGTACCCGAGGGCGACGGCACCGATCCATCCACCCGGTGCGCCGAGCACGCGCAAGGCTAGACCGCCCGAGAATGCGGCAAGAAGCAGCGAAGCCCAGGGGATTCCGTTGTAGCTCAGGTTGGCGCTGAAATAGGCAATCGCCCAGAAGGCTACCAGTCCCAGAATAGAGTGCGTTCCCTTGCGGTGTCCGCCGCTGACTGCCCCGACAATGCGTGCTACCCAGCGTGAAATGGGCGGAATGGAGTTGGCGATACTGCCGTTGTGGTGGTCAATATCCGGTAGCATGCCCGCGCCGGCGCACGCCAGGGTGGTCACGATGAGGGTGGGGGTATCGGGAACCTGGACTACTCCCGTCTCGACGAGCACTAGCCAGCCAGCTGCGGCGCTGACAGTGTGCGAATAGCCCATCATGGGGAGGTGCCTCCTTATATTCACCCGAACTAATTAGAACAAATATAGCATATATCGAAATTACTTTCGATATACGGGGTTATCTCTCGACCGGAGCTACCTCCCACATGGCACTACCCTTCAAAGGGAAGAGTCTGCTTCCAGAACTCGCGCTCGCGCAGGTAGTTCTCCAGCCAGCCCACGTGCTCGGAGCACGCCAACCAGATCTTGCGACGCTCGGGGGTGTGCACCTTCGGGTTGTTCCAGAGCAGCTGAAATTCTGCCGCCTGCTGGCAGCCCTTGCGGGAGCACTTGGCGTACTCTGGCTGTGCATCCTGAGAGAGTGAACCGAGCAGATCCATGTTTTCTTATCCTTACTATTGCGCCTCTACGTGCGGTGTTATCCCGTGCCCGCGCGAGCCCGCAGAAAGGGGGCGCGGGCTGTTCCGCTTCAGCTAGTGTACGCGCCTGATGAGGTATGCAAAAGAAGGGGAGTAGGTGTTCAGTGTTCAAGAGTGGAGTGTAGCCTGCGGCACCTTTGCGGTAAAACGCGGTAAAATAAGGTTTGTCTGTCCATCCGTCCACACCCCAACCGTGGAGCCGCTGCATCGGCTCTAATCGCGAGGGGTCGACTCATCAAGGAAGCTCATGAGCGAGAACACTCCCAAGACCGTGCTGGTCACCGGCGGCAACCGAGGCATCGGCTACGAAATTGCCAAGGAATTCCAGGCAGCAGGACACAACGTCTGCATCACCTACCGTAGCGGTGAGGCCCCCGAAGAATTTTTCGCCGTCAAGGCAGATGTACGCGATGCCGACAGCATTAACGAAGCATTCAAGGAAATTGAAGCAGAATTCGGCCCCGTGGAGGTGCTGGTCGCCAACGCAGGTATCACCCGCGACATGCTGCTGATGCGCATGAAGGAATCCGACTTCACCGACGTGGTCGACACCAACCTCACCGGTTCTTTCCGTGTGGTTCAGCGCGCCATCAAGGGCATGCTGAAGCTCAAGCGCGGCCGCATCATCCTGGTTTCCTCCGTGGTGGGTCTGTACGGTTCCCCCGGCCAGGTCAACTACTCCGCATCTAAGGCGGCACTGGTCGGCATGGCACGCTCCATCACCCGCGAGCTGGGCGGCCGCAACATCACCGCTAACGTGGTGGCACCGGGCTTCATTAACACTGCAATGACCGAGGTTCTGCCCGAAGAGACCAAGAAGAACTACCTGGCGTCCATCCCGGCCGGTCGCTTCGCTGAGGCTGAAGAGGTCGCTCGCGTGATTCGCTGGCTCGCATCCGATGAGGCTAGCTACATTTCTGGCGCTGTCATCCCCGTTGATGGCGGCCTGGGCATGGGTCACTAACCCCCACCCGTACGGACTGCATGAAGCGCCCGAACGTGGGCGCACCCTTTCTAAACTTAAGGACATAAAACTATGGCACAGCTGACCGGCAAGACCATCATCATTACCGGCTCCTCCCGCGGCGTTGGCGCAGACACCGCACAGATTCTCGCCGCCGAGGGCGCGAACATTGTGGTGAACTACCGCTCCAAGGCACCGCGCGCGAACAAAATCGTCAAGGCTATTGAAGAGGCTGGCGGCAAGGCAATCGCAGTGCAGGCTGACGTGACCAACAGCGAGGACCTGCAGAACCTCGTCAACACCGCCGTGGAGACCTTCGGCTCCCTGGACTACCTGATTCTGAACGCTTCGGGCGGCATGGAAACCGGCATGGGCGAAGACTACGCAATGCGCCTGAACCGTGACGCACAGCTGAACCTGGCACGCCTGGCTGCAGAGAAGATGCCCGAAGGCGCACGCATCGTGTTCGTGACCAGCCACCAGGCACATTTCATCCGCGAGGTTGAGACCATGGACGAGTACAAGCCCGTCGCAGAGTCCAAGCGCGCCGGTGAAGACGCACTGATCGCCGAGATCCCCGCACTCTCCGAGAAGGGTATCTCCCTGGTCGTCGTGTCCGCTGACATGATTGAAGGCACCGTCACCGCAACCCTGCTGAACCGCCTGCACCCCGGCGCTATTGAGCAGCGCCGCGAGACCGCCGGTAAGCTCTACACCGTCAACGAGTTCGCGCAGGAAATCGCGAAGATGGTCACCGCAGACGTTGAGACCGGCCACGTTGAGCTGGTCGGCGGCGCACGCGGCTTCATCGACTAATAACTCTGTAGCTATAGGTGCCGTTGCGGATGCACCCGCACCCCTGACAAGGTACATCTGACAAGGTACATTTGATGAGGCGCGCCGCCTTCGACGCGGCGGCACCTATAGCCCCTAAGACCCCTATAGCTCCTAGATTTTGCGCAAGGAACCCAATGTGGGGTGCCCGCGCACTATGTGCGCCAACTGCTCCGATAACCCTGCACGGGTTGCGGGGTGAGGGGCGCATCCCATCCATCTAACTCACTGGAAGAAGAACCATGAGCACCGTACTCAACCTTCAGAATGTCTCCGTGATTCGCGGCGGCCGCCCCATCCTTAACAACGTTTCGTGGACTGTGAACGAAGGTGAACGCTGGGTCGTTCTGGGCCCCAACGGCGCCGGTAAGTCCACTCTGCTTTCGATTGCGGCAGCCCGCCTGCACCCGACCAGCGGCGAGGTTGAAATCCTTGACGAGACCCTCGGCGCTGTTGACGTGTTCGACCTGCGCCCGCGCATTGGTCTGTCCTCCGGTGCTTCGGCTACCCAGATTCCCGCCAGCGAGAAGGTTTCTGACGTTGTCGTGACCGCAGCGTACGCTGTGTCCGGCCGCTGGAAGGAAGAATACGACGTCATGGACGACGAGCGTGCAACCGAGCTGCTGGCTGACTGGGGTGTCGATACCCTCGCTGACCGCACCTTCGGTTCCCTCTCCGATGGCGAGCGCAAGCGTGCACTGATCGCCCGCGCCCTCATGACCGACCCCGAGCTGCTGCTGCTGGACGAGCCCGGCGCAGGTATGGACATCTCCGGCCGTGAGGACCTGGTCGAGCGTCTGACCGCACTTGCCGCTGACCCCTACGCACCGGCTACCGTGCTCATCACCCACCACCTCGAGGAAATCCCGGCGGGCTTCACCCACGCCCTGCTGATCCGTGACGGCGGCGTGGTCGCTGCAGGCCCGATTCTGTCCACCATTACCGAGGCGAACCTCGCTGCAACCTACGACATGGACCTGGCTCTGACCGTCACCTCCGCGGGTCGTTACTCCGCGTTCAAGCGCGCATGAGCCGTGCCCCGAAGCAGCTGAGCGCCGAACAAATCGCTGAGCGTGCCGAGCGTGTCTACGCCATCGAGTCGGTCACGGCCCTGGCGCAGGCACCCGAGCAGGATTTGCGCTACTACACGCAGCTGACCGACGTGAAGCTCCGTAGCGCCATGGAACCGCAGTGGGGTATTTACATTGCGGAGTCCTCGAAGGTGATTCGTCGTGCGCTCGCTGCCGGTCATCAGCCCGTTTCTTTCCTGATGAGTGAGAAGTGGGCTGATGATTTGGCGGATGTTTTGCGCGCCCATCCTGACACTCCCGCGTATGTGGGTAGTGAAGAGCACCTGGAGCGGGTGACCGGTTTTCATCTGCATCGTGGTGCGTTGGCGGCGATGGCTCGTCCGGCGCCGCAGCCTCTGGAGCAGTTGCTGCAGGGCGCCTCTCGCGTGGCGATTTTGGAAGATATTGTGGACCACACGAATGTGGGAGCTATTTTCCGTTCGGCTGCCGCGCTGAACGTGGATGCGGTGCTGGTGACTCCGCGGTGTGCTGATCCGCTGTATCGCCGCTCGATTCGCGTGTCGATGGGTACTGTTTTTCAGGTGCCGTGGGCTCGCTTGGAGTCGTGGCCTGCTGACTTGCAGACCCTGCACGAGCTGGGCTTTAAGAGCGCGGCGTTGGCGCTGGAGGAGGACTCGCTAACCCTGGAGGAGCTGTCTGCTCGCCGGGATGATAAGCTTGCGCTGATTCTGGGTACGGAGGGGCACGGTCTGTCGCCCCGCACCTTGGCGGCGTGTGACGATACGGTGATGATTCCGATGTCGCACGGTGTGGATTCTTTGAATGTTGCGGCGGCGAGCGCCGTGGCGTTCTGGGAGACCCGCCCGCGTTCATAAGCTGAGGTCTAACCTGGTTATTGACCCGCGTGAGTGCCTTCTTCGGGTGCCCTTGCGGGGTGTAGGTTGGTGCCTGTGAGGGAACGTACTGGGATTTAATCCGTGAAGGTGGTACCCTTAATGGGTTGTGCGCGCCCTATGCGGGCACAATGGTGATGCGCTCTGAGATTTTCTCGATAGCTGCACATCGAAAAACCTACTCCATCTATATAAGGGCTACTGGCAAATCCAGTAGCAGAAGAAGGTAATCAATGAAGGCAGAAATCCACCCGGACTACAACCTGGTTCTGTTCCGCGACCTCGCATCCGGCAAGGTCTTCCTGACCCGTTCCACCATGACCTCGGACAAGACCGAGAAGTGGGAAGACGGCAACGAGTACCCGATCGTCGAGGTTGAAATCTCGTCTGAGTCGCACCCGTTCTACACCGGTAAGCAGCGCATCATGGACTCCGCAGGTCGCGTCGAGCGCTTCAACGCACGCTTCGGCAACTTCGGCAAGAAGTAAATCTTCTGTCCCAGTTTTGCTTTTTAGCGAAATCAATGCCCCGTTCTCCTTGGCTTTCAAGGAGGCGGGGCATTGTGCGTTTTATGGTGAGAGCTGCAATATTCGCCCAAACGTGAGGAAAGTTGTAATGTAAAACCTTTCGTTCGCCGGTGCGTAGACCAGCTGACGGCGTTACAATGAGTAAGTATTTTGCGAGCTGTGCATTTTCTGCGCCCTCCAGCACCGCCCCGTATCGGGCGGGTATTTTCCGGCTCTCTGCATTCTAGAGACTTCGCTGGATGCGCTGCGCGCCTCGCGTATCACCACCTCAAACAAAGGACAACTTAATGAGCGACGCTCACTCTGAACCGTCGCAGAAGAAGAAATGGGTCAAGCGTATTCTGCTGATCCTGCTGATTCTTCTGCTGGTTATTACCCTCGGTATTGGTTTCTTTATTTGGCGTGCTGGCCACACCTGGGATAGCAAGACCGAGAAGTTTGACTCCATCACTAAGGTGGATGAAGACCTCAGCAAAATTAAGGAGCAGCTTGGCGAGGCTAAGAAGCTCAATATGACGGAGCTGAAGGCTCCGACCGTCACCAACTCGGACACCGGCAAGAACGGCACTAACGGTAACGGCGGTTCCGCAAACGGTGAGAACGGCTCCAATGCTGCTGCGGCTCTTGCAGCTAACGCGAGCGAGCACGATAAGGACGGCGACGGCATCCTGGATGACGGTTACAGCTACAACACTGTCAAAGGTCCCGGTAAGAACATCCTGCTGCTCGGTAGCGATACCCGTTCCGGTTCTGAAGCAGCTCAGGTGAGCGGCTCCCGTGCAGATAGCATCATGCTTGCTCACATCCCTGCTGATGGTAAGGGCGTGTACCTGGTCTCAATTATGCGTGATACCTGGGTGAACATCCCCGGCTACGGCGCGGCAAAGATTAACGCGGCACTGAACTACGGCGGTATTTCTCTGCAGGTGGCAACCGTTGAGAACCTGCTGGGCATCAAGATTGATCACGTGGCTGAGATTGAGTTTGAGGGCTTCAAGGCTCTGGTGAACTCGGTCGGCGGTGTGGATGTTCAGGTTCCCTTCAACTTCGATATCAACATTTGGTCCTTCAAGCAGGGTGTGCAGCACATGGACGGCGGTGCGGCACTCGCCTTCGTGCGTGCTCGTTACCAGTTTGCTGATGGTGACTACCAGCGTGTTCGTAACCAGCGTGCGTTCCTGCGCGGTCTGTACAACACGATGAAGTCTAAGGGTGCACTGGATAATGTGGGCTCTTTCCAGTCTGCTGTTGAGTCTATTGCTGGTTATATGCGTGTGGACTCCGGTCTGAATGCGGCACAGATTGCTCAGATTGCGGCTCCGGTGCTGACCAGCGGTGACACCACGATGCGTATGACCACCCTGCCGAACGCAGGCCCGGGTTGGTCTTACGACGGTCAGTCGATTGTTATCGTGAACCAGGCTGCAAACGCTAACCTGTCCTATGCTTTGCAGCATGACAGCATGGATCAGTTCATGGCGACTTACGGTCAGGACTAAGATCTGACTCCTTGCGGGGGTGAAAGCTGATGAGGCTTTCACCCCCGCTGTGTTTAACCGTTCCTGGTTAACCGTTCCGGGAGAAACCGGGTACGCAAAAGGGCGGCTACCTCACCGTGATGGTGGGGTAGCCGCCCCTTCGTATCTTTACGCTCTGTCGTGGAGGATCTTATGCCTTTGAGTCTGATTCTTCAGCAGTTCCCTCTTCTTCGTATTCTTCCTCGTACTCGTCGTCGTAGGCTTCGTAGTCGTCGTAGTAGGTCTGACGACCAAAGTAGAAGGCGACTGCCGCAACAGCGCCACCCAGGATAGCGATGAGGATGCCGAGCATCGGGGTCCACAGCATCGAGAGCAGGCCGGCGACCAGAACGGCGAGGCCTGCACCCTTGACCAGGTTCACCAGGCGGTCACGTTCGTTCGGCTCGTAGTACTCCTCTTCTTCCAGGCTGTACTCGATCATCGGCTTCTCGGCGGTGGGCTCATGGTGGGTCGACTCAGAAGCAATGGAACCGCCGGTCAGGGAGCTCATGAAACCGCGACGCCTCTTCGGAGCCTGCTGTGCAGAGGACTCCAGGTAGTGGCGCTCGCCTTCGGTGGGTACGAATGCGGCGGGCACCTCGTACTCTTCGCCAGCGGGCAGCAGAGCCGGAACGTTGTTGGGCAGAGTCTCGTACCATTCCTGCGGAATATCGGCGGGGCGTGCAGCCTGAACGGTCAGCGATAGCTCGAGGGTGTTACCGCGAATAGTGCCCCAGGCGCTGGTGAGGCGGTCGTTCTCAAAAGCGTAACGAATGACGGGTGTAAGCTGCTCAGACATCTGGGTGCTCAGGCGGCCCACGAGCTTGCGGTCGTGGCGCACCTCAACACTGTCAACGAAGCGGCCGTCGGAGGTCTTGAGCTGGTTCGCTTCCAGGGTCAGGATCACACGGCCTTCACCGCTGGGCGGCAGGATGCTGTGCAGGTATTCGGAGTGTTCCTTCTCGTCGAGCACCTTCATGGACGGGCCCTGGGGCAGCAGGGTCGCGCGGGTCGGTGCGTCGTTGAGGGGGAAGAGAGAGCCGGGGGCGGACAGGGAGAGCACGCCGGTGCTCTTCACGTGCATGCCGCCGCCTTCAGCGCGTACGGCAACAGCGGAAAGCTGCAGGTGCGCGATGGGTTCGTAGCCGGAGGCGACTACGCGGGTAATGGAATCCCAGTACGCGGCGGAGTCCTCCACGCTCATGCGGCCTACCTTGAATTCGTCAATGTAGACGGCAATGCTATTGGGCTCGTAGGGGTTATCCGGTTCGGGAACCAGGCGCGCTTCACCGTACCAGATCCGTTCACGGTCGATGTGCAGTTCCTCGAAGATTTGGAGGGTTTCTGCTTCGTAGTAATCATCGGTGACGATGTTAACGCTACCGCGGTCACCGAGTGCGTAATCGACCACTGAAAACTCCTTCTGATATGTCTAAGCGAGCGGATACCTAGTCTATTCTCTCATGCTTTCAGGGCGGACAGCTCACAAAAACGGGTGACATTTATCTGTCTTTTAGCACCGGGTGCATATAGTTTTGTGTTTGGGGGAATCAGCCCCGGTAACGCTGACTCACGCCAACGCACTAAAGAGCCGCGAACCCTCCGCCTAGAGCCTCACGAAACAAAATTTCGGCTGAGAAAACCGCGAAAAAGACCGCCGCCCGACACCCCCCGGTTCACAACCGGGTGAGCGCCAAGCGGCGGTCTACAACAATTAGCCTGAGAGCCTCACAGTGTGGTCATAGCACCCCGCTCAGCTACTCAAACCATGCAGCTTAGTCCTGCAGGGAAGCGTTGAACTTCTGCGCCACAATCGAACGGTGGCCGTGATCCTGAGCCTCCAGCACCAGACGACGCAGAGCCGAAGGAGCCTCGGGGTTCGCCTCCAGCCAACGCTGAGCCAGCGCAACGGAGGGGTTACCCTCAACACCCAGACCCTCGGTGGAGCCGGTGTTGTACGGAGCCTTCGGGTACAGGCCACGCACAATACGGGTCGCCATACCAATCGAACGGGACGCCCAAATGGGCAGCAGAGCTTCAAAGTAGGAGTCGTAGTAGGACTCACGCAGCTCAACCGGACCGCGAGCAAAACCGTTAATGGTCGAAGCCAGAGCGTCGTTCGACAGCGACTCGTCTTCCATGATGGTCTTGTAAGCGGCCGCCTTACGCTCAGCAGAGGGCAGGGCAGCAATCGCGTACGCGTAACCATTCGAAGAAATCGAGGAGGGGCTGTACTTAGCCGCACGGTCCAGATCCTCAACGGTCACCAGGTCGCGGCTTGCGAGCGCACCCAGTGCACTCCAACCCAGGTTCTGGTCGTAAGGAATGCCGGTTGCGTCAGCAATATCGCCGGTGGTGTCTTCGAAAGCACCGCGGGCAATATCGCGGCAGAGCTCTTCACCCTTGGTCGCGTTGGTGGAGACCGAAATCAGGGCGCGCAGCAGAATCAGCTGCTCGTCGGAGCCGGGCTTAGCCTGTGCCAGTGCGGCTGCGAATGCGTCGTAGAGAGCGTCGTAGAGGCGCTCGCGGCCGGTGGGTGCGGAGAAGGTTGCGATAGCGACCTGTGCGTTGTTGACCATGGTGCCCAGCAGGGATGCGCTCGGTTCCTTGGAGACGTTGCGTACGACTGCGTCGACGTAGGTGGTGACGGGCAGGCGTGCATCACGCACGTTCTCCCAGAGGGAGCCCCAGATGAGGCCGCGGGAGAGTGCGGATTCGAGGGTGGAGACACCTTCGATAGCTGCCTGCAGGCCGTCTTCGTCGGTCAGGGCAACCTTGGCGTAGGTGTGGTCTTCTGCGTTGAGCATGAGCAGGTCAGCTTCGCCAACGAGCTTCTTCTGCTCATCGGTGAGCTCCACGCGGTGCTCGGAGACGGGCTCTGCCGGGTACTCGAGGGAGAACAGGCCGGTGGAGGTGAGCTTGCCGTCGGTCAGTGCGAAGGTTTCCAGCTTTGCCACGTGGGGGCGGCCCAGACCTGCGGGCTGCTGTGCGGGCAGTTCCTGGGTGAGGATCAGGTCGGTGAGCTGGCCGTCTTCGCCGTAGACGCGCTTGGTGCCCAGTGCGGACACGCCGGAGGTCTGCAGCCATGCGTTAGCCCATGCCTGCATGTCGCGGCCGGACACCTCGTTGAGTACCTGCAGGAAGTCGTTCAGGGAGGTGTTGCCCCACTCGAAACGCTTGAAGTACACGCGTGCTGCTTCGATGAAGGTGTCGAATCCGACGTAGGCGACCAGCTGCTTGAGCACGGATGCGCCCTTTGCGTAGGTGATGCCGTCGAAGTTCTGCGATGCTGCTTCCAGGTGGGGGATGTCAGCGACGATGGGGTGGGTGGTGGGCAGCTGGTCCTGCATGTATGCCCATGCCTTGCGGTTGTTCGCGAAGGTGACCCACGCATCCTCAAAGTGGTTAGCTTCCTTGGCGCCGAGGGTGCCCATGAAGTCTGCGAAGGATTCCTTGAGCCACAGGTCGTCCCACCACTTCATGGTGACGAGGTCGCCGAACCACATGTGCGCCATTTCGTGGCAGATGGTGTTGGTGCGGCCTTCGAGGTCGTCCTCGGTTGCACCGGAGACGAAGATGTAGTCTTCGGTGAAGGTGACCAGACCGGGGTTCTCCATTGCGCCGATGTTGTATTCGGGCACGAATGCCTGCTCGTACTTGGGGTACGGGTAGGGGTAGTCGAAGAGGTCCTGGAAGAAGTCCAGGCCGTTTTTGGTGACCTTGAAGATGTGGTCGTAGTCGAAGTGCGGCTTGAGGGACTGGCGGCAGTATGCGACCAGGGGGATGTCACCGCTGTTGACCTTGCTCTTGGGCTTGTAGGTGGTGGTTGCGGTGAAGTATTCGCCGGCAACGATTGCGGTGATGTAGGTGGAGATCTTTGCGGTGGGGGAGAAGACTCGCTTGGTGATGGAGTCGTCGGTGGGGTCTACGACCTGGCTTTCGAGTACGCCGTTGGAGCTGACGACCCAGTCCTTGGGTGCGGTGATGCGGAAGTTGAAGACTGCCTTCAGGTCGGGCTGCTCGAAGTTCGGGAAGACTCGGCGGCAGTCGGAGGGCTCGTACTGGGTGTACAGGTAAACACGACCGTCGGAGGGGTCGAAGTAGCGGTGCATACCTTCGCCGGAGCGGGAGTAGTAGGAGCGACCGTGGATGGTGAGCACGTTTTCTGCCTGCAGGTTGGGCAGGGTGATGCGTGCGCCGTCGACGACATCAGCCAGGGTCAGTTCGGTGCCGTTGAGCTTAACGGAGTCGACGCTGTGGTGGATGTAGTCGATGAAGGTTTCTGCACCGGGGGTGTTGCAGGAGAATCGGACGGTGGTGACGGTGGGGTAGGACTCGAATTCGGGGTCCTTGGCGTTAGTCAGGTCGACATGCACGTCGTAGGTGTCGACACTGATGAGAGCCGAACGTTCTGCGGCTTCTTCGCGGGAGAGGTTCTCATTATTCATGCTCTTTATTCTAGTCGGTATGACCGGAAATATGGCAGTTGAGTGGGCGTGCCGGTCATATTACTCAAGGTGCGAGAAGATCACCCGGGGTGTGGGGAACCAACCAACCTCGAATGTGTGACACAGAACATACTCTTTCGATTTGCGGAGTGCTCAGAAAGCCCGTATAGTATTACGTGTTGCTTCGAACGGCGCCGAAAGGAAAACGTTCGAAAGTCACCTGCGCGGGTGGCGGAATAGGCAGACGCGCTAGCTTGAGGTGCTAGTCCTCGTATTAGAGGGTGGGGGTTCAAGTCCCCCCTCGCGCACAGATAATCCCCGGTTCTTCGGAACCGGGGATTTTTGTATGCCCGGTAAGGTATGCCCGGTAAAAAGTACACAAAAAAAGTAGTGGGGTGAGGCTCCTTGAATGGAACCTCACCCCACATTAGCTACGCTAAGGAAGCTAGAAGAACAGCTGCATCAGCTGAAACCGAACGAATCAGTATCGTTCGAAGAGATTACTCAGCCAGACGCTCCGGGTCGGTGGTGACCAGAATCTTCACAGCGGTCTCGTTGTGGTGGATCAGGGTGTCGAAGCCCTTGTCGATCAGGTCTTCCACAGCAATCTTGCCGGTGATGAAGGGCTTGAGGTCAATCTTGCCGGACTCAACCAGCTTGATGGTCTCGGGGTGGGAGTTCACGTATGCGATGGTGCCGCGGATATCGAGCTCCTTGAGCACAACCTTCTGAACATCCAGGGAAGCGGGCTTGCCCCAAATGGAGACGATGACGACCTTACCGGTGGGCTTGAGAGCATCCAGGATCAGGTCCAGTGCGGGCTGAACGGAGGTGCACTCGAACGCGATGTCAGCACCACGACCGTCGGTCAGCTTGTGAATCTCAGCCAGGACGTCAACCTCTGCGGGGGAGAAAGCGTAGTCAGCAACGCCGGAGTCCAGAGCCTTCTGGCGGCGCAGCGGGGACAGCTCGGAGATGATGACCTTAGCGCCCTTAGCCTTCAGAACTGCGGAGGTCAGCAGACCGATGGGGCCAGCACCGGTCACCAGTGCGAATGCGCCCTCTTCGAACTCACCCGCACGCTCAACAGCGTGGTAGCCAACGCTCAGGGGCTCAATCAGTGCAGCCTCGTCCAGGGGAATGGTGTTGGGGATCTTGTGAACCCAGCGGCGCTTGACGGCAACCTTCTCGGACAGACCGCCACCGCGACCTGCCAGGCCGATGAAGTTCATGTCCTTGGACAGGTGGTAGTCCTTGGAGTCGGGGCCGGTGTAGACGTCATCACGAATGATGTAGGGCTCGACAACAACGTGGTCGCCAACCTCAAGGTCGTCTACGCCTTCGCCTAGTGCCTCAACAACACCGGAGAATTCGTGACCGAGGGTGACGGGGGAGTCCTCACCAGAAATGGGGTGGGGATGACCGTGCTGGGGGCAGAAGATGGGGCCGTCCAGGTATTCGTGCAGGTCGGTACCGCAAATACCGCACCATGCGACCTTGACCAGAACCTCGCCCGCAGCGGCTTCGGGTGCGGGGATGTCTTCAATGCGGATGTCGTTACGGTCGTAGAAGCGTGCTGCCTTCATGGGATGGAGCTCCTTAGCGTGGTTGTGGCGCTCGCAGCGGTGTGTGCTTGCCGGTACGGTTCGCATCCATGGGTCTGTCACAGTGTTGACAGAGGCCCAAACGACATGGTTTGGACCGGTTGTGAACTGTCCTGCCGGCATTCGCATCGCTAGCGCCGGATGGTGATGGGTGCGGCTGGATTGTCGCTCCCATGTGCTTAACGCTACTCCACTGAATCAAAGATTCCTAGGATATATACAAATTTTCTTTTATGTGACACAAATTTCTTTTTGGACGTTTTCGACTCCATCACGCCCGAGCATCTAGCGCCCGGCGAGCGCAGACGGTAGCGTAGAAGCATGACTGACGCGAACGCACAGGGCACCGCCGCCCACACCCAGCCCACTTCTGACAGCTCCGGTCGAACGGCACCGAACCGACCCGCCGCAATAACCCGCCACTACGACGCGCCCGACGCTGATTGCGTGCGCGGTAGCGAGTACTCCGAAATCCTCGCCCTCGAAACCGAGCAGCGTAAGCATGCCGCTGAGCACCGCCGCAAGCGCGGGCACGCGCACCCCGAGCAGGAACATGCCGACCACGGTCAGCCCGAGCAGAAACGTAGCCACGGCGAGCGCCATGGTCACGGAAAGGGTCACGGTCACCGCCTCGACGAAGACAGCGGGCTGGCGCATATTCGCCGCGACCTCGCCGAATCCGTCGCCACCCGCGCAGACTCTTTGACCGCAATTCTCAAGGCGATTCACGCGCATCCTGAGACTGCCTACGAGGAGTATTTCGCCTCCCGCACGCTCGTTGATGCGGTCCGCGAAGCCTGCCCGAACCTCAGTAACCCGAACCTCAGTATCGAGTACCCCGCCTTCGGTCTGGATACCGCGTTCAAGGTGGAGCTCACCAGCGCCGACTACGACCCCGCCACACACCGCACCATTGCGATTCTTTCCGAATACGACGCGCTGCCGGGCATCGGTCACGGCTGCGGCCACAACGTCATCGCAGTATCCGGGCTGGGCGCTTTCCTTGCCCTGGCAGATGCGCTCGCTACCGGCCCCGAGGCGTTCAGCGGCAGGGTCCTTTATTACGGCACGCCCGCCGAAGAGTCCGATGCCGGTAAGGAGCTGATGGCGCGCGCCGGCGCGTTCGAGCAGGTGGACGCCGCCATTATGGTGCACCCCTACTTTATCGATGTGGCTGATCAGGCGTGGTTGGGTCGCCGTGAATGTCGCGTGACCTACACGGGCGTGAGTGCGCACGCTTCCTCGCACCCGTTTATGGGTCGTAACGCCCTGGATGCGGCGAACCTGGCGTATCAGGGGTTGGGTTTGTTGCGTCAGCAGATTCCCGGTTCTGACCGTATCCACGCGATTATCGACCACGGCGGGGACGCCCCGAACCTGATTCCTGCCTCCGCGAGCCTGCACATTAATATCCGTTCCAAGCACGCGCCGACTCTGCGTGCGCTCTCGCGACGGGTTGAGGAGGTGCTGCGCGGTGCGGCGCTCATGGCTGGTGTGAGTGCGGAGGTGACTTGGGATTCTTCGCCGATGACCATGCCGGTGCGCACGAACCGCCCGCTGCTCAAGCGTTGGGTTTCGGCTCAGCGTTCGGTGGGCCGTCACCCGTACCCGCCCGGTACGGTGAGCGACACGCTGGCGGCTTCGACTGATTTCGGTAATGTGAGCCTGCGTGTGCCCGGTATTCACCCGCTCATTCAGATTGCGCCTGAGGGTACCGGTATGCACACGGTGGAGTTCGCGCACTGTGCGGATACTCCGGCGGCGGTTGATGCTGCCCTGGACGCGGCGTTCGGGTTGGCTTCTGTGGCTTTGGACTTCCTGGTTGATGACGAGTTAGCTCAGGCGGTCCGTGCTGATTTTGAGGCTTCCGGAGGCGCTGTAGATGTGGAAGGCTACTTTAGCGACATGTGAGCTTGGTCAAAAGGTCAGAACGTCATTATTTGGTTTTATGAGTGAAAAACACCCCGAAGAGCCCATAAAGTCACCATGACCCATCGCGAAAAACAAAATAATCCAACACAAAACGCAGAATCTGCGGCATAATAGAAAGTAACGAAGCGAGCCCACCGGGGGAGAACGCCCACCCTAAGGAAATTCACCCCCGAGGCACACACCCGCTTCCTAATAAACCCCGCGAGAATCCTCTCGCACCACACGGATAACTCTCACGAAAAGAGGGCATACAGCAATGAACGGTGTCAACAACCCCACCAAGCTCGGCGTCATCGGTGCAGGCGGCGTCGGTAGCGCAACCGCATACGCAGCTATGGTCCGCGGCTCCGCAGATGAAATCGTCCTGTACGACATCGACGGCAAGCGCGCACACGCTGAAGCACTGGACATCGCACACGGCGCAATGTTCGCACACGAAGCAACCGTAACCGGTGGCGACGACATCGAACTGCTGCGCGACTGCGACATGGTCATCATCACCGCTGGTGCTCGCCAGAAGCCCGGCCAGCCCCGCCTCGAACTGGCAGGCGCAAACGTCGCAATCCTCGAGAAGCTGCTGCCGAACATCCTGTCCGTAGCACCCAACGCAATCATCATGCTCGTCACCAACCCCTGTGACGTTCTCACCGTTGTGGCTCAGAAGATTACCGGCCTGCCCGCAAACCGCGTGCTGTCCTCCGGTACCGTTCTGGACTCCTCCCGCCTGCGTTGGCTGATTGCTAACAAGGCTGGCGTCTCCATCAAGAGCGTCCACGCAAACGTTGTTGGCGAGCACGGCGACTCCGAGTTCCCCGTCTGGTCCGCAGCAAACATCGGTATGGTTCCCCTGACCGAGTGGAAGCAGGACGGCAAGCCCGTCTTCACCGAAGAGGTCCGTGCAGAGCTGGCAAACGAAGCTATGCGCGCAGCATACAAGGTCATCGAGGGCAAGGGTTCCACCAACTACGCAATCGGTATCTCCGGTGCACGTATCGCTGAGGCATTCCTCGGCGGCCAGAACGCAGTGCTGCCCGTCTCCACCACCATTGCAGGCGAGCTGTACGGCTTCAAGGACGTTGCACTGTCCCTGCCCACCATCGTCAACCGCGAGGGCATCCAGCGCGTGCTCGAGGTTCCCATGAACGAGGCTGAGCTGGCACAGCTGAAGGCATCCGCTGAGGCAATCCGCGCATCCGCAGCTTCCCTGGGCTTCTAAAAACCCGGCTTCTAATTCTCTCGGGCTCAACCCGTAAGAAGCAAACATTCAGTAGGCGCAGCGTCAAGCTGAGCTAACCGACAGAAGAACCCGCCGCACCCGGCACCCGCCCCTTGAGGAGTGGGGAAGCTGGGGACGGCGGGTTCGCTGTGTCTGTAAGGTTTTTATGCGGGGCTTGATGTGTCGCGTGCTGCTTCGCTTGCCCAATCTGGCTTGCCGAGCCTGATTCGACCAACCTGGGCTTACCGCTCTGGCTTTGGTGTTCTCTTCACGGCACCGAATTTACCCGCTGATTTACCTGCCGCACCCGTTCATAGTTCCGCGTTTAAACCGCCGCATGACCGCCCGGCGCACACCATCGGCCTGTAGGTAGTAGAATAAATGGCATGAGCATTGATCCTCGCACCGAACTCACCCGCCTCCTTGACGCGCTGGAGGCGCACCTGACCGCCGTCGTCAACCGAACCGGCGAGCACGACTCTGCCGTCGATGAGGCATACGTAGAAATCGCCAACGCCTTCGAAGCCTACGAAGATGCCCTCTTCGAGGCGTACAACGAGGTCACCCCCTTGAGCGTCTACGGTGATGAAGACGAGGATGACCTTGAAGAAATCCTCGACGATGAAGACGACATCGACGACGATATTGAGTACGAGGACTAAATAGCGCCTCGCCCATACGTTACGGACCGACCCCTGACCGGTACCCCCTATGCGGGGTAACGAGGCAGGGGTCGAACCGTACCCGCAACACCCGCGTAGATCTTGCCCTCAGCATCTACTGAGCATCCACCACGCACCTACCGAGCATGCACCGAGAACGGAGACACCCGTGAGCGAACCCCGCACCTGGCGCGATGCCGCCCTCATCCTCCGTACCCAAACTCGGCGAAACCGACCGCATCATCATCATGCTCACCCGCGACGGCGGAATCACCCACGCCGTCGCCAAAGCCGTACGCAAACCCACCTCCAAGTTCGGTGGACGACTCGAACCGTTCATGCACACCGACCTGTCCTTCAGCCGCGGTCGTACTAATCTGCACACCATCACCCAGGCGGCGACCCTGCACGCCTACACCGCACCGATTATGGCGAACTACGATGCGTACACGTGCGCCTCCACCATCGCCGAACTGGCAGAAGCACTCACCAAAGACACCGACAGCACCGCCGATATTTACACTCTCACCCACGGGGCGCTTGCCGCGCTCGCGCACGGGCAGCACGTGCCGCAGAGGATCCTGACCCGCTACCTGGCGCGCAGCATGAACGCCGCTGGCTGGCCGCTCATCGGGGAGAACTGCACCCGATGCGGAAACCCGCTCGTGAACGCCGATAGCCGGGGCGATAACGGGGCAGACAGTAGCGCCCCCGGCGCTACAAGCGGAAGCGGCAGGTACATTGCCTTCCACACCGCCCACACCTACGGGCACCACACGGTCCTCTGCCCCCAATGCGCACCCGCCACCGACACACCCCTGACCGGCCTGCGTGCCGAAGAGCTCGGCTATGCGCTCGCTACCGCATCGGCGGATCCGCGCGCCTGGGCAACTATTGACGCAGCACCGGTACCGGTCGCCTCCAAAATTCTGGGACTCTACCTGAAAACCACCCAGAACCTGCTCGAACATCCCCTGAAAACGGCGAGCACCCTCGAAGCAGAAATTCCTGCCTCGTAAAAGATGCACGCCGGCGCGTCAAACATGGGCCAACCAGGACGCAAAATAACCCCCGAAGCACCCACCCATGCGCGCTGTGTCACGGTAAAATAGCTAACAGCACGCCAGGTTTATATCTGGCGCATATCTAGGCAAACGACCCCGGGGGAGAACCCGCCAGGGAAGAAAGGCACACATGGCACGCACCCAGCCCGTACCCCCGCCCGCACACCCCACCGGGGCAAACCCGCCGCCGATCCCGAAGAAGTTCATTCCGCAGCACGTCGCCGTCGTCATGGACGGTAACGGACGCTGGGCGAACGAACGCGGCCTGCCCCGCACCGAGGGCCACCGCGCCGGTGAGGCGGCACTGCTGGACGTTGTTGCGGGCGCTATCGAAATGGGCATCCCGTACGTGACCGCCTACGCGTTCTCCACCGAAAACTGGAAGCGCTCACCCAGCGAAGTTGCGTTCATTATGCGTTTCTCCACCGAGGTGCTACAGCGTCAGCTGGCAACCCTCAAAACCTGGGGTGTGCGCATCCGCTGGGCTGGCCGCCGACCCAAGCTGTGGAAAAACGTCATCGAAGAGCTCGAACACTGCGAGCGCGAAACCATCGACAACACCGTCTGCACCCTCACCATGTGCGTGAACTACGGCGGCCGCGCAGAAATCGCTGACGCGGCGGCAGCTATCGCAGCGGACGCTGTGGCGGGCAAGATTAAGCCCGGCAACATTACCGAAAAGACCATCCAGAAGTACCTGGACGAGCCCGACCTGCCCGACGTTGACCTGTTCCTGCGTTCCTCCGGCGAGCAGCGCATCTCGAACTTCCTGCTGTGGCAGAGCGCCTACGCCGAGATGATTTTCATGAACGTGCTCTGGCCCGACGTTGACCGCCGCACCCTCTGGGAAGCTGTCGAAGAGTACGCGCGCCGCGACCGCCGCTACGGTGGCGCTGTCGACGCCGTCGCCAACGACAAGTAGCGGCCCGGCATACAGTCCCGGCTCATAGCCCCATAAACCACCCACACCCTCCAACACTAGGGAGAACAAATGCGCATCTACCCGACCTTCTTCAACATCTTCTTCAAGGGCATGGACCCCGAGAAGGCACACCACGTCGGCTTCTGGGGCGTTCAGACCCTGCGCAACGTCGGCATCACCCGCGCGCTACGCAAGTACTTCCAGCCCGCCCCCGAACTGGCAACCACCGTCATGGGCATTACTTTCCCCTCGCCGTTCGGCCTGGCTGCAGGCTTCGACAAGGGCGGTAAGGGCATTGCCGCGCTGGCTGGTATCGGCTTCGGCCACGTCGAGATCGGCACCATCACCGGTCAGGCGCAGCCCGGCAACCCGCAGCCGCGCCTCTTCCGCCTTGTGGAAGATAAGGCGGTCATCAACCGCATGGGCTTCAACAATGACGGTGCCGCAGCGGCAGGCCCGCGCGTTGCCGCCGCCCGCGCAGACCTCGAAACCGAATACCGCGGCGCCGTACGCCCGGTTATCGGCGTGAACATCGGCAAGACCAAGATCGTGGAACTCGAGAACGCCATCGACGACTACCTGATCTCTACCCGCACCCTGGCACCGCAGGCAGACTACCTGGTCGTCAACGTCTCCTCCCCGAACACCCCCGGCCTGCGCACCCTGCAGGCCATCGAATCCCTGCGCCCGCTGCTTGCCGCCGTGCGTGAAGAGGCAGACCGCGCATGCCCCAACCGCCACGTACCGCTGACCGTGAAGATCGCGCCGGACCTGGTCGATGAGGACGTGATCGAGGTGGCAGCCCTGGCTAAGGAGCTGAAGCTGGACGGCATCATCGCCACCAACACCACCATCGCCCGCGACGGCCTGGGCCTGACCAGCGACATGACCAAGGTCAAGGAAATCGGTGCCGGCGGCCTCTCCGGTGCGCCGCTGAAGCCCCGCTCCCTGGAGGTGCTACGCCTGCTCAAGCGCGAAATTGGTGACGACCTCGCCATCATCTCCGTTGGCGGCGTGACCACCGCTGAGGATGTGCAGGAGCGCCTGGACGCTGGCGCTGACCTGGTGCAGGGCTACACCGCGTTCCTGTATGAGGGTCCGCTCTGGGCGGCACACATTAACCGTGGCCTGGTGAAGCTGCGCCGCGCTCGCCGCTAGAAGGTTTGCAGGCGGGAGCTTTATGCTTCCCGGCGCGCTGAAAGGGGGCACCGTTCTCTACCCGTTGGGGGTGGAGGCGGTGCCCCTTTTGCGTGCCCGCGCAAGGTGTAAGGGGCAGCGGTTGGCTTCTGGGGGATGAAGCTTTACTTGAGATTCTGTTAGCGTTTGGTGTGTTGTGGATTGCACCCTGACATGGAGCGATAGTACTATCAGAGTGGTGCAGCACCGACGATTGCACCACTCACGATAATCCAAAGGAGAATAAAAGTGACAGCTACCGAAGTGACAGCTACCGAAGTGACAGCTACCGAAGTGACAGCTACCGAACGATATGAAAAAAGTACTTTACTAAAGAGCGCTGTTAATCAAATTATTGATAAATTTAAAATTACTGAATCAAATGAAGATAAATTATTTGAATATTTTACAGGATATCTACTGTCTGCCATGCATAGCATAGATAACCGGCTGGATCCAATAAGTGTTCATAGTGGGGGAGGGGATGATCAAGGAGTAGATGCAATATCAATTATTGTCAATGGAGTTGTAGTAAATGATGAAATTGATGTCCGTAGTTTAAAATACAGTGACGATGAATTTGATGTAAAGTATATTTTTGTTCAGGCAAAAAATATTCTTGATAACAAAAATTTTATTGCAAATTTCGCGTCATTTACATCGGGAATAGATGCCATTCTTAATGAAGATGAAAAGCATCTAGATAAGTTTTCTCAGCGGATTCAAAAATTCATTGAATTGAAGAATATGGTTGAGGAAATTCTAAAGCCAAAAAATAAGCCCAAAATATATGCATACTATGTTTCTGCGGCGGATAGCTTCACTGATGATACTGTGGATAAGAGGGCTCTTCCTAGGTATGAATCTGCTAAGAAGGTGTTACGTAATATTCATAGTTGTGAGTATGGCGAATCTAAAATAATTGATGGTGAACATCTTCTGTCTATATATAGAAAAGTAACACAAGATAAAAAGAGTACAAAGTTCAAATATGATGGACTTTATCAAGTGTCAACCGGAGGTGGGGGAGTTGATGAAGTTTATATTGGTTACCTTCCATTAGGTGAGTATCTAAAGATAATCCATGACGATGAGGATAACATTAATATTAATGTTTTCCACAAGAATGTGCGTAGCTTCCAAGGAAACACAAATGTCAATTCATCAATTAAAGAAGCCTTGGATTCTGACAGTGGAAGGCGGAACTTCTTTGCAAAAAATAATGGTGTTACAGTTACTGCGAATCGAGCAGAAGTGAATAAGGATGAGGGTCTCATGTCCATATATGATTATAATATTGTTAATGGATGCCAAACTAGCTATATATTAAGTGACTACTACCGTGCCGCATTGGATGAAAAGAAGAAAATTGAAGATAGTGTTCCGCTGGATGCTCGAGGAAAAACAGACTCTCAATTATTTGAAATGTTTTGCAATAATGAGATTAGTGGCGACAAATATAAAAAATATAAGAAGGCTAATGACGCATGTCTGAAAGAAATTAATGCCATATTAAAAGAAATTGAAGATATTAAGGAATTGATTCATGTACCTTTGAGGATTGTAGTTAGTGAAGATGATGAATTAGTTCTTGATATTGTTAGATCAACTAATACCCAAAATCCAGTTAAGGCTATCCAGTTTGAGTCAAGAGGGGAATTCCATAAAAACCTGGAAGAGTATTTTAAGGGAATTAGTGCCGGCAAGCTTCTTTATGAGAGTCTATCTGGTGAGTCTAGGCACTACGCTCCTAATACTAAATATGTTGATGCAAATATTCTGTTAAAGTCATTCAGTTCTGTGTACCTTAAAGTTCCACATATGGCAGCTCGTAACTTTGGGCGCCTAACGACAAGTAAAATTAATCAGATTGATTCAATTGATAAACATCGAGACATATTTTCGGAATATCATAATAGGGCGGCATATTTTTTGGTTGCAAAGATGTATGTTGATCTAATTGGTTATGTAAAGCCAGAAAATATTCCCAGTAGGGAGGAGCGTGGCAAGCATGAAAGATATCTGTGGCATATCATATATGCTATGTTTATCGAACTGATTGAGTTAATGCCTCCAAGTTATAAGAAAAAGTATTTGCCCAAAGAAAAGAAGGAAGAAGAAAAGAAGGAAGAAGAAAAGAAGGAAGAAGAAAAGAAGGAAGAGAAGAATAAGTTGAAAAATATAGCTGAACGTCGAAATTCGAAGGATGCTAGAGAGATTCTAGATATGTATCTAGATATGTATCAGGAGCAGAATTTTAAGGACTTGTACGAGAGGTCGTACAGGAGATTTAATAGGGCATTGCAAGAATTTAAAGAAAATAATAAAGATATTGAGAATAATGAAATCAATAAGAATAGTGGTCTTGTGAACTATATCTCTAAAAAATAAGTATTGTGGAAGGGGTCTCGATGTTTGAACCGGAAAATCGAGACCCCTATATTTTTCCATTAACATTAGTTTTAAATTAAGCATTTAAATGGATGATGTGTATTAATAAGGAAATTATTCAATTGCTGACAGTGCACCCTGGTGTGAGGATGGGGAAACCTATGCTTGGCGTGTTTATCGTGATTGGCATTATGCGATGTACGTTCAGCCGGATGGTAGTTGGGAAACCCGGGAAAATAGCGAGCAAAATAACAATATGTGGGATTTTAAGTTGCGTCATAATGGCGAGCGATGGTTGATTGAATCAACCACCAAAGTGAAGTCCTCGTAATCTTTCCACAAGATAGAAAGCCACACACCCAGAGGGTAAGAACAATGACAGGTTCCCAGCGCGCGCTCGCGCATAATGGAGATAAGTGGGAGACCATGCACTACAACGATGTGGAGGACTAACCATGAACCCCAACACGCTGAACCGCCGCTCAATGCTGACCGGCGGCACACTCATCAGCCTCAGCACCCTCCTCGCCGCCTGCGCCCCACACGACATCACAACTGCAGGAGACGGATCCACCGCATCCGGCGCAGCCGCGGCCAACAGTAGCCCAAGCAGTAGCGCCGGCAACAATGCCGGTAGCGGCGAATACCGCAAAGCAGACGCCAAAGGCCCCGCCCAAAACGTCCCCAAGCCCAACGCGCCCGACGACGGCTACCGTGCAAAGACCGCCGACGGCCTCCTCAAAACCATGGACGCCTGGAACCAGTGGATTAACTACGGCGTCCAAACCGGCGACTACAGCAAAGCACGCGAATTCCTCTCCACCTCAAACGACGGAGAACTCAAAATCTACAAGGAAGTAGAAGCGCTCTACCAGCGCGGCGGTTGGGTCATCGACGGCATCGAATACTTCAAACCCGCCGGCATACCCAGGACTGACGACCATCAAACCTACTACCTGGAAACCCTCCACGAATGGGACAAACACACCGAGGTGGAACCCGACGGCCGCCAAGAAACCTGGAGCAGCGACAAGGAAGAAGAAATCTACACGTTCGCCCTCGAACACCGCGACGGTAAATGGCAGATTCTCTACTCTCGAATCGAAGCCTAGTCGTACCGGTATCCAGCCGCGACATATATGTCCAGAAGCCACATGTGTTTCGAAAAGCCACCAAAGAAGTGGCTTTCTCGAAACACATGTGGCTTCTCGCGTAAAAGGGTAAAGACCAGTGGGCACAAAAATAGGGGAGAGGCCTGAACCTTCAGGACCTCTCCCCAAGCACCTATAAGGCACAAACGACTTAGTGCGGGTACTCGCCGTACTTCACCATCGGAACCGGGCGGCGCATACGACGAATCATCATCACACGGTTAAACGCATACATGCCAGAACCACGCTGAACCTCGCCGAACTTCGCAATCAGCTTCTTCTTCAGGCTGCGCCACAAAATAAAGTAGTCAACAACCCACAGAATCATCAGCGCATACATTGCGTACACGGAACCGTAATAAATCGTTGCACCAACGCTAGACGTACCCGACACACCCTGAGCAATCCAGCCACCAATAAGCAGAACCAGCAGCACAGCCAACATAAAATCGCCAAGGTTACGGCGCGCATCCACATAATCACGGATATAACGGCGCTGCGAACCACGGTCCACGGCGGGCAGGTAACGCTGATCGCCACCCATCAACGCATCATTCTGACGCTCACGAGCCTTCGCCATCGCCTCACGTTCACGAGCCTTCGCCTCCTTACGGTCATTAACAACCAGAGGCTGACGACGAGCCGCCTGCTGCTCCTTACGCGAAGGAGTAGGACGGCCCTTCTTCGGGGTGAACTTCGGATTAACCGGAGCCTGAGGCTCCTCTACAACCTGCGGCTGAACAGCTTCCGCTTCAGCCTTCTCTTTCTTACGACCAAACACCCTCCCATCATACCCGAACGGCACACACCAAACCCGCCCCCACAAGCGCACACCAGCAACTGAAACAACCCTAACCACCCGGCGGCGGCGGGTAAGGTGGGGGTAAGGTAGAAACATGACTACTGAATTCACCCACCACAGCGCCCTCAGCGACGCCGTCACCAAAAACTTCGAAGCAACCCTGCAGACCCTCACCGAGCTCGTCGCCATCCCCTCCATCGCTTGGGAATCGCACGACCTCACTCAGGTAGACCGCAGCGCCGAGGCAGTCGCCGCGCTCGCAACCAAGGCAGGCTTCGACAACGTACGCATCGAACGCGCCACCTACACCACCGCAGACGGCACCGAAAAGCAGGGCATGCCCGCCGTCATCGCCTCCCGACCCGCCGCAGAAGGCTACCCGACCATCCTGCTCTACGCCCACCACGACGTACAGCCCGCCGGCAACCTCGACCTGTGGGACACCGAACCCTTCGTCGCAACCCGCAAGGGCGACCGCCTCTACGGCCGCGGCGCAGCAGACGACAAGGCAGGCATCCTCGTGCACCTCGCCGCGCTCGCAGCCCTCAACGAGACTCTCGGTGATGACTTCAAGCTCGGCGTGAAGCTCTTCATCGAAGGCGAAGAAGAAGCAGGCTCGCCCTCCTTCGTCTCCTTCCTCAACACCTACCGTGAGGAACTGTCCGCCGACTACATCGTGGTCGCAGACTCCGCCAACTGGCGCGCCGGCGTACCCGCACTGACCACCAGCCTGCGCGGCGTCGCATCCGGCGACATCGAAGTACGCGTCGGCAGCCACGCCATCCACTCCGGCATGTTCGGCGGCCCCATGCTCGATGCCCACACCCTCATGGCGCAGCTACTCGCCACCCTGCACGACGCAACCGGCGCCGTAGCCGTCGAAGGCCTGCACCGCGCCCCCGAACCCGAACTCGAATACGCCGAAGCAGACTTCCGCAACGACTCCGGCATCCTCGACACCGTACCCCTGGCAGGCACCGGTAGCGTTGCCTCCCGCCTGTGGACCCAGCCGGCTATCTCCGTCATCGGCATGGACATCCCCTCCATCGCAACCTCCTCCAACACCCTCGCCGTCGTATCCCGCGCACGCATCAGCACCCGCCTAGCACCCGGCGACAACCCCGAAAACGCACACCGCGCACTCGCCGAACACATCAAGGCACACGCACCCCACGGCGCCCAGGCGAACTACACCGCCGTCGACTCCGGCATGCCCTTCGCCACTGAAGTCGACGCAGACGGCGCACAAACCGCCCTCGACGCAATGCGCGCCGCATGGGACGTAGAACCCGTACAGACCGGCATGGGCGGCTCCATCCCGTTCATCTCCGACCTCAAGGACCTCTTCCCGCAGGCACAGATCCTCGTCACCGGCGTAGAAGACCCTGACACCCGCGCACACAGCGCCAACGAGTCCCTCTACATCCCGGACTTCAAGAACGCAATCCTCGCGGAAGCGCTGCTTCTGAGCGCACTTGGCGCTCGCTAAACGCGCTCGCTAGGAACATCCACAAAAAGTGGGGGAGAAGGGTCACAAACCCCAACCCCCACTTTTTCGGTATCCTAGAAGCAGAATTACATGTCAAGCCCCCACACCAACACTCACGCCCCCGGCGAACTATGCACACCCTAGGTTGTACATCAAACACTCGGGCGCGTATCGTGAAGGCTAAAACGCCCACACGCACCCACACGCGGCGCACACGGGCAACCAACAAAACAAAAGGACAACACCAATGAGTGAAACCACCACCGAACTGCCGACCCACGGCGTCAACCTCACCGAAGTAGCACAGACCAAGGTCCGCACCCTCCTCGAACAGGAAGGCCGCACCGACCTGCGCCTGCGCATCGCCGTCCAGCCCGGCGGCTGCTCCGGCCTCATCTACCAGCTCTACTTCGACGAGCGCGTCCTCGACGGCGACGCAGTCCGCGACTTCGACGGCGTAGAAGTCATCGTCGACAAGATGAGCGCACCCTACCTCGACGGCTCCACCATCGACTTCGAAGACACCATCGAAAAGCAGGGCTTCTCCATCGACAACCCCAACGCAGCAGGCTCCTGCGCATGCGGTGACTCCTTCCACTAAACCGAAGACACCCCAGCGCTAAGCACCCCAAGGTGCAACACGCCTAAACAAACCCCCGTCTCGCATACTGCACCCAACCATGCAGATACGCGGCGGGGGTTTTACACTTAACACATGACTACGCACGAAATCACCTGGAAATACATCCTCAACCAGCTCGTCAAACACCAAAACCTCACCGACACCGAAGTCGCCTGGGCCATGGACCACATCATGACCGGCCAAACCGAACAGCCGATCCTCGCATCCTTCCTCACCGCACTACACTCCAAGGGCGAAACCCCCGAAGAGCTCGGCGCTCTCGCAGCCGGCATGATCGCCAAAGCTGAAACCGTCGACATCGCCCCCCACGCCGTAGACATCGTCGGCACCGGCGGCGACCAACAAAACACCGTCAATATCTCCACCATGGCAGCCCTCGTCATCGCAGGCACCGGCGCCACCGTCGTCAAACACGGCAACCGCGCCTCCACCTCCAAATCCGGCTCCGCAGACGTCCTCGAAGCCCTCGGAATCCGCCTCGACATGCCCATTCCCGCAGTCGCCGAATGCGCTCGCGAGACTGGCATCACGTTCCTGTTTGCGATGACTTTCCACCCGGCAATGCGCCACGTGGGCCCGACCCGCCGCCTGCTCGGTATTCCGACCGCGTTCAACTACCTGGGCCCCATGACGAACCCGGCTCGCGTGAAGTCCTCGGCTATCGGCGTTGCTAACCCGGTCATGGCTGAGAAGATGGCTCACGTCTTTGCGGAGCGCGGCGATCACGCCCTGATTTTCCGCGGTGATGACGGCCTGGACGAGCTGACCATCGCGACTACGAGCCGCCTGTGGGAGGCTGTCGACGGCGAACTGACCGAGTACCGTTTTGACCCGACCGAGTATGGTCTGCAGAATGCACCGCTGGAGCAGCTGCGAGGCGGCGACGCCGAGTACAACGCGGGCATTTTCCGTGCAATTTTGGCGGGGGAGGGCGAGTCCCCGAAGAGCCCGCTGCGCGCCATTCACGACGCTGTGGTGATGAACGCTGCGGCTGGCCTGGTCGCGTACCGCCCGGTCAACGGGGAGAGCTTTGAGACCCGTTTCACCCAGGCTTTGGCTGATGCACGCGAATCCATTGCATCCGGTGCAGCGGAGCGTGTGCTTAACGCCTGGGTAGAGTTCAGCGAAAAGCACGCAGAATAAAGAAGCGCAGTACAAAGAAGCGCAGTAGCTGATGATAGGCACCCGAGATGGGCGCACCGAATGGTGTGAGCTCGTCTCGGGTGTTTGTCGTTTAACGGGAGGCACTGAGGGACATACTGAGGAGCCCGAAGGTTCGGAGCATGTGAGCGCGTGGCTGAGCACCGAGGAAGACACAAGGCGCACGGATCACTGAGAAAGGTGCGAGGCGCACGGAGCGCAGAATAGCGGAGTTCAGAACCGCGGATGGAACAAGTGTAGTCGCACTGCGAGGAGCACGGGCTTGACCCGTGCCAGCCTGAGCGTAGAAAGCACCGGTGAGCAGTCGGTGGGGTAGTGAAAAATAGGTCTACTTTACATAATGTATATTATCGGCTTTTTAGGGAGGTCTAGAATGAACCCAAGATTCCCCATATCTAAATAAAGTCTTAACAGTTCATGTATTAACCTCACTCGGTCACCAGAACCGTCGCCAGTACTCAATCCACCTGAAATAATGGATATACCCCGCATCACGAAGGTGTCGTCGCCTCGTGTGCAGATCCAACGTCAACCACGCCGGTTGATGTACATCAAAGGAGAAACTCGTGGATTGGCTCTTTGAGACACCCTGGACGCTCTGGGTTGCACTCGCTCTCGTTTTCGCCGTCATAGAAATGCTCAGCCTCGACCTGTTCTTTCTCATGCTGGCGATCAGCGCAGGCGTCACCGCAGCAATATCGCCCTTCGTGGATAACATGCTGATTCGAACCGTTATTTTCGTGGTAATCTGCGTGATTCTGGTTCTTGGTCTGCGCCCGCCACTGCTGAAGAAACTCAATAAATCAGCCACCGGAGCTGTCACTAATGCCGAAGCACTCATTGGTGCTGAGGTGCGAGTCACTCAAGATGTGACTAGTGAAACCGGTTTAGTGGTACTAGCTGGCGACACCTGGACGGCGCGCACCGCCTCCGGAACGCTCGTTGCAGGATCGCACGCGAGGGTACGAGCCATTGAGGGCGCTACCGCAATCGTAGAGCCTCTCCCCCACGACTAAGACCAACAACTAAGACCCATCTGAATACTGGCCCTAGAAGCAGGTTCAGATACCCAAAAACACACCATATAACTCACCGATAAGGAGAAACAATGCCTATCAGCCTTATTCTGACGGTCCTACTCATCCTCTTCGTGCTGACGATGCTCGCAAAGACCGTGCGCGTCATCCCGCAGGGACGAGCCGGCATCGTCGAACGACTGGGTAAGTTCCACGCCGTCCTCAACCCCGGCCTGCACATCGTCATCCCCGTAGTTGACCGCGTGCTGCCCCTCATTGACCTGCGTGAACAGGTCGTTTCCTTCCCCTCGCAGTCCGTGATTACCGAAGATAACCTTGTGGTCGGCATCGACACCGTCGTGTACTTCCAGGTCACCGACCCTAAGGCTGCAACCTACGAAATCACCAACTACATTCGTGCCGTGGACGAACTGACCAGCGCAACCCTGCGTAACGTCGTCGGCGGCCTGAACCTGGAGCAGACCCTCACCTCCCGCGACCAGATCAACGCCGAGCTGCGAGGCGTACTCGACTCCACCACCGGCCGCTGGGGCCTGCGCGTCTCCCGCGTGGACATCAAGGAAATCCAGCCCCCGGCATCCATCCAGGACTCCATGGAAAAGCAGATGCGTGCAGAGCGTGACCGCCGCGCCGCAATCCTCACCGCAGAAGGCCAGAAGCAGTCCGACATTCTGACCGCAGAAGGTGAATCCCGCGCAGCTATCCTTCGTGCAGAGGGTGAAAAGCAGGCACAGATCCTTCGTGCAGAAGGTGACGCACAGTCCGCAATCCTGCGCGCAAACGGTGAAGCAGAAGCCGTGCAGAAGGTCTTCGCAGCAATCCACGAATCCAACCCCAGCCAGCAGCTGCTCACCTACCAGTACCTGCAGACCCTGCCCAAGCTCGCCGAAGGCGACGCCAACAAGCTCTGGTTCATCCCGACCGAACTCGGCGATGCACTGCGCGGCCTGGGCAACGCATTCGGCACCCTGCCCGCATCCGACCTGGCAGACGCACCGAAGAAGCCCGCAGCGCAGGCACCTAAGAGCGCACCGCAGGCACCCGGAATCTACGGCATCAACGGCTAAAGGCGAAATCTAACGCATAAAAAGGCGTGAATCACCAAAAATCACGCCGAATAAACACCACCACGCTGGGCGGGTGGAGACTATTACCGATATAATGGATGTTTTGTAAACGTTCGAGGGAATAGCTCTCCCCCGCCCAACGTTATGCCTAAAGCGCCAAAGAGCGCACCCGACGACACTGGAGGAAAAATGAGCGATCGTAGCCTGCGCGGTATGCGCCTGGGTTCCCAGTCGATGGAAACCGAATCGAACGTACAGCCCGCGCCCCGCCAGCGCGTCGAATACCGTACCGCAGACGGTGACCGCGTTTTCGTGACCTTCGCGGCAGAAGCAGAAATCCCCTCGGTATGGACCGCGAAGTCCGGTAAGGAAGCATACCTCGTCAACGGCGACTCCACCGCAGACGCCGAAGAAGAGAAGCCCGCACGTACCCACTGGGATATGCTCATGGAACGCCGCAGCATCGAAGAGCTGGAAAAGACTCTGGAAGACCGCCTGGAATACTACCGCAAGCACTACGCGCTCTAAAAGCACCGTAGACATGCCGTAGAAACGCTGTAGAAGCCCGCGCTGTAAGAAGGCCCGCTAAGAGCCACTCGTGCTCTTAGCGGGCTTTCTTCGTTTGGTGCTGGCTTTCTCGGTACGTGAGCCAGGAAAAAGCGCTACAGAAAACATCAAAAGACCGGGGCGGATACGTAACGTATCCGCCCCGGTCTTTCGTTTAAGTCTCAAAGTGAGGAACGATTACTTGCCCAGAGCCTTCTTCAGCTTCTGAACGCGGTTAGCCATACCCCAGCGAGTCACCTTAGACATGGAGTCAAAGATAATGTTGCCGTCCATCTTCGAAGCGCCAATCTCACGCTCAACGAAGGTAATCGGAACCTCAACAATCTTCAGGCCAGCCTGCTCAGAACGCCACGCCAGATCAACCTGGAACACGTAACCCTTCGAGTCAATGCCATCAAGGTTCAGGCGCTGCAGAGCCTCACGGCGGTATGCACGGAAACCAGCGGTAATGTCCTTAATGGAGGTGCCCAGAATCAGGCGGGTGTACAGGTTAGCGCCGCGAGAGAGAATCTGGCGGTGAGCAGGCCAGTTCTTGGTCTTGCCGCCGGGAACGTAACGCGAACCAATAGCCAGGTCAGCGCCCGCCTCCACAGCACGAACCAGAGAAGGAAGCTGCTCAGGCTGGTGCGAGCAGTCAGCGTCCATCTCAATCAGAACGTCGTAGCCTGCCTCAAGGCCCCAATCGAAGCCAGCGAGGTATGCGCCACCCAGACCGTCCTTAACGGTGCGGTGCAGAACGTGAATTTGGGGATCCTTAGCCGACAGCTCATCAGCAATCTGGCCGGTGCCGTCGGGGCTGTTATCATCCACCACGAGAATGTCCACCTCGGGAGCTGCCTTGCGAAGACGCTCTACCACGATGGGCAGGTTCTCTTTCTCGTTATACGTCGGGATGACAGTTAGAACGCGCATATTACTCCCTCACAGGTGCGTATAAAATAGGCCGGTAGATATCCAGTATACCGGGTAAACATTTAAATCGATGAATTATTGAGGGGTCTCAGCCCCGTAAAAAGCCTCTGACAAGCTAAAAATTAGTTACTTTCAGTGTAAATAGATTCCAGGATGGGCAGAGGCGAATCCTCATCCAACACCGGAAGCAACGGAATGCGAGCGCGGGGGTCAGTACTCCAGGATGCTACGCGGGAGTCGGGTGCCTGGACCATGAGGGCTTCGACGCGCCATTGTGCCACGTATGCGGGGGTGTCGGGGGTTAGCTGGCCGGTGAAGGGGTTTTCTTCGTGTGCTAGGCGGTATACGCCGCGGGTGAGGGCGGCGAAGGCGCTGCGTGCGGAGATGCCGTGTTCGTCGTTCACCAACTCACGAATCAGCGACCAAGCACCCGGCGCATACAGCTGAGTATCAGAACCCAGGGCGATGGAGGTGCCGGTTGCGTTTGCGCGGCGTGCTACGGAGGCTACTGACTCGCGTGCTTCTCCCCCGGCGTGTGCGAGGAGTGCTTGGACGGTGTCGTTGGCTTCTTCGTCTTCTTCGGGTTCGCAGACGCTCAGGCCCAGGTTGATGCGTGCTTCTGCCAGTTTGGTGAGGTATTCGTCGGTGATGGGGTCCTGCGGGGTGCTGATCGCTGCGTCTAGGCGGATGGACAGCCAGGGGTGGTTTTCGCGTACGGCGAGCGCGGCGTCGGCTGCGGGGGTGAAACCGGTGTTCGCGTCGATGGAGAGCAGGAGCGCGGCGTCTTCGGCTACCTGTGCTGCTGCGGGGGCTTCGGTGGGTGCGGCGAAGATGCCGACCAGCTGCAGGCCTTTGACGGCGCGTTCGCCTTCGGTGAGGGGGCGTAGTGCCTTGATGGCGCTAATCAGTTCGTCGGTTTCTACGCCGGTGGCGTTGAGGATGAGGCGGATGTCGGGTGTGCCGTGTTCGGCGGTGTAGTAGCTGAGTGCGGAGACGAGGTCGGGTACGTCTTCCATGCCGGCGAGGAGGGTGTGCGTGTGGTAGCCGGCTGCGCGGTATGCCTGCAGGTAGTCGAGGATTTCGGGTGCTTCTTTGCCTGCTACCGGTGCCAGTGCGCGCGCAAAGGCGGGGGTTAGCAGGGCGCCTTCGAGTTCGGTGATGGTGGCTGATTCGTCGGCAATTGAACGTGCCCCGGAGTCGGAACCAACCCAGCGGACCGTACCATCCTCGACCAGCATTGCGGTTGCGTACGGGTCGACCGGGCTGTACACGCTACCATCTACAAAAATACGGGTAGACATTAGAATCCTTTCACCTTTGAGGAGCGCCGAGGCGCACACGAGCGCGGGCACTTCATTGGTGTCCGCGTAGCTGAGCTGAGCATCTCATTTGAGTATAGAAGCACCCCCGCTACCTGCGGTAGTTCGTTCGTCCTTAGATGACGTGCCTTAGATGAGACGGAATAAGGCGGGATGAAGCGGAACGATGCACCACACGTGGCGGGGGTGGTGGCCTGAACTGGTCGGGCATGGTGTTGCACTATGTACGGTGAGCGCTAAGGTGCGGGTTAGACGTCCAGTGCGACCACGCCGCGGCGGACCGCCTCAATCGCCTCTTCACAGCGGGCGCGGATCACCGGGTCCAGCGAACGGATGTGCGCAATCTGATCCAGGGCGTCCAGTACCTGCTTTGCCCAGCGCACGAAGTCGCCGGCGGCAAGGCCGGTGTCCTCGATCGCCTTTGCGAGGTGCGCACCGTTCGCCCACGAGTACATGGGTTCGACCAGGCCGAAGTCGCATGCCGGGGTCGGGTTGACCTTGAACTGTTCCTCGGCTGCGTTCAGGTCGGCGAGGCGCTGCGTAATCGTCGCAATGGGTGCGCGTAGGGACGGGTGCGGGTAGTGAGCCAGGTATTCCACCGCGTCGCGCTTACCCTGGTAGGTCAGTGCGGCGACGGTTGCCGCAATGGCGGCGGGCTCCAGTCCGTCGAGGAAGTGCGCGTCCAGGCACAGGGCGGTCAGTAGGTCGCGCTCGCCGTAGATGCGGCGCAGAGCCTGGCCGCCGGTGGTGAGCGACAATTCGCCGTCCTCGGTGCGCTCAACGTAGCCGTAGCTCTCTAGCAGGCGCGCAATGCGGTTGAAGACCTGCGCGATCGTGTTAGTGCGGCGGGCAATCTGACGGCGCAACCCTTCCGTCTCAGAGTTGAGCTTCTGCCAGCGCTCAGCCCAACGCATGTGGTTCGCGCGGTCGGAGCAGCCGTGGCACGGGTGGTTACGCAGCTGAGCCTGCAGAGCCTCCAGCTGCGCGTCAATGCTGTTCTGACGAGCCGGGATGTTCTGCTGTGCGAGCGCACGCGGGGCGCGGCCGTCGTAGAGTGCCTGGCGCATGCGGCTTGCGGTGTCGCGGCGTTCCTTGGCGGTTTTGAGGCTCAGGCGCTTGGGGATTTTGATGCGTGAGACCGGTTCGATGACGCCTTCGAAGTCGCGGGTTGAGGCGGTGCGCTGGTGCGCGTCCTCGGTGACGATGCCGATGCGCGGGTCGGCGTGCGAGTCGGAGCGGGTGATGACGACTGCGTAGCCGCGGGAGCGGCCGTGCGGAATGTAGATGATGTCGCCGGGTAACAGCTGCTGGATGCTGTGGTGTGCCTGTGCGCGTGCGTGGCGTTCGTTGCTCTTGGACGCCTTCTTTTCCAGTTCGGCGATCTGGCGGCTGAGCTGGACGTATTCGGTGAAGTCGCCCAGGTGGCATGCCATTGCTTCGCGGTAGCCTTCTAGGGCGCTTTCGTTTTTGCGTACGCGGGAGGCGACGCCCACGACCGACTTGTCTGCCTGGAACTGTGCGAAGGAGGATTCCAGGATTTTGCGGGTGCGTTCGGCGCCGTAGGAGGCGATGAGGTTTGCCGCCATGTTGTAGGTGGGGCGGAATGAGGAGTTCAGCGGGTAGGTGCGGGTTGAGGCGAGGGTTGCCACATGTTCGGGGGACATGCCGGGGCGCCACATGACGACCGCGTGGCCTTCGATGTCGATGCCGCGGCGGCCGGCGCGTCCGGTCAGCTGGGTGTATTCGCCGGGGGTGATGTCTACGTGGGATTCGCCGTTGTATTTGGTGAGTTTCTCCAGGATGACGGTGCGTGCGGGCATGTTGATGCCCAGTGCGAGGGTTTCGGTGGCGAAGACCAATTTGATGAGGCCCTGCGTGAAGAGGGTTTCTACAACCTCCTTGAAGAGGGGTAGTAGGCCGGCGTGGTGCGCGGCGATACCGCGAATGAGGCCGTCGCGCCATTCGTAGTAGCCGAGGGTGTTCAGGTCGCGGGTGTCCAGGTGGGCTGTCGCTTCGGCAATGTAGGCGCGGATGGTCTGCTGCTGTTCGGGGGTGGTCAGCGTAATATCGGCGGATACGCACTGGCTGACCGCGCCGTCGCAACCGGCACGGGAGAAGATGAAGCAGATAGCGGGCAGCAGGCCCTGCTTGTCGAGGGCGCGCACCATCTCCGGGCGGGTGATACGCTGCGGACGCAAAGGCTTCTGCTCACCGCGCGCATCAAAGTCCCGGTCATTACTGAAGCGATCGCGGCGGTTCGAGCCGCCGCTGAACGTCTCATTCAGCCAGCCTTCACGGCGGTGACGGAAACGTTCACGCTTGCCGCCGTAACGTCCGCGGCCAGGTGCGGAACGGAAGCCGGGGCGTAGCGCCTTCAGCTGCGGGTTCAGACGCAGACCGGCAAGCAGCGGGTTAGCGCCCGCCTCCACGGTTGCGCCGCGCTGCTTAGCCTTCTGTGCCTTCTTCGCCTGCTTGCGGGAGAGCTTCTCATCCGGCTCCTGGTTGTGGTTCTTGCCCTGCGCGGAGTTGTCTTCGGGTACGAACAGGTCCACCACGCGGTGACCGACCATCATGTGCTGCCACAGGGGCACCGGGCGGTGCTCAGAAACGATAATGTCCGTGCCGCCGCGCACCGTATCCAGCCACGCGCCGAACTCCTCAACGTTCGACACCGTAGCCGACAGGGAAATGACATTCACGTGCTCGGGAAGGTGAATAATCGCCTCTTCCCACACCGCGCCACGGAAACGGTCCGCCAGGTAGTGCACCTCATCCATCACCACATAGCCCAGGCCGGTCAGCGTGGTCGAGTTGGCGTAGAGCATGTTGCGCAACACCTCGGTGGTCATCACGACCACGGGTGCTTCCGTGTTAATGCTCGTATCGCCGGTCAGCAGACCCACGTAATCCTCACCATACGCGCGCACAAAGTCGTGGTACTTCTGGTTGCTCAGCGCCTTAATGGGGGTTGTGTAGAACGCCTTCATGCCGCGGCGCAACGCCAGGTAGATACCGAACTCACCCACAATGGTCTTACCGGCACCAGTAGGTGCGGCAACGAGGACGGAGCGGTCCGCCTCCACGGCGGCACACGCCTGACGCTGAAAATCATCCAGCGGAAAATCAAGGGACGCCTCAAAAGCCCCGAGGGCGGTCTTCGCGTATGCGGCGCGTTCTCGGGATGCGGCGTAGGCGGCAGCGTAGTCGGTGCGCTCCGCCGGGGGCTGTGCGTTAGAAGCGTTAGAAGTGTGTGCGTCGGATGTGTGCTGTGCGTGGTGCTTGCTCATAGTATGTCCAGTGTAACGGTTCACCCGCCGCGAGCCTTCAGAAAGCACCCTGCACGGGCACTAATCCGGTATGGGCGAACAGCGAGCGCATCGGCTGCGCGGTTTCGGCGCAATTTATGCTCAGTTTCTGCCGGGATGTACCGGCGGGCGTTGTAAAAATTCGTCTGTGCGCGTCTTCGTCTGTGCGCCTCGAGCCGCTTTTTGGGGGCATGCGAAAGGGGCGGGGTACAGAGATTCTGTGCCCCGCCCCTTTCGGCTAGGTTGCTCAAAGCGAGCTATTCAATTTAGGAAGTCTTCTCTTCCTCGAAGTAACCCATCTTCGCCAGGTCTTCACTGCTGGTTGCGGTGTTCAGGCTTGCTTCATCCGAACCCTGCGCCAGCTTGGCAAGCTTGCGGTCGCGGCGCTTGTCGTTAATCATGCAGATGAGGATTGCTGCGAAGAAGAAAATCAGCAGCGGCGCCATGAGCACGAACATCATCATGATGTCGCTACCGGGTGCAGTCAGCGCTGCGATAACCGCAACGAGCACAACAACCCAACGCCAAGACTTCAGGATGGTCTTACCGCGAATCAGGCCCAGCATGTTAATGCCGACCAGAATCACGGGGATGATGAAGGCGCAGGAGAACGTCACAACGAACTTCAGGATGAAGGAGATGTACACGCCCGCGTCAATGTAGTTACTGTCGTTGAGGGGGGTGAACTTCAGCAGTGCGTAGACCACGCCGGGGAGGGTGAAGTACGAAATGGCGACACCGCAGGCAAACGCGAAAATAGATGCGGTGAGGAAGCCGAAGAGATACTTCTTCTCCTTGGTGTGCAGTGCCGGAAGCAGGAATCGCAGCGCCTGGTAGAGCCAGACGGGAGAGGCGATCACCAGGCCGATGTACATACCGACCTTAAGCAGCTGGTCGAAAGGAGATGCGACGCTACCGTAGTTCAGGTTTGCGTTGCGGCCGGTTTCGGCGTTGATCTGCTGCAGGGGCACAGAGATCATTTCGATGAAAGGCTGGTAGAGGAAGACCGTACCGATGATGGCTGCGATGACGGTTGCGATAGCCGCTTTGATGAGGCGGTCGCGGAATTCGCGCAGGTGTTCCTTGAGTTCCATGCGTGCTTCAGGATTGACTTTGCGGTTGCGCACGTCCTGGTCAGGTGTTGCCACGTGGTGTCCTCTGGGTGTCGGTGCCGTGTGTGATTCGGCTGAGGGGGTCTGGTGGGGTGTTTATGGGGTGGTGCCGCAAAACCCGTGCCGGCCGGTGGGCTGGCACGGGTTTGGTGCGTCGGTGGCGGGACCGTTACTTGGTTTCGGTCTTGCCGTCCTTGCCGTTGTCTACGACCTCAGCGGTGACGACCTCTTCGCCGTCCTTCTCGCGGGGGTCCTTCTTGGAGTCGTTCTTCAGGCCCTCAACTTCGGTCTTGAAGATGCGCATGGACTGGCCGAGGCTGCGTGCCATGCCGGGCAGCTTGGGTGCGCCGAAGAGGAGGACGATGAGGAGGATAACGACGATGATGGTCGCGGGGTGGCTGAAAATCTGGCCCATGGTGGTGTGCCTTTCTGTTAGAGCAGGTCTCCGATGTTTTGAGGTTGGCCGAGTCGATCTCGTCGGGAGACCCGTCGCTTGATCCGCTCAGACCTGCGTGTCTGCTTACCTTGTTCGTAGTTATTGTATGCCTCAGTGATGGGTGTGAATACCCCGAGGGTGGTGTCTCGCGGGAGTTTTCGGCTTGCGTTCGCTTGCGCTGCGTCGAATTGTCCCTCGATTGACTCGACCCAGGTTACGGTTTCGTCAAGGAGTGTGAAACCGCGAGTGAGTGCTTTGTAGGTGAACCATGCCAAATAGAGGAGCGAGCAGATGATGAGCGCGCCCCATAGCAAAATCCAGAACCACCAAGACATGAGCACCATTATACAAGTTTTAGGTTAATGTTTTGGCGCCTTAGATGGGTTTTTAGGGTGTTTTTGCTTGTGGGTGAAGTTCTATTTTTCTGCGGGCACACCCCCTGCGGCTGCTCGCTTTGAGGGTTTGCAACTGGTCAAGCAACGCCGCGCGCAGGTGCGCAGGACCGACCAGTTCGAGGGCACCTCGGTGCGCAATGACGGTGTCGAGAATGTTCTTATCGCCAGCACCGTGGGCGTTGTTGTAGTAGTGGATGCGCACGTACTGGGTGCGTGAAGCTTTCTTCACGTGGTGGGTGCTGCGGCGCATGTACGTTGCGGTGAGCGTATCGAGCGGCTCGCCGCTGGGAATATGCTCGGTCGGGTGAATCCGCAACTCAGCGAACGGGTTGGTCTGAGTGCTGTGCTGCTGCGCGTGCCAATGCGGGACGGTGTCACCGGTGACCGGGTGGGTGCGACCCGCGCCCGCCTCGTGAATGTGGTTGATGCGGGTGAGGCGGAAGTTACGCCAGAAGTTGGGTTCCTTCTCCCCTGCCTCACTGTCGGCAGTCTCGCCGGTGGCCGCGTGCGCAAAAGCTTCAGGTACATACTCGGGGACTTCCTCACCGCGCGCGGCATAGTAGCGTTTCTCAGCGGTACGGCACCACGCATGCAGGTACATGTGGTCGCGGTGCAACACCAACGCATACGGGTCCACCAAGCGATCGGCGGCACGCTCAGAGGTACCGTACCCAATGGTCACGGCGTTGCCGCTGCTCAGGGCGGCAGTCGCCTCCTGCAGCAGAGGCTCCTCCGGGGCGAAGCACAGGTGCTGCGCATAGACGGGCGCGTTCGGGTACGCGGCGGCGAGCGCCGCTCGGATACTGCCCAGACGCGCATCCGCCGGGTGCAGAATATCTGCGGCAGAGAGGGTAAAGACGAGAATGGCGAGCTCAGTGTCCGTGAGGCGCGCGTAGTTCAGCAGCGTGTGCGGGGTGGCGCCGCCAAAGTCCGGCAGCAGGTTAATATAGCTGGGCTTGAGCGCGTCCGGGTCCTTGGGGTCAGACTCGAAGGGAACGGTATCTACCTGCGCGAAAATCTCGGCAATGGTTTTGCCGAGGGCACGGTTCTTCTCGGTATCCACGCTGTAGAGGGCGTTGAGCTGGTTCAACGGCATGGGCGCCTCATCGTGGGCGCTCGCCCAGCGGTCGGCACGGTGCAGACCCAGGAGCAGGTCCACAAGGTCGTCGAGGGAGTTGTTACGGTTGCGCTGGTTGATATCCGCCCAGGTGCCGGGGTCTTCAACTGCGCCACTGTGCAGGTCGGTGAGGGTGCGCAACAGCTGCTGCTGGGCGGCGTAGCTGTCACGCTGGCGGGTAGATGCAGCCTCCGATTCCTCGGGCGGCTCAATCACGCAGCTGTAGCTGGTCGCCGCCACAGCGCTATCAATCGTGCCGTACGAAGGCACGGTGAAGGGCTCCGACAGCGTAGAATCGGCGTTGACCTCGGCAACAATCAGGCTCTCTTCGTAGCCCTGAATGTCTTCAAGCCAGTTCTTGGCGTTGAACGTCGCGTTGATGGGGGTCGAATCGATACGCGAAAGCATCGTGAGCTTCTGAATACGGCTGGCACGGAACGTGTACTCCTTACGCTCCGAGCTCTCAGTGTAGTAGCCGACAAAATACCAGGTGCCGTAACGGTAACCGATACCGGCGACACTGACCTTTTCCTGCACGCGGGTCGCACCGGCAGCCGTCTGATAGGTGAACGTGACCGTCTTACGCTCCGCATAGGCGGTGAACAGCTCATTCAGGTGCGGGTTATCGCTAAAGTAAATGCGCTGAAGGGGCTCGCGGTAGGTGTACAGGTTCTTCGCGCGCTGACGCTTGCCGGTCTTCGGCTCCAGAATCTTCGCGGCGGCGAGCGCCTCATCGGTGAGGTTCTCGCTGGTCAGCGCAATCTTACGCAGGATGCGGTAGGCGTCATCCTGCAGTTCGGTGCCTTCCCAGCCGCGCAGGATGGTGTTGATGAGGCGGAAATCCTCGGCGGTGGGGTTCCAGGCGGGCAGCTTAGCGGCGTTGCTGGGTTCGAGGCGGTAGCGCTCCCCCAGGTCCGTGGTCACGTGGGTGATGCGCGCGCCGGCATCACGCAGGGTCTGCTTGGCTCGTTCAAAGGCGCGTTCCTGGGCCTCGCTGAGGGAGCCGTTAGCGCGAGTGCTAATACCGAGCAGGGTCAGTAGCTCGTTGCGGCTGATGCCCTGGGTTCGGGTTGCGGCGTCGGGTGCCTCGGCGGCGGTGGCGAGGCGGTGAAGAGTCATGTAAAGCTGAGCTGCGGTGGACATGATTCCATCATACCGTGTGTGTTCCGCGGCACTTACTTTGCGTGCGGGTACGCAAAAGCCCGGTGCCCCTCCCACCAGCGGGAGAAAGCACCGGGCTGTGTGTCTCTTACGCGAGAAACGCGAGAACCTAGCTAGTCCTTAGCGGACGTCCAGCAGGTCCACCACGAAAATTAGGGACTCGCCGGGCTTAATGACCGAACCAGCGCCGCGGTCACCGTACGCCATGTCGGCGGGAATCTCCAGACGACGACGGCCGCCGACCTTCATGCCGAGCAGACCCTCATCCCAACCGCGGATAACCTGGCCAACGCCCACCTGGAACGGCAGCGGCTCGCCGCGGTTCCAGGACGCGTCAAACTCTTCACCGGTGGAGAATGCCACACCAACGTAGTGGGTGAGCACGCGGGAGCCGGGAACAACCTCAGCGCCAGCACCCTCGATCAGGTCGGTGATGACCAGCTCGGTGGGGGCGTCGCCCTCGGGGAAATCGATTTCGGGCTTTTCGCGGTCGAGGTTACGCTGACCGAAAGACATGGGTGTCTCCTTTGATTGGTTCGAAATACATCGAAATAGTGGGTGCGCCCGCCGCCTACGTCATATAAGCGGCGAGCGCGAAATAAAAATGTGGGCTACTGCGCGGTAGCCGAAGCGGTAGCCGCCGGGGTTGCGGTCGCAGAAGCGGTTGCCGAGGCGCTCGCCTCCGCAGCGGCCGCGCTAGAAGCCGCCTGAGCACGCTGCAGGGTCTGCGGGTTCTCCTCCGCGCCCAGAATATCAACAACGAACACCAGAGTGCCCGAAGGCTTGGAACCGCCGGTGTCGTTACCGTACGCCAAATCCGCCGGGATGACTAGCTCAACGCGGGAGCCGACCTTCTTGCCCTTCAGACCCTGAGTCCAGCCCTTGATAACGCCCTGCAGGGAGATGCCCATCGGGGTGGCGGCGTCATAGTTGCCGTCGACGACCTTACCGTCGGAGTACTGCACACCAATGTAACGCACGTACACGGTATCGGTTTCCTTGACCTCGGCGCCCTCGCCCTCGATGAGGGTCTTAGCGGTCAGCTCGGTGACCTCCGGCTTGTTATCGGGCAGCTTGATTTCAGCCTTGCCGGTGGACTCATCCAGAGTGAAGGACGGCAGCGACGGGTCAGCCTCAACAGCCTTACCGGTTGCGTACTTGGGCAGTTTCGTCTTCACGGTGTACACCTCAACGTTAGTTGCGGCACCGGGCGAAGCGGTCGTAGTGGTCACGCCCGCAGTGCTGCGCTGCTGCAGAACGTTGGTGGTGTACGAGAAAGAACCGCCAACCTTAATCTTCTTCAGGGTTTCGTACACCTGCGGTGCAGCCTGCTTCAGCTGATCGTTAATCGGCAGCAGAATCGGCTCGCTGGAGTAAGTGGAACCGTTAAGCTTGCCGTCGGTGCCGTTGAACACGGCAGCCTCAACGAGCACGTAGTCACCATCGTTGATGGAGTCGCCGTTACCTTCCTCAATCACGTACGCGGAGGGGCTAGACGCGGCGAAGGGGGTTGCGAAAGTTGCTTCGGGCTCAGCGGTCGCGTTCTTCAGGGTGTACTGCACCTTGGACAGGTCGCCGTTATTGGAGGACTGTGCGCCACATGCAGACAGTGCGAGCGCGAGAGCTACCGCGCTGGCACCGAAAATAGTGAGCTTAGAGCGTTTGGTCATAGTGTTATCCTCTGGGGTTTTCTGTGAGAGTGGGGCGTGTGAGTGCCCGTGTGCCACAGAACAGTTTACAGGTATAGGTTTAGCTGTTTTATGCTACGGCACGTAGCTGTGCTCAAGCTGTGTTGCGGCCGGGGTGTTCCCGAAGGTCTACAACCCCGACCGCCGGTGGGTTTCCCCTCGTCAGAGCATTTCTAGCGGAGCTGCCTAGCAGTGCTGCTTAGCAGGGCGGCGGGAATGCCGCCTCCTGATGCTGACGCGCCTTAGACGCCAGCAGGCTCAGCACCTCCTCCAGCTCCTCACTGCCGGTAGCGAACGGGTCCTTGCACACCAGCGTGTGCTGCGGGTAGGCGTTGAGCTTCAAATGTACCCAATCCACGGTGAACTGCTCCCCCGCCGCAACCGCCGCGTTAATGAAACGCGAACGCTGCAGGGCGCGAGTATTCGGCGGCTGAGTCTTCGCCGCCTCCGCAGCACCCTCAGGCAGGATGCGCTTGACCGCACCGCGACGAACCAGCGCGTGGAAGACACTGCGCTCCGGGTCGATGTCGTGGTACGCCAAATCCAGCTGCCGGATGCGGGCGCTCGCATAATCGGCAGGCTGACCGGCCGCGCGGGCGCGGGCAATATACGCATCCAGAAGCTTCTTCTTAATCGCCCAGTCAATCTCAGTATCAATGCTGCTGTAGTCGCCGGATTCGATAGCGTCCAGGGTGCGTTGCCACAGGTCCAGGGCGTATTTCACGTGGTGGTGGTGCGCACCGTACTGCTGCACGTACTGGCGTGCCGCATCCAGGTAGTGACGCTGAACGCTCAACGCCGTGTAGTGCTTACCGTCGGTGGTTTCGAAGGTCGCGGTGCCGGTCAGATCGTGGCTGATAGCGCGCAGAGCCGCCGGAACAGACACAATATCCAGGCTCGTGACCGGGAAACGGTCCTCCAGCATGCGCAGCACCAGGTCGGTGCTGGCAATCTTCAGCAGGGTCGTCGGCTCCGCCATGTTCGAGTCGCCATTAATGACGTGCATGCGGCGGAACTTCGAAGCGTCCGCGTGCGGCTCATCGCGGGTGTTAATGAGCGGGCGAGCGCGCGAGGTTGAGGTGGACGCCGCCTCCCAAATGTGGTCGGCACGCTGCGAGAACGAGTACGAGGGCACACCCGTGCTGGACGCCGGGTCGGTCGAACCGGGCACCGGGCCACCGTTCGGGTGGGTCTTACCGGCACCAACCAGAATCTGGCGGGTCACCAGGAACGGCACGAGCTGCTTAATCAGGTCGTTGAACTGCAGTTTGCGGCTGATCAGGTAGTTCTCGTGGCTGCCGTAGGAGTTGCCCGCCGAATCCACGTTGTTCTTGAACAGGTACAGTTCACCGTCGAGGGGGCGGCCCTCCGAGCCTGCGAGCAGACGCTTGCGGGCGGTACGCGCCAGGTCCGCGAAAAGCAGCTCACCGGCGCGTTCCTGCGCGAGCAGTTCATCAATGCTGCCGCATTCGGCGGAGGCGTACTCGGGGTGCGAACCCACGTCAAGGTAGAGCCTACCGCCGTTGGGCAGGAAGACGTTCGTTGAACGCCACTGATCCAGGACGGGCTTGAAAAGGGCGGCGGCGGACTCTTCGATGCTCAGCCGACCGAGCCCGTGCGGGACGTAGCTGAGCCCGAATTCGCTTTCAATGCCGAAAATACGGTGTTCCATGATGCTGACCCGGCGCGCAGGCGTGCCGGTTACTCGCCGCCCTTCTGGACGAAGCCGGTGACGAAGTCTTCAGCGTTCTCAGCGAGCAGGCCGTCAATTTCGTCGAGCAGGTCGTCGACCTCGCTCACGTCAGAGACAACGTGGGAGGCGGCGAGGCTCAGTTCCTGCTCCTGCTCGGCTGCGGTGGTTTCGGTCTGCTGTGCGCTGATGCGTTCGCGGCTCATGGTTCTCTCCTCAAGGGGTTTTCGGTTGTGGACAAATAAGTTTTGAGTGGGGTCAGGTGCGGGGTGTAAGGGTTTTGATGCCCAAACCTTTCTGCACCCTACCTGTGGGTTATATGGTTTTTACTCTTCCGAATGGGGGTATTCGCCCCGGGGAAGAATATGAGTTGATGTGGGTTTAGGGGTGGTGAGGTGCTACTAGCGTACTAGCGCAGGCGGTTCAGCAGCTCATCCGAATGGTTCACCTCATCCAGTAGCGGCTCCACCTCGGCGGCACCGTACCGGGTCGGCTCCATCATCGTAAAACGAGTCAGATCCTTCGAATACCTGCCACGGCAGGACACCGTATCCCAATTAATACCCAGAATCTCCTCGGGCCAGCGGGACATCAGCGTGCCGCGCAAAAACGCGCGCGTCGCACGCGGCGGCTCAGTGGTCGCACGCTCCACCTGCTCCGCAGAGAACAGCGTACGCATACGGCCACGCGCCACCAGGCGATGATACAGGCTCTTCGACGGGTCAATATCAGCGTACTGCAAATCCAACGCCTTCAACTTCGGATTCGCATAATCTACGCCCTGAGCGACATAACCGCGCACCAGCGCATACTTCGCCACCCAATCCAGACGATCCGCCAGCGAGAGCGGGTTAGTCTCCAGGGCGTCCAGCACCTCGCCCCACAGGTCGAGAATCTGCGCGGTCGCCGCATCCACACCCGCCGGGTTTGACTCCTCGTGCGCACGCGAAGCCTCATAGTAGGCGCGCTGAATCTGCAGGGCGCTCGCAGAACCGCTCGTGGACACCGGGTTCGGCAGGGTCGCCGAAGACGGCGCCAACGGCAGCTGAACCGACAGCGACACATCGTGGCTGACCGCGTGCATCGCCGCCACCGGGTCGGACAGGCGCACACCCGGCAGAACCGGAGCCTGCTCACTGTGCGACTCAATCAGGTTCATCACCAGCGCCGCCGTACCAAACTTCAACAGGTTCGAATAGTGCGACATGTTCGCATCCGCCGGAATCACGTGCAGGCGGCGGTACTTTGACTCATCCGCATGCGGCTCATCGCGCGTATTCACAATCGGGCGGCGAATCGTGGTCTCCAGACCAATCGTGCGCTCAAAGAAATCAGCACGCGAACTAATCTGAAAACCCGGAACCTCACCGTGCGTACCAATACCCACACGGCCCGCACCCGTAAAAATTGCGCGGGTCGCAAAGAACGGCAGGAGCGCATCCGCAACCTGCTCAAACGGCACATCACGGCTAATCAGGTAGTTTTCGTGGGCGCCATACGACTGGCCCTTCGAGTCGGTGTTGTTCTTGTACAGCTTCACCTGCGGCAAATCCTGCGCGTGGTTGCCCAGCTCCACCAGCGACTCGTACGCCAGCGCGTCACCGGCAGCGTCATAGAGCACCGCATCGGCGGGGGTCAGAACCTCCGGCGACGAATACTCCGGATGCGCGTGATCCACATACAGGCGCGCACCATTGGGCAGAATCGCGTTCATGGTCACGCGGTCCCAATCCAGGCGCTCCGGGAAACCACCGCGGCCGTGCACACCGGCGAGCGCATCCAGGGCGCTCCGCGGCTCGGCGGGCTCACCCGGTGCCTGAACGCCCGCCTCACGCATAATCTCCAGGGCGATATCTTCGCTGGTCAGCTCGGTGCGGGTGTGCGTCATCTGGCTCGAATGGGCGGTGGAGGCGTCCTGAACCTGCCCGAAGGCATCACGCAGCGGCGACTCGGACTCACCCAACCACTGACCCTCAGGGGTGGCGGTCGAGTAGTTCTCTGCCTGGCGTGCCTGCTCGGCGGTCAGCTCATCCGCCAGGGCACGGCGCTGCAGCTGTTCGCGGAAGGCGGCGCCGCGGCGGAACGTCAACTTGGCGTAGGTGTTGACCACCAGTGCGGACAGCACGGTCGGGTTGGTGCCCGGCGCGGAGGGGGCGATAACGCCGTACTCGGTTTCTGCACCCATAATGCGGTGCACGCCGTAGCTGGGGGTGGAGTTCATGGGGTTCTCCTAAAAAGTTCTATACCATCTAAAGACTCTGGACCTGCGGTAATACTGAGGTTAGTGCGGATAAGCGCGTATTGAGCGCCGCCCGGCTGGTGCTTGTAGCGCGGTTTATGGTGCGAGAGGCGCGGTTTAGCGCGGCGGCTCCACCGACACCAGGCGGCCACGCACACCGGCAACGGTGAGCGCATCCTCAATATCGGGCAGCGGCGGCAAGTCCACCTGATCCTCAAACTCGGCGCGTACCGCCTCCAGCAGGTGGCGGGTACCAATACCCACACTCGAAGCGTCCGCACCGGCGGTCAGCGCCTGCAGCTGCTCCTTAATCGCGGCCTTCTTCGCGCGGTCCACAATATTGCGAATCACCGCACCCGAAGCGAAATCGCCGCGGTACAGCGTGTGCGTGGACAGGTTCGCGCTCGCACCAGAACCAACGACCATGGAAGAATCCACGGTCGCCACAGCGTACGCCGTGGAGGGGGTGCGTGCGTACAGCTGACCTGCCGCCGCCGCAATCATCGCGGTCAGGGCGGCGCGGGTCGAACCGGCGGTTGCCACCTCCGCAGCGTCCAGGGGCAGGTCCTCGGTCAGGTACAGGCCGAAAATCTCTGCCGCACCGGCAGCGTCCGGGCGGTTAATGCGGATTTTCAGGTCGAGTCGGCCCGGGCGCATCACGGCGGCATCAATCAGGTCTTCACGGTTGGTCGCGCCAATAACGATGACGTTCTGCAGCGACTCCACACCGTCAATTTCAGCAAGCAGCTGCGGCACGATGGTCGTCTCAATATCGGAGGAACGACCCGAACCGCGCATACGGAACAGCGACTCCATCTCGTCGAAGAACACGACGACCGGGTGGCCCGCCTCCGCCTTCTCACGGGCGGCAACAAAAATATCGCGAATCTGACGTTCGGTCTCACCAACGAACTTATCCAGCAGCTCGGGGCCCTTAATGTTCAAGAAGTAGCCGCGAGTAGCCGAACCCGGGTTCAGCGCAGCCGCACGAGCCGCCAGGGAGTTCGCCACAGCCTTAGCAATCATGGTCTTACCGTTACCGGGAGGACCGTACAGCAGAATGCCCTTGGGCGGCGCCAGGTGGTAGCGCTCAAAAATCTCGGGGTGCAGGTACGGCAGCTCCACCGCGTCGCGAATCTGCTCGATCTGCGCGCCCAGGCCACCAATCTGCTCGTAGGTGACGTCCGGGATCTCTTCCAGAACCAGCTCCTGCGAGCGGGAGGCGGGAACCTGCGAGGTCAGCATGCGGGTGCGCGTGTCAAGGGTGACCGCGTCACCGGTGCGCAGCTGCTCAATGTCGAGGGAACCAGCCACGCGCGCCACCTGCTGAGCACCCGAGGACGTATCAACCAGCACGCGCTGCTCATCCAGCACCTCGCGCACGGTCACCACGTCACCGAAAGGTTCGGTGTCCAGGGCGAGCACCGCCTCGGACTTGTCGTTGAGCAGCACGGTCATGCCGGGGGTGAGGGTGGACAGGTCAATCAGCGGGGACACCGGAATACGCATCATGCGGCCGCTCACCTGAACATCCAGGTAGGCGTCAATCTCGGCGGGAGTCTTATCGTCGGCAACCTGCTCGTAGGTCATGGTCTGACCCTCATGCACCGCCAGCACAATCGCCGAATTCAGCGGCGGCATAACGTTCTGCGACAGGGAGGCGCGCAGACGCTCCACCTGGTAGCGCATGCTGGTGATTGCTTCAACGAGCTTGCGGTTCTTCTCCCCCGCACCACGAATCTGTCGGCTCATATTGTCGCGGGTTGCCTCCGCCGCGGAGAGTCGACGCAGCACGGCGTCATACTCCTGTGCGCTGACGGGCTGACTGCCGGGCAGGGAGGTCGACCCGAAAGCAGCCGAGTAGTGCGGTGCCGCGCTGGCTGCACTGTGGGCGGTGCCGTACTGGGGGGTCCCTGCCTGATCTGCAGATTCGTGGGTGGACACGGTAGCTCCTTTAGCTGTTCGTCCTGTGTGAGAGGCTCCCCGGCGCGTAATGGGTGCAGCGGGTAGTCCGGTGAGTGCACTGCGGGGGCTCCAGGCAACGCCCGTGCCCCCGCAGGTCAATGATTCATCAATTATTCAGCAGACTCGATGCCGTTCTGTTCGAGCGCAATCTCGTTCGCGCGTGCGGCGTGAGCGGCAAGGTTCTTCGCATCGCGTGCTGCGCGGCGAATCTTCTTATCGGTCACCTCACGCTCACCCACGTTCATGGGAATCCACGCGTTCATATCCTCTTCAGAGAAGTCAGTCTTGGACGCGCGACGCTTCGGTGCCAGGCGTACCGCACCGTCAGCCAGGCGACGAGCCACAACCAGGAACGCGGTGTGTGCCACCATGCGGTGGTCGGGGCGGACCGCCAGACCCTCCACGTGCCAGCCGCGAACAATGGTCTCGTCGCATTCGGGTTCGGTGAAGCGGCCGTCCAGGCGCATGCCCTCAACCAGGCGGGACATCTGGGTCACGGTCGCAACGTAGCAGATGAGCACGCCACCGGGTGCGAGCGCCTCCGCCACGGCGTCCAGGCACTCCCAGGGTGCGAGCATGTCGAGCACGACGCGGTCGACGCTGCCGGGCTCTTCAACCTGCGGCAGGGTGTCCTGCAGGTCGCCGATGCTCAGCTTCCACGCCGGGTGGGGGCCACCGAACATGGTCTCGATGTTGCCGCGGGCGACGTCTGCGAACTCTTCACGACGTTCGAAGGAGTGCACGCAACCGTAGTCGCCGACTGCGCGCAGCAGCGCGATGGACAGTGCACCGGAACCGACGCCAGCCTCGACGACGCGTGCGCCGGGGAAGATGTCTGCCTTGACGATGATCTGGGCGGCGTCCTTGGGGTAGACGACGGCTGCGCCGCGCGGCATGGAGAGCACGAAGTCCTTGTAGAGGGGGCGCAGCGCCTGGTAGAGGATGCCGTGAGTGTTGGCGATGACGGTGCCTTCGGGTGCGCCGATGAGGTCGTCGTGCTTGAGGAAGCCCTTGTGGGAGTGGTATTCGCCGCCTTCGGCGAGGGTGATGGTGGTGATGCGGCCGCGTTCGTCAGTGATTTGGACGCGCTCGCCGGGGCGGAAGGGGCCGCGGCGGTTGATTGCGCCGGTGGGGGTGTGGGTGCCGCTGCTCACGGGGTGATTCTCCTCGGGTTTGGGTCAGTCTGTGCTGTTCGCGCTTTGCGGCGAACTGCGGACGGAAAAAGTCCTTTTCTATTTTAGCGGAGTCTGCAAATCGGCTGTGGCGTGTTCCCCCGCGGGCGTGATAGGGCGGCAGATAACCGGGTAGCTGGTTTTTTGCGTGGTCAGCCCTGGATACAGTCGAGAACGCAGGTATAAAAAAGCACGAGGGTAGTGCTCACGATTATCACCGTGATACTACTCCCCGCACTTTTTACTATCTATGCAAGACGATATGAGGTATCTCCAAAATTTGCCTCGATACTCAGTTTGCCACCGAGTGCCTCAATGTAGCGCTTAAGAGTGCTGATTTGAGTCTTATCAAGGTCGCCTCGTTCCAACTTGGACACGCTGTTCTGAGAGACATTCAGCTCAGCAGCAATATTTTGCTGAGTCATCTGAGCCTGCTCTCGAAGTTCACGGAGTCGATATGCACGTACTTCTGCAATCATCTCTTCGGCGAGCGCGTCAACAGCTTCACGGTTGTAGGGACGAAGAGCGTACAGTTCGTCCATTACTGATGTAGTCATTTTTCGTCCTCCTTCCAAATGGTGTTGTGTGTGGGTAAGACTATGCAGTCTTATAAATTACGTAGATGCTCTTTGTAGATTTGTTCAGCACGAGGAACGTTCGTGCGGTACCACTTATTCCAGTTTCCCGACTTATCTCCCGCAACGAGCATAACGGCTTGCCTTCGGGGATCAAACACAAAAAGTATGCGTATTTTACTTTGACCTGAGGAGCCTGGCCTGAGCTCCTTGAGATTTTTAATAGTTGAATATTTGATGTTGTCAACCAGGGGCCTGCCAAGAGCAGGACCTTCCCTTTCAAGAACCTGAAGAGAGGCAACTACCTGCTCGTAGTCATCGTCACTTAGCTCTTGAAGCCAGGATTGAATATACCGGAAGTCGATGTTCCACATACTCCAAGAATAAACCCTGTAGGTTGTATTTTCAATACGGTTGAAATGTAAAAGTGTATTGAAGGGGCAGAAAAGCGCAGGGCGGCACTACGGCTTTCACACCGTAGCGCCGCTCCTGCGCTTCAACGTTTTGTAGGGCGTTATCTCTAGAGGACCACGCCCAGGCGTGCCGCCAGGATGTCACGCACCAGCGCGCCACCGCCGACGGTGGTGTCCGCCAGAGCCTTCACAGCCCACGCATCCACAGCCGCCAGGGCAGCCGGAGCGTTCAGGTCCTCGCCGAGTGCCTCACGCACAGCGGTCAGCAGCTCAACAGCCGCCTCATCGGTGACACCTTCAGAACCCTCACGGCCCTCAGCCACCGACGCTGCATGACGGTAAGTGTCCAGGCGAGCCTTCGCGTGCTCCAGCAGCTCATCAGTCCAGAACCAATCCGAACGGTAATGCTGACCCATAATCGCCAGGCGCACCGCGTTCGCGTCCTCACCTGCCGCGCGCAGACGCGAAACCAGCACCAGGTTACCGCGGGACTTGCTCATCTTGTGGCCATCCAAACCGACCATGCCGGTGTGCGCGTAATGCTTAGCGTGCGGACGTGCAGACACAGCCCACGAATGGCCCGCACCCAAATCATGGTGCGGGAACGTCAGGTCGTTACCGCCAGCCTGAACGGTCAGCGAACCATCCACAAAACGGCGGGCAATCATCGTGCACTCGATGTGCCAGCCGGGGCGGCCCGCGCCCAGCTCGCCGGCATCCCAGCTCGGCTCACCCTCGCGCTCAACACGCCACAGCAGCGGATCCAACGCGTCACGCTTACCGGCACGGTTCGGGTCGCCGCCGCGCTCAGCAAAAATCTCCAGCATCTCATCACGGGTCAGGTGGCAGACCTCGCCCGGTGCCCACGAGTAGCCCTCAGTGTTCGCGGGCAGCTCACGCACAGCCTTCAAGTCCAGGTACACGTCGCCGTCAGGATGCACCACACCCTGCTCGTCCGTGAAACCGGGCACGCGGTACGCCAGGCCGCGGCGCAGCAAATCCTCAATCAGCGGGAACAGCCACTCAATGGACTCCACCACACCCACATAGTGCGCCGGCGGGATCACGTTCAGCGCCTTCATGTCGGTGCGGAACAGCTCCGTCTGATCCTCAGCCAGCTCACGCCAATCCACGTTCGTGGCGGTCGCGCGTTCCAGCAGCGGGTCGTCCACATCGGTCACGTTCTGCACGTACGTCACCGGCACGCCCGCATCCAGCCAGGCACGGTGTAGCAAGTCAAAAGCAACATAAGTGGAGGCATGACCCATATGCGTCGCGTCGTACGGGGTGATACCGCAAACGTACAGGCTCGCCGCCTTATCCTCCTGAACCTGAACAATCTCATCAGCCGCAGTATCAAAAATACGCGGCAGCGCAGCCTGACCGGGCAGAGTCACAGAGGCGGGGGCATCCCAAGCTCGCATGGGTTTCCTTTCCGTAAAAACGCCCACACCGGTGGACGCGCCACACCCGCCGCCCGGCCTAAGGGCATGCGGGTGCCAAAAAATCTACTCCAATAAGAATACCCGCCCGTGAGAAACTCACGGACGGGTATGTCATATCACGCTGAGGGCTAAAGCCTTAGAACGCCGAAGAAGTAGCGTTCAGAACGCCAGTGCCCAGACCAACGAAAATCAGGATACCGAGCGCAATGCGGTACCAAATGAAAATGCCGTAGGACTTCGAAGACACGTACTTCAAGAACCAGCCAATCATCAGGTAACCCACCACGAACGCGACCAGAGTCGCAACGATCGTGGACGGGATACCGTAGTAGCCGGTCGCCTCAGCACCAGTGAACACCTTGAACGTCTTGTACAGACCAGACATGAACACTGCCGGCAGAGCCAGAAGGAACGAGTAACGAGCCGCAGCCTCACGGGTGTAACCCATGAACAGACCCGCAGTAATGGTGCCGCCCGAACGGGAAACACCCGGGATCAGTGCCAGCGCCTGCGCGAAACCGTACAGAATACCGTGACGGAACGTCAGGTCCTTCAGCTCACGCTGCTCACGACCGAAACGGTCCGCAAGACCCAGGAACACCGCAAAGACAATCAGCATGGTCGCCACAACCCACAGGCTGCGGAACTGGGTGTCAATGTAGTCTTCCAGCAGCAGGCCCAGAACGCCGATGGGCAGGGAGCCGAAAATAATCAGCCAACCCATGCGGGCATCCGGGTCGTTACGCGGTACGCGGCCGGTCAAGGATCCGAACCAGGACTTCAGGATGCGAACAATATCGCGCCAGAAGAAAATCAGAACCGCAGTCTCAGTACCCAGCTGGGTGATTGCGGTAAACGCGGCGCCCGGGTCAGCCCTCTCCGGCAGGATCTGGCCAACAATGTTCAGATGCGCCGATGATGAAATCGGCAGAAATTCGGTCAGGCCCTGAACGAAGCCCAAAATAATTGCTTGAATCCATTCCACGGTTTCAAGGATACAGGAGGCGCGCCCGCCCGGAGCGGTTCGCGGAAGGTGATGTGGAACTTCCGCAAACCGCCCCGTCCACACTGTGAAACGTTCAGGGTTCCGGTTCCCGCGGTACACCGCGGTGCAACCGGGGCTTATCCACGGCTCATTCACGGTTCAAGAAGGCCGCGCAAACGCCTCAAAGACGCGTCAAAGGTGCGTCAACAGCGCACCCTCCGGCGCAAGCGTACTAGCCGCACGACCAGTCAAAAACACCGGTCTCAAAATCAAAAACAGCGCTACCGCACCCAAAATTCAGCACATCAAACTCATCGAACTCAATATAACGAGCCGTCATGCCCTCCGGCAGGCTCTGCGCATAAAAATGGGTGCCACCCAGGTGAGTACCCACCGCAATCAGCGGCTTAGCCCACTCAAACCACGCCGAATCCTCCGCGTCCCAATCGAACGGACTCAGATAACCGGTATCCGGGTCAACATTCTCAAACACATCACTGGGGACCTTACCGGCGTTCGGGTCATCCGTCGGAACCCACCCCACCAGAGCAAGCTTACGAGCCAACGGCTGCTGCTGATCAGCCAACGCCCAGGCGCTGAAGCTCTCCTCCTCACCACGATGCTCACCGGGACGGCGCACATCCTCAGGCGGCTGTGTACGGGAAGCGAACTCAGCCTCAGTCAGGTACAACACCGCAAACTCGGCATCCAAAATATCGCGCAACAGAAGCTGATACGGATGCACCCGAGCCTGCGCATACTGCACCTCAAACGGGTCATCACTTGTAGCATTAGCAACACCCTCAGTCGCCTCATCCTCAGCGAACTGGCCATCACCAGCGAAGAAAGAGAACGCCACCACGCCCGGATACTTCTGCGCATCCGGCAGGTACTCCTCCGACAACCTCACCGTAAAAATATGCTGCATCGGCAAACCGGTAAACGTACTGCGCGGCCACTGATCCTGCTCAATACCCGGACCAGTCGAACCCACCCAGCCGGCCTCCCACACCTCGGGGGAACCGGCAGGCAGAGCAGTATCATCACCACCGCGCAGCTCATAATTCCAGGCACGAGCAGAAGAATCGGTGCCCGCCGCATCAACGGGGCTAAACACCATCGCGTAGCTTTTCATGAGAGTTCCTCCCTGCAGATTATTCGCCCCACAGCCCGCCAATGCACACAACACCTGCGCACATTAAACAGCTAAAGGGCGGGATACATACTCCCAGTATGCATCCCGCCCCCTACATCATGCGCGGTTAACGGTCACCCGCAACCCTGCACAAAGCATATACAGCTATCGCCTAGGCCTGGCGCTCATCACGCAGCGCACGGTTCACAGCCGAAATCATCGCCTTCAGAGCCGCGCGAGTAGTCGAGCTATCCACGCCAATACCCCACAGCACGCGAGAACCAACAGCAGCCTCAACGTAGCAAGCAGCGTTAGCAGTCGACGAAGCCGACATGGTGTGCTCCGAATAATCCATCACACGAATATCCACGCCCTCACCCGAAAGGATGTTCTGCAGAGCATCCACCGGGCCGGTACCCGAAGCAGAACGAGTGTACGTGTGACCATCAATATTCAGACCAACACGCAGAGTCGTCGCACCAGTATCAGCCGAATCAATACTAATCGACTCAATACGGTACTTACCCCAACGCTTCTCAGGATCAGCAGCAGGCAGGTACTCATCCGCGAAAATGTTCCACAGCTTCTCACTGGTCATCTCGCCACCCTCAGCGTCAGTACGAGCCTGAACAATCTTCGAGAACTCAACCTGCGCACGACGCGGCAAATCCAGACCGTGATCCTGCTTCAGCAGGTACGCCATACCGCCCTTACCGGACTGCGAGTTCACACGAATAATCGCCTCATAGGTACGACCCAAATCGCGAGGATCAATCGGCAGGTACGGAACCTCCCAGTACACCTCATCCACGGTCTTACCTGCCTCAGCAGCGGTACGCTCCAGAGCCTCAAAGCCCTTCTTAATAGCATCCTGGTGAGAACCAGAGAACGCAGTGAACACCAGGTCGCCACCGTACGGCGAACGCTCGTGCACCTTCAACTGGTTGCAGTACTCAACAGTCTTACGGATACCGTCAATATCAGAGAAATCAATCTGCGGATCAATACCCTGGGTGTACATGTTCAGACCCAAAGTCACCAGGTCAACGTTACCGGTGCGCTCGCCATTACCGAAGAGACAACCCTCAATACGGTCAGCGCCCGCCAGGTAACCCAGCTCAGCAGCAGCCACGCCGGTACCGCGGTCATTATGCGGGTGCAGCGACAGCACAATGTGCTCGCGGTGGTTCAGGTTGCGGTGCATCCACTCGACCGAGTCGGCGTACACGTTCGGGGTAGCCATCTCAACGGTAGCGGGCAGGTTCACAATCAGCTCGCGGCCGTTCTGACCAATCTCCAGCTCCTCAGCCACAGCGTTCACCACGCGAGCCGCGTACTCCAGCTCGGTGCCGGTGAAGGACTCAGGCGAGTACTCGTAGATGACCTTAGTATCAGAAATCATCTGCTCTTCGTACTTGCGGCACAGGCGCGCACCCTGCAGGGCGATATCCAGCACGCCCTCCTGATCCTGGTTGAACACCACGCGACGCTGCAGCACGGAGGTCGAGTTGTAGAAGTGCACAATCGCCTGCGGTGCGCCCTCAATCGCCTCAAAAGTACGGGCAATCAGGTGCTCACGCGCCTGCACCAAAACCTGAATGGTCACATCTGCGGGGATGTGGCTGTCCTCAACGAGGGTACGCACAAAATCAAAGTCAGTCTGCGACGCCGAAGGGAAACCAACCTCAATTTCCTTGTAACCCATCTTCACCAGCAGCTTGAACATCGCAAGCTTACGGTCGGTGTCCATGGGGTCAATCAGCGCCTGGTTGCCGTCACGCAGATCCACTGCGCACCAGCGCGGAGCCTTCTCAATGACCTTATCCGGCCAGGTGCGGTCCGGCAGGTCAACAACAATCTGCTCGTGGAAAGGGCGGTACTTATGTACCGGCATGGGGCTGGGCTTCTGGTGGTTTTTCATCATGAATTCCTGTTGGTTGGTCCGTCTCGCTCTACCCCAATGGTGGGGCTCGTACCGTACCGGGTATCGGTCCCCGGCAGCCGTGGTCAAGGCGGTGCATCAGAAAGGATGCAAAGGTGAGATGCCGCGTCAAAAAGCCGGAACGGTTGCGGCAGATTCTAGCGTGCCCCGTTCCGGCGAATAAGCAGCAGGTTCACTGCCTGGCGGGTAACCCCGCGCATGCTCTCACCGACAATAGTCATACCTCCACGCTATCACAGGCGCCGGAGGCGGCGGCAGGGCACACGGGACGCCGTCCATCATCTGGAAAGAATTAACGGCAAAGGGGCGCAGCCACCATTTCTGGCGCTACGCCCCTTCACTTAATATTCACGCATCAGCGCTGTGTTCTACTCGGTTCTACTAGCTACAACCTAGTAGGCGAAAGCAGTCTGGCACTTGTTCTGATCAGCAGTCTGACCGGTCGCGTTACCCGCAATCGCAGCCTCCTGCTTCTCCATCGCCTCACCGGACGGGAAGTCAGTACCAATCGTCACCGACACGCCCAGAACCTCTTCGGTCGCCACCAGGCGGGTCACGTTCAGCTTCGCCGCGATTTCCTTCGCCTCCGCCTCGTAACCGGTCGAGTAGAACACCGTGGTGAAGTTCGTCGGGTTAGCGGAGGTACCCGGAGTAACATTCGAGTAGCCCAGGCCCTCAATCACCGGAGCAATCGTAGCCGAGCGACCATCCAGGCCGGTCGCGTTGTACACGTTCACCGGAACCGTACGATCGAGCTGAACCGGAGCGGCTGCAGTAGCCGGCGCCTCCGGAGCCTTCTCTTTCAGCGACTTATCGTCACGCAGACGCTGGAACACATTCGCAGCATCCACAGAAAGCTGCAGGCGGTTCGCGTCCTGGCTCCACGGCTCAGTCGGCACCGTCGCAAACACAACATTCGACAGGTCCACGCCACCAAGAGTCGCACCAACACCCACCAGAGTGCTGATATTAGCCAGGTTCTTATCCACCGTCACGTTCTGAGTAATCGCCTCAGAAATGTTAATCAGACGGCCCGGATTCGACAGAGTACCCTCGCTCTTCACCTTACGCAGCAGCGAAGACAAGAAGCCCTGCTGAGCCTGAATACGACCAATATCGGAACCATCCGAGAAGCCGTGGCGGCTACGCAAGAACGCAAGAGCCTGCTCACCCTCAACAGTAGAAGTACCCGCAGGAAGCTTCAGGCCACTGTACTCGTCATCAATCGGAGCGTCCACACACACCTGAACGCCGCCAACGACCTTCGACAGCTCCTTCACAGCGTTAAAGTCCACCAACATGAAGTGGTCAATATTCACACCGGTCAGCTTGCTAATGGTCGCCACAGTACAACCGGCACCACCGCGAGACAGAGACTCGTTGATCTGAACATTCTCCTCAGCCGGGTACACAGTGCCGGTCTCAGGGTCAGTACACTGCGGAACGTCAACCATCAAGTCACGCGGGAACGACAGCACGCTCACGTTCTTACGGTCCTTGCTGATCTGCAGCAGCATCATCACGTCCGCGCGAGCCTCAGAATTGCGGTCGTCCTCATCACCGTACGCCCCGTTATTACCCTTACGGGTATCGGAACCAATCACGAGAATGTCCAAGGCGCCGTTCTCCAGGCCGTCCTTGTAATTGCTGATGTTCAGCTCCTGAGTATGCAGATTATTGCGCATACGCAGAGCCACCACACCACCGTAGCCGACAACAACGACGAGCATGCAAGCAACGAGCAGAGCAATCCACTTATTGCGGTTTGAAGTCATGACCGTCGTGCGCATATGACGACCGGTGCTTCGTAAACGAGGTGCCTGGGGCATACCTTTTCTCTTTCTGCCGGTGAGCAAGTGCTTTCTCAGAGTAACACTCTTCCCTATGAGCGCCGAATGAGAGTGAAAAGTTTCACCCGGAGGCATGTACATATTTCCGCAAGCCACCGGATGAAAACTATGGATGCGCGACCGCCTCTCGGAGTAGTCCCTCAAGGCGATGCGCTCAGGAAAGCTACTAGAATCCCAGGCGGTTCAACGCACGCGCGTCAGACTGCCATTCCTTCGCAACCTTCACATGAATATTCAAATAAATGCGGGTACCAAGCATCGCCTCAATCTGCTCACGAGCCTTCGTACCAATCTTGCGCAGATTCGAGCCGCCCTTACCGATAATGATGTACTTCTGCGACTCACGCTCCACATACAGGTTCACGTGCACATCCAGCAGCGGGTTATCCGCCGGGCGGCCCTCACGGAACTCCATCTCCTCAACCGTCACAGCAATCGAGTGGGGCAGCTCCTCACGCGCACCCTCCAGGGCGGCCTCACGCACCAGCTCCGCGATAAGGGTTGCCTCCGGCTCATCGGTCAGCTCACCATCCGGGTACAGCGGCGGCGACAGCGGAGTGTACTGCGCCAGCAGGTCAGCAACCGCATCCACCTGGAAATGCTTCACCGCAGACACCGGGATAATCGCAGCCCAGCCACCCTTACCGTCAACCGGCATCGGCTCAGCAACCTCACCGGCACGGCGCTTAGCCGCAGGACCCGAACCCTTCGCGAAAGGCACAGCATCATTCTTGCCGCCCTTACCCTTCTTCGCACGATGCGCGGCACGCTTAGCACGAGCCGCACGCTCAGCGCTCATGACCTCCTCGCCGAGCGCCTCAACAGCCAGCAGCTGCTCACGCAGCTCCTCAGAGCTCACAGTGTCAGCCTTCGTCACAATAGCAACCACCGGCTTATTGCTCGACGCCACCAGCTGCGAGGCAATGTAACGGTCACCCGGACCGATCTTCTCATTCGCCGGAATGCAGAAGCCCAGCACATCCACCTGCGAAAGGGTGCTTGCCACCAGGTCGTTCAGACGCTCACCCAACAGAGTGCGGGGGCGGTGAATACCCGGGGTGTCCACCAGGATCAGCTGGTACTCGTCCTTGTGCACAATACCGCGGATCGTGTGGCGGGTCGTCTGCGGACGGTTCGAGGTGATAGCCACCTTCTGACCGACCATAGCGTTCGTCAAAGTAGACTTACCCGCATTCGGGCGGCCCACCAGCGACGCGAAGCCCGAACGGAAATTCTCCGGGTAGGTCGGCAGCGGGGTGCTCAAGTCCAGCATGCTCAAATCGAGCGGGGTGTACTCCTGGTCCATGTGTTTCTCCTTATTAAATCCCGGGGTCAAACCCCGGGCGGGGTATGGGGTGCCAGCCTCATCTGCCTGCGCCTTTTCTGGGCGGGGCGGCCGACTCAAAGCGTGTTAGGGAAGATGCTGTGCATCTATGTTCGGTATCTAGCGGTTGCCGTGCGTATCGGTGGCAGGTTCAGCTTCTGCGGTATCTCCCGGCAAATCCGGATGCGCGTGCGGCTCAGACACAGCGGGCGGGTCAGTATCCACGGTGAGAATGTCAGCAGCCTCAGAGTTCAGGGAATGAGGCTCCGGTGAGCTAGACCCCGAGGAATTAGACTCCGAGGATTCCGGGGAACCTTCAGCGTTCTGCTGCTCATCACGAGGCGGCTCATACCACGCCTGCAGCATATCCACCTGGTGGCGGCGGCCCGACGAACCAATCGCACGAATATGAATGCCGTCAATCTCAATCTCAGAACCGATAATCGGCACCATACCCAGATGCTTAGCGAGCAGACCGCCCACCGTATCAACATCTTCATCGTCGAGTTCACGACCGAAAATCTCACCCAGCTCATCAATACCCAGACGGGCAGAGAGGCGGAACGTGCCGTCATCGTTCAGCGTGTACTCGGGGCGCTCATGGTCGTACTCATCAGAAATGTCGCCGACCAGTTCCTCGATCAAATCCTCAAGGGTAATCAGACCGGCGGTGCCACCGTACTCGTCAACAACAATCGCCACGTGCGTGGACTCGCGCTGCATCTCACGCAGCAGATCCATGGCACGCTTCGACTCGGGCTCAAAACGAGCCGGGCGCATCAGTTCAACCACGGTCGGCAGGGCGGTACCCTCCGGAGACTCCGAATGCAGGATGAAGGCGCGCATCGCGTCCTTCAGGTAGAGCACGCCCAGAATCTCATCGCTCGAATCACCAATCACCGGCATACGGGAATAACCCGAACGCAGGAACAGGCTCAACGCCTCACGCAGAGGGGTGTCACGGCTGGCGGTGAGCATGTCGGTACGCGGAACCATGAGCGAACGGATGCGGGTATCGTCCATCTCAAAGACAGACTGCACCATCTGCGCCTCGTCGTCCTCAATGGTTTCAGCGTCGGAGGCGCGGTCCAGGAACTCGCGCAACTCCTCCTCGTCGAACACGCCCACCGGGGCTTCAGCCGAACGTTCCGGTGCCAGGCGCACACTGAGCTTATCGAGCAGACCGGTCGCCGGGCTCAGCAGAACCGACAGGTAGTGCACCGGGCGAGCCAGCACACGAATCGACGCGACCGGGCGGTTACGACCTAGAGCACGCGCCAGCACGTGCAGAATCGGGTAGCCCACCAGCGCAACGATTACGAGGGTCAGCACAGCGGCGAGCGCGTGTACCTCAACCAGGTTCAGCAGGCAGGTCATGGTGGCGAGCACCGCTGCTGCGGCGGCAATGAGGCGGGTCAGACGCAGCGGGTGCGTGTACGCCTCGGAGTCACCGTCGAGGGTGCGCTGCAGGACGCGGGCGCCGAGGGTGTCCGGGTGTGCCTCCACCGCTTCCTCAGCCTCGTTGTGCGGCAGGTAGGTGAACGCGGTTTCGGCGATTGCCGCGACCACGGTCAGGCAGAGCGCGAGAACGGCGAGGAGGGCCGTGAGTAGAATATCCACGCCGCTCCCCTAGTGTCGGGTTTCGACCGGTGCCGGGCGGCCCAGGAACTCTTCGAGGATGGAGCGCTGAATGCCGAACATTTCAGCTTCCTCTTCGGCGGTGCCGTGGTCGTAGCCGAGGCAGTGCAGAATGCCGTGGGTGGTGAGCAGGCACAGCTCGTCGAGGGTGCTGTGACCCGCGTCTGCGCCCTGACGTGCGGCGACGGGCGGGCAGAGGATGATGTCGCCGAGCATGCCGCTGGAGGGGTTTTCGGGGGTTCCCGGTTCCAGCTCGTCCATGGGGAAGCTCATCACGTCGGTTGCGCCGGGCAGGTCCATCCACTCGATGTGCACGCGTTCCATTTCGTCTTCGTTCACGATGGCGATGGAAAGGTAGGTGTCATCGGCAAGGTGCATGCGCTTGAAGGCGTGCTCGACGAGGCGGGTGAGCACCTCGGTGTCTACCGCTTCGAAAGATTCGCGGATGAAGGCGTCGGTTGCCGGGTCGGCACCGGTTGCGGGTTCTTCACAGTCGAATTCGATCTCTGCCACCGTTTAGCGTCCTTCCGGGGTGGTCTGTGCGTTGTCGGGGTTGTGCTCGGCGTTCTTTTCGGAGCCGCCGTTAATGCCGGCGCGGTCGAGCAGCTTTTCGGCTGCGGCCTCGATGGTGGCGCGCTTGACCTTGCGGTTGCGCTTGCGTTCCATTGCCTTCTGGTCTTCGCCCCACTGATCGTAGGCGGACACAATGTTCGACACCAGGGTGTGGCGCACCACGTCAGAGGATTCCAGGATGCTGAAGTGAATATCCTCCACGCCCTGCAGAATGTTGCGCACCTGCTTCAGACCGGAGGCGGCGCCACCGGGCAGGTCAATCTGGGTGATGTCACCGGTAATGACCATCTTCGAGCCGAAGCCCAGGCGGGTCAGGAACATCTTCATCTGCTCGGCGGTGGTGTTCTGCGCCTCGTCGAGGATGATGAATGCGTCGTTGAGGGTGCGGCCGCGCATGTACGCCAGCGGTGCGACCTCGATGGTGCCCGCTTCCATGAGCTTGGGGATGGTTTCGGGCTCGAGCATGTCGTGTAGCGCGTCGTAGAGCGGGCGCAGGTACGGGTCGATCTTCTCGTTGAGGGTGCCGGGCAGGAAGCCCAGACGCTCACCGGCTTCCACGGCGGGGCGGGTGAGGATAATGCGGTTCACTTCGTGGGTCTGCAGCGCCTGCACAGCCTTCGCCATGGCGAGGTAGGTCTTACCGGTACCCGCCGGGCCGATGCCGAAGATGACGGTGTTCGCGTCGATAGCGTCCACGTACTTCTTCTGGTTAATGGTCTTGGGGCGAATCGTGGTTCCGCGGGTGGAGAGGATGCTGGTGGACAGCGAGTGCGCCGGGTTGCTCAGTTCGTCGCCAAGCATGCCCATGAGGCGGTGAATGACCTGCACGGTAATCTGCGTGTCGTGGCTGGAGAGCACGCGCAGTTCGTTCAGCAGCTTAGCGGCGGTGTTCACGGCCTCGGAGGGGCCGGTGATGAGCACGTCCAGGTCCTTGGGGCGCAGGCTAATCTGCTCGAAGTAGTCCTCGATAATTGCCAGGTGCGCGTCCTGCGGGCCGAGCACGGCAATCATTTCTGCAGCGCTCTTGAAGGATACGGTGCGCGCGGTTGATAGAGGTCGGGAGGTAGTCATATGGGCTCCTTGGCTAGTGATGTATTTACAAGTATAGATGTGCGTGATGTGTCACGCTCGGGGTGGGCTCTATCAGCTAGGTTCTAGCAGGCGCTTTTACCGGCTGGACTGTGCCGGAGCTGGACTTGAGCGGCGGCGCTCTACCGGAGGTGCTCTACCAGCGGCCCAGCACCACGTTCAGGGTGCACATGGCGGCAGATCCGGCGGTGGAGGAACGCAGCACCTCGTCACCGAGCAGTGCCAGCTGCGCGCCGGCGTCGGTGAAGAGCTGCACTTCGCGGTCGCTAATGCCACCCTCGGGTCCGACGAGCAGGTAGATTTCTTCGGGCAGGTTCTCTGCCTCCACAAGCTTGCGTGCCAGGGCGCTGAGGCGTTCGGTCGCCTGCTCGTGCAGGATGAACACGGCGGCGGACTGCTCCGAGCCGGCTACTTCTTCAATGAGTTCCACCAGGTCCGCGGTGCTGTACAGGTCGTACACTTCGGGAATGAGCGCGCGGCGCGACTGCTTCGCGGCAGCGGTGACGGTGTTCTGCCACTTGGTGTGTGCCTTGGAGGCGCGCTCCCCCTTCCAGCGCACGATGGAGCGGTCAGCACTCCACGGAAGCACACCGTACACGCCCAGCTCGGTCGCGGTTTCGATGGCGAGCAGGTCGCGACCGTCCTTCGCGAGCGCCTGCACCAGGTAGATGGAGGGCACGCTACGTTCCTCGCGCAGCTCCTGCACCTGCACGCTCACACCATCCGCGTTAATGGAGGCGACCGTACCGAGTGCGCGGCGGCCGGTGCCGTCACCCAGGTCGATGCGTTCGCCAAGCTCGAGGCGCTTGACGAGGGCGTGCTTGCCTTCGGAGCCGCTGAGCGCGCAGGTGGCGCCGGGGGTGAGTGCGTCGTATTCTTCCGTGCTGATGTAGAAGATGGGGGCGCTCATGGTTCTCCTTGAGGTGCGGGTTGAAAGCGTGGGTAGTGTGGGTGGCGTGTGAAAGAGGTGTGCAACTTAGCGCGGGCGCGTACAGCGCTTTTCTGTTAGCAGTGCTGACAGTAGCGCTAACAGCAGTACTGACAGGAAAGCGGCGGGTGCGGGTTGAGTACCGCACCCGCCGCATCCTCAGCTTGGTGTAGGAATCCTACTTGAACTGGTCCTTCAGGCGGGAGAAGAGACCACCGCGGTGCTTAACCTGCGAACCCTCGGTGAGGGATTCACCGCGCAGGGCGGCGAACTGGCGCAGCAGTTCACGCTGTTCTTCGGTCATGTCGGTGGGGGTGACCACCTGGATACGCACCAGCAGGTCGCCGCGACGCTCGGTGCCGAGCACGGTTGCGCCCAGGCCGTTGAGGGTGATCACGTCACCGCTCTGAGTGCCTGCCGGGATAACAACTTCCTGGTCGCCATCAAAGGTCTTCAGCGGAATGGTGGTGCCCAGTGCCGCCGCAACCATGGGGATGTTCACGGTGGTGGCCAGGTTGTCGCCCTCGCGGCTAAAGTACTTGTCGCGCTTGACGTTCAGGTCAATGTACAGGTCGCCGTTGGGTCCACCATACAGGCCTGCTTCGCCCTTGCCGCGCAGGCGGATACGCGCCTGGTCGTGCACACCTGCGGGAACGTTGAAGGTCAGCGGCACGTCTTCACGGACGCGGCCCTGACCGTGGCATTCAGGGCAGGGAGTCTTGATGACGGTGCCGTAGCCGTGGCAGTCGGGGCATTCGACCTGCTGCATGACGGTACCGAGGATGGACTGCACACGGCGCTGCATGAAACCGTGACCGGAGCAGGTGGTGCAGGTTTCGGGCTGGGTACCCTCTGCGGTGCCTTCACCGTTACAGGACTTACAGGTCACGGCGGAGCGACGCTCAATGGTCTTCTCAACACCGAACACGGCGTCCTGCAGGCTGATGGAGACGGTAATCAGGTCGTCCTGGCCCTGACGCATGCGGGATGCGGGGCCGCGGGCACCTGCCGCGCCGCCGGTGAACATGTTCAGCAGGTCCTCGAAACCGCCGAAGCCGCTGAATCCGCCGCCCGGGTAGCCGCCGCCTCCGGGGTAGCCTGCGCGGCCCTGTTCGTCGCCGGTGGTGTCATAGTTGCGGCGCTTTTCGGGGTCGGAGAGCACCTCGTAGGCGAGGGTGACGCGCTTGAACTCTTCGGCTGCGTCCTCGGAGGGGTTCACGTCGGGGTGCAGCTGGCGTGCCTTCTTTCGGTACGCCTTCTTGATCTCTTCGGGGCTGGCGTCTTTCGATACGCCCAGAGTATCGTAGTGGCTCATGCGTTTCCTTCCTCTCGAGACGATGGCGGTGCTCGATGAGTGCACCGCCAACAATGGTCGTATCAATTCTAGGGGATACTACCCCCGACCCGATACAATGGCTAGGCTGAAAGGGGCCGCTCCCGCTATCCGCTTAATCTGCTGGGCGCCCGAACCCCGTTTTAGCTTCCCTGCCGGTTCTGTCTCGTTAGTTCCGGCACTGTCACCGTCCTACCGGCTCTGCTGCCCCTACCGCCCCAAAGGAGAATACGTTGAGTACCCACCACTCCCCCTACGGCTGGGGTGCCCAGGATCTAAACGCCGCCCGCATGAGCCGCCAGGCGCCGCCTCCGCGTAAGGTGCCGCTGCGCCGCGGCCTGCTCATTGAGGATATTAACGGCTGGGTGGGTGAGGTCGTGAAGGCTGAACGCATCGGCGGTGCCCTCTTCTTCGGACTCGAGGACGCGAAGGGTCGCGTGAAGAATTTTCCGCTGGGTCCTGGCTACCTGATTGAGGGTGAGCCCGTTGAGATTGTCGCCCCGGTGGCTGCGAAGGAGCCCAAGCGCACGATTTCTCGTTCCGGTTCTATTGCGGTGAAGAACGCCCCGGCTAGGGTGGCGCGCGCCTCCCGCATCTGGGTTGAGGGTCTGCACGACGCCGAGCTGGTGGAGAAGGTCTGGGGCCACGATCTGCGCGTTGAGGGCATTGTCGTGGAGCCGCTGCACGGCGTGGATGATCTTGCCGCCGCTATTCGTGAGTTCGCGCCGGGGCCGGGCCGCCGCCTGGGTATTCTGGTCGACCACCTGATTGAGGGCACGAAGGAGCAGCGCATTGTTGCCGAGGCGATGGCTGTGCCGGGTGCCGCCGGGCACGTGAAGATTGTGGGCCACCCGTTCATTGATATTTGGCAGGCGGTCAAGCCCTCGGTGCTGGGTTTGAAGGCGTGGCCGCAGGTGCCGCGCGGTGAGGACTTCAAGAAGGGTACGCTGCGTCGTCTGGGCCAGCCGCACGAGACGCAGGCGGATGTGGCGCAGGCGTGGAAGCACATCCTCTCCCGCGTTGACTCCTACGCTGACCTGGATCCGACGTTGCTCGGCCCGGTGGAATCGCTCATCGATTTTCTGACCGAGCCGGGCGCCTAACCCCACCCTAACCGCACCTGCAACCCGTTATTCCGCCCCCGTCTGCGGGCGCAGGTGTGAGTTTGCTCAGAACCTTTCCCTCGAAGGCATTATCCTGTGGGTTTTGCCCGCTCAAGCGGTACAATAGTTGAGCGTGTGGCATTGCCCCTGTGGGTTTTGCCGCAACATCACTACACTCTTAGGTCACCGCCGCTTAAACGATTTGCCTCTTCGGAGGGTATTTCCACCGGCTTCGGTGACCGCCACAAGAAACTTCTATCGAACCAGGATTTTCGTGACTAACGATGTTCGCCCGGCAACCGGGCCTCAGAAAACCCGTAAGATTAGCGTGATTCAGGACCGCAACCGTGCGACTCTCGCTCACTTCGGCGGTATTCTCGGCATCATCCCTTCGGCGGCGGTTTTCTACGTCAGCCGCAATAACGCACCCTTCGCTGAGCAGGAAGCTCGCGAGGCGATGAACTTCACCCTCCTGCCCTCCATTGCCCTGGTGGTGCTGTGGGTTGTATCGTTCCTGCCCGGCATGGGCAACATTGCCATGGTTCTGGGCGCGCTCGTATGGCTGTTCATGGCTATCGCGTCGCTGCGTGCCGGCATTGAGGTGAACCGCGGTGAGCCGTACAGCTACCGCTTTAACCCGCGCCTGCTGGACCGCTTCTACTCCACCGAGAACGCAGACTCTGCAGAGTCCTAAAAACCGCGTTGCCTCATAACCACGTGGTTCCAGGACCGCGCTGATAGCTTTGACGATGAATGCCCCGCACGTTGTGTGCGGGGCGTTTTCGTGTTTAAGTACTGCTGCTCTAGAGGCTATTGGCGGAGGCGCTACACCGGTGGGATTGTGCCTGCTGCATCTGCGTTTGTTACTTCTGCGGGTGTCGGGTGTTCTGTGTCCGCTGGTTCTGCGCGTGTAGGGCTTGCGGGTTCTTCTGCCGGGGCTTCTTTGCCCAGTGTGCATGAATTGTCGCAAACTCTACCGAATGGTGCTGTAGATAATTGTTGTTAAACGATCGTGGGCCCCTGTTACCAGGAGCCCACAACCGTATTCACTCAACTTCAGCAAAGACGAGAACACGCTGTTAGACATATACCGTCCTGCCATAACCTATTATGGCACAGCGTAACCTTCAACCACAACTTGAAATTAGAGGTTTTGGGAAAATTTTTCTCAGGAAAGTATTCGAAAAATACGCACCCTCAAAGTGGTGTGAAAGAGTGGAAAATTCTTTCAGCTAGTCCAGCACAAATGCGAACAATTAGCACGCCCGTGTAAGGTTTAGTACTCCCCTGACACTCCTCCAAAAAGCCCCGAAAAAATTTTTAAAAATTTTTCTGAACCCACAAAAACACCCCGAAATCACCGAAATATTACGGCAATTCCAGGGTGTACGCCGGACGCAGGCGGCGGCAGGGGCGGGGCTCATACGAAGCTACGACAGATCTGAACCAAGGCACAGCCCCACCTGAAAAGCCCCTTATCACGCAGGTATTTCTTAGTTCTCCTCGTGCTCTTCCGAGACTTCCGGGAGCAGCTCACGGGTGACTGCATCGCCCAGAAGGCGACCCTTGAGGGTCAGGCGCACGTGAGCTTCAGGGTCAGGTTCAGCCTGAGAAGTTAAAGCATCAGGCTCAATCAGAGCTTGAGAAACCAGCCAGCGTAGGGAGGCGCCCAGCTGCGCCTCATCGTGCACGGCGAGTAGCTCGCGCATCGCCAGGCCCTCACGCACACGAATCATGAGCATAATCGTTTCAAAAGCACGAGTGGCGGTGTCCAGCACCTCACGTGCCGCCGCCGGGGACTCCCCTGCACGCACCTTCTGCGCGTACGGCACCGGGTGCTTCACGTTCCACCAGCGGGTACCGTTGACGTGCGAGTGCGCGCCGGGGCCGATGCCCCACCAGTCCTGGTTGCGCCAGTAGGCGAGGTTGTGGTCGCTGCGGGTGTCCTCGCTGCGCGAGTAGTTGGAGACCTCGTACCAGGTGTAGCCGGCTTCGGTGAGTAGCTCCTCGGCGAGCAGGTACATGTCCGCCATGAGGTCCTCGTCGGGCATGGTGTATTCGCCGCGGCGAATCTGCGCGGCAAGCTTCGTGCCGTCCTCCACGATCAGCGAGTAGGCGGAAATATGGTCCGGTTCGTAAGAGATTGCGGCGCGCACGCTGCGCTCCCACTGTCGCAGGGTCTCCCCCGGCGAACCGTAGATCAGGTCCACGGACACCTGCAGGCCGACCTCCTTGGCCCAGGCGACGACCTTCGGCACGTTCGACGGCGTGTGGGTGCGGTCGAGTACCTGTAGCACCTCGGGTACGACGGACTGCATGCCGAAGGAGACGCGGGTGAAGCCGCCGTCCTTGAGGGTCTGCAGGTCTTCGAGGGTGACGGAGTCGGGGTTCGCTTCGGTGGTGACTTCTGCGCCTTCGACGAGACCGAATACGTCGATGGCTGCTTGCAGGATGCGTACGAGGTCGCGGGCGGGTAGTTTGGTGGGGGTGCCGCCTCCGAAGAAGACGGTATGCATGGGGCGTTTTGCGACGCCGGAGGTTTCGAGGGTGCGGGCGGCGAAGAGGATTTCTGCGATGGCGTCGTCGGCGTAGGTGCCGAGGCCGATGCCGTCGCCGAAGTCTTCGGTGGCGTAGGTGTTGAAGTCGCAGTAGCCGCAGCGTACGGAGCAGAAGGGGATGTGTACGTAGAGGCTGAAGTCGCGGGTTTCGCATCCTGCCGCGCTGGTGGCGGGGATGCGCCCGTCGCGGGGTGCGGGGGCGCCGGTGGGCTGGGCGGGCATTCTGCCTCCTGGAACTAGGTGTAGAGATTGAGGGAATTAAATGGGCGGCGTATCAACAGACGAGGCGCAGAGAACCCGGCGGTACACGAGGCACCAGCCGGGTTCTCCACTCAAACAGGTCAGCACACAGCCGGAAAAGCTACAGCAGCGAAAGGCTACTTCTTCTTTTCCTTCTCCTCGCTCGAAGACAGTGCCGCAATGAAGGCTTCCTGAGGAACCTCCACACGACCGACCATCTTCATGCGCTTCTTGCCTTCCTTCTGCTTCTCCAGCAGCTTACGCTTACGCGAAATATCGCCACCGTAACACTTAGAAAGAACGTCCTTACGCATCGCACGGATGTTCTCGCGGGCAATAATACGCGAACCGATAGCCGCCTGAATCGGCACCTCAAACTGCTGACGAGGAATCAGCTCACGCAGCTTAGAAGTCATCATCAGGCCGTACGAGTACGCCTTATCGCGGTGAGTAATGGCGCTGAACGCATCCACCTTCTCACCCTGCAGCAGGATGTCGACCTTCACCAGGTCGGCCTCTTCCTCACCATCGAACTTCCAGTCCAGCGAAGCGTAACCGCGGGTACGGGACTTCAACTGATCGAAGAAGTCGAACACGATCTCTGCCAGGGGCAGGCGGTAACGCATCTCCACACGATCCTCGGACAGGTAATCCATGCCGCCGATCTGGCCGCGGCGAGCCTGGCACAGCTCCATAATCGCGCCAATGTACTCGCTCGGGGCAATAATCGTACACGCCACCATGGGCTCGCGAATCGTCGCGACCTTACCCTCGGGGAATTCGCTCGGGTTGGTCACACGCTTAGCGTTACCAGCCTCGTCCACCACGTCGTAAATAACGTTCGGTGCGGTCGAAATCAGGTCCAGGTTGAACTCGCGTTCCAGGCGCTCACGCACAATCTCCAGGTGCAGCAGACCCAGGAAGCCACAGCGGAAACCGAAGCCCAGAGCGGCAGAAGTTTCCGGCTCGTAAATCAGCGCGGCGTCGTTGAGCTTTAGCTTATCCAGTGCGTCACGCAGCGCCGGGTAGTCCGAACCATCAATCGGGAACAGGCCCGAGAACACCATCGGCTTGGGGTCCTCGTAGCCGCCCAGGGACTCTTGTGCAGGCTTCGCGGCGGAGGTGACGGTATCACCCACACGGGACTGACGGACGTCCTTCACACCGGTAATGAGGTAGCCCACCTCGCCCACACCCAGGCCCTTCGACGGGACAGGCTCAGGGGAAATCACGCCGATTTCGAGCAGGTCATGCTCAGCGCCGGTGGACATCATCTTAATCTTCTGACGCGGCTGCAGGCTACCGTCCACAACACGCACATAGGTGACCACACCGCGGTACGAGTCGTACACCGAGTCAAAAATCATGGCACGCGCCGGGGCGGATGCGTCACCCTGCGGGGCGGGAATCGCCTCCACAATACGGTCCAGCAGAGCCTCAACACCCTCACCGGTCTTACCCGATACGCGCAGAACTTCGTCCGGCTCGCAACCAATCAGGTTCGCCAGCTCCTCAGCGTACTTATCGGGCTGAGCCGCGGGAAGGTCAATCTTGTTCAGCACCGGGATGATGGTCAGGTCGTTCTCCATCGCCAGGTACAGGTTCGCCAGGGTCTGAGCCTCAATACCCTGGGCAGCGTCCACGAGCAGAAGCGCACCTTCACACGCGGCCAGGGAGCGGGACACTCATAGGTGAAGTCCACGTGGCCGGGGGTGTCAATCATGTTCAGCGCGTAGGAGGTGCCGTCAACATCCCAGGGCATGCGCACTGCCTGAGACTTAATGGTGATACCGCGTTCACGTTCAATGTCCATGCGGTCCAGGTACTGCGCCTTCATATCGCGCGGGGCAACCACGCCGGTGGCCTGCAGCATACGGTCTGCGAGGGTGGACTTACCGTGGTCAATGTGGGCGATAATGCAGAAGTTGCGAATAATCGCGGGGTCGGTCGCCGCCGGAACGGGCGGGTTCTTCGACATGGGTGCCAATCACATCATCCTTTCGAGATGCTGGCTGCGGGTATGGGCATAGTTACCTATCATTTTCCCATACCCGCGCCATATGTGCGAACGGACCTAGCGTTCCGAAGAATCCTCCGCGGATTCCGCACCATCATCGGCAGGGTTTACGCCCTCGGAGGCGCCGCTGAGGGAATCCAGGTAGCCCTCAATATCCTCGGCAATCACCTCACCGGAGACAGTGCGCAGCGTCGAATCCATCTTCTGCTCAATCTCACGCACCAGCTCAACCTTCTCGTAGTCCTTCGCCATTTCTTCGGCGAGCTCCGCCTCCCACTCATCAGCGTGGGCACGCAGGCGGTCGTACTCCTCCGATTCGACCTTGATGCCGAGGATGACTTCCAGCGCCTCAATCAGGCTCACGACCGCACGCGGGTTCTGCTGGTCAAAGCTCAGATACCCAGGGATGCTCATACGCAACATGACCGAGGAAGACAGGCCGTGCTCAGCGGCGAGCGCAGACATCGCCATCGTCACCGAGGTGGGGCCGGTGAAGTCCTCATGCAGAATACCGGGAATCGCCGCCAGCTTCTCGTCGTGAGTGGTCAGCGTGTACGGGTACGGGCGGGTGTGCGCCACCTGATCCTCAAAGGTCTCAACGAAGATCGCGTGGTCCACGTGGAGCTTCTTCACGTACTTGAAGAAGCGGGTCATGAACCGCTGCAGGCACAGGCTCGGGGCGGGGCCGGTCACCACGAGCAGGCGCAGGCGGCGCTCCGGGATGGTGACCATGTTGTAGAAAATCTTGGGCCACACCAGAACCGTGGATTCGGAGTTGTCATTGTTCAGCAGCTGCGGGGCGACGGAGGCATAGTCGTAGAAGTCGTCCATGTCGAAGCCGGGGCTCTCATCGCACGGGTCGAACGCGCGGTGAATCACGTCGAGGGCGTCCTCACCGTTGCCCGGGGGTTCCTTCGCGGAGTTGAAGCCGACCAGCATGACGGTCGTGTAGTTGTCCTCCTCGGAGGATTCGCCCAGGCCCAGCTTGCCGAGCAGGCCCTTCTTTGCGGGCTGTTCTGTGGAGGCGGGCTTGGCGAAAGCGTCAAAGAGTCGGGCGGGAGGGAAGTTCGGCTGGCTCATCGTTGTCCTTAGCTCGTGGTCGGTGGTTGTGTGGTGGGTGGTGTTGTAAAAAATATGTTCTATATTCGGTTATGCCGCCCAAACCCCGGGCGGAAAGGGGAAACTATGTTAGAAAGGCAGAAGCGCCAAATCGTATGGAGTGCCAGCATAAACATCTGGCAACTCACCATTAGCTACCTTCTCACGATACAAGCTGGTTACTTCGCTGTAGTTGAAGGGGAATTCCTTAGCTTCGTTCCTACGCTTAATCTCTGCCAGCCCCCACTCATATTCGGCACCGGGGCGTGCCGCCGGAGCATTAAAATAACGCCCGTTCAACTCAGCTCGCATCCACCCCTCCGGAGTATTTACATCAAACGTGGGCTTCGTAAAATCGAACGGGGCACGCCAATAATCAGGGTCTTCACGATAATCGTAAGCTTTTTCTGCGTTCGCGCTACTCATGGGGAACCTCCTGATAATATGCAAAAATGTGTACCCACATCGGCGCCATGTGAGACGCCGCGTGGGGCGCTCTGATAGGCGCGGTGTGCGGTACCGCCGATAGTTCCCACTATACGGGCTTCCACGCGACCCGCAAGCGGTTTCGTCACCGGGCGGACGCCTCCAAAGAATCTGGGTGTAAAAATTCAGTAACGAGTCACCAGATGCGAACACATCACTCACCCGCAGTTGCGTTTAGGCTTTCGCCTATTACCCTGTGTCCTGTCATGGTGTGTCCCCGTAACAGGGTAGGGCGGGTTAAGATAGCTGGTATGGATTCACAAGGTATAGGAAATCTTTTTGCTGGTGTATCAGCACTTGGGGCTATCGTTTCGGCGATTTTAGCCTATATTACGTGGCGTCAAGCCCTTGGCTCTAAGGAGGCCAAGGCAAAGGCAGATGAGGCCCACAAAGCAGCTCTAGATATGCGTGATGCAGCTCAGCGCTCTGCAGAAGTTGCACAAGAAAAGGTCAAGCAGGCTGAGCGCTCCGCAAAGGCTGCGGAAGAACAGGTCAAGCAGGCTGAGGAATTGCTTGAGCAGATGTCAGATATTGCTTCCAACCTATGGCGGCCTGAGTTTGAACTGACTAATGTACCGAGAACAAGCATCTTCAATCTACGTAACGTCACTATGGGCCCTATTAAGATTCTTGAGGTGGTGAACTTAAGTCAGTTTATAGATAAAAAAAATATCAAAGAGACCGTTGAGAAAGAGTTTGGCTCTGGCGAGATGGTCCGCATTACCCTAGATTATTATGGGGACGACAATAACCTGCGTCTCCGAATCGACGGGCGGGATAATATCCTCTGCGTCCCAATTGAATATAATCGCAAATCCTAAAATAGCTCGAGTGCATCATCAATCTATTTTTAACCGGATTAAAGTTAAAACTGGTAAGGGTCTTTCGGAAGGAACCTCTAATTTTAGTTGTGCCTCACGATAACTAGGTTATAGTTCGGAGAGCATTGTCAGGTGCATGAATTGGTCATGATTTACTCACAACTTTATAACGGGTAAACACCCACAATAAACGATTCGGGCATAAAGAAACCCCTGCGTTCCCCTTAGAGGAGGGGGAACACAGGGGGTCTCTGCCCTTAAACCAGAGAGGTACTTAGGTACCCCGCAAGTTTTAGAAAGCCTTGTTTACCAGCGCAGCAAGACCGGACTTCTTGTTTGCAGCGGTCTTCTTGTGCAGAACACCCTTGGAAACAGCCTTGTCCAGCTTACGGTTCACAAAACGCAGAGCCTCAACAGCAGCTTCCTGGTTCTGTGCCTCAACAGCAGCCTTGACCTTGCGGGTCGCGGTCTTCAGCTCGGACTTTACAATGTTGTTGCGCAGGCGAGCCTTCTCGTTGGTGAGGATACGCTTCTTCTGAGACTTAATGTTAGCCACAATTAAACTTTCTGTTTTGTCTTATTGGTCGGTGAGGGCGACGCTGGCCGATCATCGACTGAGCGGCGTGGGGATGCCTATGGCAACCGGCCAGCAGTGCCCGATGACCATCGGACACTCAACCACACATAATACCAGATGAACAGCCTCCACGACAGACCCCCGCGGAGAGAAAAATACTGTGAAAACCGCTACACGCAGCCTCCACATCCGGCGCAGATAATCCGCACCGGTCGCCGGTGAAACTACCGGCACAGGGTGTTAGCCGTTATGGCGAGTCCACGCACGCTCAATCAGGCGGAACGTATCCTCCGGCATAATCGCACCCTCGCGGCGCATCGCATCCGGGCGAACACGAATCACACGGTTCAGCTTCACCTCAGAAGCGCGGCCCTGCGGATCCCACGGACCCGAACCAATATCAAGGTAGTTCGAATCAGCGTGCTCACGGTTATTGTGATCCTTGCTGGTCATCATCAGCGCCAGCAGGTACTCACCGTCACGACCCACCAGAAGCACCGGGCGGTCCTTACCCTGCGAGTGGTCCTCCTCAAAGGGAACCCACGTCCACACGATTTCACCCGGGTCAGCGTCGCCGTCCAGGGAGGGCGAGTACTCAAAGTTGATCATGTCGCGGTAATCGCCCGGGTAATCCGAACCGTCGGATGCGCCGGTCGAAGCCGGTGCGGAAGGCTTAGGCGCCGAGGACTTTGCCGAGGAAGGCTTCGGGGCGCTCGGCTTAGGCGCCGAAGAGCCGGAGGTACGAGCCTCACCCTGACGAGATTCACGCTGACGAGATTCATCCTTGCGGGACTCACTCTTCTGGGAGGGCTCGGAGCCGCCCTTAGACGCAGTAGCGTCGTTGAGGGCATCCTCTGCCGCCTTCTGCAGGAAGGGCAGCAGGGCAAAGAAAATTTTCTTCAGAATTTCGAGCATGGGCTCTATTATGCACTACAGGCGCGGAGGTAGAGCAATCGCCAAAACAGCCTGCTCCACCGCATACACCGCGTCCTGCGACTCGCCCTTCAGCTGCGCGTCCGCATCAGCCAGAAGCTGCACAATATGCGCCAACTGGGCGCCGGTAAAACGGCGGCCGTCACGCTGAGCCTGCTCAACCTGCCACGGTGACATGCCCACCTCACGCGCCAGTTCGTTAGCGCTCATACGCACGTGGTGTACGCGCGCAATATTGCGGATGCGCATGGCGAGCGCACCCAGCATCGGAATCGGCTCCGTGCCGGTGGCGAGGGAGTGGCGGAGCAGACGCAGAGCCTCCGGGGCGTTACCGGAAATCGCGGCGTCACTCACACGGAACGCGGTGACCTCGGTGCGGCCGCCGTAGTAGCGGTTCACAGCCTCTTCGGTGATGTCGCCGGGTACGTCTGAGAGCAGCTGCTGGCATGCGGCGGCAAGCTCAGCAGTGTCGGAGGCGGCGGCCGTCAGCAACGCCAGAGCGCCGCCGGTAATCGGGCGCTGAGCTGCTGCGAACTCCCCCGCCAAGAATTCGCTCTTCTCGCGGTCGGTCTTGAGCGCCTTGCAGTTGATGAGCACGAACTGGGAACGCACCAGGTCGATGAGCTTCTTGCCGCGGTTACCGCCCGAGTGGTTCAGAATGAGCATGATGTCCGGCTCAGGGGCGTTCAGGTAGGCGAGCGTATCGGTCAAAAACTCGTCGCTCATGGAGGCGACGTTCTCAACCTCAATGATCTTTGCCGAACCGAACAGGGAGGGTGAAGCGTGCAGAATCAGCTCCCCCGCCGTGTAGGTGGCGGCGTTAATCTGAACGCGGTCCACCTCCGGGTGGATGCTGCGGAACAGCTCACGCAGGCGTGCCGCAGCGCGGGAAGCAAAGTACTCCTCCGGGCCGTAGAGCATGACGGCGGGTGCCGGGGTGACGGTACGCCACGCGGTGTCGAGGGCGGGGCCGCCTCGGCGGGCGTAGCCTCGGGAACCACCACGCTGGGTTGAACGCTTACGCTCGGACACGCTTATCACTCGCCTTTATCTGCAGGGTACGGGTTGAACTCGAACCCCGCTGCGCACGGGGGTGCGGCGCGGGTAGAGTCTCGAGTATCCATCATAGCGTTTTCTTCTCGGGTGCCTCCTAGCGTTGGGCAGGGTGAATTGGTCAGGGTTAGTTGGTTAGGTACGGGCGGGCTGCTGGGTGCGCTGATAGGAGGGCGCGGTGTGCGGTACCACCCGCAAATACTGCCGGTGCGTGACCGCGCGGTAGCGGCGCGCATCCACCCACCACAGGGCAATGCTCAACGCCAGCACGCAGAGGGCGCTACACACCACCGCCGGGACGTTCGAACCTGGCTCCCACGGGTTACCCGGCGCGTGCGCGGCAGTGTGTGCCGCCCACTCGATACCCTGCGCGGCAAGACCACCAGCACGAAGGCACACATCCGCCAGAGTGGGCAGACCCAGTAGCATGAATCCGAGCGCCACCAGCCCGGCGAGCATACTCAACGGCGCCAAAGGAGCCGCAATCAGATTCGCCGGAACAGAGTAGAGCGGCACCTTACCGCTCATCGCCAAAATCAGCGGAGTACACCACAGGGACGCCACAATCGGCGCGGCGAGCATTTCCGCGCAGAACACCGGCATGACACGCATGAGCAGGCGAATCAGAGGCGGGCCCAGCAGAATCAGCGCGGAAGTTGCCGTCACCGACAAGGCGAACCCCATATCCACGGCAAGGTGCGGGGCAGCAAGCAGACATATCAGCACCGTCGTTTGAAGCGCCGCCAAGGACTGGCGACCCGAACCGCGCAACATCGCGTAAGCGCCGAGCAGACCCATGGCAAGGGAACGAATCACGGACCCCTCAGAGTCCAGCAGCATGGCGTAGGCGAGCACCGCCGCAACCCCGCACAGCACCATGAGGCGGTGTGGAATGGCGAGAGTGCTCAGCCGATGCACAAGCGGCGGCAGGGCGTGGGCGTTTGGCGGGGTAGGTTGTTGAAGCTGGGCAGGTTTTTGAGGCTGGGCTGGTTGTAGAGTATGGGCGGCGCGCCGGGGGTACGCGGGGCGGTGAGAATGACCCGCACCTCTGCCCCGCAACCGCCGCGTCCAGGAACGAATCAGCAGGTACATACTCGCGAAACGGTACGGGCGAATCGCCAGCACCAGCCGGTACGCACCCAAAACACAATGGCAATATTCGCCCCGGACACCGCCGTAATATGGCTGAGTCCGCTGAGCTTATACTCCTCCCGCGCGGTGGAACTCATCAGTGAGTCGTCCCCGTAGGCGGTGCCCAAAACCAGCGCCGCCGACTCCGTGTCGAGGGTGTCCAGGGCGCGGGTGCGCAGCTGCTCCTTGAGTGTGGACAGGTACGGCTCCTCCGCAGTGCGGGTGGTAGTGTTCGACCCGGCACCGGAGGCGGGCGCGGGAAAAATAGTCGCGCCGCTCAGCTTCGCCGTGGAGCCGTTAAACTCCACCGTGCCGAGGGCGGTCACCTTCATGCCCGGATAGATTACCTGCGGGCGCGCGGTGCCGCTCCCCCGCTGCTTAGCCGCCGATCTCATCTCGGCGCTCGCCTCCGAACTTGCCTCCAAACTGCGCGCGGCGCTCTTTGCCAAACCGTCACGCCGGTACACGCGCACCCGCTCATTCACCAGCGCACGCACGCTCCGCCCCTGAATTTCCTCCAGCTTAATAACCACCAGAGTAGTGCGCGAATCCACGCGGCGAACCTGCTCCACCGTGCCATTCAGACGAAGCGAGGCACCCTGCGCCTGCTGCAGGGTGGCGCGGGATGCATCCACCCCCGTAGCGCACAAAAGCACCGCCTGAACCGTCACAATACACGCCAGAAAAACCAGCTGACCCGTCGTGCGAAAAATCAGGCTGTAGGGCATCACCGCACGCGGCGGAAAGAAGAGCAGAATCGCCAGGCACCCCAGCAGGGCAATGAGCACGCACGCCAGCGGATGCACCACCCGCCACGTGCCCACGGTCAGCGCCGCCGCGGTAAAAGCCCACAGCGCCAGCACCGTAAACTCAGGCGAAAGTCCAGGTGAATGAGGCTTCCCTGGGCGCGCAGTTCCTGCTCATCACGGCGGGTACGCCACCGCTCAGCGCCGATGCTCCAGCGGTAGCGGGCACGGTCATACACCGTAGCCGCGGACCGGGTGAGGCGCAAGGACCCGGGAAAGAGTGCCCAAGCCCACGCCTGTTGGCTGTTCTGCCGGTGGTTCTGCTGGCGGTGCATTAGACCGTCACCAGCGGACGCAGATTCTCCAGCATCGACGGACCAATGCCGGGCACCGCATCCAGCTCATCCACGCTACGGAAACCGCCGTGCGCCTCACGCCAGGCAATAATGCGCTGAGCCATCGCCGGACCAATACGCGGCAGGGACTGCAGCTCCTCAGCAGTGGCGGTATTAATGTTCACCGGGGTTGAGCCCTTCTGTGCGCTGCCTGCAGGAGTTAGCGTACGTGCAGGCTGGGGCTGAGCACCGCCCTGAGATGCGCCGTTCTGCGCCGCACCATTCGCCGCGTTAGCTTGACCCGCATTCGCCGTGCCACCATTGGGCTGAATCTGCGCCGGAGCAGCCGTCTCACCACGATGCGGCACATAAATCTGCACCCCGTCACTTAGCGTACCGGCAAGGTTCACGCGGTCCAGGTCAGCATCCGCGGCGGCACCGGAGGCGGCGGCAATCGCATCCACGGTACGACCCTGCGCGGGTAACGTGTACACGCCGGGGTTGTTCACGGCACCCGCCACGTGCACCCGCACGGTAGCCTCACCGGAGGCGCCACCCTGCGCAGATTCACTCGGGTTAGCACCCGGCTGGGCAGTAGACTGGGTGCCAGGCTGAGCACCGGGGCTCTGCTGGGCGCCCACCGCCTGCACCGACTCGGCGGTAGCACTCGGGGAGGCAATCTGCTCGGCACGCGGCGCCGCCGAAAACTGGGTCACACCCCACACCACGGCAACCAACGCCAACACCGCCACCAGAAGCAGCACGCGCGGCGACAAGCCCCAACGGGTACTGCGGGTGGTGCCGGGCTGATCAGCTTGCTCCCACTCCGCCCAGTCGTCCACCTCGTTCCAGTCGGGCTGCTGATCCCAGTCAGCCCAGCCATTCGACTCCGGGCGGGATGCCGCTGGCTGAGTGGTAGATACATGCTGGCTGGTAGGTACGGACTGGGCGGCAGGCGCGGGCTCGGCGGGTGTTTCTTCGGCGGGCACCTCCGCAGGCGTTACCTCAGCGGCAATAGCCAGCGGCACGGTATCCTCGGCATCCGGCGTACCGTTCTTGCGGGCGCGGGGGCTGCGGTAGAGGCTGTTCATCAGGGAGCGGGCGCTACGCTGCGCGCCGCCCTGCTGGGCTGCGCTGTCCTGCACAGGGCTCTGTACAGCATTCTGGTCGGGTTTGGGGGTCATGCTCGTCATACCCCTACCCTAGGCTCACGCGCGCGAACGCACGAGCGCACGCAAAGAACCTGTGGATAACTCCCCTCGCACAACGCGAAAGGAGCCATCCACAGGCTCATTTTTGAAAAATATGCAGTTTTTGTTCAAAAACGGCGAGTTGCGGTTTGTCATAAAACCGTCACAAACACCTCAGCCGCACGAGCTTCCCACGCCGTTTGAGAGCAGAATCTAGCCTTCGCCTAGTCCTCGCGCGGAAGCTCAGTACCCGGAACACCCAGCTCCGAAGCACGCTTATCAGCCATCACCAGCAGGCGACGAATACGGCCCGCAATCGCGTCCTTCGTCATCGGCGGATCAGCCAGACGACCCAGCTCATCCAACGACGCGTGCTTATGCAGCACACGCAACTCACCGGCATAGCGCAGATGATCCGGCGCCTCATGCCCCAGAATCTGCAGGGCACGCTCCACGCGGGCGCTCGCCGCAACAGCCGCCTGAGCGCTACGGCGCAGGTTCGCATCATCAAAATTTGCCAGACGGTTCGCGGTCGCACGAACCTCCTTGCGGGTGCGCGCCTCACGCCATGTGGTCAGGGTGCTAGTCGCGCCCATACGCTCCAGCAGCTGCGAAATGGTCTCGCCGTCACGCACCACCACGCGGTCGGTGCCGCGCACCTCGCGTGCCTTCGCAATAATGTCCAGGCGACGAGCCGCACCCACCAGCGCGAGCGCCGCCTCCGGGCCGGGGCAGGTAATCTCCAGGGAGGAGGAGCGACCCGGCTCGGTCAGCGAACCGTGCGCCAAGAACGCACCGCGCATAACCGCCTCGGCATCCTGCAGGGAGCCGTTCACCACAGCCGGCGGCAGGCCACGCACCGGGCGGCCACGCAAATCCAGCAGACCGGTCTGGCGAGCCAGCGCCTCACCGCCGTGATCCACACGCACAATGTAGCGGCCGCCTCGACGCAGGCCACCACCGCTGACGCTGGTCAGCTCAGAGTCATGACCGTAAATCTCCGCAATGGTGCGGCGCATGCGGTGGGCGGTTGCCTCGTGGTCGACCTCAGACTCCACCACGATTCGCCCCGAGACAATGTGCAGGCCTCCGGTAAAACGCAGAATCGTAGAGATTTCTGCCTTACGAGCAGAGACTTTCGTTGCCTCGTAGTTGGCGAGTTCGTCCTTGACGAGCGTGGTTAATGCCATGAAAGGTCCTTCTGGGCGTAGTGTTTAAGTCTAAAAATCAGGAAAAGAGCGCACAAAACAGCCAGCTCAAGCAGCACGCCTGAGCCGCACATCCAAGCCAGTCAATCTAAGAGCTCAGCTCAAACGCTTCGTTATACGCAGCCGCAAGCTTCAGCGGGTCGTGCACATTCGGCTGGGCGCTGGAACGCAGATGCGCCCACACAACCTTCGCACCCATTGCAGAAGCCTCACGCTCCAGCTCGGAACGGTGATCAGCCTGCATGTCAGCGTCAGCAATCACCGCGTCCAGGTGAAGCTTCGGGGCGTACTGGCGCAACAAATCCAGGTGCGTTGCCGGGGTGAAGCCGACCGTCTCCTTATCGTCGGAGAGGTTCATGACCACGCAGCGGCGCGCCTCCGTGCGGATAATCGCCTCACGCTGAGCGTCCAACAGCAGATGCGGCAGAACCGACGTACGCCACGAACCCGGACCCAAAACAATCCAGTCGGATTCTTCAATAGCGGAGAGCGCCTCCGGGCAGGGGCGAGCGTTCTCAGGGGTCAGACCAATATCGTGAACGCGTTCCTCCTTCGAGAGGTTCACCTGGCCGACCACTTTCACACGCTCAATACCGCCGCCGTTATGCTCACGCAGCACGGTGCCGTAAATGACCATCGGATCCAGCGCCATGGGCAGCACGCGGCCGCGCGCATTCAGCAGGGCACCCGCCCAGTCCAGACCGGCAACCGGGTCATCCAGTAGCTGCCAGAGAGTCGCAATCAGCAGGTTACCGAGTGCGTGGTAATCCAGCGGGAACTCACCCTCGTAACCCTCTGGCGCGCTAAAACGATGCTGCATCACATCACGCCACGTGCGCCCCCAATCGGTGTCATCACACAGCGCAGAAAGCGCCATACGCAAGTCCCCGGGAGGGAGAATACCCATCTCCTCACGCAAACGACCCGACGAGCCGCCATCGTCAGCAACCGTCACAACGGCCGTCAAATCAGGCGTGACGTGGCGAAGCGCAGACAGGGAGCCGTACAGCCCGTGGCCGCCGCCCATCGCCGTGACCTTCGGCGAACGGTGCGTGGTCTTCAACAGGCGCAGAGCCTGAGTCGGCAGAGCCGGAAGGCGCGGAATACCCTGAGTGTCATAACTGGTCGAATGGGTGGACATAGTAATACCTCACATACCCGGAAGGAACGGTATGCCGGCCCCACGGGTGCGGGGCCGGACGGCGGCTAATGAAACACGACGCGGTGGTTGGGACGCGCCGGGCGGAACTTACTCGCGGCCCTTGTCGCGGTGCTGAACATTCACGTTCAGCTCACCGAAAGCAGAGAGACGACGAGCCAGTTCCTCCGTCACAGCCACGGAACGGTGCTTACCACCGGTGCAGCCAATTGCGATGGTGGCGTAGTACTTACCCTCACGGCGGTAGCCCTCAAGCACGGGGCGAAGAGCCGCAAGGTAGTTGCTGATGAACTCCTCGGTGCCCGCGTGCTCCAGCACGTAGTCGCGCACCGGGGCGTCCTGACCGGTCAGGGGGCGCAACTCCGGAACCCAGTGCGGGTTCGGGATGAAACGCATATCAGCCATGTAGTTAGCGTCCGAAGGAGCACCGTACTTGAAGCCGAAGCTCATCACGGTCAGGTTCAGCTTCTTATCCGCACCCTCAGCAAACATTTCACGCACGGTACGAGCCAGCTCGTGAACGTTCATGCCGGTGGTGTCAATGGTGCGGTCAGAAGCGAGGCGCAGACCTTCAAAGAGAGTGCGTTCAGCGCGGATACCGTCGAGGACGCGACCCTCACCCTGCAGCGGGTGCGGGCGGCGCTGAGCCTCGTAGCGGGCAATAATGGTCTCATCCTTGGCGTCAAGGAAGAGCATGGAGAAGTCAATATCGGACTTGCGCAGAGTCTCAATCGCAGCGGGAAGATCGGAGAACAACGCGCGGGCGCGAACGTCAATACCGAGCGCCACCTTCGGAACTCGCGCACCGTCGCGGGTCACCAGCTCAGCCAGGGAACCGAGCATCTGCGGCGGGATGTTATCGATAACGTACCAGCCCTCATCCTCCAGTACATTTGCGACGGTGCTACGGCCTGCACCAGAAATACCGGTAATCACCAGAATCTGAGGGCGCTCCTCACTCTGGGCGGACTCTACCGTGGCGGGCTTGCTCTGATTCTCGGGCATGGTGCTTCTTCCCCTTCGACGCGAAATACTCTCTATGCCATGATACAAGACCTTTATCTGACGGTTCAGGGGTACGGTCAGAAATTTCACCAGTATGACAGAAATATGAGCCGCTCCCCCGACGGAACCCCGGCTGAAAGAAACCCGCATCACAAGTGCTTGCGCATAATGCTCTCCAAGGGAGCTACAGGAGCAGGCGGGCGGCAGAGCTACGGAGGGTGCAGGAGAGGGTACAGCAAAGCCCGCACGATACCTCCCACAGGAGGCACCGCACGGGCTCCACGCTACGAACGTTTCGAACTATGAACGCTCCGCAACTACACGCGGATGCGCCAGGTTGCCATAGGCCAAAAGCTCAGGCAGAAAGCTCCGGCAGGAAAGCCGCCACATGCTCCAACAGACGCACCGACAGCTCCTTCTTCGAACCGGAGAACACCGGCGCCTCATCGTTCAGAGTCGACAGCAGCGTAATCGTGTTATCGTCCGTGCCGAAACCACGATTCACACCCACCGTATTGACCGCCAAGAAGTCCGTACCCTTACGCTGCAGCTTCTCACGACCCAGCTCCAACGGAGTCTTCTCCGCCGAACCGGTCTCCGCCGCAAAACCAACAATGAGCTTCGGACCGAGGGTGCTCTCCCCCGCCTCACGAGCCTGCTGGCGGCGCACAACGACCTCACGCAGAATATCCGGGTTGCGCACCAGCTGAATTACCGGCGCATCCTCAGAATCGGTGCTCTTCTTAATCTTGAACTCGGCAAACTCGGCGGGCCTAAAATCAGCCACCGCCGCAGACATGATCAGCACATCCGCCGCCGCGCTCGCCTCAAGGGTCGCCTCACGCAGCTCCAGGGCGCTCACCACGCGGGTCAGCTGCACGCCCTCCGGCGCGGGAACCTCAAGGTTCGCGCCAATCAGGTGTACGGTCGCGCCCAGGTCGCGTGCTGCCTCCGCGAGCGCCACACCCTGCTTGCCGGTTGAACGGTTGCCGAGGAAGCGTACCGGGTCCAGCGCCTCACGGGTGCCGCCAGCGGTAATGACCACGAGGCGACCGGCAAGAGGACCACGCAGCGATTCGGATGCGCCAGTTGCTCGACCCGAATCAGCCTGGCTGGGTTCAACCTGACCCAGCAGCGCCGAAGTCAGCGTTGCCGCACGCGCCGCCGCCAGACGCTCCTGCTCCGTGCCCGTGTACAGGGGCTCGGTCGGCGCGTAACCGGGCATGTACACCGGGTGCACCTGACCCTTCGGGAAGCGCGCAATCACGTCCAGCGCGACCGCGAAAATATCCTCCGGCTCAGGCATGCGACCCGGACCAGAATCCGGTCCCGTCAAACGCCCAATCGCAGGCTCAATCACGTGATAACCCCACGAACGCAGAGTCTGCACGTTCGCCTGAGTCGCCGGATGCTCCCACATCTGGGTGTGCATCGCCGGCGCCAAAATCACCGGGGCGTGCGTCGTCAACACCGTAGAGGACAGCAGATCATCCGCACGACCAGCCGCCAAACGAGCCAGCAAATCAGCGGTCGCCGGGGCAATCACCACAGCGTCAGCCTGTTCAGCCTGACGCACGTGGTTCACCTCCGGCACGCGGTCAAACACGTCCGTTGAGACGGGGTTGCCGCTCAGCGCCTCCAAGGTGGGAACACCCACGAACTTCGTCGCGTTCGGGGTGGGCATGGCGATTACCTCGTCGCCATTCTTCGCAAAAAGACGAAGGAGCATCGCCGCCTTGTACGCAGCAATGCCCCCTCCAATACCAACGATAATGCGCATGGTACGTCAAAGAATCCTTGTAGAAGCAGATTACTCAGCGGACTCGTCGAGGATAACCTCTTCGATAGCGATAACCTCTTCGCTACCTGCGGGGATGTACTCCTCCTCGATAGCGCCGGGGAACTCAGCCGCGCTGAAATCAATCACAGCGGACAGATCCTCGGGAACCGGGTAGCCGTCCTCGTCGAACTTTGCGCCCGGGCGGTGCTCCGCCACAACACGGTCAGCAATGATTTCACGCATTGCCACCGACAGGGACTTCTCGTTCGACTCAGCGTCAACCAGCGGGCCAACGTGCGCAGCAGTATTGTCCTGCAGGTTAGCGTAGTACGCGTTAATCTGGCGTGCACGGCGGGCACCGAAAATCACCAGGCCGTACTTGGACTCCGCCTTCTCAATCAGCGCGTCAGCGCTGGGGCTCACGATGCCCTCGGGAGCGACACCGTCAACGAAGTTGTAGTCCTCGTGTTCCTTGTTTTCGTTTGCCACTAAAAACTCCAAATAGCTTGATGGAATGTACGTACCGAACGCCCCCGCACACCGTTCGCGCTATGGCGCAAACCGGGCACACTGAGGGCACGGTCAAAACTAAAGAACTATTCTACCCTCTCAACGGCTAAAACGCACGTACCAGCCCAGACAAAAGATGTCAGCCCGGACAAAAAGGTATCAGCCCAGACAAAAAAGGTGGGGGCTCCGAAGAAAACTCTTCGAAACCCCCACCCTTCACAACGCCTCACGGCAGAACTACAGGTCGGAAGAAACTCTAGCCCCACCGCAAACGCAAAGCATGCAGATTAGGCGGCGCCAATCAGCTCAGCAATCTCCTTCGCCGCACGCTCAACAGAGTCGTTGACGACCGTGACGTCAAATTCCTTCTCAGCAGCCAGCTCAACCTTCGCGGTTTCAAGGCGACGAGCTTGCTCCTGCTCACTCTCGGTACCTCGACCCACCAGACGCGACACCAGCTCATCCCAGCTCGGAGGAGCCAAGAAAATCAGGCGAGCATCAGGCATGGTCTCGCGAATCTGGCGAGCACCCTGCAGGTCAATCTCAAGGATCACCGGGCGGCCAGCATCCAGAGCCTCCTGGACCTTAGCGCGCGGAGTACCGTACTTGTTCTTACCGTGCACCACAGCGTACTCAAGCATCTGACCGTCAGCAATCATCTGGTCAAACTCTTCCATCGAAACGAAATAGTAGTGAGTACCGTCAACCTCACCGGGGCGAGGATCACGAGTAGTAGCGGAAACAGAGAACCACACGTTCGGGTAGTTCTCACGAATGTACTGGCACACCGTACCCTTGCCAACAGCAGTGGGGCCAGCCAGTACGGTGAGAGTCGGCTGAGACATAGCTTCCTTACTGCGCCTTCATCGGCTGAAGGCACGAGGTATTAGGACTGAGAAGACTCGGAAGACTGACCAGCAGTCTTACGACGTGCACGGTTCAAATACCGCGAATTACGGTTGAAGTACTCCACCATCTTGCGACGCTGGTGTACACCAAGGCCGCCAAGGCGGCGAGTCGGTGCAATATGAAGTTCTTCAATGATGCGTTCAGCTCGAACGGCACCAATGCCCGGAAGTGCGCGCAACATCTGCCCCACCGGCATTTTAGCCAGTGCAGGGTCGGAATCGACCATGTCGAGCACCTGACGTACGGAAAGTTCACGGTCACTCAGTGCACGCTTAATTTCCTGGCGGTGTGCTCGGGCAAGTACTGCCTTCTCGCGGGCGGAGGCGCGCGCATCCTCAGTTAGCGGAGTCAGCGGCATGGTTGGGTCCCCCATTTCTGCGAGTTATAGAATTTTACTTATCAACTAATGTAACACGGATAGCACGAGAACCCCCGTTCCATCCGCGGCACTCACCCTCGCACCAACAATGCGTCTACGCACGTCAGCACGTAAATATCAGGGAGTACCTCTATAGCATAGCGGAGTATTCGCCCTATCAAAAGTGGAGCCACGTACGCACCTTGCAGAGCAGGCGCACTCCCCCACTACAGAGGTGAGCAAACTCGCATCACGCTGAGCACCTCAGCCCCCACAATACACGCAAAAAGGGCGCGCACCCCGAGCAGACTCTCAACAGAATCCACCCGGAGCACACGCCCCTCACGCAACACGCGAACTATGCGCCGCGAGCCGCCAACAGGTCATCACGAGCCGCCTGCGCAGCCTTCGCCAAACCCTCAACCGACGGGCCAGCAGCCAGCACGCCACGGCTAGAATTCACCAGCACCTGCGACTCAACTCCAGCAAACACGCGGTACAGATCAGCCGCCGAAGCGCCCTGCGCACCATAACCCGGCGACAAAATCGGGCCGTTGAACACGCTCAGGTCAATACCCAAATCAACCAGCGCTTGACCAACGGTCGCGCCAACCACCAGGCCGCACGGGCCCATCTGCTCCCACTGGCGGGAGGCGTTCTCGGCTACCGCCGCGGCAATAATGCGCTTGGCTACCGCGCCCTCGGACTCCGATGCGCCCACGTGCTGAACGCTCTTACCTTCGGGGTTCGAGGTCAGCGCCAGCACGAAAGTGCCGCGGTCATTCTCATTAGCCAAATCCAGCGCCGGACGCAGCGACTCAAAACCCAAGTACGGGCTCAAAGTCACCGAATCGGTACCCAGCGGCGAGGAGGAGCCGAGCCACGCGTCCGCGTACGCCTTCATGGTCGAACCGATATCGCCGCGCTTAGCGTCAGCAACAATCAGCACACCATCAGCGGCAGCGCGGGCAAACAGCGCCTCCAGCACAGCAAGACCAGCCGAACCGTGACGCTCAAACAGCGCCACCTGAGGCTTCAACGCCGCCGCAAACGGGGCGCAACCCTCATAGACCGCCTCAGTAAAAGCAGCCAGACCGGCAGCGGAATCCTCAAGACCCCACTGCTCCAGCAGGTTCGGATGCGGGTCAATGCCCACACACAGCGGGCCGCGCTCCGCCATCGCCTTCGCCAGACGATCACCAAAAGCAGCGGACATTACGCCTCGCCACCCTCGGAACGAGCGTCCACAGCGGCAGCCAGCTGAACGCCGTGCTCCTGCAGGCTCATGATGTCCCAGCTGTGCTCACGCAGAGCATTAATCGCCTGAACAGCCGCAGCGAACTCAGAAATGGTGGTCATGACCGGGCAGCCCACCGAAACCGCAGCGGCGCGAATCTCGTAACCATCGCTACGAGCAGCACCACCGGCGGGGGTGTTCAGAATCAGATCAATGTCACCGTTGCGGACCATGTCCACAATCGAGTGGTCGCCATTCGCCTCAGCGAACTTCGAAGCCACCAGCACCGAGTTCAGGCCGTTACGGCGCAGAATCTCAGCGGTACCACCGGTCGAAACGATCTCAAAGCCCAGCGACTCCAGCATCTTCGCGTAAATAATGACGTTACGCTTATCGTGGTTAGCCACCGAAATGAACACCTTACCGGAGGTCGGCAGCGGCGAACCAGCACCAGCCTGAGCCTTCGCGAACGCGGTGTCATAGTGCTTATCCAGACCCATGACCTCACCGGTCGAACGCATCTCCGGGCTCAGCAGCGAATCCACCACAACACCCTCGGGGGTGCGGAAACGAGCGAACGGCAGAACCGCAGCCTTCACAGCAATCGCAGTCTCCTCAGGCAGGGACGCGCCGTCCATGTTCTGCGGCAGGTAGCCCTCAGCCTTCAGCTCAGCAATGCTCTTACCCAGACCAATCAGCACAGCAGCCTTAGCCATCTGCACGCCGGTAGCCTTCGACACGAACGGAACAGTACGAGACGCACGCGGGTTCGCCTCAATCACGTACAGGTTCTCAGACACGTACGCGAACTGAATGTTAATCAGGCCGCGCACACCGGTGCCGCGAGCAATCTTCTCGGTAGCGTCCTTCACCTTCGCGATGATGTCCGGGCCGAGAGTAATCGGAGGCAGAGTACAGGAGGAGTCACCCGAGTGAATACCGGCTTCCTCAATGTGCTCCATGACGCCGCCCAGGTACAGCTCCTCGCCGTCGAACAGGGCGTCAACGTCAATCTCGATAGCGTCCTCAAGGAACTTATCAATCAGAGCAGGCTGCGAAGGCGAAACCTCGGTAGCGTTCTCCAGGTAGCGTGCCAGGTTCGCCTCGTCGTAGACAATCTCCATGCCACGGCCGCCCAGCACGTACGAAGGACGAACCAGAACCGGGTAACCAATCTCGTCAGCGATGCGCTTAGCACCCTCGAAAGTGAACGCGGTACCGTTCTTGGGCGAAATCAGGCCGCCCTCCTCCAGCACGCGGGAGAACTCGCCGCGGTCCTCAGCCAGGTCAATAGCCTCGGGGGTGGTGCCCAGAATCGGCACGCCCGCATCCTTCAGGGCACGAGCCAGCTTCAGCGGAGTCTGACCGCCCAGCTGAACGAACACGCCCATCAGACCGCCAGTACGACGCTCCGACTCAACAATCTCAAGCACATCCTCAAGGGTGAGCGGCTCAAAGTACAGGCGAGTCGAAATATCGTAGTCAGTCGAAACAGTCTCAGGGTTGCAGTTGACCATGACGGTCTCGTAACCGAGCGAACGCAGCACCAGCGAAGCGTGCACACAGGAGTAGTCGAACTCAATACCCTGACCGATACGGTTCGGGCCCGAACCCAGAATCATGATCGAGGGCTTCTCGTGGTGCGCAACCTCATCCTCCAAGTCGTAGGAGGAGTAGTGGTACGGAGTGAACGCCTCAAACTCAGCAGCACAGGTGTCAACAGTCTTGAAGACCGGGCGGATACCCAGAGCGTGGCGAACACCGCGCACAACATCCTCAGAAGAGCCGATAATCTCAGCAATCTGAGCGTCCGAGAAACCGTGACGCTTAGCCAGCTTCAAGGTCTCCGGATCCAGGTGGTCGCGCTTAGCGTGAACCACGCCGGCAACCTCATTCAGCAACACCAGCTGATCCAGGAACCACGGGTCAATCTTGGTCGCCTCGTGCAGCTGCTCCACGGTAGCGCCAGCCAGCAGAGCCTGCTGAACCTGGTAAATACGCTGAGTGGTCGGGACCTTCGTCTTCTCAATCAGCTCAGCCAGCTCAGCCTCAGACAGAGTCAGCGGCTTGAACGAGAAGGACGCACCCTTCTGCTCCAGCGAACGCATCGCCTTCTGCAGAGCCTCAGTGAAGTTACGGCCCAGAGCCATAGCCTCGCCAACACTCTTCATGGTGGTGGTCAGGGTCGGGTCAGCAGCCGGGAACTTCTCAAACGCGAAGCGCGGAACCTTCACGACCACGTAGTCGAGGGTCGGCTCGAAGGACGCCGGGGTCTTCTGAGTAATATCGTTCGGAATCTCATCCAGGGTGTAACCCAGGGACAGCTTGGTCGCAATCTTCGCAATCGGGAAGCCGGTAGCCTTCGACGCAAGCGCCGAAGAACGAGACACGCGCGGGTTCATCTCAATGACGATGATGCGGCCGGTCTTCGGGTCAATCGCGAACTGGATGTTACAACCACCGGTGTCCACGCCAACCTCACGAATCACGTTGATCGCGATGTCGCGCAGCTTCTGGAACTCACGGTCGGTCAGGGTCAGTGCGGGTGCCACGGTGATGGAGTCACCGGTGTGCACGCCCACGGGGTCGAAGTTCTCGATGGAGCAGACGACCACGACGTTGTCGTTGGTGTCACGCATCATCTCCAGCTCGTATTCCTTCCAGCCGAGGATGGACTCCTCCAGCAGGACCTCGCTGGTCGGCGAGTACTGAATACCGGCGCCAGCAATACGGTAGAGGTCTTCCTCGTTGTACGCCATACCTGAGCCGAGACCACCCATGGTGAAGGAGGGGCGGACCACCATCGGGTAGCCCAGCTCCTTAGCGGCTTCCAGCGCCTCCGGCATGGAGTGAACAATCACCGAGCGTGCAGACTCGCCGCCGGCGCGATCCACCACGCCCTTGAATGCTTCACGGTCCTCACCGAGGTTAATCGCCTCAATGTTCGCGCCGATCAGCTCAACATTGTACTTGGCGAGCACGCCGCGCTCATCCAGGGAGATAGCCGCGTTCAGCGCGGTCTGACCACCCAGGGTCGGCAGGATTGCGTCCGGCTTTTCCTTCTCGATGATCTTCTCAATCACCTCGGGGGTGATGGGTTCAATGTAGGTGGCGTCCGCGAACTCGGGGTCGGTCATGATGGTTGCCGGGTTCGAGTTCACGAGGATGACGCGCACGCCCTCCTCCTTCAGCACGCGCAGTGCCTGAGTGCCGGAGTAGTCAAATTCCGCTGCCTGACCGATGACGATGGGGCCGGAACCGATGACGAGGACGCTATTAAGGTCAGTACGACGAGGCATTTATGCTTCCTTTGCAGTCTTGGTTGCGACCATCAGGTCGATGAAACGGTCAAAGAGGTAGGCGGAATCGTGCGGGCCCGCGGCAGCCTCGGGGTGGTACTGCACGGAGAACGCGGGGATGTCCTTACAGGTCAGGCCCTCAACCACGTTGTCGTTCAGACCCACGTGGGAGACCATGACCTGACCGAACTCAGCGTTCGGTGCGGTCACGTAGTCGCCAATCGGCGCGTCCACAGCGAAGCCGTGGTTCTGCGCGGTGATTTCAACCTTGCCGGTGGTCTTGTCCATGACCGGCTGGTTGATGCCGCGGTGGCCGAAGGGCAGCTTGTAGGTGCCGAAGCCCAGGGCGCGGCCGAGCAGCTGGTTACCGAAGCAGATGCCGAAGAACGGGGTGCCCTTACGCAGCACGCCCTGCAGCAGCTCAACCTGCTCGTCAGCGGTTGCCGGGTCACCGGGGCCGTTGGAGAAGAACACGCCGTCGGGGTTGTGGGAGTAGATGTCCTCGAGGGTTGCGCTTGCGGGCAGCACGTGCACGCGCACGCCACGCTCAGCGAAACGCTGCGGGGTCATCGACTTAATGCCCAGGTCCAGGGCGACGATGGTTGCGACCGGGGGTGCGAACCAGTTGAACTGGTGCGGCTCAACGGTGTAGGCGGTGTCAACCGAAACGGAGTCAGCGAGCTTACGGCCAGCCATCGGCTCGGAGGCGCGCACCTCCTCCAGCAGTTCAGCTTCGGGGCGTTCTGCGTGCTCACCGGAGAACACGCCCGCACGCATCGAACCGCTCGAACGCAGGCGGCGGGTCAGGGCGCGAGTGTCAATGCCCTGAATACCGACGATGCCCTGCTCGATGAGCTCTTCGTCGAGGGTGCGCTCAGAACGCCAGTTGGATGCCACACGTGCTGCGTCGCGAACCACGTAGCCGGCAACCCAAATCTTGCGGGACTCAGCGTCGGTGGTGTTCACGCCGGTGTTGCCGATATGGGGAGCGGTCTGAACCACAATCTGACCCGCGTAGGAGGGGTCGGTCAGGGTTTCCTGGTAGCCGGTCATACCGGTCGAGAAAACCGCCTCGCCCAGGGACGCGCCGGTTGCGCCGTAGCCGTAGCCGCGGTAGACGGTGCCGTCCTCCAGGACGAGCAGCGCGCGGTCCGTACGCAGGGCGCCGGATCGTGTCATGTCAGTCATGCTCTTCTTCCTTTTCTCTGGTGTTCTCCCCCGCTTCCTGTACGGCCTCTACCGTGCAGGTTCCGGGGTAGTCTATGGTGCCTTCGGCGGGTGTTCGCCTGACCTCAGGCAAAATCTATGGGTGTGGGTGCGCAGGGATATTACACCGGGATTTAGGCTTCCGGTTCTGCCGTCCACTTCTCGGGCGCATCCACCGCGTTCGGGGCGATGCGGCGCAGCTCCCGCAGTACCGCCTGCTTATCCTCGGCGTAGCGGGTGCGGAATCCGGTCTGCACGCGGTGACCGTCCAGGGTCCAACCAATCACGACCAGGCCGTTCTTCTCCACAACCTTGCCTGCCATACCGCGGTCAGTGGTGATGACAGCGAGCTTCTTCGCCGGAATCCACAGGTCCTTCGCGCCGTTACGGGTGAAGATGATGCTGTCCGGGTAAATCAGCAGGGTGGACTTGCTCTTGAAGCCGAGCGAATCGAAACCCACACGGTCCAGCCAGTTACCGAAAATCGTGGTGCTGACGTACTCGCCCTCAAAAGCGGCGTCAGCGGTCATGCCCTCGTAGCGTTCGGGAACTTCCTTGAGGGAGCCGAACATGTTCGCCTGGCGTGCCAGACGCGAGCGCCATCCGTGCCACATGCCGTAGATGCACAGGGCGACCAGGGCGATGCAGATGACGGCGGTCAGGAACTTTCCCACGAAGGTTCTCTCTTTCGGTTGGGGGTCTCGGTCGATGATCTCGGCCTGGGTTGGTGAGGTTGGGGGCGGTGCTCCCGGCGAGGCGGTGGCAGGCGTGAACCTACCACCGCCAGGCACGGTCACCACGTACGTTCGCCTCGCGGGTTAGCGGCGCGGGGTTGCCAGCTCGCCGTTCAGCACGGTCGGGTGGCCAGCGTAGAAGGTTGCACGAATCGAGCCGGGCACCTCCATGTCGCGGTAGGGGTTGTTCTTACCCTTGGTTGCCTGCTCCTCCGGCTTGATGACGCGGGTTGCCTTCGGGTCGACCAGCACAATGTTTGCCGGTTCGCCTTCGGCAAGCGGGCGGCCCTGCTCGGCCTCCAGACGGCCAATCTTCGCGGGCTGCTCGGAGAGGATGCGTGCCACGTCGCGCCAGGTAATCATGCCGGTGTCAACCAGGGTCATCTGGATGATGGACAGTGCCTGCTCCAGGCCGGTCATGCCGTTCGCGGCGCACGCCCACTCGCATTCCTTGGTCTCTGCCGGGTGCGGTGCGTGGTCGGTACCGATTACGTCGATGATGCCGTCAGCAACTGCCTGGCGCAGCGCCATGACGTCCTCTTCGGTGCGCAGCGGCGGGTTCACCTTGAAGACCGGGTCGTAGGTGCGTGCGGTCTCGTCGGTGAGTAGCAGGTGGTGCGGGGTTGCCTCCGCGGTCACCTTCACGCCGCGGGACTTAGCCCAGCGCACAACCTCAATGGAGCCCTTGGTGGACAGATGGCAGATGTGCAGCTTGGAATCCAGGTGCTCAGCCAGCAGCACGTCGCGGGCAATGATTGCCTCTTCAGCGACGGCGGGCCAACCGGTCAGACCCAGATCAGCGGACACCTTACCTTCGTTCATCTGGGCGCCTTCGGTCAGGCGCGGCTCCTGCGCGTGCTGCGCAATAACGCCGTCGAAGGTCTTGACGTATTCGAGGGCGCGGCGCATCACTGCGGGGTCGTACACGCACATGCCGTCGTCAGAGAACACGCGCACGTTCGCGGTGGAGTTCGCCATGCCGCCAATGTCGGAGAGGCGCTCGCCCTTCAGGCCCACGGTCACTGCGCCGATGGGCTGCACGCGGCACCATGCGGATTCCTTGCCGAGGCGGTCAACCTGCTCAACGACTGCGGCGGTGTCTGCCACGGGCATGGAGTTTGCCATGGCGAACACTGCGGTGTAGCCGCCCAGGGCTGCTGCGCGGGTGCCGGTCTCGACGGTTTCGGATGCCTCGTAGCCGGGCTGACGCAGGTGGGTGTGGATGTCGACCAGGCCGGGCAGCGCCACCTGGCCTGCCGCCTCGACGACCTGTGCGTCTGCGGCGTCGATGTTCTCTGCGATGCGGCTAATCACGCCGTCCTCGATGAGGATGTCGGCGACCTTTTCGCCGTAGAGGCTTGCGCCCTTGATCAGGTACTTGCTCATGGTGTTGGTTCCTCTCGTTAGGAAGGTCGTTTAGGATTCGTCGCCGGCGTAGAGCTTGGCGCTGGAGCCGTCGGTCAGAAGCAGGTAGAGCACCGCCATGCGCAGCGCCACGCCGTTGCTGACCTGGCGCAGGACCCAGGAGTTGGTGGCGTCGGCGGCTTCGGTGCAGATTTCCAGGCCGCGGTTCATGGGGCCCGGGTGCAGGATCGCGACCGGCTGCGGCTGCGCCTGCAGGGTTGCGAAGCGTTCGGCGGTTAGGCCCCACAGGTCGGTGTACTCCTCTGCGGAGGGGAAATACGCGGCGTTCATGCGTTCCTTCTGGATGCGCAGCAGCATGACGGCGTCCGGGTTGGTGGCGATGGCTTCGTCAAAGTCGTGGAAGATTTCTACGCCGGCTTCTTCAACCCAGGAGGCGGTGTTCAGCGGCAGCAGGGTCGGCGGTGCGACGAAGACGACCTGCGCACCGAGGGTGCTCAGCAGCCAGAGGTTGGAGCGTGCCACGCGCGAGTGCAGGATGTCGCCGACGATGAGCACACGCATGCCGGACAGGTCGGTGCCGCGGGGGCTGTCGAGGCCGTCGCGTTCTGCCTTGTACTGGCGCAGGGATACGGCGTCGAGCAACGCCTGGGTGGGGTGCGCATGGGTGCCGTCGCCCGCGTTGAGCACGGGGATGTCGGTCCAGCCTGCTTCGGCGAGGCGCTGCGGCGCGCCGGATGCCGAGTGGCGGATCACGAACGCATCCGCGGCAATCGCCTTGAGGGTCTGCGCGGTGTCCTTGAGCGACTCGCCCTTAGACACGGAGGAGCCAGATGCGGAGAAATTGGTAACGGCGGCGCCCAGGCGCTTCTCCGCGGCTTCGAAGGAGAGGCGGGTACGGGTGGAGTCCTCGAAGAAGAGGTTGACGACGGTCTTGCCGTTGAGCACGTTGAGGGTGCGGTTTTCGGCTTTGACCTGCGCCATGTAGTCGGCGACGTCAAGGATTTCGATGGCTTCTTCGCGGGTTAGTTCGCGGGTGTCGAGCAGATGCTTCATGAGAGCCCTCCCAGCTGGATAATGTCAACTCGGTCTGTTGCGTTGTCGGTTTCGGTTAGTACGACGCGCACGGTTTCGCTGGCGCTGGTGGGCAGGTTTTTGCCCACGTGGTCGGCGCGGATGGGTAGTTGCCGGTGTCCGCGGTCTACGAGGACTGCCAGGCGTACGAGGGCGGGTCGTCCGTGGGCGTTGAGTGCGTCGAGGGCGGCGCGTACGGTGCGGCCGGAGTAGAGGACGTCGTCAACGAGGACTACGGTTTTGCCTTCAATGCCGATGGTGGGCATGATGCTTTCCCCTGCGGTTTCTGGGGAGGTGGTGCCGCCGGTTCGCTGGTCGTCGCGGTAGGCGGTGATGTCCAGGGCGCCGATTCGTGTTTCTGCGTTGAAGTTCGGCTCGATGGCTTGGATGCGGGCTGCGAGTCGTACGGCGAGGGGCACGCCGCGGGAGCGGATGCCGATGAGTACGAGGTTTTCTACGCCTTTATTGGTTTCAATAATTTCGTAGGCGATGCGGGTGAGGGCGCGGCGGATTTCGTCCTCGCTGAGGATGGTGCGGCCGACGGTGGTCGCGTCCTCCAAGGTGCTTTGAGGGGTTGCCGAATGGGGGGCTGCGGTTATATTTCGCCCCTGATTCGCGCCGGATGTGGGTACAGTTGACCCAGGCATAGCCGTCTCCTTCCCCGCCTCACGGGACGGATTTAAAGGTTTTGTGCTTCTAGTAGGGTACCACAGTTCACAGGCTACGTTCAGGTTCGGCGAGAGACCGCTCACGGTGAGAGGGCTGCCAAGATAAGGCGCGTACCGAGCCCCTAACCTGCACCACAACGAGCAGGCTCTCGACAAAATGGATAAACAATAGTCCAGGATGTGTGCTCTGCAGATGTATGTTAGGGTAATGGCATCAACCGATAACATTCCGCTGAATTCCACACGTTGCTGTAGGGATAATTCTGCGGTTTACACAACCACACACCAGAAAAGAACCAACAATGATGTTTAACCGTAGTTCTATTGCCGCGCTTTCTGCGGCAATGATGCTCACCCTGTCCGCTTGTTCCGGTGGCGCGCAGGTCAGCGCAGAATCGAGTGCTTCCACTTCCGCGACCGCTGAAGCTTCCGCAACTCCCACTGCTACTCCTTCACCCACTCCGACGGGTTATGAGCCCGTGCTGATTCGTGCGAACGTTGACTTGGATAACCCGTCGAAGGAAGCAGCAGATGCGACCCTCAAGGCTGCATACGATGCGTTGGAGCAGTACCGACGCATTTGGAATGCATGGATACAAGGCAACCTGGAGCACACGAGCGATGAAGAGCTGCTCCGATACGTGGATAAATCCTTCCTGGAAGACACAAAGGAAGAAGTGGAGAATGTTCGAAAGTACATAGAAGAAACCCACGGGCCTGTCAAGGGCGAAGTTACCTTCTCTAACATCGATCCAGTCATCTATGGAAGCATGCACGACGATGGTTCTGTTTCAGAGAATACCGGCGCAACCATCACGTTCTGTGAAGATTGGAGCAACGTTCGCTCTGCTGAGGGTAAGAAATTTAAGCCGGCACAGGCAACGCGACGGGTCTTTGTTGTTCGCCGTTCTGAAGATAATGCGTTTGTTGTTATCAAATCTGAGACCCTTCATGACGGTTGCGGAGACGAAGCAGACGCTACGGGTGAGGCGACCGCATCCGCTCAAAGCGAGTAGCTGATACTGTACGAGGCGCATACCGGGCACGCAGGGCGGGGGCTCCGTCCTCAAGGCGCCCAGCGCCGCAGAGGGGGCACTCCCCCGCCCGCGTTGTCCGGTGAAGCCTCGCCTGTTACCACCAGCCCCTATCCACGGGCTCCGGCAAAGCCTCGAATACCGCCAAACCCAGCGAGCGCACCCGCTGCACCTCCGCACCGAATCCGGAACCACAAGCAGAACTGCACCAACCGAAGAAGCGTAGACACAGAAAACCCCCGCCGTCCTGTAGCGAACTACAGTACGGCGGGGGTTTCACGTACGCTCCCCTGCGGGTGCATCCTCAACAGCAGCAAACCAACCAGCCATAAGAGCTGACAGGCAGCACCGTGGCGGGACGTCTTACGCGAGCAGGGTCGGCTTCACCTGACGGAGCTTATCCAGCAGACCGTTCACGAACTTCGGAGATTCATTCGTGGACAGCACACGCGCCAGACCGACAGCCTCAGAAATTGCGACAGCATCCGGAACTTCATCATTGTACAGAAGCTCCCAAGTGCCAATACGCAGCACGGCACGGTCCACGGCGGGCATACGCTCGAAGGACCAGTCACGGGCGTAAGTCTCCACAAACTCACGGATTTCTTCGTCGTGGTCGCGGACGCCACGAATGATTTCCTCAGAGTAAGCAGAGATCTGCGCTACCGTGTACAGTCGGCGGCGGCGGAGTACCTCAATATAATCTTCGTTGCGCTGATCCGCCTCGAAGAGCACTTCGAGGGCGCGCAATCGGGCTTTCGTACGCGAATTCATTAGTCGTTCACGCGACCGAGGTACTCACCGGTGCGGGTGTCAACCTTGACCTTGGTGCCGGTCTCCAGGAACAGGGGAACCTGGATCTCGTAGCCGGTCTCAACGGTTGCGGGCTTGGTGCCGCCGGTGGAGCGGTCACCCTGCAGGCCGGGCTCGGTGTAGGTGATTTCGAGGACCACGGATGCGGGCAGCTCGATGTACAGGGGGTTGCCCTCGTGCATTGCGATGGTTGCGGTCTGGGATTCGAGCATGTAGTTTGCAGCGTCGCCAACAACGGTTGCGGGAACGTTGATCTGGTCGTAGGTCTTCATGTCCATGAAGACGTAGTCGTCGCCGTCCTGGTACAGGTACTGGTAGTCGGAGCGGTCAACGGTTGCGGTTTCGATCTTAGCGCCAGCGTTGAAGGTGCGGTCGACGACCTTGCCGGAGGTAACGTTGCGCAGCTTGGTGCGGACGAATGCGCCGCCCTTACCGGGCTTAACGTGCTGGAACTCTACGACGGACCAGAGGTTGCCGTCAATCTTCAGGACGGCGCCGTTCTTAATATCGGTAGTGGATGCCATGGGGCTCTCCTTCGTGTCATCGACGCTCACGCCGTAGTGGTACCCGGCGCGGCGCTAAGTTTTCAATGAGCAAAAATATGTCCCGTACATTCTACAGGATGCGCACGAATTTGCCTAGCATGGGCGCCACAGTTTTTCTGTGGCACCCCGCCCGGCTGCCGCATGCCGGTGTGCATGTGCTGGCAGATACGTGCCGGGTGCCTCCGGTGAATGTACGGGACTCATCACCTACTCGGTAACTTCCTGGTAGGTCATGTACAGGATCGAGTCGTCCGGCACCTCGTAGACGCGCGGGCGAGCCAAACCGTCAAGAATGATGAAGCGCAGCAGGTTGCCGCGTGCCTTCTTGTCGCGGCGCATTGCTTCGAGCAGCTGGGGCCATGCGTCTGCCTTGTAGGAGGTGGGCAGGCCCAGGGATTCGAGGATGCGGCGGGTGCGTGCCACGAGCTCTTCGTCGGCGTGGCCGGTTGCCAGCGCCAGTTCGGCGGCGTAGACCATGCCGACGGACACTGCCGCACCGTGACGCCACTGGTAGCGCTCGTTGCGCTCGATGGCGTGGGCGAGGGTGTGGCCGTAGTTCAGGATTTCGCGGCGGCCGGATTCGCGCAGGTCCTCGGAGACCACCTCAGCCTTCACGCGCACGCTGCGTTCAATGAGTTCACGCATCACGGCGGACTGCGAGTCGCGTACGGCGTTCGGGTTCGCCTCAATCAGGTCGAGGATTTCGGGGTCTGCGATGAAGCCGCACTTGACGACCTCACCCATGCCGGTCAGCAGCTCATGCTCGGGCAGGGTGCGCAGGGTGCCGATTTCGCAGAGCACTGCGGCGGGCGGCCAGAACGCGCCGACCAGGTTCTTACCCTCGGCGGTGTTGATGCCGGTCTTACCGCCCACGGCTGCGTCCACCATGCCGAGCAGGGTGGTCGGAATGTGGATGACGCGCACACCGCGCAGCCAGGTTGCCGCCACGAAACCGGCGACGTCGGTAATAGCGCCGCCACCCACGGAGATGATCGCGTCGGTGCGGGTGAAGTCGTTCTGACCGAGCACCTGCCAGCAGAACGCCGCCACCTGGTAGTGCTTCGCCTCCTCAGCGTCCGGGATTTCGGCGCTGAAAGATTCGTAGCCCATGGCGCGCAGGTCTTCCATGACCAGCTCACCGGTGGAACGCAGGGCACGCGGGTGAATCACGAGCACCTTCTTGGTGCGGTTGCCCAGAATTTCGGGGATTTTACCGAGCAGGTTGTGGCCGATGAGAACCTCATAGTTCTCACGCGGGGAGCTGCCGGTCACCGGGATGCGGGTAATATCTTCCGCGCCGGAGGCACCGAAAGTGGGGGTGGGCTGAGTGCTCATCATGTGTCCTTTCACAGGTGAGGGGTTATGCTTGGGGGCGCTGCGCGCGGGAGGCACGGGTTGCGGTCACGTACGCCTGGATTTCGGCGGTCATCTCGGTGATGGGGCGGCCGCCTCGTGCGTCCAGGGTGAAGTGCGCCAGCTCTTCGTATCGGCTGCGGCGGCGCTCAAAAATTTCGGTCCACCGCTCGACCGGGTTCGGCTGCAGCAGCGGGCGGGTCTTGTTGCCGGTAATGCGCGGGGTGACGGTGTCAGCATCAACGAGGATGTACACCACGCATTCGTCCTTGAGTAGCTCCGCGACCGAGTCGGTCATGGGCGCGCCACCGCCCAGGGAGAACACCGTGTTGCGGTACACGGGCGAGGTGAGGACCTCTTCGATGGTTTTACGTTCGAGCTCGCGGAAGTACGCCTCACCGAAAATTTCGAAGATTTCGGAGACTTCGCCGTAGCGTTCCACGATGAGCTGATCGGCGTCGAGGAACTCGTAGCCGTAAAAACGCGCCAGGTGCGTACCAATGTAGGTTTTACCTGCCGCCATGGGGCCAATGAGCACGATGGGGCGGGAGCGTTCCGCGAAGTTCTCGTGCATTTCACGCACCTGCTGCGGGTGGATGCGGAAGGACTCCTCAAGCGCAACAGCCTCAAGCTCGGCATCCATCTCAGCTTCAGATGCAACGCGAGCCTCGGCAACAGCTTCTGCGGAGTCCACCGCCGCAATTTCCTCGGCCACAGATTCTGCGGGTGCGGCAACCTGAACCTTGCCGAACAGCGCCGGGGTCGGACGAACCGGTTTGGCGGGTTCAGCCGCGGGCACAGTTACGGGAGTTGCAGCTACGGGAGTTGCGGGCGCAGAAGCGGTAGCGCTCTCCCCCGCCGCCTCTGCAGGCTGAGCCTGCTTCGGAGGTGCCGGCTTGGGCGCGGCAGGTTTCGGAGCTGCGGGCTTGGCAGGTGCCGGCTTAGGCACAGTCGGCTTGGGTGCTTCCGCCTTCGCGGGCTCCTTGCCGGGCTCCTCTTCGGCGGTGCCCATGCCCTGCAGGGCGCTGAGCAGCTTCAGGCGCAGGTCCTCGTCCAGACCGAGCGCCGGGTCGGCGTCCTCAGACACTGAGGAGGCGTACAGGCGCACACCCTGCGTGCTCGCCGCAGCGGCGGCGGGCAGGGGGCGGGTGCCAGAACGCATCAGGTCAGCCGGGGTGGGCACGCGAGAAGCCGGGCGGGCAGAAGAAACCGACGCGGCAGCCTCACGCGCAACAGCTTCACGAGCCTCAACAGTCTCAGCGCCCGCAGCCTCAACAGCCTGCTCAGCCGCGGCAGATACGCCGGGCTCAGATACACCGGATTCTGCGCCGGGTTCTGGGCGCGGCGAAGCGCCCCCTCGCGCACGCTGCGTTGCCGCAGCAATACGCGCAAGGGGGCTCGAAGCGACCGGGCGAACACCCTGCTTCACAGAAACCTCCCCGGAACCGCGACCTTCCGCACCGCGGCCCTCAGACTCCGCCGGAAGGGGCACTACGCGTCCCAACCAGCCACGTTAGATTCCCACGCCAGAGACGCCGGGATAGCGTCCAGGTAGGAATCCATGTTGCGGCGAGTCTCACCAATGGAGTCGCCGCCAAACTTCTCCAGTGCCGCATCAGCGAGCACCAGGGCGACCATAGCCTCCGCCACCACGCCGGCGGCGGGAACAGCGCACACATCCGAACGCTGGTGGTGGGCGCGAGCCTCTTCACCGGTGGAAGTGTCAATGGTCTTCAGAGCCTTCGGCACGGTCGCAATGGGCTTCATTGCCGCGCGCACACGCAGCAGGTCGCCAATGCTCATGCCGCCCTCAATACCACCTGCACGGTTGGTATCGCGGGTAACACCGTGCTCACCAATAGAAATCTCGTCGTGAGCGGCAGTGCCCGGGCGGTCAGCAGTCGCGAAACCGTCACCAACCTCAACGCCCTTAATAGCCTGAATACCCATCAGCGCTGCGGCAAGGCGCGCGTCCAAGCGGCGGTCCCAGTGCACGTACGAACCCAGTCCGGGAGGCATACCGTACGCGAGCACCTCAACCACACCGCCGAGAGTCTCACCGTCCTTGTGTGCCTCGTCCACACGCTGAACCATCGCCTCGGAGGTCGCCTTATCGAAGCAGCGCAGCGGGTCAGCGTCCAGCTGATCAACGTCGCGAGGCGAAGGCACCGGGGCACCCTCGGGAGCGTGCACGCCACCCACAGCCACGGTGTGAGAAACCAGCTCAACACCCAAAGCCTTCAAAATCTGGGCGGCAACCACGCCAAGAGCCACGCGGGTCGCAGTCTCACGAGCGGAGGCGCGCTCCAGCACCGGGCGAGCCTCAGAGAAGTTGTACTTCTGCATACCGGTAAAATCGGCGTGACCGGGGCGCGGACGAGTCAGCGCGGCGTTACGCGCACGACCCTCAATCAGCTTCGGATCCACCGGATCGGAGCTCATCACGTCAGTCCACTTGGGCCACTCGGTGTTCGCAATCTCAATCGCGACCGGGCCGCCCTGAGTCAGGCCGTGACGCACACCGCCCAGGATGCGCACGCGGTCCTCCTCGAACTTCATGCGGGCACCGCGGCCGTAGCCGAGGCGGCGACGAGCCAGGGCGTCACGCACCATATCGCTGGTGAGTTCCACACCGGCGGGTACGCCCTCAATAATGCCGACGAGCGCCTCGCCGTGGGATTCTCCGGCAGTGAGCCAACGCAGGGCCATAGGTTAACCTCTTTTCATCGCACCCGCACCGCAGCGCAGGAGGAAGGAATAATAATTCTTCACGTGTATAAATAGTGTATAAAATGCCTGTTTACTGAGCGAGTGAAAGCACGCTTTTTTCACGAAACGGAAGCGCGAGGCGGAAGGCTAACCGCCGCGCACATCGCATTCACCAAACCCAGCAGTTCACCCTCAGACAGGGTGCGGTCAGTAAAAAGCAGAACCTGCTCCACCGCCTGATACAGCAGCATCTCCAAACCAGAAACCACCGTGCCGCCGTTAGCCTCCCAAGCGCTCGCCAGCACCGAAGGCCACGGGTTATACGCAACATCGAGCAGTACCGGTCGGTGCGTCGCGGAGGCGCCCTTCAGCCCGCTCAGCTGGCTCGCCCACTCATCCGCCGCATGGGCAGGAAGAGTAGACACCACCGGGTGATGACCGCGCTCAGCAAGATTCTTCGGCAAATCAGCCAGGGAAATCTGCTCCAGCTGAACACCCAGACGGTCCGCCGCCTCCTGCACACTACCGAGCTTATGCAACGAACGGGCGTACACGCTCACGCGGCGGTACCCCAACGCGTGCAACGCCGCCAAAGCAGAAATAGCGGTCGCTCCCCCACCCACAATCGCGGCAGAATCCTTGAGTGGTTCCGGTTCCAAACCGGCGTGGCGCAGCGCGTTCACAATGCCGATCACATCGGTGTTATGCCCCAGCACCTTCTCACCGCGCGGATACACCGTGTTCACCGCACCGGTCACCTGCGCCATCTCACTGATCTCATCGCAATACTGAATGACCGCGGTCTTCAACGGCATCGTCACCGACAGACCCGCAATATACGGGGCGTCCTCCGTACCCTCCGGATGACGCACACCGTGCATGATCTCCGGCAAATCATCGGGCAGAGTATCGCGGCGCTCATACCCCAAATTCTGCTCACCCAAAAAGTCGTACGCCGCACGATGCAGCGCAGGTGACAGGGAATGGGAAATCGGGTGCCCCAGCACGTAGGCGCGGCGAAGATAGGGCGCTTCACGGTACAGCGCTTCACGGTACGGTTCAGTCTTCATCGGCACTCTCTCGCTCTCAACGCTGGGGAACACTCTCAACGCTTGGGACCTGCAGACACGCACGCCACGAACCCGCGTTCAGAGGCGCACTCTACCCATTTTAAGGGACAAACCACTATTCGGGTATAGCCAACTAACCGACCGCAACCGAGCACAACCGAGCACCCCCGGCATTCGGGTACAGCAAAGGCGGGCACCTCCCCCACTCTCGTGGAGGCGGTACCCGCCTCAGCAAGAAACCTTCAGTCCAAAACTATCGATCGTAGCTACCGGCTGAACCAATCAGCAGCAACTTAGCTACAACGGTTCGGGTGATTAGAACACCACTGGTTGTACTCTTCAACATAACGCTGGTGCTCAGCATAAGTACGGGAGTACTTAGTCTCACCGGAGTCCAGGTCCACAGTCACCCAGTAGTAGTACGGGTTCTTCTCAGGAGCCGCAGCAGCCTTAATCGAAGCCAGCTGCGGGGAACCAATCGGACCCTTCGGAAGACCCTTATTCGCATAAGTGTTGTACTTATTGCTCTTATCGGCTTTCTGCTCTTCCGTCAGGTGGTACGAGCGGACACCCAGACCGTAAGTCACGGTCGCATCCGACTGAATCAGACCCGAGGTCTCACCATCGGGGTTGTTCAGACGATTCTCAATGATGCCAGCAACCGCCACGTAGTCCTTCGGCTGAGCCTCAAGCTCCACGATAGAGGCAATCGTCAGCACCTCAAAGATCTTCTGATCGCCGCTCACGCCGGCTTCCTTCAGGTCAGCCTTGGTCTTATCAACCATGGTCTGAATGACCTTCTTGATGTCGGTGCCCTTCGGGAAGCGGTACTCACCCGGATGCAGCCAACCCTCAATCGAGGGGAAGTTGCTCGGCACGCCGTACTGGGTGTAGTTGCTGACTGCGTCCTCAACCTGCTTGCGGGTGAACGCACCGTCAGAACCGGAAACAATCAGATCGATGGTCTCAGTCATGCGCTTACCCTGCGGAATCGCCAGGTACAGTACGTTGCTGTTCGCCTCAATAATGGTCGTAATCGCGCTCGAGCTGCTCATGTGCTGCTGAAGCTCGTAGGTGCCAGGCTGCAGGTACTTGCCCTTGCTTTCCTTGGTGTACACCTCAACGAACTTATCAGCATCAGCAATGATGCCCGCCGCCTCCAGCTCCTCAGCCACCTGCGCGGTGGACTGGCCGGAACGAATCGTGAACGTCACGGTCGTACCGTTACCGCCACCCGAGTAGTCGCGAGTCTTAAACGGGTCGTAGCGAGTAATCAGGGCACCAGAAATGATGACCAGAGCCACGACAAACAGGGAAATTGCGCTCAGCATGATGGCGCGGCGGCGGCGCTTACGCGCACGCAACGTAGCCACCGACACGATTTCCTGTTCCATCGTGATGCCGGTAATGCCCTTACGTTCGTCCTCAGCCGTGGGCCTAAAGAGGTCGAGCCCGCTCTCTTCGGGCTGTTTATTCTGTTCGGTCACTGAAGGTTCTCCGTTTCGTTGACGGCACCGACCGTGGTCCCTTCTGACTCGGACGGTCGGTTTTCTTCGTGGGCCGGATCGCTCACCTTGTACCCGGCTACGGACTGCCCTGCCTTGAGGGCATCCAGGCTGTACTGCAAAATGTTCACAGCCGCCACCTGGTCAACCATAGTCTTGAAATCTCGGCTGGAAACCCCAGCCTCGTGCAGTGCACGGTGAGCGCTCACGGTGGTGAGTCGCTCATCCACCAGCCAAATGTTAATGTGTGTTTTCTCTTCGGCATCCAGCTCGGAGCGCAGAGCCTGCGCGTACTCCCGAGCCATTTCCGTGGAGGGAGAATCCCCACCACGCATGGTCTTCGGAAGCCCGACGAACACCTCCACCACCTCGTTCACCTCAATCAGCTTGCGCAAAACACGGCGGTCAGAGTTCTTCTTCACGTCGCGGCGCAGCGTCTTGAGCGGGGTGGCGAGGATACCGTCGGGGTCGCTGAGGGCGGTGCCGACGCGGGCGTTACCCACATCGACACCCATCCGCACTCCGCGCTGGAATTCTGCCATATTTAGGCCTGAGCCTGTGCGATAGCGTCGCGGACAGCGTCCAGAGCAGCACCAATCTTGGATGCATCCTGGCCACCACCCTGAGCGACGTCGTCCTTACCGCCGCCACCGCCGCCAAGAACACCGGCAGCAACGCGGACCAGAGCACCAGCCTTCACGCCAGCCTCACGAGCGCCTTCGTTGGTTGCCACCAGGATGACGGGGCGACCATTAGCCACACCCACCACAGCAACAACCGCAGCCTCGGAACCGAAGCGCGAACGCAGATCCAGAGCCAGCTCACGAACGCCGTTAGCGTCCAGCTCGCCAGCGTCATGCGCCAGAACACGAACAGAACCGATGGTCTGTGCGTTCTCCAGCAGCTTGCCAGCCTCAGCCTGCAGCTTCTCGCGGCGCAGCTGAGCCAGTTCCTTCTCAGCAGCCTTCAGCTTAGCCAGAGTCTGGTTAATCTTCTCCGGCAGATCAGCGGAAGACTGAACCTTCATCAGGCCGGTCAGCTGGTTCACCAGGGTACGCTCAGCAGCCAGGTGGTTGAAGGAATCCAGACCCACCAGAGCCTCAACACGGCGGTTACCGGAGCCAACAGAGCTCTCAGTCAGCAGGGTCAGCGAACCAATCTCAGCGGATGAACCAACGTGGGTACCACCGCACAGCTCGCGGGAGAACTCGCCGCCGATTTCAACAACACGCACCACGTCGCCGTACTTCTCGCCGAAGAGGCTCATAGCGCCCAGAGCCTTAGCCTCAGCCAGCGGCATCTCACGGGTAATCACCTCGTGGTTATCGCGGATCGCGAGGTTAGCGACCTCTTCAACCTCACGCTTAGCGGACTCGGACAGGCCCTCGTTCCACGCGAAGTCGAAGCGCAGGTAGCCTTCCTTGTTGAAGGAGCCACGCTGAGTAGCCTCGTTGCCGAGCACCTGGTGCAGGGCAGCGTGAATGATGTGGGTACCGGAGTGTGCCTTCTCACCGTCGCGGCGGCGCTGAACATCAACCTGTGCCACAACATCGGCACCGACGTGAACCTCGCCCTCACGCACAACGGCGCGGTGAACGCTCAGACCCTTCACGGGCTGCTGAACGTCCTGAACGTCAATGATGAAGCCGTTGCCGGTAATAACACCGGTGTCAGCTGCCTGGCCACCAGCCTCCGCGTAGAACGGAGTCTCATCCAGAACAACCTCAATCTTGTCGCCAGCCTTAGCGGCGGGAACAGACACGCCATCCACCAGGATTGCGCGCAACTTAGTCTCAGTACGCAGCTCGGTGTAACCGGTGAAGATGGAGCCGCGCTCATCCACGAGCTTACGCAGCTCGGACAGGTCAGCGAACGCGCCCTTCTTCGCCTTAGCGTCAGCCTGCGCACGGTGACGCTGCTCAGCCATCAGCTCACGGAAAGCCTTCTCGTCAACCTTCACGCCAGCCTCAGCAGCCATCTCCAGGGTCAGGTCAATCGGGAAGCCGTAGGTGTCGTGCAGAGCAAACGCCTCAGCACCAGAAACAGCGTTGGAACCGTCCTTCTTAGCGGCAGCAACAGCCTCTTCCAGACGCTCAGTACCGGTCTCAATGGTGTGCAGGAACGCCTTCTCCTCAGCGTACGCAATGCGGGAAATACGCTCGAAGTCGTCACCCACGTACGGGAAAGCACCCTTCATAGCCTCGCAAGAAGCCGGGAACAGCACGGGCAGGCAGGGCTCAGTCACGCCCAGCAGACGCATCGCACGGATAGCGCGGCGCATCAGACGGCGCAGAATGTAACCGCGACCCTCGTTCGAGGGGGTCACGCCATCAGCAATCAGCATCAGCGAGGAGCGGATGTGGTCCGCCACCACGCGCATACGCACGTCATCCTCGTAGCCCTCATCCTCGGGGGACTCGGAGCCGTGGTACTTCTTACCGGACAGCTTAGACGCAGCGTCCAGAACCGGGCGGACCTGGTCGGTCTCGTAGAAGTTCTCAACACCCTGCAGCAGCATTGCCAGGCGCTCAACACCCAGACCGGTATCGATGTTCTTCTTCGGCAGCTCGCCCAGAATCTCGAAGTCGTCCTTGCCGATGCCCTCGCCACGCTGGTACTGCATGAACACGAGGTTCCAAATCTCAATGTAACGGTCGTCGTCAACCGCCGGGCCGCCGTCCTTACCGTAGGCGGGACCACGGTCGTAGAAAATCTCCGAGTCGGGGCCTGCAGGGCCGGGCTGACCGGTGGACCAGTAGTTTTCCTTCATGCCCATACGCTGAATACGCTCAGCGGGGAAACCAACGGTCTTAGTCCAAATCTCGAACGCCTCATCGTCACCCTCATAAATGGTGACCCACAGACGCTCGGGATCCAAGCCAAAACCACCCTGATCCTGAGGGGTAGTCAGCAGCTCGTAAGCGAAAGGAATCGCCTTCTCCTTGAAGTAATCACCGAAGGAGAAGTTACCAGCCATCTGGAAGAAGGTACCGTGACGCGCAGTCTTACCAACCTCTTCAATGTCCAGGGTGCGGATGCACTTCTGCACGCTGGTCGCGCGGGAGAACGGAGGGGTCTCACGGCCCAGGAAGTAGGGAATGAACGGCACCATACCGGCAATGGTGAACATAGCGCCGGGCTCGTTCGAAATCAGCGATGCCGAAGGCACCACAGTATGGCCGCGGGAAGCGAAGAAATCGATCCAGCGCTTGGAAATCTCCTGTGAGAGCATCTCGTTCCTTAGAGTAATCTGTGCGAAATTCTAAATTAGTCTACTGACCTATGGTGCCTGCCCGAGAGCAAAATGGCTAATCGAGCCAGTCTCGTACCGTGGTTTACGGGCGAAGACACCACCTTTTAAAACCTAGTTGAAGAAGCCGTCACCGAGCTGACGGTCACGCGCAATACGCTGCTCACGCGCTCGCTTCTGAGCCTCTTCCAAGGAGGCAATCTCAGCCTCCACCTCAATAAGTTCACGCTCAGCCAGGCGGCGGTTCGTGGACTCAATCTCAGCGGCGCTCATCTGGCGGTCCCACGTATCCAGGGAGCCAGGACGCAAATCCTGCTTCTGGCGCTCCACCTTAGCGTTGAGCTCCATCTCCTTCTCCTGCATGCCCTCACGCACGCGGGCGGCGAACTCAACAGCACGCAACGCATACGGCTGCAGGGGCTTGCCAATCGGCGAATCGAAGAACTTTCCCATCTGAGACTCCGGGTTGAGGGCAAGCTCACCGTGCTCACGCATGAGCAGGGCGCTGCCGGGGGTACGCTGAGCAGGTTCAGAGGAGGCGGCACGCCTAGAAGCGAAGTAACCAACCGCCGCGCCGGCGCCAAGCAGAAGAGCTGAACGAAGCAGACCCATTAGTTCTCACCACCTGCAGAGTAAGAGGACTGTGCCGAACCATACTGACCGCCAGCGTGGTTGTTGCCGGTGCCGTGTGCATCGCCGGACTTGCCGCCTCGGAACGCCTGACGCACACCGTACGAGAAGGACGCAACCTTAATCAGCGGCTGACCCACAGTCGAAGTGACCAGCGAGGACAGCGCAGAAACGTTCGCGGACGCATCCGAAACGTTCGAGGTGATGTCGTCAACCTTCTCCAGCTGCTCATTGGTGGTCACCACAGTGCGGGTCACCTCTTCAATGAGGGGGGCCGGTGCTCTGGTTCAGCGAACGAATCGTCACGATAAGCTCATCAAACACCTTGGTCAGGCGAATAATGGGTAGCGCAAGAAGGGCCACCAGAATCGCAAAAACTCCTGCTGAAATCAGGCCCGCAATATCTCCGCCAGTCATCTATAACCCCATTCCGCTCAATGCATGATGCTTATCAATAGTCGTACAGGACCGCGTGCCACCGTGGCACGCAGCCGGATCGTGCGTACAGTTCAGGACTGTATACACAGTTCAATCCCCTATTTTAGTCGAAAAATCCTTCAAGCGCCCCCTAAACTCTCATGAAACTCCCAGCGACGGAAGATTCACAGGTTCAGCGGCACCACTGCCCTCTGGTGTATATACCCCAAAAACCCGCGCGTTAAACGGGAACAACCCGCCCCCACCGAACGGTGCAGGACGGGTTGCTTCTCGAAAAATCGAGATTATGCCAGACGCGAGTAGTACTCAACGACCAGCTGCTCGTCGCAGATCACGGGGATCTCTTCGCGCTTGGGCTTGCGCTCAAGCTTTGCGTGCAGCTTCTCGATCTCAACGTTCAGGTATGCGGGAACCTCGGGCAGAACTGCCTGGTTCTCACTGCAGCCGCAGCCTGGAAGGGGGTGGTCTTCTCAGCCTTGGGGTGAACGTGGATCAGCTGGCCGGGCTTGACGTGGAACGAGGGGCGGTCCACGCGAACGCCGTCAACCATGATGTGACGGTGAACAACCATCTGACGTGCCTGTGCAATGGTGCGGGCGAAGCCTGCACGCAGAACCAGAGCGTCGAGGCGGGTCTCGAGCAGCTCGACCATGTTCTTACCGGTCTGGCCCTCGGTACGCTTTGCCTCGAGGTATGCGCGGCGCATCTGTGCCTCGCGGATGTTGTACTGAGCGCGCAGACGCTGCTTTTCCTTCAGCTGGGTAGCGTAGTTGGAGTCAGCCTTCTTGCGGGCACGGCCGTGCTGGCCGGGGCCGTAAGGACGACGCTCGAGGTACTTTTCTGCCTTCGGGGTCAGTGCAATGCCCAGGGCACGGGACTGACGCACGGTACGGCGGGTGCGGTTGTGCTTAGCCACAATCTACCTTTCATATGTGAGGCTCCTGCACCCTCACGGGTGGGGCCTCGGTCTGTTGAATACTGGCCTCCTCGGTTGACCCCGCCGAGATCCGTACGCGACCGATTCGGTCGTTGCTGTACGGCGGTGGGGCGGAGAGCTCGGGGCAGAGTACCCCGCAGCTACATTACTGACACCCGCACGGATGCGGGCATAGTAATTGCCAGACCCGTCAAGCTTACCGGATGTGCCAGGGCTTTACCAGCCTTTTGGGAAATCTTTGGTTCAAATCACTGTGCGTGTGGGTTTTTGATGCTTCCCCACACGACCCCCACAGGAATTATTTATGCCCGTCAGGACTCTTTAGGCGCGACTTCTCCGAAAACTTCCCCGAAAAATTGCGGCGCTAAGATGTTGGATTGTAATCATTTCGTTATTTTTAACCTGTGTCTTTATGGGAAATAGCTTGAACCGCGCCCCCATATCGCCTAGACTAGAAACCATAACAAGCTTGGCGTCCGCCCTTCCGGGAAGGCAGACAGCCAAGACATCTATCACAACTCAAAACTCTGACGCGGTGCGCAGTACTACCGAGGTACTACGCACCGCTTTCTGTTTGCCTACTGTGTGGTGCGGGTGGTTTGCGTGATTGATGTGCGCGGGTGGTTTGCGCTGGTTGTTCGCGCGAATAACCGACCGGCGCGGGTGGTTCGTGTGATTGATGCGCGCGGCTAGTTGCCGCCGTCAAGAATCCTGCGGATACGCTCACGACGCTCCGTCAACGTACGCTCAAAACCATGCTGCGTCGGCTCGTAATAGACCGTGCCGCGCAGGGTATCCGGCAGGTACTGCTGCGCCGCCACGTGACCCGGCGCATCATGGGCGTAAATGTACCCCTCACCGTGACCAAACTGCTTAGCCCCCGCATAATGACTATCACGCAGATGCACCGGAACCTGACCGGCAGCGCCCGCACGCACATCCGCAATCGCACGATTAATCGCGTTATACGCGGCGTTCGACTTCGGCGCGAGCGCACAATAAATCACCGCCTGCGAGAGGATAATACGCGCCTCCGGCATGCCCACCAGCGCCACCGACTGCGCCGCGGCCGTCGCCACCTGCAGAGCCTGTGGATCGGCCAGGCCAATGTCCTCGCTCGCCAAAATCATGATGCGACGAGCCACAAAACGCGGATCCTCGCCGCCCTCCAGCATGCGCGCCAGGTAGTGCACCGCGGCGTCCGCGTCAGAGCCGCGCATGGACTTAATGAAGGCGCTGACCACGTCGTAGTGCTGATCGCCCGAACGGTCGTAGCGGATCGCGGCGCGGTCCACCGCCTCCGTAGCATGCGCCAGGGTGATGCGCACGGGCGCGGCAGGTTCGGGGTCCTTCTCCCCCGCCTGTTCAGCCTCGCTAAACGCAATCGCAGCCGCCGCCTCCAAGGACGTCAGGGAGCGGCGAGCGTCCCCTCCCGAAACCGCGGCGAGGTGGGCGCGCGCATCCTCATCAATGACCGCCGCACCGCCAAAACCGCGCGGATCAGCCAGCGCACGGTCAATCAGATGCTCAATATCGGACTGCTCCAGCGAATGAACCCGCAACAGGAGCGAGCGCGAGAGCAGTGGCGAAATAATGCTGAACGACGGGTTCTCCGTCGTAGCCGCCACCAGAATCACCCAGCGGTTCTCAACGCCCGGCAGGAGCGCATCCTGCTGAGCCTTCGTGAAACGGTGAATCTCATCGAGGAACAGCACGGTGGTCGTGCCGTACATGTCGCGGTCGAGCAGCGCCTGATCCATGACCGCGCGAACATCCTTCACGCCCGCGGTAATCGCCGAAAGCTCCACGAACTTACGACCCGGCGCGCGCGCAATCACATGCGCCAGAGTGGTCTTACCCGTACCCGGAGGACCGTACAAAATCACCGAGGACGGGCCAGCCGGTCCGGCGTTCTCCCCCGCCAACACGCGCAGAGGCGCACCCGGAGTCAGCAGGTGATCCTGGCCGAGAACCTCATCAATAGTGCGCGGACGCATACGCACCGCCAACGGCGCACGAGACGCCGAACGGGAAGAGTGCGCGCGCGACGCAGAGTCACGCGAGGAGGGCTCCTCAGCGGAGGCGCCAATCAAGCTCACGCGGTCCCCGTCATCGGGCAGCTCAAGATCAAAGAGGGAATCAGCCATAGTCTTACTCTATCGTTTCACAGGAAATTTCGGTCATGACTTCGTGACTCTGGTACGGGTTAAAGACCCCCGCCAAAGTCACTAACTCATGACCAGAATTCAGAACCTAGCGTCTAAATTGTGAGCCGCTCTTAGAGAGTCTCACTATCGAGAATCAGGGTCACCGGGCCGTCATTGACAAGCTCCACCTGCATGTCCGCACCGAACACACCGGTCTCCACGTGCAGGCCACGCTCACGCAGCGCCTGAACGTAATCGTTGAACAGCGGCTCACTCACCGCACCGGGCGCAGCAGCAGACCAGGAGGGGCGGCGGCCCTTCTTCGCATCCCCGTACAGGGTGAACTGGCTGACCGCCAGCACGGGTGCGCCCTCATCGAGGAGGGACTTCTCCCCCTCCAGCAGGCGCAGGTTCGCGGTCTTATCGGCAAGCTTCACAATCTGCGCCGCACCGTCACCGTGCGTGATACCGACCAGCACCAGGTAGCCGGGCTGCTCTATCGCGCCGACCGTCTCATCGTTCACGCGCACCGCCGCGCGGGTCACGCGCTGAATAACTACTCGCATCGTTCACCTTTCAACTGGGTTCATCTTTCAACTTGGAGCCGGCCTTCACCGGGCTCATACATCTCTTTCAACACCACACTCGGCAGCCGTTTTAGACGCAGCTGTTTTAGAGGCAGCCGCCATCAGAGCACACCGCGCAATTGCACGGCACGCAAAAACTGGTTCGCCGCCCGCGGGGTACGAAACTCAATAAAACGCTTCTGCAGATGCTGCCCACGAGTCTCCGCCAGCAACTCCCCAACATGCGGGTAGCTCCTCCACGTGTACCGAATCATGTTGTCCGGGTCGCGCAGAATATTCTTCAGCGGCGGCTCCACATTATCCGCCCACAGCCTCTGACCCGTCACCGCACGACGCACCGTCCGGCGAACCACACGCCACATGACCACCGCACGGCTATAGCGCAGGTAAATCACCACATCCGCACGCTCCAGCAGACGGCCACGCACCTGCGGATACTGCCACTCCGTAATCCACGCAGGCTGCTCAATGAGCGTCTGAACATCCGCCTCAAAACTAGGGCGCGGAGTCCAGTTCGGCCCCCAATGCAACGAGTCCATCTCCGTATGCGGAATGTCCAGGAGGCGCCCCAACCGCGCCGCGAACGTCGTCTTACCGCTACCGCTCGGACCGGCAACCAGAATACGCATGCTCCCCTCCTCCTTTGATGAGTACACAAATCAGCACACGCCAGCTGATACAAAAGGTGGGCTGCGACCCTGCACCAGCAGGATACACAGCCCACCCTCAACGGCAACCCCGCACAGCTCAACGCCCGCCGGGTCCACGCCGCACAGGCCCACACCCCCTACGGGGTGCACGGCCAAAGACTAGAGAAGATTACTCCTCGTCCTTCTTCTTCGGCTTGAAATCAACGCCAGCTTCCTTACGCTGCTCCGGAGTAATCGGCGCAGGAGCCGCAGTCAGCGGATCGTAACCATTACCGGTCTTCGGGAACGCAATAACCTCGCGGATCGAATCAACGCCAGCCAGCAGAGACACAATACGGTCCCAACCGAACGCAATACCACCCATGGGCGGTGCGCCGTACTTGAACGCATCCAGCAGGAAGCCGAACTTCTCCTGAGCCTCTTCCTCGCCAATGCCCATCACAGCGAAAACGCGTTCCTGCACGTCACGGCGGTGAATACGGATCGAACCGCCACCAATCTCGTTGCCGTTGCAGACAATGTCGTAAGCGTACGCCAGAGCCGAACCCGGGTCGGTGTCGAAAGTATCCATGAACTCGGGCTTCGGGGAGGTGAACGCGTGGTGCACAGCAGTCCAAGCAGAGTGACCCAGAGCCACGTCACCGGACTCAGTAGCCTCAGCAGAAGACTCAAACATGGGAGCGTCAACAACCCACACGAACGACCACTCGCCGTCCTTAATCAGGCCGGTACGGTGACCAATCTCAACACGAGCAGCACCCAGCAGCGCGCGGGAAGCCTTAGCCTCACCAGCAGCGAAGAAGATGCAGTCGCCGGGCTTCGCGCCGGTAGCCTCAGCCAGGCCAGCACGCTCAGCGTCAGTAATGTTCTTAGCCACCGGACCGGTCAGCTCGCCATCCTCCTGAATGAGGACATAAGCCAGGCCCTTAGCGCCACGCTGCTTAGCCCACTCCTGCCAAGCGTCCAGGGTACGGCGAGGCTGAGAAGCACCACCGGGCATCACAACAGCGCCCACGTAAGGAGCCTTGAACACGCGGAAAGTGGTGTCCTTGAAGTACTCGGTCAGCTCGGTCAGCTCCAGACCAAAACGCAGGTCAGGCTTGTCCGTACCGTACTTCTCCATCGCATCCTTGTAGGTCATGCGCTGAATCGGGCGGGGAACCTTCACATCAATCAGGTTCCACACGGCCTCAACGATGCGCTCGCCCAGCTCAATGATGTCTTCCTGATCAACGAACGAAGCCTCAATGTCCAGCTGAGTGAACTCAGGCTGACGGTCGGCGCGGAAGTCCTCGTCACGGTAGCAGCGGGCAATCTGGTAGTACTTCTCAATACCGCCCACCTGCAGCAGCTGCTTGAATAGCTGCGGGGACTGCGGCAGAGCGTACCACGAACCCGGAGCCAGACGAGCCGGCACCAGGAAGTCACGCGCACCCTCAGGGGTGGAACGGGTCAGGGTCGGGGTCTCAACCTCAATGTAGCCGTCCTCAGCCAGCAGGTTGCGTGCCGCACGGTTCGCGTCCGAACGCAGGCGCATGATGCGAGCCGGCTCCGGGCGGCGAAGATCCAGGTAGCGGTAGCGCAGGCGCGCCTCCTCACCCACCTCAACGTGCTCATCAATCTGGAAAGGCAGCGGAGCGGCAGTGTTCAGCACTTCAACGGCGGACACCTCAACCTCAATCTCGCCGGTCGCCAGGTTCGGGTTCTCATTACCCTCCGGGCGCTTAGTCACCAGACCAGTCACACGCAGCACATACTCGTTGCGCAGGTGCTCAAAATCAGCCTCATTGTGGAAAACACACTGGGTGACACCCTCACGGTCACGCAGGTCAACGAAGGCGACACCACCGTGGTCGCGGCGGCGAGCCACCCAACCGGTCAGGGTAACAGTCTCTCCAATATTTGCGGCGGTCAGCTCGCCGTTGGTGTGAGTGCGAAGCACAGACATTCCTTTCATAGCGGGCACCTCACGACTATAGACAGTAGCCGGGTACACGCGGTTGATGATATGCGCACACTGCGTGCGCCTCATATATTGTATCCCCTCCGGGCAAGTCGATGGCGGGTCGGGGCAAGTCAGGCGCCAGAAAATGGGGTGCGGAGGCGGGACGCGGGTTTGTGCCGTAGGTTAGTGTCTTCTGTCGTAGTTAAAAACCATGGCAGAAGACACTAACCTATGGTCGAAATTTGTAGCCTTAGCCTTATCGCATGAGCAGTCCCCGAAGATGGACAATGACTTCCCGCTCTTTCTGAAAAATATCAGCCCACGTGAGGTGCACGACCGTCCACCCGGCGCGGGTCAGTGCACGGTCGCGGGCTGCCTCGGAGCGGTCCCTGCCGGGGTGATCCACGTATTTCTGTTCGCCGTCAAACTCGAGAATAACCCGCGCCTCGGGCCAGGCGAAGTCCACCCGATAGTTGCGACCCTCGCACGAAATCGGGTACTGCGTCATGGGGGTAGGTAACTCATGTTCCATGAGTAGGCACCGGGTGAGGCTTTCACCAACCGACTCGCTGGATGCGTCCACCGCCTGCGCCAGGAGAGGCCCTGCGGAACTGCCGTACCCCGTGAGGTTCAGCAGAGTCTCGGTTACCTCATAGTGTCCCATTAGCCCTCGCCGCATGATGGAATCGGCGAGGACCACCGCATCCCGAAAGGGCATGCTGCGCGCACAATCCTGCAGTGTGCGAGCCACCGTTGTCGCCATGACAGACGTACCGGGTATTGCGGTCACTGCATTAGGGTCAAAACCTCGCCTGTGCCTACAGATGCGCCCCTTATCAGATGGGCTAGTGGCGGTACTGTACACATGCACGATTGAGGGCGCATTGAGTACATCTAACCCCCAGAGTGCAGCTGCTGATGTGTGCGAGAAAACCCCCTGAAGACCCATGAGGTAGGCAGCAACGCACCGTACCGCGAGCCGCTCATCGGGAGTGAGCGCCTGAGCATCGCGGGTGTAAATATAGGCTCCTCGCTGAATACGTTGTAACGTTCCTGCCGCTACCATCGCACGAATATGCCGGGCTCCAATACCTCGTGAGTTGAGGATGCGAGGGGTGAGCACGAGAGGATACAGCTCGGCTGCACGTGTGATTGGGACTTGCACGGCTGGAGTTCGGGGGTTCAGGATATTTGCGGTATTCATGGCTTTATCCTGACAGTCTCTGCGAAGTTGTGGGGCCTGTTCGTGAAATCTGTGGATAACTTCGCTGTTTTGAGGGAAATATCCACTATCCACAGGTTTAGGTTGTATCTCAGAATTTTTGTGCCATAGGTTAGTGTCTTCTGTCGTAGTTAAAAACCATGGCAGAAGTTGCTAACCCATGGCACAAATCCACACAGCCAAAATCAAGAACCCAAAGCACAACAAAAGACCCGCCCGGCGGGGAGGTTAACATCCTCCCCACCAGGCGGGTACACATCCATATGCGGGTCTATATGCAGGCCCAGAGCAGCTAGATACTAGAGTAGCCAGATACTACAGCGGCCAAACACCACAGGTGCTACAGGCCCCTACTCTTTACCTAACTATTTACAGGCCCTCAGCACGCACAATCTGAACGTGCAGTCCTCAGCCGGCGGCATCCACGAAGCCGGATCAGCAGCAACCTGCTCACCCGAACGGATATCCTTCACCTCGTGAACCGGGGCACCCGACTCATCCGAAGAAATGAACCACACGAACGGAATACCACGCTTCTCAGCGTACTTAATCTGCTTACCGAACTTCGCCGCATTCGCAGACACCTCACACGCGATACCGCGGGCACGCAGCGCATCCGCAACATCATTCGCAGCAGACCAGCCCTCATCATTCGTCAGAGCCACGAACACAGCCGAAGGCACCTTACGGCTCGCCTGCGCAAAACCCTGCGACAAAATACGAGCCACCACACGGGTCACACCAATCGACAGGCCAACACCCGGGTAAGTCTTCTTACCGTTAGAAGCCAGCGACTCATAACGGCCACCCGAACAAATCGAACCCAGCGACTCGTGACCAACCAGAACAGTCTCATACACGGTGCCGGTGTAGTAGTCCAGGCCACGAGCAATCGACAGGTCAGCCAGCACCTTACCCGGCGCACGGCGAGCCGCCTCCTCAATGACCTCAGCCAGCTCAGCAAGACCCTGATCCAGCAGCTCATGCTCCACTGAATACTTAGCGGCAAGCGCACGCACCTGCTCCACAAAAGAAGCATCCTCAGTGCGGATCTGCGCCAACTCCAGAGCGGCAGCGGCAGCATCCGCGCTCGCACCAGCCTCAGCCTGCAGCTCCTCAGCCACACGCTCAGCGCCAATCTTCTCCAGCTTGTCAATAGAACGCAGAACAGCCGCAGTATCAGTCAAACCCAGGCCCAGGTAGAAACCCTCAGCCAGCTTGCGGTTATTCACACGCAGCTTGAACTCAGGAATCGGCAGCTTCGACAGCGCATCAACAACAACCAGCGCCAAGGTCACGTCGTAACGGAACGGCAGCTCGCCGTCGCCAACCACGTCAATATCTGCCTGGGTGAACTCGCGGGCGCGGCCCTCCTGCGGGCGCTCGCCACGCCACACCTTCTGAATCTGGTAACGCGAGAACGGGAAGTTCAGGTAACCGGCGTTCTCCACCACGTAACGGGCAAACGGCACGGTCAGGTCAAAGTGTAGAGCCAGCTTTTCCTTAGCCTTAGCAGCCTCATCCTCCTGCAGGCGAGAAATTGCGTAAACTTCCTTGTCAATCTCACCCTTGCGTAGCAGCTGCTCAATAGTCTCTACCGAACGAGTCTCAATCGGGGAGAAACCGTGCAACTCAAAAGTCTCACGCAGAGTGTCCAGAACATGATTCTCAACCAACCGCTCAGCCGGAAGATACTCGGGAAAACCAGACAGCGAAGCCTTGCGAGCCATACGCGATACTCCTTGACAAAGAACTCGACAACAGAACCCCGGAACACCACCGGGCATATCTACCCATCATACCAACACCCACCCCAGCACAGCATCCACTCCCCCACCTCACCCGGCACAAACCCTCACAAACCCGCGGCCGGCAGGTTCGCCCACAACACAACACGACCAGACACTACTCACACACACCCCGCAGAGGCTATGCTTAGGAGGTGCACATGCACACCCAAACGGGTGCCCACCACGGGGAACAGCGCAAAGGCGCCCCACCCCCAGCACCCCCGAGTGAAAGAGTTATAGCGGTGACTACCAAACCCGACGACACTGTAAACCTCGAAAAGGCACGCCAGTACGGCCGCGTCTCCGAGGACGGCCACGTCTTCGTCATTGTCGACGGCGAAGAATACGCCGTAGGCCAGCTGCCCGGCGCCTCCGAAGAAGAAGCGCTCAGCTACTTCGCCCGCAAGTTTGAAAACGTCGAGGCGCAGGTTGCCCTGCTCGAATCCCGCCTCGCCAACAACGCCCCCGCCGCAGACCTGCAGAAGGGCATCACCTCCATCGGTGCACAGATCGGTGTGCGCAACATGGTCGGCGACTACTCCGGCCTGCAGAAGCGCCTCATCACCCTCGCAGAGCAGATCGCTGAACTCGGCGAAAAGCAGCAGCAGGCACGCACCGAAAACCGTGAACGCGCCCTCGCCGTCCGCGAAGAAATCGTCGCGGAAGCAGAGCAGATTGCCGGCCAGGACCCCGACCAGATTCACTGGAAGAACTCCCACTCCCGCATGAACGAACTGTTCGAAGCGTGGAAGAAGGCACAGCGCGAAATTCACCTGGCGAAGAGCGTAGAGGACGAGCTGTGGAAGCGTTTCCGTGCAGCCCGCACCACCTTCGACCGCAACCGCCGCGCACACTTCTCGCAGCTGGACGACCGCAACGCACGCATCAAGCGCGCCAAGGAAGAGCTGATTGCACGTGCGGAAGAGCTGTCCACCTCCACTGACTGGTCCGAGACTTCCCGCGCATACAGCGACCTGATGCGCGCCTGGAAGCAGGTACCCCGCGGCCACCGCCGTGAAGACGACAAGCTGTGGGCACGCTTCCGCGCGGCACAGGACGTGTTCTTCAACGCCCGCAACGAAGCCGAAGCAGCGCAGGACGCAGTCTACGCCGAAAACCTCAAGGTCAAGGAAGCGCTGCTCGAAGAAGCACGCGCACTCCTGCCCGTCGAGGACATTGAGGGCGCGAAGGCAGCTTTCGAGAAGATCCTGGACCGCTGGGATGCGGCAGGCCGCGTGCCCCGCAACGACCTGCGCCGTATCGATGGCGAGCTGCGCCGCATTCAGGACGAAATCAACGGCGCCGAAGAGGCAAAGTGGAAGCGCAACGACCCCGCCAAGGCGGCACGCGCGAACTCCCTGCTCGCACAGATCGAGGACTCCCTCGCCGAGCTGGAGGCAGAGCTCGCCGTAGCCGAGAAGGGCGGCGACTCCAAGAAGATTGCCAAGGCTAAGGAAGCTCTGGAGGCGCGCCGCGCCTGGGCAGCAACCCTGCAGGGCTTCGGCAACTAAGGTCTAACCGGAGTTCTAGCCGATGGGCAGTGCCCGGGGTGCTGGCCGCTAGAGGCTGGCGCCCCGGGTTACTGACCTAGATTAACCTCATAGCGCCGAGAAATTAACGCCGAGAAGCCACATGTGTTTCGAAAAGCCACTTCTTTGGTGGCTTCTCGAAACACATGTGGCTTCTGCGTGTCTGCGTGATGCGGGATGCGAACTTTTAGGCTCGCGTGGAGAGGCTAGTCATCGACAGGTTCATAATTCATGATTTCCCATTTCTGGCCGTTGTGCTTCTTTCCCTTGTTATTTTTCAAAACTCACACCTGACTTTTCGCGTTTCTTCCACACCAGAAAAACAACTACAAAAGAAATTAGTTGTGCAATTACTACTCGGACTATCATCATCTCATCCACTCCATTCACAGTAATCACATGAAGAAGATTTGTTGCAATACAGTTATTGAAGAAGTGGTCAGCCATTCCGGCATATAGGCTGCCAGTCATACGATAGAGCAGCCCCCATTTAATACCCATCATTCCTGCCAAAATGATGTAACTTATACTAAGTGTTATGAAAGATTCTAAATTAATGTCACCATCAATTAAATTATGAATAGGTGTTACAATATGCCATACGCCAAATAAAAATGCCTGAAAAAACAAGGCATATTTCAGGGAGTGATCAATGGCAACAATCTGATAAATAATCCCTCGAAATGCTCCTTCCTCCATAACTACATTTATTATATTGAAGAAAATACACATCAATATAAATCCGAGTCCTGAATGGACTACTGTCTCCCCTGTCAAGGAAAAGCTTGTTGTGAAGGTTCCGAACCCAGCATCATATCCCTGAGTCTTGAGGAGAGCAATTTCCACACCATACGAAATAATAAATGAACAGATGGCTAGCAGGATTCCTAGACCCACATTCTTAACGAACCCTATCCTCTTAAACCCTATATCAGACCAGCGCCAATTAAGGTACCGTAGCAATATAAAAACTACAGCGATACCAAATAGTTTATTAATAAAGTTCTCCCCAAAAAAAGTTTCATCCGTCTTGAGAAAGATTGCCTCAAAACCATGAACAAATATCAGGAGCAAAAAGATTACCCAACATAACACAACAGTATTCTTCTTGATTTCCTTACTCAACATAAAAACTCCCTTCCCTACGCTAGCTCGACATAGCAACATCTTGCCTAAAATTCATCTGAATCAAATCAGCTTCGACACATTTCACTTTTGCATCAAATTTTAAAATACCTTTAATTGTCCGTTAATTTTCTAATAGCATTTCCATAATAATCACGGTACTATTTACTGCACCACAGATTTATAGACTTCTCAACCCCTGAACAAAAGACACCAGGACCTCTACGGTTTGGGGTGCCTGGCGCGGGCGGGCTACACGGCGAGCGCATACATGTCGCGGAGGGCCTCTTCCGCCTCGTCAAGGGCGTATCCGCTCTGGCAGAGAGCGTCACAGCCATTACCGTAGCGGAGGCCGGCAAGGAACTCACGGTCGGTCACCTCCGGCAGGTACACCATGAGGTATTCGCCGTTGTCAGTGAAGAAATCGTCAATGTTGGCGGCGTCCTGACCGGAGTAGAAGGCGCGGAAGTCTTCGTCATTGTAGTAACCAACCGTGTACATGAGGGGGCTCCTTTGGTCGCTCGGCGGAGGGGCGAGAACACATCGTCGTTCTCTACCACCAAAAGTACGGGGTACCCCTGACAAGATAAGGGGCTGCGCCTGCAGAATTTTGTGCCATGGTTTAGTGTCTTCGATCATGGTTTTTAACTACGACCAAAGACACTAACCCATGGCACAAATCTGTAACCATGACCGAATTTGGGTTCTGCACCGGATAGGCGGGATCCGGTAATGACTTAGTGTTTTCGGTAATGAGTTAGTGACTCTGGACTGGGGTTTTAACCATCGCCAAAGACGCTAAGTCATTACTGAATTTTCACCGGCGGCGGGTAACTGGCCGTTTCGATAGGTTAGTGTCTTCGCCGTGAGTCTTTAACCCGTAGTGAAGACACTAACCTATCGAAGGGTCCCCACCCTCCCCCAAACCGCGAAAAGCCACATGTGTTCGGAACACATGTGGCTTCTCAGCGTATAAGTCGGCGTATGAAAGAGCCTACGCCTCCGAGGGTTTCGCGCCGGTCAGGCGGTACGCCTTGTACACGCCCGTCACGTTACGGACCACGTTCAGCACGTGCTCCAGCATGAAGCGGTCACCCAGCTCCAGGGCGAAGCGGTCCACCACGGTACGATCCTCCGAGGTGTGCACGCGCGCATCCAGAATGTTCACGCCCGACTCAGAGATCGCGCGAATCAGGTCACTCAGCAGGCCCTTACGGTCCAGCGCCTCCACCTGAATCTGCACACGATACGTAGCGGTCGGCGAAGATGCCCACTCGACCGTGGTCACGCGCGGCTCCTCGTCAGCGTTACGCATGTTCGGGCAGTCGCGGCGGTGCACCGAAATGCCGTTGTAGCGGGTCACAATGCCGATAATGTCATCCGGCGGAACCGGGGTGCAGCAGCGCGCTATCTTCGTCAGCACGCCCTCAGCACCCGGCACAATCACGCCGTTATCGCCAATCGCCTTGCGGGTGGACTTCAGCAGCGTCTCGTCAAAGTCGCTGACCTCAACCTCGGGTGCCGGCTCGTCGCCGCGGTGCACCTCAACGAGGGTGTCAATGACCTGCTTCGGCGCGATTTCGTGCTCACCAATCGCACGGTACAGCGACGCCACATCGTTCTTGTGCAGCAGCTGAGCCACCTGAGTCATAATCTCCGGGCTCATCATCTTCTGCAGCGGCAGCTCACTGTTGCGCATACTCTTGGTGAGCATCTCGCGGCCGGCGAGCAGCGCCTCCATGCGGCGTTCCTTCGCGAAGTACTGGCGGATCTTCGTGCGAGCGCGCGAGGAGCGAACGAACTTCAGCCAGTCCTCGCTGGGTCCGGCGTCTTCGTTCTTCGTGGTCATGATTTCGACGGTGGCGCCGGTGGGCAGGACCGTGTGTAGCGGTACCAGGCGGCCGTTGACCTTCGCGCCGACGGTGCGGTCGCCGACTTCACTGTGGATGGCGTAGGCGAAGTCCACGGGGGTGGAGCCGTTGGGCAGGGCGATTGCCTCACCGTTGGGGGTGAGTACGACGATTTCGTCGGTGTCGAGGGTGTCGGCGAGCGACTCGTAGAACTTCTCCGACTCCGGGTTGGAGTTCGAAATCTCCGCAATAGACTGCAGGATGCCGACGTTCATCATCGCCGAGGTCTGGGTGCCCGGCTCCTTCGGGTCCTTCGCGGGCGCGCCGCCACGAGCAGCGACCTTCTCGCCGCGCGATGCCGCCTTGTAGCGCCAGTGCGCAGCCACACCGTACTCGGCCTCTTCGTGCATCTTGTAGGTGCGAATCTGAATCTCAAGCGGCAGGTTACCCGGGCCGTACACGGTCAGGTGCAGCGACTGGTAGTTGTTGTTCTTCGGGTTCTTAATGTAGTCCTTGAAACGGCCGGTCATCGACGGCCACAGGGACAGCACGTGGCCGAGCACGGTGTAGCACTCCGCCTCTTCCTCAACCATGATGCGCACGGCGAGGATGTCGTTAATCTCGTCGAAGCTGCGGCCCTTCGTCTTCATCTTCTGATGAATCGAGTAGTAGTGCTTGGGGCGGCCGGTCACGGTCGCGTCGATGCCCACCTCTTTCAGGCGGTCCATAATCTTGGTGCGCGCCTCGTTCAGGAACTTTTCGAGGGCGGGGGTGCGTTCGCCGACCATGCGCACCATTTCGGCGTAAATTTCCGGGCTCATAGCGGCGAAGGACAGGTCCTCCAGCTCCCACTTGATCGTGTTCAAGCCCAGGCGGTGCGCGAGCGGCGCGTAAATCTTCAGGGTCTCTTCTGCCTTCTTCGCGGCAGAAGCCTGCGGCACAAAACGCCACGTGCGGGCGTTGTGCAGGCGGTCGGCAAGCTTGATGAGCAGCACGCGGATGTCCTTGCTCATGGACAGCACGAGCTTACGGATCGTCTCAATGGAGGCGTTCTCGCCGTAGGTCATCTTGTCCAGCTTGGTCACGCCGTCGACCAGGTAGGCTACCTCCTCGCCGAACTCTTCGGTGAGCTGCTCCATCGTGTAGTCAGTGTCTTCCACGGTGTCGTGCAGCAGACCCGCAGCGAGCACGGGACCGGTCGCGCCCATCTCCGCAAGAATCGCGGTCACAGCGACCGGGTGGGTGATGTACGGGTCGCCACTCTTACGCTTCTGACCCTCGTGGCAGCGGTTCGCCACCTCGTAGGCGCGCTGCAGCACCTGGATGTCTTCATCCGGGTGGTAGCGGCGCACGGCACGTACGACCGGCGCGATCATCGGGGAGAAACGGATGGTGCCGCCGTGCGAGTCGGAGGCTTCCATCTTGCTGCTGCGGCTACCGAAGACCAGGCGGTTGGGCACACGTCCGCCAGCAGCCATGACGCGGTGCGAGCCGCGTTTCTTCTTTGCGTCAGACGAATCAGTTTCAGGCAGAGGAATCGGGCCAGCGGGCCGAACCGCGGGCTTCTCGGCGGTCCCTGCAGGGTTCTCAGCGTTGGTGTTCACGGCAGGTTCTGCACTCATTCCAGGCTCCTTCGGGCTCACGATAATCAGCCGCACACTCAAGTTCCTCATCATTGAGGGCTATACCGGCCAAACCGGCCCCTAGCCCGCTCAGCTGGCTCAAACGCGAGCGCACAGTATCTTCACTTCTTATCCTACCCAGCGGTCTGGAACGCGCCAAACTATGCAACGTTTTAACACACCAGAGCGCGTTGTTTAGGAAATAATCGGGCGCGCTAAAGGGGAGCCGACACCTCTCGGTATCGACTCCCCTATCGTTAGCAACGCCAGCCAGTAGTGCTGGCGGAACGCTGGCTAACCGTTCAGGTTCACGCGGTGAATCTCAATGGTTGCACGTGCCGGCTTCTTAGCGGGCTTCTCGGCCGCCTTCTCGTCCTCTGCGGAATCCGCGGACTTCTCAGACTTCTCAGACTTCGCAGCCTCTGCGGGCTCCTCCGAAGAGTCACCCTCAGCCTCGTCAGCATCCTCAGCGTCCTTGAAGTTGCCGCTCTCCACCTTCGCGGTGTGCTCACGAATCTGAGGCTCACCCAAACGCAGCGAAGCATACAGCGGCGCAGACACGAACAGCGTGCCGAACATGCCCACCAGAATACCCACGAACAGCGACAGGGACAGGTCCTGCAAAGTACCTGCACCCAGGATGAACGCACCAATGAACAGGATTGCACCCACCGGCAGAACACCCACAATAGCGGTGTTAATCGAACGGACCAGGGTCTGGTTTACCGCCAGGTTAATCTGCTCGGCAAAGGTCGTGTCGCGGCGTTCCAGCACGTCCTCGGTGTTCTCACGGATCTTATCGAACACCACCACCGAGTCGTACAGCGAGTAGCTCAGAATCGTCAAGAAACCAATAATTGCACTCGGAGTAATCTCGAAGCCGAACGCGGCATACAGGCCAACCGTCACCACCACGGTGAAGAACAGGCCCGCAATAGACGCCAGCGACATCTTCCAGGTACGGAAGTAGAACGCCATACCAATCAGCGCAAGCACCACAAACGCGACCAGACCCCAGAACGCCTGACGGGTCACATCCGCACCCCAGGTCGGGCCCACAAACGAAGAGGTCACGTCATTCTCAGAGACGCCGTAACCCTCCTGCAGAGCCGCCTTCACCTGCAGAGTCTCATCATCGCTGAGCTTGCTCATCTGGGCACGAATCGTACCCGGCGCAATATTGGTCACGCGAACATCCGAAGCGTCCTTCGCCTTCTCGTGAATAATGCGCTCACCCGTAGCAGTATCAACGTGCGCGGTCTTCGAGACCACGAACTCCGAACCACCACGGAAATCAATACCCAGGTTGAAGCCGCCACCAACAGCCGGAATCAGAACCGAAACCGCCATCAGCACAGTAGCCAGCAGCAGCCACAGGCGGCGCTTACCCACGAAGGGGTACGAGCGGGCACCCGAATGCAGGTCATTACCGAAGCGGGCAAAAGCATTAGGTTTCACATCGGTAGCCATGCTTAGCTCTCCTTCTTCTCATCAGAAGCAGACTCGTCAGCCTCAGCGGCGGCACGCTCTGCACGGCGACGCTCAGCAATGCTCAGCTGCTTCTCCTCCGGGCTGCGGAGGCGACCGGCACCACGGTACAGCGGCGTAGCGCCCAGCGACTCAGGCGACAGGCCCGAGTGGCGATGACCCTCACCGAAGTAGCGGGTATTCGCCAGCAGGGTCAGCATCGGGTGGGTGAACAGGTACACGACCACAAGGTCAGCAATCGCAGTCAAACCAAGGGTGAACGCGAAGCCCTTCACCGAACCGACCGACACTACGTACAGCACCACAGCAGCCAGCAGGTTCACAGCCTTCGACGCCAAGATAGTGCGGGATGCGCGCTGCCAACCGTGGTTCACCGCCGACGGGATCGTGCGGCCCGCACGGATCTCATCACGGATACGCTCAAAGTAGACGATGAACGAGTCAGCCGTAGCACCAATCGCCACAATCAGACCCGCCACACCGGCCAGGGACAGGCGGTAGTTCAACGCCCAACCCAGCAGCGCAATCGCCTCATACGAGATGATGCCCGCAACAATCAGCGACATCATCGTCACAAAGCCCAGCAGACGGTACTGGAACAGCGAGTACACGAACACCAGCAGCAGACCAATCAGACCGGTCAGCAAACCCACACGCAGCTGCTCCGAACCCAGAGTCGCAGAAATCTGCTGCTCCGACTGGATCGTGAAGCTAATCGGCAGGGCACCGTACTTGAGCTGGTCGGCGAGAGCCTTCGCTTCCTGCTCGGTGAAGTTACCGGTAATCTGCGGCTTGCCGTCAGAAATCACTGCCTGCGACACCGGAGAGGACAGCACCTTGCCGTCCAGCAGAATTGCGAAGCGAGCGCGCGGATCATTTGCGTTCTTCGCACGAATCGCGTTCAGGCGAGAAGTGATGTTCTGGAACTTCTCACGAGCCTCATCGTTGAACTGAATGTTCACAGCCCAACGGCCCGTCGTCACGCCCTGACCACTCGTCTCCTGCGAGTGGCTTGCGGTAGAAATATCGCTACCGCTCAGCTCCACAGGACCCAGAATGTACTTCTCCTTACCGTCAGTGGAACACGCCACCATCGGCTTAGTCGGGTCCGCACTATCGGCGTCCTCATTGCGTGCCGCGGTGCAGTCCTTCGCCTCGTACTGCTTGTACAGGTCCGCAGTAATCCAGTTGCGGTCCGAACCATTAGTCGGTTCCGCGGAGGGCTTGGGCAGCTTATCGTCCGCAGTGCGGGCGTCCTCAGCCACCGCAGTACCGGCACCAGAAAGCAGCACCGGGCGGAACGTCATATTTGCAGACGCCTGAATCAGCTGACGAGTCTCAGCGCTAATCGTTCCGGGAACCGAAACAACCACGTTATTACCCGAGCCGAAGGAGGTGGTAACCTCCGCCTCCGAAACGCCGGCACCATCAACGCGCTGACGAATAATCTCAACCGCCTGGTTCAACTGCTCCTGGGTGACGTTCCCATCCGAAGAGCCATTGACCTTCGGAGAAAGAATCATCTGAGTACCACCCGAAAGGTCCAGGGCGAGCTTCGGTGCCCACGAACCTCCCGAGTAGGTGCTGCCAAATACCGGCAGCCATAACAACCATGAGCAGGACCATCGAGAGGAGCGCCCCTCGCGCGGCTGCAAGCGGTGAACGCTTAGCCATAATGTTCCTTCTTCGTGTGAATAGTATTGAGTGTTCTACAGATTCCGTAACGCGAAAACCCGACGCCGCTCATGGGCGCCGGGCTCATACGCTCTGAATTACTTAGCAGTATCAGAAGAGGTATCGGAAGCGGGAGCTTCGGATGCGGTAGCCTCGTACACGTCCTCGGTCAGGGGCGCTGCGGGGGCCTCCTCCTCAACAAGGTTCAGGATCGCATTCATGGACGCAGTAATCACAACGCCCTCTGCAATCTGAAGCTGCAGCTTGTTGTTCTCAAGGTCAGTGCTGACAACGGTGCCATAGACGCCGGAAGCAGTCATCACCTGATCACCAGGGACGAGCGCACGTCGCATTGCCTGCAGCTCCTCCATCTGCTTACGCTGACGCTTCTGCGCAGAGAACATCATCCATGCCAGCAGCGCCATCATGGCGATCATAATCAGGAGGTTAAAATCCATGGTCTCACTTTCACATCCGCACCCGTGCCGCTCACCGCGAGGGTTGAGCGTACCAGAAGGTGTGGAATCGTAGATACAGTACGTATCCATCCTACGCGAGAGCGTGAGCTTTAGTGCCCCGAACCAGCATTTTTGTGAGGTTAACCTGAGTTTTGGACTCTCTCGGCGTAATTTTATGTCCCCAATGAAGCCCGGCAGCGCCTACAGAGAAGCCCGCGGGAGGTTGTTGCTACCTCACACGGGCTACTACTGTGTCATCAACTGCTGTGTTATCAGCTGGTGCGGGTCTAGAGCTGAATCTCGGGCGCTTCCAAGCCGAGGTGCTCCCACGCCGCGGGCAGAGCCACACGACCGCGCGGGGTACGACCGATCAGGCCCTCACGCACCAGGTACGGTTCGGCAACCGTCTCCACGGTCTCCGTCTCTTCACCCACCGCAATGGCGAGGGTGGACAGACCCACCGGGCCGCCGCCGAACTTGTGAATCAGCGCCTCCAGCACGGCGCGATCCAGGCGGTCCAGGCCGCGCGAATCCACCTCGTACATGTCCAGCGCGGTTGCGGCATCGGTCGCGTTGATGCGATCCACGCCGTTGACCAGCGCCCAGTCACGCACACGGCGCAGCAGACGGTTCGCAATACGCGGCGTGCCTCGGGAACGACCGGCAATCTCGGTGAATCCCTCGGAGGTAATCTGCATGTCCATCAGACCCGCGCTACGGCGAAGCACCAGCTCCAGCTCCTCCACCGAGTAGAACTCCAGGTGGCCGGTAAAGCCGAAGCGGTCACGCAGAGGCCCGGGCAGCAGACCCGCACGGGTCGTCGCACCCACCAGGGTGAACTGCGGCAGCTCCAGCGGAATGGAGGTCGCACCCGCACCCTTACCGACCACAATGTCCACACGGAAATCTTCCATCGCCATGTAGAGCATTTCCTCAGCCGGGCGGCTCATACGGTGAATCTCATCCAGGAACAACACCTCACCGGGAGTCAGCGAAGACAGAATCGCCGCCAAATCACCCGAATGCTGAATCGCCGGGCCGGAGGTAATGCGCAGCGGCGCCTCCATCTCTGCGGCAATAATCATTGCGAGAGTGGTCTTACCCAGACCGGGAGGGCCCGACAGCAGCACATGGTCGGCGCTACGGCCACGCATCTTCGAAGCCTCCAGCACCAGGGACAGCTGCTGACGCACACGGCGCTGACCCACAAAGTCATCCAGGGACTTAGGGCGCAGTGCCGCCTCAATCATCTTCTCTTCGGGCTCTTCTTCCATCGCCACGAGGCGCTGGGCGGGAGCTGAAGACGCCTGAGTGCCGGGCACCTGACCGGGAAAATACCCGCCGGAAACCAGGGACGCCGCGGGCTGCGGCTCATAGGGATTCTGGCTCATAGAATTCTTCTTTCACAAAGTTTGAGTGGGATACATCGAACAGGGCGCGCCGATTAGTGGCGGCTCACCGTGTTCTGAGTACCCAAGGAGGCGAGCACACCGCGCAGAGCCACACCCACCGGCTCGGTCTCTGCGGCAGGGTTGTGCTGCACGTAAGCGTCAATAGCGGCGGAAGCGTCCTTCTCGCTCCAGCCCAGGGAGGTGAGAGCATCAAGCACCTGCGGCTTCCAGACGATGCCCTGGCTCAGCGGCAGCTCATCGGTCTGACCATCGCTCAGAATCAGCTTGCCTGCAAGCTCCAGCACAATACGGCGAGCACCCTTCGGGCCAATACCGGGAACCTTCGTGAACGCCTTATCGTCACCGGTCGCCACGGCGCGCTCCACCTCAGCTGCAGTGTGAACACCCAACACCGCCAGCGCAATGCGCGGACCAATGCCGGAAACCGAAAGCATCATATCGAACACTTCACGCTCGGCAGGCTCCGAAAAACCGTAGAGAGTCATCGACTCTTCACGCACAATCATGGTGGTCAGCACGGCAGCTTCCTCACCGGTGCGCAGCTTGGAGAGAGTACGCGCGGTAGCGTACACGAGCATGCCGAAACCGTTCACATTAATCACCGCATGATCAAGGCCCACCTGAGCCACACGACCGGTCAGGGATGCAATCATTTCTCTCCACCTTTCAACACCGCGCCCACGGATTGAGGCTCGCGGCAGTGTGAGGGCACCGGGAACTCCGGCACCCACAGAACGCACTCCCCCAGTTCGACGGGGAGACACTACAAGTATATTAGAATATTTCTTCTGAAATCAAGCATATATTCGAACTTCTTAGCGAATATACGCGAACCAGCAGGAGGGGCATCAGAGCCCACGAAGACACCTCTAGCGGCGAGCGCGCGCCTCCGCCTCCATCCAGGCACGCTGCGCCGGAGTCAACGACCCACCGCGGCGCGCCCGTGCCGGGCGTGAACCCTGGTGAGTCTGCGTCTGAGCGGACATATTGATACCAGAACCGATGCCGCCGCCACGCCAACCGTGACAGATCGCAATCGCCAGGGCATCGGCAGCATCGGCGGGCTTCGGCATGGAATCCAGCCCCAGAATGCGGGTCACCATGCGACCCACCGACGCCTTATCGGCGCGGCCGCTACCGGTCACCGCCGCCTTCACCTCCGAGGGGGTATGGAAGAACACCGGCACGCCGCGCATCGCCGCCGCAGAAATCACCGCACCCGAAGCGTGCGCCGTACCAATCACCGTGTTCACCTGCTCCTGCGCGAAGATACGCTCAATCGCCAGGGCATCCGGCTTGTAGGTGTCCAGCCAGTGGGAGGCGGCGTTGAAAATCCAGAGAATACGCTGGTCCAGGGACTCCGCCGGGATCGTGCCGGCAACACCCACGTTCACGAAGTGCGCCTTACGGTCGGCGGTCATATCGAGCATGGAGAAGCCGCAGCGGGTCAGACCCGGGTCAACACCCATGATGCGGGTGGCACCCGGCACACGCTCCACGGCGGTGGCGGCGTGGTTTTCACGCATGCTATCGCGTGCGGCAGGTTGAGCGGCAGCCATCATCTCCCCTTTCGACAAACTCCCTAGAGAATCTCTAGATTCTAGCCCTTCAGAATCCTAGCACCCGGCACCGGGGCACACCACGAGATTAGTCACCACAATCGCGGTCACCACGAGCACGGTCACTGCGCGCGAACATCCCCAAGACGCTAAGAAGCCACTCCCCCAACCAGCCACCCTGCGGCGGCTCGGTTAAAGGAGCGGCTTCTTTAAGCATCAGATATCAGAATCCGAGTGATTACTCAGCTTCCAGCTCTGCCATAACCTCAGCAGAAACATTAGCGTTCGAGTAGACGTTCTGAACGTCGTCGAGCTCTTCAATAGCGTCTGCCAGCTTCATGAACTTCTTAGCACCCTCAGCGTCCAGGTCAACCTGCATGGTCGGGCGGAAGACCGGGTCGTCGTTGTTGTACTCCAGGCCAGCCTCGTCCAGTGCCTTACGGATCTCGGGCAGGTCGGTCGCTGCGGAAACAACGGTGAAGATATCGCCCTCGTCCAGAACCTCTTCGGCACCTGCATCCAGGACAGCCATCAGAACGTCATCCTCGGTCAGGCCGTCAGTCTTGGTGACCTCAGCAACGCCCTTACGCTCGAACAGGAACGCAACCGAACCCTGGTCAGCCATGGTGCCGCCGTTACGGGTCACAGCCAGGCGAACCTCAGACGCTGCACGGTTACGGTTATCGGTCAGACACTCAATGTACAGAGCGGTACCCTGCGGGCCGCGTGCTTCGTACATGATTTCGGTGTAGTCAATGGTCTCACCGGTCAGGCCAGCGCCACGCTTGATTGCGCGGTCAATGTTGTCGTTAGGAACGGAGTTCTTCTTCGCCTTCGACACAGCCAGGTCAAGAGCGGGGTTACCAGCAATATCAGCGCCGCCCATACGTGCTGCAACTTCAATTGCCTTAATGAACTTCGCGAAAGCCTTCGCGCGCTTAGCGTCGATAGCGGCCTTCTTGTGCTTAGTAGTCGCCCATTTAGAGTGACCGGACATTCGTATCTCCCTTAGTCAAAACCTCTGTGCGGACACGGCGAAACGTCCCACGCACCGTACTGTACTCACATAACTATACCGTAGCGGAGGCGCACACCACCTCAGAAAGTGCACGCCACCGCCCGGAATAGGATGCTAGCGGGGGCGAGACGCAGCCGAAGCGCGTGCCTTCTCCACCAGCGAGTCGTCAATCGTGTTCGGCGTGAACTCGCCAAACTTACGCTTAGCCGCCTGCTCAATCAGGTAGTCCGAAATCTTCGGGTTCTTCGGCAGCAGCGAACCGTGCAGGTAGGTGCCAATCACGTTGTGCACGCGCGCACCCTCATGCGAGTCGGTCACGTTGTTGCCCTCGCCCTTGGTGACGGTAGCCAGCGGGGTGCATCCGGCGTCCAGGTAGGTCAGACCCGAGTGGTTCTCAAAACCAATCACGGTGCCGAACTCCTCAGACTCCTCAACAATGTTGCCAATCAGGCGGTCATCGCCGCCGACCGTGTGCGCATCAAAAATTCCGATGCCCTTGAGCACCTCACCCTCACGGGTGCGGAATTCCTTGCCGAACAGCTGGTACAGGCCACAAATGACGAGCATCGGCACGCCAGCCTCAGCCAGCGAGCGCAGCGTGTCACCGTTCGCGTGCAGGTCGTCCTGAATCACGGACTGACCGGAATCCTGACCGCCGCCACCCAGAATAATGTCAACATCCTCCGGGAAAGGCTGACCGGGGTTGTGATCCAGAATCTGCACGTCAAAGCCGTGTGCCTGCGCGCGACGAGCCAACGCCAGGGTGTTGCCCCAGTCGCCGTAAATGTTCATGTCGAGCGGGTACAGCTGCAGAATACGCAGAGTCTTACCGTTATTGGGGCCGGAGGCGGGGGTGCCCTCAAAAGTGTGAGTTGCCGTCATTAGGAGACCCTCTCAACGTCAGTGATCTTTGCGAGCTCTTCACGCAGAGCCAGCATTGCGGTGTAGGTGCAGAAAATACGCATGGGCGCGTTACCGCTGGAGGCGATGAAGCCCTTGAGCGCATCGGCGAGGTTCTCGTTGACCTCATCAACCTTCACGCCATCATGCTCCAGGCGCAGCGCCATATCCCAGGCGCGCACACCCGAAACCATCTGCACGCCGGTCTTCTTCAAGCTGTCGAAGTCAACATCCCACAGCCACGACACGTCACGACCGTCAGCGTACTGATCGTTAATCGTAATCATGGTGGCGTAGTCGTCAGCGTTCGCGCTCGCCAGGGACAGGCGGAAACCGCTCGGGTTCTTCACCAGCAGCAGCTGCAGCGGGCGGCCGTTCACGTTCAGGGTCTCACCGCGACCGAAGGCGGGGGTAATCTTCGCCAGCTCCGCGATGAGCTTATCTTCATCGAGCTTCTCGCCCATGACGGCGCGGGTCAGCGCCATAGCGCCAGCCGCGTTGAAGATGTTGTAAATGCCGTAGAGGTTAATCTCGCCGACTCGCTCCACACCCGCCAGGTCGAAGGTTGCGGAGGTGCCGGAGAACGCGGTCAGGGTGACGTCGGCATCGGGCAGGGTTGCCTTCGCGACGGTGCCGCCGCGCATCTCATCGTCCGAGGGGAAGTACGAGCGCAAGGACTCATCCAGACCGTAGTACTTGACGGTCACGCCCGGCTGCACGTTCTCAGCGAGGGAGCAGATGCGCGGATCCTCACGGTTGAGCACCACGGTGCCGGTCGTTGCGGAGGCGACAGTCGCCAGCATGCGGCGGGTCGTGTCAATCTCACCGAAGCGGTCCAGCTGGTCACGCAGAACATTCAGCAGCAGAGCGTAATCGGGCTTGACGGCCTTGACGAAGTGCACGGCGTGCGCCTCGTCCAGCTCAAGCACAGCGATATCAGCGTCAAGCTTGCCGCCGAGGGTCATCTCGCCCAGCAGTGCCGCGGCAACACCGCGCACAAAGTTCGAGCCGGTGCGGTTAGTGAAAACCTTCAGACCCTGAGCTTCAAGCAGCTGCACAGCCATCTTCGTGGTGGTGGTCTTACCGTTCGTGCCGGAGACAACAACCACGCCGTAGGGCAGCTTCGCGAGCTCTTCAGCAACGAAGTCGGGGTGCAATTTTTCCATGACAAGGCCGGGGAAGGCGGAGCCGCCGCCGCGAAGCTTAGTCGCGGCGCGTACGCCCTGGCCGAGAAGACGAATGAGGGGTTTGGACATGCTTACCATTTTAGTACACGCACACCAACGGCTGAATGGTCCGTCGGGACTCGTTCGCTCATGCCGGACGGGGCGGAGGTTTGGTGCGAGGCGGGGTTTTGGAATGGTGGCTCCGGCTAAAGCGGCGCGACGGGGGTAGCTAGAACAGCGAACCCTGCACCCTCACCCGCGTGAACTCCTGCGCAGGCTCCACCAGCACATTCCGCCATGCGGCAGTATTCACCAGGAACGCCGCGTCAGCATCGCCGGTGTGCGCGCTCAAAAACTGGCCCGCCGCACCCGTGCAGAAGAAACCAGCCGTCCCGCTCTCGGTACCGGAATCACCCAAACCAGAATCACACGGTGCCAGCGGCTCCGGCGATTGCGTACGCAACGCCGCATACGGGCGGTTCATGGCAAGCGACGGAATCCACGGCTCATCCAGGGCGGTGAGCGGCACCTCCGGCTCGGTGCGCGCCAGCTCGGCGAGCGCTTCGCGGGCGCGGGCAACCGCCTCCTGATGGGCAGAGCGAAGCTGCGCGCCGGGCAGCGGGTTCGTCCAGGCGCGGTATTTACTCGCCACCTGCTTGACCTGCGGAATCTTCGCGAGGGCGGTCACGGCATCCTCGGCGCGGCGAATCGCCAGGCCGTCGGGTGCGAGCGCAATGTAGGTGGCGGTGGCGACCGCCTGCTCATCCAGGCGGCGCGGGGTCGAATGCAGGGAGCTGGTGCCGACCTTGTGCGTGCCGTCCGGGAAGGTCGCGATGTAGAGGCGGTGCTGTAGCATGGCGTAGGCGCGCATGGATTCGGTGAGCGTTCCGGGGTACAGGTGCGCGCTGTGCAGGGCGGTGAATTCGTCGCGGGCGGTGCAGCGCGGGCACTGCTGGCCACGCTGGATGCGGGTTCCCTCGGGGCAGGGTACGCGGCGAATTCCAGCGGAGGTTGCCCCCGATTTAGGAGCAGATGCGGGGTCGGATTTGGGGGCGGCGTCAGCGCTTACGCCGGTGGTGTAGCCGGCGCAGTAGCGGTAAAGTTCTCCCTCGCTATCGCGCGGAATACGCAACCCCAGGTAGGCGCCGGGGGTCAGCGGAATCTGGATGCGCGCCCCGCTCGGAACGCCAAGCTGCGCGGGCTCGGGTGTACCCTCCCCTGCCGTTTGAGATGCCCGGTGATGAACTCCTTCAGCGGCTCCACCAGTTACAGGCACGACCGGTTCCACCTCAATGAGCGGGCGGCGATTGGACCAGCGGATCTGCCTCCAGATGAGTAGCTGCGGCACGTCTGCAGAGTCACCGACGGCTTCATTACCGGCGGCGGGCGCAGTAGCTACAGTAGGCACAGTAGCTACAGCAGGCGCGGCACTAAACTCGTCGAAAGCAGTCTCAAGCAGGTTGGGGTAGTCCATAGCATTCCACTCTAGCGGGTCTGGCGCATCTAGTGCTGGCGCATCTAACGGCTCTGGCAGGTTCACGGTGCGGCTGGCGGGACTGCCCCAGACGCTCCGCGTATTCCCAGCGCACATCTTCGGGGCGCATCCTCGGGGCGTAAAAAGAGGCCAGCGTCCTTCACGCTGATCCGCACCCCTCGCAGTGTTGCCGTGCGTTCACGCACGGCGGGGTGGGTTCTCAGCTGAGGCGCTGACCTCTGTGGTTGAGGCAGGGCGCTTACCCTGCCAAGCCCGAAAGCGATCGGTGACCGCTATTTTTCGGTGAGCTATGCGGTGTTCATGGAAGCCGGAAGCTTCCCCGCAGCCTTGCTGCATTTAAAACTTTGCCATATCCAATGGACATAACATCATTCAAATACGCGTCGACTGCCTAATCTGCGCATTTATGAAGCAAGTTTTTTCTGCACTGGTTGGCAAATTGAAGGAACTAGTGCAGATTTTCAAACTCACCAAGCCTGCCAACCGGTCGCAGGACAGTCTAGACCGGGCTGTCTAGACCGGGCCGTCTAGCTGAGGCGGGCAAACCCCTCCGCAATCGCAGAACGCATATCATCCAGCGTGCGAGACATGGTCTTGGTGTGAGCGATAATCGGCAGGAAATTCGTATCCCCACTCCAGCGCGGCAGAATGTGCTGATGCAGGTGATCAGCAATGCCCGCGCCGCCAACCTTGCCCTGGTTAATACCGATATTGAAGCCGTCATTATGCGACACCTCGCGCAGAACCTTCATGGCGAGCTGGGTCAGCTGCGCAATCTCCATGGTTTCTGCCTCGGTCGCATCATCATAGAACGGGATATGGCGGTACGGGCAGACCAGCAGGTGCCCGGGGTTGTACGGGTAGAGGTTGAGAATCACGAAGGCGTGCTCGCCGCGGTGCACAATCAGCGACTCTTCGTCACTGCGGCTGGGCGCAGTGCAGAAGGGGCAGGTCTTCTCGGTATAGTCCTTCTGGCCACCGCTCACGTAGGCGGTGCGGTGAGGGGTCCACAGGCGCTGGAACTGATCCGGTGCGCTGGGCAGCTCGAAGGAATCCTGCACCGAGGCTGCGGTGCCGTGCTCGGGGGTCGTGTTCTCGCTCATAGTCCCATTCTATAACCCACACGCGGCAACAGGAACGCCCCGTCCGTCATGCGTGCCAGATATGAGATAACTCCCCCCCGGCAGCGCGCTTAGCTGTGCTGCTTTTCCAGGTGAATGATGCGGGTGGCACCCTCAAAGGTCATGGGGAAGCTCAGCACGCCGTCCTCCATGACGAATTCCTTGGTTTCCTTATCGGAGGCGTACGGTGCGTGGCTCAGCTTCGCGTGGTCCACGTGCGAAATGTAGCTGAAGTTGCCGGTCTTCGCCTCGAAAGTGCCAGCCCAGAAGGGGGTTGCCAGCTCTTCGTGGTTCAGGTGGTAGGTGACCTCGATAATGCCGTCGTGAATGACTGCGTCCATGTAGTTCTCAAGGTTGGTAGAGTCCTGCTGAACCCAGGTGCCGTCCATGATTTTCTGCGAGCGCGCAACGGCTGCCGAGGAAGGCATGGGCGCCGCGGTGTATGCGGCAGGCTCCTGGTTACTCGTGTTGTCCGGCGCGGGGGTCTCAGTAGGCTGGGTCGCGGTAGGGTGAATCGACGGGTCCTGCGAGGTATTGACCGCCGCCTTAATTCCGGTGCTGTCGTCGCCGGGGGCGGGAACGGCGCTGGGCTCGACGGTTTCAAAAGCTGCGGGGTCAACAACCGCACTTGCGGAGGCGTTATTCGGTGCGGGTGCACACGCGGTGAGAGAGAGAGCGCGCCGAGTAGAGCGAGCGCGCCCAGAGTGGACTTAGGTACCACGAACGTGTCCTAACAGAGTTATGTGTTTGAGTGAGTTTGTGAGTTGAGTGGTGCCTCCCCGTGAGTGAGGTGGGGATACGACGACACCCCGTAGCGCATTGAGGCTACAGGGCGTTCGATAACCGGCACGGTAGATAGTTTATAGGCTCTGGCTAGGAGTTTCACCAGTGGCGGCCATTTTTAAAAGATAGTTTGGTCACATTAGATCTTAAGTTGAGGGGTTTTTCGCGCACACGAGCCCCAATTTGCACTCTCCACGGGCTAATTTTGCCTCGACAAGGCGAAATATCCCGCACGGTGGCGTGGGCGGCAATTTTCTTGCCTTCGTCTTGCCTTCGCGTGGGCTCGGCACCCAAACCCACCGCTTCAATAAGTATGCGGTGTGGGTTTGAGCGCCAAGCCTCAACTGAACTGTTATATCTGCGCTGCTATCTGCGCTACCGCAACCGAGCCGCTACAGCCCGGTTACTGTCCGCAGGGTATTTGCGAGCGGACTACTGCTTGCGGGAACGTAGCGAGGACTTCTCACGAATAATCGTGAACGTCTGGCGGGTCTCCTCCAGCAGGGCGACCGGCTCCTGCTCGCGCACCGCAACCTCATGAGATGCCGAGGAGTCGGCAGGTTCACCAGCCCGCGCGGCGCCGGGCGCGGTGTTCGGGGTAGCCTCCGCAGAAGCTGCCGCAGCAGCACCCGGAGCGCCAGGAGTACCAGGGGCAGTAAAGCCCGCGGCGGCGCTGAAACCGGCGCGGCGTGCCGCCTCCGCATCCGAAGGAACCGGGTGCACACCGTCTTCATCCACGACCTCACGCAACGTGTAGTCGCGGGCTTCACGGCGCGCATACTCACGAGCCAGCAGGGCACGCAACTCAGAAATCTCCTGGCGAAGATCGTCCACATCAGCCTTGGTTGCGGGGTACTCCTGCTCCTCCCTGCCACCAAACTTTTCGATAATCCAGCTGGCGAGCGCACCGGTCGCAACCGCGACCACACCCACGCCGTACAGCATGACGACCACGGCGATAACTCTGCCGATACCGGTGACCGGGTAGACGTCGCCGTAACCGACCGTGACGAGGGTCGTGAACATCCACCAGTAGGCGGTGGGCAGGTCACGGATCATCGCGCCCGGCTCGGAGGACTCCACCGAATAGATTGCCAAGGCGAACATGATGATGAAGATTGCGGTGTATCCGAAGAGTTTCACCGCCAGCTCTGAGAGCCTCTTATATTGGCGGTTGGTGGTCAGGTGAATCATGGCGAGGAAGCTGACAATACGCCACGCGGGCAGCAGCACAATCGCCAGGTTCATCAGGTTATGCGTGATGAAGTAGAGTCGCCGCGGCGCCAAGTACAGGCGAATGCAGTAGTCGGCGGCGAATAGGCCCCACAGGATCATCTGAATGATGTTGAGGTACGCGTCGTACGGCTCCTGAATGCGTGTGCTCATGATGGGCGCGGCGAACGCGAGCAGGTACAGTACGGACGCCACGAACATGGGCGTGGAGGAGCGTTCCTCCCACGCCGCCAGGTTCTTCTCGCCGCGGTACTTGCTGAGCGTGCGGAACAGGCGGGTGCGCGGGGCGCGACGCGGCGGGTCCGTGACGGTGCGGGTGACCGTGCGGATGGTCGTGGTGTGCGTTTCAGGTTCGCCCGCGTCAATAATCTCGGCGGCACTATCAGGGTTACCCTGGGTGCCTGCCTTCTGGGTGCCAGCTTTCTGGTCGCCCTTGCCGTGCGGGTGATGCGTGGTGCGGGTGATGCGACGCTCCTCGCGGTGCGTACCGTCCGGCGCATCGGTGGTGGCGTATTCTTCGACGACTTCTTCGTAGTCGTCGTCGGGGTTCAGGTCGGTGGAGTAGACGGAGTGGGTGCTGTCCAGGCGGGCGCTATCAATCTGCACGGCATCAACCTGTACTGCCTCCATGCCGGGGGCGGTAGCCTCTGCGGGGCTACTTGCTGCAGCACTAGTTTTGGCGGCACTGGATTCTGCCGGTGCCGACTGGGTATAACCAGCCTTCGTGGTATTCTCAGCGGCGGCTTCAGATGCGGTAGTTTCAGATGCAACAGTTTCAGGGCGCGCAGACGCACCCACCGGGCTGTTCCCCGGAATATTGCCCGAGGTATTCCCCGAGGTATTGGGTGCTGTGCCGTTCTTTACCGTGTTGTCTGTCTGGTTCTGTTCTGCCTTATCCATAGTGTGAATGATACTCCACGCCGTTGCGTTTGCGTTTCTATTTCGTTGCACTGTGACCTTGTGCTGTGACCTTTGGGCGGCGGTCTTTACACCGCGGTTTTGTGCACGATACTGTGTCGAAATCGGGCGGCGGTTCGGTTGCGGTGGAGAACCGTTCGGGTGCGAAGATGACGGTGTATTGTGCGGGTGTGGATCGTAAGGAGCGTAGTGTGCCTGCGGGTGGCCGCGTGTTTGTGGAGGATTTGGGGGTGCGTGCTTCGGCGGGTTCTCCCCTATTTTGTGGTGTGGTGACTTCTGATAGTACTGCTAGCTGGAATGTTACGGCCCTCGGCGGGCGTGCCTAAGAGCAGCTGCGGCGCTAATAAAGCCTGCACAAGGGAAAACAGGCACCTCTGGTAACGATTATCTTTTGTATTAGAGGTATATTAAGAACGGACTACCCGCCGTTATTAACCAGCCGTTATCAATCAATGGAGATACACCGATGACCGCTCAGTCGCCTGATACCACTGAGGTTGAACTTCCCAAGTTCTACGAATTCATTCCCAGCATTCTTGCTTACCTATCTGACGGCAACTCCCGCACCAATAAAGAGATTTATAGCGCTGTAGCAGAGCGCTACCCGCTTTCTGACGAGCAGCTACTACCCTACCTGCCGAACGGCAAGCGTCCCGTCTATGTGGACCGCATTAGTTGGGGCTTGACCTATCTCAAGATGTTCGGTGCGGTTGATTCCCCTCGCCGCGGTCAGCAGGTTATTTCTGACGAAGGCTTGAAGCTGATTGAGGCTCATCCTGGGGGCATCCCCGATGATGTCGTCGCGCATATCGTTCGTTCCGCCCGCAGCACGCGTGAGCGTTCCCAGTCTGATAGTTCCGAGCAGGACCCGCAGGAAACCCCGAAGACCGCTACCAAGACTGTTGCCGTCACGACTGCACCCTCTGAGGTGTCTGATAGCACCCCGCAGGAACTCATTGATGAAAGCATCACTCAGATTGAGTCCGCGCTGACGCACGATATTTTGGAACGCGTCCGCGCAATGTCTCCGACTGCTTTTGAGCATCTGGTGGTGGATGTTCTGTTGGCGATGGGCTACGGCGGCCCGGCAGGACGCGGCACCGTTACTCCGGCTTCCAATGACGGCGGCGTGGACGGAATCATTGACCAGGATGCGTTGGGTCTTTCAAAGATTTATGTCCAGGCTAAGCGTTACGCCAAGGACAACGTGGTGAGCCGCCCCGACCTTCAGAACTTTGTGGGCGCGCTACACGGCAAGGCAACGCAAGGCGTGTTCATCACGTCGAGCTCCTTTACGTCTGGCGCACGCGGCTACGCGGAGGAACTTGGTAGCGGAATTTCCCTCGTTCTGATTGATGGTGAGCACCTGGCACGCCTCATGATTAAGTACGGTGTTGGTGTGCAGGTGGCACGCACGTACACCATCATGAAGCTTGATGAGGACTTCTTCGACGAAGCCTAAACGTTACACAAGCGTGGGGTGGAAAGCATGTAGCTTTCTGCCCCACGCTTTCTTTTGGGTTAGCCGCCTTTTGGGTTAGCCGCTGGAATGTTACAACCCTCGGCAGCCGCGCCTAAGAGCAACCGCGGCGTTCAGAGTGTGGTGGGTGCGCCTCCGCAGGCCCGGGCGTATTCCCCCGGAAAGCCAGCAAATACGCGGCAAACCACCGCATCAGCACGGTGTATAACCCACCCCCTTTATGGTGACAAGTAGTCGCCAAGCTTAGCCATAGCTAAGCGGAAAAGACGGTGTTCAAGAGCACATACTGAAAGGTAAGACAGTCTCACTAAGGAGATTCATCATGACCACCGTTGTGTCAAACACTTCCAAAGCACTCAAGTCCCCCTACGAGGACACCCTCAAGCGTCTACTCTCCGATGCGCGCGCAGAAGCCGTCGAATCCAGCGTCTCCGAACTCGAGCGCCTCGCTATCGCACACGACGCATCCCACTACCTGCTCGTGCCCGCCGGCCTGGTCCGCCCCGACTCCGCCGAAGACGTCGCCAACATCTTCCGCGCAGCCGGCGACCTCGGTCTGCCGCTGACCTTCCGCTCCGGCGGCACCTCCCTCTCCGGCCAGTCCAGCGGCGACGGCCTCATGGTCGACACCCGCCGCCACTTCAAGAAGATCGAGGTCCTTGAAGACGGCAAGAAGGTGCGCGTGCAGCCCGGCGCGACCATCATGATGGTCAACAACTACCTGGCACCCTACGGCTACAAGCTCGGCCCCGACCCGGCATCTTGGTCCGCCTGCACCATCGGTGGCGTGGTCGCGAACAACTCCTCCGGCATGTCTTCGGGCACCAAGTACAACACGTACAACACCCTCGACTCCATGGTGTTAGTGCTGCCCAGCGGCACCATCATCGACACCGCCGAGCCGGACGCCGACCAGAAGCTGCGCTCCCTCGAACCTGAACTCCACGAGGGCCTGCTGCGCCTGCGCAAGCGCGTGCTTGAGAACCCCGAATCCATGGCGAAGATTCGCCAGCAGTACTCCATGAAGAACACCATGGGTTACGGCCTGAACTCCCTGGTCGACTTTGAAACCCCCGTGGACATTCTGCAGCACCTGCTGATTGGTTCGGAAGGCACCCTCGGTTTTGTTGCTTCGGCTACCTACCGCACCCTGCCGATTCTGAAGAACATTTCCACCGGCCTGCTCGTGTTCGACAACCTGATTGATGCTGCACGCTCTGTGCCCGAACTGGTTGCTAACAAGCTCGCTACCGTCGAGCTGATGGACGCCACCAGTATTCGTGTGGCTCAGCGTACCGGCCAGGCTGCGGAGGCGCTCGCCGCCATCGACGTGAAGGACCACGCCGCCCTGCTGGTTGAGTTCCAGGGCAACTCCGAGCAGGAGCTGAGCGACCTTGCCGCCGCCGCAGCACCCATGTTCAAGAGCCTGCCGGTGGCGTCGCCGGTGTCGATGACCAGCAAGCTGTCTGAGCGTAACGCCCTGTGGGCTGCACGCCGCGGCCTGTACACCACCGTTGCGGGCAACCGCCCCTCCGGCACGAACGCGCTGCTTGAAGACGTGGTCGTGCCCGTCGAGGTTCTGGGTAACACCTGTAGCGACCTGACCAAGCTGTTCGACGCACACGGCTACAAGGACTCCGTGATTTTCGGTCACGCGAAGGACGGCAACATCCACTTCATGCTGAACGAGCAGTTCCGCGACCCGAAGCAGCTGGACCGCTACCGCGACTTCACCGAAGAAATGGTTCAGCTGATTCTCGGTAACGAAGGCTCGCTGAAGGCTGAGCACGGTACCGGCCGCATCATGGCGCCGTTTGTGAGCCGCCAGTTCGGTGACGAGCTCTTCGACGTGATGCGCCAGATCAAGCGCCTCATTGACCCGAAGGGCTTCATGAACCCCGGCGTGCTGCTCGCCGAGCCGGACACCGACTACGTGACCGACCTGAAGGTCGCCGAAACCGTCGAGGAAGAAGTCGACCGCTGTGTGGAGTGCGGCTACTGCGAGCCGGTCTGCCCCTCCCGCAACCTGACTTTGACCCCGCGCCAGCGCATCGTGATGCGCCGTGAGATTGCCGCCGCTGAGGCGAACGGCGACCACGAGCTCGCCGAGCGCCTGCGTAAGGAGTACGAGTACTACGGCATTGAGACCTGTGCTGTGGACGGCATGTGCCAGACCCGCTGCCCCGTGAACATCAACACCGGTGACCTGATTCGCCGCCTGCGTTCCGAGAACCAGGACAAGCTGGCCGCTACCGGCTGGAAGATCGCCGCACAGCAGTGGGGCATCATGGATAAGGTTGCCGGTAAGTCCCTGACTGTGGCGAAGAAGCTGCCGTTCCCCGTGGTGCACGGCACCACCAACATTGCCCGCAAGGTCATGGGCGACGACATGGTTCCCTCCTACAAGAAGGACCTGCCGGTCGGTGGCCCGGCACGTAAGCCGCACAAGGACGCAACCGCTGAGATTGTGTTCTTCCCCGCCTGCGTGAACTCCATGTTCGGCGGTGTGGACGGCGACGGCAAGCACGACCCGGTCAACGCAACCCAGGCGTTCATCCGCCTGTGTGAGCGTGCGGGCGTGAAGTACCGCATCCCGGACAACATTGGTGAAATGTGCTGCTCCACCCCGTGGAAGTCGAAGGGCTTCACCGACGGCTACTCGATCATGAGTGACCGTGTGCTGAAGTCCCTGTGGGAGGCTACTGACGGTGGCCGCCTGCCGGTCGTGTGTGACGCTTCGTCCTGTACTGAGGGCCTTGAGGTGATGCGTGAGAAGGTTATTAAGGCGCTTGAGCACAAGATCGTGAACGGCCTGAAGCCGGGCGAGCCGGACTTCTCGCGTCTGCGCATGTACGACGCGGTGCAGTTTGCCGCCGATAACATGCTGGATAAGCTGACCGTGTCTGCTCCCCTGCCGTCGATTGCACTGCACCCGACCTGCTCCATGACTCACTTGGGTACTCAGCCTGCGTTTGAGAAGATTGCGAACGCGATGAGTGACGACGTGTACGTACCGAAGCACTGGGGTTGCTGTGGTTATGCGGGTGACCGCGGTATGCTGCACCCTGAGCTGACGGCGAGCGCTACCGAGGCGGAGGCTGCGGAGCTGAGTGAGCAGAAGCAGTTCGCCGCATACATTTCGGCAAACCGCACCTGTGAGCAGGGCATGACGGAGGCGACCGGCCACACCTACCAGAACGTGCTGCAGCTACTGGAACGCACCACCCGCTAAACAGCTGAGCGTATAGCAACGGCGTAAAGAAGGGACCCGGCGGGCTATCTGATGTGATAGTCCGCCGGGTCCCTACTTTTACTTCATTGTTAGCATATATATGTGCTCTATTCTCATGCGCAATGATTCAAAAAGGTTATCGTCTTTATAAAATTCCCCGTCTATATAATTATCCCGGAGATACTGTTCTATGTGAACCTTGCTGTATACAGGGTATCTGCGCTTCCATTCCCCTTCATAACATTCCATAAATTTATTGATGACTGAGCCAATATCATGACCGTATATATAAGTTCGGGAATCAATGCTATCATTATCTGCAGATTTCATCTCATTTACCACTTCGTCAGGAATAAATCCATTCGCAAACTCAATAAATCCATCTATAGATAAATTGTCACGATTACTATTCACATAACTCTTAAGTTTTTTATTTAATTCAAAAGCCTTTGAATTCATATTCTCCGGCTTTTCCTGATTATGCAGTGCACACCGATAAAAATATATACATTTTAGATATCGACCAAGAAATTCTCCACAATTTTCCAAAGATTCCGCCCTGCCACCATATCTATCTTTATTTAATTTGCATAGAATTTCATCCAGAAATCCATAACTTTCTACAGCTGGAAAATCAGTAAAAAACAATGAATCAAGATACTCATATTCCCTAACATCAGAATCTGTCATCAAATCTTTATCTGATATATAAATCTTACGCTTATCATCTTTATACTTTTTAGCGGCAAATCTTATTTTTTGGCAATTTCCTAAACCTGGGGCTACAATGCTTTTATCTGACTCAATTCCCAATATTTTTATAGATAGCTTTCTATAATTAGACTCCATCTTTGAAACCCTCAACCATCTATTAAAAAAATCAACATCATCTATACCTTCAACATAAATTGTAAAGATGTTCGGAGATTCAGAATCTCGACCACTCTCCGTGAGACTGTCAATCTTCTTCATCTCATATTCATTGAGCCTATATGAAGCCTTTACTTCCATATTGCCTTCCAAGTCAAACACCCTTAATCTCTCGATTCTCTTTTCGACACAGAAACATCAATATCATCATAATCTTCAAGAATTAGTGGTGAATGTGTAGCCATAACAATCTGGAGGTTTGACTCATATGCGCACTCTTGAACATACTTCACAAACAAACGCTGCCATTGGATACCGAGAGAAATTTCCGGTTCATCGATAATTAATAGCGAATCCCCTCTAGTAGCAGAAATAATCACTTTTGCAAGAAGAAATATAATATGCTTCTCACCACTGGAAAGCATGCGGGGATTAACATAGATTCCATCCTCTCCCTCTTCTGAAACTATATTTGAACGTACTCTAAACCCCCTCTGCATACTATACTCAATTTCTTTATCCCGGAACATTGTATTAATAGATTCAATAAATGCCCCAATTAATCGTGCCGCAGGAGAAACAATTTGAATCTTCTCCGCAATACTATCAAAGTAAGGCATTAATATTGGATACAGATGCAAGAATTGTTCAGCATCTGCCCTTGACGGATCACTTACCATACCTTTAATCGATTTATATTCAGAAAAATTAGTTAATTCATACTCTGCAACCAGATTTTTATACTCCAGATTATCAATTTCCTTTATTTTTTTAAGGATGCTATTCCTCGCTTCCGCGCTAGTATTTACACCGTCACCATTATTGTTATCATTAAACATATTTTTAACAATTTGAGAATAGATGCGCCCTCTTGAACTAATTGTCATTCTTTGAGCATTACGAATTAATGAGTTACTCAGTTCATCAATAACGGAATTAATAACAATGTCTGCAGGATCATATTCTTCCCCAGACTCATTACGACCCCCCATCCTCCATTTAATCCTAGCAATACGACTTGCCGGGAAGTCTAAATCATTTAATCTATTCGTTCCAAGATATACAGCGTTTCCTGTATAGTTACATACATTCAAAGATATATCACGGTATTTATCTTGAATCTCATCACCTAATTCCGGGTCAGATATACTCTTTAAATCCCCGGGATTCAAATCCTTAAAGAAAATACTCTCATTCGACTCATTATATATATTTAAATCGATAGATTTATTGATTCCTCTAGTGAATAAGATTCTTTTTCCAGAAGCTTTAATCTCCAATTCTTTGAAAGGTATGGAGAATATTTTCTGCAGCTCCACACTACTTCCAGATGTGACGCAATGAATCAATCTTAAAAGGTTGGTCTTTCCGCACCCATTTTCAGAATAAATTGCCTTTAGCTCAGAATTACCATCCGTAAAATTAATATTGTAATCATATAATCCAATTATTCCTTTTGCTGATATATTTTCTATCTTTCTAGTATCCATTATTGATTCCTCCTCGAATTTGTGGACCGGGCGCATCTCATGGGGCTTGCACGCACATTGTGCTTGAGTTCCCCGCAGATGTCCTTATCCGATACTGACATGTGATGATGCTGCACAATTCTAGTGCGTGCGACACCACTGCTTACCCTAACATGTAACGACTCGTCCGCGCTTTCAAAAGAAGCGCTGTGACAGAATATTTCTCAATACGAATCTCAGCTGTCACAATCCCCATCAACATTGAAAAGACCCGGCGGATACTACATCTGTAGTACCTGCCGGGTCTTCTACTAGTTTTAGGATTACTCAGCCTCATTACTCTCGCCATTGACGAGACGAGTGTAAAGCTCCCCGTCAGCCTCCGTCACGATAATGACCGGTTTACCGTCCGCAACCTTGCGGGCGCGGCGGAGCACTTCAGCCTCATCTTCGCCGGGAGCAACGGGGATAACATGGCACTCCCCCTCCCACCTTCTGTGCAGCGAGCGCTACGAGTGCCTGGTGTTTCGGATTGTGGCGGGCAGACAGGTTGAAGCGCCCCGCGATGCGAGCTCGTTCTTTCATCACTTCAATGCTTGCCATTCTTCAATCCTTTCAAATGCGCCTTCTACGATAAAGGCTGTTGCTTCTTCGTAAGCGGCGTTGCTTTCCATAATACTATTCAGGGGTCGGTTCTCTTCGACTATGTAATAGCGAAGGCACAGGTATACCCGCGCAAGCACCGTGCTTGACCGCCGCCGTCGCGCAAAAAGATTGGGAACAACTAGGTGCGAGTACAGGATTTCAAACGAACCCTAGTGCGCTACCGTAGACACACCATATGGCACAGACACACAAAAGAGAGGTAGGGCTGACAATAGCCCTACCTCTAAGATGTTTTAAGATAGCACGGTTGACTAGTCATGATTCCTGAATGCAAAGAAGTACATGGTAGCCGATACCAAACCCATACCTAAGGAAATCATAAGAACGTTTGGTGAACAAAGATTTCCCATTCCCTCAATCACTGTCAAGAACAGACAGGAAAGAGAAAATACGAGGATAAAAGCACCGATGCTCTGAAACTAATACTTTTCATAATATACCTCCTTGGTTGCTTATAATTCACCTCGGCAGCTCCATGCAGCTACTCCCAGCTGAGCGGCCAAACCGGGAAGACCCCCAGCCCCCTTTTCTCAGTTGCAGCACCTATTTTCGACTATTAGATAGTCCAATAATCAATACTGCTATCGAGATGCCGTAGAGAATTCCAAGCACCATGTCGCTGACATTTGACACTACATTCAAGATAATTGCCAGGATCAAGAACAGCATCCCAACAGGGACATACTTATTCGACTTCATATGCTCGTGCTCCCTCAATAATCAACAGCGATACATCATTTTCAGGACCATCCAGCTACCCATTTTCTGAATGGCTATGGACGTTCGCCTTACTACCAGGCTAGCACTCTGGAGCTAAAAACTAGCCCACGACACACTTTTCTACACCCAACCACACTCCCCCACCCGCGCCTCATCAAGGCACAAAAAACCACCCCCTCCGCAGCTTATCGCGCAAAGGGGGTGGTTTCTATATATAAGCTAGACCAGAAAGCCTAGTACTACTCAGCAGCCTCCGTGCTGGGCTTGGGGTCTTCGTTCACGCGGTTGCGGATATGCTCCACAATACGTGCCACAGCCTCATCCACGGGCACACCGTTCTCCTGCTTGTTGCCGCGGAAACGGAACGAAACAGCGCCGTGCTCCGCATCCTCACCGCCAGCAATCAGAATGAACGGAACCTTCTCAGTAGACGCGGTACGAATCTTCTTGGTGAAGCGATCCGAACCGTAATCCACCTCAACACGCACACCGTGCGCACGCAGCTTGTCCGCGATCTCGGTCATGTAGTCGTTGAACGCCTCAGCCACCGGCACACCAATCACCTGGACCGGTGCCAGCCACGCCGGGAACGCGCCCGCATAGTGCTCAGTCAGCACACCCAAGAAGCGCTCAATCGAGCCGAACTTCGCCGAGTGAATCATGACCGGCTCCTGCACGGTGCCGTCCGCAGCCTGGTACTCCAGACCGAAACGGCTCGGCTGGTTGAAGTCGTACTGAACAGTCGACATCTGCCAGGTACGGCCAATCGCGTCCTTCGCCTGAACCGAAATCTTCGGACCGTAGAACGCAGCACCACCGGGATCCGGGACGAGCTCCAGGCCGGTCTCCTTCGCAACCTGCTCCAGAACCGCGGTAGCCTCCTCCCACTGCTCATCAGTACCGATGAACTTATCCTTCTTATCGCCCTCAGTGTCGCGGGTGGACAGCTCAAGGTAGAAGTCGGTCATGCCGAAGTCCTCAAGCAGGCTCAGCATGAACTTCAGCAGGTGACGCACCTCGTCCGGTGCCTGCTCCTTCGTCACATACGAGTGGGAGTCATCCTGGCTGATCATGCGCACGCGGGTCAGACCCTGCAACACACCGGACTTCTCGTCACGGTACACGGTGCCGAACTCGAAGAAACGCAGCGGCAGCTCACGGTACGAACGGCCACGAGAACGGTAAATCTCGTTGTGCATCGGGCAGTTCATAGCCTTCAGACGGTAGTTGCCGTTATCCAGCTCCATGGGCGGGAACATGCCGTCCGCATAGTACGGAAGGTGACCGGAAGTGTAGAACAGGTCTTCCTTCGAAATGTGCGGGGTGCTGACGTACTGGAAACCCTCCTGAATGTGGCGGGTACGCACGTAGTCTTCCATCTCGCGCTTAATCACGCCACCCTTGGGGTGAATCACCGGCAGGCCGGGGCCAATGTTCTTCGGGAAGGAGAACAGGTCCAGTTCACGGCCCAGGCGGCGGTGGTCACGGCGCTCCGCCTCAGCGATGCGCTCCTTGTACGCCACCAGCTCGTCCTTAGTCGGCCAAGCGGTACCGTAAATACGCTGCAGCATGGGGTTCTTCTCAGAACCGCGCCAGTACGCGCCACCGGCACGCATCAGGGCGTAACCGTTAGCAATCAGCTTAGTGTTCGGCAGGTGCGGACCGCGGCAGAGGTCCTTCCAGACAGTCTCGCCAGTCTTCGGGTGCACGTTGTCGTAAATGGTGATTTCACCCTCGCCGACCTCCACGGATGCGCCCTCGGCAGCATCCGCACCAGAACCGGGGCCCTGGGTCAGGGAGAGCAGCTCCAGCTTGTACGGCTCGTTCGCCATCTCGGCGACAGCCTCGTCGTGGGTGACCACGCGGCGGCGGAACAGCTGACCGGACTTGATGATCTTAATCATCGACTTCTCGATCTTCTTCAGATCTTCCGGGGTGAACGGCTCAGCCACATCAAAGTCAAAGTAGAAGCCGTCAGTAATGTACGGGCCAATGCCCAGCTTGGCGTCCTTGCGGTACTCCTGCACCGCCTGCGCCATCACGTGCGCAGCGGAGTGGCGCAGAACGTTCAGGCCGTCCGGTTCGTGAATGAAAACCGGCTCAACGGAATCGCCAGCAGACAGCTCGTGGGAGAGATCAACGAGCACGCCGTTCACGCGTGCCACAACGATCTTCGGGTCGTCAGCGAACAGCTCAGCGGCAGTCTTCGCGGTGACCTCGCGCTCCTCACCAGAAACGCTAATAACAATTGCTGAAGAATCAGCGGCAGACATAAGTCTCCTTAACTCAGGCGCAAGCGTGCCACTCGGGGCGCCGCCGGTGCGCATACTATTCCGCACTGTACTGGTGCACGGACACACACCATCTTACAACGGCTCCCAGGCAACGCTCAGCTTGAGGGCAAACTAGTCCGCATGATGCTCACGCGTATGCTCATACACGTCAACCACAATGTGGCTAATATGGTCGTCCTTCAGACGGTAAATGGTGGTGCGTCCCTGCTGCTCACGGTCGATGACGTGCGCCTCACGCAGGATGCGCAGGTGGTGCGATGCGAGCGGCTGCGAAATGCCCAGGCAGGTGTGTAGTTCGCTCACGCTGTGCGGGCGGTGCATCAGATGGTGCGCAATCGCCAGGCGTAGCGGGTTCGCGAGCGCAGAGAAAATCGCCACGGACGGGCCGAACTGTTCCTCCCAGTCTTTGGGGCCGTTGCCTTCGAGAAGGGGCGCGTTGGCGGGCGCCTCGTGGGTATGGTCCGATGCATGCTCGTGGGCATGGTCAGTGTGGGTGGTATTAGTTTCGGTCTGGTCTGTGTGCTGGCTCTGAGTCATAGTATTTTCACCTTATGTACAGGAAAGGGGGCACGTCAAGAAAGTGATGCCTGTGCGGCGTGCTTTCTTGAGCGTGCCCCTCTCCCCTATGTGCGCTCTTGAAGTGCGCTAATACTACATGCGCGGCCGCTATCGGTTAGCGACTGCCACCTGCAGGTAGCCCTCAGCGGACTTTACGCCCTTGTCGGTCACTGCGCGGTAGCGGACCAGCGGTGCGAAGCCCTGCTTATTCTTAGCAGAAACCGCAATACCCTGGGTGCCATTCGGCAGGGTCACCACGCGGTAGGTACCGTATTCGTCGCTGTATGCGCTGACGGCCTGGCCGCGCTGGTTGAGCAGCTCCAGTTTCTTCACGGTTTCGCCGCGGCGGTACGCGCCGAAGGATGCTTCGTCATTGTTCAGCACTGCCACGTTCTGGGTGGTGCCCGAGTACAGGGAGACGGAGTCCTCACGTGCGATGGGGCTGTTCTTGTCCACCACGTGCACCTTCAGCGGGATCGAGTACAGCTGCGCGGCTGCGCCCTTCTTTGCCTTCACATCGGACATGCGTGCCGGTGCCTTGCCGGTGCGGTTCACGGTGATGCTCGTACCCTTATCGCGGCGCAGGTCCCAGGTGGTGCCGGTGACGTCGTGGGTGTTCAGGTCAATCGAGTAGGTGCCGGTCTTGCCGTTGGAGGCAAAACGGATACCGGTCTCCGCGCTGGAGAACTGGCCGCCAGCAGTGTTGACCTTCTCCTTGTTGACCCAGCGGCTGGGGCGGAAGTTCGGGGTCTGCTCGATTTCCTGGAAGTTGTAGTCGCGGGCGTACCGGTAGTTCGGGGAGGTCTTGTGGGACTGGTGTACGCTCTGCGCGACTGCGGTCTCACCGGAGTAGACGGTGGCGTGGTGCTCGGCGGGCTGATAAATCACGCCGGAGCCGGTGCCGGTCTTACCGTAAGCGTCCGAGGGGTACTTGAACTTCACGGCGTCCGAAGACTGGTTCACTGCCGCGTTCTGGGTCTCGGCGTCGCTGATGCGGTCAGCGTTGGGGGTGCGCACGGCGGAACGGCGCACGGTCACGGGGCGTGCAATCTTGTGCGCGTCAGCATTCGAGGCGGCTGCCTGGTTGTTGCTCTGCGGCAGAACCTGGGTGCCTTCGCGGCGTGCGGTGTTCTCAGCGGACTCGGTGTAGTTCACGGGCATCCACTGCACCTGCTGCCAGGGGAACTGGTTGCCGGTGAAACCGCTGGGAACGAAGCTTGCGAACATTGCCGCCAGCTGCGGGTCTTCCTTGTACACGTTCTTACCCTGGCGGGCGTAGGGTGCGTAGGAGCTTGCCGCCTCCAGGTTGAATGCGTTGGTGAAGAGGTTACGGTCAGCGATGATGAAGCCGTATTCCTTCATGGCGGTCAGAATCATGCGGGTGAGCTGGTCGTCGGCGTGGCCGGTGTTTGCCAGGTGCTCTTCCACGTCAAAGCTTGCAGGCAGGAAGCCGCGCTGACCCGCACGGGGTGCGTTCGGGTACTTGTTCACGTCGATCTTGCCGTCGGTGCCCTTCGCCGGGAAGGAGGAGGTCAGCGAGGAATAGTCAGCGGCAGTAATGGAGACCATGTGGTTGATCTTGCCTGCTTTGAGCTCGTCCACACCAATCTGGGTGAGCTCATTTGCCAGGCCCACCACGGAGGAGGTGCCGTTCTTGAGGGTCAGCCAGTAGTTGTCTTCGCCCACGCCGCCGAAGTTCGGCTTAGCGAGCATGTAGCCGCCGGAGGACACATGGTAGGTCGCCGGGTAGTCAACCGCAACGGGGATGTCCACGGTACCGCGGGTGCCTGCCGGGATCTTGTAGGTAATCACGCCGGTGTTCGCGTCGATGGACGCGCCGGGCACGTTCTTTGCCAGGCGGAACTTCGCGCCACGAGCAATCGGGTAGGAGGTGCGGGCGTTGCCGGACTTCGCGTCGATGCTCACGGGTGCGTTGATGGTGACGGTCTGGCCTGCGTTGCCGCGGCCGACGTTGTCGTACTGAATCTTTGCGCTCTTGGGGGTGGAGACGTTGCCGCCGCCCACCTGCACGCGGGCGGTGCTGGTGTAGGTCTGTGCGTCTGCATCCTTGACGAACTTGAAGTAGGAGCGCCAGATGCCGGTCGCCTCGTCGTAGAGGGCGACGGACTGGTCGCCGGAGAGGCCGTGGTCCTCGGCAAGCCACTTCGGGATCGGGACGCCGCCGGTGAGGATGCGCTTGTTCTCTGCGTTGGCGTTGACACGGCCATCGCGGGAGACGACCTCGACGTACTCCTGGTGCGGGTTCGCGGAGTTCACGGCGAGGGTCGGGATGTTTTCGTGGCCGCCGACGGTCTGGGCGCGGTTCTTCTGCACGGTGCCCGCGTTGATGGCGGTGGTGATGGGGTGGTTGCCCGCATCGGCACTGTATTCGAGGAAGGTGCGGCTGATTTCGCTGCTATTGGCTACGACGGCTTCGGTGCCGGTGAGCTTCTGCGCTGCAAAGGAGTCGCTGGCGAGCTTGCCGCTCAGCGGCGAGGTGTTCTCGGTGGTGATCAGCTGCGTCTTGGTCAGGGAGGAGTTGACCGGTGCGAGGGTGTCGATGGTCTTCGCCTGCTGGTCGGGGGTCCAGTGGCAGGTCGGGCCGGGTGCGACGTTGGTGAGGTTCGCGAGGGTCGGCACGGTGCGGTAGCCTGCGTCGACGCAGGTGATACCGGCTACGTTGCGGGTGGAGGCGGTTGTACCGAAGGTCGCGGGGAGGTTCGCGCCGGTGATGACGGTGGCCAGTGCTGCGGAGGCAGCGATGGTGGCACGGCGGCGGTTTGCCGGACGCTGCGCCGGGTTTTTGGATGCAGTTGCGGTCATGTTTTTCTTTCGTTCGTGTCGGCTTGTTTGAGTGAGTGCGTTTGTATGAACAAACACGGACGTGAGTGAAATATGCATCTGAGAGTGTGCCCAGGTGGGTTCTGATCTTCTGGCAGGAATTCTCAGGAAACTCTCAGATAATCCCCATACCCTACATAGTCTTTTGGGTGAACGCAAAACGAGTTTGTGATTTTGGGCACCGATTTTTTGATAAAGGTTCAGGTTTAGACTCATATTTCTTTACACCTTTGTGCATTTATTGATGTTTGGAAAAACAGAATTTGCACCCGGTGTTTAGGCTTTATGCCTAGTCAAGCGAGGGTGATCCAAAGAAAACGAAAAATGCGCACGAGAAGCTAAACCTTAAACCTTGAAGTTCCTTGAAAGACGCGCCGAAACCCCCTGTTGCATTCCTCACACGTGCCCATAATTTGAGATTCTGCACCGGGGTAGATATGGTCTCAATCACCGAAACAGGGGCTCCCGTACGCCAGATCAGCAACTTTCGAGCAGGGGCCGCGCTCATAGGAACCCCCTTGTTTCACCCCCATAGACCCACAAAACCCACCCAAAACACTAAGATTTAGGTCAAACCTCAAAGTTTTTGTGTGTTTAACAGTGTGTAACCATGCACGCACCACACTCCCCCGCACAGGACGTTCTTCGCCGTACATTCCAAGAATTCCAAGCCACCCACCAGGGACTTTATTGACACAAAAAAAGCACTCCGCATGTGCTTCAAAACACATGCGGAGTGCATATATATTCACTTACAGCTACCGCGGGAGCCCCTTCAGCTGGCATCAGCAGCCCCCAGTGTGGGTTCATGTGGATTCATTCGCGCGAGGCGAGCCCCAGCCACCCGCCGGGCTACCCAGCTGCAGAACTACCCACCCGCAGAGCTACAGGGCGCCCGCCTCCGAGCAGACATTCACCAGCTCACCAATACCTTCAATGCGGGTGCGCACCGTCTGCCCCGGCTTCAACCACTGACGCGGATGCAGCGACAGGCCAACCCCCGCCGGGGTACCCGTCGCCACCAGGTCGCCCGGCTCCAGGGTCATGAACCGCGAAATATAGGACAGCAGCTGCGCCGGGGTGAACACCATATCCGCCGTCGTGCCGCGCTGACGCACCACGCCGTCCACCTCGCACACCAGCTCCAGGCCGGCAACCGGGTCAACCTCATCGGGGCTCACAATCACCGGACCGAACGGAGTCATCGCATCCCAGTTCTTACCCTGGAACCACTCCGAGGAACGACCCTGCCAGTCACGCACCGACACATCATTCATGACCGTGTACCCCATCAGAGCCTCAAATGCCTGCTCCTCCGTGGCGTTACGCAGGCGAGCGCCCACGACCAGGCACAGCTCGACCTCCCAGTCGACCTTCGTGCTGCCGGTGCCGTCGGCGGCGGGCATGCGGATCTGCTCGCCGGGGCCAATCAGCGCGTTCGGGAACTTCGCGAACAGCGCCGGATGCTCGGGCACCTCAAGGTTCATTTCCGCGGCGTGGTCGCGGTAGTTCAGGCCGGCGCACACAATCTTGCCGGGCTTATCCAGCGGGCGAATAAAGGGTAGGGAGTTCCACAGCTCCTCGCCGTGGCCCATGACGGTCGCGCCGTTCTCCTTCAGGATCGCCACGGCGTTCTTCGGGTCGCCAAAGTTCAGGCGGAACCGGCTGTAGAAATTCAGTAGCGGGCTGAGCTTCGCCGGAAGCTCGTACACGGTCTCTTCGAAGAAGCAGACCGCGCGGCTGCCCTTCGAGTCTTTAATCTGTGCCCAACGCATGGATGCTCCTTCGCTTCAGGTGGGGATATCTCGAATAAGTTACGGATAAAAGTCAGAAATAAAACAACCTAGTGAAAGCCGTTTTGGGCGTACACCTCAACGATGGCGTCTTCCAGGTCTTCCATGAGCAGGGCGGGGTTCGCATCCTGCGCCGCGCCAACCGTGGCGGGGTCCAGGTCCATGCCGAGGGCACGGTACACATCCGCGGTGACCGCCCGCAGCGGCGCAGAGTCGGAGACCACGATGCCGGTGCTGAACCACCAGCCGCCGGTCACCACACGCTGGGCGGTACCGACCAGCTTAATGCGGCCACCACCTGCGGAGGCGGGAAGCTGCGCGTGCACCGAATACTCGCCGGGGCAGTACTCCCCCGGGATCTCGCCCATGCGCGCGTCCACGCCGACCTCGCGTAGCGCCTGTGCGTACATGGACCCGAAGAGTTCGTAGCGTAGGGTGTTGCCGCTGCGGGCGTCGGAGGCGGGCTGAAAATGGTCCACGACCAGGCACCCCTGATGGTAGGCGGCGGCGTGCCCACCGACCTTGCGCACCAGCACCTCGAAACCGTGCTCGGCGCACGCCGCGGAGGCCTCCGCAAAGCCGGGGTTCAGTTCGTCACGGCGGCCGAACGCAACCGTCGGGTTCGGCTGATACATGCGTAGGGTGGCTTCACGCTGCCCGCTTGCCACCTCGCGGAGCATCTGCACCGTCTGATCGTGGTGAATGAGGATATCGCCGGACTCGGGGCCGGTCTCTCGAATAATCTGCACGTTCCTATTTTACGGTTACGCCCGCCACAGCTCCTACGCCTCCCCACAATACGGAAATGTCCACCCGGGTAGCTAAAACCTAGTAATCCCCCACCCCCTCCGCTAGGGTAGAAGAAAGACCCAAAACACCTTGGAGGATGCCGTGCATCAGGACCAGCACATCACCGCCCAAACCACCGCGCTACCCAACACCAACCCTGCGCTGACCGAGCCGCAGCCGCTCGGCGCGTTCCCCGACGGTTTCCTCTTCGGAGGCGCCACCGCCGCCAACCAGTTCGAAGGCGCCTGGAATGAAGACGGCAAGGGCCCCAGCCTGCAGGATGTGCTGCCCGCCGGCGGCCTGCACCCGCGCACCGCCGAACCCACCGAGGACAACCTCAAGCTGGAAGGCATCGACTTCTACCACCGCTACCGCGAAGACATCGCCCTGCTCGCGGAGATGGGTTTCAAGGTGTTCCGTTTCTCCATCGCCTGGTCGCGTATCTTCCCCCGCGGCGACGAAGAAACCCCGAACGAGGCGGGCCTCGCCTTCTACGACCGCCTGCTCGACGAGCTCGAAAAGCACGGCATGGAACCGCTCATCACCCTCAGCCACTACGAAACCCCGCTGCACCTGGTCGAGCAGTACAACGGCTGGACCAGCCGCGAACTCATCGGCTTCTACGAACGCTACGCCCGCACCGTGTTCGCCCGCTACGGCAAGCGCGTGAAGTACTGGCTGACCTTCAACGAAATCAACTCCATGCTGCACCTGCCGTTCATGTCCGGCGGCATCAACACCCCGGCGAACCAGCTCAGCGACGCCGACCTGTACCAGGCGATGCACCACGAACTGGTCGCATCCGCACGCGCCACCGCCGCGGCACGCGAACTGGCACCCGACGCACAGATCGGCTGCATGATTCTAGCCATGCCCACCTACCCGCTCACCCCCGACCCCGCCGACGTACTCGCCGCCATGCAGGCGGAACAGGCGAACTTCGCGTTCGGTGACGTGCACGTGCGCGGCACATACCCCGGCTACTTCCTGCGTGCCCTGCGTGAGAAGGGTGTGGAGCTGAACATCACCGAGCAGGACCGCGAGGACCTGAAGAACACCGTGGATTTCGTGTCGTTCAGCTACTACATGTCCACCTGCGCGACCGGCGACCCGGCACGAGGCGAGCGCGGCGAAGGCAATATCCTCGGCGGCGTGGCGAACCCGACCCTGCCCGCCAGCGAATGGGGTTGGCAGATCGACCCGACCGGTCTGCGTGTGGTTCTCAACCAGTATTGGGACCGCTGGCAGAAGCCGCTGTTCATCGTGGAGAACGGTCTGGGTGCCCGTGACGAACTGGTCGAGGTGAACGGCGAGCTAACCGTGGAAGACGACTACCGCATCGATTACCTGCGCCAGCACCTGCACGCGGTGCGTGAGGCGATTGAGGACGGCGTGAATGTGCTCGGCTACACCACCTGGGGTTGCATCGACATGATTAGCGCCTCCACCGCGCAGATGTCCAAGCGTTACGGGTTCATCTACGTGGACCGCAACGACGACGGCACCGGCACCCTGGCGCGCTACCGCAAGAAGTCTTTCCACTGGTACCGCGAGGTGATTGCCAGCAACGGCGCGGAGCTTTAGAAGCTAAGGCTCTAGAGGCTGTTCCTTATGCAGCGACCCTAGACGCTGAACTCTGCGAAAATCCCGGCACGCTAAACCCCGCGCGACTAACACGCGAAACTCAGCAGCAAAAAGCCCCCGATACTCCGAACTCGGGGGCTTTTGCGCATATGCTGTTTGTCTAGTGCCTGTTATGCCTAGTGCGAGCGGCTCTAGTCTGTAGGTATCTAGTCCATGGGCAGGTCGTTCATACTGGTCGAGACGTACTCCCACCAGGTCGGCACCAGCCCGGCATTCATCGCGACCCTCTGCGAGAGGATGTGCGAGGGGCTCGTACCGTAGAACGGCAGGTACCCTTCCGCCAGGGTCAGGCGTGCCGCATCACGCACCAGGGCACTCGCAATACCCGCACCGCGGAAGGCGGGCAGCACATCGATACCAATCTGGCGCATAATCGGCGAATCGTCGCTCATGCCAACCATAGCGATAGGGTCTGCGAGCGCAGGGACGCTCTCCCCCGCCGCAGCTTCAGATGCCTTAGATGCGTTCTCCTCCACCGGATAGGCGGCAAGCACCAGCACATCCGGGCGGGTCACACTAAAGCCCAGCGCGTTCGAGTAGCGTTTATCCCCGCGGAAACGCTCAAACTGTTCAGCGTCCAGCAGCTCCACGCGCAGACGGGTTACGCGCGCCTGCGTGTCCTGCGGGTCAACCTCAAGCGCACCCGCGGAAGCGTTTGCCTCCCTGCGGATGGTGCGCTCGCCGGTGATTTCGGCGAGCAACGCAGCCTTCAGCTCGGCGGGGTCAACGCGACGCATCATGCCCACACCAGGCACGGCGCACTTGACCTCCTGCGCCTGCACGCCCTCGGGTACGACCGAGTTCAGCAGGGCGCGGCCGGGCGTGTAGTAGATGCTCGTGCCGCTGACCTGCTGGGTGTAGGGGGTGAGCAGTTCGTTGAGCTGGCGTAGCTGCGCGTAGTCACCCAGCCAGTTCGACTGGTCGCCGAGCATGTAGTCGATGGCCTTCTCCAGCACGCGCGGATGCTTGGCGCTGAGAATGCCGATGCTCGCGTAGTTGGCGACGCGCAACTCCCAGATGTCGTCGTTGCGGCGGCGTGCGGCACCCATCTTTTCGGAGGGAGGCTGCACGGTGGCAAGTAACGGCAGGCTTTCGGCTTCCGGATGGTCGCGTAGCTCTTCGAGGGCGCGGCTAATCGAGCCGGGTGCCTGGCAGAAGTCCGCCTCCAGCTGGGTGTGCAGGATGTGCCGCGCACGGTCCGCGGTGGTCACAGCGCCACGGTTCACGGCGCCAGGGTTCACAGCACCCCGACTCACAGCGCCGCGGGTTGCCTGAGCTCCCCGGGCAGGTGGGGTTTCTTGAGTATCAGTCACGTAGATTTCCTTTAGTTCAAGTTCTCGACTAGTTCAGAATCTCGGCTAGTTCAGAATCTCGGCAAGGAACGCGCCGGTGTGCGAGCCCTTCACCTGAGCCACCTGCTCCGGGGTTCCTTCAGCAATCACGGTGCCGCCGCCGCTACCACCTTCGGGGCCCATGTCGATAATCCAGTCGGCGCACTTGACCACGTCCAAGTTGTGCTCGATGGTGATGACGCTATTGCCCTTGTCCACCAGCGATTGCAGCACGGCGAGCAGCTTGCGGATGTCTTCAAAGTGCAGACCGGTGGTCGGCTCATCCAGCACGTAGATGGAGCGGCCGTTGGAGCGCTTCTGCAGTTCGGTTGCAAGCTTCACGCGCTGCGCTTCACCGCCGGAGAGGGTGGTTGCGGGCTGGCCCAGGCGAATGTAGCCCAGGCCCACGTCCACGAGGGTGTTCAGGTGGCGCGCAATCGGGGTGAACGCGGCGAAGAACTCTGCGGCTTCTTCCACGGGCATTTCGAGTACATCGGCAATGGTCTTGCCCTTGTAGTGCACTTCGAGGGTTTCGCGGTTGTAGCGCTTGCCGTGGCAGGTTTCACAGGGCACGTACACGTCCGGCAGGAAGTTCATTTCAATCTTCAGGGTGCCGTCGCCGGAGCAGTCCTCGCAGCGGCCACCCTTGACGTTGAAGGAGAATCGGCCGGGGGTGTAGCCGCGCATCTTCGCCTCGCTGGTCTCTGCGAACAGCTTGCGGATGTGGTCGAACACGCCGGTGTAGGTGGCGGGGTTCGAGCGCGGGGTACGACCGATGGGCGACTGGTCCACGTGAATGACCTTGTCCAGGTGCTCCAGACCGTCGATGCTCTTGTGGCGGCCGGGCACCTGCTTGGCGCCGTTGAGCTTGTTCGCCAGGGAGGTGTACAGAATGTCGTTGACAAGGGTGGATTTACCCGAGCCGGACACACCGGTCACCGCGGTGAACACGCCCAGCGGGAAGGACACGGTCACGTTCTTGAGGTTGTTTTCGCGGGCACCGCGCACGGTCAGCTGGCGTTCCTTGTCCACGGGGCGGCGGGATGCGGGCACCTCAATGCTGCGGCGGCCAGCCATGTAGTCGCCGGTAATGGACTTGGTGTTCTTCAGCAGCTCCTCAAAGCTACCGGAGTGCACGATTTCACCGCCGTGCTCGCCGGCGCCGGGTCCTACGTCCACGATCCAGTCGGCTTCGCGCATGGTGTCTTCGTCGTGCTCAACCACGATAAGCGTGTTGCCCATATCGCGCAACTTGGTCAGGGTTTCGATGAGGCGGCGGTTATCGCGCTGGTGCAGGCCGATGGAGGGCTCATCGAGCACGTAGAGCACGCCGACCAGGCCGGAACCAATCTGGGTTGCGAGGCGGATGCGCTGCGCCTCACCGCCGGAGAGCGTACCGGCGGAGCGTGAGAGGGTCAGGTAGTCCAGGCCCACGTCCAGCAGGAACTGCAGGCGCGCGTCAATTTCTTTGAGGACCTGTTCGCCAATCTTGGCTTCGCGGGCGCTGAGCTGCAGACCGCGCACGAAGGCGAGCGCGTCAGCCAGGGACAGGTCGGTAATGTCTGCAATGGACTTGCCGCCGACCTTCACGCCGAGGATGGTCGGGTTTAGGCGCGCGCCACCGCAGGAGGGGCAGGCGACCTGGCGCATGTACTGTTCGTAGCGGTCGCGGGCGAAGTCCGATTCGGTTTCTTCGTGCTTGCGCTTGATGTATGCCTTCACGCCTTCGAATCCGGAGGTGTAGCGGCGTTCGCGGCCGAATCGGTTGCGGTAGGACACCTCAACCTTGTAGTCCTTGCCGTCCAGAATCGCGGCGCGGGTCTTGGCGGGCAGGTCCTTGAAGGGGGTGTTCAGGTCGAATCCGAGCTCCTCCCCCAGGCCGGCGAGCAGGCGCAGCCAGTATTCGGTGGTTGCTTTGCCCTGCGACCAGGGGGCGATAGCGCCCTCGCCGAGGGTCAGGTCGGGGTTGGGTACGAGCAGTTCGGTGTCTACTTCAAGGCGCGAGCCGATGCCGTCGCAGGCGCTACATGCGCCGAACGGCGAGTTGAAGGAGAAGGCGCGCGGCTCGATGGTGTCAATCTGCAGCGGGTGATTATTGGGGCAGGCGAGGTTTTCGCTGAAGGAGCGGGTGCGTTCGGGGTCGTCCTGCTCGCGGTCCACGAAGTCGATGAGCACGCGGCCGTCGGCGAGCTTGAGCGCGGTTTCGATGGAGTCGGTGAGGCGCTGGTGAATACCGTCCTTAATGACGATGCGGTCGACGACCACCTCGATGGTGTGCTTGTACTGCTTGGCGAGCTTGGGCGGGTCGGAGAGTTGTACGGTTTCGCCGTCCACGCGGGCACGCGAGTAGCCCTGGGTGAGCAGGTCCTTGAAGAGGTCCACGAATTCGCCCTTACGTGCGCTGACGACGGGCGCAAGGATCTGCAGGCGGGTGCGTTCGGGGTACTCCTGCAGAATGTCCACAATCTGCTGCGGGGTCTGCTGGGTAATTTCTTCGCCGCATTCGGGGCAGTGCGGGTGACCGATGCGCGCCCAAAGCAGACGCATGTAGTCGTAGATTTCGGTGATGGTACCGACGGTTGAGCGCGGGTTTTTGGAGGTGGACTTCTGGTCGATAGACACCGCCGGGGAGAGGCCCTCGATGAAGTCTACGTCGGGCTTGTCGACCTGTCCGAGGAACATACGCGCGTAGGAGGACAGCGACTCAACGTAGCGGCGCTGACCTTCCGCGAAGATGGTGTCGAAGGCGAGGGAGGACTTACCGGAGCCGGAGAGGCCGGTGAAGACGACCATCGCATCACGCGGAATGGTGAGGTCTACGTTCTTGAGGTTGTTTTCGCGGGCACCCTGAACCCGGATACTGGTCAGGTCGTTCGCTTTGAGTGCGGTGCTACCGTGTGCCGGGCGGGGTGTCATCGAAAATCCTTTCGTCTTATCTTCGAATTTAAATTCTACACCCTCACGCCTTTCACCAGCGGGATTATGCGGCCGGTGAAGGCCTGAGGGTGCAGTACTTATATGAGGTGGACTGTCAGGCGCGGTTTACCAGCCGCGGGTTCCCCACTCTTCCAGGTGGGGGCGCTCGTCACCGAGGGTGGTGGAGCGGCCGTGGCCGGGCAGTACGATGGCGTCGTCTTCGAAGCCTCCGAAGAGTTTTTCGAGCACGTTGGAGAAGAGCTCGCCGAACTGCTGCGGGGAGTCGGTCTTGCCCACGCCGCCGGGGAAGAGGGTATCGCCGGTGAACAGCAGGGTTGCGGGGGTGCCGTCTTCCCAGGTGGTTTCGAGGGTGTAGACGATGGATCCGGGGGTGTGGCCGGGCACGTGCAGGGCGCGGATGACGGTGTCAGAGAGGTAGAAGTCGAAGCTTTCGCCGCCGGTCAGTTCTTCTTCGACGGTGTAGTCTTCCTGCTCTTTAATAGCGGCTGCATCAGCTGCACCCGCGGAGGTCACGGCACCGGTGAGGTGGTCGAGCTCCTTAATAGCGCGGATGTGGTCCCAGTGGCCGTGGGTGACCAGGATGCCGGTCAGACCGATTGCGCGGGGCCTGATGGAGTTGAAGTCCTCTTCCTTCTCCATGACGCGCACGCGGCGTTCTTCGCCGTCTGCCAGTTCGAGCTGCGGGCAGTCGTTCAGGAGCGCGTCGAGAGTGAATGCGTAGAGTTCTTCTGCGTCGTCTGCGGGGTCGATGAGCACCTGCTCGCCGGTGGCGCGCATGGTGATGAGGTAGACGCTATTGTCCATCTCGGAGACGCTGAACGCACGGACGGTCAGTTCGGGGTTCTCAAAGATGAGGGTGGGTTCGGGGTAAGTAGTCATAGTTCCAGTGTAGGGGTTGTGACCGCACAGCATGCAGCTATGCGGTTCGCTCCCCTATCAGCGCATTCGGCGTTGAACGCGCGGGATACATGTACGGGTGCATGTGCGGGTTGTATGTATAGGATGCACAGGGAACAGATTCTGGAGCACGCTCGGTACGGATTGGGTTCAGCGCGGATTAGGTTTCGGCTGGATCCCGCCCGGCTGAGGGTTCAGTGAAATTCAAACAGCGAAATTCAAAAGTTAAACAGAGAAGCGACTGCGCATCGATACACAGTCGCTTCTCATGACACCCAGGGGTATCTATCACTCACTCAAACACAAGCAACCCGAGGACTTTGGAAATCTCACGATTACTTGATGACTCAATAGTAGCGAACTTTTTGGGGGCTGTTTTACCACCCAATTTGGTACGGAGAGCCGGATTTAGTGACCCGCACCTCATTGTAATCATTCTGTAATAAAAACAGGTGTTTTTTAGGGTATCCATACGTACCAATTTCATTTTTTTCGAGTTTTAGCGTGACTTATTTCACCCAAAATAATTTTAGAATTTCCCTCTTTTGGCACTTCGGTGCACCTTTAACTTAAGCTCCGCACTCGGCAATCCCAAAGGTTCAATACCCAGTTTTAGCCCGGTATTCTGCGGAAGTAGAGGGTTAAGGTGAAAGTATCTTCAAGTACTTGCAACTTCATAAGCGGGAAAAAATGTACTGCTCACCGTTCAAAATCTACACAATTATTCGCGCGAGGGCAAAATCAATTGGTCTGTTTTACCCCTGTAGGTACCCCCTAAAGTAGAGGTTTTATTACAAAACAATAACATCAGCCCCACTTTCAGGTTCACTGAGTGCACCCATTAAAACCCCTTTCAAAAAGCAAAATACCTAGTCAATGCCGTATTTTCACAAAATGCAAGACAGTGTGTCACTAAAAAATCAACCTCTACAGATTGTTTAATAAAACCTGACCTTCAAGCACAAATAGAGCCCAATTATTAACCAGCACGTACCAATTCCGCCCTCAAAACAGGCGCCCTAGAAGCCTCAATGAAAGGTTGAAAGACCCCTCCACCAGGGGTTTCAGGATCCTTCACTCCCCCCTGGTTGCAGTCTGGTTGTAGCCAGGTTTCAGCTTGGTTGCAGTCTGGTTTCACTCTGTTTTCAAGAGCTCCCTCGCCCTCAAGCGTTGCGCACCTCGTATTCGCCCCTCATGCTTCCATGTATCTGGGGCAGAGCACTCTACAAAAGCACCATAGGGCACAGCAAAGGCGGCGCCTCTCCCCCGCTGTGGGGAAGGAGCGCCGCCTCCACTAGCTATAAATCAGCTGGAACAGCCGCTTTAGGACAGGCCGACCATCACGCCGTTCTCGTCGAAGCCGATGCGCTCAGCTGCGGGGCTCTTGCTCAGGCCCGGCATGGTGCGCATGGTGCCGCAGATAGCGTAGACGTAACCGGCACCTGCAGCCAGGCGAACCTCGCGCACGGGCAGGGTCCAGCCGGTCGGTGCGCCCTTCAGAGTTGCATCCGAAGAGATGGACAGATGGGTCTTCGCGATAACCACGGGCAGGTGCGAGTAGCCCAGCTCAGCGAAACGCTTCAGCTGCTTAGCGGCAGCGGGAGCAATCGAAATGCCGTCCGCGCCGTAGACCTTGGTCGCAACCTTCTCAATCTTGGTCTCGATGGAGTCCTCAAGATCGTAGGTGTACTTCAGATCCGAAACGTCGTCACATGCCTCAGCAACCACGTCCGCCAGGTCGGTGGTGCCCTTACCGCCCTCAGCCACACCGCGGTGGATAGCGACGCGAGCACCGGCTTCCTCAGCAATACGGCGGATGGTCTCGTGCTCGGACTCGAAGTCGGTCGGGAAGGCGTTGATTGCCACGACCGGCTGAACACCGAAGTTGCGCACAATCTCGATGTGCTTCTTCAGGTTCTCTGCGCCCTTCTCCACGTCGGAGGGGCTTTCCTGCAGCATGCCTTCGGGCAGGGGCTTGCCCGGAACGATCTTGTACAGGCCGGAGTGGGACTTCAGGGAGCGCACGGTTACGACGAGCACTGCTGCGTCCGGCTTCAGGCCGGAGACGCGGCACTTGACGTTGAAGAAACGCTCCGCACCCATATCGGCACCGAAACCAGCCTCGGTAATCACGTAGTCGGAGTACTCCAGACCAACGTAGTCGGCGACCACGGAGGAGTTACCGGTTGCGATGTTGCCGAAGGGGCCCGCGTGAATCAGTGCGGGGGTGTGCTCCAGGGTCTGCAGCAGGTTCGGATTGATAGCGTCTGCCAGGATGACGGACATTGCGCCGTCAGCCTTCAGGTCGGCTGCGGTGACGGGCTCGCCGTCGTAGTTCAGTCCGATCACGATCTTTGCCAGGCGCTCACGCAGGTCCTTGAAGGAGGTTGCCAGCGAGAGAATCACCATGATTTCGGAGGCGCTGGTGATGTCGAAACCGGTCTCGCGGACCACGCCGTCCATGCGTTCGCCCAGGCCCACGACGATGTTGCGCAGGGAGCGGTCGTTCATGTCGATAACGCGGCGCCACTCGATTGCGCGCGGGTCGATGCGCAGCTCGTTGCCGTGGTGCAGGTGGTTGTCAATCATGGCGGCAAGCAGGTTGTGTGCTGCGGTGACGGCGTGGAAGTCGCCGGTCAGGTGCAGGTTCAGCTTCTCCATGGGAACGATCTGGGAGTAGCCGCCGCCTGCTGCGCCGCCCTTGATACCGAAGGTCGGGCCCATTGCGGGCTGACGCAGAGCCAGGATTGCCTTGCGGCCGGTCTGTGCGAAGCCCTGTGCGAGGGAGACGGAGGTTGCGGTCTTACCTTCACCGAGCGGGGTGGGGGTGACTGCGGTAACCACGATGTACTTGGAGCCGCGCTTGCGGGCGGTCTCTGCGTTGGTGGTTTCGTCGAGGAGGACCTTAGCGACATACTTGCCGTAGGGTTCAAGGCGATCTTCGCTGATGCCGTTGTCTGCTGCGATCTTGTTAATAGGCCAAAGATCGGCGGCAAGTGCGATTTCGAGGTCGGAAGGGAAAGGCTTCTTCGTCATTGTCATCCTTCGAGTTGTACGAATCATGCTCTTTTATTCTATGCCTTGGCTCACTCATTTGTCCCTCACCTCGCCGGAAGGTGGCAAATAAACCCAATTTTTAATGCACTAATACCCGCAACCGGTGACCTCCGCTCACGTGGAGCGGCAGGATCGGTGCGGGGATTAGTAGCGCATACACGCCGGGTTGCCGGTACAGGATCCGGTATAGGAACCGGCGATACGACCGGCTATTACGGCATGGTCAGCAGAACCTTGGTGGCGGTACGCTGGTCCATTGCCTCGTAACCCTTAGCTGCCTCGTCGATGGGCAGAACCATGTCGAATACCTTACCGGGCTCAATTTCGCCCTTGTAAATCAGGTCGATGAGGGTCGGCAGGTACTTGCGCACGGGGGCGGGGCCACCCTCCAGGTGAACCTGCTTGCCGAAGAGCTTATCGGTGCCGATGGAGCTGTCGTGCGGCACGCCCACGAAGCCGATGTAGCCGCCGTGGCGTACGCAGCCGAGAGCCTGATCGAAGGACTGCTGGGTGCCAACTGCCTCCGTAACGCCGTGTGCACCCACGCCGTCGGTGAGCTCCATGACCTTGGCGATGCCCTCTTCGCCGCGCTCTTCCACGATGTGGGTTGCGCCGAATGCCTTAGCGAGCGCCTGACGTTCGGGGTTGCGGGACATGATGATGATCTTCTCCGCGCCGAGCTGCTTGGCGCCGATGACTGCGCTCAGGCCGACTGCGCCGTCGCCAACAACGACGATGGTCTTGCCGGGGCCTGCCTGCGCTGCGTCTGCCGCGTACCAGCCGGTGCCGAGCACGTCGGATGCCGCCATCAGGTGCGGGATCTGCTCTTCGGTGGGGGTTGCGGGGGTCTTGACGAGGGTGCCGTCTGCGAAGGGTACGCGGGCGTACTCTGCCTGGGTGCCGTTGGAGCGCATGCCAATGAAGGCGTCGCCTGCTGCGATGGCCTTGAGGCAGCGGGAGGGGTAGCCTGCGGTGCAGGTTTCGCATTCGCCGCAGGAGATGCAGAAGGAGCCTACGACGAAGTCGCCGGGGGCTACGGTGGTGACCTCGGAGCCTACTTCGACGACCTCGCCGATGTATTCGTGGCCCATTGCGCTGTGGTCGACGGGCTGTGCGCCGCGGTAGGGCCACAGGTCGGAGCCGCAGATGCAGGATGCTGCGAGCTTGATGATGGCGTCGGTGGGTTCGAGGAGGGTCGGCTTCTCAACTTCGTTGACGACGACCTTGCCGGGGGCTTCCATAACAACTGAACGCATGATGTTCCTTTCAAATCTGCGTTGATGGTTAGTCGTATCAGAGTACGCCCCGCACCCCGATATATCAATAATTTTTTATGCTACGGGGTGAAGGTAAAAATTCCGACAACCGGAACCAGAAAGACCGCTCCTACTCCCCTGCTTCTCCGCCGCCTCTCCCCCGCTTCCCGGCACGTTGAATAGCCCGGTTAAACGGCGGAACCCCCGCGCATCCACAGTGGACACGCGGGGGTTCCGCTCAGTTCATCTCAGCCTCATAACTAAAGGCAAGAAAGGGGGCTCAGAAGTCTCAGCCTTAGAGCCTTTCAGCCTTAGAAGTCCCAGTCCTCGTCCTCGGTGTTCACGGCCTTACCGATCACGTAGGAAGAGCCGGAACCGGAGAAGAAGTCGTGGTTCTCATCCGCGTTCGGGGACAGCGCCGACAGGATCGCCGGGGACACGTTAGTCACGGACGCCGGGAACATCGGCTCGTAGCCCAGGTTCATCAGAGCCTTGTTAGCGTTGTAGTGCAGGAACTTCTTCACGTCCTCACTCCAACCCACACCGTCATACAGGGAGTGGGTGTACGCCACCTCGTTCTCGTACAGTTCGTACAGTAGGTTGAAGGTGTACTCCTTCAGCTCTGCCTGACGCTCCGCGGACTCCTTCGCCAGGCCGCGCTGGAACTTGTAGCCAATGTAGTAGCCGTGCACTGCCTCGTCACGAATAATCAGACGAATCAGGTCAGCGGTGTTGGTCAGCTTCGCGTGCGAAGACCAGTACATGGGCAGGTAGAAGCCCGAGTAGAACAGGAAGGACTCCAGCAGAGTGGAGGCAACCTTCTTCTTCAGCGGGTCGTCACCGGTGTAGTAGGACAGAACAATCTTCGCCTTCTTCTGCAGGTGCTCATTCTCAGCAGCCCAGCGGAACGCCTCGTCAATCTCCTTAGTGGAGGCGAGGGTCGAGAAGATCGAGGAGTACGACTTTGCGTGCACGGACTCCATGAACGCAATGTTGGTGTACACGGCCTCTTCGTGCGCGGTCACAGCGTCCGGCAGCAGGGACACAGCACCGACGGTACCCTGGATGGTGTCCAGCAGGGTCAGACCGGTGAAGACGCGCATGGTCAGCTGCTTCTCTTCCTCGGTCAGGGTCTTCCAGGAGGGCACGTCGTTGCTCAGCGGCACCTTCTCCGGCAGCCAGAAGTTACCGGTCAGACGATCCCAAACCTCAAGGTCCTTCTCGTCCTCAATACGGTTCCAGTTGATAGCCTCGACCACGTGGTCGACGAGCTTCACCTTTTCGCTCATTAGTAATTCTCCGATTCTTAAGGGGCGGTTACGGTGCCACGCGCGGCCAGCCAGTCGCGCAGGCGGTTTGCGTGTTTACCGTAACCGCCCCTTCCAGTCTTTAGTTATAGTGTGCCAGCTCAGGCTGAATGCGTCACAGCATTCGGGCTAGAGCATGCAGGATACGCAGCCTTCAACCTCGGTACCTTCAAGAGCCATCTGACGCAGACGGATGTAGTAGATGGTCTTGATGCCCTTACGCCATGCGTAAATCTGGGCGCGGTTGATATCGCGGGTGGTTGCGGTATCGCGGAAGAAGAGGGTCAGCGACAGGCCCTGGTCCACGTGCTGGGTTGCCACGGCGTAGGTGTCGATGATCTTCTCGTAACCAATTTCGTAGGAGTCCTGGTAGTAGTCCAGGTTCTCGTTGGTCATGTACGGCGCCGGGTAGTAGACGCGGCCGAGCTTGCCTTCCTTGCGGATCTCAATCTTCGAAGCGATCGGGTGAATCGAAGAGGTCGAACCGTTGATGTAGGAGATGGAGCCGGTCGGCGGAACAGCCTGCAGGTTCTGGTTGTACATACCGTACTGTGCCACGTCAGCAGCCAGCTGAATCCACTCTTCACGGGTGGGGATGTGGTGCTTAGCGAACAGTTCGCGGGTACGCTCGGTCTGCGGTGCCCATTCCTTCTCAATGTACTTTGCGAAGAACTCACCGGATGCGTACTTCGAGTTCTCGAAGCCCTCGAAACGCTGACCGCGTTCCTTAGCAATCTGCATGGAGGCGCGGATTGCGTGGTAGGCGACGGTGTAGAAGTACATGTTGGTGAAGTCCAGTGCTTCTTCGGAACCGTAGTAGACATGCTCGCGTGCCAGGTAGCCGTGCAGGTTCATCTGGCCCAGACCCACGGCGTGGCTCATGTTGTTGCCGCGCTCGATGGAGGGTACGGAGCAGATGTCGGACTGGTCGGAGACGGAGGTCAGCGAACGAATCGCGGTTTCCACGGTCTTGCCGAAGTCGTCGCCGTCCATGGTCAGTGCAATGTTCAGCGAACCGAGGTTGCAGGAGATGTCCTTACCGACGGTCTCGTAGCCGAGGTCAGCGTGGTAGGTGGACGGCTCAGAAACCTGCAGGATCTCGGAGCACAGGTTGGACATGATGACCTTACCGGCGATGGGGTTCGCGCGGTTGACGGTGTCTTCGAACATCACGTACGGGTAGCCGGACTCGAACTGGATCTCTGCGATGGTCTGGAAGAACTCACGCGCGTTGATCTTGGTCTTGGTGATGCGTGCATCGTCGACCATTTCGTAGTACTTCTCGGAGACGTTGATGTCGGAGAAGGGCACACCGTAGATGCGTTCCACATCGTACGGGGAGAAGAGGTACATGTCCTCGTTCTTCTTCGCCAGCTCGAAGGTGATGTCGGGGATGACAACGCCCAGGGAGAGGGTCTTGATGCGGATCTTCTCGTCAGCGTTCTCACGCTTGGTGTCCAGGAAGGCGTAGATGTCGGGGTGGTGTGCGTGCAGGTACACGGCACCGGCACCCTGACGTGCGCCGAGCTGGTTTGCGTAGGAGAAGGCGTCTTCGAGCAGCTTCATGACGGGGATAACGCCCGAGGACTGGTTCTCAATCTTCTTAATGGGCGCACCGGACTCGCGCAGGTTGGTCAGGGCAAATGCCACGCCGCCGCCGCGCTTGGAGAGCTGCAGTGCAGAGTTGATGGAGCGGCCGATGGACTCCATGTTGTCTTCCATGCGCAGCAGGAAGCAAGAGACGAGCTCGCCGCGCTGCTTCTTACCTGCGTTGAGGAAGGTCGGGGTTGCCGGCTGGAAACGGCCGGAGATGATCTCGTCGACGATGTCTTCGGCGAGCTTCTCGTTGCCTTCTGCCAGCAGCAGTGCGACCATGCAGACGCGGTCTTCGAAACGCTCCAGGTAGCGCTGACCGTCGAAGGTCTTGAGCGCGTAGGAGGTGTAGAACTTGAAGGCACCCAGGAAGGTCGGGAAGCGGAACTTCACGGCGTAGGCGCGCTTGAACAGGTTCTTAATGAACTGGAAGTTGTACTTGTCGAAGAGTTCCGGCTCGTAGTACTGGTTCTCGATCAGGTACTCGATCTTCTCTTCCAGGTCGTGGAAGAAGACGGTGTTGTTGTTGACGTGCTGCAGGAAGTACTGACGTGCCGCCTGGCGGTCTGCATCGAACTGAATCTGGCCGTTCTCATCGTAGAGGTTCAGCAGTGCGTTCAGCTCGTGGTAGCTCATACCCTTGAACTTCTCGGGCACGCTCTTGCCGCTGTGGCCCGCACCGAGAGTTTCTAGTGCTGAGGGCAGTTTTGCGTCCAAAATGCTTCCAATCCTTCGTTGACTTTTTCTACATCTGAATCGGTGCCCATGAGCTCAAACTTGAAGAGCACGGGCACATCGCACTTCTTGGCGACAATGTCTGCCGCGATACCGAAGAGCGGACCAAAGTTGGTGTTGCCGGAGCCAATCACACCGAGTATGTGGTGGCGATTCTGCTCCACGTTCAGGAATTTAACCACCTGCGGGGGAACGTTACCGGCGCCATCAGGCTTGCCGTAGGTGGGGACGATGAGCACGAACGGCTCATCAAGAATGAGGGTGTCCTCGCCGGTGCGCAGCGGCAGGCGGAGGCGGCGGGCACGGATCTTCTCCACGAACTTGTGGGTGTTACCGGAGATGGAGGAGAAGTACACGATGAGTGGCGCCGTGTCGTCCAGTTCGACCTCGGTCGCTCGACCCTCGGAGGCGTTGCGTGCATCCATAAGAATCTTCCGGATTTCTGCGTGCTCGTCGACGGGGTTGGGCGTGAGGGCGGTACTCAATCTGTACTCCTTATTCTCGTGTGCCGGTGTGAGTTCCGTGCCGATTTTCCGTTTGTACGGGTTTCGGCAGGGTTGTTACGCTGCCAGAGCGTTGATCTTGTCGGGCTGGAAGCCGGACCAGTGCTCGTCGCCTGCAATGACGACGGGTGCCTGCATGTAGCCGAGGGACTTGACCATTTCGAGGGCCTGAGCGTCTTCGGTGATATCAACCTTGGTGTAGCTGATACCCTTCGCGTCGAGGGCGCGGTAGGTCATGTTGCACTGGACGCACTGGGGCTTGGTGTACACGGTCACTACCATGGGAGTGCCTCTTACTTTCTCCCGCTCGGGCGGGGCTATCTCGTGAATGAATCTGGCGTGTTTCGTCGGTGGTTCGCCACGTGTTGTTTACGGCGGGCGCTGTGCCGTCCGCTGCCCCCTCCTAGTGGGGGTGTGGCGGTTTCCTGCGCTGGGGCAGGGCGCTAAAAGTGCCGTAGTGGTGGAACCGAGTATTAATACTACATCTAGTGTCGAGATTTTTCTGCACCACAAGATGATGTGGTGCGAGGGTCGTGTTTCGTTCGATAAACCCACAGTTGAACCCACTTAAGAGGGGGTGTCTACAGCTTATCCACACCCTGCCGCGGGGCTAGTTCGTTGGATTTTCGCGGGGTGCGCTGGGTTATCCACAGGTGGGGTTTAAGTTGGTCAGGATTTTTAAGGGTTCATTCGCCCGCTGAGTTGAGGTTCAGTTAACCTCATGTATGCTTTCGGGGGCATAAAACCCGGCAGATTCGGGCTTGATTTTAAAGAGATCTTAAGACTCACCCGTTCTTGCGCGGAACGGCGCGGTTTTAAAGCAGAACGGACTTTCTTAAAGGCGAGGGTTAACCCCCCTTCGAGCGGCTTTAAGCTATGTGATTAAGGCTGTAGAAAAGATTTTTAACTCTTTTTAATGAACCGGTGTGTCGTGGGTTTAAGTTGGTTAATTCCGCTGAAACACCAAAACCCACCGCATATACCGGTATTTCGCGGTATTTGCGGTGGGTTTACTGGGTATCGGTGCTGGTTTTAGCAACCGGTGAGGCGCAGGTGAGGCGCAACCGGCTAGAAATCAATCAGACCCAGCTCACGCAGCTTCTTGCTCAGTGTTACGCCGTCGGTGGCTTCAATCCACAGCGGCGAGCGCATCATCTGTTCGGCGCGGTAGTCGCTCCACACGCGGCCGGAGGCGAGCATGGTCTCCCCCACGGTCAGGTTGCGGATGACGATTGCCGCCACGTTGTCCGGGTAGCGTACCGCGAAGCCGTTGTAGATGTACGGGTCGCGCTGCCCGTCGTCGCCGACGAGGATCCACTTCATCTGCGGGAATTCCTCGGCGAGGCGGCGCAGGGACTCGACCTTGTGGTTGGTGCCGGAGCGGAACCAGCGGTCCGGGGTGGGGCCCCAGTCGGTCAGCAGGAACGTGCCGCGCGGGTAGCCGTTGCGGCTGAGGAAGCGGCGCAGGGTCGGGGTGATGTTCCAGGCGCCGGTGGACAGGTACATGAACGGCGCATTCGGGTGGCTACGGCGGATACGGTCGGTCATGACCGCCATGCCGGGGGTGGGGATGCGTGCGTGCTCGTCGAGGATGAAGGAGTTCCAGGCGGCGACGAGGGGGCGCGGCAGCATGGTGACCATGACGGTGTCGTCGACGTCCATGATGACGCCGAGCTTCTGGCTTTCGGGAACGATGTAGACGCTGGTTGCTACGGCGCGGGAGCCGGGCACATACATGATGACTTCGTGCATGCCGGGTTCCAGGTCGATGCTGAGTTTGACGTCGAGCACGCCGCCGCGGTCGGTGTACGCCTCGTGCTTGGTGCCGTCAATGACGATGGTGACGGGCGCATCGGACATTGCGGTTGCGGTGAAGGAGCGCCAGCCGCGCATGGGGTTGGCGGTGTCTTGGGTGCCTTCTACGACCTGCAGGAGGCGTTCTAGGGTGACTGTCTTGTAGAGTGCGCGGGCGATGACGCGGACCCAGCCGGGGTTTCCTTCGGAGGCGGCGCGGCCGTAGCCTTCGGTGGGCACGAGGATAGGCTCGCGACCGGCGGCGATGGCGCGCTTTTCGCGCCACCTATGCAGCCGGTCTGCAACACGGTAGCCGATGTTGACTGCCTCGTCGGCAGCATCGTTCACAAGGTTGCGCAATTCGTGAGTGCCCAAATTCTCCATCCCCCTAGTTTAGCGGAGCGTTACCGGCTTGCGGCTTCTTGATTTTGTGTTCTTATACCTAGTTTTTATACCTATTAATACTGTGGTGCTGAGCGCGGGGTGTGATGTGCACATTATTTAGGGTGTATTCGCTGTTCAGATTCGTTCCTTGCAGGTGGGGGCGTTATCCTGGAGAGTATGACCCACTCACAGCTAACCGCCGACTTTTTGTGCTCGGCACTGCTATGCTTCCGCTGATTGCTGCCTGCTCGAAGAAGTCGAATGACTACGACGGCACCAGCGGTAATTTCACTCCGTATCAGGCTGGCGGCGAGACCTCTGCTACTGCTACTCGCCCCGCACCCACGAATTCGCCGACGGTTGCCGCTGCTGGCAACCCGGTTGATAAGCCGCGCGAATGGCCCGGCATCGGCAACTCCCTCATTGGTGACGGCAAGTATGTTGCGTGGACTGTTGATGACGGCGCAAGCCCGGAGGCGATTCGCGGCTACGCTGAGTTCTCGAAGCGTACGAATACTCGCCTGACTTTCTTCATTAACGCTTCGTACACCGGTTTTAAGGAGCATGTGTCGTTGCTGCGTCCGCTGGTTCAGAGCGGCCAGATTCAGGTTGCGAACCACACGTACAGCCACGCCGATCTGACCACCCTGGATGCTGAGGGCGTGAAGGAAGAGCTGCAGCGTAACGAAGACGAGATTATGAGCATGTTCGGTGTCTCGTCGAAGCCGTACTTCCGCCCGCCCTACGGCCGCTATAACGATGCGGTGCTGAAGGCTGCCGGTGAGATTGGTTTTACCCGCCCGGTCATGTGGAACGGCACTACCGGCGACGAGGCGAAGACCAGCTCCCGTGTGATTTACATGCGTTGTATCCGCTACATGTTGCCGCAGCAGATTGTGCTGGGTCACCTGAACTACGAGACGATCATCCCGATTCTGGATAAGGTGAAGGGCCTGCTCGATGACCGCGGCCTGACTGCGGTGACGGTTCGTGACTACTACGGTGACGCATCCGAGGAAGAGATTAAGGCGGCGGCTCCTTCGCCGACCCCCACCCCGGAGGAGAACACCCCTTCCCCTGAGGCAACTACGGAGGCGCCGGCCCCTACCCCGGAACCGACTACTGAGGCTCCGACTCAGGCGCCGACTACCCGCTATGAGGATGAGGCGGCAGCTAATCAGCAGGCTACGACCGCTCCGGCGGCAACGACGGCTCCGCCGGCTCGTGCGACCGCCGCACCTGCGGCTACGACTGCTCCCGCGGCCACTGCCACTACCGCACCGGCGGCTACCCGCCGATAGGGTCGCGTATTTCACGTGTGCTAAGCCCCCTTGACCCGGTTCCCCTACGGACCGGTACGAGGGGGCTTTGCCGTACCCGGCGAGAATAAACGCGCGGGAATAAAGGCTGGGGAATAAACGCGGCAACCGGGGCGTTAGGTGAGCGTACAGTTGCGGCAGTTGCCCCATCCGAGTGTGAGAGGAATAGACAGCATGCGTATTGATATTTGGTCCGATATTGTGTGCCCCTTCTGCTACGTGGGCAAGCGTAACCTGGAGCAGGCGCTCGCCGAGTTTGAGCACCGTGACGAGGTTGAGGTGGTGTGGCATAGTTTTGAGCTGGACCCGTCGGCTACGGAACATCCTGCCGGTTCGCTGCCTGAGATGATTGCCGGTAAGTATCAGATGTCGTTGGAGCAGGCGATTGCGAGCCAGGAGTCGTTGGCGGAGCGTGCCCGTGAGGTGGGTTTGGATTTCAATTGGCGTCAGGCACGGTACGGTAACACGTTTGATGCGCACCGTGTGATTCATTATGCGGCGGAGCAGGGCTTGGCGTCGGCGGCGCAGGAGGCGTTTAAGCTGGCGTACTTTACGCAGGGCCGTTCGGTGCAGGATCACGAGTCGATTCTGGATATTGCTTCTGAGATTGGCCTGGATACCGCCGAGGTTGAGGCGGTGTTGAAGAGCGACCGTTACGCGGCGGATGTGCGTGCTGACGAGCAGTTGGCGCGCCAGCTGGGCATTAATGGTGTGCCGTTCTTCTTGATTGAGTCGAAGTGGGCGGTCAGTGGTGCGCAGCCTGCGGAAGTGCTGGTGCAGGCGCTGCGTCAGGTGTGGGAGGAGACTCACCGTGTTGAGTTTTTGAACCCGCTGGCGGGCGCGGCTGGTGACGCAGCAGGTAACAATGCTGCGGAGGCGGGTCCGTCCTGCGATATGAACGGTAACTGCTCCTAGTAGCCGCTGAGAGGTGCGCGGCGGGACGCTACTCCCCTAGCGCCCCCGGCTAGCACCCCCAGATATAGCGAAGCCCCCTCGTACTATTTCTAGTACAAGGGGGCTTTACTATGCCCGCACGTTACATCTTCCCTTGTCAGAAATGTTTGGGGGCTCAATATTACCTGCGAATGGGGCCGTTTTCCTTTACACTTGAGTGTGTGTTCTACGGTGAACACACTTGTCCACTCACTTTTAAAGGAATATTGTGTTGAAATTCACGCCGCGACCGCTGGTGTTCTTGCGGGTGCTCTGCTTCTGACTGGCTGCTCTTCGTCTGTTCGCGCCCCGAAGCCTGCGCCTTCTACGTCATCGTCGACGTCTGTTTCTGCTAGCCCTTCGGTTTCAGCTACTCCTAGTTCTTCTCCGACGCCGAGTGCGTCTCCTTCAGAGTCTCCTACCCCGACGAAAACCCCGTCACCGGTTCCGACGACTGAGGCGCCCGTGCAGGCACCTTCCGCGGAGGCGCCGGCGGCTCCGGTTTCTGAGGCGCCCGCGCAGCAGGCACCGGTTCAGCAGGAGGCTCCTGTTCAGCAGGCGCCGGTAGCTACGGAAGCACCCGCTCAGCAAGCGCCCGCGCAGGCTCCAGCGGCTGAGGCTCCTGCTCAGCAGGCTCCCGCTCAGCCGGTTCAGCAGGCTCCGGCGCAGTCGAGTGTTTATTACAAGAATTGTGATGCGGTACGTGCAGCTGGTGCGGCGCCGTTGCATCGTGGCGAGCCGGGTTACCGCCCGGGTCTAGATAAAGACGGTGACGGCGTGGCGTGCGAGCCGAAGAAGAAGCACTAGGCTTCTGCCCGTTCTTATAGCGAAGCCCCCTCGTACTTTTCAGTACAAGGGGGCTTCGTCATATCAGCCTAGAATCCGCACGGGGTCAGAACCTGCGGGCAGCAGGGCTAGCGCGGCTGGTAGGCGCGGGCACGCTCAGCACGAGCACGGCGCGCCTCCGCATCCTGCAGAACCGGCACCAGCATACGCACCAGCTGGCCCATACCGCGCACCACCAAATTCAGCCACAAACCCACAGACCACACCGCCGCCACACGCGGATGCCCCGTGCGCACCCACCGCACGCCCAAAAAAGACAGCGAATAATACAGCAGAAGCAGCAGCGACTCACGGAAACGGTGCACCTGCCGAAGGATAGGGTTCTGAGGAAGCTTCATCATGCCTCCCAGTATACCCACCGAAACCCCCGCCAGGACTCCCCCGCACTACCCGTAATAGTCACGAATCGTGACAGTCGTCAAACCGCGCCGATCCAACAACGCCCGAATACGGTCCAGCTCAGACACCACACCCCGATAATTCAAATGCCCAATCACAATATGCTGAGCCAAAGCGTACTTCTCCGCATAGGCATACACCTCAGCCGAAGAAATATTAGACGAATCCGCCAACGACCCGTACCACAACACCGGGCGTGTAAAACCACACGACGCCGCAGCCGCCAACACACGCTCATCATAATACCCGTACGGCGGGCGGAAATACGGCTTCGAAGACACTCCAAAAAGCCGCACAATCTCCTCATCATTACGAGTCAGCTCACGCACAATCTGCTCATCCGTCAGGCTCGTCAACGCCGCATGACTATACGTGTGGTTCGCAATCTGCAACTGGCCGCTCTTCACCAGCGGCAACAACAGGTCACGATGCTGCTTAAACGCCGGGTACTGACCATTAATAAAGAACGTGAGGCGCGTGCCGGTACGGCGGGCAAACTCCGCGTAGGCGCGCACCACCTCCGGGTCGGCGCCGTCATCAACCGTCCACGCAATATACTTGCCCTCACCCGGTAGGCCGGTCTGCGGGCCGGTCCAGGCACGCGCTGCGGGAACCGGGTTCGACGAGGTCGCAGCCGCAGAAGCGGTCTGAGATGCCGCGGCGGTCGGGGATGCAGTACCCGTTGCGGCGCCAGTTGCAGACGCGGAAGGGGTAGCCGCCGAGCTTGCCGAAGCAGTCGCAGAGGCACTACCTGAGGCACTACCTGAGGCTGACCCGCCAGCCGACGCTCCATGAGTGCCTTCCGTCGCGGACGGGGTGCAACCGGTCATGCCAAGACCCAGCACACCGAAGCCCACCGCGCCCAGACCAAAGGTACCAACATGCCGCAAAAGTTCCCGTCGCCCCATGGAGGCGCGGGCAGAGGGCACCCGCCACCGCCCGGTCAGCGGTGGGATCAGTAATAGCGGATTGACGAGTAGTGATAGGTGTTTCTGAGTGTGGAACAGTGTTCATATTACGAGTGTATGATGAGATCGCCGTCAGCTATCGAAAAATTCAAAATATTACTTAATGATTAACAACGGCGCTATTAAAGAACCTTTATGCACTTTCAGTCCACTCACTCACCGAAGACCACGCTCAGTACACTAAGCTACCCGCACGCCAGATAATCCAGGTACAGCTACAACTCAAGGTACAGCTCTAGGTAAGCACAGCAAGGCCCCTCCCCCAGAACGCGTTCATAACGCGCCCGGGAAAGGGGCCTCAATATATAAGTTCACACAATCGTACAACCAAGTACGTGGAGAGAAACTACTCCGACTCAGAAGCTTCCGACTGCTCCGCCTTAGCGGAATCCAGCGCGTTCAGCGCCTCCAGTGCCGCAGCCTCCGCAGCTTCTTCGGCGTCCGCCTCAGCCACACGCTCAGCATCCGACTCAGCAGAAGTCACCGCCGCCGGGTTCGTCAGAACCTTCACACCCATGCTGCGCAGCGCATCCGTGTTCGTGATCGTCTCGTCATTATCAATCAGGTACACCTTGTACCCGTCATTCCGCAGACGACGCATCAGCTCCAGGAGCATGCTCTGAGCGACCTCATCCACCGCGTACACGCGAGTCACATCCAGGGCGACCTTCGAACCCTCCATCGGGGATTCCACAATCTCACGAATCACGCGCTCCACACCCGCAAAACGGATACGGCCCTGCAACTGGATCAGGCGCATAGACTCATCGCCCGAACCAATCTGGTAGTTCGCGCGCAACGCCGAACGAGCCACGGTCGGCACGTTCATCACGTGCATGCCCATGTCATCAGAAAACTGCTCGAACAGCTCCACACCGCGCACACTGTTACCGTGACCGTCCAGACGCGGCGAGAACGTCGCCACACCCAGCTGACCGGGCACCGCACCAATAATGCCGCCGCCCACGCCGCTCTTCGCCGGCACACCCACCTGGGTCGCCCAGTCACCCGCAGCGTTATACATACCGCACGTGAACATGACGCTCAGCACCTGACGCACCACAGTCTTAGGAACCACCTGCTCACCCGTCACCGGATGCACACCATAGTTCGCCAAAGTCGCCGCCATCAACGCCAAATCCTTAACCGTCACCATCAACGAGCACTGGCGGGTATAACCCTGCACCGCCACGGTCGGGTCGCCAGTCAGGATGCCGTGGCCGCGCAGCATATGCGCAATCGCGTAGTTGCGGTGCGCGTGCTCCAGCTCAGACTCGTACACGCGCTCATTCACCGACAGGCGACGGCCCGCAAACGCAGACAAACCAGAAATGACGCGCTCCATGCGCTCGCCCTGAGTCGCGCCGGGAGGGCCCACCAGCGAATGGGTGGTAATCGCGCCCGCGTTAATCATCGGGTTCAGCGGCTTACCGGAGCCGTCCTCCAGGGACAGCTCATTGAACGGCTCACCGGAAGGCTCCACACCCACCTTCGCAAGCACATCATCATAGCCGCGGTCCGCGAGCGCCAGGGCGTACACGAACGGCTTAGAAATCGACTGGATCGTGAACTCCACATCGGAGTCACCGGCGGCGTACTGCTCACCATCAACCATGGCGATAGACGCGGCAAGCTTGTCCGGGTCCACGGCGGCAAGTTCCGGAATGTAGTTTGCCAACTCACCGGAGGTATCAGAAGCGACCGACTCGAGGGTCTCGGTCAGGTAAGTGGCAATAGGTGAATGCATAGTGTTCCGTATCTGCTGCTAATCGTGGTTGTTCTCGTCAAAAATTCTAGGATGCGCCCGCCCGCTGTTCCGTTTCAGCTGTTCCGTTTCAGTCGGGCTGAGGCGCTCATCGTTACAGGCTTCCGCGGCTACCAAACTAAAGAGCCAGCCAGCGAACCTGTCAAAGTGCGTGGGTGAGGAGCACCTTTTGCTCCCTAAAGAGTGTATCTTTTGCGTGTTGAAGCCACCAAATATAACGGTCACTACTCCCCCGCTATTTCAGGCTCTGGTACCTGTTCTGGTTTGCCGTTTTCTGCCGTAATTTACCGCGGCGGGCAGAACCTCCGGCGAAGCCCGGGCAAAACCTACGGGTGGCGAATCGAAGCCGGCTCACGACCACCCAACTCGGCAGTCTCCAGCTGGAACGTCGAATGCTCCACCGACACCTCAAAATGGGTCGCCACGCAGGAGCGGATACGGTCCAGAATTGCCACCGCAGACCCGTCATGGAAGCACGAATCGGCAACCACCACGTGCGCGGTCACCACCGGCAGACCGGTCGCCACCATCGAAGCGTGCACATCGTGCACCTCCACAACACCCTCAACGCGCAGCATGTGCTCACGCATCGCGTCCAAATCCAGACCGTCCGGGGTGAACTCCATGAGCACCGCAGTCGTCTGCCTCATCAGACGCATCGCACGCGGCACAATCAGCGCCGCAATGAACAGACCCGCCAGGGCGTCCGCCTGGTAGAAGCCGGTCAGCCAAATCACGATAGCCGCCACAATCACACCCAGCGAACCCAGGGCGTCATTGAGCACCTCCAGGAACGCGGCACGCATATTGAAGTTCGCGTTCCTCGCCGTAGCCAGCACCGCAATACCAATAGCGTTCGCCACCAGGCCGACCACACCAAAGATCAGCAGCTCGGTGCCGGGCACCTCCGGCGGGGCGAACAGGCGATGCACGCCCTCCACCGCCGTGTAGATACCCACCGCCAGCAGCAGCACCGACTGCCCGAGGGCGGCAAGCACCTCAATACGGCGGAAACCCCACGTGCGGCGGGACGTTGCCGGGCGCGTCATGAGCGAAGCCGCCGTAAGCGCCACCAGCAGGCCCGAGGCATCCGTAACAGCGTGCGCCGTATCAGTCAGCAACGCAAGACTTCCGGTGACCAACGAACCAATCGCCTGCGCCAACACAATAACGACCGCCAGACTGAACGCAATCAGCAGGCGCGGACGCATCGAGGCGGCGTCCTCCGGGCTCGGGGCATGCGAATGGTCGTGGTGATGCCCGTGATGCCCGCCGTGGCCGTGATGTGCGTGCGCTCCCATGAGTGACTCCTCAACTATGAACTGTGTTGTTGACTATCGAGAGTTATCGGCAGATAGCAAAATCGCCCGATTCACAAGAACCGGGCGACAAGCTCCTCAACCGAGGAAAACGTGGAGATAAGGGGACTCGAACCCCTGACCCCCTGCATGCCATGCAGGTGCGCTACCAGCTGCGCCATATCCCCATATTCTGTTAGTGACCTCAACGAGGCAACATGAATATATTACACACACCACGGACAGCGATGCAAACCAGCGCACCCAAAAATCCAAAAAGTTCCCGGCGGGTAAGCCAAAGGCTAAGCAAGAAGGGCGGACCCCGCGGCACCATACAGCGCCAGCAGAGCCCACCCCTCATCAGCTAAAAATCAAGCAGAAGCCTATGCCTCATCCTGAGCGGGAATGATGCGTGCAGCATCTTCCTCAGTCTCACCCTCAATGTCGAAGGGAGCCTCGTTCTCAACGCCCAGCTCAATACGCGGAGCCTCAGCCCACAGACGATCCAGAGCGTAGAACTCGCGGTCCTCCTCATGCTGAACGTGCACGACAATATCGCCGAAGTCCAGCAGAATCCAACGACCCGAGGAACGACCCTCACGGCGGACCGGCTCAGGTCAGCCTGCTCACGCAGAGCGTCCTCAACCTCATCCGCAACGGCGTTCACGAGGCGCTCATTGTGGGCAGAAACCACCAGGAAGCCATCAATCAGACCCATCGCGTCGGATGCATCCACAGCGAACAGGTTCGTTCCCTGCTTCTCCTCCGCAGCGCGGGCGGCAATGCGCAGAGCCTCAATCGAGGACTGTGCAGCAGTCATATTTTCCTTCCTTGCCGGCAGAACACCCGCCGGCAGCACCCCGCAACAGGGGTGCATTGTTCACGGCCTACTTAGGGCCAAAAATCATAATCAGACCAACAACGACCAGGGCGAGCAGCAGCACAATCCACAGCCACGCCAGGGAGGCCTTCTGTGCAGGCTGCAGAACCTCTTCAGCCTTCTCAACAGCGCCCTTAGAAGCGGACTCCTTGGAAGCCTCAGCGGAAGGTACCGGAGCAGACTTGGACTTAGCAACCTTAGAATCAGCAACCTTGGACTCTGCATCCTTCGCGGCTTCCTCAGACTCCTCAGCGTCCTCGGTAACCTCTTCAACCAGGGCAGCAGACTCTTCGGGATCCTGACGATCCACCATGCGCTGCAGCAGCTCCTCAACCTCATCCGGGCTCAGAGCAACAGTCGGGTCGCCGTCCACCGAATCCACGGTATCCCCTGCGGAGGCGCTATCCAGCACGCTCAGGTCAAGACCCTGCGCGTTCACTGCGCTCACGCGGGTGGGCAGTTCGTCAGCAGACTCTTCAACCTCAGCAACCTCAACGGTCTCTTCCTCAACGGAAGCAACCTCGGTCTGCTCAGCCTCAACGTCAGAGCTGTCCAGCTCCTCAACCTTCGGCTCATCGCGCACCAGGTACTGGTGCAGCTCGGGTTCCGGCTTCTCCTCCTTGACCACGGCAATGACCGGGATCGAAGAAGTCATCGGGTTATCCACCGCGGAGGGGCTGGTCGCATCCACACGGTTCTGCGCAATCTCTTCGGGACGCAGAACACGCAGGCTACTGGTCAGAGGAGCAGGCTCGTGCAGCTTCTCCTCATCGTTCGCCTCAGTGTCAATCTTGCCCTGAGCCGCCAGCGCCGCAAAACGACGCTGAACAGCCAGAACCTGCGGGTCAATAGCGTTCGTATAAATCACGGAGCCCATGTTGGCAACAGGCTTCGCGGGCTCACCGCGGCGGGCCGCACGCAGGTACTCGGCAACTTCTTCACGGTAGCGGGCAAGACGGCGCGGACCCATCACCTTGGTAGGCGGCGGCACCTCAATGCCGTCCTCGGTCACGTACGTCTCGTAGAGGTACGCTTCGTCCTCGCTATAGGGCTTCGAACCCGTAGCTTCACTCATGTGTTCCCTCATTATTCGTCGATTGGGGTGCCTGCCCAGACTCATCCTTCACGCGGGGCAAGCCGTCACGGTACGCCGTCAAGGCGTCCTTCTTGTACAGGCCGTACTTAGCGATGTACTGCACCACACCATCGGGCACCAGGTACCAGATGGGGGCGTCTTCAGCTGCGCGGCGACGAATATCGGTCGAAGAAATCGCCATCGCAGGAATCTTCAGGGTCGTAATATGACGACCCTCAGCCATCGGCGGATCCAGCTCATGATCGGGGCGGGTCACGCCCACAAAAGTCGCCAAATCCCACAGCTTATGGGCATTGCGCCAGGTCATAATCTGGCTAATCGCGTCCGCACCGGTAATGAAGAACAGGTCAGCATCCGGGCGCAGGGCACGCAGCTCGTTAAGCGTATCAAAGGTGTAGGTGGCGCCGCCACGGTCAATATCAATACGGCTCACCGTAAAACGCGGGTTCGACGCGGTCGCAATCACCGTCATCAGGTAGCGATGCTCAGCGTCACTCACGTGCCGCTCCCCCACCTTCTGCCAGGGCTGACCGGTCGGAACGAACACAACCTCGTCCAGGTCGAACACGGCGGCAACTTCACTAGCTGCCACCAGGTGTCCGTGGTGAATCGGGTCGAAAGTTCCACCCATCACACCCAGACGCACCCGACCGGGGGTACGTGGGGGAATCGACTCGGTGCTCGGAGCACCAAAATCAAGGTGAACAGGCTGGTCAGTCACAAATGCCGTCCTTGCTGGGGACAGAGACCGCGCCACGGCAACTTAAGAAGCCACCACAGGTGCGGATGCGGGCAGATACACAGAAGGTACGCAACACCGAAAACGGCCCGCGTACATTCCCCTCTATGCTACCTGCTTACGGTCAAAAAAACCGAAATGACGGGGGTGAGCTAAGCCGCCAGTGGAATACCCAGCCAGCACGCCCGACCACAGGTTCACCGCAGGCTCACCCGCATATTCCGACACACACATCCGGCGCGAGAGGCAACCATAACCGCAACCGCAGAACGCACAAGAAAGCGCAGCGCACAAAAGAATGTGCCGCACACCGGAGCAAACCCCGGTGCGCGGCACCATTCACTGTCTAAGTAACAGCTAACGTTGAGCGACTAGTCGTCGATGTTCGGCATGTCGATATTCTCGTCGACCTTGCCTTCCTTCAACTTCTTGCGGTACTCAACCGACTCGGTCCACACGCCTGCAACACGCTCGGACTCCAGCTCGGCACGAGCCTCCGCCTTCGCGTCCATACGCTCCTTGTACTCCACACGCTTCTGCGCACGAGTCGGGCGAATAATCTCTTCCAGACGGGCGTCCGTACCACGCGGGGAGGACAGCAGCTCAGCACCACCGACCATGGTCGGCTCCCAATCGAAGATCACCGAGTTGTCGTTCTCACCAATCACCACGGCGTCACCGGCACGAGCACCAGCCTTGAACAGCTCATCCTCAACGCCCAGGCGTGCCAGGCGGTCCGCCAGGTAGCCGACAGCCTCATCATTATTGAAGTCAGTCTGCTGAATCCAACGCTCAGGCTTCTCACCAATCACGCGGAACAGCGGCTCAAGGTTACGCTCCTCGCGGCGAATAATGAACTCCTGCTTCTTCTTACCGCGGAAGCCCTTCGGGCGAACCACAGGAGCCTCAACAACCACGCGCTCCGCTTCCTTCTCGGCAGCGGCACGAGCCTCGCGGTCCTCCTCCACGAGCTTTGCCATCGCAAAGATCAGGGGCTTCAGACCCTCATGGGAAGCAGTCGAAATCTCGAAGACCTTAAAGCCCATCTCCTCAAACTCGGGGCGAACAAACTCCGCCAGCTCACGAGCCTCAGGAACGTCAATCTTATTGAGCACCACAATCTGCGGACGCTCATGCAGCGGCACGGTCACACCCGCAGTCGGGTCAACCTCATAGTTCTGCAGCTCGCCGCGAATCACCTCAAAGTCACTGATTGGGTCACGGCCCGGCTCCAAAGTAGCGCAGTCAATCACGTGCACCAGAGCCGAAGAACGCTCCACATGGCGCAGGAAGCGGTGACCCAGACCGCGGCCCTCCGAAGCGCCCTCAATCAGACCCGGAACGTCCGCCACGGTGTAGCGAACATCGCCCGCCTGCACCACACCCAGGTTCGGGATCAAAGTGGTGAACGGGTAGTCAGCAATCTTCGGACGCGCCGCAGAAATTGCAGCAATCAACGAAGACTTACCCGCCGAGGGGTAACCCACCAGAGCCACATCCGCAATGGACTTGAGCTCCAGAACAATATCAGCCTCTTCACCGGGGGTGCCCAACAGAGCAAAACCGGGAGCCTTACGCTTAGCCGAAGCCAACGCAGCGTTACCCAGACCGCCCATACCGCCGCGGGCAGCAACATACTCGTCGCCCACACGCAGCAGGTCAGCCAAAACATTACCCTCGCGGTCCTTCACCACAGTACCCTGCGGCACGGTCAGAATCAGGTCCTCACCGTTAAAGCCGTGGTGCATATCGCCACGACCAATATCGCCATTCGGGGCGTGCTGATGCGGGCTGTGGTGGTACTCCAGCAGGGTCGTGGTCTGGTTATCCACGCGCAGAATCACCGCGCCACCATTACCACCGTTACCACCGTTAGGGCCGCCCAGGGGCTTAAACTTTTCACGTCGCACGGAGACGCAGCCGTTACCTCCGCGACCGCCAGATACATGCAAGACCACGCGGTCCACGAACTCTGCCACGGGTTCTCCTTATCTTGGAAAATCTTCACTTCGCCACCGCACGGCACACACCAATCATGCTGCGGATGCGGCGGCAGGCGCGACCGGGTTGGGGTGCGCCTCATCGTGGAGCCCAGCACAGGCGGGCATCCACGGCATTCGAGGTCATAGCGAGAGGGGGTAGACTAACGCCTACCCCCTCTGCCCTAGCGGTGAGTATTACTCAGCTGCTGCCAGGATGTTAACGACCTTGCGGCCCTTGCGGGTACCGAATTCGACGGTGCCTGCTGCCAGAGCGAACAGGGTGTCGTCGCCACCGCGGCCAACGTTCAGGCCGGGGTGGAAGTGGGTGCCGCGCTGGCGAACGAGAATCTCGCCTGCGTTGACGGACTGGCCGCCGTAGCGCTTAACACCGAGGTACTGGGGGTTCGAGTCACGGCCGTTACGGGTGGAGCTTGCGCCCTTCTTGTGTGCCATTCTGTATTCCTACCTTAGGGTTGAATTCCGGTCGTTTCGATTACGCGTTGATAGCGGTAATCTTGACGGTGGTCAGCTCGGCGCGGAAGCCCTGACGCTTCTTGTAACCGGTCTTGTTCTTGTACTTCTGAATAACGATCTTCGGACCGCGCAGGTCCTCAACCTTCTCAGCAACAACCTTGGCGGAAGCCAGGGACTTTGCGTCAGCGGTGACCTTGTCACCGTCGACGAGCAGCAGCACGGGCAGCTCGATGGTGCTGCCGGGCTCGCCTGCAACACGGTCAAGGGTAACGAGGTCGCCTACGGAAACCTTCTCCTGGCGGCCGCCAGCGCGTACAATCGCGTATGCCACTATGGGACTCACTTTTCTCGACAACTTGCTTCTTGGATCTCACACGAATGAGCAGCCTGCGCTTTCATTGCTGTGCGCCCTCCCCCGCCAGTCAAATAACCGCGAACAAGGAGGAACGGCCCGTGCGTTCCGACGGGATTGCCCGCCGAAGCCAACACGCGAGGCTCACCGGTGGTGTCTCTCTCCCGCACGTTCCAAACTCAGCCGAATGCTCGACCGCGCCGAAGACGATGCGGGTGGGAGCGGTGTCTCCCGCTGGCCCTGCGTCGATAGGGCTTCACTGAGATAAACACCAGTCCTTAAGGATACGGCATGATCTACGCGCCGCGCAATAGATAGTTTCACGGATTATCTGCAGACACCACGTGATGCTCCTCTAATACTGCACCGCACTCTTAATAGCGCCTTTAAAATGACGCAGCATACGCACAGAAAAAAATAGCCTCGGTAGGGAAGTTCCGGCTCACCCTACCGAGGCTATCTCATATACAACACACCATCGGAATTCCGATGATCGGAAGCTAAAGACTAATCGTCCTTACCTTCACGCTTAATGTCGGCAGCAGCAACGCCAATGCCGAACAAAACAGGGGCCGAAGCGTCATCAGACACCGGAGCCACATCCGCAACAGAAGCGGAAGCAACCACGGAACCCTCAGCACGCTCGGAAGCGTCCACGGTCACGACCTGAGCACCGGCACCGGCGCTCGAAGCCGCACGGCGAGTGCGACGCTTGCGCGGGGTCGAACCGGGCACCTGAGCCGCAGGCTTCTGAGCCTCCTCAACCGGAACCTCAACCGCTGCGGGAGCTGCGCCCACCACACCGGTCACCGCCGGAGCACCAATCACGCCGGTCACAACCGGGCGAGACTCAGACTTCTCAATCTTACCAGCATTTGCGGATGCCTGCTCAGCCGCCTGCTCAGCTGCCTTCTCGGCGCGCTTCTCATCAGCGGCGCGACGAGCACGGCGGCGGGACGCACGCGGAGTCTCACGAACATCCTCAATGCGCAGATCCTCACGCTCAACACGCTTGGACTCCTGAGCCTTCTGCACACCCGAGTTTACCTCAGCGGAGGTTGCCTCAGCGTTCTGCTGCTCGCGGTTCTGGCGCTTGGACGAACGACGCTCCTCCGAACGATCCTCACGGCCCGAACGGAACGACTCACCCTCAGCACGGGCAAGACGGCCAGCCTTCTGAGAAGCACGAGCCTTCGCCTCACCGGCGCGAATCGCCTCAAAACGATCCGAAGAGCGAGTAAAGCGCGGGTCAAGCTCCGGGTCAACGTGGTGCTCGTCCTCCAGCGCACCCGCGCCGGAACCCTCCACAGCGGCAATATCCGCATCGGTCAGCTCGCGGCGCTGGCGGTTACGAGAAGACTTCTTCTCGCCACGCTTGGACGAACGACGCTCCTCCGCCCGCTCCTGATCCGAACGTCCCTCAGCAGAGTCCTTCGAGGAACCCTCAGCGGACTCCTCCTCCACGCGGTCGAACGCACTCGCCAGCTGCTCCAGGGAGAAACCGCCCTGCTCGCCAACCCAGTTGCCCTCGGTGACTTCAGCGACCTTGTCCTCACGCTGAGCAACCTCCGCGTGAGCCTGCTCGCTGGCGGCCTCGGCAATACCCTGAATCTCCTGCTCAAGCGAAAGCTCAGCGGTCTCCGCGCGGCGCGAACGCTTGCGGCGCTTACGCTTCTTGCGGGTCGAAGCGGTCTCCTCCGAAACTTCCTCACTATGAGCGGATGCGGCAGCCACCGCAGCCATAGCGTTACGGCGCTCAGCCTTCTTCGACTCCAGAGCATCCTGCTTCTGCTGGTCACGAGAATCCTCGCGGGCAGCGGCACGGCTACGCTTACGGTCATTACGCTCATGGCGGTGAATGTAATCCGACGCGCCACCGCTACGACCGCTCAGCGGCTGATCGTGAACCACCAGGCCACGACCGCCACACTGCTCACAGGGCTCCGAGAAGACCTCAAGCAGGCCGGTACCCAGGCGCTTACGGGTCATCTGAACCAGACCCAGCGAAGTCACCTCAGCCACCTGGTGCTTAGTGCGGTCACGACCCAGGCACTCAATCAGGCGACGCAGAACCAGGTCACGGTTCGACTCAAGCACCATGTCAATGAAGTCAATGACGATAATGCCGCCAATATCGCGCAGACGCAGCTGACGGACAATCTCCTCAGCAGCTTCCAGGTTGTTCTTGGTGACAGTCTCTTCCAGGTTGCCGCCGCTACCGGTGAACTTACCGGTGTTCACGTCCACCACGGTCATGGCTTCGGTACGGTCAATCACCAGCGAACCACCCGAAGGCAGGTACACCTTACGGTCCAGTGCCTTCGCCAGTTGCTCGTTAATGCGGTAGTGGTCGAAGAGGTCATCGTCGCCATCCCACTGCTGCAGGCGGGAAACCAGGTCCGGCGCCACGTAGGTCACGTACGCCTCAATGGAATCCCACGCGTTCTCGCCCTGAACGATCATCGCGGTGAAGTCCTCGTTGAAGACGTCACGCACGGTTTTAATCATCAGGTCGGGCTCCTGGTAGAGCATCTCCGGAGCCAGCACCTTGCGGGAGTTAGCCTTCTCCTGAATCTCTTCCCACTGCGCACGCAGACGGTTAATGTCGTGGGTCAGCTCCTCCTCAGAAGCACCCTCCGCCGCGGTACGAACAATCACGCCAGCACCCTCGGGCAACTTGTCCTTCAGAATCTTCTTCAGGCGAGCACGCTCAGTGTCGGGCAGCTTGCGGGAAATACCGGTCATCGAACCACCCGGCACGTACACCAGGAAGCGACCGGGCAGGGAAACCTGGCTGGTCAGGCGGGCACCCTTGTGACCAATCGGGTCCTTGGTGACCTGCACCAGAACCGAATCGCCGGGCTTCAGGGCGTTCTCAATCTTGCGGGGCGCACCGTCCAGACCGGTGACATCCCAGTTGACCTCGCCCGCGTACAGCACAGCGTTGCGGCCGCGACCAATGTCAACGAACGCAGCTTCCATGGACGGCAGAACGTTCTGAACCTTACCCAGGTACACGTTGCCAATCAGGGAATCCTGCTGAGTCTTGGACACGAAGTGCTCAGCCAGCACGCCGTCCTCAAGCACACCAATCTGGATGCGGCCGTCCTTCTGACGAACCAGCATCTGGCGGTCCACGGACTCGCGGCGAGCCAGGAACTCAGCCTCAGTCACGATGTGGCGGCGGCGACCCAGGGAGCGAGACTCGCGGCGGCGCACACGCTTCGCCTCCAGGCGGGTAGAACCGCGCACACCGGTCACAGTGTTGGATGCGTGAGAGTCAGCCAGGCGCGGTGCACGCACCTTGGTGACGGTCTCAACGTCATCATCAACACCGCCCTCAATCTCAATATCTTCGGTACCGCGGCGACGGCGACGGCGACGGTGGCTCGTCACCTCAGCCTCAGCGGCGGCCTCCTCGCGGCGGCGCTCCATGCGCTCCTTACGCTTCTGCTGCTCGGCAGCGGCGCGGCGTGCCTCACGCTCCAGCTTGGCGGCGACAGCGAGCTCGCTCAGCTCCTCCGGCTCGGGAGCCATGAACAGCGGCATCGCACCCATGGGTGTACGCGAGCGCAGCTCCTGCAGCTTTTCGCGCTGCAGATCGCTAATGGTCTTGACCGGCTCGGGAGCTACTTCAGGCTCCTCAACTGCGGGCTCTTCGGTTGCAGACTCCTCAGCAACTACAGTAGCCTCAGCGGGCTGCTCTGCGGCGGCCTCTTCAGCCTTCTGCTCAGCAGCTTCAGCGGCGGCCTCGGTCTTCTCAGCAGCCTGTGCGGGAGTTACGACCTCAACCTTGGCGGTCTCTTCCTTCACCTCAACGGCAGATTCATCAGACTCAGCAGCGGGAGCAACAACTTCCTCCACCTTTGCGGTCTTCTCGACGGTCTCAACCTTCGCAGTCTTCTCGACAGTTTCGACCTTCGCGGTCTTCTCAACGGTCTCAACCTTTGCGGTCTTCTCGACAGTCTCCACCTTCGCAGTCTTCTCCACGACAGCAGGCTCAGCCGCCTTCTTCTCAGCAGCCTCAAACAGGCTATCCAGAGTAGAAGCAACCTCGGTCTCAGACACAACGGGAGCGGCAACCTTCGGTGCCGGCGCGTGCTTAGCCTTGGCGTTACGCAGGTTGGTCAGGCCAGCCGCGATTGCCTCATCCAGGGGAACCTCAGGAGCCTTCTCCTTCTTCGGGCGACCCGGACGGCGACGCTCAGTACCCTGCTGGGCCTCAGAGCTCTCACGAACATTCTTACGCAGAGTTTCACGGGTCTCTGCAGAGGCGTTCTTCTCCTCCGCGAGGGCGTTCAACGCCTCAAAAACCCCAAGTTCGACGTTCTTCTCGTCAGACATTAATCTTCTTTCGTTACACCCTGCTCCGCACCGCAAGGATTTTAACAGCGCGCATACAGCGCAAAGCCTAGTTGCTGCCACCGCGGCTCAAGCCTCACCCTACGGTGCGCATTCATCGGCGCTACCGGGCACTATCTCGTTCAGTGCTTCTGCCGTAGGGGGCGAGCGGGCGGAACGCAGAGCGCGCCGCGACGGTCACAGCCACCTCGCTCTCGAGCACGGCACGCTCACGCCCTTCCTGGGCGCTCTGCCGGTCTTCGGGTTTCTTCGCCGAGGCGGGCGGCCCGCGCGGTGCGACAGTTATGCTCCGCGGCTTATAGCCGGCGCTCTTCGGGTACTCTCCCTCGATGCGTTGGTGGGGATCTTTATGCGCGTGCGGGGCGCACAAGACACCGTGTTCCATTATACCCGGTAGAGGGTGCCTCTAAGCCACCCCGCCCATCCTATCCGGGCTTCACTTCCCGGCAGGATGCGCGGGGCACATTACGGCAGGTGTTATTGTGCGGGCACATTACATGGGACACATTGCAGCGGGCGTCTAGCGGGTACAGCAAAGCCGGGCGTGCCACTACGCACCACCCGGCTTCAAAACTTTCAGAGGAGGGGCTAGCCTCTAGAAGAAGGGCTAGTCCAGGCCCAGCTCCGCATCGCGCGCCTCACGAGCCTGCTGAGCAAGCTTCGGGTCGGTCGGCAGGTACTCCGGGCCGGAACCGGTCGCAAACGGAACACCCAGAATAAAAACGAACGGAGAAACCACCAGCAGAATCACCCACAGCAGCGAGAAGTGACCGGCGGTCAGCAACAGCAGGGCAGTCAGAAAAATAACGGCAGCAACGCCCATTGCGGCAATTCCGGCAGTCTTCACGGTTCTCCTCGAAGGGGTATCAAGAATCTAGCGTCCAGCAGAACGGCAGGCAACCGACGCCGCAGGTAAAACCCGCGGACCGCTCCGACCGATGCCGCTCAAGAATATACCTGACCATTATACGCACCCGCGCCGCTTCCCCGCTGACCGCCGCAGGCAAGGTCACCGGCGCCTCCCCCACTACCCGGCACCCCAGCCCAGCGCAACCTCACCCGCCCGCAGACACAGCAACGCCCCGGCACCAACAGGCACCGGGGCGTTGCGTGTTCGGGGTATCAACCCTCAAACCGAGCTCAGAGATGAACGCTTAGCGCATCATATTCACAATGACCTCGAAGAAGCGGATCACAATAATGCCGAAAATCAGGATCAGCCACAGGCTAATCGCAAACCAGGACCAGCCGCGAGCGCTCTCACGCATCGACTGCGCCGCCGGGATGACCCCCGCCGAAACGTTGCGGACCGTGGTCTTCACAAAAAGCGTGATGGTCATAACCCACACGATCATGCAGAACAGGCACAGGGCGTTGATCTGGAACGTCGTCTGGTACCACAGCCACATGATGAACGCGGTTGCTGCGGCCATACCAATGTTCATGCACACCCAGAACCATTTCTTGAACTGTGCACCCGCCATCATCGAGGCGCCGATAGTCACCACAATCGAGAAGCCCACCAGGCCGATGAACGGGTTCGGGAAGCCGAAAGCCTCCGCCTGCGGGGTGCGCATCACCGTGCCGCAGCTGAGCAGGGCGTTGATATCGCAGACTGTGGAGTGGCCGGCATCAATGTAAATCTGCAGGCGCTCATACACCAGAATCGCTGAAGAAATGAGTGCAATCAGGCCGGCACCAACCAGCCAGAATCCGAGCTGTCGGTCTGAGTAGCTGCCCGGGGTTCCCGCGTGCCCGTGCTGCGCTTCTTGTTCAGCGCGGGTGGGCTCGGTAGTACTCGATGCGGCGGTACTCATACGACTCCTTTAGATAGTGTTTTACGGTGGTACTTACCAGCGCGGCATAGCCAGCACCCCGGAAGCGGTACCCCATTTATCCTAGCTTCTCACACAACCAAATGGCACGCCATCAGCCTAAATGTTCTGTTTTATGACGCGCTATTTTACGCAGATGGGCGCGCTTTCGGGGCATTTTCAGGGAGCTATCGGGGCGCTTTCGGTGCCTCTGAGCATGCAAAACCCCCGGGAGGCGCCCGCAACTCAGCGGCGGGCGGAACCTTCCGGGGGTTTCATCAAGGGTATTACTTAGGGCAGCGGGTGGGTGTACGACTCATCAAAGAACAGCTGCTCCAGCTCCACCGCGCGGCTAAAGAACTCGCGGGCACGCTGCGCATCCGACGGGCCCACACGGTCCAGTTCGCGGCGCAGGAAATCAACCAGCTCACGGAACTCCGGGTAGTCGTGCAGGGTAATCCACTCGTGGTGCACAAAAGATTCGGGACGCTTGGCGGGAGCTTTCGACGCCCAATCCAGGTACAGGCCCTCGCAAACCACCAGCACCGACAGAATCGCCGCGTAGCTGCCGCTAGCCGCCGCGTCGAGGAAGAGACGCTTGAAGCCGGTGGTCGCCTCCGTATCGGGCATGGAGTTACGCTGATGTTCGGTCACGCCCAGAGTTTCAAAACAACGCAGGAAGTAGGTATTCTCATCACCGGCAATCTCGCCGGCAAACTGTGCCAAGCGCAGGCGACCCGCGAGAGTATCAGCGTTAGCAATCGCGCCACCAATCAGGGCGAGGAAGGTATCGAGGAAACGGTAGTCCTGCACCAGGTACCCCGCCATGACCTGCGGGGCGATCGAGCCGTCAAAAAGCTCAGCAACAAAGCGGTGATTCGTGGCGGAAAGCCAGGTGTCGAGGTTCTCCTGGCGCAGCGTCTCCGTGAACGAATCGGTGCCAATCAAATCGGTGAAGGGTGCGGGCATGATGGGTGCCTTTCACTATGTGGCATACCGTCGCTGGTATGCGTATGTGTGCGGGTGTGTTGGTGCGGCCTCAGGCGTTGGGGCCGGCGCCTCAGCGAATATAGCACCGTGACACCAAGGCGTGCCCGGTTTTGCGCCCCGGTGCCCGCAAATTTTCGTTCTTTTCGATTTTTTGGGTGGGTGAGGGCGGATGATGCCGGTCAAATTCGGGCGATTGGGGTTAGGTGAGAGCCCATGGGAACACGTGAGAAATCATGCGTTCGAGTGGGAGTATGAGGGCAAAGGCATAAAAAGCGGGGGCACGAAAAAACGGGGTGCCACTCCCCCAGCCGGTAAAACCAGCCGGAGGGCGGCACCCCGCCTCATGTCTGCAACCTCAACAGGTCGCTTTAGTGATCCGCATCGTCCTCGGAATCATCATCACCGAAGAAATCATCGGTGTACGAATCGCCCAGCGGCAGACCCAGCGAATCCTCCAGCGAAGAACCCGCCGCAGACTCGCCACCCAGCTCAGCCATGATGCCGTCCAGCAGCTCATCCGGCTCAGCAGAGGCAGCCGCAGCCGCCGCGGCAGCCAGAGTCGAAGCCGACGCCGCACCCGCAGAACCCGCATAAGCACCCTCGGCACCCAGCTCATCCGGCAGCTCCTCAGCCTCAGCGCCGGGGGTCTTCGCCTCCTCATGCGCCGCCAGCAGGGTACGCGCCTCACCAATGACCGTAATCGAACCGGTAATCAGCACACCCGCCGACTCCTGCTCAAAGAGGGCGTTCTCCATGGCGGTAGCAATCGCCTCGTCCAGGTGCTCAAACACCTCAATCGAGTCTTCGTCCAGGCCCGCATCCAGCGCCAGCTCGTGCAGACGCTCCGGCGCAATCGCACGCGGCGAATCCGACGCCGCCAGGTACAGGCGGAAGGTACCGTCCGAAGCGTCCACGTACTCTTCGCGCATGGTCTCAAACATGCCCAGAGCATCCTTCTCACCCAAAATACCGACCACGGAATGCAGGTGGGACAGCTTGAACGCCTCAGTCAGCGCAGCCGCGGACGCACGCACGCCGTGCGGGTTGTGGCCCGCATCCAGGATGGTCAGCGGCTCGGTGCGCACAACCTCCAGACGGCCCGGCGAGCGCACCGTCTCAAACGCGGTACGCACCACGTCCTCGGGCAGCTGACGCTGGCCGCCGAAGAATGCCTCCACGGCAGCAAGAGCCACCACGGCGTTCTGCGCCTGATGCGCACCGTGCAGGGACAGCGGCACATCCGGGTACTCGCCCGCCAGGCCGCGCAGGGTCAGCAGCTGACCGCCGACCGCAAGCTCACGGGAGACAACGCCGAACTCCACGCCCTCGAAGGCAAAGGATGCTTCCTTCTCGCGGGCGGAGGCGAGCAGCACGTCCGCCGCTTCCGGGTCCTGTGCCGCAGAAACCAGGAAGCCGCCGGGCTTGATAATGCCGGACTTTTCGGTCGCAATCTCGGCGAGGGTTTCGCCCAGCATGTCGGTGTGGTCCAGACCGATCGGGGTGACCACGGAAACCACGCCGTCGGCAACGTTCGTGGAGTCCCAGGTGCCGCCGATACCGACCTCCAGCACCACCACATCCACCGGCTCGTCCGCGAAAATCGCGAAGGCGAGCACGGTAACGGACTCGAAGAAGGTCAGGGCGGGCTCGCCGCGGGAGGTCATCTCCGCGTCCACAATCTGCAGGTAGGGGGCGATTTCCTCCCAAATGCGCACGAAGGTGGCATCCGGTACGGGCGCGCCGTTAATGCAGATACGTTCGGTGACGCTTTCGAGGTGCGGGCTGGTAAAGCGGCCCACGCGCAGGTCGTGGCCGAGCAGCAGCGCCTCAATCATGCGGGCGGTGCTGGTCTTGCCGTTCGTGCCGGTGATGTGGATGACCGGCGCGGCACGGTGCACGTCGCCGAGGATTTCGACGGCGCGCGCCACGGCGTCCAGGCGCGGCGCCATCTTGTTTTCGGGTGCTCGCGCCAGCAGTTCACCGTAGACCCGCTCCACGCCCTCGGGGTCGGGAATTGCGGGGTAGTTCTTCTCGCTCATTGTTCTCCTCACTGGGATAGCCGGTCGATGCCGGCAGGGGCCCACCGTGCGGCGGGATAACCGTGCGGCGGGATAGACGACGGGCCGCCCCGCCCGGTCAAGGGGGCGGGACGGCCGTACGGTTCAGGCGTTTTATGCCTTGGCTACGCTAATGCTCAGCTCGGCTGCTTCGCTCAGCTGCAGGGACACGGCGAGGGTTTCGCCGGTCACCAGTGCTTCGTTGGCGCGCAGAGCTGCCAGAGTTTCCTCCGGTGCCGCGATGCTCAGGTTGATGCGGTCCGCAACGTTCAGGTCGGCGTCCTTACGTGCCTGCTGAATAGCGCGGATGGTGTCGCGGGCGATACCCTCGGCAACCAGCTCATCGGTCAGCTCAATGTTGAGGACCAGGAAGCCGCCGGGCAGAACCGCAGCCGCAGTGTGCTCAGCACCCTCAGCGTCAGCGGCAACCACGGTTGCCAGCTCGTATTCGCCCTCTTCCAGAGCCAGGCCGCCGTCCAGTGCTGCCACGCCGACCAGGACGGTACCGTCCTCGGTCACGGTCCAGTCACCGGACTTGGATGCCTTAATAGCAACCTGCACCTGCTTGCCCAGGCGCGGGCCTGCCGCACGTGCGTTGACCTTCAGCTGCTGGGAGATGCCGTAGTCGGCGGGGTCGACGGTGTCGGCGCTGACCAGCTCCACCTGGCGCAGGTTCAGCTCGTCCTCGACGATGTTCGCGAAGTACTCCGCGCCCTTCTCGCCGAAAGCGGTACCCAGGGCAGCGAACTGCTCGGGGGCAATCGCCACGGTCATCTTCTGCAGCGGCTGGCGCACGCGGATCTTCTTTTCCTTGCGCAGTGCCGAACCGGCGGAGCAGACCTCACGCACGGTCTGCATGAGAGCCAGCAGGTCGGACTCGTCAGCGAAAGCGGATGCCTCGGGCCAGTCAGCCAGGTGCACGGAGCGTTCACCGGTGAGGCCGCGGTAGATTTCCTCGCTGCTGAGCGGCAACAGGGACGCGGCGACCTTCGACACGGTCACCAGTGCGGTGTAGAGGGTGTCGAATGCATCGGTGTCTTCGTTGAAGAAGCGCTCGCGGGAGCGGCGCACGTACCAGTTGGTCAGTGCGTCGGCGTACTGGCGCAGGGATTCGCAGGCGTTCCAGATGTCGTAGGAGTCCATCGCTGCGGTAACCTGCTCGATGAGTTCGCGGGTCTTGCCGAGGATGAAGCGGTCCATCACGTGCTGCGAGTCGTACTTGAGCTTTGCGCTGTAGCCTTCGCCGTTGTTGGCGGCGTTAGCGTACAGGGCGAAGAAGTGGTAGACGTTCCACAGCGGCAGCATGACCTGGCGAACACCCTCGCGGATGCCCTGCTCGGTCACGATCAGGTTGCCGCCGCGCAGAATCGGGGAGGACATCAGGAACCAGCGCATTGCGTCGGAGCCGTCGCGGTCGAGGACCTCGGAGACGTCCGGGTAGTTGCGCAGGGACTTGGACATCTTCTGACCGTCCGAGCCGAGCACAATACCGTGGCTGATGACGTTCTTGAACGCGGGGCGGTCGAAGAGCGCGGTCGCCAACACGTGCAGCACGTAGAACCAGCCGCGGGTCTGACCGATGTACTCGACGATGAAGTCTGCCGGGTAGTGGTTCTCGAACCATTCCTGGTTCTCGAAGGGGTAGTGCACCTGTGCATAGGGCATGGAGCCGGAGTCGAACCAAACGTCGAGCACGTCTTCCACGCGGCGCATGGTGGACTTGCCGGTCGGGTCATCCGGGTTCGGGCGGGTCAGCTCGTCAATGTACGGGCGGTGCAGGTCGGGTTCGCCGTCCTTGTTCAGGGGCAGGCGGCCGAAGTCTGCCTTGAGCTCTTCGAGGGAGCCGTACACGTCCATGCGCGGGTAGTTCGGGTCGTCCGAAACCCACACGGGGATCGGGGAGCCCCAGAAGCGGTTACGGGAGATGGACCAGTCGCGTGCGTTTTCAACCCACTTGCCGAACTGGCCGTACTTCACGTTTTCGGGGATCCAGTTGATCTGCTTGTTCAGCTCGTACATGCGGTCCTTGAAGTCGGTGACCTTCACGTACCAGGAGGTGATTGCACGGTAGATGAGCGGGGTGCGGCAACGCCAGCAGTGCGGGTAGGAGTGTACGTAGGACTTCTCGCGGATCAGCACGTCATCTGCCTTGAGGGCGTTGATGATGGTGCGGTTCGCGTCGAATGCCTGCACGCCTGCAATCTCAGCCAGGGCGGTGGAGCCGGAGGCGGTGGGCTCGGCGAAGAGGTTCAGGAACTTTGCGCCTTCGTCGAGGGAGAGGATCACGGGGATGCCGTAGCTTTCACAGACCTTCTGGTCGTCTTCACCGTAGGCGGGTGCCTGGTGGACGATGCCGGTACCGTCACCGGTGGTGACGTAGTCGGCGACGAGGATCTGCCAGGAGGTTTCGGTGCCCCACTTTTCGGCGTCTGCGAAGTAGTCCCAGAGCGGGGTGTAGCGCACGTGCTCGAGCTGGGAGCCGGTGTAGCGTGCGGTGACGGCTGCGGCTACGTCCTTTTCGGGCTGGTCGCCTTCGTAGCCGAGGTCCTTGGCGTAGGAGCCGAGCAGCTCGGAGGCAATCAGGAAGGAGCGGCCCTCGAACTTGCCTGCGCCGGGTACGACCGAGTATTCGATCTCGGGTCCGACGGCGAGCGCCTGGTTGGTGGGCAGGGTCCAGGGGGTGGTGGTCCATGCGAGTGCTTCGACGCCGTCGAGTTCTGCGGCGACCTTCTCGTCAGCACCGAGGGCAGTGTCTGCGGTGAGGCGGAATGCGACGGTGACGGTCTGGTCCTGGCGGTCCTTGTACACGTCGTCGTCCATGCGCAGCTCGTGGTTGGAGAGGGGGGTCTCGTCCTTCCAGCAGTAGGGCAGCACGCGGAAGCCCTGGTAGGTCAGGCCCTTGTCGTAGAGGCGCTTGAACGCCCAGATGACGGATTCCATGTACTCGACGTTCAGGGTCTTGTAGTCGTTTTCGAAGTCGACCCAGCGTGCCTGGCGGGTGACGTACTTTTCCCACTCGTTGGTGTACTTGAGCACGGATGCGCGGGCAGCGTCGTTGAAGTTGTCAATGCCCATTTCGAGGATTTCGCGCTTGTCGGTCATGCCGAGCTGCTTCATTGCCTCGAGTTCTGCGGGCAGGCCGTGGGTGTCCCAGCCGAAGCGGCGTTCTACCTTGTGGCCGCGCTGAGTCTGGTAGCGTGCGACGAGGTCCTTGGCGTAGCCGGTGAGCAGGTGGCCGTAGTGGGGCAGGCCGTTAGCGAAGGGAGGGCCGTCGTAGAAGACGAATTCGTTTTCGCCGTTTTCGCCTGCGGGGCGGTTCTCGACGGATGCGGAGAAGGTATTGTCCTTCTTCCAGTAGTCGAGGACTGCTTCTTCAAGTGCGGGGAACTTAGGCGATGCGGTGACGCCGCTTCCTGCGGCTTCAAAGGCGCTCGCCTTGGGATATACATGGGACATGTGTTTGTGCGCCCTTATCTGTTGTTCTCAACGCTGAGAGGCGGGGCGACAGGGCACGTAGCACTCGTCGTCCGCACCGTTTCAGCGGGTGAGGGTTGACATGACGGGTGCAAGGACGCCTGGGCATCGCTGACTGATCCGGGCTGTGCCGGGGGCAGGATGCGGCGCGGTACCACCTTGCTTACTGATTTAACAGCTCAACGCACCGAACCCTCCCGGGGCTACGGGGTGCCGCGGCGTATGTCCGCGATACCTAGCCACCGGAAGAGCGGCGCGTTGGGCGGGTATCAGTCGCTTATTACAGCTATATCGGGCTTAACCGTCCGGTTCTACTGGGACTACATCTCTTCCGCTAAGACACCCTCGCCGCAGCGATTGGCGGGTGTCCGCAGGTGCGGTCCGTTCTTCCGAATTGCTCGCCGGTGATGGCCGGGTCGTTGCAAACACTAATAGTTTATGTGGCTTTTGTGTCTGTATGCAACCCCGCGGGGTGTGGGTTTGAACAGCACTTTTCTGATGCGCCGATGCCGAGGGCATAAAACAGAATGGTTCTTCGTTCGGCGATATTTAGAGCGAGTAGGGGGTTTAAGGGGTCTTGCCTCACCCCGCGCTCGGGCGCGTTTAAGGATGTATGTTTTTACATTCCTTGCGTGTTGCTTTAAGTGGGTTTCGATTTTTTTAGGGGAACCTACGGGATTACCCCCAGTGCAACCACAAGATATGGGGTGAACACCGATGTAATTCCACTAGATATTCACCCCTGCAAGTTTTCTTCCCCTCGGCATCCCGTGTGGGAACCGGTTTTTCTGGATTATCCAGCAATGCATAAGTGGGCGAATAGAGCGCATATCTAGGGATTGCCGAGCGGTTTTTCCCTTGTTGAATCGGGTATTTCTTCTGGAGTATTGAAGACTTCCTTGCGGGCAGGAAGTTGAGTTACCTACCCTCCTCTCCCCCATCTTCTGGAAACACCGAGGCGCAGCTCTTTTATTTTTCAAGTCATAAATATGACTGAAATCACTTAATCTGATATGTACACAGCCTCCTTGCCGAGTAGCTGCCCCCGTCACATAGCTCCTCATCAACAAGGTGTGACCACAATACTTTACAGTGATTGATATCTTGAGTGCCCCATAAGCTCTCAGAGATTACTAAGGTGTATTTTCGTACATTTTGACCTCAAAATAGTCTAAAATGAATCGTGCAACACATCAATGATGATTCGATAGCATCTACCCCCTCACCCGGGCGTGACCGCAGCAGTCTCAACGATGAGTTCACCAGTACCCCTCGCCCACGGCGTGAGGTACACCCGAGGTCACTTCCGGAACGGAGTCTGAAACCGCGGCATTTGCCTAAAGTTTTTACCCCTTTCACGACCTCACCTAACACGCCATATAACCACGCGCCCGCCGCCGGGTGCCCCGAGCCCGCCTCGGAAAAGATCAAGGAGTTCACCGATGCTCTCATCCGACCGCTCTTCGAGCACCTGTTCCGCTACGTCCCGCCTTGTGAGTCGCCGCACCCTGCTGCTCGGTGGCGCGGTTTCCCTCATGGCTGGATGCGCCTCCGATATTCGCCCGCTGAGCGAAGAGGCAAAAGCTAAGATAGGCTCCCCCACCCCTTCCGCGAGCGCTTCACCTTCTGCATCTAGTTCGGCATCTGCTACCGCTACTTCCTCCGCGAGCGCTTCAGCAAGTGCTTCAGCACATGCCACAAGCAGCTCCTCCAGCGCGGCACGCGTACCCGTATCTGAGGATGCACTCGTTGAGGGTTGGGAAAAGTACCCCGGCCCTCTGAAGCTGACCGGCGAATACATGGGCGAGTACCAGCCCGCAACGGATTCTTCCCCTGCGAAGAACGTACCTAAGCCCCTCAAGACCGTTCCGCACCGTGAAGAACCGACCTTCCAGGGCGCCTACGAGACGTTGCGTGCCTACTACAGTGCTCAGATCACCGCACTCAAGGATGGCCACTATGCAGATCAGGCGATTGAGCTGACCTACCCGGCAGACAAGAGCGCCATCGACGAGGTTAAAGCAGTCAAGGAACTGTATGAGCAGAACGGCTGGTACATGGACTTCACGTGCAGCATTTCCATGCGGAATACTGAGCCTCGAACCGCCCTGAAGAACGGTGACGGCTACGTAGAAATCATGATGGACGCCAAATATTCTGCCACCGCCATCCATCAGCCGGACGGCACCGAACGCAAGATACCGGCGATTACTCAGGTAGCCATTCCGCACGTGATGCTCTACACCGAGGGTAAGTGGTGGCGAATCGGCAACGATTATCTGAACGAGCGTCTGAATGGCGGCAAGGGCTCTTCCGCCTCTTCTGGCTCCGGAGGTTCCAGTTCTGCCGGTTCTAGCGGTTCTTCATCCTCGGGTCGCGGCTCCACTAAGGTCTAGCACCGCAGGGGCCTACTACCCCTTCCCCGGTCTTGTCTCCGGTTGAGAGTAGCCCCGTCTTATCAGTCCAATAGCTCATAACCCAAAGTCGTTGAGGCACAGTCGCCCCTGCACCTCACCGACTTTGGGTTATTGTGTCTTAAAGACAATGTCCAGGGTTTTTTGACGAAGTTTTAAAACCGGTCTTCTATAGTAAGAAGTGGATACTTTATAGCGCCACAGTTCACGCTCCGGCACGCTCGTATCCCGGTACCCCCTTGGTACCGCGCACCATACAAAAACGATGAGGCGGATCCTTTCGTACGCATCACAGCGTTGTGAAGCGAGCTACCTCGATCAACCACTTTTCAGGAGATACCATGTCCTTCCGGCCGAGTGCACACGCCAGCCTCTCTGCTAACGACCGAAACGGATTGACCCGCCGCACTGTTCTTTTTGGCGGCCTGACCGCCGGTGCTTTGGCTCTAGCAGGATGCGCTTTCAACAAGGATATTCGCCCCACCGGTACCGGCGATACTGCCTCCGGTTCCCCGAGCGCCTCCGCTTCTCCCTCAGCTTCGGCTTCGCCTTCTGAGTCTGCCTCGGCTTCGGCATCCGCTTCGTCGTCATCTTCGTCCTCGGCAAGCCGCAACAACGCGAAGATTATTCCGTCCGACGAGTTCTTGAAGGACTATAAGAAGTACATTGGCGACGTCAAGTACGAGTACAAGCCCGCCATTGCGCACTATGTTGAGCCGACCGACACCTCCCCCGCGAAGAACGTTCCGATCCCGGTCATTGATACGGTGGCTCAGCGTACCGTCTCCCTCGAAGGCGCTTACAAGACCCTGGCTGCTTACCAGAGCGCGTACATTGCCGCGATGTACAACGGCGACCTGCAGTACCTCAAGGGTCTGGTCCACGGCGCTGACAGCGGCCTGGTCAACAACCTGAAGGCTATTGCTAAGCTCTACGCCGCGGGTGGTTGGACCAAGGACTACGAGAGCAAGCTGAGCATCCGTGACGACAAGGACGGGAAGGCTCTCGCTTCTACCGATCTGGCTGTTGTGGCGTTCCCCTGCCGGGATGTTGTCAAGGAATACACCATCTACCAGAAGGGCACGGGTGAGCCTCAGAAGGCAAGCACCCTGGATGTCGTGATCTACGTGGTGTACGCCGAGGGCAAGTGGCGCGTGACCAGCCGCGAGTACTTCGTGTCGCAGTACAGCGACCAATTCCGCAAGGTCTTTGAGGGTCCCTCCTCATCGGCTTCGGCAAGCAAGTCCAGTGGTGGCGGCTCCGGTAGCTCTAGTTCCGGTAGCAGCAACGACTTCAAGGTCTAGGCTCTGAGGAAGCGGGGCGGGTATCAGTTGATACCCGCCCCGCTTTCATATGTTTTTGTGCCGCTTTTATGTCGGTGTTTTTGTGCCGCAGCATTTCCCGGCGCTGCCCGGCGTTCCCAGCATGCCCGGCGTTCCCGGCGCGGCAATATGACCCAGTGCAACAATACAACTCGGCACAGCAACACCAGCCGGCACAGCAACAGCCCCGCTCCTCGGCAACTAGGAAAAACCAAGGATGCGGGGCTGCGCAATATTATCTAACGCACCGTACTATCTAATGCACAGTGCTATCTAGCGCACCGCCTCTAGGAGGTGGAACGCTCACGCAGACGCTCGTGAACCTCGCTCACAAAGCGGTTCTGATTATCGCGAGCATAATGCACGACCTCACCGATGACGGTAATAGCCGGCGCCTTGACCGATGCGCAATCCACCTGAGCGTTCTCAAGGGTCGTGACAGTCACGCGCTCCTTCTCAGAGAAACCGTTCTCGATGGTTGCCAGCGGCGTGTCAGCCTCAATCCCACGAGAGAGCAGAGACGCCACCGTATCGGGCAGGGTACGAACGCCCATCAGCAGCACCACGGTGCCATGGGCGCGCAGGGTCGCCTCAACAGCCGACACTTCGGTCTCCGACAGGCCGGAGTGACCAGAAATGACGGTGAAAATCGAGGACACCTTACGCAGAGTCACCGGAATTGCCGCACGCGCAGGAACCGCAATAGCGCTGGTAATGCCGGGGATAACCTCAGCCTCCAGGCCGGCGGCGATGCACGCATCCAGCTCTTCAGCGCCGCGACCGTACACGTACGGGTCGCCACCCTTCAAACGCACCACGGTCTTACCCGAGAGCGCATAATCAATCATGAGCTGCTGAATGCGGGACTGCGGAACAGCGTGCTTACCGGGAACCTTACCCACATCAACGATGAGGGCGTTCGGCGCGTACTCGCCGTACTCCTGCGGGGCGAGGTGATCCAGAAGGACCACGTCCGCCTCGCTCAGGGCACGTGCCGCACGCAGGGTCAGCAGGTCAGCGGCACCGGGGCCGCCGCCCACAATGTAGACCTTGCCGGGGTTCTCGGCGGGCTCGCCGGGCAGAAGAATTCCGCGTTCCGTCACGCTATCGTCCAGGGTGTGCCCGGGCGCCCCGCCCGCGAGCACCTCGTCAATAGTGGCGAACTCGCGGGGCGGGAACGGAGGAATCTTCGGGCACATACTATGCTGCCGGGACCGGGTTGAGGTCACTGGGCTTACCCACGGGAATCTTGGCACCGGTCAGCAGGACGGTGTTGGACTCGCCAGCTTCTGCCGCCGCAATTTCCTCGGGGGTTGCGGGGCGAATCTGCTCGCGCTCCAGCACGTACAGGTGCGAACCCTCGTCGCTGCCGTTGGGCTCGTTGATGAAGGCACGGAAGCGGCGCAGGCGGCGCTCGTCCTTCAGGGTTGCTGCCCACTCGTCCTCGTAGGAGTCAACGTGACGCTGCATGTCGCGCTCCAGGTCCTCGCACACGCCCAGGGAGTCCTCAATGAGGACGGACTGCAGGTGTGCCAGACCGTCGCCGTGCTCCTCATCCAGGTCCTCAAGCCAGCGAGCGGTACGCTGCAGCTTGTCTGCGGTGCGGATGTAGTACATCAGGTAGCGGTCAATGTAGCGGATGATGTCCTCGCTGGAAGCGTCCTTGACGAAGAGGCGACCGTGAGCGGGGTTTGCACCACCGTTACCACCCAGGTACAGGTTCCAGCCGTTGGTGGTTGCGATCAGACCAACGTCCTTGCCCTGTGCCTCAGCACATTCACGGTTACAGCCGGAAACACCGAACTTGAACTTGTGCGGGGAGCGCAGGCCGCGGTAACGGTTCTCCAGCTGGATTGCCATGCCGGTGGAGTCCTGAACGCCGAAGCGGCACCAGGTCGAACCCATGCAGGACTTCACGTTACGCAGGGACTTACCGTATGCCTGACCGGACTCGAAGCCGGCATCCACCAGGCGCTCCCAAATGTAGGGCAGCTGCTCCAGGCGAGCGCCGAACATACCGATACGCTGTGCACCGGTAATCTTCACGTACAGGCCGAACTCTTCAGCGACCTCTGCGATGACGCCCAGCTTCTTAGCGGGGATCTCACCTGCGGGAATACGCGGAACGACGGAGTAGGTACCGTTCTTCTGCATGTTTGCCAGTGCACGGTCGTTGGTCTCCTGAATACCACCGCGGCCTGCGTCCAGGACGTAGGAGTTGCGGAAGGAGGAGAGGATCGACGCAACGGTCGGCTTACAGATTGCACAGCCGTCGCCGCCGCGGCCGAAGCGTGCCAGCACGGAGTCGAAGTCGTCCAGGTTGGTCAGGCGCACAGCCTCAGCCAGCTCTGCACGGGAGAAGTCGAAGTGCTCACACAGTGCCTTGGAGACGGTCAGACCCATCTTCTTCATCTGCTGTTCCAGAGTCTTCTGCAGCATCGGCACGCAGGAACCACACTGGGTACCCGCGGTGGTGCAGGACTTCAGGGATGCGACATCGTGGTTGCCGTCTACGATTGCCTCACGGACAGCACCGAAGCTGATGTTGTTGCAGGAACACAGGATTGCGTCGTCGGGCAGTTCGGTGTCGGGGATGCCGTCGCCGCCGCCAGCTGCGGTCAGGTAGACGTTCGGCTCAGCGGGCAGTTCGCGACCGAGCAGGGGCTTGAGGGAGTCGAAGGGAGCGGTGTCACCAACGAACACGCCACCGAGCAGGGTCTTTGCGTCGCCGCTGGTCACGATCTTCTGGTACATGCCGCGGGCGGGGTCTGCGAACAGAACCTCGAGGCAGCCCTCGGTGGTGCCGCGGCGGTCACCGAAGCCAGCCACCTGAACGCCGGAGAACTTCAGCTTGGTTGCGATGTCGAACTCTTCAACCTGAGCTTCTTCATTGTCGTTGAGCAGGTTAGCTGCCACAGCGTCAGCCATAGCGTTAGCCGGTGCGACCAGACCCCAGGTGCGGCCCAGCACGCAGGCAACCTCACCGATAGCCCAAATGTGCTCGTCGGAGGAGTGGCATGCGTCGTTGACGAGAATACCGCCGCGCTCACCCAGTGCCAGGTCAGCGTCACGTGCCAGCTCGTCGTTGGGGCGAATACCGGCACCGAAGACCACCATGTCGGCGGGCAGGGTGCGGATTTCTGCGTCCTCGGAGGGAGAGTCTGCGATGGAGACGGAGACGACGTTGCCGTCAGCGTCCTTGTTGATGCCGGAGATGTACACGCCGGTCTCAATATCAATGCCGGTTGCCTTGATCTGGGCGTTCACGGCGTAACCGCCGCCCTGGTCAACCTCAACGGAAAGCAGCCAGGGAGCCACGTCCAGGATGGTGGGCTCTGCGCCCAGGTCCTTCAGACCCTCAGCCGCTTCGAGGCCGAGCAGACCGCCACCGACGACGATACCGCGGGGTGCGCGGCCGAGAGTGGACTGCAGGCGCTTGACCTCGGAGACCATGTTCTTCACATCGTCAATGGTGCGGAAGACGTGTGCGGCATCCGAGTTAAGAATGGGGATGCGAACCGCGCGGGAACCGGTTGCGAAAACCAGCACGTCGTAGGGGTACTCGTTGCCCTCGGTGTCAGTGACAACACGGCGGGTGCGGTCAAGCTTCTCTGCGTGGCAGTTATTGACCAGGTTGATGTTCTCTGCATTCCACAGTTCGGGATCGCCGAGGGTCAGATCCTTCTCGGTGTCCTTGAAAATCTGCTCGATAGCAACGCGGTCGTAGGGAATGTAGGGCTCGTCGTTGAGGACGGTGATGGTGTCCGCTGCGCGACCGGCAGCTTCAGCGCCTTCGTGGTACGCGCGTACAAAACGCCACGCAGCCGGGCCTGCGCCGACAACGAGAATGTTGCGGGGGGTGTGCGACATGGATTTTCCTTCCTAGTTGTAATGCAGGTAGTTCATGACACTTATCTACCCTCAGTGTGCGACTGGACCGTGCCCGGCGTTGGAACTCCTAGTTTCCGTGCCGTTGGGCTCGTATCTGATGCGTACCGAGTAGTTGAAGCGCCCGCTTCTTTAGAATGCATCTGAAAATTACGAAACATTTTTGTGTGGGATTATGTTGTTTTTTCAGGCAGTCAAAAGGCGTTTTAAACTACGACTTTTATCGTACACGCTAGCGCGGGGTTGAAGTATCGAAAATCCGCATTTTTTGGGAAAATTTTCCAAAAAAATCCGCGGAATACCGGGCTAGAATAGGGTATTCTTACCTTATCTAGACTTAATTTAGGTAAGGCTAATCTATAAAATTCAAGGTCATCTTTTAGGGTAAAAATAACCTTTAGCACCCTCCGCGCGCCCCATTTCCAAATGTGGGTTTCATAAGGTAAACTCCAAACAAAGAACACACGAATCGCTATTGTGTCCTGCACCCCGCGCGGCGCAGACCACCACTTCGAAAGGAAACCCCCATGGCTGAGAACTGGGTACGCATCTGCGCCGAATCTGACCTCGAAGAAAACTGGGGTGAAGTCGCCCTGGTCGACGGCTACCAGTACGCCATCTACAAGACCAAGCACGGCATCTTCGCCAGCGACCACCTCGACCCGCACAGCCAGGCACTGGTCCTCGCACGCGGCATCGTCGGCGAGAAGAACGGCAACCCCACCATCACCTCCCCCCTCTACAAGGAGGTCTACGACCTGACCACCGGCGAGTGCCTCTCTGACCCCTCCTACTCCATCAAGGTCTACCCCGTAGAGGTCCGCGACGGCGACGTCTACCTCAAGACCGCCTAAACTCTCAGCCGCCTACGGCTACTCAAACACAGCAATACAAAAACCTCGGGAACATAACGTCCCGAGGTTTTTGTGTTAACACTTTCGGCCTTACGAGCGCATCTACACGCACCGCAAACCTGAGTTGTTAGGCGGCGTCCAGCTGCGCGATAGCCGCATCCATGCGGTCAATAAAGCACTCCGCCACCACGGCAGCAGAAGCGCCACCCTGCGCGTTCACCAGCGGCGCGGCAACCTTCACCGGCACACCGGTCGACTCAGCATCACGGCGCATCTTACCGGCGAAGAACCCCTCCGCCAGCAGGTAGGTCGCAGCAAACTTAGGCTGATGTTCGGCAACCACCTCGTGGAACTTCGGATCAATCGCGGCAATGAAGCCGTGATGCACCGGAACGTGCAACTCCTCAGCCAGCAGCTCAGCCGCACGGCTCATGTCCGCGCGACCATCAGCGCGGGAAGAACCCGCCGCACCCTGAACCACGGGGCCGTCGCCGGGAGTCCAGCCAGCTTCCTCCAAGCGGGCGCGGGTCAGCGCGGCAAGGCGCGCATCCGGGCCCAGAGACTCACCGATGCTGATGCGCTCAATGCCGCTATTGCGTGCGGCACGGCGCAAGTCCACCTGAGTGTGGAAGCCGGTCGAGAGCAGAATCGGCACAATCACGCAGGGCTCATCCTTGGGCAGGGAGGCTGCGGCATCATCAACGCTGGGAGATTCCACATCCACATATGCGGCGTGGACACGGTACTCCACACCGTCGTTACGCTGAGCGAGCAGGAACTTAATCTGCTCACGAATCAGCGTGATAGCCTCGCGACCGGCGACCGAGTCGGTGCCGTGCGAGGTTGCGATTACATTCAGAATAGTCATATTTCCATTGTATGAAAGGAACACCCCGCTTCCCCACTCATGAACGAGTGACGAAGCGGGGTGTTGCGCGAAGGCTAAATCTTAGCTCTTGCGGCGGCGTGCCACAACCAGTGCGGTACCTGCAGCCAGGGTGATAGCACCAGCTGCTGCGGCGAACATAGCGCCGGATGCGCCGGTCTGAGCCAGCTTCGAGGAGGAGCTACCGGAGGTCGAGGAGCTACCTGCGGAAGAACCACCACCGAGGGAGGAACCACCGTTAGAGGAACCACCGTTGGAACCGCTCACACCCAAGTTATCGGATGCGCCGGAACCAGCGTCAGAACCACCGTTGGAGCCGCCCTTGTGGCCGGCAGTGTTCTGGTCGGCGGTGCTGCTCTCAGAAGCGGAAGCGCTCGAAGATGCCGATTCGCTCGCCGATGCGCTCACCGAAGCACTGCTGGAGCTGCTTGCGGAGCTCGACGCGCTCACAGAAACACTCGAAGAAGCAGACGCGCTAGCGGATGCCGATGCGGACGCCGATGCGGACACGGTCGCCGAGGGGGTCACGGCGGGAACGCTCGGAACCGCGGTCGGGGATGCGCTCACCGATGCACTCGGCGTTGCAGAAGCGCTCGGGGCGACAGAAGGCGCCACGGACGCGGTCGGCAGAGACGGCGAGGTGGGCTCCTCCGAAGGCACTGCGGTGGGTTCTGCGGTCACGCTGGGCTCAGCAGTTGCTGAGGGTGCCACGGTCGGCTCAGCGCTTGCAGAAGGCTCAGCAGTCGGTTCTGCGGTCGCAGAAGGCTCAGCCGTTACCGAAGGCTCCGCGGTAGGCTCAGCGCTTGCAGAAGGCATCACGGTGGGTTCTGCACTTGCAGAGGGTTCCACGGTCGGCTCAGCGGTGGGTGCCTCGGTCGGTGCCACGGTCGGCTCAGCAGACTTAGTGGGCTCCGCGGTGGGGGCAACAGTCGGCTCAGCAGACTTAGTCGGCTCAGCGGTAGGTGCCACGGTCGGAGCAACGGTCGGCTCAGCAGACTTGGTCGGCTCGGGTGCCTTAGTCGGTTCCGGTGCCTTGGTCGGTTCCGGTGCCTTGGTCGGCTCAGGAGCCGGTGCCGAGTTCGCCGCCAGGCGGTTCAGCCATAGCTGATCCTCGTAGGTGTTCGGGTTCTCGAAGCTGGTCGGGTAGATAATATCGCCGTTGGGCAGTTCGAGAGCGTTGTAGCCGCCGCTCTTGTCGGTCTTGCGCATCGAGGAGAGCACCACCTCGTTCACCTTGTTCAGGGTGTCATCCATGAACACCAGGCGGGAGCCGGACGCATCCACCACGACCACGTTACCCGCGCGGGTCAGGAACATGGTGGCAACCTCGGTCTTCTCGAAGCCCTCAAGGGTTGAGGACTCGCGGACCACGCTGAAAGCACCGTTCTCGTACTTGAGGACCTGCACCTTACCGCCGGTCCAGTTGTTCCAACGGTAAATGTAGCCCTTGGGGCTGACCAGGGTCGAGGACAGGGTGGTGGTGTAGCCCTCGGGCGAGGAGTTCGGCACCAGAGATACGCCGTTGCTGCTCAGGTGCAGCAGGTGGCCCTTCTGGACCACTTCGCCAGACGCATCGTAGATGGAGGTCGACGGCGCGTACACGAAGCTACCGTCGGGCAGCGGCGCGAGGGTCACGGTGTTGTTGGAGAACGAGTCGCCGTAGTACTCGTCGAGCGAGTAGGCGTTCACAACCTGCGGGTCGATGGAGTCGGGCTTCGGCAGAGCCTGCGAGGTTGCCTTGCCGGATGCGTCAATAATGGTCAGCTTGCCGCCGCCCTGGCCGTCAATGCTGAGGATGCCCCAGGTGTTGTTGGCGGGGTTGTAGCCGATTGCCTTGACGGTGTTGGCGCCGAGATCAACGTCGGAGTAGATACCGGAGGAGACGAGCTTACCCTCAGCGGTCACGGTGTACAGCTCGGGCTTGTTGGTCTCGCTGCCGATGACGAGCATGCGGTTGCCGTCAGCGTCCACAGCGAAAACGCCCTTAATTGCCTTCAGGACGCCGGTGTCGGTCATCTTCAGGTTGGAGCTGTTCAGCACGGTGTAGGTGGTGTCGCCGCTGAAGCTCGGGGGTGCCACGTGCACGATGTGGTTCTGTCCCAGACGTGCGGTGTTCTGGGGCTGGTTCACGCCCGCACCGGTGTTGTAGGACTCGGCGGCGCTGTAGGCGCTCTTGGGGGCGTTGGCTGCGCTACCGGTGTAGGAGATGCTCAGCGGGTCGAGGCTGGCGCCTTCGTTGTAGAAGTCGGAGAAGGCGTGGTTACCGTCGGCGGTCAGGTTTGCGGAGATGCCGCTGATGCTGACCACGCCGTCCTTCTCGCTCTGCTTGGCGGTGCCGGTGCTCAGGGTCGCCATCTTGACTTCCATGGGGCCCTCGAACTTGCCGCTGGCGTAGTTCTTGGTGCGCACGGTCATGTAGAGGGAGCCGGTGCCGTCAGCGAGGTTCAGTTCCACGCGGGGGTTGGAGAAGGTGAGGTTCAGGGCGCAGCCGGTTTCGGGGTCCTGACCTTCGGCGCAGTGGCCGGTGAACCAGAGGCGGCCGGCAGCCTGCAGGGTGACCTGCTTGCCGTCTTCAGAGACGGTGGTGGAGGTCGGGGTGAAGGTGAACTGCTTCGCGGTTGCGTCCCAGGCTGCGCCGTCGGTCATTTCGCGGGGCATACCGTTATAGGACAGGAAGGATGCGCGCACGCCCCAACCGAAGGACGCGCCAGCGGTTGCCTGGTCGCCTGCAGCGACGTTCTGTGCGGCAACGTTCTGGGCAGCGATATTAATGTTCTCGGCGAGAACGGGTGCCAGGGGCAGGGCGACAGCGCCAGCGACGGCGAGGGCGCAGGCTCCCTTGGAGAGGCGGGTGCTAGATGTGAAAATCTTCATTGGTGTGTATCCATACTATCGACATTGTTAGGACAGGCTCACTATATCGACAGTGTGAGTATTTCTCAACATCAGATTCCAAGAAACCGTTTTATGACAGAACACTTCGCAGCACACTAACGGGGATACAACTAACCCACGCCAGCATGCCGCCCAAGTACCGAGGGCCGCCACTCCCCCAGCCTCTACGCAACTAATCCTTCTTCGAAGCGTGTACACGCGACACGCCCAAGGCGCCAAGAATCAGGCCGCCACCCAAAATTACCAAAATCGGCAGAAGAGGCAAGCTCTTATCCGTGTTGCGGGTAATCTGCGCCTCCGTTGCCTTCACACCATCCGGCGACCCGTGCTCAGTACGAACCTGAGAGGAAGAACCATTCAGAATCGCGGCGCGGCGAGACTGCGCCGCCGAGTCGATACCCGAAGGCAGATTAGAGTCGGGGGTCGGCACCTGAACAGGCTGCGCCTCCTCAGTGCGGTACCCCAGAGCCGAGGAAGACTCGGTAACAGAACCACCCGAGGGGCGCGGAACAGAAATCGTGGCGTCCTTAGTGCCCGGAGCCATGGCGGTATCACCCTGAATACCGCGGGTCTTAGACCTAGAACCTGCGGCGGGTGTGCTCGCGCCGGATGCACCTGCAGTATCAGTGGCAATCGTAGGATTCGCAGAAGGTTCCGCAGCCGATTCGCTCTCGTTCTTAGAGGAAGAATCAGACGACGAGCCACCATTCTCGGCAGAAGCCTGAGTCACCGTAAAACGAACCGTATTCAACTGAAGGTTGCCATCATCGGCGGCGTCAAATGCTGCCACCAGGTACGTCTTGCCAATCTGCAAGGACGCACCGGGCACACCAATAACGGCCTCAAAAGAACCGGCAGAAATGGAGGAGGCGTCAACATGCACAATAGCGAGCGCGTCCCCTACCGTGTTGCCTTCAGAGTCAACTTCCATAACCATCAGGTCGTAGCCGCTGGTATTCTGCGCGAAGTTCGTGCCGAGAATCGTAACCGGCTTCGTGTCGTCCTGGGAGTCACCCTGGGAATCCTGTACGGACAGGCGCGGTTTACCCTTCCTCTGGTTCTGCGGGTCGTACACGCTGGTGTCTTCGGAGACAATGTACCGTCCGCGCGGCACCTTAACCGGGGCTGCCGTTGAGCTTTCCGGCGTGGGGTGCAACGTATCCCTAAGAGTGGGTGAGAGCTGGTTGTCTTCGTCCTGGTCGTTCTCCGCGCCAGAGATCGGAGTGGGGCTCGCCTCGGAAGTTTCTGCTTCTTCATGCTCAATATCGACCGTCGACTCGGTGGGCTTTGCCTTACCGTTGCGCGGGTCGACGGCCTGAACTAGACGCCTCCCATCTTCTTTAACAAAGAATTCGTAGGCGATGTTGTTGACGCTGTCGGTCAGAACGATGACGTACACAACTTCTTTTCCCCTGGCGAGGCTCATGAGGAGGCTATATTCGCCCTTGTTCTCCCCCTCGGATACCTGCGGGTTCTCAACAATGGAACCGCCGTATTCACCAGTAACAGTGTAGAAGTCGATGTCTACCAGAATGTCTGTAGCCATCAGTTCTTGAGGGAGTCCGTTCCACCGCAGCAGAAAACCGCCCTCTTGAAGCTGCGCCTTCATGGTGACTTTAGATGCCGCGTTCTGCTTCTGCCCGTTCGGTGCAACGTCATTCTGTTCCACACGGTGCCCATCCACACGGTGTCCAACGCTTTTGGGTACCGCCGTATGCGTGGTGACGCGGATTTCCGCCGCCATGGAAGGTGCAACAAGCCCGCATTGAAGCCCCGCAATCAAAAGGGTTGCGGTGACAACACGGTACTTTGTTGAATGAGTGCTCATGCGATGCGTCTTTTCATGGTGGAATTGATGCGTGCTAGCGGCATGTCTTCGTATGCTCTTGGGAGCCTTTCCGGGATGTAAGGTCCCCGGAAAAGTCGTACCTTACTCCGCCTCGCATTTCCTCCGGTGAAAACACAAAAGTAGCGCGCATCTATTTATCGGTTATTTCAACCCTATCACGAACCTTAGGGTTTATTCACGCGAGGGTAGATGCTTTTTGAACACCCTGAACACGCAATTCACCCCCGCAATCTGCAACTACAGATTACGGGGGTGAGGGATATCTCAAGACATATTGAGGGCATGAATAAGTGCCCTACCAGCAGGCACAACGCGCAAGCGCACCAAGGGCTTTAGGAGCTCAGAAAGCCCCTGCGGTGAGCCGTCCACGCGGCGCCAACCACCAGGGTCAGACCAACGCCACCAATAGCCCATAACGCCGTACCATGCTGAGCCACCTCTTCGCTGGTAGGAGCCGCAACGGAAGCCGCAGCCTTCACGCCATCCTGACGATCAGCATTCGCATTGGACTGCACATGGGTGGTGGTCGAGTTCACCGCGGCAGAACGAGTATTGGTTTCCGAGTGGATGACGGGCGTGAAGCCCTTATTGCCATTACCGGAGGTGGCATCGCTCGTGGGTCCCTGGGCGACCGCGCCGGAATTTGCGGCAGCCGCAATAGATGCCGGATCAGAACCAGAACGGTACGCGGACGCCAAATCAGTTCGCGTGGGCTCAATAGCCGAACGCGGAGTCATCGTGCGCGCCTGAGCCAAAGTCTGCAGGGCCTGACGCTGACGTTCCGCCTTCGCCTCCTGCTGCTGGGACATAGCGCTCACTGCCGCCAAAGTCGACTGAGGCGCACTCGAGGCGGGTTCCTTCGACCCCGAAGTAGAGACGCCACTCTGGACACTGCGCTGGGCAGGGCTAGTAGCCGCATCAGTCTTGGTGCTGGGTGCCACCGTAGCGCTCGCATCCTGGCGCGGCTGTTCAGCCTTCGTCGAGGAGGTTGAGCTACCGGTCGCCTCGCCACTGACCTTGAATCGCACCGAGACAACTTCTTCCGCGTACTCAGTATCGTCCGCACGGGCCAGGTAAGCGGTGTACACCGAGCCGGTCTTCAACAGAGAACCGGGCATACCAATCTCTTCCTTGAACGCGCCATTGACGATGCGATTAGAGCTGATGTGCGTAATGGACAGCGCATCGCCCTTGTGCTTGCCGCTCATATCGGTTTCAACCACGATCAGGTCGTAGCCAGCCGCGTTTGCGGGCAGGCGCTCTGCACTGATGGTCACCGGCTTGGTTTCCTTATCAGAGCGCACCTCAGCATACGCAACCTTCAGTTCCGAAACGCTCAGGGTCTGAGTATCACGAGAAGAGGTCGATCCACCCGGGACCTGTTCCAGCTTCTGAGTGTGAGTTTCAAGATCCGGGTGTTCAGAAGAATCAGAGGGAATCTCTACCTTGACCTTATCCTTGCTACCCTTCTGATCTGCAGTCTGCTGGTTCTTCTGCTCCTCTTCACGGAGCTTCTCCAGCGCCTTCAGTTCATCAATGGTCGGCACATGGTGGGCACTCTCCTTCTTGTCCACCATAACCTCGTCAGAGTCGTCCTCAACCGGAATAGCGTGCGGTACGAGGGAGCCTTCAGAAATCATGAATTCGCCGTAACCCGCATCGGAGGTCACCAGATCCATGGCACTAATGGAGTAGTAGCCTTCCTGGGGCATCTGCGGCATCTCAAAGGTGACGAGCATCGAGCCGTCATCGGCGCGCTCAACCTGCAGGGCAGAAGGCTCGTAGGTGTCAGAAGCCGCCATGGAGCCACTGGAGGTGTAGTACTGCATGACGAGGTAGACTCGCGACGCATCGCCTACATAGGCGCCCTCGTAGAGGGGTGCGAGCTTAACGGTCGCCTTGCCGTTCTCGACGGACTGCACGAGAACCTCTACGGTATCGACCTCAAGTTCAAGATTTTCGTAGGGGCAGTTGGAGGCAAATTCGCTATTCATCAAAGATGCCAAGCAGTCGTTTACATTAATTGCTTCAGCCTCGGTTGCGGAGGCGCCAGGAAGCACAAAAGCACTTGCACCCAAAGCGGCGGCAAGCGAAAGAGCATGAATTCGTTTCGGAAGTTGAGTGATAGTCATGTGTGCCATTTCAAGCGATGTAGGCACAAAGCCTGGACTAGGGAAGGCTCACCACAAGCCGGTGTTTCTGATCCAGGTATTTGCGCATCAGTACGTCGGTTACACCCTAGACTAACACGGATATTGCACTTAATGTTGCATTGCATTCATGTGCTAAAACTTTATGTCGCAATAATCGCCAAAATAAAAGGAATTAAATACTTTACTGAGATATAAATAACGCAAAATTCGAATGCAAGAAAATATTCCCCACAGTGCACTAAAAAGAGATTTTTACACCATTCCCAACGCACAACCCAACGCACAACAGCGTCAAATATCCAGACACACAAAAGGCGCCCCACCGAACACGCACCCCATCAGTGCGCACCCGACAGGGCACCTCCCGCATCATGGCAGTCCCACAGAGAGCCCGCCTACACGCCTCACAGCACGAAGAAACAGATACGCTGAACTACTCCGCGTCCAACTCTTCAGCATCCTCAATGCGACGACGATACACATTAACCGCCACAGCAGTACCCACAAAGGCAACCGAACCCAGCAGAGCAATACTCAGCGGCAAAGTGCCCTCCGGCAGAGGGCCATTATCCTGGGCGCTCGCCTCCAGCTTCGAACCGGAAGAATCACCGCGCGACTTCGAACTACGAGTATAGAAACTACCCGAACCAGCAGCACCCACATTCTCCTGAGGAGAAGCAACAGTCACCGTTTCAGACTCCAACGGCTGATAGCCCAGCAGGTTCACCACGGTACGACCAGGCAATAGCGTCGCATAACCAGACATAATCATCGTCTCAGGAGCCTGCACAGAAGTATCAGCCACAGAGCTTCGAGCCTGCGCAGTAATCGCACGAGCAGAACGCTGAGCCTGAGCAATATAGCCCAGGGCGCCCTCCACCGACGGGATCTTGGCAACAGAATCGGCAGCAAGATTAGCAGACTCCACCGCAGACTCATCCACCATAGAAGGCGCAGAAGAAGCCGACGGAACCACACGACGATTAACATCAGAAATCACCGGGCCCACCGGACGGGCACTAGACTCTGCAGGCCTCGAAGTGTGATTCACCGGAACAGCACGCTGAACCACGCTCACACCAAAAGCGGTGGTCGCCATGAGCTTCAGCTCCTCAGTGGAGTCACCACCCACCACAACCACACGGTAGCGCTTGCCGGGGTTCAACGCGGTACCGGGAACCTGCAAATCGGTGGAGAAAGCACCATCAGCAACCTGCTGAGGATTCACGTGAGTAGTAGCCAGAGGCGAACCCACGGCACCACCATCAGTAGGCATTTCAAAGACCATCACGTCATAGCCCAGGCTGCTCTCCGCCACATTCCTAGCGCTGACGCTAATAGGCTGAAAATCAGCCGACCCGCGCAGCTCTGCAGTAGAGATTTCCAGAGTCGCTTCACGAGTCCCTGCGGGGGCACGACCGTCAGGGCGGTTATGCACCAGCAGACGATCCTCAGTCACCTCGGCAGGTGCCGCGTCATCAGCAGAAGAGCTCGCCGAAGCAGAAGCACTGGCAGACTCACTCGCCGAGGCGCTAGCAGATGCGCTTGCAGAAGGACGCGCTGAAGCGCTCTGCGAGGCAGACGGCGCCTCAGAAGGTGCCGGGGCAGCCGTAGGGCGGGGGCTGTCCTTTGCGGCACTCGGGGATGCGCTCGGGCTTGCGGACACCTCGGGGGCGGGGTTCGCCTCCACCTTTGGGGCGCGGGGAACACCGGGAGTATCGGGGAAGAAAATGTTCTGGCGGCTAGCCATAATCTCGTCGACTGTTACACCATGCTCGGGCATAAACTCAATGGAGACAGTTTCGCCGTTGCTCAGATTCTCAACTTCCACCATGTACGGCTGCTCAACGTTGAGGCGCTGGTGGATACTCAGTTCCATGTTGCCTTCTTCATTCTTTGAGGCAGTCAGCTGAGCAGCGGGTACGGTCATAGTCGCCACGACGCCATCTTCAACGGAGATGGCAGACAGGCGAACCTTCACCTGATCCAGGGAAGTTACACCGCTGACCTGCAGGAGAGTGTAGTCGCCAGTCTGAGCCAACAAATCCAAGGTGATGCTGTGCTGAACGACGTCGGCGGCAACAGCGATGGGAAGCTCAGGCTTCGGAGACAGCTGAGTCTGCGCATAAGCGGCGGATGCAAAGGTGCCGGGAGCAAGAGTTGCAGGCGCGAGGGCACCCCCCAAACCGAGGGTTGCGGACGCTACTAGCGCCGCGCCGCGGCAAGAACGCTGCGTGGAAAACATGGTCACCTATTTTCGTGAGTGAGTGTGATGAATCGTCGTGTGACTCCTGCGCCCAAAGGTCGGAAGTAGGCGCAGAATAACGGTTCTCTGATATCGGTGACCGGAGGCGCTTCACAGCGCTTCCCCACCTCGGGGTGAACGAGGCGGTAAAGAGTGATAGTGCCGTCTATGACAGCACTCTAAATTATAGGTATAACCTTAGAAAAAGTTAAAGATGCAGGGGCGCCCAATTCCTATGATTCGGGCACCCCTTCATCTTTGTGCATATTTTACCTAGTGAGGCAATAATTGACCCGTTTTAGCGGCGAGAACTGAGCTGCATCTCACTACGGCGACGGCGGCTCAAGCGCATACCTGCAAGCAACGATATCGATCCAACAGCACTAATAACCAGCACATTGGAAGCGCCGGTAGCGGCAAGCTGCTCACGCTTCTGCTCTGCCACAGCCTTCTGAGAACCAGAGGCCTGCGCCTTCTGCTCGCCACTCTTCTGCGGTTCAACCTTCTGAACTTCAACCTTCTGAGCGGACGCATCCTGAGCACCGGCATTCTGAACCGGAACCGAAGTATCATCCTTCTGGTCGGTAGCGTTCTCCCCCGTCTTCTGCTGATCTGCTGCAGGAGCAGTAGCCTCAGCAGATGCGGATGCTTCGGGTGCAGCAGCCTCAGCAGGCGCGGTCGCCTCAGCACCGGTCGCCTCAGGCGCCTTAACCTCAGGTGCAGAGCTTTCAGACTCCGACGCCTCGGGGGTTTCGGGCGCATTACCCACGCCGTCACGGTCCACCTTGAAGCCACCGTTCACGATGCGTACGGTACCCTGCTCATCTTCCGCTACAGCGCTCACGCGGTAGGTGGTGCCGGGCTTAAGGGCAGTGCCGGGAATCTGCACCTGTGCGGTGAAAGCACCAGTGGGATCAATCTCTGAGACATCAGCCGAAGCAATGATGCCGTCGGTTGCCACACCGTATTCGTCCACGGCGCTCACCATCAGGTGCACCGCGCCGACGCCCTCAAAACCTTCACCGCGCAAGGTCAAGGTCTTCTCGGAGTCAGTTTCGGGAACAACGGTTTCTTCCACGTGCAGGCGGGCAGCCAGCACGTGGTTAGCGGTATTGTCCCGAGACTGTTCGGCAGAGGTGTCGCGAACACGGTCAAAGCGAGTGTTGCGCGGCAGGCTGTAGCGGCGGCCGGGATTGTCCTCGGGCAGCACGTGATCGAACTGCGACTGTGCAGTGTTCGAAGGTACTACACCCTCAGGCTGTGTAGCCGGCTCAGGCTGCACCTTCTCCTCGAACTGCTTCTTCTCGAACTGTGCCTGCTCAGCCATAGCGCGTTCAGCGGTTGCAACCGGCGTGGAGGCGTGCTCTGCATTCCAACCATTCATGAAGGGAACCTCAACTTCCTGGGCAGTGTAGCCATTAGCGGCAGACGGCGCAATTTCAACACTGAGCACATAGCGCAGGCCGTCCTGGGCGCTCTGTACTTCTTCAAGCCTGCGACCCTCCACTTCGATACCGTCCAGGAGGGTGCCGTTCATGACGTCGGCACGCGCAGGAGAGGCAGCCAGCAGGACGCGGTTACCCTGAGTGTCAAGAGCGTACACGTAGGTCACGATTTCAAAAGCCTGAGCCTCACCAAGACCGGTCACCTTGTAAACCACAAGGTTCTTATCCTGCGGGATTTCCAGCTGACCAGAGAGAATCTGGAGGTTCAGAGGCTCATCCTGAGTGTTTGCAGGCAGCAGCTCCAGGGGTGCGGAGGAGTTGTATGATGTATCCTCCGTTGCATAACCCTTGCCGGGATCAACCACTGCGGTCGCGACAACGTACTGCTGGTTGGGGTCGAGGGTACCCGCGGGCAGGGTCAGCTGGGTGCTGAAACGACCACCATCCACGTCGAGTTCGGGTACGAGGGTCATCGCTACGGCGGAGCCGCGACCCAGCGCGTAGAGGGGGTACTGGCGATATTCGCTCACGTAGACTGCCACGCCGTAACGCTCAACAGCGCCGCCGGTGAAGCCTTCACCGCTGACGGTGATGCTCTGTGAGCGTGCGGGGTTAATGACAACGCCCGGCTCTACGTACACCTGCGGGGAATTCTGGGTAGCAACGTTTTCGATGGGGGTTACATCTTCCGCGGAGGGAGGGTTATCTGGCTCCACCGTAGTTGAGGAGGCGAGCCCACCGGGATTCTGCACCTGCACATCTGCGTGCGCGGCACCAGCACCGGTGACAGTCAGGACGGAAGCCGCAATAGCGGCTGTTGCTCGAGTTTTTGAGTGAGCGGGTTCGGGCATGAAACACACCTTCTTCTGTGAGTGTGAACGATACCCTTCGGCTAATGCCCCGGGTTGAAGATGCACGGGTGTTTCTTCGGGGTCGAGTGTTATAACGTACGGACTAGTCATAACATTCATGTAGTGGTGAAAGTTACCGCGAAGGGAATCGCTCTATTTATCGGTAATTCCACACTAACAATACTTTTGCATTTATTGCGGTAAATACGCTTTACCTTCTAAGTATTTTCCTGTGCAATAACCCACATAGAATATTTTTCGCCTTTCAGAACTCTATCAAGAGCACTCAAAATACATAGACTAGGCAAAACTCTTCAACTCCACCTTGAGGGTCAAAGTTTTCTTGCATGTATATGCAGATTTAATGGATTTGTGATAAAAATATTCTGCACATTCATGCATTTAATTTATTTCTTTTAAGTGAAAAAATAGCAGGTCACGCCGCTTTCCCTACATTTTTTCACAAAGAGTACAGACCAATACTCCAGAAAAAATCTCCCCTCACCATTGAGCGCAACAAGCCAACCCCTCAACCGGCATACCCCCTCCCCCAGCTATCCACATCCAGAAAGCACGGCAAAGAAAAAGTGCAGATACGCAAAAGTGCCGCCAATACTCTACCTAGAGTATTGGCGGCACTCGTTTCACTCACCTTGCGGTGAGCATCAGATTTTCAGAGCCTAGCCCATAAGGCTGAGCATTAGAGGCTGCGGCGGCGCAGGAGCATCAGTGCAGCACCAGCAATCAGAGCTGCGGCACCAACACCTGCGATACCTGCAACACCCTCAGCACCGGTGTTAGCCAGCTGCGGCTTCGAGGAAGCCGAAGAAGAGGTCGAGGTCGAACCCTTAGTGCCGGAGACACCTACAGTGTGACCCTTAGAGCTGGAGGAGGTAGCAGCGGATACGTTACCAGCCTTAACCTTGGGTGCCTGAGAAGTGGGCATGCGGGTCTCGGTTACGACAACCGAACCGTCTTCGCGCATTTCAGCGGTGAAGACGCTGGTGGTGCCGTCGCCGTTATCGCGAACGGTGGTGTTCTCGTCCTCGGTAGCTGCCGGCAGGGTCGGTGCGGGGTTGTTCGCATCGCTCACGGTAGCAGTGGTGACTGCCACCTGGTGTACCAGGCCGTTGGGGTCGCTGGTTGCCACCATCGCGTAGGCGTAACCGGGCTGCAGCAGTTCAGCAAGAACGCTGACCTTGACACGGAAAGTGCCGTTCACGATTTCAGAAGCAGGCACGTCGTGGGTTGCCAGAGCTTCGCCGGTGATGTTGCCGTTTGCATCCAGACGGAAGATCGCAATCTGGACACCGTTAGCGACGGACTCGTGGGTGAAGCCGGAGCCATTGAAGGTCAGAACGTTGTACTGGTCGTTCGGATTCAGGGAAGCATCCTCGGTGGTGAGGGTTGCGTTCTCGGGTGCTGCAGGAGTCTGGGGTGCAGGGGTCTCTTCCTTGGGAGCTTCCGGTGCCGGGGTCACGGGAGCGGGAGTCTCATCCTTGGGAGCCTCGGGTGCCGGGGTCACGGGAGCGGGAGTCTCATCCTTGGGAGCCTCGGGTGCCGGGGTCACGGGTGCAGGAGTTTCTTCCTTCGGGGTCTCCGGTGCGGGGGTAGCGCTCTCAGTAACCTTGAAGGAGGAGATAGCTACGAGCCTCTGATCGGGCTGACCCTGCGGGTTGCTGACAGCAACCAGTGCGTAGGATGCGCCAGCGGGCAGCTTGCTTGCTTCAACAGTAATGGAAGACTTGAAGGTGCCGTCCTGAATCTGCTCTGCGGGTACCACGATAGTAGCGAGAGCCTCGCCGGTGATCTGGTTGTCTGCGTCCAGTGCGTAGATGCTGACCTGTACGCCGGGGCCGACCTTCTCGCCGTAGAAGCCGGTGCCAACAACGCTCACGGTGTTCAGCTGTGCATTGCCGGGGAAGTGAGCATTCTCAATAACGATGGAGGGGTCAGCCTGCTTTGCCTCGGGAGCCGGGGTGGAGGGGTGGTCGGCTCTGGGGGTTGCAGGAGCGGTGGGGGCAGGAGTCTCAGCCTTGGGTGCTTCGGTCTTCGGAGCCTCAGCCTTGGGGGTCTCTGCCTTAGGTGCTTCGGTAGCCTCAGCCTTAGGAGCTTCGGTCTTCGGAGCCTCAGCCTTAGGAGCTTCGGTTGCCTCAGCCTTAGGAGCTTCGGTCTTCGGAGCCTCGGTTGCCTCAGCCTTGGGTGCTTCGGTCTTCGGAGCCTCAGCCTTAGGAGCTTCGGTCTTGGGCGCCTCAGCCTTGGGGGTCTCGGTTGCGTTGCCGCCAGGCAGGGAAGAAGCCTGAGCAGTTGCCTTCTGATCAACAACCTGCTGCTGCTGATCGGCGGGTGCTTCTGCCGCGAAGGTTGCCGGGATTGCTGCCACAGAACCAGCGGTAAAAGCTGCCGCAGCTGCGATCTTGTAAACGCGACGGGTAGTCTTCGACATTTTTCCTCGATCTCTAAATTATCGGTGGTGAACCTACGCGGTGCGCCTCCGTCTTTGAGGGGCGCGTAGATTCACATACGGGTGTGACTGCTAAAAGGCTAGCACCCGACCCTGAGTCTTCTACCCTCTTAATGCCCGCTTTAAGCAACTGTAACGAAATCGTTATAAAACCACCCCTAAAGTTGAGAGTTAATGCAGACCAATTGTGGTGTTTTGCGATCATGTATTGACATACGAGCACCGGCAACCCTACATTTTGATTGCATTTGAAGAAAATATGATACTTTCCATGGATAATTTCACCCCAACTATTTCACCCTGGTGAACCTTAAAGTCTCACGTACCACTTTATAGTTTTATCAAGCACTCCTTGATACCTCTCCCCCGCACCATTCCCGCCCCGCACGGTATCCCAACCTAAGCTGTACACAAGCCACAGGCCTCCCGTACACACACAAAAGCCGGGCGCGCACACAAAAAGCCTCGCCCGCATCCCAAGAATCTGGAATGCGGGCGAGGCACGCACAATAACCCCCGCATCAGCGAGCGCAAGAGCGCAAAGCTTAGCTCTCCTTACGAATCACCTTGAATTGGCTGGGCTGAGCCACCGGGCGAATCGTAATGCGGTCAAGGTTCACGTGGTGCGGAACGTTCAGAGCAAAAGTCACGGTCTGCGCCACATCCTCGGCGGTCAAAGGCTTCTCAACGCCCGCGTAGACGCGCTCGGCAGCCTCTTTGGAACCCAGGCGGTTCAGGGAGAACTCCTCGGTGTGCACCATGCCCGGGCAAATCTCAATCACGCGAATATTGTTCTCTGCCTCTTCCAGGCGGAGCGCCTCCGTCAGACCGCGAGCGCCAAACTTCGCCGCGTTGTATCCGGCGCCGCCCTCGTAGCCATGTTCCGCTGCGGTGGAGGTCAGGTTCAGGATTGTACCGTGACCATTCATCCGCAGCGCCTCCGCGAAGGCGCGCACCATGTGCAGAATGCCGAGCACATTCATCTGGTACATCTTCAGATAGTCAACCGTCTTGCCGTCGGCGACCTTATCCACGCCAATAGCGCCGCCGGCAATATTGACCAGGGCGTCAATGGTGCCCTGCTCTTCCAGAATCTGCTCGGCAACGAAGCGCACGGAATGCTCGTCGGTCACGTCACAGGTCACCGGGTGAGCGCCCGTCTCCGCATAGAGGGTGTAGAGTCGGTCGGTGCGGCGTGCCAGAGCATAGACAGTCCAGCCGCTTGCCACCAGCTGGTGCACAGTGGCACGACCAATACCGCTGGATGCGCCAGTCACCACGGCAACTTTGCCGTCGCCAGTATGAGGCAGAAAAGGAGATGCAGGAATGTGGGTGTTCTCAGTCATACTTTAATCCTAGTAGAGCGATGCCCGCGGGTGCTCTGTTCAAGCAAACTCGCGGGCATATATTTTGAAATTTTCGATAGTGAGAAGTGAGATAGGTGCCGGTACCACAACCGCCCGGCACCCCGTCAGGCTCCTACTTGCGGCGGCGAGGCAGACCCCAACGGCTCCTACCACCGTCACGGAATCCGAGGCGGTGCTCAAAATACACGGGCGAACTACTACCGGTCTTGATCGTATCCGGAGGGACCGTACCCTCACGCGCCGACATCAAATAAAGAATCGCGGCGCCCGGCATGAACACAATCAGAGGCAGGACGAAACGCATGCGCGCCTCACCGTAACCGCTACACACCGTCAAATGCCAGATGCACAACGCAACCAGCACCAGGTGCAGTATCAGCAGAACAGTTTCAGACGTGCCCAAACCGAAAATACTCAGAGAACTCATGGCAACTCCTCAAAGGTCGTATGCTTTCAGTCTACGCCGCCACCGCGCCCCTGAGAAGGATTCACCGGCTGTTGATACCGTCACTATTGATACTGTCACTGTTGATACCGCGGCTATTGATACCGCAGATTTTCGCGCCTACACTGCAGGTAACCGAGGGTAGCATTTTAGGGGATCCCTCCCCCATTACCGTTTTCCACCGAGTTTGCCACTGAGTTTGCCACTGAACCGCCGATTACTCCTCCTATAGGACCCCCACATGACAGCAACACGCATGACAGCAACACCGCGCCAGCGCATCACCGCATTATACGAGCGGCGCCAAGCACTCCAGCAGAGGGCGCGCAGCATCCGCACCACCACCGGAACCCCCTACAGCTCTGAGGTACACCTGCTGCTCGGGCAGAGCTACCTCGACCCCGCCAGCTGGCAGGAGCTCACCGCCTCCAGCGGGGTACGCGCCGCAGCACGCAGGGCACAATTCGCGCGCCGGTACCGGCACCTCCTGGCGCGTCTAGAAGCCGCCATCGAGCAGTACGAACAGAACAGCACAGCGCAGAATTCCCCTGGAGCTGAGAGAATGCCGTGAATATGAGAAAATAGCCGTTATGGCTGAAAACATTTTGGGCTCAGACTCGCCCGTACAGATTAACGTTCCCGACCGCCCCGCCCTCGAAGGCCTCGAAGAGAAGCTCTCGCAGCGCTGGGCCGACGAGAAGACCTACGCATTCGACGAGAACACCACTCGCGAACAGGTCTACTCCATTGACACCCCGCCGCCGACCGCATCCGGCTCCCTGCACGTGGGTCACATGTTCTCCTACACCCAGACCGACGTCATTGCACGCTACCAGCGCATGACCGGCAAGAACGTGTTCTACCCCCTCGGCTGGGATGACAACGGCCTGCCCACCGAACGCCGCGTTCAGAACTACTACGGCGTTCTCTGCGACCCCTCCGTGGCAGACAACGACTCCTTCCGTGACCTGATCACCTGGAAGGCAGACGGCACCCCCAAGCCCGACCGCAGCCAGGCAAAGTGGCCGCGCATCTCCCGCAACAACTTCATTGAACTCTGTGAAGAGCTTGCGGTTGAAGACGAGAAGGTCTTCGAAAACCTCTTCACCACCCTGGGCCTGTCCGTTGACTGGTCGCGCACCTACCGCACCATCGACGCGCACTCCCGCAAGGTCTCCCAGCTCGCCTTCCTGAAGGACCTGGAAGCAGGCAACGCCTACATGGCTGAAGCACCGACCATGTGGGACGTCACCTTCCGCACCGCAGTGGCACAGGCAGAGCTGGAAGACAAGGAACGCCCCGGCGCGTACCACCGCATCAGCTTCCACCGTCCTAACGGCGAGAAGGTCTGGATTGAGACCACCCGCCCCGAGCTGCTGCCCTCCTGTGTGGCTCTCGTGGCGCACCCGGACGACGAGCGTTACAAGCCGCTGTTCGGCACCACCGTCACCTCCCCGCTGTTCGGCGTTGAGGTCGAGATCAAGGCGCACCCGCTGGCACAGCCCGACAAGGGTGCCGGTATCGCCATGATTTGTACCTTCGGTGACACCACCGACGTCACCTGGTGGCGTGAACTGCAGTTGGACACCCGCGCCCTCATCGGTCGCGACGGCCGCTTCTCCCGCGAAACCCCCGAGTGGATCACCTCCCCCGAGGGTCGCGAGCGCTACGAGCGCATGGCAGGCACCACCGTCTTCACCGCACAGAAGACCGTCGTGGAAATGCTGGTTGAGGCTGGCGAAATGGATGGCGACCCCAAGCCGATTACCCACCCCGTGAAGTTCTACGAGAAGGGCGACAAGCCCCTCGAAATCGTTGCTTCCCGCCAGTGGTACATCCGCAACGGCGGCCGTGACGCTGCACGCCGCGAGAAGCTCATCGAGCGCGGCCGTGAGATGAACTGGTTCCCCTCCTTCATGCGTAGCCGCTACGAGAACTGGGTTGAGGGTCTGAACGGCGACTGGCTGATTTCTCGCCAGCGTTTCTTCGGTGTTCCCTTCCCCGTCTGGTACCCGCTGGATGCTGAGGGTGAGCCGGACTATGAGAACCCGATTCTGCCGACCGAAGAGATGCTGCCGGTTGACCCCGCATCTCAGGCTGCTCCCGGTTATACCGAGGATCAGCGCGGCGTAGCGGGCGGCTTCATTGCCGACCCGGACGTTCTGGACACCTGGGCTACCTCCTCCCTGACCCCGCAGATTGCGACCGGTTGGGGTGTGAACCCGGACCTGCACGCGAAGACCTTCCCCATGGATCTGCGCCCGCAGGGTCACGACATTATCCGCACCTGGCTGTTCTCCACCGCTGTTCGCGCGGAGACCCTGGCTTCCTCCGTGCCGTGGTACAACACCGCGCTCTCCGGCTGGATTCTTGACCCGGACCGCAAGAAGATGTCCAAGTCTAAGGGCAACGTTGTGGTCCCCAACGAGGTTCTGGAGAAGTACGGTTCGGACGCTGTGCGCTACTGGGCTGCTTCCGCTCGCCTGGGTGCTGACACCGCCTACGACGAAGGCCAGATGAAGATTGGCCGCCGCCTTGCCATCAAGCTGCTGAACGCATCCAAGTTCGTGCTGAACCTGGGCGCTACCGAGAAGTCCGTGATTACTTCTCAGGCTCAGGGTCGCGTGCTGATCAACGCTCTGGACCGTTCCCTGCTGGCTCGCCTGGCGTACCTGATTGAGGAAGCAACCGCCGCATTCGAGAAGTACGAGTACGCTCGTGCCCTGCAGATTTGCGAGAGCTTCTTCTGGTCCTTCACCGACGACTTCGTTGAGCTGATTAAGGACCGTGCGTACGGTGCTCGCGGCGAGGAAGAGCAGGCTTCTGTTCTGGCTGCGCTGGCAACCACCCTGGATGCTCTGCTGCGCCTGTTCGCGCCCTTCCTGCCGTTCGTGACCGAAGAGATTTGGTCCTGGTGGCGTGCAGGTAGCGTGCACCGCGCCGAGTGGCCGCAGGCACTGCCCATTCTGGAAGGTACCCTGCTGGCTGAGTACTCTGCACAGAACCCGACTGCTGGCATTTCTGCTCAGTGGGTCCTGGCGGACGCTGACCCCGCTCAGATTGAGTCGCTGAAGCAGATCCTGCCGGATGTTGCTGAGGCTCTGGGTGGTCTGCGTAAGGCTAAGAGCGACGCGAAGGTTAAGCAGCGCACCGAGGTTGAGTCCGCAACTATTGCGGCTCCGCAGGCTCAGCTGGATCGCATTGCCGCTGGCATGGCTGACCTGAAGGCCGCCGGTAACGCTCGTGAGCTGTCCCTGGTGGCGGCTGAGGGCGAGCTGGAGGTTCGCGATGTTGTGCTCGTTGTGGAAGAAGCAGCTGAGTAATTTCGCCTAAATTGAGCATTCTTCGCTTAAATTTATGACGCTATTTGAGCGTTGTGGACGGGGCGGTACCGATTGGCGGTACCGCCCCGTTTTCTGTGCTTGCTGTTCGTTGCAGCTCGCCGGGCGTGAGGGTGCGGCAGCTAATCTCTACGGCTCTGACTATAGGCTTTGCTCAAACTGCGCCCGTGGATGTCTGCTCCAGCCCTCCGAGATTCTTCGCCAGTGCTTCCCCCAACGATGTGGGTTTAGTTTGCGGTTCTATGGGGTTTCTGTGGGATTTCCATCCCATTTTTATATTCATCAATGTGCAAAGAGCATAATCAACCTTATGAGATTGACTGTCACTTTATGTATGATTGTTGATGTGAGGGTTTTACCATCAGGAACAACCCTCTATTCAACTTCAGCAACAGACAAATCACCGGTACGAACTAGACACAACCGCCCAACCGCACGACAAGAACTCAACCGGTCAGGTGGCAGTGATGCCATCTGACTCTAACCCCGCGCCAAAGTAGGCGCACCTTTATATCCTCATGACATCATACTCATTACCTTCCGGTTCCCCTGACAACCCGCACGCGAGGCAGAGTGTAGCCCCAAGCTCACCGCCAGGAGCGCAAGCAAACGTTTCCCCCGATCAGCTTCAGCACTACCACACACGCCTCAACGAATACATCAGCCAGGCACGCGAACACGCCCAGGCTCTACACGCCAACTACACCAACGAAGTGTACGAGCTGTGGCATCAGCATATTTCCACCAGCGCCGCCGCCGATGAGGCGAGCATCGCCTCTGGCTCTTTGAGCGCTCAGAGGCTCGAAGAGCTGACCCGCAAGTGGGTGCGCCTCATGCGTGAAGGCCGCGATATGCTGCACCACGAAAGCTCCATCGCCGCCGCACGTGCCGCGGTTGAGGCTAAGCCCCTCCCCGAGTAGGGTCACCCTCTATTTTCTTTCGCGCGGCAACGCCAACACTTTCGCGTTGGTACCGCGTTTTTCTGCGGCAGGGCAATCGAGCCAAGCGATTAAGCCCTGCCCGGAACGCATACTTCATATAACCTGCCCCTTGCTATAGTTATGGATATTCAAAAACCCTAACTATGTGCAGAAAGGGCGGGAATGTCCCACCAAAAACGCGTCCTGCGGCCTATACGTAGCGATGTCGCTCCCCCAGTTACCTCGCCACCGGTCTACCGTGGTGATATTGACGCGCGCGGCGCGGCGCAAGACCTCGTCCCGCGCAGCCTCTGGGTCGATTTCTGGGACACTCTCTTCTTCATCTTCGCCGGCGTCGCGGCCCTCGTGCTGACCTTCATGATTCTGGCGAATACGGTGGGCCATTCCTTTTGGGTTTCCCCATCGCTTTCATTTTCTGGGCGGTCACCGCGTACCTGACGCTACCGCGTTTTCACGCCATCATGACCCGCATCTACGTGCCCGACTACTTTATTGGGCGCACCCGCACCCCGGACGGTCTGCTCGGCGACCCGGTCAATATCGGTCTGATCGGTACCGAGGAGCAGATTCACCAGGTCATGCAGGACGCCGGCTGGACCCGCGCTGACGATGTCACCCTCGTCTCCTCCTGGAAGATTATTCTCTCCACCATCACCCGCCGTTCCTACGCGGAGGCGCCCGTCTCCCCGCTGAAAATTTTTGGTCGGACGCAGGATTTCGCCTACCAGAAGGAAGTGGACGGCAACCCCGAGAAACGCCACCACGTGCGTTTCTGGAAAACCCCGGACGGCTGGTTGCTGCCGGGCGGTCACCAGGTGGATTGGTTGGCGGCGGGCACCTACGATTCCGGTGTGGGTTTCAGCTTCTTCACCCTGCAGGTCACGCACCGCATTGACGCTGAAACCGACTTTGAACGCGACTACATTGTGGAGTCCATTCAGTACGCTCACCCGGAAACTCACGTTGAGATTCTGCACGATTTTTCCTCCGGCTACCACGCCCGTAACGGCGGCGGTGACGCGATCCGCACGGACGGCGCGCTCCCGGTCATCGTGCTGAACAATGAGGGACTGGAGCCGCAGGAGCAGGAAGAAATTCATCTCTCCAGCGCGCACGACCTGGTGTACCGCATGCCGCTGAGCCTGCTGATCGGTTCGGGTATGCTCATCGCCGTGACCATCGCAGACATTACCAACAGCGTCCTTCTGGCGATCAGCCGCCCGGCATTGCGCGCCAAGCTGCTGGAGGAAGGATCCGGCAACGACCTTGAGTTGCTGAACCTCTTCGATCAGGTGGATAGCGACATGCTGGTGACCATTACCGGTACGGTGCTGGTTGGTTTCGTGGCGATTTATTCGGCTGTGCATCTGTTCCTGCTGTGGAGCACGCTGCGCGGCTCGTCGAAGGCTCGCCGACTGGCTCTGCTGTTGACTGCACTGAACTTCGCGGCGATTACCGGCGGCGTGCTGTGGGGGCACCAGTCCCTGCCGCTGTCCACGATTTTCTTCCAGCTGGGCGTTGCGGTGTTTGCGATGCTGGCGTTCACCTCGGACGCGGCGGTCCAGTACACGGCAACCCGCACCTTCCATATGCGTGATACGAAGATCGTGCAGCGAGCAACGCACCCGAAGGTTCTCGAGCACAGGGCTCAGCGCAAAGCTCAGAAGGCACATAAGGCGCACAATGTGCAGAAAGCACGCAAGGCTACCTCTGCAAGCAACGCTCACCGCGCGTAGATTGCACGTTTCAGCGCAACATAGTGAATAGAGAAGTACCGCCCGGTCAATAACATGACCGGGCGGTACTTTTTTGCTCTGCAGCCGCAGACTCTACCGAGCCTGCGCGCATTGCAGGAATCTCAGCACATTGCAGGTTTCTTAGGCTTCGCCGTTTTCGCCGTGGAAAATCGGGCCCACGTTACGGGGGCGCTTCAGCTCAAAGAAGCCGGGGTAGAAGCCAGCGCCAGGGCGCCGTCAAAGAGCTTACCTGCCTCTTCACCGGCGGGGCTCGGGGAGATGACCGGGCCGAAGAAAGCGGTGCCGTTGATAGAGATCAGCGGAACACCCACATCGGTGCCACCCACGGTCTCCAGCGCCAGGTCCAGGGAGGCGCGCATCTGCTCATCGTACTGATCGGTGAAGGCGACATCCGCCAGCTCTGCGGGCAGGTTGACCTCCTGTAGCGCCTTGACGATTGCGTCGCGGTAGGAATCAGCCTTGTTGCTGTTGTGGTGAATCTGCTCGCCCAGAGCATCGTAGAGGGGCTTGATGACCTCGTTGCCGTGCAACTCGCGCACAGCGGTGATGAGGCGGGTCGGCGCCCAGGACTTGTCCATCGCTGCCTGGTAGTCGGCGGGCAACTCGCGGCCCTGGTTGTGCATGGACAGGGAGAAGGGGCGCCAGGTCACCTCAACGTTGCGGACCTTCTGCACCTCACCAATCCAGCGGGAGGTAATCCAGCACCAGGGGCAAATCGGGTCGAACCAGAAATCAACCTGTGCGGGTGCATTCTCAGCCATGAGTTTTCCTCTCTCATACGGTTGCGCCAGCCGCTTCATGAGCCGGCGCTTACTCTTCGGCACACGCTCTTCTGGACATGCCAACGAGAGCGGTACCTGCTAGTGAGCCGTCACCCCTTATAACCGGGGCGACGGCTTCTTTATTCCCTAGCCTGTCGGCTGGAAGTATTCGGTTATGCCGCCTGACGGTCCGCATCCTTCACGGAGGCGGCCTTCGCCTCCCCCTTGACGGTGCGGGTGGTCTCGGCTTCAGGCTCGGGCGCCTGCAGCACGTAGCGGGGTTCCGTGCCGTTGAGCACAGTGTCCTCACCAATGACGATGGATACCACATCGGTGCGGTCCGGGATGTCGAACATAATCGGCTGCAGAATCTGCTCCATCATGGAGCGCAGGCCGCGGGCGCCGGTACCGCGCTCGGCGGCGAGGCGGGCAATAGCGGCGACTGCTGCGTCGTCGATGATGAGCTCCACACCGTCCAGGGCGAAGAGGTGACGGTACTGCTTGAGCAGCGCGTTCTTCGGTTCGGTCAGCACGCGAGCCAGCTCTTCTTCGTTGAGCTCGCTCAGGGTCGAGATGACCGGCAGGCGGCCAATCAGCTCGGGGATAATGCCGTAGTGTGCCAGGTCCTCGGGCATGATCTGGTCCAGCGGGTTCTTCACGGAACCTCCCAGTTCAGCGCCGAAACCGATGCCGCCGGCACCCACGCGGGCTGCGATGCGGTCGTCAATATTGTCGAAGGCACCGGCCACGATGAAGAGAATGTTCGAGGTATCAATCTCAATGTTCGCGTGCGCCGGGTGCTTGCGTCCGCCCTCCGGCGGTACGGTCGCCACGGTGCCCTCAATAATCTTCAGCAGCGCCTGCTGCACGCCCTCACCGGACACGTCACGGGTGATGGAGAGGTTCTCGCCACCCTTGCGGGCAATCTTGTCGATCTCGTCAATGTAGATGATGCCGCGCTGAGCCTTGGCAATATCGCCGTCAGCGGCGTTGATGAGGCGCAGCAGAATGTTCTCCACGTCGTCACCCACATAGCCCGCCTCGGTGAGGGTGGTTGCGTCGACCAGGGCGAAGGGCACATCCAGCTTCTTCGCCAGGGTTGCCGCCAGGTAGGTTTTACCGCAACCGGTCGGGCCGAGCATCAGAATATTCGACTTGCCCAGCTCCACCTGCTCCCCCGCGGTCGCCGAAAGAATGCGGGAGGTCAACACCGGGTTATCAATATCGTGGATGCGCTTGTAGTGGTTGTACACCGCCACCGCCAGGGTACGCTTCGCCGCGTCCTGACCGATGACGTAGTCGTTGAGGTAGCTGTAAATTTCGCGCGGAGTGGCCAGCTGAGGCGCGGGGGCAGCCGCGGGGGCTTTCACCTTCAGACGCTCTTCAGCGAGGATCTCTTCGCACAGTTCCACGCATTCATCGCAGATGGAAACATTCGGACCGAGCACAATCTTGAAAACCTGCGCGCGAGTCTTCTTGCAGAAAGAGCATCGCATGCTGGCGTTGGGCTGTTCGGGAGGCACAATGACGTCTGTGGCCACGAAGATTCCCTTTCGATCGGCGTGGTGAAATCGGTGCAGAAGGGTCAGTGTTCTGATGTCTGCGGTGATTTCTCAGGAGGGGCGGTGGTGGCGCCCTGGTTTGAGTGAGAAACCGGTATGAAATACTCTAATTTTCTCCTTCTCTAAGGCTACCGGAGTTCACCCCGGAACTCAGAATTACGCACCGCAAATGGACGGACTTACCGGGCATATGACAAAGCGCGTCTTTTATGACGGCGGCGGGGGCTGATGCTCCGGCATGTGACGGTAAAGACCGGCAGATAATAAAGCCCAACAGACGATAAAGCCCGGCACAAAAGCACAGGTCAACACCATATATCAGCTGGTCTCGCCGCAACCCACCCGGCGGGTACAAAACAGTGGGTACAAATCAGCGGGCGCAAAAAGGGCGGCATCGCACCGCGCACCAGCCCAAAGGCTCGCACACGGGGCAATGCCGCCCCTCCCCCGAAAAATGCTCGGGGATATTCCTCAAAACTAAAGTTTAGGTGTGGGAAATAGCGGTGTTGGTCGCAGGCTTACGCAGCTTACGCGACTCCAGCACCTTATCGACCAGGCCGTACTCCAGCGCAGCAGCCGCAGTCAGAATGTTGTCACGCTCAATGGAGCGGTCAACTTCCTCGTAGGTCTTGCCCGAGTGCAGTGCTAGGGTCTGTGCAGTCCACTCACGCATACGCATAACCTCGTTCGCGTGAATCTCAATGTCAGATGCCTGACCGCCCTGCTGGCCGCTCAGCGCGGGCTGGTGAATCAGCACGCGAGCGTTCGGCAGTGCCAGACGCTTGCCGGGGGTACCGGCAGCCAGCAGAACCGCCGCAGCGGATGCCGCCTGGCCCAGGCACACGGTCTGAATCTCGGGGCGGATGAACTGCATGGTGTCGTAGATGGCGGTCATTGCGGTGAAGGAGCCGCCGGGCGAGTTGATGTACAGGGTGATGTCACGCTCGGGATCCTGCGCCTCCAGAACCAGCAGCTGAGCCATGATGTCGTCAGCGGATGCGTCGTCCACCTGGGTGCCCAGGAAGATGATGCGGTCCTCGAACAGCTTTGCGTACGGATCCTGACGCTTGTAACCGTAGGGGGTGCGCTCCTCGAAGCTGGGGAGCACATAGCGGTTGCTCGGCATAGCCGGCGCCGAGGTGGTGATATCGTTCGGCAGGTAGTTCATGTGCATCTCCCTTATGCGTTCTTCGATTCGGGCAGCTTACCGGCGGTGGTGGCAATGTGGTCGAAGAAGCCGTATTCCAGGCCTTCTTCCGCGTTGAACCAGTTGTCGCGGTCGTTATCCTTCAGGATGGTTTCCAGGCTCTTGCCGGTGCGCTCAGCGGTAATCTCTGCCAGGCGCTTCTTCATGTCCAGAATCAGCTCAGCCTGGGTGCGGATATCCGATGCGGTACCGCCAATGCCGCCGAGGGGCTGGTGCATGAGGATGCGGGCGTTCGGGGTTGCGTAGCGCTTGCCGATGGTGCCTGCGGTGAGCAGGAACTGGCCCATGGATGCTGCCATACCGGTCACCACGGTCACCACGTCGTTCGGGATGAGCTGCATGGTGTCGTAGATAGCCATGCCAGCGGTGACGGAGCCGCCGGGAGAGTTGATGTACAGGTAGATGTCTGCCTCGGGGTCTTCAGCCGAGAGCAGCAACATCTGGGAGCAGATGAGGTTAGCGTTGGAGTCGCGCACCTCGGAGCCGAGCCAGATAATGCGCTCCTTCAGGAGGCTGTTGTAGACGTAATCTTCCTGGGCACCAACGATGGGGGTTGCCATAGACGGCGCGGGCGCCACGCCGGCTGCCTGGGAGGCGCCGATGGGCAGAGGCATGTAGCTGGACATTCTTCCTCTTCTTCTCTAATGGGTCTTCGCTGCATCTTTGCGCGATTTACGCGCCGGAGCGCACGCGAAAAGTTTCGTTGCTACTACCTTACCGATAGTTGCTCTCCCCCGCTTCCCTTCGGGTTGTTCGTTCGCCAGGGGGTGAAGTAGAGGCGATAACTCGGGCGGCGGAATAGCCGGAGGTGAAAAGAGCCTCAGCGGGCACCCAACCGATAAGCTCGGTGGATGCCCGCTGAGGCTACACGTTTCAAGCAATCAGCTCACGCCCTCTAGAGGGGTAGCTTCTTGCAGACCGTGGCGGGGATTTAGGCAGCTGCCTCTTCGCCCTCGCCCAGGTACTTGGACAGGTCAACAACGTTGCCCTTGGTGTCCTTGACCACTGCGGTCTTCAGCACTGCTGCCAGAGCCTTGGAGCGGCGAACCTCGCCGACCAGTGCACCAGCCTGGCCGGAGCCGTCCAGCATCTGTGCGAACTGGTTGGGGTCCATGCCGTACTGGGAGCTCATGGTGATGATGTAGTTGATCATCTCAGCCTGGTCAACGGTCACTTCTTCCTTGTCCGCAACAGCGTCGAGAACCATCTCGTTCTTGAATGCGGTCTCGGTGTTCTCGCGAACCTCGGCGCGGTGCTCCTCGGTGTCGTGGCCTGCTTCAGCGTTGGGGTTGTTGAAGTGCTGCTCGAGCTGGTCCTCAATAACCTTCTCGGGGACGGGGATCTCAACGAGCTCAACGAGCTTTGCGAGGACCTTGTCGCGTGCCTGGGTGCCCTGCTCGGCAACCTTAGCTTCTGCAACCTGCTTCTTGATGTCTTCCTTCAGCTCTTCGATGGTGTCGAACTCGGAAGCCAGCTGTGCGAACTCGTCGTCAGCTGCGGGCAGCTCGCGCTCCTTGACTGCGGTGAGCTTGACCTTGATGGTTGCCTGCTCGCCTGCGTGCTCGCCACCGGAGAGCTTGGTCTCGAAGGTTGCATCCTCGCCAGCGGACAGACCGGTCAGAGCCTCGTCGATGCCGTCGAGCATGGTGCCGGAACCAATCTGGTAGGACAGGTCGTTTGCTGCGTCTACCTGCTCGCCGTCGATTTCTGCGGCGATGTCGATGGTCACGAAGTCCTTGTCAGCTGCGGGGCGCTCAACGGTCTTCAGGGTGCCGAAGCGCTCACGCAGAGCGTCCAGTGCCTGAACCTCGTCCTCAGCGGTGACCTCTACCTCGTCAACCTCAACCTCGAGGCCCTCGTAGTTGGGCAGCTCGATTTCGGGGCGGACGGTGACGGTGATGGTCAGCTTGACATCTGCCTCACGGTTCTCGGTGGAGGGCTGGGACTGAACGTCCAGCTCGGGCTGTGCCAGGGGGGAGATCTCGTTCTCGCCCAGTGCCTGTGCGTAGTAGTCGTTCAGAGCGTCGTTCAGGGATGCCTCGACGATGTAGTCGAAGCCCGCACGCTGCTCGATGAGCTGCTTGGGCAGCTTACCCTTGCGGAAGCCGGGAACGCTAATCTGACCCGAGAGGTTCTTGTAGGTGCGGTCCAGGTAGGGCTTGAATTCTGCGAAGGGAACCTCGACCTCAATCTTTGCGAGGGTCGGGTTGAGCTTCTCGACGGCGGTCTTCACGTCCGTGATCTCCTCATATAGTTTCGGTGCGGCACGAATCGTGTGTGCCGCGGTTGCTTAGTGGAAAGAGCGCCACGACCCTGTAGCGTCGCGGCAACCGTTTCACGTCGGGGCGACAGGATTCGAACCTGCGATCTCCTGCTCCCAAAGCAGGCGCGTTAGCCAAGCTACGCCACGCCCCGTGAAACCGACCGTGTTGCGCACTTGCGTGTTTAACACAGTCAGTGCCCTAGTTTACCTGTTTTCCCGCTAAATGCCCAACACAGCGGCTCGTGCACGGTTTATTTCCACTGAGCGCGTACTCCCCTCATAAGGATGCGCAGACCGGCACAAAAAGATGAGACAAACACCCGCAAGAACACACAAAAGTCACCACGCAAAACCGCACCAACACGCCTAAGAGTTTGACAGCGCAGATGGAACCTCGTTACTATGGTCAAGTTCCATTTCGGGGATGTAGCTTAATGGTAAAGCCTCAGTCTTCCAAACTGATTACGCGGGTTCGATTCCCGTCATCCCCTCGAGATTTAGGGTCTCGACGCTTTCGCGTCGAGGCCCTTTCTTTTTCCCTCGAGGGGATGACGGGAATCCCTTCCGCATGCGGATTTGTTTCCTCGCGCGCTCGGAATCCGCACGCTCCAGCTCGTCATCCCCTCCACAAATCCTGTTCAAGGTTGCAGGGAATCGCTTACGGGCGAAAATACATTCCCTCGCGCGCTCGGGATTTTCGCCCTCCAGCCCGTCATCCCCTCGAGAACTATCCTGAACGAATCTGTAGGAATCCCTTCCGCATGCGGATTTGTTTCCTCGCGCGCTCAGAATCCGCACACTCCAGCCTGCTTATATATACTCCTCAAACACCTGCTGCGCCGAGACGACCGTGGCGAATTCATCGCGCAACGCCGCAACATTGTAAAGGTGCACCATCTCCGGAGAAAGAAAATCGCCGGCACCATCAGAAAGCGCAAAGGTTACGCAGGCATCCTCAACAAGAACCACCTGAAAACCATAATTTGCCGCCATCCGCACAGTGGTAGACACACAATGCGGTAGCGTACAACCCATCACCGTGAGCCGATCAATCCCTCGTTCACGCAGATAGGCAAGCAGATTCGTACCAATAAACGCACTATTCACATTTTTGGTAAATACCCTCTCCCCCGCATGAGGCTCAAATCCGGCCTGAAACCTAATATCTTCCTCATCGTAAAAGAAAGAGCTCGGGTCCGTTCCCCGATGCTGAATATGGATTATTTCCCCGCCCTGAACGGCGGAAAGCCTCCATAATCTTCTGCATCTTCTCTTCCGCACCGTCATTATTTCTAGCCGGTAGCTGCGGATGCAGAAAACCCCTCTGAACATCCACCACCATTAGAGCCTCAGCCATTGTTCTTCTCCTCCTGTAGCTACTTCTGGCAGCCGGGGCACCAGTAGAGTTTGCGGCCGGCGATTTCTTCCACGCGGATGGTCGTTCCACAGCGGCGGCAAGGCTCGCCGTGATGCATGTACACGTAGTTGGCGTGGTCGGGCCAGGCTTCGGTTTCGGGCACGCCGGGGCGGTCTTCAGGTTCGGTGGTAATGATGCGACCCACGCGCACACCAATAATGAGCAGGTGCTTATTGTCTTCCCAAAGTCGCTTCAACTCCTCATCGCTGAGGCTCTTACCGGGGCGTAGCGGGTCAATTTCCTGGCGGTAGAGCGACTCGGCACGGAAAATATTGCCCACACCGGAGATTGCCGCCTGATCCATCAGAATCACACCAATCGGGCGGGAGCTCTTACGCGCCGCACGGTAGAACTGCTCGGGGTCGGCATCCGGGTTGAGCGGGTCAGGGCCAAGCTTAGAGCGGACGGTGCGCACCTCCTCCGGGGTGAGGGTGCGGCAGATAGTCGGGCCCACCAGGTCCGCCCAGCCGTGCTCCGAAACAATACGGCAACGCACCGTACTCTTCGGCTCAGGAGGACCGGCGTAGGGCTCCCCCTCCCCCGCCGCGTATTCTTTTTCGCCAATCTTGCGGGGCGCACCAATGCTCGAAGCACCCGTGAACGTCTCGTCCCCACCGAAGCTCCAGTTACCGTAAATACCCAGGTGCACGTTCAGGGTCAGGTCGTTGTCGAAGGTCACGAACAGGTGCTTGCCGTGCGCGTACGCCCCGGTAATGATGTGACCGTCCAGCAGGGCGGCACCCTCGGCGTAGCGGCCCTGCGGGGGAGGAAACCTGCACGCGCTCGCCCGTGAAGACGTCGCTGATTTGGCGGGCAATACGGTGGATGGAGTGGCCTTCGGGCACGAGTTCTCCTCGAAAACTTGTCGGCTAGAAATAGCGCGGATGATATGGGGTGCAGGAACGACTGAGGCGCATAGCCTGCACTATGCGCCTCAGATGTTAGAGCTTAGGCAGCGTCAATCTGCTTGCCGGCAATGTCGCCGGTCTGCTCGTACTCAGCCAGCTGACCGATACGGCGTGCGTGACGCTCCTCGTTGGTCCAGGGGGTAGCCAGGAAGACCTTGATAATTTCCAGGGCTTCTTCCTTGCTGTGCTGGCGGCCGCCCACAGCAACGACCTGTGCGTTGTTGTGCTCGCGAGCCAGCGCAGCGGTGTCGTGGTTCCACGCCAGAGCCGCGCGGATACCCTCAACCTTGTTCGCAGCCATCTGCTCACCGTTGCCGCTACCGCCCAGCACAATACCCAGGGAGTCCAGGCCAGCCTCACGGTCACGCTTCACACCGAGGGCTGCGTTAATGCAGAACGAGGGGTAGTCGTCCAGCGGGTCGTAGTCGGCGGGGCCGTGGTCAATCATTTCGTAGCCCGCAGCGGTGAGGGACTCAATCAGGTAGTGGCTCAGCTCGAGGCCGGCGTGGTCGGTTGCGATGTGTACGCGCATGGGTACTCTCCTGGTGATTTTGTCTTGGTGTGACGTGCGTTCGTGCGTTTCTGGGAGGCGCCGGTTCTCAGTTCTGAGCGCCGTTGCTAGAGTGCGCCGCGCATCCATCAGGTGGGATGCGCCTCCCCGTTTAGGTTTTTTCTGTCTTAACTGTATCGAATTCGCGCTGGTTCGGGTAATGGGAACCCTTCTAGACCCCCACCGATACGGTAGACTGTGGGTTATGGCACTTTTTGGTGTCCCGATTCGCCGCGCCTGAGCTTCAAAACCTCCAGCGCTACGTATGCAGCGTCGCAGGAGCCGCACCTCGGGAACCAGGACACCATGACAGGGCGTGTCAGCACGGCACGCTATTCACATCTAAGGAGAGGGAGCTGTATGCCCGGCCTGAACCTAACCCGCAATGAGGCAATCGAACGCGCATCCATCATTAAGCGCGTGCACTCGTACCGTATTGAACTTGACCTTCCGAAGGACAAAGACGTCTTCTCCTCGAAGGTTGAAATCCGCTTCGACGCTCAGGAAGGTGCCTCCACCTTCATTGACGCGATTACCTCCTCGGTCAAGTCCATTAACCTCAACGGCGAAGAGCTGAGCACCGACCTGGCTGACGGCGAGCGCATCCAGCTGCCGAACCTGGCGGCTGAGAACACCCTGGTCATTGATGCAGAGATGTTCTACACCAACACCGGTGAGGGTCTGCACCGTTTCGTGGACCCCGCCGACGGTGAAGTGTACCTGTACTCCCAGTTTGAGGTGCCGGACTCCCGCCGCGTGTTCCCCGTCTTTGAGCAGCCCGACCTGAAGGCTGAGTTCGAGTTCATCGTGCGCGTGCCCTCGCACTGGGTGGTTATTTCTAACCAGCCCGAGACGAAGGTTGAGGAGAAGGAGTGCGGTTGCGGCCGCGCAAAGACTTGGTCCTTCAAGCCGACTCCGCGCATGTCTTCGTACATTACCGCTATTGTGGCGGGCCCCTACGATAAGGTCACCAGCGAGCTGACCAACTGCGAGGGTCGCGTCATTCCGCTGGCTGTCTACGCCCGCAAGTCCCTCATGCCGTTCGTGGACGCTGAGGACATGTTTGAGCTGACCCGTCAGGGCTTCGAGTTCTACGAGGACCAGTTCAAGACTCCCTACCCGTTCGAGAAGTACGATCAGCTGTTCGTGCCCGAGTTCAACGCCGGTGCAATGGAGAACGCAGGCTGCGTGACCTTCCTGGAGACTTTCGTCTTCCGTTCCAAGGTGACTGAGGCACTGCGTGAGCGCCGCGCGATCACCGTCCTGCACGAGCTGGCTCACATGTGGTTCGGTGACCTGGTCACCATGAAGTGGTGGAACGACCTGTGGCTGAACGAGTCCTTCGCTGAGTTCATGTCTACCCTGGCTGCTGCGGAGAACACCCGCTACGCGAAGGAGGCGTGGGCGACCTTCGCCGCTTCGGAGAAGACCTGGGCGTACCGTCAGGATCAGCTGTCCTCCACCCACCCGATTGTGGCGGAGATTCGTGACCTTGCCGATGTTCAGGTGAACTTCGACGGCATTACCTACGCGAAGGGCGCTTCGGTGCTGCGTCAGATGGTGGCGTGGGTTGGCCAGGAGAACTTCATGGCTGCTCTGAAGGTGTACTTCGAGAAGCACAGCTGGGGCAACACCGTCCTGGACGACCTGCTGGTTGAGCTGGAGCGCACCTCCGGCCGTGACGTGCGTGCGTGGAGCGCTAAGTGGCTTGAGACCGCTGGCGTGAACACTCTGGCTGTTGAGGTTGAGAACGACGAAGCTGGCAACATTTCTTCGCTGGGTATTCGCCAGTCGTACGCTGAGGGCTTTGAGACTCTGCGCCCGCACCGTACCGTGCTTGGTTTCTACAACCTGGTGGACGGCAAGCTGACCCGCACCGACCGCATCGAGCTGGACATTGACGGCGAGCTGACCATTGTTGCAGAGGCAGCCGGCATGAAGCGCCCGGACCTGCTGCTGCTGAACGATGAGGACCTGGCGTACGCAAAGATTCGCCTGGATGAGCGTTCCATTGAGACCGCTATCAAGCACCTGGGCGACATTGATTCGTCCGTGGCTCGTAGCGTGGTCTGGGGTTCGTTCTGGGATACCGTGCGTGACGCTCAGATGCCGGCACGTAAGTACGTTGACCTGGTGCTGAACAACATCGGTCAGGAGACTAACTCCACCGCTCTGCGCACCCAGATCAACAACCTGTCCGCTACCCTGCACTCCTTCGTGGCTCCCGAGGCTCGCGAGGAGACTCGCCACCGTGCCGCTGACCGTCTGTGGGAGCTGGCTAACGCTGCAGAGCCCGATTCGGATGCTCAGCTGCAGCTGCTGCAGGCGTTCATTGACCAGACTCGCACCGAGGAGCAGTACGACAACGTGCAGCGCCTCTTCGAGGGTGAGCTGACCCTTGAGGGTCTGGACATTGACGCTGACCTGCGTTGGAACCTGGTGTGCCGTCTGGCAACCGGTGGCCGCTTCACCGCGGAGCAGGTCGCTGAAGAGCTGGAGAACGACAACACCGCTAACGGTCAGCAGTACGCTGTTCAGGCGTACGCTTCCATGCCCACTGCTGAGGCTAAGGCTGAATACTGGCACAAGATTATGGTGACCGGCGAGCTTTCGAACATGATTCAGCGTTACGCTATTTCCGGTTTCAAGTCCGGTAAGCCCGAGCTGATTGCTCCGTACGACGAGCAGTACTTCGAGCAGATTGAAGGCATTTGGCGTTCGCGTTCGCACGAGATTTCCATGCAGATTATTGGCGGCATGTATCCGAGCGAGCCGACCGCTGAGCTGCTGGAGCGTACCGAGGCATACCTGGCGTCCCTGCCTGAGGATGCTGCGGCTCTGTACCGTCAGATTGCGGAGGCACGCGACGGCGTGGCTCGTGCGCTGAAGGTTCAGGCTGCTGACATCTAACAGTACTTATGGGCTGAGGCGGGTTCATCGCCTGCTCTGGTAAGTTTTGCTCATAGGTTTTTACTCGTCCCCTTCTACCCCGGTTCGGGGTGGGAGGGGGCGTTTTGCATCAAGGGTTTAAATTCTTGTCACTGCGGTGCATATTTTTTGTTATTTTCATTTGAATATCCCTCAAAAGCTCTCTACTTGGGGTTGCGGCTATCGTATACTGTTGTGCATGCCTTCTATCAAGTCTCCTATCGCGAAAGTTTCTCTGACCGGCGCAGTCCTTGCTGTGGTTGCCACCGGTTCCTTTGGCATGTACTCCGCAGGAGGCTTCAACGCACCCGGTAGCACCGCCGCTGCCGCTGCTGCGAGCGCTGAGCCTACCCAGTCGGCGCAGGAAAGCCCCAGTGAGTCCCCTTCCCCCGAGCCGACTCCGGAACCGACTACCCCGGCGCAGAAGATTGAACGCACCGCGCAGAACGCCTTCGGTAAGGAGGGCGCGCAGGCAACCAGCGAGATTCAGGCGCCGTTCTCCGCCTCCGCTGATGCCGCCGACATGCTGGTTCAGCAGTTCAAGGGTGGTGTGGTCATGTACACCCCCAAGTACGGTCCGGTTGCCGTGGAATCCGGCGTCTACGAGCACTGGTGGAAGCAGCGCGAGTACAGCGATTTTGCCGGCTGGGAGGGTCTGCCGGTGAGCTGGCGTTCCGAGAACGGCGTTCTGCACACCAAGTTTGAGAAGGCTGAACTCTACTGGGATAAGGCGAACGGTCTGCCGCGTAACGCGAACGTTCTGGGCGCTAAGGATGCCCTGGTGATTGGTGACTCGCAGGTGACCTCGACCTCCTGGGTTGGTTTGGGTCTGAAGCAGGCAGGTTTCGTCCCGTACCTGTTCCGTTGCGGCGGCGTGGGTTTTGTGACCGCCCGCGAGGGCGTGTGCCCCTCCTACTATCAGGGCGTGATGGGTGGCCGTTGGGCTCTGCCGAGCGGTAACCCCGGCGTGATTTACCTGGACGCATCCGGTAACGACATTTACATTCACGAGGATGAGACGAAGGCTCGCGAGCACGTGAACGCGCACCAGACTCAGGTCATTGAGCAACTGCGACGCATGTACCCTTCTTCGAAGATTGTGTTCGGCGGTGTGGTGTCGATGAGCGAGGACGCTGCGACGGATAAGCAGCTGGCCCATAAGCGCCACGTGGCAAACGAGGTCGCAAAGCAGGGCGCACGCGAGACCGGCGTGCTGTTCATGGACACCGCGGATTGGCAGACCATTTACCTGACTGAGGGTGACATGGCTGATGGTGTGCATCTGAAGGATGAGGCGCAGTACAAGCTGGCGGCACCGTTCGAGGCTCGCCTGCGTGAGCTGCTCGGCACTGCATAAACTGCTCGGCACAGCGTAAACTAACCGCCTAATCAGCCGCGTACATCAGCTTTGATCAGCGCATATAGCATTAGAATGAGGCGCCGGAAGGATTGAATCCTTCCGGCGCCTCATTCGTTTGAGTGGGTTACCCACCGCAGCTCTCAAGTTAGTGTGCGGGATTTATACCGCTACGTTCGTCTGGCGTTCCTTTGCCTCAGCCTTCTGGTGTGCGAGCACGCCCTCCGCAAGGCGACGCTTCTGGCGCTCACGCGCGGCTTCCTTCTCACGCTGCTCAGCAGCCCAGGCGACCGGGTCAATGTCGATCGACTCGTAGTGCCATTCGCCAATGTAGTCGCGAATCGGGGCGACCCAGGTGACGGGAATGCCGCGGCGCAGGTACACCTCGTGGTCGGTGTCTTCAAAAGCGTGGATAATGCGGTTGCCGTCAGCAATCAGGGACTCAATGATGGAGTCCTTCCATGCGGGGCTGTTGGAGCCGTCGTTGCCGGGCTTAGCGAACACGTGCTTGGGTTCCAGACCTGCGCGGGCGATGAACTGGTTCAATTCCTTCATGTAGGTGCCATCGCGGCCGGTAATTACTACGACCTCTGCGCCGGTGTCTGCCGCGATTTCGCGAACACGGTCGGCAATTTCAACATTGACCGTGGCGTTGCGGATGGCCTTGAAGAATCGGCGGTTGCTTGCGAAGAAACCGGTCAGGTACTTGTCCATCTGATCTCGGTTGCTGGCAAGGGTACCGTCAATGTCGACTGCAATCAGATCCATATAGGTCTCACTTTCGATCCGTACGGGAAGAATGCGCCTGGTGAGGGCGCGGCGGAAGAGTTCCCGTGCGGTGTGGCTGGTAATCGGTGTGTCAAAGACGCCCCGGTGAAAGGGCGTAGTCTTTCTAGAATACCCTATTTCCGTAAAGTAATGCCCTATCGAATGTCATTATTACAACTACCCCGTTGATGTCATACGGCATAGAAAAACCGCTGGTGGCGTAGGCAAAGAGCCCACACCACCAGCGTAAAAAGTCAACAAATGTCTCGAGGAAAGTTAGAGTAGCGAACCGGAACCGCGGCGCACCAGCACCATACCGGCGGGCGCCACAATGCGCAGCCACTCCTCGGAACCTACATGCGCCGCGAACAGAGGCAGCTCGCCCGTGAAGCCTTCCGGAATGAAACCGAACACGCGCAGGGCGAATGCCGCGCCGGTCGGTACTAGCACAGTATCGAACTCGGGTAGGTACTCGAGCACCATATCGGAGGACCAAATACGCGAGCGCACCGTGGAAAGCACCGCAGCGCCGGGGTTCTCGGGCAGGCGCGTTCTACCGCCTCCAGGCCTTCTGCGGTGGCGCGGTGGAACTCTTCAACCGGGACGGTACCAACCTCGTACCAGCCGCTGAGCGGGGCTGACTTGCCAGCCCAGCTGGCGTTGACGGTCACCGGCGGCATGAACAGCACCAGCTGCGGGTTCTCTTCGTTGCCCTGTTCTTCTGCCTGCTTCTGCAGACGCGCCAGACGGTCCAGCAGCGCCTGCGCCTGTACGGTCATGTCCAGGGTGGAGTCAGCCAGCAGGTGCAGGGCTCGCAGACCCATGATGACCGGGGTTTCCGAGGAGGCGTCCTCCGGCTCCAGGGAGCAGGCGAATACCGCCACCACGCGGCCACGCGCAGTCAGGCGGATAGCGGCGTCCGGGTTCACCGCCAGAGCGCGAGAAATGTAGGTGGCAAGATCCTTGACCACTGCGGCGCCCTGCGCGCCGCCGGGCAGAATCAGGTAGGGCTCCTCCACGCCTTCGTGGGGGTTGTACTTGAGCTCAATGGGTGCTGCCGCGTTCGATGCGCTGTTCTGGTCGGGAGCGTTCTCCTGCACGGGGGTATTGTCAGGGGTGGTTTCAGACGGCGTAGTCATTTCTGCTCCTTTTCGGCGTAGGCCTGCTCGGTGGCAAGTTGGTGGGTGATATCTGCGATGGTGTGTTAGGCAGACGTTCCGGATTGACAATCCGGGTCATCGTTCCTAGTCAATGTTCCGAATCAACCTGTCGTGGTTGTCTCAGAGTATGCTCTCCCACTCTACGCCAGAAACCGGTTCATTGAAAACGTGCGAGAATAAAACCATGACCAAGCCCACTGTGACCCAAAACCTCATGCGGATGCTGGACCTCTCCCCCGTGGAGGCGACGCCCGCCTCCTTCGGTAGTGATGAAGTGTCTACCGGCGTGACGCTTACCCGCGAGCAGCCGCGTACTTTCGGTGGTCAGGTTCTTGCCCAGTCGATTATTGCCGCCGACCGCACGGTGGAGGGCAAGGACATCCACTCGATTCACGCCTATTTTCTGCGCCCCGGCGATATTGAGCGTGAACTGTTCTTCGCCACTCAGCGCCTGAACGATAGCCGTTCCTTTTCGACCCGCCGCGTGCAGGTGTTCCAGGATGAGGCGCCCATGTTCTCGGCGATTATGTCTTTCCAGGCGGAGAGCCGCGGCCCGGAGCACACCGCGGTCACCATGCCGGAGGTTCCGGACCCCGAGTCGCTGCCGATGGTCAGCGATTATCTGGGGCAGCTCCCCCACCCCATTGCACAGGCGGTCGCGTGGGAACGCCCCATTGATATGCGCCACGTGGACGCACCCCTATACACTCAGGCGGATGCTTCCTCGACGGAGCCGCGTGCCTGCGTGTGGTTCAAGACCTTTGACCGCCTGGTGCATGCTGATGGTTCTGAGGCCTCGGAGGCGGAGCACCGCGCCGCTATCGCCTACGCTTCGGATTACCTGCCGCTGGAGCCGGCTCTGCGCCGTCACGGCAAGTTCTGGCTGGAGCCGGGCCTCAAGAGCGCCTCGCTGGATCACGCGATGTGGTTCCACCGTTCGGCGCGTGCCGATGAGTGGCTGCTGTACGTGCTGGATTCCCCGAGCGCGCAGGGTGGCAGGATGCTCGCGCAGGGTTCGATTTTCAATCGTTCCGGTGAGCTGGTGGCGACTGTGGCGCAGGAAATGATGTTCCGCCTGCCGGAATACCGCTAAAGTTCCGATACAAACGTTAGAGCATACAGAAAGACCGTGTGAGGTGGTTGTCTCACACGGTCTTTCTTATGTTCTAGTGTACGGTCTAGAAGCCGTTTGGAAGCTCTTATTTGGCTTCGACGTCAATCACACCGTCCGGGGAAATGTGCACGGTGCTCTTGGTGCGGCGGGAAACAAAGAAGTCACCCACGAATACCAGACCGGTCACCAGAAGACCCAGTGCTGCCATCCATACTGCCACCGCACCGAAGAACATCGGGAACAGCAGCACGAGCAAACCCAGGATCAGGGTACCGATAGCAGAGAGCTGCAGGTGGCGTCCGGCGGCGTAGCTCAGGTATTTCATGGCCTGGGCAGTCATCAGACGAATCAGCGCCCACGCAATCAGCCACACGCCCACAATAGTCGGAATGTACGTCGCCTGCGCACCAGCCGAAGCGCTCAGCAGAATCAGACCAGCCACCACGGTCAGGATGCCGTTAACCAGGTCCCAGCCGGTACGTGCCTGCTTTGGCGTGCCGAAGTAACGCACCAGTTCAAACACGCCACCAAGCCACACCGAAATGGAGAACACATAACCCAGAACTACCAGCGGAATAGCGGGATTGGCGAACATGTAGATTGCCGCTGCAATCAGCAACAGACCGGTAACCAAGGACATCCAGTTATATTTTGAAAGCATAATGCTCTTCTCTTCGTAATCACATGTGTCAGTTGCACTTACGTGCATACTCATTATAAACCGTGAATATGAAATCCGCCACGATATATCGGTCGCCACTGAGCGAACTATTTCTACCGACGAATAACCCACCACGTAGCGGAACAACACGTGAGATAGCAGGACTATACCCCTTCCCCAGCAGACACAGCGAAGCCCCGCCTCCTGCGTCATAACAGCATCAGGAGGCGGGGCTCGTTACCGAACCAAACCCTATCGGGTCAGCTTGCGGTGCACCACGCGGTGCGGCTTAGCAGCCTCAGGGCCGAGGCGCTCAATCTTGTTCTTCTCGTAGGACTCGAAGTTACCCTCGAACCAGTACCACTGATCCGGGTTCTCATCGGTGCCCTCCCACGCCAGGATGTGGGTTGCCACGCGGTCCAGGAACCAACGGTCGTGAGAGACGACCACTGCACAGCCGGGGAATTCCAGCAGCGCATTTTCCAGGGATGCGAGGGTCTCAACGTCCAGGTCGTTAGTGGGCTCATCGAGCAGCAGCAGGTTACCGCCCTGCTTGAGGGTCAGCGCCAGGTTCAGACGGTTACGCTCACCACCGGAGAGCACACCCGCCTTCTTCTGCTGGTCCGGACCCTTGAAACCGAACGCGGAAACGTACGCACGCGAAGGCATCTCAACGTTGCCGACCTGGATGTAGTCCAGACCGTCAGAGACGACCTCCCAGAGGCTCTTCTCCGGGTCGATGTTCGCGCGGTTCTGGTCAACGTAGGAGATCTTCACGGTCTCGCCGACCTTCAGCTCGCCGCCGTCGAGGGGCTCCAGGCCAACGATGGTCTTGAACAGGGTGGACTTACCCACACCGTTAGGACCAATCACACCCACAATGCCGTTACGGGGCAGGGAGAAGGACAGGCCGTTAATCAGGGAACGGCCGTCGAAGCCCTTCTGCAGGTTCTCAGCCTCAATAACGACGTTACCCAGGCGGGGTCCCGGAGGAATCTGAATCTCTTCGAAGTCAAGCTTGCGGGTCTTCTCAGCCTCCGCAGCCATCTCCTCGTAGCGTGCCAGACGAGCCTTCGACTTAGCCTGGCGGCCCTTAGCATTGGATCGGACCCAGTCCAGCTCCTCGCTCAGGCGCTTAGCGAGCTTAGCGTCCTTCTTGCCCTGAACTTCGAGGCGGGCGCGCTTCTTCTCCAGGTAGGTGGAGTAGTTGCCCTCGTAGGGGTACAGGTTACCGCGGTCAACCTCGGCGATCCATTCTGCCACGTGGTCGAGGAAGTAACGGTCGTGGGTAATCGCGATGACGGCACCCTCGTAGGACTGCAGGTGCTGCTCCAGCCAGAGCACGGACTCTGCGTCCAGGTGGTTGGTGGGCTCGTCGAGCAGCAGCAGGTCGGGCTTCTGCAGCAGCAGCTTGCACAGTGCCACGCGGCGGCGCTCACCACCGGAGAGGTGGGTGACGGGCATGTCAGCGGGCGGGCAGCGCAGCGCCTCCATTGCCTGCTCCAGCTGGGAGTCGAGGTCCCAGGCGTTAGCGGCGTCGATAGCTTCCTGCAGCTGGCCCATTTCTTCCATGAGGGCGTCGAAGTCAGCGTCGGGCTCAGCCATGAGGGCGGAGATTTCGTTGAAGCGGTCCAGCTTGGACTTGATTTCGCCCACGCCTTCTTCAACGTTGCCCAGAACGGTCTTCTCTTCGTTCAGCGGCGGCTCCTGCATGAGGATACCCACGGTGTAGCCTGCAGTCAGGCGTGCCTCACCGTTGGAGGGCTGGTCGAGGCCAGCCATGATCTTCAGGATGGTCGACTTACCCGCGCCGTTCGGGCCAACCATACCGATCTTGGCGCCGGGGAAGAACGACATCGTCACGTCGTTAAGGATGACCTTGTCGCCCACAGTCTTGCGGGCCTTGATCATCTGATAAATAAATTCAGCCATAGTTACCTATTTTAGCGTGGATTCGGCTGAGGGTACGAGAGTTTTAGGTTGCATGCTATGCGAAGTACCACGCGGGTACTAGACTCGAAGCTATGAGCACAAACTCCTCCCCCAAACTTCTGACGCACGCGGACCTCGAACATGCCGTTGACTGCCTCGCGCTCGCCATGCCGCTGGCAACGCGCGATCAGCCGTTCGGACCCGAGCACACGGTGTACCGGGTGGGCGGCAAGATCTTTGCCATGTACACGGAGGGCATCGGCTACCCCATCGTGAACCTCAAAACCGACCCGGAAGAATCCGAGGTGCTGCAGCGCATCTACCCGAGCATCATCCCGGCATGGCACATGAATAAGCGGCACTGGATTTCCGTGGGCGCCGGCGAAGGCATAACCGAGCGGGTACTAGAAGAGCTGGTGGAGGATGCGTACCTGCGCGTCATGTACTCACTACCCAAGGCGAAGCGACCCATCGAGTTCCGCGAGCGCCCGGTACCCGAAAAGCACTAAACAGAGAAACATGACGAGCATAGAAGGAACGACTTACCAAAGGCAACGTTTAACAGCGGAGCGGGTGAGCACCGGTCCGGACCACCGGCTTGCTCACCCGCTTTGCAAAGCACTTTCCTATCCACGGTTAGGAGGGTCATCAACCACAATGAACGCTCGAACCACCAAGCTCCCATCCCATATATTGCGGGGTTTAGTACCATGCACCACATGTGTGAATACGTGATAGTTGAGTCGGCACCCTTGCCAGACCTCCTATGCAGAGGAGGCGCTGACCTGGGTGCACTGAATATTCCCTTGAGTGACTCAGCTACGTCATGCGATGCAGCTGAGAGGGGATCGCTGTCCCCGCCCGAACTACCGACTCGGGCGAAGCGTGCTCTCGGGAACAATAATAACCTTTTTGCACCCTGGTGTCACTTTTGGATTGAGGTATTCCACCGGTTCCTATTGAGCGTATTTCAGGTGTTTTATAGTGCCGAACCCACATATCCAATCACAGCGAAATACCTGCGGATTTTAAGCCCCGAAAAATCAAGGAGGGGCCGCCCTAAACCCTCCTTATTTTGCCTCCACATGGGCTAATACCCACTTAAAGCAATATACAGAAAAGTTAGTGCGGCCCCTCACTATTTGAGATAAAAATGAGATAAACCCCTACTCAGAGCGATTACCGATGGGGTTTACCTATTAATTCCCCAGAGTGACCGGTTACTCGCCGCGACCCGTTAGTCGCTGAACTCCACCTTCTCGAAGCTCATGGTGCCATCAGCGTGAGAAACAACAGTATTCGGGTCACGCTCACGACGAGCCGCCGCGTACGCATCATGGCTTGCCTCATCAACCCAGCGGGTCACCACGAAATAGTCGCCGCCCTCATCCAGGGGGCGCCACAGCTCAAAACCCTCAAAGCCGGGGAAAGAGTCAGCGATGTGGCGGGCAGCGGCAAAGCGCTTCTCCAGCTCAGCACGGTTGTCGCCAACGACAGCCAAACGGTGAACCTTAACAACGGACATGTGTCCTCCTTCTGTTGAGTACGTGCTTTCAACGATGAAAGCGGGTTACAACCTCGCACCAGCTATAGGTGAGCTATGTTCTTAGCGAGGTTAACCTCAGAATAACGGTTCACGGGCACAAAAAATAGGGGTTAGCGCCAACTAACAGTTATATGACGCTAACCCCCATTCAGAGAATCACGAGGCACCCACAGGCACCCGTTCGAAGCTTAGGATTCCGGCTGGGTCTGCACGGTATTAGGCTGCACGGTATTAGACTGTGCAGTATCAGGCTGTGCCGCCTGAGCCGCGCTATCAGCCTGCGGCGCGGGGTTCTTCTTCGCCTTCTTCTGAGCCGCCTTCGCCGGGTTCGCAAAATGCACCCCGCGCTCAGCCAAGAAGCGGCGATCCTTCTTATCCCACTGCTCCACCGGGTACGCCTCCAGCAGATCCGGGCGGCGCTCCAGGGTACGCTCAATCTGACGGTCACGACGCCAACGCGCAATCGCACCGTGATTACCCGACAGCAGCACCTCCGGCACCTCACGGTCACGCCACACGGCGGGCTTCGTGTACACCGGATACTCCAGCAGACCACCCGTATGCGATTCCTCCTCCAGGGAGGCGGGGTTACCCATCGCGCCCGGAATCAGGCGGGTGATAGCCTCAATCATCGCCATGACCGCAACCTCGCCACCGTAGAGCACGTAATCGCCCAGGGACACAGGCATCACGCGGAAGCTCTCCTGCGCCCAGTCCAGCACACGCTCGTCAATGCCCTCGTAGCGCGCCGGAGCGAAGACAATATGCTTCTCCTCCGCCAGCTCATACGCCATCGCCTGATCGAAAACGGCACCCGCCGGGGACGGGACAATCAGCAACGGGCGGGTATCAGCGGCGGGCTCAGTGCCCTCAGACTTGGCACCCTCAGTAGAGTCTTCGGAAGCGTTCAGAGGGGAGGCGGCAAGCACCTCATCCAGCGCCAAACCCCACGGCTCCGCCTTCATCACCATGCCAGCACCACCGCCGTACGGGGTGTCATCCACCGTGCGGTGACGGTCAAACGTGTACTCACGCAGATCGTGCAGGTGCAGATCTACCAGACCCTTCTCACGAGCCTTCCCCAGCAGGGACAGCTTCAGCGGCTCCAGGTATTCGGGGAAAATCGTGACCACATCGTAGCGCACGGACTACTCCCCCGCCTGCTCAGTCGCCTGCGCAGAATCCTGCTCAGCGTCCTCGACCAGGTCAATCAAACCCGCCGGAGGGGTCAGCAGCACAAAGCCGGGCTCATCCTCGGTCGAGGGAACCACCTCGGGCACAATCTCCTCAACAAAAGGAATCATGATCTCTTCACCCGCACCGGAGGCAAGACGCGGCGAACGAGCCAGCTTAATCAGCAGCAAATCCTGAACCGGCATGGTCTGCAGACCGGTCACCTTGCCCAGCGGCTTACCCACAGCCGGGTTATCCACGGGGCTCTCGCCCTCGGGAACGTCCGCCAGCAGGTACACGGGTAGGTTCACCAGCTCCTGCTCGTAGAAGCCCTCTTCATCGCCCTCATCCTCGGGAACCTCGTAGACCAGGCGGCTACCGCGCAGCTCCTCAGCCTGGTTGCGGGTAGTCACCTCATCAAAACGGACCACCAGAATCTTCTTGTTCCAGCGGGCACCGGCAACCGTCAGCTCACCGGTGGGCGCCACCGAAGCGGCAGCAGAGCCGGGCTTGAAATTCTCGATACCGAGTACCTCACCGCGGGCAAAACGCTCCTGCGGGGCATCAGTAAAGAGCTGAACCGTCACCTCACCACGAATACCGTGAGGCTTACCGATACGAGCCACCACAACCTGCATAATTTTCCTCCGCTGGATACAAGCTAAAAACCTACGCCGTGCACGTGCACGGCTCCCACTATTCTACCGGGCACTTAGGACGGGCGCATTCTGCCGCCCGCACTACCACCGGGACCCGGGTACGCGAAAGCCCCCGCCTTCCGGAAAAATTCCGGGAGCGGGGGCTTCAAGCGTTTACGAGCTAGCGTCGCTTTTTGTCGGTGTCGATAATGTCGATACGCATCGGCTCGCCATCAGAAATAGCGTCCATCACCAGACGGATGCTCTTGGCGGTACGACCAGACCTGCCGATAACTCGGCCCAGGTCATCCGGATGCACACGAACCTCAAGGGTTTCACGGTGACGCTGAGTGCGCAGGCGCACCTTCACGTCCTCCGGACGATCGACAATCCCTCGAACCAGGTGTTCGAGTGCGTCAGCCAACATAATTACTCAGCTGCTTCCTCAGCCTCAGCCTCGGGTGCTGCTTCCTCAGCAGCCTCTTCAGCCTTCTCAGCCTTGGGGGTGATAGCCTCGGGCAGGATCACGGAACCCTTTTCGGGAACAACGAACTCAGCCTTAGCCTCGACGGGCAGAACCTTGGACTCTGCCTTCTCGCCCTTGAATGCAGCCCAGTCGCCCGAGAGCTTCAGCAGAGCCAGAACCTGCTCGGTCGGCTGTGCGCCGACGGAGAGCCAGTACTGAGCACGCTCAGAGTTGATCTCGATACGCGAGGGGTGCTCGGTCGGGTGGTAAATACCAATCTCTTCGATGGTCTTACCGTCGCGCTTGACGCGCGAATCAGCGACCACAACGCGGTAACGAGGATCGCGGATCTTACCCATACGCTTGAGACGAATCTTAACAGCCACTTTAGTGGTTACTCCTGTTTCATAATTTGGTGCGAGGCACGCGGTTCAGCACCCGTGGGGCGGGCCATTCACGGCGCCTCTATGGACACAACGGCGCGCGAAGAGAGGGGTCGCGCGTCGCCGGGTACTCAGTTAGGGTATCAGAGCCCGAGATTTTAAGCTAGCGACACGGAAAAATAATTGCCACAGGCACCGAACATCACTTTTAAACAGCGTTCTGTGCCCAGTAGCCCCCTGCGCAACCGCCCTGTAGCCGCCGCTAGTCGAGGTTGCTCATCTCCAGAGTCTCCCCCGTCTCCAGGGTGCGGTAGCACTCACGCAGACGCTCCACCATCGACGGACGCACGTAGCCCTCCAGGTTCTCCGGAGCAACCCACTCATAGGTCACCAGCTCAGCATCCTGCAGGGTAATCTTCGTATCCGCCGCAATCACGCCGCCGTCATACATGTAGTAGGTCGAATCGCCCCACACACCCAGCGACAAGCCGTGGAAATCAGCAACACACGACCCAGCTTCACATCCAGGCCCAACTCCTCCACAATCTCACGCTCACAACCGGGCTTGGGCGCCTCGCCAGCCTCCACGGTGCCGCCGGGAAGAATCCAGCCGTCCTTATAGTTCGGCTTCACCAGCAGCATCTCGCCGCGCTCATTACGAATCAGCGCGCCCGCCGCCAAACGGCGCGTGGGCAAGGTGGCAATAAAAGCCTTCAGCTCGTCATCACTCAGATAGGAATCCTTCATGGCTTCTTTCCTTTAGCGGTCGGTTTTCTTCGCAGCGCGCTGCCTGATGCTACGCACTATACCCAGGGCACGCTCACGCAGTCCAGAGGGTGCTTGCTCCGTGGACGGGGCGGACTCCTCCACCGTGCGGTAGTGACCCTCACGTAGGTCATCAATCAGAGTGCGCTTGGTCGAGGGTTGTTCCGAGGTAGCATCGCCAGGATGCACCAGCTCAGCATCCGCCACCGGGCGGGCATGCTTCTTCATCTGCGTCTGCTCAAATGAACGCAGAACCGTCGGAATCAGAGCCGACTCAACCGTAGCGTTCAGGGCGAAGAGTGCTGCCGCCACCGAGAACTTGCGGCTCGCCTTACCCTGAGCACGGCGGCGGCGCGCCACATTCGCCAGGGTCAAGGCAATAGCGCTTTGAGCCGTCACATCTGCACCCAGGACCAGACCCACGCGGCGGGTCTTCGCACGAATCTGCTCGGCGGTCAGGCGCTTGCGGCGCGAACGAGGCGCGGGACTCTGAGCGGAAGAGCCCTGAGCGGAGGTGGTCTGCGGTGCGGGAGCCTGGGGTGCAGGACTCTGATCTGCAGAGCTTGAGGAAGCATCGAGCACGGTCTCAATGCTCGGGGCGGCTTCGTTCTGAGGTGCGAGCGCGGCAGAAGGCTCGGGAGCCTGCTGGCTTACCTTTGCCTCGTGCGATGCCTGCTCCTCGGTAGGCGAAGAGTCAGCCTCGTGCAGGGCGCTGTCAAGAGACAGGTAGCCCTCTTCGGTCTCCACGAAGGAATCCGGCGCAGAACCCTCCGGCGAACCCATGTGCGTGTACTCGTAGGGGATGTGCGCGTTGTTGAGAGCGTCCATCCACTCGGAGAGGGTCACGCGGCGGCCGGTCGCCACCAGGCGGTAGCTACGGTCCAGGGGCGAGGTGTAGCCGCCCGGGTAGGGTTCAATCTCCTCATCGTCAAAAGAAGCATCCTCGGCGGGAGTACTCTCGGAGAAGGTAGCCTCAGCATCAATAGATTCGGTCGCATCGGCGGATTGCGCGAGCTCCTCATCCTCGTTGCTGAACACGCGAGCCGTGCTAATCGACGCCACATCAAAACCGGTGGTCGGAACCAGCGCCAGCTCGGTGGGAACGTCCAGTAGCTGTAGCACCGACTCCAGCGCCAGGATATTGCTCGTATCGCGCAGGTACGCGTTCAGGCGGCGTCCGGTAATGGAATCAGCCTCCACACCAAACATCGCCATGACATTAGCGATGCCCTGCTCGATTTCTTCCTCATCGGAACCGAAAATCTTCGAACCCGAAAGCTCCGGGGCGCTACCGGGAAGCTCCGACAGCAGATCCTCCAACACGCCGCCAAAACGTGCGACTTCCTCACGGCTGAGGGCACGGTTCAGGCGCTTAGGCACACGCTGCCAGGTGAACTCCTCCACGATGTTCTCGTAGGGTTCGCCGAACGCCTCCAGGTACCACTCCTCATCCGAGTAGGGGTCGCGGGCGGGCTCTTCATAGACCACCAGGTGCTGCTGGTTCGAGTTGCCCTCAGCAATCAGGGCGTTGCAGTTCAGCAGGCCCAGCAGCGCCATCAGGTCCACCGGGTCGGCAGAAATGAGAGTCCACTCCCCCGCCGGCGCGGCAACAACCTGCCGAGTACCGGCAGGAAGGTACGCCAAAAGAAGCCCGGTAATCATGTCAATGGGCAGGTCGACGAGCATGGCGGCGTCGCCGTCCACCAGGAACTCCAGCTCACCCTGCCCACCGGGCAGCTCCTCCCACACGGTCGCCTCGCCCTCCAGGGCGGCACCGGTGACCGGCAGCTGATCCACCAGCTGCGCCACGTAATCCTCAACGGGGGTACCCACGTGCAGGTGGCCGTCAGCGACCTCCAGCACGTTCATGTAGCCCTCATCATCCACAGCGCACAGCACGTAGAGCTGTACCTGATGCTCACCCATCTCGTAAGCAATCAGCTCCGGGGAGGCGGCAGTCGCCTCAATGAGGGCGGCAATCAGCTCCTCATCGGTGGTGGAACGAGCCATGATGCGGCGGCGCTGAATCTTCTCCTCCAGCTCCATGGTCTGCTCGATGCGCTCATTGCGCTGCTTCTCGGCGGTGCGCTCCGCGTCCTGGGCGCGCAGGTATTCGGGGCTATCAGATTCGCCGGTTCCGGCAGGTGCGGGGGCACCGTCCCACATGCCGGTGAGCTTATCGACGGTCCACTCTTCGCTCTCCAGGGCGGCGGCAAGGCGGTCAACCTTCGTGCGGTCGTTCCAGGCGCGCTGCTTATCGGGGTCTTCTGCCTTCACCTCATCGTGCATGCTGCGGGCTTCACGAATGAGGTTCAGGATAGTTGCGGCAACATCGTCGACCGCGGGGTCGTCGCTCTCGCTGGAGTAGACGAGGTCGCCCGCCAGTTCGGCGGAGTGCTCCCCGTACTCGAGGGCGATACGCGCCCAGACGGGGGTGTACCCGGGAAGGATGCTCGAATCATTGTCGAAGCCGTCCGCAAAGTCATGTGCGATGCCGTCTTCAAGATCGCCCGCGAGGTCTTCCGAGAAGTCGCCTGCAGGCTCCTCTATAGACTCAGCGGCAGATGCACCGGCAGGGTCCTCTACAGCATCATCAGCGAAGGCGCGCTGAGACCACGGCGTGACCTGCTCATTCAGCTGATCACCCGCGTTCTCTCGATCCCAATTCTGCTCGTTCTGAGCCATTGATACCTTCCCTTCACACACCCATTCATATGCCCAAACCGGGCACCATACCGGTACGGGTGCGCCCCGTCACTACGTGCGCACCCGTACCACCCCTTACCGGGGCTCATATTTGCTCTTACTGCAGGAACTTCTCGAAGCCCTTCGGCAGGTTCATGCTGGACAGATCCATCTCCTGGTTCTGAGCCTGCTGACCGAATGCAGCACCGGCGCGAGCCTGCTGCGCCTTAGCTGCTGCCGCCTCCTGCGCCGCACGCTTCTGCGGGTTGCCGGAGCGAGCCTTCTTCTTCTTGTTATTGTTCTTCGCGTTCTTACGAGCGCCACCGGCCGCAGCCGCCATACCGGGCATCTGCATACCGCCGGGCATGCCGGGCATCTTGCCCGAAGCGAGCTTCTTCATCATCTTCTGAGCCTGAGCGAAACGCTCCATCAGCTGGTTCACCTCAGACACGGTCACACCCGCACCCTTAGCAATACGGGCACGACGAGAACCGTTAATGATGCGCGGAGCCACACGCTCATGCGGGGTCATGGAGCGAACAATCGCCTCCACGCGGTCAATCTCGCGCTCGTCAAAAGCCTCAAGCTGCTGACGCATCTGAGCCGCACCGGGCATCATCATGAGCAGCTTCTTCATGGAACCGAGCTTACGAATCTGCTGCATCTGAGCCAGGAAGTCCTCAAAAGTGAAGTCTTCCTGATCGATGAACTTCTTCGCCATGCGGTCGGCTTCAGCCTTATCCCACTGAGCTTCAGCCTGCTCAATCAGAGTCAGGATGTCACCCATATCCAGGATGCGGCTTGCCATACGGTCCGGGTGGAACTGCTCAAAGTCAGTGACGTTCTCACCGGTGGACGCGAACATAATCGGCTTGCCGGTCACCGAAGCCACCGACAGAGCCGCACCACCGCGGGCGTCACCATCAAGCTTAGACAGCACCACACCGGTGAAGTCCACACCCTCGTTGAAGGCGTTAGCGGTGTTCACGGCGTCCTGACCGATCATCGCATCGATAACGAACAGAACTTCGTGCGGTTCAATAGCGTCACGAATGTTACGTGCCTGCTGCATGAGCTCAGCATCAACACCCAGACGACCCGCGGTATCGACAATCACCACGTCGTGCAGCTTAGCGCGAGCCTCAGCCACACCGTCACGTGCCACCTGTACGGGATCGCCGGTGGGTACGTCAAACTCGCTGGTCACACCGGGGTGCGGCGCGTACACGGGCACGCCCGCACGCTCACCAACAACCTTCAGCTGGGTCACCGCGTTGGGGCGCTGCAGGTCGGATGCAATCAGCATCGGGGTGTGACCCTGGCCCTTCAGCCAGTGAGCCAGCTTGCCCGCCAGGGTGGTCTTACCGGCACCCTGCAGACCCGCCAGCATGATGATGGTCGGGCCGCTCTTCGCCATGTTGATGCGGCGGGTCGAACCGCCGAGGATGCTCACCAGCTCCTCGTTCACAATCTTGACGATCTGCTGGGAGGGGTTCAGTGCCTCGGAAACTTCCGCACCGAGAGCGCGTTCCTTCACGTGGGCGGTAAATTCGCGGACCACGGGGACGGCGACGTCAGCGTCGAGCAGGGCGCGGCGGATTTCGCGGACGGTTGCATCAATGTCTGCCTCGGAGAGGCGGCCCTTGCCGCGCAGGTTCTTAAAAGTTGCCGTCAAGCGGTCGGAGAGAGAATTGAACACGAGCCGTGATCACTTTCTTAACGTTGAGGTGGCCCCCAGCCGCGAAGGCGAACGGGGATGGTTAGTCAGTCTTTAAGGATACAGGATGCGCGCTTTCTCCCCCGCCTCCGCTGTGGATAAGTGGCGCCGGTTCACCCTGAGCTCAGGATTTATGCCCAGGATTTACACTCAACGTCCCCTCCCGCACCCCTCAGCAAATGCGCGGCAGGTATCAGACTTACCCCCGTGTAGAGGCGCAACAGAAACCCTCAGCAGATGTTCCGCACCCCGCCTCAGCATGCTCAACACGTCAGATAGATTAGATTTTCTAGACAGCCTGGGTTAGAATTCTAAAGGTGTTACGCACAAATGCGTGATACGCCCGAGTGGCGGAATTGGCAGACGCGCCTGACTCAAAATCAGGTTCTTCGGAGTGTGGGTTCGAGTCCCACCTCGGGCACCAACGCAAAAGCGGCGGGAAAGATTCAAGCTTTCCCGCCGCTTTTCTGTATCCGCTTCTGTACCCCACCCGCACATCGGATGCGGCAACAATAAAGGCACAAGAAAGATAAAGACACAATAAAGCTAAAGACGTAAGAAACCGCCGCCCGGCCGTGAGAGTTCACGACCGGGCGGCGGTTCTATATACCTAGCGTGCAGGCTGAGGATTACCCTCAGCTACACATCGAAAAAGATTGGTGAGCGGCTTAGCGCTTGACCTCGTCCTCCTCGTAAGGACGCAGAGCCTCGCGCTCGCCCTCAGCACCGTGGACGCGGTGTACCTGAACCATGTTGGTGGTACCTGCGCGGCCTGCGGGAGCACCGGCAGCAACGACGACCAGGTCGCCAGCTTCTGCCAGACCGTTCTTCAGCAGGTACTCGTCCACGAAATGGAACAGACCTTCCTGATCGGTGATCATCTCAACCTGCTCAGCGTCAACACCCCACAGCATGGACAGGAAGGAGCGAACCTTCGAGCTGGTGGTGAACGCAACAATCGGGGTCTCGGGACGCAGACGTGCCAGACGACGTGCAGAGTCACCGGACTGGGTGAAAGTAACGATGAGCTTTGCGTCCAGCTGGTCAGCGATGTTCACTGCTGCGCGGGTGATTGCGCCACCGCGGGTGCGGGGCTTGCGGTCCAGCTCGGGCACGCGGTACAGGCCGCCCTTTTCGGTATCCTGAACGATTGCAGCCATAGCCTGCAGGGTCAGGATCGGGTACTTACCGACCGAGGTCTCACCGGAGAGCATCACTGCGTCTGCGCCGTCGAGGATTGCGTTAGCGCAGTCAGAAACCTCTGCACGGGTGGGGACGGGGTTGTCGGTCATGGACTCGAGCACCTGGGTTGCCACGATGACGGGCTTTGCCCAGCGGCGTGCCATGTCGATTGCCTTCTTCTGGACGAGGGGAACCTCGGAGAAGGGCAGCTCAACACCGAGGTCACCACGAGCGACCATGATGCCGTCGAACTTGTCGATGATGTCCTGCAGGTTCTCAACAGCCTGGGGCTTCTCGATCTTGGCGATGACGGGTACGCGGATACCCTCTTCTTCCATGATCTTGTGGACGGGGTCAACGTCTGCACCGGTACGGACGAAGGAGAGTGCAATGATGTCTGCACCCATCTTCAGTGCGAAGCGCAGGTCGTTTGCGTCCTTCTCGGTCAGTGCGGGCAGGGAGACTGCTGCGCCGGGCAGGTTGATGCCCTTGTTGTTGGAGATGGGGCCCCCGACGACCACGCGGGTGCGAACGCGGGTGGGGGTTACCTCAATAGCTTCGAGGCGGATCTTGCCATCGTCGAGCAGGAGCTTGTCGCCGAGCTTTACGTCGCCGGGCAGACCCTTGTAGGTGGTGCCACAGATTTCTGCGGTACCTTCAACGTCTTCGGAAGTGATGGTGAAGTCTGCGCCGGGCTCAAGGTATTCCTTGCCGTTTGCGAAACGCTCGAGGCGAATCTTGGGGCCCTGCAGGTCGGCGAGGATAGCAACGTCCTTACCGAGCTTTGCAGACTCTTCACGGATGGTGTCATAGCGTGCCTGGTGCTCGGCGTGGTCACCGTGGCTCATGTTCAGACGGGCGACGTTCAGGCCAGCCTTGATTGCCTCGGAGATCTTCTCGGGGGACTCGATTGCCGGACCGATGGTTGCAACGATTTTTGCGCGCCTCATGTACCTAACCTTTGTGTGTTGTTTTGTGTGACCTCTGAGGGTTCACACTGATTTTCCGGGGAAGACTAACGTCAAATTCCCAATTATTCCCACGTGTTCTAACAAGTAACCACATGCCGGATGCGTGGGACTCTTTCTCAATTATAGGGGTTTTGCGCCCTCTTGGGTATGCTTCTCCCAACTCTTTCCACCGAAGAACTTGTGTTTCACGTCGCATTTTATGCACCCCTTCCCCACCTACTGTTCACCTCACCCAAACCCACCTCACAGTCCCCGCGCCTCCATGTTGCCCAGAAAGTAAATTAGGGTGCTTTTTACCTATAGAAAATGGGCACTGTGCAATATTTAGTCACACTCGAGAACCTTCGGGCGTGTTTCAAAAACATAGAGACACTCAGAGTGGGCTATGAGAAGATAGATAGGGCATCCAAGGGCTGGGCGATTTCACATTTTCGCGCGCCTAGCCTATATTGGAACCCATAATTAGTATTTGAAATGCGAAATATATCTGGAAGGTTCACAGATGACTACTCGCGTGCTGATTATCTTCGGCTCCACCTACGGCTACACCGAACAGTACGCCACCTGGCTGGCAGAAGATCTGCGTGCGCTCCCGCAGGCTCCCGAAGTTGAGACTATCCCCGCCTCCAAGGTCACTCCCGAGCAGGCAGAGACATTCGATGCTTTCGTCATTGCCGGCAGCGACTACGGTGGATTCCTCAACGGCGCACCGGCACTTCGCAAGAAGATCCTGCCGATTATTGCGCCCAAGAAGAACCGCACCGCCTTCTTCACCGTCTCCTTCACCGGTGAGTACTCGAAGAAGCTGCTGGACAAGGCCGTCGCCAAGAGCTACACCCCCGAACTGACCGAAGGTCGCCCCGTCTACCACCTGCGTGGCGGTATCGACTTTGACAAGATTTCGCTGGCTCACAAGACCGCTCTGAAGGGCCCGGTCCGCGCATGGCTCATGGCCAACCCGAACCCCAACGAGGGCATCAAGCAGATGCTCGAATGCTACAAGACCGGCAAGGCTGAGTACATCGACCGCGAGACCCTCAAGCCGCTGGTCGAGGACATCGCCAAGTTCCTCTAAGCCCTCGAAATTTTAAAAAATTCGAGGAAAAATAAACTTTCGCCTCTTCCCTCCCGATCTTTCAGCCGGACACCAGAACCTGAAAGAGCGGGCGGGAAGAGCCGAGAAAAACGTGCCAACAGGCACCATATACGTGGTCGATGACTCTTCATCTCTCCTGCATCGACCATGAAACTCCGGGTGCCGGTGCGAGGCCGCGCCAAATACAGTACCCGGAACATGAGGGGTGGGTCTTTGTGTGTGCGGCCCACCCCTTTCCTTATGCCCAAAAGCCGACTCAAAAGTCGCAAGAGGCACCGCCCGGCGCATCAGCACCCGACTGCATCCCGGCAACGTAGCTCTAGATGCTGCAGCCTACCCTGGACAACGAACCGACGCAGCAACACCCCAATACAGCGGTCCACAGAGTGAAATTCGCAACGCCTCGGCGTGTCGCGTGCCTAAAATTTTGTCCCAAAAACTTGAGCCAATAAATGCACCGACAAGCCACAAAGTAAAACAGACACCCCAAAGATTCCAGGTTACTGTGCACTCTGCGAAAGATATGCCGCCAGAATGACACCCCAAATCATTGCGCACATCGGTGCAGGTACCGTACGCTGTTAGCTGTGTCAGCCGCATGACATACCCGGCAACCGACACACATCACTTCAACTACCCACATATTCACTCGTGTCAGAAGCCCCCACACAGGGCCACATCGACACATCCACCTCTCAAACACAGGCAAAATCTATGAAGAAACTCCAGACTGCCGCACGCTCCGCGGCAGCCCGCTCCATCATGGCGTCCGCAGGTGCACTCTCCCTGGTCGCCGCATCCCTCACCTCCGTTCCCGCAGCCTTCGCCGCCCCCAGCGCGAGCGTAGCCGCAGAGGTCAACCCCAATGCCTCCTACGAGGAGCTCACCTACGCCCCCGCCCCGGATGCATCCCTGGTCGAACGCTCCAACCCCGCCATGGGTGCGGGCGAGCGCGAACGCCTGGGCACCGCCAACGCGCGAACCGGCGCCACCTCCCCCGCTTCTACCGCAACTCTGAGCGGTATTTCCGCGACCCAGAGCTCCGCGCAGGGTCTGGGAGCTGGTCGAGCTCCGGCAGCCGGTCAGGCACTGGCACAGGGCCGCTCCGCATGGACCCCCTCCGGCGGCACCCTCGGTATGGACGTCTCCTCGCACCAGCAGAACGTGGACTGGGCGAGCGCCTACGCCGCAGGTTCCCGCTTCGCCTACGTGAAGGCAACCGAGGGCACCTACTACACCAACCCCTACTTCGGTCAGCAGTACAACGGCTCGGCGCAGGTCGGCATGGTGCGCGGCGCCTACCACTTCGCAAACCCCCGCACCTCCTCGGGTGCCGATCAGGCACGCTACTTCGTGCAGAATGGTGGCGCGTGGACTGCCGACGGCCAGACCCTGCCCGGCCTGCTGGACATCGAGTTCAACCCCTACCCCGCCTACGGCAACACCTGCTACAACATGACCCCGGCGCAGCTGACCACCTGGACCCGCGACTTTGTGGACACCTACCGTTCACTGACCGGTCGCGCCCCGATGGTGTACACCGCAACCTCCTGGTGGTCGCAGTGCGTGGGTTCGCAGCAGTTCAGCTCCCTGACCCTGCACCTGGCGAGCTACTCCACCGTGGTCGGCGCTATCCCTGCAGGTTGGAGCGGCTACGACATTTGGCAGTTCACCGACTCGGGCCCGTTCGTGGGTGACTCGAACTTCTTCCCCGGCACCGTGAACGACCTGCAGGTTCTGGCAAAGAACCCGAAGGCGGTACACCGCAACTGGTCGAACGGCCAGGATCGCGCAGCGGAAGACCGTTCGGCAGAAGACCGCGCGGTACAGGATTCGAACGTGGTGACCACCGCGACCGGCTCGATTGATATTCGCACCGGCATCGGCAGCTACTGGAATAAGAATCGCTCCTTCTACGGCAACCCGATTGGCACCGAGTACTCTCTGGGTCACGGCGTGTATGCGCAGAAGTTCACCAACGGCAAGACCATCTACTGGACGAACTCTCACGGTTCGCACTGGCTGGTCACCAACGGCGGCCTGGATTATAAGTTCCGCTCGGACGTGGCACGATTCCGCGGCCTGACCACCGACGAGGAAACCCGCTCCGACACCATCGCGGTCTCCTTCGCCAACGGTGAGGGTGGCTACTGGTCCAACGCATACGGAACCCACATCCTCAACGAGCGCGGCGCCATCTATGCAACCTGGCGCAAGGCAGGCATGAAGGGCGCGCCCACCACTGACGAGCAGAATCTGGGCAACGGCATCATCAAGCAGGAATTCACCGGCAGCACCACCTACGTGTGGTCCGCACAGACCGGCACCCACCACCTGCACACCGGCGGCGCGTTCTACCACCGTTTCCTGCAGCACCGCGGCACCTGGGGTGCACCGGTGACCGACGAAACCGCCACCTCCACGGGTGCTCAGGTGCGATTCGCTTCCGGCAAGGTGCTGCTCTGGTCGGATGCGTACGGTGCGTACGAGACCAACGGTAACGGCGCAATCTTCAAGCACTGGGAGAAGAATACCGCTCGCTACGGTGCGGCACGCGGCGACGAGTCCTACGCGAACGGCGTGTACTACATGGACTTTGAGCGTGGCACGATCCGCTGGACCGCGCGGCGCGGTATCTACTAAGAGCGTGGCATTTACTCAACGGCGCGGCAGCTAATAAACACTGCAACGCGCATATAAAAACGAGGGGCACCTGGCAGAGGTGCCCCTCGTTCTTTTGCTACAGGAAGCATCTTCTGAACAACACAAATCAAGATGCGTTCTGCAGCGGGTGGGTTACCGAGTGAGTAGAGAACCCGGCTATGTTACCCGTGCCGGCAGGTAAATTTATAGCGTGGCGGGCGAACCACCACGAAGTCATGCAATGTCCTAAAAGCCCCGGATTAGTGTGGCGGACATAATCCCCATTGACCATGTCCGTGGGGCCCACACTAATCGTTGGTGAGACCTCACCCCGAAGGTGTCTAGAGGGGCGCCTGACCGGAAGTAAGGACTCAACGGTGAATAACGGCACGGTACGAAGATGCTGAAATTCACCCGGGTATGGCGTTCCGTAAGAAGGAATCGATATCTAGGAGGGCCGAAACCTTCACACGTCATATCCCGTTACATCTAGGGTAGGTGTAGCGACGTGCGAAACCTATCTCTTCGGCAAATATTACGCTTCAATCAATGGTTGAATGTTTTCAATACAAGTATGCATTTTGAGGCCTATAGATGTCAAACAAAATGCTATATTGAACTAATTTTGTGAAAATTTTGAGATATTCCCCGATATTTTCAAAAATAAATTCCCGCGTATATTACGTTTAGGTGCCTAGTACTCACAGAGGTTTTCAGCTCCTCACGATAACGGCTCTCAAAACTCGGAACCTAAAACGCCGCGTTAAAAACACTAAGGCGCACCCCGCGTCGTATGCACAGCAGAAAGAGTACCCCTACTCCCCCGCCACACGGGATGCGCCCTAGGCGCTATAACCATCGAAACTACCGGCAAGACCCCAGCCGAGTGAGACCTTGAAGCCCTACCGGGCGCCTCGACCCATCCGCTAGCTTAGAGGCTAGCGAAGTCCAGAACCATACGGCCGGTAATCTTACCCGCCGCCATTTCCTCGAAGACAGCCGGTGCCTCGTCAACCTCACGCAGCTGAACCACCGGAACCACGATGCCGTCAGCACCGAACTGGAATGCCTCCGCCAAATCCTGACGGGTACCCACCAGGGAGCCCACCACGCGGATGCCGTCCAGAATAATCTTCACAATGGACAGCTCCATCATCTCCGAGGGCAGACCAACAGCCACCACGGAACCGCCCGCACGAACCGACTCGACAGCCTGGTTGAACGCAACCTTCGATACCGCGGTCACCACAGCAGCGTGAGCGCCACCGCCGGTCAGCTCGCGAATACGAGCCGGAACATCCTCAACCTCACGGCCGTTGATGACGTGATCAGCACCGGTCTCACGAGCCAGAGCCAGCTTGTCGTCATTGATATCAACAGCGATAACCTTGGCGCCGAAAACCTTCTTAGCGTACTGAACAGCCAGGTTGCCCAGACCGCCAGCGCCGTAAGCAACCAGCCACTCACCGGGGCGAACCAGCGACTCCTTAATTGCCTTGTAGGTGGTCACACCAGCGCAGGTAATGGAGCTTGCCTGTGCCGGGTCAAGGCCCTCGGGAACCTTCACAGCGTAATCAGCGGTCACCAAGGTGTACTCACTCATGCCGCCATCAACCGAGTAGCCTGCGTTCTTCACCGAACGGCACAGGGTCTCACGGCCCGAGGTGCAGTACTCACAGTGGCCGCAGCCCTCGAAGAACCAAGCCACCGACACGCGGTCCCCTTCCTTCAGGGACTCAACGCCCTCACCGACCTTGACGACACGGCCGATGCCCTCGTGGCCCAGAATACGACCCGGAACCTCACCGAAATCACCGGAAGCCACGTGCAGGTCAGTGTGGCACACGCCCGAGTACTCAATCTTCACAAGCGCCTGGCCGTAACCGACAGCCGGAACGGGAACCTCACGGACAACAACCGAACCGTCAACCTTCTCAGGGACAACAACAGCCTTCATGGTTTCCTTGCACATGACCTAAACTCCTTAGTCATCGGTGGCCGCGCTCAAGCCGCAATCTGCAATCTGCGCTGTGCAACCTAGCGGGGTGAGCGCGCGTATTCTTTACATTTCCACCGTAAAATGATGAGCCGCCAATCTAAAGGACCTTCCCCGAATATGACAGAGGGGTTAGATAGAGGCGTTCTCACGAGCAAGGATGAGCTTTCGATAAGGTCCATTCCGACCAATGCGCTAAACCGCCAAAGGTTGATATGACGCTATGACGAAACAACACAGAAGATGAGAATGCCTCCCAAACAAGCGGCTTGGGAGGCACTCAGAAAAAATTTAAATATTAAGTTTGAGGCGCATACCACCCTAAAGAAAGGGTTCAATCTACACCTATACGATTCCTACAGGCACATAGGAACTCTTAGCCGATGAGACTTAGCTGCCTAGAAGCAGAAAGCAACCTCAATATAGCCAGCGCCGCGCTCACCCGGACCATTCGGAGCGTTCAACGCCCAACCCAGATCCATGATGCGCACCGTAGAATCCATGAACGTACCGCCGCCAGCACCACCGCCAGCCAGCTGCACCGAACCCACCGCATAGCGGGCACGAGCCGAATCGTTATTCCACTTCTGCGACACCACACGAGCCGAAACGCTCAACGCAGCACCGGAGCCGCCGCCGCCATAACCGGCGCCGCCGCCTCCAGAAACCACCGACTGGTAGCCGTTAAACAGCTCGCCAGCGTTCGACGGGCGGTTATCGGTACCCTCCGGGGTCTGATCCCACTGGTACGAATAGCTCGCCACACCATCGGCACCCTTCGCACGGAAACCGCTCGCACCCGCCGCACCGGCAGTCGCAGTGCTCACCAGCTTCTGAGTGGAGGTGCTCGAAAAACCAATCACCGAACCATCAACAGTCGGCGGGTTCAGCTTCTCACCGCCAGCACCGCCCACACCACCGGCGGCACCCGAACCCGGGTTCACCGTCAGAATCGGATTAGACTGCGCCTCATACGAGGTGAAACCAACAAAACCGGGCGAACCGTCGCCGTCACCCGAACCAGCGCCACCACCGGTGCTGAACTGGTGCTCGCCACCGGAGCTATCAAGCGAATAGTGCGCAGTCGGGCGCACAGCACCCGCCTTCGCGGGATTCGGCAAAACCGTCGCATACGACGCCAGCACACCGGCACCGCCGCCGCCACCGGCAACAATCATCGGCACGCCATCCACCTCAATAGCGGACGAACCACCGCCGGACGCCGAATACAGCACAGCACTCATGCCACCGCGGCCCGTCACACCGCCAGAAATGCGGGTCAAATCATTAATCGCAGAAACAACGTTCGCAGGAACCGGCGAAGAAGCCTTCGAAGAGCCGCCCACACCGTAGCCGTCGCCACCCTCAGCGGGCTTCAGCTCACCATTACCGATACCGCCCGAACCGGCAGTCAGAGTAATAGTCTGGCCGCCGCGCACAGCCATAGAACCCTCCACCATGGCACCGGAACCGGCATCAGCCACAGTGTAGTTCGTGCCGCCAGCACCGCCCACAGCGGTAAAACGCATACGCTTAGCACCCGCAGGAACCGTCAGCACGGCAACCTTCTTCACGCCGTCACCGGCAGTGATCATCGTCGAATCCTCGTAAGGTCCGGTGCACTCGCCTTCCTCATCAGAAGCCGCATACGCCGGAATCACCGACGACGCCACAACAACCGGGGCAGCCCACGCCGCACCAGCCACCAGGCGGCGGCGAGACAGACCAGGGCGAGAAGAAGGAGAAACGGGGCGCAAAGAATCGCCGGCAGAAGAGCTCACGATAAAAATCCTGTACGTTGAGTGGGTGTTTCTAAACGCAGACGCGACGGGCGTTCAAAGAGCCTCATACTCCTTACGCGGAGCCTCATGCCCCTTACGCGGGCACCCGCCACACGCAATACCTCTATTATGCCTTCTCAACAGCCCAAATCCACGCAGGGCACCGGCACGTGCCACCATGAGAACATCCACCAGCAAGAAACAGACAGCAAGCACAAATAGCGGGCACAAAAAACCGCCGGACGGGGGGCGCTCCCCCGTCCGGCGGTTTTTCTATGAAATTTAGATAGAGCTAGAAGATGAAAGCTAGGAGCCCTTCGTCGAAGACTCCGAAGAGTCAGAATCCTCGGCGGGCTCTGCCTTCTCAGATGCCTTCTCTTCAGCGCCATCTGCAGGCTCATCTGCGGCAGGCTTCGGAGCAATCTCTGCAGGAGCCGGCTCAATACCCGCAGCAGCCTTCGCCACAGCACGACGACCAGCCACCACAAAACCAGCAGCACCCAGCAGAACCAGCAGCAGAGCAGTCCACACGTGAATACGAACGCCCCAGAGCATCTCCGAGGTATCAATACGCAAGAACATCTCAATGAAGAGGCGACCCACGCCGTAGTAGAACACGTACAGCCACAGGGTCTGACCCAGCTTCAGCACGCCCTTACGGCTCAGCCACAGCAACAACGCCACGCCCAGCAGGTTCCACAGCGACTCGTACAGGAACGTCGGATGGAACAGCGTGCCGGCCGGATACTGCGAGGGGAAATTACCGCTCGAGGTGCTAATCTCCAGACCCCACGGCAGAGTCGTCGGCTTGCCGAACAGCTCCTGGTTGAACCAGTTACCCCAGCGGCCAAACGCCTGAGCCAGCAGAATACCCGGCGCTACCGCATCCGCAAAAGCAGGGAAATTCATGCCATAGCGGCGGCAACCGTACCAGGCGCCCAACGCACCGACCGACACGGCACCCATAATGCCGATGCCGCCCTCCCAAATCTTCAGGAAAGCCCACGGATCAGCAACATTCGGACCGAAATAGCTACCCGGGTCAGTAATCAGCACATGGTAGGCGCGGGCACCAATAATGCCCGCCGGAATAGCCCACATCGCCACGTCAAAAACGCGCTCAGGGGTACCGCCCGCCGCCTTCCAACGGCGAGAACCCAACCACAAGCACACCGCCATACCCGCAAGAATACACAGGGCGTAGAAATGCACACGGAACGGGCCCAGCTGCAGGTACGAAACACTCGGAGAGGGAATCGAAGCCAGCACGTTAGCTACCGGCACGCTCGCCAGCGACAGCACATCAGACATTAGCCTTCACGCCCCGCCAGCTCACGGGTCAGCTTAGCCACCGCCTCAACACCGCCAGAAGCCAAAGCCTTCACCAGCGCAGTACCGACAATCACGCCGTCCGCATACTCGCCAATCTCCTCAACGTGGGCACGCGTCGAAACGCCCAGACCCACGCACGCACGAGGCGCACCGGCAGCCTTAATGTCCGCAACCAGGGTGCGAGCCGCCTCCGACACGGAGGTGCGGGCACCGGTCACGCCCATCACCGACACGGCGTACACGAAGCCGCTCGACGCCTTCGCAATAGTCGCCAGACGCTCCGGCGAAGAAGACAGCGCGGCAAGGAAAATACGATCCAGACCGTACTCGTCAGAAGCCTCAAACCACGACGACGCCTCATCAGGCACCAGATCCGGGGTAATCATGCCCGCGCCACCGGCAGCCGCCAAATCACGCGCAAAATTCTTCACACCGTACGCCAGAACCGGGTTCCAGTACGTCATCACGACAACCACTGCATCGGTAGCCTCGGTAATGCGGCGGACCGCCTCAAACAGCTGAGGAAGCTTGAAACCGTTCTCCAGCGCCACGCCGGTAGCCTTCTGAATCACCGGGCCATCCATGACCGGATCAGAATAAGGCACGCCCAGCTCAATAATGTCCGCGCCGTTATTGCCCAGAGCAATCGCCGCGTCAATCGACTCGTCCAGGGTCGGAAAGCCCACCGGCAGGTAGCCAATCAGCGCCGCACGGCCCTGCTTCTCGCACTCAGCCAAACGAGCCGCCAGAGGCGACTGCGCATTCGGAGCGGGGAAAGAACCATCCAGCACCGTAAAAGGTGCCGCCTGAGAAATAGCGTCCTGGTAGCTCATTACTTAGCCTCACTTTCAGCCTGTGCGTTCTGTGCAGCGGATGCGGCAGCTTCCTTATTACCGGTCATCAGGGTCGAGGACGGAATCGCCTTACCCAGACCGAACCACTTCAGTGCGGTCTCCATGTCCTTATCGCCACGACCGGACAGGCAGACAATCATCGTCTTCTCGCGTGCCGCCTGCGGATCCTCAGCAGCCCAACGCTGGCACACGCGCAATGCGCCCGCCAGAGCGTGCGAGGACTCAATCGCCGGAATAATACCCTCGGTGCGGCAGAGCAGGCGCAGAGCGTCCATCGCCTCGGTATCAGTCACCGGCTCGTAGGTCACGCGACCAATATCGGACAGGTAGGAGTGCTCAGGACCCACACCCGGGTAATCCAGACCAGCAGAAATCGAGTGGGACTCAATGGTCTGGCCGTCCTCATCCTGCATCAGGTAGGTCATCGCGCCGTGCAGCATACCCGGGCGGCCCAGAGTAATGGTCGCCGCGTGACGGCCGGTCTCCACGCCGTCGCCGCCAGCCTCAAAACCGTAAATCTCAACCGAAGCATCGTCCAAGAACGCGTGGAACAGACCAATCGCGTTCGAACCGCCACCCACGCAGGCAGCAATACCATCGGGCAGGCGGCCAGTCTCAGCCAGAATCTGCTCGCGCGCCTCCTCACCGATAGCGTCGTGGAAGAAACGCACCATCGCCGGGAACGGGTGCGCACCCGCAGCGGTACCCAGCAGGTAGTGGGTGTTCTCAACGTTCGAAACCCAGTCGCGCAGCGCCTCATTAATGGCGTCCTTGAGGGTGCGGGAACCGTTCTGAACCGCAATCACCTTCGCGCCCAGCAGCTGCATACGAGCCACGTTCAGCGACTGACGCTCAGTGTCTTCCTCACCCATGTAGACCACGCACTCCATACCGAAGAGCGCAGCCGCGGTAGCAGTCGCAACACCGTGCTGACCCGCACCGGTCTCAGCAATCAGACGGGTCTTACCCATACGCTTAGCCAGCAGAGCCTGACCAATCACGTTATTAATCTTGTGGCTACCCGTGTGGTTCAGGTCCTCACGCTTGAGGAACACACGCGCACCAGCATGCTCAGAGAACTTCGGAACCTCAGTCAGCAACGACGGACGGTTCGAATACTCAGCAGAAAGACGCTGGAACTCAGCAATGAACTCGGGGTCGTTCTTCGCCTCGTTAAAGGTTGCCTCCAGCTCATCCATGGCGGCAATCAGCGACTCGGGCATCCACCGCCCGCCGTACTCACCAAAATAGGGGCCGGGGGCATTCTTCAACGACTCGCCGTTGAGGAAAGCATCTGCCAGGTTCTCGCTCATCACTATTCCTTCCCTGGATGGTTGCCGCCGGATGCGCACCGCGGGTAGGGCGGGGCATCAGGCCTGATCACAGCGAAACACCACGCTAACCGCGAATAGGTGGGCGGTGTTCGCACATATCCCCCTATAGTACCCGGGCGCAGGCAGTGACCTGTACCCCGGGGTGCACATGACCATTCCTAGGACATGTGACGTTCGCCGGGGTGGGTGCGCGGCGAGCTACAGCAGCTCGCGCAGCTCCTCCATCTGCTGAGAAAGCACCGTCGACACGCCACCGCGCATCGACACCCCGTACAGGGTCTCCGCAATCTGCATCGTGCGCTTCTGATGCGTCACCACAATCAGCTGCGAACGCTCCCCTAGCTCACCAATTACCTGCAGCAGGCGCGAGAGGTTACGGTCATCCAGCGCCGCCTCAACCTCATCGAGGGCGTAGAACGGCGACGGGCGAGACATATAAATCGCAATCAATAGCGCCAGCGAAGCAAGCGAACGCTCACCGCCAGACAGCAGCGACAGACGCTTAACCTTCTTACCCGCCGGGCGTGCGTGAATCTCCACGCCCGAATTCAGCGGATCGGAGGGGGCGTCCAGCTCCAGGTGGCCCTCGCCTCCCGGGAACAGGGTCTCAAAGATGCGGCGGTAGTGGGTGTTAATGTCCTCCATCGCGGCGGTGAACACCTCCGCAATGTGGCTGCTGACCTCGTCCATGACCGTGTTCAGGTCGCGGCGGGTCGCCTTCAAATCCTCAATCTGCTGGTTCAGGTAGGCGTGGCGTTCAGAAAGCGCCTCGTACTCCTCCAGCGCCAGCGGGTTAATGGCACCCAGCGCCTCCAGTTCGGCGCGGGTTGCCTTGAGGCGAGCGCGCACGCTCTCGGTGGGGGCTTCGGTAGTCTCTGATGCCGTTTCGGTAGCAGTATTTTCGGAAGCCGCGTTTTCGGAGGCGGCGTTTTCGGATGTCTCCCCTGCGGGCACGTCAACCGGCAGCTGCTCGGAGTACTCCTCCTCCAGCTGCTCCAGGGTCAAACCGGTCACCAGGCGGGCACGCTCAGCCAGCGCCTGCACACGCTCCTGCACGCGTGCCGCCTCCGTCTGGGTGCGCGCCAGCAGGGTCAGCGCCGCCGCGTGCGCCGCCTGCAAATCCTGCACCTCATCGTTCGTGCTGGTCAGGCCCTCCTGGGCGTTCTTCAGGGCGCCGCTCAGCTCGTGTAGCTGCTGCTCACGCTCGCTCACCTGCTCGGCAAGCACCTCGCCCAGACGCTGGGCGCGGCGCTCAATGGTCGCCGCGGGAGCCTGCTCTCCCGTGCCCGCCAGGTAGGAATCCTCGCGGGTGCGTGCCGACTCGTAGGCGGTGCGCGCTTCGGCTACGGACTCCTCTGCGGCGGTGAGGCGCTCGTTCAGTCGGGCGCGCTCATTCTGAATGTTCTGCGCGGAGGCTTCCAGGGACTCCGCCTGGGCGCGGGCGCGGGCATGCTCGGCGCTCGCCACGCCCGCCGCCTTCGCCGCCTCACGTTCCGCTTCAACCGCCGATTCTGCCGCGGTCTGAGCCTGCTGAACGGTCTGCTCGGCTTCGTCCAGTTCGGCGCGGGTGCGGGTCACGACCTGGGATGCGGCGCGGTATGCGGCGGCAAGTTCCAGGGGGCTGGCGCCTTCAGCCGGGTAGAGCAGGCTGTAGCGGGTGTGCTCGGTGCCTGCGGGGTCAAAAATACGCCAGATAGTGCGCTGACCTGCGAGGGTATTCTCTGCGAGCAGGTGCAGGGCTTGCTCTGCGGAGGCGGCATCCGGCGCGAACAGCACGCCTGCCAGGCGCTCACCCAGCGCCGCGGTGACGCGCGCTAGGGCGTGCTCGTCGATGCCGGCGAGCGCGGCGGCGTCCTCGCTGAGCGGTTCAATCATCTCGGTGGCCGGGCGGATACCCAGCTCGCGCAGCTCGGTGGCGCAGGATTCGGGCAGGGTGGTTTCGGGCAGTTCTGTTGAAAGTTCCGTCGCGGCAGATTCGCTGCTTTCATCACCCTTATCACCGCGCAGCTGTGACACCTCGGCGCCCTCAACCGGCACGCTCAACACCGCGGTCGCCAGCGAGGTCAGCGCCGCAGACGCCGCACGCGCGTACTCGGGGTCAATCTGCACGGCATCCAGCACGCGCAGCAGGCTCGCGCCTTCGCTCGAAGAATCCATGAGCTCGCCGGTCTCGGGGTCGAACACCGCCTCGGCAGATTCAGCGTCCAGTTCGGCGGGTGCTTCGCCCAGGCTCTGGCCCAGCGCCTCACGCAGGGTTGCGGCACGCTCAGCCGCCGCCGCGTAGGCGCGGGTCGCCTCCACCGCAGCGGCGCGGGCGGCATCCAGCCGGGCCTGCGCGCGGGCACGAGACTGCGCCGCCTCACCCGAGGCACGCTCAGTCTGCGCCACCTCGGACGCCGCCTTCTCAACGTTCTTCAGCGCCGTATCGTAGCGCTCTTCAAAGCTGGCGTAGCTTTCAACCGCGCGCTCTGCCTCTTCGCGGCGTTCCTCCAGCAGTTCCAGGGCGCGTTCGTATCCGGCGCGGGCGGCAGCGGTCGCCTCGGTCAGTTCCACACGGTAGGTGCGCACGCGCTCGGCGGCGATGGACTGCACGGTGCGCACGCGCGCGGCGGACTCGCGCAGAGTCGACACAGCCTTCTGGCAGGCGGTGACCTCGGCGTTCAGGCGGTTCTGCTCCTGCTGATGCTTCGCGGACGCGGCGCGCGCCGCCTCCAGCTGTTCTTTCAGGGTTTCAGCGCGGCGGGTACCTTCCGCTTCGGAGGCGAGTGCCTGCGCCTGCTCAGCCTGCAGAACACCCAGCTGACGAGCCAAAAGTACCGCCTCCAGCTGGCGGATGCGCGCCTGTAGCTGGCGTGCAGTCGCGGCGGATTCTGCCTGCTCGCTCAGCGGTTGCAGCTGCGAATCCAGCTCGGCAACCAGGTCGCTCAGGCGGGTAACGTTCGATGCCACAGACTCCAGCTTGCGGCTGGTCTTCTCCTGGCGGCGGCGGTACTTGACCACGCCCGCCGCCTGCTCAATCATGTCGCGGCGCTGCTGCGCGGTGGCGTGCAGGACCGCATCCAGCTGTCCCTGGCCAACGAGCACGTGCATCTGCTGGCCCAGACCCGCCTCCGAGAGCAAGTCCTGAATGTCGGCAAGGCGCGCCGGGGAGCCATTAATCTCGTACTCGCTGCCGCCGGAGCGGAACATGGTGCGCGAAATCTGCACCCGATCAGCGGGAATGCTGAGGGTGCCGTCAGAATTATCGAAAGTCAGGGTGACTTTGGCGCGGCCCAGGGGCGCACGCTGGGCGCCGTCGCCCGAACCAACCTCGCCGGAGCCCGCGAAGATAACGTCCTTCATGCTGCCGCCGCGCAGGCTCTTAGCGCCCTGCTCGCCCATAACCCAGGCGAGCGCATCCAGCACATTGGATTTGCCGGAGCCGTTGGGTCCGACCACCGCGTTAATGCCGGGGGTGAACTCAAAAGTGGTGGCGGAGGCGAAAGACTTGAACCCGCGCAGGGTCAGCGACATCAGGTGCACAAGGGGCCTTTCTGCAGAAGAACTGGTGTGTGCCGGGCACGTTCTGTGGTGCATGGCGGCATCCCTCTAGTGTACGCGGTGCGGCCGGCGGGCGGCGTGAACGTGCACGGGGTGAAGAGGGTTCAAAGTTCCTCATTATGCATCATCTTACGCGCGGGGTGAACGGGCGCGTTCATATTGGGTCTACGGATACGGGTTCGCCCGGTCGGTGCGGTAGATTGGAATGAGCATCACGAATTCTGCGGGGCCGCTGTTCGCATCCCCGCGTTTTTCTATGTATCCCACTGACTTCTATTTTCAAGGGCCACACCATTGTTGAATGCATCCGCCGATAAGGTCGGCACGAACTCTGACATTCGCCACGCTAATGCAGCTCTGCTGTCTATTACCCATGAGCTGCCTCCGGAGGTCGTCACGAGCGACTACTTCGATGAGCAGCTGGCCCAAACCTATAAGCGTCTGCGTATGCCCAAGGGCCTGCTGGAGCGCCTTGCCGGTATTAGCACTCGCCGCGGCTGGGCTGAAGGCCAGACCTTCGAGGACGGCGTGGTTGCCGCAGCCGAGAAGGCTATTGCGGAGGCGGGTATTGACCGCTCCCAGATTGGCTTGCTGATTAACGCTTCGGTGACTCGCGATAACTTTGAGCCCGCCGTATCGGTGGGTGTGCACGACCGCCTGGACCTGCCGCGTCACGCCCTGAACTTCGATATTACAAACGCCTGCCTGGGCTTTGTGAACGCGATGACTGTCGCCTCCACCATGATTGATGCGGGCGCTATCGACTACGCCCTGATTGTCGCTGGCGAGGACCCCTCCCCGTGGCACCGTACCGCGGTGCGCATCCTGAACAACCCCGATTCGACCCGCGAGGATGTGCTGGCGCAGTTCGCGACCCTGACCCTCGGTTCGGGTGCAGCGGCGGCTGTGATTGGTCGCGCTGACCGCCACCCGGAGGGCCACCGCATCGTCGGTTCGGTATCCCGCGCGGGCACTGAGCACCGTAACCTGTGCATCGGTGGCGAGGCGGATCAGGGCATGAACACTGACGCCGAGGGCCTGCTCAAGCACGGCCTGGAGCTGGTGGCGCAGGCGTGGGAGCAGGCGCATCAGGACGGCTGGGAGTGGAACGACATGACCTCCTACGTGACTCACCAGATTTCTAACGCCCACACGAACGCCATTATTGAGGCGGTCGGTATTGAGCGTGAGCGCATCCCCCTGACTTTCCCGAAGTGGGGCAATGTGGCTGCGGCGGCTCTGCCGATGACTCTCGCCGAGTGCGCGCCGACTTACAAGGAGGGCGACCGTATTCTGTGCATGGGTGTGGGTTCTGGTCTGAACACTGCCCTGCTTGAGATTCAGTGGTAGCCCCTTAGCAGGCGACCCTAGCTGGCAGCTCTTAACCGGCTGCTCTTCACCTTTGTGCGGTAGACATTCACCGATTCGATCCGGAAGGATTCCCAGTATGCGCCATTTGAATTTCCCTAAGGCTCAGCCTCCCTACAATCCGGAGGAATGGGCGGGCGTGAACCCGCGCTACTCCCACCTTCTGGAGGTGCCCACCACCGCCCCCATTGAGCAGCGGGCGCAGCAGGCTGGCGCGCGCCGCTGGCACTACCTGGATAACCTTCCGGTGCTGGTCGAGCAGGGTTTGGAGCCGATTGGCACGATTCTGTGCGTGCACGGTAACCCGACCTGGTCGTACCTGTGGCGTACCGTGCTGGATGCGGGCGTGAATGAGCGCGCCCCGTGGCGTGTGGTTGCGGTTGATCAGATTGATATGGGTTATTCGGAGCGCACCCACCTGGATTTGGAGGGTGAGCGCCGCACCCTGACCGACCGTATCGCTGACCTGGGGGATTTCACGAAGGCACTCGGCCTGGATGAGACCGATAAGCCGCTCGTGACCCTCGCCCATGACTGGGGTGGGCTGGTGTCCTTTGGTTGGGCACTGGAGCATCGTGAGATTCTTTCGGGCGTGATGCTGACGAACACCGCGGTCTACCATGACGGCATTGAGAATATCCCTGCCGCCCTGCGCCTGGCGTTGGGTGTGCACGAGTGGGGTACTCACGATTCGACAGCGTTTATTGATGTGACCTTGGGTTTGGCTCAGAATGAGGGCCGCCTGCCCGCGCCGGGTTCTGCCGGTGCCGGGGCGCTTGATGGTGCCCTGCCGCAGCCGGTGGGTCAGCAGCCCAAGCGCCTGTACCCGAGCCCTCTGAACGAGGCGATTTACCGTACGTACCGTGCGCCGTACGCTCATTCGGCGTGGCGTGAGGGTGTGCGTAATTTTGTGGGTGATATTCCGACCGGCACCGATATTCCTTCCTATACGCCGATGCAGCGTATTGCCGAGCAGATCCGTGACCTGGATGTGCCCGCGTTCTTCCAGTGGGGTACGAAGGACCCGGTGTTCCAGCGCCGCTACCTGTTCGACCTGATGGAGCGCATGCCGCAGGCGAAGGTGCACCGCTACGAGAAGGCCTCGCACCTGGTCATTGAGGATTACGATATTGCCACCCCCATGATTTCGTGGCTTGCGCAGACTTTCGGCACAAGGGAGGATGGCGCTCTGGTGCCCCCGCACAACGTTGAGGCGGAGCATCGTGCCGCCCGCGCGCGCCGCCACGGTCTTACTACCGCTGAGGGTGTTGAGGGTGCTGTTCCCGCGGCGTTCCGCCCCATGCTCGCTGCCCTGACTGAACGCGCCAACGACGCCTCCACCGCCGTGGTGGATATGGACCCCAAGGGCGACGGCACCTCCGTTTCTGTGACCCTGACCTGGGCTGAGCTGAACCAGCAGGTCAACGCCGCCGCGACCCGCCTGCATGCTCTGGGTGTGCGTCCGGGCGACCGCGTGAACCTGATGGTGCCTCCGGGTGCCCGCCTGACCACCCTGATTTACGCCTGCATGAAGCTGGGCGCTGTCATTGTGGTGGCTGATACCGGTCTGGGTATTCCGGGTCTGACTCGCGCGTTGAAGGGCGCTAACCCGAGCTTCCTGGTGGGTATTCCCGCCGCGCTCAGTGCCGCCCGTACCCTGCTGTGGCCGGGTGTGCGTATTTCTGTGGAGCCGCTGGGTTCGGTGCAGGAGAAGCTGTTGGGCGTTGCCGGTTCGGTGTTTACCGCGCCCGCCGCTGACGGTACTCCGGGTGCGCCGGTGCCCACCCCGACCGTGGTGGAGTTCCCTTCCCCCGTGCCGGATGCTGATGCGGCGGTGCTGTACACCTCCGGTTCGACCGGCCCGGCTAAGGGTGTGGTGTACACGCAGCGTCAGCTGGCGGGTATGCGCGACGCTATTGCGAATACGTACGGTTTTGCGCCCGGTAGCGGTCTGGTGGCTGGCTTCGCGCCGTTTGCGCTGTTGGGCCCGGCGCTGGGTGCCACCAGCGTGACCCCGACGATGGATGTGACCCGCCCGAAGACTCTGACGGCTTCGGCATTGGCGTCGGCTGCGGCGGCTATTGATGCGTCGGTCGTGTTCGCTTCCCCCGCCGCCCTGGTAAATGTGGTGGCGACCGCCGATGAGCTGAACGCTGAGCAGCGTGCGGCGTTGGCTAAGGTTCAGACCGTGCTGAGTGCTGGCGCGCCGATTCCCGTGCCGCTGCTGGAGGCGCTCTCCGCCCTGGTGCCGAACGCCTCCCTGCACACCCCGTACGGCATGACCGAGGGTCTGCCGGTGACCGATGTGTCTTTCGAGATGATTCGCCAGGCGATTGCTGAGGGCACCCCGAATGCTGCCGGTGAGGTGCTTGACCCGTTCGCCCGTGATGGCGTGTGCGTTGGTTTCGCGGTGTACGGTGCGGCGGTGGCTATTGCCCCGCTGCTGCAGGACGGTTCGGTGGCGGATGAGCTGACCCATGAGCCGGGTGTGACCGGTGAGATTCTGGTGTCGGCGCCGCATGTGAAGGACCGCTACGACACCCTGTGGGTGACTGAGGAGCGGTCCATTAGCACTCCGGGTTGGCATCATACCGGTGACGTCGGGCACCTGGACGCTTCGGGTCGCCTGTGGGTTGAGGGGCGCCTCGCGCACGTGCTACTGACTTCGCAGGGCGTGCTGACCCCGGTTGCGGCTGAGCAGTCCGCCGAGTCCCTGCCCGAGGTGCGCCGCGCCGCCCTGGTCGCGGTGGGCCCCGCCGGTACTGCCGCTCCGGTGCTGGTCATTGAGGCGTCCGCAAATACTGCCGCGTTGGAGGCGCGCCAGTCGGCATCGGGTCTCAAGCGTGCCCTGCTCGATCGCGTGCCCGGCGCGCGCCGCTTCCCCATGGCGGAGGGTGTGGCGCCCTTCGAGCTGTCGCAACTGGTGCGTCAGAAGGTTGCCGAGGATACCGGCGTGGAGCTTGCCGCGGTGCTGGTGGTACACGAGCATCCGACCGATATTCGCCACAATTCGAAGATTGACCGCCCCGCCCTGGGTGAGTGGGCGTCGAAGGTCCTCGCGGGGGCGTAAGCGCCTGCCGGATCCCCCAAGTCTAAGGAGTATGATGTCCCCTCATTCTTCGCGTGAGTCTGCACCCCGTTTGTCTGCGTCCCGTGAGTCTGTACCCCGCTTGTCGACCTCGCATGCGGTGACCTCCCCGACGGCGCGGTTCCGCAAGCCCGCGCAGCCGCTGGCGGCACGCTACACCGATCCTGCCCCGCGTTCGCTGCGCCCGGTTGAGGAGCCTAATTTCGCGCCGCGTATTGGCGAGCGCATCCTCTTTACCGGTGCGAGCGGTCTACTGGGTCGTGAGAGCGTGCTGGCGTTGTTGCGTGCCGGCTATGATGTGCGCGTTTTTCAGCGTGGTGATTCGGGTATTGCGGCTCTGCTGCCCGATTCGATTCGCCCGCGTTTTGAGCAGGTGCGCGGCGATATTACGAACGCGCAGGCTGTGGATCTGGCGATGACCGGCGTGAACGGCGTGGTGCATGCTGCGGCGAAGGTTTCGGTCAGCGGCGAGTGGGCTGATTATGAGCGCATCAACATTGAGGGCACCCGCACCCTGTTGCAGGCGGCGCTGAACCATTCGGTGGGTTCGTTCCTGTACATTTCGTCGCCGTCGGTGGCTCATGCCGGCGCGGCGATTGTGGGTGACGGTGCCGGCGTGGCGTCCCCGGAGCATGCGCGCGGTAACTATGCGCGTTCGAAGGCAGCCGCTGAGCTTCTGGCTCTGGAAGCGAACGGCACTGCCCTGCCCGGTGGCGGGGTTTTGCGCGTAGGTGCGTTGCGCCCGCACCTGATGTGGGGTCCGGGCGATACCCAGCTGGTCGAGCGTATTCTGGAGCGTTCCGCCGCGGGCCGCCTGCCGTTGCTTTCGGGCGGTACGGGCCTGATTGACACGCTCTACATTGATAATGCCGCGGACGCCGTGGTGCGCGGCTATCAGCGCCTCGACGCCTTTGCGGGCCGGGCGCTGGTGGTGACGAACGGTCAGCCGCGCACTATCGCTGAACTACTCGGTGGTTTCTGCGAGGCGGTCGGCGTTCCCGCCCCGCGTGTCTCGGTTCCGGCAAAGGTTGCGGCCCTGGCGGGTAAGGTCATTGAGCGCGTCTGGGAGCGCCTGCCGAAGAACGTGACCGCCGGTGATGAGCCGCCGATGACGGAGTTCCTCGCCGAGCAGCTGTCGACCGCGCACTGGTTTGATCAACGCAGCACCCGCGAGCTTCTGCAGTGGGAGCCCTCCGTGTCGATTGAGGAGGGCTACGAGCGCCTGGGGACTTTCTACGAAGACAGGTACAGCCGCTAGGCGCAGACCCCCTACGCCTCCTCCTCCCCCAGCCTTTTCTGCCGGCTCTTGCCGCGGCGGGTTTAAATGAATGACGGCGTAGCTATATCCCCCGTTTTCGGGAGGAACGTAGCTACGCCGTCATTTTTGCGCCGGAGCGTCTATCTAGCGTGATGCTTTACGGAGCTTTTATCTAGCCCGCGCTTTTACCTATCGGGCGCGCGGCGCCCGCTGGCAGTGCGGGCAACGATAGGAGGAGCGGTTCTGGAACGGCTCGCGCACGATTAGGGAGGTGCGGCCCGCCTCCGCGCAACGGTGGCAGGGTTCCCCGGCACGACCGTAGGCGTTCAGCGAACGCTCGAAGTACCCCGACTCGCCCAGCACGTTCACGTACAGGGCGTCGAAGCTCGTGCCGCCAGCCGCCAGGGATTCGCGCAGCACCTGGGTGACCGCATCCAGCAGGTCGCGGGTCTGCGCGGCGCTCAGGGTGCGCGCGGGCTTCGCGTAGTGCAACCGCGCCCGCCACAGCGCCTCGTCGGCGTAGATATTGCCCACCCCGGAGATTACCGACTGGTCCAGCAGAACCTTCTTAATGCCGCTGGAGGTGCGCAGGAACTTGCGGCGCACCGCCGCGGGGTCGAAGAACTCGTCCAGCGGGTCGCGGGCAATGTGCTTGACCGCTTCGGGCACGAGAAAACGCTCCGGTACTTCACCCGATGCTACTTCATTCACTGCAACCGCCGCGGGGATATCCGGCACGAGCGGGCTGAGGAACATGCCGCCAAAGATGCGCTGGTCCACGAAGAGCAGACGCTGCCCGGCACCCGCCTCACTGGAGGCAGTTCCGACAGGTCCCAGTTCCAGGGCCACGCGCAGGTGCCGCGGCTGCTCATCAAAGGCCGCGCGAGCCTCCGTTTCATTACCCGAATCGCTGCCCGAGTTGCTGTCCGATTCGCCGCCCGGCTCATCGCGCACGAGCAGCTGACCGCTCATGCCCAGGTGCACCACGAGCGCCTCATCGGCGAGCGCACCGTCCGCCTCGCTCAGGGTCAGCCACAGGTACTTGCCGCGGCGGTAGGTACCGCGCAGCGCCCTGCCGGTGAGCGCCGCTTCGAAGTCGGCGGGGCCTGGCAGATGCCTGCGTAGCGAACGCGCATCCAGCACTCGCACCGCCCGTACGGGGCGGCCCACCGAGTGCTCGGCTAGACCTGCGCGGACGGTTTCTACCTCGGGCAGTTCGGGCACGGTTCTCTCCCTTCAACGGTCCGCGGGTAAGGCTGCGGGCCTAGACCAGCATGCGGTAAGCCTGCTCGGCGGCCAGGCGCTCCGCTTCCTTCTTGCTCGGGCCCACGCCGGTGCCCGTCTTCTGGTTCGCCACGATTGCAACCGCGGTGTACACGCGCGCGTGGTCGGGGCCTTCGCCGGTGACTTCATAGCTGACGTCCCCCCAGCCGCGGGCGGTGGCGAGGTTCAGCAGGTCGGTCTTCCAGTCGCGTCCAGAGTTCAGCACCTTCTCGTCGTCGAGCAGCGGCGCAATCAGGCGCAGAACCAGCTCGCGGGCCGCCTCGCGACCGCACTGCAGGTAGGTCAGTCCGAAGATTGCCTCCATGGTGTCAGCAAGGATCGAGTCCTTATCGGCGCCGCCGGTGTGAATCTCGCCCTTACCGAGCAGGATGTACCTGCCCAGATCCAGGTCGCGTGCCACCTTCGCCAACGCCACCGTAGACACCACCACGTGGTGCAGTTTCACGAGCTCACCCTCGGGCAGCTCCGGATAGCGGCGGTACACCTCCTCAGCGATGGCCAGGGAGAGCACGGAGTCGCCCAGGAACTCCAGGCGCTCGTTATGCTCCACCCCGGGGTTCTCGAAGGCGTAGGAGCGGTGGGTTAGGGATAGCAAAAACGTCTCGGCGTCGATATCGACCCCGAGACGTTTACGCAACTCCCTAGTATCAACACTAGGAAATTCAGTCATAAGGATTCACCGCTTCTTAGGCGTCTGCAACCTTACGGCCCTTGTACTCCAGGAACAGGGCGTTGCCTGCAGCGTCGGTTACAACCTTTGCCTGGTGGGGCAGGCTGTAGGTCACGCGACCGTTTTCAACGGTCTTAACCAGCTGGGGCACGGATGCCTTCCACTGGGAACGGCGTGCGCGGGTGTTAGCGCGGGACATCTTGCGCTTGGGAACAGCCACAGCTATCTCACAATCTCTAGTAACAACAATTTAGTTTCGGTATCTGCGCCGAGCAGGCCCTGTAGGGCCGACCAGCGCGGATCCAACACCTCGTGATGATGCCCGGGGTCATCCTCCAGGCGCGCACCGCAATCGGCGCACAGACCCTGGCAGGTGTCCCTACAAACAGGCTGGAACGGCAGTTGAAGGATTACTGCGTCCCGCAGTGCCGGTTCAAGGTCGATCGAATCATCCTCAACGGCGTACTGCTCATCTACTTCATCTTCGGGGCCGCCAGCCGGGGCCTTCTCAAAGACGAAAAGCTCTTGAATATTGGCCGACATCTCGTAATCAATCGGATCCAAGCAGAGGCTACACTCGCCGTGTACATCCACAACGACGGAGCCGGTAACTAGGATACCATCAACAACAGACTCCATACGAATATCGAGGTCAATATCCGAACCCTCTTCCACGCCGATGAGCGCGTTACCCAGGTCTGCCGGTGCGGGCACGACCTCGGTGAGGGTTTCCATGGTGCCGGGACGGTGCATCAGGTTAGTGACCGATACCACCAGCGGCGATGCGTCTGCACGTGAAATGGCGTTTCTCCTTACGAAATGTATAAACCAAAGTCCCATTTTAGGGGTCATTCGCACCGTTAATCAAGATTAAGCGCCTTTTAAATCTCTTTAAGTGGCGCTCACCTCTTAAATATCCCCTTAAGGAGACGCCGCGCGGCGCTTAATCGGTCGGTCGGGGCTACTGCTGGGGGACTTAAGTGCCCGGTCGGCGGCACAGTTTGCTGTGCAGTGGGCGTGTCGGATGGGTGCGCACCCGGTGGTGCGCACCCGGGTTGATGAGGCGTTTTTCTAGGGGTTTTTCTAGGCGTTTTTCAGCGCGCGGGCGACCGCCTCCGGCACGAAGGGAGTCACGTCACCACCCAGCGACGCCACCTCACGAATAATCGTGGACGACACCGCACCGTAGCGGTCCTCACCCGCCAAGAACACCGTCTCAACCTTCGCCAGGTGGCGGTTCATGCTCGCCATCGGAGCCTCATAACTGTAGTCCGTCGCCGAACGCAGACCCTTCACCAGCACCTTCGCGCCGCGCTCCGCCGCGTACTCGGCAAGCAGCACGCCCGGCGGAATCGGCTCCACGCTCACGCCCTCAATGCCGAGCTCCTGCAGGGACTCACGCACCAGTTGCACGCGCTCCTCCAGGGAGAAACGGTACTTCTTGGAGCTATTGTGCGCCACGCCCACGATCACCTCGTCAAAGAGCTGAGCGGCGCGGGCAATAATCTCCAGGTGGCCGTGGTGCACGGGGTCAAAAGATCCGGGGCAGAGGGCAATCATGGCGGTCCCTTCACGAAATAAATATCAGAGGTTGGAATGACTAGATGTGGGCGAATATAGGATGCGGGATAGCGGCACGCGGGCGAGCGCAGGCTAAGGCGGAAAGATGAGGCGATGTTCTTAGGCGGCGAGCTCTTCAGCCTCCTCGCCGGATTCGTTGCCGGGCTCGTCGCTGGATTCGTCACCCGTCTGTTCCTCCACCTCGTCAGGTTCCACGTAGTAGAGAACCGTCTCGCCGTGCTGACGGGTCGAAAAACAGTACAGGCCCTCACCCCACACCGGCTCCGCATCACGCGAAGAACGCTCCACCACGACCACGGCACCCTCGGCAAGCTTGGGGGTGAGCGCCTCCAGCAGCTCACTGACCTGCTCGTTCGGCATGGCGTAGGGCGGGTCAACAAACACCAGATCCCACGGACCGGAGGCGGATTTCACGTAGGTCAGCGCCTGAGACTGCTGCACGCGCGCCGCAGAACCGGTAGCGCTAGAAGAACCAGAGCCGGTGCGGCCCATCGCCTTCTCCACCGCGGCAACGTTCTTGCGAATCACCGCAACAGCCTTCGGGTAGGTATCCAGCAGAGTCACGGAGGCCGCACCGCGCGAGAGCGCCTCACAGCCCAGCGCACCCGAGCCACCGAAAGCGTCCAGCACGCGGGCGCCACGAATAATGTCGTAGCTCTCCAGCTTGGAGAAGAGGGATTCCTTCACCCGGTCGGTGGTGGGACGAGTATTATCCCCCGGAACCGAGGCAAGGCGAACGCCTCCGGCGGCACCGGAAATAATACGGCTCATAGGGTCTCTCCTCTTAACTAGTGCGGTGTGTTGAAGTCACGGTTTCAGCGGGTGGTTGGCAGGGCGGGAGGGGGGCGGATCAGCGGCGCGTTCTGCCTCGTGGGGCGCTTATCCCCTGCCGAGGAACGCCTCACGGTCAGCGTCCAGGGCACGGTCAATCGTACGCGCCAAAGACGGATGCTTAGCCAGCGTCGGGTCCTTCTCCACCACCGAGCGGGCATCCTCGCGGGCACGCTCAATAATGTCAGCATCGGCGAGCGCCCGCAAAAACCGCAGGGTGCTCTTCGAACCCGATTGTGCAGCACCCAGAATATCACCCTCGCGGCGCTGCGCCAGGTCGATGCGAGAGAGCTCAAAGCCGTCCGTGGTGGAGGCGACCGCATCCAGACGCTCGCGAGACACGCCACCCTCCTCCTGACGGGTCACCAGCAAGCAGGTGCCCGCGTAGCCGCCGCGGCCCACACGACCGCGCAGCTGGTGCAAGCCCGAGATACCGAAGCGGTCGGCATCCATGATGATCATGAGCGTGGCGTTCGGGACGTTCACGCCCACCTCAATGACGGTGGTGCTGATGAGCAGGTCAATTTCGCCGCGCTCGAAAGCGGTCATGACGGCGGTCTTCTCCGCCGGGTCCATGCGGCCGTGCAGGGTGTCGATACGCACGCCGACGAGGGCGTCCTCAGCACTCAGGTAGGAGTACATTGAGGCGACCGAGGTCAGCTGAACCTTGCCGTCGCTGCTGGCGTTACCGCCCTGACCGAAATAGCCCTGGGCCGAGTTGCCCGCGCCGGTTCCTGCACCGTTCAGGCTGGATGCGCCAAAGAATGCGGCGCCCTCCTCCAGGCTGTCGCCGTCCTCCCCGATTTTGGGTACGACAACATACACCTGATGGCCCGCGTCGATTTCTTCGCGGGCGCGCCTCCACAGGCGGGACGCCCAGGCGGGCTTCTCGGCGAGGGGCACCACGTGCGTTGAGATTTTCTGGCGGCCGGCGGGTAGGGTGTCAAGCACGGACACATCCAGGTCACCGAACACGGTCATGGCGACGGTACGCGGAATGGGCGTTGCGGTCATGACCAGGCGGTGCGGCAGGGCGCCGTCGGTGCCGCGCAGGCCGTCGCGCTGCTCCACGCCGAAGCGGTGCTGCTCGTCCACGACGACCAGACCCAAATCGTGGAAGTTCACCTCATCGGAGAGCAGGGCGTGGGTGCCAATCACAATCTGGGCGGTGCCGTCGGCGAGCTCCTGCAGAACCTTGCGCTTGGCGCGGGTACCCATGGAGGCGGTCAGCAGGCGCACGCGCACACGGCGGGGTTCCTCCCCGTTCCCCGCGGAAGTTCCCTCTGCAGAACCGGCGGTAGAATCGTCAGCTGAATCGTCAGCATCTGAGTCTTCGGGCGCCGCCATATCCCCCAGGATATCCAGCACCGAACGCAAATGCTGCTCGGCAAGCACCTCGGTCGGGGCGAGCATCGCTGACTGACCGCCCGCATCGGCAACCTGCAGCATGGCGCGCAGAGCCACCACGGTCTTACCGGAACCCACATCACCCTGCAGCAGGCGGTTCATGGGCGATTCGCTCGACAGATCTGCGGCGATCTCAGCGCCCACCTTCTGCTGCCCCTCGGTCAGCTCGTAGGGCAGAACCTCCAGCAGCTGATCGGCGAGGCCACCCTCCACGGCGGGGCGCGGCTGGGTCAGGTGTGCCGCACGCACCGAATGCAGGCGGGCGAGCGCGCTCTGCAGCACGAATGCCTCGCGGTAACGCATCTGCGCCTGCGCGGCACGCCAGGTGTCCTCCGAATCGGGGGTGTGCAGGGCGCGGTACGTCCACTCCAGCGAGGGCACCTTGCGGGCGCGACGAATCGTGTAGGGTACCGGATCTTCGAGCTCTTTGAGCGGCACCTTTTCGAGCAGCTGCGCCATGTAGCCGCTAATGCGGTCGGTGGGCAGCTTCGCGGGGGCGCGGTAGACGGGCACGGGGGCGGTGGCGGCGTCGGTGACATCCGCGCCGGAGGCGTCCTTCGAGAGCAGGGCGTAGTGCGGGTTGGTGAGGGTGTATTCGCCGCGGTAGATGCCGACCCTGCCGGAGAACATCATGGTTTCACCCTCTCGGATTTCGCGGGCGGCGGTCCAGGCGTTGAAGAAGGAGAGCTTCATCTGCGAGCCGATGAGCACGCCAGCAGCCGCGCCGGGGTTCGTCATGCTGGGTGCGGGCACGCCAAAGAGGCCTCCCTGCGCGAAGCTATCCTGGGCGAAACTATCCTGGCCGTAGCTGTCTGCGTAGCCGCTATAGGAGGCGGGTTGCGCTCCCCTGCCCTGTGCCGGGTTCTGGGTAGCGGGATTCTGAGCGGAATGAGCGAGCGCGTTGATGCGCGGGTTGTGCATCCCGGTCGCCTGCCAGTTCTGCGCGGGCGCGCCGGATGCACCGGGGCGGTTAGCGCGCCCGGGCACCACGGATACAGGACCGCCAGCACCGAAGTCAGTAGTACCAAAACCAGCGGCACCAAAACCGGCGGGCGCATCCTGCCCGGTGGCATCGGAGAGCCGGTCGGTGATGGTCACTTCCGTGATTTTGCCGCGGCGCGCCGCCATGGTTCGGGTGCTCACGTGCACCACGCGGGCGATGATGGTGACGTCCTGACCCTCAACGAGTTCGGCGAAGGAGCTGAGCTCGCCGCGCGGCAGGTATTTGCGCGGGAAGTATTCGAGCATCTGCCCGACGGTGTGCAGGTCAAGGTGCGTGGAGATTGCCTTGGCGCTGGGCGCGGGAAGGTACTTTTTGAGCGGCGCATTTTCGATGCGGTCTTCGGAAGCGTAGCGCGCCAGGGCACGACTCTTAGCCTCCGCGGCGGCTGATGCGGGCTTCGCAGCCGCAACCTTCTCAGTAGCTGCCTTCTTCGCAGGAGCCTTCTTCGCCGGGGTCTTCGGCGCGGGTGTTGCCTTCTTGTCGGCGGTTTTCGGCGCAGCGGTTTTCGGCGCAGCGGTTTTCGGCGCAGCGGTTTTCGGCGCAGCAGCCTTGGAATCAGCGCCCTTCGTCACCGAAGCTTTGGAAGCGGGAGCCTTCTTTGCGGGCGCAGTCTTCTTCGCTACGACCTTTGTGGAGGCCGGTTTTTTGGGTGCAGGCTTATCAGCTTCTACCTCGGGCGCACTCTTCTTCGGCGCAGGCTTCTGCTCGCCCTCTTCGCTCGCTTTCGTGACCTTCTGCGGGCGCGCCGAAGTAGCCCGCGCGGCAATATCGTTCTCCTGCGGGCTCGGCTTGTTCTGAGCTAGTTCCTTCTGAACTGTTTTCTTCTGAGCTGGCTTCTTCCGCGCGGGTGCTTTCTGAGCCGGTTTCTCCGGCTGTTGTGCTTCCGACTGAGTTGCCTGCCGTGCCGCCAACGCAATATCGACCAGCTCGTAGATAGCGTCGTCGGTCATGGTGTGCGCGGCGGGACCCAGCGAATGTTTGAGCGTCTTGAGCGCCTTACGGTAGGGGGCGCTAGCGCGCTGTGCCGCGCGTTCGCTCAGCTCGGCGCGACTCACCTCGCCTCGGGCGTAGGCGGCAAGATCACGCACGGTCAGCTCGGCGGTGGTGCGGAGCTGCTCATCGCTCAGTAGCGGCGCATCCTGTGTTGCCTGCTGAGCTCGGGTCGCAGAAGCAGTACGGGCAGGCTCGACAACCATTGAATCTGCAGGCTCGCCCTGCGCTATCTCAACCTTCGCAGGCTTGGTCTGCGAAGCCTTGCTCTTCGTAGCCTCAGCCGTTGCACTTTTAGCCAACGCAGCTTTAACCGGCGCACTCTTGTTAGGTGCAGGCTCAGGAAGCCCCAAGTCCAGGGCTTCCTGCTGCGGGTTCACGGAACGTCGGGCGGGGCTCATGCGCCGCCCTCCGCACCGCACGCGTGGTCGGCGTGGTGGCCGTCCGCCAGGGAGGAAATACGCTCATCCGACCACTGACCGTAGCCCATAATCAGCTCGCGGGCGGGGTCAATGTCGGGCACGTGCACGTGCAGTGCCCAGAGTCCAGCCGCCATGTCCAGGGGCGTAATGAGCAGACTGTCACCCATGGCTTCAAGTTCGGGGCGTAACTGCGCCAGGGCGAGGGGCTCGCAGGTCAGCGTGCCCATGAGCTCCCAGCCGCTCTGCCCCGCATGTTCTGCGTGCTCACCTTCTACATGTTCGGCAGGTTCAGAGCCCGCCCGCGCCGCATCCACAGCTGAGGGTGCACGAAGCATGGACTGCACCTGCGCCTCGTTCAGGGTTGCACCCTCCCAGCGCGGGTTGGAGTGCACCACGACAAGGTAGAAGCCGAGCGCGCCAGCATCCACGAAACCGGCAAGCTCGGGCGAGGGCGGGAACTGCGCGGTACGTTCCAGGGCGGCACGCATCAGCGCACGTCGACGCTCTTTCAGCGCCTCGTCAGCAGCTTCTGCATCCTGTGAGGCGTCGTAGTGTGCATCCAGGCGGGCAAGCTCCACCATGACGGACAGCATTGTGGAGGGCACCATCTGCTCCCCCACGCTGGCACGAATACGCTCCGCCGCAAACGCCATCGCGCGCGCCTCCGCGTGGGCGTACTCCAGCTTCACTTCGCGGTGCTTCGGCAGGGATCCGCCAGCAATGACAGCCGCATAGTCTGCTTCCAGGGCGCGCACGAGCGGCAGCTCATCGGCCGCGTCCCCGAGCTCCCGAGCGAGGTTTCCGGGCAGGAACCAGTAGCTGCGCACCGCCTCCAGCGCCCAGGCGCAGAGCAGTGTACCCGAGTTGCCGCGCGCCACGCGGGATGCGCGCATAATCGCGTGCTCGTAGATGCCGCCCAGCTGAACCCACAGGTGGGCGAGGGTTTCGGAGGCTCCCGGCGCCTCGGGCGCATACGCATCTTCTCCGCCAGACAGGTCCCCGTTAGGAAGAACCTGCTCCATGCCCCGCTCAAACTCTTCGGTCAGGGTCAGCAGGGTGTGGGCGATATTGGAGCCGGTGTCCTTATCGGGCACGGGGAACCCGTTGAGCTCGTTGAGCGCCTCGCGGTAGCGTTCGATGGTGGTGCGAGCGGCAGTGGACCACGCTACGCCGAAGCGGTAGGCGCGCACGCAGGCGCGGCGGTAAATCTCGCGCTCTTCGGTGCGCTGGTTCTGTTCTGCGTTCACGCTACCCTCCTTGTCGATTTCGTCGGTTCCGTCAGTTTCACGCGGTTCTCGGCTGAGTTCTCAACTAGTTCTCGGCTAGTTCCCGACTGATTTCTCGGTTAGTTCCCAACTGATTTCTCAGCGCCCGCGGCACGGGCGGAATCCAGCCTATTTCGTACTTCTATTCTAAGCAATTTCGGTTAAATGTACGGTATTGCCCGCCACCCATCCCGCGGGATGAAAGCCCGGACGGAACACACAAACCGCACGCGCCTCGCGGCGCTCAGTGACTTGCAGCGCTCGGTGACTTGCAGCGCTCGGTAACTTGAGGCACTCGCTCAAGCTCCTACGCGGACGCTCCATAGTGTTCCCAGCCCATGCCGTCCAGGGAGCGGCCGTCCATCACGACCGCCGCGCCGGTCACCGCATTGTGGCGCCGCTCGGCACCGTAAAGCTCGGCACTCAGACCGCGCTCCGGGGCGTCCGCCACGCAGGTGCCCAGTGGCACGAATTCTTCGGGCACCTCACCGGGGAAGGTCGCCAGCAGGCCGTGGTCTTCTCCGCCGACCAGCACGAAGGTGCGTGCCAGGGATGCGGGGCTCTCCCCCGCCTCGTTGCGCTCACCAATCGCCAGCAGCAGGCGCGCCAGCGGTAGCAGCGGCTCGGCGAACGCATCCACGGCGGCGCGGTCGAGGCGCATCTGCACCCCGGAGGCGGCGGCTACTCGCCCGGCGTCCTTGACGAGTCCGTCGGAAAGATCCAACATGGAGCTTGCCTTATGCTGGCGTGCCACCTCACCGGCGGGGATGGGGCTGACCGGGTGGTGCTGCGAGTCGACGGCGCGCTCGCAGACCGCAATCATGTGCGCGGCGTCTTCGGGGGTGAGGGCGCGGGCAAGCTCGATGAGCCCTTCGGGAAGAGCACCAGCAGGAAGAGTGCCAGTACCTTCCGGTTGCCGCTGAGCCCACGCCCGGCTCACCGCATCCAACGCCGCCTCAGCCTCCTGACCTGCGGCAATGGCACGCAACAGTGCCGTGGCGGGCAGGGAGAGCGGGTTGAGTAGCAGGCGCAGACCGGCATCGGACCAGGCGGTACGTCCCGCCAGGGCGATAGCGTCGCCGGGACGTGCGCCGGAGCGCAGTACAGCGCGATCCGTGTAGCCGAGGGCGGTGACGGTCACCGACATTTCGGTGGAGTCGCCAATATCGCCGCCGCCAATCACGCATTCGGTGGCACCACAGGCGTTGATTCCGTCCACAATGCCGTGGGCGAAGCCGTCAATCCAGCCGTAAGGAGTGCTACCGGGCAGACTCAAGGAGATAAAGAGGCTCGCCGGGCGTGCACCCATGGCGGCAACGTCGGCAAGGTTCTGGGTCGCGGCTTTGCGCCCCACATCGTAGCCGCTGCTACGGGCGGGTTCCAGAATGAACTCACCGCCTTCACCCATCCGTGCGATACCGCCGGGCCAGAGGTTCATGAAGTCCTGGTCCTCAACGAGAGTGTCGGTGGTGACCACGGTACGCTGACCGGGCGCAGGCGCGGCGAGAACGGCACAGTCGTCGCCGGGACCCACATCCAGGGGTTCAATGTGCCCCGCCTGGCGTGCCGCAGCGGCAACCTGCTCGTTGTGGGCGTTGATAATCGGCATGAAGGCGCGCAGAACGCGGGACTCCCCCAGCTTTGAGAGAGGTGTCTCTCGCATGGGGTTGTCCCGCGTTTCGCTAAAAGTCTGAGGATTCACATCCTCTATTATCGCGTATTCTTACGCGTTATGTTCACCTTATGCCCCGCGGCTGAAGTAGCGGATTGCCAGAGCAATCAGCACCAGGCCGATGAGCGAGAAGAGGATCAGCGGTGCAATGCCGGAAAGTCCGGAATCGTCCGCGTCCGCGTTCTTCACGGCCTGCTCCTGAGCGGCGTTCGCACCATCAGCCTTTGTCACACTCTTTGCGGAGCGGCTGGCGCTAGCCGAGGTGGAGGAGCTGGGCGACTTCGAAGCCGATACCGAGCTTGAGGAGCTCGAGGGGCTTGCCTCCTGGGAGTGGTCCTCGTCGGTCTTATTGCGCGAGAGGTATCCAGCAACCCAGTCTGCCGCACCCGGGATGGAGTCATTCGAGCCATTATTGGCTGCGATTCGTCCGAGGGTGGTACCACCAGAACGCAACGGATCGTCCTCGTTGTCATCAAGCCTGTCATTCGGGGCCTTGGTGCTCGGTGAAGAGCTTGAAGATCCCGAAGAGGAGCTTGAGGACTCAGAGGAGTTGCCCGGTCGCGGAAGCTCGATGGAGATGACGACATCTTCCCCCGAGGTTTCCTGACGGTTTCCAGGGACGGTCACCGGGTTGTTCGCCGGAGGAATCGGGGCAACAGGCTCAGTCTCAATCGGGGTAACAGTCTTGGCGTCTGAGCTACCGTTGTTGTCTTCTGGCGGATTCACCGGAGCCACCGGGACCACAGGGATTTCTGCGTCCTTAGTGGGTTCCTTGGTGGGTTCCTGAGTCGGCGCGGGCACTACCGGGGCCTGGGTCGGATCCTCGGAGGGTGCCTCGCTCGGCTCCTTACTCGGTTCCTGGGTCGGCTCGGGAGTTACATCCTTGGTCGGCTCAGGAGTGGGTTCCGGAGTGGGGTCCTTAGTGGGCTCAGGAGTGGGTTCCGGATTCGGTTCCGGGGTTACGTCCTTGGTCGGCTCGGGAGTGGGTTCCGGAGTAGGCTCCGGTTCCGGGGTGGGCTCAGGCTTCGGCTCAGGAGTGGGCTCCGGGGTCGGTTCAGGAGTAGGTTCAGGGGTAGGGTCCTGAGTCGGTTCAGGGGTAGGCTCCGGGGTCGGATCCTGAGTCGGCTCTACCGTAGGCTCGGGAGTCGGGTCCTGAGTGGGCTGAGGGGTCGCGTCCTTACTGGGTTCCGCGGTGGGCTCTGCAGTAGGTGCAACGGTCGGCTCAGCGGTAGGCTCAGCAGTCGGGGTTGCGGTAGGAGCAACACTCGGTTCAGCACTTGCACTGGGAGCTACAGTCGGCGTAGCGCTAGGCTCAGCAGTTGCTTCCTTCGAAGGCTCTACGCTAGGACTCGCCGTAGCGGTAGCACTCGCAGAAGCGGAAGGCTCGGCAGTGGGGTGCGCAGTAACATCCGGAGTAGGCGTCGCATCCGGAGTGGGAGTAGCGCTCGCAGAAGGTTCAGCACTGACGGTGGGCTGAGAACTCGAAGAAGCGCTAGGCTGAGCGGTGGGCTCTGCCTGCGCGTTGTCAGTCTTGTTATCCCCCTGTGCGGTGGGCCATGCGCTCACGGTAGCGAGCGTAGGTACTGCCGTCTGAGAGGAAGATGCCGCGGTCGCGGCGGGGTCCAGGGTTTGGCCTGCGGTGCCGACAGGGTTCGGCGGAAGCTGTGACGCTGCCTCCTGCACATTTTGAGCAAATGAGGCTACGTATGGGCTTCCGGAAGCAACCAGTGCTGTCGCCAGACTCGCAGAGACCACCTTACGGTTTCGTTTTCCCAAAGGTTGTCCTTGACTTTCTGATACGTTGTGAGTGAATAGATACCCAATCGCTAGGGTAGATTGGATATGCCTTCGTCTATTCTACCGAATCGGCTTTTTCTTCATTACTCATTTTAGCGCTTTCATACCAATCTTTGAGCTTCACGATGTGCAAAGACTATCAACAACACCTTTTCATCACCCAGAAGCATCATTTCATGCACTTATGAGCAGAATTACGTTTCACCTTATCAACACCGCTTTAAAACTTGCACTCCCCCATTCAAGTAGCTCTAAGGCAGGTGCAAGTGATTTTTCTCATGAGTGAATCTAGAGCGATTCTCATCAGCATATCTGCGGAAAATACGTACCAATTCCCCGTTTTCCCCAGCGATCAACTTACCAGCCGCGCAAAAAGCGCCCCGGTACAGACTCTCAAGAATCCGCACCGAGGCGCCTTACAGCAGGGACTACTCCCCCACTGCTACGTATTCAAAAACTAGCGCAGACCTAAGACCTAGCGCAGACCCAGGGGACGTTCCATCGCCAGGGTCAGCAGCTCGCTAATCAGGTCGGTGTAGGAAATACCGGTGTTCTCCCACATGGTCTTGTACATCGAAATCGGGGTGAAGCCGGGCATGGTGTTCACCTCGTTGATGACCAGGCGGCCATCCTCGGTGTAGAAGAAGTCTGCACGCGACAGACCCTCGCCATCCAACGCCAGGAACGCCTTCACGGCCAGCTCGCGCAGGCGATCCTGCACATCCTGCGGTAGGTTCGCCGGGCACACGGTCACAGCGGACGACTCCGAAACGTACTTCGCCTCGAAATCGTAGAAGCCGTGATCCTGATCCACAACCTCAATCTCGCCGGGGTAGGATGCGCGGGGCATCTCGCCGTGGTGGCCGTCGAGCACAGCGCACTCAATTTCGCGGCCCACAATACCGGCCTCAATAATGATCTTCGGGTCGTGGCGGCGCGCCTCTTCAATCGCGGGCACGAGCTCCTCCACCGAATCCACCTTGGTAATGCCGAAGGAAGAACCTGCGCGGGTCGGCTTCACGAACATGGGGAAGCCCAGCTTCAGCACGCGCTCCAGAATCTGCTCGCGGTCCTCGTGCTCCCACTGGCGGTTGGTGACAACCTCGTAGGGGCCGACCTCCAGGCCAGCAGATTCAAAAGCAACCTTCATGAAGTGCTTGTCCATACCCACAGCGGATGCGGTCACGCCGCAACCCACATAGTGCAGGTCAGCCATTTCCAGCAGACCCTGCACGGTGCCGTCCTCGCCGAAGGGGCCGTGCAGCAGCGGGAACACAACGTCCACCGGTGCGGTGCGGGTAACGTTACCCTCAGCATCCACCAGGGTCAGGCGGGAATCACCGGCACCCATCGGCAGGAACACCTGCTGGGTACCCTCGGGGAACTCTGCGGTACCGCGAGTGCCAGCGGTCAGCTCGGCGAGCTGCTGCTCATCGGTCAGGTACCAGCGGCCGTCACGGGTAATACCGATAGTGATGACGTCGTAGGCGGTGCGGTCAATAGCGCCCAGAACGCCGGCAGCGGTAATGAGCGAAATCGGGTGCTCGGAGGAGCGGCCACCGCACAGCAGGGCGACGGTCTTCTTCTCGGTCATATATTTCTCCTAGTCAATGTTCCCCTACCCTCAGGTCCGGAAGGTGGAACGGCAATGCGTCAATAATCCTAACGCACGAATACCGTCGCGGTCACTGATGCGTTTCTCACGCACCGGCTCTTCGCAACGGTATCCGTCCTCGGATGTCTACATTCAATCTTCTTCTAGTATGTCCTGGCACACACCACTAATCAAGGGTTGCCAGCACACCAGAAAGCTTCAAAACCTAGTGGCCCTCATGCTTGAGGCGGCGGCCCAGCAGCTGAGGCGCCAAATCCTCAATGCCGATACGGCCCGAAAGCACAGCCACCACAGCCTCAACAATGGGCATCTCCACGCCGTGACGACGAGCCAACTCAGCCACCACCGGCGCCGACTTAATCGACTCAGCAGTCTGGCTCATGTGCTCGTGCAGGCGGTCAGGGGTAATGCCCTGAGCCAGCAGGCGGCCCGCCGTGTGGTTACGAGACAGCGGCGAAGAGCAGGTCGCAATCAAGTCGCCCATACCGGCAAGACCGCTCATCGTCGCAGCCTCGCCGCCCAACGCCACCGCCAGGCGGGTAATCTCCGCCAGGCCGCGAGTCATAATGGACGCCTTCGAGTTATCGCCGTAATTGCGGCCCTCACAAATACCCACGCAAAGGGCAATCACGTTCTTCACCAGGCCGCCAATTTCGGTACCCACCACATCCGTGTTGGTGTACGGGCGGAAGTACGCGCACGCAATCGCGTGAGCAACAGCCTCAGCCACCGGCAGGGTACGAGCCGCAACCACGGAGGCGGTAGGTTCCTCCCCCATGATTTCCTTCGCCAGGTTCGGGCCCGACAGCACGCACACGCGGTGCGGAATATGGCCAATCGCGCGCACATCAGCACCGCGCAGAGCCATAGCCTCTTCCAGCTCCTCGGTAATGACCTGCGACATGCGCAGACCCGTACCGGTCTCCAGGCCCTTCGCCAAAGACACCAGCATGGCGTTCGGCTCAATATAGCGGGCGAAGCTCTGCAACTGCGAACGCAGAACCTGCGCGGGCAGGGCAAGAACCACAATATCGGCGCCGGTCAGCGCGGCGGGGGCATCCGCCGTGAAGTGCATGTTATCCGGCAGCTTCATTCCCGGAAAATAGCGGGCGTTCTCGCGGCTGCGCTCGCACTCAGCCATCACCTGCTCATCACGGCCGATGAGGGTCACGCGAGTGTCATCGCCGTGCTCGCGGGCAGCGTCTGCCGCAATCTTAGCGAAAGCGGTGCCCCAGCTACCGGCGCCGAGCACCGCAATAGACTGTACGGTTGCCGGAGGGGTAAATTCAGGGCTTGCTGCGGGGGTGCGTCCAAAGAAGGTCACGAAAACACCAGCCTCTCTTCCTTGTGAGGTCCTTGGATGAGGTCCTTGGGGTGAGCCCCCTGATAGGCGCCCGGTCGGGTACCTATCGGGGGCTCTCAATGGTTCCCAGCGGGAATACTACTTTTCGTCCGGTTCGCCGAGCGCGCCACCAACCGGACCGGAGGGGGTGCCGGGAGCTTCACGACGCTTCGTGCGCGGGTTCCAACGACCCTCAGGAGCCTTCTCGCCGCGGATCTTCTCCAGCTCGGCGGTAATAGCATCCAGCATGGCGTCGGTGACTACGCCCAATTCGGTGCGGGTGTGCTTAGCCTCGGGGCTGGCGTCCTCAACGAGGGAGGCGATATCCAGCGCCTTACCGACCTTCACTCGAACGGTCTTGCGCGGGAACAGCGAAATCTTACGCTTCTCCTTGATGCGGCCGTCCTCGCCGGCCTCATCCACGTAACCGAGAATCTGCTCGTCACCCCAGTGCGCCACCGGGAAGACGGGCGCACCGGTCGCAAGCGCCAAACGAGCCGCGCCGGTACGCGCCTGCATGGGCCACAGCTGCGGATCGTGGGTGGTGGTGCCCTCCGGGAAAATCACGACGGCACCGCCAGCCTCAACAATCTTGCGGGCAGTAATCAGGGACTTACGCGCATCCACCGAACCGCGAACTACAGGAATATGCGCGAGCTTGCGCATGATGTAGCCGAGCACGGGTGCGCGGAAGAGCGAATCCTTCGCCAAGAAGCGCGGCAGGGCGCCCTCAACGAAAGCAGGGAAAGCCACGGTCACCGGGTCAAGCTCGGTGGTGTGGTTAGCCACGATAATGTACCCGCCGCTCTTGGGCAGGTTCTCACGGCCGGTAATCTCAACGCGTGCGATGAGCTTGTACAGCCCGCGCGCAGCGTTACCGAGCACCTTGTACAGAGCGTCACCGGAGGCGGTGGGCTCAATCTCAGGCAGAGCCTGCTTTCCCTGCTGTCCGCTCACTAGTCCTGAACCTCAACTTCCTCGGGCTCAACAACGACGATTGCCGCATCGGGCTTGGGAGCCTTCGACGCCTTGCGTGCCAACACCTCAAAGTTAGCACCCAGGCCCTTGAGCTTCTCCTCGAAGTTCTCGTAGCCGCGAGCAATCAGCTCAACACCGCTCACGTGAGAGGTGCCCTTAGCAGTCAGAGCAGCAATGATGTGGGAGAAGCCGCCGCGCAGATCCGGAACCTCAATGTCGGCACCGGTCAGCGGGGTGGGGCCAGAAATAATAGCGGAGTGACCGTAGCCCTTACCCTCGAAACGGCAGGGTGCACCGCCCACGCAGTCACGCATGACGACAATATCTGCACCCATCTGCTTCAGCGCGTTGGTGAAGCCGAAACGCTCCTCGTACACGGTCTCGTGCACAATGGACGCGCCCTTAGCCTGAGTCAGCGCCACAACGAGGGGCTGCTGCCAGTCGGTCATGAAGCCGGGGTGCACGTTGGTCTCAAAGACGATGGGCTTCAGCTGAGCACCGGGGGTGCGCTGAGCCGGGTGGGTGAAGCGGATACCCTCGGCGGTCACCTCGTACAGGCCGCCCATCTTGCGGAACTGGTTCAGGAACGCGGTCATATCCTTCTGAGCTGCGCCGCGCACGAAAATGTCGCCGCCGGTAGCCAGAGCCGCGGAAGCCCAGGACGCGGACTCATTACGGTCGGGCAGGGACGCGTGATCGTAGCCGGTCAGCTCGTCCACGCCCTCAATGACGATGGTGCGGTCCTCGTTGATGAAGATGATGGCGCCCATCTTCTGCAGAACAGCAATCAGGTCAATAATTTCGGGCTCAATCGCTGCGTTGCGCAGGATGGTCTTACCCTTAGCGCGCACACCGGTGAGCAGAACCTGCTCGGTAGCGCCCACGGAGGGGTAGTTCAGCACAATCTCTGCACCCTTCAGACCCTCTTCGGGAACGATCAGAGTGGTGCCGGTTTCGTCGTCCTTCTCAACGACCGCGCCGAACTTGCGCAGTGCAGACATATGGTAGTCGATGGGGCGGTCACCGATCTTGCAGCCACCCAGGTTGGGGATGCGTGCGGTACCGAGGGTGTGCAGTAGCGGGCCCACCATCAGAATCGGGATGCGGGAGTTACCGCCGAAGAGCTGAATCTCCTCTGCGTTCTTTGCAGCGGTGGTTGCATCCTGTGCGGGGTTGAGGGTCAGAACACCAGCTTCGCGGTCGTAGTCGACCTTTGCGCCGTGCAGCTCCACGAGGGTGGTAACGATTTCGACATCGCTCAGGTCAGGGACGTTACGCAGGGTCGAGGGGGTCGAACCGTGCAGTGCTGCGACCATCGCCTTGGGCACCAGGTTCTTGGCGCCTCGAACGTGGACCTCACCAACGAGCGGAGTGCCACCTTCAATGCGAAGCTTGCTGATGTTCTCAGTCATTAAAAATCCTTTGTGGAGTCGGCTGGTTTAGGCCGAACTTTAACAGTGTGCCGATACGCCGCGTTCTCATACGCTCATACGTGCCGTGCCCTCTGCCGGTAGCAGGGTGAAACGGGCGCATATATTCATCATTATTCTAAGCCCTGCGTAAAGGTGCTCCAAACGCCGAAGAGCCTTTGGAACTCGTGACTGAGATTTTGCTCTGTTGTATGTGTGATAAACCGCTCTGACCCCTCCAGATTCAGAGCTAGAAAAAACAAAAAGATACACAAACATTCACACTAATGCAAACATTTTCTGGTTCTTCACCGAAATTTGACGCCAGTTTCGTCTTTTTGACGCACGAATTTGAACTTAAGAGTAACCTCACCCCTACAATAACGTGCACACTCGTGCCCGCTGAACGGCGCCTCCACTCTCTAGGGGAGCCAACCGGCTCTCAACTGCGGCATCGGCGCCGGCATTGCCGTTACTCCATGCAGTACGGAGCCTCACGGCAGGGAACGGGCGTGTATTCACTGCATAAACCCTGCGATGACGCCCAACCACAACGGTTCGGCTTCCTGCTTCACTTCAACTTCAAAAATTCACCTCAACATCACCGTAAATATTCGAAAGTCAACTAAAAACCAGGGCACATCGCAACCAACCACAGGTTATTTCGCGGCTGCATCCGCGAAACAACCGGAGGACCCAATATGACACATCACAACACTGCATCACGCATTTCACGCCGCCGCCTCGTACAGGGTGCGGCATGGAGCGCCCCCGTTATCATCGCCAGCGCAACCGTCCCTGCATGGGCGGCAAGCGGCGAGCCCACCTGCTCCCCCCGCCCTGACCCTCAAGCCGACCGCAACCGGCTTCGACGACAAGGCTGGTGCATACACCGAATGGCTCGTTCCCGAAGGCGTTGGACGAGTCCGCTTCGACCTCGTGGGAGGTGCCGGCGGTGCTGCTTCTTCCTTCACCCCCAGCTACCTGACCGACGTCACGAACGCATCCCTGGCTGGCGGCGGTGCCGGCGCGCAGCTCAGCGGCGTTCTGACGGTCAAGCCCGGCGATATCCTGCGCGTCTGGGCTGGTAACGGCGGCGTCGGCTCCGTAGCCGGCGCGCAGCCCGCATTCGGCGGCGAAGGCTACGCAGCCGGTGGTGACTCCACCGGCTCCAGCACCGCAACCGGCAGCGCGCAGACTGTCGGCACCAGTAGCGGCTACGTGTACGGTGCATCCGGCGGCGGCTCCTCCGCGGTCGAGCTCGTCCGCGACGGCGCAGTCACCGTCGTAGCCGTTGCGGGTGCAGGTGGCGGCGGCGCCCAGCTGGGCACCCTCACCACCCACCAGAGCCTCTTCGACACCCAGCCCAATGATCAGCTGAACCCGGCACTGCGCGTGGCACTGGACAGCCGCGACGCATCCACCACCGCAGGCGGTAGCGCAGGCGGTGACTTGGGCACCGATAACACCGGTCAGGGCGGCATGCTCATGGCAAGTCCCTACCAGGAATTCATGCCCCTGGACGAGGACGATAAGACCCTCGACATGCGTTTCGTGGTCACCGGCGGTACCGCTGGTCGCTCCGGCGCACCCGGCACCCTCGGTGAGGCACTGGCAGGCGTTCTCGACGAGAACAACGCGCTGAAGCTTCAGCCCATGTCCGAGGCCTGGTTCGAAGCGTACAGCTTCCCGCGCTACTACCTCTACGAGGGTGACTCCGTGCATGAGGGTGAGAAGGGCACCGGCGGTGCGGACGCTACCGGCTCCTACCGCGGTAAGGGCGGCTCAGGCGCTCTGCTCTCCCATACCTACGGCAGGCTTTCCATCACTTCCGTAGCATCCGGTGGTGGCGCCGGCTACGGTGGCGGCGGCGCAGGTCTGAACTTCTGGACTATCGGCGCATACTACGAGAGCGTTTTCGGCCGTCAGGTGCAGTTCGAGAGCGAAGGAAACATCTACTCGCTCAGCTCTCTGAGCAGCGGCGGCGGTGCAGGCGGCAGCTACATTAACCACGAGGTGGTTTCTGACTTCGCTCTTGCCACCGCGCAGAACGCCAACCCGACCGCGGGCGTGCGCTCCCCCGGTTCGGCGGCGCTGTACAGCTGCACCGAGAACGCAACCCTGAACACCCCCATCACTGAGGGTGCCTAAGCTTTAGGCATTGAATAAATACGCCTCCCCGGAAGCTGATGCTCCGGGGAGGCGTATTTATCTGCGTGCCCAGAGGTTTTGGGTGCCGAGGTTCGGATGCAGAAAAGATCGAAGGCGGCGACTGATTCAGTCGCCGCCTTCGAGCTTTATATCTCTAGGTTTAGAGCTCCTGGGTGCGGGGCATCCAGGAGGGGCGCTTCGCCTCGTACGCCTCAATAGCCTCGAGGTTCTGCAGGGTCAGACCAATGTCGTCCAGGCCCTCCATGAGGCGCCAGCGCACGTAGTCGTCAATTTCGAAGGGAACAACCAGCGCACCCACGGTCACGGTCTTGGACTCCAGATCAACGGTGATTTCGGTGCCGGGCTCGTGCTCCAGCGCCTTCCAAATCAGCTCAATATCGTCCTGTGCAACCTGCGCGGTGACCAGGCCCTGCTTACCGGAATTGCCGCGGAAAATATCGGCAAAACGAGCAGAAATAACGACCTTGAAACCGTAGTCGCGCAGCGCCCACACGGCGTGCTCACGAGAAGAACCGGTACCGAAGTCCGGGCCCGCCACCAGCACGCTACCGTGCTTGTAGGGCTCCTGGTTCAGGATGAACTCGGGGTCCTTACGCCAGTTAGCGAAGAGGGCATCATCGAAGCCGGTCTTGGTCACTCGCTTGAGGTAGACGGCGGGAATGATCTGATCGGTGTCAACATTCGAAGAACGCAGCGGCACGCCAATGCCGGTGTGCTTAATAATGGGTTCCATAATGGCTCCTTAGCTATAGCGGCGTGCTAGGCCACGACGTCGGACGGGGCGGACAGGGTACCGCGCACAGCGGTTGCGGCGGCAACCACCGGGGAGACCAGGTGGGTGCGGCCGCCCTTGCCCTGGCGTCCTTCAAAGTTACGGTTCGAGGTGGAGGCGCAACGCTCACCGGGTGCCAGCTGGTCGGGGTTCATGCCCAGGCACATGGAGCAGCCGGCGAAGCGCCAGTCGGCACCGAAGTCCTTGAAGACCTTGTCCAGGCCTTCTGCCTCTGCCTGCGCGCGGACCTTCTGGGAGCCGGGCACGACCATCATGCGCACGTTCTCGGCGATGGTGCGGCCGCGCACGATGTCTGCTGCGGCGCGCAGGTCCTCGATGCGGGAGTTGGTGCAGGAGCCCAGGAAGACGACGTCCACGGGGATGTCCTTCATGGGGGTGCCCGCCTTCAGGTCCATGTATTCGAGGGCGCGTTCTGCTGCGACCTTGTCGTTCTCGTCCTCGAAGTCGTCCGGGGAGGGAACGGCGTGGCTCAGCGGCACGCCCTGACCGGGGTTGGTACCCCAGGTGACGAAGGGTTCGAGCTCGTCAGCGTTGATGAAGATTTCCTTGTCGAAGACGGCGCCTTCGTCGGTGGGCAGGCTCTTCCAGTACTCGACCGCCTTGTCCCATTCTTCACCCTTGGGTGCGTGCTGGCGGCCCTTGATGTACTCGAAGGTGGTCTCGTCGGGGGCGACCATGCCGGCGCGTGCGCCCGCCTCAATGGACATGTTGCACATGGTCATACGACCCTCCATGGAGAGGGAACGGATCGCGGAGCCGCGGTATTCGAGCACGTAGCCCTGACCGCCACCGGTGCCAATCTGCGCGATAACGGCGAGGATGATGTCCTTAGCGGTCACGCCGGGCTTGAGGGTGCCTTCAACGTTGATTGCCATGGTCTTGAAGCGTGCCAGGGGCAGGGTCTGGGTTGCCATGACGTGCTCCACCTCGGAGGTGCCGATACCGAACGCGAGAGCGCCGAACGCACCGTGGGTGGAGGTGTGGGAGTCGCCGCAGACGATGGTCATGCCGGGCATGGTCAGGCCGAGCTGCGGGCCGACCACGTGCACGATGCCCTGTTCCTCGTCGCCGAGGGAGTGGATGCGCACGCCAAATTCCTTGGCGTTGCGGCGCAAGGTCTCGATCTGGGTGCGGCTGGTCAGGTCGGCAATGGTGCCGAAGATGTTGTCGGTGGGGGTGTTGTGGTCCTCGGTGGCGATGGTCAGGTCGAGGCGGCGCAGGGGGCGGTTCTCGATGCGCAGACCTTCGAATGCCTGGGGCGAGGTCACTTCGTGCAGTAGCTGCAGGTCGATGTAGAGCAGGTCGGGCTTGCCGTTTTCACCGGGGACGACGACGTGTGCGTCCCAGACTTTTTCTGCCAGGGTGCGCGGACGGGTGCCCGCGGTGGTTGCGTTCTGTTCGCTAGTCATGCTTTCTCCTGCTTGATGCGTTCCTACGGTGGATGCGTTCGGTGTGGTGCGTGCCGCTGGTTTGTGGGGTTGAGGAGCGGATTATGTACCCGATGGGACCCTCAAATCGGTATTTCCCTGCGGCGTGTCGCACATTTTTTCACGGATTCTTAGCCTGTGAGACGGCCTAGAAACACCCCGAACCAGCGAGTGTTTTTGTGTGGGTTTATTCTATGACTCCAGGGTAATTTTGCGGGATTATCCGCATTTTTCTGCGACTTTTCGCATATTTTCACCCATAAACCCACATAAACACTTATTATGAAAAATTCATAATTTATCCCGTAGGGGGTGATTCCATCTTCAGCTCTGCACCCCAAAGAGTCCATGAAGTCCGGGGTATCTTTCATATTCTGAGATAGAATATAAGAATGACTCCTTCCGCCTCACGTTTTAACGCACACGGAATGCGTCACCCCAACGCATCCACACACCACAACGCACCGATTGTCGACCCCGTCAAGCCGCCCGAACACATGGCCGCCGACGAGCAGATGGTAGAGGTACACTCCCACGGCTCCTCCGGCGTTGGCGTGCTCGACAAGGCGACCCTCATCCTTGATTGCCTCGAGGCAGGACCCGTATCTCTGGGCGACCTCGTCAAGGCAACCGGTCTGGCGCGCCCCACCGCACACCGCCTCGCCGTGGCACTGGCCCACCACCGCCTCGTAGCCCGCGACGTGCAGGGACGCTTCATGCTCGGCCCCCGCCTGACCGAACTCGCATCCGCAACCATTGCTGACGAGCTCATCACCGTGGCAGACCCGATCCTGCAGAAGCTCAGCCTCGAAGCTGACGAGTCCACCCAGCTGTACCGCCGCCAGGGCGACTGGCGCGTGTGCGTTGCGACCGCGGCACGCCCCTCCGGCATGCACGAATCCATCCCGGTGGGCACCCAGCTATCCATGCAGGCTGGTTCCGCCGCCCAGGTGTTGCTCGCGTGGGAAGATCAGAACCGCATTGTTGAAGGCCTGCGCGATGCGCACTTCAGCGCCGCCATGCTCGCGGCTGTGCGCCGCATCGGCTGGGCGCAGTCCGTGGGTGAGCGCGAGCGCGGTACCGCCTCGGTATCCGCTCCGGTGCGCGCTCCCGGTGGCAAGGTGATTGCGGCTGTCTCTATCTCGGGTCCGATGGATCGTATGACCCGACAGCCGAACCGCAACTACCCCGAGCTGGTCGTCAAGGCTGCTCAGGCAATTACTGACGGTCTGCGTGAGCTCTCTGCTTCTCACTCGGCATCGGATGCTGAGGAAAGCTAAGGCTCCGTTATAGATAGTTTTCACGAAAAAGAATCCCTCCCCGCCTCATTGAGGTGGGGAGGGATTCTTTTATGCGGTTTTCAGATGATATGCCGCTAAATATCCAGCGCCTTGCGGTAGGCGTTGAGGCGCTTAGCCTCCGTCTGCACCGGGGCGACCACGCAGGACTGCACCGCCTTCTCAACACCGGTCTGCAGGCGACCGCGCAGCTTACGTGCGTAGTAGCGTGAGCCCATGGCGGTGAGTAATCTGCCCACACCCGCCGAGGCGATGCCGAGGAGTATGCCCAGCAGCAGAAGCAGGGTGGGCAGGGGCACCGGGGAGCCTTCGGGAGTCGGGGCGGGCGGCAGTTGAATCTGCAGGTACGCCATGCCGGAGATGAGGGTCAGCCAGCCGACACCTGCCAGGGCGCTCAGTAGCGCGATCCACTGCAGGGTGTTGAAGATAACCCAGGGGGGCGCGGGTGCGGCCCAGGCCGTAGTCGATGCGCATCATGTCGCGTTCGAGTAGTTCGGGTAGCTCCGCTTCGCGGGAGAGGGCGGCTTCCTTCATGCTGCGTTTCCATGGCTCGTCGATGCGGGCCGCCATCTGCTTGCTGTATTGGCGTACGGCGTTTGCCATGCCTGCCTTCTGCGCGGCGCTCAGCGGGGGTAGCGAGGAAGCCACCAGCTCGGGTGCATTCTCGCTATCGGAGCCGAGCAAGCCCGAGGACTTCTCAGCCTTAGACACGCTCTTCGATTCATCCTGCTGCCCCAGGTGCAGGCGGCGCAGGGGGTCAGCTTTCAGGCGGCTCATCCAGCGGGTGAGGATCCAGCCGGTGTGCTGACCCGCGGCACGGCGGTAAGAGGCGGTTGCCGCCTGCAAAACCTGCTCAGCCTGACTGGAGGTGTAGCACGCCTTCACGAGCTTCTGTTCCGCTTCGAGGGCGTAGGCCCCGGCGAGCACGGCCCCCTCTCCCCCGGCGTAGGTGCGCAGCTGGGAGGCGGTGGCGTGCAGCTGCGCGTCGGTTCGCTGCAGGGATAGGCTCTTGGCGGCAGCTACCTGGGCGAGCAGGTCGCGCAGCACGTCGACACCCTCACCGGTTCGCGCGGAGACGGCGATGGGTGCGGCGAGCAGGTGCGCTTCGGTGCCCTCAGCCTGGAGCAGGCGGGTGAGGGATGCCAGCACGGCGGGCACCTCGGCGGGTGCAAGCTTGTCCGCCTGGTTGAGCACGCAGAGCGCCTGCGCGCCGGAGGCGGCAAGCGGCACCATGAAGTCGCGGTGGATGACGGCGTCGGCGTATTTTTGGGGGTCGACAACCCAGACGAGTACGTCTACGTAGCGCATCATGCGGGCGGCGAGGTCTCGGTTGGTGGTGGTGACCGAGTCGAAGTCGGGCATGTCCAGCAGGATGAGGCCGCCGGTGCGGGTGCGCATTTCGCCGCGTCCGCCTACTGCACGGCGGATGCGGTTGAAGAGTCCGGGTGCCGGTTCGGTGACGGCATTGGGCGCCACCGCTCCCCCGGCTGCGTCTCCTTCGGCGGCGAGCGCCTGAGTTTGCGGGTAAACACGCTTGTCAATGCCGAGCCAGTCGAGCAGCTCTTCGCTGCCTTCTGCCTCCCAGATAGCCGCCTGCACGGTGGAGGTGGTCGGGCGCGTGGGGGCGGAGAGGGCAATGTTCTGCCCGGCGATGGCGTTGAAGAGCGTGGACTTGCCGCTGCCGGTCGCGCCGAAGAAGCCGATGACCGTGTGCTCGGTGGAGAGTTCACGGCGCTGGCTGAGGCGTTCAAGGGTTTCGGCGGCGTCAAGCAGGACGGTTTCGGGGACTCGTCCTTCACCGTAGCTGATGGCCTCTTTCAGGGACGCAACGGAGCGCGCGAAGGGCGAGGTCGCCACGGCAGGGGTGGCGTCTCGCTCGGTATGGCGCTCAGTGGCTTTGTTCTCGGATTTATTCTCGGGGGTAGTCATAGTGCGTTTTTCTTCGTCTGTGGTGCGGGGTGCCGGTCCAGAGTGGTTTAGCGGACAACCGTGCCGTTAGTGTGGGCTGCGGCTTGGCGCTGTGTGGTTTGACTCTGGGCGCTCATCTCCGCGGCGATTTTCTGCACCTGCTCGGCGACACGGTGAATGTCCTCGGCGTCAGCCTGCGGGTCGGTGTCTTCCAGCACAGCGGTGAAAGGCTGAGCGTGCTCGGTGAGTAGATCCGCCATACGTTCGAGCAGGTCGGTGCGGGCGCGGGTTGCCATGCGGCGCACCGCATCTTCACCGAAGATAGACTCGAGCAGCTTCGTGCCGACCACGCCGCTACCGCCCGCAATACCCGCCTCAATACCGGTAATGCCGCCGGTGAGGCTGAACGCGGCGACCATAAGCATCACGGCGGCGGCGTTCACACCCAGGGAGAGGAAGCGGGCACGTTTGCGCTTGTCGGCACCTTCTTCGCGGATCATTTCAAGGACGGAACCCTGCCAGAGGCGAATCTGCTCGGCAACAGCTGCGGAGAAGATGTCTTCGGCAGACTGCACCTCACCCTTCGCATCACCGTCTGCGTTCTGTTCGGGCGCAGCTGCAACAGCCTGCGGCGCACCTGCGACAGCCTGCGGCGCACCTGCGACAGCCTGCGGCGCACCTGCGACAGCCTGCGGCGCATCAAGGCGCGCCAGCAGGGAGCGTCCGGCGCGGCTGGCACGCCAGCGGGTGCGGGTGTTTTCGGAGGCGCGGGCGGCTGCATCCAGCACGACGGCGTGGATGCCGCTTTCGAGGGCGTCTTCTACCTTCTGGGCGGCGGCGGGCTGACCGCGCAGTGCGGAGCCGACGCGGTCACGCAGGCGACCGATGGTGCTGTCGAGGGAGCGGAAGAAGTCGCCGGTTCCCACGAAGTCGTGCCAGCGCGAGAGCACTTCGCCGCGAAGCAGGGAGCCGTCGGAGAGGGCGCCGTCGATGGTGGCCAGCGCATCCTCGTATTCTTCGGCGGCGATGGCGGCAAGCGACTGGTGTGCCGCCTGCTGGCGTGCCTGCTCGGCGGCGAGCACCTGCAGGTTACCGGCGAGGGTTTCGACGGCACCGGCGAGAGTCTGCCGGGCGATGGCGGCGCGGGCGGGTGCGTCAGCGCCGAGTTCGCGGATCCACAGGGTCAGCGGGGCGAGGCTGACGGGTGCGAGCATGCCGCTTTCGTCGCGCGGCTGTTCGGTGACGGTGTGAATCAGTACGGCGTGGATTCCGGCCTCGTCGAGCATGCGTCGCAGGTCGTTTTCGATGGCCTCTTCGTCGCCTTCGGGCACGCGGTTGAGCACCACGGCAATGGCGATGGAGCGTGCGGCTGCTTCGTGGAGCAACTCCCAGGGCACGGCGTCGGCGTAGCGGTTGGCGGTAGTGACAAAGAGCCACAGGTCAGCAGCGGAGAGCAGTTCCTTGGCGAGGGTGCGATTCTCCTCAGAGACGGAGTCGATATCGGGCGCGTCAATGAGCGCGATGCCCTGCGGTAGCGCCGAGGTGGTAATAGGAATGAGGGCGCGCGCAATCTTCGGGTCGAGGCCGGGTAGTGCCTGCGATCCGGCGTTCATGCCGGAGGTGCGGGTGCGCGGCAGGGTGGGCAGGAAGCGTTCGGGCGACAGCGCCGCTTCGTCTTCTGCGCGGTGCAGTAGGACGGGGTGGCGGGTGGTGGGTCGAATCGCGCCGGACTGGGTGAGCGGCTCGCCGAGCAGGGTGTTGACGAGGGTTGATTTGCCGGCGCCGGTGGAGCCTCCGACCACGATGGTGAGGGGGTTGTCGACGCTGGCGCTGCGCGGCAGGATGTAGTCGTCGAGTTGGCGTGCCATGGCGGCGAGGAGGGTGCGCGCGGTGGCGGTGCCGTGCTCGGCGGTGCCGTCGTGGGTGACGGTGTAGGGGGTGCCGGGGGTTTCGCCGGCTTCTACGTCGAGCGGGAGGGGGATTCGAGTGAGCAGTTCGCGAGCTGCTTTGAGCTGCGCATAGTCGGTGGTAGTCACAGCGCTATTGTCCCATAGGGTGCATCTGCTTTATGCCATGTTTGGGTGTTGGCGCGGTCGCGTTGTGGCTAGGTTGCGCGGTTGGGGGTGCTGAGGCTGTGTGAGGGGCTGTTTTTGATAGGTGTTTGGACAACCTGAAGGGGTTGAGATACTACTTGCGCATTGAGTGCAATAACTCCAATTTATGATTTACTCACAAGAAGAAAAGATGAGAAAATCCCTAAGTTTCCGCGGGAAAACAGTATGTTTCATTGCGGTTATCCCGAACACATTGGTACGTTCTATAACCCGCATAAAACGGGCAAATATTAAGATTTGATAACTTTTTACGCTCAGGGGCAGATATGGCCATTTCGAACCTGAAAGTACGCTTAGAATCGTTGAGCACGACAACCAGGCAGGTCATAACCCACACCGATTCCTTCAGGAGGCTTCTGGCCTGCCCTTTCTATCGCATCCGTACTCACCGCGGTATGCCACACCTACCGGGAACGCTCACCGACCCCTCACGCAACTGCATTCAAAATTTACTGCCGTTGAGGTTCACTGCATCCGAGCTACCCGTCATTGCCTGCCCATCTTTACTCTTGCGAAAGGTTGCGTATGTTCGGTTCGCTGTCACGCCGCCATCTTCTTGCTCTTTCTTCCGGAGCAGCACTGAGTGCACTCGCAAGCGCCTGCAGCCCCGTCGTTTCTCGTCCTCAACCGCTCACTAAATCTTCTCCCGATCATGCCGCACCGGCACCTCAGAGCACCCAGACTAAATCTGCGACCACCACGCGCAGTATTACGTACGCCGAGCCTCTGCCTGCGTCGGCTCTGGATGGTCGCGGACCGGCTCTTCTGCCGGACCACTTCTTTGAGCGTTCCGGAAATTTCTCGAACGGCACCCTGAGCCATCGAGCCGTCAATGTTCCCCGCCCCACCATGCCCCCGGAAGCTAAAGAGCGCACCGTTGAGGGCCTGCACGCTTTCCTGCAGTACTGGGGTGCGGCGCAGAACTATATGCTCCTCACCGGCGACACCGACCCCTTCATGAATCTGCCCGGCCAGGAGCACTTTAGCAACATGGCACAGATGTACCGTGATATCTACCGCTACAACATTGGCTGGCTGGTCTCTAAGAATAACCACCCCATGTGCATTAACCTGAGCTCCCCGCAGCCGGTGCCCGCCACCGAGCAGGACGTCTATTGTTGGAAGGCAACCCTGAAGGTGGACGAGAACGCGTTCCTGTTCAACCATGAGACCCGTCAGCGTGAGCCACTCACCGGTATCTACGGCAGTAATCAGAAGGCGGACGCTTACGTCTACTTTGGCGCAGAGGGCTGGCAGATGCTGGAGGATCCGAAGTCTTCCCCGAGCGCTACCGCCACCCCTGCGGCTAACCCTGAACCGTCGGCGAATACTCCGAGCGCGCAGCCGACCCCGAATGCGAGTACCTCCTCTAAGGCGGCTCGTTATATTCGAGGCTCAGCCTAAAGCTTCTTTGCATCCGTGCCTCAAAGATCCCGTCATATTGGGTGATATGAGGCACGGATGAGGGGTTTTATTTGTGTGCCACGCGTGAAATCTATAGGCTAGGGCTAGATGAGGTCCGCCCATTTTCGCCTCAATGCGTGTCTACCCGCCCCGCGGGTGACTGTTTCGCGCCCTCCGATGGGGGCGTGATGTTAGGCTGAGGATTAGGGCGTGAACTCTTCACTTATCACCGATACTTCCGCATCACAGCACATTCAAGGGGATCACTATGATTCACAGCCGCCGCCACTTTATTGCGCTCACGGGCACTGCCGCCCTGGGTGCGATGCTTGCCGCTTGCGGTTCCAAAAAGACTGCGGAGGCGACCGCCTCCCCCACTCCTTCCGCTTCGATTGCGGGTGCCTACGATAACCTGTCGGGCGAGCTGAAGTGGACCAAGTACATTCCCGGTCATGGCGCAGCCCCGATGAGTAGCACCGACCCGGAGACCGGTCAGGTCTACACGATTGAGCCGACCGCCGGCCCGGCAAGCATGGATTCTAAGGCGAGTGCCGTGCCCATCCCCGTTGAGGATGAGAGCATGTACGACAAGAACGCCCGCGGTCTGCGCGCGACTTTCGCGTATTTTGCGGCGGCGGTGAACTATGCCCGTATGACCGGTGATCCCGGTCCGGCTTTACAGGTGGTTCAGGCGCAGAACGCTACCGACCGTGCGGCGTTGGAGAAGCTGCGTGCGTTCTACGCGCCCGGCACGAACTGGCTGGTGGGTGGCGAGTGGACTTTCCGCCTGACCGATAAGCAGCCGACGACCCGCGGCACTAAGTATTCGTGGGCGTGTTCTGTTACTCAGGCGCACGGCCTGCAGGTTGAGAAGGCGACGAACACCACCAAGCCCCTGGAGAATACTGAGGCTGCGGAGATTAAGGCTCTGTACGCTGAGTACGATGAGGAGGCGAAGCGCTGGTTGGTGATTGCGCCTCAGCAGTATGATCCCGCGTTGACTCCGAAGCCGACTCAGACTCCGCGCGCGCATCCTTCGTCGACTTACACTCCGACGGTGACTGATGACAGCACCGTGGCGGCTAATGGCGGCGCGAACACTGGCACAAATAACGGTGCGAACACTTCGGGTAACGGCGCGGCTCAGGGCACTGCTCAGAACGGCGGTGCGCAGGCTCCTTCCGCCCAGAACGGTTCCCGTCAGTACACTGGCTCCCAGAACGGTGGTGCGCAGAATGGTAGCGCACAGACCGGTACCGGTCAGGGTGGTGCGGCTCAGGCTCCTCAGCCTGCCGCTACCCAGGCGCCTGCAGCTACCGCGCAGCCTGTGGCGACTCAGCCTGCCGCTGCGACGGCTCAGCCGAGCGTAGCTCCCGGCGCTCCTGATCCCGGTGCTCCTGATCCCGGTGCCGCCGGTGGAGATGCTACTCCCGCCGGTGGCGCCCGGTAGCCCCTCCCCTATAGACAATCCTTATAGACGATAAACGCGTCCTCGCCTTCGCTATATCCCGTGCCCCCTCGGTGCGCTGTTGCCGCTGGTTGCGGTAAGTTCGCTGATGGGCGGCATATCACGCTCGCTTGAGCGGTGGTACACACGGGAGTGAAGGCGGGGGCGCGTTATACTTAGGACTGTCTCTAGAGGGATGTCCGCGTGTGATATCCGCTCGTCGAGGCGTTCTCTCACTCGTCTCTCACCAGAGATTCTCACTCGAAAGGTATTCCGTGGCGCTTTTCCCCATGACCTCCGGGCTTCCCAGTTCCACTACCGGCATCAGCCGCCGTTCTGCTCTGCGTTACGCGGGTGCGGGCGTTGCGGGCGTGTCTTTGAGCGCCCTGCTGGTTGCGTGCGGCGGTGGTTCTTCTTCTAGCGAGAACGCTGATGCGGATACCCCTCAGATTTCCCCTTCGGCTTCTGCGCGTACTGATTTTAGCGGCGAGGTCACCTTCGATAACTATGAGAAGAAGGGCACTTTCGTTCCGGCGACCGAGTCTGCTCCCGCTCAGAACGTGCCGTTCCCTAAGCGTCCGGCGAGCGCATCGGAGAACTCGGTGCAGGGTCTGTACGATTCGATTGCGTTCGTGTATGCGGCGATTAACTACCTGGTGCTGACCGGTGATGCGGCTCCGCTGCGTGAGTCAAAGGCTGATGAGAAGTTCGTTGCGTCGTTCTCGTCGTTTATGGATGAGTCGAATGAGAGCTCGCAGAATCGTGACTGGTATGTGTCGCCGAAGGTGACCATGTCTGCGTTCACTGCTGTTCCTGCTCTGGTGAAGAAGAGTGTGCAGTGGACTTTTGATTTGGTGATTGATTTGGGGCCGACCGTGGTGATTGACGGTGCTCCCGCGGAGATGTCTGAGAAGGTGCGCCGCACTGAGCGTGGCTTGGTGGTTACCGGTGTGCGCCACGATAATGATTGGACTTTGACTATTCAGGATGAGTATGAGGCACAGGCTTCGGCTCAGCCTAAGAATGGTGGCGCTAACGGTGGTGGCACTAACGATGGTAATGCTGACAATTCCGGTAACTCCGGTAATGACGGCAATTCTAATGGTGACAACCTTTAAGCCCTCAGATGGATGAGGCATCATGCCCTAACTCGCACTCGGGTTAGGGCATGATCTGTTTTACTCTGGTAGTAACGAGCTTTCCTGGATTCAAGGTTTTTCTCTTATGTCTTCTTTTTCTCAGTCTTTCTCTCGCCGCTCCCTGATGCGCCTGGGTGTGGGCGTTTCTGCTGTTGCCGGTTCTGCGGCGCTGTTGAGCGCTTGCGGTTCGGGTGAATCTAGCCAGCAGTCTGGTTCTCAGGGTGGTAGCCTGAACGGTTCGAAGTCGAGCGCTAACCCGAATGGGTACAGTGATGATGGTAAGAACTATTCGGGTCTGGTGGAGTACACCCACTATGAGGGTGCAGTGAATTATGAGCAGGGCACGGTGGATCATCCACCGCGTAATGCTCCGAAGCCGCAGGTGACTGACGCTCTTTCGTTGAATACGGTGACGGGTTTTCATGAGGCGATTGCTTATTTTGCGGCGGCTATGGATTATCTGGTGAAGACCGGTAGCACGGATGCGTTCTCGACCGGTATTCAACTGTCGTCGAAGACTCGCTCTGAGGTGGATGCCTTGTCGGCTTCTATTCTTGCGGGTGTGGAGAAGGGTTCCTGGTATGTGAATCCGTCGGCTTCTTATGCTCTGGCGAGCGCTCAGCCGTCGATTATGAGTGATGGCAACCTGCTGTTTAAGGGTCAGTACACTCTGGACTTCGGTACGGAGGCGGTGGCAGAGGGCAAAATTCAGCCGGTGGTCACCTCCACGAGTGCTTCTGCTTCTGCTGAGCCTACTGAGCCCTCTGAGGATGCGCTGGTGTCTGACGCGGCGTCCCCGAGTGCTTCTGCTTCTGCTACTGCGGCGGGTCCTGTTTCTCAGGTGACGGTTCAGGAGTGCGATTTCCGCGGCCGCTACCACGCTGATTCTAAGATGTGGGAGCTGAGCGTGGCGTACGGTGCTACTGTTCAGGGCGGTGTTTCCTCCGCAAGCGCGGCAGCATCCGGTTCGGCTTCTGTGCCCTCTTCTGCCGCCACTTCTGCTGAGGCGTCCGTTGAGGCGTCCGCCACCTCTGCGGCGTCATAGTTCGTCATAACGCTTTTATCTGCGAGGCGATTCTCACGCTTCGTCCGCTCAACTCTGTATCCTGTTGGGTTTGCGGCTAAACTGGTTGCAATCACCGACTGACTGAAAGGTATCACTATGTCCGAGAACCTGACCCGCCGCGCGGCGCTGGGTGTACTGGGCGTCAGCTCCATGGCTTTGCTGGCGGCTTGCGGCTCTAAGGCTACGTCTGAGGCGTCTGCTTCCGCTTCTGGTTCTGAGAGCGCTTCTGCTACAGCTTCTGAGTCTGCTACCGCGTCGCCGAGCGCTTCCGCTTCGGCTTCGGCGTCTGCTTCCCCTTCCGCTTCTGCATCGGCTTCGGCTACTGCAACGAACTCTCCGCTGCCTAACGACAATAAGGATTACAGCGGCGTAGCGAAGCTGGAGAAGATGGAGGATCACGGCGAGTACCAGCCGGGTAACGCTGAGCACCCGCCGCAGAACGTGCCGTCCCCGATCGTTCCGGAGGCTATGCACCAGAATTCGGTGGCTGGCTTTGCGGCGGCTCTGGCGTACTTCGGTGCGGCATTTGAGTACCTGCTGCGTACCGGCGATATGCACTACATGAACGAGGTCAGCACCGACCAGGAGACCCTGGCGGCGATGAAGAAGTACGCGGACTCCACCAAGGCCGGTATTGATGAGAAGAAGACCTGGTACGTGAACCCGACCGCTACCCTGACTATTGGTACTAAGCAGCCGGTTCTGGCTCAGGGCGCGTACAACTGGACCGTGACTCTGAACGTTGATCTAGGTGAGAAGCTGTTCAAGGACGGCAAGGAGCAGACCGTGGCGGCTGATAAGCGTCACGTGAAGATGTTCGGTGAGGCTGTTGGTCGCTACTTGAACAACAAGTGGGATCTTCACATGGACATCAACTAGTCCTCTGAGGCTGGTTTCCCCCCCCCGCTTGTAGCGTTGTGCCGTCTCAGGATGCGGTTTTTAATGTTTTTTCCATTGATGGCAATAAAATTTGTGGCTCCAGCTTGCGGTGAACGGAGTTCACCACTACTCTTATATACAGAGGTTGTCTTTTGGGCTACATAATGTTTCTAGAGAGCGCCGCACATTCATCATCCTTTGTCGAGAAAGGGTTTGTGCGGCGCTTTTCTGTACCCTCTTTCTGAACCTCGTTCCTTGAGGTTTTTCTCTGGCATTATTACGAACTGTGACCGCAGGTTTAAACCTGCCGCCGGTGAGTAGTAGAGTTGCCACGTAACCGATTATTCATCGTGGAGACCCCGTCGCGGCTGGCCTCCCCCAAGCTCATGAAGGAGCACCCCATGGCAAAGATTCTCAACAGCATTGTTGAAGCAACCGGCCAGACCCCCCTGGTTAAGCTGAACCGACTGGACGAGGGCCTTCCCGGTAACGTTGCGGTCAAGCTTGAATTCTACAATCCCGCTGGTTCGGTTAAGGACCGTATCGGCCGCGCCATCATTGACGCTGCTGAGAAGTCGGGTGAGCTGAAGCCCGGCGGCACCATTGTTGAGGGTACTTCCGGTAACACCGGTATTGCGCTGGCTATGGTGGGTGCTGCTCGCGGTTACCGCGTCATCCTGACCATGCCGGAGACCATGTCTGCTGAGCGTCGCGTGCTGCTGCGCGCTTACGGTGCTCAGATTGTGCTGACCCCCGGTACCGAGGGTATGCGCGGCGCTGTGGAGAAGGCTAAGGAAATCGTTGCGACCACCGAGAACGCTATCCTGGCGTCCCAGTTCTCCAACGAGGCGAACCCGACCATTCACTACAACACCACCGGCCCTGAGATTTGGGAAGCAACCGACGGTAAGGTCGACATTTTCGTGGCGGGTATTGGCACCGGCGGCACCATTTCCGGTACCGGTAAGTACCTGAAGGAGCAGAACCCGGACGTGAAGGTTGTTGCGGTTGAGCCTAAGGACTCCCCGCTGCTGTCTGAGGGTCGCGTTGGTCCCCACAAGATTCAGGGCCTGGGCGCTAACTTCGTTCCCGACACCCTGGACCGCGGCATCTACGATTCCGTGACCCCGGTCAGCGCTGAGGATGCTATGCGCACCTCCCGCCTGCTGGCTACCCAGGAAGGTATTCTGGGCGGTATTTCTTCCGGTGCGGCTGTGTGGGCTGCTCTGGAGGAGGCTAAGAAGTCTGAGAACAAGGACAAGCTGATTGTGGCTATCGTTCCCGACTTCGGTGAGCGTTACATCTCTACCGCTCTGTACGAGGATATCCGCGGCTAATAGGCCCCGGTCTTCGGCACCCCTCCCCGTGAGGCCGCCATCTAGAACAGTACGCAGTGTTCGACGCTCCGTCCCGGTTGCATGCCGGGGCGGAGCGTTTGCGTTTTCCCGCGATACTCCCCCGCTGAGACCCGCCCGAGCCCGAATATTACGTTCCGCACGCAATTGTGACCGAGATGTTAAAGAGAGCACTCACTATGACGACGACAGAGTTCGGGAATAGGTGAATGAGCACCGTTGTTGGTACCTTTGGAAAGGTCGCATACACAGAGCACGACCGATGAGGGAAAGGGAACCCATGAGTTTTATTGCGCGTCTGCGTGAAGATATTGAGAACGTCCGCCAGCACGACCCTGCTGCGCGCGGCGCTGTCGAGATTGCGCTGAACTATTCGGGCATGCACGCCATTTGGGTTCACCGTCTGACCCATAAGCTCTGGCAGAAGGATGAGACGAAGGCTCTGGCTCGTACTCTCTCGCAGTTTGCTCGTTTTCTGACCGGTGTGGAGATTCACCCCGGCGCGACCATTGGCCGCCGTTTCTTCATTGATCACGGCATGGGCATTGTCATTGGTGAGACCGCTGAGGTTGGTGACGACGTGATGCTGTACCACGGCGTGACCCTGGGCGGTCGCTCCCTGGAGAAGGTGAAGCGTCACCCCACTATTGGTGACCGTGTGACCATTGGTGCCGGTGCAAAGGTGCTGGGTCCGGTGGAGATTGGTGCCGATAGCGCTATTGGTGCGAACGCCGTGGTCGTCAACGATCACCCTGCCGATTCGATTATTACCGGTATTCCGGCGAAGCACCGCCCGCGTACCCCGGAGAAGAAGAAGCCGCTGGTGGACGCTGTGGAGTATATTGACCCCGCCATGTGGATTTAGCGCTTGTGAGCGTTTTGAGGCGGTAGCGGCGCGTCTGGAGGCTCCTGACGAGGCTCTGCAGGCCTTCTCCCCTGCTATAGCCCCTAAAATACCCCTGGAGATACCCTTGAGACACCTCGGGGTACCCCATATCAAGACATAACGAAAGCCCGCCTTCGACCGGATTCTCATCCAGCCGAAGGCGGGCTTTGACGTGTTCAGCTACGGGAGCTTAGTGAACGTGAATGTCCGCCGCGTTCACCTCGGAACGGTCACCGCTCCACATGGTGTGGAAGGCACCCTCTTCGTCAATACGACCGTAGGTGTGTGCACCGAAGAAGTCACGCTGACCCTGAATCAGGGATGCGGGCAGGCGGTCGCGGCGCAGACCGTCGTAGTAGGACAGTGCGGAAGCGAACACCGGCACGGGGATGCCCAGTGCGGTTGCCTTAGCCACCACGCGACGCCAGGAAGGAACGAGCTCCTCCATGAGGTTCTTGAAAGCGGGTGCCAGAAGCATGTTCGCGGGAGCCTCATCAGCGTAGGCAGCCATGATGTCGCCCAGCAGCTCGGCGCGGATGATGCAGCCTGCACGCCACAGCGATGCGATGGTGTCCAGCTTCAGGTCCCAGCCGTATTCCTTGCCTGCGCGGGTGAGCAGGTCCATGCCCTGTGCGTACGCAACGAGCTTGGAGGCGAAGAGTGCGCGGCGCACATCCTCAACGAACTCGGGGTCGCCTGCACCAACGCCGGTGGTTGCGATGAGGCCTGCGGGCAGTTCGCGCTGTGCCTGCTCGCGCTGCTCACGCTCGGAGGAGGAGAGGGCGCGCGCGAACACGGACTCTGCGATAGCGGAGACGGGGGAACCGAGGTCCAGGCCGGCCTTAGCAGTCCACAGGCCGGTACCCTTCTGACCCGCCGCGTCGACGATAACGTCGACCAGGGGCTTGCCGGTCTTTGCATCGACCTGTGCGAGCACCTCTGCGGTGATTTCGATCAGGTAGGAGCTCAGGTCGCCTTCGTTCCAGGTCTTGAAGATTTCTGCCTGCTGTGCCGGCTCAATGCCCGCGATGGAGCGCAGAATGTCGTAGGCTTCACCGATGACCTGCATGTCGGCGTACTCGATGCCGTTGTGGACCATCTTCACGAAGTGGCCCGCACCGTCGGTGGAGATCCATGCGCAGCAGGGTGCGCCGTCCTGAGGTGCCTTCGCTGCGATCTTTTCGAGTAGCGGGCCCAGGTGCTTGTAGGACTCTGCGGAGCCGCCGGGCATCATGGAGGGGCCCCAGAGAGCGCCCTCTTCGCCGCCGGAGACGCCAACGCCCACAAAGTGCAGGCCCTTTTCAGCCAGGGCGTGCTCGCGACGGATGGTGTCGGGGAAGTGGGAGTTACCGCCGTCGATAATGATGTCGCCCTCATCGAGCATGGGGGTGAGCTGCTCGATCACTGCGTCGACGGGTGCGCCCGCCTTGACCATAATCAGGATGCGGCGGGGAGACTCGAGGGAGTCAACGAGTTCCTGCAGGGACTCGGTACGGATGAAGTCGCCGTCTGCGCCGTGCTCAGCCAGCAGTGCGTCGGTCTTCTCTACGGAACGGTTGTGCAGTGCCACGGTGTAGCCGTTACGTGCCAGGTTGCGGGCGAGGTTTGCGCCCATGACAGCAAGGCCGGTGACACCAATCTGTGCCTTCTTGTTTTCAGTCATGTATATAAGGATACGCGCTTAGGGCAGGCTATATATAGGTGGAGTGCAGTTTTATGCCCGAAGGAATCGCAGTTCCGACTGGATTATCTTCGCGAGCTTCCCGCAGGGCACCCTCGCGACAGCTCAATGGGTAAACAAAACCGGGTAAACAAAAACCCCGGCACCTTGCGGTACCGGGGTTAGCGGTGGGTCCTACCGGGATCGAACCGATGACATCCACGGTGTAAACGTGGCGCTCTACCAGCTGAGCTAAAGACCCGTAGTTCTCACTGATTCATTGTCGTTTCAGTGGCGAACACAAAAGAAAACTATACGGGCTTTTGGTGCGCCACGCAAATCCGAGACGCGTGTTCTATGTCTCAATATTTTTTTCTTTTTCGCAACTCACCCCACAGCAAGCCACATCAAGCCATGTTGACCCCCGGCCTTATAGGTAGGTCATACCCCATCATTCCGCGCCATTCCGCCACCCCCACCATTCCGCACTATTTAGATACAAAAAGACCCTAACTAGTACTTTTGATGCGCATATTTTTCGCTCAGAGGGCTAAGCCACGAAACCCACATCACAAAAACCTTCGTTTGATGCCAAGAAGCCCACATTTAGGTCTAAGATAGTAGAGATAAGTAGCGAAGTAGACCCCACGGATCTATAGCGCTTAAACGCAGAGATTGTTCGACAATGCAACATCGCGGCGAACAATCTACACAACCGCACAGAAGAGAGGTTGGATTAGTTTGGCTAACGTACCGAACGAGCACTCCCTGAGCACCCTTCTTGATGGCCTCAAGGACATCGACGTAGAAGAGACCCAGGAATGGGCTGAGTCCCTCGAGGACCTTATCAAGACTCACGGCACCGAGCGTGCAGAGTACATCCTTCGCGCGCTGCTCAAGGAGGCTGGCGCAAAGGGCGTAAAGGTCCCCACTCTGGTCAAGACCGACTACATCAACACCATCCCCGCAGACCAGCAGCCCGAGTACCCCGGCGATGAGGAACTCGAGCGCCAGTACCGCGCATGGATCCGTTGGAACGCAGCAATCATGGTTCAGCGTGCCCAGAAGAAGGGCATCGGCGTTGGCGGTCACATCTCCACCTTCGCAGGTGTCGCTGACATCTACGAGATGGGCCAGAACCACTTCTTCCGCGGCCGTAACCACCCCGGTGGCGGCGACCAGATCTTCTTCCAGGGTCACTCCTCCCCCGGTGTCTACTCCCGCGCATTCGTTGAGGGCGTCCTGACCGAAGAGCAGATGGACGGCTTCCGTCAGGAGAAGACCAAGGGTGCAAACGGTATTCCTTCGTACCCGCACCCCCGCTGCATGCCCGAGTTCTGGCAGTTCCCGACCGTTTCCATGGGTCTGGGCCCCCTGAACGCAATCCACCAGGCATCCTTCAACAAGTACCTGCACAACCACAAGATCAAGGACACCTCCGAGCAGCACGTCTGGGCATTCCTGGGCGACGGCGAAATGGACGAGCCCGAGTCGCGTGGTGCACTGCAGCTGGCTGCAAACGAGCACCTGGACAACCTGACCTTCGTCGTCAACTGCAACCTGCAGCGTCTGGACGGCCCCGTTCGCGGTAACGGCAAGATCGTTCAGGAGCTCGAGGCATTCTTCCGCGGCGCAGGCTGGCACGTCATCAAGGTCCTGTGGGGCTCCGACTACGACGAGCTGCTCAAGAAGGACAAGAGCGGCAAGCTCATCCAGCTGATGAACGAGACCCTCGACGGTGACTACCAGACCTTCCGCGGCGAAGACGGCGGCTACATCCGCGAGCACTTCTTCGGCAAGTACCCCGAGACCAAGGAACTGGTTGCAGACCTGACCGACGAGCAGATCTTCAACCTGCGCCTGGGTGGCCACGACGACAAGAAGCTCTACGCAGCCTTCAAGGAAGCTATGGAGACCAAGGGCAAGCCCACCGTCATCCTGGCACAGTCCATTAAGGGTGCGGAGCTCGGCCCGTTCTTCGAGGCACGTAACTCCACCCACCAGATCAAGAAGTTCACCATGGAAGCGCTGAAGGGCTTCCGTGACCACCTGAACATCCCCATCTCCGACGAGGAGCTGGAGAAGGATCTGTACAACCCGCCGTACTACCTGCCCGAGGCAAGCCACCCGGCACTGCAGTACATGCAGGCACGCCGTAAGGAACTCGGCGGTTACATCCCCGGCCGCGCAAACGCACAGCCCGAGATCACCCTGCCCGAGTCCAAGGTCTACGCACAGACCAAGAAGGGCTCCGGCAAGCAGACCGCTGCTACCACCATGGCGTTCGTCCGCCTGATGAAGGACCTCATGCGTGTGAAGGGCTTCGGTCACCGTATCGTTCCCATCACCCCCGATGAGGCACGTACCTTCGGTATGGACTCCTTCTTCCCGTCCGCTAAGCTGTACAACCCCAACGGCCAGAACTACGTGCCCGTTGACCACCAGCTCATGCTGACCTACACCGAGTCCCCCGAGGGCCAGATCGTTCACGTGGGTATTAACGAGGCAGGCGCAACCGCAGCGTTCACCGCTATCGGTACCTCCTACGACACCCACGGCGAGCCGATGATTCCGATTTACATCTTCTACTCGATGTTCGGTTTCCAGCGCACCGGCGACGGCTTCTGGGCAGCTTCCGACCAGCTGTGCCGCGGCTTCGTTATCGGTGCAACCGCAGGTCGTACCACCCTGTCCGGTGAGGGTCTGCAGCACGCTGACGGTCACTCCCCGATCCTGGCGTCCACCAACCCGGCGTTCAAGATTTACGACCCGGCATACGGCTACGAGATTGCTCACATCATGGAGCGCGGTATCGAGCAGATGTACGGCAACAAGGACGAAGACCACAACGTCATGTACTACCTGACCGTGTACAACGAGCCGATTCACCAGCCTGCTGAGCCGGCAAACGTTGACGTTGAGGGCATCATCAAGGGTATCCACAAGATCAGCGAGTCTCCGCTGACCTCCGGCCCCAAGGCACAGCTGCTGGCATCCGGCGTTGCTGTTCCGTGGGCTGAGAAGGCTCAGAAGCTGCTGGCTGAGGACTGGGGCGTCTCCGCAGACGTCTGGTCTGTCACCTCGTGGACTGAGCTGCGCCGCGACGGCGTTGCCGCTGAGGAAGAGGCTCTGCTGAACCCGAACCAGCCCGCTCGCGTTCCTTACGTGACCCAGAAGCTGGCAGGCGCTGCTGGCCCGATCATCGCGACCACCGACTTCTCCTCGGAGGTTCCCGACCAGATCCGCCAGTTCGTTCCGAACGACTTCGCAACCCTGGGTGCTGACGGCTTCGGCTTCGCAGACACCCGCCCGGGTGCACGTCGCTTCTTCCACATCGATGCAGAGTCGGTTGTTGTCCGTACCCTGCAGATGCTGGCAAAGCGCGGCGAGGTTGCAGCAGACGTTCCCGCGAAGGCATTCGCTAAGTACGACCTGCTGAACGTGAACGCTAACTCCGAGCTGGAGCAGCACTAAGCATTTAGCTGTAGAACCTCGGTTCTGCGTTAGACGCTAAACGAATGCCCCCGGTTGATGATTCATCAACCGGGGCATTCGTGTTTTAACTGTGAGGAGGCGCAGGGTACCCAAGCTGCTTCCTGTTGATATTCTCGTTGACTACGCATTTCTTATGTAATAAATCAGACGTGACCGGAGTTTTGGTTGCCGTGTGTACCTAGCCGGTGGTAGCCTTTAACTACCCTTAACTATGATATTCACCACAGCATTGGTGGATATTCAGGGTGCCCGGTCAACATTACGGAGGGCACAGCTCACTCATCTACGAGCATTTACCTCCATAACTCATAGGGGTTCCTGATGAAGCTCTAGAACATTCTCCTAGCAGTAACGACGCTGCAGAAACACCCTTGTGCGTTGTCTGCATTAGCGTCTTGGCCTTTCGCCGCGGGTGCACTCCCAAGCTAGCAGGTACTCCCCCCGAGATTCTGCTTATCGCTCTGGGATTCACATAGATTCCAGATTCTCTCGACACCCATATTCACCGAGGCATATGCTTTGCAACAATCAGCAAAATACAGCCCCGCTTTCTTTACTGTCACATATTCTTTATCCAATTAAGGAGGGAGAATTATGAATCTCAAGAAATTCTTTCAGCCCGCAATGGCTATAACGTTTGCATTCACGCTAGCCTGCACATCCTGTTCTACAGGCCCGCAACTAGAACGTGATGAAACAGCCCAAGCAACCCTAGACTATAAAAACAACCGAATCATTACTCCACTCGAAGAATACAATGACATTTTCGATGAAAATTCCCAGTATTACAATCAAGCCTTGGAAATTCTCAGGCAGCGCTGTTTCGCAAAACACGGCCAATCCTATGAAATATATATCCCGGATGTAGAAGATAGGAAATTCGTTTCGTCCGGTCGCGAGTTTGGTCTCTGGAACCCCGAATACGCCGCCAAATATGGAAACTTCCAACGATTCGGGAATGCACCATCATCCAGGGGCTATGACACAAAAATCATGGAACAGTGCATGCCTGAAATCTTAGCCACGTTGAAAGAGATTGCCGGCATCAGCCTCGAAGAGCAAAGTGGCCTCAGAGAAGCCTATCGTCGAATCCACGGCGAATCCTATGCAGCTGCCATGAATCATCCCGAATGGAAAAAAATACCGTGAAGCATGGTGGAAATGCCTATCGGATAAAGGTCTAACGCCACGAAAAGGCGACTATGAATGGGGCACACAAGAACTATCAAATGCAACCCGCGCTAGCGGTGATAATAATGCCCCGGCATCAGAAGAAGAAATTCGAATCAGTGTCATTGAAGCACAATGCAGTAAAGATACAGGAATGGCTCAAGGTCTTGCCAATCTTGTAGCTTCATATCAGAAACCGCTCATTCGAGATAACGAAACAAAACTAGAAGAACAGCGACGGCAGCTATCAGAAGTTTATCTCCGATATAAAGAGTGGGTTCTCAAAAACCAATAAATAGAATGTCCCCGATTGATGATTCATCAATCGGGGACATTTAATTTATTAACTACTCTGCAGATAGAGAGGGCTAATCGGTGAAGTGGCCGGTCACCTCCGCCAGACGCGCCGGGTTCACCAGATCAGGGTGCGTGCCCTCCAGCAGCACCGCACGGAACGACGACGCATGCGCCGCCCAACCCTCCGCATCCAGGTACGGCTGATCCTCATGCGGTACACCCACCAACAACACATCACCATCAAAGAACGCCTGCTCAGCACCACGCATCAACGCCGCCGAAGCACTCATACTACCCAAGCACACGCCCAGCTTCTCCTCCGGTAGGTAGCCCATCGCCGAACCCGCCTTCTGCAGACGCTCCAACGTACCCGGCAAATCAAGCTGCTCACCGGCAGCAGGCTCCGGCAAACCGCCCATACGCAGCAGCGCACGGAAGCTCTCCTGCTCATCCGGCGCAGGCACACCCTGCCACTGCTCCGAAGGATACGCATCCAGCAGGATGACGCGCTCAACCAGCGCACCCGCAGCCTGTGCCAGGGCCGCCACCTGCACCGCGGCAGTACCGCCCACAGACCAGCCCATCAACGCAAAACGACGCGGCAATGAACGCTCCGCCAGGGTCTTCTCAATCAGCTTCAGGTAGCCCTCAGCCAGCTCCTGCAGGCTCGACGCAAACCCGGCATTCGGGTCAGAGAACGCCTCAGCCTGCAAAGCGTACACACCCTGCTGAGCCGGAAGATGCGAGAGGTACCCCGCATAGCACCAGCCCAAACCACCCGCAGGCGGCAGAATAAACAGCGGCGCAGGCTGATGAGCGGGCTCAGCAGCATCATGCGCGGCAGGATGCTCACGCAGCGGCAGAACCGGCGCGAACTCCGCACCCTCGCCGCGCTCCCCCGCAATGGACGCCGCCAAAGCCTGCACCGTCGGATGCGCAAAAAGCGCACCGATACTCACGCGCAGACCCAGCTGCTCCTCAACCGCGGCAATCACCTCAAGAGCCGCCAGCGAATGACCGCCCGAGGCAAAGAAATCCTCATCCACGCCGAAACGCTCACGACCCAGCACGCCCGCAATAATCGAGCACAGCTGCTGCTCCAGCAGACCGTGCGGACCCTCAGCATCAGAAGTCTGCGGGGTCAGATCCAGGGACGCCAAGAGCTTACGATCAGCCTTACCGGAGGGGCTCACCGGCAGAGCAGGCAGAGTATGCCACAGGGTCGGAACCATGTAGTCCGGCAGAACCTGCGCACAATGCTCACGCGCCGCCTCCACGAGCTGCTCGGCACGCTCGGCGGGCACATCGCCCACCTCCAGCACCGCCGCCAGGGCAGGCTCACGCAGACCGCGGTACAGCAGAGCCACCGAAGCGCTCACGCCCTCAACCGCGGCAAGAGCCATCTCAATATCGCCCAGCTCCAGGCGCTGACCGCGCACCTTAATCTGGTAGTCCGTGCGGCCGCGGTAGCCGATGACGGCGCGACCATCGGGAAGAATCTCCCAGCACGCCAAATCACCCGTACGGTACAGGCGCTGGCTCTCACCGTTCAGCAGCGCGAGCGCACCGGCAGGAGCCTGCTCCACGAAAGCCGCCGCGGTCGCCTGCGGGTTGTTCTTGTAGCCGCGCGCCAGCTGCACGCCCGACAGGTGCAGTTCACCCGTCACGCCCACCGGCACGGGGTGGCCGGTCGGGTCAAGAATCAGGGTGCCGGTGTTCCAGACCGGCTCGCCAATGGGCACGCTCTCGCGCTGCGGGTCGGTGGAGGTCTCCCAGAAGGTCACGTCCACCGCCGCCTCGGTCGGGCCGTACAGGTTCAGCGGGTACACGCCCAGCACCTCCCCCGCAGCCTGCACCTGATCCTTCTGCAGTGCCTCACCCGAGCAGACCACGTAGCGCAGGGGCTGCTCTCGTTCCCTGCCGAAGCCAGCATCAGCCAGGATGCGGCGCGCCGCCGGCGAAGAGGTCAGCGCCGAAAGCATGGTCGGCACAAAGTGCACCGCCGTGACGGACTGCTCGGCAATCACGCGCGCCAGGTAGGCGGGGTCGCGGTGACCCTCCGGGGCGGCAATGACCACGGCGGCCCCCTCGGCGAGCGGCCAGTACAGCTCCCACACGTGTACGTCAAAGGAGATGGGGGTCTTGTGCAGAACGCGGTCGTCCTCCCCCACCGGGATCTGGTGCTGCTGCCAGCGCAGGCGGTTATCAATCGCGCGGTGGCTGATGGCAACGCCCTTAGGCCTGCCCGTGGAGCCGGAGGTGAAGAGCACGTAAGCGTCCTCGTCCAGGCCGGTTTTCGTGCCCGGAAACTCCTCGGCGGCGGGTGCCGAGGAGGGTTCCTGGGTGTGCTCAGGCTGGGTGAGTTGGGGCAGAGTGTGCTGGGGCAGGTTCGCGTGCCGCTGCGGCTTCTGCGGGTTCAGCTCCTGCGCACTCAGCGGATGCAGACCGGGGCCGTGCAACAGCAGGGAACATTCGGCGTCCTCCATCATCACACCCACACGCTCGGCGGGCAGATCCGGTAGCACCGGCACGTAGGTGGCGCCAGCGTACAGCAGGGCGTACAGCGCCACGTACTGCTCCACACCGCGGTGCACACGCAGACCCACCGCATCGGCGGGGCGAACGCCCCAGTCCAGCAGCTGCGCGGCAAGCGCACGGGCGCGCTCATCCAGTTCGGCGTAGGTGAGGGCGCGGTCAAAAGCGTAGGCGCGCTCCGACTCGGGGGTGAGCACCTCACCGGGCGCGGGGGCAGAATCCAGCACCGCGAGCGCCTGCGGATGCGCCGCCACCGCATCACGGAAGCGGCCCAGCAGGGTCTTGTACTCCAGCGGATGCTCGGTGCGCGCCGGGGCGGTCAGCTCGCGCAGGGTCGCAAGCTCCGCCTCGGTCGCCAAACCCAGGTTGTTCAGGGAGGCACCCTCGCGCTGCGCCTCCGCGGCGTAGGCGGGCAGCCACTCGCTCAGGCGGGCGGCGTGGCGTTCCAGCTCCTTGGCGGTGTAGAGCGCCGGGTTCATGTCAATCTCGCAGGAGATGCTGTTGCCGCGGCCGGGCATGCCGCGCAGGGTGAAGGTCGCGTCAGCAACGGGACCGGCAGAGATATTGTGGATGCGCGCGGTCGGTACCGCGGATCCGGACTCGTCCTTGGAGGGCGCCGCCAGCGGCAGCACCGCGTCGAAGGGCACCACGTTAATCTGCGCGCCAAACAGCCTGGACTGGGCGTTACGCGCGGTACGCTCGAGGTCTTCCTGACGAGCCAGCGGATGCTCAGCGTTACGGGCGTACTGCTCCTTCACCGACTGCAGGGATTCCGCGATGGGACCGGTCGCCGCAACCTGCACCGGCAGAACATTCACCGCGGTACAGCCGGTCTGCGCGCTCGCCGTGCCCAGGGCGCGGGTCGCCTCCGGCAGGGTGCGGGCGAACATGCGGTTCATCTGCGGCACGCCGAACGAAGCCTGCGGGTAGCCGCCCACACGCGCCAGGTACGAGCCCACGGCGGCGGTCGCCAGCACCGGCCAGGAGACGGCGTGCTGCTTTGCCGCATCCAGCAGAGCCTGCTGGGTGGGCACGTCAATGCTGAACGCCAGGCGCACAGACCGCGCCGACGGGGAGGCGGTACGACCCGCCAGGGAGGTGTCTTCCTGTTCCAGGGCGCCGCTCGCCTCCCAGAAGGCGACGTCTTCGTCACGGGCGTCGGAGGCGGCATCGTCGGCGTCGAGTAGCTGTTGCAGGCTCATGCGGCGGGTTGCCGGGACCGGCTGACCGGCGGACAGGGCGCGGTATATCGCCGCCACGCGGGAGAGGCCGTTGAACGCGGCAAACCCGTCGGCAACCACGTGGGAGAAGGAGTGATAAACCCAAAGGAACCCGCCGTAACGCACCACTGCGCTGCGCACGGTCACACCCTCATCTGTGGTGAGGGGCTGGGCGAGCAGGCGCTGCGCCCAGGCGCGCACCGGCGCGGGCAAGTCAGAGCCGGGCAGGTCAGAGGAGTTCTCCTCCCCCGTCTCCGCGGTGCTGGTCAGCTCCCCTTCGTCCACGAGCAGGTCAATGCCCGCAAGGAACGCCTCAAGCGGCAGAATCTGCTGAGAGGCGGCACCATCGGCAATGCGGGTGCGCACGCGGAAGCCCTCGTTCTCGCGGTAGAGCTGCACCAGCGCCTCACGCAGCAGATCGAGGTCGGTGTCCGCGGGGCATTGCAGAACCTCCGCAGTGTTGTAGCAGGGGTTCGTCGGGTCAATCGCGGCGGCAAAGTAGATGCCGCGCGCGTTAGTGGTCAGCGGCAGCCAGGGACTGTCAGCACTGTGCGATGCGGGATCAGTCGCGGCGGTGCGAAGGTCGGAAGCAGTCCCGGAGTTTGTGGATGCGGGTGCGATAGTATCAGCTACGCCCATGGTGGCCTCTCAAGGTCTGGAGTAAGGGTCTGGATTAGGGATGATATGCGGTGTGTGAAAGGTAGGCTACTGCCCCACCGTTTCGCGCTGGCAGAAGTGCACTGGCAAGCGTAAACGCAGCTACACAACACGGCGTAAAACCGGCGTACAGAAAAACGAGGCGAGTAGCAAACACCCCGGGCGCCCGTCTGCATGCGCGGCAGGCGGGCACTCGGGGTGCGGTAACGCTTAGCCCAGGCGGGAGGCGATGAACTCCACGGTCGGGTTCTCCACCAGCTCGGTAAACTCAATCACGGCGCCCTCAGCGGCAAGGTCGTCGAGCAGGGCGAATGCGCCCATAGAGTCCATGCCTAGGGAGAACAGGTCGGTGGTCGGCTCGTCAAAAGCGGTCTGCAGGGAGTCGGGCTCGACGATGTACTTCTCCATGATGGGGCGCAGGGTCTCAAGTGCGGACATTTTTCTCCTCAAGTAGGGGTAGGAATACGGGCTTAAGGTTTAGCAGAAAAGGGTTTAGCCGAAAATTTCGGCAAGCTTGGCGCGCAGTTCGCGGCGAGAAATCTTACCCACGTTCGTGGTGGGCAGCTCCTGCAGAACCTGCACGCGCTCGGGAATCTTGAAGTCGGCGAGCTTCTTCGAGGTGAAGAACTCGTGCATCGTACGGCGCGGGTTTTCACCCAGGTCAGCGCCTTCCTGCGGCACAATGACCAGGCCCACGCGCTCGCCCACCGTCTCATCCGGGATGCCCAGAACCACGGCGTCAAACGTCGGGGTGGGTCAGCGCCAGCTCTTCAATTTCGTCCACGGCAATCTTCTCGCCGTTGCGGTTGATCTGGTCCTTCGCGCGGCCGGTCACCTCAAGGTACTTGCCGGCAACCAGGCGCACAATGTCGCCGGTGCGGTAGAAGCCGTCCTCGGTAAAGCCGTAGCGGTTCGCGTTCTCCTCCAGGTAGTAGCCGCGAATCGTGTACGGGCCGCGGGTGAGCAGGTGGCCGCTCTCGCCGCGCTTAACCGGCTGGTCCTGATCATCAACAATCAGAATTTCGTCATCGGGGCTAATCGGGTAGCCCTGAGTCCTCAGACGCATCTCAATCGGGTCGTTCGAACGGGTGTAGTTCACCAGGCCCTCAGCCATGCCGAACACCTGCTGAACGGTGCAGCCGAGCACCGACTCGATCTTGCCTGCAACCGCCGGAGCCAGCTTCGAGCCGCCCACCTGCAGGGTCTGCAGGGAGGGCAGGGACGCGCCGCGCTTCTCCGCGGAGGCAACCCACGCCTGAGCCAGCGGCGGCACCAGCGCGGAGGTGGTCACACCCTCCATCTCAATGAGGTGGAACGCAGTCTGCGGGGACGGATCCGCCGCGAACACCAGCTTGCCGGAGGCGCACATGACGCCCAGAATACCGGGCGAGCTCATCGTGAAGTTGTGCGCGGCGGGCAGCACCACGAGCATGGTCGTGTTGTTGTTCAGCTTGCAGATATCGACCGAGCCGCGCACCGAGTACAGGTAGGCGGCGTGGGTGCGAGGAATCAGCTTCGAAATGCCGGTCGTACCGCCGGAGAGCTGCAGGAACGCCACCTGCTCGCTCGCGCGCAGGTTCTCGGTGTTCTGAATGACGCCGGGCACGAACTCTTCAGCGAGTTCCTCTTCGGTCAGCGGGGTCAGCGGCTCCGCAACGTCAATAGCAACCGGCGGCTCCAGGGAGTTCTTGCGCAGCTCGGCGGCAACGTCCTCGTGCAGGGCGGCGAAATCCGCGCCGGGGGTCAGCGAAGAGAACACGTGCGCCGCCGCATCGGTGCGGGTCGCAAAGTGCACCAGCTCGGTGGTGCGGTGCTGCGGCAGGCAGAACACCGGCAGCGCCGCCGCCCAGAAAATACCCAGCAGGTACACCAGGTACTCGGCGGTGTTACCCAGCTGTAGCAGCACACGGTCACCGGGCTGCACGCCAGCCTGAACGAGGCGCGCCGCAGCGGCACGACCTGCCGCCTCCAGCTCACCGTAGGAGAGGCGAATCTGCTGGGGCTTGCCGTCCTCATCGAGCTGCGCGTGCGAGAGCGCCACCAGCGCCGGGAAGTGCGGCTTAGCGCGGCATGCATCCAGCAGGAACTCGGGGATGGTCTGGTCAATCCAGTAGCCGGCTTCGCGGTACTTCGCGGCAAAAGACTCGGGGATGAGCGGCGTGGGGACCAGGGGGCTACGTTCTACGGTCATCTTCTCTCGATTTCTGTGTCGTTTGCGGTTTCTATAGCGCTCACGTGCTGCGTGCGTTCGCAGCGTGATGCCATCTCGTCAATGAGGGCGGGTGCGCAACCTGCGCCGGGTACCCTTCGGCACCCCTCGCGGCGCGGTAGTGTTGCACTTCTCTTAGGCTGTACTTCTCTAGGATACGGGCGCGGCGGTGTTTACCCTAACGGGACCCCCGCACGCCCACCATGCGGGGTGTGCTCTACCCGTGCAGGATTCATAGGCGACCTCTCGCTACTCCTCAGCTAAGCTCCGCTCAGCGCGCTCAGCCTCCCGGTGGGCAGCAATAATACGTTCCAACGCCGGCACAATCGCACCGCGCCAGCACGCATAATCGTGACCGCCGTTGAAGGTCGTGCAGTGCGCATTCTTCAGGCCCAGCTTTCCAGGCGCTCCTTCAACTCGCGGTGAGGCGGTACCAGAACCCACTCCTGCTCCCCCACCTCAATCTCAAGGTACAGGTGGCGCAGGCGATCAATCTCGCCCGCCGCCTCCAGCTCGTCCAGGCGGTCCATGACCTGCGGTTGCCACAGCGACGAAGACTGCGCGATCGCGCCGCCAAACGCCTCCGGGCGGCTCAGCACCGCCAGCAGGGAGGACAGACCGCCCAGCGACTGACCGTTAATCACAATGTTCTGCGGCGCGGTCTTAATGCCGTGCACTGCCTCCAGGTGCGGGAACGCGATCTCTACCAGGTAGTCGGCAATCGGGTTGTCGCCGTTCAGCTCCTTCCAGCGGTTCTCACGACCGCCAGAGTGCAGGAAGAACACGTGCATCGCCGGAATACGACCGGCCTCGTGGGCACGGTTGAGGGTGTGCTCCATACCCTGGCTGAACCACATCTCACCGTCGAACTGGATGAACAGCGGCGCATCCGGGGCGGGGTCACCCACGCGGCCGAGCACATACTGGTGACCGTCAGAGGTCTGCATCCACTCGGGGGCGGGCAGCGCGTCAATCTCTTCCTGAGTCAGGATGAACTCCTGCACCGGCGCATGCTCAAGCTGCACCACCCCCATGCAACGACCGATACGGTTGCACGCGGTCTCGGGGTTCAGCGGGTCACCCTCGCCGGAGTCCAGGGCGGCGCGCAGGCGCACCTGGTCGTCATCGCCCAGCCAGGCGGGGCGCTCGCCGGGCAGCGCCGGCAAGAAGTTGTAGGAGGCACGCCAGGTGGTTTCCATCTGCATGCTCAGCTGCCACCAGCCAGTGCCCTCGATGCGGGCCATAAGGGAACGGTCAAGGTTCTTCTCATCGGTCAGGCGGTTGATGAACATGAGCACCTGCTCCGCCTGCTCGTTGTGGTACAGGAAGGTGACGATGCGCTCGTTCTCACTGATGCTGCCGTCTTCGCGGTGCACCGGCTCGATAATGGGGGTGCCTTCGGAGACGACCTCAACGATGCGGGCATTCAGCTCTTCGGGGCTGACCGCCTCAGCGATGAGGGCGCTGATGAGGGGGCTGTCCACGCGCGGTGCCGGTACGGGGCGCGGGATCTTGGGAGGGGCCGGGCGCACGGTCGGCGCAACGGTACGCGGCTGCGCCGAAGTAGCCTGTTCAGAAGTGTTCTGTGCAGAAATACTCTGCGCGGGAACGGTCGCGGTGGGTTCGTGCTCGCCCAACGGTTCCTCCTTGGTCTGTGGAAACACTCAATCGGTGAGAATCGGTGAGGAGGCGCATTATCATTAGTTAGCCTCTACTACCTCACTCTATGGTATCCCTTACCCAAACTCCAGCCAAAGGGAAAAGCGAAAGAACCACAACATGACATTCATGACAGCGAGCACACGCTACTAAAAACCCAAGCACAAAGCCGCCACAACCCCGCCCAGCCCAGCCCCACCTAAGACCAGCCCAGCCCAGACTCAGCCCAGAAGTTAAAAGAGATGAGGCACCGAGACCGTGCATCAAACCTTCAAACAGTGAAGGTTTCATGCGGCAGTCTCGGTGCCTCATCTGCGGGTTCCCAAAATGGAACCTACCCAGTGCTCGGAGCCGTTCATGCGTCAAAGACGGGCGAGCACCGGGTAGGCGCCCTACGCGCAGGGGATCCTGGGTCCCTCAGATCCTAGCGTTCGCTGCTTGGCGCAATGCCGAGCTTTTCCCCCCGTACTGAGACGGTTGGTGCTAACTCCCACGCGGCTTAGGGGCGAAAACTATTCGCTTTCGCGGGCCGCCGAAATAGCGTCAGCGGCAATATGAATTGTTTGGTTCTCCTTCGGAATAACCAAAGGGGTGCCAGTGCATGGATCAGGAATAATGACTGATTGCAGGTCAAAAACTTCCTGGATAAGTTCCGGTGTAATTATCGCACGCGGATCGCCCTGAGCGATAATCCGGCCCTGCTTCATTAACACAACATGAGTAGCATACCTGAAAGCGAGGTTCAGGTCATGCAACACCACGGCTACCGTTCGCCCTTCAGAATGCAATTTCTTCGTCAGGTTCAGCACCTCAATCTGGTGCGTGATGTCCAGGTAGGTGGTCGGCTCATCGAGCAGAATCAGCGGGGTCTGCTGCGCCAAGGTCATGGCAATCCACACACGCTGACGCTGACCGCCCGAAAGCGCCTCAATGGGACGCTCAGCAAGCTCCAGCACGTTCGCCGCCTGCATCGCCTCCACGCAGGCGCGCTCGTCCTCATCAGACCAGGAACGCAGCAGCGACTGGTGCGGGTAGCGGCCGCGCGCCACCACATCCGCCACGGTCACGCCGCTAGGCGCCTCCGGGGTCTGCGGCAGCATCGCCAGGATCTTGGCGATGGCGCGGGACTTCATCTGCGGCAGCGGGGTGCCGTCCAGGCGAACCTCACCCTCCTTGAGCGGGTTCACGCGGGCAAGAGCCTTCAAGGTGGTCGACTTACCGCAGGCGTTCGGGCCCAGGATAACGGTCAGCTCCCCCTCCGGCACCTGAAAATCTACCCCGTTGAGCACCGTATGCTCACCGTAGGCAACCACCATGTTCTCGCCTTCAAGGCGGGTCGTCACACTAGCGTTCACTAGCTCTTCTTCCTTTCGAGGTAAATCAGGTAAATCAGGTACAGGCCGCCAATCGCGCCGGTCACCACACCCACCTGAATGATGCGTCCGGGAACAGCGAATCGGCCAATCAGGTCAGAGCCGAGCACCATGAGCGCACCCATAAGTGCCGCGGAGGTGAAGCCCACCCCGCCACTGCGAGACAGGGTCTTCGCGATGTGCGGTGCCGCCAGGGCGACAAAGGCAATCGGGCCGGTCGTCGCGGTCGCCAGCGAAACCAGAAGCACACCGATAAACAGAGCCGCCACACGGTACGCGTTCACGCTCACACCCAAACCGGATGCCACCTGGTCACCAAAACGAATCGCGCCCAGCGGGCGGACCAGCATCAGCAACAGCGGAGTCACCACGAGCAGCAGACCCATCAGCGCGTAGGTGCGCTCCCACGTGATGTCATTGAGCGAACCGGCAAGCCAGGACGCCGCGGTCTGCGCCTGAGTCAGCGAAGCACGCACCACCAGCAGCGCATTGAACGCCGCCAGGGTCGACCCCACACCAATACCGACCAGCACCAAGCGGAAGCCATGCAGGCCCGTGCGGCGCGTCAACAGCCACACCAGCACCGAAGTCGCCAAGCCACCAACCACAGCACCCAGAGCAACCTCAACGGGGCCGGAATTGAAGACAATAATCTGCAACAGCGCACCGGTCGCAGCACCATTCGTGAAGCCGATAATATCCGGCGAACCCAGGGCATTACCCGAAATCACCTGGAAAATCGCACCCGAGAGACCAAGCGCCGCACCCACCAGAAGCGCCGCCACAATACGCGCCGCACGCTGCTGAGCGAAAGTCACCGTAATCTGCTTGCCCTCACCCAGCAGCGCCGGGATCAGCTTCTCCGGGGCGATCTTATAATCACCCTGCAACATGCCCCAAAACGCCAGCGCCGCAATCAGCACCACCAACGCCACATTCAAATCAGCACACGCCACGGCACCTGAGCACTCAGCGGACCGCGCACAGTCAACACCGGGCGGCCACCCAAATCGCGGCCGCTACGACGCGCAGAACGATTAGCTGCAGTGGTGACGGTCGCCGTCGAAACAGCGGAAGAATTCGACATTAGAGAGCCTCCACCTTACGACGAGTCATCAAGAACAAGAACACCGGGGCACCGGCAAGAGTCGCCACAATACCCACCTGAGTCTCCTGCGGAGCCACCAGCACACGCGCCAACACGTCAGCACACAGCAGCCACACCGGACCCAACAGCGCCGAACCATAATTCACCCAGCGCACATCATTACCGAGTAGGGCACGCACCACAAACGGCACCGCCAAACCCACAAAACCAATCGGACCCACCGCAGCAGTCGCCGCACCGGCAAGCACCGTCACCGCCAGCAACGTCAAATTCTGGGTCGTACGCACACTCACGCCGAGGCTGGTCGCCGCCTCCTCGCCCATACTCAGAGCATTAATCGCAGGAGCCACAAAGAACGCCACCAGCATACCCAGCACAATCACCGGACCCACCGTCGAAGCGATATCCATACCGCGGCCCTCCAGCGAACCGGCAACCCACACACGGAACTCGTTATACGCATCCTGATCAGCCAAAATCAGGCCCTGCGCAATCGCCGACAGCGCCGCAGAAATCGCCACACCCGCCAGAGCGAGCTTCACAATCGACCCGTCACGGCCACGACCCAGCGTGTACACCAGCACCGCAGCCAACGCGCCACCAATCGTCGCAGCAACCATGTACTGCCAAATACCCATCACGCCAAAAACCACCACGGAGCCAATCACAGCCACCGCAGCACCAGCGTTCACACCCATCAGGCCAGGCTCAGCCAGCGGGTTACGAGTCAACGACTGCATCAGAGAACCAGCAACCGCCAACGCGGCACCCGCCGCAAGACCCACCAGGGTACGCGGAATGCGCTGCTCCATCACAATCGTCTGCGCCTGCTCAGAAGCAGTGCCATTGAAAACAGCCAGAACCTGATCCGGCGGAAGATTATTCGACCCGAACAGCAAAGAAGCAGCCACAGCCCCCACCAAAAGCACCGCAAACAAGAACAGAAAAGCCAGGCGCTTACCCAACTTCTGCCCCTGAATCACAGAACCCTGACGGGACGTACTCTCCTGCTGAACATCTCGGGACAATGAGCTCGTGCGGGCCACTATGCTCCTTATGTTCGATACAAGAAAACGGGGAGGCGCACCCGGCGCACCCACACCACGCGAGGGGCACCCGGCACACCGGTAGATAATGAGAGAAACGCCGGAGCGGGCGGGTATTCCCCCACCCGCATCCGACGTTAAGTCTTAGCGCTTACGGGTCAGCAGCAGCGCAGCGGCACCCACAATGCTTACGCCCAGAACCACCACGCCAATCCACGGGAACGCAGCACCGTAAGTCACGGTCTGAACGGTGGATGCGGTGTTAGCCGCGCCCGAAGCCGAAGCGCTCGGGTTCGACGCGGTACCGCGCGCAGCAGCCGAAGAAGATGCGCTCGCCGAAGCGGTCGCCTTCTTCTGGGCATTTGCAGAAGCCGAAGCAGCAGGCGCAGCGGAAGAGCCAGAGGTACCGGAAGAGTCAGCTTCCGCGTTCAGGCGGTCGTACTCCTCCTTGGTGATGGTGTTGCCGTCAGCGTCGGTGTACACGGTCTCAGCCTCAGCCGCGCCACCCGCAGAACCATTCGAGGAGCCGTTCGAGCCACCATTGGACGAGGACTCGTTGGAATCGTTAGAGCCCTGAGCCTCGTCTGCAGAGTCTGAGTTGTTAGAGTTCGAGCCGCCATTCGAGGAACCACCGTTGCTCTTCGAGCTGGAAGAGCCGCGGTTCGAGGAAGAACCCGAAGAGTTCGAGGAGGAATTATCCGAACCGCCCTCACCCACCACGGTGAACTCGGGGCTGCGGTTGCTGTACGCCTCGGTGCCCAGGTACTTGCCGTCCTTGTCACGCTTCTCACCAGTTGCAAGGAAACGCAGAGTGTGGGTGCCAGCGCCAACATCCGGCAGAACGAAGGAACCGGAGACGTTACCGTTGCCATCGGTCTTCTGCTGGTGCACCACGCAAGCGCCCTGTGCCGCATCGGAGGGGCACAGGTTACCGTCGTCCACCTTCACGGACACCACAGTGTTCGCGGGGAAGCCGCTCACGCTAAAGGAAATCACGCCGTGCTCGCTCACAGACGAAGAAACGGTCGAGGAAGTGCCGGGAGTCGATGCCTTCGCACCGCCCGGAGGCAGAGCGGATGCGGTGCCAACACCCAAGCCCAGCGCCAGGGTTGCGGCAGCGCAGGCGGTCAGCGCCTTAGAGGTCAGGGATGCCTTCGGGGCTCCCGAAAAAGGTGCACGCATGGTGGTCCTTTCAAAATTACCGGGGTCGAAGCTGAACGCTACCGGGTTCGTGGAGGTGCAGTTCAGTAGGTCGGTGCAGTTCAGTAGGTTGCGACCCGAGTGGTTGGGGGCACCCGGTCCACGCCCCTGTTCAAGGGTGCGGAGTCAAGAGTACGGGGCGTGAGCCGGTGCCGATATGAATGTGTGGTCAGAGCTTACTTCTTGAGAGAGCTTACTTCTTGGAGGTGCGCAACAGCAGAGCCGCAGCCAAAACCACCAGGCCAGCCGCCGATAGCAGCAGGTTATTGGCGTTGTTGACCAGCCACTTGGTCAGACCGGTCAGCTCGGTACCCTCAATGACCGGGCCCTGCGCCTTGGTGCCTGCCGCGGAGCTCTGCGAGCCCTGGGCGTTCTGCGAGTTCTGCGAACCAGCGGCTGCCTTCACAGCCTTCTTTGCGTTGGCTTCGGTCTTCTGCACGGTGGCTGCCAGGTTCTTCTGCGCGCCCTGAACCTTCGCCTTAGCCTGCACGCGGTTCACAACCGGAGCGGTGCTCTGCGAGAGGGCGGCGAGGGATGCGTCCACGTCGGTAGCGCGGGTGCTGATGCGGCCGCCCGCGTTACGCATGGGCACAGGTGCCGTGGAGGTTGCGGTTGAGGGGTGCTCGTTCAGCTCTTCGACCAGCTGGTCGGAGGCGTCCTGCTCATCGCGGGAAAATTCCTGACGAGGGGTAATAGCACGTTCCACGGTCATGTCTGCGAAACCGAGCACCGCATTGTCAGCACCCTGGTTGCCGTTGTGCACGACCACACGGTAGGTGGCGGCGGGCATGCTCACGCTGGTTTCGTAGCTGAAGCTGCGGTTACCATCCAGGCGCTTCCAGCCGGAGCCGTAGAGGGTCTGCGGGGAGTTACCGAGGTAGGTCGCGGCGTACACCCAGGTGCCCGGTTCAGCGTTCGGCACGGTCACGGTCACGGTGGAACCGTCACGGCTCACCTGCACGCCGTGACCATCGGTCAGATCGGAGGCGTTGACCGGCTCGGGTGCGTCACCGGGGGCGTACTCGCCAATGGTGAAGGTCGTGTTGATTCCGCCCTGGCTGTTGGCGCCGCCGTAGGTGCCGGATCGATCCCCCTCACGCAGGCTACCGGTCAGCAGTCGCAGAGTGTGCTCACCGGAGGCGTACTTGGCGGCGTCTTCATCATTTTTGAAGGCTGCGTTTGCGCGGGTGGGCAGGTCAATCCAGGTGTCGATATGGCCGTTTTCATCGGGGGTGATGACAGCCCAGATGGTGCGGTTATCGTTGACCGCGGTGGCGTCGTTACGGGATACCTTGCCGTCGTCAATCTTCAGGCCGATAACGGATGCCTTCTTGTCTTCGGGGTTGCACCAGCCGTCACCGGTCAGGTGCAGCTTGCCACCCTGAACCGCATTGGGGTTCTCGATGGTCAGGCGCGGGGTGAAGGAGTCGCCAGCAGGGGCGCAGGTTTTCGAGTCTTCGCTGGGTGCGGGGGTAGGGTCTGCGGTTGCGCTCGGATCGGGGGTGGGCTCGGCAGATGCGCTGGGTTCCGCGGTGGGCACAGCAGTCGCACTGGGCTCGGCGGTTGCAGAAGGCTCAGCGGTAGCGCTCGGCTCGGGGGTCGGCTCAGCGGTAGCGCTCGGTTCCGCGGTGGGCTCGGCAGTCGCAGAAGGCTCAGCGGTTGCACTGGGCTCAGTGGTGGGCTCTGCGGTGGGTGCCGGGCTCGGAGCCTGGGCACTCAGCGTAATATTCTGCGACACAGATACACGACGGTCGTAGGTGTTGCCGTCCGCATCCGTACCGCCCAGGGAGCCAGAAAGCACCTGAATACGGTGGCTGGTACCCTCCACGGTCCAGCCCTTGTTCTTCAGCTGCTCAGCGGTCAGACCGGTATTTTCGGGGGTCGGCAGGGATACCTCAACCTCGAAAGTGCCGTCCTCTTTAGCGGTTCCCATGAAGTTTGCAGGCGAGTTCCCGCCCTTCTTGGTAATCGGGTTAATCGCCTGGTGAGCCTCATCCGGCAGGGCGTCGAGGAACTTCACAGCAAACACTGCGCCGCGGCCGGGAGCGGTGCTAGTGAAGCCGGTTCCGCGTAGCACGAGCTTACCTTCGCGCCACTTCTCGGTGGAGATGGTCACGGTAGCCTTATCCGCCTGCTGGGTGGCTGCGGGGGTGTCCGCGTAAGCGATGGTGGTGCCGGTCAGAGCGGCTCCGGGGGTGATGAGCGCGCCAGCGAGAGCCACGACGGCACCATAGCGGGCTGCGGTGCGTGCGGGTCGAGTTTCGGTCATTGTGGTCCTTGAGGATGGTGTGGTGGGTCGTGCATCCCCTTCCCGCCGCGGGTCTAGGGTGCGGCGGGAAGGGGGTTCAGGAAGCTTCAGCGGGTGATTGCTTCACGGGGTGTTTAGAACACGGCGTTTAGAGCGGAAGCGCCTTCTTGACGTCTTCAACAATGCCTTCGAGCAGCAGCGGGCCGCCGGTGGAGGTCCACTTGGAGCCGTCCACGAGAATCACGTGGTCGTCCTTGACTGCCTTCAGGTTGGTGAAGCCGGAGGTTTCCTTCGCCTTGTTCAGTGCTTCTTCGGCGCCCTGCAGGCCTGCGGAGCCCTGCGCGTTCGGGTTCTGCTGGCTTGCGCCGCCGAGGGTGCCCAGGAACATGTAGTCCGCGTCGATGCTTGCCAGGTTCTCCAGGGAGACGGGCTCGGAGTGGCCCTGGCCGTTGCGGTCCTGTGCCTCGGGGCGCTTGAGGCCCAGGTCGTTGAGCACCTGACCGGCGGGCAGTTCCTTGAGAATCAGTGCGGGGCCGTTACCTGCCCAGCGGACGATGGAGAAGGTCTTGTCGCCGTACTTGGGGGCGAGCTGCTCCTTCAGCGCTGCGGCGCTTGCCTCGTATGCCTTGATGACTTCTTCACCCTTGTCAACCATGTTCATGGCGTTGGCGACGTTGCGGAAGTTGATGCGCCAGTCGCCGCCCGCGTAGCCGCAGTAGACCACGGGGGCGATCTTCTTGAGGGTTTCGAAGGCGTCGGAGCGCTTGTCCACGCCGGTGGAGTCGACGAGGATCAGGTCGGGGTCAAGGTTGCCGATCTGCTCGTAGTTGACCTGGGCGACGGTGCCGATGATCTTTACGTCCTTGGCGCGGTCGGCGAGGTAGTTGGGTACGCCGGACTGGCCGCGGCCGGAGACGGAACCGACGGGGGTCACGCCGAGGGCGAGCAGGCCGTCAAGGGTGGGTTCGGAGAGGACGATAACCTTCTGCGGGTTGGCGGGAACTTCTACATTCTCGTCATCGATATCCTTGATGGTGCGGGTGCCGCTGTTACCGCCGGAGGTGGAACCGCCGGAAGTGGTGGTCGTGGTGGTCTCGCTGCTGCATGCCGCGAGGGCGAGAGCAGCCGATGAGGCGAGCGCCAGGCCGAAGAAGGCGCGGCGGTTAACGCCCGGTGCGCCCTGGTTTTCGGTGTCGGTCAGCTCGGTTCGGTTGAAAGACATAGTTCCCCCTAGATGTGACTAAACTATACCTAACCTTACAGATATCTGAGTGTTACATCAAGACGCGTTCTGTTTGTTTTCTCAGACCGTCAGGATGCCCGGTTTTGCCGCGGAATTCCGCGGGTAACATATTTCACTCTTTGTCACAGTCTTGCTGACACTATGTCGCTTAAATGGGTGGCTCTCCCCACCAGTTTTCGCTATGAATCTGCGGCAGTTGAGAAGCGTTGAGAAAGCAGAACACGCACAACGCCCCGCCGCGAAAAACCGCGACGGGGCGCTCTTCACAACGGGTCGTTGAGGCTTTATAGATGCCGGGCACCATTACTGCCCAGCACCATTATTGGCGGGCACCATTACTGCCCAGTACAGTTACCGGCGTGCACCGCTAGTGGCGACAACCACAACCGGTGCCGGAACGCTTGACCGATGCAGCCGCCGCACGCAGGGAGGCGATCGCCGCCTCCGGGCCGCCGAGTGCCTCGTCCACGCCGTAGACCGAGCTGCCGGCCACGAAGCAGGTTGCGCCCGCCTCCGCGGCACGCAGGATGGTCTCTTCGGTGATACCGCCGTCCACCTGCACAGTCACCGGCAGGTTCGCGCCCTCAATCGCCTTGGCGGCGCGGGCGATCTTCGGCAGGGTCACGTCCAGGAACGCCTGGCCGCCGAAGCCGGGTTCCACGGTCATGATCAGCAGCATGTCCAGTTCGCTGAGCATGTCCAGGTAGGGTTCCACGGCGGTTGCCGGGCGCAACGCCATACCCGCCTTCGCGCCCTCAGCACGCAGGGTGCGCGCCAGCTTGATGGGGGCGATAGCCGCCTCCGCGTGGAAGGTCACCGATTCGCAACCCATGCTGGCGTATTCGGGTGCCCAGCGGTCGGCGTCCTCAATCATCAGGTGCACGTCGAACGGCACCGGGGAGATTTCGCACAGACGCTTGACCACCGGTGGGCCCCAGGTGAGGTTGGGGACGAAGTGGTTGTCCATCACGTCAATATGCGCGGCGTCTGCGGTGGAAATGCGCTCCAGCTCGCGCTGCAGGTTCGCGAAATCCGCCGAGAGAATCGACGGGTTAATGGCAATACCCATGGGGTTCCTTTCAAATCCGTGCCGTATGGCGAATGGTGCTAGGCGGTGAAGCGGCTAGTTCTTACGCAGCAGGGCGAGGAACATTGCGTCGGTTCCGTGCACGTGCGGCCACAGCTGAGCGGTGGTCGGGTTTTCCGAAGCCTTCACGACCGGGGCGCCCTTTTTGACCTTGATTTCGGGGGTGTGGCCGGGGTCCTTCTCCCCCGCCAGCACGCTCACGGGTTCGCCGTTCGCGCCTTCGGTGTGCAGTGCGACTTCGCGCAGTGCGGCGGCGGAGTCGAGCAGGCTGACCGCGCCGCTTTCGAGCACCTCAGCCACAATGTTCTGGGTTTCTGCCGCGTGCGGGGAGCAGGTCACATAGGCGATGACACCGCCGGGGCGGGTCGCCTCAATGGCCGCGTCCAGGAGCTGACGCTGCAGGGGCAGCAGCTCTGCAATATCGCGCGGGGACTTGCGCCAACGCGCCTCGGGGCGGCGGCGCAGGGCACCCAGACCGGAGCAGGGCACATCCACCATGACGCGGTCGAACAGCTGACCGGGTTCAATGGAGCCGGGCAGGTTGGAGGCATTCTTGCGCAGGGTCTCGCGGATCTGGCGGCCGTCGCCGGTGAGTACCGTGTAGCTGTCCTCGGGCAGGGGGCGCATGGAGGATTCCACGAGCTGGGCGCGGTGCGGTGCCGCCTCGTTGGCGACCAGGGATGCGCCGCGCTGAATACCGAGCGCGCCGAGTAGCGCCGCCTTGCCGCCGGGGCCTGCGCACAGGTCGAGCCAGGCGGTGTCGGTGCCGTCCAGGGGTGCTGCGGCGAGCGCGCGTGCTACCAGCTGGGAGCCGGCGTCCTGCGCACGGACGGTGCCTTCACGCACGGATTCCAGGCGCGCCAAGTCGCCGGAGGCGTACAGCGCCGAACCTTCAACCAGTTCGCCATCGACGGCGCCCTGTTCGCGTGCCTCGTCGAGGCTACCCAGACCGGGCAGCGCAACCAGGTTCACCACGGGGGCGAGGTTGTCCGCTTCGAGCAGCTGCTCAATTTCGGAGGCGGGGCGGCCGTGCGCCACGAGTGCCTGGCGCATGGAACGCACAATCCAGCCGGGGTGCGAGGCGAGCAGCGCCATGCGCTCGGTGTCGTCCTTCGCGTCCTCGATGATGAGTTCGTACCACTCTTCGGGGGTGCGCTCGGAGACGCGGCGCAACACCGCGTTGATGAAGCTTGCCGGGCCGGCGCCAATCTTTTCGCGTGCCAGGGACACGCTCTGGTTCAGCGCCGCGTGGGCGGGAACGCGCATGTTCAGCAGCTGGTGCACGCCCATGCGCAGCACGATGAGGGTGGTGGTGCCAACCTTCTCGAGGGGGCGGTCTACGCAGCGGCTGAGGATTGCGTCGTAGGTGCCCTGGTGGCGCAACGTGCCGTAGGTCAGCTCGGTTGCGAAACCTGCGTCGCGGTGGTCGAGGCGGTGGCTGCGGATTGCCTTGGGCAGCACGAGGTTCGCGTAGGCGTCAGATTCGGCCACGGAGCGCAGCACGTCGAAGACGGTTGCGCGTGCGGTGTCTGCGGTACGCGAGCGTGCGGAGGGTGCCGCCGCGGAGAATTCGCGGGCGGACATGGAGCGGCGGTTGCGTTCGTGGCCACTCTTATTGCGTCGGGAGGTGCCGCCACCACCGCGTTTGGTGTCGTCGTGTTCGGTCTTGGCGCGGCGTGCGGCGCGTTCGACGCTGGTCAGGCCGTCGAAACGGCGACCGGTGCGCGATTCGGGGCGGGAGTTGTCGTCCCACTTCTGCGAACGCTGGTTCTGGGAACGCTGAGAATTCTGAGACTGCTGGCGGTTCTGCTCGCCTGCACCCGAGCCATTACCCGAGCCGGAGCGGCGGCGACGCTTACGCTTCGCACCGCCCTCACCCTGACCGCCGCCCTGATGAGACTTGCCCTGGCTGAACTTGCCGTTGCCGGGCTTGCCATTGCCAGCGTGACCGGACTTGCCGTGTCCTCCCTTGTAGGGGCGCTTTTCGTTGCTCATGCGAGTACCACCAGGCCTTCCGCCATGTCCTTGCCAGCGCCGCGAGCCCACGCGGGCGCATCCATCATTTTCTTACCGGCAGGCTGAACCTGCAGCAGCATCAGGGGTTCGGTACCGGTGCCGACCAGTACCTTCTTTGCGTGCAGACGCACCGCACCGGGTGCGAGGGGGCCGCCGTTCGCCTCGGTCAGGGACTGCGCCAGACGCTTGTCGGCAACCGCCAGGCCACCGATCTTGAAGCGGTTTTCGCCCAGTTCGCACCATGCACCGGGTTCGGGGGTCACGCCGCGGAAGCGTGCCAGAATCTGTTCGGCAGGTTCGGTCCAGGTGAGGCGGCCGTCGGCAATGCTCATCTTGGAGGCGTAGCTAACCGACTCGTCCTCGACCTGCACGGTGCCGTTCTCGCCCGCTTCGAGGCGTTCGAAGGTGCGTTCAAGCAGTGCGCCGCCGCTGGTTGCGAGGCGCATCAGCACGGTGCCTGCGGTGTCGTCGGCGGCTACGGGGGTGGATTCCTGTTCGAAGGTGGGGCCGGTGTCCAGGCCTTCTTCGAGCAGGAAGGTGGTGGAGAAAATTTCCTGCTCACCGGCGATGAGGGCGCGCTGCACGGGGGCGGCGCCACGCCATGCGGGCAGCTTGGAGAAGTGCAGGTTGACCCAGCCGTAGCGCAGGGATTCGAGCGCGGGCAGCGGCAGCAGGGCACCGTAGGCGACCACGGCGGCCGCGTCAGCGTTCAGTGCGGCGACGGCTGCGGCGGCTTCGTCATTCCAGCGGTTTGCCTTCACGATGGGCAGGCCGAGCTCTTCGGCACGCTGCGCGACCGGGGAGGGGGTGAGCACGCGCTTACGGCCCACGGGGGCATCTTCGCGGGTGAGCACGCCGACCACGCGCACCGTATCGGAGTTTGCGAGGTAGTCGAGCGGGGGCACGGCAACGTCGGGGGTGCCTGCGTAAATGATGTTGAGCATGTGAGCCTACTTTCCGAAGCTACCGAAGGAGGAACCGGCAGAACCGGCACCGAACGTACCACCGCCGCCGAAGGCACCACCCACACGGGCTGCACGCTCGGTCACGGTCTTAGCGGCGACCGTGTTGTAGTCTGCGGCGCGCAGGGCACGCATCACGCGCTGGCGGTCTTCACCCACGAGACGGTCGATGAAGAGCTTGCCGTGCAGGTGGTCGGTTTCATGCTGCAGCATGCGCGCGAACAGGCCCTCACCCTCCAGCACGAGGGGTTCACCGTGACGGTCCACGCCAGTCACGCGCGCCCAGTTCTTGCGCGGGGTCGCGGACTTCTGGCCGGGCACGGACAGGCAGCCTTCGCCGCCTTCCTGATCTTCTTCGCCGACTTCGAGCACGGGGTTGATGATGTAGCCTTCGCGGTCGTCAATGCCGCCGAAGGTGAAGATCTGTTTGGAGATGCCAACCTGCGGGCCGGCAAGGCCCACGCCGCCCACGTCGTACATGGTTTCTAGCATGTCGTCGATGAGTCGTGCCAGGTCGTCGTCGAAGACGGTGATGGGGTCGCAGACGCTGCGCAGCACCGGGTCGCCTACGGTGCGGATGCTCAGGATGGTCATGGTTCTCCTTTGCCGGCGGGATGCCGGGAATGTGCTTACGGATTTCAAAATGGTGGCAGAACTGTGCTGACGGTTTTCCCCTGCCGGTTCTTCCCTGCGGTTTTTTCCCAGCGCGTTCTTTACAGCGTAGCGCGCCGTTCTGCCTATTGTTCTATTGTCGCCGATTCGCTAGCGCGAATCTAGAACGAATCGAGGCGGCAGGGTGAGGGCTGAACCTCACCTCCACAGGGCTTGAAGCCTCTCCCCTATGCCGCGGGCGGGGTACTGGCCTATGCCACCGGCGGGGGTACTACGGGCATGAGCGCGGGGTCTTCGAATTCTTGGACCTGGCGGTCGAATTCCCAGACGCGGCGCAGGGCGCAGAACTTGTACCAGTTGCGTTCGAGCACGGCGGGGTTTGCCTGCTGCGGCAGCACCTGCGTTTCGCCGAGGGCTACGCCCATGAGGACGGGTGCGTCGCCGTGTTTCCAGGGTTCCCAGGTGCCTTCGTCGGGGTCGACGAGGGATTCTTCGGCTTTGAGCCCGGCGACGAGCTGCATGACGACTTTTTCGTCGAGTGCTTTGACGCGGCCGCGTTTGTCGGTGCCTTTGGTTTTGTAGTCGATGATGCAGGTTCGGCCTGCGATTTCTGCGACGAGGTCGAGGGTGCCCGCGTAGCCGACGGTGTCGTTCCAGATGGTGATTTCGGCGGCGAGGGGGCGGGGTTTGAAGGCTTCCCACCATTCATCGAAGCGGTCGGCGTAGGCCTGTTCGCCGTTGATGATGAGCTGTTCGCGGCTTTCGTCAAGGTTGTGTTCGCGGCCCATGGCGCGTAGGGCGACAGCTTCGGCGTAGTTGTGGACGCGGTCGCCTCGGGCGGCGGCTGCATCGCGGTATCGTTCGGAGGCGCTGGCTGCGTCGCGGATGATGGCGAATTTGAGGCCGTGGGATCCGGAGGCGCGGTAGGCGCGCTGATCTTCGAGGGCGGCTTTGGCTGCCATGTACCCGTGCCAGCCGCTGAGGTCGCTGGCGTGCTGCCCGATGACGGTGGTGATGGAGGGGACGAGGGGTTCTCCTCCGCGGACGCGCGCGTACATGCGTCCGTAGTCAGTGGCTGCGGCGAGTTCGGGTGTTGTCACGGGGTACCTCATTCTCGGGTGGTTGTGTCCGCGGCTGGGTTTGTACTGCTGGTGGGCACAAATACCGGTGGGCATAATAAAACCCCCGTTCCTTGAAACGGGGGTTATTTGGTGCGTGATACTGGGTTCGAACCAGTGACCTCTTCGGTGTGAACGAAGCGCGCTACCACTGCGCCAATCACGCTTACGGATAAGACTATACCGAGGCTTGGCGTGAAGGTCAAATTTTGTGCGCCCCTTTTTTATCCCCACCGAGAAGCCACTTGTGTTTCGAAAAGCCACATAAGTGGTGGCTTCTCGAAGCACTTGTGGCTTTTCGCCGAATAAACCTGGATAAACAAAAAAGCCTGGATTCCGAAGAAACCAGGCTTTTTCCTAGTGTGACCCCAACCGGATTTGAACCGGTGTTGCCGCCGTGAGAGGGCGGAGTACTAGGCCGCTATACGATGGGGCCGCAACCTCCGTGAGGAGGTTAGCTGGGATACCAGGACTCGAACCTAGAACAAAGGAACCAGAAACCTTCGTGTTGCCAATTACACCATATCCCATTACTCTATTGAGTTACCGTTCCGTTTCTCGCCTTTCGGCTTATCACCGGAACGAGTAATAACTATACGGGTCTTTCTGGAGGCGTGCAAGCCGAAATCTGGAGAGCCGCCTCACATTCACGGCTTCATGCCCGCTACTTCCGCTTATTTCCGGGGTTTTTAGGGCTAAAAAGTTTTTTAAATTTCTTCAAAAAGAGAGTTTTGGGGCCGATTTTCGCTCTTCAAAGCAGCTTCGAGGGGGGCTCGGAGAGTAGATCTACACTCTCCCCCCGCATGCTTGCGTCCCAAATTTTTTGAAGATTTTTCCTTCCTACACCACCTCCCAGCAATCAGATAGCCAAGTGGCCAGATGGCCAGACAGTCAGATAGCCAGGCAACTAGCTCACCCAAGCAGTCATCTCGGGAAAGATCATAAAACCCTCACCCCACCCCGCACTTCCAAAAGCTAAGACTTATCAAAACTGTTGGAGACAACGAAAAAGCCCCGAGGCGAACCTCGGGGCTTTAGTGGAGCGGTTGACGAGACTTGAACTCGCGACATCCACCTTGGCAAGGTGGTGCTCTACCAACTGAGCTACAACCGCATGTTTTTGCTTTGAACTTTTCAGTTCGTCGCAACAACAGGTACTACTATACGAGCCTTTGCCGGGGTGCGCAAACCAAATTCGTGCCACACTCCCCCAAGCGGAACCAGATTCACCCCCTTAAAAGATACCGACTAGTAGTTTTACAGGAAATACCCATCACAAAAAATATTCTCAAATTTATGAAAAATCCCCTTATCCGCCGGGTTTCTTCAGACTTTTCGGTCGTCTGATTCCCGCTGGATAAGGGGATTTTCTTGAGCTGGAGCTCTCAAAGTACACACCGCAGGTACCTGCGAGCGCACCAAAACTATCTAGAGCTTAGTCGCTGCTACCGCCGGAGTCGCCTCCACCGGAATCGCCGCCTCCGCCGAAGTCCGAGCTGCTGTAGTCGGAGCTACTCGAGCTGCTGGAGCTTCCGGCGTCGAAGTCGCCCGCGTCCGGGTCGGGGCCCGGGTCCACGAAGTCGTCGTCTTCCTCTTCTTCGTCCGAAGAGCCAGAAGAATCAGAAGAATCCGAGGAGTCCACGACAGACGAGGAGGTGCTCACGTCGCCGCCGCGAGCCGCGTTCTGCATGGCGCGTGCCTCCAGGAATGCGGTCACGTAGGCGAGTGCCGCGCCGGCAATAATGATGATGACCATCCACACGGAGCGGTCAAAGCCGGCGATGTAGGCGAACAGCCAGATAATGCAGGCGTTGGTGAGCGCCATGAGGGTGCCCTTCAGCAGCGCCTGCCCGGTCACAGATTTCTTCATGGTTAGCTCAGTTCAGCGGCAAGCTTGCGCAGGCGTGCGAGGGAGGATTCCTTGCCCAGGATTTCCATGGATTCGAACAGCGGCGGGGAGATGCGCTCACCGGACACTGCGATACGCACGGGGCCGAACGCGAGGCGCGGCTTGATTTCCAGACCGTCGACGATTGCGGCGCGCAGGGCTGCCTCAATGTTGGCTGCGGTGAAGTCCTCGAGGGGCTCCAGAGCCTCGATAGCGGCGGCGAGGACCTGCGGTGCGGATTCCTTGAGCTGCTTGCGTGCGTCGTCTGCGGTGCTGATTTCTTCGTCAGCCTTGAAGAGGAATGCGAGCAGGCCGGGTGCTTCGCCGAGCAGCTGCATACGCTCCTGAACGAGGGGGGCTGCTTCGGTGAGGATCTGCTCTTCACGCTCGGTGAGGGTCTCACCGAGTACGCCTGCAGCCTGCAGGTACGGGATGAGGCGGTCGCGGAAGTCCTTGGGGTCGAGCGCACGGATGTGGTCGCCGTTGATGGACTCTGCCTTCTTCACGTCGAAGCGTGCGGGGTTGGCGACAACGTCGTGTACGTCGAAGTGCTCGACGAGCTCGTCGATGCTGAAGACGTCCTGGTCTGCGGAGAGGGACCAGCCCAGCAGGGACAGGTAGTTCAGCAGGCCTTCCTTGATGAAGCCGGAGTCGCGCAGCAGGAAGAGGTTCGACTCGGGGTCGCGCTTGGAGAGCTTCTTGTTGCCCTGGCCCATGACGTAGGGCAGGTGGCCGAATTCGGGGATGAAGCTGGTCACGCCGGTGTCGATGAGTGCGCGGTAGAGCGCAATCTGGCGCGGGGTGGAGGAGAGCAGGTCTTCGCCGCGCAGCACGTGGGTGATGCCCATGAGTGCGTCGTCGACGGGGTTCACGAAGGTGTACAGCGGGTCGCCGTTGGAGCGGACGACCACGTAGTCGGGTACGGTGCCTGCCTTGAAGGTGATTTCACCGCGAACGAGGTCGTTGAAGGTGATGTCTTCGTCGGGCATGCGCAGACGCCACACGGGCTGGCGGCCTTCTGCGCGGTAGGCTTCCTTCTGCTCTTCGGTGAGGTTACGGTCGTAGTTGTCGTAGCCGAGCTGCGGGTCCTGACCGGCTGCCTTGCGGCGTTCCTTCACCTCGTCGGGGGTGGAGAAGTCTTCGTACACGTAGCCGCCTTCAACGAGCTTTGCGAAGACCTCGTTGTAGATACCGGCGGTCTTACGCTCGGACTGGCGGTAGGGCTCGTGGGGGCCGCCGACGCCGACGCCTTCGTCCCAGTTGATGCCGAGCCAGTGCAGGGATTCGAGCACCTGGTTGAACGACTCTTCGGAGTCGCGTGCCGCGTCGGTGTCTTCGATGCGGAAGATCAGCTTGCCGCCGGTGTGGCGTGCGTACGCCCAGTTGAAGAGGGCGGTGCGGACCATACCCACGTGCGGGGTGCCGGTGGGCGAGGGGCAGAAGCGGACGCGGGTGTCTGCGGGGCTGTTGAGTACGGGACCGTGGTATTCGGTCATGATGTCTCCTTGACGGTGTGTTTCAGGATGTACGTTACGTTTGTGGGCGCGGGCTGTTTAGTCGCGCACGCGGGTGACGAGGGAGCCGATGCCTTCGACTTCGACCTCTACTTCGTTGCCGTCGCGCAGTACGCTGATGCCGGCGGGGGTGCCGGTGAGCAGTACGTCGCCGGGCAGCAGAGTGAAGATTTCGGAGGCTGCGGCAACCTGTTCGGCTACGGAGTAGTGCATTTCGGAGGTGTTGCCTTCCTGCACGACGTCGCCGTCAACCCAGGTGGTGATGTTCAGCGAGTCGGTGTCCAGGTCGGTTTCGATCCACGGGCCGAGCGGGGTGGAGCCGTCGAAGCCCTTGGCGCGGGTCCACTGGCGGTCTTCGAGCAGGTCGCGGGCGGTGAGGTCGTTGGCTACGGTGTAGCCGAAGATGACTTCGTGCACGCGCTCAAGAGGCACGGACTTGGCGATACGACCGATAATGACGGCGAGTTCACCTTCTGCGCTGACGGCTTCGGAGTACTCGGGCAGGGTCACGGGGTCGCCGGGGCCGATGACGGTGGTGTTGGGCTTGAGGAAGAACTGCGGGGAGGCGGGCGCCTCGGTTCCTGCCCAGTTTGCGATCGCTCCAATCACCTTGGAGCGGGGGATAATCGGGGCGAGCAGGCGCACCTGGTCGATGGGGTAGGTGGTGCCGGTCGGTTCGATGCCCGAGTAGAAGGGGTCGCCGGCGAGTACGCGCAGGGTTTCTTCGCCTGCGTCGCCTTCTACCAGCCCGAAGTGGAGCTCATTATTTACGGTAAATCGTGCAATACGCATACTTTCTAGGGTACCAGCCTTCGAGGGCGGGGTCGGTTTTAGCAAGGAAGGGGCGGCGAGGTGCGCCTCCCCTCCCCTATGCACTCCCCTATCTTCACCGGGCACAGCGAATCCCCGCGGGCTACTCGCGGCGCGACGTGCGAGTCGGGCGGTGCATCCTGCGGGGATTTCACGGATTACATTAGAGTCACGTTTTAGATGAGGCGGGTCATCCAGCCGTGGCGGTCCTCAACGGTGCCCAGCTGAATGCCGACGAGCTCTTCGCGCAGGCTCTTGGAGATTTCGCCAAAGTGCTCGGTGGGTGCCGGGATTTCGAAGTCTTCTGCCTTGAGCTTGCCGATGGGTGCGACCACTGCTGCGGTGCCGCAGGCGAAGATTTCGGTGATGTCGCCGTTTGCCACGCCTTCACGCCATTCGGTGAGGGTGATTGCGCGCTCTTCGACGGTCATGCCGCGGTCCTTGGCGAGCTGAATCAGCGAGGAGCGGGTCACGCCTTCGAGGATAGTGCCGGTCAGTTCGGGGGTAACGATCTTGTTTTCCTTGCCGAAGATGAAGAACACGTTCATGCCGCCGAGCTCTTCGATAGCGTCGCCGCGGTGCGGGTCCTTGAAGATGACCTGCTTGCAGCCGTGCTTTTCGCCTTCGATCTGGGCGATCATGGACGCTGCGTAGTTACCGCCGCACTTTGCTGCACCGGTGCCGCCTTCGCCTGCGCGGGCGTAGGTGGTGGAGAGCCAGATGTCCACGGGTTCGGGGGTGCCGAAGTAGTTACCTGCGGGCGAGCCGATGACGTGGTACTGCACGTGGCGTGCGGGGCGAACGCCCAGGAACGCCTCGGTTGCAATCATGAAGGGGCGGAAGTAGAAGGCTTCACCGTCGCCGGTGGGTACCCACTGCTCGTCCATCTTCACGAGTTCGCGCAGGGATTCGATGAAGGTCTCTGCGGGCAGTTCGGGCAGGGAGAGGCGGTGTGCAGAGTTCGCGAAACGTGCCGCGTTCTTTTCGGGGCGGAAGGTCCATACGGAGCCGTCGGCGTGGCGGTAGCCCTTGACGCCTTCGAAGATTTCCTGACCGTAGTGGAAGACGGATGCTGCGGGATCGAGGACGAGCGGGCCGTAGGGGTGAACTCGTGCGTCGTACCAGGTGCCGCCGGTCTTGTAGTCGCCTTCCCAGTCGATGGTGACCATGTGGTCGCTGAAGTAGTCACCGAAGCCGGGGTTTGCAAGGATTTCGGCGCGGCGTTCGGCGGTGGCGGGTGACTGGTTTGCTTCGTGGCTGAATTCGATGGCCATCGTTCTGCGTTCCTCTTCGTCTAGTTGCCTCTGTGGGCGTTCTTTGAGTTGCGGTTCTCGCGGCGGGGCGAGGGACCGGTGTGTGCCGCCGGGCGCGTTGTCGTGCGGGGCAGATGGTGCATCTAGCGGTCTGTGCTAGTTGGATGCATCAGAGCTAGTGGTGGATGGTGTCCACCGCCGAGGTGCCGGGCGGGTGTGCCTGACCTGTTTTAGAGTACCGGAAAGATGCGTTTGCCGCATGCGCACCTTTTCTCTCATTCAGGATGTGAACAGGGGCTGCGCGGTGAAGGTATGGGTGAAGCCCGGAAGGTGCGTTCCTTCCGGGCTTCACGGGTGTTTTGCGTTCAGCTGCTACGGCAGATGAGTTTTAGCCGAGGCTGTTTTAGCCGCGTGAAATTTAGCCGAGCATGTTTTAGCCGAGGCGTGCGAGCACGTCCGCGCCAACCCGATCGGTGCCACGCACAGTGGCGCCGTTTTCGCGCATATCTGCTTCGACGGCGTCCTCAATGCGGGCTGCGGCGGCATCGTGGCCGAGGTGGCGCAGCAGCATCGCGCCGGCGAGGATTGCGGCGGTGGGGTTTGCCTTGTTCTGGCGGGCGATGTCCGGTGCGGAGCCGTGTACAGGCTCGAACATGGAGGGAAACTCGCCAACGGCATTGATGTTGCCGCTTGCCGCGTAGCCGATACCGCCGGTCACTGCACCGGCGAGGTCGGTGATAATGTCGCCGAAGAGGTTGTCGGTGACGATCACGTCGAAGCGTGCGGGGTCGGTGACCATGAAGATGGTGGTCGCGTCAATGTGCAGGTAGTCGGTCTCGACCTCGGGGAATTCAGCCGCAATTTCGGTGAAGTAGCGGTTGTAGAGGCGACCGGCGTGGGTGAGCACGTTGGTCTTGTGCACGAGGGTGACCTTCTTGCGGCGGGTGGACGCCAGCTCGAAGGCGTAGCGCACCAGGCGCTCCACACCGTGTGCGGTATTGAGGGAAACTTCGGTGGCGATTTCGTGCGGGGTGCCCTGGCGAATCACTCCGCCGTTGCCGATGTAGGGGCCTTCGGTGCCTTCACGCACGACGACGAAGTCGATGTTGCCGGGGTTGGCGAGCGGGGAGACTGCGCCGGGGTACAGGCGGGAGGGGCGCAGGTTGATGTAGTGGTCGAAGGCGAAGCGCAGCTTCAGGAGCATTTCGCGTTCGATGAGGCCGGAGGGAATCTTGCCGCTGCGAGGGTCTGCACCGATAGCGCCGAAGAGGATCGCGTCGTGCTGTTTGAGGGCGTCCATGGTGGAGTCGGGCAGGGTTTCACCGGTTTCCAGCCAGTGCTCGGCGCCGAGCTTGTAGTGGGTGGGGGTTACGGTGATGTTTTCGAGCTCGCAGGCGCGGGTGAGGATGCGCTGGGCTTCGGTAATGATTTCGGGGCCGATGCCGTCGCCGGGGATGACGGCGAGGTCGATGCTACGTGCTTCAGTCATGCCTCTACCGTAATACGCGCCGCGGGTGGGCGGTAGAGCGTGCGGGCGGGTTCTCAGACTCTGGGCTAGACAGGCTCTGGGTTAGGTGCAGCTCCTACCCGGCTACTCCCCTACCCTTCTGGTTCGACCCGGCGCCCCTGGATTCTGGGGTGTTCGGATCCCACGGGTTAAAACAATATTCCCCGGCTGAATCATCAGCCGGGGAATATCGTTATGAGTTCTCACTCAAAGTGAGAGCCCTAGGGTCTATGCAATTACGCGGTGCGCTTGCAGAGGGAGACCTTGACGTAGCCGTTGCCACGTGCGCCACGAACGGTCGGAGCGTTGCCTGCGGAGCTAATGGAACCGCCGGAAACACCGGGAGCAACGTAGGAGCCACCAGCGCCACCGCCGCCACCGAACTGTGCGAAGCCAACGTTCTGGCGCAGACCGTTGGGGTTGTTGTTCCACTTCTGGGTCAGAACGATTGCGGAGGAGGAGGTAGAAGCACCGGAGCCACCGCCACCGTAGCCTGCGCCACCACCTGCGGAGATGACGGACTCGTAGCCGTTGAAGTTGAAGCCGATGGATTCGTACTCGAGAGCGTAGCCCTTACCGTTCTTGGTGCCCTCTTCCTTCTTGGTACGATCGTTGTTGTCAATCAGGTAGGAGTAGGAGCCCACGCCGTCGCCACCGTTACCCTTGAAGCCGTCGCCACCCTGGTTACCGGACTTGGAGGAAGCGTAGATTTCCTGGTTGTTAGCGGAGGAGTAACCCAGAACGCCGTTGGGGGACTTGCCGGAGGGCAGGTCGGTCTTGGAACCGCCGTTACCACCGATACCTGCGGAGCCACCCTCACCTGCGTTAACAGTGGTGGTGACGGAGGTGTCAGCAGCGTAGGTCAGTGCACCCTGCTTACCTGCGGAACCTTCAGCACCCTCAGCGGAGCCACCGGTGGAACCGATGACGGGGTAAGCGTTGCGCTTTGCGCCGGAGGGCCACAGGCGACCTGCGTCAACTGCGCCAGCCGCGGCGTACTGCTCGTTGTTGTTAGCGCCACCGGAGTTCACGAAGCCAGCGCCACCGCCGCCACCTGCGACTGCAACGGGGGTACCGTTGATCACCAGAGCGGAGGAGCCACCACCGGATGCGGAGTAGATGATGCGCTTCAGGCTGGAGTCCTTCGGCCAAATAGCGTTGACGCGCTGCATAACGCTTGCGGGGATGGGGGTGGGCAGGTTGGAGGAACCGCCGTTACCGTAGCCCTCGCCACCCTCTGCGGGGGACAGGGGGCCGTTGCCAATGCCGCCAGCGCCAGCTACAAGCTGAACGGTCTGGCCGGGCTTGACCTCGATGATACCGGTGATCTTAGCACCGGAGCCTGCTGCGATATCGTCGTAGTTGGTACCACCAGCGCCGCCGACAACCTCGAACTTGATCTTGTCGACCAGCGGGGGAACGGTGAAGGATGCGGAACCCTTGGCACCGGAAACGTTACCCTCTGCGGTGTAAGCTGCGGTGCTCTCCCACTCACACTCAGTGGAAGATGCGAAAGCGGGAACTGCAGCGGAAGCTGCGACAACCGGAGCAGCCCATGCTGCGCCAGCGACAACCTTGCGGCGAGAAATGTTAGTAGACATGTATGTCCTTCGAGAGTGATGTCATTTTGAGGAATAAAAGTTATCACCCGCCGTCGTGTGCGGCGAAGAACGTCACCTGATGAGATTCGAGTGAGTGAAGTAGGCTTGCGCCTAACCTCTTGGTGATAACGACATAATGCTGTAACCGGTCCCCTACATAGGGACTTTGCGTTTCAGAGCGCTTGGTGTTCGCTCCGTGAGGTCTTAGCTCATGGTCGCAGAATTTCGGTACGGCTAAAACTATACCCACCAAGAACCTATCCCGCAATGGTTCCAAAAATGGTTTGATGAGGGGGTTTCCCTTAAACTCTCCGCATTGGTTGAAGGTTTTTCAACCAAAATAGGTTACTTAGGGGAGTTACAGGTCTCTTAAACCCGAATTCAAAGCCCATATAACCCCAAACTCTCAAGTTACAGTTGAAGAAATATTTTTCAAAAAAGTAATTAAGGTCACTAAAAATAGCTATTTTCGGCGTGTCATACTCACCCAAGCACACACCCTCACACACAAACCCACAAAATATTCCTGCATGTGAGAGTAGAAAGAGGCTCCCAGCCTCCCCCCACCACCCCGATACACTGGAAACATGCCCCTCAAGCACACCGAACCCCAGCAGAACCCACAGCACAGCACAGAGACAGCCGAACCCGGCTACGCCGTAACGAAAACCCGCGGCACCTCAGAAAGTAACGACCTGCCCGCCGACGCAATCACCGCCTCCAGCCGCGTGCAAAGCTACCTCAGAGACAAACGCGGCTGGATGAACGTCCTCGTCGTCGCACACATGCAGTTCTTCTGCTGCGTGCTCTCCGTTGCCTTCATCAACGGCTACGGCTGGATCCCGGTTATCTCCGCGATCTGCAGCACCACCGCGCTCTACTTCCGCTACCGCTTCCCCTACGGCAGCATCTACGTGGTCATCGCGGCACTCTGCCTCACCCTCGTGTCCCCCTTCCCCGATTCACTCGCCCTCACCTGCTACCCGCCGGTCAGCCTCGCCGCCTACCACACCGGCAGGCACTGGACCCGCCGCGCCCGCTTCCGCTCCCTCATCCTCGGCTGGGTCGGCGCACTCGCCGTCACAGTGCAGGCCTCACTCTCACTCCTCTACCACTGGGACGACATACCCGCCCGCATCTTCATCTCCCTGATGCTCGGCGTGCTCTGCGGATCCATCTTCACCGTCTTCTGGTTCCTCGGCGATTCCCGCCGCATGCGCGAACTGCGCAGCGAAGAGTTCGAAGAACGCGCCCGCCGCCTCGAATACGAGCAGGAGCAGGAACGCCGCCTCGCCGCGCAGGACGAACGCACCCGCATCGCCCGCGAAATGCACGATATTGTGGCGCACTCGCTCTCCAGCATTATTTCTCAGGCGGACGGGGCACGCTACGCCGCCGCGAGCGCCCGCACCGCACGCGCACAGCAAACGCAACAGGCAGAGCATGCTGAGCAGGCGGGGCAGTCGGGTCAGGCTCAGTCGAGTCAAGCTCAGCAGCAGAGCACACCGGATATTGCCGAGCAGACCCTCGAACTCATCGCAGACACGGCACGCGACTCCCTCACCCAGATGCGTTCCCTCCTCGGGCTACTGCGCACGGACGAGGCAACCGCCTACGCGCCCGTGCCCACCCTCAGCGATGTACCCGCCCTCGTGGAGCAGAGCCGCCGCGCCGGGCTACCCGTCACCTTCACCGGAATCACCGGCACCATGGCGCGCACCCTGCCGCAGGGTGCCGAGCTGGCGGCGTACCGCACCGTGCAGGAGGCGCTCACCAACGCGCTCAAGCACTCCCCCGGCGCGGCAACCACCGTCACCATTCACTGGGATGAGGACGGCCTGCACTTGCGGATTCAGAACGACCCGGTTTCCTCTGTTTCCCCTGCCGTAAATCAGCACACCAGCAGTCCTGTACCCGGTAGCGGCAACGGTCTGCGCGGCATGAGCGAGCGCATCGCCCTCTACCACGGCGTCCTCACCTACGGTCTGCAGCCTGACGGCGGCTGGCTCGTTGAGGCGGCGCTGCCCTACCGCGACCTCTAATACCCGTGCCCTCTACTGCCTCGTGATCTAGGATTGAAACTATGTACTCTTCTGCACCACAGACTTCTGCACCACAGACCACCCAGCCGATCCGCGTGATGCTCGTTGACGACCAGCGCCTGGTGCGCGGCGGCTTGAGCATGCTCGTCAACTCCCAGCCGGACCTGCAGGTTGTCATGGAAGCTGATGACGGCCTGGCGGCGATTGACGTTTTTGACCGCATGGTCTCTGACGGGCAGGCGCCGCAGGTCATCCTCATGGATGTGCGCATGCCGCACTGCGACGGCCTGGAGGCGGCGCGCCGCATCCTGGAGCGTGACGGTGAGCGTGAAGTTTCCGAGGATGAGCGGGTGCGCATTATTATGCTCACGACTTTCGATATTGATGAGTACGTGTATTCGGCGGTGCGTGCGGGTGCGAGCGGTTTCTTGTTGAAGGACACTCCGCCGGAGCAGCTACTGGAGGCGATTCGTACGGTGCACCGCGGTGATGCGGTGATTGCGCCGTCTGCGACTCGCCGCCTGTTGGAGCAGATGATTCCGGTGCTGGATTCCCCCGCACCTGTTGTTCCTGCCACTCCTGCCGCTCCTGTTGCCGACTCTGCGCAGGCTACTCCCCCGGCTGCTGGTTCTGAGCTTCCTAAGGCGACGTTTATTCCGGCTGAGCATGCAAGCTTTGAGCCTGTGCAGGATTATCCGCATCGTGAGTTGATTGAGCAGTTGTCGCCGCGTGAGTTTGAGGTGCTGGGTTTGATTGCGCGCGGCTTGTCGAATGCGGAGATTACGCGGGAGTTGGTGCTGTCGGAGGCGACGGTGAAGACGCATGTGTCGCATGTGTTGGCGAAGTTGGGGGCGCGTGATCGTGTGCAGGCGGTCATTATGGCGTATGAGGCGGGTATCGCCCACTAGCGCTCCCTACATATAAGGGCACAACCAAATAGAGGACACAGTGAAGCCCCGGCGGACGCCTCCTAATCGAGGCACCCTCCGGGGCTTTGTTAGTTAAGTAGTTTCTTGCATCTCGTCGATGATTCGTTCAAAGTCGCTCATCAGCTCAGGTAGTTTATTCCGGGCGACGTCCCATAGGACAGCAAAATCAACGCTCACATAGCTGTGAGAAATGATGTTACGAATAGCAATGAGGTACTGCCACTCAGCCCGTTCATACCGTTCATAATCTTCTGGGTATTTTGAACGAATTCTATTGAGGGTTTCGCCTATGACCTGAAAGCGCATACAGAGCGCGTCCTGAACCACTCCGTTTGAGTCGTCTATCAGGTCTTCATATCGCTCGGGTGTAAAAGCGTAGATACGCTGAGCTGACTCAAGAATCAGGGAGAAGTCGTCAAGCGAGCTTTTCATAGCGGCAGCTCCACCATGTCCGGTTCTGCCTCCGCATAGATGCGGGGGCGCAACCGGGTGACCATATCAACGCTACGGCCGGTCAGCTGTTCAATGCGGTGCTGAGCATCCACCATCTGCATGAACTCCTCAAAAGGGGCTACACCCGGCATCTGCACCAGAAAATCCAGGTCGCTGGTTTCGGTCAGCTCACCGCGAGCAGCGCTACCGAAGAGCCGGGCACGGCGCACACCAGCATCACGGAGAATCTGAAGAACCTCCGCTTCATGGGGTAGCGTGTACCCGCGACGCAGATTGGGGTGGCTAGTGCTCATACACCCATCATACGCGCAAAGCCATGCTACAGGTCAGCTCCAAGAATCTGAGAGCACAAGCACGGCAGACTAGAGGACGCAGTAAAGCCCCGGCGGGCGCCTCCTGATCGGGGCACCCTCCGGGGCTTCACTATCTCACGCCGAGTATCCGGGCTTGCCGGGTACTGTGACTATGCCGGGTTAGCCGCGCATACCCTCAACCGGGGACATGCGAGCCGAACGAGCCGCCGGCAGAGCCGAAGCGAGCATCGCGGCGAGCACACCCACAATCAGGATGATCACGTACCAGACGTACGGCAGGTCAAGCACCAGCGGGGCCGAAGCACTCATGGAAGACATAATAATCTGTGCCGAGAGGCTACCAATCACACCACCGGAAACCATACCGAGCACCACTGCGGCGAGCGTAATCAGAATCGCCTCAATGGAAATCATGCGGCGCAGCTGCTTGCGGGACAGGCCCAGCGAGCGGAGCATCGCGTTCTCGCGGCGGCGTTCGTTGACCGACAGGGTCATCGTGTTTGCCACACCAATGATGGAAATGACCACTGCGAGCATGAGCATCACCAGGGTGAAGGTCAGCATAACGGTCAGTATCTGGTCGTAGGTCTGACGTTCCTGCAGACCACCGGTGAAGGAGCTGTTCGGGCTGGCTCGGTTCAGGTCAGCCTGCAGGGCCGCGTTCTCGCTACTGGTCAGCGGGGAGGCGGCGCGCACCAGAACGACGGTGTCGTTACCGGTTGCCTGGCTGGTGACGGTCAGGTGAGCTGCCTTTGTCTGAGCTTCCTTGTCACCGCTGGCGATTGCTTCTTCCATGCGCTTCTGAGCTTCCTCAGCGGCGGGGTTGGCAACCTTCTGCGGGTTCTTGGCGTCCTGCAGCTTGGCGGCGGTGGCAGGGTTGACAATCAGCAGGCGCTGCTTGGTTGCGGACCTGATGGGCTTGAGTTCCACTTCGCCGAGCGGGCCGTGTGCCTTCAGACGGCTGGACTCATTCAATCCAGCGGACTTCCAGAGGCCCTGCGGCACGAGCACGGTGTCATCGGCAAGGTTCGAGTTTTCGTCGGGCAGGATTGCCTTCAGATCGGAGGAGCTCAGCGCCACCAGGTCAGCGTTCTGGTTGGCGGTCTGCCCCTCGTACTCGACGGTGTAGTCAACCACGCCGGCTGCGTAACCGACGGCGGATGCCTGAACGTTCTTAATACCCTTGACCTTGGAGGCGATTTCCTCCGCCTTGGTCACGGTGGAGGCAGCCTCGGACTGGTCATAGGAGCTGTACTTTGCCTGCGCAGAAATCGGGTACTGCTGATCCAGGGCCTTGGTCAGCGAGGCGCTCAGCACCGAGTAACCGGTCAGCACAGTCGACACGACCAGGGTACCCACCAGCACAGCGCGGCCGGTGGAGACGGTACGTTTGGGCGAACGCAGTGCGTTGGCGAGCGCCAGCTTGCCGGTCTGGGTGCGGGTGACCTTACCGAGGGCGCCTACCAGCGGGGGCAGTACCAGCGGGGTGAGGAGGAAGACCGCAATACCGAGCAGCAGCGCGGCCCCCATCATGAGGGCAATGGCCTTATTGCCGGCACCCTCACCGGAACCCTGGTTCTGAGCCAGCATAGCCAGGCCGATACCTGCGGCACCGAAGACCAGACCCAGAATCGGGCCGACCTTGCCGGGCTTGCTGACTTCGCGGTTGGTGTGCTCGCTCATTGCGCTAATGGGCGAGATGCGCAGGGCGCTTCGTGCCGGGGAGAGTGAGGCAAGCACCGTGACGAGGGTGCAGATCAGGGTACTGACGATTACCGGGGTAATCGAGTACGAAATCATGATGCTGGTGAGGTTCGCACCAACCAGCGCACCGACCGGGAAGGTCAGCAGTGCACCGATGAGGGAGAACACCACGCCCACGGTAATGGATTCGACGAGCAGCATCCGCACGAGGGAGCCGCCGCGGGCACCGAGGGTGCGCAGCAGGGCGAGCTCACGGATGCGCTGACCGACCAGCACCGCAAAGGTGTTGGAGATGACGAAAGAGGAAACCAGCAGCGCCAGTGCCGCGAAGGCACCCAGGACCACGCTAATGGAGGTGAAGACCGTGGAGATACTCTTCTGGTAGTCTTCCAGCAGCTTCTGACCGGTCATAACGCGCGGGTCGTTCTTGGTGTCGCCGCTGCTGAGGGTATCCTGCAGGCTCTTGAGTTTGGCGTCGGTTACGCCGTCCTTGAACTTGAGGTAGATGAGGTTCGCGCCAGCCATGCCCCGGTATCCTGCCGCGGAGCTCTTGTTTTCTGTCTCGGCTGCTTTCAGGGTGGCTTCGCCGAGGCTGGTGCCGCCAATGAAGACAGCCTGGTTGGTGGTGGAGCCTTCAAAACCGGGGTCGAACAGACCGACGACGGTGTATTCGGCGGTCTTGTCAGTACCGGGAGCGCTGACGGATTCTACAACGTCGGTGCTGGTGACCTTGCCGTTCAGCGAGAGGTTGTGCTTCTTCGCGAAGTAGGTAGAGACCATGATTTCGTGGTCGCTACTGGGGATTTTACCCTGCACCTTGTACGGGAAGAGGCTCGAGTCGGCGGGCAGCTGGTTGTACTGCACGGGGGTTTTCTGATCGCCGGTACCGATCGAACCCGTGACGGCATACTGAACCCAGTAGCCGGAGAGCAGGTCGCTCTTTTCTACTTTCTGAATCTGGTCACGGGTCAGGTAGATAGAGGTGCTGTCTTTACCGTCGCTGGTTGTAGCGGCGGAGGCGACGACCGCCTCGGCGCGGGAGAGCACGTCACCTACGGAGGAGTTGACGGTCGCCTGTAGCGAGTTGGTGAGCATCATAATGGCAGCGATGAAGAAGGATGAGATCGCGATACCTATGCCCGTGAGGATGTATTTTCCTTTGGAGGCGCGCAGATTGGAGCGCGCCACCGTGTTCAGTGTGGTTGCCACGGCTTATCGACCTTCCAGCTGTGCCATTGCGCCGAGGACGGCGTCGTAGGTGGGTTCGATCATTTCGCCGGCAACCATGCCGTCCTTGATGAAGACCACGCGATCTGCGTAGGAGGCGGCGTTTGCGTCGTGGGTGACCATGAGGATGGTCTGTGCGTGGTCGGTTGCGGCGGCGCGCAGCAGGCGCAGCACCTCGGCGCCGGAGTTGGAGTCGAGGTTACCAGTCGGTTCGTCGGCGAAGACCACCTCGGGGCGTGCGAGCAGGGCGCGCACGATGGCGACGCGCTGCTGCTGACCGCCGGAGAGCTGTTCGGGGCGGTGGTCGAGGCGGGTTTCCAGGCCGAGGGTCTTGACCAGGTAGTCGCGCCACTGCGGGTCCGGCTTCTTACCGGCAAGACCCAGGGGCAGGTCAATGTTCTGGCCCGCGGTGAGGGTGGGCACCAGGTTGAACGCCTGGAAGATGAAGCCGATGTGTTCGCGGCGGAACTCGGTGAGGGCGTTGTCCTTCAGGCCGAAGAGCTCGGTACCGCCGATACGGATGGAGGTTGCCGGGTTCGGGTCGGGGGTGTCCAGGGTTGCGATGGTCTGCATCAGCGTGGACTTGCCCGAGCCGGAGGGGCCCATAATGGCGGTGAACTTGCCCTGCTCAAAGTCGACGGAGACGTTGTTGAGGGCGTGGACGGTTGCTTCACCCATGCCGTAGGTTTTGGAAAGGTTTCGTGCGGAGACGGCGGGCTGTGCCGTCTGTGCGTGAGTAGTTGTCGTAGTCATAGTTCAATTATTTCACGCAGCATGGCGCTGACTACAGGGTTTTTCTCATCCTCCAGGTTGATTTTGGCGGGTGTTCACCGGGTCCTGACCTGCGGATGCGCAGATTCCCCCCTCATTCCACGGGCTGAGGTGAGCCTGAGGCGGGCTGGGCGGGGCACCGGCATCATCCTTAAGGATGAGTGGCGGCTCACCCGGCGTTCTCACCCTGCATCCTTACCCTGCTTCTCCGCCTCGCGCCTACACCTATATATGTATGCGAAAAGCCCCCGGTTCCTCCCCCATCTGGGTGGGGAAGCCGGGGGCTTTCATAGACTATCCGTTACAGCGCTATCAGTTACGGCGCTGTCTCAGGCTCTGTCCGCTGATGCTCAGGCAGCTGTTATGCCTTGGGCGCTTCGTAGCGGGGGAACACCGGTGCGGGTGCGGGCAGCTCGGTGCCGGGCACGAGTGCGGTGCCGAGGGCTGCGAACTGGCGTGCGTCACCTTCGGGTACGCCGAGCAGGGTCAGCAGCTTGGCGGTCGAGTCGGGCATGACGGGCTGCAGCAGCAGGGCTACCTGGCGTACGACCTCAAGGGTTACGTACAGTACGGTGTTCATGCGGTCGAGTTCGCCGTTCTTGCGCAGGGTCCAGGGTTCCTGTTCTGCGAAGTAGGCGTTGGTGTCTGCGAGGACGGTCCAGATGCGTTCCAAAGCGCGGTGGAATGCCTGCTCGTCGAAGTCTGCACGGACGGGCTCGTAGAGGGCTGCCGCCTGGTCGAGGATCTGGCGGTCAGCTTCGGTGAATTCGCCGTGGGTGGGGACGGCATCGCCGCAGTTCTTGGCGACCATGGACAGGGAACGCTGGGCAAGGTTGCCGAGGTTGTTTGCCAGGTCGGAGTTGATGCGGTTGATGATGGACTCTTCGGAGTAGGAGCCGTCCTGACCGAAGGACACTTCACGCATGAGGAAGAAGCGGACCGCGTCCAGGCCGAACGCGTTGACAAGGTTTGCGGGGTCGACGACGTTACCGACGGACTTGGACATCTTCTCGCCGTTGACGAGCAGGAAGCCGTGGCCGAAGACGCGCTTGGGCAGTTCGACTCCGGCGGACCACAGGAATGCGGGCCAGTAGATGGAGTGGAATCGGGTGATGTCCTTGCCGATGAGGTGCAGGTCGGCGGGCCAGTACTTGGTGAACAGCTCGTTGTCGGTGTCGGGGTAGCCGAGGCCGGTGAGGTAGTTGGTGAGGGCGTCGACCCACACGTACATGACGTGCTTGTCGTTGCCGGGTACGGGTACGCCCCAGTCGAAGGTGGTGCGGGAGATGGACAGGTCATTGAGGCCGCCCTTGACGAAGGAGATCAGTTCGTTGCGGCGGGATTCGGGGTAGACGTAGCCTTCGTTGGCGTAGAGTTCGAGGAGCTTGTCGCCGTACTTGGAGAGGCGGAAGAAGTAGGATTCTTCTTCGGTCCATTCGACTTCGGTGCCGGTGGTGATGGCGTAGCGCTGGCCGTCGCGGACTTCAGTTTCGTCTTCTGCGTAGTAGGCTTCGTCGCGTACGGAGTACCAGCCGGCGTACTTGTCGAGGTAGATGTCGCCGTTTTCTTCCATGCGCTTCCAGATGGCCTGGGATGCGACATAGTGGTCGGGGTCGGTGGTGCGGATGAAGCGGTCGTAGCTGATGTTCAGCGCGTCGTTCATTGCTTTGAAGCGCGCGGAGTTCTCGTCGGCGAGTTCCTTAGCGGTCTTACCGAGCTTCTCGGCGGTGGTCTGCATCTTCTGGCCGTGCTCGTCGGTGCCGGTCATGAAGCGCACGTCGAAGCCGTCGAGGCGCTTGAAGCGGGCTAGCACGTCGGCTGCGATGGTTTCGTAGGCGTGGCCGATGTGCGGGTTGCCATTGGGGTAGGAGATGGCGGTGGTGATGTAGAACGGAGTTGCAGTCATAACTTTCAGTTTACCGCAGTATTAGGCGAGGCTCTCACCGGGGTTACACTCTGATACGCGATAAGCACCAAGCCACCAGGCAATAGACTAAAAGGCGACAGCCCTCCCCGCCCCAGTTCGCCAAGCACGGGGCGCACACCCAAACCACGAACCATCCCCGGCGGGATTAGCTCGAGGTTCGGTACCCTCCTCGTTCCTACAGGGGCACCCGCCCTCGCTTCGCTTCGGGCACCCTGATGTCACTACGGAGGCCACCGAAACCTCCACGCACCCGCCTAACCGGTGCAGCTACATTTTCCGGAAGCGCCCTCAGGGTGTCACACGGACGCTCTCCGCCGCGAAGCAAGGAGGAAGCGGAGCGTCCGGGTGACGGGTGCCCCTGCGTAGGCGCGGAGGAAACATGTAGCGCACCCCATAAGTCTTGGGAGGCGCGAGGTACCCACCCACCCCACCCCTGTAGGAGCGAGGACGAACACCGATTCCTCAAGCCATGAAAACTGTATTCATTCGGGGAACGCAAAAATCCCGCCGATTCCGAAGAATCAGCGGGATTTTCTTTCAAGTGCGCCCCCTGGGACTCGAACCCAGAACCCATTGATTAAGAGTCAATTGCTCTGCCAATTGAGCTAGAGGCGCTTATTTGTTTTTCAGGGTTTCCCTTGCAACAAGTAAATACTATACGGCATTCTGTGGGTGCCTGCAACTCGGGCAAGCATGAACTGCATCACACATTTGGTGGGTGGTGTAATTCGGCTTGAGACAGCAAGAATCCGGCGCCCTTCCCCTCCCCGTGGCGGGGTGCGGGTGGAGCGCCGGTTTCTTAGAAAGCTATTGCTGAGCTACCGTTTAGCGAGCGACGGAACCTTCGGTGTAGTCGTCGTTTGCGGAGTTCCAGGAGAACAGCTCGCGCAGCTTGCGGCCGGTTGCCTCGATGGGGTGTGCCTCGCCCTTTGCGCGCAGTTCCTTGAACTCGGGTGCGCCTGCAGCCTGGTCTTCCATGAAGCGCTTTGCGAAGTTGCCGTTCTGGATGTCTGCCAGGACAGCCTTCATGTTTTCCTTGACCTCGGGGGAGATCACGCGGGGGCCGGAGACGTAGTCGCCGTACTCTGCGGTGTCGGAGATAGACCAACGCTGCTTAGCGATGCCGCCCTCGATCATCAGGTCGACGATGAGCTTGAGCTCGTGCAGGACCTCGAAGTATGCGATTTCGGGCTGGTAGCCAGCTTCGGTCAGGACCTCGAAGCCGTACTGGACGAGCTGGGAGGTGGAGCCGCAGAGCACTGCCTGCTCGCCGAACAGGTCGGACTCGGTCTCTTCGGTGAAGGTGGTCTTGATGACGCCTGCGCGGGTTGCGCCGAGGCCCTTTGCGTAGGACAGTGCCAGTGCGAGTGCTTCGCCGGATGCGTCCTTCTCAACTGCGACCAGGGCGGGAACGCCGCGGCCTGCTTCGAATTCGCGGCGGACAGTGTGGCCGGGGCCCTTGGGGGCGACCATTGCAACGTCGACGCCTTCGGGTGCGGTGATGTAGCCGAAGCGGATGTTGAAGCCGTGTGCGAAGAACAGTGCGTTGCCGGGCTTGAGGTTCGGCTCGATGCTCTCTGCGTAGACCTTTGCCTGGACCTGGTCCGGGGTCAGGATCATGATGACGTCTGCTTCTGCTGCTGCTTCGGCAACGGTTGCGACGCGCAGGCCTTCTGCCTCAGCCTTGGCACGGGACTTGGAGCCCTCGGACAGACCGACGATGACCTTCACGCCGGAGTCACGCAGGTTCAGTGCGTGTGCGTGGCCCTGGGAGCCGTAGCCGATAACTGCTACGGTGCGGCCCTGGATCAGAGAGAGGTCTGCGTCGTCGTTGTAGAAAATGGTTGCTGCCATTTCTTCTCCTCAGTAAGTTTGGTATGCGGCCCAGGCTGGGCTCAACATTGACTATTCTACTTGATAGCTGTTTAGTTGCGGGCTGTCGAGAGTACTTCTCAGCATCTGAAGTATCCGGAAGGTCTGTGAGCCCATAGGGGCGGGTATCGCATCGCCCAGCCGGTTTCCCGGTGGAGGCGGTGCGATACCCGATACTATTCCCCGCTGGTGCGGGGTTGGCGTGGCACCCTGGTGGGTGTTAGATGCGTTCGCTCATGGCGCGGGGGCCACGTGCCAGGCCGATGGTGCCTGCGCGAACGATTTCGCGAACGCCGTAGGGTTCCAGAACGTCCAGCAGGGCGTTGAGCTTCTCCTCGGAACCGGTTGCTTCGATAACAACGGATTCGGGGGAAACGTCGATCACGGATGCACGGAACAGGTCTGCTGCCTGAACAATCTGCAGGCGTGCTACTGCGTCCGCCTTGACCTTGATCAGGATGTGGCCGCGGCGGGTGGAGGAGTCGGCGGGAAGCTCGACGACCTTCAGCACGTGAACGAGCTTGTTCAGCTGCTTGGTGATCTGCTCGATGGTGTGGGCGTCGCCTTCGGTCACGACGGTGATGCGGGAGACACCGGGGTTTTCGGTGGGGCCCACAGCCAGGGAGAGGATGTTGAACAGACGGCGGGAGAACAGACCGGAGACGCGGGTGAGAACGCCCGGCTTATCTTCTACCAGAACGGACAGAGTGTGCTGAGACATTAGTTCTCTCCCTCACGATCGAACTCGGGCGAAGTGTTCTTCGCAATCCAAATCTTGTCATTAGATACGCCTGCCGGGACCATGGGCCACACCAGGGCGTGGGGGCTGACGGTGAAGTCAATGACCACGGGGCGGTCGTTGATTTCGAGGGCAGCCTTGATGGTTGCGTCCACGTCTTCGTCGCGTTCGCAACGGAAGGTTGCGCAACCGTATGCTTCGCCGAGCTTGACGAAGTCGGGGATGCGTACGGTGCCGTGGCCGTCCTTCAGGTCGGTGTTGGAGTAGCGCTCGTCGTAGAACAGAGTCTGCCACTGGCGCACCATGCCGAGGGAGGAGTTGTTGATGATGGCAACCTTGACGGGGATGTTGTTCTGTGCGCAGGTGACCAGTTCCTGGTTGGTCATCTGGAAGCAGCCGTCACCGTCGATGATCCACACGGTGGATTCGGGGTGTGCGACCTTTGCGCCCATGCCGGCGGGGACGCCGTAGCCCATGGTGCCCAGGCCTGCGGAGCTGATGAAGTGGCGGGGGCTTTCCTGCTGAATGTAGTGTGCGCCCCACATCTGGTGCTGGCCAACGCCGGTGACGTAGTATGCGTCGGGGCCGGTCAGAGCGCTAATGCGCTCGAGGACGTACTCGGGCGAGCCGAGACCGTCGCTGGGCTTTTCGTAGCCAAGCGGGTAGTCCTTGCGGATTGCGTTGAGCTCGTTCCACCATTCGGTGAGGTTCGGCAGCTGGTCTGCGAACTCGGTGGAGAGCAGGTCGGTCAGCTCGGGCAGGACGTACTTGAGGTCGCCGACGATCGGCACGTCTGCGAAGCGAATCTTCGAGATTTCTGCCGGGTCAACATCAATGTGGATGACCTTAGCTTCGGGTGCGAAGGAGTCAACCTGGCCGGTCACGCGGTCGTCGAAGCGCGCGCCGAGGGTGATGAGCAGGTCAGACTTCTGCATTGCGGCGACGGCGGGGACGGTGCCGTGCATGCCGGGCATGCCGAGGTTCTGGGGGTCAGAGTCGGGGAATGCACCGATAGCGTTGAGGGTGGTGACAACGGGTGCGCCGATGAGCTTAGCCAGCTTGTGGAACTCTTCGGAGGCACCTGCGCGGACCAGGCCACCGCCGACGTAGAAGACGGGGCGCTTGGATTCGGTGATGAACTTGGCTGCTTCGTGGATCTGCTTGGAGTGGCCGCGGGTGACGGGGGTGTAGCCGCGCAGTTCGAGGTCCTCAGGAATGCCGCGGTATTCCATCATGCCGACCTGTGCGTCCTTGGTGACGTCCACGAGCACGGGGCCGGGGCGGCCGGTGGATGCGATGTGGAATGCTGCTGCGAGCGCGCGGGGGATGTCCTGCGCGTCGGTAATCATGAAGGAGTGCTTGGAGATGGGCATTGCCATGCCGACGATGTCAGCTTCCTGGAATGCGTCGGTACCGAGCAGTGCGGTGGACACCTGGCCGGTGATTGCGACGAGGGGGACGGAGTCCATGTTTGCGTCTGCGATTGCGGTTAGCAGGTTGGTTGCGCCGGGGCCGGAGGTTGCGATGCACACGCCGGTCTTGCCGCTGGACACGGCATAGCCCTGAGCTGCGTGGCCTGCGCCCTGCTCGTGGCGGACCAGGATGTGGCGGACCTTCTTGGAATCGTACAGGGGGTCATAGGTCGGCAGAATAGCTCCACCAGGCAGGCCGAATACGTCAGTCACACCCAGGTCTTCGAGGGTGCGGACGATTGCCTGAGAACCGGTCATGCGTTCTGCGGGAGCGTTTGCCGCGTCATCAGAAGTGGAAAATCCCATGGTCATGGAAATGCCTCGTGTCTTAATGGTTCTTCGTTGTATTCAATGTTCTGCGTGGGGTTTGTGTGATCCTCACGCATCCTATGCCCGGGGGTACCAAGCTATAAAAAATGCCCCTCGCTGTTGGTGGTAGCGGTAGGGGCGCTTAGTCGCAGTGAATTGACCCTGCCACTCGCCCTAGGCGACGTCGACAAGGTTTAGAATTCGCTGGAACATTGCTGTCTTCACCCTTCTATGGTGCGCTTCCAGAGGACGTGAGTCAAATCTCTATGGAGTGTCGTGGTGGTTTTTGCACGGAAACCCCCAAGTCAACCTTCTTCTTTCATGATGTGGACACCTTGCGCGTGTGCGTGGATTCTAGCGCAGGTTTTTGAACAGGTGAGAAAAACTCGCATTTTTGGGCGTCATGGCGCGTAATATGTGCGAAATACTCGTGACCTTCGTTGGTTACCCCGGTAGACTGAAGCTATGACCGAACCGATCATCCCGGTCGCTGATGAGCTGACCGAAGCAAGTAAGTACGCAGAGGTTGTTGACCCCCGTAACTCTGTTGAGAGTAGCGAGTTTTTGACGGGTGAGGAACTCATTCGGGTTCTGCACCCGGTTTGACGACCAGATTATTAATTACGGTGCATACAATTTGGTGTATGCGACGGGTCGTGCTGTTTACCGTAATCCTGATTTGGCGTTGCATCAGTATCCTGATCAGCAGCATTTTATTGTTGGGTATCAGGATGCGCCTGATGAGGTGATTATTGCTCCGGTGAATTTGCCGGCGTTGACGCCTGCGGGTACGGCTACGACGATTGATAATACGAATGCGCTGCATGCGTATCGTGTGGGTGATGATGCGGTGACGCTTGAGTCGGTGAATGGCAGCTCGTTTTATTTGTCGTTTGAGGATAATGCTGAGGTGGCGACTCGTTTTGGTGTTGGCCTGCTGGAGCAGGGTAAGGACGTGGAGGATTTCCGTGAGTTTGTGACGCGGATTTGGCCGGTCCTGTAATAGAGACTTTTTGTGTGGTTTGCCCGCTGTAGCCCCTTGGGGTTGCGGCGGGCTTTCCTATACCTACACCCAGCCACCAAGCAACGCACTAAACCGCGACAGCCCTCCCCACCCCAGTTCGCCAAGCACGGGGCGCACACCCAAACCACGAACCATCCCCGGCGGGATTAGCTCGAGGTTCGGTACCCTCCTCGTTCCTACAGGGGCACCCGCCCTCGCTTCGCTTCGGGCACCCTGATGTCACTACGGAGGCCACCGAAACCTCCACGCACCCGCCTAACCGGTGCAGCTACATTTTCCGGAAGCGCCCTCAGGGTGTCACACGGACGCTCTCCGCCGCGAAGCAAGGAGGAAGCGGAGCGTCCGGGTGACGGGTGCCCCTGCGTAGGCGCGGAGGAAACATGTAGCGCACCCCATAAGTCTTGGGAGGCGCGAGGTACCCACCCACCCCACCCCTGTAGGAGCAAGGGGAAATATCTACACCCCAACCCTCAAAACCGTATTTCAAGGGGAACGCAAAAATCCCGCCGATTCCGAAGAATCAGCGGGATTTTCTTTGAAGTGCGCCCCCTGGGACTCGAACCCAGAACCCATTGATTAAGAGTCAATTGCTCTGCCAATTGAGCTAGAGGCGCTTGTTTGTTTTTCAAGGTTTCCCTTGCAACAGAAAAATACTATACGCGAGTTTTTGTGGTGTGCGCAAGTTGATTTGGGGTGAGCCTGGACACATTGTTTGGGTGGGGTGTGTGGGACACTAGACTGTGTGTATTGCATGGGGCGCCTCCGCCCTTGGTACTGTGTGGGGCGCACCTGCCCCCTCCCCTTTGTTGTTTTGAGGAGTTTTTGATGAGTGTTCGTCTTGAGCCGGGTGTTCCGGCGCCTGCTTTTACCCTTGCTGATGCGTCGGGTGTGGAGCATAGTCTGAGTGATTATGCGGGCAGTAAGGTGATTTTGTATTTACCCGAAGGCGTCGACTCCGGGTTGTACTAAGGAGGCGTGCGATTTCCGTGATAATTTGGCGTCGTTGAAGTCGTTGGGTTATGTGGTGTTGGGTGTTTCTCCGGATTCGCCGGCGGCTATTGCGCGTTTTGTGGAGAAGGAGTCGTTGACGTTCCCGTTGCTGTCTGATGCTGATCATGCGGTGGCTGAGGCGTATGGTGCGTGGGGTGAGAAGAAGAATTACGGCAGGGTGTATGAGGGTCTGATCCGTTCGACGTTTGTGATTGATGAGCAGGGTGTTATTTCTGTGGCTCAGTACAATGTGCGTGCGACGGGTCATGTGGCGAAGTTGCGTCGTGATTTGGGTATTGACCCAAAGTAGGGTCGTGCTTTCTGTGTGTGTAGCGTGAGGGGCAGCGGCGCTGTGTAGCACCTCCGTGTGGGGGTTGCTGTTCGGCGTGTTTGCGGGCTTTCTGCCCTTTGGGGGCTTCTTTTAAGGCTTGGAGAACCTTGGTTCCTGGTGTACACTAATTTTTTGTTGCCTCAGACGCATGCATCTTCTGATGTGGGGTGACACTGCGCGCGAGTGGTGAAATTGGCAGACACGCAGGATTTAGGTTCCTGTGCCTTATGGCGTGGGGGTTCAAGTCCCCCCTCGCGCACACACACATTTGCATTGGGCCCGCCGTCACGGTTTTCGTGGCGGCGGGTTCTCTTGTATGTGCCTTGCCCTTGTATGTGCCTTGCCGGGGTGGGTGTGTCTCGCCCGGTTGGGTGTTGAACCGTTATCCTGAGAGGTAAGCATCCGCGACGGAAGAGAGGACCCTCCCGTGCAGCATCAGCCTTATACATCGTCAGCTGTTGGCAGTTCTGATGAGCTATTGCGAGCCACTGCTGGTTCGAGTGGCTGAGTCGACGCGCCGTTTTGCGTTTTGGCGCGCTTTTTAGTGCTGGTTTGGCGCTTTCTGCGTGTTCCGGTCAGTCTTCTGCCGGTTCGTCTGTTGCTTCTTCGGCGAGTGCGTCGTCTGCTGATGCGCGTCGTGTGTTTCGTTTTGCGCAGGGTGCGGCGCCGTTGGGTTTGGATCCGGCGTTGTTTCCTGTGGCGAGTACGTATCAGGTGACGGCGCAGGTTTTGCAGACGTTGTTGGTGGCGAATCATTACACGGGTGATCCTGAGGTTCAGGATTCTTTGTGTACTGAGTGGACGGTTTCTGATGACCGTTTGGTGCATACGTTTGTGTTGCGTGAGGCGCATTTTAGTAGTGGCGTTGCGTTGACTGCGGATGCTGTGGTGCAGAATTTCCAGAGGTGGCAGGCGTTGGCTACGGGTGAGGGTACTGTTGCTCATGCGGTGCCTGCTCAGCCGTTGTTTGCGTGGGGTTTTGGTGTGCCGAAGCCGGGTTCTATTGATCCTTCGGCGGTGGAGCCTGCGCCTGTTCAGGCGTCTCCGTCGGGTGCGGCGACTCCGGGTGCTTCTGCGAGCGCTACCCCTAGCACTTCCGCTACTGCTTCTGAGACCGCTACTCCGAGTGCGTCAGCTTCTGAGACCGCCGCTCCGAGCGCCTCCCCGTCGGTTTCCACTTCTGCGAGCGCTTCTGATGCCGCGCGTCCGGGCGATAAGAAGCCCGCACAGAATGCTTCTCAACCGTATGCGGTGCAGTCTTTTATGCCGTTGGTTTCGTCGGTGGTGGCGAAGGGCAACTCCGTGGTGGTGACCCTGTCGCGTCCTTCGTTGGCGTTCCCGCGTATTTTGACGCAGCAGGCGTTCGGCATTATTGAGCCTTCGCTTTTTGGTGCTGATCAGAAGCTGACGGGCAACCCGGTGGGTACGGGTGCGTTCCGTGTGGAGTCGTTCGAGGGCGGCACGGTGCGCCTGCTGAAGAATACCCATTTTGAGGGTCAGGCACCTGAGCTGGATGAGATTCAGATTTCGACTCTCACTTCGTCGGATAAGCGTTATTTTGCGCTGATGGAGGGTCATATTGACGCCTGTGATCAGGTGAATTCAACTGATCTGGGTCAGTTGGCGCGTGATGGTTATCAGACTCCGGGTCGTGACCCATTCTCGCTGGTGTATTTGGGGTTGAATACGGCGCATCCGGTGTTGAAGAACATTTCGGTGCGTCGCGCTATTTCGCATGCGGTGGATCGTGGTGCGTTGCGTCAGTATTATCCGCAGGGCACCTCGGATGCGCAGACGCTGATTTCGCCGTCGTTCCGCATTAAGGCTGATGACGCGAAGGATTACACGGACCGCAATCAGGATATGGCGCGCTCACTGTTGGCGGCGGCAGGGTACGACAATCAGGTGATTGAGTGCTACTACCCGGCTGATGTTTCTCTGCCGTGGATGGATACTCCGCAGAAGGTGTATTCGGAGATGGTGGCTTCGCTGATTGAGGTGGGCCTGAATATTAAGCCGGTGCCCCTGCCGTGGGCTGAGTATCTGCCGAAGAGCCGTGAGGTTTCTTCTGAGCGCGGTATTACGCTGGCTGGTTTCTACGGCATGTACCGTGACCCGTATGCGTTCTTTGGTCCGGTGTTGGCGCCGCTGATTGCTGAGCATCAGGTGCGTTCGTTGATTACGAATGCGCCATCGGATATGACGACTGGTTTGACGAAGAAGAGTTCTGATGTGCCCTCGTCGGGCGGTTCAGATTCGAATGTACGGATTTCTGCGACTCCGAGCCCGCACCCGAGCTATTCGCCGGATCCGTTGACTCCTGAGGAGGAGGCGTCGGCTTCTGCATCGCCGAGCCCGTCGGCAACTCCTTCGCCGTCGCCTACTGCTGCGGCTGTGGCGCCGTCGCCTCGTTTTACGGAGATTCTGGAGGCGATTCGTACCGCAGATTCTGCCGATTCGGTGGATTCGCAGCGTGAGTTGTACGCGAAGGTTCTGTCTCAGCTGGGTCAGTTCATGCCGGCGGTTCCGCTGCTGAATGTGACGTCTAAGGTGGCTGTGAGCCGTGAGGTTCAGGGTTATCAAACGGAGCAGAATGCGATTGAGCTGTTCAGTAAGTTGCGCAAGTTGTAGACAGTTCAGGTTTGAGTATTGCGTTGCATGTGTGTTTGGCGTGCCTTAGAGGGTTTTTACCTTCCAGGGAAGCCACTATGTGAACTGCAACACTCTCCTGTTATTTGCTGATTCTAGCTATGCCTCCCCCCGCCAAAAGGAGTAGGCTAGATGATGTACCCCACAGTCATTGTGCCCAAGGACGGGCACCCTCACCCCAAGGGAGAATTCAGTGGTAGCACGTACTGAACGAACCGACGTCGTCCTGGTCGGCGGCGGCATCATGAGCGCCACCCTCGGCGTGTTCCTCAAGGAGCTCGAACCGACCTGGAATATTATCCTGCTCGAACGCCTCGACAAGGTTGCTCAGGAATCCTCCAACCCCTGGAATAACGCAGGTACCGGCCACTCGGCACTGTGCGAGCTCAACTACGCCCCCGCTGGTCCCGACGGCACTGTCTCCGCCGCCAAGGCGCTGAACATTAACGAGCAGTTCCAGGTTTCGCGCCAGTTCTGGGCATCCCTGGTTGAGAAGAATATTCTGACTGACACCAGCTTCATCAACCCGGTACCCCACATGTCTCTGGTCTTCGGTGAGGACCACTCCAAGTACCTGGCTGCACGCTACGATTCCTTCCGCAAGGAGAAGCTCTTCGAGCGCATGGAATTCTCCGCTGACCGCGACAAGATCGCTGAGTGGGCACCGCTGACCGTCAAGGGCCGTAAGGGTAACGAGCAGATGGCCGCAACCTGGTCCCCCGAAGGTACCGACGTGAACTTCGGTGCCCTCACCGAGCAGCTGGTCGACTACCTGCAGACCAAGGGCGTTGAGGTTCGTTACGGCTACCAGGTCACCAACCTGAACCGCGAATCCAACGGCTCCTGGACCGTTGACGCGATTAACCGCATCAACAAGGAAGAGCCGCTGACCATCAACGCGAAGTTCGTGTTCCTCGGTGCCGGTGGTGGCGCCCTGCACCTACTGCAGAAGTCCGGCATTGAAGAGGGTAAGGGCTACGGCGGCTTCCCCGTTTCCGGTCTGTTCCTGCGCAACACCCACGAGGCTACCGCAAGCCAGCACAACGCTAAGGTGTACGGTCAGGCTTCGGTGGGTGCGCCTCCCATGTCTGTGCCCCACCTGGACACCCGCTACGTGGACGGCAAGCGCGCCCTGCTCTTCGGCCCCTACGCCGGTTTCAAGACGAACTTCTTGAAGCAGGGTTCCGTACTGGATCTGCCGAAGTCCCTGCGCCTGCACAACCTGTACCCCATGACCCGTGCAGGTCTGGACAACTTCTCCCTGGTCAAGTACCTGCTCTCCGAGCTGGTCAAGAACAAGAACGCTCGCCTGGAGACCCTGCACCAGTACTACCCGGAGGCTAATGGCGGCGAGTGGGAGCTCATCGAGGCCGGCCAGCGCGTCCAGATTATGAAGAAGGACGCGAAGAAGGGCGGCATCCTGCAGTTCGGTACCGAGGTTGTTTCTGCAGCTGACGGCTCCATTGCGGCACTGCTGGGTGCATCCCCCGGTGCTTCTACCGCGGCTCCGATTATGCTGAACCTGCTCAAGCAGTGCTTCCCCGCCAAGATGGCTGGCTGGGAGCCTCGCCTGAAGGAGCTCATCCCCGGTTACGGTGTGAAGCTCAACGATAACCACGACCTGGCTGATGAGGTTATGGCTCACACCGCTAAGGTTCTGGGTATTCACAACTAGTTTTCAGCTAGTCGATAACAGCATCCGACAAGGCTTTTTGAAGCTTTTTGGGGTGGTGTCCCTCTCTAATTGACCAACAGGTCAAGTATCTGCACTCGCAGAAAATGCGGGAGGGTTAGAAAACCCTATAATGTCACCGCAGGGGCGGGAAGGACAGCTCATTGTTCTTCCCGCCCCTTCTGTGCGCCCGCACGCTCTCAACCGGGCAAGCAGGCAATCACATGTGTACACCTCACCACTCATCAAGGAGCCCCATTGGCTGCACACACCGGCTCTTCTACGGACACCTCCTCAACCACGGTATCCGCCGGAGCTCGCCGCGGACTCTTCTCACGCAAACAGAAGCCCGCAGACCCCAAGTACGTCAGCGTTAAACTACGCGACTTCCCCAAGGGCAGCATCCTCTACATTCTGCGCCGCACCCTCTTCAGGTTCACCGCCAACGGCGGCACCGATATGGCGGCGGCCCTCACCTACTTCACCGTGCTGTCCGTCTTCCCGGCACTGCTGGCAATCGTCTCCCTGCTCGGTATTTTTGGTCAGGGCGAAGACAGCGCCACCGCCATCCTCGCTTTCCTGAAGGACAACGCACCCACCCAGATGTACGGCATTCTGGAAGACCCGATCAAGCAGCTCACCAGCGGTCAGGGTGCAGGCCTGGTACTGCTCACCGGTATCTCAGTGCCCTCTGGTCCGCTTCCGGATACACCGGCTCCTTCGGCCGTGCGCTCAACCGCGTCTACGGTGTGCGTGAAGGCCGACCCGGCTGGATGCTCAAGCCCATCAACGTGCTCATCACCGCTGCACTCATCATCCTGGCGGTGCTCATGATTCTGATGATGCTGCTGGGCGTAACCGTCCTCGATTTGGTCGGCCAGTACGTACCCGAAACCGTGGACATGGAGCTCATCAAGCTCATCTGGCTCAACGGCCGTTGGGTTCTGATTCTGCTCATGGCAATCGGCCTAATTACCCTGCTCTACGCGGCAACCCCGAACGTGCGCCGATTCAAGGCGTGGAAGCTCTCTGCCGGTGCGGCACTCGCCCTGGCGGGTATGGGTCTGGGTGCTTTCGGCTTCACCCTCTACGCCAATAACTTCAGCAAGTACAACGCCACCTACGGCCTGATCGGTGGTGTGATCGTGATGCTGCTGTTCATCTGGATCATGAACAATATGCTGCTCTTCGGCGCACACCTGGACGCCGAAATCATGCTCATGCGCCAAATCATTGCCGGCGAAGACGACCATGGCCACTTGAAGATTCAGCCTCGTCAGACTTCCGCTTCCCGCGCAATGAAGGCACGCCAGGAGCGGCTCATGTCTGCAGGACGCGAACTGCAGCAGCAGGCGGTCGGCCAGGGCATGCTCCCCAAGCCGAAGGGCCCCTCCATTGCGGATCGCGTGCAGAAGGCGGTGGACACCAACACCACCATGATTCGCACGCTCATTGCCGATGGTAAGGAACGCATCGAAAACGGCAAGGAGCAAAGCGGCAAGCAGCAGCAGAAGCAGACGAAGGAGAGCGCGAAGGCGGAAGCTACCGATTCCGAGGCGAATGCCGACTCGCAGCAGGAGGCGCTTTTCGACCTGGGTGCTGACACTCCGAGCGGCGACAATGTGAGCGCGGCGAAGAAGAACTAAGCGGCAGCTCAGCTGAGCGCGTATCGCCTCAACCTTTCAAGGGCGCGAGATAGAAAAGGGCGCAGGACAGAAACCCCGCGCTGGTCACTAAGATAGACATATGACCAGTGCAGATTTCTCTCCCGCGCCCTTTGCCGTACCCGGCGTTACCCTGCCCGACCTCGCGTACACCCTCTACCAGCCGCAGCAGCTCAAAAGCCGCGTTCCCGCCCTCATGATTCACGGCTTCGCCACCCGCGGCGAACAGCTCTACGGCGGCACCGGCTGGATCCGCCAATACCTGCGCGCCGGATACCCCGTGCTGATTGTTGACCTGCCCTACCACTCAGACGAATACCTCAAAGACCCCGAATCCATGCACGCCATCGACTGCAAGCTCCCCAACAACACGGGCGTGCGCAGCCGCACAATTCCGTTTGATTCGGTGCCCTCAGTCGACGCGGCAGGCCAGCTACTGACCCCCATGCGCCTGTACACCAACCTGCTCGCCCAGCTGCTGCGCACCGTCGCCGCCGAGAACGACCTCGGCGTTGAACTGGAGCCCCGCGCACACGTTATCGGTTTCTCCTTCGGCGCCCGCGTCGGCTGGGAACTCGCCCTCACCCACCCGGAGGCGGTCGCATCCCTCACCCTGGGCGGCCTGCCCCTGCACGACCACCTCATCACCCTGCGCGCCATGCTCGAAGCGCACGAGGGGACCAGCGCCTCCGCGAGCGCAGAAACCCCCGCGGCGGACTCCACCGACGAGGCGATCGCCTCCTTCACCTCAATCATTGACAACTCCCCCATTCAGCCCGACGCACTGCTGAAGTTCGTGCGGATTCCCTTCGGCCCGTTCTTCGACGTGCCCGCCCTGCGCGCCGGCTCCCCGGATTTGCCGGCGGGCCACCCGGGCGCGCATCCGCGCGTACCCGTTGCGGTGGTACTCGGTGACGCGGACACCATCGCCGCCGACGGTGCGGAACTCTACGACATGGTGCGCGAGGATAACCCGCTCAACCGCTTCATCTCCCTGCCCGGCCGCGACCACGTCAACGCACTGACCTCGGGTGCGTTCCGACGCGGTGCGCTCGCCTTTGCTGCTGAGGTGGAGGCGGCGACGTCATAAAACGTCAAATTCGCGGGGGCGCTTCACTATCAGCTTTATCGTGCGCCGGGTGCTCCATTGCTCGTAGAATGGAACGTATCAAAAAACCTTTATCTGCGGTTGAACCTCATCTGCTGTTGAGCATCAGCCGCAATCCCCAAGCAAAGGAACAGCATGCACAAGGTTAAGGCTGTCGTAGCCCTCGCCCAGGACGCACCCGTCACCGTCACCACCATCAACGTACCCGACCCCGGCAAGGGCGAAGCACTCGTCAAGGTCCTCACCTGCGGTGTCTGCCAGACCGACCACCACTACGTCACCGGCGGCGTCGGCCAGGACTTCCCCTACCTGCTCGGCCACGAGTCCGCAGGTATCGTCGAGGCTGTCGGCGATGACGTCACCGACATCGCCCCCGGCGACCTGGTCATCCTCAACTGGCGTGCAGTCTGCGGCGAATGCCGCGCATGCCGCAAGGGCCAGCCGCAGTACTGCTTCGCAACCCACAACGCAACCCAGAAGATGACTCTCGAGGACGGCACCGAACTCACCCCCGCACTGGGTATCGGCTCCTTCGCAGAGAAGACCCTCGTCGCGGCAGGCCAGTGCACCAAGATCACCGCTGACATCACCCCCGAACAGTACGCAGCAATCGGCCTGCTCGGCTGCGGCGTCACCGCAGGTCTGGGCGCTGTACTGAACACCGGTGAGCTCAAGCGCGGCGAGTCCGTGGCAGTCATCGGCTGCGGCGGCGTCGGCACCGCAGCTATCGCAGGCGCACAGCTCGGTGGCGCAACTACCATCATCGCCGTGGACATCGACGAAGAGAAGCTGGCACGCGCACGCGAGCACGGCGCAACCCACACCGTGAACTCCTCCAAGGTCGACCCCGTCGAGGCCATTAAGGAACTCACCGGCGGCTTCGGTGCAGACCTCGTCATCGACGCTGTCGGCATCGCCCCCACCTTCAAGCAGGCCTTCGAAGCACGCGACCTGGCTGGCCGCGTCGTCCTCGTTGGCGTGCCCGCACCCGGCACCTCCTGGGACATCCCGCTGGATGAGGTCTTCGGCCGCGGCGGCTCCATCAAGAGCGCATGGTACGGCGACACCCTGCCCTCCCGCGACTTCCCCGAATTCGTGGACCAGTACCTGCTCGGCCGCCTCGACCTGGACGGCTTCGTCTCGGAGCGCATCGGCCTCGAAGACGTCAACGACGCATTCGAAACCATGAAGACCGGCCGCGTGCTGCGCTCGGTCGTGGAACTCTAGGAGCGTAGCGTGAGCGAACGTATTGAACGAGTTGTCACCTCCGGCACCTTCTCGCTGGACGGCGGCTGCTGGGACGTCGACAACAACGTCTGGATTATCGGCAATGACTCCTCCGTGATCATCATTGACCCCGCCCACGACGTCGACAAGATCTCCCGCACCGTCGCAGGCCGCACCGTGGAGAAGATTCTGCTGACCCACGCCCACGACGACCACATCCGCAGCGCCAAGGAGGCGGCAGAACGCTTCGGCGCCCCCGTCTACCTGAACCCCGCGGACCGTGTGCTCTGGGAAATGGTGTACCCCTCCTGGGACTTCGACCACGAACTCGCTGACGGCGACGTACTGCGCATCGGCGACACCGAGCTGAAGGTCCTCGCAACCCCCGGCCACTCCCCCGGCTCCGTGTGCTTCTACGCACCCACCCTCAGCTGGGAGAACAGCGAAGGCGTCGTCTTCTCCGGCGACACCCTCTTCAACGGCGGCCCCGGCGCAACCGGACGCTCCTACAGCGACTTCGACACCATCATCGAGTCGATCTCGACCCGCCTGCTGACCCTGCCCGAGTCCACCGCGGTCCTCACCGGCCACGGCGACAGCACCGGCATTGGACTGGAAGCACCCGAGCTTCCGGCATGGATCAAGCGCGGTCACTAAACCGGTAGCCTCACACTGAGACCCTCACGCTGAGATTCTCACGCCGAAGTTCTCATACTGAGGCTCACCACAAACCGAGCACGGTACACAAAAGGCGGATGCCCCACCACCCACAGAAGGTGGCGGGGCATCCGCCTTTAAGCATGCGCTAATTACGTTCCAACTGATCCCAAGGAATCAGCTGCTCCTCATGCTCCTCACGCCACAGGTAGCCATACAAATGACCCAACGCAAAATACAGAGTCGCAATAATCACCGGAATCATAAACGCATTACGGTAATACGGGGCGTCACCCATATAGCCGCCCCACATACTACCCAACGCCATACCAACGCCCAGCATCGAACGAGTAAAGAAGCTCGCCTGAGCGTCCGGAATATGCTTCATCGAACGGTTCAACGACAGCTCATGACCCGCAAAAGCCACACCCAGCGCCGCACCGCAGAACACCAAAGCATAGAAAATCGTGGACGTATCATCACTCGCCGGCAAATACAGGGCACCCATAATCAGCAGAACGCCGCTCACCAGCCAACCATGCCACGGGTTCACCGAACGGGCACCCAGAACCACGGGGAAAGACACAAGCACCATCGCGCCGGTACCGGTCGCAACCATCGCCATGAACAGGTTCATCGAACCGTGAATCAGCGAGAATCCCAGCAGACCCGAACCGACCGCGCCCATACTCGCGCCCAGCAACACCAGACCAAGAATCAGCACCACCGTCTGCTTATTCGGGCGGACCAGGTTCTTCGGCGGAGACATGCGAATACGCGAAATATCCGGCAGCCACATCGGCGCTGCCAGAACCACAATGAACAGCAGTGCGTCCAGAATCATCGTGATCCAGAAGCCCGCATACTCATGATTCGGGGTGAGGTACGCATCGCCCAGCCACACCAGCAGAGCAGCCAGCGGGTGCATCGACAGGTTCGCCGTGGTACCCCACGAAACAGCCGTCGACAAGCGAACATCACTGTACTTATAGTTGCGGCGGTACAGCGACTCCAACGCGAACGGCGTCCACGGCGGAGTCGTAAAACCCATCGCCACGCAAGAGAGCGCATGGTACGTCGTACTCACGTTATTCGGGTCAACCGTCAAACGCCAACCGATGACCAGCATATTCAGCACCGCAGCAATATTCAGCACCGACGTAATCGCCAGCAACGCCCTCAAACCCAGGGCACGCACCAGCATCGGGCCGAGCATAATCTGCACCGAATACGCGCCAGCAAACGCCGCCACCGCATAGCCGCCATCATGCACACTACCCAGGTGGCTCGCCAACAGAATATACAGCGCAAACGCCGAAGAAGCCGCCGGAATGTGGAACAGAATCGTCAACACATTACGGGCCAACCCCTCATCGCGGAGCACACCGCGCAGATGGTAACGCTGCTCCTTACCGTTACGCAGGAACAATGCCCAATGCTGACGCAAAATATCCGGCAGCGAGGCGTTCGTGTTCACCTCATCCGCAGCCGGTACCGGTCGCGGCGGCAACTCCTGCAACACGTGGTCGTTACTGCGCACCACATCCGTCAGGGACGTACCCGGAACCGTGGGAATACCCGTACCCGAAGCACGCAACTTATCCGGCGAATCGGAGGCGGGCGCCACCTTCATGGTGCGCGGAGGAACCTCCGGCGCGGATGCGCTAGCGCGCGCATCAGCCGAAGGTTCCACACGATACGTTGAGTTCGGTGCCCTATCCTGAGGTGTCGAGGTCATCATCTCTTTCACGAATAAGCCGCCGGACATGCTACAACAGAGGCCCGGAAGCGAATTTATGCCTAATAGGAGTTTACCCTCACCGACGAGCCGTTCTGACCCTTTTCAACCACAATCTGGGCGGGAATACGGTTCTTCATCTCCTCCACATGCGAAATCAGGCCAATAGTGCGGCCGCTATCACGTAGCGACTCAATCGTGCCCATCACCATGTCCAAAGTTTCAGCGTCCAACGTGCCAAAACCCTCATCAATGAAGAGAGTATCCAGCTCGATACCGCCGTTATTCGCCTGAACAACCTCCGCCAGACCCAGCGCCAACGACAGCGACGCCAAGAACGACTCACCACCGGACAGCGACGACGCCTCACGCGGCTCACCCGTCCACGTGTCAGTGATCTCAAGGTTCAGGCCGCCACCGGAACGGCTACCCTTCGCACGGTGATCGCTGAACACCATGCCGTAGCGGCCCTCACTCATCCGGTCCAGATGCAGCGACGCCGACCGCAGAATACGCTCAAACTCGGCACCCAGCACATAACTGACCAGGTCAACCTGATGCTCATACCCGCCCAGCGTGTCACCGCGGGCAGCCGCCGCCAGGTTAGCCAGCATCTGCGCACGGTCATAACGCTGCGCCGTCTGCGCACGGAACGCCGCATACTCGCCGCGCAGCGCCTGCAAAGAACGCAGCACGCTCTCCCGCTCACCCTCACGAAGAGTCAAACGGTGCGCCGCCGCACGCAACTGCTCAACCTGCTCACGCACACCCTGCAGATCATCCGGCGCCTGCTCGCCAGCGGCAACACGAGCAGCCACCGCAACAATCGCCTCACGGCCAAAGCCCTCAAGGAGGCGGGCATGCTCCAACTCATACGCGGCAACAGCCTGCTCAAGGGCATCAACACGCTCGGGGGTGCGTACCGCCGCCTGCACCAGCTCAGCGCTCTCAAACGAAGACTCAGCCAGCAGACGCTCAGCCTGCGCCGCCGCCAAAGCATGACGCTCACGCGCCTGCCCCAACAGCAACACCGCACGAGCAAGACGCTGATGCGCCGCACGGTAGCCCTCAACAGCCTCAACACGCTGCGCAAAACCCACCGCCGCACGAGCAGGCGCCAACTCAGCCGCAGCCGCCTCACAGCGCGCCGCAGCGTCACGGTGACGAGTCTGAGCCTCAACCGCCGCGGCCTCGATGGTGCGTAGCGCCTCCTGAGCCTTCTGCTGTTGCCCCCGCACTCGCTCAACCTTCACCAGCACGCCGTCACGCGCGGTCACGCGCGACTGAGCCTGCGCGAGGCGGGTCTGCGCCTGCTGCAGCTGGGCGGCAGTCTGCTCAACATCGCACTCGCCCTGAGCCGCCAGGGTCTCGTATTGGGTGCGGGCGGCGGCAAGCGCCTCAGAGGCTTCCTGATGTGCCTTGGTCGCCCGGTCCTTAGCCAGTTCGTGGGTGCGCGCCTGCTGGTGGGCCTTGTCTTCACGCTCCTTGGCGGCGTCCAGGTCGGCACGCTCAATCAGCTGCTCACCCTCAGCAATCTGCGCGGGGGCGGGGTGCTCGACCGAGCCGCAGACCGCGCAGGGTTCGCCGTCCTTGAGCTCACGCGCCAGCAGGGAGGACGCCTGGGCGAGGCGCAACACCTGCAGGTTCTTGAACTCCTCCGTCGCGGCGAGCGCCTGCCGAGCTGAAGCTTGCCACTTTTCCTGTGCCTTCTGCTCGGCGGTGGCGGTGCGCTTGCTCTTCTTCTCAGCCGCAGCGACCGCGGCGGAGGCGGCATCCAGCTTCTGCTGCATCTGCTGGGCGGCGTCGTGCTTCTGCTGCGCCTCGGTGACCAGGTGCGCGGCGAGGGTGCGTTCCTCGTCGGCAGTGCTGTAGCCGGCGAGTTCTTCGGCAAGCTGCTCGGCCTGGGCGGTGAGGTCGCTCAGCATCTTTTCGGCACGCGACTTATCCTGTTCGAGGGAGTGAGCCTGCTTCAGCAGGGCGGCTGCGGCGGCTTCCTCCTCGGTAAGCTGCGCGTCCTTCTTCTGCAGGGCGCGCAGGGTGTCGAGGAGCGCCTCGAGCTGGTTTTCCTGGTCGGCAGGCTCGAGGGAAGCGAGAGCGGCGAAAGTCGTCTCCTCGGGGAAGGTGACCTCCGGCGAAATGTTCTCATCGCGGAGTGCCGCGAGCAGGGCGTTGCCGTTCTCATCCAGCGCGGAAGCACAGGCTGCCTGCTCCTGCTGGCGGGCGGCAAGCGCCTGCGATTCGGCGTGGACCTGCGCGTACTGTGCGTGCAGGGGCGCGGCGGCACGCGCCTGCGCCAGCTCTTCACGCTGCGCCTTATGCTCGTCGGCGCGTTCGGTCAGGCGGGTGCGGCGCTCGCAGAGCTGCTCGTATTCGCGCCAGTCGGCCTGCAGCTGGGCGCGTTCGGTGAGCAGGCGGGTGTGCCGGTCGGCTTCGTCGGTGAGGCGCTGCTGTTCCTGCTTTTCGCGTGCGGAGGTTTCACGGGCGCGTTCTACCTCGCCGGCGACCCATGCGTCGAGGGTTTCGGCGGTGACGCTCTCAACGGTGAGCTGTTCGGAAGTCTCGTTCCCCTCCTCCGCAGCCTCTTCAGCGTCCGGATCCGCAGCGTCCAGTAGCGCCTGCAGGGCGAGCATTTCTACGCGGGCACGTTCAAGGTAGCCGCGCTGGGTGTTTTCATCCTGGGCGACTTCCTGCTGGGCGGTTTTCGCTTCCTCGGTGAGTGCGGCGAAGAGCTGTTCGTAGTGTTCGACGGGGAACATCTTTTTGAGCAGTTCTTTGCGTTCTTTGGGCTTGGACTTGAGGAATTGCGCGAACTGGCCCTGCGGCAGGAGTACGACTTTGAGGAATTGTTCTTTGGTCAGGTGGGTGCGTTCGGCAATGGTGCGGTTGACTTCGGCGACGCTGCTGGAGATGGGCGTCCATGCCTTTTCGTCGGCGGGGTCGGCGCCGGGCGCGAGTTCGGCGAGGGTTGCTTTGGCGCTTTCTTCGCGCATTTGGCCTTTACGGGCGCCGCGGGTGATGGGCTTGTTGTAGGCGGGGGTGCGGTCGATGCGCAGGCGCTTGCCGTGGAGGGTGACGTCGAGTAGTACGCGCGGTTTGGTGCCGTTGTGTGCCGCGTAGGTGGAGTGCAGTTTGGCGGATTCGCGGTCGCTGCTGGTTTCGCCGTAGAGGGCGTAGCAGATGGCGTCGAGGATGGTGGTTTTACCGGCGCCGGTGGGGCCGTTGAGGAGGAATACGCCGGCGTTGTTGAGGGTGTCGAAGTTGATTTCTTGGCGCTTGGGGTATGCCATGAAGGCTTCGAATTCGAGGTTGTGCAGGATCATGCGTTGTCCTTGTGGCTTTTGATGTGGTCGCTGAGGGTGGTGATGACGTCGCGTTCTTCGCTGGTGAGGGGGCGGTTGCGTACGTATTGGTGGAATTGGTCGAAGGTTTCGACGGGGTCGGCGTCGCGGGTGGGTTGTGCGGCGGCGGGTTTGTCGGCGGCGGGTTGGGTGCTGCGGTAGCTGAAGTGGGAGATGGTTTCGTAGCGGCTGCGCAGGCGGTCGACGGCGCCGACGGGTAGGGTTTCGTCGGTGAGTTCGATGCGGCAGTAGTAGCCGTGTTCGTAGGCGGTATGTTCGGGGCTGTTGAGCAGCTGGTCCATGGTGCCGCGCAGGGTTTTCATGTGTACGCGGGTTGCCCATTCGTGGCTGCTGATGGTGGGTGCTTCGCCGGGGTTGAGTTCGATGAGGTAGGCGCCGTTGCGGTTATGTTCTTCGCTGAATGAGAAGCCGAGGGGTGAACCGCTGTAGCGGATGGTGGGGGTGACGGGGTACCGCTTGTGGATGTGGCCGAGGGCTACGTAGTCGAAGCCGTCGAAGAGGGAGGCGGGTACCCAGTCGATGCCGCCGACGCTGATGTCGCGTTCGGAGTCGCTGCGGGGCGTGGTGTCGGCGCTGCCGGCAATATCACTGCCGGTGGTGTCGCTGACGGTTGCGTGGCTCATGACGATGATGCGGTCGGCGCCTTCGCCGCGGGCGTGACGTTCGGCGGCGTCGGCGCGGATGGCGTCGGTGACGGCGCCGAGGACCGCCTGGTGGGTGGGTTCTACGCCGAGGGCAGTGGCGTGGAGGCGCGGGGCGAGGTAGGGGATGGCGTAGACGTGTACGCGCAAGGTGCCGTCGGTGAGTTCGACGGGGCGGGTGGCGTCTTCGAGGCTGGTGCGCAGGTGCACGCCGGAGGCTTCGAAGAAGGCGGCGCCGTAGCTGAGGCGACGGAAGGAGTCGTGGTTGCCGGAGCTGAGGATGACGTGCACGCCGGCGCGCATGAGGCGGGTGAGTGCCTGGTCGAGCAGGGTGGTGCTTTCGGCGGTGGGGATGGTGCTGTCGTAGACGTCGCCGCTGATGAGGAGGGTGTCGATACCTTCGGCGTGCACGTAGTTGAGCAGTTCGTCGATGAACTGCTGGTGTTCGCGGGTGAGGGGGCTGCGGTGGAAGGTGCGGCCGAGGTGCCAGTCGGAGGTGTGCAGAATCTTCATGGTTTCAGTATGGCATTGCGTCTTATTTTGCGCCTCACAGTTCGTCATTCGCCGGTGGACCCCTCCACGGCGCAGGCACTCGCGCGGAGCGGGGGCTCCGTCCTCGAAGCGCCAGGATTATTTAATTCGGGGCGCTGCAGAGGGGGCACTCCCCCGCGAGCATGAGCACGAAGCCGCTTATGCCCTAGCCTCCGCGTCCTGAACGCACATGGGATAATCGCCCTATGAGTTTTTCTTCTGTTGAGTTCACGCGTGCGCCTGAGGTTTCGGCTGAGTTTGCTGGCAGGGTGCGCGGCTTGTTGCGTGCGTCTGCGTTGGGTGATGCGCTGGGTTATCCGTTGGAGTTGTTGTCGGCTGAGCAGATTGCGGAGCGTGCCCCTAAGCCGTGGGAGTCGGCGTTTGGTGAGCTGCTGGTCAGTGATGATACGCAGCTGATGTGTTTCACTCTGGATGGCCTGACGGAGGTTTTGGAGTGGAATAATGAGGGCGCGGCGGCGGATGAGTTGGCGTGTCTGTGGTTGGCGTATTTGCGGTGGTTCCGCGGTATTGGTGAGGTTTGCCGGAGTCTGCGCCGTTTTCGTTGGATCGTGAGATTGATGGGTCGGCAGAGTTGACGGCTCGTCGTGGTCCGGGTGCGGCGACGTTGCGGGCGTTGGGTTCGGGTGAGATGCAGTTGGTGTCGAAGTCTTTGAATCCTGATGCTTTGGGTAGTGGCGCGTTGGTGCGTTCGGCGGCGTTGGGTGTGTTGCCGGTGGCGCAGGAGCGTACGGTGGTTTTGTTGGCGGTGCGTGCGGCGGCGTTGACGCATGGGCATCCGGAGGCGTTGGCTTCGGCGGCGGCGTATGCGTTGCTGGTTCGTGACCTGTTGGCGTCCCCGGCTGGCTCGTTTGATGCGTTGTTGGATTCTGCCCGCCGTGTGGTGTCGTGGTGCGGCGCGGTGGGCGCGGATGATTCGATTCCGGGTGATGCTGCGCGTACGGCTGCGGCGCTGAGCCGTGCCCTTGAGCTGCTGGAGCGCGGCGTGGTGCCGGTGCCGCAGGCTGTGGCGGAGCATTTTGGTACGGGCTGGACGGCGCCGGAGCTGTTGGGTGTGGCGTTCTGGTGCGCGGCGGATGCCATGAAGGGCCTGTCTGCTGATGCCGATGAGGCGACGGTGCGTGGTGCTCTGTTTGAGGAGTTGTGCCGTGCGGTGTCGGTGGATTCGGATTCGGATTCGGTGGGTGCGATGACGGCGGCGTTGTGGGCGGCGGCTGGTTTGCCGGTGTCTGGCGGTGAGGCTGATGCGTGGTCGCAGGCGCTGGGTCGTGTGCGCGGTTTGGATCAGGTGGAGGCGGTGGCGGACCGCTATCTGCACCAGCTGGGACTGTAGCGGCACGGTATAGCTGGCGGCGTAGCGGCGATGCGAAGCGGGGGCACTCCGTCCGCAGAGCCAACCTGACATACTCAGCCTCTGTGGAACTGAACGTTGACGGCATAGCGGACATGCGTAGCGGGGGCTCCGTCCTCGAGGTGCCTCAGGCACCGATGAGGGGGCACTCCCCCGCGAGCATTGTCCGTGTGCCGGTCATACGAAACTGTGTCATGAGTATCCCCCGCGTGCCGCATATACAAACTGTTTATATACGCAGAAAAGGCTCTCCGGTATGTCGGAGAGCCTTTTCTGTATGTGCAACTAAACCTTACGGCGTAGCCGGTCACGCGGAGCGGGGGCTCCGTCCTCGAAGCGCCCCCAGGCGCTGAAGAGGGGGCACTCCCCCGCGAGCGGGAACCGGTGCGCCGTCTGTAAGGACAAGCGCACGGAGTCCGGCCCCGCACTCCCCCGCGAGCATTGTCCGCGTGCCGGACAGCAGACCAGCTGCACGAGCATCCGCCAGCACGTTAGAACCGCTAGCTATGAACTTTTAGTCCAGGTAATCGCGCAGTACCTGCGAACGCGACGGGTGACGGAGCTTAGACATGGTCTTGGACTCGATCTGGCGGATACGCTCACGCGTCACGCCGTAGACCTTACCGATTTCGTCGAGGGTCTTAGGCTGGCCGTCGGTCATGCCGAAGCGCATTGCGACCACGCCGGCTTCACGCTCGGAGAGGGTGTCGAGCACGGAGTGGAGCTGTTCCTGCAGAAGGGTGAAGGACACTGCGTCTGCGGGGACGACTGCTTCGGAGTCTTCGATGAGGTCACCGAATTCGGAGTCGCCGTCTTCACCTAGGGGGGTGTGCAGGGAGATGGGTTCGCGGCCGTACTTCTGGACTTCGATGACCTTTTCGGGGGTCATGTCGAGTTCCTTGCCGAGTTCTTCGGGGGTGGGTTCGCGGCCAAGGTCCTGGAGCATCTGGCGCTGCACACGGGCGAGCTTGTTGATGACTTCTACCATGTGCACGGGGATGCGGATGGTGCGGGCCTGGTCTGCCATTGCGCGGGTGATGGCCTGGCGGATCCACCAGGTTGCGTAGGTGGAGAACTTGAAGCCCTTTGAGTAGTCGAACTTTTCGACGGCGCGGATGAGGCCGAGGTTGCCTTCCTGGATGAGGTCGAGGAAGAGCATGCCGCGGCCGGTGTAGCGCTTGGCGAGGGAGACGACGAGTCGCAGGTTGGCTTCGAGCAGGTGGTTCTTGGCTCGCTTGCCGTCGTGGACGACCCAGCGCATGGCCTTTTTGAGTTCTTTGTCCATGTCGGGGTTTTCGGCGAGCTTGTGTTCGGCGTAGAGGCCTGCTTCGATGCGCATGGCGAGGTCGACTTCCTGCTGTGCGTTGAGCAGGGAGACTTTGCCAATCTGCTTGAGGTAGTCCTTGACGGGGTCGGCGGTTGCGCCGGGGGTGACGACGCGCTGTGCGGGTGCGTCGTCGTCGTCGTTTGCGGTGAGGACGAAGCCGGAACCCTTGGCTGCTACTTCTTCCGCGGCCTTCTTTTCTTCTTTTTTGGCTACGGTTTCTTCGTCTTCTTCGTCGGTTTCGTCTTCGGCGTCGGTGGTTTCGAGTTCTTCGTCGAGTCCGAGGTCGAATTCGTCGTCGTCGTTCTTTTTGCGGCGGCCGCCGGTCTTGCGCTTGGTTGCGGTTTTGGTGGTGGTTTTACGGGTGCGCTTGGGCTTGTCTGCCTCGGTTTCGACAGTAGTTTCGGCACCGGTTTCGGCGGTTGCGCCGGTGGTGTCTTCGGTTGCTGCTGCGGCTTTGGTGGTTGCCTTCTTGGTGCGGGTGGTCTTGGTGGTGGTTTTTGCGACGGTTTCTTCGGTTGCGTCGCCGGTCGCGGTCTTCTTGCTGGTTGCAGGTGCCACTAGAACCCTTTCTGGCTTGTGGTGGGGTGTTTTGTTTGCAAAACACCTAAGACCCTGTCAAGTCTGTGCTGGCGTCCTCGGTCGGGGTGTTTGCTGCTTTTGACGTGTTTAACGCTGTGGGGGCGGGTTTTATTCCGCGTGCGTTGGTCGTTTGCAGGGTTCCGTTGCTCGTTGTGTTGAGCTGTTTGAGGGCGCGTTGTAGCGCATTGACTATACGGGGTCAATATATAAGTATTGCAGATTTTTGGTTGCTTTCAACTTGACGCGCTGTTTGGGGGCTTGTGGGCCTGGTTTTGGGTGGGTGCGGCTGTGTACGGTTGTGTGTGGGAGGGGCGTGCCTGGTGGCGCGCCCCTCCCCTGTTTGTACTTCGCTTTAGGCACCGCTTTTAGGTGCCGCTTTTAGGGTTTTCGGGGTTTGAGGGTGCTGATGGGTTCGCGGTGTGTTCCGGGTTCGCCGCAGATGGTGTGTTTGATCCAGGCGGGTAGGTTGCCGGCGTTGAGGTGTACGTCGAGGATATTGAGGTCCTTTCCGGATGTGTGGCGGTGGGCTTCTTGGCGGAGCATGCGGGCGTAGGTGCTGTAGCCCTTGTACCAGTTGGTCCAGGCTTGGGTGTTGCGTAGTGCGGCATATTCTCCGTCGGTGCTGTGGGGTGTGAGCAGGCTGGTGAGTAGTTCGAGTGCGTTGAGACGTGCCCAGTGGGGGCTGTCTAGTTTTCCTTTGAGGGCGTTGAGGTAGTGGGTGTAGACGGCGTGGTGTTTGGTGAGGTATTCGCTGGTGGTGCAGCTTTCGTCGATTTGTTGTTTGAGGTTTTCGAGTTTGTTGTGGGTGTTGTGGTCTTTGGGGTGTTCCTCGAGGAGTGGGAGCAGGTCGCGGCTGATGGTGTTGAGTTCGGCTGCGCTGGCGTGGTCGGCGGGGGTGAGGTTTTCGAGTGCCCAGCCGTTGAGGTTGGCGTGCTGGTTGGTGCGGTTCTGCTGAATGGTGCGGTTCTGCTGGCTGCTGCGATTCTGTTGAATAGCGCGGTGGGTGCGGCGAATCCAGTCTTGCCATTGCACGCATTTTTCGGGCACGGCGCGTACGTGTGTCTGTTCGGTGCCGGGTGCGGAGCTGAGTGCATGGGTGAAGCTGGCGGGTATGTAGGTTTTGCGGGTGATGCGGGTGCCGTAGTGGGGTGGTTCGAGCGGCACGAAGTTGGGGCTGGTGCTGGGGTATTCGCCGCCGAAGGCGTGGTAGGTGTATTGGGCGGAGTAGTGCAGGTGGGCGAGCGCTTTTTGGGTGTGGTTGAGCCCGTATCCGGAGAGGTAGGTGAGTATTTCGGGTGTGATGGGGTTGAGGGTTAACGGTGCGATGGAGGCGCGTAGGTGACCGGCGACTTCGGCGGGGATGAGGTTGCGCAGCGCATCGCCAATAGTGGGCGCATCGTTATCGTTGACCGGGTGGGTGGTGAGCAGGTGCGCGGCGGCGTTGATGGCGGCGTCCCAGTAGCAGAGGTCGATTTGGGCTTGGCGGTAGATGGTGCGGATGTCTGTGTGGCGGGCGTCGTCGTTCCGGACGGTGTTGGTGCGGGTGTGGGCCCAGAGTTCTACGGCGTTTTCCCAGTCGTGGCGGGTTTCGGGGTTGGTTGTGGGGTCGGTGTCCCAGGGGCTGTGGGCGTAGTTGTGTTGGGCGGTGGCGGCGATGGTGTCGCCGTGGCGGGTGAGCCAGGTGTAGTAGCCGCTGTGGCGGAGTTCTTCGATGGGTGCGAGGAGGGTGAGCGTCTGCTGTTCGGGGTTGAGTGCCCAGATGCTGGCGCCGCCTGCGTAGATGACGTCTTCGCAGCGTAGTTCGCTGACAATGCGCGGGTCGTGGAGCAGGTGGAGCCAGGTGTTGATGTTGATTTGGGTTTCGAGGTCGTTATGGATTTCGTCGATGGTGGCGAGCTGGGCGGTGTCGGGGTTGAGTTGGCGTTGGCGCACGGTGTTGTCGCCGTCGATGATGATGGCGTAGAAGCGGGTGAGGGTTTCGCCGTTGTGGCTGGTGGGGAGTTTGGTGAAGGTTTCGTGGAGGAAGTCGGCGCGTTCGGGCAGGGTGCAGGGTTCGTCGGGTAGGTTGACGCGCAGGCTGGGGCCGAGGGTGTTGTCGGTTGCGGTGAGGATGATGAGTGAGTGGTCGGGCCAGTAGCCGTGCTGGTGGAGGGCGCAGCTGAGCACGTCGTATTCGTTGCGGATGGGCGGGGGCGTGTCGTAGCCGCTGTTGGGGATATTGCCGTTGGAGATGTTGCCATTGGGGATATTATTTGCGTTCATGCCTTCACGGTGGCATGGTTTGCGCGGGTGCTCAGGTTATACAAATAAATCTGTGGATACTTCGGTTCATGAATCCGAAGTATCCACAGATTTATTCGTATTGTTCGTTTGTACGATGGGGTTTGTCCACAGCGGCGCGGGGTGCCGCGTCATAATCTGTCACGCAATACCTGTCACACAATTTCTGACGGGCGGTATCCACGAGCCAGATTCGCGGCGGGTACCCCTCCGCTCCCCTATGACTCGTACTCCCCCGCGGTATCCCCTACTGCGCGTACCTATTGTTCGTCGAGGAACCGCTCGAAGAGCGCACCAATCTCGTCGCGGCTGGGCACGTTGTGCGCGTCGCGTCGCGAGAGGGGAACCGCAATGTCGGAGGTGCGGAAGTTCTCGTCGTAGTTCTCTTCCATGGTCGTGATCATGCGACCAATTTCGGGGTTCTGCTTGACCTGATCGTTGATCTGGCTGTGCACGTGGCGTGCGGCTTCGCGCAGGTTCTCGGTGGGCAGGGAGAGGTGCGCCGCCATGCCCACGTGTTCGAGGGCGGTGAGGGTGCCCTGCGGCAGGTCCGCCTCCGAAATGTACTGGGGAATGTTCACGCCGAAGCCGACGGTGTCGATTCCGTTTTCGGTGAAGAGCACTTCCAACAGGTTGGTGACGGTTGCGTGCACGTCCGCGCTGGGCTTCCACGGGGAGATGCCGCGAATCAGGTCCTTGCGGGAGCCGTGCGCGGTAATCGGGAAGGGGCGGGTGTGCGGCACCGGCATGGGGAATGCGGAGACCAGCACGACCAGGGAGGGCTTGACCCGCTGGGCGATGGTCAGCACCGCCTTTTCGAAGCGCTGCCACTGCAGGTCCGGTTCGGCACCGGTGAGTAGCAGGAACGGCTTGTCGAGGCTGTCTTCTACGGCGTAGAGCTTCAGCTGCGGGTATTGCGGCTTTTCGAAGTGGTCTTTTTCGTAGCGGATGTAGGGGCGGCGGGCGCGATAGTCGTGCAGCTGGTCGCTGTCGAACTCGACGATTTCAATGTTTTTGAGTTCGCTGAGTAGCACCTGCCCGAGCTGACCTGCGGTGGAACCTGCGTCTTGCGGGCTGGAGAGGGCGATGACGAGGGTTAGCCCGTGCATCCTGGGGTCGTCCAATATTTTGGTGTTGGCTAAGTAGAGATCTTCGGGGTTGAGCATTACGCCTCCTCACTTCTGTCTGGTTCGCGCCGCGTTCGGGGTGGGCTTAGTGTTTCTGCCGGTACCCGAGGTGTTGGGGCGAAGGGGCGTCTTCTGTTATCTGACGCTTTCCGTAGTCTTTCATTTTATGCCACTACTGCCCTGTCTCAACAGTGTGCGGGCTTTTCTCGCAATAGGTGAACTTGTTTGGTGTCTCGTCGACGTTCTTAAGGTGCTGCAGCTCGGCTTCTTGTGCATTTTTTCTGTTCTGCCAGCTGTTTGGGGTGAGAGCTGAACCTCACACCCTCCTACATATCCGTGTAGAGTAGAAGCAGTAGTCCGCGCGGCTTTGCGCGGCGGTATTCATCCTCACTCTTCGAGGGCCTACAGTTGAGTTTTTCGGGCGCGAGGATGTGCCCCGACTATTTTGAGAAGACATACGCAAAGGAGTAACGATGTCTCTGTCTCTGTCTATTCACAGCACCGACCTTGAAGCGCTCGAAGCTGACGTTCTGGTTCTGGGCGTTTTGAAGGGTTCGGACGGTGCGTACCTGGCGCCGAGCTCCCTGTCTGAGGACTCTGTTGAGGGTATTAACGAGCTGCTGGAGGCGCTGGGCGCCTCGGGTGCCCCCGATCAGCTGCTGCGTCTGCCCGGCCTTGAGGACACCGGTGCCGGCATTGTGGCGCTGGCGGGTCTGGGCTCTGATACTGCTGAGGGTCAGGAGCGCCTGGATGCTCTGCGTTACGCCGCCGGTTCTGCGGCTCGTCAGCTGGCTGGTTCCGCTGAGGAGGTCGCTTTCGATTTCGGCGTTTCTTCGGTAGAGGAAATTGAGGCTATTGCTCACGGCGCTGTGCTGGGCAACTTCATTGAAGAGGGTCTGCGTTTCAAGACCAAGGATTCGATCAAGGAAGAAATCGAGTCCATTCTGATTGTTTCTTCGATTGATCAGGAAGAGGCTGAAGAGGCTCTGGTGCACGGCCTGGTTCTGGGCGAGACCGCTAAGGACGCTCGCCGCCTGGTGAACCTGCCCCCGTCGCACCTGTACCCGGAGACTTTCGCTGAGTTCGCTGCTGAGGTCGCTGAGGATTACTCGAACATTGAGATTGAACTGTTCCACCACGACCGCCTGGCAGAGGAGGGCTTCGGCGGCATTTCCGGTGTTGGTCAGGGTTCGCCCCGCAAGCCGGTTCTTGCCGTTGTGAAGTACACCCCGGAGAACCCGAAGGCTCACGTTGCTCTGGTTGGTAAGGGTATCACCTTCGATACCGGTGGTAACTCGCTGAAGCCTGCCGCTTCGATGATGACCATGAAGTGCGATATGGCTGGTGCGGCATCGGTTCTGAGCGCTGTGGTTGCTTCTGCTGAGCTGGATGTTCCGGTTGCTGTCACCGGCTACCTGTGCCTGGCTGAGAACATGCCCGGCGGTCACGCACTGCGCCCGGAGGACATTATCACCATGCGTGATGGCCGTACCGTTGAGGTGCTGAACACTGACGCTGAGGGCCGCCTGGTCATGGCTGATGGTATCGCCCTGGCTTCCGAGTCGAACCCGGACGTCATCCTGGACATCGCTACCCTGACCGGTGCCGCTATGGCTGCTCTGGGTCTGCGCACTGCGGCTCTGCTCGGTGACGAGGAGATTCGCGACCGCGTGATTGCAGCCGGTGCAGCTGCGGGTGAGGCTTACTGGCCGATGCCGCTGGAGTCCTACCTGCGTAAGAGCCTGGAGTCCCCCGTTGCTGACATCAAGAACATTGGTTCCCGCTACGGTGGCGCGCTGACTGCGGGCCTGTTCCTGAAGGAGTTCGTGGGCGAGGGCATCCCCTGGGCTCACCTGGATATTGCGGGCCCCGCGTTCAATGAGGAGTCCCCGTACGGCTTCACTCCGAAGGAAGGCACCGGTTTCGGTACCGCTACCCTGGTGAACTTCATCGAGTCCTACGCTAAGTAGTCTGATTGGCTGGGCGCGCGCCCTAATTGGCGCATCCTAATTGGTGCCCCTTATCTGGTGCGAGCCGCACAGCATAGAGCTGATCGGAGGAGGGCTTTCCGGTATTTCTACCGGGGAGCCCTCCTCTGCGTCTGTTCTCGGACACGTTCTGTGCGACCGCTGTGGTGCTCCTGTCATCGCACTGTTCTATGACGCGCCGCTTTTCTTGCGTGGTGAAAAATTTACGGTGTTTGGGCGATTAATCGGCTAAAACCGCCCTGAGTGAACTTAAACGACCGTCAACGGGGGTATTGTTGTATTAAGTGTTTTTCTGCGTACGCGGAGGGGCGCGCGATTTTTCGAGCTCGCGGGCCTTTCGCGCATGCTGAGGAACCTACCAATAAATTGGTAAAGAACTCATTGCAGGGGTCTTTAGCCCCAACAACTATGCAAGGGAGCAATATCGTGGCTCAAGAATTCGACATCCTCATCCTCGGCGGCGGTTCCGCTGGCTACTCTGCAGCTATTCGCGCACGCCAGCTAGGCTTCACCGTCGGCCTGATCGAGAAGGAAAAGGTCGGCGGCACCTGCCTGCACACCGGCTGTATCCCCACCAAGGCGTACCTGCACGCTGCTGAGCTGGCTGAAGAGGCACGCGAGGCGTCCAAGGTTGGCGTTAACGCTGTGCTGCAGTCCATCGAAATGGGCAAGGTTCGCGATTACAAGGACAACATCGTCTCCGGTAAGTTCAAGGGTCTTGCAGGCCTGCTGAAGATGAAGGGCGTAGAGGTTATCCCCGGCGAGGGTAAGCTGACCGCTCAGGACACCATCACCGTCGGTGGTGTTGAGTACAAGGGTAAGAACATTATCCTGGCATCCGGCTCGGTCTCCAAGACCTTCGGTCTGCCCATTGAGGGTCGCGTTCTGACCTCCACTGAGGCACTGGAGATGGACTACCTGCCCAAGAGCGCTATCGTGCTCGGCGGCGGCGTGATTGGTTGCGAGTTCGCATCCATGTGGAACGCTATGGGCGTTGACGTCACCATCATCGAGGGCCTGCCGAACCTGGTTCCCAACGAGGACCCGGCAATCATCAAGGTTCTGGAGCGTGCGTTCAAGAAGCGCGGCATCAAGTTCAACACCGGCACCCTCTTCGAGAAGGTTGAGCAGGACGCTAACGGTGCTAAGGTCACCCTGGCTGACGGCAAGGTCTTCGAGGCAGAGATCGTTCTGGTTGCTGTTGGTCGTGGCCCGAACACCGCAAACATGGGCTACGAGGAGCAGGGCATCCCCATGGATCGCGGCTTCGTCCTGGCTAACGAGCGCCTGCACACCGGCGTTGGCAACATCTACGCTGTTGGCGACATCGTCCCCGGCGTTCAGCTAGCTCACCGCGGTTACCAGCAGGGTATCTTCGTTGCTGAGGAAATCGCTGGTCTGAACCCCTCCATCGTTGAAGACGTGAACATCCCCAAGGTCACCTTCTGTGACCCGGAGATTGCTTCCGTTGGTTACTCCGAGCCCAAGGCTAAGGAGAAGTTCGGCGCTGAGAACGTTGAGACCGCTGAGTACAACCTGGCTGGTAACGGTAAGTCCGCTATCCTCGGTGCTACCGGTATCGTGAAGGTTGTCCGCCAGAAGGACGGCCCCATCGTTGGTGTTCACGCTATTGGTAAGCGCATGGGTGAGCAGATTGGTGAGGCTCAGATGTGGGTTGCTTGGGAAGCATTCCCCGAGGACGTCGCTAAGTTCATCCACGCACACCCGACTCAGAACGAGTCCCTGGGTGAGGCTGCAATGGTCCTGAACGGCACCCCGCTGCACAGCGCATAAATTTTGCTGACTGGCGTTAGCGCGTCAGCTTAGTATTGACGACCGTTGGTCGTTAGCGGTTGCCGGGCGTATCCGCTGAACAACGCCCCTATCTGGATGCGCGTCGACGTGCTTTGACGCATACGGCGCGCATCCGGGTCGCCGCTCACATTTTTCTAGTTCAAGCATTCACAAGGAGAACGGGAAAGATTATGTCCCACACCGTAGTACTGCCCGCACTGGGCGAGTCCGTGACCGAGGGTACCGTTACCCGCTGGCTCGTTGAGGTCGGCGACACCATCGAGGTTGACGCACCCCTGGTTGAGGTTTCCACCGACAAGGTTGACACCGAGGTTCCCTCCCCCGTAGCAGGCGTTGTTGAGCAGATTCTCGTCCCCGAGGACGAGGACGTCGAGGTCGGCGCTGCTCTGGCTATCATTGGCGACGGTTCCGGCGCTGCTGCACCGGCTGCTCCCGCAGCTGCTGAGGCTCCCGCAGCTCCCGCTCCGGTTGCTGAGGCTCCTGCTGCTCCCGCAGCACCCGCCGCTGCTCCGGCTGCTCCCGCAGCTGCTGCTGCAGGCATCGAGGTCGTACTGCCCGCACTGGGCGAGTCCGTCACCGAGGGCACCGTTACCCGCTGGCTGAAGGAAGTTGGCGAGCAGGTTGAGGTTGACGAGCCCTTGGTTGAGGTTTCCACCGACAAGGTTGACACCGAGGTTCCCTCCCCCGTAGCAGGTACCCTGCTCGAGATCCGCATCCCCGAGGATGAGGACGCAGAGGTTGGTCAGGTTCTGGCTATCATCGGCGACGCTTCCGCTGCTGCTGCACCGGCTGCTCCGGCTGCACCCGCTCCGGTTGCTGAGGCTCCCGCAGCTCCGGCAGCACCCGCTGCTGCTCCTGCTGCCCCCGCAGCTCCTGCAGCTCCCGCTGCACCTGCCGCTCCGGCAGCTGCTGAGGGCGAAGCATACGTGACCCCGCTGGTCCGTAAGCTCGCTAAGGACAACGGCATCGATCTGTCCACCGTCAAGGGCACCGGTGTTGGTGGCCGCATCCGCAAGCAGGATGTTCAGGCTGCTATCGCTGCTAAGGGTTCCGCTGCTCCCGCCGCTGCTGCACCTGCAGCTGCTGCTCCGGCTGCTGGTTCTGCAAAGGCACCGCACACCTTCGAGGTTTCCCCCAAGCGTGGCACCGTCGAGAAGACCGCACGTATCCGCCAGGTTATTGCAAAGCGTATGCGTGAGTCCCTGGACGTCTCCACCCAGCTGACTCAGGTCACCGAGGTTGACGTGACCCGCATCGTTCAGCTGCGTGCAAAGGCTAAGGACGGCTTCGCTGCTCGTGAGGGCGCTAAGCTGACCTTCCTGCCCTTCTTCGTCCAGGCTTCCGCTGAGGCTCTGCAGCAGCACCCCGCTCTGAACGCTTCCATGACCGAAGACTACAAGCAGATTACTTACCACGGCTCCGAGAACATCGCTATTGCTGTGGACACCCCCAAGGGTCTGCTGGTTCCGGTCATCAAGAACGCTTCTGACCTGGGCATTGCTGGCCTGGCAAAGGCTATTGGCGACCTGGGTGGCCGCGCACGTACCGGCGACATCTCCCCCGAGGAGCTGTCGGGTTCGACCTTCACCATCACCAACATTGGTTCCTTCGGTGCACTGTTCGACACCCCGATCATCAACCAGCCGAACGTTGCAATTCTGGGTACCGGTTCCATCGTGAAGCGCCCCATGGTTGTTAAGGATGTTGACGGTAACGACGTTATCGCTATCCGCTCCATGTGCTACCTGTCCCTCACCTACGATCACCGCGTGGTCGACGGTGCGGACGCTGGTCGCTTCCTGCACACCCTCAAGACCCGCCTGGAGGAGGCAAACTTCGAGTCTGAGCTGGGCCTCTAAGACCTGCAAAGATTCAAGGAAGTTTCCTTGTGGCGGCGCCCTGATGGGTAACCGAGCGTAGCTCTCCGGGTTTTCCCGGACGGTGAGCAAAAAGCGGCGGCTCCATCCACTTCGGTGGGTGGGGCCGCCGCTTTTGTTGTGTCCGTTTTTATTGTGTTCGCATTTCTACAGTGTCAGCTGCGTCAGCTGTACGGTGTCAGCTATGCAAGGACGGGTTCGGCACGGGCTATTTCCCAGCCTTTCTCCCCGCGATGCAGGTCGAAGATGACTTTCTGGCGGGTGACGCCGTTTTCTTCGCTGAGTTTACGGGCTTCCTGCTCGGTTTTATCGGCGCGGTAGCCGGGTGCGGAGACCACCGCCATCACGCGGATATTCTCGCTGTCGCGGCTGAGTTCTTCGGCGGTGTCTAGGGTGAGCTCTGCGCCGCCTCGCATGCGCCGTTCGTGGTTCCGCTGGTCGATGAGGGCTCGCAGAATCTGCTCGCCCTGCGATGCCTGATCCTGTGCGCTCTGACCCTGCGCGCTCTGATCCTGTGTTGCCGTGCCGTCGGGTGCCTGCTCCCCCGATGCATTCACAGCTTGAGCGGATACGGGCTGCGCCGTTGCCGGGGCATTCTGCCCGTAGAGGGTGAACCCGAGAGGCAGCGCGATAGCCCCCAGTGCGAGCGCGGCGAGTCCCAGGCGTGCCCCCAGTCCCAGTTGCGCAGTGGGACGGGTGAACGCACCGCGTAGCGCCGCCAGGCGGGATGCGCCTGCCGCATCTGCACCCTTTGGGGTGGGCGCTGTCCTTGCCGGGCTCTTTGCGGGGCTCAAAGGCTTAGAACCGGTCGTAGCTGCGCGTCCCGGCTTCTTCACGCCCGGTTTCTTCAGTCGGGGTAAACGCTCCGCTAGGTAGCGTTGCGCTTTCTGCGCCTTTGAGAGCTTCTGTACCGGTTCAGGTTCCACGGCTGCGGGAATTAGGGCGCGGGCTCTTTCTGAACAGCTCAGGTACACGTTGAGCGGGCGAGGCGGCACCTCCTCCGCTAGGGCGACCACGGAGCTCAGTCCGGCGAGTGCCGCCTCCTGGGCGGGTGCGTCCAGCAGGTATTCGAGGGCTCTGCCGAGGCGCTCAATCCACTCGCTGCTGGGCGCCCCTTCGGGGGCGGTGCCGGTGGCTCCCATTCGCTGTGAAACCATGCGCAGTGAGAGGGGTACGCGGGCGGCGGAGGGTTCCGGTGTGTGCCCGCAGGCGGCTTGCCAGAGCAGGGCGGCTGCGGAGCGTGCATAGTTGCCCTGGGCGGCGGTGAGCTGTTCCGTGTCTAGGGCAGCCGGTTCACGGTAGACGGCATCAGGTAGCAGGAGCTTGGGCACTCCGGCGGCGCTCAGAGCAATATATTCGGCGCTGAGTTCGGCGCGCCCCTCCCCCACCTTTTTGAGGCTGCTGAGCGCTCGGTGCAGGGTTCGCGCCAAGGTCATGATTTCGGCGGGGGTCAGGGTGCGAGCGTGCAGGAGCTTGTCGAGGGTGCCCGCGTCAAGGGGCTCGTACCAGAGGCACAGCTGATCGGCGCTATCGGTGCTCTCACTAGTAACGGCGTGGAGCTTGGCGAGTCCGGGCGCGTTACGTAGGGCGGCGGCTACCTGCGGGGTCTGGGCGTGCCGCTGAGCGGATGCATCCGTGTTTTCCTCGAATCCGTACCCGTTGGCTGCCGCGCGCAGAGTGGGCGCGGCAGGAGCCAGCTGGGTGGAGGGAGCTGCCGGGGCGGGCTGAGAAATGATGCGCAGGGTGTAGCGTCCGGGGTGCACGGAGGTTACGGAGGGTGCGCTCTCGGTGGCCTCTCCCCGGTACTCGACAATCTGCAGGGTGGGTAGAGCCGGGTTGGCGATGCTTTCCAGAACGTGTGCTTCGTTGCTTCTCATACCATCATGTTATCAAATTGCATCAAATAATATATTCAAGCAAGCTAAAATGCTTCAAATGCTCCAAAGAGTCCCATAGATAAATTCAGGTATTTACCTCCCCTTTCGTCCTTCCTGCCCCCGAGCACGCCCTCACGTAACATTTCGACGTGTTCGCTCATCACGTGATTCAGGGCGCCCTAATTTTCTTCCCTCCACTAGCAGTACTAAGGTAGAAAGTATGTCTGTGACGATTGAACGCGTGGGCTTCGCCCCGAACTATGTGAACTATGTTGAGTGCTTGGACGAGCAGTACCGCATCCACGATGAGGTGGCTAACCGCACCCGCCAGAATACGATTCTTCTGCTTGAGCACGAGGCAGTGATTACCGCCGGTAAACGCACCGAAGACCACGAGTACCCCGCAGACAAGTCCACTCCCGTCGTCAAGATTGACCGCGGCGGCAAGCTGACCTGGCACGGCCCCGGCCAGCTGACCGGCTACCCGATTCTGCGTCTGCCCGAGCCCATTGACGTGGTGGCGTATGTGCGTATCATCGAGGAGATCATCATTAACGTTCTGGCTGGTCTGGGCATTAAGGGCGAGCGTGTTGAGGGTCGTAGCGGCGTGTGGATTCTGGGCGACGGCATCACCCAGGACAAGAAGATCGCTGCACTGGGTATGCGCGTTTCGCGTAACACCACCATGCACGGCTTCGCAATTAACTGTTGCAACGACACTGCGCCTTTCCAGCAGTTCATTCCCTGCGGTATTAGCGATGCCGGTGTTACCACGATTTCGGAGCAGCTGGGTCGCACCGTCACCCCCGCCGATATTTTGGAGCCGCTGGAGGCGGAGCTTCTGAAGTATCAGGACCGCCTGGCGGAGTCCTTCGAGCCCGTCGCGGCGCAGAACTAAACACAGGGTTAGACGCAGCCGAGAATCATCGAACGGGCCGTGTACGTAACGCGTCCGGCTTTGTTCGTCATATACGAAAACCAGTTTCACCTACGCCTGAGCGGGCGTAAAATAGATGGTGGCCCACCTGCACAGAGGGCACATCGAGACCAAGGAGAAGACTTTTGAGCACCGCACCTGAAGGACGCAAGCTACTGCGTGTGGAGGCCCGCAACGCTGAGGTTCCCATTGAGAAGAAGCCTCACTGGATTAAGACCAAGGCTATTGTTGGCCCCGAATACAACGAGATGCGCGAGCTGGCTCGCGGTCAGGGTCTGCACACCGTGTGTGAAGAGGCCGGCTGCCCCAATATTTACGAGTGCTGGGAAGACCGTGAGGCAACCTACCTGATTGGTGGCTCCGAGTGCACCCGTCGTTGCGATTTCTGCAATATTGCGACCGGTAAGCCCGTTGCTGTTGATTACGCTGAGCCGTTCAAGGTTGCTAAGAACGTGAAGGTCATGGGTCTGCGTTACGCAACCGTGACCGGTGTTGCTCGTGACGACCTGGAAGACGGCGGTGCGTGGCTGTACGCAGAGACCACCCGCCAGATTCACAAGATGTGCCCGAACACCGGCGTTGAGATGCTCGTCCCCGACTTCAAGGGCGTTCCCGAGCATGTTCAGAAGGTGATTGACGCTAAGCCTGAGGTGTTTGCACACAACCTGGAGACCGTCCCCCGCATCTTCCGTCAGATTCGCCCGGCGTTCCGTTACGAGCGTTCCCTGGATGTTATTACCCAGGCTAAGGAAGGCGGCATGGTCACCAAGTCCAACCTGATTCTGGGTATGGGCGAGACCGATGAGGAGATTTACGAGGCGCTGTGCGATCTGCACGATGCTGGCTGTGACATCATTACCCTCACCCAGTACCTGCGCCCCGGCCCGCTCTTCCACCCGATTGAGCGTTGGGTGAAGCCGCAGCAGTTCGTGGACTTCGCGAACATGGCTGAGGAGATTGGTTTCGCCGGCGTTATGGCGGGCCCGATGGTTCGTTCTTCGTACCGTGCAGGTCGCCTGTGGGCTCGTGCAATGCGTAAGAACGGCTACCCGATTCCTGAGAACCTTGCCCACATTGAGGGTGAGGGCGCTGCCCTGCAGGAAGCCTCCTCCCTGGTGGCTGCAGGCTACTAAGCCTTTTCAGAATCTTTCTGAGAGCGTTGAGGCTCCTCGACCCCGGTGTTCGTCCGGTGTTCGGGGAGCCTCCCCTTATGCCCCGCCCCTTGTGCGGGTAGGGTAAACTAGAAAAATTGCAGGCATACACTGCATCGTTACGTCACTATGGTTCCGTGAGCGTTTGAGGCGCTTCTCGGGGCCGCGGAAGAACCAGCCGAGGAAGAATCGTGGCAGATAAGCGCGAAGAGAAGAAAAAGAAGAAGGAACGCACTCCGGGCACTTTCGCCCAAATGAAGCAGGTCTACCAGATGACCAAGAAGTCCGACCCGAATATCGGTTGGATTCTGAGTCTGTCGGCTCTGGGTACCCTTTTGGTTTTCCTCCTCATCGGTATTGCTCTGGGTAACTGGATTACTTTCCTGATTCTGGGTCTGGGCGTTGCCGCTATTGTGGCGATGCTTCTGCTGGGTCGCCGCGCGCAGACTGCGGCTTTTGCCCAGATTGAGAACCAGCCCGGTCGTAGTGGTGCGGCGATGAACTCGGTGCGCCGCGGTTGGATTGTTGAGGAGCAGCCCGTTGCTGCAAACCGCCACCAGGATCTGGTGTTCCGTGCGCTGGGCCGTCCCGGTATTGTGCTGGTGACCGAGGGCCCTCACAGCCGCGTGACTTCCCTGGTGAACACCGAGAAGAAGCACCTGAACCGTGTGGCTCCGGGCGTTCCGGTTCACGTGATTGAGACCGGTCACGAAGAGGGTCAGGTTGAGCTTAAGGATGTTGTGAAGACGATGAACAAGCTTCCTAAGGCTCTGACTCAGCAGGAGATGCAGGCTATTTCTGGTCGCCTGAGCACTCTGAACACTATGCGTAACCCGATGAACGCTGTTCCTAAGGGCGTTGACCCGATGCGTGCTCGCCCGGACCGTCGTGCGATGCGCGGCCGCTAAACGAGGCGCTGAGATAGGGTTTTTGAAGGCTCCGGCTCTTCCCCAAGTGGGAGGGCCGGAGCCTTTTGTTACACCCGGTTATTGCGCTACTGCTGGCATTGCTACTGGCTTTATTAGAGGGTCTAGCATCTCTGCTGTGTTTCATAAGGCAACGTAGATGTAACTCCTTTCCAAGATTTGTAACATTACCGAAACACGATAGTCACGCACGCGCAAAAAATAACCACTATGCTTGATATGTCACAGGGTTTTGCCCGCGGCCAAACTAAACCACAGACTGAATGCTATGAGGGAAGATACCCTCCTTCACGGTCAGTCAAACAAGGAGCAGTCCTCATGTTTACCAGCCCCCAGGAAGTTCTCGACTTTATCAAGAACGAAGAAGTAGTCTTCGTTGATATCCGATTCACCGACATGCCCGGCGTACAGCAGCACTTCAACCTGCCCGCCAAGGCGATTGATGACGATTTCTTCGTCAACGGCCAGCTTTTTGACGGCTCCTCCATCCGCGGCTTCCAGGGCATTGCAGAGTCCGACATGCAGCTAATCCCCGATGTTCAGTCCGCGTACGTTGACCCCTTCCGCATTGAGAAGACCCTGGTCATCATCTGCTCCATCGTGAACCCCCGCACCGGCGAGCCCTACCACCGTGACCCCCGCGGCGTCGCTGAGCGCGCTGAGGCTTACCTGCAGTCCACCGGCATTGCAGACACCGCGTTCTTCGCATCCGAGGCTGAATTCTTCGTCTTCGAGGATGTCCGCTACCAGGTCGAGCCGAACTCCGTATTCTTCAAGATCGACTCCGACGAGGCTCCCTGGAACACCGGCCGCAAGGAAGAGGGCGGCAACCTGGGCAACAAGACCCCCGTCAAGGGCGGCTACTTCCCCGTCTCCCCCGTCGACAAGCAGGCTGACCTGCGTGACGCAATGTGCGTAGCAATGGATGAGGTTGGCCTTGAGGTTGAGCGTAGCCACCACGAGGTGGGCGCAGCCGGCCAGGCAGAAATCAACTACAAGTTCGACACCCTCACCAAGGCTGCTGACGACCTGCTGAAGTTCAAGTACGTCATCAAGGGCACCGCAGACGCATGGGGCAAGTCCGTGACCTTCATGCCTAAGCCCGTGTTCGGCGACAACGGCTCCGGTATGCACTGCCACCAGTCGCTGTGGCAGGACGGCGAGCCCCTCTTCTACGACGAGCGCGGCTACGCTAACCTCTCTGACACCGCACGCTGGTACATTGGCGGTCTGATTGAGCACTCCTCCGCTGTTCTGGCGTTCACCAACCCGACCGTGAACTCTTACAAGCGTCTGGTTCCCGGCTACGAGGCTCCCATCAACATGGTGTACTCGCAGGGTAACCGTTCCGCTGGTATCCGCATCCCGATTACCGGCACCAACCCGAAGGCTAAGCGTCTGGAGTTCCGTGCACCGGACCCCTCCGCTAACCCCTACTTCGCGTTTGCTGCTCAGCTGATGGCTGGTCTGGACGGTATCCGTAACCGCATTGAGCCGCCGGCACCGATCGATAAGGACCTGTACGAGCTGCCCGCTGAAGAGGCTAAGGACATCAAGAAGGCTCCGGCTAACCTCGAGGAGGCTCTGGCTGCTCTGGAGGCTGACCACGACTTCCTGCTCGAGGGCGGCGTCTTCACCGAGGACCTGATTCAGGCGTGGATTGACTACAAGCGTAAGAACGAGCTGGAGCCGCTCTCGCTGGTTCCGCACCCGCTTGAGTACCAGCTGTACTACGGCGTCTAATCTAAAAACAGGCAACGGCCTATACGTTCCTTGAGGAGCGTATAGGCCGTTGTTGTGTATTCTGTGGAGTCTGCGGTCTGAGAGGGTTCTGCAGAGGGTTTCTGCGGGGAGGCAGGTTCACCGGGCTACGTTTGGTGACGGTTCGTGTCTAATATTTCTCTGCCTCGGTGAGCCTCGTATATCTTAGTTGCGCTTAGAGTTGCTCTAAGGGCTAAGCTGTTGGTGCTGGCGTTCCCTCCCTTTTTGTCGTGCAACCGGAGGGAACGCCAGTCTATTTTTATGCCCTCACGTCACTTGCGGTATATCAGCCGTGCTAAATCAGCCGCGCCTGGGTAATCAATGCCGGGGTAATCCGTTCATGGGCCACATCATAAGATGTCGTACCCGCTAGTCCCGGGGTTCTTCCTACACGGGCGTACAATGAAAGTGCGTGCGCCCGGCCGGCGGCACCTACGAATTCCGCGAGAAACGACATCGAACACCGTGTTCTCCCCACCGCCCCTCATACTTTCAGCATCTGCTGGGGCGAGTATCGCCGATGACCGACCGACCCGTCTGACGCCGCATCCACTGTAACGAGGAGAAATCTCATGGCATATCAGCCGACCATCCTAAACGGTGAAACTGTTTTCCGTAACGAAGTTTTTCAGACCGGCCTCATGTCCCAGCTGCTGGACGGCATCTACGATGGCGAGATGACCATCGGTGAGCTCCTGAGCCACGGCAACTTCGGTGTGGGTACCTTCAACGGCCTCGACGGCGAAATGGTCGTCCTCGACGGCGTCTGCTACCAGGTGCGCCACGACGGCTCCGTATCCCTGCCCGACCTGCGCCAGCAGACCCCCTACGCCGTGGTCACCAACTTCGTGCCCATGATTAAGCGCGAACTGCCGCAGAACCTGCTGCGCAAGTCTGCCTCCCAGATTCTGGATGACTTCACCGTCTCCAAGAACTACATGTACGCCATCAAGATTTACGGCGAGTTCGAGTGGGTCCGCACCCGCACTGTCATCAAGCAGGAGAAGCCCTACCCGAAGATGGTTGCCGCCACCGAGAACGAAGACATCGTCCAGTTCGACAACGTGACCGGCACGATCGTTGGCTTCCGTACCCCCATCTACGAGCAGGGCATTTCGGTGCCCGGCTGCCACGCCCACTTTATCGATGATGAGCGCGTTCAGGGCGGTCACGTAGTCGACTTCAAGCTGCGCTCCGCAAAGGTCGAGATTTGCCCCGGTACCGGTCTGCAGCTGCACCTGCCGCTGACCCCCGAGTTCTCCTCCGCTAACCTCTCCCCCGAGGACCTGGCTGAGCAGATCTCCAAGGCTGAGAAGCACTAAGCTTCTTTCCCGCCGGGATATAGCTAGCAACGAAGGAGCCGCCCTCACAGATCTGTAGAGGGCGGCTCCTTCGCGTTGATACGCGCTGTAAACGGTTCTTACGCCTCGGGCACGAACTCGCCGTGGCCGCGCTCGCGCAGGGCGGCACGCACCTTCTCAGCGGCCGCGTCCAGCTCTTCGGCGGTCGCGTCCTTCTTCGCGTTAGCGGGATCGTATTCAGCCATGCCGTCAGCCGGGAACAGGTGGATGTGGGTGTGCGGCACGTCGAAGCCAGCAATCACCAAAGCCACACGCTCCTTATCAAAGGCCTGATCCAGGGCACCCGAAATCTTGTGCACCACAGCGAACAGATGCGCAGCCAGCTCAGCCGGCAGGTCGGGCCAGCGGTCAATCTCCGCGCGGGGAACCACCAGCAGGTGACCTTCCGACTGGGGCATGATGTCCATGAACGCCACGCAGTGCTCGTCCTTCCAGACAAAGCGGCCGGGAAGCTCGCCGTCAATAATCTTGGTAAAAATCGTGCTCACAATAATCTCCTTCATGCGCCGTCGTCGGCGCGTTTGAATCTCAACGGTCAGGCTTACGCCTCAACCTCAATGCTCTCGCCGGGGTTCAGGTGCTTCAGCTCAGTGCCGTACTTCGCGCCGAAGTTCGTCACCAGGCCCTCAATAATGCCGGTGCCGTTGGCGTTAATCATGCCGTTGTGAATCGGAACCACACGCTGAGCGCCGGTCGCAATCACAAATCAATGACTTCCTGAACCTTCGACCAGGGCGCGTGAATCGGCACCAGAACGGTATTCGCACGCACGCGGTGAGGAACCACCAGCGAGTCACCCGGGTGATACACGGCACCGTTAATCAGGTAACCGACATTGGCGATGGTCTGAATCAGCGGGTGAATCAGAGCGTGCTGACCGCCGTAGGTCTTCACCTCAAAACCGGGGATGCTGAACTCAGAATCAGAGGAAACAACGGTAACCTCGACAGCGGGCACAGCCTCCTTAATGACCTGGGCGACAGCCTCGGGAGCCCAAATCTTCAACGGGGTCTGCGACTCGGCACGCTGAGCAATCAGCGGCAGCACCGACGGGCTATCAAAATGATCCGGATGCGCGTGGGTCACGAACAGGTAATCTGCGCCTTCCAGCGCGGTGGCATGCTCACCTTCAGCAGCAAAATTGCCGGGGTCAAGAACGAGGGTGCGCCCCTCATTCTCAAGGCGGATACATGAGTGGGTGTACTTCGTCATCTTCATAGTTTTAGTCTACCGCGAACCCCCGCACCCGCCCGGCGGCGGCTTCAACTTTTGAGATAAGCCGCAAATCAGCCACCTTTTGAACGCCTCTAGTGTAAAGTCGTAAGACAAGATCGACCACACAATGGGGCGGATTTCCACCCCGAAAGGTTCAGCAATGGACACTCATATTCCCGTACGGAGAATTACGAAGCCCGCCGAAGCCCGAAATACTCGCCAGCGTCGCATCATCAAGGCGACCATGGAAGAGCTCGGCGATTTCATCTCAGCACAGGATCTGCACCTGACCCTCGCGAACCGCAAGGAACAGGTCTCTCTCGCAACCACCTACCGTGTCCTGCAGTCGCTGGCTAACGCCGGTGAGCTTGACTCGGTCAAGGGCATTGAGGGTGAGACTCTGTACCGCCACTGCCAGGTCAAGGACCATCACCACCACCTGCTCTGCCGCCGATGCGGCACCGCCATTGAGCTGGAAGCACCCGCCCTTGAGGACTGGGCACTGGCCATGGGCAAGCAGCACGGCTTCTCGGAGCTGGAACACGTGGTTGAAGTGACCGGTTACTGCCCGGACTGCACTTTGGCACGTCGCGAGGAAGAATCGCAGGGCGGCGCTGCACGCTAACGTTGCAGGCTAAGCCGCACCCCTCACCTGCTGAGAAGCTTTCCTTCACCGGAGAGGATCCTTCTCTGGAGGAACAAAGAGAGGGCGTCTTTAAAGATCTTCGACGCCGCTACAGCACGACACACAGGGCATCTGGACAAGGCAACACAACGCCGCACAGGTTGAGCCCGCATTGCGCACCGGGTACATGACCCGTAGCGCTAACACAGCACGGCAACGAAAGAGCCCCACCTCGTTCCCGAGGTGGGGCTCTTTCTATAGGTCTTATGCCTTCTCAGCCAGCTGGCGGCCCGACGCGCTATGGCGGCGCTTCACACCACCAATCACACGGCACACCACGTAAATCAGGAAGGAAATGCTGGTCACGTAGGGGCTAATCGGCAGCGAACCGGCAAGAGCCAGCAGAATACCGCCCACAATGGACGCCTCCGCGAACAGCACCGACAGGATCAGGGTGCGTACCGGAGAAGCCGTCACCTGCATCGCCGCAGCCGCCGGAGTAATCAGCAGCGCCAGCACCAGCAGCGAACCGACCACCTGCACTGACAGCGCCACAGCAATACCCAGAATCACCATGAACACCAGGGACAGGAAGCGCATCGGCACGCCCTTAGCGCGCGCGACCTCCGGGTCTAGGGAGGCGAAGCTCAGCGGACGCCACACCATCACCAGCAGGGAGATAATAACCACCGCACCAATAATCATGGTGTGCAGCTGGTCGGCATCCACGGACACGATCTGACCGGTCAGCAGACCAAACTTATTCGCGCTACGGCCCTGGTACAGGGAGAGGAAGAGAATACCCAAGCCCAGGCCGAACGGCATGAGCGCACCAATGACCGAGTTCGAGTTGCTCGCCTTAGAGCCCAGAAAGGCAATCAGCAGAGCCGAGGCAATCGAACCGACCATGGAGCCGGTCACCACGTCATAGCCGAGCAGCAGGGCAAGGGCGGCACCCGCGAAAGACATTTCAGAGACGCCGTGCACCGCAAAGGCGTGGTCGCGCATCATCACGAAAATGCCGACGAAACCACCGATAAGGCCTAGCACAGCGCCAGCAAAAATGGAGTTCTGCAGCATGTGCAACAGCTCGCCGTAGCGGTCAAACGAAGATACGGGAGAGCAAATCGTTCTGCGCGGCGGCAACCGGTGCCAGAGCAGGGAGGGAAGCAAGAATGGTCATCGAGTGGTTCCTCCCGGAATGTGTAGAGTGCGCTGCGGTTCAGAAAGACCAGACTTCAGGTGGGCACCGTGGATATTCTGGTCGCCGCCTTCAACGTGGCAGTGATCGCTGGCGTGAGTCTCACCCACCACCACGTAACGGCCATTAGATTTGAGAACGCTCACCGGGGTTCCGTACAGGGAGGTGAGAGTCTCGCTGGTCATGACCTCTTCCACCGAGCCGACAGTGAAACGGCCGTTCGCCAGGTAGAGAACGCGATCCACATGCTCAATGATGGGGTTGATTTCGTGGGTCACGAACACCACCGCCACGCCGCGTTCACGGTTGAACCGGTGAATCAGCTCAGCCACCGCGTACTGGTGGTTGAGGTCCAGGGAGAGTAGCGCCTCGTCAGCCAGCAGAATCTTCGGGTCGTTCGCGAGCGCCTGGGCGATACGCAGACGCTGCTGCTCACCGCCGGAGAGCAGACCCACCGGCACGTTCGCGTATTCGGTCGCACCGACGGCTTCGAGGAGTTCGTCAACCTTGGCGCGGTATTTGCGGCCGTGCAGGCGGATGCCCCAGCGGTGCCCGTCCACGCCAAGTCCCACGAGGTCGCGGGCACGCATCGGGGTGGAGGTGGGGATGGACTTCTGCTGCGGTACGTAGCCGACGCCTGCGTTGCCCAGGCGTGCGGGTTTGCCGAGCACGGAGATTTCGCCGGCGTTGAGTCCGGTCAGGCCGAGAACGACTTTGAGGAAGGTGGACTTGCCGGAGCCGTTGGGTCCGAGCACAGCGAAGTACTCGCCCGCGCCGATGTCGAGGGTTAGATCTTTCCAGAGGGTGCGGGCCCCGAAAGCGAGGCTACCCCCGCGAATAGAAATCGCGGGGGCGGCACCGTTATTGTTGTCAGTCACTTAGGAGAGCGCCTTTTCGAGGTTGCTGACGTTGGTCTTCATCCATGCCAGGTAGTTGGTGTTCTCCGGCAGGGTTTCGGTGAAGGATACGTAGTTCACCGAGGCGTCCTTAGCGGCCTGCAGCACCTCGTTGGTCTGGGAGGTGGAGGTCTGCTCGTTGTAGGCGAGTAGCTGGACCTTCTTTTCGGTGACCATGTCCTTAGTTTCCTTCAGGACGAGCGCGGGAACGTCGTTGCCGGCTTCGGCAGCCTCAGCGAATTCGCTGGGGGTTGCGTTCTCTGCGCCGGTGGAAGAAATCAGGTAGTCCGGCACAGGCTCGGTGGACAGGTACTTCTTGCCCTCACCGGGGATTGCCTTAGCTGCTGCCTCCAGTGCGTCCAGTTCCTTGGAGAAGGTGGATGCGTTGGTGCGGAACGCCTCAGCGTGTGCGGAGTCAAGGCCTGCAAGCTCTTCAGCGATCTTCTGGGCGACCTTCTTCATGGTTTCGAGGTCGTACCAGAGGTGCTCGTTGAACTCGTGTGCGTGGGCGTGGTCGCCGCCGTCTTCGTGGTGTTCGCCGCCGCGGTGGTCCTCGACCAGGTGGGTGTATTCGGCGTCGGTGAGCTTGCCGCTGACCTTGACCGCGTTCACGATCTTCTGGGAGGCGTTGTCCTTGCCTGCGAGGTCTTCGAGGAACAGGTCGTAGCCTGCGCCGTTGATAATGATCAGGGATGCGTCCTTCGCCTTGAGGCGGTCGGCGCTGGTGGCTTCGTAGGAGTGGGGGTCGGTGCTGGTGGAGGCGATGAGCGCGGTGACCTCAATGTAGTCGCCGCCGACCTGCTTGGCGATGTCTGCGTAGACGTCGGTGGAGGCGACGACCTTCACCTTGCCCTTGTTGGAGCCAGCCGAGGAGGACGAACCGGAGGAGGTGCTGTTCTCGGTTGCGCAGCCTGCCAGCAGCAGGGAGGACGCGGCGAGTGAGCCCATTGCGGTGAGGAAGTGCTTGCGGGTGATCTTCGGGTGCGACATGAGGGCTCTCTTTCAGTTCATTCTAGTCTGTAGGTTTATTAACTACATCATGCGAACACCCGTATAAACAACTCTTTATCGCTCTCTTTTAAGTGGTGTTAGGCTACCCTTTTCCCTGTCAATAGCTTATGGTGCATGGATGTTTAGCTATACCTACTCCGCTCCCCTGCCGCCGCTTCATGCCGCCACCTGAAACTACCGCCTGAGCCTGCCATCTGAGCCTGCCCCTTGCGTGCACCCATCAACCATTTTTGACAGTAAAACAGCCCGCCTGGCGCTCTCCTTCACGAGAGTGCCAGGCGGGCTGTGTGTTCAAGATTCCCCCGTTGTACTCGGGTGTTTTACTCGGATGTTTTACCCTGGTGTTTATTCGGGGTATCTCACGATGCGGTTACTGGGCTTCAACCGGTTACTGGGCTTCACGCGATTGCTGTCGGCGTACACGCTCACGCACCGCGTCCTGGGTGGTGTCGTTGATTTCGCCGACGAGCTCCTCCAGCACGTCTTCGAGGAAGACCACACCGAGGGTGGTGCCGTGCTCATCCATAACCTGCGCGATATGGGTTCGGCTGCGCTGCATAGAGGCGAGCGCATCATCAATATCGGTGGTCGGGGTGAGCGTGTCCAGGGAACGCAGCTTGTACCAGGGGAAGGGCTCCTCGAACCGCTCGGGGGCGATGGCGAGGGCGTCCTTCACGTGCAGGTAGCCCATGTAGGTTCCGTCGCTGTCGGTAATGACGAAGCGGGAGTAGCCGCTGCGTGCCACGGCGCGTTCCAGCTCGGCGGGGGTGCTGCCGAAGGGCAGGGTGACGAGCTTATCGCCGGGCACCATGATTTCGTAGACGTCCTTCTCGGTGAATTCGAGGGCGCTTTCAATCACGCCAGCGTCGTCTTCCACGGTGCCTTCCGCGGTTGAGGTTGCCACAATGGTCTGCAGCTCGCCCAGGGTGAAGGTGGAGGCGACCTCGTCCTTCGCTTCGACCTTCATGAGCGCCAGCAGCTTATTGGACAGGTTGTTCAGCAGGGCGACCACGGGGGCGAAGATCTTGGAGAAGGTCACCAGGGTCGGCACAATCCAGAGAGCCACACCGCGGGCGGCGAGGGTCACGGCGGCGTTCTTGGGAACCATCTCGCCGAAGATCACGTGCAGGTAGGTGACCAGGATCAGGGTGACGCCGAAGGCGATGACGTCCACGATTGCGTGGGGCAGGCCGACCAGGTGCAGGGGCACCTCCAGCATGTGGTGCAGTGCCGGTTCTGAGACGTTCAGGATCAGCAGGGAGCAGATGGTGATGCCCAGCTGGCAGGTGGCGAGCATGAGCGAGACGTTCTCTAGCGCGTAGATGACGGTCTGCGCTCGCTTATTGCCTTCTTCGGCGAGCGGTTCGATTTGTGCTCGTCGGGTGGACATGATGGCGAATTCACCAGCGACGAAGAAGGCGTTTCCGGCGAGCAGGATGACGAGCAGTGCGATGGCTACCCAGTCGTTCATGCCTTGCCTCCCTTCTCGGTCTGTTCTTGTGCGCTAGGTGCGGGGGTGAATCGGATGCGGTCCACACGGCGGCCTTCGAGGGTGTCCACGCGCAGGGTGCCGCCGGGTACGGGGACGCTGTCGCCTACTTCGGGGATGCGGCCGAGCCGTTCCATCATGAAGCCGCCGACGGTTTCGTATTCAGGGCTTTCCTCAACCTCGAGCCCGGGGATGAGGGCGTTGATTTCGTCGGGGCGGCGCAGGCCGGAGAACACCCAGTCGCCGTTGCCGTAGCGTAGGGGGCGTTCGGTGCGGCCGCGGTCGTGTTCGTCGGAGACTTCGCCGACGATTTCTTCGACGAGGTCTTCGAGGGTTGCGATGCCCGCGGTTCCGCCGTATTCGTCGAGGACCACGGCGAGCTGCAGGGCACCCTGGCGCAGCTGGGTGAGTAGCGCGTCCAGGTGCAGGGTTTCGGGGACCTGCAGCACGTCTTCTGCGAGGGCGCCGGCTTCGAGGGTCTCGCGAACCTCCGGGGGCACGCCGACCGCCTTCTTCACGTGCACGACGCCCACGATGTTGTCGTGGTCGCCCTTGTAGAGGGGGAATCGGGAGTGGCCGGTGGAGCGTGCCAATTCGATGACTTCGGTGACGGGTGCGCTGTCTTCGAGCATGGCGACCTGGCCGCGCGGGGTCATCACTTCGGAGGCGGTCAGCTCGGAGAAGCGCAGGGTGCGGTCCACGAAGCGTGCCGCGTCGGAGTCGAGGGTGCCTTCTTCTGCGGAGCGGCGCACCATGGAGGAGAGCTCTTCGGGGGTGCGCGCCGCGGAGAGCTCTTCTTTGGCTTCCATGCCGAAGCGTCCGAGGATCCAGTTGGCGGAGCCGTTCATGAGGCGCACGAGCGGGGACATGATGCGGGTAAATGCCAGCTGTGCGGGGGCAACTCGGCGTGCCACGTCATAGGGTTCGGCGATGGCGAGGCCCTTGGGCAGTAGTTCACCAACAACCATGGACAGCAGGGTTGCGATGAGCATTGCCAGCAGCAGGGTGAGCATATCGGTCACGCTGCTGGGCAGCCCCATGCTGTTGATCACACCGGTGGTGAGCGCCTTAATGGCGGCGTCGAGGGTGTAACCGGTCAGCAGCGTGGTGATGGTGATGCCGATCTGGCAGCTGGACAGCTGCGTGGAGAGGGTTTTGAGGCAGCGTAGGACGGCGTCGGCGGCTTTATCGCCGGAGTCTTTTGCCTGCTGCACGGTCGCGGTTTCGAGCGCCACGAGGGAGAACTCTACTGCGACGAAGAAGCCGGTACCCAGGATGAGCAGTAGGCCGATGAGTAGGAGTATCAGATCCACGCGGTCACCGCCTCCGCGGGGTGGTTTGCGCTGTGCTGGTTCTGGTGTAGAGATTCAACAGGCAGCCTGTCCAGATGCTGAGCACCCGAGGAGGCGGTCCTTTCGGGTGCGGCGGTGCCGTAGCGCGCGCTGTGCACGGGCGGCATCTTGTGTTGGCTAATGGTCAGAGTCTTACTCAAAGGGTCATCCATACCCAATATTTTAGCGAAGGTTTCGCCTCTTCCAGGTGCCTTAGAGTGCCTGCTCACACGTGTAAGACCGCGCTGGGTGCACACGCGGGTCAGCGCGAATCAGCAAGAGTGAAAAATTGCATTGTGGATATGGCGCGATGAGCTGGAAAGTTCACCGTGCTTCTCTTTACACTTATACATAGGAGCATGAGTGTGCCGCCAGGTAAGCGGATGAACCCCGACGTTCACGGCACGCTAGCAGGTTGGTACGGTGCACACCCCGCACACAACAGCCATCCAAGGCGATGCGCACATGCTCAGCGTGATGATTCGCCCCTCGAAGACGCGGGTCGTCTATGCCGGGTGAGTCCCGGACGCGACGGATAAATTCACACTAATTGGAAGAGGCGTTTAACGTGCCAAATCTGCCAGAACATCTGGTGCCTGAGGAATTTGCCGGTAACGAATGGTTCGTTGAAGAACAGTACGAGCGTTACCAGAAGGACAAGAACCTCGTGGACCCTTCATGGTGGCCCATTTTTGAGACCATCGATAAGGCGCTGGGAGGCGCCGGTACCGCTAGTGCAGCTCCGGCTGCGGCACCCGCCGCACCTGCCGCTGCCCCCGCGGCTCCCGCTGCAACTCCCGCTCCCGCGGCACCGAAGCCTGCGGCTGCGCCTGCTGCCCCCACCCCTCCCGCTGCTACCAAGAAGGCTGAAACTGTGGAACCTGCTGAAGACAAGATTGTCCCCCTCCGCGGCCCTGCTAAGGCAGTCGTCACGACCATGGAAGAGTCGCTGACTGTCCCCACCGCAACCACCGTTCGTGCGGTCCCCGCAAAGCTGCTCATTGAGAACCGCACTGCCATCAACAAGTACCTGGCAAGCACCCGCGGCGGCAAGGTCTCCTTCACCCACATCATCGGTTACGCAGTAATTCGCGCAGTGGCAGCGATGCCTTCGATGAACGTCACCTACGGTGTGGATGAGAAGGGCAAGCCCGTTGCAATCCACAACGCGCACGTGAACTTTGGTCTGGCTATTGACCTGCCCCGCCCCGATGGTTCCCGTAACCTGGTCGTTCCGAACCTCAAGGGCGCTGAGAAGCTGAGCTTCCGCGAGTTCTGGGATGCGTACAACGACATCGTTAAGCGTGGCCGTAACGGCGCGCTGACCATTGAGGACTTCCGCGGCACCACTGTTTCGCTGACCAACCCCGGTGGTATCGGTACCGTCCACTCGGTGCCCCGCCTCTCCAAGGGCCAGGCAGCCATCATCGGTGTGGGTGCGCTGGAGTACCCGGCTGAGTTCCGCGGCCTGTCCGAGAAGCTCATCACCCAGCAGGGCCTGTCCAAGATCATCACCCTGACCAGCACCTACGACCACCGCGTCATTCAGGGTGCAGGTTCCGGTGAGTTCCTGAAGCTGGTTGAGCACTACCTGCTCGGCGGCGACGACTTCTACGACGCAATCTTCCGCGACCTGAAGGTTCCTTTCGAGCCGGTTCGTTGGGCACGCGACAACCACGTCGATGATGCTCAGGAAATTTCCAAGGTTGCACGTATCCAGCAGCTCATTCACGCGTACCGCGTGCACGGCCACCTGACCGCAGCAACCAACCCCGTTGGTTACAAGATGCGTTCGCACCCGGACCTGAAGCTGGAGAACTACGGCCTGACCCTGTGGGATCTGGACCGTGTCTACCCGACCGGTGGCTTCGGCGGTTCCGAGCGTCTGCCGTTGCGCACCATCCTGGAGCGCCTGCACGAGGCATACTCCGGCTCCCTGTCCGTTGAGTACATGTACTCTGAGGACCCCGAGGTTCGCGCATGGTTCCAGGAGCGCCTGGAGCGCGGCGTTGCTAAGCCCACCCGCGAGGAGCAGCTGCGTGTTCTCTCCAAGCTGGTTGAGGCTGAGGCATTCGAGAACTTCCTGCAGACCAAGTACCTGGGTCAGAAGCGCTTCTCCCTGGAGGGCGGCGAGTCCCTGATTCCGCTGCTGGACGCTGTTCTGGACAAGGCCGCTAACAACGACCTGAAGGGCGTTGCCATTGGTATGGCACACCGCGGTCGCCTGAACGTGCTGACCAACATTGCTGGTAAGTCCTACGCTCAGATTTTCCGTGAGTTCTCCGGCACCGCAGCACCCTACGAGGGTGGCTCCGGTGACGTGAAGTACCACCTCGGTACCGAGGGTGTCTTCACCTCCGATTCCGGTAAGCAGACCCAGGTGTACGTGGCTGCTAACCCCTCGCACCTTGAGGCTGCAAACACCGTGCTCGAGGGTATCGTCCGCGCTAAGCAGGACGTCTACAACGAGCAGGGCGTTGAGGGCCACCCGGTCCTGCCGATCCTGATTCACGGTGACGCAGCGTTCGCTGGCCAGGGCATCGTCATGGAGACCCTGCAGATGGCTGACCTGAAGGCGTACACCACCGGCGGCACCGTGCACGTTGTGGTGAACAACCAGATTGGCTTCACCACCCTGCCGAACGACGGCCGCACCGCAACCCACGCTACCGACATTGCGCGTATGACTAAGGCTCCGGTCTTCCACGTCAACGCTGATGACCCGGACGCAGTGGTTCGCGCCGCACGCCTGGCATTCGAGTACCGTGAGCGTTTCGGTCGCGACGTCGTCATTGACCTGATTTGCTACCGCCGCCGCGGTCACAACGAGGCTGACGATCCGTCGATGACCCAGCCGAAGATGTACCAGGATATTGACGTCCTGCCCTCGACCCGCACCCTGTACGCACAGGACCTGGTCGGTCGTGGCGATGTCTCTCAGGAAGAGGCAGACGAAGTTCTGGACTCCTACCACTCGAAGCTGGACGCTATCTTCGTCGAGACTCAGTCTTCGGCACCGGCTCCTGCTGGCGCGCACGTTTCCGGTCTGGAACTGCCCGCTTCCCAGCAGAACACCGAGGTCGTTCACTCCGGTAAGACTGCAATTTCCCGCGAGACTCTGCAGCACATCGCTGACGCGTTCGGTAAGGAGCCCGAGGGCTTCACCGTCCACAAGAAGCTGAAGAAGCTCATGGAGCAGCGCGTTGAGATGGGCCGCACCGGCAACGTGAACTGGGGTATGGGTGAACTGCTCGCCTTCGGTTCGCTGCTGATGGAGGGCACCGACGTTCGTATGAGCGGTCAGGATGTTCAGCGCGGTACCTTCGTTCAGCGTCACGCTGTTCTGCACGACCACATCACTGATGAAGAGTGGTCGCCGCTGGAGCACCTCTCTGAGAACCAGGGCAAGTTCCGTATCTACAACTCCTTCCTCTCTGAGTACGGCGTTCTCGGCTTCGAGTACGGCTACTCGGTGGAGCGCCCCGACTCGCTCGTGGTGTGGGAGGCTCAGTTCGGTGACTTCGCGAACGGCGCTCAGACCATCATTGACGAGTTCGTGTCCTCCTCCGAGCAGAAGTGGGGCCAGCGTTCCTCGCTGGTTATGCTGCTTCCTCACGGCTACGAGGGTCAGGGTCCTGACCACTCCTCGGCTCGTGTTGAGCGTTACCTGCAGCTGTGCGCTGAGAACAACATGACTGTTGCATGCCCCTCGACCCCGGCTTCGCACTTCCACCTGCTGCGCCGCCACGCTCAGCACCGTCCGTACAAGCCGCTCGTGGTGATCACCCCCAAGCAGCTGCTGCGTCTGAAGGCTGCTTCGTCCTCCGTCGAGGACTTCACCGAGGGTTCGTTCCAGCCGGTGATTGGCGATCGTTCGGGTATCAACCCGGCTCAGGTTGAGCGTCTGGTCTTCGTGTCCGGCCGTCTCTACTACGATCTGGAAGCAGAGCGCGAGCGCCGCGGCGACACCAAGACCGCCATTGTCTCGGTGGAGCAGCTGTACCCGCTGCCCGAGAGCGAGATCAAGGAGCAGCTGGCTCTGTACTCGAACGCTACCGACGTTGTGTGGGCTCAGGATGAGCCTGCTAACCAGGGTCAGTGGCCGTTCATGGCTCTGAACCTGCAGCCGCTGATCGACCGCCGTATGCGTCTTGCGTCCCGCCCCGCAGCTGCTTCCCCTGCTGCCGGTACCGGTAAGCTGCACGCCGCTGAGGCTGAGGCTCTGCTCAAGCAGGTCTTCGAAGGCTAAGGTCTTCCACGGCTAAACTGCTAAGGTTTTAGCTCTTCAAAACCCGTCTTCCCGTCAGATGTTTCTGGTGGGAAGACGGGTTTTTTAGTCTCGGATGCTTGCCGAAGAGGGTATTAAGTTCGAAAAGAGGCTCAAGAGCGCTTATCCTAGATATGAAGACTATTACTCACGTGCCTTGCCGCCTCTCACGGCGGGCGCATCCTGCTGAAGAAAGAATTCCGTGGAGCAACGCAATATTCGAATTGTGGCAGTCGGTGATGACCTGCTCGCCGGTGTTGGCGACCCCCGTACCCTGGGCTGGTTTGGTCGCGTTATGGCGCGCACCCCGCAGACCACTGCATCCATTGCGGCATATAACCTTGCCGCACCCAATGAAGGTAGCGAGCAGCTGAATGCACGCTGGTTCGAGGAGGCGCGCCGCCGCTTCGTTCCCGGTGCTGATAACCGCCTCATTATTGCTCCGTCGACCTTTGACATTGATTTGGGTCTGACTAGCGCTCGTTCGCGTTTGAACCTGGCGAACATTGTGGACATGGCGTCGCAGAACAATATTAAGGTTCTGGTTGTTGGTCCGCCGCCGACCCTGGACGCTGAGCGTAACCGCCGTATCGCTGACCTGTCGGCGGCGTATGCGGATGTGGTGACCCGCCGTAACCACGTGTACGTGGATACGTTCAACCCGCTGCTTCACCACGAGCAGTGGCGCAACGATCTTGCTGCGAATGATGGTCGTCCGGGTCAGTCCGGTTACGGTCTGATGGCGTGGCTGGTTCTGCACCGCGGCTGGTACAACTGGCTGAACATTCCTGAGCACGGCTAAGAGCCCGTTCCCCGGGCGGGACTGTGAGTTGAGGCGAAGAAAGTTCGTGTTTTTTAGCTCATATCCCGGTTCCAAGATGCAATCATGCCGTTTCTATGAAAAAATAGACGGCGTTGCCCTTATAGCGTGGAGCACCGGTTTCGGTGACCGCCTCTGCTAGGGCAGGTAATAGGGAGCGCGCACCGCGAAGGTGGGGCGTGCATCCATGAACACTATAAGGAGGCTCTGATGAGCAAGCGCGGTCGTAAGCGCAAGGACCGTCGTAAGGGCGGCGCAAACCACGGTAAGCGCCCCAACGCATAAGGTATCTTGCATACACTTTAAAACCCCGGCGTTTCGGATATTATTCGGACCCGGGGTTTTGCTTTACCCGCAGATGTTTGTGCACGTTCTGCGGAATAAAGAGAAGAATTCTACGTTATGGATGTGAACGCCTGGCGCGTTCTTGTAGAGGAGAAACATGGCTGAAACCAACACCGCGGCGGATACCCGCGAGCTGCGCGAACGTTTTACCGCGGACGCTATGCAGTATGTGGATCAGCTCTACGCTGCAGCCCTGCGGATGAGCCGCAACTCTGCCGATGCTGAAGACTTGGTGCAGGAAACCTATATGAAGGCTTTTGCTTCGTACCACCAGTTCACTGAGGGTACGAACCTGAAGGCGTGGCTGTACCGCATCCTGACGAATACGTACATCAATCTGTACCGTAAGCGTCAGCGTGAGCCGCAGCAGTCTCAGGGTGAGACGGTGGAGGATTGGCAGCTGGCTCAGGCCGGTGAGCATGATGCGGTGGGTCTGCGTTCTGCTGAGGCGGAGGCGCTGAGTGCCCTGCCGAATACGGAGGTTCGTGAGGCTCTGAATGAGCTGTCTGAGGATTTCCGCATGGTGGTGTACTACTCCGATGTGGAGGGGTTCGCGTACAAGGATATTGCGGAGATTCTGGATATCCCCATGGGCACGGTGATGTCTCGTCTGCATCGTGGCCGCCGGATTCTGCGTGAGAAGTTGCTCGATTATGCGCGTGAGAACGGCCTGCGCCCTTCGACTATCGCAATGGTAGAAGCGAAGGCTGAGGCGAAAGCTGCCGCGAAGGCGGGTGCTAAGGCGGGTGCTAAGGCTCAGCCGGCTAAGGCTACCAAGGGCACTAAGGCGGCCAAGGGCGTAAAGTCCCCGCCGGCGGGCTCTCGTTCCCAGGCGCCTGCGGATTCGTAGTTCCACTCTTCTCCACGTGAGCTAGCCCCCCATGAGGTTGAGGCAGCTCTCCCCTAACGCTTTATACCTTCCGTGTGAAAGGAACCCCGATGTCAAGCACAGACAAGAATTCTTCCGTCCCCGAGGCCCCTGTAGCCGCCGAAGCCCCCGCTGTCTCTGAAGCCCCCGCGGCTTCCGAGCCACTGGAGGATTGCGGCGGCCAGCCCTGCTCGTCGACCCTCAAGCACCTCTACGAGTTCCTCGATAGGGAGCTGAGCCCCGAGCAGCTGCGCACGATTCAGGCGCATCTGAATGCCTGCCCCGAGTGCGCGGATGTGAAGGACTTTGAGCTGATGGTGCGTGAGAAGATGCGTTCTTCGTGCGCTCAGCAGGCACCCGAGCAGTTAAAGGCTCGTCTGCTGCAGGATGTGCAGAAGTTCTGCGCCGAGGCAAAGCTCTAAGCTGCCCCAAGCTGTTGCCTCGCTGAGGGACAGAAAACTGACGATGAGGGAAGGCGGTGTACCGATTACGGTGCGCCGCCTTCCCGCGTATTAGTTGGTTCGCGCTGTCTGTCTCAGCGCGGCAGCCCTCAGCGGCTCGCAAACCCTCAACCGGTAGAATAGGGGTAGACGTCAACCGGCGCAGCCTCTCTGATTCTGCGCCTTGCCCATGATTTGAACCAGAAGAGGATGTATGAGCGACGCAGCAGTGCAGCTTTCCCCCGGTGATTGGCCCGCTCCCCTGGCACCCGCCTCCAGCGAAGCAGCTGGCAAGAACGCGTTGGTGCATATTCCGGGTTCTAAGTCGCTCACAAACCGTTATCTTCTGCTTGCTGCTCTGGCTGATTCTCCCTCGTATTTGCGTGCGCCTCTGCATTCGCGCGATTCGGCGCTGATGATTGAGGCGCTGCGTCAGCTGGGTGCGGGTATTGAGCTGGTGCCGACCGATTCGCCGTTCGGCCCGGATATTAGGGTCACTCCCCTGAGCTTTGTGGAAGCGCATTCCGCACAGGCGCAGTCCGATTCCGCTCAGGCACGCGCGGTTTCGATTGAGTGCGGTCTTGCCGGTACCGTGATGCGTTTTGTGCCCGCCCTGGCGGCACTGCTGCCGGGTGAGTTCGCTTTTGACGGTGACCCGCACGCCCGTCAGCGTCCGATGGGTCCTGTTCTGGAGGGTCTGCGTCAGCTGGGTGTGCGGGTGGAGTGTGAGCAGGGCGAGAACGCTCTGCCCTTCGTGCTGCGCTCCCCCGGTCTGGCGAGCGCGGAGGGTGTCTCTGAGGCGCCCGTGGTTCGTATTGATGCTTCGGCCTCGTCTCAGTTCGTTTCGGCGCTGTTGCTGATGGCGCCTCGCCTGCCGCAGGGTATGGTGCTGGTGCACGAGGGCTCTTCGGTGCCGTCTATCCCGCACATTCAGATGACCGTGGAGGCGCTGCGCCAGATGGGTATTCGGGTGCAGGAGCACTACCCGAGCCAAAGCAACGAAGCAGAGGGTGGCGAGTACCGTTGGACGGTTCACCCCGGTTCCTTCCCCGGCTTTGAGATGACCATTGAGCCGGACCTGTCGAATGCCGGTCCGTTCCTTGCCGCCGCCGTGGTCACCGGCGAGTCGGTGGCTATTCCTCACTGGCCGGCACCCGCGGCTGACTCATCGGCGGGTACGACCCAGGTGGGCGATATGTGGCGTGAACTTCTGCCCGCGCTGGGTGCCCGGGTGAGCTACGCTGAGGGACAATTGACCGTGACCGGTCCGGCGCAGCTTCCCGAGGGCGATTTCTCCTTTGACCTGTCTGCCGGTGGCGAGCTGGCGCCGACCATGGCGGCTGCCTGCGCTTTTGTGAAGGGCCGCGTTGAGCTGACCGGTATTGCGCATCTGCGCGGTCATGAGACGGACCGCCTCGCCGCGCTCGCCGCTGAGATTAACCGCCTGGGAGGCAGCGCCCACGACACCGCCGATTCGCTGGTGCTTGAGGCGCCCATCCCCGCTGCCGCTGAGGCTGCGCAGGTTCTGGCGCACACCTACGACGATCACCGTATGGCGACCTTCGCGGCGATTATTGGTCTGCGCCGTCCCAATGTGGTGGTGCAGAACGTTGCCACCGTGGCTAAGACCATGCCCGAATTTACCGCAATGTGGGAGGACATGCTGGCGCAATGGCAGGCCGGCGCTTCCACAGTTACCGCCGACCAGGAGGTCTTCTAAATGGGTTCTTCCCGCATGAACGTGCGCGATTTCTCCGAATGGGATGAGTCGGATGTGCGCGTGCGCCCGAACAAGAAGGGCTCCCGACCCCGCACGAAGGACCGCCCGACCTTCAAAGAAGCGATTCGTGGCAGGGTCATTACGGTGGACCGCGGCCGCTGGTCGGTCGTAGTTGATGAGGGTACCGAGAAGGAGCGTACCCTCATTGCGGCGCGCGCTAAGGAGCTGCGCCGTACCGCGATTGTGACCGGCGACTTTGTAGACCTGGTGGGTGACACCTCCGGCGCGAAGGATACCCTGGCGCGCATTGTGCGTCTGGGCGAGCGCACCTCGATTCTGCGCCGTAGCGCCGACGACACCGACCCGTCGGAGCGCGTGGTCGTGGCGAATGCACAGCAGCTGGTGATTGTGGTTGCAGCGGCGAACCCGGAGCCGCGTACTGGCTTCATTGATCGTGCCGTGGTGGCGGCGTTTGACGCCGGGATTGAGCCGATTCTGTGCATTACGAAGACCGATGTGCGGTACCCGCAGAACCTGCTGGATTACTATGCGGCGAGCGGTTTGAAGATTGTACTGTCCTCCTCTTCGGATGGTTTGGCGCCGAGCCAGGAGGGTGCTGCCGGTTTGGAGTCGGCACCGGTTCAGGAGCTTCTGAAGGAGCTGCTGGGTCAGGTGTCGGTGCTTCTGGGCCATTCGGGTGTGGGCAAGTCGACCCTGGTGAATGCGCTGACCGGCTCCGAGCGTGTAACCGGCCATGTGAATGCGGTGACGGGCCGTGGCCGTCATACTTCCTCGTCGGCGTTGGCGTTGCGTCCGGTGAATGCGAATGGCGACCCGATGGAGCCGGGCACCTGGATTATTGATACTCCGGGTATTCGTTCTTTCGGTCTGGCGCATGTGCCGCCGGAGACCGTCGTGGAGGCGTTCGTGGATTTGGCGCCCGGTGCGGCGGATTGCCCGAAGGCGTGTACTCACGCGGCGCAGGCTCCCGAGTGCGGTCTGGAGGCGTACGTGGCTGCCGGTCATGCCGGTGAGAGCGGTCCCGCCCGCCTGGAGTCCTTGCGTAAGCTGCTGCTGTTGACTCCTGAAGAGGGCGATTCGGAGAAGGAGCTGGGCGCTCTCGTCTAGGTTCTCTCCCCTGCGCTACACACAGCACTACACACACATTTGCTGACTACATCACCGATTCCTGAAGAAGAGCATTACTATGAGCCGTCCCCAGCAGTACACCGACGATTTGCGTCTTGCGCATATTCTTGCCGATAGCGTCGATCGTGTGAGCGCCATGCGTTTTCGTGACCGCCCGGTCTTCTCCCCCGCTTCCGAGGTGGTAGAGCCCGCCGAGGCGGCACCCGCTGCGGCACCGTTGGCACCGTGGCAGCAGGCGGCTCAGCAGCCCGTGGAGCCGCAGACACCGGTGCAGGAGCCTGACGATTACGCCTCGGGTGTGGCTCAGGAAGTCGAGGAGCTTCTGCGCGCGCAGCTCTCGCGTGTGCGTACTCGTGACGGTATTGCCGGTGCGCATGCCGGCTATAACGGTCAGGCGTCGCGCCAGTGGGTAATTGCGCCGATTGCTGAGCTGGATAATTTTCGCCGCGGCGTGCCGGTGTGGGCGACTCTGATTGCTTTGCTGAATCAGGGTGAGCCGGTGGTGGGTGTGGTGTCTGCACCCGCGCTGGGTCGCCGCTGGTGGGCTGCTCGCGGTTCGGGCGCGTACACGGGTAAGTCCTTGGCGCAGGCTACTCGTCTTGAGGTGTCTTCGTTGACTCAGCTGGATCAGCTCTCTGCCGCGTACACCGACCTCTCCTCTTGGAAGGCAACCTCTGGAGGCGCTGTGGACCGCTCTGGCGAGCTTGTACGGCTTCTGGGTCGCGTGGGTCGTTCCCGTGCGTACGGTTCGTTCTGGGCGGCGTGTATGCTCGCTGAGGGTGCCGTAGACACCGTCGTGGACGCATCCCTGTCGTTCTACGAGGTGGCGGCGCTACTGCCGCTGATTCGCGAGGCTGGCGGCGTCGCCTCCACCCTGGAGGGCGATTTGCCCGAGCACGCGGGCATTTCAGTCGCCGGTGTGCACCCGGTGTCCCTGGTAGCAAGTAATACGGCGGCGGTCCAGCAGCAGGTGCTGGAGGCGCTCGCACCCCAACCCTAGTCTGCACTCCCCTCCCCGGTGACGGTGACAATATAGCGAGGCGGCGGCTTTCCGGTCAGTGGAAAGCCGCCGCCTCGCTATTATCGCTTTGAGAGCACGTATTGCCTGTTTTAGGACAGCATCGTGAGGGTGCCGAGCAGACCCAGCAGGCTCAGACCCGAGATGATGTATGCCAGAATGTTGAAGGTCGTCATCTTCGAGGTGTACTTGGTGGTGTGACCGGCGTTCACCTTCGCCGAGTAGATGGCGAGCCAAATCGAGACGCCCACCGGGATCAGACCCACGAGCAGTAGCGCAATCACCATGATGTTGGGGCTCAGGCTCAGGCTGGAGCTATACGTAGAGCTGTAACCGCTGGAGCTACCCCTTGCCTCAGTGCGGAGCGCCGCGACCTGAATCCACGCGTAGAGGGTCAGTGCCAGGGCGCCCAGGGAGGCGCCGAACGCGCCGATGGAGTAGAAGTAGCCGGGGCCGCGGAAGTCGCCGGTGGTCTCACCGTAGGGGCGGCGGTGCTCAGCCGGAACCCGGTAGGTGTCCGGGATGCGCTGGTAGCTGTCGTCGCGGTCGCGCACGTTAGCGGGTGCCACGCCCAGGGCGGGGCCAGCGGGTGCTGCGCCGAGCGGAGCGCCGGGTGCTACACCTGCAGGTACCGGCTGCGGGGAGTTTGCGTTGTTCTGCTCCGGGAAGGAGGGGGCGGGAATCTGGTTTTCCATGGTGTGTCCTTGAGTGGTCGTCATAGCGACTGTGTAGCTACCGCGTCGTAGCGGTGGCGTCCCTATGACCGGCTATTCTGTGGCTCGTTTGGTGGCTCTGTGGTTGCTCTCGAATGTTGCCGGTGAGATTGAATGAACAATAACGCCGAACAACGATATCTACCCTTCGATACTACGCCATAGGGTGCGTTTTCGCCTTCTCTGATGACGTTCTCATTACAATGCGGTCACCTGAGCACCCTCGGGCACGCCGGTACACCCCAGAGCAGACCGACAATTGGGCATAAAAATACCCGGCAGGTGACGCCGTGGGGCGTCCTGCCGGGTGGTAGAAACCTACCGCGGTTCTTCCTCTTAGAAACTTCTAAGCGATGTTTTACACACTAGGTCCTTTAGGGGGTCCCTTAGGGAACTTTGAATCACTCTCAAGCGTCCTTCTGGCTGCAAAAGTGACCAAAAGACCTCCTAAAATTGCACTTAGAATTGATACTGGATTAAAGAACTCCCCGTCTCTGGCAAATGAGATAATCACCCAGAGCACCGGAACAATAGTGAGAAAAAATCCTAGTGTAAATATATTCTTCGTACGCATTGGACCTCTCCCAGGTTAAAGAGTGAGAGTGCAGGACACTGCTGCAACAGCTAGCGCAGCGGCAATTACTGCCGGACCTCCAAGGGCTTTTCCAAAACCACCAACAAATGCTGGCCCTAAAGCTCTTGCAATCGTGGAAGCAGCTAGCCCTCAATTCCAAGCAGAAATTGCGGTTGTGTTTGTATTCCCACGTCACATAGTGACGTATCTTACGTTATTACTCAGCAGTCTATCAGAGAGTCTCCTCAGATGAAACACGTAAATTTACATTACATGAAAAATATGCTTCTTCTGTCATACACACTCTCAGTGGCGGGTCCGCTGCCGCATCTCATCGCGCGGTCGAGGCCCATGATGGTGGCCACCACGCCGTCGATCTTCTCGGTGGATTTTTCTTTGTCGGGTTTGATGTTCCCGGCAGGGTCGGTGCGGATGAAGATGTTGTCCATCTAAACCTGTCGACGCCAGCCCATACTTTTTGACGTTAGCCCAAACCTTTTGACGCCCAACCCACGAGCACGCTGGTACACCCCAGAACAGACCGACAATACAGACCCGACATTTGGGCATAAATACCCGGCAGGTGACGCCGTGAGGCGTCCTGCCGGGTGGTAGAAACCTACCGCGGTTCTTCCTCTGGATTGGAACCGATAATCACCGCCGCACCCCATACGGGATAGCGGACGGCTGGGAGATCGTGGAGATGCGGGGAATCGAACCCCGGTCCGATGTGGCGTCGATGGGGCTTCTCCGTGCGCAGTTTATGCGAACGCTACTTTTCGGCTCCGGTACTTGCATAAACACATATACCGACGAACCTAGTCACGTAAAAGTCCCGCCAGCCCCCGCAACAAGGGCTAGCAGCAGTGGCCTTTTAAGTCGATGCCGGTAACTGAGCCAAAGGCATGCTCAGGCCGACAGACGGCAACTCGCGCTTAGGCAGCGAGTGCGAAGTCAGTGCGCTTAGATTCTGCACTTAATTTTTTGCAGAGGGCGTTAACGAGATAACCCTGCATCCTCGGCACGCTTCACCCATCTCAACTCACATCGTCGAAACCGATCATCCCCCTATGCTTTTATCAAAAAGCCCACCGTCTTCTGAAAGTTTTCCTCAACATACCTTGATGCCGCGGTGCCATTCAAACACGGTAGAGATTCAGTATATCGGAGGTGTTTAACGGTGTGCAAGTCCCCCACCCACGCAGGTACACCCCTCCGCTAGAGGCGAATAAAGCGAACACACCCGCGCGGCATCAACACCGTAGCCTGACACAGCGCATAAAAAACAGGGTGAGGCACCCCAGATCATCTGGGAGCCTCACCCCGTTCGCGTACCGCACTAGGCGGTCAAAATTAGGCAGTCAAAATTAGGCGACTAAACCTTAGTGGCGCGCAGGAACAGTCATGCGGTTGTTCGGGTTGTCACCAATCTGGCAGACCACGTTACCGTGACCGTCATCGGTACCAACCTCAAGGCACTTCTCAGTAGTCTGGAAGAAAGAAATGTATACGAAAAGCATGGAAATCGAAATCAGGACGGACACCGCACCGGTGATAATACCGGTCAGCGCGAATGCCTTACCCGCGCCAACGTCCTTAGTCTTCTTCAGGGATAGCGCGCCCAGAATGATTGCGGCAATACCCAGCAGAATACCAAACACGACGAAGCCGGTCAGCACAGCCGCAATACCGAGAATCATCGCCGCCAGCGCCATGCCGGGAGCCTTCTTCGTCACGGGAGCCGCATACGGGTAACCCGCGGGCTGGCCGTAACCGTAAGCATCCTGCTGAGGTTGCTGCTGGTAAGAGTTCTGCTGGTAGTTGTAGTCAGCGGGCTGAGCCTGGTAGGAGGCGTCCTGACCGTAACCGTACTGGTTCTGCTGAGCGGGCTGAGCCTGGTAGGAAGCGTCCTGACCGTAGCCGTACTGCTGCTGAGCGGGCTGAGCCTGACCGTAGGTGTTCTGAGCCGAAACGCCCTGGGCAGAGGCACCCTGTGCAGAGGAGCCCTGAACGGCGTTCTGGCCGTAAGCATTCTGAGAAGAGGACTGCGCACCGAACTGACCGTACTGGTTCTGCTGAGCGGTGTTCTGCTGAGTCTGGCCGTAACTGTTCTGAGCGGATGCGTTCTGACCGTAATCCTGGCCGTAAGTGTTCTGCGCTGCAGGAGCCTGGCCGTAATCCTGACCGTACGAGCTCTGGGCGGAAGAATTAGGCTGCTGAGCAGCGTAGGGGTTCTGCGCGTTCCCCTGGTTGTTTCCGTAGTTATTCTCAGACATCCGTCGTTCTTTCCTTCACAGTTGCAGCGAACAATTTATACTCGCCCAACGCACCATTGCGCGCTGAGTTCGGTTCCATTATATAAATAAGCCGTCATCTGGGTCATCTGTGAAGTCCAAGATTTCAGATTCAGCCCCCAGAATCCACCAATCGGGCAGATTCAGCGCCGAAAAAGAGCAAGGGACCGAATAGTTCAACACTATTCGGTCCCTCAACGTTTCGAAAACTCAACGCGACTTAGCGGCGGACAGCCTTATATTCCTTAGGGCTCATGGTCATAGTCTCGCCATGAATGGTGCACACGTAGTTACCGCTCGAATCCGGCTCGGCATTCTCAGCGCACTCGCTGAGCATACCAATGCCGATCAAACCCAGAACCAGCACAACAACAGCAACAATCATGCCCAGCGCACCGGTGACAATACCACCAATCGCCATGCCCTTACCGGAGGCGGTACCATTCTTCACCTTCACCAGGGCAACAATACCCAGAATCACGCCAACCAGACCCAGCACGCCACCGAAAATCAGCCAGCCAGTCAGCAGACCAATAATACCCAGAATCAGCGAAGCAATCGCCAGCGCCGAGCTCGGGGTCGGCTGGTAGCCGGGGTAGCCGCCCTGCATGTTGTATGCCGGCGCCTGCTGCGGTGCGGGAATGAACTCGCCCGGGTTCTGCTGGTAGTTCGGGTTCTCAGACATGTGTCTCCTCATAAAGTATGGTGCTCGCGGTACGCCACGAATTTCCAACCATTATACGCGAGAAACCGCGCCCAGACCCCAGCTAGACAGGGACTGGCCAGATAGGGACCGGCCGCCGTTGCCTCAGCCCTAGCCGAGGTTGCGGTAACGCATCGCGCGGCGCGCCTCCAGGTCATCCTGACGCTCACGCAAAGCCTGGCGCTTATCGTACTCACGCTTACCGGTCGCCAGGGCAATCTCAACCTTCGCACGACCATTCGAGAAGTACAGCTTCAACGGAACCACCGTGTAACCGGTCTCCTTCAGCTTCTGCGCCAACTTATTAATCTCAGAACGATGCAGCAGCAGCTTACGGCGACGACGAGCCGCATGGTTCGTCCACGTACCGTAACCGTACTCCGCAATATGAATACCCTCGAGCCACAACTCGTTATCGGTCACCTGGCAGAAACCATCCACAATGGACGCCCCACCATCACGCAGAGACTTCACCTCAGTACCCAGCAGAACAATACCCGCCTCATAGGTATCCACAATGTTGTAGTTGTGGCGAGCCTTCTTATTCTGGGCAATAATCGCGTTATTCGGGTCCTTCTTCGCGTCTTTCTTCTTTTTCTGAGCCATCACTCAATCCTTACACGTCTTAGCTCTCTTCAACCGCGCGCCCCGAAGCACGCCAGCGAATACCAGCATCAATAAAGGCGTTCAAACCGCCATCCAAAACATTAGAGGTATTACCCTCCTCATAGCCGGTACGCAGATCCTTCACCATCTGGTACGGATGCAGAACATAGGAGCGCATCTGATCACCCCAGCTTGCCTTAATGTCACCAGCAAGCTCCTTCTTCTTCGCATCCTCCTGCTCCTTACGCAACAGCAACAGGCGAGACTGCAGCACGCGCAAAGCCGCCGCACGGTTCTGCAACTGAGACTTCTCATTCTGCATCGACACCACAATACCGGTCGGCAAGTGAGTCATACGCACCGCCGAATCCGTCGTATTCACCGACTGACCACCCGGGCCCGAAGAGCGGAACACATCCACCTTAATCTCAGACTCGGGAATCTCAATAGCATCCGTCTGCTCAATCAGAGGAATCACCTCAACCGCCGCGAACGACGTCTGGCGGCGGCCCTGATTATCGAACGGCGAAATACGCACCAGGCGGTGAGTACCCGCCTCCACCGACAGGCGACCAAAAGCGTACGGCGCATTCACCTCAAAGGTCACCGACTTCAGGCCGGCCTCCTCAGCGTAGGAGGTGTCCAGAACCTTCGTCGGGTAGCCGTTCTTCTCCGCCCAACGCAGGTACATGCGCAGCAGCATCTCCGCGAAATCAGCAGCATCCACGCCGCCGGCGCCCGAACGGATCGTCACCACAGCCTCACGCTGATCGTACTCACCCGAGAGCAACACCAGCACCTCAAGCTCTTCCAGCTTGGCGCGGATTTCAGCGCACTCGCGTTCAGCATCAGCGAGCAGCTCGGCGGCAGTCTCCTCATCCTCCGCTTCGGCAAGCTCCACCATCACCTCAACATCATCAATGCGAGAAGACAGCGAGCGCAGACGATTCAGCTCCGACTGCTTATACGACAGTGCGCTCGTGACCTTCTGCGCATTCTCCACGTCATCCCACAAATCGGGTGCGGCAGCCTGCGCAGACAGGTCCTCAATGGCGCGCTCAATCCCCTCAATATCGCTCACAGCAGCAATAGAGGTGAAAATCGCGCGAAGCTCTTTAATCTCAGCAGAAAAGTCGAAGGATGCCATAGCTTTTAACACTATCGCGAAACTGCCAGAAAGTCCCGCCGTTACAGCCCGCAACAGCCCACAGCGCAGAAGGACAGGGTGGTTAGAGGGCAGAAGCCGCGGAACGAAGATGTAAAAGAATGCAAAACGAGGGCGCATCCGCTAGCCGTTACACTACCTTGCGGATGCACCCTCGCAGTCTATGGGGCTCACAACGCACCAATAAGAGAGTGAGCCGATACGCCCGTGCGCCGTTATACCCGTGCGCCGTTGATGGACGCACTAATCGGTGGACGGGCCCTGGCTCGTCTTCAAACGCGACGAACCATGAGCGGTCACCTCAATACCATCAGGCACCAGAATCGACAGCAGCGGCGGACGAATACGAGCCGACAGGTACACGTGCACGCTCTGATCAGAATCCACGGACACATTCTCCAGACGCAACGCCTGAAAATCCTGCCCCGGCTGAACCTCAGCCAAGTACGCACTCGCATACTCCCACGCCGCCGAACCACTCGCCTCATCCGGAGTGCGCATCGTGCGGGTAATCGAGTTCGCCTGAGCGTCCGCCACATCCTGCAGATGCTGAGTCTGCAGATACGCGCCCGTAATCGCCACAGTCACCGAACCGATGAGCAACAGCAACGCCAGCATGCCCACAATCAGCGGGGCAATGCTGCCCTCTTCCGGGTCAGAGGCGAGCGGGTCTGAGGCGAGCGCCCGGCTCTGCGCACGGGCACGAATCTTCATGTTGGCACGAGCCAGCAAACCATTAGGAATCAGCATGACCAGACCCCCAACTCGTCGCATGAGAACTCACCGGAATCACGCCGCCACCCATAAACGAAGGCAGCAGCGGCAAACGCGCCTGAACCGTCACCGTGGCGTACGCCTTCGTACCCGAGACGCACTCCCCCGACGCACAGCTCAACGACACGCTCACATCGGAGGGCTCAACCCCGTAATCGGCGGCAGCATGCACCGCCAGACGCTGAGCCAAATCCGGGCCCACCGACGAATCCTGCGGCTGCTCCTGCACGTACAGCACCACCTGGGCGCTCGCCGCATGAGCCGCCATCACCGAAGACTGCAAGCTAAAAATCGTCAGAATGCCGTAGAGCACCGGGATGAGCAGAGTAATACCCAAACCCAGGAACTCCACAATGGCACTCCCCTCTTCGGGGCTGTGCTGGCTAGTAAGACGCCGGTCAGACCGGCTCCTCAGGTGTTCCTTCACGCGCTGCCGAAGCGAAAAGCCACTAATCACCGGAACGATGCTCCGCATAAATCGCATGCCCCTTCACCTCAATAGAATCCGGAAAACCCCACGGACCCAGCACCGGCAACGGAGACTTCACCGTCACCTCTAAAGTGCGCACACCCGTAGAATCACTACTCTGACGGTACGAAATATTCTCAGCGTACGAAGACGGAAGAGCCCCCTCAATCAGCTGACGGGTACGCTCCATGCCCTCCTGCGGAGTGCGGTCACGCATCGTACCGTAACGTGCCCCAGCCGCCGCAGCATCCACCAACATGGTTCGTGCATACAGGGCGAAAGAAACCTGCAGAATCGCCATGGTCAGCAACACCAACAGGGCACCGACCATGACGAATTCCGTGCTGGCGTCACCGCGCTCGCTATCCTCCACAGAATGTTCCGCGGAGGAGAGCTCAGCGGCAGTCAGCTCAGAAGCGATGCGGGACTTACGCATTACTGGTGAACCAGAGCAATCGCGTCGTTGAACATCTTGGTCAGAGCCGGCTGAGCAATCGCCAGGATAGCGGCAACCAGCACGGCGCTCATCATGGTGATCATGACCCAACCGGGCACGTCACCGCGCTCGGGGTCATCCTGCTTGTTCTTCAGGCGCAGAGCCAGCACGGATGCGACAGCCAGGGCAATCAGCACGGTGAGGGTGGTGCGGAAACGACGGAACATGATTTTCTCCTTCTATCAAAGGGTGTAGTGTGTGGTTGGTGCGGCGCACCGGGCAATCAGCCCAGCCCACCGCGGCGCGGCCGGTACGGTGTGTACCCGCCGCAAAATCTAAAAGTTCAAACGCATAAGCGACAGGCCAGGGAAGACCGCAAAAATGACGGTCAGCGGCAGGATGAAACACCACCGGGGCGAGCATCGCAATCTCCTTCTTACCGGCTGTTTCCATCAGCTCACGCTTAGCGTTATCGCGCACATCCTGAGCCTGCGCACGCAACACATCAGCCAGAGGGGTACCGCGCTCAATCGCAACAGCAATACCCTCAACGAAGCGGCTCAACGCCGGAACGCGAGTACGCTCCGCAAACTCCTGCAGCGCACTCAAGAGCGAAACGCCGGTGCGGGTCTGCGCCAAAATCTCAGAAAACTCACGAGCCAACTCGCCGCGAGAAGTCAAACAGATACGCTCCAAAGCCGCCAACGCCGACTCACCCGCCGTCACCGACAGCGCCATCATCTCCGCCAGCGCCGGGAACTCAGCGACCAGCTGCTTCTCACGCTTAGTTACCGCCTCACCCAGCCACCAGTCACGCGCCAGAAAGCCGCTCAAACCGCTCACCAGCACCAGCACAAGAGCCACCAGAATGGAGAAACGCTCCTGCACCACGCCGATGACAGTCAGAGCACTCATGACGGTCACACCGGCAAGAGCCCACAGCAGCTGCTCAGCACGAAACGCACTCACGCTCTGCGAAGAGCCAGCACGGCGCAGACGCTCCTGCACCGAACTATCACTCAGCGACGAGCCGCTCAACGACGAAGACAACGAACGCAGAAGCGGCGCGCAGAACGCCGAAATCGCCTCCAGCAGGCTCGGCTCGCGGCGCTCCTGCTCCTTCAAAAGCGACTCACGCAGAGTCTCACCGCGTAGCTGCGACGCCACACGATCCGAGAACGAAATACTGCGAGTATTCAGCACCGACGAAAGAATCAGCCCCATGCCGGCCGCCAACAGCAGACCAAAAATCAGAGGCAGGTTCATCCGAAAACCCTCCGTTCACGCGGCAACTCACCAATACGCAGCATCAAACGGTACGCCGCCAAAGAAATAGCGGCACCGGCAATCATCAGCATCGCACCGGCAAACGAGTTATAAACCATGCGCGCGGCAGGCTGAGTCGCCATCAGGCACAGCACAAACCAGGGCGCCACGCAGGAGAGGCGAGCCGCATTCACAGTCCACGACTGACGCGCCAGAAGCTCTGAACGGGTACGCGCATTCTCACGCAGAAATCACTCAGCGTACCCAGCAGCTTACCCAGGTCCGAACCGCCCACCTCGCGGGCAATCTTCAAAGCCTCAATAATGGTGTCCGCCACAGGGTCAGAGAGGTACTCCTTCAAACGGTTCAGCGACGGCACAAACTCACCCGACGCACGGTAATCACGCGAAAAATGAGCGAAAGCATCACGCAGCTCTTCCGGGCCGCGGTACGAGAGCTGAATCAACGCCTCCGGCAGGGACAAACCCGCACGAATCGCCGAACGCAGGTGATCCACCGCATCCGGCCACAACTGCCAAATACGGGCATCCGCCGCGCGAGCACGATGATTCACAACCACGTGAGGCGCCACGAAACCACCAATCAGGCCCAGCAGACCCAGCGGCAAAAGCTGAGTAAGCATCAGCAACAGAACCGAGGCGCTCACACCGCTGGCAACGCTCACCCACATGAACGTGCGAGGAGTCAGCGAATGCATACCCGCCTTACGCAGCGCCACAACCAGCGCCGGGTCGTTACTCGGCTTCGGCGGCTTGCCATTATCAGGAAAGCAAGAAAGATAAATCAGGCAGACGCCCAACCCCAAAATCAGGCTCAGAAACAGAGGCATTACTGACCCGCCTTCGCCGCCGCCAGCACCTGCTCGGGGCGGTGACCAGCACGAATCCAACGGTCAGGGTTCGGCAGCTCCAACGCCACGCACACCATCCGACCGTCACGACGCACAAACAGCGGAGACATCTCAATCACGCCGTCCTCAACGCGGCCGCCCAGCATGCTGATCTCTTCAACCTGACGCTGACCGCGCGAATCGCGACCGCAATGCACCACAATGTCAAAGCAGGACGCCACGGTCGGCACTACGAACGCCGAGGAAATATTCTCGCCCGCAAGCAGTGGCAGGGTACAAATCTTGGTTACCGCATCACGTGCCGAGTTCGCGTGAATCGTGCACATACCCGGCAGACCCGCGTTGAGCGCAATGAGCATATCCAGGGATTCCGCCTCACGCACCTCACCAATGAGGATGCGGTCCGGGCGCATACGCAGAGCCTCCTTGACCAGGCGGCGCAGCTCAATCGCGCCGGTGCCCTCAAGGTTCGGCTGGCGGCACTGCAGACCCACCACATCGCGGAGCGGAACCGCGAGCTCAAATTTCTTCGCACGTAATCACGCGCTCACGCGGCGGAATAGATGCCGACAGGCAGTTCAGCATCGTGGTCTTACCCGCCTGGGTTGCACCCGACACAAGGATGTTCATGCCGCTCTCCACCGCCGCGTGCAGCAGGGATGCCGCGCCGGCACTCAGCGAGTTCATGCGCACCAGGTCGGGCAGGCGGCGGGCACGCACCACGAACTTACGGATGTTAATGCTCGTGTGCCTGCGAGTAATATCCGGAATCACCGCGTGCAAGCGGGAGCCGTCCGGCAGGGACGCGTCAACAAACGGAGAGGAAAGGTCCACACGGCGACCAGAAGGCTTGAGCATGCGCTCCAGCAGACTATTGATTGCCTCGGCGCTCAGGTGCAGACCGGTCAATTCGCTTTCGCCGTTGCGGGCGATAAAGATTTCATCGGGAGAGTTGATCCAGATTTCTTCAACGCTCTCATCATCGAGGAACGGCTGAATCACGCCGAAGCCGCAGATTTCATCGTGCAGGCGCTGAATCACGGATTCACGGTCACCCAAATCCGGCAGGGAAATGCGGGTGCGCCGTTGTTCGTAATCGGTCAGGTACTCGTCAATGAGCCCGCGAACGGCGTGCTGGTCCTCGTGCGGGTCCAGGCTGCGGTGGCGCATTGCCTCACGGATATTTTCTTCGAGCAGAGTTAGATGCTCCGCCCGGGTATCCAGTACGGTGTTCTCCATTGAAATGATCCGATGCTGTGTGTGGTGTGGTTGTGTGGAATACGGTGAATCATTGATACATCAATGCCATCATCACCCTACCCTCAGCGCATCAAATTTATCAAAATGTAATAAAATACCTCTTAATATTTACGAGTATAGTATTTGAGTATTTTTGATGCACAGAATTGCACACACTGTTACCCAACGTGCACTAAAACCCAAAATGCCTAGTCAGCTGTGACTCGCAGAACAGTGGTGCGTGCACCCCTCAAACCGCCTACCACTGCTCACCGCTATATTGCACTCGGTGCACACGTAACATTTCGTCTTAAACCCCCGCAGCCGCCCCGTCCATTCCCCCCCCCCGCTAAAACGCTAGAACCCTATCCAGCCCAGCAACTTCTCGGGCACAACTTTCGGGCACAGCAAAGGGGCGTGCACTCCCCCATCGGGAATACACGCCCCATCACCAGCAATCATCTAGCGGTTAGTCGCCGCCACGAATCACCTTCACGGCTTCCTTAATCGGACCGTCAAAACGCAGATTACCGTGCTCCAGCACCACGCCGCGGTCACAAATCTTAGACACCAAATCCAGGTCATGGCTCACCACGGCAAGAGTCTTACCGGCAGAGCACAGCTCCTGAATCTTCGCAATACACTTCTTCTGGAACGGCTCATCGCCCACCGCAAGAATCTCATCCACCAGGAAGATATCCGGGTTCGTATGAACCGCAACCGAGAACGCCAGACGCAGGTACATACCCGAAGAGTAGAACTTCACCTCGGTATCGATAAAGTCGTGAATCTCAGCGAAATCCACAATCGAATCGAAGGAAGCCTCAATCTCTTCCTTGGTCATACCCAAGATCGCGCCGTTGAGGTACACGTTATCGCGACCGGTCAGATCCGGGTGGAAACCAGCGCCCACCTCAATCAGACCCGCAATATTGCCGCGAGTAAGAACCTCACCCCCATCGGCACGCATCACGCCAGAAATCATCTTCAGCAGCGTGGACTTACCCGAGCCGTTCAGACCCAGAAGAGCCACACGCTCACCCTGACGAATGTCCAGGCTCACGCCGTTGAGCGCATTGAACTTCTCCGAAAGATCACCCTTGCGGCCCTTAATCAGCCACACAAAAGCTTCCTTCATCGAACGGGTGTGGCGCAGAACGAAGCGCTTCACCAAGTTCTCCACGTGAATCACCACGGGAGCGTCCGGGCTCACCAGCGGGAACTCAAGCTTCTTAATATCCACAGAATCAGAGCTCCTGGGCGAAGTTGCCCTCAAACTTACGGAAGAGCAAATCACCAATCAAAACGGTCAGCAGAGAAATACCAATGGCAATCGGAGTCCAGAAGCTGAAGAGATGCGGAACCACCTGCGAAGCAGGAAGCGCCAAATCCTCAGGACGGAGCGTCGGATGCCAGAAGCCATAGTGGAACAGCTCCACCGCAACGGTCAGCGGGTTAATCATGAACACATTGAACACCCACGGGTACAGGGTGTCACGCACCATGGTCCAGGAGTACAGCACCGGCGAGAACCAGGTAGCCACCATCAGCAGCATGTCCACAATGTTCTCCGAATCGCGGAAGAACACGTTAGCCACACCGAAAATCAGACCCAGACCGTAAGACAGCAGCATCACAATGAGCATGCCCGCCAGAATCGACCCAAACGCCAGGAAGGTCGGGGACCAACCCACCAAGAAGCAGGCCAGTAGCATCACGGCAATCTGAGGCACAAAATGCACCAGAGCCACCCACACCGTCGACAGCGAGAACAGCTCACGCGGCAGGTAAATCTTACGAATCAGCGCGCTGTTAACCACCATGGCGCGAGCACCATTGCCAAAACCCTCCGAGAAGAAGTTAATGGCAATCATGCCCGAGAACAGGTACACCGCATAGTTGTGCATACCGCGTTCCAAGCCAAGGAACATACCCATGGCAATGTAGAACACCAGGAACTGCACACCCGGCTTAATGTACGACCACAAAATGCCCAGCACCGAGCCGCGGTAACGGACCTGGATTTCCTTATCGACCAGCAGTCGAAGCAGGTAGCGGTTCTTCACCGCATCCAGGATGCCGCGCCCACGGCCGGGCGCCTTCAGGGGAACAGACTTCAGATCGTTCATCGGGTCAGCTCAGAATCCGTATGCTCAGCGAAGGTCTTAGCCCACGCATCGTAGGAGGCAACCTCAGCTGCCTTCGCACGGTACTGCTCACGCAGCTTATCCCAGCCGGTCACCAGCTGAACGTGCAGCTTAGCAGCCTGAGCCAGCTTCGACTTGAGCTGCTCGGGGTCGCGGCGGTACCAGAACAGGCCGGTACCCTCAGCGTTAGTAGCCAGAGCCGAATCGAACTTCGACAGGGTCCACCAGTTAGTCTCACCGTAATTCAGCTGAATCTGCGGGTGAGCCTTCGCCTCTTCGCTCACCGGCTTGAACAGCTGACGAGCAACAGTCTTCGCGGTCCACGAAGCGAGCTTCTTATAGCCCGGGGATGCGAAGGAACGGCGGCCGCGGAACGGAGGCTTCTTCGTCTGAATAGCCGGGAAGTCATCCACGTTCGGCTTCACCTGAGACTCCGGGTACTCCTTAGCCATCGCACGAATCACCGGCAGACGCTGCGAGAGCGAGGGGTGCAGGTGATCGGGGCCAGAGAGCAGATCCTCAAGCGCCATCAGGCGGCCAGCCTCTGTGTAGTACTGCATGGACAGGGTGTGCTTGACGTCCAAGAACAGGGACTCCAGCAGCACGCGGCCACCCTTATCGAAGGGCGAGTGCAGCAGCGCCGTAATGAGGCGGTTGCGCTCGTGGTAGTACGCCTGCCAGCCGACGGAGTCATCCTTGTCGGTCCAGGACACGTGCCACACGCCCGCACCGGGGAAGGACACAGTAGCGAAGCCCGCAGCCTTAGCGCGCAGACCGTACTCAGCGTCATCCCACTTCAGGAACAGGGGCAGAGACAGACCGATTTCCTTAATGACGGTGGTCGGGATGAGGCACATCCACCAGCCGTTGTAGTCCACATCCACGCGGCGGTGCAGCCACGGGGTGTTACGCAGGTTGTGGTGGCCCAGGTTGTGGCCCATCGCCATGTCTTCGTGCGGCTTAGCGTAGAAGTTACGCCACGGGTCAACAACCTCACCGAACGCGTGCAGGACCGAACGGTCAAACATGTCGAACATGTGCGCACCCACGATGGTGGGTTCCTTGCAGTAGTTCGCGAAGGTCACCATACGCAGAATCGACTCGGGCTCAACGATGACGTCGTCATCGAGCAGCAGCACGTAATCGGAGCCGTTGTTGACAGCCTCGAACATGCCGCGCGAGAAGCCGCCGGAACCACCCAGGTTGCCCTGGTTAATGATGCGGAACTTACCGGAGAGGGGCTTGACGACCTCTTCGAAGTCCTCGTGGTCCTGCACCTTCTGGGTGCCCTGATCCACAATCAGGAACTCGTGCACAGCATCAAAAATCTCGGGGCTCTCACCCAGAGCACGAATGTTGTTGATGCAGTACTCCACCTTGTTCATGGTGGTAATCTGCACGGTCGCCTGACCAGCCTTCACGTCTGCGCGGGGCTCAATATCGCCCAGCCAGTTCGCTTCAATCAGCTCAAGGTCGCCGGTGCCAGCCAGGTCGAACCAGTACCAGCCGCCGTCACCGAACGGTGCCAGGGGCAGGGTGAAGGTGTTGGTCTCCTCGCCGGAGAGCAGCTTCGCATCCACGCGCTGAATCACACCACGGCCATTGGACTTGTACACAATGACCATGCCCTCGCCGCGAGTCTGAACGCTCAGAACGACCTTCTTCAGGTCGGTCCAGCGGCGCCAGTACGAGGCGGGGAACGCGTTGAAGTACGTACCGAAAGACAGGCTCTGACCCGCGTTCACGGTGATGGAGCGGCGGCTGTTCAGGCTGTTCGCGGCATCACGGTTCGCGCTGGCACTCGACACAGACTGACCGGAGGTGTTCATCGCCTCCGCAATGGAGGTGGAAGCGTCACCGTCAATACGGGTGGGCAGCTGAACGCCGGTTGCAACACTCGCATCCACGTACAGGGGAACAACGTCAGTCTCAACTGCGCTCGGGAAAATAACCCGCTGCAGGTTCTTCAAAGTCTTATCAGCCATGGTTATGCGTCAACACCACCGGACTCGAGCTTCGCACCGTTAGCGAAGTGCGGGCGGATCTTGTTGTCGAACATGGACAGTGCAGCACCGATAGCCATGTGCATATCCAGGTACTTGTAGGTACCCAGGCGGCCACCGAACAGCACGTTGTTCTCGCCCTTAGCCAGGTCGCGGTACGCCAGCAGCTTCTCACGGTCCACGGAGGTGTTGACCGGGTAGTACGGCTCGTCGCCCTTGTTAGCGAAGCGAGAGTACTCGCGCATGATGACGGTTGCGTCCTTGGTGTAGTCACGCTCGGGGTGGAAGTGACGGAACTCGTGGATGCGGGTGAACGGAACATCAGCATCGGGGTAGTTCATCACGGAGCAACCCTGGAAGTCCTCAATCGGCAGGACTTCCTCTTCCAGGTCGATGGTACGCCAGGACAGGTCGCCCTCAGCGTAGTCAAAGTAGCGGTCAACCGGGCCGGTGTAGACCACGGGAATCTGACCCAGAACGTTCTCGCGAGAGTACTGGTGACCGGGCTCGAAGAAGTCAGTGTTCAGGTGCACCTCAATGTTCGGGTGCGCCGCCATACGCTCCAGCCATGCTGCGTAGCCGTCAACGGGCAGACCCTCGTACTTGTCGTTGAAGTAACGGTTGTCGTAGGTGTAGCGAACCGGCAGGCGGGAAATGATGGACGCGGGCAGCTCTTCCGGCGGGGTCTGCCACTGCTTAGCGGTGTAGTGCTTGATGAACGCCTCGTACAGGGGGCGACCAATCAGGGAGATACCCTTATCGTTCAGGTTCTGCGGGTCGGTACCAGCCAGCTCGCCAGCCTGCTCAGCGATGAGCGCCTTTGCCTCTGCGGGAGAGTAAGCGGCGTTGAAGAACTGGTTGATGGTACCCAGGTTAATGGGCATGGGGTACACGATGCCGTTGTGGCGGGTGTACACGCGGTGTACGTAGTTGGTGAACTCGGTGAAACGGTTCACGTACTCCCAGACACGCTCGTTGGAGGTGTGGAACAGGTGCGCACCGTAGCGGTGCACCTCAATACCGGTCTGCTTCTCCTTCTCGCTGTATGCGTTACCACCGATGTGGGAACGGCGGTCCAGCAGGGCAACCTTCAGGCCCAGCTCAGTGGCAGCCTGTTCTGCGATGGTCAGACCAAAGAGGCCCGAACCGACTACTACGAGGTCAGCGGTCAATGTTTTCTCCTGTATTATCACGGCGCACCGCCGCTTCTGCGAGGGCGGTATTCACCTACCAGATTGGACACATCCGAGTGTTCTCAGTCGCGCCGCAATCCGCACGGTTGGGTATGAAAAGCCCCTCCCGTGATGGATATAGTCATAATCTAAGATACCTGTTTATCAAGCACTACGCATACTTATGACGTGCTTTTAGGGGCTTTTGGACTATAGTTCGCACACTCTTTCTCTGGGTGAATATTCTTCACGAACCCCGAGGTCAAGCGGGTTCAAGAAAGCTCTTTCTTCTGCGTATTTTTACGGTCCGCTTTTGGGGAAGGAATTTTGTTTACGGGTAAATATTCACCCTGCCCTGTTTACTGTGGCAGTTAGCCGCCGCGTAGAGCCGCAGATACAGGGGTGGGTTAGGGCGGGTTTTTCAAGGCTCCCATGCGCCACAAAGAAGCACCCCTACCGGCACATTTGGGGATACACGCTGGCACAGGCAAGCGGTGGTTGGGGCGGTTTATCCACAAATTTTTGAAAAATGGGGTGAAAAATTCAAAAAATACGAACATGTAAGTTTATATAAAGGTGATTTATTGAGCTTTAATGCTTTTTAATGTTTTCTGAGGGTATGACTCTCTTCTTTCTCGACCACCACAACACCACCGATGCGCTCCCCTACCCCCGCGTACTCCGACTCGACGGCGAGGCGGCACCCAACGGAATACAGCTGCACCCCGGCAGCGCGGGTAGCGCAAACCAGCAGGCCCTAGAGCAGGCACTCAACCAAGCCCTGCAACACTGCGCGCCCGGCGCGCACGCCAAGGTACAAGAGGCAACGTTCCAGCTGCGCCCCGCGCACAATCAGGACCCCGTCGGCGCCTCGATTGCGCTCAATAACCACATTCCGAACGCGCCCGCCGTTAGCCTCCTGCACATTCTGCGCGGACCCGACGCGGGCGCAACCTTCCCCATCAGCCGCGGCCGCACCAGCCTCGGCAGGGCGGCACTAGCTGCCCGCGGAGGAGAACAGCCACGCCACATTCACCTGCAGGACCCCTTCCTCAAGCCGGTGCACGGCAACTTCTACGCCGACAGCTCCGGCATCCGCTGGATTGAGAAGCGCCCCGCCGCGAACGAGAGTAGTGAGAAGGCGCAGGGTGGCAAGAGGGCGCAGGGCGCTGAGCCGCGCATCCTGCGCTGGAACGAGCCTTTCCGCCTCGGATCCTCACTTTGCATGCTCACCTCACCCAGCGCCGACGGCGAACACACCGCACAGAATGCGAGCACCGCCACCGCTACCCCCGGCTCTTCCCTCGCTTCTTCCCCCGAATCTTCCTCTGGCGAGCCCGCACAGACGCTCGCTCCCCTGGGCAATGCCAGCAACCCCTTCGAGCCGGTGGTGGTAAACCCTCCGGCGCCGCGTAAGCTCAAACAGATTCTGTTGAGCGTGTGCCTGCCCATTGTGGTGGGTCTGATTATTGCGCTGGTGACCGGCATGTGGTTCCTTCTGCTGATGTCTGCGGCGTCTTCGCTGCTGATGCTTCTGCATTTCTTTGGCGGTCGGGCAGAGAACCGTGCCGCATCGCAGCAGACTCATCAGGCGGCGTTGCAGGAGAAGGAACGTGCCCTCGCCCTGCCGACCGCGGGCGACCTGGCGATTTCGGGCCCCTCTGCCCTGCATGATGCCGCCTACCCGGCTATTGTGCTCGGGTGCGGTCCTCGCCAGCCCTACCTGCGCGGCCGCAACCTCCCGCTGGGCACGCTGGAGAAGCAGGATGCACCCCACTATCTACCACTCCCCACCCCGGCTCTCGGTCACTATCTGAAGCTGGAGGAGGCGCATCTGCGCGCCTACCTGGTGCAGCTGGTGGCTGGCTATCCGGGTTCGGTGCACGTTCTACTGGCTGGCGCTGATAGCACTGATCAGCAACGAATCAATCGTCTGGTGCAGACTCTGGCTGTGGTGCCGGGCGTGAGCGTGCATTGTCTGCCGGGCATGCAGCAGGAGAAGTATCTGCAGGCCCTGCAGAGCAGCTTGCAGTCGGAGCTTTCCGCATCTGTTCCGCCGCTGATTCTCATGCCCCTGCAGGCGAGCGCTATCTACGCTCCGCTGCTGACCGCGCTGATCTCTGGGGCGGTCGCGGAGTCTTCGCAGTCCCGTGCGTTCGCCTCCCCGCGTGAGCAGAAGATGAGTGCCCCGGCGCTCTGCGTGTTGGGCAGCGCTGAGGGTGATAGTTCCGCCCACGCACCCGGTGCGCTGTTTGGTGCCGCCTGGGTTGAGTGCGCGAGTGAGGGTAGCCACCGTCAGAGTATCCGATACCGCGCGCAGGGTTATGTGGCGCCTGCAGTGCAGCCCACCGAGGGCGTCTACCAGGTTCACCCTCTGGCGTGTGAGGGTCTGTGCCAGCACGCCGATGGGCTCAGCGTTGAGGCGTTCTGCGCCGCTCTTGAGAACCTGTACCGCGCCGGATGCGAGCAGGAGCAGGGGGCTCTTAGTGAGGCGCAGGTGCACCAGTCGGCGCATCTCTTCTCGTCCCTCCAGGCGCAGAGCGCGCGGCAGAAGAACCGCACCGATGACATGGCGGTGGAGTCCGTTCTGCAGCGCTGGTCCGCTCAGCGTTACGCCTCCGATATTCGCTGCTACCTGGGTGTTTCTTCGGGCGGCTCGCTGAATATTGGTCTGTCTGAGCACGGTCCGCACTGGCTACTCGGCGGCACGACCGGTGCCGGCAAATCGCAGCTGCTGCGTTCGCTGGTGCTCAGCGCTGCGCTGCGTTACCCGCCCGAGCGCCTCGGTCTGATTCTGGTGGATTTCAAGGGCTCGGCTGGTTTGGGTCCTCTTGCTCAGCTACCGCATGCGCTCAGCGTGTTGAGCAATTTTGATGTGTCCGCGGTGGAGCGTGCGCTCGAATTTGCGCGCCGATATTCATCGCCGCGAGGTGGATCTGCAGGCGCTCGGCGTGAACTCCTACCGCGACTACCTGGCGTCCTGCCAGGCGGCGGGTACCACTCCGCGCTACCCCGAGCTACTGATCGTGGTGGATGAGTTCCGCATGCTCATCGATTCCATGCCGGACGCTATGGCTGAGCTGATGCGCATTGCCACCATTGGTCGCTCGCTGGGTCTGCACCTGGTGTTGGCGACTCAGCGTCCGCAGGGTGCTATTTCGCAGGATATTCGCGCCAATATTGCCACGAGCATTTGCCTGCGGGTGGCGAGCGCGCAGGATTCCTATAACCTGCTGGAGCATGAGTCTGCGGCGTATATTTCGGCGGCGCATCCGGGTGCCGGGTACGTGCGCCTGCCGGATGGTCGTTCTCTGCCGTTCCGTGCCCCGCTGGTGGATGCGGTCCCCTCGTGCAGCGATGCCCGTCCGGTGCAGGTGCTGGGTCTTGAGGAGGGCGGCTGGCGTGAGCTGACTGCCGCTTCTGCCGTTCAGACGTTGGGTGGTCATGAGGATGAGCTGCTGATTCGTTCGGCGCAGCAGCTTCGTGCGCTCTATGAACGCGAGTACGCACCGAGGAGTCACGCACCGAGGGGTGAGCAGAAGAATGCGGCGGTTCAGGATGAGTATTGCCCGATTCCGCCGGAGCTTCCCGAGAACACCCCGCTGCCCGCGGTACAGGCGCCGGTGAACGAACCGGTAGCGTACGGCATTGACCCGGCGGCTGCCCCGCAGGAACCCGCTGACTCTGGTGCCGCATCCGAAGGGTATCTGTTGGGTGAATTGGAGATTGCCCGCTACGGTGTGCGCCGCCCGATCAGCTGGTCGGGTCAGCAGTCGCTGGCGCTGCTGGCGCAGAGCGCCGAACGGGCCCCGATGCTCTACGGGCTTTTAGCGCAGGCGTTCGCCGCCCGCACGCCGGTTGTTCTGATGACCTCTGACGGTGCGCTCTACCGAGACCTGGAACCCTACGCCGGTGCCTTTGAGTCGCTCGTGGGGGCGCAGGAACTTTCGCATCTGCGGTTCTGCCTGGAGCAGCTGCGCACCCCGAACCTGTGGGGTGCCGAGGGCACCACCCGCCCGCTCATTGTCGTGGACGGTCTGGACAGTTGGCTGGAGGCGCTGGTTCGCCAACCCGATACGGAGAACCTGCTCTACGACCTGCTCTCGCAGGGGTGCCGTCGCGGCTATTCGGTGGTGTTCACCTCCGCGTTGAACCCGCGCGGTCGTTTCGCCGCTGCGGCGCATTCCACGCTGTTGAGCCGCCGCTTCCTGGATGCCGATCTGATGCGTTCGACGAGCAAGGACTACCCCACTCCGGCGCAGAGCCACTACTGCGTGGAGGGCGCCATCAATGAGGAGTTGATTGGGGATCAGCCGCTGAGCGCTTCGATTCTTTCGCCCTGTGTTGCGGGTTTCCAGGAGCTGGTTCAGGTTCTGCGGGGTAACGCCGCGAGCGCTTCTAGCGGGTCAAACACTCGCCCCGGCATGCTTCTGCGGCAGTTCCCCGAATACTATCGCATGCCCTCGACCGAGTACGTGACCGCCGCCCACGCCGCCTGCAATCCGCAGGGCGCTAAGCTCTTGGTCGCGTTTGACCGCCAGCAGATGCCGGTGTGGTTGAGCGCCCCGGCTGGCGCGGTAGTTCCGGTGCAGGGCTCCCGGGCGGCGGGTAAAAGCACCCTGCTGGAGAGTATTGCTCAGCTTAACCCGCAACTGAGCGCCCTCGTCCTTGAGGGTTCTGGCGGCGCTACGGGTGAGCCGCCGAGCGTGGAGCGTACCCGTGCGCTCCTGGACTCGGTGAAGAACCCCGCGCGCGCACTCGTGTTCGTCGATGACCTGCAGTATCTCTCCCCCGCCGTTCAGCAGCTCCTTCTGGAGCGTCGCGGTGAGTTCCGCGCCATGCTGGTCGCCTACACGCCCTGGCCGAGGCGCGCCTCCTCACCCCTGCTGGCTGCACTCATGGGATGCTCGCGTGCGCTTCTGCTCGCGCCCGCGTCCTTGGCGGATGCCGACATGTGCACGGTGACCGCGCTGCCGCTGGATCGATTCACGCAGGGTGAGCAGCCCGCCGGTCGCCTCGTGGTGGTGGATGGCGCCTCCGTGTGCGCGGCGCAAGTTCCCCTGGCACTGAGCACGGCAGCACAGGCTGTAGCAGCTACGCAGAAGGTGCCGGTAGGGGTCTAAAGTTGAGCGGTCTAGGGTTTAGCGGCTCTGGGGGTTTACGCTCTAGAGATCTACGCTCTGGGAGGGGTTTAGCGGCGTCGGCGACTATACTTCTCCGCTTCTTCGCCCGACGCCTCGGTGACCGCCTCAATATAGCGGCGGCTGCTGGGCATGAGCACGAAGATGAAGGCAGCCGCCGCGCCAATAACACCCGCAATCGTGATGGACTGGCCAATATTCAGGCCGTAAGCGCTCACGTTCAAGACGAGGGTGCTTGCGGTGACCCACAGGGCGCAGAGGGTAATCAGGATCATGGGCAGGCGCGAACCGAAGCGGCCGCGGTAGAAACGCAGGCCGAAGTAGGTCATGCCCGCGGCGATGAGCACCTGGAGTACGCCACCCACAATCGCCTGGGCGGTAGACATCTCGCTGACGATAAAGGGGTAGAGGATACCGCGAATCAGAATGTATGCCGCGAAGGTTTCGGTCAGAACGAATGCGTAGATGACGTTGAACGGGCGTGACGGCACGGTGGGCTCCTCAGAGGTAGTGTTGGCGGCAGACCGGGGTGTATTCGATCCGATGTGCTGGTATGTTTCCGATGTGCTGGTGCATTAGCGGGTGGGCGCTCCCCCCGTCTCGGGTGCACCGCCTCGTCATCGGTGCGGTATGTCGGGGGTAGGTACCGCTTTATATTATGCCTGAGGTGCCGCTCACCCAGCCGCCCGAGTCTCTCCTATGAGACGGGGGTTCAGAAGATGCGTGTCAGCATGCGATTCCCCACCCCTCGATTAGACAAAGGTTTGCCTAAGTGATAGATGCCTCAGTGTAATACTGAAGTTTTTAGAGAAAAGTACTTGTCACATCCGCTCCAACATGCGAAAGTTGATAAGTCAATTTCACCCTAACGCTGGGTGAGCATCCCATCAGCGGATGTGGTTGACACGCACACAGGAAATATAGATGTGTCTTGCCACCGCGTGAGACCGTAAATCATGAAGGAGGTCCACCGTGGATTGGCGTAGTCGTGCAGCTTGTTTGGACAAGGATCCGGAGCTGTTCTTCCCCGTAGGAAACACCGGACCTGCCCTGTTGCAAATTGAAGAGGCCAAGACCGTCTGCCGCTCTTGCGAGGTTGTAGACGTCTGCCTGAAGTGGGCCATCGAGACCGGCCAGGACTCCGGCGTATGGGGTGGCACCAGTGAAGACGAGCGTCGTGCGATGAAGCGTCGCGCAGCTCGTGCCCGCCGTGCATCCTAACTTCCGGAGTATTCAATAGGGCATCAAAAGCGTGGTTCAGTGATTCAATGTCACTGCACCACGCTTTTGCCATATACAGAACCTATCTAGACAGCAAACTGCCGCCACCCCGTGCTCGGGGCGGCGGCAGCTCTATAACGTCATACGAGCAAGGGGCTTAGACGAGCACCGCGGTGATCACCACGCGGGTACCGGTCGGCTCGTTAGCCTCCCAGCGGATCGAGCCGTTCAGCTCGCTCGCCACCAGGGTACGCACGATCTGCATGCCCAGGCCTTCCTTGCCGGTCACCGGGCGGTAGGCGTCCGGGCCGGACTCTTCAATCTTCTTATCGCCCATGCCCTTACCGTCATCGGTAATCACGACGGTGAGGATATTCTCGCCCTCATCGTTGGTGCCGCGAATACCCTCGAGGGTCACGGTGCCGGTCTCGCCGTCCAGGCCGTGTTCCACGGCGTTCGCGACAACCTCGTTAATGACCAGCGCCAGAGGGGTAGCGAACTGGCTCGGCAGCGCGCCGAAGGAGCCAATCAGCTTGGTGGAAACATGCTGACCGGGGGAAGCAAGCTCAGCGGCAAGGTGGAACTGACGCTCAATCAGCTCGTCAAAGTCAACGTTCTGAGTCAGCCCCTGCGAGAGCGCCTCGTGCACGGTAGCAATCGTTGCCACGCGGCGCATCGCCTGCTCCAGGCCCTGACGCGCCTCCTCCGTGGTCATGCGGCGCGACTGTAGGCGCAGCAGAGCGGACACGGTCTGCAGGTTGTTCTTCACGCGGTGGTGAATTTCGCGGATGGTCGCGTCCTTCGTCATGAGCTCCAGCTCGCGGCGGCGCAGCTCGGTCACGTCACGGCAGAGAATCACGGCGCCCTCACTCTCAAGGCGGGCGCGCCTCTGCACCAGTAGCGGGATGGAGCGCATGGTCACGCGAGCGCGGGCAATGACCAGTTCGGTGCGCAGGTCACTACGACCGGCAAGGACCAGCTGCAGGGTTTCATCCGCCTGCTCACCGGCAGGCAGCATCGCTCGGGTGACATCGGCAAGGTTTCGCTTTTCGAGGTAACCGGTCATGCCCATGCGGTTGTACATGGAGTTCGCGTTCGGGGAAGCGACGACCACACGGCCGGAGCGGTCGAGCACAATAATGCCGTCAATCACGCGGGGGTTGCCCTGGGTGTTGTTGCCCTGAGCGAGGGGGTCGGGCCACAGGCCGGAGTGCACCATGGAGAGCATGGTGTCAGCGGCGAATTCGTAGACCTCGTCGCTGATGGAGGGGTAACCATTGGGGGTAGCGATCTTGTGGCTGGTCAGCAACGCAATGGTGCGGTTGTTACGCACGATGGGCACGAAGGTCACGTTCACGCGAGGGCGGGCGCCAACGCCTTCGCCGCTTCCTTCATCAGTGTAGGTGCTGATGTTCTGGTTAATCCAGACGCGGTAGGCTTCGTCGCGGATGCCGTCTTCCATGTCATGGTCGATGATGTCGTGGTGGAAGAGGGTACGGACGTTGGAGGGGCGCACGTGCGCAAAGGCACGGAAAGTACTAGTTTCGCTGGGGCCGGAGACGGCATCCGGAGAACTGCCGTCGGCAACGATGTAATCAGTGGGGAACCATAGAACCAAATCGCTCTGAGCGATATCAGAGATGACCTGCCATTCACCCATGATGAGGTGAACGCGTTCAGTGTCGCCGGGACCGAAGTCGCAGGCGCTCATAATTCCTTCTGCAAAAGACATATGTTTGTGTGCTTCCCATGAGTTCGGGTAGGTTCAACTATTTTACGGTTTGCTCGCCGCAATTCCCATTCAAACGGCAATACCTGGAATAGTTTACAGAGCATTTCTTGAAGCATGCTTTTATTCCCAAATATGACGCTGTGAGGTGAGATAAACCCCTCAATTTTGAAGTGAAATATTCGCACTACTCCCCTACCCTAAATCCGCTTGAGACGCAGAAAACCCGACCTGCCGGAGCCTCTGAACGGGACACCCCAACAAGCCGGGTCTTTGAGCAGCGCTAGTTTTATCCGACGAGCTTATTTGACGGACTTATCTAACGGGCTTACGCGCCGGGCTTATCTGCCGGACTTACGCGCCGGGGCGTACCGCGTACATACCCTCAAGCATCGCCTCCAGGGACTGCACCACCGCGTGGCGGGACGCCACCTCCAGCAGCGCTTCACCGTTGCGGCGCAAACGGTCCATGACCTTACGCTCGTACGGAATCACGCCGGTGAGCGGAACCTGCATGTAGCGTGCCCAGTTATCGCGCATCTTCGCCTCGGGGTTGAACCCGGCGGCTTCGCGGCGGCTGCGGTTGAGCCAGTACTGCACATCCGTTTCGGGGGAGAACAGATCCGGGCGCGACTGCACCTCGCGGGCGAGGTTAATCAGGCGCGGCAGGCCGATGACGTCCGCTTCGCCGAGCGCAATCACGCGGTCGGCGCAGGCGAGCGCGGTGAGGGTCGCGGCGTTACGGCGCGGTGCCGGGCCGTCAAAGGTCAGTTCCTCGTCGACTTCAATGGGGGCGGCAACATCGCAGATGACCAGGTCGTAGCGGTGCTTGAGCCATTCGAGTACTTCGGAGAAGGCGCGGGCGCGCACCTCGGGCCAACGCGAGGAGGAAGTGATGCCGCTCAAGAAGTCGAATGTGCCGTTTTTGAGGGGCACGCGCTCCATGATGGCGCCGGCTTTTTTCTCGTCGAGCTGGGCGCGGTCGGCGTCCGAGCAGAGAATTGCCAGGCCGGATCCGGTGTCCTCGAGCGCCATGAGTGCATCCAGGCTGGGTGCGTAGGTGTCTGCGTCGATGAGGCAGACCTGCTGGCCCTGCTGCGCCGCGAGGGCGGCGAGGTTGAAGGCGATGGTACTTCGACCGGGCGCGCCGTGGGTGCCCCAGACGGTCACGATCTTGCCGAGGCGGTGGCCGGGCTGGTAGCGGGAGGGCGCCTCAGGGTCCTGGTTGATGTCCGGGTACTGAGGCAGGGTGCCGTCGTTGTTCTCGTTCTGCACGTGCAGGGTGTAGTCGCTGCCGGGTGCGAAAGAGTCAACGATGGCGGCGGCCTGGCTGAGCACGGATTCCTCGTTGCTGGACACAACGGAGGAGGCTTCTGTCGGGTCGTGTACGCCGGGCGCACCGGGTGCGTTTCCAGCGGGTGCCGCGGGGTCGATTCCGTAGCTTCCGTAGTCGGCGCCGTAGGGCGAGCCGGTGTTTGAGGCGGCGCCCGAGGCGGGGTCGTAGCCGTAGCCACCCGCGCCATAGCCACCCGCCCCGTAGCCAGCAGCGCCGTAATCCTGACCGTAGCCGTTGTATCCACTGTCGTAGCCGTAACCGGCGTCCTGACCGTAGGCGGCCTCGGGGTGGTGGGCAACGGGCTGAACGGGCGGCTGAGTCGGAATCTGCGCGGGCACGCCGTAGCCTGCTACGGGTCGGGCAAGTGCCGCATCCACAGCCTGTTCGAGCGAGCCCAGAATCTCTTCGAGGGCAGCTTCGGGGCGGATGCGGTGCGCCTGCGTGGGCAGCGGCAGATTGTCCGGGGCGATAACCGCCAGGAGCACTTCGGAGGCGGCGAGCGCATCCACGGTGGAGGCGCTCATTTCGGCGGGCACCTGGGCGCAGAGCAGCACGCGGGCGATGCCGGTATGAGCCATGCCGACGGCTTCGCTGAAGTCCTGAACGGTGCGCGCCACGGAGACGCGGCCGCGCTGGGATTCGATGCGGTTCAGGAGCGAGCCGTCATCGCCGTAGAGGATGACGGGGATGTTCACTGGCCCTCCCCGTAGGTGCCGGGGATGAGGCTGATCTTGGAGTCGCTGTTGCTTTCCTTCACGAGGTCGGTGAGGGCTTCTTCCTTGACCCACAGCTGCACGGTTGCTTTGCCGTTGGCACCGAGCACACCCTCGTCGACCGTGATGGCGACGATTTCGGCGTTGGTGACGATGGCGCGGGCACCGTTTTCGGTGCGGTTATCGCTCTTGGTGTCGGGGTTGCGCGGGCCGGAGGTCCACACATCCACGCGCTCGCCTGCCTTCAGCGCGGAGGCGGCGGTGCGGTCAATGCTGACGGTGGCGAGGCGGCGGCCCGGGGAGGTTTCGGTGCCTACCGATTCTTTGCTGATGAAGTTGCCTGCGGGGATGCGCTGGGTAGCGATTTTGCCGTTCATCTGTGCGGCTTCGGCTCGGGTGAAGTACTTGTCTTTGGCGGAGTCGATGTTCGCTTCGACTCGGGCGAGTTTGTCTTCGGTAATCTTCTCGCCGAGGCGGATTTCGCTTTTGGCGGTGTAGTACTCGGTTTTGCTGTTGTTGGCTTGCACGTAGAGCTGCACACCGGTGATGGAGACGAGCACGAGAAGTACACCGAGGATGAATCGCCAGTCTTTGATGGTGGGCCTTTTGAGGCGTTTGGCGTGGGGCTCGGTGAGGGTGGAACGCTTCGTCGCGTTCTGTCGTATGCGCATGATGTGGTTGTGCCTTTCGGTGCGGAAGCCGGCGGTGATTCCGGTGTTGTTCAACTGACCGATGAGCGAGTGGTGTGTTTTCGATAGTGCTTTGGTTGAGTCTGACACTAACCCTAACAGCATATTTCATTTAGTACTCTCTCTCAACAAGAGTCGTGTTTATGAAATATTTTTGAGTCTTGCCCCTTTTGAAGGGATAATTAGATAACTTTTCGGCTCATATAAGGCTTTTTGTGAGCAAATTTCACGGTGATGGCATATACTGAAAGTACTCAATAGATGTTCACTACGAACTCTATTTCAAAGGCTGCTAACGGTAGCTAGGGGCCCAGGATTTCACTCACGGAAAGGAACAAATCGATGACTGCACCTCGTTTCCTCACTCTGAGCGACGTTGCCGAGGAGCTGCAGGTTTCACTTTCGCAGGTGCGTGCTCTGGTGCGTAGCGGCGAACTTCCCGCCATTCAGATTGGTGGACGTAACCAGTGGCGTATTGAGCGTTCTCGTTTTGAAGAGTACATTACCGAGCGCCACGAGCAGACTCTGGAGGCGATTGCTTCCGGCAAGCTCACCGCAAAGGCTAAGGTTGATTAGTATTTCAACATGCACCTCGCGGGCGTAATGCCCGAGTGCTTTAAAAGGTCCACTCCTCTCGTTGAGATTTTCAATGGAGAGGGGCGGACCTTTTTGTGTTATCTATTCTTTTATTAGGGCGTTTATGGTTGTCGAGGCGTTTCTGCGGGCGTGCCCACGGAGGGCACTGCCCGCTATTTGCCCTGTATTTAGCGTGAAATACGGGCGATGACTGCGCTAATACGAGCCAGCGGGATGGTGCGAACGCCAGCACCGCCAGGTGCACGGGAGTAGCCGGCGGCGGCGCCCTGCGCGTAACCTCCCTGCGCACCGTAGGCTGCACGCGCGTGCTGGTCGCGTTCGTAGATGCGCGGGTACTGGCCGCCGTTGAGCAGGCGCAGTTCGAGGAAGTCTGCTCCGACTCGCTCGATCACGCCGTCGTAGCTGACGGTGCCACCTTCGAGGGAGAGACGGACGGGTTCGCGCGCCATGGCGAGGGAGCGCAGGGCGAGCTGGATTTTCATGCGGTAGCGTTCGGGGCGAATATCGGCGCGGCCGGGAGCAATGCCGCCTTCCCACCAGAGCATTCCGCGCAGGGGAATGATGATGTTCTCACCGCGCGCTTCGATGCTGACCCATTCTTCGCCGACCATTTCGAGCTTGCCTTCGTAGGTTTGCATGTCAGTGGCGCAGATGCGGATGGGACCGCCGACCTGTGCAAGGAGGCGGTCGTCGAGGGTGATGGCGGAGTACTGGACGCGGGCGACTTGGCGGGCGTCCTGTTCCATATCCCAGGCGCGTTCGGAGGCGAGGCGCGCCTCAATGTCTCGTAGGAACTTTTCCATGCTCATACTATGACCCTACCCGAGGAGGGGTGCGGATACGAACCGGGGCATTTTCTGATCGGATGATGATTCTTGAGCATAATTTTTGAAGCAAATTCCACCAAATTACATGTTTTTCATACATTTTGATGCGTTTTACTTCATTTTTGGCGCGACCTCCTGTATAAATGAAGCAATACCAAAAGCTATCAAACACACCGTTTGGAGGTCATCGTGGACCATCTTTCCACTCCGGGCTCAGCCCCCGCAGCCTTCGCTTCACGCCGAGCCACATTGGCTTCACGCCCTGCCACCTTCGCTTCAGCCCCCGCGGCCGCGCCTCGTACTGTCGGTGCCGGGATAGCCAGCACCGGGGTAGCCGCCGCAGCCGGCTCTGCCACCGAGTCCGACGCTAGGCAAACTACCAGGATGCACTGCTCTTCATCGCCCCTCCCCTGCTTTCCGCAGCGGTCTTGGGCGCGTTGAGCGTGAACCTGCACCGTATCCCTTCGGCGCACCCTCTTACTGACGCTTCGTTGCTCTGTGCTGGCGCGGCAGCAATCCTCATTACCGCCTGGTGGTTCATCAGTTTTATCTACGCGCTCTTCTACGCTCGATCTTTGCGCGTTTCGAGCCGCAACGCTGACCGCGCGGTGCTGAAGGTTCCGGCGTTTTTCCGTCCGCGTTTTATGCGCCGCATCGTTCTGACGCTCGGCGGCACGGCTCTTGGAGTGGCGGCGGTCTTGGCTCCCGCGCAGGCTACGGTGGTGACGCCCGGCAACGCCGGGGCAAACGGCACGGAGGGCCTGCCGCAGACGACTATTTCGGCTGTCATGACCACAGAATCAACGGACACCGTAGCTTCAACGGGTACCGCAGCGGCAGATACCAGCCCAGATACCAGCCCAGACACCAACCCAGCCACCGTGTCAGATGCAGATCCCGCCGGCACCACCACGGACAGCACCGCCACGGACAGCACCACCGCAGATTCCCCCCTCCGCTCCCCTAACCCTCTCTGCCGAGATTCCCGATATTCCGCTGGCTCCTCAACCCACGGAGGCGGCAGGCTCCCTGCACGATCGCAGCCCGTTCTTCTCCCCTCCCCGCGCTGAGGCGGGCACCTATTCCTACACGGTCCAGGCGGGCGATACGCTCTGGTCCATTGCCGCCGAGCAGCTGGGTGAAGGCACCGATGCCTCCACCATTTACAACTACACTCTCGATATTTACGAGGCGAATAAGGACGCTCTGGGCCAGAACGCCGAGCTGCTTTATGAGGGGCAGGTTCTGCAGATTCCCGATCAGCCAGTTCATTAGCCCCCCTCACTACCTCTATTCCGCCATCTCAAATCCGCTGCCTCGGTTCTTCTATCTCGCCCGATAGCTTTTCATTCGCTCAGCCCACCTCACACTTCCTTCTGCCCTGAAAGGAGCCGTCATGAGCTTCGCCAACCTTCTCCCCCGCGCCCCGTGGACGCCGCAGCATCCTCCGGCTACCCAACATTCTCAGCCTGCCCGCCCGTATTCTAAGCGTCAGGCGGCACGCACCTCCCAGGCTCAGCCTGCGGTTGCCGAGCAGGTTGCTCCGCTACCCGAGCAGGGGCAGGGCACCATGGCACTGGTGCAGAGGAGGAACAGCCCGTCGGTCTATTCGCTGTTGCCGCTGCCGCGTTATGAGCAGCATTCGGCGCAGCGCCCGCCGGCGGCGTTGAGGGGCCGCCCGTTGCGTCCTGCGGATGCGTTGGCTCGCCAGCTGGAGGGTCGTTGCGCGGGTGTGGCGATTGCTTACCTGGAGATCATGTCGGCTCGTCGTTCGCGTCAGCAGCTGGCGCAGTGGGTGTCGGCAGATTGTTTCCACCGTCTGCTGCCGTTCTTCCCGAAGAACCCGCGCCAGGTGCGCAAAGAGATGCTGCTGACTCTTCCGCCGGTTCTGCTACGGGTGCGAGCGCAGAAGGTGCACGAGGAGCTCTACGAGGCGGTGGCGCTACTGCGTTGCGCGGATAAGGTTCGTGTGGTGACCATGCAGATGCGTCTGATTTACGGCACCTGGCTGATTACCTCGATCGAGCAGCCGCAGAGCCGAGTGGACGAAGACTAAGGTTTCCGGCACAAAACAGACACATACACGCAGAGAGGGTGCGAATCCAGTGTTGGATTCGCACCCTCTCTGTTGCGCTTCATGCTCTCAGCATTTCAAGCGTGCGGCGTTTCAGTTTTTACGCTGAGGCTACTTTTCCTTCGAACGCTCCACGTGAACCTGCTCGTGGCCGTCCTCATCCGGGGCGGAGTACTGCAGGAACTTCGGGCGCGAAGGCTCAGCCAGGCGCACGGCAGAAGCCTGAGTGCGCTGCTTGGACAGGTCCAGGTTGAACAGGTAGGTCACGGTCTCTTCACGAATCGCGCCGAGCATCGCCTGGTACATGTCGTAGCCTTCACGCTGGTACTCGACCAGCGGGTCGCGCTGAGCCATCGCACGCAGACCGATACCTTCCTTGAGGTATTCCATCTCGTACAGGTGCTCGGGCCAGCGCTCACCAATGACGGACAGCATGACGCGGCGTTCAATTTCGCGCATGCTCTCTTCGCCGACGCTCTTTTCACGCTCATCGTAGATGAGGTGTGCGTCCGCCAAAACTTCCTTCACGATCTGGTCGCGAGTAATCTTGGTGCGGTCGCCGGCGTCTTCTGCCAGGTCGTCCACGGTGATGGAGATGGGGTACACCTGCTTGAGTGCGCTCCAGAGCTCGTCGAAGTCCCAGTCCTCGGCGTGGCCTTCAGAGACGCGGGCGTCAATAATGGTGGTCAGCACCTCGTCCACGAAGCCGGAAATCTGTTCCTTCAGGTCGTCACCGTGCAGGATGCGGCCGCGGTCCTTGTAGATCGCTTCACGCTGGCGGTTGAGCACGTCGTCATACTTGAGCACGTTCTTACGCTGCTCAGCGTTACGGCCCTCAACGTTTGCCTGTGCGGTAGCGATGGCGCGGCTAACGATCTTGGAGTCCAATGCGGAGTCCTCGGGGGCTGCCGCCATGAGGCGGGTTGCCATGCCGGTGTTGAACAGGCGCATCAGTTCGTCGGTCAGCGACAGGTAGAAGCGGGACTCGCCCGGGTCGCCCTGACGGCCGGAACGACCGCGCAGCTGGTTGTCGATGCGGCGGGACTCGTGACGCTCAGTGCCGAGCACGTACAGGCCACCGAGCTCGGTGACTTCCTCGTGCTCTTCCTTAGCGGCGTCCTCGCAGGCCTTCAGGACCTCGGGCCAGCGTGCCTCGTACGCCTCGGAGTTGGTGTTCGGGTCCAGGCCCAGCTCACGCATCTTCTCGACGGCCTCAAATTCGGGGTTACCGCCGAGCATGATGTCGGTACCACGACCAGCCATGTTGGTTGCCACGGTGACGGCGCCCTTACGGCCCGCCTGCGCAACAATAGCTGCCTCACGCTCGTTGTTCTTCGCGTTCAGCACCTCGTGGCGTACGCCTGCCTTCGCCAGCTGGCGGGACAGGTACTCGGAGTTTTCCACGCTTGCGGTACCCACCAGGACGGGCTGGCCCTTTTCGTGGCGTTCCTTAATGTCCTTGACGACCGCCTTGAACTTGGCGATTTCGTCGCGGTACACCTTATCGGGGTTGTCGATGCGCTGCACACCCTTGTTGGTGGGGATGGGCACCACACCGAGCTCGTAGGTGTTCATGAACTCTGCCGCTTCGGTTTCCGCGGTACCGGTCATGCCAGCCAGCTTGTCGTACATGCGGAAGTAGTTCTGCAGGGTCACGGTCGCCATGGTCTGGTTCTCAGGCTTGATTTCGACGCCTTCCTTCGCCTCAATCGCCTGGTGGATGCCGTCGTTGTAGCGGCGGCCCGGCAGAATACGACCGGTGTGCTCGTCAACAATCAGGACTTCGCCGTCAATGACCACGTAGTCCTTGTTGTTGGTGAACAGCTCCTTCGCCTTAATGGAATTGTTCAGGAAGCCAATGAGCGGGGTGTTCTTGGATTCGTAGAGGTTCTTCACACCCAGGTGGTCTTCCACCTTGTCAATGCCGGATTCGAGGATGCCGACGGTGCGCTTCTTCTCATCTACTTCGTAGTCTTCACCGCGCTTGAGCAGGGTTGCGGCAATGCGCGCGAACTCTGCGTACCAGCGGTTTGCCTCACCGGCTGCGGGGCCGGAAATGATCAAAGGGGTACGCGCCTCATCAATCAGGATGGAGTCCACCTCATCGATAATGGCGAAGTTGTGGCCGCGCTGAACCTGCTCCTCCACGGTCCATGCCATGTTGTCACGCAGGTAGTCGAAGCCGAACTCGTTGTTCGTACCGTAGGTGATGTCTGCGGCGTACTGCTTACGACGCTCGTCAGGTTCCATGGAGGAGAGAATCACTCCGCACTCCATGCCGAGGAAGCGGAACACACGACCCATAAGGTTCGCCTGGTACTCAGCCAGGTAGTCGTTCACAGTCACAATGTGAACGCCCTTGCCGCTCAGCGCGTTCAGGTACGCGGGCAGGGTCGCGACGAGGGTCTTACCCTCACCGGTCTTCATTTCGGCAATGTTGCCCAGGTGCAACGCTGCACCACCCATGAGCTGCACGTCGTAGTGGCGCTTGCCCAGGGTGCGCTTGGACGCTTCACGGACTACCGCAAAGGCCTCCGGCAGCAGAATATCGAGGGATTCGCCGTCCTTGACGCGCTCGCGGAACTTGTCGGTTTCCGCTCGCAGTTCCTCATCGGTCATCGATGCGAAGCTGTCCTCGAGCGAGTTCACCGCCTTAGTGTACGCTTCGAGCTGTCGCAGAACCCTCTTATCGCCGGTTCGGAGGATTTTCTCCAAGAAAGATGCCACTGAGCTTCTACTCCTTGCTTGTTTCGGTACCCTCACCAAGGGCGCGCGAAAGTGCGCGCGGTGAGGCCTTCCTACATATTGTATGGCAGAGCCGCCTAATTCGCCCGTCCGAGCTCTTTTTTACGCTGTGCGCCCACGAGGTGACATTTGGTGACGCTCGAATCTTTCACCTTCCGCTTGAGGCAGGGCCGCCCCATCCGGCTGAAGGAACGAGTGTGCAGGCTGATAGAACGGGCGCGTAGAAGGCACGGTAAAAGGCAAAGAAAACCCGGGTACCTCAACAGTACGCAGAGTACTGTCGGAGGCACCCGGGCCTTGAGCCTGCTCACTGAGCATGCCGCCTGAGAGAGTCATGCACCTCAGCAATCAGCGGGTACGTTAGTTTTACTCGTTGTCCAGAGTAATGATGCCGTAGCTCCAGCCCTTACGACGGTATGCCGCAGCCGGTGCGCCGGTCTCACTGTCAATGTACAGGTAGAAGTCGTGGCCGACCAGTTCCATACGGTCAACAGCTTCTGCGGGAGTCAAACGCTCGCCCTTGAAGCTCTTGCGGCGAATCTCAATGGGAGATGCTGCCTCATCGGCGAGGGTGACCTCGCTGTTATCGAATGCTGCTTCTTCCACCGGAACATCCGGCAACAGAATCTCGGTAATTGCTTCGGTGACCACGGGAATCGAGCCGGTAGCGTCCGCAACAGAGACGGGGTGCTTGCCACCGCGCTTGTACAGCTTGCGGCGGTCACGTGCACGGCGCAGACGCTCCAGGAGCTTGCCGTAGGTTTCATCGAAGACCGCGAACTTGTCGTGACCCTGGGCTTCGGAACGGAGGACAGGGCCGGTACCAACAACGGTAATCTCAACGCGGATGGACTCGCCACCCAGATGACCGTCCTTGCTGAACTTGACGTCAATGTCCTTCACGTTATCGCCGAGCTGAGCGAACTTCTGAACCTTCTCGTTCACGTATTCTTCCAGGCGTTCGGTGACCTTGATATTGCGGCCGTAGATGTTGACTTCCACGATCATTCCCTCCAGGTTGGGGGCTTATACCGCGTCCGGCTGGACCCGGTACGGGGGTTCGACTCCCAATGCCGTTCCCTTGTATATATTCTAGTACGGAACATGGTTTATATCACTAGATATGACAAATATTTAGCTCAAATAATAGCTATTCGTCAGTCTGCGAACTTTATTCGCCAAAAATCGTGTATCTCTTGCAACTAACTACAAGAAACGCTATGTCTGAGCTTTTTTCGGTACCGCCGCCACGGCGCACACGCCCAGCACCCGCGAACCTGATTCCTGCAACACGCGTACCATCTCAGAGGCGGTCGCGCCGGTGGTCACCACATCATCGCAAATAATGCTTACCCGACCCGCGCACAGGGCAGTTCCATGACGCGCAAGGCACCGTGCATCCGCTCGGCACGGCCCACAGCGCCCAGGCTCTTCTGCTCGTTCTTTACCTCAGCAGCACCGAGGAGAGATGAGGCGAGAAGAGAAGAACCCGCACGAGATGCTAAGGAGGCGCCGCTCCCGCCCCGATTACGAGGCGCATAACCGATAACATCCACAGCGCGCACCCGCACCGAGGCGGGCAGCCGTTGATTGAGCTGACGCACCGCCTCCTGCACCAGAAGATTCGCCGGCGCATAGCCGCGGCGGCGCACACTCTGCGCAGACGACGGTGCCGGAATCAGCAGCACCTCAACCGGTGCGGCGGAGGTACCTACAGAAGAGATAGAAGACCCCGACGCGTTCTGAAGCTCCTCCCGGTGCGCCCGAAGCAGCTCATACACGCTACGCGCCAGCCCCTCGCCCAGCAGCGGCAACAAGTCAGTGCGACCGGCATTCTTCAATGCCAACAGGGCACGCGGCATCATCCCCACGTAACGGGACGCCGCACGCACCTCAGGAGCAGCCGCGCCCTCAAGAGGCTGCAGAACCTGCACTCGCTCCACACGCGCCAACGCCGAATGTAGCTGCGGCAGACACGCCTCACACAGCGGCGAGCCGGAACCGTAGGCGACCGGCACCGCACAGCACGGGCAGGTACGCGGCATCAACACCTCGCCCAAAGCCCCGCTGGCACTCTTGAAAGCACTGGCGAGGCGGGTCAAAGGCTCGTTCAAGGGCACGTTATTAGAGAGCGCATTGTTTGAGGGCGCGCTCAAGGAATCGTTCAAACCACGCTGTTCTGAACTCACCGAAAGCACCCTTTCTCGCTCGCGCCTGCCCGAGGCTAACCGGCGTAACTAATCTCGTGCAGAGTCGTATCCAGACGAATCCAGCCGCGCTCCTCCATCAGGTAGCACGAACCGTCAGAACGGTGCGCAATAATATTCGACGTATTATCCGCCGTCGAAATGGTCATCACACCATCCAAACGGTCCAGCTTCGTCTCTTCACCGCTGAGGGAAATCACCTCAGACTCACCGTTCTTCACGTTCACCACCACGACGCTCTGGTCGCCAGCCCAACGGGCATTACGCGGAGTCACAGAAGAGCTCAGGCGCACCATCTCCGTCAGACGCAGAGGCTTGCCGGCATCATCACGCACAATGCCGGAAATAATCACAGCCGACGCACCCTCAGTAGACGCCACAATCGCTATGCGCGCACCATCGTGAGAAACGTTCACGCTCGTAAAGTTCAAATTACGCTGCCAGGACAGGCCAATATCCACGCCGCGCTCACGCTCGGTTGCATCCTCAGAATCCGGCTTGAAGGCACGAACAATACCCTCACCATCAGCAGCCCACACCCAGCCATACGCGTCAAAACTGGGGGCAGCCAGAGCGGTACTCTGCCACACACGGCGGGCAGTACCCTGATACACCGTGTACAGGCTCGCAGCATCATTCGCCAAGCAGGCATACACATCCGCCGAATATCCCATCGCCGGGGAGCTCAACTGGCTCACGCCACGCAGAAGCAACTGCTCACCTGCACTGCTCATATAGTCATCGCGCGCCACCATCTGGCCGTTCGGATTAATAGCAACCGTGCGGGCGGGAACACCCGGGTTCAGCTTCACCGCAGAGAAGCCGCTCGGTGCGTTCTCAGGAATCATAGTGCCGTTGTAGAACACCTCAGTCTTACCCAGACCGGAGAAGTTCTCCAAACCGTGCATAATCTGCTCACGTACACGCGCCAAACGATTATCGTCCAGGCGCTCGCCCGAGAGTCGAACCAGCACATCCTGGTTATCGCTCATGTTAGCGGTCTCAAGACTCATCGACTCATTCAACACCGAGAACGCAACATCCTTCAGATAGGACGCCGGACCAGCCATGAGGGTACGCACCAGCAACTCAAAATAGCGGTCCGTATGCGGGAACCAGCGGATATCCGGCACAGCATAACGGAACGCACGATCGTAGAAATACAGGCGGCACGGGCTAAACACGCGCTCAAACTCGGTACCGTCCAGCCACAGACCATCCGGGCACGAGTTAATGCGCCACTGGTTATCCTCCATGACCATCGTGAAATCATGAGTCTCAGTCTGAGCCTCCGGGAAGGTGCTCGTAATACCCTGACTATTCACAGTCGCCGTCTGCTGGAAACGCACATGATACATGCCCTCAGCATTGCCGCTATCGTCACTGCGAGGCTGCACCGTATTACGGTACACACGAGTCGTACCCATAGGATTCCAACGGCCCGCAAAGGAAGAGCTCAAATACTGGCGCGCCACCGCATAGTTCTCGATACTATCCACACCGGCACGCACGAACCCCTCAATAATCGCCTCGGGGGTAGCACCGGCCAGCGGACCCGGCGCACGCGCCGGAGAAGTATTAACGCTCTTCACATCCAGACCGCTACTGTGCTGAGTCACCCGGTCGTTCGTGGGAAGACCCGCGCAAGAGCTCACGAGCGTCGCCAAAGACACCGCACCCCAAGACAGCGCGGTGCGTCGAGAAACAATAGCCCTGTGAGACATGGAGGTCTTAACCTTCCTCTACGAACAAAGACAAACAATCACCAGCTAAGGCTGCAGGCCGTCGCAGCGCGGTGAAAAGATAACCACAGCGAAATAACAACACTGTGAAAATACATCTGCATTGATTGTACTGGGTAAACAGTGCAAATACGCAAGGATAAGTACCAATACAATCGCCCCGGCCCCAATCCCCCGCTCTATGACAGAGATTGGAGCCTCTCGCCTACCGGCCTTTAGAGGTCACGCTCAATGTTCGCACGAGGAGCGATATTGGGCAGCGTATCCTTCGCCGTTGCTGAACGATGCACACTCACCTCAGGCTCACCCGTCACCAAGACCGGAGACTCGCCCAAAGGCGCACCGTGCACCAGCGGCAGGTTCATCGTGAAGCAGGCACCGCGACCCTTCTCGCCCCACGCCTCAATCGTACCGCCGTGCAGACGCACATCCTCAGCAGCAATCGACAGGCCCAGACCGGTACCGCCCAGGGTGCGCTTACGCGAAGTATCAGCACGCCAGAAACGGTTGAACACCTGAACGGCCTCATCCTCAGACAGACCGATACCGTGGTCACGCACCGCAACGCCCAAGTTCGTGGCGTTCGCGCCCACGTACACGTCAATCGGTCGGGATTCGCCGTGCTCAATCGCGTTGTACAGCAGGTTACGGAGCACACGCTCAATACGTACGCGATCCATATCCACCATGATGCTCTCATGGCTCGTATGCACGTTCAGCTTCGTGTTCGTACGCTCCAGGTGCGGCAGAGCCTCCTGCAGAATATTCGACAGCACACGCATAAAGTCTTCCGTGTCGATGGTCAGCATTGCGCTACCGGCATCGAAGCGAGAAATTTCCAGCAGATCAGCAAGCATCGACTGGAAACGATCCACCTGATCGTGCAGAAGCTCCACAGTGCGACCCAGCGGCCGATCCATATCCTTACGCGAATCGTACAGAAGCTCCGTACCCAAACGCACCGTCGCCAGCGGAGTACGCAACTCATGCGACACGTCAGACACAAAGCGCTGCTGCAGAGTCGACAGGCGCTCCAGCTGAACAATCTTCTCCTGCAGCGAATCAGCCATCAGGTTGAACGAATAACCCAGACGCGCCGCCTGATGCTCACCGTGTACAGACACACGCTGATCCAGGTCACCGGCAGCCAGCTTCTCCGCCGTAATAGCGGTCTGCGTAATCGGGCGGACCACAAAACGAGTCACAATCCACACCACAGAAAGCACCACAGTAAGCAGCGCACAGAAACCACCAAAAAGAACAAAGTTAATATGCGCAATCGTGGCGGAAGAATCCGTCATATCGTACACAAGGAACAAACCGTAATTAGGGTTCTGTGCAATAGAAATATGTGTACCAACAATAAGCACCGGATAGGTACGCTCACGATTATTTTCGATAGTCGTCACCGTAGACGTCTGCCAGAAAATACCTTCTTTACCACGAACAGTTGTTTTGAAATCATTCGGAATGCTCGAAGAGTTCAAAGAATTATTACTACTCTGCTCAGGAATAAAGCCCTGTTTACCTTGACCTTCCAAAGGCACAAGAATCCAATTGCGTTTACCTGAGCTACCCGCGTCCAAGATGGTCAGGGTACGGCTCACGTTACGGCGAATTTCGCTATCACTACGAGCCTCAGAGGAGTCCAGCACGCTCTGAACATTGCGGAAACCACTCTCCGATTCCGCCAGCGCCTGAGCTTTCTGGTTTTCAAAAAGACTCGTCGCAATCTGGCTCGACAAGGACCAACCTACCATCAAGAAGCTCAGGAACATCATGATGCCCGCAGTGCCAAGGGCGCGGAACTGCAGGGATTCCTTCCACAGACGCTGAACACGCTGCATCAGGTTCCTACTACGCTGCTCTTTCGCCTTACGCGGCTTGGAAGTGCGGGTACGCGAAGAGGCGGAGGCTACCGCCTCCGCCGTCAAAGCGCCGTGCTCATGGCTCGACTTCGCAACAGACAATCAGGTTATCCCTTCGCCTATGAATAGCTTCCGCTTAGCTACCGGAAGATCCCACCAGCTCGGCCGGAATCTTGTAGCCAACGCCACGAACCGTCTGAATAAAACGCTCCGCGCCCAGCTCATCGAACTTAGCGCGCAAACGCTGGACATGCACGTTTACCAGCGAATCGCTCACATCAGTGTAACCCCAGACCATATCCAGCAGCTCCTGGCGGCTCAACGCCTGACCCGGGTGACGCACCAGCGCAGCCAGCAGGTCAAACTCCAGAGGAGTCATGGGAACCTCAGTGCTGTGGTACTTAACGGTACGACCGTCCATATCCATGACAATATCGCCAATGGACACCACCAGCTGACGGCTCTCACGCGGACGCAAACGAGTGCGAATACGCGCCAAAAGCTCAGCGTGCTTAAAAGGCTTAGCAATATAATCATCAGCGCCAGCCTCAAGCCCCTTAACAACATCTTCAGTGTCGCTTTTAGCGGTCAACATAATAATCGGCACATTAGAAGAGCGGCGAATTTGCTGGCACACTTCAATACCGTTCATGCCAGGAAGCATCAAATCCAAAAGCACCAAATCGGGAGTGGAGCGCATAAAAGTTTCAAAAGCGCGGCCGCCATTTTCGCAGAAAACAGCGTTAAAGCCCTCTTGCGCGAGCACGAGGCCAATCATTTCCGCCAGAGCATCATCGTCATCAACCACCAAAATGGTGTGTGCGTCGCTTGCACTCACAGTACCTCCCTATAGAAATGTCGTAAATACTTACATAAAAATGCTGATTCTCTAATCATACCGCGCACTCAGCCAATGCACGGGCACACTCTGTCACTCGCGCCAGCGAAGCCGTGGCATCCAGCACACTCACCGCGCCCGGGGTGGATGCAGAAGACACCGAACCCGTTTGCGGGCGCTCATCAGCCATCAAACCCACCGCATTCAACTGCGTCGGCTCAAGACCGACCTCACGCCACAGGCTGTACAGGCGACGCACCTGATCAGGAACCCGCGCAGAGGTCACCACCGGCAGCCACAGCTGAGCCTGAGCCTCCAGAAGCTGCGCCACAGGTTCCCAGGAACGAGGGTCACTCAGCGGCGGAACCTGCAACATGCCCGGCCCCTTCAAACGGGCGCGGTCAGGATGCAACAGCAGAGCACAGGGAACGGCACCCTCGACCTGCATAGCTTTCAACAGCGCCAAAGCGTCAAGGGCGGGACGGGGCTGGGTCAGAAGCTTCAGCTCCTGCACCGGTTTGAGCGCGGTGCCATCCACGTCCAGGATGAGCTGCAGGTTGAGTTCGGCAAAACGCTCCGCCACCCGACGGTACACCTGCTGATAATAGTGAGGTTGCAACGCCGACAAGGAGCGGAAGCCGCTCACGGTAGGAATGGTCCCCTCCATCAGACGCTGAAACTCCGATTCGTCCAATTGCACGGCAATCAGCGCCTGGGGAGCCTGCAGAGCCTCACGCAGAGACTCCGCCCAACGCTCCAGGCCTTCCAGGAACGATTCCAGCAGGTCACGGCTCGCCCCTGCATCGCTGATGGCACGCTCGCCACCGGGTAGGTAGATACTCGCGGCAAGAGTCAGCGGACCAACCAGCTGAATCTTATACACCGGGGCGGTGTCCCGTTCCGAGCCAAAACGTTTCTTCTGCGCGCCCACGCGATCAGCTAGAAGATTGATATCGGAGAGCAGACGGTCCTGCGCCAGGGCAGACTCGCGCGCTCCCCTGCCGCCGCTATGCACCATGCGCCAGCCAAACGAGGCGCCGTCAAAGGCAAGTCCCTCGCACACCGCCAGGGTACGTGCCAGCGGGGTACTCCGCCAGCCCAGCGCCGGCAGATGCGGCAGGAACGGCAGGTGCGGGGCACCCAGCTCGCCTTCTACACGGGACATCGCCTCAGCCAAATCATCGCCGGGAAAATCGCCCCGACCGCTGGCACGCACTAGCGGACGCTCAGTAGCGAGCGCGGCAAGGTCCTGCTCGGTCAGTTCGTCCCCTTCGGGGGCGCGGTACTCACCGGGCAGTAGCAGGCGCTCCGGCACTGGCTCGGTGCGGGCATTCTGGCGGGAGGAAGATTGAGGGAGCATAAACGGGTGAGGTTAAGGCAGGTTAGGGAAAAGTACGGGCAGATCGAAGCTCTGCTGATGGAGGCTCAGCACGGATGAGAGCAGAGCTCTCAGAAAGTCTTAGCTTTTCAGGCTCTTAGCTTTCAGACTTTTCAGTCTCTTCGTCATGGTCAGCGTGCTCGTTCGCGATGCGCACGTGGTGGCGAATCACCTCAGAGATGATGAAGTTCAGGAACTTCTCCGCGAATTCCGGGTCCAGGCTGGATTCCTTCGCCATGGCACGCAGGCGAGCAATCTGCGCCTCTTCACGGCCGGGGTCGCCGGCGGGCAGGTTGTGCTCAGCCTTCAGGATGCCCACGCGCTTAGTTGCCTGAAAACGCTCCGCGAGGATGTGCACCAGCGCCGCATCAAAGTTGTCGATGGAGCGGCGCATGGCGAAGAGCTCCTCGTAAACCTCCGGTGCGACTTCATCGCCCATGGAGGTGGCGTGGGGGTCAAATTCGCAGGACGTGTTTTCGGGGATCATCGGTCTCTCCTCAGTTCGGTTGTGGTCTTCTGTGCGTTGCGTTCAAGTAGGCTGTTGCGGCAACAGCTAGGAATAGCGGGGTGCGCGGCTATTCGATGCGGCGAGGCGGTGCAATTATTCGGCGCTGGTAGAGGCGCCAGCCGACAGGGTTTCCTGAATGTCTTCGCGGTCCAGCGAGTAGGCGCGGGCGATGGTGGACTGACCCAGTACGCGGGTGCCCTGGTAGAGCACCATGGTCTGTCCCGGTGCCACGCCGGAGAGCGGATCCAACAGGCGCACTACGGTTTCCAGGCGCAGCGCGCCTTCTTCTTCAGCTTCGGGGTCGGGTGCCCAGGTCATGTATGCCTTGGCGCGGACCGGGTCAGCGTGCGCACGCACCTGTGCGGTAACCTCGAACTCTTCGCTGCGAGCGCCCAACTGTGCGGGCTCTTCCAGGAAGCGTGCCGCCTGTTCCACGGGTACGCCCGCCCAGGTGGCGCGGATACCGCGTATTTCGTGCACGGCAAGCAGCTCGCGGGAACCGACGATGACTTCGTTTTCCTTGGGGCGCACCTCCAGCACGAAGCGGGGCTTACCGTCGGCGGCGGGGCGGCCCAGTGCCAGGCCCTTGCGCTGGCCTACGGTGTATGCCTGCGCGCCGGGGTGCTCGCCGAGCACCTCACCGTGGGTGTCCTTGATGAGGCCGGGGCGCATTGTGATGTGGTCACCCAGCCAGGCGCGGGTATCACCTTCGGGGATGAAGCAGATGTCGTAGGAGTCCGGCTTCTTCGCCACGGAGAAGCCGCGCTCTGCCGCCTCCGCGCGTACCTGTGCCTTGGAGGGGGTGTCCGCCAGGGGGAACCAGGCGTGCTTGAGCTGTTCGTGGGTGAGCACACCGAGCACGTAGGACTGGTCCTTGGCCCAGTCGGCGGCGCGGTGCAGTTCGCGGTTGCCGTCTTCGGTGGTGATGACGCGGGCGTAGTGGCCGGTCACCACGGCGTCGAAGCCGAGCGCGAGGGCGCGTTCGAGGAGCGCGGCGAACTTGATCTTTTCGTTGCAGCGCATGCAGGGGTTGGGGGTTCGTCCGGCTTCGTATTCGGAGATGAAGTCGTCGACGACGTCTTCTTTGAAGCGTTCTGAGAAGTCCCAGACGAAGAAGGGGATGCCCAGCTGGGAGCAGACGCGGCGGGCGTCCATGGAGTCTTCGAGGGTGCAACAGCCGCGGGAGCCGGTGCGCAGGGTGCCGGGCATGCGGGATAGGGCGAGGTGAACGCCGACTACTTCGTGTCCTGCTTCTACGGCGCGGGCTGCGGCGACTGCGGAGTCAACGCCGCCACTCATAGCTGCAAGAATTTTCACTGCCTATCCTTCTGTTGTGTTGAGCCTTCCAGAAAAGTACGCCTTGTTGGTGTGGGCGGACTTTCCGTTACTGTAGCTACCCATTGTACGCAGGGGCTCGGCGGGATATTGGGCAGTGCACCCTCAGCCAGCCCTCAGCGAACGCTGAGATTGCAGGCTGAGGGCGGTTGGGTGTCTTCTCTTCTGGTTTTCTAGTGCCAGCGGGAGGCGTCCGGCAGCTGCGAGGTCAGCCCCGCCTTTGCTGCCTGTTCGTAGGCGGCGGGTAGTGCCGCGATGAGGCGCGCAATATCGGCTCCGGTGGTGGAGTGACCGAGGGTGAAGCGCTGGGCGCTGCGGGCGGTGTCTTCGTCCATTCCCATTGCCATGAGCACGTGGGAGGGGCGGGTCACCCCGGCGTTGCAGGCGGAGCCGGTGGAGCTGCTGATGCCCTGCATGTCCAGCAGGAAGAGCAGGGTGTCACCTTCTGCGTTTTCGAAGGTGAAGTGGGCGTTACCGGGCAGTCGCTTCTGGCCGGGGTATTCTTCGGTGAGCGGGTTTTCGCCGCTCAGGTGCGCCTGCGGGATGAGCGCGCTAATTGCCGCGACGAGTTCGTTGCGTAGCGCGGCGATGCGGGCGGCTTCTTCTTCGAGGTGCTGTACCGAGTGCACGGCAGCCTCTGCGAAACCTGCGATGGCGGGTGCGTCGATGGTGCCGGAGCGTACGGAGCGTTCCTGGCCGCCTCCGTGCAGGACGGGGGTCATCTGCACGGCGCGGGTTGCAACGAGCGCACCGATGCCCATGGGACCACCGATTTTGTGGCCGGAGATTGCGAGGGTCGCCACCCCGCTGGCGTGGAAGTCGATGGGCACCGCGCCGAATGCCTGCACCGCGTCCGAGTGCACGGGAATACCGTATTCTGCGGCGATAGCGGCGATCTCGGGGATGGGCTGCACGGTACCGACCTCGTTGTTCGCCCACATGACGGTGACGAGCGCGACGTCTTCGGGGTTCTTTTCGATGAGTTCGCGGACGGTCTGCGGGCTGACGCTGCCGTGCTCGTCTACGGGGATCCATTCGAGCTGCGCGCCTTCTGCCTTTTCGAGCCATTCGCAGGTTTCTTCCACGGCGTGGTGCTCAATGGAGGAGACGAGAATTCGGGTGCGCTGCGGGTCTTCTTCGCGGCGCTTCCAGTAGATGCCCTTGACGGCGAGGTTGTCCGATTCGGTGCCGCCGGAGGTGAAGATAACCTCGGCGGGGTCGGCACCGACTGCGCGAGCAATGCGTTCGCGGGCGTATTCGACGGTGGCGCGGGCGTCGCGTCCTACGGCGTGCAGGGAGGAGGGGTTGCCGCCGTTGCGCATCTGTTCGACCATGGCGTCGATGGCGGCGGGCAGTACGTCGGTGGTGGCGGCGTGGTCGAGGTAGACGCGGCCGTTCTGACGGTTGGTTTCTGCGCTCATGGTTCCTCCTGCTGGGTTGTTTGGCAGTTTTTCGCCTCGCTTATTTTATCGCGCTCTATCGGCGCTCTTCTAGGCGTGTTCACGTGCGGCTGGGTCAGCGAGCGCTACTCCCCCCGGGCAGCTCGGGAACTGTTCAGGGGCTGTTCGGGGGTTGCTTGTAGGCTGCGCGGTACACTTAGGAACGTGTTCAAGATTCTTTTCTATACCCCTGAGATTCCCGGCAATACCGGCAACGCTATCCGTTTGGCGGCGATTACTGGCGCTGAGTTGCACCTGGTGAAGCCGCTGGGTTTTAACTTTGATGATGCGCATCTGCGCCGCGCGGGTCTGGATTATCACGACCTGGCGGTAGTGACGGTGCATGAGACCCTTGAGGATGCGTGGGAGGCTCTCGCTCCAGAGCGTGTTTTTGCGTTTACGACGACTGCATCGACCTCATACGCGGATATTGAGTACCGTCCCGGTGACGTGTTCATGTTTGGCCCGGAGTCGGTGGGTCTGCCCGCTGAGGTTCAGCAGGACCCGCACGTAACTGAGCGTGTGAAGATTCCGATGAAGCCGGGCCGCCGTTCGCTGAACCTTGCCAACTCTGCATCCATTGCGATTTTTGAGGCGTGGCGTCAGAACGGTTTTGAGGGAGGCGCCATCTAGCATGGCTACAGCACACCATAATCTGCCGGAGCATCTGCTTCAGCAGATTCTGGAGACAACCCCTCCCCTGGCCGAGCAGATTCGTTTGGATCCGCAGAATAGGGAGTTCACGGAGCGGGGCTGGGAGCCGGTCTATTCGGCGTCCCCTCATGCCCGTATTGTGGTGATTGGTCAGGCGCCTGGACGCGCCGCTCAGGAGAGCCGCATCCCGTGGAATGACCCGAGCGGCGTGAAGCTGCGCGAGTGGATGGGCGTGACGGATGAGCAGTTCTACAATCCCGAGCTGATTTCGCTGCTACCGATGGATTTCTACTATCCCGGTAAGGGCGCGCACGGCGATAACCCGCCGCGTAAGGATTTCGCACCCAAGTGGCATCCGCAGCTGCTGGAGCTCATGCCGAATGTTCAGCTGATTCTGCTGGTGGGCGCATACTCGCAGAAGCACTATCTGGATGGTGTGCATGCCCCGAAGGCGCAGAAGAATCTGACGGAGACGGTTCGTGCGTGGGAGTCTTATCTTCCGAAGTTCCTGCCGCTGGTGCATCCTTCACCGCTGAATTTTAGGTGGCGGGCAAAGAACCCGTGGTTCGAGCAGGAGGTCATCCCGGCTTTGCAGAAGCGTGTGGGAGAGGTTCTCAAGGACGCTTAGCCCGCCCGTTCTGCAGTATCGCTATAGTTTTGCCTCGCTCATGCAAGATGCTCCCACCCCGCGTATGGGGTGGGAGCATCTTTATTGTGCGCGTTGTTTAGACTGACCGAGCAGTCTCGTCTGAGCGGATGCTTCTCAGCTGCGCCGCACTGCTACTTCAGGATTAAGGGGTTACTTCTGGCTGTCGGCGTCGCCCAGGGTCACGGTGATGTCATGGGTGGAAGAGCCGCGCTTAATCTTCAGCTTCAGATCAGAGCCTGCTGCTGCGGCACGCACGGTACCGTTGAGCTCGTCGCTCTTGGTCACGGCGTGGCCGTCGGCTTCAATCACGACGTCGCCGGATCGCAGGCCTGCCTTCGCGGCGGGGCTGTTAGATTCTACCGAGGCAATTTCAACGCCACCGGGGATGAGCTTGGAGGAGCCCGAACCGGTATCCGCGGGGCTGTTCTTTACGCTCGCGCCCAGGTAGCCGTGGGTTGCCTTACCCTTGGCGATGATCTCGGAGGAGATGCGCTTGGCGTAGTTGGAGGTAATGGAGAACGCCATACCGTCGGCGGTGCCGCCATCCTGACTTGCCTGGCCCTGCGCGTTAATGCCGACCAGCTCGCCCTTGAGGTTCACCAGCGGGCCGCCGGAGTTACCGTGGTTGATGGGCACATCAACCTGAATCATGGGGATGTAGTTCTGGCCCTTCGCGTCAGCAGGCTGCACGCGGTTGACGTTCGAGACTACGCCGGCGGTCACCGATTCGCTACGACGATACGGTGCGCCGAGGGCAACCACGGCTTCGCCGGAGACCAGCTTGGAGGAGTCGCCCCAGGTGATGGGCTGCAGGTCCAGGCCGGAGGGGCTGATCTTCAGAACCGCCAGGTCAGCGGCAGAGTCCAGGCCCACTACGGATGCGGTGCGCACGGTGCCGTCGCTCAGGCGCACCTCAATGGTGGATGCAGCGTTCGAAGATGCAAGGGTGACCACGTGGTTGTTGGTGAGGATGTGGCCATCCTTATCGAGGATAACGCCACTACCGCCGCCGGTGCTGGAGCCGTTTGAGGCCATGATGGTCACGGTGGAGGGCAGGACCTTCTTCGCGGTTTCTGCTACGCCTGCCACGGTGGAGGAGTTGCTGATATTGGAGCTGACGGAGCCACGCGAGGAAGCGCTGGAGGAGCTGTTGTTCGATGCTGCGATGCCGCCTCCGACGCCCGCACCGACGCCGCCGCCGACGAGGGCTGCGAGCAGAGCTGCGGTGAGCACAACACCGGCGCCGTAGCGCTTGTTGTTATCGGTGGCCTGGGGTGCAGGCTGTGCCGAAGTAGCCTGGGCGGTAGCCGCCTGGGGGTAGGTGTATCCGGGCGAAGCGTATGCCTGCGGGTATGCGTTCTGACCCTGCTGGTAGTTTGCCTGTCCGTTCACACTCTGCAGGGGGCGGGTTGCATCCGTGACGCCGTCGTTGCCACCGTAAGACCATCCGTTGTTCTGAGTCATAAGTTCTCCTAGAGTCGCGCGTGTGCGTCGCCCTGGGCGCACGCTATCTTTCTACTGTAGAGGGTGTTTTATGGTGTTCTATATCTTTTTGCTGTTGGTTATCGGGGAGTTCCCCTGGGAATTTCTCCCATTTTTTCATTCAGTGCAGATTGGCTGGTGTGGGGCGCCCTGTCGTTCCGCGAAAGTTAGCTTTATTTCCTATGCTTTGTCCGCTATTTTTCGTCGCTCTCAGGCTTCTCTTTTAAAGCACTCGGTTTTTCTCCACGGTTTACACAGCATGACGCCTCCGCATACACAGCTTGAGCACAGGGTCGCTCCGTAATGTTGAAGGCACGTAGAGCCGACGACAAAGGCAAAGGACAAAGGCAAAGGAGAAACCCATGATGATCGGAACCCTAATCTTCTGTGCGGTCTTGGCAAGCTCCATCGGTATCGGTGCGGGTATTGTGGCGTGTTGCTCGGGAATGGTGTACCGCCGTCATCGTGCGGAGAAAGCCGCCGAGTTGGCGCAGCCTCTAGCTACCCAGGCGTTGACTGGCGGTAGGTAGCGCATAGAGTTTGATAGTTTTCGAGTTTGATAGTTTCCGGGGCGGGAGATGAGAGCCCCGCACCGGAAGGGGCGAGAATCCCCAGTATGTCCCGAAGGGTCGGTGTGAGGACCGGCCCGGGTGTGATAGTGAGTTGAGTGATGACTGATGCGGCGTGAGCCCCTGTATGAGGGTTTGCGCCGCATCATCTTTTAACCGTGAGCGGGCACGGGAGGCACTGGTGGAAAGCCCCAATGGAAAGCACCCGGCACCCCGGCTACTTCCCTTTTAGTATGCGGTAAGGCGACGGCGTTGCGGGCACCCGGGATTGAGCTAGGTTATGGTGAAGCTATGAGGATTATTTCTGCTGTTTTCGCTCTTCTTGGCGCGCTGCCGGTCGTACCTGCGGCGGTGGGGTCTTCTTTGGACGGCGTAACCCGCCTGTACGCGCTGCTTATATTTGTTCTGATCTGCGCGGCGGTAGCATTTTTTGCGTCGTTGAGCCCCTCACGCCGTCGTGCGCGTGAGATTAGGCGGCAGGTGTTGCAACAGCAGCAGAACCAGTCGATGAATCAGCAGGTACCGCCCCAGCAGGCGCCTTCACAGCAAGTACCCCCTCAGCAGGCACAGCCTCAGCAAGTTCCTTCGCAGCCAATACAGGGCGCGGTGAGCTACCCGATGCACTATCAGCCGAAGCAGGCTCAACAGGTTCAGCAGACTCAGCAGGTTCAGGTGCCCTCGCCTCAGCCTCCTCAGCCGGTGGCGGCACCTTCCCCTCTGGAGCCGATGCAGGTAGGTGGCGAGTCTAGTTCTTCTACAGCCCAGAACCATTCAGCAGAAAGCCCTTCAGCAGAGAACAAGGAGCAGCAGAGCATGTCCCAGAACACCCCGGCGGAGTCTGAAGAGCGCCCGCAACAGGAGGCTCCCCAGCAGACGTCTGAGAGCAAGCCCTCCGATCGTTTCTCTTTGAGTACCAACCACAAGCTCATTTTCCCGCTCGAGAACGCCCAGCGCAGCCGCTACCCCATGGTGCTTTCTGTCAGTACATCTGAGGATGAAGTTTTTGCGCTGCCGTCGATTAGCGGTGTGCCGCAGCATCTGTTGGTGGGCACGCAAGAGAGTCATGTTCCGCTGAATCAACGTCAGCGATGGCAGCAGATCGAGATTCTCGAGAACTACCTCATGCGTGCGGTCATGAACCTGCAGACGCTGGAGCGTGCGCAGGTTTCCCCGCTGCACAGTTTCAAGGAGACTGCCCAGGCTGACCGCACGGTGCTTGCCGCCGAGCTGGAAGAAACCATCCGGGTATCTCGGCTGAAGCTGAGCGGGGCGTTGGAGTTCTATGTATCGTTGCCGCGTTTGGCGGAGGCGCCGGGCTCTTTCGCTTTTGCCCGTGATCATGCGTTCTCCCTGAGTGCCACCGTCATTAGCCTGACGGAGCAGTGCTTTGAGCGTACCTTCCGTTGGCGTCTACTGGAGGATACTCTCCCGGATTCTTTGAACGACCGCCTCTACGCGGTGCGTTATCTGCGTGAGAGCGCGCAGAAGCTAGCGGCTTTTGTGGAGCTGAGCGATTTTGACCGCGCCATGCAGCTTGCCGAGACCTGGAAGAAGACTGCTCGTAAGGACTCGAAGATTGATGAGGCCAAGGTCTGGAATGAGATGACGGAAGTTGCCTTTGACGTTCTGCCCCAGTTGCGAGAGCGGGCGTTGAAGGGCGTTCAGTCTACGTTGGAATTTAGCGAGCTTTTCTACCGTGCCGGCGAGGATGGTACGCACCGTATGCTCAACCCGGAGCAGCTAAGCGAGTTTGAGCTCAAGGGCGTGCAGTCCACGCTCGAGGAGCGCCTGGAAAAGGTGCGTCTTGAGCTTCAGGACGCGGAGTTCTGCGCCGCTGTTTTGAGCCTGCAGGCGCGCGCTGTCATTGAGCTTCTCCAGGAGCTTCTGCAGGTCGAGCAGGACGGCGTTCTGGCGGAGATTGTGACCGATTTGCGGGCGCTTGCTCATCACTCACCCGACCTTGCCGAGCGGCCCATCCAGACGTTGATGTTCAGCCGCGAACAGTACGCCCCCGATGGGGAGGATCTGCCGACCATTGGCGAGCGCATCCGTGCCCTCTCGAGCGTGCCCGAGGTTCTGGCGTTCGTTCACTACGAGGGACCGGCACTTCTGGCGGGCGTCGCAGACCCGTATAAGGCGTTTTCCGGTGAGGGCCTCTCCGAGGGTCTGCTCTCGGAAGAGAAGAAGTTGTCTTCTATGCCGCTGTCGGTGTTGCGCACCCATTCGCGGCTTCTGCAGCAGGTGCTTCGCCTGCAGAATCTGCGGTTGAAGCTGGCGTGGGTGAGCAGCTGTAGCGGCTATATGCCTTGGTCCCTGGTTGATCGCCATTTCGTTGGCCCCTCTGCCGCTGATGAGGATTTGAAGGAGCTGACCGAAAATATTGAGGCGCTCGCTGAGCTTCTGGACGCCCGTTCTAACTCCCAGGTGTATAAGGGTCGCGGCGTGCCGACTACGCCTTTCCTGTGGTCGCAGATGCGGAAGCAGGCAGATCGCAGTTCTAGGTTGCTGAATCATGTGCAGTTCTTGGGCTGGATGTACGCCTCGTCTTCACGGGTTCAGGTGGTGGACGGCATGGTACAGAGTATCCACGATGTTGATGCCGCGGAGGTAGTGGAGCATCTGATGAGCAATCTGGAGATTGCGCGTCGGCGCTAATTGACTGAATATCCGGTGAGCCGGGGTCTAGCATGAGGCTAGACTCCGGTTTTCCTGTATACCGGCTCTCCTGTATATCGGCTTTCCTGTATAAAGCCTGGGAAGTCGGTAAACGGGTGGCAAACAGCGGCGCAATATTCTCGTATCTGTGCGTCTGTGTGGCTATGCCACCGCTACACTAATAATGTGACCAGCACTAAGGTGTGCGATGTTCAAGCACACCGTGAAGTGCAGGTCCGTTCATACTTCACGACAACGGAGGAAAGACCATGACCGAGCACGCCTTTGCGCGTCAGATTCGTCCCGCACGCCCTCGCCTGCGCACTATCTTGGGTGCCACAGTGCTGGCGGCAGGTCTTTCTTGTGCCCCGGCGGTTCTACCGGCTGGTTCTGCATTTTTGAGCACGTCGGCGCAGGCTGCTGCCCCGATGCAGATTACGGGCACCACCGTGTACGATTCCACGAACTCTTTGGGTGATACCTCTACCCTGAAGTCTAAGATTTCGGCTCTGTCGAAGAAGCACAACGTGGATTTGCACGTGGTGGTCATCGATAAGTTTGAGAACCCGTCTACTTCTTCGAGCTGGACGAAGGCGCTTGCCACGAAGAACAATTGGGGTTCTGCCGATGTGGTGCTGGTGATTGCTACCGAGTCTCGCCAGGCGTATTTCTTGGCCGGTAGCACCAAGACCCTGTCGAGCGATCAGCAGACGAAGGTGTACCAGAACTACATTAAGCCGAAGCTGCAGAACAGCGACTATTCGGGTGCGGCGCTGGCTGCGGTTGAGGGTATCGAGGCTCAGAAGGGCGGTAGCTCTTCTGGCGTGGTGACCGGCGTGCTCGGTGTGGGTGCGGCGGCGACCGTGGGTGCTGGTGGTTACGCGATGTACCGCCGCCGCAAGAAGAAGAACGCTCAGCAGCAGCCTCAGCGTTCCTACGGTGCGCCTCGTAACTACTCCCCCATCCCGGAGGTTCCGCTGGAGGAGCTGCGCACTCGCGCCGGTAGCGCCCTGCTTCAGGCTGATACGACGATGAGCCACGCGAAGCAGGAACTGGATTTTGCGCGTGCACAGTACAGCGACCAGCAGGTGGCGGAGTTCGCTCAGGAGATTGCGCGCGCTGAGGACCTGATGCGTAAGTCCTTCCAACGTCAGCAGCTTCTGACCGATAGCATCCCGGATACCGAGGCTGAGCAGCGTGCCTGGTTGACTGAGATTATTGATAACTCTCAGGAAGTCACCCGTATTGCTCAGGAGCAGGACGCTAAGCTGGCTCAGCTGCGCAACCTGGAGCAGGAGGCACCTCAAGCTATTGAGGCTCTGGCTCAGCGCCTGCCGCAGCTGCGTGCCTCGGTGGAAGAGATTGCCGCCCAGTACCGCGCGTTGAAGGAACGTTACCTGCCCAGCGCTCTGGAGCCCATCTCCAAGACTCCTACCCTGTTGGAGTCGAACATGGTGCTGTGTGCTGCCGAGGTTGAGAAGGCTCAAGCGACCGTTGCTACGGCACGTTCGGAGGCGGTCGCTCACCTGCGCACCGCCGAGGAAGCCGCCTCGCAGATTCAGGCGCTGGGTGCGGCTGTGCATGCCCGTTCGCAGGAACTGGAGCAGGCTCAGCTGGGTCTGAGCACCGATCTGCTGAGCATTCAGCGTGACGTGGCGGAGGCAAAGAGCCTCGCTGCTTCTCAGCGTCGCGATGATTTGGGCGCGGTCGCCGCCGGTATGGAGGCGGTACTCAACCAGGTCACCCAGAGCGCTTCGGCTCGCCCGAATGACCCGCTGACTCTGGCGAACCAGCTGCGTCAGCTCTCCGCTGAGCTGGATAAGGCAATGACGAATATGCGTGCTACCCGCGAACGTTCTCGTGCGGCTTCGCAGAACCTGGATCGTACGATGCGTTCTGCCTACGCCGCGGTGAACGGTGCGCGTAGCTACATCAATAACCGCCGCGCTGCGGTGGGCCCGATGACCCTGACCGCTGTTTCTGAGGCGGAGCGTCACCTGGGTCAGGCTCAGCGCCTGGCTTCTTCGGATCCGCTGAACGCCATGAAGGAAGCCAATATGGCTATCCAGAAGGCGACCGACGCGCAGAACCGTGCTCAGAGCGAGGTCGGCAACTACTACAACAACCAGAACGACCGCGGCGGCGGTAGCTTCGGCGGTGACCTGGCGAAGGGTCTGCTGCTGGGCGCTCTGATGACCGCAATGAACTCCGGCACCAGTAGCTGGGGTAGCAGCGGCGGCCACAGCAGTGGCGGTAGTAGCGGCGGCAGCTGGGGCGGCGGCTTCAGCGGAGGCGGCGATTGGGGCAGCGGCGGCGGTGACGGCGGCAGCTTCTAACCGCCTCCACACTGGCTGTCCTGCCGGTGCTGGCGATCCTGCCGGTCGGTTTCTGCAGATTTTTCTACAGTCTGACCGGCAGGGCACGTAGCTTACCTCACCGGTTTTTTCCCCAGTCGGAAAACACCCGAGGCAATTTACCAAAAGTTTAGGTAACAGAAATCAGGCGTGCATCATTTTCACAGCATGCACCCAGAAATCTGCCACATAATTAGTTATACGGGCACGGCTCACGAGGAGCGTAGTGCTCCCCCGCAGCCCGTTGAACAGAAAGTAGGAGATTATGGCTAAGCAGACCATCTTCGGCCGTATTGCACAGCTCGCTAAGGCAAACATCAACGCTCTGATTGATGCAGCTGAGGACCCGGAGAAGATGCTGGACCAGATGGTTCGTGACTACACCAACAACATCCGCGAGGCGGAGGCTGCAGTAGCACAGACCATCGGCAACCTGCGTCTGCTCGAGAAGGACCACGCAGAGGATGTCCAGACCGCCCAGGAGTGGGGCACCAAGGCTCTGGCAGCTTCTAACAAGGCTGATGAATTCCGTGCAGCTGGCGACGTTGCCAACGCTGACAAGTTCGACAACCTCGCCAAGATTGCTCTGAACAAGCAGCTGCTGGCTGAAAAGGCAGCACAGGCTGTTGAGCCTCAGCTGGCTTCCCAGACTCAGGTCGTCAACCAGCTCAAGGACGGCCTGGAGAAGATGCGCTCCAAGCTTGAAGAGGTCAAGTACAAGCGTGATGAGCTGACCGCACGTCAGAAGACTGCAGCAGCTCAGACCCAGGTGAACGACGCTCTGAAGGCGTTCGACGTTCTGGACCCGACCAGCGAGATGAGCCGCTTCGAAGAGAAGGTTCGCCGCGAAGAGGCACGCGTCATCGGTCAGCAGGAGCTGGCAGCTTCCTCTCTGGATGCACAGTTCAACACTCTGGACCAGATGGAGCGCGAGACCGAGCTGGACGCTCGTCTGGCTGCTCTGAAGGCAAAGAACGCTCCGGCTGCTCCGGCTCCCCTGGCTGTGGAAGCTCCCACCCAGACCCTCTAAGCCCGGTCTAGTGCCTAGCTTCTTGAGCTAAACCTCAAAAGATCCGCCCCGTTCCTGAACTTTAGGAACGGGGCGGATCTTTATGCGTTAGGGGATGCGAGCCTTAGTTCGCGTAGATGTACAGGTAACCTGCCATCGCGGAGCGGGTGACCGCAGCATTGGAGGTGGAACCGGTACCAATACCGTTGGAGGCAGCCCACGCCAGAGCCTGGGACGCGTAGCCGCCCTGAGCCTGTGCCGGGGAGCCAGCTGCACGGTACATGAACTCAGCCATGGTGGACTCGGTGACGGCCTCCAGGGGGCGGAAGTCGCTACCGCTGATGCCCTGCTGGCTCAGCCAGAAAATCTCCTTGTACGCGGGGTGGTTGACCGGAACGTCGCTGAACGGCGAAACAGCCGGTGCGTTCACTGCGGGGCGACCAGCCACGCGGTACAGGTAGGTTGCCAGCTGCGCGCGGTTGACCGAAGCGTTCGGGCGGAAAGTACCGTCCGCGAAGCCGAGCATGATGCGCTTATCAGAGTTCCAGCTAATCTCGTTGTAGTTCGGGTCCGAGTCGGACAGGTCGCGGTAGCCCAGCGCGGGGGTCTTACCGGCGAAGTCCAGGGAGGACGCCAGGATGTGCGGCAGGTCGTAGTCGTGGTGGCTGAAGCCGTCAATCAGCTTCACGCGGGCGTCGGAGAAGCCTGCGCCCAGGTATGCGTTGTAGCCGGACTCAACTGCGCCTCGTGCGCTCCAGGTGACGGGGTTGGTGTTACCGGAGGTGTCATTCGCGCCGACCCACCAGTACATAGGCAAGCCCTTAGTGGTTGCGTCAGCGTCCACGGAGCCGTCCGAATCGCCGCCCGCGACCATGATGGAGCCACCACCGTTACGCCAAGCGGTGTTGTGGTCAGTCAGCTCGTAGGTGATGAACTCAGCGCCACCGGAGTAGCCCATGGTCCACACCTGGGAAGCGTCCAGGTTGTTCTGGCTGATGAAGGACTTCGCGAAGGAGCGGAAGAACTCACCGTTGGTGTTCATGTCTTCCCACCAGGTGATGCCGTCGCCGGATGCGTTGGTGTCCGGGGAGATGATCGGCACAAAGACCATATTGCGGGCGTTAGCAATCTTGCCCATTGCCGCGAGCATACCCTCGTCAGGGGTGTAGACCTTGGACTCGTTACGCTGCCAGTAGTCGCCGTCAAAGTAGAAGACCACGCCAACAGGCTTGGAGTAGTCCAGGTTGTTCGCGTACACGTGGTACTGGGAGGTGGTGCCCGCCGGGGAGGTGTAGCTCTGGTAGGTTGCGGAGCTCATGGTGCGGGCACGAGGAGCGTTGTTCTGCTTCTGCTCAGACTTCTGTTCGGTCTTCTGCTCAGCCTTCTGCTCGACCTTGGGAGCGGCGGTTGCCTTACCCTTGGTGAGCGAGTTGCTCAGAATCTCGGAGAAGTTGTAGTCGAAGTGGCCCGAGCCGTTCAGAACGGTCGCGGAAGCGTTGGTGTAGCCAGCGTTGCGGTAGGCGTTGTAGCCGCCCTCAACGGCACCTCGTGCGCTCCAGGTCTGCGGGTAGGTCTCGCCGGAGCCGTCATTCGAGTTTGCGTACCAGAACATGGGCTGGGACTTCAGCGCAGCCGAGGGGGTGCCCTCGTCCAGGCCGCCGCCAGCGACCATGATGGAGCCGCCGCCGTTGCGCCAGGTCTGGGGCTTGGTGTTCAGCTCGTAGGTGATGAACTCAGCGCCACCGGAGTAGCCCATAGTCCACACATTGGAGGAGTCCACACCGTTAGCCGCGATGAAGGAGGAAGCGAAGGAGCGGAAGAACTCGCCGTTACGCTCCATGTCTTCCCACCAGGTCACGCCAGCATCGTAACGGTTGGCGTCCGGGGAGATGACGGGCACGAACAGCATGTTCTGTGCCGCCGCGGAGGCGGCCATCTGAGCCAGTTCACCGGAGGGGTCGTAGACCTTGGACTGGTCGTTACGCCAGTAGTCGCCGTCGAAGTAGAAGACAACACCAACGGGCTTGGAGAAGTCCACGCCCTCAGCGTAGACGTGGTACTGCGAGGTGGTACCAGCCGGGGAGGTGTACGACAGGAAAGTCTGGTTGGTGCGGGTTGCCGCCACACCGGATGCTGCCCGGGTAGCCTGTGCGGTCTGCGCGGGCTGAGCGGCGGGGGTTGCAGTGTTCTGGGTAGCTGCAGGGGTCTGGGCAACCTGTGCCAGGGTGGGCTGAGCGGAAGGCTGAGCCGCCTGGGTAGCCTGCGCGGACTGGAAAGTAGCCGAGGGGGTTGCCTGCTGAGTTGCCTGAGCGGTGTAGGTCTTCTGGATGGGCTGAACCGCGGTCGTTGCGGGAGCCTGCTGAGTCTGCTTTGCCTGTTCTGCCTGCTGGCGGATCTGCACAGCAACCTGCGAGAGGGTGGGCTGCACGGTGGAGGTGAACAGGGACTTGGGGGCCTGGGTAGCTGCGCCGGGGATGTCCTGAACGACGGGTGCGAAAGCCGAAGCGGGTGCTACCAGGGTGCTACCGAGCACGGAGGGTACAGCGATGACTGCGAGAGAGCCAGCCTTAACAGTGCGGGGGCGAAGTGCCATGGGTTGTCCTCGTTGTTGGTGTTTCGTGGGGCGCGGACGCCCGAGAGTGGTTGAGTGATAGGTGGTCTATAGGTGAGAAGCCTATAGGCGGTCGGCCTGCGAATGTGATGCCGCATGGAGCAAGTCCAGTAACCGTCCCGTGTGTGTTGCGGGGACGTCCTCATGTGATGGAGGGCTGCAGTATTCATTTCGGAGAGCTACGCGGCGGACCGCGGTGACCACGTACTCAAAGCTACCAGGTCAAAAAGCCTTTTCCAGCGGTTTTTTGGGGCTATTTTTGGGTATCGAACAAGATTCAATCTTAACAAGAGCTTTTTCTAAGCTTCTAGTTTAACTTGAATCACCCTCAAGTAGAGGTTGAATGGGCTATTTTTCCTTGATTTTCCGGGGTTTTTGAGCGTTTTTTGAAAGAGTTTCAAAAAACTCTACAATTAACTTGAATGTTTCGTATGTGATTACAATCACTTTCAGAGTGAATTGTTGCACTCGAAGCCCAATTTTTGCCAAAAACCGCGGAATTCCGGGGAAAAACGGGTGATTTCCAAGCCCGGAATATAGGCACCTTTCGCATATTCCACTTTGAGAATGCACTTTGAGGCAAAAACAGCCCCCTCGCCACTCCCCCCACCCAGGCATCCTATCGGACCCCTCATCACGCTCTTGAGACCCGCCCCAGAGCCCCCTTCAGGACCCCTTTCAGATCCCCTTTCAAGGAGCTCAAAAGCAGCGTCTCAAAAAGGCATAACCACTCGCCAGCAACCACCCAAAAGCAACCCCGTCACCCCTATGAGCACACCGGCCTGAAGCCCCGATAGACGCCCTGAGGAATACCTCGAAAGACGCATCGGGAGACGTTCCGAAACCAGTCCAGGGTACTTTCACGACGGTTCTATGAAATTCCGTGAGGAGGTTTCAAGAGGGGTTTCGAGAGGCCGAAAGATCCACCTCAAGCACCCCGGAAGGGGCAGCAGGCTGCCCCCCATCAGTCTCCCCGAAGCACCGCCCCGACAAGGTTCAGAAGACCCCCTCCGCAGATTACAGAAGGCAGGAGATACGGAGAGGCAGGAGATATAAAGAAAGCCGCCCAGCAGGCGGCAGAAAGGTAGCACAAGAAGAAGAAAAGTAGGCGGCAAATGAAGACAGGTCGCCGACAGGAAAGGTGCAGGAAGGTGGCGAAAGAAGGCAGACCGGCGGTCGGAAGGTGACGGGAGGACAGCAGAAGGAGACAGGTCGGCGGGAGTACGGGTTTTAGGGAATAAAAAAACTCCCGATAGCTAAGCTATCGGGAGTTATCCGTTGCGGAGACAGGATTTGAACCTGCGACCTCCGGGGTCTGCATCTCTTTTTAATGAAACAGTGAGATACAGCCAAGTAATCGTTGATATTGTGCGGTAACCGTCCCCTTATCCTTCCCTAAAGATACTTGAAGTTACCGGCATATCCTCACGAAAGATAGGGAATAAGGTAGGGACTACCTTTCCTCCCTACGCCGTGCTCGGGCTGCCTCGTACAGCGTTGTGAGGTCTGACAGGTCTGAGTATGCCTGTGCGTTCACATCGACCGAGTGGCCGAGCGTTCGAGCACGCAGTAGCGCGTCTACGTCCGTGCGGTACATGGTGTTGAGGGTGGTTCTCCAGACGTGGGTGCGGTGGGTCTCCAGCAGAGGCACTCCGCAGTCGCGAGCCAGATCCTTATAGAACGCCTTGAGAGCCTTCTGAGCGTTGTATCTGTCCCACTCGGTGTCTGGGTTGAGCGGTGCGCCCACAACGTAGGCTCCACCGACTTCATCTCGTCTACGGGTAAGGTGCTCATAGACCGCAGGCTCGACGAGAGCCGCGACGCGGGTGGTGCCTGTCTTGGCGTTTTCAGCCCGAATAATGCACGCTGGGCGGTTTTGGTCGTCGGTGATGATGTCGTCCCACATGAGAGTTCTTGCTTCGCTTACGCGCAGCCCTGTGGCCATTTGGAGCAGGGTTAGGTCGATGCAGCAGCGGTGGACGGCAACGCGGTCCTCTAGCGTGTACCTGCCTCGTTTGGGTGGTACTAGTGTGGGTGACCAGGTATTGGTCGGGGGTTGTGGGTAGAGGTCGAGGTCCTTGATGATGAGCGGACTTCTACCACCGCGATCTTCAAAGGACCTCCTGTTGACTTCTTACCGTGACGGATCATGGGGCAGCCACACACAGAGCACGATGCAGTATTCACAGGAACGAGGCAAACACGACCAACTGAAAGAGTGACTTTCCCGCACCAGAAAGCCGAAAAGTCACCCAACCAGCAACACGTAGTGTCCTATAACCCAGAAAGAAAGCTCTCCCTGGAAGCCACTGAGGCTTCCAGGGAGAGCAGTCAGAGAGTGCGAAAGACGAATACACCGCTATCAAGCGTGAGGCGGCCGATGGGGGAGTCGTAGGTGGCGAGCGCCGGATCAGAATTGCTCGGGGTGATCGCGGTAGGCATACGCCCACACTGTCACGGCGACAGTCACAGCGCGAGTCCACGCGTCACGGACAGCGTCCAGTTCTGCGCCCTCGAAGCCCTCCGCCAGGAGACGGTGCCCGACCTCCACAGTCGGCGCGATGAAGGCGAGCACGTAGCGCAGAGGCACGAATGGCGTCGAGTCCGCCCCATCCGCCGCGTTCTTCGCCGCGGTCATGTGTCGAGCTCCGATCAGGTACTGGTAGTCCAACCACGCCTGATCCCGCTCGCGCGTGCACATGTCGATGATCCACTGGGCGAATCGGGGCTTTGACGCCTGCGCGTACTCGGGGTTCGGCTGTCCATCCGGATGCGCGGAATGTGCTGCCAGGTAGGTCTTTTGAGCCAAAATCCCGCGCCACGTGTCGACCATTTCCATGGCATGCGGCGCCAGGATGGGTTCTGCTCGCGCGAGCAGCTCTGCGTCACCGGGCTGGACGTGCGCGGCGGCCTCAATCTGGCGTAGATCCTCGAGTGTGAGCGGAGACGTGGGGACGGCATCGGTGCCGTAGGTGTACCCCGACGAGTGGTCGTAAGCGGTCATGCGAACCTCCTTGAACCTATGCGTCAATTGTAGAACGTGCTCTTGCTCAGGTCAAGTCCTGTGGAGTGGTGTAATCGTTTTGTGTCCTTCGGGTTGGGTTATGCGCTGAGTTGGAGTGGGGTGTCCTCCTGCCCGGTGGGTTGTGGTGTGAGTCGTGATTTGGTGAGGATGTCGAGGCTGAGGTAGCGTCGGCCTTCGGCCCATTCGTCGTTTTGTCCGGCGAGGACGGCTCCGACTAGGCGGATGATTGCTTGTCGGTTGGGGAAGATTCCCACGGTGTCGGTGCGGCGGCGGATTTCGCGGTTGAGGCGTTCGTTGGGGTTGTTGGACCAGATCTGGGTCCACACCCCGGTGGGGAAGGACGCGAACGCGAGGACGTCTGCCCTGGCTTGATCGAGGTGATCACACACGGCGGGGAGCTTGTCGTGGACGTAGTCCAAGAGCCGGTCGTATTGAGCGTTGACCGATGCCGCGTCGGGCTGGTCATACACCGAGTGCAGCATCGCTTTGACAGCGGGCCATAGTGCTTTGGGGGTGACGGACATGAGATTAGCGGCGTAGTGGGTACGGCATCGTTGCCAGGTGGCTCCGGGTAGGTTGGCGGCGATGGCCTCAACCAGGCCCAGATGGGCATCACTGGTGACCAGGCGCACGCCGGTCAGGCCTCGGGCGACCAGGTCGGCGAAGAACTCCTTCCAGGCTGGAGCGGTCTCGCTGGTGGACACGCGCACCCCCAGCACTTCGCGGTGTCCGTCATTGTTGACTCCGGTGGCAACCAGAACCGCGCACGAGACGACGCGTCCTCCTTCGCGTACTTTCATGGTCAGTGCGTCAGCGGCGACGAAGGTGAAAGGCCCGGCATCGTGGAGGGACCGGTTGCGGAACTGGTCCACGTGTTCGTCGAGGTCTGTTGCCATCCGTGAGACCTGGGACTTGGACAGTCCTGTGATCCCCAGGGTTTTGACGAGCTTGTCCATACGGCGCGTGGATACTCCTGCCAGGTAGCAGTCAGCGACCACTGTGATCAACGCGGTTTCACAGCGTTTGCGCCGTTGCAGTAACCATTCTGGGAAGTAGGTGCCTGAGCGCAGCTTGGGGATCGCCACGTCGATGGTGCCGACCCTGGTGTCCAGGGGCCGGTAGCGATACCCGTTGCGCCTGGTGTGACGCTGCGGATCTTGTTGACCCCACTGGGCCCCGCACACCGCATCAGCGTCCGCTGATAGCAACGCGTTAATGACGTGCTGGAGCAAGGAACGCATCAAATCTGGGGATGCCTGGGACAACGCCTCGCCAAGCATGCCAGCAGGGTCGATAATATGAGGAGCGGTCATCGTTGTGCCTCCAAATCATTTCGAGTCAGAAGTAGAAGAGCTTTCTCGAAGGATCACACGGTGACCGCACCCATCACAAGCAACGGGCCGATCACCACACGGTTACACCACTATGCGGGACGCTACTCTTTCACGCTTAGTTACCGCCTGTTTGAGGCTAAGCGGTATATCGAAAACGTTGGTATATCAGTCAAAACATGGTGTGTTGCCGCCTCTACCGCCTAATTTCTAAAAAGTGTACACGCGAGTGTTCATCTTCCTACATATGCGTGTGTATATATAAAAGTTTTCGGTTTTAGGCGGTGAAGGCGGTAAAGGGTTGGGATTCGGTTGAGATACGAGGGAAAATGCTATACCGCTTTTGCATTTTCAGGCGGTAAACAGCCGGTATCAACGCCGATTAGGCGGTGAAAATCCTCCTCTGCAACCTCCCTCCCACGAGATCATGCACGAGCGAAGATAGTCATACGCCCCGAAGGGGCGTTGGATGATAGTCCTCGATGTTGGGTGATAGTCCCCCCTCCCCCCACCTCGACGACGGGCCTGAGTTTGGCTGAAAGGTAGGGAATAACATAGGGATTCGGTCTCGTCAGGGCAAAACAAACCCGGTATCTCAGCGACTTTTCGTTGAGATACCGGGTTTTTCTGGTTGCGGGGACAGGATTTGAACCTGCGACCTCCGGGTTATGAGCCCGGCGAGCTACCGAACTGCTCCACCCCGCGGCGACTCATACAACTATACAGACCCCAAACCGGGCATGCAAGCCAAAAACGCGATTTGTAACCAAGCACACAAAAATAGGGGCTGTTGGGTAGAAAGCAGTTGGGTAGAAAGCAGTTGGGTAGGAATAGGGGCTACGGGGCAGTGCCAGGGGTAGAACATACAGGAACGGGGTGGAAGTGAATCACTTCCACCCCGTTCCCGCAGAGATGTTCCCGCAGAGACCGCTAGAGCTAGTCGGTAGGAGCCGTATCCAGTGCAGGCCCCGGATCTAGAGCGAGGACGCTAGACCCATGAGCATCCGGTATGGGCTACTCCCCCGCTGTCTCTTAGGCTTAGCCTCTTAGTCTTAGCGAGAAGCCGAGGCGCTGGCGCTGGGCTTCGCGCTTGCGGGGGCGCTTGCAGAAGCCGCGGCACTGGGAGCTGCAGAGGCGCTCGGAGCCGCAGAGGCACTGGGCGCTGCCGAAGCCTTAGCGGAAGCCGCGCTCTGCGCCTCCTCAGCCTCCAGAGCCTTCTTCACGGCTGCTTCCAGACGCTTCTGAGCCTCACCGTAGGCAGCCCAGTCGCCCTTCTTCATTGCCGCATCAGCATCGGTCATCGCCTTCGAGGCATCGTTGAGAGCCTGCTTCAGCTCCGAAGACTGCGAAGCCGAAGAACCTCCGGTCGAAGCACCCGAAGAACCAGAGGAGCCGGAGGCAGAAGCCGAGGGGCTAGCCGCCGAACCGTCCAGCTTCGCGCCCGAGGAGCCGCCGAACACCTGGTTCAGGGCCTCTTCCAGGGTCGGGGCGAAGCCAACCTTATCGCCGAAGCTCACCAGCACTCGCTGCAGGCGCGGGTACTTCGCGTCACCGCTGGACTGCACGTACACCGGCTGAACGTACAGCATGCCGCCGCCCACCGGCAGGGTCAGCATATTGCCGTTAATAACCTCAGAAGAACCGCGGCGCAGCAGGTTCAGCTGGTTCGAGACCTCGGCATCAGAGTTGAAGATATTCTGAGCCTGACCCGGGCCGGGAACCACCGAAGAACGCGGCAACTCCAGCAGACGTAGCTTGCCGTAGTCGGCGCTACGCTCGCCATCCTTACCGGTACCGGCGTCGCCGTTAGCGGCCAGGAAGCCGTACATCACGTTACGAGAGTTCGAATCGCTCTGCTGAGGAATGAACGTCGTCGTCAACGAGAAGTGCGCACGAGAATCGCCGGGCATCTGCAGGGACAGGTAGTAGGGCGAAATCGGCTGGTTACGATCATTGGTCGGGTCGTTCGGAATCGACCAGACATCGTCACCGGCGTAGAAGCTATTCGCGTTCGTCACGTGGTACTTATTCAGCATGGTGCGCTGAACATTGAACATGTCAGTCGGGTAACGCACGTGGCTCATCAGCGAAGCGTTCATCTCACGGTAGCTCTTCACCGTGCCAGGGAAAACACCCTGCCACGCCTTCAGCACCGGATCTTCCTCATCCCACGCGTACAGGGTCACCGAACCGTCATACGCATCCACGGTAGCCTTCACCGAGTTACGGATGTAGTTCACCGAGTTAGAACGCTGAGCACCCGCAGCGGTCGCCGCATCCTGGGAGCTACCCTGCGCGTAGGGGAACTGGTCGCTCGTGGTGTAAGCATCCACGATCCACTGCACGCGGTTATTCACAATCGCCGGGTACGGCTTAGAATCCACGCTCAGGTACGGCGCAACCTTACGCACACGATCCAGCGGGTTGCGTTCGTACAGAATCTGCGAACCCTCACGCACCGCATCCGACAGCAGAATGTCAGAGGACTGGAACTTAATTGCGTAGGACAGGCGAGCCAGCAGCGAATCAACGCGAGGACCACCGTAACCGGTGAAAGTGTACTTCGCATCGGAGGCGTTGGTTTCCTCAGCAGAGAGCGGACGGTCCAGCTCCAGGGTGTCGCCCTTACCGCCCACAATCGAATACTCCGGCGAGCTCGTGCCAAAGTAAATACGCGGCTCGTAATCCTCGCTCAGGGTACCGGTCGCCTTAATACCGGACTGCAAGAACTTCGGGTTACCCGCAGAATCCACCTGGTTACCATAGGCGGCAATCACGCCGTAACCGTGGGTGTACACCACGTGGCGGTTATACCAGGAATCGCCGCTGGTCTGCGCCGGGTTCAGCTCACGAGCCGCCAGCACCGTATCCTGCGTGGTGTTGCCCACCGAATAGCGATCCACCGACAGCTGCGAATCAAAACGGTAGTACGGGCGGAACTGCTGCATCTGCGCAAACGCCGAGGACACAACATTCGGATCCAACAGACGGATATTCGCAATGGTCGCGCTCGAAGAGCTCAACGCACCGGCACGGGTATCAATCGTCGCGTCATACGGAGTGGTCTCAATCTTGTCCAGACCGTACGCGTAACGGGTCGCATCAATATTGCGCTGAATGAACTTTGACTGAGCGCCCTGCTCATTCGGAACCACCTGGAAACGCTGAACAATCCACGGGTACAGGCCGCCAGCAACCACAGCAACAATCACCAGCATCGCGGTGCTAATCAGCGGCAGACGCCAACGATTCATCGAAGCAGCCACCACAAACATGATCGCCACCAGCAAAGCAGAAATCGCCAAAATAGCGTTCACCGGGATTGACGAGTTCACGTCCGTGTACATTGCGCCAGCCCAGCGACCCACCTGCTGCTGAGTCGAGGAATAACGATCCAGCCAGAAGTTCACCGCACGAGTCAGCAAGAACACAGCCACCACAATCGCAGCGTGACGACGGAACGCCACGGTAGTGCTCACACCGCCCGGCTGCACCTTAATACCGCCGTAGAAGTAGTGCATGAACAGACCCGCGAGCGCCGACAGCACCACAGCGGAGGTCACCAAAGTCACCACCATACGGAAGAACGGCAACGCAAACAGGAAGAAGCCGTAATCCAGACCGAACTCCGGGTCAGTCTTACCGAAGGACTGCTGGTTGAAGAACAGCGCGACGGTGCTCCACTGAGTCATCGTCGCCGAAGCAATGAACAGACCCAACAGCAGCGGAACCACAATCAGCAGAACCTTACGTGCCTTATCCACGCTCTCGCGGTAGCGGCGCATGCTCTCCTCAGCACGCTGCTGACCAAACACGTCACGCAGCATCTGCTCGGCAGCATCCGTGCCGCTGGTCGGCACGCTCTGATTCGGGTTCGGCGCCTCCTGCGGCTCCTTCTCGGACGCCGGCGCCACATCAGCATGACGGACCGCATAGGACATCGAAGCCCACAGCGGCACAGCAATCACCACGGCAGCCACCACAAAAACGGCTGCCTTCAACAAAATCTGGGTAGTGAACACGGTGCTATAACCCAGCTGATCAAACCACAGCCAGTCCGTGTACACCTGGGACGCACCCACAAAAGCAGCAATGAGCACCGCCACCACAGCAATCGTCACCCTCAGGGGGCTACGACGCTTAGGCGTTGACTTCTTCGGCTTGGGATGCGCGGTGTTATTGGTCGACTCAGACACAATTCCTCGCTCATCATACGTTCAGAAAAAATAACTGCCTTTAAGTATCTCAGAGGTCAAGCAGAAGGGCAGAACCTCGTAGAAGCTCGGGGCGAAATATGACCCCGGGTTGAGAGGTTGTGGGGCGCGAAATGCTGAGGCGCGGGCACCGATGCGCGCAGGGACGAGGGCAGAGAAGAGGGCGCAGAACAGCCCCGGTACCCTAAAGTACCGGGGCTGACTTCTACGTTCTACGGCTTAGAACCTCGCGGAGAGAAACGTTACGTTAGGAACCGCAGCGGGGCAGGGAATCATCCGGGGTGCCGGACTTAATCGCCTCCACCGTCTTCACCGCCTCATCCAGGGTCGACACCGGCACAACCACCATCGTGCCGCGCACCTGACCGGCGTGATAGTAGTTGAACAGGTCGGGGTCCTGCGCCTGCATCTTCACAATCGACTCGCAGTTCTCCTTCGGCGCCAAGAAGTAGCGCGCACCGTAACGGCCCGTCGCCAGAATCTTGTACTTGATACCGCCAATTGCGCCGACCTTACCGTCAGCATCAATCGTGCCGGTACCCGAAATGTAGCTGCGGTACGGGTCGCCTCCGGCATCTTCATCGGCGAGCAGAGTACCCTCGCTCAGCTTATCGACTGTGCCCAGCGCCAGCATCAGACCCGCGCTCGGGCCGCCCACACCGTCCAGGTTGTACTGCACGTGCGCCGGCAGGTCATAGCTCTGCTTCAAACCCGCGCCCAGAATCCAGCGGCTACCGTCACTCGAACGAACCGGGCTCAGCTTAAAGGTCTGCTGTTTGCCGTCACGTTCCACGGTCACGTCAATCGGCGAACCGTTCGAGGCGTTCACCGCCTTCGGAACATCGGTGAGGGTCTCAATCTGCTTATCCCCCACCTTCAAAATGCGGTCATCAGCCTTCAGAGCGCTCGCCGCCGGGGAGCCCTCCGCCGTGGAAAGCACCTGAACCTTCTCGGTCACCGCCATCTTCAACTGGCGCATCGCCGCGACCTTCGCCTGAGTCTGCGAATCAGCCATCTGCGCGCCGGTCGCCGCCGTCGCCTGCTCATGGCTCACGTGCGGGTACAGGGCATCGGTCGGCACCACGAGGCTGCGGTTACCGTCAAACGCCAACCAGCCGTAGAACGCCTCCGCGCCGGACAGCTCCGTGTACGGCCCACCCGAAACCGACACCGTGGTCATGTTCATCTTGCCGTACGTCTTATAGCTGGGCGCACCAGAGATCTCAATGACGTCCTTATCCTGGTAGGTTCCAAGCACGTCAAAGAGCGGGCCGGGGCCCTCCTTCACATAGGAGCTGGGCAGAACAAAAGCACCAGCCAGCAGGGCGCACGTCGCCACAGCGCTCACCGAACGCAGGTTCACGCGGCGCGGCGCAAAACGCGAACGGCGCTTAGCCGCCTTCTCATTACTCTTTACGCTCACGGAGGCGGCGTTCGGCTGATGCTCAGCATCGGGGGTGGACTTAGTCATGGTTTCTACAGTACCGGATAAACCTGCTTTTCAACACGCGGGCGGGCGCCGGGACCCCGCCGAAAATAGAGCACCCAGGGGGCGTTGATGTTCTGACACGCGTCTGACCCGCGCCACGTATTGTCAGCACCTGGTGGTGACGGCGGCACGAAAAAGCTCCCAAAACCCGACCCCAAAGACAAGCTTGTGTGCCCTTAGCTGATTAACCCGCCTCCACAGCAGTGGCACGGGAAATTCTCAGCAAAAATCGGTAGGCTGGACAGCGAGCGGGCCAGCTACGCCCACCCCCGGATTACGAAAGGCTTCTACATGTCTGAGAACCCCACCGGCGGCGCCTCCAACGAGCGCGACCCCCTCGAAGAATTCCTAAGAAGATGCAGGAGCAGGGCTTCGACCCCTCCGCAGGGGCAACCGGCCAGGGCGGCAAGGGCACCTCCAACAATGCACAGAATCCCTTCGGCGCGCTCTTCGGCGAAGGCGGTCAGAACCCCTTCGGCATCAGCATCGACCCCGAAGACCTGAAGAACATGGGCATGAGCTTTGACCCCGCCATGATGCAGAGCATGTTCGCGCAGGTGCAGGCGATGTTCTCCGGCGCGGGCGCATCCGACAGCCCCAGCGGCGTGAACTGGGACAACGTGAAGAACCAGACCCGCCAGATGCTCGCCTCCATGGGTGAAGACCCCTCCGTACCCGAAAACCTCAAGCGTGCCGTAGAAGACGCGGCGAACCTCGCAGACCTCTGGCTGGATGCGGTGACCACCATTGAGCGCCACAACCACCCGGTGCAGGCATGGTCCAAGGCGGAATGGGTTGAGCATTCCTTCGACTCCTGGCGCGAAATGGTCGAGCCGGTCGCAGCCGAAGTCACCCAGTCCATGGTCATGCCCGGCGCACCCGAAGACGTGCCCGAAGAGATCTCTCAGATTCTCAACAGCGGCTTCTTGAATAACATTGGTTCCGTGATTTTTGGTGCGCAGATGGCGCAGGCGCTCGCGCAGCTCGCCGGCGAGGTCTATTCCTCCACCGACGTGGGCTTCCCCCTCGCGCCCGGTTCCTCCGCGCTGCTGCCCAACGGCTACCAGCAGCTCGCCGAGAGCATCGAGGTGCCCCCGCAGGAGGTTCTGCTCTACCTTGCCGTGCGTGAATCCGCGCTGATTCGCCTGCACAAGGCAAACCCCTGGCTGCGTGAAGACCTGGTTCAGCTCGTGGCGCGCTACGCCCGCGGCATTCGCGTGGACATGAACCGCATGCAGGACGCCGCATCCCAGGTGGACATGAGCAACCCCGACGCCGTACAGGAAGCATTCGAAGGCGGCATGTTCAGCCCCCAGCGCACCGAAGACCAGGAACTGGCGGTGCAGCGCCTGGAGGGTCTGCTCGCCCTCATCGAGGGTTGGGTATCCGTCGTGACCGAGGATGCGACCCGCAACCTACCCAAGGCACCGCAGCTGACCGAAATCATGGCGCGCCGCCGCATCGACGGCGGCCCCAGCGAGCAGGTCTTCGAGAACCTGGTCGGTCTGGAACTGCGCCCGCGCCTGGTGCGTGAGGCACAGCAGTTCTGGCGCTGGTACGAAAACGCCCACGGCATTGAGGCGCGCGACGGCCTCTGGGACACCCCGGAGACCCTGCCCACCCCCGCCGAGCTGGAAGACTTCACCGCATACGATGCGCGCATGAACGAAATCAGCCTGGACGACGTGGACTTCGACTCGGAACTGCAGAAGCTGCTGGACGGCGGCTTTGGCGATGCGCCCGAAGAAAAGTAGAGCGGCAACAAGTAAATAGCTGACATTTGAGCGGGGGTGGCTTGTGATTCTACAAGCCACCCCCGCTTTAGCGTTTGAGTTGGTTTTTACTTCTTTGATTTTCGGGGAGCGCATTATCCGGCGCTGTTCTGCCCACCCCGTTCGCTTTCAGCACGCGAGCGCCCCAGCGCGTACCCCTCCAGGTAGGCTTGCGCCCGCAGCAGCTGCGGGTAGCGCGCCTCCAGGGTACGGAACGCCGCCGAATGGTTCGGCTGCAGCAGGTGGCAGAGCTCGTGGTAAATCACCGAATCCAGTACGTACTCCGGTACGCCCTGCAGTTCCGAGGAGATGCGGATCTGCGTGTTCGCGTAGGTTGCCGAGCCCCAGCGCTGACGCTGGTTGCTCACCCAGCGAATCGACAGCTTCTCCAACCTGCCCGAGGCGACCAGCTCCGGCAGGTTCTTCTGCGCCAGGTGTAGCGCGCGGGAGCGCAGGTACTCGTCCGTGACCGTCAGCTGCGTGGCACGTTCACGGTGGGCGGCACGACGCTGAATGCGCGGCAGCAGGCGGGCAATATGCTCGTCAATCTCTTCGCTCGTACTCGCAGCGGGAATGAGCAGGCGGTAGGCAGGGTTGCCGTACTCGTCCACACCGTCGCGCTGCATGCTGATGGTGCGGGTGCGGCGCGCCGAGCGGACCAGCTCAATCTGCGGGCGGTCCTCGGTGGCGGGCAGAATTTCACGTTTAAAACGCTGAGCCATAGTCTCCTCTTCCCTTCGACGAACGGCGGGGCTGAGTCGAACGAGCCTGTGTCGAGCGAGGCTGACTATACGAGGAGCCAGCGCTCTCAGCCCTGCGGCGGCGCTTCGCCGGGTCAATATCGTCCAGGAAACGCGAGCGCTTCCGCTGGCCGCGACCACCCACGGTGCGGGTCATGGTCCAGGTCAGCCACAGGTACTTGCGGGCGCGCGTGATGCCCACGTATAGCAGGCGGCGCTCCTCATCCACCTCATCCGGAGTGGTCGCGAAAGTAATCGGCATGAGGCCCTCGTTCAGGCCGCACAGGAACACTGCCTCCCACTCCAGACCCTTCGCCGCGTGCAGGGAGGCGAGGGTTACGCCGTTGACCTGCGGTGCGTCGTTGAATTCGCTGCGGTGGTTCAGGGTCGCCACGACCTCGTGCATGGTCAAAGGTAGCGGCTCGGGTACGCCCGGGCGCGGGCTCGCGCGGTGCTCTTTGAGTTGCTCCTGACGGTTCTGCGCCATCATGTCGATCATGTGCACGAGGGCGGCGAGGGACTCCCACTTCTGGCGGGCAGCACCGCCAGTGAGCGGGCCTTCCTCCTTAAAACCCAGGCCACCGAGCACATCGCGGGTGTAGCGGGTGACGTCCTCGGTACCGTCCGTGGACTTCGCCGAACCACGCAGGGCAAGCATCGCCTGCTTGACCTCGGGGCGCTCAAAGAAACGCTCCGCGCCACGCAGCTGGTACGGAATGTGGGCGGCAGCCAGAGCAGACTCAATCGCCGCCGACTGCGCGTTCGTGCGGAACAGCACCGCAATCTCCGAAGGCGGCACGCCGTCCTTCTCAATCAGGTCGCGGATATCCTCGGCAATGCCTGCGGCCTCCTGCTCATCATCCGCGTAGCCGAACCACTCAACATCCACGCCGGGGCCGCGCTGAGACATCAGCTCCAGCGGCGGCGCCCACGAATGAGGGCTCGAATCCGGATGCGGACGACGCGCCGCCAACAGACGGTTCGCCAACTCCACTACCTGCGAGTGCGAGCGGTAGTCGCGGGTCAACTTCACCGTATGCGCGCCACGGTACCGGCGCGGAAAATCCAGCAGGTAACGGCTGGTCGCGCCGGTAAAAGAGTAAATCGTCTGGGAGGCATCACCCACCACGCAAATATCATCGCGACCGCCCAGCCACACATCCAGCAGACGCTGCTGCAGAGGGGACACGTCCTGATACTCGTCTACCACAAAGTGGCGGTACTGGTTGCGGACGGTCGCCGCGAGCTTCTCGTCCTCCTCCAGCATGGCGATAGTCAGCAGCAGCACGTCCTCAAAATCGATGAGGTTACGCTCATCCTTCAAATCCTCATACGCCTGAAAAATACGCTGCATATTCTGCGGGGTAATCGCCGAGGGCAGCTGTTTCTCACTCAGACGCTGCATGATGGTGTCCGGGGTGAGCAACTGAACCTTCGCCCACTCAATCAGCGACGCCAAATCACGCAGCAGAGAACGGTCCGTGCTGATACGCAGACGGTTCGCCGCCTCCGTAATCAGCGATGCCTTATTCTGCACGATGGACGGGAACGTACCGCCCACCACCTGCGGCCAGAAATACACCAGCTGACGCAGCGCCGCCGAGTGGAAAGTACGCGCCTGCACGCCGTGCGCACCCAGCTGGTGCAGGCGGGTACGCATCTCCTCCGCCGCACGCAGGGTAAAGGTCAGGGCGAGCACGCGCGGGCCCTGGTAGCGCCCAATCGCAATACCGTAGGCGATGCGGTGCGTAATCGCGCGGGTCTTACCGGTACCGGCACCCGCCAGCACGCGCATGGGACCGTCCAGCTCGGTGGCGACCGCACGCTGATCCGGGTCAAGCCCGGCAAGAATATCGTCTGCGGAGATCATATGCTGAGGCTGCTGAGGTGTGGCGGTCATAATGCTCCATCAGTAAGGCGGGCGGTACGGGCAGGCGGCATGCACTCGCGCGGGGCTTATGGGCATGGAGGCATACGAGCATGCTGATGCGCGAGGCGGTGATAGCCGGTCTTCCATTGTATTCTCCCAGACTGTGTTCGCCCAGACGGTATTCCCCAGCCCCGCCGCGGCTTCTTAGCGACTGCTTTCATTCAGGGCGTGAGGATTCAGTGCATCAGGAACCCGCCTGTTTGGACGCGCACGGTTAGGCGTGCAACGAAATGCGCAGGAATACGCGGACGAGCACATTTAGCCTTGTCCACAAGTATCTTCACCACTTGGCATAAAGATCCTAAAAAACTACTAAACGGCACACATAGGTTTGGTAACCTTAACCCGTGACTTTATCTCCCCTTCAGCTAGCAGCCATTGTCTCCGCCGGAGTGCCCGGGATTTACCCCGTCGGCGCCGAACCGGTCCGCGAAGACAGCGACGACTTCGACTCGGCAATCATCGCCGACTCCACCGGTCGCCGCTGGCGAGTGCGCGCCCCGCGCCGCCCCGACGCCAGCATGCGCCTTGAAGCTGAACACCTCATCCTGCAGTCGTTCAGCCCCGGCCTGCGCGCACGACTGCCCTTCGCCGTACCCACCGTCGCCGGCACCGTACCCTACGCAGGCGGCAACGTGTTCGTGTACACGCACATCCCCGGCACCATCTACGACGTGGACCAGCTCGCCGAACTGAGCCGCCGCGAAGTTGCGGCGGGCCGCCCCTCCCTGGCGTCCATCATCGCCAAGGACATCGCGACCCTGCACGTGATGCCCGAAGACATTATTTACGAAGCCGACCTGCCCTCCTACTCTTCGGAGCAGATTCGCCTGCGCAAGAACGCCGAGCTCGAGCGTGCCGCCGCAACCGGCAAGGTACCCGCCGACCTGCTCGCGCACTGGCGTACCGTGCTCTCCCCCGGACCCATGTGGCAGTTCCGCCCGCGCGTAGTCCACGGTGACATGGGTGCCGAGAACCTCGTACTGCACGTAACGCCCTCAACGGCGCGCATCGTGGAGGTCACCGGCTGGTCCGATGTGCACGTGGGCGACCCCGCGCAGGACTTCGCGTGGCTGTACTCCTGCCAGGACATCGACTTCACCGACGAGGCCATCGAGGTGTACCGCCAGCAGATGCCTCAGCTGCCCGACGCCTACCTGGCGCAGCGCGCGAACTTCTACGCGGAGTTCGCGATCGCCCAGTGGCTCACCCACACCGTAGAGGTCGGCGACCGCGACGGCGCAACCCACGCCGTGTCCATGCTCCTGGACATTCAGGACGACCTGCGCGCCTCCGGCGAACTGCTCGGCCAGGAGGAGGTCGGCCCGCTGGTCGGCCCGGCAGAGTAGCTATTGGCTCAGGTAGTTGTTAGGTTGCCACCTAGTGCATAGGTTTTTATAGTTCAGCTAGATTTTCAGTTCAGCCCCGCAGTACTGCACTGCGGGGCTGAACTGTATCTACGGGGGTTTTATATCCGCTTGCCTGTGCCCGGTGAAACCAGTTCCCCGAGTGTCTGTCAAACCAACAGAATTATGCCCATAAGGGCTAGTGGAGGGGCCTTAGTGGGCCTTTTATCAAAATTTATTTAAGTGTTTCCCCTCACCTTTTGAGCACCAGTTTTGCATTTTTGTGCATGAATGACTCAGATTAAGGCTGAGACTTGAAGGTGTGCCAAGAGTGCCATTCACAATATTTCCCGGGTGCAAATACACCACAAACCCACAAAAACCAACTTTTGGTTTTGGGAGTCCACAGAGCCTCAACTCCATCTTGAACCATGCTCAAAATAGTGCATTTTAGGGTAAAAACTTTCCCTGTAGATTTTTTCAAAAACTCCTGGAATACTTTTGCTGTGCCGCGAGAAACCAGCGGACACACTCCCCATAGCGCACTGACCAGCGCTGATATCGTGGCAGCGATAAATTGGGGAGACAGATTGGACGGGACCCTGACCGGTCATGTCAGGCCCGAGCCGGATTCATGCACCGCGCAACCAATCACCGATGGCAGAAATCTATAGAGCTACTTTCGAGGTTGTGTTTGAGAGTAAAGACGCACGCAAACCCCACGGGGCGCCGGCGGCGCGAGTGAGGCCGCGAAAGCGGCAGTCGTTCGGCGCGATTCTTTCCCGGAGCGTGCGAGGGCACGAAGTACCTCTATAGTTCTTCAGCGGCTGAGGACGCCTCATCACCCTAATGCAGTGGGGTGGAGAGGCGTCCTCTGCCATTAACCGTAAAAGTCCGCACAGAAAAGCAGCTCACGAGGCGCAACGCCTACGTGAGCTGCTTTTCTCTATTCGGTTGTAGCAAGCGCTAGCACGCGAGCGCCGCCCGCCCGGCGCTGGGAGATCCGCTGTTGAGATCCGCTACCTAGCCCTTGCGCGCCTCACGAATCACCTTCGCCAGCTGCGCCTCCGTGGGCAGGCCGCCGCGGATCTGGTGATCCCACACCTCCGCAACGCCCTTGCCGCCCAGGTACACGAACACGGTGCTGATACGCTCCGGGTCCACGCCCATAATGCGGGAGAACGCGATACGGTACAGACCCAGCTGGAAGCGTCGAGACTGCATGGTCGACATCTTCGGGCGGGAACCACTCTTCCAGTCCACCAGGACCCAGCGTTCGCCGTCCTCATCCTCGGTGCGGAATACCGCGTCGATACGGCCGCGCAGGCTTAGACCCTCGATGTGGGTTTCGACCGGGTACTCGACCGCCCAGATGCGTTCCTTCCACTCATCGCTGCCCCACTCGCTGTTGGCGAAGCGCTCCCAGAGGCGCTGGACGGAGGCTTCCAGTTCGCTCTCGGACTCCTCGTAGGCGTCCTCGAAGGTGAACTCGTCCTGTTCCTGCAGGTCAGCCGGGATTGCAGATTCAGAGGGGTCTGCGGGCGAGGTGGAGGCGGCTGAGGCGGCAGCGGAACCAGGCAGGTCAACGCCCACCGTGTCCTCCGCATCGGGCGCCTCCAGCGGGTCGGCGCTCGGTGCCACACCGAAGTGCTCCTCAATCAGCGCGTGCACCGCCGTACCAATCGTTGCCGCACGCGAGGGACGCTGAGGCACCGGGCGCATCAGCTGATGCACCGTGCCCTGCGGGTCCTCGCTCAGGCGAATGAACGTGGATGCGGACAGGTGCCCCGGCAGCTGATTGCTGGGCACCGGGTCGGTCTGACCCATCATGAGCAGAAGCAGGTCGGCTTCGCGTTCCCAGTCCACCGTCTGCTGGCGCAGGGATTCGGGAATGGCGGGTGCAGGGTGGTTTGCGCTCTCCCCCGCTACACCCTCCCCGCTCTGGTGCAGGTTATCTTCCCCCGAGCCGACGGCGAGCTCCACCGCCAGGGCGGCACGCTCCACCGCCTCGCGACGGCTCGAGGAGTTAATCGCAATCTCACGCTCCAGCTGCTCATGCTGGCCGCGGCGAAGCATCTCCTTCGTGCCCTGCGTGAGAGCGTCGTCAGAAGCCCAACGCCAAATCACGGGGCGTTCCAGCGGGTCAAAAGGCCACATGGCGGTCAGCACCGCACCCAGGTTCGGGTTCCTGTCCTCGTAGTTCTTCTGGGCGAATTGGCCGCGCACCTCAATCGGCAGCGCCGCCGCGACCGTGGGCGAGAAACCGGGCTGAGGCGGTTGCGTCTCACGCCATTTCTCCCGTTCGGTGGCTTCGATGATCCATTCGGGCACCGGCAGGTTCAGGCGGGTGCAGTTCTCCGCCACCGTGCGTGCTCGTACGGAAGGAGCCGCCAGCTGCCAATCCTGCGCGAGGGCAGGAGCCATGACCTCAACCAGCGCCCAGGCGTAGCGTTGCACCTGCTCGGCGTAGGTTGCCCGGGCGTTCGCGCGCGCCTCCGCCTGCTCGGGGGTGAGCTCGTCAGCATCTACGTAGAGTTCGAGGTCCTCCAGCAGTGCCGCCTCATCGGGGGTGGGCGGCAGGTTCGAGGGGTCCACGACCGTACCGTGCACCAGGGTCACCGGCTCAATCAGGCGGTACTTCGACTCAGCCAGCAGCTCAACCCAGCGGCGCACATGGTTCAGGTGCACCTTTTTGCGCTTATCGGCGGGGTTCGGCATTGTGTACGACAGGCCCATGCCGACCAGCTGCGGCGCTGCCCAGGGGGTATCCATCGTCTCTTGGAAGCGCACGGAGGGCGCATCTACCGTGGGTGTGCCCATGCCGAAGAGGGACTTGAAAAGCATCTCCATCAGCTCCTCCCAGAAGGGCTGCACCGGCTGAGGCAACGAAGAAGCACTCTTCCAGCGGTAGGCGCTCATCGCCAGCAGGTTACGGGCACGGGTCATCGCCACGTACATGAGGCGGCGGTCCTCCAAGCCGGCGTGCTCGGCGGCGTCATCCTTATGCTCGGCCAGGTAGTCTTCCAGGTCCTTTGCCTTCTCGAAGGCGGTAATCTCCTCCGCAGTCTCAAGGATCGACGGGAGGTACTCGCGGTCGCCACGCAGCGGCCAGGGCAGAGCCGTACTAGCCGACACCTGCCACAGGTTCGGGGTCTGCCCGCCGGTCGCGCTACCGCACAGACCCGGCAGAAGCACATGATCCCACTCCAGGCCCTTCGCCGCGTGCATGGTCATCAGCTGCACCGCGTTCGGGTCAGGTTCCGCCGTGCCCAGCGCCAGGCCCTTCTCCTCATCATCGGCACGCTCAAGCCAGGCGAGGAAGCCCATCACGTAGCTCACACCACCCGAAGACAGCAGGAAGCGGCGCGCACCCGGATCGCCCTCCTCCGCGCTCACGCCGTCAGAACCGGCGTAAATCATCGCGTTAATACGCGGCGCCGACATGCCGTAGGCGGCGGCAACCTCGTGGAAAGCGTCCAGATTCGCGCGCGAACCCAGCGGATCGGTACCCGGACGGGCCGCCAACTCAATATCCAGCAGCATGGTCCGCTCAATCTCGTACAGCAGCGTGCCCAATTCCTCGCTCAAACCGGCACGCAGCACGCGCATCTGCTCCGCAAAAGCGCGCAGACGCTCCAGCGCCGCCGGGGAGAAGCGGCGGCCGCGGTACTGCTCACCGTAGAGGGGTTCGCCGTCCGCGCCGTCCTGCGGCAGGTTCTCCACCGCCTCAATCAAGGAGGCGTAGCCGGAGGAATCCTCCACCGCACCCTTGAGGGTTTCGTCCAGGCGTTCCTGGGCGGCACGCAGATGCTCTGCCTGCAGGCTGATAGCGGCCGCGTCCTCGGCGTCTTCAGCCTCCGCGAGCATACGCAACGCCATCTGCTCACGCAGGGCGCGCTCACGCTCACGCACCAGCGACTGCGCCCAATCACCCAGCGCCAACATATCCGCCGCACCCAAACGCCAACGCGCACCCGTCAGCAGACGCGCCAGGGCATCCGAACGGTTCGGATCAGCCAGCACACGCAACACCGACACCAAATCCACAACCTCCGGCTGGGAGAGCAAACCGCCCAAACCCACCTGCTGCACCGGAATGCCCAGACGCTCGCACTCCACACGAATCGGGTCCAGCTGACCGTGCACACGCGCCAACACCGCAATCTCAGGCATCTTCAGGCGCGGACGCACCGAACCATCACCGGAACGATGCGCCGCGTAGGCGCGCTCATACTCGCGCACCGCCTGCGCACGCATCGCCGCGATACGCTCGGCAATAGCCACAGCCTCCTCGCGGTCAGAGTCGTGGTACGTCAAATCAACGCGCCCCACCATGCCCGCGGCAGCCTGCTCAAAAGCGGGCGAACCAGGCTCCCCCACCAGGGCGCAGCGCGGGCGCAGGTCAGGAACCTGAGCGGCGGTAATATCGCCGTCGGCGGCACGCACCCACTCGGGAACCTCCTTCAGCTTCTCCGCCACGTAGTTCGCCGCGTTCAGCACCGAAATGTCGTTACGCCACGCAATGGACAGGAACAGCGGCTGCACATGCTCAGTCGGGAAATGACGGTAGAAGCTGAACATCTGACCATCCGAAGCACCACGGAAACCGTAAATCGACTGCTTCGGGTCGCCCACAGCCATCACCGGATGCGCCGGGATACCCGCATCCTCATCGGCGCCGTAAATCGAGGAGAACAAGCTCATCTGCGCGTGTGAAGTGTCCTGGAACTCGTCCAGCAGAACCACCTTGAAGCGGGCACGCTCACCCTCACGGATCGCCGGGTCAGCCTCCGCAATGCGGGCGGCAAAACGCATCAGGTCACCGAAATCCAGCACCTGCATGCGCGCCTTCACGCGGGCGTAGCTCATCGCCATACGCGCGTACACTCGACGGTTCCACAGCAGACGCTGAACCTTCAGAATGTCCTTCTCGGTCTTCGTCTCACGGCGCGGATCGGGCACCGCCGCGTACGCCGCCAGCTGCTCGGTGCAGAAGTCAATGACCTGTTGCGGCTCCACCAGGTGCTCCGCGCACTCGTCAGAAAGTTGCAGCATCTGGTTAATCATGGTCGCCGCAGACACCGGCACGCCGTCCTTATCGAGGGGAAGCTCCCCCTCCCAGTACTGCACAATCTGCGCGGCAAGCTGCCACTTCTGCGCATCGCCAAGCATCTGTGCGTCCTGCTCCACGCCCAGGCGCAGACCGTACTCCTTGACGAGGTTATTCGCGTAGGAGTGGTAGGTGAGCACGGTCGGGTCAGCGATGCCCTCGCGCAGTTCCTCATCGGTCGGGGCGACGCGGCGGCTACGGCGCAGAGTGTTCAGACCGGCACGCATACGGCTACGCAACTCGGTTGCCGCCTTGCGGGTGAAGGTCACGCCCAACACCTCTTCAGGGCGCACAAAACCGTTATCGACCAGCCAAATCACGCGGTCAACCATGGTCGCGGTCTTACCCGAACCGGCACCGGCAATGACGAGGGTCGGGGCGGGACCCGCCTCAATCATGCGGACCTGCTCGGGGGTCGGCTTCTTACCGTCAGCGCCGTTGAGCATCTCGGCAATGTCAAGGGCACTGCGGTAGTCGGCAGGCTTCAGCGCGGGGTCATTCCCGACGGCTTCTGCCGAGAAGAGCGCGCCGTTGGGCAGCTGCCAGCTATTGTGCTCGCACCACTGGGCGGGGGTGAGCATGCCGGTGCCAGAACCGGGGTTAGTACCGGAGCGAGCGCCGGGTTTAGTAGCGCCGTATGCGCCAGAGTCAGTCATGATTCCTCTTCCTCATGGATCATTCTCATGGGAGGTTCAGGGTGAGTGATATCGAAAGTAAACGTAGGGTACGCGGCTACTAGGGCTGCGTCACCTGGCGGCCGCGCGTACAAATCGGGCAAATCTCCGGCAGACGGCACCCGTAGCCGCCCTCACGGTGACGAGCCTGCACCTGCGAGCCAGCAATCAGCTCCGCGGCGTGCTGCACCAGCTCAGCCGCCCACGAATCGTGCTCCGTCAGGGCGGGCTGAACCTGCAGGCGAGTCTTGCTCTCATCGTTCACGCCCGAGGCGCCCAGCTGCACGAGCGCCGCGCCTCCGGAACGACCCGTATAGCCGGTGTATTCCAGCTCCTGGGGGCGGGCATCCGGTAGCGGTTCGCCCGCCTCCAGGGCGGCGGCTTCGGCGCGGTAACGCTCCTCCAGCTGCTCACCCGCGCCGGCTTCCACCGCAATCTGGTAGGCGGCAAGCTGCGGATGCGTCTCCATCTCCAACCCGGATGGCTTAGACTTGCCGGTTTTCAGGTCAACAATGGCGTAGCGGCGGGTGCCGTCCTCCGCCGGGGCGGTACCTTCGAGGCGGTCCACGCGACCGGTGAGCAGTGCATCCAGCTCGCCGACCTCACCGGCGGGGTCGAAGGGCACGGGCACACGCACCGAGAAGGAGCCTTCAACACCGAGGTTCTGCCAGCCGGCATCGCCCATATGCTGACGGTAGTAGTAGCTCAGGCGCAGAATCATGCGCTTGGCGCGCTCGTAGAGGGCGTAGGATTCCCAGGGCACGCGCTCGCGGTACTCTTCGTCGGTTTCGTCATCCTTGCGGGCGGGCACACCGAGGGAGCTGATGCGCTCGTCGAGGGCGGTTTGGAGCTCTTCGAGGGTGCCGGTCGGGTACTCCTCAGCGATGGCGTGAATGAGCGTGCCGAGGGAGCGGGACAGGTCGGTCTGGGCTTCTGCGCGGGCGGCAGAAACCAGCCAGTCCAGCGGGGAGCTGTGGATGGTTTCCAGGCGCGAGGGCGAGAGCGCAATGGTGCGGCGGCTCGGCTTTTCAGCCGGTTCTTCGGCAGGCTCTTCACAGTGGCTTTCGCCGTCTTCACCGTGGTTTTTGTCCAGTTCAGCGTGGTCTGCCGGGCTGTGTGCGAAGAGCAACTCCGTACTAGAAAGCGGCAGCAGGCCCCACCACTCGTCGGGAGCGGCACCGGGTGCCTGCGCATTCGCCAGGCGCGCCAGAGTGCGGGAGGCGGCATCGAGTCGGTACGCGGAAGCCTCCGGGGTGAGCGCGTCCTCCTCCGGTGCGTTGTGCATCTGCGCGTCGCGCTGAGCGTCTTCGGCACGCATGGCGTTCAGCGACTCCTCAACGAGGGTGCGGCGAAGCTCCGCCACCAGGGAACGCAGGGTGGCGGGGCGGCGCACGCGGGTGATGGGTACGTCCGTGGAGTCACCGACCGCGTCGGTGGGCAGCACGAAGTCGAAGAACTCGCCGGGGGCCTGGTCGTCGTTGCGTACGGCGGTGAGCACGAGGCGGGTGCTGGCTCGGGTGGCGGCGACGGCGAACATGCGCAGCTCGTCGTGGCGGGTATCGCGCACGCGTTCGGGGTAGCTACGGATGCGGGCGGGCGGCACAGGCTGCTTGCTCTCCCCCCGCCTGTTGTTCTGACTGCTGGGCGCGCTGGCGGAGGCGTGCATCGCACAGATCCACGAGGTCGCCGGTGCTCAGCAGGGAGCCGCGCACGGTGGTGTTGGGCCAGGTACCTTCCTGCAGACCGCATACATATACGGTGCGCCAGGACTGACCGGCGGCGAGTGCGGGGGTGAGAATCTCGACCGCGTCTTGGCGTACGCCGCGGGCGGCGAGGGTATCCATGGGCAGGTCCTGCGCGTCGATGAAGTCGAGGAACTGCTCGGCACCGGCGCCACGCATCTGCTCGTCGAAGCGGTCGGCGGCTTCGAAGAGACCAATCATGGCGTCGAGGTTGCGGTGGGCGGCATCGGCGTCGGGGCCTGCGCCGCGCGACTGGGCGACCCAGGTCTTTTCGAGGCCGCTGGCTTCCCAGAGCGCCCAGAGCACTTCGGTGCTGGTGGATTCGGGGCGCGCGAGTGCTTTACGTCCGGCGGAGAGCACAGCTGCGATGCGGTGCACGGCGCGTCTACACCCTCTTCGGGGAGGGTTTCGGGGTGCAGCAGGGCGCCGAGGAGCAGGTCGTCGCTGGGACGGTGGCCGCCGCTTTGCAGTTCGATGGATCGTAGCTGCTGGCGGAGTCGTCGCACGTCCATGCTGGATGCGCCACCGAGCCGGGAGGTGAGCAGGGTGATGGCGCTCTGAGCACCGCCGAGGGGGTTGGCGCGGCTTTCTTCGGCGATGACGTCGTCGAGGCTTCGGCGCATGAGCTCTTCAGCTTCGGTGGCGCTGAGGGTTTCGTAACCGCCGCGCTCCCCCGCCTCCGCACCTTCTGCGACAGGCATGTGTACGGCGGGGTTGAGCGCCTTCTCGCCGCGCTTGCGGGCGTAGACGAGCAGGCTGAGCGCATCCAGGAAGGGGCGTACGGCGGGCTCGTCGCGCACCGGCACGAGCGCCGCGGAGGTACGCGACGGAATACCGTTCGAGGAGAGCACGCGGCGGATGCGCGCCACGTCCGCGCTGCTGCGCACGATGATGGCGGATTCGCGGTAGGGGTGGTTGCCGTAGATGCGTTCTTCGAGCAGCATTTGGGCGATGAGGTTCGCCTCGTCCTGGGAGCTGGAGAGCGCATATTTATACACGCCGGCGGGTGCGGTGCGGTAGTGCGCGGGGTCGAGGATTTTGCCGTCGGCGCCCAGATGCAGCAGCGGTTCGTCGGCGGCACCCCAGGTGAGGGCTTCGTCGGCGGGGGTGGTGTTGATGCGTCCGAAGGTCGCGGGCGCGCCGTTCTTTGCCCCCTCCTGCGCACCGTTCTTTACCCCCTCCTGCGCACCGTTCTTTACCCCTTCCTGCGGGCTGTTCTTCTTCCCTTCCTGCTCGGCGGTGAGCGGCACGAACCGGGTGTAGCGCGGCAGGCGGCGGCGAATGTCCGCCACGAGCGGCATCATGAGTGCGGGCAGGCGGTACGAGGTGGTGAGCGTGCGGGTGCGCATGCTCGGGAAGCTTGCCTGCAGGGTGGTGACGAGGTCTGGGCGGGCACCACGGAAGCCTTGGACCACGGCTTCGTCGCTGTAGGTCATGACAACTTGGGGGCCTTCAGCGAAGAGGTCGGGGTGGGTTTCGGTCAGGTGCGCGGCGTCTGCGGGGGCGACTTCTGCGGCGATGAGGCGTAGCAGCCGGTAGATGGAGGGGCTGAGTTCCTGCACGTCGTCGATGAGGATCAGGTCGTAGCGGCGGCGTTCTTCGGCGAGGAATTCGGGGGCGCGTAGCAGTAGCCGGCAGGCGTCGTTGATGAGTACTGCCGGGTCGTAGGCGTTTTTGGCGCGGAGGGCTCGCACGGCACGGTATTCGGTGTGCAATTGGGCGAGGGCGTGCCAGGCGGGCTGGTTGTGTTCGGTGGCGAGGGCGTGTACGTCTTCGGCGGTGAGGTCGTATTCTGCCATGCGGTCGAAGAAGTCGCGGATTTCGTGGCGGAATCCGCGGGTTGCGAGGGCGTCGCGGAGTACGTCGGGCCAGGCGGGTCCGGGGGCGATGCCTTCGGCGTGGTTGGCGAGTAGTTCGCCGATGATGACGTCTTGTTCGGGGCCGGAGAGGAGTTTGAGGTTGCCTTCTACACCGCTGAGTAGACCCCGGGTTTGGGCTCGTTTGAGCAGGTCGAAGGCGTATGCTGCCCAGGCGCGGGTGGGGGCTACGGAGAGGCTTCGGTCGCTGGATGCGGCGATGGTGTCTCGCATGCGGGTCGCGGCGGTGCGGGTGGGTGCGAGGATGAGCAGCCGGGCGGGGTCGTTCCCGTCGGCGAGGTAGCGCAGGGCGCGTTCGGTGAGGTGGTGGGTTTTACCGGTTCCGGGGATGCCGGTGAGAAGTTGGGTTGTCATGGTTTCAGTCTATCGGCTGTAGCGCGGTTGTACCTTGTCGGTTGTCATTCAGGCTCGTCGGTGGCTTATGCGCCGCCCCGGTGACTTACTATGCCGCTCCGGGGGCTTAATATGCTGCCCCGATGCCTTACATATATCGCTCCGCCGGGGGCTTATCCACAGCAGCATGACCCGCGGGCGCGCGCCCGTTGCCCCGCTGGGTTAGTCTTATAGCATGACCTGGATGAACGGCCTGCGCGCCACTTTTGACCTTGAAACCACCGGTGTGGACGTCACCACCGCCCGCATCGTGACTGCTTCCCTGATTCTGCTGGATCCTCAGGGTAATGTGGTGCGCCGTGGCGAGTGGCTGGCTGACCCCGGTGTTGAGATCCCTGCCGGTGCCGCCGCCGTGCACGGTATTACGACCGAGTACGCGCGTGAGCATGGCCGTCCCGCCCGCGAGGTCGTGTGGGAGCTTGCTGGCGCGATTGGTGCGCTGAACCTTGACGGCGTGCCGATTATTGCATTCAATGCCGCCTACGATTTTTCGGTGCTGCACCACGAGATGCTGCGCCACAATATTGCCAACGGTGAGCTGCCGCCGGGTGTGGTGCTCGACCCGTACGTTCTGCATAAGCACGTGATTCCGCGCAAGCGCGGCAAGCGCACTCTGGAGGTTCTTGCCGCCGAGTACGGTGTCTCCCTGGAGAATGCGCACACGTCCGCTGATGATGCCCTTGCGGCGGAGCGTCTGCTGGTGAAGCTAACCGAGCAGTTCCCCGAGGTCCTCAACGTGGATGCGCGCCAGCTACACGAGCAGCAGATTCAGTGGGCGGCAGAGCAGGCGGCAAGCTTCCAGGCGTGGTTGCGTACGCAGCCGGGTAAGGAATCTGAGGTCATTGACGGCCGCTGGCCGGTGCGCCGCTAAACTCGCGCTCTCTTCCTCCCCCAGCCGCCCAACATATCTCGCCTTTACTGACGGGCTGACGCTATCGCCGATGGGGCTTCTCCCCTATGCTAGAAGGTGACCGCACCTGCAACGAATAGCACGTGAATAGCACGACCCGGAAGGCCTCTCATGGATGATCAGCCCCGCACTACCGAGCCGTACCCTGACACTAATACGCGCAGTATTTATTTGGGTTCTACCCGCCTGGCGCATGAGCATTTGGTGGCGCAGTCTCAGGTGGTGCTCCGCCTGGGCCGCATCCTGATGAAGTCGGGTGCGAGCGCCTACCGTATTAAGGCGTCGATGGCGCGTTTGGCGAAGGCTGTGGGGTTGAAGGAGCATCACGCGCAGGTGACCTTCACCGAGATTTCGACGTCTTCGTACACGGACGGTAATTTCCGTACTGAGGTGGCTGAGCAGCGCACGATGGGCATTAACGCTCATAAGCTGGATCAGTTGGGTAAGTTCATTTCTGAGCTTCCCGAGAAGATTACCCCTGCGGAGGCGAATGCCGAGCTGGACCGTATCGATTCGGCGAAGCCGCTGTACACCCCGTGGATGCTGGCGTTGGCGTCGGCTGTTGCGTGTGCCGGGTTCGCGTTTCTGAACCGTGGCGGTCTGGTGGAGTGCTCGGTCGTGTTCTTGGCGGCGGGTGCCGGCCAGTATTTGCGTTCGACTCTGCTCAAGCGCGGGGTGAGCCACATGGCGACGTGGATGGCGTGTGGTTTCCTGGCGGCGGGCCTGTACATTGCGGTTGTTAATGTGCTGGTTGCGGCGGGTTGGGTTAGCCCGAACCATATGATTGGTTTTATTTCGTCGGTGCTGTTCTTGGTGCCGGGTTTCCCCATGGTGACGGGCATGCTCGACATTTCTCGTATGGACTTTTTGGCGGGTATTTCACGTCTGACGTATGTGGGTTTGCTGCTGATTAGTGCGTCGTTTGCGGTGTGGCTGTTGGGTTCGCTGTTCCATTTGCCGTTGGCTACTCCGGCGCCTCTTACTCTGGATCCGACCCTGGATTTGCTTCTGCAGGTGCTTTCTTCGGGTGTTGCGGCGGCTGGCTTCGCGATGCTTTTTGCCGCCTCCCCGGTGGCGTGCGTGTGGGGTGGCGTGATTGCGGCGGTGGCGAACCCCGCCCGTATTCACATGGTGGAGGCGGGTATGCCCGCGCATATGGCGGCGACGATTGCCGTGTTTGGTGTGGGTATTTTGGCTGAGATTGTGGCGCCGCTGCATCAGCGTAAGTACACGCGTATTTCCCTGTCGGTTCCGGCGGTGGTGACGATGGTTCCGGGTGTGCTGTTCTACCGTTCCATGTCGCATTTTGCGAGCGGTGACATGTATTCGGCGGCGACCGGTTTTGTGCAGTCCCTACTGATTTTCATGGCGTTGGGTATGGGCCTGGCGTTTGTGCGTCTGCTCTTTGATAAGAACTGGCTGTTTGATCAGGACACTCAGGTGTTGAACCGTCTGGATACCGACCGGCACCTGCGGTAGCCGCCGTATTCTTCTTTCTGTTACCTAACTTGTCTGTTGTGTTTTATCGTCACCTTTCGGTACGTTCAGGTGCTTGTCACCTGCGGTTCATCTGTAGCGCCTATGATGGTTAGGTATGGGACGCTCATAGCGTGCAGGCTCCGTTGCCTGGTGCGCATCGTCCCCTGTAATTCTTTAGTTCGCCGTCTCTGTTGAAAGGCACCGATACGATGACTCCTTCCTCTACCCACCCGCTGCACCACGAAGCCAGCGAGAAGCTGTTTGAGCGTTCTCGCGCAGTGATTCCCGGCGGCGTGAATTCCCCGGTGCGTGCTTTCAATTCTGTGGGCGGCACCCCTGCGTTTGCGGCGAAGGCTAAGGGCGCGTACCTGTACGATGCGGACGGCAACGAGTACGTTGACCTGGTCTGCTCGTGGGGCCCGTCGATTCTGGGTCACGCGCATCCGCAGGTGGTTGAGGCGGTTCAGCAGGCGGCTGAGCGCGGCCTGTCCTTTGGTGCGGCGAGCGCGCCGGAGGCTGAGCTGGCTGAGCTGGTGGTCAACCGTATTAACGCGGCGATTCCCGGTGCGATTGATCAGGTGCGTATGGTGTCCACCGGTACTGAGGCGACCATGACTGCTATCCGTCTGGCGCGTGGTGTGACCGGTCGCGACAAGATTATTAAGTTCGCGGGCTGCTACCACGGTCACGTGGATGCGCTGCTTTCCGAGGCGGGTTCGGGCGTGGCAACCCTGGCGCTGCCGGGTTCTGCTGGCGTGACTGCCGCAACCGCCGCGGAGACCATCGTTCTGCCCTATAACGACCTGGACGCTGTACGTGAGGCGTTCGCGAACCATGAGGGTCAGATTGCCGCAATTATTACTGAGGCGGCGCCCTGCAACATGGGTGTGGTGACCCCCGAGCCCGGTTTCAACCGTGGCCTGCACGAGATTGCTCACGCGAACGGTGCGCTCGTCATTTGATGAGGTGCTGACCGGTTTCCGTGTGTCTTCGGCTGGTTACTGGGGTTACGCGGCTCCCGAGGATGGCGGCTGGGTTCCCGATATTTTCACGTTCGGCAAGGTCATTGGTGGCGGTATGCCCATCGCGGCGCTGGCCGGTAAGCGTGAGGTCATGGAGCACCTGGCGCCGGTCGGCCCCGTCTACCAGGCTGGTACTCTCTCCGGTAACCCGCTGTCCGTCGCGGCGGGCATTACAACCCTGACCCTGGCTGATGCCGCCGTTTACGCGCACCTGGATTCGCGTAGCGCCCAGCTGCAGCAGGCTCTGACCGAGGCGTTCAACGCCGCCGGTGTGGACCACTCCATCCAGAGCGCCGGTAACCTCTTCTCGGTGGCGTTTGGTACCTCCGAGGCGGGCGTGCACAACTACGCCGACATCAAGGCGTCGGCAACCAGCCGCTACAACGCGTTCTTCCACTCCATGCTCGAATCCGGCGTGTACCTGCCGCCGAGCGCATTCGAGGCGTGGTTCGTTTCTGCCGCCCACGACGATGAGGCGATGGACCGTATCATCTCGGCTCTTCCGGCTGCCGCCGCTGCTGCCGCATCCGTGTAAGGGTTTGAGAGACGTAAGGAGGTGAGCCGCTCATGGATTTGAGCGCTCTGGGCCTGCCCATGGAGCAGCTACGCGACGTGTGGCTGATCGCCTTCATGGTGTACGTGGGCTTGTGCCTGCTGGTGGATATCGCCTACCCGGTGCCCATCAAGAAGGAGAAGGCAGCCGACCTGTACCTTGAGGTGTCCGGTTCGCCCGTTGATGAGGCGCGCCGCGCCACCGCGGAACGTACCGCGATGGGTGCGCCGCTGAGTTCCTCCCGTAAGGGTAGCGCCACGAAGAAGGCGAAGAAGAAGCTGGATTCTATTGAGGGCGCCGGCGTGTTTAGCGGCTGGTTCCACGTGGTCATGTACCTGTGGGGCTGGATTGTGGCGGTCTCTATCTTCACCCTGTACTGGGATCTCGTGTACGACGGCATCCTGTTGCCGGCACTGCTTCTGCCGTTCCTCATGGTGTACTGCGGTGCCCGTTGGGGTCGCCGTCACTGGCGTGAAGCACGCGGTTACAGCAAGGACGACCGTGTGCTGGGCATACCGCGTATCTACTCGGCGACGCTGGGTAAGCTGAGCGCACCGTTCCGTGTGCGCGGCACCGTGCCGGGTGTGGAGCCGATTCGTGAGGACCGCACCGTCTACTGGGGGCTCAACGTTATTGCGTTCCTGCTCGCCGCTGTCTTCTTGACGTCGCTAGCGGGCTGGAGCATCGACGAGGATTGGGAAGCGATCTATATCGGTCACGCCTCCTGGTTCTTGGCGGCGGCGTACATTCCGCTGATTCTCATGCTGCTGATGTACAACCGCGATTACGTGGTGTACAACCCGGACTCGTTCCAGGCTGGGCGTCTGCTCCTTCCGGCGAAAGCCCGCCCCTACTCTGAGATTCGCGCGTTCCGTGTGTACCCGAAGAACCCGGACGCTATCAAGCTGAACCCGAAGGACGCGAGCCAGTGGCGGCTGGAGATTCTGCTTCCCGGCGGCCGCAAGCACAACTATGCGCTCAATGATCACCAGATTGATTGTTTGGTGGCGCAGATTGCGTTCAAGATTGAGCAGGGACGCTGGGCGCAGCTGGATTCGCCGGCGGACCGTGAAATGTTGGCGAAGTACTTCGTGGACGGCCGCGTCATCTGCACGACCATGGGGTACAAGCCTGCCGGTAAGCATGCGGAGGAGGCGGCACGCCGCGCATCCTTCCAGAAGGCGCAGTACAAGTAAAAGGCTCCTATACCGCTCTTATCCCGCGAGAAGCCACATGTGTTTCGAGAAGCCACATAAGACGTGGCTTTTCGAAACACATGTGGCTTCTGAGCACCATAGACACACCATCACCGATACCCGTAGAGAGGATGAATCATGGACCTTGCAGCCCTGGGCCTGCCCATGGAGCAGGTGCGCAACGTGTGGCTGGTGGCGTTCTTCATCTACCTGGCGTGCTGCCTGCTGGTGGAGGTCGCCTACCCTACGCTTATTGGCGCCTCGCGGGCGCGCGAGGTCTACACCTCGGTGATGGGTTCGCCCGTCGAGGATGTGAAGGAGGCAATTACAGAGCTCGCGGATGCTGGCACTTACCTCACCTCCGAGCAGGAAGAAGCGGCATTCCGCAGGGCTGAAGCCCAGCTGGAAAGCATTAAGGGCTCGAACGCCATTATGGATTTCGGGCATATCCTCGTGTACGGCTGGGCGTGTGTCATCGTCTATTCGACGTTCGTTCTGTACTGGGATATGGCGTACGACGGGATTCTGATTCCGGGGCTGCTTCTGCCGTTCCTCATGGTGTATTGGGCGGCGCGTTGGGGTCGCCGCGGCTGGCGCGTCGCACGCGGTTTCAGACCCAATGAACGTCACCTGGGCATGCCCGCTATCTACGCCAGGACGCTGGGTCGGCTCAGTGCCCCGTTCCGCACCACGGCCGCTATGCCCAGTAGTGAGCCCATTCATGTTGATTGGAAGGGGCAAGGAATCTTCCTCTTTGTGGCGATTCCTGTGGGTGGTTTCTTTCTGCTCTGTTACCTTCATTCGCTCGCGAACACTGAGCTGCTCGGTTATGAGCCCACCTACATTGGTAAGACGTCAATAGCGTTTCTTGTTGTCTACGCGCTAGCCATTCCGTACCTGTGGTGTACGGTGCGTTCGTACTATCGGTTCACGCCGACCGTGGTGAAGCGCGGGCGTATTTTCCGTTCGCCCAGGGTCTACCAGTATTCCGATATTGACCGGTTCAAGGTTTACCCCTGGTACACGGGCGATCCCGAGGATATAGACCCTGATGAGCAGATGCCCAGTGATTGGCGTCTTGCCGTCACCTTCTCTAACGGTTCCCTGGAGACTTTTGGCTTCGGGGATTACCGTATCGATTGTTTGGTGGCGCATATTGCGTTCAATTTGGAGCAGGAACGCTGGGCGGATGTGGATTCCCCGGTGGACCGCGAGAAACTACCCCTGTATTTTGTGGAGGGGCGCGCTATTTGCCTCACGCTGGGTTACAAGCCGGCGAATGAGCTGACGAAGAAGGCGGCGCGTATCGCCTCCTTCCGCACCGTGAATTAGCGGCCGGCGCGAAGCTACATAGACACATCATCACCGACACCGTAGAGAGGACGACTCATGGAGCTAAACGCTTTGGGGATACCCCTAGAGCCGGTACGCTACATATGGCTCTTCGCCTTTATCGTTTACATAGGGTTATGCGTAGTACCCGCTATCACCCACCCCGCAACAATCAGCACGGAAAAGGCGAAGGAGCTCTACATCGCCCGTTACGGCTCCCCCGTCAACAAGGCAATGAGGTATGCCGAACGTCGTTCCCTGGAGGGTAACCCGCTACCAAAACATAAACTGCGCTCTAACCTCACCCGTGCCCGCAAAGAAATAGATAGCATATTCGGTGTCTCCTCGATTGAGGCTTGGTTCCACGTGCTCATGTATGTGTGGGCATGCCTTGTCGCACGGTCCATCTTTCGTCTGTACACAGATATTGCCCATAATGGCATTCTGCTACCGGCTCTGTTGTTGCCGTTCTACATGGTGTTCGTGGGTGCACGTTCAGGTCGCCGCACCTGGCGTAAAGCCCGCAGCATCGATACAGATGACATTACAGCCGGGTTGCCTCAAATCTATAGCGCAGCGTTGATGCGTCTCAACGTTTTTGCGGCACCCAAGGAAGCTCACCCCCAAGCTAAACCGGTTCGGGCAAAGAATGATTTCTACGTTGAAACCCACTTTGTGCTGGTTTTGGCTCTCATCGTCTTCTTCTATTCGCTTGTCGGTTGGACAGTTCTAGGTGTCCAGCCAATGCCCATTGGAGGAGCTTCCATAACGCTGGCAATTGTTACCACCGTAACTGCAGTAACTCGGTGGGTTCATATGAGGTGGTACCTGCTGTTCAACCCCGATTCGTTCTACATTGGGCGGCTTTCCTGCCCGCAAAGAAGTACAGTTACCCCGACATTGAGGAGTTCTGTGTCTTCCCGAAGACCCCCGAACAGATCAAGCCGACCTTCTACGAGCCCTCACAATGGCAGATAGAAATCAAGGTGCCGTCCAAGATCCCGCCGAACCTTGCCAAGCGCATGCCGTGGCTGCGCAGGCATATTGTGGCGGTGCACGATGAGCGCGTTGTCTGCCTGACATCCCAGGTTGCGTTCTACCTGGAGCAGGAACGCTGGGCGGACCTGCGCTCCCCCGCCGACCGGGAGAAGCTTGCGGAGTACTTCACCAACGGCAACGTTGTGTGCACCTCCCTCGGGTACAAGCCAGTCAGCGAAGAACAAGCATAAACGGCGAAAAGCCACATGTGTTTCGAGAAGCCACCAAAGATGTGGCTTTTCGAAACACATGTGGCTTCTCAGCATCCAAAGAGGGAGGGGTTAGGCGTCCAGCTCGCGCAGCCAGCCTGCCGCCTCCGTACCGTAGTAGGTCAAGATGACGTCCGCACCGGCGCGGTGAATCGAACGCAGCGACTCCAACACCACAGCCTTACGATCAATCCAGCCATTCGCCGCAGCCGCCTCAATCATCGCGTACTCACCCGACACCTGATAGGCCGCCACCGGCACCGGCGAAAACTCCGCCACCTCACGCACAATATCCAGGTAACTACCGGCAGGCTTCACCATCACCATATCCGCGCCCTCCTCCAAGTCAGCGCGCACCTCCAGCAGCGACTCGCGGCGGTTCGCCGGATCCTGCTGATACGTCTTACGGTCACCCGTGAAGCTGGACTCCACCGCGTCACGGAACGGGCCAAAGAACGCCGAAGCGTACTTCGCCGAATACGCCAGAATCGACACATCCTCAAAACCAGCCTCGTCCAGGGCGGCACGCATCGCCGCAATCTGGCCGTCCATCATGCCCGACGGGGACACCGTATGCGCACCCGCACGCGCCTGCGAAACCGCCATCTTGCAGTACAGCTCCACAGTCTCGTCATTATCAACCACGAGAGTTCCGTATCCGTTATCAACCAGCACACCGCAGTGGCCGTGGCTCGTGAACTCATCCAGGCATGTATCAGCCATAACCACCAGGTCATCGCCAAACTCCTCACGGCACACCGCAATCGCACGGTTCAGGATGCCCTGCGAATCCCAGGCGGTCGAACCGACCTCGTCCTTATCCTCATCACGAGGAATGCCGAACAGGTCAATGCAACGGATACCCGCCTCGTACGCCTCACGCACGGCGGGGATGATGCTCTCCAGAGTGTGCTGGTACTGGCCGGGCATGGAACGAATCGGCTGCGGCTCGTCGATGCCGTCGCGAACGAAGAACACCTGAATCAGCTGCGCGGGGCGCAGAGTGGTCTCAGCAACGAGGGAGCGCATGGCTGCGGTGGTACGCAGGCGGCGCGGGCGGCGGGTGAGGTTCATGATCTCTCCTGAAAACTCGATAAAAATATGTGGTCTTAGTAGATGAGGGATACAGCGGCGCGCGCCAAATCCTGCGGTGACGGCGAATCGGCCTGCACGTGGCGCAGGTTCAGGGCGCGGCATGCGGAGGCGGTACTCGCCCCAATCGCCACCACCGGAGGCACGGACTCAGGCGGCACGGATTCGGGCGCTAGCGCGGGTTCGCAGTCCAGCAGGGCGTGCAGGCGGGAGGGGGCGGTCACCACCAGCACATCCGGGGCGGGTGAATCTACGGCATTCCCCTGCACGAGCGCGCGGGCGGTGCTGAGGCTCAGCTCGCCGGGTGCCACCTGCTCGGCGGGCACCATGTCGTAGAGCACGCAGCGGCGGCTGTCCCAGCCCAGGTTTTTGAGGCCTTCGCGCAGGGTCGGGCGGGCGTTGGAGCCTTCCAGAACCAGCACGGCGGCGGCATCAGTCGCTGGCTGTTCGAACTCCGCGAGCATACCGGCGGCGCTCTGCACCTGCGGCTGAAAATCCGTGCCCAGCCCCAGCTGGGTATGCACGGCGCGGGCGGTTGCCGCCCCCACGCAGGCGATGCGCACTCCCCCGGTGTGAACCGCGCGGGCAAACTCCGCACCCCACAGCTCGGCACAGGCGCGAACCGTGTTGGCGCTTGTAAAGCTCACCCACGCGTACTGACCGGAGGCGAGCGCCTCCAGCGCGACGGCGTGGTCTGCGCCCGGTTCGACGGTGCGTGCCTGCTGTAGCGGGGCGAAGAGTACCCGGGCCTCCCCCAACCCGTTCTGTGTGCATTCCTCGGTGAGGGCGCGTGCGAAGGCGGCGCCCTGGGCGGCGGAGCGGGTCAGCAGGACCGTGCGCGGAGATTTAGAAGGCGGGGCATCAACCTGCGGGGCATCAGCCAGCCGAGGTTCAGAACACGAGGCAGACATGATGCCTACTTCAAATCCAATCCGGCCAGGGCGGCGGCGCCCATCTGCAGCAGGTCTTCCGCCACGCGCACGCCCAGGCGTTCGGCGCCGGGCACATCCAGTTCGGCGGTTGCCGAGGTGTGGCGCAGCATGTCGGTGCCGTCGGGGGACGCCACCACAACGTTGAGCACCAGGTCGCCCTCAACCACCTGCGCGTACGCACCGATGGGGGCGGCGCATCCGGCTTCGAGGCGGCGTAGCAGGGCACGTTCGGCGCTGACGGCGAGGCGGGTTTCGTAGTGGTTTGCGGCGAGCAGGGCACGGCCCAGGGCACGGACCGGGCGTGCCACCTCAGGGTCGGCGAGCGCGGCGGGGTCCGGGTTCTCGAACTCGCTTTCACGCACTTCCAGGGCGAGCGCACCCTGGCCGGGGGCGGGCAGCATGCGGGTGGGGTCCATGTACTCGGTGATGAGTTCTTCCTTGCCCAGGCGCTTCAGACCGGAGACGGCGAGCACCACGGCGTCGCAGTCGCCGCTGCGTTCGGTGCCTACACCGTGGTCGGCTCGTTCGGAAGTTTCGGTGTTCTGGCGAAGCACGACCTGCTTGCCGGCGTGCTCTTCAAGGCCCTTCACGCGCCCGATGCGGGTGCCCACGTTACCGCGAATGTCCACGATTTCAAGGTCGGGACGCAGCGCACGCAGCTGGGCGGCGCGGCGGGGTGAGCCGGTGCCCACGCGGGAGCCGGTGGGCAGGGTGTCCAGGGTCAGGCCGTCGCGTGCTACGAGGGCGTCGCGGGGGTCTTCACGTTTGAGGGTTGCGGCGATGACCAGGCCCGGGCAGGGTGCGGAGGGCAGGTCCTTGAGGGAGTGTACTGCCATGTCCACGCGGTTTTCTTCGGAGGCGTTCTCGCCGTCGAGCAGGCGCTGGCGCAGCGCCGCAGCGAATACGCCGGTGCCGCCGAGGGTTGCCAGGGGGCCGGTGAGCACGTCGCCTTCGGTTTTGACGGTGCGCAGGGTGAAGTCCACGACCTCGGCATCTGCGGCGCCGTGGTGTGCCTGGTGTTCGGTGTAGAGGGAGGTGACGGTTTCAGCGGCAATACGGCTTTGGGTCAGGGCGAGAGCAGACCCGCGGGTGCCCAAGATGTACTCGTGATGGCTCATATCTCTCCTTTTCGGTGATGTGTGTGATAGCCCGTAGGCGTGTGCGTTTCCCCCGGAGGCTGTGTGTTTGCGACGCTGTGTGTTCGTCTAACTTCTGGGGGTAGCCTGTAGGCACGTGCGCTCCGACCCGCCCGCACACCCCGGTCAGGGGGTGTTGGGGCGAGCCGGAGCTACAGGGGTGGTGTTAGTGGGAGCAGCATCCGCCGGAGCCGCATCCGCTGGAGCGGCTGGCGGGAGCTTCCTCAGACTCGGCAGTATCAGCATCGGCTGCGTACTCGGCGATGACCGGCTTCGGTGCACCACGGCCGGGCTTGCAACAGCCGGGTTCGCACTCGTCGAACCAGCCATACTGACCGCTCGCGCTCGGGGCTAAGACGCTCTCACGTTCGGGGCGCAGGTCGGCTGAAACGCCGTTCTCCACGCGCTCCTCAATCAGGCGGCGCAGCGACTCCACGTACGCCGGATGCGTGCCGGGGGTGGGGGTGCGCACTGCGACTACGCCCAGGCGCTCGCAGGTGTCCAGCGCCTCGGTGTCCAGGTCCCACTTGACTTCCATGTGGTCGGAGACAAACCCGAGGGGCACCAGCACGACGCCTTCCACGGGTGCTTCGCCGTCTTCTGCCGGGTTGGCGGGGGTGGGCAACGCCTCCAGGGCGTCGTTGACGTCCGGCTCGAGCCACGGCATGGACGGCGGGCCGGAACGGGACTGGTACACCAGCTCCCATTCGACGTTCTGCAGAAGCTGCGGAGCCTCATCGCGAACCAGCGAAAGCACGGCGCGAGCGACCTGCAGGTGCTTCTCCACGTAAGCGGAGCCGCCCTCGTAGTTCACGCCGCGCGGGCCTGCCTCGTTCGCCGCGGAGGTCGGCACCGAGTGGGTGCAGAACATGATGCGCAGGCGCGGGTTCGGCGAACCGCTATCGCGTGCGGCAAGCTGCTCACGCACCGTGGCGAGCCCGTCCTTCAACCCGTCGGCAAAAGCGCGGGAGAAGCCGGGCACGTCAAAGAACTGACGAATCTTGCCCACGTGCACGCGACCTTCCAGGCCGAGCTGCTCAATCGCCACGCCGTAGTCTTCACGGTACTGGCGGCAGCTCGAGTAGCCGGGGTAGGCGCTGGTCGCCAGCACGAGCACGTTGCGGTGACCGTTCTCGTAGGCTTCGGCGAGTACATCCTTCACGTAGGGCTTCCAGTTGCGGTTCGCCCAGGTGATCGGGATGTGCGGGCCGCGTTCGGCGAGCGCCTGCTGCAACGCGGCGAGCAGGGCACGGTTCTGCTCGTTAATGGGCGAGACACCGCCGTTGGCGCGGTAGTGGGTGGCGACCTCTTCGAGGCGCTCGTCCGGGATACCGCGGCCAGCGGTTACGTTGCGCAGGAACGGGATGACGTCCTCCTGCCCCTCGGGGCCACCGAAGGAGGAGAGAATCACCAGGTCGTAGGGGCGTGCCTCTTCGGCACGTTCACGGGTGATACTACGTTCGCTTCGGTAGTCGCCGAGGGTCTGCTCGTTGAGCGCGGCGGGGCCGTTGGAGGCGGTGTTCGCCGAGTCGGTGCGATTGGGTACCACATCGTCCGGCAGGAGCGTGCCGTTGAGGGTTACGCCGTTATTCGGCTGATGGCTCACGCCAGAACCTCTGCCACTTCGTCTGCGCCGATGCGGCGGCCGGTGTAGAAGGGGGTTTCCTCGCGCACGTGCAGGCGTGCTTCGGTGTTGCGGAAGTGGCGCATCATGTCGACCAGGTCAACGAGCTGGGGTGCTTCGAGGGCGAGGACCCACTCGTAGTCGTTCATGCCGAAGGTTGCCACGGTGTTTGCCAGAATCTGCGGGAAGTCGATTGCCTTCATGCCGTGGTTCTTGAGCATTTCTGCGCGGCGTTCGGGGTTCATGTAGTACCAGTCGTAGGAGCGTACGAAGGGGTAGACGCAGACCCACGCTTCGGGTGCCTTGCCGCGTGCGTAGGCGGGTGCGTGGTTGCGGGTGAATTCTGCTTCGCGGTGTACACCCATGGTGGACCAGACGATGGTGGTTCCTGCGAAGAGTGCGGTGCGGCGAATCTTGCGGACTGCTGCCTGCAGCTTTTCGGGGCTCTCGCCGTGGGTCCAGATCATGATGTCTGCATTGTCGCGCATTGCGGAGACGTCGTAGATGCCGCGCAGGGTCACGCCGTCGGCTGCGAGCTGCTCGGCGACCTTCTCGAATTCTGCGCGTGCTTCGTCGGTGTTAGCTTCTGCGGGGCGTGCACCGGAGCGTGCGAAGACGGTGTAGAGGGCGTAGTGCAGGGTTTCACCTTCTTCGCGGCCGCGGCGGTTTTCGTCAGCTGCGGAGTGCTGGACTGCGTAGCCCTTGGGTGCGCCGCCGTAGCCGTGGCCGGGGTGGGTGTAGCCGCCCTGGCCGTGTGCACCGTGTGCGCCGCCGTGGCCGTGTGCTGCGTGATCGTGAGACATTGTGTGTTCCTTTCTTCAGCGAGGGTTCGCTGTGCTGGAGGCGCGGCTTCCGTAGCTGCGCGTTTTCTCAATTTTTTGGCTTTGTTGTTGGCTGAGCTGAGTTGTTGGCTGAGCTTCTGCCGTTGCGGTGCCGTCTACTTCGCGGTTGCGACCTTCGGGGAGGTGACGCCTTCCCAGTTCTGCGCGGCGTGGTAGATCAGCTGGTCCATCTGCTCGTAGGTGTCTTTGACGGTGAGGACTAGGCCGGAGCCTGCCGCCCAGGAGCCGACGGTGCTGAGGGTGCCCAGTTCGCTGGCGCGGTCGCGGAAATCCTGCACGCGCTTGCGGTGGCCGGGGGTGGAGGCGGGCAGTACGCCGCGCCAACGCACCACGTCCGCGTCGACGAGATTGCGGTGGGTGAGGGCAACATCCATCATGCGGGTGGCATCGCGCAGGGCGAGGGTGATGAGCTGCTCGTCGGCGAGTGCGACTTCGGAGAAGCGGGAGTCTTCACCGCCGCGGCCGTAGGAGAGGCGTACGACGTGGCGGCCGGGTCCTGCTGCGTCGGCGACCCACTGCCACTTGGCGGTGGCGTGGGTGAGGGCCTTAGCGCGGACGGCGGTTGCTTCTTCGGAGACGAGCAGGCCGGTGCCGCGCGGGTGCTTATCCAGGCCGGGAGCGTCAACGACGAGGGTGACGAGAGCGACTTCGGGGCCGGGTTCCAGGGCGGGTAGCGCGGTGGAGACGTGCGGGCCAATGAGTCGGGCTACGGTCGGGCCGTCGGTGGCGACTACCAGGTAGTCGGCGTAGAGGGGGGTGTTTTCGCCGTCGGTGGTGTGGCGCTGGATGATGAACCACTGGCCGGTGGATTCGTCGCGGTCTACGGCGATGACGTCGAATCCGGTGACGATGCGTACACCGGCGGCGTAGAGGTCTTCGACGAGGCGTTCGGAGAGCTGGTTCATGCCGCCGACGATACCTGCCACCTGAGAGCCTGCCGGTGCTGCGGAGCGGAAGGCTGCCGCTGCTGCGGAGAGGGAGCGGTGCTTACGCAGTGCCGCGCGCAGGCCGGGGATGGTGGCGTCCACGTCGAGCTTGTCGGGGTGGGTGGAGTACACGCCGGAGACTACGGGTGCGACAAGGTTGTCGAGCACTTTCTGGCCCATGCGGATGCGCACGAGCTCACCGAGGGTCTTCGCGTTTTCGCTGGCGGAGACGGGCAGGAACTTGTCCACCTGGGCGCGGCGCAGACCGTTCTTGCCGATGACGGGAATGAGGGACTTGTCGTTGACGTTGCCGGGGATGCCCATGATGCCGGTGCTGGGGGTGCGGCGGGCGCCTTGCGGCAGGTACAGCCAGGAGCCGTAGGAGTTGGGGGTTACGATCTGGTCGCCCAGGCCGAGTTCTTTGACAAGATCGCTGACGATGGGGCTGCGGGTTGCGAAGGATTCGGCACCGGAGTCTAGGAGCAGGCCGCCAACTTCGTGGGCGCCGACGGCACCGCCGAGGTGGTGCCGTTGTTCGAGCAGGGTGACGCGCATGCCGGCTGCGGCGAGGCGGCGTGCGGAGATGAGGCCGGAGGGGCCGCCACCGATTACGATGGCGGTGGGCACCTTTTCCTTGCGGGTGAATGCTCGTGCGGTCTGGGGCGCGTTGGAGGAGGGCGCGGTGAAGGAGCTGGCCTGTGCGGTCCGGTGCGGTGCCTGGTTGGTGTGGCCCATGGTGGTTCTCCTTTGGTCTGTCTGCGGGTCTGCCCTGTGGTGTTGGCTTTATCAGCGGGCGCGGTGGTTGTTGGGGGGGGTCCCGCGGCGCTGATATGTGTTAGCCCCGCGGGTCCGTTGCCTTAGCGTGCCGTTTTCTCGTGGATGTATGTCACGAGGTCGGTGAGCACCTGCGGGTCGGTGGTCGGGGGTACGCCGTGGCCGAGGTTGACCACGTGCGAGGGGGCGGCGTTGCCTTCGGCAAGCACTTCGTCCACGTGTGCGTAGAGGTTTTCGCTACCTGCGGCGAGCAGTGCCGGGTCGATGTTGCCCTGCAGGGGTACGGCGCCGTTGAGCAGGGTGTTCGCTGCGGACAGCGGCAGGCGGTAGTCCACGCCGATGACGTCTGCGCCGGCTTCGTGCATGGCGGGCAGCAGGGCGGTGGTGCCGGTGCCGAAGTGGATGCGCGGCACACCGTATTCACGCACCATGTCGAGGGCGGTTGCGGAGTGCGCCTGCACGTAGCGGCGGTAGTCGCCTTCGCCGAGGGAGCCTGCCCAGGAGTCGAAGAGCTGCACGGCCGATGCGCCCGCCTCGATCTGTGCGCGCAGGAACTGGCCTGCAGTGCGGGCTGCCCAGGCGGCAAGTTCGTGCCAGGCGGCGGGGTCGGCGTGCATCATGGTGCGCGGGCGCAGGTGGTCGCGGGAGGGGCCACCTTCGACCATGTAGGCGGCGACGGTGAAGGGGGCGCCGGCGAAGCCGATGAGCGGGGTGTCGCCGAGCATTTCTACGGTGGCGGCGACGGCTTCGCGGATGGGGTCGAGGTCGCTGTCTTTGAGTTCGGGCAGGGCGCGCACCTCGTCGAGGGTGCGTACGGGCTGGTCGAGTACGGGGCCCCTACCGGGCACGATGTCGACGTTGACGCCCGCGAGCTTCATGGGGATAACGATGTCGGAGAAGAAGATGCCGGCGTCGACCTTGTGGCGGCGGACGGGCTGCACGGTGATTTCTGCGGCGAGGTCGGGGGTGAGACATGCGTCCAGCATGGGGATGCCTTCGCGTACCTGGCGGTATTCGGGCAGGGAGCGGCCTGCCTGGCGCATGAACCAGACGGGTCGGTGGCTGGAGGGGCGGCCGGTGAGGGCGCGGAGCATGGGCGAGGCGGCGGCGGTGCCTGCGCGTAGGGGGTGGTTGGCGGGTAGGTGTGCGAGCTGCTCGTCGGTGAGCAGGGGTCGCTGGGCGTCGGTGGGGTGTGCGGGCAGGGCGGGTGCCTGTGCGGCAGCCGCTGCGGGGCCCTTTTCCGATGCGAGAGTGGTGTGCTGGTTTTCGCTCATAGTGTCTAGTGTGACAGGTTTATGTGGGCGTTTTTGCGACACTATGTCATGGCGACTTTTACCTAAAGGTGGCTTCCTTAGTGGTGAGGGACACCTTAGTTCACACCCGCTAGGCCCCCGCTTACCCTCTGCTTTCGCCCGTTCATGGCGGAGAATGCGCAGGTGAAGCACCGAATACGCCCCTTCACATTCCGGCACGTTCTCCCCTGCCGGCGCTTTTGAATTGCCGCCAGCACCCCACCAGCACCCCGGCAGCACCCCAACAACACCCCGGCGGATACCCCCGCCTCCTGTCCACTATGTGGCACCCACTAAGCCACGTGGAGCCGTGAACTTAGGTTCTGTGAGCTTTACAGGGGCTTAGTCGGCGTGGTTATGATTAATCTCTAGTGAGTACTTATGCATTTGTGGCATCGCACCACACCGTTGATCTGACCACCGTCGCTGCGTTGAGCGCCGGTGCCTCCGGCGTACCCGATGTTCTGGCGAGCGATATGGCGCGTCAGCTGGGCGTGAAGGGTGCAGTCGTTCTTGCCACCTGTAACCGTCTTGAAATGTATGTTCAGCTACACGTATCCGCCCATGTCCCCATGGTTCGTGAGCTGATTGTCGACTCTATTGCGCGCACCTCCGGCCTGGACACAGAACTGGTCAATTCCAGCTTCGACGTGTACGCCGATGACGAGGCCGCACGCCACCTGCTGACGGTCGCCTCCGGCCTGGAATCTGCCGTGGTCGGCGAACGTGAAATCGCCGGTCAGGTGCGCCGCGCCCTGGCCGCCGCGCAGGCAAAGGCACAAGAGGATGGCGTGTCTCTTCCCGGTGAGCTGGTTCAGCTATTTGAGCATGCGGCGCATACCGCTCGTCAGGTGGGTCAGCATACGGCGCTTGGCGCTCAGGGCCGCTCGATTGTGTCTGTTGCCCTCGATCTTGCGGATGAGGTTGCCGAAAAGGATTGGGCAACCCGCCGCGCCCTGATTTTTGGTACGGGTGCTTACGCGGGTGCGACCATTGCGGCGCTGCGCGAGCGCGGTTGCACCGATATTTGGGTCAATTCCCGTTCGGGTCGTGCCGCCGAGTTTGCGGCAAAGCGCGAGGTTTCTGCGGTTCCGGTGGACGGCATGGAGCAGGCTATGGCTTCTGCCGACGTCATTATTGGTTGCTCCGGCGGTTCCGATCCGTTGCTTCCCGAGCAGATTCCGGCCGGTCACCACACGATCCTCGACCTGGCTCTTTCGCGTGACTTTGACCCCTCGGTCGCTGACCTGCCGAACGTTGAGCTGATTACCCTCGAATCGGTGCGTCTTGCCGCCCCCGAGGAAACCGAGGAGTCCGTGGCGACGGCTACGCGCATCGTGGAGTCTGAGCTGGTGGCGTTCCTGTCCCGTCAGCGTTCCCGCACGATTGACTCCGCGATTGTTGCGTTGCGCTCGCACACCATGGACGTGCTGGATTCTGAGCTGGAGAAGGTGCGTAGCCAGTTTGGTTGCGGTGCGGCGACGGAGCAGTTTGAGCTGGCGATGCGCCGCATGGTGAAGTCTCTGCTGCACACCCCGACGGTGCGCGCCAAGAAGCTTGCGGCTGAGGGCCGCACGGAGGATTACGTGCAGGCGCTGGAGACTCTCTACGGCATTCAGGTGGAGGAGTCTTAGGAGTCTCTCCCTCCCCTCTTCCCGGCATTTTTCGCGCGCATTTTCACGCATCCGGCGGCGAGTATTTTATTAGCCCCCGGCGAAGTACCGCCCGTTCACGGTGCCGATGGGCGCATTCACGCTAGAGTAGATGCTAGATAAGACAGTTCCCATACCCGGCGCACGTTTGGTTGCACCGGACTATTCTGCGAGGAGACTCATGGAAATCAAGATTGGCATTCGCCACATTGCTCGTGAAATCGTTGTTGAGACCAGTGAGGCTAAGGAAATCCTCATGGAGAAGGTCTCGAAGGCTATTGAGGATGGCTCGCTGCTGCAGATTATGGATGATAAGGGCAACACCACCCTGATTTCTGGCGCTCAGATTGGCTACGTTGAGCTGGGCTCCGACGCTAAGCGTCACGTTGGTTTCGGTATCGGCGCCTAATTACTTCGGTAGCTACTTCCCCCTTTAGCTTGAGCTTCCCCCGCATCCGTCATGATGCGTAACCGCGCTTTATGCGCCGTGTGCGTGCGCTGTATGCGCCGTACGGTTACGCCGTGCCGGATGCGGGGGTTTGCGTTTTAAACCGCCCGTGCGAAAACCTCGCGGCACCCGGTTCTGGGGCGGTATATCGCCCATCACGGGCGCACACCACAACCGGTCGGGGGTGCGCCGGAAGCAAATCCGGGTTAATATTGAGGGGTTAAGTGAATGACCGGTCGTACCCCTTTCAAGACCCTGAGGCTGCACCGCCTTCTCATCATGAATGAACCATGAGTAATAACCATGCGTGCAGGCGGCGTCTCGGTAAGAATTTCCCGTGTAAGAATTTCCCGCGGCCGGCTTTCGACGCCCGCCCGTCACCGCCTCCACCGTTGGGGCGCTGGCTGGTGCACCCCCAATTCTGGGGAGAAACACACCCCGAGCAGGGGTAGAAAGATACGGTCCAGTGACTGAAACGAACACGCAGGAAACCACTCAGACTGCAAAGTCCTTCGCCGACTTCGGCGTTCGCCAGGATATTAGCGACGCCCTCGCGGCGGTTGGCATTACCTCCCCCTTCCCCATCCAGGAGCTGACTCTTCCCGTGGCTCTGTCTGGCCAGGACATCATTGGTCAGGCGAAGACCGGTACCGGTAAGACCCTCGGCTTTGGTCTGCCCACCATTCAGCGCGTGGTCGGCCGCGACGATGAGGGTTGGGCTGATTTGGAGTACCCCGGCGCGCCTCAGGCGCTGATTCTGGTTCCGACCCGCGAGCTTGCTATTCAGGTGGGTGAGGACCTGGCGATTGCTGCGAAGCTGCGCAACGCCCGCGTCGCCACCCTGTACGGTGGTGTGCCGATTGAGCCTCAGGCTGAGCTGCTGCGCCGCGGCCTGGAGGTTGCGGTGGGTACCCCCGGCCGCATTATCGACCTGTACCAGCAGGGCTTCCTGAACCTGAAGCAGGTCAAGATCGTGGTCCTCGATGAGGCTGACGAGATGCTGGATTTGGGTTTCCAGCCGTCGGTTGAGAAGATCCTCAGCTACCTGCCCGAGGACCGCCAGACCATGCTGTTCTCCGCAACCATGCCCGGCCCGGTCATTGCGATGGCACGCCAGTACATGACCAAACCCATGCGCATTAGCGCAGCTGACCCCGAGGACGCCTCGAAGACTAAGGCGTCGATCCGCCAGGTCGTCTACCGTGCACACCACCTGGACAAGGACGAGATGATTGGCCGCATTCTGCGTGCTACCGGCCGCGGCCGTACCGTCATCTTCACCAAGACTAAGCGTGACGCTGCCCGCGTGGCGGAGGAGCTGGTGAACCGTGGCTTCGCTGCCGCTCCCCTGCACGGTGACCTGAACCAGGTTGCGCGAGAGCAGGCGCTGAAGGCGTTCCGCACCGGCAAGGTCGATATTCTGGTTGCGACCGACGTGGCGGCTCGCGGTATTGACGTTGAAGACGTGACCCACGTGATTAACCACCGCGTACCCGAGGATGAGAAGACCTACCTGCACCGTACCGGCCGTACCGGCCGTGCGGGCAATGAGGGTACCGCTGTGACCCTGGTTGACTGGGATGACCTGCCGCGCTGGAAGGTCATTAACGACGCCCTGGAGCTGGGTGTTCCTGAGCCGGTTGAGACCTACTCTTCTTCTGAGCACCTGTTCTACGACCTGAACATTCCGGCTGGCACTAAGGGCCGTCTGCCGCGTGAGGAGCGTGTGGCTGAGGGCATGGGCGATGAGTTCTTTGAGAGCGCCCGTGATTCTCGTGATGGCCGTCCGGCTCGTTCTCGCGGTGGCCGCGACGGTGGTCGTTCTGGCGGTCGTGACGGTGAGAAGGGTTCGCGCCGTTCTCGCGGCTCCCGTGACGGTGGCCGTGAGGGCCGTTCCGGTGAGGGCCGCGGCGAGCGCCGTAGCCGCTCCGAGGGCCGCAAGCGCACTGAGCGTTCCGACCGTTCCGAGCGTGCAGAGCGTACCGAGCAGGGCGCATTCGAGCGCTCTTCTGAGCGTTCTGAGCGTGCGCCTCGTCAGCGTCGCCGTACCCGCCGTGTTGAGGGTCAGCCCGTGGAGGGTGAGGGCCGCCGCCGCACCCGCCGCCGCTCTGAAGGCTCGCGTGCTGAGGGTTCTCGCGGTAAGGGCCGTGGCGCTGACCGTGCTGGTTCTGAAGGCTAGGGCCGGGGTTGGGTATTTCAGCATCCCCGGCGCCTGCCGCGCCCTCCCCTGCCGCTAAGGCACGCTCCGCGGATTCGGTTGTTTTCGATCCGCAGGGCCCGTCGCTGCTGGTGCAGGCAGATAACCTGGAGTATCTGCGTGAGCTGCCCGATGGTGCGTTCACCGTGATTTATATTGACCCGCCGTTCAATACGGGTAAGAAGCAGACGCGCCGCACCTTGAGCGCGGAGGCTTCTGAGAAGGGCGACCGCACCGGTTTTAAGGGCAAGAGCTATTCGAGCACCCTGCAGACTCTGGCGAGCTATAACGATTCGTTCGAGGATTATTGGGCGTTCCTAGCGCCGCGTATTGAGCAGGCGCATCGTCTGCTCGCGCAGGACGGCACCCTGTACCTGCACCTGGATTGGCGTGAGGTTCATTATGTGAAGATTATGTGCGACATGATTTTTGGTCGTGAGAACTTCATTAATGAGCTGATTTGGGCTTATGACTACGGTGCGAAGTCTACGCGCCGCTGGCCGACGAAGCACGACAATATTTTGGTGTACGCGAAGGATCACCACAGCTATTATTTCAATACTGCGGAGGTTGATCGTGAACCGTATATGGCTCCCGGTCTGGTGACTGAGGAGAAGGCTTCTCGCGGTAAGCTCCCTACGGACGTGTGGTGGCATACTATTGTGTCGCCGACGGGTAAGGAGAAGACGGGGTATCCCACGCAGAAGCCTACGGGCCTGTTGCGTCGTATGATTGCGGCGAGTTCCCGCCCGGGTGATTGGGTGTTGGACTTCTTCGCCGGTTCTGGTTCTACGGGTGCGGCGGCAGCTCAGCTGGGGCGCAAGTTCGTGTGCGTGGATCAGAATCCGCCGGCTATTGAGGTGATGGCTAAGCGCCTGGGTGTGGATTCGGTGTCGTTCGCTGAGTATCGCGGTGTGCCGCGTGGGGCGAGTGTGCTGTTCACGCCCAAGCGTACGGTGGGTGTTCGTGGCGGTACGAGTCGTGATGCGTTGACGGCGGCGAGCCGTCATGCGCTGAAGGCTGTATTGGATACGCTCACGGAGACTACGCAGCCGGTTGAGGGTGCGTCGTGCCGGTTTGTGCGTCACCAGTCAATGGATGCGGTGGATAAGAAGATGCGTATTGATGGGCGTGATGAGTTGCGTCGTCAGCGTCAGCATCAGGCGCGGGCTAAGGCTCGTGCAGCGCGGGCGGCTGCTCAGCGGGATGCGGTTGATGCGGGTGCGGTGTTGCAGCATCATGCCTCGCGTGAAAGCGTCTAGGCTGTCTTTTCTGCGCATTCGTGAGAGCATGCGTTAAGAGTGTGGGGCGGGTTCCTTATCGGGAACCCGCCCCACACTCTTTTGTGTTGCCCCAGTGTTCTGTTCTAAGGTGCCTTCTCTTTATAAAAAGTTTTTAGAATGCACCTCGAGTATCTGCCATGCGCAATACTTCAAAAGCCTGTTCATATGTTGCTTGGAAAGTCCATTGGCTCACTCGTCGACCTTCATAGTCCATGCTCGCTACGTCATGGTGTCTAATCGATTCGTGGAAGCCAGTGTACTTCTTATCAGAGCCGGCTCCAGTGTATTTCAACCAAACATAGGCCCGATGCAACTCTGAGCCGTAAGGAAGGTTGGGGTTCCGCTTGGTCCAGGGCTCTTCCTCATTCGGAGGATTCATATCGGGTAGCTTGACCGCCGGACTACCAGCTAGGCGGTATGCCATGATTACTGTCGTCGTTTCATTCGCGGGGGCATCGTAATGGAAATTCCCATCACTCCAACCCCAGGTAATGCCCCGCTGACGAGCCCACATCACTACAGGAAAACGCGGATCATCAGTCTTAATATCACCATAAGGAGACTGAGCCGGAAGATTCTTCACCTCAGGAGAACCCGACAGGCGATATAAATACTCCACAAACTGGCCACGGGAAATTACGGTGTTTTCTTCGATTAGCTGATACTTCTGGTATTCAGAAATTAGACCAACGCACTCAGCCCAGTCGTAGATAATCTTGCGACTGTAAGTCACATAAGCATTCGGAAGGTACTTATATTCGTAGATTGCGCGGTCGTTACAGGTCACCGCCGGTTCATTGGGCTGCACGATAGGGGTCACTTGGCGAGGTTTCAGAACACCAAGAGAATATGCCGGCACGCTACCGCACACCATGGCACCAGCCAACAGTACCGTGCCACCAGCCTGGATAACCCGCCTCGTAGGGCGAGCAAATAATTGTCGAAGCATCATAGCTCCTTCACGAACAGAGGGGAGGCACAATCTTTGTGCACCCCAATGAGTAGAACGTTCTCAGCGTATCAAAAATCATAACCTTCAGGTAAAGATTTAGGGAACATGCAATGATACGAAAGTAAAAGAGTGTTATATAAATATGTGGGTTGTATCGGTGAATCCTCCAGCTGGCATGACGCAGTCTCAGGCACAGCAAGTAATCACGAGGCAGCGAACTGGTATATCAGCTCGTGGGCTAGCGACTGCACTTTCACGGGAGTACGCTCAGACACCCCCCCCCTACGGGCCAAGCCAAGAAGTACCCCTAGAAAGAATCCTCGCTTCACTGTGGGGCTTCTATCTTGAAGGTAGTGTTAGGCGTTTGAATATTATTGGAGCAAACGCATACGACGAATGCCACATGGACTACGAAGACAATAACAAACCTAAACCCAAGGTTCTGAACGATAAATGGAAGTTTTCTATTAAAAATTCCCTGAAACCGCCCTATAGGATTGAAATTAATCAGTATGTCTATAAATCTACTGAGACTCCAGTGGGAACTTCCAATAAAAAAGAATATATAGTTGTGGAATAAATTCATAAACATATCCCCGCTTATGTATTGATACATAAGCGGGGATACGTTTCTTATTTAAATTTGAAAGATTTATCTGCCAGACGAATCACTTCAAAGGCCTGCTCATACGTAGCGTAAGTCAACCACTCAAATTCATCATTAGGTGATACGATACCATGCTGTCGATACGATACGTTCTCGACAGAATCTTTATTATTTGGATTCTGAAGACCATAGTATAACCAGGTGTATGCCTTATGAAGCTCCGAATTATAGGGCATATTCGGCCATTTTTCCTTCCAAGGAGTATATAGGAAATAGGCATTAGGATCGTCTACTTCTACCGTTACGTTTGGACTACCCGCTAATCGATACACCATCAAGGCAGTAGCAGCCTCACTAGCAGGGGTATCGTAATGGAAATTCCCATCACTCCAACCCCAGGTAATGCCCCGCTGACGAGCCCACATCACCACGGGAAAACGCGGATCATCAGTCTTAATATCACCATACGGAGACTGAGCCGGAAGATTCTTCACCTCAGGAGAACCTGACAGACGGTATAGATACTCCACAAACTGGCCGCGAGAAATAACACTATCTTTCTTGACCATTTGGTACTTCTGACGCTCAGAAATCAGACCAACACACTGTGCCCAACTAAAGATAACGCGACGCCCCAACTCGCCATCTTGCCGATAATACTCATATTCTGCGCGGTCGTTACAGGTCACTGCCGGTTCATCGGGCTGCACAATAGGGGTCACCTCGTGAGGCTTCAAATGCCCGGTGGCATACGCCGGTACACTGCCGCACACCATTGCGCCAGCCAAGAGTACAGCGCCGCCAGTCTGGATAGCCCGCTTCGTGGGGCGGGCGAATAATTGTCGAAGCATCATAGCTCCTTCATGAACAGAAGGGGGCACAATCTTTGTGCACCCTCATGAGTAGAACGTTCTCAGCGTATCAAAAATCCTAACCTTCAGGTAGAGATTTAGAGAATATGCAATGAGGTGAAAACAAAAGAGTGTGGGGCGGGTTCCTTTACCGGGAACCCGCCCCACACTCTTTCGTCTTACTACTGGGCCGCCAGCTGCTCGCGGATACGCGCCACCGTCACCGCATCCGTCGTATTCTCACCCAGCAGGTTCGGCTTACCCGCACCGTGATAATCACTCGAACCCGTCACCAGCACCTCACGGCCCGCCGCACGCTGACGCTCAATGAACTCCAGCAGACGCGCCCGGTCCTCCGGGGAGTTCTCACGGTGATACACCTCCACGCCCGCCAGGCCAGCATCCACCATCAAACCCAGGTACTCCAGGCTCAACGCGGGTCCACGCATCGTACTCATCGGATGCGCAATCACCGGCACGCCCCCAGCCTCACGCACCAGACGCACCGCCTCCAACGGGTCCAGCGCATCCTGCGGCACATAGTAGGGGCTGCCCGTGTACAGCAGCTTCGCGAAAGCCTCAGAACGATCAGCAACCACACCGGCAGCAACCAGCGCATCAGCAATATGGGGGCGGCCCACCGCCGTGTTCCCCTCCCCCACCTGCGCCAACACGTCATCCCAGGTCAGCGGGTAGTCAGCGGCAAGACGGCCCACAATAGCCTGCGCACGGCCCTCACGGCTGGCACGAATCGCCTCCACACGGCACGCCAACTCCGAACCCACCGAATCAAAACCATAAGCGAGCAGATGAATAGTCTTCGTGCGTGCGCGGCCCTCACCGTCGGTGTACCGGTAACGGCAAGAGAACTCGGCACCCGGCAGAAAATCCAGACCGTGCTCATCCGCCAGCTGAGCCGCCTGCGCCCAACCAGCCGTCGTATCGTGATCAGTCAGCGCAAACCCAGCCAACCCGGCGCGAGCAATCAGCGGCACCAGCTCGGTCAGACTCTGCGTGCCGTCAGAAATAGCGGAGTGAATATGCAAATCGTAACGCCCGGCACGGTTCAGATTTTCAGGCGCACCCGATTCAGCGGGCTGCAGTGCCTGCTGCGCATTAGGTGCACTATTTCGGTGTTCTGTCTGCGTCATATTCTCTCCTTCCCCGCCCCTGCTAGTTCGTCGCCACCTCAGCGGGGTTTTAAGGTATGTCATCTACTCTTCTGATTCAACCCTACCAATATCGGCGGCGCAATATCAGGCACCCGGTCGCAAGTCAAAGATATATTCTGCCCCACCGCGCCCCTCTTATGGTCAAAAGCGCTAAAACACCTGCCCACCTGTGGTGAAGGAGATATGATTAACCCATGACTGAGAACAACGAGAAGAGCACCGAAGCTCAGAAGAACGACCACCGCAGCACCCCTAAGGCGTCTGCGTTCACCGAATTCATTGCTAAGGACTGGGCCAAGGCCGAAGATGACGGCTACACCCGCGAGCCCGTAGCAGACTACGCAGCTGAGCGCCGCGCCAAGATCTCCAAGGCATTCCCCGGCGAGCGCCTCGTCCTGCCTGCAGGCCCGCTGAAGGTCCGCTCCAACGACTGCGACTACCGCTTCCGCCCCCACTCGGCGTTTGCGCACCAGACCGGTCTGGGCATCGACCACGAGCCCGACGCCGTGCTGATCTTCGAGCCCGTCGAAGAGGGCACCGGTGACAACGGTTCCAACCACGAGGTGACCCTGTACTTCCGTCCGCTGGCTGGCCGTGACACCGCAGAGTTCTACGCGGATGCACGCTACGGCGAGTTCTGGGTTGGCCCCCGCCCCACCCTGAAGGAATTCTCCGAGCGTTACGGTCTGCGTACCCGCGACCTGTCCGAGCTTGAGGTTGCTATCACCAAGAACGCCGGCAACCAGGGCCTGGGCGGCGTGAACATCCGCCTGGTCCGCAACGTTGACCCGGCTGTTGACGCGCTGGTTGACACCTCCCGCTACAACACCGGCGTGGAGCTGGAGCAGGCTGACAAGCTGGACTCCGAGCTGGCTGTGGCTCTCTCCGAGGCTCGCCTGATTAAGGACGCTATCGAGGTTGAGAACCTGCAGCGTTCCGTTGACATGACCGTCAAGGGCTTCGAAGAGGTCATTCGTGCACTGCCGAAGGCTAAGGAGCACCACCGCGGTGAGCGCGTCGTTGAGACTGCGTTCTTCTCCGTGGCACGTACCGACGGTAACGACCTGGGCTACGACACCATCGCAGCATGCGGTAACAACGCAACTATCCTGCACTGGATTCGTAACAACGGCACCGTCGATGACGGCAAGCTGCTGCTGCTGGACGCAGGTGTTGAGGACGACACCCTGTACACTGCTGACGTGACCCGCACCTTCCCCGTGAACGGTAAGTTCACCGAGGTTCAGGCGAAGGTCTACAACGCTGTGCTGGATGCCGCTGACGCCGCATTCGCTGTGGCTAAGCCGGGCACCAAGTTCTACGAGATTCACGAAGCTGCCATGAACGTTCTGGCGCACCGTCTGGAAGAGTGGGGTCTGCTGCCGGTTTCCGCTGATGTTTCGCTCACCGTTGAGGGCGGTCAGCACCGCCGCTGGATGCCGCACGGCACCAGCCACCACCTGGGTCTGGACGTGCACGACTGCGCGCAGGCAAAGGCTGAGCTGTACATGTGGGCTGAGCTGGAGCCGGGCATGGTCTTCACCATTGAGCCGGCCCTGTACTTCAAGGACGAGGACCTGTCGGTTCCCGAGGAGTACCGCGGTATCGGTATCCGCCTGGAGGACGACGTGCTCTGCACCGAGGACGGCAACGTGAACCTGTCCGCTGCTCTGCCGCGCACCGTTGAGGGCATTGAGGAGTGGATGGCGAAGCTGGCGAAGTAACGCCTAGCCCCCCCCCAGTTACGTAGTAACGTCTGAATAGGGAAAGCCCCTCACCGATTCGCTCGGTGAGGGGCTTTCGCATGTCTTCTATGTTGCTTCTCTGCCTGTTTCCTAGCTTATTTTCTGCTGCTACGGGCGGCTACCGCCGTTGCAGGTTCGGTTATTCGGAGTCCTGCGAGGGCTTATCGTGCAGGCCCTGCGGGCGCGGGGTTGGACGCTGCGGCTTGGGCTGAATCAGCTTCGCGTATTCTTCCGGATCGTCCACGCGCAGACCGTACCGCTGCGCCGGGCGCTTCTGCGTATCTGACTTCTGAGCGGTTGCCTGGTCAGTACTTGCCTGGTCCTGTTCGGAAGGCTGAGTGGGCTGAGCAGGCGGTGCGGGCTGTGCGGGCATGTTCTGCGCCGCGCTCTGAGCCATCGCGTTCTGCGCAGTAGTATCACGCTCGGGCAGGTTCTGGTTCGGCGCCGGCTGACTACCCGCCTGCGCACGGTACGAGGGTGCCTTCGGGGCGCCGGTCGGAACCGGTGCGCCATTCATCGAGACGGTGCTCTGAGCGGCACGCGCCTGCGAAGCCTCCGGGGCCGCCGCCGCACGCGCAGCCGCAACCGCCGCCGAGAAGCGAGGGTGCGCACCCAGCACGCGGCGCGCATCCTGAGCGTACTCCGGCAGAGCGTACATCACGGTACGCGAAGGAATCGCCTCGGTACGCATCGGGTAGCGACCCCCATGGGAGCGACGCAGAACGTACATCTGCCACAGCACAAACACGGCAACCGACAGCGGCACGTACTTGAGTGCTTCAGAGATAAAAGAGTCACCGGCAAGGGTCATCAGCACCGAAAACACCAGGCCAATCACCGCACCCTGAATCGCCGCAGAAATCAGGGCACGACCGTAACCGGGCTGTACCGGGTACTCCACCTGGCGGATACCATCATTGACCAGGTACAGCGCCGTCACCGGATAATCCTGCTCGCTGAGCACGTCAAAAGCGGCGAGCGCATCATCGTGACGAACGAAGGAGGCGATCGCCTCACCGGCGGGCAGGGGCTTGCCCTGAGCCTGCGCCAGGCGCGAGGCCAGATATGAAGAAGGCGGGGTCGAGGGAATATTCGGCAGGTTAGAAGTCATGGCTCCTATTCTACCGCCCGACCTAACCCTGGACCCGGTGGGCAGTCAGCTCCTCTACAGGCGTAGCGAACACCTGTTCAATTAGGCTTCTCAAAGTGCGAATCCCCGCGGCGGGGCGTACCCTAGAGAGGTGAGCAATTCGAAGTTCAGCACCCCCAGCAAGATTTACATTGCCCGCCTTTTGGGCCTCGACGTTTTTGACCCCTTCGGTGACCGCCTCGGCCGTCTCCGAGATGTCGTCGTGCTCAAACGCGGCCTGGGCGCATCCATTGCGGGTGCTCGCCCCGCCAAGGGCAGCGAACCCATTGTTGTCGGCATCATCGTTGAGGTGCTCGGCAAGAAACGCGTGTTCATGCCCATGACCCGTGTGCGAAGTATCGACGCTTCACAGATCATTTCAACCGGCCTGGTGAACCTGCGCCGCTTTGAACAGCGCAACTCTGAGACTCTCATCGTCGGTGAGCTCTTTGACCGCCGCGTGCGCCTGCTCGACGGCAGCGGCGACGCCGTCATTGAGGACGTCGCCATTGAGCAGCGCCGCAACGGCGACTGGGGCGTGACCGAGCTGTTCGTTTCCCGCGTCAGCTCCTCCTCCAGCACGTGGCGCCGCCGCTCCAAGGAGACCCTCATCGTCGACTGGGACGAGGCGGTGCTCTCCACCGACGTGGAACCGCAGGCGGCAACCGCGTTCGTCGCTAACCACGAGAACTCCAAGCCCGCCGACCTTGCGGACGCTATCCACGAGATGAGCGATAAGCGCATGGTCGAAATCGCCGCCGAACTGCAAGATGAGCGCCTCGCGGACGTTCTGCAGGAGCTTCCCGCCGAGGACCAGGTGCAGATTCTGTCGCACCTGGACGACGAGCGTGCCGCGCAGGTCCTCGAAGAGATGGAACCGGACGACGCCGCCGACCTTCTCATCGAACTGGACGACGCCCAGCGTGAAAAGCTACTCCAACTCATGGAACCCGACGAAGCAGACGACGTGCGTCGACTGCTCGAATACGACGAAGGTACCGCCGGTTCGCTCATGAACCCGGTGCCAATCATCCTCTCCCCCGAGGCGACCGTCGCGGAGGCGCTCGCGCACATCCGCGCTGAGGAGATCCCTCCGGCGATGGCGGCTGCCGTCATGGTGACCCGCCCGCCCCTGGAAACCCCGACCGGCAAGTACTTGGGTCTGGTGCATATGCAGAAGCTGCTGCGTGTGCCGCCGAGCGAGCCGATCGGTCACATCCTCGATACCGACACTGAGCCTGTCTCTGACCAGGCAAGTTTGGAAGAGCTGGCACGCGTGCTGGCAACCTACGACCTGACCATCGTTCCCATTGTGAACGAATCCCACCGCCTGGTAGGCGCAGTGACCATCGACGACGTGCTCGATGCGCTCCTGCCCGAAGACTGGCGAACTTACGATGATGGAACTCCCGTACGAAAGGTAGGACGACGCTTTGGCTGAATCGAACCGCCGCGACGCAAACCGTACCGAAGAGAACCCCCGCATCGATAAGGCGCGCATTCTCAAAGACCGCCTGGAGAAGAAGTACGCTGAACGCAACCGCGAGCGCGGCGACTCCCGCACGCAGCGTAGCGACTCGCAGCTGAGCACCCCCGGCACCCGCAAGCCGAAGTTGTTCACGAGCCCCAACCCGGACGCTTTCGGCCGCATGACTGAGGCGTTCGCACGCTACATGGGTACCCCGCAGTTCCTGATGTGGATGACCATTTTCTGTGGCGTGTGGCTTGCCTGGAACTCCCTGGCGCCGGAGGAGATGCAGTTCGACCCGCGTAGCCTGAACTTCACCCTGCTGACCCTGATGCTGTCCCTGCAGGCTTCTTACGCTGCTCCCCTGCTACTGTTGGCGCAGAACCGTCAGGATGACCGCGACCGCGTGGTGGCTTCTGAGGACCGTAAGCGCGACCAGCAGAACCTGGAGGAGACCCAGTACCTGACCCGCGAGATTGCTTCGCTGCGTATTGCTCTGCGTGAGGTTGCGACCCGTGACTTCGTCCGTAGCGAGCTGCGTGACATTCTTGAGGAACTGCAGAACATTGCGCAGGAGCAGGAGCGTCACGCCGAGCAGCTGCAGGACATCAGTGAGGACATTGAGGACCTGGAGGAGGCTATCGACGATATCGACACTTCCGAGGGTGAGGAGAAGGACGCTGAGGAGCAGGGCTCTGAGGGTACTGAGAACGGTACCGAGCAGGCCTCTGACAAGGCTGAACACTCCGCGAAGGACTCCACCCAGGATTCCCATCGCGGTGAGGATCCCCACCGCGGCGATTTGAGCCAGCCTCAGAGCCGCGAATCCCAGCAGGCACAGCAGCAGGCGCAACAGCAGGCACACCGCGCCCGTGAGGGAGGCGCCCGTGACCGCTAATTCGCCCCTGCAGGATGCGCTCTACGCGGCGCTTTCCCGCGTCGAGGATCCCGAACTGCGCCGCCCCATTACGGAGCTGGGCATGGTTGAGACTGCGCTCGTGCATCCTGAACTGGATGAGCGCGGTGAGCCGATTCCCGGCCGCCACTGGGCTGAGGTGAAGGTTCTGCTCACCATTGAGGGCTGCCCGCTGAAGAACACTATCGAGCAGCAGGTTCGTGACGCCGCCGCCACCGTTGAGGGCATTGAGCGTGTGCAGTTGCAGGTGGGCGCGATGAACCCGCAGCAACGTTCCGCCCTGCGTTCGATGCTCAAGCCGGAGCGGTCCAACCCGTTCACCGCCCCCGGTTCGCTGACCCGCGTGTTCGGCGTGGTGTCCGGTAAGGGTGGCGTGGGTAAGTCCTCCATGACCGCGAATCTTGCCGCGGCGTTCGCTTCGCGCGGGCTTGCGGTGGGCATTATTGACGCGGATGTGCACGGCTTCTCCATCCCGGGTCTGCTGGGTATTACCGACGCCCCGACCCGCCTGGATGACCTGATTCTTCCGCCGACCGTGGATGTTCCCGCCCCCGCCCAGCGTTGGGGTGAGCAGAAGGTCAGCGGCGGCTTTATTCGCGTGATTTCTATCGGCATGTTCCTCAAGGGCAACGAGCCGGTGGCGTGGCGCGGCCCCATGCTGCACCGCGCGCTGGAGCAGTTCATCATGGACGTGCACTTTGGCGCCCTGGATGTGCTGCTGCTGGATCTGCCGCCCGGTACCGGTGATATTGCGATCTCCATGGCTCAGCTGCTGCCGAATGCTGAGCTGGTGCTCATTTCCACCCCGCAGCACGCCGCGGTGGATGTGGCGGAGCGTGCCGGCACCCTGAGCCTGCAGACCGGTCAGAAGGTCGTGGGCGTGGTGGAGAACATGGCTGCCATGACCCTGCCGGACGGTACCGTGCTCGATATGTTCGGTTCTGGCGGCGGTCAGGTGCTCGCTGAGCGTCTTTCGGAGGCGCTCTCCTACCCGGTACCGTTGCTCGGTTCTGTCCCGCTGGATGTGAACCTGCGTACCGGCGGCGACGAGGGCACCCCCGTGGTTTGGGGCCACCCGGATTCAGCCACCGCCGAAGAGATTCAGTCCATCGCCTCGCAGCTACTACACTCGGGCGAGTCGAGGGCTGGTCAGAGCCTGCCGCTCTTTGTGTAAGGATGTAGCAATCTTATAGCTGGTATAGAAAGAACCCCGCACCATCACGGTGCGGGGCTCTTTCTATTCAAAATCTTAGGTGGCGTCCACATCGAAGGGGGCGTATGCGCCTCGCGGAAGAGCACGGCTCTCAGCCTTTTCCTTCTCCTTCAGGAGTGCCTCTTCACGTTCGCGTGCTTCACGCTCACGCTCGGCGTCGTCCTCTGCGAATGCCTGCTTCACAATCACTCGCGGATCGTACTGGCGGGGGTCATACTGGCGCCAGTTAATATCTTCCAGACCCGTCTCGCCCAGAGCTTCCTTGAAGTCGTCCTTCGCGTCGAACGCCATGCGGCGCACCATCTTGACGAATTCACGAATCTGTCGGGCGTATTCGGGCATGCGTTCGGGGCCAATCACCACGAACGTGATGATGGCCAAAATAATCAACTCGGTGCCACTAATACCAAACACAGAATATAGATTATCAGTTCCGAGCCAGCCCCGCCGAACCCACGGCGCTTTCTGGACGTGTCTTTAAGCTCTGGACAAGCAGAAGGCACACGATACGGCACCGCGGAGGGGCATTGCGCCCACGGCTAAGAACGCAAAAGACCGCCGGCAGCACACCGGCGGTCTCCCGAGACAATATTCGGTTTACGGCGGGTAGTCTCCGCCGCCGGGGAGCTGCTTCCAATGCCACAGCCAGCCCACCCAGCCCCACTGCGCGCACGCACCCGCCACCAGTAGTGCCCAACGATACGCCCGCGAACGGCTCGCCGCCGCCACCACAAGCACCAGCGGGAACAACGGCAACAGCAGGCGGAACGTCGAGGACTGCGGATTCAAAAACAGAATCAAATACGCAAAATAGCTCAGGCACCACAGGTTCAGCGGAGCCGCCAAAACCCTACGCGCCAACGGGCTCAAACACAGAGCAATAAAGCCCAAAATCAGCAGGGTCAGCAACACCGGAGCCACATACCCAAAGTACAGGTAACCCTGAGACAGCCACGGCTGAATCGGCGCCAAATGGGTGCCGCGCCACGCCGTCTCCGTGGCGGTGTACGCATCCACACGGCCCGTAGCCCACCACGCAACCGCAGGCCACACCAGCGCACACGCACACACCACCAGGGCGCTCACCAGCTGCCCCAGATGACGCACAAACGCCGTGCCCATACCCGACTGGCGGCTCGAACGCACCCAGCACGCAAACCACCACAGACCGGCAGCCGCACCCAGGGGCACACCCACCGGGCGGGACAGGCACGCCAACGCCGCCACAGGAACCAGCAGACCGTAGCGTCCCTGAACCAGGCACAGCAGGGCACCGGCAAGGAACACCAGGTTCAGCGACTCCGCATACGGCACCTGAAGCACCGGCGCCACCGGCAAGAAGGACACCAACGCCACAGCCCACATGGACAGCGCAGAAGGCGACTCCTCACTGGTGAAACCGGTCGCCTTCAACGACGCCTCAAACAGCAGGTAAATCACCCACGCCGCCGCGAAACCGGCAAGTAGAGCAACCGTCGCCGCCACCGGGTAGTACCCGATGCCCGTCGCACGACTAATAGCGCCGGAAAGCTGCGGAAAAATCGGATAAAGCCCACTGATTCTGTTGAACCGCACCCGTTGCATCCACCGGTAGCTGGCTCGGGTAGCCTTGTACCGCAATCTGCTCATACCAGCCGGCATCCCAGATGCTAATGAACGACAAATAATCCAGGTGCTGACCCCACGGGCTGCGCAACTGCTGCTGACCGACCACGGCAAACACAATGAAGCCCCACACGCGGGACAGACCATAAATCAGCAGTACCGACAGCCACGCGGGCAAGGCACGCAGACGCGCCCCCACCCGGTGCAGGCGCTCACCGGCGGCGGTGTACGCCCAGGTCAGTAGCTCATCAAAGGACTCGCTCTGCTCCTTCGCGGAGGAGGTGCGAGGGGCAGAATCAGCGGCGGAGTTAGCGCGGGCAGGCGGAACAGGGCTAGTGTGCTGAGAAGGAACACTCACCGACGCTAGCTCCCCTCAGCCGCCGAAGACGAACCCTCAGCCTGCGGGTTCTTCCGCTTCTCCACGAACTCGTGAGCGCTCAGAGTGCTCTCCGCATCATCAGACAGGGGAACCGCACCGTGGCGAACCGGCTCGGCGGCAGCCACCTTAGCATCAGCAGATTCTGCGGTCGATGCGGCAGAAGAATCCTTCGCACCGTGCACATTCGCACGTGCCTTCTCGTCCTCGGAAGCGCCGAAGAAACGAACCGCAGTCGTCAAATCCTCCACGCGGTCGAAAGTGCCCAGGCCGTCACGGCCCACGCCGCTAAAGAACGCGGCACCGGGCACGGCACGCTCACCGCCGAGCGCCACAATGGAGAGCGCCGTAATGCCCGAAATCAGCAGGGCAAGCAGAATCAGAAGAAAGTTCATGTCAATCTCATATCATGCAGGACCGTCAACCCCTGACGGTCACCTAAATTCAAATAGTAGCGCCAGCACCGGTAGAATCAGCACTGTGACTAGTCCTCGTCGCGGTCGCTGAGCAGCCAGGCACGCAAATCCGCGTGGCAGCGGGTCAGCTGGCTAAAGCTCACGTGCTCATTATCGGTGTGTGCCAGCAGTGCGTCACCGGGGCCGAAGTTCACGGCGGGAATACCGATCTCGCTCAGGCGCGCCACGTCCGTCCAACCGTACTTCGGCTGAGGTTCCTCGCCCACCGCCTCAATCAGGGAGGCAGCTAGCGGGGTGTCCAGGCCGGGGCGGGCCGCCGGGGAAAGATCCACAAAATCCAGCTCGTAACCGGCGAAGACCTCACGCACGTGGGCGACTGCCTCATCCAGGGTCTTATCGGGCGCGAACCGGTAGTTCACGTGCATTGCCGCCGCATCAGGAATCACGTTACCGGCAACGCCACCAGAAATCTGCACCGCGTTCAGGCCCTCACGGTAATCCAGGCCCTCCACAGCGATGGTTTTCGGCTCGTAGGAGGCGAGCGCCGCCAACGCCGGTGCCAGGGCGTGAATCGCGTTCTCGCCGCGCCAGGCGCGTCCCGAGTGGGCGGCGAGGCCGCGGGTGCGCACGAAGAAACGCATGGTGCCGTTGCAGCCGCCCTCAATGGTGCCGTTGGTCGGTTCGAGTAGCACACCGAAGTCTGCGTCGGTGATGAGTTCGCCGTGGTTGCGGATCAGACGCGCCAGGCCGGAGAGTTCGCTGGCGACCTCTTCGTTGTCGTAGAAGATGTAGGTCAGGTTGTAGTCGGTGTCCTGCGCGGTCAGCTCGGCGGCAAGCTTCAGCTGAACCGCCACGCCGCCCTTCATATCGGTGGCGCCGCGGCCGTAGAGCACGCACCCGTCCTCCTCTTCACGCACCGTGGACGGCACGGTACCCAGGGAGCCCTCAACGGTGGGCAGGGGCACGGTGTCCAGGTGACCGGCAAGGATAATGCGGGTACGCTCCCCCTCAGCGCCCTCCCCTTCAGCGCCGGGCAGCGGCGGGAATTCGGTGCGGGCGATAATGGCGTCCCCGTCACGGGTCAGGTGCAGGTGCGGGCAGAACGACAGCGCCGTGTACACGGCATCGGCAATCGTTCGTTCGTTACCAGAAACCGACTCGTAATCCAGCAGGGCGCGGGTCAGCTCGGGCATGGACACGTCCAGGTTCAGCGGTGGCTGCGGGACCTCGTGAGGATCAGAATTATTGGGGGAAACGCTCATCCTTCCACCTTACAGGTTCCCCCGCGAACGCGCCCGTGCATACAGCGTCCGTATCGAGCATATGAGATGGTCTTGAAGGGGCACCAAGCCCCAAAACTATAATGGAAGGCATGTCTGAAAACACTCCCCGTTACGCCTCCGGCGTTGCACTGGTCAATGTTGTTGTCTCTGGCGAGCACGCCGGCACCGTCCTGGACGCCTGGTTCCCCGCCCCTTCCCTCACCCAGACCCCCGACCTGTCCATCGCGGACGAGCTGGAGGAACTGGTCGCTGAGCACCCTGCGCGCAATGCCCGCACCGAGGTGCGTACCGCCTCCATCAACCTGGATGAAGCACCCGAAGACGCAGTCGACGCATACCTGCGCCTGCACCTGCTCTCCCACACCCTGGTTCGCCCCAATGAGCTGAACCTGGACGGCCTGTTCGGCACCCTGGCGAATGTTGCGTGGACCAACCACGGCCCGGTGCTTGCCGCTGAGTTCCAGAAGCTTGCGATTGGTCTGCGCAAGCTGGGCCACTTGAGCGTAAGCCACATTGATAAGTTCCCCCGCCTGGTGGATTACGTGGTTCCCGCTGGCGTGCGTATTGGTGACGGTGACCGCCTGCGCCTGGGTGCGCACTTGGCGTCCGGCACGACTGTGATGCACGAGGGCTTCGTGAACTTCAACGCCGGTACCCTGGGCACCTCCATGGTTGAGGGCCGTATTTCTCAGGGCGTTGTGGTGGGTGACGGCTCGGATGTGGGCGGCGGCGCCTCCACGATGGGCACTCTCTCCGGTGGCGGCACTCAGCGCGTGTCCATTGGTGAGCGTTCTCTACTGGGTGCGGAGTCCGGTATCGGTATTGCCCTGGGTGATGATTGCGTGGTTGAGGCTGGCCTGTACGTGACCGCTGGTTCGCGTGTGAGCGTTCTGCTGCCGGGTCAGGAGGCGCGCGTGGTGAAGGCTGCGGAGCTGTCGGGTGTGTCGAACCTGCTGTTCCGCCGTAACTCGATCAGCGGCGCGATTGAGGTTCTGCCGCGTGCGAAGAACACCGTGGAGCTGAACGAGGCGCTGCACCTGAACTAGTCTGTACAGTCTGTACCTGAATTAGTACGGGTCGGCCCGTGAACTTTGGGGGTCGGGATGTGTGAAGCATCCCGGCCCCTTTTTATGCTCTTTATTCCCTCTCCGCTGCTCTCATAGGCTGGGCGCGGAGACATGGCGGCTACGATGACCATTTTCAGGGCGGGCCGCTCGAGCTTTCGCTAGGCTTGTAGTACCGGGTATAGCGTACCCGCCATGACTGACCACCTGTACAGTTCAGAGAGGAACTCAGATGCCCGAATCGACGATGAGCGAAACCTACCAACACTTCACGCGCCTCCTCCCCTACCCGCACGAGCGTATTCCGATGGGCACTGCGGCTACTGATGCCATGGCCCGTTACGATGAGCTAGCTAAGCTGGGACGCGCGGAGGGGTTCGTCCCCTTCTTCCTGAATCTGAACGATACGGTGCTTGAAAGCATGGTCATTGCGGTGTCCCTTGAGCACGACATCATTGACGATGTTGAGACTCTGACCCCGGAGCAGGTGAGCGCCTACACTCGTGCTGTCCTGCAACGTTACCGTACCGCCCGGGGCGGTGCCTCCGCTGAAGAGTACGGCAGCGCCGCCATTGCCCAGCAGCTGCGCAGGGTTACCGGTGACGGCGAAGATGCTCACGAGGACGGCTCTGACGAGGACGGCCCTGACGAGTTCAACCTCAATGAGCTTGTTGACGAGTTTATGGGCTCCGATTTTCTGCCCGATGAGGAGCCCGAAGATGACGCCCCGATTCTTTCTGCTCTGCTCTGCTACGAGCTCCTGGATGAGGAGCAGGGCGAGATGCTCCTGCTGCAGATTCCGACCGATGACCCCGCCGATGTTCCCGCATACTTGCCCTTCGGCGGCTGGAATGACTGCCCGAACGCCGAAACACAGCTGGCGTTCACCCACTATTGGCGTGAAAAGTACGGCGCAATCCCGGCGGCTCTTGACGGTGCTGATTGTCTGGAGTTTCTGGTGGAACACCCCGTTGCCGATCCGTTGGAGGCGAAGAAGGTGGCGGTCGAGCAGTTCGCGTTCTGTTCCGATCTTCCGTTCCAGGTGTTTGAAGATTTTGAGCAGCTGACGGAGTTTATTCACCAGAGCCGCCAGTGGTATTTCCGGTGGGATTAGAGGTCGGCTCAGAAATCAGCTGAGCGTCGGGTCCAGACGCTAAGCGAAGGCGAGTGTCGACACACCTAAATAACGCCTCCCACATGCTCACACCAGAGTGCACAAGCGCACAGTGTCCCGCAGTACTTACACCCCGTGCGCGGCTGTACCATTAGATACAGCTCAACAGCTTTTGTCCCCCATCCGGAGCACTTTCCGGATATATAAAGCCCGAAAGGACATCATGAAGGTACTCGTTACCGGCGGCGCCGGCTACATCGGCTCCCACACTGTACTTGAACTGCTCAAGGCAGGCCACGACGTCGTCGTCATGGATAACCTCGCGAACTCTTCCGAGGAGTCCCTCAAGCGCGTCGCTGAACTCGCTGGCCGCGCCCCCGAGTTCCACAAGGTTGACCTGCTCGACCTCGAAGGTATGAAGGCTCTCTTCAAGCAGGTTCGCCCCGACGCTGTGATTCACTTTGCGGGCCTGAAGGCTGTGGGCGAGTCCGCAGAGAAGCCGCTGTGGTACTACCAGACCAACGTGGCTGGCACCCTGAACCTGCTGTACGCAATGGACGAGGCTGACTGCCACTCCATCGTGTTCTCCTCCTCCGCTACCGTGTACGGTGAGCCCGAGTCCATGCCTCTGATCGAGAAGATGAACATGGATGCGCAGTCCTGCTACGGCCGCACCAAGGAGCACATTGAGGACATGCTGGTTGACCTGGCTGCTTCCGACTCCAAGTGGAACATTGCTCTGCTGCGTTACTTCAACCCCGTTGGTGCGCATGAGTCCGGCCGTATCGGTGAGGACCCGGCGGGCATCCCGAACAACTTGGTGCCCTTCATCGCGCAGGTTGCTGTGGGTCGCCGCGAGCACCTGAACGTCTTCGGTAACGACTACCCGACCGTTGACGGTACCGGCGTGCGCGACTACATCCACGTGGTTGACCTGGCTGACGGTCACCTGAAGGCGCTGAACTACATTACTGAGCACGGCGGCCTGCACACCTGGAACCTGGGTACCGGTAACGGCTACTCGGTTCTGCAGGTTCTGCACGCGTTCGAGGAGGCGTGCGGTAAGGAGCTGCCGTACAAGATTGTGGATCGTCGCCCCGGTGACGTTGCGGTCTCTTACGCTGATCCTTCCTCTGCTCTGGCGGATCTTGGCTGGAGCGCTAGCCGCGACATTAAGACCATGGTTCGCGACCACTGGAACTGGCAGAAGAACAACCCCAACGGTTACGAAGCCTAAGCTGTTTTAGCCCCTTGTGAGGGGTGTTGAAGAGTGCCCGATAGGTGTTTATCTCACCTATCGGGCACTTTTTTGCACTTTTTTCGAAATTTTTACCAAGTCGTGACTACCTCCCCAAAGGCGTTTGACACCTCGTGAGTGCGTTGAGAAGGAGAAGGATATATTCCCTAGTCAAAGCCTTTTGTGAAGATGGGGTGTTTTTTACCCATATTTTTACGTCAAAAATACTATAACTATGCATTCGTGCTTAAAAATTCACATTGCTTACCCAGTAAAGTGAATATTTTGCAGACAGGAAACCGCCTGAGGCGTAAGCTGAAAGCTCAGCATACAGACAACCCGCATCATAGACGCACCTCACGTGAAAGGGTTCAAAATGTCCGCACAGGCAGCTCCCGAAGCGCAAAAAAACCTCATCGAAATCGCCAACGTCAACAAGTACTACGGCACCAACCACGTTCTGAAGAACATCAATCTTTCCGTGGGAAAAGGTGAGGTCGTCGTCCTCCTCGGCCCCTCCGGTTCCGGCAAATCCACCCTCTGCCGAACCATCAACCGCCTCGAAACCATCACCAGCGGATCCATCACCATTGACGGACAAGAACTACCCGAAGAAGGCCGCGCCCTCGCCAAGCTTCGCGCCGAAGTCGGCATGGTCTTCCAGTCCTACAACCTCTTCGCCCACAAGAACATTCTCGATAACGTAACCCTTGGACCCCGTCGAATCCGCAAAATGTCCAAGTCAGAGGCAGAAGCAGAAGCCATGAACCTGCTCGCGAAAGTCGGCGTGGATTCCCAAGTGCACAAGATGCCCGCAGAGCTTTCCGGCGGTCAGCAGCAGCGCGTCGCCATCGCCCGCGCACTCGCCATGAAGCCCAAGGTCATGCTCTTCGACGAACCCACCAGCGCGCTCGACCCCGAAATGGTCAACGAAGTGCTCGACACTATGGTCTCTCTCGCAAAGGAAGGCATGACCATGATCGTGGTGACCCACGAAATGGGATTCGCCCGCAAGGCAGCAGACCGCATCGTCTTCCTTGCCGACGGCGAGATCGTTGAAGAGGCGCACCCGGACGAGTTCTTCACCAACCCGAAGAGCGAGCGCGCCAAGGACTTCCTCTCCAAGATCATCAACCACTAAAGCAGAGGGACCAACATGCAAAAATATTCACGCAAGCTCGCGGCACTCGCCGCAGCAGCATCCCTCGCTCTGACCGGCGTCCTCGCCGGATGCTCCAGCGCAGACAGCGACCACAAGATCCGCATCGGCATCAAAGTAGACCAGCCCGGCCTCGGCTACCAGGACGGCAACACCTACACCGGCTTCGACGTGGAGGTGGCACGCTACGTCGCCGGCAAGCTCGGCTACTCCGAAGAGCAGATTGAGTTCGTCGAATCCCCCGCCGCTAACCGCGAAACATGCTCAACACCGGTCAGGTAGACATGATTTTTGCGACCTACTCCATCTCTGAAAGCCGCAAGAAGACCGTGGACTTCGCCGGCCCCTACTACACGGCTGGTCAGGACCTGCTCGTGCGTGCCGATAACACCGATATTCACGGCCCGGACGACCTCAACGGCAAGAACCTCTGCTCCGTCACCGGCTCCACCAGCGCCCAGAAGGTGCAGGACAAGTTCGCCAAGAACGTGAACCTGGTCAAGCAGAACAGCTACTCCGACTGCGTGGTCGCCCTCAACGGCGGCGTGGTGGACGCCGTCACCACCGACGACATTACCCTCGCCGGTCTGGCAGCCACCAAAGCGAACAAGGGCAAGCTGAAAGTGGTCGGCTCCCCCTTCACGACCGAACGCTACGGCGTGGGTCTGCCCAAGGGCACCGACAAGTGCGAAGCCGTGAACAACGCCATCAACGAGATGGTTGCCGACGGTACCTGGGAGAAACTCATCACCAAGTACACCGAAGGCACCGGCTACCACTACAACACCGAAACCAACCCGCCGCACCTGGGCACCTCCTGCGCCTAGGCCTCTAGAGAGGTTCACGAATGTCATTCTTTGACCAACTCGGCACCCTCCTGTCCAAGTACGATGTGGTTGGCGCCTTCATGACCAATATTCAGCTGACCTTCTGGGCGGCTATTGGCTCGTTCGTTCTCGGTACCGTGCTGGCGCTCATGCGCATCAGCCCCGTCCCGTCCCTGCGCTGGGTGGGCACCGCCTATGTGCACACTGTCCGTAATACTCCGCTCACCATCATGATGACTTTCGCCATTTTGGGTGTGTGGACGCAGTTCCAGCTCTCCTTCTCGCACGATTTCGACACGAACTTCTTCGTGTACGCGGTCATTGCCCTGTCGATTTACCATTCGGCGTTTATCTGCGAGGCGATTCGCTCGGGTGTGAACACCGTGCCTAAGGGTCAGGCTGAGGCGGCACGCGCTATCGGTCTGGGTTTCTTCGACACCGCCCGCTTGGTGATTTTCCCTCAGGCTCTACGCGGTGCCATTACCCCGCTCGGCAATACTCTGATTGCGTTGACGAAGAACAGCACTGTCGCCTCGGTCGCGTCGGTGGCGGAGGCCTCCGGGCTGATGAAATCCATGATTGAGTTCGATGCGAACATGGTGCTCGCTATCTTCATCATGTTTGCGATGGGCTTCGTGATTATTGTTGTTCCCATTGGTGCGTTGACCACCTGGTCATCCCGTAAGCTGGCGGTGAAGCGATGAAAAACCCTTTTATCAGTAATGACACCCGCGCCGCTTCTTCGGTGCTTTTCGACGAGCCGGGTCCTATTGCGCAGCGTCGTATCCGCATCTTCAACATTGCTGCGGTAGTCCTTTTCGCGCTATTTGCGGTGTATGTGCTGACCGTGATGGGTCAGAAGGGTCAGCTGGAGGCAGAAAGTGGACTGATCTGTTCACTGCCCGCGCCTGGAGCTCCTACTACCTGCCGGGCCTTGCCTCGACCCTGTCTGCGGCAGCGGTTTCGGTGGTTACCTCGGTTGCGTTCGGTGTGGTCTTCGGTATTGCTCGACTCTCCCAGTACCGCGTTATCCGCTGGTTCGGCACCGTGGTGGTGGAGTTCTTCCGCGCCGTGCCGGTGCTGATCATGATGATCTTCTTCTGGCTCTTCTTGGGCAAGTACAGCGGTCTTCCGCCTGCTCAGCTGCCCTTCATCGCCGTGGTCATTGGTCTGACCCTGTACAACGGTTCGGTGATTGCTGAGCTGCTGCGTTCGGGCGTGAAGCAACTTCCTCGCGGCCAGGGCGAGGCGGGTCTTGCGATTGGTCTGACCCCGACCCAGACGCTGATTCGGATCCTGCTTCCGCAGGCGTTCACCGCGATGATGCCCTCGATGCTCAGCCAGTTCGTGGTGATTCTGAAGGACACCGCACTCGGTTACATCATCTCCTACCCGGAGCTACTCGCCTCGGCGCGCCGCATCGGTTCCGGTGACGGCAACGTGCTGCAGACCCTGATTCTGGCGGCGGCACTCTTCGTGACGGTGAACTTTGTTCTGACGGCTGTAGCAACCGGCATTACGGACAGGCTGGCGTCGCGCACCTCCGCGAAGGTGACCCGAAACCTGATTCCGGACGCTCTGGATAACCCGAACCCGCCGACCGTTCAGATGTTCGTTCTGCCCGGCGGCCGCAAGTAGCCTTTCTCGTTCGGGCTCCTCAGCCAACGGCAATCAGCAGATATGGCAAAGCCCCCGCACTCCCCTTTCGGGAGGGTGCGGGGGCTTTCTGCCGCTCGGGCTAGGTAGCTACCGGTGCTGTAGCCCAGCCGGGAGCTACCTGGCAGCAACGTTACTTAGATGCCGATACCTTCAGACGCTCAGCAGCCTTCGCCACCGCCTCATCGGAGGCAGTCAAGGCGATGCGCACGTAGCCTTCGCCGTCCTCGCCGTAGAACACGCCGGGGCCAACAATAATACCCAGCTCCGCCAGGCGGCCAATCGAATCCCAGGTGGACTCACCGAACGTGGTCCACAGGTACAGGCCAGCCTCAGAATTCTCGATGCGACCACCGGCGGCAGTAATCGCCTCCTCCAGCACCTCGCGGCGGGCACGGTACAGATCCTTCTGCGCCGCCACATGCGCCTCATCAGCCAGCGCCACCATCATGGCAGCCTGCACCGGGGCGGGCACAATCATGCCGGCGTGCTTGCGGCTATTAATCAGGTTCGGCATCAGCTCGGGGGCACCAGCAATGAACGCGGCACGGTAACCGGCGAGGTTCGACTGCTTCGACAGCGAATACACGGCGAATAGGCCGGTGAAGTCGCCATCGCACACGCGAGGATCCAGAATGGACGGCACCGGCTGACCGCCGCGCGCCTCATCCCAGGCACCCCAACCAAGCTCCGCGTAGCACTCATCGGATGCCACCACGGCACCAATTTCACGCGCCTGCGCCACAATCTCACGCAGCTGCTCCACGGTACGCACCACGCCGTTCGGGTTCGCCGGGGAGTTCACCCAAATCAGCTTCACACGGCTGCGGGTGTCAGCGTCCAGCTCGTCCAGGCTGTCGGCGGGCACGGACTCGGCGCGGGCAAAGCGGGCACCCATATCGTAGGTGGGGTACGCAACGCGCGGGTACACGACCACATCGCCCGGGCCCAGACCCAGCAGGAACGGCAGCCACGCCACGAGCTCCTTCGAACCGACCGTGGGCATGATCGCATCCGGGCTCAGACCGGTCACGCCGCGGCGGCGCGCAAACCACTCGGCAATAGCCTCACGCAGGGCGGGGGTGCCGTGGGTGGTCGGGTAGCCGGGAGCGTCAGAGGCAGCCGCCAGCGCCTCACGAATGTTCTGCGGGGTCGGGTCAACCGGGGTGCCGATGGACAGGTCCACCGGACCGTCCGGGTGGGCGGCCGCGGTGGCGCGGTAGGGGGCGAGCGCCTCCCAGGGGTATTCGGGCAGGTTCAGGCCGTAAGTCATTGTGTCACCTGGTTGCTTGGGAATAGTTTTCGTCATTTTAGTCTAGCGCCCGGGCGCTTCCGTGCCTATGGCAAGAGCCTCCATTCCAGCGCCTAGACGGTGCCTGGGCACCGGGTGCTAGATGGAGGCTCTTGGCACCCGTGAGCGGGTGCGATTAGTCTATGCGGTTGTAGCTATTACTCGCCGCAGGCTATTACTCGCCGCAGTCTACTACTCACCACGAGGGGGCAGTGCCGCAATGAAGGGCACGTCCTTGCCGGTAGGGCCGAGCTTTGCAGCGCCACCGGGGGAACCCAGGTCGTCGAAGAAGTCTGCGTTGGCGCTGACGTATTCGCTCCACTCTTCGGGGACGTCGTCTTCGTAGTAGATTGCTTCTACGGGGCAGACGGGCTCGCAGGCGCCGCAGTCCACGCACTCATCCGGGTGGATGTACAGGGTGCGTTCACCTTCGTAGATGCAGTCGACGGGGCATTCTTCAACGCATGCGCGGTCTTTGACATCCACGCAGGGAAGCGCGATTACGTAGGTCATTGGTGTGCCTTTCTACAAGCTGTTCGCCCCGTGCCCGCCGTTCTGCGGGTCGTCTGCTGCAGGGCAGAATCTACAGAGTAAACCGCCGAGTCGGTGGTACCCGGCGGGGAAGTCTGTGTATAGTCTATCGCGCACCGGCTGTTTAACCGTATTTTCGTGGTGTATCAGACAGTGGGTTATTGGGTTTGTGGGGGTATTTTTTAGGCTAGGCTGACCTGGTATTTCTTTGCGTTATTGCTAGTCGGAAGGCTTTTAAAAATAGATTAAGCCAAAAATGAAATCTTCGTCACATGAATTTTTTGATGAAGTCGCCGCTATTTCCACCCCGCACAATTCACCGAATAACGCATACATTTTCTTTCCTATTGCCCTCTATCCGGCGGGCATAGAAGACAGCAGGAGGGGCGCCCCGGCTAACCGGAACGCCCCTCCCCCCACGTTATGGCTTAGTGATAGCCTTCAGGCTACTTCTCGGCGCTTACTTCCTGGCGCTTACTTCCTGGCGCCTACTTCTTGGCGCGAGCACGCTGATGCGCCGCACGCGGCGAGAAATACTGCGAGTCCTTCACGCGAGCGCGCGTGTACACGAGCATGCCCAACATCGCCGCGACCGGGGCGCCAAACCACCACAGGGCGCCGTACAGGCCAATCGCCGAATGGCCCGGATTCACCAGAACAAACGGCGAATCTGGGCGACCGTAACCGAGCACGTACACAGTCACGAACACCGCAACAGCCACGACAGCCGCAGCGTAGCCGCGACGCAAAGACAGGGCACACCACAGGGCAGTGAAGAAAACCGTCAGGTACGCCACCAGCAAGCCGAGGGGCAGGGCGGTATCCCCCGCGTACACGACCCAGGCGTGGTAAATCGACCCGGCAATACCGGCAAAAATACCCAGAATCGAGCCGGTCAGCAGGCTCGACACCAGACCCGCCTCCTGCGGCTTCGGGTGCACGGTCGCGGTCGGGTCACCGTCGAGCACACGGAAAGTCTCCACGGCAGAAATCTTCTGCGGCACCTTATTCGAGTACTCAAACGTCTTCTCGTCCACGACCGTAATCTGGGTGCGGTGCGCCTCCATTGCCTTGCGCTTGGCGGTGCCGTCACCGTAAATGGCGGCCTGCAGACGCTGATCAGCTGCGTCGAACTCGCCCTCAATACCCCAGGTGAGAATCGGGCGATCCTCGTCATCTTCAAGGATCTGCAGGGCACGGCGCACGATCTCGTACACGCGCACGTGGTCGGGGTGACCGTAGCCGCCGTCCGAATCGTAGGTGACCAGAACATCCGGGGTGAGGGCGCGGATAGCGGCAACCAGCGCCTGAGCCTGCGGTTCCAGCGGCTGCGCGGTCAACGAATCCTCCGCCGCCACAGGGTTGGCGACGGGCTTACCCTCCGGGCCCCACGCCATGCCGGAGTCACGGTACAGCGGTAGCGCGCCCTCCGCGACGGCGGGCTCCTGACCCAGGAAGAACTGCTTCTTCACGCCCAACGCCTTAACAGCGCCGGCAAGCTCACCGGTGCGGTACTCGCCCAGCGCCTCACCGTTATCACGGCAGCCGGGCTTACCGACCTCCAGGTGGTGTAGCTCCTCGGGGATGACCTCACCCAGCTCACCGCGGGTAGCGGTCAGCAGGTACACCTCCGCGCCCTTCTGCGCATAGTACGCCATGGTTGCGCCGGTCGAGGAGGTTTCGTCGTCCGGGTGCGCGTGCACGAACAGGATGCGCGTCTTCTTCGCATCGTAGTTATTCGGCAGCAGGTCACGGCGCGAGCCGGGGGCGATGCGCTCACCCTGCGTGGGATAGCTGGGGGTCGCAGAATCAGGCTGAGTGTTCTCGGTTTCAGACACAGGCTTTCCCTCTCATACGCAGGGTTGGGTTTCTTGGACGGTCAATAGCGCGCCGGCAATTTACATCATTGAGCGGCAAAGGTGAGCAGCAGATAAGTGCCGCCACCGTGCAGGCGCATTATTTTATCTTACACACTCGCATGTGCGGCGCGGGGTGTTCGGGCTTTTCAGAAGCGGTTTTTGGAGGCGGTTTTCGGCAGAAAGCAAAAGCGCCCGGCTCTCCTCTCCCCTCTCCCCCGCAGCCTGCCGTTATGTCCCGAACGAATCCGGGCGGTTAAACAGCGCCGCCGCTACCTCCTCTTCAGAAGGTAGCGGCGGCGCTTGGATAACCGTAGCGTTTGGGCAACCACAGCGCGGGTAACCACAGCGCGGGCAGCCGCGGCGCTTGGGTAACGACAGCACCCGCTACAGCAGGTTAGTCGCTAACACGCTCATAGTCGCGCAGTATTAGTCGTTCGCGCTGTATTAGTCGTTGGCACGGGCGCGGCGGCGGAACTCGCGGACACGCTCGTTGGAATCCAGGATGACCTTACGGATACGAATCGCCTCGGGGGTCACCTCAACGCACTCGTCTTCGCGAGCGAATTCGAGGGACTCTTCCAGGGTCAGCTTCTTCGGCGGGGTCAGGTTCTCGAAGTTGTCCGCGGTCGAAGAACGCATGTTGGTCAGCTTCTTTTCCTTGGTGATGTTAACTTCCATGTCGTCTGCACGGGAGTTCATACCAACGATCATACCCTCGTACACCTCAGAGGTGGGCTCCACGAAGAAGGTGCCGCGCTCCTGCAGGTTAATCATCGCGTAGGGGGTCACCACGCCGGCACGGTCAGCAATCAGCGAACCGTTGGTGCGGTACTCAATGTCGCCAGCCCAGGGCTCGTGCTCAATCGAGTAGGAGGAAGAAATACCGGCACCGCGGGTCTCAGTCAGGAACTGAGTACGGAAACCAATCAGACCACGTGCGGGAACAGCGAACTCCATACGGACCCAACCGGTACCGTGGTTCGCCATGTTCTCCATGCGACCCTTACGCGCAGCCATCAGCTGAGTGACAGCGCCCAGGTACTCCTCGGGCACGTCAATAATCATGTGCTCCATGGGCTCGTAGACCTTGCCATCGATGGTCTTGGTGACCACCTGGGGCTTACCCACGGTCAGCTCGAAGCCCTCACGGCGCATCTGCTCCACGAGGATAGCCAGGGCGAGCTCGCCACGGCCCTGAACTTCCCACGCGTCCGGACGCTGGGTGGGCAGAACCTTGATGGACACGTTACCGATCAGCTCGCGGTCCAGGCGGTCCTTCACCTGACGTGCGGTGACCTTTGCGCCCTTGACGCGGCCAGCCAGCGGGGAGGTGTTAATACCGATGGTCATGGAGATCGCGGGATCGTCCACCTTGATCAGCGGCAGGGGCTTGGGGTTCTCAGCGTCGGTCAGGGTTTCACCAATGGTGATGTCCTCAATACCAGCCACTGCGACGATCTCGCCGGGGCCAGCAGACTCTGCGGGAACGCGCTCAAGAGCCTTGGTCGCCAGCAGCTCGGAGATACGGACGTTCTTGATCTCACCGTCGTGACGTGCCCACGCAACAGTCTGGCCCTTCTTCAGGGTGCCGTTGAAGATACGGACCAGTGCCAGACGACCCAGGAACGGGGAGGAGTCCAGGTTGGTCACGTGTGCCTGCAGAACCTCGTTCGGATCATAGGTGGGGGCGGGCACGTGCTCGATGATGGTCTTGAACAGCGGCTCAAGGTCGTCGTTGTCGGGCAGCTGGCCGTCTGCGGGCTGGTTCAGGGATGCAGCGCCAGCCTTACCGGATGCGTACACCACCGGAACGTTCAGCACAGCGTCCAGGTCCAGGTCGGGAACCTCGTCTGCCAGGTCGGATGCCAGGCCGAGCAGCAGGTCCATGGACTCGCCAACGACCTCGTCGATACGGGAGTCGGGGCGGTCAACCTTGTTCACCACGAGGATCACGGGCAGCTTAGCAGCCAGTGCCTTACGCAGCACGAAGCGGGTCTGGGGCAGCGGGCCTTCGGATGCGTCCACGAGCAGCACAACGCCGTCAACCATGGACAGGCCGCGCTCCACCTCGCCACCGAAGTCGGCGTGGCCGGGGGTGTCAATAACGTTAATGGTGATGGTCTCACCGTTGGCGGAAGGGCCGTTGTAGAACACGGTGGTGTTCTTCGCCAGAATGGTGATGCCCTTTTCCTTTTCGAGGTCACCGGAGTCCATGACTCGGTCTTCAACATCTGCGTGGGCAGAGAAGGCGTTGGTCTGCTGCAGCATCGCGTCGACGATGGTGGTCTTGCCGTGGTCAACGTGTGCCACGATGGCCACATTGCGAAGGTCGGGGCGCGAAGCGGTATTTTCAGACATGCGTTAAGTTTCTCGCTTAAATCTAGGGGATAGTCTCGCCAACGGGTGCGCTCTAAAAGGCGCAGGGGTCACGGGGCAGTACCTTCAGATAGGTATCTGGGGGTGTTTTGCCGGTTTGAGTGTTTGCCGGTGAACCCGCTCTGCGATGAGAGCGTTTCCGGGCACGCCAAAACGGACCCCCCTCCGTTGGGCTTAGCTACCAGTGTATCACTAGGGCTTTTCTGCGAGCCACTCATCAATCATGCGGCGGGCGACGGCGTTCGTGCCGGGCAACTCCAGCTTGGCGGGGTCGTCCTCGTCGCTGTTGCCGCGCTCCTCCGAAATAGCAATCGCCTCACGCAGCTCAGCGGCGGTGAACCAGCGTGCGGCACGAATCTCACCGTCGTGATGGATGATAGGTTCGTTCTCATCCACGCGCACCCGGTAGCAAATCATGAGCGAACGCGGGAAAGGCCACACATCACTCATACGGTACTCGGTGCTGAGGGCATGCAGGCCGGTTTCTTCGTAGACTTCGCGGGCGATTGCCTCTTCAAGGTTTTCGCCGGGGTCAACAAATCCGGCAATGAGGGCGAACCGGTTGGGGTGCCACTGGCGGTTATTCGCCAGCAGCACGCGCTCGCCGTCGCGGCTGGTCACCAGCGCCATCACGGCGGGTTCAATGCGGGGGAACACCATCTCGCCCGAGGCGGTGCGGCGGATTCCCTTCGAGCCGAGGGGCGCCTCCTCGCCGCTGTAGGCGGAGTAGCGCATATCGATGAGGTAGTCGCGGCGTGCCAGGGCGGTGGCGTAGTGGGCGCGGCCTTCCGGGTCCTCGTGGACCGGGTAGTAGCGGAAGCCACTGCTGGAGGCGCGTACCCCAGGGGTGTTCAGGTCGGCGGCGACCTGCGTGAGGGTTTCGTCCTCGCAGTAGAGCACGTACACCTGCGCCCCGCTATTCTTCTCTGCGGTATTCTTCTGGGCATCGGCACCGTAGGCGGCGGGACGGATGACGCTGCGCGCAAGGATCGCCTCTTCGGTCAGCAGCTCGGCAGCATCGTTACCGGTCAGGTAGTGCAGGGTTCCGTCATCGTTGAGGAGGGTTTCCCCTTCACGGGAAACGAGCAGGTAACGCGGTGCGTGAGTGTCAGCGGGTGTGTGTTCAGGTGAAGAAGTCATGGATTTTACTCTACATCTTGACACTGCAAGGCCCACAATAGCGTGCCGGGTTTCGATTTTTTCGCCGTATCGTCCCATATCACCCCCGAAAGAGGTGACAGAGGCACCCGAAAATAAGAGAATGGAACTATGACTACTTCTATTGACCCTACGACCACCTCCGCGTGGTCCGATCTGTCCGCTCATCACAAGTCCCTCACTCCGAACCTGCGCGAATGGTTTGCCGCTGACCCGGAACGTGCGCAGAAGTTCAGCTTCACCGCCGACGAACTGCACGTCGACCTTTCCAAGAACCTGATTACCTCCGAAACCGTTGAGCTGCTGCTCAAGCTCGCTGAAGAGGTCAAGCTGGAACAGGCTCGCGAGGCAATGTTCTCCGGCGAGCACATTAACGTCACCGAGGACCGCGCCGTACTGCACACCGCACTGCGCCGTCCCGAGGGCTACACCCCGGCGCTGACCGTTGACGGCCAGGACGTAGACACAGACGTTCACGCCGTGCTGAAGAAGATCTACGCATTCGCTGAGCGCGTGCGCAACGGCGAGTGGACCGGCATCACCGGCAAGCGCATCGAGACCGTTGTGAACATCGGTATTGGTGGCTCCGATCTGGGCCCGGTCATGGTGTACGAGGCTCTCAAGCCCTACGCTGATGCAGGTATCTCCGCACGCTTCATCTCCAACATTGACCCGACCGATGTGGCTGAGAAGGTTTCCGACCTGGACCCCGAGACCACCCTGTTCATCGTCGCATCCAAGACCTTCGGCACCCTGGAGACCCTGACCAACGCGCGCGTGGCACGCGAGTGGCTGCTTTCCGCACTGGCTGAGGCTGGCGCTCTGGAAGGTAAGGAAGCATCCGAGGCTGTGGCTAAGCACTTCGTAGCTGTCTCCACCGCACTGGATAAGGTTGCTGCATTCGGCATTGACCCCGAGAACGCTTTCGGCTTCTGGGACTGGGTTGGCGGCCGCTACTCCGTAGACTCCGCTATCGGCACCTCCCTGGCTATCGTGTTCGGCCCGAAGGTTTTCGCTGATTTCCTCGCCGGCTTCCACGCAATGGATGAGCACTTCCGCACCGCTCCCCTGGCTCAGAACGTGCCCGTTCTGATGGGTCTGCTGAACATCTGGAACGTAAACTTCCTCGGCGCAGAGACCCATGCGGTTCTGCCCTACGACCAGTACCTGCACCGCTTCCCCGCATACCTGCAGCAGCTGACCATGGAGTCCAACGGCAAGTCTGTTCGCGCGGACGGCTCCTTCGTCAACTACGCAACCGGTGAAGTGTTCTGGGGTGAGCCCGGCACCAACGGCCAGCACGCTTTCTACCAGCTGATCCACCAGGGTACCCGCCTGATTCCCGCGGACTTCCTTGCCTTCGCTAACCCGGTCCACCCGACCAAGGACGGCGAGCAGGACGTTCACGAGCTGTTCCTGGCTAACTTCTTCGCACAGTCTCAGGCTCTCGCCTTCGGTAAGACCGAGGAAGAGGTTCGTGCAGAGGGCACCGCAGAGCACGTGGTCAACGCACGCATCTTCAGCGGTAACCGCCCCTCCACCTCCATCATGGCGCCGCGCCTGACCCCGCGCGTTCTGGGCTCCCTGATTGCCCTGTACGAGCACATCACCTTCGTTCAGGGTGTTGTTTGGGGCATTGATTCCTTCGACCAGTGGGGTGTTGAGCTCGGTAAGAAGCTGGCACTGGACCTAGTTCCCGCTATTGAGGGTGACCGTGAGGTTCTGGCTCGTCAGGATTCTTCGACTGCTTCGCTGATTGACTACTACCTGAAGAACCGCACCAAGTAGTAGCTCGAGCCTGCATGTACCGGTTTTGTAGCCCGGCTGTGTAGGGTCAGCGTACATATGCAAACCGCCGGATAGGCTCCCAGTTAGGGAGGCTATCCGGCGGTTTTGTTATATGAGTTCTAGCTACGCCCAGTGTTGCTAGTTCACTGCGGGCAGGGTGTCGGAGGCGACCTCAGCAATAATGCGCACCACGGTGGATTCGGGCAGCTGCGGGATGCCCTGCTCATCACGCACCACGCCACCGGCGTCACGGTGGGCGGTCATGCCGGTGCCTTCGGCGGTCTCTTCGCCGTCGGCGCAGGTTGCGGGCACGTGCACGAATCCGGCGGGGATGCTCAAGCCCAGTTCACGGCTGATGCGCTGGCCCTCGTAGAACACGTGGTTGCACACGTAGGTTCCGGCGGTGTACGAAATCTCGACCGGCTCCCCCGCCGCACGCAGGCGCTCAAAGCTGGCGCGCACCGGCAGGGAGGAGAAGTACGCCTCCTGGCCGCCGGGGGCGATTGGCTCATCGCAACGCTGGTCGCCGTCGTTATCTTCAATACCGGCAGAATCCAGGTTGATAGCTACCTGTTCGAGGCTGACCACGTCGCGGCCAACCGCCACGCCCAGGCTGATGAGCGCGTCGGGTTGCACCTCCTGCAGAGCGGTGCGCAGGGCGGTGCTGGAACCGTCATAGCTGACGGGCAGCTCGCGGGTGATGACATTCAAATCCGGGCGCATCTGAGCCAGCAGACGCTGAGCACCTTCGGCGAGCGCCACGGTGGGGTTCACGGGCACGCCGGGGAAGGGGCCGAAGAAGGTCAGCAGCAGGGTGCGTGCCTGGTTGGGGGTGGTTGCCATGGTCAATCTCGTTTTCTGCGTTGGTTTTATGCAGTGTTGGTTTTATTCAGCAGCGTTCTTTTCAGCGGCGCGGCGTTCCAGGTCCTTGGCGAGCGCCTCCAGCAGCTCTTCGGGGGTGGTGGCGATGATGAGCTCGTCCAGGTAGCGTTCGTTGAGCAGGCCGGTGGACGCCATGTAGTGCATGGCGTCGATGAGCTTGTCCCAGTAGCCGTTGACGTTCAGCAGGGCGACCGGCTTGGAGTGAATATCGAGGAACTGCCAGCTGAAAACTTCAAAGAATTCTTCGAGGGTGCCGGGGCCGCCGGGCATGGCGACGAACGCGTCAGCCTTGTCGATCATGGCGATTTTGCGCTGGTGCATGGTGTCCACGATTTCGAGGGTGGTCTGGCCGGGGTACACGCCTTCCAGGCCAACTAGCTTGTGGGTGACCACGCCGTAGACCACGCCGCCAGCGTCCAGGGTTGCGCCCGCGACGGTGCCCATGAGGCCGGTGCGGCCGCCGCCGTACACCACGCCAATATTGTTCTGGGCGCAGAGGGTGCCGAGCTCCTGGGCGCGGGTGGTAAAGAGCGGGTCGTTGCCGGAGCGTGCACCGCAGTAGACGGCAAGGTTGTAGTTGGTCTTCTTCATGGTTCTCCTTGGGGTGTATGGGGGGGCGGGGTGGAGCGCCTCTATGCGTTCTACCCGCGATAGATGTTGTTGTGTAGAGGGTACCGGATGCACCTGTGTACCTCATGTGTGTCACCCGCCAGTTCAGGGGCGTGCGCTTGGAGGCGCGTGTTGGACGCTGTGGTTACGAGCGCGGTGGTTACGGTAGCGGGGTGCGCGCCAGCAGCGGGAAAATCTGCTCGGTATTCAGCGGTGCCTGCGCTACAGAATCGGAGGGGCTGCTCATGTCGGGGTTGACCCAGCGTAGCTCAGCGATTTCTGCCTGCGGCACCAGCGTAGCCAGCTGTTCGTGCTGCTCGTCGGTGGGTGCGTATTCATAGGTTTCGGCGCGTACCGTAAAGCCCGCCTCGTTCAGCGCCGCTGCCTCCAGGAGTCCGCGGTGGTGCATCCGGGTGGGGTCGGGGGTGAGTCCGATTTCTTCGCTTACTTCGCGGCAGGCGGTCTGTAGCGGGGTCTCCCCCGGTTCGGGTTTGCCGCCGGGCATCATGAACCCCTCGCTGCCCTGCTTGCGCACGGTGAGTACGAGCCCATCCCGGTTGCGGATTGCTACAGCACACACGTTCACGACGCGGCGTGTGCTGTCGATGGCGCTGTGCTCAGTAGCACTGTGCTCAGTGGCGCTGTGTTCGGTGGGCTGGGCTGCTTCTACTCGGTTCTGCGGGTTCTTCTGCGTGGGCATCTTTCTACCCTAGCATTTCCGTATCCTCCACCCGGCACAGTGCGTATTTGTCTTATTAATCCACCCTATTGTGCGCCCTGTAGGCGTTGGTTTTACGTAATATTTCGGCGAGTTATCTTATGTCCGGTTCATGCGTTTAGGCGCGTGTTACGGTGTATTTAACCGCGATGTCGCGGTACCGTATACGCACTCAACTTGGCGCGATACAGGAAGAGTGCGGATTACTCAATCACTCATGTAGAAGGAACTTCATGATGGCTAACTCTTCTCGTTCCCGCCGCTACGGTAGCGCTGGTGCTTCTGTTCTTCTTGCCGCGTCGTTGAGCCTGTGCGCTCTGCCTTCTGTTGCAGCGGCTAATACCCCGGATCCGGTTAACCCGCCGGTTATTACGGTCTACAACTACAAGGTTGAGACCAATACCCGTAAGCTGAAGACCGCCCTGCGTCTGAACAAGATTACGCTCAAGGCGACGAAGCTGCCCGCGAAAACTACTGCTTTTTCCCCGGCCTTGCATGAGGCAAACCATAGGGGTTTCCCGTTTCTGAACCCGATTCAGACGGTGCACGTTGCGGGACCGTTCAAGGATGGTACAGCTACTGCGACCCACTACGTTCCTGGAGAATTGATTGACCCGGCGAAGAACTACAGCTTCGTCGCCAATATCGCCGTTGATGGCCATTATTCGGGCGGCAAGGTGCTGAGCATGGACGTTGTGAAGGATAGCGCCGCACCGGTTCTTCAGGTGGATTCGCCGCGCTTGAACACCAAGGGTGAGACTGTGTTGAAGGTGCGCGGTACCGGCTACACCGGTGAGGCGACCCCGCACGGTGTGCGCGTGGTGGTGTCTGATACGAATGTGTGGGTTCCGGGTCGTTTTCCTCAGACGGGTATGCGCTTCGTGGCCGAGGTGACCGTGCCTGCTTCGCAGATTCACAACGGTGCTTTTGAGACGGAGGTGAAGGTTCCGGCGGATGTCGCGGCGACGCTCAATACCTCTCACAAGTACATTGCGGGCACTATGGCGGCTGGCGTTCAGGGTGCTGAGTACGGCTCGTTTGATGCTCAGAAGCCTCTTGAGCTTTTCGCGCAGGAGCCCGTGGTTTCTGCGGTTCCGACGGATGCGCCCACCGTGGCTCCTCTGCCTGAGGCAACTATCGGCGTGAACCCCATTGATGCGCCCACCGTAGCACCCCTGCCGGAAGCAACCGTGGGCGTCAACCCGACCGACGCACCGACGGTAGCGCCCCTGCCCGAAGCAACCGTGGGCGTCAACCCGACCGACGCACCGACGGTAGCGCCCCTGCCCGAAGCAACCGTGGGCGTCAACCCCACTGACGCGCCCACCGTGGCACCCCTGCCCGAGGCAACCATTGGTGTAAACCCGACCGACGCGCCCACCGTAGCTCCCCTGCCCGAGGCAACCATTGGCGTGAACCCCACTGACGCACCGACGGTTCCCGCACTGCCGGAAGCAACCATTGGCGTGAACCCCACAGATGCGCCCACCGTAGCACCGCTGCCCGAGGCAACCATTGGCGTGAACCCCACTGACGCGCCGACGGTGGCACCGCTGCCCGAGGCAACCATTGGCGTGAACCCCACTGACGCGCCGACGGTGGCACCGCTGCCCGAGGCGACCGTGGGCGTGAACCCCACTGACGCACCGACGGTTCCCGCACTGCCGGAAGCAACCGTTGGCGTGAACCCGACGGACGCGCCCACCGTAGCGCCCCTGCCGGAAGCAACCGTTGGCGTTACCCCCACTGACGCACCGACCGTTCCCGCACTGCCGGAAGCAACTGTTGGTGTAAACCCAACTGATGCACCGACCGTTCCCGCACTGCCGGAAGCAACGGTCGCTCCGGAGCCGGTTGCCGATAAGACCCCCAACGCTGACAAGCTGGAGGACGCAACCGTGGCGCATCCCAAGAGTAAGCCCGCTCAGGAGGCTCCGGTGACCGCCGCCCACTCGGCTAAGGACAACCTGGCAAAGGACAGCCTCGCTAAGGATCATCTGGCTCAGGAGAGCAGCCCCAAGAAGGCTACCCTGGCGAACACCGGTGCATCCAGTGTTGGCGTGATTGTTGTTCTTGGTGTTGCCGCGATCTGTGCGGGTCTGGGTTTGAGCGTTCTGCGCTCGCGCCGCGGCTCCTAAGAGCTGCAGGGCATACAGCCTAGCTTACCTGTCCGGAATAAACTGCGGATAGTAAAGAGCCGCTGGCTCCCCTCAGCAAGGGGAACCGGCGGCTCTTTACGTATTCAGCTTATTCAATCAGCTGGCGCAGGCGTTATCAGCTGGCGTTCGCGTTACTTCGAAGCCTTCACCTCAATGCCGCTCACGTCAATCTGCTCCAGCGGAATGATGCGGTCACGAGTGACCACGCGGTGTACCAGCCAGACCGCGATAATCACGGGCAGGCCAATGTAGGAGCTGAGTACGCCAGCCCAGTCACCGCTCAGGAACGCCTCGTAGTTCTGGCCACCAATAACGACCAGGCACATGAGGAAGGCGATAATCGGGCCCGCGGGGAAGAACGGCGCCACGTAGGGCAGGTCCTTCAGGCTGTGACCCTGCTTCAGGTATGCGCGGCGGAAACGGTAGTGAGCCACGGCGATACCCACCCAGGTGATGAAGCCAGCCAGACCGGACACGTTCACCAGCCACAGGTACGCGCCATCCGGCGAGAGCAGTGCGGCGATGAAGCCGATTGCACCGATAGCTGCGGTTGCCAGCAACGCGTTCATGGGCACGCCGCCGGAGTTGATGTGGGTGAACATCTTCGGTGCCTTACCCTCCTGGGCGAGCGCGAAGAGCATACGAGCCGAAACGTACAGGCCCGAGTTACCTGCAGAGAGCACTGCGGAGAGGATCACGGCGTTCATAATGGCTGCCGCGAAGGCGATGCCCGCACGCTCGAAGATGAGGGTGAACGGGGAGATGTTGATGTTGCCGTCCGCTGCGGTGAGCAGGTTCGGGTCGGAGTAAGGAATCAGGAAGCCGATGACGGCCATCGCGCCGATGTAGAAGAGCATGATGCGCCAGAACACGCTGGTCAGTGCGCGGGGCACGTCGCGGCGGGGGTTCTCAGATTCGCCGGCAGCCACACCGATCATTTCGGTGCCCTGGAAGGAGAAGCCTGCCACCATGAAGATGGCAAGTACGGCGGGGGCGCCGCCGACGAAGGGTGCCTCACCGACGGTCCAGTTGGAGACGCCCAGGGAGCTACCACCCAGGATGCCGAAGATCATGGCGATACCTGCGATGAGGAAGACGATCACGGTAACGACCTTGATGGTTGCGAGCCAGAATTCGCTTTCACCGTAGGAGCGTGCCGAGAGGGCGTTGATGCCGGTCAGCAGCACGAGGAATCCTGCCGCCCACACCCAGGATGGGATGTCCGGGAACCAGTACCTCATCACCTCGCCGACGGCGACGAGTTCGGCGGCGACGGTAATCGCCCAGTTGAACCAGTAGTTCCAGCCCATGGCGAAGCCGAAGGACGGGGACACGTAGCGTGCCGCGTAGGTCTGGAATGCGCCGGGGACGGGCAGGTGCGCGGCCATCTCGCCGAGGGACTGCATGAGGAAGAGCACCATGACGCCGATGAGGGCGTAGGCGAGGATTGCGCCGCCGGGGCCTGCGGTGGAGATGGTCTTACCGGAGGCGACGAAGAGGCCGGTGCCGATTGCGCCGCCGATTGCGATCATCTGCATGTGGCGGGCGGAGAGGCCTCGCTTCAGTTCACCCTCTGCGGGGGTGGCTTCCGATGCAGCGCCGGAAGTCTCTGTAGGCTGTGCCATGTCAGGTCTTCTTTCTGAGGCTATTGCTTCGTGCGTTTGCTAGCGGTCTAGTCTGGTGTCCAGTCTAGTCTTGCTGTGCGTGGTGCCGCCGAAGGTTTGGCCTATGGTCAAGAAATTCTTCAATCATAAGGATTTCTTACGTACCGTAAGTTTCTAATCTGAGGGTCAATCCTACCCGCTTTTCAGGCGCTTTTCCACCCAAAACCACAAAAACACAGAAAAACCCTCCCGCACCGTCTCATCACAAGCGGTACGGGAGGGTTCCATCTCAGGCGAATTCACCCGGTTTATTCAGCTCACCCGGCTTTAGTCAGCCAGGTTGTGGAACGAAACGTTCGTGGGGTGCTCCACGGTACGGGAAACGGTGCAGTCCTTCTGCTCACTGAGCTGAATCAGACGGTCCACCATCTTCTGAGCCTTGGCGCCCTGCTCATCCTCGGGGAATCGCACATCAAAGTCCACCTCAACGTCGTCGAGGCGCACCGCGCCGTCTTCGGTCTGCTTCAGCGCCGAGGCGAGCACCTCGAACACCTCGGGGGTGGAGCGGCGGGAGGTACCCGCGTCCACGTCCACGGAGGAGCAGCCGGCAATCGCGGCGAGCAGCAGCTCGACGGGGGTCAGCAGCCCCTCACCCACACCGAAGTCGAGGGTTGCGCCGTTGGCACCGTAGGCACGGTAGCGTAGGCGGTCGATGCGCTCGATCTTGGTCTGGCGGTAGTTTTCGAGTTCGCGGCGTTCCTGCTGGCGCGAGTACACCTTCTTCTGCTCTTCTGCGGTCTGCGCGGTGTTGTTCTGCTCAGCGTTGTTCTGTTCAGCCATTGAAGTTCCTTTCGGGTTGTCTGTGCGGTCGCTAGGTTATTCAGCGCCGCGTTGTTTAGTGTCATTCACTATAAGCGTGCTTCTCATATTTTATTCCCGGACTCTTTTTCTGCTCGGTCTACCGTGCACTCCTATACACTGGAAAGCCGCGGCGGGCGTTATCTTGACCCGTGCACAGGCAGACGAGGCATTTCGCAGAACGTAACGCATACGAGGAACCCACTTATGGCACAGACTCCCAAGCTACATGGCGCTAAGCGTCAGGGCGCCAAGCTTCAGGGCGCCAAGCTTCAGGGCACTCGATTTAAAGGAACAGGCGTGCAGAATGATTTCCGTTTGGCTGTTGCGGATTCTTCCGTGGTGATGCTCGGTATCGCTGTGCTGGGTTTGGGTTTGGGTATTATCCTCAACGCGCACGGTCTGCCCATCTGGACTGCGCCGCTGCTCTCTGCCCTAGTTTGCCGGTTCGGTGGAGTTCCTTATGGTGGGTATGGTCAGCGCTGGCACGCCCCTGGCGTCGATTGCGTTGACGGTGTTCCTGGTGAATGCACGCCATCTGGTGTACGGTCTTTCCTACCCGCTACATAGCGTGAAGGGTTTTTGGGCTAAGGCTCTGGCGATTCACACTCTGTGTGATGAGGCGTTCGCGCTTAATTCCGGTCCCGATCGTAATGAGCGTTCGGGGGCGCGCATTCTGTGGGTGAACGTGCTGATTTACGTCTCGTGGATTCTGAGCGTAGTCCTCGGGTATGTGCTGGGCGCGAGTTTCCTGAGCAGCTTGAAGGGCGTTGACTTCGTGATGGTGGCTATCTTCACGGTTCTTGCGATGGACGGCTACCGCGCTAACCCGGATCGTGTGACGGCGCTCTTTGTTGCGGTTTCGGCTGCGGTGGCGCTGATTTTTGCGCCGTCCTCGTTCCTGGTGGTGGCGTTGGGTTCGTATGTGGTGCTGCTACTGGCGCGTTTCCCGGTGGCGAAGCGCCGCGGTACTCTGCCGCATCGTGCGGAGCATGAGGTAGCGGCTGAGGCTGAGAACGCCGCGGAGACCCCAGGCACTGCCGCTACCGCTGATGCGCCCGCTTCCACACAGCGATAAGAACGTTACATATGTGTTCAAAACCGGTTAGGATAGATGAGTGGAGCTTCGCTCTCCCCTCTTTCTATTTCTAGGATTCGCATAATGCCTCCCGCGCAAACCTGCGCGGAGGCTCCCAGAGGTTGAGGTACCCCATGACTCAGATGAAAGACACCGCTAAGGAAACTAGCGACGCAGAACGCTGTGCCGCCCCGGAGTAACACCGCACCGGGAGCGGCATCACCCGAGGTCACGCACGAGAACTACTGACGCGCACAACTACCCGCGCAGAAAAACTCGTGCAGGAGGAACGGCCCTCCGCCTCCATGTTTCGCGGCTTTCATCAATTCACGTACCTACCGCACTACTTAGCACCCTGCCTCTCTTCGACTGGGTTCTCCCTACCCTTTTCGCGGATGCTTTCAGGTTTCACAGTTGCTTTCGCAGCTTCACCCGCATGCCTTGTTCAGGGTTCTTCCGCTCTTTTCGGGTTCTTTCGCTGAGTATGTGCAGAAAGAGAAAATCTTCATGAATAGTGAAGTGACCACCGGTTATATTCTTGCGGCAATACTTGTTGCTGCGGTTATTACTTTTCTGTTGCGCCTGCTGCCTTTCGGTTTGAAGAAGGCGCTGGCTGGCTCCGAACTTTTGGATGCGCTCAGCCACTGGATTCCGCTCGGCGCAGTCGCGCTGCTTGCCATCTATGCGGTGGCGAAGATTGATTATTCTTCGTTCGCTACGGCGGCACCGTACCTGGCGGGTCTGGTGGTGACCGTGGCGGTGCACCTGTGGCGTAAGAATATGGTGTTGAGTATGGTGGCGGGTACCGTCACCTGCGTTGTGCTGGCTAACTGGGTTTTCTAGGGGGTTACGATGAGCATCTCTAAGGATCAGGAAAACAACGCTGTTTCGCCTTCTCTGGCTTCTTCCTCTCAGCCTTCTTCGCCTCATGGTTCAGGTTCTGCACCGCAGCAGGCGAGCCAGGAGGCACCTCACCAGGCGAGCCCGGAGCAGGTTGAGCAGGTTATTGCCTCTGCTCTTCCGCTGACCGGCATGATTCCGGTAGTGGAGGCGACCGCCTCCCCCAATGCCCAGGGCTCTCAGCAACCGAGCGAGAGCGGCTTAGCTGAGGCGATTCGCGTTGCCGGTGTCATCATGCTGGGTCTGTTCTTTGTCGGCATTGGCCTAGGCGTGATGGTGCACAGTTACGGTCTGCCGTTCTGGGTGGCTCCCCTGTTGCCGGTGCTGGTGTTTGCCGGTTCGGTGGAGTTCGTGCTGATTGACATGGTCTCGAATCATGCCTCGCTGTTCTCTATTGCGGTGATGACTCTGCTCATTAATTCGCGCCACCTCATGTACGGTCTGTCGTACCCGATTGAGCGTGTGCGCGGTGGGTTGGCGAAGTTCTACACCGTGTACACCCTCATTGATGAGGCGTACGCGCTGAACACCGGACCGGACCGCCATAAGCTGCGTGGTTCCCGCATCCTGTGGATTCATGCTGGCCTGCACCTGAGTGTTCTGGCAAGCGCAACGCTTGGTTACGTGCTGGGTGCGAGTTTCTTGAGTGACCTCAAGGGCGTGGATTTTGTGATGACCGCGCTTTTTGCGGTGCTCGCTATTGATGCTTACCATGCGTCGAAGGATCATGTGATTGGCGTGATGGCTACTGTGTCTGCGGCGGTTGGTCTGGTGTTGGCGCCGCAGTCGATGCTGCTGATTTCGATGGTGGTGTACATTCTGCTGTTGGTGTCGCGTTTTGTGGTGGCTAAGCGCCGCGGCACCCTGCCGGAGCATATGCTGGTCGCGGATGAGGATCCCGCCGGAGCCGCCGAAACCTCCGAAACTTCCGACACTGCCGGTCATCCCGGCGCCTCCGCGCACTAAGCCTGAATCACGCGCTATGCCTGAATCGTGCACTAGCGTCTGGATATAGTAAAGCGCCCCGCCCACCCGAAATACCGGGTGGGCGGGGCGTTATGCTGTCGCCAGCCGCATGTGTGGGTGAACCCTAGATCATGCGCTGTAGACGTTCAGTATCTGCTGTGCTGGTACCGTCAGGTGTCCCTGACGGAAGTAGCGCGGGTGCCGGGTTGCGTCCGGCTCCCGTACCAAGCTTACTTGATAGCTGCTTACTTGGCTTACTTGATAGCTGCCAGGGCTGCTTCGTAGTTGGGCTCGTTGGTGGTTTCGGGGACCAGCTCGGTGTAGACAACCTCACCGGCGGGGTTCACGACGACCACGGAGCGTGCCAGCAGACCAGCCAGGGGGCCGTCCACGAGCTTTACGCCGAAGTCCTCACCGAAGGAGGAGCGGAAAGCGGAGGAGGTGACGACGTTCTCAATGCCCTCGGCTGCGCAGAAGCGGCCGATTGCGAAGGGCAGGTCGTTGGAGACGCACAGCACGACGGTGTTCTCCAGGCCTGCAGCCTGCTTGTTGAAGGTGCGGACGCTGGTTGCGCACACACCGGTGTCGATGGAGGGGAAGATGTTCAGCACCAGGTTCTTACCTGCGAAATCTGCGGAGGAGATCTCGGAGAGATCAGCCGCGAGAACCGAGAATTCGGGCAGCTTTGCGCCGACTGCGGGCAGGTCGCCGTTGGTGTGGATTACGAGTTCGTTATGTAGAGTTACTTCAGCCATGCCTTCATTGTCCCCTGGATAGGGCGGGTGTGCAAGGGGACACAGGCACTAGTGGGCGGAGTTTCCGCAGAGCTGATTTCCTGCGGTGCCATTGCGCCCCAGCAACACCTCTACAATGGGCAGGTGAGCATTTTGAGGCACGTATCTTCCCGCCTTGCGCCGTTGGCGCATCCCGTGACGAATTTCAGGGCACTCCGTCAGGACCTGCGCCGTCAACGGGTGGAGGGTCGTGCCCTCATTGATCCGGACAATACGTACCGTCCGAGTGTGCGCGCTGAGTTGCGCCGCATGTTCACGCGCCCCCTCCCCGTGGAAACGCAGACGCTCCTGTGTAACGCCCTGCTGGCGGCAGTCTGCTGGTATCTGCTCCCGGAAGCCTGGCGTTCGTGGCTGTTTAGCGAGTTTAAGGGCCCGGCTGGTTTTGCGCTGGTGATGGTCGGCTGGATGGTTGCGGACGTCACCTCAACGAATCTGATGGGCCACGATGAGGAGCATGCGCTGCGTGCCTTGCGCAGTAGCGACCCGCACGCCCTGCGCCTGTTCGTGCGCACGAAGGCTATTGCAATCGGTCTGATCACGGGTATTTCCGGTACCCTACTGGCGCTGATTCTACACAGTCAGGACAAGCACCTGACCCCCACGCTCATGATGTCCCTGTCCTTCTTTGTAGTGCCGGCTATTGTGGTGTCCCTGGGCTCAATTCTGGGTGTGGTGTATCCGTATCGTCTGCGCGGCTGGCAGTTCCGTTGGGCGCACCGCAAGAACCTGCGGATGAGCGCCCGCTGGGTTCTGCTCTGTTTCGGTCCGGGTTGGGTGCTGGGTACGGTGCTGATGTCGCTGATGTTCCCGTCGATTTTCCTGTCTGATGCAATCATCCGCATCTTCGATCCCGGAACGCATCCACGCGATAATGCGTTCAGGCCGCTGCTGTTTTCGCTGATTTTGTGGGCGCAGGGCGCTATTAGTCTGTGGGTTTTTCCGCGGATTACGGCGCGTATTGCGACCGCGCGGCGCGCCTGGCTGGTGCATTATCTGACGGACGATAAGGTCTGCTAGCCGGTTTCGTTGCCGAGGGTTCTGTTGCCCGGGTTTTGTTGCAGGGCAGATGCAGCCGGGCAGTTGCTCGCGCATTCCACGGTAACGAACGGCACTGACCGCACGCACCGCGTGCCCGCCTCTTTTTCCCTATACTGGACGAGTTCACTATTCGCTTCTTGACCAGTACTGATGCGCGCTGCCGCGCATCTTCAGGAGTATTCATGTCTTCTATTCGCCGCCGCTTTACCGGCCGCACCGCTTTGGCTCTACCCGCGTTGGGCGCCGCTCTAGCTCTTGTTGTCACGTCCTGCTCGGCAAGCACTGATTCTGCTGTTTCGGGTACCGTGGTGTCTTCTTCTGGTAGTGCTTCTGCCTCCGCGAGCGCTACTTCTACGCAGGAGCTGTTCCCCACCCCGTCGGCGAGCCCGAGCGCATCCGCGAGTGCTACCCCGAGCGCTTCGTCGCCTGCTCCGGTGCCGTCGGTGGTGACGATTACGGTTCATGCTGAGCCGACCGCATCCGAGTCGAAGACCTCCGAAACGAAGAGCTCCGAGTCGAAGTCGGATTCCAAGTCTGAATCTAAGTCTGAGTCGAAGAAGGACTCCACCTGCGCTTCTGATTCTGCGTCGACCGTGGTGTCTAAGGCTCTGCGCGATTTGAAGAATAAGAAAAATTGGGATCAGTGGACGAACGTCTCGGAAAGCTACGAAGGTTACGACCCCTGCGCTGAGCTGTCCTGGATTGACGCGGTTCCGGGTTCTTCCCCGTCTTCGTGTTGCACCGCGGCGATGGTGCACCACATTCTGCTTTCCACCGCGGCAAGTTCATTGGTACCGCAACCTATGAGCCGTACTCGTTCTCCCCGGTGATTACCCGCACCTCGGACAGCTCGATTCGTGTGACCTACCGTTACATGAAGGAAGACGAGAAGGTACACAACGCAAGCGGCCGTGCGACCGCTGAGTTTACCTGGAGCTCTTCGCAGAACAAGGTTGTGATGACCGGTGAGGTTCCGCCGAGCTACTAGGCAGCCCGCCTCATAGGCTCGCGGCCCCGAATCTATGCGTTTGAAGCCAGAGTGTTTGGAGCCCAGAGGGTTTGGGGCCTAGACGTTGGGCATACGAGAAACCCGCCGTCTCGCATATGGTGCATATGTGAGACGGCGGGTTTTCGTAGCTTAAGGATATGTAGAGTGCCCGAGGGCTAGCTATTTAGGCAACGAACTTCTTGTAACCGAAGTATGCGGCGCCTGCCAGGATAGCGATGCACAGAATCTTCTTCACGGTATTACTCCTTTGATTGTTCCGGTAGGCACCCGGTGTTTTACCCCATCCGACGACTCACCTAAAGGCGAGGGTCAGGCGGGGCGTCATCCGCGCGTGGTGCCGTTGTTCCCTATCTTACCTGCTTTTGAACAACGTATTTCCGTTTGGCGTGCTGAGTCCGCATTCTAGACAGTCAAACACGCGACGGTTAGCGCACCATTGAGCCGAGGAATACGCCTCTGACAGGCGCATAATGGGAGCATGAGTATTTTTAAGAAGAAAGAGTACAGCGCTGAGCGCTCGGCTACTCGCATGGCTCGCGCCCTCGCTGTAATGGGTGCGCTGCACTTCATCATCCCGGATCCCTTCGACTCGATTGTGCCGAAGTACCTGCCGGGCCCTGCGCACGCGTACACTCACGCTTCGGGTGCGGCTGAGCTGGGCACCGCCGCCCTGCTGGCTAATGATAAGACCCGCCGTGCCGGTGGTCTGCTTGCGGCTCTGCTGTTTGTTGCTGTCTTCCCCGCGAACATTCAGATGGCGCTGGATGCGCGTAACCAGTCCACTCAGCGTAAGGCTATTGCGTACGGTCGCTTGCCCCTGCAGCTGCCGATGATTTGCAGCGCTCTGAAGATTTGGCGTAAGTCGAAGTAGCCGCTTCGTCCGTTGGGAACGGCACCTCAGTGTTTTACACGTAAAACATTGAGGTGCCGTTTACCTTAACATACCCGTTATTAAGCTTTCCGTAACCAGCATTGCCTACACTGGAACTAACACGCCACCTGTCACAGCGGCAGGTGTACAACCTTTGGAGAGAACAATGGGCACTATCATCGGCACCATTATCACCGGCGCAATTATTGGTGCAATCGCACGATTCTTCATGCGAGGCCGCCAGAACATTTCGATTCTTTGGACCATTATCTGCGGCGCTGTCGGCGCGGCTGTCGGCAACTGGGCGGCAGTTCAGCTGGGCGTTGCCGCGACCGCTGGCATCGACTGGATGCGCTGGATTCTGTCGGTCTTCGCGGCGATGCTGACCATTTCCCTGTACCTGGGCATGACCGGCAGGAAGTAACGATCCGACCTATTGAGGGCCCGCTAAGCTTTTCTCAGATGAGCCCCTCATACATAGCCCCTCATACATAAAGGCGGCACCTCCCCTAGCGTGAGCTAGTGCGGGAGGTACCGCCTTTTCTGCGTCTTGTGCGAAGCGCTTTACGTCTTCTTGGCTTATGCCTTCTTCACGACGGAGGACTTCAGGTACATCTGGCCTGCGCCGGGAACCTTCGCCTCAATGTCGTGGCCGTTGACGGGGGATTCGAGCAGGCGGATGCCGCGCACCTTGGTGCCTGCCTTGATGTCTGCACCGCCCTTGACCTTCAGGCCCTTGACGATGGTGACGGAGTCGCCGTCGACGAGCTCGTTACCAACGGAGTCCAGAACCTTGGAGCCTGCTGCTTCTTCGGTTTCGCCTGCTGCGGTGCGTTCCCATTCGTGGCCGCACATGGGGCATGCCCAGAGTTCGCCCATTTCGTAGGTGTAGTTTTCGTTGCATTCGGGGCAGGCGGGTGCTTCGATTTCGTTGAGGTTTTCGCTCATGGTTCCTTCTTCGATCTGTGCGGATGCGCCGCTTCTCCCCTACTGTGTGGCTGCGGTGTGTAGGCGCGCGTCAGCCATTGAGGGGTGCGACGGTGGAGGGTGCGAGGATTCTCGCGTTCGTGCTGACTATACCATTTGGCGGGTGTGAGCCGCATGTGCGGGGCTGGTTTTTGCTGGTCTTTTGGGGTGGGTTCGGGGCGTGGTTGAAGCTGAAAATAAAATTTGCATGGTTCGTGCGTAATATTTTGGTTGGAAGATGATTCTGGGTGGCTGCGGCGTGTAAAGTGCTTAAGTATTTGTACGTTTTTTGAGTGAAAGGCACGGCTTCATGAAGCTTTCTGCACGTAACCAGTTCGCTGGCAAGGTTGTTGAGATTACTGAGGGTGCAACCAACGGCATCGTTAAGATTGAGATCGCTCCCGAGGTTGTTATCTCTGCGTCCATCACCAACGAGTCCATTAAGGAGCTGGGCCTGAAGGTTGGCGAGACTGCGTACGCAGTGATTAAGGCGTCCAACGTTATGGTTGGTGCTGACCACTAATCCCGGTCGATAAGGCTTAAACCCGGCGGCTACCTGTTGTGGCGCGCGAGGGTTAATAGGGCGGAGCCCCGCACTACGAGCTGTAGTGCGGGGCTCCGCTTTTATGTTTTTATCGCTTAGACGTTGAAGCGGAACTCGACTTAGTACGATCGGCAGTGTTACTTCTCGTCCAGGCTGGGATTGATGACGAACCGGGATAGGTCCGTGTGTGCGACCAGGTCACAGAGAGTGTTTGTCGTGAAGACCTTGCCGTTGAGTGCCTCGATCATATCCCGCATGTCCTGGCGGCGAACACCGAACCCGCGACCGTCGATACAGGCCACAACCTCGAAGGAGGGCTTTCCGGCACGGAGCCGCTCGTCGCGCATGGCTGCAAGCCGTAGGACGCGGGCCACCTTGTCACGGGCAGTGCCGTCATCACCCGTGATCTTTGCCTCGATAATCACCGAGGGGCTCAGCTCATCGGGCGTGAAGAAGTCGGGGGCCTGATCGAAACCGGGAACGCGCTCAGCACGTTTCGTCTTACGAAACGGGACGTGGGCCGCTGTCAGGATGTCCTCAATGGCGTTCTCCATCATGTCCCCAACCATCTCAGAGACGGCGTCCCGATGGCTGGAGAAGGGCCGTCCGAGGTACCGCTCATAAAGAACTACCGCGTACGGAACATGGTTCTCAGCTACGTACTGAACAGAGTCGAGGCCGGTCCGGGTGTCGAACTTGTCCAGTCGGTGAATCATATCGGGAGGCGTGGCCGGCACTCCGTTTTCGATAAGTTCACAGGCAGCCCCAAGGAGAGCATTGATACGCGCCGTCGTAATCTCCGTGATTCTCCCTGCGAAGCATCGGGGGTTAGACTTGGCCTTTGCGTCGAGTACGCGGGTACAGCCACTCGAAAAAGGGGTGTCGGGTGCGAACACTTGTGCGACGTCCTGCCACTCCGGAGGAGTGAAGCCGAGGATAGTACGGATTACGACGAACGTTGTGGCATTATCTTTCAGTGCTGCCCAACAACGATTAACGTCCATCGCCGTGAAGCCGTTGGTCTTCTGCCGCAGGACCTCATAGGCTCTGCTAAAGGTCGGGTACTCCAGGAACTTGTCGCCGTTCTTGGGTAGCAACATGAACTGGGATGTCAGGTCATCGAACGTCGTCTGAACTGCCTCATCCAGGTGATCTGACAGGTATGCTGGGTCCATCTCATAGGGCCTCATTGTCAAATACCTGCTTCCCTCTTGATAGTCATAACCTCAGCGTGTACTAGATCGAACTTCTCATCAACGGACAGCGAGCTGTCCCAGCGACCCCAGAGGCGTCTGATCACGTCCGATGCGGCGTGACCGGCCTCCAGGCACAACTTATCGCCCCTAGTAGCCGTGTACGGCGTCCAGAGCAGCGCGTCTACATCAGCCTTCACCCGGTCCGCGACCGAAGCTGATTCCTGCACCGGCTCAGCCCGGCAAACGAACACCGAGTCGATGATGGATGACTTTGTACCTGCGATATGCAGTGATGCTGCCATTTCACCGGGCGCAGCCAGGACTGCGGTGCAATTCAGGCCTGCGTCGAGGATGGCAATTATCAGCGGTACGTATGCCTCAGGGTCGTTGTGATGGTATGTGAACACCAGTGGTGCGCCGGACTTCATTGCAGCGGACATCGTGCAGAACACCTCACTCAGGCTGGCCGCGAACTCTTTTATGCCGCGCATCCGACTCTTGTTGCCGGTGGCCTCGAAGTCGGAACTTGTGGTATCCGAGCTAAACTCCACTCGGCCGCCCATGAACTTGCGCAGCCATACGTAGCAAAAATCCATCAGTTCGGAGTACTGGACCATATCGAAGTACGGTGGATCAGTGACCACCGCGTCCAGCAGGTCAGGAGTCAGACGTAGGTCTTGTGACGGCCCCGTTGAAAGCCATGCGGATCGCTCCCCGATAACACCCCCCACCGAGTGTGTCAACGGCGCTTCGATCGACTCGTGGTCGATTGCCACGGTCCGCTTCTTATGGCCGTCATAGATAATCTCGTACGGATGTTTGGCGTATGCCTTGGCCTTCGCATACTTCTCAACGAAGTGCACGAATGCCCCGGAGCCCACCCCGGGAATACCCAGCAAGCTATTCTCACAGGCCAGGAGTGCAACAGGGAAGCCGTGCACAGCAAAGACATCCTGGCACTTGAGCGCATAGGTGTCGTACCTGCACAGTAGGTTCTGGTACCGCAGGAAGTCGCTGAAAACCGTTGCCAGGGCGAACCGGACCTCGCAGTTCTCCACCTTCTCAATTCTGTTTAGGAGGGTGCCAAGTCCGAGCAGCTGCCGGTCACTGAAAAGCTCACACCACCGTGAGTAGCCCCACCGATGCAGACGACGGGTCTCGTCACCATCCGGGATCGACTCATCCGGGATTCGGAGTTTGTTCCGGACACGTGTGAGCATTTTCGAGGCGAAACGGATCTTCGTCAGGTCATCAACATCAGGCGTCTTGAACTGACGGCCTTTGCGAGTGCCGTAGCAGGACGCACATCTGTACTCGATGCCGTAGGGACGGTGCACCGGGGGTTTATCCATCAGGGAAGCATACTTGAACACCTCGCCACAGTGGCGGCATGTGGTCGACCCGCGTACGGTCGTCCGGGTCGTAAGATCGAAGCCAGTCACAGGGCAAACAGGGCGATCGGTCTTCTCGACCTCATGCAGCTCGTTACACTCGGGGCAGTGGTAGACCTCCCGGGGGTGGCGGGCAGCATCCGACACCCTGAGACCAGGGAACAGGTCGACACGGGTACCACAGGTCGGGCACGGACAAGTCTTGACGTGGAGCACGTACTTCACGTCGGCATCCTCACCGCAGCAGGTACAGCGGGTTCGGTACAGGTCGCCCACCTCGTCGCGGACATCGCTGATGACCCGTTCAGCTTCGGCACGGAACGCCGTGAGGTCAAGGGGAGAGACCCCCTGCCTGACGGTCCACCAAGCCATGGGATTGATGTCCCGACCGATCACGCTCATGCCGAGGCGTGAAGACTCAAACACAGTAGTGCCACCGCCCATGAAAGGGTCCGCAATCACAGCTTTGATGTTATGGCTCAGGAAGTAGTCCTCGCTGAGCGGTCGCTCACCGAACTCCGACAGCAACAGGGATCGGAAGACGGAGCCTGGACGACGGGCGAACCACTTGTGAATCTGGATGATCGGTCGGTAGGTCTGCTGGATCTGCTTCTCACGTAGCGCAAGTTTAGCTACAAAGGAGGTGTCCCAGCGCTCTTCCAGACGCGGCTGTTGGGCGATGTGACCTGCATGTTCTTCATCCGCGGTGGAAAAGAGTGGGGGTTGGACCATTACTTCTTCCTCCTAGACGTTGAAGCGGAACTCGACCACGTCGCCGTCCTGCATAATGTAGTCCTTGCCCTCCATACGGACCTTACCGCGAGCCTTCGCCTCCGCCATGGAGCCAGCCTCATCCAGGTCCTTGAACGACACAACCTCAGCCTTAATAAAGCCACGCTCAAAATCAGAGTGAATCACACCAGCAGCCTGCGGCGCAGTATCACCCTTATAAATAGTCCAAGCGCGAGCCTCCTTCGGGCCAGCAGTCAAGTAAGTCTGCAAACCCAGAGTCGAGAAGCCCACACGAGCCAGCTGATCCAGACCGGACTCATCCTGACCGTTCATCTCCAGCATCTCGCGAGCCTCCTCCTCAGACAGCTCCACCAGATCAGCCTCCAGCTTCGCATCCAAGAACACAGCCTCAGCCGGCGCCACCATGTCACGCAGCTCCTGCTGCTTCTCCTCAGACGCGAGAATGCCCTCATCCGCGTTGAACACGTAAATGAACGGCTTAGCAGTCAGCAGGTTCAGCTCCTTCAGGTGAGCCAGCTCCAGCTTCGCGTCCTTCGCACGAGAAATGATGGTGTCACCATCCTCCAGAATCTTCTGCGCAGCCTTGTAGGTCTCCAGCTGAGCGGCGTCACCCTTCTTAATCTTCACAGCCTTCTCCAGACGCGGAATAGCGTTCTCCAGAGTCTGCAGGTCAGCCAGAATCAGCTCAGTGTTGATGGTCTCCATATCGGAGGCGGGGTCAACCTTGCCGTCCACGTGAATGACGTCCGGGTCATCAAACGCACGCACCACCTGGGCGATAGCGTGCGCCTCACGAATATTCGCGAGGAACTTATTACCCAAGCCCTCACCCTCAGAAGCGCCCTTCACAATACCCGCAATATCAACGAACGAAACAGTCGCAGGCAGAATACGCTCCGAACCAAAAATCTCAGCCAGACGGTTCAGACGCGCATCCGGCAGGTTCACCACGCCCACGTTCGGGTCAATGGTCGCGAACGGGTAGTTAGCCGCCAGCACAGTGTTGCCGGTCAGAGCGTTGAACAGGGTGGACTTGCCCACGTTAGGCAGGCCAACAATGCCGATAGTTAGAGCCACAAGTTTTCCTTCGAATCATGTACCCCGCCACACACTCAGGATGCGCCGCGTACATGGTGCGGCGGGTGCGGGCGGGCACAGGGCGAAATGGTGCCCGCATCCAAGCGCGGCACCGCAAGTCTCGGGAAGAAACGGGTGCGGGGCGCCTGCGGGCATAGACACTACCATTCTACCGTGTTCGAGCTGGAGCCGCCCGGGTTGATGAGAGCAAGGCGCTAGAGCCAGCCGTTCTCCGTGGCGATACGCACCGCATCCTGACGAGTCGACGCACCCGTCTTCGCCATCGCCGCCGACAAATAATTACGCACCGTACCCGCCGACAAAAACAACGCCGACGCAATCTGCTGAGCCGTACCACCCGACGCCGCCTCACGCAGCACCTGCGCCTCACGCTCCGTCAACGGAGAAGCACCCGTCACCAAAGAATCCGCCGCCAACGACGGATCCACCACACGCAACCCCGCATGCACACGACGAATCGCCTCCGCCAACTGGCGAGCACCCGTATCCTTCACCACGAAACCACTCGCACCAGCCTCCAGGGCGCGGCGCACATAGCCCGGGCGGCCAAACGTCGTCACAATCAGCGTGCGCACCGGCTCACCCGACTCACTCACCGCACCCGCATCACGCAGCGCCGCAGCCGCCTCAATACCATCAGCCAGCAAAGTACCGGGCATCTGCACATCCAGCAGCACCACATCCGGCTTCAACAGGGCGACAGCGCCCAACACCTCATCACCACTACCGACCTGACCCACAATCTGCAGGTCAACCTCCAGGCCCAACAGCGCGGCAAGAGCCTCACGGATGAGCTGCTGATCGTCAGCGAGCAGAACACGAATCATGGGAGCCTCCCAGGGGCGAAGACGGGGTGATAACGGCGGGTGGAACAACCGCGTGAGGTTGTCTACCACCACCATACAGGGGCGGGTAGCTCCCCCGTCCAGGGCGCGGCGCCAAGTTCCACAATCTACAGCACCTATTTACAGCAGTGAGGTGTCGCCGTCCATGCTCACACGGATGCGCGTACCCACCCCACCGCCAGGGTTCTCCGCCAGCCATTGCGCGGGTGCCGCCTCAATCACCACGCTACCGCCGGACGCCGCCACACGCTGAGCCATACCCGTCAGCCCGTTACCGCGCGCATCGCCCACACCCACGCCGTTATCGAGGATGTCCAGACCGGTTGCGCTCAGACGTACCCGCGCCGCGTTCGCACCCGAGTGTCGCACCATGTTCGTGACCGCCTCACGCAGAACCCAGGAGAACAGCTTCGCGTTCACGCCGGCCACCGCGAGCGCGTTCTGAGCCTCCGGCAGCTCGGCGCGAATACCGGCGGTCTGCAGGGCACGACCCGCACCCTCAATCTCACCCGAAAAGTCGGGCACGCGCAGGCGCGTCACGGTTGAACGAACCTCCGCCAGGGATGCGCGGGACAGCTGCGCGATAGCCTCCATCTCGGCGCCGGCGCGGGCGGGGTCAATCTCCAGCAGGCGCTGGGCCAGCTCCGCTTTGAGGGTGATGACGGTCAGGGAGTGTCCGAGCACGTCGTGCACGTCGCGGGCGATCTCTTCACGTTCCTCGGAGAGCGCCAGGGAGGCACGCGCCACGTCCGCGCGTTCGCCCAGCTCAATCAGGTAGGAGAAGCCCAGCATGCCCACCATCGGCGCACCGATAAAGAGGGCCATACCACCGCGCGCGGTGACATCAAAGCCGATGCTCGCCATAAAAATTAGCCAGCAGGCCAGGGCAATCGTCGCCGCTACACCCAAGCGCAGGCGGTACGGGGCGATTGTGCCAAATCCAGAACGCCACAAAGTACATGCTGAACGACAAGAACACCATATACGCCGATTCCAGCCGCAGCGCCGTCAGGCCAGCCACAGGCAGCGCCATCAGTAGCGTCCAGATGACGCTTCGACGCACCGTGGAGGCGACCGGCACCAGCCACGGCACCGCGTACGCCGAGCAGTTCACCACCGCGAACAGCGCCACCAGCGCCACACCGGCCCAGCGCACCGGCCCCAACTCCGGGGTGGTGAGGAAGCTGTCCAGCGGCATGAGCAGAAACACCAGCCACGGGGCACTAAAGCCCAGCGCCAGCCAGTTCACATTGCCGCGGCGTTCACGGTAGAGGAAGCGGAAGCGGTGCTTGCCCAGGGTGCGCTTCGCGGCGGAGGGTACCGCCTCATTCTCCGTATGGGGGTGTTCGTTCTCGTAGGAATGGGTGTGGGTGTGGGTGTGGGTTTCGGTCATGGTTCTAGCCTAACGTGCGGGTGCCGCGGGTGCAGATACCACCGGCGCGGCGGTGTCAGTAGCGGCAGTGTTAGTAGGAGCAGCGTGAGTGGATACGGCTTCCGCCGCAGCCTCGGAAGCCCCTGATACTACGGAACCCTTGAGACTGCGGCGGGAAGAAGCATTTAGCGGCGGGTTGCGCGGCGCATCAGCAGGGCAGAAACACCCAGGAAGATAGCCGCCCACACAACCAAGCTCACCACTGCGTACCAGAGCGGCTCGGTCACGAACCAGTCCTCACCACCCAGAATAATGGTCTGACCTGCGGCGAAGGGGTAGCGGGCAATCTCGGCGGCACCGTACAGCGGGGTGAAGCGGGCGTACTTCAGCAGGTCGGTGCTCAGCGGGGAGAACACGGTACCGAAGAAGCTCATAATCACCAGCAGACCGTTCGCAATGGACACGGCGTTCTCGTTACGAATCAGCAGACCCATCATGATGCCGTAGAAGGCGAACACCAGACCGCACAGCACCGTCAGCGCGCCGGCTGCAAGCTGCTGGTTCACGGGGATTTCAACACCGGTGAACATGCCCACAATGTTCACCGCAATCACCGGCACCGCAGAAATCACCAGGGCGGTCAGCGCCTTCGCGCCCAGGTACTTGCCGGTGGTCAGCGGGGTCAGCGCCAGCTGGCGGTTCCAGCCGCTGGAGAGCTCGGTGACGGTGCTGCCGCTAATCGCCACGGTGTTCTGCACAGCACCATACAGCGCCATGCCAATCATGACGTAGGCCGCTACGTTGCCGTCGCCCATCTGCTGGGAGGAGTAGTCCTGCATCGCGCCAAAGAGCAGGAAGAAGACGATGGGCAGTGCCACGCCGAAGAAGAAACGGTCGGTCGAGAGGATAGAAGCGCGGATGTCGTAGAGTGCGTAGCGGAGCATGATGTTTTCCTTGAGGTGTGTAACGGCGGCGTAGAGTTTAGATGGTGTGGTGTTTAGGCGGTCTGATGTTTAGGCGTCGGATGCCTTGGAGGCGGCGGCCTGCTCGGTCAGCAGGGTGAAGGACTCGTCCAGGGAGGGCTTGGTGACCTCCAGGTCGCTGATACTGTAGTTGTTCAGCAGAGTGCGCAGTACCTGCTCAATCTCTAGCACGGAGATACGATGGCGGTACCCTCCGGACTCTTCGGTCACCTCGACCGGCACATCCAGGTCGGTGATGGGCGCGGGTGCGAGGAAGGAAAGGTGGCGGTGGCCGGTCAGGGCGCGAATCTCATCGGAGGAGCCATCAGCGATGATGGAGCCGGATTCCATGAGCACGATGCGCTGGGCGAAGTTCTGTGCTTCTTCCAGGTAGTGCGTCGCAAAAAGAATGGTCGTTCCTCGTTCTGCGATGGCTTCCATACGCTCCCAGAAGGTGCGGCGCGCATTCACGTCCATGCCGGCGGTCGGCTCGTCCAGGATCAGCAGTTCAGGCGAGTGCATGGTCGCCAGGGCGTAACGCAGACGCTGCTGCTGACCGCCCGAGCACTTGCCGACCTTACGCTTAGCGATATCGGTCAGGTCGGCGCCGGCGAGTACCTCATCCACGTCAATGGGCTTGGGGTACAGCGCCGCAATCATCTCGACCGTGGCGCGAATCGTCAGGTCCTTGAGCAGGCCACCGGTCTGCTGAACCGCACCGAGTAGACCGGCGCGCGCCGCCTCGGAGGCGTTGAGACCGAAGACGCTCAACTCGCCGCCGCTGGGCTGGGTCAGACCAAGAATCATGTCGATGAGGGTGGTCTTACCTGCGCCGTTGGGGCCGAGCAGGGCGATGATTTCGCCGCGCTTGACGGTCAGGTCAATCGAGTCGACGGCGACCACGGTGCCTGCCGCACGGGTGGAGAAAACCTGGCGGAGGGAGCGGGCAGAAATAACGGTTTCTGCGGTGTTGTTCTTGCTGTTCTGAAGTGCTGCGGTGTTCATGTTTCTATTACACCGCCGGTTTTCGCGCCGCTGCGGTACAGAGTGTCATGACCTGCACATGACAAATGTCATGAGTTGAGGATATGCGAGCGTTGCGGCCGGTTACGCGAAGCGGGGGCTCCGTCCTCAAGGCGCCCCAGCGCCGCAGAGGGGGGCACTCCCCCGCGAGCGGAACCCGGCGCGTACCGCTATCCCAAGCCATGCATCCCGTGCATCCTCGGGCACGAAAGACCCCGCGTAGCGAGACCGCGAAGCTGCGGAGGCAACCGGTTACGCGAAGCTGCGCAAGAACCCCTACCCTTGCATCCCGCACATCAGATACAAATCCCCGTATCCGCCCCACTACGGGGAAGATACGGGGATTATTCGCAGTATTTGGGCTATCTAGCCTTTATCGAGTGGGCTTAGCGCCGCGGCCACCGAGCTGGCGGCCTACGTTCTCGTCGTTCTTCAGAGCGGAACGCAGTTCCTTCGGCAGGGAGAAGAGAATATCTTCCTTCGCGGTCTCGACCTCTTCGATGGTGCTGTAGCCGTACTCGGCGAGCAGAGCCAGCACCTCCTGAACCAGAACCTCGGGCACGGACGCGCCGGAGGTCAGGCCCACGGTTGCCACACCCTCGAACCAGGATTCGTCCACCTGGTGTGCGAAGTCCACACGCTCGGCACGCTTAGCGCCGTATTCGAGTGCCACTTCCTTCAGGCGCACGGAGTTCGAGGAGTTCGCCGAACCCACCACAATCACCAGGTCTGCGCGCGGAGCGATTTCCTTGATAGCGCCCTGGCGGTTGGAGGTTGCGTAGCAGATGTCGTCCGAGGGCGGATCCTGCAGGGACGGGAAACGCTCACGCAGACGCGCCACGGTTTCCAGGGTCTCATCCACGGACAGGGTGGTCTGAGAAATCCACACAACCTTCTCGGGGTCGCGGACCGTTACCTGATCCACTTCCTCGGGCGAGTTCACGATCTGGATGTGCTCGGGCGCCTCACCGGCGGTACCCTCGACCTCTTCGTGGCCGGTGTGACCGATGAGCAGGATGTCGTAGTCCTGCTTGGCGAAGCGCACAGCCTCGCGGTGCACCTTGTTCACCAGCGGGCAGGTCGCGTCAATGGTGTTCAGGGAGCGGTCGCCAGCTGCGGAAACCACCGCCGGGGACACGCCGTGCGCCGAGAACACGGTCACGGAACCTTCGGGGACTTCGTCCACTTCATCAACGAAGATAGCGCCCTGCTTCTCCAGGGTCTCCACCACGTGGCGGTTGTGAACAATCTGCTTGCGCACGTAGACGGGCGCGCCGTAGTGCTCCAGCGCCTTCTCAACAGCAATCACGGCACGGTCAACGCCTGCGCAGTAACCGCGCGGGGTGGCGAGCAGGACTTTCTTCTCACCGGTGACGGGTGCGGCGGCTTCAACGTCGGCGCGGCTGCGGCGCTCGCGGGGTACGGGCGGCAGGCCAAGGGCAATAGTTTCAGTGGACATGGTTACTATCCTACGTTGTTCGGACTTTTAGTGTGTGATGACTGTGGCACCGCTCGCAGGGCTACGTCCCAGGGCGATGAGGCGAATCAGAATACCGAGCAGCAGGGCGAGGATTGCCATGACCAGCCCGTAGCTTGCCGCCGCCTGCAAGTGCCCGGTCAGTGACGGTGCAAGCTGGTTCCATGCCCCGGTAATCAGTGCCGTTCCGGCGGTGCTGTGGCTGGTAATTCCCAAGGTTTCAGGGCTTTGGGCGCCAAACCAGGCTGCGGCGCCCCAGCCCAGTAGTGCGTAGAGCAGAGCCGTGACCACCGGTACCAGGATGCGGTGCCTGGGTGCCAGCAACGTAGCCAGCAGCAGGCTCAGCACCGAGATGATGGTCAGCGGCACGGTGGATTTGCCCAGCGCGGCGGCACGGTTAATGCCGGCGTGCAGGTACCATTCCTGTTGCTCCTGCTGGTTGTTGCCGTCCTTCAACCGGTCAATGTTGAGGGTTTCAGGGCCGAGCTTCGTCAGGTCCGGGTCGAAGGAGCCGATAGAGCCGACCTTCGCATCCAGCGCACGGTAGAAGGGGGGTGAGCACAATGACGGCGGGACCGTCCTGGTGTTCGAGGTTGTAGCGGCGAGTTTCCTCGGCTATTTCCTTCCAGAGGCTTCGATATTCTTCAGTTTTTGACAGCTCAGCCGCGGAACGGTTGAGCAGGGAACGTATGCCGTCTTGTGTCGGCTTTACAAGAATGGAGTATAAGCCGCTTTGTTTGGTGCCGTCGAGGAAGGTTGTCATAGCTTCGGAGTTCATGAGTCTTCGACTGCACCGTCCGCGATGCGTGAGGCGAGCTGCGAATCTTCCGCCAGGTTGGAGGAAATCTGCGAGAAACCGCGCTCTGACATGAGCTTGGAGTTCACCCAGGCACCCGTGGTTGCACCCAGACCGGTCACCAGGGCGAGGGCGCACAGCACAACGGTCAGGAACCTCCGCAAACCTGCCGCGAAGGGAGGCTCCGGGGCGGCCTGCAGTTCAGCTTTGGTGGGGGCTGCGGCGTGGCCGAGCGTGCGCGTGGGCTGTAGCAGGGTGGTGTCTTCATCCGCCGTATAGTAGCCGTCCGTGCGGGTAATCCGAGTATCGACGACTCGGGTCGCGTCCGCCGGGTAGTTTTGCGCGCCAGTACCCGCCGCTGACGAAGCCGCGGCGGTGTTGAGGGCGTTGTTCTGATGTGCTGACTGATCGGGTGAGCGCATGAGCCTAGGGTACCCGCTCACAGTGTTCAAAGCCGATTCGGACCCGCAGAATGCGCCAGAAGCTAAGTTCTGCCTGCACTGCGTGCAAGCTACCCGAGTCGCCAGGCTGACCTGTGCGCAGGCGCATAACCGACCAATCAGGGACAATAGAAGGTATGAACTTCTACAACCCCTCCGCAGCGCAGCCGGCACCCGCACTGGTGGTGCCGCCCGTGCACGAGCGGCAGCTTCCCGGGAAGTCTCAGGAAACCACCGCCACCAACCCCTGGCCCCTCGCCCTGCTCGCGCAGAACCTCAAACTATGTAGACAAGGTTCCCGAGCTCTGGGTGGAGGCGCAGGTCGCCTCCCTCAACGGCCGCGGTGGCAACGTCTTCATGGAGCTCAAAGACCTCAACGAAGACTTCTCCTTCACCCTCGCGCTCTTCGGGCGTGCCGGTAGCGGCCTGGCGGCTGATGTGACCGTAGGCGCTCGCATCGTCACCCGCGCCAAACCGAGCCTGTGGAAGAACGGCAAGCTCTCCCTCATCGGCAAGGAAGTGTACGCGGTCGGCACCGGCAACCTGCACGAGCAGCTGCAGCGTCTACGTGAAGCTCTCGCCGCTGAGGGGCTGTTCTCTGACGCGCGGAAGAAGCCGCTGCCCATGCTGCCGAATCGTGTGGGTCTGATTACCGGTCGCGATTCTGACGCGGAGAAGGACGTTATCCGCAACGCCTCCCTGCGCTGGCCCGGCGTGGTCTTCGAGGTGCGCAATACCCGCGTTCAGGGTGAGGGCGCGGCGGCTGAGGTCATTGCGGCTCTCGCCGAGCTGGACGCCCACCCGGAGGTGGACGTCATCGTCATCGCCCGAGGCGGCGGCTCCTTCGAAGACCTGCTGCCTTTCTCTGAGGAAGCGCTCATCCGCGCCGTCGCGGCAGCCACCACCCCGGTGGTCTCGGCAATCGGTCACGAGGCGGACTCCCCCATCCTCGATGCGGTCGCCGATCTGCGCGCCTCCACCCCCACCGATGCTGGTAAGCGCATTGTGCCCGATATTTCGGAGGAAACCGCCCGCATCACCGAGGCGCGCGCCCGCCTGGACCGTGCGGTGCTCGGTTACGTGGGCATGCAGATGAACTACATTGCTCAGTTGCGCAGCCGCCCGGTGCTCACTCACCCGGAGTCCTCCCTGCTCATGCGTGTGGAGGAGCTGAGCCAGTTGCGCGAGCGCGCTCACCGTTCGGTACAGCACCGTCTGGAGCGCGAGTCGGCGACTCTGTCGCATACATTGGCGCGGGTGCGGTCGCTCTCGCCTGCGCAGACGCTCAACCGCGGCTACTCCATCGTTCAGGATGCGGCGGGCGCTATTGTGCGTGACGCTTCGGCGCTGAGTGCGGGCGAGCAGATTACGGTGCGCGCGGCGACCGGTTCGGCGCAGGCGACCGTGACTTCTACGGATCCCTCAAATATCTCCTAAACCTCGATATCCCTAAGTTTTACCCCCTAGTTTTATCCCTGAAAGGTTCCTCAATGAGCGAGAACATTAGCTTCAACAGCGCCGAACTGGGCGCCCCCGTCGAAACCCTCGGCTACGAGCAGGCGCGTGCCGAGCTGGAGCAGGTCGTGCGCCAGCTGGAGTCCGGCGCCAGCGACCTGGAAACCTCCATCGCTCTGTGGGAGCGTGGCGAGGCGCTTGCCGCCCGCTGCGAGGCGTGGTTGCAGGGCGCGCAGGAGCGCCTGAACGCGGCACGCGGTGCACAGGCAGGTGCGCAGGGCGGGGAGCCTGCGGCAAACTAGCATGCCCCTCCCGGCGTGTTGCTGCGCCTCCCGGCGCGTTGCTTCGTCCTCTGGCGCATCGTGCATCCGCGAAGCCGCTAAAAATAGCCTGCCCCGCAGCTCATCAGAACTGCGGGGCAGGCTATTTTCCGTCTATATGTAGCAGAGGCGGGAAGGCTAGTGCTTCTGCTTGTAGTCAGCCATGAAGTTACCCAGGCGCTCCAGGGCGCTGGTGAGGGTCTGCGTATCGGGCAGGAACACCAGGCGGAAGTGGTCCGGGTCCTTCCAGTTGAACGCGCGGCCGTGGCTGAAGAGGATCTTCTGGCTCTTGAGCAGATCCAGGGCGAACTGCTCATCGTCGGTAATGTCGAAACGCTCAACATCAATCTTCGGGAACAGGTACAGCGCGCCTTCCGCGTTGGTGCAGCTGATGCCGTCAATCTCGTTGAGCATCTTGTGCGCCAGGGTGCGCTGCTCGTACAGGCGGCCGCCGGGAACGATGAGCTCGTTAATGGACTGGTAGCCGCCGAGCGCGGTCTGGATTGCGTGCTGTGCCGGGACGTTGGAGCACAGGCGCATGGAGGCAAGCAGGTGAATACCCTCAAGGTAGCTTGCGGCGTCCTTCTTCGGGCCGGTGATTGCGACCCAGCCTGCACGGTAACCGCAGACGCGATACGCCTTGGATAGGCCGGAGAAGGTCAGGCAGAGCACGTCGTCGCCGGTGAGGGTTGCCATGTTGATGGCCTCTGCGCCATCGTAGGTAATCTTTTCGTAAATCTCATCGGAGAACACGACCAGGCCGTGCTCGCGTGCCACGTCGACAATCTGCTTGAGCACGGAGCGCGGGTACACGGCGCCGGTGGGGTTGTTCGGGTTAATAACCACGATGCCCTTGGTGCGCTCGGTAATCTTCGACTTAATGTCTTCAATATCCGGGTACCAGTTGTTTTCCTCATCGCAGAGGTAGTGCACGGGCTTACCGCCCACCAGCGCGGTGGATGCGGTCCACAGCGGGTAGTCGGGCATGGGGACCAGGATTTCGTCGCCGGTCTCGCACAGTGCCTGCAGGGTCATCGGGATCAGCTCGGACACACCGTTGCCGAGGTAGACGGCGTCGGTGTCCAGGTTCATGATGCCGCGGTTCTGGTAGTGCTGCACAATGGCGGTACGTGCCGAGTAGAGACCGCGGGAGTCAGAGTAGCCCTGAGTTTCGGGCAGGTGACGAATGATGTCCATCATGATGGCATCCGGCGCCTCAAAGCCGAAGGGTGCGGGGTTACCAATGTTCAGTTTGAGGATGCGGTGGCCCATCGCTTCCATGCGATTGGCCTCATCCAGAATGGGGCCGCGGATGTCGTACAGGACGTTGCTCAACTTTGAGGACTGACGGTACTTCGTCATGATGATTTACTTTCTAGGGTGATCCAAAATGAATTGTGCTGCGTCGTCATCTGCGATGGGGTTGGATCCGCTAGTCAGACGCAACAGGAACGAGAGGTTACCCGTGTCTAATGTAGATGATACGCGGTTAATTGCCGTACGGGCGCTATCTGGCAGGGTACGACGAATAATGGGCACCAGCTGCTGCTGCAGAAGCGCCGTTGACGGGTCTTCCAGGGTGACTAGGCGGTTCTCTTCAATCGCAGAGTCGCAACTGTGCAGCAGGGTCACCTGCACGGTATCGGAGGTCAGGGCTTTAACGCGTTCGGCGGGGTTGTCCTGAATCTTCGGGTCGTGCACACGGTAGCGGTAGAGGCTACGCAAAGAATCCACGCCGTAGGTGCCGCTGGAGTACCCGGTCGGAATGGAGAACACCAGACTCGACTGCACATCGCGCAGGTTCGCGAGGGAGTTGAGCTTGTAGCGGGCGCTCACGGCGCGGGTGGTGACCAGTACATCCTTGTTGGTGGCGTTTGCACCGTTGAGGAGCATGAGCTCTTCGGGCAGGATGCGCGAGATGGCGTTGGTCATGTCGGTGGTGCTCATGGCACGCAGGTTGATGGGGTCTGCGGAGCGGGTGGAGCTTGCGGTGGGGCTCGCGGTTGCGTCCGTAGCATGCGCGGAGGCGGTGCTCTCCTCCGCGGTGGGGGTAGCCGCAGGGGGCAGGGTCACTCCGGCTGCTTGAGCGGAGGCGCTCACGGAGGCGGCGATGCGTTCGTTCTGCGCGGCGGCGGGGCTGATTTTGCCGTCGTCGGTCAGGTAGAGCAGCAGGTCGCCGCTGTAGTCGATGACCAGGTCCAGCGCCTCGACGGTGTTGGCGACGCCGCTTTCTTCGTCGTCGGGCAGGGTGGCGCTGGGGGTGGTGGAGTTCGCCGAAGGGACCATGAGCCCGCGCAGGGCGGTAGCGCGGCTGTTGTCAGTGTCCACCAGTTCTACGGAGTAACCAACCTGTCGCAGGGCACGCGCGTACACATGCGCGACGGCGCGCATCTCACGCAGGGCACCGTAGCCGATGCGCAGGGTTCCGTAGCTGGACGCGGAGGGGTCCACGTGCGGGGTCGTGTCGTTGCTACCGCAGGCGGCGAGCAGCGGCATGAGCGCCAGGGAGGTGAGCGCCGCACGGCGGGTGAGGGTTAGTCGGTTCATTAGGGAAGCTTCCGTGCGTTTTCGTCGGCAAGAAATTCGCGGTATTCGCGTGCCCAGCTGGCGGCGTTGGAGTAGCCCATCATGGAGGCGACCTCGTCGATGAGGGTGCCGTAGCGGATGGTGTCTAGCTCAGCGATGGGTACCCAGCGTGCGGTGTCGGAGGAGCCGTTAATTTCGTGGCGCAGTTCGCCGGTGACAATGTGGGCACGGAAAACCACCCGCAGGGCGCAGAAGGGTAGCGCCTGCGGGTCTTTCTGGGTGGAGCGCACGGGGAAGTGTCCGGCGTGCACGCCCAGAATGTCTTCAATGGCGACGCTGTAGCCGGTCTCTTCGAGGGTTTCCCTCAGCGCGGTCTCGTCCGCCTGTTCGCCGGGTTCCATGCCGCCTCCGGGTAGGGACCAGAGGGGGCTGAGTGCGCGGTCTTCGGGCACCCAGCGGGTCATGAGCAGCTTGCCCTGCTCGATGATGACTGCGTAGGCTGCGGGTCGGGTTTCCATTGCTAATGCCATGGTTTGATTTTACCGTCTATCGTTCTTTATCGTTTCTTGCCGCGGCGTGCGCTGGCGGCTTTAGCGGACTGTCGAGCGTGCTGGCGTGCGTTGCCGTTTTTCTTGGCGTTGGCGCGCTTTTTATCGCGGGCTTCACGGCGGGCGTTGGCGGCTCGTGCCTTCGCTTTTTCCTTGGCTTTTTCGGCGGCGATGCGTTCGGCGCGTGCCTGTCGGGTTTCGCTACCGCGGTCGCTGGTTGCGGTGCGGCCGCGCACAATGCCGATGAAGTCCTGCAGGAGGGCTTCGAGCTCTTCGCTGCGCGGCTCGCCCTTGGGGGCACGCGGCCAGACCAGGTGCACCGGGTAGGTGTCCAGGCCCGCAACGGGGCGGTAGGTGAGGTCCTTGCGGTGGTAGAAACGCGCGATGGACATGGGCACAATGTACAGGCCCACACCGGCGGCAACCAGCTCGATGGTTTCCTATCGGTCAGGCCTTCGGGCACGATACGGCCGGCGCTCTCACGCCAGGGGCGGGATACTTCCTCGTAGGCGGGAATATCGGAGGCGGGCTGTAGCAGGAACTCTTCGGCGAGCTCCTCCACGGGCACCTCATCAAGCACGGTGAGCACGTGGTCCACCGGCAGAATGACCACGGGCAGCTCCTCGTAGAGGCGGATGCTGTGGTACTTCTCGCCGTCAGTGCTTGCCGGTTCGCGGTCGGGGCGCACAATGCTCATGTGCGCGAAGGGGTTCTCGGGTACGTCCTTGTGCTCAATGGTGGTGCGCTCAATGGGGGCGTGCTCGGTAGCTTCGGCGGGCGCCTCAGAGAGGGCGGATGCTTCGGAGGCGGCGGTTCCCTCTTCTGTCGATTCAGTAGCAAATCCAGCGGCGGGGTTACCGGCGGGATCAATCAGGCACAGGTCCTGATGCAGGGAGTCCAGGCCGCGCGCCTCACGCACGGGCACCTCCGCCAGCTGCACGCGGTCGCCGTAACGCTCATGCCAGCGGTTGAACCACTTGCCGGGCATAATCGCCGGCACGTAGCTAACACGCAGCACGGAGCGCTGCAGCACGGGGATGGGCAGAGCCTCCGGAGTCTGGATCATTGCCAGCTGCTCGGGGTGCAGGTACACGCGGGTGGGAGCCTCGATGGGCGCTTCGGTTTCTACCTCGTCGGTAGCGTTTTCGGGCGCGCTCAACTCGGGGTCGATTGCGGTGAGAACAGGGTCGTTGACGGGCTGCTCTTCGGGGGTACCTGCGGTGGAGGATGCGGATGAACTCATCCCTCCACGCTAGCACATCTTGGGCGGCGGCATTGGGGGCAGGTAAGCGGTCTCAACCCGGCAAGATAGTGCACCTATCCCCTACTGGAGACAGGACTAGTTCCCGGTGATGTTCTCCGCAGTATTCTCCGTAGCGTTCTCAACGGTTTCGCGGTTAATACGGCGTTCGCGCAGCTGAGCCACAATGACCATCACCGTAATGACAATGGCGAGGGCGAGCGGGAACATCCACGGTTCCAGCCCGAGCGCGGCAAGAATTGCGAAGCCGATGGTGGTGTAGATGCACGCCCATATGAAGGTTCCGAGCAGCATCGCCGGAACCCAGCGGCGCAGCGGCATTTTCGTGAATCCGGTCGTGATGATGACCGCGGTTTGCAGACCCACGGTGAGAAAGCAGAGGGGCACGGCAATAACGCCCCACCGGTTAATCAAGCGGCGCGCTTTACGGTAGAGCGGGCTGTCCATGGCTTTGCGGATGCGGTCGAGGCGCGCGCCACCTTCAGCAGCGAGTGCACCAAGAGCGTACACGATGCTGGTGCGGACGATACCGACCACCCACATGAAAGCTAGGGCAACCTCAATCGGGAGTGCGTCAAACCATTCTTTCACCCGGCTATTCTCTCACGAGTGGGCAATATTGGCCTGGTTGAAGGTTCTTTGAGGCTTCTTACTTCGACATATGGAGGGGCTAAAAAGTTTTTTAAATTTTTTTTCAGCCGAGGGTTATTACCCCTTGTCGCCTGCAATGGCGCGGATTTTACTTAGGCAAACCTTAGTTTATTGACAGGGTGTCGCTATTTTCGGCTTGTATCAGGTGCAGGAATTAGGATATATTTTTATTACCGAATAGGGCAGGCCTTGTGGGAAGGTCTTCCTAGTCGGTCTAGAAGACTTTCTTCCTGTGTGTGATGCTGGAAAAGGAACCCCATGGACGGGGTTCCTTTTCTTTTTAACTACCCGCTTTACCCGTGCTTCCCATTCCCGCGCCGTACACTCCCACCCGCCCTTACCCGCCAACGCATTTCCCATAGACACAAATCCCTGACAGCGCGAAAAACCCCTGACAGCACAAAACCCCGACAGCACAAGCTATCGGGGTTTTACGCGTTTTAGAGCGAAGTCTACTTCTTACCCTGATTCTTGCCCTGATCCTGGCGGTGCAGGGCGCTCAGCGGCTTGGGCAGCTGAACCGGGTTCCAGGTGTTGCTCACAGCCTCAAAGGAGGAGCCAGCACCGGGGTGACGATTCGTCGCACGAACACCACCGGTTGCAGTAGCGCCGGTCGAGTGAGCCGGGTCGTTCAGCGAGGCGATGTCCAGCGCATCGAACTCGGAATCATCCAGGACATCCGGCAGAGGAATCTCTTCGGGAATCGGCTGAGCGGCAGGAGCCGCAGGTGCCGGGCGAACGGGCGAACCGTCGCGCAGAGCCTGACGAGCCACCGGCTGATCCGGCTGAATTACCGGCTGCTGTGCGGCAGCTGCCACCGGCTGCGCGGGTGCCTGCTGAACGGGCTGAACAGCCTGAGCGGGCTGGGGCACTACCTGCTGGGTAGCAGGTGCCGGAGCCTTCTGAACGGGCTGAACAGGCTGAGGCTGTGCAACCTGCGCCTGCGCTACCCGAGGCTGCCCCGCGGTACGAGGCGCAGTAGCGGAGGAAGCACGAGTGGCGGAACCGCTCTCCTGGTCGAAGAGCACGCTACCGCGGCGAATCGGCTGGAAGCGGCTCGGACGCTGCTGGCGACGCTCCTGGCGGTGAGCCGCAGGCGGCTCGGTAGAACCAGTAGCGGCAGAACGAGCGGGTGCCGGGCGAACGGGACGAGCAGCCTGAGAAGGCGCGGGCGCCTCCTCGCGAGCAGTAGCCTCGGGTGCATCCTCAGATGCCTCCACCGCGATGTGCGCGCGGCTCGGGCGTGCCGCCTCACGGTTCAGGTTGCCGGCAGACTTGCGGGCGGCGGGGCGAGCGGGGGCTTCCTCTTCTTCGATCGGGTCCTGAACCGGCGCCTCCACAGACTCGTCGGCGCTATCGGCAGGCTCTTCATCCCCATCAGATTCTTCGGATTCCTCTTCACCGGACTCTTCCTCAGAGGCCGCCGCAAGACGAGCAGCACGACGAGCCTTGATCTGAGCACTTGCAGACTCCAGCAGACCGGAGCGGCTCACAGCCCACGCGCCACCGGCAAGAATCAGGAAGAGAACAGCCCAACCCCACGCCGCACCACCAAAGAGAGCGAGAACGCCACTCAGAAGGCCCAAACCAGCCAGTGCAACAGCAACCAGCAGGGCAATACCGCTCGGGCTTGAGGTATCAAAGTACGACAGGACGGAAGGCTTTGAATCCTCCACTACAGGGATTGCATCGGTATAGGGCGCAGTGGGGGAAGATTCGCGAATCTGCGAGATAGATGCGGTGTCCGGGGCAGGCTGAGCGGAGTCATCGACAGCGTGAGAGGAAGAAGCCTGCGGAAGAGCAGAAGAGGGCAGGGAGGTACCCGGCGCCACCGCATGATCGGAGGACTGGTACGCCTCCGACTCATTCAGTAACACACCGGCGGAGGCGAGAATGTCCTCAGCGGTACGCTCGGCACTAATCAGGGGACGCTCAGGCTCCATGACGTGACCTGCGGGCGCGCGACGGAGGCTCCTGGGCACAAACCACAGCAGCAAAATCACGGTCAGAATTACCAACACACCGGAGGTGTTCAACAGCGTCATATCAGGTCGCCCTCTATCGTCCCTTTATCCCTAGACTTTAATCATACCCTTATATTCCCGATGCTTTCCATAAGAGGAAAGAATCGGGCTGGATATGCGCATATACCCCGGAAGGAATATGCATCCGAAGATGCTTGCGCACGTTCAACGCAAGACCATTGCCAAGCCCTCACTCAGCAATATCCCACGTACGACGCAAAGGAAGGCGCCCTCCCTCGGAGCTAACGCCCCACCGGAAAGAACGCCTTCCTCAGCGTGGTTGGTATTTATCGGTTGCCCTCGTTAGAGGGCGGATGCAGAGTGCTTAGCAGTTCTCTGCGACAAAGTCCTTCAGCCATGCGCGCAGGTCGTCACCGAACTCGGGGCGCTCAGCAGCAAGAATAACGTTTGCCTTCAGGTAGGACAGCTTGTCACCGGTGTCGAAACGGCGGCCGGAGAAGACCACGCCGTAGACGCCTTCGCCTTCGCCCTCCCCCTGAGCCAGGGTCTGCAGAGCGTCGGTCAGCTGAATCTCGCCGCCGCGGCCCGGAGCGGTGTTCTCCAGAACCTCGAAGACCTTCGGGCTCAGAACGTAACGACCAATCACAGCGTAGTTCGAGGGAGCCTCATCAGCTGCAGGCTTCTCAACCAGACCGGTAATCTTAACGAAACCGTCCTCGCCCTCAACAGCCTCAATAGCAGCTGCACCGTAAGCGGAAATAGCCTCGCGGGGAACCTCCATCAGAGCAACGACGGAACCGCCGGTACGCTCCTGGACCTCCACCATGCGAGTGAGCAGGTCTTCCTTCTCGTCAATCAGGTCATCGCCGAGCAGAACAGCGAATGCTTCATTGCCGACGTGGCGCTTTGCGCGCAGAACAGCGTGGCCCAGACCCTTGGGGTCGCCCTGACGCACGTAGTGCAGGTCGCCACCGAGCTCATTAGTCTCAACGACAGATGCCAGCAGGGCATCCTTACCCTGCTCAGCGAGCTGCTGCTCCAGAACGGGAACACGGTCAAAGTGATCCTCGAGAGCGCGCTTGTTACGGCCGGTAATCATCAGAACGTCGTTCAGGCCGGCACGGATTGCTTCCTCCACCACGTACTGAATCGCGGGGCGATCGACGACGGGGAGCATTTCCTTGGGGGTTGCCTTCGTGGCGGGCAGGAATCGGGTGCCCAGACCAGCAGCAGGAATAACTGCCTTAGTAACAGACTTAATTTCAGTAGCCATGCCACAAGAATACCCTAAGTTGTAAAGTACTTAAGGCGATTTATCGAGACTATGACATGAAAAAATCTTCAACGTGACTAACTGCATATCGGTGAAGGTACATTTTTCGGGGTGTTGAGAAAATATGTTCTTCAGAACCCAATGCTATTTTCTGCAAACCCTATACTAAAAAGTGGAATCTACACCCCGGCAGAATAGGTCGCTTTTCTCCGCCCACAAGGATGTTTTCGCACCGCCTCAAACACCCTCAGCGCGGAGGCGCCATGACCCAAACCAGCCCCCTAGCCCATAGAGTCCCCCTCCCCCACCCCCTATAAGACCTCACCCGCAATGACGATGGGACACACCATGCCTCTCAACACCACAGCCGCCACCAGCAACTCCGACGCAGGAGCCAGCGCAGACGACATCTCCCTGGATAAAGACATTCTCCGCTCCCAAATCCGCCCACGCCGCCTCACCGCACGTAGCCACCGCGGCGAACACGGCCAGCAGCAAATGGCTGACCTTTTCACCCACCACATTCTCGAGGCCATCGCGCAGCGCCTCCACTCCCCCGGCACCATTGCGGCGTACCTGCCCACCAAATCCGAGCCGCCCATCATTGAAGCACTAACCCGCCTGCACAAGGACGGACACCGCATCCTCGTACCCGTCGTACGCCCCGGCCGCAAACTCGCCTGGGTGCACTGGGACCCCGCCGTTGAGCACCCGCTCAGCCCCATGGGAATCCCCGAACCAGAGGGCGAAGAACAGGACGAGCAAGCCTTCGTAAACGCCGATGTGCGCCTCATCCCCGCTCTCGCCTTTGATGCTGGCGGGCACCGCCTCGGCCAGGGAGGCGGCTACTACGACCGCATTATCCCCCTGCTCAGCGCACAGCAGCTACAGGAGCAGAGTATCGGCGTGGTCTTTACCGATGAAATGTACGAAACTATCCCCTACGACCGGTGGGACGCTATTCTGCCAGTCATCCTCACCGAGGAAGGTATTTTCCGCACCTCTCAGCAGTCATCGATGTAGCCGATTGACCAGCACCGCCCATCTCCTGATTGACACAACACTTCTGTGCGTAAAAGCCCAGAAAATATGTGCGGACTTTCAAGAATAGCCCCGGTAGAAAAGGCAAAAAGAAACCAGAAATAGCTTTTTGAGAAGAAAACGCAAATAGCCCAGAGCGTTTCAAAAGCGGTACACTCAAACCACTGTTATTAAACCCGCTCAGCGAAAAAATCGACACAGAAGGACAATATGCCGGTCTACGTTTACCAGTGCAAGAATTGCAATCATGTCTTTGAACAGCGCCAGTCCTTTAGCGACGATGCGCTGCGCATCTGCCCGCAGTGCGGCGAAGAAACCCTGCGCAAGCGCTACAACACCGTCGGCGTGACCTTCAAGGGTTCCGGTTTCTACAGCACCGACAAGGGCAACTCCTAAGCGGAAGTTCCAAACCGGCCAAAAAGAGGGGCGGGGCAACACAGGTTGCCCCGCCCCTCGGCGTTTAAGAAGCGCTCCCGGCTCGGGTGCGCTACACGATATTGTTACCCCAGTGCGGAGGACGCTGCTGACGCATCCATTCCAGACGCTCACGCTCCTCCGGGGTCAGCGGCTGCGCAGATGTAGCCGCTTTCTGAGAACCCGCCTTCTGAGAACTCGCCTTCTGGGGGTTCTGCTTCTGGGCATCAGCTTTCTTCGGGGAAGCCCCCGCGGCAGAGGAAGTACCCGAAGCCACAACCGGAGGCGTCGTGACACCCACCAGCAGAGGCTCAGCCCCGCTCACCGAGCCGCCGCCGCTCACGCGACGGTGACCGCGGCGAGGCTTCGGCATCGACGAATAACTAGCCACGAACCTCAGCGCCCTCATCCATATCCAGGTAGTGCAGCACGCGCGCCACCACAGCGTCCGGATCAGCGAACACCTCCAGGGTGCCCAGCGTAATGTAGTTCCAGCCCGTGCGGCTCAGACGCTCCGGCAGCAGGCGGGTACGCTCACGCACCGAAGCACGCGCGTAATTCTGCTCGCCGTCAGAACACGCCACCAGCGGCATAGCCGCCGGGACGCTCGGGCTCGACGAGACCACGGGAGCCACGCCCAGCGCCGGCACCGGCTCAGCCGCCACCTTCTCCGGGGCGTGCGCAATCAACGCGATATCGCCCTCGCCGCGAGTCACACGCACACCGCAAGCCTGCAGGCGCACCACCAAATCGTTCAGCAGCCAGTCGCCCAAATCCGGGGCGTCCGCATCGTCAGCCGCCAAGAATGCGTTACGCGGCAGGGTCTCCGGCACGCGCTGTGCCTTCGCCTCCGCCTCTTCACGCACCTGGCGTTCCGCGTGCTCACGCAGCAGGTGGTAGAAGTCCACCGCGCCATGATGCAGCTTCTGCGGGTCCAGTTCCGACGGGTCAATGCACGAAACGATGCGCAGGGCGCGGCGGGCACGAGTCAACGCAACCACAAAGCCCTGACGACCGTGCTCGGCAGACAGCTGACCCAAATCATACGACGCCTGACCCAGGCGGGCACGGCCCACACCCAGGGAGAAAATCACGGTATCGCGCTCGAGGCTCTCGGCGCGGGTCAGATCGACCACGCGGAAAGACTCCTCACCGGCAGCGAAGAACGGCGCCAGCTGCGGGTACAGGCTCAGGGCGTGACGCACAGACTCAGCCACACGCTGAGCGTGCTTCGGGCTAGCCGTCACAACCGCCAGCGAACGGTCCGGGGTGCGGTACGCGTGCTCGAGCACCAGGTTCGTGACGCGCTCCACCTCAACACCGGGCGAATCCAGGTTCGCGTTATCGCTGACCTTACCGCGAGTATCAATGTACTCAACGGTCAGCGAACCGGCAGGCTGAGCGGAGGCGCGGCTCACCGGTGCCGCATGTAGCTGCGAGCCGTAGAACTCACGGTTCAGGTAGTCGAGAATCACCGGGTCCATGCTGCGGTGCAGCATCGCCAGGGTGCGGTTGGGCAGTATGGTGGCGAGCACGTCGAAGGTGCTGTCCAGCTGCTCGTCGGTCGGCTCGGGTGCACCGAAAGTCGGCGCAGACACGATGAACGGCGAGGGGTAACCCGAATGCGGGTCGCCCAGGGCAATCACCTGGTCGGCGCGGGTAATCGCCGGCAGGTTTGCCGCCAGCGGGGTCGACTCGGAGTCCAGCAGCAGCACCGTATCAAAACGCATGGAGGCGGGGACCTTACGCGCCAGGGCGAAGGGGCTCGCAGTCCACAGCGGAAGCAGGGTACGCGCCATGACCGGGGCGTGAGTCAGCAGCTCGTCGAGCACAAACTCGTAGCCGCGCAGCTGACTCTTCAGGTACGCCGCCTGGTCGTGCTCAGACTCAATACGTTCAGTCCACACGCGGGCCATCTTCGCCAGCAGACGCGCCGGGGCGCTGGTCATGTGGGCGTAGTCGGCACGGCGGAAACGGGACTCCGTATCGCGCAGGCGGTCACCGTCCAGCAGCTTACCCTCGTGATGCTGCAACAAGAACTCCAGGGCAGACTGCCACCAGGCAAGCTCCAGCTCAGCGGCAACAACCTCGGTTGGAACCTGACGTGCGTACAGGTCATCGAGTAGCTCCGACAGGCCGCGCTCACGCAGCTTCTGGGTCAGGGCGTCACGCTCCGGCAGGGTCATCAGCAGTACGCGGTCCGCCATGAGGGCGTCCAGGCGGGCATCCAGCACGTCCAGGTCGGTGCGCACAAAATCAATGCCTTCGACAGTGTCCGCCAGGACAATGCCCAGGCCCGCCAGCTCAGAAACCAGGGAGTTCAGGGCGGCAGCCAGCTGATCCAGGTTCTCCGGAATCTGCGGGGTGCGGGGCGCCTCAATGTGGCGAATCCACTCGGCGCGCTCCGCCTGGACCACCTTCAGCTGCTCGTGCAGGTCACCAATATTCACGCCGGGCAGGATGTACTCCTTCGCCGCGCGGCGCAGACGGGAACGCTGCATACTGCTCATCTCGATGCCGTTCTCACGGCGCCACGCACCCGAGGCGGTCGCCGCAATCAGGTCGGTCACCGGGCGGTCGTAGACATCAGCGCGGAAACGCTTGAGCGTCTCGCGGATGCGCATCAGAATCGCCAGCTGCGACTCCCACTCAGCGATGGTTCGGCCGCGACGCAGACCCAGCATGGCGCTGGCCTGGTTCATCGCCTCACGCAGGTTGAGCAGGGAGGATTTGAGGGTAATGACCAGGGCGTACGCCTCAGCGGCCTCCTCGTCATTGACCAGGCGGGCACGGTACCACGGGGAGGTACGCGAAGCCGCCGCAAAACCATCAATCTCGCCCAGGCGCACCAGCTCTGCACGCACCTGCTCACGCTCCATGAGCGAATCGAGCATGGGGCGGTCAAAACGCACGCGGGTTGCCGGGCCGTCCTCGGAGGCGGTCAGCTCAGCCAGACGCTGCAGTGCAGAGTAGACAGAAATCTGCCAGTTCGAGTCCTTGTTCAGCAGGGCACGAGTGTGGTCGAGCAGCGCGGCACGGGTCGCCACGAGCTCTTCGTTCAGGTCCTCAGAGTTCGGCTCTTCGGCGCTCTCATTACGCACGATCGCGCGAATGAACTCGGCGCGCTGAGCCTCAGCATCATGCTCGGCAAGCAGGTCGTAGCGCAGGCTCTCAATGCCGGTGCGCTTGAGTAGCGCCGAGAATTCAGCGAGGGTGGAGCGCTTCTCGCCCACCACGAGCACGGACTTACCGCGACCCATCAGGGCGGAAGCAATGTTCACGGCGGTACGCAGCGGCTCGGTGCCGGGCGCCGCAGTGATGGTGAAGGAGAATCCGCTAACCGCGGTGTCGATAATCTCCTGGGCGTTCGCGTCCGCATCCAGCAGGAGCATTTCCTCTGCCGGGTCGCGCTGGTCCAGGGGCGGCTGCAGGTTGTGGGCGTTGAGCTCACGTGGCTTCACGCCGGGCACCTTCAGCGCCGCCAGGTCACGAACCAGCGGGGTGATGGCGGTGTGCGGTAGCTCGCCCAGGCTTTCCTTCAGGTCAGCAAAGGTTGAGATGAAGTACTTCGATTCAATGGTCATGCCCGGAATACGACCCGCGGAGGCGCGCATACGTTCGATGACCGGTTCGGGGTCCAGGCGGGACATGGAGTTCGCCAGCTGCGCCACATCCATGGTGCCCAGGTCGATGCCGTACTCCTGCTTAATCTGTCGGACCATCGCCGGGTTCAGGCGTGCGGAACCGGCAAGGCGCAGCTCGAAGTCGTCGTCCTTAGGGTGCGGGGTGATGCTCAGCGGCGCCATGAGAATCGGCGCGATAAAGCGCTTCTCGTAGGCGGCGGCATCCTCACGCGTGTCGTGCGAAAGCCAGGAGGCGGTACCCGCCACGAAGTAGCCGGAGTCCAGGCCGTGGTCGGTGGCGAGCTCGTAGATCTTGGTGCGCAGGGTGCGTGCGGCGCGCATGCCTGCCTCCAGCTGCGACTTGTCGCGCAGGATCGTGGAGAGGCGGGTTTTGCGTCCGGCGAGTAGCTGGGCCAGGCCGGAGGGGTTCGCCTCGGACAGGTCGATGTGCACGTAGTCGACCTGGTTGAAGTCGAGCATCGCGTCGGGGCCGGTGTAGACGTCCATCTGTTCCGCCCAGCGCTCAAGCCCCGCCGAGGGATCGAAGTCCTCGTGGGCGGGGTTCAGGTGTGCGGGCAGCTCGGCGATGTTGATTTCGTCGGCTACTTCGTGGGTTTCCTCTGCTGAGGTCGCGGCGGCTGCGGCAGGCTGAGTAGTATCAGCCCGGGCGCCGGGTGCGTGCTGCGCGTCGGTAGGCTCGGGAATCTGGTTCACGTCGTGAGTGTCCTTGTGGGTCAGTGCGGTGTACGTTTGCACGTACACACCGAAGATGGTGGTTCTTCCGGGGTCCTCTACCCGGGTGTGCCTCAATCGGGGCGGGTGTCAGCGTACGCCTGTGTGATTACTGCGCTTACTTCGACCACATTGCGATATTGACGGCGGTCAGCACTACGGTCACCAATACGTAGAAGACCAGGGCAGGCAGAAGCGCCCAACGGTACTTGGGTGCCAGTTCGCCTTCCAGGTTGCCGAAGCGCAGGGAGCGGAAGAGGAAGAAGCTCAGGATTGCGCCGGGCAGGTTACCGATAATGACCAGCAGTATGGTCAGGTACAGGGCATAGGCTCGTTCGGTGCGTTCGTTCTCTGCCCCTACGAACTTGAGGGTACCGCCCAGCAACAGGCTGAGGCAGGCGTTCAGGAATGCCACGGTGAAGAAGGGAATCTTCAGGGCTGCTTGGAAGTCCATCTGGGAGTTCGCTGCGCCCAGGGCAATCCACAGCAGCAGCAGTGCGGGGATGATCATGAGGTACCAGAACAGGTACTTACGCATCTTGTCGGTGTTTTCGATGAGCGCGAAAATTGCGGTCACGGGGTGTCTCTTTCAGATGGTCTCAGGCGGATTCGGTCGGATTCAGGAGGAGTGAGTGAAGGAGCAGGTGGGCATAGTTTCGCCTTGTCAGGCGTCGATTTCGCCTCCGTTGTTGAGGGCGTCGTCCACCTGGTCCTGCAGGGTTTCGCGGCGCTCATGTTCAACGTACTCAATGTAGCGGCGCACGATGTAGTCCAGCAGCACCGACAGCGCCACGAAGGAGTAGTAGGGCTTACGCTGGGTGCTGATGTGGGTGGGGGTGGTCTGGTAGTGCAGGGAGTACTCGGCGTGCGAGGACATGTAGTTCACACCAATGGCGGTCACCGCAATCATGGGGATGCGGCGTAGCGCCAGCATCTTAATGTGTTCGCGCATGTTCTCGGTCTGACCGGAGAAGGACACAATGATGACCACGTCGTCCTGGGTCATATTGTTCATGGCGCTTTCGAACTCATTACGTGCCGGGATGACGTGGCAGAACTTACCGCAAACCTGCATGGACTTGGTAAATTCCTGCACTGCGTTACGCTGAGCGTAGCCGGTACCGAAGCAGTACACAGTGCGAGCCTCATGAATGCGCTTGAGCAGTCCGCTCAGCTCCATGTGCTCGAGGTAGTCGTAGGTGCGCTGAATGTCTTCGCGGCCGCTCTCGATGAACCGCGGGTTGAAGGGTTCGCTACGGTTCAGAGAGGACTTAATGAAGTACTTCAACTCAGCAAATCCGGAGAAGTTCAGCTTCTTCGTCAGGCGGATAATTGAGCTGGTCGAAGTATAAGTTTTATGTGCCAGAGAGTTGATCGTTGACTCTGCAACGAACTCTTCGTTTTCTAGCATGAATGCCAAAATTTCCCGTTCAGTTTCACTGAATCGGTGCTGGTTCGCATTCACGACATCTTGTAAATCCACTCAAAGCTCCTGAATCCGATGGTGAGCAATATATAAATAGTACACGCTCTAAGGTCATCAGCCAGGGTGGGTGAGGGTGGTCTTCCCTCACGTTGAGGGGCGCGTTATGCAGATTTGAGCCGGGAATACGTCTGGACACGAGCCCGGGTACAGCTTCGCCGGCGGCATCGGTGTTATCCGATACCGCCGGCGAAGTCTATACCTTATGAGGCGTCATACCGTCAGACGGTTGAAAGCTGAATCCTCTTAGGAGAGGGTCTTAGCTTCGTTCACCATGGTCTCGAAACGCTCGCGAACCTGGGGAACGTCCATGCCGACGATGACCTGGAATGCCTTGCCCTTGCGGACCAGACCCAGAGCACCTGCGCTCTTGAAGTCTGCATCCGAGGGGCTGACCAGGGACTCATCAGCAACGGAGACACGCAGGCGGGTTGCGCAGTTGTTCACGGTGGTGATGTTCTCTGCGCCACCGAGCAGTTCGAGGAAGCCTGCTGCGCGGGGTGCGTAGAGGTCGCCATCAGCGGACTCAGCAGCTGCGCCGCCGTTCTTCTCAGCAGCCTTAGCAGCCTTGTACTCTGCCTTGCTGTAGAGCTTGGTCTCGCCGCCGTCTTCTTCACGACCGGGGGTCTTGAAGTCGAACTTCAGAATCATGAAGCGGAAGATCACGAAGTACAGGACGGTGAAGCACAGGCCCACACCAATCTGCATGAGGTAGGTGCCGGAGTGGTTTGCCCACAGCGGGATCCAGTTCTGGAACAGGAAGTCGAGCAGACCGCCACCCATGTAACCAACCAGACCCAGCTGGTACATGATTGCTGCCATGGATGCTGCCAGGATTGCGTGGACCAGGAACAGCGGGGGTGCCAGGAACAGGAAGGTGAACTCGAGGGGCTCGGTGATACCAATCAGGATCGCGGTGAGGCAGACGGGGATCATCAGTGCGAGAACTTCCTTGCGCTTCTCGGGACGAGCGGTGGTGTAGAACGCCGCTGCGATACCGATGGGTGCGAAGACCTTGGAGTTACCGTGCAGTGCGAAGCCGCCGCCGGGGAACAGTTCCTTCAGGGGCTTGTCGCTCTTAGCGAACTCGCTCAGGTGGCTCGGCCAGTCCTTAGCGATACCGTTCGGGGTAACAACGTTACCGAAGACGAACGGGGAGTAGATGAAGTGGTGCAGACCGGTCGGAATCAGGAAGCGCTCGAGGAAGGTGTAAACCCACACGCCGAGTGCGCCGGATGCGATGAAGAAGCCCTGCAGGGAGGAGATACCGTGCTGAGCGTAGGGCCACAGCCAGGAGAACAGGAATGCCACGGGCATCATCAGGAAGAAGCAGACGCCGTAAACGTACTGCGAGCCCTGGAAGATACCGAGGAAGTCGGGCAGCTTCTTGTCGAACCAGCGGTTGTGTACCCACACCACGATTGCGGAGATGATGATCGCACCGAAGATACCGGTGTCCATGGTCTTGATACCGGCGATCATCTTCAGACCGGTACCTGCCGCGCTCTTAGAGATATCGGTGGTGTAGTCCAGGTCGAAGAAACCGGTGCCGCCCTTGCCCCATACCTTGAGCATGGCGCCGACGAAGTAGTTGAAGGTCAGGTAGACCATTGCAGCTTCCATCACTGCACGTGCGTTAGCGGTCTTTGCCAGTGCAATGGGCAGACCGATCACGAAGAGCAGTTCCATCTGGTTGAAGACGGTCCATGCGCCGGACTCCCAAACAGACCAGAAGTGGTTCCACGCGCTTTCCTTGTCAGCAGCGAGGGGAATCAGTTCGCCGTTCTGTGCAATGATCGCAATACCGACCGCGAGGCCAGCGAATGCGAAGAGAAGAACGGGTGCCAGCATGGCAGAGCCGAACCTCTGTACTTTTTCCATCATGAGGCTATACGCCCTTTCGGGTTGTCGAGTGAGCGGACGCAGGGGTTGGCGATCATTGCCATCCTGCGATGGTCACGTCGTATCTTTATACCCCCAAACGAAAGTATATGAGACGGGTGCCACATATCCTGCGTGCGCTAAATGCCGAATGTGTTTTAGACAAAAACAATAATGCCAGCTCATACCTACCCGCAGATACCAAAAGCAGAAGTTTTGAAAGAGTTTTTCAGAACCTGAAACATCTCCCGGCACTGGTTAAAAATACTTGCTGCAGATGAGACTTTTTCCCTATTACCTAGCGCACAGAATCGATAGCATAAACAGTGCACCCATAGGTCAGAGTGCATAAACACTCGCCACCTCAATGCGCGGTGCGCATACCATTCTTCAACCTCACACATACCCCGGACTTAATACATGCGCTTCCTCACCCTCAACACGCACAGCTGGTGCGAAATCCACCAGATTGCCAAAATCCGCACCCTCGCAAAGTTCATCATTGAACAGCAAGTGGATGTCATTGCGTTGCAGGAAGTCAACCAGCTCACCTCCACTCCCGTGGTGAAGGAGCCTCTCAACTACCGCGGCGGCGCAGGCGTGCCGGTTCACGAAGACAACTACGCCCTGCTACTCGTACAGGCACTCAACGAAATGGGCGCAACCTACGAGTGGACCCTCACCGAAGCCCACATCGGTTGGGACCTCTACGACGAATGCGTAGCAATTCTCTCGCGCCTGCCGATTCGCGGCATCAAGCCCATCGATATGTCCCCTGAGTACGGCTACCACCAGGTGCAGCGCCGTGTAGCGCAGGCGGCGCTCATCGAAACTGAGACGGGTACCTTCTGGTGCGCAACCACCCACATGTCCTGGTGGGACTTCGACGGCGAGCCCCTCTTCGCGCAGGAATACACCCGCCTCTCACAGGCCCTGGCAGAATGTGCCCTCACCGCACCCGTACTGCTCGGCGGCGACTTTAACTCCGCCGCGCATCTGAGCGATGAAGGCTACGCACTGGTCACCTCCAGCGGTATGGTTGATACCCGCTCACTGGCGGAGCACACCGACGGCGAAAACACCGTCCACCGCGAAATCGCCGGCTGGGAAGGTAGCACGGACGCCAAGCGCATTGACTTTGTGTTCGCTGACCGACTGCTCACGGTGAACTCGCACGCGGTAGTCTTCCGCGACAACTCCCCCGAAGCCATCTCCGACCACAGCGGTCTACTCCTGGAAATTGACCCCTCCAGCTGGGCACCCCAGAGCCTCCTGACGCCCCTCACCACCCAGTCCTAAAAGGGCATCAGACTTTAGCCGCCCACAGAGCGGCCCCACACAACACTCATCCATACCAAGGGAAGGAAGAACAATGACGACCCAGACCCAGTGGTGGCAGGAACCGGTGGTCTATCAGATTTACCCCCGCTCCTTCAACGACTCCAACGGCGACGGCATCGGCGATCTGCCCGGCATTACCGAGAAGATTCCGTACCTCGCCAAGCTCGGTATTCAGGTGCTGTGGCTCTCCCCCATCTACGCTTCCCCGAACGATGACAACGGCTACGACATCTCCGACTACCGCGCCATCATGACCGAGTTCGGCACCATGGAAGACTTCGATGAGCTGCTCGAAACCGCGCACAAGCACGGCATCAAGCTCATGATGGACCTGGTCGTCAACCACAGCTCCGACGAGCACGAATGGTTCAAGCAGGCACGCTCCTCCAAGGACAACCCCTACCGCGACTACTACATCTGGCGCGGCCCCAAGGGCTTCGATGAGGATGGCAAGCCGATTCCGCCGAACAACTGGATTTCCTGTTTCAGCCCCTCCGTGTGGGAATGGGACGAGGCGACCGGCCAGTTCTACCTGCACTACTTCTCCGTCAAGCAGCCCGACCTGAACTGGGAGAACCCGAAGGTCCGCGAAGAGGTCTACGACATCATGCGCTTCTGGCTGGACAAGGGCGTGGACGGCTTCCGCATGGACGTCATCAACCTAATTTCTAAGGACCTCTCCTTCCCCGAGGACCCGGCAGTCCTCGCTGGCGGCCTCGACAACTCCCTGGCTGTCGCAGCGAACGGCCCGCGCGTGCACGAATTCCTGCAGGAGATGAACCGCGAGGTCCTGAGCAAGTACCCGGTCATGACCGTGGGCGAAACCCCCTGCGTGACCGTGGACGACGCCGCACTCTACACCGGCTTCGACCGCAACGAGCTGCAGATGGTGTTCCAGTTCGAGCACATGGATGTGGACGCCTCCGAGGGTGGCGTGACCGGCAAGTGGTCCGACCGCCGCTTCAACCTGGTTGACCTCAAGAAGGTCCTCACCCACTGGCAGGAGGGCCTGCACGGCCGCGGCTGGAACTCCCTGTACTGGAACAACCACGACCAGCCGCGCACCGTCTCCCGCTTCGGTAACGACTCCCCCGAGTACCGCACCGTCAGCGCCAAGATGCTCGGCACCGTGCTACACCTGATGCAGGGCACCCCCTACATCTACCAGGGTGAAGAGCTGGGCATGACCAACGTCTTCTTCGACGATGTGAAGGACTACAACGACCTGGAGATTCACGACTCCTGGCGCAAGTACGTTGAAGAGTCGGGCCGCGTCTCCGCCGAGGACATGCTGCGTTACATCAGTGCCTCCGGCCGCGACAACGCACGCACCCCCATGCAGTGGACCGCCGGTGAGAACGCAGGCTTCACCACCGGCACCCCGTGGCTGAAGCTGAACCCGCGCTACACCGAAATCAACGCGGAGGCAGAGCTCGCCGACCAGGATTCGGTGTTCTACCACTACCGCGATCTGATTAGCCTGCGCCGCGAGTACCCGATTATCCTGACCGGCGAGTACCGCCTGCTGGATGAAGAGGATGACCAGGTTTACGCCTACCTGCGCGTGAACTCCGATGAGGACGCCGCCGCAACCGGCGAGCGCGCCCTGCTGGTCGTCGCGAACTTCACCGATGACACCGTTCAGCTGAACTACGCGGGCGGCAACCTGGATTCGGTGGTGCTGACCAACTCGCAGGCTCTCTCCCCGAACGAGCTGAAGGCAATCGAGAACGCCCCGAAGCTGATTAGCTCGAACTATCGCGATGAGAACCGCGAGTTCACCGACGAGGGCACCCTGCTGCGCCCCTACGAGGCGAAGGTCTACCTCTTCGGTAACGCCAAGTAGGCACGCCCCAAAAATGTAATGCGCGAGGGGGATCCGGAACAGACATTCCGGTCCCCCTCGCGCTATACTTCAATCACAGACACCTTTTTCCTCTTCGGCGTAACCCGCCGGTACAGAAAGGCAATTATGAGCAACTCCGAGGCATACGAGGTTCCCTCCTACGAGGGCCGCCAGTGGTGGAAGGAAGCCGTGGTGTACCAGGTGTACCCCCGCTCTTTCAACGACGCAAACGGCGACGGCATCGGTGATCTGAAGGGCATCACCGAGAAGCTGCCCTACCTGGCTAAGATGGGCATCAACGTCATCTGGCTCTCCCCCGTGTTCGACTCGCCGAACGTGGACAACGGCTACGACATCTCTGACTACTTCGCGATTATGAGTGACTTCGGCACCATGGAAGACTTCGACGAGATGCTTGAAACCGCTCACAAGCACGGCATCAAGATCCTGATGGACCTGGTCGCAAACCACACCTCCGATGAGCACCCCTGGTTCAAGGAGTCCCGCTCCTCTAAGGACAACCCCTACCGCGACTACTACATTTGGAAGGACCCGAAGGGCTTCGACGAGGACGGCAACCCGATTCCTCCGAACAACTGGGCGTCCGAGTTCGGCGGCCCGGCGTGGGAGTGGGACGAGGCGACCGGCCAGTTCTACCTGCACATCTTCTTCAAGGAACAGCCCGACCTGAACTGGGAGAACGAGAAGGTTCGCGAGGACCTGTACTCCATGGTCCGCTGGTGGCTGGACAAGGGCGTTGACGGCTTCCGTCTGGACGCTATCAACATCATCTCCAAGCCCGAGGGCTTCCCGGATGACCCCTCCACCGACTTTGAGAAGCACACCTCCTCGATTCCGTTCGTCATCTCTAACGGCACCATGGTGCACCCGTGGATGAAGGAACTGACCCGCGAGACCTTCAGCCGCTACGATGTGATGACCGTGGGCGAGACCAGCGCGACCAGCCCCGAGGACGCTAAGCTGTGGGCTGGCTACCACACCGGTGAGCTGAACATGATCTTCCACTTCGATCACATGGGCGTGGATAACGACCCGAACGGCAATCTGGGCGGCAAGTGGTCCTACGCGCCGTACAAGCTGACCGAGCTCAAGCGCATCCTGAACGACTGGCAGACCACCCTGGAGGGTAACGCCTGGGGTTCGCTGTACTGGAACAACCACGACCAGCCGCGCGTTGTCTCCCGCTTCGGTAACGATTCGGATGAGTTCCGCACCCTGTCCGCTAAGCAGCTGGCGACCACTCTGCACTTCATGCAGGGCACCCCGTACATTTACCAGGGTGAAGAGCTGGGCATGACCAACGTGAAGTTTGATTCGATTGAGGATTACCGCGATGGTGACTCGATCCGCTTCTACGAGGACATGCACGTTGACCACAAGCGTCTGAGCCACGAAGAGGCGATGCAGGCGATTTACATTAAGGGCCGCGATAACGCTCGTACCCCGGTTCAGTGGGATGCCTCCGCTAACGGTGGTTTCAGCCCCGAGGGTGTAACCCCGTGGATTGCTGTGAACCCGAACTACCCGGCGATTAATGCTGAGGCTGTTCTGGCTGATGAGGATTCGATTTTCTACCACTACCAGCAGCTGGTGGCTCTGCGCCGCGGCAAGCTGAAGGACCTGATGGTTTACGCAGCCTTCGCTCCGGTGGATTCGGTTCAGGTTCCGCACAACGAGGATGAGGCTGTGTACGCGTACACCCGTACCGGTGGTGCGGATGGCAGCCCCGCGAATGAGTCTTTGCTTGTTGTTTCGAACTTCACTGCCGAGGAGCAGGAGCGCGACTTCGCGGTACTTTCTGAGGCTCGTGAGGCTGGTGCTCGTGTTGAGCTGGTGAGCTCGAACTACAAGGACGACGCGGGTTCGACCCTGCGCCCCTACGAGGCGAAGGTGTACCACATCGTTCGCTAAGCGCTGTAGCTCGTTGAGTGCTACCGCGTGCCGATAAGGTGATAGACAGCAGAAGGAGGGTGAGGCTTATGCCCCGCCCTCCTTTTGCTGTCTTTTTGTTGTCTTCTTGGTGATCCCGGCGTGCTTTCTTGGCTCTGTTTAGCTGGCGAATACGAGCTGCAGAATCGGTACGGCGAGCGCAATCATTCCCACGCTGACGACCGCCCCGGCGGCAATGACGGGGGCCGCGGTTCCTTCGTGCCGGTAGTGGGTTTCTAAGATGACGATGTTCGCGGCTGGCGGCAGGACCGCAAGGATGAAGAGCACCTGCGGATGCGCGAGCAACTGGTCAAAGTGCACGCCCGCCACATCGTGTGCCCAGCGGGCAAGCGCCAGCACGCCGACGCTGTAGACGCTCACGAGCCCGGCGCGTAGGAGAGCCCATCCGGCGGCGCGGGTCAGGTCGGCGCGGTGCAGTTTGGCGGCGCCGAGCCACATGCCCAGCACGATCATTCCGATAAAGCTGAAAACCCAGGTCAGCACCCGGTAGAAACCCGCCCCGTACTGGCTCAGGATGGGCCCGGCGGGCAGGCAGAGCAGTCCCACCACCACGGCGATAACGGGCGGGCTGGTACGCAGACCCCGCAGTACCGTGTGGAGGGTTTCACCGCGGCTCCTGGTGGCTCGTGCATCCTGTGTTGTGTGTGAATTCTGTGCGGCTCGTGCACTTGAGGCGGCGCGCTCCCCGGCATCTGTTGTTAAACCGCCGCGTAGTAGCGAGGTGCCCAGAATATTACCCATGATGGAGTTGCCGATATACGCGCCGATGTAGACTCGCACGGCTTCCTCGCCCCAGAATCCGGCAACTACGGGGATGCCGAAGAGTCCCGCGTTCAGGTACACGAAGGCGAGCTTCTGTACAGGGTCGCGGGTGATGCGTCCGGCACAGAGCACGCCGAGGAGCATCAACACCATGGTGGAGGTTGCAACGAAGAAAAGCTCAGGGCGGCTGGTGGCGACGGTGTAGATGATGACGGTGGGAATGATCCAGCGGGTCAGCAGGGCGGAGGCGCTTTCTTTCAGGCGGTTACCCCAGTGCTCAGGTAGCAACATTGCGAGCCCGATTCCTACCCCTAAGTAGAGGAGTGGGAGGATGATTCCCATGCTCGTTCCTTTCGCTGTTGCTGTGTCTGTGCCGTTGTTTTACGGCTAAGGTCCCTGTCTAATAACCCTACCCTGAACCTTCAGGTTGAGGTTTACTGCTTTTTCGTTGTGTTTTTCGAAATTTTCGCGTCATATTGCATCTTATTTGCTGATGCTCTCGTTTTTTATGCGGTTCACTTCTAGTCTTGAATTATAGAAAGAATAATTACTCACTCTATTTTTCAATCTATCGCCGATACTCATTTTTGCGAAAGTAGGAACTAGGCTGTTTCTTCTCTTGCAAGGTCCCACATCCAGGAGCCCGCATTGCAGCAACCGTATCTTTCTTCCCCTCCCGATGCTGGAGGCGTCCCGCAGCGTCCGGCGCAGGTTTCCAGTCAGCATGCTGATGCGCATATTCCGTGGCGTTCATCAGCTCCACTTACTGCCCCCGCTACAGCTTCTGTAGCGACTGTACCCGCCTCTGAGGACCCTGAGCGCACGTTTAGGGTTCCTCACCCGGTGTTGAGCGCTATCTCGTGGGTGATTGCGGCTGCGAGCGCTGCGTGGCTTATCATTCTGGCTGTTTCGTTGACGATGATTGTGGCGTCGGGTCTGAGCCATGATTCTGAGTTTGTGATGCTGACCTATGGTGTGTACATGGCGTGCGCGTTTGGCTTCTGCTGTTTTGGTACGTTTTTTGCTTTGCATTTTGGGTTGGGGTCGAGCGCTCATTGGCGTGATTCGATTCGTCACCCGCATCACCCGCATTAAAGGTTTTTCTTTTCCCCGTGTGGTTTTGTGGAGAGTTTTTAGTTCTTTTATTTGAACTCTCGTTTTAAATATTTTGGTGTTTTTCTTTAAAATTCATGCGAAAAATCTAGGCTACGGAGTATTTTCAGAAACGCTCATATGAAAGAAGCCGCCTGGCGCATCCACATTCGGATGCACCGGGCGGCTTCTTTTCAGGCCTTACCTTCGCTATGTTGTAGGTTCGAAGGGGTTAAGGAGTCGAACCGGGAGGCGCTCAAAATCTTTGACATTGCGCGTTACCAGGGTAAGACCGTGTGCCAGCGCGGTCGCAGCAATCCACGCGTCATTCTCCGGCGCTTTATCCGGTACATGAAGCCCTGCACAATAATCAGCTACAGCCCCGTCAATAACAAGAGTTCGTTTCTGAAATTTCTCTCGAACTGTCGAGCACCATTCACGCAGATACGCTCCTTGTGCCGGATCTTTGCGCTCCATGGCGAGTACTCCACGCTCCAGCTCCATCAGGGTCACGACGCTAATATAGAGCGGCCTATCGGAGTAAACACGAAACCACGATTCGAAAACGGGGTCAGCTTTTCCGCGAGAGAGCTTCCACAACTCAGAAATGATATTGGTGTCAAGAAGGTACATCGTTACCCCTTAGAACTCTACACCGGGGCGCTGATGAGTGGAACGTTCAGCCACAGGAAAATCTTCAGGTAGGTCTACATCCCCAGCAGGTTGAGGGTAGTTAGCGAAGAAGTCATAGAGAGAAGACTCATCCTGCTGGCTACGCGAATACTCTTCGTAGGTCATGAGGACATACGTAGGTTCACCACGCTTTGTAATAATTACGGGTGAATGTTGTGCCTGTTTTTGGGCTTTAGCGAGATTCTGGTTGAACTCGCGGCTGGTCATTACGGTCATGATCTCCCTCTTCTACTCACAACGCAAAACATAAAGATGTTACTACGTAGCTACATTATATTTTCCTTTCAGTACTACGACAACCCCTCCATCTTCAGACCCGCTATATATCGTTAGGAAGATACGAAGAAGCCGCCCAGCGCATCCACATTCGGATGCACCGGGCGGCTCCTTCACAGGGCTCCCCGCTACAAAGCTAGGTAGCCCACAGCGGGATTACTCCCACTCAATGGTTCCCGGGGGCTTGGAGGTAACGTCCAGCACCACTCGGTTAACGTCCTTGACCTCGTTGGTAATACGGTTCGAGATCTTAGCCAGCAGGTCGTACGGCAGGCGCGACCAGTCAGCGGTCATTGCGTCTTCTGAAGAGACCGGGCGCAGAACAATCGGGTGACCGTAAGTACGGCCGTCACCCTGAACGCCCACGGAACGAACGCCAGCCAGCAAAACCACGGGGCACTGCCAGATGTGCTCGTCCTGACCTGCTGCGGTCAGCTCTTCACGCACGATAGCATCAGCGGCACGCAGGGTCTCCAGGTTCTCGCGGTTAACCTCGCCGACAATGCGGATGCCCAGGCCGGGGCCGGGGAACGGCTGGCGTGCCACGATTTTCTCGGGAACGCCGAGCTCACGACCGATAGCGCGAACCTCGTCCTTGAACAGGGTGCGCAGCGGCTCCACCAGTTCGAAGGTCAGGTCGTCGGGAAGGCCGCCCACGTTGTGGTGGCTCTTAATGTTTGCGGTGCCGTCGCCGCCGCCGGACTCGACAACGTCCGGGTACAGGGTGCCCTGGACCAGGAACTTGATGTCTGCGCCCTCTTCGCCCGCTTCAGCAATCAGCTTGCGCTGTGCCTCTTCGAAGGAGCGGATGAACTCGCGGCCGATAGCCTTACGCTTCGCCTCGGGCTCGGTAACACCCTCGAGCGCGGAGAGGAAACGCTCCGACTCGTCGATGGTGATGACCTTGATACCCATGGATGCTGCGTAGTCCTGCTCGACCTGTTCACGCTCACCTTCACGGAGCAGACCGTGGTCGATGAAGAAGCAGGTGAGCTGGTCGCCAACAGCCTTGTGCACGAGTGCTGCTGCCACGGAGGAGTCAACGCCGCCGGAGAGCGCGCAGATAACGCGGTCGTTACCGACCTGCTCGCGGATCTTAGCGACCTGCTCTTCGATGATGTTGTTGGTGGACCAGGTGGGCTTCAGGCCAGCCACATTGTAGAGGAAGTTCTCCAGGGCGACCTGGCCGTAGTCGGAGTGCTTCACCTCGGGGTGCCACTGCACGCCGCCGAGCTTGCGGGACTCGTCCACGAATGCTGCCACGGATGCGCCGGGGGTCTTTGCCAGCACCTCAAAGCCTTCGGGGGCTTCGGTCACGGAGTCGCCGTGAGACATCCACACGTTCTGGGTGGTGGGGGTGCCGGTGAGGAAGGAGGAGTTCTCAGCGCAGACCACTGCGTCGGTTGCGCCGTATTCGCGCAGACCGGTCTGGGCGACGGTGCCGCCGAGGGTCTGGGCCATCACCTGGAAGCCGTAGCAGATACCGAAGATCGGCACGCCAGCTTCGAACAGGGCCTTGTCACCCTTGGGTGCGCCATCGGCGTAGACCGAGGAGGGGCCACCGGAGAGCACAATAGCTGCCGGGTTCTTGGCGAGCATCTTCTCGGTGCTCATGGAGTGGGGGACGATTTCGGAGTAGATGCCGGCTTCACGCACGCGACGAGCGATGAGCTGCGCGTACTGTGCACCGTAATCTACCACCAGGACGGGACGCTCTTCGAGCTGGTCCAGGTTCACAGAGTTGGTCACGAAAATTACCTCAACGTGTTGGTACTAATCCGCGCACTTGCGCGGGGATATATCTATTTTACGCTATCGCGTTGTGGGGTTGAATGCCCGCGGCGCGGGAACTATTCCGCACTTTGCCGGTCATTCCACCGCATCAAGACAGCGATATAAGAAAGCACCGCCCGGCAACGGAGTTAACGTCTCCATAGCCAGGCGGTACATTATAAACAATTCTCTTCGTTTATCCCTTGAACTGAGACATATCAATACGCCGGTCGCAGAAGTCAGCCACCGCATCGCTGTGCGTAGCAATAATGGCACAGGCCCCAGCGTTCACCATCTCCCGCAGAATATCAAGTACCTGCGCCTCATTCTCGGCATCCAGGGCACCAGTCGGCTCATCCGCCAGAATCAGGGACGGTTGCTTCAACATAAGCCCAGCAAGCGCCACGCGCTGTTGCTCACCACCCGAGAGTTGGTAGATAAGAGACTTCTCTCGCCCAGACAAACCGACCCGCTTGAGGACGGACTCTAGCTCTTTACGGCTCGGGCGCTGCGAACGCGGCATAACCGCGAGCGGTCCGAGGACATTCTTTTCAACGCTCTCCCCTTCTACCAGGGCATAGTTCTGGAAGAGATATCCTAGACTATCACGGCGGAAATGACGGCGGGTTCGCGAGGATGAGCCGCTCAACATTGTTCCTTGGAAGGTATATTCTCCTTCGGTAAAGTCGGTCAGGGTCCCTAGACAGTTAAGGAGAGTGGTTTTTCCACTTCCGGAGGCACCAGTTAGGGCTAGCATCTGTCCTGGGGCTACGGCAATGTGGACATCAGCAAAAATAGGATGCCCTGCAATACGCACAGACCCTCCGCTTACGGTCAGCAGATTTCTGTTTTTAAGATGGACGCCATCAGTACATTTCCTTTCGCGCATGATTGGCAACTGCAACTCGGTAGCCTCTGCCAAAGGCCAATAAACTCATACCAATCGACACAATAACGGTGGACGTGAAGAGTACCGTTGCCAGCACTGCAATAACAGATGCAGTCTCAGCCCCAGCATTGAGATACTGCTCGTGGGCCAAGCTCGTTAGTTGGAGAACCCCATAGCTAATGACAAGAGTCGTTAAAACCGCCTCCCCAATGAGAACCCCACGGAAAGTCTGGGTCGGATGCATACCGTAGGTAAAGGAACGAGCAATACGCTGCTGATGTTCTGCGCAGTACACGCGTGCGTACTCCAGAAGGGTCACAAGACACAAAACGGAAAGGATAATGAGCGCATACAAGCTAATGCGTTGTTCGCTCTGCATCCTGCTTGTGAGACTAAAATATTTTTCACTCACCGGCAGAATTTCACCTACATAGCTTCGAGCCGCACTACCCTCAAGAGATTCGAGAGCTTTTTGCCGATCCTTAATGAATGCCCCGTTCTGGCTGAAGGCAGCAACGAGCATCTCCATTCTGTCGGTCAGCACAGTTTTCGGGACATACACAATAATGGGGTTCTGTACAAAGTAGTTAGCTTTGGTACCGTCACCATATGTGTAGGAGCTCGTTACAGTCTCATATGCTCTCAATTCCGAAAGCTCAGCTCGTGGAGCTTCTAAATTGTTCGAGGGAGAAGAGCTATCAGCCGAGTCAAAGGCACTAGAGGCAAGGCGCCTTATATCATCGGTGTGCTTTCCAATTCCTGGGGATAGTAGACGCTAAGACCGCTACGACTTTCCAGGTCTTCAAGAGGAGGTAAGCCTGCTGGCAGGGATTCAGGATTACTATCCAGGTATTCACGATTCACGTACAGAAAGGTGCGACCTAAGCTCTGATCAGGTTTCAGAGAGTCTGATTCATTCTTTCCGGCTCTATAAGCTTCAATCGATTCATCGGATGTATAGACAGGGTTCTCCGCACTAGCGAGGATGACGTTATCAGATTCTACTTGTTCTTTACTCCAGCCCTGAAGGTTCTGGATGTCACTAGCCTTATACCGGAAACCATTAAAGGACACACTATATCCGCTACTCTGAAGCACCGCGGGGCGGGCTTGATTGAGTGCATGGACTTGCTGAGTCGTGTAAGCCAAAGTGATTAGAGTAGCAACAACAAGGATGAGCGCCAAAGAGCGGCACGCCCAGCTAGCCGCATAGGTAATACGCGTGGGTACCTTTCCTTTAAGGGCTTGTCCAATAGGTATAGCTACAGTAAATACACAAGCCACATAATGCAGCAGAAGCATAAGGCCCAACATCCAGCACAACAGAATAAGCTGAACTTTCAGTGTCAAGGCCGCAAAAGCCCACGAATTGTACAGAGCGAGGAATGCATAGAAAAGGGCGTAGAGGCCCAGAATTCCGCCAAGAATAGCAGGCCCTGATTCTAGCAGCTGTGCACTGTAGACACGGTTTAGGGATGCACCATGCAGACGCAGGCGCGCGCTTTTTTTCGTCTGCCGGAATACGGCACCAATCAGAGCCGTACTAAGGGCTAGGCATGTTGCGATAAAGGCATACCCGCCTGGGGTTCCCATGTAGTACCCTGTAATGCTTCGGAGATTGAGAACATCGTATTCCGTTACATGCGCACCATTTTCACGCAGGGTAGTGAGCAACTGGGCACGTTGCTGGTCACTACCGCCATAAAGGTTGTAGAGACCTCGAGCTTCTACAACCTTGCCCGGATTAAGCCTTTTGACCTCAACGCGGTCTTCAGGAGCATAGGAAGGGTATCCCGTTTGCTCCCACCTACGTACAGTATTTTCGGCACCACAGAATTCGAGTACGATACCGTGCCGAGTATCTGACACGTCAAGGGTGCGACGAGCTATAGCGATGCTGTTCTTCTCCGCTTCCTGACACATATTCTCCAGAAATTTGCGAGTATCTACGCCTTCACTGATAGAAGGAATCTGGAGGTTACGGGTATGCCCAAGAGACATCTCCGAGTTGATACTCAGAAGCATGAAGAAGGGGAACACGATGGAGGCGAGGGTCGCCCATAGATAAACTGAGGTGAGGACCGATACATACCGGCCAAATCGGAATCGGCACTTAAGCATGGGGATTCGTTTCTGTCATATGGGCGGGCCGCCTGATAGATTCGCTCAGACGGCCCGCCAAATATTTTGCATATTAGCTTCCTGCATCATCTGCAGGACCATATTGCTAGTACGCTATAAAATATTCAACGTGCTTATTTCTAACAATGGTTGTTATAGTAAGCTTCGTTAGTGTGGTTCCAGGAACGAGCAGACGAAGCCCTAGCCGTGGTAAAGGGCTTCTTACATCCGGAGTAAACCCAGTCCCTTCCCCAAACGGTTGCGCTATGCCATTCTTCTTTGTGGTAATAACGAGACCACACGCCCCAGATAGACGAACCATAGTCCCAAGTACCACCACGCACATCAACAGCAGTCGCCGCAGCCGGGACAGTTGCGACAGGAGCGGCGGTCAGCGCCGTCGCGCTCAATGCGATAGCGGCAAGAACCTTCTTAACAGGGGTAGCGATGATACCCATTTCTAATCTCCTTCAATAGGTATATCCATATGGTATTGAACTTACACTTTTGCATAAGTTCTTCCTGAGAATATAGACCTTAGCCATCACTCTCACTAGATACACTACAGTGAAAATATAACCCCCGACACTATAAAATGAGAAGGTTTCACAACGTGGCATCAATTTCATTATTCCAAAGATAGTGACTCGCGCCCTATCCAAAAGAACACCTCAAAGCAATACCGCCCGGTAGCCGGAGGGATAAACCCATCAGCCACCGGGCGGTGATTCATGAAGCTACATTAGCCGCGGTACGCGGGAACCACGGTCAGGTCAGCCTTCTGGAACTTCTTCAGGTCCAGGTAACCGCAGTTAGCCATTGCGCGCTTGAGCGCACCGACAATGTTGCTGGTGCCGTTCACGTGGTGCGAAGGACCGTACAGGACCTCCTCCAGGGAACCGACAACACCCAGCGGGGTGCGCACGCCGCGCGGGAAGTCCAGCGAGTGCGCCTCGTTGCCCCAGTACCAGCCCTGGCCGGGAGCCTCGGATGCGCGAGCCAGCGGAGCACCCAGCATCACAGCGTCAGCGCCCAGTGCGAGCGCCTTCACCATGTCGCCGGAGCGACCCAGGGAGCCGTCAGCAATCACGTGCACGTAACGGCCGCCGGACTCATCCAGGTAGTCCGAACGTGCCGCAGCCACGTCAGCGATAGCGGTTGCCATCGGCGCGGAGATGCCCAGGCCCTGGCGGGTGGTCTGTGCAGAACCGCCGCCGAAGCCCACCAGCACGCCGGCCGCGCCGGTACGCATCAGGTGCTTAGCCTGCGAGTAGCCAGCCACGCCACCAACGATGACCGGAACGTCGAGCTCGTAGATGAACTTCTTCAGGTTCAGCGGCTCGTGCGAGGTCGAAATGTGCTCAGCAGAGACGGACGCACCGCGGATGACGAACAGCTCAACGCCAGCCTTCACCACGGTCTCGTAGTGCTCCTGGGTGTTCTGCGGGCTCAGGGAGCCTGCAACAACCACACCGGAGTCACGAATCTCTTCCAGGCGTGCAGTAATCAGTTCCGGCTTAATCGGCTCGGAGTAGATCTGCTGCATGCGGGTGGTTGCGGAGGCGGGGTCCGCCTCGGGCAGCTCAACAATCTCGTCGAGCAGCGGCTGCGGGTCCTCGTAGCGGGTCCACAGGCCCTCGAGGTTCAGCACGCCCAGGCCACCCAGCTTGCCCAGTGCAATGGCGGTCGCCGGGGACATGACCGAGTCCATGGGCGCGCCAATGATGGGGGTGTCGAACTTGAACGCGTCAATCTGCCAGGAGGTGTCAACGTCGCGACGGTCGCGGGTACGGCGGGTGGGAATCAGCGCCACATCGTCCAGGGAGTAGGTGGGGCGGGCGTTCTTGGAGAGGCCAATCTGAATTTCAGACATGGGGTGAATCCTTTCGAATTCGGTTTGAGGGGTGCCGCTGGGCGTTATTCGCGCCGATGCCCGCCCAATACCTGAACGGGTATGGGGCGGGCTCAACGGCGCACGGTGTGCACACCATGCGGCGAATCATCGTTGGTGAGGCGTTTTAGCCGCGGTAGTTCGGTGCCTCAACGGTCATCATGATGTCGTGCGGGTGCGATTCCTTCAGACCTGCGGGGGTGATGCGCACGAACTGACCCTTGTACTTGAGCTCCTCGATGGTGCGGGAACCGACGTAGAACATGGTCTGGCGCAGGCCACCTTCGAGCTGGTGAATCACTGCGGAGAGCGGGCCGCGGAAGGGAACCTGACCCTCAATGCCCTCGGGGATCAGCTTCTCTTCGCTGGAGACGTCAGCCTGGAAGTAGCGGTCCTTGGAGAAGGACTTGTGGCGGCCGCGGGTCTGCATCGCGCCGAGCGAACCCATGCCGCGGTATGCCTTGTACTGCTTACCGTTCATGAAGATCAGCTCACCGGGGGACTCGGTGGTACCAGCCAGCAGGGAGCCGAGCATCACGGAGTCAGCGCCGGCAACCAGTGCCTTGCCAATCTCACCGGAGTGCTGCATACCGCCGTCAGCAATCAGCGGCACGCCCGCCGGGATTGCTGCCTTAGCGGACTCGTTGATAGCGGTCACCTGGGGAACGCCAACACCGGCGATAATGCGGGTGGTGCAGATAGAGCCGGGGCCAACGCCGACCTTCACGCCGTCAGCGCCGGCGTCGATGATTGCCTGTGCGCCCAGGCGGGTTGCAGCCTGGCCACCGATGACGTCCACGTGTGCTGCGGCGGGGTCCTTCTTCAGGCGGGCAATCATGTCGAGCACGCCCTGGGAGTGGCCGTTTGCGGTGTCCACGAACAGTGCGTCGACGCCTGCCTCAACCAGGGCCATTGCGCGCTCGTAGCCGTCGCCGAAGAAGCCGATAGCGGCGCCGGCACGCAGACGGCCGTCCTCATCCTTGGTGGCGTTGGGGTACTGCTCAGTCTTGACGAAGTCCTTCAGAGTAATCAGACCGGCGAGCTTGCCTGCGTCGTCGACCAGGGGCAGACGCTCAATCTTGTTGTGGGACAGCAGCGCGAATGCTTCGTCCTTGGTGACGCTGGGGTGCGCGGTGACCAGCGGCATGGGGGTCATGATGTCGCGGACGCGAATGCCATCGTAGTCGGAGCGGGAGATGTAGCGGATATCGCGGTTGGTGATGATACCTTCCAGCACGCCCTCTTCGCTGACGACGGGCAGACCGGAGACCTTGTAGTAGCCGCAGACCTCGTCGTATTCGGCGATGGTTGCGTCAGCACCGATGGTGACGGGGTTAATGATCATGCCGGACTCGGAACGCTTCACGCGGTCCACGTGTGCGGCCTGGTCCTCGATGGAGAGGTTGCGGTGGATAACGCCCATACCGCCCAGACGTGCCATAGCGATTGCCATCGCGGAGTCGGTCACGGTGTCCATTGCGGCGGAGATGATGGGGGTGTTCAGGGTGATGCGCTTAGACAGGCGGGTGGAGGTGTCCGCATCGGAGGGGATGACGTCGGTGTTGCCGGGCAGCAGCAGCACGTCATCGTAGGTCAGGCCGGTGAAGCCGAAGGGATCCTCGGACAGAGCGGTGGGAATGGTCATTGTCTACCTTTCGGATGCTGGCTTCATCGGTGAGAAGCTCAGCCTATACGTTGCATATGTCAAGATGCGGTACGAACCGTCTGCTCGCACCCCACAAGGTGGTTTGAGCGCAAACGGGAGCAGCTTACCTTCTATAGTAAACCGCTAGAGGTTTCTTTGCTGAGAAGCACTCAGAGTAAGCATTCCTCAGCGGGAGGCGGCCGGCAGGTTCTAGCGCCCCCGCGAGCGCGGGCGCACCCGAGCCTACCGACAGCGAGTGCCCGGTACCGCCTCCACGATGGAGGGGCGGCACCGGGCACACACACTATTTAGGCTTCTTCAGTTTCTTCGGGCTTCTCAACCACCAGGGTCTCGGTGGTCAGCACCAGAGCCGCGATGGAGGATGCGTTCTGCAGAGCCGAACGGGTCACCTTCACCGGGTCAATCACGCCGGCTTCAATGAGGTCCACGTACTCGCCGGTCTTGGCGTTGAAACCGTGACCCACGGGCAGTTCGGAGACCTTGGAGACGACGACGTAGCCGTCTTCGCCAGCGTTCTCAGCGATCCAGCGCAGCGGCTGAACCAGGGCACGGCGAACAATCTGTACGCCCACGTTTGCGTCGTGGTTGCCCAGGTCCATGCCGTCCAGTGCCTTCAGCGCGTGAACCAGCGCGGAACCGCCACCGGAGACGATGCCCTCTTCCAGGGCTGCACGGGTGGAGGACACAGCGTCCTCGATGCGGTGCTTGCGTTCCTTCGCCTCAACCTCGGTTGCGGCACCGACCTTGATGACGCCCACGCCGCCGGCGAGCTTAGCCAGGCGCTCCTTGAGCTTCTCGCGGTCCCATTCGGAATCCACACGCTCAATTTCACGGCGCAGCTGCTGCACGCGGTCCTCAATTGCCTCAGGGTCGCCGCCGCCGTCCACGATGGTGGTGTGGGACTTGGTGACGGTCACGCGGCGTGCCGAGCCCAGGTGCTCCAGAGTGACCTGCGGCAGGTCAATACCGAGCTCACCGGTCACGACGGTGCCGCCGGTCAGAATTGCCAAATCCTGCATGATTGCCTTGCGGCGGTCACCGAAACCGGGAGCCTTCAGAGCGACCACGTTGATGGTGCCGCGCAGCTTATTCACGACCAGTGCGGAGAGCGCCTCACCGTCAACGTCTTCTGCGATGATGGTCAGCGGCTTCTTCGCCTGAACGATCTTCTCGAGCACGGGCATGATTTCTGCGATGGTGGAAATCTTGCCCTGGTAGAGCAGCACGAGGCTGTTCTCCAGCACTGCTTCGCCGCGCTCAGCGTCGGTGACGAAGGAGGGCGAAAGGTAGCCCTTGTCGAACTGCATACCTTCGGTGATGTCCAGTTCGATTTCGGTGGAGGAGCCGTCTTCGATGGTGATGACGCCGTCCTGGCCGACCTTCTCGAAGGCACGAGCCAGCAGCTCACCAATCTGCTCGGACTGGGCGGAGATAGCGGCAACGTGCGCCACCTCGGGGCCCTGCACGGGGCGTGCGTTCTCGAGCAGGCGTGCAGAGACAGCCTCCACAGCAGCCTCAATACCGCGCTTGACGTCGGCAGGTGCCGCGCCGCTGGTGACGTTGCGCAGGCCCTCGTTGACCAGTGCCTGTGCGAGCACGGTTGCGGTAGTGGTACCGTCACCGGCTACGTCGTTGGTCTTGGTGGCGACTTCCTTCGCCAGCTGGGCGCCCAGGTTCTCATACGGGTCGTCCAGTTCAATTTCGCGGGCAATGGACACGCCGTCATTGGTGATGACGGGTGCACCCCACTGCTTGTCGAGCACAACGTTGCGCCCGCGCGGGCCGAGGGTTACCTTGACCGCGTTTGCCAGCTTATCGACGCCAGCCTGCAGGGACTTGCGGGCGGCATCGTTGAATTCAAGCTGCTTAGCCATGTGTTCGCTACTCCTAGTGCGTCACAGAAAGGAAAATTTGAGGGGCTGATGATAGCTCATGCGCCGTACCGGATGAGCGGTACGGCGCATGAGCATCTGAAAGTATTAGTCGACGATTGCCAGAACGTCGCGTGCGGAGAGAATCAGGTACTCTTCGCCCTGGTACTTAACCTCGGTGCCACCGTAGCGGGAGAACACGACAACGTCGCCTTCCTTGATGTCTACGGGAATGCGGTTGCCCTTCTCATCCACGCGGCCCGGGCCAACGGCGACGACGCGTGCTTCCTGCGGCTTTTCCTTCGCAGTTTCGGGGATAACCAGACCGGATGCGGTGGTCTGCTCAGCCTGCTCGATCTTGATAACGACGCGGTCTTCCAGGGGCTTGATAGCCATAATCGGTTCCTCCGGGTTGTGGATTTACGTTTGATGCGAGACAGCGGCGCAGTGGTGCGCCCGATGACTGTCTCGAGTGCTACCTCAACTCTAGTTTCACCTGTGCTTTCGGTCAAGAAAAGCGCCCCTGCGCCGGGGTGTTTCACCGCAAGGCGAACGCTGAGCAAAAAGCTGGGCGAATCGGGCTCCTCACCTCCCAAAATCGGCACCCCGTAAAATGAGGAGCATGCCTATTCCCACATCCCCTTTTACTCCCGCCGCTAAGCTTCCGTTCAGCACCGAAGCGCTCGCGGCAGCCGATGAGCTCTACCCGCTGGGCTCGGATACGCTCAGCGCCGTTACTTCTTTGCGTTCGCGCGGTTTCAGCCCCGAGGAGTCTGCACAGATCATTTCGCTGGCGCAGGCTCGTACCCGTGCGCGCGCCAAGTTCGGCGAGCGCGCCCGCACCCTCATGCTCACTCAGGAGGCGGCGGAGCAGGCGACCCGCCCGGTGATTGCGCATTATCGCGCTCAGCGTCTGCGCCCGGTTGCCGGCACGGTGGCTGATTTGGGTTGCGGTATCGCCTCGGATTCTGCCGTGTATGCGGCCGATCGCGGCGCCGTGGTTGCGGTGGAGCTCGATCCGTTGACGGCTTCTTTTGCGGCGAAGAACCTTGAGTTTTGCCCGCAGGCGCGCGTGTATTCGGGGGATGTGACCGATTATGTGCACGGTGAACTTCTGGACGCTGCCGGTGAGCCGGTGGGCATTGTGTGGATGGACCCGGCGCGCCGCGAGTTGCGGGGTGCGAAGAAGGCCCAGACGGAGCGCCTTTTTGATCCGGAGGCGTTCTCTCCCCCGTTCTCATTCGTGCTGAATCTGGCGCGTACGGGTGTGCCGATGGGCGTGAAGTTGGGCCCCGGTTTTCCGCATGAGGGCATCCCCTCACCCGAAGATATTGCCTCGGAGGCGAACCCCAACCCGCGCGTTGAGGCGGAGTGGATTCAGTCGGAGGGTTCCCTCGCCGAGTTGGTGCTCTGGTTTAACGCGCTAGCCCAGGAGGGGGTGGCTCGCACGGCAACCTCTGTGCGTGAAGTGTCCGCCGAAGAGACCGACTGCAACGAAGGCCCCGCCGGAGGCTCTGCCAAAACCAGTGCCCTGCTACCGCCGTATGAGGCGGTCAGCTTCCGTAGTCCCTTGACGGCGGAAGAGGCGGAGCAGAGCGTTGACGTTCCGGTGTCCCAGCCGCAGCCCGGTGATTATCTGTTGGAGCCTGCTCCGGCGATTGTGCGTTCGCATCTGGTTGCTGAGTTTGCGCAGAGTATTGGCGCGTTTCTATTGGATGAGCACCTGGCGTACCTGTGTTCTGCCGAGCCGGTGGGGCATCCGCTGGTTGCTAGCTACGAGGTGCTGGAGGAGATTCCCCTGCAGGAAAAGCAGCTGAAGCGCTGGGTGCGTGAGCAGGGCTTTACGGCGCTGACGATTAAGAAGCGTGGCGTGGATATTGTTCCGGAGCAGTTGCGTGCGCGTCTACTGGGTTCTGCGGGTTCTAAGCCATCCAAGAAAAAACAGAAAAAGAACGCTAATTCTTCTTCGGGTGCGCAGGAGGGTGCACAGGAACCTTCGTACCGTCCGGCAACGCTGGTCTTTACCCGCATCGGCTCGGGTAGGGATTCACGCCGCGTCGGCTGGCATGTGCGCCCACTCTAACCTCGCCAGCCCTAATTACCCAGCCTTAACTACTCAACCCTGGCCACTCAACCCCGACTACCAGACCCGGGCTACCCAGCCCCGAGGACGGGTTACCGTTCATGACGATTCGTGACGTTTCCCGTTCCGGATTCTGCACTCGACAGGACCTGCATCTTCCTCAGACCGTACACTAGATACAGTGCCTACTAGGAGTGCCTACTAGAGGTGCTTCTGTACCGGCCGGGCAGACCATCAGCTGAGCTGGCGCCTGCTCGGGGTAGAGCCCACCGATAATAACTTCCACAGTCGGCACCATGCACGACCCTATTTCCAGACGCAGGAAAGGCCATATGATCGACTTTGCTTCCTCCCCGCAGTCCACTCTCGGCGTGGAATGGGAGATTGCACTTATCGACCGTGAAAGCGGCGAACTGACCCAGCGCGCCAGCGAGGTGCTGTCCATCCTGCGCGAGCGCCGCCCCGAACTGCTCAAGCCCGCCTCCGACCGGGCGCATGTGACCGGCGAATTCCTGGAGAACACCCTCGAGGTGGTGACCGGCATCTGTCGCACCGTCGCTGAGGCGTGCCGTCAGCTGCAGGATTTGGCGGATACTCTGCGTGACATTACCGATGAGCTCGGCATTGAGTTCTACCCCGCCGGCACTCACCCCTTCTCCCATTGGGCCAACCAGCCGGTCGTGGCGAAGGAACGCTACCAGCGCGTGGTTGAGCGCGCCCAGTATTGGGGCCGCCACATGGTCATTTACGGCGTGCACGTGCACGTGGGCGTTGATTCTCGCGATAAGGTTCTGCCGCTCATTGACGCGCTGACCAACTACGGTCCGCACCTGCTGGCGCTTTCCTGTTCTTCCCCCTACTGGGATGGAATCGACACCGGTTACGCATCGCACCGCACCCAGCTCTACCAGCAGCTCCCGACGAACGGTCTGCCCTTCCACTTTGATACCTGGGAGCAGTACAGCGACTACCTGGAGTCGCTCGTGGCAACCGACGTGATTAACGACCCGAGCGAGGACCGTTGGGATGTTCGCCCGGTTCCGCGTTACGGCACCATTGAGATGCGCTATTGCGATGGCCTCGCCTCCCTGCCGGATATTGCCGCTCTGGTAGCGTTCACGCAGTGCCTGGTTGAGTACTTCTCCCGCCGTATTGAGGCGGGTGAAAGCATCGAGGTGCTCGCCCCCTGGCACGCGCAGGAGAATAAGTGGCGCGTTGCCCGCTACGGCCTGGAAGCTAAGATCGTGGTCTCTAACGAGCCGGTGCAGCGCACCCTGCGTGAAGATTTTGAGCTGCTTCTGCCCAAGCTGGAGCCGGTGGCACGCGACCTTGACTGCGAGGTAGAGCTGGCGCAGGTGCGCCGAATCCTCGCCGAGGGTACGGGTGCGGATCGTCAGCGTGCGGTCTTTGAGAAGACCGGCTCTCTGCGTGAGGTGGCGCTGGATGTTGCCGCGCAGTCCCGTGCGCGAGCGCTGCGTTAGAGCCGCTCCCCCGCACCTCAAGTTTGAAGACAGAAAATGCCTCGGCGCAGTCCTTTGGAAGAGTCCTTTTGGGAAACTGTGCCGAGGCATTTCTATGAGCGTTTTCGAGGCGAGCCGCATTAACGCGCTCGCATTGCCCTTTAGAAGCAGACAGTGGTCACCGGCAGCGAGGAATCCGTCGTGAAGTCCACGCCCGAGGGCTCACGGCCGGCGGCGACCAGGCGGGCACCCAGTGCCGCAACCATCGCGCCGTTATCGGTGCACAGGGTGAACTTCGGGATAATCAGGCGCACCCCCTCGGAGGCGCATCGGGCGGCAAGCAGCTCACGCAGACGCGAGTTAGCCGCCACGCCACCGCCGAGCAGCAGGGTCTTCATGCCCTGCTCGCGGCAGGCAAGCATCGCCTTCTTGGTGATAACGTCCACGACCGCTTCCTGGAAGGACGCGGCAATATCGGCAACCGGGACCTCTTCACCGGCTGCTTCAAAGCTTTCAATCACGCGCGCCACGGCGGTCTTCAGGCCCGAGAAGGAGAAATCGTATCGGTGCGCGCCGGGTTCCTCTGCGGTGCCCATGAACTTGCGGTTCGACAGGCCGCGCGGGAAGACGAAGGCGTTGCGGTTGCCATTAGCGGCGGCGCGGTCAATTGCGGGGCCGCCCGGGTAGTCCAGGCCGAGCAGGCGGGCGACCTTGTCGTAGGCCTCGCCTGCGGCATCGTCGAGGGTCGCGCCGAGCAGACGCACATCGGAGGTAATGTCGCGCACCTGCAGGATTTCGGTATGGCCGCCAGAAACCAGCAGAGCACCCAGGCCACCGGAACCGGCATTCGCCAGCAGGTCGGAGCCATCCTCGGTGCCGTTATCCTCAAGCAGACCAACGCCAACGTGAGCGACCAGGTGGTTAATGCCGTAGAGGGGCTTGCCAGTGGCAATAGCGAGTGCCTTCGCCGCGGAGACACCCACCATAAGTGCGCCAGCCAGGCCGGGGCCCGCAGTAACGGCGATAGCATCCACCTCATCGAGGGTGATGTCCGCTTCGGTCAGCGCCGTTTTAAGGGCGGGAATCATAGCGTCCAGGTGAGCGCGGGAGGCGATTTCGGGGATCACGCCACCAAAGCGCACGTGCTCTTCCATGGAGGAGGAGATGGTGTTGCTGAGCAGCTGTGCACCGCGCACAATGCCGATACCGGTCTCATCGCAGGAGGATTCGATGCCCAGAACGAGGGGTTCGCGAGTGCTCATAGTTCGTCTTTCTGTTGCGCTGTCTGCGCGTAGTGCTTCTAGTTGCAGTGATGTAGGGATGCTGTGGCGTAGGGATACTGCGATGTAGAGGGCGGCGGAAGCTTACCCCTACTGCGGGGGATTGCCGTTTAGCCCAACGGAGTATTTAGAACGTGCATTCCATAATGATGGCGTCGGTTCCGTCATCGTAGTAGCCGCGGCGTACGTGAATCGCACGGTAGCCGTTGCGTTCGTAGAGGCGCTGAGCGCGCGGGTTGTCGGCACGCACCTCCAGCAGGATGCGCTCGGCACCCTGCTCACGGGCGCGCTCGTGCATCTGCTCGAGCATGGCGCGACCGAAGCCGCGGCCCTCGTATTCGGGGAGCACACCGATGGTTTGAACGTCGGCGGTATCGGCTACGACCATGGTTCCGCAGTAGCCGATAGCGCGCCAGCTGCCCTCGTTATCTTCCGAACCTTCTGCAGGCAATTCGAGCATGTAGTAGGTGCGGGTCGGGTGAGTCAGCTCTTCGAGGAACATGTCGATGTGCCAGGCGTCGGCGGGAAACAGGGTGGTTTCCATGCGGTGCATGGCCTGCACATCGGCAAGTTCGGCAACGCGCAGGCGGGCACCCAAGGCTAAGTTATTCAGCGCCAGGTCATCTCGCACGATATTTTCGGTAGCGCTCATTTAGCTCTCCCTCTGCGCGGCAGTCTGCGCGGCGGAACCCTGAGTAGCTGCCTGCTTCTGCTGGCGGGCGAGCATTGCGGCGGGGACCTTTGCATCCGAGTCGCGCAGGTACTGGGCGGAGGTGTCCTCGCTCAGGTTCTCTACGCCCAGGCGTGCCGCGGCGGCAACCAGGTACTCGGCGTGGGGGTGAACCTCGCGGGCAGAATCGACGATGGTCCAGCCATGCTCTTCGAGGGTTTCGGAGTACAGGCCGGCGCCGTAGCCGTAGGCGTAGGAGGGAGCCCCACCGGGCAGAATTTCGGAGGCGGGGCATACGTTCGGGCCGTCCACCAGGCTGTAGCCTTCGGCGTTCACGCGGTAGCGGGCGGAGTAGACTTCGCGGCGGCGTGCATCGGAGAGCACGAGCAGCTCAGCACCTTCAGAAGAAGCGAACGCTCGTTCTGCGTTTTCTTCACCAGCAGCTGCACCAGCTTCACCGGCAACCACACCAGACACAGCGCGCTCAGCCAGGGCGGTCAGGCTCATCATGCCGTACACCGGCACCGACCAGGCAAAACCCAGAGCGCGCGCAGTAACGATACCGGCACGCAGACCCGTAAAAGGTCCCGGGCCGGTACCGGTCAGAATCGCATCCAAATCTTCGCCGCGCACGCCAGCGTCCTGCAGGGCAGCCTGCGCGTAGGGACCCATGACCTCAGCGTGGGAGCGGGTATCTTCACTCTCGTAGCGGGCGAGGATTTCGAAGGACGCACCGGCTTCGGAGCCGTGCACACGGGCGAGCGCCACAGATGCGGTGGCGGATGAATCAAGGGCAAGTACTAGCACCCTATCATTCTAACGCGCGGGCTCTAGGCGCTCTGCAGGGCCTCTTTCAGAGCGTCGAAAGCGTGCTCCCAGCGGGGGCCGAAGGCGCGCACCCGCAGCAGGCGAGGTTCGGGGGTGTCCGCTTCCTCGTCGCTTTCGTCCTCGTCTTCGTCGTCCCAGCTGAACTCTTCGGCACCCGAGTAGGCGAAGCGTGCATCCGCGCCGGTCAGTCGGGTGAAGTCCAGCTCCAGGCGAGAATCGCTCAGGTGCTCAGCCTTATCGCGACCCCACTCGATGACGGTCACAGAGCGCGGCAGGGAGAACTCCAAATCCAGATCGTCGAGCTCTTCGGCACTGGAGAGGCGGTAGGCATCCACGTGCACCAGGTCGGGGCCGCCGGGGCGGGGGCCATCCGGCAGGTTCGGGTGCACGCGCGAGAGCACGAAGGTCGGTGAAATCACGCCTTCGCGCACGCCCAGGCCTTCACCCAGGGAGCGGGTGAACGTGGTCTTACCCGCGCCGAGCTCGCCCGAAAGCAACAGGACGTCCCCGGCGTTCAGATGCTGCGCCAGGGTGAGCGCCAGGCGGCGGGTATGGTCGGGGCCGGTCACGTCCAGGTCGAGGGCGGCAGAAATGTACTCAGCGCTCATTAGCTCTCCTGCTCCCAACCGGTGCCCCACAGCTCGTTCAGTTCAGCTTCAACCCAGGAGCCGCCGACGTAGAGGCGCTCCACGCGGGGCGAAATGCGGGTCACGATTTCGTAGTTAATGGTCTGCGCGGCGTCCGCCCACTCTTCCACGGGCGGGTTCTCACCGGCACCAAAGAGGATGGCGGGGGCACCCAGGTAACCCAGGGCGGGATCGCTCAGGCCGGGTTCGCTCAGGTCAACGACCATCTGGTCCATGGCGATGCGACCGACCACGCGGTAGGTCTTACCCTCCGCATTATTGGGCACGGAGCTATCCTCCGCGTTCTGCGCGCCCGGGTAGATGCGCACCGGCGCGTTCTCCGCAATGCGCGGCACGCCGTCAGCGTAGCCGAGCGGCACCAGCGCCAGGGTGGTCGGCTTTTCGGTGTGGTAGCGCAGACCGTAGGAAACACCCTGACCTGCAGGAACTTCCTTCACTGCGGCAATGTAGCTGCTCACCGTCATGACGGGCTTGAGGCCCAGGTCCTCAGCGGTGACCTCAGGCAGCGGGGAAAGACCGTACAGTGCCAGGCCGCAACGCACGCCGTCACCGAGCAGACGCTCCTCCGTATCCCAACCCTCCAGCGAGGCGGTCAGGGTCGCCGGAGAGTTCGCCAGATGCACCATCTTCGGGTCCAGACCGGCATCATGAGCCTGAGCCACAAAAGTATCCAGGGTGTCGAGCTGCTGAGCAGTCTCGGAGCGGGTCGGCTCATCAGCAACCGCCAGGTGGCTAAAAATACCCTCAACCGTGATCAGCCCAGACTCCTCCAGGGAGGCGGCACGAGCTACCAGCGCAGGCCAATCCGCAGCGGTGGCACCGTTACGGCCCAGACCGGTATCAGCCTTCAGATGCACGATAGCGCGCTCGCCGGTGCGCTCAGCGGCGGCGGCTACCGCCTCCAGGTCCCAACCGGAAACACCCAGACGAATCTTCTCCTGCAGCGCCGCCTCAAAATCGGTGGAGGGGGTATGCAGCCACGCAATGAGCGGCGCATCAATGCCGTCAGCGCGCAGTTCCAGCGCTTCGTTCACGTGCACCAGGCCCAGCAGGTCAGCACCGGCGGCAATAGCCGAACGTGCCACCGGGTACGCGCCGTGGCCGTACGCATCCGCCTTAATCACTGCAATGAGCGCGCGGTCGCCAATCAGTTCCTTGAGGCGGCGCACATTATGTTCTAGCGCATCAAGGTCAATGGTGGCGCTTCGTTCTACCTGGCCGGGTGTACACGGCGGGCAGTAGAGCGGTTCGGCAGGCTGCTGAGGGTGAGTCATGGTCCTTCACGGTCCTTCTGACGGGCGGGTACTACAGGCTGTGCTTGGGCAGCCTCTCTTCTACTAAATTCTAGACCTCCCGGTGCGCGAAAGTCCTATCGCGCTACACTAGGTCAGGTACACCTTTGAGAGAGGAAAGCATCGATGAGCACTCTGCCGCCGGTTCGGACGGTTCACGTGTATTCCATGCACACCGACCCCTTTGCGCAGCCCGGTAGCGGAGATGCAGGCGGCATGAACGTCTATATTGCTCGGTCGGTGCACGCCATGCTGGAGCTGGATCCCGAGCTGCGAGTTGAGGTTTTCACGCTGGACCGCGGTGAGGCGCTTCCGGCTGATTCGCCGTTCCGTCAGCCTCCTCAGCCCGGCGAGCGCATTGTGCGCCACAGCCTTGATCTTCCGTCCGCTCGTGGTCTTTCGAAGAACGAGTTGGCTACGGTCACCGATGATTTTGCGCAGGCGTGCGTCGAGCAGGCACTGTACACCCCGGATATTATTCACGCCCACTATTGGCTGTCGGGTCAGGCTGCGGCTCGTGCGTCCCAGCTGTGGTCGGCTCGGGGGGGTTGGCTTCCCGGTTCCTGTTCTTTTTACTCCGCATACGACGGCTGCCGCTAAGGATGCGCGCCGGGGCGAAGGTGAGGCGCCCGAGCCTGCGGAACGCTATGCCGCCGAGCGCCTGATGAGTAGCTCCGCGAGCCGGGTGATTGTGAATACTCCCCTGGAGGCGCAGCAGATGAGCGAGTATTACGGTACGGACGCGCAGAAGCTTGCCATTATCCCGCCGGGTGTTGACACCTCGATTTTCCATACGATTCCTGGCGTGCATCCGCTCAATGACACCTCGGAGACTCGTTGCCGCATTGTTTGCCGGTAGGCCTCAGCCGTTGAAGGGCCCGCATCTGCTGGTGGAGGCGCTCGCACTGCTCCCCGATGATTTGCAGGTGGATGTGGATATTATTGGTCGTTCCGATTCGGATTATGAGCGCCGCCTGCTGCAGCGTGCGGCTGAGCTGGGTGTGGCAGATTGGGTGCATTTGAAGGACCCGGTTCCGGCGTCTGAGTTGGCGAATATTTTCCGTGCCGCCGATATTGTGGCGTCCCCATCCTCATCTGAGACGTTCGGGTTGGTGGCTCTGGAGGCGCAGGCGTGCGGCGCGGCGGTGCTCGCTACGGATGCTGACGGTCTGCGCTATGCGGTGGAGAACCACCGTACGGGTCTGCTGGTGGCGCCTCGTACGCCGCAGCGTTGGGCTGCGGCTATTGAGCGGCTGGTACGTGCCCCGTATCTGCGTCATTCGTTGGGGGCGAACGCCGCGGCGCGTGCCCGCACGATGGGTTGGGATCAGACGGCGCGCCGAACCCTTGAAGCTTATGCCGAGGTACGTCAGGGTATCTCGCAGTAATGTATTTTTCACGTTGTGAGGAGTTTTAATGTCTTTCTCCATGAGCCGCGATGAGTTCGCCGCGTACCTGGATTCGGTGCGTATTACCGGTGAGGTGGCGACCCCCCGCGAGAATAATCTGGACCATATTCAGGGTTTCCTGGATGGTAATGAGCACCTTGAGTTTGGTGTGCAGTGGACCCGTGAGTGGGATTACGATTCGGTGTTTGAGGTGATGGTCCGCCGAGCGGGTCTGAACCCGGACCGTTCGCATACTCACGGTCAGGACACTATTGGCGCCGAGCAGTGCATCAGCGCACTGGAGGAGTACGCCCGGATCTTTGGCGAGGCGGTGCGTGCTGGTTCTCGTATTCTGTTTGCGACTGGTCACCCGGCGGGTCTGTTCCCCATGTATGCGGTGATGGCGGCGGCGGCGAAGGCTGCCGGCGCTGAGGTTCTTCAGATTGAGGAGGGCGAGCGTTTCCTGGACGGTGATGTCCGCCAGATTATGGATGTCGTGATGTTTGAGCAGTACGGCAATCTGCAGCATACGCATTTCCCTGGCCCGATGCGCATCGCACTGGATCAGTTGAAGGCGCGCGGTGTGACTCCGGATCTGGTGGTTTCGGATCACGGTATGGCTGGTTATGCTTCCTCAACCTGTAAGCTGCTGACGATTGGTATTGCGGATTGTAATGATCCGGGTCTGTTTGTGGCGGCTGAGCAGGGGGATCTGCCGGTGTGTGTGCCGATGGACGATAATGTTCCGCCGCGTCGTTATGAGCCGATGATTGATTTCATTTTGGATCGTGCGGGGCTTGAGCGTCCTTAATGTCCCTTCTGCACTCTGTGTTTAGGGTTTGGGGGTCTTCGGGGTTTGTCTTTTATCTGTCGGTTATTGTTTTCCTGCAAGTGCGTGAAACATGCTGATGGTTTTGGGGTTTCTTAGCTCCACTAGGCATTCTTCTCGAAGGCCCTTTTTTCTTCTTTTTCTGTGATTGATTTCATCACACCGGAGTAACTTTGCCTCTTCATTCTTCGAGACTGAAGACCCCCCGACCCCGTAGAATAGTTTACGGAACACGTTTATGCGCGCTGTGCGCTCATCTAACGCTCCATTAGGCGCCTTACCAGCGCCTTTACCGTAGTCTCTGCCACTATTCACTCAGCGAGATTATTGGTTCACTCATTCATTCATAACAATGACTAGGACACGATTCCCTATTCACCGATAATTAGGGTAAATGTGCCTATTCGCCGCTCTCAGTCCACGACACAGGACAAATTTCCGGGGAAGATTACACCGTTGAAAGTACAAGATCGTCTTAAAAAAATGTGGGGGTCAGACTTCGTCGTCAAGCGAAGCTGGCATCCCAAGGTTCAGCGCGCCCTTTATTGTGGCGACCTTCTCGCCATTGTTATTGCGGTCGTCGCTGCGCATCTGATTCGTTTCGGGTGGGAGAATGCTGACCTGCCCTACGTGAACGTTTGGCCTATTAACGCCCTGGATGGCCGTATTCCCGCTATTGATTACATCTTCCTGGGTGTCGGCATGGTCATCGGCTGGTGGTTTATCCTCCAGGTGAACGGCTCCCGTAGCCTGCGCATCATGGGTTTCGGCAACGAGGAGTACCGCCTGATTACTCGCGGTACTACTTACTTCTTCTGCTTGCTGATTATTGTGGCGTTCTTCCTCAAGGTTGACGTCACCCGCATGTACCTACTGATCGCTTACCCGCTGGGTCTGTTCCTTCTGCTCGTTGAGCGTTGGCTGATTCGTCAGGGTCTGGTGCGTTCGCGTACTCGCGGTCGCGCGTTGACTCGCGTCATGATTATTTCTGATGTGACGACCGGTCAGCACCTGTACAAGAACCTGAAGGATGTGGTTGCTTCCGGCCTGTCCCCCGCAGCGTTCTACCTGCCCGGTTTTACTCCCGGTACTACTGTTGCTGGCGCGCCGATTCCGGTGCTTGGTTATAGCACTTCTCCGGCTGACATTATGGAAGCCATCCGCGAGAACGATATTCACATGGTTGCTGTGACGAACGGTCACCACTTGAGCCCGGATCAGGTTCGCCTGCTGGGTTGGAAGCTTGCTGACGCGCATATTTCGTTGATTATGGCTCCTGCAACGACCGATATTGCTGGTCCGCGTATGCACATGCAGCCGCTGAATGGTCTGCCGCTGGTGCACGTGTCGACTCCGCGTATTACCGGTCTGTCGGCGTTCTTCAAGCGCGCTATGGATGTTGTGTCTTCGGGTCTGGGTTTGATTCTGTTGTCTCCGCTGTTCCTGGTGGTGGCACTGCTGGTCAAGCGTGATGGCGGTCCGGTCTTCTTCTTGCAGAACCGTGTGGGTCTGAACGGTGAAATGTTCAAGATGGTGAAGTTCCGTTCGATGCGTACTGACGCCGAAGAGGTTAAGAAGCGCCTCATGGCACAGAACGAGGGGAATGGTGTGCTCTTCAAGATGAAGGACGACCCGCGTATTACCCCCATTGGCAAGTTCATCCGTAAGTACTCGATTGATGAGTTGCCTCAGCTGTGGAACGTGTTCATTGGCGATATGTCGCTGGTGGGTCCGCGTCCTCCGCTGGTTGAGGAAGTTGAGCAGTACGAGGACATTGCGTACCGCCGTCTGCTGGTGAAGCCGGGTATTACCGGTCTGTGGCAGGTTTCGGGCCGTAGTGACCTTTCGTGGGAAGAGTCTGTTCGTCTGGATCTCTACTATGTTGAGAACTGGTCGCTTACCGGTGACCTGATTATTCTTCTGCGTACTGTCCGTGCGGTTTTCGCTAAGGAAGGCGCGTACTAAGAAGAGTTGGGGTTTCTCCCGCTGGTATGTATGCCGTTTTGAAGACGCTGTTCCGGCACAGGCAGCTTGGCATCATCTATTGATATAAATGCGCAGAAGGGGCGTGAATCCATTTCCGGTGGATTCACGCCCCTTCTTTATGCCTTCTGCCTAGTTCCTTTGAGAGACGCTCTAGGATTTCTTGATCTAGGGGTCTCTTGAGGGCGTTAGGTGGAGGCGGCGTATGGGCGCCTCTGCCCTATTCGGCGATGAGTCGCGCAATGACTTCGGGGAGCATCTGCGCGACGCGGGTTGCCGGGGCGGGGCCCAGCAGCGCGTCCTGGACGCTTCCGGTGGCGCTGGCGCGTGCGGCTTCGCCGTGCAGGTAGACTGCGAGCGCACCGATGGAGGCGAAGGTGCAGCCTTCCAGGGCTTCTCCGCGGGCTTCGAAGGCGGCTACGGTCTGGGCGAGCAGTGCGCCGTAGATACCGGTGAGGGTGTCTCCGCTGCCTGCGGTGGCGAGCCAGGGGCTTCCTCCGGCGACGCTGTAGGTGGCGCCATTGGGTGCCGCGATGAGCGTGTAACCGCCCTTGAGCATGACGGTGGCTCCGGAGAGTTCGGAGGCGGAACGCGCCCAGCGGAAGGGCTCTGCGTCAATGTCCTTGCGGCTGGGTACGATGGCGTCGCCCAGGTGCTTCTTCCAGGTTTCGGGGGCGAGCTCGTGTACGATGCGCAGGAATCGTTCGAGTTCTGCCGCGTGCGGAGTGAGGATCTTGTGGGGTCCGAGGTGCTTACCGGTTGCCATGTATTCTGCCGCCAGGTCGCAGGCACCGGCGTCGAGGATGGCGGGTTCGGGGGAGTGGAGCAGGTAGCGGTTCTTGTCCAGCGAGTCGTAGCTGGAGCCGGAGCCGCCGGCCCACACGGTGACCCTCTGCAGGGCGGGTGCGCCGCTGAAGTAGACGGTTTCGGGGTTGTGGGCGATCATGAGCTGGCGCAGCTCGTGGGAGTTAGCGCCGAAGCGAACCATGCCAACGCCGGTGTTGAGGGCTGCGCGCACACTCATGAGGGCTGCGCCGGGGTATTCGAGGCTTCCGGTGAGCATGCCGAGTACGCCGCGGGTGTACTTGTGGGAGTGTTCGTCGGGGATTTCAATGAGTTCGCGGTAGTCTTCGCGTTCGAGAACGCGCAGGGCGGGCTTGTGGGCGTCGAGGGCTTCGGGCACGCCCAGGTCGTAGAGTTTGATGTCGCCGGAGTGGACGCTGTGGCTGGTGCCTGCCGGTAGCTTGTGACCGATGAAGGTGACGGTGCGGTCGGCGTGCAGGGAGGGTTCGTGCACGGTTCCGCGGTTGTTATCAACTCCGGAGGGGGGTGTCGACGGCGAGGACTGCGCCGAGCTTACCGTCGAGCTGCGCGGCACGGAGTACGCCCAGGTATTCGCCGGCGCTACCGCGTACGGCGCCGCTGGATCCGGTGCCCAGGATGCCGTCGATGGTCAGGTCGTAGCCGGCAAGGTGTTCGAGGGTGTGTTCGGGGTCGAGCACGCGGGTGCCTTCACCACCTTCGCGGGCGATGAGCTCGAGGTTCTTTTCGCTGGGGTCAAAGATGACTGCATCAACGCGGTGTCCCTTGGCACTGAGGCGGGCGCCGGCGTAGATGGTGTCTGCGCCATTGTTGCCCGGGCCGATGAGCAGCAGGATTTTTGCTGTGTCTTTGCCGTGGAGCAGTTCCTGCGCTTCGGCTGCGACGGCGTCTGCGGCGCGTTGCATGAGGTAGCCGTCGTAGTCGGCGGCTTCAATGTAGGGCTTTTCTGCTTCGCGTACCTGGGAAGCAGTGTAGATGAGCTTCATTGCAGTCTCCTTGGGTGGCACCGTGCGGGCCTTAGGGGGTCACCGGTTGTGGTGTTGATGTGGCTCTGCGTTAGTTTTCGTCGTGACGTTAGTTTTTGTCGTGACGTTAGTTTTCGTCGGTGGTATCGTCACCGGCGATGACGCTGAGTCGGTAGCTTCGGGGTTGAACTTTTGCAGGTGCGCCAGTTCTGCGTCGCTGAGGTATTCGGCGGTTGCGATGGCGATAGCCATGGGTTCGTCGTGGGTCAGCGAGAGGTGGATGCGATTGATGCCGAGTTCTTTGGCTCGGCGGGCGATGGTGCCCTGAATGATGAGGTAGGGCTGGCCGCTTTCGGCAGTAGCGACTTCGCAGTCTTGCCAGTTGAGTCCGGCGGGTGCTCCGAGTACTTTTGCGACGGCTTCTTTGGCGGCAAATCGTACGGCTTGGGAGCGTACGTTCCGGGTGCGTTCGTTGGGGGTGAAGACGCGGCGGACGAAGGCGGGTGTTTCGGTGACGATTCGTTCGAATCGTTCAATGTTGACGGTATCTACGCCGATTCCCATGATCATGAGCTGCACCTTTTACGTTAGGGGTGGTGACCGCGTCCTGTTTGCGGTTTCTCTTGTTTTAAGTCTAGCGAGATTCGCTTCTTTTAGGTGGGATAGCGTCAAATATGACGCCTGGTTGATACCTGTTTCACAGCGTCTATTTTTGTCGGTTAATCCACGAGTAACCGCCCGGTTAAACGACAAGGGCGGTGGTTGAGTTCTCTAAGAACTCAACCACCGCCCTTTCGTTATCGCTCAGGCGATTTCCGAGGATTACTCCAGAGAATTACTCCACGGTCACGGACTTTGCGAGGTTACGCGGCTGGTCAACGTCCAGGCCCTTAGCTTCTGCCAGTGCGCATGCGAAGATCTGCAGGGGCACGGTTGCCAGCAGGGGCTGCAGCAGCGAGGGGCATGCCGGGACGGTGATGAGGCGGTCTGCGTAGGGCTTGACGGCCTCGTCGCCTTCCTCGGCGATGACGATGGTGAAGGCGCCGCGAGCGCGCACTTCCTGGATGTTGGAGACGACCTTGCCATGCAGGGAGTCGCGACCGTTTGCGGAGGGAACCACTACGATGACCGGCTGGCCTTCATCGATCAGTGCGATGGGGCCGTGCTTGAGCTCGCCTGCGGCGAAGCCTTCAGCGTGGATGTAGGTGATTTCCTTGAGCTTGAGTGCGCCTTCCATTGCGACGGGGAAGCCCACGTGGCGGCCGAGGAAGATCACGGAGGAGGCATCCTTCATTTCGACGCCCAATTCCTTGACCTGGGCGTCGTTGTCGATGACCTTCTGAATCTTTGCGGGCATGTTCTGCAGCTCGGCGAGAATCGAAGCGATTTCGTCCTTGTACTTGTTGCCGCGCAGCTGTGCCAGGTACAGGCCGAGCAGGTATGCTGCGGTGATCTGTGCCAGGAATGCCTTGGTGGATGCCACTGCGATTTCGGGGCCTGCGTGGGTGTACAGCGCAGCGTCGGATTCGCGGGGCAGAGTCGAGCCGTGGGTGTTGCAGATGGAGATAACCTTTGCACCCTGTTCGCGTGCGTGGCGCACTGCCATCAGGGTGTCCATGGTTTCACCGGACTGCGAGAGGGCCACAATCAGGGTCTTCTCGTTCACAATCGGGTCGCGGTAGCGGAACTCGTGGGCAAGCTCAACCTCGGTGGGGATACGGCACCAGTGTTCGATGGCGTAGCGTGCCACCTGGCCCGCGTATGCGGCGGTACCGCAAGCAACCACGATGATCTTGTCAATCGAGCGCAGCACCGAGTCGTCAATGTTCAGCTCGTCGAGGGTCAGGTTCCCGTTCTCGTCGAGACGGCCCATGAGGGTCTGCTCAACGGCGGTGGGCTGCTCGTGGATTTCCTTCTCCATGAAGGAGTTGAAGCCGCCCTTTTCGGCTGCGGCTGCGTCCCACTCAATGTGGAAGGGCTTGCCCTCTGCGGGGTTGCCCTCGAAGTCGATAATCGAGTAGTCGGTTGCGGTGATGGTCACGATCTGGTCCTGACCCATCTCGACGGCTTCCTTGGTGTAGTCAATGAACGCGGAGACGTCCGAGCCGAGGAAGTTCTCGTTCTCACCCAGGCCGATGACCAGCGGGGAGTTGCGGCGGGTTGCCACAACGCGGTCCGGGTGGTCGGCGTGGATAGCCAGGATGGTGAAGGCACCCTCGAGGCGGTTGGAGGCGATGCGCACGGCCTCGGTGAGGTCGCCGGTACCAAGCTTGTTGTAGATGCTTGCGATAGTTGCGGCGGCTACCTCGGTGTCAGTCTGAGAGGTGAACTCCACGCCTTCGGCGAGCAGCTCAGCACGCAGTTCTGCAAAGTTTTCGATAATACCGTTGTGGACGACGGCGAGGCGGCCGTTGTCGACAACGTGGGGGTGAGCGTTGACGTCGGTGGGTCCACCGTGGGTTGCCCAACGGGTGTGACCGATACCAATCTGGGATTTCGGCAAGGGGTGTTCCTTAACCTCGTTCTCGAGGTTCAGGAGCTTACCTGCCTTCTTACGGAATTCGATACCGTCGGGGCACACCAGTGCCACGCCGGCAGAGTCGTAGCCGCGGTATTCCTGGCGGCGCAGACCTTCGAGGACCACATCGTATGCGTTGTGGTCAAACTTGTTACCGTCCGGAGCAGTGTCCAGACCTACATATCCTACGATTCCACACATGCTATAAGTTTATCCCACAAGTATCCGAATATGCGCACGGTGAAATACCGTTATGCGTCACGTTCACTGTGGCTTTTTCTGCCTTTTTCGATTTTTGCTCTTTCTTCTCATACATTTATTTCTTGAAACAAACCGTGAGGGCGGGTATTTCCCCGCGGGCTGAAAGTTCGTACACTTAGATAAATGAGCACCGCACCGTATATTTCTGGCGATGACCGCTTCATGCATCTTGACCGTTCCCGTTGGTCGCACCTAGCCGATGAGATTGCTGTTCCCCTCAGCGCTGAGGAAATTGAGTCTCTTCGAGGCCTGGGTGAAACTGTCGACCTTGAAGAGGTGCAGCGTATTTATCTGCCGGTTTCTCGTCTTCTGAATCTGTATGTGACTGCTGCTTCTTCGTTGAACCATATGACGAATGATTTTCTGCATGTGTCTCAGCGCCGCGTGCCGTTCATTATTGGTGTGGCGGGTTCTGTCGCGGTGGGTAAGTCGACGACGGCGCGTATTCTGCAGGCTCTTTTGAGTCGTTGGCCGTCTACTCCTAATGTTCAGCTGGTGACGACGGATGGTTTCTTGTACCCGAACGCGGAGCTTCAGCGTCGCGGCATTATGCACCGTAAGGGTTTCCCGGAGTCTTATGATCGCCGTGCTCTGTTGAATTTTGTGTCGCAGGTGAAGTCCGGTGCTGAGCGTGTAGTCGCGCCGAAGTATTCGCACCTGTATTACGACATCATGCCGGATGAGCATATTGAGGTCACCGCACCGGATGTGCTGATTCTTGAGGGTTTGAATGTTTTGGCGCCTTCTCAGGCTGAGGGGCCGGAGACTTCTGATCTGACGCTGAGTGATTTCTTTGATTTCTCTATTTATGTGGATGCCCGCACTGAGGATATTGAGCGCTGGTATGTGAATCGTTTCTTGACTCTGCGTTCTTCGGCTTTTGCGAATCCGGAGTCGTATTTCAAGCGTTATGCGGAGCTGAGCGATGAGCAGGCGGTTGAGGTTGCGACCGGCATTTGGAAGAGCGTGAATGAGCCGAATCTGTTGCAGAATGTTTTGCCGACTCGTGCTCGTGCGCATTTGATTCTGCAGAAGGGCCCCGAGCATACCGTGGAGCAGGTTCTTCTGCGTAAGAACTAGATGTTCTTTAGGTTTTTAGTGTTCGTGTGTGGCTTTTAGTTGCCTGTGTAGCGCGTTTGTGGTGCATTCTAGTAGAAGGCGCCGGAGGCTCCACTCCCTCACGGGGTGGGTTTAGGCTTCCGGTGCTTTTGTATGCACCTACGCCATGATGAGGAGTTATTGTGAAGTCCCTGCACCGTACGTCTACCGCTCAGGAGTCTTTTGATAGTTCTGCGGTGAATCGCCGTACTCTTTTGGGTGCCGCTTTGGGAGTTGGTGGCACGGCGCTATTGGCAGCTTGCGGTTCGCAGGGTCAGGGTGCGTCTTCTTCATCTTCTGCTGCGAGTGCTTCTGAGTCTGCGGCGGCTTCGGCGGCTTCTTCTAGCGCCTCTTCCGCTGCGTCGGCATCTTCTGCCGCGCCCTCCCCTGTTGCTTCTGCTACCAGTGCTTCTGCAAGTGCTTCGGCTTCTGCGAGCGTGTCTTCTTCCCCGTTGGCGCTTGCTCAGCCGAGTGTTGAGTCTCAGCCGGATTCTTTGCGTTGCCTCGTGAATAAGATGCGTCCCTTTGCGCAGCAGGATTGGGAGCCGAATGACCTGGTGGAGTTCTACGGTCATCAATTGCGCGCTGAGGCGGCTAAGGCAGCGGATACGATGATTGATGCGGCTGCTACTGATGGCGTGACTCTGCTTGTTTCTAGCGCGTATCGTTCGTATGCGGTGCAGCAGCAGACCTATCAGTATTGGGTTTCGGTGAACGGTCAACAGGTGGCGGACCAGTTATCGGCTCGTCCCGGCTATTCGGAGCATCAGACGGGCTTGGCGATTGATTTTGCTTCTCCTGAGGGTTGCCGTTTGGAGGAGTGTTATCGCGATACGCTGGCTGGTCAGTGGTTGGCGAAGAACGCTCCGCGTTACGGATATATTTTGCGCTTCCCTGATGGTCGTCAATCGGTGACCGGTTATCGTTTTGAGCCGTGGCATTACCGCTATGTGGGTGTGCAGATTGCCCAGGAGTATGTGTCTTCGGGCGCGAAGACTTTTGAGGAGTTTATCGGTACGGGTGCGGCACCCGATTATGCAAGTGCGAGCTAGGGTCGAGGCTAATCTTTCGGCTTTGGTCGGTGCGCCAAGTGGTGATGTGTATCGTCTTTCAAGCTTCCGTACCGGAGATAAATAGGCACAGTAGATGCATATTTTTTCGCATACACACCCCGTAAATCCGCGGTTTTTCGCAGGTTTTAGAGATTTTTGCTCAGGTTCATGTGAGCTAGACTTTAAGTATCGGGCGCCATAGGACCACTGTGAAGAAAAACACATGCTTTACAATGAAAATTTTCTCAGAATATGGCATTTTCTGAGGTGAAAAGGCGCTATTCTATATCTCATGCTTAAGGGTTTTAAAGATTTGTAATCCGCGGTAACGTCATCGACCTCGCAGTTGGTCTGATTATGGGTACCGCCTTCACCGCTGTGGTGACCTCGCTTGTCCAGGCCGTCCTGATGCCGGCTATCTCCATGCTGGTTGGCTCCCCCAACTTCGACAACTTCCTGGTCTTCGGCCAGATCAAGGTTGGCGTGTTCCTAACCGCTATTGTCAACTTCATCCTGATTGCAGCTGCTGTCTACTTCGCAGTTGTTGTGCCCACTCAGAAGCTGACTGAACTCGCGCTGGCTAAGAAGAAGGCTGAAGACGAGGCTGTTGAAAAGGAAGAGACCGAGATCGCACTCCTCAAGGAGATTCGCGACGCTCTGGCAAAGAAGTAATTTCTCTGCTCTCTACCACTAACTTTCAAACCCCCGCATCCCCTGTGGATGCGGGGGTTTTCCGTATCCTCGTCCCCCTCCCCGCCCAAGATAACGAAGAAGGGCTGGGAAGGTAACACCTTCCCAGCCCTTCTCTATCCTCCATTGCGGTCTTCGCACCGGAAGGATACGTTTAGAGTGCCAGTTCCTTAGCCACAACGCCAGCCAGCTGCTGAGCAACCTCATCAGCCTGCTCCTGGGTTGCAGCTTCAACCATCACGCGGACCAGAGGCTCGGTGCCGGATGCACGCAGCAGCACGCGGCCGCTCTCGCCCAGTACGCCTTCAGCCTCGCTCACAGCGGTAGCGAGCGCCTCGTTGGTCTTGACCGCCGCACGGTCAACGCCCTTGACGTTGATTAGACGCTGCGGGGTGGGTTGCATACGCGATGCCAGCTCCGAGAGGGTCTGACCGCTACGAGCCACCTCTGCAGCCAGCTGGATGCCGGTCAGAACGCCGTCACCGGTGGTTGCGTAGTCGCTCATGATGACGTGGCCGGACTGCTCGCCGCCAAGGTTGTAGCCGTGCTCGCGCATAGACTCGAGGACGTAGCGGTCGCCCACAGCGGTACGGCCCAGGGTAATACCGTGCTCGCGCAGGTACAGTTCCAGACCCAGGCTGCTCATCACGGTTGCGACGAGGGTGTCCTTTGCGAGCTTACCTTCGCGCTTAGCGGCAACAGCCAGGATAGCCATGATCTGGTCGCCATCTACCAGGTTGCCCTTTTCGTCAACTGCCTGGCAACGGTCGGAGTCACCGTCGTGGGCGATACCGAGGTCCGCGCCGTGCTCAACGACAGCTGCCTGCAGCTTCTCGGGGTGGGTGGAGCCCACACCGTCGTTGATGTTGGTGCCGTTGGGCTCTACAGCCAGTGCGATGACCTCTGCACCCAGTGCCTCGAAGGTTGCCGGGGACGCCGCGTAGGCTGCACCGTTTGCACAGTCCAGAACAATCTTCATGCCTGCGAGGGGCTTGCCATCGGGCAGGGTGGAGACTAGGTGCTTCACGTAAGCCTCGGTACCGTCCTCCAGGGGCTTGACGGTACCCACAGCACCACCGGTCGGGTAGCGGAAGGACTTCTCGCGGTAGACGCGCTCAATAGCGTCCTCAACGGAGTCTTCCAGCTTCTGGCCGCCGCGAGCCAGGAACTTAATACCGTTGTCCGCTGCGGGGTTGTGCGATGCAGAAATCATCACGCCGAAATCAGCACCGGTGTGCGCCACCAGGTAAGCTGCCGCAGGGGTGGGGACGATACCGGCATCCAGCACGTCAACACCTGCGCTAGCAAAGCCAGCCTTCATTGCAGAGACAATGAAGTCTGCAGAGGATCGGGAGTCATTTGCGATCACGGCACGGGGGCGTACACCCTCTTCTACCGTGTCAAAGCCCAGAACAATAGAAGCCGCCTGCGCGAGCTCCATAGCCAGGGCGGGAGTAATTACATCGTTTGCCAGACCGCGTACGCCGTCGGTTCCAAAAAGTCGTTCAGTCACCCTTTTATTTTACGTTGTGCGTAACTCTGCTTAGGCGCATACACCGTAAATTCTTCATAATCAGAAAGTGATTTTCAGCGGCTATATATCTGCTTCATAGCTAATATTTCTGCAGACGCGCAAAGGTGCCTGCTCTCAATTCCAAACGGAGAAAAGAGAGACAGGCACCTTCATAGTGCAAGCTATTTGGCGGTTATATCGCCGCAGGGTTGAGTTTTACTCTCCCCTATCTATCGACGCTTACTTGACGACAGGGAAGCCGTCGGGAGAGTCGCCGGACTCATCCTCGAAGACGTCGGATGCGGAGCGGACGATCAGCGAGTCGAGCTCGCCCACGACTGCCTCATCCTTGGCGGGGTAGTCGAACTGGGTGAGCACGTAACGCATTGCTTCCAGGCGTGCGCGCTTCTTGTCGTTGGACTTGATAACGGTCCAGGGAGCGTCACCGGTGTGGGTGTAGAAGAACATTGCTTCCTTCGCCGCAGTGTAGTCGTCCCACTTGTCCAGGGAGGCCAGGTCGGTGGGGGAAAGCTTCCACTGACGAACCGGGTCGGTACGGCGGGAGGTGAAGCGTGCGAGCTGCTCTTCGCGGGTGACGGAGAACCAGAACTTGATGATGTGGATACCGGAGTTCACCAGCATACGCTCCAGGTCCGGAACTTCGCGCATGAACTCGAAGTACTGTGCCTGGGTGCAGTAACCCATAACGCGCTCAACACCGGCACGGTTGTACCAGGAGCGGTCCATCAGAACGATTTCGCCGCCGGAGGGCAGATGCTTGATGTAACGCTGGAAGTACCACTGGGTCTGCTCGATGTCGGTCGGCTTCTCCAGCGCAACAACGCGAGCGCCACGGGGGTTCAGGTGCTCGGTGAAGCGCTTAATGGAGCCACCCTTACCTGCTGCGTCACGGCCTTCGAAGATAATGAGAATCTTCTGACCGGTAGACTTAGCCCAGAGCTGCAGCTTCAGCAGCTCAATCTGCAGGGCACGCTTTTCCTTCTCGTATGCCTTACGGCTGAGCTTGGTGTCGTAGGGGTAACCCTTCTTCCAAGCCTGAGAGGTTTCGTCGTCCTTCTTGTCCTTGCCGAGGGCGCGGGTGAGGGAAGCCATTTCGTCCAGCTCTGCCGAGTAATCCTCAACGACGGAGGTGCGGCGTGCCTGGGGCTTCAGGGCTTCCTTGATGGCTTGTTTCTTCTCAGAACCGGTGTGTGCGTGTACGCCTTCAGCGGTGTGCTGGTGGGCTTCAGTCTGAGGAGCCTCCACTGCCTGCTCTTCGGGCTTGGTGGAGGGATTCTGCTCTGCCATGAGTACTCTTTTCTTCCTGTCTGCTTTGACTCTTTAACTCTACCGGGGCGCTCTTCTATGAACAAACGTAACAGTTACAAGCACCCTTAACGTTTAAGACCGGTAGGTACACAAAACGCCCCGACTCTCCCAACGGGAGAGGCGGGGCGTAGTGCTTCGTAAAAACCAGCGATTAACGCTTGGAGAACTGCGAAGCCTTGCGTGCCTTCTTAAGACCAGCCTTCTTACGCTCGATGACGCGTGCGTCACGGGTCAGGTAGCCAGCCTTCTTCAGTGCGGGGCGGTTGTTCTCGCGGTCGATCTCGTTCAGTGCACGAGCGATACCCAGGCGCAGAGCACCTGCCTGACCGGAGGGGCCACCACCGTTGATGCGTGCGATGACGTCGTATGCACCCTCGAGCTCCAGGAGCTTGAAGGGCTGGTTGACGTCCTGCTGGTGCAGCTTGTTGGGGAAGTAGTCTTCCAGGCTACGACCGTTGATGGTCCAGTTGCCGGAACCGGGCACAACGCGAACGCGTGCCACTGCTTCCTTGCGGCGACCAACTGCTGCGCCTGCAACGGTCAGTGCCGGACGTGCTACCTTAGCCGCTGCGGGGGCAGCGGACTCCGAGGTGTAGCTGGTCAGCTCTTCCTCGACTACGATCTGCTCTTCGTTCTGAGCCACGATTTCTCCTATTGTTTCTTCGTAGGCCCGAATTACTGGGCGACCTGGTTGAATTCGTAGGTCTTGGGCTGCTGTGCCGCGTGCGGGTGCTCGGGGCCAGCGTAGACCTTCAGCTTCTTGAGCTGCTGTGCAGCAAGCTTGTTCTTGGGCAGCATGCCCTTAACAGCCTTCTCAACCGCGCGAACGGGGTTGGTCTCAAGTAGCTCTGCGTAGTTCACGGACTTCAGACCGCCGGGGTAACCCGAGTGGCGGTATGCACGCTTCTGCTCGAGCTTTGCACCGGTCAGGGCGACCTTCTCAGCGTTCACGATGATAACGAAGTCACCGGTGTCAACGTGGGGAGCAAAAGTCGGCTTGTGCTTACCGCGCAGCAGGATAGCGGTCTGGCTTGCGAGGCGGCCGAGAACAACGTCGGTGGCGTCAATGACGTGCCACTGGCGCTCGACTTCGCCGGGCTTGGGAGTATAAGTGCGCAAAATATTGGCCTTTGTCTCGAAATGTACATACGGCGCTTAGTTGGGTATCGCGCCTTTTACTTACGTGCATGACGAACACCCGGGTGAGGACCGAGCTGCCGCCCGTTCTGCCCGTACTCTATACCGCCTTAACGTCCTGCAACTAGACAGCGATTTAGAGCGCGCTCGGGTAGAACACGCACAACATATCAAGACTATACAGGACGTTGAGTGCTTAATCCACCGCCAAAGCCTTAAAAATAGGGCTTTTTTGCCTTAAACACATTTTAAATTCCATCCGTGTAATTCACCCTCGACGGTTGCACTCCCCCGTTGAGCCCCTCACCGCTTTCAGCATGTGACTGGGCTCAATATACAGAGCTCAATATACACAGCTCAATATGCACCGGGCATTAAGCACTCTGCGCCTCGTGGTCTTCACGCTTTGCTCGAGCACGCTCAGCTTGCTCTCCATACAACTCCGGCGCAGGGTAGTAAATCTCAGCCAGAGCGAGCGCATGCGGAGGCGCCAGAGTCAGCGAAGCCTCGCGTCCCGGGCTCTTGATCCGCTCACGCAACCAGGCGGCGTCACGTTTGCCCGTACCATAGAGCACCAGCGCGCCCACAAGCGAACGCACCATGTGATGGCAGAACGCATCAGCCACCACGCGCACTTCAATAAGACCGCCCTCTGTGCGAGTGAAGCTAAGCTCTCGCAGTTCACGTATCGTGGTCGCGCCTTCACGCGGTTTACAGAAGGAGAGGAAATCGCGCAGACCGAGTAGCTGCTGTGCCGATTCGTTGAGATCAGCGCAATCCAGATGCTCCGGTACTGCCCAGGTGTAGGTGCGGCGCAGAGGGTTAAGACCGTCTGCCGCCCCATCTGCAATGCGATAAACGTAGCGGCGACCGGTAGCGGAGAAGCGCGCATCAAAATCGAAGGGAACCTCAGCAACCCGGTGAATCTGAATAGCGCCCTGCAGAATACCGCGGACGTTCTTCGGCAAGTTCAACTGCTCTTCCGCATCGTAGAGGCAGCGTTGCAGCGCACCGGTGAGGCGGCGACCCAGGGCCGCCGTCGGGTCATCCTCCCCCGTTCGACCCTGCAGGCGCACCCAATCCTCATCACTCAAATCGCAATGCAGAGTCTGGGCTTCCGCATGCACACCGGCATCGGTTCGGCCCGCGACCACCACGCGGTGAGGTGCACGCAAAATCAGTTCAAGGGCGTTCTCAATGACTCCCTGCACCGTAACAAGGTTCGGCTGGGCGGCCCATCCGCTGAAAAGGGAACCATCGTAGGCGCAATCAATTCGCACGCGGTGCGTAGCAATGAAGAGCTGCTCTTCGTGATTCTCTAAAGCAGTAGCATTCTGCATTGGTGTGCCTTTCAGCGGTGATAGTGTACGAAAACGTTGGCAGGTTCTTGAAGATTGAGGGGACCTCAGGAACAGCTTCATCTTAAAGTATGCAGATACGCCAATCCGCCGCCCACAATAGTGGACGGCGGATTGACATATTTTAGGCTTAGCCTAAATCAGCTGGGATCCGTATTACTCGGAAACCTTCTGTGCTGCTGCGCCACCTGCGGGGGCGTAACCTGCAGCCTCTGCCGACTCAGCGGAGTCGAACCAGATTTCAGCCTTGGTGCTGGTGTACCAGCGGGAACCGGGCACGTGATACTTCATGGAATCGGCGTTACCCTTAACCTCGAAGCCCTCGGGAGCCTCGCCGGACTCCAGGGGTGCGTGGGAACCTGCGGGCAGGCCCTCAGCTGCTTCAGCCTTGGGAGCCTCAGCTGCCTTCTCAGCAACCTTGGTTGCCTCAGCAACTGCACCCTTGGTTGCAACGGGCTCCATGACGAGCTCGATGACAGCCATGGGAGCGTTGTCACCCTTGCGGTTACCGATCTTGATGATGCGGGTGTAACCACCGGGGCGCTCTGCCATTGCCGGAGCAATAACGGTGAAGAGCTCGTGCACGACGGACTTGTCGGTGATGGAACGCAGCACGCGACGGCGAGCAGCCAGGTCGCCCTTCTTACCGAAGGTGATGAAGCGCTCTGCCACCGGACGCAGGCGCTTTGCCTTGGTCAGGGTGGTGGTGATGCGCTTGTGCTGGAACAGCTGCGCCGACAGGTTGTTGAGCATGTGGCGCTCGTGGGTCGGGGAACCGCCGAGGCGGGGACCCTTAGTGGGAGTAGGCATAGTTAAATCTCCATAGTTGCGTTCCCTAACGCCCCAGCAGCGGAGCCTCTTAGGGAATCAAGTTTGACTGATCCCGGTGGAACCGGGTGAACTATTCGGCCGAAATTATTCGCCGGAACCGTCTTCGTCATCAAGCGGGCGTGCAGCAGGCTCGAAACCGGGAGGGGAGTCCTTCAGGGACAGGCCGAGCTCGAGGAGCTTTGCCTTGACCTCGTCAATGGACTTAGCACCGAAGTTACGGATGTCCATCAGGTCAGCTTCACTGCGGGTCACGAGCTCACCCACGGTGTGGATGCCCTCGCGCTTGAGGCAGTTGTAGGAGCGAACGGACATGTTCAGTTCCTCAATTGCCAGTGCCAGATCAGCTGCCATGGACTCGTCGGCGGGCGACGGGCCAACTTCAATGCCCTCAGCTGCAATGTTCAGCTCACGTGCCAGGCCGAAGAGCTCGACCAGGGTGCTGCCTGCAGAAGCAACGGCGTCACGCGGTGCGATGGCTTCCTTGGTTTCGACGTCCAGGGTCAGGCTGTCGAAGTCGGTGCGCTGCTCAACACGGGTCGCGTTCACGCTGAAGGTAACCTTCAGAACCGGGGAGTAGATGGAGTCAACCGGAATACGGCCGATCTCGCCATCGCCGGCCTTGTTCTGAGCTGCAGTCACGTAGCCGCGACCGCGCTCAATAACCAGCTCAGCGTTGAAGTTTGCCGAGGCGTTCAGGGTTGCCAGGTGCAGTTCCGGGTTGTGGATCTCCACGCCAGCGGGAACCTCGATGTCGCCTGCGGTCAGTTCACCTTCGCCCTGCTTGCGCAGGTAGGCCACGACGGGCTCGTCGTTCTCAGAAGAGATGGAGAGCTTCTTGATGTTCAAGATGATCTCAGTGACGTCCTCGGTCACGCCGGGAACGGTGCTGAACTCGTGCAGTACACCATCAATGCGGACGCTGGTAACAGCGGCGCCGGGGATGGAGGACAGCAGAGTACGGCGGAGGGAGTTACCCATGGTGTAGCCGAAACCGGGCTCCAGAGGCTCGATGGTGAAGCGCGAGCGGTTGGGCGCTACGACCTCTTCAGTCAGAGTGGGGCGCTGTGCAATAAGCACTTTGTTTCCTTTCGGTGAGCTCCGCTATATGAGCCCACAGGTTGGGGAAAACATATCTTAGGAAGCAGACGGGTGTCTGTACTCTCCGGGTACAGCTCCGTGCGGAGTGTACCCGTCGAGGGATTAGGTCGAGACCTAATTAGACGCGGCGGCGCTTCGGGGGACGGCAACCGTTGTGTGCAACGGGGGTAACGTCCTGGATCGAACCGACCTCGAGGCCTGCAGCCTGCAGGGAGCGGATTGCGGTTTCGCGACCGGAACCGGGGCCCTTGACGAACACGTCAACCTTGCGGACGCCGTGCTCCTTGGCGCGGTTTGCAGCAGCCTCAGCAGCCAGCTGTGCGGCGTAGGGGGTGGACTTACGGGAGCCCTTGAAGCCCATGTCGCCAGCGGAGGACCAGGAGATCACTGCACCGGTGGGATCGGTGATGGAGACGATGGTGTTGTTGAAGGTCGACTTGATGTGAGCCTGACCAGCAACGATGTTCTTGCTAACCTTGCGGCGGTTGGTCTTACGAGCTGCCGCAGCGCGAGTCTTGGGAGGCATTTTTGATTCTCCTACAAAGGTTTCTAGTACGTTGGTCGGATAGGGATATCCAACAGAGCAACGTTGCTTACTTCTTCTTACCTGCGACGGTACGCTTCGGACCCTTACGGGTACGTGCGTTAGTCTTGGTGCGCTGACCGTGAACCGGCAGGCCGCGGCGGTGGCGCAGGCCCTGGTAAGAACCGATTTCAACCTTACGGCGGATGTCAGCTGCAACCTCGCGGCGAAGATCACCTTCAACCTTGTAGTTGCCTTCGATGAAGTCACGAAGTGCCACGAGCTCCTGGTCGGTCAGGTCCTTGACGCGGGTGTCAGGGTTGACGCCGGTAGCAGCGAGGGTTTCGTGTGCACGGGTCTTGCCCACGCCGTAGATGTAAGTGAGAGCAACTTCCACGCGCTTTTCGCGGGGAATATCAACTCCAGCGAGACGTGCCATACTGGCTTCTCCTTGTTGTTTTCCAGAGGTCTATAGCATCACTGCCCGGGTTATTCTTGCCCGGTCCCCGGCCTCTGAGTCCGGAGGTATCCGAAGGCGCCTCGTGGGCGTTGCTTCGGAGCGGTGCCTATGACAATTCCACCCTCTGTTGGGGCGGTTATGAAGTCAGCTGCTAGGGATTAGCCCTGGCGCTGCTTGTGGCGCGGGTTTTCGCAGATCACCATGACCACACCGTGACGGCGGATCACCTTGCACTTATCGCAGATCGGCTTAACGCTCGGCTTGACCTTCATCGCATTCCTTTTGATTGCAACTTGATTACTGGCGAGATAAGAGGTTCCCTCACTTACGTTGGGGAACTGCGTTATCCCTTTGAACACGATTTAAACGCCGCCAGGGGCGACGTTTATCTCGGGTTTACTTGTAACGGTAGACGATACGACCTCGGGAAAGGTCGTAGGGGCTCAGTTCCACTACTACTCGGTCCTCAGGCAGGATGCGAATGTAGTGCTGACGCATCTTGCCCGAGATGTGTGCGAGAACCTTGTGGCCGTTATCCAGCTCAACACGGAACATCGCGTTGGGCAGAGCTTCAACCACAGAGCCTTCAATCTCGATGACGCCGTCTTTCTTAGCCATATCCTCCGCTAACGTCGGTGCCCGTCGCAGGTGCGGCGGGCAAATGTATCTTCTGTTTGTGAGCTCACCGCGGTGAGGTGCTAGGGCGTTTTAAGGCGCACTTAACACTGGCACAAACAACCAACTGTTAACTGTACGGCAAAGATCGGGGAAAAACAACCGTGATTTTTATGACATCAGGCACTTAAGGTTTAAAAGGAAGAAGCCCCTCCCCCACGTTCCGGAAAGTCTTAAGGACTTCCTTCCGCGGGAAAGGGGCACCGTCTATCGGTCAAAGCTCAGTTGCTTAGTCTTCCTTAGCGGCAAGCTGACCGCATGCGCCGTCAATATCGGAACCGCGAGTATCACGAATAGTCGTCGGAATACCGTGGGCACGCAGACGCTCCACAAAGTTCTGTTCAACGCCCTTACGCGATGCCGTCCACTTCGAGCCCGGGTCGGGTTCAGCGGAATCGGGTTCACGTGCACCCAACCGCGGCCGCGCTGAGCCAGCTTCTTACCGAGCAGATCCGCACGCCAGCCCTGATCGTTAATATCGCGAATCAGCGCGTACTCAATGGAGACGCGACGACCGGTCGTACGGTAGTAGTCGTACGCAGCGTCCAGAGTCTCGTCGACCTTCCAACGCTGGTTAATCGGGATGAGCTCATCACGTAGCTCATCGTCCGGAGCGTGCAGAGACAGCGCCAAAGTAATGGGCAGCTTCTCCATCTCGAACTTACGAATACCCGGCACCAGGCCCACGGTCGACATGGTCAGGCCACGAGCAGAAATACCGAGGCCCTCGGGCGAAGGGTCAATCAGGCGGTGCACAGCGCCCATGGTTGCCTTGTAGTTAGCGAGCGCCTCGCCCATACCCATGAAGACAATATTGGAAACACGCAGCGGACGAGTATCCTCAGAACCGCCCTCTGCTTCTTCCAGGCCCTTCATCTGCTTCAGGTAGCGGGCACCGGCAACGACCTGCTCCACAATTTCTGCGGTGGACAGGTTACGGGTCAAACCCTGCTGACCGGTCGCACAGAAGGGGCAGTTCATACCGCAGCCAGCCTGCGAAGAGATGCACATGGTCACGCGGTTGTCATAGCGCATGATGACGGACTCAATGAGCGCACCGTCAAAGAGGCGGTGCACAACCTTCAGGGTGTCGCCGCCGTCAGCTTCGAGGGTACGGACCGGGGTCAGCAGCTGGGGCATCGCCTGCGCAACCATCTGCTCGCGGTCCTTAGCCGGCAGGTCAGTCATCTCAGCGGGGTCAGTGACCAGACGCTCAAAATAGTGCTTGGACAGCTGGGATGCCCGGAACGACTGGTAGCCCAGTTCCTTCAGAAATTCGCGGCGGCCAGCCATGTCGAAGTCAGCGATATGCTTGGGCGGCTTCGCACGGCGCGGTGCTTTCAAGGCAATCTGGCCGGGTGCGGGGCGAACATTCGAGATTTCAACCGGCACCTTGGTCGCAGCGGGTACGGTTGCCTCGCCGCTGTTGAGAGTTTCGCTCATGGAGCTTCTTCCTTGTGATGTGGATGCTTTCGGATGCGTTATCACGCACCGGACCGGATTCGCCGGTTTCTTCGGGTGGAGGTGGGGCAGCTAAAGGTGGACCCCTCCCCTAGTGGTGTAGTAGTGGGACTTAGGCGGGGATCGGAACCGGGGTTACGCCGAAGCGAGCAAGTTCGCTTGCGCCACCGTCTTCTGAGGTCAGGACCCAGATACCTTCGCTGTGCACAGCAACGGAGTGCTCCCACTGGCATGCGTCGGAGCCGTCAACGGTCACAACGGTCCAGTCATCGGAGAGAACCTTGGTCTCGATGGAACCGGTGACGAGCATCGGTTCGATAGCGAAAGCCATGCCGGGCTTAATTTTCGGACCCATGTCACGCACAGCATAGTTCAGTACGTCCGGTGCCATGTGCATCTGGGAACCGATACCGTGACCCACGTAGTCTTCAATGATGCCGTACTTATCGCCGTATTCTTCGGTCACGTACGCTTCGATGGCAAGGCCGATTTCGCCGACCTTCTTTGCGGTTGCGAGAGCTGCAATACCGTGCCACATTGCCTCGCGGGTGACGGCGGAGAGCTCGGCGCGTGCTTCGCTCACGTTGCCAACCAGTACGGTGCGCGCCGAATCGCCGTGCCACTGGCGGTTGGTAACGGGGTCAATAACGTATGCGCCACCGTCAATGGAGAGAATGTCGCCATCCTTGAGTACGTAGTCGCCGGGGATACCGTGAACAACCTCGTGGTTGACGGAGGTGCATACGGTCGCCGGGTAGTCGTAGTAGCCGTAGAAGTTGGAGGTGCCGCCCAGTTCCAGTAGGGTGCGTTCAAAGGCGGCGTTCACCTCTGCGGTGGTTACACCGGGGCGCGCTGCCGCCACTGCCGCATCAAGTGCACGGCTGGTAATGACGCCTGCACGAGCCATCTGCTGAAGCTGTGCGTTGGTTTTAATTTCGACTCGTGCCATTCTGGCTCCTTAGGTATGTGGGGCGGTACGCCCAAGCTTAGAACTCTACAGACAGCACTGTACCCCCGCAAGTCTTTGTGATGCATCATGCACCTCAAGTTGCGGGGGTACAGCAGAAGATTACTTCAGAGCGTCGAGGATGCGCTCGGTGACTTCAGCAATCTCGCCGAGGCCGTTAACTTCCTTGACGATGCCGCGTTCGCGGTAGATTGCGATCAGCGGTGCGGTCTCTTCTTCGTAGACCTTCAGGCGGTGGCGGATGACCTCTTCGTTGTCATCGGTGCGACCCTGCTCTGCTGCGCGGTTGAGCAGACGCTCGACGAGTTCGTCGTTGTCTGCGACCAGCAGGAGAACGCGGTCGATCTTCTCGCCCTTGGCTTCGAGGATGGAGTCCAGCTCGTGCACCTGGGAGGTGTTGCGGGGGTAGCCGTCGAGCAGGAAGCCGTTGACGACGTCGCTTTCCTCCAGGCGTGCGCGCACCATGTTGTTGGTGACGGAGTCGGGAACCAGGTTGCCGGAGTCGATGTACGACTTTGCTTCCTTGCCCAGTTCGGTCTCTTCCTTGATGTTCTTGCGGAAGATATCACCGGTGGAAATCGCGGGGATCTTCAGCGCTTCAGCGATCTTGACGGCCTGGGTGCCCTTACCGGCACCGGGAGGGCCGACGATGAGCAGACGGTTCATCGGAGCAGTCCTTCGTAGTTTCGTTGTTGGAGCTGAGCGTTGATCTGCTTGAGAGTATCAAGACCAACACCCACCACGATCAGCAGCGAGGCGCCGCCGAACGGGAAATTCTGGTTTGCGTTGAATAGGATAAGCGCTACCAGGGGAATCATGGAAATTACACCCAGGTAAAGTGCGCCAGGCAACGTAATTCGGTTGAGTACGTAGCTGAGGTAACGCTCGGTGGGCTTACCGGCACGAATACCGGGGATGAAGCCACCGTACTTCTTCATATTGTCCGCTACTTCTACCGGGTCGAAGGTGACCGCCACGTAGAAGTACGCGAAGCCAATAATCATGAAGAAGTAGAGAGCAATGTACAGCGGGTGGTCGCCGCGCACCAGGTATGCGTTGATCCAGTTAACCCAGTCCGGCGGGGTGGAGCCGTTGGTGGGGGTGTTGAACTGGGCAATCAGACCGGGCAGGGTCAGCAGGGAGGAGGCGAAGATCAGCGGGATCACGCCGGCCATGTTGACCTTGAGCGGAATGTAGGTGTTGGTGCCGCCAATGGTGCGTCGACCAATCATGCGCTTTGCGTACTGCACGGGGATGCGGCGAACGGACTGCTCCACGTAGACCACAGCGAGCATGACCAACAGGCCGATGCCGCAGACAGCTGCGAAGATACCCCAACCGTGGGTGCGCTGGATGGAGCCCAGAGCGCTCGGGAAAGAGGAAGCGATGGAGGTGAAGATCAGCAAGGACATGCCGTTGCCGACGCCACGCTCGGTAATCTGCTCACCCATCCACATGATGACGGTGGTACCTGCACACAGGGTGACGATGATCAGCAGGATGTGCAGTACGTCGTCCTGGGGGATGATGCCGGGGCAGTTACCCAGCAGAACGCCGGAGCGCGCCATCGAGACGATGGTGGTTGCGTTCAGCAGAGCAAGAGCGATGGTTAGGTAGCGGGTGTACTGGGTGAGCTTTGCCTGGCCCTGCGCGCCTTCATCGTGTAGCTCCTGGAATCGCGGGATGACCACGCGCAGCAGCTGGATGATAATGGACGCGGTAATGTACGGCATCACGCCGAGGGCAAAGATCGAAAGCTGCAGCAGTGCGCCACCGCTGAAAAGGTTGACGATATCGTAGACGCCACCGCTCGTAACATTGGCGTTCAGACACTGCTGTACATTTCCGTAGGAAACGCCTGGCGCGGGGATGAAAGTGCCCACGCGGTACAGCACAATCATTGCCAGGGTAAACAGCAGCTTACGCCGCAAATCGGCGGTCTTAAAGACTCGCCCGAATGCGCTCAGCACATGTCCTCCTGTAAGTCTATGGGGCGCCCATTGCTCTGAAGGAGTTTTAGGGCGCAGTAAACACATCTTCCAGTTTATCGTGTTTGGAGCAGGTAACGATAACTCCCTAGCAGATTATGTAGCTTTTATATTCTCTTAGCGTGATTTTTGGACACCAAATGTGGTGCGCGCCAAGCGTTCAAATATACGAATACGGGAATATACACCTGTTGCGAGTCTTTTCGAGCAGCAAAAAGCCCCCGCCGTACAGTGTACGGATGGGGGCTTTCTCGTCTTGAAGACTACTTAACAGTTACAGAACCGCCAGCGGCCTCGATCTTCTCGATAGCGGAAGCCGATGCCTTGTCGACAACAACGTTCACCTTGACGGAGATTTCGCCGTTGCCCAGAACCTTCACGAGCTCGTTCTTGCGAACGGCGCCCTTAGCAACCAGTGCCTCGACGGTGACGTCGCCACCGTTGGGGAACAGTTCCTGGATGCGGTCCAGGTTAACAACCTGGTACTCGGTGCGGAAGGGGTTCTTGAAGCCGCGCAGCTTCGGCAGGCGCATGTGCAGCGGCAGCTGGCCGCCTTCGAAGCCTGCACGAACCTGGTAACGTGCCTTGGTACCCTTGGTACCGCGACCTGCGGTCTTACCCTTGGAGCCTTCACCGCGGCCAACGCGGGTCTTTGCCTTGTGGGCACCCGGTGCCGGGCGCAGATCGTGAATCTTGATAGCTTCTGCCATCTTTACTTGACCTCCTCAACCTTCACCAGGTGAGCAACGGTGTTAACCATGCCAACGGTGACGGGGTCAGCAGTGCGGACTACCTTGTTGCCGGGGCGCTTGAGACCCAGGGAACGCAGGGTGTCGCGCATGTTCTGCTTCTGACCAACATAGGACTTGACCTGGGTGATTTCCAGCTTTGCGTCGCTGGGCTGAATACGCTTGGCCATTACTACGCACCTGCCTTTTCAGACTTGGTGTTGCGCAGGTAGCTGGGGATAACCTCATCGGTGGGCAGACCACGGCGGGCTGCCACTGCCAGGGGCTCCTCAAGCTCCTTGAGTGCTGCAACAGTTGCGTGAACGATGTTGATCTGGTTCGAGGAACCGAGCGACTTGGACAGCACATCGTGAATGCCTGCGCACTCGAGTACTGCACGCACGGGGCCACCTGCGATAACACCGGTACCAGCGGTTGCCGGACGGAGCATCACAACGCCTGCAGCTGCTTCACCCTGCACGCGGTGCGGGATGGTGCGGCCTTCGATGCGGGGAACGCGGAAGAAGTTCTTCTTTGCTTCCTCGACACCCTTGGAGATTGCTGCGGGAACTTCCTTAGCCTTACCGTAGCCAACGCCGACCAGGCCGTTACCGTCACCAACGACGACCAGTGCGGTGAAGCTGAAGCGACGACCACCCTTGACGACCTTGGAAACGCGGTTGATGGTCACAACGCGCTCGATGTACTTGTCCTTCTCCTCCTCGCGAGCGCGGTTGTTACGGCGCTCACCACGGCCACGACGCTCGCCGCGGTTGTTGCGGCGCTCCTCGCGCTGGTTGGAGGTCTCAGCGGTTTCAGCTACTACTGCTTCGCTCACCTGAGTTTCCTTTACGTTCTGCTCGCTCATTAGAGTGCAAGACCTCCCTCGCGTGCACCGTCAGCAACGGCTGCAACACGGCCGTGGTACTTGTTACCACCGCGGTCGAACACGACTGCCTCAACACCAGCTGCCTTGGCGCGCTCTGCAACGAGCTCACCAACGCGCTTTGCCTTAGCGGTCTTGTCCAGGTCAGCTGCACGCAGCTCTGCTTCCATGGTGGAAGCGGATGCCAGGGTTACGCCCTTGACATCGTCGATAACCTGAACGAACATGTGACGGGTCGAACGGGTGACGCACAGGCGCGGACGCGCAGCGGTACCCGAAACGTACTTGCGGATGCGAGCGTGACGACGTGCACGCTGCGCTGCCTTCGACTTGATAGCCATGTTTACTTACCAGCCTTTCCGACCTTGCGGCGGATGTGCTCACCTGCGTAGCGAACACCCTTACCCTTGTAGGGATCGGGCTTACGCAGACCACGAATGTTTGCTGCAACCTGACCAACGAGCTGCTTGTCGATACCCGACACGGTCAGCTTGTTAGCACCCTCCACTGCGAAGGTAATGCCCTCGGGAGCGGTGATGTTGATCGGGTGGGAGTAGCCCAGAGCGAACTCCAGGTCGTTACCCTTCGGGGTCACACGGTAACCGGTACCAACGATTTCCAGCTTCTTCTCGTAGCCGGAGGTAACGCCGATAATCAGGTTCTGAATCAGGGTACGAGTCAGACCGTGCAGCGAGCGAGACAGGCGCTCGTCGTTCGGACGAGATACAACGATCTCGTTTTCGTTCAGAGCCACGGTGATGGGGGAAGCTACCTTGTGGGAGAGCTCGCCCTTCGGGCCCTTAACGGTGACCAGGTTGCCATCGACCTTAACCTCAACGCCGGCGGGAACCGAGATGGGGAGACGTCCAATACGTGACATTATTCTCTTCCTTTCTCTTCTAACCGACTACCAGATGTAAGCGATGACTTCGCCGCCCACGCCCTTCTTCGCTGCCTGCTTGTCAGTGAGCAGACCCGAAGAGGTGGACAGGATTGCGATGCCGAGGCCACCCAGAACCTGGGGCAGGTTGGTGGACTTTGCGTAGGTACGCAGGCCCGGCTTGGAAATACGACGCACGCCAGCGATGGAACGCTCGCGGGACGGACCGTACTTGAGGACGAGGGTCAGGGTCTTGCCGACCTTTGCATCCTCAACCTTCACGTCGGCGATGTAGCCCTCAGCCTTCAGGATCTCTGCAATGCGAGCCTTCAGCTTGGAGTAGGGCATGGATACGGTGTCGTGGTATGCGGAGTTTGCGTTACGCAAACGGGTCAGCATATCTGCGACCGGATCAGTCATAGTCATTGTGGGCTTTAGCCCTTCCTCGTTGTGGTTTCCCTACCCCGCGGTAACGGGGTCTGGACCTACAACGTAGTCGTTAGTTGGTCTTGAACGGGAAGCCCAGTGCCTTCAGGATTGCACGGCCTTCTTCGTCGGTCTTCGCGGAGGTCACCACGGTGATGTCCATACCACGCACGCGGTCGATCGAGTCCTGATCGATTTCGTGGAACATGGACTGCTCGGTCAGACCGAAGGTGTAGTTACCGTTACCGTCGAACTGGCGGTCCGAGAGGCCGCGGAAGTCGCGGATTCGGGGCAGTGCCAGGGTGACGAGGCGGTCCAGGAATTCCCACATGCGGTCGCCACGCAGGGTGACGTGTGCACCAATGGGCATACCTTCGCGCAGCTTGAACTGTGCGATGGACTTCTTAGCGCGGGTAACAATCGGCTTCTGACCGGTGATTGCGGTGAGATCGCGGATTGCGCCGTCCATGAGCTTTGCGTCGCGAGCTGCCTCGCCGACACCCATGTTTACGACGACCTTAACGATCTTCGGGGTCTGCATGACGTTCTCGTACTTGAACTCTTCCTGCAGAGCGGGAACGACGACCTCAGCGTACTTGGTCTTGAAGCGGGGGGTGATCTTGGTTTCGGTCATTAGATGTCCTTACCCGAACGCTTAGCAACGCGCACGCGAACGGTGCGCTCCTTGCCGTCACGCTCTACAGTCTCGAGGCGGAAACCAACACGGGTCGGCTTCTTGGTCTCGGGGTCAACAATCGCAACGTTAGAAACGTGGATCGGTGCCTCAACCTTCTGAATGCCGCCTGCTGCGCCGGTCAGGGGGTTAGCCTTGGTGTGCTTGGTGACGACCTTGACGCCCTCAACAATCACGCGGTTTTCCTTGGGGAGAACCTTCAGAACCTTGCCCTGCTTGCCCTTATCTGCACCGGAAATAACCTGAACCAGGTCGCCGGACTTGATCTTAGCCATGAATTAGAGCACCTCCGGAGCCAGCGAAACGATCTTCATGAACTTCTTGTCGCGAAGCTCACGACCCACGGGGCCGAAGATACGGGTACCACGGGGATCACCATCAGTGTTCTTCAGGATCACTGCGGAGTTCTCGTCGAACTTGATGTAGGAGCCGTCGGGACGACGGGTTTCCTTCTTGGTGCGGACGACGACTGCCTTGACAACGTCACCCTTCTTTACGGTACCGCCGGGGATTGCATCCTTGACGGTTGCGACAATGATGTCGCCAATGCCTGCGTAGCGACGCGAGGAACCACCGAGAACACGGATGGTCAGGATTTCCTTCGCACCAGTGTTGTCGGCGACCTTCAGTCGCGACTCCTGCTGAATCATATTTCTCCTGTCGTCTCGCCGGTTCCGACTCGCTTTAGGCGCGAGCCAGCCTTGCGGAACATTTTTACGGGATTGGTTGACGCCCCGGGCCCCATCTCTGCGGAAGGGGTTAGCGGAAACGCCTGGGGCAAACCCATGCCAGAAGCATTTGGACCCGCGTGAAGCGGGCGTATCCCACCCGTAAGTAGCGGCATTATGCACTGGCACGAGAAGCCCGTGGTTGTGCGGCTATTTGGATACAGCCACACAGTCTTAACACTGTACAGGAAGCAGGCATGTAGCGCAAGAGTTTGCTGATTATGATTTCAGTCTCCCCCCACCCTATCTCTGGGGATAGTCGGGTTTAGGGAGCAAAAACCCCATATCCCACATCAGTATCAATCGAGAAGGCCCCTTATTTGACACTTAAAGCAGGAGGCCCCTTCGTGTAGTTCCTGACGCATAAGAAACTGAAGGGGCCTCGAGAAATCTACCAAACAATGTGTCAAACAAGAATGGTAGATATTTATATTTACTACGCTTTAATGTTCCTCCACGACAGACTTGCCGCAGGGCTAGTGAGAGACCACGACGGCCCAGCTCCCCCACCCCGCAAGCATGTACACGACGCTAGAGCACGGCACGCACTACGTTGATATATCAGCCGCTCTTCGTCCAACAGCTAGGACACATATACTTTCGCGATACCGTCACGGACGATAGGGCGAGAATCTTCTCCCGGCCGGTTCTCTTCTGCAGCCTCGTAGTATTTGCCAGAGCGCGCATCCAGCACGTAGGGAACCTCAACTGCGGGGTAGTCCCCTGCTTTGTCGATAGCAATGATGCTCCCATCCTTCAGCAGGACCTGGTGATTAATACGGGTAGGGGCTACCTGCAAGGTCTCGATGATGGTTCGATTGAGTGTGTCAATGATGGTGATGGTTCCGCCGCCGGCGCATGCGGGCTCTCCCTTACCCCCAAAATCAGCAACATAGAGCAGATGACGTTCTGCATCGAGCAAGATATCGGTGGGCATTTCGCCGAAGGGAAGATAAGCGAGGTGCTCACCCTCGATACTCAGAACGTATAGACCACCATTTTTACCCTCGCGTCCTTGTGCAGAGACATAAAGTTCACCACGGGTTGGATCAATCTCTACGCCGTGAACGCCAACTGGAGTATTGGCGTCTTCCCCACCAGTTACGGACAGTCTGTGCACGAGACCCCAGGTATTCATGTCCACAACCCAGATTTCATCTCGCAAAATATTCGGGAAGTACAGACGGCTACGAGCTTCATCCGCTATGGGTCCTAGCAGCATGGAGGGGCCTTCCCCTTGAAGGGGACTAACCGTGCGTTCCCCCCTCCGCGGTGGACGCAGAGATGACCTGGTAACCACCCATTCCGGTAACGAGTACGGCGCCGCTGGGTGCAACGTATAGCTCGCGCGGCGTCAGCATCTCCACCCCCAGAGTGAGAGAATCCCATACGAGCGATAGGTCTTTTTGGGAGTATGCAGTTACCGAGTTTGTACGGGTTCCTCCGGCCCAAATAAGCCCTCGCTTGTTGTCCACAGCTAGCCCATAGGCAGCTTGAACCTGGAAGAGGTTTTCTAGCTCGGGTTTATTTTCCGGGATAGCAGGCAGAACAGCCGTCTTCTCAATTTGCAGGGTATCTGCGTTGATACGAGCAATTGTGGCGCAGAGAGTGCCGTGGGTCTTTGTATGGTTGAAGCTTCCGCTCACAAAAAGAACGTTCTCTTCAGGGTTGTATGCCACCTGATATTGACCGGCGAGTCCCGCAGAACGATCTACGGAAAAACGCTTGGTATCCAGCGTATTCTTCTGTTCTTCTCCAGCAGCCGAGGGAAGCATAGGTATCTCCAGAGTTATGTAGTTTGGAGGCTAGCTCGTCTCATATTTTGCGAGCTTAGCCTCCGGAGCTTTCTGCTGTATATTTTACGCTTTACCCTCCATTTTGAGGCTTTTCTAGCGCAGGCCACGCACTACATGGCTCATGATTAAGACACCCTCTATCAGCAGTACATATTGCTCTCCCCCAGGCTCTGAGCAGGGTGGATTTACTCAAGGAAGGCTTTGCATTCTACATATAATAACCACAATAGACATCAAACTAGAGATGTTGACAGCTTAGAGAATTTATAAGCTTACCCTGAGGTGTCTAGAGCCATGAATTCCGTAATATTTCGTCACCTCTGACCCCCTATCAAAGCAGTATTCTGAAAAAATCTGCTTAAAAATTTAGAAACTAAGGGTCGCTTTTTCAAAAATCAAGTTTTTTAGTAAAAAACGCGCTTCAAGGTGCGAAATCAGCGAGATGTACCATAATAGAAGAGACGCATGCGTCAAATAAGAGGTTCGGTCCCTATCGGACAGATTTCTTGGGTCCCTTTTTCCTCGCTAATCCGTTTGTCTAGGGACCGAACCTCGCTTTGACCGCTAAACCCGCACTTCGGTGCGGGTTTTCTTTGTATCTGAGGCTCTAGAACCCTACATTTCATTCTTTGGGAGCTGTTAACTCGTCAAATATGGGCGGGCGAGTACAGAGGGAGCGTCTCTCTCCTTTTCTCCCTTCCCCCCCTACTACCTCTGACCCTAGTCTAGGTTCCGCCTAAATAACAGGCGTATGGACAAACTGAAAGGGGCGGCACCCATCGCTTTGATGAGTACCGCCCCTTTCAGCGTGTATCGGCAGTTTCAGAGAGTCAATCGGGTTCTTGATTATCTAGCAGATCCCGCTCAACCTCTTTCGCTACTACCGAGCAGTAGTAATGTAGGCTGCCGTGGGGTACGGACTATGCCTTGCGGCGACGTGCTACCAGCACAGTTGCGCCAACGACCAGGGCAAGAACACCAATTCCGGCTGCAACGACGACGCCCGAAGCACCGGTGTTAGCCAGCGAAGACTTCGAGGAGTTCGAAGAGGTGGAGCCGTTGCTGGAAGAGGTGACATTCTGCGACGAAGAGCCGGAGGTCTTCGGGGCGGTGCTGTCCTTCTTCTGGGTCTCGGAGTTCAGAGAATCAGCGGGAGCCTTGGACTGATCCTTAGCAAGCTGATCCTTTGCCTGTTCCTTGGCATCTGCAGGTGCAGACGGAGCAGTAGAGGGGTTAGCTACAGGTGCGTTAGCCGACTCGGATGCCTTCGGTTCAGAGGCCTTCGGCGCAGGTGCCTGGTTCTCGATACTGAAGGTGTACTCTGCAGCCACGCCACCACGTGCATTATCGTTCTCTGCCAGAGAGCCGGAGAGCAGGTAGATAGCAATGCTATCGCCGGTCTTCAGTTCTTCAGTCAGGTTAGAGTTTGCCACGGTGGGGCGGTCGATAGTTGCGGTGAAGTTACCGTTTTCGTCCGCCTTGATGTAAGCCCAGACGCCTGCACTATTGCCTTCAACGCCTTCGAGCTTAGGCTCTTCCTTCGCAGAAATAGCGCCCTTGTTCAGCTTGACGGCGATAATGGAGCCCTTGCCATCCCGAGTCTTGAAGCCTTCACCACGGAAGGTCAGCTTCTGGCCGTCCCAGGTCTTGGGGAAGTAAACCTTAGCGCCGTCCTTGTACTCGTGTACAACTTCATTGGACTCTGCACTTTCGGAGGGTGCAGGGGTGCTGGGTTCGGGCTTAGCGGACTCGCTCGGAGCCGGAGTGCTCGGCTCGGGCTTAGCAGACTCGCTCGGAGCCGGAGTGCTCGGCTCAGGCTTAGCAGACTCACTCGGAGCCGGAGTAGTCGGCTCAGGCTTAGCAGACTCACTCGGAGCCGGGGTGGGCTCGTTGCTATCAGGCAGGCTCAGCTTAGTACCGGCGGGGTAAGTGGTAGTCACACCAGAAGGAGCAGCAGCGACCTGGGTGGTTTCTGCCGGTGCGCAGGTCTCAGCAGTGTTTGCCTTCTTCTCTGCAACAGTTGCGGAGAGCGCTTCACCGCCACGTGCGGTATCACCTTCAACCATGGAGCCGGAGAGCAGGAAGACCGATACCTTATCGCCGCTCTTCAGGTTTTCCGTCAGGTTGGAGTTCTCAGTGGTCGGGTACGGCAGCTCAGCGGTGAAGTTACCATTCTCATCTGCCTGAATGTACGCCCAGACGCCTGCGCTGTTACCATCAGTGCCGTTGAACTTCGGCTCTTCCTTCGCGGAGATGCGGCCCTTGTTCAGCTTGACTGCGAGTACGGAGCCCTTTGAACCGTCCTGAGTCTTGAAACCTTCGCCACGCAGCTTCAGGGTTTCACCGGTGGTCCAGTCCTTCACAGCGTAGAGCTTAGCGCCGTCGGCGTAGGTCTTCACCAACTCTTCAGAAGAAGTCTGTGCAGCAGGCTTTGCGGTGGTTTCAACGGTGGTGTTGATCTTCACCATGACGCCGGGAACAATCGGGGAATCTGCGTTGTCCTTGCCCTTGGGCTCGGTGCTAGAGGTACGGTATTCGCCGGTGGTCTTATCGATGGTGTAGTCGGTTTCGATAGCGGAAGCGCCTTCGATGCTGCGTGCTACAGCGTATGCGCTACCGTCTGCAGTGACCAGAACATCATTTGCGCCGCTGGTTGCGCCGGTAGACACCTGAGAAACAACGGTGCCGGTTCGTGCATCAACAACACCGACGTTGCCGGTGCCGTAATCGGTCACGTACAGCAGGTCACGGGATTCGTCGGAGGCGAGGGCGAGGGCCTGGGCACCGAAAGGAATGGTCTTCTTGTAGGCGCCGGTTTCCAGGTCGTAGACGGTGATACCGGAGTTAGCGCCCTTACGGTCACCCTGGGAGCTGACGTAGATTTCCTTCAGGGACTTGTCAATAGTGACGTCTGAGGGGTTCAGAGCAGCTTCAGCGTTTTCCTTGTGCAGCTGAATGGTCTTCTCGACCTCGTAGCTCTTGGTGTTGATCACCTTCAGGGTGCCGGCGCTCAGGGAGGGCACGTAGAGCTTGCCATCAGCGGAGTCTACGTGCATGTTCATTGCGATGTCAGATTCGCCCTTGGCGTCGGTGAATTCAATCTTCTTGACCAGTGCGCGCAGGGTAGTGTCGAAGACGCTAATGCCACCGGAGCCAGAGACAAAGACCTTACCGCTAGAGGGGTCGATGCGTACCTCACGCGGGTGGTTGACGTCGCCTTCTGCGCTGCTCCAAACAATCTTGTTGGTCGCGGGATCGATGACGGATACCTTGTTGACGCGGGTCTGGGTCACCCATACGTATCCGGTTGCTTCGTCGTAGGCAATACCGTAGGGAGATTCGATCTGCTTACCGCTCGGTGCGGTAGCACCACGTCCAATAAAGTCCGTGGTCGGGAACTGGTAGACAGTGGCAAGGCTCGGGGTGGATGCAACGTTCCAGGCGCCAACGCCACCGGTCAGAATCGGCGGGCGTCCGGAGGAGAAGGAAGTGTAGAGGGAGGAAGTTGCTGCCGAGTATGCCAGCTGGTACTGGCCGGGCAGACCCTGGTACTGGGTAGCGCTTACTGCGATGTGGCGGCATTCCTCAGTGGAGTTCTGGGAGTTCCCACCGGGAACGGATGCGGAGACGTTTGCCGCAAAGGTAGCGGGAACGGTAGCAAAAGAGCCTGCAATAACGGAAAGTGCGCCAGCAATGGCGAGCAACTTACGTGAGGGCTTGGGCGAAGAAGTCATGCTGATCCTCGATGATGTGTAGTGGTACTTCTCCAAAGGTCGTGCAACCTCCGGAAGATGCAAAGCCGCCTCGCTGATTATTAGGCAAGGATACGCTAAGCAACTATAAAGTTGATAATAAGTGCCTTATCAGGTTGTTTTCAAGTGCGGTTCATTAGATGTCATAGTTCCTAGCCACCTGGCTCCCGCATTATTTTTCATTTTTTCGCTAGAATTCCGTCTCCACATGCGCTTTCTTCCCTAGCAGTATCTGCTCATGGGCTATGCCAGCGAATCGAGAGAAAAAATATTACTTTCTCGTATGACATATCAAGACATTTATGACAGATGTTGCCATAGCGCCTGTTATGACCCCATATCCTAGGGCACCCGCCCGGGTTCTGACGAAGGTTAAACGCAAAGAACCCCCTCTCCTACCGAAGTAGGAGAGGGGTTCTTTTACTGCTCTAGCAGAGAGTCCTTAGAGGGCTTACTTAGCCTTCTCGAGGATCTCCACGATACGCCAACGCTTGGAAGCGGACAGCGGACGGGTCTCTGCAATCAGAACGAGGTCACCAATACCAGCAGTGTTCTGCTCGTCGTGTGCCTTGATCTTGGAGCTACGGCGAACGACCTTGCCGTACAGTGCGTGCTTAACGTGGTCCTCGACCTCGACGACAACGGTCTTGTCCATCTTGTCGGAGACAACGTAGCCGCGGCGGGTCTTGCGGTAGCCGCGCTCTTCGTTCTTTACTTCACTCACTTGGACTCACCTTCAGTTGCGGGACGAATACCGAGCTCGCGCTCACGCAGCACGGTGTAGATACGTGCGATGTCGCGCTTGATAGTGCGGCGACGACCTGCGTTAGCCTGACCGGTGACTTCCTGGAAGCGGATGTTGAAGAGTTCCTTCTTCGCTTCGCTCAGCTTTGCAGCCAGCTCTTCGTTGGAGAGCTCTGCGAGCTTATCGATGCTCAGGTCCTTGGATCCTACTGCCATCTCGCTTATTCACCACCTTCGCGGCGACGCACAACACGTGCCTTCATCGGGAGCTTGTGGATTGCCAGGCGCATTGCCTCGCGAGCCACTTCTTCGGACACACCGGAGAGTTCAAACATGACTCGACCCGGCTTGACATTTGCGACCCACCACTCGGGCGAACCCTTACCGGAACCCATACGGGTTTCAGCAGGCTTCTTGGTCAGCGGACGGTCGGGATAAATGTTGATCCAGACCTTACCGCCGCGCTTGATGTGACGGGTCATTGCGATACGTGCAGCCTCAATCTGGCGGTTGGTCACGTATGCGGGCGACAGGGCCTGAATGCCCCACTCACCGAAGCTAACCTCGGTGCCGCCCTTTGCGAGACCACTACGCTTGGGGTGGTGCTGCTTGCGGTACTTTACTCGACGGGGAATAAGCATTTATGCCTCACCGTTCTCTGCAGTCTTGGCCTCGACCTTTGCCGAAGCGTTCTCGTTGCGGCGCTCGCGACGAGGACCACGGTTGCCCTGGCGGCGGCGGTCACCATCGCGGCGGTTGCCACGGCGGTTGTTTGCTGCCTGCTGAGCTGCCAGCTCCTTGTCGGTCAGGTCGCCCTTGTAGATCCAGACCTTCACGCCGATGCGACCGAAGGTGGTCTTAGCCTCGAAGAAGCCGTAGTCGATGTTCGCACGCAGGGTGTGCAGGGGCACACGACCTTCGCGGTAGAACTCGGAACGGGACATTTCAGCGCCACCCAGACGGCCGGAGCACTGGATACGGATACCCTTTGCGCCTGCACGCTGTGCGGACTGGATTGCCTTCTTCATTGCACGGCGGAATGCAACACGCGATGCGAGCTGCTCTGCGATGCTCTGTGCAACCAGCTGAGCGGAGAGGTCGGGGTTAGCAACCTCGAGGATGTTCAGCTGAATCTGCTTGTTGGTGAGCTTCTCGAGCTCGCCGCGGATGCGGTCTGCTTCTGCGCCACGGCGGCCAATCACGATACCGGGACGAGCGGTGTGGATGTCCACACGCACGCGGTCACGGGTACGCTCGATCTCGACCTTTGCAACGCCTGCGCGATCCAGGTTCTTTGCCAGCAGCTCGCGGATCTTTACGTCCTCGCGGACGAAGTCAGCGTAACGCTCGCCGGGCTTGTTGGAATCAGCGAACCACTTGGAGACGTGGTCAGTGGTGATGCCCAGTCGGAAACCGTTCGGGTGAATTTTCTGACCCATTTAGCGGTCCTCCTCCTTCTCCGGGGTAGCAACTACCACGGTGATGTGGCTGGTGCGCTTGTTGATTCGGTATGCGCGACCCTGAGCGCGGGGCTGAATGCGCTTCATGGTCGGGCCCTCGTTCACGAATGCTTCGCTAATGAACAGCTCTTCCTCGCGGAAGGGCAGACCCTGCTGGGTTGCCTTCTGACGAGCGTTAGCTACTGCCGAAGCAACGATCTTGTATACCGGTTCCGAAGCTGCCTGGGGGGCGAACTTCAGAATCGCCAGAGCCTCTTCCGCCTGCTTACCACGGATCAGGTTGACGACACGGCGGGCCTTCATAGGCGTAACGCGAACGAAACGCGCTGATGCCTTGGCTTCCATTGCCTATCTCTCTTTCGTCTATTGCCGAAAGGGAAACGTTAGCTTATCGGTGTGAACCGATTAGCGACGCTTGCCCTTACGGTCGTCCTTCACGTGGCTGCGGAAAGTGCGGGTCGGAGCAAACTCACCGAGCTTGTGACCAACCATCGACTCGGTGATGAACACCGGCACGTGCTTGCGACCGTCGTACACTGCGATGGTGTGACCGAGCATGTCGGGGATAATCATCGAGCGACGCGACCAAGTCTTGATTACGTTCTTGGTGCCCTTCTCGTTCTGAGCTGCAACCTTCAGGTAGAGGTGCTGATCAACGAAAGGGCCCTTCTTCAAACTACGAGGCATGTTTCAGGCTCCTTAGCGCTTCTTGCCAGTACGACGGCGACGAACGATGAGCTTGTCGCTTTCCTTGTTGGGACGGCGGGTACGACCCTCGGGCTTACCGTTGGGGTTAACCGGGTGACGACCACCGGAGGTCTTACCTTCACCACCACCGTGCGGGTGGTCAACCGGGTTCATGACCACACCACGGACGGTCGGGCGGATGCCCTTCCAGCGGTTACGGCCTGCCTTACCCCAGTTGATGTTGGACTGCTCAGCGTTGCCAACTTCACCAACGGTTGCGCGGCAGCGAACATCCACGTTGCGGATTTCGCCGGAGGGCAGACGGAGCTGACCGTACTTGCCTTCCTTAGCAACCAGCTGTACAGAAGCACCTGCGGAACGAGCCAGCTTTGCACCGCCACCGGGGCGGAGCTCGACACAGTGAATCACGGTACCAACGGGGATGTTGCGCAGGGGCAGGTTGTTACCGGGCTTGATGTCAGCTGCGGGGCCGGACTCGACGATGTCGCCCTGAGCGAGCTTGTTCGGAGCGATGATGTAGCGCTTGGAACCATCGAAGTAGTGCAGCAGCGCGATGCGAGCGGTACGGTTGGGATCGTACTCGATGTGTGCAACGCGTGCGTTAACGCCGTCCTTGTCGTGACGACGGAAGTCGATCAGACGGTACTGGCGCTTGTGGCCGCCACCCTTGTGACGGGTGGTGATGCGGCCGGTGTTGTTACGGCCGCCGGTCTTGTGAAGCGGACGAAGCAGGGACTTTTCCGGGGTGGAGCGGGTGATCTCGGAGAAATCAGCAACGCTCGAACCGCGGCGACCCGGGGTCGTCGGCTTGTACTTACGAATACCCATTTAGATATTTCTTCCTTCGTTAAAGTGGTCTCCGCGGGGCTTATGCCTGCGGACCGCCGAAGATGTCGATGGTGCCTTCCTTGAGGGTCACAATCGCACGCTTGGTGTTCTTGCGAGCGCCCCAACCGAAACGGGTGCGCTTGCGCTTGCCCTGACGGTTGATGGTGTTGACGGAAGCAACCTTGACGTCAAAGATCTTCTCGATGGCCTGCTTGATTTCCAGCTTGTTGGAATCGGTTGCGACCTCGAAGGTGTACTTACCTTCGTCGAGCTGACCGTAGCTCTTCTCGGAAACGACGGGAGCGATGATCACGTCGTATACAGACTTGGTGGAAACGCTCATTACTTAGCGCCCTCCTTCTTCTGAGCTGCAGCAACGAATGCGTCGAATGCTGCCTTGGTGAAGACCACGTCATCAGAAACCAGCACATCGTAGGTGTTGAGCTGATCTGCGTACAGAACGTGGACGTTCTCCAGGTTACGTGCGGACAGAGCCACAACGTCCTCTGCACGAGCAATCACAAGAAGGATGTTCTTGCGCTCGGTGATAGCTGCGAATGCAGCCTTTGCAGCCTTGGTCGAGGGGGTTTCACCGGAGATGAAGTTCTCGACAACGTGGACGCGGTCGTGACGAGCGCGATCGGAGAGAGCACCGCGCAGTGCAGCGGCGATCATCTTCTTGGGGGTGCGCTGTGCGTAGTTACGCGGGGTCGGACCGTGAACAACGCCACCGCCGGTCATGTGCGGTGCACGGATGGAGCCCTGACGTGCGTTACCGGTACCCTTCTGCTTGAAGGGCTTACGGCCTGCACCGGAAACCTCGCCGCGGTTCTTGGTCTTGTGGGTGCCCTGGCGTGCAGCAGCGAGCTGTGCAACGACAACCTGGTGCAGCAGGGGCACGGATGCCTGCGCGTCGAAAATCTCTGCGGGCAGGTCTACCTTAAGGGTCTTAACAGCCATGATGTATTAGGCTCCCTTCACAGCGGTACGAACCAGAACAACGCCGCCCTTGGGACCGGGGATTGCGCCCTTGATCAGCAGGACATTGTTCTCTGCGTCCACACCCTGGATAGTCAGGTTCAAGGTAGTGTGACGTGCTGCGCCCATACGGCCAGCCATGCGCATACCCTTGAACACGCGTGCGGGGTAGGATGCGCCACCGATGGAACCGGGCTTACGGTGGTTCTTGTGCTGACCGTGAGACGCGCCAACACCCTTGAAGCCGTGACGCTTCATAACACCTGCGAAGCCCTTACCCTTGGTCTTACCAACGACGTCGACCTTCTGGCCTGCTTCGAAGAGCTCAACGGTCAGTTCCTGACCGAGGGAATACTCAGAAGCATCTGCGGTACGCAGCTCGACGAGGTGGCGACGGGGGGTAACACCGGCCTTCTCGAAGTGACCAGCCAGGGGCTTGGTAACCTTGCGAGAGTCGATTGCACCGAAACCGATCTGAACAGCTTCGTAGCCGTCAGTTTCCTGGTTACGGATCTGGGTAACAACGTTAGAATCAGCCTTGACGACGGTGACGGGCACAAACTTGCCGTCCTCGTCCCAGACCTGGGTCATGCCGAGCTTGGTGCCCAGCAGGCCCTTCACCTGGCGCTCGAATTTGTTAGTCATTAGATGCGATCCTCTACAGCTTGATCTCGATGTTTACGTCTGCCGGCAGGTCAAGACGCATGAGGGCATCAACAGCCTTGGGGGTCGGATCAACAACGTCGATCAGACGCTTGTGCGTACGCATCTCGAAGTGCTCGCGGCTGTCCTTGTACTTGTGGGGAGAACGGATAACACAGTAAACGTTCTTCTCGGTCGGCAGCGGCACGGGGCCAACTACAGTTGCGCCTGCGCCCTTTACCGTTTCGACGATTTTCCGTGCCGAAGAATCGATGACCTCGTGGTCATAGGACTTCAGACGGATGCGGATTTTCTGTCCCGCCATCTGTCGGACTCTCTTTCTTGATGTATTCCCTGTATCGGAGCTTTTGCCCCTTTGTTATAGCGCTTAAGGAACGCGATATATTCATCACGTGCGCCACTCAGAACGGACTGAATCCGGCTTTGCCGGGTTCCTCACCCCGTCCGAGTACCGACCCCCGAACTCGGGCGTGTCGCCTATATTCTAGACAAACTCGTCCCGTCATCCTTCGGACCGGGTCATACGTGGGCCTACCTTTAGTGCAGGTAGACGCTTTGACAACGTCGTCAATTCTCTCAGAGATAGAGCCCTTATGCAATACGAACACAAGTTAAGTGCTTAAGAACACTTAACTATCTCTGTCAACCCGGGGGTACTCCCGCGATGCAACTCTCAGGGAGCTTTCAATCTACTTTCAGTAAGTTCCATGCGCTTTATTGCCCGTAATCAAGGTTTTAGTACTGAAAGCTCTCGTATTGTAGAAGTATCACTACAGCCTAAGGAGAAACCATGTCTCAGCCGACACAACCTCATCAGGCGCCCTCTAGCTCTCACTCCTCATCCCAGAGCCCTCAGCATGTTCAGCAACCGGCTCTTGGCATGTACACTCCCCCTACGGTAGCGGGCGTATATTCTCAGCCTCCTGTACAACGACGCCGAGTCAATGAAGACATCTTCCTCAATATTGTTCTGTACATTGGCTCGCTCCTGCTCATCGGTGCCGCTGGTCTTTTCGTCACCTCGGTTACCTCGTCTAAGGATGAGACTGCTATTTTCCGTGTCCTCGCAATGGCGCTTGGAGCAGTTATCTTCTACGGAGCTGGTCTGCTCACCTACCGTTTCGTTGAACGTCTGCGTATCGCTTCCTACTCTTTTGCAGCAACCGGTCTGGCGTTTATTCCTCTGACCGGTATCGCCGTCTATGTCCTTGAGATTTGGACAGAGGGACGTTACATCTGGCTTCTCACCTCCCTGGTTGGCACAGCCGCCATTGTGGGAGCCTGCACTCTCATGCGTAACCGCGTGATGGCGTACCTGCTGATTTCGTTTATCGTTTCGGACTCGTTGGCAGCTACGAAGGTGGCGGCTCTACCGTTCGTTTGGTATTTCGTCTCGTTGACCGTTGTTGCCACCGTGCTGGGACTGATTCTGCACTTTGCCCCGAACGCTGCCCCGAAGGGCATCCGTGAAGGTCTTGTTGATTCTTCTCGTATTTTCGTTCCGGCTACCGCCATCGCTATTTTCTTCTTCACTAGCGATTTGAGCTATGCAGACACGGGTATTGCTTTTGCAGTTATGTCTGTGCACGCCATTCTTTTCACCTGGCTGAACGGCACGGCGGATTACTACGCTCAGGCACGTGTCTACCCCATTGCTTCGATCCTGTGCTTCGTTCTGGATTCGAATCACGGCCCGTGGTTCCCCAGCATTTTCTTCGTTTCAGTTCTGCTTGTGAACGTGATTTCCGTATACGCTTTTGTTCCGCGTTTGCAGCAGAACCTTGGTGAGGGCGTTGACTCTCACGCGGATCATGCAGCGCCGAATCAGCAGATGCCCCTTATTCCCTGGGCTCAGGATGCTCTTCAGCCTCGTGCCGACAAGAAGGCGTGGTTGCCTGCCGTTGACGCGTGCGTTGGTGTTTTCTTCTCCTTCTTGGCGGTCCTGGATGCGTTCTACGCAGCCTATGCGACTCACAGCTCGGCACATGTAACGCGCTGGAGCACTTTCCTCCCCTATGCAGAAGGCCGGCAGGGGCTCTTCCCCGCTCCCTGGGTTATTGGCGTTCTCTGCATTGTGAGTTTCTTGCTCTACCGCAAGGCAGTTCAGCCTCTGGTACTCATGATTTTTGCGGCAATCATTCCTGTGATTGCCATGTACCTCTCCCCCAATAATCAGGGCACCTTCTACCTCTTCTTTGCCGCTGCTATTGTTATCTACCTGCTCAGCACTAAAGCCCCAGAGGTGCGCACTGCTGGAGCTGTGCTCAGCAATATTGGTTATGCCATCGGCATGATTCAGCTTTTCCTTGCTCTTATCCCTGAGATGCGGACCTCTGAATCGCTTCTGATGTTTGCTATGGTCTGCTCAGCTATCGCGCTATTGACCTTTGCGTTCTCTCAGAATGGGGCAGCGCAGAATGTGAGATACCGACTCAACGAGATGTCGGCATACCTCATCTTGGGCGTTTTCGCATTGTTTGCCGGATATAGCATCAGCATTATTGATGGTGCCGTACATGACCGCTTCTGGATCAGTTTCTCCCTGTTCGCTGGAGCTGTTCTTTTCGTCAGCACTCTGAGCGCTCTTCTGCTGGGTCGAGCCCTGCAACTTCCGGATGTTGTTGGGTCTGCCCGCTCCACCGTGGTCAGCGCCGTGCGTATCGCACTTTACACAGCCCTCGCCATCGCCATGATTGGCTCTCGACACTATCTGCTCTTCGGTCCGCAGAAAGAATATGTTGCGGTAGCTTTGCCTGCCGTTCTGACTGTCATTTACCTGGCACTTGGCCTCTTCATGGCTGCAGGTTCTTCGGTCCGTTCCGAGCTACTCACTATTGCTCGCTTCCCCATCTGCTGGTCTGTTGTTCTGCTGGCCATCAGCGGCAACGTGAAGGATTCGGTAGTCAGCTTCCTCATCATTGTTCTGCTGGCTGGTCAAGCTCTGTGTAGCGTACTGCTCTACGCACGTTCCAAGCGAATCTACGAGGCGTACGCAGCCACTACCTTCTTCACCCTTGGCGCTGTACTGAGCGCAATCCACACTGTGGCAGATATTGATCAGCTTCTACTTTCAGTAGCTGCTCCGGCTCTCCTGGTTGTTCTCTGGGCGGTGGCGATCTTCTTCAAGGCGCCTCACATGCAGATTGGCGCTTCAATCAGCGTTACCGTTTTCTGCATTGGCTCCCTGTGGAATCTCTTCCACGCAGAGAAGAGCACCATGGAAGTCACTCTTCTGGGGTACTACACGCTCTTTGCCGTTATTATCCTTTTCGTTCTGAAGGTGATGCTCCCGGTCGAGGTATCTGGCGCAAAGGCTACTATTCGCCCGTACATCTCTGTACCCGCCGGTAACAGGACGGTTGAACTGCCGATGCACGGTCCGCTTGGTTCACCCTATCCGCGTTTTATGCCGCGCCGTCCCTTGGCTCAAGCCATCTACGCTCCGGTCAATACGTTGCTTATGATTCCGGCAGTGTACGCATTGGGACTCATGACCTTCTTCGGCTTGATTTTCGATTACGAGCAGGTGGAACTCAACGCCCTTCTCTGGGGTTTGTTTGCTCTGTCCTTCGTATCGGTCTCTAAGCCTAAGAGCCTGCCGGCTATTGGCACCGTTGCGTTTACCCTTTTCATTGCCCGTCTGGTCCTTGACTACCTAAGCTACAACCCGCTGAGTGTGATTCTTGAGGTTATTCTTCTGGCGCTCCTGGCGTTCACCACTGCAAAGGTCCTCAGCAACCTCATTGCAAAGAAGCCGTTGGATACGCAGGTATCGGACGCTCCCTTGTACTGGGCTTTGGGTCTGCAGGTATTCCTCACCCTGGTAACGTGGGCAGTTCCCGCTGACGGCCCGGATATCGTGGTGCTGGTCCTCGGCATCACCCTGACTCTCCTGAGTGCTCTGCTGCTCGACCGAGTCTGGACCTATATTGCAACAGCCCTGGTCACCCTCGACCTGGCAATTTTGCTCAACGGTCTGAACCCGCTCACCCTGTTCATCATCTCTATTCTGCTCATCGCAGGCGTTATCTGGCGTCTGCTGGCTCGACAGAATAAACAGGATGCTGTCGCACCCCAGCAGGATTCCGCTCAGATTGTTGACTACCCCCAGGAGCTTCAGGAGCCCCAGGCTGAAGGTACCTCCCCTCAGAACCAGGTGGCTAACGCTCAGGTACAGCAGCACCAGGTTGCTCCGCAGTGCTACCAGCCTCGTGACGGAGAAAATATCTAGCCTGTTGCAGGTATAGGTTCTGCTCCTACAGCATTCTGTAGTAGGATTACCTATGTCCCTTCCGAGGGGCAGTCATTCGAATTGCGGTTCCCAGCCTTCGGGCTGGGAACCGTTTTTTCTTTACTCTCAAGCAGCCAGCTTTAGTTTTTTTCTCCACGCCGAGAACCACGCCGAGAAATCAGCTTTGGTTCTTCGCTTCTCAGATTCCCTATCTTCACCATCTCAGCTTGTGCTCTGCAAGAGCGCTTGTGCGGCTCCTGAGGCACTTATAGGGGGCCAGCGTTCTCTGTTGTCTGTAGGGCCCCGTGGGGCTTCGCAGCACGAGGGAAATGAGAAGATTCGCTACGGCTTGTATCTGCAGCCCCGGCGTCGAAGCGCATCGCTGTAGGAGGCCCTTGATAAGTCCCTAAGAAGAAATATCAGCCGTGCAGCATAGATAGCTCTCGTAACCCTTACCCTTGGCGTTTTCTACCGTGACTTTCGGGGCTTTATCCTCTTGCTCCTCTCAGAGGCTTTCAGAGGCTCTCAGCGGCTACTATACGCCCATGACCGCTGTGTGTATGGGTTCCACTGCAGAAAAGCAGACAGAGCTTCACCCTCCCCGTGTCTTCAGAAGGGCATAACAAAAGGACCCCCGCAGATGCGGGGGTCCTTGAGTATCGCTACCTGGTGGAGGGTTGCCCCTCCGGCAGATCTTTAGCGAATTGTCGTAAATTTACGGCAATTACTTGATGATCTTGGTAACACGACCCGAACCAACGGTGCGGCCACCCTCACGGATAGCGAAGCCGAGGCCCTCTTCCATTGCGATTTCCTGGATCAGGGTAACGGTCATCTCGGTGTTGTCACCGGGCATAACCATCTCGGTGCCCTCGGGGAGGGTGATAACGCCGGTCACGTCAGTGGTACGGAAGTAGAACTGAGGACGGTAGTTGGAGTAGAAGGGGTTGTGACGGCCACCCTCATCCTTGGAGAGGATGTAGACGTTTGCCTCGAACTCGGTGTGGGGGGTGATGGAGCCCGGCTCTACGACAACCTGACCACGCTCAACATCGTCACGCTTCAGACCACGCAGCAGCAGACCACAGTTCTCGCCTGCCCATGCTTCGTCGAGCTGCTTGTGGAACATCTCGATACCGGTAACGGTGGTCTTCTGGATCGGGCGGATACCGACGATCTCGACCTCGGAGTTGATCTTCAGGGTACCGCGCTCTGCACGACCGGTAACAACGGTGCCACGACCGGTAATGGTGAAGACGTCCTCGATGGGCATGAGGAAGGGCTTGTCCTTCTCACGCACGGGGTCCGGAATGTAGGTGTCGACTGCGTCCATGAGCTCCTCGACCTTAGCAACCCACTCGGGATCGCCTTCGAGAGCCTTCAGTGCGGAAACGCGAACAACGGGAGCGTTGTCGCCGTCGAACTCCTGCGAGGAGAGGAGGTCACGGACCTCCATCTCGACGAGGTCGAGGAGCTCTTCGTCGTCAACCATGTCTGCCTTGTTCAGTGCAACCAGCAGGGTGGGGACGCCAACCTGGCGAGCGAGCAGAACGTGCTCGCGGGTCTGTGCCATGGGGCCGTCGGTAGCAGCAACCACGAGGATTGCGCCGTCCATCTGAGCCGCACCGGTAATCATGTTCTTGACGTAGTCAGCGTGGCCGGGAGCGTCAACGTGTGCGTAGTGGCGCTTCTCGGTCTGGTACTCGATGTGAGCAATGTTAATGGTAATACCGCGCTGGCGCTCCTCGGGAGCGGAGTCGATCATACCGAAGTCGCGCTTCTCGTTCAGGTCCGGGTACTTGTCAGCCAGAACCTTGGAGATTGCTGCGGTCAGGGTGGTCTTACCGTGGTCAACGTGACCAATGGTACCGACGTTAACGTGAGGCTTGGAGCGCTCGAACTTAGCCTTAGCCAAGAGTGTTCCTCCTAGAACGATTGAAAACATGCACGCGGATCTTCGCTCCGGCGCATCCCGTTATAAAACGGTCTAGCGTCTACAATAGCGGATTACGCCGCAGAGATGAAACTGTTCATGCTCTCAATAATGGATTTAATTGAAAATTTTAGCGTGGGCCACAGGTTTTTGACCCGTGGCCCACGGGTGAGACGCGGAAATTACTCGCCGCGGCTCTTCTGGATGATCTCGTCAGCGACGTTCTTGGGAACCTCGCCGTAGCTATCGAATGCCATCGAGAACACTGCACGACCCTGGGTCTTACCACGCAGGTCGCCAATGTAACCGAACATTTCGGTCAGGGGCACAATAGCCTTGATGATCTTAACGCCGGATGCGTCCTCCATGGAACGAACCTGGCCACGGCGGGAGTTCAGGTCGCCGATAACGTCGCCCATGTACTCCTCGGGGGTACGAACCTCAACGTCCATCAGCGGCTCGAGCAGGACCGGGTTAGCGCGCTTAGCGCCTTCCTTGAAGACCATCGAACCAGCAATCTTGAACGCCATTTCGGAGGAGTCGACGTCGTGGTAAGCACCGTCGATCAGGGTTGCCTTCACGCCCACCATCGGGTAGCCAGCGAGGACACCGAACTTCATAGCGTCCTGGATACCAGCGTCGACCGAGGGGATGTACTCGCGAGGAACGCGGCCACCGGTGACCTTGTCCTCGAACAGGTACAGCTCTTCGCCATCCAGGGGCAGGGGCTCGAAGGAGACCTGCACCTTTGCGAACTGACCGGAACCACCGGTCTGCTTCTTGTGGGTGTAGTCGACCTTCTCGACGGCCTTCTTGATGGTCTCGCGGTAAGCAACCTGAGGCTTACCAACGTTAGCCTCAACCTTGAACTCGCGCTTCATACGGTCAACGATGATGTCCAGGTGCAGCTCACCCATACCACCAATTTCGGTCTGACCGGTTTCTTCGTTCAGCGAAACGGTGAAGGTGGGGTCCTCAGCGGAAAGCTTCTGGATAGCGGTGGACATCTTCTCCTGGTCACCCTTGGTCTTGGGCTCGATAGCCACGAAAATCACGGGATCGGGGAAGGTCATCGACTCGAGAACAATCGGGTGTGCGGGGTCGCACAGGGTGTCACCAGTGGTGGTGTCCTTCAGACCAATCGCAGCGTAAATGTGACCTGCGGTAATCTCCTCAACCGGGTTCTCCTTGTTGGAGTGCATCTGGAAGAGCTTACCGATGCGCTCCTTCTTACCCTTGGTGGAGTTCAGAACCTGCTGGCCCTGAGCTGCAACACCGGAGTAAACACGGGTGTAGGTCAGCTGACCGTAGAACGGGTGAGCTGCAACCTTGAACGCCAGTGCGGCGAAGGGCTCGTCTGCGGATGCCTTACGGGTCAGCTTCTCTTCCTCGTTGGAGGGGTTGGAACCGACAACGTCCGGAACGTCCAGCGGGGAGGGCAGGTACTCAATCACAGCGTCCAGCATGGGCTGAACACCGCGGTTCTTGAATGCAGAACCGCAGAGAACGGGGAATGCCTCGCCGGAGATAACAAGCTGACGGATACCCGACTTAATCTCGGGGATGGTCAGCTCGCCCTCTTCGAGGTACTTCTCCATGAGCTCTTCGCTGGACTCAGCAACAGCCTCAACCAGCTCAGCGCGGTACTGCTCAGCCTTCTCAACCAGGTCAGCAGGAATGTCCTGAACCTCGTAAGAAGCACCCATGCTCACGTCACCCTTGGCGTCGCCGGGCCAGACGTATGCCTTCATTTCGAGCAGGTCAACAACACCGAGGAAGTCGCTCTCAGCGCCGATGGGGAGCTGGATAACCAGCGGGCGTGCGCCCAGGCGGTCGATGATGGTCTGAACGGTGAAGTAGAAGTCAGCACCCATCTTGTCCATCTTGTTGACGAAGCAGATACGGGGGACATCATACTTGTCAGCCTGGCGCCAAACGGTCTCAGACTGGGGCTCAACACCTTCCTTGCCGTCGAACACAGCAACTGCGCCGTCGAGGACGCGCAGGGAGCGCTCAACCTCAACGGTGAAGTCGACGTGACCGGGGGTGTCGATAATGTTAATCTGGTTGTCCTTCCAGAAGCAGGTGGTTGCTGCGGAGGTAATGGTAATACCTCGCTCCTGCTCCTGAGCCATCCAGTCCATGGTGGAAGCGCCGTCGTGGGTCTCACCGATCTTGTGGTTAATACCGGTGTAGAACAGAATGCGCTCAGTGGTGGTGGTCTTACCGGCGTCGATGTGCGCCATAATACCGATGTTGCGGACCTTGTTAAGGTCGGTGAACACGTCAAGTGCCACGTTATTCTCCCTAAATGAGATACTCCGAAAGCCTGCCGACTCGAATCGACTCGGCAGGCTCTAAACGGAGAATTACCAGCGGTAGTGTGCGAAGGCCTTGTTGGACTCGGCCATCTTGTGAGTGTCCTCGCGACGCTTCACAGCGGCACCGAGACCATTGGATGCATCCAGGATCTCGTTCATCAGACGCTCAGTCATGGTCTTCTCGCGGCGCTGCTTGGAGAAGCCAACGAGCCAGCGGAGAGCCAGAGCGGTGGAACGGCCGGGGCGAACCTCAACCGGAACCTGGTAGGTTGCACCGCCGACGCGGCGGGAGCGAACCTCGAGAGAAGGCTTGATGTTGTCCATAGCCTTCTTCAGGGTTGCGACCGGGTCAGAACCGGTCTTCTTCTCGACGCCCTCGAGGGCACCGTAGACGATACGCTCTGCGACGGACTTCTTGCCGTCCAGCAGAACCTTGTTGATCAGCTGGGTGACCAGAGCGGAACCGTAAACAGGATCGTTTACGAGGGGACGCTTGGGAGCGGGACCCTTACGAGGCATTACTTCTTCTCCTTCTTAGCGCCGTAGCGGGAGCGAGCCTGGCCGCGACCCTTAACACCCTGGGTATCCAGAGCGCCACGAACGATCTTGTAGCGAACACCGGGGAGGTCCTTCACACGACCACCGCGAACGAGCACGATCGAGTGCTCCTGCAGGTTGTGACCCTCACCGGGGATGTATGCGGTAACCTCGACGCCGCCGTTGAGCTTGACACGAGCGACCTTACGCAGTGCCGAGTTCGGCTTCTTCGGGGTGGTGGTGTACACACGGGTGCACACGCCACGCTTCATGGGGTTGCCCTTCAGTGCGGGCGCCTTGGTCTTAACGACCTTGGGAGTCCGGCCCTTACGGACCAGCTGCTGAATAGTAGGCACGTTTTCTCCGTTGCTTGATCAGGTTTCTCGTTAGAGAAGCCCGTATAAACTTACTGGCCCCCATCACGTTGGATGGGTGCTCTCGGTTATCAGAAACGCTCGGATGCATATCCGGTTGGTTTCTATAGGTTCCTCGACATCTCGGCGAGTTCTCAGGGCTAAAATTCCCCACCATCAGAGGTGAAAAAGTTTTTGGGCACGCTTAAAAATGGCATTTAGGCGTCAGCAAAAAGCAACGCCAAAGGACGGTATCCATACTGCCATTGATTCATCATGCCCGTGCCCTCAGGAAATATCCCGAGTAAACCCACCGGGGGTGGATCCTTGTGCACCGAGCTCAAGTACTTCGGATAAGACTATACAGGTTAAATCCCGCTTAATCTAGCGCCAGAGCGGGGATTCTTTGCTTTTAAGCCCCCATCTAAGGGTAAAAGCTGATGATTTACCTCACTTAAATTACATTGTTGGGATTTACCGCTCCCCCGTTGCCTCCTCCGCCCTTCTGTTTCTCTTGTCTCCTTGACGCAATTTAAAGCAGAAGATCGCCAAGAACTCTCTCAATGATTCTTGGCGACCCAACAGATACGGGAGGCGAGCGCATATCTACACCCGCCTCCCGCAAGAGATTATTCAGTTATAGTCCGCTACAGCAGCTACTGGACTACGCCATCTGGAAGAGACTAGGCCACCTGGAAGACTCGAGTCTGACCCTCAAACGGGGTGATAGTCTTCGAATTCTTCTTAGCGTTGCCGTAGTAGCGGATGCGGTACTGCCCCTTAGGAGTATTAGCCGGCACCTTCCAGCGAACCGTCACCTGAGATGCCGAAACGCCAATGCGCTTCCATTCAAAGAAAGTATCCGGGTTGTTATCCGCAGTGTAGTACTTCCAGGTATTACCCACACGACGCTCAATCACGAAGTAGCTACCATCGTGATGCATGTTGTTGTTCGGGTGCGCACCCACGAAACGAGCAGAGACTTCCTGGCGGCCAGCAATCGCATCCTGAGGCTGCTGGGTCACCTGACCGTAACGAGTGCCGAACATCGGGGTATCGTAGACGACCTTACCCTGCAGGCTGGCTACCGGGCGACGATCATTCGGACGGTCGCCAATACCCAGCGGCGTGCCGTTCTTCAGCGAAGTTCCAACAACATTAATGGTCTGACGGAACGCGCTGGAGGTGTAACGACCAAAGAGGGTCGCGCCGCCTTCATACTGCTGGGAGTCATACTCCTCAGGAGTCGTCACGTAGTGGTCGTAGGCGTTGGTGTAGCCCTGCAGAATAATGTGCGATTCGGGAACACCGAAGAGCTTGGCAGCATCCTGACGATACTGCACACCTACCGCACCGGTGAACTCACCGGGCATACCCAGCAGGTAGTAGTCACCGAAGCGCATAATCTGCACCGGATACTTTTCCTGAATGATCGTTCCATTTTTTGCAGAGAAGAGAATACCCTTCGGCTGTTGGCAACGCGTCTGGGCAGCACTCGGAGTGAATACCAGAGTACCCAGAATAGAGGGGCGACCGGAGCCTTCCTTATAGACAGCCCAGCCACCGCCACCATCCTCGGTGGACCCCGCACCGAACGGAGTACCCAGGAAGCCCTGACAGGTTCGCTCATTATGGCCACTGCCGGTGTACTTGGCATCCACATTCATACCCGAGAAATTGAAGTACGAAATACGCGAATCCAGACCCTTACCCACCGGAGTACCCGCGCTCTTGAGCTGAGAACGCACAGCATTAGCCTGCTTCTCACCCTGAATCTTCACATTCTTGAACTGGTCATTAGTGGGACCCTGACCAGGCTTCAACCAAGTATTCGGAGAAACATCACCAGCATTAGCATTCGCAAATGCAGCTACGAAACCATCACCACTACCGGGAACATTGCGGTCAACGCCGTGATCCTGAGTCTCCAGCAGGTACTCCGCGTAACCCTTGTTGTCGCTCGAAATCAAGGTGTTCTTCGAGGTCAAAGACGTCGGGTGAATTGCGAACCAGTTCAACACCGCACGAGTCTTACCGTTACGCTCCAGACGCAGAGTCATATTGGTCGGATCGGTACCGCCGGGCAGCTTAGAGCGAATCTCAGGAGAGTCCAGGTTGAACGCCTCGCGAGAACGGTTAACACCGACACCAGTCAGCTTTGAAGAAGAAATCGTCAGGTTACCGGGTGAAAGGTCCTTCGTCGCCTGGCGAATCGCCTTCAGTGACCCATCTACCTGTGCATTAAACGTGTCCTGGTGGAAGCCCAGAGTCGTAATGTTGTACAGGCTCTGGTGCGTGATACCGCCAGGAGTTGCGTGAGTGTGGGTTGCAGTAATCATAATGTTCGATTCATCGTACGCAGAACCAAACTCAGCGCGAATACGCTTCACCAGCTCATCACGCAAAGACTGCCAACTGGTCAACGTATCGAGTACAACAATGAGGTTGCGCTTACCCGAGGCTCGATCCACAGCAATGAAAGCGCGTGCGTACTGGCGAGTATGCACACCGCTACCCTTCTGAGAGGTCTCACCGTAACCCATGAAGCCGACCTCACCGGGCTCACCGGTAATATCCGCCGCACCTGCACCAACCAGGTAGGGGGTAGCACTGGAGCTCTGAGAGGCAGGAGCTGCCGTCGCAATCTGGCCAGCGGGAAGAATTGCGGATGCCGCAATGAGGCATGCAGCACCAATGCGAGTTAGAGAATGCACGGGTGCTTTAAAGCACGAAAAGACAGAGGAGCGCTTTTGCCCACCTGCAGACAAAGAGGAATTCTGTTCAGGCATCTGAGATTGAGATGTTCCGGAGGGCAGTCGGGTGCCGCTAGTAGTCACCCGTCCGGAAGTGATTGGAGTGATATGCATGCCTTCAAGAATAGAACCTAGTCAAAAGGCTTTCCAGTTGAATTAGCATCGTTCAAATCAAGAACATTCATTCTATATATACCCCAAAGAAAAACGAGTGAATATTCTATATATTGCAGTTCTAGTGCGGTTTCTAGGGAGATTTAGCATATTTGACCGCCATCTAATTTCTTGCTCTGTCAAGCAATTTTCTCATCATGAAAAATGATGCACTCCAATGATTTTTTCATAAATAAATTCGTCCACTAGGCATAAAATCTACAACCTCACATTGAAGGGTAAAGAATATTAAAGCCACGCTTAAAAGAAACCTCCACCTCCTCATGAAACAAAAACGCGGATACCCGAGACAACTCGAGTATCCGCGTTCTTTATCAAGGACCAGGCCGGGGCTCTAAACCCTCAACCTACCCCTCACGGCAGAAGCCTTAGTCCAGACCACGACCGTACTCATCCAGCGAAACAGCCATAAAGCCGCCGTTGCCGTAAGTGTACACCTCGTTATCCATCTGGAACGCGCTCTGGTAACCACCGAAAGTGTCCAGAGCCTGCATACGCTCAGCAGTAGCCTGGGCGCTGGGCTCAACCTCAATATCGTTGTAACGTGCCAGACCGGTACCGGCGGGAACCAGCTTACCGATGATCACGTTCTCCTTCAGGCCGAGCAGCGGGTCAGTCTTCGCCTCCATAGCAGCCTGAGTCAGGACGCGGGTGGTCTCCTGGAAGGAGGCCGCCGACAGCCAGGACTCGGTAGCCAGCGAAGCCTTGGTAATACCCATCATTTCCGGACGGCCAGCTGCGGGCTTCTTACCCTCAACCAGTGCCTTACGGTTAGCAGTCTGGAAAGCAATGTTATCAACCAGCTCACCAGGCAACAGATCGGTATCACCGGACTCAATCACGGTCACGCGACGCAGCATCTGGCGAACAATAACCTCAACGTGCTTGTCGTGGATTTCCACACCCTGCGACTTGTACACGCCCTGAACCTCGCTCACCAGGTGCTTCTGAGCCTCACGAGGACCACGAATACGCAGAACCTCCTTCGGATCAACAGAACCGGTAGCCAGCTGATCGCCAACCTGAACGTGATCGCCGTTCTGCAACTTAGAAGCTGCACGACGCAGAACAGTGTAGGACTGGGGCTCAGAACCATCGTCCGGGGTCACCACAATCTTGTAGGACTTCTCGGTATCCTCAATGGTCACGCGACCAGACACCTCAGAAATCGGGGCAACACCCTTGGGGGTACGAGCCTCGAACAGCTCCTGAATACGGGGCAGACCCTGAGTAATATCGTCAGCCGAAGCCACACCACCGGTGTGGAAGGTACGCATGGTCAGCTGGGTACCGGGCTCACCAATCGACTGAGCCGCAATAATACCAACAGCCTCACCAATGTCCACCAGCACGTTCGAAGCCATCGAACGACCGTAGCACAGTGCACACACACCAATAGCGGACTCACAAGTCAGAACCGAACGGACGCGAACATCCTTCACACCTGCCTTGAAGAGCTTCTCAATGAGCTCATCAGAGACATCGGAACCAGCAGCAGCCAGAACGTTGCCAGCCTCGTCCTTCACGTCAACCGCAAGGGTACGACCGTGAATCGAAGTCTCAACATCCTGGTGCAGACCGCCATCCTCATCAATCAGAGGCAGAACCAAACCGCGGCGAGTGCCACAGTCGTGCTCGCGAACGATAACGTCCTGCGAAACGTCCACCAGACGACGAGTCAGGTAACCCGAGTTAGCGGTACGCAGCGCGGTATCAGCCAGACCCTTACGTGCACCGTGGGTCGCGATGAAGTACTCCAGAACCGACAGGCCCTCACGGTACGAGGACTTAATCGGGCGAGGCATAATCTCACCCTTCGGGTTCGACACCAGACCACGGATACCCGCAATCTGACGGACCTGCATCCAGTTACCACGTGCACCGGAGGTCACCATACGGTAAATGGTGTTCAGACCACCGTGAGAGCTCAAGTTCTCACGCATAGCCTCTGCAACCACGTCGGTAGCCTCGGTCCAAACCTTAATCAGCTCCTGACGACGCTCTTCGTCATCGATGGTACCGATCTCAAAGTCGTCCTGAATTGCAGCAGCCTGCTTCTCGTAGCGCTCCATAATTGCCGGCTTCTCAGCAGGAGTAGCAATATCAGAAACAGCCACGGTCACGCCCGAACGAGAAGCCCAGTAGAAACCGGAGTTCTTCAGGTTATCCAGAGCACGAGCCACAACATCCATCGGGTAGCGCTCAGCCAGATCGTTAATCAGGCTACCCAGGCCCTTCTTATCTGCCACACCGGAGAACCAGGGGTAATCCTTCGGCAGAGCCTGGTTGAACAGAACCTGACCAACGGTGCAGTCCAGCAGCACGGGGTCGCCAGCCTTGTAACCCTCAGGAGCTTCCCAGCCCTCAGGAGCAACAAACTGGTCACCATCAAGGCGAATCTTCACCTTGGTGTACAGCTCAATCTCGTGACGATCCATCGCCATCAGAGCCTCAGACACCGAGGAGAATGCGTGACCCTCGTTCTTCTGACCATCGCGAGGAGTCGTCAGGTGGAACAGACCAATGATCATATCCTGCGAAGGAACAGCCACAGGGCGGCCATCCGACGGCTTCAGGATGTTGTTCGAGGACAGCATGAGGATACGAGCCTCAGCCTGAGCCTCGGGAGACAGCGGCAGGTGAACTGCCATCTGGTCACCATCGAAGTCAGCGTTGAACGCGGAGCAAACCAGCGGGTGCAACTGAATAGCCTTACCCTCAACCAGCTTCGGCTCAAACGCCTGAATACCGAGGCGGTGCAGGGTAGGTGCACGGTTCAGCAGAACCGGGTGCTCAGCAATAACCTCTTCCAGAACGTCCCAAACCTGCGGGCGGAAACGCTCAACCATACGCTTAGCGCTCTTAATGTTCTGAGCGTGGCTCAGCTCCACCAGACGCTTCATGACGAAGGGCTTGAACAGCTCCAGAGCCATCTGCTTGGGCAGACCACACTGGTGCATCTGCAGCTGAGGACCAACCACAATCACGGAACGACCCGAGTAGTCAACACGCTTACCGAGCAGGTTCTGACGGAAACGGCCCTGCTTACCCTTCAGCATGTCAGACAGAGACTTCAGGGGGCGGTTACCGGGGCCGGTCACCGGGCGACCGCGACGACCGTTATCGAACAGCGAGTCCACAGCTTCCTGCAGCATACGCTTCTCGTTGTTCACGATAATCTCGGGAGCACCCAGCTCCAGCAGACGCTTCAAACGGTTGTTACGGTTAATCACACGACGGTACAGGTCGTTCAGGTCGGAGGTCGCGAAACGGCCACCGTCCAGCTGAACCATCGGGCGCAGTTCCGGCGGAATAACCGGAACAACATCCAGGACCATACCCAGCGGAGAGTTGTTAGTGGTCAGGAAGGCGTTAACAACCTTCAGACGCTTCAGAGCGCGGGTCTTCTTCTGCCCCTTACCGGTCTGAATAATCTCCTTGAGAGCCTCAGCCTCAGCCTCCAGGTCGAAGGACTCCAGACGCTTCTTAATAGCCTCTGCGCCCATAGCGCCCTCAAAGTACAGGCCGTACTTATCAATCATGGAACGGTACAGAGCCTCATCACCCTCAAGGTCAGCGACCTTCAGGTTCTTGAAGCGATCCCACACACGATCCAGGTGCTCAGCCTCACGCTCGTAGCGCTTACGCACCGACGCGAGCTGACGCTCAGCGTTATCGCGCAGCTTACGCTTCTCAGCAGCCTTGCCGCCCTCAGCCTCAATACGAGCCAGCTCCGCCTCAACCTCACGGCTGATAGCGTTCACGTCAGCGTTCAGAGCAGCCTCAAGCTCCTGCTTCTCACGATCGTGAGCAGCCTGCAGCATCGGCAGATCCTCGTGACGAGCCTCCTCGTCAACCTTAGTGATCATGTACGCAGCGAAGTAAATGACCTTCTCCAGGTCCTTCGGAGCCAGATCCAGCAGGTAACCCAGGCGGGAAGGAACACCCTTGAAGTACCAAATGTGGGTAACAGGAGCAGCCAGCTCAATGTGACCCATACGCTCACGACGTACCTTAGAGCGGGTCACCTCAACACCACAGCGCTCACACACAATGCCCTTGAAGCGCACGCGCTTGTACTTACCGCAGTAGCACTCCCAGTCCTTGGTGGGGCCGAAGATACGCTCGTCGAAGAGGCCGTCCTTCTCGGGCTTCAGGGTACGGTAGTTGATGGTCTCGGGCTTCTTAACCTCACCAAAGGACCAACGACGGATGTCGTCGGCGGTGGCGAGGCCAATTCGCATCAAACCAAGCGAAGATTCGTTGGACATATCGGTCCTAATCTCTTTCTGTAAGTTTCTGAAGACTTGGGTTAGCGGGCGGGAACCCCACAACGCACGCGAGCGCATGCGGGGTTTCCCACCCTAGAAGGAGGCGGTGCTTATGCCTCGTCGACGGAGCTAGGCTCGTCGTGGGTCAGGCTCACGCCCATATCTTCTGCTGCCCGGAAGCCTTCTTCCTCCGAGTCGCTCATCTCAATAATCTTGCCGTCGGTGGAGAGCACCTCGACGTTCAGGCACAGAGACTGCATTTCCTTGATAAGAACCTTGAAGGATTCGGGGATACCCGGCTCAGGGATGTTCTCGCCCTTCACGATAGCCTCGTAAACCTTCACACGGCCCGCCACGTCATCGGACTTGACGGTCAGGATTTCCTGCAGGGTGTATGCAGCGCCGTATGCTTCCAGCGCCCACACTTCCATCTCACCGAAGCGCTGACCACCGAACTGCGCTTTACCACCCAGAGGCTGCTGGGTAATCATCGAGTACGGACCGGTGGAACGAGCGTGAATCTTGTCATCCACCAGGTGGTGCAGCTTCAGGATGTACTGGTAACCAACCGAAATCGGGTCCGGGAACGGCTCACCGGAACGGCCGTCAATCAGACGTGCCTTACCGGAACGGTTGATCAGACGGTCACCATCGCGGTTCGGGTTCGAGTGGTCCATAAGGTCGAACAGTTCGTCCTCGTGGGCACCGTCGAACACCGGGGTTGCGAGGCGGGTCGGGCCGGATTCCTTCGGGAAGTTCGGCATGTGCTTAAGCCACTCGGGCTCGCCCTCAATCTTCCAACCCTGCTTAGCCAGCCAACCGGTGTGGACTTCCAGAACCTGACCAATGTTCATACGACCGGGCACGCCCAGCGGGTTCAGGATGACGTCCACGGGGGTACCGTCTTCCAGGAAGGGCATATCCTCGATCGGCAGGATCTTGGAAATAACACCCTTGTTACCGTGGCGGCCTGCAAGCTTGTCGCCGTCGGTAATCTTACGCTTCTGAGCCACGTACACGCGGACCAGCTGGTTCACGCCCGGGGGCAGATCGTCCTCATCGTTGTTCTCGCGGTCGAAGATACGGATACCGATGACGGTACCGGACTCGCCGTGAGGAACCTTCAGGGAGGTGTCGCGAACCTCGCGAGACTTCTCGCCGAAGATTGCGCGCAGCAGGCGCTCCTCGGGGGTCAGCTCGGTCTCGCCCTTGGGGGTAACCTTACCGACGAGGATGTCGCCAGCCTCAACCTCAGCACCGATATGGATGATGCCGCGCTCGTCCAGAGCCGAGAGAACATCCTCGGACACGTTCGGAATGTCGCGGGTAATCTCCTCGGGGCCCAGCTTGGTGTCGCGGGCGTCAATCTCGTGCTCCTCAATGTGAATCGAGGTCAGCACGTCCTCAGAAACCATGCGCTGGGAGAGGATGATTGCATCCTCGTAGTTCAGGCCTTCCCACGGCATGTATGCCACGAGCAGGTTCTTACCCAGTGCCAGCTCGCCACCGTCGGTGGAGGGGCCATCAGCAATAACGTCGCGGTACTCGACGCGCTGGCCTTCCTTCACCACAACGCGCTGGTTGTAGCAGTTACCCGGGTTCGAGCGGGAGAACTTCATGATCGGGTAGGTGGAGACAGAGCCGTCGTCGTTACGGACGATAACGGTCTTAGCGTCCACGGAGGAAACCACACCGGGCTTCTTCGCGAGCACGGAGTCACCGGAGTCCAGTGCTGCGTACTTCTCCATACCGGTACCAACCACGGGAGCCTCAGACTCCAGCAGGGGCACAGCCTGACGCTGCATGTTAGCACCCATCAGTGCTCGGTTAGCGTCGTCGTGCTCCAGGTAAGGAATCAGAGCGGTAGCAACAGACACCATCTGGCGCGGGGAGACGTCCATGTACTGAACGGCGCCGGGAGCAACCAGAACAGCTTCGCCAGAACCATCGCCCGCACGGCAGAGAACCTCGTTCTCAGCGAAGGTGCGGTCAGCGTTCAGCGGTGCGTTTGCCTGTGCGATAACAACAGACTTCTCGTCGTCAGCAGTCAGGTAGCGGACCTCATCGGTCACGCGGCCATCAGTCACCACGCGGTAGGGGGTCTCAATGAAACCGAAGGAGTTGATGCGACCGTAGGTTGCCAGCGAACCAATCAGACCAATGTTCGGGCCTTCAGGGGTTTCAATGGGGCACATACGACCGTAGTGCGAGGGGTGGACGTCTCGAACTTCCATGCCTGCACGGTCACGGGACAGACCGCCCGGGCCCAGTGCGGACAGACGACGCTTGTGGGTCAGACCTGCCAGCGGGTTGTTCTGGTCCATGAACTGCGACAGCTGAGAAGTACCGAAAAACTCCTTGATAGCCGCCACGACGGGGCGGATGTTCACCAGGGACTGCGGGGTGATAGCGTCCACGTCCTGGGTGGTCATGCGCTCGCGAACCACGCGCTCCATACGGGACAGACCGGTACGGATCTGGTTCTCAATCAGCTCGCCCACGGTGCGGATACGACGGTTACCGAAGTGGTCGATGTCGTCGATATCAATCTTGAGGGAGATCTCCTCGCCGTCACGGACGCCGGGGATGCTGGTCTCGCCTGCGTGCAGAGCGCAGAGGTAACGAATCATCTGAGCGATGTCGTCCTGGCTCAGAACGGAAGCCTCGGGAGAATCCATGGGAACGTCCACACCGAGCTTACGGTTCAGCTTGTAACGGCCAACCTTCGCCAGGTCGTAGCGACGCGGGGTGAAGTACATGTTGTCCAGCAGAGCCTGGGCAGCTTCAACCGTCGGGGGTTCGCCCGGACGCAGCTTGCGGTAGATATCCAGCAGAGCCTCGTCGCGGTCCTTGACGGAGTCCTTCTCCAGAGTTGCGCGGATGGAGTCGTACTGACCGAACTCAGCCAGAATCTTGGACTCGGTCCAACCCAGAGCCTTCAGCAGAACAGTCACGGACTGCTTACGCTTGCGGTCCAGACGCACACCAACCTGGTCGCGCTTATCAATCTCAAGCTCGAACCATGCACCGCGGGAAGGAATCACGCGGGCAGAGTAAATGTCCTTATCGGAGGTACGGTCCGGAGCCTTCTCGAAGTAAGCACCGGGGGGAACGCACCAGCTGAGAAACGACCACACGCTCAGTACCGTTAATAACGAAGGTACCGGCCTCGGTCATCAGGGGGAAGTCACCCATGAACAGGGTCTGCTGCTTGACCTCGCCGGTAGCGAGGTTCATGAATTCAGCCTTAATGTACAGCGGAGCCGAGTAGGTTGCGTCGCGGTCCTTGCACTCCTCAACAGAGTACTTGGGGTCAGCAAACTCAGGCTCAGAGAAGGAGAGCTGCATAGTCTCCTGGAAGTCACGAATCGGGGAGATTTCTTCAAAAATCTCAGCCAGACCGGACTGAGCGGGGACAGAAGTGTCACCAGCAGCCTGCGCCTTCTCCAGACGCTCCGCCCAGCGCTCGTTACCAACGAGGCGGTCGAAGCTATCGGTCTGGATAGCAAGCAGGTTGGGAACCTTCAGCGGTTCGTTAATCTTCGCGAATGAAATTCGGCGCGAGACGTTCTCTGCGCCGTTAGCGGCGTCATGGTTAGAGGTGCTCGAAGCGACCAAAATGGGGATCCTTCCACAGACATGTCTGTTAGCAATCAGCCTCCCGGCGACATTACCGGCGACACGACAACCTCAGCCCCCGAATAGAACGGTGCTCGAAGCTATAGAGTCGGACGGAAACGTCACCTTCAGCCCGTGCCCACCGCTATATGAAGGCACAAAGGTTAGGGAAAGCGTAAATACTAACGATACAGGAAGAAATCCCTTCTGTCTACCACACCCTCATCAGGAGTGCAAACCTGCCACAGCGTGCACCTAGCATTCCACCACATTCACAGCCAAACCACCCATGGACGTCTCCTTATAACGGTGAGACATATCCAAACCGGTCTGACGCATCGTCTCAATCACCTGATCCAACGACACACGGTGCGTACCATCACCACGCAACGCCATACGAGCCGCCGTCACAGCATTCGACGCAGCCATCGCATTACGCTCAATACACGGAATCTGCACCAAACCACCCACCGGGTCACACGTCAGACCCAGGTTGTGTTCCATCGCAATCTCAGCCGCATTCTCAACCTGCTCGGGAGTACCACCCATCACCTGCGCCAAACCAGCAGCAGCCATCGAGGAGGCGCTGCCCACCTCACCCTGGCAACCCACCTCAGCACCAGAAATCGACGCGCGCTTCTTATACAGCACACCCACAGCAGCAGACGCCAAGAAGAAATCAACAACCGCTTGATCACGAGCAGCCTGACCGCAATGGCGGATACCCTGCGTGTAATTCATCGCGTAATGCAGCACCGCAGGAATAATACCCGCAGCACCATTCGTCGGAGCAGTCACCACACGACCACCAAAAGCGTTCTCCTCATTGACCGCCAAAGCAATTAGGTTCACCCAGTCAATAGCGAACTCAGGAGACTTCGAAGGATCCTCCACCATCAAATCGCGATGCCACGCACCCGCACGGCAACGCACCTTCAGCGGCCCCGGCAAATAACCCACACGCGCCAACGAAGAACCGATGCACTCCTTCATCACACGGTAAATATGCAAGATGCCGTCACGGACCTCCTGCTCAGAACGCAGAGAACACTCATTCGCCATCTTCAACTGCGCAATCGACAGACCAGACTCATTCGCCATCTCCAGCAGCTCAGCAGCCGAACCAAACGGATACGGAGGGTTCATCAGCGACGCACAACCGGTCGCCTCCTCATCACCCTCAACAATGAAACCGCCACCAATCGAATAGTAAGTGCGCTCCAACAGCAGCTGCTCACCCGCAAACGCCGCAATCTTCATACCGTTCGTATGGCGCGGAAGAACCGTCAACGGACGCAGGGTCATATCCAGCTCACGGTAATTCACCACCGGGCCGTACACCTTCTGCTCCTCACCACCGGGCGCAGTCACACCGTAAGCAGAGGACGGATAACCAGCCAACGGCAAAGTACCATCCACGCTATTACGCTCAATCATCGCCTCAGAATCAGCGATATTGATAGTCTCCGGAACAAAACCACACAGGCCCTTCAACGCAGCACTCATCGTACCGTGACCAGCACCCGTAGCCGCCAACGAACCATACAGGTCAACATGCACACCCGTCACACGGTCCAGCAGACCCTCATCAATCAGCTCCGCCACAAAACGGTTCGAAGCGCGCATCGGCCCCACCGTATGCGAGCTCGAAGGACCCACACCAACGCTGAACATCTCAAAAACACTGATGTCATACGGCAAAGCCTCTGCCTTCTTCTGGGCGCTACTGGGTGCGCTCTGGTTAATAGCCACGTTCTGTCCTTCAAATAAATAATGTCTGTGCACCGCACCAAAAGATACGCGCCCCTCAACGGAGGAACCACACATCAACCTGCGGTCTATAAGTGCGGACAATCACCCTTGACTGGCCGCTCTAATCCTAACGCACTTCAGAACCATCACAAACTAAGGCTCAGAACACCTCACGCCCTCCCCCGCTATTCAACACCCACCTCACGGCGCAGAAAAGGCGCCGTGCCCACACAGGACACGACGCCTCTACCCTACAGATTACCTGCAGAAACTCTTACTTCTCACGCTTGTAGAACGGCAGAGCCACAACATCAAACGGAGCGCGCTTACCGCGGATATCAACATCCACAGTAGAACCAACCTCAGAGAATTCACGGTTCACCAGCGCCATAGCAATCGGGAAACCCAGAGTCGGGGAAGGAATACCGGAGGTAACCTCACCAATCTCATTACCCTCAGCATCCACCAGCTTAGAACCGGCACGAGCAGGACGCTTCGCCTGAGCCTTCAAACCAACCAGGATGCGCTTCGACTCGCTCTTAGCCAGCTCAGTCAGAGCCTCACGACCAACGAAGTCAGCCGCCTTCTTCTCCAGAGCAATCTCGACCAGACGGCCCAGACCGGACTCAAACGGAGTAATCTCAAGACCCAGCTCATGACCGTACAGCGGCATACCAGCCTCAAGACGCAGGGAGTCACGAGAGGCCAGGCCGGCAGGAATCATACCAAAAGGCTCACCAGCAGCAGCCAGCTTATCCCACAGCTCAACAGCGTTCTCATTCGGAACAAACAGCTCGAAGCCGTCCTCACCGGTGTAACCGGTACGAGCCAGCAGAACATCAACACCGGCAACAGTCAGCGGCACCGAAGCGTAGTACTTCAGCTCGCGGACAGCTTCTTCATCAGAAACACCAGCAGCCAGCAAAATCTCCTCAGCACGAGGACCCTGAACAGCCACCAGAGAAGTCTGATCCGACTCGTTCACGAACTCAACGTTGAAATCGCCCAGGCGCTCGCTCATCGCAGCGAAGTCAGTGTCAATGTTCGAAGCGTTCGGAACGACCATGAATTCCTCATCGCCCAGACGGTAAGTAATCAGGTCGTCAATGACGCCGCCCTTGTCGTTGACCAGGATCGAGTACTTTGCCTTACCGACCTTCAGGATGGACATGTTCGACACCAGAGCGTAATCCAGGAACGCACCCGCATCCGGACCGGTCACACGGAACTCACCCATGTGGGACAGGTCGAAAATACCGGCACGGGTACGGACAGCCTCGTGCTCAGCAACGTCGTTAGCGTACTTCAGGGGCATATCCCAGCCGCCGAAGTCGGTGAAAGAAGCGCCCAGCTTCTCGTGGACCGGGTACAGAGAGGTCTTCTTGGGGGACATTAGGTTCTCCTCACGCACAGCCTTGTGCTGTTATCGTTCAATCGTCGTAGATTTAGTTCACCCCCACAGACACGAGATACGCTGCGGAGGCGATCCCCACCCGCCCCCAGGAACCTGAGGACGGGTGAGGCAGGTAGACCGCTACAGCCTACCCAGGAGCGTTATAGGCTCCTTATGCTTCCAGGTCGAAAGCCTCCATCGGGGGGCATTCGCACACGAAGTTACGGTCACCGCCAGCGCCATCAATGCGACCCACCGAAGTGAAGTACTTGTTAGCGCGCAGGCTCGGGACAGGGAAAGCTGCCTGGGTACGGCTGTAGGGGCGATCCCATTCATCAGCGCTCACCACATCAACGGTGTGCGGTGCGTTGCGCAGAACCGAATCCTCCACAGCGACCTTGCCCTCAGCCACCTCGATAATCTCGTCGTAGATGGTCTCCATTGCCTCAATGAAGCGGTCCAGCTCTTCCTTCGACTCAGACTCAGTCGGCTCAACCATCAGGGTGCCCGGAACCGGGAACGCCAGAGTCGGAGCGTGGAAGCCGAAGTCCATCAGACGCTTGCAGACGTCCTCAGCAGTCACGTGAGACTGATCAGTCAGCTGACGCAGGTCCAGGATGCACTCGTGAGCGACCAGACCGCCGGGGCCGGTGTACAGCACCGGGTACTTGTCGTTAAGCTTCTTCGCAATGTAGTTAGCGTTCAGAACCGCGTACTGCGAAGAGTCCTTCAGACCCTGAGCACCAGTCATCGCAATGTACATCCAGCTAATCGGCAGAACACCGGCAGAACCGAAGAACGCCTGCGAAATCGGCAGTGCGGCATCGTTGGGGAGCTTACCTTCAGCATCAGCGCGGTATGCGTCACCGGGCAGGAACTTCGCCAGGTGCTCACGAACAGCCAGCGGGCCAACACCGGGGCCGCCACCACCGTGAGGAATGGAGAAGGTCTTGTGCAGGTTCAGGTGCGAAACGTCGCCGCCGAACTTACCGGGCTGAGCGAAGCCCATCTGAGCGTTCAGGTTCGCGCCATCCAGGTACACCTGGCCGCCAGCCTCGTGAACCAGCTGGCAAACCTCAGCAACCTGCTCCTCAAACACACCGTGAGTGGAAGGGTAGGTAATCATGATGCCGGCAACCTTGGGGCCGTACTTCTCAATCTTTGCCTTCAGGTCGTCAACATCAATCGAACCGTCAGCCGCAGTTGCCACACCGGCAACCTTCAGACCAGCCAGAGCAGCAGATGCCGCGTTGGTGCCGTGAGCAGACAGCGGAATCAGGACGGTATCGCGCTCGTGGTCACCGTTAGCCTCATGGAAGGAACGGATAGCGCGCAGACCAGCGTACTCACCGGTCGCACCCGAGTTCGGCTGCAGCGAGATAGCATCGTAACCGGTAATAGCAACCAGCCACTCGCTCAAATCCTTAATCAGCTCGTGCCAGCCCTCAGCCTGATCCTCCGGGACCAGCGGGTGGATGTTCGCGAACTCAGGCCAGGAGATGGGCTCCATCTCAGCGGCCGCGTTCAGCTTCATAGTGCACGAACCCAGCGGAATCATGGTGCGGTCAAGTGCCAGATCCTTGTCAGCGAGGTGACGCAGGTAGCGCATCATCTCGGTCTCGGAACGGTACTTGTGGAAAATCGGGTGCTGCATGTAGTCATCGGTACGCAGCAGCTCAGCGGGCAGATCGTACTGTGCATCTGCCTCACCCAGGGTGCCGCCCAGAGCCTCAACCAGGCCCTTGAGCAGCTCCTCACCGTGAGACTCACCCACGGAAATACCAACACGGTTCTCGTCGAAGCGGCGGATGTTCACGCCAGCTTCCAGAGCCTTCGCAACCAGCTCGTCGGCACGGCCAGCAGCCTCCACCACGACGGTATCGAAGAAAGTATCGTGAGTGATACCGTAGCCCGCAGCCTTCAGCGCGGTAGCAACACGAGCGGCGTTAGTGTGCAGGCGGTTCGCGATAGCGCGCAGACCCTCAGGACCGTGGTACATCGCGTAAGCGCCAGCAACAATCGCCAGCAGAGCCTGAGCAGTACAAATGTTGGAAGTAGCCTTCTCACGGCGAATGTGCTGCTCACGAGTCTGCAGAGCCAGACGGTACGCAGGCTTACCAGCCGAATCCTTAGAAACACCCACCAGACGGCCAGGCATGGTACGCTCCATGCCCTTGTGAACAGCCATGTACGCAGCGTGGGGGCCACCGAAGAAGAAGGGCAGACCGAAACGCTGAGTGTTACCAACTGCGATATCAGCACCCAGCTCACCCGGAGACTTCAGCAGGGTCAGAGCCAACAGGTCAGCGACCACAGTGACCAGGGCGTTACGCTCCTTAGCGGCCTTAATCAGCGGCTCAATATCGCGAATATCGCCTTCATTGCCGGGGTACGCCAGGACGATACCGTACAGGTCGCCCTCAGGCAGACCCTCAGAGAAATCAGTAATGACGAAGGGAATGCCGAGCATCTCTGCACGGCCGCGAGTCACCGAAATAACCTGAGGCAGGCAACGGGAGTCAATCGCGAAGAAGCCATTCTTCACCTTGCGGTTCGCACGGTGCATCATGACAGCTGCCTCAGCTACTGCGGATGCCTCATCCAGCAGGGAGGAGTTTGCAATCTCCAGGCCGGTCAGCTCCATCACGGTGTTCTGGAAGTTCAGCAGAGCCTCCAGACGGCCCTGAGAAATCTCAGCCTGGTACGGGGTGTAAGAAGTGTAGAAACCGGGGTTTTCCAGAATGTTACGGCGCAGAACCGCGGGAGTTACTGCATCGTAGTATCCGGCACCAATCATCTGGGCGAGAACCTTATTCTTCGCAGCATAGCCGGCAATCTTTGCCTGAGCCTCATGCTCCGACAGCGGAGCAGGCAACTGCAATTCGCCGTCAAGGCGAATCTGGGAGGGGACGACAGCGTCCATCAGCGCATCCAGGGAAGAGTATCCCAGGGTTTCGAGCATCTGCTCTGCGTCTGCGGAACGGGGGCCGAGATGACGATCAATAAAGGGCATAGGATTCTCCTATTGGTCGGCGCAAACCGTAGAGGGGTCACGTCGCGCTATTGCGACGAGTCGAACATCTTAAGTGTCCCACATCTCCATGAAGTTTTGCCACCTTTATCAGCATTCGACATGCCAGAATATCAAGCTCTTCGCTACCCCAAATCCCACCCTCTACTAGCTGAAAAACAGCAAAAATACGCAAAGCCCGGCTCGTCCTCTCCGAAGAGAAAACGAGCCGGGCTCAGTCAAAGCAAACTTCACATACACCCTGCAGAAGGATGTACTAGAAGAACCTACTTAGCGTGGTTGGGCTTGCCACCGTGCGGCACCAGGAATGCCGACAGGAAAGCCAGAGCCGCAGTCACAGCCAGCAGCATCAGACCGATGAAGTAGTTGTTCTCAGCCTGGTTGTAGGTTGCACCCATCACCAGCGGCGGGAAGAAACCACCCAGAGCGCCAGCAGCAGCAACCACACCGGACACCGCACCAACGTTCTTCGGATCAGCCGCACGAGCCACCCAGCCGAAGACCGAGCCGTGGCCCAGACCCAGAAGAGCAGCCATCAGGATGAAGACAGCACCATACACGTGCTCAGCATCAGGCTGGAACGCGGTAATAACTGCCAGAATCACCACACCACCCAGGGAGATGAGGGTGATAATCTTCGGACCGAACTTATCAGCCAGAACACCACCGAAGGGACGAGCAATCACGGCAGCAACCGCGAAGCCAGCCGCACGCATACCAGCGTCGTTAGCGTTGAAGTTGTAGATGTTGCTCAGGTAAGTGGGCAGGTAGTTCGAGAATGCCACGAACGCACCGAACACAACAGCGTAGAGGAAGCACAGCTGCCAAGTGGTCTTCACCTTGAATGCCTGAACAATCTTCGGCATCAGCGGAGTAACCTCACGGCCGATGGTTGCCGGAGAATCCTTCAAGAAGAAGAAAGAGATAGCAGCGGTTACAGCACAGATAACAGCAATCAGAACGTGAGTCTGGAAGTAACCAATACCCTGCACCAGGCGGGGGGTAGCGAATGCAGAAATTGCAGTACCCACCATGCCGGCACCGAACACACCGGTCGCAAAACCCTTCTTGGAAGCGTCATACCATGCGGAACTGAAGGGAATACCCACAGCGAACACGGTACCCGCAATACCCAGGAAGAACGCCACAACAAGCAGCATGGGCAGCGAGTTCATCTGACCAGCAACACCAACCAGGAAGACCAGGGGTGCGCTAATCGCCAGAACAGCGGTGAACATAATACGACCACCGTAGCGGTCAGTCAGACCACCAACGGGAATACGGCCGATAGCGCCGATGAAAATCGGCATAGCAACCAGAAGGCTGGTCATACCAGCGTCCAGGTGCATCTGCTTTGCGTACATCTTGGCCAGCGGGCCAACAACGGTCCACGCCCAGAAACCAATGGTCGAGGCGAAGGTTGCAAGCAGAACGTTACGGAGCTGACCATTCTTCAGGTCGTAGCTCGGTGCAGCAGGGGTGCTCATATTTCCTCTTTTGCAATATGGATATGTGTATTAGCGGTCGGCGCGCTCACGCGGGAGAGTACCAACCGGATCCCAACCTCGACGTGCACCAACACGCTGGCCGCCACGAGAGCGGTACACGGTGTAGGGGCGGAAGAGGTAGTGCAGGGGCACAGTCAGTGCGTGCACAAGGCGGGTAAACGGCCAAATGATGAACAGAACCATAGCCACCACGATGTGAATCTTGAAAGCCACAGGAATATTCACCATCAGAGCCACCTCAGGGTGGAAGTAGAACAGCGAACGGAACCACACAGAAATGGTCTCACGGTAGTTGAAGTGAACCTCGTGACCATTCACCGGAGGCAAACCACCCGAGGGGTTCACTGCCGAAATTAGAGTAGCCGCAGTACCAGCGAGAATCACCAGAACCAAAACGACATACATGAAAACGTCATTACGAGTGGTAGCCGAACGCACACGAGAGTTCGAAGCACGACGACCAATCAGAACGAACATACCAACAATGGTTGCGACCGCAGCGACAGAACCGCCAGCCAGCGCTACAATGTGGTAAGTGTCCTCCGAAACGACCAGGTCGGTGAATGCCTTAGGCACCAGCAGACCACCAACGTGGCCAAGGAAAACGGCCGCAAGACCGTAGTGGAACAGGGGCGAAGCGATGCGCAGCAGCTTCGATTCATAGACCTGGGACGAGCGGGTAGTCCATCCGAACTGGTCAGTACGGTAACGCCAAATGGTGCCACCAATCAGAATGACCAGTGCAACATAGGGCAGAACGCCCCACAGCAGGATGTCAACAATGCCCGGATCGGCTACAGCCTGTGCAGCATGTCCTGCGTTCTCAGAAGCAAGTACGTACACGTGTTGTCTCCTCACAAGGGATAAAACTAGTTAGAACGAGCCGAAGCCTGCTGGAGCAGCTGATGATCAGCGTAGCCATTCAGGCCAACAGTCTCGACGGGAGGGCCGTAGCCAGCCATCTTCTGGACCTCTTCCTGAGTCTGCGGAGAGACGCCAGGAAGGGTATCGCAGATGCTCTGCAACAACCCGTAGTGGGGCAGATTTCCGTCCTTCATGGACAGACGAAGAAGCTCAAGGGACGGACGGTACGCTTGCAAAGCAGAACGGCCCTTACGGCGATCCACCAACGCACAGAACTCCAGCACCAGCGGCAGGTAGTCCGGAAGCTCACCGTTCAAAACGGTCAACATACCGGAGTCGCGGTACATCTGCTTGAAACGCAGAAGAGTCTCACCACGGCGGCGGGTATCGCCATCGGTCCAGTAGGACAGATGCAACGAATGACGACGGGAAAGGTCGTATTCCTGCACGTACTCGGACTGCACATCCTCCAGGTCCTTAGAAGTCAGCCACTGCTGAACCGCATCAACGGCAGCAATGAAAGCCTCATCCTGGGTGGAAGCGGCGATCTCGACCAGTTCGGGCAGAACCTTCAGAGTTTCCTCATCGGGGTAGCCCAGGAGCATACCGCTCACCTGGTAGATTACCGAGTCCTTATCCTCGCCGGGACCGTAATCGATATCGAACGGGTTCTCCGGCTGAGCCGGCTCCGAGACAGCAGCCTCGGAACCGGCCTTGCCCATGAGCTTGGAAAAGAATCCAGCCACTTATTACTTCTTTCCGGTGGTATTCGGGAAGAGGCCGTCAGGACGGGAAGAACCGTCCCAGCTGAACAAGCTGACCTTGTTGTTAGCCTCGTAGACACCGGTGGACACGGGGGTCGGGCGACCCTCCATGTCGTTGAACGCATCGCCGTACATGCCGGGTCCGCCATCCACGCTCAGGGAGCAACCCATTTCCTCAAGGTTGTGGGCATCTTCCATGTGAGCCTTAGGAATGACGTAACGCTCGTTGTACTTAGCGATAGCCATCAGGCGGTACATCTCGTACACCTGCTGACCGGTCATGCCGACAGCCTGAGCAATCTCCTCGTTGCCTTCGCCACCGAGGTTGATGTCACGCATGTACGAACGCATTGCAGCCAGGCGGCGCAGAACGTTAGTAACAACCTCAGTGTCACCAGCGGTGAACAGCTCAGCCAGGTACTCAACCGGAATACGGAGAGACTCAATAGCGCCGAACAGGTTGTTGCTGTTCTCAGCATCGTGGCCCTGCTCCTTGAGCAGGTCAACAATCGGAGACAGCGGCGGCACGTACCAAACCATCGGCATGGTGCGGTACTCGGGGTGCAGGGGCAGAGCCACCTTCCACTCCTTCGCCAGCTTGTACACGGGCGACTTCTGAGCTGCAGTAATCCACGCCTCAGGGATGTCGTTCTTACGAGCCTGCTCAATCACAGCCGGATCCGAAGGATCAAGCATCAGCGACAGCTGAGCCTCGTAGAGGTCCTTCTCATCCTCAACCGAAGCAGCCTCAGTCACGCGGTCTGCATCGTAGAGGAAGATACCGATGTAGCGCATACGACCAACACAGGTCTCAGCACACACGGTCGGAATACCAGCCTCAATACGGGGGTAGCAGAAGGTACACTTCTCAGCCTTACCCGTCTTGTGGTTGAAGTACACCTTCTTGTAGGGGCAGCCGGTGATGCACTGACGCCAACCGCGGCAACGGTCCTGGTCAACCAGAACGATGCCATCCTCAGCACGCTTGTAGATAGCGCCGGAGGGGCAAGAAGCCATGCAGGAGGGGTTCAGGCAGTGCTCACAAATACGAGGCAGGTAGAACATGAAGGTCTGCTCGAACTCGAACTTAATCTTGTCCTCAGCCTTCTTGCGAACCTTCTCAACCAGCGGGTCCAGGTGACCGTACTCGGTCGCACCAGCTAGGTTGTCGTCCCAGTTCATACCCCACTCAACCTTGGTGTCCTCACCGGTGATGAGGGAGACAGGCTTAGCAGCCGGGAAGTCATCACCCAGAGGAGCGCTGGTCAGGTTCTGGTAATCGTAGGTCCAGGGCTCGTAGTAGTCGTTCAGCTCGGGCTGAATCGGGGAAGCGAAAATCGTGAAGAGCTTCTGGAAGCGGTTACCGCTCTTGAGCTCCAGACGACCGCGCTTGTTCAGCACCCAGCCGCCCTTCCACTTCTCCTGATCCTCGTAACGGCGGGGGTAACCCTGACCGGGACGAGTCTCAACGTTGTTGAACCAGACGTATTCGGTACCGGCTCGGTTCGTCCATGCCTGCTTACAGGTCACGGAGCAGGTGTGGCAGCCGATGCACTTATCGAGCGCCATCACCATCGCAACTTGTGCCATAACGCGCATTAGAAAGTTACCTCCTGGGACTTACGGCGACGGATGTACGAGACGATGTCTCGCTGGTTACCGGTCGGTCCGAGATAGTTGAAGGCGAACGCCTGGTGAGCGTAGCCACCAATCATGTGGGTAGGCTTCAGAAGAATACGGGTCACCGAGTTGTGAATACCACCGCGCTTACCGGTGACTTCAGACTTCGGGCTAACCATACGCTCCTGAGCGTGGTAAACGAAGCAGACGCCCTCGGGCATACGGTGCGAAACAACCGCACGACCCACGAAGACACCGTTGGTGTTCACACACTCAATCCACTCGCCATCCTTGACGCCAATCTTGTCAGCGTCCTGCGGGCTCATCCACGCAGTCGGACCACCACGGAACATGCTGAGCATGTAGTGGTTGTCGAAGTACTGCGAGTGAATTGCCCACTTGTTGTGCGGGGTCAGGTAGCGAACAGCAACCGAAACACCATCGGTAGTACCGAGCTCGGGCTCGTTGTACAGGCCGGTCATGTCCAGCGGCGGACGGTAAATCGGCAGAGCCTCGCCCATCTCGTGCATCCAGTCGTGGTCGAGGAAGAAGTGCATACGGCCGGTCAGGGTGTGGAACGGCTTCTTCTTCTCGATGTTGACGGTGAACGGAGCGTAGCGGCGACCGCCGGTCTCCGAACCGGACCACTCGGGGGAGGTCATCACGGGCTGCGGTGCGGACTGGGTCATGGGGAAGGTGATACGACGTTCCTCGTTACCTTCTGCCAGATCCATCAGGTGCAGACCGGTCTGCTTCTCGAGCTCCTTGAAGCCCTTGATAGCAACCTCACCGTTAGAGGTACCGGAAATCATGAGGATTGCTTCAGAAATCTTCACGTCGGTATCCAGTGCCGGACGGCCTGCGCCCTTACCGGAGTCCATCACGCCGAATTCCTTAGCCATCTTCGCGACTTCGTCCTTCAGATCGTAAGTGATGAACTTGGTGGTAGCACCGAGCTTATCGAACAGCGGGCCAACGGTGGTGTACATGTCGTACAGGGCACCGTAGTCACGCTCGACAGTGACGAAGTTCGGCATGTTCTTGCCGGGTACGCCCTCCATACCGGGGGTGTTCTTCCAGTCGGGTGCGTGGCCGCCGGGCTGAGCAATCTGGCCGGGGGTGTCGTGCAGCAGCGGGACCGAAACGATGTCCTTGCGGACGCCGAGGTGCTTCTTAGCCAGGCGAGTGAACTCGTATGCCAGAGCCTTGAAGGTCTCGTGGTCGGTCTTTGCCTCCCACGGCGGGTCAATCGCCGGGGAGAACGCGTGCAGGAACGGGTGCATATCGGTCGAGGAGATATCGTGCTTCTCGTACCAAGTAGCAGTCGGCAGAACGATGTCAGACAGCAGGGTAGTGGAGGTCATACGGAAGTCCGAGGTGACCAGCAGATCCAGCTTGCCCTGAGGTGCTTCATCAACCCACTTCACTTCGTTCGGCAGCTTCTCCGAATCGGAGCCCTGGACGTTGTCCATGCTACCGACCAGGTGCTTCAGGAAGTAGCTCTCACCCTTAGCGGAGGAACCGAACAGGTTCGAACGCCACAGGGTCAGGGTACGAGGCCAGTTGACGGGGTTGTCGACGTCCTCAACGGCGAACTCCAGGTCACCGGAGTTCAGGCGCTTTGCGATGTAGTCCGCGTTCGAGGAAGCCTCACCGCGTGCCACTGCCTGCTCTGCCTTCTCAGCCAGTTCCAGCGAGTTCTCGGGGAACTGCGGGTAGAACGGCATCCAGCCCATGCGCACGGAGCGTGCCACAACGTCAGCAGTGTGAACGTCGCGCAGCTCGCCCTTAGCCAGCGGGGACTGCAGGTAGTCGGTGGAGTATGCATCCTGACGGAACTGGTCAGTGTGCATGTACCAGAAGCCGGTACCGATCATGTGACGCGGCGGGCGGCTCCAGTCCAGAGCGTTCGCAATGTTGGTCAGACCGGTCAGCGGACGTGCCTTCTCCTGGCCCACGTAGTGAGCCCAACCGCCACCGTTACGACCCTGGGAACCGGTCAGGTTCAGCAGGGCGAGGATAGCGCGGTAGGTGGTGTCAGCGTGGTACCACTGGCAGATACCTGCACCGAAGATAATCATGGAGCGGCCGCCGGATTCCAGGGCGCTCTTGGCGAACTCGCGGGCAACGCGGATAACAGCCTCGGCGGGGACAGAAGTAATCTGCTCCTGCCATGCCGGGGTGTTCTGAACGTTCCAGTCCTCGTAGTCCTTAGCCCAGGTACCGGGCAGACCCTCACGGCCCACACCGTACTGTGCCAGCATGATGTCGAAGACGGTGGTGACTTCGTGGCCTTCAACGTAGGCTACGGGCACACCGCGGGTAATGACGTCGCCGTGACCCTTCGGGTTATCGAAGGTCGGCATCTTGATTTCCACGGCTGCAGTCTGACCCTGGGGTAGGTCGCGGATCGACAGAATCGGCTTACGACCCTGCAGGTCCAGGTTCCACTTGCCCTGGTCTTCCTGAGCGTAACGGTGACCCATGGTGCCGTTGGGCACAAAGACCTCGCCGGTCTCGCGGTCCATCAGGACGGGCTTAAAGTCAGCGTTCGCCTGCTCAGCCTCACCAGCGAGCTTAGCTGCGGTCAGGAACTTGGAGGGAACCTTCACGCCGTCTTCGCGGGTTTCCAGGGTGACCAGGAAGGGAAGGTCGGTGTAGGTCAGGGAGAAGTCCTCGAAGAACTCGACACGCTGGTCGACGTAGTTCTCCTTGAGGATGACGTGGCCCATTGCCATAGCCAGTGCCGCGTCGGTACCTGCCTGTGCGGGCAGCCACTCGTCAGCGAACTTAGTGTTGTCGGCGTAGTCGGGGCTCACGGTGACAACCTTGGTACCGCGGTAGCGAACCTCGGAGACCCAGTGAGCGTCCGGGGTACGGGTCAGCGGAACGTTTGCACCCCACATGATGAGGTATGCAGCGTCCCACCAGTCGCCGGACTCGGGAACGTCGGTCTGGTCGCCGAAGACCTGCGGGGAAGCCACGGGAAGGTCGGCGTACCAGTCGTAGAAGCTGGTCATGACGCCACCGGTCAGCTGGATGTAGCGAACACCCGCGCTGAAGGAGGCCATAGACATTGCCGGAATCGGAGTGAAGCCGGTGTTACGGTCGGGACCGTAGTACTTGATGGTGTGCACGTGAGCAGCAGCCATCAGCTCGAGAGCCTCAGCCCAGGTCGAACGCACCAGACCACCCTTACCGCGTGCGTTAACGTAGCGTGCACGCTTGGCGGGGTCGGACACGATGGAGTGGAAGGCGTCCACGGGATCGTTGTGGATTGCCTTCGCTTCGCGGTACATCTCCAGCAGGAGACCGCGAACGTAGGGGTACTTAACGCGGGTGGGAGAGTAGGTGTACCACGAGAATGCTGCACCGCGGGGGCAACCACGGGGCTCGTACTCGGGGCGGTCGGGACCAACCGAGGGGTAGTCGGTTTCCTGTGCTTCCCAGGTGATAATGCCGTCCTTGACGTACACCTTCCAGGAGCAGGAGCCGGTGCAGTTCACGCCGTGGGTAGAGCGAACTTCCTTATCGTGGCTCCAACGGTCTCGGTAGAAGGCGTCACCTTCGCGGCCGCCTTCACGGAAGACGGCGCGGCCGTCTTCAGTCTCATCCCAGCGGGAGAAGAACTTACCGAACTTGATCAGCTGATCGGTAAGGGGGCCGTCCGGGCCCTTAATCTGTGATGCTTGTTCCATACTGCCCAATATATCTGAAATTTGGCATGGAAAATACGAGATAAAAACCTTGCCTAATTCATGCTAAATAAGAGTGTTTAGACCGTAAGCCAGGCAGAAATTCCACCCTCAAGCATGTACACAGAACGCTCCTCCAGGGGGGCTATTTCACGAGCAGCCTCGACCGTCCGAGTGTATCCAGTGCAGTAAATAACGATTTTCTGGGCATTTGCGGGGATTTTACGCTCAATCAGGGCCTTAAGAGAGCCATTTCGTGCCGCCTCAAGCAGTTCAGTGAGGGGCAGATTAATAGCGCCCTCAATGGCGAAAGCATTGAATTCCACCTGCTCACGAACGTCCAAAAGGGCAATATTTTCACCCAATGACACCTTTTTAAGGTCCTGAGCGCTTATCGAGCGAGGTTTCGAGTCGGCAGAAGTGCTTGTAAAATCCTGAGAAATATTACGAATTGTTACATTATTTTTGGGGTTATGACTCTTTTTAGCCGGCAAATCAGCGTTTTTCTTAGGTGTAGCTTGCACGCTAGCTACAAGAGGTATATATTCCCACCTCCCGCTTAACGCCGAATATAGGCCAACCTCACCCATGAGCGGCTCCCCCACCCCGGTCAGCAGCTTAACGGCTTCCATAGCCATCGCGGCACCCACCACGCCAGCCATAGCACCCACCACACCGGCGGTACTACACGACGGCACGCTGCCAGCCGCAGGAGCCTGAGGGTACAAATCCTCATACACCGGACCGTGACCCGCCCAAAACACGCTCAGCTGCGCGTCAAAGCCAAGAATCGCAGCCCACACATGCGGAATCCCAGCACGCGCCGCCGCCGCCGACACCACATAACGCGACTCAAAATTATCGCTACCATCCAGCACCACATCAGCACCAGACAAAAGCTCATCAACATTAGCCTCCGTCAGACGCTCACGCACCGGCACAACCTCAATCAAAGGATTCAGCGAGCGCAAAGACTCAGCGGCAGACTCAGCCTTAGAATTACCCACCCTGGCATGCGTATGAATCACCTGGCGGTGCAGATTCGAAGCATCCACGAAGTCATCATCAACCACCACAATCTGACCGACACCGGCACCCGCCAGGTACAGCAGCGCGGGTGCACCCAAACCACCAGCACCCAACACCACCACGCGTGCGCCCTTGAGCGCCAGCTGAGCCTCATACCCCATTTCCGGCAGAATCAGCTGACGAGAATAGAACGCACGCTCAGCGGCAGAGAGCTCGCTCGCACTGCGAGAGGTGTGAGAAGACATAAGGGTTCCTCGCATCAAGTAGTAGAGGTAGCTTGCAATTTCAGGAATCCAAGCCTCAAGGAGAATAAGCCTGCCCGAGAGAAATCCCCCTGACAGGCTTATATAGAGATATCAGAATACATAGAAGGCTAGCAGGGTGAAGTGTCCACGCCAACCCACTCGATGCTTCCATCGAGCAGTTCCTGTTCCTTCCAAATCGGCACACGAGCCTTTACCCGGTCAGCCACCAGCTCGCAGGCATCAAACGCGCGGCCACGATGAGCAGCAGCAGCCATTACGGTCAGAGCCGACTCACCAATAGCAATCGGACCCACACGGTGCACAGCCCACAGACGCACGCCGTCCAGCTCGGCGGCAACCTCGGCGGCAACCTCAGCAATATACTCACGGGCCTGCGGATGCGCGCTATAGGACAGCCCACGCACCGCACTACCGTGATCATGGTTGCGCACAATGCCGTCAAAAATAACCAGGGCGCCCATGGCTTCAGTCATGACCTCAGTCTTAGCCGCCGCGTACAGCGGTTCCAGAGGAGCCTCCGTAATATCGGTGAACACCACGGTCGAGCCGCTCGGCTCAGCACCGTGCGCGCCCGAATGATCCAGGGACTCTTCCTTCTGTGGCTTAGTGGTCATGGTAGTCCTCCATCTGGCGGCAAATGTGCTCAACCAGCGGGTCGAGGGTTGCCACGCCGTCCTTCACACCACCGCGCGAACCGGGCAGGGTCATCACGAAGGTGCGGTCAATGACGCCCGCCACGCCGCGTGAAAGCACCGCCGAGGAAACGCTCTTCAGACCGTTCATCCAGAAGGCATGCATAATACCCGGGACTTCCTTATCCAGGTGCGGGCGAACCGCCTCCACGGTCTGGTCGTCAGAGTTCAGACCGGTACCACCGCTGGTCAGGATGAACGTCGGCAGGTTACCGTTCTTCTTGCCCTCGGCCACCAGGGTGTTGAAGTACTCGACAATATCGCGGTCTTCAATGACCACTGCGTCCGGGGTATCAAAGCCGCGCGAGCGCAACCACTCCACGGCGATGGGGCCGGACTTATCCTCGTACACGCCGCGGGCTGCGCGGGTGGAGGCGACAATGACCAGGCCGGTGAGGTTCTCCGGCATGGTGTAGTCTTCGCTACTCATTGGCTTTCCTTTTCTGTATCTATCAGGTGACGGGGGTGTGCCGCCGTAGCTTAGGATTCCTCGCGGACGGACCAGTCGCCGGACTTGCCGCCGCTCTTCTCCAGAACACGAATATCAGTAATGACGGCGTGCTTATCGACTGCCTTGATCATGTCGAAAACGGTCAGTGCTGCCGAGGAGACGGCGGTGAGCGCCTCCATCTCTACGCCGGTGACGCCGCGGGTCTTCACGGACGCCTCAATACGCACAAAGTCGGTGCCGCGCTCAAAGTCCACCGTGATCTTGCCCAGCGGCAGCGGGTGGCAGAGGGGGAATGATTTCCGGGGTGCGCTTAGCGCCCATGATGCCGGCAACACGTGCGACCGGAAGCGCATCCCCCTTGGGCAGGTCAGCATCAAAAATCATGGCGATAACGTCTTCGCGGGTGCGCACGGTTGCCTCGGCCAGGGCGGTGCGGGTAGTGACCGACTTCTCCGTAACGTCCACCATGTGCGCCGAACCGTCGGCGCGCACGTGGGTCAGTTCCTGGTTGGGCTGCGAGGTAGAGGTCATCGTTTCTCCTGGATTCTGCGCGGTATTCTTCTGCCGCGAATCGTTACTTAGTGTGAGTCTCAATTATTCCTTGTCGTTGACGCAAGGAACAATGCGGGGGTTTTCGCTTAGTTATCGGTGAGGCGAATACGGTGGTAGGGTACCGCCTCTCCCCCCGGTGTAGGTGGTTCCGGGCGCCAGCTCAATGAGCACATCCGCCTGGGCGGCGCGGTGTAGCAGGTGCGAGCCTGAGAGGACGTCCGGGTAGAGCTCCACCCGGTAGGTTCCGGGTTCCACCTCGACCATGTCGAGGGTGCCGCGCAGGAACTGGCGTTTAGTCGCCGGCGCGGTGAGCGGGGTTTCGGTGACGAGCACGCCTCGCGGTGCGTTATTCAGGGTTGCCTGTTCGGAGGCGACCGCGTAGGGCACGCCGTAGGGGCCGCCGGCACGCAGGTAGGGGCGCAGAATCAGTGCGTACGAGATGAGCGTGCTCACCGGGTTTCCGGGGAAGGAAATCATGGGCACGCGGTGACCCTTGAAGTCGAGCAGGTTCACGCCCTGGGGGCCGCCGGGCTGCTGGCTGACGTGGCCAAACCAGGAGACGGGCACCAGAATATCGGCTTCGTGTGCCTTGGCGATGGCGTTACGGACCACCTCGTATTTGCCGTGGCTGATACCGCCGGAGGTGATGATGATGTCCGGTTTGAAGCTCTCGTACTCTGCTACGAGGCGGTGCAGTAGCTCGATCGGGTCGTCACCGATAGCGATGCGGCGCACCTCCGCTCCGTCTTCGCGGAGCATGGCGGTGAGCATGGGGCCGTTGGCGTCAAAAATCTGGCCTTGACCGAGCTCCTGGGTGGTGGCGCTTCCGTCTTCTTCAACGCCGGAGAGGATCTCGTCGCCGCCAGTGCACACGAGCACGCGGGGACCGGCCGCAACGGTCAGGCGCGCATAGCCCTGGGATGCGAGCGCACCAAGCAGGGCGGGGGTGATGCGTTCACCGGCGCGTGCAAGGATCTGGCCGGTGACGACGTCTTCGCCGCGGCGGCGCACGAACTGTCCGGGCTTGCCGGGGGCGAGTTTGACCTTTTCGCTGGGGCGGCCGAAGGATTCGGGTAGGTCGGGGTATTCGATGCGTTCGGACTGTTCGACGGGGATGACGGCGTCGTAGCCCTTGGCATGGGTGCGCCGGTCATGATGGGGTAGGTCAGGTCGTCGGAAGAGCGGGAACGCTGGAGGGGGCGACCGGCGGGGATTTCGCGTCCGACGGTGAAGATGCGGTCGTCGCGTTCTGCGGCTTCGGCGGTGAGGGCGTAGCCGTCCATTTGGGAGTTGTCGAAGCTGGGTACGTCCATGCGTGCGGTGACGTCTTGGGCGAGGATGCGTCCTGCCGCGTGGTAGAGGGGAACCGTTTCTGCGGTGCCGATGAAGACTTCGCGTAGCAGTAGCGCCAGGTAGGCGCGGTATTCCTCGGTGCTGGGGGTTCCGTTGAATTCGGGGGAAATCATGGCGATTCCAATCGTACGGCGGCAGTTATGACTAGTGTAGGTGTGTGTTTGCGGGCTGGTAAATGCAGTTTTACCTAAGGACCGATGTGGGCCGGGTTGTGTGCCGGGCAAGCGACGGGGCGGCTTATCGGGTGCTTTCGCGTAGTTTTTTCAGGGCGCGGATCAGGCCGAGGACCCCGAAGATTCCTAGGTAGAGGCTGATGAGAATCAGGGCGCTTCCGAGGGCGCTGGGGATGTCGCTACTGTTGATGGCTAGGTCGATGGCGAGGGGTATGGTTTGGGTTTTTCCTTGCACGTTACCGGCAAAGGTGACGGTTGCGCCGTATTCGCCGAGGGCGCGGGCGAAGGAGAGCAGGAAGGCGGTGGCAAGGCCGGGCGCGGCGAGGGGCAGCAGTACTTTGAAGGTGATTTCTGCTGGTTTAGCGCCTTCGACGAGGGCGATTTCTTCGTATTCGCGGGGAATAGCCTGCAGGGTGGTGACCGCGGTGGCAACGAAGAAGGGTAGAGCGACGAAGACCTGGGCAATAATCACCGCGTTGGGGGTAAAGGGGATGGAGATTCCTGCCTGGTAGAGGTAGGTGCCGATCATGCCTTTGCGTCCCCAGAAGAAGAGCAGCCCGAGGCCGGAGACGACCGGCGAGAGAATCACCGGGGTGTAGATGATGGCGTAGAGGACCGACCCGAACCGATGTAGCCGCGAGCGATTGAGCACTTTGGAGAGCACGAGCGCCAGGGGTGCACCAAGAAGCCCACAGATGAGGGTGGAGGCGGCGGCGGTACTGAGGGAGAGGTTTGCCGCCCCGAGCACCTGCGGGGTGAAGATGCTGCCGAGCTGGCTCCAGGGGATGTTGAGGAAGAGCCCGAGGAGCGGTCCGGCAATGAGGAAAATACCCAGCGACGCCGGAACCAGGAAGAGCACGGGCACGGAGGCGAAGAGCCTGCTTCCGGGTGTGCTTGAGGTTCCGGCGTTGCGATGGGTAGCGGTAGTGTCTGTCATGGGTAGTGAGACGCGGGTTGTTCCCTAGTGTGTTGAATTACTGTGCGGTGCTGAAGCCGTACTCGGTGAGAATCTTCTTCGCCTCGTCGGAGTTCTTCAGCCATTCGTTGAACTTCTTCGCGGTTTCGGAGGAGGAGCCGGTCTTGCTGAGCGCTGCAGGGTATTCGTTGCGTTCCACGTCGGTCAGTTCGACGGAGCCGAGGTTGACGCCCTTCTTCTTGGCTGCGGCGAGGTCGGTTGTGTAGATGAAGCCTGCATCGGCGTTACCGGTGGTGACCTTGGTGGCTACGTCGGTAACCTTGCTTTCGGTGGTTGCGTTCTTGAGGGTGATGTCGTGCTTCTTCAGTTCCTGGTGGGCGATGGTGCCGCAGGGAACGTCTTCCTTGCAGACTGCGACGACGCCGTCAGTGGTCTTGAGGTCATCGAGGCTGTTGATCTTGCCGGGGTTACCCTCGGCGGTGACGAGCACGAGCTTATTGGTGACCAGAACGTTGGTTTCGGAGTTGGAGAACTGGTCGAGCTTCTTTGCTTTGTCCATGTTCTTGGTGTCTGCGGTGATGAGCAGGTCGGGGGTTGCGCCCTGCTCAATCTGGTTGACGAGCTTTGCGGAGCCTTCGTAGACGAAGGTGATGTCTACACCGGGGTTGGCGGCTTCGTATGCCTTTTCGAGGTCTGCGCCGGCGTTGTTCAGGGAGGCTGCGGCGAAGACTTCGATCTTGCCGGAAGCAGCCTGGCTACTCGTTGCAGAGGCGGTGGAAGAAGAGGAGCTCTGGGTGGCGCCGCATCCGGTGAGGGCGAGGGTTGCTGCAGCGAGCGCACTGAGGGCTGCGAGGGGGCTCTTCATGAGGTATTTCCTTGGTTGGTTCGTACTGCTATTGGAGGTGAGGTGCGTCCATGTGCGGGCTTTAATATGACGTTTCGTGTACGTCCCTAGCTTGTACACGTGGTGTTGTTTTGCCGCTGTGGTCTGCGGTGGCGCAGTTGTAACTTACCCTGCACACACTATGTACGGGGCGCCTGAACATGGAATAATCATATTGTCACCTGAAATATGCAAATTTTCCACATAGGTTTTACATGGCGTACACGGCGAATTCGGCCTCTTCTGAGCTCATTGCGGGCCCAACGTTAAGCACCTTATCTTCTGCGGAGGATAACGGGGCTGCTTTTGTGACGCCCCAAATCTGAGAGTGGCGTAAAGGCCCAGCGTAAGCTCCCGAATATTACGAATAGCGGTCCGCTCTTGGACCGCTGGGGTCGCGTGGCGACGGACCTGCGTATCTCTCTGACCGATAAATGTAATCTTCGTTGCATTTATTGCATGCCGGCGGATGGTTTGCAGTGGCTCCCGAAGGAGAATCTGCTCTCCGCCGAGGAGATTGCGCGCCTTGCCGACATTGCGATTACTGAGCTGGGCGTTGAGGAGATCCGCTTTACCGGTGGCGAGCCGCTGGTGCGCGCCGATTTGGTGGACATTATTTCCCGCATCCATCAGGCGCATCCGGATGTTCCGCTTGCTATTACGACGAACGGTATTGGTTTGGAGAAGCGTGCCGCCGCCCTGGCGAAGGCTGGTCTGACCCGCATCAATGTTTCCCTGGATACGATTTGCCGTGAAACCTTTGCCGAACTGACCCGCCGTGACAAGCTCGACGCCGTGCTCAAGGGTATTGACGGTGCTGCGGAAGCTGGCCTGTGGCCCATCAAGATTAATGCTGTGCTGATGCCGAGTCTGAATGATGACCAGGCTCCGGAGCTTCTGCGTTGGGCGTTGGCGGGCGGATATCAGCTGCGTTTCATTGAGCAGATGCCGCTGGATGCCGATAACCGCTGGACCCGCGAGGGCACGATTACTGCCGCTGAGATTCGCGAGAAACTGTCGGCTGAGTACGTTCTGGGTTCGGTGGCGGAGGCGCGTGGCGACTCCCCCGCTCAGCTGTGGGAGGTGTACCCGCTCGGTACTACCCTGGACGAGGCTGGCTTCCCGACTGACGGTACCGAGTCGCTGGGCCGTGTGGGTATTATCGCCTCGGTCACGGAGTCGTTCTGCGGTGCATGCACCCGCACCCGCCTGACGGCGGACGGCAAGATTCGCTCCTGCCTGTTCTCCGACACCGAGACTGATTTGATGCAGCTTCTGCGTTCTGGCGCTGATGATAAGCAGCTGGCTCTGCGTTGGCGTGAGGGCATGTGGTTCAAGCCGCGCGCCCACGGCAAGGAAGACGCTGACTTCGATATTGAGGAGTTCGCTAAGGCGAGCCGCTCGATGAGCGCTATTGGTGGCTAGGAAAGCCGCTGATTCATCAGCCGAAGATGCGCGGATAAGGCTTTTTGCTGGCTCTTGCATCCGTGATTTTCGGCTACCCCAACTCAGAGTTTGATCAAGGTTTGAGGAGCATTATGCAGGTTCATTTTTTCGCTGCCGCGCGTTCTGCGGCGGGTACCGCGCAGCTGTCGGTGCCCCTGGCCGAGTTGCCGTCCGCGACTCTTGGCGTGCTCGTTGAGCATCTGGGTCAGAGCCTGGAGGGTACGACCCCGTCGGGTCTGACTCTTGCGCAGGTCATGGAGCAGTGCTCGTTCCTGGTCAACGGTGCCCGCTCTGATGCGCAGGCGACCCTGCAGGATGCCGACCGTGTAGACGTTCTGCCTCCCTTTGCGGGTGGATAATGCGGGCGGATAAGATGCCCGGTTCTGCGCTTCCCGCTGAGGGTGATTTTTCGTGCGCCGCGGTCGTTGTTGCCGGAGGTGCTTCTCGCCGCTTGAACCACGTGCCGAAGGCGTCCCTGTCTGATGGCACGAGTACCCTGTTGGATTGTGCCCTGGAGGCGGTGGCCGCCGCATCCCCGCGTGTGGTGGTGGGTCCTGAGAGCTTGCCGTTGCCGCCCGAGGTGTTGCGTACTCGTGAGGATCCGCCGTTTTCGGGTCCTGCCGCGGCGATTCATGCCGGGTTGGAGTGTATTGCGGCGGCTTGCGAGCGCTCGCAGACTCCTGTGCCTAACTGGTGCCTGATTTTGGGTGTGGATACTCCGCGTATTGCTCCGGCGGTTCAGCAGCTGATTGCTGCGGCGCAAAGTGCTGAGCGCGCGGCGGGCTTCTCCCCCGCTGATTCTGAAGCGACCGCCGGTTCTGAATCATCTGAGGGTTCTGAATCGTCTGCAGGTTTTTGGGGTGTCGCTGAGGGCATCTATCAGCCACTGGTGGGTATTTACCGTTTTGAGGCGATCCGTTCGGTCTTTTCGACCGGCACCACTGACGCTTCTGTTCGTTCTTTTTTGCGCCGGTTGAACCCGGTGGCAGTTCAGATGTCTGCCGCTAACACTGCCGATGTTGATACCTGGGAGCAGGCGCAGGCACTGGGTTATACGACTTCGCTCTGGTCGAGTTATTAGCAGCTGAGGCGCGCAGAAGCGCTCGTTGCCAAGCTACAGGTAACCTAGGTAGTAGGTTAGGGCTCTGGGCACCGCACTCGGTAGCGTTTGAGCTCGCGCGCTGTTGCGCGTCCCGCACACACTTTTACGAGGTACGATGTCTCACGATATTCCTTCTGTTTCGTGGCAGCAGGCCCGCCAGATTCTGCATGAGCAGGGCCTGGAGATTGCTCACCATGTGAAGACGGAGTCTTTGCCGTTGCTGGCGACGATTGGCCACTATTTGGCAGATGACGTTTATTCGATGATGCCGGTTCCCCACTACAGCTCTTCTGCGATGGATGGTTACGCTGTGGCGGGTGCGCCTCCGTGGCGTCTGGTAACCCCGGCGTATCCGGAGGATTCTCGCGCGAATATTCACCGTCTGACGGTTCCGATTGCTCCGGGTGAGGCGACCCCGATTCTGACGGGTGGGTTGATTCCTGAGGGCACTGAGGCGATTGTGCGTGAGGAGCATTCGCGCCTGTATGAGGGTGCGGAGGCTTCTTCTCGCCCTGGTGTAGCTGCTCATTTGGAGACTGCATCGAGCATTCATTACCTGGATATGGCGGAGGGTTTTGAGCCTCCAGCCGTGGGTGCTGATATTCGCCATGCCGGTGCTGAGCTGGAGCGTGGAGAGTTGTTGGCGCGCCACGGTGACCGTATTTCTGCGCGTATGGCGGCGTTCTTGGGCACGAATGGTTTTGATGAGTTGCCGGTGTACGCCCCGATTCCGGTGCGTTGTGCTTTTACTGGTAATGAGGTCATTACGTTTGGTGTGCCCGCGCCGGGTCAGGTGCGTGATGCGTTTGGCGGCTTTATGGAGCATGCAATTATTTCTGCAGGTTGCGAGGCACGCCCGTCGATTCGCCTAGCGGATGTTGAGTCTGAGTTCCGCACATTCCTGTCTACCTCGACGGCTCGTGTGCTGGTGTTTACGGGCGGGTCGAGCACCTCGGGTGTTGATTTGGTGCGTAAGGTACTCAACGATATGGGCGCGACGTACCTGTTTGAGTCGGTGGATGTGCGTCCGGGTCATCCGGCGTTGGCTGCGCGTCTGCCGGTTCCGGAGACGGGCCCGAATTCGGGTCGTGAGCGTTTTGTGTTGGGTCTTCCGGGTAATCCTTTGGCTGCGTACACGGCTTTGTACTCGTATTTGCCGCCGCTTTTGGCTGGTATGAGGGATATGCCCCTGCCTGAGCTGGATTCGGCGGTTCTGGGTGAGCCGGTGGATACTTTGCGGAAGCCGGCGGGGGTTCGCCTGCTTCCGGTGTCGGTGCGTGATGGTGTGGCGTATCCTCTGCCGAAGTCGGCGTCGCATATGTTGTCGTCATTGGCGGCGGCTACTCATTGCGCGGTGTTGAGTGATTCTTCGGTTCGGGGTTCTGCCCATGAGGTGGGGGCTCGGGTGCCGATCGTTCCGGTGTTGTAGGCCGGTACTGTCGATCGGGGCAGTCACCCGATGCGGTAGAAGGCACGACAGAAAAGCGCTTTTCTCGTTTTTCGGGCTCAGGTAGATTCCGCGGAGAGGGTATAGTAGAAAGATATGTCAATCGTTTAGCATATCGAAGGGAGCCCCCGTGGCAAAGCCCAAACTCAGCGACGTTGCAGCACTAGCGGGTGTCTCCCCCACCACGGTCTCCCGCGTGCTCAATAACCGCGGCTACCTGAGCGAAAGCACCCGCACCAAGGTCCACGAGGCAATGCGGGAGCTCGGCTACCGACCCAACGCCATCGCCCGCAGCCTGCAGGGTCAGCGCTCGCAGATGGTGGGCCTCATCTTCCCCACGGTCGCGAACCCCTTCTACGGGGAGATGGTGTACCGCCTCGAAAGCCACCTCGCAGAAGAAGGCTACCGGGTCATTCTCTGCAATAGCGACGATCACCCCGAGCAGGAAAAGCGCTATCTGGAGATGCTCTTTGCCAATCAGGTGGACGGCATCATCAGCGGCGCCCACTCAGACGCCCTGGTCAATATTCCGCACGCACAGGCTCCCCTGGTGACCGTAGACCGCCTCGAAAGCGGTTTCTACCCGAATATTCGCTCCGATAACTACGGAGGCGCTCGCGCCGCCACGGAGCACCTCATTGCCACGGGTGCGCAGAATATCGTCCACGTGACGTCGACTCTGGGTGCGTACAATGAGCGTCAGCGCGGCTACCGCGAGGCAATGCTTGAGGCGGGGCTCATGCCGGAGTTCGTGGAGCTGGGCTTCCACCCCTCGCTGGGTATTAAACGCGAGGTGCTCTACCGATACCTGGATGAGCGCGCGGAGAGCCCGGAGCCCGTGGAGGCGGTCTTCGCCTCGAACGATAATTACGCTGCTCTTACTCTGGGCTGGGCGCGTGCGCGTGGAATCCGTGTTCCCGAGGATTTCCAGGTGATTGGCTACGACGGCACTCAGAGCGTTCAGCTGCTCATGCCGGAACTTGCGACGGTGGTTCAGCCGATTGAGGGTATTGCGGAGCGTGCCGTTCAGCGGTTGCTGGAGTTGATTGAGTTGCAGCAGGGGGAATCTGCTGAGGAAGACGCTCCCCCGACCAGCCAACCTGAGGATGTACTCCCCGTTGAGCTCCACCTGGGGGCAACGGTGCGTTCTATCCCGAATCTGGATCAGATTCAGCCGGATACCTCCGCCCCGGACGAGCTGCAATAAGATCATTCAAGAATTGTAGAAACATAAAAGCCGCCCCACCGTGCGAGTGCTCACGGTGGGGCGGCTTTCATTTATATATTTATCGGTTTGTGTTAGCGCCCGGAAGTTTTAGGATTTGCGCTGCACAATCTCGGTTGGGCCGGTTCCGGGGTAAACCATGCCGACGGCGTGCGCCTTGGAGAAGATGCCGTGGAGCGGGCCGAGGGAGAAAAATCCGCGGCGCTCGTAGAGGCGTGCACTGTCGTAGGTCGATGCTTCGAGGTAGGCGGGGTAGTCACCGATGCGTTCGGTACCGTAATCGAGTAGCTGGGATCCGATGCCGCGGCCTCGATACTCTTCGAGAACACCGATGTTGAAGAGGTACCAGTGCTTGTAGGCGGGGCGGTACTTGAGCAGGTGCAGCTCCATCGTGATAGCTCGCAGCAGGGTTTTCCAGCCGAGAGCCTTGTAGTAGGCGCCTACCTGCTTGAGCTCGTTGAGGAAGGATCCTTCGTGGGATTCGGGGGTGCTCCAGAGGCAGACGCCGACAATTTTGCCGGTGGATTCGTCGATGCCAATGTCGATGCGTCCGCGGTCCTGGAAGTTACCGTAGACCTGCAGGGTCATGATGGCGCGGAGCTTGGCGAGCTCCTGTCGGCGGCTACCGCCCGCGATGACTGCCATCATGGCGGGGTCACCGTCAAATGCGGCAATCAGCACTTCGAGCGCGTCAGCATATTCATGAGGCTCGGCGGTGCGGACGGTATAGGAAGCTGAGGTCATATTCACCCTTTACAAAAGCTTGAAACTATACATAAATATTAGCTGGATTATTCACTCCTGGCTAATAAATTGTGCCTTATCAAGACATTTTTCACCGCCATGCACCGAATGCATGTCAGCTTATATTGCACCATTATGCATAATTTTTGCGCATATTTATTCACAACTATTTTTCACGCTTTTGCAGGAAAAACTGAACACCCCGCACCAGCTCTAGAAGAGCGGTACGGGGTGTACATCACGTTGAGGTTATCTACTCATCAAGAGTGCAGACTATGCGTTAGCCTTTGCCTTCAGTGCAACCTTCAGAAGCGAATCTGCGCTGGTGACAGATGCGCCCGAAGCCTGGACATCTTCGACCGAAGCAGCTGCCTTCTTGGCGTTGGTGATCACCATGGGGGTTGCCAGCGGGTAGCCAGCCGCCTTGATGGCGGGAATATCGAACTCGGCGATAACGTCGCCGCGCTTGACCGTGTCGCCCTTAGCAACCTTGGGCTCGAAGTGCTTGCCGTCGAGCTCAACGGTGTCCATGCCAATGTGCATCAGCAGATCCAGGCCGTCCTCGGTGCGCAGACCGTATGCGTGGCCGGTGGGGAATGCAACGGTAATCTTGCCGTCAGCCGGTGCGTAGAGCTTACCTTCGGTGGGCTCCACTGCGGTGCCTGCACCCAGTGCGCCGGAGGAGAAGGTGGGGTCCTTGACGTCAGCCAGCAGAACCACGGAACCGACCATGTGGGAGCCGATTTCGACGCTCTCGCCAGCATCAGTTGCTACAGCGGCAGCGGGAGCTACGGCAGCTGCTGCGGTGGCAACGGGAGCTGCAGCAGCGGGTACCTCAGCTTCCTCAGTGTTGCCAGCCTCGACCTTCTTGCCCCAGATGAAGGAGGCAACGAAGGCGATAACGGTGGTCAGAACGAGGCAGCCCAAGAAGCCCGGAATACCGGCACCGACGGTTGCTTCAATCGAGGGGAAGCCCAGGTAACCAGCAGCACCAAGCTTGCCCGCCTTAATTCCAAGGATAGAGGTAACCATCGAGCCAATACCCGCGGAGACGATTGCAATGTAGAAGGGCCAGCGCAGAGCCAGGTTCACACCGAACATTGCGGGCTCAGTAATGCCCAGGAATGCCGAGGGTGCGGCAGCCGAAGCAATACCCTTAATCTTCTTGTTCTTGGTGGTCAGTGCGACACCGGCTGCGGCAGCACCCTGGGCCACGTTAGACATGGAGGCAACAACGAAGATGAAGGAACCACCGGTAGCCCACAGGCTCATCTCGATGGGCGGGAATGCCTGGTGCATACCGGTCATCACGATGAATGCGTAGAAAGTACCGAAGATCAGACCACCGAGCGGGCCAGCAACAGTGTAGAGCCAGTTGATACCTTCACCCAACCAGGTGCCCAGCTGGAACATCGGGGGACCGACCAGCAGGAAGGTCAGGAAGCCGGTGATCAGGATGGTGAGGGTCGGGGTGAAGATGAAGTCGATGGTGCCCTTGAGGACCTTGTGGAAGAACTTCTCAATGTGGGACAGGATGAAGGCAACCAGCATGATAGGCAGCACGGTACCCTGGTAGCCCGCCTGCTGAACCTGCAGACCGAAAAGGTTCCAGTACTTCATCGGGTCGGTGCCTTCAGCACCCGCCAGAGATGCTGCGACGTTGTAGCCGTTCATCAGAGCCGGGGACACCATTGCGGCACCCATGGTCAGACCCAGGTAGGGGTTACCGCCGAAGACCTTGGTGGCGGAGAAGCCAACCAGCACGGGCAGGAAGGCGAAGGGAGCTGCGGAGAGCAGGTTGACGATATCTGCGAAGTCAGCCCATTCGGGGAAAAGTTCAATAACTGCCTGAGGACCAAATACCCTTAGAGGTCAGGAGGCTATTGAGCGCCATCAGCATACCGCCACCGACCAGAACCGGGATCAGCGGGACGAAGATGTCGGCAATGGTCTTGATGAAGCGGGAAACGATGTTGCCCTGCTTGGAGGCAATTTCCTTGAGCTCATCCTTGGATGCTTCGGGGGCGCCAGCGGCGATGAGGTGCTTGTGTACCTCGTTGACGTCGCCGGGGCCGACGATGATCTGGAACTGGCCAGCGTTGAGGAAGCTGCCCTTGAGGTCTTCGTCGTTGTCGATTGCTGCCTGGTCGACCTTGTCCTGGTTCTTCAGGACGAGGCGAAGGCGGGTTGCGCAGTGTGCGGCTGCAACAATGTTGCCGGCGCCACCGACGTCCTTCAGCACGCGCTGTGCCACTGACTTGTGGTCCACGCTCGCTCTCCTTTGTTTGGAGCACCACCGTATGATGCTTTGTGAATGGGGGGGGGCATATGTCTGTGCGTGTATGTCATGTATATGTCATACGTTTGACATATTGGTTGTAAAACATCCTATCACGGGAAAGTTCTTAAAAGCGAGGGCTCACCCTCCATACGGAGAGTGAGCCCTCAGACATATTCAGAAATTACCGGGAACTACCCGCGTAGGCGGCTCCCAACGCATAGAAAACAGCTTAGAGGCGGCCATACTCCAGGGACAGCACCTCGCCACCGGTCAGGCGGACGCGGCGCTTATCACCCTTGAAGAAGGTGCGAGCGGTCATAACCTCAGCGCCCATGGAGGCAACCAGCTTGCCGCCCACATACAGTTCGGTAGCCGAACCGTCCACGAGCAGGTCAAACTCGCGAATCTTCGAACGCTTCAGGGTACGGCGGCGCAGGCTACCACCCTCGGTGTAGCGGGTACCGCCACGGTCCATCTGCACAAAGTCCTTATCCAGAACGATGCTCAGAGCCACGCCGTGAGTGTCCTTGATCTTCAGCTTCACGCGCTCATCAGAAACGTCTACGCGGCCGCGCAGACGGAAGGTCAGGGCATTCTTCAGCTCTACGAGCTTGCCCTTCTCCTCCTCGCGGTACAGCGGGGTCATCTTCATCGCGTCATTGAGCTGCGGCACCGGACGCTGGAAAATCTTGCCGTTACGCAGGTGCAGCTCACGCGGGTAGGTAAACATGTGCACCCAACGGTGGCTCCACGAGGGCAAATCATCCTGATCAGCATTGCCCAGCCAAGCAATCATCACCGGGGCGTCACCGCACACATCGTGCGGTGCCTCCGGGTCGGCGGTCAGACCGGTACCGGAGATGGTCTGCGGTGCGTAGAACTCAAAACCTGCATCCAGCTCGGTGAAGGGGGTCTCCACGGTGAACTTGAGAGTCTCGTTATCTAGCGAGCCGACAATGTAGCCGCTCTGGAAAATGTTGTTGTACTTCTCGCCGAGGGGCTGCATACCCTGCGGGCTGAAAATCAGCACGTCACGAATCTCGCCGGTCAGCTCATCGCGCATGCGCAGCAGCGAGGGGCATTCGTACATGTAGGTGCCCTTGAGGCTCTTATCCTTAATGCCCAGCTCGCCGCGGAAGGTCCACTCGCGGCGGTCAGCGGAGGTGTACACGACCACTGCACCGGTCTTGTCTTCACGCTGAGCACCAATGACCATCCACCATTCGCCGTTACGCTCAAAGACGTGCGGATCGCGGTAGTGCGCGGTGTAGCCCTTCTCGGGACCGGAAATCAGCGGGGGCAGCTGACGGGTCGGCTTCGCGTCCTCACCCGCGGTTGCGAGGATCTGGTAGGTTTCGCGGTTGCCCTTCTCATCCTTCACGTTACCGGTGTAGAAGAACTCAAAACCGCCGGGAACCTTAATGCCGGAACCGGAGTAGCAACCATGCGAGTCGTAGCGGCTATCGGGAACCAGGGCGGTACCCTCATCGGTCCAGTGGGTCAGGTCCTCGCTCACGGCGTGACGCCAGTAGACCATACGCTCCGGGTGCAGGGGCGAGTACTGGTAGAAGGCGTGGTAGCGCTTACCGTCGAAGACCAGGCCGTTCGGGTCGTTCAGGCGACCTACCGGAGGCGCCAGGTGCAGCGCCGGGTAGTCGCGGTCTTCACGCACGCCAGCGCCGAAAGCATCCAGAACCTGCTGTGCTTCAGCAGCCAAGTCGCGGGCGGGTCGCTCGGTTGCGCTCTTCTTCTTTTTTCTTCTGCTCGCTCATGTCTATCCGTTTTCGTGTATGGGGAATGTCTGGGTTATCTCATCCCATCATACGGCACCTCTCCCCTATCGCCGGGCTCTAGGAGAGAGGCACCACAATGCTCTCAGCTTCTCTCATCCAAGGCACAGGGCGGTCACAGCGGCTTATACCGCCACCTGCCGAGGAGATAGCACATACCCCGTTTGCTACAGGAGAAAAAGGGCTGATACGGCAAAACAACCCGCCGTCTCGCCTAAGCATAGTGGGCGAGGCGGCGGGTGCCGTTAAAAGCCGCGAGGCGGCGCATCCAATGGATGCACCGCCCGCGTAAGAATCGAGAAGAAGTCGATTACTTGAGGGTGATGGTTGCGCCAGCAGCTCGAGCTGCTCCTTAGCCTTCTCAGCGTCTTCCTTGGAAACGCCCTCGAGCAGAGCCTTGGGAGCGCTGTCGACCAGGTCCTTTGCTTCCTTCAGGCCGAGGGAGGTCAGGGCACGAACTTCCTTGATCACTGCGATCTTCTTGTCGCCAGCGGACTCCAGGACAACGTCGAACTCGGACTTCTCTTCAGCAGCGTCGCCGCCTGCTGCGCCGCCTGCTACAACAGCAACGGGAGCTGCTGCGGTGACGTCGAACTCTTCCTCGAATGCCTTAACGAACTCGGAAACCTCAACCAGGGACAGTTCCTTGAATGCTGCAATGAGTTCTTCGATGGACAGCTTAGCCATTGTTTGGCTCCTTCACTATCTGGTGCGGGCTGACGCCCGCGGTGTAAATCTTCAGTACCTACCCGAAAGGGTCGGTCAAATTTAGGGTGCGTTACACGCTGTTCGCGTTCACGCTGCTGAGTATCTCAGCGCTGGTGCAGTAGCACGAAAGGGGCTTATGCCTCTTCCGAAGCCTCCTCGGCAGCAGCGGGAGCTGCGCCTTCCTGCTCCTCCAGCTTGACGCGCAGTGCGTCCACAACCTGTGCGATGCGTGCGATGGTAGCCTTTGCACCACCTGCAACCTTGGACAGCAGAACCTCGCGGGATTCCAGGTCAGCGTAGCGCTTGACGTCGTCCTCGGAAAGAGCGGCACCTTCGTAGTAACCGTTCTTCACAATCAGCTGGGGGTTAGCCTTGGCAAAGTCACGCAGGCCCTTAGCAGCATCAATCAGGTCGCCCTTGATGAATGCCAGTGCGGAGGGACCCTGGAGGTGGCCGTCGAATGCGTCGATGCCAGCTTCCTTAGCTGCAATAGCAGCCAGCGTGTTCTTCACCACGGCGTATTCGGTCTCTGCACCGAGTGCGCGACGCAGCTCCTTGAGCTGTGCAACAGAGAGACCGCGGTATTCGGTCAGGATGACTGCGTTCGAAGCTTCGAAGAGTTCCTTCAGCTCGGATACTGCAGCGATCTTTTCCTGAGTCGCCATGGTAGTTCCTTCTTCCGATTCTTGTAAGGTCGCCGGTAGAGCCTCGAAGCATTTATTGCAAGCAATAAAAAATGCCCCGACGCGTAGGCGTACGAGGCACGATAGACGGCACCCTGAATGGGGGCAACGGCTATTCACTTCGAGTTACCTACGCGGGCGGCGATTTCTAGTGAAATCTGCTCTTATCAGAACTCTGTTCTTCGTCTCCACCGAGGTGGCGATAGAGGACATAGTTCTAGACCGGCGGTCTTTGGTTCATTCATCATCTCAGGTTAAAGCCCTCGCCGCAAGTTAAAACAAGAAATTCATGGGATTAAGCGGGGTTAATCACTTAAAGCTCCTCTTTAAGCCGATTAACCCGCGCTTTCTCCCGCCTGAAAGGTCCGGCTAAAAGCCAGCAAACTGTGTTCTAGAGATAAAAACGCTTTCCCTTCGAGAACAAGAAGCAACGCTCCGCCGCCACACCCAGATGAACCCGATTCCCCACACCCAGGAAGGTACTGTTCGGGGAGGAGCCACCCAATGTGGCACCCTGCGCATCCGGAATAAAGAACTCAAGCTCCTGACCGGCACGCACACGAGCATACATTCGGGCACTCAGCTCAGAATCCGCCGAAGCCCGCCCAGATTCCAGAGGCAGGGAAACCGCCTCCAGCAGACGCGCACGGTACAGCATTCCACCCACCAGGTGCCGGCTGCCGAGCACCTGCACCGGCAGGGAATGAGCAGCTTCAGCCGCCACGGGGCACAAAGCGGTCGCTCGAATCGCCAACTCGCACCCGGTAGGAAGAAACTTCCGAGTCCTCAAGAGCCAAAAGGTTCAGCGCGGGCGCCGCCAAAAGCTTCGCCACCTGCAGAGTATGCGGATGCGCCAGCAGACGCTCCGGAGTATCCACCTGCACCAGGTAACCGGCATCCATCACCGCCACCCGCTGACCCAGCATGAGCGCCTCATTCTGATCATGGGTCACGTACAGACCCGTAAAACCGTAACGCTCATGCAGGCGCACAATATCCGCACGGATACTCGCGCTCATCTCTTCATCCACACTCGCCAGCGGCTCATCAAAGAACCACCGGGGCACGACGAATCAAAGCACGCGCAATACCCACACGCTGCGCCTGACCACCCGATAACTGCGAGGGCTTACGAGACTCCAACCCCTCAAGCTTCAACGCCTCCAGCAGTTCACGGTAGTAGTCCATATCAACCCGACCGGCGAACGCACCCAGCCGGGTCGGGAACAGAATATTGTCCTTCACGCTCAGGTGCGGGTACAGAATAGGGCGCTGAAAAACCACGCCCACCGAGCCGCGCTCCAGAGGCTGACCGGCATAGGTCACCCGACCCGCACTCGGCTCCTCCAGGCCGGCAATAATGCGCAGCAGAGTGGACTTGCCCGTACCCGAAGAACCAACCAGAGAAATCAGCTCGCCAGGGTGTACATCCAGGTCAATCTCATTCAGAACCGTCGTATCGGCGCCAAAGGTCTTAGCGACGCCTCGAATGCGCAGGCCTTCAAAGGGCTCCGCCGCGGCAGAAGAGTGGGATGCAGAAGTCATTCCCCCATTATCGCTGAAACTCACACCCGGCACGGGCGCAGAAGATAAGCGCCGTCATAAAACGGTGCGCGAACCTCACGCCAGAGTCTCATGTGGCGCCCTAGCTCGGGCGCACCAGCAAACGCCCCTTCAACGCCAGATGCAGCGTGCCCGCCCACAGGAAGATGAGGAAAGCCGTACCCGCCACCGTCAAGACAGGACCCACCAGCCCCAGCGAACCAGCAGCCGTCAAGCGAATACCACTCGCAGCCATGGAAGCCATACCGAACGAGAAGCCCCACAAGCTCATCGAGAAACCGCCCTCAAGCACCCAGGGGAGCAAACGCATCAGGAAAATCAGCTGCAGAATGCCGTAACCCGTCAGCACCAGGAAGAACCAGTCAACCGTGCCACCATTAGCCGCCAAGTACGCGTTACCACCCACAAAAGGCGGTGCCATCTGGATACCAATAATGCCACGCTCCCCCTGAGGCAGCGGAGTCAGGGTGCGCAAGCGGCTCAGAATCACAGCCTCGATGCTGAACCACGAAATCAGGCCCGCACCGAAAAAGAGCATCGCCATATCGCGCCACCCCACAAAACCCATCGCCGTGGCAGTCGCAAAGTTCGTCGCAACCGTCGGCAGATACAGCACCGGCGAGGCAGCCTCGGGCGCATACCCGCCACGCCACGTGCCGGCGATACGGTGAGATGCGAAATACAACTGACCCACAGCTCCCAGCACAACCAGAGTCAGAGCCGGAGCCTCAGCATAGGGGTAGAGAGCCGCACCCACCTGCGCCGTCGTCGCCGGAATCAGCGAAAAGAAGCAGGTACGCGCCGGATGCTCCCAAAAACCACGCACCCACGCACGGTACTTCACCACCGAGTGAACCAGGAAACCCACAAGGAGCAGCCACACCACGGCGTTAAAAGCCAGGATGCTCTCGCCCACCCAATCGGGTGCCATTCCCTTCGACGCACCGGTGCGCCAAGCGGCACCCAATGCGCCGGTACCCAGCGCCACCGCAAAATAATTAACCGGCACACTAAGGCCTCGACGGGCTATCTGCGCATTCTGGGTAGAAGAAGACATAAACTCTCTCTCGTCATGGATGGGGTGATAAGGAAGCGTACGGGCTTCTTCCGTCAACGGTTCAGATACCGGAAGAAGCAATCACAGCCAGGGGTTCATTCTACGTTTTAACCTTATACAAGCTGGAAGTCTATGACGTACATTAACCGATGCACGCCACGTAACGTCGTGTTTCTTCATATAAATCCGCGCATAAAAATCGCCCCCGACGCCTAAACGTCGGGGGCGACTACTAGCTAAATGCTAGAAGCTACAGGTGCATACCTTAGGCAGCAACGGCAGCCGGATCAACGGGGATGCCGGGGCCGAAGGTGGTAGCAACGGTTGCCTTGGAGATGTAACGACCCTTAGCCGAAGAGGGCTTCAGACGGTTAACCTCTTCCAGAGCTGCCTGGAAGTTCTCCTCGAGCTGCTCAGCGGTGAAGGAAGCCTTACCGATGATGAAGTGCAGGTTGGAGTTACGGTCAACGCGGAAGTCGATCTTACCGCCCTTGATGTCTGCAACAGCCTTTGCAACATCCATGGTCACGGTACCGGTCTTGGGGTTCGGCATCAGGTTACGGGGACCCAGGATCTTACCCAGGCGGCCGACCTTGCCCATCATGTCGGGGGTTGCAACCGCTGCATCGAAGTCAGTCCAGCCGCCAGCGACCTTTGCGATCAGCTCGTCGGAACCAACGTAGTCAGCGCCAGCTGCCTCAGCCTCAGCAGCCTTGGGGCCTGCTGCGAAAACAACCACGCGAGCGGTCTTACCGGTGCCGTGAGGCAGGTTCACGGTACCGCGAACCATCTGGTCTGCCTTACGGGGGTCAACGGACAGACGCATTGCAACCTCAACGGTTGCGTCGGTCTTGGTGGAAGAGGTCTCCTTCGCCAGGGCAACTGCCTCAGCGGGGGTGTAGAGCTTACCCTCTTCAATCTTGGCTACAGCTGCCTTGTACGCCTTGCTGCGCTTTGCCATCTGCTTTTCTCCTTATGCAGTTGTGGTCTCGTGAGCCGCGCTCGGCTCTGCCACATCCCGTCCATACGACGGGCATTTACAAGTTCTGTGTAGAAAAATCTACGGTGCCGATTACTCGGCTATTCGGCGAACCGAAATTACTCGACGGTGATACCCATGGAACGAGCGGTACCTGCGATGATCTTGGAAGCAGCATCCAGGTCGTTTGCGTTCAGGTCGGGCATCTTAGTCTCAGCGATCTCGCGCACCTGAGCCTCGGTCAGCGAACCAACCTTGGTGGTGTGAGGAACAGCGGAGCCCTTAGCAACGCCAGCAGCCTTCTTGATCAGCTGGGAAGCCGGAGGGGTCTTGGTGATGAAGGTGAAGGAGCGATCCTCGTAGACGGTAATCTCAACGGGGATGATGTTACCGCGCTGCGACTCAGTTGCAGCGTTGTATGCCTTGCAGAACTCCATGATGTTCACACCGTGCGAGCCCAGTGCGGGGCCGACGGGGGGAGCCGGGTTAGCGGCGCCTGCCTGGATCTGCAGCTTGATGAGGCCAGTGACCTTCTTCTTGGGAGCCAATGTAGGGTCCTTTTCTTAGCTGGGAACCGACGCACAGGAGCGTACGCCGGCAAGACGGTGACCGTGGCGCGGTCACCAGTGCATCCGCATGAAAGCGTGACATGCGCATACACAAACCAACATTCTAGCGTTAATCAGCGACTTAATCCAGCGCCAGCTAGCAGAAAGAGTAAACCCCATCCGCGCAGCCGCCGCCGGTCATACAGCCACCACAAAATATGAGCCCCGCACCGAAGTGCGAGGCTCATATTCACACGCTAGACGCGTTAAATCTTTTCGATCTCGGTGAAGCTCAAGGTCACCGGGGTGTCGCGGCCGAAGACGGAAATCATCACGACAATCTGCTGGGACTCGCCCTTGATCTCCGAAACGGTAGCGTCCATGCCCTCGAAAGCGCCGGACTTCACGCGGACGTTCTCGCCCACAGTGTAGTCAGACTCGATAACGGGCTTGGAAACGGGCAGGCCCTGGCTCTGCTGCTGCTCTTCGAAGACCGGCAGGAGCATGTCAAAGACCTCGTCCATGCGCAGCGGGACCGGGTTGTACGCATCCTGACCCACGAAGCCAGTCACACCGGGGGTGTGGCGGACAACGCCCCACGAGTGGTCGGTCAGTTCCATACGCACCAGAACGTAACCGGGAACGCGCACGCGGCGGATGGTCTTCTTCACGGTGTTCTTGAACTCAACCACGGTCTCCATGGGAACCTGAACCTCGAAGATCTCATCTTCAGCTTCCAGGTTCTGGATGCGGGTCTCGATACCGGTCTTCACCTTGTTCTCGTAACCGGAGTAGGTGTGCACCACGTACCAGTCGCCCGCCTGACGGCGCAGCTTGGACTTGAATTCTTCCAGAGCGTCGACTTCCTCAGCCGCCTCAGCAGCTGCCTCAGCCACCTCGACAGCCTCGGTAGCTTCCTCAGCCTGCTGCTCAATAGCCGCAGACTCCTCAGTAGCCTCAGCAGCGGCTACCTCGACCTCTTCAATCTCGGATACCAGTTCCTGCTCGGACACGTCGCTCCTACTTTCTATCGTTAATCATCTAGAGGGGGACTCCCACTCGCCAATACGCTGAGGGAAATCACTGATGGGGCACCCAGAATATGGATGCAGCCAGTACTAGTTACGCTGAATCGTTCCGTTACCGAAAATCCAGAATGCTCCCTGGCCGAAAAGATAATCCAGACCAGAAATGAGCAAGAGCATCACCACGACGAAGAACAGGACAGCAAAGAAGTAGCCAACCAGTTCGCGTCCGGTGGGAGTAGTAACCTTCTTCAACTCCGCAATAACTTCACGGAGGAATGCAAAAATACGGCCGAAGAAACCGAGCTTCTTATCGCTCTTCGACGATGCGCCGGGCTGAACAGCCTTCTCGGCGGTAGCAGACGATGCCATTTCTTCTGCCCCTTTCTGAGTCTAAAAAAGTACGCCCGGGGAACGGGCGTACGAAGATGTTATTGAGGCAATAAAAGCAGGGCGGACAGGACTCGAACCTGCAACCTGCGGTTTTGGAGACCGCTGCTCTACCAATTGAGCCACCACCCTTTGAAGTTTTCACTTCAGGTGTGAGAGTTGCTTCTCACGTGCTTACTCCTCCACTGCCTCCTAAGCCGTGGCTTTAGAGGGGCAAACAATTACACCCTTGCGGGTGCAGAACTAACTGTAAACCATCTTTCGGGGCCGATGCAACTTCAGAATGTAATATTTTTTTTCGAAAAAAACCTCTTGAGATACCTTGACGAAGGGTTCCGCATCACCACTAGTGACCCGTATCCTATTACTAAGGAACGCCGCTCACACCCGCGCCCATCACGCGCGAATTGGTCCCCCACGCGTATTCCCATCACCTATTTCCTTGTCGACTTCACGCCGGCAGCGCACAAGAAGAAAGAGAAGAGAGCCCCATGGCGCGTATTTCAAGCCGCATCGGTGCCATCGCACCCTCCGCAACCCTTGCCGTCGACGCAAAGGCAAAAGCACTCAAGGCTCAGGGGCGCCCCTGTCATCGGTTTCGGCGCAGGCGAACCGGACTTCCCCACCCCCGCGCACATTGTTGACGCAGCACGCGAAGCGCTCAACGACCCCAAGAACTTCCGCTACTCCCCCGCCTCCGGTCTTCCCGAGCTGAAGAAGGCCATCGCTGAAAAGACCCTGCGTGACTCCGGTGTAGAGGTTGACCCCTCCCAGGTTATCGTCACCAACGGTGGCAAGCAGGCCGTCTACCAGGCATTCGCAACCGTCATCGACGAAGGCGACGACGTCCTGCTGCCCGCCCCCTACTGGACCACCTACCCCGAGTGCATCCGCCTGGCAGGCGGCAACCCCATCGAGGTGTTCGCCGGTAGCGACCAGCACTACAAGGTTACCGTCGAGCAGCTCGAAGCCGCATACACCCCCGCCACCAAGGCACTCATCTTCGTCTCCCCCTCCAACCCGACCGGTGCCGTCTACACCGAAGAGGAAACCCGCGCCATCGGCGAATGGGCACTGTCCAAGGGTATTTTCGTGCTGACCGACGAGATTTACGAACACCTCACCTATGACGGTGTTAAGGCAGTCTCCATCCTGAAGGCAGTACCCGAGCTCGCTGACCTGTGCGTCATTCTCAACGGCGTGGCAAAGACCTACGCCATGACCGGTTGGCGTGTGGGCTGGATGATTGGCCCGCGCGACGTTATCGCCGCAGCCTCCAACCTGCAGTCCCACATGACCTCCAACGTCAACAACATCGCCCAGCGTGCCGCTCTTGAAGCTCTGACCGGTCCGCAGGACGACGTGGAAATCATGCACGCCGCCTTCGATCGCCGCCGCCGCGCCATTGTGGAGGGCCTGAACGCTATTGAAGGCGTTCACTGCCCCGTACCCACCGGCGCGTTCTACGCCTACCCGGACGTACGCGAACTGCTCGGCAAGGAAATTGAAGGCGTACGCCCGCAGACCAGTGCAGAACTGGCTGAGCTCATCCTCGAAAAGGCTGAGGTCGCCGTGGTTCCCGGTGAGGCATTCGGCCCCAGCGGCTACCTGCGCCTCTCCTACGCCCTGAGCGACGAGGACCTGGCGGAGGGCCTGGCACGTCTGCAGAAGTTCCTCGGTCAGGCACGCGACTAGTTCCTTACCCCTGACCCCGCTCACTGAACCGTGCAACTCACCTCGATGGAGGCTGCGGTTCGGTAGGGACGGCGGTTCAGACGTGGGATGAACCGGCACAAAACGATCAATCACAGGGCTATTGACCGTTTTTTGCCCTAGAAACCGAGAATCCCACAAATATTTAAAAATATTTTTAAAACGAATGAGGCTTCCCGCATCTTTACAGATGCGAGGAAGCCTCATTCGTCTCTTCGGTGCCATAGGTGGGAAAGGGCGGCTATTTGTGTTTCAAACCCAAACATACAGGTACCAAAAACCTGAACTTTTCAGCACCAAAACGGGCGTTCCCACGGCTTTCCACCACTACCCACACAACCCAAACATCGCTAAAATAGAGACCAAGAGAACGACCTCCCGACCGGTGCACATCCGCGCGCCGAATTTGTGGAGGTCATAGTTATATACACGCGCGCACAACACCTAAAACGCGCAGACATTAGGAGCCAACCATGAAGATCGGTCTGCTTACTTCCGGCGGCGACTGCCCCGGCCTGAACGCTGTCATCCGCGGCGCTGTCCTCAACGGCGTCAAGAAGTACGGCTACGAGTTCGTCGGCTTCCGCGATGGCTGGCGCGGCGTCGTTGAAGGCGACTACATGGACCTGCCCCGCCAGAAGGTCCGCGGCCTGGCATCCCAGGGCGGTACCATCATCGGTACCTCCCGCACCAACCCCTTCGACGGCCCCAACGGTGGCCCCGAAAACATCGAAATCATGATGGAACGCCACGGCATCGACGCAATCGTCGCTATCGGCGGTGAAGGCACCCTCGCAGGCGCAAAGCGTCTGGCAGACGCAGGCCTGCCCGTCATCGGTGTCCCCAAGACCATTGACAACGACCTGCGCGCAACCGACTACACCTTCGGCTTCGACACCGCAGTGTCCATCGCAACCGAGGCAATGGACCGCATCCGCACCACCGGCGAATCGCACCACCGTTGCATGGTCGCCGAGGTCATGGGCCGCCACGTCGGCTGGATTGCACTGCACTCCGGCATGGCAGCAGGCGCACACGCCATCCTGATCCCCGAGGTCAAGGTCTCCATGGAGCAGGTTGCAAACTGGGTCAAGGAAGTACACGACCGCGGCCGCTCTCCCCTGGTTGTTGTTGCTGAAGGCTTCATCCCCGAAGGCTTCGACGACGTCATGGCAAACAAGGGTACCGAGAAGGACGGTCGTCCCCGCCTCGGTGGTATCGGTGAGTACATCACCCAGGAAATCGAGAAGATGACCGGCGTCGAAACCCGCAACACCATCCTGGGCCACATCCAGCGCGGTGGCGCACCCACCGGCTACGACCGCGTGCTCGCAACCCGCCTGGGCATGGGCGCAGTCGACATGGTCGCTCAGAAGCAGTGGGGCAAGATGGTCTCCGTTCAGGGCACCGAAATCAAGTACGTACCCCTCGAAGAGGCACTGGACGGTCTGAAGTCCGTACCTCAGGAACGCTGGGAAGAAGCAGCCGTCCTCTTCGGCCGCTAAACCCCGCAGCCTCAGCACATGAGCTGGGCACACATACTAAAACCGCGGAGGCGGGCACTCGCAACGAGTGTCCGCCTCCGCGGTTTTATGCAGGTAGTCAGCTGCTATTGCCCAGTCAGATGCTCTAGCGCTTCAAGAAGTCCTGACCCGCCAAAGAACGACGCGCCACCTCACCGGACTCCGGCGAAACCACCGTCGTCTGAGCCACCGCGTACTCGGTCGCCGGCGCCGGCGAACCATCGGGCAGGAAGTCACCGCCATCAACCGCACGCAAAGGCGCCTGCGGATCAACACCGCGCTTGATCACAGCCAACGCAATCGGGCCTGCCTCATAATGCAACGCCACCGAGGTAATGCGACCGACCGGGCGGGACTTACCCTCCACAAACAGTTCACTGCCTGCCGCCGGCAGGGTGTGCTCCGAACCGTCAATATCCAAGAACACCAGACGGCGCGGCGGACGACCCAGATTATGCACGCGAGCCACCGTCTCCTGACCCTTGTAGCAGCCCTTATCGAAATGCACCGCAGTACGGGTGTAATCCAGCTCCTGAGGGATGGTCTTATCGTCAGCCTCAGTGCCGTAGCGCGGGCGCCACGCCTCAATACGCAGAGCCTCCGCAGCCCACAGACCTGCCCAGCGAACGTCCTCGGAGTCAGCTAAGGCGGGCAGAACAGAGCGCGGCACAATGCTCAAGAAACGCTTGTAGTCCGCACCCGGGTGATGATCGCCCGCCTCATCGTAACGGTAGCTACCCGGTGCCGGAGTGTGCCAAGGATCCTCCCACACCAGCGGTTGAGCCTCAGCGAGCGCCGGATGCACCGAACCGTCCTGAAGGATCAGGTTGCGGGCGCTCTCCAGCACGGCGTACTCGTCGCTGAGGTTCTGCACCTCAACGCGCATCATGAACTTCATACGGTTCAGGTAATCGGTCAGCGGCTGAGCCTGGTTGCCCTCCACAATCAGCCAGAGTGCCTCGCCATCTTCGATAGCGGCGGGTGCGTACTCCACGCGGCCCTGAGGGGAAAGCAGCAGGAACTCGCGACTCTCCCCGGCGGTCATACCGGTCAGAATCTGCGAGGCGATGGAGGTCAGCCAATTCTGGCGGTCCGGCCCCTCAACACGCACCACGCCCAGGGAGGAGCGATCCACCAGCACCAGCGGTTCACCAGCCTCGGCGGAGCGGTCAAAGCTGAGGGCGCGCTGCTCCAGCATGGGGTTGCCGTAGTGCGCGGCGACGCCCGCATCCAGCCCGGAGGCGGCAAAAGCGCCGTGCAGGCTCAGCAGGGGGCTTACCGGGCGGGCCGCATCGGGCTGGGGTACCTCAGTCTGAGGCGCTTCAAGCGAAGATTCAGTCACGGAAGGTGCACCTTTCACACAAAGTGTCTGCCCCGCCGACCGGCGGGGCAGACACACGTTAGTTATTAGGCGGTGGGCTCGGAGCCAGGCTCACCGGTGGGCTCTTCACCGTCCAGGGAACCGAACATCGAGGTACCCAGGGAATCGCCGGTCATCGACGAGGTCTTACGCAGCTCAGCGGAGGCATGCTTGTGGAGCTTGCCCTCGGCGTCCGCGACCTCCCAGTCCCACATGAGGTTGCCGTTGACCAGGCCCCACAGGCGCACGGAGCCCGCGTAGTCGTGGGAGATGTCGTCGCGCAGCAGGTTGCCGGTCTGCATGCGAATGACCGGGCCCTTGACCATGCCCACGTAGTTTTCGCTAATACCGCCGGGGTGCGCGATGGTCGCCAGCAGGGAGAAGCCGTCGTCCTCGTTGCGCAGGGTTTCAACGCTCTCGGCGTCGGGGAAGGCGGGTACAACATCCTTGGGGACAATACCGAAGCCGCCGTCGGCGTCGGTCAGGGGGCGGTCAATCTGCCAGAAACCGGTTTCAACGGTGATGGGGCGCAGCTTCTGACCCTCGTCATCGAGCAGGAAAGACTCAGCGCGGTATTCGATGAAGGGCAGACCGTCCTGCTCAAAAGTAATAATCTGGCCGAAGGGGGTGTTTTCCTGGCCTTCGTACCACATGGTTCCGGTACCTTCCCAGGTGCCGAGCAGCCATGCGAAGGGAACAAGTTCAGGGGTTAGGTTGGTAGGGATTTCAATAGCCATACCTTCTATTCTAGTACCCGTGGGTAAAACAGTGCCCTATTCGTTCGTCCACGGCACGGGGTAGCGTCGCCGCCTGCAGAGTGAAGTGAACGGTGCGGTGGGCGACATAAAGAAAACCCCCAACCGGAGGGGACCGGGTGGGGGTTCACGCCGTCATTGGCGAGGCGGTACGAACCGTATGAGGCAACCGCCTAAAGCCCTCTGTGGGCGATGCTTCTGCTCTGTGCGGGAAGATTACTTCTGACCGCTGAAGAGGCCACGCAACACTGCGAATGCACCGATACCGATGCACACGGAGATAATAGCCATCAGCGACATGAAGAGAGCTTCAAGAGCCATAAGATTGTTTTCCATGCCTTAAACCTACCATAGACTCCCCCTGAAAAGGGTGCAGAATCGGTGCTAAAGACATACTGGACAGAGCTATCGGCAGCGACCTGCGCAGACGGACGAGTAAACAGTCCGGTATACGATATCTGCTCCTGCTCTTTACCGCCTCCACAGCTGCACCATAGGCGGGCGAGTACACTAGAAAGAGCCTAATATTTTACCGGGAAAGGAGAGGGTGTGTACCGTATTGCGCTTCTGAGCGATACCGCCGCGCAGGATATGATTCCCTCGCTGAGTCTACTCAGCCACAAGGTACACGTTTTCCCCCTCGACACCGCCCATACGGCTCTCGAAACCGAGACATTCGACCTGCTCATGGTCGATGCCCGCACCGCCCTCGTTAAAGCACGCCACTGCGCCCAGCTGTTGCGCGCCGCCGGCGTACAGTTACCGCTCATCGCGCTCCTGAATGAGGGCGGTATGGCGGCGGTTGCAGCCTCCTGGCAAGTTGACGATATTGTTTCTGACCAGGCCTCCCCCTCCGAAATGGATGCGCGCCTGCGCCTCGCCATCAAGAGCGACACCGGTGCAGAAGAAGAGAACTCCGAAGAGCGCATCGTGCGCGCGGGCAACCTCGTGATTGACACCCAGGCGTACTCCGCGCACCTTTCCGGTACCGCGCTGAACCTGACCTTCAAAGAGTTTGAACTGCTCAAGTTCATGGCTCAGCACCCCGGACGCGTCTTCTCCCGCGCCCAGCTGCTCTCCGAGGTGTGGGGTTACGACTCCTATTACGGCGGCACCCGCACCGTGGACGTGCACGTGCGTCGTCTGCGTTCCAAGCTCGGCACCGAATACGAGCAGATGATTTCGACCGTGCGTAACGTGGGCTATTCCTTCAACAGCACCCGCTAAATTTTGCGGCACCAACCGCTGTTTTGGTGTGCCCGTTCTCAAGTAGCCTCGCCGATGAGCCGAGTACCAGAATGTGCAAATGTTCCGGTTCTTGTCATATTCACCCAGGAAGAAGAGCAAACTCTTCAAAGAGCAACCATCCCCGGTAGAGTTGAATCAGAAGGCTACGAAAGAAGGCGATGATGGTACACAGTCAGACACCCAATCCCTCCACCCTGCCCGCTGAAAGCTCCCTTGTTTACGCGGAACCGCAGCTCACCGAAGAGCTGCTGGAACGATTCGATTCCTTTGCGCAGGCGGTTGCTAAGCACGATGGCGTTTCGGCGTTCTCCGAGCAGACCCGCATTGAGCTGAGCAAGGCATTGCGTGAAAGCACCCTGACCCCTCCGCGTTTCTTTGTCGCCGAGGATAACGGCACCCTCGCCGCCGTGTTCGTGGCGCTCACCCCCGCCAACGACGAAGACACCGGCGTGATTGAGGCAGCCGTCGCCCCCGAACACCGCGGACGAGGCGCCGGTAGCGCATTCTTCGACCACGCCGTCCGCCAGCTGGGTGAAGACGCCGTACGATACCGCCTCTGGGTTCACGGTAGCGCCACCGACACCGGCATTGAAAGCCCCGCCCACGCGTTCGCGACCCTGCACGGCTTCGAGCCGGTACGTGTGTTGTACAAGATGGTTCTGCCCCTGGACGCGCAGACCCGCGAAGAGCTCGTGGAACGCTCCGATGCGCGCACTCTGCCGGAGAACCTGCGGATGCGCACCTTCACCGGCGCGGACGAATTCCCCTGGCTGCGCGTGAACGCCGCAGCGTTTGCGCACCACCCGGAGCAGGGCAAGCTCACCCTTGCCGATTTGCGCGAGCGCACCGGCTCTCCCTGGTTCCGTCCCGAGGGTTTCTTCATCGCCTCCGAGGTCGAGGACGACTCCGCTATTGCGGCGTTCACCTGGACGAAGATTCCGACCGGTCAGGAGCAGGGCGAGCTGTCCCCCTCCGGTGAGATTTATGTGGTGGGTGTGAACCCGCAGGCACAGGGAGGCGGCCTGGGCCGAACCCTCACCCTGCGCGCGCTGGCGTACCTGGCGTGCGCTGAGGATGAGAAGGGTGAGCCGTTGCGCGCCATCGACCTGTACGTGGACGCCGATAATAACGCAGCCTACGCCCTCTACACTTCGTTGGGTTTCGGTGTGGCGACGGTTGACCGCATGTACGCCCCCGCCCAGCAGAATGAGCCTGCCGCCTAGTTTTGGTGCGCCACAGTTGGCGTACTTCTTCACGACTTATCCCCGATCAGAAAGGCAAGTACAGTATGGTACCCGCCCCCAATGGCCTGAATAAGGCGCCTAAGCCCAAGCCCTCTGAGCCGGCACCCATGACCGGTGTTATTCACATTGGCCACGATATTTCGAAGATTGAGCGTGCCGAGTCTCGCGGTGACCGCATTGAGAAGGGCGAGAAGCGCTCCTACTTCAGCCTTGAAGAGGAGTTCGGCCCGGAGCGTTTCTTTGACCGTGAGAGCAGCTGGCTGGACTTCAACACCCGCGTGCTGGAGCTGGCGGAGGACCCGAACCTGTTCCTGCTGGAGCGTCTAAACTTCCTGTCGATTGTGGCATCTAACCTGGACGAGTTCTTCATGGTGCGTGTGGCGGGTCTGAAGCGTCGCATTGCGACCGGTCTGGCGGTTCCTTCGGCTGCCGGTCTGAGCCCCGAGGAGCAGATGGAAGAGATTGCTGAGCGCGCTCACCAGCTGCAGATTCGTCACGCTGATGTGTTCCACAACCAGGTGCTGCCGGCTCTGGAGGAGCAGAACATCCGTATCGTGGGTTGGAACGACCTGGATACGGACGCTAAGCAGCGTCTGCGTCAGGATTTCATGCAGGACATCTTCCCGATTCTGACTCCGCTGGCGGTTGACCCGGCGCACCCCTTCCCGTACATTTCGGGTCTGTCGCTGAACCTTGCGGTGCTGGTGCGTAACCCGCAGACCGGCAAGGAGCTGTTTGCTCGCGTGAAGGTGCCCGATCAGCTGGACCGTATGGTCTCTGTGGATGGTTCCCGCGCCGCCAACACTGCGGGCCGCGAGAGCCGCTACATTGCGCTCGAAGACATCATTGCTGAGCACCTGGATACCCTCTTCCCGGGTATGGAGGTTGTGGAGCACCACGTCTTCCGCGTGACCCGTAACGAGGACCTCGAGGTGGAAGAGGACGACGCTGAGAACCTGCTGAAGGCTCTGGAGAAGGAGCTTCTGCGCCGTCGTTTCGGTCCGCCGGTCCGCCTGGAGGTTGAGGACACCATTAACCCGACCATCCTGGATCTGCTGATTTCTGAGCTGAATATTGATGAGTCTGAGGTGTACCGCCTGCCGGCTCCGCTGGATCTGCGCGGCATGAGCGCGATTGTTCGTGCGAACCGCCCGGCTCTGCACTACCCCAAGCACATTGCGCACACTTCCCGCTGGCTCAACGCCACCGAGACTGCGAAGGCTGCGGACGTGTTCGCTGCCGCCCGCGACCACGACGTGTTGCTACACCACCCGTACGATTCCTTCGCGACCAGTGTGCAGGCGTTCCTGGCTCAGGCTGCCGCCGACCCGCGTGTTCAGGCGATTAAGCAGACCCTGTACCGCACCAGTGGCGACTCCCCCATCGTGGATGCGCTGATTGAGGCGGCTGAGGCTGGCAAGCAGGTTGTGGCGCTGGTCGAGATTAAGGCTCGCTTTGATGAGGAAGCCAACATCTCCTGGGCTCGCAAGCTGGAGCGCGCGGGCGTGCACGTGGTGTACGGCATCGTGGGTTTGAAGACTCACTGCAAGCTGTCTCTGGTGGTGCGCCGCGAGGGTAACCACCTGCGTCGTTACGCGCACATTGGTACCGGTAACTACCACCCGTCGACCGCTCGTTTCTACGAGGATTTGGGCATTATCACCTGTGATGAGCAGATCTGTGAGGACGTCTCCCGCCTGTTCAACCAGCTGTCCGGTTACGCGCCGAAAACCAACTACCAGTCGCTGCTGGTGGCGCCGCGTACTCTGCGTAGCGGCCTGATTGAGTGCATCGATCAGGAGATTGAGAACCACAAGGCGGGCCGTCCGGCGAAGATTCAGATCAAGTGCAACTCCATGGTGGATGAGGCCATCATCGATTCGCTGTACCGTGCTTCGCAGGCTGGTGTGCCAGTGGATGTGGTGGTTCGCGGTATTTGCGCGCTGCGCCCGGGCGTTAAGGGTCTGAGCGAGAATATTCGCGTCCGTTCAGTGCTGGGCCGCTTCTTGGAGCACTCGCGCGTGTTTGCGTTTGAGAACGGTGGCGATCCGATTGTCTACATTGGTTCTGCCGATATGATGCACCGTAACCTGGACCGCCGTATTGAGGCTCTGGTACCGGTGAAGGATCCGCGCCACGTGAAGTACCTGCGTGACATGTTCACCATCTACATGAGTGATTCTTCGCGTACTTGGCACCTGGATTCTGAGGGGAACTGGACCCGCCACGACACCGATGATCAGGGCAACCCGCTGCAGGATGTGCAGTCGTACTACCTGAGCTCGCGTTCTCGTAAGAACGTGGTGGATAAGGTCTAAGGATTTACCGCTGACCTGCCGGTGATTTCTGGTGGTGAACCCCGTCTGTTCTCGCGCTTTATGGTGTGGGGCAGGCGGGGTTTTCCGTGTGTCGCGCAAAAACGTGCGGTGGACTAGTGCACTTAGCGCAAAAGTGAACAACAGGTTACGTTGAGATTACAACTTGACGCTTCTCTCCCCTACAATTAGACGCGGAGCATGGTGCCCGTTGGCATTGTGCGCAGCCTAGCGAAGAGGATCAGAGAGAGATATGGCACCGCTGGATTCCCCCTCCATCTACTACTCGGCACGACGTTTTGATGCGGTCAACAGCATTGACCGCGCCCCCACAAACACTGCGGATATTGTTGCTTCTGGCGCACTGATTTGGCGCATGCGCGATGGTGCGCTTGAGGTCCTGATTATTCACCGCCCCCGCTACGATGACTGGTCCTGGCCTAAGGGCAAGCAGGATCCGGGCGAGTCCCTGGCGGAGACCGCTATTCGCGAGATCCGCGAAGAGGTCGGCCTGCAGGTTGTTTTGGGCGTGCCCCTGGCGGTGACGTCCTACCCGGTGGGTGGCCGCCCGAAGGATGTTTTCTATTGGGCTGCTGAGCTGCCCGATGGTGCCCGCGCCCTGGCTGATGAGGGTGAAGTGGATGAGCTGCGCTGGGTAACCACTGACGTGGCTCGCGCTCTGCTGACCAATCAGGATGACCTGGCGCCTCTGGAATCTCTGGAAGCCCTGGCTGAGGCGGATGCGCTGCGTACCCGCCCGATTCTCATTGCCCGCCACGCGAAGGCTAAGCCGCGTTCGAACTGGGCTGCCGCTGAGGATGACCGTCCGCTCGCGGCGACCGGCAAGCGTCAGGCGCTGGCTTCTAGCCGTCTCTTTGCGGCGTGGGCTCCGAGCCGCATTATTTCTTCCCCGTGGCTGCGTTGCGTTCAGACTGTGACCCCGTACTCGGTGGATTATGGTGTGTCGGTGAAGGAGAAGAAGTCCCTGTCTGAGGCGGGCGCTCAGCGTCACCCGGCGCGTGTTGCCCGTACCGTGGCGTCCCTGTTCGATAAGGATTCTTCCTCGCTGCTATGCACGCACCGCCCGGTGCTGCCTCGGGTGATGGATGTTCTGCGTGAGTACCTGTTTGAGGATTCCGCGGAGGTTCTTCCGACCGAGGACCCGTACCTGGAGCCCGGCGATGCCCTGGTTCTGCAGGTGACTGAGGGCGATGACCCGCGTATTGTCTCGGTGGAGCGTGTACGCGCTGCTCTGGACTAACACCCATATACTTTGATCTTCTAACGGCGAGCGCGCTGGGCTTTATGCTCAGCGCGTTTGCTATATCCGTACATCTTCGAGAGTTTTACAATAGAGGGGCGGCTGATTGTGCCGCTTCTGACGCCTACTAACAGGATTCAAGGTTTTTCTTATGACTCATGCAATCCCCACCCCTTACGAAGATCTTCTGCGCGAAATCCTCGAGGAGAACAAGGACGCCATTGCGGCGGATGCGCAGCGTTCCGACCGTACCGGCACCGGTACCTTCGGCGTGTTTGGCCGTCAGATGCGTTTTGATCTGCGTGAGTCGTTCCCGCTGATTACCACCAAGCGCGTGCATTTTAAGTCCGTTGCTATTGAGCTGCTGTGGTTCTTGCGCGGTTCTTCGAATGTGCGCTGGTTGCAGGAGCGCGGCGTGACCATTTGGGATGAGTGGGCTGATGAGAACGGCGATTTGGGCCCGGTCTACGGCGTGCAGTGGCGTTCGTGGCCGACCCCCGACGGCGGTACGATTGACCAGATTGCGAAGGTTATCGATTCGTTGAAGAATAACCCGAGCTCGCGCCGCCACATTGTTTCGGCGTGGAACCCCGCCGAGGTGGACAACATGGCGCTTCCGCCCTGCCACGCGCTCTTCCAGTTCTATGTACATGAGCGCAAGGACGGTGTGAAGGAGCTGTCCTGCCAGCTGTACCAGCGTAGCGCAGACATGTTCCTGGGCGTGCCCTTCAACATCGCCTCCTACGCTCTGCTGACCTACCTGATTGCGCAGGAGGTGGGCATGGAGCCGGGCGAGTTTGTGTGGACCGGCGGCGACTGCCACATCTACTCGAACCACCTGGAGCAGGTGAAGAAGCAGCTGGGCTACGGCACCGATCCGGAGGGTAACCCCTACCCGCCGCGCGAACCGTACCCCTACCCGAAGCTGGTCATTAAGACGAAGAAGCCTTCTATTTTCGATTACGAGTATGAAGACTTTGAGCTGGTGGATTACAAGCACCACCCCGGTATTGCCGCCCCGATTGCGGTCTAACTGCAGGTTGTAAGGAGGCATGATGTACCGTCTGGGCGCTATTTGGGCTCAAACTGATGCCGGCATCATTGGTCGTAACGGGGATATGCCCTGGTACGCTCCGGAGGATTTGGCGCACTTCAAGAAGGTGACGCTGGGTGCTCCGGTGATTATGGGTCGCCGCACCTGGGAGTCGTTCCCGCCGCGTTTCCGCCCGCTGCCGGGTCGTACGAATATTGTGATTAGCCGTTCGGTCGCCGAGGCGGAAGAACGCGATGGTGCGCTGTGGGTTCCTTCGCTGGATGCGGCGCTGTACGCGGCTCGTGATGCCGCGGGCGCGCCGGTTGAAGATACCCCCGCAGATACCGTCGAAGTTGATGCCTGGATTATTGGTGGCGGCTCCGTGTACGCGGAGGCGCTCTCCCGCACCGGCCTGCTCGCCTTCGGTCGGGTAGAGACGGTGGAGCGTACTCTCTTCTACTGCCAGGAAGGTAACGAGATCACCGGCGATACGCGAGCACCCGAACTGCAGCTTGCAGATTCTGCGGGTAACTGCGAGGGCAGCTCCCCGAACGGATGCTGGCGGGTCACCTCCGAGAGTGCCTGGGAGAAGAGCGAGAAGGGCTACCTGCTCGATGAGTCGGGCATGAAGAACCCCATGTACTTCTCGTTCCAGCGGCTCGAGCGTCTGTAGCTCTCGCGCACGTGCCGGTACCGGGCCGTTCCGAATATCAGATTTTTTGTACGCTGTTAGTCCACACCCGCCAGCCTGAGAGTACACTGGGAACCATGAACTTTAATCCCGGTGACTCTGTAGGTTTTGTTGGCTGGCGCGGCATGGTGGGCTCCGTCCTCATGAAGCGCATGGTTGAGGAAGGCGACTTCGAGGGCATTACCCCCGTCTTCTTCACCACCTCTAATGTTGGTGGCGCAGCGCCCACCTTCGACGGCGTGATTGAGCCGTCCGAGCTGAAGGACGCATACGACATTGACGAGCTGCGTAAGCACTCGATTATTGTGACCGCTCAGGGCGGTGGCTACACCGAGGCTGTGCACCCGAAGCTGCGTGCGGCTGGCTGGGACGGCCTGTGGATTGACGCCGCTTCCACCCTGCGCATGAACGATGACTCCATCATCGTGCTGGACCCCATCAACCGCGACGTCATCGACCGCGGCCTGGCATCCGGTGTGAAGGACTTCGTCGGCGGTAACTGCACCGTCTCCTGCCTGCTGATGGGTCTGGGCGGCCTCTTCAAGAACGACCTGGTCGAGTGGGCAACCTCCATGACTTACCAGGCAGCGTCCGGCGGCGGTGCCCGCCATATGCGCGAGGTGCTCGCGCAGTTCCGCGACCTGGGCAACGAGGTCTCCGAGGAGCTGAACGACCCCGCATCCGCAATTCTGGACATCGACCGCAAGGTTCTCGCGAAGCAGCGTTCCGGTGAGCTGGATTCCACCCAGTTCGGTGTGCCGCTCTCCGGCTCCCTGATTCCCTGGATTGACTCGGATCTGGGTAACGGTCAGTCCCGCGAGGAGTGGAAGGCTGAGGTTGAGACCAACAAAATCCTGGGCCGCTCCGAGGACGAGAAGATCACCATGGACGGCCTGTGCGTCCGTATCGCTGCGATGCGCTCGCATTCTCAGGCGCTGACCATCAAGCTCAAGAAGGACCTGCCGCTCGAGGAGATTGAGCGCATCATCGCTGAGGACAACCCCTGGGTTCGCTTCGTGCCGAACGAGCGTGAGGCTTCCATGGAGCAGCTGACCCCCGTGGCTGCTTCCGGTTCTCTGGAGATTCCGGTTGGTCGCGTGCGTAAGCTCGCGATGGGCCCCGAGTACATTAGCGCGTTCACCGTGGGTGACCAGCTGCTCTGGGGTGCTGCTGAGCCGATTCGCCGCATGCTGCAGATTGCTATTGGCAAGCTCTAAAGCTCACTGACAAGCTATAACAAAAGCCCTCGCTACCATTTTTTGGATGGGAGCGAGGGCTTTTGTGTCTGCGTATAGCTTGCGCGGACCGGGTGAGCGCGAGCTAGATGAGCGCAAGCTGGGTTGGTGAAATCCGGGTTAGCGCTGGTTTGCGGCGGCCGCCTTACGTTCTGCTTTGCGTTCCTTGCGTTGCTGTCGCCAGGCGCGGTAGCGGTACCAGGCGGTGAGCACCACGTGCTTCATGAAAATATTGGCGCGGCGTGCCCAGGTGAATTCGGTACCCCAAATGCCCAGGCCGATAAAGATGAACAGCCAGCCGGGACCGGGGGTGACGAGCATAATCAGTCCGGCGATAAAGCAGAAGGCGCCCACGCCGATGACGAGGGGCTTGTAGAGATGACGCATGACCGGATGCGCGTGCATGCGCTCCTTGCGGGCTTCGAGCCAGCGGTGAAAGCGGCTGGTCTCGCTTTCTTTGACTTCATCTTCAATGGTTTTCAGGGGTGGTCCTTCCAAACGTGCCGTAGGTGAGTTTCACCGGGCGGCGGTGGTTAGAGAATAGCACTCACTGCTGGATAGCGGCTGTGAAAGATTTCTTCATGTATGAGATTTTTCGTCATCTTCAAAATTTTTTCGTTTCAATAGTGTTCAAGTCGAAAGTACCTTTATACACTGTAAGGGAACAATTCGCCCGGCATCATGCCTAAACACTAAGGAAGCGACCCACCACCGTGTCCTCCTCACGTCCCGCATCGACGGACTCACCCCGCACCAACGCTGCTGCGCCCGCTGGTACCTCTGCACCCGCTGCTGAACGCAACGCCGCACCGTCCCTCAACGAACGCCTCGAAAACCTGCCCTTCACCCGCGCCCACGGCAAGCTCCTGGGTATCTCGGGGCTCGGCTGGGCGCTGGACGCCATGGACGTCGGCCTCATCTCCTTCGTCATGGCAGCCCTCATCAAGGAATGGCAGCTCAGCCCCACCGAAGCCTCCTGGCTCGGCTCCATCGGTTTCGTCGGCATGGCGCTCGGCGCAACCTTCGGCGGTCTACTCGCCGATAAGCTCGGCCGCCGCTACATCTTCGCCCTCACCCTGCTGGTGTACGGTCTGGCGACCGGCGCCTCCGCCCTGGCAACTTCCCTGGGAGTACTGCTCGTCTTCCGTTTCCTGGTCGGTCTGGGTCTGGGAGCGGAACTTCCCGTAGCATCCACCCTGATTTCTGAGTTCTCGCCGCGCGCTATTCGTGGCCGCGTCGTGGTCGCCCTGGAGGCTTTCTGGGCTCTGGGCTGGATCCTCGCCGCTCTCATCGGTACCTTCATCGTTCCGCAGGCGAACGGCTGGCGCTGGGCACTTGCCATCGGTCTGATTCCCGCCATCTACTCGCTCGTAATCCGTATGGGAACCCCCGAGTCGGTACGCTTCCTGGAGTCGGTCGGCAAGCACGACCAGGCTCGCCAAATCGTTGAACGCTTCGAGGCGTCCCCCGCGCTCTTCTCCCGAACCAATAAGAAGCAGACCGAAGACGCTTCCGTACACGGCGCGGCAGAAAGCGCCGACAACGCAGAATCCGCGAAGATCCACTCGATCTGGGCTGCCGGTCAGCGCCGCAAGACCATCGCCCTGTGCGTCATCTGGTTCTGCATTAACCTCTCCTACTACGGCGCGTTCATCTGGATTCCGGCGCTGCTGAACGCCCAGGGCTTCAGCCTCGTGAAGTCCTTCGCGTTCACGCTCATCATGACCCTCGCCCAGCTGCCCGGCTACGCGGTCGCCGCCTACCTCATCGAAAAGTGGGGCCGACGCGCAACCCTGGCGGCCTTCCTGCTCGGCTCCGCACTGGCGGCGGCTGGCTACGGTATGGCGCACGCCGAGGTATTCATTATCCTCGCCGGCTGCATGCTCTCCTTCTTCAACCTCGGTGCGTGGGGTGCCCTCTACGCCCTGAGCCCGGAGATCTTCCCGACCCACCTGCGCGGAACCGGCACCGGTGCCGCCGCCGGTATTGGTCGTATCGCCTCCATCGCGGCACCGCTCATTGTGCCGCCGCTGGTCGCATTCGGTGGAACCCCGTTGCTCTTTACGCTCTTCTCCACCGCGTTCCTGGTAGCGGCAACCACCGTGTTCCTGTTGCCTGAACGCCGCGGCGAATCCCTCTAACGAGCCGCCCACCCTACACGATGAGCTGTCCCTTCTGAACGCTCTTTCCGAGCAGTCAGAAGGGACAGCTCATTTGTCATTTAAGGCCCTCTAACCATGCACCACAACCTCAAACTATGAGAGGATACGTTCTATGCTCGATTCCTTCCTCTCCAACCTCTACAGCACAGAGTTCAGCCCCTGGCCCGTGAGCGAACACTACGCCACAGAACGCGCCGGCGGCGTGCCCGAAGCCATGCTGCTGCCGGGCGAACTCACCGTGCACCGCGGCGACGGGGCACAAATGAGCTACTACCTGGACTGGCCCGAGGAATTCAACGAATACACCCGCGCGATCACCCTGCGCCCGCGCACCAAAAACGGCTACCCGCAGGACTTTACGCTCAGCGTCGTCGTACGCGACGGCCAGGCTGTCTTCGCCGCAACCGCCCTCAGCTTCTGGGAGCTGCGCGACGGCCGCCCCTACGACCGCGAGCCCATCGCCCGCGGCTACGTGGACGTCGCCGCCTACGAATCCTGCGAGGAATACGCGGGCAATTCCGCCGCGCCCGCCCTCATCGGCTGGGACATCGCAGACCTCTACCCGGCACGCATGGCACTCATCCGCGCCCTCTGCGAAGGAATCGCCAGCAGCATCACGATGGACACCCGAATCCTCGCGGACGGGCAGTACAGGTCGACCACAAGGACGGGGATCTACTCGCCCTGCACGTGAACGCGGTCAGCACCGTAGGAGGCATGGTCCGCGCCCTCGTCATCGAGCAGGACCGGGTACCCGGCGGCGTATCTACCGGCGCCTCCGAGCGCACCGACCTGCAGGCACGCGCCTACTACGCCAACGTGCTCTCCCCCGTCCCCGGCGAGTTCGGCAACCTTGTCTGGTCCCACAGCGAGGACGCGGAATACTACCCGTACCGGCCCACGCGCCATAAGCCGATTTTCCACGCCCCCAGCCCGCCACAGAAGCTTCCCCTAGCGGTTCAGGTGTTGATGGAGCACCTACCCGCCGCTCCCCTGGCAGCAACGCGCACAGCGCCCAAGCGCAGGCCGTACCTGCCGGGGCAGGCGCGCCTCTCCTCCCCTCGCCACTAGCTCAGCGAGTTAATACAACGGTCAATACAACGCTTCGGGCGGTCTCCAATGAAGAGACCGCCCGAAGCGTTTGTTGTATCTGCCCTCGCAGTTGGGAGGGTGCTTAGATTTCGCCGTTGACCACGACAGGCTCAGGAACCAGGGTCACGCCAAAACGTTCACGCACGCCGTCGCGCACAGCGCGGGCAATAGCGAAGATATCCTCAGCGGATGCGCCACCGCGGTTCGTAATCGCCAGGGTGTGCTTGGTCGACAGGCTCGCACGACCCTGAGCGATCTCGCGGGACTCACCCTCCAGACCGAAGCCCTTATCGAAGCCTGCGTGCTGAATCAGCCAAGCAGCCGAGAGCTTCACGTGATCGGGGTCCTCGACACCCGCGGTGAACGGGGAAGTCTTCACAACCACCGGGAAGTTCGGTGCGCCCTCGGGCAGGGACTCCAGGGTAGAGCGCGGAACAATCGGGTTGGTGAAGAAGGAACCGGTGGAGAAGGTGTCACGGTCCTCGGGGTTGAGCACCATGCCCTTGGAACCGCGCAGCTCCAGCACCTTCTGGCGCACCAGGGCGGATTCGGCACGCTGACCGGGCTCAACACCCAGGCTCTTCGCCAGCTCAGCGTAACGAATCGGGGAGGACAGGCTACCGAGGGTGAACTGGAAATCAACGGTCAGCACCACGTAGCGGGGCGAGCCGTTGACGGTTGCGCGCTTGAGTACCGAGTCGCGGTAGCCGAAGCGCAGGTCTGCGCTCGCGAAGGTCTTCTGAGTGTTCTTTTCGCGGTCCCAGGTGCGTACGGAGGCGATGAACTCGCCCACCTCCACGCCGTACGCGCCGACGTTCTGAACGGGGGTTGCACCCACGGTGCCGGGAATGCCGGAGAGAGCCGCGGGGCCGACCCATTCATTCTCGATGCTGAGCTTCACGAAGTCGTCCCAGATGGTGCCCGCCTGCACGCGCACGTTCGCGCCGCCACATGCGGGGATGGGCAGAACCTCTACGCCTTCGGAGGCGATGTGCACGACGGTTCCGTTGAAGCCTTCGTCGGAAACCAGCAGGTTGGAGCCGCCACCCACGATGAGGACGGGTTCGCCTGCGGCGTCTGCAGCGGAGACTGCTTCGATAATTTCTGCTTCAGAGGTGGCGCGGACGTAGGTCTTAGCGGGGCCGCCTACCTGGGCGGTGGTCAGTTCGCTCAACAGCTTTTCAGTCATAGGTTAAGAATACCGGTCGTTGTGCGGGGTCAACACCCACCATGCGTTAAAGTCACGAAAACCTTATGGTGATTTTGCCTTCATTTTCCGGTGCGTCTGCCGCCAAAAGAAGCACCGCCGCCCGCCGGAGAGCACACAGGCAAGCGCACAGCCGAGCATGCAAAAGCCCCGGCACCACCGCACGGGTAGCGCCAGGGCTTTCACACATTATCTACACGCACAGAAAATCTATGCCGAGAAACGAACCACAGCCTGGCTCTTCATCAGAACCTTCTGCTCCTTGCCTTCCTCATCACGAGCGGTGACGGTCAGGTCAATGCGGGCGGTGCGCTCTTCCTCATTAAGGGCACCCACCTTACCGCTGATGGTCAGGGCGTTCGTGGGGGTGTCGGGGTTTTCGCCGCCGGGTGCATCCGCCACGGGAACGGGCTTGGTGAATCGCGTCTGGTAGTCCACGATCGCTCCGGGGTCGCCCACCCAGTCGCTCACGAGCTGCACGGCGGTACCCATGGTCAGCATGCCGTGAGCAATTACGCCGGACAGGCCCACAGACTGGGCAAAACGCTCGTTCCAGTGAATCGGGTTGAAGTCACCGGATGCGCCTGCGTAACGCACCAGCGAAGCGCGGGAGAGCTCCACGGTACGCGAACCGATATCCTGGCCCTTTTCAAGATCTTCAAAACGCACCATTAGTTTTCCTCCTCAGCACGAACCAGCAGGGAAGAAATGCAGGTGGTGACCGGCTCGCCCTGCGCGTCAACAATTTCTTCGCGGGTGGTCAGCATTGCGCCGGCGCCCATCACGCGCACGGAGTCCACGTGAACTTCGGTGCGTAGCTCATCACCGGCAACGATGGGGCGGTGGTGGGTGAAGCGCTGGTCGGCGTGCACCACGCGGGAGAAATCAATACCGGCGGAATCGTCGTTGATGAGTGCCGCGTCAGCTGCCTGTGCCAGGATAATGGCGAAGGTCGGCGGGGCAATCACATCTGCGTACCCTGCCGCGCGGGCTGCCTCAACGTCGTGGTGGAGGGGGTTTTCTGCGTGAACTGCTCGGGCAAATTCGCGGATCTTTTCACGGCCGACAACGTAGATGTTCTCGGACGAGTAGACTCTGCCCACAATCTCAGGGTTAATGCTCATGATTTCAGTCTACCGCTCTTATGCACAGTGTTCAGCTCGAACGCACAGAGTGGATACGTCCTCTCAAATAATTGAACCTTTCACCAGATTCCAAAGCATACGTAAATCTACATCAACATAAAATCAATTATCGAATCACAATAGAGCAAATCCTACACCCCTTGAACAAAGTGTAGAAGCTCAACATAAGACGTACGCTTATCAACCCAACATTTCGTAAAGCCTCGAGGTTTGTTTCGTTTCTGGACAGAGGTTAGAACCAACTCATGTTTTGCGCGTGAAACTGCTACAAAAAACGTGTACAGAACTTCCTTTGGGATTCTAGTCCCTTCCAAAAAATCGGACGATTTTGACCAGAAAAGCTGATTTTCAACGCCAAGAAGAATGACTTTCTCAAATTCTAATCCTTTACTTTTATGGATAGTAAGAATTTTCACAGCACCCTCACCAGACAACCTACTGAGGGCCTTAGACGGATTTCCATCAACGCGTAGCTCCTCAAAGAAGAGTTCGTATACTTTTTCTTTACATTTACGAATGTAATCTTCCTGCTGATAGTTATCAGAAATCGACTGGAATAAAGAGTCTGGGAAGAGCATCCACAGCTTATCAAAAAGAAATTTCCAGGCATCAACATTAGAACTCTCAAATTCCTCAGAGCTTATATATTTTTCCGCACTATCGATAAGTTCATTAAGGCCATTGGTAGTCTTCTGCGCTATCGCATCAGTCGCAGAGACATGCTCAGCAAACTGCTTAAGCACGATATAGGCTTCAGAATTAGGTGGACAAACAACCAGTCTCAAGAAATTAAAAGCAACAACCGCAATTGGCTCTTTTAATAAGTTTCCATTTTAGATGCATCACAATATGCAATATTCATCTCTTGCAGTTCTTCTACAAGTGGAATAGTGATAAATTCAGGTTGCTGACGCACCAAAACAGCAATCTCATCTGGGCTGGTGCCAGATTCGATCCACTCTCGAATCATTCCTGAAATAGCTTCTGCTTCTTCAACATCAGACCCATACGGCTGAACACGCAAAGCGCCGCCATCGCCCACTACCGCATTCGTAGTAGAAGCACTATTTGAATCAAGGACCCGAGCAATATTCTGCTGAATTCTTTGCAATTTTGGTAGCGAACGGAAATTTCGATATAGGCTAATTTTATTAGCATTGAAGTCGGTTTGAAACTTATCTATAATACCTTCCATCGCCCCAGCCCATACCATAATTTTTTGTTTTTCATCACCAACCGCAGTAACAACACTATTTGATTCTCTGAAAATTTTCCTAACCAGGCAATACTGTATCTTAGTTGTGTCCTGAAATTCATCAATAAAAATATGACTATACGTTTGCCGAAGAGACCATAAAACATAAGAGTTAGATTCAATAATTTTAATGGCTCGCTTTTTCAGTTGATTATAATTTGTTCGGTTAGGACACAAATCATTATCGTCTAAAGATCCATCAATCTCATAATTATCACCCAGTCGATATTCTCCTGACAAAACAGCCCTATAGTTATCAACTATCATTTTACTAAAAGCATCAAACGTCATACTGTCGAAACGAGCTGAATATATCCCACCAGAACGCTTACGAACACGCTCATCAAGGTTGCGCGCAGCATCAACTTTAATGAAATTGCCAAAATACGTTGTGGATAGCGACAGCTACCTGTTCGCAGCAGAAAGTCAGCGCGCTGAGCAAGCAACTCAGTTTTACCAGCTCCTGGCCCCGCACTAACTACTACGTTCTTTGAAGACCGTACAACCTCATAAGCATTAGGTTCAAGAATAAGCCCATCAGCAGGCTTCCAATCTTCTTGAGGAATCATTCTGGCAACTCCTTCAGCTTTTCTCTAACTACCTTAACTAATTTTTCAAGAGGTGCTGGCAAATTTTGCGTTAAGCAATCATCGTCAATACGCGCCAAAGCACATAGATGTGTAACTGGTTTGCTATTGCTTTTGAAGCGTTTACGGTAAGCATCAAAAAAAGAAATTGTAGACTCAGGTAAATCTAAGGTGCCCTTAGCATTATCCCCCAACACTCTTTTTATGCACTGAGCAGAGGGGTTGGAGTCAATTTCATTATCTCCAATTTGATAAGCATCTCGGTACGCTTCCAGCATCATCATATCTAAATCAATCGGCTGCGAAAAGAATACTCCCTTTTCTTCAAGAGTCTCAAAATGGCTATCCTCAATATAGGCATCTAAATTTTCTTTTTCCTGAATTTCTCCAAAAATATTATCATCCTCAGAAAAATTCCCAAATTTACACAATTGCCTTAGAGCATATCGAATTCGCCCATAGCCCCCCTGATACCTACCATAATCGAGATCCAGCAAAGTTAGGTGGGGTATTTCAAGATCATCAAGAAGACGCCAGAAGTAATTTACATGGCGTCCTCCAAGCGGTACCACCGATACCGACATCTCGTCCTCAACAATACCTGAAGATGCCAAAATTCGAGGCAGTACAAGCATCTCACTATCACCTTCGCCAAGAATAACTAAACGCGAGAAATAAAGTTCAGGATAAGCTTTAATAGCTTCATTCACATATTTAGCTGCCTCAACGTCATTTTCGGGAATATTAATATAATTTACACATGTTTTACGGGCATCATTTAAGCGTAAAAACCGGATTGAAGATGGATCAACACGTTTAATAATTGCAGGGGAATGCGTTGCAACAACAGATTGAGTAATATCAGAAACATCCCTTAACTGTTTAGAAATACGCCCCAAGTAATGCGGAGCAAGACTATTTTCAGGCTCCTCAACAGCGATAATAGTGCAAACAGGCGGATTAAGGCGATCTAAATCTATATCAGATACTTCACCCTTCATAGCTTTCCAACTAAGGGAAATCCAAGCCATAATGATAGAAAAATAAAGCAGAGATTTCTGTCCATCACTTAGATTATCAACGGGAAGGTTGCCACCTGTATGTGTTGGATTAAAATCTAAGGATAACTGACGTAGTATGCTCTCAATCTCACCATTACCGAATGTAATCGACGGAGATGTCAAAAAGTTTCCCTTATGCAGTTTATTCCAGCTATTATCAATATTTTCTCCAATTAAATCAATAATATTATTCTTTTTTATTGAGTCAGAAATTTCTGCAAATTTATCGGAAATCTCACGCCGTTGAATTTTCCATTCAGCCGCACGTAATATTTTCCCCATCATTGAGGAAGCAGTATAGGAAATCTGATCACTAGGATCACGCCGAGCTGGGAGGTAGTAAACAGCTATCTTGTTACGGTCAGTACGAGGCATAGTGACAAAGCTAAGTTCCCCATTTTTTTGGTACGTACATACTCGATTTTTTTTCTTCAACCACGCCGTCACCATCCAGACTAGCAGTAAGCCTCACTACCATTTTTCGGTCGGTGACCGCCGCTTCCTTTCATACTCATCTGTTTAAAGAAGACTGGAACGTCGGGGCTAAGGTTGTCCGTAGGCTTAGGAGCTTTAAACTCAGCTTCAATCCAAAGTTCTGGCTCTGTATCTAGCCAATCTTGCTCTCCAATGTTCATCATGTCCAGAGGGCGGTGAAAGTCTGATACCTGAACTGCACGTTGTGCTTGGATGGGGCTAAAAAGCCTAGCCAAGGCCTGAAGAACTGCAGTTTTACCTGAGCCGTTTGGACCAAGGAGATAGGTTATATCATCTTCAAGACAAATCTCACTCTCATCGGGGCCGAAAGACTGAAAGTTCTTAATGCGTAGAGCTGATAGCTTCATTGCCTTCTCTTTTCTAGTTACTCTTCCAAGTAATATTCTCTGTAATTATCATAAGATTTTTCTATACTCTGCAAGAACGACGCGCTAAAAAGCAATACCTATCAAGTCCTGCTTAACTGATTTCAGTCTACCGTTCTTGTGCACAGTGTTCAGCTCGAACGCGCAGAGTGGACAGAAGCCCTGCAGTCGCGCAGTATTTCGTCGCATTTTTACCTACTAGCGAAGATGCCCCGCGCACCCCTACCCCCACCCTCTGAGCAGGCGTAGGCTGAGTGGGTACCCGCAATCTATTTCAGAAGGAACAGCTGTGTCTTCCAACGTAAAAATTTCGGTGCTTGACCTGATGCCGCACCGCCCCGATCAGAGTCAGCACCAGACCATGCTCAACACCATCGATGCCGCCCGCGCGGCTGAGTCCTACGGCTACGAGCGTTTCTGGGTCGCCGAGCACCACAATGCCGGTTCCCTGCTGTCCTCGGCAACCGTCGTGGTCATGGCGGAGATTGCCGCCGCAACCGAGCGTATTCGCGTGGGTTCGGGCGGCATCATGCTCCCCAACCACGCACCCTACGTGGTGGCTGAGCAGTTCGGTACTCTCAACGCGTTCCACCCCGGTCGCATTGACCTGGGTGTGGGCCGTGCACCCGGCACCGACCCGATGACCGCCGCCGCTCTGCGCCGCGACGATTCTGCCGCCATGAGCTTCCCCGCCGAGGTGCAGCAGCTGCAGCGTTTCCTGGGCGAGCCCTCCCCCATGCACCGCGTGCACGCCATTCCCGGCCAGGGCTCGAAGGTACCTATGTACATTCTGGGTTCTTCCCTGTTCGGTGCGCAGCTTGCCGCACAGCTGGGCCTGCCCTACGCATTCGCTTCGCATTTTGCGCCCGCAATGCTGCAGGAGGCGGTAGACACCTACCGCGCGAACTTCAAGCCCTCGGAGCACCTGGAGCAGCCCTACGTCATGGTGGGCGCGACCGCAATGCTCGCCGATACCGACGAGCGAGCACGCTACCTGTACACGACCCAGCAGCAGCATTTCCTGGGCGTGGTGCGCGGCAATCTGTCTTTCGCACCTCCCGTGGAAGATATGGACACCGTCTGGACCGACGCGGAGAAGATGCACATTGACCGCATGACCGCCGAGGCAATCGTAGGTTCCCCCGCCACCGCTCAGGCTCGTATTGAGGACCTGGTGGCGCGCACGGGCGCTGACGAGCTCATCGTCATGACCGAGGCCTGGGAGCATGAGGACCGCCTGCGCTCCTACGAGCTGCTGTCCCAGCTGCCGGTGGTGCGTCGCGCCTCCTAAGGCTTTGATCAGAGCCTAAAGACGAAGCCCCCGAGTTTTTCTCGGGGGCTTTACTGTACCCGGCATTGCTCTACCCGGCTTGCTCTATCCGGTATCGAGCCCGTGCGCCGGGTGCCTGCAGACCGGGTTTTAGGCACACAATTAGGGCAACAAAAAAGCCTGCCTCCGAAGAGACAGGCTTATCTGAGCCCCGACCGGGAATCGATCCCGGGACCTCCATCTTACCAAGATGGCGCTCTACCACTGAGCTATCGGGGCGTAGCGGTGGACGGGCTCGATCCGTCGACCTCACGATTATGAGTCGTGCGCTCTAACCAGCTGAGCTACACCGCCACATCATTAATACGTGCTCTCGCATGAATTAATGAGAGAGCCCCGACCGGGAATCGATCCCGGGACCTCCATCTTACCAAGATGGCGCTCTACCACTGAGCTATCGGGGCAACAGGTAAAACTATACAGGTCTTCACGAATGCTCGCAAGTGGAAAAGCTATGGCATACGCCACATTTATACCTGATTGCTCTTCACGCTGCCACCTAACAGCCCAACATTGCCCCGGCACCATCGCATTGACCAGGCGCCACCGCAACAGCTAATGCAAACGCATCAACACACAAATACATAAAGACCGGCAGGAGAGCTCATCACTCCCCTGCCGGTCTTTGAATCATATGCGGATGACAAGGCTACTAGACAAGGCTGCTAGCCGATAGCCTCAGCAAGCCCCTCATACCGCTGATCCGGGCTTGGCCGAAATCTTAGTAGCGCTTGCCGCGGCCGCCGAAGTCACGGCCACCGTCGCGGTTACCGCGGTAGCCGCCATCGCGGCGGTTATCGCGGCCACCATCACGGTTGCCACGGTAGCCACCCTCGCGGCGGTTATCACGGCCGCCGAAGTCGCGACCACCGAAGTCACGGTCATTGCGCTTGCCACCGAAATCACGGCCGCCACGCTTGAAGTCGCGGTCACCGCCGAAGTCACGGCCACCGTCACGGTTACCGCGGTAGCCACCCTCGCGGCGGCCACCTTCACGACGACCACCCTCGCGGCGATCGAAGTCGCGGAAACCGCCCTCACGACGGCCACCACCGAAGCCGCGGCCACCGCCGCCCTTGGGACCATTGTCCTTACGGATGTTGATGAACTCGCCAGCGATCTTGGTGTCGCGCAGGCGATCGAAGAAGTCGCGGGGCAGGTCCTCGGGCAGGCCAACAATGGTGAAGTGCTGGCGAATGTCGATGGAGCCAATCTGGGAGCCCTTAATGCCACCCTCGTTAGCCAGTGCGCCCACAATAGCGCCTGCGGTCACGCGGGAGGAACGGCCAACGTTCAACTTGTAGTTGACCATGCCCTCGTCGTTGTGTGCGCGCTTTGCCTTGCGGCCGCCGCGATCCGAATCATTGTCGGAGAAGGGGCGAGACTTGTGGGCGATATCTTCGCTCTCATCAAGGAAGAAGGGACGACCCTGCTGGGCGATAACAGCCAGTGCAGCTGCAATGTCCTCAGCGGTAGTGTCGTGCTCGTTCTCGTAGTCCTCGATAATCTGGCGGAAGAAGCTCAGGTCCTCAGACTCGATGGTCTCGGTAATCTGCTGTGCGAAGCGCTGCTTACGGGTCTCGTTCACTGCCTCTGCGGTGGGCATGTGCATCGGCTCGACCTTCTGGCGGGTTGCCTTCTCGATCTGACGCAGCATGTACTTCTCACGCGGGGTGACGAAGAGGATTGCGGCACCTTCGCGACCTGCACGGCCGGTACGACCGATGCGGTGCACGTAGGACTCGGTGTCGTGGGGGATGTCGTAGTTGACGACCAGGGAGATGCGCTCAACGTCCAGGCCGCGTGCCGCCACGTCGGTTGCCACGAGGATGTCGATGCGGCCGTCACGCAGGGCGTCAACGGTGCGCTCACGCAGCTGCTGGGGGATGTCACCGTTAATCGCTGCTGCCGCGAAACCGCGTGCCTTCAGCTTGTCGGCAACTTCCTCGGTTTCCTTCTTGGTGCGCACGAAGACGATGATGCCGTCGTAGTTTTCAACCTCGAGCACGCGGGTCATTGCGTCCAGCTTGTGGGAGTGCATGACCTGCATGTAGCGCTGGGTAATGTTTGCGCTGGTGGTGGTCTTAGCCTTGACGCGAACCTCGACGGGGTCGTTCAGGTACTGCTGAGCGATCTTGCGGATCGAGTTGGGCATGGTTGCGGAGAAGAGGGCAACCTGCTTGTTGTCGGGGGTACCCTCGAGGATCTTTTCCACATCTTCAGCGAAGCCCATGCGCAGCATTTCGTCTGCCTCATCGAGTACCAGGTACTGCAGGTTGGACAGGTCCAGGGAGCCCTTTTCCAGGTGGTCAATCACGCGGCCGGGGGTACCGACGACGACCTGCGCACCGCGGCGCAGACCGGCCAGCTGCGGGCCGTAGGGGGAGCCACCGTAGATGGGCAGGACGGTGAAGTCCTCCATGTGGGTTGCGTAGGAGGAGAAGGCTTCTGCAACCTGCAGAGCCAGCTCGCGGGTGGGTGCCAGGACCAGAACCTGGGTGTCGCGGGAGACGCCGTTGATGTCGGCGAGTTCCGCCATGCGGGACAGTGCCGGCAGCGCGAATGCTGCGGTCTTACCGGTACCGGTCTGTGCCAGACCAACCACATCGCGGCCCTCAAGCAGCAGGGGGATGGTCTGTTCCTGAATGGGGGAGGGCTTCTCGTAGCCTACCTCTTCCAGGGCTGCCAGGACGCGAGCGTCCAGGCCCAGGTCGGTGAAGCGTACGCCTTCTTCTTCAGCCTTTTCGGCGGTTTCTTCTGCACCGGTTTCTTCTGCGGCGGGTGCTTCTGCAGTAGCTTCTGCGGTGGTTTCTTCTGCTTCTACAGCAGGGCTCTCAACGATATTCTCTGCGGTGTTCTCAGTGGTCACAACGGTCTCTGCCTCGGCGTTCAGTTCGGCCGGGGTAGCAGTATTCTCAGTCAATTTCCTCTATACGGTAGGGGTGGAAGCGCACGCTTTTCGGCGCTTACCGGGTGTCCCCTTCACGGCCCAGCCACACATCAGCCCCTGGGGAGTAGAACGTCCAGGGGTCCTCCGTTACCGGCTAATCCGTCAGCTGTTTTCTGCGGATGCTCAGGTAGCGGCTCTTTGCTGGGGGTGGTCTTGAATTTCTCGGCACATTATCGGCACGCCTGCTCGTACTCTACGCTCAGCGCACAGTAGTTCCTGTGAATCAGGGGTGTACAGGGTGGGTAATGCTCACATGCAATGTCACGTATTCCTGGTGCTTGCCTTCCTACCCTATAGCAGGGGTGTGTCTGTTACAGCAGACGCAACATAGAGGCTGGACCAGAGATCGTTAAGAGAAGCCCGCGTGTACGGTGTGAACCGCAAGTTTATGGGGCGTATCAATCGGTGATGGTGAGTACGGCGCACCTACAATTCCAGCACCACCTTGGGTGCCGGGTGCGCACAAGACCTTCATCGGGGGTTCCCGTGTTCTACCTAGTGTACAGTAGGGTACCCACCTAGACTATAAAAAGGTGCTTAAAACCTCATCTCTTAACGGCGAGCGCCCACCCTCACAGCCGGAGGGTGGGCGCTTTTCAGGCACACCTCGTGCCTATGTAGTCCTGGGATTAATCCACGCGGCGCACAATATCAATCGTGCCGACGGTCGCATACTTCGCGTAGGAGTGGCCGTAGCGGTCAGCCGCGTACTGTGCGGCGTTGGTCGGCGGGTTGCCACCCCAGGAGTTACTCTTACGGTCAATGACCACGTAGTCGGGTGCGGGTTCACCGGTGTGGCCGATCCAGTAGACGGTACGACCGGGAATCAGCTGGGTCAGAATCGACAAGTCAGATGCGACCGTCACCCCTTCGGGTACCTTCTTCACGGCGTCCTGTTTCATCTGGTCGGTCGTAGTCAGCGCGGAGGCGGTGAACTGCGCATTACCCAGGGATGCGAGGGGCTGCTGGGAGCCGGGCACGAAAATCGGGGATGCGGCAAGGAAGAGCGCCACGGCGGGTAGAGCCCATGCGGGCATGCGGCGTGCCAGGGCGGTCAGACGGCCGGGCTCAGTGTTGCTCTGAGGTTCCTCGGCGGAGGCGCTATCGGCGACTCGCGCACCCAAACGCACGGGAATCGCTGCGGGAACCACGCCGTAGCGTATCCGCATGACAGCGTCGAGCAGGGCGAGGAAGACGATGGGCATGAGCACGAGCGAGTAGTGCCAGGTGCTTGCCCAGTAGGATTCCATGGTGGAGAGCAGTCGCCATGCGAGGGTCGGCAAAGCAATTGCCGCCAGAGGAGAAATCACCCAGAGGACCGCTCCGGTAATGAGCAGCAGGCCGAGGGTTGCCAGCTTGGTGTTATTGCTGAGCATCTGCAGTGCCGAGCCGAAGGGGTCGCCCAGGGCTGCGGAGAAGTTCACCTTGTCGGCGTAGTCGAAGTTTCCGCCGCTATTGAAGTAGGGCAGGATCACGTAGATAGCGACGGCGGACCAGAATACGCCCCAAATCATGACCATGGTGGATTCGGCGACGGCGGGGGTGCGCGCCCAGGAGGAGTAGAGCTGCTGCATGCGGGTGCGCATGGGGGCGGGGGTGCCAGCGGAGAGGTGCGGCATCAGAATGTCTACCGCAGTGCTCAGCCAGCCGGTGCGGATAAAGATTATGAGGCCGATGGCTGCGACAGTAATGCCCATATCTTCTTTGACGAAAGCAATGGGTAGAGCCCACCAGCAGGCGTAGGCGAGGTAGCGTGCACGTTCGGTACCGCTCACTCGTGAGGCGAGCACCAGGTAGCCGAGGCTCATGGCGAGTAGCGGCACGGCGAAGGCTACTTCGTGGAATTGGGCGGCGATAGCTTGCTGAACGCCGAAGCTGAGGGCGAATCCGGCGCCGAGCAGCAGACCGGTGATGGTCGGGATAACGCCCTGAAGTTTTGCGGCTTGAGCGTTCTGCGCGTCTTCAGTTTTCTGGGCGAGCGCGAAGGCACGCTGAGTGAAGCGCACAATGGCGAAGCTTGCGAAGGCGACCAGGGCGTTCTGCACCACCAGCAGGGTGGTCGGCGAAGGGAACACCGCATAGATGGGCCCGAGGAGCACCAGAATCGGGTGGAAATGGTCACCCCAGAGGTTAAAATCGGGCCCCTTAATAGGCACGATGGGCACGGAGAAGTGCGAGTATGCCTGCGCCATCTGGGTGAAAATCGCCAGGTCCCATGAGGGCGTAATCCAGTGCTTCACCTGCTGCAGCGAGTAGTAGGTGTACAGCGCCATGACGGCGGCGGCAAGCAGCAGGCCGGGTAGTAGTTCGAGGGGGCGGATGCTCTTGACGCGCTCGGTGAGGGACTGACGCGGCTGTTTCTTGGCGCGCTGAGTACGGCCCGCGCTGGTGGCGGTGCTGTTCTTCTGTTCAGGGGCGTCAGTATTCGAGGATGCTTCGTGTGCTTCCGCTGCCATAGGCGTCCTTCTCTCGGGGGGGGTGTGTCCGGGCTACAGGCGCCCTTGTGAGCGGGTGGAACGGTGAGCGGGTGGAACGCGTCGCCGCTATCGTGCCGGTATTGGCGTTCGTTCTCGCTTTACCTTTTAGAGTATCGCATTAGTGGCGTACCTGCCCTTCCTGCACTTTTTGTATCTCGTTCCTCAAATATCTGCCCCGAATGTTGCCGCCCGGCTTGGGCGCATAGACTGGTGTGGTGAGTACGTTTCCTTCCTCAACCCCCGGCGACACGGCCCCCAGCGGCACAACCCCCGACGGCGCGACCCCCGGTAGCCGCCCGGCAACGGATGCGCGGCGCATCCGGCATCCTTTGGCGGCAGCCGGTGTACCCTATGCGCCGGCGCTCGCGGATGCTCTTCACGAACCGCGCGTTCAGATTCGTACTCTCTCCCCCGCTGTTTCCTCTCTTCCGGGCGCTCTGACTCCGGAGGTGTGCGAGGTTGTGGTTGAGCCGCATGTTCCGGTGCAATTGGCGCAGACGTTGGGGTCGCTACGCCGCGGCGCTCAGGATCTTTCGTATCGCGCGCTGAGCCGCGCGGATGGTGCCGAGAGAATCTGGTTGACGGCTCGCACGCCGTTTCACGAGTTCCCGGCGGTGCTGTACGCCGAACGGTTGGCGCAGCCGGCCAATCTTCCGGAGGGTCTTGCCGCTCTTCACCGTCTGCTGATGCGCCCGGTGCGTATTCGCCTCTGGGTTTCTTATAGTGCCGCTGATCAGCAGATGCAGGCGCGAGCCGACCTTCAGGCGCTAGCGCAGGAAATGACGTACTGGCTGGGCTTGCACGACCCCGCCGAGCAGTTTGGCACTCTGCCTTCATTTGAGTCTCTTCCGCCGCGCGTTCAGCAGGCGTGGCGGCAGAATCCGGGGCTCCGCCTCAGCGCCTCAGGGCAGCTGGACCGGCAGATGCTCAACGCCATTGTGGAGCAGCGCATCACCCAGACCGAAGCGTTCAGAACCCTGGGCTGGGTTCTGCGAAAGTACGGCTCCCCCGCCCCTTCGACCGGGTTGGGGCATCAGCCGGAGGGCATGCGCGTCTACCCTACCGCCCGGACCCTGGCGACGATTCCTACCTGGGATTGGCATCGGGCGGGCGTTGATAAAAGCCGCTACGATGCCGTGTACGCTTACGCTCGTTCCGCCGAGTCTCTAAAAAACATTGCGGCTACAGGCGACATCGCGCTACTGGCGCGGAGCCTGTACGCTGTGCGCGGCGTGGGCCCGTGGAGCATTTCCGAGGCTCTGCAACGCGTGTGCGGGCACCCGGACGCCATCAGCGTGGGCGACTACCATCTGGCGCACGCAGTCGGTGAGCTGTTCACCGGTCAGCGCACCGATGATGCGGGAATGCTCGCCCTACTGGCGCCCTACAGCCCGCATCGGCAGCGACTGGTGCGGCTCATGCACGCTTCGGGCTTTTCAAAGCAGCGCTACGGGGCGCGCATGAGCATTGAGGATCACCGCGACCGCTAACGCCCCTGCACCCTACCGAGGTTAAAAGGGGACGGGGCGCCCCTGCTTTAAAAGGGGACGGATTTAAAAGGGTACGGGGCGCCCCTGCCGGTTGTGCCGGCGGGTGCGCCCCGTTCAAGCTCTTTTGTGGTGGTGAGCTTACTTCTTCTCTGCAGAGCCCTCTGCTGCTGCGATCTCTGCACGGACCTTGTCCATGTCGAGCTCGCGGATCGAAGCGATTACGGTCTCCAGCTGGTCTTCGCGCAGTGCGCCAGCCTGCTGGTAAACCAGGATACCGCCACGGAAGCCCATGATGGTGGGGATGGAGGTGATGCCTGCTGCCTGAGCGAGCTGGCCCTGGTCCTCGGTGTCGACCTTGCCGAAAACAATGTCGCTGTGCTTCTCCGAAGCTGCCTCGTAGACGGGGGAGAACTGCTTGCAGGGACCGCACCAATCTGCCCAGAAGTCCAGGAAGACGATGTCGTTGCTCTCGACGGTAGCAGTCAGGTTCTGCTGAGTAATTTCAATAGTAGCCATGAGATAAAGCTACACCCTCAAGACCCCAATCGCGAATTGTTCGCCCTGGGATTCAAACATTGTGAAAGATATGACAGCTTGCCGTCATAGTTGGTTCTTTCTGCGGTACGTTCCGCCGAGTTTTAGGCGTGTCGCGGTTAATCCAGCGAACGGTTCCGCACCGGGCGATGGAGGGGCTCTACCCTGCTCCCGAAGCCCCGGGCGGCCACCTACAGCATCCTTACGAAAATCCCGACGCGAGCATCGGGACAATACGGGCGCAGCCGTAGAAGGTGGTTGCGGTGGAAAGCAGTTACGGGGTCCACCGTGAAACTGGTTTTAGATACACAAAAGCCCGGTTACTTTCGTAACCGGGCTATTTGTGGCAGGTGAGGGATTCGAACCCCCGTAGGCAGTGCCAGCTGATTTACAGTCAGCCCCCTTTGGCCGCTCGGGTAACCTGCCGCCTAGCTAGGTGCTAGTTGCTCGCTCAAGCGAACAGAGACTACTCTACAGCAGTTTTAGGGACTTGTACACTTCACATAGGGTTTTGTGACGAAGGTTATATATCTGGTTGCATTTATCGTAGCCCGCGCTCTCACCCCATAAGTAAAGCCGTAAATAAAGCCCCTAAATAAACCCGCCGCCTACAGCAGTTTTAGAAGGAGCGGGAAGGAGTATCGCCATCCTGCTCCAGCAGAAGCACAATCTCCAGGTGCTCCAGGTAGCGGCGCGCCTGCTCCACAGTGCACATGTCACCGGCAATCTCACGTTCCAGGTCACGGCGAACACCGCGGAAACGTGCCACCAGCGAAGGCTCCGTCAGAGTGATACCGATACCGTCAAAGGGAGAAGGCTCGGCATCTTCCTCATGCAGGTCAAGCTGAATATTGTGACGATCAGATTCGTTGAGACGCTCTGCCTCAGGAATGCCCTCGGGCTCAGCACCCAAAGAGGTATGCAGGTCGATAAAAAGGAGGGTCTGCAGGTCGCGAGCTTCCTCGCTCGTGCGCAGGTCCGTTGCGGACAGGTTAGGAGTGGTCATATTTCTATTGTCCTCTTTTTAGGTTAGTAACGCCTGTAAAACAGGCCCGTTATTCTGGTAGTTAGCTGTGAACAAGAGCCCTGACCCGGTAGGCTAGTACTAACCGGTGCCAGTAGCACCTCATTCACGAAAGGAAAGCCCATGGCTAGCGAATCGTCATTCGATATTGTGTCCAAGGTGGACAAGCAGGAAGTTTCCAACGCGCTGCACCAGGCGCAGAAGGAAATCTCCCAGCGTTACGACTTCCGCGGCGTTGGTGCAGAAATCGACTACTCCGGCGACAAGATTCTCATCAAGGCAAACGCCGAGGAGCGCGCCCTGGCAGTGCTCGACGTTTTCCAGTCCAAGCTGGTCAAGCGCGGCATCTCCCTGAAGTCCCTGGACTCCGGCAAGCCCTACGCATCCGGTAAGGAAACCCGCATCGAGTGCTCCATCAAGGAAGGCATCGCGCAGGATCAGGCGAAGAAGATCTCCAAGATGATCCGCGAAGAGGGCCCCAAGGGTGTGAAGGCGAACATCCAGGGCGATGAGCTGCGCGTCTCCTCCAAGTCCCGCGATGACCTGCAGGAAGTCATTGCAATGCTCAAGTCCGCCGACCTTGAGGTTGACCTGCAGTTCGTCAACTACCGCTAAGCTCCGGCGAGGCATTCCCCTCCTCCCCCGCCCAGCACTGGGTGAGGGGAGAGGGCTAGAAGCCGAAACGTAAAAATCCTCGGGGTGGCTACTTCCACAGTAGCCACCCCGAAGACTTTTTGTCTGCTGACCCGTCATCGCGAGTCACAATCGTCACCCCGGGTCATATTCATGCAACGCCATCTTCATGCAGCACCACATTCGCGCCCGGAGATGAGGGTGAGAAAAGGCCTAGTACTGACCCATCTCACGAGCCTGCTGCTGCAGACGCGCAATACGCTGATCCATCGGCGGGTGAGTAGAGAGCATATCCTTCAGCGAACCGAAGGGATTCGCAATCATCATGGCGCTCGCCGCCTCAGCGTTGCGGTTGTTCGGGTCCATCGGGTACATGGACACGCCACTCTCCAGCTTGTGCAGTGCCGAAGCCAGAGCCAGCGGGTCGCCGGTCAGGCGTGCGCCATCCTCGTCAGCATCAAATTCGCGGGTGCGGCTAATAGCCATCTGAATAACCTGCGTAGCAATGGGAGCCAGCATGGCAACCACGAACATGGCGAGAGGGTTCGAACGTTCACCATCGCGGTTGGAACCGCCAAACATCGCGCCAAACGAAAGGAACTGGGCAACAGTACCGATAATGGAGGCGATACCCGCCGCCACCGAAGAGGTCAGAATATCGCGGTTGTACACGTGCATCAGCTCGTGGCCGAGCACGCCGCGCATCTCGCGCTCATCCAGCAGCTGCAGAATACCCTCGGTGCAACACACCGCCGCATTCTGCGGGTTACGACCGGTTGCGAACGCGTTCGGGGTCATGGTCGGCGCCACGTAGAGGGCGGGCATGGGCTGACCCGCGCGGGAGGACAGCTCCTCCACAATGTCGTAAAGCACCGGAACCTCTTCACGGCTGACCGGGTACGCATTCATGGAGCGCAGGGCGAGCTTATCGGAGTTCCAGTAGGTGTACGCGACCGAAGCCAAACTCACCAGACCCATAATCCAGATGAAAAAAGAGGTGCGGAAGGTCGCCGAAAGCAGGCCACCGATGAGCAGCATCATGCCCACCATGGAGCCCATCAACAGGGCAGTTTTCAGTCCGTTGTTATGACTGTGCATGGGTATCCTCCTGAGCAAATAGGTCAGCGCGTACAGCGTGTACTTGACTCTATAGAATACGTGCCAGTACCCGCCGGCGCACCTTATGGCGCGCGGATTCACCCAGAGCGTCACCCATATGCCAAAGGAACAGAAGAATCAGGGAATGGCGCCCGGGATATTTACCAGGGGCACCTGCTCCAGCACCTGCGCCGTAGCAGTCGGAAAAATACCCAGTAGCAGAATCGTGCCGTAAGCACCCAGGAATAGGGTGAAGAGCAGGCCGAGCATCAGCTGCCCCTCCAGATCAAAACCGGTGGTAGTACTGCGGTACTGACCGTAAATCACCGGGGTCACGATGGGCACACCAAAGAGCAGAATCATCAGCAGAATATAGATGGGGTTTGTGAAGTCATACACCATGACCCTATCCTCCTTGATGGTGATCGCCGGCGCGGGTTACTCTAGGTTCTTTGATTGTACGGCATCCCTTCGCACCCGAGGCCAGGGTAAGGAGGGGCGCCACAGAGTGGATGAAAGGGATGCTCCACCGGCTTATTATGAGTTTCATAAAATAATGATGAGTTTCTCATAATAACGTGTAGACTTAAACCTATGACCGACGCAAAGACAACCTCCGAAACGAAGAAGACCCAGCACCCAGACCATCACAATACCGGCTGCGCCCACACCACCGACCTGCCCCTGCTCTCCGCAATGAGCCCCGAACAGCTCGAAGAAGCATGGACCACCGGTCTGCGCGCCAAGGGCCGCCGCGTCACCAAGCAGCGCCTCGCCGTACTGCACGCAGTGCAGGAACACCCGCACTCCACCGCCGACACCATCGTGCAGGCAGTCCGCGAGCGCATCCCCGCCATCACTGTTCAGTCGGTCTACGTGATTCTTGCCGACCTGACCGATATCGACCTACTGCGCAAGTTTGAGCCGCCGGGAACCCCCGCCCTCTACGAAACCCGCACGGGTGACAACCACCACCACGCCTTCTGCGTACGCTGCGGCAAGGTCGAAGACGTGGACTGCGCGGTCGGCTCCGCGCCCTGCCTAACCCCCAGCGATTTTCACGGCATGGCGCTCTTCAGCGCAGACGTGCTCTATCAGGGCGTGTGCGTAGACTGCCAGACCGAGCAGGAGGCGGCACTCGCCCGCGCTCAGCAGGAAGCGGCAGCGCGCATCCTAGCGGCATAGCTTTTAGTCGGGTAGACCCGCTCGGTCATGAGAGATTTTAAACCGTTGAGGCGGCGACACTACACGTGTTGCCGCCTCAACGCTTTAAGGTAATCAATGCAGAAGCTTAGGCACCCATGCGGGGCTGCGAATCCACAATCTCCAGCAGCTCGCGAATCTGCGCCGCGCTCAGCACGGTCGAAGGGTTAATCGCGTTCACCTTCACGCTCGGTGCGCCAATATCCAGGGCGTAACGCAGAATATCCAGGGCGTTCGCCGAACGCACCTCAATATGCGGGTCCAGCGCCGCAATCTCAATGGCCGAGGTGAACACCAGCAGGCTCTGCGGGTTGCCGTTCTCATCCGGGTCAAACACGAAGGAGGTACCGGACGGATCGGCAGGGTCAACACCCACCAGCAGTACGGACGCCGGGGACACCAGCGAGCCGAGCAGCATCTGCATATTGTCCTGCACCAGCGCCATTTTCGCGCCGTCATTACGGGGAGAAGTGACAATCCAGTGCACCTGAGCGCGCTCAATGTAGCACTCGTGATCGGTGCCGGGATCAACCACAATCAGATCCAGCGCCTCATTGTTAAGGAAGTCAATGAAGACCTTCATCGCCGGTTCGCGCAGAATCAGCTCGTCACCCTCGGATTCCTGACGTACGTAGCTCTTGCCAATGTGCTCGGAAGAGGAGAACACGCACAGCGCCTGCATGCCGGTCTCGGGCATGCGAATAACCTGGTGAGCCAGCACCGATTCGGCGCCCATCGCGTCGGTCTCGGAGGGAATCAGCAGGGAGCCGGTAGCATCGAGCAGAACGTCACCACCGAGCATCGTACGAACCACGTTAATGAGGGTTCGCTCCTGCACATCGTTACGGAAGGTTTCCAGAGCGGAGACCAGGTACGGGTTCGGAATCTCATGCTCGCTCGAAGACAGCGCAGCTACAGCAGAGTGGCGGGCACGGCCCTCCATACGCTCACGAGCCCACTGCGGGATACGCGAAGCATCGCGAGGGAACTCAGCCAGGTGCTCACGCACGTCGGTTGCGGTCAGGGTGCCTTCGTTCTTCCAGCTTGCAGGCTCATCGTCACGGTTATAGGAGGCACCCACACTGAACTGCGGGTTGGGCCAGCCGGTCGCCGCCACCACGATGGAGGCGGTAAACCAAGTGCCGCGGTTACCGTCGTAGGCGGCGCGCTGTAGCTTGCGGACCTCAGCAATAATGGGCGAGCCGTCCTTGAGTGGACCGATGGTACCAATGAACTCTTCACCGTCGCGGAATTCACGCACGCGCACGAAAATCTGACCTGCCAGAGGTTTGACGTCCAGCACCATTTCACTCCAGCCCGGGTCAACACTAACGACATCCAGCAGCCAGCTTCCAATGTTGTTCAGCGCGTCCTGGATGCGCGCGGCGCGGCTACTCGTCTCGGCGAGGCGGGGTTCAGTCATAGTTCATACATCCTTGAGTGTGAATACGGCGCGGCTGGAGGCATCCGTGTTCGGTCGTAGTGTCGGCTTACAGGGTGCCGGAAGAAGCCGTCCCTTCGATTCTAACGAACACAGGCACTCAAAGCAGATAGTTTACGCCGAAAGATATATGCTCTATCTCTCCCTCAGAGCTCTTGGACACGGCTCAATCAGGCACCTTAGAGCCCAATACGCCTAAAGTGCACACTAAAACCGGGGATACACGGCATAGTGAACGCTAAAAGGTTGCTAATCTTGAAGCATGACGAATTCTCTGCAGGACCTTATCGACGCATCGATCTTTATCTCCACCGAGTACCAGGCTCGACTCGCTGAGCTCGTGGGTACCTCCGAGTGGAACGTGGATTTCACCTCCCAGTCTCTGGATTTTGAGACCACTCCCCCGCTCTCGCTCAAGCCGCACCTGCTGGGCACCGAATCCGAGAACCGCGGTACTTGGATTTGGTCTTGGCAGCAGCTGGGCTACTTCCCCGACTCCGTTGTTTCTGCCGCTATTCAGGCGCGTGAAACCGGTGAGCGTGACGGCCTGACCGAGCTGACCACCGACGAGCTGCCCCTCTCCGAGTCTCTGGCACGCCGCCTGACCCTGGCGACCAAGACCGTCAGCGGCCTGTACGCACACTACCCGCTGCCGGCGGGCGCTGGCGTGCGCGCATGGACCTTGCTGGAGGGCGCCGAGCTGACCCTCGAGGCACCGACCTACAAGGGTATTGGCCGCGTCATTGCTAAGACCCTGCAGAGCGAAGAGATCCACAACCAGGTTCTGGCGGTGGACTCCTACGCTCAGCAGCGTGGCTTCCACATTGCCTGGGACACCGAGGCAACCGCCGTGCTGACCGCAACCGACGGTGCCCTGCGCCTGTGGTTCGACGAGGGCCGCATCAGCGGCATCGAGCAGGCTGAACCTCAGGTTGGCCCCGAGGTTCTGGAGCAGTGCGCAGCCGCTGCCGCACAGCGTCGCGAATCCCTCGCGGCACTGCGCGCCGAGATTGAGCGCGTAGCAGCCGCTGAGGCAGCCGCACAGAACGCACAGCGCGAGCAGGAGGCGGCAGAACGCGCCGCCGCACGTGCCGAGGCTGAGGCTGAGCGCGCCGTCGAAATTGCCGAGCACGCACCGATCGCAGAGACCGAGGTTGCCGGCGTTGAGAGCACCGAGAACCTCTACCCCGCCGACGAGGCTCCCTTCGATCAGGACCCGGCAGAGCACGCAGAGCCCGGTCTGGTCACCGTGGAGACCCTGCCCGGCGAGTACGAGGCAGAAGAAACCGAGCAGGCTCGTGTCTACACCGACGAGTCCATCGGCGCCGAGCAGCATGCTGACGAGTACGAGGCCGTTGAGGCTTCCGTCGAATACGCTGAGGAGCCGGTCGCTGCCGAGCCTGAGCAGCCCGTCGAGGTTGAGCAGCAGGCAGCAGAGTACGAGGAGCAGCACGTGGAGCCCATCCGCAACGCTGGTGCAGCTCCCGACCTGCAGGCAGAGCACGAAGAGGCAGCCCGCCGCGAGCAGGCAGAAGCTGCACGCCGCGAGGCAGAGCAGCCCAAGAAGAAGGGCTTCTTCTCCCGCTTCTTCGGCCTCTAAACCGAATACGCAACATTCCTCAGGCGCGGTATCCTCGTGGTACCGCGCCTGTGGCGTGCCCGGCAGGTAGAGTAGCCTCAGCGCGCATCAATGACCCCGCTGGCGCATCCCGACGACTAGCATTAGAAAAACGTCACTAAAGAATCAGGTCAGAAGAAGAAACCATGTCAGAAACACAGAAGCACACTACCCGCAACGGGTTTATCACCATCATCGGCACCTACCTTATTTGGGGCCTGCTCCCCCTGTATTTGTGATGATGGCTCCGGCGGGACCGATTGAGATTGTCGTGGCGCGCGTGGTCTTCTCCCTCCTTTTCTGCGCCCTGCTGCTCCCGATTGTGCGGGCAACCGCTGACTTCCGCCGCGCTCTCAAAGATCGCCGTATCATGCTGGTGCTGACGGCGGCATCGTTCCTCATCGGCGCGAACTGGCTTATCTACGTGATGGCAACGACCAGCGGTCACACGATTGACGTGTCCCTGGGCTATTTCATTAACCCGCTGGTCTCCGTGGTGTTGGGCGTGATTTTCCTGCAGGAGCGTCTACGCCCAGCGCAGTGGGTGTCCGTCGCAATTTCCTGTATTGCGGTGCTGATGATGAGCCTCATCTACGGCCAGGTACCGTGGACGGGCCTGGGCGTGGCGTTCTCCTTCGGCATCTACGGTCTGCTCAAGGCGCGCGTCGCCCACGACGTGAGCCCCATCGTCTCGCTATCTCTGGAGACCTTTATCCTGGCGCCTTTCGGCGTTGCCGCCCTCTTTGTTCTCAACGCACAGGGGCAGATGACTCTCTTCAGTGAGGGCCCCGGACACTTCTGGCTTCTCGCCTCCACCGGCGTGGTCACCGTTGTACCGCTCATGCTCTTTGCGGCGGCAACCAAGGCTCTTCCGCTGTCGATTATTGGCATGGTGCAGTACCTGGGCCCGACCATCCAGTTTGTTCTAGCACTGACCGTTCTGCACGAGCAGATGAGCGCCGATAAGGTGCTGGGTCTGGGCCTCATCTGGATTGCGCTCATCATCTTCACCGTGGATGCGGTGCGTGCCTCCCGCTCCTACCGCGCCTCCGCGCTGTCCGACCCGGAAACCGGCATGATCCCGCTCGTGCAGGCTGAAGACGTACAGAGCAAGTAGCTCTGCCCACCCGCATAAAACGCAATGCATAAAACACAGTGATGCCCCGCCGGCTAACGCCAGCGGGGCATCACTTTATATCACGCTCACACGCTAAAGCTCAGAACCCTGAGCCTCAGCAGCATCATCGAGAGCATCCAGATCCGGATGACGGTGCAGGTTCAGCAGAGCCAAACCCAGACCACCCCAAATGATCAGGATTGCCACAACGAGCATCACAATTGCAGAGATAGACATGAGGGCTCCTAACGGGTAACGGTCGAATCAACGTGGCCGTGCTCAACCTGACCGGCAATCACCGGAGGTGCCGGAGGCTCTTCAGCCGCACGAGACTTCTTCGACCAGGGCAGAAGAGAAACAACAATCGCGCCCACCAGAATCAGCGCGCTCATGCCCCAACCAAAGATTGCCAGCAGATCCGTGGGGTAACCCTCATAGGGGGTTGCCACAAGCTTAATGACGCTCTGAATCAGGGAGTAGCCCAGAACCAACGGGGTCACGACAGCCAGCAGAATCATCCAAATCTTGCCGACCTTGATGGAGGAGTAACGGTTCAGGTGCTCAGCCAGAGCGGGCAGCGCGCGCACCACATACGCCACAACGATAATGGCGCACAGACCAGCAGCCAGAATACCGAAGAGGTTCACGAAGTTATCGAGAATATCCAGCACGTACAGACCGGTGGTGGTCGGCATCAGCAGCAACGAAATCAGAGCCATCGGAACAATCACCAGAGTGGTAGATGCCAGACGCGAGGTCGCGAACTTATCCTGAATACCCGCAATAATCACCTCAAGAATCGAAATGAGGGAGGTGAAACCAGCAAAGAGCAGGGAGCCGAAGAAGAGGATACCGATCAGCACGCCACCGGGAGCCTGAGAAATAATGGTCGGGAACGCAATGAACGCCAGACCAATACCGCTGGTCGCGACCTCGCTCACCTGGGTGCCAGCAGCCTGAGCCATGAAGCCCAAAGCAGCGAACACACCGATACCGGCAAGAAGCTCAAAACCGGAGTTCGCGAAACCAACCACAGCACCGGAACCGGTCAGGTCAGTCTTAGGCTTCAGGTAGGAAGAGTAGGTGACCATAATGCCGAAGCCAATGGACAGCGAGAAGAAAATCTGGCCGTACGCAGCAACCCACACCTCCGGGTTAGCCAGGGAGTCCCAGCTGGGGGTGAACAGAGCATTCAGACCGTCCACAGCACCGGGCAGGGTCAGCGAGTAAATCACCAAACCAACGAACATCACCAGCAGCAGCGGGATGAAGATAATGTTGGCTGCGCCCACACCCTTCTGAACGCCCAGAGCCATCACAGCAAGCAGAACGCCCCACACCAGCACCATAGGAATCAGGACGTTCATGTTGAAGTCCAGGGAGACGCCGGGATCCTTTGCAACCTTCAGGAACTCGCCCTGGAAGAACGCCTTCGGGTTATCGCCCCACTCATTGGTGAAGGAGAAAACCATGTAACGCAGAGCCCACGCCACAATAGCGGCGTAGTAGATAGCGATGACGAAGTTAATACCCATGTGCCACCAGCCGATGAACTCGGTCTTACGGTTCAGACGGCGGAAAGCAAGCGGGGACGACGCACGCGCACGGTGACCGATAGCGTAGTCAAAGAAAAGGAAGGTCAGACCGGCGGTTAGCAGGGCGACAATGTAGGGAATCATGAAGGCGCCGCCGCCGTTATCAAATGCGATGTAGGGGAAACGCCAAATATTGCCCAGACCAACAGCAGAACCGATGGCGGCAAAGATGAAGACGCGACGGCTGGAGAAGCCTTCGCGCTTCGTGGGCGCCTTAGGGGTAGATGCTCCCATAGTTGTAAACCTCGAATGTGTGGGGACGCGGATGGTTGGTGCGAGAATAACCCGTCGGGGTGGTTGGGCTCTGCTCGCGTCCAGAAATAGTAAACGGCTCTCCAACACGGGTTGGGCGTGGGAGCCGTCAGAGGTCTGAGGGGTGGATGTGCACCTCAGGCATGCCTATAAGGATTACCTTAAAGGCATATGGCGGTCAAGAAGACCCCAGCATGCGGAAGCTTTCGGAGGGTGAGAGCAGCCCCAAGCCACCCCAAAAACCGGCGCTGACTAGCCGTAACACAGAAAACCCCCGCCGAATCCGGGCAGATTCAGCGGGGGTTTTGAAGTATGAGACGCATCAGCGCTTACGCCAGCGCACACGCTACACGGCGGGTTTTAGCCTTCGCGGTGAACCACAGCGTGAGCGAAGGACTCCAGCGCAGCCTTCGCGGTGGACTCGGGCAGCGGAGCAATCGCGGCGATTGCGCGGTCCGCCCAGTCGTAGGCGATCTGCCATGCTTCCTGGGTGACCGGGTGAGCGGCGAGCGCCTCCACAGCTGCCTCCAGCGCCTCGTCGGAGCTCAGGTCGGCATCCAGCAGGGCGCGAACAGCAATGGCGGATTCGTCGCCGGCGGCTACCGCACGGTCCAGCAGGATGGTCGGCAGGGTGGGCACGCCCTCGCGCAGGTCGGTGCCGCGGGTCTTACCGCTGGTCTTGCCATCGCTGACAATGTCGATGACGTCATCAGCCAGCTGGAATGCCACGCCGACCAGCTCGCCGTACGCCTTAACCATGGAGATGACCTCTTCGGAAGCGCCCGAAAGCAGGGAGCCGTACTCGCCGGCAGCTGCAATCAGGGAGCCGGTCTTGCCCTCAATGACCGCGATGTAGTGGTCGAGCAGGTCCTGGCCCTCGCGGGGGCCGGTGGTTTCGAAGAGCTGACCGAGTACCAGACGCTCGAAGGTCTGGGACTGAATCTTCATGGGGCGGGTACCCAGCTCGGACACCAGCAGGGATGCACGGGAGAAGATCAGGTCGCCGGTGAGAATTGCGACGGAGTTACCCCAAATCATCTGGGCGCTGTCCACGCCGCGGCGCTTGGGGGCATCGTCCATGACGTCGTCGTGGTAGAGGGTCGCCAGGTGGGTCAGCTCAACGACCACGGCAGCCTCAATGACCTCCTCGTTGATTTCACCGTCTACGGCTGCACAGAGCAGAGCCAGCAGGGGGCGCACGCGCTTGCCGCCCGCGGAGAGCAGGTGGCGGGACGCGACGTCCGCCAGGTGGTCCGTCTGGGCGATGGCTTCTGCCAGGCGCTCCTCAATACGCGCGAGAGAGGAAAGAATCTGCGGACCCAGTTTGGGGTCTGCGGCGATGAGTTCGAAGCCTGCGGGAAGCTTCAGGTCGAGGTCTCCCAGCAGGTCGGTTGCGGCGATGGGCTGCTCTGCGTTGCTCACGGTGTCTTCTATCTTCTTGGTGTTGGTGTCTTCGGTGGTGTGTGAACGCGGTGTTTAGGCGCTATGCGCTTCGGGCTTGAAACCGCGGTGAATCGCGACAATACCGCCGGTGAGGTTGCGGTACTGCACGGAGGTGAAGCCCGCCTCCTTGAACTTCTGCGCCAGTTCCTGCTGGTTGGGCCAGGCGATGATGGACTCGGCGAGGTATTCGTAGGATTCGGGGTTGGAGGAGATTGCGCGGGCGATCGGCGGGATTGCTTTCATGATGTAGTTCTTGTAGACCGCGCCGAAGGGGGCGAAGGTCGGGGTGGAGAACTCGAGGATGACGATGCGTCCGCCGGGCTTGAGTACGCGGTAGATTTCGCTCAGTGCCTTGGGGTAGTTGGCGACGTTGCGCAGGCCGTAGGACATGGTCACTGCGTCGAAGGTTTCGTCGTCGAAGGGTAGGGCGGTGACGTCTGCCTGCACGAAGGTCATGTCGGGGCGGCGACGGCGGCCCACGTCGAGCATGCCTTCGGAGAGGTCTGCTGCGATGACATCTATGCCGGCGTCGGCGAAGGGTTCGGAGGAGACGCCGGTACCTGCGGCTACGTCCAGCACTTTCTGGCCGGGGTGCGCGTCTACGGCGGCGACTGCCTGCTTGCGCCAGTAGATGTGCTGGCCGAGGGAGAGGATACCGTTCATGAGGTCGTAGCGTTCAGCGACGGTATCAAACATGGCGGCAATATCGCCGGTTTTCTTGTCTAGGGTTGCGCGGGTTGCGCGGGTGTTCTTCTCTGCGTTCACGCTCTCAATTGTGGCATGGAGGTTACCAGATTCGATAGTTGGGTAAACCGTAGTAGTGTGGCACGGTGCGCTAAGGTGCGTTCTGGAGTTGTTTTTGAGCCGCCAATCCGGTGTTTTATTCAATTTTTGGGGTGGGTTTTATCCATATTCAGCAAAAAATTATGAATATTTATGTATCCGCTTGCATTTTAACATAGGGGCGCACAATGGAGCCTAGACTTCATAGAACACACCTCACACAGGAGCACCTCATGAACACCTCAATCCTCAAAAAGGCTTCCCTCAAGCCCCTCGCACTGCTGGCAGTGCTACCCCTGGCACTGACCGGTTGCGTCTCCACCGCCAACGAGAACACCGACCCCAACGGCGAGGTCAGCCTCGTCAAGTCCGGCACCCTCAGCGTCTGCACCAACACCCCCTACAAGCCCTTCGAATACGAAGAAAACGGCACCATCGTCGGCCTGGACGCAGACATCGCCAACGCTATCGCTTCCGACCTGGGCGTGAAGGCTCAGCTGACCTCCATCAGCTTCGAGGGCCTGGACTCCGGCACCGGCCTTGCCACCGGTCAGTGCGATATCGCCCTGGCGGGTATCGGCGTGACCGATGAACGGAAGAGCAAGATGGAATTCACCACCGTCTACTTCGACGACAACCTGGCAATCCTGGTCCCCAAGGGTTCCTCCATCACCTCCGCCGCAGATTTGAAGGGCGTGAGCGTTGGTGCGCAGCAGGCAACCAGCGGTGAAACCTACGCCAAGGAAAACGGCGCAGAGGTCATCCAGTACGAAGACACCTCCCTCATGTTCTCCGCGCTGAAGACCGGTCAGGTCAAGGCAGTCGCTGCGAACCTTTCCGTGGTGTCCGAGGCGCTGACCAACGACCCGAACTCCTTCAAGATTGCCTACCAGGATTCTGAGAACACCGAGCAGATTGCCGCAGCAGTTTCTTCCAACAACAAGGCGTTGCTGACTAAGGCAAACGCCACCATCGACAAGCTCAAGGCAAACGGCGAACTCGACAAGATGAAGGCCAAGTGGGTTGGCGCCGCTTCCTCCACCTCCGCGAGCGCCTCGTCCTCCGCTTCCTAAGCGTCTAGCCGGTTAGCTCCCCCTCCCCCCAATTTCATGAGTACCCTTATTACTTTTGGGTTGGGGGGATTCTCCGGCCTTTACCCTTGTGAGCGTATACAACGCTCTTGACCGAATAGCACACGGATAAGAAAGCGCATGTCCTCTAAACTCTCACCCCGCCAGAAGCAGAAGCTCTTCCGCTACGCACAGTACGCCCTTCTGGCAGTTATCGCTCTGGCAGCCATTCTTCTGGCTGACTGGAAGACCCTCAGCCAGCAGGTATTCAACCTGGACGTTGCGGCGCAGCAGTTCCCCGACGTCATCACCGTGGCGTTGAAGAACACCCTGCTGTACACCACCTTGGGCTTCATCGTGGGCCTCTCCGGCGGTCTGCTGCTGGCGCTCATGCGTATTTCCTCTATCGCCCCCTACCGTTGGATTGCGACCCTGTACGTGGAGCTTTTCCGCGGTATCCCGGCGCTACTGGTCTTCTTCGCGTTCGGTTACGGTATTCCCCTGGCGTTCAAGATCCGCTTCGTGGATAACCTGATTCCGGTGACCCTGTCCCTGGGTATGGTTTCGGCTGCTTACATCAGTGAGGTTCTGCGTGCGGGCCTGCAGGCGATCCCGAAGGGCCAGATGGAGGCGGCACGTTCCCTGGGCATGTCCCACACTCGTGCGATGATTTCGATCATTATTCCGCAGGCGTTCCGCGTGGTTCTGCCGCCGCTGACCAACGAGGTTATCCTGCTGACTAAGGACTCCTCCCTCGTGTACCTGCTGGGTGTGACGGTTTCTCAGTACGAGCTGGCGAAGTTCGGTCGTGAGGGCCTGACCGCCGCTAATGCGGGTCTGACTCCCCTGGTGGTTGCGGGCCTGTGCTACCTGATTATCACTGTTCCGCTGGGCCAGCTCTCCGCATACTTTGAGCGCCGCACCCAGCTTGCGGGCCGCAAGTAAGCGCAACGACAGATACGGATTACGGAAGATACTATGACTGTTTCAACTTCATCCATGGCCGCCTCCTCGGTGCGCATTTCTAACCTGCACAAGTCCTACGGCAAGGTTCAGGTTCTCAAGGGCATTGACATGCAGGTCAAGCCGGGCGAGGTCGTGTGCCTTATCGGCCCTTCGGGTTCCGGTAAGTCCACCCTGCTGCGTTGCGTGAACCTGCTGGAGGAGCCGAACGACGGCACCATCATGGTGGGCGATACCGAGGTCACCGACCCGGACGTAGACATTAACCGCGTGCGTACCCACATGGGTATGGTGTTCCAGCAGTTCAACCTGTTCGGTCACCTGAACATCCTGGATAACTGCACGATTGCTCAGATTAAGGTTCTGGGCCGTTCCAAGGCGGAGGCGGAGGCGGTTGCCCGCGAGCAGCTCGCCAAGGTTGGTCTGGAGGGCAAGGAAGACCGCTTCCCGGCTCAGCTGTCCGGTGGTCAGCAGCAGCGTGTGGCTATTGCGCGTGCACTGTCCATGCACCCGGACCTGATGCTCTTCGATGAGCCGACCAGTGCACTCGACCCGGAGATGGTCGGCGAGGTTCTGAGCATTATGCGCAACCTTGCTGACGAGGGCATGACCATGATCGTGGTGACTCACGAGATGGCGTTCGCCCGCGAGGTCGCCGATAAGGTCGTCTTCATGGCCGATGGCGTGGTCGTGGAGGAGGGTCCCGCCGATCAGGTGATTGGCAACCCCCAGCACGAACGTACTCAGGCTTTCTTGGCGCGCGTGCTCGATCCGACCCACGCCGTAGTAGACTAGTACTAGCTCTTGAAAAACGTAGCGGGCGGTGCTGTACGAAACATTCTGTTTCGCGCAGCACCGCCCGCTTTTTAATGCTCTAGTTCGCGGCTATTTCGGTTCTAGAAGATACGGCGCGCAACCTTGTCAAAGAGACGGTCGGGCAGCACGGTATGCAGGAACACGGAGGGCTTAGCACCGAAACCTACCAGGTAGCGGGTCTTGGGGCGGCGCGCCTCCAGGGCTCGCAGAATGGTCTAGAGATTACTTTGGGCTCTGAGAGGTTGGAGGATGGCGAGTAGAGCCTACGCATATTTGCCGCAACACGCTGCGCCTGCTCAGCGTAGACACCGTTTCGGGAGGATTCCTCCAGGTGGTCTGCCGCGATGAGTCCCCAGGGGGTCTTAATGCCGCCGGGCTCGATAATGACCACGTCAATGCCGAACTCTTCAACTTCCATGCGCAGAGCATCGCTGAACGCCTCGAGGGCGTACTTGGTGGCGTGGTACCAGGCTCCCAGGGGCATGGTAATGCGCCCCGCCATCGAGGAGATGTTCAGGATGCGCCCGCGACCCTGTGCGCGCATATGCGGCAGCACCAGCTGGGTGAGGCGTGCCAGGCCGAAAAGGTTCACCTCGAACTGGCGGCGCGCCTCGTCGATGGGGACATCTTCAATAGCGCCGTAGAATCCGTAGCCAGCGTTGTTGATGAGCACGTCAATGCGGCCTTCTGCGTCAATGACCTGCTGTACGGCGGCTTCCATGGATGCCTCATCGGTAACGTCCATGCTCAGCGCTTTCACGCCCTCGGAGGCGAGCTCTTCAATCTTCTCAACGCGGCGGGCAGCACCGTAGACGGTGTAGCCGTAGCGCACCAGTAGCGGCGCCACGTCGTAGCCGATACCGGAGCTGGCGCCGGTGAGAAGAACAACGGGGCGTTGCAGTGACTTGGGCATTGCGTATCCTTTCGGCTTACTCCCCTTTTCGGGCTGTTCCCCTTTCGGGTTGTTCCCTGCAGTATTAGCGGGGGGGTAGCGGGAGTGTACTTCTCAGAGTACGCTCACTCGCGGTGTCCGGGCGTGCAGAAAGCTCAGGGCGTAGCGTGAGGGTATTCTCACCGGCATATGTGAGGGCAGGAAGACAGAGAAAAAGCTCGCCGCGGCATCCTGTGCAGATGCGGCGGCGAGCTAAGGTTTTGGGGTCAGGGGTTTAGAGGCCGGGGTTTAGACCTCTTCGACGTCGATGTTAACCTTGGGTTCGGGGTGCGATTCGCCGGTCAGCATGGTCACTAGCAGGGTGGAGTCCTTCACGGCGCGCAGGGAGTGCAGCAGCTTGGCGGTCACGTGAATCGGCTTGCCGGGTACCAGGGTAATATCGCGGTCCTTCACGTGGAAGATAACTTCACCCTTGAGCACCTGCACGAAGACGGGGTGGACGCTGTGGTGCTCGTGCCAGGACTGGCCTGCAGCCAGTTCCATGAGGGTCAGGTTGCCGCCGTCGGCATCAACGATCTTGCGGGCCTGGGGCTTATCTTCAAAGGGGGTCAGCGCTTCGGTGAGCTGGGGGAATACGAGGACGCGGCCTTCATGGGTACCTGCCATGGTACGCACCTTTCTCTTCAGGGGTGAGTGAAAGGGGGCACACACCCCCTCTCTAATATTGGTATTAAAAATACTAAATTTCTTATATTGTATTCCCCTCCCCGCACCCGGACAATATCTCAGCTCACATCAAGCTGAAACATCCCGCGCAGAGAGGGGAACAATACTTACTGGTAGCTCCACACCTTCGAATAGGCGGAGCGATTACTATTACGCGGACGCAACAGGTTCACCATCAACGCCGTCGTACCAAAGCTCACCGCAATAATCATGCAGGTCGCCGCGGTAAACGCACCACCGGGAATCGGCGCAAAAATCGCAATCAGATACAGGATGACCGCGCAGAACGACAGGAACAGCGTCGCAATCGTCATCAACGGCACCAGCACCAAACCGCCACGCGCCGGCACCGCAAAATCTGCCGGACGCACATAACGCAACACGCCCATACCCACGACCGTCCAGATGGCGGTGACCAGAATAGCGGTCACCACATCCGCCGGGCGGTGCCAACCGTTAATAATCGTGGAGGCACCCGTCAGGCAGGTCGCCACCGCCGCGCAGAGAGCCACCGTGGGCCGCAAGAAACGAGGCGCCGCTAGGAAGAGCGCCGCGCCAGCCGCCGCCGCGAAGGTCGTGTGGCCACTGGGCGCCGAGTTGCTCAGCGCCTCCTGAACACCCAGGTCGGGCTTCACGATCAGGTAGTGCTTGAGCAGGTACGTGCTCGTCACCGCCGCAGCCCCAACTAGCACGCCAATCAGCGAGGGCAGGAACCGGTGCTTCCAAATCAGCACCGCAATCAGACCCAGCACCGCAATCACACCAACAATCGTGGGCAAAGAATCCAGCGCAGTCAGGGTCGGACCGCGGTAACTCTTGAACTGATGCGCATACTCGGTGTACGCCTGCTCATCAACCTGCTGGCCGGTCGCCGTGTAAATGAAGAACACAAACGCACCGTAGAGAGACAGACCCAAGAACAGCAACGCCATCACGTGACGCATCAAAATACCGGTACTCGGAAGATGGTGCCCCTGCTCTTCGCCGGGACGATTCACCGGGCGGCCCGAAGCATCCACGGGAACCTGACCGGTCTGAACATACGCACCGTTCGGGTAGGCGGCGGCAGGATACGCCTCGGGAGGATACGCCTCGGGAGGATAAGCCACCGGCTGCGGAGGCATCGCACGCGTGGGAAGAGGCTGTTGAGCGCCCATCTGAGGCGCACCCATTGGGGAAGCACCCATCTGATTGTTCAGCGGGAAACTCACCGGAGGCTTCGGCGGATCGAGGCGGCGCGTAGCCTGCATCGGTTCATCCGCGCTGTAGTTCCCCTGAGAGGCGCGTTCCTGCGGCGAGGGAATCGTCTCAGGAATCTTAATGGGGGCACGGTAGGCACGTGGCAGAGGGCGGGTCGCGCCAATAACCTCTGTAGAGTCCTGGTGCGAAGAAATAACTTCGGTATTCGCCGATTCAGCGTTCACGAAACCCGCGTTTACGGAACCCACGTTTGCAGAACCTACAGGCGCAGCTTCGTTAGCCGGCGATGAACCGTAATCCGTCAAAACTTTCGTACGGTCATCACTGTGCGCAGTAGCAGGGGTAGCCGTCTCGTGGGAGGCGAGCACCTGGGTAGCATCCTGATAATCAGAAAGCACCGCAGTCGGGTCCTGATAATCAGAGAGCACCGCAGTCTCATCAGAGGAAAACACCGTAGTAGGTGCGTTGTCAGCAGCGGCCGCATGCACATCAGCGGGGTGAAGCACACTGGTAGCATCGAGGTTTTCGGAGCTCTCCCAACCGGAGTTTTCCGAACCCGATGTATTTGCCGGTGTTGTCTTCTTCATAACCCTTTGTACCTTCTCGCCCTCATGTCTGTTAGTGATACCCGAGCCCGCCGATGCCAGCCCCTCAAAACAGTAGCCCCCAAGCTGCCGTTTTATGCGAGGCACCGTCCGAGTTCTCGGGCGAATAACTACCTACTATCCCAGGTTAAGCTATGAAAAACTAAAGTTTTTTCGACCACAACCTGAGAGTTTCCAGAGAATGCGTGACAGGTGCGAGCGCGCCCGCCCGCCCCCAGAGTGTTATGGTGAGCTCATAGCGCATCAAAGAAGGGCAGATACCTTGAACACCAGTATGAGCGTGCCGCCTCTCGGCTACGGTTTTCACCTCACGAACACTCCCCTGCCGCCGCTGAAGGAGGTTCTGGAGAACCTGTTCACGGTCGAAATTCCGATGACCGTGACCTTCCGCGGAGTGAACAGCCGCCAGAGCGCGCTGATTCGCGGCCCGCACGGCTGGGGCGAGTTCGCGCCCTTCCTCGAGTACGGCGTGCAGGAGTCTGCCGCGTGGCTTGCCTGCGCGCTGGAGGCAGCGTGGCTGCCCGCCCCGGAGCCGGTGCGTACGCGCATCCCGCTGAACGCAACCCTGCCCGCGGTACCGGCGGAGCGTGTTCCGCAGGTGCTCGCCAAGTACGAGGGTGAGATTCAGGAACTCAAAATCAAGGTGGCTGAGAAGGGGCAGAGCCTCGCCGACGATATTGCGCGTGTGGCGGCGGCGCGATATACCCTCCCGAATGCACGCCTGAAGGTGGACGCGAACATGGGCTACACCCTCAGCGGCGCCCTTGATGCGCTGCGTAAGCTCTGCGAGTACGGCATTATTTACGCCGAGCAGCCGGTGGCATCCATTGAGGACATGGCGGCGCTCCGCTTTGCCATTGCCAAGGAGGGGCTGCCCGTCCGCATTGCCGCGGACGAGTCGATTCGTAAGGCGGAAGACCCGCTGAAGGTGGCCCGCGCAAATGCCGCGGATCTGATGGTTATTAAGGCAGCGCCGCTGGGCGGTGTACGTCGTGCACTCGCACTGGTGGAGCAGGCGCAGCTTCCGGCGGTGGTTTCTTCCGCGCTGGAGTCTTCGGTGGGCATTGCCACCGGTGCTTCTCTGGCGGCTTCCCTACCTACGTTGAGGTACGGGTGCGGTCTGGGCACGGTCTCCCTCATGGCTGAGGATGTCACCGATGAGCCGCTCATCGCCCGCGACGGGTTCATGGACCTGCGCGCTATCACCCCCAGCCCGCAGCGCCTGGAGCGTCTTGCCACCGATGAGCAGACCCACCAGTGGTGGGTGGAACGCGTCACCGCATGCTACCGGGTATTAGAACGCGCCTCCGGACTGTGAAGACTGCAGTTGTCAAGGTCGCACCTGTGAAGGGTAACCATAACTGAACGAAAAACCTTACGGCATTAGAATGGTACGGTGACTGATAACCGCTCAACCCCCGCCATGCTCACCGCAGTATCCGTGCTCGATTCGCTGATTCGCGCCGGTATGCGGCATGTTGTCGTGTCTCCGGGGTCCCGCAGCGCACCCCTGCGTACGCTATTGCCGCCGCCGCTGAAGCCGGCGCGCTCATTGCGCATGTGCGCGTGGACGAGCGAAGTGCAGCCTTTACCGCCCTGGGTATTGCCAAGGCATCCGGTCAGCCGGTGGGTCTGGTGTGCACCTCCGGTACGGCTCTGGGCGAGTACATGCCCGCCGTCATGGAGGCGTACCACGCCGGCGTTCCCCTGGCGGTGCTCAGTGCTGACCGCCCGGAGCGTCTGCGCGGTAGCGGCGTGAATCAGACGACCCGTCAGGCGAGTTTCTTCCATCCTTTTGTGCGTGCTGAAGCTGATCTGACCTCCTACCCCGAGCAGGTGGAGGGTGAGCAGACTCAGGCTTTTGCCGCCTGCCTGAATGCGCTGACCGGTCGTAGCGCCGAGCACTGGCGCAAGCAGTCGGCGGAGCCGATTGGCCCGGTGCACCTGAATATTTGTTTTGATACGCCGCTGACTCCCTCGGGTCGTTTTGCGCAGATGTTGCCGCAGTGGGCGCAGAGCCTGCTGGAGGATTACGACCCGCAGGCTGAGGGCCGCGCCCGTGCCGCCCGTGCCGAGGGTTCCGGGCTTTCCAGCGCTGAACAGCGTTGGCTTCTGGATTCTTTGGAGGCGCAGGCGGACCTGGCGGAGTTCACCCCGGCGCACCGCACCGTGGTGGTTGCCGCTGACGGCGCCGGCGAGTTTGCGGCGGAGTTCGCGCGCGTGCTGAACCTGCCGCTATTTGCGGAGCCTTCCTCCGAGGCGCGCCACGGCGTGACCTCGATTCCTCACTACCCGCAGCTGCTCGGCGATGAGTCGTTCAAACCTGCCGCGCAGATTGAGCGTGTGGTACTCTTCGGCCACCCGACGCTTTCGCGCCCGATTACGGCGCTGCTGGAACGCGAAGATATTCAGTGCGCGTTCTACGCCCCGCGCCGCGCCAGCTGGTACGAGCCGGGCGCCCGCTCCTTCGTGGAGCTGTCGACCCCGCACGAGCTCGCCGAGTTTGCGCACGCGTCCTCTGTTGCCACCGATGAGCTGGCAGATGAGCTGGCGGACGAGCTGAGCTGGCTTGAGCAGTGGGTTACCCCGGCACGCAAGCTGCAGGATGAGTGCCTGCGCGCCATTGCCGCCTACGAACACCCCGACGCCGAGAGCTCGGTTGACTACACCGATTACCGCAACCGCACCGCCGGCCGCTCCTACGCCCGCCGCGTCTGGCAGGATGCGGTGGCTCAGCGCCGCCTCATGGTGCTGGGCTCCTCAAACCTGGTGCGTGATCTGGATGCGGCAGCCCCCGCCCTGGGCGAGCCCGCCCCCGCACGCGTGTTTGCTAACCGCGGTCTTGCCGGTATTGACGGCACCATTGCGACCGCTATTGGCGTGTCCCTGTCGGGCTACTACCCTGCCGGCGTGGATGAGAACTCCCGCCCGATAATTGGCGGCGCCGCACTGCCGGTGACCCTGCTGTGCGGTGACCTGACCTTCCAGCACGATGTGTCCTCGCTGAACCTGCCGAATACTGAGCTTCTGCCCGAACTGCGCGTTGAGGTCTTTGACGATGCCGGCGGCGGTATTTTCACGACCCTTGAGCACGGCGATATGGCTCGTCAGGAGCAGTTCACCGCCGCTGTGGATCGTTTCTTCACGGTGGCTGCCGCCCCGAATACTGATCTGGCGCGCATGGCTGCCGGTTTTGGTACCGAATCGGGCGTTGAGGTGCGCATTCACACACCCTAAAGCCGTTTCTAAAGGGTGCAGGCTAAGCCCCGTGCGCGGGGTTGACCGATATACTGAAAACTACCTATGCCGTAGCCTTCCGTGGCTGAAAGCTAGCCGGTCGAGCGGTTTCACTCGCCGCTGCCTTCGCGTTTTTCTGCGCGCCTGCTGACGTACGGCACCCTATCTATCATTTATTGACATTCATGCTCTCGCCGCTGACACACACCGCGCGCGACCCGGGGGGTTTACCCCGGTGAGCCCGGTGCATGCGGCGGGCGTTGCTCCCAAGGATTCTCATGAGCTCACTCGATATTATTGTTGCCGTCCCCTCCGGAGCCGGTTGGGTTCCCGTACACGCTATGGCGGAGCTTCTCGCCCGTTACACCGGCGGTACCGTACACACCGTGGATGTGGGCGCATCCCTCAGCAAGGAAACGAAGCTTCTGGCGCGTCTGCCCCGCCTCAAGGGCGGCTCCAAGCGTTGCCTAGTGATTGCTTCTGATCCCGGTCAGCTGTACGCCATTTCGCAGCGTTCCTTCGCGTTCCGCCGCTACGGTGCTATCTACGGCTGGGTGATTGATAGCTTCTGGGATGACCGTATTCCCGCGGTGGCTAAGTCCTCCACCTACGACCGTATTTTCGTTGCGGACGTTGATGACGTTCAGCCCTGGACCGCTGCGGGTGTGAAGACTCCCGGCGTTCTGCCCTGGGGTGCGGATGTTTGGAGCAAGTTCAGCGACCGTCTGGCTGCGCTGGAGTCGAAGAGCACCGACCTGCTGCGTGTGGGTCGCCAGCCTGCCGCCTACGAAGATGACGAGGCGACCGCAGCTCTTGCCGCCGAGCTGGGTCTAAGCTTTGAGGGCCGCCCGCCCTTCGGCGCGAACGACCGCGAGTCGGCTCAGCACCTGCAGGATTCTCTGAACCGTGCGAAGTTCCTGCTGGCGTTCTCTACCTCGGTCAGCCCGGCACCGTACACTCACCCGACCAAGGAGTACATTACCGGTCGTTGGACTGATGCGCTGGCTTCGGGCGTGACCGTTGTCGGTAAGGTTCCGAACACCACCACCGTACGTGAAATCCTGTGGGACGGCGCGACCATCGACATTGATCACGCGGATGCACGCGCGGGCCTTGCGCAGGTTGCCGATGCCGCCTCCCGCTGGACCCCCGCGCAGGGTGAGCAGCAGATTCGTCAGGCGCTGCAGCATCTGGATTGGCGTCACCGTTTTGTGCAGCTGTGCGAGGCAATGGGCGATGTCCCAGCTTCTTTGACGGCTGATTGCGAGGCAATGCGCGCCCAGTACGTTCAGCGCTAAATACGTACCCTAAGGGTTCGGGCATATAAAAGGTGAGGGCTGGTTTCTACCGTAGAAACCAGCCCTCACCTGTATTTATGCTCTATGAGGCATATTGTATATGGGGGTTAGTACGAAGCCTGACCCAGAGTAATCGGACCCGTGAAACCACTGGTATCTGGGTGATCCGCTTCGAGATATGCCGCCACCGGTGCACCTTCAAGCTGAGCCAAACGATCCAGCAGGAAGCGAGTAGCACCCGGCGCATAGGGCAGCTTATACATTGCTGCGGTCGTCGCCTCGTCATCACGATCCAAAGTGGAAGCACGAATCGACTCAATAGCGGTCACCATGGTGTTACGTTCACGCTCCACGAAGGTGCGGTCCACCGGCTCACCGTTACCGGGCACAAACACGCGGTAGCGATCAAATTCGAGCACGGCACCGAGAGTATCGATCCAACGGTCGGGGAAAGAGTCCTCAAAGTAGGGGTCGGTACCCTCTTCAATCAGACCGCCCATGAAGAGCACATCTTCAATGCCGACCAGGATGTCACCGTCGGTGTGACCGGGACCCATGTACATGAGGGTTGCGCTACGCTCACCCAGGTCAATGGGGGTAAAGGTAATGCCGTCGCCCCTATTGGCGACCAGGCGGTTGGGAACAACAATATTAGTGGCGGCACCCTGCTTGTGCGCCATTTCCGGTTCCAGCGTCTCGACATAGGGACGCTGCGCCTCACCGTATTTACGGATTGCACGCGCGGCGCGAGGATGCGCCCAGAATTCTTCGACACCCATTGCCGCGAAAACATCGTTGCCGAAGAAACGCTCATAGTGTCCGTGAGTGTTTATGACGGTAATAGGAAGGCGCGTGAGACGGCGAACCTCATCATAAATTTCGGTTGCCTGACGGGGACCTGCGCCGGTATCCACGACAAGTGCACGTTCCAGTCCGAGGACCAGTCCGGTGTTCAGTCGGTAGTTGTCGGTCGCAATACGGTACACGCCGTCTGCGAGTTCAATAGTACGAGCCATAGATACAACCCTACTGGAATTTTTAGCACCTGAGGGGCTATTCGGGCTTCAGAGAACAGAAATTTACGGTTCGGTAACAATTCAAGGCAATGAAAGTGCATTATTTTGTACAAACGTATCTCTAGCGTCAAGAAAGTGGTGAGCTTTATCAACCTCTCCGGATTGTTTGAACAGCCCATCATCGCCACAGGAGCTCCTCAAAGAGCCCGGCGCGCATCCGTAGAAGCAATATTTATGCCTCAACACCACTCAACCCAGAGTTGTGCGCGCAGTTAAACCCGCATCTAACACCCCTATAGGATAGGAGTATGACTTCTTCGCCTACCCCCTCTTCTCACCCCTCGACTCAGCCGTTCCCCAGCGGTACCGGACGCTACGCCCCTTCCCCTTCGGGGGACTTGCATCTGGGCAATTTGCGTACCGCTATTTTGGCGTGGGCGATGGCACGCCGCGGTGGCAAACCCTTCTATCTGCGCGTGGAGGATCTGGACCGCGTGCGCCCGGGTGCCGCGGAGCGTCAGATTGCTGATTTGGCGGCGTTGGGTCTGGATTGGGATGCAAGCCCCGGCGCCTCGACAGAACGTATTGAGACGGGGCGCGTTGAGGGTGCCGAGGGCACCGAAAGCAAGGAAGCAGGCGTACTGTACCAGAGCACGCGCCTTGCCGCCTATGAGCAGGCGGTTCAGCAACTGCGCGAGGCGAACCTCGTCTACGAATGTTTCTGTACCCGCCGCGAAATTCAGGAGGCATCGAGCGCCCCGCACGGTGCGCCGGGTGCATACCCGGGTACCTGCCGTGAACTGACGGAGGCGCAACGGGAGGAGCGCCGCACTCAGCGTCCGCCGGCTCTGCGTCTGCGTGCCGAGTGCACGAGCTACACGGTGCAGGATGATTTTTACGGCGCCTACATGGGGCTGGTGGATGATTTTGTGCTGGTGCGCAATGACGGCACCTATGCCTATAACCTGACTTCCGTGGTGGATGATGCTTTTGTGGGGGTTGAGCAGATTGTGCGCGGTGATGACTTGCTTCCTTCGGCGCCTCGCCAGTCGTATTTGGCGCAGCTTTTGGGTGTGGTGCAGCCGCGTTACGCTCACGTGCCGCTGGCGCTCAATACGGAGGGTAAGCGTCTGGCGAAGCGTGATGGTGCGGTGACCCTGCCACAGCTGCGTGAGGCGGGCGTTGAAGTCCCGACGATTTGGGGTGGATTGCCGCTTCTATTCCGGTGTATAACGTGGATGGTTCTGCCCATTCGGTGGATGTTCCGGTGCCTAATGCGGCGGCGATTTTGGAGCGTTTTGACCCGGCTCGTATGGCTACTGAGCCGTGGGTCGTGAGGGATCTCTAAGCCTCTGTGACATTGTCGTGTAACAGTTCAACACTCCGAACGGCTTTTAAATTTTTTGTTTAATTCGTTTTAGATGCATACGTCTCTGAACGTTTGCGTTGCTTTTAAACTACTTCTCTTGCACCGAAGTGCCCGAAACCCTGAATTCTAGGGATTTTTCGGGCACTTTCGCACACGCTCCCACATTGACCCACGTGTACGACCACGGATTTTACACAGCAAATACATATTTATTCCATAGTTCCTCGCTCTTAAGCGTCAAATAGACTTTATTTTCAGCCTCTCAGAGCCTAGACTGTATCCTACGCCACTCATAAAGTTATGAAGTCGCGCATAAATACACAGACGCACACTATCACCAGGAGAGAAGGAACATTATGGCCGCGAGTACATACCAGGTCATCGCGCTGGCGATTTATTTTGTTGCCATGATCGCAATCGGCCTATGGGCAAATAGCAAGAACAACAGCCTCGACGACTATGTGCTGGGCGGGCGACAGCTCTCCCCCACCGTCGCCGCACTCTCAGCGGGCGCCTCCGATATGTCCGGTTGGCTCCTCATGGGTCTGCCCGGCGCCGTCTACCTCAGCGGCCTCTCCCAGGCATGGCTCGCCGTCGGTCTGACCATCGGCGCATGGTGCAACTGGAAGTTCGTGGCACCGCGACTGCGTAGCTACACCGAAGTAGCAGGCGACGCCGTGACCGTCCCCGTCTTCCTGAGCAACCGCCTCCATGACACCAAGCGCGTGCTGCGCATCGTCTCCGGTGTCGTGATTCTGGTGTTCTTCACCTTCTACGTCTCCTCCGGTATGGTGTCCGGCGGCCTGTTCTTCAAGTCCTCCTTCGGCCAGGAATACCACACCGGTATGCTCCTGCTGGCAGGCATCACCGTGTTCTACACCTTCTTCGGCGGCTTCATGGGCGCATCCTACACCGACATGGTTCAGGGTCTGCTCATGCTCGCAGCACTTATTGCCGTTCCGGTTGTCACCATCATTGACCTCGGCGGTGTGGGCCCCGTGGTTGAGTCCATCAGCCAGGTAAGCCCCGACGCGCTGAGCATCTTCGCAGGCACCACCTTCGCCGGTATCGTTTCATCCCTCGCATGGGGTCTGGGCTACTTCGGCCAGCCGCACATTATCGTGCGATTCATGGCGATGCGCACCCCCGCGGACGCTAAGTCCGGCCGCCGCATCGGCATCAGCTGGATGGTCCTGACCGTGTTCGGCGCACTGAGCGGCGCGTTCATGGGTATCGCCTACTTTGCACGCCACCCCGAGGCGTCCCTCACCAACCCCGAAACCGCTGAGTCGGTCTTCCTGGACCTCGCCCAGATTCTGTTCCACCCCCTCATCGCGGGCCTGATTCTGGCTGCGGTTCTGGCGGCAATTATGTCCACCCTCTCCTCGCAGCTGATCGTGTGCTCCTCCGCTCTGGTGGAGGACCTCTACGGCATCTTCTCCTCGAAGAAGCTCAGCGCGGGCAAGTCCCTGTGGCTCGGCCGTGCAGGTGTGGCAATCGTGGCACTGGTCGCCGGTGCCCTGGCGTGGAACCCCAACAGCTCCATTCTGCAGCTGGTCGCATTCGCTTGGGCTGGCTTCGGTTCGGCATTCGGCCCGACCGTTCTGCTCTCCCTCTACTGGCGTAAGCTGACCACCCAGGGTGCACTCGCCTCCATGATCACCGGTGCCGTTGTGGCATTCGCATGGGGCCAGAGCCCGATGAAGTCCGTGCTCTACGAAATGGTTCCCGGCTTCGCTTCGGCAATGCTGGTCGCAATCATCGTCTCCCTGGTCACCTACAAGAAGAACCCGGTCATTGACGAAGAGTTCGACCGCGCGGTAGAGCTCGCAAAGATTAAGTAAAGGTTTGGTTCAATAAACCTCCGCGTTCAGCGGATACATCGAGGACAGCTTGGCGAACCTTTAGAACCTTTATTGGAAGTGAGGACGTAGGTTCGCCACTCTACCTGGCAGCCCGGTACTACAGCCTGTAGTGCCGGGCTGCCTCTTCTTTACATAGATTCGTGGTGTCGGGTTAAGGGAGGGGGTATGATATCTTCAAAATATGAAGATTCTCAACTTTAGGGTAAAAAACCATAAGAGCGTGAGGGATGAGGTAGCACTGGAGCTCCTAGACCCCTCCATTAACAGGCTAACCCCCGCCGAAGGAAAAACTTGGAACCAATATGTAAATAATGTTGCAAGCATATTTGGTGCAAATGCATCAGGAAAATCTAACTTTCTTAATGCACTCCTGTATTTTATAACTGCTATCCGGGATTCATCTACCGTCTGGCAGAGCTACTCTAATTTCCCCTGCGCTCCCTTTAAACTGGATAAGCATTATCAAGATTCAGAGAGTGCTTATGAGCTAGATTTTTTACTTAACGATAAAAGGTATCGATATAGCTTTGGGGCATCCCCTCAGGGAATTACTTTTGAATCTCTCGAGTACATCCCGACCAAACGATGGAAAAGAATCTTTAGTCGGGAAAAACTAGGGGAAGGTAAATATATCACAATATTTTCAAAGGGAATTCAAAAGCTTGAAGTAAATAATCGGGAACTTATACTTTCGCGCGCACTCGTTCTTAAGAGAAAAGACATATTGCAGGAAATATCAGAAAGTATCATACATGGAATTGATTTCATCCTACTCAACAGGGATCAGAAATCTCGTATTGACTCCATAATAGAAGATCTCGCAGAAAATGCAATCTCTTTCGAAGAGCTCGAATTGCTGTTGCAGGTCGCTGATATCGGCATACAAACTGTTGGTCTTTTGCAACAAGAAAATGAGTTTGATGGACAAAATTTTCCGCCCGATATTCCCATTTCAGTACAGGCGAAGATTATGAAATTCCTATCAAACTTAGACTCTACTGATGACGATGATTCATCCGGATCCCTTAAACCCAAAATTACCCGAATCATCCAACGACGCCTAGAGTTTTTCCATTATTCTTATGACGAAAACACACCGCCGCTCTATATAGAAGAAGAAAGCGATGGAACCTTAGCGTGGCTCGCCGTATCTTTTGCCGCATTGAAAGCCATCCGTAAAGGTGGGGTTGTATGCGGGGATGAGTTAGATTCCAGCCTACACCCGTACCTAGTGCATCTTCTTGTTAGGCTATTTACGGATACTTCCATAAACATACATGGCGCTCAAATAATTTTCACCACTCATGACGCAACACTTCTGGCTGCTCAAGAGGATCTTGGCTTAAGCAGTAAAAATATATGGTTCACTGAAAAAACTCGCCAAGGTGTCACGGAGTTGTTTTCATTAGATGATTTTCAAACAGATTTAAATAGCGACATTGAAAAACTTTACCTTATGGGAACTTACGGCGCTGTTCCATTTATTGCAGGCAGCATTTTCAAGGTTCTAGTCAATTATCCTTCGTCGAAACTAAGTTCACAGAAAGAAACAAATGAGGAATAATAGACGATTCGCCCGAAATAAACGAGCCATCCGCAACCCCAAAAAAAATATACTTATATGCGTCGAAGGCGAGAAAACAGAAGCTCAGTACTTTGATCTATTAAAGCTACACCTCAGGCCTCAAAAAACTTCGGTCCACTTTAAGATAATTAACCCTAAGGGGACCGACCCCGGCAGTATCCTTAGGGGTTGCTTAAACCATAAAAATAAAGATTCAGATAAATATGAAAGTTTTTTCTGTGTAGTTGATGTCGATCAGCATACTAACTTAGAGCAGACACTAAAAGAAGCAAAAGAAAAGAATATATTAATGGTCGTTACAAATATTAAATTTGAGGTATGGCTACTTTGGCATGTGGATTCCTCTAATGGATATATGTCAAATTCAGATATAAATAATCGAGTTAAGGCAATCTCTACTTCCCGCCCATTCATGACAGGGAAAAACAATAAAGAGCTTCATGCTGAATTCCCCATTGAAAAATATGATATAGCTATCAAAAAAGCCCAACAAAACGACCCAAATATGGAATTCAACCGAATAGGACCGAACCCTTCAAGTGCTATGCCGCTTCTAATCGATAAAATTATCAATGGATAAATAACATCATTTCATATTGAGAGGCCCGGGCCGCACACACGCGGTCCGGGCCTTCTTATATGCCCGGGCAACCCATGCCACAACCTCAGACAACGCCCGAGCAACACCTGGGCAACCCCCCGGGCAACGTGAGGGCAACGTAGAATAGGGTCTATGACTGCACAACTTCCCGAAAAGGTCTCGGACATCTTCAACCCCGCCGACTGGCGCGTCGTCGAAGGCTTCGAAGACTTCACCGACATCACCTACCACCGCCAGGTTGAGCGCGACGAAAACGGCGAAATCCTGCGCGATCTGCCCACCGTGCGCATCGCATTCGACCGCCCCGAGGTCCGCAACGCATTCCGCCCGCACACCGTGGACGAACTCTACCGCGCCCTCGACCACGCCCGCATGACCTCCAACGTAGGCACCGTACTGCTCACCGGCAACGGCCCCTCCGCCAAGGACGGCGGCTGGGCGTTCTGCTCCGGCGGCGATCAGCGCATCCGCGGCCGCGACGGCTACCACTATGCCAGCGGCGACACCGCAGAAAGCATCGACCCGGCACGCGCAGGCCGACTGCACATCCTGGAAGTGCAGCGCCTCATCCGCACCATGCCCAAGGTCGTTATCGCCCTCGTCTCCGGCTGGGCGGCAGGCGGCGGCCACTCCCTGCACGTGGTGGCTGACCTGACTATCGCCTCCGAAGAGTACGGCAAGTTCAAGCAGACTGACGCAACCGTCGGCTCCTTCGACGCAGGCTACGGTTCGGCACTGCTCGCACGCCAGGTGGGTCAGAAGTTCGCCCGCGAAATCTTCTTCCTCGCCAAGGAATACGACGCACAGCGCATGTACGAAATGGGCGCAGTCAACGACGTAGTCCCCCACGCCGAACTCGAGAACAAGGGCCTGGAATACGCGGCGCACATCGCCCGCCAGTCCCCGCAGGCAATCCGCATGCTCAAGTACGCCTTCAACCTGCCCGACGACGGTATGCTCGGCCAGCAGGTCTTCGCCGGTGAGGCAACCCGCATGGCATACATGACCGACGAGGCTGTGGAGGGTCGCGACGCGTTCTTGCAGAAGCGTGACCCGGACTGGTCCAACTACCCCTACTACTTCTAAGAGACAGCCCCTTCCGCAGAAGTAGTTTCAGATGCATAGGCTCGGAGCCGGATTCAACCCTGATACCCTCAGCTAAGAATCCGGCTCCGGCGCATTTGATGCTTTTTTTTCCCCCCCCCGGCATATGACATGACCCGGCTCATAAGCACGCAGCCGTTACCAACAGCCGCTAAGGACTTAGCCATGATGAACACCCCCGCACCCGGTCTCGTGCCCTCCCCAACCCCGCAGGAGGCTGCCCTGCACCCGCAGGCGGTGCAGGTGCGCGCGGATCAGCCCGCCAATCCTCACGCTATGCTGGGTGCCTTTGAGCAGCTACTGGGTGGGTACGCGGCGGGTGCTGGTGCGGAGAGTGTAGAGGCTGCAGAGCCTATTGCCCTGGTGGTGGGCACCTCCGGATCCACCGGAACCCCCAAACGCACCGCACTGACTGCACGAGCTCTAGCCGCCAGTGCGGCAGCCACCGAGAACTTCTTCGGCTCGAACTCCGATGCCGCCTCGCAGTGGTTGTTGGCTCTTCCCGCGCACTATATTGCCGGCGCGCAGGTGCTCGCCCGCTCCGTGCTCGCCGGTACCACCCCGGTCATTGCCCGCTCCGTGACCGAACCGGTGCACTTTAGCCCCGAAGTTTTCCTGCAGGCGGTTGAGCGCATGAGCTCGGCACGCCGGTTTGTCTCCCTGGTGCCCACCCAGCTACATAAGCTCCTTGAAAGCGCGGACGCCAACCCGTCCCTGGGCGCTGAGATTCACGAGGCGCTCGGCTCCTTCACCGGAATCCTGCTCGGAGGCGCCCCCGCCAGCGCCGACCTGCTCGCCGCCTCCACCACTCTGGGGCTGAACACGGTGACCACCTACGGTAGTGCCGAAACTGCCGGTGGATGCGTCTACTCCGGCTCTGTTCTGCCCGGCGCGCGGGTGGAGCTCGTGCCTGAAGAAGGCATGCCCGCCGTGCCAGATATTGAGGGGAAGCCCGCGCAGGTGGGCCGTATTTGGATCAGCGGCGCGCACCTCGCCAGCGGTTACATTGGCGATGCCCCCCGCACCGCCGAGCACTTCTTCACCGCCGGGGACGGCACCCGCTGGTACCGCACCGACGACTACGGTCTGCTCAGCCCCGCACACGGCCCCGACAGCGCTGTGCAGGGTAGCGAGCCGCGCCTGCAGGTGCTTGGCCGTAGCGACGACGTGCTCATCAGCGGAGGCGTAAAAATCTCCGCCCTCGCCGTGGCGACAGTCCTCGAAGAGCACCCCGCCGTACGCGAAGCCTGCGTAGTCGGCTTACCCGATGCCCGCTGGGGCACAGCCATTGCCGCTGCGGTCACGCTGGTACCTTCTGTCGGTACCGCGGCTGCGCCTACTGAGAATAGCCGCGCGCTGAACGAAGATCTCTGCGCCCTGCTGCGTGCCCGCTGCGCCGAAAAGCTCGGTGCCCCCGCCGCACCCAAGCAGCTGAGCATCCTGCCGGATTTCCCGCTCACCAGCACCGGCAAGCCGGACCGCGCAAAAATATACAGTATCCTGGACAGAGACTATCGTCAGGGCTAAAGCAGGCTCATCCGCGGGTTTTTGCCCCGTACACGCAGCCGCCCACACGCCCTGACCGTCACATCACAACCCCTCACGCACAAACTCACGCATCATACGCACTTAGACCCGGAAGGAACCCCTGTGGCAACTGCCGCCCAATGGATTGAAGGCGCTCGCCTGCGCACCCTGCCGCTCGCCGTCGCCCATTATTGCCGGCTCAGCTGCCGCCTACGAGATCAACGAATTCAAGCCGCTCTACGCGTTCTTGGCGTTCCTCGTCGCGTTCTTCCTGCAGGTCGGCGTGAACTACGCCAACGACTACTCCGACGGCATCAAGGGTACCGACGAAGACCGCGTGGGCCCCCTACGCCTCGTCGGTTCCGGCGTGGCAAGCCCCCGCTCCGTCAAGTTCGCCGCCTTCGCATGCTTCGGTCTAGCGATGCTTGCGGGTCTTGCCCTGGTCGCTCTGGCGAACCAGTGGTGGTTCCTGGCGATTGGCGCCTCCAGCGTCTTCGCGGCGTGGGGCTACACCGGCGGCAAGCACCCCTACGGCTACATGGGCCTGGGCGACGTGTTCGTCTTCGTCTACTTCGGTCTGGTCGCGACCCTGGGCACCCTCTACACGCAGGCACACACCCTGACCCTGCTCGGCTGGGTTGGCGCTATCGGCATTGGTCTGATTTCCTGTGCACTGCTCATGGCGAATAACGTGCGTGACATTCCCACCGACATTGAGGCGGGCAAGCTGACCATGGCGGTCCGCCTGGGCGAACGCTGGTCGCGCATCACCTACATCGTGGAGATGGCGCTGGCGCTGGGTCTGGGTGTGCTCCTGCTCGATGAGAACCCCTGGTTCCTGCTAATCTTCCTGCTGGTCGGCCCGACCATCCACTCCTGCGTAACCGTGTGGACGCGCGGCGGCCGCGAGCTAATCCCCGTGCTCAAGCAGGCGGGTATTGTGGCGCTCGCGTACTCCGTGATTCTTGCCCTCGCCGTGTGGCTGGGTTCGCTGGATATTATTAGCCACGAGGTTCAGGTGTTCACCGGTTACTAAGACCGGCTACTAAGCCGACGCACGAATCTGCCCCGATTTGCCGCGCCGTTAAGCCGCTAGCGGGCACCCGGTTCATAGTTCCGCGATAACGCGGCGGTGTGTCATAGTAGTGCTTATGATTCGAGCCATGCTGATTATTGGCGGCGCCGCCCTCATCGTGGGGCTGACCCTCTACACCCTCTTGGACGCCGTCCGCACCCCCGCACACGAGGCGCGAACCCTGCCCAAGTGGCTGTGGGTTCTCGTCACCCTGCTCTTCCCCGTGGTGGGCCCGCTCATGTGGCTCATCCTGGGCCGCCCCAAGGCACAGCCCGCAGCAGGCGCTCGCCGCGGCTTCGGTCAGCGACGCAGCACCCCGGCGCCCTCGGTATCTTCCCCCGACGACGATGAAGAGTACCTGCGCTGGCTCAAAGCAAAAGCAGAACGCGAACGCCGCAGCCGCGAAGCAGAATCGCACAACACGCAGGATTCCGAACGTAAAGATCCCGAGGACGGCACCCCGAATCAGGGTAACGGGCAGAACTAGCCGAGACAGCTAGGCTCACGCCCCTCAAGGTTTACAGAAAGAGGCTGTGAGCGCATCCGTAATGGATGGGCTCACAGCCTCTTACTATGCTCGAAACAGCTTCGGGAACTAGCTACCGGGCAGCTGAATCACGCCACCGTACAGCGGCGCAGCAGGCTCCGAATACTCCACAAAATGCGGCATCTCATGCTCAAAATCAGTGGTGCTAAACGCCAGGGTTGTAATCGACGCCAGGTTGCACTCACGGGCACGCGGGTCATGCTGCAGCATGCGGCCCTCAACGCCCAGGCGAGTAATCCAAATCGGCAGCTGATGCGACACGATAATCGCCTCCGCACCCTCGCCACCCAACTCGTAGGCGGTACGCGCCGCATCCTGAACAGCCGCAGCCATACGGCGAATCTGATCCAGATACGACTCACCCCAGGAGGGGCGCGCCGGGTTGTACAGCTTCGTCCAGTGACGCGGGTTCTTCAGCAGCTCCTGCGCGTTCACGTGCAGACCCTCAAAGTAGTTATCCGCCTCAATGACGCGCTCATCCGGCTGCGCGGTCAGGCCCAGCAGCTCCTCAACCGGGGCGGCAGACTCACGGGTACGCTGCAACGGCGAGCAGACCAGATGCACGAAACGGGCGCCGCGCTCAGCACGAGCCGCGAACTCCTCAGCGCTCAGACGCACCATCTGCTGGCCCTTATCGGACAGACGGTAGCCGGGTAGACGGCCGTACACGATACGCTCGGGGTTGTGCACCTCGCCGTGACGCATGAAGTGAACTTTAATAGTGGAAGTTTCAGTCATAATCCCAGTCTCTCAGATAGCACGCCGCACCCCAAACAGGTGACCCGCACATCCCCTCTACAAATACAAAACCCGGTGTACAAAACCCAGCATATAAAACCCCGCCCGCGAAACTGCCAGAACGCAAAAACCCCGCCTCTCCGTGCGGAGGGCGGGGCGAAAGAAGTCTATTTACTTCTTGTTGCGGCGCTGGTGGCGGGTCTTACGAAGCAGCTTGCGGTGCTTCTTCTTGGACATACGCTTGCGGCGCTTCTTGATAACGGAACCCATAGGATTTCCTCACTTTACTCGTACCCGGCCGAGCCATTCGACTCGGTAGCTACCCGGGGATATTTATACCGGTATAACCGATCCAAAACGCATTTTAGGCACAGAAATACCCTTGCGTTTTAGAGCGCTACCTACCTAGAGTACTAGGTTTACCCCCATTTTCACCATTCGAGAGCGGTATTTCAGGAGTTTCCCTGAATTTCCGCTTTTCCTGCGGGTATATCGAGGGTATTTCCGGGTGAAAACGGGGATTCGGCAACCCTAACGGCGCTTCTTCTTCGACTTCTTCAAGCCCTTACCGCGGCCGTGAGACAGCACCGAACCGGAAGAAGCTACAGCACCCTCAGAAGTGCTCTCCTCAGCCTGGGAGGCGGCCTCTACCGACTCCTCAGCCGATTCCTCAGCAGGTTCTTCTACGGAAACCTCCTCAGCGGGGCTTTCCTCAGCCGCCGCGTGCAACGCCTTCAGACGCTCAGCACGCTCAGCCTCGGCACGAGCCAGCGCCTCCTGGTCAATAGCGGGCTGGGGCTCAGGCTTCGCTTCAGCGTTCACAGCCTGCTCCTTCACTGCCTGATCCTTCTCGGGGCTCTTCTGAGCTTCCTCAGGCTCGTACACATCCACGCCAAAGAAACGCTTCATCTTCGAGAAGATGCCGCGGCGCTCCTGCACCGGCTCATCATGAGGAAGCTTCTCATAGGTGTCGTGAATGGTCGCTGCCGCCTCAAGGCGGGTAGGCTCAGCAGGCTGGACGGCGGGCGCCTCCTGGCGCGCCGGGGCACGCAGAACGTTCTCCGGCTCAGTCTCCGCAGGAGCCGCGGCAGTCACGACAGCCGCAGGACGCGCGGTACGGGCAGGCGCAGTCAGCACCCTACTACGATCCACCGGCTTAATGATGGTCGCACGCACCGGAGAAATAATCTGACCGCTACGACGACGCGGAGCCGCCGTAGAAGCACGCAGAACCTTTGCGGGGCCCTCGGCCTCTTCCTGCGCGTACGCGGCAGGAACGCTCGGCAACTGACCGCTGGGAGTCTGCGAGCTAAAATTCTGCGCGGCAGGAGCCTGGGAGGCGGGTGCAGCCTGCGCAACCGGGGTGCTGCGGCGCGGGGTACCGAAGCTCAGCGGCACATCCGGGCTCACCGAATGCGCGGCAGGCTGTGCGGGGGTTGCGGAAGCCGCAACAGGTGCGGGCTGGGATGCAGCGGGAATGACACGTTCCACCTTGTCAGATGCAGAAGCATCCGCACCAAAAGTAGTCTCAGCAGAGGTATCAACACGCTCGGCAGGGCTCTCAGAAGCCGTCTCCTCAATGTAGACGACATCGTCTTCAGGCACCTTGTATTCCACCGCAGAAGACTGCGCAGACTCAGCCGGGACCTCAACAGCAGACTCCACTACAGGCTCAGGCGCATCCGCCGCGGGCAACACACCCGCATCAGCGAAGGACGCATCATCCTGCATCAAATCGTCAAAGTCATCGGCGGCAAACTCATCCACATCAACCGGCGCAAACTCAGAAGCAATCGGCTCACCCGGCAGACCGTTCGCAGAGGTCGCCTCCTGCTCCAAGTCAATACCGGCATCGGCATACATGCCGCGCAGCTGACCAATCACCATGGCACGCGCCGTCGCCGAATCGCCCGCCTTCAAAGCCTCCGCAATAGCGCGGCTCTCAGCACGCAGACGCTCCACAGCGCTACTCCACAGCGGCATACGGCCCACCAGCGACAGCATCGACTCAAAACTCGGCTGACGCACCGACGCGAGCAGACCCACCAGCAGCTCATTACCCGCACAACGCATCACCTGGTGGTGGAACGTCAGCAGAAGCTCCAGGAAATCACGGATCGACAGGTCGAAATCTTCCATCTGCGCCAGGACCTCATCCATCTCCGCGAAGGAGGCGGTCTTCGGGTCAATACGCGCAATCGCCCAGCTTTCCAGCAGAATACGGGTCTGCACCAGGTCACGAGTCGGGTAACGCGAGCTGGACATGTGCAGGCGCAGAGCGGCACTCGCCGCGGAAGCCGGCTCATCGCTCAGGTGCACCAGAATTTCCTTGCCGCGACCGTTGTACAGCTGCACCAGATCCATATCTTCCAGGGTGCGCAGAGCCTCGCGGGTACGGGAACGACCCACACCAATAGCGCGCGCAATTTCGCTATCGCTGGGCAGATCTTGACCCAGCTGAATGTTGCCCTCGAACAGTTCGTTCTCGAGCCAGCGCAGAATTTTACGATGAATAGCCACGTGAATGCGTCTTTCGGTCAAAAAGTGAGTGAGAGTGTGTGTTTTACAGAGAGTTAATGCCGGAAGTGATCGGCAGGCAGACCCTAGCCGCCCGTCTTAGCGGCGGCGGCCACGCAGGAAGCCGAATAGGCCACCGCGGTGGTTGTCCTTCGCCTCAGCGCTGTTCGTCTCAGCGTTGGGGCGGTACACCGAATCGTAGGCGGGCATGGTCTGATACTCGGGCTCCTCAGCGGAGGCTTCAGCCTTAGCAGGCTCACCCTCGACAGGCTCATCATTAGTGAGCTCATCATTGGCAAGCTCGACCTTACCGAGTTCAGCCTTCTCAGTAGCTTCTGCGGGCGAAGCTGCTTCCTCAACAGATTCAGCCTTCACGGGCTCTTCTGCCACGACTTCATCCACTACGTTCTTCTCAATCACAGACTTTTCAGCTGCAGAATCCTCAGCTGCAAATTCCGTGCGGGTTGCTTCTTCCTTGACGGATTCAGCGGGTGCAACAGGCTTCTCAGCTGCGCCCTTTTCGTCGGTAGCCTTTTCCTCGGCGACCTTTTCAAGCACAACAGCCTCGGGGATCACAGCGATAGGCTGAATCGAGCCACCCACAACCGCAGCGGGGTCGATGCCATAAGGCACCACAGCCGCAGGCTGAGGGAATGCTACCGGCTTCTGCGCTACGACAGGCTTAGCCTCAGCAGGTGCCGCGGGGGTAGCGGGCTGAGCGGGGGTTGCCGACGCCGCGGGGGCCACCCCAGCGTCGTAACCGTAGGATACGGGAGTGAAGGGGCGCATCGGGGTGCTATCCACTGCCTCTTCCTGCGGGGTGGGCTCAACAGCTCCAGTCTTCTCAGCGACAGCTTCGGAAGCGGTGCTGTCAGCTGCTTGTTCCGCAGGGCGCGAGTAGATGCGCGCGCTGGGGGTCATGTGCTGTGCGCGGGTGCGCTGAATGCGAGCCTGCTCAATTTCCTCGGGGGTGGGTGCCTCAACGGCGAGAGTCTCAGAGTCGGTCGCCTCGGGCTTCTCAGCCGTCGCCTTATCGGAGGCAGATGCAGGCACGCCACCGGGCAGTGCCACGGGTGCGTGCGCCTCATTGGATTGGCGTGCAATCTGAACGGTCTCGTTAATCCACTCGGTCACGGTGGCGAATACATCCGGGTTCAGGGAGTAGAGGCGACGTTGCCCCTCCACGGTCACGGAGACCACATCTGCATCGCGAAGGACTTTCAGGTGCTTCGAAATGGTCGGCTGGCTCATGCCCAGCTTTTCAACCACTGCGCCCACCGTGTGGGTTTGCTCAGCGAGAATACGCACAATTCGGCGGCGAGTCGGATCCGCGATGACAGAAAAAACATCAGAATGCATATAGCGATTATGACATATAAAGTGGCGCCTCAAGCTTAGAATGAGGCTGATACAGAAATTACCTTCAAAAATTCTGAAAGACCACTGAATGCTAACCCAATATGGAGCCCTGAAATGGAGAAAAGCATGAAGTGCCTATCACATCTTATGGTGATTTCCTGTATCTCTTCCTAGGCATATGCGAGCCGCCCAACCCCTCAATACTTATATAGCTAATTCAGAATATATAGTTTTCGTGGTTGCACCCACAAAACCAGCCGCACGCCTTCTCCAAGCTCACATATTTACCCCCGAACCACCAGAGCCTCAACCCCCTCAGCAGGCACCCGGCGCGATACACTAGAAGGCGTTAAACACAGGCTCAAACAGCCGACCAACACATCAACACACCAACACCCAGACACTCGCTGAAGGAGGCGCATGGGACGCATCATCCGCCGCACCCGGCGCCGACACCACCACCCCCAGGGCCAGCTCAACCGCCGCTGGGACACCCTCAGCGGTGCCACCTCCGAACCCCAAAAGCAGCAGGTTCGCCGAAGCCGCCGCGACCGCCGCGAAGCTGAAAACCTCAGTATCCTCACCAGCGTGCCCGGCATCGATCTTGACCGTCTGCCTACCCTACGTGACCACGAAGACTCCGAGACTCAGCGCAAACGAACCCCGCTAGAGTTCAACCAGAAGACTCTCGAACGCTTCCGCGACTTCATTGATTCCTCGGTTCTGGCGTCCCCCTCACGCACCGCAATCAGCGCGTTCTTTCTAGTCATTAGCTTCTTCACCGTCATGCTGTCCCTGCCGATTTCTTCGGCAGACGGGCAGCGCGTCGCACTACACCACGCGGTCTTCACCTCAACCAGCGCGGTCACCGTGACCGGTCTGACCACCGTCTCCACAGCAGATCAGTGGTCAACCTTCGGTCAGGCAATGATTCTTCTCGCCTGCCAGGTGGGTGGCCTGGGCACGCTGACCATCACCTCCCTGCTGGCGCTGGCTATCGGCCGCAAAATGGGTCTGCGCACCAAACTCATCGCCCAGGAAGACCTGAACATCAGCCGACTCGGCGAGGTCGGCGGCATCGTCAAAGCGGTGGCGTACGCGTCTTTCTCCATCGAAGCGTTCATTGCAATGCTCCTCACCCCGCGCTTCCTCGCGCTCGGCGAAGCACCACACGAGGCTCTGTGGCACGGCATTTTCTACTCGGTTTCGGCATTCAACAACGCCGGATTCACCCCGCACTCGGACGGCATCGTACCCTACGGCCACGATCTCTTCCTACTCGTACCCATCTGCATCGCGGTGTTCCTCGGCTCGCTCGGCTTCCCCGTGTTCATTGCGATTCAGCGCAACCCTTTCCGTCCCTCACACTGGCAGCTCACCGCAAAACTGACCGTGGTCACCACCCTCTTCTTCTTCGGTTTTGGCGCTTTCTTCTGGGGTCTTTTCGAATGGAATAACCCCGCAACCATCGGTTCCTACTCTCCTGGCGATAAAATCCTCAACGCCATCTTCGCCTCCGTGATGATGCGTTCGGGCGGCTTCAATCTGGTCGATATGAGCAGCATTACCCCCGTCTCCACGCTCCTGACGGACATGCTCATGTTCATTGGCGGTGGCTCCGGCTCGACCGCGGGTGGCGTGAAGGTCACGACCATCGCCGTGATTGCCCTGTCTATCCTTGCTGAGGCGCGAGGCGATCAGAAGGTTGTCGCGTTCAACCGCACCATCCCCGAGTCCTCCCTGCGTATTGCTATCTCCGTGATTGTTATGGGTGCTACCGTGGTAGGTGTCGGCGCCGCGTCGATTCTGATTATTAGCGGCGCGGACCTCAAGGAGGTCATTTTCGAGGTCATCTCCGCCTTCGCGACCTGCGGCCTCTCGAATGGTCTCTCCTCCAGCCTGCCGCCGGCCGGTATCTACGTGCTCAGCGGCCTGATGCTCATTGGCCGTGTGGGCACCACAACCGCCGCGACCGGCCTGGCGCTGCGTTCACGCCGCCGCCTCTACAAGTTCCCCGAAGAAAGGCCCACCATTGGCTAGTGCACATAACGCCCCCGTCCTCGTGATTGGTCTGGGACGCTTCGGCTCCGCGGTGGCGGCCCAGCTGCGCCTGCAGAATAAAGAGGTTCTCGCCATCGAGAAGGACCCCGAGCTGGTGCAGAAGTGGTCCGGCGTGCTGACCCACGTGGTCTCCGCCGATGCGACCGATATCGACACCCTGCACCAGTTGGGTGCGGACGATTTCGGTTCCGCCGTGGTGGGTGTGGGCACCTCCGTTGAGGCGTCTGTGCTGATTACCGCGAACCTTGTAGACATTGGTGTGGAGCGTATCTGGGCGAAGGCTATCACCCCCGCGCACGGCAAGATTCTGGAGCGTATTGGCGCACACCACGTGGTCTACCCGGAGGCGGACGCTGGCCGCCGCGCCGCGCACCTCGTCTCGGGTCGACTGCTGGACTACATTGAGTTTGATGACGACTTCGCCATTGCGAAGATGCGCCCGCCGAAGGAAACTCACGGCTTCACCCTCGCCGAGTCGGATATCCGCTCCAAGTACGGCGTGTCTGTGGTTGGTATTAAGTCCCCCGGTGAGGACTTCACCTACGCGGACGCGACTACCCGTATTCACTCGCGCGACATTCTGATTGTGTCCGGTCAGGTGGACCTGATTGAGCGTTTCGCGGCGCGCCCCTAAGTGCGTTTTTCCTCGCTGCCTTGAGGAACCCGAGAATAGACATAGAAAAGCAAATAAGCATAGAAACAGCCTCTTCCCGTTCTGCCGGGAGGAGGCTGTCTTTCTGTAGTTTTACCCAGTTTTCTGTAGTTTCACCTAGTCAGAGCGGCGCTACCGAGCGGTATTAGTCCCCGCTGGTTAGTCCGTAATGACTAGTCCTCGTCAGCGGTGTACAGCTGGCTCATTTCCGCCGAGCGGGCTGCGCAGGCGCGCATCGCGTCCTCGGTCAGCTGGAAGAGGCCGCCGTCCACAAAGGTGTTCAGTGCACGCTCGGTGGTGCCGTTCGGGCTGGTCACGGCGCGGCGCAGGGCGGGCGCATCCGGGTTGGTATCGAGCAGGAAGCCTGCACCGGCAACGGTTGCGCTGGCAAGCTTGAGCGCGGTGTCTGCATCCAGGCCGAGCTTCTCGCCGGCGGTTGCCATCGCCTCCGCAAGCAGGAACGCGTATGCCGGGCCGGAACCGGAGACGGCGGTGACCGCATCCATCTGGTCCTCGCGAACCTCAACGACCAGACCGACGGTGCCCAGAACCTCTTCGACGAGCTTCTTCTGCTCGTCCTTCACGGTGTCGGTGGTGGAGATGGCGAGCACGCCCTTGCCCACGGAGGAGGGGGTGTTCGGCATGCAGCGAACAATGGGCTGACATGCAGGAAGGCACTCGGCGAGGGTTTCGAGGGTCACGCCGGCAGCAACGGACACCACGACGGCGTTCGGTGCGAGGGCGGGTGCAATATCGCGGGCGAGCTCGACGATGCCGTAGGGCTTCACGCCGAGCAGCACGACGTCCGCATTGGCGGTTGCCTTGTGGTTGCCGTCGGCTTCGCCGCCGGTGGTGATGATTTCGACCTTGTCGCCGAGGCGCTGGGCGAGAGCGGCGCGAGATTCTTCGCTACGCACGGTGGCGCGGATGTGGGCGGGGTCGTGGCCTGCGGCGAGCAGACCCGCGGCGATGGAGCCGTTCATGGAGCCGGTGCCGAGAAAAGCAATAGTTGCGGTCATCGTTGATCCTTCCGTATGTGGTGCCTGCGCCCGGCGGCTACTTTGCACAGTGTGCGGCGGGCGCATGGAGGCGTACCCTTCCAGCTTAGCGGGTGCGGGTGGTTTGGGGCACACCGAACCAACGCATGAAAGCCGAGAGTTGATGCGCCGGCCCCGTGGGCGAGGCTCGTGTTGCCATCCGAAACCGGGTTTTCGCGTTGCCCCCGTTGCTGAGGCGCAAAAAGCGCGGGCGTAAAATTAAATTGGCTTTGTCTCCCCCGATTTCGCTGCGGTTTCCATCCGGTTTGCGCTACGGCTTTCGCCGCGGTTCGCGCGGGTTGTGAAGCCTCAACCCAACACACAGCACGCAACACGTTACGGCCTCAATCCATGTCTTTTCATCCCCATTCACCCACGAATAGCCCCCAGATGCCTGCGGGTTCCCGTTCTTTTTCGTTTCGCCTCCTGCTGGGTCTGACTCTTGCTGCGCTGGTCACGGGTGTGTTCAGCGGCCTGGGTGCGATTGCCTGCATTATGTTCTGGATTTTATGCAGGAGCTAACTTTCGGTCAGGCTGAGGGACATCACCCGATGGTCACTGATGGTGCCGACCCGGCGCGGCGTGCCCTGGTGCTGGCGGCGTTGGGTCCGTTTGTGGCGCTGGTTTGGTATTACCTGCAGTCGGGCGGTCGGCGTGTGGTCGGCGTGAAGTCGCAGATTGCGGGTGCTACCGAGGAGGATCGTACCCCTTCGCTGTGGCGGCAGATTTCGCATTCGGTGATCCAGATTGTTGCGGTGGGTGCGGGTTCCCCGGTGGGTAAGGAGGTCGCGCCTCGTGAGCTGGGTGCACTGGCTGCGGGTCGGTGCGCGCGTCTTCTGGAGCGTGTGGGTGGCACTCGCCCGGATGGTTCGCCGCTGCTGGGTGATCGTGAGCGTCGTCTGCTGGTGGCAGCGGGTACGGCGTCCGGTTTGGCGGCGGTGTATCAGGTGCCGATTGGTGGTCTGGTGTACCTTGTGGAGGCGATGGCTGCGGGTCTGAGCTTGTGGTCGCTGTATGTGGGTGCGGTGACGGTGTGGACGGCGACGGTCACGGCGAATCTGGTGATTGTGAATGAGCCGACGTACCCGGTGCCGCAGCTTCCGTTGGATGCGACGACGCTGACGGTGGCGGCGCTAACGGGTGTGGTGTTGGCTCCGTTGGCATTGGGTTTTAGGGCGTTGTCGCAGCGTGCGGAGAAGATTAAGGCGAAGGACCGTTCTCTTTTGTGGCGTATTCCGGTGTCGTTTGTGCTGGTTGCAGTGGTTTCGCTGTGGCTTCCGGAGATTCTGGGTAATGGTCGTCTGCTGACTCAGCACACGTTTAATGTGTCGCTGGATGCGGCGGCGGGCGGTTTGACTGCGGCGGCGGCAGCGTATGTATTGGCGTTGGCTGTTGCGAAGGCTGCCGTGGTGGTGTTGAGTCTGCGTTTCGGTTCTTATGGTGGTACGTTGACGCCGGGTTTGGCGTTGGGTGCGGCGGCTGCGTTTTGTGTGGCGGCGCTGGTGCTGTGGGCGTTCCCTGCTTTGGGTGGGGTGCCGGGTGGTGCGTCGATGGTGTTGTATGCGGCGGCGTTGACGGGTACGGCGGCGTTTCTGGGTATTTCGATGAATGCGCCATTGTCTGCGTTGACGTTGTTGATTGGTTTTACGGGTCAGGGTGCGAGTGCGTGGCTGCCGATGGCGGTTGCGGTGGGCACGGCGGTGCTGACGCGTTGGGCGTGGACGCGGGCGTTCGGCTCTAAGAAGTAGGCTCTGACAGGTGGCGGGCGGCCCCGGATGCGTGTGCGTCCGGGGCCGTCTGTTTTGCGTGGACTACTTGGTGCGGGGTGGCGATTCGGTCATAACCTAGCGATTTCAGTAATGACTTAGCGTCTTTGGCGATGGTTAAAACCCCACCCTGAAGTCACTAACTCATTACCGAAAACGCTAAACCATGGCACAAATTCTGCTGAGGCAGCACCTCCAAGGGCGCAAAGATATTTGATGCATAAAGCAATGAAATATCCGAATAGTGATGATTCATCACCGTAGCTACCAAAAGAATGCAAACGATGGCAAACATGCGGTAGGGTGGTAACTGTAGTCTTCCATAGCGCATTGATGCGCTTGATGGGTGCACTACGGGGGCTGTTTTCCTTCCGGCAGTCAATGCAACCTGTGAATAACGGCCCGACATGCACATATGCATCACACAATCACCGACGATAGGAGCGTACCTTCTATGGATTCGACCATCTTTAATCGCCGTACCCTGCTGGGTGGCGGCGCACTTGTGGGCTTTGGGGCTCTGCTTGCGGCGTGTGGCCAGCAGGCAAATAATGAGGCGGCAGCCACCGCATCCGCGGCGCCGAGTGAAACGACCTCGGCATCTGCGGCGGCATCTGAGTCACCTTCGGCGAGTGCAACCCCGAGCCCGGTCATTACCCGCGGATACTCCGGCGGTTCGAAGGCACCTGATGGGGAATACCGTAAGGCCGATGGCCACGGTCCTGCACAGAATGTTCCACTACCGAAAGCCGAGCCGCAGCAGTACCCCGAAACCTTTGCCGGTCTCCGTGAAATGATGCGTGACTGGATTAAGGCACGCAACTATGGCATCCAGACTGGTGATATGCAGTATGTATGGCCCTACATGCTGGACACTTTCGATGAGGACATTAAATTTCTTCACTACATCGAGGGTCTTTACAAAAGCGGCGGGTGGGTTATTGAAGGAACCTCGGAATACCAGGCTGAAAGCGACCTCATGTATGACGAAGAGTCTAAAGAATATTGGGTTCTCATCCGACGCCTGTGGACTTATGGCATGTACGTAAACCCCAATGGCAAGGTGTATGAGCGTACTAATACCAGCAATGAGAATGAAACGTTTATGTTCCGCTATAAGTACCAGAACGGCTATTGGCGGCTCTCGGAGCATCGCTCAAACAAGGAGCTGCGCGAGCAAGGAATCATCAAATAATAGCCAATAAGTTTTCAGGGTTTCTAGGAATAGCTGTTATTTCTGCGCTCATACTACCTTTTGGTGCGCCAGCTGGTGCACTAGAAGATACTTCGAATAACAGCAATCACAGCATCACAGACCATAGCGCCACTCCACCAGCTGCAGAGAATGGAAATGAAGGACTAGATTCCGAAGAGCAGGTTGATTTACCACCTCAGCAAGCGGAATCCGAACTCGTAGCTCGCGCAGAGAGCAAACAGAAATCTTTTGAAGAAACCCACCGTGTTAGGCATGACGGTCTAGGAAACCAATTCTATGCTTCAATCGAAGATAAGGACTCCTGCGTCACCGCTGATCATCAGCCAGGACAGTATTTCCGCACCTGGATGCAGCCTGACGACGGCAACGACTACACCGGTTACTACAATACCTCCGGCATCGGCACCTTCTGCACCCCAGTAGAATCCCGCACCCTAACCGCCAATAACCCCGGAGAGCCCCGTAAACCGAGCCCTGCTGAAATGCTTCAAGAAATTGAAGACAAATTCGCTAACACCGATATTCGACCGCCTATCCTGAAGCAGTCCTATAACTCCGGTAATGGCACTGGCAGGGCTACGGGCGACCCGAATATTTATAAGGGTGACAACGTCAATTTCTATGCTGAAGCTCCCACCGCTTATTGGGAAGGCGAACTCTCAGCTGGTCACGTTGAAATCGAATCCTATCCGGTACAGATGACCATCCAGTACGGCAACGGTGATGAGGATAGCTTCTACACCATCGGTGAGCCCATCTACCCAAAGTCAGGATCGAAAGCGCGACCGACTGCGACCAGTTATGTGTATAAGCGGTCGGGCAATTTCCACGCCTATGCAACGGTTTCTTATGCTGGCCGGTACCGAGTCAATGGCGGTCCCTGGCAGGCTATGCGTACTGTCGTTAAGAAGGATACTGTCGACCCGCTGCTGATTCGTGTGTGGTGGACCGACGTGGGCCGCGTGGCAGGTGACTGCAGCTACGACGACACTCGCTGGGGCTGCAAGAACGATCCGACCATGGGCAAGCCGGACAACCCGAACCCGCGCCTGCGCAAGGCTGATATTCGTACCGGCCAGCGCTGGCACCTGAACGATAACGGTGACGGGGACACGGAGTATTCGTTGCACCGCGACTGGCCCGACATGTAAACCAGTTTCTAACCCAACATATAAATAACCGCAGCAGGCGGCCCCGGACATGTAAGCGTCCGGGGCCGCGTTGCTTTGTTTGGACTACTCGGGCTGGGTGGAGATTCGGTCATGAGTTCCGGATTTGTGCCATAGGTTAGTGTCTTTGGTCGTAGCTAAAAACCATGGCAGAAGACGCTAAACCATGGCGCAATTTCTGCACGGGTTACAGCCCCATAGCGAGAAGCCACATGTGTTTCCAGAAGCCACTTATGATGTGGCTGTTCGAAACACATGTGGCTTCTCAATGTTTGCCCTCGGGGAGTCAGAGGTTATCTAGAGCAAATCAGTTCTTGTCTTTCTTATCTGAAACTGCTCTATCCTGAGCAAGCGATTCTTCATCTACAGGGTTCTTAGCATCAATTTCAAATGCCCCCTCTAAATAAGAACCGTAGGGCTTTTCACTCTTATTAAACTTTTCTAGAACAAAATAAGGTGCCATAAATCCTAAAAACTTTGAGATACCTGAATACCAAACGCCAGAGCGCCACACAGCAGGAAGATTAATCATATCCGAATACTTTTCATCAAGGAATGAATACCTTACCCTTGAAGCGTTTTTATACGTTTTTGATGCCACTTTAATTACCTCTGCAAAAACTTCCTCCCTCGCATATATCTGAACGATTTTAATATACTCATGTTCTGCGATTTTCACACCCCTCAGGGCATCGATAAAACCATCCAATACAATATATAAAAGACGGACAGCCATCATACTCATAAAAAAGAGCAGAAAACCAAAAACAATAAAAAGAAATGCCTGGAGATAATCTATTTCAGCATTTAAAGCATGCCCTGAAAATATTACAAAATATTTCGCAAGGAAAATGATGAATACGGCTGAAAAATAATCGAAATAATATACGAGATAAAATGGAAGATGATAGATATTTTAGAGTCAAAGGAGGGAACTGCTTGGATAGAGTTTACGTTTTCAGTAAAAATATACCCTTCCGGAAGTTCCAAGAGTCTCCTCTGAGCAACTATATCCGAGCACGAAGAAAGCACCCTCCGTTCCCAAACAGCACGATCAAGGGCAGCTTTTCGGGATGCTCTAATTTCTTGATACTCCTTTTCAGTGTCTTCAAAACTATTAGCTCTCTCAAATTCCATGAGCTCTTTATATTTTTCAGATACTTCAACCCATGTCTTATAACGAGTTAGCTCCGGTGGAGTAGCCTGTTTCGACAGCTCCATTTGCTTGTCAATCTTTCGACCGCTCCACCACGCGACAAGAATTGAGCCAAGAAGACCAATTGCAGAAGATACTATTGTTGTCCAGGGTATAGCGGTAAGACTCTGCGTAGATTCGGTCCCCTCAGCTAGCACCTGTGCTAACAGTAGTTGGTTCGTCATCGGTGATTGTTCCTTTCCTAGCAGGCGACCCCGGACATGTAAGCGTCCGGGGCCGCTTTTTTAGCGCATCAAAATCTGCGTCTTATACTTGCTTTGAGGGCTTTGAAAGAAATAGGAGGTAAATTCCAAACATGAGCTTAATTGCCGCATCAATATATGCAATTACCTCTAATGGAATGTCGCTATAAATATAACCCACGAAAATATTAACGGCGCAGATAAGGCCCAGGTATATCATTGACTTTCCATGCACAAAATAATAAGGGAAGAAATGCAGTGCGGTTGCCATCAACGCTCCCAGCCAAATCAATCTCCAATTTTCAGTTGCGAAGAATGGACCACCCAACAAAACCATTAAGACAAACAATAGAATAACGGCACGTGAAGATACTTTCTTCTGAAATTCGCTCGAAGGGCCATTAGACAGGCTATTCAGCACCTTTTTATTCATGTTGATTGAGAAAAAGCTGACGACATACCCAATGCTGAATACTTGCATGTTTATTATTTGCTTTCCTCCGGTCATGGTGGCTATTGCGATAACTGCCGCCACCACAATTAGCCACAACCCGCATGCCCTCTTATAGTTAAATTCTAACTTTTCATCTTTGTTATAGTTTAGAAAACTCATCGATACCTCCAATAGCCTCTCGTAGAGTCACTTCTCTTGTTACGTCACTAAATTTTAATATAAAAAATTCTGCAATATATCAATATTGCCTAGTCCTTCCGACTATTAATTACATCTCCAGTGATTATATCAAAATGACAATAGAGAATCCGTCAAAAAGCAAAAGAGGCAGCCCCGGATGCGTGTGTTCGTCCGGGGCCGCTCTGTTTTGCTTGGGTTGCTCGGTGCCGGGTGGAAATTCGGTCATAGGTTAGCGTCTTTGGTAATGAGTTCCGGATTTATGCCATAGGTTAGCGTCTTTGGTCGTAGTTAAAAACCATGGCAGAAAACGCTAAACCATGGCACAAATCTGCACGGGCAACAGCAGCCCCATAGCGAGAAGCCACCTATGACGTGGCTATTCGAAACACATGTGGCTTCTCAGGTCTCAATCCCAGAATAAGGATATTACTTAGATCGCCTTATTTTTTCTTTTAATAATTTGGATAGCTTAGTCCATAATTCTCGCTTCGATTTTTCTTTTTCTTCAAGACCGAAAGCACCTGGACGATACGTTCCATACATTTTCCATTCCCCATACTTACCCCAACTAAAGAGACATAAAACCCAATAAATCGGAAATAGATTATAGATAAATAGAATTATCGGAATAAAAAATCGCAAAATCGGTCTTCCCCGAAGCGAAAAACCTGGATAATATATCCATTTACGATACTCACTCTTTGAAAAAGCGAGACGTACTCGACGCCTATTCGCAACATATCTTGAAAAAGGGCCAGTTAGCTCATCTCCCTTTACCCCAGTCTCTGCAATACGTATTTGAATACAGTAATATTCAGCATCCATTTCTCCAGATTCTACAGAAAGAAGGGTCAAAACATAACCAAAGATATATGTAGAAACCACGAATGAAAGCACATTAACAAAAAAATCTGGCTTGTTTTTACTCCCTGAAGACACTCAATAAGTATCATAGCTAGCCATACTGCAATAAAGACAGAGAATATACGTTCAAGCATCTTCACAAACCTAGATTTAAGCCACGGCCATAATGTGAAGAAATCAATCTTCTCCCCTAGTAGAATTACATAAGGGATGTTCAGAATTTGCCTCTGTACATGAATATCAGGGCAGACAGAAATCACCTTCCGCTCCCACACAGCTCTCGCAAGAGCAACTTTCCGAGAAGCTTCAATTTCCTGATACTCTTCCGAATCCGCTAGTGCTCTCGTATCCATACCCCCTTCGAGCTCTTTAAAAGTCTTTGAAACTTCAAGCAAGGTCTTATAACGAGTTAGCTCTGGTGGAGTAGCTTGTTTCGACAACTCCATCTGCTTATCGATCTTTCGGCCACTCCACCAAGCAACAATAATTGATCCCAGGAGACCAATCACAGAAGATACCCATGTTCCCCATGGCAAAGCATTAGAGTTCTGTGCAGCTTCAGAACCTTCAGCTAATATCTGCGCTAACAGTAGTTGGTTTGTCATCGTTGGTTATTCCTTTCCTAGTATTGTCAATTAATTACTACGACAAAATTTTACACTTCTCATAGCTCCCACATTAAATTTACTAAGTTTCTCCCCACAAAAACATTTTCCAAGCTATATAACTATATAAATTCTCACCCTCCAAAACCTTAGGACACCTGATGTCGCAGGTAGTTTCTCAACCTTTACTCTTGCAAAGGGGGTAGGCTACTTACGACCTTTTACTCAGAGGCAATTCCACCACAATTTATGATCCTCAGATTTTTCTTTATTTCAGGTTTATACTCAATTAATTGCCGCCTCTTCGACTCAGTCTCAACTAAACCAGTTTCAGATTTATAAATTGAGTAATAATCATTAATCCTCAACATAGAACAATAAATATATGCAACAATCAAATATTTCACATTTTCCAAGTTGCAACAATAAGGGAGTTGTGTAGATATGAATTTAATTGAATGCTTATTAACTTCTGTCATATAGACCCGACGCACCGCAGCCCGCAGAAAAAACGCCAGCAGATAAACAAAGGAACCAAACAGAAAAATCCATAGTGCATACATTAAGTCCCCGGAATTAATTGGATTTTCAGGGATCCCCTCCTGAATAGCCCTACTAAAGAAAAGGAAGAATCCAACAATTAAAAATGTTGCCGCGACAGTCCTGCCAATAAATTTAGCCAGCCCATGCGCCCAAAAAGACTTTGTATAATCCAAGGCTCTTTTTCTCCGACTCATATTCATAGTCGACTCACGATAAATACTTTTATTCAAGTAATTTCCATCTAAGATGGAGATAAAGAACTCAAAGACATAAATTGGAATGAACATGACAAAAGAAATCAAAATTACCCTATTACCCTGAACATAATTAGTTGAGCACGCAGCAAATAAAATCATCACTACAACCCAAACGCCGAGGATAGCTAGAACTTTACAATCCTTTAAATAAGTAGAGATTTTTACATCAAACTTAAACCCAAAATAATTAGAACCGTAAGCCAACTTCCCGTCATACTTATCCAAACCACTATATTTATACCCCAGTTTATAAGGAGGTTGACCCGGTACCTGAACGCTATCCACCAAATCCCTAGCCAAACGATACTCAAGACCGAGTGATTCATTATTATAAATATAGTTGCTTTTTCCTAAAAGATACGCATTTTGTATAAGAATATCTTTTTCATTATATGTAAGAAAAGATGCAGAGGATAGGGTGAACCATGCAAAAAATAATAAAATCCATAAAGGCATTTCGTTATATCTACCCAGATTCATATCTGGAGTGATAATCAATTTACCCCATTCAGGACCATACTTCCACGATTCGAAAATTTCAGGCGCATACGAAGTTCCTTGAAAATAGCCAGAAAGGAGACCATGCCAAAAATTAAGAACGAATATCGCAAAGATAAATTGACTGGTAAAAAGTGCAAACTTTCTATACGTAGCCCTTCGCGCATCTCCAGAAGGACCTTCAGCTCCATCTGCGAATTTGCCAACACTCACGTATAAGCTCAAGAGGATACTCGCCAAGGATAAAATCATACTTGCGCGAATATCAAACAAAAAGTAGGGCACATTAAATATATAACCCCACCCTTGAACCAACTCTACCTCTGCCGAGCTTCCCGCCAAAAAGCTCTTAAATGAATATACAATAATCCCAGATAAATATATTAGGGTAATACCAATAAATTTTAAAAGCGGATTCAGGAAAGTAATATTAAATAATAGCTTTTTTCGTTTCTTCATGCTCTTCGCCCCAGGCTTCATTGACTTCGTCAATAACTTCTTGGATTTTCATCGGTGATTGTTCCTTTCCTACATCTTTGTCGGCGGGTTATATACAAGAAAAGCGGTGACCCCGCAGGCCGGCGCTCATTACGCACCAGCCTGCGGGGTTCATCATCATGGCGTTACGCGCCCAGGAGGGTCTTCGGGTTGACCGGAGTACCCGTACCCTCCGCCAGGTGCTCAATACGCTTCAGGATCAGGCCCTCACGCAGCGCCCACGGGCACACACGCATCGTCTCAACCCCAAACGCCTCCATCGCCGCCTCCGCAGCGATAGCGCCCGCCAGCATCTGCTCCGCACGCGCCTTCGAAACACCCGGCAAATCACCGCGCTCCTTCACAGTCATCGCCTCCATACGGCGAGTCCACAAACGCAAATCCTGCAAATGCATCTCACGCTTCACATGCGGGCCCGCCGAATACGGCGCCGCACCACAAATACGCGCCAACGAACGGAACGTCTTCGACGTACCCACCGTCATATCCGGCGTGCCATACTGCAACAGGTTCTCCGCAACCGGGGCAATCTGCTCACGCACATACTTACGCAGACGCTTCACCTGCTTCGGCTTCGGCGGCTGCTCATCAAAAAACTCACGCGTCAAACGGCCCGCACCCAACGGCACGCTCATCGCCGCATCCGGCAACGCATTCGTGCCCGTCGAAAACTCAAACGAGCCGCCACCAATATCAAAATCAAGGATGCGGCCCGCACCCCAACCCTGCCAGCGGCGCACCGCAAAGTACGTAATCGCCGCCTCTTGATCGCCCGAAATACCGTTTAGGCTCACGCCGGTCTGCTCACGCACCTGATGCAGCACGTCCGCACCATTACCCGCCTCACGGATAGCGCTCGTGGAGAACGCCAGCAGGTCCTCCGCCTCATTCTCGATCGCGAAGTCGCGGGCGCTGGTCACGAAGCGGGTCAGCGCGTCCGCGCCCTCCTGTGAGATATTGCCCTCAGTGTCGAGGTACTGCACGAGCTGCAGCGGAATCTTGTGCGATGCGTACGGTTCGGGGCGCGCTCCAGGGCGGCCGTCAATCAGTAGCAGGTGGACCGTATTCGACCCGACATCCAGAACTCCCAGGCGCACGATGCGCTCCCCTCCCCCGCCCCACGGCGGGATATCGTCTGTGTGCGGTACCGCAGGTGCGGCGCCTCTTCCAGTCTGTCAGAGGCGCGGCTCACTCCGCAAACAACCCGGGCGGATGCCCAGCATCAGCACAGCGCGGGCACAAAAACGCGCCGGGCACGCAAAAGGCGCAGGAGGCGCCCCTCCCCCACGCGGGGGGGTTTCGGGACGCATCCTGCGCCTTCAGGTAGAAGAGCTACTCGGCTGACAACGCGGCAGATTACTCGGCGGTTTTCTTCGCCGCGGTCTTACGAGTGGTCGTCTTCTTCGCGGTAGTAGACTTTGCGGTCGTCTTCTTAGCGGTAGTGGTCTTCTTCGCGGCGGTCTTACGCTTGACCGGGCCCTTCGCACGCTTGTCAGCCAGCAACTGCACCGCACGCTCGTGGGTCAGCGACTCGACCGACTCCGCACGCGGAACCGTAATGTTCGTAATACCGTCGGTGATGTACGGGCCAAAGCGGCCGTCCTTCACCACAATCTTCTTCTCACTGACCGGGTCCACGCCCAGCTCAGCCAACGGAGGCTTAGCCGCCGCACGACCGCGCTGCTTCGGCTGGGAGTAAATCTCCAGTGCCTGCTCCAGCGTAATCGTGAAGATCTCGTCCTCGCTGCCAATCGAACGGGAGTCCGTGCCCTTCTTCAGGTACGGGCCAAAGCGGCCGTTCTGCACGGTAATCTCCACACCCTCAGCGTCGGTACCGAGAACGCGCGGCAGGCTCATCAGCTGCAGTGCCTGCTCCAGGGTCACGGTCGCCAGGTCCATGGACTTGAAAAGGGACGCGGTGCGCGGCTTGGCGGGCTTCGGCTTCTTCTTCGGCTTGGGCTTGCCGTTCTTGTAGTATTCGGTCGGCTGCGCGTCCAGGTATGCCTGAATCTGCTCCTCGGTCATCTCTTCGATGACTTCGGTGACGTAGGGGCCGTAGCGGCCGTCGCGTGCCACAATCTGGTTGCCGGAGACCGGGTCCACGCCGAGCACGCGGCCGTCGGACTTGCCCTGTTCGAGCAGTTCGCGTGCCTTCGCTTCGGTCAGCTCGTCCGGTGCCAGGTCGGCGGGGACGTTCGCGCGAATCGGTTCGGTCAGTTCGCCGGTCTCTGTGTCGAGGGTGCCTTCGGCTTCCAGGTAGGGGCCGAACTTGCCCACGCGCAACACAATGCCGTCCGCGATCGGGATGGAGTTGATGCTGCGGGCGTCAATCTCGCCGAGGTTATCGACGATGGACTTCAGACCGCGCTTGGCGCCGCCGCCGAAGTAGAACTCGCCCAGCCATTCGACGCGGGATTCTTCGCCGCGTGCGATGCGGTCGAGGTCTTCTTCCATCTGCGCGGTGAACTCGTAGTTCACGTAGGGGCCGAAGCTGGATTCGAGCAGGCGCACCACGGAGAACGCGATCCAGGACGGAATCAGCGAACCAGAACGAACGTTCACGTATCCGCGGTCCATGATGGTCGAAATAACCGCCGCGTAGGTGGACGGGCGGCCAATGCCCAGCTCATCCAGGGTCTTCACGAGGGACGCCTCGGTGTAGCGCGGAGGCGGCAGGGTCTCGTGGCCGGCGGGCTCAATCGCCTCGGCGGTCAGTGCCTCGCCGGTGGTCAGGTTCGGCAGGCGCTTCTCAGCGTCCTTCGCCTCACGCTCAGCCACGCGGGATGCGTCAACACCCTCCTCGTAGGCGGCGAGGAAGCCGCGGAAGGTGATGACGGTACCGGATGCAGCGAACTCGGCGTCCTGGCCGTTAGATGCCACGGCGCCCAGGCGCACGGAGGCGGTGGAACCGGTCGCGTCAGCCATCTGGGAGGCGACGGTACGCTTCCAGATCAGTTCGTAGAGGCGGAATTCGTCGTTGGACAGGGCGCCGCGCACAGCGTCCGGGGTGCGGAAGGTGTCACCCGCGGGGCGGATTGCTTCGTGGGCTTCCTGTGCGTTCTTGCTCTTGGAGGTGTACACGCGCGGTGCGGAGGGCACGAACTCTGCGCCGTACAGCTCGGATGCCTGGCGGCGTGCGGCGGAGATTGCCTGCTCGCTCAGTGCCACCGAGTCGGTACGCATGTAGGTGATGTAACCGTTTTCATAGAGGCGCTGCGCCACCTGCATGGTCACGCGGGAGGAAAAACGCAGCTTACGTGCGGCTTCCTGCTGCAGGGTGGAGGTGGTGAACGGCGCTGCCGGGCGGCGCTTGTACGGCTTGGTCTCAACGGAGCGCACCGAGAACGCGGCGGACTGCAGAGCTGCGGCAAGCGCGCGGGCGGCGTCCTCGTTCAGGTGGGTGACCTTGGAGGTGTTGAGGGTGCCGTCGTCGGCGAAGTCCTTGCCGGTGGCGACACGGTTGCCGTCTACGGCGACCAGCTTGGCGTCAAGCCTTCGGAGGATGCGGTCAGGAAGCGTCCGGACAAATCCCAGTAGTTGGCGGCAACGAATGCCATGCGTTCGCGTTCGCGCTCGACCACGAGGCGGGTTGCGACGGACTGCACGCGACCTGCGGAGAGGCCGCGGCCGACCTTGCGCCAGAGCACGGGGGAAATTTCGTAACCGTAGATTCGGTCGAGGATGCGGCGGGTTTCCTGGGCGTCGACCAGGTGCAGGTCGATGTCGCGCAGTTCGCCGAAGGCGCGCTGAATGGCTTCCCGGGTGATTTCGGGGAAGGTCATGCGGTAGACGGGTACCTTAGGCTTGAGGACTTCCTTCAGGTGCCACGCGATGGCTTCACCTTCGCGGTCACCATCGGTTGCCAGGTAGAGCGCGTCTACTTCTTTGAGCTTGCGCTTGAGTTCGGCGACCTTTTTCTTCTTGTCGGGGTTGACCACGTAGTAGGGTTCGAAGTTCTCTTCAACGTTGACAGCGAACTTGCCGACGGGGCTCTTTTTGAGGTTTTCGGGCAGTTCGGAGGGCTGCGGAAGGTCGCGGATATGGCCCATGGACGAGTCGACAAGGTAGTCCTCGCCGAGGTAGCTGCTAATGGTTTTGACCTTGGAGGGAGACTCCACAATCAGCAGGGCTTTTCCGTTCTTTGCCTGAGCGGGCACGGCACTCCTCTATCTGTGTGTTGAAAAGCTACGTATTCAACCATAACCTACGCTGGCGCTTGTGGGCGCCGGCGGGCTGTGGTGTACGCGGGTGAGTGATCTGTGGGGGTGTAATTTGTGTTGGGTTTATGTGGTGCACTCGGTGCGTTTCATGCGGCGAGCGCGTGGTGGCCCGGCGCGGGGCGAGCCAGCCCGGTTCTGGTTGATGTGGACCGGGCGTGTTGAGCTTGCATGAGCGCGCAGGGTACTCGGTACATCATACGGTACCGGAAGCGGTGGTGTGTGCACAGGGGGTGGGTGTGCGGGGTGAGTGTGCGGAACTCGTGCAGGTATATGCACGGGGTACACGGGTGCTGGGGTGCACCGCACGGCACCCGCGCCTGTGCTTCTAGCCCGTTCACCTGCACTTCTAGCCCGCTAGCCAACCCTTCTAGCTGGTGAGGGTGTCCGAGTCGGGGTGGGTGCCGTCCAGGTACGCGGGCAGCAGCGGGTATTCGCGGCCGTACACGGTCTGCGGCGCGATGCGCACCCACTGCATTTCGTGGGTTTCGGAGTCGGGCAGGTCGAAGGTGCGCACAATCTGCGGGGTCATTTCCGGCGGCAGCCAGTGGGCAATACCGACGACGATGACGGAGCGGATGCCGTCTTCGAGGGTTTCGTCGATTTCGAAGGCGACGCGGCGGCTGACCACCACGGAGGAGAACTTGTTGCCGCGGGTGGTGCGGATGTAGATTTCCTGCTTATCGTTTTGGTGGGCGACGGCGTAGAGCACGGGCAGCACATCGACGTGCTGTCCATCAGTGAGGATGAGGCGGCCGAGAGTGTTCGCGTGCAGACGCTCCCAGCACTTGTCGACGCTGATACTTTCATCGGGGTACAGGTTACTCATGGTTTCAGTGTATGCGATGGGGCGGGTGCTCTTGCGCAGATGACAGTTTTGGTCAGTGGGTGGGTCGGAGCTCATGAGGTGAGGGCTTCTTCCCCGCTAGTCCGTGCGGTGTTCCCAACGCACCTGACTCGGGCGGCCGGTTGCGGCGGGTGCGTAGAATGGTGTGCATGACTATTTCTGCCTCCACTTTCGCCCCCGAGTACGCCGCCGTTGCGGATGCTCCCCCGCAGCGATGATTACGCCCGCCTGACCCGCATCCGTGAACGCCTGCTGGCGTTGAACTACAGCTATGACGCTGTGCAGGAGCTGCTGGGTGTTGAGGCTGCTGAGGCGATGGCTCGCGACCAGGTGGTTCCGGGCCTGTGGCGTGTGGAGCACATTCTGCGCGGCGATTACAGCGTGGAGGAGAAGAACCTGGCGCGTCTGCTGGCGTTTTTCCTGCTGGCTCGCCCGCTCACCGAGGCTGAGGCAGCCGAGGTTTTCGGCGATACCCTAGTTGATTTCGAGGATGCCGCGCTGATTGAGCGTGACGCCGCGGATTCTGCCCGCTGGTCCGCGAGCGTTGACCTGCGCCCGCATGCCGCCGATGACGGCACCGAAATCTTTGTTGCCGCCGACCTAGTGCGCATCAGCGCCCCGGCGTGCTCCGTAAGGACCACGTGCTCGGCATTGGCCACGCCTCCCTGACTCTGGCGCAGATTACCGAGCGCACCCCCGTCAAGCGTGCCCTGGATGTGGGCACCGGCTGCGGTATTCAGACCTTCCACCTGCTCGCCCACACTGAGCACGTGACCGCCACCGACATTTCGGAGCGTGCCCTGGCGTTCACCCGTTTTAACCTGATGCTGAACGCGCAGGCGCTCAACATTGATCCGCAGAACCCGCAGGCGCGCGTGAGCCTGCGTGAGGGTTCCCTGCTGGAGCCGGTCGCCGGTGAGCTTTTCGATCTGGTGGTGTCGAACCCGCCGTTCGTGATTACCCCGCGCGTTGCCGGTGAGAGCGCCGAAGAGCAGTTCACCTACCGTGACGGCGGCCTGCCCGGTGACGAAATTGTGAGCACGATGGTGCGTCAGCTACCGTCGGTGCTGGTGCCCGGCGGTCGCGCGCAGATGCTGGGTAACTGGGAGATTATTCGCGACTCCGAGGACCCGGAAGCACCGTGTCCGTGGGATGATCGCCCGCGCACCTGGGTTGCCGACGGCGGCGCGGAGGCGTGGTTTATTCAGCGTGAGGCGCTGAGCCCCGCCTCCTACGCGGAGACCTGGTTGAAGGACGCGAGCGAGAACCGCGACCGCAGCCACTACGAGCAGACCTACGTGGCGTACCTGAACGACTTCGCTTCCCGGAACGTTCATTCTATTGGTTTCGGCATGATTTGGTTGCGCCGCCCGACCGAGGCGACCGCGGCAGGCGCGACCGAGCCCCTGCAGCGTTTCGAGGAGATCACCTACCCGATTCAGCAGCCCATCGCCCGCGCCCTCACCGAGTCTGTGCGCCGCTACGACCGCCTCGCCGCCCTGGACGATGAGGCGCTCCTCGCCGCGCACCTGGAGGTCGCCGAGGACGTCACCGAGGAACGCCACGGCCGCCCCGGCGCCGAACATCCCAGCGTGATTTTGCTGCGTGCCGGTTCGGGCCTGTGCCGTACCCAGCTGCTGTCCACCGAGACGGCGGGCTTTGCGTCGGCGAGCGATGGTGAGCTTGCCGTGGGTCAGATTGTGGCGGCTCTTGCCATGCTGCTGTCCTGGCCCGAATACGACGAGGCTGCCGCCGCGGCACGCGGTACGCAGGAGCAGCATCCGCGCGACACCCTGCTGCATGCGGTGCGTGAGCTGGTGCTCAAGAGCTTCCTGCACTTTAGCGACGAGCAGGGCTAAGGGTGCGTATTTGGTCCCTTCACCCTTCCCTGCTTGATCGCCGCGCCCTGGTCGCCTGCTGGCGTGAAACTCTGCTGGCGCAGAAGGTGCTGCGGGGTCTGACTCGCGGGTACACGAACCATCCGCAGCTGATTCGTTTTCGTGCGCATCCGCAGCCGCTGGAGGCGGTTGCCGCCTACCTGTCGAGGCTGGCGGATGAGGCGGATGCCCGCGGCTACTCTTTCAACCGTGAGCTGATTGGTGCGGGCGAAGATGGTGCGGGCAAAGATAGCACAAACGAAAATAGCGCAGGCAAAAACGGTACCGATAAAAACTGCACTGACAAGGCGGAAGACCCGTACGCTTCGGTCGCGCCGATTCCCGTTTCTTTGGGTCAGCTGGAGTACGAGCTCGCTTTTCTGCGGCACAAGGTGGCGGGCCGCGACCCGGAGTGGGAGCATCGGTTGAGCGAGCGCTTGGCGGCGCGCGGCGAGTTAGCGGCGTGTGTGCATCGCTTTTTGAGGTGGTTCCGGGCGCTATTGAGCCCTGGGAAAAGACGAAAGATTTTTAGACAGAAGGATTTCTAAGAACGTGAACATAGTAATGCCCCGGCGGTAACCCTTGCGGGTGCCTGCCGGGGCATTGCTACATGTATGGCTCAAGCTGTATGGGAACAAGCATCTCAGCGCGTCGCAGAGCGCTAAAAACAGCTTGACACCGGGTCTTTACTTCAGGGTCTTTACCTCAGGACCTTTACTTGGTGGTCAGCGCGGGCTTGATTTCCTTCACGATTGCCTCAAGCATCTTCAGGTTGAAGTCCACGCCCAGCTGCAGTCGACCCGCCGCAATGAGATCGGCCATGGCGGCAAGTTCAGCCATGTAGAGCGGGTTTTCGTAGCGCATGTCTGGGTTGCAGCACTGGCTCTTCATCGTCGGGTGACGGGTCAGTCGTCCTCGTCTTCGAGGTCCTCTAGCACTTCGAACGGCGACTCGACGTCGCCGCGCCAGGCCTCCAGGCCCTCGCGCACTGCGAGCACCGCCACGACCAGCGCCGCAACCGAGTCAGCCCACCACCAGCCGAACAGGCTGTCGAGGACGAGGCCGATGAACACTGCACCGGAGAGGTAGATACACAGGATGAGCTGCTTGGCGTCGGCCATCACGCTCTTGGAGCCCAGCTCCCGCCCGGTGCGGACCTCAATCCACGCCAGCAGAGGCATGACGACCAGGCTCAGCGCGGTGATGCCGAGACCCAGCGGGCTGCGGTCGGGGCCCTCCTGGCCGACCAGGGCCAGCACCGCGTCGATCGAGACGTAGGCCGCCAGCGCGAAGAACGCGATGCCGATGGCCTTGACGGTGACTGTTTCCCACCGCTCAGGGTCCTTGCGGGTGAACTGCCAGGTGATGGCCACGGCCGAGAGTACCTCGATAACCGAGTCGAGCCCGAAGCCGATGAGCGCCGCGGACGAGGCGAGGACGCCTGCCCAGACTGCGACGATTGCCTCGATTACGTTGTACGTGATCGTGAAGCCAACGATGAAGCGGACGCGCCGGTGCAACATCGCGCGGCGCGCGGTGGTCAGGGTCTCGCTCATGCTCCCGCCGCCGTTCCACAGCAGCCCGACACCGAGCATGCCGGGTCGATGCACGGCGCGGCCTCGTCCACCGCGAGCGTGACGTCGATCAGGGACGTCAGTGCCGCGGCGAGGTGCGGGTCGGCGATCTCGTAGCGCGTCTGGCGACCCTCGGGCTCGGCGACGACGATTCCGCAATCGCGCAGGCAGGTCAGGTGGTTGGACACGTTCGAGCGGGTCAGCTCCAGCTCGCGCGAGAGCACGGCTGGATAGCTCGGGCCGCCGAGGAGGGTCATCAGAATCCGGGAACGTGTCGGGTCGGCCATGGCGCGGCCGAGCCGGTTCATGACGTCGAGGTGTGAAGCAATAGTCAGCATACGATGACTATACAGTGATAACTGACTAATTGTCCACTTGTGCGGGCTGCCGCACGTGCTCCGCGCCCTTGCCCTCGGGAGGCGGCAGAGTTCGCACTCATCAGCGACCACCGCCCATCACGGAAGCGACGGCGGCACGCGGCGAGTTGGCGGCGTGTGCGCATCCGCTGTTTGAGGTGGTTCCGGGCGCTATTGAGCCTTGGGAAAAGACGAAGGATTTCTAGACAGAAGGATTTCTAAGAACGTGAGCATAGTAATGCCCCGGCGGTAACCCTTGCGGGCACCTGCCGGGGCATTGCTGCATGTATAGCTCAAGCTGTGTGGGCTCAAGCATCTCAGCGCGTTATAGAGCGCCGAAAACAGCTTGGCACAGGGTCTTCTTTACTTAGTGGTCAGCGCGGGCTTAATCTCCTTCACGATTGCCTCAAGCATCTTCAGGTTGAAGTCCACACCCAGCTGGTTCGGAATAGTCAGCAGCACCGTGTCCGCCGCCTGAACCGCCTCATCACGGGCGAGCTTCTCGGCAATATCCGCCGGGTCACCAATGTAGCTACGGCCAAAGCGGGAGAAGGTGTTGTCGATAATGCCGGTGTAATCCTGCGAGTCCTCCGCGGCACGGCGACCGAAGTAGCGTGCCGAGGTTTCATCGATAACAGGCAGCACCGAACGGGACACCGAAACACGCGGAACACCCGAATTACCCGCCTTCACCCACTCGGAGCGGAAGAGGCGAATCTGCTGCGCCTGCTGCTGATCGAAGGGAATGCCCTTATCTTCCAGCATCAGGGTTGAAGACATCAGGTTCAGGCCCTTCTGCGCGGTCCACACGGCGGTGCTATCGCTGCCTGCACCCCACCAGATGCGGTCGCGCAGACCCGGCGACTGCGGCTGAATGGGGGCGTACTTGCCCGCCATGCGAGCGCTGGGCGCCATGCCCTCACCCTCAATTGCCTTGAGGAAAATGTCGAGGTGGCGGCGCGCCATATCGCCCTCGTCTTCGCCTTCTGCCGGGTAGTAGCCGAAGCTCTCAAAGCCGCGGATAACGGACTCGGGCGAGCCGCGGGAGACACCGAGCTGCAGGCGACCCGCAGCGATGAGGTCTGCCATGGCGGCAAGTTCTGCCATGTAGAGCGGGTTTTCGTAGCGCATGTCAATCACGCCGGTGCCGAGCTCGATGCGTTCGGTCTTGGCGGCGATTGCGGAGAGCAGCGGGTAAGGGGTTGCCTGCTGCTGGTCGAAATGGTGCACGCGGAAGAACGCGCCGTCCAATCCGATATCTTCGGCGCCTACAGCAAGGTCGATTGCCTGGTGCAGGGATTCTGCGGCGGAGGGTACGCGCGAGCCGTGGACCTCAGCCCAGTGGCCGAAGGAGAGGAAGCCGAGCTTCTTCTCGTCGCCGCGCATGGGCTCGAGGTGGCTGATGCGGATGGATTCGTCGATCTGCGGGGTGCCGGAGTTATTAGGGGTGTTCATGGTTTTTTCCTTTGCGGGTTGCGCCCGATCTCTTCTACTACCGGGCTGATGGTTTAAGTCTAAACCCAAATACTTTACGTGTCAAGTATTTTATTTCGGAATGTTACGCGAGAGCACTACCCCCCCCCCGACCTCACGGCACACCCACCCGCTCGGAACACAAATACTGACGCAAAATACTGGCGAAAATATAGGTGCAAAGCATAGGCGCAAAAGGGCACAGAAAAGCCCGGCGGCACGAAAACATCGCGCCACCGGGCTCTTCTATTCAACAGCTAAAACTGTAGCCATAACAGCAGAAGCAAACTGTCCTAGGAACGCTTCGCCAACGGAACCCACAGCTCCATGCGGTAATCAGCCGCCTGCATATCGCCGCGACCGTACACCTCAAGACCACCCACCGGGCGGTACTGCGGATTCTTCGCGAAGAACGCCTCCTCAAAGCTCGCAAAGCCAGCCGGAATGGACTCCGAAATCGGGCCGGTCACCTCAACCACCGCGTAGGTGCTCGCAGGCAACTCCAGCACGCCCAGACCAAGCTTCGCCGCGCTCGCCGGCTCCGACACCAGGAAACCCGCCGTGTAGCGGACCTGACCCTTCGGGTTCGGCTGAGTGCACACGCCCAGGTACTGGGTCACGTTCAGAACATCCAGCATCGCCGGGGACGCCTTCTGATTCAGCTCATCCCACAGCGAGGAGAAGTCGCCGTCCAGGGGGAACACCTGCGAAACGCCGGCAACGACCATTGCCGGGTGCTCCTCAATGCGAGGTTCAGAAATCTGAACCGCACCGCCCTTAGCGGCTGCCATTAGGCGTTCGCCTCAGCTGCTTCGCGGTCCACCGAGCACTCGGGCACGCAGTGGCGCTTCGCGTCATCAGCTGCGCACTCGGGGCAGAGCAGAACCAGCTCGCGGCAGGAGTCGTTGGAACAGTTCTCGAACTTGTTCGAGGGGGCGCCGCACTGTTCGCACTTGCCGATGGTGACGGTGTCCGGGGTGAACTCCATGTGCATGCGCTTGTCAAAGACGTAGAGCGAGCCTTCCCAGAGTTCCTTATCGCCGTACTTCTCGCCGTAACGCACGATGCCGCCGTCGATCTGGTAAATCTCCTTGAAGCCGCGGTTCTTCATGAGCGCGGAAAGAATCTCGCAGCGAATACCGCCGGTGCAGTAGGTGACGACCGGCTTGTCCTTAATGTGATCGTACTTGCCGGACTCGATCTCGCGGATAAAGTCGTGGGTGGTGCGCACGTCGGGAACGATAGCGTTCTTGAACTTGCCGATCTTCGCCTCGAACGCGTTACGGCCGTCGAAGAAGACCACTTCGTCGCCGCGCTCTTCAACAAGCTTGTTGACCTCTTCAGGCTTCAGGTGAACGCCGCCGCCAACGACGCCGTTCTCGTCCACCTGCAGCTCGTCGGGAGCACCGAAAGCCACAATCTCGTCGCGTGCCTTCACGGACAGGCGGGGGAAGTCCTCCGCGCCACCCTCGGACCACTTGAACTCCATGTTCTTGAAGCCGGGGTACTTGCGGGTTTCCTTGGTATACGCCTTGACCGCGTTGATTTCGCCGCCGAGGGTGCCGTTAATGCCGTGCTTGGAAATGAGGATGCGCCCGCGCAGGCCGAGCTTCTCGCAGAGGGCACGCTGCCAGAGCATGACCGCCTGCGGGTCGGCGATGGGGGCGAACTGGTAATACAGAATAATCTTATTTTGAGCCACGAAACTATTTTATCGTCATATACGCCTAAAACATGCAGATTTTTTGATATGTGCGCGCTGACTACGGGGTCGGCGGTGCAAAAGCGGTACTGGGGCGAGGTTGAACTCGGGGTCGGGGCAGGATTCGAGCTGGCTTGGCACCGGCGCTCAGGGCAGCGCGTGACCGGTGGCAAGTCGAGGTGTAGCCCGCCGCTCTACAATGGAACCCATGCCGCACAGCACCCCTTCGCAGAACGCCAACCAGCACCCCGAACAGCAGCCCGCGCACCGGCCCGAGCAGCAACCCGAGCAGGTGCAGTCTGCGGCGCGCCCAAAAACGCTACGTTACCGCGAGCTGCCCGCGAGCGCCCAGCAGGTGCTGGCACCCCTACTGCCGGAGGCGGAACGCACCGGAACCTGCCCGAGCAGGTAACCCATATTCACACCATTGCCGCCAGGGAGGCGAGCTACGCACCGTGGCCGCAGTGGTTGCATCCGCGTGTGGTGGATGCCTTCGAATCGCTCGGTATTGCCGAGCCCTACGCCCACCAGGTGCAGGCGGCGAATGCAGCCCATGCCGGTCTTGATGCGGCGCTGGCGGCGAGCGCGGCGCGCTACGGCTGGCAGGCGGGGCGCATCGAAGCTGAACGCATTGAGGCTGAGCGTATCGAAGCGGGGCGTCTTGAGGGGTCAGCGGCAGCGCGCACCGAAGACGCGAAGGGTACCGGCGGCGGCGGGCACGTGATTGTGGCGACGGGTACCGCCTCGGGCAAAACCCTGAGCTACCTGATGCCCACTCTGGATGCTATTTATCGCGCCTCATGCGGCGAGCCGGTGAGCTCTACATCCGCTTATTCCGGGACTGAGAACCTCAATAATAGAGCGAATATTCTTTATATTTCTCCGGCGAAGGCGCTCTCCGCCGACCAGCTCACCGCCCTCACTTCCTACAATCTGCCAGGGCTCCACGCGGCAAGCTACGACGGCGACACCCCCGTCGGCGAACGCCGCTGGATCCGCGAACACGCCAACTTCATCCTCACCACCCCGGACATGCTCAACTACTCGATCCTGAGCAACCACCGGCAGTGGGCGTCCTTCCTGCGAGGACTGCGCTACGTGGTGCTCGACGAGGCGCACAGCTACCGCGGCGTTTTCGGCGCGCACATCGCCAACCTGCTGCGCCGCCTACGCCGCGTCTGCGCGCTCTACCGCACCGTGCCCGTGTTCTACGGCGCCTCCGCAACCAGTTCCAACCCGGTCGAGTCTTTCTCCAAGCTCATTGGCGTGCCACAGCAGGCAGTCACCGCCATTACCGAGTCCACCTCCGCGCGCGGTGAAACCACCGTCGCGCTCTGGGAGCCCGAATTCATGCCGCCCAAGGCACACGATCAGCTCGCCAAGGGTGCCCGCAGCACCCAGCAGCAGGCGGTCCAGTCAAAGGCTGAACAGGAGGCGCCGCGCCGCGTCTCCCCCGTGGAGCAGGGCGCGCAAATGCTCACCGACCTGGTGCTTTCCCGCACCCGCTCCCTGGTTTTCGCCGGTTCGCGCCGCAGCGTAGAAATCCTCTCGCAGAAGACCCAACGCTACCTCGACGAGGTGGAGGCGGGCCTCGCCCACCGCGTCGCCGCATACCGTGCCGGGTACACCCCCGAAGAACGCCGCGAACTCGAACGCAAACTCCGCAACGGCGAACTGCTTGGCTTGGCGAGCACCTCCGCGCTGGAGTTGGGCATCGACATCTCCGGACTGGACGCCGTACTCGTGGCGGGCTGGCCGGGTACCCGCGCCTCCTTCATGCAGCGTGTGGGCCGCGCGGGTCGAAGCGGTCAGGACGCGCTCGCCGTGCTCATTGCCGACGACAACCCGCTCGACACCTACCTGGTGCACCACCCGGAGGCGATTTTCGGGCAGGAGGTTGAAGCGACCGTATTCGACCCGACGAACCCGTACGTGCTCTCCCCGCAGCTGTGCGCCGCCGCGCAGGAGGCACCCATCCGCACCGAAGAGCTGAGCCTTTTCGGACCGCATACCGCCGCTCTGCTGGATCGGCTGGTGCAGCAGGGGTACCTGCGTCGCCGCCCGGACGGCTGGTACTGGACGCACGCCGAATCAGCCGCCGAACTGGTCGATATCCGCGGCACCGGCGGCGGACCCTACCAGCTCATCGACGCCGAAGATGGCACCCTCGTCGGCACCATGGACGCCGCGCACGCCATGAGCCAGGGGCACCCGGGCGCGATTTATATTCACCAGAACGCGCAGTACGTGGTCGAGTCCCTCAGCGAGGGCGAGCGCGTGATTCTGCTCAGCCGCGTCTACCCGGACTACTACACGCGCGCCATTGAGAGCACCGAGGTGCGTATTCTGGCGGAGCGTGCGCGGGTCAGTTACGGCGCGCAAAATGTTGGGGAAGCGGTTCCCGGTGAGCCTGTTCCCGAAATCTCCGCCCCCGAAACCGACGCGCAGCAGCTCGCCCCGCTCACCATGCACCGCGGGCAGGTTCAGGTCACCGACCAGGTCACCGGATACCGGCGCTTCTCCGTCTACGGTGGCGAATACCTGGGCGAAGAGGCGCAACCCATGCCGCCGGAAGTACTCATGACCGAGGCGGTCTGGTTCACTTTCGAACCCAGCTACCTGTTCGGCGCGGGCGTGACCGAAGAGGACGGCCCCGGCACCCTGCACGCCGCCGAGCACGCCGCCATCGGACTGCTACCGCTCATCGCCACCAGCGACCGCTGGGACTTGGGCGGACTCTCCACGCTGCTTCACGTGGACACCGGCAGGCCCACCATTTTCGTCTACGACGCCGCACCCGGCGGTGCCGGCATTAGCGAGCGCGGCTTCAACGCGGTTCATCAATGGCTGAGCGCCACCCTCGAAGCCATCGAAAGCTGCGGATGCGAAAACGGCTGCCCCTCCTGCGTACACTCGCCCAAGTGCGGCAACCGCAACGAGCCGCTCAGCAAGCACGGCGCGCGGGCGCTACTGACGGCGATGCTGCGGAGCATGGCGGAGGCGTAGGCTGCTGCAAGAGGCGTAGGGCGAGCTGGAGGCGCGGGGCGTGCTGGGATGACAACTCCCGATGAGCACAAATAGCCTAGTCGGTTAGGCTTTCTGGCTCGGCTGGGCTTTCCACTTCAGGAGACTCGAGTGCCGGGTCCCGCTCAGCTTCCAGCTCTTCCTCCAGTTCGGCAGCCTCATCGGGGCTCAGCTCCTCCGCATTCTCTGCCGTGGCGTACTCTTCTTCGGGATGCTCAGCCCCGGCGCGGGCACGCACCCTCGCCGGGCCCAGCACGCCCATAGGTCCTGCAACCGGGACTGCGACCGTCACCTCCACCGTTTCGGGGCGGTCCGGAAACGTGCAGGATTCCAGGTGCGCGCCATGACGTTCGGCAAGATCCGCCGCAACCGCGCACGGGTCCCCCTCGGTGAGCCCCCGGTAGGCGTCCGCCGCCGCGAGCGCGCTCAAATCAGCGGCAGCGGAAGCCCTGCGGTTCGCGGACACCACCCCGATGAGCCCGGCAATCACCACGGTCACCACCAGTAGCGCGGCAATAATGGTGAGGGCGAGGACGGTGCCGCTACCCTCTTCGGGGTGTTCTTCCGCGGGTCGGGCAAGGACCGGGCTTTTATTCACCATCATTGCCGGGGCTTTCTTTGCCGGCGCTTTCTTCACTGCCGCCGCCTTCAACCCGGGCGTGGGCATCCGCCCGCAGCACCCAGCCGGTTGCCGAACCGATTACGCCGGGGGCGGGGCGGCTCACCCGCACGTGCACCTGCCGTGCGCGCCCTTCCCCCGCCTCTGCCGCGGCTACATCATCAGGAGAAACGGAAATCTGCACACTCTGAGCCGGGTCGATGCGACTGACGGCGGAGCGAATCTGCACCTCGGAATCTCCGCGGGCGGCGGCTCGTGCAGCCGTTCGCGCGGACTCCTCCACCTTCAACTGTGCAATCCCCGTGGAGGCGGCACCCAGGCAGAGGGCGAGCACCACCGTCACGGCGGGTAGGGCGACCGCAAATTCGGCGGTAATCACGCCCTCTTCCGCGGGGCTCCTGTGCGGGGTCGAGGGTGCCGGTTCTGCCCCGGCTTTCCCTGCGGAACAGGCGCACCACAAGGCGCCCAAATTCACATGAGCGTTCACTCTTTATTCCTCCTTCCCGGCTTGATTTTTCGCAGGATCTAGCATTAAGAGCAAAACCTACGGCGGGTTTTTAATGCCTCTAGAACAGCCCCGTATTGCCCGCAATCGACAGGGCGTTACGCACAATATCCAGGAGCATGGAACGCACCTCATCCGACTTGAGAATCAGCACCAGCAGACCCGCGAAACCGACCGCCGCGAGCATCACAATGCCATACTCCGCGGTGGAGGCGCCCTCCTCCGGATCGCCCGCCGGGGCGTACTCTTCAAGCACCTCCCCCTCAGCGGACACATATTCGGCGCAGCCGGGCGCGTGTTCACCCAGGCTGCGGCAGGTGGTGCCGCATTCGTCCAGGGTGCAGCCCTCGGCGAGCGCGCGGGCAATGGTCAATGCCTGTTCGGGGCTCAGAAGGTTCGTGTTCATGTCAATCTCCATTTCGGCGGGGTCAATCCTGGGGCCTGCGTGGTTCAGCTCAGCATCGCTGAAAAGCTCGGGGCATTCTTCGCGCAGCTGCTTCATGGTGGTTGCGATAGCAACGGACAGCGGCACGGGGCCCAGAATGGTCTGCGCTTCGGTGGCGTGTGCGGCGGGCTGAATTTCGCTCGGAATGCCACCCGGAGCACCGACCGGGGCGTTGACCGGAGCGCCGGCAGTGTGCAGGTCGTGGCGGATTGCTTCGCAGAGGGTGTTCGTCATTGGTTTTCCTTTCGTTGTGCCCCATTCGTTCGGGGCGGGGTGGGTGCTCATCGGCGTTCGCGGCAGATGGGCGAGGGTCTAAAATTTTCGGCATTTCAGCTAGTCAACAGCGCTTATGGGCACGATTCTTTAGCCGGTCAGCGTGGGCAGTAGTGAAATGAGGATGGGCACAATGCCCAAGCAGATAAAGGCGGGTAGCGAGCACAGCCCGAGGGGCACCACGAGCGCTACGGAGAGCTTTCCGGCGGCGCGTTCTGCCGCGCGGCGCTCGCTGAGGCGGTGCGCATCGGCAAGGGAGAGCAGCAGCGCGGTGCTAGGTGCACCGCCCGTGTAGGCGGGGGCGAGCGCATCCCGCAGCTCACCGAAGGTTCCCGCCGCGGAGCCCGACCAGGCGCTCCCCCAGCCGCTACCCATCTGTAGGCGCTGGCAGACCGCATGCAACGGTCGACTATTGAGCGCCTCGGCGAGGGTGCCCAGGGCGGCGAGCGGTGCAAGACCGGCTCTCAACTGTGCGGCGAGTAGTTCCAGCACGAGGGCGGTATCAACGGGTGCGGCTCCTGCTGGCGAGGCAGGTTTTTCCGCCCCAGATCCAGCATTTGCCGTCCGCATGCTCTCCACTTCCGCCCGATGCACGAGCGCGGCGGTCCAGCGGCGCCCGGTGAATGCGAGCCCCAGCCCGAGCAAACCGGTGAGCGCCCCGAGAATGGATCCGGTCAGCACGCCCACGGGGTCACTGCCCATGAGCACACCCAGCCCCAGGCCGAGCAGCGGTAGCCAGGAGAGGATTCTGCCCGTGGCGCGCGGTGCGGCGAGGGCGCTCTGCCTACCCAGGAGCGCGTCGATGCGCTCTTCGGCGTGTTCTGCGGCGCGTTCCAGACTCGTGGCAAGCGGCGCACCGGCGCTCTCACTCATGCGCAGGCTCAGCTGCAGGTCGTGCAGGCGCTCGCGGCTGTGCGGGCGCATCCGGGTGCTGTTTTCGAGCAGCTGCGAGCAGGCGAGATGTGCGGGGACACCCCAGGAGGTGAGCGTGGCGAGAGCCTGCGTGAAGCGGCGGATATCCTCGGCGCACCGCTTTTGCCCGTAGTCTTCGGAAAAAGGCCCTCGTGCCCGTCGGGATCGGGCGCTTTTCCGAGAGCTTCTCTTCGCACGCGTTTTCCCCGTACCCGGCACCAGCTCGTTCTCCCCGAACTGACCAAACTGCCCGGACTCCCCGAACTGCTCGAGCTCCCCGAGTTGCCTATAGCCCGGGTCGGCGTGCACCGCCTCCTGCAGGGGAATGCCGGCGCGCAGGTTCAGGGCGAGGGTGCGTAGCATGAGCGGCCACATGCGCATTTCCTCGGCACTGGCTGCTCCGGCGATGCGTTCAACCCAGCGCTCAGACCAGCGTTCGCGAAGGCTTCCATTGCTCTTTTTGTTCTGATTCATTGCTTCCTCCTTTCACGTTTTCTGCTTCCCCCATTTCGGGGGCTAGTACCCAACATCAGACCCGATAGAAATACGCCTGACCTGCAGGTACTCTTCACTCCCCTGTGTGGCGGGGTGCAGACTGTAGACGCCTTCGATACGGCGGCGACCATCCCGGTGTTCCAGGTGGATAATGCGTTCAAAAGCCGTCGCCGTATGTAGAGCGACCGTTCTACTATCTAGTCCGGCAAGCGCACCCAGGGCGCACAAACGCAGGGGTACCGCCTGCGCACTATTGGCGTGCAGGGTCGTTCCGGCGCCGCGGTGACCGGTATTCATGGCGGTCAGCAGGTGCACCACCTCCGCGCCGCGGCACTCGCCGACCACGAGCCGGTCCGGGCCCATGCGCAGCGCCTGCACAATCAGCTCACCCAGCCCGATTTCGCCAGCGCCCTCGGAGTTGGCGGCGCGGGTTTTGAGGGGAATAACCTGTTCATGCTGCGGCGCGAGTTCCGGGGTATCTTCGAGCAGAATGAGGCGCTCCTGCGGCGTGCACAGCCCCAGCAGGGCGTTGAGCAGGGTGGTTTTGCCAGTACCGGTGCCGCCGCTAATGAGGAATCCGCGGCGTTCGGCAATCATGCGGCGCAGGTAGGCGGCGGTCGCCTCATCGCACAGCCCGGCGGCCTGTAGCTGCGCCAGGGTGGGGCGTTCGCGGGCGGGTAGGCGCACGGAGAGCCGGGTGCGTTCGCTCAGCGGCGGGATAATCGCGTGAATGCGCCTGCCGTGTTCGTCGCTAATGTCAGCCGCCGGATGCGCGGCATCCAGCTGCCCGCCGTGCCTGCGGATGAGCCGCTCGGCGAGGTCACGCACGCGCCGCTCATTGCCGAGGCTCAGCGCCACGGGGCGGACGGTTCCGTTGATACCCACCCAGATATCGCAGGGCGAGTTCACGTAGATATCGGTGATGGATCCGGCGCGTTGCCCCTCGTCAAGGAGCAGGTCGAGGGCGCCGAGGCCGTAGAGTTCCGCGGCGAGGTAGCGCAGCGCGGTCTGCCGGTTGACGGGCACGTATTCCACGCTGGGGTAGCTCCAGGAGGCGGGCGCGGGTTGCACCGTTTTGGCGCGGAATCTTCGGGGCTTCGCTACGCCCACTCCTGCTGCGCTCGCGTTCCCCGGCTGTCCGCCGTCGATGGCGCAGATTGCCTCGTCCACGGCGTTTTCGAGAATCTCGCGGAGGGGCTGGGATTCCTGGAGTAGCCCACCGCCCGCGGCACTCGCTGTGTTTGCACTGCCCGCGGCAGTTGTGCCCTCTGCGAGCGGACGCTCCCCTGCCTTCTCGACCGCTTTCTCGACCCCGGCACCGGCACCAAATCCGTTACCGAAACCGCCGCCGGACCCGACACTAAACCCGGCGCTAAAACCGCCGCTAAAACCACCCAGGGCGATAGCGCTCATCTGCGGCGATCGCAGGATCAGCTCACGGGCGTGCAGGGCGACGGCGCGGGCGCGGTAATCTTCGGGAATGAGCAGGGCGGGTAGCGAGTGCGCGCGGGTATCGGGCGCATACGCGGTTGGACTCTGCGCGGTGCGGGTCGGGTAGCCGTTAGGGTTTGCGGCGTGGCTGGCTGTGTGCTCGGCGGGATTGCTGGTGGGGTTCATGGCTCTAGGAGAGCATTGTGCCCACCCTAAATTTTTAAGAGAATGAGCGTTCTGTGGATAACTCCTCGCGCACCCCGAAATATCCACGATGCACGCACCTCAAACGAACAAAACGCACGCTTCCGACGCTTTTATGACAAACCGCGACGCGTTCAGCCCTCTCACTCCCGCCGTACTTTTCGCACATATCCCGAGCCCATCCCTTCCTCAGACCGCCCACCCGCGACCACAAACCACGCGCCTTCGCATCCGGTCACCGATAATGGAAGAATGTACGTTCTGCTCAGTCCTGCCACCGGCGCGGGTATTACCGCTCAGACCGGCACTCCCGCGCACCCGGTCACCTCGGCTATTGCCGCGGGTGCGTCTTCGCGCGGTGCTCAGCCGGTGACCTCGTGGGGTGCTTTTCATTTTTCGGCACCGACCGCTGAGCAGCTGCAGGACCCGACTTTTATTCCGCGGATTACGCGCGCGGATCGGGTGAGTGCGGCGAATCTTCCGGCGTATGTGCGAGAGGTAGAGCGGCAGGCGGCAGATTCGGCGCAGGCGCGTTTTCCGCGCTGGGTTTGGGCTGATACCCGCCACGTTGACCCGCTGCTTCTGCGCCGCGGGGTGCGGGTGCATCTGTGCCATGATTTGCGTCTGGTGCAGCGAATTTTGGTGACTGCCGCTACGCATCCGAGCGGTTTTGTGGAGTACAGCCCGGTGCTGGATCTTTCTGATGTGCGTGAGGCGGTGGAGCCTCAGGGGTATTTGCCGGTGGCGCGGCAGATTCAGGGTCAGGAGGAGCTGTTCGGCACCGATTTTTTGAGTGCGCCCGCTACCTCTTCCGCCGCATCCGCCGGTTCCCCCGCAGGTTCCTCCCCCGATTTCCTTGAGGCGGCACCTCATGAGCCTTTTGCCCCGCAGTTGGCGGCGGGCCCGGTGACTCTGCTGCCGGAGCATCCGGTGGTGCGTGTGCTGATGCGTGAGTGGCTGGCACAGGCGCGCGCTATTAGCGAGTCGAGGCACCCGGAGCGGCTGCGTCTTTTGGCGGCGGCTGAGTCTGCCGGTGCGTTGGTGGCCACTGAGATTGGTTATTACGGCATCCCGTTTAATGTGCAGGCGCATCATGAGCATCTGTGCGAGCTGTTGGGTCCGCGTCCGGTGCCTGGGGAGCGTCCGCAGAAGATGCAGGAGTTGGCGGAGCAGATTCAGCGCATGCTGTTTATGCCGTCGTTGAACCCGGATTCGCCGCAGGATCTTTTGCGTGCTCTGCAGTCTGCGGGGGTTTCGGTGAAGTCTACGCGTTCGTGGGAGTTGAAGAGTTGGGCGGATGCGATTCCGGCTCAAAGGGAGAAGCGTTGGGCGCTGATTGACCCGATTCTGCGTTATAAGAAGCTGTACCGTATTTGGACTGCTAACGGCTGGACGTGGGCTGATACCTGGGTTTCTGAGGGTGCGTTCCGCCCGCATCTTGAGGTGGGTGGAGCCGCGACCGGGCGCTGGGGCGCTTCCGGCGGTGGTGCGTTGCAGCTTCCGGCGGAGATTCGTCAGGCGGTGCAGGCGCCGGAGGGTCAGGTGCTGACGGTGACGGACGGCTCGCAGATTGAGCCGCGCATTCTGGCGGCGTTGAGCCGTGATGAGGCGCTCGCTTCGGCGGGTCGTGGCGCTGACCTGTATGCGGGTATTGCCGAGTTGGCGCGCCTGAAGGGTGTGGGTTTGACGGAGCGTTCCCACGCGAAGGTGGGCATGCTGGCGATTATGTATGGCGGCCGCAGCGGTGAGATTGGTGCGCTGTTGCCGCATGTGGCGGCGCTTTTTCCGCAGGCGATGGAGTTTACGGAGCGTGCGGCTCGTATTGGTGAGGCGGGCGGTCAGGTGACGACTTTTTTGGGTCGTACGTCCCCGCCGGTGGATGAGCGTTTCCGTGAGATTGTGGCTGATCGGTCTTCGCCGGCGGCTGAGTCGCGTGCGGTGTCGACGGCGCGTGCGCACGGTCGTATGACCCGCAATTTTATTGTTCAGGGTACGGCGGCTGAGTGGGCTCTGTGTTGGATGGGCGCCGTGCGTTCTCGTCTGCTGTCTGAGCGGATTTTTGGCATGCCGATGCGCACCCGCATTGTGTATTTTTTGCACGATGAGCTTCTGCTGTGCGGTCCTGAGCTGGAGGCGGATCGCGTGGAGCGTATTGTGCGTGAGGGCGCTGCGGAGGCGGCGCGTCTGCTGTTCGGTCGGGTGCCGGTTGATTTTCCGGTATCGGTGGCGCGGGTGCACAACTACGCAGAGGGTAAATAATCTGCGGGCGGGTTAAGACAAATAGGGGCGGCGGGTAGCTTCATTCAAGCTACCTGCCGCCCCTATCTGCGCACTATTCTGCTCCCTATATCCGCTGGTCAGGCGTTTATTCTGCGAAGAGCTTTACTCCTCGTAGCCGGGTGCCGGGCACATCTTTTTCTTATCCCAGGGCACGGTCCAGCCGAGCGAGTCGAAGATCCGGTCCAGCAGGATTGCGGTGAATCCCCACACCGTGAATTCTTCGCCACCGGGCATGCGTACCTCGAAGGCGGGGGTGCGGTGTGAGGTGCGGCCGCGTTTGACGTAGGCGGTGTGCCGGTTGGCGGGGTTGAGCAGGTCGCGCACGGGCACGCGGGCGATGAGCGCGGATTCGTTGTGGTCGACGACCTCGACGGGCACGGGGCTGTTCCACCAGCCGATGACGGGGGTGACCATGAAGTTGCTGATGGGTAGCGGCAGGGTGTGCAGCTGGCCGAGGATCTGCACGCCGGCGGGGTCGAGCCCGGTTTCTTCGACCGCCTCGCGCAGGGCGGCGATGTGGGCGACGGGTTCGCCGGTGGTTTCGGCGAGCGCGTAATCTTCGGGGTCGATTTTGCCGCCGGGGAAGGCTGGCTGACCGGCGTGTGAGCGCAGGGTTGCGGCACGTACGAGGAGCAGTACATCCAGGTCGGCGCTGACGTTGTCGGGGCAGCCGTCAAATTCGCCGGTGGAGGGCGAGTTGTCGAGCACGCCAAAGAGGATCAGCACGGCGGCTTCTTTGCTCAGGGGGCTGGCGGGTGCGCTGCGCAGCAGGGCTTGGACGTCGAATTCCACGCCGCCCTCTGCGAGAGCCGCCAGTGCCTGGTGGGCGGGGTGCTGTGCATCCAGCCCTGCCTGTTCGGGTTGCACCGGTTCGGGTGCGCTCATCTGTGTACCTCTCTTCTGCGCGGCTGCGTTCCGGCTCAGTCGCCGTTAGGCACTGAGCGGGTAGCCTTCTGCCATGAGTTCGCGGCGGGTTGCGCCCTGCAGGAATCGCAGGTGCAGGTCTTCTCGGCCGGGTGCCATTTCGTATTTCATGAGTTTACGTGCTGCCTGTTCGTTCGTCTCCCCAGCGCCATAGGACGGGCAGAGGTCGGCGACGGGGCATACGCCGCAGGCGGGCTTTTTGGCGTGGCAGATGCGGCGGCCGTGGTAGACCATGCGGTGTGAGAAGAGCGTCCAGTCTTTGCGTTCGATGAGTTCGGCAACGTCTTTTTCGACTGCTTCGGGGGCATCTGCAGTGGTAAACCCCATGCGGCGGGCGAGGCGGCCAAAGTGGGTATCTACGGTCAGTCCGGGCACGTCGAATGCGTTTCCGAGGACCACGTTCGCGGTTTGCGGCCGACTCCGGCGAGTTCTACGAGCTCTTCGAGGGTTGAGGGAACCTGCCCGTTGTGGCGTTCTACGAGCTGCTGGGAGAGTGTGACGATGGAGCGTGCCTTGGCGCGGTAGAAGCCGAGGGACTGAATGTAGGGTTCGACCTCTTCGGTGCGTGCGGAGGCGAGCGCGGCGGCGTCCGGGTAGCGTGCGAAGAGCGCACCGGTGACGGAGTTGACGCGCACGTCGGTGGTTTGCGCCGAGAGCACAGTGGCGATGAGCAGCTCGAAGGGGTTGTCGAAGTCGAGTTCTGCGACGGCGTAGGGGTAGGTTTCGCCGAGGATGCGGTTGATTTTGCGGGCACGGCGCACGGTGGCGAGGTGGCTTTCGGGCGCGCGTGCGTTGAGGCGGCGTGCGGCGGCTGCGGCTTTGAATTCGGGAACGAATCGGATCTGCAGGAGCGATTCGGTGTTCTGTGCCGCAGCGTTGCGTGCTGCGGTGTTCTGTGCGTCTGCTGCGGGCTGGGTGGCGTTCTCGGTCATAGCGCGAGGGTACCGGGCATGGGCATGTGGGCGGTAGCGAGGTTCACCGTACTTGGCTCGCTCCCCCCATCATTTTCTGTGTCCCATCTTTTTTTGGGCAGTTCGCGCCGACTAGCGCTCAGCGGGCGCCTACTGTGCCACACTGGTTTTATGTCAGATACGATTTTTGTGCTTAATGGACCGAATTTGAACCTGCTTGGGCAGCGCCGCCCCGAGGTGTACGGCTACACCACTCTGCACGATATTGAGCGTATGGTGCGTGAACGCGCGGCGGATCATGGTTTTGATGTTGAGTTTATGCAGTCGAATCATGAGGGGGCGCTGGTGGATGAGATTCAGCGTGCTCGCACTCGTGGCGCGGCGATTATTATCAACCCGGCGGCGTACACGCACACCTCGGTGGCGCTGCACGATGCGTTGGAGGCGGCTGAGCTTCCGGTGGTTGAGGTGCACCTGTCGAATGTGCATCGTCGTGAGCAGTTCCGTCACCATTCGTTTGTGTCGCCGCAGGCTACTGCGGTGATTGCCGGTGCGGGTGCGTACGGCTATGTCATGGCGGTTGATTTCCTGGCGCAGCATCTCGCCGAATAACAGCTCAGCATCTTGCCGAATAACCCAGCACAGCATCTCGCGGAATAACAGCTCGGCACCTGGCGGAATAGCCCAGCGCCGCCTCCTTTCGTTAAATAGTTCAGGCTCCCGCCCTCACACGAGGAACGGGAGCCTGAACTTTTATCGCTATCTAGCGGCTGGTTACTTGCGGCAGGAGCCGGTGGAGACTGCGGCGGTGTTGTCGCCGCCTTCAGCCAGTGCCTGCTTGAGGGTGCTTGCGGTGACGGCGTAGCCGGTCTGGCCGGTGGTTGCCTTGCCGAAGATCACGCCGACCACGTTGCCGTTTTCGTCGAGGACGGGGCCGCCGGAGTTGCCGTGCTGCACGTCGGCTGCCAGCTGGTAGACCTGACGCATGGCGTTGGCACGGCCGGTGTCAGCGTCGATGGTCTGGGTGTTGCCGATGCCCTGCACGGTGGCGGGCAGTGCCTTGAACGGGCCGCCCTTGGGGTAGCCCATGAAGGTTACGAGGCTACCTGCGGCGGCGTTGGAGCCGATGTTCAGCGGTTCGAGCGGCAGCTTGGGAACGCTGATGAAGGCGATGTCCTGTTCGCTGTCCATGTAGACGACGGTGCCGGGCCAGGTGCGTCCGCGGGAGTCCTGTACGACCGGGGAGGTCACGCCGGCGACCACGTGGGCGTTGGTGACAACCAGGCCGTTATCGGCCACGAAGCCGGAGCCGGTGGAGGTGTAGCCACACTGCTCTGCGGCGCCCAGAATCTCAACCACGGAGGCTGCCGCCCGATCCAGCCCCGCAGATTCTACGGTCTGGGTGGGGGCACTGGTTTCGGGGGCGATGAGCTGGCTGACTTCCGGAATGGTTCCGAAGGCGAGCACGTCATTGCGTACCGTGTTGATGCGGTCCTTGACGATCTCGGGGGTGGAGGCGACCATCCAGGAGAGGGTCTTGGATTCGCTGAGCGCAGTGTTGAGCTGCGGGATGGGTACGGTGCGCATGGAGATGGTCAGCACTACCATGACCAGGGCGCAGGCGGCGAGGTTCAGCACGCCGCCGAAGAAGCGTTCAATGCCCTTGAGCGGGGTGATGTCAGTGACGCGGCGGATGGTGCGCCCGGCAAGGATACCGAGCCACTGTCCGATGGTCAGGCAGATGACGAGCACACCGACGGCGGTAATGAGGCTCCACTGGGATCCCACGGATGCCACGGCGAGGGGCACGAGCCAGGCTGCGGCGCAGACGCCCAGGCCCAGGCCGAGGAAGGTTCCGAGAGTGGTGAAGAATCCGCTGCGGACTCCGGCGAGGAAGTAGAGCAGCAGAATGATGGGGATAGCAATATCAAGCAGGTTGATGCCAGTCGTCACGACTAATTGCCTCCTTGGTGGGTAGAAATGGTCACAGTGTGCCCATTGTGGTTGGTGCAGGCTGCGCCCGGTGAGCGCTGCCCAGTGAGCTGCGCCCGGTGAGTGCAGTGGCGTTTGTAGGGCCGATAAAGGACACACCTGAATGCTTGATATTAGGTGCCGAACCTGTGGGTAAGCTTTGAATTTACTCGAAAGAAATAACTTTTGTTGTAAAGCTCGCTGTATCGGAATGCATAAAGCGCTTTTTTAGGGTACGCTCATATCAGTTGAATATGTCACACTAGCTTGAGCCTTCTCACATTTCAGATGTTGAGATGCATGACACCGGTTCGGGCTCACTCACTGAACATTTACGAGTTTCGGCTCATCACCTCATATCTAGGAGAACTTTATGGATCTCGAGATCCTCCGTCGTACCCCTCTCTTTGCGAACCTCGACGACGCAGCTTTCGCTCTGCTGACCGATGACATTCAGGAGATTGACCTCTCCCGCAACGCCGTCCTCTTCTACGAGGGCGACCAGGACGACCAGCTCTTCGCTGTGCTCTCCGGTAAGGTCAAGCTGGGTCGCACCGCCGCTGACGGCCGCGAGAACATGGTGGCAATCATGGGTCCCGGTGACGTCTTCGGCGAGATGGCTCTCTTCGATCCTTCGCCCCGTTCGACCAACGCTGTGGCTGTCTCTGAGACTCGCCTGGCTGCCATCAAGCACGAGTCCTTCAAGCGTGCACAGCAGCTGGATCCCACGATCTCCGATCAGGTCATTAAGACTCTGGCTCGCCGCCTGCGCCACGCTAACGAGGCGCTGGCTGACCTGGTCTTCTCCGACGTTCCCGGCCGCCTCGCTAAGGCACTGCTGGACCTGGCTGACCGCTTCGGCCGCCCCGCGACCGACGGCGTGCTCGTTGCTCACGAGCTGACTCAGGAAGAGCTGGCACAGCTGGTTGGTGCATCCCGCGAGACCGTGAACAAGGCTCTTGCCGAGTTCGTTTCCCGCGGTTGGATCCGTCTGGAGGCACGCGCAGTTGTCATTCTGGACCTGCCCCGCCTGCGCCAGCGTTCCCGCTAAAGACGCACGACTTAAATAGATCAGGAGCCGTTTCCCTCTGCATGGGGAAACGGCTCCTGAATTCTTTAACGCTTCATCTCATAAGAGTTCACGAGCGGGCGGATGCGGCAAGCCCGTTAGAGCACGCCCATCGCGCCGGTGTACACGGAACCGGTCGTAGCCGGAACCACCTCGGTAAAGGAGAGCATGCACGCACCGTTGTGGGTCACGAGCACGGGCTTCTTCACCTCAATCTTGCGGCGCTTGGACAGCCACGCCACGGAGGTCTGAGCCTTCGCCAGCGATTCGAGCAGGCACATCACACCGGGGGTGATGAGCTGGTCCAAGGTACGGCCCACCGTGTTGGGTTGGCCGATGCGGTCGCCCAGTTCGCTGGTGTCCTTGGCTTCGAGCAGTTCGCGCACGTTCAGCCAGTCGCCCCACACGCCCTTACCGAGCAGTAGCTTCGGGTCCTGGCCGACGGGCAGAGCCGTGCTGAAGTAGGCGATGTCGTAGCGCTTGAGGAAGAAGTCCGGGGACTGCCAACGGGCGACCGGGCGCAGCAGGTCGGCACGCACACTCAAACCGCTGGAGGTCAAGAAGTCCGAGAAGCTCTTATCCTGAGCCGCGACTGCCTCGCGCCACGCCATGAGCTCGGGCGTGCTGGAACGTTCCACGACGTCCTGTTCGTCCTCGCCGGCAAGCAGAATGCCGGTCTCTTCGAAGGATTCACGCACAGCAGCCATGACGCTGCGGCGTGCCTGCGCAATATCGGAGAAGTGGAATTGTTCCTGCCAGTAGTCAGCGCCGGGGCCAACCCAGGAGGCAGACTCATCATCACCGGGAAGAGCCGTACCGCCGGGGAACGCCACCACGCCCAGCGGAGAGGTGCCGGGGCGGTAGGTCAGAATCGTTTCGAGGCCGTTGTCGCCATCGCGCACAAAAATAACGGATGCCGCCTGGCGCATCGTGCAGCCGGTCGCTCCTTCGTTACCGCCTTCGCGCCAGCTTTCGGCGGCGGTGCGCATGAACTCAGGAATCGTGTAGAGACGCTGAATGCAGGAGGTTCGCGGGTTAGGCACAGACTGGCGGCCGGTAAACATGCGGGGGCGCTCCACACCCTCAGCCGGGGTGGGAGTGCCGAAGCGGCGTTCCTGCACCGGCAGGGGTAGAGTCTTGATGTTTGGGCGGTGCCGTTGTCCTGTACGGATTCGGTGCGTGCAGTCGTATCAGGAGCGTCCTGTGCCGCCCGCTGAGCTTGGGCAGCACGAATAGCAGACAGCGGCAGAGCGCCGGTGTACAGCTTAGACATACTCAACGATGATCTCGACCTCTACGGGCGAATCGAGGGGAAGAACGGGAACACCCACGGCGGAGCGGGCGTGCTGGCCTGCCTCGCCGAAGATTTCGCCGAGCAGTTCGGAGGCGCCGTTAATGACGGCGGGCTGAGCGGTGAAGTTCACCTCGGATGCCACGAAGCCAACAACCTTCACCACGCGCTGCACGCGGTCCAGGTCGCCAATAACGGACTTGACTGCTGCCAGGGCGTTGAGCAGGCAGATACCCGCGTACTTCTTAGCGTTCTCGGGGGTTACGAAGCCTTCAGCGTCGGAGTCGGATACCTTACCGGTTTCGGGCAGGGCACCGTCAACGAAGGGCAGCTGACCGGAGGTGTACACGTAGGAGCCGGAGGTTACCGCGGGAACATAAGCGGCAACGGGGGCGGGTGCTACGGGCAGTTCGTAACCGAGTTCGCGGATACGTGCTTCAATACGGGATTCAGTCATGATTACTCCAGAAGGATGGCGGGTGCTGGCACCCAAACGGTGATAGGGGAAATGCCGTAAACCTAAACGCTACTGATATTCAGACAGCTGTTAAACGGCTAACCGGCGGTCTGCCTCAGCTATTCCCGCCCTCCCCTATAGGTAGGGGAACGTGGGTTTGAGGTGACCGCCGGGTGCGCTGCTCTTAGTCAGCCTTCTCGCGCTTAAAGTAGGCGATGGGGTTGCCCTGAGTCGGAGCGACCATGTTCGACGCGGGGGTTGCGCCGGCAGGTGCGGATGCGCCGGGGAGAACAGTTACGAGCTCCCAGCCGTCTTCACCCCAGTTGTCGAGGATTGCCTTGGTCGTGTGGATCATCAGCGGTACAGTTGCGTATTCCCATTTCTTCATACCCTCTAGACTAGCTTTCAGGGTCGAATAAGTAAAAGGGATTTACTATGGTTTCGGTCAATGTCCGGCGCTTTTGGGGGCTTTATTCTTAGGGCTGAGAAACCCGCGTCCCTACGGGGTGCCGAGACGGGCTATCTCTCACAGTTTCATGGGATAAACTGAATGAATGGCTTCATCTAAGAAAACCCGTTCGCGTCGCCGTCCGGGAGATTTTTTGCAGTTCCTCGCGTTCAGCGTGATTGCCGGTTTCCTCGCGGCAATTATTGTCGTACCCCCTGCCGTGAGCTTGGGTATGGTCACGAACGCGTCGATGTCATGGTTCCAGGACCTTCCTGACGACATTGCCGATGGCATCTCTTCCCGTCCTTCTACTATTTACGCTGCTGACGGTAAGACCGAAATTGCGACCTTCTTCGAAGAAAACCGTGAGCCGGTCAAGCTGGATCAGATTTCTCAGCACATGAAGGACGCTATCGTCTCGGTTGAGGACCGTGATTTCTACAATCACGGCGCTGTCTCCGCTATCGGTATCGGTCGTGCGTTCCTGAACAACATCATTAACTCCAACAGCGGTCGCCGTCAGGGTGCATCCACCCTGACCCAGCAGTACGTTAACAACCTCATTGTTGATGCCGCTGTGGCGCGTGGTGAGGACGCAACCGCAACCCTGAACGGTAACAAGACCTACGCTGCAAAGATTCGCGAAATGAAGCTTGCGATCTCTATGGAGCAGAACAAGTCCAAGGACGAAATCCTTGAAGGCTACCTGAACATCGTGAACCTCGGTGGTTCCAACTACGGTGTTGAGGCTGCTGCACAGTACTACTGGGGTATTTCCGCTAAGGACCTGAACGTGGCGCAGTCCGCGCTTCTCGCCGGTCTGGTGCAGGCACCGAACGTGTACGACCCGACCGTGAACCCCGAGCTGGCTCGTGAACGCCGCGACATCGTTCTGGGCACCATGCTGCGTGACGGCAAGATTACCGACAAGGAATACAGCGACGCTATCGCCAGCGACATTAAGCTCAACGTCAAGCCCAAGTCCCAGGGTTGCTCCCTGGCAGGCGATAAGGCGTTCTTCTGCCGCTACGTAGTCAACTACCTGCTGCAGGACGAGTCCCTCGGCGCAACCGCTGAGCTGCGCAACACCGCCATCAAGCGCGGCGGTCTGAAGATCGTTACCACCCTGAACCCTGAGGCTCAGACCGTAGCAAAGCAGGCAGTGGACTCTACCCAGCCGGCAGCAACCAACTGGAACGACGTCAACTCCGCACTGACCAGTGTTGAGCCCGGCACCGGCCGCGTCATCGCCATGGCGCAGAACACTGAGCTCGGTATCCCCGCTGATGCCAACGACCACTCCAAGACCGAGTACAACTACAACGTTGATGCTGCGTACGGTGGTACCCCCGGCTTCCAGCCCGGCTCTACCTTCAAGCCGATTATTCTGGCCCAGTGGCTCATGAGCGGCCACGGTGCGAACGCTACCGTGAACGGTACCCAGCTGTTCTGGCCCACCAGCTTCGGTTGGAACGCCAAGTGCTACGACGGCGGTAAGTACTACTACACCGGTCAGCCGAACGGCTGGTCCTACAAGAACGCAGTCAACGGCGGTCTGACCTACGGTACCGCTGCGTATGGTATTCGCCAGTCCTTGAACTCGTACCTGTACGGCATGCTCTCCCAGATTGACCTGTGCGATGTGCACGACCTGTCGATCAAGATGCACGCTCTGGACGGTACCGGCGAACCGCTGCACAGCATCCCCAATCTGGGTACCAACATTGGTGGTACCACATACGGTATCTCCCCGCTGACCAGCGCATCCATGTACGCTATCTTCGCTTCCGAGGGTAAGTACTGCACCCCCCGCCCGATTGAGAAGATCACCAAGACCAACGGTGAGACCATGAAGGAATACCAGAACCAGTGCGAGCAGGTCCTGGATCCGGACATCGCGAACGGTGTCAGCTGGGTTCTGAAGGGCGTTATCCAGCCCGGCGGTTCCGCTTCTCAGCGTGGTATTGGTCTGCCGAACGGTTCGGCTGCGAAGACCGGTACGAACGATAACTCCTCCCAGACCTGGCAGGTGGGCTACACTCGTGGCCTGTCCACCGCGTCTTGGGTTGGTTCGAACAACCTCGGCAACCGCTCCCTGAACGGTGTGGGTATTAACGGTCGAGTCCTCGAGTACGTCGATGGTGCAACCTACGCAGGTGCACAGTGGCAGTCGTTCATGAAGGCCATCGCACCGAAGTACAACACGAAGGACTTCACCACCCCCAGCGATAAGATTCTGTCGTACAGCTAGAATCACAGCTCATCAGCTGAAGTCTGAAAGGCGATTGATGATGTGTGAAAACGCAGTCAACGCCCGCGTCCCCGTGGCGGTCCCCGGCGCACGCGGCTCCTCCCCTCTCCTGAAGAAGGTAGCGGGGGCGGTAGCCGCCACTGCAGCCTTGGGGGCCGCCACGGCGGCGTATGGGCACTTTATTGAGCTGAATAATTTTCAGCTCCGCACCGAGTCCCTGCCGGTGTTGCCCGCCGGTAGCCCCGACTTTAGGATTCTGCATATTTCGGATATGCACATGATCCCGGGCCAGCAGAAAAAGATTGACTTCATGCACTCGCTGGCTGCTCTGGAACCGGATTTGGTGATGAACACGGGCGATAACCTCTCCCACGTGGACGGTATGGGTCCGCTGTTGGAGGCGCTCGACCCGCTCATGGACTTCCCCGGCGTGTTTGTGCCCGGCTCCAATTGCTATTTCGCGCCAGTTTTTAAGAACCCGGCACGCTACCTGTGGCAGCCGCGCACCCCGCAGATGATTGAGGAAGGCTCGCGCGTACCCCTGCCCATTGAGCGGATGCACGACGCTTTCGAGTCGCGCGGCTGGACGGGCCTGATTAACCGCTACGACACGCTGAACCTCAAGGGTCTGCGCTTGGAGTTTTCCGGTGTGGATGACCCGCACCTGCGCTACGATGAGCACCCCGGATTTGCCCCCGGTGCCTTCGACGAGGGCGAGGAGCCGAGCATCCGTATCGGTGTGGCGCACGCCCCCTATATGCGTACTCTGCACCGCTTCGTGCAGGACGGTGCGCAGGCTATTTTTGCCGGTCATACGCACGGCGGTCAGGTCTGTCTGCCCGGCGGTCACGCTCTGGTCAGCAACTGCGATTTGCCGCCTTCGCGTGCGAAGGGTGTCAGTGAGCAGTCCGGTATTCCGGTTCAGGTTTCTGCCGGTTTGGGTACCTCTCGTTTTGCGCCGGTGCGTCTGTTCTGCCCGCCGGAAGCAATCCTGGTGACCCTCACGGCTCGCGATAAGGAGCAGGGCACCCCCGCTGCATCGGCGGGTGGTCGTCTCTAATGTCTGAGGCTTCTACAGCGCGCACAACTAAGCGCCGCCGTAATCCCTTCCTGGAGACGGTGAGCGAACCAACCCCCGATCCGATTGACTACGCGCACGGTCAGCGTGCCCCGCGCACCCTCGCCGCCTATGCGCGTCCGATTCGTGTGCGCTGGGGTGTGGGTCTGCTCGTGGCATTCGGTGCCGGTGCCCTTGAGATTGCTATTCCGCAGATGTTGCAGATTATTGTGGATCATCTCTCGCAGAGCACCACCGAAAGCGCCATCTGGATTGCCGGCGGCCTGGTGCTTCTGCTGGGTATTGCGCACGCCTCCTTCATGTACTGGAGGCGCTGGCTGATTGTGGACCCGACCTCCACGATTGAGCTGTCCATGCGCATGAACTTCTTTGACCGTCTGCTCAGCGCCCCGCTTTCTCTGCTGGATCGTTGGCCCTCCGGTCAGTTGTTGACCCGTTCCATGAGCGATTTGGGTACGATTCGCCGTTGGCTGTCCTTCGGTATTGTGCAGATGCTGACTGTTGCGGTGATGTTCCTGGTCGGTGGCTTCTTCATGCTGCGTTCTTCGCCGTCCCTGGCGCTGGTGTTCGTGGTGACCGTGCCAATTCTGGTGCTGTCGCTGGTGAACTTCACCCGCAAGTACTACCGCGCCTCGCATGAGATTCAGCAGATGACGGGCGATCTGTCCACCCGCATTGAGGAGTCGGTACGCGGCATCCGCGTGATTAAGGCGCTGGGCCGCTCCCCCGAGCAGATTCAGGAATATTCCGAGTCGGTGGACGCCCTGCAGGTACGCGAGTACGGCAGGTCGATGCTGGTGGCTCGTGTTGCCCTGTACCAGGGCCTGATTGTGGGTGTCTCCACGGCGGTGGCGCTGGCTGTGGGCGCTTCGCAGGTTGCGGCGGGCACCTTGAGTCTGGGCGCGATGACCGCCTACTTTGCGATACAGACGACCGTGCTCAGCCACGTGACGCGCTCGACCGCGCTGATGTCTGCCTATTTGAGCTATAAGGTGGCGATGGAACGCCACAACGAGGTTATGGACGAGCCCGGCTTTGAGGTTGTGCCGCTGGTTCGTGGCTCCGCGGCTATGCCTGCGCCCGAGCATCCGCAGGGTGCTTCTGATTCGTCAACAGTAGCTGGAGTGTCTGCCGAGGGCGACTCCGGGAAGGAAACTATGCAGTACCCCAGCGGTGGCGCAGTATCTGTCACTTTCGATCACGTTCAGTTCAGCTACGATGCTGCCGAAGCACCTGCTCCGGCAGGGGCTACCGGCGCAGGCTCTGAGGTGAAGGCACCGGAGGTTTCCGTGCTGAAGGACGTAAACTTCAAGGTCTTCCCGGGCGAGATTCTGGCGCTGGTGGGCGCAACCGGTAGCGGCAAGTCGACCGTGCTGTCGCTGGTTCCGCGTTTCTACGAGCCGACCTCCGGTTCCTTGCGTTTTGGCACCCGAGATGCCGCCGACATGTCTCTTGAGGAGGTGCGCGCCCAGACCGCGTTCGTCTTTGAGGAGGCGGTACTTTTCTCCGGCACGGTCCGTGAGAACGTGCTGATGGGCGTTGCTGAGCAGTATGAGCGCGGCACCGAGGATGAGGAATACCCCGCCGCAGAAGAGCTGGAGGCGACCCTTCAGACGGCGCTGCAGCTGGCTGCCTGTGATTTCGTGGCGGAGCTTCCGCAGGGTCTGGATACCGTCATTGGTGAGGAGGGCATGAGCCTTTCGGGTGGTCAGCGTCAGCGTCTGTCGTTGGCGCGTGCCCTGGCGAAGCGCCCCTCCGTGCTGCTGCTCGATGATCCTTTCTCTGCTCTGGATGTGAACACGGAGGAGCGTATTATTACCGGCCTGCGTGAGGGCCTGGACGGTCTGGGTGGCGCTACGACCCTGCTGACGGCGCACCGCCCCTCCACCGTCGCGTTGGCGGACCGCGTGCTGCTGATGGTTGATGGCGCCGTGGTCGCTGAGGGTACTCACGCTGAGCTGATGGACTCTTCGGAACAGTACCGCCAGCTAATGACGATGGAGGAGGGCTAATGGCCCATCATGGTCCGGCGGAGCGGCGGGAGGAGTTGAGCCCGCAGGAGCGCGCGGAGACTCGAGAGCGCTCGATGGCTCTGCTGCGCCAGATGTTGCGCCCTCACCGTGGGGCGTTGGCTCTGTCGATTATTTCTGTGCTTTTGGTGTCGGGTTCCTCAGCGATTGCGCCGATTCTGATTGCCCGAGTTTTGGATAGTTCCATTGAGCCACTCAAGCAGGGTGACGCCTCTCCCCTGCTCACTTTGCTGGCGTTTTTTGTGGTGGCTACCGCGGTGACCGCGATTTTTCGTGGGTCAACGTGGCGTACACGGTGCGCGTGTCGCTGGGTGTGGTGGTGTACCTGCGTAAGCGGGTGTTCCGTCACGCGCAGTCACTGAGCGTATCGTTCCATGAGCGGTACACTTCGGGCAAGGTCATTTCGCGTCTGACGAGCGATATTGATACGGTCCGCAGCTTCTTGGATAGCGGCATCAGCCAGTTGGCGATTACGTTGCTGTCCATGGTGATTTCTGCGGTCGCTATTTTCCTTCTGGATTGGCGTATTGGTTTGCTTATGCTGGCGATGGGCGTGCCGATTTACTTTTTGACGCGCTGGTTCCAGAAGGCGGCGGTGCCGGTTTTCCGCACGATGCGTACCGAGTCTGCGCATTTGACGAGCCGTTTTGTGGAGACGTTTACGGGTATCCGCGCGGTGAAGGCGTTTGGTGCGGAGGCGCGGATGCGCACCGAGTACGCTCAGGCCTCGGAGCGTTACCGCCTGGCGGTGATGGATTCGATTAAGATTTTCGGTGTTTATGCCCCAACTCTAACGTTATTGGGCAATCTATTTATTGCCGGTGCGCTGGTGCTGGGTGGTTATGCGGTGCTGGGCGGCACCATGCAGATTGGTACCCTGCTGGCGCTGGTGATTTACGCGAATCGCGTGTTTGAGCCGGTCATGCAGCTCTCTGAGTTCTACAACATGTTCCAGTCGGCGATGTCTGCGTTGGAGAAGCTGTCGTCGTTCTTGGCGGAGGAGCCGGAGGTTGCTGAGCCGGAGCATCCGTATGAGCGCGCTGTAGAGCCTGCCGCTGAGTCTGCGCCCGGTTCTTCCGCTGCTGACGGCGCTGGCGGAGTGAGCGGCACGGTTCGCGGCGCCCTGGTGGAGCTTGATTCGGCGGTCTTTGGGTACACCTCGGATCGTCACGCGTTGAAGGAGACGAGCCTGCGCATTGAGCCGGGTACGACCGTGGCGCTGGTGGGTGCTACGGGTGCCGGTAAGTCGACGATCGCTAAGCTGGTGGCTCGTTTCTACGATGTTTCAGCCGGTCAGGTGCGTATTGACGGCGTGGATGTTCGCCAGCTGGCGGATGTGCAGCTGCGCCGTGAGGTGCTCATGCTGACCCAGGAGGTGTTCCTGTTCTCCGCGTCGATTCTGGAGAATATCCGCATGGGTAACCCGCAGGCGACCGATGAGCAGGTGAAGGCTGCCGCGAAGGCGGTGGGTGCTGATGCGTTCATTGAGCGTCTGCGTGATGGTTACGAGTCGCAGCTGGGTCGTGGCGGTATTACCCTGTCGGCGGGTCAGCGTCAGCTGGTGTCCTTTGCTCGCGTGTTCTTGGCGAATCCGCGGGTGCTGATTCTAGATGAGGCGACGGCTTCGCTGGACATTCCGAGTGAGCGCGCGGTGCAGGCGGCGCTGCGGACCGTGTTGGCGGGGCGTACGGCGCTGGTGATTGCGCATCGCCTCTCGACGGTTCTGGGCGCTGATCGTGTGCTGGTGATCCATGAGGGCTCCGTGGTGGAGGATGGCTCCCCGCAGCAGCTGATTGCCTCCGGTGGTCGTTTTGCGGCGATGTACGCCTCCTGGGATGAGCTGAATCAGGTTCAGGAGGCTGAAGCCTAGGAACTTTATTTGCCTCTCCCCGACCGGTGGTGTGCCGTTGTGTTGCGTTCTGAATTTTTTTGGGTTATCCTGGGTGAGTTGCCTACGGTATTCACTGATAGGTCAACATCGGGATGTGGCGCAGCTTGGTAGCGCGCGTCGTTCGGGACGACGAGGTCGCAGGTTCAAATCCTGTCATCCCGACAGATAGCCCCGGTCCTCTGGACCGGGGCTTTGTCGTACCCGCAGTATTTCTGTTGCAGATGTTGAGCACATAGAGGCGACCCCCTACCCGCGCAGGAACGCAGGGAGGGGGCCGCTTTCGTATTGAGTTCAGATTCGGTTAGCCGCGCCCGGAGATGAGGGCGAGAATCGCCTCCAGGGGGCCGCGACCGGCAATGGAGCGTGCCATGCGTGACCAGAGGGTGCAGAAGCCCAGGGCGATAACAGCGCCGAGCAGCAGGAAGGCGCTCCAGTACACGGCGGTGCCCCAGCCTCCGGTGGCGACGTAGTGCTCGCCGACGGTGAGAGCCTTGATGGTGGGTCCGGCGTAGATGATGATTCCGCTCAGCACAATGGAGGCGCTCAGCGACATCTGGCCCAGGCGTGCGATGGGGGTGAGCATTCCGGCCTGCGCGGAGAGCAGGCGCGCGCATTCTGCCCAGAAGTACAGGGTTGCCGCCAGGTTCAGGGTCAGCAGCACCTGCGGGCTGTTGAGGAATCCCAGCTCGGTGTAGGGGTTGAAGGTGCGGTAGACGGCGAGCGCCAGCACGGCGAGTACCACGGGGATTGCGAGCTTCGCCTGCAGACTGTCGTAGAGGCGCACGAGCACGATGCCCAGGCACATGACCCAGATGAGCTGTGCACTCTGCGCGTGGTTGACGCCGTGGGTTGCGAGGAAGGGCAGCTGCACGGCGGTCCACTGGTCGGCCCGAGCAGCTACGTCCATGAGGAGGGTGTAGGTCCAGGTGATGAAGGGGCTGGTGACGACCGCCAGCGCGGCGACCGCCCACAGGGGCAGGTGCACGACGAATAGGGTGAGCAGGGTGAGCAGCGCCAGGTGCACGAGTATGTCGAAGGGTAGCGTGTAGCTGAAGCCCTGTGCCGGTACGGTTACTCCGGCTTGCGGCAGGTAGGTGATGCCCTGCATGAGCGCCACGCCGAGCAGAAGCAGGGCGAGGAATCGCACGATGGTTCCGGCGAAGAGTTGCGGGAAGTTCGCGGTGCGTGCGTACCGCCAGGCGGCTGCGCCCAGGATCGCGGCGAAGAGCGGTTCGGCGGGTACGAGGGTCTGCGGGATCCAGAACTTCCAGGAGACCGGGATTAGCTGCAGCCAGTATCCGAAGGGGATGAGCAGGCTGAGCACGGCGAAGGCACGGGCGAGGTCGAGCCCGAGGTCGCGTCGGGTGCCTCCGAGGGAGGCGGCGCGTGCCCCGCTGCTGACGGTGGGGATGGGTTGAGTGCGCCCTGCTGCCATGTCCTCGCTCCTTGTAGTGCCGTGTTTGAGAGTCTGTGCGCCGTGCCAGGGGTGTACTCTGCTAGGGGTGTGCGCCCTGCCAGGGTATCTGCCGCACCCGGTAGTGTGTGCCGGATGCGCTGGCATAGGTGTTAAGTGTAACGGTGGAAGCTGTGTCTGTTCGGGCGATGGCGCGGAGGTTTTGCTCTCATGCCACTTCCGTCCCGGCTGTTGGCGAGAGCCTCTTGCCCCTAGTGAGTGCTGTTCAAGTGTTGTTGCACGAGGTTGGGTGTGTACCATTGATACGTTCTTATACGGTGGGACGATCCCGCGAATGCTTCGCCCCGGATTACTTTTCTGTACGCGCCCCACCTGTACATACACCACGTTGAAGTTTTATGTTTTCGACTTTATCCCCTCTTTTTCTGACGGATTTGGGGACTTCTGGTGCTCTTCTTGCTTCGGGCACGACTCTTTCGGAAGGGTCGAGCCACGATAGCGGCCAGTTTGTGTCCATTTTCTGGATTACGTTGGTTGCGTTGCTGTCGCCGATTCTTTCGCGGCTGACGGGTAAGAAGATCCCTGATGTGGTTTTCCTGCTCATTTTTGGTCTGCTGATTGGCCCGAATATGCTCAACCTTGCCAGCAGCGAGGGCGGTATCCCGCTGCTGAAGGAGCTGGGCTTGGGCATGCTCTTTTTGATTGCGGGCTTTGAGATTAACGTGTCCTCGCTGCGTAGCCGCCAGGGTTATAGCGCTATTGCCACATGGTTTGTGTGCTTTGCTTTGGGTATGGCGGGTGCGGCGGTGATTACGTCGTTCTCGCATGAGCTGAATACGTATATTGCGGTGGGTGTGGCGTTGAGTTCCACGGCGTTGGGTACTCTGCTACCGATGTTGAAGTCTCACGGTGCCGCCGGTACGCCGGTGGGTAATGCGGTGCTGGTGCACGGTGCTGTGGGTGAGCTTCTGCCGATTTTCGCTATTTCACTGTTGTTGTCTTCGCGTTCGCCGGGCATGGCGTTTGTGGTGCTACTGGCATTTATGGTGGTTGCGGTTGTTACGGCGCTGATTCCTCACCGTCTGTTTGCGCATGTGCCGGGTCTACGTCAGATTATGGCTGCGGAGGCGAATACGACCGGCCAGACGGTTCTGCGTCTTGCGATGTTCCTGCTGGCGACCCTGATCATGTGTACTGCCCTTTTTGATTTGGATGCGGTGCTGGGCGCCTTTGCGGCGGGCCTAATTCTGCGTACGCTGACCCCTCCGGCGGCTCTGCATATGATAACTCACCGCCTTGAGGTGGTTGGCTTTACGTTCATGATTCCGCTGTTCTTTGTGGTCAGCGGTATGGGCATTGATGTGTCTGCCGTGGTGGCTAATCCTTTGGGTCTGCTTGCCGTGGTGGTGGGTATTCTGCTGTGCCGTGGTGTTCCGGTGCTGTTGGCGGAGCATTTCTTCGATACCCGTTCGGGGTTGGCCACTCGCGCGCAGAAGGTGCAGTTGGCGTTGTATTCGGCTGCGGGTCTGCCGATTATTGTGGCGGTGACGGAGGTTGCGACCAGTTCGGGTCTTCTGGAGAAGTCCACGGCGTCGCTGCTGGTTGCCGGTGGCGCGCTGACGGTTCTGCTGTTCCCGCTGTGGGCGTTGGGTATTCGTCAGGCGTTTGGTTCTGCTGAACCATCTGCGCAGGCGCCGAGCCGTAAGGAGCAGATGAATGCGCTGAAGGCTCAGCGTAATGCTCAGACAAAGCTTGCCACGGGCGTGGTTCCGGTGGTTCGTCTAAAGTCGCAGGCTGATGCTGCCTCCAATGCCGCTACCGCCCCTGAATCATCTGAGGCTGCCGCCGAGGCGAAGAAGGATAAGGGCTCGGCAGGGGGTTCTGCGCAGAAGTAGCTGCGGCTACGCTGTGGTTTTTCGGCCTTTCATGGGCGGGTCAATAAGCCGGTGTGAGGGGGGTATCCCGCTTACAGTCACCTCAACCCTATGTGGGATTGGGTTTACAAAACCACACACAATGCCAGACAGTCAAAGCCCCGCAAACCAACATGCATCCCACATATAGAGTCAAAGCCCGCCGCATCCTCCATAGAGGTTGCGGCGGGCTTTTTGCGCCCGAATGCCCCGATAAATCGGGGGAAAATGAGAATCTTCCTTAAATTCGGATTTTTAATGCAAATATTACAGAACATGACGTGTCTTAGCTTTCTCAACTGACACCTTGTCCTATAAATTGAAAGCGGACAGGGAATTTCCCTGAAACACACATAAACCAACATACATACACAGAGTCGCTTCCGCCCCAGCGGGAGCTGGCGCACCTCCCCTCTCACACACGGGAGGTGCTCCTTTCGGGAGTATCCACGACGATACCCCCGGCGGCTCCCAACCACGGAGGAGGATCATATGGGTCAGAAAGGTAATTATTTCTAACCTCACATCTCAAGGCCTCGCACTGCATCCTAACGATTGTCTGCACACACAGTCATTTCCGAAGGAAATATCATGCACCAACTACTCCTCACCGCGAGCACTGGTGGCGTAGAGCTGGACTTCCCGGCCTGGCTCCGAATTACGCACTTCATCAATTTCATTATGATGGGCTTCCTGATTCGTTCAGGTTGGGAAGTTCTCGCCTCTCACCCCCGCCTGTACTGGAACAACCACTGCACCCCGGGTTCCGAGTGGCTCAAGTTCACCAAGGACAAGGTCCCTACCACCCCCGGCGCATTTACTGCGCGCGATGACCAGCGCACCCTGTCTCCCCTGATTTCTCTGCCCGGTAAAGCCCAGATTGGTCTGGGCCGCGCATGGCACGCGCTGGTGACCGTCATCTGGATCGTTAACGGTCTGGTATATGTCTCCCTGTTGTTCCTGACCGGTCAGTGGCGCCGTATCGTCCCGACCAGCTGGGATATCATCCCGCAGGCGTGGGAATCCATCCAGATTTACGCTGGCTTCCAGATTCCCTCGATTGAGCATTTCCAGCCATACGACGCTCTGCAGCAGATTATGTACTTCACCGTGGTGTTCATTGTGGCACCGCTGATGATTGCAACCGGCCCGATTATGAGCCCGGCATTCTGCGGCCGCTTCCCCGGCTATGTGCGTCTCTTCCGTAACCGCCAGACCGCGCGTTCCATCCACTTCCTGGGTATGGCGTTCTACTGCGTCTTCACCGTCATTCACGTGGCGCTGGTGTTCGTGGTTCACCCCCAGTACAACATCGCCCACATGATGCTGAACAAGCCCTACAACGAGGTGGACGCAGCACAGTTCGCTCAGGCTGTCACCATGCTCATTGGCGGCATTGTCTTCGCTGTGGCTCTGTGGATTTTCGCTTCGTACTGGTCCCTGCGCGACCTGCGATTCACTCAGACCTTCATTTGGGGTCTGACCCAGCCGATTCGTAACGTCCTGCTGGACCGTATCACCTCCCGTCAGGTGCAGAAGAAGGTCTTCACCGACGCCGATATTTCGCCCTTCCACTGGGTTAACACTCGCCCGCCGACAGAGCGTGAGAGCACCGAGTGGAACCGCCTGAAGGAACACGAGTTCGTTGACTACCGCCTCGAACTGGGCGGCCTGGTGAAGGAATCCAAGTCCCTGAGCATTGACGAGCTCAAGCAGCTGGGCAAGGAAGTCAACATCACCATGCACACCTGCATGCAGGGTTGGACCGGCATCGCCAAGTGGGAGGGCGTGCGCCTGCGCGACGTTCTCGCACTGGTCGAGAAGACCGACGAGGCACGCTACGTCATGGTGACCTCCTTCGGCCACGTGGGCCACACCTACGACGGCCGACCGACCGAACCCTACTACGAGTGCCTGGACATCTCCATGGCAATGGAAGATGAGACCATCCTGGCGTGGGGCATGAACGACAAGCCCCTGCCGGATGTGTACGGTGGCCCGCTGCGTCTGCGTGCGGACTCCATGCACGGCTACAAGATGGTCAAGTGGGTTCAGAAGATCGAGTGGATCAAGGACTACCACGATGTTGGCGATGGCCAGGGCGGTAGCCGCGAGGACTCCGGTCTGCAGCACTTCGACGCACGCGCCTAAGCACCCCCGCGGGGCGCTACGACGCTAACCGTCGATACACCACCCTATAAAGCGCTGAACATATAAAGCACAGAACGGTGGCGGGAAACATGGGCCCGCCACCGTTTTTGTGCGCTCACAACTGGCGCCTCGCTTCTGCGGCTAGACGTCGCGAGGGCATAAAGAAACCGCCCGGGAGCCTTAGCTCTCGGGCGGTTTCTTTAGAGGTTTGCCTTCTGGCGCTGTACCTTAGGCGTCGTAGATGATGACGTCCAGGGTACGGGGGCCGTGCACGCCCTCCACGCGGATCAGCTCGATATCACTGGTTGCCGACGGACCGGAAATCATGGTCACGGGGCGGGTGTAGGTGATACGCTCGATCGACTCGGGGACCAGCTCCACGACGGTGGAACGGGGCACCACGCAGATGTGGTGGTCGGGCACCAGGCTGATGGCGCGGCGACCCTCATCGGGGTTGGTGTTCAAGAAGATCGTGCCGGTCTCTGCGCAGGAGACGGTCGAACCGGTCACCACAGCGTCAACTGCGTCCAGTTCCTTCAGGGTCAGGCAGCCGGGCTTGAGGGTGCTACCGGAGTCGGTGACGCGCTTGCGGTCAGCGGTGTCAGCCGGCAGCCACTCCATGTTCAGGCCCTCGGGAACCACGTAGGTGGACTTTTCACCCAGGCGTTCTGCGATGACCTCGGAGATGTTCTCCTTGTTCGCGTGGAACACATTTGCCTTGTAGTCAATGAGGCGGTCGACGAGCATCTCAATGGTCTGCTCTTCGTTCAGCTCGCTGACGCGGCGGTAGTTACGTACGGGCTCGGGGGCGACGGGTGCGTCAGCCAGGGACGAGCGGATACGTGCGAGGATATCTTCCTTAGCAGAGGACATTAGTTGTTCTCCTTAGCTTCGCGGGCTTCCTGAGCAGCCTTAGCGTTTGCAGCCGCTTCAGCTGCCTTACCCTTGTTGGCCTCGATGAGGGCCTGAATGTCAACGCGCTGTGCGTTATCGCGTGCCGGAGCCTGGCCCTTCTCCTTCTTCCACCAGTTGCGGAAGGATTCCTTGGGGGGCTCGGGGATGTCGCGGTAAGCGGTCCAGCCGCCGACGATACCGGGAACAGCGGTGATCTTGTGCTTGCGGCCGGTAATGAGGCGGGACATGGGCAGACCACGCTCTGCAATGGACATCATCTTGCCGGAGGTGAAGAGCTTCTTCGCACCGAGCATCATGCCGTCCATCTGCGAGAAGGGAGCCTTCTTGTTGCCCTCGAACTCGCGGACAGCGTGCTTGGACTCGACGTCCTTAGCGCGCAGGTGCACGAGCACCTCGGGGAAGTTAATCTTCACGGGGCAGACCTCGTAGCATGCGCCACAGAGGGAGGATGCGTACGGCAGCGAGTTGTTGTGCGCTGCCTCGATACCGGAGAGCTGCGGGGACAGGATCGCACCGATGGGGCCCGGGTAGGTGGAGCCGTAGGCGTGACCGCCTGCGCGCTCGTACACGGGGCACACGTTCATGCAAGCGGAGCAACGGATGCAACGCAGTGCCTGGCGGCCGAGCTCGTCAGCCAGAACGGCGGTACGGCCGTTGTCGATGAGGATGACGTGCATGTTCTGCGGGCCGTCACCGGGGGTCACACCGGTCCACATGGAGGTGTAGGGGTTCATGCGCTCACCGGTGGAGGAACGGGGCAGCAGCTGCAGGAATGCCTCGTAGTCCTGGAAGGTGGGCAGAATCTTCTCAATACCCATGAAGGTAATGAGGGTGTCGGGCAGGGTCAGGCACATACGGCCGTTACCTTCGGACTCCACGATGGTCAGGGTACCGGTCTCAGCAATACCGAAGTTGGTGCCGGAGACTGCCACGGTGGTGTTCAGGAACTTGTTACGCAGACGGTTACGCGATGCCTCTGCCAGTTCTGCCGGCTCATCGGTGATGTCCGGGTTAATACCCTCAATTTCGCGCAGGAAGATGTCGCGGATTTCGCGGCGGTTGCGGTGAATTGCGGGCACCAGAATGTGGGAGGGGCGGTCGTGGCCGAGCTGGACGATTTCTTCCGCGAGGTCGGTCTCAATAGCGTTGATGCCGTTTTCCTCGAGGAATTCGTTCAGGCCGGTCTCTGCGGTTGCCATGGACTTAATCTTGATGATTTCGTCCACGCCCTGCTCGCGAATCAGGTCCAGAGCAATCTGGTTCGCCTCGGTGGCGTTGCGTGCCCAGTGCACGTGGCCGCCTGCGGCGGTGAAGTTACGCTCGAACTGTTCGAGCAGCTCGGGCAGGTTCGCCAGAACGTAGTTCTTGACGGACTCACCGGTGTTACGCAGGTCCTGCCAGTCGGGCACCTCTGCGGTGACGCGTGCGCGCTTGTTACGGATCGCGTGGGTCACGAAGCGCAGGTTGGCGCGTAGCTGCTCGTTCTTGAGCTCTTCCTTCGCGTACTTGGGGAAGGGGGTTTCTTCGAAAATGTTGCCCTCGCCGTAGTGAACGACCTTGGGCATACCAAGCTGAATAGCGGTCATGAGGTCTTATCTTTCCTTAGCCGATCGAGAGCTCAACACGCTCGGAGTTAATCTTGAGCGGGTTTTCCTTGGTGGATGCGAGGATCTCAGCGAAGTGGATGGTCTGAACGTCCGAGCCGCGACGCATCAGCGCACCGCCGATGTTCATCAGGCAGGAGCAGTCGCCGCCGGTGCAGACGGAAGCACCGGTTGCTTCAACGTTGTCTGCCTTGTCGTTGACCATTGCGCCGGAGACGTCAGCGTTCTTGAAGGAGAAGGTACCACCGAAGCCGCAGCACTGGTCCATGCCCTCGAGCTGGGTGTACTTGATGCCTTCGACGGTGCGGACCAGGTCCTGCTGGCGGGTGCCCAGGCCGAGCATACGCATACCGTGGCAGGAGCTGTGGTAGGTGACGTGCTCGGGGAAGTAGGAGCCGAGCTGCTCGGCAGCGTTGGTGATGCCCAGGATGTCGATTAGCAGCTGGGAAAGCTCGAAGGTGCGGGAAGCAATCTGCTCTGCCTTCAGAGCCAGCGCTTCGTCGCCGCGGCTACGTGCGACCATTGCCTGCTGGTGACGCAGGGAAGCAACGCAGGAGCCGGAGGGTGCAACAGCTACGTCCCAGTCCCAGGAGTCGAAAGCTTCAACGTGGTTCTTGATGACTTCGTAACCGTCATCGAAGTAGCCGGAGTTGACGTGCATCTGAGAGCAGCAGGTCTGGTTCGGGGGGAAGACAACCTCGTGGCCCAGGCGCTCAAGAATTTCGACGGTGGCGCGTGCTACGCGGGGGTACATGCCGTCAACGATGCACGTGGAGAAGAGTGCAATGCGCATGACTTGTCCGTCCTTTCCTCTGTGTTCAGAGTTTCTCGGTCTCACCGCCTGCGTCTGGGGCAGGCGGGGCACAGTCCGAATAAGTTCGGTCTTCCAAAGAGGCGACTCAGATGTATTGAGTCGGGGAAGCTGGGCCGGATGGTTCCGGCTAATGTGCGCGCCCCAAGTGGAGGTGGGATGCGGTGGGATCAGAAACCGTGGTGATGTCTTTTATCTTTCTAGCCATTTAACACCGTTGGGCGGCTTTTCTCTAGTTGGAATAGCACATACTTTCCTTGTTAAATAACCGGTTAGGTCGACCTGACCTTAAGGTATATTTCCCTACCTTCCGGTACATGTGACCTCATCTCCCATGCACCCCCCCGTAAGACCCCTATATTCTTTTCGCAGATTGAACATTTATCAAACACACAGAAGTGGACCATAAACCCCCTAGAAATCCGCCGTTCTGAAGATTTTATGGTTGTTTTATGGGGCTTTTCCTTTTTAAAACAACATTCTTTTCGGGTATATGCGTCCAAATGAAGACTCTCCCCTGGGTAAACCAATGACCCATACACCCAACTCGTGATGTATCTGAAAATATTCGAGTTTCAGAACCTGGAATTAACTATCAGAACCGCAATATTTCGGCAGTTTCACTGGAAGCGAGCCCAGGTTCCGGTCGCCTTCCACAAAAATGAGTCAGGTCACTTTTGGTGAAACACCACATTATCCGGTACTCTTCTAAACATGCGATCAATGGTCTGACCACATCCCCATGCAGGGAACAATGACTCGTTCCCCACAGAATTATCTATGGTCTGACCACACACAAAACACACCCTGAACCAAAGGAGTTCCAGTGGAAACTTATACCGCTGTAACCAATGCAGTGGGAGGTAGCCTCGGCCTCAGCGCGCTCGTGGCAACCATTCCCCTCCTCACCTTCTTTGTGATGCTACTGGGCGTTAAGGCACGCGCTCACTGGTCCGCACTCGTGGCACTGGCAGCATCCATCCTCGTAGCAGCGCTGGGCTTCCACATGCCCGCTGACCTCGCCGGTCTGAGCGCCGTCCGCGGTGGCATCTACGGCCTGGTCATCTGCTGGGTTATCCTCGGTGCAATCTGGTTCTACCAGCTCACCGTTCTCTCCGGCCGCTTTGAAGACCTGCGCCGCGTCTTCGACCGCCTCGGCGGCGGCGACCTGCGCATCCAGGCTATCCTCATCGCATTCTGCTTCGGCGGTCTGCTCGAGGCACTGGCTGGCTTCGGCGCTCCCGTTGCAATTACCGCAACCATGATTCTCGCCCTGGGCGTTAAGCCCCTCAAGGCTGCTATTACCGTTCTGCTCGCTAACACCGCACCCGTGGCATTCGGCGCAGTTGCTGTCCCGATTACCACCGCAGCTGACGTCGGCGGCAAGGACGCACACGTTATCGCAACCATCGTTGGTCACCAGGCTCCGTTCCTGGCAATGCTCGTTCCGCTCATCCTGCTCGTCATCCTCGACGGTATGAAGGGTCTGAAGGACGCTTGGCTGCCCGCACTGATCATCGGTGTTTCCTTCGCAATTGCCCAGTGGGTCACCGCTGCTACCCCCGCGTTCAACCTGACCGACGTTGTTGCTTGCATCGTCTCCATGGGTGTTGCTGTTATCTTCCTGCAGTTCTGGAAGCCGCGCGGCGTCGAGGGCGTTCGTGAACGCTACGGCCTGCCCGCACAGGCTGAAGAGAAGGAAGCTCTGCCCGCCGTTCGCGTCTGGATGGCACTGCTGCCCTACGTCATCGTTGTCGCGATCTTCGGTGTTGCTAACCTGCACGCTGGCCTGAAGGCATGGCTGAAGAGCTTCGTCATCAAGATTGATATCCAGGCTCTGAGCTCCCGCCTCGTCACCGCTGACGGCAAGCCCGTCAAGGACGCTGTCTACAACTTCGCGTGGATGTCCAACCCCGGCACCCTGCTGATCATTTCCGGTCTGGTTGTTGCTGTGGTCTACTTCTTCTTCAACGAGAAGGGCCGCTACGCATTCAAGTTCCCGGCAATCTTCACCGAGTTCGGTTCCGTTGTCTACCGCATGCGCTGGTCCATCCTGACCATTGCTTCGGTTCTGGCACTGGCATACGTCATGAACTTCTCCGGTCAGACCATTGCTATGGGTACCTTCCTGGCAGGCCTGGGCACCGTCTACGCGTTCCTCGCACCGGCTCTGGGCTGGATCGGTACCGCTGTGACCGGTTCGGACACCAGCGCGAACGCACTGTTCTCCAAGCTGCAGGTGTCTGCTGCTGAGAACCTGCAGCACGCAGGTATCCACGGCGCAACCCCCGAGCTCATGCTGGCTGCTAACACCACCGGTGGTGTGGTCGGTAAGATGATCTCCCCGCAGTCGCTGGCTATTGCTGCTACCTCCGTGGACATGGAAGGCAAGGAATCCGACATCCTCAAGGCTGTCCTCCCCCTGGTCCTTCGCTATGCTCCTGTTCGTCTGCGTCCTGGTCTTCCTGCAGACCAACGTGCTGTCCTTCATGATTCCCTAATCTGAAGCTCAGGTTTTAGAGAGTTCCTGAAGCATCCGCTTCACGAACAGTAGGACATTCGCCCCGGTTTGACCGGAGGCCACAGCGGGGCGGCGTACCTTTCCGGTATCGCCGCCCCGCTTTATGCCCCTTATGACTCGATAGGTTGCCCCAATAGTTTGGGAGAACATGCTGAGTCGAGACTTCTTTTCGTTATCCGCCTCGTTATCAGGAGAGAGTATGCCTCGTTCTTTTGACGACACCCAGCCTGCAGAGGCGCCCCCTGTGGTTGAGCGCCAGCCGATTCTGGCGGACCGCAGCTACAGCATCATTCTGGAGACCTTTGAGCGGCGCCTGCGCCTGGGTGAGTTGCGTGTGGGCGATAAGCTCCCCTCCGAGCGTGAGCTGGCGGCACGGCACGGTATCTCCCGCCCCTCGGTCCGTGAGGGTTTGAGGGTTCTGAACGCGCTGGGTCTGATTCGTTCCAGCACGGGTTCGGGACCGAAGTCGGGCGCGATTATCATTTCTGAGCCGTCGGATGCGCTCAGCTGGGCGCTGCGCATGCACATTGCGACCCGTAGCCTGCCGGTGAAGGACGTTGTCTCAACCCGCTTGCTGCTGGAGGGCCCTGCGGCGCGTGCGGCAGCTGCCGCGCCGGACACTCCGGAGCGTGCGGCGGCGCTGGAGCGGGCGCGCGTGCATCTGGCAGAGATGGATGAGCAGATCAGCGATGAGCGCTTCCACTTCTGCGATACGCGTTTTCACTATGAGCTGTCGAAGCTCGGCGGCAATATTGTGCTTGATACGGTTATTGACTCTCTGCACATGGCGACGATGAGCTATGTGCAGGAGGCAGTTCCTTTCTTGAAGGATTGGGAAGCGGTCAAGCGCACGTTGCAGCAGCAGCATTACGGCATTATTGAGGCGATTGCCTCTCACGATGAGCAGGCGGCCTATGAGCGGGTGTGCGAGCATATTACGTGGTTTTATTCGCTGTCTGACCGTGCTGCGGAGGAGCGGGCGCGGTTGCACCCGGCGCGGGATATTCTGCACGAGGATTTGTGCCACGAGAACGTACACGATGAAAACACGCACGCTGGCTAGGATTCGCCCCTCAACCCCATAACCCCACATAGTTAAAGGGCGGTGCCCCGGAAGAATGACCTTCCGGGGCACCGCCCTTTAACTCATAAGCCCTATTACATGCATTCTTATAGGTGCTATACGTCATAAATATATGTTGTGTATCTGTTGTATGGGGGGGGTAGCACTCTATCATGTTAGTAATCGGCTCACTACGCTTCTACTCCACAAAACGCAGGTTCACACCATATAGCAGGTCTGTAGGTAGCATCCACGATACGCCCGTATCACTGCCGATTCTCGCCCATCAATGATACTTGAGAAAGGTGAAGTCCATGGCAAAGAAGCCCTTCGCATCCCTCGCCCTTATCGGTATTGCCTGTTGCCTAGGCGTATCGAGTTGCTCCACCACTGTTGAAGTTAAGCAAGACATTCGTAATGTCCTGGCAAGCTACGAGAATCCCTCCCCGGATATTAACGTGGCCCTCGTCAACGAGGTCAAAAAGTGTATGAGCGAGAAGTCCTTCACCTACTCCGGTAGCCAGAACATTATTGACGGCGCCTCCGTTCATGAACTTGCGATGAGTGGTGCCCACTTCGCCAACGAAGAAGCGGCCACCCAGGGATACTCGTCCACCCGGCAGGGCAACGCTAGCTCCAGCAATGCACCCGCGATGGAAAACCCGGCATATCAGAAGGCGCTCCAAGGCGACTCCCAAGCAGCAGACAGCAAAACTGTCACCATCACGATGAGTAACGGCGCCCAGCTCGGCATGGCAACAGATTCATGCCTCGGACGTGCGGCAGAAGCTGTCTTCGGCTCAGCAGAAAACTACCTCAAATACACCAGCTTCGTTGACGAACTCACCACGGGTGGATCCAAAAACAACGCGATAGAAGAAATGGGGAAATACTACCGCGATGACACCACCTACGGTGCCTGCATGAAAGAAAGCGGATACGCCGATATCCAGCACTTCGGAGATGCTCCCAGCTACGCAGAGAAAACCTGGGGTAAGTACAAGGCAACCAATGTAGCTGTCAAAGCGGAAGAGCAATCCCTAGCTCATGCTGACTACAACTGCCAAAAGTCCACTGGAATCCTGACTAAAGCCCAGAATATCTACTACGAAAAGGCTGCAACCTGGCTCAATGAGCATGAGCCGCTCATCCTTGAAGTACGCGATATCGAACGTCAGGCACAGGAGCGTGCCGCAGCTCTACTCAACGGCAACTAGCCAACGGCAAATAGTAAACGCTGATTCCTCGTTGGACATTTTCTAGCGAGATTTTTTTCTACCGGTCCTCTGCTCTCAACCGCGTTCACCCGCGGATGAGAGCAGAGGATACCCCTTTATTCCCCCTGCCCCGTATTTCACCGCAGAAAGGTGAACCCATGAACACGCAGCAGAGTTCAGAAAACCCCCGCCGCGCCGCCATGACGGCAACCGTACGCGCCTACCTGGTTCCGGTGCTCGTCATTCTGCTCGTCATCACCGGCGGGTTCTCCATCTACGCACTCAACACGGGGCTACGCACCAATGTTGAATCCAATGCGCAGCCATCCCGCGCCGCGCAACTAACAACCCGCATCAGCATGCAGACTGTTACCCGCACATACTCGGGAGAAGTCAGCGTGTCACCCGCCCGAAGCTACACCGTGGGAACCCCTCAAGGAGTGGTGACCAGGGACGGCGCCAAAGCGGGTACCCAGCTGGGTAATGGATCAATTATCACCACTATCAACGAGCGTCCCATCATTGCGTTCAAAGGTAGCATCCCCGCCTACCGCGACCTTGCCGTAGGCGCACGCGGCGATGACGTTAAACAGCTCCAAGAAGCTCTAGAGTCGCTCGGTTACAGCATCTGGGATGAGGAAGGAAACTACGGCGAAGCAACCGCCAACGCTGTCTACCGTTTCTACCTCGACCGAGGCTACTACCCTCCTGGGGATACTGACCGAAGCGAAGAAGGACGCTACAACACCGCCCTGCCGCTTTCTGAATACCTCTTCGCTGAAGGTAACGAATACACCGTAGACAACAGCTGCGGCACCAAAGGCCAAACCTCAACTCCGGCACTGTGCACCCTATCCGCGGGTGGGTACCGTCTGATACTCTCTGCGGACGGTAGCGCTCTCAGCAATGAACTCGCTGAGGGCCAGAAGGTCCAGATTCTTAGCGATAACGGAAACCCGCTCGAAGGTACCCTAGGCGCAGCTCTCACACCCGAAGGCTCAACTAACGCTGACGGCGGCGCTAACGCAGGTGCCTCCAACGGTGCGCAGAACAGCGCGCGATCTAACAGCGATACCTCCGCACCGGGAGCTACCGCACGGAAACGCTATCCCATCACAATCGACGTGCCGGAAAACACGACGGCATCAACACGTTTTCAAGCAACCGTCACCCTCAACCGAGGCGCTGAAAACGCCCTCGCGGTGCTCGAAGCAGCCGTCAAAACCGAAGAAAACGGAACGCACTCCATCACCCTGGATAACGGTCAGAGCGTTCCCGTCACCCTCGGTGTATGCTCCGCCGGAATCTGCGAGCTCGTCAACCCCGCAGCAGAACTCAAGGCAGGCACCGTCGTAAAGCTGAAGGAGCGCTAAAATGCCTCATCACGAGACAGAACGCGCCTTCCCCGCAAGCGCTACCGCCTCACAACCTAATATCGAGTGCCACAATATTGCGCGTTTCTTCCCGCCCGCCACCTGGGCGCTCAAAAACGCGACCCTCAGCATCCATGAAGGCGAATCGGTGGCCATTACCGGCGCCTCCGGAAGCGGAAAATCTACGCTCCTCTCTATCATCGGGCTACTCGATCAGCCCTCTGAGGGTGAGCTGAAAATATTGGGCCAAAACATGGGCACCGCCAGCGACGCCGAGCGAACTGTGGCGCGTCGTGAGCATATTGCCTTCGTTTTCCAGGCGTACCACCTCATTGCTCATCTGAACGCCACCGAGAACATTTCTCATACCCTCCGGATGCGTGGTGTACCGGGCCGTCAAGCGCATCAGCGTGCGTTGCAGGCACTCGAACAGGTGGGTTTGGGGCACCGCCTGGAGGTTCTTCCACGCAATATGTCCGGTGGTGAACAGCAACGAGTCGCGGTTGCGCGCGCGTTAGCCTGCGCCCCGCGTATCCTGCTGTGCGATGAGCCTACAGGAAACCTCGACACTGAAAACTCTCACAAGGTGTTGGATTTGCTCCTCGCCGGCCGTGCGGAGAAGCAAAGCCTGGTCATCATCACCCATGAGCCCGATATCGCGGCTCGCTGCGACCGGCAGCTACACATGGTCGATGGGATGCTCGTTAGTCCCGAACTCACTCGTCCCGAAGAGCCTGCCCACCAAACGCTCAAAGAACCCGTTATCAGGGGAGGATAGATGCTAAGGAACAACCTTCACTACGCTCTCCTTGCAGTTGTCCGCCGTTGGCGCCGCAACCTGCTCACAGTATTGGCGATGCTCGCGGGAACAACCACTATCATCATGCTGGTGGGCGTCAGCGAGTCGTCAGCGCTCAACACGAGCTCGCAGCTGGCCAGTTACGATTCCACCCGGCTCGGTGTGCGCCTCCAGCCGCAGACCTGGGATATACCGGAGGAGGAACTACTCTGGCGCGTTAACCAAATTCCAGAGGTTAAAGCTGCCGGTACAGTCACCGTAGATACGCAGACAACGCGTCCACAAGTCAACAGGCCGGGGTATGAGGGCCAGCAAACGCCCCTTGCAGTCGTTTCAGAGGCAGGTTTGAAAGCACGAGGTGCGCACATTGTCGAAGGGCACTTTTCGGAGCCTGCCCGCGAGCGCCCCGGTGAGCCTACCGTCTATCTGGGTGTTGCCCTCGCGAAGGAGCTGGGGGTCAGTACTGAGCCCGGGCGGAACATAATTGAGGTCAACGGAATGCGAGCCTATGTGCTCGGTATTATCCGTGACGGTGGCAAACGCTGCTCTCAGTAGCGCTCTTATTCTGCCGACCACCTCCACTTTCTTGCCGCAAGCCCACACCCTGCAACGCGGTATGGACGTCATCGTGAATCCAGGAAGTGCAGATACGGTCGCGGAACAGCTCAAGCAGGTGCTCGATCCGCAGCGCGCCCCCGTTGATACAAACATTGAGATTCCGCCTTCACCGGTGACTCTTCGTGCTTCCCTGACGAAGGATAGCCGAGCTCTTACGACCATCATCCTGGTGGTTCTTATCGCCTCGACAAGCTTCGGCATCGTGATGACCATGCAGATTTCGGTCTGGGAACGCCGCCGGGAAATCGGCATTAACCGTGCATTAGGGTTGGGACGGCGAGATGTGGCGGTCAGCTTCCTGGCGGAGGCGGCTCTCCTCGGGGCCCTGGGCGCTCTTGGAGGCTTCATCCTAGGTATTCTCGGTTCCTGGGTTGTGTGCCTTCTCAACGGATGGGCACTATCTCTGCCGCCCCTTATCCTAGGGATTCCTTTCCTCGGCTTGGCTGTGGGCATCGTGGCGGGTGCATTGCCCGCCTACGCGGCAACGAAGGTTCAGCCGCTTGAGCTCCTGCAATAAGTGCCCAGCACTAAAGGGCGGTGCCCCGGAAGAATGACCTTCCGGGGCACCGCCCTTTAGCTATCTCAGAGACTTATTCAGCCCGAAATATTGAGTTTAGAACTTCGTGCCGGTCAGACGCTCATACGCCTCAACGTAACGGGCGCGAGTCTTCTCCACAACCTCCTCAGGCAGGTGCGGCACGTTATCCGAGCCGTCCCAACCCGCCTCCGGGGAACGCAGCCAGTCACGCACATACTGCTTATCGAAGCTCGGCTGCGCACGGCCCGGCTCGTACTGGGTCGCATCCCAGAAACGCGAAGAGTCCGGGGTCAGCACCTCATCGCCCAGGGTAATCTCGCCGCGGTACGAATCGGTACCGAACTCCATCTTGGTATCCGCCAGAATAATGCCCTGCTCGCGAGCAATCTTCTCCGCAGTGGTGTACAGGCTCAGGCTCAGCTCCTCCAGGCGCTCGCCCACCGGCTGACCCACCTCAGCGTACAGCTCCTCACGGGTCACCAGCTCATCATGCTCACCGACCTCGGCCTTACCGGTCGGAGTGAAAATCGGGGTGTCCAGGCGGGAACCATCCACCAGACCCGCAGGCAGCTTCACACCAGCAATCTCACCGGTCTCGTTATACGCTGCCAAGCCCGAACCGGTCAGGTAACCGCGCACAATGCACTCCACCGGGAACATGTTCAGCGAACGGCAAATCATTGCGCGACCAGCCACAACATCCGGAACGTCGGTGGACAGCACGTGGTTCGGAACCTGCTTAAGCTGCTCAAACCACCACAGGGACATCTGAGTCAGAATCTTGCCCTTATCCGGGATTTCGGTGGGCAGAATACGGTCAAAAGCGCTAATACGGTCCGAGGCAACAACCATGACCGAACCGGCACGCAGCTCAGCGTCATCATTGACAGTCAAGCCGGTAGCGTCAAAACGTTCCTCATTCGGAACGTACAGGTCGCGGACCTTACCGGAATAAATGTGAGTCCAGCCCGGGATTTCCAGGGGGTTAGAACGAGAAGTCATGAGAATTTCTCCTGATGAGGTGGTGTGATGTGGATGCAAAAAGTCTGTGTAATTACAATACCGCGACAGGCACGGCTCCCGATAGTGCCAAGCAGTCATCAATACGGCACAATCTTGAGGCAAAGAAGCGACCGGCTCCCCACCCTCAAGCGGGGAAGCCGGTCACGTTAAGGTTTTAGCCGCGCGGGGCGGGAATCTGGATGCGGTTCTCCACAGCCTTCAGCGCAATGTCGGTGCGGTACTGCGCGCCAGCCCAGGAGATAGCACGAACACCCTCGTAGGCGGCGTTGCGGGCGGCAGCCAGGTCGTCACCGAGAGCAACAACAGCCAGCACACGACCGCCAGCAGTCAGCACGCCCTCCTCGGATGCGACAGTGCCCGCGTGAATCACGTGCACGCCCTCCAGCGCGTTCGCCTCGTCCAGGCCGGAAATGACGTCACCCTTACGGGGAGTGTCCGGGTAGTTCTCGGCAGCCATGACCACGTCCACTGCGGTGCGGGGATCCCAATCCAGCTCGGTACCCTCAGAAATTTCACCGCGAGCAGCCGCACGCAGCAGCTGGCCCAGCGGGGTGCGCAGACGCGCCAGAACCGCCTGGGTTTCCGGGTCGCCAAAGCGGGCGTTGAACTCGATAACGCGCACGCCGCGGCTGGTCACCGCCAGGCCGCAGAAGAGCACGCCCACGAACGGGGTGCCGCGCTCAGCCATACGAGCCACGGTCGGGCGTGCCACCTTCTCCACAACCTCCTGCACGAAGCCCTCGGGCAGCCAGGGAAGCGGGGTGTAGGCGCCCATACCGCCGGTGTTCGGGCCCTCATCATTGTCGAAAATGCGCTTGAAGTCCTGAGCCGGGGACAGCGGCAGAACGTTCTTACCGTCAGAAATGACGAAGAGGGACACCTCGGGGCCGTCCAGGAACTCTTCGATAACCACGGTGCCACCAGCGTTGAAGCAAGCCTGAGCGTGCTCCAGTGCCGCGGCGCGGTCCTCGGTCACCACAACGCCCTTACCGGCAGCCAGGCCGTCGTCCTTCACCACGTAGGGTGCGCCGAACTCGTCCAGTGCCGCCTGCGCCTCGGCGGCGTTCGTTGCCACGTAGGCACGGGCGGTCGGCACGGAAGCCTCTTCCATGACCTGCTTAGCGAAAGCCTTGGAACCTTCCAGCTGCGCGGCAGCTGCGGAGGGGCCGAAAACGTCAAAACCCGCCTCACGCAGTGCGTCGGAGACACCTGCGACGAGGGGCGCCTCCGGGCCAATAACGACCAGGTCGGCGTTCAGTTCGCGTGCCAGGGCGGTTGCCTGGGCGGGGTCATTCGCATCAATTGCGTGGACGGGAACATCCTGGGCAATACCGGCGTTGCCGGGGGCGCTGTGCACCTCGGTTACCTCAGGGTCGCGCAGAAGCGCTCGAATAATTGCGTGTTCGCGGCCGCCGGGGCCCAGTACCAAAACCTTCATGCTATTTAGGGTACCCGCTATCACACTAAAAATGTGAGCTGAGCGCACTAAAAATGCGGCTCTTCTCATGTAGCGGCACATTCAAAAGAATGCACGTTCGAGAAGAGCCGCACGGCCCGGTAACCGAAGCTACCGAATCAAGCTAAACCTTAGATGAGGGCGGTAATAGCAGCCAGGCTACCGAAGACAATACCGGGAGCGTTCGCGATGATAATCGGGATGTCCTTCTTGGGACGCCACAGACCGTACAGAACCCACAGGGTGCAGTTCACGGCAGCAACCAGAGGCTGAATCCAGTCACCCTTGTGACCGTTCAGGTTACCGATAATCTGCGGGAAGTAGAACACGTACATGAGCACTGCGGTCACAGAAGCAACGCGAGCCAGGATGGGGAAGAACTTTGCGTGGAATTCAGAATCCGCGCTCACACCACCCTTGGGGGAGGTGTTCTGTGCGGAGGGGGTTGCGGAGGTGTTGTTCTGCTCTGCCATGGATGTACTCCTTTACATGGTTTGTACATGGTTTGCCGCTCACCGTTCAAGAGTAAGTTGGGCGGTGAGGGGCGCTGAGGATGCATACTCGTACCGGATCGCGTCTAACTAGTTTCGCATAGATATAGGGGTCCCTGGGCTGCAGCAATTTCCTACCGGATGCATTACGCCCGTTCTCAGACTGCATATCGGGGCATGCCAGCCCCACACTCACCTCCGCGCCACCGAGCGCGAATAGGGTCAAGCCGCACGCCCCGCTTAAACTAGAAGAATGACCAACAGCACCACCCCACAGGCAACCACTCACACCACCTGCCAGAGCAGCGCCTTCGACGTAGAACTCGCGCAGCTCACCCGCAACAACCTTGTTGAAGCACGCCACCGCGGCCGCCTCATCCTGCTGGGCCCCGACGGCGATATACAGCTAGCCCTCGGCGATATTCACGAGCCCTTCTACCTGCGCTCCGCCGCCAAGCCCCTGCAGGCCATCGGATCTATGAAGGCGGGCGCACCCCTGCGCGGCTCCCAGGTCGCCATCGCCTGCGGTTCGCACCGCGGTACCTTCGAGCAGATGCGCGCCGTGCAGGACGTACTCACCCAGGGCAGCACCGATACCAACCCGCTCACCCCGGCACACCTGGCGCTCAAGCCCACGCTCCCCTCCGATCAGCAGGCACGCCAGGCAATGACCCAGGCGAACCTCGCCGCTACCGCCCTGGCGCACCCCTGCTCCGGCAAGCACGCCGCATTCCTGTGGGCGTGCACCGCCAAGCTTGAGCGCGGCGACCTCGAAGAGGGCGCGCAGAACTGGACCCTGCACAACTACCTCGACCCCGCACACCCGCTGCAGCAGGTCATCACCGAAGAAATTGAGGCGTTCACCGGCGAGCCGGTAGCCGCCATCGGCGTTGACGGCTGCGGCGCCCCCGTGCACGCCGTCTCCCTGCTGGGTGCCGCACGCGCCTACTCGACCCTCGGCTCGGCAATCCGCAACCTCGGGGCGGATGCGCGCGCCTCCACGGTCGCGACCGCCATGGTGGATTACCCCGAGCTGATTCAGGCGCCCGGCTCCCCCGACACCGTGCTCAGCGAAGAGCTGGATGCAATCGTCAAGGGCGGCGCGGAGGGCGTGCTCTGCATTGGTCTGCGTTCGGGCGCGTCCGTGGTGGTGAAGATGAGCGACGGTTCGCACCGCGCCATGTACGCCGTGGCTCTGCACGCTCTCGCTGCCGGTGGCTACCTGAGCGCAGAGGAATGCGAGCGCCTACTTTCGCTGGTGGTTCGCCCGGTGACCGGCGGCTACGTGGACGGCAAGCCGGTTGTGGTGGGTGAGCTGCGCGTACATGCGGAGCTTTTACATGCGGAGCTTTTCACCCGCGAGGATCCGACTCCCGGCGACCCCGAAGAGAACGCCCAGGAAGAGGGCTAGTCGTGGCGATTCGGCGTAAGACTAGCGAGGAAGCGGGCATGGCGGCGGTACGCGAAGTGCGTGCCTTCTTTGAGGCGCAGTGTGCGGCAACCGGCGAGCCCGCAGATTCGCATGCCCGAGGCGAGTACCTGCTGAACAGCTACCTGCTGAACAGTGCCGGGGTGGAGCAGGCATTTGCCGCGCTCCCCCGCTCGGTGCGTGCAACCTTCGTGCGTTTCACCCTGGAGGAGCTTGCGACCCTCGCCCCCGGCAATAGTGTGGAGGTGCGCGTACCCCCGCTGGGCGTGACTCAGTGCGTGGCGGGTCCTCGCCATACGCGTGGCACTCCCCCGTCCGTGGTGGAGGCGCGCCCGTTCGTATGGGCGGCGCTGGTGCTGGGGATCTGTTCGTGGGCGCAGGCGGTGAGTGCCGGTGCGTTGGATGCCTCGGGCGAGCGCAGTGACCTTTCGGGCTTGTTGCCGCTCTTCTAGAATTTGCTACAAGCCCGCAAGCTACGAGCCCGCTAGCCCACACAGTTTCGTGATTTGGCGTGTTCGTTGCCCGTTCTAGTCGTCCATCCTGAGGTATTTAGCGTATCCTTCACCACAGCGTCTCTGAAACCCGGTACACTTTTAAGGGTCTGGTGTATGCTATGGCACACGCAGGCAGGTGTGAGTGCGGCAACACGCCCCAATCTTGCGCCTGCGCAGACGCATCCGCAGTCCCAACGTCGAAAAGAAGTGAATTGATTCGCCCCGACGGAAAACTCACTCACGACCTCGATCCGATTGACCACGGCCCCAAGGACGCCTGCGGCGTCTTCGGTGTCTGGGCACCCGGCGAGGACGTGGCAAAGCTAACCTACTACGGCCTGTACGCACTCCAGCACCGCGGCCAGGAATCAGCAGGTATCGCAACCAGTAACGGCAAACGCATCCACGTGTACAAAGATATGGGACTCGTCTCCCAGGTCTTTGACGAAGCCACCCTCAGCTCCATGCCCGGCGACCACGCTATCGGCCACGCCCGATACTCCACCACCGGCGCATCCCACTGGGCTAACGCACAGCCGACTCTCGGTACCACCCCGCACGGCACGCTCTGTCTGGCGCACAACGGTAACCTCACCAACTCGGCTGATCTCTACGAGCGTCTGATTGAAAAGAACGGCGGCAAGCCCCCCAAGCACGGCGAACTCGCCCAGGGCAACACCACCGACACCGCACTCGTCACCGCCCTGCTGGCGGAGCACGATTTCGATTCCCTCGAAGAAGCAGCACTCGACCTGCTGCCGACCCTACGCGGTGCTTTCTGCCTCACCTTCATGGATGAGCACACCCTCTACGCCGCACGCGACCCGCAGGGCGTTCGTCCCCTCGTACTCGGTCGCCTGGAGCGCGGCTGGGTTGTCGCATCCGAAACCGCGGCACTTGATATTGTCGGCGCGTCCTTCGTGCGTGAAGTTGAGCCCGGCGAATTCCTCACCATTGACGAGAACGGTCTGCGTTCCCAGCGCTTCGCTGAGGCTAAGCCCGCAGGTTGCGTCTTCGAGTACGTTTACCTCGCTCGCCCGGACACCACCATCTCCGGTCGTAGCGTCTACGAATCCCGCGTAGAAATGGGCCGTCAGCTCGCTCGTGAGCACGCTGTTGAAGCTGATCTGGTTATGCCCACCCCCGAATCCGGTGTTCCTGCCGCTATCGGTTACGCCGAAGAGTCCGGTATTCCTTACGGTAACGGCCTGGTCAAGAACGCTTACGTGGGTCGAACCTTCATTCAGCCTTCGCAGACGATTCGCCAGCTCGGTATCCGTCTGAAGCTGAACCCGCTCAAGTCCGTGGTTGCGGGCAAGCGCCTCGTCGTCATTGACGACTCCATCGTTCGCGGTAACACCCAGCGCGCCCTCGTGCGCATGCTCCGCGAAGCCGGCGCGAAGGAAGTGCATGTGCGCATCTCCTCCCCGCCCGTGAAGTGGCCCTGCTTCTACGGTATTGACTTCGCCTCCCGTGCGGAGCTGATCGCTAACGGCCTGTCCGTGGACGAAATCGCCTCCTCCCTGGGCGCCGACTCGCTCGGCTTCATCTCCCAGGACGGCATGATGGCAGCCACCGAGCAGCCCGCCGAAAACATGTGTACCGCATGCTTCACCGGCGAGTACCCGATTGAACTGCCCAGTGAGGAACGACGCGGCAAGTCCCTCTTTGACGCTGAAGAAAAGGGCAAGGGCGGCCCCCTCGCCGGTAAGGCGGCAGAGGTGACCGTGGAACGTCCCGTTCCCTCCAAGCCCGAGCACGCCGAGGCTGTCTCCATTGAAACCCGCGAAGGCACCGAAACTCTCGAAACGAAGTTCAACGCCTCCGACATAGAAATCGCTGCTGACGACCCCGGCATGGGCATGTGCAACCCCGGCCCCGACGCCGACCTCGAGGCACTGCTCACCGAGCAGGACCGCACCCCCGCAAACTCCTCCGCTACCACTACCCCGAAGGAATCCTAATGAGCGAGAACACCACCACCGTAACCTACGCAAGCGCAGGTGTTGACGTAGAGGCTGGCGATCGCGCCGTTGAGCTGATGAAGGGCGCTATCAAGGCGACCCACAACTCCTCCGTCGTTGGTGGCGTGGGCGGCTTCGCGGGCCTGTACGACGTCTCCGAGCTGGTCAAGTACCGCAAGCCCTACCTTGCCACCTCCACGGACGGTGTGGGCACCAAGGTCGCTATTGCGCAGGCACTCGATATTCACGACACCATCGGTTACGACCTGGTCGGCATGGTCGTGGACGACATCGTCGTGTGCGGTGCTAAGCCCCTGTTCATGACCGACTACATTGCCACCGGCAAGGTCGTTCCCGAGCGTATCGCTGACATTGTGCGCGGTATCGCTGGCGCATGTGCACAGGCTGGCACCGCCCTGGTTGGCGGCGAAACCGCTGAGCACCCCGGCCTGCTCGCAGAAGACGAGTACGACGTTGCGGGCGCAGCAACCGGTCTGGTTGAGGCTGACGAGCTGCTCGGCCCCGAGCGCGTACGTGAGGGCGACGTGCTGATTGCTATGGCATCCTCCGGTATTCACTCCAACGGCTACTCCCTGGTCCGCAAGGTCCTGAACGTTGCCGGCTGGGGTCTGGAGCGTCAGGTGGACGAGCTGGGCCGCACCATCGGTGAAGAGCTGCTCGAACCCACCCGCGTGTACGCTGCAGACTGCCTGGACCTGGCGGCAGCATTCCCCGTCAACGGCGAAGACGGCACCACCGGCAGCGGTGTACGCGGCTTCTCGCACGTGACCGGCGGCGGCCTGGCTGCTAACCTGGCTCGCGTTCTGCCTCAGGGCCTGGAGGGTCGCGTGGACCGCTCCACCTGGCAGATTCCCGCTATCTTCTCCCTGATTGGTTCGCTGGGCAACGTGCCCCTTGCCGACCTGGAGCGCACCCTGAACCTGGGCGTGGGCATGATCGCTATCGTTGACCCCTCCGTGGCTGAGGCTGCTACCAAGCGTCTGAACGACCGCGGTATCCCCTCCTGGATTATGGGTGACGTTGTTGCCGCCGGTGAGCCCGAGGCTAACAACCCCGATTACGTTCAGGGCGCTAAGGGCGTGGACGGCGGCGCGGTTCGCCTGCTGGGCTCCTACGCTTCCTAAGGACGCTTTCTCCAGTAGACAGCGAGCGCTAGTTTGCTGGTGCTGATGAGTCTATAGGCCGGGGCGGTCACCATGCGGTGGCCGCCCCGGTCTTTTGTGTGTGTCTGCCGGCAGGGTGTGCCGTCAGCGCTGCCAGCTATGAGCGCCACCAGCTTTTTATTTAATTTCACGCGCATTTCGGTTGGTTTTTATCTTTTAATATCAACCACATTTTTAATGCATTTCAGTGCTTACACCACAGTGTTAAAACATTTACTTATCACCCACCCCTCAAGGGGCGCCATGCAGTTCACCTCGCACACCTAAACCTTCAAGTTTCACTTGCATAAACCCTTAATGATTAGGCACTATTCAGCCTGTACGGGTTGATTTTCTGCACATTAACCCGCGAAAAATGCTTTAAAAATCCCTAAAGCTCACCCTGAAGTGATACCTTAGAAATGTACGTTGCACACCGTCCAAAATGAGTTCTTCCGGGACGAAAAAGGGTCAAAGAAATACTATTCCCTCACCCCATTCATTACTTCAGCGCGCCCAAACAGACCCCTTTGCCGCCCCGTAACAACAAACCAAACATGGACGGAACGCACCCGTACACTTCACACAGTCCACACCAACACACCTACATCAGGAGAACCAGATGAGGCTTCCATACTTCGGCGCGCAGCGCACCGAAACACCTCCTCGCCGCTGTCCCGATAACCAGCGCCCCGATAACCCCGGCGCCGATAACCGCCGCCGCAAGCGCCCCGCACACGCAGCCATGAGCCTGCTCGCCGCCGGTGCGCTCCTCTTCGGAGGCGACCTGCCCGCAGTCCTCGCGCAGGCACCCAGCGACGAAGCCATCCTGGCAGCAGCCCAGGCGGCACCCCAGATTGAAGGCCCCGCCAGCCCGTTCAGCCTCATGCGCAACGGCGCGGCACGCCCTAACACCCCCGCTGCGGCAGCCCCGGGTACGCTCCCTCAGCAGGCGTTCGACCGCTTCATCGTCACCTACACCAACGAAGCCAAGCAGCGTAAGCTGCAGCGCGACGGCGACTGGGACGCTATCCGCGGCATCGTTGACGACATCATGGACACCGTCGGAATCGTCAGCGAAGAGCTGAACGTCGACGTTAAATTCTTGCGCAACACCTCCACCGATGACGCCGTCATTCAGACCTCCAAGAGCCTGAACAAGTACCAGGCGAAGGAGTTCATGGAGAAGGTCGCCTCCGACCCGGATGTAGCCTCCGTAGAACCCGACTACATCAACCACCCCGCCTATCTCCAGGACGTCACCTTCACGTACAACGACCCGCAGTACAGCAAGCAGTGGAACCTCACCAACCCCACCACCGGCGTCCAGAACACCGGTAACGCACGCCTGCGCCGCGGCGCCCACGTCAAGGTCGCCGTACTCGACACCGGCTACGTACCGCACCCCGACCTGGTCACCGGCATGGCAAACGGCTACGACTTCATCAGCGACCCCCTCAGCGCCCGCGACGGCGACGGCCGCGACCCCAACCCCAGGGATGAAGGCGACTACGCGCCCTACAACCTCTGCAAGGACCAGGCGAACGCTCATACTTCCACCTGGCACGGCACCAGCGTTGCCGGCATTATCGGCGCCCGCGGCGGCAACGGTATGGGCATTGTTGGTACCGCCGATCTTGCCCGCGTGCAGCCCGTGCGCGTGCTGGGTCGATGCGGTGGCCGCACCTCCGACATTGCCGACGCCATCATCTGGGCTGCCGGCGGACACGTTGACGGAGTACCGGATAACACCTACCCCGCCAAGATCATCAACATGTCTCTAGGCACTGTGGGCACCTGCCCCGCCGCGTACCAGCGCGCCATCGACATTGCCCGTTCCAAGGGCGCACTCGTGGTCGCCGCAGCGGGTAACGGCAACACGGAAGCCTCCAAGTACGCACCCGCCAACTGCAGGGGCGTCATCACCGTTGGCGCAACCACCAAGGCTGGCACGCGAGCATCGTTCTCGAACTACGGTACGAGGGTCAACATCTCGGCACCGGGTGAGAACATCCTCACCCTGTCCATGAACAGCCTCGACCGCCCGGATAACACCAAGTTCAGCTACGACTACGAGAGCGGCACCTCCATGGCCGCACCGCACGTCTCCGCTCTGCTGGCGCAGCAGCTGGTCAATGGCACTTCCATAACCACCAAGCAGGTTGAGGAGGCGTTCACCCTCGCGGGGGGAAACCGCATCAAGTGCGATAAGTATTTCTGTAGCCGAGGCATTATCAACAGCTTCAACCTGGCTAAAAAGGCGGGAAACCTGGACGCTAACGGCAAACTTGCCTTCCAGCGCCCACCGCGCAAGGTCATCATCAAGGGTTTGAGCGCTGGCGCTTCTAAGGAAAAGATTGCCGACGGTGCAGGCGAGGCTGAGGCAACCGCTGCAGCATCCGCGCAGGCGGCTGGCACCCATGAGCAGAACCTCGCCGACGGCTACAGCCAGATTCCTGACGACCGGATTCCCGGCGCCCCCGCGATGGAAATCCCCGAAGATGCCCAGGTCTATGACCTGAACGGTGACGCCGAACCCATCACCCAGGACGAGCCGCTGGTCACCAACCCCGCGCAGAAGCCCCGCGAGGTCAATGAGCAATAAACTATCCGCTACGGACGCCGTACCAGACCCATCCGACAGCGCATAGCGAAGCCCCCGATGAAAGAAATCATCGGGGGCTTTTCACGTCTACAACGAGGTTCGGCTAGTGGAGATAACTAGCGGTGATTACCGGTCGCGAAGCCCAGGTAGCCATTATTCGGGTAACCGCTGCTCGGGTAGGTGTTCGCGGAAGCACCGTACCAGGAGCGGTAACGCGGAGTGTGACCGTAACGCGGACGCGACGGGTAGGAGGGGCGAGTCACCGGGCGGGACGGGCGAGTCACCGGGCGGGACGGGCGAGTGACCGGTCGGCTAGCCTTAGGTGCCGGAGTTACCTTAGGCGCGGGGGCCTGCTGACGCTTGGCGTCCTCTTCAGCCTTCTTGCGGGCTGCCTCTTCAGCTGCCTTCTTACGTGCGGCCTCCTCCTCAGCCTTCTTGCGTGCCGCCTCAGCCGCAGCAGCATCGGCAGCCTCGCGGTCGGAGCGGACCTGCTGAACCGCACGCGCCGCATTCACAATGCCGGAACCGCACGCGGACTGGTCGCACTCAACGCCCTGAGAGGTGGACTGCAGAACCTTCTTCGCCTGAGCGTAGGTCAGCTTCGGGTCGACCGCCTTCATGAGCGCCACAATACCGGCAACATGCGGTGCCGCCATGGAAGTGCCCTGGTACTCGGCGTAGTCAGCCTTACCGGGAGCGGTCTTACCTGCGTTGAGGGTGGAGAGAATACCACCACCCCAGTAGCGGCGGTCGCCACCGGGTGCGCTCACATCCACGCGGGAGCCGTAGTTGGAGAAGTAGGAGCGCTTGCCGTTCTTATCGGTTGCGCCAACGTTGATGACGTCCTCACAGTTGCCGGGGCTGGACTTCGAGGCATCAAAGTTATTGTTACCCGCTGCGACAACCACGATGGAGCCGCGCTTATTCGCCTGAGCAATCGCCTGGCGGTACGGGGTGGTGCAGGTGCCCTCGCTACCGATGGACATGTTAATGACCTGGGCGGGGTTCTGGTTCGCCGGTACGCCGCGCACGCTACCACCGGCAGCCCAAATAATGCCGTCGGTGATGTCCGAGTCGAAGCCGCCGCAGGCGCCCAGCACGCGCACGGGCACAATCTTCGCCTCGGGTGCCACCCCGGCGATGCCCTCGTTGTTGTTTGCGATAGCGGCGATAGTGCCCGCCACGTGGGTGCCGTGCCAGTCGGAGGCGGTCGCCTTCGAACCGGTGAAGCACTGGTTGTCTACGGTCCAGTTGCCGGCGTCAGTCGGGTCGGAGTCGCGGCCGTCGCCGTCGTTGGAGAACGCCGACTCGGCAATGAAGTCATAGCCGGGCAGCACGTTAGCGTCCAGGTCCGGGTGGGCGGTAATGCCGGAGTCCAGCACCGCAACGGTCACACCCTTGCCGCGGGTGGTGCCCCACGCCTCCAGGGCGGAGACGCCCTTTTCACCGGTGAGGGACCACATGCGGTTCATCTTCGGGTCGTTGATCTTGACGGGCTCCGAGGTGTTATCCACGGTGGCGTAGCGGCGCATATCGGGCGAGACGGAGGCGACCTTGGAGTTCGCGCTCAAAGCGTTCATGTACTGCTGCGCCTCGGCGGGGGTGAGCTCCGCAGAGGTGGTGACCACGCTGGCGTCCAGCGCAGTGGAGCGAACGTAGCTGGTCTTAATGTTCAGCAGCTCGTCAATGCTCTGCACCTCGGAGGTGATGCCCGCGTAGAGTGCGTCGGCCCAGGTTGCCTGCTGGGTGCCGGCGGCTGCGGACCAGTCAATCTGGTCTGCGGTGGCGTCAGTGGAGGCGGCGTTCTTTGCCTCATCGGTGTAGGTGATGATGAAGCGGTTGTATGCCACGGGCGCGGACTGTGCGGACTGGACGGACTGGGCAGTCTGCGCGGTATTGGAGGTCTGGGCGTTGTTAGAAGCCTGTGCCGCCGCAGAAGTCTGGGTTGCCTTCGGCTGGGTGGCCTGCGCAGTGGGTGCTGCCACAGCGGGGATCACGCTTGCCGAGAGCAGGCAGGTTGCGGTGACGAAGCTCAGCAGGGAACGCTGTGAGGAGCGTGCCTGCGAGGGGCGAGCAATGCGAAGCATGGACGTCCTTGAGGTGAGTGGTACCGGGTGCGCACGATGCGGCGTAGCGTTGCCGACTCGCGTTGAGGGCGCAGAGTGAGGTGTGTGTACTCGGTACGAGTGAATACGGAAGAGTGAGGTGTGGTGCATTGTGTGGGCTGTGAATTGGTTTCACAATGTGCGTGCACGGGTACGCACCGTGAGATACTTTAGCACCCTTTCGAGTTACTTTATGAATAAAATAACCTTTGTGATGCAGGTCATTTTATGCAAAGATGAGCAAAACTTAAATCTTTACTTTAAGGCACCAGAATACCTCGACTAGGCATTTCTTTATCTGCATTTACATGAAGGAAAAATCTCATTATTTACGCCACACTATCGAGTTTTAGCCGCTTCACACCTAGGAAAAGGTGCTAGGATAGCGATATCTCACCACATAAACTACTTCCGAAGAACTCCCGCACGGGGGTTTTAGAGAAAAATACACATCAATGCAGTGATGTGCATTTTCTTTTTCTATTCGCTCCTCACAAGCAAATACACAAAAGAATGCAGATATTTTCTCAAAGGTGCATTTATGTGAGTGAATAACCAACCCACTTGCCGCTTCCGGCACTCACATATCGCAAAGGACCCCGATGTCTTTTACCACTCACCCCTCAGCACGCGGTGTCGCACGCACCGCGCTGAGCCTGGGTACTGCAGCAACACTCGTCGCAACCCTGGGCGCCCCCGCATCCTTCGCGGCACCCGCAAAGGCTAACAGCGCCGAACGTACCAAGGCGCACACCACCATCTCCTCCCTCAGCTCCGCACAGCAGAAGGCAGGCTTCAACCGCTTCGTCATCACCTACACCGATAGCGCGCTGAACGCAGGCGGCGTCAACTGGGCAAGCCCCGCAGGCACCCAGGTCGCAACCTGGAGCGACTCCCTCTACCAGGGCATCACCTCCGAGGTGCAGAGCGTCGACGACCTCTTCAAAATCAAAACCAACTACGTGCGCACCACCGCCCAGAAGGCAACCGTGGTGACCCTCTCCTCCAAGCTCACCGCAGAGCAGGCGGAGAAGTACATGGCAACCCTGAGCTCCAACCCCTCCGTCGCATCGGTTGAGCCCGACCTGCTGCGCCGCTCCACCGCGCGCACTCGTACCGCCACCACCTCCAAGGTGGCTCAGGTAGCTCAGACCTCTCAGGCGTCGAACCAGGTTGTAGCACCGAACGACACCCTCTACCCGCAGCAGTGGAACCTGCACGGCACCAGGGGCCTGGCCGCACCCGAGGCGTGGAAGACCACCCAGGGCGCTGGCGTGACCGTTGCTGTGATTGACTCCGGCATCGTCAAGCACCCCGACCTGGACGCGAACGTTCTGCCCGGCTACGACTTCATCACCGAGCCCTCCATCGCCCGTGACGGCAACGGCCGCGACTCCGACCCGACCGACCAGGGCAACTGGGAAGAAGCGGGCGTCTGCGGTGCTGACTCCGAGGCAAGCGAGTCGAACTGGCACGGCACCCACGTTGCCGGCTCTATCGCCGCAATTATGAACAATAAGCGCGGTATCGTCGGCGTGGCGCCCTCCACCAAGATCCTGCCCGTGCGTGCCCTGGGCATGTGCGGTGGCTACGACTCCGACATTGCGGATGCAATGGTTTGGGCAGCTGGCGGCACCGTTGAGGGCGTTCCCGCGAACTCCAACCCCGCCAAGATCATTAACCTCTCCCTCGGCGGCGAAGGCACCTGCCCCGCAACCTACTCCAAGGCTATTGCTGAGGTGAACAAGCGCGGCGCGATTCTCGTCGTTGCAGCTGGTAACGATGGTCAGGACACCTCCAAGGTCGCTCCGGCTAACTGCGGCGGCTCGATTGTGGTGGGCGCTACCGACCAGGAGGGTAAGCGTAGCGACTTCTCCAACTACGGCAAGCTCGTTGATGTGAGCGCCCCCGGTAGCGGCATCATGTCCACTGTGGATCTGGGTACCACCGTGTCCACCGGCGCAGGCTACACCGAGTACGACGGCACTTCCATGGCGGCGCCTCAGGTTGCTGGCGTGATTGCACTGATGAAGTCGGTGGATCCCTCGCTGACCGCTGAGCGTGCAAAGCAGATTCTGAAGCAGAGCTCCAAGCCGCTCACCTGCGATGTGAACGCTTGCGGCTCCGGCATTGTGAACGCGGCGAGCGCACTGGCTATGGTGCAGGGCAAGAAGGACCCGAACCCTGCTGCGAAGCCCTGGCCGAAGCGTGCACCCAAGCACCCGACCCGTGCGGCACGTGTTGGTTACGTGACCAACCCGGCTGTTAACCACAACCCGCCGTTCCTGATTACTGCTCACGGCCTGATTCCCGGCCAGTAATCGGCGCGTTATCCTTTAGAAGCCGGTGAGCCAATAGGCTTCTGAATGCCAATATGCACAAAAAGCCCCCGTTGAGTTTTCAGCGGGGGCTTTTCGTGAACAGAATGCTGCCGCTTGTGGTGCGGCAGCTTGCATCTCCCACCCACCCTCACGACTGACGAGTGGGAGAAGTTTTGTAGGTAGCCCCTAGCGAACTAGCCACTAGTGAACTGGCCGCCAGGGTATGCGAACTAGGGGCGTACCTGGGAGGCGGGCACACCGGTACGAATACCGGCAGCCTCCATGCGAGCGGACTCGTAGCTCACCGCACGCAAACCCGAGGGTGCGTGAGTTGCCACTGCCTTCTCTCGCGTATTTTCCTGCCACCGAGTGGGTAGAAAGACCCAGCGGCGCTGAACCGCGAAGCTGATCGGGATCAGAATCAGTTCGGTCAGGATCTTGGCGACCAGCAGGGACGCGCCCAGGCCGGTCAAAGCTTCCATCAGAGCCGCATTGGCTGCGAGGATACCCACCGCCAGCACGGCGTAACGTACCAGCGAGGAGGATGCCGAGGGGCGTGCACCTCCGTCGTGCATGAGCATTCGGTTGACGGTGAAGTTCGTCAGCGCCGAGATGACGCGGGCGCCGACCACGGCCGCCAGTAGCGGAACGCCCATGCCCACCAGGACGAACAGGGCGATAGCGTCCACCAGGAAGCCGGTCAGGAAAGACGAAGCCAGGAAGGCAAGCAGCGGTGCATAAATGAGCGCCGAGTCCTGCAGCGGCCTAAAGTGGCTGGTCGGGTTGCCCGGCTCGTAGACCTTCACGATGGGTACCTGCACTAGGTCCACGTCTGCACGGGTTGCGCGCAGCAGCATGGAGAACTCGTACTCGTACTTATCGCCGGGGATCTGTAGCAGCCAGTCCAGAATCTGCGGGGTGAAGCCGCGCAGACCGGTCTGAGTGTCTGCCACGCGGGCACCGGTCGCCAGGGCGAAGAAGCCTACGGTTGCGCTGTTACCGATTTTGGAGCGCAGCGGCACCCTAGTGCCTTCTTCGCCGGCGTTCGGGTCGGGCTTGGTGCGCACGCCGAGGATGATGCTCCTCTGATCTGCCGCCGCTGCGGTTTCGGTGCGCACACCCACACGGAAGATGTCCTGAGGGAGGTGCTGGCCGTCCGCGTCGGCGGTGACGATGACCTCGCCGGGGCGGTTTGCTTGCGCCCAGGCGATGCCGGTGCGCAGTGCCGCACCCTTGCCCCTATTGGCGGGGTGAGTCTGCACGGTCACGCCGTCGATGCGCAGTTCGGTAAAGATCGGCGCGTAGGTGCTACCGGATCCGTCGTCAATGACGAGGATTTCGGCACTAGGGTCCTGTTTGCGCAGGGCCCGGGCAAGGCGGACCAGCGATTGGTCCGGCTTGTAGGCGGGTATCAGGATAATCACGATGCGCTCCCTGCAATGTAGAGGATGTCGCTGGTGCCACGTTCCTTGGTGCCACCCTGCGGGCGGTTGACCAGCTTGTTGTTGAAGACCATGGCGGAGGAGCCACCACCGTCCAGGTTGTAGGCGCTGACGCAGCCGAGGTCCTTGAACATCTGGGCGAACTCGGGCATGGTCACGCCGCGCGAGTAGTTGGTGGAGCGGCCGTCGACCACGATGAAGACCAGGTGGTTGGTGCCGAGCACACCCACGCCGGTTCGCGGCTGGTTGCCCTGGATGGAGTGGTTACCGAAGTTGGTATCCACCTCGACGCTGTCGATGCCGTCGACGATTGCGGAGTCCTTGACCAGTGCGGGCCCGAAGGAGAGGGTGTTCCACACACCCTCGCTGACGAGGGTCTGGGCGTTGGTTGCGGTTTCGTCGTAGAGCTTGACGGAGCCGTCGCGGTAGAAGGCGAGACCCTCGCGAGCGCCGGAGTCACGGTAGACCACACCGTTTCGGATCACGATGCCGGTGGTACGGAAGCCGTAGTAGTCACCGTTGATTGCCCAGATGCCGTTGTGTTCGGAGGCAATGTTCGAGGGGGTGTCGATGATGTTCTGGCCGAACTTGTTGTTGGCGAAGGCGCTTCGCAGCAGGGTTGCGTTGTCGAGCTTGATGTCTGCCACGAAGGAGACGACCGCATCCGAGCCGCTGCCGGTGGTGTTGGAGGTGATGGTGATCGAGCCTTCGTTAGCGGTGAGGCTCTGACCGTTGACCTTCACACCGGTCAGTTCGGTGGGGTCTGCGGTGGCGGAGCCGGAGGCGCTTGCGTTCGCCTGGGCTGCTGCCGCCTCGTAGGCGGTGGTGTCTTCGATTTCGGTGTGCTCTGCCAGGTAGCGGTTGTACGCCCAGCCTGCGCCGCCGCCGACTACTGCGAGTGCGCCGAGGCCGCCGCCGATGAAGATTCGACGGGTGAGCTTCTTCTTGGCAAGCTTCTGCTCTGCAGCGGTTTGCACTGCGTTAGCTTGTTCTGCTGCGGTCTGGGTGGCCTGGTCAATGTTCTGAGTCATGTTCTGTTCGTTGTTCATGTCTCTAGAATGCCGGGCTAGTCTCTGTGCCAGGCATGACTAAGCTGTGCAGAAGCTATGTATGTTTATTCATTTCAAACTTTTTTTATTATTGACTATGCTCTATTACCAGATAGAGATATGCATATATATGTATAAACATGTGTATTGGCTTTGTGCTCCGCACAGTTACAACCCCCATAGGCTGCCCGTCCTCGCGCATCCACCCGGGTGAATCCGCCCGGGTGCATCCGCACAAACCGCGGGCACGAAAAAACCGGCTGAGCACCCCGTGCGGGGCCTCAAGCCGGTTCATCATCTGTCGAATACGCCCGGTCGATATGCACCGAATCAATCCGCGTATTCTTTATGCCTCATCCTCGTAGGACGCGTACTTTTCTGCGTATGCCGAGTAGTCGTCCTCGTCGTCATAGCGACGGCGGGACGAATCGGAGGACTTCGTTTTCTTCGCGCTGCTGAGCTCGCGCTCGAGTGCGCTGTAGTCGGTCTCGGGGCTGAAGTACTTCATCTCCCGAGCCTGCCTTGTTGCTTTAGCCTTCTGACGGCCGCGCCCCATGGCGTGACCCCCTCTTTCATCCTGTCCGAGGCGAACAGCACGCGCGGCGCATCGCTCTCGGATCGTTCAACAGTCTTTACTACACTATAGAGTACCCTGTTTCATCCCTGAATGTCTCGCTGAACGTCACCTATTTTGCGTATCAGAGCACTTCTTCGCACCGGAACAACCGTTTTATTTTGCACCCGTGGCGAGCGCAGCGTAGCCTCCGCCTCACCGTGAGCGCCCAAAGCCCGCTCTTTGCCCGCACACCAGATACCACAGAGCCCCGCACCGGACGTATCGCTACGTCCGTTGCGGGGCTAGTGTCTCTGCCTCCGGCTCACTCACAAGACCGGGTTCAGAGAGGGTACCGTGCAGGTCATGACATCCCGCACGGGGCTTGAGGGGCACTCCTGCCGCTTAGCTTGCGGTGAAGGAGCTGCTAGCTTGCGGTGAAGGAACCCAGCGAGGTGGCGTTGGACGCCAGGGTGGCGCTGGAGGCATCCACGCTATCGGTGGTGGTGTACACGGTGTAGCTCTCGCCCTTGGTGATCTTGGAGCTGGAGACCAGGATCAGTGCGGTGTTGGAGTTAGTCACCTTGTAGTTCGCCACCACGTTACCGGAGGAGTCAGTCACCTGTACGGTGGTGCCTGCGCTCAGGTTCGATACGTTGCTGATCTTCACGTAGCCGCTGGTGGAGGAGGTGGAGGGAGCCTCGAACATGTCACCGGAGTTACCCGCGGCCACGGTCGTGCCGTTGAGCAGCAGGTCGCCGTTGGTATCCAGGGAGGCGTTACCGCCGGTGAAGGGACCGTTCACAATCAGGGTGCCACCCGAGAGGGTTGCCGTACCGTTGGAGTCGATGCCGTCGCCGTTCGCATTCACAGTGACGGTACCGCCGGTGATGTTGATGGTTGCGTCGACCACCTCGAAGGTGCCGCCGCCACCGCCCATGCCGCCGCGAGCACCACCGCCGGCCGGGGGCTGGCCCGTGGTACCGGAACCCATGGTACCGGAGGGAGCCTGACCACCTGCGGGTGCCTGACCTGCGCTACCACTGGGTGCCTGGGGTGCAGACTGGTTACCCTGTGCAGCTTGCTTGCTCTGGGTGGTCTGCGTGGTGGAGGTCGAAGCCGACTTGGTACTGGTCGAGGTGGTGCTGTACGAGGCATTGATACCGTCATCCGAGCTGGTCACGTTCACGGTGCCGTCCAGAATGTTGATGTACTGCGCCTCAATACCCTCGTTCGACTGGGTAATGTTCAGGGTACCGCCGGAGATTTCCAGCACGCGCTCAGCCTTGAAACCGTCATCACCTGCGGAGATGTTCACGGTACCGCCGCTCAGGCGTACCCAGCCGCGGTTGCCGTCGGTGTCATTGGTTGCCTTGATGCCGTCCTTGGTTGCGGTCACGGTGATGGTGCCGTCCAGAATATCGACGTAGTCCTTACCCTTGATGCCGGTGTTTGCCGCGTTCACTTCCAGGGTGCCGGAGGCAATGACCAGGCCGTCAGTGGTGTGGATACCCTCTTCGTACTTACCTTCAACCTTCAGGGTGCCTTCACCCGCCAGGGTCAGGTCGCTCTTGGAGTAAATAGCTGCGTCGGGGCTGGCGGTATCCGAGTAGGAGGAGCCGTCAGAGACGGTGTTGGTGGTACCCGAGGCGGTGTAGATAACGACCTCGTCCGCCTCAACAACGTTGATTGCCGCGCCGGTGGAGTTGGTAATGGTCGCATTGTTCAGGATCAGGCGGACCATATCGCTGTCGGCGGCCTCAACCTTGATCTGGCCGCTGTAGGTGCCGGTGAGCTTGTAGTTGCCCGCCTTGGTGATGGTGATGACGCCGTCGCTGACGGTCACGCCGTCAGTCGCGGTCGGGTTCGAAAGATCGATAGTAACTTCGCTGGAGGAATCCCAGGTGACGTCCTTCGCGGAGTAGTGGGTATCCTCGGCGAGCTTCGCGCCGCTCTTCACGTCGGTGGAGAAGGAGTCTGCCACCTTCGAGGTGGTGTCCGAAGTGCTCGAAGCGGAGGTGCTGGTTGCACTAGTGGCAGTAGCGCTGGCATTCGATGCCGAAGTTGCCGAGCAGCCGGTCAACGCCAGGGCTGCCAGGAGGGTAATGGAGGTTGCACTCTTGATGATGCTGTTCTTTTTCACGGTATTCCTTCTTCGTGTATCACAGCACTATGTAGTGCCGATGCGGGTTTCGGGTAAGTAGTCTTGGGGTTGGGCCCTGGCGTCAGGGTTCTGTGTCAGGGGCCTGGAGGTGCGGGTAAGGTAGGTGCGCTACCCTACCCGCACATCCCGGGTTGCCGTTTTAGGCGGCTACGAAACGCTCGGTCAGCAGCTTCTGGTAGTCCTCTTCGGTCATGTCATCCACGTTGAGGCGGGTGCCGTTGACCGGTTCCAGGTGCATCCAGTTCTTGATGGTTTCTGCCCACTTGTTGCTTGCCAGCTGCGGGTTCAGCGCCGCCATGCCGGTTGCAAACTTGGAGATCTTCGCGGGGGTGATGCCCGCATCCCAGAGGTGCTGGTCTGCCACGGAGGGCTCCACGCCGGACTTGGTTTCGATGATGACCGCGTTCGGCAGGCCGTAGGTGGTGCCGACCAGGTTGCCGTGGAAGTTACGGTAATTCACGCCCGCCATGAGGATGTTCTCGGACAGAGGGGTCCAGGTCAGGTCGGTGTCTACCGTCATGCGGGATGCGATCGGGTTCTTCTCGCTCTGCGGCAGGAAGACCGTGGTGCGGCGGTAGCCGGTGGTCAGAACCGCCTCCAGCTTCTCGACCGTGCCCGCGAGGATATCGCCGAGTGCTTCGGTGATGTACTCGTGACCTTCCGCGGTCAGCTGGTCGCGCGTCTCGAAGGTGTACGGGATACGCTTCTTGACGGTCATATCCTGCTCACCGTCGGTCTTGACCTCCAGGAAGGTCAGCTCCGAGTCCAGGTAGCTACGGGTACGAATCTTGAAGGTATCGTCGCAACTGTAGGCTGCCGAGTGGTAGCTCTGCATCTGCGGGGTGTCGAAGTAGACCGAGTCGTAGGCGAAGTCGCGCTGACCTTTGATTTCCATGACGGAGGCGTCTGCGTCGAGCGTGGAGAGTACCTTGGCGGCGGTTTCTGCGTCGACAATGTACTTGCGGTCCACGCGGGTCTGCATGGCGGCCTTCTCGTTCATGGCTTCGAGGCTGATGCTCTTCCACTCTGCGGGGATGATGTTTGCGGCTGCGTTAGTCATGGGTCTTCGTCCTTCTGGGGTGCCGCCCGGCGCGTATTGGGCTGTGCGCCGGGGCGGCGTGTCGTGGGTATCGGAGATGTTTGTGCGGTTGGAGTGAATCGGAGGCTTAGATACCGGTTGGTCTTACTTACCTACCGGGGTGGAAACCGGGCTAGAAACCGGCGTGCGCTGGAGCGGAATCATCCGGGTGTCCAGCGTGGCGTGCGCCTCGGCGGTAGGTGCTACCGGCTGGCGGGTTGCACTAATCTGTGACGCTGCCGCCTCCACTGCCGCGGGGGTGTCACCCTCGGGGGTTTCTTTGGGCTGGTAGGTGACGGTGGCGCGGGTCAGGTTGTTCACCATGTCCAGCTCGGTGATCTTCACCGAGGTGACGGTGTAGCCCAGGTGCTTGCTCAGGTAGCTCTTGAGTTCTTCCTCGTCGCTGATGGCGCGATCGGCGGTAACGGTCTGAGTCAGTTCCTTAGAGGTCGGGGCGCTACGCGAGTCGAGGATTGCAATCAGGGCGACCAGGGTAGCCATGAGACCGAAGGCGATGTACGCCGGGCTGATATTCACACCCGCGATCATGCCGACCGAGAGGGCTACGAAGTAGTAGCCGACCTCGCGCTGGCTCAGGGCGGTGGAACGCAATCGGATAATCGACAGGACACCGAAGAGGCCCATACCCATAGCGGATGCGTTCGATCCGGCGGATACCAGCGCCACCGAGACGGTGAAGATGCCGGCGTTGATGACCGCGTAGGAAATCATCAGTTCGCGGTTGCGGTGCCGCACCATGTAGAGGGTGCAGAGAGCTGCGATGGCTATCGCATCGGCAAGCGCCATGATGAGGATGTTCATTGGGTTCTCCAGATTCGTGTCGTGATATCCGCTGTGCTCTTCGCTGTCTGTTCTTCAGCTCGGTGCTGTGCGTTTTTCGTTTTCTGCTTGGTATCTAGATTCCCGGTTGAAGCTGTGTTTGCCCTGTGTCACTCTTAACTTAGAGTTAAGTGTTCACCATCTCGCATAAAATAACTTGTCAAGGGCTCACGTGCAGGTAATTTTTTCCTTTTTCGTACACTGCTCCATCTGTCCTCCGCAGCCTGCAAAGGCACAAAAAATGGGCTCCCTCCGATATGGAGGGAGCCCATAAAAGTAGCTAAACTTAGCGACTAGGCGTTATTATGCCTTCTTGCGCATGCGGGTTGCCACGATGGTCGCGACACCAGCGCCCAGAGCAATCAGACCCAGGCCAGTAGCGGTCATCGCGTCGGATGCACCGGTCTTAGCCAGGGAAGAAGAGCTCTTGGAGGATGCGTTCGAGGAACCGGAGCCCAGGTTGTCGTTCGAGCCGGAGCTCAGACCACCGTTAGAACCGGAACCCAGGTTGTCGTTGCCAGAGGAACCCAGCACGACGTTATCGGAATCCTTGGAGCCGTTAGAGCCCTTAGAATCACCCTCGACGTGGTCAGCCGCGGGGGCGGACTGCTCATCAGACTTCTGCTCTTCGGCAGGCTTCTGATCCTCTGCAGGCTTGGTTTCCTTAGCGTCTTCAACTGCGGGTGCGGAGGTCTCGTCAGCAGGCTTGGGAGCCTCAGTGGTCGGATCTTGGGTGGGAGCCGGGGTCGAGTCCTCGGAGGGGGTCGGAGTCGGGTTCTCGGTGGGAGCCGGGGTCGGGTCCTCGGTAGGAGCGGGGGTGGGCGCCTCGGAGGGGGCGGGCTGCTCTGCAACCTTAATGGTCACGGTAGCTGCTTTACCGCCGCGGGGAACGTCGCCGTCCTTCAGGGAGCCGGACAGCAGGTAAATGTCAACGGAAACGCTGCCGTGCAGTTCTGCCTGCCAGGGGATGGCAACGGAGAAGTTGCCGGCCTCGTCAGCGTGGATTTCCAGGTAGTCCTGGCCGTTAATCTTAACGGCACCCTTGTTCAGCTTCAGTGCCAGAACGGAACCGGAGGTGCCGTCAGCGGTCTTGAAACCCTCGCCACCAATGTTCAGATCCTGACCCTCAACCCATACGTCGGGGGCGAAGAACTGTGCGGAGTCTGCGTAAGTGTGGACAACCTGAGGCGCACCTTCAACAGCGAAGGTTGCGGGGACGGAAGTAGCAACGAGACCACAGCCGATGAGTGCGGTGGCGCCGATGCGTGCAATATTGTTTCGAATGTTCATGCCCCCATTCTAACGAGCGAAGCTTAGGATACCGGCCCCCAAGACGTCAATTTATCATGACCTAACTCACAAAATATATTTTTCTTGAGGGTTTCTTGAAGGCATGGTTGAACTATATAAGCCTTTTACACCGCCGTGCACCCCTAAAGCCTCAACCTAGCGTTGAAGAAACTAACAAGTACATACCCCACCCCATCGGCACAACCCAGCAGCAAAAACCACCCCGTTAAACGCGAAAATCCCCTCCACCCAAACACTCAAAAGCATTCAGGGGAAGGGGCTCTCACGCACCACCCCACCGGGCGGCGGCAATAGTTTTAGGAGTTCTTGCGGTTGCGCACAGCAGACACGCCAGCAACACCCAGGCCCAGAGCTACCAGGCCCATACCGGCAATGGTGAAGGCATTGGAAGCACCGGTGTTAGCAAGGGAAGAGCGCTGAGCGCGGCTAGAAGTGTAGTTAGTCGAAGCGGAGGAAGAACCCAGGTTGTCCAGACCGCCAGAGTTGCGGGAAGAAGAACCCGAAGAAATATTGGAGGAGGAGGAACCGTCGGTCACCTCGCTATTGATGACCTCGCAGCCCCAATCATTCTTGTCGTTGTCGAACTTCTGGCGGAAGTCCGGGTGGCTCTTATGGATGGGTGCCAGACCAGCGGCCGCAACCTCTGCACAGTTCGCAAAGCGAGTGCTCTCAGCCGAAGCGCTCACCTGCTCGGTAGCGGAGGTGGAATCACCCAGCTGATCCTTCGCATCGTTCGCAACGGATGCGTGCTGATCAGCAGCAGCCGAAGCAGATGCCGAAGCGGAGGGGGTAGCCACCACAGAAGCGGAAGCCGACGCGGTAGCCGAGGGGCTCACCGAAGCGGTTGCGGAAGCCTTCTCATCGGCGCGGTTCTTAATCTTTGCATCCACTGAGGCAATAACCTCATCAGCGGCAGTAGCCGAAGCAGTCGCCGAAGCCGAGGCGGTAGCAGATGCGGAAGGCGCCACAGAAGCGGAGGGGGTAGCCACCACGGAAGCGGTTGCCGAAGCGGAAGCGCTCGCAGAAGCAGATGCGGTTGCGGAGGGGGTTGCTTCCTGAACGGAACGAGCCTCAATCTTCACGGTGGCTGCCTTGCCGCCGCGAGCGGTGTCGTTGTCCTTCAGGGAGCCGGAAAGCAGGTAGACATCCACGGAGATACGGTCGTCCAGGTCATCCTGCCAGGGAATGGAAACGGAGAAGTTGCCCTTCTCATCAGCCTGAACTTCCAGGTAGTCCTTGCCGTCAATCTTGACGGAGCCCTTGTTCAGCTTGATACCGATGATGGAACCGGAGGTGCCGTCCTGAGTCAGGAAGCCTTCGCCGGTAATCTTCAGGGTTTCGCCCTTGTACCAGACCTCAGAGATGTGGGAAGTCGCCTTGTCGGAGTAGACGTGGGTGACGGACTCTTCACCGTTCTGAGCGAACGTTGCGGGGATTGCGGTGACCGCCAGACCGCAGCCGATCAGGGCGGTGGCACCGAAGCGAGTGATAGTGTGTCGAATGTCCATCCCATCATTTTATCCCCGCGCTCTGGGTGTATCCGCCTGTCCAGGGGCTATTTGCAATGACTTGCAACACAAAATAGCACTTTCGTGCAGTTAACGACGGGCCAGCTATAGGTCAGTGCACGCGCGGCAAAATTCGCCGGGCGCTAGCGCTACCTAGTCGTCAACGGCGTCGAGCATGAGTTCCAGCGCCTCACCCACGCCGCTGCGCCACAGGTAGGTTGCTTTCGCATCCGCACGACCCGGACCGCCATTGATGACGGCGACCGGCTTGCCGGCGCGCAGAGCCTCCAGCACAATCTTGTAGCTGCTCATGACCGCCACCGAGGAGCCCACCACCAGCAGCGCTGAGCACTCGGCGAGCATGGCGTCCTTACGTGCCTTACGTTCGGCGGGCACGGACTCGCCAAAGTACACCACATCCGGCTTGAGGCGGGTCGAACCGCAGGCAATGCAGGGCACCATCTGAAAATCGCGGATATAGCGCTCGTCCAGCTCCACGTCACCGTCAGGGTTCACGCGCAGGTCTTCGTCTTCAAGGCGCGCCAGGTAGCCGGGGTTCGCCGCGTCCAGGCGCGCATCCAGGCTTTCGCGGCCCTCATCCTGCCCGCAGTCCAGGCACACAATACAGGAGAGGTCACCGTGCAGCGCCAGCAGGCGGGAGCTTCCAGCGCGGGCGTGCAGCCCATCCACGTTCTGCGTAATCACGCCGCTCACGGCGCCCAGCTGCTCCAGTTCGGCGAGCGCATAGTGGGCTCGGTTCGGTTCGGCGCGGCGCATGCGGCGCCAACCCACGTAGGAGCGCGCCCAGTAGCGTTGGCGGGCGGCGTCATCGTAGCGGAATTCCTGGTAGGTCATGGGGCGGTGATCGTGCAGGGAACCGCCGGGTCCGCGGTAGTCGGGGATGCCGGATTCGGTGCTTACTCCCGCGCCGGTGAGCACGAGAACCTTACCCGCCTTGAGTAGCTCGGCAATACCCGCGGAGGCGTATTCTTCGTCGTGCGGGGTGGCGTTCTCAGAGACAACGCGCTGAATCGAGCGGATTGCGGCACGGTGCACGGAGGCGATTTCTTCGCGCTGCTCACCTGCGGCGGCGAAGTTCTGGTGGTCAGCCCAGCGGTCCATTCTTCTCCTCTATGCTCTGTGCTCTCGTACGTTGTTCTCGCACGTTAAAGGGCTGTGGGGCACCCCCATTTCGAGGGTACCCCACAGCCTATTTCTTATGGTTTCGAACTGGCAAACTCAGCCACAGGCTAAGTCCGCCCAGCAAGCCGGGCCCTGCCAAGTAACCGGGCCTATCCAGCCAGCCGGTTGAGTTTTAGTCCTCAGCCTTCTGCTCACGCTCGGAGGTCACGACCAGGCCGTCGCTGGCAACGTCCGGGTTCACGTCCACGGTCACGGTGTCGCCGTCGTGGATGGCACCGGAGAGGATGCCGCGAGCCAGGCGGTCACCGATCTCGCGCTGAACCAGGCGGCGCAGCGGGCGGGCACCGAACGCCGGGTCGTAGCCGGTCTTACCCAGCCACTCGAGGGCTGCCTCGGTCACGTTCAGGGTGAGGCGGCGGTCCTCCAGGCGCTTAGCCATGCTCTTGACCTGCAGACCCACAATCTGACCCAGGTTCTCAGCCGACAGGGGCTGGAACATGATGATGTCGTCCAGTCGGTTGAGGAACTCGGGGCGGAATGCCTGGTGCACAACCTCCATGGCCTTCTCGGAACGCTCGTCGAAGGGCAGGTCCTGGTTGACCAGGTACTGCGAGCCGAGGTTCGAGGTCAGGATCAGGATGACGTTGCGGAAGTCCACGGTGCGGCCCTGACCGTCGGTCAGGCGGCCGTCATCGAGCACCTGCAGCAGGATGTCGAAGACCTCGGGGTGTGCCTTCTCGACCTCGTCGAGCAGGACCACCGAGTAGGGGCGACGGCGTACAGCCTCGGTCAGCTGACCGCCCTCTTCATGGCCGACGTATCCGGGAGGGGCACCGACCAGGCGAGAAACGGTGTGCTTCTCGGAGTACTCGCTCATGTCGATACGCACCAGGGCGCGCTCGTCATCGAACTGGAACTCAGCCAGTGCCTTAGCCAGCTCGGTCTTACCGACACCGGTCGGGCCCAGGAACAGGAAGGAACCAATCGGGCGGTTCGGGTCGGAGATGCCTGCGCGGGCACGGCGCACAGCATCAGCGACAGCTACCACTGCGTCTTCCTGACCAATCAGGCGGGCACCGATGCGCTTCTCCATTTCGAGCAGCTTCTCGGATTCGCCCTGCATCATGCGACCTGCAGGAATACCGGTCCAGGAGGAGATAACCTCGGCGATATCGTCCGCGGTGACCTCTTCGGAGACCATGGACTCGTTCTTGGCGTTGTCCTCGGCGCGCTGTGCTTCTTCCAGCTCAGCCTGCTTTGCGGGAATTTCGCCGTAGAGCAGGCGGGATGCCTCAGCGAGGTTACCTTCACGCTGTGCGACCTCTGCGCGGGAACGCAGCTCGTCAATCTGGGTCTTGATGTCACCCACGCGGTTCAGGTTTGCCTTCTCGGCTTCCCAACGGGCGTTGAGGGCGTCAAGCTGTTCCTTCTTGTCTGCCATGTCCTTGCGCAGCGCTTCCAGACGCTCCACGGATGCGGGGTCGGTTTCGCCGGCAAGTGCCAGTTCCTCCATGGTGAGGCGGTCCACAGCGCGGCGCAGCTGGTCGATTTCCTCCGGTGCGGAGTCAATTTCCATGCGCAGGCGGGATGCTGCCTCATCAATCAGGTCAATTGCCTTGTCCGGCAGCTGACGGGAGGGAATGTAGCGGTTGGACAGGGTTGCTGCGGCGACCAGTGCGGAGTCAGCGATCTGCACCTTGTGGTGCGCCTCGTAGCGTTCCTTCAGACCACGCAGAATACCGATGGTGTCCTCGACGCTGGGCTCACCCACGTACACCTGCTGGAAGCGGCGCTCCAGGGCGGGGTCCTTCTCGATGTTCTCGCGGTACTCATCCAGGGTGGTAGCACCGATCAGGCGCAGCTCACCACGGGCAAGCATGGGCTTGAGCATGTTGCCTGCGTCCATGGAGCCTTCGGATGCGCCAGCACCGACGACGGTGTGAATCTCGTCGATGAAGGTCACAATCTGACCCTCAGACTTCTTGATTTCTTCGAGGACTGCCTTCAGGCGCTCCTCGAATTCACCGCGGTACTTTGCACCTGCGACCATGGAGCCCAGGTCCAGGCTGATGAGGGTCTTGCCGCGCAGGGATTCGGGCACGTCGCCAGAAACCATGCGCTGTGCCAGGCCTTCCACGACGGCGGTCTTACCGACGCCGGGCTCACCGATCAGAACGGGGTTGTTCTTGGTGCGGCGGGAGAGCACCTGCACGACGCGGCGAATCTCAGAGTCACGGCCGATGACCGGGTCAAGCTTGCCCGCGCGGGCAATGGCGGTCAGGTCGGTGCCGTACTTTTCGAGCGCCTGGAAGGTGCCTTCGGGGTCGGGGGTATCCACGGTGCGGTCTCCTCGGACGGTGGGGATGGTCTGTGCGATGAGCTCTGCGGTAGCGCCGAGCTTGTGCATTGCTTCAGCGGTGCTATCGGTTCCGCTGGCAATGCCGAGCAGAATCATTTCGGTGGAGACGTAGCTGTCACCGAAACCTTCCGCGCGGGTCTGTGCCGCCTGCAGAGCGGAGAGCGCGGCACGGCTGAGGGAGGCGTTCTGCACGGAAGCACCGGATGCCTTCGGCAGCTTCTTGATTTCGGCGGATGCCGCCTCAGAGATAGCGTCTACATCCAGGCCTGCAGCCTTGAGGACTGCTACGGCGACGCCTTCGCGCTGGTCCATGAGGGCCTTGAGGATGTGCGCGGTTTCAATAGTGGGGTTACCGGCGGTTTGAGCATTAGTATTTGCCGCCGAGATGACTTCTTGACTCTTGGTCGTGAACTTGTTCTCCATGACGTTCCTTTCGTGTTTCGAGGGGGCTTATCCTATGTGCCCCTGCATTACATAACTTGAGTCTACTACACTCAATTATTTTGCGCAAGGAGTTAACCAAGATTTTTAAGAATAAATTTTCGACAACGACCAAGAGGCTCTTCACGCGAATAAAGCGGCTGAAACACAAGCTCAAACCAAAACCTCTGCTAAAAACCACAGCCATAAACCCCGTCCAAAGCCCTATTGTTATAGTGACCACACTGGACACTTGCGAGACAGGACGCTTGCGAGTTCCCACAACAATCACAGACACGATGGGGACCCACATGAAATACTGGTTCTAGGCGCAACCGGCCGCACCGGTCATCTCTTCACACGCAAAGCCCTAGAGGAGGGGCACGCGGTCACCGCCTACGTACGCAACCCCGATAAGGCACTATCTCTTTTGGGGGCGCACCAGAATCTCACTATCATTCCGGGGACCCTGAACGATGCCGAGCGGCTCGCCGCAGCATCCTCCGGGCAGGACGTGATGGTTAGCATCCTGGGGCAGAAAGCCACGGTGCGAGAGTTTCTCTCCTCCACGTTCATGCAGGAGCGTCTGCCCCTCATCATGGAGGCGGTCACGGGCGCAGGCGTAAAGCATTGCGTTCTGATGAGTGCCTACGGTGTCGGCAATACGGTACGGACCGCGTCCCTCCCCATGCGCCTGGTGTGCAAGGTCATCATGCGCGGCATTTTCACCGACAAGGTTAAGGCGGACGCCCTGGTTGCCGAATATCAGCCGTATATTTCGCGTGCTCATCCGGGCAGGCTGACCGATAAGCCCGGTAAGGGCGGGGTGAAGGTATTTGACATGGCGAGCGTCGAGCGAACTCCGGGCATCCCCACGATTGCCCGTGAAGACGTTGCCGATGCACTGCTCACTATCGCCAAGAACCCTCAGAATGCGGGCACAGATTTTTTGGTGACGATTGGGGACGTTGCCCTACACTCGCCCCAGAAATAAACCGGTAGGCTTAATGACATGACGACTACGAACACCTTCCCCGCCGCCATTCTCTTCGACCACGACGGAACCCTCGTCGATACTGAACCCGTATGGGCTGCCGCAAAGGTTGCTCTCACCGCAGAATTTGGCGGCACCTGGACCGAGCAGGACACCCTCGATTGCCTGGGCCTGTCGATGCAGTTCACCCTGGATCGTCTGCGCGAGCGCGGCGTGAACCTGCCGGACGAGGAGATTAACGATCGACTGGTGGCGAAGGTGCGCGAGGCCCTGGCGCAGCAGCCGGTCGAGTTCCTTCCTGGCATTGAGCGTTTCCTCTCGGAGGTTCACGATGCACAGATTCCGGCCGCCATCGTCACAAACGCAACCACCTCCGTGGCTCGCCGCACCGCAAACGCGGCACCCGAGGGCACGTTCTCGGTGGTTATTGGCAACGATGAGACCACCAACCCCAAGCCGGACCCGCAGCCCTATCTTTTGGCGGCGGAGCGTCTTGGTGTTGATCCGACTCAGTGCGTGGCTCTTGAGGACTCCCCGTCGGGCGTGCGCAGTGCGACCGCGGCGGGTATGCGTGTCATTGTTGTGCCGGGCGAGCTGGAGGTTCCGGCGGAGCTGGGCACCGCGCGCCTCAAGCATGAGGAGCTGACTCTGGAGGCGGTTCGCGCGCTGGCGTAACCGCCCGATTCGCACGCGGGAAGCCCTACAGAAAGGCCGGAAGCTCTGTAGAAAACTGAATACGCTTCACCATAAAGGGTGGGATGCGCGATATGAGATACCGCGTGTCCCACCCTTTGTGCGTGCTTGGGCGGTGAGCCACGCGGGCATTTGGGGCTGACACGTTTAAGCAGCGCCTTTTGAACAGGGGCTTTTAAGTGCGGCGCGACACATAGATGACAATTTATTACGAATTACTCAAAATAACCTTGACAATGGTTCCTTAAAATGATTTACTCATAATAACGATTCGGCGGGGCGACAAATCCCACCGAACCACAAGCATCACAGCATCATGAAGGAGACCATCATGGCATTCGCAAACTACACCGCACCCGGCCTGACCCTCGAAGAAGGCAAGGGCATTTCCGAGGTTCTCCAGGCACGTCTGCACGACCTGAACGACCTGCACCTGCTGCTGAAGCACGCTCACTGGAACGTGACCGGCCCCGGCTTCATCGCCGTTCACGAAATGATTGACCCCCAGGTCGACACCGTCCGCGAGTTCGTCGACGCCATCGCAGAGCGTATGGCAACCCTGGGCGCAACCCCCAATGGCCTGGCTGGCGCACTGGTCGCACAGCGCACCGTCGAGGACTACCCCGTCGGCCGCGCACGCGTTGCTGACCACCTGCACGCTCTGAACGACGTGTACACCCGTGTGATCAAGGATCACCGCAAGGCTATTGCTTTTGCCGGTGAGTCCGACCCCGTCACTGAGGACCTGCTGATTGGTCAGACCGCTGAGCTGGAGAAGTTCCAGTGGTTCATCCGCGCGTTCCTGGAAAACGGCGAAGGCAACATCTAAGCCATCGTTCTAAAGACACGAATTTTTAGAATCACGAAACCGGGCGGATGCGCTCTCCTTTATGGAGGGTGCACCCGCCCGGTTTCTGTGCTGTTTCGGTGCTTTTTCCCGACGTTTCGCCTCGCCCGCGGGGTACTCTAGAGTACGTTGAGGCGAACATTATTATCGGGTTAGGCCGTCCTAGATTTTCTGTTCAGAGTGTTCTAGAGTGGTTCACTGTTCATGACAGAGCACACAGACATGAACGCATCATCAGGCGCAGGGATCCAGCCCTGCACGCACGGCACCCGTGGAAAGGGAACTATGAGCACGCACGCCCAGCACGAGCACGGCGAAGAAACTGAGAAACTTCAGCCGGAAAACACCGCTACCGAGGCTCCGCAGGCCACCCGCCATAGCGCCGTTACCTCCCCCCTCCCCCACGCAGATTAAGCGTTGGCGCCGCTACCTTGCCGATGAGGAGTCGGAGGCGCGCATCTACCGCTACCTGGCTCGCCGTGCCGAGGGTACCGACCGTGAGATTTTGCTGCAGGTTGCTGAGGCGGAGAAGCGTCACCAGCAGCATTGGCGTGACATGCTCGGCGAGCACGCGGATGTACACGTGCGCCCGTCCCTGCAATCGCAGCTACTGCAGTTTCTGGCGAAGAACTTCGGTTCGGTGTTTATTCTTGCGATGGCTCAGCGCGCCGAGTCCCGCTCCCCCTACGCTGAGGACCCGGACGCCACCGAGGAAATGGCGGCTGACGAGGCGATTCACGAGGAAATTATTCGTGCCCTGGCGACTAACGGTCGCGAGAAGCTTTCGGGTAATTTCCGTGCGGCAGTCTTTGGCGCTAACGATGGTTTGGTGTCGAATCTGGCGCTGACTATGGGTATTACCGCCTCGGGCGCATCCAGCTCGATGGTTCTACTGTCGGGTATTGCGGGTCTGCTGGCGGGTGCGCTGTCGATGGCGGCGGGTGAGTTCGTGTCGGTGCGTTCTCAGCGCGAGCTGCTGGATGCCTCCCAGCCGACCCAGGTAACCCTGCGCGTCGCGCACGATTTGGATTTGGATTCGAACGAGCTGGAACTGATTTACCGTGCCCGCGGCATGGAGCCGGAGGCGGCGCATCACCGCGCGATGGAGCGTTTCGGCTACCTGGATTGCGATTGTGATCCGTCGCTGTCTCACCGCGAGGATGAGGAACGTGAGGAGAACGTGGCTTTGGGTACCGATATTGGTGCCGCCGCTGCGTCGTTTGCGTTCTTCGCTTCGGGTGCGTTGGTTCCGATTCTGCCCTATATTTTCGGTTTCTCGGGTGTGTTCGCGATGGTGCTGTCCCTGCTGTTTGTGGGTGCGGCTCTGGGCTTCACCGGCGGCGTGGTGGGTCTGCTGTCGGGTGCTTCTCCGCTCAAGCGCGGTATCCGTCAGATTCTGATTGGTTTCGGTGCGGCGTTTGTGACCTACCTGCTGGGTCTGGCGTTCGGCACGACGGTCGGCTAGCCGCAACGCCTCCAATAAGCTCTCCCAAGTGTATATAGCCGCTCATGCATGTGTTGCATTCCCTGTAAGCACCACAGCCTGAGCGCAAAGAAACCCCCGGCGGGTGAGTTATCCGCCGGGGGTTTTCTATAGGCTCTTACCCTATAGGAGGGGCACCCTATTACGGGTTAATCTGCGCGGTGGTGGCCTGACCGGAAACGCTCTCAGAGCCGGTCGCGCCGTTGCCGGAGTAAGTCAGGTTAGCGACCTGCACGCTGGACGTCTGCTTGTACGAAACCCAGCCGTTATCTGCCGGGAAGTTCAGCTGTGCCGGCATGAAGTTGGTCTGGCTGTAGTACTTGGTGCCGGTCTGCTTCATGGTGTACGCCTTGCTGGTGGTGTAGACGATACGACCCTTGAAGGTGTAGGTGCCGTCGGAGTTTTTGGTGACGGTCGGTACTTCTGCGGTCCAGGTGCCGGCGGTCTGTGCGACGGACAGGTACTTGCCTGGCCTGCGGAGGCAACCAGCTCGGTGGTCTTACCGGTCAGCTTACGGCCGGTGGGGCTCCAGGACTGGCCGTTGATCTTGCCGAATTTGGTGAGCGACTGTGCGCTGGCGGAGACGGTGTACTCGACCTCGGTCACGAAGGTTGCGCCAGCTGCGAGGGTGACGCTGCTGCCGGGGATGTAGCCGGTGCCGCTTGCGGTGTCCTTGGTCGGTACGGACCACCAGAAGCCACTGGAGGACATGTATGCGCCGTTTGCGCCGGTCTGGGAGTTGGTGACGGGGGTGAACTTACCTTCGCCGTTGACGTAGGTTGCGCTCTTGGGCTTGGAGGTTGCGTCGTCCCAGTTGATGTCGGAGTCGGGGTTGGTGGAGGCGGTGAAGTGCGCCTCGGGGCTTGCCGGGTTGATGGTGCCGGTGTTGTTGGAGGATGCGTAGCCGACGTAGCCGCCGTTGTTCTGCACGCTGACGTACACGCCGTACTGCACGCCGGGGGTTTCCTTGGATGCGGCGTAGGCGGGTACTGCTGCGGAGGCTGCGACGACGGGTGCGGACCAGACGCCTGCCTTGGCGATGGTGCGACGAGAAATAGGTTGGGTCATGAGTGTGGTGATCTCCTGTGAGTGTTTGGTGTTTCTTGGAGCCAGCCAAAATAATTCTGACTAGGCTCAATGCACTCCAGTATACAAAGGTTAAGGTTATATCTGCACGTTTGTAGGACAGATGTGCACAATCTTACTTTCTGCCGCAAGCTCTATTGTCCGGGTGCAAACGCCTCAAAAGCACCCTCAAGATACCCTGCTATTCAACAGGTGGAGCGGCTCTAATTGCGTTCTTTCCCCGGTGCATTCCCTGCCGCATTCCCGGGCGTACTCCCCTGCACACTCCCCCGGCGCCTCCAGTATTTTCCGGCATGCTGTCTCTGTTTAGTTCATTGTTAAAGCACAGATGCCGGTAGCCTCGGGGACTACCGGCATCTGCCGCATTATTTATGCTGTTTACTTCGCTGCGAAGATTTCGCGCATCAGGTTTGCAGCCTCGGAGGGGGGTCTTACCGACCTTCACGCCTGCTGCTTCCAGAGCTTCCTTCTTCGCCTGAGCGGTACCGGAGGAACCGGAGACAATAGCGCCTGCGTGACCCACGTTCCTACCAATATCGATATAGAAGACGTTCCTTATAACAAGACTCAGGTTCCTTAGTCACAGGTACCTCAACAAGACCTTTCTTGGCTATCAATTCCTCAATTTCAGTATGAGGATGATGAAACGTATACCCTGGATCCGAATGCACTACACATTCCACCCTAGTTCGAGAAAAAATATTATAAAATTTGTCATTCGAGTTATTTTTTGAGCCATGATGAGGGACTGTTAAAACCCGTATACGATTTATTCTTTCCTGCCCCAGATTAACTCTAAGTTCATCAATGTTTAGAGGGTCCTTTAGCCGGGCATCACCTGTCCCTAACCAACCCCCAATATATTTGAATTATCATTCTCAATGCGATAGTAAAAACTCTCTCGATAATGTTCATCTAAATTCTTGTAATCTACAATAATTTGCCGCCCTTTACTTACACGATGCACACGACAATGATTTTCACCGGAGCCTGTAAGATTATCAGCAGGACCACTATAGAGGATAACCGAGGAGGAATTGAATATATCTTTGCAATTAACTCCTTGTGCCTCCTCCATACGTTCACAAGTCTTTGCATATACTTTCTTAAGTTTAATCCAGTCATTACTTAAATCACTAGCGGTCATTTTATTCAGATCTTTACAATTCCTACCAAATTCTAACCTGTAGGAATTTTTAAATTCCTCAACGAATCCATCTTTAACAGATTCTTCTTCACCAGCATATAAAGAGAAATGAAGAAACTCCCACAATTTGTAGGGCCAATACTTCACTTTAGATGTATCTTCATTCATATCAAAATATTCAGTAGATATATCTCTCGAGGACTCGACAATCTCTGCATCCCTCAATTTTTCTTCCAGGTACTGTATATTCTCATCCCCAGCTCTATTAATTGCATTTATAAGAGAAGAACGAGGGGTCAGATGATCTCGTCTTTCCAACATCCTGCGGCCAGCAGGGGAATCCAATGCAAGCATTATCTTTTCAATTTTACTCATATATGGAATTACAATTTTCTTAATGTCAAATAATTTTATTAATTCTGATACACCATTTACATGATCTTTATCAAGGTGAGAAATGACCAGTAAATCAATTTTCGCCCCATCTTTTCCATTGGTATTCAATTTTTCATATAAATTATTTACACATATATGCATCTCATCCGCACCACTAACTGATCCACAATCATAAACACATACATATTTTGAATCCCCCAGCCCTTTAATAACCTGAGCACTAAAAATGCCCTGCCCAACAGGATAGTGATAGCGATCTACAGTAATCCGCATTTTGATCCTTCCTTCACTTGAGAACTATGCAAGTTAAAAAGACCCCGGCAAATAAACACTGGATGTTTATCTACCGGGGTTATTTATATAGCTAGGCTATAACTACTTCGCTGCGAAGATTTCGCGCATCAGGTTTGCAGCCTCGGAGGGGGTCTTACCGACCTTCACGCCTGCTGCTTCCAGAGCTTCCTTCTTCGCCTGAGCGGTACCGGAGGAACCGGAGACAATAGCGCCTGCGTGACCCATGGTCTTACCCTCAGGAGCGGTGAAGCCTGCAATGTAACCAACGACGGGCTTGGTCACGTTTGCCTTGATGTACTCTGCAGCACGCTCCTCAGCGTCACCACCAATCTCACCAATCATGACGATTGCTTCGGTCTCGGGGTCAGCTTCGAAAGCTTCCAGAGCGTCGATGTGGGTGGTGCCGATGATGGGGTCGCCACCAATACCGATAGCGGTGGTGAAACCAATGTCGGACAGTTCGTACATCAGCTGGTAGGTCAGGGTACCGGACTTGGAGACCAGACCGATCTTGCCCTTGCCGGTGATGTTCGCCGGGATAATACCAACCAGGCACTCCTCGGGGGAGATTATGCCGGGGCAGTTGGGACCGATGATGCGGGTGATCTGCTTGCCGTTCTCGTCCACGGATGCCTTAGCAGCTGCCCAGAACTCTGCGGAGTCCTGAACCGGAACGCCCTCGGTGATGACGACGACGAGACCGATCTTAGCCTCGATAGCCTCGAGAACTGCTGCCTTGGTGAAGGCCGGGGGAACGAACACGATGGAGACGTTCGCGCCGGTCTTCTCCATAGCCTCAGCTACAGAACCGAAGACGTCCAGCTCGATGTCGGAGCCGTCCTTTGCCTTGTGGGTGACGGTGGTGCCAGCCTTGCGAGCGTTCACGCCGCCCACAATGTTGGTGCCTGCTGCGAGCATGCGTGCGGTGTGCTTGGTACCCTCGCCACCGGTGATGCCCTGAACGATGACCTTGGAGTCCTTGTTCACAAAGATAGACATATTACTTCCTTGAAATCCTTTGCTGGCGATTACGCCTTGTGAGCGAGCTCTGCTGCCTTGTCAGCGCCGGAGTCCATGGTCTCAGCCAGAACAACCAGCGGGTGGTTCGCCTCGGAGAGGATGCGGCGACCCTCAGCAACGTTGTTGCCGTCCAGGCGCACAACCAGGGGCTTGGTTGCTGCGTCGCCCAGAATCTCCAGAGCCTTCACAATGCCGTCTGCCACTGCGTCACATGCAGTGATGCCGCCGAAGACGTTCACGAAAACGCTCTTGACCTGCTCGTCGCCCAGAATGATTTCCAGGCCAGCAGCCATAACCTCAGCGGATGCGCCGCCACCAATATCAAGGAAGTTTGCGGGCTTGACGTTGCCGTGGTTCTCACCAGCGTATGCAACGACGTCCAGGGTGGACATAACCAGACCTGCACCGTTACCAACGATGCCGACCTCGCCGTCCAGCTTCACGTAGTTCAGGTCGAACTGCTTTGCCTTAGCTTCCAGCGGGTTCTCAGCGGACTTGTCCACGAGAGCCTCGTGCTCGGGCTGGCGGAATTCTGCGTTGTCGTCCAGGGAGACCTTGCCGTCCAGGGCGAGGATGGTGCCCTCGGGGGTCAGAACGAGGGGGTTAACCTCGACCAGGGTTGCGTCTTCCTTGGTGTAAACTTCGCCCAGCTTGACGAGAACGGGAACAACCTTCTCCTGCAGTTCTGCGGAGAAACCTGCTGCCTTAGCAATTTCCTCAGCCTTAGCCTGGTCCAGGCCAACCAGCGGGTCAACCTCGATCTTTGCCAGTGCCTCGGGGCGCTCAGCAGCGAGCTGCTCAATTTCCATACCGCCTTCTACCGAGCACATTGCCAGGTAGGAGCGGTTTGCGCGGTCCAGCAGGAGGGAGAAGTAGTATTCTTCGGCGATGTCTGCGCCGTCAGCGACCAGCACGCGGTGAACGGTGTGGCCCTTGATGTCCATGCCGAGGATTGCCTTAGCGTGCTCGTAAGCTTCTTCGGGGGACTTTGCGAGCTTAACGCCGCCAGCCTTACCGCGGCCGCCGGTCTTAACCTGAGCCTTAATGACGGTCAGGCCGCCAATTTCCTCAGCTGCTGCCTTTGCTTCTTCAGGGGTGGTCGCAACAATGCCCTTGAGCACGGGTACACCGTGCTTTGCGAAGAGCTCGCGCGCCTGGTATTCGAAAAGGTCCACAGGTGTCCTTCTTCTTCGAAGTGGTGCCGAGTACTGGTGCACTCGGCCTGGTCATTAGAGGTGTCTTCCCCTGTGTGTCCGGTACGTGCGATAGGTATCTCTCGCACCCGGCGCACACGCATCATTGACGCGGGGAATTTCTCTCGTCTCTACTCTATCGGATTCGGCGTGAGCTCGCACTCACAGAGCCCCAAATCTGAGATTTTAGCGACTCAGCTCACAAATATTTTGGGTATGTTCCACCCAAAGGGTGTGCACCGGGTAACTAACTGGAGCTGTCGCTCCCCCCTCCGCCGCGAAATACCGGCGAAAATGCGGTGTTTACCGCCGTGCGCCGCAAAGCCCCGGAGCCCTTCTCAGCAGGCGGACAACACGCCCGGCACAGCCCGCAGAGACACAGCCACCGAGAGAGGCGGACACCCTCAGGTACCCGCCCCTCCATCGGCGTTGTCAGGTTCTCGCCCCTGAGGCGTTAGCTCACCTTCTCCAGCGGCGCATAACGCAGCAGCAGACGCTTCTCTTCGGAACCGAAGCGAACCTTCGCCACGGTCTTATCGCCGCTACCCTCAACGGCGAGCACGCGGCCCTCACCGAACTTGGTGTGGCGCACGGTATCGCCGACCGTCAGGGTCGGGATTTCCTTGCTCTGGTGCACGCGGGAACGGTTCGTCACCTTCGAGGTGGCCGCCGCCAGCCCGTAGCTTGCCGAGCCGTTAATATCCGCGGTGGACGGCTCAGAACGGCGTGCGGGGCGCGACTCGTAGGGGTCATAGGAGCCGCGCGAGCCGCCGGAGCTGTAACCACCCGAGCCATAGCCGCCCGAGTAGCCACCGGAGCCGTAGCCGGAACGAGAACCGCCCGAATAGCCGCCACCGTAAGAACCGCCGCCGCGAGCGCCATACGCGCCCATACCGGAGGCGCCAAAGCCCGAGAAACCAGCGGTGCGCTTCCACTCGATGAGCTCCTCCGGGATTTCCTCCAGGAAGGGGGAAGGCGGGTTGAACTGGCTCTTGCCCCACATGGTGCGGGTCTCCGAGCGGGTCAGGTACAGGCGCTCCATGGCGCGGGTCAGGCCCACGTACGCCAGGCGGCGTTCCTCGCTCATTTCCTTCTCGTCGGTCAGGGCACGCTGATGCGGGAATAGGCCGTGCTCCATGCCGGTCAGGAACACCACGGGGAACTCCAGACCCTTGGCGGTGTGCAGGGTCATGAGGGTGACCATGCCCTGCGCCTTCGCCTCAGCTGCCTCGGCGGCAATCTGCGCGGCGGAGGCGTTCTCACCCTCCGCGCTGGCGGGGCGGTTCGGGATCGAATCGGCGTCGGCAACCAGAGCCACGTGTTCGAGGAACTGCTCCAGGTCGGCGCCGGGGTTCTCGGTCTCGAACTCGACCATGGCGTCGAGCAGCTCGGAGAGGTTTTCCACGCGCGATTCGTCCTGAATGTCCTTGGAGGCGCGCAGAGCCGCCAGGTACCCGGTCTGCTCCAGGACCGCCTCCAGGCAGGTTGCGGCGGGTTCGGTGCGGGCAATCTGCGCCAGGTCGTCCATGAGGCGCACGAACTCGGCATACTTCTTCACGGCGGCGGCACCCAGGCCGGGGATGTCGGCGGCCTGGCGTGCGGCGGCGTAGAAGGAGATACGGTTCGCACTCGCGTACTCCGCCACCACGGACTCAGACTTGGCACCGATACCGCGCTTAGGCTCGTTCAGGATGCGGCGCACGTTCACGTCGTCATCGGGGTTGCTCAGGGCGCGCAGGTACGCCAGGGCGTCCTTGATTTCCTTACGCTCGTAGAAGCGGGTACCACCGACCACCCGGTAGGGCAGTCCGGCACGCATGAGCATGTCCTCGAGGGTTCGGGACTGCGCGTTGGTGCGGTAGAAGATGGCGACGTCACCGGGCTGCACGCCGTGCTCATCGGCAAGGCGATCAATTTCGCGGGTGATGTAGCGTGCCTCAGCGTGCTCGGACTCGGCGACGTAACCAATAATCTTTGCGCCCGCACCGGAGGCGGTCCACAGCTTCTTGGGGCGACGGTCGGGGTTGCGTTCAATGACCGCATTCGCCGCGGAGAGGATGTTCTGCGTGGAACGGTAGTTCTGTTCCAGCAGGATCGTGCGGGCGTTCGGGTAGTCCTTCTCGAAGTCCGTGATATTGCGGATATCCGCGCCGCGGAAGGCGTAGATGGACTGGTCGGAGTCACCCACCACGGTCAGCTCAGCGGGGGGCACGGCGTCCGGGTAGGGGCCGCGGTCAGCCGGTGCCTTCGCGTGGGCGCCGACCAGTTCACGCACCAGCTGGTACTGGGCGTGGTTGGTGTCCTGGTACTCGTCCACGAGGATGTGGCGGAACTTGCGGCGGTAGTAGTTCGCGATTTCGGGGAACTTCTTGAGCAAAAAGACGGTGCGGCCAATCAGGTCGTCAAAGTCGAGGGAGTTGGCGGCGCGCAGACGCTGCGTGTAGACGGTGTAGATCTGCGCGATGGTCTTCTCGTACGGGTTATCGCTCGCCACGCGGGATGCGTACGCTTCGGCGCTGACCAGCTCGTTTTTCAGCGCGGAGATGCGGTTGCCCACGGCCTTTGCGGTGAACTTCTTGGTGTCCAGGTTGAGCTCTTTAATGATGAGCTCAGCAGGCGCTGTGAGTCGGTCGAATCGTAGATGGTGAAGGTAGACTTCAGACCCAGCGCGGCGGCCTCACGGCGTAGCACGCGCACGCAGAAGCTGTGGAAAGTAGAAATCCACATGTGCTTGGCGCGCGGGCCGACCAGCGCCTCAATACGTTCACGCATTTCGGCGGCAGCCTTGTTGGTGAAGGTGATGGCGAGAATCTGGCCGGGGGTCGCGCGGTGGGTTGCGAGCAGGTACGCGATGCGGTGGGTGAGCACACGGGTCTTGCCGGAGCCGGCGCCCGCGACGATGAGCAGGGGCGAGCCGGAGTGCAGCACGGCTTCTTCCTGGCGTTCGTTGAGCCCGGCGGCGAGGGATGCGGGGTCCACGGCGTTGAGGCCGTGGGCACGTTCGCTGTAGGGGTCGGCGGGGTCGAAGTCCTCGCCGTAGCCGCCGACGCGGTAGGCGGGCGGCATGAAGTCCCCGAGCGGGTCTGCGGCGGTGAAGGCTGCGGGTGCGCCGGATTCAGGAACGGGCGCGCTGGTGGCAGGGGCACTGTAGGCGGGCATGCCGGTGGGCAGGGCGGCGGGTGCCTCCATCATCGCCGCCTCCATCATCGGAGCGTCCATGGGAGGGGCGTAGTAGTCGTCCTCGGCAGGGGGTACGTCGTAGTAGGGGTCGAAGGGCGGCTCGTCCACCGGCGCAGGGTCAATCAGCGCGGAGTCTACCTGTGCTGCGGGGGTGACGAGTTCGGCGGCGAACAGGCCGTCCTGTTCGGTGAAGGGCTGCTTCTGCTGTTCGGGCTTGTCGCTCATCATCTACCTCGCTGCCTAGAATACACGTTCGATATTCCATGCTACCGCATTTGCTGCGCGGCTCCCACCCGTTCGGTCATCCGCCGCACGTCCTAAATCGGCAACGGCACACCGGTGGTACACGGCACACCGGTGGTACAGAATAGTCATGTTAGGATGACCGCATGACCCAGACCTTACCTCCGAGCCTCTCAATAGCCCTATGGTGCAATGGCTCAGCCGACGAAGCCGCGCAGTTCTATACCAGGGTTTTTCGCGATGCTTCCATCATGGAACAGGTGCCCGGACTCACGACGACTCTAAGCATCCACGGCTTCCAGCTCTCACTCATTAACGGTGATGACCAATACGTCCCGAACCAGTCCATCAGTTGCATCTAAACTTTGACCCGCTCCTCTTCGGCGGTGAGGCGCAGGCGCGAGCATACCTCGATGAACTCTACAACGAGCTAAGTACCGGCGGTGTGCTGATGGAACTGGGTGAGTATCCTTTCTCCCCGCGCTACGCCTGGGTGCGTGATCGTTTCGGTATGACCTGGCAGCTGATGCTTACCAACCCCGAAGGCGACCCGCGGCCCTTCGTCGTGCCCTCTTTCATGTTTGGCGGTACAAACCACGGCAATGCAGAGGAAGCCACCAACCGCTGGATTTCCCTTTTTGATGACGCTCGCCGCGGCACCCTGTATTACTATCCAGAAAATAGTCCCTTTGAGGCAGATACAGTGATGTTCACCGACTTCAACCTGCACGGCACCTGGATGGCGGCAGCAGATTCCGGCGCTTTTCATAATTTCACGTTCACGCCCGGAGTTTCAGTGATTCTTTCGTGCCACACTCAGGAGGAGATTGATTACTATTGGGAGCAACTCTCGGCTATACCTGAGGCGGAGCGTTGCGGCTGGTGTGTAGATTGCTGGGGTGTTTCTTGGCAGGTTGTTCCGCACAATATTGCTGAGCTTATGGCTGATGAAGCAACTCGCCAAAAAATTCTGCAGCAGGGCAAGATAGACCTTGCCAAGCTTTAATGCGTTTCCCCACAAGATTGCTAGATAGCGCAGTCACACTACATTAAGACAGCGAAACCGCCCGCGCCTGCTAACGCAAGCGACGGGCGGTTTTCTCGTACCGACGTGAATGCCGGTTCTGTGTGCCCCCGAGACGATTCGAACGTCCGACACCTTCTTTAGGAGAGAAGTGCTCTATCCCCTGAGCTACGAGGGCGTACCTATCCAGTATAAAGCACCCCGCACCTCCGGTCGGCACAGCCCACGACAAGCCGTCGGTATCCACCGATAGTCGCCCCACGCCCATACCGCATCCAAGCCTTGTTCACCGCCCTGTGTTCACCACCCGTGTTCACCGCCTGAGGACACCCGCACCCGGCGGCAGAACCGCTCCTACAATGTACGAATGAGCATCTACATTGACCCGCCCACCTGGCCCGCACACGGCACCGTCTTCTCACACCTCATCTCCGATGTGTCCCTGGCGGAACTGCACGAGTTCGCCGCAGCGGCGGGCATCAGTGAGCGCGCCTTCGATCGCGACCACTACGATGTTCCAGCGCACCTCTACGAGGACCTGGTACGGGCGGGCGCGAAGGAGCTCAGCGGCGCGCAACTGACTCGCACGCTCATTGCGAGCGGTCTGCGCATTCCGCTCAAGGAGCGCCCCGAGAAGATTCGCCCGCGTCTGCTTCGCGCCTGGGAGGCGGCGTTTACGCCCCGTCTCAATACGCCCCGCCTCAAGCGCGTGGAGGCTCCTGCCGAGCTGCGGGCTCAACTCACAGCGCAGGTGGCTGAACTGGGTGAAAGCCTGCTGCAGGCGTGGGAGCAGCCGCACCGCGCCTACCACCACAGCGGGCACCTTTCGCAGATGCTCTCCGACCTGGACCGCCTCTATGCACATCGCGCGCAGGGTTCTACTCCCCTGGCGTTGGTTCTGGCGGCGTGGTTCCACGACGCGGTCTATGAGGGCGCACCGGGTGAGGATGAGTGCCGCAGCGAGCAGCTGGCGAGCGCCTCCCTGGAGCCGCTGGTTGCCGCGGGCCTGCTCACCGAGCAGGAGCTGCAGATGGTGAGCCTTCTGGTGCGCGCCACGGCAACCCACGAGCTTCCCGAGTCTGCCGACCTACCGGCGGGCTATGAACCGGCGGATATTCAACTGTTCCTCGACGCCGATATGGCTATTCTGGCGGCTGATTCGGCGCGCTATCGCCGCTACCTGCGCGGGGTGCGCAGTGAATACTCCCACTTTGACAATGAGGCTTTCCGTACCGGTCGTACGACCTTTTTACGTTCCATCCTGGGTCGTGAGCGTATCTTCCTTTCCGAAGAGGCTTTCAAGCTCTGGGAGGAGCCCGCGCGGGCTAATCTGCGTGCTGAGCTCAGCGAGTGGGGGTGTGACCCGCAGAGGCTTCTGCAGGCTCTCGCACCCTAACCGCCTACACCTCAAACACATACCGCCAAGAATGCACCCACGCCAAGGTGCACTCTCGGCGGTTTTTCGTGGAATCTCCCAGGTACACACATCTCGGATACACAAATCTCGGGCACGCAAAAGACGCCCACCCCATGCGGGGTAGGCGCCTTTTTGAAGTATGTTGGGCTAGAGCCAGCTTCTATGCGCTAAGGCTTAGAGAGCGGTGTAGTAGCCGTCAACGGACATCCAGGAGGTGGGGTGCACCAGGGTACCGTTGGTGGGGTTCAGAGCGGAGATCATCTTGCCGTCGCCCAGGTAGATACCAACGTGGCTGTAGCCGTTCTGGAAGACGATGTCGCCGGGCTGGGGGTTAGAGGTCGGGCGCAGCTCGTTCTTCATTGCGTAGGTGAAAGCGGTCAGCTTGATGCCGTGCTGAGCGAAAACCCAAGAGGTGAAGCCGGAGCAGTCCCATGCACCGAAGGTCTTGCCGCCCCAAACGTATGCGCCACCCAGGCCGCTCATTGCGGTTGCAACGATTGCGTCGCGGGATGCGTTACCGGAGGAAGCTGCGGGTGCAGCGGGAGCCGGAGCTGCAGCGGGTGCAACGTAAGCCTGCTGGGTCTCAGCCTGGGGTGCTACGTAGGTGGTCTCAACTGCGGGTGCAGCGGGAGCCTCAGCTGCTGCGGGAGCAACGTAGGTCTGCTGTGCCTGAGCCTGAGGTGCAACGTAGGTGGTTGCGGGAGTGGTGTAGCTGGTGTAGTCGAACTCGTAGTTGGTGTAGTCGTAGGACAGATCAGCAGCAGCGGGGATCTGTGCAAATGCGTTCGCGGGAACGGTCGAGCCGAGCAGCAGTGCGCCTGCTGCGATGGTTGCACCTGCGGTACGTACGATCTTCTTAGTCATTGGTAATTCCTCCATTGCCTGACGAGGTGAGCTGTCGGACTCGAGCATGGATTCGCTCGGCCACCGAAGTGACTTAGCCCCGAGGCTTCTCGATTGAGAAGCCGTATCCCAGCTTGGGGATTGGGTCCCCCGCTTCTGCCATATTGGGTAGACGTTCATCGAAGCGTTGGCAGAACTCAGCGGAACCGCTTCGACGGCGCCCTCTTACGATTAGGATTTGGGCACAGAAATGAGAATACACAGAAAACTCCCAGTTGTCACTTCTATTCAGGCTTAAATTTTGAGCTTTCACCCCCGGCGGAATGGAGCGAGCTTGAACGGCTAGAGCCCCGTTTATTCGCGGGAGCTTAACCAACTTAAGGCGTTTGACTAGGCATTTCATAAGGATGCACATTCGCTTTTAATGCGTCAGCACCCCTTAAAGACAGGGTTCAAAACTCTTAAGAATGAGCCTCGTCTCTTAAGTGTCCATTCTTAGAAATCGTTCAAGTGTCGGCGTTTCCCTCAGTTTCAACCTCAGATTTAAGCGAAAAACACGAAAAATGCACTCAAGCGCAGTTGCTAAAAAGTTGTGAGAGGAGTATATGCGCACGCGCACACAGCCCGGCCCTAAAATACATCACCCACTAGGTATCTAGCCGCTTGACCCCCGCCGCCAGACAGAGCAACCCCAACAAGCGCACAAACGGTGGCACCGCCTCCTCAAGTAAGAAGGCGATACCACCGTGTTAAAGCGTGAAGCGGGTTAGTAGACTCTCAAAACTGGAGCTTAGAGGCTGCCACCGCGCTTGACCACAATTGCGTTTGCCACGTCCATATCCAGGGAGAGGGTGTCCTCTTCGCCGTCGGCGTGAACAATCACGTCATCGTTCTGGCCAGCAATCACGGACACCGAAGCGCCGTAGACAATACCTGCGTCAGCCAGCAGCTTCAGCAACTCAACGTCAGTCTGAATGGACTCGGGGAAACGAGAAATGGTGAAACGATCCTCGGGGCCGGAGTCGCGCGCAGCCAGGGACATGGGCACGGTGCGCTCGTCGTTCTTCTCGCTCACGTGGCCCAGGTCCTCCAGGCCGGGGATAGCGTTACCGTACGGGGAGAACTTGGGGTCCTTGAGCATCTCCAGGATACGCTTCTCCACCTTGTCACTCATGACGTGCTCCCAGCGGCATGCCTCTTCGTGCACGTACTCAAGCTCCAGGCCAATAATATCGGAGAGCAGGCGCTCAGCCAGGCGGTGCTTACGCATGACCTCGATCGCCTTGTGGCGGCCTTCCTCAGTCAGTTCGAGGTGGCGGTCCGGCTCAACGGTGAGCAGGCCATGGTTCTCCATGCGTGCCACGGTCTGGGAAACGGTCGGGCCGGAGTGCTCGAGTCGTTCAGCGATGCGCGCACGCATGGGGACGATGCCCTCTTCCTCCAGTTCGAGGATGGTGCGCAAATACATCTCTGTGGTATCGATGAGGTCTGTCATATATCTCTCCCAGCTATCACTGCAACAGTGCTTAGATAGCACTGCCTAAGTCGTTACTTAATTCAATAATCTATTATGTACTTTTTCAGCGGCTTTTGCCACGGCTTAAGTCATTGAGTCGCCCAACAATAACCGTTGGACGACTCAATACAACACCTTATATATGCATTTTGCTAACCCGCCCCTTATTAAGAGGAGTGGATAGTAGGCTCTACTCTGCGGACTCAGCCTCTGCAATTTCTTCCACAGCAGATTCGTTCTCTGCGGTTTGTTCTCTGCAGGCTCACCGGACTCAGCAGATTCCTCTGCTTCAGTGGCTTCAGCAGACTCTGCATTCTCCTGCGCGGCGTTCTCCTGCAGGTCCTCCGGGCGAACGCGGTCAGCCCACGGCACCCAATCCGGCGCGATCAGCGCGTCATCACCGGGCAGCAGACCAACCTCGCAAATCGTTGCCACGCGGGAGCGAGGCGCACGCGAGAGGGTCGCAAACCAGAACCAGCCGCGGTAACCGGGCAGAGTGCACTCAAAGAGGTGAGTGCTCAGACGCTCTTCCTCGGCGCGCACGTGGTGCACCAGGCCGATAGCGTGTGCCGGGGCGATTTCCTGAACACCCTGCAGTGCCACATCCTTAGCGGCGGCAAGAATCTCATCCACCTTGGAGGTGCGGCGCAGCTTGTGCGGAACGCCCAGGGAGGGGGTACCCACCTCTTCATCCAGCGGAGTGAAGGGGTCGGGGGTGGAGTCTTCGTTCTGTTCGGCTTCTTCAGCAGCCGCTACAGTCTCTTCAGCGTTCACGGAGGGCTGAGTCTCAGCAGGTACAGCGCTACCCTCATCGGTGCTCTCAGGCGCGGCAGAAGGCACAACGGACTCTGCGGGCGCGGCAGCAGCGGGCGTAGTTTCGGGGAGCAGTTCAATAACCTGTTCAGACATACCCCTATTAAAGCATCTCGCGTGCGCAAACAGTGCGGCCGCTCCCCCAAGCTTCACATACGCTGTGAATTTGAGTCTCAAACCGCTAAATCTGGGGCTTCGCTCATTAACAGCTGTGTGTGAGCTGATACCGTTAAATTTATGAGTAATGAACCCGTACAGGACACGCGCAGCACCGCAGACCGGGTGCCCGCGCCCCTTCCCTACGCCGGAGCCATCCGCTGGCTCGGTGCAGGCGGCGCGATTCTCGCCCTGCTTTGCCTGCTCACCGGAGTTGCCATGCTCGTGATGAAGTGGGTTGGGGCAACGCCGCCCGCCCTCATGAGCCAGATTCCGCTGGTCCTCCTCCCCGTCGCCTTTATTGCCCTCATGGCCGCACTGATTCTGTCGGTCATGCGCCGCAACAAGGCATAAAGATTTGAGCCGCAAGCTCACACACATCATTCACTTATCAAGTACAGCCTGCCATTCAGAGAGAAAGATAGAGTATGTCTGCTGAAGCAAAACTCCTAGTCGTCGATGACGAGTTCAACATTCTTGAACTGCTCGCCACCTCCCTGCGTTTTGCCGGTTTTGAAGTAGTGACCGCCGGCAACGGCCGCGAAGCCCTCGAAAAGGCACACGCCGAAAACCCCGACCTCATTGTCCTGGACGTCATGATGCCCGGCATGGACGGTTTCGAGGTGACCCGCCGCCTACGCGAAAACGGCACCACCACCCCCGTGCTCTTCCTGACCGCAAAGGACGCCACCGAGGACAAGGTGACCGGTCTGGGCGCTGGCGGCGACGACTACGTTACCAAGCCCTTCTCCCTCGATGAGGTGATCGCCCGCATCCGCGCCATTCTGCGCCGTAGCCGCAGCATCCAGGACGAGGACGACGCCGTACTGCGCGTTGAAGCCCTCACCCTGAACGTGGACACCCACGAAGTGTTCCTCGGTGACGAAGAGATTGACCTCTCCCCCACCGAGTTCAACCTGCTGCACTACCTGATGCTCAACGCCAACCGCGTGCTGTCCAAGGCGCAGATTCTCGACCACGTTTGGGAGTACGACTTCAATGGCGACTCCTCCATCGTTGAGTCCTACATTTCGTACCTGCGCCGCAAGATCGACAACAACCGTGAAAACCACGAGCCGCTCATCCACACCAAGCGCGGTGTGGGCTACATGATTCGCGGTTCTCGAGGCTAACGTGGCGCTCAAACCCCTCGACCGGATCCCCCAGTCTCTCTCCCTTCGCACCCAGCTGGTGCTCATCACCTCCATGCTCATCGCCCTCTCCATTGCGGTGACGAGCCTGGTGGCGATTTCCGCTCTGCGCGCCCAGATGGTGCACCAGCTGGACGAAGAGATGAAGAACAGCGCCCCCTCACTCGTGCAGCTGGCGACCGTGCGCCCCTCCGGCAATCAGGAACAATCCCTGAGCACCTACCGCCTGTACCTGCTCGACAAAGACGGCAACGTGCTGTACTCGCTCAAGTCCGAGGACAGCGGTCAGTTCAGCGAGCCGGCGTTGCAAGGCTGGACCGAAGAGAAGGTTCGCAAGCAAAACGAGGAGGCGGTCACCGTCAACGCGGTGGGCAGCTCCTCCGATTGGCGCGTGCTCGCCGTGCCCATTGAGTCAAACGACTCTTCCGGACTGCCGGAGGCGGCATCCCTAATCATTGCCATGCCGCTGAAACAAACGAACCAGGTGGTCGCCCTCGTGGGCGTGCTGACCTTCGCGTTTGGTCTGGCGACTCTCGCCTCCGCGATTGCGATGACCTGGGTGATTGTGACCCGCACCTTCGAGCCGCTGGCTCGCGTGGAGCAGACCGCCGCCAAGATCGCTGCCGGTGACCTCTCTCAGCGTATTGAGGACTACAACCCCAGCAACGAGATTGGTAACCTCGCGGTTTCGCTGAACACGATGCTCACCCAGATTGAAATGCTCTTCAAAGCCCGTGAGAAGAGCGAGGCGAAAATGCGCCGCTTTGTGGGTGACGCTTCGCATGAGCTGCGCACCCCGCTGGTCAGTATTCGAGGCTACTCGGAGCTGTACCGTCAGGGCGCGCTACCGACCGATGAGGCTGTCGCTACCGCGATGAGCCGCATCGAATCGGAGTCCAAGCGTATGGGCCAGCTCGTGGAAGACCTGCTGACCCTGGCACGTATTGATGAGCGCCGCGAATCCAAGCTGGCGCCCTTCGACCTGTTCAACCTGGCGGTGGACGCTAGTAACGACGCCTACGCTACGGCACCCGATCGTGCAGTGTCCCTGGTGGGCCTGAACGAAGAGGTGGCGCCGACCTCCGCAACCGTGCTCGGCGACGAATCACGCATGCGTCAGGTCGTGGCGAACCTGCTGACCAACGCCATGCGCTACACCCCCGACGGCTCTCCCCTGGAGATTGCGGTGGGCGTGCGCGAAGAGGTGCCGGGTTTCCCACTGTCCGTGCTGGAGGTGCGCGACCACGGCCCCGGTATTCACGGCGAGGACCGCGAGCGCGTGTTCGAGCGTTTCTACCGCACCGACGCTTCGCGTTCGCGTGAGACCGGTGGTACGGGTCTGGGCCTGTCCATTGTGGCTGCGATTATTGAGCAGCATGAGGGCAGGATTCATATTGAAGAGACCGATGGTGGCGGTGCTACCTTCGTGATTTCTTTGCCGTTCTATCCGCCGCCCGTCTCGGACGATCAGCTGATGAAATAACACTGAGGCATAAACCCCCGGATTGTAGAACTTGAGTGTTCTACGGTTCGGGGGTTTTGCTGTGCCTTGGAGGCGGGGTTAGAAGGCGGGACGATAACTCGCCGCGGCGCGTCATGGCAGCGTTATTTTCGGGCGGGTTTTCGATTTTTTCGAGATGGTGGAGTGAATCTGGTGGGTTTATCCACAGATTTATCAAATCATGATTTTTTAGCTCATTTGATGCATTTTGAAAGATATAGTGATAACAAGCTTCCGGTCAGGAACTCAACCCTTCCAGAGATCCAAACCCCAAGCGCCACCACGGGGCAACCGCCCCACCCATCCCATATATCTCAAAGGAGAAAACCATGGCACAGTTCAATGTCGATTCCGAAGTCATCGCAGCCAAGAGCGCACAGGCACGATCCTACGTCGCATCCATCACCGCAGACGTCAACGGTATGACCGCATCCCTGCACGATCTGCAGAGCTCCTGGACCGGCTCCGCATCCGCTAACTTCCAGGGCGTGTTGGACCAGTGGCACGCAACCCAGCGCCAGGTCGAAGCATCCATCACCCAGATTAACGAGGCACTCACCCGCGCAGGCGTGAACTACGCAGACACCGAGCAGGCTAACGCCTCCATGTTCGTCGGCTAAGGGGTCAGGGCCGCTGAGCACTATCTAAGGCCCACCCCAGGTAGGCGGCAGACCGGGCGGTTTAAAGGTCCCGGCCACACGGCATACCGCCCGTCGGATTCGCCAGAAGGCGACGAACATCTATTGAGAAAAACCCCGCCGCATCCTCACTTGCGAGGATGCGGCGGGGTTTTATTGCACGGAAATTATGAGGCTCAAGAGCCCTTGAATTAGGCACCGAACTTTAGGTACCGAGCTTTAGGATCTGAGCATTAGGAGGCGGGGTCTCCTGGCGGAAGCGCAAACGCCACAGGCCGCGCTCAGCGTCGTAATGCCAGATGCTCGAACGGCTCACACGGCCGCGCGCGGTGGCAACCGCCGCCATGACCAGCACGCTGGACGAATCCAGCACCTGCACACCCTGCTTGAGCGGGGCACCCTGCTGGGTGAAGGCGCGTTCACGGTACTGCAGCACCGAGGAGCGGGACACCGACTTGCCGGCGGCGGTCACCCACACCAGACGCTCGTGCAGCATGGATTCCAGCTGTGCCGCCTCCATGACGGAACCGCGGCTTTCGAGTAGCTGTTCTGCGGCGGCGGCTTCCTCGGGGCTCAGAGTATCGAGGTTCGGGGCAGGCGAGGCAGAAGCAACGGGTGCAGGCTCAGCGGGCTGAGCCGGAGCATCCTGAACAGGCTCTACCGCCTGCTCTTCCGTCTCGCCCAGAAGTTCCGCCGGGTCAACATCGTTCGGGTCCAAGCCCGCGAACTCTTCCAGACCGGTCAGGTCATCCTCTTCTTCCGACTGGGCGGCGCCGGATGCCTGCTGAGCGGTCTCCTGCTGGCGCGCCAGTGCCTTTGCGTCACGCTCGGCGGCGCGCTCTGCCGCGAGCGCCAGCTGTTCCTTGCGGGTGCGGACCGCCTCCGGGTCGGGGGCGTTCACCGCGGAGGCGGGGCGCAGCAGGCCGGACAGGCGCAGGCTCTCCACGCCGCGCTGGGCGTTCTCAATCTCGGCTGCGGTGAATTCCTGCACGGGCAGGTGGGCGTCCGCGGAAGACTCGGAGGGCGCCAGTTCAGAGGGCACCGGCTCAGAGAGGGCAGCGTCAGAGAGTGCAGGCTCAGCCACCGGAGCGTTCACGATCGGGGTTTCAACAGCCGGAGCCTCCACAGCCGCAGTAGCGGGGTCAGCAGAGGCACCGAAGCCGGGGCCGTGCGCGGGCTCGCGGCCCTCCTGGTAGGCGCGCGCGGCACCATTCGCCAGGAAGTCCGCCTTCTCGTTGAGCTCGTGACCGGCGTGGCCCTTCACCCAAATGAACTCGTAGTCGCGGCCGGTCAGTGCCCGATCCAGCGCCTCCAGAAGGTCGCGGTTGAGCACGGGCTTGCCGTCAGATTTCTTCCAGCCCTTCTTCTTCCAGCCGGGCATCCACTTGGTCAGCGAGTTAATGACGTACTGGCTATCGCAGTACACACGCAGCTTCGCCTCCGGGCGGGATGCGGTCGCCTCGAACAGGTCCAGGACAGCCTTGAGCTCACCCATATTGTTGGTGCCGTGCGCCCAGCCGCCGCTCGCCCAGTGGTCGTCGTCGATATACCATGCCCAGCCCGCCGGTCCGGGGTTGCCCAGCGCCGAGCCGTCTGCGGCGGCAATGATCTCTTGCGTGCTGTTCACGGTACCTTCTTTCTGCGCCGCCCCTCTGTTGTGCGGGCGGCTGTCCGTAATGATGTCTGTGATGACTTTACCGCACCGGCGGCGAGGGTGCGTAGCGCGCGGTCAGCGCTGTGGATAACCTCAAGGAGCCTCGCGCGCGCCAATTGCCGTAATGCCGGGCGGGTACACTAAACCTATGAGCTATTCTGCCCCTGAAACACCCAGCGCACAGCGCCCGGAGCGCCCTACCGCCCGTCCGAGCGAGCGCGTGCAGATTTTCGCTCTTCCCACCCGTACGATGTACGGTTCCCTGCGTTTTAGCTGGTTGAGCTACCTGGGTCTTGCTGAGCAGCAGCATGCGGCGCAGTTGCCGACCTCCACGGCGGCGGTCAGCTACCTGAGCACGCAGGCGCTCATGCGCGCCATGGCGGCGGCTCGTCTGGATGTGCCGTCGAGCGCCGCTTCTGAGATTGAGGTGGATCGTTCCTGCACCCTGTGCACCAGCGGTAAGAAGCACGGCAAGCCGCGTATTGCGGGCGTGAATTTCAATATGTCGCAGGTAAACCCGCTGGTGGTGGGTGCGTTTAGTCGTAATTCTTCGGCGGTGCTCGGCGTGGATGTTGAGACCCTGGATGCGCGCCTGTTCTCCGGTTTTGCGCGCCTGGCGCTCTCCGATGAAGAACGCACGTTCTATGAGCGGGTGGCGCAGGAACGCCCCGCGCCCGTACTGCACCTGCTCTCTGTGGCGCTGTGGACCGCTAAGGAGGCGGTACTCAAGGCGACCGGCCACGGCCTGAGCGTAGTGCCGTCCCTGGTTCGGGTGCAGCTCACCGATGGCCTGCTGGATGCGCTCGAACTTGCCATGAACGAGGAGGTCCCGGGGGACCTTCTGGGCGGTGGCACCCCCGAGCCTGGCGCCCTGCGCGTACTGACTCAGGACAGCTTGACCGCCCAAGCGACCTTTAGCGCGCCCGCGGCTCAGGGCGGCGGCGATCAGGGCGGTAATCAGGGTGGCGAGGCTGCCGAGCGAAGCTTTAGCCTGCAGTGGGTACCCGTGGCGCTCCCCGACGCGGAGAACCCCGAGCACGTGCAGAAGATGCTCATCGCCCTGGCCGTTGAGAACCCCGCCGAGGGCGATCCCGCGCAGGTTGAGGTCGAGCTTCTGCCCGTGGCCACTCCCCTGGAGCTCAAGCGCCTGCTCACCGATTAGCCACGCTCAATCCCCTACCAACTCATACAACGACGGAACGCGCCCGCCATGCCAGCGAGCGCGTTCGGTCGCTTCCACCCCGCGCGGGGCGGTTCGAAAAGAGTTTTAGGGCGTATCTTCGCCCAGAGTCTCCACGCCCAGGGCGCGGCCGAAGCTACCGAGCTTCGTGCCGGTCTCCGTGTGCTCCAGCTCCGGGTCGGACTCAGCCACAATACCCGCACCCGCGTACAGCACCGCCTCGTCCGGGCTGACCTGGGCACAGCGTAGCACCAGCGCCCACTCGCCATTACCCTCGGCGTCCATGTAGCCGACCAGGCCGCCAAAGTAGCGGCGCTCGAAAGACTCCAGCTGGCGAATCAGCTCCAGCGCCTTCTCAGTGGGGGCACCGCAAATCGCGGGGGTCGGGTGGATCGCGCGGGCACCGTCCAGGCAGGTCAGCCCCTCCTTCAGCACGCCGTCGATGGGGGTCGCCAGGTGCCACAGCTGCGGGGTCTGCAGCAGCGAGGGCACCTGCGGCACGTTCAGCTCCTCGGCGATGGGTGCCAGGCGCTCGGCAATGTCGTTGATGACGTAGGCGTGCTCGTGGCGGTCCTTCGGCGAGGCGAACAGGCGGTCACGAATCGCCTCGTCCTCGGCGCTACCGGGCTCGGCAATGCGCGGGGCGCTACCGGCAAGCGGGTGGGTCTTGAAGGCGCGGCCCTCGGTGCGGAACACCAGCTCCGGGGAGGCACCCATCAGGTAGCTTCCGCTCATACCGCGCTCGCCGTCGGGCAGGCGCACCGCAAAGTTGAACGCGGAACGCTGCTGGGCGCGCAGGTTGTTGTACAGCGCCTCCAGGTTGAGAGCGCCGGGTGCGTAGCGGGCGGTGAGCACACGCGAAAGCACGATCTTGCTCAGCTCACCCGCCTTCATGCGCTCCACGGCGGTCGCAACGGCGGCACGGAACCGGTCGTTCTGCCGGCCGGTGACCGATACCGGCTCGGCAAGCGCCACGGTCTGCTCGGGGACCGGCACCTGCTGCTCCTCCAGGCGTTCAGGCACGAAGAGGTAGGCGGGCATATCGGGGTCAAAAGGAATCAGACCCACGACGGCGCTACCGGCACGTTTCGCCTCGTCCAGGGCATTATCGAAGGTTACAGGGGTCATCGCACCGGATGCGCGCAGGACGCGGGTGCCGGTGGCAAAGATAAAGTCGGGAAGGTTCGTCATCGTACTTCTATCAGTGGTGTGTGGGTTCGCGCCGGGCATCTAAACGCCGGACGCGGGGTGCCGTTAGAGGGTCGCGCCGCCGTCAGCGACAATCTCCTGCATGGTGATGTGGCGTGCTGCCTCAGAGATGAGGAAGGCGTTGACCGCCGCAATATCCGCCGGGTCGGCAATACGGCGCAGCGGAATGCCCAGACGGAACGTTTGCGGGTTACCGGCAACCGGCAGGGCGGAGCGGTCCTCGCCCTCCCAGGCGTCAGTCACCATAGGGGTTCGGGTGGTGCCGGGGCAGACCGAGTTCACGCGAATACCGTGCGCGGCAAGCTGCAGACCGAAGCTGGAACTCACGCGCGCCGCCGATGCCTTCGATGCACCGTAGGCACCAAACTCCGCGCGGGGCACACGGGCCGCGTTGGAGGCGACCGTCACCAGGGAGCGGCTGTTGGTCGGGTCGCTCTCCTGCTGGTCAATCATGATGCGCGCGAATTCGCGCAGGCACAGGAACACGCCGTCGGAGTTGACCGCGTGCAGGCGCTTCCAGGTGGCGAAGCTGGTTTCCAGTAGCGGCTGGCTGTGGGCGATGCCCGCGGCGAGTACCGCGCCGGTGATGGGTTCGTCGAGTGCCGCTACAGCGTTGGCGAGGGCGGTGACGGACTCTTCGCTCGTAACGTCTACGGCGCGGTAGCGGAAGATAGCGTCTCCGTAGGTACCGAAGGAGGCAATGGGCTGCTCCGCAAGGTCAGCCGCAAACACCGAATAACCGTTCTTAATGAGCTGGTGGACGGTTGCCTCACCAATACCGCCGTTCGCGCCGGTCACAATGACCCAGCTCATGCGCGCGCCTCCTCAGCAGTCTCAGCCTTCTCAGCACCTTCTGCAGCATGCAGGTCGGCGAGTACATCGGCGGTGTTCAGCACGCGGGCGCAACGACCCGAAGCGTACTCGCACGCTATGCGGTGCTCTTCCTCCGAGAAGTCGGCGAGCGCGTCCGCAACCATGAACGGCTGAATGTCACGCATGAACGCTTCCAGGGCGGTGGTCAGGCAGCCAATGTGCGCGTACACGCCGCCGATAATGAGCTGATCGCGGCCAGACTCCTTGAGCAGGTCCTCGAAGGGGCTGCGCACGAACGCGGAGTAGCGCCACTTGGTCAGCACGGTGTCGCGGTCGGTGGGTGCCAGTTCGTCGAGCACGCGGGCGGACTCGTCGTTCTGCAGGCCGTCGCCCCAGAAGTCGATGAGCAGGCGGCGGTCTTCGGGGTTCTGGCGCGGCGGCTGCGCGGTGTAGTAGACCGGGATTCCGGCGGTGTGGGCGGCGTCAATGAGGCGGCGCAGGTTCCGAATGGCGATGTTGATCTGGGCGTCCGGGTTGTCGTTGCCCTCACCCAGGTTGGCCCCTTCGAAAGCCTGGACGAAGTGTACCTGCATGTCGTGCACGAGCAGTACAGCGCGGGAGGGGTCCACGGGCCAGCTCACGCGGTTGCTGTGTTCACGGTCGACGTAGGTGTAGGGCTTGATTTTGGGCAGTGCCATGATTCTCCCGGTTCGTGCCTATGGTTTTCGGTTGTATGCGCGGCGCAGGCGGTGCGCTGTGGTGGGTGTAGCAGCGAGTGGGTGTCTCCTCCGAGCCCTCTCGCGCTGACCACCCAACCGGTGAGCTTGCGCTTATCTCATAACCATCTTAGGGCATGCTTAGGTGCAAGGTATATATGAGCCTTAACAAAAATGCTTCCCCACCCGCACCCCCGTTGACAGCACAACGGGCGGAACGGGCAGGGAAGCACTCAGACAAGCAGAAACGCTATACGAACCGCGAATCCAGACGCGATTCTAGTTCAACTAGTTCACGGGCGCCGTGACGGCAAGAACCTCATTCAGACCCTCAGTGATCGAGGGGTGAGTGTAAATCTCATCGCGCAGCTGCGAAGCAGTAATGCCGTGGCGCATCGCCAGAGCCACCAGGTTAATAACCTCCATGGACTCGATTACCAGCAGCTGGGCACCCAGAATCTGGTCGGTCTGCGCGTCAATCACGAACTTCATGATGCCGCGCGGGTTCTCCTGGGTCTTCGCGCGCGGCATCGCGGCAACCGCGGCAACCGGCTTCGAAGCGACCTTCACCTTGTGGCCAGCCTCAATCGCCTCACGCTCAGTCAGACCAACCGAAGACAGCGGCGGGTTCATGTAAATGGTCGAAGCCACTGCCTTGCGGTCCTTGGTGGAGCGGGAACCGTCACCGACCAGCTGGGAGAGCACCACGCGGTAGTCATCCATGGAGATGTAGGTGAACTGCGGGCCGCCGTTCACGTCACCGAGTGCGAAAATGTTCGGCACGGTGCTACGCAGGTGCTCATCCACGACAATTGCGCCGCGGTCGTTGGTTTCGATGCTGGTATTCTCCAGACCCAGACCCTCGGTGGCGGGCTTGCGGCCGGTCGCAACCATCACGTAGTCCACCTCCAGCTCCCGGGTAGCGCCCTCGGAGTCGAGGTAGGTCACGGTCACCGAGTCAGCGCCGTCCTTGAAGGACTGCACGCGCACGCCGGTATGAGCGGCAATATCCTGATCTGCGATAATCTCGCGGGCAACCTGGGCAACGTCCTCGTCGTAGCGGCCGAAGAGGGCGGGTGCACCATCCAGAATGGTCACCTCGGTACCGTAGGAGGAGAAAATACCGGCAAACTCAACACCGATGGGGCCGCCACCGATAATGCCCAGACGCTTGGGGCGCGGGGTGAGCTTCTGCAGCTCGGTGGAGGTGAGCACACGCTCAGATTCGCGGATACCCTCAATCGGCGGGATAACCGACACGGCACCGGTATTGACAATGAAGTAGTCGGCGGTAACGCGCAGGGTGTCCTCGCCCGCGGTGACCTCAACCTCGGTGTCGGAGATGAAACGTGCGTGACCGTCAATGAGCTTAGCGGTCTCGTTGGACAGCAGGATCTCGCGGTTCTTGGCGCGCATCATGCCGGTCAGCTTGTCACGGAAAACCACGGCGGATTCGTAGGCGGCGTTTGCCTCTTCTAGGGTGCGCTCGCCGCTGGCGCGGAACTCGTCGGCGCGGTGAACCAGCGCCTTGGTGGGCACGCAACCGATGTTGATGCAGGTGCCGCCGTACATGCCGGTGGACTGTTCGATGAGGGCAACGTTCTTGCCGGTCTTGGCGTATGCACCGGCGAGGGTCTTGCCGCCCTTGCCGAAGCCGATGACGACCATGTCAAAGTGCAACTGAGCGGGGGTGGTCATAATATTCTCCTGTGAAATTTAGATGATGATGTCTTCACAGAGTTCAACGGGAAGAAATAAGTATTATTCCCGCGCGCCACATTTTTTCTTCCAAACCGACTCTTTCAAGGCGACTCTTTCAAGGCAGCGAACACGCGGGCGTAGACTGAAACTACCCGGCTCCCTGCGAGGAGCCAGCATCTTCAGGAGGATTCCATGAAAACCCACGACATTCTGCGTGACGCCGCCAGCCGCCCCGGCATCGAAGCCGCCGTAGCCGTCAAGGGGCTATCAGCTGAGGCACTCAACGCCCACCCGGGCGGGCACCCGAACTCTATCGCCTGGCTGCTCTGGCACGCCGGACGACAGATGGACATGCAGCTTTCTGCTCTGAATGGTCAGCCGCAGGTCTGGGAGACCCGGGGTTTCAGGGAACGCTTCAACTTGGGCGAGCTGGGCGACACCATGGGCTACGGCCACACCGCCGAGCAGGCACGCTCCATCGTGGTTGAAGATTCTGCCCTGCTGGTGGAGTACCTTGCGGCGACCGGCGAGGCGCTCGCCGACTACGCGCAGACGCTGAGCGAGGCTGATTTGAGCGAAATTATTGACCGTTCGTGGACTCCGCCGGTGACTCGCGGTGTGCGTCTGGTCAGCATGATTGACGATGCGGCGCAGCACGTGGGTCAGGCGGCGTACGTGGCGGGTATTCTCGCAGCTCAGGACTAACGACAGAGCACTAAACCCCCGACAATAGGCACGAAAAAGCGGTGGCGCCTCGGATTGTATCCCCGAGGCGCCACCGCCTACACGATAAGGAAAAAGGCTGAGTTGATGAGTTTTACTCGGAACCATCTCTCCCCCTCAGCTTAAAGATGCGGCTACCGTGCGGCCCTAAAGCTCACCACCGCAGGGCGGACACTGCTTGACGTCCACCCTGAGATAGTAGCTAAGCACCCAAAGAAGGATTGATTACAGAATTTTTTCAGGAGTAATTTTCGATGAATCTATACCAAACCCCTGTAGTTTCCTGGATTGCTTGTCTACTTCACTCTTTTTGTATTCATTGAGCACCCAGGCCGCGTGCGAGGTTTAGGGTGGTTGATAAGAGCACGGATATATTCATCATCAGAATCGCCGAAGCTAAAACCAATACAAATTATATTGGTTATATCTTCACATGTATTCAGAAATTTTTTTAGAGAATCTAACTGTAGGTTCTTTTTCAGTGTTGCATGCAAAGAACGAATATTATCATCATAGCCTAACATGGAACTCTCATACTTAATTTCCCCAGAATTATGACCCACAATAATACTATTTTCCTCATCGCCCCTAAACCCGTGGATATGTAATACATCCTGGTCTTGTATGCAATATAATTTTTGAAGAGTTTCAGTATAATTAAAGTTAAGAAAATATCCTCTATGTTCCTTCAAGTAATTATAAAAGCTTTCCATTTTCTTAGATTTTTCAATTTCAACTGTATTTATCCAGTCCCTAAAAGTGGATTTAAATTTACATGCAGCATTGGTCCATTCTTGACTTCCATCTTCTAAGACATAGCCAATTTTTCGCATATCAAAATCCCCATCATGATCAACGACATCGTCAATTTCATGTCTAATTGATTTATATTTTATATCCCCTAGAGCGCTTTCCAGGTCCGACCACAAATCCGCAGTTCTTGCATATCCAAGAATACCTAAAAATCCTAGGATCAACCCCTCCTCATAAGACCACGGTTGTACACCTTCCACTTCCGAGGACGGGAAATCCCAAATATCATCTTGGAGGGGTCTTAAAATATTTTCAGAATCTTTCAGAAATTCTTCATACTCTAAAAATTTAGATCCAGGTTGTGTATCGGCAATATATTCTTTATAAATGAAATAAGCGAAATGTGTATAAGATGTTGGAAATCCATGTGCACGATCAAAACCATTACCAATAATATAAAGATTATTCAATTCTCCACCCTACATTAGTATCTAGACAATTTTCCTGTATTCAATTATATACCAAGTAACATCAACGAGAAAAGTGAACAAGAAAAAATTTTTAATCTTGAGAGTTATCTATACGATACACAATATAGTGAAACAATGATTTATAATATTAAATGTTATTTCATACTTTTCTTTGCAAGTCTATACGCTTTCTTTCGCAAAGCCCACGCCAGCACCCCAGCATACCGTCTCAATACATCACCTGCTCGCAGACGTGGGAATGATGCTCAGGAAGCCTACCTACACTGCAGCAGCACCATGACCTCATAGTGGTCTGTATGCGGGAACATGTCCAGCACACGGCCCTGCACCGGCGCATACGAGGGCATGCGCCCCAGATCCTTCGCCAAAGTCACCGCATTACAGCTCGAATACACCACACGGTCAATACCCGAACCCTCAATCCACGCGCACAAGCTCTCACCAATACCGCGGCGCGGCGGGTTCACCACCAGCATCTGCGGCACCGTGCCCGAAGACACCGCGAACTCCGGCGCATCCTGAGCCGAAAAGTCCACGCCCTCCAGCCCATACTCAGCGACCGTGCGCTGCGCCGAAGCGACCGCCTCCGCACTAATCTCAATACCCGTCACCGAGCCGCCGTCCATCACCGAAGCGGCATGCAGAGCAAAACCACCCACGCCGCAGTACAGGTCCCACAGCGAGCGCGGAGCCACCTCACGCACCCACTCACGGCCCTGCGCGTACATCGCCTCAGCAACCTTCGTGTTCGTCTGGAAGAAGCTCTGCGGACGCAAATGCAGAGTCAGGTCATTCACCTGCATCGGCAGAGTCCAACGCTCCGAAAGGATAATCTCCTCATCGCCCTCAACCCGCGCCACCGGCTCACGCAGCAGGTTCACCGACAGCACCGCCAGGTTCGGCAGCCGCTCCTGCAGCCAGCCCATCTGACGGCGAATCGGCACCAGCAGCTTCTTCGAACGCAACACGAAACGCACCATCAGCTCACCCGCCGCCGATGCGGTCACCAGAATATTCTTCAGCTCACCGCGACGGTTCGGAATGTCATAGGGGGTCAAGCCCGCGCGCTGAATCAGCTCACGCAGCACCGGAATAGCCGCCTGAATCGGCTCCATATAGAGCGGGCATTCTCCAAGATCCGTGGAGGCGCCCGTACGGTAATCCACAATGCCCAGGGTCGGGTTCTTCGCCGAACCGCCCACCACGAGCTTCGCCTTGTTGCGGAAGCCCGCCTCCGCGCTGGTCACCGGATCCAGCCACTGCAGCTGCGGGTAGTTAGCGAGCAGGGCGCGGGCGTGCTCTTGCTTCGCCTGCACCTGCGCGGTGTAGGCGGTCTCAATGCTGGGGCAGGAGGAGCAAAGGTCATCACGAAAATAGGCGCATTCCATAAGGAGCCATTCTACCGCCTCCACGAGCCAGCACGCCGCCAGTACGTCACGCGCAGACACTTAGGAGCATGAAGAACCAGACCGCCAAGTCCCCCGGCGACGTTTTACCTTCAGCACCGACCGATACGACCCAACCGACAGTGCAGACATTGCTGAAAAAATTGAGACCACACTCAGGAAACTCAAACACGATGCAAAAGCCCCGGCAGAAAAGACAGACCCAATGGACCCAAGCGAGAATACCGAACCAATCGAAAACGCCGAGTTCACGGAACCAATACTGCAGAACGAGTTCACCGACCCGATGCTCAGAATCGAGCCCCGCGATCCGATGCTCTTCACGCTCCGATTGGCGCGGTCCGGGGCTGGTGAAAGATGAGAAGAAGACGTGGTGTTAGAGCTCATGTTCTCAGCATATCGTTTGCCCTCTCCTCGCCTCGCAAACGCCTCTTTGAGTTACCGCCCAAACGGCACAGAAAAAGCGGGGGCGGCCACCCTTCATGGGTAGCCGCCCCCGCCTCATACGGATGCGTGGACCTGCGCCGGTTTGGGTACCAGCGTTAGGTCACCACCGGGTCACGCTTCGCGTGCCACGGATTCCGTAGAAATTTACCCCATCAGGGATAAATTTCTACTACATCATGCCTGCCATGCCGTCCGCACCGGGAGCAGCCGCGCCGGCGGGCTCCGGCTTGTTCGCAACAACAGCCTCAGTGGTCAGGAACAGACCGGCAATAGACGCAGCGTTCTGCAGAGCCGAACGGGTCACCTTCACCGGGTCAGCAATACCGGCAGCCATCAGATCCTCGTACTCGCCGGTCGCAGCGTTCAGACCGGTACCAGCAGGCAGGGAACGAACGCGGTCAACCACAACGCCCGGCTCCAGGCCAGCGTTAGCAGCAATCTGCTTCAGCGGTGCATCAATAGCCACGCGCACAATGTTCGCGCCGGTAGCCTCGTCACCGGTCAGCTCCAGCTTATCGAAGACCTTCACGCCAGCCTGAATCAGAGCAACGCCACCACCGGGGACGATACCCTCCTCAACAGCAGCCTTAGCGTTACGCACAGCATCCTCGATGCGGTGCTTGCGCTCCTTCAGCTCAACCTCGGTTGCGGCACCAGCCTTCAGCACAGCCACGCCACCGGCAAGCCTAGCCAGGCGCTCCTGCAGCTTCTCACGGTCGTAGTCGGAGTCAGAGTTAGCAATCTCTGCGCGAATCTGAGCCACGCGACCCTCGATAGCTGCTGCGTCGCCTGCACCCTCGATGATGGTGGTCTCGTCCTTGGTCACAACGACCTTGCGAGCGGAACCGAGCATGTCCAGGGTTGCTGCGTCCAGGGATAGGCCAACCTCTTCGGTAATGACCTGGCCACCGGTCAGGATAGCAATATCAGCCATCTGAGCCTTACGGCGGTCACCGAAGCCCGGAGCCTTCACAGCCACAGACTTGATGGAGCCGCGCATCTTGTTCAGCACCAGCAGAGCGAGAGCCTCACCCTCAACGTCCTCAGCAACAATCAGCAGCGGCTTGCCGGACTGCATGACCTTCTCCAGGACGGGGACGAGGTCCTTGACGTTCGAAATCTTCTGGTTCACAACCAGGATGTAGGGGTCCTCCAGGACTGCTTCCTGACGCTCCGGGTCGGTCACGAAGTAACCGGACAGGAAGCCCTTGTCGAAGCGCATACCCTCAGTCAGTTCGAGGTGCAGACCGAAAGTGTTGGAGTCCTCAACGGTGATGACGCCTTCCTTGCCAACCTTCTCCATTGCCTCAGCAATGAGCTTGCCGATCTCAGCGTCGCCAGCGGAAATAGATGCGGTTGCGGCAATCTCTTCCTCGGTCTCAACTTCCTTCGCGGAGGAGAGCAGAGCCTCGGTCACAGCCTCAACAGCCTTCTCAATGCCGCGCTTGAGGCTCAGCGGGTCAGCGCCAGCAGCCACGTTGCGCAGGCCCTCGCGAACCAGTGCCTGAGCCAGAACGGTAGCGGTGGTGGTACCGTCACCTGCGATGTCGTCAGTCTTCTTAGCAACTTCCTTGACGAGCTCCGCACCAATCTTCTCGTACGGATCCTCCAGCTCGATTTCCTTCGCGATCGAGACACCGTCGTTGGTGATGGTGGGGGCGCCCCACGCCTTCTCCAGCACAACGTTGCGGCCGCGGGGGCCGAGGGTCACCTTCACTGCATCGGCGAGGGTGTTCAAACCGCGCTCAAGGCCGCGGCGTGCCTCTTCGTCAAAAGCAATGAGCTTTGCCATAAGTGTCCTCCTGGACGATCGGATTTCTTCCTTCACCCTTGCGGGTGCGGTACATCTAAAATCGGGTGGCTGCCCCTCCACAACACCCCGGTTACGGAGGCGCGGGCAGAGTAGGGCATAAAGCACCCGAACGCTACATCAATTGTGGCACCCGCACCGGCATGGAGCAAACGTTTAAGCCCAAGGTTGAAGGGTTAATCGCCCAGTGCTTAATCTGCACTCATTAAGCCCGCCAAAAGGGGCGTTACCGGTGTGCCTACCGGGGGCGCGTGAGGGGTGTTAAAAGCATCAACCCCACCCGGCGCATCAGTGGAATTGCGCGGATGGGGTTGAGCAGAAGTCGTTATGGCAGAAACAGTGGGCACGGGCTCAGAATCACCCGAGCAACCGCCTGAGTCTATTCTGCTGCAGTAGCGGAGCCGGTGTAGTCCGAGGACAGAACCACGATGACCTCGTGGTTGCCCATCTGCACATCGGAGGTTGCCTGACGCACCTGAGTAATACCCAGCTTCGAGGCGATACTCTGCGCCTGCGACTGGTAGCCCTCAGCGTAGTAGACCACGCTGGTTGCCGGTGCCGCACCCGTGTAGTTTGCTGTCTCGCTGATGGTGTAACCGGTCAGCAGTGCCGCCGCACCGGATGCGCTACCCGCCGGAGCCGCGGCATTGTAGACCGCCACGGAGATGGACTCAGCCAGACCGGTCTTCGTAGCGCTTGCCGATGCGGAAGCCTTAGACGGCGCAGAGGACGCCGACGCGCTTGCGGGGGCGGAGCTGCTCTTCGCGGTGGACGCCGAGTACTGCGGGGAGGCGGTGCGCGGCGCGTACACGTACATCGCGCCGCCGATGAGCAGACCGACTACGCCTGCAGCTACCAGGGGGATAGCGCCCTTGGGGCTCTTTGCCGGGTCAGCATTGACCGCGCGGTAGGTTCCGCGGCGGGCGGTATTTTCGTCTACCTCGTCAAATTCGTCGCGGGGGTAGCTCATTTATCCTCATTTCACGGGTCTCTGTTTACCGGCTGGTACCGTGCCTCCCTGCCTGGCGCGCGGGCGCGGCTGCGGAAGGTACGGTCTTGGTGTTCTAGTACCTAGAGTACCGGCTCAATTAGCGAGAACCAATGTGAACGCCCCGCAACCGGCTGCGAAAGAGACGGACACCGCACAGTGTTCAATCTCTGGTTGAACCTAAGGTGTGCGGGGTTGGATGCATAAGTTGGAGAGCTCGCGCGGCTCCCGCAATTCGAGCCCCTAGTCAGCGTCTCGGCGGGCGCGTAGAACGTCAATAATCTGCGGCGCTGCGGCGCGTACCCGCTCATCGTCGAGCATCACGTTCAGGCGCTGGTAGTAGGCAATCGGGGTGAAACCGGCGGCGATAATCGCTTTCTCTTTGGAACCCTGGTGTTTGAAGCGGCGGCGCTCCACCTCAAGGATGCGGCGCTCCACCGGGGTCAGCCCGCCGGGGTGGCTCTGCAGTTCCGGCTGATTCTGTGCTTCCGACTGGTTTTCTATTTCCGCCTGGCTCTGCGCTTCCAATTGGCTCTGTGCTTCTGGCTGGCTCTGCGCGGTTTCGGCGCGTTCCTGTTCTGACACGTTCCCTCCTGTCTGTAGCTCGCCTGCCGCAGCTGGCGTCTCCTAGCGTGTGTATTCGTCATCCCCTAGTCTAGAAGAGAAACTCAGACTAGAAGAGAACCCTAGTCTGGAGGAGAGCCTCAGTCTAGAGGAGAAGCATTCGTCCCGCGCCCGGCCTCGTCACCGCCCGGGTCGCGTCAGCATCAGGAGATTCCCCGAGGAGATTCATGAACCAGCCCCTCAGCAGCATTATGAGCGAGGATTGGGCGGCAGCACTCGCCCCCGTCGAAGAGCAGATTCACGCCATGGGCGCTTTTCTGCGTGAGGAGCACGCGGCGGGGTACCGCACGTTCCCGCCTGCCGCCGATATTTTCAATGCGTTCCGCCGCCCGATGAGCCGGGTGAAGGTCCTCATTATTGGTCAGGACCCCTACCCCACCCCGGGCAATGCGATGGGTCTGTCGTTCTCGGTGCACCGCGGCATGCCGCAGCCTCGTTCGCTGACCAATATTTACAAGGAGCTGCAGGACGACCTGGGTATCGCCCCGGCTGATCACGGTGATCTGTCCTGTTGGGCTGATGAGGGCGTCATGCTGCTCAACAGGGTTTTGACGGTGCGTGAGTCTGATGCGGGTTCGCACCGCGGCAAGGGTTGGGAGGAGATTACCGAGTGCGCTATCCGTGCGCTGGTGGCGCGTAACCAGCCGCTGGTGGGTCTGCTGTGGGGCGCGGATGCACGCAAGTGCGCACCCATGTTGCAGCCGTACCCGAGCGTGGAGTCGGCGCATCCTTCGCCGCTGTCTGCTCGTCGTGGTTTCTTTGGTTCGCGCCCGTTTTCGACCGTGAATTCTTTGCTGGTGCAGCAGGGTGCGGAGCCGGTGGATTGGACGGTTCGCTAGAACGGCTCGCTAGGCGCAGTACAAGAGCCGGTGTGGGAGCTGGCTCAATGGGCGTAGCGAAGGGGCGGTAGCTTGTGAGGTGAACTCGCAAGCTACCGCCCCTTCCCTACATCCAATATATGCAATATTGGCTATATACCCTTGAAGGAGGGCTAAGAATCTGCCGGTTCCACATTCCGCGGAGTCGTAAAATGCTGCAGTGCATACTGCATCGTGTAATTACCCAGAGCAACACCCGAAGCCATCGCCACCACAATCGAAACCGCCGTAATCATATTCTGCATACCCAGAATCACATCCGTCTCAACCGTCAGCAGATACATACCGCGGAAGAACGACAGACCCGGCAGCAAGAACGTAATCGCAGGAATCGAGAAAATCGCCTGAGGCACATGCAGACGGTACGCAAAATACGTGCTCAACGCACCAATCACAACCGCAGCACACGCCGTCGGACCGCGACCAGCACTCGGACCGGCAAGCAACTCATAGCCGTAATACGCCGCCAAACCGCAACCCGTAATGACCATCAGCCAACCGACCTTCACCAGCTTCGTCTGCAAGGTAATTGCAAAGGTTGCAATCGCCACCAGGAAGAAGAAAGATGCCGCCAGCGGGGTTGTCGGTTCAAAACGTAGCTGCTCAATATCCAGGGTCGGGCCGTTGAAAATATTGATCGCACTCACCGCGGTCGCAATGCCGACCACCAGACCCAAGAAGCTCATACCCGTCGACACGAAACGACCCGCAGCCGTCACCGGGAAGCCGTTAATCGCATCCTGCACGGCACCCACCAGACGCGGAGTCGGCAAGAACATAATCATGCCCGCAGCAACCACCAGAGGTGCCGAAATCGGCTCACCCTGACGCTGCAGCACCGAAAGAATCGACCCTTCACCGCCCAGCCAAATCGCCAAGAAGGTCATCAGACCCGCACTAGCGGCCATACGGAAGAACGCCGGAATACCAATCGAACTCAACCACTGAATCAGCAGGTACACCGGAATAAAAATGATCACCGCACTCAACGCCGTCGCAAAACTCGCCCCCAGCGCCGCCGTCAGGGTTCCAGCACACGCCAGATTCGCCGCCCACACCACCAGAGGCGGAAACGGCTTGGGTCGGTGCGTAATCTGGCTCAGCTTCAAATCGGCGATTTCCAGGGTCATGCCGCCACGAGTGATCTTATAGATCAGGCCGTACACCTCAGAAAGCGCCTCATAGTTCTCAGTGGAGGAACGCACCACACGCACCAGGGTGTGAGTGAAACGCTCGTCTGCGTTCGCATTGCGCTTGGCGATGCGGGACTCCATGTAAATATCGGGATCCGAGGTGTAGTTGATGGTCACCGACTGGTTCGTAATATCGACTTCCACCGAGTCCAGCCCGTACGCCGAAGAGACCGCAATAATCGCCGAGTCCACATCCATGGCGTCCGCACCGTAGTGGAACATCGCCTCAGCCAGGCGCAGGGTAAAGTTCAGGGTATCGCGGGCGTACTCCTTCTCACGGCGGAACGCCTCACGACGCTCATGCTCGTCAGTGCGGATAGTCGGCACGAACTGGCGCTGAGCGATGCGCTGGGCGCCACGCGGGGCGGCGGGTGCCGCCTCCTCAGTGCGCACGAAGGAGCGGAGGCGACGCGAACCCCAACGGCCGCCGCTACCGCGCCCGTGGAGGCCCTGAGCGCCCCTATCAACCAGCGGTACGGAGGTGGTGGGCATCGAGACGGGCCCGGTCTTCGGCATTGCGGCAGGATCCGCGCCGTAGCGTCGGGCTGCGTGCGAGTTCGGCACCTGCGGAATCATGCCGGTCATGGGCACCGGCTGGGAGGGGCGGGTCAGCGCCTCCTCGGTCACCATATTGCTGGAGGTGGTGGGGTGCGGGTCCTCGCGGTATGCGTCTAGGTCGTCGTCAGGTACGAGGGAGGGGTCAATGACGGTGCGCGCACCGTGACCGTTAGGGCGCAGCTCGGGGTCGCAGGCGGGCTCTACCTCCTGCGCGGGGATGCCCATGTCCGCTACGGCCTCCTGTAGCACCTCACTGACAGCTTCTGCTGCGACGGTACCCTCCTGAGCCTTCGCGGCAGGGGCCTGCTGAGCCAACACACGGCGCAATTTCTCGTCGGTGACCTGGTCTAGTGAAACCAGGGGAAAACCGCGCTTACCGGCAATGTAGCCCGCGGTAGTATTCTGCTCGCTTCCTTCCGTTGCGGCAGTGTTTGCTTCGCCTGCATGCGAAGCTTCCCGCGAGGTGGAGGCCGCGGGGGTGTTCCTCGATTCTGCCAATGTCCCTCCCAGATAGACAGTGCCTTTTTAGTCTAACAAGGGCGCGATTCTGCGGTAGCACCGGGGAGCAAAAATACTGTTTTTCTAGGTGTTGTTTTCTGCACTAACGGCACCATGTGTGACCTGCGTTGGATAGCTTCATTGAAATGATGAGAAAGCGGGGTCGCTACTGTACAGAAAATATTGTGGGGAATATTTTTGCGGGTATTTCGAGGGAAAAATAAAGGTTATTTATACATTAAGATTTAGCGGGAAAATAACCCCCTTATACCTCCACCCATAACGCAATGAAATATGAATTATTCATAACAAATATCCCGCCACCGAAGTGACGGGATATTCACGCTTTAAAGCGGTAGCCTTCACAGCATCCGAAGCGCACCGCTTAGGGGTTCACCTCAGAGGCGAGAGTCAATTACTCAGCGTCGTGGTCGGTCTCGAGGATCTTAACCAGCGAGTCCAGAGCCTCTTCAGCACCTTCACCCTCAGCGCGCAGGACAACAACGTCGCCGTGCTTTGCACCCAGGGACATCAGGGACAGAATCGATGCAGCGTCCATAGCCTCATCTGCGGGCTCACCCTTAGCAGCGATGGTCACCTCAACGGGGAGGTCGCCAGCTGCCTCAGCGAAGATAGCTGCCGGACGTGCGTGCAGGCCAACACGGCTTGCAATAGTGGCTTCGCGCTCTGCCATTATGTTTCTCCTTTGATCAAGGAACCAAAAATATATCAGTCCCTATTCTAAATGAACGGGGCGCTTCAGGACCCGCCCTTACTCTATAAATTGTACCGTTCAGCCATACGCTAACAAGTACAAAAATGCCGGATGCAGAAATAAAACTCCGCACCCGGCATTTTCATGGACTCAGGCACCGCCCGGCACACCCCACCAAGGAGCGGCAGGCAGCCCCGGAATCGTTTTAAGGCTTAGAGGCCCAGCTCGTCCAGAATCGGCAGAGCCTTGCGTGCGCTCTCCTTCGCCTCAGCAGAAGAAATCTGCTGCAGAGCGATAGCCGCAATCTGCTGTGCCTTCTCCTTGGTCACGGATTTCAGAACCGCAGCCACAGCGGGGATAGCGCCAGCGTTCATGGACAGGGTGTCAACGCCCAGACCAACCAGAACAACAGCCAGAGCCGGGTCAGCCGCAGCCTCACCACAGACGCTCACGTACTTCTTCTTACCCGCGGTGACCGATGCACGCTGAGCACCCTCAACGGTCATCTTAATCATCTTCAGCACTGCGGGCTGCCAGGGGTTGTTCAGGTGCGCCAGGTCGCCCAGCAGACGGTCAGCCGCCATGGTGTACTGGGTCAGGTCGTTGGTGCCGATAGACACGAAGTCGACCTCGCCCAGGATAGCCTCAGCGTTCATCACAGCTGCGGGGGTCTCAACCATCACACCGTGAACGGGCAGGCCAATCTCCTTGAGCATGTTCGCGAAGTTGCGTGCCTCGGAGGTGGTCGAAATCATCGGAGCCATAACCCAGATGTCAGCATCGGAGTTCTCCGAAGCAGCCTTAATAGCCTCCAGCTGGCGGGTCAGAACGCCCGGAACGGTCCAGTCGGTACGGAAACCGCGAACACCCAGTGCGGGGTTCTCTTCGGGGTTCACGTTCAGGAACGGCAGGGGCTTGTCAGCGCCAGCGTCCAGGGTACGAACCACAATGTGCTTGCCGGGGAATGCGTCAAACACAGACTTGTAGGTCTTAGCCTGAGTCTCGATGGAAGGCTCAGCGTCGTGGCCCAGGAAGCCGAACTCGGTGCGGAGCAGGCCAACACCCTCAGCCTTCAGGCTTGCAGCCTTCTCAGCGGACTTGCCGTCACCAACGTTTGCGTACAGCGGAACGCGGGTGCCATCAGCCAGCACACCCTGACCGTCGAAGTCAGCGACCGGCTTGCGGTTTGCGTACTTGATTGCTGCTTCGCGGTCAGCGTCGGTGGGCTCAGTGTCAACGATGCCTTCGTTGGAGTCCACGTAGACGATGGTGCCGTCAGCAATGTCGGTCACGCCCTTAGCAGCCACAATAGCGGGCAGACCCAGGCCGCGAGCCAGAATAGCGGTGTGTGCCTGGGGGCCACCGTCAGAGGTAATCAGTGCGATAACCTTCTCGGGGTCCAGGGTCGCGGTATCAGCCGGTGCCAGGTCAATAGCAGCCAGAATGAACGGCTCGTCAGAAACGGGGATGCCGGGAGCCTGCTGGCCGGTCAGCTCAGCAACGATGCGGGCACGCACGTCGTGGATGTCGGTGACGCGCTCAGCCATGTAGCCACCCAGGGCAGCCATCTGGTCAGCGAAGGAGGTTGCAGCCTCCCAGATTGCGCGCTCGGGAGCCATCTCCTGAGTCTCAACCAGCTTGATAGCGCTCTTGATAAGTGCACGGTCGGTAGCCATCTGAGAGGTGGACTTCAGAACAGCCTTACCGTCACGGCCTGCGTTCTCTGCGCGAGCCAGCAGGTCTTCCTTGACGCGGACCGATGCGTCCTTGATGCGCTGTGCTGCAGCCTCAGCGGTCTCACCGCTCAGACGCAGACCATCCTTGGGTTCCTCGATGGGCTTAGGCATCTGAAGAACGGGGCCAATAACGCGGCCGGCATATACGCCGACGCCCTTGTAGGTAGTCATAGAGTTCATGTCCTATCTGTGGTTTGTCTACAGTGTAACGTGTTTTTTCACGCTCGCGCCTGCAAACAGACAATCAAATGAAGGTGAGGTTATACGGCCTTTACGCGGATGCCTTAGAGCGGGCACCCAGAGACTTCAGCACCACGTACAGCAGCGCAGAGACAACGGTACCGGCAACAACAGCCGCCAGGAACATCAACGGGTTCTGCGCCAGACCAATAATCCAAATACCACCGTGCGGAGCCGGGGAAGCCACGTGCGCACCCATGGAGATTGCACCGGCGATAGCGCCACCAACAATGGTCGAAGGAATCACGCGAGCCGGATCAGCCGAAGCGAAGGGAATAGCACCCTCAGAGATGAAGGATGCACCCAGCAGCCACGCAGCCTTACCATTCTCACGCTCGTTCTCGTTGAACAGCTTGGGGCGCAGGGTGGTTGCCAAAGCCATAGCCAGCGGCGGAACCATACCGGAGATAATGACTGCAGCCATGATTTCCTGGTTCACGGTCGCACCCGAGGACAGGCCAGCGGTTGCGAAGAGGTAAGCAGCCTTGTTGATGGGGCCACCCAGGTCAGAAGCCATCATGGCGCCCAGGATCAGACCCAGCACCAGAGCGGAGCCGCCAGACATGGAGGTCAGCCAATCCTGCAGGGTAGTCATAACCCACGCAAGAGGCGCACCGAGCAGCAGGTACATTGCCAGGCCGGCAACCAGAGAAGTCACCAGCGGGGTGATAACCACGGGCATCATCGAGCCGAGCCAGCGAGGCAGCTTCAGGGTGCCCAGAGCGTACGCAATCAGACCGGCGAGAATACCGCCAACAATACCGCCAAGGAAGCCCGCGTTCACGGCAAGAGCCACCGAACCGGCGATAAAGCCCGGAGCGATACCGGGACGCTGCGCCAAACCGTACGCAATGTACGCGGCAAGAGCCGGAACCATCAGGCTCAGACCGAAACCACCGATGGTCTGCAGAACAGCACCCAGGTACAGGGTCCAGTGCACATCACCGAGGTTGAACAGGGTTGCCGACTCGAGAATCGCCTTGGTGTTCACCTCACCAAGGTTCGGCACCGTAATTGCCTCGAAAACGAAGCCCAGGGCGACCAGAATACCGCCTGCAGCAACGAACGGAATCATGTAGGAGATACCGGTCATCACGGCCTTGTAGATGCGCGAGCCCCAAGCGCCTTCGGTAGCGCCTGCACTGTCCTCACCGCTGGATGCGGCAGCGGCAACGCGTGCACCGTTGGGGTTCTCAGCCTCAGCCAGAGCCTCCGCAATCATCTCCTTCGGCTCGTCAATACCGCGCTTGACGGGAGACTCGACAAAGGGCTTACCCGCGAAGCGGTTACGCTCACGCACGTTCACAGACACCGCGAAAATCACGGCGTCTGCGGCGTCAATATCAGCCTGGGTCAGCTTCTCATTACCCGAGGAGCCCTGGGTCTCAACCTTCAGGTCGTAGCCGAGCTCTTCAGCAGCGTACTTGAGGGCGTCCGCAGCCATGTAGGTGTGAGCGATACCGGTGGGGCATGCAGTCACAGCAACAATCTTCTTCACCGGAGCCGAAGCAGCGGGGGTTTCCTGAGCGGAGGCGGCAGGTGCAGCGGCGGGTGCAGCCTCGGCGGGCTTAGCCTCTGCCTTCTTCTCGCCTACGCCGAGCGCACCGTTGACCAGTTCAACAATCTCTTCAGCCGAGGAGGCTTCGCGCAGGGACGCGGTGAAGCTCTTCTTCATCAGGGAACGTGCCAGAGTGGAGAGCAACTTCAGGTGAGCCTGGTCAGCGCCATCGGGTGCAGCGATGAAGAAAATCAGGTCGGCGGGGCCGTCCTTTGCACCGAAGGAAACTGCCGGGTTAGGGCGTGCCATTGCCAGGGTCGGCTCGGTGACGGCGGCGCTACGGCAGTGCGGAATCGCGATACCGCCGGGGATGCCGGTGTCGGTCTTGGATTCGCGTGCCTCGGCAGCCGCGTAGAGCTGCTCGAAGTCGGTAGCGCGTCCGGCGTTTACGACTGCCTGGGCGAGCTTGGCAATTACGTCGAATCGGGTCTCACCGAGATTCTCGTCCAACAGGACGAGATCTGCGGTAATCAGATCAGACATATTCCCTCCTCGGGTATGTGTTGGGGCGGGGATTCGCTCAGTGCTGCTGGGCTTCTCCCCTATATGGGTTCAAAGTGTGTGCAGTGTGTTGTGTTCGTATGTGCGTATGGCTGTTTAGCTAGCACCGCAGCCTATATTCCCTTTTGAGAATAAAAGCTGGAGGTGCGAAAACAGCCCAAATTAGAGCTGCAGCTGACGAACAGTGACCTTCTCAGGAGTGGTCTGCTCCAGCGAAGGCATACGGGTACCCGGCAGAGCAGCAGCAGCCGAACCGTGAGCTACCGCCTGAACCAGGCAACCGGGGGCATCCTCACCACGAGTGTGAGCAATCAAGAAACCGGACAGCGAGGAGTCACCGGCACCCACAGTGCTACGAACCTGAATCGGCTCATGCACAGCGTGCCAGATACCCTGCTCAGTGACCAGCACGGCACCGCCGCCGCCGAGGGTGGCAAGCACGTACTCGATGCCGTCGCCGAGCAACTTCTGGGCGGTGCGGGCGGTCAGCTCGGGGCTAGCCTCCAGCTCCTCCCAGTTATCGCTACCGGTCAGCTGAGCCAGCTCCTCCGAGTTGGGCTTAATCAGGGTGGGCTTATGCTCACCGGCGACAGTCGCGATCAGCGGCGCCTCCGAGGTATCAATAGCAATCTTGCCCTCGTAGCCGGAGGCGCGCAGTGCCGCCACCAGCTCAGAGTAGTAGGTCGGCTCCAGACCCGGAGGCAGCGAACCAGCCAGAACCACCCAGTCGGCACCCTTGGAACGCTCAACCACCAGCGCATCCAGCTTCTGACGCAGTTCGGCATCAAACGGTGCCGGGGGCGTTCAGCTTGGTGGTGGTGCCATCCGGATCAACCACGGTGACGTTCGAGCGAATCGGCTCACCGGTGGGCAGGTTAGCGAACTCAACATCCACAGCCTGCAGTGCGGTCAGCACCGGGTCGGTGGCTTCACCGGGCACGATGGCGAGGGTCGGCACACCGGAAACCTGCAGGGCGCGGGAAATATTCACGCCCTTGCCACCGGGATCCTGTACGGCACCGACAGCACGCTGCACGGCACCGTGAGCCAGGGGTGCACCGAGTTCAATGGTGCGGTCCAGGCTGGGGTTGGCGGTCAGAGTAATAATCATTAGGCAATCACAATCTCAACATTTGCGGCCTCGAGTGCCTGGCGGAGGGCACCTTCGGGCTCGCGATCAGTAATGAGGGTGTCAATATCCTCAAATCCGGCGAAGCGGACCAGGGATTCCTGACCGAACTTCGCGGAGTCACAAAGCAGGACCACGCGGCGGGCTGCCTTGCAAATTGCGGTCTTGACGATGGCTTCGTTCATGCCGGGGGTGGAGATGCCGAAGTGGGATTCGATGCCGTTGGCACCAATGAAAGCAATATCGGGGCGCATGGTGCCGAAGTGCTCTGCGGCGCGTGCGCCAACAGCAGCCCAGGTCATCTTGCGCAGCTGGCCGCCAACCAGTTCAAGGGTGACGCCCTCTGCTTCGGCGAGCTTGACTGCAATGTGCAGTGCGTGGGTGATGATGATGCGGTCGTTGCCGGTCTTGAGACTGAAGTTCTCAGCGCCGATGTGGTCGGCGAGAATTTCGATGGTGGAGCCTGCGTCCAGGACGATGGAGCCTGCCTCGGAATCGCGCAGCATCTGGTATGCCTTGGTGGCGATGCGGCGCTTCTCGGGGGTGTTCATGCCCTGTCGGGAGGAGATGGAGGACTCCAGGGAGGTGGACTGCTCAATGGTGACGGCACCACCGTGGACACGGCGGAGCTTACCTGCTTCTTCCAGTGCGGCGAGGTCACGGCGCACGGTCTCCATGGTCACATCGTAACGGCGCGCAAGGTCAGCGCCGTTGACACGACGTGCGGAGGCAACAAGCTTTGCAATTTCGGCACGGCGTTCTTCTGCGAACATAAATCTGGTGTTCCTTTGGACTAGTGGGAGGAAATCTGTGCGTTCTTTTCTGCGTTCTGCTCGGCTTTTTAGGACCGTGAGAGACATGGTTTCAGTGAGCCGGCAGAGCGCTTGAGGGTAATACTTGATTTTATGTGGGTTTTTGTGGGCAAGTCAATATAAAACGCTGTATTTACCGGAATATTACCCGAATGTTCCCTACCGAAACCACACTACGTTGGAGGTCACTGCCTGTTTATGTCTGTTTGACCTAATGAGCTGTTGGGTTTTCCCACTCCCCACCATCCGCACAGCGCCAAGCACCTACACTGCGCCCTCATGAGGACAAAAAGTGGAGGCGCCAGCTCCGAAAATCCTCGACGAAAAGCCTCACCAAGAACCCTCGAAACCAGCGCCTCCACCGGGCACAAAAACTTTATTTACCTTGACGCTCGCGACGCACGCGACGCCAACGATGCACACCCAAAGCACCCGCCGCACCCAGCAGGCACCGGAACCGTTCATCAGCACATCTACCGGGTCGCCGGTGCGATCAGGCATGAAACTCTGAATCGTCTCAATGCAGGCGCTGACCAGGAACCCCGCGTACAGCACGTGCGGGCGAGCCTTCGGCTTGAGCAGCAGGGCAAAAAGAAAACCGCCCGGAATAAACATGATGACATTCGAGAGCTGCTCGATGCTCGAATAGGTGATGAACGCAGGCAGCCAGCCCTCGGCGTGGCCGGTATCCAGCAGCTGTGCCAGGCGGCCGCCCATCTCGTTATCGTCCACGTGCACGGGGGCGAACACGATACTCGCCACCGTCGCGCAGTACAGCGCCGTGACGGGCCAGAGAATTAGCCGCCACACGCGAGCGCCGGAGCGACCGCTACCGGGTTGTGCTTTACCAAACAAGGCGGCCCACCTCGTCGAACTGCTTGGTCGAGTCCCACGCGAACAGGCCCGGCACGTCAATCGTGAGCGGTTCGGCGTTCGGCACGGTCACGGTCCATTCTTCACCGGCTGCTGCGGAGAGGGCGCGGCGGATAAAGCTGCCGTGGCTGACGGCGATAATCTTCTGGTCGCCCGAGGCTTCAGAGAGTTCACGCACGATATTGCGCAGGGTACGCACCGCACGAATGTACACGTCACGTTCGGATTCCACGTTCGGGTAGTAGCGTTCCGGGGCGCGGCGTTCGGGGGCGGGAATGTCCAGGCCCTCGCCGGCACCGTAGGCGCGTTCCACCAGTTCAGGATAAGTCTTGTGCACCTGCAGGTCGAAGTGCTCACCGACCAGCTGCGCCGTCTCGTAGGCGCGGGACAGCGGCGAGGACACCAGCACGGTGAATTCCAGGCCCATGTCGGCAAGCTTCTTGCCGGTGGTGCGTGCCTGCTCGCGACCGGTGTCGTTGAGCGGGATGTCGGTGATGCCCTGCATCAGGTTTGCCTTATTCCAGTCGGTCTGGCCGTGACGAATCAGGGTGAGGGTCGTGTTCTCGGCACCCGCCGGGACCTCTTCGGGGCCCAGCTCGGGTTCCAGGTGCTGCACGAGCAGGCGGTCGATTGCGTCGTCTAGGTACTGCAGGGGCACCTCGGTCAGGGAGGCGTTCACCGGGATCGGGTAGATGCCGTCCTCGTTGAGCAGTTCGGGGTGGCGCTCAGCGACCAGGGCGGTCATGGTCATAGCGATCAGCATGCCGTGCGCGGCGACCACAACGGTCTGGCCCTCGTATTCGCGGCGGACGCGGTTCAGCGCCGCGAGGGAGCGGGCGAGGAAGTCCTTCTTCGGCTCCACGTTGTACGCGTTATTGGACTGGCGGGAGGCGAGAATCAGCTCGCGGGTAGCGACCTGGCCCTCCAGATCGCCAAAGGAACGTTCCTGGAAGCCGTCAACGGCGCCGCGGTAGGGTACGCCCAGGCCTTCGGCTACGATTTCGGCGCTTTCTAGGGCGCGGGAAAGGGGCGAGGAGACGATAGCGTCCACGGTGGTGCCCTCAGCCGCTGCCTGCTGCAGGGCGCCGATAGCGGTGCGGACCTGCTCCCTGCCGGTGTCGTTGAGGGGGATGTCGGTGCCGCCCTGGAAACGGTGGTCAATGTTCCAGTCGGTCTGGCCGTGGCGCAGGAAGATGATACGGGTTTCTGCCTCGGGGTCGGCTACCGGAGTGATGATGGGGGTGTTCTGTGCGTCGGTCATCCTTCTAGTATGGCACTGCCTCCGTGCAGTTCAAGGCCGCCGCACAGTTCAAGGCCGCCGCACAGTTCAAGGGTGTGCGGCTTATCCTTTCTGCTGAGGCGCGTTCATACCGGGGTATCGCTCATACCGCGGTATGAGGTGCGGGGGCGGTTGAGCACCCGGTCGGGCGAATTTTTACAGGGTTTTCCCATATTTTTCAGCCCCCAGACGGAGGGGTGAGCCGCCAAGAAGCTGAGATGATAGAAATGTACTTCCGTTAGTTCATACCCAATGAAGGTTGTCATGACGCAGAATCCTCAATCCCAGAACCCGCAGTTCCAGGCTCAGAACCCGTATTCAATGACCCCTCCGCAGGCGGCGCAGCCTGCCGGTCAGTATTCCGCTCAGCCCGGTCAGCAGAGTCAGCCCGGTCAGCTAACCAGCAGGCGGGCTACTATCAGGGTCAGCCGGGCTACCCGGCTCAGGCGCCTCAGCAAATGCAGCAGGCGCCCTTCGCGCGCGGCGCGATTATTTCTGCCCGTAACCTGCACAAGTCGTACGGCAATAACCCGGTGCTGCGTAACGTGAGCCTGGATATTTTCCCCGGTGAGTCCGTGGCGATTATGGGTCCTTCCGGTTCCGGTAAGACCACTCTGTTGCACGCGCTTTCGGGCATTATCAAGCTCGATGCCGGTTCTGTGCTGTTCAATGGCCCGACCGGTCAGGTGGCGGTGGAGTCTCTCAGCGAGCGTGAGCGCACCTCCTTGCGCGCTAACTCGTTTGGTTTCGTGTTCCAGCAGGGTCTGTTGGTTCCCGAGCTGACCGCGGAGGAGAACGTCTCTCTCGCAGCGATGATTGCCGGTGTTCCCCGCCAGCAGGCGCGTTCCATTTCGGCTGACTTGCTGAACCGTCTGGGTTTGGGGCAGATGCTGGACCGCCGTATGGGTGAGATGTCCGGTGGTCAGGCTCAGCGTGTGGCTATTGCCCGTTCCCAGGTGAACGGTGCCCCCGTGACTTTCGCGGATGAGCCGACCGGCGCGCTGGATTCGAAGACCGCGCGTGAGGTGATGGCTCTGCTGCTGACCATGATTCCGCAGCAGGGTAAGACTCTGCTGGTGGTGACTCACGACCCGAACGTGGCGGCGGCATGCTCCCGCGTGGTGTACCTGCAGGACGGTCAGATTGTGAGCGATCAGCGCAATAGCCAGGGCGGTGTTCCCGCTTCCCAGAACCACGCTCAGAGCTTCGGCGCTCAGTCTCAGGCAGGTGCATAATGCAAATCTATGCTCTACTCGCCAAGCGAACCCTATGGAGTTCGCAGGCGATTCTTCCCGTGCTGGCTTTTGCCGCCTCCTCGGCACTATTTTTGACGGTTGCCGGTGGTGTTCAGGCGCTGAGTACGTGGCTTGAGCACGCCAACGTTGACCACGAAATGATCAACCTGATGGGCATTCAGAAGCTCTACATGGGTTTGGCGTGGGTTGCCGCTCTGGTGCTGATCGTTCCGCTCTTTACCCTGGGCGCTTCGGCTGCTCGTTTGAGTGCCCGCCGCCGTGATGAGCGTCTGGCGTCCCTGCGTCTGATTGGTGCCTCCACGACCCTGATTGTGGGTCTGTCTGTTGCGGACGCGCTGGTGTACTCTCTTGTGGGTTTCATCATCGGTCTGTTGCTTTACCTGGTGCTGATTTTCCCGTTCGGCGCCTGCACTTCATGAACGTTCCGCTGGGTGCTGAGAATATGCTCCTGCCGGTGAGCGTGATTTTCTACTGCTTCCTGGGTTGTATGGTTCTGGCGGCTCTGAGCTCCCTGTTCGGCCTGGCAAAGGTCAGCATCAGCCCGCTGGGTGTGCGCACCCGCGCGAAGGCAGGCTCAGCAGGCTACATTGCCCTGGGTATCGGTGTTGTTCTGGTCATTGCCGTGATGATTCTGGCATCGACCTCGAAGGGTTTTAGCATGTTCTCACCCTTCCAGGACGGCGGTGCCGATAGCGCGATTAAGAACCTAGCGGTTTTCATTGCTCTGCCGGGTCTGCTGATGATGGTTGCTATCGACCTGATTGGTACCTTCCTGGTGTGGGCGTACGCAAAGATTCGTGTGCGTATGACCCAGAAGGCGTCGGTTCTGCTGGGTTACCGTGCGGTGCTGGAGTCTCCGCGCGGGGCGTGGCGTCAGGTTTCGGGTGTGGCGCTGTCGACCTTCTTGGTGACCTTCTTCGGCCCCATCCTGATTCTGGCGGGTGAGATGAACAAAACGGCGAAGGAGGTAGGCCCCGCCGCCGGCCCCTTCATGACCATCATGTCGGACATGTTCCAGGGCATGCTGCTCATGCTGTTCTTCTCGTACCTGCTGGTCACCCTCTCCGCAGTGTTGAACCAGAGCGCCGCCATTTACGAGCGTGGTTCCCTGTACTCTTCGCTGAATATGATGGGTACCCCCACGAGGCTGCTGCAGGCTTCGCGCCTTACCGTGGTTTTCGGTCCGCTGGTGCTCATCAGTGTGGTTTCTGCGCTGCTGGGTCTGCCGCTGACGGCGTTGATTGCGGCGCAGGGTCTTTCCGGTGAAATTCTGACGAAGATGTTCGGTATGACCTTCGGCGCTATTGCGCTGGGTCTGGTACTGGTCTATGTGGGCCTGTTGGCGACCATTCCGTTTATGCGTCAGGTGACCCATAAGCCGGTGTCCGCTCTCTAAGCTGTTTTAGCTTCTGCCCTCCCGTTGCGTCCGTTCTGGATGCGGCGGGAGGGTTTCTTCATGTCTGCTGATGTGCTGCGCGCTTTTGTGCTGCGTGCTTTTGTGCCCTTATCCGGTTTGCGCTCTGCATGTTTTCTCACGCACCGGGCCACCGCTTCCATAGCCTAAAGCCCTGTGAGAGACTGACATTATGTTTGAACACACAGTACCCTCCGATTGGTTCCCCCGCTGCGCAATCTTCGACTGCGACGGCATCCTCCTCGACTCCGAGACCGTCTGGAACGATGTGCAGCGTGAGCTTTTCGCCCGCTGGTCTGTTCCCTTCACCGAAGAGGTGGAGCACCGCCTCACCGGTCTGGCGGCAGCCGACGTCGCGCAGGAGCTTGCCCTGCTCTCCTACGAGGCGCAGAACGGCCAGAAGCCGGACACCGCCTCCGCAGAGTACGCCGCGCACCATGAACGCGTGATGAAAGACCTGCTCACCACCGAGCACGAGGTCATCAGCTCCGGCGTGGACCTGATTGAGGGTGCGCAGAAGTTCCTGGGCTTCCTGAGCGAGCACATGCCGGTTGCGGTGGCGTCGAACTCCACCGCGAACATTCTGACCCTGAAAATGGAAAGCTACGGTTACGCCCCGCTGGTGCGCACCTGGGTCAGCAGCAACGACGTTCCGGCCGGCAAGCCCGCCCCGGACATGTACCTGGAGGCGGCACGTCGCCTCGGCTTTGAAGGCCACGAGGCGCTGGCGTTCGAGGACTCCCCCGCGGGCGCGCAGGCGGCACGTGACGCCGGTACGAAGGTCATGATTTACGTTCCGGAAGGCACCGACCCGGCAAAGGCACCCGCCGGTTTTGGACGCTTCGATTCATTCAAGGACCCGCAGCTCTGGGAGGCGGCACGCACCTGGATCGCCAAGCTTGAGGCAGCTCAGCAGTCTGAAGCAACGCAGGGCTAAGTAATTAGCGCCCCTTCCCCCGGTATGAAGAAAGACCCCCGGCCCGCTCCTCAAGGAGCAGACCGGGGGTCTTCTATGTCTTATCAGCCGTACCTACAGTACCTACAGTAGGCCTACAAGGGGCACGAGCTTATCGGCGCATAACCTTCTTCGCCAGGAAGTTGCCGAGGAACTGAACCAGCTGAACCAGGACGATAATAATCGCCACAACAGCCCAGGTGATCTCATCGTTAAAGCGCTGGTAGCCGTCCACAATCGCGATCTTACCCAGACCGCCAGCACCCACGTAACCGGCCATAGCAGACATATCCACCACGCCGATAATGAGGAAGGTGTAACCCAGGATCAGCGGGCCAAGCGCCTCCGGAATCATCACGGTGAACAGGATGGTCATCTTCGAAGCGCCCATCGCACGAGCCGCCTCAATCACACCCGGGTCAATGGAGACCATGTTCTGCTCCACAATACGGGCAATAGCGAATGCTGCGCCGAAGCTCATCGCGAAGACCGCCGCGTTCACGCCCAGGCGGGTACCCACCACGGCGCTAGTCAGCGGGCCCAGAGCCGCAATCAAAATAATGAACGGAATCGGGCGAATCACGTTCACCAGAATGTTCAGGACCGTGTACACGAAGCGGTTCTGGAAGATATTACCTGCACGGGTGGTGTACAGCAGAGCACCCACAATCAGGCCGACCAGACCTGCACACAGCATCGTAATAGACACCATGTAGAAGGTGTCGCCGATAGCCGGGAGCAGCTTCTCGGGCAGGAACTCAGACCAGTCCGTCTTCGAGGCAGCCAGCGGAAGAGTAGTAGCAAACATTTAGCGCACCTCCTGCACGCGGGTGACGGTCTTCAGCTCGGCAACAGCGGCATCAATACTGGTGATTTCACCCAAGAGTTCCAGGGTGAGGGTACCGTACGCCTTACCCTGCAGGGTCTCGATACCGCCGCCCACAATGTTGAAGCGGACGTTACGGGCGCCCAGGTAGGACAGCACCTTACCGAGCTCCTGGTTACCCTCCACGATTTCAACGTTGATGAGGTAACCCTTGTGGTTTGCGCGCAGTTCAGCCGCTTCCTTGCCGGTGGGGGCAAGCTTCACGGTGGTTGCCACGAACAGCTTCGCCACGTCGGTCTGCGGGTTGGAGAAGACATCGTACACGTTGCCCTGCTCCACCACGCGGCCGGACTCCATAACTGCCACACGGTCAGCGATAGTGGAAACCACATCCATCTCGTGGGTAATGACCACGACGGTCACGCCCAGTTCACGGTTGACCTTCTTCAGCAGTGCAAGCACTTCATGGGTGGTTTCCGGGTCCAGCGCGCTGGTGGACTCATCAGCCAGCAGCAGGGCAGGGTTGGTTGCGAGCGCACGAGCAATGCCCACACGCTGCTTCTGACCGCCCGAAAGCTGGTTCGGGTAGTGACCGGCGCGGTCGGCAAGACCCACGAACTCGAGCATTTCCAGGGCACGAGCGCGGCGGTCCTTCTTAGACCAGCCGGCAATCTTCAGCGGGAACTCGACGTTACCGAGCACGGTGCGGGAGTTCATCAGGTTGAACTGCTGGAAGATCATACCGATGTTGGTGCGTGCTTCACGCAGTTCGGAGTCGCGCTTACCGGAAATCTCGAAGCCGCCAACGGTCAGGGTGCCACTGGTGGTGGTTTCCAGGCCGTTAATGAGGCGGACGAGGGTGGACTTACCGGCGCCGGAGTAGCCGATGATTGCAAAAATTTCACCGCGGTTAATGGTGAGGGAGACATTGTCGACAGCAACTACTGCCTTGGGGCCGTTGCCGAAGACCTTGGAGACTCCGTCCAGAACCACCATGGGCTCGGTGCTGTCACCGAAGCTCTGTACCAGTTCACTCATAAATTTGTATCCGTATATGTCGTGGTTGGGGCGTTAAAGGGCCTTAACGCCGGTACGCAAAGGACGGTAAGCCTTTCGTGACCCGCTTCGGGTGCTTAGACTTACCGCCTTTGCGTATGCCTAGAGGAGGCGTGTATTCAGAAGATTACTTCTTTAGCGCGCAGCTTGGCTTCTTCCTTAGCCAGGGACTGACGCAGTTCGTCGGTGCTTACGTTGACCTCAACAGCGGTGCCGCGGGTCTCTTCCTGGACAACGTCCATGACGGCCTTAGTGTGGAAGAGTTCGACGATCTTCTTGTAGGTCTCGTCGTCTGCCTTGTCCTTCTGAGCAACGAAAAGGTTCACGTACTTGATAGCGGAGGGGTCGCTCTTGGGGTCGTCCTGAGCCAGAGCGTCTGCGGGCTTCAGGCCTGCATCCTTGAGGAAGTCGTTGTTGACGACAGCACCGTCAGCGGACTCCATACCGACCACGGTCTGGGTTGCGTCAACGGGGGTGACCTTCACCTTAGATGCGGAGGTGTCAACGTCGTCGATGGTGGGTGCGTCAACGTCAGCGTTCTTGAAGGTGACCAGACCGTTGGTCTTCAGCAGCTTCAGTGCACGTGCTTCGTTCACGGTGTCGTTCGGGATAACGATTTCGCCACCCTGGGGGATGTCAGCCAGCTTGGAGTGCTTCTTGGAGAACAGAGCCATCGGGTAGATCACGGTCGGGCCGACAATCTGCAGGTCCTTGTTGGCGCTGACGTTGTAGTTCGACAGGTACGCGATGTGCTGGAAGCGGTTCATGTCGATGTCACCGGCGTCCAGTGCGGGGTTCGGCTCGGTGTACGCGCTGAACTCCTTGTACTCAATGTCGATGCCCTGCTTCTTAGCTTCTTCCTTCAGGGTCTTGTTGAACTTCTCAGAGCCAACCACACCGATGGTGACCTTCTTGGAGCTGGAGGAAGAGGAGGAGGAGTTGGTGGAACCGCAGCCTGCCAGGCCAATGACCAGGGGGACAACTGCGAGTGCAGCAGCAAACTTCTTCACGGCTATGAATCTTTCTGTTGAATGATGATGCGTTCCACCGGGTGCTGACGTTGGTACTAGCACATCCGATGGTAATGATGATGGGACAATTACAGCACGGGCAGGGGCGGGTGTGGAAGTTAAAAGCCATTCATGAGACACAGAACGTCAAGGTCGTCATATTTTGTCACAATTCGTCATGTAGTGATTATTCCCAGGTCACAAAGCATCACTGACGGTGTATTCAGGCGCACACAAAACGCCGGCCCGGGTACAAAAACCCAAGCCGGCGTCCATATTACCCACCCATTACGGGAGCGCCCACCCGTTACGGGCGGGCAGTCAACCGGTGCTGCTGGCAACCAGTACTACTGGTCGAACTCGCCCGAAGCAATCAGCTGCTCACGCACCTTACGGCGCAGAACCTTACCCAGCATCGAGCGGGGCAGGTCATCCACCACCACGATGCGGCGCGGAACCTTATAGCGGGTCACCTTCGAATAGCAGTGCTCACGCAGGGTATGCTCCTGCACCACTCGGCCCGGGGCGGGAACCACAGCGGCAACGACCATCTCGCCACCGGCGGGCAGCGGAATGCCGACTACCGCCGCATCCGCGACCATGTCGTGCTGCTTGAGGGCGACCTCAACCTCCGTCGGGGAGACGTTGAAACCGCCGGTAATAATAACTTCCTTGATGCGGTCGACAATCTGGATGAAGTAGTCCTTATCCAGGCGCACAATATCGCCGGTACGCAGCCAACCATCGGGGGTGATGGTCTTCGCCGTCTCGTCCTCACGCTTCCAGTAGCCGGCAAAACGCTGGGGGCCCTTCACCCACAGCTCGCCCTCTTCGCCATCGGGTACGTCTTCACCGGTTTCCGGGTCCACCACACGAATATCGGTGGAGGGGAACGGAACACCAATAAAACCGGCACGGCGAGTGTCATTGAGCGGGTTGCAGGACACCAGCGGCGCGCACTCGGTCAGGCCGTAGCCTTCCACCATGAAACCGCCGGAAGCTTCCTCCCACTCGGCAACCAGCTCAGGCGGCAGGTTCATTGCCCCGGACACCGCGTAACGGATGCCCTCCAGGGACACGCCGCGCTTCTTCGCCTCATCCATGAGGCGACGATACACCGGCGGAACCGCAGGAAGAATGGTCGGGCGGGTCTTCTTCATCGCCTTCAAAATCAGGTCCATGTCCACGGTCGGGAACAGCACCAGGCGGGCACGGCACAGCGACGCAATCGTCACGCCCAGGGTCATACCGTACGCGTGGAACAGCGGCAGAACCGAGTAAATCACCTCGTCATCGCCCGGGTTAATCCATGCCTCACCCATGCGGCCGTTAGACTCCAGGTTGCGGTGCGTGAGCATCACACCCTTCGGCAGGCCGGTCGTACCCGAGGTGTACTGCAGCAGCGCAATATCGTGCGCGGTCGGGCGGCGATGCGACGGGTCAATACGCTCGCTCTTCACCAGCTGAGCCCACGACACCGTACCCGGCGCAGGACCGGTCAGCTTCTCACGCGAAGCACGCGCACTCTTCAACGGCAGCTTCAGCGCGGTACGCATCAGCGCGGGCATCGCCGAAATCATGTTCACCGAATAGATATGGTTCGGGCGGATATCCGCGGGAAGACCCGTAATATGCGAGGCGATCTTATCCCACACAATCGCGACCTTCGCGCCGTGATCCTCAAACATGTGGCGCAGCTCCGCCCCCGTGTACAGCGGGTTGTGCTCCACCACAATCGCGCCCAGACGCAGAATCGCGTAAAACGCCGCAATATGCTGAGGGCAGTTCGGCAAAATCAGCGCCACACGGTCACCCGGCTGCACGCCCGCCACACGCAGACCCTCCGCAGCACGCTCAATCTGATCGCCCAACTCAGCGTAGGTCGTGGTCGCGCCAAAGAACTCCAGCGCCACCTTGTGGGGTACGGTGCGAACCGCCTCGTCAATGAGGTGGCTCAGCGACGTCTCAGGTAGCTCAATATCGCGGGCAGTCCACGGAGAATAATTCTTCAACCAGGGGCGATGCGCCAACGGATGCGCGCCAGCAGATGCGCCAGCCGACTCGCCAGCGGGTGATGCAGGTGCCGCCGCATCCTGCAGGTTCGTGTTCTTCTGAGCCTCAGTCATGCATTGATTGTGCCTTCCCACACCCTCACGCTTCAACTCAGCAGCGCTTCTTCCCACACTGAAAATCACGCCGTACACCCACCCCGGATACCGCAATAAACGCCGAAACACTCAGGTAAATCCAAGCAACTCTGGGATACTTAAAGCATGAGTAAACGACAGCAAGACATCACCGACGAGCAGTTCAAGAAGCTCCTCCGCGAAATTTCCAAACGATTCGCTATCGCCGGCGGAGTCGTCATCCTGTTCGGAATGGCCATCATCGCACTTGCTTACCTTCTGGGAGGAGCCCACTAATGCACATCCCGCAGCGCCCCACCGGCGAGACCTTCAACCGCATGACCAACGGTTCCGTCTACATGCCCGACGCCGAATGCGCCGCACAGTTCAAGCGCATTTACGCTGCAACCGTCCTCGCCGAAGAACACTACGCACGCGGTGAACATGCACAGGCAATGCACGTCTACCGTGAACACCTCGGCCACCTGGGCGAACACGCCCACATCCGCCCCGGCGCACGCTTTGACTACGGCGTGAACACCTACATCGGTGACGGTTCCTTCTTCAACTTCGGCGCCGTCTTCCTGGACGTCTGCCCGATCCGCATCGGCTCCACCGTACTGGTCGGTAGCAACGTACAGTTCATGACCCCCACCCATCCGCTCCACCCCGGCGACCGCGCCGACTACTGGGAAGCAGGCGCACCCATCACCGTTGAAGACAACGTATGGATTGGTAGCGGAGCTATCATCTTGGGCGGCGTGACCATCGGCAAGAACTCCGTCATCGGTGCAGGCACCGTCGTCACCAAGGACGTCCCCGCTAACTCCCTCGTGGTGGGCAACCCCGGCCGCGTCATCCGCACCCTGGACGAGAACGAACGCCCCGCGCACCCGCACACCTTCTCCGCAGAAGCTATGGAAGAAGCACGCGCCTTCTACGCTGACCGCAACCGCTAAATCAGCGCCCAGGATTAGATTCAAAGGACTTAATGAACGCACAGAACAACACCCCGCAGCAGCGCCCGGCTACCGCGGCGTCCACGCCTACCGAAAGTGACCTGTGGGAGGCGGCATTCTCCTCCGACGACCCCACCGTGGTCCTGACCGATGAGGAGCTGAATGCGGCACGCCGCGCCCACGAAAAGGCGCGCGAGTCGAGCTCTTCGGCACAGTCCTCCGCACAGTCCTCGCAGGATGCAACCCGCCCCCTCACCGAGGCGGCTACCGCAACCCAGCCAATCCTCTCCCCCGGTGCCACCTCTCAAGGCGCAGAATCCGGCGCTGACTTCGGCGCACCCGGAGACAACAACCTCAGCTGGCTCGACAAGCCTGCAGCCCCCAGCACGGACAACGTACGCGGCGGCGCAACTGCCGCCCCCGCTACCGCACCTGCCACCGTTGCAAGCTACGAGGTGCCCGCACCCGGCAACGCCCATGCGGCGTCGAGCGCCCCGCAGGCTACCCCCGCGGCAGATGACCACTTCGTCATCCCCACCCCCGCAGGTGATGCCGCCGGTTCGGAGCCCATCCTCACCGCCGCAACCGCGCTGTCCATGCAGAAGAGCCGTTACTCCCGCATGCACCTGCTGCCCGGCCTGCTCGGCTGGCTGATCACTCTCTCCCTCATGGACGGTGGCCAGTGGGCTATCCAGTCGTGGCTGACCCTGACCGGTCAGAGCGAGTCCATCGAGTACGCCTCGGTGGTCTCCCGCCTGTTCAGCGGCGCTTCGAACGCCGTGCCGGTCGCGGTGGCGTTGAGTGTGCTCATCTTCTTCGCCTACCTGGTGGGCGGTTACGCGGCAGGACGCATGGCACGATTCGCCGGCGTGAAGCAGGGCATCGCCGTATGGCTCTGGCAGGTTATGGCGCTCATCCTGGGTTCCCTGGCGACCTTCCTCGCGCCTCAGCTATTCCAGAACGGTGTCGCGCACCTGTCCCTGCAGAAGCTGATTGCGGGCGACTTCGCGAACGGTCTGCTGGCGGTTCTGCTGGTTCTGGCGTTGAGCTTCCTCGGCGCTATCCTCGGCGGCCTGCTGGGACGCCTGTACCACCGCCGCGTGGACAAGTACCCGAGCGACCAGGTGGCACGCGAGGACGCCTAGTCTTCTAAGTGCCCGCGCCTCGTTGCGATAGGAATAACCGTACAGAAAACCTCCGGTACCTTACGTAAGGTACCGGAGGTTTTCTGTATCTGCATGACTTAATCAGCGCAATAATACGATGCTGACTAGCTAAAACATGCCGCCTAGTGGTCCAGCAGCAGTGCAGGCTCCTCAAGGATCGCAGCCACATCAGCCATGAAACGAGCCGACAGGTCACCATCCACCACACGGTGATCGAAGGAACCGCCCAGGGTCGTCACCCAGCGAGGAATAACCTCACCATCAACCACCCACGGCTTCTGCTTGATCGTGCCGAAGGCAATAATCGCCACCTCACCGGGGTTAATGATCGGGGTACCCGTATCAATACCCAGCGAACCGATGTTCGTAATGGTCAGGGTGCCGTTCGCCATCTCAGCGGGCTGAGTCTTACCCTCGCGGGCGCGAGTGGTCAGGTTGTTCAGCGCAACCGCCAGCTCACGCAGGGACAGCTCCTGAGCGTCCTTAATGTTCGGAACCATCAGGCCGCGCGGGGTCGCCGCAGCAATACCCAGGTTCATGAAGTGCTTAATCTGGATTTCGCTATCGGTCCAGGTCGCATTGACCTGCGGGTTACGCTCAGCAGCCCAAATGACCGCGGCGGCAAGCACCAGCAGCGGGGTAACCTTCACGCCCTCAAAGTGGCGGGACTTCTTCAGACGCTTCACGAACTCCATGGTGCGGGAAGCATCAACGTCCACGAAGATGGACACGTGCGGGGCGCTAAACGCCGAAGCAACCATCGCCTTCGCGGTAGCCTTACGCACGCCACGCACCGGGATGCGCTCAATGCGGTCACCGGGGGTGGTTGCGGGCTGCCAGAAGGGCTGGCGGGCGCCGCTATGCTGCACATCGTTCAGGTGCGCCACATAGTTCATGAGGTCCTGCTTGGTCACCTGGCCGCGCGCACCGGTAGCGGTTACGTTCGCCAGGTCAACACCCAGTTCCTTTGCGGCAAGACGCACCGGAGGCGGCGCGAGGGTCGGGCGGTGCGGAACCTGCTCGGGAGCCAAAGTCGGCGCGGAAGCCGCTGCGGGCTCGGGTGCCAGACGCTGCACCACCGAGTTCAGCGGGGTGTTCTCCACAAAGCGGGAGGCGCGCTCAGCCAGCTCGCTCAACAGGCCCTGGTTGCGGTTCACCGGGTCGGCGGGGGTGTGCGCCACGGGTGCCTGAACAGCCGGTGCGACCGGTGCCGCAGCAGCCGGTGCGGGCTGGGTTGCGGAGGCGGGGCGCTTGCGGGCGCGACGCTTCACCGCATCCGCCTTGGGGCCGGAGCCAACCAGCGCGGTGCCGGACTCAGCCTCTGCCGCGGCGGGGGCTGCAGGGGTTGCGGGTGCGTCGCCGCCGCCGGAGATGCTGATGATCGGGGTGCCCACCTCAACGGTTTCGCCTTCGGCAACGAGCAGCGCCTCGACGGTGCCAGCGAAGGGCGAGGGAAGTTCCACGACGCTCTTCGCGGTTTCAATTTCGACGAGGACGTCGTTGATGGCGACCTCGGTGCCGACTGCCACCTTCCAGCTGAGGATTTCTGCTTCGGTCAGGCCTTCACCCACGTCAGGGAGCGGGAAAATCTGGGACATTTTTACCTCTCACTAGGGCATATACCCTATACGGAATATTCTGTGCGGGCTTGCAACCCGCCATAGCGCAACACGCTGATACGTCAGATCAGGGAATGCCTAGTAGTCAAAAGCGCGGTCGACCGCCTCAAGAATACGGTCAATATCGGGCACGTACTCTTCCTCAACACGGGACACCGGGTACGGCATGTAGTAGCCACCCACGCGAATCACTGGCGCCTGCAGGCTGTAGAAGCAACGCTCCGTAATCGCCGCAGCCAGCTCACCACCCATACCGCCAAAGGTCGGTGCCTCATGCGCGACAATCAGGCGGCCAGTCTTCGCCACCGAAGCGGCAACGGTCGGCACATCCAGCGGCGAAATCGAGCGCAGGTCAATGACCTCAATCGAGCGGCCATCCTCCACGGCAGCCTCCGCAGCAGCCAGAGCAACCGGAACCAGCGGACCGTACGCAACGATGGTCGCGTCCGTACCCTCACGCACCACCTGGGCGCTAAAGGGGTCAAAGGAAGTGTCGCTAAAGTCCACTTCACCCTTGAGCCAGTAGCGGCGCTTCGGCTCAAAAATAATGACCGGGTCGGGGCACTCAATCGCCTTGCGGGTCATCCAGTACGCCTCATGCGGGGTCGAGGGGGTCACAATACGCAGACCCGCGGTGTGGGCGAACAGCGCCTCCCGGGGACTCGGAGTGGTGCTCCACCGAACCAATCACACCACCGTACGGAATGCGGATAGTCACCGGCACCGTGTACTGCTTATCGGTGCGGTTATGAATCTTCGCCAGCTGGCTCGTGATCTGGTTGTAGGCGGGGAACACGAAGCCGTCGAACTGAATCTCCGGCACGGGGCGGTAGCCGCGCAGCGCCATACCGATGGAGGTGCCGATAATGCCGGACTCACCCAGGGGCGCATCCATGACGCGGCGGTCACCGAAGCGCGCCTGCAGACCCTCGGTCACACGGTACACGCCGCCGAGCTTGCCGATATCCTCACCGAGCATGACGACGGTGCGGTCGGCTTCCATGGCGTCTTCCAGGCCGCGGGTAATCGCCTTGGCGAGGGTCAAACGTTCAATTTTCTCGCTCATGCTTACTCCTCTTCAAAGCCTGCAACGTAGTTACGGTAGAACTCGCGGTCGTCTTCCACCTGCTGGTGTTCCTGCACGTAGACGCGGTCGAAGAAACGCTCAAAGTCGGCAACTTCGGAGTTCAGCACTGCCTCACGCACGCCGGATGCGACCTGCTGCGCGGATTCTGCAACCTCTTTGAAGAAGGCATCGTCGGCGTAGCCGTTATCGCGCAGGTGCTTTTCAAGGCGAAGCATGGGATCGCGGCGCAGGGGACCTTCCAGGTCGGCATCGGTGCGGTACTTGGTGGGGTCGTCCGCGGTGGTGTGCGGGCCAAGGCGGTAGGTCTCAGCTTCAATCAGCACGGGGCCTTCACCGGCGCGGATCTTCTCCATGGCGTAGCGGGTTGCGGCGAGCACCGCGAGAACGTCGTTGCCGTCCACGCGGATACCTTCAAAGCCGTAGCCTGCGGCGCGGGTGGACACCGGCACGCGGGACTGCACCTCGAAGGGCACGGAGATAGCCCAGCGGTTGTTCTGCACGAAGAAGAGCACCGGCGCGTTATAGGAGGCGGCAAACCATGGATTCGTGGGCGTCACCCTCGGTGGAGGAGCCGTCACCGAAGTAGACCGCCACGGCGGGCTTCTGGGTGTCCTCGGCGGGGTCGGTTGCCTGGCCCTGACCGGTGCGGCGGGTGCCGGTTTCAGCTTCGATGTCGGCATCGAAGTTCAGGCCCATGGCGTAGCCGACGGCGTGCAGGGTCTGGGCGGCAAGCACCTTGGTGTAGGTGTGAAAGTTGTGCGCCTTCATGTCCCAGCCGTGGGTGGTGGAGCCGCGGAAGATAGTGATCAGGTCGCGGAAGTCCACGCCACGCGTCAGGGCGATGGCGTGCTCACGGTAGGAGGGGAAGATGTAGTCATTGGGTGCGTAGGCGAGTGCGGAGCCGACCTGTGCGGCTTCCTGGCCTCGGCTGGGCACCCAGAGGGCGAGCTGACCCTGGCGCTGCAGGGCGGTTGCCTCGTCGTCGAATCGGCGGGTGGTGTACATGAGGCGGTATGCCTCGCGCAGGGTGTCTGCGTTGACGTCTTCGATGTACCGGCTGTAGGTGGGGTGTTCGTGTACGGTGCCGTTTTCATCCATGATCTGGATGCGTTCGGGCACTCCGGGGTACTTGTCGTTCTCGTGCATCTAACCTCCACACGTGACGAGGGCTTGGCCCTCAGCGGCTTGGGTTTTAGTCTCAACGTTCACCTGATGGTGCAGGGTTTGAGGTGTTCCGGCAAGCCTGTGAGGGTCTGGGCATATGTAGTTACCAGTCTACTCTTTTCGGCTTTATCTCGCGGCAGTTACGCTGATAACACAGCGTATTATGCCCTGTCATTCACTATTTGAACATCATTAAATTAAACCTCCCATATATTCTTTCTAGGGAATATGTGGGAGGTTTAATTTAACTCTTGAGAGCTTTTTTAGCCACCATTTTTCCCACGCGAGAACCATTTGAAAAGCTCAAACGAACCTCGACAAGGGAAAATAGTACATTGTTCAATTAGGGCTCAATCAGGGCAGGGTGGGCACTCCCACCCCTTCACAAGAGAGCCTAGAGCCCCTTCGCGAAGACCTCACAGAGCGAGAGGAAACGGTCATTCGCCTCCACCTCGCCAATGCTCACGCGAACGCCCTCGGTACCAAACGCACGCACCGACAGCGCATGCTCAGCCATCAGCTGCACAAACTCACCCGTGCGCTCCCCCAGGGGCAGCCACACGAAGTTCGCGTAAGTACTCGGGAAATCGTAGCCCAACTCCCGCAGTCGAGCGGTCACGCGCTCACGCTCAGAGACCAGGTGGCTCACACGCTCCATCACCGCGTCCTCATGCTCGATGGAGGCGATAGCCGCCGCCTCCGCCAGCGCCGTCACGGCGAACGGGGTTGCCGCCACGCGCAGGTGCTGCGTAATCTGCGGGTGCGAAATCGAGTAGCCCACACGCAGACCCGCCAGGCCCTGCGCCTTGGAGAAAGTGCGCAGAATGATGACGTTCTCGTAGTCGCGGTAGATGTCCAGGCCGTTCAGCGGGGCTTCTTCACCCTCCGGCACGGTGGAGGCGGCGCAAAACTCGAAGTACGCCTCATCAATCACCACGGGGATGTGGGCGGGCACCTTCGCCAGGAACGCACGGATCTGGCTTTCGGTGACGGCGGGGCCGGTCGGATTGTTGGGGGTGCAGACCAGAATCAGGCGGGTGCGGTCGGTGATGGCTGCCGCCATGGCGTCGAGGTCGTGCGAGCCGTCGGGCAGGTTCGGCACCTGCACGCTGCGAGCGCCCATAATGCCGACGAGGATCGGGTATGCCTCGAAGGAGCGCCAGGCGTAGATGACTTCGTCCTGCACGCCGTCGGCGTTGACGCCGGCGAAGGTTTTGAGGATTTGGTTGAGCGCGCCGAGGCTTCCGGCACCGGTGACGATGTCGTCAGCGTCCACGCCGAGCCGTGCGGAGAGCTTCTGACGCAGGGCGGTGGAGAGCGGGTCGGGGTAGCGGTGCGCGGTCGCAAATTCTGCGAGGACGCGCGCGACCTCGGGTACGGGACCCAGCGGGTTCTCGTTCGAGGAGAGCTTGTACTGGGTGAGGCCTTCAACGGGCGCGGGCGGCTTGCCTGCCGCGTAGCTGGGCAGGGTGTTGAAGACGGGGCGGACCGGGATATTGGCGTGTTCAGCTGACTGGCTCATGGTTCCAGTATGTGCCTGCGGGCGGCTCGGGGGCTAACGCTTCTCACCTGGAGAGCAGGTCGCGAGCAAGCTGTAGCTGTGCAGGCAGCAGATACTGGCCGCGAGCGCTGTACACAAAGGCAGCACGCAAAGAAGCACTGTACGCACAGACTATGCGCGCAAAGGCTGCACGCAAAGTTGGAGGGGCACCACCGGGGTTGTTCCCGGCGACGCCCCTCCTTTTCTCTTCTCTACTCTACTCGCCCCCTCCACCCTCCACCGAGCCGTCAAGATTGGTTCTTGAGACTGGGTTTTAGACTGGTGCTTTTAGACCATCAGGGGTTCACGCTCCTCGAGGGGGTTCAGGTCCTCGGGAGGGCCTGGGGCGCGGAGCCCGGGGTCGATGTCCTCGGGCGGAGCCGGTGCGAGGAACCCGGGGTCAATGCTCTTAGGCGGGAGCATGGGCGCAGGTTTCAGATCCGGCAGGGTAGGAATGAGCGACTCGCTACCTTCGTAGTCTCCACCCTGTCGGGGCCCGGAGAACGGGTCCCTGAGCACAGAACCAGGACTAGGGAACTGCAAGCGATCGATGATTGGCTGAGTAACAGCCTTTTCGATGTGCGTATGCAGATCTGCAGGTTTGGGCAGAATGTCCGGCGGGATCAGACTTACAGGGGGTAGCGGCCCCTCTGCCTCGATTCGAGCGGGCATCTTGATGGGTGCAGGCTCCGGACGACTCAGGTCGCTCGGCATATTGATGGCGGGCGGCAGATGCTGCGGGTTGTATCCCTGTAGAGGGGCACCTTGGGCATCTGCGGCACAGGCATTTCGGGCCATGCAGGCTGCGGGTTCTGAGATTCCTGCGGAGTCGGCTCGGGATGAGGGATGGTCTTTTGGACACCCTCGATGACGGCGGGGAGTGTCTTGTTGAACTTCTCCCCTGCATATTCTGCTGTTTGTTGTACCCGTTCCACCCGATTTCTAATATCTTGAAGGCCTTTAACCTTACCGCCCGTTCCTTGCTCAATCGCTTCGTCTATGCCCTTCTCGTCAAACCTGACTCCCGATTTATAGGCTTGGTCCGCATAAGTTCCGAGACGCGTGAGCGTTACGCCTTTTCGCTCAGCCGAGCTATATCCGTCTGGCATGGCAGAGCCCGAGGTAACCTTCTGCTCCCCTAATACATACTCTTTGCCGTCCATTGCCGCACGCATGCCACCAAAAAACGCGTTACTATACCCCTCACGCTCTAGAGCTTCTCGGTAGTTTTCGCCATGATGTACAGGGTTCTGGACGGTGATTGCTGTATCACGGTCGTCAGGACGCCATCCATCTTCTCGCCATGCAGAATCAGGAACCCAGTCTCCTTCTCCTTCCACGTAGTCCACAGCGAAGCCACGGCGTTTGGCAGGCAAACCCCGCAGCGGAGTACCTTGAGCATAGATACCCACAATGTTGATTTCTTTGGCAACTTCGAGACTATTAGCCATGTTGTAGGCAATCATGGCTCCCTGGCTAAAGCCTTCCATGTACACGCGGGCACCCTGCGGCGCGCCAGCATCACGTAGAGCCTGCAAAACCATCTGATAGGCGGGGTTCCTCGTGGTATCTTCACCTAACGTTTCACGCATAGCGCCTGCCGGATCAATGGGAGAACCACCCCATGAGGCAAAATTAGTGCCCGGAATACTCACGACGTACAGGGCATAGGCGGGATCGCCTTCGTGTCCTGCTTCGTACATGACGGTGACGAGCACGGCACCGCGTTCACCCTTAGTCGGGTCCTGTTGGGAGCGTGCAAACTCCTGGTCCTGCGCCTTAGCGGCTGCCTGCAGACGATCCGAGCTGGCGCCCACAGAGAGCTTGCTTTTCTCTCCTTGATGCGCCGCTATACCGTATTCCTCAGCTGAGGTAGTGCGCACATTATGAGTTTTCTTCCCAGTAGCCTTGATGAGGCTGAATACAGAAAGTCTGAACGCACCACCGCCCAGTGCCTTTCGAACGAATCCCCGCGGAAGACCCAACATATCTGCAAGGCGATCTGTTGCTCGCTGACGGGCAATTTCGGGGTTCCATACGGCATCCATGTAGACGGTGGCACCGAAGAGAATACCGGCGATGATAGGCGAATACGGCAGCGTCCGAGAGGCCGAGAAGTACCCGAGCTCGGGAATGGTGAGCTTCAAGAGGTAGGTAGCTTCGCCGGGTTCTCCGGCGATGAGTCCGCGCAGGTGGTCTCGGGTGCTGCGTCCGTCGGTGAGCTTACCGTCCTTTGCGATGCCCATGGAGTCGAACCAGCCTGCGACGATATTTTCGGTCTGCAGGTAGGAGCTGTGGGCTACGCGGACGGCGGCTGCGGTGACGCCGAACTTTGCGGCACTCATACCGAGGTCTGCGGCGAGGCCGGTGCAGAGGGCGGCAGCCTGCTGGGCGCGTCCGTTGATGCCGAGGAAGAGCCGAGTTTCAGTGGCGATGCCAAGAATGGGCATGGTGCGGTCGGCGCAGGTGCGGCTAACAATGTCGAGGCCGTCGGCAATGGCGGGCATTTCTTCAAGCTCAACGCTGATGGTGCCTGCGGTGGGCCCTGCGGAGTCGCTGAGGTCACAGATGGGGGCAACGGTGGGTCCGGTAATCATGGTGTCTCCTAGGGTGGGGTTAGTGGGTTCGGATGAGCGAGCTCAGCCCGTCGGGCAGGTTCACGTGCATGAGTGAATCCAGCGTTGACTGGGCTTTTTGCACGCCTGAGCGGGCGATGATTTCGCCAGGGTTGAGTTTTTCGAGGGCGTCGGCGGCACTGTCGGCGAGTTTGCCGAGTAGGTTATCTACGGCGGAGGCGGCGGCTTGGATTGCCTGCGCTTTGGCGGTGAGGTCGTTGGCGAGTTCTTCACCGGCGGCGGCGATCATGGCGGCGGCGCCTTCGGCTTGTTCGGCTTGGTTGCGGATTTTTTCGCGGTGTTCTTGGAGTTGTCGCCGGTAGGCGCGTCCGGCTTCGGAGGCCCAGTGGTCGCCGTTGAGTTCGTTGGCGCGTTGGTGTGCGGTGCGGATTTCTTGGGCTTCGGTGCGCATCCGGTGGGAGAGTTCTGCGCCTTTGGCTCGGGCGAGCGCGGCGGCGGCCATGAGCTGGGTGGCGAGAGCGTGTCCGGCTGCGGTGCCGATGCCCATGTGTCCTGCTGCTCGGAGGATGTCGGTTGGTTCGATCCGGGGCAGGTGGGGTGCGGGAGGTGGTGTGGTGTCGACGATGGTGTTCATGATGTGTCCTTTCGCGGCGGGTTTGTTTTAGGCTAAATCTGCCGCGGTGACCGTGCATGCCGAGTGCGCCAACCTGTGGATAACTCAGGCTTGTTTCGAAAAATTCGCACGTTTTGCGCCCTTAAGACCCGAAAAACACCCCTCCCGTACCCCCTCGTTTTGTCATATTTCTGCAACTAACCGAGCTACCCATCACGTCCATATGCTCTACCCGCCTCTTTTTTTCAGCGAATTCATGCAAAAATAGAGCTATGTCTCACACCAATAACACCTTCTTGCCTTCTGGCCGTATTGATCTGGGCACCGGCGAACTTGCGCTGGGCCCCCTCGACGGACGCTACGCATCCGTAACCGCGCCCCTGACCAACTACCTTTCTGAGGCGGCTCTGAACCGCGACCGCATTCACGTTGAGGTTGAGTGGTTCATCTACCTGTGCGAGCACAAGGTGCTGCCGGGTCTGTCCCCGCTGAGCGAGGAGCAGAAGAAGGGCCTGCGCGCCATTGTGACCGATTTCAACGCTGATTCTGTGGCGGAGCTGGCTGAGATTGAGGCAGTCACCGTTCACGATGTGAAGGCTGTCGAGTACTACATTGGCCGCCGACTGGAGGGCCTGGGCCTGGACCACCTGGTGCCGCTGGTTCACTTCGGTTGCACCTCTGAGGACATTAACAACCTCGCGTACGCGCTGGGCATCAAGGATGCTGTTGAGAACGTGTGGGTTCCTGCCGCTGAGAACCTGATTGAGGTTCTGCTGAAGCTGGCTGAGGACGGCCGCAACGTGCCGATGCTGTGCCGTACTCACGGTCAGCCGGCTACCCCCTCCACCCTGGGTAAGGAGCTGGGCGTGCTCGCGTACCGCCTGAAGCGCCAGGTCAAGCACGTGAAGGCGACCGAGTTCCTCGGCAAGATTAATGGCGCGACCGGTACTTACGCGGCGCACTATGCGTCGGTTCCTGACGCTGATTGGCAGGATGTTTCTCGTGGTTTTGTGGAGCACCTGGGTCTGATCTGGAACCCGCTGACCACTCAGATTGAGTCGCACGACTGGCAGGCTGAGCTGTACTCGGATATCGCTCATTTCAACCGTGTGTTGCACAACCTCTGCACCGATGTGTGGAGCTACATTTCGATTGGTTTCTTCCGTCAGATTCCGGTGGCTGGTGCGACCGGTTCGTCGACCATGCCGCACAAGGTGAACCCGATTCGCTTTGAGAATGCAGAGGCTAACCTGGAGCTCTCCAACGCTCTGCTGGATTCGCTGGCTTCGACCCTGGTGACTTCTCGTTGGCAGCGTGACCTGACTGACTCCTCGGCGCAGCGCAATATTGGTGTGGCGTTTGGTCACTCGGTGCTGGCTATCTCCAATGTGGTGAAGGGTCTTGAGCGTCTGGATATTGCGACCGAGGTTATTTCCGCTGACCTGGATGCGAACTGGGAGGTTCTGGCTGAGGCGATCCAGATGGTGATGCGTGCTGAGGCTATCGCAGGTGTTCCGGGCATGGAGAACCCGTATGAGCGTCTGAAGGAGCTGACTCGCGGTCACCGCGTGGATGCCGCTCGTCTGAAGGAGTTCGTGGCTACGCTGGGCCTGTCCCCCGAGGCTGAGGCGCGTCTGTCGGCGCTGACTCCGCACACCTATAACGGTATTGCGGCTCAGCTGCTGGATCACGCGAAGAACGCTTAGTCCGTAGCAAAGATATAAACAAAAGACCCCGGGTCCCTGTGAACTGCGCCCCGAAACTTGGACGCATTTAATAATAGCCGCTACACGGCCTCCCGCAGGGCCTGATCCCGGTACTCCACCGGGGTCAGGCCCCTCAGCTTTACCTGACGCCTAACCGTATTCCAATGCGTAATGTAAGCATCAAGGTCAACCTTGAAACTCTCAAAAGTCTGCCAATCTTGACCACGAAAAAACTCATCCTTCAGGTGACCGAAAACCTGCTCAGTAGCGCCATTGTCGATACAGTTACCTTTACGTGACATACTCTGGATAAAACCATTCTCGGCAAGCGTGCTGATGTAGGTCTCATGCTGGTACTGCCATCCCATATCTGAGTGCAAAATCGGCTCGACCCCTGCTGGTTTGGCGTCCACGAGTATCTGAAGCATCTCTTGCTGCTGGGTAAGGTTAGGGCACATAGAAATGGAATAGGCAACAATCTCTTTACTAGCAAAATCGTAAACCGGAGCAAGATAGGCCTTACCGAAAGAGAGCTTAAACTCGGTAACATCAGTACCCAACTTCTGCCAAGGACCGGTCGCCGTGAAGTTGCGACCAATGATATTGGCAAACCTTTGCCCCACATCCCCCTTATAGGAGTTATACCTGCGGTAGGGCCTCTGGCGGCGTATACCGCAACGCAACCCTATCTGACGCATCATCTTCAAAACCGTCTTATCAGCGATACGCACCCCTTCCTCAGCGCGCAGGCACATGGCCACCTGCCTATGACCACACCCGTTGGGCGTTCGCGAAAAGATCTGTACGACCTTGGGACGTAGCTGCACTCTGGTTGGCTGCCGGGGATGAGCCAGCGCGTAGTAGTAGCTCGACCTGGCAAGACCAGCAGCTTCGAGCAGATCACGCACCGCGTGTCCCTGCCCTGAAAGCTCAGCGACCACTAGGGCTTTGTCCCGGTTTGGGAGCGCCTGTGCGCCTTCAGGGCAATCGATTTTTTTAGGTACGCCACCTGTGCCTCAAGCTTGCGCACACGCTCGGCGAGTTCCTCCTCACGCGTTGGTGGCACCGCCCGCACCGACCCTTTCGGCCTGCCCTTAGGCTTAGGCTTAAGCGCCTGCGCGCCGCCTTCACGGTACAGCCTGCACCATTGCTTCAACGGTGTCGCGCTTGCAATGCCGAAACGTACCATCGCCTCGGGCTTACTCATCCCACCGTCAACCACGGCCTTCGCTGCGGCGACCTTGGTCTCGTAGTCGTATTTGGTGTGCTTTATTCCCATGGCCAGAAGCCCGCTCCTTCCGATTACGTGGTACATCTTTTGCCACTCTCTCACAGTCGCGGCGGACACACCAAGCTTCCTGGCGGTCAGACCATAGCCACATCCTCTCTCGAACATTTGTGCTGCCTGTTTCCGGAGCAAACGATTATGTCTTAATCCCTGATTTATAGGCATGAAAAGCCTCCCGTTTCTTGGACTTTAGTTTTGGTGTCCAGGAAACGGGAGGCAGTTCACTGCATTCAGAGATTCGGGGTCTTTAGTGTATTGGGTCTTTAGTGTGTTTGGGTCTTCGCTATGTTCTGTTAGCCAGCGGGTTTAGCGGCCGAGCATGCGGCGGTGGCCGGTTTCGGTGTCGTTGCCCTTGCCGCGGGTGAAGACCTTGCCAGCTGCCTTACCTGCGTCTTTGACGCCCTTGAGCAGGGAGCCAGCCACGCTGGAGGAGCCTTCCGAACCTTCGCCGCCCTGTACGCGCGGTGCACGCGGGGTAATCATGAGCTCTGCGGGGAAGTAGGCGGGTGCGTCGCCGAAGGCTCGGCGGGTGTTGCGCACAACGTCCTTGCCGAGGGTCAGGTTTGCGCCGCCGCCAACGATTGCGCCTACGCCGAAGGGCAGGCACGGCCGAGCAGTGCGCCGGTCTGGCGGGTGAGGAATCGGCGGATGAACAGGTTGCGGATGGTCCGTTCGACGCTGAACATCTTGCCGCTGGAGGAGTTGCCGAGCAGCATGCCCCACTTGTTGGAGACGCCGCCTGCCTTGCCGGTCTGCAGCAGCACGGTGTTCATGAGCTGGGAGCCTTCTTCACCGAGCATGATTGCCATGACCATGGAGCGGGCGGTTTCGGCGTCATGTACGTGCACGCCGTGCAGTTCTGCGACTGCCTGGGCGTAGAGTGCGGTGCGTTCGAGGTAGCCGCCGACTGCGAGCGCGGACAGGCTCATGGAGGTGACGGTACCTACGCCGGGCACGAATGCGGATGCGCCGGTGACGCCGCCGATGGCGGTGATGTCGCGCAGGTAGGTGCGGTCGAGGCGCTTGTGGATTTGTTCGGGGGTTTCGTCGGGGTGCGCTTCACGCAGTTTTTTGACGATGGACAGCGCGAGCGGTCGTTGCATGCGCAGTACGTTGTCGAGGGTGGTGGTTAGCGCGGGACGGGGGTTGCCGTCTTCATCGAATAGAGACTTCTTCGGGTCAAGCATGCTCTCAGTAAATCACGGCTTGGTGAATATTTCCTGAATATGGGGCCTGTGGTGGGGTGTGGGGGGTGAAATTTCACCGAGGGCGTGTGGTTTTTTGACCGCCTGTTAAGGTGTTTTGGTCTTTATTTGCGCCGGATTTTAAAGCGCGTAAAATTGTCGTAGATTACACACTATTCATTGTTTGCATAGTGCGTGACCTGTTTCACGAAGATTCGGGTTGCGCCTGATAACAGATAGCGGCTGACACCTCTTCTGGACCAATAAGGATTGCTATGACTTCTTCCACCCATACGCCCAATGCTGCGCGTTCCCCCGTCATGACTCAGGGGTTGGGTGTTGCGTACGCGACCGGCGCGATTATTTCGGCGCAGTTCGGCGCGGCTCTCGCTAAGCAGCTGATGGGCGATTTGGGCCCCTGGGGCGTGGTGACTCTGCGCCTGCTGACCTCCACCATTTTGATGTGGGTGTTCTTCCGCCCGCAGATTCGTTCGTGGACCCGCCAACAGTGGCTGACGGTCATTGTCATGGGTATTGCGCTGACGGGTGCGAATGCGTTCTTCTATGTGGCGATTGAGCAGGTTCCGCTGGCGATTGCGGTGGCTATTGAGTTCATGGGTCCGCTGGTGCTGGCAACGGTTATGTCGCGCCGCAAGCTGGACCTGGTGTGGATTGCGCTGTCCTTTACGGGCATGGCGATTCTGACAGCTGAGTCGCAGGCAAAGCCGGAGGACTTCGCCCTGGTGGGTGTGTTCTTTGCGGTGCTGACCGCTATTTCTCGTGCCGCCTACATTCTGGCGACGGAGAAGGTGGGCGCGCTGATCCCGGGTATGGGTGGCATGGTCATGGGTAACGCTGTTTCGACCCTGCTGGTTCTGCCGTTCCCGTTTATCCTGAGCGGCAATAACCTGCTGAAGGTCACTCAGGATGTGAACCTGCTGGCTATTGGCTGCCTGATGGGTCTGTTGGCTTCTGCCCTGCCGGCGCTGGGTGAGGTTTCTTCCCTGCGCCTGCTGCCCGCGCATATTTATAGCGTGGTGCTGTCCCTGGAGCCTGCGATTGCGGCGGCTGTGGGTATTGTGATGCTTGGTGAGGCTACCGGCCTGGTTCGTTGGACTGCTATTGCTCTGCTGGTGACTGCGAGTATCGGCATTTCAATTTCTCACGCTCGTGCGCAGAAGAAGGCGCAGGAGGAGGGCACTTTGGAGGATCCTGATCGTTATCTGCCCGGTGCGGTGGATGCTCACGGTGTGGATATTGCGCATATGGCGACCAGCTCCATTACGATTCCTTCTGCCGAGCAGATTAAGGCTGACCGTGAGGCGAAGGGCCTCTAACGACTGAGCTTTAGCCGTGTCAACGGTTTCTAGCACCCCCGGGTAACGAGTAGGATAGTATCTCGTGTTGCCCGGGGGTACGCTCTTTAACTGCGCTGTTCAGGTTCTTGCCCCCGCCCAAATCGATACGTCATGTGTACACCTTGAGAGATGCACCGCCTCCTCGTGAGGCGCTGGGAGGAGAATCATGCCGCATACTTCATCTCAACGCCCCGCGCTGGGCATTATGTTTGTGCTGATGTCCTGCTCCTCATTGCAGTTCGGCGCCGCCTTCGCGGTCACTCTTTTCCCGCTGTTTGGTGCGCTGGCTATTAGCGTCAGCCGCCTGGCGATTGCCTCTATTGTGGTCGGTAGCGCCGTGTGGTTGGCTGCGCGTTGGCGTGCCCGCCGCGGCGGCGAAATGCCGCCGGGTGCGCTGTCCTGGTCGAAGGAGCAGTGGCGTGCCGTCATCATTTTCGGTATGACTTTCGGTCTGATGAACGGCTTCTTCTATTGCGCGATTGACCGTATCCCGATTGGTTTGGCGGTGGCGGTGGAGTTCTTGGGTCCGCTGGCTTTGGCGTCTATGCTGACTCGCAGGCTCCGCGACGCGGTGTGGGTGCTCTGCGCCCTGGCGGGCATGCTGGTGCTCGGTTATGAGGCGGCGGTCGGCAAGGATACCGACTACCTGGGCCTGACGTTCGCGCTGATTGCTGGCGTGTTCTGGGCGCTGTATATTCGCTCCAGCGCGAAGGTGGGTGCCCTGGTTCCGGGTGCGAGCGGCCTGGCGGTGGCGATGCTCGTTGGCGCTGTGTTTATTGCCCCGGTGGCGGCTGTTGTTCCGGCGCCTCAGCCGATTTGGAATGCGGCGCAGGATCCGATGCTGCTCCTCATGATTTTTGGTACCGCCATGTTCGCTTCGGTGATTCCCTATAGCGCGGAGCTGATGGCTCTGCGCAACCTGCCGGAGCGCGTATTTAGCGTGTTGATGAGTATGGAGCCCGCTATTGCGGCGATTGCCGGTTGGGCGCTGCTGAATCAAGAGACCGGCCCGATTCGCTGGGTGGCGATTTTCCTGCTGATGACCGCGAGCGTGGGTATTACGCTCACCACCACGAAGGGTGGTTCCTCCACGCAGAAGGGTGACGGCGAGGACCCCGTTCCCGTGCCGCTACCCGAGTAGAACCAAAATTCTGCCGGCGCGTGGCATATAGAAAATCCCTATAGAAAACTCATAATGAAACCGTTGAGGCGGGTACCTAGTAGGTACCCGCCTCAACGGTTTTGTATACCGGGTTTAGCTCTCAGCCAGTTCTTCCAGCAGGTCGCGCAGCTCATCGGTGGTGAGCACCTCCGCCGGATGCGGACCCAGGGCATACAGCCAGTCCTGGGTATCCTCGTCCAGCTCGCGGGCGGTACCAACCAGCACGAGGTTGCCTTCGTTCTGCCCGCTGATCATGGAGCTTTCGCACAGGCACCACACGTGGTCGAAGACTTCCAGCATGGCGGTTGCCTGCAACTGGAAGAAGGGTAGACCCGCGTCGTCACCCACGTTGATCGCAACCATGCCGCGCTCGCTCAGGGCATCCTTCAGCTCGCGGTAGAAGTCGCGGTTTGCCAGGTGGGCGGGTGCGTCCATGCCGGTGAAGATGTCGAGGATGATCGCATCGAAGCCGGGCACGCCCAGCAGTTCGGGCAGATTCACCAGCTGCTCGCGGGCGTCCCCCACCACCAGCCGACAGTCGGTTCCGGCGGGTAGCGGCAGGCGGTCCGTCACGAAGCCCATGAGCTCAGGCTCAATATCCACGGCAACCTGGCGGGAGCCGGGGCGGGTCGCCTGAATATAGCGCACGAGGGTGAGCGCACCGGCGCCCAGGTGTGCGGCGGTGATGGGTTCGCCGGCGGGTGCGAGCGCATCCATCGTGTTCGCGATGCGGCGCAGGTACTCGTAGAACACGTAATCGGGGTTCTGCACGTCCACGTGGGACTGCTCAGCGCCGCCGATTTCGAGGACGTAGCCGTGGTCGCTGAACCCGTCGGGGTGAATTTCGGCGCGCTGACCGCCGGAGAGCTGAATATGCGCCACTACTTCACGCCAGCTTCACGCTTGAAGGTGCTGACCAAATCATCCACCGAGGAGGACGAATCCAGGCCGTCAACGATCTTGTCGTTCACGACGAAGGTGGGGGTGCCCTTCACGCCGATATTCACGGCGTGCTCGTAGTCGCGCTGAATGGGCTTGACGGTGTCGGAGGCGAGCAGGACCTTGTCGAATTCTTCGGTGTTCAGGCCCAGTTCCTTGGCGTAGTCGTTGAAGAGGGTGCGCAGCTTATCGCGTTCCTTGATGTTCTTCCAGTCGTTCTGGGTGGCGAAGAGCTTGTTAGCCATTTCAAGATGCTTGCCCTGCGCCTCAGCGGCCTCCACGGCGAGTGCGGCGGGTACGGCGTTGGCGTGCATGTTCAGCGGCATGTGGCGCACGGTTACGTTCATGATGCCGTCGAGCTTCTTGGCGGCTTCTTCGAACTTGGGTTCTGCCTTGGCGCAGTAGGGGCACTGGTAGTCGGTGTACAGGGTTGCGGTGCCTGCGCCGGGTACTTCGCGGTTGAGGCGGTAGCCGACGTAGCCGTCATCGGCGGTTGCGGATGCCGAAGCGCTCGCAGTGGCGCTCGCGGAGGCGCTTGCCGAGGTAGCCGCGGTGCTTGCGGAGGCGCTCGCCGAACCGCTTGCAGATGCGGAGGGCTGGGAGGAGCTGGAACCGCATGCGCTCAGTCCCAGAGCGGCGGCGGGTACTACGCCCAGCAGCAGGGTGCGGCGGTTGAGGGGTGAAGTCATGGGGGTTCCTCTCTCTACGGGTGGCGGGCTGGTCTGTGGTCAATCAATCTGTGGTTGATGTGCACTGTGAGGTGCGCTCAGCCGCCGTGGTTACAGGGTTTATTGTATGCCCCTGTCCTGAACATTCCCTATCTTCGGGCGGGCTTGTGGGGTGAATGCAGTGCACACCATAGGATCCCTGCCGTCTGCTCTCAGCTGCGGGCACGATGTTGAAAGTAATTAGCCTCTCCCCCGCCTTTTTGGTACTATTGCGGGGTATGCACTGTTCGCCGGTTGCTTTCGGGCAGTTGGGAACGGCAGCGTATGTGCCTCTATAGCTCAGGGGTAGAGCATTTCCCTCGTAAAGAAAAGGTCGTGGGTTCGAATCCCACTGGGGGCTCCACATCCGCCGTAACGCGTGCCGGTTTCCGGTGTGTTGCGGCGGTTTTTAGCATCTGAGAGATATCACTGATCTCGCAGGATGTCACAGTCGATTTTTAGGAGATTCTCATGTCTTCTCGTTCTTCGCATGCTCAGCGCCTGCAGAACCGTTCGCAGGCTGGTCGCACCTCCGCGGGCTCTGCACGCCCGATGAGCCCGACGATGCGTTTTGCTCTGGTGTACGTGTTGGCGCTGGTGGTTTCCTTGGCAGTGTGGTTCTTCTACCGTTCCGTGTATGAGGATGACACCTCGTTCTTGGTGCCGATTGTGATTTCTTTGGTGACTTCGTACGTGTGCGCTCATGCGTTGACGGGCGGCAAGTCGCCCCGCAACTAGACCGCCGACCGGCAGTCCACCAGGCTGTAGCCTCATGAGGTTTTAGGCAGACAAAAGCCGCGCATCCGATTCCCTGTTCAGGGTTCGGATGCGCGGCTTTTTACGCGTGTACTTTACGTCAGCACCTTACTTGGAGGCACGCTGGAAGTCGCTGTCGGTCTTGCCCCACAGGCCGTAAACCTTGGCGAGTTCCTTGACCTTCTTTGCACGCAGGTAACGCGGCAGGTAGGAGCCGTCGCGGGGGCCGTCGAGGGGCACGTCGAGCATCTGGTGCGCTTCTTCGATTTCGATCTCGCTGGGGGAGAATGCCGCGTTGATGGTCTCCGTCTGGCGGATGTCCAGGGTGATCTTACCGGTCATGCCGTGGTCGTTCGCGTAGCCGCACGCCTTGGAGAGGTCAGCGCCGTATGCGCCGAGGGTCGGGCCGTCGATGGGGCCGGGCAGACCGCCCAGGGTGGAGGCGATGACCAGCTGCGAACGCACGTAGGCGAGCGCCATGGGGGTTGCGGAGGAGCCGGTGTCGCGGCGGTAGTCGCCTGCGCCGAATGCGAGGCGGAAAGTGCCGATTGTGCGGGCAATTTCGACGGAGTGGTGCACGCCGAGTGCGGACTCAATCAGCGCGATGATGGGGGTTCCGGGGGGGCAGCTCGGCTGCGGTGCGGTCAATGTCGGTGGCGTGCTCTGCGGTGGCGAGCATGACGCCTCGCAGGCCCTTCACGTTCTTGAGGGCCTTGACGTCCTTCCACCAGTGTTCGGTGGTGATGGCGTTGATTCGCACCCATGCGACGACGCCGGAGTTGAGCATACGGACGACCTGTTCGCGGGCGGCGTCCTTCTCTTCAGGGGGGCAGCCGTCTTCGAGGTCGATGATGATGGAGTCAGCCTCGGATTCGAAGGCCTCTTCAAAAACTTCTTCGGAGGAGTTGGCGCGCACGAGGAGCCAAGAGCGTGAGAGGCTGGGGCGCAGCTGACGCGCACGCTCATTGCGGTGGAATTCAAACATGGTGTGTGACTTCTTCCGTGAATTGTATATGCATTGGGTTGTGCCGTAGAGGGGCAGGAAAAAGCCTGCGGTTCTTCCGCGCGTACCATCGCATTGTGTCGTCACCTCCATTGTGACGGAACCGCATAAGAAGCGTCCTACACCTCCTCTTTAAGCGTATCGCCTGTTGAAGTGCACATCAAACTAACTCGCCTGTTGGCCGCAATTAGGCCCGGCGCCATACCTCAACCGGCGCTATGCCTCAACCAGTTGGGTGCGGCCCACCGGAATACCGTCGTCGAAGGTCAGCTCGCCGGCGGCCTCCTTCTGGGCGCGCTGAATCAGGCGTTCGGCGTCCTCAATGTGCTGGATGACGGTTTCCACGCGGCGGTGCACGCTCACCTGGCGGTCGCATCCGGTGGCGCATTCGCCGAAGCAGCGTGCCATGGCGAGCGCTTCCGCGCAGAGTGCCACGGCGTTACCAGCCTTGGAGAGGGCGCGGTTCAGGTCGGAGTAGGTGCCGAATGGGGAGGCGGGAATATCGCCGTCGCTGGGGGCGAGGCGGTGCGCTTCCATGGCGACTGCACGCACGCGCGGGATGAGGTCGGCGAGTGCGTTGGCGTCCGGCACAATGAGTTCAATCATGGAGGCGGACGAATCGGTTGCCGCTAGGCGTTCGAGGACCTGATGGAAGCGGTCAATACCGCGAATGAACCGGTCGTGGGATCGGCGCCAGATACCCTTGCCGAGTTCGGCGTCGTCGCGGCGTGATTGCAGGTAGCTTTTAAGTCCCATGTGTCCTCCTCTGCGTGGTGTGTGTGCCGTGTTGGTTGGTCGGTGGAGGCTGCCGGCGTTGGGCTCTGCGGCGACCCGCAAACCTCCCTATACTTAGGTTACCCTAAATCTCTTTTAGTGACGAGATGTCAGCAGTCAGTTAATCATTTCGACCCAGATTTTCATCACGCCCCTCACGCAACGCTCCCCGCGGCACCCACCTGATGCGACGCCCAGATGATGCGACGCCACGGGGAGCGCAACGATTTCTAGACCAGGCGCAGCACAACCTTGCCGCGATGCTGACCCGAGTCGAAGTACTCGTGGGCGGCAGCCGCCTCCTCCATGTCGAAGATACGGTCGAGCCCCACGCCAATCCTGCCGGATTCGATGAGTGGCAGCACGTGTTCGCGTACGCCGCGCAGAATCTCAGCCTTCTGCCGATCCGAACGGGTGCGCAGGCTCGTGGCGTGCACCGACAGGCGGCGGGTGAGCATGTAGCCCAGGTTCACTTCTGCTTTGGCGCCACCCATGAGGCCGATAATGCACAGGTGCCCGCCGTCGGCGAGGGTGTGCAGGTTATCGTCCAGGTACTTTCCGCCCACGACGTCGAGGATGTAATCGGCACCGCGTCCGCCGGTTTCAGCCAACAGAACTTCACGGAACGAATGTTCGGTATAAATAATGGGTTCAGCGCCTAGTGAACGCACATATTCTGCTTTTTCCTCGGTGCTGACGGTCGCAAACACACGAGTACCCGCAGCAAGCGCCAGCTGAATAGCATGCACACCGATACCGCCGGTACCGCCGTGAATGAGCACCACCGCGGGTTCACCGTCTTCTTTAAGGTTTTCGGCGGGGTTCATGCTCATACCGCAGGTGAGCACCAGGTTCGAGTAGACGGTTGCCGCGACTTCGGGAATGCCGGCGGCTTCAGCGAAACTCAGCTGTTCGGGTACGGGCAGCACGTGGTCGACGGGGACAGTCACGTAGTCGGCGTAGCCGCCTCCAGCGAGGAGCGCCATGACGGGGGTACCGCGGTTCTCCACGGAGGCGCCCTCACCGACCGCCTCAATAACGCCGGCTACTTCGAGGCCGTAGATGGGGCTTGCCCCGGCGGGCGGCGGGTAGAATCCGCGGCGCTGTAGCGCGTCGGCGCGGTTGATTCCGGCGGCGTGAACGCGGATGAGAACTTCGTGGGATCGGGGTACGGGGGCGGGGACTTCGCTGATTGTCAGAGCCTCAGGTCCACCGTGACTGTTCTCAATAATTGCTCTCATGAGTCCTCCTCATTGCCGGAAGCACCATCGTTGGTGCGCGATTTACAGAAAGCTTATCGCATGAGATAATCTCGTAGTGCCCTGCGGCACGGTATTGCCATAAAATGCCGGTCTCTGGTGCGTATGGATGGTTGTCCGAGCGGCCGAAGGAGCTGGTCTTGAAAACCAGTAGGCGGTAACCCCGTCTCAAGGGTTCAAATCCCTTACCATCCGCGATATAGCTTCTGCTCCTCGTGTGGAGCGCAAAGAGCCCCGTTCCTCGTATTGAGGAGCGGGGCTCTTCACATAGGCCGTTTCGAGTTACCGGTAGCGTTGTTAATTGATGTGCGACAAGGCGTTTGCAATCAACATGATGAGGAAGGCAATACCAATGAAGAAGCATAGCCCCAGCCCGTTGAGAATACGACCTCCTAGGGCGCGCACACCGTGCCGCTGCGCTACCCGCCCCTGCCAGATGCCCAGGATGTTCAGCACCGGCGCAGCGAGAGATATCATCAGGCTACTTGGTCCAAGACCCTGGACAAGCAACCAGAACCCTAGAAAGAAAGACAGCGGGCCGAGGAAGCCGAAAAGCAGGGAGAAGTTCGCTGCCCTTTCACCGTCTTGCGCCCCTTGCACCTCGGAAGGTTGCTCGCTCGCACGTTGCGACCAATCGTCCGTGTCCTCAGCATCGGACGGCTGGCTGTCATCTTCCTGGTAAAGCTTGGCGTATTCGGGACTGTAATCGAAATCTTCATTGTTTTGGGGTAGCTGCGACATCGCATCCACAACCTTTCACATTCCACACACGAGGGGCGTTAACTTCACCCTAAACCTTCCCCCGCCGGGGGAACAAGCATGTCGAGCCCAATCCACGAAACATACGGCATATACACAGCAAACCCCGCTCCTCGTCTTGAGGAGCAGGGCTTTCTCATGCTCACCAGCACAAACTATGACCGGTCATGCCCAATAAAACGAGAGTATCTTCAGACCCACCACTATATTGGTGCTTTTATAAAGAATGACTGAGGCTTATCAGAAACAAGATGACAAAAATATAGAGAGCAAGGACAATACCTACACCCGCCCAGCTGAGAATACGACCCGCTAGGGCAGGGACACCGTGCCGTTTAGCCACTCGCCCCTGCCAGATACCCAAGATGCCCAGTATCAGTGAGATAAAAGGTGAGATCTGGCGCCCAGACCCAGCTCGATAGCGGGATACACAGTAGGCTGAGGGCGCCGAAAAACAATGAAAGACTTGCCGCGTTCTGCCCATCCCGCCGTTTTGAGAAGCCAGGTGAAACTTTTTTTCCGGGTAGTAGCTGGTTGCCTAAAACACCAGCGTAGGGTTGCCAACTGCCATTTGTATGGTTGAGCTTGGCGTATTCGGGACTGTAATCGAAATCTTCATTGGTTTGGGGTAGCTGCGACATCGCATCCACAACCTTTCAATACCGGGTGTTACGTGGCTATCGAAGTGAGAGAGCGCTCAGGCTCGTCGATGGGCCTGCATCATTGAAGCCGTACAGAGCAAACCCAATCATTACGATGAAGCCGACAATGGCGATAACAATGACAATTCCTATCCCGCTGAGAAGCAGACCCACGTTGGCGTCTTCACCGTGCTGTCTTGCCACTCGTGCTTGCCAGAGACCCAAGAGGCTCAGTAATGGCGCAGCAATGATTATTGGCATACCGATACCAAAGCCATGGGAAACCCACCAAAACGCTAGGGCGAGAGCAAGCATACCGAAGACACCGAAAATCAGGGAGAGATTTGCGGCTTTTTCGCCAGGGTCCATCTTCCACACGCTCGAAGAGAACTCACTCGCGGGTAGCGGCTGGTCGTCCATACCAGACTGCATGCTACCGCTCCCCTGGTGGGGCTTAGCGTATTCGGGGTTGTTATCGAAGGCTTCATTGTTTTGGGGTAGCTGCGACATCGCATCCACAACCTTTCACATTTAACGTTGGAGAGGTATTACACCCACTAGCCCCTCCCCTGAGTACTAGAGCGAGAGGACATGCAGGCTTCTCGATAGACCGGCATCAGTAGTCTTTAAGGCCAGAAAAGAGAATCGTGAGGAACACGACGAGGGCGCTTAGGAGCAGAAAAATGATCATGCCCACCACGTTGAGTATCATGCCCAGGATGGCATGCATACCGTGCCGTCTCGCCACTCGCGCTTGCCAGATTCCTAGGGAACTCAGTATCAGTGAGAAGGGGATGAAGTACAGCGACGAACGGACACCGGGGATGCACGCAAAGCTGAGGGCACCGAAGAGTAGGGAGAGGTTCGCGGCGAACCGTCCAGTTTCCTGGCTCAAGACATCCTCTGAGAACTCACTCGCGGGTTGTAACTGTCCGCCCGTAGCTACAGTACCGGGGTGCCCGTTACTGTTCTCCTGGTAGGGTTCGCTGTATTCGGGGCTGTTATCGAGAGTTTCGTTGTTTTGGGGTAGTTGCGACATCGCATCCACGACCTTTCAGAATCTACACGCGTTAGTTGAATACCTCAGCCTAGTGCTTCGCAAAAACTTATTTGGCGTTGAACCACGCCCACGCAATCAGTACGTACCCAAGGGCAAGCATGGCGATAGCTGTCCAGCTCAGGATTTGACCCGCAAGAGAAACTACGCCGTAACTATCCGCTTCCTTAGCTTTATGTAGACCAAGGAAACTCAAGATGATGGTGGGGATACCGAAAAACCACGAACCCAACACCAAGATATTGATGAGGCTGAGCACACCGAAAGTGAGTGAAAGTTGGGAGGCTCGCTCCCCTAGATTAGTCGCTGTTTTCCCACCGCTCTGCATCATAGGGGGCTCTTCAATATCAGCACCCTGTTTGTGGCGATGAGGTTTCGAGCGCAGACCAGCTACTGGGTCGGAATACGGGCCAAGGATTGGATCCTGCATCGTTGCATCATAACCTTTCAATACCGGGTGTTAAGCCCACCCTAGACCTTCCCCCACACGGGAACAAGCATGTCAGGACCAATCCGCAAAACATACGGCATATACACAGCAAACCCCGCTCCTCGCATTGAGGAACAGGGCTCTTTGCACACGCCGTTTTGAGTTGCCGGGAGTGTCGTTATATGCCGCCGGTCAGGACAATCAAGAACAATGCGCCGAGGACGGCGAAGGGAAGGGCAAAAATTACACCCGCCCAGCTGAGAATACGACCCGCTAGGGCAGGCACACCGTGCCGATTCGCTACCCGTCCCTGCCAGGCGCCCAGGACGTTCAGCAACGGCGCAACGATAACTATCCGAAGACCACCACTGTCAAAATCATGAACAAACCACCAGCACCCTAGAAAGAAAAACAGGAGGCCGAGGAAGCCAAAGAGTAGGGAGACGTTCGCTGCCTTTTTACCATCTTGTGCCCCTTGCACCTCGGGAGGTAGTTCGCTCGCGCGTTGTTGCCGGTCGCCCATGTCGTCAGCGTCAGACGGCTGGCTGTCGTTCGTCTGGTAGAGCTTGGCATATTCGGGATTTGTAATCAAAAACTTCATTATTTTGGGGCATCATAACCTTTCACATTCCACACACTAGTTAATCACCTCGGCTTGGGCTTTCACCGATGCACCTATCGGCTGGTGTTAAACCACGCCCACAGTGTCCAGACGTTCACGAGCACAAAGCTGACAATGGCCACCCAACTCAGCACGCGACCCGCGGCAGGAATCGCACCGTAGCGATCTGCTTCCTTAGCTTTCCATAGACCAAGAGCACCCAGAGCAACAGAAGGGATACCGAAAAGCCACCAGCCCCATACCGCAACACTGACAAGACTGAGCACTCCGAAGGCAAGTGAGAGTTGGGAGGCTCGTTCCCCCAGACCCCATTCAGAAGGTTCTCTTCTCTTGTTTGGGAGCGGCGTCAGCGGAGGCTGGCTATCAGGGTCGTAGCGGTCATTCGGATTGTAGTCGTCATAGTGTTCGCTCGTGTTTTTTTATTCTGTTTTAGCCCTTTGTAGCCGAAATTCCGGTCGAAGGGGTTGGGCTCTTGCGGGTAGTAGGACGACATTGTATCCACGACCTTTCAATACCGGGTGTTAAAGCCCACCCTAGACTTTCCCTGTCGGGGAACAAGCATGTCGAGCCCAATCCACGAAACATACGGCATATACACAGCAAAGGCCCCGCTCCTCGCATTGAGGAACGGGGCCTTTGCGTACCCTCCAGTGAAGGCGAAAGCTTTTAGAAGAATGCCAGCATCTGCGCAACATCCACCAGTCTGGAATTGGCTGCGGAATCAGAAAGCGCCAACATAATCGCCAGCAGAAGACTTCCACCGAAAAGCACCAGGAACATGCCACCAATGGCTACGCTAATCCAGCTCATGATGCGACCTGCCGAAGCAGCGGCACCGAAACGCTCAGCCTCATTAGCTTTCATAACGCCGATAGCCCCCAGAATCAGGGAAGGCAGACCAAGCAGCCACCAGCTGAGAGTCACAATACACGCCAGACCGATGATACCCAGCACTGTGGAAGTCTGAGCAGCCTTCTCACCGGCAAGCTGCTCGGGAGTCTTCTGAACAATACCAATAGGAACCATCATGGGCTGACCGTACTGATACTGCTGCTGGTACTGCTGGCCATACGGGTCGTACTGATTCTGACCATACGAGTCTTGACCGTACGAATTCTGACCGTACTGGTCATAGGAATACTGATCGTAGGAGCTCTGCCCGTACTGGCCGTAAGAACCCTGGCCATACTGGCCATACTGGCCGTACTGAGTATTCTGCCCATACTGACTATTCTGGTTGTACTGTTCGTTCAGACGGTTATAGTCCGGGTTGTAGTCGTAGGGGTCTGAACCCCGAGGATTCTGAGACATGGCATCTCACTTTCGTACGGCTGGTGTGTGTTAAACCTAATTCACCCTAACCCATGAATGGAACGGGTACAACTAAGTCCGTTATGCAACCCCGCACAACAGACTTTGATGCGCTGGATACGCGCCTTATCAGGTACGCAAAAGCCCGCGTGCACACGGGGCGCTCGCGGGCTTTCTCAAATCATGAGGCTACTGCAGGTAGCTTCAATCCTAGTACTTTACAAAAATCTTCACCACAATCAGCAAAATAATACCGGCAGCGCCCAAAACAGTACCGGCAATAGCCATACCGCGGTTCTGCAGCTCGGGGTTATTCATAGCCAGACGGCCGGTCACAATAGCTACAGCACCAAGGATGAAACCGAAGACGAACAGGCTCACAATACCGCTCACCAGAGAGACAATCGACAGGGTCTTTGCCTTCTTCGCCTGAGCCTGCTGCTCAGGGGTCTGAACGGGCACACCGTAAGGAGCCTGCTGATTGAACTGAGGTGCCTGCTGGCTAAACTGGGGGTCCTGGTTGAACTGGGGCTGGGGGTTGTTGGGGTTTTCAGACATGATTTCTCATTTCGTTGAGTAAATAAGACACCTCTGGCAACACTGTATGGAAAAATCACACGCCAGAGACGCCCTCTATTTATCGGTCGGACAGTAGCAGTCTATCGAAAATGTGTATGAGCTTCAAAGCCTACAACCCATAGTCCACATCCAGAAGCTCACCCCACCCTATCGCTGAGGTGGGTACAAACGAATTCTTCATTCGAGTACTTACGATGCATCTTGATGCAGAGGAAAGCCGCTGAACGGGCATGCAAAAGCCCGCGTGCGCACGGGGCGCTCGCGGGCCTTCTCTGACCAGTCGCTATGAACGATATTGTCTAAACATGCATCATGACCATAACAAACAGCAGTATCTCAAGGGGCCGAGACAGGATACCGAGCAGCATATTCATAACGCCCAACACAACACCAGCCACACGCATGTGACCGCGGTGGCGTGAAGCAATCGCCATAATCAAACCCGCAAGGCCCAGAACAAAAGAAGCACCCCCGCCCGTCTGATGATTCAGAACAAACACTAATCGTGCCAAGAACACCGATAACGACCGAGATCATCGCAATAACCCAACCCACGGTATGTGTGTTCTTCTGTTCGGGAAGAACATACACCGGCTGCACAAACTGCGCAGGATGCACCGCAGGCTGCGCAACCTGCTGGTTATTGAAAGCCGGGTTGTTCACGGAGGAGGGAACGCTCTGAGGAGCCTGGGGCATCTGAGGAACGGTGGTAGTCATGGGAGGGAGCCTTTCTATCTGGACCGCAATGTCGCTTCTACCCTCAAAACTACATCACCTAAATGCCTCAAACACCTAAATTCAGGATATTTAAAGGTTAAACAGCTATATTCACACTCTTCTCGCAGGTAAAGAAATCACGATCGCGAAGAAACTAACACCATCCCACCCACATATATCTCTCCCGCCTCACAAGCCGAATTGACCAAGCGCAAAACAGCCTATATTCTTATAGGGATGCGCTCACGAGCGCACCATGGAGACGTGCCAGAGCGGCCGAATGGACTTCACTGCTAATGAAGGGTCGGGGTTAAACTCGACCGGGGGTTCAAATCCCCCCGTCTCCGCCGCAAAAAGCCCCGTACCAGCTGGTATGGGGCTTTTACTTTACCCATTTCATTCAGGCGCGAAACCTAGAAGCTCTTGAAGTCCACGAGGCACGCATCCGCGCCATCAAGCAGAGCCCACTCCCCCGGCACCTCAAACACCGCAATAGAAGAGGGCGGGAAGCCGTAGTACACATCCATCGACGCATTCGGGTCAGAATCAGGGCTCATCAAACGCTGCGCAGCATCCTGCACACCGGGCAGATGCGACACCACCATCAGAGAATGAACATTCTCCGAAACGCTGTTAATGCGCGAAATAATGCGGGACGCAGACACCTCATACAGACCCTCATCCAGATGAGCGGTAGGCGCTTTCGCACCCAAACCATCCGAAACCCACGTCGTCGTCTGGCGAGTACGCAAAGCCGATGACGACATAATCTGCTCCGGAATATAACCACGAGCCGCCAGCCAGGCGCCAGCGGCGGCAGCCTGCTCATGACCGCGCTTCGTCAGCGGACGATCAAAATCATTCAGACCCCAATCAGCCTCCGCATGGCGCATAATAATCAGACGCTTAACCCCGCTGCGGTGCGAGCCAGATGCAGTGTTGGAAGAATTTTCAGCCATACCCCCATTCTATCTAGAGGGCGCCAGAACGTCCCGCACGCCGCCACAGCACACACTAACGCCCACAGGCGGGCACAAGTAAACCCCGGCGCACCGGCATCACGCCAGCACACCGGGGTGCACTCTGCAGAAGCTAAATTCTGTACACGCTAGATCGAGTATTCCGGAGCAGCCCAGACAACAACCTCGGGGTGCTCAAAGAAGCGGTAACCCTGACCGCGCACCGTACGCACGGTACCCGACAAGCGGCCCAGCTTCGAACGTAGACGACGAATATGCACGTCAATCGTACGCTCATGCGGATGCTCGTCGCCCGAGCTCCACAGAGCCTTCAGCAGTTCCTCACGACCCACAGTGCGGGATGCGTTCTCCACCAGGTGCGCCAGCAGCTCGAACTCCTTGAAAGTCAGCATGAGCGGCTCACCATCCAGGAACACCTCGCGGCGCGCCAAGTCAATCAGCACACCCGAGGAGTGGCTATTCGTGTTCTCTGCCTCGCGGACAGCATGCGCCTCCGGGTGCATGTACATTGCGGTCGGATCACCGAGCGCATTACGCACAACCTCAAGGTCGCTACCCTCAGCATTCACAGGAGCCAACGCCACAGCGGCGTACGACTCCGACTCGGGAGCCAGATGGTGTGCATAAGTACGCAAATCCTGAACGATACGCACCAGGGAGGTGCCGTTCGCCGCAGCAAGTTCCTCGTTCAAACCCACATAGAGCACGAAGCCGCGTGCCTCATTTTCCTGAGCCTGCTTATGGACAGAGTCACCGGCTGAGAAAGTCATCGGACGCAACGTGGCAGCCGGCGCAGCGGGACGCTGAGGCTGCACGACTTGACGCTTAGCAGCGCGGCCGCGCTGGGAGATGTGTACATATCCAGGTACAGCGCCTGACATGGTTCAACCTTCTCTCAAAGTCTGTGTACGGGATCCCAGTCGTACGTGGTGTGGGGTGCGCCGGAAGTGACGCCGAGTCAAACAGTCCCCAATACCTGTTCGAGTCTCAATCCTCATACTTAATATTTCTCCTATTTGACGGATAAATCAAGCGGATTCGGCATAGTGGATTCTCCTTTGTCGCCAAGAGGAGTACAATACCCTTCCCCATTTTGGGAGATTTCATGCGGAACCTGAGGCTTTCAGCTTTTTCATCACATAAATATTCACGGTTTCTGTTATGTATGGGTTACAACCTGCATTTTCATGTGGAGCTGTGAATATGCTTGAAGTTTTGATGCACCCTCAAGCACTCTATTGTGTTCCTCATCACACAATAGGTGGCGTGTTTCAAAAAAACCCACTCCGACACCCAGCAGCACCATCGCCGCCCAAGCCCCCGACGCGTTAGACACACACTGATACGCACCGCCACACTGCGGCGCGCAACCAGCCGAACACCCGCAAGACATAGCGAAGCGCCTCCACACATACATATGCAGAGGCGCCCCACTCACATCACGTGAATAACGCTGAAAGACTACTCAGCCAAACCGTACAGGCGGTCACCAGCATCGCCCAGACCCGGAATAATGTACGCCTTCTCATTCAGACGCTCATCACGAGCAGCCAGGAACAGGTCAACATTCTCCATGCCCTCAATACCCTTCTCCAGAGCAGCAATGCCCTCAGGAGCAGCAATCAGGCACACACAAGTCACAGACTCAGCACCACGCTCACGCAGGAACTTAATAGCCTCAATCAGAGTGCCACCCGTAGCCAGCATCGGATCCAGCAGGTACACCTGACGACCAGTCAGGTCCTCCGGCAGACGCTCAGCATAAGTCACAATATCCAGGGTCTCCTCATTACGAGCCATACCCAGGAAGCCCACCTCAGCGGTCGGAACCATGCGAGTCATACCCTCCAGCATGCCCAAACCAGCACGCAGAATCGGAACAACCAGCGGCTTAGGATCAGCAATACGAACACCGGTAGTAGTCGCCACCGGAGTCACAACCTCAACCTCTTCCACGCGAATCTCGCGAGTCGCCTCGTAAGCAAGAAGAGTCACCAGCTCATCAACCAGCTGACGGAAAATCGGGGACGGAGTGTTCTTATCACGCAGAACACTAATCTTGTGAGAGACCAGCGGGTGGTCAAGAATCTTAATACGCATAATACGATTTTACCCACCCCCGAATCAGCAAGCACCGGTAAAGCCCCTGAAGTGGCACACACCCTATAAAACCAGGCGAATACCACCGCGCAGCCACCCACCAACGCACCCACCAACGCACCCACCAACGCACTCACCAAAGCACCCGTCAGCACCGCCCCAGAACAACCCGGGCATGCAAAAACCCGCCGAGACGAATCTCGACGGGTTTTCGTTGGTGCGGTGGTGGAGGGATTTGAACCCCCGTTGGCTTTACACCAAACATCATTTCGAGTGATGCACCTTCGGCCGCTCGGACACACCACCAACAGTGGAAAACTATAGCACACCCCCAACAAGAGGGCAAGAACGAGCCTACCTATCGTGCCGCGTACGGCAGTCGGGTGTCGCCCTCTTCACGGCCCCTTTTCACCGCGCCCTTTTCGACACCCGACCCCGAGGTCCCGGCACGTCTGCAGACCCCAACGGGTCCGCCTAATGACGGATATACCCATCTACAACTAGCATGACAGCACGCGTTGCATCCTCAGCATTGCGCTCCGCCTGATGCACTTCACGATCCATAGCAAGCATATAAATCGCTCCGAACATAGAGATCGCAATCGCACGAGGATTCTGAGCGGTGTCAACCGTATAGCGGCGAGCCACAGCCTCCGTCATCTCCTCCAAATAATTCAGAAGATTCAAACGGTTATCGCTCATCGCCTCGGTCCAACCATCCGCGCCCTTCCACGCCTCCGAAAGCCACAGCCGAGTAAAACCCGGACGGTCCTCAAGATACTGGAACGCGGCGCGAATAGCACTCCGCAACGCCTCACGCGGATCAGAATGAACCGACGCCGCGCGACGCGCATCGCTCAGCAGCAACTGCGTGCCGTACTGAACCAGCTGATCCACCATGGTTTTCTTAGAACCGAAGTTGTAATACACGGTTCCCTTAGAAACACCCGCCCGGGCAGCCACCTCTTCAACAGTGGCGTACTCAAGCCCCTTTTGGGTCATGATTTCCATAGCAGCGTTGAACAACTTCAACTGAGTTCTACCTGTACGGCCGGGACGACGACTTGCAGCTTCAGCGACTGGGCGCTGCAACATCAGAAGTCCTCCCTCCCTTTTTGCAGATATATCTCTATTTTATTAGACAGTTTTCCCCCGGTGCGACCAAACAGGGTTCGTTACACCGTAATCTCCGGCGCAAGCTTTTTCAGCGACCACGTACGATCACGACGCGTGCCAATGTAACCCAACAGCAGACCAGCCAGACCCCACAGAGTCAAACCAGCATGATGCCCCACAGGCTCGACTCGTCAATGCCATACGCCAAACGACGCGTACCCGCCACCGCATAACCCATCGGGAAGAAGTCATGCATCCAACGAATCGACTCAGGCAGAGTCTCATACGGCATCGTGCCGCCCGCAGTAATCAGCTGCAGAATCAGAATGACCAAAGCAACAAGCTTGCCCGGCGCACCCAAAATTACCGTCAAACCATGGATGAAACCGGTAAAGACCAAAGCCACATAGCAGAGGAACAGCCACACCAGCCACGGATGAGCCATCTCAAAGCCCAAACCGAACTTAATCGCGGCGAACATCAGAGTCGCCTGAGCAATACCCACCAGGCCGAACGGCATCCAGCTACCGAGCATCACACGAATCGACGGAGCATGCGAAGCCAACGCGCGGTTATTCATCACGCGCAATGTCTGAACCAGCATCAAGCCGCCAATCCACAGCGCCAAGCACATGAAGAACGGGCCCATGCCCTCACCATAGTTACGACCCGACGCCAGCGACTCATGCGACAAAGCCACAGGGTTCGACATCGTATCCGCAACCTTCGCCTGATCAGTCGGCGCAAGGCTCGGAACCTGCTTAGCGCCAGAAGCCAGACCGCTCTCCAGCGACGAAGTACCATCCTTCAACTCGGAAGCACCATCATTCAGCTGCGAAGAACCATCAGACAGCTTCGCAGTACCGTCAGAAAGCTTCGACGCACCATCCTTCAGCTCATTCGCGCCATCAGCCAACTTCTGCTGACCCTCAACCGCAGACTGCTCCTTCTCCGCCAAAGTGCCGCTACCATCCTTCAACTCGGAAGCACCGCTCTTCAAAGAACCGGTACCCTCCTTCAGCTCAGAAGCGCCACCCGACAGAGTCGCAGAACCACTCGCAAGGCTCGAAGCACCCGAAGCGATCTTAGAATTACCATCAGCCAGAGCCGCCGAACCCGACGCCAACGAAGACGCGCCAGCATCCACACGAGCGGCACCCTCAGCCAGCGACGAAGCGCCCTTCGCCAGCGACGAAGCACCAGAATCCAGCGACTCCACGCCAGACACCAAAGTCTGAATCTTCGCCGCAGTCGACGACGAACCATCAGAAATACAATGGCTCGACTTCAACGCGCTCAGCTTCGACAGAGCATCAGCAGCGGCAGCATCACGAGTAGCCAGATGAGACTGCAGAGCCTTCTGATTCAGCTCAGCAACCTCATTCTTCGTCTCCTCAGAATCAACAGCAGCCACCAGCTGATCAGCCTGCTCCTGAGTCAACGTACCCGCCTCAACCAACGGCGCCAACTGAGCACGCATCTTCTGCGCAGTCGCAGACACCACAGTATTCGATAGATCACGACCAAAATCGCCACTACCGGCAGACGTATCCGTCTCATGCAGGCGCATACACATCGCGTTCAGCTCAGCCGGCAGCTCACGAATACCCGCCTGATCCATGCCGGTACGCAACTGATGGATACCAGACGCCAAATCATTAGCGCCCTTCGCAACCGAAGCCGAACCGCTCTTCAAGCTCGCAGTACCCTCAGCCAGGGTCGCCGAACCGTCCTTCAACTTCGCCGCACCATCAGAAGCAGACGCAGCAGCCGAAGCCAAAGTCGACGAACCATCCTTCAAACTCGAAGCACCATCGGCAAGCTTCGCAGCACCAGAATCCAGCTTCGCAGCACCAGAATCCAAAGTCGAGACACCATCAGCAAGCTTCGCAGCGCCCTCCGCCAACTGCTTCTGACCATCCAACAACTGGGACTGGCCATCAGCCAGGGAGGACGTGCCATCCTTCAGCTTCACGGCACCATCATTCACCGTGGCGGTGCCATCCTTCAACTGAACAATCGCATCCGCCAGCTTCACCGTGCCATTATTCACCTTCGACGCACCATCAGCAGCCTCACCCATCTTCGAATGAATAGTCGTGAAGCTAGCCAACAGCGAATTCGCCGTAGAATTACCGACCTTCTCAGCCACCGAATCACGCACCGAAGTGCCCGCCTTCGTGACAATATTCGTCAGTACATAGTTATTGGCATCATTCGTAATGACCTCAATACCCGCAGAACGCGCATCAATAGTGCCCGTCTTGCCGTCAGCATCAGGCTTGAACGAACCGGCACTCTGCAAATTACGGGAGAAGTCCTTCGGAATCACCATCGCAAAGTCATAGGTGCCGTTCTCCACGCCCTCAACAGCCTCAGTGCGAGTCTGCACCTGACGCCAATCAAACGTGCCAGCGTCTAGAAGGTTCTTCTTCACGTCCGCACCGGTATTCACCTGCTGACCCTCAGAATCCGTCGCGCCTTCATCCTCAACCACCAGGGCACCCACAATGCCATTCACATGGCCGTAAGCATCCCAGTTACCGTACAGGTACAGGGCACCGTACAGCAGCGGAATGCAGGACATCGCGATGAGCACCAGAACCGGCAGAACACCGCTGGTCAGGCGTTTCAGCTCAACGAGAGCCACACGCAGAACAGTCATTCTTACTCCTTCTCAGCGTTTTCGCCATGTTCGGGGGAATCATTGGAGGATTCAACCTCGCCCTCAACAGGATCCGGCGCGTTCTCCTCAGGGGCACGGCCGACCACAGCACGCGCACCATGCCAGGACTCCGAAATATGGGGCACAACCGCCACCACCGTGCGCGGGTGGTCCTCATCCGCGGCAAGCTCCTCCAGGTACGGAAGCCACATGTACGTGTGGTTCAGGTGGCGGGAAGGAGTATCAAAAACTAGCAGGTCAGAGGGGCTATGCTTCGCCAAAGCGGCCATCAGCTCAATGTTCATTTCGCCGCTAATCTCATCCATCCACAGCCCATCCAGTTCCTCCAGTCCGCGTTCAGCCAGCCAGCGGCTCGCGCGAGAACGACCAAAAATCGGCAGGTTATAGGACAGCATCTCCGACACGTAATCGTGCACGCGCATATGCTGCTCGGGAGCAGTCACGTCGGGGGAATCCACCACGCTACTGAGAGCACGCAAACGCTTCATCGAAATACGGCGAGGCTCATCATCGCCCTTGCTCCAGCTAATCGTGCCGCCGGACAGGGGAAGGCGGCCAGTCAGCGCCAACGCAAGAGAGGTACGCTCCAGCTGGCTATCTGCCTGAACAATAATGACTTCACCCTCGCCCACTGAGAAGGTGGTGCGGTCAAAAAGCGGAGTGTGGCGCCCTTTTGCCCAAATATTGTCAACTCTTAACACGGTTAAATCCCCTCAGAGAATGGACGGTTCGGGTGAGTTTCTGGGAGTCCTCCGCGGGCACCGCGCGGGGTGTTAAACGACAGGCGCGGGCAGGCGGAGGCTCCAATGCCTATATATGGTAGACCCAGTTGTGTGTGATGTAGTGGGCTTTTCTTGAAAAACAGGGGTCATTTTTGAAATTCTTGAAGTATTTTTCAAAGAAATGGGGTTTTTCGTACAAATAACGTGAAAAGCCACGCAGCCTCTGCGCGGCTTTTCGCGTTATACAAACCATTTTAGGGGTGAGGCTTAGAGGAGGTCAGGTGCGGCGCTCCCTAAAGAAGTCCACCATCAGCTGCGCGCACTCATCAGCACGCACCCCCGCATACACCTCGGGAGCCGGAGCGACCCTGCCGTCACGCAGCACATCGTAACGGCTGCCAACAGCTCCCGTCTTCTCCTCCCAGGCGCCAAAAACCACCGTCGAAACGCGCGACGCCAGAATCGTGCCGGCACACATCAGGCACGGTTCAACCGTCACCACGAGCGTGCACCCGTCCAGGCGCCACTGACCACGATGCGCCGCAGCCTGACGAATCGCGTTCACCTCCGCATGGGCGCTGGGGTCATGCTCCCGCTCGCGAGTATTGCCCGCCGAACCAATAATGACACCCCGCTCGTCCACCACCACGGCACCGATAGGGATCTCGCCACGCTCACCTGCGGCGGCACCCTCGGCGAGGGCGCGCACCATCCACTCGCTGTGTTCAGGGTGAGCGGGAATATCGCTGAGCACAGCGGAAGAGCCGTCTGTGACCGTCAATTTTGAATATTCCGAATATGACATATAACCTCGTCAGGGGAATAAATAAACGTTAATGGGCGCGGCTAGTGGGTGGCAGCCAAAGAGAAAGGATACACCGCAGAAGCACCCGCCAGACGTAGCTCACGCGCCACAGCCGTAAACGCCCACCGCGAATCCACCACATCAGAAACCAGCAGAACAGGGCACCGATGCTCCCGCACATAGTCCAAAACTTCTGCAGGCACCCGGTACGAGCGCAGCACATCCGCACACCGGAACGCGCTATTACCGCCAAAGAAACGCGGCTCCCCCACCAGAGACACCTGACCCAAATCCACCAGGCGACCCACCGAAGCAAGCCCCCTACCCAGAGACTGAGCCAAACGGGGACGCACCGGCGAAGGCAGCGTCAACACCGCCACCGGACGACCCGCCTCAGCCCACTCCCACGCAGCAAGCACCTTCACGCAGGCGCGACCCAGCTCGGCAGGAACCTCAGAATCAACCGGTTCACCCAGCTCATTCGTTGCCAGAAGCTCACGCAGACGAGTACCGTACCCCATGTCACTCAAACGCGCCAAAGCGTAACCGGGTTCAGCCTGCTCGTCCTTAGACAAACGACCGCGCGGCGCATCCGCACCCATCAGCTGATCCAGCCCGCTCGGCCACATGCGGCGCGGCTGCAGGGGCACGCCCACCGTATTGAAGCTACTCTGTGCTGCCTGCTGCGCCTCAGTGGGAACGTCGACCGGGTACCAGGGGCCTGCACACACATCGCAACGACCGCAAGCAACAGCGGAAGCATCATCAAGCTGCTGAGCCAGGAAAAGCATACGGCACTGACTAGCGCGTTCATACTCCAGCATGGCGTTCTGCTCCGCCACACGCGCCTGCGCCACCGCCGCGTAACGTGCACTATCGTACTGCCACGGCGAAGAGGTACGACGCCAGTAGTTACCTTCCTTCACTGCCGCACCCTCAACGTCCAGCACCTTCAGCAGAAGCTCCAGGGTGGAGCGGCGCAGCTGAACGCGCGCCTCCAACGCGGTAATGCTCAGCCCCTCCGGGGACTGGGCGAGGGTATCCAAAACAGCCAGCGCTTGCTCCTCATCAGGCATGGAGGCGGTCGCAAAATACTCCCAAATAGCGCGGTCTTCACGACCGGGCAGGAGCAGAACATCCGCATTGACGGCACCGCGGCCGGCGCGACCAATCTGCTGGTAGTAGCTCACCGCCGACGACGGCGCGCCCAGGTGCACGACAAAACCCAAATCGGGCTTATCAAAACCCATACCGAGGGCACTCGTCGCAACAAGAGCCTTCACCCGGTTTTCCTTGAGCGCCTGCTCCGCAACCAGCCGCTCATCCGGGTCAGTTTTACCGGTGTAGGCGAGTACCTCGTAGCCGCTGGCACGCAGAGCGTTTGCGGTATCTTCTGCCGCAGAGACAGTCAGCGTGTAGATAATGCCCGAACCGGGCAGGCTGTTCAGGTGCGTGAGCAGCCAGCCGATGCGTTGCGCTTCATCAGGCAGGGTCAGAACGCCCAGGCGCAGGGACTCGCGGGACAGCGGACCGCGTAGCACATGCACGGGTGCGCTGGTATCGGCACTGAGCTGTTCGGCAATATCGCGGCTAACACGGTCATTCGCGGTCGCGGTAGTCGCCAGCACCGGCACGCCCGCCGGGAGAGATTTGATGAGCGAACCAATACGGCGGTAGTCGGGGCGGAAGTCATGGCCCCAGTCAGAAATACAGTGCGCCTCATCAATAACGAGCAGACCCAGGCGCGGCAGCAGGTACGGTAGCCATTGCTCGCGGAATGCCGGGTTGTTGAGGCGTTCGGGGCCGACCAGCAGTACGTCGAGCTCGTCAGCTTCGAGGCGGGTACGGATCTCATCCCATTCGGTGACGTTCGCGGAGTTCACCATGGCGGCGCGCACTCCCGCGCGGGACGCCGCCTCAACCTGATCACGCATGAGGGAAAGCAACGGGGAGACGATAAGCGCCGGACCCATACCGCGGGCACGCAACAGCAGGGAAGAAATGAAGTAGACCGCGGACTTACCCCAGCCGGTACGCTGCACGACGAGGGTGCGGGCGCGGTCGGCTACGAGGGCGCGAATCGCCTCGTACTGTCCGTCGTGGAACTCGGCATCAGTAACACCGGTGAGGCGGCGCAACACGTCGCGGGCTTCAGCGTGCAGGGAATCGCCATGCAGGGGGTCGGCGGGGCGGTAAGCTGACTGCTGGGGGTTCATGTTCTCTCCAACGGTGGGTGGTTGGGTCAATCGCTACGCCGCGACGCGCCGTGCTCTCTTCCCATCATGTCACACCCCGCGTCCCCTGGCCTGACGGACGGTCACTACTTGGGGAGGCGTGCGAGCGCCGCATCACCTCGCACGGTTTCGGTTCCGCCGGTGCGGAGATTTACGCCTCGCTCACCCGTGCATCCGGCGTAAATGCCGGTAGAATTGTGCCAGTAATACACAGCCTCCGCATAGTTTTGCACAACGTTCGCCATAGGTATGCTTTCTATGCTGGTGTTACTCCGGCGCCGATCCGTGCGTGCGGTCCACTCACAGTTCAGGATTTTTCATGACTTTTCTTGCCACCGCTTTGGCGCATCTTCCGGTTGCGCTCTTGGGCCTCGACCTTGAGCAGTTCCTGCTCGATACCGGCCCCTGGGTTCTGGTTGTTTCGGCAATTATCGTATTTATTGAGTCCGGTGTTCTTTTCCCGGTTCTTCCGGGTGACTCCCTGATTTTTGCTCTGGGTATGCTGCATGAGCAGATGGGCCTGTCCCTGTGGGTTGCATTCCCGGTCCTGGTGCTGGTTGCTATTGCTGGCGCTGAGGTTGGCTACCAGATCGGTGCCCGTTACGGCCGTAAGATCTTCAAGGATGACGCGAAGATTCTGAGCACCAAGAACCTGCACACTACCGAGGAGTTCTTCCAGAAGCGCGGTAGCTTGGCTCTGGTTCTGGGTCGTTTCGTGCCGATTGTTCGTACTTTGTGTCTCTTGCGGCGGGTATTTCTTCGTACGACCGTAAGAAGTTCCACCTGTGGAATGTTGTTGGCGCGGTTGCGTGGATTGGTTCGATTGGTCTGGCGGGTGTGCTGCTGGGCGGTATCCCGTTCGTGCACAACAACATTGAGTACATTGCTGTGATTATTGTGGCGGTTTCTGTGGTGCCGGTCTTTATCGAGTACCTGCGTGGCCGCTCGAAGGCGAAGCAGGAATCTGCTGAGTAATACGTGAGTTCTTCTCGGCTGTGAGCCGGGGATGCGAAAGGGTGGGGATACTGTCTGGTATCCCCACCCTTTTGTGTTCTCTCAAGCCGGTGGAGGTGACGCCCCGGAAGCCGGTTGCACCTCCGCGAGGTTACTTTACCCCCATGCGTCGCAGGTCCTCATTGGCTTTGAAGTACTGCAAGACCTGCGGTTGAGCCAGAAGAACAATGATGGCAATGTGCAAGACAACGTCAATTGCGGTCCTGCCTATAAGCAACACAAAGAAGACATTAGGATCTCCATAGTGGTATGCGCCTGCTATCCCAACCATTTCTAGGACGGGTACACCGATCTGACTCAAAAGTGGGAGCAACAGCAAGCCCACTAGGTTGAGGAGGAGGTATAGCACACAGTCAACGATGACCAGTATGTGCGCCCAGCGGGCTCCTTCCCAGAGCTGCCAGATGACGAGCCCGCCGATAACGGCAAAGCCAATCCATGAGAAATTATCAAAATCCACACCATCCCAGATCATCATGTAGAGGGATGATAGGGCAGCCAATACTATGACAGCGATTGCGCACCCCATCGCCGCACGCAGAGCGACAGGCTGCGAAGGGACGTAAACGACTCCGTAGGAGCCCGGCATGCCGTACGAAGGAGCGGGTGCGCCCGGAACCGGAAAGTTCGATACTGGAAAGTTCGGTGCTGCGGCGTTAGGCTGAGGTGCCGGGCCAGTATCCGAAGGGTTGGGAGCGTTGTTTAACATCGTTGTTCTTTCTTGTATGTGCCTCACGCTGATGCGTGAGCCGGTGATTGTTTAGGTGATCGTTCGAACCTGCAGGCTCATGCGAAACCTCCCTTATGGGACGGATGGGGTTGTACCCCGATTGGTTATGCCTTCTGCAGTACGATTTACCGCACGCCCATGCGTCGCAGATTCTCACACGTTTTGATGTATTGCCCCACCTGCGGCTGGCAGAGAAGAACAATAATCACGATGCGGCTGACGAAATCAAAGGCGAGCTTCGCGTACAAGACATCAAGGGACATCAAGGGGCCAAAAAACATCACTTTACCCATTGCTGATTGGTTGCCGTTGTCCCATAAAACGTGAGAGAAGAGAGCTACAAACACAATATCCAGAAGCATGCGTAGTGCGCCCTCGATAATAATCGCCTTTCGCGCCCACTCATAACCCTCATTGAGGCGCCCAGCGGCGAATACTCCAAAAACCATATAGAAGATCATCGTAAGCCCCATGGTTGTGCCTGCCAGCAAATACATAAACGTGAACTCTAGACCCACAAGAGGCTGCAGCGGGTACGTAGATAGGAATACTATCGTGCAGATGAATACCGTCTTGATGGCGATGGGGCGCGGCGGAAGATTGCTGGTTGCCTGAGGGCTAGGCGCACCGTGTACGGGGCGGACACCTACAGGAACCGGGAGCTGAGGTGCCGCTGCGGCGGGTGCTACAAAATTCGGTGCCGGAAAGTTCGCTGCTGCGGTATCAGACTGAGCTGCCTGCGGTGCCAGCGTGCCCGCGGGGGCACCGGAAGTATTGTTAAACATCATCGTTCTTTCTCTCATATGCTCGCATTGTGGTGCGTCAGTCGGTGATTGTTGCGCTCGTTAGGTAAATTTGCTTGAAATATACCTAAAAGAGTTATTTGATGTAGTTAGCTGAGAGAATAATACTTTTTCAGTATAGGGTAAGCTCTTCGAGCCCAGTAGAGTTTTTATGCGAAGCCTGGAACCTTTTAGGTAACTCAGAGGGTTTTACCAGCTAGAAGATTGCGATCTTTAACGCGAAAGGGTGGGGATACCGTCTGGTATCCCCACCCTTTCATGCTCTGAGCCTTTTGGTGATAGTGGCGCCGTTTGAGGCAAACATCCTAGTTGAGACGGTTCCCGCCTTCATTGAAGTTCGTGTTAGGTTCCGACGGATTCTGACCAACCACCTGGTTGTTCGGTGCGCTGCTGCCGGTAGCCGTGTACGCCCACGCAGAGGGACGAGTCAGCAACACAATATTCCGGACGTAGAGGACAGTAATGAAAACACCAATCGCGGTACGTATGAGAAAAACGACCGCAAAATCTGCAGAGTCGGAGGATTGCAACTCATCCATCAACAAGGTGATATAGCGGGAGTCCACGAGGAAATCTTGCGCAAACCAATACATGCGACTCAAGACCTCGTAGGCGCTGTACATTAGGGTAAGTATGTGTGCCCACCTGTGTCCTTTCCAGGTCATCCAGAAAAGCAAATCTGGATAAGAACAAAGATGAGAGGGTACCCTAGCATACGCAGGACAAGGTCAGGTAGCGTCTCCACACCGGCGATTGGTTTACCGAAGAGCAGGAAGAGCTGGATAGTGGTGAAAAGCGACAGAATAATAATCGCGGTGGTGCACCGCTTGGCGCTACGCAGAGCCTTCGGGCGTACCCGCCCCGCATGTTCGGAGGCGGCAACGTAACCGGCGGTCGCCTCCCGATAGTCGGTAGTGGCGTGCTCTGGGGTGCTGTCACCGGGTGCATTATTCTCTGCCGTGTTAGTGTCTACCGCGCTACTGGGGGCAACGTTATTGGAGGCGGTGTTACTCTCTGCCGTGCTGTTTTTAGCCTCCTCGGAGGGCAACAGCACACTGTATTCGGGAACCGTGTACTCCGGGTCATTCAGCGGCTGCTTCGGGATACGTTCTGACATCGTCGTTCCTTTCTCCCTGGCACTTTCTCTTCTGGCACCCACCCCGCGCTACAGTGCCACGGAGCGGGTGTTAAAGAGTCTTACCCTAAGGATATAAGGAGGCGCGCCGCACCCTAGGAAGGCGGTACCCTTTCTCAGCGTATTCAGAGGTATCCGAGTAACCACGTGCACCATTCCGAGGGCTAGCCCCGGAACTCCTGACGTTGGTGTTCCTTTCTAGGTGCCCCATCCCGCGCTACGGTGCGGGGGTCGAGGGGTGTTTCCCCCTGATGAGGTACGTTCGTCATCCTCATCGTCAGCGAAAAGCTCTCGAAGTTCTGCCGGCACCTGACCGGCAGCCTGCCTCGTCTCAGACATCATCTGCTGGTGTTCTAGTGCACGTGCCCCGCTAACGATTTGTGTGTACATCCTAATAGGAGCACGATTCAGCAGCACAATCATCAGGAGGTAAAGAACGAGAGTAAAAACGCCGCTCGCGATACGCACCAGGCTGGACGCCGCAGCCGCTCTAGAGCTTAACCCCGAGAAATTATCCGCAAGAATAAGCACACCGCTAGCAGCCGCGAGAGCGCAGTAGATGATGGTAAGAATGCGCGCCCACTCGCGGCCATCCCAGATCTTCCAGAGAACAAAAATCGGGATGGCAGAGATGATGAGGGTAACCACCAAGGCAGAGAAGAGAACACTCACCACCATCTCAAATCGATATACGACCGGCTTAGAATCGGCAGAAAGTTACTCAAGGGTCCCAGCACGATAATGGCGGCAGCGCACCACATGACGCTACGCATAGCCTGCGGGCGCTTCGGAATTACCTGCTCGGAGGCGACAGGCGCGGTGTAGCCGGTAATGGTTTGCTCGGGGGTGCTGGCGTGCTCGGGGGCGCTGCCGCCGGGTGCGTTGCCCTCCGCCGCGCTGTTATCTGCGGCGCTATCGGAAGTTACGTTATTGAAGGCGGCATCGCCTCCTGCCGTGCTATTTTCAGCCTCGGAGGAGGGTAGCAGCACGCTGTACTCGGGAACCGTGTACTCCGGATCGTTCAACGGTTGTTTTGGGGTGCGTTCTGACATCATTGTTCCTTTCTTCTCTTCGTACCCCGCCCCGCACGCTACAGCGCAGTGTAGTGCAGGGCGGGTAGCAAAGAGTCTCCCCATAGGGAGGGGCATCCCACCCTAGTTGAGGCGGTAGCCTTCCTCGGTGTACACGGACGTATCCTTGTAACCGCGCTGTTCGTTGCGGGAGTTCTTCCGTGCATCCGTGCGGCGGGTTGTCTTGTACTGCTGAGCGACCGCCTCCTCAGCCCGTCGGTTAGCTTCCTTCTCTTCCCGACGAGTCTGCTCTTCGTCCAGGCGAGCACGTATTTCTGCATCCTGATGGCCAACAACTTGAGCATCGCCAGCGTTCACCTGTTCGCGTGCCTTCAACCGCGCCAACCTCGCAGTAGCCACATACAACCTGGTGGAACGGCTAAGGAGCAGCACAACTATCAGAATGGAGAGGAGCGTAATCAAGGTGTCAGCAACATTCCCAGACAGCACAGCTGCTGCGTAGTACTGAGAACTCCATGTCTGTGTGCCATCCAGCAACCGGGAAAGATAGCCGGTCGTCAGGAAGGTGTTCACAAAATCTATCAGGCCCTTGATAGCAATGTAGGCAAAGCTGATAAAGATGATGAAATACGCCCAGGTTCGGCCCCGCCAAAGTCGCCAGAGGATAAATATCGGTATGGCATGGACAACGAGGAGGAGCGCTACACCGGGAATAATGAAGCCCACCCACAACTCAACACCGCGGGCTGAGCGCCCGTCGATCATGTACAGGAAGATTTTATGGGCTGCTTCCACAACCAGCATGGCAATAAAACACCACATGACGCCGCGTAGCGCCTTCGGCCGCGGCGGGAGCACCACCTCAGGCGCGGCAGGGGCGGTAGAGCCGGCGGTAGCTTTCGCGCCCTCGTGTGCTTGCTTGTTAGGCTTATCCGATTCCCCTGCGGAGGCGCCGCCGAGATGGGGCTTTACGCCCGCCTTCTGGGCGCGCTGAACCTGCTGTATCTCATCCAGCAGGCGCTTCTTCTCCACCGGATCATTCGAGAGCGCATAATCGGCAGAAAGCTCACGCAACAGCTGCTCGGTAGAGTTCTTGACAGGGCCTTCTTCCTTCTCAAGCTGACGAAGAACATCCTCGCGAGTCAGCTCTTCATCCTCAGCACCCGAGGTGTTTTTCTCGATATCCCACATCTGTTTGCGAATCACTGCACGGCTCGGAACCGCACCCACCGCCGGGCGAGTCAGCAGGAACATGAGAACAGCGCTACCCGCCGTAATGACCGCAACCAGAACCTGCGTCACGATAGACGAAGCAGCAGCAGGATGCGATGCGGAATCCAAAGCAGTGAACGCAGGGAAAAGCACCTGAGACATACCAAAAACACCCGCGAACGAGAGCACACCGCTCACAAAGCACAGCAGAAGGTACAGCATCGTCAGGCGGCGCGGATTAATGTACCCGTCCTTGACCCAGTCCAGAACGAACCAGAGGAACGGCACCACCAAGAGGGCGTCAGGCAGAACCTTCGGCAGGCATAACTAAGGAACGAGCCGATGTTCACACTACGCCCCGCAGTCACGAGAATCTGGTACGCGTCCAGGAGGAAATACACCAGAATGAGCGTCATACCGATGGAATAGGCTTTACTAAGAAGCTCCAGTCCCCGGTTATATTCCTGTTCCTTGTCGCCAACTATGCCAAGGTTTCTTTTTACCTCTTCAAACGCCGCCCTCTCATCATATGTGCGCTTGGCGGCGCCGGGGCTCGTCTGCGTTGAGGATTCGTGCGCAGGTTCGGAAGTAGGGTGCACGAGTCATCCTAACTGTGATTGGGTGAATAGTGGTTGGATAAATAAAGTTATCGGTGAGCCGCAGGAGCCGCGGCCAGAACCTCTGAGGCTAAATCAGGTAATCCTCGCTGCGGCGCACACGCCAATCACGGCGCGCCTCCATGTAAGAACGCGACTGACGCGACCACACCAGCGCCAACGCCACAACACACACCAGCATGTACGGGCCAGCCACATACACCGGCGTGTACAGCGGCGAAGCGCTACTGAGCAGCAGCTCAACGTCCTGGCTCGGGGCACCATTCAACGTACCCAGAAGAGCCGCCACCGTCAGCATAATCAGCAAAGAAGCCAACACGCCCAACGCCAACGCCACCGACAGCACCAACGCCGCCCACCGGTAACCACGCAGATACGCCACCGTGCAGAAACCATGCAGGGTCACGTTACCGAACGCGCTGACCATCAGAAAAAGCACCGGGTAGTACGCCTGCGCATCCACCAGCGACTGGGCGCGCCAGGTCGAAAAATGCGACAAATGGGTGGTTGCATAGGAGATGCCGGTGTACGCAATCAGCGCCAGCCAGCCCACAGCAATAGCGAGCAGAACCCAACCCGCCACAGACACGAGAGTGGGGGTGGCGGGCTTCGTAGGATGCGTGGCGTTCGGAGCGGATGGCGGAGAGGACTCGACGGCGGACATAGCTGAATCTTTCGGATATCGGCTGATAGTGTGCGGAAAACGTATGAGCGAGTGTGTGATGTGTGTGTGGCGGCGCGGCGTTCATCTACCGCGCCGACTCAAAAACTTTAGGCAAAAGTGGACGGGTCAACCGTCGCAGAAATACTGTCGGGTAGCGACGGAGAATCTGCCCGGTTCGCCATCGCAATTCGCAAGTTGTTGAAGCGGTAAATGGTCAGCAACGATAAACCGACCTCGCTCAACCAGACCAGGCCCAAGACAACAAGTATCAGCAGGGGGTCTAGGCCCATCGAAACCCCAGCCCAGTCGAGCATCAGCAGCAGGAATGTAATCGGTGAAAGCACCAGCCCCACCGCAACAAACCCAATCAGGGAGCAGATAGCCCAAACGCTATACACGGAGGCGTCCGCCGAATCATGCGGAGGGCGCATCAGCGGCCACATCTGGACCACCAGGTAAAGCGCCGCGACAAAGCCAAAGCAAATCGCCAACGGCTGCGTGTACTGAGAAATAATGAGGCCTTCAACCAGGGCCAAAATACACAAAATAACGGCGCGGACCAGGAGGTTCTTCTTGAGCTTCTGCTTGCGGTCCTTCACCTCATCAGCGGTGTAGGTGCGCAGAAAAGCGGGCACCTGACCCTGCCCCGGGAACGGCGGCAGAGGGCCCGTCGGGTGCGTACGCACCACAATCGGCGGATTCGTACCATCCTGAATGATCACGGTAGAAGTCGCCGAAATAACCGGATGCGAACCAGTCACCACCGGCGGCACGTTCAGCGGAACGGACACCTCCGGCGTGGCAGGCGTCGCCTGGCGGATAGGCGCCTGATAGCGAGTCTGCACACTGAGATCTTCATCCGGGTGTTCTGCGGATGAAGCGGCATCTGTGTTCAGGTGTGTAGCGCCCATGGGTGACCTCCTGGCAGGTGCGGGTCGTGTTTCTTTCTCTACCGTATCACGCGTACTTTAAGGGAATCTGAGCAGTGGCTAGGCATCACTGAGAGCGTGTCCCGCTGTCGTTCACTGCCTCGTTATCACCCTCTCAGAGGCGTGAACGCACGAAGGAACACCCCACCCGCTGGCGCGAATGAACGCCACTCCTCAAGACCATAGCTTTTACTGTTCAGCGCCTGCTTGCTTCTCCAGCTTGCTCCGGCGCAGACTCCTACGAACCGCCAAACTATAAAACAGCGAGAACAGGACCTCCAACGCGAAGGACGCCATAACCGTCAGCAAGCTCACCGTATAGAACATGCCCACACGGTCCAGCAGAGTCTGCGGGCCCTGCACCGTCACCAGCGCATAGACAAAGAACGCCGTCATAATGGCCGCCGCGACCCCGGATACCACATTCGCCAGCAATACCAGCTTCACCGAACGGTTCGCCCGGTAAATCATGGCAAGCCATATGTGCATCACCAGGTAGACCAGTGGCACCGCACCAATCGGGAAAAGCGTGACGCGGATGAAGTAATAAACAACAATCAGCGAGGGCACGACCAGCAGCAGCACACGCACCAGGTACAGGTTCTTAGCCGGCAGCGGGTAATCGCTGGTGACATTCCAGAACTCGTCAGCCTGCTGCTCCAGCTCCTCCATGGCCTGTAGCTGCATGAGCTGCGCCTGCGACATATGTTCCCGGGACATATGCTCCCGCGACATACGCTCCTGCGGAATAAGATCCGAGGAACCCGCCACCTGCGCAAGCTCAGCGGCAGAAACCGGTTCGTCCCTCCGCATACGAGCGGAATCAGCCATCTTAGCCCTCAAAAATGCCGCGAGAACGGTCCTTACGCACGCTCTCAGCAGGGAAAATACGACCGCTCATGCTGATGTACACGCCCGGCTCCAGCAGGTTCAGGGCGGCAATAGCGGCACCCAGGTTGAAACCGGCATCCGAACGAGCCATCACGGCGGGCTGCATCGCACCGGTCAGCACCACAACCTTATCGCCCAGGTCAGCGTGCTCGACCAGGTAGCGGGCAGTCTCCGGCATGGTGTCGGTACCGTGAGTGATGAGCACCTGGTCGTTAGTGACAGCGTTCAGCGCCTCGGTCAGCTCGGCACGGTCCTCATCGGTCATGTCCAGGCTGTCCTTGCCAATCAGCGGGCGAATATCAAAACGGATATCGGTAATCACGCGGTCTAGCAGATCCTTAGCGGCAGGCTCACCAATATCCATGGTGCCCGCCACCGAATAGAACTTATCGATCGTGCCGCCGGTGGCAAGAATCGTGATTTCTTCGGGGTTCTTAATGGTGACGCTCACGGGGTTTCCTCATCTTTTCGGGTCAACGTACACGAATCAAAAACTGCCAGGTCAACCCGGCAGGACACGCCCCACCACACGGGATAGGCACGGGGGTAAAACCCCGCGCATGAGGGTGAAGACGCAAAAACCCGCCGACCCCCGCAAAGCGGGAGGCGACGGGTCGGCTAGTGCGCCCTGTGGGGCTCGAACCCACGACCTGCGGATTAAAAGTCCGTAGCTCTACCGACTGAGCTAAAGGCGCTCCTATCCACACAAACTGAAAGTGTGCAGATAGAAATACTATACACTACCGGCTCCCAGCCAATGAACGGTACACTGAGAAATCCTATGTCTACACCCGCAACATCAACCGGCGCCTCCGGGCGCTCACGTCACCGCACCCACCACCGCCCCGTCCTCTACTCCGCCGAGAAATTTGAACGCCACGAAGGCGGCATGGACCCCGCCGCACGCGAAGAGGCGGCGCACGCCTCCGCACGCATCCTGCTGATGCGCGGACGCGGCACCGACGAGCAGATGACCGAACGGCTCGTCAGCTTCACCGACGACTACGGTATTGAGATGCTCGCCGAACTCTGGTCGCACGCGAGCGCCCACTCCCTGCCGGGTGCGCTGTGGCGTATGTACTGGCTGCGGGATGTGGTGCATCGTTCACCCCGCGGGGTAAGCCGCGCTTTTGAGCTGGGCATGGCGGAGGACTACCGTTCGCACGTGGTGGCGGGTGTTCCCGACCCGCCGAGCGCCGACGAGGTGGTCCGCACGATTGATGAGATTCTGGCGGGCCTGTACACCGGCGATATGGACATTGCGATGGAACGTTGCGCGGCGTTTGCGCACGTGGTCGCGTTGGGTATTCGCACCGATTATGCGCGCTCTGCCGGGCAGGATGGGTCGGTTCCGGGCAGCCACGAGGTGAAGCGTGAGGCGGTGGAGCGTCGTGCTCGTCTGCCGCGTCAGGCTCAGCAGATGGAGCAGATTGCGCACGATTTGGAGGCGGTCGCCGCCCAGCTGCGCGCCGTTGAGTCTGGTCAGCAGGCTAACGGGGCTTCGGAGGCTGATTCTGCGCAGGAAAAATCGCAGACCAACCTCGAAGCATTTTAGTCTTCTGCAACGTTGAGGGGCGCAAAAATACGGGTTCGTGCCGCGAATTGGCACAGGTTCCACATTGGGTCGCAAAGGCGTGAAAAGCCTATTTCTAATTGACTCTGTGCCGGGTACAGGTGGATAATAATTACAAGATGTCGGGTTGCTAATAGGTAGCCCCGGGCTCCAAATCTTTAGCCGCTTCGAGCGGCCTTCCGCCGAGAGGCGCTCCCAACCCGACATCCCTAAACGTTCCGGTGGGGGTCGAGAAATCGACCCCCACCGTTTTTGTTTAAAACCGTCATACGGAACCGCAAACAGGTCGGCGCTATAACATTTGCAGGTCGTTACTATAACGTGTGCAGGTCGGGCGCTCGTGAGATACCCGCGGGCTGTGCGCACCCGCAGCACCCAATACTGGTTAGACTGGGAACTATGCTGCACCGACTTTTCCCCCACGCCAACGAATCCCTCGCCTCCCTCGCTGAAATTTCAGCGCAGGTCGGTGAGGCGGCGGCATTGCTCTCTGAAATGGTCGGCTCCCCCCGTCGCGGAGTACCCCGAACTCTTCGAACGCATGCTCACCCACGAGGCGGACTCTACGAACCTGCTGTTCCGCACCCTCACCGAGGTGCGCAGCTCCTTCTCCCCGCCCATCCCGCGTGAAGACCTGTACACGCTGGCACGCAAGCTCACCAACGCCGTCGAGAAGCTCACCAGCGCCGCGCACGTGCTGTCCCTGCACAGCATTGACGGCTTCGCCACGCACATCACCTCAATCCTGGACATTATTCAGCGTCAGGCGGTGCTGACCGCCGCCGTCATCCCCAAACTTGCCGATATTCGCGGCCTCGACAACTACTGGATGGACATGCTGCGCATCTCCCGCCAGGCACTGCGCACCGCCGAAGAATACGACGCGTACATTGCCGAACGCTACACCCCCGAACGGTACCGCCGCTACGCCACCTTCCTGGCGCAGCTGACCGCCGCCTCCAACGCTATGCGTGATGTGTCCGCCGAAATTGGCCGCATTATCGTTCAGGAATCCTAATGCTCCTGGGTCTTCTAGCCTGCTGCGCCTTCATTGCCGCGGTCTACGTTACCGGTGTGCACGACGCCTCCAACTCCGTCGCTGTTCCGGTGCGTACCCGCGCCCTTGGCGAGCGCTCCGCCCTGTACCTTGCCGCGCTCTTCAACGTGCTCGGCGTGGTCGGTGCGTTCCTGCTACTCGGTGAGTATTCCGCCTCGTGGGTGAGCGCCCCGGAGGGCATTACCGGCCTGAACGGTATCGTTGCGTCGCTGCTGGTCTGCGCTATTTGGGGTGTGCTCACCTGGTTCCTGAGGCTGCCGTCCTCCTCGACCCACGCGCTGGTGGGTGCCCTCGCCGGTGTGAGCTGGTGGACCCAAACGAGGATTGACAGCGCCGCTGAAGGGTTCGGTTCGCTCGCATTCCTGCCGCATATTTTTGGGGCGACTCTGTTGCCGCTCTTCTACTTGCCGCCGCTCATTTCTGCTGTCCTGGCTGATGGTGGTGCCGTTCTACCGGCTGGTGGTCGGCCATAACCCGCGCCTGGTGAATCAGCATGCCCGCGAGGTGCTGGCGGTGTCTGCCTCCGCAATTTCGCTGCTCCACGGCCTGCAGACCGGCTACCTGTACCTGCTGCTGTGGGCGCTGCTGAGCGAACGCATCATGGATCCGGCGCTGATTCAATCCCTCACCTGGGGCGGGATGTTGCTGGGCACCTTCATTATTGCCCTCAGCCTGGGTGCGGGTACGCTGACCGGTGGCCGCCGCATCGGCTACACCTTCGCCTACAAGATGGTGCGCCTGGACCCGTTCCGTGGCGCGGTCGCTCAGGGTACGACCGCGGTGGTGCAGGTGCTCGGCTACTTCCTGCTGCAGGTGCCGTTCTCCTCCTCGCATCTGGCGACGGCATCGGCGCTCGGCGCGGGCGTGAACCAGCGCTTTAACGCGCTGAAATCCAGGATTGTTCTGCAGATTCTTCTGGTGTGGCTGGTAACCATTCCGGCGTGCTTTGTGCTCGGTGTGCTGGCGATGGTGGCGCTACAGTCCATCAGCTAGTTTTTAGGGGCGGTGTATGCCTCTGTGTGCCTGCTGCTGCGGCGTGGACGGGTGGCGGGTTGAGTCTGAACAGTGCACACCTTCATAATGGGTTGAGTTCCTGGGCTGGCACGGGCCCGCTCACCCTCGACTGATTGTGGTTATGTCTTCCCCTACCGTAGCTATTCTGGTCCGCACGAAGGGCCGCCCCCGCTTCTTGAGCCGCGCGCTGGAGAACATTGCGCAGCAGACCTTCACCGACTACACGGTCTGTGTGATTAACGATGGAGGCGACGAGCAGACAACCCGCGCCGTCATTGAGGCTTCCCCGCTGGGTTCCGGCCGCGTGCAGCTGCTGACCACCGCCGGCGGCAATATGGAGGCGGCATCCAACGCCGGTTTGGCGGCGACCACCTCCGAGTACGTGGCGATTCACGATGACGACGACCTGTGGGCACCCGAGTTCCTGGAACGCACCGTCGCGGCGCTGGAAGAGAGCGGCGCGCTCATGTGCACCACCCGCGTTGTGGAGCGGTACGAACGCAAGAACGCCGACGGCGAGTTCGAGGTGTACGAGGAACGTATTTTCCACGACGGGCTACCCAGCGTCGGTTTGCAGTTCCTGTTCCGCACGAACCGTGCCGTGCCGATTGGCATTCTCTACCGCCGCAGCCTGCACGAGCTGGTCGGTTTCTACGACGAGTCCCTGCCGGTAGTCGGCGACTGGGAGTTCAACATGCGTGCCGCCTCCGTTGCGGATATTCTGCTGGTGGATGAGCCGCTGGCGTACTGGTCGCTGCGCCCCGACGCGGAGGGCGCCGAGGCGAATAGCGTAAAGCGTCAGGCTGAGCATGCCCGCTTCGATTCAATGGTGCGCGCCCGCGCTATCCGCGAGGATCTGCAGGCGGGTGCCCGACCGGGTGCGTACCTGTACCAGGCGCATTTGGCGGCTGACCTGGAACGCCGCGTGATTGACGGGCACGATCTGACCCGCGAATCCCTGGACATTCTGCGCTCTATCGAGAGCCGCCTGGAGCGCATCGAGGCTCGTCAGCAGACTATTGAGAGCCGCCAGCAGAGCATTGAGGAGCGCCTGCGGGTTCTCAAGCACCTGCGCACCCCGGGCCGCGCGCTGCGTTCCTTGGCGAAGCGTTCCCTCAATCAGCGGTCCCTGGTTCGTCGCGGCACTGAGGCTGAGTCGACTGAGACCGGGTCGGCAGAGCAGAAGGGCGCATAGCCGTGACAGAGAACAATCATTCTTCTACAGCGCTGCCTTCTACAGCACCGCGTGTGCTCGTCATTGGCGATATCGGCCAGCACACCTACCACGTGGGTGACGAAGCCATGACCATTGCGAGCGCTCAGGCGCTTTCCGAAGGCGGCGCGGCGGTCACCCTCATGACCCGCGATGTGGGCCATTCGGCGCGCTATATCGGCACGGCAGTGAATCGTGAGGCGGCAAATCATGAGGTGGCAAATCATGAGGTGGCAAATCATGAGGCGGGCGCACCCTACGAGTACCTGCCGTTTTTCCTCTTCCCCTGGGCCCCGGCTGAACGCGAGCTGACCCTCGCGGCGCTCGAGTGCATCCTGGCACAGCTACATACTGACCGGGAACGCCCCTCCATCACCGAGCTGGTGGCTCTGCCGCAGGTGCAGGCGCTACCGGAGGTGCTGCATCCGCTGGAGCAGACCGTTGAGCGCATGGTGGATTTCGCGGATTCTATCGCCACCATGGACGCGGTCGTGGTCTCCGGCGGCGGCAACCTCAACTCCCGCTACGGCTGGCTACTCTACGAACGCGCCGCCGCGGTGCGTGCCGCCGAGCATGCGGGTGTGCCCGTGTACGTGACCGGCCAGTCCCTGGGCCCGGTGCTGAACCCGCACGATGCGCAGGTTCTGGAGCGCATGCTGCGCACCGCCCGTTCGGTGACGGTGCGCGAACGTTCTTCCCTCGCTTGGTGCCGTGAGCGGGGTATTGACGCGCGCCTGAGCGTGGACGATGCCACCGACTACCTGGCGGCTTCCCCTGCGCGTACCCTGCACTATGCGGAGGGTATTTCCGCAGGTCAGGCACTGGATGAGCTACCCGAGCGCTACGTGTGCGTCACCGTCAACGAGTGCACCGAACAGCAGGCGCAGCAGATTGCGTGTCTGCTCGATAACATGTGGCGCGAGCACGGCTACGCGCCCGTGTTCCTGAGCCATTTTGGCAACCCGCAGAACCCCGAAAGCGGCGATATTCAGGTACACCAGCGCATCGCTGAGCGGCTCAGCCCCTCCACCCCGGCGACCCTGCTGCCGATTCTGCACGCCGACCAGAGCGTTACCGTGCACCGTGCGGCGGCGTTCACGCTGACCAGCCGCTACCATCCGGCGGTGTTCTCCGCCGCGGCGGGTATTCCCGTGCTCGCCCTCGTACCGGATGCCTTCACGCAGATGCGTGCGGGTGGCGCCCTGAGCCTGTACGGTCTGGGCGAGTTCACCCTGCCGTTGGGCATGCTCGCCGGTGGTGTTCCCGAGCTGATGGTTGCCGCCGCCTTGCGGCACGCGGCGGTGGCATCGGATGCACGCCGTACCGAGCTGCTGGAGGTTCTGCGCGCCGAACGTGCTTACCTGCTCGCGCAGATTCTTGCGCCTGATGCAGAAACTCACGGCGAGGCAGACGCTCGCGGCAACGCAGAAGCACCCGCGCCTTTCCCCGCCGTGGAGCAGGTCCCGGCGCTCCCCGAGCCGTTGGGTGCAACCGTCCGTGCCGCCCGCGATCTCTTCACCGAAACCTCCCTCACCGCGGGGTTCGAGTGGGCAATGTCTGACCGGGCACACTCCTGGGACGCCGAGCACCGCCGGCAGCTCGAACGTGCCCGCGCAATCGGTGGCGGGCACAGCGCGCACGGTATTCACGGGGCGCACGGCGCTGAAGAAACGCGCCCCGTCACCGTTGAGCCTGAGTCATCTTCTGAAACCGCCGAGATGCACCCCGCCCAGCCGGGTCTGCTGGCGAGGGTGGCGCGCCGCCTCCGCGGCTAGATTGCGTACTAGGTTGCGTAACAGGGGCTCGAACAGCGGCTTTATTAGATTTCCTCGAAACGCGGCTACAGCGCGGCTACGGGCAAGTACAGGGCGCGGGGTCTCTCACACTTCAACCCAACACTCCCCTACCCCCTTGTGCACCGCACCCGCGCCGGTATGATGGTGCCCATGGCACGATTCGCAGACATTCTACGCACTACTGAACAGAACACCCGACAGTTCGTCCGTGAGGGAGTTGAACGCGTCCGGGCTGACTTCTTTCAGTCTGTGCAGATTGTTGCGGCGTCTATGGGCGCTTGGCTTTTCGCTGAGCGCATCCTGGGCCACCACGAGCCCATTTTCGCGCCGGTCGCTGCCCTCGTATCCCTGGGCTATGTGAGCGGCGCCAAGCATTCCCGCCGAATCCTTGAGGTCTCCTTCGGCGTGACCCTCGGCATTCTCATTGGCGACCTTCTGCTGATTCTGCTCGGTCACGGTACCTGGCAGGCGGCAGTGGTGCTTTTCTTGACCGTGATTATTGCCCGATTTATTGATAAGGGCATTATTTACGATTCAGCTCAGCTTCCAGGCCTGTTTCACGTTGCTACTGCCCGTGCCTGATGACGCGTTCACCCGCAGTTTCGACGGCATTGTCGGTGGCGCCTTCGCGTTCCTCGCCATGTACCTGATGCCACGTGACCCGCGTAAGAACCCGCGTGCCCGCGCCCAAGCTCTCATGGATGCGTTCGCGAAGGTTTTCCAGCTGTCCTCCGAAGCGATCCGCTACTACGACTACAACAAGGCGTACCAGAGCCTACTCGATGCCCGTGCTCTGCAACCGCTGTATGATGCGTGCCGAGGCGACCTGATTACCGCGCAGGGTATGAATGAGCTGTCCTGGAATAGCCGCAAGAGTAAAGGCGAGCTGGCGCGCATGGCGAAGACTCTTGCGGCGGTGGATTTGGCGATTCGTAACGACCGCGTGCTCAACCGCCGTATGGCGTCCACGATTCACCACGTGCAGCTGCGTACCGCGGCGCAGCTTTCACTCAGTGACGCACTGACCGAGCTATCGCTCGCGGCGCAGAGCCTCGGCTTGGGCATGTCTGCCCCAACGGAGGGCGAACGCGAGCACTACATGATGGAGGCACGCGAGCGCATGATTAAGCTTGCCGGCACCCTCGAGCCGCGCACGATGGGTGTGGCAACCTTTGAGGGCGAGTCGCTGGTGCTGATGCTCCGCCTGATTGTGGTCGACTTTATGGAGGCGACCGGCATGTCCCACAAGGACGCAGTGGCGGTTCTTGTGCCCCTGGGTGAGGCGGTCACGCAGCATGCGCCGCGAACCTCGGCCATTCCGATCGTTGATACTGATATGGACGACTCGATGGTGGTTGACGACATGACCGATACCGCGGTCAACGCCCACCGCACGAATAAACTGAATACCCGTTCGATTAACATTATGTTGCACGAGAACGAGGAGGAAAGCCGCTCTTAGCGGTGCTTCGCAGAGGGGTTCCACAGAAGGTTTAGGGGGCTCCCGGTGGCATTTACGCCAGCCGGGTGCCCCCCTTTCTTGCTATCTCTATGCTGTTGATGCGCGGACGGCTACTTCTGCGGGAAGAGCAGCGCGAGCGCCTCACCCAGGGTGGTTACCTCACGCACGGTCACGCCCTCGGGCACGTCCCCCACGCCGGTCGGGGAAGCGGGCACCAGCACGTGCGTGAAGCCCAGGCGGCCCACCTCCGCAATGCGCTGGCGGATGCCCGGCACGGCACGCACCTCACCCGCCAGGCCGACCTCGCCGAAGACCGCGAGCTTGCGCGGTAGCGGCTTGTTCTGTGCCGCCGAGGCAAGCGCCATGACGCACGCCAGGTCGGCGGCGGGCTCGGCAATTTTTGCGCCACCCACCGTGGAGACGTAGCAGTCGAGCTTGCCCACATTCAGCCCGGCGCGGCGCTGCAGCACCGCCAACAGCATCTGAATACGCGCCGAATCCAGACCCGAGACGGTACGGCGCGGGGCGGGTGCCACCGCCTGATCCAGCAGCGCCTGAACCTCCGCGAGCAGGGGTCGGCGGCCCTCCATCGTGACGGTCACGCAGGTGCCCGCCACCGGGTGCGGGGTACTCGAAACGAACATGCCGGAGGGGTCCAGCACCGGCGCGATGCCGTCCTCGTGCATGTCGAAGCAGCCCACCTCATCAGTGGGTCCGAAGCGGTTCTTAATGGCGCGTAGCATGCGGATATTCGAGTGCTTATCGCCTTCAAACTGGCAGACCACGTCCACCAGGTGTTCGAGCAGGCGCGGGCCCGCGATGGTGCCTTCCTTGGTCACGTGGCCCACGAGCAGGGTGCACATATTGCGTTCCTTCGCGGCGGCAATGACGGAGGCGGCAACCTCACGCACCTGGGTCACGCCGCCGGCACTACCCTCAACTTCCGCGGAGGCGAGGGTCTGCACGGAGTCGATGACCAGCAGGGAGGGGTTCACCTGCTCAATATGCGCCAGGGCGGTGCCGAGGTCGGTTTCGCTGGTCAGGTAGAGGGTGTCCGCGATGGCGCGGATGCGGTCGGCGCGGAGCTTGACCTGCGCGGCGGATTCCTCGCCGGTAATGTACAGGACCGGGCGCGGCGGCTGGGTGTTGTGTGCCGGGGTGTTCTGCCCCGCATTCTGAGCGGTGCCGCGCGCGAAGGTGGCGGCGACGTCCAGCAGCAGGGTGGATTTGCCTACGCCGGGTTCGCCCGCCATGAGGATGACCGCGCCGGGTACGAGTCCGCCGCCGAGCACGCGATCGAATTCGGGGTTTCCGGTGCTCATGTAGGCGGCTACGCGCGAGTCGACTTCCGCGATGGGCTGGGCGGGCTTCTGCACGCTGGATGCGGCGCGGGTGCGCGCACGGGTGCCCCCTGCGGCTTCTTCGACGGTGCCCCAGGTTTGGCATTCGCCGCAGCGGCCTACCCATTTGGCGGTGGTCCAGCCGCATTCGGTGCAGCGGTAGGCGGGTGCGGTTTTGGTGTTTTTCGTGCGCGCGGTCATGGGTCTATTTTAGGTTCTGGGGCGATATGGTGCGCGGTGTTTGGTCACGGCGAAATGGGGTACCGCAGAACAGATTTTTACTCTTAAACGCAGATAGTTTAGTCCCGTGCACTCCCGTATAAATATCGAGAATATCCATTCGTTTTTGAGGCACTTTAGCCCGCCGTTCCGCCCCTGACCTGGCTCAATAACCGCCCTTACGGGTACAATGGTTTTCGTGCAGATGAATTATAGTGACCTATTGCTTAAAACTATCGCCCGAATCGCCCCCGGCACCGAGCTCCGCGAGGGCCTGGAACGCATCATGCGTGGCCGTACGGGCGCACTCATCGTACTCGGATCCGACCGCACCGTATCCTCCCTGTCTTCGGGTGGTTTCAACATCGACACCGAGTTCTCCGCAACCCGCCTGCGTGAGCTGGCGAAGATGGATGGCGCTATCATCTGCGACCGCGACGCCACCCGCCTGTTGCACGCCGGCGTGCAGCTCATGCCGGACGCCTCCATTGAGACGAACGAGTCCGGTACCCGCCACCGCACCGCCGAACGCACCGCGATTCAGACCGGTTTCCCGGTGATTTCGGTGAGCGCGTCGATGTCCGTGATTTCGGTGTACGTTGACGGCACCCGCTACATGGTTGAAGACAGCCAATACCTGATGGCCCGCGCAAACCAGGCGATTCAGACCCTTGAAAGCTATAAGAAGCGCCTGCGTTCGGTGCTCTCCAGCCTGTCTGCCCTGGAGATTGAATCGAACGTTTCCCTGGGCGATGTGGCAATGACCCTGCAGCGCATGGAGATGGTGAACCGCATTATCCGCGAGGTCAGCCACTACGTGCTCGAGCTGGGCGTGCACGGTCGCCTGATTGCCCTACAGCTGGAGGAGTTGCGCGCCCCCGAAATGACCGCTAGCGACCTGATTCTGCGCGATTACCTGCCCGAGGTGAACGACGAGCTGATTACCGCCGGTGTTGAGGCGCTTCAGAACCTGGACGATATGGCTATCGTGGATCTGCGCACGATTGCCCGCACTGTCGGCTTTGGCGAGAACCCCGATCTGGAGTTCCCCCTGCAGCCTCGCGGTTTCCGTCTGCTCGCCGGTATTCCGAGCATCCCGAACGCTATTTCTGAGCGTCTGGTGGAGCGCTTCGGTAGCCTGCAGGCTCTGATGGCGGCGTCCCTTGAGGACCTGCGCGCCGTGGACGGTGTGGGTGAGGCTCGTGCCCGCACGGTGCGTGAGCAGCTGTCCCGCATGGCGGAGAGCAGCCTGGAGAAGTACCTCTAACAAAAGACCCATACGAAAAGCCTCCGCGCCGGAAGAAATATCTGGCACGGGGGTTTTTCTGACCTCACGAGAACCTTTTGCATTATGATGTAGTGAAAGCGGAGTTTTCTCCGCGCCCTGATGCCTCAAGCATCATGACACCCCCTGGAGGTCACAATGTCGTACTCGCGAGCTAAGTATCCGTCGGCCAAGCGCCCCGTCCCGTTCTTCGTGTGGGCATCCCCCATTCTCTTTCTGATTTACCTGCCGCTACTGTGGTTCAAGGTCATCCCCAACTCCTTTGAGGTGACCGACCTGTCCACCCTGCTGTTGGCGGCACTGCAGTGGACCGCTTTCGGTAGTCTGCTCGGGTACCTGGGCGAGCGCCGCTTCGCCAAGCCCCGCGCCTCCAAGTAATAACCGATAAAAGCTAGAAGCCCCCGCGCCGGAGAATATCCAGCACGGGGGCTTCTCACGCCCACACAAGGGCGAAAACCATAGACGTGAACTACTGAATAATGAAGTTCACCGGAGCCGAGCTCACACCATTGACGGTCACCGCAGCCCAGTAGGAACCCTTCTGAGCGGTCGAAGCGGAGGAGCAGCCCAGAACGTTGATCTTACGATCCCACGCCAGGTCGGTTGCGCCCTCGGCACCTGCGGCTACCTCAGACTTCTGAACAGCGGTCGCCACGCACAGGCTACGGGTGTACACCTGAGCCGCACCGGAGGTAATCTTCAGGTCAACGCCGGTGTTCGCGTCCTCGCCGCCCACAGCGCAGGGGGCCTTCGAAGAGTTCGTGTAGGTCACGTGGAAGGACACCTGCTCACCGGCCGCAAAGGTACGCTTCGCGGGGGTGACGGTCACCTTCAGGTCGTTCGCGGTACACGCCGCAACAGCAGCCGCAGTGGTCACGCTCGGAGTCGGTGCAGGGGCAGTCGGGGTCGCCGCGGGGGTGGTCGCCGTAGGGGTTGCCGCGGCGGTGGTCACGCTTGCAGTAGGTGCCGCAGAAGCGGTCACCGAGGGGGTTGCCGAAGCACTAGCCGACGCAGACGCAGAGGCAGTCGCGCTAGCGGACGGGGTTGCCGAAGCAGTTTCGGAGGGGCGAGCACTGAAGCTCTGGAAGGGCGCACCGGAAGGCGTCGCGGTGGAGGCTACAGTGGCGTCCTTCTTGCCGTTAATCATGCCGACCATGGAGGTCACGCCGGCAACCAGTAGCAAAATAATAGCGAGCAGAGCAATAACCGCCACGATACGACGACGGCGATACACTTCGGGAGGCAGAACGGGACCATTTTCAGACATACTCTTAAGGATACCGGGTTTAACCCTGAGATTCACAGTGAACTCTGTTCATGCGATTTTGGGAATATATACCCTGTGGCGTAGGCTTTTCGGATGACCTCAGAGCCCAAACGCACCGCACGCACGCGCCCCGAACCGACCCTGCCCGAAGGCACGAATACCGAGGCGCTCCACCACCGAATCAACCGGTGGTTCCTCGACCAGGCACGCGATTTACCGTGGCGTCGTGACGAGTGCACCCCCTGGGGCGTGATGGTCAGCGAGTTCATGCTGCAGCAGACCCCCGTCAAGCGCGTTCTACCCGTGTGGGAGGAGTGGATGCGCCGCTGGCCCACCCCCGCCGACCTTGCCGCCGAGCCCGCCTCGGAGGCGGTGCGCGCCTGGGGCCGTCTGGGTTACCCGCGCCGTGCGCAGCGTCTGCACGGTGCCGCCGTGGCGATTGTGGAGCAGCACGGCGGCGAGGTTCCCGCCGACTACGAGGCGCTACTGGCTCTGCCGGGCGTGGGTTCCTACACAGCGGCGGCGATTAGCGTGTTCGCGTTTGGTCTGCGCGCCACCGTGATTGATACGAATATCCGCCGCGTGCATGCGCGCGCTGTCTCCGGCAAGGCGCTACCCTCGCGTTCGTTGACGGCGGCTGAGACTCGCCTGGCGGAGGCGCTCATGCCCACCGACACCCCCACCTCCTGCCTGTGGAATGCGGCAACCATGGAACTTGGCGCGTTGGTCTGCACGGCAAAGTCCCCGACCTGCGAGCTCTGCCCGGTGGAGGATCTGTGCGCCTGGGTTGCGGCGGGCAAGCCGGAGGCGGACTACACCCCCAAGGGTCAGAGTTGGCACGGCACGGACCGTCAGGTGCGCGGGGCGGTCATGGCGGTGCTGCGTGCGGCGCATGAGCCGGTGAATCGCGAGCTCATCCTGGGTGCGGGTGTAGCCTCGGCAGGCGACACGGCTTTGCCCGCCGCTACCTCTTCACCCACTGCAGCTTCTTCGCCTGACTTTGCGTTCCCCGCGGATGCACCCGCCGCGGTGCACCGCCCGCTCAAGGCGCTGTATGCGCTCTCCCCCCGCCGCCGAACAGCTGCAGCGCTGCTACGCGGGACTGCTGGCGGACACTCTCGCCCGCGAAGTCACGCAGGGCGATGCAGTGCTCGTCTCGCTCTAGTACTCGCCGCAGAGAGGCTTCTGGAACCCATAGAACACAAAAACGCCTGTGGGGCGGTACCGGAATGATCCGGTACCGCCCCACAGGCGTTTAGTGCGATAGAGCTAGCTACCTGGGGTTTATTCCAGTATTTATTCCAGGGTTTATTTCAGAGCCTAGTCGTTGCCCTGAACGTCAACAGCAGGTGCCTCAGTAGCAGGTGCTTCAGTTGCTTCAGCTGCGGGAGCCTCAGCTTCGTCCAGCTCCTGCACCGAGTCCAGAGCCAGCTCCTTCATCGGCTGAGAAGAGAAGACGAACTTCGCGGAGTCGCCCTCACCCTCAACGTCCACGGTGATCTTCTCACCGGGCTTGATGTCGCCGAAGAGGATCTTCTCGGACAGGGCGTCCTCAATGTTGCGCTGCATCTCGCGGCGCAGCGGGCGAGCACCCATGGACGGGTCGTAACCCTTAGTCGCCATGAGAACCTTCGCAGCGTTGGTCAGCTCAATGGACATATCCTGCTCCGCCAGGCGCTTAGCCAGGCGACCCACGAACAGGTCCACAATCTGCAGAATCTCAGACTCGGAGAGCTGCGGGAAGACGATAATGTCATCCACACGATTCAGGAACTCGGGGCGGAAGTGCTCCTTGAGGTTCTCCATCACGCGTGCCTGCATACGCTCGTAGTCGGCGGTTGCGTCGTCCATCGCCTGGAAACCAACCGGGATGCGGCGGTTCACGTCACGCGAGCCCAGGTTGGTGGTCATGATGATGACGGTGTTCTTGAAGTCCACCACGCGACCCTGCGAGTCGGTCAGGCGACCGTCTTCCAGGATCTGCAGCAGCGAGTTGAACAGGTCGGCGTGAGCCTTCTCCACCTCGTCGAACAGGACCACGGAGAAGGGCTTGCGGCGGACCTTCTCGGTCAGCTGGCCGCCCTCATCGTAGCCAACGTAGCCGGGAGGCGCACCGAACAGACGGGAGACGGTGTGCTTCTCCTGGTACTCGGACATATCCAGGGTGATGAGCGAATCCTCATCGCCGAACAGGAACTCGGCAAGAGCCTTGGCAAGCTCGGTCTTACCCACACCGGTCGGGCCGGCGAAGATGAACGAACCACCGGGGCGGCGCGGGTCCTTCAGACCTGCGCGGGTACGGCGGATAGCGCGGGACAGTGCCGCGATAGCGTGCTCCTGGCCGATGACGCGCTTGTGGAGCTCCTGCTCCATGGTCAGCAGGCGGCTGGACTCTTCCTCGGTGATCTTGTAGACGGGAACACCGGTGGAAGCGGCCAGAACCTCAGAAATAACCTCGGGGGTCACGGTGCCGAATGCGTCGCCGCCTTCGCGCCATGCCTTCTCGGCTTCTTCCTTCTCAGCCAGAACCTTCTGCTCCTGATCACGCAGGCCTGCGGCCTTCTCGTAATCCTGGGAGTTGATGGCGTCTTCCTTCTGCTGGCGCAGCTTGGCGGCCTTCTCGTCGAGCAGCTTGATTTCCGGGGGTGCGGTCATGCGCTTGATACGCAGGCGTGCGCCCGCCTCATCAATCAGGTCGACAGCCTTATCCGGCAGGAAGCGGTCAGAGATGTAGCGTGCCGCAAGGTTCACGGCAGTCTCGATAGCCTCGTCAGTAATGGTGACGCGGTGGTGTGCCTCGTACTTATCGCGCACACCCTTGAGGATCTGCACGGCGAGCTCCTGAGAGGGCTCATCAACCTGAATCGGCTGGAAGCGGCGCTCCAGGGCGGCGTCCTTCTCAATGTGCTTGCGGTACTCGTCCAGGGTGGTGGCACCGATGGTCTGCAGTTCGCCTCGAGCCAGCATGGGCTTGAGGATGGAGGCAGCGTCAATCGCACCCTCAGCGGCACCTGCACCGACGAGGGTGTGAATCTCGTCAATGAACAGGATGATGTCGCCACGGGAGCGGATTTCCTTCAGGACCTTCTTCAGGCGCTCTTCGAAGTCACCGCGGTAGCGCGAACCTGCGACCAGGGAGCCCAGGTCCAGGGTGTACAGGTGCTTGTCCTTGAGGGTCTCGGGGACGTCACCGTGCACGATAGCCTGTGCCAGGCCCTCCACGACGGCGGTCTTACCGACGCCGGGCTCACCAATCAGAACGGGGTTGTTCTTGGTACGGCGGGAGAGGACCTGCATGACGCGTTCCATCTCCTTGTGGCGGCCAATGACCGGGTCCAGCTCGCCCTCACGCGCTGCTGCAGTGAGGTTGCGGCCGAACTGATCCAGGATGGTCGAACCCGCGGGAGTGCCTTCGCGAGAGTTGCCTGCACCCACGCCGGCGGTTTCCTTTTCACCGGAGTTGTTGCCGGGGTAGCCGGAAATCAGGTCCATGACAGCCTGGCGCACGGCAGCGGGCTCAGCGCCCAGCTTGACCAGTACCTGGTTTGCCACGCCCTCGTTGGCACGAACCATGCCCAGCAGGATGTGTTCGGTGCCAATGTAGCCGTGGTTCAGCTGAATAGCCTCGCGCATGGACAGTTCGAGAACCTTCTTCGCGCGCGGGGTGAAGGGGATGTGGCCGTTAGGGGCCTGGGGGCCGGGGCCGACGATGTCCTGAACCTGTTCACGTACTGCGTTCAGGGTAACGCCCAATGATTCCAGGGCGCGAGCACCGATGCCTTCGCCCTCGTGAATCAGACCGAGCAGCAGGTGTTCGGTACCGATGTAGTTGTGGTTGAGCATGCGTGCCTCTTCCTGGGCAAGCACCACAACGCGCCGAGCTCGATCGGTAAAGCGTTCAAACATTTACGCACTCCTTGCATTTTCCTATTGATACAAGAGTACGTTGAGCGCGGCCGAAAGGGCGGGCTGATGGGCGTCTGTTCGCCATCAAGAGAACAGATGAGCTGTTCGAGGCGTTTGAGGCGCGGTTTAGGTGCGGTTTAGGTGCGGTTTCGGGGCTTCTGGCGGGGAGGTGCTACAGGTGGGCACCGAGGGGCTCGGGGGTGGTTTTGATGGGCTGCGGTGCCGATACGAGGGTTTGAGGAAGAGGTAAACACACAAAAAACCACATAGACCAACACCCAAACCACTTGTTTCCTGCACGTGCATGAATATATTGCAGAAATTTTTAAAAATTTATATGTTTAAGTGAGAAATTTCAATAATTCGCAAAAAATATTTACCCGATAACACGGCGCTTATTTCCCGGATAATTCCCGCATCATTTCGGCACCCCATCAAGAGATAATCCGTACGTTCCGAAAGCACCACCGAAGATGCAGGGTCCCCAATTATTCAAAAATTTCAGTCAGTACATTCCAGCCTCTTCGATGGAATACTCGACTCAACGACCGCGTGAATATCACAGCGCATATCCCCTGTCTTGAAGAGATTAATGCACCATTACCTTTAGTGTTCCTGCCAATGCATGAAATCTAAATGAGGAGCCCGAACTCGATACCGGAAACTCGATACCGGATTGCGCATCCGATTCCCCTGCTCTTCCTGCTGATAATTCAGAAGCGGGCATCTGCAAAGGAGCAATATATTTTACATGTAAATAGTTAATTGGAATCGGTGATATAAAAACACCCCACCACCCCGAGCAGATATGCAACACATATCAAGAAATACCGGGGCAAAGCTAAAGGCGGATGGTGATAACACCATCCGCCTTTAGCGTCCGGAGGATTAGCGCCCTAAAGCGCCAAACCCTCCGACAGCATGAATACTGAGAGCCTTTAGCCCTGAGCCTTCATTGCTTCGTAGTATGCGTCCTGAACATCCTGGTGGATGCGGCCACGGTCAGAAACCTTGTGGCCGTTAGCCTTAGCCCATTCGCGGATTGCTGCGGTCTCGGGGTTGCGCTTAACCGGAGCAGCGGTGCCACGGGGTGCACGGGTGCGCTGGGTAGCGGTGCCCTGCACGCGGCGGGACTTCGCTACGAAGGGGCGGATAGCGTCACGCAGGCGAGCTGCGTTTGCGGAGGACAAATCGATTTCGTAGTGTGCGCCGTCCAGGCCAAAACGGATAGTTTCGTCTGCGGGGCCGCCATCGAGATCATCTTCAAGGATGATGCGAACCTTCTGTGCCATTGAGGCACCTCCTCATCTGTTGCATATATCCTGTGGAGTAAACCCAAAAGCCTCTATCGGGATTGAGAAAATAGTGTGCCGGATATATTTATGTACTAATTTTCTTTCATATAGTAACAGAAATACATTAAGATTCCGAAAACATTCTGAGCATTGAAACAATGCACCAATCACCCGCAGCAACATATCGCTTCTGTGCGTCCCCGTTAAATCTGCACTCACTACAAGAACATTAAAGTGAAGTTCAGAGTGCAAATACTTTGGATTCTTCCAGAAATCAGACACAGCGCCCAGAGACAATGACACCTAATAATGCACCCCGGCGTCCCCGACAATCTGAGTGAAATATAGCGCCCGTACGAGCCCGCACATTAGACCATTCGCACCGTACATTTCAGCTCTATCCAAAAGCGAAATTCTTCCACCTCCCATCCCCTCATTATTTTCTATGTAACGCATTCATGTATAAGAACAGAAACCCCCGCCAGAGTGAATAGAGCAGCATAAATCAGCACCAGAATGGAGCAAAAAAGCACCCTAAAACGCCCCTGACCTGTGCAAATAAACAGAAAACCCCACCCTAGAAGCTATACACCGTGCAAAAGAGTGCGCAGAAAACGGCGGGTACCGCAGATACAACCGTATCCGCGGCACCCGCCGCACTAACACCCCTAAAGGCAAAGTTAAAGAAACCCTAGAGGTGAAGCTAAAGCTTAGGCTTCCGGCTTCATCAGGGGGAAGAGAATAGTCTCACGGATACCGGGCTGACGCACCACAGTACCCGGACGCTCCGGATCCTGATCGCCCGCCAGCAGCATAATCAGACGGTCAATGCCCAGACCCAGGCCACCCATCGGGGGCGCACCGTGCTCCAGGGCGCGCAGGAAGTCCTCATCCAGCTCCATCGCCTCATCGTCACCGGCAGCAGCCAGCAGCGACTGAGCGGTCAGGCGCTCACGCTGAATGACCGGGTCAATCAGCTCGGAGAACGCGGTACCGCGCTCCATACCGCCAATAATCAGGTCCCACGCCTCAATCAGGGGCTCACCGGAACGGTGCGGACGTGCCAGCGGCTGAGCGCTCGGGGGGTAATCGTACACAAAGGTCGGGTTCACCAGGGTCGGCTCAACGATCTCACCGAAGAGCTCGGTCACCAGCTTCTCAGCGTCCCACTTCGGGTCGATGTCCACCTCGTGCTTCTCAGCAATCTCACGCAGAACGGAAGCGTCAGTCTCGGGGGTGATCTCAACGCCCACAGCCTCAGACAGGCCCGGGTACACGCCAACCCACTTCCACTCACCGAACAGGTCAATGGTGCCGTTCTCGGTCTCAACACGCTCGGTACCAACAGCCTTCGCGCAGCTCTGGATAATCTCCTTCATGCGCTCAGCCATCACAAACTGGTCAGCATAGGTCTCGTAGCACTCCAGGGTGGTGAACTCGGGGCTGTGGGTCGAGTCCACGCCCTCGTTACGGAACACACGGCCAATCTCGTACACGCGGTCAATGCCACCAACCACTGCGCGCTTGAGCGGCAGCTCGGTCGCAATACGCATGGTCATCGGCTGGTCAAAAGCATTCAGGTGGGTACGGAACGGGCGAGCCGTCGCGCCACCGTGCACCAGCTGCAAAATAGGAGTCTCAACCTCAATGTAGCCGTGATCCTCCAGCACGCGGCGGACGGTGCGGGTAATCAGGGCGCGCTTCTTCACCAGCTCGCGAGCCTCCTCGCGAACCATCAGGTCCAGGTAACGCTGGCGAACGCGGGTTTCCTCGTTCAGGTCCTTGTGCAGAACCGGCATGGGGCGCAGCGCCTTCGACGCCATCTTCCAGTCGGTCACCATAATGGACAGCTCGCCGCGGCGAGAAACAATCACGCGGCCGGTCACGAACACGTGGTCGCCCAGGTCAACCAGGGACTTCCACTCAGCCAGGGACTCCTCGCCAACCTCAGCCAGCGACAGCATCGCCTGGATACGCTTACCCTCGGTACCACCCTGCAGGGTCGCAAAGCACAGCTTACCGGTGTTACGGACGAACACCACGCGGCCACCAACATGCACCACACGGTCAGTCTCGTCGCCAGCCTTCAGCTCCTCAGCAGCCAGCTTCAGATCGTACTCGGCGCGCAGATCCTCAATGTGGTTGGGCTCCACGCGGTTACCCTCAGAATCCAGCAGACCCACCGGGTATGCCTCGCGACCCGACTCGATCAGCTTCGCACGCTTCTCCAGGCGAATCTGCATCTGCTCGGACATATCAGCAATCGCCGGTGCGGCAGTGTGCTCAGTGCTCACAGTGATACCTATCTGTGTAGTGTGTTGGGGACTCTTCTAAACGAACGAACGCTTAGCGCAGGTCCATGTTGTCAATCAGGCGGGTCGGGCCAACGAACGCAGCAACCAGTGCCAGCACTCGCTCCGACTCCTCAGTCGGCTCACCGAAAGTCATCGGGTCGACCAGTTCCAGGTAGTCAAGGCGTACACCCGGAGTGGAGTTGATACGCTCACGCGCACCGTCCAAATCAATCTCGTGGAAGCCACGGTTCAGCGAATTCTCACGCAGCATCGCCAGGGTGCGAGACAGCACCAGGGCAGACTCGCGCTCCTCATCCGACAGGTAGCCATTACGCGAAGACAGCGCCAGACCGTTATCGTCGCGAACGATCGACACAGGGCGCATGGTCACGTCGTGGTTGAAATCGCGTACCATACGCTGAATCAGGATGTACTGCTGAGCGTCCTTCTGACCGAAGTACGCGTTCACCGGGTGGTTACCGGCTGCGGGGCGAATAATGTTGAAGAACTTATTGACCACGGTCAGCACGCCATCAAAGTGGCCCGGACGGGTCGCACCCTCAAACTTGGTGCCCAGCTCGCCGCTTGAAATGCGGATGAGCGGGTCACCGTCGGGGTACATCTCTTCAACCTCGGGGGCAAATAATGTCAACACCGGCGGCACCAGCCAGGGCAGCGTCTGCCTCCAGGGTGCGCGGGTATGCTTCGTAATCCTCGCCGGGGCCAAACTGCAGCGGGTTCACGAAAATGGAGGCGACCACTACATCGTTCTGTTCAGCGGCGCGACGCAACAGGGTTGCGTGGCCGTCGTGCAGGGCGCCCATGGTGGGCACGTAGCCCAGGGATGCGTTCTTGTACTGAACTGCGGTGCCGTTCTGCTCCGCCTCCTGGCGGGCTGCTCGGTCCAGTTCCTCCTGCACTGCGGCAAGGGATTCGGTGATTGCCGTGCGGAAATCCGCAATGGTGGTCACGACTCGGGGCATCGAAGTCTCAGTCATGACGAGAACTCCTTGTTTTCGGGGGCTGAATCATCAATATCGCCGGGGTGGTTGCGGTCCGAAGACTCACCCAGCAGATTCTCAATTCGTCCCAGTTGTTCATCGTTTAACAAACCTCTATTATGCGCTCTTTTTGCGGTTGCGTGTGCCAGAGCGGCGTAAGAGTCTGTAATATCACCTGTTTTCTCATGCTCTGAGTACTCATTCAGAGCCTGAAGGTGAGCCTTCACGGTGCCGGCGTCTCCACGTGCTACGGGCCCCGTGAGAGCGCCTTCGCCGCTGGCGAGCGCATTGTCCACGGCGGCTCGCACGAGCGGCCCCATGTAGCGTGCCGGGTCCTCAATACCGATGGAGGCGAGCATCTGCTGGGACTGACCCAGGATGGTCACGAGGTGGTTCGCGGCGTGTGCCAGGGCTGCGTGGTAGAGCGCTCGGTCAGCCTCGGCAACGTGTACGGGTTCGCCGCCCATTTCCACCACGAGTGCCTGAGCAATCGGGATGAACGGTGCGGGCCCGGTCACGGCGAAGCAGGTGCCGTTCAGGCGCTGCAGGTCCACGGACATGCCGGTAAAGGTCATGGCGGGGTGAATCGCCAAACCGATAGCGCCCAGCGCAGTCGCCGGTGCGAGAACCTCGGTGCCGTGACGGCCGGAGGTGTGCACCAGAATCTGACCGGCGGTAATACTTCCCGAAGACGCCAGGTAGGTGATAAGGCCCGGCAGCTCATCATCGGGAACCGCGAGAATCAGCAATTCGCTACGCTCAGCAATCTGCTCCACCGGCAGCAGCGGCACATCGGGAAGCAGCATCGCGGCGCGCTCCTGAGAAGCCTCAGAGACCGCGTGAACACCCACAATAGTGTGCTCGCAGGCGCGCAAAGCCGCACCGAGGACGGATCCGACCCTCCCGGCTGAAATAATTCCAATGCCCAAACGCGCAGGTTTTGAATGCTGTATCACGGCTTTAAGTATATTCTCCCTTTCACGCCGGCTCTGCCGTCAGTGTCACGAAGAACACTGACGGCAGGGCGCGTTCCGTAGTTTTGCTGGCGGGTTAGCGCGCGCCGTACCCATTTGCGCTGTACCCATTCATAGCAGGCGCAGAACCCATCGCGGGTTCCGGCACACGGTAGTAGGGCTCAATACCCTCCAGCCGAACCGTCATCAACCACACCAGGTCCTCGCAGACGCGCGGCGGTAGGTGCATCATGAGCGTGCGCACGGGGCCGGGCACCGTACCGAAATGCACGCTCGCGCATCCAAAGGCACGCTGCAGCGGGCCCTGACCTCGGCTCACGCTCAGCACACGGCTGACCGGAACAATCGACAGCGTACGGATAAAGTAGCCGCCACGAATCAGCAGCAGGTCACCTCGCGTATGCTCACCAAGGCTCGAACGCGCCGCATCAGAATCAATGCGGGTGGTCGCCTGCACCGAACCGGCAGTGTAACCGACCGTGGTCACGCCGTTACGCTTCCAGGTGAGCAGGTCCATCCAGCGCGCCGAAGAGGGCGTCACAATCATTGCCGGAACCTGCGGCTTCTGACTCTTCAGCGAACCGTCGGCGGTATCCAGCAGCACCTGCGCCTGCGCCTCATCCAGCGCGGGTAGGAGCAGACGCAGCGCCATCAGCGTCTCCTGCTTGTTGCCGACCGGCAGGGCAACATTGCGGGTCACCAGCTTCTGGTTGTCGTTCTGCTCAATACCAATACCGGCAATGGTCATCTTGACGCGGTACCAGCCGAACGCACGCCACAGGATGGACTGTTCCACAGCCAGCGCCTGAATACGCTCAACCATCACGTTCTGCGTGTGCGTGCCGGTGAAACCGTACCGCAGGGTCACGCCGCCCTGACCGCTCGGGGTGATTTTGAAGTTCGCGGCACCGTCAAAACGTGCCCATAACGTACCCAAGTAACCGAGCAGCGGTACGAAGGTGCCGGGTAGCAACGCCATGAAAATCAGGAACGGGCTCTCACCACCCATGATCGCGGCAATGACCGCGGCACCGACCATGAGGGCCACGGCGGGCACCAGCCACACCAGGTGCTCCAGCATGATGGAGGCAATCAGACGCACATTCGAGATGCGGAAAATCGGCGGCTGCGAGGGGTCGGCCGCGACCGGCATCGGCATGCGAGCGCCGCGGCGGGATGCAGCGGGCTGTTTGGGGGCAGGCTGCTGGGCGCCCTGCTGAGTGCTGTTCTGTGCGGGCGCACCATAGGACGCTTCGTAAGATGCCTCAAACGGTTGGTGCAGCTGATCCGCATCCGGCATGCGCTCCGCCGAAATCTGCATGCTATCGGGCAGCACGTCGACCGGGCGGCCAGCCGCCTCCGAACGCAGCAGGTTAATACTCGCCATCGCGGTGCGGCGCAGAACCTCCGCCTTGCGGGCAGAAACGTACTTGATGTGCAGCGCCTCCGAAGATCCGTCAGCCACCTCAAAACGAAGCTCCGACAGACCCAGCAGACGCGCCACCAGAGGACGCGAAATGTCCACGCTCTGCACGCTCTCCAGACGGATCGTGCGGTTCTTCTTGAACAGAAAACCGCTACGGCGGTGAATCGCCAAATCGTCCAGGCTATAGCGGGTAAACCACCAGTCAATCGAGCCAGCAACCAGAATCAGCACGAGCACGGCGAAGCCGATAAGCTGCGAATACGTCGCGCTGAGGTAACTACTGTTCTCGTCAAATGCCTGCGTCAGGCGCGCGCCCCACTCGTTCGGCGGGGTGGTCAAAATATTCAGGATGATGCTCTGGAAGAAGCCGAACGCCAGCAGAATAATGAACCAGAGGTTCATGATGAACGTGCGGATATCGGCACGCCACCACTTCTGCTCCTGCGGCATCTGAGAGGCAGGAGGTTGCGGCGCCTGCGGCGCGGGGGTGGGCGGAACCGGGGTACTCATTAGAGTGCCGCCATTCGCTCATCGGCGCGGCGCACCAGATCCGCGCGCAGCTCCTCCGCCACGTTTAGCGGAATACCGAACAGTACCATCGTGCCGGTGGTCGTGCCCGCGGTGCGCACCGTCAGGCGGGCAACACCGCACATGCGCTCCAGCGGACCCGAATCCACATCAACATACTGGATGCGACCGTACGGCATGGAGCTCATCGAACGGAACACGATACCGCGGCGAGCCATCAGGTGATTCGACTCCAGCGCGTAGCCGAGCGCGCGAGTACGGCGCGGAGTGGTCAGAATCCACCACAGACCCCACAGACCAAACACCGCGACCACAGCCAGACTGATGATGCGCAGTACCTCCGGGCCGCCGAAGAACGCACCCGCACAATACATGGCAATACCCGCAAGAATCGGGAGCGCCAGGGCGGAAATAGTGTGAACAAAACGAACCGTCAGGTAGCCGGAGGCGGCGGGCACCCACTGCGGCTCCGGCACAGATTGCGGGGGCACAGGCTGGGAGCTTACCGGCTGAGAAGGCGCCGGCTGCGGCGCGTTCGGGTAGGCGGCAGCGGGCGGAACCTGCTGACCGTACTGTGCCTGCTGGTCATACTGGGCACCAGGCTGACCGTAAGGCTGCTGGTACTGCCCGTACTGGTTCTGCTGAACAGGCTGGCCCTGACCATACTGACTCTGCTGGGCGTCCTGCCCATACCGACCATTCGGCGAATAACTATTCTGGTTAGGAGCCGACATAGGTTCCTCCCTCTCGCGGCTTGACAGCACCGGAAGAGGAGGCCGCATCCTCATCATCCTCCGGCGGAATACGACAACAATGCTGCGCCCACAGGCCAGCAATCAGCAGGGCAACACTGCCCACACAATTAACAAGAACCTCCCAAAAGACCACCGAAAAACCGCGCGTAGACACCATCGCCACATGGTAGCCAAGAATCGCACCGCACCAGCCCGTCAACAGGGCACCGGTCATGATGGCCCCCTGCGCATACGCCACCGCACGCGCCGCAAGAATCGGGCCCATATGCGGCACCTTCTCACGCGTCTGAATACGACGATAACGAGCCACCTGCACGCCCAGCCACACGGCACCCGCCGCAACCAGCAGGCACACCGCGCCGAGCATCCACGAAAAATTCAGCTCGCCAAAACCGGCGCGAATCATCACGGAATTCACCATAAGAGCGACAGCGGCAGCGCACACCGCCGCCACAATAATCGCCCGATAGCTCAGGGGCTTCATGGTGTTTCCTTTCGGTAGGTTCCTCTACCTTCCAGAGTGCCACATTTAAGGCTAATCAGGTACCTTCATCTCACGCATATAGCTAATAGCGTCTTCATCCGCCTCAACCAGCATGCGGGCCAGCTCCGCAACATTCACGACCTCGCGGCTCAGGGGTGCGGGAACCTCATCCGGCCGCTCCCCCGAAGGCTCCGCACGATGCGTCACTGTCAGGTGCGCCTGCGGGTCCATCTGCGCCCACGGCACCAACACAAAAGCACGCTCCTGCGCCCGCGGATGCGGCAAAGTCAGCACCGGATCCTCAGAGATCACGCCGTCATAGTCAATCACGTCAATATCGAGGGTGCGCGGGCCCCAACGCACCAGGCGCTCACGGTGATGCGCCGCCTCCACCGAGTTACACAGCTTCAGCAGCTCGTAAGCGCCCAGGTCAGTGGTCACCTCAATGACCGCGTTCACGAAATCCGGCTGACCCGCCGGACCACCCACCGGGGCGGTACAGTACAGCCCGGAGGCGCGCACCAGCTGCACGCCACCGGCCACCAGGTCGGCGACGGCACGCTCCAGGGTGTCTTCGCTTTCGCCCAGGTTCGAGCCCAACGCCAACACCGCGCGGTGCGCATACTTTGCCGTACCCGCCACTAGCGGCCACCCTCAGCGGCGCGTTCACGGAACACGCTCACCGCAACGTTACCGAACGGCAGCTCAATCGGCGCCTGCGGCTTCGACACGGTAATCTCCACCGCGTCCACCAGCTCAAACATCGCAAGGACACCCTCGGCAATGTTCACCGCGAGAGTCTCAATCAAATCCAGCGAACCGTTCGTCACGTGGCGGTGAATCAGGTCCACCACAAGCGCGTAGTTCGTGGTCTTCGTCAGGTCATCGGTAGCGGCCGCGGCGGAAAAATCGCTGTACAGAGTCGCGTCCACGACGAAGGGCTGGCCGTCGCGCTTCTCAAATCGAGCACGCCGTGATAGCCCCTGGCGGTAATGCCGGTGAGGGTGATGCGGTCGTGGCGGGCGTAGTCTGCCTGGGTCATTGGGGGTCTCCTAGAAAGTATTTGGGGCGTTGGGTTGGCGAGTATCTAACGGCGTTAGCTGACAGAGCCATAGCTGACGGAACGCAGCGCGGAGGCGACCGTCACCGCATCCACGCTGGCGGGCACATCATGTACGCGCACCGCCCACACGCCGCGCACCGCCACCAGGGCGGTCACCGCCGCAGAGGCTGCGGCACGATGCTGAGCCGGGCGCGGCTCCGACAGCGACTGCCACAGTTCGCGTTCAGCCTCACCGGCATCGGTTGCAGTGAAGCCGCTCGCGTTCAGGCGCTCAGCCAGCGCCATATCCGCCGCGGTCAGGGCGTTCGCAATAAAACGCTTGCGGGAACCGGCAATGAGCAGGCGGTGGCCCAGCCCCTGCAGCTCATCAATGGCAGCGAGTAGCTCCCAATCCTGCATGCCGCCCTTCGCGAAGCCCAGACCCGGGTCAAGAATCAGGTTTTGCGGCAGCACACCGGCGGCGAGGAAACGCTCACGCAGGCCGGTCAGCTCCTCCACAACCTCGGTGACGACGCCGCGCGGGTACTCCGCCAGGCTGTTCATGGTCTGGGAGGTGCCGCGGGCGTGCATGAGGATGTACGGCACCTGCAGTTCGGCGGCGGTTTCAATCATTTCATCGCTGACGTTCAGACCGGATACATCGTTGATGATGTGCGCACCCGCGGCGATGGCGGCGCGGGCGGTCTGCGGGTTCATGGTGTCCACGCTGATGGTGGTGCCCATCTGCGCGACTGCCTCGATGACGGGCAGGATGCGGCGCTGCTCCTCCTCCACGCTGATGCGCACGGCACCGGGGCGGGTGGACTCGCCGCCGATGTCGATAATGGAGGCACCCTCGGCGATCATGCGGGCGGCGCGGGCGATGGCGTCGGTGGCGGCGTAGTGCTGTCCGCCGTCACTGAAGGAGTCGGGGGTGACGTTGAGAATGCCCATCACGAGGGTGCGTTCGGCGGCGAGCGCGTCGCAGGGCAGGGGGGCTACACGGGTGGTGTGTGTGGATTCAGTCATAAATTTATCGTACCGAATCTGCGGTGCCGCCATGTTTGCCGTTGTGCTTGAGGCAGCGATTGGAAGGGTAATCGGGGCGGGGTTGGGATAGTGGCGGGGCGATTCTGGTGACACAACGAGCAATATTTGCATTGCAGATACTTATTTAAGGGTATGCTGGGAGGGCACGCATACCGCGCCGGGGGTGTTCCCGGTCGGCGGTGCGCACCCACACATACATACTCTAGGAAGTGACTCGTTGTGAATATGAAGACTGGAGCTTGGATCCTCTCCCTGGTAGCTCTTGCCGCGCTGGTGACTATTGTGCTCGCTGAAGGCGCTCCCGCCGTGCGCTGGATTGCTTTCGGCACTGCGACCGGTTGCGGTTTCATTGCCGTGGGCTTGATCGTGACTCTTGCCCTGGGTTGGGATAATCCGAGCGAGGCGAAGGGTAGCCTGCAGCGTTAGCGGCGGGGCTCTTCTAGCTTCTGCGGTGCGGCACTGCTGACGTTGCCGCGGCTGCGGAAGGTACCGGCTCAGAACACACTCTCGGAGCGCTTTGGCGATGCGAAAAGGGGCGGAGGTTTTCACCTCCGCCCCTTTCAGCGTGTCTAGGGTGCGCTTAGCGCTGCGAGAAGATCAGGCTCATCGCCTCCGCACGGGTTGCGCCGTTCATCAGCGCACCGCGCACCGCGCTGGTCACGGTCTTCGCGCCCGGCTTACGCACACCGCGCATCGACATGCACATGTGCTCAGCCTCAATCACCACAATCGCGCCGCGCGGGTTCAGGTGCTCCTCCAGAGCCTCCACCACCTGCGTGGTCAGACGCTCCTGCACCTGCGGGCGGCGAGCGTACATATCCACCACGCGGGCGAGCTTGCTCAGACCGGTCACCTTACCGTCCGAGCCGGGGATGTAACCCACATGCGCCACACCGTGGAAAGGCACCAGGTGGTGCTCACAGGTGGAGTAGAACGGGATGTCCTTCACCAGCACCATCTCAGAGTGGGCGATGTCGAAGGTCGTACCCAGAATCTTGCCGGCATCCTGGTGCAGGCCCGAGAAGAACTCCGCGTAGGCGCGTGCCACACGTGCCGGGGTCTGCTGCAGACCGTCACGGTCCGGGTCCTCACCAATCGCGAGCAGAATCTCGCGAACGGCAGCCTCAATACGCGGCTGGTCGACGGCGTTCTTAACCTCGCTCATTCTCTGCTCCATTCTGGTTCGGGGTGCCGTTCTCCTGGCGCTGCGCCGGAGGGGCGGGGTAGTTCGGGTACTGCTGGGTGGGCATTGCGACGGTCGGGTCGGCGTCCGGGTTGGTGAGAGGCGCCTGAGGCGGCAGCGGCTGCGTAGGTGCTACCGGAATAGTAGGTGCCGTAGCAGGGGCTGCCGTAGCAGGAGCTGCCGGTGCCGCGGCAGTAGCAGGTGCCGCAGGAGTTTCAGCCTTTTCGGATTCCTTCGCCAGCTCGCTCGGTGCCTTCACCGGCGGGATGTTGGTGCGCTCGCGGGTCGGCTTGGAGTACCAGTACTCACGCTCGGGGCGCTTGCGAACATCCTTGAAGATTTCGGCAATCTCGTTCTCGAGCAGGGTTTCCTTCTCGAGCAGGGCGTACGCCAGGCGGTCCAGAATATCGCGGTTTTCCAGCAGAATCTGGAATGCCTCGTCGTGTGCCTGATCCAGCAGGGCGCGGATTTCAGCGTCGACCTTTGCCGCGGTTGCGTCGGAGTAGTTGCGTGCCGAAGCGCCGCCACCACCGAGGAACGGTTCGGTGTCTTCGCCGCCGAGCTTCACGGAACCAATCACGGCGCTCATGCCGTAGTCGGTGACCATCTTGCGGGCGGTGTCGGTCGCCTTCTGAATGTCGTTAGACGCACCGGTGGACGGGTCGTGGAAGACGATCTCCTCAGCCGCACGGCCACCCATCGCGTACGCCATCTGGTCGAGCAGTTCGTGACGGGTCGTGGAGTACTTGTCGTCCTGCGGCATGACCATGGTGTAACCCAGGGCGCGGCCGCGCGGAAGAATAGTAATCTTGGTGACCGGCGCGGAGTTACGCAGTGCCGCCGCGACCAGGGCGTGACCGCCCTCGTGATATGCAGTGACCTTACGCTCGTGCTCGTTCATGATGCGCGAGGAACGCTGCGGACCAGCCATGACGCGGTCGATTGCCTCGTCGATAGCGCGGTCGTCAATCACGTTGCCGTTATCGCGGGCGGTCAGCAGTGCCGCCTCGTTCATGACGTTCGCCAGGTCAGCACCGGTGAAGCCGGGGGTACGCTTAGCGACCTGAGCCAGGTCAACGGTGTTAGCGATCGGCTTGCCTGCCGCGTGAACGCGCAGGATGTGTTCGCGGCCCTGCATGTCGGGGGCGTCCACACCGATCTGGCGGTCAAAACGGCCGGGACGCAGCAGCGCCGGGTCCAGAACGTCGGGTCGGTTCGTTGCCGCAATGACGATGACGTTCGAGTTGCCGTCGAAGCCGTCCATCTCAACCAGCAGCTGGTTCAGGGTCTGCTCACGCTCGTCATTACCGCCACCCATACCGACGCCGCGGCGGCGGCCAACAGCGTCAATCTCATCGACGAAGACGATGGCGGCGGGGTCGCTCTTTGCTTCCTTGAACAGGTCGCGCACGCGGGAGGCACCCACACCCACGAACATTTCAACGAAGTCAGAGCCAGAAATCGAGTAGAAGGGCACGCCAGCCTCGCCCGCCACAGCCTTGGCGAGCAGGGTCTTACCGGTGCCGGGAGGGCCGTACAGCAGAACGCCCTTGGGGATCTTTGCACCCAGGCGGGTGAACTTTTCGGGTTCAGCCAGGAACTCGCGGACTTCTTCCAGTTCGGCGAGCGCCTCGTCCACGCCGGCGACATCGCTGAAGCGCACCTCCGGCTTGTCCTTGGTGAACTTCTTCGCGCGGGACTTGGAGAAGCTCATCACGGAGGAGCCGCCTCCGACTCGTCCCATCAGGAACCAGAAGAGCACACCAAAGAGCAGAATCGGCAGCAGCAGGGACACCAGGGAGCTCAGGAAGCTGTGCTCAACCGGCTGGTCCGTGTAGCTTTCCAGCTCGGCGGATTCCATTGCCTTAGCAACTTCTTCGCCGCGGGGCTGCACGTAGTAGAAGCGCACCGACTTACCGTAGTTGTCGTTGCCCTTCTTGTAGTCGTCCTTAAGCTGCAGCTCGACGCGCTGGTCGCCGTCGTAGATCTTTGCGCTCTTGACCTGGTGGTCCTTGAGCATCTGAAGACCCACGTTGGTGTCCACCTGACGCGAGGGCTGAGTGAAGAAGGAGGTCATGAGGAAAGCCAGCATGATCACGAGAGCTGCGCCCGGCCAGAACCAGGGGCCGTTAATCAGCTTCTTCAGGAATCCCTCCGAGCCTTTCTGCGGAGTATTGGGGTTTTGCGCCAATGCTTTGTCCTTACGTTGCGGCTGTAACTCGTTGGGGTGCGGCATGCCAGCCGGAACACCCAACGATGCAACCTTAAATGTACCCTACCCCGGCGAGCGGCTAGGTACAGGGCTTCTCTATTTCACCTGCGGGCTAAAGGGTTGTGCACTCGGCGGGGGTGAAAGTGCATCTTCTGCGGCGGGTACATCCGCCTCCACGTACATCCACCGGCGGGTACAGCAACGCCCCGCTCCCCCACAAGCGTGAGGAGGCGGGGCGTAACCACCTACAGCATGGTTGCTGAGGTGAAGGCTAGGAGTAAACGTGCGGGTGCAGGGTTGAGACGCAGTCCAGGTTGCGGTACTTCTCAGCGAAGTCCAGGCCGTAACCAACAACAAACTCGGGCTCGATGTCCCAGCCGACGTACTTGACCTCAACGTCAGCCTTGACGACCTTGGGCTTGCGCAGCAGGGTGCAAATCTCAACGGAAGCTGCACCGCGAGAAATCAGGTTCTGCTGCAGCCATGCCAGGGTCAGGCCGGAGTCAATGATGTCTTCAACGATCAGGACGTTGCGGCCCACCAGGTCGGTGTCCAGGTCCTTGAGGATACGCACAACGCCGGAGGACTTGGTGCCGGAACCGTAAGAAGAAACAGCCATCCAGTCCATGGTGTAGTGGCCCTTGAGAGCGCGGGAAAGGTCAGCCATGATCATGATGGCGCCCTTGAGAACACCCACCAACAGCACGTCCTTACCGGCGTAATCTTCGTCGATGCGCGCCGCCAGTTCGGCGACCTTCGCGTTAATCTCTTCCTTGCTGAAGAGAACGTTCTTAATATCGTCCTGCACGTCGATAGCCTGCACGATGTATTCCTTCGTATCTTTAGCGCTCTGCGCCTCCGCCGGGGGCCCCGGGTGAGGGGTTTCATGCCTTCCCACAGCGGACAATGTGGATGGTGTTCGCCTTAAGTATGGCTTAAAACGGCGCCGCGGCGCACCTCACCACGCAGATAGTGTGTGCTGAGGGGGCTCCGCGGGCACCTAGCTGGGCACCTAGTTAGGGTCGAGTTGGCACTAATACGAGCACGTCCAGGCGTTCACCGGTTGCCGGATGCACAATTTTGCGGCGGCGGTACGCGCTCACGTGACCGGGCATCTGAACGGGCCCAGCTACCGCGTATTCGGCGGTGAAAGAGTCCAGCGCCTGCAGTCGCTCGAAGCCGGGGTTCTCTCCTCCGGCGGCTTTGCAGGCGGTGGCAAGCACACGCAAACGAAGCGCCGGGTGCAGCGCCGCCACCTGCGCACGGTCCAGTAGCACGGCGTCTTCACGTTCGATGCCGCGCACGGCGGTTCCGGCGGATAGGAGCGCTTGTTTGTAGGCTGCCTGTGCCTGTTCGTCGAGGTATTCGGCGTCGGGGCCAGCTACGGAGGCGGTGCGCGCCAGGGAGCGGGCGACGTCTCCGCCGAGGTGCTCCTCCAGGTAGGGCAGCACGCTGTGGCGGATGCGGGCACGCATGAGGGTTTGGTCGGTGTTGGTCGGGTCGATCCAGGGGGTGAGGGTTTCGGCCTCGCAGATGTCGAGCATGTCGGTGCGGCGCAGGCCAAGGAAGGGCCGCAGGTAGGTGACACCCTCTTCGACGCGTACGGGCGGCATGCCCGCCAGGGAGCGTGTGCCGGAGCCGCGGCTTAGGCCGAGTAGCACGGTTTCTGCCTGGTCGTCGAGGGTGTGGCCGAGTAGTACGGCGCGGGCGCCGGTGGCTTCAAAGGCTTTGGCGAAGGCGGCGTAGCGGGCGGTGCGCGCCGCCATTTCGGGGCCCATGTTCCCGACGGGAACCTGCACTTTTTCGGTGATGACGGGGTGAAGCCCCAGGTCGGTGAGGGTCTGCGCGGTCTGCGCGGCAACTGCGGCGGAGTCTTCTTGCAGGCCGTGGTCGACGATGATGGCGCCTACGCGCACGTCGCCGCGGCGGGCGAAGTGCGCGGCAATGGCTGCCAGTGCGAGGGAGTCGGGGCCGCCGCTGCAGGCGACCAGGAGCAGGGGCAGGTCGGCGGTGTCCGGGGTGGAGGCGGTGCGGGAGCGTCCGGTGGCTTTGATGCTTCCGGCGCCGAGGAGCTTTTCGAGGGCGGCGGCGAGGTGGCGGCGAGCAGTGCCGACGGCGGGGTGCAGGCGTCCTGCGCGTCCATTCTGCATGGTGGTTCCTTTATAGAAATTGCGAAGTGTCTATATCAACAGATACTTCACGAGGAGAATTTAGAAATAACGAAGGCTCAAGAAGCCAGGAGCCTTAGGAGCGCGGATGAAGGTACTCTTCAAACTCGTCCTGACGGCGTTCCAACTCTTTCTGCATGGCCTTAAACGGTGAGGCATTTGAGTTGAAAACATATCCCGGGGCGGCTCGGTCTGTGGGCCAGCGAACTGCTCGAGCCGCTTTGAGAGCACGCTTTAGGGCGTCTTTCTGCACCTTGGGTGGAAGACCGATGGTATCGGCAAGAGCAAGCCAATCGTCAACAGTAATCTTCCAGTCTTCGGGTGGTGAACCGTCACCGGGATTCGAGTTATCTTTTCCGTTCACGCTAAGCGCCATGGACAGGGATTTAATGTGTACAAGCGAACAGGGGATGTCATAGATAGGAGCTACTTCCCATCCACGGCGTCCCTTGAGGAGCGAAATATTTTTTGCGTGCAGGTCCCCATTGCCTGTCAGCCAGGCGTAGAGAAAATGCAGGTAAAGATTCCTTCGGGCAATAGCCGGGGAAGCAGCAAGCTTCACCATTGCTTGAATGACGCTCTCTGTTGTCACGGCATGGTTGTCTTCCGTGTATTTCTCACCTGAAGGAATACCCAAAATTTGGGCACCATCTTCCATGGCGATGCGTCCCCCAGAGGGTGTTCTGTCGAATCGAGAAACCATCAAACCCGATACGCCGTCCCGATCATAGACAAGCTCATGCTGAGCTACAGGAATCCCCATGAGTGCAGCCGCCGCGAGATGCGCAGCTTCGTTCTCCACAAGCCCAGGCATTCGTTGCGGGCTGATTTTCAGAAGAGCATCGTAGCCAGCGCCCGTCCAATGCACGGGCAGGGTTTTCATGACGGCGCTCAGCTTTTCTTGAACGCCAGGCAGTCCTCGGCGGTCAACCGTGCCCATAAGTTCCGCAAAGGAAACGACCTCAGGGTTGTTCACCAATGCGGCAGGAGCGGTGTACAGTTCCCGCCCGTGCTCAATAATTTGCACATCGCCTGGAACGTCAGAACCAATCACCAGCAATAAGCCCAGGGTGTTATTTTTGCTGATTTTTTTCTCGGAACTGACAACGTCAAGCCTATAGCCTTCGGGCAAAAGATTCTGAAAGAAAGGAGGAATTGATTCTGCAGTATATTCCGTGCCCAAAGGCAGGCTCGTAGCAACTGCCGGACCATCATATTCTGCTCGGTAGGTGAAATGAATCAACCCATTAGCATCTCGCCTCAAATATGCGGCGAGAACACCATCTTTATAGACATTTGCCATAAGTTCATCTGTCATGGCTTTTCTCCAGTTCAGCCTTCTAGCACGGTGTGGGGAGGGGTTAGGTGAGGGGGTTGGCAATAGTCAGCTCGATGCCGAGCTCTTGGGCGACCTTGAGGACCGCACCAATTGACGGGCCGGGCAGCCCACGCTCAATATCGCGGATCGTTTTATCGCTGAGCCCAACCATCCACGCCAACTCCATTTGGGTGATTTTTTCGTACTTGCGGACGGCACGAACCTGGGCACCAAATTCCTGCGCGAACTCCGTTGCGTCGAATGCCATAGGGGTTTCCTCCTCACCGCTACAGAACCTCAGGTTATACGAAGTATTCTTCGTAATATGCCCATATTAGCACTCCCAGGGGTACCCTGAGGCTATTTTCCGAAGAATAGTTCGGCTACACATGCCCCTTCCGGTACCCCTAAACACAGCCAAGGAGTACAACAAAAAAAGGGGGCGTGCCCACCGCCTCCAGCACGCACGAAAAATCGCACAAACCAGACGCGGAGAACACGCCCCCTCCGCTCACCTACCGCTATGACAGCGACTGCAGACGAGCCACAATCGGTGCCAACTCCTCATGACTGTCCAGAATCATAAGAGGAATAAAAATAGTGCGGTGCGAAGCGAAGTAGTAGTCCGGTACTCTGTAGGCGTCCCATGTCACGTAATCGGCCCTGGGGTAGTTGAAGTTCATGGGCAGGTCATAATCCTCCCGCTTCGCCATTGCATGCTGGTACGCCCAGCTCATTGCTCGGTGCAACTCACTACCCCGCTTAATGGGGGCAAAACGCTTCTTATATCGTGCAGCATTCGCCTTACCCAGGGGCTCCAGAGTTACCTGAGGGCTACCCGCGGCACGATAGAGGAAGGTAAAGTAGGCGCCACGGCTCGCCGGAGTGTCGTAGTGGAAGGAACCATCAGACCAACCGGTGGTCAAACCCACGCGGGTCGCCCAAATAGCAACCTTATAGCGCGCATCGTCCGGGGTCAGGTCGGTGTACGGGGACTTCTCCGGCAGGTTCTTCACCTCGGGTGAGCCAGCCAGCTGATACAGGTACTCCAGCAAGCGGCCACGCGAAATGGTCATGACCTCATTCGGTAGGGACCACTCATCGATGTTGTCCAGCTCAACAGCCTGTTCCTTCGTAATCAGGCCGGTGCACTCCGCCCACTGCCAACTGTTCATAGCGTTCCTGCCGTATTCGCCGTACATTTCGAAACAGTTGACATTAGCCTTGGATTCTTCAGTAGGCTGTGCAGGTTTCGGATCAATATGCGCAGCCTGGGCCACGCCCTGACCCATGAAGCCCATAGTCAGTGCCAACAGTGCTACCGCGCCGCGGGTCGAAAGGTTTTTCTTCATTTTCTATCCTCGGTGAAAGGTGTGAGAACGGAAGAAGAGTGAATTTCTTTGAACATACTCGGAATCTGCACCTCGCGCAATCAACTACACCCGGTGTGCAGGCGGATGCGGCGAAAGACACAACAAAGGCGAAAGATGCAGCAAAAGGGGGCGTGCCCACCGCCTCCAGTACGCACGAAAAATCGCACGAACCAGACACGGGAAACACGCCCCCAGCAAGCCCTCCGCTCACCTGCCACTAGGACAGCGACTGCAGACGAGCCACAATCGGTGCCAGCTCTTCATGGTAATCAAGAACCATGAGAGGGGTGAAAATAGTGCGGTACGAAGCGTAATAGAAATCTGGTGTTTCATTGAAATCCCACGGCGTGTACCCGTTAGTGAGGAAACCAGTGTCATACGCCCGGACTTCTTCCCCCTTCGCCAGCGCATGCTGATACATCCAGCTCATTGCTCGATGCAACTCACTACCCTCCTTAATGGGGGCAGCACCCTTCTCCGCACGCACAGCATTCGCCTTATCCAGAGATTCCAGAGCCACCTTGGGGCTACCCGCAGCACGATAAAGGAAGGTAAAGTAGGCGCCACGGCTCGCCGGAGTGTCATAGTGGAAGGAGCCGTCAGACCAACCGGTGGTCAAACCCACACGGGTCGCCCAAATAGCAACCTTATAACGAGCATCACCCGGAGTCAGGTCGGTGTACGGGGACTTCTCCGGCAGGTTCTTCACCTCGGGTGAACCCGCCAGATGGTACAGGTACTCCAGCAAGCGACCACGCGAAATGGTCATGACCCCGTTCGGCAACTTATCTTCACGGGTTCGGGCCAGCCCAACAACCTGCTTCTTCGTAATCAGGCCGGTACACTCCGCCCAGTGCAAATTGGTCATCATGTTTGCGCCGTAATAGAAGTGCATGCCAAAACAATTAACATCAAACTCTAGCTCTTCAACAGGCTGTGCAGATTTCGGCTGAATGTATGCCGCCTGGGCTACGCCCTGACCCATATACCCCATAGTCAGCGCCAACAGTGCCGCCGCACCACGGGTCGAAAGGTTTTTCTTCATTTTCTATCCTCGGTGAAAGGTGTGAGAGTAGAAGAAGAGTGAATCCCTTTGACCATACCCGGAATCTGCACCTCGCGCAATCAACTACGCCCGGCGTGCAGGCAGATGCGGCGAAAGACACAACAAAAAGGGGGCGTGCCCACCGCCTCCAGCACGCACGAAAACTCGCACAAACCAGACACGGGGAACACGCCCCCCTGATAAAAACCGGGTGCACCTAACGGTGCGGCAGCTTAGTGACCCTCAGCTGCGAAACGGTCGATAGCCTCCTGGACCATCTTCTCAGCAGCAGCCAGGTCTTCCCAGCCCTCGCCCTTAACCCACTTGCCGGGCTCCAGGTCCTTGTAACGCTCGAAGAAGTGCTGAATCTCAGCCTTCAGCTGCTCCGGAACATCAGCCAGGGACTTGATGTGGTCGTAGCGCTTGTCGGTGGGAACGCACAGAACCTTAGCGTCGCCGCCAGCCTCGTCGGTCATGTTGAACACTGCGACCGGGCGGGACTCAACCAGCACGCCGGGAACAACGTCAACGTCCAGGATCAGCATTGCGTCCAGCGGGTCGCCGTCCTCACCGAGGGTGTTCTCGAAGTAGCCGTAAGCGGTGGGGTACTGCATGGAGGTGAACAGCACACGGTCCAGGCGCAGGCGGCCGGTCTCGTGGTCCACTTCGTACTTCACGCGGGAGCCGCGGGGAATTTCAATAGTGACGTCGAGTTCCATCGGAACCTTCTTTCTCGTGAGTTAGAGTCACTTTCGCGGCGACTTCGGCGCGCAAGGTGCGAAAGTTAGGTGTTGAACTCACCCATTGTAACCCGTTCACGCACACCGAAACCGCGTATTCGGCGCCAAAACCACCGTTATTTACCACGCTCACACCACTGTTAACGTTCCGCCTAGTCCCACGCGCGCCAGCACACCCTGCCAGCACACTCCGCCGCCATGCAGGCAGCCCAGATAGGGTTCGTGAGGGGCAGCCGGAACACGGCATGAGCATCCCAGCACCGGCGCGTAAATTCGATAGGCACCCCATCCTCCCGCTATGCTCAAAAGATGCCTTCCAACAAGCACAACACCCAGACCACCACCCTCACCCGCCGCGCCACCCTCACCCTCGGCGGCATGTTCCTCCTCACCGCCTGCGGATCCGCCGCAACCGAGCAGAAACGCCCCGAAGGTTCCGCAAGCCCCACCGGCAGCGCAACCGGCAGCCCCACCGGCACCGCCGAGGCGACCGCCTCCCCAACCCCGAGCGCCACCCCGACCCTCGCACCCGCACTGCCCGAAGCGGAACAGGAACAGCTACGTGCCGCCCTCACCTCACTCTTCGCGGACGGCACCTACCCGCAGTACAGCCTGCTCGTCACCGGCATGGACGGTAACCTGCCCAGCATCAAGGCGGCCACCGCACCCGCCGACCTGTACGCCGCCAACGCCGACACCGCACGCGTGCCCGCTTCCACTTTTAAGGTGCTGACCCTGTTCGCACTCAACCACTACGCGAACCTGCAGGCGCGCCTGCGCACCCGCGTAACCCGCGACGCCGCCGGACTGTACCTCATGGCAGGCGGCGACACCCTGCTCGGTGCGGGCGCCTCCGACCCGAAGCAGATTGTGGGACGCGCAGGCCTGACCACCCTCGCCGAGCTGACCGTGAAGGCGCTGAACGAGGGCGAGAAGCCGACCGCGGCGCTACCCGTCTACCTTGACGGCACCTTCTTCAGCGGCCCCGGCGTGAACCCCGGCTGGGATGCCGCCGACGTGGCGTCCGGCCAGATCACGCCCATTCACCCGATTGCGCTCGAATCGCACACGGTGCCGGGCAAGTCCACCGCAAGCAACCCGGTGCGCCCGGATGATGCGGCGGTTGCCGCCCAGCAGGCGTTCGTGGATGCGCTCAACACCGCCGGCAAGGAATCCGGCATGAGCTTCACCCTCGCGGAGCGCCGCACCGCCCCCGCGGAAGCAGTTGAAATCGCCGCGGTCGAATCGGCAACCCTGCTGGAGCAGGCACAACACATGATGCTCGAATCCGACAACGCCCTCGCCGAGGTGCTCGGCCGTTGCGCCGCCATTGCCGCAGGTAAGGAAGGCAGCGGCGAAGCGGCACAGCAGACCGTGCGCCAGGCACTCGTGGATGCCGGCGTGAACGTTGAAAACCTGGTGCAGGCAGACGTGTGCGGCATGTCCTTAACGGACCGCGTGACCGCCCGAACCCTCGTGCAGGTTGTGGCTCTGCTGAATGCTGATGAGCATGCGGAGCAGCTGATGAGCACGTTCCCGGTCGCGGGCGTGAGCGGCACCCTATCCGGTCGTTTTGGTGCGGCGAACGCCGTGCACGCACGCACTTTTGTGCAGGCGAAGACCGGCACCCTGTACACGGTATCTTCGCTGTGCGGTGTGGCGACCCGACCCGACGGCACCCGCCTGATTTTCGCGATTATTCTGAACAATCTGGGCGGTGCGGATGCGCTACCCGCCGCGAAGGAACGCGTGGACGCTGCCGCGGCGGCGATTGCGAACCGTTCGACCGCGCCGAGTGCTTCGGTACCCGCTTCGGCAGGGGCAAGCGCCCCGGCTTCTGAGGCGGCTTCGGCGGCGCCCGCGGCGGCAGTTTCTACCGCGGCTGCGGCGGGTGCAGCCTCCTAGCATGTGTGCCCGGATAGCCCCGAAAGCTCCCTAAATCATCCCGTGTAGGTTGATTTTCTGTAGTGTTTCACGTGAAACCTGAAAATCAACCTCTCGGGTGAGGGCAGCGGCAGGTGCCAATAGGCTCCTCAACCGGGACACATGCCCACTTACCCGGCAGGGTTTCACGCCCGCCTTGTTTCTCTCTCCTCCAGCAGAAAAGTCACCATGGACCTTACCTTCACCCTCGCTGATCTGACCGCAACCTCCGCCTGCGAGATGCGGCTCTACACCGAGCTTCGGGAGCGTGCGCAGAACCAGTCTGCACGCCCGACCCACGAGAAGTTGGAGCGCGCCCGCGAAGCGTACCGCGAATGCCTGCGAGCGCTGGCCGAAGGTGGAATGGTCGGCAGTGCAGTAGTCGGCAGTGGAGTAGTTAGCAGTGAGCACGCGGGCGGTACAGCGCACCCGGTGCCCCTGGTGGCGACCTCCGCGGCGGGGCTGACCTACACGGTGGAGCTCGACCGCCTCGACTGCCCGGTTGCGGACAGCACCGCCGAGAGCAATACCGCCCTAATCGTTTGCACCCCGCACCTGGGTGAGGCGGCGTATCGGGCGCTATTGCGCGGTGCCCTGGCGGCGCACCTGCTGACCGCTAGTGCAACCGAGAGCGCCGAGAACACCAAGAATGCCGCGCGCCTCGACCTTCACCTGGAGCACGGCGTGGATGAGTACAGCGCAGAATCCGAATCGGAGTCCACTGAGCACACTGAGCACCACTCCCCCGTTCCTCAACCTCACCGGGTTGATTCGGTGCGTATTCTGCCACTGATTCGCCTGCAGGAGCAGCGCCTCCTGCTGCTCACCGAGGCGCTGAACGAGGGTGTAGAACCGGCGGAACTTGCCGAGCGCATCCCCTATTTTCTGACCTGCGACGAGTGCCCGGCGTGCCTGAACGCGGCGGCTTCTCTTGCCCTCGCGACCGATGCCCCGGAGCTCGTCACCGAAGACACTGCCGAAGATACCGCCGAGAATCCGGAAACTGAGGAGCACCCGGTCATGTACCGGGTGCCCGCCGCGGTGGAGAACGACAGTGAACAGTACCGCCTGCAGTGCCTGCTGGATGCCCAACTTGCCTCCCTGGAGGAGCACGCGGCGGAGCACGGCTGGGGTGCCGGTGAGCTTGAGGCGGCAATGCTGCTATCCATGACGAATTATCACCGCCGCGAGCGTGCCCCGTTCTGGCGTGAGCACATTCGCCGCCTGGAGGACGGCCCGACGGCGTGGGTAGCGAGCCGCGATTATGCGTACCTTGATCGGGTACAGGTGCTTTCGGTGGAGCATGCGCATGCTCTTCTGAATACCCCCGCAGACCTGGAGGCGCTTGCCGCCGCCATGAAGGAGCCCGCCGAGGTTGAAGACGCCCCCGGCTGGTATCGTGTGCGCGGCGCGCAGGTGCGCCTGTTGCGTGCGCGAATTGAGGCTGACCCGAGCCTGGTGATTGCGCCCTCTGACCGTGCGGTTTTTTGTGCGTATGAAGCGGGGTTGAGCCCGCAGATTGCGCTGGACCGTATGGAGTCGCAGCTGAATTATTTCCGTGCGTCGAATCCGGGTGAGCGTGTGCCCGCTGAGTTGGCGGCGACGGGTTTCTTTGGCTTGCGTGTGCTGGCGGTGGCGCAGGGCGGTTTTGGTGCCGGTTCTGCGGATTCTGCGGACCCCGAAGAGGCTGGCGCAGAGTCGGCTGGCGCAGAGTCGACCGGTGAGTTCTTGGAGGTGCTTCTGCAGGAGCGCATCCGCGTGAAGGATGAGCCGCACGGTGCCCTGCCTTCGGGCATTGGTCCTGGCGATCCGGTGTCTACGGCGACGATTGAGGCGGCTCTGCATGCCGATGTGCACGGGCTGCTTTTCGGCGGCGCTCTCATGCCTAGCGTGCTGATGCCTGACCTCCCCGTATCCGATGAAGATTCTGAGCCGTCCGAGGCTCCCTCCTCGTCCCGCGCCCTGCCGAGCGTACTCGATGCGGCGGCTTCGCTGACGGGGGTGGAGAGTGCCTCCGCGGATTTGCTGTTCCGCCGCGCACCGCGCCTCAAGAGGAGCGCATCTAACGCCAAAAATGCAGAAAATCTACCCCGTGAGGTTGATTTCCGGCTCTAACCTGCCCACGGTGGATGCCGTGCACGCGGCGGTTCGCGCTCTCGATCATTCCTATGTGGCGGTTCAGGGCCCTCCGGGTGCGGGTAAGACCTTCCTCGCCTCGCACGTGATTGCGCGTCTGGTGGCTGAGGGCGCAAAGGTGGGCGTGGTGGCTCAGTCGCATGCGGTGATTGAGAATCTCATATTGGCGTGCTGTGCCCGTGATGGTTTTGATGTTTCGCGTGCGGTGCGTCTGCGCGGCAAGTCGGTGACCCCGGACGCCCCGTGGTCCGAGGTGTCTGATGCTGAGCTGGTGGAGCTGATTTCCGGTGAGGGCGGTCTGCTGTTTGGCGGCACGGTGTGGGATTACGTGAGTGAGCGTCGCGTGCCCGCCGGGTCGCTGGATGTGCTGGTGGTTGATGAGGCTGGCCAGTTCTCGTTGACGAATACGGTGGCGGCGGCTCGTGCGGCGCGTTCGGTGCTGCTGCTGGGCGATCCGCAGCAGTTGCCGCAGGTGTCGACGGGTGTGCATCCGTACCCGGTGGATGTTTCGGCACTGGGCTGGTTGTCTGATGGTGCGGCGGCGCTGGATCCTCGTTTTGGCTATTTCTTGGGTGAGTCGTGGCGCATGGATTCGGCGTTGTGCGAGCGGGTTTCGTGGCTGTCGTATGATGGCGCGTTGGCGAGCGCGGCGGCGACCGCCGGTCGTGCCCTGCAGGGCGTTGAGCCGGGTCTGGTGTCGTATCCGGTGGAGCATGTGGGCTGTTCGGTGCGTTCTGTGCAGGAGGCGCAGGCGGTGGTGGATTGCGTGCGCGAGTTGTTGGGCAGTGAGTGGGTTCCGGCGGCTGGTGCTGAGTCGCGCCCGCTGGCGGCTGAGGATTGCATTGTGGTGGCGGCGTATAACGCGCAGGTTGATTGTGTGCGTGAGGCGCTGATTGCTGCTGGTTTGGCGGATTCTTCGGGTGCTGGTGTGCGTGTGGGCACGGTGGATAAGTTCCAAGGTCAGGAGGCTGCGGTGGTGTTGGTGTCGTTGGCATCGTCGCGGGTTGATTCTGGGCGCGGTGCCGGGTTTGTGCTGTCGCCGAATCGTTTGAATGTGGCGGTGTCGCGCGGTCAGTGGCGGGCGGTGCTGGTACATTCGCCGTTGGTGGCGCGCTCGGTGCCGCAGGATGTTGAGGAGGTGCTGGCTCTGTCGGGCTTCGCGGGCCTGGTGGAGTAGCGCCCCTAGTGCGGCCCTTATTCTGCGCTCTTCTACACTCCCCCGCCCGCTACGTTGCGGGCGTCTTTGGTGTGCCCGGAATCGGGTCAGCCGGGTTTAGTCAGGGCTCAGCCGGGCGGAAGCACCAAGAATGAATTATAGTCAAACTAACCCTAATGTCAATACTCAAAATGAGGAAAGTTTTTCAACCAGCGTTCATGTATATGATTAACGTCTCTTATAGAATCTAAAGTATCGCGCGACACACTTCTTGTGCGGGGGTGGCTCCCGATGAGCCGCCCAGTGCATCCTCAACCACCCCGTGATGACCGGCGGGCACGTCATGACCGGCGGGCACAGGCGAAACAAGCGAAAACAAGCGAATACAGGCAGGCACAGCCGGCTGTCGGGGTATTCACTCATACGATTGCGCGCTACGAATTGCGCACAATGAACTACGCACAGCGGATTGCACACCGCGCGACACCATAAACCCCATCGTGGAGGTCCCCCATGAGTGTCAACACCGAGCTACTCAAGAATAGAGATTTTCGAAATACTCTCTTCGCCATTGGAGCCAACCAGCTCTCAGACTCGATGAGCTATATCACCACGCCCATCATTATTTTGGCGCTGACCGGCTCCCCCGAAGCTGCGAGTATCACCCTCTTCGTCGCGGGTGTTCTCGCCACCTGCGCCGGAGCAGTATCTGGAACATGGGTCGACAGAATCGGCCCCTCAAAGTGCCTGGCACTATCATGTATCGGCCAGTCACTGTCTTGGATAGCGATTCTTCTCTACCTCGTTTTCAACGTCACCAACATTTACGTTTTGGTGATCACGATTTCTCTCGCCGCCATCATTTCCACCTTCGACTACCCGAGTGAACAGTCCATCATCACCCGCGTAGTCCCCAAGGAACACCTGGGGTACGCCTCCGGTATGGGCGAGACACGCGAATCCACCGCCAACCTGCTGGGCGGCCCGGTCGCAGGCATCATTATCGGCTTCTCGACCGTGCTCATGACCGCAGTTCACGCGGTCGTCAACCTGCTGGCATTCATCGTCGCACCCAAGAGCTACGGCGCTAGTCGGCAGCCCGCGGAAGAGGAGGAGGGCGAGAAAACCAGCTTCTGGCAGGACTCAAAAGCCGGTTTCGAGTACATCCTGAAGAACAAGGTGCTAGTGTCCATTGCGTTCGTTTCAACACTTGCGAACTTTGGAACGGTCGGCATTCCGCTCACCTTCATCTACTACTACACCCTGGAGGGCGCACACCCGCTCTTCATCGGCATCTTCGCGAGCGCCTTCGGTGTGGGCGTGCTGCTCGGCTCGTTCCTGGTCGGCCCGCTGACCGAGAAGTTTGCGCTCGGCCCGCTCGGTATCACCTCCCTGGCCATCATGTCGGCCTGCTACCTGTTGCTACCGGTGGTTCATTCGATGCTGTGGGCGGTGTGCCTGCTGATTGTGCTGGCGGGTATTGTGCTCCCCTCCTTCAATTCGAGCATCATTGCGTACATCAACGCATCCACCCCGGAGCACATGATCGGTCGCGTGCACTCGGTGCAGGGCATCCCGAACATGGCGCTCACCCCGCTGGCTGTTCTGCTGGCAGGCTTCCTCATTGTTGATTGGGGTATTACGTACACGGCACTGTTCTACGCGGTGTTCATTTTCCTGTCGCTGGTGGTGATGGTATTCCAGAAGCCGCTGCGTCAGCTGCCGCATATCTCGCAGGTAACGAACGCACAGTAGTTCCACTGTAGCCCCGTCTATCAACTCCACTCAACGCCCCCGAAAGCGAATAATTCAACGTGCACTTGCATGAAAATTATTTTCCTTTCGGGGGTGTTCTATGTCCTTTCGAGGATTTCTGCACACAGTGCACGCTCGCGATAATTCCCCTTATCAATGCGTATTTTTAGGGGTTTAAATGTTGCCGGTATTACGGCGAACCTTACGCCGCTTGTTGAAGGTTTTACGGCATAATAGGAAGGTGTTCGTTCTAACCTTTATTCAACGTTCCGCACAGCACTCACTCACTGCACTGTCGGACGAACTCGCAAAGCTCAACCCGCGTGTTGCCTTCGCCCAGACATACCCTGACGAAATTCAGGGCGCCTTCGACCGCGCCAGCGACGCACTCCACGCGGCGCTCATTGCCGCGCGCGATAACGGCTTCTGGGTCGGCATCGGAATCGGCGAGCTCAACATCCCCCGATTCGCAGGCGCACTCGGTGCCGTCAGCACCACCGACTGCACCGGCGACGCCCTCGAATTCTCACGCCTCGCCGTCGAAGAAGCACAAGGAGGCGCACCCGTACGCTGCATCAGCGTCAGCGCCGACAACCGCCACCTCGCCGACCTCGCCGCGGGCTCCGCACGCCTGCTCTACCGCGTATGTGCCGACCGCACCGACGCCGAATGGCGCGTAGTAAACCTGCTTGTACCCGGCGTGCGCGGCCAGCAGAAGGCCGCCGCAACCGCACTCGGCATCACCACCCAGGCAGTCAGCCGCACCCTCGTCCGCTCCCTCTGGCACGAGGAGCAGGCGGCACGCGGTGCGCTCATCGAACTGCTGACCCGTATTGACCGTTCGCGCCGCCGCGCCACCTAACCGCCGCCGCGCATCCCTCATTCTTTCGCGCTTGCCCGCCTATAGTGCCTACCAGCCTCTCGTACCTGCCAGCGCGGAACCGAACACCTGATCCCGCCCGTGATGGTCACCCCCTGCCAGGGGTGAACCGTCCGGGCGGGACGCTCTTTAAGCCCGCGCTGAATACCCTGTAGCTCGACGGGCAAAACCAGAGAAAAGGTAGACTTATCTTTATGCCTCTTTCAGAACTTTCCGTCAGCACCCAGAACTATCTCAAGGAAATCTGGAGCCTCGAAGAATGGACCAAAACCCCTGCCACCGCATCCGCCCTGGCAGAACGCATGGGCCTGCGCATTTCTTCGGTATCTGACGGCCTCAAGCGCCTCGCCGCCGCCGACCTGATCGAGCATCAGCCTACGGCGCTATTGAGCTCACTGAAACCGGCCGCTCCTACGCGCTGGCAATGATCCGCCGCCACCGCCTCATTGAGACGTTCCTCGTGGAGACGCTCGGCTACACCTGGGACCGTGTGCACGACGAGGCGGAGGTTCTGGAGCACGCGGTATCCGACTTCATGGTGGACCGCATCGACACCCTGCTGGGGCACCCGACCCGCGACCCGCACGGCGACCCGATTCCGGATTCTTCGGGGCATATTAGTTTTCCGCAGACCGTGCCGCTGAGCCAGTGCGAACCCGGCGAAACAGTCGTGCTCGAACGCATTAACGATGATGACCCGCGCCTGCTGCGTTACCTGCAGGGCCACGGTTTTGTGCCCGGCGTGCGCCTACACATTGAGGAGGGTGCGCCCTTCTCGGAGGCGGTGAACGTGAGCGTGGTCGGTGCCGGTTCCGGCAACCTGCACGAGACGGACGCGGCTGGCGCGGTGAAGCCCGGCGGCACCATTATTCCGTTGGGTGCGGAGGCGACCGCCTCCCTGTTCGTGTCCCGCACGGTGCGCTAGATACAGGGCGGTAGAGGCGGACTTCTAGCCCGGAAATCCGGGCTAGCATACGCCCCCAACCTTCAGAAGATAGCAATAGGCGGAAAGCCCCACGGTGGGACTTTCCGCCTATTGCTGTATGTGGTGAGTGTACTCAGTGGGCTTTCTTAGGAAGCTACCGGCTCAGTTTTCGTTGCAGCAGCGCTGAGCCTGCGGGCGCGCATCCTGCCCAGCAGACCGTAGCGCGGGGCGAATACGTACGCCAGGGCGAACAGTATGCCCTGCGTGACGACCACAGCACCACCGGGGGATACGTCCGCGTAGTAGCTGGCGTACAAGCCGGTCAGCGTGCCCACCAGGGAGACTCCCACGCTCACCGCGAGCATCGGCACGAACCGGTCAGTTATCAGGCGCGCGGTGGAGCCGGGGATGACGAGCATCGCCACGACCAGCACCACACCCACAATCTGCAGCGCCACCACGGAAGTCAGCGCCAGCATAATGAGTAGCAGCGCACCGAGCAGACGCGGACGCAACCCCACCGCCTGCGCAAAGCCCGGGTCGAAGGCGTACAGCACAAAGTCGCGGCGCTTGACCAGCAGCACGGCGGCAACCACCACCGCGAGGATAGCGACCTGCCAGACGTCCGACCAGGACACACCCAGCACGTTACCGAAGAGAATATGGTTCAGGTCGGTATTCGACGGCGTAACCGAAATCAGCACCAGACCGAACGCGAACAAGGTCGTAAACACGATGCCGATCGCGGCATCCTCGCGCACGCGTCCGCTACGCCGCACCCCGCCGATGAGCGCCACCGCCACGAGCGCGGCAATGACCGCACCCACCGCGAAGGGCGCACCAAAAATGTAGGCGAGCACCACGCCGGGCAGCACCGCGTGCGAGATCGCATCGCCCATGAGCGACCAGCCGAGCAGCACGAGCCAGCAAGAGAGCAGGGCGCAGACGGCGGCGGCGATGACGGTGACCACGAATGCGCGGAGCATGAAGGGCAGGTCAGCGGCTCCACCAGAAAGTTGAGGATGTCCATTTAGTTCTTCCCTTCCGCAGAGCTGATCGTAGTAGTGCCAGAGGTAGTAGCGCTGGAGGCGGCAGTCGGCGCGCCGGCGTCCACTTCCATGCCGAAGGCACGCACCAGGTTCTCGGGGGCGAGCACCTTCTCGGGGGTGTCGTGCATCAGAATATCGCCGCGCAGCAGTAGCGCCTCGTCGGCGAACTGGCGCAGGCTCGCCAAGTCGTGCGTGGAAACCAGCACGGTCGCACCCTCATCACGCAGCTGTTCGATGACCTGAATGAGCATCGCCTCGCTGCGCTTGTCCACGCCGGCGAAAGGCTCATCAAGCAGCAGCAACTGGGCACCCTGTGCGATAGCGCGTGCCACGAAGGCGCGCTTACGCTGGCCACCCGAGAGCGCCCCAATCTGACGGTCGGCAAGGTCGGTCAGTTCCACGCGGGCAAGTGCCTCATCCACGGCGGCACGGTCTGCGGCACGCAGGCGGCGGGTGATGCCGAGGTTGCGGTAGCGCCCCATGCTGACGACCTCGCGCACGGAGATGGGGAAGGTCCAGTCGATTTCTTCGCTCTGCGGCACGTAGCTGACGAGTCCGGCGCGGTGGTGCGCGTTCTTGCCGCGGCCGCCACGGTGACCGCCGACGGGCTGCCCGTCGAGGGTGATGTTGCCGGCGTGCACGGGCACGACCCCCATGATGGCTTTGAAGAGGGTAGATTTGCCGGAGCCGTTCATGCCGATCAGGCCGCAGATACGCCCGGTGTCCAGGGTGAAGGATGCGCCGGTGAGGGCACGGACTGGCCCGTAGTTCACGTGCACATTTTCGCAGCTGAGAAGAGTGCTCATTCCTTGTGTTCTTTCTGGTGGTCACCGTATGCGTGCAGCGGGTGTACTTGCTTGTGTGGTGGTGAGTGGGTGGGTGTGAGTGGGTGCTGTGTGAGCGAGTGTTAACGGCGTGGGAGGAGCGGAGCCGTGAAGGCGACCGCCCCTCCTATCCTATCGGGGGTTTGGGATTTACCCGGGGTTTTCGATGCGGGGTTTAGCCCGGGTTTATGCCGGGTTTATGCCGGGCTTATTCGGGGTTTAGGAGTTGCCCTTGAGGCCCGCCACGATGGTGCGTGCGTCGTAGCGGATCATGTCCAGGTAGGTGGGCACGGGGCCGTTCGCCTCCGAGAGCGAGTCCACGTAGAGCACGCCGCCAAATCGTGCGCCGGTGGCGTCAGCTACCTGGCGCATCGGGTTGTCAGAGACGGTGGATTCGCAGAACACGGCGGGCACCTGGTTCTGGCGCACGTAATCGATTGCGGAGGAAATCTGAGAGGGGGGTCGCCTGCTGTTCGGAGTTGACCGCCCAAATGTACTTTTCCTTCAGGCCCGCGTCTGCCGCCAGGTAGGAGAAGGCGCCTTCGCAGGTGACGAGTGCGCGCTGATTCTCGGGCAGGGTGGAGATTTCCTTGACGAGCTCATCACGCACATCCTGCAGCTGCTTCTTGTAGGCTTCACCGCGGGACTTGTAGTCGGCGGCGTGGCTCGGGTCGAGGGCGCTAAATTCGCGAATCATCACGTCCACGTACTTTTGTACGTTGCTGGGGCTCATCCAAGCGTGGGGGTTGGGCTTGCCTGCGTAGGCGTCCTCGGTAATGGAGATGGGCGTGACCCCCTCGGAGACGGTCACGTGCTTAGCGTGGGATTCTTCAACGAACTTCGCGAACCAGGATTCGAGGTTCAGGCCGTTGTCAAGCACCAGGTCGGCGGCGTGTGCCTTCTTCAGGTCGGAGGGGGTGGGCTCGTACTCGTGAATCTCTGCGCCGGGCTTGGTGAGGGATTCGACGTTCAGGTCGTCGCCTGCCACGTTGCGGGCGATGTCTGCGAGCACGGTGAAAGTGGTGAGCACGGTCTTCTTGCCGCTACTGCTCTTAGCACCATCGGTGGTGCTGGCAGTGTTGCCGCAACCGGTGAGCACGAGTAGCAGGGTGAGTGCGAGGGCGGCGCAGAGCGCCTGGACGAGGCGGCGTGCGTTGCTGCCTGCGGGGGTGAAAGCGTTCATGAGGCATCCTTCATTGGAAGTCACGGGTTTGAGCATGTGGTTGATGTGTGGAATTTGCCGCGCCGGGGCAACAGGGACACGGTTGTGTCTGCGCAGGCATCATAATGCGCTTTTGCCTGTCGTCCCGGGCGGAATTTAACAATAGTTCGTCTAGCCGAACTTTTCAACTAAGCCATACAGAAACCCCGAAATATCAACAGAAACACAGGGACAGACACACAAGGGCAGGCGCCCAGGAACAGAAGCACCTGCAGATACAGCAAGGAGGCGAGGGGCCCCTCCCCCGCCTCCTTGCTGCACGCGGTTCTACGGCAAGCTATGCGCTCGGTTTAGTCGGCAATCTCAACCACGACCGGCGTGTGGTCGCTTGCGCCTTCACCGGCGCGCTCGACCTTATCGATCCAGGCGCGTTCCACGCGTGCGGCGAGCGCGGGCGAGAACAGCTGGAAGTCAATGCGCATGCCCTCGTCCTTGGTGAAGCGGCCCGCCTGGTAGTCCCAGTAGGTGTACTCGCCCGGGGTGTGCGGGCGTACTACGTCCACCATGCCCTCATCGAGTAGGGTGGCGAAGGCGCGGCGTTCGGGTTCGGAAACGTGGGTCATTTCGTTGCGCAGGAAGTAATCAATATCCCACACGTCGGTGTCTTCGGGGGCGACGTTCCAGTCACCGACCAGGGCGAGCTGCGCCTGCGGGTTGGCAGCCAGTTCGTTGTGCACGTTCTGGCGGAGCGCCTCCATCCAGCGGAGCTTGTAGTCCATGTGCGGGTCGGTCAGGCCGCGGCCATTGGGCACGTAGAGGCTCCAGATGCGCACGCCGCCGCAGGTCGCACCGATAGCGCGCGCCTCCAGCACCTCGGGTTCGCCGGGCTTGCCGAAGTGCGGCTGGTTGTCGAAGCCGCGTTGCACATCTTCGAGGCCGACTCGGGAGGCGATTGCCACGCCGTTCCACTGATTCAGGCCGAAGTGCGCAACCTCGTAGCCCATGAATTCGAAGAGGTCGAAGGGGAAGGTTTCGTCTTTGGTTTTGGTTTCTTGCAGGGCGAGCACGTCAACGTCGTGTTCGTCGAGCCAGTCTTCGACGCGGTTTTCGCGGGCGCGGATTGAGTTGATGTTCCAGGTGGCAATCTTCATGCCTTCTAGCTTAGCGGGTGCAGCGCAGGAGCCTTTCATTACACGGAAGCGATTGCGCGGCGACAATTGCGCGACGGCACGGGCGCTCGCAACCCACCGGAACAGCACACCGCCCGCCGGCGCAACCCATTGGGTCGCACCGGCGGGCGGTGAATATATGCACTAGTCAGCGCTGAATCTAGTCAACGACGGGAGTACCCACAACCTTCAGGCCCTTATCGCCGTACGCCTTGAGCATGTACAGGGCGTCGGAGAAGTACAGGGGGCTGGCGGGGCTCACCACGTCTACTGCGCCGTCACCGTCGCGGTCGACTTCGGGGTAGGCGCCGAGGGTGCGGGCTGCCCAGCGGTTTTCGGTCTTGAATTGCTCAACCTTCTTAGCTTCGGCACGTAGCGGGCGGCGGATCTGGCGCATGCGTGCGGCACCGTCGGGGCTACCTGCGGCACGGTAGAGGAACGCGGCGAGGGTGTTGCGGGTGGCGTAGTCGTCCGGGTGGAAGAGCCCATCATCCCAGCCGGAGGTAATGCCCGCGTCCGCCGCCCAAATGTACGCGACGTAGTCGGGGTTGGTGGTTGCCACGTCCTTGTAGGGGGAGGTTTTGGGCAGGTTCTTGACGGTCGGCGATCCCGCCATGCGGTAGAGCATGCGTACGAGCTGGCCGCGGGTGACGGTTGCGGTGCTGTGGCGGCGGGTGACGGTGTATTCTTCGCTGTCGAGGTAGCCGTGGCAGACCGCCCACACGCCGGGGGTGGCGTTCATGGTGCCGACAAAGGTGGCGACGCATTCTAGGTATGCGGGGTCGTCCTTGGGCTGCTGTGCCTTGATGACGAGCTGCAGATTCGCGACGGGTTCTGCAGCGGCAGGCTGTGCGCTCACCGCGGAGGTGACAGGTACGGCACCGAGGGCGAGTGCGAGGGTGAGGGCAAGGGCGCGGTGTGCGCGGGGAGCGGGTGTGAACGCTCGGGAGATAACCGAAAACATGGGGTGTCCTTATGTAATTGTGGTTGAGAACCGGCCGGAAGGAACCGGTTTTTAGGGTCGACTTCGGGGTCGCCAACATGGAGCGAATAGGAGAAGAGGAAAGGGACGCGTTGAGGAATAGTGAGAAGTGGTGATGAATAGGGGCTGACGTGCGACGATGCAGTTTTGGTGTGTGCCAATCGGTAATCGTTCCGCATGCTATTGCACGGCTATGGTGGTGCACAGTGAATGGACTGTTTTACACCACCCTAGAAAGTTTAAAGTACATATTGATATTTTATTCAATATTTAATTGAGACTTTTATCAACTAAAAATTAAACATTGTTCTAAACAACAAAGCAGCTGCGAATGGTATGTATTCCATTCGCAGCTACTTTGATTTTTAGCCGGTATGTAGCGGTATAACGCGCCCACTAGGGCACACGCACCTGCCTCACGATTCACAGGAAAGTCCTGAACCGGTTCGGGCGTGTCTACTAGGCGTGTCTACTAGCCCCGCTAGCCGCGCATCACGTTATAGGCTTCCTTGGTGAGCTGTCCGACGGGCGAGGTGGAGTGACGCAGCTCTTCGACCTCAATAACCACGTTCGCACCGATTGCGCCGGTAATGTACACGCGGCGGCCAAGCATATTGCCGTCACCGATACGGTCGTCCTTGGCGGTGCCTTCGGTGATGCGCAGGTCGTAAATCTTGTTTTCAATGTAGAAGCCATACAGGGAGGCGGGCTTCTCCGGCGGGTTGTAGGAGACGGGCGCGACCATGCGGGTACCGCGCGCATTGCGGCCGATGTACCAGTTGGCTGCCTCGTCGGCGCGGGCGGCACCGCTGACGGTGCCAGCCCAGCTGGAGCCTTCCGCTTCGCATCCGATAAAGATGTTGTGCGCCCACTCAACAATCCAGCCATGGCCCGCGTTGGAGCGGGCGGTGCAGCCGATGAACATGTTGCGTTCGCCCTGCACGATCCAGCCTGCGCCAGCGTGGCGGGTGGCGGGCTCGTAAAGGGCGTACTTGTTGCTGGTGCGGTGGTTGCTGTTGCTGGAGCAGTTCTCAAATTTCGCCTGTGCCGCGTACACCTCGATACCGGCGTAGGAGCCGCCGCTGAGGTTCGCTTCGGCAACGTCTACGCCGCGTAGCTTGTTGTCTGCCGCGCCGGAGTTTTGGCCTTCGTTGGGGCGGCGGGGGTGGCCGGCAGGCTTGCCGAGCAGCAGGCCCTGGTTGAGGGTGCGGCGGATGGTCACGTCATCAATTTTCATGCCCTGGTCGTCCAGGCCGAGCACGGCAACGCCAATGGCGGTGTCCCAGACTTCCACGCCGGCGATAACGGGCACGATGTCCGGCTCGTTGAGCTGGTCGCCGGTCAGGTGGGTGTGGAAGATGACGCCGGCGACATTGTTCAGCGGGGCGGTGTGCGCGTCGAGCGGGTAGCTGCTGATGGGGGTGTTGGCGGCGTTGGTGCGGATGTGCAGGTTGCGCACGCCCATGCGCATGGGCTTGTTGGCGTTGTAGTTGCCGTAGACGGGGGTGGTGTAGCTGCCGACGTGGAACACGCCAGTGTATTCGGTGTGGCCGTTGGCGGTGGCGGGGATGGCACGGTCGGAGTGGGCGATGACGACGGTTGAGGAGCCGTAGCCGAAGATTTCGACGCGGTGTTTGATGTCGATGAAGGGGTAGGAGACGCGGTAGATGCCGCGGGGTAGTTCTACGGATCCGCCGCCGCGTGCGGCGACGTCGTCGACGGCTCGCTGGATGGCTGCGGTGGAGTCTTTGGCACCGGTGGGGTCTGCGCCGTAGTTGATGGCGTTGATGCTCATGGGCGTATCGGGCATGAGGGTCTCAATTCTTTCGATGGGTACCGCGTTCGGTGCTGAAGGCGGCGTGGTGAGTGAATCGAGTGAATACGGCTGTATGCGGTGAATACGGTGTTGAAGTTGAGTGTGTCTTCGCAGGTGCGTTGGTGTGTTCGGGTCTGTGCACCGGTAGACCTGTTCCTGCTCAAGGGTACCGCATTGGGCGTGTGGAGGCGACGACCGGGCACTGTGATGCCCGCTCCCCTGCCCCGTTTCTCTACGGTTTTTCAACGGTTTTTCGGCTGTTTTGTGGGCGGGTTAAACGCTTGAGGGGCGGGGATTACTCCCCGCCCCTCAGGCGTATGCGTTTTAAGATTTTGTAATCACGAGCCTCAGCCCGTGTAGCTCAACCCGCGAGGGTTAGCCCATGAACACGCCGTTGCCGCGCTTCTCCAGCTGCTTCGGCGCGAAAGTCGCGTGGCGGATGTGGTCCACCTCGATGAGCACGTTATCGCCCATAGCACCGGTCACGTGAACACGGCGGCCAATCATGTTGTTCTCACCAATACGGTCATCCTTCGCGGACGCAGTCGTAATGTGCATATCGCGAATGTTGTTCTCAATGTAGAAACCGTACAGGGAAGCCTTCGCCCAGCTGTAAGGGTTGTGCGAACGAGGAGCCACAAAACGGCTACCGCGTGCGTTACGGCCAATGTACCAGTTCGCCGCCTCGTCACCTCGAGCAGCGCCGGTAACAGCGTCCTGGAAGCTCGAAGACTCACCCAGGCAACCAATGAACTGGTTGTTACCCCACTCCACGAGCCAGCCGTGACCGGCGTTCTCCTGGGCGGTGCAGCCAATGAACATGTTACGGGTGCCCTGAATGAACCAGCCTGCACCCACGTGGCGGGTCTTCACCTCGTACAGGGCGTTCTTACCCTGGTTGCGCTTGTTGAACCAGCTGGTGGACGCCTCGAACTTGGACTGAGAAGTGTAAATCTCGATACCCGCGTAGGTGCCGAAGCTCATGTTTGCATCAGAGACGTCAATCATGGAGAACTTGTTATCTGCCGCGCCGGGGGTGTCACCCTCACGGCGGCGCAGCGGGTGGCCGACAGGCTTGCCGACCAGCAGGCCCTGGCGCAGGGTCTGGCGGATGCGGATCTTGTCAATCTTCATGCCCTGGTCGTCCAGGCCCAGGATTGCAACGCCGATAGCGGTGTCCCAGATTTCGATGTTGGACAGGGTGGGCACTGCGTCCGGCTCGCCGGGGTTAGCGTCCGCAATGCGGGTGTGGAAGATGACGCCTGCAACGTTGTCGACGGGCTGGGTGTGCTTCTCCAGGAAAATCTGGTTGCTCTTAGAATCCAGCGGCAGGTTGTACTTGTTGGTGCGGATGAACAGGTCACGCACGCCCATACGCATGGGCTTGTTCTGGTTGGTGCCACCGCTCATGGGGGTGGTGTAGCTACCGGTGTGGAAAACGCCGGTGCATTCGTAACTACCGTTCTTGGTGGAGGGAATACCCTTGTCGGTGAAAGCGACGATTCGGGTTGCCTGACCGTGGCCGAAGATCTCGACGCGGTGCTTCATTTCGATGAAGGGGTAGGAGACGCGGTACATACCGCCGGGAATCTCCACGGAGCCGCCGCCCTGCGCAGCAACATCATCGATAGCCTTCTGGATAGCACTAGTGGAATCTCGTACGCCGGTGGGGTCAGCGTTGTACTTGGAATCGCATACGTTCACGCTCATGATGGTAGCCATGGAGTGTCCTCTTTCTTGGCGGATACAAACAGCGATTAGCGCATAGATGGAATCTAAGCGCGTCATTAAGCTGAGTGTATCCAGTTGTGTTTGAGTGAATAAATGGTTTTGAGCTTCCTTCCGGTTGAGTGAGTGAATCTCTTCCGATGTGGGATGCGGGCGGGGAGTGAATCCGCTGCATCAACGCTCGTGGGCGGTGTGAGGGAGTGAATCTCAACCGTTCCCATGTGAGTCATAAATTCTTGCATATAGGATGCGAATCTGTCTAACCCACGACAAAACATTCTAGGGCAAATTTGGGGCTTTTTCGCCGCTCAACGCCCGATAGTGTTGATTGTCTCCTCGGTCACTTTTATGCAGTGGAGTGCACATACCCCACAAAAACCCAACTGACCAGTACAAATACCACATTTTGCACACAAATGCACTAGTCAGGGAATTTTTGGCAGTGCGCGCCATATCACTTCATAAACCGATTGATACGGCCCAAAGTCCCCCATTAAAACCCCTCATCAGAGGCTTATCTCACAGGTTCAGAGGCTCCCAATAGTACCCGCCGAGCACCCCTGACAGGTAGGGTTCAAGCCCCTACTGAACTTCCTTCGCGGAGGCGGCACCCACCACATCCAGGCGCGCATAGCGGCCCGCAAGCCAGGTACAAATCATCAACTGCACCTGATGGAAAATCATGATCGGCAGCATCATCAGACCCAGCGAGCCCGCACCAAAAATAATGATCGCCATCGGCAGGCCAGCCGCCAGCGACTTCTTCGAACCGCAGAACTGAATCGTAATACGGTCAGCACGGTTGAAGCCCAGACGCTTAGCCAACTGGTCAGTCAGCCACAGCATAAACACCACAATAATCGCCATGAGCACAACCAGCAGCACGATCTGCCACCACGCCACGCGCGTCCACACACCCTGCACCACCGAGGCGGAAAACGCCGAATACACGATCATCATGACCGAGAACTTATCCAGCCACTTAGTCGTCGGCTTCTTGGCGAACTCCCCCACCCAGCGGCGCGTCAGCTGACCGAGCACGAACGGCAGGAACAGCTGAATGGCGATGTCCAGGAAGACCGTTCCAGAGAACTCAATATGGCCCGTGTTCATCAGCAGCATGGCGAGCAACGGGGTCGCCACCACACCCACAATCGAAGAGAGCGAAGCGCTCACAATCGCCGCCGCCACGTTACCGCCCGCAATGGACGTAAACGCAATTGACGCCTGCACGGTCGAGGGCACAAAGGTCAAGAACAGAATGCCCATATACAGCCCGTCACCGAGCACAAAACGCAGCGGTGAAAGCGCCAAACCGACCAGCGGGAACAGCACGAACGTGCAGCTGAGAATCATCAGGTGCAGACGCCAGTGGGTCAGGCCGCGAATAGCCTCCGCGGTGGAGAGGCGAGCGCCGTACAGGTAGAACAGCAGGGCGACCGCGAACTTCGTTCCGGTGCTGAACCAGTCGGCGAAGTCGCCGCGCGCCGGCACAATAATTGCGAGGATGACCGCGCTAATGAGCATGGTCAGCAGCGGGTCGAGCTTGATGGAGCGAAGTGATGAAAGCATGCTGTCCATTCTATGCCTGCGGCATGCAGCGGATGCCGTGGCGGGCGCACCTTCTCACCTGGGGGTCACGCAGGGAGAGCTTAGGAGTGTGCAGGAGGCGGTTAACAGCCGAACCCGCCGGAGTGCGTTAGCACCCCGGCGGGTTCGTGAAGGTTATTGAGCTGTGCGGCTCAGATGAGGCGTTCAGAGCGCACCCGGGTGGCTACTGGCTACTTCTTATCGCCGTCGAAGCCGTAACCGTACGAGCCACCCTCAGAGGAGCCGCTACCGTACTGGCCGTAACCGTACTGCTCGGGAGCAGACTGGCCATTAGAGGGCTGCTCAGGCGCGGGCTGGCCTGCACCGTTCTGGGTTGCACCGTTCTGGCCTGCGGCAGGCTGACCGAAGCCAGGCTGCTGACCGTACGCAGGCTGATTGGGTGCGGGCTGACCCGGTGCGGGCATCTGCGGGCCACCGGGAGCACCCGGTGCCGGCACGCCACCGGCGGCAGCGTACGCATCCCAACGCTGGCCGTGGAAGGCACGAGCCTGCTCGGTGAGCCAGCCAGCGAACAGCGTCGAATTCGCATCGAACTTGGGGGCGTTCTCGGGCTTGGAGTACACGTCCACGGTTTCCAGGGTGTGGTCTGCCCAAACGTCCTGATGTTCACGCATGAACTCGGTGGACTGAATCGGGTCGGGCCACATGTGCACCGGCTCCGCCGCCGGGATCAGGACAGGAACGCGCGGTGCGGCGTCCTTGACCGGGTTCTCGGTCGGGCGCCAGAACAGGCGGCCGGGCTGGGTGCGGTCACGCAGCGCGTGCGCACGCCAGGTGAGAACGGGGTGGCTTGCCAGCAGGTTCACGTACCAGACGGCAAGGCCGCGGTCGGTGACGGCACGGTCGGCAAGCTCATCGAAGTTGACCTGCTTGTTCAGGTACTTACCTGCCGCAAGCACCTTGACAGCGCCCTCAGCACCCTCGGGGCAGAAGCGGTAGCCGAAGTTGTCGGCGGTGTACTCCTGCGAGCGGGACAGCGCACTCGACAGCACCGGAATCTGGTTGAACAGCATGGTGAAAATCAGACGGAAATAACCGACGTGACCTGCGGCGATGTGACCAACCTCGTGGCCAATAATGAAGCGCAGCGCCTCCGGGTCACGAGACTTACCACCGATCTCGAACAGGTCAGAGTACAGGCAGATGTAGCGGCGGAAGCCGTGACCTGCCGCGAAAGCGTTCATGGTGCCGTTACCGAGAACAACGTACGCATCCGGCACTCGGCGCAGACCCGCCGCCTCAGCTGCTTCGGCGAGCATCTGGTACGCCTCGGGGAACTGGGTGGGGGTGATGCGCACACCGCGCACACGCTGCTGTGCGTAGTAGATCGCACGAACAATGAACACAGCAATCGGGCCCAAGAGGAGCAGGCCAACCGTCTGGAAAATCAGGTCTTCCATGCTTGCCGTGGTGCTACCGGAAGAAGGTACACGAACCGAGCCTTCACCGGTTGAGCTGAAGACGTAACGCATCATCGAGCTGAACAGGTCAGCGAGCGCCATGAACAGCACAATGTAGCCGACCGCGGTAACCGCGTAGGCGGCGACCAGCCACGGAATTTCGGAGGGGTGACGCAGCGCGTGCAGCACCTTCGGCGGCAGCATCGACTGGTAGGCGAAGAGCCTCGGCTGGGGCAGGGGGCTGACCGGCTTCTGGCGCTCATCTTCGGGGAGCCAGCCGGCGGAGAGGTCCTGCGGGAGGGGCTCACCGGGGGCACGGAATGCCTGCTGGCCGGGCTGGGCGTTGAACTGCCCGCCGGGCTGCTGGTGGTTTTCAGGGGGGTTGAGTCATGTCTCGTCCGCTTCGTATCGAGTGTTATCTGATTCCACTCTATCGTTTTTGGGCATGTACTAGTGAATGTGAATGCGCTTTTTCTCATAGAATGCCCATTCGCGACGCTACAGTACGCCACGGTGCAGGGATTCGCAGTGCCGGGATGCGCAGTGCAGAGACTCAGGCGCGCAGCCTTGCGAGCATAAAGAAATCCGCCGCAGCACCCATACGAAACGGGCGCTGCGGCGGATTACTTTACGCTGAGCCGCCTACACGGCGGGGTGCGTGGGGCTTAGAGGCTCTTGACGAGTTCCTCGGTAGCCTCAGCGATAGCCTTCTCCTCGTTGGTGGGGATGACCAGCACCTTGATAGCGGAATCCTCGGTGGAAATCACGCGGGGCTCGGGGGAACGCTTAGCGTTCTCTTCCTCGTTGTACTTGATGCCCAGTGCGCCGAGGCGGTCCAGGACCAGCTTGCGGAAGTCGCCGGAGTTCTCACCGATACCTGCGGTGAAGATCAGTGCCTGCGCGCCGCCAACGACCAGGTTGTAGCCGCCAATGTACTTCATCAGGCGGTAGGAGGTCATGTCCAGTGCCAGCTGTGCACGCTCGTCGCCGGACTGTGCAGCCTCAACGACCTTACGCATGTCGTTGGAGCCAGCCAGTGCGAGCAGACCGGACTCCTTGTTCAGGATGGTGTCCAGGCGTGCGGCGTCAATGCCCTCACGGGACAGGATGGTGGTCAGTGCCGAGGGGTCAATGTCGCCGGAGCGGGTGCCCATGATCAGGCCAGCCAGCGGGGTGTAGCCCATGGAGGTGTCCACGGACTTGCCGCCCTTCACAGCGGTCACGGACGCGCCGTTACCGAGGTGTGCGACGATGCCGTTGAACTCGTCGCGTGCAATGCCGAGCATGTCAGCTGCAACGTGGGAGACGTACTCGTGGCTGGTGCCGTGGAAGCCGTAGCGGCGGATGCTGTACTTGTCAGCCAGGTCGTAGGGGATTGCGTAGCGCCATGCTTCTTCGGGCATGGTGGAGTGGAACGCGGTGTCGAAGATAGCGACCTGCGGCAGGGAGGGCCACTTGTGCATTGCTGCGCGCATGCCCTGAACGTGTGCGGGGTTGTGCAGCGGTGCCAGCGGGGAGAGATCGTCGATCTGCTGGACAACTTCCTCGGTCAGCAGGGTGGGGTGGGTGAACTTCTCGGCACCCTGCACCACGCGGTGGCCGACTGCCTGCAGCTCGCGGCCGTGCAGGACGGGCTCAAGCTTCTCGGACATGATGTCGAATGCGACCTCGTGGTTGGGCACGTCGGTGCCGATGTTTTCGACGAGGCCGGAGGTCAGCATCTGCTCTGCCTCGGGCAGGGAGGTGTCACGCACCTGGTACTTCAGGGAGGAAGAACCGGCGTTCACAACGAGAATAAGCATGAAAGTATCTTCTTTCGTAGTTTTCTTTTCGTTCCATTCTCGCACTTTTCGAGCCTGCGTGCGAGACGGCCCCGGCTGTGTTTTTAACGGGGGTTTTTACTGGGGGCAGCATCGGGGGCAGGAGGCGGGGGGCTCATCCCCGCGCATACGGGGAAAACTGCGGTCTGCTGACCTGGCTCTGCTTGAGAGTGGGCTCATCCCCGCGCATACGGGGAAAACTTCCTCTAGGAGACTCCTATGGAAACACTGATGGGCTCATCCCCGCGCATACGGGGAAAACTGAGAATAGGGCACCTAAGATTTTTGCCCATAGGGCTCATCCCCGCGCATACGGGGAAAACGTCATAGTTCTTATGACGTGCCACAAGAACTCCGGCTCATCCCCGCGCATACGGGGAAAGCTAATATCGATTCCCCGGCTTATAATCCGTCTGAGGCTCATCCCCGCGCATACAGGGAATACTTGCCGAGTGGGACGATTTCGTTGGTGGTTTGGGGCTCATCCCCGCGCATACAGGGAATACACTCAGCCACAAGGCACGATGCCTAGCAGAAGCCTAAAAATATTCAGTTTCCACACGTATACATATATAAAGGGGATGAGTAGACGATTACTCGCCTACGGTGACCCGCCGCCAGTGGCGGCTGGCCTTGACGCATCCAACGCCACATCCCCCAACACCACCGAACCGGCAGCATCAGAGTCAGTAACTCCGCGTCCGTTTAGACTCTCCCCCGTGCCGGGGACGAGTTGCGTCTCATACATCCGTACAGCCTCCGCACGAATATTACGTGCCGCATTCACGTCACGATCAATCCGCACACCACAGGCTGCGCACTCAAAGACACGCACGTGGAGTCCGAGCTTGATTTTCGCTCGTGCTCCGCAGGCGCTACACGTCTGAGAGGATGCAAAGAAACGGTCAATAATCTGTACCTGTGAGCCGTACCAGCTGGCCTTATACTCCAGCTGACGGCGTAGGGTACTAAAGCGGCGTCCAGAATAGACCGGTTTAACCCGGCCTTCTGACGCACACGCCTGCCCGGTGCCTCGACGGTACCGGCAGCTGAGGCGGTCATACCCGCCACAGCCAAGTCCTCAAGCCCGATGAGGGTGTACCCGGTGCTCAGACGCTTAGAGACCTGATGCAACCCAGACTCACGGCGCAAGGCTACTAGGTGGTGGTGCCGTGCAATCTGCTGCACAATACGGGCACGGCGATTAGAGCCCTTCTGGGCGCGTGCGAGGGCACGCTGTAGACGTACCAGGCGGCGCTCGGAGGTACGTGCCCAGCGGGGGTTAGCCAGGGTGGGGGCACCGTCACCGGTGAACTCCAAGGACGAGTACCGCGCGAAGCGCTGCGGGGCCTGCTCGTCAGAGAGCGCGGCGAGGTAGCGTACGCCCAGGTCTACACCGACGGCGCCAGCGGAACGCTGGGCACGGGTGGGGGTGGCTGACGGGCAGGTGAGCTCCACGAGAATGGAGACATACCAACGGTCAGCAGTACGAGAGACCGTGTAAGAGCGAATCTGAGCACCAGCACGCACAGCCTTCACCAGCGGCTTCGTAGTGTCATGGGTGCGGATAACGCCCAGGTGCGAAAGGCGTACGTGGCGGTAGTCCTCAATGGTCGGGGCGGTCTTGATGCCGCGGCTCTTCAGCTGTGCCTTACGGCGTGCATATTCAGGCTCACCCTGCTTGTAAGGGGTACCGTAAGCGCCGATAGTCTCCGGGGTAGGGATGGTAAAAGAATCGCGGCTAGCACCCTTACGCTTGAAGCGGGGCGTGCCGACAAGTCGGCCAGCACGGGCACCAGTACGGGAGTCAAAGAAATTTTTCCATGCCTTGTCGGCAGATTGTAGTCCTGAGACGAGGACTCGGCGGGGGATAGTGTGCAACCATGGCTCGGAGGATCGCTCGGTCTCGGGCCATACGGCGGCAGGGTTGGCGCCAGACTCAATCGCCTTACTTGCGGCGCGGTGGCGATTAATTTCAGGGGTCAGGTACTGGGTTCCGTACGCCGCATAACCAATGGACTTATACGCTGCATCGCTTTTGGCTAAAGTCTTAAGCTCGGCCTTAACCGTGGCCTCATCGTCGCCTGCGTCAATGCGAGCGTGCCAGTAGTCTGCTCGGGCGCGGGAGACATCGAGATTGTGGGCGGTGAGGAGGTTGTAGGCGTAGCGTGCTGCGCCTGCGCACTGTGCCAGAGCAGATACCTGTGCCTGGGTGGGGTCGAGGCGGAGCTTGTAGGCGCGATTCATGGTGGCAGCGTCAGTGCTGGTCGTCTTAGCCATGGCGTCTCCTCCTCTCCTACGAGCTATAGAGATAACCAGTGTGGACATCTCTCATATCCACAATCATATGGGATACCCCTGACAAGATAAGGCGGTATTTTGGGGTACCCAAGAATATTCTGAAAATAAATTCCTCCACAGCCACAGAGCTGATACATGGGATTTTTGTTGGGGCGCAACGTCTAGAAACGAGGACTACACCGAGGTGGGCAGCAAGAAAAATAGTGTAAAAAATCGCCAATTTTTTCACTATCCCCTCTGATTTTCAGGAAATAGTGAAAAAACCGCGATTTTTTTCATAATCCAGGTCACAAACAGGTGGTTAGGGCACCGGGAAGGCCCCCACATCTGCCCCCTGCAGGGGCACATCTTAGTGGGAAGCCGCACCCACCGCTCTACTTGCTCTACCGCTTGAGTCGTTTCAACAAAGAGCTTGTAGCCCTGCGGCTCAAGGATATGAGACGCCTTCCACTTATTGGGTCGCTCCGCAGTACGGTGCAAACGCACGTAGTAGGCGGGGCTGAGGCTTCCCTCGACTCGTACGCAAACCGTGAGCCAGTAGGGGTTATCCCCACCAGGAACTTTCAGGGTCGGGTCATCAACCAGTTCAGCGCTGATTACGGTTCCTTTCAAAAGGTCAATACGCGATTTAGGCCCGTACTCATTCTGCACTTCGGGGTCGACCATCGGGTAGAGCTCTTCAGACCACTCCTTGTACGGCTTGCCGCTGGTGTAGGCGGTGACAATTGCTTTCGCGGCTTCAAGGGCACGACCGCGGTCTTCGTCAGTGATGCTATTGAGGGTGGGAACGCTGGAGGGCTGCTGAGGTCCGCCACCGGTTCCCGCCAGAGGTGAGGGATCAAGGCTCACGGTCGGGGTCTGGGTTGCAGCCGCAATGGTGGATGCTGCGGTGGTGCTTGCCGTCGCGCTCGGGGAGGCGGTCACCTCGGTGACGGTGGGGGTACGACCTGCGGTGGTGGTTGTAGGTGCAGGAGTAGTAGAGCTGGGGGTGGGGGTGCTGGTGGCGGTAGAAGTTCCGCCGGTGATGAGGGTTCCGCCCGGTGCGGAGCTATCAGTACTAGCGGAGCAGCCGGTGGCGAGCAGGGCGAGAACAGCGGCGGCGGCAGTAATTTTGCGGGTCATGGAGAGGGGCTTTCTCTGATGAACGGTTCTATGTATCGGCGTGATGTGTCGAGGCGGGGCAATGTAGCGTTGCGACCGCCTGCGGTTGGTGTCTGCGTCGGGCGTTGACGCATAGTGGGTGCATGGTTCGGCACCGGATTATCGGTAGAAATTCGGTGTTTTTCGTGCAGTCCAGCTCATATCATGGTAGCTCAGGGCGAGCGCCTGCAGGATATCTGTAGGCATGATAAGGTATCTTTTGACACCGATAAATACGTGCCGCCGTATTTTTGCGTCTTGCAGTCCTCGATGTTGTGTTCTGGCTCAGACACTTCTGCTTCGGCACCGCATAGTTTCTCATCACTCATTCAATCTCTGCCCTCCTGCCGGGGGTGGGTTTGTCGCGCCCCGAAATTGCGGGGTCTACGTATTTTGGAGATTGTTATGGAGAACAAGGGCGGAGTAACTATCCCCCCGCTGGGCGTTCGGACTAGCAGCAGCTGTCGTCGCCCTCCTCGTTGTACTGGTCATCGTGCTGATTCCGCGCGGCGGCGATAATTCCACTTCCTCCGCCGCAGGCAACTCGAATGGCGCAGCTCAGTCGAAGTCTACGTCGACGGTAGCGGCAGGCACCTGTGGTGCTGGCGCCTCAGACGACCAGGCGGTACTAGACGCAGCACCCAAGGACACCACATGGGTAACCACCGATGCTGGCTGGACTGGCCCCGTATCGAAGACCGCTGGTCCGATGGCAAACTCCCCGATTCGCAACTGCTTTGAGCACTCTGCCAAGGGCGCGCTGTATGCTGCTATGTGGGCAACCATCGAGATTAACGAGGCACCAGAAGCCTATATGCCGACTGTCGTTGGTCCGGGCGCTGAAAAAATTCGTGAGGACCGACTGAAAGACACTAAAACCCGCACTGTAGTGCGTATTGCTGGCTACCGCTATATCTCCTACACCCCGGAGCGTGCGACTGTGCGTCTGCTCTTCCAGATTCCCTCAGGCGCATACCGTAGCTGGGATGCAGTCATGGAGTGGCACGACGGTGACTGGCACTACTGGGCTCCCACGACTATTCCTGGAATTAGCAACGTTGACCCCGACGAGTTCATTACCTGGGGCTCCTAAAACCTAACAGCCTACACGGGCAATAAAACGCGGTGGGGCACGACCTTTAACAGGTCGTGCCCCACCGCGTTTATACGTTTAAGGCATCTCTAGAGCCCGCTAAAGCACCTCTGGGTGGACCGCCACCTCCACGGCGGCAGGTAGCACCCGCGCACTAATACGGTGCGCCGACGGTGCCGGGTCACCATCCACCTCAACAGGCTGCGCACCATCCGGGAACTCCAACACCGCCTCAGACCCCACCAGGTGACGAATCACCGGCAGCTCAATGCGCGGCGAACCCAGAATCGTGCGGCGCGTAACCTTCGCCATCAGCAGGCCCCACTCCACCAGGTCACGCGGCGACGCCACAATCACCTCAAGGTTGCCGTCATGCACATCCGTCATATCCGCCAGGCGAATACCACCCTGCAGGCGGCCACAATTCGCGATCAGCACCGACCGCATCGGCAAAGTACGGAACGGCGCACCATCCACACTGATACGCACCGGGTGCGACCTGCCCAGCATATGCTTCATGCCGGACTGCACGTACGCAACCCACCCGAACTTCGCCTTAATCTCCTCGTTCGTATCATTCATGACGAGCGCATCAAAGCCGGCACCACTCATCACAAAGAACGTGTGTTCGGTTTCTTCGCCGGGGGTGCTCGTCGTCGTCATCTCAATCGCATCAACGTCCTGACCTGCACCGTTGAGCGCAATATTCACGCACGCCGCCACGTCACTCACCGGGATGTACAGGTTACGCGCCAGCAAGTTACCGGTACCCATCGGCAGAATACCCAGGCGCGGCTTGCGCCCCTCATGATGCGCCAGCGCCGCCGCCACAGCACGCACCGTACCGTCACCACCTGCGGCAATCAGCAGGTCAACGCCCTCGGCAATCAGCTCGCGGGCAGCCTCCGAGCCGGGCTCGTCCACGCGGGTGGTGCGCACCAGCGGCTGCGGGTGGCCATTCGCCGCGAGGGTACGTTCCAGAATCTCAATAGCCGCCGCAGCGCCGGGCTTGCTGGGGTTGTACACCACGCCCACGCGCTGCGCCTCACCGGTGGGCAGGGTCGGCAGAACGCCGAAGGGCGCACCCAGTTCGATAGCGCGTCGGCGCGCTTCACGGCGGGCACGAGTGACGGAGGCGGTCAGCGCCGCCGCCGCAGAAACACCAAGGAGTTTACGGTATAGAGGCATAGTTCTTAGATTACCGGGATACGCGAAAACCCGCCCACCGTTTACGCGGTGAGCGGGTTTTTCGGCTGGTTATGAGATTACTCAGCGGGCGGGGTTTCCCTTATTCAGCAGCTACTGCGGGGATGACCTCGGCGCCACCCATGTACGGGCGAAGAGCCTCAGGAATACGTACGGAGCCGTCAGCCTGCTGGTGAGTCTCCAGGATGGCTACCAACCAGCGGGTCGTCGCCAGGGTGCCGTTCAGGGTCGCTACGGAGCGGGTGCGACCCTTACGCACGTTGCCTGCCTCGTCCACGGTGTCCGGGGTGCGCTCGCGGATGTTCAGGCGGCGCGCCTGGTAGGTGGTGCAGTTCGAGGTGGAGGTCAGCTCGCGGTAGGTGCCCTGGGTGGGGACCCACGCCTCGCAGTCGAACTTGCGGGCTGCGGAGGTGCCCAGGTCGCCTGCGGCGGTGTCAATCACGCGGTATGCGAGGCCGCAGCGCTGCAGCATTTCCTCTTCGAGGGACAGCAGCTTCTCGTGCATCTCTTCTGCCTGCTCGACGGGGCAGTACACGAACATTTCGGCCTTATTGAACTGGTGCACGCGAATGATGCCGCGGGTGTCCTTACCTGCGGAGCCAGCCTCGCGGCGGTAGCAGGAGGACCAGCCGAGGTACTTCTTCGGGCCCTTCTCGAAGTCGAGAATTTCGTCGGTGTGGTAGCCGGCGAGCGCCACCTCGGAGGTGCCGACCAGGTACAGGTCGTCGCGTTCGAGGCGGTAGATTTCGTCATCGTGCTTGACGTTGAAGCCGGTGCCGTTCATGATTTCGGGGCGTACCAGGGTGGGGGTGGTCATCATGGTGAAGCCGTGCTCGGTTGCGAGGTCGAGCGCCATCCACATGAGTGCCTGCTCCAAGCGTGCTACCTGGCCCTTGAGGAAGTAGAAGCGTGCGCCGGAGACCTTCGCGCCGCGTGCCATGTCGATGCCGTCGACGAGTTCGCCGATTTCGAGGTGGTCGCGCGGTTCGAAGCCTTCGGTGGTGAAGTCGCGGGGGGTGCCGACTTCCTTGACGACTACGTAGTCGTCTTCGCCGCCGACGGGTACGCCGTCGATGATGAGGTTTTCGATGCTGCTGATCAGTTCCTCGTATTCGGCGGTTTTCGCTTCGGAGGCTGCCTTTGCTTCGTTGACGCGGGCTGCCAGTTCCTTGGCCTGTGCGACGAGGGCGGGCTTTTCTTCCTTGGGTGCCTTTGCGACGGTCTTGCCGAAGGCGTTCTGTTCGGCGCGCAGGGTCTCGTATTCGCCGATGAGTGCGCGGCGTGCGGTGTCGGCTTCGAGGATGCGGTCGACGTGGGTTTCGTCCTTGCCGCGTGCTCGCTGGGAGGCGCGGAAGACGTCGGGGTTTTCGCGGAGGAGGTTAATATCAATCACTGTTTTATCCTACCTAATCTTGCGGTGGGTTGTGGGCGGGGTTTGCGCTGGTGGGCAGCTAGCGGCGGCCGGTTAGCGGCGCTGCAGGTGTGTGGGGCGGCCGTTCGGGAAGAGCGATTCCAGCCACTCGTGCGCGGAGTCGAAGGAGGCGTCGGAGTGGATGCTGTCGACTTCGGTGTTTTCGTGGTCGGCGCGCGGGTAGGAGCCGAGGAATTTCAGCGTCGGGGAGACGCGGTGCAGGCCGCGCAGGGCGTCGCGCATGCGTGCCTCGTAGATGTGGCCGTCGGCGTCGATGCTGAACGAGTAGGAGCCCATGCCTTCGCCGGTGGGGCGCGATTCGATGCGGGAGAGGTTCACGCCGCGCACCGAGAACTGTTCGAGCAGCTCCATGAGCGCGCCGGCGCGGTTGGCGGGCAGCGGCACGGTCAGGGTGGTCTTGTCGGAGCCGGTCGGTTCGGGAATGTCGGCGATGCGTGAGAGCAGCACAAAGCGGGTCACGGCGTTCTTGTTGTCGCCGATGTTGTCCTGGATGACGTGCAGTTCGGGGTGGTAGTTCAGCAGCGCCGGGGAGCAGATTGCCGCATCGTAGGTGCAGCCCTCTTCAAGCAGGCCGACAGCCGCCGCCGCGGTGGAGGAGCCGGGCAGGTAGGCGGCGGTGGGCACGTTCTCCTGCGCCCAGCCGCGCACCTGCGCCCAGGCGTGCGAGTGGGTGGAGATGGTCTTAACGTCCTCGATGCTGATGGGCTTCGCGGCGACCAGCACAAAGCGGATCGGTACGAGCACCTCGCGGATAATGCGTACACCCTCGCTGGCTGCGATAGCGTCCAGGGTGGCGCTCACGCCGCCCTCCACGGAGTTTTCGATGGGCACCATGGCGGCGTCCACCTCGCCCGCGTTCAGGCGTGCGAGCGCGTCGGGCACGCTGGTGGCGGGGATGCGTTCGGCGTCGGATGCGCCGGGGACGCTCAGCAGGGCGGATTCGGTGAAGGTGCCGGAGGGGCCAAGGTAGGTGTATCGCATGCCACTATAGTAGCGTCTGCCGTGGAGGGGCCGCCGAATTCGGTGATAGGTTACGGTCTTTGGCGGTGGTTAAAAGCCCCCACCAAAGTCACTAACCTATGGTCGAAAAACTTAGGTCATGGCCAGAGAACTTAAGTCATTACCGAAAACCTACTACAGTAGCTGAACCCGCTACCTCACGAACTGGCGAACCCGCGCGGTGTCCCAGTACTGGGCGGGCACGCCTCCACCCATGAGCTCACGGGCGATAGCGGCAGCCTGCACGGAACCAGCCTCCGGCAGGGGCGCGTGGGAGCCGGCAATAATGACGTTGCCGCGGCGGCGGCCCTTCAACATTGCCGAATCCGCCACAATGCACACGTACTCGAACACCTCAAGCAGGCGGACGCCTCCGCGCGGGCACCGGTCAGCGCCGGCCCATCACCGCAATTGAGGATGTACAGGCCACCGGGCGCCAGCGACTCGGCAACGGTGCGGGTGAACTCGACGGTGGTCAGCGCCTCGGGGGTGGTATCCCCGGCGAATACGTCACGAATCAGCACGTCACGGGATGCGGGCGCGAAGGTCGCGGTGACGGCACCCGCCTCACCCACACGAATCTTCACGCGCGGCGCCTTGGGGATGTCGAACCAGGCACGCACATACTCGGCGAGCTTGGCGTCCAGCTCAACGACCGTGTTGCGGCTGGTCGGGTACAGGTCAGCGAAATAGCGCGCCATGGAGCACGCGCCGCCGCCCAGGTGGGTGATGCGCAGCTTCGCGGCGTCCAGGTGCTCCTCCACATGCGAGGAGACGACCGCCGCGATCCAGCGCATGTACTCAAAATCCAGCTGGCGGGGCTCACCCACAATCACGTGGGAAGACTGCACACCATTAATGAGCAGCAGCCAGCCGTCGGCGTGGTAGCCGTCGGGGACCAGCTCCGCCTCACCCGTAGAGATCGGGTACACGCCAGCGGCGGCACCCTGCACGGGGGTGTTCTCGGTATCGTCGATGCGGTTCTTTTGGTTCTTCTGGTTTTTGGGGGAGTTCTTGGGTGCCCTGCTCTTTTTCGCCATACCCACTAGCCTAACCGACACGGTCCAAAGCAACAGAGCCGCCCACTAGCCGTTGCCCCCTAGCCGCCCCCTTAGCCACCGCCTGCACGCCCCTAGCGTACGCACCCGCGAAGGACCGCCTCCACAGGGGCTGGCTGAGTAGACTAGAACCCATGGGATTTGTATGTCAGGGCCGCTACGCGCTCGCACCGATTGAACCGACCGACGCCGAAAAATACGTCAACCTGCAGCTGGACTGCATGGAGCAAACCTACGACCCGATCTACTTTGACGCGCTCGGGGAAAGCTTCACCGCCCGCCACCGCGCCGAACGCAACGAATACCTCGAGGACTTCCACCGCCACCTCGCCTCCCCCACCGTGCGCGGCTTCTTCGCCTACGAGGTGCCCGGCTGGACCCCCGACGGTGGACTCTCCTGCGCCGTGGGCACCCAGATCGACTGGGAGAAGCCGGTCGGCATGGCGCTCTCCCTGTGCGAGCCCTCCTCCTGGGAACTCGAACGCGCCGATACCCTCCCCGAACTGCCCGCAGGCACCCGCAAACTCACGCACCTGTACACCCTCAACCACACGCACGGCACCGGGCTCGGACAGGCGCTCTACGACTCCGTCATCTACCCGGACGAAAACTCCTACCTGTGGGTCATGGCAGAAAACGAACGAGCGGTCTCCTTCTACGAGCGCCTCGGCTACCGCAACGAAGGCGTGTACTTCCAAGCACGCGGCATCTGGGCCCCCGGACGCAGCGTACGATACGCGCGCATCCTCAACCCCTAAACGGCACGCCACAGCAGGAGGCGGCACGCACGGCACCCCCACCCCGCAACAGCGGTGCACCTGCCCCACATGACGCAGCGCACCGCACACCCTGTTAGGCACCACCCCCACAACGCCTTAAGATAGAAGATGACATATAAGCTCGACGCACCCGCGCACAGGAGCATATACACCCCTGCGCAACCGCGGGACCCAGCGCCGAACATCGCATAGAAGGACAGTAAAACAATGACCACTGGTCTTTACCTCTCCGCTATGTCCCAGAACTCGGGCAAGTCCCTCGTCGCCCTGGGCCTAGCAGACTCCCTCATCAAGCGCGCAGACCGCGTCGGCTTCTTCCGCCCCGTCTTCGACGGCGCAACCATCGCCGACGACCCCATGGCACGCCTCATCCGTGAACACTTCGGCCTGACCGAAGAGCAGGTCGGCGGCGCAGTCTCCATGACCGACGCACTCGCACTCATCGCAGAAGGCGACACCGAAGAAATCTCCGCACGCGCAGTCTCCGCCTACGAAAAGGTCGCCGCAAACAGCGACGTCGTAATCGTCGACGGCGTCTACCTGCCCGCCAACGCGCTCTCAGTCGAATTCGACCTGAACGTCCAGATCGCACGTGACCTCGGCCTGCCCGTCGTCGCAATCGTCGGCGCACAAGAAGCAACCGTCGAAGAAGCAGTCACCGCAGTCGACGTGGCACGCACCGAACTGCTCGCATCCAAGGCAGACCTGCTCGCAATCATCGTCGGCCGTTCAGAACCCGAACTGCGCGACGAAATCGAGAAGTCCGTCAAGCGCGGCGACGCAAACCTGCCCGTCTACGTACTGCCCGAAATCCCCGAACTGAACGCACCCACCGTCGGTGAAGTTGCCGAAGCCCTCAAGCTCGACACCGAAGGCATCAAGGCAGAAGACCTCGGCCGCGACATCCACGGCATCAAGGTCGCAGCAATGAACGTCTCCAACTTCCTCAACCAGTTCGTTGACGGCGACTTCGTCATCGTCCCCGGCGACCGTGCAGACATCGTTGCAGCAACCCTCGCATCCGCACTGGCACCGACCTTCCCCGCACCCTCCGGCGTGCTGCTCACCGGCGGCCTGGACGCACTGCCCGGCAAGAACACCGCAGTCGGCTCCCTCATCGACAACGCACCGTTCCCCGTACTGTCCACCACCAAGGACACCTTCAAGTCTGCACGCGCAGTCTCCCGCGTGCGCGGCACCCTCGAAAGCGGCCACCAGCGCAAGCTCGCAGCAGCAATGGGCGGCTGGGACGAGCACGTCAACAAGGACGAACTGCTCGCACGCCTCGAAATTGAGCGCCCCGCATCCATGACCCCGCTGCGCTTCCTGCACAACCTCATCGAGACCGCACGCGCAAACCGCCGCTCCGTGGTCCTGCCCGAGGGTTACGACGTGCGAATCCTGCGTGCAGCCGAAATCATTGCACGCCGCGACTTCTGCGACCTGATCCTGCTCGGCAACCCCGCCAAGATTGCAGAAATCTGCCAGGCTGAGGGTATCGAACTGCCCAGCTCGATCCGCATCATCGACATCGAGAACAACGAGTACACCGAGGACTTCGCAGCAACCTACGCTGAGCTGCGTGCGCACAAGGGCGTCACCATTGAGGCTGCTCGCGAGCGCATGACCGACCCCTCGTACTTCGGCACCATGCTCGTGTACAAGGGCATCGCCGACGGCATGGTTTCCGGTGCAGTGAACACCACCGCGAACACCATCCGCCCCTCGCTCGAGTTCATCAAGACCCGCCCCGGCACCAAGATCGTCTCCTCCGTCTTCCTGATGCTGATGGAAGACCGCGTTCTGGTCTACGGCGACTGCGCAGTGAACCCGAACCCCAACGCAGAGCAGCTCGCCGACATCGCGAAGGCATCCGCGGAGACTGCACGCCAGTTCGGCGTCACCCCCAAGGTTGCTATGCTGTCCTACTCGACCGGCACCTCCGGCGCTGGCGCGGACGTGGACGTTGTGCGTGAGGCGACCGAGCTCGTGCGCGCATCGAACCCCGACTTCGCGGTCGAGGGCCCGATTCAGTACGACGCCGCTTCGAACATGTCCATTGCGTCGACCAAGCTGCCAGGCAGCGAGGTTGCTGGTCAGGCTACCGTGTTCGTCTTCCCCGACCTGAACACCGGTAACAACACCTACAAGGCTGTTCAGCAGTCTTCGGGTGCTGCCGCTGTGGGCCCGGTTCTGCAGGGTCTGCGTAAGCCCGTGAACGACCTGTCCCGCGGCACCACCGTTGAGGACATCATCAACACCGTTGCGATTACCGCAATTCAGGCACAGAGCCTGTAAGGTGCACGCGGCGCTGTAGCGTGAAGGCTGCGGCGTTCCGTTGATATAGAAATCTCCCGCACTGGGGGGCATGCCTTGGAGGTGTGCTCCACCCGGTGCGGGAGATTTTTTGTAATTACAGGGTTTCTTGTAGTGCCATTCCCCGGTTAGTCCTTGCGGGTGCGGCGGAGGCGCACATAGTTAATCACGCCAATACCAGCCATGCCCACGGCGGTCAGCACCGAGTCGAGGGCGGGCGGGAAGAGCCAGGTGAGCCCCACCTCCACGGTGTAAGCGATGAGGCGGCAGACAAGGTAGGTGCACACCGCCACGAAAAGCGCGTAGGCGACGATGATGCCGACCGGGCGGGGCTCGTAGCCTTCTCGCCGGGCGCGCAGAGCGGCACCCAGGGCGTTACCCAGGTACAGGGCGAGAGCGCCGACGACGAGCGCGGCGGTGAGGGCACCGTCAAGGAGCGTACGCGGGGTCAGCGGTGCGGTGCCTGCCTCAGTGAAGAGGTTGAGGATGCGCACCCCGGCGTAGGCGTAGCAGAAGATGACTGCCGCACGGATGGTAAGGGGTAGGTTGGTCCAGAAGGTTTTCATGCGGCCCCTTTCGAGGTGGAGGGCGGGCTTCTGTCTGAGTGTTACCCCAAGGATACCTAAAAACACCGGTGGGTGATGCGAATCAATAGCATTGTGACTGGTGAAAGTTGTGTATACGGGGTGCTGTTTTTATTGCGCCGAGAAGCCACATGTGTTTCGAAAAGCAACATGTTTGGTGGCTTCTCGAAACACATGTGGCTTTTCGAGGAAAATGCGGGGCAGGATTTTTGTAATTACAGGATTCCGCCGCCAACCACCCCTACCCCGTGAGCCGGTGACCACCCAGGCAGCGGCAAACCGCCCGGGCTGCTAGGCTGCTGCTATGACCACGACTGATGAAACTCTCCCCCCTGGGGCTCTACGAACACCTCAAGAGCGCGTCGCTCATGAGCCGCGCCATCCCTGAAGGCGCGCAATGGCAGGAAGAAATCCTCGAAAAGGATGACTACAACATCCCCGAACTGCTCACCCAGTTCTTCGCCACCCAGCTGGCCCCCGCCCTCGAAAGCCTCAAAACCCCCGCAGACCAGGTGGAACTCGTCAACCGCATGATGGAGCTCCTACCGCAGGATGCCGAAGAGCAGAACGATTCGTTACTGACCGATGACGGCAGCAACGTAATTCAGATGCGCGAGCTCACCCTCACTGACGCAAAAACTACGCGCCCCGATATTCCTCTGAGCGACGTTGCTCTGATGACGAATACTTCTAAAGACCTGAATCTCAATACTGAAATTCAGAAAGAATTAGAAAGTGCAGACCGTGTAGATTTGCTCTGCTCATTTCTTAAAATGTCCGGCGTTAATAGTTTGAGTGAGCAGCTTAAAGCTATTAAAAATCGCGGTATTCCTTTCCGCATTATTACCACCACCTATATGGGCGTAACTGACCGCAAGGCTATCGACCGCCTCGTTGAAGAGTACGGTGCCGAGGTAAAAATCAGCTACCAGGGCGACAGCACCCGCCTCCACGCGAAGGCTTGGCTGTTCCACCGCAATACCGGCATGTCCACCGGCTATGTGGGCAGCTCGAACCTCTCCAGCGCCGCGCTCACTGACGGCCTGGAGTGGAATGTTCGCATCTCCAACCCGATTACGCCCGGCCTGATCCGCCAGTTTGAAGGCCTGTTTGAAAGCTACTGGAAGAGCGGCGATTTCACCCTTTACACCGCCTCTGACAAGGAGAAACAGGAGCTCGACACTGCCCTGGCCAAGGCGGATATTACCGGCCGTAAAAGCAAGGGCCTGGAGTACGATATCGACTCGTCTCTGCTGGATGTGCACCCGTTCCCGCATCAGGTGCGCATGCTTGAAGAAATGCAGAACGCTCGTTCTAAGGGTCGTCACCGCAACCTCGCCGTGGCCGCAACCGGCACCGGCAAAACCGTGTTCTCGGCTCTCGATTACAGGCGCCTCTGCGAGCAGTCCGGCAAAAAGCTGAAGCTGCTTTTTATTGCGCACCGCAAAGAAATCCTTGACCAGGCGCGCCGCACTTTCGGCGACGTCATGCTAAAAGGTAATTTCGGTGAGCTCCTGACCGGCGGCAAAAAGCCTGAATACAATGAGGCTGTTTTTGCGACCATTCAAACGTTGTCAGGTGCCGCCCTCGAAAATTACGCGCCAGACTATTTTGACGTCATCATCATGGACGAATGTCACCACATTAAGGCAGCCAGCTGGGATAAAGTTTTCAACTATTTTGAGCCCCGCGAATTTATCGGCCTGACCGCAACCCCCGAGCGAGAAGACGGGGTGAACATCGCCGACAAGTACTTTGACGGCTATGTGGCAACCTCAATCCGCCTGTGGGACGCGCTCGAAGACCACCTCCTCGTACCCTTCCAGTACTTCGGTATTGCCGACGGCACCGACCTACGCCGCATCAACGTTCGGGGTGGCCAGTACGACGAAACCGACCTGGAAAAGCGGTACACCGACCATAAGGATGCTGAACGCCGCCTGCGCATCATCGTGAAGGAGCTACGCGAGAAGGTCGACAATCCCCTGCGCATGAAGGCGCTCGGCTTCTGCGTGAGCGTGAAGCACGCCAAATACATGGCCCAGAAATTCAACGAAATAGGAATCCCGGCAGACTGCTTGGTGGGTACGGATTCCGCCGAGCGTCGTGCCGAGGTTATGGGGAATCTTGCGGATGACAACCACGAGCTGACGACCATCTTCACCGTGGACCTGTTCAACGAGGGCGTCGATATTCCGAATATCGACACGCTCCTGATGCTGCGCCCCACCCAGTCGCTCACCCTCTTCCTGCAGCAGCTGGGCCGCGGTCTGCGCCGTGCACCGTTGAAGTCTGTTCTGACGGTCCTCGACTTTGTGGGACACCAGAACAAGAACTTCATGGTTCACCACAAGTACCGCGCCTTTGTGCGGCAGGGCACCCTGACTGAGCAGGATATTAAGAGCCCCGAGCTGCCGGCTGGCTGCCACTTCCATCTGGACGAGCTGACTCAGAAGCAGGTCATCCAGAAGATTCGCGAGTCCCTGCGCATGAACCAGAGCGCCCTCATCGACACCGCAAAGAGCTACCTGGAAGATATGCGCCGAAACTCCACGGAACCCGATATTCGCCCGACCGTTATTGACTTCATCAACCACTACGGACTGGGACTGCCGCAGATTTACGGCCGTAGCAGCAAGGTGCCCCTGCCCGGTGTCACTAAGCCCGTCGCAACGACCTGGACCAGCCTCCAGGCCGCGAGTGAACTGTACCCCGACCTGGTGGTTCCCTTCCAGGACAACATAGCCGTCGAGACGAATAAGCGCGTCAAGGCACTCACGCACGTACATGACACGTTCCGCATTAACGCCTACTTGGAGCTGCTGAACACGGACATCCTGGAGCAGGACATGACCGATGAACAGCGCCGCCACGCGTGGATGCTACTGTTCTCCATCTGGCCGAAGGCCAAGTGGGACGGTTCTACCAAGAAGTTCAGCCTCGACGAGGGCCTGGCAACTCTGCGTAAGAACCGCGGCATGCTGCAGGAAATGGAGAGCGTTTGGAACTTCAACGCCGGTACGGATACCACCTCCACCCTGCCGCTCTTTGAGGGCGAAGGCGTCCCCCTGCGCACTCACGCCCTCTACTCCCGCGAAGAACTATTCGCCGGACTGGGCGGCCAGGAGGAGAACTTCAAGGTACCCGGCGGCGTGGTCAACGGTGTTGTGCCCTTCGACCCGACAAACACCACCGCACTACTGGTGACGCTGGAGAAGTCTGAGAAGCACTTCTCCCCGGCCACCATGTACAAGGACTACGCCATCAGCACTGACGAGTTCGCGTGGGACTCTCAGAGCGCGACATCCCCCGAAAGCCCGACGGGTCAGCTCTTCCAACACCACGAGGAGCGAGGCCGACGCATCGTGCTCTTCGCCCGCCAGCACAGGGAGAATAGGCTTGGCCCCGAACCCTACATGTGCCTGGGCACCGTGAAATACATTTCTCACGAGGGCTCCAAGCCGATGCATATTCGCTGGTCGTTGGACCGCCCGATGCCGGCGTCCATGTTCCAGATCGCGAAGATTGCCTCGTAGTCTCTAAATAACCGCAGCAGGCGGCCCCGGATGCATGTGCGTCCGGGGCTGCTCTGTTTTGTTTGGGATGCTCGGTGCGGTGTGGGGTTTCGGTCAAGGGTTACGGATTTGTGCCATAGGTTAGTGTCTTTGGTCGTAGTTAAAAACCATGGCAGAAGACGCTAAACCATGGCACAAATTCTGCAGAAGCAGCACCTCCGCGGGTGCAGAGATATTTGATGCATAAAACATTGAGAAGCCCGAATATTGACCAACGACCGTCACCATCCTCAAAAGAATGCAAACGATGGCAAACATGCGGTAGGGTGGTAACTGTAGTCTTCCATAGCGCATTGACGCGTTTGTTGGGCGCGCTACGGGGCTGTTTTCCTTCCGGCAGTCAACGCAACCTGTGAATAACGGCCCGACATGCACATATATCACACCGTCACCGACGATAGGAGCGTATCTTCTATGGATTCGACCATCTTCAACCGCCGTACCCTGCTGGGTAGCGGCGCACTTATGGGCCTGGGTGCCCTGCTTGCGGCATGTGGCCAGCAGGCAAATAACGAGGCGGCAGCCACCGCCTCCGCCGCGCCGAGCGAGTCGGCTTCGGCTTCTGCGGCGTCTGGGTCACCTTCGGCGAGTGCAACCCCGTCTACTGTCCGCGGCTACTCTGGCGACTCAAAGGCACCGGATGGTGAGTACCGTCCGGCTGATAAGTACGGTCCGGCGCAGAATGTGCCGAAACCCAACGCTCCTGAAGACGGATATCGCGAAAAATCTCTAGAAGGCCTCCGCAAAACTTTGGATGCCTGGATTCAGTGGGCAAATTACGGTACCGAAACCGGTGATTTCACAAAAGCACGCCAGTTTATTTCACCTTCATATGAAAACGAATTGAAAGCGTATGAAGATATTGAGGATCTCTACGCTAGTGGCGGTTGGGTCATTGGAGGAGTAGACCACTTTATTGCGGACGGTAACCCCTGGTCAGAAGATGGTGAAACCTATTTTTGGAAGGCGTACCGCGAGTGGGACTATGAGACCTATGTTGAATCTGACGGCAGCTGGCGCCGATGGGAAAATAAGGACAAGACTAAGAACACTTTTAAATTTGAACTGAAGCATAATGGTCAACAGTGGGAGATTATGCGCTACGAATCAGTAGAGGATTAAAGCGATGAATACACGTAAAGTTATTCTCCCCATTTTTATTGCTTTACAGGTCTTATGCTTGAATCATGGTCCTGTTATTGCAGAGGTTACGACAAAAGAATGCTCCTCAGACAAAAGCGCTAAAGTCTGTCAAACGCAGAGAGTAAAAAGAGATAAAAACGCACCTGTAGTGAACCAACAACTGGAACGAATAAGTCTGATAGCGAATATACGTCTCAGCAACCCAATTCAGAACCTAGTACCTACACCACCAAAGGCGCCAACGGCCTTACCCTAATTCGTTCCAAAAGTGACTCTAATATCCTTGGCTGCGTAAAGGACGGAAAGGTTGGACACGTAAAACTCAACAATCTCATTGTTCGTGACGATGGGACTTACATCGATGGTGGCCTCGGCAAATATAGCCCCACCTCAGAAACCTGTGTCCCCGACGATACCCGCACCCTGACCAGTGCTGACAGCCCGGGTCCCACCGGCCCGACCTACGAAGAAGTCATGGAGGAAATTCGCCACGCAGCAGAGTCGCTAGATCCGGGTAAGCCGACCCTGCATCAGTCCTACAACAACCTCGCAGGCACCGGCCGAGCAGAAGGCGACCCCAACGTGTACAAGGGCGACCAGGTCAACTTCTACGTTGATGACGGAGGCCCCTACCGCCTCGAAGCAGACATGCTCGCCGGACACGTCGAAATTGAGCTCATGCCCTCCTCCTATGTCATCGAGTACGGCAACGGCGACCAGGCAACCAACTACACGGCTGGTCGGCCCGTGACCACCTACCCTCGTGAGCGTCCGCGTGAAACCGCAACGAGTTACGCCTACCAGCGGTCAGGTAACTTCCACGCGTACGCGACCGTGCACTACACGGCTCGTTTCCGCGTGGATGGCGGCCCGTGGCAGATGATGATGGTGACTCCGCAGGCGACCAGTGATCCCTTGCTGGTGCGTGTGTGGTGGGTTGATGTCGGCCGCGTGGCAGGTGACTGCAGCTACGACGACACCAGGTGGGGTTGTAAGAACGATCCGACGATGGGTAAGAAGGATAATCCGAACCCGCGCCTGCGTAAGGCCGATATTCGTACCGGTCAGCGTTGGCATCTGAATGACAATGGTGACGGGGACACGGAGTATTCGCTACACCGCGACTGGCCCGACATGTAAATCAGCTCTGACCCAACATATAAATAAACCGCAGCAGGCGGCCCCGGATGCGTGTACATCCGGGGCCGCCTGCTTTGGTATGCCGAAATTTCTGCAGAAGCGGCGCCTCCACGCGGGTGAAAATTCGGTCATGACTTAGCAATTTCAGCCATGACTTAGAGTCTTTGGCGATGGTTAAAACCCCAGCCCAAAGTCACTAACTCATTACCGAAAACACTAAACCGTCACCGGATCCCGCCCGCCTACCTGGCTCAGACGCAGATCCGGTGATGAGCTACGGATTTGTGCCATAGGTTAGTGTCTTTGGTCGTAGTTAAAAGCCATGGCAGAAGACGCTAAACTATGGCACAAATTCTGCGGGGAGGTACAGCTCCTTCATATCGAAAAGCCACATGTGTTTCGAGAAGCCACAATAATGGTGGCTTTTCGAAAGACATGTGGCTTCTCGGCGTAAAAAGCCTCGGCATGAAAACCCATACCTCGTAATAACCCGTAACATCCCCTTGCGGTATACCCCCCTAGGGTATAGACTGGAGTCATGGAAACCATCAGCAACCAGTGCTGTCACAGCACATCCGCCCAGGTCAGCACCGCATCCGGCACGCCCACTGAAAAACCAGCCGAGCAACCCGCCGAGGCGCACACCGGCGCATGCGGCGGCGAGGCACCCGAAACCCAGTACGGTTACGCCTCCAACAAAGAGGCGCACCTCAAGCGCCTGCGCCGCATCGAAGGGCAGGTCCGTGGCATCGCCCGCATGGTCGACGAAGACAAGTACTGCATCGACATCCTCACCCAGGTTGCCGCGGTCTCCAAGGCACTCCACGCCGTCTCCCTGAACCTGCTCGAAGAGCACATCGGCCATTGCGTGACCGGTGCCGCCGTCGAATCCGAACGCACCGGCGACCCGACCATCGCAGAGGCCAAGGTCAAAGAGGCAACCGCCGCGATCTCCCGCCTCATGCGCAGCTAAACACCCCGCCCCTAAACACCGGGCGGCCCCAAGTTTTCAACCCATTACCGAAAGGAAATCATCATGAGCACCACCACCGTTAAGGCAACCGGCCTGACCTGCAACCACTGCGCCATGAGCGTCAGCGAAGAGGTCAGCGAAGTTCCCGGCGTGACCGGCGTGACCGTGGACGTCGTCAAGGACGGCGTCTCCACCGTGACCATTGAGCACGAGGGCACCCTCAACACCCAGGCCGTCGCAGACGCTATCGTGGAGGCTGGCTTCACCCCCGCTGTCTAGCGCGGCAGCCGGCTCGATTAGGAGTCATCATGGCTTATCCTCCGCAGTACATTGCGATGATTGTTGGCGCGGTCCGCACCCTTGTCGGCACCGAAAACATGCACCTGCGCGACGCGATTGCCCGCGTTGCCAGGCAGATGAATCTGGATGCGGCGCTGGTCGATTCGTGGGTGAAGCAGAGCCCCGAATATACGGCGCGTGAGGATGCGACCGGCGCCGCGCGTCGTAGCGGCACGAGCGCGAATAAGCGTTCCGCCGAGCACGAGCAGGGCGTGAAGGCGCGCGAGAAAGCGAACGCTTCGCCGTTCCCGCGGGCCGCCGTGAAGCGTGCATACGGTGTGTCTGATCGTGGCGCGAAGGTGACCGGTATTCGCCCGCACACGAGCAGGCCGGATGGACTGCCCGGCGACCACTAAGCCGCGTCTTTCACAGCCGCAGCCTTACTCGCGCCGCCGCGTTCACAGCCTCGCGGTTTTACCCGCGGCTTTCGCCCTCACGCGCGCTCGACGCCGCGCCCTAATACTGCACTAAATACCGCCGGGGCGGGGTCCTTCGGGGTCCCTCCCCCGGCTTGGTGTACCTTTTTTCTACCCTCCCGTTTTTGAGTTTTGAGGAAGTATTGTGTCTTCTACACAGCCTTCACCAACCACCCGCGAGACCTCATCACAGAGTGAGCGCTCTCTTTTTAATTCCGCCGGAACGACCGTAAAATCAACGGAGTCAACCCGAATCATCCACGTGGATATTCAGGTATGACCTGCGCATCCTGCGTGGGTCGCGTGGAGCGTAAGCTCCGTAAAATCCCCGGCGTTGACCCGGCGGTGAACCTGCCGCTGGAGTCGGCGCGCGTCATCGTACCCGAGGGTGTGAGCGACGAGCAGATTGTTGAGACCATCAACAATGCCGGCTACACGGCGCACCTCAAGAACGGGCCGCACGCGGGCGCTGGAACGAACGCGAGCGCATCCGGCGGCGGCAACCAGCACAGCACCCCGAGCATGAATGGCGGCTTCACTGACCGCATTATTTATGCGGCGATTTTGGGTGTGCCGATTTTCTTGATTTCGATGTTCCCGTCGTTCCAGTTCCCGAATTGGGGTTGGGTTGTGGCGGTTCTGACGGCGCCGGTTGCGTTTTGGTGTGCTGCGCCGTTCCACCGGGCGGCGCTGATTAATGCGCGTCATGGCTCGTCCACGATGGATACGCTGGTGTCTCTCGGCGTGGTGTTGGCGTATTTCTATTCGCTGGCGCAGCTGCTCATGAACCCGGCGTTGACGGCGCATGTGCATCATGCGGGCGGTAGTTTCTGGTCGATGTTTACCGGCAATCATGCGCCGCTGTATTTTGATTCGGCATCCATGGTGACGCTGTTTCTGCTGATTGGCCGCGCGATTGAGCACCGTACTCGCAACCGTTCTTCGGAGGCGCTGCGCACCCTGCTGAGCATGGGCGCGAAGGAGGCGACTCTGCTGCGCACCGATAAGCAGGGCGTGACGAAGCAGGTGCAGGTTCCGGTGGAGGACCTCATGCCGGATGACCTGTTCTTGGTGCGCCCGGGTGAGAAGATTGCCACGGACGGCGTGGTGGTTGAGGGTACCTCCGCGGTGGATGCGTCCCTGTTGACAGGTGAGTCTGTGCCGGTGGAGGTGCATCCGGGTGATGCGGTCACGGGTGCGACGGTGAATACGTCTGGTTCGTTGACGGTGCGTGCAACCCGCGTGGGCGCTGAGACAACCCTGGCGAAGATGGGTGAGCTGGTGGCGAGCGCGCAGGAGACGAAGGCTCCGATTGCTCGCTTGGCGGATCGTGTTTCTGCGGTGTTTGTGCCGGTGGTTTTGGTGATTTCGGCGCTGACCCTGGTCGGTTGGTGGCTGGTTTCTGGTGACGGTGCGGCGGCGTTTAATGCGGCGGTGACGGTACTGGTGGTGGCGTGCCCGTGCGCCCTGGGTTTGGCTACTCCGACGGCGCTTTTGGCGGGTACGGGTCGCGGCTGGCAGTTGGGCATTTTGATTCGTAATGCGCAGGTGTTGGAGGCGACGAGCACGGTTGATCGCGTGGTGCTGGATAAGACCGGTACCGTGACGACCGGTGAGATGTCTGTGGCGTTCTACGGCACTTTTGACGACTATGAGTCGGCGGGTAACTTTGCCGGTATTTCGCCGGATTCTTCCGGTTCCAAGAATAAACGTTCCCTGTCTGTTCTGCGTGATGCCGCCGCCGTGGAGGCGCTGAGTGAGCACCCGATTGCCCGCGCGATTGCCGGTTTTGCCCGTGAGCAGGGCGTGCTGGCGGAGGGCGCTTCGGCGCCGAACGTGAGCGACTTCGAGGGTGTTCCCGGAGGCGTGCGCGGCGTGCTGAGCGGCGCGGGTGAAGGCGCTGAGAGCGGTGCCTCCCGGCTGATTGTGGTGGGTACGCCCGAGTACCTGCAGGCGGCGGGTGCGCAGCTGAGCGAGGCTCAGTTGGCTCTGCTGGATCAGGCTCGCCGGGCGGGTCTAACGACCGTGGTTGTGGCACGCGGCAAGGCCCCGAATGACGACGTGCTGCACGACGAGGCCCCGAACAGCGCCTCCGCCCTGCAGCCGGTCGGCATGATTTCGGTTGCCGACACCCCCAAGCCGGAGGCGGCAGAGACCATGGCGCAGCTGCGTGAGCTCGGCCTGGAGCCGATCCTGCTGACCGGTGACGCCCCGCAGGTTGCGCAGGCGGTCGCCTCGCAGGTCGGTATTTCGGCTGAGAACGTGTACGCCGGCGTGACCCCGGAGGGTAAGTCGCAGGTGATTGAGAAGTTGCAGGCTGCCGGTCACCGCGTGGCAATGGTCGGCGATGGCGTGAATGACGCCCCGGCGCTGGCTCTTGCTGAGCTGGGCATTGCGATGGGTTCGGGCACGGACGTTGCCGCGGAGGCAGCCGATATTGTGCTGACCCGTTCGGATGTTGCTTCAGTGGTGACGGCACTGCGTCTCTCCCGCGCTACGCTGCGCACCATTAAGTCGAACCTGTTCTGGGCGTTCGCCTACAATTCGGCGGCTATTCCGGTTGCCGTGGCGGGCCTGCTGAACCCGATGATTGCGGCTGCGGCAATGGCGTTTAGTTCGGTATTTGTGGTGCTGAATTCTATGCGTCTGACGGCGTTTAGGAAGTAGCGGAATACGGCGAGAAATTGCCTGAGCATTAGCTACACAAAAGCCTAAACGAAAAATTCAAAAGCGCATCTCACCGTGCTTTTTGCACGGTAAAAGATATAAAGAAATGCACCGCCCGTGTAAAGGCGGTGCATTTCTTTATATTTAGTTTTCACGGGCGGAGGCTTGAGCGCCTAGCTTGAACACCTAGCTCAACACCCCGCGCCTAAAAACCGGGCAGAACCTTACGCCCAGGTGACCAGGTCCTCGATGGAGCGGCGGCTCTTCGGCGCGATTTCGTGGGCACGGTAACCGAAGGTCACAGCCACGGACACACCGAACTCTTCCGGGTCGAACAGGCCGGCAGATACGAGCATCTCGTTCACTGCTTCGTAGTTCATGCCCTCAATGGGGCAGGAGTCGATGCCGAGCATTGCTGCGCCGGTCATCATGTTGCCCAGGGCGATGTAGTCTGCTTGGACGCCCAGTCGAAGAGCGCGCGGTCGTCTTCCAGGACCTTCATGTCGTTCTTCTGGAAGCTACCGTAGCGTTCGAGTGCGGCCTCCATCTGCTCCTCGGTGAGGTTGCGGCCTTCGAGGGTGCGGCGCATCCACGGGGTGTCGTAGCGCAGGTCCTTCTTCGCCAGCAGTACGACCAGGTGGCTTGCGTCGTCGAGGGCGCCCGCCATGCCCCAGGCGATCGGCTTGAGCTTTTCGCGCAGTTCGGGGTCCTGGATGACCAGGAACTTCCACGGCTCGGTGCCGACGGAGCTGGGCGACAGGCGCGCAAATTCGAGGATTGCGGCGAAGTCTTCATCGCTGATGCGGCGGTCGGGGTCGTAGGCGCGGGTTGCGCGGCGGCGGGCGAAAATTTCGAGGGCTTCTTCGCGGGTTACGGTCACGGTTTCATCCTTTGCATGAGGGTTTCAATACCCTGTCATGCTACACCTGCGGAGGGTGCGGGCGGTCTAATTGTGAGCCATTACGCCCAGAGCACGTATGCGCGAAGCAACCAGGCTCGAAGGGTTTAGGGAGGGGTTTAGGCACTGGCTTTCATCCACACATCCGAGGAGGCGCGGCGACCAAAAATGACCGCGCGGATTCCCTGGAAGTACAGAATATACGCCGTCCACAAGCCGCAATACCCGGCGAGCGCATCCATGGTGCCGTTGCCGACCGCCCAGTGCAGGCCGAGCATGACCGGCACGTACATCACCAGCATGATGAAGCAGCCAATTGCCAGGTATTTCACGTCCTGCGCGCCCATGAGGATGCCGTCCAGGGTGAATACGTAGGCGGCGATGGGCTGGCCGAGCGCAATGATGACGGTGGCGATGGTGAAGAGGAACGCCACCTGCGCGTCCTGAGTGAATAGCCAGGAGCCGAAGAAGCCAATGAGCGGGCAGATTAGACCGGTGATGACACCGTAGATGAGGCTCATGCGCAGCAGCCGGTTTTTCAGCTGGCGCACTTTCACGCGCTCGGATTCTACAGCCAGGTCGCGTTCGCCGAGTTCCTTGCCGAGCAGCGCCTGGGCGGCGATGGCGAGGGAGTCCAGGGCGTAGAGGAAGAGGTTAAACACACCCATGCCGAGCTGGTAGGCGGCGGTGTGTTCGGTGCCGAATCGCGCCACGACGAACACGGTCAGCAGGGAGGCGATGCGCATGGACAGGGTGCGCAGCATGAGCCAGGAGCCGAGCGAGAGCACCGAACGCATGCCGGCAACGTCGGGTGCCCAGTGGACGGCGTGCTCACGGGTGCCGCGCATCATGACCGTACCGAGCGCGGCAGCCATGCCCCACTGGGTGAGGGAGGTGCCGGTCGCCGAACCGGCGACGCCCCAGCCGACCGGGTAGATGAGCAGCCAGTTCAGCACAATGTTCACGAGCGTACCGACCGTGGCGACTTTGAGCGGGGTAACGGTGTCTTGCAGCCCGCGGAGCGTGCCGACCTGCGCGAGGATAATCATCATCGGCGGGATGCCCCAGAGCGAGTGGTGCAGGTAGTCGAGGGCGTAGCTGATGGTTTCGTCGGTCGCGCCCAGGCCGCGCAGCAGCGGGTCTGCGAAGGCGTATCCGGCGATCATGAGGAGCATGCCGAGGCCGAAGGCGACCCACACGCCGTCCACGCCGATCTGCCAGGCGCGGCGCAGGTTCTTCTCACCGAAGGCGCGCGCCACGGCGGGCGTGACGGAGTAGGCGAGGAAGTTCATGAGGCCCACGACCGTGGTGACGATTGTGGCGGCGATGCTCATGCCGGCGAGTTCTGCCTTGCCGAGCTGGCCGATGAGGGCGGAGTCGGTGAGCACGAAGATGGGTTCGGCGATGAGCGCGCCGAAAGCGGGTACGGCGAGGGCGAGGATACGCCGGTTCAGCGAAGGCTCGGCGGTATTGGCGCTGGGGCTCGCGGCGGGCGCATTGTTCTGGTGCTTCTGTGTGCTCATCCCTCTAGGCTACTCCCCGCCGCCGCCGCGGGTGCCTGCGCGCGGGGCGGGGTGCACTCTGCGAGATAGGCGTGCGAGACGGGCGCTGTTAGGCGCCTCTGCCGCGCAGTTCGTCGAGGGCACGGCGTTCCTTCTTGGTGGGGCGGCCGCTGCCTCGTTCGCGTTTGGCGACCGGCGGCATGGAGAGGTAGGCGGGGCGCGGGCCGGAGAGGTCTTCGTAGCAGGTGACGGCGATGGGTGCGCCTACGCGTTTGACGAGGAGTTTTTCGACTTTGAAGACGCGTTCCCAGCCGGGGTAGCGGACCTTGACGATGTCGCCTTTTTTGAGTTTTTGGGAGGGTTTGGCGGGGGCGTCGTTGACGCGCACGTGGCCGCCTTTGCATTCGTCGGCGGCGAGGGAACGGGTTTTAAAGATGCGCACTGACCAGAGCCAGAGGTCGAGCCTGGCGCTGGTTAGTGTGGTGGTGTCTTCTGCGGTCATGTGTTCATTGTGGCGCGAGGCGGGCGGGGCACCAAATCAGGTGCGCCCGCCTACCCGTCCTGCGCTTGCGCTGTTTTCGCGGTGATTCTGCGGTGATTCCGCCGTATTTTTGCCGGGTTTTTGCCGGAGCTGACCCGTACCCTACGAAAACCCGCGACGCGGCAGAAAATTTTCTAGCGCACGCACCAGCTTATTGAGCGCCAACTAGCCTCCACTAGGGGTATTGTTAAGTCACCTTCTCAAGAAGTGTTCTCAAGGCCACCTAGTTCGCGTGGCCTACGGGGGGGGGTTGTGGCCGCGACGCCACGGGCTCCCCGTAACAGATTGGAGACACACCATGTCTAACCACCGCCTAAACTCTACCGGCAGTGCAGGGTCTACCCGCCATACAGCACCTACCGGCCGCACAGCGTCTACCGGCGCAAGGCGTAACTTTGCACGAGCTGCCGCCGCAATCCTGCTGGGCCTCACGCTCTCCTCGTGCTCTTTCGGTCCCACGTTGGAGAAGGATGAAAGCGCCCGAGCAATCTTCGACGTAGAAAATGACCGGGTGATCCTGCCTCTGGACGCATACAACACCGCCGGCAAGGGCGAATACTTCACCAAAGCCCTTGAGCTGGCACGCAAAAAGTGCTTTGCCGAACACGGGCAACACTACGAGATGTTCGTCCCCACCGAAGGATCCGGCAGGAACCTCGGCAGGACCTACGGGATCTGGAACGTTGAGCACGCCCAAAAATACGGCCTCCACGAGCGCGAAGACTCAAATACGCTGGACCTCTCCTCCCCTGCCGCCTCATCCGACCCTGGGAAGGATGTCCGCACCGAATGCTATCAGCGCGCCGTCGATGAGATGAAGCAAATTGGAGAGATACCCTTCGGAAGCAGCACGTTTACGCGTTTGGAGACCGACGCCCGAAATGCCGCAGGCGATAGGCAACTCAAAAAATCTCTCGACGACGAGTGGAAGCGATGCGTCAAGGATAAGGGCCTCACCCCCGATAGTGAGGTGACCGTTAAGGAAGAAAAGAATATTCGTCAGAGCACCGTCGCCTCCGAAGAAGAAATTCGAATCGCAGTCATCGAAGCGCAGTGCGATCAGAATGTAGGCCGTTCGCAGAAACTCTACGATTTGGAGGCGCAGTACCAGAAGCCGCTCGTCGCCAAGAACCAGGCAGCCCTGGAGAATGAGCTCAAAGAATTCAAGCGCCGGGACGAGCAGTTCAAGCAGTACGTTCTCGACAACCAGTAACAGCGCATAACAGCCGGTAATAGTCGGTATGCCGAAAGGGTGTGTGCCGTGTTCAGTGAACACGGCACACACCCTTCTTATTTTGCACCGGCTATATTTTTACCGGCTACGCTGCACCGGCTACGTTGTACCGGCGGCCCAACCCGCGGAGCTTATGCCTCCACCGTTGCGGGGCGGCGTTCCTTGTTTACAAAATCACAAAAAGAATTTTCATTGTGTTTGTAAGTTTTATGCCAACTCCCTAGACTGGAACCATGCCCCGACTAACAGAAGCCACCAAAGCCGCACGTCGCACCCAAATCATCGAAGCAGCCATCGCCTGCTTATCGAACGCGGCTACACCAACACCTCCATGAGCGACATCATCAAAGCATCCGGACTATCCTCCGGATCCATCTACTCGCACTTCACCGGCAAAGAAGACATCCTCATCAGCGCCATTAACGAGCGACTCGACAGCCTCAAGGAACTCTACGCCGCACTCCCCGAAGGCGCCGGCCCCCAGGACATTCTCGAAACCATCCACACCAACCAGATGATTAACGAGAACTTCTCCGCCATGCTGCGCATCCGCCTCGAATCGCTCCACGCACCCGAAATTGCTAAGGCAACCGCAGACATCATTCCCCTACTGCAGGGCATCATCGTAAAAGCCCTCACCCCCCTGGGCGGCCGAACAGCTGCGCGTTCTGCACGAAGTCAACCCCGACCCGGCGCAGCGCACCCCCGAGCAGGAGGAACTCATCGCCGACTACGCCCGCGATACTGCGGACGCCTTCATGATGATTTTCCAGGGCTACATGCTCCGCTCCTTCTTCGGTAACCCCGAGGAAAAGGACCACCTCTACCGCGTCGCTTTAGCGCTTCTTCCTGAGTAGTTGACCGACCGATAGTCCCCAAAAATCACCCTTAGACGGTTGTTTTTCAGCATTTAGACCGCGCAGGGGCAACATAGTCATTCACATCCCGCAGGCGTAGAATCGAGGAACTATGACTGAATCCTGTACCCCCGCAACCCCCGAGCCGCGCGCCGACAACCCCGCAGAGCTGAAGAATCTGCGCGCCGCACACGCGGATGAGCTATCTTCGCGCACGCGCGCCACGAGCATCCCGGCGGACTCCTGCTCCCTCTACGACGACGAGGCTCTCGGCGGTACCGCCGGACGCGCCACCGCCTGGCTGGCACTCGAACACGTGGGCCAGTGGGGCCGCGACGTGCTGGACGGATCCGCCCTCGGTGAGGAACTCTCTGCCGCACTGGGCGAGGCAGTCTCGCAGGCGGGGCTAAAGTTCCTGCTCATCCGCCAGACCGGTAGGGAGGGACGCGTACTGCACGGCGCGCCGGATGCATCCGGCAACCCGACCCACCGGGTACTCTACGCACTCTGCACCCCGGGTGAGGAGAAGCTCTACTCGTTCAGCGTAAGTGCCCCCGAGCAGCTGCTCGAACTGCCGCTGAACAACCCGCAGGAGTTGATTCAGGCGACCGGAGCGGAGCTCATGAACTCCCCCGCTATTCTCGTGTGCACCCACTCTAAGCGTGACCGTTGCTGTGCTCTGCGCGGCCGACCCATTGCGGCGCACCTGGCGGATATCCTGCCCGCGAACGCGGTCTGGGAGTGCTCGCATACGGGCGGTCACCGCTTTGCCCCGGTCGGCATTATGCTGCCCACCGGCTACACCTACGGTCGCCTCTCGGAGCCCTCGGCGCTGGCGGCGTACCTGTCGCTGGCGGGTCGCGCTATTCCGTCGCTGCACGGTCTGCGTGGTCGCAGCACGGATACCCCGGTGGAGCAGGCGGCGGAGGTTGCCGTACGCCTCGAACTGGAGAAAAAGGGCGAAGAAGTAACCTCTGAAGGTTTGGTTTCACGTGAAACATCGGCAGCGGAGGCACTGAGCGCACTCCGCGAGGCAGGCATTGAGCCCCCGGTAAATTTCTCCGAGCATCCCACCCTGGAGGCGGCACTCACCACCCACACCGACGGGCGCACCTGGGTCACCTTCTTCGTGCGGGTCACCCTGGAGCCGCGCCCCAATTCCTGCGGCAAGGGTCCCGCGGATGCTTTCAGTCGCGAGCTGCTCGCGCTGCATCAGCTCTAGACAGAGTCATCTCTAGCACCCGCGCATAATCTAGACAGCACGAAGCCCCAGCGGGCACCTTCTCGGGTACCCGCCGGGGCTTCACCGCATCCAGGGTTCACTGCATCCAAAATTCACCGCATCCAGAGTTCGGCGTAGCCGGAACCTCAGACTTATCCGGCAAACGGGTTCGGCACGCCGATGTACTGCAGTTCGGTGTACTCCTCCAGGCCCTCGGGGCCGCCCTCGCGACCCATGCCGGACTGCTTCACGCCACCGAACGGGGCGGCGGCGTTCGAGATAACACCCGAGTTATAACCGATCAGACCGAACTCCAGGCCTGCCGCCATGCGCGTAAAGCGCGGGTGGTTGCTCGTGTACACGTACGCCGCCAGGCCGTACTCGGTGTCGTTGGCAAGCTTCAGGGCGGTGCGTTCGCCCTCCTCACCGTAGCCGCTGAACGTGGCAATCGGGGCGACGGGGCCGAAAATTTCTTCACGCCACACACGCATCGAATCGGTCACGCCGGTCAGCACGGTGGGGGTCACGAAGTTGCCCTTGTTCAGGTTCTTGGGCATGCCGCCGGTATCGCTCGGAACATTTTCTGCAAGCTCGGGAATGTACCCGCCGCAGGCGAGGAGCGCACCCTTACCCAGGGCATCTTCCACCATAAAAAGCATGGATTCAACCGCTGAAGGTTGAATTAGCGGTCCACAGTCGGTTCCATCAACGGTTCCGTCACCCACAACGGTCGCCTCCATGCGCTCCACGAAGGCGCGGGTGAACTCTTCGGCAACATCCTCGTGCACGATGATTCGGTTGGCGGCGGTGCACGCCTCGCCCATGTTCCTCATCTTCGCCGCGTAGGCGCCCTCCACGGCGGCGGGTATGTCCGCGTCCTCAAAGACGATGAACGGTGCGTTGCCGCCCAGCTCCATGGAGGTACGCAGAACGTTCTGCGAGGCCTGCGCGAGCAGGGTGCGGCCCACGGCGGTGGAGCCGGTGAACGAGACCTTCCGCAGGCGCTCATCAGCCATCAGCGCGGAGACAACCTCGCCGGTGCGGGAGGTGGTCACCACGTTCAGCACGCCGTCCGGCAGGCCCGCCTCACGCATCAGGGAGGCAAAGTACAGGGAGCTGAGCGGGGTCAGGGAGGCGGGCTTGAGTACCGCGGTGCAGCCCGCCGCGAGCGCCGGGGCGACCTTGCGCGCCGCCATAGCGAGCGGGAAGTTCCAGGGGGTGATGAGCAGGCAGGGGCCCACCGGGCGGCGCACGGTGGTGATCTGCAGGCCGGACTCAGGGGCGACCGCAGTGCGGCCGAAGCTGCGGGCGGCTTCTTCGGCGTACCAGCGCAGGTAGTTCGCGGCGTAGGCGACCTCGCCGCGGGACTGGTCGAGGGGCTTGCCCATTTCGAGGGTCATGAGCCGGGCGATGACTTCGGTGCGCTGCGTCATGAGCGTGTAGGCGCGGTTGAGGATGTCGGCGCGTTCGCGGACGCTGGTTGCCGCCCAGGAGGCGCGGGCGTCGCAGGCGGCATCGAGTGCTTCGATGCCCTGTTCGACGCTGGCGTCGGCGACGTGCGCGAGGATTTGGCCGCAGGAGGGGTTGTGCACGGGGAAGGAGCCGTTGTCGCCGGTGACCCAGCTGCCGCCGAGGAGCAGGTCGGTGGGCACGTAGAAGAAGGGGTAGGAGGGCCGCTCGTAGGGGTCGATGGGTTCGAGCTGCGGCATGTTGAAGCTGTGCACGTGCGGTTCGGTGCGGCCCCGCAGCTGGGCGGACTTCGCAGCGGGCTTTGCTGCGGGATTCGCGGCGGAGCTTTCGGGTGAGGTGGTCATGGCGTGCCTTTCGGGTTGGGGCGGCCGGTGCGGTCGACTCTGACGCTTTTAATTCTAGTCCCGAGTTTGTTCTCATTCCCGGGCACGCCGAAGGGGGCCGCATCCGCGTTGGATACGACCCCCTTCGGGTGGATTCCTCGGGTAGATTCTTCAGGTGGATTCTCGCCCGGCGCGCGAGCGCCTAGCTAATAATCATGGGGCCGAGAATTATGGAAAGCGTTGCCCGGAAGGGATGCTCGGTGCTACATCCGCTCTGCCCGGTATCCGTAATCTCACCGCTTAGCGGGCGGTAAGGCAGGCACCCAGGTGGACTAGGCCCACCGATTCTCTCAAATCCAGGACTGACGTGCCTCGATTCGAGTCAGCTCCAGAGGACCGCCATCGTTGGTGCCGTGGAAGCGGCCGAAGTGTACGTACGGGCCGCGGTAGGCGCTGTGGTTGATGGGGCTGGAGTACTGACCGTTGACCGTGTAGTAGAAGCTGTTCTTGTTCACCACGATCTTGCAGTTCAGTGCCTGGCCGGTGGTGACCTTCTGGCGCAGCTTCATGGTGTGCAGTACGCGCGGGCTGGTCTGCTTGGGTTCGAAGCAGAGGATCTGCGCTACGGAGCTGCCGCGGTAGTTGGGGCGGATGGCGAGCACGTAGGTGCCGTCTTCCTGGTTTGCGGCGAACTTCTTGCCGATGCCGAAGGGGCCGTCGTGTTCGCGACCGAACGCAACGTAGCCGTAGTGACCGTCCTGCTTCGGCAGTGCACCGGTCCACTTCATGGAGAAGTCGAGGGTGTACTTTTCGCGGGTGGTGTAGTTTGCCAGCGGGCCGAGCAGTACGGATTCGTCGTAGCGCTGGTTGTGCACGATGGCTGCGCCGGTCAGGTCAGGCATGTCCGCTGCGACGGAGGGGTCGGCGGGCAGCATGCCGTGGGGGCGCTTGCCGGTCTTGATCTTGACGCTGGCGTCGAAGGGGTCACCGATTACCCAGTAGGGGTCGGGGCACATGAAGCCCTTCACGCCCAGTGCCTTGTACTTTTCGTAGGCGGAGCGGCGGTGGATTTCCCAGACGATGACTGCCTTGCCGAGGCCGGTGAGGGTGCGTACGTTCGCCTCGCTCATGGAGCCGTGGGATGCGCCGGTCGGCTTCTCGTAGTAGGGTACGCCGATGGCGTCCACGTTTTCGTGGCGTGCCATTGCGGAGATCTTGTCGATGGGGTCGCCGCCGTCGAAGTAGCACCAGGTGGCGCAGCCTGCGGAGTTGGCGAGCTTCAGGTACTTGGAGGTGGGCTTGAAGCCACCGCTGCCGTCGCGGTACATCTTGATGACGGTGCGGCGCTGCAGGCCGCGTTCGGTGATGAACTTGACGAGGCCTGCCTGTGCGGGGCCGTCCTTCGCTTCGAGGAACAGCACGACCTTCTTGCCGCCGACGGAGGCGTATTCGCCGCCTGCGGGTACGGCGTTAATTGCGGCGATGGCCTCTTCGAGGGTGGGGATGTCGTAGAGGTCGGTCTTCTCACCCAGATTCTTGCGCATGTTTACCTTGTACTGGCGCAGTTCTGCGAGGGTGTGGCCGCGCACGTCCATGGACGCACCGGTGGTGCGCTTGATGTTGGTATCGTGCATGCAGACGAACTGGCCGTCCCTGGTAGTGCGTACGGAAATTTCGACGGCGAGGGCGCCTCGGCGTACAGATTCTGCGTAGGCGTAGGCGGTGTGCTCGGGGCTGATGTTGCCGGCGCCGCGGTGGGCGATGAAGAATTCATCGGTCTTGTAGAGCAACTGATGTGCGGGGGAGCCGCTGTGTACTGCCGCGAGCTGTGCGCGGGTGTTGGCTGCGGCGTGGGCTTCGCCTGCCTGGAGCATGAGGGCGGCGGGTGCCAGTGCGGAGGCACCGATGAAGCCGCGGCGGCTCAGGTTCTTAGAGGTCTTCGGGAATGCAGTCACCGTAGTAGTCCTTTTTCTTTTATGAGTTGAGCGTAATGTGTGTGGTTGTTCATTGAAGTTTTGGTTTATAGCTGAGGGTCCGGATTCTCTCAACTCAAACTACAACTCTAAGTAGGATAACGATTTTTTATCGGTGATTCACTGCGTTTACAGGAAAATAGGGTATTATATGCGCCTCATTTTTGCCCGCCATGTAATGCGGGTGAATGTGTTCCTCCTTTTCCGCCGCTTTTAATAGCGGCATTTCATGCGGCGTTAAAAAATTTCTCGCGTAACGAAAAAGGCCGCGCCTGTAGACCGATTGAGCCTGCAGAACGCGACCTTTGCGTTAAGTGTTTTCGCGGGTTTTCACCGCGGTTGAAGCTGAGCTATTTTCGCTGGTTCAGCTTACTTCTTGGTTGTCTGAGCGACGCGGTCACCGGCTGCGACGGGACGGCGGGACTCAGAGTCCTTGGAGATGTTGAACTTTGCGGTGTTGGTAATCATCACCATGGTTTCCTTGGAGGGGATGCGACCCTCGATAGCTGCCCAGTCCACCTCGATGATGGGAGCGCCTGCCTCAACCTTGTCGCCTACGTTAGCGATCTTGGTGAAGCCGTCACCGCCGAGCTCAACGGTGTCGATACCGATGTGAACCAGTACCTCACCGCCGTTTTCGGTGCGAAGCATGAATGCGTGCAGGGTGTCCTGAATCAGTGCGATGGTGCCTGCGACGGGTGCGACGATGGTGCCTGCGGTGGGGTTCACTGCGTAGCCGTCGCCCATAACGCCCTGAGAGAAAACGGGGTCGGAGACTTCGCTCAGCGGCAGGTACTCGCCGGTAACAGGCGCGACGTAGACGTCTGCGGACGATGCTTCCTGTGCGGCAGCTTCCTTCTTCTTCTTGCCGAAACCGAACATATATGCTCCTTCTGGTCGTGTGGCGCTATGAATAGCGTGTATTTGTAGCGCTGATGCGTCCGCGTCGGATGCGGGCGTCGTTGCCTTCTTGGTTTCACACCGGGCGGCACCTGCCTGAATTGCAGGGTTCGCACACTCCGGTGCATATGCACTCAGAATACAACACCTGAACCCGCAGCTCACGAGCTGAGGGTCATTCGACTCGAATTCTGCAAATATTCCGCAAATCTGGAACTTCAACTCACACTTCTGCACTCTTGAGGTCGCGAGTACACTTAGTGAAGGAGTGGCACCCTCCCCCGAGCCGGTGCCCATAAGACAGAAAAGGCTGAACTGATGACTGAAGCGGCTGAGACCGTTCTTGAAGTATTTATTCCGGGCCCCGGCGAGAACCCGGAGGATCCGCAGGATATGGAGCGTTCCATCTTCCTGGGTGCCGCGCAGGAGGCGCTGGATTCGGGCGTGGACATTGAGGTGTACTCCACCGACTCCTACCCTTCCGCATTTGAAGAGTGCGCACCGGTCGCCGAGCAGATTGAGATGAACGGCCGCGAGGTTCTGCCGCTCATGCTCGTCAACGGTGAGGTGAAGGTGTCCTTCGCATACCCGACCGCCGAGCAGATTAAGCGCTTCTCCCGCGCCCACCTGGTCGCCCAGCCGAAGGCTAACGCGGCAGCGGCTGCGTGCGGCCCCTCCGGTTCCCCGGCGGCGTCTATGGTGCCGAACCTGAGCCCCCTGGCGGAGCCTGCCGGTTTCGCGGCAACCCTGGCGGGTAAGGCGCCCCAGCCGGTTGGCGGCCCCGAGATTGGCAACCGCGTGAACCTCATGGGCGGCGACACCGGCGACGGTATTCCCACCTCCGGTTCGGTGGCTGTGAAGTCCGGCGGCTGCGGATGCGGTGGTTGCGGCTGCGGCGGCAAGTAAACCCGCCCCTGCCCCGCTGAGAGCCCCACTAAGATCCGCTGCAAACGCTAGGTTTGCCCGGTTCTAGATACATAAAAGAGCGGTGCCCGCCTCCTCATGATGAGGAAGCGGGCACCGCTTTCGCTTAACGAAGCTTAGGTTCGCACCCGGCAGCGGCTACAGGAGCCGCGGTGGGCGAACAGTACCTTACTTGATGGAGGTACCGACGGAACCGAGCTGCTCGCAAGCCTCGACCACGCGTGCGGCCATGCCTGCCTCTGCAGCTGCACCCCAAACGCGGGGGTCGTAGGTCTTCTTGTTGCCGACCTCGCCGTCAACCTTCAGCACGCCGTCGTAGTTGCTGAACATGTGGCCAGCAACGGGGCGGGTGAATGCGTACTGGGTGTCGGTGTCGATGTTCATCTTGATAACACCGTAGGACACTGCGTCTGCAATCTCCTGCTCGGTGGAGCCGGAGCCACCGTGGAAGACCAGGTAGAAGGGCTTGTCGCCCTTGCCGTACTTAGCGCCAACCTCGGTCTGGATTTCCTTGAGCAGCTCGGGGCGCAGGTGAACATTACCGGGCTTGTACACGCCGTGAACGTTACCGAAGGTCAGAGCAGCCATGTAGGTGCCCTTCTCGCCCAGGCCGATTGCCTCAACGGTCTTGATTGCGTCTGCAACGGTGGTGTACAGGGAGTCGTCGATAGCGCCTTCAACACCGTCTTCCTCGCCACCAACGGCACCAATCTCAACCTCGAGAACGAGCTTTGCCTTGGAGGTACGCTCGATCAGCTCAGCAGCAATCTTCAGGTTCTCGTCCAGGTCGATTGCGGAGCCGTCCCACATGTGGGAGTTGAAGATGGGGTCTTCACCGCGAGCAACAGCCTTCTCGGACTCTGCCAGCAGGGGCAGGACGAAGCCTTCCAGCTTGTCCTTGGGGCAGTGGTCGGTGTGCAGTGCAATGTTCACGTCGTACTGCTTAGCAACTTCGCGTGCGTATGCTGCGAAGGCGAGGGAGCCAACGACCATGTCCTTCTTGGAAGCGCCAGACCAGTATGCTGCACCGCCGGTGGATGCCTGGATGATGCCGTCCGAGCCAGCCTCTGCGAAGCCGCGGATAGCAGCGTTCAGGGTCTGGGAGGAGGTCACGTTCACTGCGGGGTACGCGAAGCCCTTTTCCTTCGCGGTCTGCAGCATTTCTGCGTAAACTTCGGGGGTTGCAATAGCCATATGCTGACTCCTTGGATAGATGCGACCGGTTACCGAGGCAGGGCCGGTTCACCATATTTTGTTGGCGCGCGAGACGCCTCCTACTCGCACTATTTTACCAAGATACGACTTATTTATCGTTAATTTTTTGTGGGTTTTTTTGGGTTTACTGCAATAAAAGTTCTGCCAAATACCGCGGTAAAGTAGAGGTGTTAATGACTAAATGTCTTCTGTGCGTGCAGGTCAGCGTACACGTCACCCTGAATGCGGCGAAAGGATCCTCCCATGAGCAAGGCGAGCGCTAAAAATAATCCGAAACAGCTCGACGCGAAGCGTGAGAAGCGTGCCCGCCAGGCGCAGCGTCGTGCTGAGCGTGAGCATCCGAATGCGGCGGCTATTGCCCCGGTGCGCGCTCGGTTGGATGAGGTTCTGGAGCGTAAGAGTCGGCATGTTTTGGGGCATGGCGATATGGCGAAATCCCTTGAGTTGATGGAGAAATGCGTGATGAGGGCGCGAGCGACCACGAGATTGACGTGGCGCTTGCGGAGGCGAAGCTCCCCTCGGTCGTGCAGGTTGGGCGTAAGTCGTTGATGCGTTGGCCGAGCTGGTGGTGGTTGAATCGTCGTGAGCGCGCGTTGCGGGCGAAGATTGATCGCCTGATGGAGGGCTAAGCCTCCGTTCTGAATATGTAGCTGGAGCACCCCGTTGTGGGTGCTCTTGTGCTGTGCGGTGGTGGGGGAATTGATTTTTTAGACTCAAGGTTCAAATAATCTATTTCACAAAACAATTAAAACCACACAATACAACATGAACCAAATATTTTCATAAGATATGCATTATATGTATATAAATTGTTACGTGATGCGGGTTATATTTAGTCAAATTACCGTGCTATAGTCGTTACAACCCACAGACGTGTTCCCAACCACATTTCGTGTAACACGTGCTTCAGACGTAACTATCCAAGGAGGTATAGCATGAGCACCTCACCGAACAAGAACCCGCAGACTTCTGCAGCGGATCAGTACACCAAGCCTCCCACAGACGACCCGTTCGCACACGAACAGGAAGGCTTCCACAAGGGGCTTGGCGCACGTCAGCTCCAGATGATCGCCATCGGTTCCGCAATTGGTACCGGCCTGTTCCTGGGCACCGGTAGCCGCCTGCAGGACGCGGGCCCCATGCTCGCCGTCATCTACGCCGTCATCGGCTTCTTCGGCTACCTGATTCTTCGAGCCCTCGGCGAGCTGATCCTTCACCGCCCCTCCTCGGGCTCCTTCGTCTCCTACACCCGCGAATTCTACGGCGAAAAGGCCGCATTCGTATCCGGATGGCTGTACTGGCTGAACTGGGCAATGACCGCCGTTGCAGACGCCACCGCTATCGCTATTTACATCAGCTGGTTCGGTCGATACAACCAGTTCTTCGCAGACATTCCCCAGTGGCTTAGCGCATTCATCGTCGTTATCGTCACCGTGGCTCTGAACCTCATCTCCGTGAAGATTTTCGGTGAGCTGGAATTCTGGTTCGCACTCATTAAGATTCTTGCTCTGCTGGCCTTCATGGCAGTTGGTATCTGGTACCTGGTCTTCGGTGAGCCCATCAACGGCGTCACCCCCGGCCTGAGCCTTATCGCAGCCAATGACGGCTTCTTCCCCAACGGCATTCTCCCCGCTCTTATCGTGGTTCAGGGCGTTGTGTTCGCCTACGCCGGTATTGAGCTGGTCGGCACCACCAGTGGTGAAACCAAGAACGTTGAGAAGGTTATCCCCCGCGCTATCAACACCGTGATCTGGCGTATTGCGATCTTCTACGTTGGTTCCGTGGTTCTGCTCTGCCTGCTCATGCCCTACACCGCATACAAGGATGCAGAGTCGCCGTTCGTGACCTTCTTCGACGCTATCGGCATTGACGGTACCGCACCGATTATGCAGCTGGTCGTTATTACCGCGGCTGCTTCCTCGCTGAACGCTGGCCTGTACTCCACCGGCCGTATCCTCCACTCGATGGGTGTTGCCGGTTCGGCACCGAAGTTCACCACCAAGGTGTCCCGCTCCGGCGTTCCCGTGGCAGGTATTCTGCTCACCGGTGTGATTGGCCTCTTCGGTGTTGTGCTGAACTTCTTCGTTCCCGAGCAGGCGTTCGAGGTCGTGCTGAACATCGCCTCCGTGGGCACCATGGCTAGCTGGGCGGCTATCGCAATGTCGCACCAGAAGTACCTGAAGCTGGTCGGCGAAGGCAAGTACAAGCGCCCCAACTACCGTGCACCCGGCGGTCGTTTCAGCGACTGGGCTGTGATGGTATTCCTGGCTATTGTGCTGGTGCTGATGGCTCTGGATTACCCGGTCGGCACCTACACCCTGGCATCGCTGCTGCTGGTTATCCCGCTGCTGATTATCGGCTGGTACACGGTTCGTGACCGCGTCAACGAGATTGCTCGCGTCCGTGAAGGCTACACCGGTTCCGTGCCTGTGATTGCTGCCCGCCCCGTGGTGAAGAAGCTCGTTGCGGAGCCTCGTACCCACATTGACCTGGGTGAACTGGACATTGAGGACGAGGACAACCCGAAGGGCCACTAACCCGACCGGTTGCCTCCAATCCCGGTGATATCCCAGTGACGGCGAATGAGGGGGTTCTAGACCCTAGCCGCTAGACCCTCGCCAATAGACTCTAGCCAATAGTCTCTAGAGCCCCCTCCCTGCCCGTCTTTCCGTGTTCGCTTCCGTATTACATCCGTGTAATACATAAAGCAAAGTACATATTTACAGCATTTCTAATACGGTGTGTCCTGCAATATATTTTGAGATAATAGATATCCACAGTGACCACCAGATGCACAAAGAAGTTTTGTGCAGATATTCAAAGGAGAAAATCATGACTGAACGTCCTAGCGCACACGCGGTGGAATTTGTTGACGTCGCCTCGATGGCGAAGTGGATTCAGAAGGACGGCGTAGGCAACATCATTGCCGGCATGGTCGACTTTCTCGAAGAAGACTTCAAGAAGTGGCAGAGCTTCGACAAGATCCCGCGCGTCGCCTCCCACACCCCCTTCGGTGTGATTGAGCTGATGCCCACCTCCGACAACATCACCTACTCCTTCAAGTACGTGAACGGCCACCCGTCCAACCCGGCGCGCGGCTTCCAGACCGTGACCGCGTTCGGTCTGCTCGCTGACGTGGACAACGGCTACCCCGTGTTCCTGGCTGAGATGACCCTGCTGACCGCGCTGCGTACCGCCGGCGTGTCCGCCATGGTTGCTAAGCACCTGGCACGCAAGGATTCGAAGAAGATGGCGATGATTGGTACCGGCTCTCAGTCTGAGTTCCAGGCGCTGGGTATGCGCGCGGTGCTCGGCATTGAGGACCTGTCCGTCTACGACATTGACCCGCACGCGATGGAGAAGTTCCGCCGTAACCTGGAGCCGCTGGGCTTCCGCATCCACCTGGCTAAGGACGTGGACGAGGCTGTTGAGGGTGCAGACATTATTACCACCTGCACCGCCGATAAGCAGCAGGCGAAGGTTCTGCTGGACCGCCAGGTGAAGCCCGGCGTGCACCTGAACGCTATTGGTGGCGACTGCCCCGGCAAGACTGAGCTGGAAAGCGAAATTCTGGACCGCTCCACCGTGTTTGTTGAGTTCCCGCCGCAGACCCGCATTGAGGGCGAGATTCAGCAGAAGGACCCGGACTTCCCGGTGGTGGAGTTCTGGAAGGTTCTGACCGGTGAGGAGCCGGGCCGCGTATCGGATGAGCAGATTACCCTGTTCGACTCGGTGGGCTTCGCAATTGCTGACTTCTCGGGTCTGCGTTATGCCCGTGCGGCTACGCAGGACACCGACCTGCAGCAGTTCATTGACCTGGTTGCTAGCCCGGATGATCCGAAGGATCTGTACTCGCTGGTGAACGTTAACGTTCCGGTGGGCTAAAGGGCTAAGCAGCCTGACGCTGAGTAGCCTTGAGCTGGCGGGCATGTGAGTGCACCAGTTTAGGTTGCGAGGTTGAGAGTGAATAAAGTGAGGGCCGGGGAGTGGTGACACTCCCCGGCTCCTTCTTATGAAATTTGCTTGTGGGCATTCTGCGGGCGGTTCACACATTCTGCTTTTCAGGTGGGTGCAGCTACTGGCGGGTGGCGATGATTTCGCGCGCCTTCGCCACACGCTTTTCTTTCTCCTCTTTCAGCTGGTTGAGCTTCGCCTGATTCTTCTCAATCAGAGGCCCCTGATAGGACGCCTCAATATCACCCAGACGCTGAGCCATACCCACCTTCTGGTTACATTCCGCCTCAATCGTTGCGAGGCGAATTTCCTCCGGCTTAGCCTCTTCGTTGCCATGGGAAGAAGTCATGAGATGTGCGCTTTCTTCGGACGTCCAGTCGCTCTCCCCTTCCCTGGGGGTTAGCCCGCGTTCACGCAGGCAGGTCCACCATTCTGAGCGAATATTTTTCCACTCATCGGTTTGGGAGGCGTAGGTGTATGCCTGTGAGTTGAGCTCTCCTACAAACCGGTATTCTTTTTCGTCCAGTTCAACCTCAGAGAATGCGGTTTTCACCTCTTCTTGGCACTGGGCGTTGATGTCGTCCACTGCTGAATCTTCCAAGCCTCGGGATTCCTTCTGGGAGTACCCGTACTTTTTGGCGTACTCAACGTTCCAGCTGCCGTATAGACCTCCCGATTGCGGGGTGTCTACTGAGGGCACGGCGTAGACTGCCCGTGGTGCGCATAGCACTCGGACATGAGCGTGTGCCACGCCGTGCTCACCGTACGGAGTGTTAGTTCATCCAAGGCGTACTCGTCCAGTGGAAGGTGTACGTAGTTCTTTGAATAATCAAGAACAGCTTTTCGTGAGGTGTCCCGCTCGGCACTGTTGGAGCAGGATACGCACGCCCCCAGCAGGCAGAATACTACTACCGCAGAGAGAGCCTTACGCATAGGCTTTTCCTCCTCCATACCTCGTTGTAGCGTTCAAACGGAGTTACCCCAATTATCCCAAGGGCTCCTATCTGCTTGCCGCTGATATCTACTGGTGGGTGGCGATAATTTCACGCGCCTTCGCTATCTTCGCGTCACGTTCAGCCTTCAAATTATTCAGCAGCGCCTGATTCTTCTCAATCAAAGGCCCCTGATAGGACGCCTCAAGATCACCCAAACGCTGAGCTAACCTCACCTTCTCACTACATTGAGCTTCAATGGTTGCCAGGCGGATCTCCTCCTCCAACACTTTGGGATCATCAGAATTCAGACTGGCCATTCTGGCCGTTTCTTTGCTCGTCCATTCGCCGTCCCCGGTGCGAGGCGTCAACCCTTTCTCACGCTGGCAGTCCCACCAATCTGAGCGGGCTTTCTTCCATTCAGGGTCACCCTGCGCACGCTGGTACGCTTCGCCACGGATACGATTGACGGGGCGGTACTTTTCCTCATGAGCCTCATCAAACTTGAGCGCATCCAGTTCTTCCCGATGCTCTTCGTGGCAGCTGTCCTTGACGTCTTCAGGGATGCTCTCATAAATCCTATACTGCTCTTCTCTGACTTTGCTGGACGTATAATGATTCGCCGCATGCTTCACATTCCAGGAGCCGTACTGGGAGGCGTCGCCAGAAACCCAGCCGTTTTCTAGAATTTCAAAATCGTATCCTTTTTTCGCGTAGCACTCTTTACGAATCAACAATGACGCCCTACCCGTTATATCTAGGGCCTGGTCACTCCTATCGTATTCATCGAGCGGAAGAGTAATATAGTTATTTTCAAAATCCAGCTGAGCTTTGAGGCTAGTATCTTTAGGCGCAGCGGCACAGGAACTTAAAGCTAAAGCAAAGCAGGCGAGTAGGGCAGCAGATTTCTTCATTGTTACCGACTCCTTTCAATCGGGAAAGTCAGGAAGAACTCACGAACGTTGAGCCCCTCCATCACAATTATTAGTTGCACTATTCAGTTCAAACAGAATGTGTTATTGACTAGTTGCGATAATTTCACGCGCCTTCGCCACATGCTTTTCTTTTTCCTCTTTCAGCTGGTTGAGCTTCGCCTGATTCTTTTCGATGAGAGGCCCCTGGTAGGAGGCTTCAATATCCCCCAAACGCTGGGCCATACCAACCTTCTGGTTACATTCGGCTTCGATGGTTGCGAGGCGAATCGCTTCTTGAGTTTTTTCCTCCTCACTCTTAGAACTTACGCCAATATTGAACGCCTCTTGACTACTCCATGCCTGGTCACCCTTGCGTGGTGTTAGCCCATTGCTCTCTAGGCAGCTCCACCATTCAGAGCGAACTTTATTCCATTCCGGATTACTTTTGGCACTCGCATAGGCTTCCTGTCTAAGCCGGTAAGCGAAAGAGTCATTGTCATTCTCGTACTCAATTTCTTTCAACTGATTGGCTTTTTCCTTGCGACATTGCCGCCTAATATCTTTCGGTATTTCTCTATCGTCTGCTCGGCCTCTCGAGCCTTTTCTTCATTGGCATATCCATACTTCTTGGCATATTCAACATTCCAGGCACCATATATATTATTGTGCGGATCATCATAGAACACAGGGACAGCATCAGAGTATCCCTTAGATACGTAACATATTTGCATGATACGGGCGGACGCCTCATTAATTACAACCCTTGACGCATCGTCATAGTCATACTCATCCATGGGAAGAGTAATCAAATTATTCACGTAATCGATTTTGGCTTTATATTCAGGATTTGAGGCACCTCCCTGAGCGCACGAAGACAGTAAAAGCGCGCCTGCCAGGGCGGTAATTGTGAATGCACTATTCTTATGCAAGAGCACACCCTCCTTTCAGGGTGGAAGAGACCCTCATCAGAATCTCTTTTCAAGGGAATGACGCCGCGGTCATTCATGCCCACAACCCGCAACCATTGGCGAGCCAAAGTCAGGAAATCCATCGTACGCTCCGACAGAAATCGAGCATGCAATTCTCATATCCCCTGTGACTTGCATTAACACTAACACGCCTAGGTAATTTCATGCGTGGTTTAAGCCACCCAAACCACAACAAAAAGGTTCCGACGCGCACACAACGCATCGGAACCTTTAAACACCTCATAAACAGCCGCCAGGCTACGACGGAATCTGACCAAACACATGACGGCGAACCCACGCATGCATCGCAATACCCGCAGCCGTCGCCGCATTCATCGAACGCGTCGACCCAAACTGCTCAATCGACAGAGTATCCCTAGCCGCCGCATGCAGCTCCTCCGACAAGCCCGGGCCCTCCTGACCAAAAACCAGCACACACTTCTTCGGCAGATCATACGTCTCCAGAGGCACCGAATCCGGAAAAATATCAATACCAATAATCTCCAGACCCTCAGCCTGCGCCCACGCCACAAAATCCTCAATCGTCGGATGATGACGCACATGCTGATAACGATCCGTCACCATCGCACCACGACGATTCCAGCGGCGACGCCCAATAATATGGACCTCCTTCGCCAACATCGCATTCGCCGTGCGCACCACCGTGCCAATATTCAGGTCATGCTGCCAATTCTCAATCGCCACATGAAATCATGGCGGCGCGTATCCAGGTCAGCAATAATCGCGTCCATCGACCAGTAACGGTACTTATCCACCACGTTACGGCGGTCGCCCTCACGCAGCAGCTCCTCATCCCAATGGTCACCCTCAGGCCACGGGCCCTCCCACGGGCCCACACCCACCTCAAAACGGGCAGTACCCTGCTCAGTACCCTCAACAGCCTCAGCTACAGCCGCCTCAGCAGGTACAGCATCAGCCGCCTCACGATTCTCAACCATCACAACCACCTTCACGCCAACAATCAGCGCCACACCGGCGCCCACAGAGCCATCTTACAGACAAAACCCGCACCACCAGCCACACACAGTAGCCAGCGGCACGGGTTCACCCGCCGCAACGGGAACGTCTTAAAAATTCACGAGGTCCTAGTCCAAGCCAGTAGAGACTAGTCCAGGCCCAGCTCATCCTTCGAGTACGCGTACAGGCACGGGACGCCCGCAACCTCTTCCACATGCTCCTTAGCGCCGGTCGCACGGTCAACAATCACAGCAACCGCCACAACCTCAGCGCCAGCCTTACGCAGCGCCTCAACAGCAGTCAGCGCCGAACCACCGGTAGTGGAGGTGTCCTCCACAGCAACCACGCGGCGACCCTCAACGCTCGGGCCCTCCACCTGACGGCCCATGCCGTAAGACTTCTGAGCCTTACGCACCACAAACGCGTCAATCGCACGGTCCTGATCGCCAGCAGCACGCATAATCGCGGTACCCACCGGGTCAGCACCCATGGTCAGGCCGCCAGCAGCCTCAAATTCGATGCCGTTCTTATCCAGCAAGTCCAGCATGACCTGACCCACCAGGCGAGAAGCCTCGTGGTGCAGGGTGATGCGGCGCAGGTCAACGTAGTAGTCGGCTTCCTTGCCGGAGGCGAGGACCACGTGCCCGCGCACCACAGCCAGCTCCATAATCAGCTGGCGCAGGCGTTCACGGGCTTCTTCAATGGGGAGGTTTTCAGAAAGCTTAGTCATAGTTCAAGTGTAGCGGCTCACGTGCAGGCAGCGCAGACTATTCCCTGTGCTATTCCAGCGCTAGGCTATTCCACCACGCGGCCCACCGATGGCGGCAACGCGGCGCGCAGCTTCGTCAGCATCTCCTCATACTCAGCAGTCGGGTCGGAATCAGCTACGATAGCGCCACCGGCAGCAAGAGTCACCGCGCCGTCATCGTGCGCCACAAGCGTGCGAATCACAATCGACAGGTTCGCCGAACCATCCGCCGACACAAAGCCCAAAGCACCCGAATACACGCCGCGAGCGCGACCCTCCAGGCGCTCAATAATCTGCATGGTCGAGGGCTTCGGAGCACCAGTCATCGAACCGCCCGGGAAGCACGCCCGCGCGGCAGCCACCGCGCTCACGCCCTCACGCAGACGCGAACTGACCGTAGACACCAGCTGATGCACCGTCGAGTAGCTCTCCACACCCATGAGCACCGGCACGCGCACGGACGCCGGGTCAGACACCGTGGACAGGTCATTACGCAACAGATCCACGATCATGAGGTTCTCGGCGCGGGTCTTCTCATCGGTACGCAACCATGCCGCTGCTGCGGCGTCTTCCTCTGGGGTGGCGCCGCGAGCAATCGTGCCCTTAATCGGTTTCGTCTGCGCGTTACGCTGCTCATCCACACTCAAAAAACGCTCCGGCGAGGAAGAGAGCACCGAAAAATCGCCGCACCGCAGATACGCCGCATAGGGTGCCGCATTGTGGGCGCGCTGGCGGCGGTACAGCTCAAAGAAAAGCTCCGGGCTCGGATTCTGGATGCGCGCGTTCGTCTGCGCTGTCAGGCACACCTCGTAGCTGTTACCCTCGTAGATTTCGTGCTGACTAGCGCGAACGGCGTCCATGTAGGCTTCCGCGGCGGGTGCCGGGAAGAGCAGCGGCTCGGCAAGCTCAGGGGCATTGACGGGGGTATTTACAGGGGTATTTTCGGAGGCGCACTCCCCCCGCCCCATTCACCGCCACAGTCGGCACCGCAGTCAGCGCCGCGCTCAGCAGCCGCTCCGCCGCCTCACACCAGGGCTCGTCCCCCACCAGCCAGCTACGCGCCGCACCACCAGGGCGGGCATGCTCATGCACCAGGTAGCGGACCGCCGGCAACCACAGAGAATCCGGGGTCGGCGCCTCATGCGCCGGCAAGTAGCCCGGCACCGGGTGACCGTGCTCCAAGCCCATGGCGGCACGCGCCTCATAGCCGAAATAGCCCACGTAACCGCCACGCAAACCCGCAGGCAGACCGGTCGCCGCCACGACATCCGGGTGCACGCGCGGTGCGCAGGCGAGCGCCGCCTCCAGCTGGGCGAAGGGGTCTTCTGCGCCAGATTCAGCCGCCACGCGCGCCGAATCCACGCGCAGGGGCGACAGCTGCGCCGGAACCACACCCACATACGAGGCAACCGACATGGGCGACTCTTCACGCGCCGAATCCAGCCAGAAGGAATACTCGGCACCACCGGTCAGCAGCGGGTACGCGTCCTCGCAGTTCACCGCGAAAGGAAGCGGGCGCACGGCAAGCTCCCGCGTCTGCGCATCCCACGGGATGCCCTGCAGAATACTCGGCAGGGTATGCGGGGAGGCAGAAGCGGGAGCGTTCGGGGTAGAAAAAATACGGTCCGCGGAAGTTTCAGTCACGGACTCCATTGTATGACGTGCAGGCGAACTAGCGGTTTAGTGAACGACTGCGGGTGCTTCGCCGTTTTCGCTGGTCATCGGCAGACCGGCAGCGAACCACGCGCTGGTGCCGCCCGCAATGTTGTGTGCGGCATAGCCGTGCTCGCGCAGGAAGGTTGCCGCACGGTTCGAACGGCCGCCACCGTGGCAGATAACGTAGAAGTCTTCGCCGGGTGCGGGCAGCTCAGCCAGACGCTCAGCGATGGTGCCGAGGGTGATGTGCTTAGCGCCGGTCGCGTGGCCACCCTCCCACTCGTAGTCTTCACGCACGTCGATGATGGTTGCGCCTGCGGGAACGTCGCGGGGGTCAACCTGGGGTACAGCGGTCATGGGGTTCTCCTTTGAAATGATTAAAAATGAGCCGGTCTGCACGGGCGTGTGCACTGCGGACATAGTTGTAGTTCCACTCTATCGCGTTGGGGGTGTGGGGCGCATCTAGCCCGGTATTTGGGGGGTTGTGAGATTCGGAAGTGGTTCATACGAAAAAATCGAAATGGTTTTTCATGCACTACATATAAAGTAACCATCCGTAATACAAGCACATTTATGTATACATATGCACCCATAAGGGTATAGACTTAAATAAATATTGCCCGGGTCACACAGAATTCCGGGCTCGACAGAAAAGATTTTCCACCATGTCTCACACCATCACAGGTGCCGAACCCAAGGAAACCAAGACCTTCTTCGGCCACCCGCGCATGCTCGCGAACCTGTTCACCGTAGAAATGTGGGAGCGTTTCTCCTTCTACGGCATGCAGGGCATCATGATCTACTACCTGTACTACACCGCCGACAAGGGCGGCCTGGGTCTCGACCAGACCCTCGCCACCGGCGTTATCGGTGCGTACGGTGCAATCGTGTACCTCATGGCGATTCTTGGCGGCATCCTCGGTGACCGCCTCCTCGGCCCCGAGCGTACCCTCTTCTACTCCGCCATCGGCATCATGGCGGGTCACATCTCCCTCTCCCTCATCCCCGGCGTACCGGGTGTGATTCTCGGCCTCCTGCTGGTCGCTATCGGCTCCGGTGGCTTGAAGAGTAACGCCTCCGTGCTGGTCGGCTCCCTCTACTCGGACGACGACCACCGCCGCGACGCAGGCTTCACCATCTTCTACATCGGTGTGAACACCGGTGCACTGCTTGGCCCGATCCTGACCGGTTGGGGCTGGAGCACCGGCGGTTTCCACCTCGGCTTCGGTCTGGCTGCTGTTGGTATGGCTGCAGGCCTGATTCAGTACGCCCTGACCCGCAAGAACCTGCCCGCCTCCGTACACCACGTGGGCACCCCCTTCACCGCCGCACAGAAGCGTAACTTCTTCCTGGTACTGGTCGGTATCGTGGTTATTCTCGGTATTCTGCTGGCAACCGGCCTGATGACCGCAGACAACCTCAAGAACTGGGTCATGGGCTTCATCTTCATCGGCGCTATCGCCCTGTTCGCTCAGCTGCTGAGCACTAAGGACGTCACCGCTGATGAGCGTTCCCGCGTCACCGCGTTCATCCCCCTGTGGATTGCAAACGCCGTGTTCTGGGCGCTGTACCAGCAGCAGTTCACCGTGATGGCTGTGTACTCGGATGAGCGCCTTAACTGGAACATTCTGGGCATGGAGCTGAGCCCGAACCTGGTCAACTCCATCAACCCGATTTTCATCATTATCTTCGGCATGATGTTCTCCGCCCTGTGGACCAAGTGGGGTGAACGTCAGCCGGTGACCACCGTGAAGTTCTCCGCAGCGCTGATTATTATTGGCCTTGCGTTCTGGATTTTCCTCGCTCAGGCGGGCGTTCAGAGCGTGAACGTCGGCTGGATTGTGCTGATCCTGTTCGTCTGCACCATCGCTGAGCTGATTATTTCCCCGGTGGGTATTTCGCTGGCGACCAAGCTCGCACCGAAGGCACACCGCGTGAACATGATGGCGCTGTATTTCACCTCCGTAGCAATGGGTACCGTGCTGTCGGGTTGGCTGGCTCAGTTCTACAGCATGGAAACTGAGGTTCCCTACTTCACGTGGATGGGTATTATCACCATCGCGACCGGTGTGCTACTGTTCCTGGTGCACAAGCCGGTCCAGAAGATGATGCGCGGCGTAAAGTAACCGCAAAGTTGCCTGTCTACACTGCTGACTCGCTACTTCGGGCAGCGTGAGCGTATATATGTTAGGGTCCCCGAATCCTTGAATTACCAAGGGTTCGGGGCCCTTGCTGTATGCCCTGGCATAAGTTCCCGGTGCATGCTCCGGTGTATGCCCCAGCGGCCGGAGCGCTGGAGCCCCGGAATGTTGAGGGGCAGTTGAGGAGGGGCGTTCGGGGCATGTTCCTTAATGAGACAATCCGCGCAGATTTTCTTATTAAGCGCCTTAATAAGAAAATTGAAGTGTATTGTCTTATTAAGACCCCACCCCAAACGCACCTAGCAAGACAACACCCAGGAGGAGGAAGCATGCCCTCAGCCATCACCTGGCCCGCCCTCGAATGGGAGCCGCAAGACCCCTGGGTTCACCGGGACGCCCTCGCCTCCCGACGCGCAACGCGCCGCAACTCCGGCACCTTCTCCAGCGCCGTGCCCGCCTCCATTGCCGAACTCAACGTCGAACTCAGCCCCGCACTGCGAGCGCGCCTCCAGGAAAACGCCACCGCAATGACCCGCTTCGATGAGCGGCTCCACCACATCGGCAGCATCCCCTTCTCCGCGGTTCTTCTGCGCGGCGAATCCGCCTCCAGCTCGCAGATTGAAAACCTCACCGTTAGCGCGCGCAGGCTCTCACTGGCTGTCCTGGGTGCAAGCGGGTCGAAGGTCGGCGTTAACGCCGAGCTGGTGGCGCGCAACGTTCACGCCATGCGTGCGGCCCTGAACACCGCAGAAAACATTAGCGTCGATAACATCCTCGCCATGCACCGCGAACTGACCCGCGGCCTGCAACAGGACTCCGGCGTACTCCGCACCCAGTGGGTGTGGATTAAGGGCGATTCACCCGTGACCGCCGACTATGTGGCGCCGCATCACGAGAGGGTTCCCGCCGCCCTCGAAGACCTTGTAGCCTTTATGAACCGCCGCGATATTGACCCCCTCGCGCAGGCGGCTATCGCGCACGCCCAATTTGAAACGATCCACCCCTTCACCGACGGCAACGGCCGAACCGGGCGCGCCCTCATCTCCGCGCTCCTGCTCGCCCGCGGCGTCACCCGCCACGTGATTCTGCCCGTCTCCTCCGGGCTGTTGCACGATACCGAAGGGTACATTCAGGCGCTCACCGACTACCGTGCAGGCGATGCCGAGCCCATCATCGAGCTCTTCATTGACGCCGCGCAGAAGGCAATCACCAACGCAGAAATCCTGGCGCAAGACATTGAAACTCTGCGCGATGAGGTGCTGTCCATTGCCCAGCGTAAAACCCCTCTCCTGCGTTCCCTCACCGACCTGTGCTGTACCGAGCCCGCCTTCACCGCACGCATGGTGGAGGAACACACGCAGGGGTCCCGAGCTAGTGCGTATCGCCTCCTCAACCGCATGGTGGAGTTGCAGATTCTGCGTGAAGAACGCGTCAAAATTCAGGGGCAAAAAGTGTGGACTGTCCCCGCTCTCAACCGCGCCCTTGACGATTTTGCGGCACGAGCGGGACGGCGCGGATAGATGCGCCGTTGGGCACGATAACCCGCGCGAAAATTCTACAGCCGTAGGCGGGTTCCAATGCGCGGAACTGTGACGATTTATGTCTCCACATGAACACGCATGACGAAATACGGGGTCAAAAAGGACGCATTAAGCCACGAACAGAAATCTATTAGACAGTCTTCAACCACAGGTCTAAGGTGAATTCAGAACGAGCCGGAAAACCCCTTCCGACACAACCCACCAACCCTTAGCCGAGGAGAAATCATGGCACTTTACCTGGTAGAACTGACCCCCGCGCAGCCGTCCAAGGACGAAGCAACCGCACTCATCGAGACCGTCAACTCGTCCCTGAGCCACGGCGCCGAGCTCATCGAAACCCAGGTCTCCGCAGACCACAAGATCGTCTTCGTCATCGTCGAAGCTGAGAACACCGCATTCGGCCCCGACCTCGCCGCAGCCATCGGTGAGCGCGCAGCCGTCGCAGGCCCCGACGCAGTCCGCCTGGTCGGCGCAGAGCTCGAAGACATCAAGAAGCTCAAGAAGGATGCAGACTACCTGGTCGAGTGGGACATCCCCGCAGAGATCACTATGGAACAGTACCTGACCCGCAAGAAGGCAAACGCGCCCAAGTACGCTGAAGTACCCGAGGTTTCCTTCCTGCGCACCTACGTTCGCGAAGACACTGCAAAGTGCCTCTGCTTCTACGACGCACCCGACGAAGAAGCTGTTGTTCGCGCCCGTAAGGCCGTCAGCACCCCCATTGACCGACTGTTCAAGCTGCACGCATAGACGTGATACTCCCCGCTTAGGAGAAACCCCATGTCCGAGTTCACTCTCGACCCCCTCTACGACTACCCCCAGCGCGAGCAGGTGCTCGCCCTCGCCCGAACCCACGCAGATGCTGTTGATCGCGGCGAGCGTTCCCCCTTCGACAACCTGCGCGAAATCGCTAAGGACGGCCTGATCACTCTGGGTCGCGACGGCGGTTCCCTGGTCCCCCAGGTTTCGGTGGCTTTCGACCTTGCCACCGAGGACGCCTCCACGGCGTTCTCCCTGTGGGCTCACCGCTCGACCATCGCGTTCTTTGACGCGACGGGTCGCGAGCTGCCCGCCGGCCTGGCGGACGCAACCGTCAGCGGCACCACCGCTATGGCGGCAGCGTACAAGGAGGCTTCGGGCCTGGCACCGATCAAGGTGGAGGGCACCCTCGTTGAGGGCGGTCTGAAGCTGAACGGCTCCGTGTCGTGGGCATCGAACCTGTACCCGGGCGGCGTGATTGTTCTTCCGGTGGCTGTGCAGAATGCCCCCGAGGGTCACCCGGACCGCTACATCGTGACGGTCCGCCAGGACGTCGAGGGTCTGAGCGTTGACTACCACCGCAACCTGCTGGCGTTGAACGGTACCGAGTCCGGCACCCTGAAGTTCGAGGATGTTTTCGTTCCGAGCGAGGACATTCTGAGCGATAACATTGAGGCGTTCTTGCACGATGTGACCGCGCCGTTCCTGCTGGTTCAGTCCTCGTTCTGCTTGGGTCTTGCCGCTGGTGCTCTACAGGAGGCTGCTAAGCATCTGGACGTCTCCCAGGGTGTGTTCCGTCCTGAGTTCCCGCTGATTCTGACGGAGTACCAGAGCCTGCGTGAGGAACTGGTTCGCCTGGCGTCTGAGCCGGAGCGTGCTGAGCGTCGTGACCTGCTGAGCTTGCGTTTGGGTGTGTCTCACTTTGCGACCATTGCTACTCACTTCGAGCTGCAGGTTGTTGGAGGCGCCGGTTACGTGGCTGAGTCCCCGACTGCTCGTCGTCTGCGTGAGGCGTCGTTCCTGCCGGTTCAGTCGCCGACCGAGGGCCACCTGCGTTACGAGCTGGCACGTTATGATCACCTGGATAACCTGCGTGACGCTCTCTAAGCTCATGAGCTGTGTGTAGCGAGTGTTTTTATTCGCTCTTTGCATCAATACCCCGTATATGCCGTAAATCGCATATACGGGGTATTGATGCATTCTGGGCTATATATTCATGATTTGGGGCTCTCATCAGAGAATCTAACCCCCGCTCAACGTATCCCTGCTCATATTTACAGCCGTTTAGCTGTGACCTACGCCTGTATACGCGTAGAATTATGTGGAATTTTATACACCACCACATTCACCTCAGGAGCTCCCTTTGAGCATCTCTAAACTTCTCGGCTTTGACTGGTCGGTTCACGGCGACGGCCGAAGCATTAAGCCCGGTTCCTTCGTCGCCCCGAACGAGCGCCTCGCCTGGCCGATTACCATCGGCATCGGCGCGCAGCACGTGGTCGCAATGTTCGGTGCAACCTTCCTCGTGCCGATTATTACCGGCTTCCCTCCTGCAACCACCCTGTTCTTCTCGGGTATCGGCACGGTCCTGTTCCTGCTGATTACCCGCGGCCGCGTCCCCTCCTACCTGGGTTCTTCGTTTGCGTTCATTGCGCCCCTGGCGGCTGCCATGAACTCGCACGGCCCCGCTGGTGCCCTCGGCGGTATCGTCATGGCGGGTATCGCGCTGTTCCTGGTCGGTCTGATTGTTCAGTTCGCTGGCACCGGCTGGCTCACCAAGCTCATGCCCCCGGTCGTCACCGGTTCGATTGTGGCGCTGATTGGTTTCAACCTGGCAAAGAGCGCTAAGGACAACTTCATGGTGGCACCGGTGACCGCACTGGTGACCCTGTGCTCCATCATCCTGATTTCGGTGCTTTTCAAGGGCATTATTGGTCGCCTGTCCATCCTGCTGGGTGTGGGCATCGGCTACATTACCGCTGTCATTCGCGGCGAGGTGGACTTCTCTAAGATCGACACGGCTGTGCAGACTCAGGGCATTATTGGCCTGCCGCACTTCCAGACCCCCGAGTTCCACTGGGAGCTCGCAGGCCTGTTCATCCCCGTGATTCTGGTGCTCGTGGCTGAGAACATCGGCCACGTGAAGTCTGTTGCTCTGATGAGCGGCAAGAACCTGGACGACTACTCCGGCCGCGCCCTCATGGCGGACGGCCTGGCAACCACCATCGCCGGTATGGGTGGCGGTTCCGGTACCACCACCTACGCTGAGAACATCGGCGTTATGGCGGCGACCAAGGTGTACTCCACCGCGGCGTACTGGGTGGCTGCTATCTTCGCGATTGCGCTGTCCATGTTCCCCGCATTCGGTGCGGCAATTGCGACCGTTCCCGCGGGTGTTCTGGGCGGTGCCGCAACCGTGCTGTACGGCATGATCGGTATGCTCGGTGCCCGTATTTGGAGCGAGAACCGCGTGAACTTCTCGAACCAGATTAACCTGACCACCGCCGCTGTGGCGCTGATTGTGGGTATTGCGGACTACACCTGGACCTTCGGTGAGCTGTCCTTCGCCGGTATTGCTCTGGGTACCGCTGCGACCCTGATTATCTTCCACCTGATGACCTTCATTGCGAAGTACACGAAGGCTGCTGGTGACCCGCTGGAGCCCTTCGACCCTGAGAAGAGCACTGAGGTGCACTAGGCGCCTGACCACCCGTTGGGAGCGATTCTCCTAAGGCGTAGGCTGTAAGAAAAGCGGCCCGGATGGATTGGTTTCCATCCGGGCCGCTTTTGCACGTTAGCCCGATGTTCGATTAGGCCAGGCGGTACACGGTGTTGCGGTTGCCTCGACCGCCTTCACGGGTAATAACTCCTTCTTGAAGGAGCTTCGTGAGGACGTACCGGACCTGCGGTTTCTGCAGCTCAGCAAAAGGCTCTGGAAGAGCACCCATGATGTCGTCGATACCGGCGGGGTGGCGTAGCGAGCGCAGAGCGAGGAGCACCGCCTCCTGACGGCTACTGGGAACCGTAGGTGACGATTGGCGCGGGTCTACGTCCGACTTCTGCTGCGGTGAACCGACGTCAGCGGCATGAGCACCATCCAGAGGCTCCCTGCTGATAATCGCAGTAAAACGAATGACCCCGTCAATGAACTGGATGGGTTTCAGCCCTGCCTGACGCACCGCCTCCTGCGCCGTGTAGATGCCGCTACCCTCACCCTCGATGACTCGGTATCCGTCGTCGGGGGTTGTTACGTGCGTGCACACGTCATACAGGCGGTCGTTCACGCGGGAACGTTCGCCGTACTCTTGCAGGCGCTGGAGTGTGATTCCGTATAGGCCGCCGGGGTTTTCTACAGAGATTCGGTCGGGGAAAATCCTGACGCGCACCTCTTCGGTATCTGCTTTGGGGTTGAGGCTGCGGTGTACGAGCGCATTCGACAGGATCTCGCGAAGGGCAATATCGGGCACTTCCTGCCCGTTGACGAGGTGCCCATTGGTCAGCTCAACAACCGGGTGTGCCAGGTTCCGCTTGACCCATGCCAGGGTCTCTTCGAGCATGGCGGGGATGGGGCCGTCCGCTTCGAATTTGTCGAGGTTACGGACTTTACCGCTTGGGTCGATGACGACTCCGGTGACTTTGAGCGAGGGCCTGAACTCTTGAGGGTAGGCACCCAAGGCGTACAAGCCCGCAAGGGAAAGGTTGTCGGTTCCGAGGGCAATAATTCCCTTGCGGCGGAGCACCTCTTCATCGGAGCTTGTAGCAAGGCGGCGTGATTTAGCGCGTACGTCTCGCAGATAGGCAGTTTTGAGGCCTTCATCTAGGTCAGCCAGGGAGGTGTATTCCACCGGTTCCTCATCGAATCCGATGCGTGTCCGCTGAGCCACCATCAGGTCGGTTTCGTGGCGGCTCATTTCGTGGTCGCCATCGCCGGAACGCACGTACGCTTTACCGCCAATGTAGGCGGGGCGTTCGTAGGGAGGCAGCGGAGGGATGGTGGCAACAAAGATTTTGGCGTCTTCGTAGAGGATGGTGCCGGATTCCATGGTGTTCGGCGGCTTGAGGCCCCTGCGGAGCTTGTTGCCGAGAGTTTTTTCTAGGTCTGCAGGGTCGTATACGCCTACAGGTGCAAAGTCATTATTCTCATCGAGGCCGCAGATAATGATTCCGCCCGTGGAACTATTGGAGAAGCTACTCAGGGTTGCATCTAGGCTTCCAGGGTAGCCTCCGTGGGCTTTTTTGACCTCGATGAACTGCGTATCGCTGCCGTGAGTACGCAGTAGTTTGATGGTTTCAGCAAGCCATTCGGGGGTCCATTCCACGTTGTTCATACAAAAAATTTTAGTCTAGACACAAATCAGATGTAAATCAGACACAAAAATTTGAGTCTAGACATAAATTTTTATGTCTAGACTCAAATTTTTTATGTGTAGACATAAAAGTTTATGTCTGAGTTATGTCTGTTATGTCTGCGGAGACTCACCCAGCCGCTCATGCTGGATGGTTCATGCTAGATAACTAGTGCTAGGCGGCTAGGACCGTTCGGCGAGCATCGCCTCAATCGTCTGCGCCACACCGTCCTCGTGGAAGGACGGGCAGGTGCGCCCCACCTTCGCAATGAGCGCCGGCTGACCCGAGGCCATGGCGAAGCCCTCCCCCGCCCAGCAGAGCATCTCAGCATCGTTCGGCATGTCACCAAAGGCCATCACCTCGTGCGCCTCAATGCCGTGGCGCGCCGCGAACTTCTCCAAAATCCGTCCCTTATTCACGGTCTTCGAGCCCATCTCCACGAGCGGCTCACCAACCACGCCGCGGGTCACCGACACCAGCGAACCCACCGCCTGATGCACGCGCGCCTGCAGAATATCCGGGTCCATGCCGGGCACACGAATCAGGTACTTAATGACCGGGGTTGAGCCGATATGTTCGAGCGCATCGGCGATTTTCGCCTCCACCACGCGGGCACCCTCAAGTACCTCGCCACCCTCGTGCGGGCCCTGAATGTAGACGGTGTCCACGGTTTCAAGGGTGTAGGTGGCGTCAGGGAACATGGGCTCCAGCAACTCGTGAGTACGGGCAATCACCGCCGGATCAGCGCCGTTGACTTCTTCCACCTCGTCCGCACCCAGGTGGTACACCACGGCACCGTTGGAGCAGATGGCGTAGGAATCGAAGTCGGTCTGCTCGCGCAGGGGCGTGAGCCAGCGGCTCGGGCGGCCGGTGACGAAGACGATATCGATCCCGGCAGCGCGGGCGGCCTCAAGGGCGCGCAAGGTGCGCGGACGGAACCGGAAGTCGTGCCCGATGAGGGTGCCGTCCAGGTCGCTGGCGATGAGTTTAATCATGCAGTGTTTGCCTTCAGTGGTGGGTGTATCGGTGCTGAATAAAGCGCGGGACTGGCGAGACTGCGCCGCTATGTCGGTGTGCCTCTATGTCGATGCGCCGCTATGCCGCCGGTTCCGCGTAGGTGACGGTCAGGAACGCGCGACCCAGACCGTGGCCGAGCAGGTTAAAGTTCACGACGGCGGGGCTGGCGTTCTCGTCAATGTCGAGCTTCTCCACATCCACGGCGGTGACGCAGAAAATGTAGCGGTGCGGGCCGTGACCGGCCGGAGGCGCAGCACCCAGGAAGCCCGCCACACCGGCGTCGTTGCGGTGCGTCAGGGCGCCGGCGGGTGTATCCGCGCCGGTGTCAATGCTGGTCACGTTGGCGGGAATGTTGGAGACGGTCCAGTGCCAGAAGCCGCTGGGGACCGGCGCATCCGGGTCGAAGCAGGTCAGTACGAAGGACTTGGTGCCCTCGGGGAAACCGCTCCAGGACAGCTGCGGGGAGCGATCCTGACCGCCTGCCACGCCAAAGAGGGCGGAGCGCATCCATTCGGGGGCGGTGCCGCCGTCCTGAATGTCGGTGGAGGTCAGGGTGAATTCGGGCAGTTCGGGCAGGCCCGCGTAGGGTTCGCGGGGCAGGGGTGCGGTACCGATGTTGGTCATGGTGCTCCTCAGCGTTGGGGTGTGGGTGGATACGGCGACGCCGGCGGACAGAGTGAGCTATCCGCCGGCGAGGCGTAGATTATTTAGCCGTTGAGTACGGCGTCGAGTTCTTCGCGGGTGGGCGGGTTAGCGCCCGCGCGGGAGACGGTGATGCCGGCTGCGGTTGCGGAGAAGCGCAGCAGGTCGGCGATGTCTTCGGCGGTCAGTGCGGCGACCTTGGCACGTGCCTCAGCACCGGCGATACCGCGGTCGAGCAGACCCGCGATGAGTGCCGCCATGAGGGAGTCGCCGGCACCGACGGTGTCCGCAACCTCAACGCGGTGTGCGGGCTGGCTGATGCCCTCGGGGTACTTCTTGGTGAAGGCGATGGGGCCGTCCTCGCCGCGGGTGATGACCATCAGCTCGGCGCCAAGGTCGAGCCATGCGCGCGCGGTGTCGTCGAGGGAGCGGTCGGGGTAGAGCCACTGCAGATCCTCGTCGGATGCCTTCACAACGCTAGAGAGGGACACGAACTTTTCAGCCCAGGCGCGGCCCTCGTCAACGTTGTGGATGAGGGTGGGGCGGCAGTTCGGGTCGTAGCTGAGCAGGGCGCTGTCGCGGGCGGCTTCGAAGGCTGCCGCAACCACGTGCGCGCCGGGTTCGAGCATGGCGGCGATGGAGCCGGTGTGCACTGCTTCGGAGGTGCGTGCCAGTTCGGTGAGCTTCTCGGCTACGGAGTCGAGGGACCAGGTGATGTCGAATTCGTACTCTGCTGCGCCGTCGGCACCGATGGTTGCCTGGGCGACGGAGGTGCGTTCAGCACTGTGCTCGAAGGGCAGGGTCACCTGGGATGCTTCCAGGTGCGCATCAATGCTCTTGCCGTAGGCGTCGGGGCCGTAGTGGCCGACGAAGTTGGTGGGGTGGCCGAGGCGGCGTGCGCCGACGGCTACGTTCATGGGCGATCCGCCGGGGTAGGCGCGGGTTTCTCCGTCGTGCTGGTGGACGACGTCTACGAGTGCTTCACCGATTACAGTCAACATGGTTTCAATTCTACTCATGTTTTCCGGGTCATGACGTGCGTTTTTGTGGGTATTTAAAGTGGTTTTACTTTCCCTTTTGAGGGCTTGTGTTGGCTTACCGTGTGGGTTCCCAAACTACCTTCTGTCTCTTCTGACTTTTAGCTTCAATATCGCTATTTTTGAGGGTCTGGAAGGGTTCACACGGGTTAGACTTAAACCGACGCCGGGTCTTTGAACGCCCGGCACGGTATTGACGCGACAGCACCGTCGCGCCTACCCTCCAACGACGAAGTTAGAAGAAGGTCATACGTGACGACTGCAACCGCTACCTGGGTTAACCGTGAGGCTACCGCAGAGGAGCTGATCCCCCTCATCGGTAAGCTGCACCGCGAGAACGGTGTGGTGCTGAGCATTCACGGCCGCAGCCTGGTCAACAAGTCTGTCATTGAGCTGCTGAAGCTGCACGATTTCGTATCCCACATCGATGGTGCGCCCCTGAACCCCGCGCACTCCCTCGAGCTGGTTCGTGCCCTGGCTGAGCTGAACCTGGGCGCGTGCTCGATTAACATTGCTGCTCTGCACAAGGCACACCGTGAGGCTGGCTCCCCCGAGCTGTCCATGTGGCTGCCCGAGCAGCTGGGTTCCTCCGTGAACCACCAGGGCGACCAGCCCAAGGAGCAGGACGTTGTGCTGTACGGCTTCGGTCGTATTGGTCGCCTGCTGGCTCGTATTCTGCTGGAGCGTTCCTCCTCGCCGCTGGGTTCTGGCCTGAACCTGCGCGCTGTTGTGGTTCGTAAGAATGGTGACAAGGACCTGGTCAAGCGTGCATCCCTGCTGGAGCGCGACTCGGTTCACGGCCCCTTCAAGGGCGTTATTGAGGTGGATGAGGAGAACAGCACCATCATCGCTAACGGTGTTCCGGTTCGCTTCATTTACTCCTCCGACCCGACCACTGTCGACTACACCGAGTACGGCATCAACGACGCCCTGCTGGTGGACAACACCGGCCGCTGGCGCGACGTTCCGGGCCTCGAGCAGCACCTGAACCGCCCCGGCATTTCTCGTGTTCTGCTGACCGCTCCCGGTAAGGGCGACATGAAGAACATCGTGTTCGGCGTGAACGATAACGTCATCACCGATGAGGACAAGATCCTCTCCGCAGCATCCTGCACCACCAACGCGATCACTCCGGCACTGAAGGTTCTGGACGACGCATACGGTGTTGAGCGCGGCCACGTTGAGACCGTCCACGCGTTCACCAACGATCAGAACCTGATCGACAACTTCCACAAGGGTGACCGCCGCGGTCGCTCCGCTGTGCTGAACATGGTCATCACCGAGACCGGTGCCGCAAAGGCTGTTTCTAAGGCTCTGCCGCAGCTGGAAGGCAAGCTGACCGGTAACGCTATTCGCGTTCCCACCCCGGACGTCTCCATGGCAATCCTGAACGTGAAGCTGACCAAGCCCGCAGGTTCCGCTGAGGAGCTGAACGAGCTGTTCCGCCGCGAGTCCATCGACGGCGAGCTGCGCCGCCAGGTGGGCTACTCGGATTCCCCCGAGGCTGTTTCCACCGACTTCGTGGGTTCCCGCACCGCAGGTGTTGTGGACTCGCTGGCAACCGTGGTGACCGATGACTCCGCAATTGTCTACGTCTGGTACGACAACGAGTTCGGTTACTCCTGCCAGGTGATTCGCGTTCTGGAGCGTATGGGCGGCTACGACGTCCCCTCCTACCCCGCTAAGTAAGCTACCCCAGCTCATCTAGCACACATATAACGAACCCACCGGTACATATAGCCAATTGGCTATATTGCCGGTGGGTTTGTTTATGAGGTTATATGCGCAGATGAGTGGTGCCGCACAAAGCTCAGAAGAGCTACGCGAGCGGCCAATTACGCCTTACGGCGGTACACCACACCCTGATGCGCCCGCAGCGTGAAGCTCGAGGGCACCGGGCGGTTTGCCGCATCCACCAGACCGGAGGGAACCTTCACGGTCACATCCTTCGAGCCGGTGTTCAGGGCAGCCCAACCGCCCGTAAAGGCACGAGTCTGAGCGGTCTGCTGAGCGATAATACCGCCGACCGGATCCCCCAGGTCATAGGAGAGCTCCGGGGCGTGCGGGATCTCGTCGTAGGCATCGTGGTGGGTTGCGCTGATGCCGGTGAAGGCGCCTCCACCGAACACCCAGAAGCCCGCCAAACCGTAGAGGAAATTCTCATCTGTGCCGGTAATCGCAGCCTTGCGGTCGCTCAGCGGGGTGCGCAGAATCGTCACCTTCTTCTGCGAGGCAGCACTACGGCCACCCAGTCCCGCAAAAGTAGCACCCAGGTTCACCTCGCCCGCCGAACCGTTCGCAATCTCGCGGCCCTGCATCACGGCGTAGGGCGAAGACAGGTAGTCGTTCGGACCCCAGCCGAGCCACACCTCTTCAAAGCCGCCACCGTAGGCGCTGTGACGCTCCCACTTGCCGTAACGCAGACGCGACTCAGCGATATTGGGCACCAGAATCTTGCCGATTTTATTCAGCTCAATACCGGCGTACGCGACCAGAAAATCCAGGTGCTCACGGATTTTCGTCATGGACTCCACGCCCTGAATGGGTAGGTTCAGACCGTAGTAGTCGTTCTCCACGTCGTTATCCGCCATGACCCCGTCAAAGGGGGAGTCGCGCATTTCGCGCACCACAGCGTCCACCCAGTGCCAACGGTAGTCAGCGTTCCACACCTGCATCTGGAAGTGCTTGGGGTACCCCTTCCACTCGATACGGTCACCGTTGAGGCGGTGGGCGAAGAAATCCTTACCGGAGTTCGCCATCGACTGCGCCAGCGGATAAGACACACCCGAGGAATAAATCGGGCCGGGCTCGTAGGAGCGGGTGGAAGACAGACACTTATACGCCAGCACCACCATTTGAGGTGCACGCTTCTTCAGGTAGCGTGCCGCGTCCAGTTCCCAGGGCTGCAGGATTGCGACAGAGTAGTTCTTGACCGCAAAATCGAGCTGCTGCTGGGTAATGGGCTTACCGCCGTAGCGGACCCAGGCACCAAACTTGCCGGGTCCGCCTAAGCGGGTGAGTTTATTCGCCATCGTACTCCGGGTCGAATTCGGGGGCGCGAGGGGGTAGCTTGCCCAGCTCGCGGTAGATCGTGTTGTAGCGGTCCATAACCAGTCGCAGCTGGAAGAAGCTGACGATACGGTCGTAGGCGTTCACACAGTAGCGTTCGTAGATGCTGGGCTCCTCCATGAGGGTGCGCAGCGCCGCCGCGAAGCCGTGAATATCGCCGGGGATGGTCAAGATACCGCAGTTACCGATTTCGTGGCCGTCGGGGGCGACCAGCACATCGTCGATGAGCTGGGACATACCGCCCACGTCGGTGCTGACCAGCGGGATGGACGCAGCCATCGCCTCGAGCGCCACAATCGGCTGACCCTCATTGTAGCTAGGCATGAGCAGCAGGTCGAAGCGGTCGAGCATCGCACGCACATTCACGGTGCCGTGGAAGGTGATGTACTCGCCCATGTTGAGCTCTTCGATGGTGCGCAGGCACAGCTCGTAGTACTCGGGCAGGTGGTCCTTGGGGCCGAGCACGTCCAGGTGAAAGTTCACCAGGCCCTGATCGCGCAGCACCGCGAGGGAGCGAATCAGGTCGGTCAGGCCCTTAATGGGCACCACGCGGGCAATGAACACGAAGCGCCACACGTGGCCGCGACCCTCAGCGAGGATGCGGGCACGCGCCGCCTGGCGGGCGTAGTAGGCTTCCGCCACGGACTCGATGAGCATACCGTTGGGCAGGATGATTGCGCGGTCTTTCTCGCCCTCGTTCATCTGGTCGATGGGCGCGCCAATACCGCGTGCCTCTTCCAGAGCCTTGGGGTACAGGTAGGTTGCCATGTCGGCGCTGGGGTAGCAGAAGCGTCCCATTTCGACGAACCAGACGGACCAGGCACGCTCGTCGAGGGTGACCTGGCCCAGACCGGGGTGCTCACGCTCCTCGTTGAGGAAGGCGTAGTCGGTGGTGACGGGCTTCGCCATGTTGCGTTCGAGCTTGGTGTTCACGGTGTCGCGAATGTAGAGGTTGTGCTCGGTCAGCAGGAAGCTGGTGCCGTGGTCACGTGCGGCTGCGGCGGCGATGAGTGCCGCGTAGCCGGTGGTGTGGGCGTGGTAGACGCGGGCGTGCGGCATCCGCTCGTGCAGGAGCGCAAAGAGGATGGAGACGAAGTCGCGCACCTTCCAGAAGAGCTCGCCGAAGGGCACCTCGGACAAGAAGCCCAGGCCCGCAATCGCCTGCATGAACTCGCGGGTTCCGAAGAGGCCGAAGAGATTGTAGCTGCGGGTTGCGGGGTTGATGCCCTCGTCGTAGAGCTTCCAGAGGGGGTTCACGTCGCCGGCGATGAGGGCGCTGAAGCCGTCCATGAGGCGCTGGGTGAGTGCCTGACGCTCCGCAAAGCTCATGCGCAGTGCGGAGGGGTCGCAGGCTTCCGCGAAAGCATCGCGGTTAACTTCCAGGCTCAGGTACAGCACCTTGACCCACTTGACGTTCTCGGGCATGCCGTAGAGGTCTTCATGGGGGGAGTTCTTATCCCAGGCGATGTGAATAATGCCGTAGGTCAGATCCGGGTTTTCGCAGACGATATCGTGCACCACCGCGGACACACCACCCTTGAGGTAGGGGTAGGTGGATTCCATGATGATGGCGACGTCAACGTCCGGGTATTCGGGGTCGCTGTAGTGGGGGCCGGGAGCCGGAAGCTGCAGCGGCGCGTAGTGGTTTCGGTACATCTGTTCAGTCATTGTCGTATGTATCTTTCGCGGACCGTGCGGTTCTTACCAGGCGAGGGCTCGACGCCAGAAGAGGGAGTACTCGGGTGCTGCCCACGCCTGACGGTAGACGCGGTAGCATGCGAAGGTGAGCACTGCCTCGCCCACGATGATGGGCAGGTAGCCGGTCTCGTTGGGCAGAATCATGAAGGAGATGAAAAGCAGCACCAGGTGCGCTGCGGAGAGCAGCTGCACGGTGACGTACATAGTCATGTACTCGATCTGGTAGATCAGCAGTGCCACTGCAACGAAGAGGAACGCGACGACCAGGCCGGAGAGCGCCAGCGGGTAGGACTGCGGCAGGAAGATGTACATCAGGATGCCGGTAACAATGGCGCTGGCGATGTAAATCAGCAGGGAGTTGCGGATCGCGCGGTTAGAAGCGCCCAGAGCCTTAGAGGACTCCGCCTGAACACCCTTGTAGGGCAGGCGGTCGAAGATGGTCCACAGGTGCTGGATGCTTGCGTTGACGCGGTCTGCCTCCACCACGAAGAAGTAGTTGTAAGCGATAACGCAGGGGATCAGGCTCAGGTAGATTACCACGACGTTGATTTCGCCGCCGGTAACCAGGAAGAGCATGTACTTATCAGCCCAGATGATGGAGCCGGTGAAGAAGCCACGCAGGGCGTCGAGCGCAATGTCCTTAATCGGGATGCGTGCGAAGTGCAGCAGGTGCACCAGGTCCTTGCCGAGGCTCACCAGCAGGATGAGCGAACCAACCAGCGGCGGCAGGAACCAGATGACGGGGAAGAAGTACAGGGCAAGAGTGTAGCCAAGCCACGCGATGAACCAGATGATGCGGTTCTTCGCGAGGTTCGGGATGACCAGCAGCTGCGCGAACGCGATGTTGAGAACACCCAGGACAAAGAACGCGCCGAATGCAGTCGGGGTCCAGTGCAGGACGAGGGCGACCGGTACAGCGAAGATCAGTACCAGCGGCAGGGTCATGAAGAAGAGGTAGAGCCAGTTGCGGGTGAACGCGGTCAGGTCGGTAATGTCCTGGAACTGCGGTTCGGACATGCGTGCGCGTACGGCGCGTGCTTCAGCGCGCTTGAGCTGATGCTCAAGGGTTTCAGCGTGAATACGCAGGCCTTCGCGGGCGTCCGCAATCTTCTTGTGCTCCATCTGGATAGCACGGTACAGGGGCAGGCAGGCCGCCTGGCTGAGCCAGGGAACGGTAATGGATGCCGCAAGGATGACCTGAATCAGGGGTACACCGTCGAGGTTGTACCGGTTAATGGTCGGGGTGACGATGGGGAAGACGGTGGTCAGCAGTGCGACCGGAGAGACGTAAAGCAGAAAGTTAATGAGGAGGCGCCATGCGCTGTTACTTTTTTCCTCAGTACCGTGGTTGGTGGACAATCTTGCAGACTTTCAGTCAATAATCGTAAAGATTAGGGGCAGTGTGTTTTTGGTTGGTAGCACCGCCTCACATGCCGCAGGGTGGGGATTCGTCATGACGATGGTGCCGGGTCCCTTTGGCATACAGTGAGCTTGCAGTGATGCCGCCGAAAATCAATATACGCCATATATCAACTAAAACCTTTGGTTTCCTTAACCCTCTACTTGATATTTGGCGGGATTTAGAACACATTTCCACACTACATTTAGTGTAAAAACGTATCGTTCCTTGTCAGAGGGTTTTTCTGCATAGATTTTGCGGTATCCCTCCCCCTGTACAAACTCCCCCTGTGCAAAAGCATCCCGGCCCCTCCGATTGGAGAGAACCGGGATGCTTTATGCAGCGACCCGTAAGGGTCTTAGCTGATTAGGATGCGCTCGAGAGAGTACGCAGTGCCACAGACACTACAGCCAGGCGCGGGTGACCGGATGCATCGGGAGCAGCTTCGCGGATCTCCTTCAGGACGCGGTCGATGTTGCCGACGCGGGTCGGGTGCTCCTCAACCCAGGTGTCCAGAGCCTGCTGTGCACCTTCCACAGTGGAGAAGTCGCCCTTGGCGCCCTCTGCCACGGACAGTGCCAGCTCTGCTGCGGTCTCGTAGAGGCTGCCGCGCAGTGCCTGACGTGCCAGGATCTCCCAGCGGTCGTTGCGGGGCAGGTCGGAGATGAGGCCGAGCAGCTCGTCCACGGTGAAGCGGTTGTAGGTTGCGAAGTAGACCGGTGCCAGCGAGGTTGCCTCGAAGTCGTGGTCGCGTGCCGCACGGATGACGTCCAGCAGGGCGTAGCCCTCGAAGCCGCGGATCCAGATGACGATGAGTTCCTCGGGCAGGCCCCATGCCTCGCCTGCGTCGCGCTTTGCACGAACACGGTCGCGGGAGGTGCCGGAGAGGTACTCGGGCAGGTTACGGCGCATCTCGACGACGGAACCGAAGGTCTCCAGCAGCTCAGAGATGCTGGTGCCGGCGACCACGCCACGCTCGGTGATGAACCAGCGGACAGCACGATCCAGAACACGCTGGTTGTCGCGCAGGACGGTGAACCATGCATCCAGCGGGGTCTTCGGGGGCAGTTCGCGGTGCAGCTTAGCTGCGGTGCCCAGCTCGAAGAGCTCGCGAGCGACGATGAAGGCGCGTGCGACGGAATCGATACCGACGTTGAACTCCTCCATCACGCGGTATGCGAAGGTGATACCGCCGATGTTGACCAGCTCGTTAGCGACGCGGGTGCAGATGATTTCCTTACGCAGCGGGTGCGAATCCAGGTGCTGACCGAAGCGCTCGACCAGTGCTGCCGGGAAGTAGCTGCGCAGAACGCCTTCCAGGTAGGGGTCGTCCGCGAAGTCGGTCTGCTCCAGTGCGTGGGTGAGGTAAATCTTCACGTACGCAGCCAGGACGGACAGCTCGGGGCGGGTCAGACGGTCGCCGGTGGTCTCCAGGCGTGCGTCCAGCTCCTCGTCGGTGGGCAGGAACTCGACGGCGCGGTTCAGGCCGGCGTGCTCTTCCAGGTCGTGCATGAGGCGCTTGTACAGGTTGGTGCCCAGGAAGGAACCGTGGAACTCACCCTGCAGCAGCACGTTCTGCTCAACGTTGGTGCCGAGCACCTTGCCGCCCACCTCGTCCTGCAGGGACTCGATGAAGGAAGCACGCTCTTCAACGGGCAGTTCGCCGTGTGCCACGAGGCGGTCCACCAGAATCTTGATGTTGACCTCGCGGTCACTGGTTTCCACACCTGCGGAGTTGTCGATTGCGTCGGTGTTGAGGATGACGCCGTTGAGCGCAGCCTCAATACGACCCAGCTGGGTGAAGCCGAGGTTACCGCCCTCGCCAACGATCTTGGCGCGCAGGTCCTTGCCGTTGACGCGCAGTGCGTCGTTAGCCTTGTCGCCCACCTGTGCGTTGGTCTCGGTGGAAGCCTTCACGTAGGTACCGATACCGCCGTTGTAGATCAGGTCGACCGGTGCCTTGAGGATGGCAGAAATCAGCTCGGTCGGTGCCAGCTCGGTGACGGACTCGTCCAGGCCCAGTACCTCGCGCACCTCGGGGGTGATCTCGATGGACTTCAGGCCGCGAGAGTACACGCCACCACCGGCGGAAATCAGGTCGCGGTTGTAGTCCTGCCACGAGGAACGGGGCAGATCGTACAGGCGCTGACGCTCGTCGAAGGACACTGCCGCGTTGGGGTTCGGATCCAGGAAGATGTCGCGGTGGTCGAATGCTGCGACCAGGCGGGTTGCTTTGGAGCGGAGCAGACCGTTACCGAACACGTCACCGGACATGTCGCCAATGCCGACTGCGGTGAACTCCTCGGTCTGAGCGTCGTGGCCGAGCTCAGCGAAGTGACGCTTGACGGACTCCCAAGCACCGCGTGCGGTGATGCCCATTGCCTTGTGGTCGTAACCGACGGAGCCGCCGGATGCGAAGGCGTCGCCCAGCCAGAAGCCGCGCTCCAGGCTGATTGCGTTTGCGGTGTCAGAGAATGCTGCGGTGCCCTTATCCGCTGCGACCACCAGGTAGTAGTCGTCAGCGTCGCGTGCTACAACACCCTCGGGGCGGACAACGGTCTCGGAGCCGTCAGCACCAACGGAGAGGTTGTCGGTGACGTCCAGCAGGGAGCCGATGAAGACCTTGTAGGACTCGCGGCCCTCGGTGATCCATGCGTCGCGATCCACTGCGGGGTCGGGCAGCTGCTTGGGGTAGAAGCCACCCTTCGCGCCGGTGGGGATAATGACAGCGTTCTTCACCATCTGTGCCTTGACCAGGCCCAGAACCTCGGTGCGGAAGTCGTCACGGCGGTCCGACCAGCGCAGGCCACCACGTGCGACGCTACCGAAGCGCAGGTGAACACCCTCAACGCGCGGGGAGTAGACGAAAATCTCGAACTTGGGGCGGGGCAGGGGTGCGAAGTCGATCTCCTGCGGTGCCACCTTGAATGCGAGTGCGGGGCGGTCAGCCAGATATGCGTTGGTGCGCAGGATAGCGCGGATAACCTTGCCGAGGGAGCGCAAGTAGCGGTCAGCGTCCAGGGTGGGGATCTGGTTCAGTTCCTCAACCAGGGCTGCTTCGATTTCCTCACGGCGTGCGTTGCGCTGCTCATCGTTGAGACCGTTGTTCGGGTCGAAGCTGACCTCGAAGAACTCGACCAGGTGCTTGGTGATGACCGGGTTAGCGAGCAGGGTGTTCGACATGAAGGACGGAGTGTAGCCCAGGCCCAGCTGAATCAGGTAGTGGTTCAGGGCACGGAACAGACGTACTTCCTGCCAGGTCAGGCCCTCAGCCAGAATCAGGCGGTCCAGGGTGTCGGACTCGCGCTCACCGAGCAGGTAGGCGTTCAGTGCATCCTCGTACAGGGAAGCTACAGCGTTTGCGTCCACGCCCTCGGGGAACTGGACCCCAAAGTCGTAGAGGTAGCCGTAGTCTTCGCCGTCCTCAGGCTTGAACTCGTAGGGCTTCTGATCAACAACGACCAGGCCCATATTCTGCATAACCGGCAGCAGCTCGGTGAGGGTGTGAGGTGCGGACAGGTAGGTCTTCAGTCGGGTAGTGTTGGCTTCGCCGGCTTCAACCTTGATTGCGGCGGGCTTCTGGCCCGAGAGAGATTCAAGAATCACGATATCCTCGATTGCTTGTTCTACTGTGTAATCGGCTCGGTAGGCTGCGCTCGTCGCATCTGCCCAGGCTGATGCGAGTCGGCGGCCTGCCGCTCCGGGTTTCCATGCCTCAATAGCAGCTGCGGTTGCTTCCACCCAGGAGCGGGCGGCTTCTTGCAGTCGCTTTTCGAGAGCTTGATGATCCGTCTTCGGCACATCATTGGGGTTGGTGAGCCGAATGCGGAAAAATAGACGCGCCAACGATGAGGAGGACAGATACACCTCATGGTCGATGGCGCTAAGATCAAATTCCTGGTGGAACACCTGCTGGATTCGCGCACACACGTTCGTGTTGTAGCGGTCCCGAGGCAGGTACACAACAGCGGAAATAAACCGGTTGAACTGGTCTGCGCGCAGGAACAGGCGGGTCTTACGGCGCTCCTCCAGGCCCATAATGCCGCCGAAAGTTCCGGTCAGGTCATTAGCGGAGGCGTGGAGCAGTTCCAGGCGGGGGTAATCCTCCAAGGCACCCAGAAGCGCCTTGTCAGAGTAAGAACCGGGGTGGTAGCCGAGGCGGCGGCGCACCATGGCGATACGCTCACGCACCAGCGGAGTCTCAATGGCGGGCAGGGAGTACGCCTGGCGGGTAAACAGACCCAGAATGACGTACTCACCGATCACGCGACCGTTCAGGTCAAAGCGGCGCACACCAATGTAGTCCAGGTAGTCGTTGCGGGCGACCGTAGAGCGGGAGTTCGCCTTCGTGATGTACAGGGGGCGCGGGAACAGGGCGCGTTCCAGAGTCTCACCCGAAAGAGGGATGCGGCTCTTACCCTCGGTGGTACGCAGAATACCGAGCGCCGAACCGGGGCGGTCCACCAGGGAAATAGCGCCGGAGGAGCCGTCCAGCACGCGCTCCTTAACACCCATGAACACGAAGTTGCCGCGGGTCAGCCAGCGCAGGAAGTCCTGTGCCACCTCCACACGGGAGGCAGGCTCCACACCGCGCGGGTTAGCGGCATAGGATTCCTCGCCGTGACCCAGGGTGGCGCCGCGCAGATCGTACATTGCCTGAGCCATGTCGAAAACGCGAGTGACCATGGCATCCAGATCGGTGTGGCAGGCACGCACGTCAGCGAGGACGCGCTCAATTTCCTTCTCGCAGCGGCGCTGATCTTCCTCAGTGAGGTAGCGGGTCAGGCGGACTGCAATCCAGGATTCAATAGCGACCGTGGTGCCCTCGGGGGCGTTCTCACTGAGCTTCAGGGAGGGCACGCCAAGGGTCGCGGTATCACCGCTGGCGAGGTTGCCGCGCATGCCGGTGCCGCGCAGGCTCAGGATGGCACCTTCCGGGTCACGTTCTACGAGGAAGGTGGGGTGAAGAATGGTAACGAAACCACCAAAGTGCGCCGCGAGGCATGCGGTCAGAGAGCTGACAATATGCGGCATGTCGTCGGTTGCGACGTACAGGGTGGTGTTGTATTCGTCGTTGCGGGCAGCAACAACGGGGGTCTTAGGCACGCGGATTCGAGCTAGCGCACGGTGGGTGCGAGCCAAATCCTCTAACTCTGCCGGGGTGAATTCTTCACGCTCGTCTTCGGGGCTGTTCAGGAAATACTGCTCGACCCATTCATCGGCGCCAGCGAAGTGTGCCATAGCCTTGTCAGTCATTGACAATCTATCCTCCGAATATCGGTATCACTTCACTGTGACGGTGTCTGTGTAGTCTCACGTGCGCGCTCCAGCGCGCAACTAGTTATACCAAGCTTATACCTTTGAGAAGTTTAAGTCAGACATATTGCGCTCTTAGGGGTATAAAATATTTTTCTCTTCCCCCCAACTCCAGCACATATTTGGTACCGGTTCAAAGACGCGCAGTAACTTATGGATTAGCGGAGCATCAGGGTTCCGTCTGGAAGAGCGGACGTTTAGAGTGGGATTATGAGTTTGCGTACTGAATCTTTCCTGGTGGGCCTCATTGGTGACGGCATCACCTCCTCACTCACCCCTCCCATGCATGAGGCGGAGGCGGACGCGCACGGGGTGCGTTACCTGTACCGCCCCGTCGACCTGGACGCCCTGAACCTGGACGGCGCCTCCGCCCCGGCGCTGCTGGATGCGGCGGCACTGCTCGGCTTTAACGCGTTCAACATCACTCACCCGTGCAAGCAGTCGGTCATGGAGCACCTGCACGAGCTTTCGGATGCGGCGCGCGCTCTGGGTGCGGTCAATTGCGTGGTGATTCGCGAGGACGGTAGCTTCTACGGCGACAACACGGACTATTCGGGGTTCATTGCGGGTCTGAAGCGCAGCCTGCCGCAGGTGGCTCAGGATCCGGTGCGCCTGGAGCACGTGGTGCAGTTGGGTGCCGGCGGTGCCGGTAGCGCCACGGCGTACGCGCTGTGCCGTCTGGGGGTGCGCCGTCTGAGCCTCTTCGAGCGTGACGCGGCGAAGGCGCAGGGGCTTGCGGAGCAGCTGAGCGGGCTCTTCCCGCAGACCCGGGTCGAGGTGCTAAGCGGCGAGGAGCACCTCATTGAAGCTCTACTGGAAGCTCAGGGTTTGGTGAATGCGACCCCGGTGGGTATGCACGTGCATCCGGGTATGCCGTTGAGCGAATCAGCGCTGAGCGCCGGGGTGTTGCGTGAGGGCCTGTGGGTTGCGGACGTCATCTACCTACCGCAAGAGACGCAGCTGGTGCGCGCGGCGCGTGCCGCCGGGTGCGAGGTGCTGACGGGCGGCTACATGGCGGTGGGCCAGGCGGTGGATGCGTTCCGCCTCTTCACCGGGCTGGAGCCGAATGCCGAGCGCATGGCGGCGCATTTTGAGGCGCTGATTGCGGCACAGCAGGGGGTTTAGAAAACCAAACGCAGAGAACTAAATACAGGTGGGACTGGATAGATATCTATCCAGCCCCACCTGTATTTATTCTATATGTGGAATATATTCTGTGGGCTACACGTCCAGTTCCGCAAGGGACTTCTTGTACCCCTCACGAGCCGTCAGCGCACCCAACGCCACGAGCACGCACATGGCAACCGTGAACACGGCGGGCAGCACCGCATTGTGCAGGTCGGCACCGGCGAGACTGGTCGCCACGGCGGGGGCGACGCCTCCAGAAATTGCGAAGCCAATCTGGGTACCCAGCGCCAGACCGGTCACGCGCACACGGGTCGGGAACATCTCCGCGTAGAAGGCGGGCCACACGCCGTTCGCCATGGAGTAGAGCGCACCGTGCATGAGCACGCCGTAGGCGAAGATGCCCACCCAGTTGCCCTCGGCAATCGCGCCGAGGTACGGGAACATTACCAGGGAAGAAGCAACCGCACCGGTAATAAACACGGGCTTGCGGCCAATCCGGTCGGCAAGCATGGCGGCGAGCGGAATCGCAATCAGGCCGAGAGTGTTCGAGGCGACCGGCACCAGCAGCATGGTGCTACGGTCAAGGCCGTAACCCTTGGTCGCGAAGGAGAGCGCGAAGGTCGTGAAGACCATGTTCACGGTGTTGACCATGGCGCACACGGCGATGGTGAGCACGGCGCGCTTGTGGTGTTTGAAGACCAGCATGAGCGGGGATTCGGTGAGCTTTTCGCGCTGCAGGTAGGCGGGCGGCTCGGAGAGAGTGCGGCGAATCAACCAGGCGGTCACGACCACGAAGGCGGAGAGCCAGAAGGGTACGCGCCAGCCCCAGGTGAGCAGATGCTCGTCCGGCAGGGCGGCGAAGGGAATGAACACGGCGGTTGCCAGTAGCGAGCCGAACTGGGTGCCTTGCAGGGTCCAGCTGGTGGTGAAGGCGCGCTGGTGTTCGTTGGCGTGCTCCAAGGAGATGGAGATGGAGCTTGCCTGCTCGCCGGCGGCGGAGAGGCCCTGAAGCATACGGCAGATGACCAGCAGGGTGGGGGCGAGGATACCCGCCTCGCTGTAGGTCGGCAGGCAACCGATTGCGAAGGTGGCAAAGCCCATCAGGAAGAGCGTGAGCATCAGGACGAATCGGCGGCCGTAGCGGTCTCCGAGGGGGCCAACGATCATGGCGCCGAAGGGTCGCACAACGTAGGCGACGCCCACAACCACCATGGACTTGAGGATGCCGATGGCGGGGGTGTCTTCGGGGAAGAAGATGCGGTTGAGCACGATTGCGGCGGCGGTGCCGTAGACGGCGAAGTCGTAGTATTCGAGGGCGGAGCCTATCCAGCTGGCGAGGGCGGCTCGTCGTGGTGATCGGGCGGGCGCGTCGGTGCGTCGGCTCATGGGTGGCTCCTTCGGTGCTGTACCCGTTGGGAGGGGCGGGGTCGCGGTGTGGGCGGCCCGCGCGGTCTGTCAATGTGCCCTTCCAGTGTAGGGAGCGGACCGCCCGTTTTCCATAGGTTAACCTAAGTTCCCAGACTTTGACGTAAAGAATAGGGGCCGATACCCCTAGCCCCCGTATGATGTATCTGTATGTAGTTCCGTCACCAATGTTCTCTAAGGGGTCCCATGTCTTCACCGCGCACCAGCATCATCATGCCGGTCTACAACACGGCTGACACTGTCGTTGCCGCGATGGAGTCCGTTCTGGCACAGACCGACCCCGACTTTGAGCTACTGGTAGTGGTTGACGGCTCCCCGGACCATTCCTCGAAGGTGATTCGCGAGTTCCTGCAGAGCACCCCCGACCCCCGCATCCGCCTCTTCGACAATGAGCAGAACGCCGGCGTGTCTGCGGCACGCAACCAGGGTCTGGATGAGGCGCGCGGCGAGTGGATTACGTTCATTGATTCTGATGACACGTACCGCCCCGAGTTCCTGGAGCGTCTGCACGCCGCTGCGGCACGTAGCGGCGCGGATGTGGCAACCTGCGGTCACACTATTGCCCGTGCCGACGGTTCCACGATGGACCGCCCGCAGGGTGCGCCCGGCACGTACACGGGTCGCGATATTGCCATCAACTATCTGCTGAACCGTTTTACCGGTTTTGTGCACGATAAGATTTTCCGTGCTTCGCTCTTCTCTTCGGTACGTTTCGCGACCGATATTCACCGCGCCGAGGATGCCCTCGCGGTCTTTGAGTGCCTCATGCAGGCGCAGAAGCTTGAGGTTATCCCGGACTGCCTGTACCTATACCACATGGGCTCTGAGGGCCTGACCTGGGGCCGCGTGACCCCGGTGGAGGAAAGCATTCGCCACACCCGCTACATGCGTGAAGCGGGCGCGCCACTGATCTCCTCCAAGGAGGGTCAGCAGGCGCTGGCGATTTCTTCTGCGCTGACCTACCTAAATAATGCGCAGCAGGCACTCATGAGCGATAGCGCCGACTCGGATGCGGTAATCCGCGAGTGCCGCCGCCAGATCGAGTGGGGTTGGGTTGTGCCGGCGCTGCGTTCTAGCCCGGTGGTGGGTGCGGCGAGCCTGCTGTTGAAGCTCTCCCCCGCCCTGTACCGCACCCTGTACGGCGCGTACGTTCGCCGCGCCTACAGCATGTAAACTTCAACGTTCTTATCAGTTCCGCTTTCAAAGGTTCCCGTCTTTATGCCTGCCTCTCCTCGCACGAGCATCATTATGCCGGTCTACAACACCGCCTCCACCGTCATTGCGGCGGTTGAGTCGGTACTGGCGCAGACCGACCCCGATTTGAACTTCTGGTCATGATTGACGGCTCCCCGGATGATTCGGCGCAGCTGATTGCCGAGTATCTGCAGCACAACCCGGATGAGCGCGTGCACGTGTTTGATAACCCTGAGAACCGGGGTCCTTCCGCGGTGCGTAATCAGGGTCTGGATGAGGCGCGCGGCACGTGGGTGGCGTTCCTTGATTCTGACGACGCTCTCTACCCGACCTTCCTTGAGCGCCTGCACTACCACGCGGAGCGTACGGGTGCTCAGGTGGTCAATTGCGCACACAATATGGTGGCGGCCGACGGTTCGACCACGCAGCGTCTGAAGGGCACCCCCGGCATACTGACCGGTCAGGAGGCGGCGTTCGCCCTGCTCAAGGATGAGCTGTCCCCCTATCCGTGGGATAAGCTCATTGACCGTTCCCTGCTGGAGGGTGTCTACTTCCCGGCGGATATTCGCCGCGCCGAGGATGAGTGCGTCATCCTGGACTGCTACCTGCGAGCGCAGAGCGTGACCGTCATTGATGAGCCACTGTACGCCTACGCGGTGAATGCGGCAAGCCTGACGTGGAACCGTATTACTCCCCTGTCTGAGACTGCCCGTCTGCTGGAGTATTTTGAGAAGTCTCTGCAGCGTACGAGCACGTATCATCTGCCCGCAGGTCAGGAAGCGCTGACCGTTGCCCGGGTTCTTGCGTACCTGAATAACGCGCAGCAGGCGCTGATTGTGGGCGGTGAGAGCGCACCGGCTGTGCTGGCAGGTTGCCGTAGTGGTTTTACGGTGCGCGATGCACTGCTTGCGTTGCGCATCCGCCCGGTATTTGGTGCCGCCGGCCTGCTGTTGAAGACCAGCACGGCGCTGTACCGTCTGCTGTACGGTGTGTACGTTAAGCGGGTCTATAACCTCTAGAATTCGGGTGCGTGCACCCACTTTTCATCACACTCACACACATTGATTGGAGCGGATTTTCATGTCCTCCAAACCTGCATCGGCGCAGGTGGCGTCCCCTGTGGAGGCTAAGCCTGAGTCCCCGGCCAAGTTGCCCGAGTCCCGAGCTGAGTCTCAGGCGGCTTCCGCACCTACCGCGAGCCGACCTAGACCTGCCCGAAAGGTGTACCTGGACCTCATTAACGTTCTCGCCATTATCTTCGTGGTGGCGTTGCACGTGCGGTTCAACTACCGGGTGGATTATGATTCACCCGGTTGGGTTCTCGAGAATATCCTGTCGGGTACCGCGGTTGCTGCCGTGCCGCTTTTCTTTATGGCGTCGGGTATTACCCTGCTGAATTTCACGAACCGTGAGAGTGTCGGCACGTTCTATAAGAAGCGTTTCACGAAGATTCTGATTCCGCTGCTGGTGTGGGGTCAGGTGTACCTCTTTGCGCGCAGCTGGTTTACGCACACTCCTCTGCCCACGGGTGAGGAGATTCTGGCGGTGCTGTTGGCGCCGAACAAGGTGGGTGTGACCCTCTGGTACTTGGAGGCGCTCATCGGTGTGTACCTGGTGTTGCCGATCTTCTCATACGCCCTGCGTGGTGCCGGTGAGAAGAAGCTGCAGCTGGCGTGGCTGATGGCGGCTCTGGGTCTGCTGATGCCCATCGTGACTGCTTCTCTGCAGAAGATTAATCCGCAGTTTATGCCGGAGTTCTCGGCACCCATTGTGGGGTATGTGGGCTTCTGCTTCCTGGGTTATGCGCTAGCGAATACGGAGCTTAGCCTGCCGTGGCGTCTGGTCATCTATGTGCTGGGTATTGCCTGTTCCCTGACGCATATTCTGGTAGGCCCGTACCTGGTGCTGAACCACCCGGGTCTGGGCGGTTTGGCGACCGAGTACCTGTCTGTTCCGACGATTTTCTGGGCTTCGGCGGTTTTCGTGTTCTTCAAGTCTCTGCCGCTGAATCGTCTGCCGGAGGCGTTCCAGACGGGTCTGCGTAAGCTGTCGGCACTGACTTTTGGTGTGTATCTGATTCACCTGCTGATTATTCAGGGCCTCGCCGCCTACGGTTGGCCGCTGGTGGATTACCGCCTGGAGGCGCCCTACGCGCTGCTGGTGTGGGCTTCTTCGCTGGTTCTGGTGTGGTTGCTGCGCTGGATTCCGCCGGTTCGTAAGTGGCTGGTTCCCTAGCGGTGAGCCGCCTACCGGATTAAACGTTGGGAGGGGCACGTACGTGATGTACGTGCCCCTCCCGTAGGTTTTTAACCAGAGGTTTCTAGGCTACTCGGCGTGAGTTTCTTGCGTGCGGGATGCCAAAGACACGCCCACCATGTGCACTACGAAGCCGCAGACCGGGCCGACCGCCAGCGCCACGATAGCGCGCGGTACCAGCTGGGCGGGGGCCAGGAACGCCAGGCTCAGCGTCACCGCCGCGGCAACCACCCAGCCGGCAAGGTAGATGCGGTGTTGGTTCACCGCGAGCGCCATATTGCCCGAGAGGGTCATGAGCGCCAGCAGTGCCGAGGCGAAGACCAGCGCGCCCAGGGTGATGCTGGAGGCTGCCGCCTCGTACGCGGACTCTGCACCTGCGGCAGGCGGGTAAATCAGGCGGAACAGCAGCGGACCCACCAGGTACGCCGCCAACGCGCCCACAGCGCCCACAGCCACCACGGCGGCGGCGGGCTTAATGAACGCTGCCACGGGGCGGTGGCGCTGCTTCAAGAAGGCAGAAACCGCTACGCCCTGGAATGCCTGCAGAGGAATCATAATCGGCGAACGGGTAATGGAAATCGCCAGGATCAGGGTGCCCAGCACGACCGGTTCGCTCTCCGCGGCGCCGCTCGCCTTCAGCACGTTCGGGAAGCCCATCATCAGTACAGCCGCGGCGGCAGAGGACAGGAACGACCAGAGGATATTGGTCGTCAGGCGACCCGCGGGCACATCGGCGCGGGCAACCCACAGGCGGCGACCTGAGACAGTCACAAGCGCCAGGATGAGCCACAGACCCATCGGCACGACGGTTGCCACCTCAAGACCGGCGAGGGAAGGAATCATGAGCGCAGCCGCAAGCATGAGGATGAGGCGCCCGGCAGATTCCAGACCGCCCACCGCCGCGAAAAGGTACCAGCGGTCCTCACCGGCGGTCACGCCACTCATTGTCGCCTGCAGGGCGTAGAGGAACACGCCCACCGCCATAACGGTTACACCCACCGCCGCCGAATGCGGAATCTGCTGGCCCGCCCACAGCGGAGAGCTCACCAGCACCAACGCGCCGGCGATAGCGCCCAGAGCCGCGGTCACCGTAACCACGCGAGCACCCTGCGGTGCGGAATCATCAGCAGATACCGTCTGGGTACGCGCCGTACCCACCGCGCGCGTAATCTCCGGCTGAATACCCGTAATAATACCGGTCACCGTGAAAAGCGCCGCCCAGAACAGCAGGAACTCCGTCAGCTCCGAACCGGTCAGGGCACGCTGTGCAATCATGGTCACCACCAGCGTGGAGACCGCCGCCAACAGGGACGAACCCAAAAGCGCCAGGGACTGGTAGCGGGTGACCGTGCCCGACGGCTGAGTCTCCTGGGAGGCTCGTTCCCCCACCTCGTTCTTATCGGGGTGCTGTACCGACTCGCTCACCGCGTCCTCCTCATTCCAAGCCGCCAACATAGCCGCCAACACAAACCATCATTACATACGCAGATGCGCCGCACATCCACCGCAGGATGTACGGCGCACCGCACACAAATATAGGTTTACTTCACCACATGCTCGGCAAGGTTCTTAACACCCTGCCACTTCTTCGCCAGAGCCGCCTTCGGCAGCAGAGTCAGCGCGTGAGCACGCGAAGAGAAGCGAATACGAGCCACACGAGCAGCCTTCGTCCAACCCAGGGCAGTCATCTCTTCAACCATGGTGTTGTAGTAGCGGCGCTCCTCCTCAAAGCGGGTGCCCTCCAGGGCACGCCAGGAGGAGTCAGAACCACCGTGGCGGCGGTACATGAACGCAACCTGCGGGTCGTAGTACAGGGAGCCGCCGCGCATCGTAATGTCGAGGATCAGCGCCATGTCCTGGATAACGTTCAGGCCCTCGCGGAAGCCGGTGCCCACAATAGCGTCCTTACGCCAGCCCAGGGACGGGAAGTAGAACCACGCACCGCGCAGCAGGGAGACAGCCAGCTCCTCACCCTGCAGAACAGCCTCACCCTTGGGTCGGTAGAACGCCTTAGTCTGCTCCACCAGGGTGTTCGACAGGCCGTTGTTCTCATCAATCACGACCACGCCGGGCTGGAAGATGGATGCCTCGGGGTGCTTAGCCGCCGCGTCCACAAGCCACTGCACATAGTTGGGGAGCATGACGTCATCAGCACCCATGACGGTGACCAGCTCGTTCTCCACGAAGGTCAAGCACTTGCGGTAGTTCGCGTTCGCACCCAGGTTGGTTTCATTACGCATGTAGGTGATGCGCTCATCCTTCAGCGACTCGAACCAGCCGGGAATCGAGTCGTCCGGGTAGCCGTCATCGACAACAATCAGACGCCAGTCCGGGTTGGTCTGACCGACCACAGACAGCACAGCCTGCTTCATCATGGCGACATCGCCGTAGTACGGGAAAAGAATATCAACGGTCATGAGGTATTACTCCAACTCACAAAAATGGAAAGTCTCGACAGTAAAGCTTTTAAGAATCCTGCTGGTTACGCTTCTTCGCACCGGCAGCGCCCTCCGGCTGCTCCTGAAGCGCCTTCAAAATAGCGACTTCCTCAGCCAGGATGCGGGTCTTCTCAGACAGGCGCGACAACTCCAGGGTCAGGTGAATACTCACGCCCATGAGCAAAAGAATCGACAGCAGGAACAGCAGGTTCACCGGCAGGGCGACGCCCACAAAGTCCGCCACACCGTTCAGCAGAGTCGGGAAAGCGCCCAGCACGATAATGACCGCGCCGATAATCAGCCACAGGGCGGCATACCGCTCCTTCATGCGCTGGTGACGCACCTGAACCACCACAAAAGTGCAGACAAGAATAGCAAGAATCAAGAAGAAAACACTGGCGCTCACGGCTACTTCTCCTCGGGGCGGCGGCTCACCGAAATGCCGTAGGCAAACAGTGAACGAACCAGATAGACAGCAGACTTCAGCGGACCGGAGGAGGGGGTACCTCCCTGGCGTTCACGCATATGCACCGGCACCTGACGCACCCGCAAACCGTTGCTAATCGCCATGGCGGTGATATCAATCGTGTCGCCCAAGTATTCGGCGGGCAGGTTACGGCAGTAGAAGTCGATACCGCGGCGGTTAGCGATCTTAAAGCCGCTGGTCACATCCGTGAACGGGGTACCTGCCGCCCGGGTAAACAGAAAAGACAGTAGGCCCATCGCCCACTTACGCGGACCGGACACCTCATAGTCCGCAGCACCATCGGCAAAGCGGGAGCCAATCACGATGTCGTAATCCTCAACCGCCTCAATGAGTGAGGGGATGCTCTCGGGGTGGTGTTGACCATCCGAATCCACCTGCATGGCGTAGTCGTAACCCATGCGCTGCGCGTACTTGTAGCCGGTGCGCATGGCGGCACCCACACCCATGTTGTAGGGCAGGTCAATCACAAAAGCACCCGCCTCACGAGCCACAGCGGAGGTATTGTCGGTGGAGCCGTCATTGACCACCACCAGGTCCACATAGGGTACCGTCTCCTGCAGCTCAGTAATAGTGCCGGGCAGTGCTTCTTCCTCGTTCCAGGCGGGCATAATCACCAGCGTACGAGGATACGTGCGGGGGGTAAGAGGCGATGTGGGAGAACCCATAGGGCAGCTACCCCTCCTAACGAATGTGTCTTACCGTGCGTGTGAAAGCCGGTATGCCCTAGTGGACATACCGGCTTTCATCATATCAGTGGTTCCGCGGCATCTAAGATTTGGTGACAGATTGTAGACTGCACCACTTATTCTCTGAGATGCATACGCTCTATGAGGGGCGCTGAGGCACCGTTTAGTTAGCGCATTAGTTATCGCAGGCGCTAATACGGTACAGAGTCATCGGACCCGAAGAGTACACCGGAGTCAGAACGTCCGTATCGATAGCAGCCACCAGGCCGTCATAGTTCTTCTGCTCGCTGGGGCCGAAGTTGCCCTGGTTTTCCAAGTGCACGTACCAGTGGGCGTTGTACTCGTTCACGACGCGGCAAACTTCCGGGTTCGTGCGGGCATCCTTCAAATCCTTCAGGATTGCCTCATACTTCGGGGAGGTCTGGAACTCGAAGTGGTAGCTGGTCAGGTGGCGGTCAGCCAGCGCGTAAATGTAGGCGCTACCGTCCCAGGGGTTGTTCACAATGGTGTCGCCCTTGGGCACGATCTTCGGGATCTCGTTAATGACGTTCATCTCATCCTGGTTCAGGATGTCGGAGGTCGGGGTCACCTGGTACCTCTTCGCCACCTGCAAGGTTGCGTCATGCATTGCGGGGGTACGCGAGGACAGGCCCGCAACCGCGAGCACCAGCACCATGGCGGCACCCATCAGTGCCGGGGCGACCTTCGCGTGCTTCTCACGCGGAATAGCGTGCATGATGCGCACGAAGATGCCCTCCACGGCGCCACCCAGACCGATACCGGCAAGCAACACGGAGGGGAACACCACCAGCGCCGCCAGGCGGAAGTGGTCGGTGTACCAGGGGCCCACCATCAGCAGGCGGAAGTCACCGCGCGGCACCGAAGCCGCAATAATCCACATGTAGCCGACCAGCATCCAGCTGCCAATCAGCCACAGGTTACGGCGCTTATACAGCAGGTAGCCAACGCCCCACAGCGCCAAGAAACCGACCAGGTAGGCGGGAGCAAAATTACCACCCAGCGGGTTCGCGTTCTCCAGGCCCAGGAACAGGAACTGGTAGACCGCCTCGCCTTCGCCCATGATGGAGGTCCACAGTTCGCTCGCCTCCTGGCTCGGGCGCAGCACGGACCAGGCGGTGACGCATCCGGCGATGAGGGAAACCAGCACGCCGGTACCCACCAGATGCTCACGCGTGGACGCGCCACGGGTACGCAGAACCTGCACCACGCCACCCAGGAGCATGGGCACCGCAAATACTGCGGCAGAAACCACCGCGTTCGGATGCACCAGAGCCAAACCGCCCAGACCCACCAGAATCGTCAGCGACAGGGACAGCACGAGGGAGTACTCGCGGCGCGCCAAGAGCTGAATCATGTGCGACAGTAGCGCCACGAATGCGGGTAGCAGGGCGTAGCCAAGAAGGTTCGGGAAGAGCACACCCCAGAACAGCAGCAGACCGGGGAACGCAAAGAAACCGCAGGTCAGTGCCGGAATAGCGAGCGCCTGCAGGCGGCGCAGATGCGGAATGCTCAAGCACATCGCCACCAGGGAGCAGGGCCAGATAATGCCCGCCACCAGCAGAATCATGACGATGGTTGCCGTAGCAATGCTCGTGCCGGTCGTGCTGTAAATCAGGTACACGAAATCGTGCCAACCGGCGGGGTAGAAGTACGGTTCCTGGTTCATGCCGGAGACCGCGCCCATGGTCAGGCTGGAGGCGTCGCCGTGCTCCTGAATCCATCGGATCGCGTTCATATGGAACGAGTTATCGAGGGTCTGCGAGAACGCCTCGGGGCCGAACACCATGTCCTCGGTTGCGTGCAGGGTCAAGAAACCACCCAGCACCGCACCGATAACGGGCCAGGCGACGGGCACGGTGTTACCCGCCCAGTTCTCTGCCGCCTCGCTGGAGGCGTCAGGTACGGCGGAGGGCCAGCGGCGACCGACCAGGTGCATCACACCCGCGGCAGCAGCCACCATCACGGCAGCGACCGGCACAAAAGAAATCAGGCTCCACGGAATGCCGGTCTTACCCAGCACAATCGCGGAGACACCCACCAGGGCAAAAGTCAGCAGCGGCGCATAAAAAACACGCAGACGCACAGGAACACGCAACGCCCAGCCCATCGCATAGCCCGGGCCAAAAGCCAACACGACCGCAAAAAGTAGCAGCGGAATAGTTGCCAACCAGCTCATTAACCCTCTTCTCCCCACAGTTCACGCGCCGAAAAACCCCTCAAATACGGGGCGCGGTGCGCTTTCGCGTACCAAGCAAGGATACCCTAGAGCCCTCTTCACCCCCGCAAAACCCCCAGAAGAGAGAGGGATAGCACCCACAACCCGCTACTCAGACCCAGAAGCGCGGCAACCGGCGGAGTGCATCTTCGAAGCTCCCAAACGGCAAAGAATATGACGTAATATTTCACGCCCCGCGTCATGAAAGGTATACCTAAGAAACATAGGGCAATAAATAAGGTGTTCAGCACCCATTAGCTTTACTCTGAAACATATCTCCCCTAACTAAAGGGTCGCCCAGAGCAAACACCCCAGGACGAACCCTCAAACGCAGCCGCAGAAGAAAGGGTCGATCATGACCGAAACCATTGCAGCACAGGCACCCCTCGCCGACACCTCCGAGCAGTTCAAGCTCGCCTTCGGCCACCAGCCCGCAGGCGTCGCCATCATCACCGCAACCGACGAAAACGGCGCACCCGCAGGTTTCACCGCCTCCTCGCTGACCTCCGTCGCCGCAGAACCGCCCATCATCGCCTTCTCCCTCAAGGCCAACAGCGGCTCCGCAGCAAAGATCGCGGCAGCATCCTCCTTCCTCGTGCACATGCTCGACGCTGAGAATGTCACCCTCGCAAAGAACTTCGCAACCCACGACTACCCCCGCTTCGACGACCCCAGCACCTGGGAATTCGTCCACACCGGCGAGCCCCTCGTGCACGGCGTGCGCCGCGTACTGCGCGCAACCCCGCTCAGCCGCGTTGAGGCCGGTCCCGCACTCGTCTTCACCGCGCAGGTTGAAGAGTTCATCCGCAACGACTGCGAAGGCACCCCGCTGGTCTACCACTCGCGTAACTTCCACGCGCTGGGTGACCACTCCAACGTGAACAACTACAGCATCTAACCCCGCGCAGGGGTCACGGGGCGGTATTCGACGACCATGAGGCGACGAATACCGCCCCGCGGCGTACCCTGAACATAAAAGCGCACCCAATACAGCTCAGAAGGAACAGTCATGACGGCTCAAACCACCCAGCCCGCATCCCTCCCCTGGCTCGAAAAGCTCATCGCAATCCCCACCGTCTCCGGAACCTCCAACCTGGAACTCATTGAGCTCATCGAAGCCGAGTTCGCCCGCTACGGCTACAGCGGCGTGCGCACCTACAACGAGGACGGCACCCGCGCTAACCTGCTGGTCACGATTCCCGCCGCTGACGGCACCACCCGCGGCGGCCTCATCCTCTCCGGCCACACGGACATCGTACCCGTCGCCGGTCAGGCATGGGACGCCGACCCGTTCACCCTGCGCGTGGAGGGTACCCGCGCCTACGGCCGCGGTGTCTGCGATATGAAGGGCTTCCTCGCCGTCGCGCTCTGGCTGCTGCCGCGCGTTGCCGAGGCGAAGCTGCGCACTCCCCTGCACTTCGCGTTCTCCTACGATGAAGAAATCGGTTGCGTCGGTGCGCCCTCCCTCATTGAGGAGTTCGTGGCGCGCGACCTCGCCCCCGACTACGCAATCGTTGGTGAACCCTCCAGCATGCGCATTATCTCCGCACACAAGGGTGCACACCGCGGCCGCGTCACCTTCACCGGCGTGCCCAAGCACGGCTCCCTCGCCACCCACGGCGTGAACGCGGTCGCCGCAGCCGGCGAATTCATCACCTTCTTCACCGACATGGCGGACCAGTGGGAGGAAGAAGGCCCGTTCGACGAGTCGTTCATCATTCCCCACTCCACCGGTAGCGTGAACCTGGCAACCGGCGGCCTGCAGTACAACATCGTCGCCGAGCAGGCAGTCGTGGAGTACGATGTGCGCACCCTGCCGCAGGTGACCACCGAGTCCTTCGTGGAGCGCATTGACCGCGAGCTTTCGGAGGTGATCCTGCCCGATCTGCAGGCGCGCGCCGCACGCGCCGAAAAGCTGACCGGCGCGGAGCCCGGTAGCCTCACCTCCCGCGTGGGCGTGAAGCACGAGCTACTCGCCGCCGTACCGGGTCTGGGTACCGCCGATGACGCGCCGCTCATCCACCTGGCGCACGAGTGGCTGGGCACCGACGGCGTGCCGCAGAAGGTCACCTACGGCACCGAGGCGGGCCAGTTCCAGCGCGCCGGCGTGCAGAGCATCATCTGCGGCCCCGGCGATATTGCCCAGGCGCACACTCCGAACGAATGGATTGAACTGGAGCAGCTGAGCGAATGCGAGCGCTTCTTCGAGGCGATTCTCGACTGGGCGAGCGCGAAGTAGCGGCGTAACAGCCCACGCGCAAGCCGCCCAGAAGCTGCCGCAACCTAGAAGTCGCCGAAACCCAGAAACCATCACAACCTAGAAACCGTCATAACCGAGAAATCTTAGAATCTGCCCGGGCACCCCATACGAGGTGCCCGGGCATTCTGTGCTGGTGGAAGGTGGTGTAGGCGGGGTTCACGTGGTGATTGATCTGCGGGTTTATGCGTGAGTTTATCCATGAATTTACCCACGGGTTCAACCGCGAGTTGAGGAAACGAGTCCAAGGTGTGGACTATGCCCGATTTTCCCCCTCATTTTCCACATTTATTTTTAAACGAAAAACCCGAAAAACCGCTTATGTCTAAGGGTGAAATAACACCAAAGTATTGCCCTTCTAGGGGATTCAAGGTTCCATAGATGCCAAAGGGTAAACACGCCACCCAGGCGGCATAATCCACACAAAACCACACCTCCCTCACGCTCGGCACTGCACCACCCCGCAGTTCACTACCTGAAGGACACCCCGTGTACACCATCAGCCCCTACCTCGCCGAATTCTTCGGCACGCTCATCATGTGCACCATCGGCTGCGGCGTCATCGCCAACGTCGAACTTCGCCGCTCCAAAGGCCACGGCGACAACTTCTTCACCATCGCCTTCGGTTGGGGTTTCGCCGTCACCTTCGGTGTCTACGCCTCCCACGCATACTCCGGCGGCCACCTCAACCCCGCCGTGTCCATCGGCCTGGCAGCCTACGGCGAATTCCCCTGGGAGAAAGTCCCCGGCTACATCATCGCCCAGGTCCTCGGCGCAATGGTTGGTGCCGGGCTGGTCTACCTCAACTACCTGCCGCACTGGAAGGCAACCGCCGACAAGAAAATTAAGCTCGGCGTTTTCGGTACCGTGCCCGCTATTCACAACTACTTCACCAACGCCCTCTCCGAAATGATCGGCACGTTCATGCTGGTCTTCTCGGCACTGTACACCGGTGTGAACTTCAAGCCGTCCATCAGTGGCGGTGTAGAACTCTCTCTCAACCTCAACGACGTGCTCAAGCCCCTCGCCTTCGGTTTCATGGTCACCGTGCTCGTCATCGGTCTGGGTGGTCAGACCGGCTACGCCCTGAACCCCGCCCGTGACTTCGGTCCGCGCCTCATGCACGCCCTGCTGCCCATCCACGATAAGGGCACTTCGCGCTGGTTCTACGCGTGGGTTCCGATTTGCGGCCCGATTGCCGGCGGTTTCATGGGTGGCGCGTTCTTCAAGCTCTACTACGAGGGTCAGGTCAGCCCGTGGCTTTTTGTTTCCAGTGCCCTGGCGGTTGTGGTTCTGCTCTTCGCGTGGTGGGCTAATAGCCACCTGTACCGCGCACCCAGCGCCGAGGTCATTCCCGAGTTTGAGGACACCCACGCTACCGCGGCGGCACGCGCGGCAACCTACACGCCGACCGGTTCCATGCCGATCCTGCTGCCCGAAGAAATCAAGGGCAACCGCAGCACCCGCGTCGTGAACCGGGTGACTGAGGACGACTAGTCTTCCCGTCTGGGAACTTCCCTGTATAGGTTTCATCTAAAACAGCGAACCCCTCATTTTCATAACCTGCACATCATGAGTCAGGTAATGAAAATGAGGGGTTCGTTGCGTCGACCTCACGGAAGGCATTTGGAGGCTTTCAGAGGCTTCTACGCGGCGGCGGTAGCTATTGCCAGCACCCGGTCACGCTTAGCCGCGCGGCGCTTCTGAATCGCGCGCACCACCCAGATGCAGACCGCACCGAGGACCGCGCCGGCAGTGTTATTCACAATGTCATCCACATCAAAGGTGCGGTAGGTGAAACCCGCCAGACCCCAGTTACCGGTCAACTGACTCAACTCAATAAAGCTCGAGAGCGCAAAGCCACTCAGCGCCGTGGCGCGCAGACCCCAGCGCAAGCAGCCCGCAGTAAAGAAGCCCAGGGGGATGAACATCGCAATATTGAAGAAGAGCTGCGCATATACGGTGGTTGCGAAGCGACGCAGACCCATGCCGCTAGTCAGATCCCACGCCTGCTGCCAACTCCAACCCACATAGAAACGCGGGTAGTACAGCTCAGGGTTCGTGACGCTATTTGCGCTACCAATCGGGGTCAGCGTCAAAGAAAGAATCGAGGCGAGGAACAACGCGAAGGAGGCGGTCAGCAGGTACTGGCGGATGCTGTGCGCTCGACCGGTCTTCTTGGCGCGCAGGCGCATACCAATAAATCCGATGATGGAAAGCGCGACTGTGAGTGCCGCAATCTCGATGGCGAAGGTGCCAATCATGTGTTTACTGAGCAGTTCCTGCATGTTGCGTGTTCCTTGGGTCGTGAGAGTGAGTTATATGAGTTCCACCTGCATATATGCCTGTTCTAACATATATTCTTGGTGGTATATAGCGGGTTAGTGTTCATGCCCGCCGCATATCGTTCACCACCAGTGTAAAAGACCGCCCTATGGCTCACCCTAGGTGAAACTGTGAAAAAGCTGTACACGCACCCAACACGCGCCATGAGAACCACCACAGCCGGTGCCGTCAGTACAGAACATCCGGCGGGAACACCGGCGCAATATACCGACCAAACAGCAACACAAACAAGAGTGCACCCACAATCGCAGCCACCATCGCACCAAGCACCTGCACTAGCCAGAGCATCAGGAACTTCACCGTCTTGCCCTCAGAGCGGGCGGTCAGCGCCTCCACCATGGCGGTCGAGAACGTCGTAAAACCACCCAGCAGACCTGTCGTAATCACCGTGCACCAGAACGCCACCTCTTCCGTAGCGTTATAGTGAACCCCCAGCGCGCGAGGATTAGACACCGGCATAATCAGTAGCCCGTACAGGAACGAACCCACCAGATTAATGACGAACACCGGGCTAATAATCGACGACTCCGTACGCAGGCGAGGCGACATCGCCTTATCCACGAAGAAACGGGTCATCGCACCCAAACCGCCGCAGAGAAAAACCATCAGAGCAAAAAACATTAGCGATCCTCCTCACCATCACGAGCAGGCACCAGGCGGGACGCCACAAAACGACCCGTCAGCATGCCCGCCGCGGCGGCAACCAAACCCCCCACAAGCAATACCAGAAGAGCAAGCGCCATGTACCCTTCGTGCACCGTGTACGGCAGAAAAATCGTCTGCGCCAAAACCGCCGCAATCGACGAATACGTCGTGTAGCCACCCATCATGCCGGCACCAAAAAGCAGGCGGATCGAATGAATCCGCTCCTCACCATCACGGCGCGCGTAAGCATTCCACAGCACCGTCAATAGACCCAACGTGAACGAGCCCAGCAGGTTCGCCACCAGCACGCCGCCGGGAGTGTTCACGCGGCACAGCGCACCCGTACCGCCGCCCAAGAAGACAAGAAAAGGGGCAGGCACACGGCTCAGAACGCCTCCTATCCACTGTCGGATACTCGCGAGGTTCCTCATCACCGTGCACCTGCCTTTTCACATCGCATAAGTCTTTAGAGAGCGCCGTAGCGCACACTAAATACTTTACCCTTACCCGAGTTTGTTACCCGAGTCAGTAGCGGCAGACTCGCGTTCATGCTGAATCTTCTCGCTCAGCGCGGCGCCCTCAACATCCATATTCGGAGTGAGGCGATCGAGCCACTTCGGCATCCACCACGCCCTATCGCCCAGCAGAGCCATAATCGCCGGGGTCAGCGTCATACGCACAATGAACGCATCCACGAGCACGCCGAACGCCAGGCCGAAGCCCATCGGGCGGATCATCGTCGAATCAGCAAAGATGAAGCCACCAAACACCGAAATCATGATGATCGCGGCAGCCACCACCACACGCACCGCATGGTTGTAGCCGCTCACAATGGCGGTCGCCGCATCCTTGCCGTGTACGTACGCTTCACGCATGCCGGTCACCAGGAACATCTGATAATCCATGGCAAGACCAAAAAGAATACCGATCAGCAGGGTCGGCAGGAAGGACAGCACCGGGCCCGGGTGGTCCACGCCGAAGAGGGAGCTCATAAAGCCCAACTGGTAAATCGACACCACGGCGCCGAAGCTCGCCAGTACCGAGAAGAGGAAGCCCACCGAGGCAACCAGCGGCACCATAATCGAACGGAACACCAGGATCAGCACCAGGAAGGACAGCCCCATCACCACACCCAGGTACAGGGGCAGCTTCTGCGCGAGCACCTCGGAGACGTCAATATTGCCGCTGGTCTGACCCGCAATGCCCAGAGACACCTCAGAGCCCTGAACCGGAACGGTCACCGAGCGCAGCTCGTGGACGAGCTCTTCAGTCTCCACGGAGCTTGCACTGTGGGCAGGAATCACCTGGAAAATCATGAGCGTGCGGTCATCAGTCATGCCGCCGGGAACCACAGCCTGCACGTTCGCGCCGCCGCGTTCCTTCACCGCAGAAGCGATATCAATCTGCGCCTGCTGAGCCTGCTCCTCGCTCATGTTCGCGGGCGTGTGCGCGACCGCAACCAGCGGAGCGCTCATGCCCTCACCGAACTTCTCCTTGACCAGCGCGTACGACTTGTACGCGGCGCTATCGGAAGGGTAGTTCGAGGCATCCGGCAGGCCCAGGCGCATCTGCGACATGGGGGCGGCAACCGCCAGCAGCGCCAGCGTGCCGGCCACCAGAGTCAGTAGCGGCCGCGCCAGCACGAGGCGCAACCAGCCGTTCGGCTTCTCGGTGCGTTCGGCATCCTGGGCGCGGCGTTCCGCAATTTTCTGCGGGGTGTCGATGGAAGCCCACAGCTTCTTCGACATGATTTTGGTACCCGCCAGGGACAGCACCGCCGGGGTGAGAGTCACCGCAATCAGGGCGGCAACAACCACGCAGAACGCGGCGGCATTACCCATCACACCCAGGAAGGGAATACCGGTCACATTCAGCGCCACCAGCGCAATAATCACGGTGCTCGCCGCGAAAACCACGGCGTTACCGCTCGTGCCGTTCGCCAGGGCAATCGCCTGAACCTTCGGCATGCCGTCCAGCAGGTTCGTGCGGTAGCGATTCAGAATGAACAGCGAATAGTCGATACCGACCGCCAGGCCGAGCATCAGACCCAGGGTGTAGGCGGTGGAGCTCATATCCACGACAGAAGAGAGCGAAAGCGTGCCGAGCACACCCACCACCACACCCACCAGAGACATGAGAATCGGTAGACCGGCGGCCACGAGGGTGCCGAGCATAATCATCAGCACGATGAAGGCGATGACCATACCCGCCACCTCACCGGTGTGCGAGCCGCCGCCAAGCGCGGATTCACTCAGGTTCGCGTCGAACTGGACGGTCGCCCCGTGCAAATTCGCCGACTCGAAATCGGACATGACCTTCTGCAATTCGGCGGACGGAACCTCAAAAACCTTCTTCTTAACGAGACAGTCGCAATCGCCGTCGACTGATCCTCAGAGACCATACGGTAGCCGGAAGCGAAGTCGTAGAGCTTCTGCTGACGCTCCAACTGCTCACGCTGCGCCGGCAGCTCATTCTCGGTCTTCTGCAGCTGGTTGCGCTGCTCATCCAGCTTCTTCTTGCCCTCAGCCAGCTCGTCCTTCTTCGAGGCGATTTCTGCACGACCCGCATCAACCTGCTTCTGGCTCTCGGTCAGGGTCTCACGCTGCTGATTGAGGGCATCCTGCTGCTCGGTCAGCTGCGCCTGCTGGGTGTTGAGCTGCTCAATCATGGCGGCGGGTGAGCCTGCCGCCTCCGCCTGGGCGTAGCCGTCCTTCAGCTGTGCCTGCGCGTCGTCCAGCTGCTTCTGCGCGGAGGCGAGCTGCTCCTGACCTGCACTAATCTGCGCCTGTGAGTCATCGAGCTTCTTCTCGTTGTCGGCAATCTGCTTCATGCCGTCCTCAATCTGCGAGGCGGCGGCATTCAGCCGCTTTTTACCGTCCTCAATCTGCGAGGGGGCGGCGTCAATCTTGGCGTGCGCCTCGTCAAGCTGGGTTTTTGCTTCTGCAAGCTTGGAGGCGGTGGTGAACGGGTCGGTGACCGCATCCACGGAAGGCACCTCACTGGGCAGCACGCTCAGTGCGGCGGAGAATGCCTGCTTCTGCTCTTCGGTGAGGGCGGTGCCGTCACCGGTCGTAAGAATGATCTGGCCGGAGCCGCGGTTGGCGCTGGGGAAGCGCTGTGCAAGCTCATCAGAGAGCTGCTGGGTCTGCGTTCCGGGCATGGTGAAGGTATTGCTGAGCTTGCCGTGGAACGCGGTGTAGGCACCCGCTACACCCGCAAGGATGAGTGCCCAGATGAGGCTGACAGCCCATGCGCGACGGGCGGCGGCTTCACCGATGCGGTAGAGCCATGTAGCCATAAATTAGTCCTTTTGAAGTTGAGTGAGTGAAGAGTAGGGAGTGGCGTATTGGGTGTGCGGTGTTTGCCCTGTAGTTTTGCCCTGCGTGACGAACACTATTGCCTGTTTTTGGGCAAAAAACACCCCGCCCCGGGCACCTGCAGGTGAGGTGCCCGAAGCGAGAGTGTTGGAGCGGTGACGCTATGGGGCTTAGCTTGCGAATTCGCCCTGGACCAGACGGCCCAGGTAGTCGAGTGCTTCGAGGACGCACTGGCGCATTGCTTCAATGGCGAGTGCTTCGGGGTGGGTGCCTTCGGGGGCTTCCGCTGCGACCTTGGCCGTCATTTCTTCGGCACGGGTGAGGTAGTAGTAGACGCCTTCACCGATGGTTTCGGAGAGGTTGGAGGCGAAGACTGCCACGCGCAGGTAGGGCAGGTCGGGGTATGCCGCGAGGTACTGTTCGAGGAAGATGTCGTAGGTGCGCTCGAGGATGACGTGCGAGTATTCTTCGAACTTTGCGGGGCTGTCCATTTCGAGGGCGTAGAGCAGGTGTGCGAAGGGTGCAATGTACTCTTCGAGGGTGCTGCTCATAAAGACCTTGCGGGCGATGGAGAGCATTTCGGCTTCCATGCTTGCGTTTTCACCGGAGATGGTGAAGTCGCATTCTTCGAAGATGCGGTTGAAGTACTGGTTCATACGGGTGACCAGTACGTCGTCTACGGAGGCGAAGTGGTTGAAGATGGTGCGGCGGGAGACGCCTGCGCGTTCTGCGAGTGCTTCTGCGTTGAGGGCGCCGTAGCCGCCCTCGAGGATGAGGGATTCTGCTGCCTCAACGATTGCGATGCGGTTCTCTGCCTTGCGGGCGGAGCGCTTGTCCGTGATGTTTGCGGGAGATTCAACAAGATTAGCCATGTTTTTTACAATACGCGCATTGTTTCACTGGGGGTAACTATTTGGGGGTTAGATTCACCACATATTTGCACTCTAGGTAATAAACTTGAAGTGCAGATTTAATGTTTACTCAACAAGTAATTTAGTGTTTTAGCACGTCAAGGTGCTATAAACCCTCAAAAGCACCACAGGGAAGCGCAGGGAAGCAGAGTGCACACACAGCACACCCCACCCCCTCAAGCAGCCATTCACAGAAATGGACACGCGCAACTCAGACAGTTGACCAAGCACTGAACTAGGCGACAACTGAACTACGTGACAGGCTGAAGACGGGCATCCAGCGGCAAGCGCACCGTAAAGACCGTATGCCCAGGCTGACTCTGCACCTGAATCGAACCGCCGTGCGCCTGCACAATCGCCTGCACAATCGCCAGACCCAGACCGGTGGTTCCATCCGAACCGGAACGCGCCTTATCGGCACGGGTGAAGCGGTCAAAAATCTTTGGCAAGAAGTCCGGGGCAATACCCGGACCGTTATCGGTCACGGTCACCACGGCTTCACGGCGTGCAGCATCCACGGCCAGGCCAGCAGTCACGCGCGTACCCTCATCAGTGTGCTTGCGAGCATTCGAGAGCAGGTTCAGAATCACGCGCTGAATCTGGGAGCGATCGGCAACAACCTCAACCGGCTCGTCGGGCAGTTCAAGTGCCATTCGTGGGTGCGGGCGGCAGCCTGCATATCGGAGGTGCATTCAAGCACCAGCTCGGTCAGGTCAACCTGCTCCAGCTTGGGTTCGCGACCCTCGTCCAGGCGAGCAAGGGTCAGCAGATCCTCAACGAGGCGGGACATACGCTCGGTCTGCGAATCGATACGCGCCAGGGAGGACTGGCCGGATTCGCTGAGCGGCTCGGTCCAGCGGAGCATATCGGAGTACCCCTTAATGGCGGCAAGGGGCGTGCGCAGTTCGTGGGAGGCGTCCGCAATAAAGGCGCGAATCTGATGTTCGGTGCGTTCGCGCACCTCCAGAGCAGAGTTCACGTTATCGAGCAGCTGATTGAGGGCGTAGCCTACGGCACCCACTTCGGTGCGCGGGTCGGAATCTCGCGGATCCACTCGCACCGCCGAGGAGATGGTGTGCTCTTCCAGGTCCAGGTGCGCCACATCGGTTGCCACCGCGGAGACTCGCTCCAGAGGCTTCATGGTGCCCCGAATAATGTAGGAACCCGCCACGCCGGCGCCGACCATCACAGCAATAGAACCAAGGGCTACCACAATCACGAAGATGGTGAGGGTCTGCTGTACGTTGGCGAGCGGAATACCAACCACCTGGGCGTCGGCGCTGCTATTAGCTTTCGGGGTGATTTTGATGAGGTACAGGCCGGATTCCAGTTTGACCTCTCGGACTTCTTCTTTGGTGGCGTTCAGCGCCATGGTTCCGAGGGTTACCTGGTCGTTGGCGGAGAGGGTTTGTACGGTGCCGTCCTTGGCGAGCTTGCTGGCAATTTCCACGGCACCTTCGGACTCAACACAGGTAATGATGGTTCCGGATGCCTGACCGGGCGCAAAGAGAGAGCTGCTCTTCTGCAGGTCACTGCAGTCCACTTCTTCTCGCTTGCCGTTTCGGGAGGTCGGCTGCACTACGCGGTGGCTGGTTTCTTTGAGGTCGCTTTGCGCCTGCTGATAGAGGGAGTTCTGCAGAGTCACATAGGTGGACAGGCCAATAATGAGGCAGGCGATGCCGAGGGCTGCCACGAGGATGGCGATAAGGCGCGAGCGAAGGTGGGGTACGTACCCGAGTTCTTCGGGGGATGCCTCGGGGTTCCTCATGCTCTTCCAGGCGGCGCGTAGGCGCACGAAGAAGTTCCCCGGGGAGGGCGCGGCACCGTCTCGTGCGGGGGTACCCGCGCGCAGGGGGCGGGTTGCTTCATTATCCGGGGAGGCGGGTTCACCGGGTGAGTAGGAGCCCACGAGCATCCTTTCTTTCCATATTCGAAATACGGAATATAACTGATATGGCGCGGTATAACCGGGTGTTATACCGCGCCATATGAAGAGCAGAGAATAAACTTAGACAGCGGGACGCAGCACGTAACCGGCACCGCGCACGGTGTGAATCATCGGTTCGCGACCCACGTCAATCTTCTTACGCAGATAGGAGATGTACAGCTCCACAATATTTGCCTGACCACCGAAATCGTAGTTCCAGACATTATCAAGAATCTGACTCTTGGAGACCACACGCTTCGCGTTCTCCATGAGGTAGCGCAGCAGGTCGAACTGGGTTGCGGTGAGATTAATCTGCTCGCCACCGCGGGTCACCTCGCGGGTGTCCTGGTTCAGCACCAGGTCGCCAACGACCAGCTCAGCATCATCAATGGCGGCAACACCGGAGCGCTGCACCAGGCGGTGCAAACGGATCATGACCTCTTCCATGGAGAAGGGCTTAGTCACGTAGTCGTCCGCACCGGCGGCAAGACCTTCGATACGGTTATCGACCGAATCCTTAGCGGTCAGAAAGAGGCAGGGAACCTCGGGGTAGAACTTGCGGATACGGGAGAGTAGCTCCAGGCCGTCAAAGCCGGGCATCATAATGTCCAGCACGAGCACGTCGGGGCGCCAATCGCGGGCAATTGCGAGCGCGGAGGGGCCGTCCCCTGCGGACTGCACATCCCAGCCGATCATTTTCAGACCCATGCTGACGAGTTCCTTGAGCATCTCCTCATCGTCAACAACGAGGGCGCGGATGGGGCTGCCATCCGGGTGCTCGAGGGTGGGAAGGTTCTTTGCGATTTCGGTTGCTTTGCTGCTCATGTGATTAAGAGTATCGCGATTTAGGGTTCGCGGTGAGGCGGGAGCCGGTTTTCAGCCGCAAACTTATGGAATGCTTGCCCGCGTCACAGCTGGGGCACAGTTTCGTGCCGCCCATTATCCCAACCATGCGCGTTAACCCTTCAATACGGGTTCAATCTTTCGGTAAAATTTGTAGTAGCTTAGGTGATACTCAATCACCGTTTATCGTTTCAGTGTGCCACCCCGACACAGGCGCCCCGACACCCGCAGAGGAGGACACATGCGCATTAGCCGTATTTATAACAATAATGTTGTCCTCACTGTGGATCCTTTGGGCAAGGAGTCCGTGATGATTGGTCGCGGCATTGCTTTTGGTAAGCGTAAGGGTCAGCTGATTGACCCGTCTGCGGTGGAGCAGACGTTTGTGCCGGAGCAGGGCATGTCGGGTGAGCGTTTGAGCATGACTCTGTCTGAGATTCCGGCAGAGATTCTGTCGATTGCCACGCTTTTGGAGTCGAAGGTGCGCGCCGAGGGTGCACTGGAGCTGTCGAACTCGTTTATTCTTCCGCTGGCTGATCACCTGCACTATGCGGTGGTTCGTGCGCGTGACGGGGTGCGGGTGCAGTATCCGCTCGCCCCGGAGGTGACTGTCCTCTACCCGCGCGAGGTGGAGTACGGCCGCACGGTTTTGGAAATGGTTCGCGAGCGCCTGCAGGTTGAACTGGACCCGAACGAGGCTATCCCCCTGGCGTTGCACCTGGTCAACGCGCAATTTGCGACGGCGGATATGTCTCAGGCATTCCGCATGACCGAGGTTTTCGCGCAGGTTTTTGAAATTATTGAGGCAAGCTACGAGCGGAAGATCGACCCGGATTCGATGAGTGCGGCACGTTTTGTGACGCACCTGCGGTACCTGTTTGTGCGGGCGAGCCGCGCCTCCGCGAATCGCGCGGAGGATGCAGATGAGGTGTCGCAGCCGAGTTTGTTGGCGGCTCTTCGTGAGGATGCACCGCGTGCCTACGCGTGTGCGCAGAAGGTTTTGTTGGTACTGCAGATGCAGCTGAAGCAGAGCCTGACTCGTGATGAGTTGACGTATTTGACGATTCATATTGCGCGTCTGGCGCGGGATATGTGGGGCATTAACGCGTAGCGCATGTTCGATAGAAAGCGACCGGGAGGGTTCCCGGTCGCTTTTTCTATGCCGCGAAATCTGCGCCCCAGAATCCCGGTGAGGGGTTCGGGTGGCGGAATCTGGGAGTGAGGATTCCTGAGGGGTGCTGCCAGGCGGAACGTGGCCGTTAAAGGTGGGTTGCTATTTATATATACAACCTGTCACTAAATTGTCGTTTTCCTGGGTTTTTCTTCGCGCATTAGCGCGTCGATTTAAATTTTGAAATGACGGTTTATAACGGCGTATTCCAGAAATACCATTCTGTGGACAGACCGCAGGGAAATGTGGGTTTTTTATAAATCCCACATCTTTTGACTCGCATACCCATTTTTTGTTCGGTATTTTCTTTGTAAATCATTTTCTTGCATCATCGCAGTCAAAATATCCTGCAACAAGCACGTCGTCAGCCCGCGTACAAGATGCCGTCATTCCTGAAATTCCGCAAAAATAACGCATTGCCCTCCGTGTCGACAACCTTTTTTCAGTGTTCTGTTTAAATTTTTTACACCCTGGCAATAAATACGTGTTTTGACATCAAAAACCCATATTCCAACACTTGAAAAAATGTCATAGGAACCTAAAGTGTGCAAAGTCAGATAAAACCCACAAAACACAAAAACAACGTGTTACTATCTGAGAATTATGAGGCCCTTCACGGGGCCACTACACACCATGTCACGAACACGAGAGGACCACTATGGTCACTATCATTGTGGCGGCACACGGCGAGTCGGCTCCGGCTCTGCTGAAGACCGCCGGCATGATCCTCGGTAACTTCGAAAACGTCCACCCGGTCACGTTCCTGCCGGGTCAGGGCCCCGAAGATCTCGTCGAAGAGTACACCCGTATCGTTGAGGCGTCCGAAGCAGAAGAAACCCTGCTGCTGGTTGACCTCTTCGGCGGTAGCCCCTACAACGCCGGTGCGCAGTTCGCAGCCACCCGCGAGGGCGTCGACGTCGTCTCCGGTGTCAACGTACCGATGCTCATCGAGGTTATTTCCGCCGCCGGACGCAAGAGCGCAACCCTCAAGTCCCTGGTCGCTAAGGCGCACAAGGCCGGCGCCAAGGGTATTCGCTCCTTCCAGGATGCGAACCAGCCTGCGACCGCCAAGCCCGCCGAGGCGAAGCCCGCGGAGGCTAAGGCCGCGGAGGTTCCGGCTGCTCAGCAGGTTCCCGGCGGCACCATGGACGCCGTCTTCACCCGCATCGATTCCCGCCTGATTCACGGCCAGGTGGCGGGCACCTGGGTTCCGTTCATCGCGCCGCAGACCTTCATCGCGGCCTCCGATAACGCGGCCCACGATAAGCTACGCAAGTCCCTGCTACTGCAGGTTGCGCCGGCAGGTGTGAAGACCAACGTCCTGGATATCGCCAAGACCGGCCGCGTATACAACAACCCCAAGTACACCGGCATGAAGACCATGTTCGTCGTGGAATCCCCCGTCGACGTGGTGCGGCTGCTCGACGAAGGCGTCAAGATCAACGAGGTAAACGTTGGCGGCGTCACCTTCAAGACCGGCATGGTACAGCTCTCCGACGCCGTGTACGCCTCCGAGGAACACCTCGAGGCCTACCGCGAGCTTCTCAAGCGCGGTGTGAAGCTGACCGTGCAACAGCTACCCAACCACTCCCCGGTTGACCTGGCAAAGATCCTCAAGCAGAAAGGCCTGGACGCATGACCGCCCTCACGTTTATTCTCGTTGTTCTCGTGGCGTTCATCGCGGGTGTCGCATCCGTGGTGGACGAACGCCAGTTCCACCGCCCCCTGGTCGCTTGTACCCTGATGGGTTTCGCACTGGGTGACCTCACTACCGGCATCATACTCGGTGGTTTCCTGGAGCTCATCGCACTGGGCTGGATGAACGTCGGTGCGGCTATGGCTCCCGACTCGGCTCTGGCCTCCACCATCTCCGCCCTTGTCGTGATTCAGGGCCACCAGAACATCGACACCGGTATCGCCATCGCCGTGCCGCTGGCCGCAGCCGGACAGGTTCTGACCATCTTCGTTCGTACCATTACGGTGTTCTTCCAGCACCAGGCCGATAATTTCGCCAAGACGGCTAACTTCCGCGGTATCGAGCTGATGCACCTCAGCGGTATGGCCCTGCAGGGTCTGCGCGTGGCCATCCCGACCGCCATTGTGGCGCTGATCAGCTCCGACGAGCTGACCCGCCTGCTGAACATGATTCCCGCCGAGGTGACCGTTGGCCTGCGCATCGCCGGCGGCATGATCACCGTGGTCGGTTTCGCAATGGTCATCAACATGATGCGTTCGAAGGCCCTCATGCCCTTCTTCTTCCTCGGCTTCATCGCCGCCGCCGCTATCCCGGCAACCCAGTCGATTGTGCCGCTACCCGGCGGAAGCTCAAAGGACGTCCTCGTGGCACTGTCCACCCCGGCACAGTTCAACCTGGTTGCTATCGGCCTGGTCGGCGCCTGCCTAGGTCTGCTGTACACGCAGCTGAACCCGCTCTTCCATAAGAGTGAGGCACCCGCCGTAGCACCGGCCGCCGCCAATGACCTCGACAACGAGCTCGAATAAGGAGCATTACCATGACTGAAAACAAGAACGTCGAGCTCGTTGAAGTTCCCGAGCTCACCCAGCGCGATAAGGTCGACACCTACATCCGCTCCACTTTCCTGCTCGGTTCGTTCAACTTCGAACGCATGCAGTCCATCGGTTTCGCGGTTTCCATGATTCCGGCCATTAAGCGCTTCTACACCGAGAAAGAAGACCAGGCGGAGGCGCTGACCCGCCACCTGGAGTTCTTCAACACCCAGCCGTGGGTTGCATCCTCGATTATGGGTGTGACCGCTGCGATGGAGCGTGAGAAGGCAGCCGGTAAGGACATTGACGAGGCCGCTATCACCAACGTTAAGGTGGGTCTGATGGGCCCACTGGCCGGTGTGGGCGACCCGATTTTCTGGGGTACCGCACGTATTGTGCTGGCGGCTTTGGGCGCATCCCTGGCGGTGACCGGCAATATTCTGGGCCCGCTGCTGTTCTTCTTCGGCATGACCGCAATTCGTTGGGCAACCCGCTGGTACGGCTTCAAGTACGGCTACGAGAAGGGCACCCAGATTGTGACCGAGGCGGGCGGCAACACCCTGCAGAAGATTACTCAGGGCGCCTCCGTGATGGGCCTGTTCGTGATGGGTGCTCTGGTGTACCGCTGGACGAGCGTGAACATTCCGTTGCCGCTGACTAGCTACACAAACCAGGCGGGCGAGACGGTAAATGTGACCGTCCAGTCCGTGCTGAACGATCTGCTGCCGGGCCTGGCCTCGCTGGGTCTGTGCTTCCTGTGCATGTGGCTTCTGAAGAAGAAGATTAACGCCATCTGGTTGATTTTCGCCCTCTTCGGCGTGGGCATCCTCGGTTCCTACCTGGGCTTCCTGGCTCTCTAAAAATCTGAGGAATAAGCCCTTTCACCCTTGAATGAAGGCGTGAGATTCAGGGGCTGTAATCTCAAGTGGCGGGGATGCGGTCGGTACACTGAGAGGTACCGGCCGCATCCTTAATTTTTACGCAGGTTTTATGCAGGGTGCGGCGTGTGCGAACTATTGGCGCGCCCCCTCCCTGTGAAGGAGTTTCTATGACCAAGTTGATGGCTTTCGATCTTGACGGCACGATCCTGTTTAACCGTGCCGTGGAGCCTGCCACTGAGCGGGCGATTGCCCGCTGGCAGGCGGAGGGTAACCTGGCGGTCTCGTGCACGGGTAAGAGCATTTTTGCTACGCAGCTGGCGTTGAACCCGACCGCCATCCGTTTTGATTACCACGTGCTGTACACGGGTGCGGTGATTACCGACCGAGAGTACCGGGTGATTTACCATCAGCCTCTTCCGGTGAGTGTTGTGCAGGCGTGCTACGAGCATTTCAGCACCGTGGACGGCGTGGCGCTGTTCGCAACCACTCTGGATAACGATTACAGCCTCTGCGATAGGGTGGGCTCCTCGACGAATATTCTGCCGGAGTTCACTCCCCTGCCGGCTAATGACCTGCAGAACCACGAGTACGTGGGTGTGCCCCTGTGGATTCCGGATGCGCAGGTCCGCGAGGCGGCGTACGCCTGGATTCTGGAGCGTTTTGGTGACTCGGTGGACTGCCATAAGAACCAAGATTTCCTGGATATTGTGCCGCCCGCCTGCACGAAGGGCGCCGGTCTGCGGCACCTGGTGGAGTACCTGCAGTCGGAGCGTCCGGGTAGCTCCTATGAAGTGCATACAATCGGGGATTCATGGAACGATATCGACATGCACCGCTACGCCGACCGTTCGGCGTCTTTCAGCTACTCCCCCGATGAGGTTAAGGCTGTCACCACCGATTGCGTGGATAAGGCGTACGAGTTTATTGAGGCTTCCCTGTAGAAGCTCTGTAGAAGCTCCCGAGGCGGCGTTCAGACACAGCGAGCGCTGAGCCTGCCGCCCCGCATACTCGCCGCCTACTCCCCCTCCCGTTTCACGTGAAACACCCGCTTTCCCGTTACTCCCTGTGACCGTTACTCCCCGTGAGGTTTCTATGTGCCCTTCCGCTTCTCACCCCCGCAAGAATCAGCCCTGCAAAAACCAAGCCGGCAAGGATCAGTCTCCGAAAAGCCAGTCTCAGAAGAGCCCGCAGGCCGATTCTGCCCCCTCTTACGACCCGTCCAGCTTCTCTGACACCTTCCGCGCTATGGCGCGTGAATCACTCGTGAAGAACCAGAAGAGCCGCCCGGACTCCCCCATCGTCTCGATTTCCCCGGTGCTGATTGTTTTGGGTGCCATCGCGGCGGCGCTGTACGGGCTGTGGCAGAGCTGGGCGTGCCTCATTCCGCTGGTGCTGATTCTGGTGCTCATGTGGGTGCGGTACACGATGCAGCGTCAGGCGCTCAACGATTTTGCGGAGCTGGAGGCGGCACGCACCGCGTGGAAGAAGACCCGCGACCGCCAGTACCTGGAGCTGATGGCGGCGCAGTCGGCGCGCATCCTGGGTGAGAATAAGGCGCTGACTAAGCAGGCTCGCGCGCACGTGCAGGAGTACGCGGATTTCGCGGCGCAGAAGCTGGGTACTCAGCGCTAAAGACCCAGCTGCGCTCGCTCGCATTTCCCAAACAGTATTCGACGAGCGTTGATTGAGCTGAATGTTTAGGCACAATACAGCATTTAGGCACAATACAGCATTTAGGCACAGCACAAAAGACCGTAACCACTCCCAATTCGGCGGGGGCGGTTACGGTCTTTACGTCTTGGGGGGGGGGACACCTTAGTTGGTCTTCTGCCTAGTTGACCTTCTGCATAGGTGCTTCAGCGGGCTCCCCTGTAGCTTCCTCGACGGGCTCCGCAGATTCTTCGCCTGCGTCATCAGTAGCCGCAGCGTCGTCAGTAGCAGTAGCGTCCAGGCGCTGCACCACAGCGGGGCGGTCATCAAAGCCGCGGCGGGTGCCTCGGGCAGCCTTCGCGTCAAGAGTGTACAGCTGCTCGCGGTTCGTCAGCACCACCAGGGTCATAGCATTCAGGCAGACACCCACAATGCACAGAATCCAGCCAATCAGCATGAATCGACCACCGGAAAGCACCGCACCGGAAAGCATCAGAGCAACAGAGACGAGGTACGCCGGGGAGAGCAAAAACTTCGTATTCACGACCGACCTACCTAGCGCGCGTTGGAGCGGGGCTTAGGGGTGCGACCCGAACGCGGGCGCGAGGGCAGAACGCTCATGCGACCGGGGGCACTCTCAACAATCGGCTGGGACTCGGTGGGCTCTTCCTCGCGGACTTCTGCAGTTTCAGCGGGTTCGGTCACCTCAACAGCCTCAGCGGGAGCCACTTCCTGCTCAGCCTGCGCGGTTGCTTCCGCTGACTGCTCAGAAGCTTCCTGCTCAGCTGCCTCTCGTTCTTCACGGCGGTGCTCTGCGCGCTCGCGAATACGGTTCTCCACGGAGGACTCGAGACCATCCAGGTTGGCAACCAGCGCGGGGGTCGGGTTACCCTTCGCCTTACCCACGGACAGCACAAAGGCGAGGACATTCAGGCCCAACGCAAGGATGAGAAGAATCCAGCCGAGCCACAGGAGCCAGGGGTTGGAGGTTCCGATCAAGAGCGCGCCGCAAAAAATTACGCCGAGGGAGGTCAGGTACGCAGGCGAGAGAGTCTTGAAGTCCATGTCTACTTTCAATGTGTTCGTGAGTTTGAGAGAGCTAACGTACGTTCACTACGTTTCCTGTCTCATTTTAGGTGATAGTTGAGGCTTAATCTGCCTCTGCCCCTGTCTATCGCCTGTGAGCTAAAGAGGAAGGACCTTATAACTTGCGGGCGGTAGGCAGGGGCAGAAACGTAGCATTCGTGCACGGGGGTACCGACTACGACTTGGGGGCTACCTCGTTGGTGACCAGGGGTGAGGCGGGCGCGTTCTCCACCACGGGAATTGCGCGGGTGCTCAGGGTGCCCTGGTGCTTCTTCCAGAGGTTGTAGCGTTCCATGGCGACCGCGCCGGCGGTCATGGCGGGCAGAATGAACATGCCGGAGGAGCGGATGCTTTCAGCCTGCGCCAGGATGTCCAGCTTACGCACCACGCGGGTCACGTCGTGGGAGTCGTAGCGGTCCTGTGCGGAGATAACCTCGTTCTGCGCGGCGACGAGGGCGGCGTCGCGCAGGCGTACGAAGTCGTTCCTCTTGTCCTTAAGTTTCTCCACATGCTGCTTGTATTCTTCGGGCAGCGCCTCGCTGATTTCGTCGCGGCGGGTAATGGCGGAGCACATTTCCTTCACGCGGGCATAGGTTTCGGGGTCGGTGGTTGCCTTCGCCTCCGCCTGCAGTGCTTCAAGGGCGGCGTCCTGCGCAATCTTGAGCAGTTCGGGTACGGCGGTTTCTTCTTCGTGGTTAGCCCGCACGCCAAGGACCTTCACGAGCATGGGCAGGGTCATGCCGGGCAGCACGAGGGTGAAGAAGAGCACGGAGAGCATCATGACGATGGCGTCCTCGCGGACCTGTTCGATGCCGTTGACCACGGGGATGGACAGGGCAAGAATCAGTGTCACGAGGCCTCGCATGCCGGACCAGGTCATGACGATAACTTCGGCAAAACTTTCGGGAGCGCCCTCGTGGATGGGGTTCTTGCGTCCGGCAAGCCAGACGATGGTGAACCAGATGAGGCGCACGAGAATGGCGACCATTGCGACCAGGGCACCGTCAGCGAAGAGGCCTGCGGTACGGGAGGGGTCGGCGGTGGCGATGATGCTACTTGCCTGCAGGCCGATAAGGCCGAAGGCGACACCGGTCATGAGCAGCTCAATAATCTGCCAGAAGGAGGCGGAGGAGAGGCGTTCTTCCGCTTCGAGTGCCGCCATGTACTTGGTGCTGGTGAACTGGATAGCGCCGATGACCACAGCAATAACGCCGGAGGCGTGCACGCTTTCAGCAGCGAGGTAGGCGCCGAAGGGGATCACGAGGGTCACGGCGTTGCTGGTGACCACGTCGTGGGCGCGCTGGCGAACGTAGCCGCCGAGCCAGCCGAAGATGTAACCGATAATGACCGCCAGGATCGAGCCGAGCACGAAGTCCTTAGCGACGGAGAGCGGGTCAATGTGGTGGCCGCTGGCCATGGAGTGGATTGCGGCGTGGAAGAGAACGATTGCGATAGCGTCGTTGAAGCTACCTTCGGTCTGCAGGGTGCCGATGAGTCGTCGGGGAATACCGACGGGCTCTGCGACTGCTTCCACGGCGACGGGGTCGGGCGGGGAGACGGCAGCGCCGACGGCAAGGGCGACGGCGACGGTCATGCCGGGGACCCACCACATGGCTGCGCCGGCAATTGCCAGGGCGGAGACGGTGGTGAGCAGGACCGAGTAGAGCAGTACGGATTTCCAGCGGCGGCGCAGGGTACCCCAGGAGAATTTAACGCCGATGGCCCATAGTAGCGGCGGAAGGAAGATCGGCAGGATGATGTCGCTGTCGATCGTAAGGTCCGGCCGGTTGGGGATGAAGAGCGCGGCGGCGCCGAGCAGGGTCATCATGACCGGCCAGGGGAGGTTGAGTCGATCACCGACACTGACCATGAACACGGTCGCAATCAGGATCATGACGATAACGGAGAGGTAAAGCATTAGTCCGGTGTTGTTCCTTTCGTGCGGCCACGATTAGTCGGCTACGTCTTTCTACTCTACCGGAGCGGCGCATACCGCTTTCGGGATATGGGGGCTCTGTAGCGTTTATTATGGTGTTGTTTACCTCTAAGCCTAATGCCCAGCGTGGAATATAGAGCTTTCCCCTGAATATCCTTGCTTTTCAGTAGGTTATTCAGGGGAAAATTCTATATTTGGAATATATCGATTAGGGTAGTTATCTTTGGCAGGCTACTTGGAGCCGCAACCGCCAGCACCACAGCCGCAACCACCTGCGGGAGCTTCCTCCACGACCGGCTCGGGCTCTTCGTGGCCACCGCAGCAGCCACCTTTTTCTTCCTTCGGCTCGTCGTGGCCACCGCAGCAACCGCCGCCACCGTGGGAGTGGCCGTGAGACTCAGCCGGAGCTTCGGCGGAGGAACCGCATCCGCCCGAGCCGCAACCGCAACCACCGGCGGAAGACGCCGGCTCATCGTGGCTACCGCAGCCGCCCGAACCGCAACCGCAGCCGCCACCATCGACCGAGCCGCAAGCGGAGCCGCGCGCGTCGCGGTGACCCATGAGGTCCACGCCGAGGTCGGAGAGGTAACGCAGGTATCCTGCGAGGGCGTCGCGACCTGCGGTGCCGGAGATGACAATGCCACCGTGGCGCAGTGCCTTGAGCACCTCGTTGACCATGGGCCACTGCTCAATGTCGTCGGTAATGGTGATAGCGCTGACCACGTGCATTGCGAGGGAGGTCAGCGAGCGCAGGGACTGTTCGTAGCCTTCAGGCAGGTGAATGACCTTGGCGGGTGCTGCCAGGCGCAGGACGGACAGTACGCGCATAAGCATCATGGGCACTGCATTTTCGGGCAGCAGTACGGTTACGCCGATTGCGGAGGAATCTGCAATACGTTCGATGGTTGCCGCGAGTTCTTCGGAGTCGATATCGCGGGAGATATCCAGAACTTCGTAGGAGTCCACGGCGATGGAGCGGGTACCGAGGGCGTCGGCGAGCGCTTCGTCCTTGGTGTGGATCGCAATCATGTTGCGGAATTCATTACGGCGCACAACGGAGGCTGCCTCGATGAGGGCGAAGTCCTGGCCTTCACCATCCACGAGGAGGGTGTGGATTTCTTCGCGGTTGAGGCCTTCGCCTGCGGTGGCGCGCTCGATTAGTTCAGAAAATGCGTTGCTCATACCGAATATTAAACACCCCCTTTTGCCCTGCGCGCCCGCGAGGTTTGCCTGTCTTGGCTGTTTTGGGCGGTTTATGACGTGATTTTATGCCAAGAGCGTGGGAGTGGCTGTTTTTCTCTGCTTTGTGGGGTGCGCTCTGATGTAAAACTCCCCCGTGAAACGCGAAACGTTCGCTCTGATTGAGTGAGAATCAACATTGGTTTTTGGGTTTGTACCGCGTATTTGTGGGGTTTTTGTTTGCCGCGGGGTGCATCTTGCTCACGTTACAGATTTGAACACCCTAAAATGAAAGGGTGGTACTTTCCCGTGAAAGATTCTAGATACCGCCTACGAGGTCTTGGCGACCTACGGTTTGGCGGACCTTTCAATGCGCCGACTCGCTCAGGAGCTTCACGTGGCTCCCGGCGCCCTGTACTACCACGTGAAGAATAAGCAGCAGCTTCTGATCCTGTTGGCGGATTACATTCTGGCTCGTGCCCCGAAGTCGATGTCTGAGGAGGCTGAGGCAAATCCGGAGGCTATTCGCGCTTCGATGATTCGCCGCGGTGATCTTTTGTTCTCTCTGCTGTACCCGATTCGTGAGTGCCCTGAGGTGGTGCGTTTGAGCTTGACTCTGCACCCGCGTGAGTTGAAGCCGGTGGTGGCGATGGCTCATGAGTTCCAGGCGCTTGGTTTGGGTCATGCGGAGGCGCTGCGTCGTGCTCGTTTGTTGACTCATATTGCGTTGAGCCTAGTGGAGGAGTATCAGACTCTGCCGCTGATTTCGCCTCAGGAGGCTGTGGCGAGTGGCGATGTTCCTCTGATTGAGAATGCGTTTAACCGTTACCGTCAGGATCTGCTGTCTGCGATTGATTCGATGATGGTGGTGCAGGAGCCCTATACGCAGGATGCGTAATCGCTTAGCCTTTCTTTTGGTTTATTAGTTATGTATGGTGCCCCGTGCCCCTCTTGTGGGGGTGCGGGGCTTTTGCGTGCGTTGGCTGCCCTGTCGCGCGCCGATACCGGTGCGGTTTGGCGGCTGAGTCGATGTTCGCTGGTTTTCTGCTTTAGTCTAGAGGTGACACGTGCTTGTGCTCGGAGTGTATCGGGTGCGGGTGGGGTGTCGTTGATGTCTTAGTGCCCTGTTGGGCTTTGTCAGAGGTGTTCCATGTCGATGACCGCTACCGCCCAGTGGGCGGCTCTTCCGGACCATAGCGCGGAGATTGCCCGCGTTCGTGAGGAGTTTATTACTGCATATGGTTATGAGCCGGATGGTGTGTGGTCTGCGCCTGGGCGTCTGAATCTTTTGGGCGAGTACATTGATTTTTTGGGTGGCTCGTGCCTGCCGATGCCACTGCCGTACCGCACCTATGTGGCGGGTGCGTTGCGTCGTGATGGTGTGTTGCGTGCTTCGTCGTTGCAGATGCCCGGCGATGAGCGCACGGTTGTGATTCGCGATATTCAGCCGGGTCATTTGAAGGGCTGGTTCACCTATGTGGCGGGTGTTGCGTGGGCGATGAATCAGGAGGGCGGCAGGGATATTATGCTGCCCGATGAGTTTGGCGCTGACCTGCTGATTAATTCTCGTGTTCCGGTGGGTGGCGGTTTGTCGTCTTCGGCGGCTTTGGAGTGTTCGACGGCGTTGGCGTTGTTGGAGCTTTCGTGTCCGGTGCGTAAGGATTGCCCTGATGCGGATGCTACCCCGGCTGATAGTGATGCGTTGCGTGCGCGTCTGGCGCAGGTGTGTATTACGGCTGAGAATAAGGTGGCTGGTGCGCAGACGGGTGGTTTGGATCAGACGGCGTCGTTGCGTTCGCATCCGGAGCAGGCTCTGGTGGTTGATTTCCGTGATTTTTCGATTGAGCCGGTTGCGGTGGATATTGCCCAGCACGGTCTGAGTTTTTTGGTGATTGATACGAACACTCCGCATGAGCTGACGGATGGCGGTTTTGCGGCTCGTCGTGCGGCATCTGAGGCGTGCGCTGAGGCTTTGGGTCTGCGTTTTTGCGTGATGCTTTGCCGGAGGATTTGTCCTGTGCGGGTATGGATGCGCGCGCGGCGAAGGCGTGGCGTGCTGATTTGGTGGATTCGTCGGTGAATCGTGCCCTGGACGCTCTGGAGGACGCGGGTCGTCCGTGTTCGTTCCCGCGCGGTTGGGTGCGTCATGCGTTCCACGACATGACTCTGGTGGGTCGTGCGAGCTATCTGCTGCAGCATGCTGATGAGCTTGGTTTCGCGGCGTTTGAGGAGGCGGGCCGTATTTTCACGGAGTCGTTTGTGTCGATGCGTGATGAGTTGCGTGTTTCTCGCCCTGAGATTGATGAGGCGGTACAGGTGTGCCTGGATCAGGGCGCGCTGGGTGCCCGTATTGTGGGTGGCGGTTTTGGTGGCGCGGTGATGGCGCTGATTCCGACCTCTCAGCTGGAGGCTGCCGCGGACGCGGTGGCGACTGCGTATGCTGTGCGCGGCTATGCGGCGCCTCGTTTTTTGCCGATGGTTGCTGGTTTTGCGGCGTCTCATGATTGGGCTGCGGGCGCTGTTCCTACGGATATTCCGGTGTTTTAGGGTTGGGCGCTGAGGTTTGTTATAAACCGTCCATAAATTGTCGGGGTATCAATCGTCGGAGCGTCATAGGGGCGTTTTTTCGGGGTTTGAACGATATTCATAGCTGGAAGTTTCCTGCGAGTTTCTGCAAATTTTCTCCGCTGATCCCCCGTAATAACGCACTGATAAGCCACAATTTTTTGGTCATTGATCAAAAGTGGCGCCACGTTTTCTGAGGGTGGTTTTTCTTGCCCTCACGGGTATGTACACTTATCGACGGACGCAATCCGTGAGCTGTAAAGTTTCGATGCGCATAGTCCGGCATACGGATGGCATCTACACTGGGTTCGACCGTCACATACAAGCCCAGCTTGCAGGTTTCGTCCACCAAAGCATCACACTCCAGTTTTCTGCCCGCCCCGGGCAGGTACCTCACCCAGAGTGAGGCTTTAGAGCGCGAAAGCGCAGAAAGGAGGCCCCCGTGGGCTTCGATATCAAGGGCACCGTTGAGCAGGGCCTCGACAAGGCTCAGGAAGTCATCAACGAGAAGGCTGGCAAGGAGGTCGTCACCGACGAGCACGTTGCCAAGGTTGAAGAGGTCGTGACCGAGAACGTCTCCAAGCTGACCGAGAAGTTCGGCAAGTAAGGCGACAGCCTCCTTTGGATTGGCGTCCTGCCTCGCCTTCTCGTGGGGTAGGGCGCCATTTCCCTGGGTTTGCATTACAGGCTTTCACTCAACGGCTTTCACTCAACATCTCTCTCGAATAATGGGGCGTTCTGCCCCGCCTGGGTTCTTTCATTCACTGACTCACTCGGCATATTGCTCAGCTTCGGTTACCGCCTGGTAGCCTGTTTTCACTCTTCTTTTACTCTTACTCAGCACAAGTACTCGCGCTTTCTCGCGAACTGTATACGCCCCGCATCATTGGTCCGGCAACCTTGGTGTGGGGCGTATGCCGTTAATGCGCAGACGTTCGTCCTATGAGGATCTCTCCCCCACGCCTGCACCCTCGGCTATGCTTGATATGTCAACCTATTGAGCTACGCCCTCAGGCAGGCTTCAGTGCCTCCCGAGGACCGCGGAGCACCCCGTCTATGGAGGAACCACATGTTTGAACGTCAGCAGTCCGATCAGCAGAAGGCACGCGAGGTTATGAAGGATGGCGGCGTCGTCATTTATTGGCGCCCCGGCTGCCCCTACTGCGAGGCTCTGGATTCTAAGCTGGGCGAGCTGGGCGACCACGCTACCTGGGTCAACATTTGGGAGGATCCGCAGGCTGAGGCGCACGTGAAGTCCCTCAACGACGGCAACGCAACCGTTCCCACCGTGGACACCGGCGACACTCACTTTGTGGTCGCTGACCTGGTGAGCCGCAACAAGGTAAAGAAGCTGATTGAGAACACTCTCAACTCTGGCGGCGAGGCTTAAAATGGCTCGCCCGGCACTGAACCGCGATACGACGGTCTGCATTTCTCTGTCTGGTCGCCCGTCGAATCACGGTATTAAGTTCCATAATTACCTGTACAAGAAGCACGGTCTGGATTACCTGTACAAGGCGATGACCACCACCGATATTGAGGGTGCTATCGCCGGCGTGCGCGCGCTGGGTATTCGCGGCTGCTCGGTGTCTATGCCGTTCAAGCAGGCTGTTATCCCGCTGATGGACGACATGGACCACTCGGCTGCGGTCATTGGTGCGGTGAACACGATTGTGAACACTGACGGCTTCTTGAAGGCGTACAACACGGATGTGATTGCGGTGGCTTCCCTGCTGCGTTCGCATAACGTGGATCCGTCGCTGCCGTTCCTGCTGCGCGGTTCGGGCGGCATGGCGGCTGCTGTGGCTGGCGCGTTCTTTGACGCGGGCTTCTCGCAGGGCATGATTATTGCCCGCAACGAGGAGACCGGCCGTGCGCTGGCTGAGCGTTACGAGTACGCCTGGGCACCGGAGGTGGGCAACCTGCGAGCGCCGATTCTGGTGAACGTGACCCCGATTGGCATGGCGGGCGGTGAGGAGAGCGAGGAGCTGTCCTACCCGCAGGAGGCTATTGCTGAGGCGCAGGTGGTCTTTGACGTGGTGGCGATGCCCGTTGAGACTCCGCTGATTCGTGCGGCTCGCGCGGCGAGTAAGGAAGTTATTCACGGCGGTGAGGTGATTGCTCTGCAGGCTGCTGAGCAGTTCCGCCTGTACACCGGCGTGGAGCTCACCCCCGAGGAGGTTGAGGAGGCGGAGGCTCAGGCGAACTAGGTTCGCACCCGCTGCTTCTTCGCCCCGTGAGGGGCTCGATATGTGAAAGTGCCCGGAAGGTTAATCCTTCCGGGCACTTCTGTTGTATCCGGTGCGTAGCACCGGAATTTTTTGTAATTACACACACCCTGGTATTTAAGGTTTTCCACATCTGTGGAGAAATCTGGGGAAAACTCTTACACCCGTGTAATTCACTCTGTGTAATTCGGTTGTCTTAGCCTGTATCCACAGGTTTTTAACATGTACTCACACTCGTGGAATTACACGAATGTAGTTATACACAGTGTGGAAAACTATTGTGGATAACTCTCTTCTGTGGCGGATTCTCGCGGTTTTCCAGGCTCAATACCTGCCGTTGAGCCACCGTTGCGGGCTCTGCGGCGGCGGACTCGAGAACTCAGGCTTCGAGGACTCAGGCTTCGAGGACTCGGGCTTCTTCACGAACGGGATGATCAGCAGGGTTGCTAGTGCACCGCCGACAAGACCACCAAAGTGTCCCGCGTGGGAAATATGCGGGATGAAGAGGTTCTGCACCACACCAATACCGATGAGCAGCATAAAGAGGCGTGCGGTGTCCTTTTGCCTCCTGAGGAGCAGGATTACGAAGAAGGCGCCGTAGAGGCCGTACACGCCGCCTGATGCGCCCACGGCGCCACGGTAGTAGGCGAAGATGTACACGCTGAGACCAGCACTCACAGTAGCCGCCATATATACGAAGAGGAACTTCCAGCGCCCCATCATGCGTTCGAGAGATACACCGAAGATGAAGAGGTAAATCATGTTCCACACCAGGTGCATCGGGTCATTCTGCGAGTGCACAAACCCGTGCGTAATCAAGCGGTAGTACTCACCGCTGTGAACACGGGGACCCGACATCATACCGAGGTTATACACCCAACGGAATGGAATGATCTGTTGCAGGCCGTACACCACGACATTAATGAGAATGATGGTATACGTAATATGCCAGTGGCGCGCCAGGAACGAGCCTTTCGCCTTCGAGCGGCCGCCCGTGAGTTCACGGTAGCAATCGGGGCAGACTATACCCGCATCCTGTGCCGTCTGACATTCGCCGCAGATAATTCGGCCGCAGCGCCCACACTGGGTGTAGCTGACACGGTCGGGGTGGTTGGCGCAGACCGTGGGACTCTGCCCGTAGCCTGCGTAGTTGGGAAAGTTCTCCACTGACCCTCCAAAGATTTTTGTGCCGGATTTTCCGAAGATTTTCCACGTGTTTTCAGGCTTAGTACTGCCGTTTTGCCACTGCTGCGGGCTCTGCTGCTGAGGAGGCTCGGGCTTATCCACAAGCGGGACGAACAGCAGAGTCAGCAGCACGCCACCGACAAAACCACCCGCGTGGCATGCGTGGGAGATATTCGACGGGGTCATAATGCTATAGATGATGTTCGGGGCAGTAATCATGACGAACACTCGTGCGGTGTCCTTCTGCTTCCTGATGATTAGCAGGGTCAAGAACGAGCCCATGAGGCCGAATAGACCACCGGAGGCACCCACCACGCTCGTTCCAGGAGCCAGCACGTACACGCCGAAGGCTCCAAAGACGATAGAGCCCAGGTACACCACAAGGAACTTCCAGCGCCCCATCATGCGTTCGAGGGACACGCCATAGATGAAGAGGTTAATCATGTTCCACACCAGGTGCATCGGGTCATTCTGCATGTGCAGAAAACCGTAGCTGATGACGCGGTAGTACTCGCCGTGCTGGACGTAGGGCCACCAGATGTTGCCGTGCCTAACCACCCATTCGTTGGGAATGATTTGTTGCAGACCGTACATCGCGACGTTCATCAGAATGAGCGTGTACGTAATGTGCCAGTGTCGAGCCAGGAACGAGCCTCGCGCCTTCGAGCCCTGTGCTTTCGAGCCCTTCGAGCTGCCGCCCGTGAGTTCACGGTAGCAATCGGGGCAGACCATACCCACGTCCAGCGCGACCTGACATTCGCCGCAGACGGTGCGGCTGCAGCGCTTGCACTGGGCGTAGCTAACGCGGTTGGGGTGGTTGACGCAGACGGTAGGGGTCTGCCCGTAGCCTGCGTAGTTGGGAAAGTTCTCCACTGAACCTCCAAGAGTTGTGTACCGGTTCGTCCGAAGGTGGTGTACGTGGGCATATAAGCGCAGGGGCCCACCGGAAGAATCCTGGCGGGCCCCTGAACTATACGTGTTTTCTCAACACCTTCAGCAGAATGCTCGTATGAGCCTTCTGATGGGGTTTATTAGAGCTTTTCGATGTCGATCGAGGAGATGACAACGTCCTTGACCGGGCGGTCCTGGAAGCCGGTCTCAACGCTCTCAATAGCGTCGACAACCTTCTTGGATGCCTCGTCGGTAACCTCACCGAAGATGGTGTGGCGGCCGTTCAGCCAGGGGGTCTCAACGGTGGTGATGAAGAACTGAGAACCGTTGGTGCCGGGGCCTGCGTTAGCCATTGCCAGCAGGTAGGGCTTGGAGAAGGAGAGCTCGGGGTGAATCTCGTCCTTGAACTGGTAGCCGGGGCCACCAACGCCCATACCCAGGGGGTCGCCACCCTGAATCATGAAGTCCTTGATGATTCGGTGGAACACGACGTCCTTGTACAGGGGGGTGTTCATGATTTCACCGGTGCGGGGGTGCTTCCACTGACGGGAGCCGTCAGCCAGGCCGATGAAGTTTTCAACAGTCAGCGGTGCGTGGTTGCCGAAGAGATCGACGACGATGTCACCGTAGTTAGTGTGGATAGTTGCCTTAGCAGTTGCATTAGTCATGGCTCTATTGTGGCACGGGGCGGCGCTCATTCGCCATCTAACATGTTTTTTCGCCCCGGGCGCACCGTTGGGCGGGCTTTTTGGGCGGGAATTGAATATCCTGAGAGGTGAACACTACGCGCGCGGCGGCGTTTTCTGGTCGCTGGCGCATTTCAACCGATGGAGGTCACCCCATGTTCTGCTGCAAGAAGCGCAAGGCACGCAAGGCTGCTAAGGCTCAGGCTGTTGTCTCTTCTCTGGCTGCTGTTGAGTCCGCGCTGGAAGGCAAGACCGCTGAGATGTTCGCTGAGAAGCTGACCGGCAACAAGAAGGCCCTGAAGAAGGCTCGTAAGGCTACCGCGAAGACCGTTCGCGCCGCTGAGAAGGAACTGGCTCGTATTGAGCGTAACGGCGGCAAGCGCCCCCGTAAGGGCCTGGCATTCCTGGGTCTGCTGGTTGCTCTGGGTGTTGCAGGCGCCGCAGCCTACAACGCAGCTCGTCCCGTGGAGGATCCCTGGAAGAACGCATAAGCGCTATTCCCCGCTTTTTCTTCTCTAAAGCGTTCTGAGATAGCTTTCTGAGGCGCCGCTAACGGCGTGAGAGAGCGCCCAATAAGAGACGATGAGAGAGATATAGCCGCCCGCTAGAGTTTTACTCTGGCAGGCGGCTATTTTTGTCTGATTTTGGGGATGGGGAGAGAGGAGGCACTGCAGATAGAGCGCTGAATCTCCCCGTGCATATACCCCTGGTATTTCCCGGACATACAAAGAACCCCATGTCTTTCGACATGGGGTTCTCGGTTCAAAAATAAACCGGCGATGACCTACTCTCCCACACCCACAAAAGTGCAGTACCATCGGCGCGAAGAGTCTTAGCTTCTGGGTTCGGAATGGAACCAGGCGTTTCCCTCTTGCTATAATCACCGGAAAGTGGAGGCGAGGGGACTCGAACCCCTAACCCTCTGCTTGCAAAGCAGATGCGCTACCAATTGCGCCACGCCCCCGCGGTGCTTTACTAGTCTATAACACCTTTTGCGGCTTTACCAAATCCTCAGGCGCATTTTGAGTTAGACCCGTCACACCATTGAGGGCTTTAGGGAGGTTTCAGGAAATAACCTCGCCCGGCACCGTCGCCTCACGCTTCGTCAGAGCCTGCAGGGGACCACTGACTTCCTGCAGATACTTACGAATCGCGGTGCGTTGCGCCTCCTTCGCGGATTCTTCCTTCGACTCAGGATCCGTGAAACCCAGCTTGAAGGCATCCCGCTGGCCTGCAGAAGGATATTCTTCACGAGCATTCCACACCAGCGAGAACGACGCCAAAGTATTCAGTTCCTTCTTCGTGGCAGCCTTCGAGAGCACATCAGCAACCGTTGCCACGCGCGAAGACTCGGCAACACTCACCGAAATCTTCGACTGCGCGCCCGAGGGCAGGCTCAGCGCCTTCTCCGGAGCCAACTGAATATTCAGGTGAATCTGCTGCACCCGCTCATTCTTCAAATCCAGCTCAGCCAGCGCACGGAAACGCTTCATCAGGGACTCATAGTTCTCATCAATCACCACGGCATTCAGGCGCAGCTCATCCGCCAGCAGCCCCACCTGCGCGTAGCTCACATGAGTTCCCAGCGCCGCGTTAGCGGTCAGCACCTTCAGCCACTGCTCTTCCTGCAGGGTTGCCGAGTCGTTCACGCGCAGCGGGCTCACCGGCGCATCCGTCACCGTATGAGCAATGTTCTGCGGGTCATTCGCCAAGTCCACACCACCGTAGGTGACGCTCAGCCGATGCAGCGAGCCGTAGACAGACAGGTTCGTCAGCGCTGTAGCAGCCGCCGCCAAATCGGCCTGCGCAGCCTCCGTGAGGGAGAAAGAACCCACCAGACGCAGATCCTGCTCACGACGCCCCTGACCCGCATAAACACGCCCCAGCGACTCAATCTTCAGGTAGCGGGTATCGATATTCTCGCGCACCAGACGCTCACGGCGCGCCAGCAACTTCTCGGTCGAAACCACCACCGCAGCGTCCTCACCCAGCACACCGGTTGCCGCAATCTGCGGCATCGCGGCAATCACCCCGGCGGCAGCAACCACGCCACCGGTCAGAAGCAGGGAACGGCGGGGCACCACGAGGCGGCGCATCTGCCCCACGATGGCCTCTTTAACGGCATCGACACGGGCAGAGGGGGTCTGAGCAACAGAATCCTCAGCAACAGGGTCCTCAGTGGCAACGGATGCCGCCCCAGAAGAGCCCAGAGAGGCTTCTTGAGCGGACGTAAGGTGAGAGTTCTCGGGTTCAGAGGTAGGTGAAGAAGACACAGAATCTCCAAAATGAGGGCGAGCGCAGAACCCGCCATGAGTTTGAGGGAGTGAGTCTCTCTAGAATACCGCTCGCACCCTTGCGCCCGCTGAAGAATCGCGGCGCATCAATCGCAAAGGGCATAAAGAAAACCTATGGGGTGGACTCAGTCCACTCCATAGGTCACAAGCTTCATGAGAGCTCTGAACTCTCAGCGCAGATTATTTAGGATTCCTCAGCCGAAGCAGCGTTCGGAGCCGGGATATTAGCCGACTCAGCAGCCAACTCAGCAATACGAATCTCACCGGTCGTCGGATCATCATAGGTCACGTACTCGGTACCGCCAGCCGTAGGCTCGGCGTCCTCATTCACGTGGTTCTCCGCAATCAGGAAGCCGTGCGCACCAAGAATCTTAGCGACGCGGTCAATATCCTGCGGAGTCGGAGTATGGTCCACCACTCGACGAATGTACTCGTTAATGCGCTGGTCACTCACGTACGCCTCACCACGGGCAGCACGAGACTGCATGAGCTGGCGAACAACTTCCTGCAGCTGCTCATCGGTCAGACGCATCTTCAAAATAGCCATCACTGCCGCGCGGTCCTGCACCGGAACATCCTTGGGATACCCGACGCTCAGCCAGTCGATTACTCGAGAGATTATGCTCTTATCAGGCATCGAGCCCCTCCTTCGAAGCAGTCATCATATGCAATTTAGTGTTCACGGATTAGTGGCCTCCACCGGTTACGCCGAAGATATTCCAGCCGAAAGTGTGGTCGATAAAGTCCTTAGCGACCCAGAGAATACCGATGATTACGATTGCTACGATAATAGCAAAAATGCAAGACGCGGCAATCTTCGCCACCGTTCCCGGAGGCTCAATTTCAACGAGCTTACCGTCCGCAGTGTACTCGGTACGACCAGCCAGCAGACGCAGACCCAGCGCATACAGCGCCGGAAGGCCCGCACCAAAGAACAAACCGGCAATCAGCACCGGAATAACCTTGTTCACAATGTCCATCAGATATTCCACGGCTACGAACCTGCCTTCTCAGTAGCAAGGGTCTGAGCTTCTGCGGATGCGTCAGCGCTGGTGACTGCAGCGCCTTCCTTTCATCCCAGTCGCCAGTCACGTTCGAAGCGTCAATGTTGTCCTTCTGGGAATGACGCCACATCAGGAAGCAGAAGATTACCAGCAGAGCGAACACGGTCATCTCGCCAACAAACTGGGTGCCGGTCAAAGCGTTCAGGCCGTGACCAATCAGCCAGGTCAGAGCACCCACAATTGCGGCAGCCGGCAGAGTAATCAGCCAAGCAACCACCATGCGGCCAGCAACAGACCAGCGAACCTCAGCACCCTTACGACCCAGACCACTACCCAGAATCGAGCCGGACGCCACGTGAGTGGTCGACAGAGCCATACCGAAGTGCGAAGAGGTCAGAATAATCGCAGCGGATGCACCATCAGCGGCAACACCCTGCGGGGTGTCCACCTCAACGATGCCCTTACCGAGGGTGCGGATAATGCGCCAACCACCCAGGTAAGTACCCAGAGCAATAGCGATAGCACAGGAAGCCTTCACCCACAGGGGAATCGCATCGTCATTGCTCAGGGTGCCCGAAGCAACCAGAGCCAGGAAGATAACGCCCATGGTCTTCTGCGCGTCGTTGGTACCGTGCGCCAGAGACATCAGGGATGCGGTCGCAACCTGTCCCTTGCGGAAACCACCGTGCTTACGGTCGTCAGCCACCGGAGCAGCAATGCGGTAGACCAGCCAGGTGCCGGTTGCCGCCACGATAGCCGCGATGACGGGGGAGAGGACCGCGGGAACAATAATCTTGGACAGAACGCCCATCCACTGCACGCCATCAAAGCCAATCGCGACAATAGCCGAACCAATCAGGCCACCAAACAGAGCGTGCGACGAGGAGGAGGGAAGGCCCAGAAGCCAGGTCAAAACGTTCCAGAGGATGCCGCCAACCAGGCCGGTAAAGACGATGAGCATCAGTGCCGGACCGTCCGTTGTTACATCGATACGATCCAGGTTCACGATGCCGCTACCAACAGAACGCGCCACCTCAACAGAGAGGAACGCGCCAACGAGGTTCAGGGACGCAGACAGCGCCACGGCAGTCTTAGGCTTCAGCGCACCGGTCGCGATGGAGGTTGCCATCGCATTACCGGTGTCGTGGAAGCCATTCGTAAAGTCGAAGGCGAGCGCGGTAAGCACCACGATCACGAGAATAATGAGTTCTGTAGTCACAAGAAAATTATCTGTCGGTTTTCGTGAAATCTAAAGTATTCCGAATTAACACGAAATAACAGATAAACCCACAGTATTGAGCGGGTTTTCGTGAGGGTTTTACTGCAGAGCCCATATTTTAGGGACGAAACTCCCGATATTCCGCGGGAAAAAGGGTGCACCCACCGAAATGCTTAAGTTGTTTTATGTGGCTTATGCCAGAGTGCGGGAGAGAGGGGCAATTATATCCATCAAGAGGCTAAAGTGTGTTCACCTAGTGTTCACTTTCAGGAACCTCCCAGGTTTCTTTTTGTGACACACCTTTATTATTCAGACCTCATTTGCCCCACCAAACTACCCATGCAGGATGCCCCCTGTGGGTTTTTACGGCATGAGGCTTTGTTATGGCTTTATCACGAGGCGCCCACACTAATCCACCGCATCACGGCAGCAGATACAACACAGATACGACAAAAGACCTACAACAAAAGACCCCGCATCTTTCGATACGGGGTCTTTCTCAAAAATAAACCGGCGATGACCTACTCTCCCACACCCACAAAAGTGCAGTACCATCGGCGCGAAGAGTCTTAGCTTCTGGGTTCGGAATGGAACCAGGCGTTTCCCTCTTGCTATAATCACCGGAAAGTGGAGGCGAGGGGACTCGAACCCCTAACCCTCTGCTTGCAAAGCAGATGCGCTACCAATTGCGCCACGCCCCCGTCTCAGCGGAAACCACTGTTTAGTTATTTTTCCAAGCCTTTACGACTTCATTGCTCTGGTACTTTTTCAAGACCATCACAGTGACACACGAAAGAACAGCAAGAATCAATAATTTCTTCATTATTGCCTTTCATAGTGTGGAGTGGGCGTACCAAGAATCGAACTTGGGACCTCTTCGTTATCAGCGAAGCGCTCTAACCGTCTGAGCTATACGCCCTCCTTCTGCGGAATTTCTTCCGTAGAACGAGATATAACTATACAGGTGTTTGCAGGTAACACCAAATCGAAAAAGCATGTTCTGCATCACACTTCAATGCTGGATTTCTCCCGGACCTGCAGAGCGGGGGCGCACAGGGGCAAGTACATACAGAACGGGCGGCACCGCCTCCACCAGAGACAGCACCGCCCGCACACAAAGCTCAAAAGCTACAAACTAGGACTCATCGCTCAGAGTCAAGGTCACGCCACCAACCAGCTTCGCAGCCAGGTTGTACAGAATCGCGCCAATCATACCCAGCAGAGTAAAGACCACAGTGTTGACCACAGCAAAAATAGTAGTCACCAAGCAACCTGACCCAGCGAAATCATCTGCGAAATATCCACAGTGGTCGAACCGGTACCCAAAGAGCTAATCAGCTGGTTCACACCGGCAAACGCGCCAGAAGCCTGCAGGAACAGCCACAGAATCACCGAAGCCACCACAGTCACAATGCCCAGAGCAATAGACAGCAGGAAGATCAGCTTAGCCACCGACCACGTATCAACCTTCTGAACCACCAGACGCGCGCGACGAATCTTCGAACGCGGCGCCGGACGCACCAACTGACGGCGCGAACCGGTCGGACGCTTAGCGTTTACAGGGCGCTTGCCGGCAGGACGCTTAGCGGTACCGCCAGGACGAGCCTGGCCCGAACGGGCCTGAGCCGGGCGACGCGCGCCAGCCTTAGCCGCACCTGAAGACTTGGATGCGCCAGCCGACGCCGAACGCTGTGCCGACGCAGGAGAGGAGCTCGCGGGAGTGCTGCTCATTAGTTACCTCCAGTAGCGGTGAGATCGGCAGCTGCCGCTTCACCCTCGTTGTCCGTACCGGGCGCCTCAGAAGACTCCGAAGCCTCGGTGTTCTCAGTGGTTTCATCGTCGCTATCATCCAGCTGACGATCCTGGTTGCGCGCAACACCAATAATAGAATCGCCCTTACCGGGCTTTGCAAAGATAACACCCATAGTATCGCGTCCCTTCGCAGGAACCTCATTCACATTCGAGCGAACGACCTTACCGCTGGCCATAACCACCAGCACCTCGTCCTCTTCATCCACAATGAGGCCACCCACCAGGGCGCCACGATCCTCAACTAGCTTAGCAACCTTAATGCCAAAACCGTTACGACCCTGCACGCGGTACTCATCCACGCTCGTACGCTTCGCGTAACCACCCTCAGTGACCACGAAGACGAAGGAGCCCTCAGTAACCACATTCGCAGAAATCAGCTCGTCGCCCTCACGGAACTTCATCCCGGTCACACCGGACGTGGAGCGACCCATCGGGCGCAGCGACGCATCATCAGCATGGAAACGCAACGACATACCGTTACGCGACACCAGCAGAATATCGTCCTGAGCCGACACGGTGAACGCCGAAACAACCTCATCGCCCTCACGCAGGTTAATCGCAATCAGGCCGGCAGTACGGTTCGTATCGTAATCGCTCAGGCGGCTCTTCTTCACCATGCCGCCGCGAGTAGCAAGCACCAGGTACTCAGCATCGTCGTAGCTCTTCAGCTCCATCACCTGAGCAATATGCTCACCGCCCTGGAACTCCAGCAGGTTCGCAATGTGCTGACCCTTCGCGTCACGACCGGCTTCCTGCAGCTCGTAACCCTTCGCACGGTACACGCGACCCAGGTTCGTGAAGAACAGAATCCAGCTGTGCGTAGTGGTCACAAAGAAGTGCTCCACCACATCATCACCGCGCAGGGAGGCACCCTTAATGCCCTTACCGCCGCGGTGCTGGCTACGGTACTGATCACTGCGGGTGCGCTTAATGTAGCCGCCGCGAGTAATCGTGACCACGACCTCTTCCTCGGGGATGAGGTCTTCCATGGACATGTCGCCGTTGTAGCCGTACATAATCTGGGTGCGACGCTCATCGCCGTAGCGGTTCACAATCTCGCCCAGCTCCTCAGAGATAATCTCGCGCTGGCGAGTCTCCGAAGCAATAATCGCGTTGTACTCAGCGATCATGCGCATCAGCTCATCGTGGCGATCCTGAATCTTCTGACGTTCCAGAGCGGCCAGACGACGCAGCTGCATGTTCAGAATTGCCTGAGCCTGAGCCTCATCAATCTGCAGGAACTCCATCAGGCCGCTACGCGCCTCATCAGCGGTGGGGGAGCGGCGAATCAGGGCAATAACCTCATCCAGAGCGTCCAAAGCCTTCAGCAGGCCACGCAGGATGTGCGCCTCTTCCTCCGCCTGACGCAGACGGTAACGGGTACGACGAACGATAACGTCCATTTGGTGATCTACCCAGTGGCGCACAAACGCATCCAGGGACAGGGTACGCGGCACGCCATCAACAATGGCGAGCATATTCGCGGAGAAGTTCTCCTGCAGCTGGGTGTGCTTGTACAGGTTGTTCAGCACAACCTTCGGGGAAGCATCACGCTTGAGCACAATCACCAGACGCTGACCGGTACGACCCGACGTCTCATCGCGAAGATCCGCGATGCCGGTGACCTTGCCATCCTTGATGAGCTCAGCAATCTTAATCGCCAGGTTATCCGGGTTCGCCTGGTACGGCAGCTCGGTGACCACCAGGCAGGTACGACCGTGGATTTCCTCCACGTTGACCACCGCGCGCATCGTGATGGAGCCGCGGCCGGTGCGGTACGCATCCTCAATGCCCTTGGTGCCCAGAATCTGCGCACCGGTCGGGAAGTCCGGGCCCTTAATGCGCGCCATCAGAGCGTTCAGCAACTCCTCATTGGTAGCGTGCGGATTCTTCAGGAACCACTCCACACCCTCGGCAACCTCACGCAGGTTATGCGGCGGGATATTGGTCGCCATACCCACAGCAATACCCGAAGAACCATTGATCAACAGGTTCGGGATACGCGCGGGCAGAACGGTAGGCTCAAGGGACTTGCCGTCGTAGTTGGGCTGGAAATCAACAGTGTCCTCGTTGATGTCACGCACCATCTCCAAGGCAATGGGGGCCATCTTGGTCTCGGTGTATCGAGGCGCTGCGGCACCGTCGTTACCGGGGGAGCCGAAGTTACCCTGACCCAGTGCCAGCGGGTAACGCATGATCCAGCTCTGAATCAGACGCACCAGAGTGTCGTAGATAGCGCTATCACCGTGGGGGTGGAACTGACCCATCACGTCGCCAACCACGCGGGCGCACTTGTTGAAGGATCGGTCCGGGCGGTAGCCGCCATCGTACATCGCGTAGATCACGCGGCGGTGTACGGGCTTGAGGCCGTCACGTACATCCGGCAGGGCGCGGCCAATAATAACGGCCATTGCGTAGTCCAGATAGGAACGCTGCATTTCGGTCTGCAGGTCCACCTGTTCAATGTGGCCGTGCTGGTCTACACTTTCGGCACCACCATTGCTGACGACGTCAACCTCAGTGGTCTCATTCTGGTGTTCTTCGCTCATAACTTTCTCATTAAATTAATAGCTCAATCAATATATACCCCAGCTGGCATATTGCCTACAGGATATATATTGATTCGGGCTAGATATCGAGGAATCGAATGTCCTTTGCGTTCTGCTGGATAAACTCACGGCGAGCCTCAACGTCCTCGCCCATCAGAACAGAGAAGATCTGGTCAGCCGCAGCGGCGTCTTCCATCTTCACCTGCAGCAGAGTGCGGCGAGCCGGGTCCATGGTGGTGTCCCACAGCTCGGTGTAGTCCATCTCACCCAGACCCTTGTAACGCTGAATGCCGTTGTCCTTGGGCAGGCGCAGGTTCTTCGCCGCGCCACGAGCCAGAGCCTCATCACGCTCAGCATCCGAGTACACGTAGTCGTGCGGAGCGTTCGACCACTTGATGCGGTACAGCGGCGGCTGAGCCAGGTACACGTAACCCGCCTCAATCAGCGGACGCATAAAGCGGAAGAGTAGAGTCAGCAGCAGGGTCGTAATGTGCTGGCCATCGACGTCCGCATCCGCCATCAGAACGATCTTGTGGTAGCGTGCCTTCTCAATATCGAAGTCATCACCAATGCCGGTACCAAAAGCGGTAATCATCGCCTGAATTTCAGCGTTGGACAGAGCACGGTCCAGGCGAGCGCGCTCAACGTTCAGGATCTTACCGCGCAGCGGCAGAATAGCCTGAGTGTTCGGGTCGCGTCCCTGAACAGCCGAACCACCCGCGGAGTCACCCTCCACCAGGTAAATCTCAGAGATCGACGGATCCTTCGAGGAGCAGTCCTTGAGCTTACCGGGCATGGAGCTGGTCTCCAGCAGGCCCTTACGTCGGGTCGTCTCGCGTGCCTTACGGGCAGCAATACGCGCCTGAGCGGCGGTGATAGCACGGCGCACAATATCCTTCGCCACCGCGGGGTTACGACCGAACCAGTCGCTAAGGTGATCGTTCACCTCACGCTGGGTGAAGGATTTAGCCTCCGAGTTGCCCAGCTTAGTCTTGGTCTGGCCCTCGAACTGCGGCTCGGAAATCTTAATCGAAATCACCGCGGTCAGGCCCTCACGCACGTCTTCACCGGTGAGGTTATCGTCTTTATCGCGCAACAGCTTGTTCTCACGCGCGTAACGGTTCACCAGCGAGGTCAGAGCGGCACGGAAACCCTCTTCGTGAGTACCACCCTCATGGGTGTTAATCGTGTTCGCGTACGAGTAGACGGACTCCTTGTACGCGCCGGTCCACTGCATCGCAACTTCCAGGCTCATATTGCGGTCGGTGTCTTCGGATTCGAAGGAGATAATCTCCTCGTTCACGATGGTCTTCGCACCTGCATTGAGGAAGTGTACGTAATCGAACAGGCCGTTGTCGTAACGGTAGGTGACAGTGGTGAAACCATCAGCGTTCGCGTGGACACGGTTGAGGATGTTTTCCTTCTTCTCACCGTCTTCGGTGACCTCGTCACCGACGAACTTCTCGCGCTCATCGGTGAGGGTGATAGTCAGGCCCTTGTTCAGGAACGCCATCTGCTGGAAACGCGCACGCAGAGTCTCAAAGTCGAACTCGACGGTCTCGAAAATCTCCGGATCCGGGTAGAACGTCTGGATCGTACCGGTCTTATCGGAGGGCTCACCCCTACGTAGGGGACCGTCCGGCACACCACCGTTAGAGAAGGAAATATGCCATGCGTAGCCCTGGCGGTGCACCTCAGTAATCACGCGGGTCGACAGCGCGTTCACCACGGAGATACCCACGCCGTGCAGACCACCGGAGACCGAGTAGCCGCCGCCGCCGAACTTACCGCCAGCGTGCAGCACGGTCATGACAACCTCAACGGTGGACTTGTGCTCAGTGGGGTGCTCATCCACGGGGATACCGCGGCCGTCATCCTCTACGCGAACACCGCCATCAGCCTGAATGGTCACGTTAATCTTGGAGGCGTAGCCGGCGAGCGCTTCGTCGACCGAGTTATCTACAACCTCGTAGACCAGGTGGTGCAGACCGCGCTCAGTGGTCGAGCCAATGTACATGCCGGGGCGCTTGCGAACCGCTTCCAGACCTTCCAGCACGGTAATATCGGATGCACCGTATTCATGCTGCTGTTCAGATGCATTCTGTTCAGATGCCACGAGGCAGAACTCCTTGAGTAGATGATGCAACCGGCGAAGAAATTGCGGGCCGCTCAGAGGGGAGCCTAGAACGCCTCGCAGAGGGCACAAGAACGTGCCTGTACAACCCGTGGTGCCGGTGATGCCCATAGGTGGGCACACTTTACGCATTGTCTCTTTTATTTTACCGAGCAAGAGAGCTTAAAACCATCTACGGGCGTCATTTATTGAGCTTTTTGAGAGCTGTCACCCGCTCAAAAGCCCGCAAAGGCGGTTTAGAGTGCCTCAACCCCCTCTTGAGGTAGGGGGTACGGTTCACAGCCTCATGAGGTTTGCCGGCGATTCTAAAGCTTTCATGAGGTGCAGAAAAGGGGCGCGTTTTATGCAACGTACCCCGGATCCTAGGTTTCTGCCGGCTCTGACGCGTTGCACCTACCCGTAGGTGTCACGCACGCCGCGCATGCCGGTGGCGCGCCGGTAGCCTCGCTGATTCCAGCGCCCATTATTCGGGCTCAGCACGCGAACCTGAGCTACGACACCTTCACCCAGTTCACGGCGGAATAGCTCGATGAGGTGCCCGTGCATCAGGCGCAGCTGAGTCGTCCAGGCGGTAGAGTCGCACTGGACTTCAACAATGGAGTTTTCGAACCGGATGGGGCGGGTGTGCGCCGCGATTTCAGGTCCCACTAGCTCAGCCCAGCGAGCCAACACACTAGAGACCGCCACGGGCTCTTTCCAGCCGCGAGAACGAATCAGAGCGCTGACAATGCCACCGAGGGGTTTAGGGTCGCGAGAGCTCTCTCCGGGGCCGCTATAGCCGCCCATGACGCGGGGGTCCCAGCCCTGCGCTCGCCGTGATTTCTTCTTCGAGGCGGCGCCGGACATGACCGCACCAAAATCGCGCATGATTTTATTTGCCGAGAAGGCGTTCAGGGGCGCCTCACCACGTTCTTGAGCCGCCACTCGCATGCGGGTCAGCAGAGCGGAGGGGGCGTCCACCTCGTCACGGTAGAACTCGCCTACGCCATCCACCTCGCGCGGGTTGCGAGGCTCCGCAAACTGCGGTTCCGCGAATTCATCGAATATTTCACGTGAAACATGGTTTTGGGGGCGGGCGGGGTTACTCATCGCCGTCACCCTCCGCGAGCACAGAAGCGGTCGAGCTCGACTGCCCCGCAGAGGCAGTGACAGGGTCAGCGGCAGGCTGCACATACTCGGCGTGCCCCGCCGTCACCGACACCAGGCGGTAGTCACCCAACTCCTCCGGAATATCACTGAGTACCGCACAGGTAATCAGCACCTGCTCCGCGTCAGCAACCATCGCACCCAGGCGGTGGCGGCGCGCAGAATCAAGCTCCGCGAACACATCATCAAGAATTAGAATCGGCGAAGAACCCACCGAGGAATCGTCCTCAACATGCACAAACCAGGACGCCAACTTCAGTGCCAGAGCAAAAGACCAGCTCTCGCCGTGCGAGGCAAAATGCTTCACCGGCATGCCACCGAGCAGCAGGGTAATATCCTCACGGTGCGGGCCCACCAGGGTCACGCCACGCTCAATCTCATCGCGTTGACGCTCCGCAAAACCACGCATCAACGCCTCCTTGAGGTCCTCAATGCGCATCAGCGCCGCATGCTCAATCGAGCGCTCGCCCATGCTCGAAAAAACAGTCGACTCATAGTTGAAACCGACCTCTTTAGAGCCGTCCGTCAGCCCCGCGTAGGCGCGGCGAAGCTGCGGCAAAAAACGCTGCAACAGGCGAAAACGCGCAGAAAGCAGCTGGGCACCCAGAGTCGACAGCTGCTCATCCCACACCGAGAGTGTGCTTAAAGCGTTCTCATCCCGCGCCTTACGCTGCATGGATTTCAGCAGCGAATTACGCTGCCGCAAAATCCGCTCATACTCGCTACGGTAGCCAGCAACCACCGGACGCAAAGAGACAGCCAGCTCATCCACAAAACGGCGACGACCCGCAGGTTCCCCCTTCACCAGCTGAAGGTCCTCTGGGGAGAACAACACCGTGCGGGCAATACCCAGCGCCTCCTTGGCACGCACCGGCGCGGCACGATTAATGCGCACTCGGTTGCTCTGCCCCGGAGCAATCTCAAACTCGGTCACCGTCTGCTGCGAACCGCGCACCGTACGGGTGCGAATATAGGCGCGCGAAGCACCCATCCGCACCAGCGGCCCATCATGGCTCACGCGGTGCGAAGACAGTGACGCCGCATAGTCGATCGCCTCAACAATATTGGTTTTCCCCACACCGTTCGAACCCAGAAACACCGTAACTCCCGCCGAAAGAGGCAGGCTCAGCAGAGCGTAGGTGCGGTAATCCAACAACGAAATATGGTCGATATACACCGGAAGCTCCTTTCGTACGGTTCGGTTGGGGGATGGGCACAGGCGGCCAGAAAGCACAGCCCCGCGGACTTCCCTGGACAGAGTCTTGGGAGGCGCGCGGGGCGGTGAGCTACTAGTTCGACGGCAGGCGAACCGGCATCAGCAGATAACGGTAGTTGCGGTCATCCTCAGCCAGAGGCTCGTCCTGACCGGAAATCACGGCGGGCTTCGGCGCATCGGTGAAGGAGAAACGAACGAACTCGGTACCGAAAACCTTCAAACCATCCGAGAGGTAGGCGGGGTTGTACGCAACGGTGATGTCATCACCGGACAGGTGCGCCTGCAGAGTCTCAGAAGCCTGAGCCTCATCGCCGCGGCCGGCATCAATAGCAACCGAACCCTGAGTGAACTTCAGACGCAGGGGAGTGTTGCGCTCCGCCACGAGGGAGATACGGCGAGCAGCCTCAGCCAGGTCGGAGGTGCGAACCACCGCGTGAATCGGGGTCTGCTCGGGGAACAGCGCACGGATGTTGGGGTAGTCGCCGTCCATCAGAACGCTGGTGGTGCGGCGGGAGCCAGCAGTAAAACCGATCAGCTCACCGGCGGCGGGCAGAGCGATAGACAGTTCACCGGATCCGGAGAGGGTGCTACCGACCTCGGAGACGGTCTTAGCCTTCAGCAGCACAGCCGCCTGAACGTCGAGGTTGACCGGGTTCCACTTGATTTCGCGCATTGCCAGGCGGTAGCGGTCGGTGGCGAGTAGGGTCATGGTATCGCCATTGATTTCTACGCGGATACCGGTCAGCAGCGGCAGAGTCTCATCCTTGGACACCGCAATCTGAACCTGCTTGACGGCTTCAGCGAATTCGGCGCCGTCCACGGTACCGGAAATTTCGGGAAGCTCAGGAAGTTCGGGGTAGTCCACGACCGGCATGCCAGCCAGCTGGAAGTTAGCAGAACGGCAGTGAAGACGAATCACGGACTCATCCGCGGTGAATTCGACGGGCGCATTCGGTAGGGAGCGGCAAATTTCTGCCAGGATCTTGCCGGGAACCAGGCAAACGCCTTCTGCTTCAACATCGGCTGCAATGACCTGACGGGCGCTGGTCTCGTGATCGAAGCTTGCGATGCTGACCTCACCTGCGGAGGCGGTAATCAGCAGACCGTTGAGTACGGGGGAAGTGGGACGCAGCGGAAGTGAGCGTGCCGTCCAGCCGACTGCTTCGGCAAGGACATCGCGTTCAACGGTGAATTTCATCGAGAAGGCGCCTTTCACGGAATTAGATAGTAGTTTTTGGGCGCACGTAAAGCTTTGGACGATAGAGCCGGAAATACCGCGTGCTCTGATGCGCAGTGAATCTTCCGCGCGCGCGTCTATCCATCCTACCGGATTTTGTAATTACACAGAGACTCGAAGGTCGCTCCCGCAGCGAAAAATCGGGTGAGATGAGGCATGTAGTGCCGCTGTATTTTTGTAATTACAAAGATGGGCGGAAAATGCGGTAAATACAGTCGAAAACAGGTTCGAACTAGGTGGTGGGTCGGTGTTGGTTTCTTATGCAAACCCAACCACCAAACCCAACCTAGGAGATAGCGTGCAGCTATCGATCCCCACCCGCGAAAATCTATGTTTTCAGCAGTGGTGCGTAGAAAAATCTGAACCAGCCCGGCCGGTCGAGCAGAACTACTTGTTATGGGGAGGATTTTTTCTTTAAGTACAGTAGTATTGTTAACGCTTGTGGAAACGGTGGAAAACCCCTTCCTTGCCCGCAATGACGCGGAAGTAACCTGTGGACATTAAGTGGAAGAACCCACCCGGTGCTGAGGATGCATTGTGAATGGATATTTATGCATTTCCTTGATTCCACACCTTTTGAATATTCATGCACTTAACGTCCACACGAACGCATGAGTTAAAGCACAGCTTATCCACACCCCGAAAATCCACTTTTTCGAGTCGATAAAATCCTTGAATCCAGCATGAAACTCCCGCCCCGAAGCCCATAAAACACCTAGTCAAGGCGCAAAATAAGCTACGGGACAGGGAGAAAAGCACACCTAGCCGGCTGCGCGCTGCTCCTGACGGATCAAATTCGTCAGCTCAGTCACCTGATTGAAAATCGTCTGACGCTCCGCCATCTGCGCGCTCACCTTACGCACCGCGTGCATCACCGTCGTATGGTCGCGGCCACCCAAATCATTGCCAATACGCGGCAGAGACATCTCGGTCAGCTCACGCAGAAGATACATCGCCACCTGACGCGCATTCGTAAGCGTACGGGTGCGAGACTTCGACTGCATATCCTCAATGGACACGTCAAAATACTTCGCCACCGTCGCCAAAACCAGCGCCGACGTAATCTCCGCACCACCGGTATCAGAGAGCAAATCCTTCAGATAGGTCTCAGCCTCAGCCAGGGTAATGGGCTCCGGCGGCTTCTTCATCGAGGCGGCAGCGCTCGCACGAATCAGAGCACCCTCCAACTCGCGAATATTGGCCGTGACATGGGAAGCAATGTATTCCATGACGTCATCGCGCACCGGCAAAATCTCGTTCTGAGCCTTCTTCCGCAGAATCGCGATACGAGTCTCCAGCTCCGGAGGCTGCACATCCACATTCAGGCCCGAACCGAAACGCGAACGCATACGCTCAGCAAAACCGGTCAGCTGTTTCGGCGGCAAATCAGAGGTAATCACGATCTGCTTCTGGTGGTTGTACAGGGCGTTAAACGTATGGAAAAACTCCTCCATCGTCGCCTCTTTACCCGCCAAACTGGATATCGTCAATCAGAAGAACATCAACATTGCGGTAAATCTGCTTGAACGACGAACCCTCATCGTCACGAATCGAGTTAATGAAGTCATTCGTGAACTCCTCAGAATTCACGTAGCGCACCCGCAAATTCGGGTACAGATACTTGGTGTAGTGGCCGATCGCGTGCAGCAGGTGGGTCTTACCCAGGCCCGAACCGCCGTAGATGAACAGCGGGTTGTAGACAATGCCGGGCTGCTCCGCCACCGCGAAAGCGCTCGCGTGCGCAAAGCGGTTGGACTGACCAATCACGAAGGTGTCGAAGGTGTAGTTCGGGTTCAGTCGGGCAGAGCTATCCCAAGTCGGCGCGTTTTCCGGGTCTTCATGCGGATGCACCTGCTGAGCCTGCGGTACCGCCGGGGCGTCCGGAACGAAAGAGGGCGCCGGGTATTCGCGAGGCGCACCTGCGGCAGGAGCCGCCGGAGCGGGCTGCTGAGCGGAGGGGAAACCGGCACGCTCCGCCTCCAGAGCCTGCAGGGAGGGGCGGGTGACCTGCTCATCGGCAGGAACCTCGTAGTGATCGGGGCCCGGATGTGGCTCGGTGTAGTACTCAAAAGCGCGCGAACCGGCGGGCGCCTCAGGATGCGCAGAAGCCGCCGCTACCGAAGGGGCGGGCTGGTGCTCGACAGGAACCTCGCGCTCACCATGGAAAACGTCCTGACTTGCAGGTTCAACCGGAATCATCGACTCGTTCACATCGAAAAGCGCGGTGGTCGACGGGCCAAACACCTCGTGCAGAGCCGCACGGAACGAAGCGCTAATCTGCTCCTCAAAGACCGCACGGGTGAGCTTATTCGGAACCTCAATGATGAGGCGAGAAGAACCCATCAATCCCTGAGGCTGCGCAAGATTCACGAAACCGCGCTGACGTGCCGTCACCGCCGGATCGGCGGCAAGAATGGAGAGCAGATGCGCCCAGCGCGCCTGAAGGGAGTCGGTCATGGAATTCTTTACTTTCACTCGATGTGAAGCGGTGGTGCAGTAAAGAAATCATGCCGGAAACCACCGCGAGGTCATTAAGATTCTACCCGCTTAATACACAGAGGGAGAAAGTTATCCACAAGAGTTTTCCACACGGTGGAAAACTTGTAATTACAGGGGTGGATAAGCGGTGGATTTAAGTGCATAACAGGTCTTCTTCCCTGATATTTAGCGGAAAACTCCAAAAGCTCAAGGATGTGGATAACTCACCGATAGTAGGGGGTTTGGGTGGGATATGCACCATGGTGGATATCCTGCTGCCATAAATATCCCCAGGTTTACGCCCCAAGAGCATGTAGCGTCTCCACAGCCTGTACACCCGCCGCAATCACCGCCTCCACGCCACAAACGAGCCCGGAATCACGCGGAAAAACACCCCAAGAACTTGATTTACGCCCTCCACTCTTCTAAAGTTGTGCTGTTGTGTGTGCACCGCCTACTGCGAATAGTCGCGGTACCTCCGTGCACCAAGAAGCGTACGGTTCCGATACCCTGTGAGGGCACGAACCGCAAATCAAGGAGACAAAGTATGAGCAAGCGTACTTTCCAGCCGAACAACCGCCGTCGCGCTAAGAAGCACGGCTTCCGTCTGCGTATGCGTACCCGTGCAGGCCGCGCGATTCTGTCGAACCGCCGCGGTAAGGGCCGCGCAAAGCTCTCGGCCTAATCACGGCATATAGTTCGCCCGCCGATGCACACGCATCGGCGGGCGAACTATCATTAAGCGTGAAATACACGCGGAGGTCAGCTCACCACATGAGCCGAATCTCCCACACTACGTAAAGGGGAACACGTGCTGCCTCAACGGCACCGTATGCGCACCAGCGCAGAATTCTCCCACGCCTTCCGTTCCGGCATCCGTACAGGACGTCGGAACATCGTTGTATCTACGGCGAAAAATCCTGGAAAAACAACCCAGGTAGGTTTCATTGTGTCGAAGGCGGTGGGCAACGCAGTCACACGCAATCTGGTCAAGCGCCGGTTGCGTGAACTTGCCGCGCTCACCTGCGCCGCGCATCCGGAAGGCTACGCCATTGCTGTGCGAGCGCTTCCCGCCTCCGCGAGCGCCAGCTGGGATCAGTTGCGCCGCGACTACGAATCGGCACTCGAGGCTGCTTTCGCTAAGCTCGACCTGCCTCAGAGCAAGGAGAAGCCGTGAGTCGTTCCCAGCATGACCGCTGTGAAGAACGCTTCCACGCGCATCACAGTGGCACCTATAGCGCATCTGCCGAGACTCTGGGCCCCGACGAGCTGCTGGCACTAGCGCCTAACGAATTCGTGCGGCCGGAAACTTTCCTGCAGGCTCTCTACGTTCTACCGCAGAACCTGCTGATCGCGTGCATGAAGGCCTACCGCAAGGTCGTATCCCCCCCTCTACGGGGATGTGTGCCGCTACTACCCGACCTGCTCAGCCTACGCCCTGGAGGCGCTGACCACCCACGGTGCGATGGGCGGGCTTTCCCTGACGGTGCGCCGTATTCTGCGGTGTGTTCCCTGGGCGACCGGAGGTATCGACCCAGTCCCGGAGGGGAAGCGTACTTTCGCTCCCGGAGCAGAACCGAAAATTATTCTGCTCAACCACCCCCATCTTTACACCCCTCACACCGGTGGTGACGCCCGCCCTGAGTAGGCGGCGCCTCCCACACAATGACTTAGCCGAGTCCTTAAGGAGTATTCCCGCGTGAATATTTGATTTGATTCTTTGGCCGTTTAAATGGATCGTCTCCGTGGTCCTGTGGCTGTTCCACACTCTTTTCACCTCGCTGGGCATGGACCCGGCTTCCGGTCTGACTTGGGTTCTGTGCATTATCTTCCTGACCCTGGTGATGCGTACCCTGACCATTCCGCTGTTCGTCAAGCAGATTAAGGCTATGCGCGGTATGACCGCGATGCAGGGCGATATGGCGAAGCTGCAGGAGAAGTACAAGGGTAAGAAGGACCAGCTCTCCCGCCAGGCTATGGCTCAGGAGCAGATGGAAATGTACCGTAAGCACGGTACGAACCCCTTCGCCTCCTGCCTGCCGATTCTGGCTCAGATGCCGATCTTCTTCGGTCTGTACCAGGTGCTGATGGGCGTTCCCACCGCGGCTCAGAGTAACGAGAGCGTGCTCATGCTGCCGGCTGATCTGGTGCACCAGTTCAACGACTCGCAGATTTTTGGTGCGCAGCTGTTCGCGACCATGCTGCACCCGGGCGCTGGCGATACTACCGCGACCGTTGTTCAGGCGGTCATCATGATTGTTCTGATGAGTGCGACCCAGTTCTACATTCAGAAGCAGCTGAGTGTGAAGAACATGTCGGAGGCGGCTCTGAACTCTCCGATGTTCCGTCAGCAGCAGATGATCATGTACATCTTCCCGATCATCTTCGCTGTTTCCGGTATTAACTTCCCGCTGGGTGTTATGTACTACTGGACCGTGTCGAACCTGTGGTCGTTGGGTCAGCAGTGGTGGGTTATCCGCAATAACCCGACCCCCGGTTCTCAGGCGGAGCGTGAGCTGAACGCTCGCCGTGCAGCGAAGGGCCTGCCTCCGATTGGTAAGACCCGTGAGCAGCACGAGAAGGATCTGCAGGAGGCTCGTGAGCGTGCCGCTGCGGGTCAGCGTCAGCAGCCGGTTGGTAAGAAGCGCCAGAAGCAGCAACGCAATAAGCAGAACGGAAAGAAGTAGTTTTCTTCCGTGATTCGGGCCGGGTTCTCGCCACGTGTGGCGCGGGCCCGGCGCCGTGTATGAGATACTTTTTACCCCTAGGACACCCCTCCGAACACCCTGAGGATTATTGTGACTGAAGCTATGGATTATGAGGACGAGCAGCTCGTTGAGGAGCAGCTGGTAGAGGAGCCCGTTGAGGGCGAAGAAGACGATTTTGAGGACATCGAGGAAGAAGGCGATATCGCCGCTGATTACCTCGAGGAGCTTCTCGATATTGTCGATATGGACGGCGATATCGATATTGAGGTGCGCAATAACCGCATCTATCTTTCGGTCTTCAATGACGACGATGACAATGAGGAACTGCGCCACCTAGTTGGCCGCCACGGTGAGGTTCTGGAGGCTCTGCAGGAGCTGGTGCGCCTCTCCGTCCTGGCTGGTAATGGTACCCGTTCCCGCCTGATTCTGGATGTTGCCGGCTACCGTGCAGAGCGTCGTGAGCAGCTGGAGAAGATTGCCGCTGATGCGATTGAGAAGGTGCGTGCTACCGGTCGTGATGAGCACCTGAAGCCGCTGAGCCCGTATGAGCGTAAGGTTGTGCACGATGTAGTGGCCGCCGCTGGCCTGTACAGCGAGTCGGAGGGCGAGGGTCCTCGCCGTCACGTGGTGATTTCTCTTCCCGAGGTAGGAGCCTAGTATGGAGACTTCGATGGTTACTCTCAGTGAGAGTGAGCGCGCCGCCGCGGAGGCTGTGTTCGGTGAGCGTCTGCCCCTGGCGGAGCGCTACGTGCAGCATCTGGCAACGACCGGTATTGAGCGCGGTCTGATTGGTCCGCGTGAGGTGCCGCGCCTGTGGGCTCGCCACGTGCTGAACTGTGCTGTGGTGCAGGAGTATATTGCTCCGAACGCTTCGGTGGCGGATGTTGGTTCGGGTGCCGGCCTGCCCGGCCTGTGCCTGGCGATTGCCCGCCCGGATTTGAAGCTGACCCTGATTGAGCCTCTGGAACGCCGTGTCATCTGGCTGAATGAGGTTGTCGAGGATCTGGGCCTGGAGAACGTGACTGTGCTTCGTTCGCGTGCTGAGCAGGCCGTGGGCACTGTTGAGGCTGATGTGGTGACTGCGCGCGCTGTGTCCGCTCTGGTGGGCCTGCTAGACATCACCCTGCCAATTCTGCGCGGCACCGGTGAGCTGCTGGCTCTGAAGGGTCGTAGCGCCGCGGAGGAGATTACTAAGGCGAAGAAGAAGCTGAACCGTTACGGTGCACGCGAGACCGAGATTCTCACCGCCGGTGGTGATCTACTGGAAGAGCCGACGACGGTGGTTCGAGTCCGTCTCTAAAAGTTTCATCCTGAATGGGCGGTACCACAACGAGCTAGTGAATATGCTGGCTTACGCGGTACCGCCCATTTTTGTGCACTGTTTTTACAGGGTGTGTTGAGTGTTTGCACCCGTAGAGTACATAGAATGACCTCTCGCGTGGAGTATTGACCTGATGCCGGGTACCCTAAGGAAGGATTGAAACCTTAGACTCTTCTGCATCAAAGCCTGATGGTGCAGTAGGGCACTGAGCCCTTCAGAGACCAGACAGGCATCACCAATGTTTCACGTGAAACATTGCAGGCTTCATCACCTCGCGGAGTATGTTTCACGTGAAACATGTCGGGAATGAGTAGTGGCAGGGGAGTAGGGGAGTAGACCCGCCTCGCGCACAAATACCGCAGAGTATTGCCACGCACGAGGCACCAGACGAAGCATCACCGTAGACACACCACCCGGAATATGGAAGGCACCCGATGACTCCTCAAGCTCAGAAATCTGTTGCAGATTTACTCCCCAAGCCTGTGCATACGCGTGTCTTCACCGTGTCGAACCAGAAGGGTGGCGTGGGTAAAACCAGTACCGCCGTGAACCTCGCAGCCGCGCTCGCAGAGGCTGGACTGAACGTCCTGGTTATCGATAACGACCCGCAGGGTAACGCCTCGACCGCACTGGGCATTGAGCACGGCGTGGATGTTCCCAGCGTCTACAACGTTCTGATTGAGGATAAGCCGCTTTCTGAAATTGTTCAGGAATGCCCCGATATGCCCGGCCTGTTCTGCGCCCCCGCCAATATCGACCTTGCGGGCGCGGAGATTGAACTGGTCTCCCTGGTGGCACGCGAGACTCGCCTCAAGAATGCTCTGATGGACTACACCGAGTGGCGCGAGAAGCAGGGTATGGAGCGCCTGGACTATGTCTTCATCGACTGCCCGCCGAGCCTCGGCCTGCTGACCGTCAATGCCTTCGTTGCGGCAGAAGAGATTCTGATTCCGATCCAGTGCGAGTACTACGCTCTGGAAGGTCTGAGCCAGCTGCTGAAGAATATTCAGATGATTCAGAAGCACCTGAACTCCAAGCTGCGCATCAGTACAATCCTGCTGACCATGTACGATGCTCGTACCAACCTGGCATTCCAGGTGGCAGAGGAGGTGCGCGAGCACTTCCCGGAGGAGACTCTGGGAGTAAAGATTCCTCGCTCGGTTCGTATCTCTGAAGCTCCCAGCTATCAGCAGACCGTCATCACCTACGATTCTTCGTCGACTGGCGCTCGCGCCTACCGTGAGGCAGCACAGGAGCTCTCGCGCCGATCCGCATAATCTAAATTTTTTGAGATGAGCCCTTTTTTGGATTGTCTATCGATGATTCAAAAGGGCTCATTGCGTGCGGTATTTTCTGGGTGAAACCCGAGAAAACAGCCTTAGAGAATTAATTATTGGGAGTAATTCGGATGATGCGCCGTGCAGTTTTCACTCCTGCTTTCGGGTGCTTATTTCGTTTACACTAGATGAAGAAGAAAAAATGAGCGGGCTCGTCCGGGAGTCCTAAGGAGTAACGATGGCTGAAAAGCGACGCGGCTTGGGTCGTGGCCTGGGGGCGCTGATCCCTCAGAGTACGAAGAATTCTGGTAATGCTGAGGCGAAGGCATCCGAAAAGACTGCTGCAGTAAAGACTGCACCCAAGAATGTGTCTACTCCGATTGAAGAGCCGATGACTGACGGTCTCTTCGAAATGGCTCACGAGGCTAAGCCGGAGAAGCAGCGTAAGAGCGCTAAAGCTGAGTCTGTAGAGGCTAAGCCTGCTGAAGCTGCACCCGCTCAGGAAAAGCCTGCTGAAGCTGAGAAGGCAGAGGAGAAGGTCGAAGCTCCCGCCTCCTCGCAGGATGTTTCACGTGAAACATCGAAGAAGAAGCCTCGCGTGGATATGGGTGCGGCACTGCGCAACACCACCCTGACTCGCCGCCCGGTGGACTTCTTCTTTGGTGAAGATGTCTCCACCCCGCAGTCCGCTTCTGAGGAACAGAGCGGCCTGGTTCCGGTTCCCGGTGCCCAGTTTGCCGAGCTGAACGTTCGCGATATCCACCCGAACCGCAAGCAGCCCCGAACCGACTTTGATGAGCAGGACATGGAAGAGCTCATCCACTCGGTGCGTGAGATTGGTGTTCTGCAGCCGATCGTCGTGCGTCCCTCGCGCGAAAACGGCACCGAAAAGTATGAGCTGGTCATGGGTGAGCGCCGCTGGCGTGCAACCCAGGCGGCTGGACTGACCACCATCCCGGCGATTGTTCGTGAGACTGAAGACGGCGACCTGCTCCGTGACGCCCTGCTGGAGAACCTGCACCGCAGCCAGCTGAACCCCATTGAAGAGGCGGCGGCATACCAGCAGCTCATGGAGGAGTTCGACACTACTCAGGAGCAGTTGGCTAAGCGTATTGGTCGTTCTCGCCCCCAGATTTCGAACACGATTCGTCTGCTGAAGCTGCCGGCTCTGGTGCAGCGTCGCGTTGCGGCGGGTATTCTCTCCGCGGGTCACGCGCGTGCCCTGCTGGCTCTGACGGATCAGGCTCAGATTGAGACTCTTGCACAGAAGGTTGTGAATGAGGGGCTGTCGGTTCGCGCAACTGAGGAGCTGGTGAACCATGCATCCGGCGCTGCGGAGGTGAAGGAGCGCAAGGCTCCTCAGCCTCAGAAGCACCGTGAGCGCCTGGATTATATTGCGGAGGCTTTTGCTGACAAGCTCGATACTTCGGTGAAGATTTCGCTGGGTGCTCGCAAGGGTAAGATGACCATCGAGTTTGCGAATGTTGAGGATCTGAACCGCATCATCCGCGTTTTGGATTCTGATTTCTCGGGCTGATTTTTCGCATAAAACAATATTTAGCAACTGAGATCAGTTGTATATATAAAAAACCCTCGGTGATGTTTCACGTGAAACATCACCGAGGGTTTTTCTTTAGCTTCTCGAAAGATTAGCCCAGGTGCTCGGAGAACTCGGCCAGCAGAGCGGGCTTCGTCTTAGCGCCTACGGTCTTCTTGATGACCTCGCCATCCTTGAAAAGGTAGATGGCGGGAATAGAGGTAATGCCGTACTTCATAGCGGTATCGCCATTCGCCTCAACATCCACCTTGACCACGTCGACCTGACCGGCGTACTCGCCAGCGATCTCGTCAATCACGGGACCAACCATGCGGCAGGGGCCGCACCATTCAGCCCAGAAGTCCACGATAACGGGCTTGTCGTTCTTCAGAACCAGTTCGTCAAAAGTGGCATCAGTTGCCTGCTGTGCACTGCTCATGGAGTGCTCCTTTCTGACACGGGGTGGATTCCCCTGCGAGTAATACGAATAGTTTAGAGGTTTTCGAGGTAGTGCTGCGCGTCCAGAGCGGCAACAGCACCGGAACCGGCAGCAATAATTGCCTGGCGGTAGGTCGGGTCAATCACGTCACCGGCAGCGAAAACGCCGGGAACGGAAGTCTTCGAGGAACGACCCTGAACCGCGATGGTGTGGTTCTCGGTAATCTCCAGCTGGTCACGTACCAGTTCCACGCGAGGATCGGAGCCAATAGCGATGAACAGACCCTGAACAGCCAGCTGGCGCTCAGAACCGTCCTTGGTGTTGGTCAGGGTGATCGACTCGAGGTTGCTCTCGCCGTGAACGGCGGTGACAGCCGAGTCCCAGACAACCTCAATCTTCGGGTTGTTGAACACGCGGGTCTGCATGATTTCCGAAGCGCGGAAAGAATCGCGGCGGTGCACCAGGTACACCTTGGATGCGAAGGTCGTCAGGAACAGTGCCTCCTCCAGTGCGGAGTCGCCACCGCCGACCACTGCGATTTCCTTGTCCTTGAAGAAGAAGCCATCGCAGGTTGCGCACCAGGAGACGCCGTAACCGGAGAGTCGGTCTTCGCCCTCGATGTTGAGCTTACGGACCTGAGAACCGGTGGTCATGATGACGGTCTTTGCCAGGTGAACGGCGCCGTCAGCGGTGTAGACCTTCTTCACGTCGCCGGTGAGTTCAACCTTCTCTACGTCCTGGTAGCGGATGTCAGTGCCGAAACGCTCAGCCTGCTGACCGATGTTCTCCATCAGCTCGGGGCCCTGGATGCCCTGAATGAATCCGGGGAAGTTCTCGACCTCGGTGGTGTTCATGAGGGAGCCGCCGGGCGCCAGGGAGCTGGCGAAGAGGACAGGCTTCAACTCGGCGCGTGCCGCGTAGATTGCCGCGGTGTAACCAGCGGGGCCGGAGCCCACAATAATGACGTTGTGGACGGTTGCGTCGGCCTCAACCTCGGCTGCCGGTGCCGCCTTGGTGGCGGGTGCGGAAGCGAGGTTCAGATTGCCCAGGGCGGAGCCTCCGAAGAGGCCTCCCAGATTCTCAGTCATCAGATATATCTTTCCGTTGTAGGTCTTTCGTTCTGCCCCTATAACAGGGCTTTATCCTCGATTATTCCATTTTTGGGGGACCCTTATCCAGATACTCCGCGCACTGTGAATCTTTGAGTAGCGGCCCAGCCATAAAGAGTCATAAATGGACATCAAAAAGGGCGGGGCTTCCGAACCGTTGAGTTCAGAAGCCCCGCCCTTGTGTCTGGGGTGTGAGCGCCCTGTCGGCGTCGCGTTATGGGTTGATTAGTCCACCTTGATTTCGTTGATGCGCAGACCGTAATTCCACGTTCCAATCGGCAGGGAGAGGCGGGGCAGCTCGTTGACCACGATGATCACGTAGGCGCCCTTTTCTGCGCTCTGCTTGGAGGTGTCCAGGGTGACGACTGCATCCTTACCTTCGAAGGTGCCCTTACCGACCTCAACCGCACCGTTCAGGGATGCGGAGCTGTTGGTGTAGACGGTGAAGGAGCCGCCGGTGCCGGTGTTCTGCTGGATGGTCAGCTTGGAGACGACGGTGGGGGTCTGCAGCTTCAGTGCCAGGCCGAATTCCTTGATAGTGCCGGCGTAGTTGGCGGTGCCGAAGCCGTAGCTGATCCATGCGGTGTTGGCGTTACCATCGGTCAGGTTCGGGATGAGGGTGTCCATGTCGTTCATGAACGTGGTGTCCGAGGGTGCGAAGCGGGCCACGGACGCGATCTTAGCCGGTGCGTTCGATGCCTTAGCGGTCGGGGATGCCGATGCGTTGGCGCTTGCCTCAGCCGATTCGGAAGCTGATGCGGACGTCTTAGGGGTGTGGGGGCCGGCTGCCTGGTTGGAGCCGATTGCGCCGAGGGAGGTGAGGATACCGCCTGCGACGATGACGAGCAGCAGGACTGCTGCCAGGGCGACGGCCCAGGTGCCGCGGCTGCCGTCTTCTTCGTCTTCGTCATCTTCGTAGATGCTGGTGGGTTCGGAGTACGCGGTGACGGCGGTGCCGTCGGATGCATTCCAGTTCTTGGCGGCGGTGATGCTCTCCTGGTTGGCGGTGGAGGTGGAGACCTTCTCGTAGGTGTTGGGGGAGCTGCCGCTTTCGGAGTCGCCGAAGATTTCGGTGCCCAGCGCGTCTTCTGCGTTGGAGAGTGCGTGGTTTTCGACCAGCAGGGTGTCCAGCAGGGTGTCGGGGCGGGTGTGGGAGGTGACGAGGTAGCGGCTGCCTTCGGGGGTGATGCCCAGGTCGAGGATCTGGATGTTGCCGCGTGCGTTGGTTGCGAGCGCGCGGGAGTTTGCTTCCAGCAGTGCGCTGCGGCTGGGCGATGCGACGACGACCGAGACCTTACGGCTGAGAATCTGGTCGGTGCCTTCAAGCACCATGTCGGATTCTGCCGTAATGATGATGTGTGCGGTGATCTCGTAGCGGCCTCCGAGGACCGATCCGACCGGAATCTGTTGCGACAACGTGTTCTCCCGAGGTGGTTTCATAGTGCCTGCCGTGTGGCGGGCCCTGACTATTAGATTCTACCCGGCATTGAAGGATGCTGGGGCTGAGTGATAGTTTGTGGCGTCCGGGTGGCTACCTGTGTCCTCTGCGGGCCCGGTGTGGGGTGCGGTGGGTGCACGGGCAGCTACCCGGTTTGGGCGTTGTTGCTACTTTAGCGGCGGGCAAAACGCTCAAGTTTGGAGGTGAGGGGCGCCAGTAGTGCGTTGGCTTCCTTGACGCGGAAGATCTGTATACCGGCGAGGTATGCCAGTCCCATGACGGTGCCGCATACGGCGAGGGTGATGATTGCGGTGAGCTTGGAGGCCCAGGCGAATCCGTCGAGCTGGTAGCCGCCGAGCAGCCAGAGTGCAATGGCAGCGATTCCGCCGGCGAAGAGGGATGCGAGGGTGGTGCGGGCGTAGGTGCTGACGATGCCGCGCTGGCCGTAGTAGCCGAGGCGGCGGCGGACCATGTGGTGGCTGATGAACAGGATCAGGATATTGTGCACCGGGTAGATGAACGCGAGCATGTACACGGTGTACTGGGCGTCGAGCAGGGATGCTGCGAAGCTCATGATGACCATGATGATGGCGGAGTACACCTGGATTCGGAAGGGGGTGCGTGCGTCTTCGCGGGCGTAGAGCACGCGGCTGTAGAGGTAGTTGATGGTGAGGGTGGGGGTGCCGAGCGCGGTGATGACGATGAGCTTGGCGATGATGGTTGCTGCGATGGGGTCGCCGCCGCTGAAGAGTACGGCGACGGGGCCTGCAAGTACCATGAGTGCGACCATGCAGAAGACGGTGGCTACGGCTGCGTTGCGCAGGCCGTGGGAGAGTGCGTAGATGACGCTGTCGCTGTCGTCGGCGATGGCGGAGGCGCTCATGCGGTTGAAGAGCACGGTGGCGATGGAGATGCCGATGACGCCGTGCGGGAGCATGTACAGCATGGAGGCGTAGTTGAGTGCCTGCAGGCCGGGGATTTGGATGCCGAGGGTGGCGTAGTGTTCGCGCTGGCCGACGATGCCTGCGGCGACCTTGGTCATGTAGAGGAACGCGAGGTTGGAGATGATGCCGGAGGCGAGGGACCAGGCGGCGAGCTTGGAGGCTGCGCGCAGGCCGATGCCTCGCCATGCGAAGTCGGGCTTGAGACGCAGGCCGAGCTTGCGTAGGGGGATGAACAGGACGAGTGCCTGCATGATGACGCCGAAGGTGGAGGAACCGGCGAGCACGAGGGTCTGTGCGTTGGTCCAGTTGTCTACGGTGTGAATCGGGTTGGGGTTGGGGGTTTGTGCGCCGAAGAGGAAGATGAACAGGATCAGCGACAGGATGGTGATGACGTTGTTGAGTACGGGCGACCACATATAGGCGCCGAATGCGTCTTTGGCGTTGAGGACCTGTCCGATGACCGTGTAGAGGCCGTAGAAGAAGATTTGGGGTAGGCACCAGAGGGCGAAGATGAAGCCGAGCTGCCGTTGTTCGGGGCTCCATCCTGAGCCCATGATGCTGATGATGGGCCAGGCGCAGGCGACGGTGATGAGGGTGATGAGGCCGATTGCGGTGACGGTGAGGGTGACGAGTTTGGAGATGTATCGTGCGCCGCCGTCTTGTGCTTTGGCCGCCTTGATGATTTGCGGTACGAGGACTGCGTTGAACACGCCGCCTGCTACGAGGACGTAGATGAGGTTGGGTAGGGTGTTGGCGGTTTCGAAGACGTCGCCGACGGTTGAGAGTGAGCCGATGGCTACGGTGAGCAGGATGGTCTTGACGAATCCGAGGATGCGCGAGACGAGGGTGCCTGCTGCCATGATTGCGCTTGAGCGGGCGTCGTTACGTGCCACGTATGTCTCTCCTGTTTCGGCGGGTGATTGCTTCTTTTAGTTTTTGGGGCTCTATTTAACGGGTGTTTAGAGCTGGGTGGTGATGTATTCGCGCGCACTGCGGGCGATGTGTTGTTCGTTGGCGAATGAGAGGCGGGTGGGGAGCTCTTCGAGGGGGACCCATGCGACGTCGATTGCTTCGTGGTCGGGGTCGTTGTCGATGCTCAGTTCGCCGCCGGTTGCTGCGAAGAGGTAGTGGTGCACGGTTTTGTGGATGCGCGTGCCGTTGGAGGTGAACCAGTAGGCGATGGTGCCGAGGGAGGCTACGGGGTAGCCGGTGATTCCGGTTTCTTCGCTGATTTCGCGTTGTGCGGCTTCGACGGTGGTTTCGCCGTGTTCGATGTGGCCTTTGGGTAGGCACCATTCGCGTTGTCCGTTGCGGTTGATGCGGGCGATGATGGCTACGGGTAGCTGTTCGGGTCGGTCAAAGTCGATGATGAGCCCGCCTGCGGAGACTTCTTCGGGGGCGGGTACCGCTCGCGCGGGCGCGGTGAAGCGCGTTTTGGGGGCGCGGGGTACGGGAATGCTCATGGTTCTACCTTAACCGATATGTGAGGGTTTGTGTGTCTCGGTTTGGGGTGAGATAGCTGTCTTTGGTGGGGTGTTGTGGGTGTGGGGTGGGCGCGTGGGTGGTTTTTCTGGCACGATTAAAGGATTATGTCGCTGTTTATTGATGTTGTGTCGAAGTACCCGGATGCCGCCGAGCTGGGAGAACTGTACCGTGCGGCGGGTTTTGAACTGTACTTGGTGGGCGGTATTGTCCGCGACAACCTGCTGGATGACGGCGGCCATTTCACCGATTTTGATTTGACGACGGACGCCACCCCGGAGCAGAGCGAGCAGATTTTGCGTGCGTGGGGTGAGCACACGTGGGATATCGGCAAGGAGTACGGCACGATTAGTGCGCGGAAGAATGGCGTGGTGTATGAGGTGACCACGTACCGTGCTGAGGTGTATGTTTCGGATTCGCGTAAGCCGACGGTTGAGTTTGGCACGGATTTGAGCGCCGATTTGGTGCGTCGTGATTTCACGATTAATGCGATGGCGGCGGCTTTGCCCAGTGGTGAGGTTGTTGACTTGTTTGGTGGCGTTGAGGATTTGCGTGCGGGTGTTTTGCGTACTCCGCGCTCGCCGGAGGAGTCTTTTTCTGAGGATCCGCTACGTATGATGCGTGCGGCTCGTTTTGCTGCGCGTTTTAATCTTGAGGTTGCCCCGGAGGTTTTCGAGGCGATGCGTGAGATGGCTGGCCGTATTGAGATTATTTCGGCTGAGCGTGTGCGTGATGAGCTGGTGAAGCTGATTGAGGCGGATTATCCGCGGGTTGGTTTGAACCTGCTGGTGGATACGGGTCTGGCGGATTATGTGTTGCCGGAGCTTCCTGCGTTGCGTATGGAGATGGATCCTGCGCATCACCATAAGGATGTGTATGCGCATTCGTTGAAGGTGATGGAGCAGGCAATGGAGAAGGAGACGGACAAGGATGGTCCGTGCCCGGCTCCTGATTTTATTCTGCGTTTTGCGGCGTTGATGCACGATATTGGTAAGCCGAAGACTCGTAAGTTTGAGAAGGACGGCTCTGTCTCGTTCCTGCACCATGAGGTGGTGGGCGCGAAGATGGTGAAGAAGCGTATGCGTGCGCTGCGTTTTGATAATGACACGATTAAGGCTGTGGCTCGTCTGGTGGAGCTGCATATGCGGTTCTATGGTTACCGTGAGTCGGGTTGGACTGATTCTGCGGTGCGCCGCTATGTGCGTGATGCGGGCGATCAGTTGGAGCGTCTGCACCGTGTGTCTCGTTCTGATGTGACGACTCGTAATCGTCGTCTGTCGCGTTCGCTGGCTGAGGCGTATGACGATTTGGAGCGTCGTATTGCTGAGTTGGCTGCTCAGGAGGAGCTGGATTCGATTCGTCCGGATCTGGATGGCGGTCAGATTATGCAGATTCTTGGTATTGCGCCGGGCCCGGTGGTGGGTGAGGCGTATAAGTTCTTGTTGAATGTGCGTCTGGATGAGGGTTCGCTTCCTGAGGAGGAGGCGAAGGCTCGTCTGGTGCAGTGGTGGGAGCAGCGTCGGGAGGCGTAGCTTCTGCGGTTTCTGGTACCGCATCGCATGGTTGAGGTCACGCGGTGCGGTACTGTTCTATCTGCTTTTTCTCGTGTATTGTTAAGAAATCTATGCGTGTTCCCCGCCCGGTGTGTTTCACGTGTAGGGCACAATGAATCTCCTGCTATGGAAATCCCATAGCCGTTTAGCCCAAAGGAGGGGTTTAATCATGCGTGCATATGAACTGATGGTTATCCTCAGCCCCGAGGTTGAGGACCGTGCGGTTGAGCCGTCGCTGTCCAAGTTCCTCGAGATCGTGACCAACGAGGGTGGTTCCATCGACAACGTCGATATCTGGGGCCGTCGTCGCCTGGCATACGAGATCCAGAAGAAGTCTGAGGGTATCTACGCAGTGGTGAACTTCACCTCTACCCCCGAGACCGCAGCTGAGCTCGATCGTGTTCTGAACCTGAACGAGTCCGTCATGCGTACCAAGATCATCCGCCCGGAGGATCAGAAGATCTCCAGCAAGTAGTTGGTCTTTCCGGTCGGCTGACCCCCTAAATGTCAGGGGGTTGCGCTGTACTGGATTCAACATACTTGTAACTCTTATCGAGGAGGCATCAAATGGCAGGCGATACCGTTATTACCGTTATTGGTAATCTGACTGGCGATCCGGAGCTTCGTTACACCCCTGCGGGTGCGGCGGTTGCTAATTTCACGATCGCATCGACTCCGCGTACTTTTAACCGCCAGACGAACCAGTGGGAGGATGGGGAGACCCTGTTCCTGCGTGCGTCGGTGTGGCGTGGTTACGCTGAGAATGTTGCAGAGACCCTGAAGAAGGGTACTCAGGTTATCGCGCAGGGCCGTCTGAAGTCTCGCTCGTACGAGACCAAGGAAGGCGAGCGTCGTACTTCGTTTGAGCTTGAGGTCGAGGAGATCGGCCCGACTCTGCGTTTTGCTACTGCTCAGGTGACTCGCGCACAGCGTTCTGCCGGAGGTAATAACTTCGGTGGCGGTGCGCAGGGTGGCTTTGGCGGTGGCGCTGGGTACAACGCTGCTGCTCAGGGCGGTTTCTCCGCTCCTCAGCAGAACAATTTTGCTGCTGCTCAGGGTAATGGTTACTCTGGCCAGTCTGGCTACTCCGCTCCGGCTGCTCCGGCGGCCCCCGCAGCTCCTGCTGCTGATCCGTGGAGTTCTCAGTCTGGTGGTAACTATGACTGGGGTAGCGGCGCCGATGACGAACCTCCGTTCTAAGCCGGTTTCGTTTTCCGAATAGTAATTTATCAATCCATCCCGCGGTTATCCGCCGCGGGCTCCCAACTCTAAGGAGCACCACGATGGCTAAGGCTGAAATCCGTAAGCCCAAACCCAAGCAGAACCCCCTCAAGGCTGCTGACGTCACCGTTATCGACTACAAGGACGTCGCACTTCTGCGCAAGTTCATCTCCGACCGCGGCAAGATCCGCGCTCGCCGCGTGACTGGCGTGACCGTTCAGGAGCAGCGCAAGATCGCTCAGGCTATTAAGAACGCCCGCGAAGTTGCACTGCTGCCCTACTCCGGCGCTGGCCGCTAAAGAGAAGGAGAGACAGTAACATGGCTAAGATCATTCTGACTCAGGAAGTTTCCGGCCTCGGTGCAGCTGGCGATGTTGTCACCGTTAAGGACGGTTACGCACGTAACTACCTGCTGCCCCGCGGCTTCGCCGTGACCTGGACCCAGGGTGGCGAGAAGCAGGTTGAGTCCATCCGCGCCGCTCGTGCGGCTCGTGCTAAGGCTTCTCTGGAAGAGGCTCAGGCAATTGCTGCGGCTCTGGCTGCTAAGCCGGTTGTCGTTGCACACAAGGCTGGCGCTGACGGCCGCCTGTTCGGTACCGTCAAGGCTGAGGCTATTGCTGAGGCTATTGAGGCTGCTGGCATTGGCTCCGTTGACAAGCGCACCATCCACCTGGGTTCCGCTATCAAGCGCACCGGTGAGTACAAGGTGACTGTCCGCCTGCACGCTGACGTTGTTGCTAACGTTGTCCTGGACGTCGTTGCTGCTGCGTAAGTAGATTTTTAGATATTTGACGCTGTTGCTTTGATGCTGCGGCGTTGAGTGTCGGACGGGGTGTCCCTCTTAGCGAGGGGCACCCCGTTTGCTTTACCCTTTGGCGCACTCTTCGGGAGTGCGTTGTAGGTACAGAAAACCGCGATGTTTCACGTGAAACATCGCGGTTTTTCTCATTTATCGCGCCGGTTGCGTAGACATTCCGTCCTTATCCGGCCGCCCTTATTCAGGGGATTTTTGATGGAGCACCTCTATATAGGAAGTACCTCGAGGCTTTTGCTGGTATTCCAATCCGGTCTGCACATTCGATATTCTCTGTGTGCCCCGTAGTTTGGTAGACCCCGTAGACTGGTGTACATGGCTCGATCTTTTTCACGTTTGTCTTCTAGTGCTCAGCTTCTATTTACGGGTGTGGCGTTGGAGTGTGTCAATTTGCTGCTGTGCGCTCTAGCGGTTATCCCATTTGCGGACGCTAATGTCGCGACCGCTCTTCTGCTTCTTTGCTGATTGTTGGCGGCCTTGCATCCAGTATTGCTCTGGTGTGCGCGCTGGTGGGTCTGGTGAAGTTCCGCCAGTATCGTGTGGCTAATATTTGCCTGGCGGTTATTTCTATAGTGGCGAACCCGTTGGTGCTACTGGGGTTGTATATGGCGGCTTATTAGCCCGGTTTCGAGTCCACAAACTGCACAATATCAAAGCTCTCAGGGTTCTGTTGGTTTTCTCCCAGCTTGTTTCCAGCGAAATTCAATCCTCCCATAAGGTTGGGGGTGTTTACTATAAGTGTTGTTCGAGAGGACTGCGATGTGAATGTGTGTGTTTCGTGTAGCGGGGTCGCCCGCTAGCGAAAGAAGGATGGCAAGGCAAAAGCGCCTTGCCTTTCTTCTTTTAACGCGATGTGCAGTTTCTGGGTGGGATCCGGGGTGCTGCACCCTGATTTTCACTCCGGGTTCGAGGAAAAATCTATTCCCAGCTTTCTTACAGCTTTAACCTACAGGGAATAAAGGTTTACACGTAATACTTTATATAGATGGTTCGAGAGGGCCATCAGAAAGTTGGACTTTCCTTGCGGAAGTGGCTCTGATTTTCGTATGTATGTGTGTGTGATGAGACTGGGGTTGGGCCGAGAGGTCCAGCTCCAGTTTCTGTTTAATCTCTAGGGTGTGCAGCAAGGGTGGCTGTAGTGATGTTGCGGCATGCTGTAACAAAGGGCAACCACACTTCTATATAACGTCACATTTCCTTTCTTGGGGCGGCGGGTCTAGAATTGGGAAAGATAAATTTTGCATATTAAATACAAGTATTGAGGAGTTGTCTTCCGTGTCTAAGACCCCTTCCGTTCCCGGTACCGACCGCCCCGCTGAAAAGGCGGCAGGTCACTGGCTTCTGGCTCAGCTGGGCAAGAAGGTTCTGCGCCCCGGCGGCCGCGAGACCACCAACTGGCTGCTGGCTCGCGCTCTGGGTGGCGACATTGATGTCGTGGAGTTTGCGCCGGGCCTGGGTATTACCGCCCTGGAGATTGTGAAGCGTTCCCCCAAGAGCTACACCGGTGTGGATCTTGATCCCAAGGCTGCTGAAATCGTGACCGAGCGTATCGGTGCATCGACTAAGCCGAACTACCGTGTGGTGAACGCTAGCGCCCAGGAGACCGGTCTGCCCTCGGAAAGCTACGACGCCGTGGTGGGCGAGGCGATGCTGACCATGCAGACCGATAAGCACAAGCTGGAGATTATGCGTGAGGCGGCTCGTCTGCTGCGTCCGGGCGGCTACTACGCTATTCACGAGATGTCGCTGGTTCCCGATTATCTGCGCCCCGAGCCGAAGGAAGAGATCCAGAAGGATTTGGCGCGCACTATCCGCGTGAATGCCCGCCCGTTGACTGTTGCCGAGTGGACTGCTCTGGCGGAAGAGGCTGGCTTTGAGGTGCTGGATGTGTACCAGACCGATATGGCTCTGTTGGAGCCGAAGCGTCTGCTGGCTGATGAGGGTCCCGCTGGCGTTGCGAAGATTGCGTTCAATCTGGCGCGTAAGCCGCAGATTCGTGAGCGTGTGCTGGGTATGCGCGGTGTGTTCCGCCGTCACGCCGACCACATTGGCGCTATCGGCATGATTCTGCGTAAGAAGTAAGACAGAATCACACCGCAAAGCTTATACAGCGAAACGGAGCCCTGGTATTCCTCGTTATGAGGGGAATACTAGGGCTCCGTTTTACACTGGTGAGGTTATGAGCCGCAGATTTCGGCTCAGCCACGTGTGCGCCTGCTGGAGATTGTAATGAGCCGTATTCTTTTCTCTCCCGAAAGCTTCAATATGGGTGAAACCACGCGCTGCATTGAGATAGCGCGTGTGGCTCGGGAGCGAGGTCATACGGTCTTGTTCCACGTGTATTCCCCCAAGTACATAGGGCTGCTGGAAAGCGCCGGGCTTCCTGTGCATCTTCGCGAGCCAATCATGAGCGATGCTGAGGCGGAGCAGATTATGGCACTGGATCAGGGTAGGGGACTGCGGCATCCTTTCACAACCGATATGGTGCGTTGGCGGGTTGCCGCTGAGCTCGCGGCTATTCGTGACTTTAACGCGGATGCTGTGGTGATTGGTTCTAATCTGACGATGCTGCTGTCTGCGCGTATTGCGGGTGTCCCTATTTTCTATGCGCGCCCGTACGCTTATTCATCGACGTACTTTTCGAAGAAACCTGTAGGCGGTGAGCTTGTGGCACCTGGGTGGTTGCGTGCGGTAGCGCGGGTGTTTTCGTATAAGCCGGCTTCTTTTGTGCGTGTGGCACGCGAATATGGGCTGAGGCTTTCTCACCGTACTGTGGATATGCTCAGCGCCGATGTGAATCTTATCTGTTCTCTGTTTACGCAGCTGCGCGGCGATTCTCTGGTGAAACCCGATGTTGGTGTGGGGCCTATTTATTACCGTGCGCCCGGTGAGCTGCCGCAGATTGTTTGGGAGCCTAGAGATCGGCCCCTGATTTATGTGGGAATGGGCTCGTCCGGCTCTGCAGATATTTTGGCGCAGGTGCTGCGGCAGCTGTCAGTGGCTCCTGTGGATGTGCTGGTCGGCGGCGGGGTGCAGCTCTCGGATACCCGCATGCTGGGCAACAACATCCATTTCGCCGGAACTGTTCCGGCGCATCTGCTCGCCGGCCATGTTGATGCTTCGATAACCCACGGCGGTGAGGGGACGGTGCAGACGGCGTGCCTGGCGGGTGTACCGTTTGCCGGCATTGCGATGCAGGCAGAGCAGAGCTGGAATATTGAGGAGTGCGTGCGCTACGGTAACGCCCTGCGTTTCACGAAGAATGATGTGCGCCGCGGCAATATGCGCGATATTCTGGACCGTCTGCTCAGCGATGAGGGCATGCGCGCTAAGGCTCGGCAACTGGGTGAGGCAATGCGCACTATGGATGGCGCGGCGCTCGCCGTTGAGAAGATTGAGGATTATCTCCGCGCTGCCCGTTAGGCGTGTATGTTCGCGTGTGCCTTCGTGAGAAACTAGCATAGGAGTTCTGCAGAAATTGTTTCTGGAACGTCGTAGATATCGGATTGAAACGCGAGGATAAGCATGTCTGAAACTGCCATTGATTATGGTTCCCGCACTATGCCTCATGATGATGTGGCTGAGCAGTCGGTGCTCGGTGGCATGCTGCTGTCGAAGGATGCTATTGCGGATGTGGTTGAGAGCCTGCGTGCGTCTGATTTCTATAAGCCGGCGCACGAGACGATTTATGAGGCGATTCTTTCTCTGTACGGTCACGGTAGCCCTGCGGATGCGATTACGGTTGCTGATGAGCTGAAGAAGCGCGGCGAGCTGACTCGTGTGGGTGGCGCGGCCTATATTCATACGCTGATTGCGTCGGTTCCGACTGCTGCTAACGCTCAGTATTACGCTGAGATTGTTAAGGAGCACGCGATTATGCGCCGCCTGATTGAGGCGGGTACGAAGATTGCTCAGCTGGGTTACGCCAATGAGACTGAGGTCGATACTTTGGTGGATCAGGCGCAGGCTGAGATTTATGCGGTGACTGATGGTAACGCGAAGGAAGATTATGTGTCTTTCTCTGAGGCGTTGGAGGAGACCATCAATGAGATTGATGCGAACTCGAACCGCCCCGATGGCGTGTACGGTGTGCCGACTGACTTTATTGAGTTTGATGAGCTGACCGGTGGTCTGCACGGTGGCCAGATGATTGTTATTGCGGCTCGTCCGGGTGTGGGTAAGTCGACTCTGGCTCTTGATATTGCTCGTTCTGCGGCTATTCATCATCAGATGACGACTGTGTTTTTCTCGCTGGAGATGAGTCGTACTGAGTTGGCGATGCGTGTTCTCTCTGCGGAGGGCAAGATTTCGATGGGTCGTCTGAAGAAGGGTGACCTGGATACTGAGGGCTGGACGAACTTGGCGACTTTGCAGGGGCGTATTGATTCTGCTCCTCTCTTTATTGATGATTCGCCGAATATGACTCTGATGGAGATTCGTGCGAAGTGCCGTCGCCTCAAGCAGCGTAATGATTTGAAGCTTGTGGTGCTGGACTACCTGCAGCTGATGAGTTCGGGTAAGAAGGTTGAGTCGCGTCAGCAGGAGGTTTCGGAGTTCTCTCGTAGCCTGAAGCTGTTGGCTAAGGAGCTGGATGTTCCGGTGATTGCGCTGTCTCAGTTGAACCGTGGTTCGGAGCAACGTACTGATAAGCGTCCGATGGTTTCGGATCTGCGCGAGTCGGGTTCTATTGAGCAGGATGCGGATATGGTGATTCTGCTGCATCGTGAGGATATGTATAACCCGGATAGTGAACGTGTGGGCGAGGCGGACATGATTATTGCGAAGCACCGTGGTGGTCCGACTCGTACTATCCCGTTGGCGTTTAGCGGTAAGTACTCGCGCTTCAACAATATGGCGAATGAGGCGCCTCCCCAGTACTAAAACTTCAGCACTTTGTGGCTGTACCCCTCTTCTTCTGTTCTTTGTAAGACGGAAGGGGAGGGGCTTTTTCGTATCTACAGGTATGGGTGTCCAGTGCAGGGCATAGGGATAGGGGCTGCAGAGGGGGGTCAGGAGGGCATTCTGCGAGGGTTTGAGTGGTTTCTTCTGTGTTTATGAGGTTTTTTGGAAGTTTTTTAAAGATTTTCCAGCACCCATAAAACGCTCTGACTAGGCTTTTTGGTGCATGTGAGGGTGTTTGAGACCCTTACAGAGTCGTATTTGTGGTCTACTTCACCCCATTTCGGGTTGCAGACCCATTTCGGCATCTGTATAGTTGTATGAGTCGCCGCGGCGAGGAGGAAAAAACGAAGAGATTTCTTCGGTGTTTCTCCTAGTCAGAAGCGGTTGAATGACTTTCAATTGTATAGTGTTTTGGTTTCTTACTTGAAGGAAATCCGAGTTGCCTGTTGGTGATGGTGGAGGAGTTTAGGAAAGAAACTTTGTGGTGTGAATCACGGAAAACGGATTTGCATGGCAAACAAAACGCTGGTATATTTGATTGAGTTGCCGCGGGAACGCGGTAATGACGAAATAACATGAATGACCGTTCAACGGTAAGACTTCTCAAATAGAGTAAGTTGAGGTGTTGAATCGGTGTGTTGCTTGAGAACTCAATAGTGTGCTTTGTTCAATAAAATCACCAAATGGTGATGGAAACTGAAACTAATACCAAATATTTATTGATATTTGATAATCATCAAATGGTTTCAAATTTAGTCAGCTTGAGTCACGCACCCCCGTGTGTGATTCGCTGTTTGAGATCAGATTATCAAGCTTTTCTATTTTTTCAACGGAGAGTTTGATTCTGGCTCAGGACGAACGCTGGCGGCGTGCTTAACACATGCAAGTCGAACGATGAAGCCTAGCTTGCTAGGTGGATTAGTGGCGAACGGGTGAGTAATACGTGAGTAACCTACCTTTAACTCTGGGATAAGCCTGGGAAACTGGGTCTAATACCGGATACGACCAATCTCCGCATGGGGTGTTGGTGGAAAGCGTTATGTAGTGGTTATAGATGGGCTCACGGCCTATCAGCTTGTTGGTGAGGTAACGGCTCACCAAGGCGACGACGGGTAGCCGGCCTGAGAGGGTGACCGGCCACACTGGGACTGAGACACGGCCCAGACTCCTACGGGAGGCAGCAGTGGGGAATATTGCACAATGGGCGCAAGCCTGATGCAGCGACGCCGCGTGAGGGATGACGGCCTTCGGGTTGTAAACCTCTGTTAGCAGGGAAGAAGAGAGATTGACGGTACCTGCAGAGAAAGCGCCGGCTAACTACGTGCCAGCAGCCGCGGTAATACGTAGGGCGCGAGCGTTGTCCGGAATTATTGGGCGTAAAGAGCTTGTAGGCGGTTTGTCGCGTCTGCTGTGAAAGGCCGGAGCTTAACTCCGTGTATTGCAGTGGGTACGGGCAGACTAGAGTGCAGTAGGGGAGACTGGAATTCCTGGTGTAGCGGTGGAATGCGCAGATATCAGGAGGAACACCGATGGCGAAGGCAGGTCTCTGGGCTGTAACTGACGCTGAGAAGCGAAAGCATGGGGAGCGAACAGGATTAGATACCCTGGTAGTCCATGCCGTAAACGTTGGGCACTAGGTGTGGGGGACATTCCACGTTTTCCGCGCCGTAGCTAACGCATTAAGTGCCCCGCCTGGGGAGTACGGCCGCAAGGCTAAAACTCAAAGAAATTGACGGGGGCCCGCACAAGCGGCGGAGCATGCGGATTAATTCGATGCAACGCGAAGAACCTTACCAAGGCTTGACATATACTGGACCGCATCAGAGATGGTGTTTCCCTTCGGGGCTGGTATACAGGTGGTGCATGGTTGTCGTCAGCTCGTGTCGTGAGATGTTGGGTTAAGTCCCGCAACGAGCGCAACCCTCGTTCTATGTTGCCAGCACGTTATGGTGGGGACTCATAGGAGACTGCCGGGGTCAACTCGGAGGAAGGTGGGGATGACGTCAAATCATCATGCCCCTTATGTCTTGGGCTTCACGCATGCTACAATGGCCGGTACAGAGGGTTGCGATACTGTGAGGTGGAGCTAATCCCTAAAAGCCGGTCTCAGTTCGGATTGGGGTCTGCAACTCGACCCCATGAAGTCGGAGTCGCTAGTAATCGCAGATCAGCAACGCTGCGGTGAATACGTTCCCGGGCCTTGTACACACCGCCCGTCAAGTCACGAAAGTTGGTAACACCCAAAGCCGGTGGCCTAACCCTTTTGGGAGGGAGCCGTCTAAGGTGGGATTGGCGATTGGGACTAAGTCGTAACAAGGTAGCCGTACCGGAAGGTGCGGCTGGATCACCTCCTTTCTAAGGAGCACATTTAGTTGGCCATGCTACCCGCGAGTGTCGGGTGGGTGGTTTTGCTCATGGGTGGAATGTTGGTTTTGGGTTGGATGAGGCGCATTGTTGGGTTTTGGGGTAACACGCATGTGTTGTTCCTTTGTTTGCCTGGCATGGTGATGATGCAAATGTTTTTGTTTGTGTTGTTGTTGTGTTGTGGGTTGTTGTTTGAGAACTATATAGTGGACGCGAGCATCTTCTGGAATTTGCGTTGAATCAATGCTTTTGTGTTGGTTTGATTGTTGATTTTAGATTCTTATTTTTTTCTTGATTGTGTGTAAGTTATTAAGGGCACACGGTGGATGCCTTGGCATTAAGAGCCGATGAAGGACGTGTGAATCTGCGATAAGCCTCGGGGAGCCGATAACTGGGCTGTGATCCGAGGATTTCCGAATGGGGAAACCTGGCTCATCTTCATGGTGAGTTACCGCCAGCTGAATGTATAGGCTGGTTGGGGGGAACGCGGGGAAGTGAAACATCTCAGTACCCGCAGGAAGAGAAAATAAAGTAATGATTCTGTGAGTAGTGGCGAGCGAAAGCGGAAGAGACTAAACCTGTGGTGTGTGATAGCGGTTAGGCGTTGCATCATGGGGGTTGTGGGAGTCACAGTGGCAGTTCTAACTGGCTGCCGGCATGATGTTCAGGATGGTAGGTGAACGACTTGGAATGGTCGGCCGTAGAGGGTGAGAGTCCCGTAATCGAAATTGTTCTGTCCGTGGTGTGGCCACCCGAGTAGCACGGGGCTCGTGGAATCTCGTGTGAATCTGCCAGGACCACCTGGTAAGTCTAAATACTTCTTAATGACCGATAGTGAATCAGTACCGTGAGGGAATGGTGAAAAGTACCCCGGGAGGGGAGTGAAATAGTACCTGAAACCGTGTGCTTACAAGCCGTTGGAGCCTTTTTGGGGTGACAGCGTGCCTTTTGAAGAATGAGCCTGCGAGTTAGTGTTATGTCGCGAGGTTAACCCGTGTGGGGTATCCGTAGCGAAAGCGAGTCTGAATAGGGCGTTTGAGTGGCATGACCTAGACCCGAAGCGGAGTGATCTATCCATGGCCAGGTTGAAGCGACGGTAAGACGTCGTGGAGGACCGAACCCACTTCAGTTGAAAATGGAGGGGATGAGCTGTGGATAGGGGTGAAAGGCCAATCAAACTCTGTGATAGCTGGTTCTCCCCGAAATGCATTTAGGTGCAGCGTTACGTGTTTCTTGCCGGAGGTAGAGCTACTGGATGGCCGATGGGCCTTCACGGGTTACTGACGTCAGCTAAACTCCGAATGCCGGTAAGTGAGAGCGTAGCAGTGAGACAGTGGGGGATAAGCTTCATTGTCGAGAGGGAAACAGCCCAGACCACCAACTAAGGCCCCTAAGCGTGTGCTAAGTGGGAAAGGATGTGGAGTTGCTTAGACAACCAGGAGGTTGGCTTAGAAGCAGCCATCCTTGAAAGAGTGCGTAACAGCTCACTGGTCAAGTGATTCTGCGCCGATAATGTAGCGGGGCTCAAGTACACCGCCGAAGTTGTGGCAATGATCTTTTTTGGATTGTTGGGTAGGGGAGCGTCGTGTGGCCGTTGAAGCTGCGGTGTAAACCAGTGGTGGAGGCTATGCGAGTGAGAATGCAGGCATGAGTAGCGAAAGATGAGTGAGAAACTCATCCGCCGGATGATCAAGGGTTCCAGGGTCAAGTTAATCTGCCCTGGGTTAGTCGGGGCCTAAGGCGAGGCCGACAGGCGTAGTCGATGGATAACGGGTTGATATTCCCGTACCGGTGAAAAACCGCCCATACTGATATTGTGATGCTAACCATGCGAAGCATGATGTGCAGGCTTTTGTTTGTGTGTTGTGTGGGTTGTGGGACCCGATCTTTGGAGGTAAACGTATTAACAGGTGTGACGCAGGAAGGTAGCCAAGCCACGCGATGGTTGTCGTGGTCTAAGCGTGTAGGGTTGTCGGTTGTTAAATGCGCCGGCTGTGTGCCTGAGACGTGATGGGACCCCGTTTTTGGGGGATTTGGTGATCCTATGCTGCCGAGAAAAAGCATCGGCGTGAGGTTTTAGCCGCCCGTACCCTAAACCGACACAGGTGATCAGGTAGAGAATACTAAGGCGATCGAGAGAATCATGGTTAAGGAACTCGGCAAAATGCCCCCGTAACTTCGGGAGAAGGGGGACCTTGAGCGTGATGGGCACTTGCTGCCTGGAGCGTGTATGGGTCGCAGAGACCAGGGGGAAGCGACTGTTTATCAAAAAAACACAGGTCCGTGCGAAGTCGTAAGACGATGTATACGGACTGACTCCTGCCCGGTGCTGGAAGGTTAAGAGGATTGGTTAGCCTTTTTTGGGCGAAGCTGAGAATTTAAGCCCCAGTAAACGGCGGTGGTAACTATAACCATCCTAAGGTAGCGAAATTCCTTGTCGGGTAAGTTCCGACCTGCACGAATGGAGTAACGACTTCCCTACTGTCTCAACCATGAACTCGGCGAAATTGCAGTACGAGTAAAGATGCTCGTTTCGCGCAGCAGGACGGAAAGACCCCGTGACCTTTACTATAGTTTGGTATTGGTGTTTGGTTTGGCTTGTGTAGGATAGGTGGGAGACTGTGAAGCATGGACGCTAGTTTGTGTGGAGTCGTTGTTGAAATACCACTCTGGTCAATCTGGATGTCTAACTTCGGGCCATGATCTGGTTCAGGGACAGTGCCTGATGGGTAGTTTAACTGGGGCGGTTGCCTCCTAAAGTGTAACGGAGGCGCCCAAAGGTTCCCTCAGCCTGGTTGGCAATCAGGTGTTGAGTGTAAGTGCACAAGGGAGCTTGACTGTGAGACTGGCAGGTCGAGCAGGGACGAAAGTCGGGACTAGTGATCCGGCGGTACGTTGTGGAACGGCCGTCGCTCAACGGATAAAAGGTACCTCGGGGATAACAGGCTGATCTTGCCCAAGAGTCCATATCGACGGCATGGTTTGGCACCTCGATGTCGGCTCGTCGCATCCTGGGGCTGGAGTCGGTCCCAAGGGTTGGGCTGTTCGCCCATTAAAGCGGTACGCGAGCTGGGTTCAGAACGTCGTGAGACAGTTCGGTCCCTATCCGCTGCGCGCGTTGGAAATTTGAGAAAGGCTGTCCTTAGTACGAGAGGACCGGGACGGACGAACCTCTGGTATGTCAGTTGTACCGCCAGGTGCATGGCTGATTGGCTACGTTTGGGAGGGATAACCGCTGAAAGCATCTAAGCGGGAAGCCTGTTTCGAGATGAGATTTCCTGGCACTTTTGGTGTGTGAGGCTCCTTATAGATGATGAGGTTGATAGGCCGGGTATGGAAGCGGGGACTGAAGACTCGTGGAGTTGACTGGTACTAATAGGCCGAAGGCTTACTTTTCAAGATGTTGTTTTGTGTTTGCGTTCACTGTATGGTTTTTGGATAATAATCCAATAGGCAATAAAAAGAGCCCGCTTGCGCGGGCTCTTTTGCTTTAACAGCTAAAGCTAAAAAAAGGGGGCAGACCCATGCGGGTCTGCCCCTTTTTAGTGCCCTCAGACCCCTGTCTATGAAGCCTTGTCTACAAGGAATTGTCTACAAGGAAGAATGCTCTCCCCAGACACACTGGGATAGAGTAGAACCATGCACTACCCCATGTTTTCCCACGCACCAGAACCAGCCGATCAGCAGCACCAACACAACGGTGAAGAACGAACGGCAGCCCTCTACGTAGAGAGCACACTGGAGCCTCACGAAGCCTGGGCAGCACTGACCGAATACATTCACCTCTGGTGGCCCAGGCAGCTCCTACAGAGCGAGGAGAGCCATATCGACCTCTCCACAGAGCTACTGCTCGAAGAGACCACAGACGAGGACATCATTCCTGTGGCACGTATTATCCAATGCGAGAACGAAGACGTCCTCACTATCGCACCCTACCCGGGTACACGCCTAGGGCGCCTCCTGGGCGTATCTGAAGAATCAGAAGAAAGCCTGAGCTTCATCCTAGACGCTCTCACCCCGGAGACTGTAGAAGGACCGTTATCCCTGCTCGAAATCAGTAGCGGCACCTACACGGGTCGTGAAGATGAAGAACTGGGTATCTACGAGGAACAGGAAGAAGCAGCTGCGCTACTCATGGGTGCCTACAGCCGCTTTATTGGAGCTGAACTCCAGCGAGAAGAACTATAGAGGCTCGCGGGTAAAAGAGGATTCTCAACCCTGTAGAGTGGTATGTCATGAGCACACAGGACCAGAACATCCCGCAGCAGAGCCCTGAACGCCTTCGATGGGCGCGCCTTCACAAGAAGACCCCTGCAGCGGGAGAAGAACCCCTGCACTACAGCAAGGCTGACATGCTGAAGCAGAGCAATATCTGGTTCCGTAAACAGGGTGCGCCCCTCATCATTCCTGCACGTCAACGTGCTCTCGATGCGTTCCCACGCTCCGTGCCATGGATCCTGTGGGCGGGCATCATGCACATCTGCTATATCTTCCTGCGCGACATTCTCCTCTTCCTAGTAGAGGACGTGAAAGGCTCCCTCCCGGACTACGTCAAAGCCCTCACCACAAACACTGCACTCAGCGATGAAGTGCTACCCTTGCTCGTTCTCGGTGGGATTTTCCTCGTGATGCCGGTCATCTCTGGCGTGTTCATTACTCTTGCCCACAAACTCATGGTTCGCACCCCGCAGTGGGTTCAAATCACCACGGGTATTCTCACCGTACTTTTTGCCGGCGTGCTCTTCACCGCCGGTGTCTTCGAAACCAGCAGCCTCGACGGCCTCGACTTCGTCTACGACGGTGGCAAAGCCTTCCCGCTCATCGTTATCGGAATCTACCTCGCCATCTTCCTAGGCGTAGATACCGTACTCGGCTGGTCCCTCAAGCACGCCATCCACCAGCTTGCCTCCCTACCGCCTATGATCGCGAAAGTACTGCCCGTACTCATGGTGTCTGTGCTCTTCATCTTCGTGAACGCAGACCTCTGGAAGCTCGCCAACGGACTCAGCTTCCCACGCACCTGGGCGGTTCTGGGCCTCATGGGGCTACTCGCCGTGTTCGTCGTCGTCACAACCTCCCTGGAGCGCACAGCGCGACTGCTGGGGCGCTACAGGGGCGATGACATCGCACACTTTACCGAGAACGACTACGAGCACGCCGCAGCCCTTGAAGGCGGAATCTGGAACACCGCCCAAGACTGGGTCGAAGAGAAGAAAATCCTCGAACACCGACCCCTCAAAGTCGCACCCTGGAGCAACCTCATCATCATCCCCATGATTGGGCAGATTATTCAGGCGACCTTCTTCATGCTGCTCGTCATCGGATTCTTCATGGGATTCTCATCCATCGCCATTAGCGACACCACCATCGAATCCTGGATGAGCATCAAACCCGAACACCTCAAAATCCTCGGTGTGGACACCAACATTAACGCCGTCGTCATCAAGGTGTCCATGATCGTTGCCGTGTTCTCCGGGCTCAGCTTCGTCGCAACCACCAGTAGCGACGAAAAATACGCCCGAAGCTTCCTCAAGCCTATGATTGAGCGAATCAAGCACATCCTGATCATTCGCGATATCTACCTGGGTCTGCTCACCATGCCCAAAAACGAAGTGCTCATACCCCTCGAAGAGGAGAAGAGCACCGAAAAAGAGGCTGACAAAGTATAAAGAGTCGGGTCAGGGTGATAAAAGCGTCAGGGGGTAAAAGTTAGTGGGTAGACAGGTTCATCGTCAGCAGGTTGAACACCAGGTACGCCATCAGAAGAGCCGTCGCACCATCCAAAACACGCCACGCTGAAGGGCGCGCAAAAAGCGGACGCAACAGACGTGAACCATACCCCAGCATCAAAAACCAGATTAGGCTACCGCAGCAGCAACCCAGGTAGTACCACCAACGGCCAGGATCGCCCTGAGCATTCGCCAGCGAACCCAAAAGGATAGTCGTATCCAACCACGCCAGCGGATTCAAATACGTCACCGCCGCCGTGGTCAACAGAGCCGCCTTCAACGACTGAGAATCGCCCTCCGCATCATCAACCACGATGGAGTGCGGAGTAAACACGCGGCGGCCAGCCTCAAAACCAAACCACGCCAAAAAAACGCCGCACCCACGTAGCGGAACACCTCAATAAACCACGGCGCCGCATCCAACAGAGCGCCCAGACCCACAACGCCCAAGCCAATCATCAGGGCATCCGACAGAATGCAGAAAAATAATAATCGGGGTAATATGCCGACCCAAAAATACCCTGACGCAGCACAAAAAGTTCCCTGGGCACCAATAGCCGCCACCAAAAGAAATCGTGGTGGTAGCACCCAGAAACAGCAGGGACAGGGAGGAGGACATCGTGAAACTTTCTATGTGGATCAAACGGTACGGGCTTTGCGGATATTACGGGTGGTGGCTCCTTCTAATACCAGCTTGCCAGGCAAAAGCATACGACGCAGGGATAAACCCTGCGTTAGCTGAAGTGTGAAGCGCCAGAGACGAGAATACGGGAAAAAGGACCCTAAATCTATCTAAATATTTTCACACTGCGTAAGATATTCTTATGACACGTTTCAGTACCGACCAGCTCACCACCTTCGCCACCGTCATTGAATATGGCACCTTCGACGCGGCAGCAGATATCCTGCGGGTGAGCCCCTCCGCCATCTCCCAGCGCATTAAAGCTATGGAGCAGATCGCCGGAAAGGTCCTGCTACGCCGAAGCAACCCCGTCACCCCCACCGACGCCGGACAAAGCGTACTGCGCATCGCCCGACAGAGTGAATTCCTGCAGCAAGAAATGGAACGCGAACTCATGGGCGCCGGCGGCTTCCAGAGCGTCTCTGTTGCCGTCAACGCCGACTCACTCGCCACCTGGTTCCTCGACGCCGTAGGAACACTCAGCCGCGAAGACAGCATCTTCTGCGACCTGCGACGAGAAGGCGAATTCCACTCCTCCGCCATGCTCCGATCCGGAGAAGTCATGGCAGTCATCACCTCCAAACCGGAAAAAATCCCCGGCTGTTCCGTCGAAACCCTTGGCGTGGCACGCTACTGGTGCGTTGCCACACCCGACTACGTGCAGCGATACCTGCCCGGCTGGCCCAAAACCATGAGCCACGAAGAGCTCAATCGTGCCCCTGTCGTCGAATATGACCGTAAAGACTTTGTGCAGGATATAGCGCGAGCCCTCATTGAAAAAGAGGTAGGTCTGGAGGCTGAAGAAACCTTCATCCAAAGCCCCACCATCTACATTCCCTCATCCCCGGACTATGCGCGCGCCGTCAGCTCCGGTATTGCCTGGGGGCTCATTCCCGAGGCGCAATGCGCCGAAGAGCTTGAAAGCGGGCGCCTCGTGAAGCTCGCCGCAACCCCCGTAGAATTTCCCCTCTACTGGCAGCGTTGGAACATCAACTCGCCCGTCATGGAGACCGTAACCCGCCGCGTCCACGAAGCGGCACGAGGCGACCTGATCTACTAGAAGAGGACGACTTCCGTGAGCTTATGGAACGCCACCAGGTGGCTCTCTACCTCGGCTCCATGATCGTGGGGGTTGCCTGCGCGGGTTTGAGCGGATGGAGTTACGCTTCTGAACAACTCGTGCCTTACGCGCTTGGCGCACTACTGTGGACCAACTTTGCCCTCATGCCTTTAACCGGTATGAGTGTTGGTCAGTATAAGAGGCTCGCTTGTACGGTCGTGCTGACGGCTACCTTTGGAACCCCGATTCTCGTTGCGCCCTTGGTCTCCCTCTTTATTCCCGAGGGTGGTCCCGTTGCTCTAGCTGCAGTGATTGTTTTGCTGGCTCCATGCGTGGATTACGTTGTGGTTTTTACACGTATTGCCGGAGGGGAATATCGAGGTTTACTAGCGGCAACACCCTATCTGCTTGGCGCTCAACTCATTTTTATTCCTGTTTGGACTAGTATATATGCATATATAGGAATATTGGATACGAGGGTAGTGGGAGAAATATTCCCCCTTCCCGCTGAAGCTACCTCAGCCTCACACCGCTCATCGTGCCTCTAGTAGCCGCCTACCTCGTGCAACGCTGGTCAACCCGCTCACCGCAGCGCCAACAAACCTACGAACGCGTACGCAGTATGAGCGATACCGCGATGATTCCCCTCATGTGCCTGCTCCTGGCGCTCATGTGCTCCGCCTACACCCCGGCGGTACTGAACGAAACGCAGCTCATTCCCCGACTCGCCGGGCTCTACCTCACCTACGCCATCCTCGCAGGAGTCGCCGCATGGTTCCTGAGTAGAGCCATGAGCCGAGCAGAACGTATCTCCGTAACCTTCAGTGCCGTCACCCGCAACGCCCTCATCATCTACCCCGTCGTAGCGCTCTGTGCACAACGCCTGGCACACAACGGGAACCCCGAAGCAAAGCTTATGGGCGCTACCGTACTCACCCAAACCCTCACCGAACTGCTCATCATGGTCGCCATGACCGCAATCTTCCGGGCAGCGTTTCAGGACAGAAAAAATACCGCAGAGGCTCCCTAACCCCGGTACCCCCAAAAATATAGAGAGGCGGCCACCCCACACGGGACGACCGCCTCTCTATAAGCTCTAACGCCTAAGTCTTAACGTCTAAACTCTAACGCCAGCGAGTCATCATCAGCATGCTCACCATCATGGCGCCCACACCAATACTCACATTCCACATACCCAAATCAGGAATCGGGAACAGACCCTGCGTAATGTAGAAAACAATAATCCACAGAATGCCCACCGCCAACAGCGAGAACATAATCACGCGGTACCACAACGGAGTCTGCTCCTTCAGCTGCGTGCCGCTCTCCATCTCACGAGCAATCTCACGCAGACGCAGCTCGCTCGCATCCTCCACCTCAGATTTAGCAGACTTCTGAGACTTCTTCTTGGACGATGCCTTAGCCGAGTTGGTCGACATACTTCCTCCGCTTATTGTTGTATGGGTAACCTAAAAATTATGTTCACACCTATCTTTGCAGACTTACGGGATGATTTCACCTTCTCCGCGCGTTGAAAGATAAGGAACGCCACCCGGCGCCCAAGAACATACACAACCCAAAGGACAAAGGAGAACGCATGAGTCAAGGAACGGCACCCACCGCAGAGCGCCGGCCCCGCACCGTGCTGCACTGGATTATCCAGATTACAGGCGAACTCCTTATCACCATCGGCCTACTGCTACTGCTCTTCGTCGCATGGCAGCTCTGGTGGACCAACATCGACGCCGACCGCACCCAATCCCAAGCCGTCAGCACCCTCGTCCAGGAATTCGACTCCAACCCCGCCGAACCCCTCCCCGACTGGGATCCCAACACTCCGCCCGCCGGTCTGAGCGAACCCGGCCACGGTGAAGTCTTCGGCGTCGTCTACATCCCCAAGTTCGGATCCGACTACCAGCGCCCCGCCACCCAAGGCACCAGCTCCGACGTGCTCGATTCCCTCGGACTCGGCCACTACGAAGGAAGCGCCATGCCCGGACAGGTCGGCAACTTCTCCCTCGCAGGCCACCGCCAAACCCGCGGTAAAGTCCTCAACGACATCGACCTACTCACCGAAGGCGACCACATCTACGTGCGCACCAAAGACGGCTACTACACCTACACCGTCTACAGCCACGAAATCGTGCAGCCCGACCAGGTAGAAGTCATCGAACCCGTCCCCGGACAGCCCGGTGTAGCACCCACCGAGCGCCTCCTGACGCTCACCACCTGCCACCCGCGCTACGGCGACACCGAACGATACATTGTCCACGCCCGCCTCGAATCCTGGCGGCCCGCCGCAGCCGGAGCGCCCGCAGAAATTGCCGCCTCCGTCGCAGGATCCTAAATCAGAGAGGAAAAGCAGATGTACGCATGGATTTTCCGCCACCTCCCCGGCCCCCTGTGGGTTCGCATCATCATCGCCATCGTGCTGATACTCGCCGTAGTCTACCTGCTCATGGAATTCGTCTTCCCCCACTTCGCAGAGTACGGCCCCTTCAACCTGAACGTCACCATCAACCATTAGCGCTAAGGACCTGCCATGACCCGCATCCTTGTCATCGACAACTACGACAGCTTCGTCTTCACCCTCGTCGGCTACATCCAGCAGCTCGGCGCTGAAACCACCGTCATCCGTAACGACGAATACGAACTCGACGCCGTCATCAAGCTCGCCGAAGAACACGACGGCGTGCTCGTCTCCCCGGGCCCCGGCGCCCCCGCAGAAGCAGGCGTCATCATCGACACCATCCGCTGGGCAGCCGAAGCGAAGAAGCCTCTACTGGGCGTATGCCTCGGCCACCAGGCCATCGCGGAGGCATTCGGCGGCACCGTTACCCACGCCCCCGAACTCATGCACGGCAAGACCTCCCGCCTCGTGCACGAGAACGTCTCCGTCTTCAAGGACGTGCCCTGCCCCTTCACCGCGACCCGCTACCACTCCCTGGCAGTCGTACCCGAAACCATGCCCGAGGTCCTGGAAACCACCTCCACCACCGACAACGGCATCATTATGGGTCTGCGCCACCGCGAAGCCCCCATGCACGGCGTGCAGTTCCACCCCGAATCGGTCCTGACGGAAAGCGGATACCTCATGCTCGGCAACTGGCTCGAAGAAACCGGCCTGCAGGGAGCCGCAGAGCGCGCTAAGAGCCTCTCACCCCTCATGGCTTAGTAACCTTTAGCCTTAGACGCCCTCAACGGCTTATATCGCCTCCAGAAGCCTCGTAGCAGACACGCTATAGGGAAACTGGAGGCGATAACTCTACCCCCGCACACTTCCTAACCGGAACCCAGGTACACAAAACCTAGGTATACGAAACCCCAGGTACACAAAAAGGGGCGGCACCCCACACCATTTGGTGTGGAGCGCCGCCCCTTTTGCTAGCCGCTAGAACCCCTTAGCGGGCGTTAGCGTTATTAGCGTTGTTCGCATTGGCGTTCGCGTTAGTACCCTGAAGCGTACGGGTACCCGCAGTAGTGGACGCAGCCGGTGCCGGAGTAGCCGTAGCGGTAGAACGCTGCTGGTTATTCGCTGCCGCAGGCTGAGTAGCCGCAGTAGTCGGCTGGGTAGCGGTAGAACGCTGCTGGTTATTGGTCGCAGCAGAATTCTGATTACCAGTCGTTGCAGCAGAGTTCTGGTTACCGGTTGCTGCCGCAGGCTGAGTAGCCGCAGTAGTCGGCGCGGTCGTCTGAGTCGGAGTAGCAGCCACACGGATCGTCACAGTGCTGTTCTGAGCCACCAGAGTACCCGCTGCAGAGCTCTGCGAAAGCACAGTGCCCGCAGGACGCTCGTTAGTCTGAACGGTCTCAATGTTGGTGTTCAGCAGAACATCCTGAGCGGTCAGAGCAGCAATCGCCTGATCCTTGGTCAGACCCACCAGCGAGGGGACCTTCACCTTACCGGAGGACAGGACGATGTTCACGGTGCTACCAGCCTCAACGGTCTGAACGCCCTTATCATCGGTCGAGCCCTTCTCCGGGGAAAGCTCCACAACCATACCCGCAGGAACCGAAGCGCTCTCCACAGTGGAGACGCGACCATCCACCAGACCCAGGTCCTTCAGAGCGTTACGAACATACGCCTCACTCTGACCCTGCAGGTTATCCGGCAACTTGACCTTCTCCGGACCGCTAGAAACAGTCACGGTCACAGTCGAACCCTTATTAACCTTTGAACCGACACCCGGGTCAACGCTGATAACGTCGCCCTTCTTGATGTTGTCAGAGTAAGCCGTGCGGTACTCCACCACGAAGCCTCGGTTACGCAGCTGGTTATCGGCATCATCACGGGAAACATTCACCACAGCCGGAACCGGAACCTGCGGAACCTCATTGAGCTTGTTCTGGTAGTACAGAACCGAGCCGACACTGAAAACCAGCAGAGCCGCAATCAGAGTACCCACGAGGAAGCGAACCCACGCACGCTTACGCGGCGAAGACTCATCGTACTCCGCATACTCCTCATCCTCGTACAGCTCCTCATCGTCTTCATACTCAAAGAAGCCATTGAGGCCGCCGTCTTCCACCGAAGCCTCAGTAATCGAGGTGGTGTACGGAGCGTAGTCATCGCCCAAAGAAGCGGTAGTCGCCGAAGGCACAAATGCAGTAGTCATCGCTGCATCCTGCACCACGGTCTCTTCACTCGGGCGGGCAACCGACACCAGAGCCTGAGCGAACTCAGCAGCACTCTGATAACGCTCATCCGGGTTCTTTGCCAGACCCTTCAAAATGACCTCGTCCAGACCGGCAGGAACCTCAAGCGGGGTGAACTTACTCGGAGGCTCAGGAGTGTCAGAGAGGTGCTTAGCCGCCAAATCAACATTCGACTCAGCGTCGAACGGAGAACGACCAGCAATCATTTCGTAAATCACGCACGCAGCAGAGTACAGGTCACTACGGGCGTCAATATCCTTGCCGCTCACCTGCTCCGGGGACATGTAGCGTGCGCTACCCATCACCACGTTAGCCTTGGTCAGCGCCTCGCCGGCTTCCTCAATAGCACGGGAAATACCGAAATCCATGACCTTAATCTGGCCAGGCTGACCCTTAGCGATGTCCTCGCTGGTACGCTCCAGCACCATAATATTCGCCGGCTTAATATCGCGGTGAATAATGCCCATGGAGTGGCTGTACTGCAAAGCACCCAGAAGCTGCTCGGAATAACCCAAAGCATCACGGACCGGCAGGTGGCCGCCACGAGACAGAATGGAACGCAGAGTATGACCCTCCACGTACTCCATCACAATATAAGGAATAGCGGTGCTATCTTCCGAAGAAGACTCCTCACCATCCTGCGAGGGGTTATACGAACCGGTGTCATAGACAGCAACAATCGCAGGATTGTTCAGAGACGCAACAGCCTCCGCCTCACGCTTAAAGCGTGCGCGGAACGTATCGTCCTGGGCCTGCTCCGGGCGCAGAATCTTAAGCGCAACCTTGCGGCCGAGGCGAGTATCCTCAGCAGCATAAACGGTTGCCATTGCACCGGTACCGATTACCTCGAGTACCTTGTAACGGTTATCAACCGTGTCGGGAACCGACAGGTCCATAAGTTCTCCTGGATCACTAAGACTAAAACTAAATCAAAATGTAGGGGCTAACGCGCCGACGCAGAAGCGGAAGCAGAAGCCGACGCAGACGGTGCAGCAGAAGCGCTCGCACTCGAACCCCTACCCGAACTGGAAGAGGCCACATACATGTCTACATTACTACCAACCGTGACCTTGGTGCCAGATGAGGGAGTAGTACGAAGCACCGTACCGGGGGCCGCAGTGTCCGAATTCTCATAATGCAGAGAAACATTCACACCCAAAGCGGCAACAGCCTTCGACGCCTCATCAACGTTCTTACCCTCAAGGTTCGACGGCAAAGTCACCGACTTCGGACCGGTCGAATAGCGAACAGTCACGCTATTACCCTGCTCCAAAGTACCCGTCGGAGAAACCGAAATCACCGTGTTCTCTGGCTGAGTAGACTCAACACCCTCAGTCTTGGGGGACAGGCCAAGGTTCTTCAGCTCGTTCACCGCATCCTGCAGCTCACGACCCTCATAGTTGATCGAATTGACGGTCACCTTCTGCTTCGTAGTACGAGCAGAAGCAGACTCAGTCGGCTCCACCGTAGAAACAGTGCCCGTATTCGTCGGAACAGCAGAAGCCGAAGTGCTCGGAACCGGATCAGTTGCGCCTCCACTATTAGAGGAAAGAACCGTCCAAATACCGCCAGCAATCAGCACAATCGCCAACAGCAACGCAACCCACATCCACACGTTCGGGCCACGCTTCGCCGCAGGAGCAGGAGTAGACTTCACACGACCCGAAGCCGGACGCATGGTCTGCGCGCCCGTACGAGGAATAGGCGCCGTCGTCGGCTCCGGCGAAAAACGACCACCAGAACCAAAACGCGGAGTAGTAGAAGCGCTAATCGGCTCCGCCGCCACATCCATCGCAGTCATAGCGACAGTAGCATCGTCAGCATTCTCCTCAGCCAAGAACTGAGCCAAAGAAGGAACAGCCTTCACCGCAGCCTTCAGATCGCGGCGACGAATCGCATCTACAGCAGACGCCAGAGCGGTCGCATCCTTAGGACGCTGAGCCGGGTCCTTAGCCAGCAAGCACATAATCAGCGCGCGAGTAGCAGCCGGAATAGTTTCCGGAAGCGGCGGCGGCGGATCATTCACCTGAGCCAAAGCAATCGCAATCTGCGACTCACCCGTAAACGGACGACGACCCACCAGGCACTCATAACCAATGATGCCCAACGAGTACATATCCGAAGACGCGGTAGCCGCCTGACCGGTTGCCTGCTCCGGCGCCAAATACTGGGCGGTACCCATCACCTGGCCGGTAGCCGTCAACGGCACCTGATTAGCCAAACGAGCAATACCGAAATCAGTCACCTTCACGCGATCATCCGGGGTGATGATAAGGTTACCCGGCTTCACGTCACGATGCACCAGACCCTGCGAATGAGCCGCAGCCAACGCGCGAGCAGTCTGAGCAATGAAGTTCAGAACACGGTCCGGAGGCAGGGTAGTCTCGTGCTCAATGATGCTAGAGAGCGGATTGCCCGGCACCAGCTCCATGACCAGGTACGCGGAGTTGTCCTCCTCGCCGTAGTCGAATACATTCGCTACGCCGGGGTGGTTCAACAGCGCCGTATTGCGGGCTTCAGCGCGGAAACGCTCCAAGAAGCCCGGGTCACCGGTGTACTCCTCCTTGAGGATCTTGACCGCAACGGTGCGCCCAAGCACCTTGTCGCGAGCTTTCCACACCTCACCCATACCGCCAATCGCGATACGTTCGGTCAGGGTGTAGCGCCCGCCCAAAGTGATATCAGCCGCAGGCCTCACTTGTTCAACACCGCCTCAAAGAGTTGCTTACTAGTACTGGTTGCCAACTGGGCACCGGTCGCCACATCAATATCCTCATAAACCACAGCAATCGCAATCTGAGGATCATCAGCCGGCGCGAAACCGGTAAACCAAGAATTATTCAAACCTGCCGTGGTCTCCGCGGTACCGGTCTTACCCGCCACCTTCACACCGGGGACACCAGCATTGCGTGCAATACCATTATCAACCGAATTGACCATCCACTGCTTGACCTGGTTAGCAATTTCAGGACTAGTGGACGTACGCAGCTTCTCAGGAGAGAACTCCTGCAAAGTGCTCAGGTTGCTGGTCTTCACCGAACGAATCAGGTTCGGCTTCATCTGCACACCACCATTTGCAATCGCCGCAGAAGTCATCGCCACCTGCAGCGGAGTGGTCTTCACGTCATACTGACCAATCGCCGACTGAGCCAGCTGGCTCTGCGTCAGATTCGACGGGAAAGAGGACTTAGAAACCGTCAACGGAATCTTCAAATCCTGGCCGTAACCAAAATTCTCAGCGGTCTTCGCGATACGCTCCTGACCCAAATCCATCGCAATCTGCGCAAAAGGCGTATTGCAGGACTGCGCCAAAGCCCACTCAATCGTCGCCTGAGTGCGGGTTCCACACTGACCGCCGGTATAGTTCGGCAGGCTAATGTTCGTGCCCGGCAGCGGCAGCTGAGCGGGGTTCGGAATGACCGAAGATGCGTTGTACTTGCCGGACTCCAGCGCCGCCACCGCATCAATAATCTTGAAGGTCGAACCCGGCGAATAAGTATTACCGGCAATCGCACGGTTAAACAGGGGGCTGTCCTCATCAGAAGTCAGCGCCTGGTAATTCGCCAAAACCGAAGAGCTCGTATGAGCCGACAGAAGATTCGGATCATAGGACGGCGAAGAAGCCATCGCCAGAATCTCACCGGTCTTCGGGTTCATCGCCACCACAGCACCCTTACGGCCCTGTAGCGCGTTGTAGGCAATATCCTGAAGCTTCGAATTAATCGTCAGCTCCACGCTAGCGCCCTGCGCGGAAGAACCACTGAACAGCTGCGCCACACGATCGTAGAACTGGCTATCACTCGTGCCGGCAAGCTCCTTATCCATAGCAGCTTCCAAGCCGGTCGCGCCATAAATCGTGGAGAAGTAACCCGTCAGAGCCGCATACTTGAGCGGGTGGTTATACACACGCTGGTAGTTGTACTCATCATCGGACTTCACCGACGAAGCAATCTCCGTACCGTCAACCACAATCGAACCACGTGCCGAACCGTAATTGTCGTAGAGCGCTCGAGAATTCCACTGATTATTCATCAGCGTCTTCGAATCGAAGAACTGAATATAGCTGAGGGTACCCATCAGCAGGACAAACACGCACGCGGCAGACATCCACATGCGGCGAATAGCCCTATCCATTCTTCTCACCTCCAGAATCCTTAGCCGTAATGCGCGCCAGAACGCTAGTAGCACCCTCCGGCTCGTAGCTAGTGTCCGCATGGTCAATACCCTGCGGAGCATCATAACCAGCCACCAGGTGAGGTGCGCGGGCACTATGAGAAATAGACAACCACAGCGCCACAATAATCCAGTTAGCCACCAACGAGGAGCCACCGGCAGACATGAAAGGAGTCGTCAGACCAGTCAGCGGAATCAAACGAGTCACGCCGCCAATCACCACGAACAGCTGCAGAACCATCACCGTAGACAGGCCGGCAGCCAGCAGCTTGCCGAAACCATCACGAGTACCCAACGCCGCACGGTAACCGCGCGAAACCAGGAGCATGAACATCATCAGGATGGCACCCAGACCCACCAGGCCCAGCTCCTCACCCAAGGAGGAAATGATCATATCCGAGTTAGCGTACGGGACGAGGTTTGCGCGGCCCTGACCCCAACCGCGGCCAAAAAGACCGCCGTAAGCCAGACCGAAAACGCCCTGCAGAATCTGACCCGAACCACCAGGAGACGCCTGGTACACCTCCGGTTCAAAAGCATGCACCCACGCATAAATACGGGCGTGCACGTGCGAGACATAGTGGTACGCAAAATAGCCACCCACAGCTATGCCGACACCCGCAACTACCAGCCAAGAAACCCTGCCGGTCGAAAGGTACAGCATCGCCATGAACAGGCCAAAGAACATGATTGCCGAACCAAGGTCCTTCTGGAACACCAGAACACCCAGGCTCACAATCCACGCCAAAAACACCGGCGCCAAATCACGCAGACGCGGCAGATTGATAGGGCCGATGCGGCGGCCAGCCACCAGAATCAAGTCACGGTGCGTCGCCAAATAGCCGGCGAAGAAATCGCCAAAGTAATCTTCGCGACCTCACCCGGCTGGAACGTGCGGTTACCGATATGAATCCAAATACGAGCACCGTTGAGCTCCATACCCAGACCCGGAACCAGCGGCATGATGAGCAGAATCATCGACAGCACCAGGGAGGTGTACGTGACCTTACGCAGCAGACGGTAATCCCTGAGCACAAACACGATAATCGCGCACAGCACCATAGACACGCCGGTCCACATCAGCTGACCATCACCCACCGGAGCCGCAATCTGCGGATCCAGACGATAAATCATGGTCAAACCAATACCGTTCAGAGCCACCACCAGCGGCAGAATAAATGGATCAGCGTAACGGGCGCGGAACTGCATGACCAAGTGAATCAGAAGAGCACCGGCACCCAGCACCACCGTGCACGGCAACCACTGGCTCTTCGACGTATCAAAAGCGTGCTCCGGATCAATCAGGTACATACCGAAGGAGCTGATACCCACCGCCAAAACCAGCAGGAAAAGCTCCGTAAAACGGCGTGCACGAGGCGCATCCGACTCACGACGGAACGAGAACTTAGCCATTGTTCTCACCGCCCTCTGCCGCAGGTGCGGAAGCCTGTTCAGAAGCCTGCTCAGGCGCTACAGGAGTTGCGGAAGCCGGATTGGTGCTCGGAACCGCAGAAGCAGACGGCGATACAGACGCAGAGGCGGAAGCCGAAGCGGAAGCAGCAGCCTGCTCCGCCTTCTCACGCGTCTGATCCGCCTGAGTCTTCAAACGAGTCACAATCTGGTGCGCATCATCCAGGTCCTTCGCCGTAATCGCATTACGCAGCAGGGAACGAGTATGATCATTCAGCTCACTCGTCTGAATATCAGTATTCTCCACCACGTGAGAAAGGCGAATCGGACCCAACGCATGCGGAATACCGTTGTACACCGCAACCGTGCCGTCACTCTCACCCACATAGTAGCTACGCTCCACATAGCGCAGACCGGTCCACGCAACCAGCGTCAAAACAGCGGCAATCAGCAAAGTAACGAACAGGCGGATCGACCACGACTGCGGACGCGAACGCTCCGCAGCATCCTCAGCAATCAGCTCCTCCAACTCAGCCGGCAGAGCCGCCTCATCAGACTCAACCTTCAAAGGCACACGCTGAGCCACCGTCGCACGATGCTCCAGGGTACGCGAAGTCACCGCCGGAATCATGCCGGTCTCAGTAGCCACCGAAGCGGCACCAACCAGCTGATGCGGGCGGGAACCCAACTCACTACGCAAAATCGCAGCATTCGTAAGAGCCGCATCCACGGCGTTATCGTACGTACCGATATGGTGACGCACCGCCCCAGAACCACTGTGCAACAGGGTTCCAGAGAAGTCACGAGCACGACGGAAACGGCGCAACGACCGACGATGAGGCTCCTCAGAGTCCTCATCATGGTGCGCACCCAAAATAGCCTCAGCAGCCTCAGCCGTAGCAGCAACCTCGGGAAGCTTCTGAGTATTCGTGCTGACCTCCTGCTCCGCCACAATCGAATCAGACAAAGCAGAATCAGGCAGGCTCGAAGGACCCACCGGCTCATCCACCGGCAAAACCTCACGGTCAATCACCTGCAAGGACACAACCGTCACGTTATCCGGAGCGCCACGCTCCAAAGTCATTGCAATCAGGGTGTCAGCAATCTCAGACAAATCATCAGTAGAACGCATCACCTGCTCAATCTCCGACAGGGACACCACAGCATCCAAACCGTCCGAAGAGAGCACCCAGCGCTCGCCGGGAACAGCGTCCAGAGTCTTCAACTCCAGCTCGGGGGACGCATCAACATCACCCAGAACGCGCATAATCACGTTCTTATGGGGGTGGTTCTCCGCCTCCTGCGGGGTAATACGACCCTCATTGAGCAAGCGCTGCACAAACGTATGGTCAGTAGAAATCTGCTCAAACTCACCATCAGCGCCCGGACGCAGACGATACGCACGTGAGTCACCAATATGGGCGAACTCAATGCAATCACCATCAATCAGCAGGGCAGTACAGGTCGTGCCCATGCCCGCCAGCTGCGGATCATTCGCCGCCAGCTCATTAATGATCAAGTTCGCGCTCTGAATCTCATCAGCCAGATAGACGCCGCCAGCACCATCCTCAAAATCGGGGTGATCGAGGGGAGTCAAATTCAAAACCGTCGTAGCCGACGCGACATCGCCGCCCACGTGGCCGCCCATGCCATCAGCAACGACAGCAAGGAAACGACCACCGTAGCCGGAGTCATCATTCTTCGAGCGTTTCAGACCCGTATCAGAGCGGGCCTCAAAACGAAAAGCAATCTTCATACACTAGCCCCTCAACTGCATGGTGGTACCGCCAACGCGGAAATCATCACCGGGCTCAATCGGGGTCGCACGAGTCAGACGCTCGCCATTGACGAACGTACCATTAGTAGAATTCAAATCCTCAAGGAACCAACGGGAACCCTGAGGGAACAGGCGCGCATGGCGGCCCGAGGCGTAATCATCCTGCAGGGACACCTCAATGTCATTAGCGCGGCCAATAGTAATCGGGTGGTCCCCCAGCTGCATCATCGCGCCAGCCTGCGCACCGGCAGTAATCACAAGCTGCGAAGGACGAGTCGGCGGAGGCGCAATATGGGTAGCCTCCGGAACCGCATCAACCGGTGCCGCACGATAGTTCTTACCCAAACCAAGGTCACGGCGAGCCGCCGAAACCACCAGGAAAACAAAGAACCAAATCAGAGCTAGAAAAGCGTAACGAAGGATAGTAACGGTCAATTCAGACGCCATTAACGGACACCTCCGGTCGAACTATGGAAGATGATGCGGGTATTACCCATGCGAAGCAGCGAACCGTTCGCCAGCACCACCGGCGCACGCAGAGGCGCACCATTAATCAACGTGCCGTTGGTAGAACCCATATCGGTGGCGACCACCGCACCACCCTGCATCGAAAGCTGCAGGTGACGGCGAGAAACACCCTTATCGTCCAGACGAAAATCAGCATCAGAACCGCGACCCAGCACAAACGGCAGGTGGTTCACCGGGTGCATGCGACCCTCAATCTCCAAGAAGAAACGGGGAGCACCCGCCGCGGGGGACGCTACAGGCATGTTCAGGCGAGGCGCAGGAGCCTGCTGAGGCGCAGGGCTGGGTGCAGGCTGAGCCGGCTGAGCAGCCGGCTTCGTAATGCGGGTCGGCAAAGAAGACTCACGCGGCGGACGCACCGGCGCGTAGTTAGTGGCGCCGCGCAGAGACGGGGATGCCGGAGCCTCCGGTACAGAGAACGGCTCGAAAGTCGCAACAACCTCAAACTCGCCCTCAGAGAGAGAATCAAGAACGTTGAACGTCACGCGAACCGCGCCAATGAGGGTGTAACCCTGCGCGCGGGCGTGCGAAATCGCCAAATCGCACAGCTCAACAGCGAACGGGTTGCCCCACTCGCGAACGCGAGGGAAATCAACCGGTGCGAAACGGAGAGTATAGACATTAGGAGCCATAGTGCGGCCACTGCCGTCCACGTAGGACTCGTCATCCATCATGATGCGGACGCGGTTAGCGACATCCGCCTTCGCAAAGGTGCCGAAGCCCTTGGAAAGGCCGACAGTGCGGCCGATGCCTTGCTCCAGCTTGCCCAGCTTGTCGAAAAACTTCATGCCGCCTCCTTCTCAACGACCATTCCGAGCAACAGACCGCGCAAACGGTCTTTATCCGAAAGGCTCAGTTTAACGAGCGTGTCTGTGCGTTAGCTGTGTGTCCTGTGAATGAACACACCCGGTTCTATTTTAGGTGATGCACTCGCCATCGCTCTGGAACCCCGTCATTTAGCGGGGAATTGGTTATGGATATGAAAAAATCCCCGGTTCTTTCGAACCGGGGATCGTTGGTGCGCGAGGGGGGGAGTTGAACCCCCACGCCCTCACGGGCACACGGACCTGAACCGTGCGCGTCTGCCTATTCCGCCACTCGCGCATGTGTCTTACGGTGTATCACCGCAGGCAACACATAAAACTATACGGACTGTATGCGGTGCTGTCCAATTGAGAGGGTGTGACCTTCGTTACTTATGCTGCGTGGAGGTGGGGGGCTCAGGAAGAGCCCCGAGCCGTTACAAGCCGCCCTCCTTGGAAGCTGCCGTATCGGAAGCAGCCGCAGAAGTCTGCGCTCCGCGTTCCTGCTCAGCGCGCTCCCGATCAATGCGTTCCAGACGCGCACGCAACAGCCACGTCACCGGACCCACATACGGCAGACACAGCACCAGCAGAAGCCACTTCAACTTCTGCACCTCCGAAAAATGCGGGTTCCGATGAATCGTCACCAGACACAGCAGCGCCAACGCAATACCTGCCAGAAAAACAACCGTGACCACCAGCTCCAGTACGGCACGCCAATCCATAAACCCTCCTAATATCCTTCCTAAGGATACAGACCCCGGATACGCCCCGGGATATGTATCAGGACGCACCCAGAACGTGCGCCGGCAGGCACGCTCTCCACACGCGCCTCGGGCACGTAAAAGGGCCCGCCCCGCACACGGCAGGACGGACCCTCCAACAATGCCTTACGCAGAAACCTGCGCGCGGCTCACAAACTAGCGGCTAGCCTTCTTAGCCTTCTTCGCGGCACGACGCTCAGCAGTCTTCGCATCATACTCAGCCCAGAACTCACGGGTAGTCACCGCGTCAGTGCCATCCCACGCCGCCAGATTCTTAATCTCCGGCATATCCGAAGCCTTGAAAATCGGCTCCAAACCAGCCTTACGCTGAGCCTCGTAATTCTTCAAGACCGCAACCACCTTCGGAGTCAGCAGCAGCACAGCCGTCAAGTTCACAATCACCATGCCGGCATTCAACATATCCGCGGTAGTCCACACCAGATCCAGCGAAGAAATCGCGCCGAAGAACACGAACACCAGAACCAGCGCACGGAAAATATTCATCGGCAGCTTACGCTCAGTCACAAAACGCATATTCGACTCGCCGTAGTAGTAGTTACCAATCACAGTCGAGAACGCAAACATGAAAATCGCGATCGTCAGGAAGTGAACCGCCCAATCGCCCAGCTGCATAGCCAGTGCCGACTGAGTCAGCGACGCACCACGCGAACGGTCACCATAGGTCGGGTTCGACAGCAGAACGATAAACGCAGTCACAGTACACGCCATCATGGTGTCAAAGTAAACGCCCAGAGTCTGCACGTAACCCTGCTTAGCCGGGTGAGAAATAGTAGCGGTCGCACCAGCGTTCGGAGCAGTACCCATACCTGCCTCGTTAGTCAGCAGGCCACGCTTCATACCCCAAATCACGGCGCCCATCGCGCCACCGGTCACAAACTCCTTAATACCGAAAGCACCCTGGAAAATCATCAGCAGCATATTCGGAACCTCAGAGATGTTCAGCAGAACAACCAGCAGGCCCAGCAGTAGATACAGCACCGCCATAATCGGTACCAGCCACTCAGTCACCGAAGAAATCGCGCGAATACCACCGAAAATAATAGCCGCAGTCAGCGCCACCATAATCAGACCAATAGTGATGCGGAAGCCCATCGAGTTAGTACCCGAAACATCAATGTTGAACGAGTTCGCCGCAGCATCCACCACAGCATTCGTCTGAACCGCCACAAACACAAACGCATAAGTGATCACAATGAACGCCACGAAGATGTAACCCATCCACGGAGCATTCAGACCGCGCTTCATGTAGTACGCTGGACCACCAATGTAAGAATCCTTACCGCGCTCCTTGTACAGCTGACCCAGAAGGGACTCCGCGAAAGCAGAAGCCGCACCAACAGCAGCAATAACCCACATCCAGAACACAGCACCCGGGCCGCCCATAGCAATAGCCAAAGCAACACCCGCAACAGTACCGGTACCCACACGAGAAGCCGCCGAAACAGTAAACGCACGGAACGAAGAAATACTCTTCTTACCGTCAGCCTCACGAGCAACCGGGTCACCCAGGACACGAATCATTTCCTTAATGGAACGCCACTGCACGCCGCGAGTACGAATCGTAATGTACAGACCAGCCGCAATCAGAGCGTAGTAGAGGAAATTACTCCACATCCAGTTCTGCACAGCATCCACGGAGGAAGTCAGCCCTGCAGTCTGCGTATTAATGTCCCCGATGATATTCAGAAGAAAATCCACTCGGTACTCCAATCTTGAAAGCAAAAAGGCCCTCACTCTCAAACCCGGAAGACGGACGAGGTGGGGGCTACATTGCTGGGTGATGCGGACTCACGCCGCGTAACGGAGGGGTATATGCTCCGTATGATTAGTCACCCCATTGTGTCGGGTGCAACCCCCGCTAGGCAACTTAAAAAGGGGCGCAACGCAAAATGTAACGAATACTTAATATACGGGCAGAGTAAATATAAGATCCCGTACGGGTTCCACCAACACTAGCGGGGCGGGGCGCGAGAAGCCCGGCACAAGGCACAAAACCTCGCACCGGGCATAGCGAATAGCGGGGGTATCGGGTTGAGTTATGAACGCTCAGGCTTCACGAACGGGAACGACAACACCCCACGAATCTGCGTCTGAGTCAACAGCATCACCAAACGGTCCACACCCAGACCCAAACCACCCGTCGGCGGCATGCCCGTCTCCAAGGCGTACAGGAAATCCTCATCCACCTCCATCGCCTCCAGGTCGCCCGAAGCCGCCTTCAACGACTGCTCCGTCAGACGCTCACGCTGCACCAGCGGATCCGCCAACTCGGAATACGCACAGCCCATCTCCATGCCGTTAATCACCAAATCCCAACGCTCCGCCAAACCCGGAACACTACGATGCGGTGCCGCAAGCGGACTCGTCTCCGCAGGGAAATCCGTATAGAACGTCGGCTCCACCGTATGCGCCTCAACCAGCTCACCATACAGCTCCTCAACGATGGCCCCCGGGCCCATACCCTCATGGACACGCACACCGTGCTGCTGCGCCAGAGCCAGCAGCTCCTCAAAATCCGTCTGCACATCCACGCGGCGACCCAGCGCCTCCGACAGGGCATCACACACCGACACCACACGCCACGGACCCGATACATCAGACACCGTGCGCTCACTCGACGCCTTATGCCCCAGCGGCAAAGACACCGAACCAAACACCGCCTGCGCGGCATCCTTAATCAGGCGCTCCGTCAACTCTCGCATCTGCACATAATCCGCATACGGACGATACGCCTCAAGCACCGTAAACTCCGGATTATGGGTCGCATCAGCACCCTCATTACGGAAATCACGACCCAGCTCATACACCGGACCGCTACCGCCCACCACCAGACGCTTCAGGTACAGCTCCGGCGCAATACGCAGCGTCAAATCCTCACCATAGGCGTTGATATACGTGCGGAACGGACGCGCGCTCGCGCCACCGTGCACCGTATGCAGAATCGGGGTCTCCACCTCAAGGAAACCCTCCGCATCCAGTCGGGCACGCAACGCCTTAATCACCGCGGTGCGCAAACGCAGGTTCCGCATCTGATCCGGATTCACCAACAGGTCCGTGGAACGGCGACGCAGACGCGCCTCCGGGTCGGTAAAGGAGTCGAAGGGGATGGGGTGCAGACTCTTCGATGCCATGTGCCAGGTGGAGGCAATCAGCGATGGGGTGCCATTGCGGCTCGCCCCGTAGCTGCCCTGCACGGTGATGATGTCACCGGTATCCAGGTTGCGGGAGGCGAGGTTCAGCAGGCGTTCGCCCACCAGGTTGCGTTCCATGATGACCTGCAGGGTCTTAGCGCCTTCAATGAGGGTAATAAAGAGGACCCCGCCATGCTTGCGAAGCGCGCGAATACGGCCCGAAACCATGAATTCCGAATCTGGAATATTTTCATAAGAGAATATATGCAGAGCATCCTTGACACCCAGCACAGAGGCGCTATTACTGCCCTTCTCACCACCCAGCGGATACGGCTCCATACCCGCCGCACGCAACGCCTCCAGATGGCGCAGACGATGCTGGGTCTGATCGCTACGCGACACCTCAGGAAGCTCATCCACGGCAGCAAGCTGCATCTGCTGAAGAGCCTCCAACTCATCAGCAGAAAGACGCTGCTCCTGATCCTGCAAACGGCGCGCCGACAGGTTCGGCAAGAAACCCTCCGCCATACCCGCAGCAAACACAACATTCGCCATCGCCAACGTCGGCTCCGTCGCCAAAAAACGAGGAACCCACAGTGGGGCAAACTTCAGATTGAAACGGTACAGACGGCGCAATTGCAGAAAACGATCCAGCACACCCAAAGAGCGGGAAGCAAAACGGTTCCACGCCGACGCACCCACCTGATCAGCAGCCTCAAAAATATGGCCGAACATCGCAAAATTCAGCGACACCCGACGCACACCCAAAGACGCCGCCTGCTCCATCAGCGACGCCACCATAAACTCCACCACACCATTAGGCGCATCGGGGGAGCGGCGCATAACATCCAACGACAGGCCGGTAGGACCCCACGGGACGAACGACAGCAGAGCCACCATCCGGCCTGACTCATCATGAGTCGAAACCAGCAGCGAGGAAGAATCCGCCGGATCATTCACACGATTCAGAGCCATCGAAAAACCGCGCTCCACACGCCCATGACGCCACGCAGAAATATTCTCCGCAACCTGCTGACGCTGCTGCTCATCCAGCTCTGAAACGGCGCATCTGCACCGTGTACCCGCCGCGGCGCACACGCTGAACCGCCTGACGCACCGGCAGCATCGACGTGTCATTGAGCGTGAAACGGTCCGCCTCAAGAACCGCCTCCTCACCCATCTGAATAATCGACAAGCCCGCACGGTTATAGGCGCGAGCACCCGCCTCACTCACGCTCAGAGCCGCAGGAACCCAACCATAGCTACGCGCCTGCAGCATCCACTGCTCAATTGCGGCATCCCACGAATCAGGGTCACCCACCGGGTCGCTCGACGCCAAGCACACCGAACCCACCGAGCGGTACGTAATCGCCGCCTTCTGGTCGGGAGAGAAAATAACCTGCTTATCGCGGCGCGTTGCAAAATAGGAGAGCGAATCATTGGTACCGTACTGCTGCAGCAGGGCGCGGATCTTCAGCTCCTTCTCGCCAGTCCACTCATTCGGGGCACGATAACCGCGAGCCAACAGGTACAGCGCCGCAACCAGCGAAGCACCGTAACCAAACGAAGCCAAGAAAGCCACCACATCAGCAGCCCAAACACCGGGATGCGTACGCTCAATACCCATGCCGTGCATGAGTAGCTCCCACGGGGTGATGGAACGCAGCGGCTCCCACACACCGATCCGGCAGAGATACCAGAGCACTACAGTGGTCAGCAGAATACCGCCAGCCGCCGTAGCAGCCGCACCCGCCCACGAGAGGCGACCAATGCGTGCCGGGAACGCCGACCGAATCGAGAAAAGGAAAGGTACCAACGCACAGGCAAACACGATGGAGAGCGTATCGACCGTTGAGGAGAAAATACGGTCCTTCGGCATGATCCCCGCGGGGAACGCCAGCGTGAAAGCGCTATGGGTCGCGATCAGCGCGCCCAGCACCTGAAATGATGGCCGCAATGAGGGCAGCGCGCTTGCGTACAATCAGCCCGGACACCATCACAATCATCGTGATGGCGCTGGGCAGAGTATGCGTGGAGGGAATATTCAGTAGGTCAGCGGTGACTTCCCACCAGGTGAAGCCGCGCCCGTGCCGCAGAGGAGAGATAATCCACGCAAACGTGGTCAGAAGCGCGGCAAAAGAATACACCCCGATGACCACGCGTGCTGATGTCTCTGCATACCTAGAAGGAGGCGCAGGCGCCTGCCCTGCTCGTTCTGTACGGCGACGTGAGGTAGTGCGGTGAGACATCATGATCAGCGGGAATCGGGGTGTAGAGAAGGTGCTGGACCTTAGAGGATCTGGCTAGGCTTCAGCCTTCGGGTCACGGTAGGTGCCTTCGAAGACGTCGGGGATGCCGTTGTCGTCAGCATCCACGCTTTCCTTCTCAGCCAGGGCACGGTAGTGCTTGTTGCGGCGAGACAGGATAGCCGCACCCACAATGGCAGCCAGAACAGAGCCGACGAGAATCGCAATCTTTGCGTCCTCGGTGTGCGCCGAGCCGTGAGGGAAGGACAGCTCAGCCACCAGCAGGGACACGGTGAAACCAATACCACCGGTTGCAGCCAGACCAATCACGTCAATCCAGGCGATATCCGGGTCGAGGTTAGCGTTCTTGAAGCGGGTGACGAGCCAGGTAGTACCGAAAATACCGAGGGTCTTACCGGCAACCAGCGCAACCATAATGCCAACCGCCACGGAGTCGGTGAGGGCGCGTCCGAGGCCTTCAAAACCGCCCACAGCCACACCCGCGCTGAAGAACGCGAAAATCGGCACGCAGATGCCGGTAGAGAGGGGGCGGAAGCGGTGCTCCAGCACCTCCGCAAGACCGTGTTCAGCCTGCGCCGCCTCAGAGCGAGCGGATATCTTCACGGGCACCAGGAAGCCCAGAACCACACCAGAAATGGTCGCGTGAATACCGGACTCGAGGAAGAGCGCCCAGGTGATAATGCCCAGGGGCAACAGCAGAATCCATGCGGCGAGAGGCTTCAGGTGCAGCAGGGTCTCACCGCGGTAGGCGATAAACGCGAAAAGGGCGAGGGGGATGAGCGCAAAGAGCAGGTACTCGCCGTGGAAGTTATTGGTGTAGAAGATCGCGATAATGCAGATTGCGATCAGGTCGTCGACCACAGCCAGGGTCAGCAGGAAGACACGCATCGCCGAGGGGAGGAAAGTACCTACGGCGGCGAGAACAGAGACCGCAAACGCAATATCGGTTGCGGTGGGGATAGCCCAACCATTCAGCGCGGTGGGGCTACCAAAGTTAATGGCCGTGTAGATAATTGCGGGCACCGCCACGCCACCGAAGGCAGCCGCAATCGGCACAATCGCGGTGGAGGGTGACTTGAGGTCACCGATCACGAATTCTTTCTTCAGCTCCAGGCCGGTGAGGAAGAAGAAAACGACGAGCAGACCGTCTGCCGCCCAGGTTCCGATGCTCATCTGCAGGTGGTTGAAGCCGGGGATGACCGGGCCAACAACGGTGTCTCGCAGACCAAAGTAGAAGGTGGAGGCGGGGGTGTTGGCAAGTACTACTGCCAGCACCGTCGCGATCAGGAGTACGGTACCGCCGACGGATTCTGCACGCAGAATGTCGGCTACGCGGCGTGAGTTGCTATACGAGCCGCGGCTGAGGGTATCTGGGTTGGTGTGGGTCATTCTCTCCTCTTTCTGCCGCGATATTATGCGGCATCTAAGGCTTTTAAGTTTACTCTGCACTGTATGAGTATTCGAGTACCCGCTGGCGGCTTTTAACTCCTGGACGGTGCACCGCGGTGTGTTTTTATGGCGTATATGCATAAACGTTCCGCCCTCCCCACGCTGTGTGGGAAGGGCGGAACGTTTAATATTTCTGCAGGTATTCTGCGTGTTCGACTAGTGCCCTAGTCGCGTGAATGCGAGATTATGCGCCTGCGATAGCGGGTGCGCCGGACTCCTGGCCGTGGTCGTGTGCCAGCTCGCGTGCAACGTAGTTCTCCAGGTCGAAGAGGTTGCCGTTTGCGCGCTTTACGACGGTCACCAGGGTCTCCATGGTTGCAACTTCCTCAACCTGCTCCTTCAGGAACCAGAGGATGAACTGCTCGCCCAGTGCGTAGTTCTCAGCGCGTGCTGCGGAGAACAGCGCCTCGATCTGACCGGTGACGGCCTTCTCCTGTGCCAGGGACATGTCAACGATTTCCTGAACGTTCTCGAAGTCGTTCTTGACGGCGGGAACGGAGGGAATCTCGACCTTGTGGCCGCGGTCCAGCTTGTACTGAACCATCATGAGTGCGTGCTCGCGCTCTTCGAGGGACTGGCGGTAGAAGAACTTAGCCAGCTGGGGCAGGTCCTCACCGTCAAGCCAGATAGCCATGGACAGGTACTGGTGGGATGCTGCGAACTCGTGGCCGATCTGCTCGTTCAGAAGGTCGTAGAAAGACTTAGACATATGGTTTCTCCTTATACGGTGGTTGCTTTGGGGCGCCGGATGGCGCGGTGCAACCTGTTGATATTTATCGTAAGGGGTGGGGTGTGTCATGTACAGAGAGGAAAAGGCTAATCGGTGAGGCAGATGAGGTACCCCTGACATATTGTCACCACAACCCTTAGTGTGGATACCCTGAATACTTTCTTTGGATTGAGTGGTATTGCGTGTGTTCCCTTGAGATTTCGCGGTTGAGGGAGGCACTGGATACCTCAATCTCCCACACACTTACACGAGGTGGCTTGTGCTCGACTGCCGTTCATCCGGCGTTCCTGAGTGGTCCTCGAGCTGTAAAAATTTTTTTAAAATTCTTTGCATGTGGCGATGGCTGGGGGTACTTGAGGCAGTTTTGGGGTTCACGTATGCCGTAGCGCTCGCGGCCGCAAGAGGCTGTTAAAGAAAGTCTATTAAAGAGATAAGGCACGTTCCCGGTGGGGAGTGTGCCTTATCTCTGATTCTCTCAACTCTCACCCGAGGTGGAGGAGGTTATTGTGCGGGGTAGTCCCCGCGCTGGAGTGCATCAATGGAGATGACGTTTGAGGGGGTGTTGCCCAGGACTGCCTCGCCGATTTCTGCGAGGTGCTCAACCTGCTCGGTCGTGAGGTGGTCGAAAATCTGGCGGCGTACTTCGCTCACGTGGCCGGGTGCGACCTCCTGCACCTTCTGCTCGCCTGCGGGGAGCAGGTGGCAGATGCTGACTCGGCGGTCTTCGGCGCTGAGGGAACGGCGGACGTATCCGCCCTTCTCAAGGCGTGCCACGACGCGGGAGAGGCGTGCGGGTAGGGTGTTGGTGGTAATTGCCAGCTCAGTCATGGTGAGGGAATGATCCTTAGATTCGGAGAGCATTGCGAGCACCATGTATTCAACGAAGCTAATGCCGGCTTCGGTCTGCAGCTGGTTTTCCAGCTTGCGGGTGAGGCTGAAAATGATGGAGCTGATAAAGAGCCAGCCTTCTCGCTCCTGCGGGGAAAGCCACTGGATGGATTCGCTGTGTGCGGTATTGTCAGACCGCTGCGCAGGCGTGGTTGGTGTGGACACGGGATTGGTTCCTCTTTTATCGGATATGGAGCTCCCTTTTTAAGGGGAGATGCGGTGTGTTGGCACCCATTGTAGCGAAAGGTCTGACTAGGTAACTCAAAATTGGTACGGTCAAGTAATGCTTGACACTTTGGTGCTAATTTTTTGAGGGGTGCTAGGGGTGTCTTTTTGCACGCAGTGACTGCAAATACCGGGGGTATGCAAGTGACATGCGACATATTTAAAAAGATTTCTGGTACAAGTATAGACGAGACCGTACCAAGAAGCACCTCCGTGCATAATGCTAACTTCTGCGGAATATCAAGGTTTTTTGGGTGGCGGAAGAAAATTCTCGGGTTGGCAAAGAGTGTCCCGGGGTCGAAAAATAACGAAACGATAACAAAAATTTTAAAAAAATCTCGGTTTTGGCTTTGCAACCGTAATGAAACCGTGTACACTAATTACATAACGGGGTCGAAGGAAGCCTCCGAGGCGAGACCGGAAGCTCGCTTCGATAGGTTCGACTCTCTATTTATCGGTGATTGTCGTCGGTGTACGAGTAACTCGTATTTCTACCGACGGATGTGCGGTGCGGGTGCAGTTCGTGGTTGGGCTGCATTCCGTACCGTATCTTTTTAACTCAAATTTCTATCAACTCACTCTAAGAGCATCCAATGATCGGGTGCTCTTTTTCTTTGCCCTCATATCAGCACCGGCGAGCCCTGTACGAGCCGGGGGAAGCGTATGAGCCCGGGGGGAAGCGTACGAGGAGGCGCAAATACCTGCGCTGTGTGACTACACAGCACGGCTACACAGCGCGGCTGCACGGTGAAGCTGCACGGTGTGGTCGTGTTGTATGGCCGCACTGTGGGGCTGCGGTATTGTTGCGCCGTATCGTGCCGGGAGCGTTATTCACAGGGGTTATCCACAGTGTGGAGAACTTACACGCATGTGATTTGGTGGAGCGGAGCTGAGACTCTCCACGGATGCAATTTAAGGGCTCTATAGAAAAATTCTTGTAATTACAGGCTTTCACAGCCGTTAAAACCGAGGGTCAGTTCTTAAACAGAAGAGCTTTTCACCTTTAAATCCACGGAACGCCAGAGTTTCCACACCTGTGGATAACCCTGTGCACTTAATCCACCGCCTCCGGCGTAAAGAGGTGTGTAAGACCGCTCGACACCCCTGTTGGCGTCCAAAATTTTGGCTAGTAGAAGGAAAAATGCCTCGAATGAGAGCGAAAATTCTGTAGTTTATCCCCTGCGCATCCCCAAAATCGGCTGTTATCCACAGCAGTTATCCACAGTGTGGAGAACTTACAGCACTGTTATTCACATGAGTGCATACCCTGTTATTTCAAGGCAGAAGAGGGTACCGAGCCTGAAAAGCCTGTTGATACACAGGGTTATCCACAGGTGTGGGGAAAAGTTTCCGTCTAAAATCCACAGGCTCGAGCGGGTTGGTGCGCACATGTGACGCTCCCCAATTCATGAAAGTAAAGTAAACGCTACGCTGGTAATCTTTAATACAGGCCAAGCATTCTAATGAAAGGCATCATCATGGCTGAAAAGTACACCCTCCCCGAGCTCCCCTACGACTACGCGGCGCTCGAGCCCCACATCTCCGCAAAGATCATGGAGCTGCACCACGACAAGCACCACGCAGCATACGTTGCAGGCGCTAACGCAGCTCTCGAGCAGCTCGAAGAGGCACGCGAGAACGGTGCATACGGCAACGTCTCCAAGCTCTCCAAGGACCTGGCATTCAACTTGGGTGGCCACACCAACCACTCCATCTTCTGGAACAACCTGTCCCCCGAGGGTGGCGACAAGCCCACCGGCGAGCTGGCAGCAGCAATCGACGAGTTCTTCGGCTCCTTCGACAAGTTCCGCGAGCACTTCACCAACGTTGCACTGACCATTCAGGGCTCCGGCTGGGCAATCCTCGCATGGGACACCGTTGGCAAGCGCCTCATCATCGAGCAGCTATACGATCAGCAGGGCAACATCTCCGTTGCACTGATCCCTGTTCTGCAGCTGGATATGTGGGAGCACGCATTCTACCTGGACTACCAGAACGTCAAGGGCGACTATGTCAAGGCATTCTGGAACATTGTGAACTGGGCTGATGTTCAGGCTCGCTTCGAGCGTGCAGTGTCCCAGACCAAGGGCCTGGTCCTCTAATCTAAGGTTTTGTCAGCGCGGTGAAGTGGCCGCGGTGAGATAACTGAAACGGGTGCCCGGCGCCTCCATATTCGGAGGTGCCGGGCACCCGTTCGTTTAACGGCTTAATCGGGGTATGTCCGCAGTTTTAAACGTGATGATGTAACAACTGGGATGTGAAATTTACAAATATGGAGATTTTGAGTGACAAAATGTAACTCTTTGGCGGATTGTGTCACTCAAATGTAAAGTTCACACCGGAGCGCATACATGATTGCTATGTAACTTTGTCCTAGCCGGTGCTGGATGCTTATTTCCTGCCCCGGATATACGGGGAGCCCTAGAGTGCCAGCGTGCGGTCAATGCGGATGCGGCGGCAGAAATCCTCATCATGGCTCACCACGATGAGCGCGCCGGTATAGGCTTCAAGCGCCTGCACCAGCCAATCCACCGAAGAAATATCGAGGTTGTTCGTCGGCTCATCCAGCATGAGTAGCTGCGGTACCGGATCCGCCAAAAGAACCTGCGCCACCGCGGCACGGAAACGCTCACCACCGGAGAGCTCACCGGTCTTATGGTGCACGCTCTCACGACGGAAAAGTAGCCGCGCCAGCTGATCACGAAGATGCTGTTCGCTCACGCCGGGGTTAGCCTGCTGCACGCTCTGCAGAAGAGTCAGCTCCGGGTCGAGGGCGATGCGCTGCGGAATATACGCTCCCTCGATGCAATAGTCGACGCGGTAGGCGGGCTGCACGGGGGAGAGGTAGTCCGCATCGCCTGCGTGGGCGATAGCGTTCAAGAGGGTGGTCTTGCCGCTACCGTTCGCACCGGTAATATGCAGATGCTCGGGGCCGCTGAGAATTAGGTGTTCGGGGCACTCCGCCGGGGTTCCCTGTTGACTCTCGTTATTCGCCTCAGCGGGTGAAAAATGCAGAGAATCAACCTTAGTAGGTTGCTGAACAGTAAATGTTTCACGTGAAACCTGGCTGGAATCAACCCTGCTCAGCTCCAGCACCTTACGTCCCGCGGGTAGGGGCTGCTGGCTCAGCTCGGCATAGATTTTCTCCTGGATGCGCACCTGGTCCTGAGCGTTCTGATACGCCTCTTGAGCCTGCTCCTGCTTGCCCACGCGCAGAACTCGAAGCTTCGCCGCCGCCTGCCGCGAGGCGTCCTTGGCGAGGGCAAGAATCGTGTCCGGCTGATCATCCTTCCACACGCGGGACATGTTCTTCGAGATAATCTCCTGAGCCTGCACCCACTCACGATGCGCCGAACGCACCTGATTCTTCGCCTCGGTCACGCGACGCTGAGCGGCCTGCTGTTCGGTATCCAACGCCTGCCGGTAGGTGCTGTAGTTGCCCTCGAAGAGGCGTAGATGAGCCAGTCCCTGACGGTCCGCGTGAAGCTCCGCAATCACGTGCACGCGCTCCAGCAGGTCGCGGTCGTGACTAATAATCAGCGCCGGGCAGGGCAGTGCCTCCAGCGCGGTGAAGAGCTGAGCCTTCGCCACGGAGTCCAGGTTATTTGTTGGCTCATCCAACAGAATGAACTCGGGGTCAGAAGCCATGAGCGAGGCAAGTGCTGCAATGACCGCCTCGCCACCGGAGAAGCTGCGCATATCGCGAGTAAAGAGAGATCGGATAGCCTCCGGATTATCACGATCAACCAGGATTGCCGGGGTAAACCCGTAGGCTGCCAAAGCGGCCAGGGTACGCTCCTCAACGTCCCAGCTGTCCCCGATGGTCTCGTAGAGTTCGGGGGAGTACTCGCCGGATTCCACTGCCTGTAGCGCCCGCAGAATCTCAGAGATTCCGCAGAGCTCGGCGAGGGTCTGCTCCCGGTCCAGACCTAAATCCTGAGGTAGATACGCCATGCGTGCCGGTGCCGCCAAGGAACCGGAATCCGGCGCCAAATCGCCCAAAATCAACCTCATGAGGGTTGTTTTTCCGCAACCATTATCGCCAATGAGCCCGGTCAGAGGTGCCGAAAATACTGCCGACAGATCCGCAAAAAGCGGAGGCTGGCTCGGGTGCGCGTACGAAATATGGTCGAGTGTAATGTGGCGTGACATGGGCCGAGTTCCTTCGAGTAGGTGCTCGGATTCCGGCCAGTGCACATGAGGTGTGAAGGCATGAAGAAACCCGAGCGTAACGGTGGATGTACCTGTGCCCGGGTGCGTGCGCGCTGATTGGAACACGTAGGAAACGTGTCCGTAGAGCTGCTGCGTGAGCGCGCGAAAAAATTATGTGAGGTCCGGGCTTATGCTCGGTGGGTCATTTCTTTGATGCCTCCTAGATTCCGAATACCGCCCCGGTCGCGCCTTGGGTGGCTTCGGTCAAACGATACGTTCAGCTCCGCCAGCTACCCCCACGATGGGGCAGCGTCGGAAGAGAGCCGAGGACTCCAGCATAGGAACTGACTGGGCGCTGAGTCAAACACCTTCCCATGTAGGAGAAGATTCAGCGTGCTGATTCCCCGAATGGTTCCTTTCCGAGAGTTTGTTGAAAGGTTGAGTGTGCGGTCAATGCGGATACGGCGGCAGAAATCCTCATCGTGGCTCACGACGATGAGCGCGCCGGTATAGGCTTCGAGTGCTTGTACCAACCAATCCACCGAGGAAATATCGAGGTTATTCGTCGGCTCATCCAATATGAGTAGCTGCGGCACCGGGCTGGCCAGAAGCACCTGCGCCACCGCGGCACGGAAGCGCTCACCTCCGGATAAATCCCCAATGCGCTGATGTACGCTTTCGCGACGGAAGAGCAGGCGCGCCAGCTGGTCACGCAGATGCTGTTCGCTCGCACCCGGATTCGCCCTCTGTACGGTTTCAAGGAGGGTGAGCTCCGGGTCGAGGATGATGCGCTGCGGCAGGTATGCGGTGTTCTCCAGGCGGTAGAGCACTTGGTATGCAGGCGGCACTGGGGAACGGTAATCAGGGTCATTCGCGTGCGCTATCGCATTGAGAAGCACAGTCTTGCCACTGCCGTTTGCTCCCGTGATGTGCAGGTGTTCGGGTCCGGTCAGGATAAGGACCTCGGGAAAATCTTGGATTTGAAGCAGATAATCAACTTTATATGGTTGTGTTTCACGTGAAACGGTGTTTTGGGTGTATGCATTCTTAAGGTCGGCGTTCTGCGGTGTAGACGCGCAAGAGTCGTTCTTCACCCGATGTAATTCCAGTACCTTCCGCCCCAATGGGAGTGCATCCTGAGCAAGTTCCAGATAGATATGCTCCTGCACGCGCAGGTTCTTTTGGGCTTCTCCAACTGCCGCCCGCGCATCCGCCACCATGCTTTCGTGGGCTGTGTGAAGTTTCCCGGCAGAGCGCTCTGAACTGTTCTTATCCAGGCCCATAGCCATGCCAGGTTTCCGCTTTGACCGCTCAAATTCGCGACCTCGGCGAGTGTTGCGATCGAGCTTAATCTGGTTCTCGGCACGCTCACGCTCAGTCTTACGCGCCTCATTCTTCGCCTCGGTCACGCGACGCTGAGCTGCCTGCTGTTCGGCCTCCAGCGCCTGCCGGTAGGTGCTGTAGTTGCCCTCGAAGAGGCGCAGATGAGCCAGTCCCTGACGGTCGGCGTGAAGCTCGGCAATCACGTGCACGCGCTCCAGTAGGTCACGGTCGTGGCTAATAATGAGCGCCGGGCAGGGCAGCGCCTCCAGTGTCGTGAAGAGCTGGGCTTTCGCCGCGGAGTCCAGGTTGTTCGTCGGTTCGTCGAGCAGAATGAACTCTGGGTCTGAATACAGAAGCGCGGTGAGTGCGGCTGTGACCGTCTGACCACCTGAAAAGGTGCTAAGGGGACGCATCAGAAGGTTGCGACGGGCCTGTGTATCGGTCGTAGTGAGGGCAGGACCAAAACCATGTTCGGCAAGGGCTACGAGGGTGCGTTCTTCAATATCCCAGGCGTCGCCTATGGTGTCGTAAAGGCTGGGGGAATATTCGCCCGATTCCAGCGCATCAAGCGCCTGCAGTATTTTTGTAATTCCAAAAATATCGGCAAGATGTTGATGCCCACTCAACCCTAAATCTTGCGGTAGGTACGCTATGTGCGGTGGGGTGCTGATTATGCCTTGACTAGGGTTTATGTCGCCAAGAATAAGTCTGAAGAGGGTAGTTTTTCCGGCGCCGTTATCGCCGATAAGCCCGGTGAGTGGCGCAGAAAATACCGCGGAAAGGTCTGTGAAAAGTGGGGGCTCACCCGGATGTGCATACGAAATATGGTCGAGTGTAATGTGACGTGACATGGGCCGAGTTCCTTCGAGTAGGTGCTCGGACTCCTGTCAGCGCACATGAAGGCATGAAGGCATGAAAAAACCCGAGCGTAACAGTGAATAAACCTATGCCCGGGTGTATGCGTGCTGACAGAAATACGCAGGAAAAGGCGACTATATGGCTGTGCCTGTGAGGCTGTGCCTGTGAGGCTGTGCCTATAGAGCTGCGCCTATAAAACCGCTGCGTGGGCGCACGAAAAAATTCTGTGAGGTCCGGGCTTATGCTCGGTGGGTCATTTCTTTGATGCCTCCTAGATTCCGAATACCGCCCCGGTCGCGCCTTGGGTGGCTTCGGTCAAACATGATATTCAGTCCCTTGGGCTATACTCCCTCGATGGGGTAGCGCGGATAGAGAGCTGATGGCTCAAGCATAGAAACTGTGTGGGTGCTGAGTCAAACACCCTTCCGTAAAACCGCCTGACAAGTGCCGATACCCCCCTAGAGAGCACTAGAGGGCACTAGAGAACACAAAAAGAGAGGCGACACCATTCGGTGCCACCCCTCCTTTAGGCATTAAATCTGCGCGCGTAAAATGCGGCTCATGCCCGAAAATAAAAGCTATTACGCCTCGTGGCGCTCGCGGTACATGCCCAGCGGGCCCGCATCCGCGTACGCCTGAGCGTCGTTGTAACGGTACAGGCGCGGCGGGCGGTGACGGGTGCCCTCCACGCGGCGGCCGGTGTCAATAATCGACTTCGATGCCGCAATCTGGCGGCGGAAGTTCGCCGGATCCAGGGTGCGACCCAGAATCGCCTCGTACACCTCACGCAGCTGCGCCAGGGTGAACTCCTCGCCCAAGAAAGAGTGCGCAATACGCGAGTACTCGACCTTGTTCTGTAGGCGGTAGAGCGCGTACTCAATGATTTCGTTGTGATCGAAGGCGAGCTCGGGCAGCTCATCCACCGGGAACCAGCGGATGTTCTCGTGCACGCGAGTGTTCGCGACCTCGGTGGCGGGAATCGACGCCCAGTACACCACGGAAACCACGCGCTCGTGATCAGTACCGGGTGCCGGGTCGGGCTCGCCCACAACGCGGGCGGCACGCGCCTCGGGAGTGCGCAGGACATCACCGAATGCGTAGAGCTGCTCCAGATAGCCGGGCTGGAGGTTGGTGGCGCGCTTCAGGGTCGAAGCGGCAGCCTCTTCCAGAGAAAGGTTTGGGTTGAGTGGACCGCCAGGAAGCGCCCACTGACCCTTATAGGGCTCGCGGAGGCGGCGAACCAGCGGCAGCCACAGGGTCGGGTGGGTTTCGTTGTCCTTGGGGCGCAGTGCCAGAATAACGGTCGAGACGGCGAGGGATACAGAGGTGTGGTCCACGTCGTTGTGCTCTTCGACGGCGACTGCGCCGGGAAGAGGCTGAGATGCGATGCTCATTCAGGCCTCCTGTGCGAATGGGTATCGATAGGTGTGCATACTCTACCCATTTTAAGGGGTTAATAGGGTAAAAATGCACGCAAGGCACCCGCTGAGTCGAAAACCGGTACCATCCGCGTCGTGTCAAGGGGAAAAGTTCAGGTACCGGACACACACCAAAGCGCCCCTCCTGCCTGTCCAATAGAACAGGCAGAAGGGGCGCCCAGAGTCTAACTATGCAATTCTAGGGTGCATGTCGGGGGTGCAGACTAGTCGATCTGTAGCTCGCCCATAGCGTCCCAGCCGTCGCCCTCAACCAGGCGAGAAACAATCTTCGGGGTTGCAGTCAGCAGCGGACGCATGTCCTTCATAGCCTGCTGGAAGTGGTCAGAGTTCACGTGCGGGCCAGCTGCGTCGTCGTTGAAAGCCTCGAGCAGAACGAACTCATTCGGGTCCTCAACGCTGCGGGACCACTCGAAGAACTTGTTGCCTTCCTCGGCGCGGGTTGCCTCGGTGAAAGCGCGGGTCTTCTCAATCCACTGGTCGGCGTATTCGGGCTTGACGGGGAACTTTACAGCAATGAAAATCATCGGAACTCCTTGATTGAAGAGTAGATACGTACCCTTCCAGTTTAAGCCCCGGGTGCTCGGTGGCGCTGAAGAATAGGGTGTGAGGCAGCGGTTTTAGCTTGTGGCTTTAACCGCTGTATAGAGTGGCTTTTGTGGTTTAACGAGCCGCCGCCTTGAGAACCTGCAGGGCGCGTTCGAGTGCCGCACGGTCTGCCGCGATGGCTGCGGCCCTCTGCGGGCTGGCGGAGTCGCCTCCGAGTGCCGCGTTGTAGTACATTCCGTCACCCAGAAGCAGCACGGCGCGGGCGATGCGTTCGTCACCGAGCTCGGCAAGAATGAGCGAGTGCCAGCCCTCCTGCACGCGGGCTAGGGTTTGCTGGGCGAGCTCGTTGTTATTCTGTGCCAGGCGGCTGAGGGCAATGAGGGCCGGTCGAAGGGGGTGTCACTCGGAATGGAGGAGTTGATGTAGTAGGCGCTTGCCCCTTCGGGTGCCTGCGCCATGGTCTCAAAGTCTTCTTCCGCCAGGGTGACGGTGCGTTCGGCGAGTGCCTCGAGGAGCGCCTTCTTGGAGGAGAAATGGTAGAGCAGCCCGCCCTTGGACACCTTGGCGGCGGTGGCGACGGCGTCGAGGGTTGCGGCGCGTTCTCCGGTGTGAATCAGCAGGTCGACGTAGGTGTCGAGGATGTGCTCGCTAGAGTTATTGGCTCGTTGTTTGCGGTGGTTGGGGGTGGTCATGGGTACCAGTCTAACCGCTTGAAACTATACCGTCCAGTTGGTATAGTTAATCTTCGTTTGTGGACCCGCCCGGCACCCTAAAACCTCCGGGTAAGCCCCGAAACCTCACTAAAAGCCCTAGTCCAAAAGATAGGCCGGGCCGATGCCGCCGCGTCCGCCGCATCAGCCGAAATCCCATAGACGCAGGAAAACAACCCATGACGAATCACAATCCGCACACCACGGCTCTGCCCATTCACGCCCCCGACCAGAAGACCAAGCGCTGGGCGGCACTCGGCGTGCTCATGCTCCCGGTGCTCCTGGTCTCCATCGACAACACGGTGCTCGCCTTCGCGGTGCCCGCAATCGCTAAGGCGCTGAGCCCCTCCTCCGCGGAGCAGCTGTGGATCGTTGACTCCTACTCCCTGGTGCTCTCCGCCCTGCTCGTGCCCATGGGCGCTATCGGTGACCGCATCGGTCGCCGCAAGCTGCTGCTCATCGGCTCGACTGGCTTCGCGGCAATCTCTGCGCTCGCGGCATTCGCGCCCTCCGCGCTGATGCTCGTGGTTGCCCGCGCCCTGCTTGGCATTTTTGGCGCCATGCTCATGCCGGCAACCCTGTCGATTATTCGCAATATCTTTGTGGATGCGACCGAGCGCCGCATCGCTATTGCCGTGTGGGCTTCGGGCTTCTCGGCGGGTGCGGCGCTGGGCCGATTGTGGGTGGTTTCCTGCTGGAGCACTTCGACTGGGGTTCGGTGTTCCTGCTCGCTGTGCCGATTCTGATTCCTCTGCTGATTCTCGCCCCGATTATGGTTCCCGAGTCGAAGGACCCGAACCCCAGCCCGGTGGATCCGCTGAGCATCCTGCTGATTATGACCGGCATGACCGGCATTACCTTCGGTCTGACTCACACCTCCGAAACCGGGTTCGATGCGGTGGCTATTAGCACCATCCTTGCCGGCCTGTGCTTCATTGTCCTGTTCGTGCTGCGTCAGCTCAACCGCGAGAAGAACGATATTCAGCCCATGCTGGATGTGCGCCTCTTCCGCAACACCGTGTTCACCGGCGCGATTACCGCAAACCTCATCTCCATGATGGTGGACGTTGGCTTCATCTACTTCGCCTCCCAGCACCTGCAGTTGGTCTCCGGTCTGCCGCCCATGTACGCCGGTATGCTGCTGATTCCCGGTACCCTGGCGATCATTATCGCCGGTCTGGTGATTGCGCGCGTGGCGGTGCACTTCCACCCGGCGCAGGTGGTGTCTTTCGGTCTGGCGCTCCACGCTGCCGCGTTCGCGGTGCTCGCCTTCCTGGGTGCGCACAGTGACGTGGTGATTATCCTGATCTTCATTGTGCTCGGTACCGGCATCGGTATTGCGCAGACCATTTCGAACGACCTGATGCTCTCCAGCGTGCCGCCGCGTAAGGCTGGTGCGGCATCCGCGATCTCGGAGACCTCCTACGAGACAGGTACGGTGCTCGGCACCGTCATCATTGGTGGCATGCTCACCGCCGTCTACCGCGCAAATGTGGTTGTACCCGACGGCCTGGATGAGACTCTCGCCGATAACGCCCACGAAACCCTCGGCGGTGCCGTGGCGGTTGCAAGCCAGGTGGGCGGCGAGCAGGCAAACCAGCTGCTCTCCTCCGCATTCGCTGCCTTCGACTCCGGCGTGGTGGTTAGCTCCGCGTTCAGCGCTGTGCTCATGGGCGTTATGGCTGTCATCAGCTACTTCATGATTCGTAAGGCACCGCGCGAAATGAAGCCCGCAGAACACTAACCCACATACATATGCCCCGCCTCCTGACGCTACCGCAGCATCGGGAGGCGGGGCTTTAATTTACGCACCCACCTGCGCATTTAAAGGTTCAGCACAGGTGCCGGTGGTACGGTAAAAACAGTGGGCTCACGCCCGAAAAAGTCGCCCGAAAAAGACAGAGGAACCAGCGGCTCCACACACTCAAGGAGGAACGCCACCATGGGACTCAAAGACTGGATAGCACCCTTTATTACGCTACTCATCGGTGCCAGCACCATCTTCATCTCCTACAAGAACTACCAGGCGCAGGCTGCAGCAAAACCCTCCGAACTGGCGCGACTGGAACTGTGGAGCAAGCTACTGACCGAAGCTGGCATGGACATCAGCGCGCTACCCGACCCGGAGAGCCTCACCTCCGACCAGCGCGTCGTCCTCGAAACTACCGGGTCTTCCTCAAACGTGCCTCCCTCGAATCGAAGCTGCGTAAAGTTGGTATCGACAGCAACCGCATCTTCAGCCTGCTCATGAAGCGTGCGCACTCTTCCGTGAAGCCCACGCCCATCCCCATTGGCGACTCGGTGTTCTACTACCGCCTGATTCTGCGCGGCCTGCTGTACATTTGGGTGCCGCTCGCCGTGGTGTTCATCGGTGTGCCCATCGTCGTGGTCACCATCGCCTACCTGATTGGCCTGTTCCCGAACCACCGCGGCAATCTGCCTGACTTTGCGCTCTCCCCGCTTGCCGTGGTGCTCCTGATTGTTGGCGCGATTGCGGTGGGTTCCCTCGTGTACCTGCAGAACCGCATTATCTCCGCCATTATCGCGAACAACGTGTACTTTTACTTCTGGGATATTTACGGCTCTAAGAAGGGCGCCCGCGATTCCAAGGACGCCTACAGCGAGCGCCTGGCGGCTAAAACCTACGCCGACCAGCTGTTCCTCGGCCAGCAGGAGTTCGCCCAGCAATTCCGCGAGAACATGTACATGGCGGGTATTCAGGAGATTGACGAGTACCCGCGCGTGCTCAGCGATAGCGTGATGCTGCCACACAACTACCGCGTGGTGAAGACTCGCGAGGCGGAGGACCCGGAGGACCGAATCGACCGCTTCGTGAACTGGGTGCGCTCCAAGATCGGGTTTGAGCGGCTGGAACCGCGCATCATCTACACGCTCGAACATAAGGACGCGCACAAGGATGCGAAGAAGGAAGCGCACGGTGAACCTGTAGCTACCGAGCAGCCTGTTTCTGGGCAGAGTGTTTCTGAGCAGCCTGCAGAGGCTCAGGATGCGCAGAAGGCCGCGGAAGTACCCGCCTCAGAAGAGCCCATCGTTGCGGAGGTGCCCGTTGAAGCACCTGCCGAGGATCCGGCTGATGCACCCACCGAACCCGTCACCGGAGGTGCTACCGACTCTTCTGCCGCAGCTGGGGCAGACGACCCCACGGAGGCGTTCACCCGCATCCCAGAAGATGCCGTCGACCATGAGAGCGCCGGTGAAAAGAACGCCGGTGAGAAACCCAGTACTGAGAAGCCTAAAAACTAAATAGCCCGCCCGAGGCACCGAAAAACCGGGCGTGAGAAAAGGGTCGCAGCCTACGAATTCGCCATTGAACCGTAAGCGTACGACCCTTTTCCTTTCCCTTCAAGGAGGAGCAGAATCGGAGGTACCGCCCGACCAAGAAGAGTCAAATGATGCGCCCCTCCACCAGTAGAGGTTGCCTGGCAGAAGAACCCGCAAGAGCGGGTCGGCAGAGCGCCCGGTGGAGGGTGCATCATGCTTGAGGAACCGCCCCTAAACCCACCAAAGAATGGGTTGAGGGAACAGAAAACCCCGAGCTGGCGCATCTCTTGAATCTTCAGAAAATCTTGTCTCTTCAGAAATAACTACATCTCGGGGTAGGGGAGGGCGATTCGCGCTCCGGGTGGGACCTACCCTCTCCCACCCGGAGGCGAATCGTGGGGATGTTCGCAGTGTCATGAATACATCCCACTGAAATCCCTAACGAAAGTTCGGGGTTTCAGTATGAGCGGTATATGAGCCTACCGCAGTCTATGCCGCAACCTCGGGGTCGCGGGAGATAACAACCTTCACCACGTTGTGCTCGGCAGCGTGGGTAAACAGGTCGTAGGCTTCCTCGAACTGGTCGAAAGTGAAGTGGTGGGTTGCCATTGCCTTAGCGTTCAGGCGACCGGAGCGGACCATGTTCAGCAGGTTACCGACGGTGTTGCAGTTGACCAGGCCCATGTTGATGCGAACGTTAGAAATCCACATGGTGTTCAGGGGCAGCTCAACGGGCTTGCCGTGCACGCCAGCGTTAGCGATGTTGCCGTAGGGGCGAACAATCTTGGTGCAGGTCTCGAAGGTCTGCGGAACACCCACAGCCTCAATTGCCACGTCCACGCCTAGGCCGTCGGGGGAGAGGGCCTTAATCTTCTCGATAAAGTCCGGGTCGCCCGCATTGACCTTATCGGTGGCGCCCAGCTCCAGTGCCTTGTTCATGCGGTTGTCGTCAAAGTCGATGGTGATGACGCGGCCGGCACCGCAGAGGTTAGCGGTCATGATTGCGCCCAGACCCACGGGACCTGCACCCACGACAGCGACGGTGTCGCCGGGCTTGGTGTTGCCGTTCAGAATACCGATCTCGAAGCCGGTGGGCAGTGCGTCGGTGAGGAAGAGGACGTCCTCATCGGTCAGCCCCTCCGGAACCAGGTGAACCGAGGTCTCTGCGTAGGGAACACGCACGTATTCTGCCTGGGTGCCGTCAATCATGTAACCGAAAATCCAGCCGACACCACCAACGGTCTGGCAGTGCGAAGGCTGGTTCGCCTTACAGTAGGAGCACTTACCGCAGCTGGTCACGGCGGGGATGATGATGCGGTCGCCGACCTTCAGGTCAGTCACCGCGGAGCCAATCTCGGTAATGGTACCGACAGCCTCGTGGCCCAGGATGCGTCCGTGGTCCACCTCGGGGCAGTCGCCCTTCAGGATGTGCAGGTCAGTACCGCAAATGGTGGTGGTGTCGACACGGGCGATAACGTCCGTGGGCTCAAGAATGGTGGGGTTCGGGACTTCCTCCCAGGCGCCCTTCTGGTCGGGGCCGTGGTATACATATGCCTTCATGATAACTCCTTCTTTGAAGCTCTAATGAGGGTGTAGTGACTGCTTTATCACTACATGTATCAACCCATAAGAAATATTTGATAGGTTGTATTTTCATTAAACCCGACGTGTTGAATTATGCGCTTTTATTACGCGGAGTGTATCTTTTGGTTCTTTAAACATGAACATGATTCACTTTGGGTATTTAAGACCTGTAAAAAACGCACGAGGCGCACCCCTGAAAATAGGGATGCGCCTCGTGCGTTTAATCGAGAAAAGTTGGGTTGAGCTGTGCCTAGCTCTTCAACTGGATTTAGCTCTTCAGCTGGGCACGCGCTCGCGAACGAACCGCCGTCACCGCCCACACCAGCACAAAAGCCGCCACCATCGACAGCACAATCGTGCCACCGGTCGGCAAGTTAAACGCCCACGACAGGTACAGGCCAACAATCGAGCAGATACCGCCAAACACCGGCGAGAACACCATCATCGACCCCAGACGGCGGCACGCCAGGCGGGCAGCCGACGCCGGAATCACCAGAAGCGCCAACACCAGCACATTACCGAGCGTCTGCAGGCCCAGCACCACAGAAATGGTCACCAGAACGTACAGCACAATATCCAGGGCAAGCACCGGCAGGCCCATTGCGCGGGCACTCTCGCGGTCCAGGCTGACCGTCACAATCTGGCGGTGGAACAGCCACAGTACCAGCAGGATAACGGCACCCATAATCGCGGCGTTGGTAATGTCCTCATTCGAGACACCCACAATCGAGCCGAACAAGAAATCCTGCACCGACCCCGAATAGCCCGGCGCCAAAGAAATAATCACAATACCCAACGCAAAGGACGCGGCAAAGAAAATGCCGATGACCGAATCCTCGCGCAGCCGCTGATTCTGACTAAAAATAGCCACCAGAATAGCCGTCACCACGCCCGCGGTCAGGCCGCCCACCATCAGGTTGCCGCCCAACACGAACGCCACCGCCAGGCCCGGGAACACCGAGTGCGCCACCGCATCGCCAATGAAGACCATGCCGCGCATCAGCACGTGACAGCCCACCACGCCGGTGACCACCGACGCGAGCAGTACAGCCGCCAGGGCGCGCGGAAGGAACGCCAGGGACGGGTTGAACAGGTCGGCAAGAAAATCGATAGGAGTAATCAACGGGCACCCCCGGTAGAAGCAGAATCAGCGTGGGCGGGGGAGAGAGAAAGATCAGAAGTGCAGGAATCGGGTAGCTCGTGGCCGTACTCATCCAACGCACCACCGGCACAGGTGAAGCCCGTGCGGGCGTGGCCCTGCGCCTCCTCAATATCGTGACCGTGCAACCACGTATGCAGCTGCTCCAGGCTAAAGGAGTCCGCCGGACCATCCAGGTGAATATTGCCGCGCACACCGCACAGACGCGAGCAGGACTCACGCGCCGCCAGCATGTCGTGCGTAGACATCAGAATCGTGATGCCCTCGCCCGCCAATTCACGGTACAGGCGGGTCAGAGTGGTCTGAGTCGGCGCGTCCACGCCCGTAAACGGCTCATCCAGCAGCAGCAGGGAGGGGTTCGCCGCCAAAGCGCGTGCCAAAAGAACCCTCTGACGCTGACCACCGGAAAGCTCCGCGATGGAAGCATCCTGCAGGTGCAGAACATCGGTGCGTTCCATCGCCGAAAAAACCTGAACCCAATCCTTCTTCGCCGGGCGGCGGAAGAACCCAATCTCACGCACGCGACCGGTCATCACCGTGTCCTTAACGGTCAGCGGAAAATCCCACTGGAACTGGTGCTTCTGCGGCACATAACCAATATGCGCACGCGCCACACGCGGCGACTCACCCAGCACCCGAACCTGACCGGACGCCGGGCGAATCAGACCCAAAATGGTGCGCAGTAGCGTGGTCTTACCGGCACCATTAGCACCAATCAGACCCGCAAACTCGCCACGCTCCAGGGTCAGGGACAGATCCTTGAGGATGGAACGGCGCGCGTAGCCGGCGTACAGGTTTGAAATCTCTAGAACGGGCTCAGTACCCGCTGTTACCGACGCGCTCACGAACGGTCACCGCGCACTTCATCCAGAGCCTCACGCTGCGCGGAGGAGCGGCGACGGAACGAAAGGAACGCGCCCACGCCCACCACGACCACGATGCCAGCGACAATAGGACTCCAGGAAATCGTGAACTCAGCACGGAAACCGCTCTGGTCACTCGCTGCGGCGGCAGAAGAAGAACCGGATGCCTGTGCACCAGACGCCTGGGTACCGGCGGCCTGAGAAGCAGAAGAAGCTGAACCCGAGGATGCAGAACCCGAGGAACCGCGCGCCTGCGCCTCCATCGCGTACAGGGTATCAGCGCTCGCAGAATCACCCACCGCAAACTTCAGGTAGCGAGTATCGGTCACGGTCGAACCGTCAGACAGCTCAGCGCTCGCGGTAACCTTCAGCAGGTACTCGCCGGGGGCGGTGAACACCCAGTTCGCGTGGGTGTGAGTGTTCTTCTCCACCCACAGCTTCTGCGGCTCACTCTTGGTCGAGGACCACAGCACCTGCGGTGCCGAGAAGTTGCCGTTCTCCAGGTACAGGCTGAACGTGCCGGGGCCGCTCACCTGCTCCAGGGTCAGGTTCACGCCGCGGTTCAGCTTGGACACCAGCTGCGGATCCTGGGTGTTCCAACCCGGCCAGATGACGCCCTTGGTTTCGGTCTGCGGAATCACGTATACCTTCGAGCCGGCGGGCGCACCCACGAAGGAATAGCGCGGGTCGTTCGGCACCTCCAGGATGGCCTTATCGCTGCCGCGGTAGATGACCTCGTCCAGGCTGCGCCAGACGGGGGTTTCGCCGTGGTCGTCGTGGAGCATGAGCTCAAACTTGCCGTTGTTGAAACGAGGACCCATATCCACGTGACCGGCGGAGATTTCAATGCGGCCGGATGCGACCGGCTGCTCCGCCGACAGGGTCTGGGTGAGGGCGCGATCGCCGCGGCTCAGGTTGCTGTCGCTCGGCTGAGCCGAGGCGCTCTCGGTGGTTGCCGGGGTGGTTTCCGCGTGTGCCACGCCCAGGGGCGCGAGCATGAGGCTGGCGCCCAGGGCCAGGGCGGGCAGGGCGCGGCTACGCGAGGAGCGGGAGGGGGTGGTTGAGTTCATCATGAGGACTTCCTTGGATCATGACCGAAACGGTGTGTGAAAGATTGTCTATATGCTGATACGGCTATATGAGCTTGTGGGGAGCTTAAAACCGGGTTATGAGGTGCTTGCCTCCGAGCAGCTGGCGCCCGAAGATTCAGTGCTGGAGTTAGAACCAGAGCCATTGCCAGAGCACAGTGCAATCGTGTGAGCATTCGCCAGCATCATCTGCGCGTAGTGAGGAGCCTGTGCATCCAGAGTGTCCGAATAGAGCACCCCGGTACGTACCTGAGCCTCCCGAGCCAGCTCCGTGAGAACTGGCGAACGCATCGCCGTGGACTTGTCCAGATAAATTGCTGGAACCTTCAAATCCTCGACCGTGCGACGCAGGCGCTGACGCTGCTGAATGCTCGGCTCGCCGCTGGCGCTGGCACTCACAAAACCGGCAATGTGCAACCCGTAGGTGCTCGCCAGGTAGCGGTAGCCGTCGTGCGTGGTGACCAGGTTGCGTGCCGACTCCGGCAGGCCCCCGTACACCTGACGTAGCTGAGCGTCCAGGGCGTCAAGCTCCTTCATGACCTGCTCGGTGCGGGTCGCGTACTCGCTCGCACCCTCCGGGTCGGCGGAGATGAGTGCGTCACGAATGACCTGCACGCTCGCCTTCGCGTTCGGCACCGAATGCCAAATGTGCGGGTCGATTTCGCCGTGCACGTGCTTGCCCAGAACGGCCTGCGCCAGCAGGTACACCTGACCGCGATGCTCCGAAGCACCCGAACGCAGGAAACGGTAGCTACCGCCGGCGGGCACCTCCTGCAGGGTGCGGGAGGGGACCGCGACCACGGTGCGGTTCAGTTCGTACTCTACGGCGCCCTGGGAGGAATCCGCGCGAAGCACGAGCCTGCCGTCGCCGGTGCGTGCCGTAATATCGGCGTGACCTGCGGAAAGAACCTTGATGTCCGAAGCGGAAATGTTCTGTTCCTTCGCCAAACGGTCCACCAGCTCCTGCGGGTCACGACCGACCGCGCAGTACAGGGTGCCGCGCGAAGAACGCACCGACTCCGGCGCATTGACCGCGGTGGCACTCAGCTCAATGGCGTACTCACCGGCATCACTAAACGCCCACGACAGGTGCGTATGCGCCTGCAACGGAAGCTCCAGCGAACCCATATCGCCGGTACGGATCGCGGTGTCCCCCTCACGGGTGAGGTTCACGCCGCGCGCATGCGAATCGCACAGCATCTCCACCGCACCGAAGGTCTGCGTAATGAACGCAGCCAGCTGCGCATTCGACGAATCGGTAGAGGTGCGCGCCCGCACGCTCTGCACCTCAAAGCGCATGCCTGCATCCGAAGAATCGGCGGGGGCAGATTCGTTCTGCCCGCCCTCTTCAACGCGCAAACCCAGCCAGATGGAGTCCAGGGAGGCATCCTCAACAATGGCTTCCAGCTTGCCGCCGTACTGCTCAATCTTCTCCGCAACTGCCACGGACACAACGCCTGCGGGCAGGTTTGCCTCAACCATTTTGCTGAGCTTACGCTGCTCCAGCAGCAGACCGTTCGTCAGGGCGCAGCGGGCGTAGGCGACATCGCGGATATCGCGCAGGCTCGGCTCATACGAGTGCGGGTCAGCACCGGCAGGGACCAGGGAGTGCACGCTGGCGCGCTCTCCTGCAATCTGCTGCGCCAAGTCCGCCAGAATTGGGGTTGTGGCGACCACGCGCATCCGGTCGGAGGAGGTGTTTACGGTGCTGGCGCATCCGCTCAGTGCGAAGGCACCAGCCCCCACCCCCGCACCCACCGCAATACGGGAGGCGAGGGTGAGGGCGGTTCGCCGACTATAAGCGTGTGCGCGGTTGCCGGTATGCCCGCTATGCGGTGTCACCGCTGCGGCCCTTTCGGCGTGCCGAACGCAGAATCATAGCACCGAGTGCCAGCGCCAGAATGGAGGTGCTGACCATGAACGGGTCGATGACCACACCGGTGTTCGGCAGCTTGCCTGCCGCGGCTGCCTTCTGGGCGTTCGCGAGTTCCTGACTGGTCAAGGCGCAATCCTCGCCGGAGGCGGTCTTGCCGACGATGCGCACCTTGGATCCGTCGGGCTTGGTAACGATACCGGTGGCTTCGTCCACGGTGCCGTTGACGGGGTTCTTTGCGGTGCTCTTCTCGCCGCCGTTGTTGGCGCCGTTAGCGTTGCCGCCGTCCTGCTTGGTTTCTGCCGCACCCTGTGCGTTGTTGCTTGCCGGGGCGTTATCGGGGTTGCCGACGGTGAAGTGCAGAACCGATTCGCTGCTGACCTGCTGGCCGTTCTTCAGGCGTGCCGTCCAGCCGATGGTTACGGTGTAGCGACCCTCAGCGGTGAACACCCAGTTGCTGTGCTGGTGGGTGTTTGCGGGCACCTGGAAGGAGCCGCCGCTACGCGAATCGAAGACCTGCTGACCGGCGGAACCGAAGTTGCCGGAGAGGAAGGTGGACATGGTGCCGGGGCCCTCAAAACCGTTGAGGCTCATGGTGACGGGGCCGTCGAGCTGCTTGAGCAGTTCGGGGTCCTGGGTGCTCCAGCCGAGCCAGGGCACGCCCTGCTGCTGGGTTGCACCGATCATGTGCACGGGGGTGCCCGCCGGGGCGATGTTCTCCATGCCTGCGGGCAGGTTGATCTTCGCGGCGTCATTGAGCACGAACTCGAGGGCGCCGGGGGAGACGTGGCGGGCGGGGCTGGTGCGGTCGTCCTTCACGCTGCTGGTGAGGTTGCCGCCGTTGAGGATCGGGCCTACGTCGAAGTGGCCGTGGGTGACTTCTTCACGGCCGCTGTGCTCGGCGGTGTTGACCACGGCGAGGGTGGGGATGCTGGTCGGTGCCTGGGCTGCCTGGTTGCTCTGCTTGTTGTCCTTCTGAGCGTCCTTGGAGTCCTTAGAGTCCTTGGCATCTTCGGCGGGAACCTCGGTGGCGATGCACTGCTGGTTCAGGCTGCCGGGCAGACCGGAGGACAGCACACCGTTACCGGTAATGCCGCCGCCATTGCTGGGCGCGCTGATGTTCTGGGCGTTGGAGCCCTTCACGCTGGATCCCTTCGCGCTGGTGGCGTTGCTGTCCTTGTTTTCACCCTTGTCAGAGCCGTTATTGGTGTTGTCGGTGCCGCTGATGGCGGTTACACCGGATCCGCCCTGGGATGCCTGCTCACCATTCGCCGCCGCCTTCGCACCGTTCGGGTCGGTCACCTGTGCGGCGTTCTGACCGTTCACGGATCCATCCACGCGGCGAATACCGGTGGATGCGCTCGCCTCAGCAGATGCACTCGCCTCAGCACTTGCGGAGGTAGATGCGCTGGGGCTGCTGGTGGCGCTCTCGGTAGCGGTGGAGGTCGCCTCGGGGGTAGTGGTCGCCTCGCTCGTGGCGTCCTTGGTTGCTTCCTTTGCGGCGTTCTGCGCGTTCAGGAGCTTGAAGCCTTCCTCAGCGTTAGTGCCCACGGCGATGGTGTAGGTCGCCTCGGAGCTGACCGGGGTGCCGTCGGCAAGGGTTGCGGTGGCGCGGAACGTCAGCTGGTAGATGCCTGCGCGGGTGAATGCCCAGCTGAGGTGCTCGTGACCGCCAGCGGTGATGGTGTGCGGTGCGAGCTGGTCGTTGGTGCTGAAGACGCGCGGGTTGTCGCGGCCGGATTCGGTGAAGACTTCGGCACGGCCGCCTTCGGGTACGCTGCTACGCACGAGTTCAAGGTTGATGGTGTTGTCCTTGAGCGCGCCGGGGCGGATTCCTTCCGCGCCGAGGCCGGGGTAGAGCAGGCCGCGGGTGCGGGTGGAGGGAATGTAGAAGATGTCGGTGCCTTCGGGGGCAATGTAGTCGTAGCCTGCTACGACCTTGGTGTGTGCATCCTCGACATCGGGCAGGTGGAAGACGGTGCGGGCGGGGTTGAATCGTCCCTGCTGGCCGGGGGCGGTGTCTGCGAGGGTGCCGAGGGTGAACTGGTTGCCGTCGAGGAAGGCGTTGAGCATTTCGGTGTGTACGCCCGCGATGACGTAGTCACCTTCGTAGCTGACGTAACCGCGCGACTCGGTACCTGCCTGGGTGCCGGTCTGGTTTTCCTGTGCCTGTGCGGCGGTGAAGGTGCCGACCTGGGGCAGGGCGAGGGGTGCCCCGAGTGCGAGGGTGCATCCGAGGGTGGTTGCGCTGAGTAGGCTCAGGGGTTTTGTGCGTCCTTGCATGGTGGCTCCTTGGATGACTGCTCGTTGGCTGGCGCGTTGCCCGATGTTTTCGGGACTTGCCCGGTGCTGGGCCCGGCGGCCTGTTGCCGGTTTCTCCCCTGCGTCCGGGGTGCGCTCTGCCGTTTTTTCTCTTTGTGGATGTACGTGGTGTGCGTTTTTGGGCGCGCCTCGGCGCACACGTGTTTCTGAGAATCACTATACTCACTTAGGTTCTAAATGACAATTATTTGCAAAAGAGCTACCCTATGAAATAGAAAAATGAGAAAGGTTGTCATGAACTCTCAGAAGCAGACCCAACGACGGGTCACCACACACACCCCCGCACTCTTCATCCCCGGCGGCAAGCCCGCCCTCCGCCGCGCAGCCGCATTCCTCTCCGCCGCAGCGCTGCTCGCGCTCGCCGGCGCTGCCCCCTCCCTGCCCGCCGCAGCAGGCCCCGACGACGGCAAAATCGTCACCACCAAGGGTCACGTTGACGCCCCCAAGGCATACTGGGACGAGCAGAACGGCACCTTCGTCCTCATGAACGAGGCGAACCCCTACAAGACCGGTGCAGACACCTACGAACTGGACAAGACCGTCAACTGGGTCGGCAAGGGCTACAGCACCAGGGACGGCAAGTCGCAGTACACCATGACCCTGGGCGACTCGCCCTCCCTGGCGTTCCTCGGCGAACCCGGCCAGACCCTCTACATGGCACCGCACCTGACCTACGGCAACCAGGACCCCATCTGGGCTGGCCTGGGCGCATCCACGAAGGTGCCCACCGAGCGTTTCCGTGACGGCGTGTTCGCTACCGACATTCTCTCCGTTGAGGGCCCCGGCCGTATGGAGCTCTTCCGCTACAACCCGGACGACGCCCCCGCCGACGTGTACCGCATGCTCTCCAGCAGCTCCACCGGCTGGCACTCCTGGCTGCTTGACAAGGGTAGCCACACCCACAACACCACGACCTTCACCCGCCCCGGCCGCTACGTGGTCACCTACCGCACCGTGGCGCGCTCCACCGACGGCCGCATCATTAGCTCCAAGCCGTCGAAGCTGGTCTGGCAGGTTGGCGGCATGCAGCCCGTGCTCGGTGACGGCACCCCCACCGCCGTGCCCACCGTCGACCGCTACAACGCGGCACCCGTCGGTGACCTGGACGCCGCAAAGTACATGCTGTCCGTGGCACCGCACCGCCTGGACGCCGACCCGGCTAAGAACAAGGATGCCGACGACAAGCTCAGCGACATCACCTTCACCGCCGCGAACAAGAACCTCAAGGGCACCCTGACCCTGTACAACAACGGCTACTTCCTGACCGACCTGCCGGTCGTGAACGGTACCGCCACCTGGTCTGAAATGCTCGGTAGCGAGGGTTCCCAGCTGCAGGCGGTCTTCACCCCCGACACCTCCGACGAGAACAGCGCGGAGGCGTCCCGCTGGATCTCGCACAAGCTCACCTACGAGCCCGGCAAGGCTGAGAGCGTGTACAGCGACGACGGTAACGGCTCCTGGCCCGAAGAAATCCCGGATCAGGCGAACACTGTACTCAGCACCCAGCAGTACACGCCGACCAGCATGGACTACGACGTGACCGTCACCCCGAACGGCAACGGCTTCAGCACCGTTGAGGTCCGCTTCAAGGACCCGAAGGTGCGTGGCTTCATGCGCGGCGGCTTCTACGCCCAGGATGACCCGGTCTACCCGTACCTCGACCTGGAAGGCTCCGTCGAGGATGGTGTGGCGCGCTTTACCTTCCGTGATGAGTCGTTCTACAAGGGCACGGCTCTGCGCGTGAAGATGCTGACCCACCCGGATATGAACGCTTCCGCCTCCACCACTGAGGTTGCGGCGAACTACGAGCCGGGCACCAAGTACACTGCGCACGGTGCTTTGGCTCCCGATAGCGCACCCATTAGCGATGCGCCGAAGCCTGCTCCGGTGGATCCGTCGCCGAGCGCTGAGCCTACCGTCGCGCCCTCTGCCGAGCCTTCTGCTGAACCGAGCGAGGCTCCTTCCGAGGCTCCGACTGTTGAGCCCAGCACCGTTCCGTCGGTGTCCCCCAGCGAGGTTCCGACCGTGCCTGCGGTGCCGACCGCCTCCGCAGAACCGAGCGTACCTGCTCCGGCGCCCTCCACTCCGGCACCCTCTAGCCCCGCGCCTGCGAACCCGACCCCGAGCGCCCCTGCTCCGACTAGCCCGGCACCGTCTGCGCAGCCGTCCACCCCCGGAACCCCCGGTAACCAGTGCGTGCCCGGCAAGATTGACGGCCGCACCAAGATTTCGCACGGCCACCTGGACATTCAGGCGACCTTGAAGGACCGCCAGCTGTCCGTGGGTCTGCGCGACGACAGCGGCATCATTGACGCTGATTCGACCGTGCGCCCGCTTGATTCGGTCGTGTGGACCGTCAGCGAGAACGCCCGCCGTGTACGCACCGAACGTATGGCTGATGAGAAGCTGAACTTTATTGGCCCGGTCGGTACCGCCTTCTACGGTCTGCCGCAGACCCAGCAGAGCGGCCTGCCCTGGCCCGGCTACAACACGCAGGACATTGACTACTCGCAGCTGCGCGGCCCCGTGCGCCTGCACGTGGTGCCGAAGGTCATGCCTGAGGGTGCGCGCTTCGGCATGTTCACTGAGTCGCTGAATGGTGCGGATGTGCTGCTGGATTCGACGACCGGCAAGACCACAATCGACATTGATTACGCGACGCACGCGCACGCGAACTGGGTGTTCTCTGAGCCTGGCCAGTACATGTTTGATGTGCACTATTCTGCGACTCTGGCTGATGGTACTGAGGTGAGCAGCCCGGTGCAGAAGCTTGCGGTTGCTGTGGGTAAGAAGGCGTCGGATGCGTGCTCGTTTGAGACTGCCGTGCCGAAGGACCCGAATGCGGCTAAGGACGACTTTAGTGGTGTGCGCCGTGTGGATTCGGCAACCCCGGGCGGTACCGCTGGTGCTAACCAGCCCGGCTCCGCGCAGTCTGGTGCCGCGCAGGGTGGTCAGTCCGGTCAGGCTGGTGCTTCTGGCGCTGCCGGTGATGTGAACGCGCAGGGCTCCTCTGACGGTTCGGCTGATGGTTCTGCTGGCGGCGTGTACCCGGGCGGTATTTCCGGTGGTGGCACTGGCGGCGGCTCTTTGGGTCAGTCTGGTGTGTCTGCTGCGTCGGGTGGCGTGAGCTCCCAGCAGGGCGGCCTGGCGCGTACTGGTTTTGGTGCGGTGTCTGTGGCTGTGGGTGGCGCACTGGTGCTCGGTGCGGGCACTGTGATGGTGTTGCGTTCTCGCCGCCGC